>PVMO01019365.1_pt1 | contig 1648955 bp, 1300 predicted proteins | sample 1853421 | NCBI WGS metagenome assembly PVMO01 (sample SAMN08533511, study PRJNA380276) | Human gut metagenome, whole genome shotgun sequencing project.
CGCACCATTACGAAAAAGCAGCGCGATATGCTCGCGCTGCTTGGCTTGGAAAATCCGCCCCAGGTCCTGAAAAATTAGGGATCAGTTATCCGGGAGTTCCGGATGATTTTGAGCCCTGCGCCTCCGAAATGTTCTTTTCAGGCAACTTCTCCATCTTCCTATATAACCATGACAGACAGGTCATCGAAACACCAGAAGTGGTCGAACCTCTTCGGTTGACTTGTCTCAGGGGGTGTTTCTCGCAAAAAAGCCCCCGAACCCGAAAATTCGAGGGCGAAAGCGATGCCGCATCTTTCCAATGCGGCATGGCAGAGATTGTTTATTGAAACTCGAGCGGCTTAGAAGCGATAGCTCATGCCGACCGAATAACGGTAGTCTTCTTGATATTCCGAACCGTTCGCGCGTTCAAGCGTGCCGTAGAAATTGAGGTTCTTCGACGTGTTGAACTGAGCACCGATACCGTAGGAAACCCAAGTTCCGCCGATGTCAACGCTGAGATCACGGGAGACGCTGCCAAGCGACGCCGTGTAGTCTGCATCACCCAGGAAATCGTGATTGACGGATGCATGAGCGTAGACCGTACCGGCACCGTCAGCGAAGGACGCACCGATACGAGCGCCGAGACGGCCAACCAGCGTCTGGAAGTCATCCTGCTCAACTCTCACGTCATTGGCACCGGTGAAATCATCACCCTTTACGAAACCGTAAGCGAGTTCAGCCTGCGGTTCAACATAGAACGTGTCGTTGAGCTTCCAGTGGTAGCCCACTTCAGCAGAAAGTCCGAACGTCGTGTTGTTGTAGGACCCCTTAAATTCGCTCGCATCGCTGTAGGCAGTGATGTCCGTTGAGAGACGGCCAATACGACCCACAAAGTCAACGTACGCTCCGCAGTCAAAGAACCCGGAAAGGTACGCCGCGAGCGAATAGCCGTCAGAATCAGCGGAACCGTTCGTGAATTTGCCTTCACCGTCCGTGTAGCTGAAAGCGCCGCCCACAAGCCAGGTGTTGTTGATGCGGTAGTCACCGCCCGCCTGAATCGAATTGGCTTTGAAGTCAATCGACACATTGTCGTCGTAGGAGCTGTCGTAGCCGTAGACGCGGGCCCAAGCACCAATCGTCGCCGAGGAATCACGAACGTCGCCAAGGCGCTGGCTGATGTGGTTCACTTCGTTGCGCCACTGGACCAGCGTCATAGCGTTGTAGTTGCCGAAAACATCCAACGACTGACCTGCAGTCTCATTTACGACAAAATAGTCGAATGAAGTCGACATCATCGCTTTCTTCCATCAAAGAAACAATTAACCATGTGATATCAATATTTAGCAGCACCCCATACTTCGGCCCAAGTACCGGTTAAGGCACCCTTTGCATAATCTACAACGCGGTTTTCGAAGAAGTTTGTATGGGTTACACCCAGCATTGCGTCAACCCAGGGAAGCGGATTTGTCGTACTTTTAAAAATACCCTTCAAACCGAGGCCCATTAACCGACGATCTGCAATGTAGCGAATATAGGCACGAACATCTTCACGGGTAAGGCGCTTCATTTCAGAAACACCGAAAGCCAAATCGATGAATTTGTCTTCAAGATCGACCATCACTTCCGCGATGCCGTAAATCTTGGCTTTAAGCTCATCCGTCCATAACTCCGGATTTTCCGTGATGTATTCACGGAAAATCTTCGTCATCGATTCAGTGTGAAGCGTTTCGTCCGCAATAGACCAGGCAATGATCTGCCCCATGCCCTTCATCGTGCCGCAGCGCGTGAAATTAAGCAGCATGACAAAGCTCGAGAAGAGCTGCATGCCTTCGGTAAAGGCAGAGAAAGCAGCAATCTGCGCCGCAAGATCGCCCTTGTCACGGCAGACCTCATTGAAGAAGTCATGCTTAGCCGCCATCGCTTCATACTGAAGGAATTCGTTATAAATCGACTCGGGAAGACCCAGCGTCTCGATGAGATGCGAATATGCCGCAATGTGCACGGCCTCGCGAGCGGCGAAACTCGAAAGCATCATGCGGACTTCGGGCTGCTTGAAGCGCGGCAGATAGGAATTCACATAGGCCCCTGACACGTCAATGTCGCCCTGTGTGAAGAACCGCAAAATTTTCGTGAGGAAGTCGCGTTCCGAATCCGTGAGCTTTTGCTGATAGTCCTTGACGTCCTCGAGCATCGGCACTTCCGTCCAGAGCCAGTGCATCTGTTCGGACTGCATAAACGCTTCATAGGCCCAGGGATACTGGAAAGGCTTGTAGTAATCGCGTGACTCGAGAAGCCCGCCCGCCCTTTCAGCTTTGGCAGCTTCTCCGGCCAGTTCCGTCATCGGCTGATTGATCTTTTCGTCTTCCATCATTTTCTCTGCTTACGTTATTTCAAATGCTTCCATCAGCGGCCGACAAAACTCAGCCTTCACAGGCGAGACACGTCGAATTGTCAGCCACGGCCCGCATATCGATTTCATCCTCAATGCGCTTGCGTTCAGCCTTCACGCCGACGCGGTCAGCCTTTCTCAGCTTGTCCGAGCGGTTGTAGTAAAGGCTCTTCAAGCCCTTCTTCCAAGCCAGGAAATGGCAGGCATGAAGGTACGCAATGGACACGTCGGGCGGGAAGAACAGATTGACGCTCTGTCCTTGGTCGATGAACTCCTGCCGGTCAGTTGCCAGCTCAACGATCCAGCGCTGATCAATTTCAGGAGCCGTCTTGAAAACATCCTTCACATCCTGAGGAATATCGTCGCGATGCTGAATGGAGCCGTCGTGAGCGATGAGATCTGCCCACACCTCCTCCGTATCGAGTCCGAGTTCGGCAAGCTTGGCTTTGAGGAAGCGGTTTTTCATGATGTAGGCGCCGGAGATCGTGTCCTGACGATAAATGTTGGCGCGATACGGCTCGATAGAGGGCGACGTGCCACCCATAATGAGCGAGGACGAAGCATTTGGCGCCACTGACATCCAGTGCGAAAAGCGCCGCGAAACGCCGGAATCGGCCGCATCCGGGCATGCGCCGCGCTCTGCGCAGAGCTTCTTGTCGGCCTCTGCGCAGGCTGTCCGAATCATACGGAAGACCTGCTTATTGATGGACTTGGCCGCCGCACTCTCAAAGGGCACCCCTTTCTTCTGCAGATAGGCATGGAATCCCAGCGCGCCAAGTCCAACAGAGCGTTCACGCATGGCCGAATACCGTGCGCGGGCGATTTGATCGGGAGCGTGGTCGATAAAGTACTGCAGGACGTTGTCGAGGAGCTCCATGGCGTCGGTGATGAACTGCTGATTGTTCTTCCACTCGTCGAAATATTCGAGATTGAGCGACGAAAGACAGCAGACCGCCGTACGGTCATGAGAGGTCGGCAGGAAAATTTCCGTGCAGAGATTGGAGCCGTGAATGCTCAGTCCCTTGTCCTTGAGCCAAGACGGAAGCGCACGGTTGGCGGTGTCAATGAAGACCAAATAGGGCTCGCCCGTATGCATGCGCATCTCAAGGATGCGCTGCCACAAATCACGCGCTGATACTTTGGCCACTACCTCATGCGTGCTCGGATGACGAAGCTCCCACGTGTCATCGTAGGAACTGTCGCGCATTGACGCTTCAATCTTTTCCATGAAAGCGTCAGAGAGATTCACGCCGTGGTGAAGATTCAGCGCCTTCATGTTCTGGTCGCCCGTAGGCTTTCTCATCTCGATAAAGGGGATGATGTCCGGATGATCAATATCGAGAAAGGCCGCATAAGAGCCGCGGCGCGTAGAACCCTGACGATAGGCAAGGCACGCGGCGTCATAAACCTTCAGGTGCGGCATCACGCCGACGCTCTTTTCGTCGGCGCTGCGGATGCGGACATGAATGCCCACGCCGCCGCCCAGCATGGAGAGCCAGTTGACTTCGGAGAGCGTATCGACGAGCCCTTCAGCACTGTCCTCCATATAGGTGAGGAAGCACGAAATGGGAAGTCCCTTCTTTGAACGGCCAAATGAAAGAATCGGCGTAGAGAAGGAGAGCCAATGACGGCTCGCGTAATCGTAGATGCGCTGAGCATGCTCGGGGTTGCTGCCGAAAGTTTCCGCCACGAAGGCAAACCGTTCCTGCGGGCTTTTTTCGCTGCTGCGCATATAGCTTTCACGCAGACGCATGAGGCCGAGTTCGTCAAAGAGCTTATCTCGCTCAAAGTTCATTTGTACCGCCATGACGGCTCCCGAAAATACATTGAAAAAGGACGTCGGCGGTGAAGCAGCAGTGCTGGATGCATCGTTCCTGAGACGACAAACGAGGGATCAGACCATTTTGACTGACCGCCCTCAATAGCCCTTATAAAAGGGTTTTATCATCAAAGAACCACCATATCTTGTGGTTGGACGTCGTTGCGAAAAGTTTGGGAATCTTAGCCTTTGGAGGACTCAAACCGCAAACTCCGACGTCGACGCAAAGGCGGTAGTCATGAAATCTTGAAAGCGTTTTCGCACCAAACATCCCGTTGATTCACCGCAGGTGCCTAAGCGTCATGCCGCATCCTTGCAACTGTAAGAAGATGTACTCGTTTGCAATCTTCATGAAGAGCACCGCTTGATGGGGCTGAACACGGGTATAGTAGTAGAAACACTAAGCTGCTTCGGGGGCGCTCAAAGCCTTGCCCCCAAAGCTCTAACTGCTCAAATTCACTTTAGGGAGCCGAAAATGGCCGAGATTCTCAATGTTGATGAAAAGAATTACGATGAAGTCGTTTTGAAAAACGAGAAGCCCGTGATTCTCGCGCTGGGTGCTGCGTGGTGCGGCGACTGCCGTCGTGCGCGTCCTTTCTATGAACGTATGGCTCAGGACTATGAAGGCCGTCTGGTCTTTGCTTCTGCTGACTCTGACGCCTGCCCCAACCTCAAGAAGGAACTGGGCGTTCAGCATATCCCGACCATGGTGATCTTTAAGAACGGCAAGCCGCTTGACGGCCGCCTTGTTGAAGTGAAGACCCCGAGCGAACTCAAGGCCTTCATTGATGCGGGTCTTGCCGACTAAACGCTCGAATATTCAAGCCTTTCGCTGACCGTTTTGCTGCGGCTCGGCGTATGCTTCGCAATCCCGTCCACGACAAAACGTGCGGCGGGATTTTTCTTGATCTGCGAAGCGCGGCTCAGGGATCTGCCGCAGACCCATTGAATCGCCTCTTTCATTCCGCAACAGTGTTTCCGCCATGCTCAGCAAAGGCTTTTTGACGATCGGGCTCCTCATCATTTCGAACGTCTTCATGACGCTCGCCTGGTACCTGCACCTCAAGCTTCAGGCCGCAAAGGTCATCTCTTTCTGGCCCGTTTGGGCGGTGGTGCTCTTTTCCTGGTCGATCGCACTCTTTGAATACTCCTTCCAGGTGCCCGCCAACCGCATCGGCTTTGACGGCAACGGCGGGCCGTTTTCACTTCTCGAACTCAAAGTCATTCAGGAAGTCATTACGCTCACAGTATTCACCCTCTTTTCAATGCTGCTCTTTGGACTCAAGCTGCAGTGGAACCATCTCGCCGCCTTTTTCTGTTTGGTGATGGCGGTGTGGTTCACCTTCCAAAAGCCGTGAGCCTGTCCGTTTTTGTGTTTCTGTAAAGGAACGGATCTTAAATAGACAACAGCAAAGGCGCTTTCCAACGCTCATCAGAAAGCGCCTCATGCATCGAGAAAGGATAAGCGTAGTCTTTAAGCGTGCTGCTGCGTCAAGCCAGCAGCCTGCTGGATCTTAAGGAGCGAAAAGACATTGAGCGCTGTGACGCGCAGATTTTCCGAGGCCTTTGCCATCGCTTCGGCAAGCGTGCAGGGTTCCTGCACAATCGGAAACACCGCGGCAACGCCGCTGGCGCGAAGCTTTTCCCAGGAAGCCGGATCAAGCTTGGCAGAACCGGAAAAGACGATGACGGGCTTCCCGGCGGCACGCCGAGCGATGCCCTGCACGGCTTTTCCGCCGGCCGTTTGACCGTCGACAGAACCTTCTCCCGTGACGATCAAATCAGCCGTCTTCACCAGATCGTCAAATTTCATCAAGTCAAGGAGCACATCAATCCCAGAAGCAATGCGGCCGTTGAGGAAGCAGGCTACGCCAGCGCCCGCTCCGCCGGCAGCACCGCCGCCCGGCAGGGAATTGACCTTCGCGCCCTGCTTTTCAAAGAGTCCGGCCACAACACGAAGCCCGGCATCCAAACGCTTCACTTCATCGGCGTCGGCACCCTTTTGCGGTCCAAAAACATAAGCCGCGCCGTTAGTACCGTACAAGGGATTTTCCACGTCGCACAGCGCCTCAATGCGCGGAGCATTCTTCTGAAAAAAGAACCCGTTGAGCCGGACGCCCTTCACCAGATGAAGCGTTTCACCCACCGGGAGGAAGGGCTGCCCCTTAGCGTTGAGGAATTGGGTGCCGAGCGCCGCCGCCATGCCGCAGCCCATATCGGTCGTGGCTGAGCCGCCTAAGCCGAGCACAATCCGTCGATGCCCGACCTGAAGCGCATGCGAAATCAGCTGGCCCACACCATATGTAGTAGTGCGCATCGGACTGAAGCCAGGAAGCCGCTGTCCCAGACCAGCCGCCTGAGCAAGCTCAATCACCGCCGTATCGCCCACCGACAAGTAGCGCGCCTGTACGGACTGACCGCAGGGGCCCGTTACCGGAAGCGGAAGATAAGCGCCGCCCACAGCCGCCTTGACCGCCTCGAGCGTGCCTTCGCCGCCGTCTGCCGCAGGAAGCTTGACGACCTCAGCATCGGGCAGAACTTCATTGGCTGCGGCACAAAGAATGTCAGCCGCCCGTTGGGCAGAGAGGCTGCCCTTGAAGCTGTCGGGGAGAAGAAGGATTTTCATATCAAAGAACTTTCAGCGGTATGGAAGATGTTTATAAGAATGCGTTCCGAACGACTCGGCATCGGCACGGCGGATCTTGACGGTGAGCGCAGCAAAAATCTGCTTTTCAGCGGTGCCTCACTGCTCTGCGCCCTATGAGGGCGTCGTGATGCAGAACGCCCAAGATCTTTCAAAGATCTTGGACCATGCATTATCGCACCTCGCTTCGCGCATACGGCTGAGCATTCAAACCTTGGTACATCCTAAACATCAGCATGTCCGCGGGTTCGCTAGAATCCCAAGCAGTTTCAGAAAAAAGCCAGCCATGCAGATCATCGAAAGCAGCTCAGTGGCCGGGGTCATCAAACGCTCGTTTGACCGCCCGGGGAGAAACTGGATCAAACACATCGTTTTCCCGGACTTCCAGCGCCCATACTGCTGGTCCTTAAACGACATTCAGAAGATTCTTGACGATATTGACGAGCTTCGATATTCCCCTGACGAAGAGCGATACCGCGAAGAGGATGAATACTATCTGGGAGCCATCTGCATCATGCCGCTCCGCGACAGCGGCAGTCCCGAGCATGCTCACGACATGGCGCTTCTTGACGGCCAGCAGCGGCTCACGAGCCTCATGATTCTGGCCCGCGTTCTCTATGAACGGGCTATGCGGAGCAAGACTGATGTCCTGCGAAGTTACGGCGCAAATATCGCCTGGATCATGGGGCGGAATCTCGTCTGGAAGCGAGCGTTTCTTTATCAGGAACCCGCAACCCTGCAGCATATCCGTCAAATCTATTTCGCCCTTGACCGAGAATACCGGCAGCTCGAAGCTGATGCGGCGCTAGACGACGCACAGAACGCCGGGGCACTGAGCTTTTACGAAGAAACGCTCCTGCGCGATCTCCGGCGATTTCGCTACATCCTCCTCTCAGGACGGCTTGCCGTCAACGTACTCCAGAGCCTCAAGGAAGCCGAACAATACTTTCAGGGCGAAAACAACCGCGGACTGCCGATGTCTCTCCTCGACATCCTCAAGGCTTATCACATGCGGTTTGAAACGGCGCCGGATCGTCAAAAGGAAATTCGGCGCATCTGGAGTGCTTTCAATGAATCGCCGCCGAGCGAATCCGACCGCGAAACGCACGATGACGAAGCTTCGAAGGCTGCTGCCGCCAGGCTCGCACAACGGAAATACGCCGTTGAAGCTCATGTCATCCCGGCGCTCCTCATGCGATGCGATATTGATCCTTGGCCGGAAAGCGCCAATAGTCCTCAGAATGCCGACTTGCTCAAAGGCATCATCGGCACTCATCGGCGAGACCGAATCGTTGACGGGAAACTATCTGCATCGACCAACCAGCATCTCTTTGACTTGCTTGAACCCGTTCAGACCGGCATAGGCTTCTTCCGGATGCTCGACCAGTACCGCCGCATAGACGAAGCGCTCGACGAGCTCGAGCAAACGGCTTTCAATCCAGCGAGCGGCTTAAAGCTCAATAATGACCAGAGACTCATCCTCCGGCTTGCGCTCATTGCTTGGACTGACCGCTTTGCTCCGCGCACGGCTTTTAACAGCAGCGCCTCATCACATGCCCTTGCCGCTGCGCTCGCAGCGGATGCCGAATTCCGCACATTTGCCCGCCATTTTGCACGCTTTCTCAATCGGCTTCGCAACGCAGATAAGCAGATCCCGGGGGCATTTAACCGGCTCGACAAAGCTGCGCTGCTGCGATGCCTGCGCTACTGGAACGCACGCACGAATCTCATTTTTCTGCCGCACCGTTCAGCAACACCCGCTGCATGCAAACGCTCGCTACTTCAGGCGACAACACCGGAAGCGATGGCGCCCTACATCAAAAATACGACTTGGATTCAGCGCTATCGGCTTGCCTATGATATGGAGGCCGCTCTTGAGGCATCTGCAGCAGACACTGAGCAAAACACGACGGATGAGGCTTCCGACCATGAATAACACCGCAGCCCAAACGCCTGCTGCCCGTACCCAGCGCTTTTCTTCGAAAAGTCTCAGCATGGGTTCCCTAGGAATCGATCAGGCGCGCTACGTCATTCCGGTCTATCAGCGGCCTTATGCCTGGACTTCCGTGCAGGTGTCGCAGCTGATGCAGGATCTGCTGGACTTCTACCGCAGTCCCGATATTCAGAGCACCTATTCGCTCGGCACAATCGTCTGCGATGAGGAGACGCCCGGCGTTTTCTCCATTCTGGATGGTCAGCAGCGGCTCACGACGATCGACCTCCTGCTCGAGGAAATCAGCCGCCGGCTCGATCGGCCGGCAAACGAGAAGCATAAGCGAATCATATCGGCCTACCGATACCTGAGCGGCATGGAAGCGAACTGCGAGAGTCCGCTGCCAGCCTGCACAGAACAAAGGAACCGCATTGCCGGTGCGCTCACCGAATTCATCGAGCGTCAGGGGCTGCGGGAAGATTTGGCGGCGCAGACCTTTCTCAGGGCTTTGGAAGCGTGCATTCACGATCGCGTGAGCATTCGACGCGTCGTGATACCGCTCTCCGACAAGGTCGAAAACGAAGCCCCCGCCATGTTTGAAATCATCAATATGCGCGGGCAGCAGCTCTCAGCACTCGACATTCTGAAGTCACGTTTGCTGTCGCGGTTCAGCGAAAAGGACCGCTTCGGCCGAGCGCTCTTTACGCACCTCTGGCGCAGCACCGATGAGCGTCTGGTTTCCCCGACTGAAGCTGCCAAAGGCTACGACCTGAAGGGGTGGCATTCGGGCCAAGTCTCTCCATCGGGTTCCAAGGATGAAACCAATGACACGCCGATCTCCGCCGCGCTGACGATCGATGAGATTATTGCCGGCGCAGACGAAGCGCCGCTCGAATCGGATGACAAAAAAAGACGGACCGACAAGCCGCCCAAGCGCGAAACGGATCAGCCCCCAGCGGATGATGAAGGGAGCCGAGAACAATTCGTTCCGCCGATTGACATGATGAACATGCTCGTCATCGCCAATGAGCTTTTCAAGTATGACAAAGCAAGAACGACCGCTGCCGGAAACGGCCCGCTGCCCGCCTACGAAGCGCTGGCGACCACGAACTTTGACAGACGGTTCGATCATATTGTGCAGGCCGAGGCGCCCGGCACAACCGATGTATGGCGCCTGATGGGTGCGCTATCGCTCGTCCTTCAGACGGTCGGCACCTGGGGGCGCTATCGCCAGGGAGAGAATGAGGCATTTGAAGGCGCCCCCAATGCTTTCAATCAGCTGATTCAGACCTTTATGGCCGCAGGCGGCTTCAGCGCTTCGGGGCAATACTGGCTTCTCGTGCTTTCGGCAACAGCGCTGGAAATGAGTCTCGGCACCGACGGCAAATTGCCCGACAGCCCAGAAGCTTTCCTCGCCATGAAAAAGCCCGCATTTGCGAAGATCAGCAAGATTGCTCAGCTTCGGCTGCTCGCCTGGGCCTACCGCGCCGCAGAGGCCGGTCAAGCCCGAGGAGCCGAAGGCGTATTTAAACTGACAGCAGAAACACCCTCAGAAAACCGAGCTCAGGCCCAGCTGCTGGCTGCACAAGCTGCCGTTGAAGCCGCTGCGCCCGGATGGCATTACCACGACGGCACCCTCTCTCAGTTTGATCTTTTCCTGACGGACTATGTGCTCTGGGTCGACGGTCACACTGGCGGAAACCGCTCTTTTGCTGCTCTGAAGCGTGCTATGGATGCTTTTGCAGACAAGGCTCAATCCCCAGAGGAGACTGAACTGGCCGGTGCCTTCCGAGCATTCAATTGGAGGGCCTTCAAAGAAAAGGCCCGGACGCTGCGCATCGTTGCCCGAAGCGACATCGAGCATTGGCTGGCCCGCAACCGCGCTGATCTTGGGAAGGATGCCGACGCCGCCCGCGAAGAGCTTCTTCGCCGACACGGCTTTGGGAACCTCGCGCTCATCAATGAGAGCGACAATTCCTCTCTGGGCAACGGCGCGCCCGCCGGCAAGGCAGAGCTGGTACTTAAGCGCATGTCTAATCCGACGCCTAAACTCCTTTGGCTCGCCGTACTCAGTCAGCAGTTCCCGAATCTGGACGGGCAGCATGTTGAAGGGCTCACAGAGCTCTGGGCCTCCTACATCGGCGAATTTTCTTTCGGGTGATGCGCTGCGCCGGCGGACCTCCGCTGCGGCGCTTCGCCAAATCCGCTGTCCAGCAAGAGATTTGACTGTTTTTTCATTCAAAGGTAAAACCACACCATGTCATTTGATGCCGCCTATGCCGCTTTGAAAGCTCAGCATTTGGAAGACCGTGTCCGCCGATTCCCCGGATCGAGTGCAACCGTTGCCTTGGCTGCTCAGGAGCTCGGAACCGCTGAAGGCGCAATTGCCAAAACCATGGCGCTCCTGGGACCGGACGGCCCCATTCTGGTGCTTGCTGCCGGCGACCGAAAGATCGACGGCGGATCTTTCAAACGCACTTTTCACTTTAAGCCCAAGTTTGTGCCGGGAACCGATGTCGAAGCGCTCGTCGGACACGCACCCGGCGGCGTCTGTCCGTTTGGCAGGCATGACGGCATCCCTGTCTGGCTTGATCGGTCGCTCCTCAGTCACGCCGAAGTATGGCCGGCCTGCGGCGATGACGCTTCAGGCGTGCGCCTGACACCCGAAGAGCTTTATCGGGCCGCAGGCGCCGTCGGCTGGTGTGAAGTGACCAAATCAGCTCTCGCCAAAGCGGCTTAACTTTCTGCGGCTGAAAAACATACGAGGACGCACGCGAATGAGTCCGAAAGGACGCATCCCATCGCGCCAAACCGACATTGCGGCCTCCCGCCAGGCAGAGTTCAATTTCTTGCCGGCATTGAACTCAACGCTCTGGCGGCCCAAGCTTTAGGGGACGAAAACGACCTCTTCAAGCTTCGGAATCGCCTTGATCATGCCCTTTCCAATCATCCAGTCGGCAGTGCGTTTGACGTCCGCAGCAGACGGCAGCGGCGGCAGACCGTCCGCTGTGCCGAAATGCGCATAAGTCGGCATCTTATAGGCCGAAGCAGCCGCTTTCGTCAGCAGGCTCTTTTTCACCATCAAGGCACGGAACTTTTCCGGATCGCTTTCAATGGCCTTAGCCGCATCGGCGAGCGCCGCGCGGAAGGCGGCTGCCGTTTGCGGTGTGACAGCGGCCTTGCGGAAGGCAACCACCGCGAGCGGCTCAGCGAGCGTACGGTCATCCCAAAGTGCTCTGCCGCCCTTCGATTCCACCAGGCTGCAGAGGGGCTCGGGCAACAGCGCCGTTTCCATTTTGCCCGCGAGGAGCAGCTGGAGACGAATGGGAATCTGCCGAACTTCTACGCGTTTCATGGCGGACGGAGGCAGTCCCGTCGTCGCTTCCATGCGGTCAAGCAGGTAATCGATGATGGTCGAAGCACTCATGGCCGTATCCGTACCCGGATGCGTCTTGATGTCTTCGAGTGATGTCAGGTTCGAACCCGGACGAGTGACCAGCGCAAAATTGCGCTCGGCCGGATTGGCATACGTCACCGTCGCCGCTACAGCCTGCGGCGCACCGGCAGCATTCTGCGTGAACACGTTGATGAGGTCGCCGTAATGCCCTGCGAGCTCGCCGGCACGCATAGCTGCGCCGATTTCAATGGCCGATTTAAAAGGCAGGAGCTGGATGCGCAGCCCCCGGGACTCGAAGAACCCTTCTGACTCGGCCGCATAAAGCAACACGGAATCGGCCGCCGGCAGCACGCCGATCTTCAATAGCGGCTCTTCTGCAGCTAACGAAAACGGTGAAACCATCATGCCCGCGGCAAAGCAGAGTGCGGCGGTCCGGATGCCGAAAGTGCGGCGATTCATAAGGACAAAGTCAGTGGCCATGGCGAAGGTTCAAAGCTCAAACAAATCGGATAAAATACCTAACAATTTCCTATTGTACACGTGCACAATTTAATGATGCATGAAAAAAAGGCCTACTGCCGAGCACGCGTGCGGCAGCAGGCTTTCTACGGCATCCGGAATGAATCAGAAGCGCTTCTTCTTTTTAGGGGCCTCGCTCTCGGGCACCTTCTCAATCGCAGTGAGGTGCGTGGTGACGGCGCCCGGGACAGCCGAAGAAGCTTTGAGCTCGGCTTTGAAAAGCGTCCCTGAAAGCGTCAGCACTTCCCCGTCTTTAAGCGCAGCGCCGCGGGTGATCTGAACCATGGCAGCCGCAATCATCTGTGCGCGAATGACGGCAGGCGCATCGGGACTCTCAAGAATCTCAAGATCGGGACAGGCAAAGCGGTCAAGTCCGAGCGTATAACCGCTTAACGGCGCATCCTCTTCGCGCTGCCAAAGGCCAAAGAAAACCATGTTAAAGATCGGGAAAGCCGTCTCGGAATGCTGCATCGTGAGCACATCGCTGCGGAAGCGCTCGGGCTCAAAGAGGCGGCCAGCCGAGTTGATGGCGCTCACATTGGGCTGACGCGTGAGCGACCCCAAAATCTTCATGGCCGTACGAGCATTCTCAACGAGCGTCGCCTCTTCGGCAACCACAGCAAGGGCGAGGTACGCCAGGTGCGTTGACGCCATTTCCTGCGCGTCCGGCCATTCCGGACAGTTTTTAGCCTGTTCGTCTGCGGCATTTCCAGGAACGGGGTGTCCCTCAAATCCAATCACCACGAGGGAACCGTTCTCGCGAAAGAGCCACGGTTCGCGGAAATCCGTCGGGACCGGCTCGGCTTTGATATTCCAGTCCAGATCGAGCTGCGCCGCCAAACGCTCCGGCTCCCATGCCGGCACACGCAAAAGCGCCAATGCCGTAACGGGATGCTCCGCAGGTTTGAATGCACTGGCGTGAACTTCGGACTGGGGATGCTCGGACAGCTGAGACGGCGCTTTGTCGGTCATGGATGATCAATGATGAATGAAAAGAAAGCCGCATTATACGAGCGTACCACCTGCCTCGCGCTCAAACATCATCCGCCTGAAAACACAAAAAGAAATGAAGCGAATTTCAACCTGCTTTCATGGACAGCAGAAAAAAACCGTTTTATGACAAACAAAAGTAAACGAAAACGTTTTAACTGAAAACAAATACTTTCTTCAAAGAATCTTCATAGACCCAGTTGATAACGTAATGAACAAAATAGTTAGTTAGATATCAATACATTGGTTATTTGTTGTTTTATTGCACGGTTGACCTTATTTTTTCCTTGTTTTCCTTTAAAAGGCGACAAAAATCTAGGGTATTACCAAATTTTGTAATTTTATTGAGTTAATTTATAGGCTGTTCGGCGGCATTCAATACCGAGCAGGTATAGGGTGAGCTGACAATGGCATTTACAAAATGCTGTTTTTTTTGATCCGTGCGGCCAGTCCCTTTTAAGACTTTCGACTGCACACGGACCAACTAGCTCTAGAAGGTTTTAATCATGAAAAAGACTCTCGCTGCGCTCGCCGTTCTCGGCGCTTTTGCGGGCAGCGCTGCTGCTGCCGATGTTCAGCTTTATGGTGTGGTCGATGAAGGCTTCATCTACACCAACACCAAAGTTACTGACGAAAAGTCTGACAATCAGTTTCAGCTCGGCTCCGGCCTCAACCTCGGCTCCCGCTGGGGCTTGAAGGGCACGGAAGACCTCGGCAACGGCTATAAGGTCGGCTTTAAGCTCGAAAGCGGCTTTAACGCCGACACCGGCACACTTCAGGAAAACCGCCTCTTCCGCCGTGAAGCCGGTCTGACGCTCTACGGTCCTTTCGGCTCCTTGGGCTTCGGCCGCTTCGGCGGCATTGCCTCCGCGGCCGGCACGTATGACCTCATCGGCTACGTCGATTCCTTCGACGGCGGCGACAACAATGTTTGGGGCTTCGCTGCTTCATCCCGCTACGACAACGTCGTTGCCTACCAAACGCCGCGCTTTGCCGGTCTGCAGCTGACGGCCCAGTACTCCTTTAAGACTGACAGCTCGGCCACCGCGGCTACCTACAGCGGCGACGAAGGCACTTCTGCCGCCAAGCGCTACGCCTCAATCGGCGTGAGCGGCGATTACGGCGCTGCGCAGTTCGCTGCCGGCTACGAACTCACGAAGTACGGCGCTAATGCGTCCGGTATTCGCGAAGTCGCTGACAAGGACGGTTCGCTTGTCTTCGTCGGCGGCAACTACAACTTTGAAGTGGTTCGCGTCTACGCAGAAGCCCAGTACTTTGAAGGTTTGTCTGGCATTAAGAATGCTTACAACGACGAATTCACGAAAGGCGATCCTTCGTCCGATGGTCTGAAGGGCTACGGCCTCCACCTCGGCGCCAAGGCTCCGATTGCGGCCGGTACTCTGACGGCGGGCCTCTATTATGTCGATGGCAAACAAGACTTTACCTCGACTGCTGATCAGGACTTTAAGTACTACGGCGTTTCTGCCCGCTACGTCTACCCGCTCAGCAAGCGCACGAGCGTCTACGGCGGTGCCGGTTATGGCCAGACCTCTGTCGACAATGCTGCGGCAAACGGCTCTGACGAAGACACCAAGCTGGTTCAGGCTTACGTCGGTTTGTCCCACACGTTCTAATGCGAATGTGAGCAGTCTTCTTCCGGAAGACTGCTGCCGCCTATGAAGTCGAACGCGGTGCCTCTCAATATGAGAGACACCGCGTTTTGGTATGGAATCGGCGTTATTGACGGATGCTTTGCTGCATGCCAATCGCCGCCCAAAAGCTAAGCGTCTTTATCAGGCCTTTTTGCGGCAGCAGCGCTTGGCGCCGGCCGTCTTTTCTTCCGCCTTAGCATCACAGGCCTCCCCTGCATGCGCATCGGAGCGCATCGCGCGAAGGAACCACAGATCCTTGGCAAATCCAGCGAGATAGCCTTCAAACGTACCCTGCACCAGGAAATCATCCGCCTCAGCCGCTTCATCGCGAATTTCGCGGGCCAGCTTCGCGACCTTTTCCATATCGGCCTGAACGACAGCGACGGCTTCGCAGCAGGAGAAGACTCGCGAGGGCAGTTCTTCAATCACGGAGGCTTGAAGCGATTCGGCGGCCGTGGCAACCGGCATTTCGCCGCGCATCTTCAGAATTTCTGCCGTTTCGTCATATTGTTCAGCTGCACGGTCATAAAGTGATTCCGTGTATTCATGGATCCCCTTGAAGAGATGACCTTCCACATTCCAATGAATGTTGTGTAGCTTCACATTCCAAACGGCCAAAGTAGCGACGTAAGCATTGATTTTTTCGGATTTCATCATGTCAAATTCCTTTCGTTAGCAATCGCCAAATCTATGGCGATTTGTTTTGTCTATTGCTAGCCTTCAATATATAGCAAACCACTATTATTGTCAAGCTAATATTAGTTATTTTCTATGATGAGTTGTCAGCAGACTTTACGAGCTGCCGTCTAAATCGCAAAAGAGAAGTCTCATGGCACACGAGAACTTCTTCCCTGCTCGAAAGGACGACCGCACAGTGTAGGATTAGGTAAAAACCTGAGACCGCCGCCCGCTCGATTGGATTCGTCCCCATATAAAGAGCATTCGAGCCGTTGAACGCCTTGACTGCGTGAAAAACGGCTCTATCGCCGCAACACAGACGGCGGCTTAAGCCGAGGACGCCTGCGGTCTCAAACGTGCAATCAAAACAGCGAATGACCACGAATACGACATTTAATAAAGACGCCGAAGAGCGGCTGAATGATCCTGCCGATCAGCCAAACACCCGAGCCAACGCCTGCCTAGAGACCCGCAAAGCACTTCTCGCCGCAACGCCGGAACGATTTGCCGTGGGCAGCCGCGCGGTGAAGCTCTCTGAAGCTGCCCGCTTGATGCGCAGCCTCAATGCGCTTCCCTTTCATGACATTGAGCCGACGATCCGTGCGGCCGGAATCACCGAACAAGAAGCACTTTCGGGGTGCGATGAGCTCTCAGCCGCTTTGGGCGGCGTTCTGCATGCCGCAGCGAAACGTACGATTGAGCTCCCCGAATGGAGTGCGGGTCAGTTTGCTCGGCTCTGCAGTTCAGCCGACTGTGCCCAAAAGTCGTCCGCAGAACCCGCCGTTTCCGGCGCCTCACTCACCGTCGCCGGCAACATTGATATTGAGGGGCTGACGACCAAGGCTGCCATGGAACTGCCTGAGCAGCCCTGTCTGCGTTCTGCAGCCCCGGTCAAAAGCCTTTTGGAAGGCGGCGCCCTCCTTTCTGCCGTTGCGCATGCCGGAGAGTTCCTTGGGCTCCTTTCGCCTGATGCGCCGGGCCGCTCCATTATGGGCGGGCATCCGGTCAACGCGCTCAATGGGGAATGGCGCACTGGGGGTGCAGCCGCAGCTGCGGCCAACCTCGTGGCTGCCGGCGCCTCTGCCGGCGCACTCGTCTTAGGACGGCCTTCCGACGCCGGCGAATCGGCGATTCGCGCCGGGGTGTCCGCTTTCCGCCCTGCCCAATCCTTATTTAATTCGCAGGAAGGCTTTGCCTCCAGCTGGCGCTTTGACGGCTGGAGCGGCATTGCCCGCCGCGCGCGCGATGCTTTTGCCATCGCCTGGACAGCATCTGCTCATGAGGGTGTCGATCCAGATTCGGGGATGGGCCGCTGGCAGTATCCGGGCTTCATTCCAACCTTGATGTCTAAGCCCGCTGTGGCGAAATGGCGTAAAGCGGTCCTAGAGCCCCGTCGAATTCAAAAAGCGGTGATAGCCGTGAGCGACGAATGGCAGTCTCCCGAATGGGTGAATAAAGGCCGGGAACTGGCTGCTGCGCTTGAAAAGCGCGGTATTACCGTTGAGCTCTCGCCGTCACTGCCTGAGGACGCCGCTATTGTTGACTGGATGACATGGCTTGAGCTTGAACCGCAGCTCGAAGACTTCCTGACTCGCCGGTACGCACTGACCGGCACGTTTGACCTGGCCCAGCTCCTCATGATGCTCACGCTCTCCGACCGCCTGAAGCGGGACGGCTGGAGCCGCCGGCGCATGGTGCAGCTCATCAAGCGCAATGTCTTTCTCATTTCGCCCTACGGCGCGCAGATTGCCCGCACAGCGCTTCCGCCCGTGCGTGACTTGCTCATGCCCGAATTCACCGGTACCGACAAGGCCGACGTGCTCATCTGGCTGGGAGCGCCCAAACCCGTTGATGCCAGCGGTTGGCCATTTGCCGCCCTTCCGCTGAAAGCGGATCCGGCCGCAAAGTGTGTCCGCGGCGCCTTTGTTATCGGGCTCCCCGGTGAAGAAGCTGCGGTGCTCGCCGGTGCGGAACTCCTTGAATCGGTGCGTGAAGAAGTGTTCGGCGCGGAAGATTTTCATATCTCCACCGAACCTGCGCCCGAAGACCTTCCGGCTGCGCGGCTCCCGACAGACTCTGACCAGACCGGCGAGCATCAGGATGCCGGTGCAGCAGCTTCTGCTCAAGAAGAAAAACCCAATACGCGTCTATTCGACGATTTGGCAGCGGCCGATCTCGGCGCACTCGCACATGCGGCCTGGGATGCTGAAAAACAAGGTGCCAAAGTTTCTGTGCTCGATGCAGAGACGGGAGCACCGCTCACGATCGAGGATTTCGAAGCCAAGCTTAACGAGCTGATTGAAACCTTCCGCAAAGCTGCCGCGGATGCGGACGATGACGACGATGCTTCGGACGATGCCGACAATAATGAAGAAACGCCGCAGCAGACCCAAAGCGATGATGCGGCAGAGAATCTCATTGAGATTGCCTCTCCGGCATCGCTCGCGCTGGCAGCAAATGAAATCAACGCGATAAAGGCCGCTGAAACTGACGCCCAAGCGGCTGAACCTTCCGCAGCCCCTGCTCAGCCCGCACTGTCGGCAGAAGACCGCGCATGGCTCGACGCCTTTTTCCCCGGCGCCGCTGCCAAAGCACCGGAACTCGCTAAAGTTGAGTTCCTCCGACGTTTTCTCAAGGAACCGATGCCGGATCTGTGGACGCCGTCAGACAATCAATGGATCATCGCATGGGTGAAGTTCTGGCTCTTCCGCCACGACGCCAAGAAAGTCGAACGGGCCATTGATCGGATTCCGGAAGTGCACCAAACTTTCGAGACGCGCGAGCAGCGCGTCCTCGGACTCTTCCTCAAGTCCGACATCAAAGCCGCTGCTGCCGCAGCCCAAGCCATTGAGCCTCAAAATGCCGAAGAAGCGGCAGTGAAGGAATGGATGCTCGGCATGAGTGCTCAGCGTCAGGACGACGATGATGCGGCCATTGAACACTATCAGCGTGCCCGAGCATTGAGCTCGACGATGACGGCGGCGAATTTCCCACTTGCTCAGGTGCTCCTCAAGAAATACGGCTCCGACCATCCGCAGTATCAGGAAATTCGCAAGGCGCTGGAGTCTGAAGCCCCTACCGGGCTGCAGCTGCTGCTCTCCGAAGAGGAACGTGTGCGGCGCGCGAGCAACTTTGAAAAGGAGCTCCTTCCCGCACTTAAACCCGGCGTTTTCAGCGCAGAACTGCTGCTCGCACCCGCACAGCTCGTTTTCGACAAGAAACTCTTCTCTGAAGAACTCTGGAGAGCGTGGAACTTGGCCGTCACCGACCGCACGCCTGATGACCTGGATTGTTTTACGCTGCGCATCGGCACGCTTGAGGGCTCTATCCGGCTGATCCATGAGCGCCTCAACAGCACGTCACTGGCAACTGCGGCACGTAAGAGCCCCTTTACACGGAGCGCCGAAACGCTGCTCCTCTGCCATGCGGGTTATTTTGCTGTTGAACTGCGGGGAAATCCAACCGAAGCCGTCGAAGCTGCCACCTTCTTCGCGCAGATTTTGGCCGCGCTCTGCCGGACAGCCGAACCGCTGGGCGTTTTTGCGCTCGAATCACTCCAAAAGCCGGGTTTTTACATTGAAGCGGCACAGCCCGCCAAACACGGTCAAATACCCATCCTCTCCGTGATTCGCGCAGGCGTCTCCACAGACTTCGGCGAAGACTACATCGCAACTTATGGTCTTGGGGCATTCAGTCAGCCTGAACTTGAAGTCGATCTGGGGAGCTTCCCGACGCAGGCGGGCGCAATGCTCACCTTCGGCATCATCGAGCGAATTCTCGCCGGCCATTTCACAACTGAAGCTTCATCGGTGCGCTTCGGTGTTGACCAAGACAACCTCGAGCAGCGAAACATTCTGCGCGCGCCGGGACGCGTCGTTGAAGGCGAAGCCTTGCGGCTGGTTCTGCCAGGCGAACCAACGAATGATTCGGAACTGCCTCAGGCGTAATTCTTTAAGCATTTAGGAAATGCCTGTCCCCGTGATCTGATTCGCTCAGTTTACGGGGCTTTTCTTATTTGTTGCAAATATGCAACTACAACATAATAGTTATCATCCGTTTTCTAAGTAGCTGACATTTTTGTGTTTTTGAATACAACCCATAAAAATATCGGATTACAGCAATAGGAACTTGTTTAAATTCAATGTGTACACCTACATTTCTTCGACTGGCAGACCACATTCAGACGGAATCAATGCCTCGAAGCAGATGCAGTTAAGGTGTTCCTTGAGAAGCGGCGCCCCCGTCTGACGGTGCTTCAAATCAAACAAACCTAAAGGCTCTGAAATGTTTAAGAAGACTCTCGCCGCCGTTGCTTTGCTCGGCGCTTTTGCTGGTTCCGCCGTCGCCGCTGACGTCACGCTTTACGGCGTCGTCGACTACGGTTTGCAGTACACCCATGTGGATTCCGACAAGGCTAATACCGACGCCGTCGATAACTTCCAGCTCTCTTCGGGCAATCAGTCCGGCGCTCGTTTCGGCCTGAAAGGCTCAGAAGATCTCGGCAACGGCGTAAAGGCCGGCTTCCATCTGGAAAACGGTTTCTCTGCCGATACCGGTTCGCTCGCTCAGAACAGCCGCCTCTTCGGCCGTGAAGCCCGTCTCTTCGTGAACGGCGCTTTCGGTGAAGTCGCTTTTGGCCGCATGGGCACGCTTGGCTCCGCCAATGGTACTTACGGTCTCCTTGGCAACCTGTCGCCCTTCGGTGCTTCGTGGGTTGGTGCGGTTGAATATTCCACCTACTATGTTGGCGGCATCCGTGCTGACAACACGGTCACCTACAAGACCCCGACGTTTGCCGGCGTGACGGTTTATGCCCAGTACTCGTTTGAAACGAATACCAAGCAGGAAGATAACCTTGACGCCACTGAAGGCAAGGCCAGCGCCAACCGCTACTACGCCTTGGGCGCCACTTACAAGGCCGCCGGCTTCGATCTCGCTGCTGTCGTCGACAGCTACAACTGGTCCAGCACTTTCACCTCGGACGACCCCGATCTGGATGACGGCCTTACGGTTACGCTGGGCGGCTCCTATGACTTTGAAGTCGCCAAGGTCTTCCTGAGCGGCCAGTACTTCGACAATATGATCGGCAACGATAAGTACGGCACGAAAGCTGCTAATGCAGGCAAATCTGACTCGTTCTATTCGTTCAGCGGCTATTTCGGCGATCAGAACCCCATCGAAGGCTATGCCCTTCAGGCTGGCGTGAGCGCACCGGTTGCCGGCGGCACGGCGATGTTCGCAGTCGGCTACACCGATGCTGAACAGGTTAAGACGCCTGAAGGCAGCACCGACAAAGCTGAATTCAAGCGCCTTGGCGCTTCTGTCGGCTACACCTACAGCCTGAGCAAGCGCACCAACGTTTACGGCGTCGCTGCCTACTACCGCGACAGCGTGGATAACGCTTATAACGCTGATAATAAGGCAAATAATTCCGCCGACGACCGCGATCCTTCGACGGTCACCGTCTACGCCGGTATCCGTCACACGTTCTAATTTGAGCGGATGAAGTCCTAAAAACTTCTCTGCTGCTGAATTAGTGAGAGCCTCTCAGCTTTCGAGCTGGGGGGCTTTCGCGTTTTGACTGGGCAGCAAACGCAGATTCTGCAATTCGAATTAAATGAACATGCTTCCCATTCGCGCATTTCGTATATGTGTCAAATGCGCAACAAATGCGTTCACACCGTCCTTAAAAAATATGAAATATGTGTTTTTAAATGAATTTATTAGAAATAGGGGTTATTCCTTAAGCAGTCCGATGCTGACTGCGGCTACAAATATCCCATCCGTTAATGGCTGAGCGGCTTGCCGTCCAAATTTCAGGCCGCTGAACCAGTGATTGATGCCGTGCAAAAAATCATCAATCGACGGAACGTTGTGACTCTCGGTGCGTGCAAACCGATAGTGATGACTTTTGAGATCTCAGATCTCTTCACGTAAAAAAAGGCTCTGAAAATTATGTTTAAGAAGTCTCTTGCCGCGGTCGCCCTTCTTGGCGCCTTTGCCGGCTCTGCTTTCGCTGCCGATGTGACCCTTTACGGCGTTGTCGACGAAGGTTTCCTTTATACGCACAAGGACACGGATGTTGCCGGTTCTGACGCTGTTGATAAACTCGAACTGAAAAGTGGTATTCAGGCCGGCTCCCGCTGGGGTCTGAAGGGCACTGAAGACCTGGGCAACGGCCTCAAGGTTGGCTTCATCCTCGAAAGCGGTTTCAACGCTGACGACGGCACGCAGAGTGTTTCCGGCACGATGTTCAATCGTGAAGCTTCACTCAATGTCATGGGGCCCTTTGGTCAGTTGAGCCTCGGCAAGATCGGTGCAATCACTCAGGGCACGTCTTCCTGGGGTAAGGTTGGTGCCGTCAGCGCCTTTGGCACTTCTTACGGTGCCGCCAATGTCGGTAACGCTACGAACGTGTTTGCGGCCACTGTCGGCGTGATGGACAACACCATTGCTTACCAGACTCCGAAGTTCGCTGGCTTTACGGTCTATGCTCAGTACTCCATGGGCTCCTCCAAGGCTGCATCTCAAAACTCAGAGGGCAAATGGACTCAGACGATGGTCGAGAATGAATCCTCAACCGATCGTTACTATGCTCTGGGCGCAACCTATGCGAACGGTCCGGTCAATCTCTATTTTGCCGTTGACTCGGTGAATTACGCCTCTTACTTCGATAAGACTGGTACTACCACCACTCCTTCAACAAAGGACATGGATGACAGTCTGACGGTCGCCTTCGGCGGCAGCTACGACTTCAGCGTGGTCAAGGTTTTCGCCGGTGCACAGTACTTCGACGAAGTCCTCGTTAGCAAGGTTAGCGGCCTGTCGAATGTTGGTTTGGATTCGCTCGGCAAGATGAAAGGCTACGCCCTTCAGGCTTCCGCCAGTGCTCCTCTCGCCGGCGGTACGGGTTACTTTGGTGTCGGTTACGTTGATTCTTCTGAAGCCGACAGCGTTGTCACCGGCAAGGAATTCGACCTCAAGTACTATGTGGCCTCGGTTGGTTACAAGTATGACCTGAGCAAGCGCACCAATGTATATGGCGTTCTTTCTTATGCCAAGGGAGAACAGGACATTGCAACACCTTCCGCGAATTTTGATTACTCGGATCGTAAGCCCTCCATGGTTGGCTTCGGTGTTGGTCTGCGCCACAACTTCTAATCTCAAAAAAACTCATCCGAAACTGTGTTGTTCATGACTTAGTTTTCGGCTGATTCGAGATTGAAAGCCCGCCTGGGTTCCCACGGCGGGCTTTTTGCATCCTGCGAAATCTCTCTAAGCCATTCAGGTCAGACTGCGGCTCACCAGCGAGATCGTTTTCTTCAGTCGTCCCCTCATCAGCCGCTAAGCCGTGCGGTCCTACAATAAGCTTCAAAGAAGAGCTTTCCTAGAGGACTCCCCATGCGCATTCTGCTCGTTGAAGACGATCCAATGATTGCCGACGCCGTTAAATCCGCTTTGGCCGACGAAGCCCATGCCGTTGACCATGTGTCTTCAGGGCGCACTGCGCTCACTCAGCTCGGTCTCTCGGACTATCAGCTTGTTCTTCTTGACCTAGGCCTTCCCGGATTGGATGGGATGTCGGTGCTTCGCACGCTGCGCGGAGAGGGGTCAGCAAAAAACGATATTCCCGTCATCATCCTCACAGCTCGCGATGCGCTCGAAGACCGACTGAACGGTCTGGACGCCGGTGCGGATGACTATCTCGTGAAGCCCTTTCACATGAGTGAACTGCTGGCACGCATGCGTGCAGTGATGCGCCGGCGCAATGGCGCAGCAGCCAATGTGCTCTCCAATGGCGACCTCTCGCTGAGTGAAGCGGCCAAGACGGTCGAACGCGCAGGCCAAACCTACACGCTCACCAAGCGCGAATACGCACTCCTTTCAGCCCTCCTCGCCCGCCCGGGCGCCATTCTTTCGCGCCGCGCGCTTGAAGACCGCATTTATGCCGTTGGCGAAGAACCCGACAGCAATGCCGTGGAATATCTCATTCACGCCCTGCGCAAAAAGCTCGGCGCTGATGCGGTAAAGAATGTCCGAGGCCTGGGCTGGATGGTTGCTGGCCGCGACGCCAAACCCGAATAAGGCAGGAGCAGTCCTCATGGCACGCATTCCGCGACGCTTTTCCGCTGCGGTTTCCCAAGTTCAGGATAAGCTTGGCGGTTTCTCTGAGCGCTTCAGGGCCTCTAAGAAACCGCAGTCGTCTGCCGACAGCGGCGCCGGCAATACCGCCCCGGAGAGCAGCCCTGCCAGCGAGGGCGGCGCCAATCCTTGGCAGTTCACAAAATCGTGGTTCGCGAAGTTCTTTCGCCCGGACAACCCCTCCATCACGCTGCGCGTCAGTCTCTCGGGCGCCCTGGTGGTCCTTCTCTTTTCACTGACCTCCGGCGCCATCACGTTTGCCGTCTCCTACGAACAGGCGCAGGAGGCTCAGGATGAGCGTCTGGAAGAAGTCGTCGGCATGCTTGCCCGCACCAAAGCTGCTTTCTCACGTCAGCCGCCCTCTTTCCAAGCATTCTTCATGGATGACGATGTCTTTGAGCGCCAATGGCTGCTTGACGAAGACGACCCCAGAGCCGGACTGCCCGCCGGCTCCGACGTCATCATCCAAACGCTGCATAAAAACGGCCGAGCGGTGCATGCACGCTTTCGGAATTTTCTGCCCGACGGCTATCACACCATGACGCTGCGCCGCCATCAGGAGTACCGCATTCTGCTGCGAACGCTCAAAAACGGTGCCCACGTCATTGCAGCTGAACGCACCTCCGCCGTCTTCAATGCGGCGACCGCCAACAGCTTCAACCTCGTCATTCCGCTCACGCTTTTATCGCTCTTCCTCGGTTTTGCCATCGGCTGGATCGTCTGGCGTACGATGCGCCCTGTAAAAACACTGGCCCGAGAAATCGGAGGGCGCAGCGGTCAGACCTATGCGCCGGTGAGTGAATGCGGCGTGCCGAATGAAATTCTGCCGCTCATTACTGCCTTTAATGGACTCTTGAAACGCGTTGACGCGCTTCGTGGTCAAGAAGCCCGCTTTGTTGCAGATGCGGCGCATGAACTGCGCTCCCCTCTCACCGCACTGTCGCTGCAGGCCGAAGCGCTGGAAAAAACCAATCTTTCAGCAGAAGCACGCGAAAAAGTGCAGACACTGCGCTCCGGTATTGATCGCGCTGTGAGACAGGTAAGCCAGCTGCTCGCTTTGAAGCGGGCGCAATCCGGCGCGGCTGCGCCCAATGCCGAAGCGGCAAATGCCGCTCCGCCCCATGCTTCCATTCCGCAGACCATTGGCGAAGCCGTCGAATCCGTCTATTGGGAAGCTGAGCGTCTGGGCATCACGATTGAAGTCGAAGGGCTTGAAGACTTGCCGGCCAATGCTGATCCATCGTTTACCATGAAGCCCGACGACCTCTTCACGATTCTGCGCAATCTTTTGGAGAACGCCGTACGCTACTCGCCCAAAGGCGGCACCGTCACGGTCAAGCTGGCTCAAATCGAGCCGCCGGTGCTCTGCGTCATGGATGAGGGCCCCGGCATTCCTGAAGAAGACCGTGCCCGCGTTCTGGAACCCTTCTACCGTCGGCTCGGCACCAATGTGTCCGGTACCGGCTTGGGTCTGGCCATTGTTAAAACGATCTGCGACCGGTGGAAACTTAACCTGATGCTCTCCGACGCTCGCCCTGAAAATCAAGAAGCGCCAGGGCTCTGCGCAACGCTCAAACAATCGTAAACCATTAGCTGCCCGTCTCGTTAGCCGAGCGGTCTGCTTATGGCTTCCGGCAATAGCGGTCGTCTATTTATACGCCGTCTTTTATTGATACAAATTAGCAAACTAAATCAAGTTCGCATCCGCTCGGTTCATCCGTATGATGACGTTCCCTCGTACCTTCTATTCAAAGGACTATGACGTTCCCCAACGAGAAGACGCCGGCTGCAGCATCCAAGACAGCAGCGGCGCCCGCAGATGCCGCCGCCGCTCACAGCAAGACTGGTGCTGACGCACCTGCAGCCTGTGCCGGCTGCGTTCATGATGACCCGCATGCCGACCGCACCTCTACGCCCTGCACGACTGCGACCCGACGTTTGGCCGATGTGAGCCGAACCTTTAATCAATGGCTCACCTATGGTCAGGCCGCAGCGCTGATTGCGATCGCTGTCGCCGCCATCGGCGGCATCGGTCAGGCCGGCTGGGAAATGATTGCCGCCCGTTCCATCAGCCTCGGCGACCTGCTGATGCTGTTTCTCTATGTAGAGATCCTCTCCATGGTGAAAGGCGCTGCCTTGGGCACCCGTGAGATTCCAATCCATACGCCGATTGCACTCGCCATCGTGGCGGTTGCCCGCTATATCGTCGTGGATGTGGAGCACATCTCGCCCAACTACATGCTTTTCACTTCGTCTTCCATCCTTGTGCTGGTACTCGCACTCTGGCTCGTCCGCAAAGCGCCGAATAACGATAATCCGTAAAGACTGATAAAGACTCTGTGAGCCTGATTGCTCAGGCGTTCGCAGAGCTCCAAAAAGACAAAGTCCCGAAAGACAACGCATCTTTCGGGACTTTGTCCGCTTCAAAGCCTTCAGCAGCGCCGCAGGCTTTTGCTGAAAATCTTAGTCAACAGCAACCATCACGCTCGAAGCCTTGATGACGGCATAGGCCTTGCCGCCGACCTTGAGGCCGAGGTTCTTAGCGGAGGTCGTGGTGATCGACGAAACGATCTTTTCGCCGGCGGCGGTTTCAATCGTGACTTCAGTCGACACCGGGCCTTCGTGAATTTCAACGATCTTGCCGACGAGCGTATTGCGTGCGGAAATCTTCATTTTTGTTCTCCAAAACAAACATAAGTAAGCCCGGGCTTTATCCCGGGCATGTCTAGGTATTTTACCCTATATGCGCTGTATCGAACAGTTTGCAGATGCAAAATCTTGCGTTAGGAGTAACGGCGGCAAAGACCGCGAAGCACCCCTTCGATTTCAAACTGTTCCGTCGACTTCGGACAGATCACCTTGTAGCGGGCCGCTGCATTTTCAGGATGAAGCTCCGGGCGGCCGTCAACGATTCGCAAGCGTTTCACCGTGATATTGCCGTCATAGAGCGCAAGCACAATGTCTCCGCCGCGAGGCTGAGCATCACGGTCGAAAATCAGCATGTCCCCGTCACTGATGCCCGCATCAATCATCGAATCACCTGACGCTTCCACGATGAAGGTGGAATTGGGCTTACGCACCAGCCAAGCGCTCAAATCGATATCTTCGGATTCATAATCAGCAGCGGGCGACGGGAAACCGCAGGCCGCACGCATGCCGATCCGCTTCATGCGGAATCGAGCGGGTGAAGCCGCAGGACGATAAATCTGCCCAAAGTCTTCCGGGCGAATCAATGAAGCATCGATGCCGTCAGCTTCAATCGTCGATTTATTGGCGCAGCGAACCGGACGAGGCTGCAGCAGATGCTGTTCAACGAGTTCACGCACGAAGCTGCTGCCGCCCTTTTGGCGGCAAAGTTCAGCCATGCTCGGGCGCATGCGAAGCGTAAAGACAACGCTGAAAGGATTGTCAGCCTTGGGGCGGCCGCGCTTACGCTTGGGCGCATCTTCGTCGCGTTCACCGTGCTCCGCAGCGGCCTCCAAAGCGGCTTTGCGCAGGCTGCCCTTTCTCCGCGGCGGCAGCGTCGGCTCGAGTTCATTGAATCCGTCGAGCCCGTCATTTTGATCAGAAATCTCCGAACTGCCCATCGTCTCTGTTGTGCTTTTTGTTTTCAGCATGGCATCCCCTGTAGTCTTTTGAAATGCTTTGATGTTGACGGGTTGAGAGTTTTCTAATTGTATTACATTTCCGCAATATAATAAACGTCTATTTTGCCGGCGAAAGCTTTTCACCCGCTGCCTTTCGCCCGCTTCATCTGTTAAACCGCCATGGCGGCTCCCGTCTTTGCGCTGAGACCAGATCTCCAACCTATGCTTAGCCGCATTCCAACAGCAAGCAAAGCCCAGGCAGAAAAGCTGGGGTTTTATTTTTTGGAAACGACAGATGAGATCCGATGAAGCAGCCATTTTTTGATTGAGCCTTTGCTGCCCGCAGAGATATACTTTGGAACCTGCAGGATCATTTCACGATCCTGATCTGCCAATCAATCAGTACTTTCTACTTATCATTTCATTTGCAGATGCTGTCAACTACCCCGGCCTAAAGGCCGAGGCTTGTGAAAGCAGGTCTGGTTGACCAGCCTAAGTTTTTCGAGAACTACGTTGCAGACAGGTTCAAGACCCACCTCGGAATGCTTCCTCAGTTCCGAGCTCTGGAAGCCTCAGAAGCAGACAAGCATTGGGTACGCACGAAACGGTCTGAGGCAAAATGCCGGTCTGTTCAACATTGGCGAGGGGAATTGCTCCGCCCGCAAGGGCGGAGCATGTCACGGGCATCAGCCCGAAGAATCGTAAGGTTCATTTTTCATGTCAACATCAGTTTTCGTTTTGGACAAGAGGCACCGGCCCCTGATGCCGTGCCGCCCGGCAAGGGCGAGACGGCTTCTGCGGGCGGGCCGCGCACGGGTGGTGAAGCGCTTCCCCTTCGTCATCCGGCTCGTGGACCGCACTGTGGAGCAGTCCGAGGTTCAACCCGTGCTCATCAAGCTCGATCCCGGCTCAAGGGAGACGGGCGCCGCCGTCGTGCGGGATGACGAGAAGAAGCGGCATCATGCGCTCGCGTTCTTCGTCATCAAGCATCGGGGCGGCGCCATCCGCGACTCGCTCAAGGCGCGAAGCGCATTTCGTCGCCGCCGCAGGTCGCAGAATTTCCGCTGTCGGTCGCCGCGCTTTCTGAACCGCGTCAAGCCCAAGGGGTGGCTCCCGCCTTCTCTGCGGCACCGCGTGGAAACGACCCTTTCGTTCGTGAGGAGGATGTGCCGGTACCTGCCGGTAAGCGGCATCGCGACGGAGTTGGTGAAGTTCGATTCGCAAAAGCTCCAGAACCCGGAGGTCTCGGGGGTCAAGTATCAGCAGGGCACGCTCTTTGAGTATGAGGTGCGCGAATACCTTCTTGAGAAGTTCGGCCGGAAGTGCGTCTATTGCGGCGCCGAAGGCGTGCCGCTCAACATCGACCATGTGGTTCCCCGCGCCAAGGGCGGCTCCAACCGGGTCTCCAACTTGGTGCTCGCCTGCGTGAGCTGCAACCAGAAGAAGGGCGCGCGGTCGTTGGAGGACTTCCTCAAGGGAAAGCCGGAAGTGCTCGCGCGCGTCCGCAGGGAGCTCAAGACGCCGCTGCGTGATGCCGCTGCGGTGAACGCAACGCGGTGGGTGCTCTTCAACGAGCTCAAGGCGACGGGTCTACCCGTCGAGACGGGAAGCGGCGCTCTGACGAAGCTCAACCGCCATGCTTTCGGCGTGGAAAAGGAGCATTGGCTCGATGCGCTCTGCGTGGGACGGCTCAACGGCGTAGTGACGCGGAAGGGACTCAACGTCCTGGAGATCAGATGCATGGGGCGGGGGAGCCGTCAACGCACGCGCCTCACGAAGTACGGCTTCCCGCGCGGGTACCTGATGCGGCAGAAGTGCGTCCACGGCTTCGCGACCGGGGACATGGTGGAGGCGAACGTCCCCAAGGGAAAGAAGGCCGGACTGTGGCGCGGCCGCGTTGCGGTCCGCGTCTCGGGCTCATTCAACATTCAGACGCCGAAGGGCGTCATTCAAGGCGTCGGTTGGAAGCATTGCCGACTGATTTCACACAACGACGGATATGGGTACGCGTGGCTCGGCCACGCACCTCATTCCTCCCCTGCCTGAAGGCAGGGGTCTCCTGAGGTATTTTTGATGACTGCCCCTGTGTTCGCGCTGATTGACTGCAATAAGTTCTACGCTTCCTGTGAGAGGGTCTTCCAGCCGGAACTGCGCGGAAAACCTTTGGTCGTTCTTTCGAACAATGACGGCTGCGTCGTCACGCTCACTGCGGAAGCCAAGGCGCTCGGCATCCGCCGCGGCATGCCTGCTTTTCAGATCGCTCATCTGTTTAAGTCCGGTCAATGTGCCTGGAGAAGTTCCAATTACGAGCTTTATGCGTCTATCTCGCGGCACGTGATGAAGATCATCGCCGGCATGGCGCCGGCTATCGAGGTCTATTCCATCGATGAATGCTTTGCCGATCTCTCTGGGCTCAATGAACCGCTTACCGACCTCGGCCGCCGCATCAAAGACCGCATCTGGCAGTGGCAGCGCATTCCGACCTGTGTCGGCATCGGAGAAACAAAGACTTTGGCGAAATTAGCCAATCATCTTGCCAAGGCATGGCCAGCATTCGGCGGCGTGCTCAATTGGACAGAACTCGCACCCAGCCGCCGCGAAAAGGCCATGTCAATCACCCCGGCATCGGAGGTCTGGGGAATCGGCGGACGCACTGCTCAAAAACTCACCGGCATGGGCATTCATTCTGTGTTCGACTTTTACTGCATGGATGCATCCTTTGTGCAGCGAACTTTCGGCGTGGTGCTTGAACGCACCTGGCGGGAACTCCACGGCGTGCCGTGCATCCCGTTGGATCCGTCGAGCCGTCCCAAGCTGGAAATCAGCCGTTCACGCTCTTTCGGGCACCCGACAAGCGACCTCAATCAGCTGATTTCAGCCGTCTCGACACATCTGGGCGAAGCCGCTCGGCAGCTTCGCCGGCAAAAGAGCCTCGCCGGCGAACTCACGGTCTTCTTTCAAACCAACTTCTTCAGGCTCGATCTGCCGCAGCACAATGCCGCGCCGACGGCACAGCTGCCGCACCCGACAGCTGACACGCTTGAATTGACGCAGACTGCGGCCAACCTCGTTAAAGCGCATTTCCGCGGGGACTGCGCCTACCAGCGAGCCGGCGTCGTGCTGCAGGATCTGCGCCCCGCATCCGGCACCGTCAGCGCGCCGACGACTGCGGATTCGCTCTTTGATGAGGCGGATACGTCCGACACTGCTTGCGGACGACTGACGCCCTCTGAACTGCGCCGCACCGAACTCATGCAGACAATCGATGCACTCTGCCGCCGCTACAGCTGCGACATTGTGAAGACAGCAAGCTCCTGCCTCGCCGCAGGATGGGAAATGCGCCGCGGGAACTTGTCGCCCTGCTTTACAACCCGAATCGATGAAGTCTGGAAAGTGAACTACGTCGATCAGTGCGAAGAGCAAATGGATGCGGCCGGCGAAAGGCCGACAGCCTCCTGACTCACCCGAACGCCGCGTTCACGCATGCCACTCGAGCATGCGTCCGAAAAACCGCTGAAGTTCCGGCGTCTGCGGATGAGCAAAAAGGGCTGCACTGGGTCCGGCTTCGACGATTCGTCCCTGATGAAGAAAAGCTGTCGCATCACAGGCTCGGCGTGCGAAGCCCATCTCATGGGTGACAATCACAAATTCGATGCCTTCACCGCGCAGCTGTGCGGTGAGATCGAGCACTTCCGCCGTGTACTCGGGATCCAATGCAGAGGTGGGTTCATCGAGCAGCAGCAGCTTCGGGCGCGGAGCCACCGCACGGGCGATGGCAGCACGCTGCTGCTGTCCGCCGGAGAGTTCGGAGGGATGCTTATCGGCATGTTCGGCAAGGCCGAAATGCGCCAGAAGCTCAAAAGCCCGAGCTTCAGCCGCCTCCTTTGTCCATCCGTGCACCTCCCGCAGCACCAAGGCAATATTTTCCTGAGCCGACAAGTGCTGAAAAAGATTGCCCTGCTGAAAAACGTAGCCGAGCGTCCTTCTGAAGGCAATGCATTCGCGCTCCGTCTTCGGCACGAGGCGGCCGTCCATTCGGATGGATCCGGACGTTGCCGGCAGCAGTCCGCCCAACATGCGCAGAAGAGTTGATTTCCCGCCCCCAGACGATCCAATCAGTGCGAGCGCGCTCGTTTCCACTGAAAAAGACACGTCGTCAATAACGTTTTCGCCGCCGAAACGCTTGACCAAATGTTCAAGCTCAACCTTCATAGCGGAACCTCTTTTCAAGCAGCCGGCTCACAAGCGCAACGGGAAGCGTGAGAATGAGATAAAGCACACCGAGGAAAAGGTAGCACTCCACGAGCTTGAGATTGACCGCACTCACTTCGCGCATGGCCTGCGTAAGTTCAACCACGGAAATCATTGAAAGGAGCGACGAATCCTTGATGACCGACGCAAACTGGCCGGCCAGTGCAGGAAGTGTTCTGGCTGCCATCTGCGGAACAATCACAAAGCGCAGCTGCTGCAGACGCGTGAAGCCCACCGCTTTTGCCGACTCAATCTGAGCGGGGTCGATGGAGAGATAACTTCCGCGGATAATCTCTGAAATGTAGGCGCCTTCAAAAACCGAAAGAATGATGACGCCCGCCCAAAAGCGATCGTCAACGCCCCATGCTGTCCCTACCAGATAGAAAAAAAGGTAGATCTGCATAATGAGCGGCGTCCCGCGGATAAAGACCACATAAAGGCTCGAGAGGTCGCGAAGCAGGAGCACGCGGGAAAGCTTGGCCGCCGCCGAGAGAATGCCGAGCAGGAGCGAAAGCACCATGGCCGCTGCACTCACACCGATCGTCAGCAGAAAACCGTCCCAGATGCGAATGCGGAAATCAGGCAGAAACGAAAAATCCGGCCGATAGTCAATCTGCGCAAGTGAATACCAGAAAAAGGCAACGACCAGCGCGGCAGCTGCAGCAAAGCTAGCCGCCTCCTTCCACGGATGACGGCGAACATCAGATGCATCCGGCTGCCCGCTCTGCTCATCCTCATCGGCAAGCAGCCACGACCAAAGGCAGCGTGCATTGAAGCCGCTCCTTGTGCGTTCAGCGCCCATTTTTAAGCTGCCCGAATCCTTCTTCACTCAATCTCCGCGCCGATTTGCAGCTCTCAGCGCAAATCGGCTGTGTCAAAACTGAAGTCTACTGGTTTTGAGCAGGCGTCATGTCGAAGAACCACTTAAAGCCCAGTTGGTCGAAGGCCGCTTTTTCAGCCTTCAAGTGCTTTTCGGTGAGACGATCAAAACCGCCCTGCTTGCGATAGTCTGCAATGAAGGCATTGAGCGCATTGAGGAGCTTGGCGTCACCCTTGCGGACGGCAACACCCCACGGCTCAACCTTCTGGAAAGGAATGAAAACGGCTTCCGTCGTCTCCGGGTTCTTCTGCCAGTTGCGGTAAATAGTGAGCTGATCATAGATGAAACCGTCGGCCTTGCCGGTAGCCACTTCCATCACACACGCACTTTCATCAGGCAGCGCCGTCACGGCGGCATTTTTCAGATTGTTTTGTGCATAGAGATAACCGGTTGACCCGATCTTCGCCGCAATGCGGCGTCCCTTCTGGTTGAGGTCTTCAACGGACTTAATGCCGCTGCCTTTGTGTGTCAGGATGCCGAGCATCGCGTTGGCATACGGATCGGAAAAGTCTACGGTTTTGCGGCGCTCATCGGTAATTGTCATCGAACTCATCACCATGTCGACTTTCCCCGTCAAAAGCGCCGGAATCAAACCGTCAAAAGCAATATTTTCAATTTTGATTTCCTTGCCTGCGCTCTTCGCGAAATCCTTCATGAAATCGACGCTGACGCCCGCCGGATTGCCCTGCGCATCCTTGCCTTCAAAGGGCGGGTAAGCGAGCTCCATCCCGACCACAAGCGTCGGTTTTTCAAGCGTATCAGCCGATGAAGCAGAAGCCGATGAGGCGGAAGACTTCGCATCATCGCTCTTTGAGCAGCCCGTTAGGACAAGAAGAGCAGCCGCAGCGGCGGCAGAAAGGACAGTACGGCGAGCAGCAAATAACGGCATGTTTATCTCCAGTCTCATATAAGAAGACAACCCGAACTCAAAATCAAACAGCGTTTATGCGGCAGCTCCAATTATTTGGATTAAATCCTGAAATGCTGACAAGTTCGAATGTCTATGTTGACTGCATTATGCCTGAGAGATCAGCAATCTGAAGATTAAATTCCGCGGACGAAATTTGTATACAAATATGAAAACACATATATTTATTTTGTATACCGCTTTATACAAAGATAGATATACCCGGTTGTGCGTTCACAATGGCGATGCATTAAAACTAAATGCTCTATAGTGCAGACGTGACTATGAAAATCTAAAAGCGCAGGAAGACAGGCCCTGCAAATTCCATTTATTACAAATAATTAGCAACCACAACCGCTCGATAAACAAACGATCAGCCGCTCTTTCAATCCATGATCGAAATTGAAATTTGCCAAACAAAATAAAAGCATTTCATCCGCAATGAAGACGAGCATTTATTGGCAAATCGGACAAAACATTCATAATAAATCGTACAAATCAACAAGTTACAGTAAAGATTCACTCAACGAATAACTCCCTAGCCTGCCATATAGGCATCCCTTAAAAGACGAACCATACCTTCCAAGTCAAAGTTTTATTTTTGGCATCAGGGAAGCCTCATGACGCCAATATTGGATTCTTTCATCAATGAATTTCATCCATGTCTGTTGGAAATCACTCTCCTCAGCATTTTGAGGAATGACTGCAGCTGCGGCTTGAGGAAGCGCCTTGGCTAGATGGTCCAGCAGACGCTCAAGTCGCCTTTGTGTCCAACTACGGGGCCGACCGATCTCATCAGCGAGCTCGAGGAGCTGCAGTGCATGCAATTGATCCCATTCAAATTCATCGCTCACCGACATTGCAAGCTGACGGGAGACATCTGGGACCAAAACGACGCTTAAAAGATCGTACCAAGGTGCCGGCCGAATACCATTTGGCCCGACAAAAAAACTGATGTTCTTCGCGTGGGCATCTGCATTGCCGACAACGATGGAAAAAAGCACCCAATCGTAGAGGTTGTTAATGAAGGCTTGCGGATTATCAGCATCACTTGCCAATCCAAAAAGTTTTAAAAGATTGGCGCCCTCGCGAATATGCCGCACGTCGCGGCCATCACCATAATTGCGTTCGTATTTATAAGCCGACGGCAGTCCCAGTGCCTGGCATCCGTCGATAACGTGCCGCCGCTTCACCACCATATTGCCGTCAGTTCCTGCAACAGCCTGCCGATCAAAACGCATGATTTCAAGCGCTTGATGCACACCGACCTGCCTCATTCCTGCCTTGGCGGTCGGCCATCCTGCGGCAGCTGCAAGCCGCATCGTCATACATTCGTTCAGGAGCAGCAACGGACGCGCGGCAGAAGAAAATTTCAGGATGCGGTCTGAGGCCAATCGGTCACCATCACAAAGTCCCAAATGGCCGTTAAGTTCAAGCAGATTCAGTTTCGGCTGCATGCCAGCCACAGAGAGCCGCGGTTTGCCGTCCCAAACATCAATAGGGACAGCAGACATCCGGCCAATACGGTCATCAAGCTCATCCTCCGCAATGATCCTAAAAACATCGGGATGCCCCTGAAGAAGCTGGTTCTCGGTACGCAGTCGAATCGCACCCGGCAGATCATTGCCCAGATGGAGTGCTAGTCCAATACTATTGCTGCGGGAAATTTGAGCATATTCGAGCAGATGATCAAAAGCCGTTCCTTCGGGCAGCATGTTCTCGAAGAAATTACGCACCGCAGCACCCGATGGCGGCAACCCATTTACCTCCCATGGAAGGGACGGCGCAAGCAGAAAACCACCTTGTCGCCACTCCGATGTCCAATTGAGAACGGGCTGCGAGAGATCTCCTGAAAGCTGGGCAACGACAACATTGCCAAGGAGCACCTGAAGTTCAGAACCACTGGGCATCATCCGCAGCCTCCTCTCTTCGGCCATCTCTGAGCTTGTCATGCTCTGCCGCTTCAAGCACTTTCTTGGAGGCAGCCGAGAAATCCAATGACAGCCCAAGCCAGCTCAATACTGTCGTCAGTGTGGAAAACCGTACATCCTGACCTTGCTCAAGCTTGATCAGCGTACGTTTAGAAATGCCGCTCGCCTCAGCCAGATCATCCAAAGTATTGCCGAGTGCTTTGCGTCGAAGTCGGACAGCCTCGCCAATTGCCTGAGGCGTCAAAGCATCAAACCTCATAAACACACGTTTCATGCAGCCCCCATTGATGAACTTTTCTGCACTTTAGAGTGATTTTGTCTCTTTAGTGAAGTTTACTTCATTCCTTTTCGTCAACCTCAAAATAGTGCAGGTTACTTCACTAATGCAGGCTGGATGGTCTCCGTTATTCCCGTCCGCAGTGAGGCTTTGGACAATGAAGGGTCAGAGCTCTGCGAGCTGCGCAGCCTGCTGCAGCGCTTCTTCACTGCGTCGGTCGTATTTCGCTGTGGTCGAAACGTTGGCGTGCCCCATGAGATTTTTAACAGCAACAATATCTACGTTCTTAGCGAGCAGCCGTGTCGCAAAAGTACGACGCAGGTCATGGGTCGTAATGGGAGCAATCTTCGCTAAATCCTGAGCATGCTTGACGACCCGTCCGATAGATGCCGGATCGAGCGGATTCGTCAAAATCAGCTGACCGCCTTTGGTCAGACGACCGAAGAGCCACCCCGGTTCAGTACCGCGAAGATCAAGCCAAGCATTCACCTTCTGTGCAACTTCCGGCGTAAAGAAGACTTTCCGTTCCTTATTCCCTTTGCCGATGACTCGGAGCGTACCTGAGGACCGTTCCAGGTTCTCCATTCTCAAAGTCGTCACTTCCGCGCGGCGCAGTCCGCAGCCGAGCAAGAGCGCAATCAGTGCGCGATCGCGAACCGCTTTAGGTCCGGTGTCCTCATCGACCGCAGCCAAAAGCTTCTGAGACTCATCGGCCTGAAGCGCACGGCCCGTTGGTTCCCGGTGAACCCGAAGTTGTTTGACGGCTTTAATTTCAGCGTACGTCGTCAAGTCGATCTGTCGAAGCCGCCAGGCCGTTTCTGCCACCCCTTTGAGTGCCGAGAGATATGCATTGACTGAAGCGGCGGCCAAGCCTTCTTTATCGGCCAATGCATGCATAAACCCAAGCACATGCACATAGCGAAGCCGCCCCCACTCGCAGCAGAAGGCATCGGCGGCGCCAAGCCAGCGCGCCGCAATGTTAAGCCGCGAACGAACTGCCCGTCTGGAATCCCCCGAATGCAGTTCTGCCAGATAGGCAGCCGCCGCATTCACAGTATCTCCGGAAGAATCAAGGGGTTCCTGCAAAAGTGAATTTTGACGCGATTCGCTCCGCCCGCCTTCATTGGGCAAGGGGGAAACGACTTCAAAGTGCGTCTCCATACTTTTGCCTCCTCATTGATACAAATAACCCGAAATGCTGCTCAGACGCCGTCATTCGTCACTCGCCCCCGACAGGCGCACCGAACTTTTTCGTTCATACGAATTCCAGCCACATTATGCACGATAACTGCAATTATATGGCGTAATAATTCGAACGAAATGAATACCTAAATCCATTATTGAATGACACGCCTCTGACCTGATATATGTAATTTAGTTTTGTTCATATTTTGCGTGATGTTATTCTGAACAGATTCAATATGCAATTTAGTTTGTGAGTCATATACGACTAAGTTCATTCGCCATCATTTATTAGAAAGCGTGCCGTATCGAGTACGATAATAATAATAGAATTGATGATATGTGGGTACTGATGCTTTGGATTCAGCTACAGTATCTCCGTCATTCATTTGCTCAGCACTGGAATGAGTACGATCATCATCACCCTTATTAATATTAAGACACATCCATTCATAAACCTCTCGTAAAGTCAATTCTCCATCGCCATCTCGATACTTAATACTTGCCTTTTCCATATTACTCAATAACTCATCTGTCAGTGCTGCACCTTCACTATCCGATTTCCCTTTCCTTCCTCGTTTAGCGCCGCTGGATGTCCTGCCAGTGTTCTTGCCATAGTCAGGAACGAGTGAATATATGCTTTGTCCTCTGCGCCAGTAGTTTCCAATTAGCATATTCATTCTTCTTTCTAAGTGCTTATCTCCTTTTGAATAAGCTTGCACTAATCTCTTTCGGCCATTTAATTTATAAAGATCCGGCGTGCTGATAATAGACTTAATCAACTCATAGTTCTCTTTAGCAGTCTTAAGCATGACATCTGTTAGCTTTCTGTATTGAATGTCAACCCAAGGATCTTTTTTGAGAAGGACCGTTCCTTTTAAAATTCCATCATTCAGCTCATCTGCATCCATACCGATTAAGTCGACTGACTGCCCTTTCATTGGAAGGATAAGAGCTAAACATCCAAATAGCTGAACAACTCTATATTCAATTGAATTAAGTTCTACAATGTCATTCACTTTAATCATCTTAATCTCCATTGTATCAATTAGTTTTACATATCTATTTTACACTATCAGAGGTTTAAACAAGATGCAATTACACATATCTATTTTGCATTTTCAGATTTCCGGCCTGAAAAAATCAAGGAGACCTGCTGATGCATGTTTCCTCAACCGTTTACAGCGCAATTCATCTATTTCTTAGCGTTTTCCCGTATAACTGAACAGGCTTTCAGGTATTCTCGGTGGAATTTCACGCGTAAAATTTCCTGATCATCAACCTCTTGCATCGAGCTAAAGCATGACCACGGACGAAATCCTCAACAAAGTTGCCAATCACCGCCAGAAGCAGCGTGAACTCGAAGAAGAATGGGGTCAGCTGCGCGAACAAGCGCTTCAGGAATGCCTGCGTTTGATCGAAACCTTTGAATTCAGTGCATCTGAACTCAACTTCGGCAAGGATGGCCGTCAAGCCAAACCCGTGATTAAGAATGTCGGGGCACCTAAGTTCCAAAATCCGGACGGACCGGAGACTTGGACCGGCCGCGGCAAGCGTCCTGCCTGGTACATCAAAGCCAAGGAAGCCGGTTTTACCGATGAAGACATGTTCATTCAGCCGGCCGCTGCAGACACGGAAGCACAGCCGGCTTGATCGCAAAGCAAATAGAAGATTGCTGACAGCCATTCCTCAGACAGAGATTCATTCATGTGTCAGGACGCCCTTCTTGTCATCGACCTTCAAAACGATTTCCTGCCGGGCGGCGCCCTTGCCGTTCCGGGAGGCGACCGAGTCATTGACCCCATCCGCGGTTTGATGACGCTGCCGAATTGGCGTGCAGTTGTGCTGACGCAGGACTGGCACCCTGCCGATCATGTGTCTTTTGCATCCAGCCATCCCGGCCGCAAACCCTTTGAAAGCATTGCGCTTTCATATGGCCGGCAGACGCTGTGGCCCGATCACTGCGTCGCGGGTTCACAGGGCGCTGCCTTTCCGCCTGATTTTGACACCTCGCCCGCCAGACTCATCCTCCGCAAAGGCATGAATGCGGCGCTCGACAGCTATTCCGCATTTATAGAAGCTGACGGCAAAACCCCGACGGGCCTCGACGGGTTCTTAAAGAACTTAAACATTCACCGGGTTTTCGTCTGCGGGCTCGCTCTCGATTACTGCGTCAAGTTTGGTGTGCTTGACGCACTTCAAGCCGGTTATGAAACCATTGTCATTCCGGACGCCTGCGCAGCCATTGCTGTCGGGCAGGAAACCGACATCTTGAATGAAATGCGGGCTAAGGGTGCACGCACCATGACAGCATCGGAAGTGGCTGCCCGCGCTTCCAAAACCCAGCTTCAACCATCGAATCACTGAATCAACAGCCAGGACGCTGTGCCAAAGTGCACCGTTGAATCGTATCAATGAAATAGAATTTAACTATCGAATTGCTATTTCAGATTGTTGGAAATGATTCGCATTGTTGCAGCCTCTTCGTTCTGCGGCAAACGACCTGTAGGATATGACCAACTTTAAAGGGCATCCAGCCCCTTCACCTCTACCACAGGACGTTCGATCATGTACGTAACAATGAACCGCTTCAAAATCAAGCCGGAATTCGCCGATGCCTATATTCAGGTTTGGAAGGATGCCGGTGTCCGCACCAAGGATGTGGACGGTTTCCTCGAATTCAAGTTCTTCCGTCTTGACAGCAAGGAAGAAGGCTATGTGCTCTTTTCCTCTTATGCCGTCTGGGAAAGCAAGGAAAAATTCCTCGCCTGGACGAAGTCCGAACATTTCCGCAAGTCGCACGCGACGGGTGTGGCGAACCGCGAGATGTATGTTGAGCACCCGCATCTCGAATGCTTCGACGTTCTGTTTTGATCAAAATGGAAGCTAGGCGTCTAAGCGCATGACTGCCGCTCAGCGCCTGCTAGAAGCATATGAGCCGCCGTTCTGATGAGAGTGAACGGCGGCTCTTTTTATGAACGACGGGAATCTTCCGGGCGATCTCTGCGGTCGGCCTGATCAGGCTCTCGGGCAGATTCGGCTTTCGATACATCCGCATCAGTCGATTTAGAATCATGATTGAGCACTCCCGATTCAGATTGCTCCCCATGATCGGTCTTCACCGGGCTACTCGCCCCTGCGTCCAGAACCTTTTGGATTCGTGTTCTGCGAAAGTCCGCCAATGCTTTGATCAGCAGTCCCTGAGCATAGGCTGCGAGCGACTGGCACAGTACCAATGTGAGCGACATGGCCGCTTCACTGCCGCTCGCCAACTGCGGCTGCACATAAACCAGCACCAGTGTTGCAATCGTATAGACCCAGCTGCGCAACCACAGCTTGCGGTACTTCACCTCGTCTTCGGAGAGCGTTCCTTTTTGCAGCAGAAAGATTGCTTCGCGAATCGGCAGAGCGGCCCGAACAGCATTTTCGTCTGCCGCAAGACCAAGCCAGGATTGCGGATCCACGGCTTCTTTACGCATTTTGGCCGTGAGTTTGAGCATTCTCAAGGGCCAAAAGAGCTTCAGAAGCTGCACCCCAAGGAATAAGTTCGCGAACAGAAAAACAAATATGGCGAGCGCCCATTCCCAGGTGAATGACATAGCTTTGGAAAATCCGATCAGGGTGGAGAAAGCTTCGGCAAATGACTAGGCCGGCCTTAGCTGATAAATTATAGATTTGGTGTTCCGTCAGACCATGGCTGGCGCTGACGCGGATCGGCCGGCTGCACCCGGAAAGAGGCACTGTTCGGCAATACCTCATAGGTCAATGAGTTTACAACCTCCCGAATACATTCCGGCAGGTATTGTCAAACAACCGTTTCTTTTTTTAAGGGGATTGACCATGCCCGCCACCACCATCAAACCTGCCGCGCCGGCAGCCGTCCTGCCCGCTTCAGCGCAGACCATCAGCCGCCGCCGGCTGCTTACAGCCGCAGGTTCCGCAGCATTGCTCACTGCGGGCACAGCATTGACGCCCAAACCCGTTCGCGCGGCTGCCGTCGGCTCGAAAACACTCCGTATTGCGGCACTGCCGGCCATTGACGCGCTGATTCTCTATGCGGCTGAAGCTGACGGCATCTTCAAGTCTGAAGGTCTCAACATCGAAATTCTGCCGTTCAAAAGCAGCGTTGAAATGACTGCGGCCATCCGTGCAGAAAAAATCATTGGCCAGTACGCCAACATTCTCGGCACGATTGCGCAAAGAGCAAACGGCATTGGTCTCTCGCTTGCCGCGACGACCTGGCACACTTCGCCTGCGCAGCGCGCCTTCGGCTTTGCCGTATCACCAAAGTTCGCCGATCAAATCACTTCCATTGAAGTCTTGAAGGGCCTCACGGGCGTGAGTTCAACGCGCAGCCGCGGCACCATTATCGATTGGATGATTTACCGCATGAAAAATGCCGTCAATCTTCCCGAAAAGACGCTCGACCAAATCGAAGTTGCACAGATTCCGATCCGGCTGCAGATGCTCCTCACCGGGAAAATGCAGACGGCCCTCTTTTACGAGCCGCTTCTTACCCTCATTGAGTCAAAAGGCGGACGCGTCATTTGGGATGACCGTCAGCTCAATGAGCCGCTCTCCGAAGTTGCGCTCACAACGCCCTATCTCACGCCTGACTTCGTGCTGCCCTTCCGGGCCGCACTGGCCAAAGCTGCCAAGGCGATTGATCAGGACCCGCAGAAATACGTTCCCATCCTTTCAAAGAAGGGTCTTGTGCCGCCGGCTGTTGCAAACACCTATAAACTTCCCAAATTCTCTGGGTTCGCAACACCGGACGGACTACCGCCGCTCCCAACCGATGCGCTCGTTCAGGAAGCGGCTGACTGGCTGGTTAAAGTCGGCATCCTTAACCAGGCACCCGACATCACAGGAACCATCTGTAGGCTATAAAAAATGACCATTGCTCCTGAAGCCCGAACCTGCGCAGCAGAGCTCAATGTCAAGGATCTTGCCATTGGCCATAATGGCAAAACGTTGCTTAAGCATCTGACATTTTCTGTGCCGGCTGGTTCCTCGCTTGCCATTGTCGGCGAATCCGGCTGCGGCAAAAGTACGCTGCTGACGACGCTGGCAGGTCTCCTGCCGGCACTCGGCGGTGAGTTGTCTTGGCGTGATGCAAAAGGAAGCACGATCAAGCACCCGAATTCGAGCTTCGTCTGGCAGCAGCTTGGACTGCTCCCTTGGAAAACGGTGCAGAAAAATCTGACGCTCCCGCTTCTGCTCTCGCAGCATAAAATCCCCGCATCCGACTGCGCCGACCGCGCAGCGGCCATGATTGAAGAATTGGGTTTAAGCGGGCTTGAAAACCGTTGGCCGGCAACACTTTCCGGCGGTCAGCGTCAGCGCCTCGCACTGGGGCGCGCGCTGATTGCGCAGCCTGCAGTGCTCTTTATGGATGAACCGTTCTCCGCACTGGATGCACTGCGCCGCGAACGCCTTCAGGACTTTTTGGCCGGCATGCGCCGCCGCCGGCCAACCACCATGATTTTCGTGACGCACGACATTGGTGAAGCGGCATTCCTTGCTTCGGATATTCTGCTGCTGGGAGCGGGCCCCTCGAGACTGCTCGAGCATTACGCCAACCCGGCCTGGCGCTCGTCTGAACAATGCGCAGACCGCGATTCCCCAGAGTTTGTCGAATCTGTATACCACATTCACAATGTGCTGCGGCAGTGTGCCGCGCACAATGCCGCGTCTAGTGACCCGGCTGGGAGTGCCGCCTGATGAAAGCCTCCATCTTTATTCGCTACTTTTGCGGCTCTGTTGCTGTTTTGCTGCTTTGGCAGCTCGGAAGCGTCACTTTAGGATCGGACATTCTGCCCGATCCTCTGCGGGCGCTCGGCGGCTTCTGGGATGCCCTCAAAGATCCGGAATTCATCGGTCACATTGGTCTGAGTCTCTACCGGCTCCTGACCGCGCTCGCACTCGCCATTGCGGTTTCCTTTCCGCTCGGCGTCCTTTTGGGGCACAGCAAAGCCGCTGATTGGCTGGGCGCACCGGTGACCTTCATCACGCTGCCGCTTCCGAAAATCGTGCTGCTGCCCGTTTTCTTTACCATCCTTGGACTGGGCGACTCGTCACGCATTCTGCTGATTGCGCTGGCTACGGGCTATCAGATCCTGGTAATCGTGCGCGAATCAGCTCTGGCACTCAATCCTTCCTACGAACTTGCCATGCGTTCAATGGGCGCAAGCACTGCCGAGCGCGTTCTTCACGTCTACATTCCTGCGGCGCTTCCCTCACTCTTCATGGCTTTGAAGGCCGCTTCCAGCACCGCTGTTGCCGTACTCTTCCTCGCAGAAAGTTTTGCTACCGATGCCGGTCTAGGGTGGTACATCATGAATGCCTGGGGACTGGGCGATATGGACGGCATGTTCGTCGGGATTCTCGGCATGTGCGTGCTAGGCGTTGCGCTATACGCGGGCATTGGTCTTCTCGAACGTCTGGCCTGCCCCTGGGCATTGCAAAAATAAAGGGACTGCATCACCTGTCCGCTTGACCGGTGATTTGAAACCGGGCATCCAAAGACCAAACGTCTTATGGATGCCTCGCCTCACTAACGAAAAAAGACAGCGGACTTAAAGCGCATCACAGATTTAGTGATGCTTAAATGAAGATCATAAGATCGTCATGCCTTCGGCCAGCATAGGATAGATATTGGCGAGCTGAGGAATAACGCGTTTCCTCAAGCCATTTTGTAGAGCCTCAACTGCCTGCTTGGCTGCCCGGCAGAATCCTCGAGACCGAATTGCCGCATACTGCCGTCTCTGCGCGGAGACGAAAGGCAATTGAGTGAACCGCAGGTCATCGCAAAAATCTCGTCCCATCCAAATATTGGACGGCAGAAGCAATGCCCAGCCGAGTCCCTGAGCGACAAGACCCATCATGGTTGTCGAGGACTCTACTAAGACGCTTCGCTGCGGCGAGATGCCGGCACTGCGCAGAATACGTTCTGAAATCAGCTTGTCGCTTGCCGCTGTCGTATAGGAAAAATATGGCAAATCGCGCGCAAGCTGAAGAAGATCCGCCGGCGTCGAAACGGACCTCGTATTTGATGCGGGCGTCACAAGAAAGAAAGATTCAGCAACGACCGCCTCTTCCATCACTCCATCCATATCCGGGAAGCTAACCGGTGAAATCAGCAAGTCGAAATCGCCGTTTTTAAACTGTTCGCTCAGCTGCAGTGCCATGGCCGTGCGTACCGACAATTGCTTCGTGCAGGGAAAAAGCGCTCCCACGATATCTGCCCCGACCGTACAGCTGACGCTCTCAGCCAGCCCAAGCCGCAAAAGCGGGAGGATTGGCGAAGATGCCGTAACCGCCGTTTCCAACTCTCGAGCATCCCGAAGCAGTGCTCTCGCACCGTCGAGCAAATTACGCCCCGCTCCCGTAAGCATTACCGGGCGGCTTTTTCGACTGATCAACGCAACCGCTAACTCTTCTTCCAAGGCCTTGAGTGCCTGAGACGCGGCCGATGTCGTCATTCCCATGCGCTTCGCAGCTTCAGTGAAACTTTGAGTATCTGCCAAGGCCACAAAAACTTCTAAAGATCCTAGGTTCCGGATACTCATGCTGCTGCCCTCCATCTGCAGAGAGTCTAAACCACATTTTTAGTTTTACTTCATTTGATGGTTCTCGAACAGCTTCCGCGCAACGATACCGTCGTTCATTCAGAAAGCATCTCTAGGTCTTGTGAGACACAAAGCATGAATCAACCGACACTTCTTTCAGCCATAGCACGATGGATAGTCTCCGCTGACTTTCCGGATCTTCCGGACGGTGAAATAGCCGCGGCGCGTGCAGCTCTGACGGATTTTGTTGCGGTTGCCGCAGCCGGATCCGGTACGTCCGTGGTGAGAAATGCGGCTGCGTATGCTGCACAAAACGAAAGAACAGGCGCTTGCGTGCAGCAGCTTGGACGCTCGGTACGTTTCAGTCCTCGAACTGCTGCATTCCTCAACGGCACGGCGGCTCATGCACTCGATTTTGATGACGTAAGCTGGACCACCATTGGTCATCCAACGGTTGGAATTGCACCGACCGCTTTGTCTCTTGCCGTTGCTCAAGGACTCTCCGGACGTGAATTTCTGACTGCATATGTTGTCGGAGCGGAGTGTGCACATCAGATCGCGCGCTGGACAATGCCCCAGCTCTCTGAGCACGGTTGGCACACCACTTTAGCCAACGGCGTGTTCGGAGCAGCCGCGGCAGCAGCCTGGCTTCTGAAAACAGATGTGCCCACGACGACCAATGCCTTGGCGATAGCAGCCAGTCTTGCTTCAGGCATTCGTGCCAACTTTGGTTCACAAACCAAAGCAATCCACGCAGGGCTCTCCAATCTGCACGGAATGATGGCCGTTGAGCTCGCAGCGGCAGGAATCACCGGCAAAGACGACGCTCTTGAAGCTTCGGACGGCTATGCGGCATGCTTTGCCGCCCGTCTTCCAAGAGAAAAATGCCCCGTCGATTTAGGCAGCCGTTGGGACTTAATGGAAAACGGACTCGTTTTCAAACAATATCCCTGCTGCTCCGGCACGCATCCCGCTTTAGACGTTTGGGGGGAGTGGGCAGATAAAGTGCACCCCAAACTGGACGATATTGAAGCCGTACATCTGGGGGTCAGTCTTCTCGGTCCGCGTGAACTGATCAGTCACTGCCCGCGAAATGCAGTCGAAGCAAAGTTTTCAATGGAATTTGCTCTGGCATCTCGTCTTGTATACCAAAGAACCGGCATTGAGGAATTCACTGACGACAAAGTGCTTGATGTTCGAATTCAAGCTCTCATGAAGAAGATGACGATGGAAATAGATCCCGACCTAGCCAAGTTGGGTTTCATCGGCACAGCGCCCGTTCGAATTCGCATAAAAACCAAATCCGGCGTCGTATGCCTGGCCAGCGATCTCGCTAAAGGCAATCCCGAAAAACCGCTTTCGGAAAGCGATCGAAAAGCGAAGTTTTCATCCTGCGTCAGTCCTATTGCCGGCAGCGAAACTGCCGCACGTTGGTGGAACGAGCTAAGCACTCTTGAATTGCTGTCTCCAAATCAACTTTCTCTATTGGGTGCGCTTTAAGAATGCCCATTTTCTTGACAACCAGAGGAGCAATCAAATGCTTTGGCTAGAAATTTTATTGCTCGTAGGCATCATCGCCTACAGCGCCAAACTCGGAGGCATCGGCGTCGGTATGGCCGGCGCTGTCGGCATGATCGCCGCAACTGCCGTTTTCGGGCTAAAACCCGGATTCATTCCGGTAGACGTCATGCTCATCATCATGACCGTCATTCTGGCCATCAGCGTCATGCAGCGCGCCGGCGGGCTTGCGTTCATGGTGAAATGCGCCGAGAAACTTCTGCGGAACAATCCGAAATACATCAACGCACTTGCACCAGCTGTCTGCTTCATGCTGACGACTTTAGGCGGGACGGGCTACATGGCAATGAGCGTTTTAAACGTCATTCAGGAAGTGGCCAAGGAAAATAATGTTCGGCCTGCCCAGCCCCTGACCAGCAGTGTCATTGCAAGCCAAATTGCGTGTACCGCGAGCCCCATTTCTGCCGCTACCGCAGCGATGTTTGCAGTGGTCGAACCGATGCATGTTTCTTTTGCTGCAGTACTGCTTGTCATCATCACGACTAGTGCATTCGCCGCCGCCATCTGTGCGGTCATCTCGAGTCTGCAGGGCAAAACAGAACTTTCTGAAGACCCGATCTTTCTGGAACGGCTGAAAAAAGGACTGGTCTCCATGCAGTCCAAGGAAGAAAAAGCGAAGCCTACAACTCACGAAGCAAAACTATCCGTGCTGATCTTTTTGAGCGGCGTATCGGTCATTGTTCTTTTGCTGCTCTTTAAAAATCAAATTGGTCACACGCTCAGCAGCCGGGATCTCATCGTCATGATCATGATGTTCTGTGCTTGGCTGATGTACCTCTTTTGCAAAGTAGATCTCGCCACGATCAAAGACGCCCCCATCTTTAAGAGCGGAGCCGAAAGCCTGATCGTCGTACTCGGCATTGTGTGGTTTTCCTCCACCATCATCAATGCACACCTCCCGGAGGTCAAGGAATCTGCAGTAGCACTCCTCGAACAGTATCCGTATCTCTTGGCCGTGGTGTTCTTCTTGGCGTCTGCCGTCCTCTTCAGCCAGGGATCTACCGCTGCCTTGATCTGTCCCGTTGCGGCAAGCCTGGGTGTTGATGCCGCCACAATCGTGGGCTCCTTCGTTGCCTGCTCTGCTCTCTACATCACGAACGTTTACCCTACAACGGCCTTTGCAATTTCGTGCGATGACACGGGTTCCTTCATGGGCCGCCGCTGGAACGGTTCGTTTGTCATCAATCACCCTTTCTTCATTCCTGGGTGCATCAGTCTTGCAGCCGCGGTGCCTTTCGGCTTAATGCTGGCTCGCATGCTGCTCTGACATGCCCGAAATAACCCGCTCATTTTGTTTCCTACAGGAGTTTTTCGAAAATGACCAATATGCGAATCGAACGTGATTGCTTAGGCGAAATGGAAATTCCCAACGACCGCTATTACGGCATTCAAACCATCCGCAACATGAAAGTATCGGGAGCAGCAGGGTTTCCCGTCGTTGCCTATCCTGACATGCACAAAGCACTGTGCCAAATCAAAAAGGCCTGTGCCAAAGCGAATGCCGAAATCGGCGCTATGAAGCCTGAAATCGCCCAAGCGATTGCCGCAGCCTGCGCCAAGGTGATCGCCGGCGGATACGAAAAGGAATTTCCGCTCGACATGTGGCAAGGCGGCGGCTACACATGCGTCAATATGAATGTCAATGAAGTGATCGGCAATCTGGCAAATGAAATTCTCACCGGTCACAAAGGACAGGACATGGTCCATCCCAATACCCATGTCAACATGGCGCAGTCCACTAACGATACGATTCCTTCCGCAACGCACCTGGCGATTGCGCCGCGGCTTGACAAAATTGTTTGCGAAGCCGAAAAGCTTGCCGACGCCTTCGATGCCAAAGCGAAGGCCTTCGAACACATCGTCAAAGTCGGACGTACCTGCTGGCAAGACGCGCTGCCAGTCACCCTTGGACAGGAATTTTCGGGGTTTGCTTCTGCGATTCGGCGTCAGGCACGAGCACTAAAGGCTCTGCGCCCGGGCTGCTTTGAACTGATCATGGGCGGCAACGCCGTCGGCACCGGTCTCGGAGCCCAACCGGGTTACATGGATGCCTTTTATAAGGCAATTTCAACCGAACTGGGCGAATCTGTCAGGCCCAATCCCAACCTTTTTGACGGCTTCCAGAATTCAGACTTTATTCTCACCGTTTCCGGCGCCGTGAAAACCATTGCCGCCACACTGTCTAAAATCTGCAAGGATCTGCGGCTTATGAGCTCCGGTCCGCGGGCAGGCTGGATGGAAATCAACCTTCCCGCTTGTGCTCCGGGCAGTTCCATCATGCCGGGAAAAATAAACCCAACCGTACCTGAAATGGTCATCCAGATCGGACATCAGGTCTGCGGCAATGATGTTGCCATTACGATGGCTATTGATGAAGGTGAACTTGACCTGAATGTTTGGGACGCTACGTTCTACAAATGCCTCTTTGAAAACCTCCAGCTGGTTGGTGAAGAAATCGTGATCCTGCGCCGCAACTGCGTCGAAGGCATCACCGCCAACGAATCTCGCTGCAAAGAAGAAGCGGAAAGCTCCATCGCCCTCTCGACGGTAATCGCAGCGACCTTTGGATATCCCCAAGGCGTTGAAGTCGCCCACTACTGTGAAAAGCACCGCTGCAATGTGAAGGACGCTGTTGTCACGATGGGACTCATGACGCAAGAACAAGCAGAGATTTTGGTTGATCCATCCCTTATGGCTAATCCTGAAAAGATGGCTCCGATTGTTGCAAGGTTCAAAAAAGAACTAGGAATTCTCATCTAAAACAATAGAAAAGTCCCTCTCAGAACGGTACGGCTAAAGCTCGGCAGAGCCGTGCCGTTTCTTGCGCAGCCGTCCAAACTACAGGAGCATAAACAATTATCTTAGAGTTTGATGCTTAACTCGCCGCTTCCTGCTTGGCTTCCGGCATCGACACTTCAGCAGTCTTCTCGATGTCGGTCTGCACCGCAGTATCCAGCGGCACTTCGTGGGGTTCAGCAGGCTGAACTTTAACTGTGCGCCGATTGATCAGCTGGTCAATCCATTTGGCAAAAAGTCCTATCATCAGCGCTGAGGCCAGCGTTCCCTCTCGAATACCAATCAAATGGCCCATCTCAAGCAAAGCCATAAGCGCAGCAACTGCTGTGAGAGAAATATCATTGGCAATTTTCATTGATCCGAAAGAAGACTTCACAAGTGCCGCAATGGCAATCACAAAACCTTCTCCTGGCTGGACAATTGTTTTAGAGCGAATCTGAATAACAGTGCCGAGTGCCAGAATGAGATTCCCAAAAAGAGAAAGCACAGCCGCCAAAAACCAATTCGGCATTTGAACATTGCCTACGAGATGCATTGACAGATCAATGAAAGCGCCGAAGATGAAACCAATTGGAATTTGCAGCAGATTAAATGGCGAATACCGGCTGCGCAGGACCACAATCTGCCCAGCAACGAAAAAGAAGTTGAGTATCACCGTACAGGTGCCGAACGACAACCCCGTTATCGCAGAAGCCGTATATGGAACTGTACTGATCGGCGTCGTGCCTAATCCTGCCGTCGTCGTACAGGCGATACCGAAAGCGGCAAGAAACATGCCGAAAATGAGAAGTACTGTGCGGCCGATGATGTGCTTAAAACGCTGACGACGAATAGTGGTCATGGAATGCTGAGATACGCTTAAAAGAAATGGAAGAAAAACCGCCGACAACTCGAAAATGTCCGAGAAGTCGGCGGAGAAGAACCTTCAGCGGAGAAATCCATGGAGTCGCTGGATATGAACTGAAGGAGAGGAGAACGTTTTAGAGGTCCATCTTTTCAACTGCATTCAATGCAGCATGACGGCCCGAATAGCATGAAAATCCGAAGGCATAGCCAGAAGTCCAAGTCGTATAGGTATGACCAATCATGCGGCTGACTTCTAGACCAGTGGCATAAAGTCCTTTAATAGGCTGATTCTTAGTATTGAGCACTTCAAAATCACGATTGACATTCAAGCCGCCGAATGCCGTGAAGAAGGCGGAGGTGAGACGGATGGCATAGAGTTTCTTCGTGTTGATCGGGCGCATGTATTTCACGTCCTTGAAAAACTCGCCGTCATGCCCTTCGGCGCAGCCGCGGTTGTATGCCGTCACTGCGGCCTCAAGATTCTTAGCCGGAACCCCGAGCTTCTTGGCCATGGCGGAAACCGAGCTTGCAGCGAAGAAACTGTCGCTTCCCTCATCCAGCGCGGTCTTGATTTCCTCCTTCAGCTTCGTGAGTTTGGCGCCGACCGGCACCAGGACGCCGACACCGGAGTCAACGCCCTTTTCGATCATGTAGTCGACCTGAGACTCGTCGAAAATAGACCAAGCCGTAATAGACCAAGCCGTGTGACCGAGCTGGGTATAAACAGCATTCGCGGCCTGAGAGAAAGACATGGCAACGTCTTCATTGACAAAGCGGCTGCCGTCGGAATTCACCCAAAGCGCAGCCGGCTGCCATGCTGTGGTATAGACATTCGAGAGAAGCTTAATGCCTTTGCCTTCCGAAGACAGATGTGCCACGAAGCTCACCGGACCGCGCTGAGCACCCGCCGCAACAGCCATGGAAATACCGTCGCCGGTCTTATTGACATTGACGGATGAATGCCAGTGTTTGGCGTCACGATGCGCCCATTCAGCCACTTTTTCATTGCTGTCAGAGATGGAACCGCTCGCCAGAATGACCGCCTTGGCGTTGATCGTGTAGTCATCGGTCTTGCTCTTGGCCTTAACGCCGACAACGGCGCCGGACTTATCCGTAATGAGACTTTCTGCCGGCGTGCCCGTGAGCGTTGTCACGCCGAGCTTGTCGCACTGATCCTTCAAATTGGCAACAAGCGCCGCACCGTGATTCTTGCCTTTATATTCACCGATCACATGCCAAGTCGCTTCTTCCCATGGCGTCATGCGGATGACGTCGAATTTGACGCCGTGCTTCATGAACCAATCGACATTGTCAGCCGACCCGTAAATATAGTCGCGCATCATCGGAACATTGACTTCATACATGTGCATTTCACGGGCATGCTTAAAGGCCTCTTCGCGAGTTAGCGTGTCGCTGCGCAAACGGTTGAGTTCGGATTCGACAGCAAAGATGCCTTCGGCAAAGTTCGAAGCGCCGCCGACGAAGAAATTCTTCTCGAGAAGCACTACATTGGCACCTTTTTCAGCAGCCTGAACGGCTGCCGTAAGTCCTGCAGAGCCAGCGCCAACAATGACGATGTCCGTGGAAAGCGTCTTCTGTGCAGCAATGGCCGGTCCGCAAACTGCTGTGCAGACAAATCCAGCTGCAAGTGCAGCAGACAAAATGCGTCGAGAGATAATCCACATCCTTCGAATGTTCCTCAGCAATGCTCGCCAACCGACAGGTCTGCAAGTCATGAATGAATAAAAAAGAGCTGCCAAGCCGACAACAGTGAAAACCACCGCATCTTCATCCTTGATGCTGCTCGGTTTGGCGCACTCCAAATTTCACTTCATCCGTAAGGGCTCCGTTGTTGAGCGCTCAACGATTCGGGCGTTTTTTTTGCGGCATGCTGCTGACTGCATCTTCAGCACTGTTGAACACTCAAGAGCTGCCGTTCAAGGCAGTCAACAAAGCCAATTTGGCAGTCCTTCAGAACGAAGCCCGCTTCATTAGATCAATTTGAGAATTTAAAAATGCAGACATCTACATTTGTCAAATCCGTATGTGCCGTCTGCTTGGTGCTGACCGCTGGGCTGACCTTAGGGGCCGGCCTTTTGGTATAGGGTGACGTCGACCTTTTATGCGGCGGTCAACAATATGGGCGACAAACGACCGCTGACTTCGGGCGGCTTGACCGGGAACTCTGCCGGTATGCGTCATCTGCTTTTGAGCCGCTCAGCTCAGTCCTGCCCGCTTTCTTCGAAGCTCTGCGTAGTGCTCGATCGGTTTGGGCTCAGCCTTGAGGCCTTCAGGTGAGGAACGCAGGTTTTGGTTTCCGCAGCCCCAATCCCAAACCGAATCAAAGAGACGGCCGTGCAGATAAAGCTTGCGGCCGTCTTTTCGTGCGTCGCCAAGCTTTATCCAATCATTAACCTTCGTGCTCACCCAACTGCGGTCCGCTGACAAAATCCGCGATAGTTCCGTAATGGTGAGCCCGAGCGGACATAAGTTCCAGCCGCCGCGCTGCAGTTCAGCGAAGCTGGTTATGGCTGACAACAGAAAAACTCGCAGACGCGCCTCAAGATCAAGCGTGAAGTTAGCAAGCATGCCTTCCAGTGCGGACTCCTGCTTCAGGATGGCGAGGTCAGCATAAATTTCCATCATTTCAACGGACGCACGCAGTGATTCCAGAAAACGTGCGCGCGGAACAATCAAGACGCTGGAAGGTCGGATGAAATCGACTTGGACGGCGACGCGGTGCGGGTTAAGTGCATCGAGGTCACCTAAGGCTCGGCCCGGAGCAAGCAAAGCGAAGATATGCGTCTGCGACTGCACGTCCAGACAAGAGAATGTGGCCAATCCTTTGGTGAGAAAGCCGACTTGGGCCGCATCTCCCTTGCCGCCGTGCTCCATGACAGCGCCTTTGGCAAAATCGCGGATTACACCATAGCGAACGAAGATTTCCTGAATTGCCTGAGGTTCGGGCGGGAAAATCCACGGCCGCATACGGAAAACCTGACGCATGCAATGAGTCTCCATTAGAAAACTGCTGAGGACAATATCAGAATCGGCGTTCGGGAGTAGATAGATTCAGCAATTCGTAAACTGCATTAATACAAAACGAGGCAGATCCGCAAACCTGCCTCGTTTGGATTGGAGATGATGCCGGCCAACGAGGCCGATATCCATCAGAGGTTACTGATTAAATGCCTTGTCAAGACTCACAGGCATTGCCTGATAGCCCATCGAATCGATCAGCTGGATTTCGACAGCCGGTTCGGTTTCGCCCCACTTGAACTCTTCGATGAAGGGCGAGGCGCTGCCAGCCTTTTCACCGGGCTTCAATTCAGACGGACGGCGTCCCATACCGGCAGTGGCCGAATAGACCATGATCGAATCCTTGTCCGCGCAGTACTTGGTGAGCGACGTCACCGGGCTGTACCACGGGAAGCCGCGCTCCTTGCCGTATTCCCAGACCTGCTCAATGGTCTTCTTGTCCTGATCAATACGGTAGACCACTGCACGCGAGTACTTCATTTCGGCAAGCGCCGGCTGATCCATGCCGCGGGCATCACCGTTATCGAAAGCGGTGACGTAAATCACATGCTTATCGGACTTCTCGTCAATGCGGAAGGCCGTATGCTGCGTCCACGTGTAGTCGAAATCCCCTTCGCAGGTCGAGCCATGGCAAGCGATCGGCTTGCCGTCCTTCACCGGCGTGAGGAGTTTTTCCTTCCAGCCGTCGCGCCAGCCTTCCGGCGAGGAGAAGATCCACTTGATCTTCTTATCGCGGCCGATCTTAATAATGGCTGACTGATGGCGCGAGCTGATAATGATGGAGTCATCGGTCGGATCGTAGTCAACCGAATTGACGTGCGCCCAGTTGCGGCCTTCACCCGTGCCAACGATATCACCGAACTTATCACTCGTTTCAAGCTTTGCAAGATCTGCTGCCGACATCGTCTTGCCGGCCTGCGACGCATCAATGTTGAGGCAGACAGCACCCTGGTCGAGCACCTTCATAACGTTGTCACGATACGGATCCAGGATCTCCCAGAGACGCCATTCATCGACAACCTTGCCGTTCTGATCGATTTCAGCGATCACGTCGCGAACGGTATGGACACGCTTGCCGTCGGCACGGCGGTGGTCAGAGCTCGCAACACGGATGAACGAATGCCCGTTCTGTGCATTGTCGAGCGAATGCGAGAAATCAGAATAGCCGACCGGGAGACGGCGGTTGTAAATCTCACGCCCCATCAAGTCGTACTTGACATAGCGCTGACCGTAACCCCAGGTGATGTTGCCGTCCTCATCCTGCTGGAACCCCATCATGACGCCGGAGTGATAAATGGTCTCGACGTTGTAGATCGGTTCAACGTGCATGTACCAGCGCACTTCGCCCTTCGTGTCGATAATGGCATTCTGCGGATAGAAGTTCCACTCCATCGCACCGCCCATCGGATTGTTCCAAACTGCGCGCGTGGCCTTGGCGTACTGCTGCATCAGATTGTTGACGAGATAAAGGCGGTCGGAGAACTTCGCATCAACCTTAGTGACCTTCGTCTCAAACATATTGTGATGAAGACCCGGTGAACCGCTCACTTCATGGTAGACGGGCGCAGCGTAGATCTTGTAGGTGTCCGTGAACTTTTCGGTCTGACCATGGAACTTCCGGGTGTAAGTCGTTTCCACGGTATTCATGTAGTCCGGGTAGAGACCGAAAACCGGAATGCCTGCATGCGTGAGCAATTCAGAGCGGCTCACCTTGTACTTAATTTCCTGCCCCTGAGGTTTCGGAACAATGCGCACCGTCGCTTCGGTGAGTTCATAGCCGCCGTTGCGGATGATGGCCGTGAGCGGAGCAATGCTGTAGGGATTCACAATCACTTCACCGATGTGACCCTGCGTCGCGAAAGACACGTGAGGTCCCGAAGAGCCGCCAGAAGCATGTGCGGCGGTAGCGGGCAGCGCACTGCTGACAGCAGCTGCAACGGCGCCAAGGAAGAATGAACGGCGACCGATCGTGATGTTCTTCATGATTTGAATTCCTATGAAGGAGCGATTCCCCAAACAGAACCGCATTGCCAAAGTGAGGATGAAAGGATTAACTCAACGTTTTCGAGCGTTTTAGGGCAACGTTCTGCGCCTTTAAACACCAGTACGGAGTGCAGTCACTGCGCTTTGTCTTTCATCCACAGGTTCACAGTCTAAGTAGATCTTTCGAACTAACCCATTCGGATTTTCAACCTCTTTTTCGTAAAATAACTCAACAAGTCTTTTACGATTTCCGGAATTGATCGGAAAACACCTGACGCCATGCTTGACCTGAAAATCAATCACCTCCAACTGCTTGCACAAATTGTTTCGACGGGCTCACTCACCGAAGCGGCTCAGAATCTCGGACTGTCTGCCGCAGCCGCGAGCCGAATGCTCAAGAAGCTCCAAACGGAAATGAATGATCCGCTCTTCATCCGGGTCTGGCGCGGATTAACGCCTACCGACACCACCACGATGATGTTGCCGGTGGTGCGTGAACTCCTTGAACAAATGGAGCGGCTGGAATATCAAAAATCCTTCACGCCGGCAAAACTCTCTGCCACCATCACCATCGGCGCTGCCGACAATTCCGTCATCAGCATTCTTCCGCCAGTCGTGCGTGCCATTCGCGAACAAGCGCCGAAAGTAAACTTCCGAATCCTTCCGCTCGAGAGCCGTCAGTTTCAAAAACTCGCTGACGGCGGCATGGACTTTCTGCTCTACCCGACGCAGAACCTGCCGGATCTTCCGACACATTTTTTGGGTCTCAATCTTTTTCGCATTGAGCGATCGGTACTGATGAACCGTGCTCATCCGCTCATCAAAGCGTACGAGGCAGGACAAACGCTCAAAGCCGAAGACTTCCGCAAATATCCGAGAATTCTTGTAAAGCTTCAAGATTCAAGCCGCGGGTCAATTTATGACGTTACGGTACCTGATCCTCGCTTAGGCGAAGCCTTTATCGAGCTGCCTTACTTTCTCGGAGCCCCCTATTTCCTCGAAGGCACAGAGTACACGCTGGTGCTGCCGACACGAACGGCGAAATCCTTTGAGAAACAATTCCCCAATCTCGCTGCAGTCCCTTATCCGGGCGAATACTGCGAAAACTTTGCGCGGCTGATCTGGCACGAGCGAAGCGACAAGAGTCTCGTCATGCAATGGGTACGATCAATGTTCGCTCAGCATGCCGGGGAGTTTGACCGCTGACGTCATTCCGGTACGAATGGCTTTTGAGCTCTTTTGAGCTGTTTGACAGCCGACTCAATCAACAGCTAACGAGCTTCCCCGCGGCCAGTCGTCATTTCCAGAGGAGCGCCGAACAACGCATGAGGGGCCGCCCTGTCGTCCTCTCTGACGGGAGCGTTGGTTTATCTTTGATGTATACCAGGGTCTAGCATGAAGCAAGGGGACTGTTTTGCATATCGCACCTTGCTTATTGACTCAGCCCATCGTTCCCGCGGTGGACTTTGTCGCTTTACAACCCCTTTCGGGGGCCCGTTCACGGTCTGAAAGACCATGAATCCCTTTCCTCGCGCGCGGTAGGTATGAACGGGCAGCCCGCATGCTTTCAGTCCCGCTTCGTGCCATATTGCACACGAACGTATACGACTGCGCAGTCCTTTCTTGGGCCCTCTTCCCTTACGCCTTTTCCCGGCCGCGGCCCTTCTGGATCCGCCTGAGTTTGCGGCGCTTTTGCTGCGAACGCTCATGACGGCTGAAAGCCAAGTCATTTCGGGCAGCGTCGTTCTCTGCGGCGCATCTAAAGACGAATAAACCAACCCGCCGTTCGGCCATAACGTCAGTACAAGATCGATCGAGGCAAAGCGTTCTGCTGGAATGCATTCGGCAGCATATTCGCTCGTGCGCAGACCCTCCCTAAGATGAACCCCTTATTCCTTACTTGTTTAGTCATGTATTACTCCCTCATCCGTTGACGTCGATCGCTCACAAGGGCAAAGTATGCAGTGTGCATTGAGCGCATAACACTATGTCTGACCATCAAAGGAGAACCGAAATGAAGGAGCTGTGCAGTATGTGCTGTTGTAGTGACTTCCACCATCCGGTTCAAAGAATTTGATTCGGCTTCAGACAGACTGAACATACGCATCAACTTACAAAAGGACCGGCTGGCTCGCGGTCCTTTTTTGTTGCCTCTCAACAGAGACGCTTAAAAGTTCGCCCAAGCCGCCGTGCTGAGTTAATTGCTTGATTTGGCTTTTATGGGGAAAGTTCTTCCCCTCTATTACGAAGGAGCGCTGCTGACACTCCGTGTAGGTGCGATTGGAATACTCCTCGCACTTGCCGTCGGAATGGTCACAGCTGTCGCCCGTTATTGGCGGATTCCAATCCTCAATACGGCAGCGATCATTTATACGGAATTCTCGAGAAACACCCCGCTTCTCGTGCAGCTTTTCTTTCTGTATTTTGGTCTCCCCAAAGTCGGCATTCGGATTTCCGGTGAATGGTGCGCCATCATTGGGCTCGCATTCCTTGGCGGCAGCTATATGGCAGAGGCGCTTCGCGCGGGCCTTGAGTCCGTCTCAACGGTGCAGACAGAATCGGCACGCGTACTCGGCCTCACGCCGTTCCAGACGATGGTGCTCGTCGTGCTGCCGCAGGCGTTTGCGGTATCGGTTCCGCCGTTGGTCGCCAATATCATCTTTCTCATTAAGGAAATTTCAGTTGTCAGCGCCATTGCGCTTCCGGATCTGATGTACGTCACGAAGGATCTTATCGGCAATTCCTACAAAACCGACGAATCACTCATTCTTCTCGTTTCGGCTTATGTAGTACTGCTGCTCCCGATTTCACTCTTAGGCTATTGGCTTGAAAAGAAGGTGCGTTATGCAGGATTCGGGAATTAATGTCTTCTTTCAGGGCATCAACTCACTCCTTCTGTTGAAAGGGCTGTGGACAACACTGCATATCAGTCTCTTATCTGCAGGTCTTTCCATTCCGCTCGGGATTCTTCTCGGCATCTTTATGACGCTAAAGAATCCCATTGCGAGGGTCGTCTCTCGGATTTACCTCGAAATCGTGCGAATCATGCCTCAGCTGGTTCTGCTCTTTGTGGTTTATTTCGGCTTCACTCGAGCCTTTGGATGGAATCTCTCTGCGTATTGGAGCGCGATTATCGTTTTTACCTTTTGGGGTACTGGAGAAATGGGCGATCTGGTTCGCGGTGCACTCATCAGCATTCCGAAGACGCAGTATGAAAGCGCCCAAGTGCTCGGCCTATCAAAACTCCAGACGATGCGCCTGGTGGTGCGTCAATTGATTCCGCCCTCGATCAACCTCATTACCCGCATGATCAAGACGACGAGTCTTGTCGTGCTCATCGGCATTGTTGAAGTTTTGAAGACCGGGCAGCAGATCATTGATGCCAACCGCTTTGAGTATCCGACTGCAGCGCTTTGGGTGTACGGCGCAGTGTTTCTTCTTTACTTCCTTGCATGCTGGCCGGTATCCCTCGCCGCCAAGGCCCTCGAAAAGAAATGGAAAGCATAAAAATGGCCAATGACATTGTTTTGGAAACGCGCGGTCTCGTAAAGAAGTTCGGCGAAGCTGTGATTCTCAACGGCATCGACTTCACGCTTCACGACAAAGAAGTCGCGGTGATTCTCGGGCCGTCAGGCTGCGGTAAATCCACGTTTCTGCGCTGCCTGATCGGTCTCGAGCCCATCCAAGGCGGCAGCATCTTGCTCAAAGGAAAACCGCTCGAATTCGGCAGCACGCTGCGCAGCGGCATCGGCATGGTTTTTCAAAGCTATGACCTTTTCCCGCACCTTACGGTGCTCGAAAACATCTTGCTCGCTCCCCTGCATGTCGCCAAGCGTTCCCGTGAAGACGCGCTCGCTCAGGCTGAAACCCTTTTAAAGCGCGTGAAGCTCTGGGACAAACGCGATTTTTATCCGCGGCAACTTTCAGGCGGACAAAAACAACGTGCGGCCATTGTCCGCGCGCTCTCCATGAACCCGAGCGTGATGCTTTTTGACGAAGTGACCGCCTCTCTTGACCCGGAAATGGTCCGCGAGGTGCTCGACGTCATTGTGGAGCTGGCCGACAGCGGCCTCTCAATGGTGATCGTCACGCACGAAATGGAATTTGCGCGGGCCGTCGCCGACCGCATTGTCTTTCTCGAAAACGGCCATGTCGTTGAAGAGAATTCGCCGGAAGCGTTTTTCACGACGCCGAAGACGAAGCGCGCCGCGGAATTTCTCAAAACCTTTACCTACACACGTCATAAGCGATCGGACGAAACCCCGTCGCCCAAATGAATTCAACAACCTGACGACGCAGCTGAGACGAAGCAGCTGCATCAAAACATCCGAGGAAGGCATGGACCGCCGGCGCCCTGCACTTCTCTTGACCTCATAAAGTGCCGGTGTATTCTGGAGGAAATTCCATGTCCATCATCCAAAACTTCACGAAGAAGATTGCCGCCGTCGCGGTTGCCGCAGCGGCGCTCTCAGCCGTCACTGCGGCCGTCGAAGCCCGTCCGCTTGACGTGATCAAGCAGAGCGGAGAAGTCGTCATCGGCGTCTTTTCCGACAAGGCTCCGTTCGGCTACGTTGACTCCCAAGGAAAATACGCGGGCTATGACGTCTACTTCGGCGACCGCCTCGCCAAGGACCTCGGCGTCAAAGTGAAGTACATCTCCGTCGACCCGGCAAGCCGTGTTGAATTCCTGGTCACTGACAAAGTGGACATCATTCTTGCCAACTTCACGGTAACGAAAGACCGTGCGGAAAAAGTTGACTTTGCACTGCCTTACATGAAGGTTGCGCTTGGCGTCGTTTCGCCTGAGTCCGCCGTTATTACCGACGTGAAGCAGCTCGACGGCAAGACGCTTATCATCGCTAAAGGCACGACCGCAGAGCCCTACTTTGAAAAGAATCATCCGAAGGTAAAGCTGCAGAAGTACGACCAGTACACCGACGCCTACAATGCCCTGCTTGACGGCCGCGGCGACGCCTTCTCCACCGACAACACTGAAGTCCTCGCCTGGGCCTTGGTACATAAGGGCTTCAAGGTCGGCATTCCTTCCTTGGGTGATCTTGACACCATCGCTCCGGCCGTCCAGAAAGGCAATAAAGGTCTGCTCGATTGGATCAATCAGGAAATCGTCAATCTTGGGAAGGAAAACTTCTTCCACCAGGACTATGCAGCCACGCTCGCCCCGGTCTACGGCAAAACGTCCAATCCCGATGATCTCGTGGTTGAAGGCGGCAAGCTCTGATGTAGCCCGCACTTAATGAAAACGTCTTTGATGTTTTCTTAATGAAATCGGCAGATTAACCGTGAAGTTAACCTGCCGATTTTCGTCAGCGGCGTGAGCGTACTATCGCAAAGTGCCGTTCATTAAATTTCGAACGTCCCTTTAACGACAACCTCGCCGTCACGCATCATCACGCGTCCGCGGGCGACGACGTGAGTGAGTGTGAAATCTTCGGTGAAAAGACAGGCATTGGCACAGGCGCCGACTTCGACGCGTCCCTGATCCTTGAGACCCAGCGCGTCGCCCACATTCTTCGTTGTGAAGAGCAGTGCCTGTTCGATCGGCATTTTGCAGTCGCTGATCAAGCGAATCGTCTCCTTGAGGTTGCCGTCAACGCCGCCCACGCCGAGTCCGACCATTTCGCCTTTTTCATTGAAACGCGGAACAGAGCCATGGCCGTCGGTCGAAAGCGTTATGTGCGTCGGATCAACACCCATGCCGACCGCTTCGATCACGGCCTGAGCGGGATGATCGAAGCAGCAGGATGCGCCGGTTGTGATGTCGATCCAGCCGCCCTTCTTGCCGAACTCAACAGCAGAATCAAAAACGTGACGGATACGGCCGCAATGGGTTGGACGAATATGTTTGATCGGGAACCCCTTGGCCAGGATCTCGTCATACATTTCGAAGGCCCCCGGAATATTGCCCGTGTGAATATGGAGGAACCCGGTCTTGCCGGCAATCATTGCGCCGACACGAACCTCAGCGAGCACAGCAAGAACCTGCTGCGCCGTCGGGAATGATGAGCGGTGGTCGCCGAGCGCAATTTTCACGCCGATCACTTCGGGCACAAAGAACAGGTCATTGGCAATAGAGTCCGTGAGCGTCGTTGCCGGATACTTGTAGTTGGAGGTATACATCCAAGCCGATACGCCTTCGGTCTGCAGCGCCCGAACCTTCGCCAGAAGATTCGGAATGGAGCGCGTCGTATAGTCCGTACCCGAAACGCCCACGACGGACGTTGTGCCGCAGCGGATCAATTCCGAAAGCACGAGTTCCGGCGTACGTGTTGACGGTCCGCCCTCGCCGCCGCCCGTGACGTGAATATGCTGATCAAAAAAGCCCGGCGTGAGAATCTTGCCGCCGGCATCCAGGATCTCCAGATCCGGCAGCTGAGGGGCGAGATTTTGTCCGACGGCAGCGATGCGGTCATTGACCATCAGAACATCGTTTTTGCCGAGATCCTGCGGCGCGAAGACGCGTGCATTTTTAATAAGGAGTGCTGTCATTATTTCTTCTCCAAAGCGGGGTCAGGGAAATTAGAGGAAGATGGCCGAAGCTGCGACATTCATGATGAGCGCGAGGATCATCACCGGCGCTGTGCGGCGGACAAGTTCAAAGGGAGAAAGACCGGCAATGCCGGAAACCGCGATGATGACGCCGGCAATCGGGCACATCGTACGGGCGATGCCGGCAGAGAGCTGCACCGGGACGGCGAGAATCGCGGCGTTGATGCCTACGCTCGCGGCAGCCTCAGGCAGAAGCGGCGAGAACGCGAAAAAGGCCGCGTTGCCCGAGCCGGTCACCACGGTGGCAACGACCATGATCGTCAGCATAATGAGCAGCATCACCCACACGCCGGCGGACTCCATGGAGGCCGCCATGGAAATCAGCGTGCTAATGCCGCCGAGTTTATTCATGCCGAGCGCAAAGAGTTCCGCACAGCAAATGAGACCGACGGTCGAAGTGAAAACTTTGCCCATGCCTTCAAAGACGGCTTGGGTGTTTTTCGTGGACTCACGGAAAGAGCGGCGTGTAATGAAGTCAACCACAAAAGCGATGATGATCGAGACGATGAGACCCGTCTGCAGCGAGAGCTTGATGCCGTCATAAACCATCGGCGAAAAGACGATCAGCAAAACGAGCGGCAGTACCGGCAAAAGTGCATAGTGCATAGGACCAGCACCCTCAAAAGCCTTTTTGAGACGTTCATCGGTCGATTCGGCCGGCGCTTCAGCAGCCTCGGCTTCTCCGGCATGCTGAGCCTTGCGGTCAAACCAGCGCTGGATGAAGAAGTGACCGACGGCAACTGTGGCAATCACGCAAAGCGCTACCGGAATCTGGCTCTGTACGAAATAGGTGACCACGTCCGTCCCGAGCAGGTCGGCAGCTCGCATTGCGTTCGAGGATGAAGGTCCGAGATCCAGACAGCAAGTTGAGCCGATCACAGCCGCAGCAGAGGCTCGCGAAACGCCGAGCGCGATGAGGAGCGGATAAATGGAAGCCATCAGCAGCAGGCCAAGACCCACTGCGGAATTGATAAAGAGCGCCATGAACTGACCGACCACATAGGTGACGGCAAGTAGCACATAAGGCGAGCGGATGGCGCTCAGCGGCTTCACACAAAGTTTAACGAGCGCTTTGGAAGCGCCAATGCGGTCCATATAAACCGAGAAGCCCGCAATCAGCATGATGTTGAGGCCAAGTCCCGGCAGGCGTCCCTTCATCAGGTTTGTGAAGGCTTCAGCCAGATCAAACCCAAAGAAGTGCGTCGACTTAGCGTCGGCCACCGGCATGGTTCCGTTCAGGGCTGCGCAGATCAGCATCACGAAACCAGCAAGCAGCAGGATAATCGGCGGATAATAATTCTTGAGGACGCAGTACGCAACACCTGCGATCACAAGAAGGGTAATGAGGATTCCGAGCATAGCGGTAGGTCTCCAGTGGTGGTGGCGGTTTGCTTTTTTTTTTCGTTATCTGCAGATCAGCTGCGGGTCGATCTGCAGATCTTGGCTTTCGGGCCCGGCTCCATTAGTGGTCTGATTTAATCCCTGCGCCGCAGAGCGTAATCAGCACGTCAGTGCTCGGTCCGTAAAGTTCGCAGTAATGATCCCAAGCGGCAAAGTTGGCGGCGGTCGTGTGCTCGATATAGAGCCCGGCCCGTGCAATCTTGGCGCGGGCGGCAAGAATCTTGTCCTCGGGAGCTGCCACAACGGTAATGTCGTGCTTTTTCATCATTTCAAGCAGCTCGCTGCCGCGAAGCGGCTTGCCGATCGCGATGCCTTCGGCAATCGTCGGCTTCACGTCGATGGAGACCGGTGCGTCCAGCCCTAATTCGCGCGCTTTAAGGAGCGGAGCGCAGTATTCGCTCTGAAGCGCCACAATCTTCGGGAAATGGTCAATCGCGCCGGATTCCAGAAGATGTTCGAGCGCTTTCACCGCTCCGATAAAGAGCGTGCCGTTGCCGACGGGCAGAACAACATGTTCCGGGATACGGCCGAGCTCTTCATACACCTCATAGATATAGGCTTTCATACCTTCATAAAAGAAGGGATTCACCACGTGGTTGGCGTAGTAGATGCCCTCTTCACGCACTCGTGCGCGGCAAACATCGGCACAGTGGTCGCGCGACCCGGGAATAACATGCACTTTGGCGCCGTGCGCCTCAATCATGGTGATCTTCTTGGGGCTCGTTCCTTCCGGAACATAGATTTCGCACTGAATGCCTGCCCTGGCGCAGTATGCTGCTACGGCGTTGCCGGCATTGCCGCTCGAGTCTTGCACACAAGACTTCACCCCGATCGCCTTCATATGTGCAACCAGCGTAGCCGCTCCGCGATCCTTAAAGGAGAGCGTCGGCATGGCGTAGTCGACCTTGACGTAGAGACCCGGTTCGAGTTCCACCAAGGGCGTCATGCCTTCACCCAGTGAGACGCTCTGCCAAGCATCACCGTCAACGGCCATAAAGTCGCGGTAGCGGAAAATACTCCAGCACTTCTGATCAATCTTGGCGTCCTCCCACTTTGGACTCTTGAAATCGAGTTCGAAGAGCCCGCCGCAGCCGCAGACGGGCGAAAGCGTATCGGCAGGTGTTTTTTTGCCGCAGGCGGTGCAGACATAGCTGAACATAGTTCTTCTTCCCCTTTGAATCAGTTGGAATCAGTCATGGGCTTCGAGTTCGGCAATGCATTCGATTTCAACGAGGCAGCCGAAGTGAAGCGGAGTAGTCGAAACGACAACCCGGCCGGGTTTGTGTTCGCCAAAAAACTGGGCGTATACAGCATTGATGGGCCCCCAGTATTCGTTTGACGGGGTATAGACGCGGCAGAAAACCACTTGACTGCGCTCGACACCCGCGGCTTGAAGCACTCGGTCGAGATTTTGGAGGGCCTGCGCAGCATGCGCCTCAATGTCGCCCGTACAGACCTCGCGCGTATCCGGGTCCATAGAGAGCAGCCCGGAAACGTAAAGCATGCCGTTTGAGACCACTGCCGTGCTGTAATGGCCGGGGTTCTTCCCCTTGAATCCGGGATCGATGAATTTCATGTTGTTTACTCCCAGCCGTTTCCGGCGCTGAAGGATGTTTTATGGTTTTGGCGTGTTCTTCACTTTTTCTGCCGTCCTGAGCCGGCAGAGCCGGCTGATTCCGATTCGCGCCTAAGGAGATCCAAATCGCTGTAGAGCGTCACCTTTGAGACGCCTAAACGCTCTGCGGCATAGTCGAGCGCGCCCTTCACAAGAAACACGCCGCGCGTATCCATGAAGCGAACGAGCGGAAGCCGTTCTTCGCGGGTCAGAACGGACGACGACGACCTTCCGGCCCGAACGCGTTCCGTCATGCGGTCGATCATGGCGTAAACCGTTTTGAGTACGCTGCCTTCCGGTTCGATATCTGCATCTTTTTGAAGATCTTTGGCCTCTGTGTCTCTCGAGACTGCAGACGCCAATTGCGCCGCAGCGTGTTCGGACGCGAGAGCGTCTGCAGATGCCGATGCCTCCGGAAGGATGGAAGCCTCTGCGGGCGGCAGAAGCGCTAAAAGCGCCTGAAGCTGCCCCGCGGCAGCAGACACATTGGTGACATCCTGATTGATGCAGAGAACGCCGACCACCTCGCCCGCATCGTCCCGAATCAGGAGCGACAGTGCACGAATCAGACGTCCGCGGCTTCTGAGCCAATAAACCGGCAGGAGATTGGGGCTCTCAGCACTAAGCCCGCCGTCATCGGTTCTGGACATTCGCAAGAGGTTGGGCACTAAGTGACGCAGTCCCTGACCGACAGCACGCCCCGTCACTTCACCGTTTTCCACACGCACGACGGAGTGCACGGGATCCGAAAGATCATGAAGCACGACTTCACAGTTCGGCCCGCAGAATGCCGCAATGAGTTTCATCACATCTTCATAGGGACGAAGGGCCGCAGGAAGCGGCGGCTGAAGGGCTCGATTCGTGCTCATAAATTGAGATATGGCTGTCCAGCGTCTTAGGCATACAGCAGGAAAACTCGGATAGAGGCATCTTAACATAGATTTTTTTATATGCAATATGCTTTGAAAGTTATAGAAATACACCCATGATGATTAGAAAATCGCCTGTCAGACCGTTTGTCTCGCCAATGGTATAGAATTTTTTATATACCCTTTTCTCCGCAAGCCCCAAAGGAAAACGCAATGTCTGTTGATTCCCGTTTTGCCGCTCCGGCACTCGCCAGTCTCAAGGATTGTGCGCTCGATGATCCGCGCCTTCCGACGCCGCTCTTTGTGATCGACAGCCAGAAGCTCGAGAAGAACCTTCGACGCGCGAAGGACCGAGCGGCAAAGCTCGGCGTGGCCTTCCGCCCTCATCTGAAGACGCATAAATCGATCGGCATTGCGCTGCGCCAAATGACGACGCCGCAAGGTCCGGCCACGGTATCCACGCTCGCCGAAGCCCGTTATTTCGGCGCGAGGGGCGTGACTGACCTCATCTACGCCGTAGGCATTGCGCCGCAAAAGCTCGCCGAGGTCAGCCGTCTGCGCAGTCTCGGCGCCGACATTAAGATCATTCTCGACAGTGCAGAAGCCGCGCGCGCCGTTTCGGCATTCTGCCGCAGGGAAAAAACGACGATTCCCGTGCTCTTGGAGATCGATGTTGATGGTCACCGCTCCGGTATTCGTCCTGACGGTGCAGAGCTTTTGCCGGCTGCGGCGGCGCTCGCTGACGGAGCAGAACTCGTGGGCGTCCTCACCCATGCCGGAGACAGCTACGAATGCAAGTCAACTGCGGAAATTGAAGCTGCCGCGGAAGCCGAACGCGCCGGGATCGTTCTGGCTGCAGAAAGACTGCGCGCTGCCGGCCATATCGTCAAAATTGTCTCCGCGGGTTCTACGCCGACCCTGATGTTTGCCAAAGACGAAACCGGCGTCACGGAGATGCGTGCCGGCGTATGTGCGCTATTTGACCTCTTCATGTCCAATGTCGGCGCATGCACCGTTGACGACATCGCCGGATCCGTCCTAGCTACCGTCATCGGCCGTCAGGTCGATAAGCGCCGCGTCATTTTGGACTGCGGCTTCCTCGCGCTTTCCCGAGACCGCGGCACGGCTCGTCAGACACACGACTACGGCTACGGCTTGGTCTGCGGCATTGACGGGAAGCCGCTCGCCGACGGCACGATCGTCCTGACGGGCACCAATCAGGAGCACGGCATTCTCACCCTTCCGGAGAATTCTCCCCTCACGCAGGAGGACTTCCCGATCGGCAGACGTCTTCGCATTCTGCCGAACCACGCCTGCCCCACAGCCGCCCCCTATGCTTCGCTCGTACTGATCGAGAACGGCCGTGTCGCGGAGGTTTTGGACCACGTCCGCGGATGGGACTAACGAGTGCAGCCTTCCCATTGAAGCAATTTCTGCACGGCATTGACAAATCTGGCCTTGCACATGGTCTGCTCTTCAATGTGCGCTTCGAATCGGACGAGACGCTTAAGCCCGACAGAATCTTCAACAGGCCGGGCTTTGGACATATTCCACAAAGGCATGAAGCAAAGTTTCCATGGAGGGCTCAACCGCCGGGCAAAAGGAAAATGCTGCGCGACAAACCGTCCACTCATCGATAGGCCAAACGCTTGATCGGCGAAGCAGTCGCTTTGCGCTTTACGCGAAAGCCCGGTTCCTCTCCGAAAAGAAGAAACCGGGCTTTTAAGGCTCTGCGGAACTTTAGGTGCCTGCGCACCCAAAATCCCGATTTTTAAGGTTTAGGCCTTGGCCGCCGTCTGACCCGCTACGCGGCCGTAGACCAAGCAGTCCAGAATGGCAACCGAGCCAAGGCGTACTGCGCCGTGCACGCCGCCCGTCGCTTCACCGGCGGCATAAAGCCCCGGAATCGGCTTATACGTGCGGACATCAAGCACGCGGCATTCCTTGTCGGTGACAAGGCCGCCCATGCAGTGGTGAACCTTCGGCTGCAGTTCGCAGACGTACCAGGGGCCCTCAACCAACGGTACCTGATCGTTGTTGATGTAGCGGTTCCACACCGGATCAGCCTTGGCCTTCACGACCTCATTGAACTTCTCGACCTGAGCCTTAAGCGCATCGGGCTTGATGCCGGCAGCCTTGGCAAGATCTTCGAGCGTGTCGTACTTCTCAACGATCTTACGTTCAAGCATGCGGTCGAGCAGACCCGGACGCTGTTTCTTCAGCGGCCCGACATTGGGTTCATTGCAGATAGCGAAGCACTTGCGGCCATTGGCTTGTTCAACCATGATCGCATCGGCGCGAACCTTGCGGTTGGCGAGCTCATTGACGAAGCGTGCGCCGTCTGAATTCACCCAAAGACCATATTCAGCGGCAGCCGTTTGATTGAACATCCAGCCAATGCCCATGCCCTTTTCACGCGGGCAGCCCCACGGGCCGCACTGAATCCAGTCGTTTTGAACCTGAAGAGCGCCGATGGCTGAGGTTTCACGCCAGAGCTCAGACGTTGCGCCCGGCTGGTTCGTCGTATCAAGCGTATCGTTAAGCTTCGGATCCTGATACATACGGTATGTAACGTCGGCCGAGAAGCCGCCGTAGCAAAGCACAACGCCCTTCTTGGCACGAATGAACTTGGTCTTGCCGGAGTCTTCACGCGGGAAGCGATAGCCTTCACGCACCTCAAGACCCTCAACACGGCCGTCTTCGCCGCGGATGATGCGTTCAACAAACACGCGGTTGCGCAGCGGAATGCCTAGTTCCTTGCACTTGTCGATTTCCTTGGAGACGATGCCCGAACCCGAACCGTTCTTCGTTGTGACATAACGCGGGACACTGTGGCCGCCTTCCTGACCGATGGCATCGGGCAGATATTCCACGCCGAGATAATTGACCGTCCATTCATAGTTCGACAAGGCGCGCTCCGCCATGAAGCGAACCTTATCGACATAGTTCATGTAATTGCCGGCCGCCAGAATATCTTTTTCGAGCAGGTCGACGGAGTCCTTGATGCCGTGAAGCTTTTGCTGCGGACAGCCCGTAGCCGTCAGAATGCCGCCGTTAATGGCGGAGTTGCCGCCAAAGACGGCCATTTTTTCGAGAACAATAACGTTCGCACCAGCGTTCTTGGCTTCAATCGCTGCGGCCAGGCCGGCAAAACCTGAACCGACGACGATGATGTCTACCGTTTCATCCCATTTCGCCACGGGTTTGGACGCAAAAGCGGACGTTGTACCGGCGAGCGCAGCCGTACCGACAATTGAGCTCTCAATCAGGCGGCGACGAGAAATATTGGCAGTCATAACTCTCTCCTTTTTTTATTGATGTTCACCAGCATTCCGTTTGAAAACGGTTGGTCTTCATGCCGAAAACATCAAACGCTTTGTTCAAAGCACGAGCGCACTTCGAAGCCGGCAGACAGGATTGTGATTCCCGCCTGCTGTTGCCGAGGGTTATATCGCTGCCCATTTAAGATTTACATAAGAATTAACCCGATAGATACGTCACGAATACAGTGCATCCAACGAATAACACTTATTAATCCGTTTCTCCCGTATGTATTCAGCAATTGTTGCCAATTGCTACTTTTCTCCTTTGGCAAAATTTTGTCATACAACCGTTCGATGATAGATGCGGCTTCCAGCGCCTACCGCCGCCGGCTTTTCGAGCTGCAGCCAACCCGAATCTATTTTTTGACCAATGGACTGTCTTTGAGCGGTATGGCTGGGCAGCTGCCAAATCAAATCGCAAGCCGCCTGATCGGCTGCCACGGGATCCAACGATCCAATAATCCCTAGGTTTCCGGTTTTCGGCGCTGCGCCGCCAAAGGGTTCAGCATGAATATTGGAGAGAATTGAGATGGCTATCATCTTGCGGCCCATACGCGCTTTTATCCCTTTAGCGGCATCCGCAAGGTTCGTGAAGAATGCTTCTGAGCGCTGGTAGCCCGGCTCATGCACGACCGCCTTGCCGTCGGGCGACGCCAAACCGATGCCGATGTTTTTCACTGCACCGGTATAGCCCGCAAAGCTGGGGATCTTGAAATTGGTGAGAACAACGATGCCGCCATAGTCTTCGAGCATCGCACGGCACACTTCAATCTCTTTCAAGTTTGCGCCGCCAGGAATCGGAAGCTTCACATAATCCTCGGGGTGCTCCGCTCTGTCGAGCACGTCCACCGGCGCAAAGTCGACGCCCTGGCTGCGAATTTCGGCAATATGCGTTGCCGTATGCCGGCGGCTGCCGCCAAAATCGCTCGCCCAATTGGTCTCAACGAAACGGCTTCCCGGAATATGGGCCTGAAGCGCACGAAAGAGCGGGAGATTCACGGCCGCTTCGCCGCCGTGAATCTTGATGCCGACGCAACCGGACAAATCACCCGAAAGCTTCTCATAAATACGAATCAGCGCATCGGCCGAAACTTCGGGCGAGAAAAATACTTCTGGGGGTTCCTCTGCTGCCTGTACGCCGGGCGCAGAGAAAGCCATCCCGACCGCCAGCCCAAGTTCAATCGTGCGCCGGCGTGAAAGCGAAAGCCTCAAGCCGCTCATCACATCGCTGGCCGTTGTGATCTTCTCTTTATGCCCTGCGCCCATTTGAGCTTCTCCCGCAGCAAAAAAAACAGTCCATCCGTTTTTTCGTCAAAGCCCGCTGCGCTTAAGCCAAGCGACCAAATCATCTCGGCTCGAGGCTGCACGGCTTTCCGTCGTGTGAAAGCCTTCGGCAATCTGAGCATTCGGACAAAAAGTGCGCACATCGGCCCATGCACCGGAGGGCGACGAACTGGCCGACACACAGAACGGCAGCACACGTTTGCCCGCAAACGGATGGTCCATGAGGAACGTACGCATCGGAATGGACAAGCCTCCCCACCAATAGGGGCTGCCAATCACAACGGCGTCATAGCCCGAAAGATCGGGAATCGCGGCGGCAATTTCTCGTCTGGCATTGTTTGCGCGTTCGCTGCGGGCGATGCCCGTCATGGCCGAATAATCATCCGCATAAGGGTCCTTGAGCGTGAGCTCGAGGAGATCTGCACCGGTTGCTGCGGCAGCAGCCTCGGCGAGCCCTTTGGTTGTGCCGGTCCTTGAAAAATAAATAATGATCGCTTTCGCACGGGTATCGGAACCTGAGGCAGCCAGGCTTCCCCGAACCAACCCGGCACTGGCCAATGCACCGGCAGCGAGCTGCATCACGTGACGGCGTGATAATTGTTGAGCATTCATGATGATGTCTCCCAAAAGAGTTTTGTTATCCAAGCGATTCAATGCGGTATCGCCTCACGCCCATGGCAAGCCTTTCCATGGCATCGAGCTGCGTAAGGCCGCTTCGTGAAGCGATGCGCTCCTCGAGCGGGCGGCGTTCTGCCGGCGGAAGCGTTCCAACCCAATCAATGGAGGCCTGATCGACGGCCAGAATGTCAGTCGAAGCCAGAATGCCGAGATCGCGAGCTTCCGGCTCGGCAGCCGATGTGCCTGTACAGTCGCAGTCCACCGACATGCGGCGCAGCACGTTGATATAGGCAATGCGGCCCTGAAAGTGATCCGTCACTGCCTTCCCGGCATCAGCCATGCGTTCGAGAAATGCCGGGCCGCGTTCCCAGCCCTGATGAATCTCAGCCTTTCCCTCGCGTCCGGAAGCGCAGCCGATGGCAACGTTTTTGAGCGATCCGCCGAAGCCCGCCATGCCATGCCCTTTGAAATGGGTGAGCACCAGCATCGAGTCATAGCGATCCAAATGAGATCCCACCGTCACGGACTTGAGCCGACTGCCGCCCGCAATCGGCCATGGCGTTCCGCCGTCTTCATCCAAGATGTCAACGGGCGCGAAGGTCCAGCCGTTCGTAACGAGCGTTTTACGATGTCGGGACGCTGCAGCCCGCGGCCCGCCGTAAAGCGTATTCGTTTCAACGATCACGGCGTCCGGCAGCTCATTTATGAGAGCTTTCACCCATTCGCGCGGCAAAATGTTGGGACCGTGCGGTTCGCCCGTACGAAGCTTCACCGCAATGCGGCCCTTAAGCGTGCTCTGCACGGATCGCAGAGCAGCAACTAACCCTTCGGCCGTCAATGATGTCGTTTGATATACAACTGCTTCTCGGCCGGCCGAAGCGATCGATAAAGATTCCGCGCTCACCTGCGAGAGCGCTGCAGCCGCAGCTGTTCCGGCGATTAAACGCCGACGCGAAATTCCGCAAAGGCTCATCGCGGCCTCCTTGCAAATCAGAGTTTTTTCTTGTCAGCGAATAATTGAATATGCATTGCTTAATTAAAATGCCAACTTATTTCAATATTTCGCTGCGCACCATCGGCCGCCTGCAGTGCTGCTGCGCTTTAGGAGAGAGGTCCGTTAAAAGAACAGACCGCAGGTGGGTTCGTGCGAATTCATTCTCTGTTTCAAGAGCAGTGATGTCCAATGCTTAATAGCGATGCCTTTTTATGCGTTTTTTGGATGGAGAAAGCCCCCCCTGCACTTTGATGCCGGCCGGCCCCTTATCCGCGGCGAATGGGACTCAGCCGACACATTGATTCAAACGCGCAGGACGTATGCCGGATTGGGTGCATCACCCGAGCTCGTCGGAGCGGCGTGCGGACTCCGCAGCATCAGCCGGACTCACCAACGTTACGGTGAAGGCGTTGCCATCGGGACCCGAAGCAAGATTCACCTGCCAACCCATGCGCATACAGATGCGCCAAACGATGGACAGTCCCAGACCAAAGCCCGTCTGTTCGGTATCCGCACTCGTCTTTCCCCGGACAAAAGGTTCGAAAATCCGCTTCTGCTCCTCTGGAGGAATAGGGTCGCCATGATCGGCAACGACGATGCCCGTACTCGTCTCAGTCACTTCGATCTCCCCTTCATGCGAGTAGGCGAGCGCATTCTTGACGAGGTTCGACACCACAGTGCTCAGAAGAAGCGGCGAAAAGCTCCCCGGACAGCAGTCTTCTTGGCGAAAAACAAGCTCGCGGCCAGCCTTTGCGGCCTCTGGGATCCATAAGCGGCCGACAGCCTGAAGCACGTCGCTCACTCGGTCGCTGCCCGCGTTTTCAGAGAGCCGAGCAAATGCGAGGAACCCTTCTACAAGCTCGTGCATCATTTTGGACGACCGTTCGATCTTGTCCACCTGCCGCTTTTGGGCGGCAGTGAGTTCTGTGAGCTTGAGGAGCTCCACACTCGTCTCGATCACGGTCAAGGGCGTGCGCAGTTCGTGACTCACGTCGCCTGTGAAAGCTTTTTCTCGCTTCAATGCTTTAAACAGACGATGCATTGAGGCCGAAAGCTCTGCAGCAAGATTCCCCACTTCGTCTCGGGTGATCAGCTCTTTGGGAAGCGGCTTCCAAGTATTTTGTGACGATGCCGCACGAACGGCAGCAGCGAGTTTTTCCACCGGCCGCATAACCTGCACCGCCAGACGTTTGCCGGCGGCAGCCCCGACCAAGAACACCACGAGCAGCACAGCGAGCATCAAGATAAAGAACTCCTGCTCCTTTTCTTCGAACCCTTCCTGATCACGCACGATCATCAGGCTCCCGCCCTGCCAGGCACGCCGCCAGACAAATACAGCCGGCGCTTCGGTAATTTCAGTAAACCCGAACGGACAGTCCTGGAACTGGGCCGGCACAGGCTTCAATCCCGGCGCGTCGCCATATACATCAGCGTGCGGCAACCCTATTGCGGTATCGCCTCGTTCGATCTGCGAAACCACATAATCCATGTCGTCCTCAAGAAAGCTCGAAATAAGCTCTTCTTCGGTATAACCGATGACGCCTACCATCGCTGCGGAGTAAAGCGCAGCCAAACCGGTGAGCAGCACCGTAAGCGCAAGCATAATGCGCTGTGAAAGACCTCTCGGCGGCTTCCGATGGAGCTCTCGCTGCTGATCATGCGCCTGAGGCGACACTTGGGATAAGCCCCCTTGCGCTTCATAGGAACTGCCTGACTGAGCAGCTGATGAGGAAGAAATCCTCTCTTCCTGCGCAGCGCTCAACTGCAGGTTTTCACGACTCCTGCCGCTCAAATTCGTCATCTTGGGTCTCGCCGTGCTTTGCGGCCGAATATAATTGTTTACGATAAATGCTCTGGCGCTCACTCCTTTCCAGCCAGCAGCATGAAGGTTATCCCTTCACCCCATCGGGCGAACAGACAGACCAGCCGGCACCGGGGTGCGTTTTCAGCATTGGAACATTGAAAGGTTTGTCGAGCGCCTGCCGAAGAAGATAGAGGTTGCTTCTGAGACTATCAGAGATCGGCGCACCATCAGACCAAACTTTGCTTTCCAATTCCTCTCGACTGACAACGCGGGGACTCGCCCGCATCAGCACCGTGAGAATGCGGAAACAAGTTGGGTTAAGACGAAGCGATTTGCCCTCGCGTTCAACTGAGAGCGCATCCGGGTCGAGCACTAGGGGGCCCACCTGCAGTTTCTTTGACGCACCGGCAGTCATGCCGCTTCGTCCCGCACGCCGCAGAAGAGCTTCCACGCGGGCATTAAGCTCAAGCAGTGAAAAAGGTTTGATGACGTAATCGTCCGCTCCGGACTCCAGCCCCGCCACGCGGTCGTCAACGGCATCGCGCGCCGTGAGCATCAGGATCAGTATTGAAGACCCCGCGAGACGAAGCCGGCGGCAAAAGCTCATTCCGTCTTCCCCGGGCAGCCCCACATCCAAAACAATGAGCGCAATGTCTTCTTCGGCAATCAATTGAGCGGCCGATGCAGCATCCGAAGCACCGATCGTTTGATGGCCGCGTAAGTTCAGGTATTCGCATATGTTTTCTCGAATATCTGAATTATCGTCCACGACCAGGATGCGGTTAGCCATTCGTTCCTCGCTGCGTTGAAGTCTGCCAAAGATGCGCAAAACGGACTGTCCATGTCGTCAACGCATCACAGCATCACATTTTATGGGACGACGTCTTCGTTAGCATTCGCAGCGTGAATTTGGTTTACCGATCATCTTGTTTTCACTCATGAATTCTCTTTTTTGACGGGATTTTGACGGACGCTTTACACCGCCTTGACGGCCATTGGGAAAAATCACCACCGTCAGAGTCCCGAGAGGGTCAGGGCTCGCAAAGCTCTGAGCGTCACCGCTCAGTTTGTGAATCATCATGTCGTCCATCTTCAACCTGTTCCGCAGCAGTTCCGCATCCGACTTTAGTTTGCCCTATGCACGCAAAACGGCCGACTGGAACATCGTCCTTTGGCTGCTCGTACCCGCATGGCTGCTTTTTTGGCTGTGGACCAATCCGCCTCACGGGTTCGATCTCGCCTTTGAACATCAGTTCTATGTGAACAATGCCTGGCCGCTTCATGCAGACGGCCGCATTGAGTTCTGGCTCCACTTCATGCCGAAGGTCATTTCCGGTGTGCTTTTCGCGTGCGTGCTGGGAGCTCTCACCTATCTGCATCAGTGCCGCCGCGCGGCAGTCATTCTCGGCGACCACGAAGATGCGGCGCACTGCAATCTCATCCTCTCGCGTCTTTACTATGCCGTGGGCGCTGCGCTCCTCTGCGTGGGACTCCTCTGGTGGATGAAGCAGTCCACCGGCGTCTCCTGCCCCTGGAGTGTCACTGAATTCGGCGGCAGCGCCGCCGTGGTGGATCCTGGTCTGCCCCTCCTGCCGAAACCAGGACGCTGCTGGCCAAGCGGCGCTGCCGGCAGCGGCTTCTGCCTGCTTCCGCTCTACTTCGCCTTCCGCGACTTCAGGCCCAGACTTGCCCGTCTGTTGCTCGCACTGGCACTCCTTTCGGGTTTCGGCGCAGGGTTTGCCCGCGTGGTGGTGGGAGCGCACTTCCCGTCGCATGTTTTTGCGGCGTTAGCGCTGGACTGGCTGATTTCTGCGGGCATCTATATTGCCGCTTTTGACCGCGCCGGACTGGTGCGCAAGCTTCGCGCGCTGCTGCCTTTCGGCCGCCGTTCGACTGAGGATCAGCCCGGCCGCGTGACGCTTTATCTTTTCACGAGTCTCTGGTGGGCCATCGTCTTCAATGGTCCGATGACCGCCAAGCTCGCGATTGACAACAACCTCGTCACAACCGACTCGCTTATCCTAAGCTTGGGCACGACAGCCGCCTTTGCATTCGTCTCCGCTGCAATCATTGAACTCTGCGGACTGCTGCCGAAGATGGTCTTCCGCATTCTGCTGCTGATTTTGAATACACTCGGAGCCGCCGCTTTTGCTGCCGCCTATCTGAGCACCCGCTCCGTTCTCCTCTTCCTGGCCGCCTGGCTGCCGCCGATGCTCGTCACGCTGGCCGCAAATCTAAAGAAATCCGCCAGCTCTGCTCGTCCGACGCTGCTGCGCTGTCTGCTTGTATTCCTTCGCCGGCTCTTTACCTCCATTGGGTTTGCTGCTGTGGGCGTTGCGCTTATCGGCCTCAACTTCCAGGCTTTCGCAGGCGCGATGAGAAACGACAAGTCACTGCGCTACATGATCGCTCCGGTTAATGTCGTCTATTCGGGCATGCGCACCATCGTGGGCGACTCAAGCCCGGAAACCAACGCCCCGCGTGTGGCCGTCGACCCTTCCCCGTCGCTTGCCGTCAAGCCGTCTCGTCCGGCGGTGCTTGTTGTGATGGTAGGAGAAACCACGCGCTCAGCCTCCTGGCAGCTCGCGGGTTACAGCCGCGAAACCAATCCGCAGCTCTCCGAGCTTCAGATTATCAGCATCCCTCGCGTTGAAGCCTGCGGGACGTCCACCGACGTCTCTCTGCCCTGCATGATGAGCCGCATTGGCCGCAGCGACTATAACCGCGATCGAATCCTCTCTGAAGAACAGCTCCCGAGTCTCTTAAACCGCGCCGGCGCCAACGTGCTCTGGATTGACAATCAATCGGGCTGCAAAGGTGCCTGTACGGGCGTCAGCTCCCGTGCGACGACGCCTAATCCGCAGGACTGCCCCAACGGCGAATGCGGTGACCGGGTATTCCTCTCGGAATTGAAAGGAGAACTTGGGAAACTGCCCGCCGACCGTCCGACTGTACTCTTCCTTCACATGATGGGGTCTCACGGTCCGGCCTATTCGCTTCGCTCTGACAAGGCCAGAAAGCTCTTCGAACCGGAATGCACCGATGCAGACCTTAAGAGCTGCAGCCGCGAATCGGTTATGAACGCTTACGACAACAGCGTGCGCGAAACGGATTACGTTCTGGCGTCTCTGATCCGCATGCTTAAAGATACGTCCGGCAGCATCGATTCCGCACTCGTTTATGTCTCCGACCATGGCGAATCCCTCGGTGAAGGCGGTCTCTACCTCCACGGTGCCCCCTACTGGATGGCGCCCAAGGAACAGACTGAAGTGCCGATGGTGCTCTGGATGAATCCGGGATTTGAAAAGACCTTCAGCATCAACCGCAGCAAGCTTGAAAAGAATGCCGCCGGCCGAGTGACTCATGAGAATCTTTATCACACCGTCCTCGGACTGCTCAACGTCAAGTCAACGACCTATGTGCCGACCTACGACTTGACGCACTAAAGGAGCTTGTCGTCCGTCAGGCGAAAACGAAGAAGGACTCGATAGCCGCGCAATAGGCTCTCTATCGAGTCCTTCTCTTTTTTTGGAAGTGTTTTCTCAGAAAAACGGCAGACACTGCGGTCCGTTATTCGCCCTGATCAATACGTCCTAAGAGTCTTCGGCACCCTGCTGCCTGAGGATGGAGCCCATTGAAGAGGCTTCGATAGTGCTTATCCGCCGATTCCAGAAGCTGCCGGCGCTCTTCGGGTTCAGGTTTATTCACCAGACCAGCTGTGCGGTGAAGATTGAGCGCGAGCTCGCCTGCGGCAAGCAGCAGCTCATCAGGATGCGGCACACCCAGTTGATCACCCGGAACCGTCAGCAGCACGCGCGTCCAGAAGCGAAGATCCGGATTCTCAAGCTGTGAAAGCGTATCGGCAGCCAATTCAACAGCAGCGGGCAGCATGTCGCCGTCCAGTGATGACGGCAGAAGCTCAGACCAGTCTTCCACAAGAGACGCGCGCAATTCACGGTTAGCGTCGCCCAGCCGCTTGATGGCCACATCGAACTGTCCTGTACGCATGGCCAGCGTGCCTTCAATCAGCGCAAACGGTGCGCCGACACTCCCGCCGGCCGTCGCAGCAGCCCGCAGCGTAGGCAAGAGATTCAGTGCAACCTGAGCCGGCGCAAGCGTCGTCTGAACATCTGCATCCGCCTGAGAGAAACCTTCCACCATGGCGCGCAAAAGCCGCCTGGCATAAGCCGCATCCAAAAGTGTTTCCTGAGTGATTGCAGAAAGCGCAGCGGCGATCACGCGTGCACGTCCAGGACCAGAATATGGGAAGGCTTCAAGCAGGGCCACCGCTTCTTCATGCGCCGGTGATGCCTTTTCCTGACGGCGAGCATGTTCCTCGCGCCGAATGTGATCTGTCTGGGCAAATTTAGCCATATAACGATCAAGCCATTCGAGCATGCGGACTCCTCCCTTCCTAAACCGTTTCTGCGGTCTCAATCCTAGCCAATAAACATGCGGCTTGTCCTACGCATTTGCCTCTACCGAAATGGAGAAAAGTTAGAGGATTGATCGCGAAATACGGGAGAAAACAGATATTGAGCATCTGCAGCATCGATCGCCATGAAATCTCACGCATAAACACTGCATAGCAATTCATGTCGAGATCAAACTCGCTGAAGACCGTGTAATCAATACGTAGTTGGTCGTCAACAACTGAGGGTATTTACTACGCATAGATTTTCCTTACTGTTAAAACGATAAAGAATGCAAACATTTGCCAAGCGAGGAATGCGCAAATGTCTGAACTGATGCAGACCGAGACCACGAACAGCCAAAAAAGACAATTGTTTTTTAGATTGCACTCTTCAAAAACAACTGTTCATTTAAAGGCGCATCAATGATGTTTATTGGCATGACAAATTCGTTCTATCAAGCGATGCACAGAAAGTTATTGGGCATAACGCTTTCGAGCAGGATAGCTCTGTCAAACAACATCTCGTAGGATAGAAACAGATTTGTGAAAATCTATCGCAATGGCAAATATAAATCAACTAGCCACAAAATAGATTCGCAAACTTGTCAATCATTAAATATTCCGTTCGCAATTATGACCTTTAAGTACACAAATTTACCCCCCCTTCCAAATACGCATTTTCATTGCTGACAATTGCTATTCTTAGCACATCTTCCATTGCCTTTGGCGCGACCAAAATTGAATGGGTGGGCACAGCTAGTGAAAGTGGAGACTCGCAAATTACCAGAAATTTTAAAAACGGCGAATATGATGGCAAAGAAATTTCTGGCATTAAAATTTCTTTGGAAGGATATGTAAACAATCTCTGGGGCGATACAACCGAAGGGTTAGTCATCAGCGGAAAAAATTTAATCGTTCAAGGAAATGATAAAAATGTAACTATAGTAAATGTTTCACAGAACGACAAAATTGAAAACAATGGCGGGTTATATGCAACAAACGGATCTAAAATTAATTTCAACAATCTACAGAACGTCTACATTGTCGCCATTGGAGGAAAAGAGGAGAGAAATGACAGCACAGCAATCTCAGCTAAATTATTTGGCAATAAAGTATCTGTTTCAGGCGACACGGTCAGACTGATTGGATCACTGGACGTAACTGGATGGGGCAATCAAATTGAAGTCTCCATGAGCGGAAAGGACTCTTTTTGGTACGGCAGCAAATGCGGTGGATCCTTATCAGAAGTTGCAATATCTCTTGCAAATCAAGCTACATGGATTTTCAATGCAAACGAATCTTCATACAATCAAAAAGGACAATTAGATAATTTGTCTCTTGATGGAGGCATAGTCGTTCTTGCTGATGATATTGTATGGCAAACATATGAAAATACTATTATCAAGGACTCTACAGGGAACGAATATGTTCTATCCGATTATAGGAATCGTGATGGAAAATATTCTGAAGTAGATATCAGCAATTTAACCGGTCCAGGCGGCATTTTTAAAATCGACCTAGATTGGCAAACCAATCAAGGCGCAAAACAATACACCGAAAAAAGCGACTTCATCAAGATTGGCAAAGCTGAAGATAATTCAAGCCAAACGGTATGGTTCGACATCAGCAAAGCCCATTTGGATGAAATGAAGGATGGCGACAAACTTTATTTTGCGAGTGTTGAATCCGGAGATACAACCTTCTCTACCAATGCTGATGGAGAAGTCAGCAGCGCTGACGAAATCTACAGTTTCAAATACAGCTCTCAAAGCGAAGAATCTGACAACCTCACGTACTGGTTCCTGACGAAATCTCAGGGAGGCACCAACGAAAATGTCGCCCTCTTGAGAAACGCTGCACTGGCATCCTATTCACTGGCTTCGGATCTGGATCGCTTCCACGAGCGCCGGGACGAAGCTCGTTATGAAGAGGCTGGCGCCGGCGGTCTTTGGGCTCGCTATCGCTACTCCGACATTGGCCGCGACAACACTTTCGACATGGACAAAAACATGATCCAAGTGGGCTATGACAAGGAAGTATCCACAGCCGACAGCCGCAAAATCGTGGGCATTGCGTTTGACTACACCCATGCCGATACCGATCTCACCGGTATTTCCGGCAGCGGCAGCAATGATCGCTACGCCTTGAACCTCTACTATTCTGTTCTGGCCGACTGCGGCGGCTATGCCGACTTCACCGCGAAAATCGGTCGTCTCGGCAGCGATTATGACCTCCGCAATCAGGCGGGGCAAAAAATCGGCAGTTCGTTCTGGCAGACATTCTATGGTGTGAGCGCTGAATTCGGCTGGCGGTACGCCTTGAATGACATGTTCTTCATCGAACCGCAGACTCAGCTCCAAATCATCCGCATTGAAGGCGACCAGTTCGAAACGGACGGCGGCATCAAAGCTCAAATTGCAGACACCAACAGCATCATTGGCCGAATCGGTCTTCGTGCCGGCAGCACCTTCACGCTGGGCTCTGCAGAACAAAAAAGCACGGCGTATGTCTTCGCTGACGCACTCCGCGAGTTCAAGGGCGATTATGCCTTCTCTGCCGCAGGCCATTCGACAGCGGGCGACTTCAGCTATTCCGGCAAAGAGACTTGGTATGACGCAGGTATTGGCACCAATGTGGCCTTGAGTTCCAATATCAACTTCCGCCTCAACGCCAAATACATTTTCGGAGGCGTTTTTGAGAGCAGCCGACAAATTGATGCCGCGATTCATTTCGCCTTCTAACCCATAGCACTGAGGCCTGCGGCCACAACACGGCCTGCGGGACGATCACTCTTGCCGATAAATCGGGTTGCCTAGCCGGATCACCACGTTTTTCTGCGGGTGGTCCGGCTAAATGCATTCTGCGTGTATCCATACCAGTACGGCGCTGTTGCATACAGCTTACAAGACCAATCGTTGCCGGTCTTTTAATTTTCGCTTTCATTTGATAAACAAAAAATTGAATGTGCTATTAGAGATTAACAATCACACTAATAGATTGAAAAAGAATATCTAACGTATAGACGCTATATATGGTTTTAGAATAAACCAAACCAAATCTAAGGGATAAACGGCAAAAAAATGCCGCTGCCGTCAAACCATTTAGTTGGAGCCACACAACTTAGGGAAAACGCTCTAAATCGATAGGCGTATAAAAATGAAAACACATCTAAACGCGTTTGTTTTCATCTGTCAACAAAATATGATATGAAATACGAGCAAACTACGTCATCGGCAATGAAGGTCTTGTTTGTAAACAATATTTGACACGAATGAGCTGGAAATGCCTCTGTCCAAACAGTAATCAATTTTTTATATTCTGAAAACTTACTGGTATGCATTTTAAGCAATGCATCGTGCTTCCCTTCAACATTTATTCACAAACATCAAAAACACGCATCTCACTATAGGATTGGATTCGATTTTTTCCAAAATCATCTTCAATTGCAAAATCGGGCTATTGAAAAAAGAATTGTTGCAATAAAAGATACATTTACAAACAATCCAATCTAGGTTGCTTGCGTGATGACGAACTACCTCCATAAAGTCCTGCCACCTCAGTATTCACACGTGAATAAGGTTTACTGTCTTTTGGCGGCTACAGTATTTTGCGCACTTCCGCTTTGCTCAACAGAAGCTGCCGCAGAAAATATTCTCAAATACGATGGCACAACGAATATTCATGGGAATGCCAAAACATGGGCAGCCAAAAATGAATATGACGGTATCGATATCCGTGTAACGGGTGTTGATGGCGGCTATTACACCGACACGACGGAAGCACTTGTTCTTAACAATCAAACCCTTAATGTTAAGGGCAAAGGCAAGTTCGTCAGCATCATCAATACCGCTCAGAACAAACAAATCGATAACAACGGCGGCATCTATGCCAAGGGCGGATCGACCGTTAATTTCACTGACGTCGATTCGATTTATATTGCCGCCATCGCTGGAAAGGAAGGCGGCAATGACAGTACTGTCATATCTGCTAAAGATCCGGGCCGCGACTTGACGGGATATACAAATATCGTCAATATATCCGGTACTACCGTTCAATTAATCGGATCCATAGATGTCATGCATAGTTTGGGTTCGGTGTTTTTCAATCGAAATGCACGACACACAGTCAATGCCGCCCTGTCCGGTTCTGACTCTTTTTGGTATGGCAGCGCTATTGGCGAAACTGATGAACGCACTACAGTTAATCTCTCGCTCGCTGATGGTGCCACTTGGATCTTTAACGCAGGAAAGTCCACTCTAAATGCTGGCGGGATAATAAGAAACCTGAAGCTTGACAAAGGTGTAGTTCTTTTTGCGGATGCCGAGGTTTGGGAAACCTATCGAAAGACGGTGATTAAAGGTACGGATTACGTATTGGCGAATTACCGAGATCACAACGAAAGATATTCCCAGGTTGAAATTCGCAGCCTCACGGGACCTGGCGGCATCTTCAAAATGGATCTGGATTGGCAGTCCAACAACGGCGAACGGCAATACACCGAGAAGAGTGACTTCATCACCATCGGCACAGCAGAAGACGGCTCACACCAAATCGTTGAATTCGACATGGGCAAAGCTCATCTGGATGAAATGAAAAACGGCGACAAGCTCTACTTCGCAAGCGTGGAGTCAGGGAACACAACCTTCTCTACCAATGCTGACGGTGAAGTCAATCGTGCTGATGAACTCTATCGCTTCGGTCTTCACACGCAAAGTGAAGAAGATGAAACTGATCAGCTTACCTATTGGTTCCTGACCAAGTCCATCGGCAGTGCTAACGAAAACGTCGACTTCTTGAATAATGCGGTGCTAGCCTCCTTCTCACTGGCCTCAGATCTGGATCGCTTCCATGAGCGTCAAGGTGAAGCTCGCCATGAGGAACGCGGAACCAATGGCCTTTGGGCTCGGTACCGCTATTCAGATATCGGTCGTAAGCACGCGTTTGACATGGATAAAAACATGATCCAGGTCGGCTACAACAAGGAAGTATCCACGGCAGACAGTCACAAAATTGTCAGCTTGGCCTTTGACTATACGCGTGCGGATACAGATCTCTTCGGCGTTTCCGGCAGCGGCAGCAGCGATCGCTATGGACTGAACCTCTATTACACGGTCTTAGGCGAGAGCGGCAGCTATGCTGACTTCAATGCGAAGATTGGTCGTCTCGGCAGTGACTACAACCTCCGAAACGATTCCGGCCAGAAAATCGGCGGATCGCTTTGGCAGACGTTCTATGGCGTGAGTGCTGAGCTGGGCTGGAAATTTGAGTTGAATGACTTCCTCTTTATTGAACCGCAGACACAGCTTCAAGTCATCCGCATTGAAGGCACTCGGTTTGAAACGGAGAGCGGCATCAAGGCTCAAATTGCGGATACCAACAGCATCATCGGCCGAGTTGGTTTCCGTGCCGGCAGCAGCTTCTCGTTTGGTTCTGCTGAACGCATCAGCACGGCGTATATCTACGGCGACGTGCTCCGCGAGTTCAAGGGAGATCACGTCTTCGCTGCCAGAGGCCATTCCACGTCTGTCGACTTCTCATACGCCGACAAAGAAACTTGGTATGATGCCGGTATTGGCGCCAATTTGTCTTTGAGCAGCAATACCGATCTTTGGCTCAATGCCAAATACATCTTCGGCGGCTACTTCGAGAGCAGCCGACAGATTAATGCGGGCGTCCGCTTCTCTTTCTAACCCTCTCGCAGACTTCCGCGGTCTCCATTCAGACCGCGTTTTATTTTGTGCTGAGCAGCAGGACATAAAATCATCCGGCAGCCCCTGACTTAATGATTGCCGCTTTCAGCCATTGACCATTTTCCGCTGACGAGCGCAGGAAGCTGCGAATCGCCTGCAGCAGGCTCGGAGATTTTCGTCAAAGAAGAGTTGGCTGGGCTGTCTGCCTGCCATAGGCCTCCAATGCTTTAAGTGTTTATCAAGAGATAAACTAGAGCCGTGGACTGGCAGCGAATCCCATGAAATTTGGATATTTCCGCGACTGATATCAAGCGCAGGATAAAAGTGCTTCGCAAAAATCGGAATCGGGACAGTTGTCACCAGAAAAGCTGCCTAAGTACTGACATGAGACGGCGCAGTCAGGCATTTCGGTGTGAGCAGCGAGGCACTGCAGCGGTTCAAAACGCTTTTCCTTGGCCGGAGATTGATTGGATCCTTCAAGTACTCTCGATATTTACGCTTCGTTTTGACGGAGGCTGTGAGGAATATTCTCAGGTACCCATACCAGAATTCGAGAAAAGGATAATTTCTTAATTTTCAATGCATTAACAACATACCCAGAAGTAACTGTTCATAGCTAGAATTACAGTAATCCTTCGTTGGAAACTTCTCATGCGTCGCGCCGTCACCTTCTCTTTAGTTGTCCTTACCGCCTTTCTGTGGGCTGCCAGCCTTTGGCGGCTTTCAGCACGCGTCACCGGGATGGATCTCGTCTACGCCGGCATTCCGGCCGGACTGGCACTGCTGCTTCTGATCGGTTTTGCGGTCTCAGGTCGCATCTTTAATCCCAACGACAATGTTCGGCGGGTTTTCTCTGCCGTCCTCGCCGTCACGCTCCTTTTGACGATTGGACTCGTCTACGCGGATATTTTTGTCTTTTCAGGCGAAATCTTTGAGCGGGGTCTCGCCATCTGGCGTCTTGATATCTTCTATCAAGAGCGCTTTGCCTACACGCTCGCTTTTGCCGGAGGCATCGTGCATCCGATCCTCTTCATCATTGCGGGTGTAGGCCTGCTCTGCCTGCCGCCCCCAAAGGACGGCTTCACGATGCGCTGAGCCAAAAGTGAGCGCAAAAATTTAGCCATGCTCCCAACGGTCGCTCCAGCCTTGAGCCGGACCGCTGGGATCAGAAGGATCTGCCTGATCATCGTCGAGCGGCAGAAACGCTGTTTTTGGATGCCCGCAGTCAGGGCAGACGAAATCATCAGGCAGATCTAAAAAAGGCGTGCCGGGGTCTATTGCCTCTTCGGGACACCCTTCGTCCGGGTTGTAGACATACCAGCAGACCTTGCACTGCATGCGCGTATGAGCACCCACGCGGTCTCGAGCGTATTTATCAAGCAGCGCCTCCACCTCTGCACCGGTAGCAAAATGCGGTGCGCCCGTATCCTCTTCAGACATTAAGCACCTCCTCGGCCTTGATTTCACCGCCGCCCAGAGTGCCGCGCTGCAAATCGTGACGCACCCATTCAATCAAGTCGGTGCATTTTGCCGCGCCATCAGCGAATTCTTCTGCTGAAATCGGAATTTCAGGCGGCACCTTGGCGATGACGTAAGCATCAAGGAGCGTCTTCCCGGCATTGTTGATGATCCGAGTTCTCCAGAGATTACGCACTTTGGTGTTCTGAATATGAGAACGAGTAATGCCCTGAAGCTCCACATCAATATCCCCCTGACCCAGGGTGGAAAGGAGCGCAGTCATGTCGCCGGGCGATAACGGCTGACGCTTCAATTCAAGCATGAAGCAAGGATCGGTCGGCATGTCCGGTACGCCGGCATCGGCATCAAAAGCATCCAGCCGGTACTGCAGTTCCTGCAGAATGGCCGGCGCAGCAAAGACATCTGCACTCGGATTGACGAGCTGCGGGATCTTATCAAGACCCCGAGTGCCGACCACCTGAACCGTACGCGGCAGCCGTGCCAAAACAAAGAAATTCTCCTGCCCTGAGCGGCCGCTCTGCACGCGCCAGAGTCCAGGGACGCTCGTGTCGCCCGCTTTGGCCTCACCGCCGAAGAGCTTGATGCGAACTTCACCTTCGCCCAAGGTCGCCAGAAGAAAATCGATGTGTTTGGGATCGAAATGTGAGAAATCCCAGACTTCCTGCAAGCCGCTGCCGTCAGCAGGCGCACGGCCAGCTTTGATGTCTTCCAAATGCGCTTCAATTTTCGAGCGTACATCGGTCAGAAAAGCAATCGTTGCCTCCGCCGCCGCGCGTTCGGTTTCCGGATCAAGTTTAGGTGCCGAAAGCCAGCGCCGTGCGGCTTCTTCAACGGTAAAGGTCTGCATGGGTCTCTCCTCTTGAATTCATTAAGATGCTCAGCGTTCATCAGCCGCAGTGATGATCAGCTTGGCCGCCAGCGGGCAGAATGGAAATCGTGCGCTTGGGAGCCTCCGTACGCGCCGCAATCTCTGCGAGTTCGCGCAGGTATTCATCCCAGTCCTTCAGTCCCTGACAGGCACCGAGATAGACGCTGCCGCGAAAGAGCGCCACGGCGGGGAGTTTGCGCATTCCCCAGCGGGCAGCCAAGGCGCGGCCCTCCTTCACATCGCTCATCCAAGCGCCGTTTTCAGGTGCGAGCGCCGCCTCAATCGCCTTTTTGAGCTCCGCACCGATCACGAGAATGTCGAGCGTTTCTTTCTGATTATTGGGATCATCACCGAAAAGCGCGATCTTGAGACCGGGGGTGTCCAGGAATTTTTCAACGCTCTCGGAGGTAAGCCGCTGAAAACCTTCTGTCGTCCACAGACGATTGAAGAGCGGATGATTTTCCGGGTCAATCTGCGACACGCGGGTGTATTTGGCCATTCTGAAGATTCCTTTCCTCTGATTGGGGTGCGAAGCGGCGTTAAAACGGCTTTCCGGGGGCGCGGCCGACAAGGGCGCGCAGATGTTCCGGGAGCTCCGGACCGCGGTCAATCAGATCGCCAAACCCCGAGCGGATTGTCTCTTCGTCAACATCACCCGCCATGACGCGAGCCGTTGCGCCGAGAGCGGCTTCAATTTCGCCGGCCTCTGTTTCCTCAATTTCGCGCAGCGCTCGATTCTGAAAAACCAGCAACCATGCGCCGACCGCCGGCTGATCAATCATGGAGCAATCCACCTCAAGCCTGCGGCCGTTGCGTTCACAGACAACCATCATCGGGCCGCTTTCGAGCACCTTCATCGGCAGCGCAATGCACATTTGCGACGTTTCCTTTTACCAAACTCACCGAATGCACCAAGCCTAGAAAATACCTGATGTTCCGGGATTCTTCCTTATTTTGTTTCTTCGGGGTTTTCCACGGCGTGCCCCGCCGTCCGCACAAGGAAGCGTTCATCGCCGAAACGGCAAGCTTCCTTGGCATCCGGACGTCCTGCTTCATATTCATTGAGCTCGAGCACACTGAAGCTGAGCGGAGCCGCCTTCGTTCCCGCCGGACGCGGGGTAAGCTTTACACCCCATTGTTCAAGGAATTTGGCGCCGAGCTCAACAGCCTCGTCAAGGCGGCTGCGAATCAGCGGCGAAAGACTTCCGCCGTAGTCGTCGAGCAGTTCCGGCTGAATACCCACAACAGCTAAATCTTCAAGCTCGTAGCCCATGATGGCGGCCGATGCGAGCAGATCATTGAAGCCCGTCTGGTGCGGTGAAATCTTGGTTGACGACCAGATCTTCACATCACTCTTCTGCAGCACCTTGAGCGTACCCGGTTTTTCCTTGAAGTCGCAGCAGTCGAAAACAAGCATGCGGCGAGTCGAAAGAATATCGTCAAGGAGCCATCCGCCAAGCGTGCCGCCGTCCATCACGTCGACGCCTGCGGGCGTCTCATAACGCTGGTGAAACGCTTCGGCCGCGCGAGGACCAAAGCCTTCATCGGCCCAAAGAATGTTGCCGATGCCAAGGATCAGCACGTCACGGCTGGCTGAACCGCCCTTAGGCAGTAAATCGGGGTGCACGTTCGCTTTCATCTTGAAATTTGAGGTTTTTATGCGAAAGAGATCTAGGCCGAAGCCTGACCGTCACTATAGTCGCGCGGAGAACTAGTCCGCCATAGCCCAATGGGCGGTCGAGCAGATTACTTATGCGACACTTTGTAAGTAGTACTCCTATGAAGTTCTCTAAATATTTTTGATGATTTCTACGGGTTAGTGATGTTTCTATCCTATCCCAACAATACGTATAATCAAATCAAACCTTCGTTTCCCCGCAAAAAAAGAGAGGTTCTGTATGCCAGAAGTCATCTTCGGTCCGCGCAGAAATGCGGCAGCACGAAAGCTCGCAGCCTCGCAAAATACCGACAAGCACCCCAATTGGGGCGGCAGACGCCCCGGCTCCGGACGAAAACCCGCCGGAGAGAGACCGCTCGACGCCATGATCGTCGTGCGCATGACGGATAAGCAGAAAGCATTTTTCAAAATGGCCGGCGGAAGTGCCTGGCTGCGCCGCGTTCTGGAAGTCTGCATGGAAAGAAAACAGTTCAATATGGCGTCTGACCGTGACCCCAACGAGAAGGAACTTCTCGGAGGTCTTGAGATTGACGACATCCTGCCCGAGTCTCTGTCCTCCAAATCCACTGGATTCTGATTCTTCAGATTCAGATCCCATTTCTGCCGTTACCGAATGGGCATCAATGGGCGAAACGGTCTGCCGCAGCCCTGCAGCAAGTCGCAATTGATTCTGCTGCGGTCATTGAGCTTGACCGCACGGCAGAGTTTTTTGCCTGCAAATTTTTGGATCGGCGTCGGGCCTTATGCATTCTGGGCGCAAGGGATGTGGTCCAGCCGGGAACCGTTCACGGCATTCATCGGTTATCCGGCTGAGTCCGCCTGCTCGTGTGAGAAGAAGATCCCTCGAAGTGTGCCGCAGACTTGACGGTCAGCGAAGCAGCTCCTGCTTAAACGAAGTTCCGCAGCGGCTCGACAGGCTCTCAAAGTCCGCGGACATTGCCGCTGCAGCAGCAACAAGCCGTTTGGCGCAGTCTGACTGCGGATCAGCAATCACCGCATCCGGCGTACCGGACTCGACGATGCTGCCGCGGTTCATCACAAGCATCTCATCGCAAAAAGACTGTATGAGTTCCAAACTGTGGCTGATGAAAAGAACGCTGAGTCCGGATTCGCGACGGAGGTCCTTCAAGAGCGTCATGATCTGACCGGCCACGGTGACATCAAGCGCACTCGTTGCCTCGTCGCAGATGAGGAGTTCGGGAGAAACCGCCAGCGCCCGGGCAATGGCAGCACGCTGACACTGCCCGCCGCTCACTTCATGAGGATAACGCGCAGCCATATCTGCCGTCAGTCCGCAGCGTTCGAGCAGCTGGGCAGCGCATCGATCCGCTTCATGACGGGTACAGCCTTGATTGCGAAGCGGCTCGCCGATGCCGTCGCCCAATGTTCGGCGCGGGTCAAACGAGGCCGCAGGCTGCTGAAAAACCATTTGCATCGTGCGGTAGACCTCGCGCAGCGCCCGTTCATTCAAATGCGTAATATCGTGCCCTTTTAAGAGAATCGTTCCTGCTGTTGAAGGCATCAGACGCATGATGAGCCGCACGAGCGTACTCTTTCCGCAGCCTGAATCGCCGACGACGCCAAGCGCCGTGCCGGCTGCGAGGTCAAACGTAACGTTGCTGACGGCAGTGATGGGCTCTCTTTTAGGGATTTCAAACACTTTAGTGAGGCCGCGCACCGACAAAATGGGGATCATTCTGCGTTCTTCCGTAGTCGAGGTGTTGCTGCAATGAGTGCTCGGGTGTAGTCGGCCTGCGGATGACGGAGAACATCTGCCGCAGAACCGATTTCCTCCATGCGTCCGTCCTTGAGCACAAGCAGCCGGTCGGCCATGCGTGCCGCAACACCCATATCGTGCGTGACGAGCATGATGGCCGTGCCGAACTGCGCTCTCAGAGCGAGCAGTTCGCGCATCACCTCGACCTCGACAGAGGCATCCAGCGCACTCGTCGGTTCGTCAGCGAGGAGAACCTGCGGGCGCAGAAGCATCGCCATGACGATGCCTACACGCTGACACATACCGCCGGAAAGCTCAAAGGGATAACTTTCCCAAAGCCGTTCCGGCGTTTCAAAATTCAGCGTTCGGAAAAGATCGAATGCACGTTTGCGGACTTCTCGTTCTGTAGTGCGTTCATGAGCAGCGACCGCTTCAAACACTTGTTCTCCCACCGTGCGAACTGGCGCGAGCGAGGCGGAGGCATCCTGAAAAATCATCCCGATAGAGGCTCCGCGAATAGGCCGCAGAGCCCGCTCGGAGAGCGTCGGAAGATCCTTGTCTTCAAACCAGATGTGGCCTCGGGTGATGAGTCCGCCCGCTCCGAGCAGTTTGGCCGCAGCCCTCAGGAGCGTACTTTTGCCGCATCCCGATTCGCCGACGACAGCAAGAATCTCTCCTCGGCCGAGGGTGATGCTGATGTCGTGCAGAACAGCACAGCCCTCGAAGCTCACGTCAACGTGCTCGTAGCGAAGCACAGCCTCATCAGTGTGAAAACTCATTTTCAGGCGTTCCGGTTACTGCTTGGCGGGGGCCGGTGCGAGTTTTGCCGTTATTTCATAGAAGTCCGTCGGGTGTGCAGTGAGTCCGACAACGGTGTCCTTCGTGATCATGCTCATCTTCAAGTGCGAGAAAAAGATGAAAGCGTCATCGTCAAGCACGGTTTGCTGCATTTGAACGGCCAGTTCCCCGCGTTTTTTCACATCAAAGGTGTCATTGAGCTCGCGGGCGAGTGCTTCGAGTTTGTCGCTGTGATAGTGCCCGTTGTTGACCGCCGAGCGATCTAACGCATGGGTCGTAAAGAAATACGCCGGATCACCCGTGGGAGCCGTCACCATGGCGCTTACATAAATGTCCCAAAGTTCGGGCCGCACACGAATCGAATTGTGATCGGCCGTATTGTTGATGACGACATCAATGCCGATCGCCTTGAGATTGGCCTGAGCGGATTCGGCAAGCAGGGGCTGCTCCTGACGGCTCGGATAAGTGAGCCAGCGAATACGCAGCGGCTGGCCGTTTTTATCTCGGATGCCGTCGCCGTCTGAATCCACCCAGCCGGCTGCGTCAAGCGTTGCTCGGGCGAGATCCGGATTGTAAGGTTTGGCCTTTACCGAATCGCCGCCGAAGGCAAAAGTTGAAGGAAAGGCGCCTTTGGCTACATAACCGTTGCCGTTCAACAGATCGCGCACAAAGCGCTCCTTGTCCACGCCCATTGCAATCGCCTTGCGTACGGCAGGATCCTGCACAATCGGGCTCTTGAAGTTCATATGCGCAAAGAACGTGCGGCTCGTGGGGGTGCTCGTAAAGGTATAGCCGCCCTTTTGGAAAATCGGATAGCTGGCATACGGCATGCCGTATGCACCGTCAATTTCACCTGACTGAAGCGCCATGGTAAGAGTGTCGCCGTCGGAAATCGTGAGCACCTTCACCTGATCAAACCCCGGCGTACCGTTCCAGTACTTTTCATTGCGCACGAGTTCGATCGTTTCGCCCGAAACCAGTTTCGTCACTTTGTACGGACCCGTGCCGACAACGATGCCGTCATCCGTAATGCCCGCTTCCATGTCAAAGATGATCCCGTAGGGGTCAGAGAGATAGTTCAGAAGCGTCGGATTGGGCCGCTTGGTTTTGATCGTAACCGTCTGACCTTCAGCCAAGATCGAGTCGATCATCAGGTCTCCTTGAGCTCGGTCATGGACCTTCACGAGATGTTCCAGACACGCTTTGACGGCAGCCCCGGTCATCGGGCGGCCATTTGAAAAAGCAATGCCTTCGCGCAGGGTGAGCTTCCATGTCAGAGGATCGAGGAGCTCATAGCTGGTGGCAAGCCAGGGCTCAATCTGCATTTTGTTGGAGTAGCGAAAAAGCGTTTCGCCGACGCCGTAGCGCATCGCTGCCCATCCGGCATATTTGAAATGCGGATTAACGTTAGGCTCTTCGTTTTCGGGATTAAAGGTAGTGTCTCCAAAAACAAAAGTCATGGGAGCGGCTGCCGTCTTGGCCTGCTTTGCCTTGTCTTCTCCCGAGCAGCCTGCGGCGAGACCTGCTGCAAGACATACCGATAGGAGCAGCGTCAGAGGGCGATTGCTGAGCTTGAGGTTCATCATGGTGATCATCTCCAAAAAAAAGCGGTTTTTAGTCGTTTCCCGCCGGTGTTCATTCGTCTTCCGATAGGACTGATTCAATCGGTCAGCGTTGCGTATTTTTGGGGTCCAGCCGATCCCGAACGGCGTCGCCCAAAAGGTTGAAAGCCACGACAGCGAAGAGAATTGCAGCCCCCGGCGCGAGAATCACCCAGGGATAGGTCTGCAGCATGCTTCTGCCGCCGCTCATCATGTTGCCAAGCTCAGCTGTGGGCGGCTGAGCGCCAAGACCGAGGAATGAGAGCCCCGCCAATTCCATCATCATCGTGCCGATGTCAAGCATGGCTGTGACGAGAATCGGTCCCATGGCGTTGGGCAGGATGTGCCGCCAAATCTGCGCCGCGGTCGTTGCGCCTGACATCTTGGCGGCTGCGAGAAAGTCTGAATCCTTCAGCCGCAGCGTCTGACTGCGCGCAATTCGTGCGTACTTGGGCCAGCTGATGGCCGCAAGCGCAAACACCGCATTGATCAGGCCGCCGTTAAGGAGCGCCGCAATTGCAAGCGCAAAAACGAGGCCCGGGAATGCGAGGCAGACGTCCGAAATACGCATCATGATCGTATCGACGTATCCGCCGCGATAGCCGCAGATCATCCCCACAATGGTGCCTGTCGTCATAATGATGAATACAAGGCTCAGAGTGGCAGAAATGCTGGTGCGCAGTCCCACCAGAATGCGCGAAAAGAGGTCTCGCCCGTAACGGTCTGTCCCTGCCCAGTGCTCCCAGGAAGGCGGCGAAAGCGAGGCAAAGATCTGTGCATTGGGATCGTATGGCGCAATCCATTCGGAAAAGAGCGCAGTAAGGCATACCAATGCGGCTAAAGCTGCAATTGCATAAAACCCCCACCGCTGCCGGATCTTTCGCCGGCGCTGCACGGCAGCGGGCATGATGATCTGCGCGGTCATGAGACTCCCCTCCCCAAACGAATCCGCGGGTCAAGCCACTGATAAGAAAGATCCGTCATGAGATTGACGCAGACGTATATGATCGCCATCCACATCACATAGGCCTGAATCATCGGATAATCGCGCATATTGATGGCGTCCACCGCAAGCTTGCCCACGCCGTCCCACATGAAGATCGACTCCACAATGGCCGTGCCGCCGAGAAGACTGCCGATGGAGAGCATCAAAAGCGTAATGATCGTCACTAGGGATGAGCGCAGAACGCTGAAGATCAGCGTCGCAGCAAAGGGGATCCCGCGGGCCCGGGCGGCCAATACGTAGTCTTTGCTTAGTTCGTCGAGTACCGTTGCCCGCACCTGCCGAATATATTTGGCAGACATCGCCAGCGCGAGCGTGGAAGCCGGAAGTATCACGCTTTCAACAGTGAGCTGACGTGAAATCACCGGCAGCCACTGCAGTTGAATAGCAAAGATGTAAAGCAAAAGGAGTGCCGCAAAGAAGTTGGGGATGCTGTTGCCCACAAAACTCAGACTGCGGATCACCCAGTCGCCCCAGCGGTTTTGATTGACCGCCGAAAAAACACCGAGCGGCAGTGATACGAGAAGTGTGAGACCGACAGACACTCCGGTAAGCAGAAGCGTTGCGGGAAGTTTTGCAATGAAGGTCTCAAAGACTGGGCGTCCCGAAACGTAACTGCGTCCCATGTCGCCATGGAGGAGCTTCCCCAGCCAGGTGAAGTACTGTGTGAGAAACGGTTTGTCGAGTCCCAGTTCCGCGCGCGCTGCCGCCACAACAGCATCAGAAGCGGCCATCCCCGTACGCTCCATGGACTGCAGGACGACATCACTGCCGGCCAGACGCATCATCGCAAAGGACAAAAACGTAATGACGAAAAGAATGGGGATCAGCTGCAGCAGGCGCGAAAACACATAGTGTTTCACCGCGATCCCTCCTCAGCCACAGCAGTCTTGACTGCCTGCACCAAAAACATCGGTGTCGAAGCGTTGTTGATGCGCTCATCCTCAGTCCAAACTTCTTTCCAGATGTCTTCATTGCTCGTGACGCACATGGAAAGCGCACGGAGAAGAGCGTGGTCCCACGCGGGCCGCATTCGGCGAGAAAGGACTGCGCGGCGGGCAATCGCTTCCATAGCGGCGACATCGGTCCCTAAGGTGTCATCTTCGGCGCCTGATGCATAGACGTTGGCGCGATCTTCGAGATGGGCAGCCTGTGCAGAGGCGTCATAAAGGTAGCGATACCAGTTGGCATCAAAATTAAGAAGCAGCCCGTTGGGTTTGAGGACGCGTGCCCACTCAGCATAAGCGCGCTCAGGGTGCGGGAGATTCCAGGTGAGATTGCGTGAGACAACAACATCAAAACTCGCATCCGCAAAACCGAGTTTCTCAGCATCCATACAGTGAAAGTGAATGTGCTCGGCTGCTTCACCCGCGTTGAGGCGTGCCTCATTGAGCATTGCATTGGTGTAATCGACGGCGGTCACCGCATACCCCAACGCATTGAGAATGACCGCAAAGAATCCCGGCCCAGTGCCGACATCGAGCACACGGATGCTGCTGCGGGCACGATCGGGAAAGCGAGCCTGGATGCGCACGTCGAGTGTCTGAGTCCAGATACGGCGCTGAGCAGTAGCAAGCTCTTTGCGGTTCACGTCGCCGTAGCTCGGCGCCCGATGTGTCCAATAGGTACGGTTGGCCTCCGCGTAGGCCGCTTCGTTCATCATGGGATTGTTTCCTGCGGCAGGCGTGCTGAGAGTACAAAAATAGGCGTCGGATTAAAAAATTCGTCAATCTCACCGTAGATGCGCTGCCAAACGCCATGATCGAACGCAATGTCAGCAAAGCCTGCTGCCCGCAGGAGCACTGCGTCCCAATGGGGCCGCACGCCCTGACCGGGCTGAAGCTCATGCTTGATGGCTTCATACTCTCTCCAGCACGCAGGCGATATATCTTTGTGAGCATGAAGTTTCGGCAGCTCATCACAATGCTCTCGGCAGTAATCCGCATCGAAATTGATGAGAACCCCGCCGGGACGCAGCAGTTTTGCCCAGGCGCGATAGGCTCGCTCGAGATTGGGCAGCGTCCAGGTGAGATTGCGGGATATCACCGCGTCGAAACTGCCGGGCGCAAAGCTCGGAGCTTCGGCGTCCATTACAAAAAACTCTGCGGAGATGTTGAGATGCCGGGCGAGTTCTTTCGCCTTGGCAATCATTGCCGGCGTAAGATCAATGCCGACAACTTCATGCCCAAGCGGCGAAAGCAAAAAAGTAAAAAAGCCTGTGCCTGCACCAACATCGAGCACTCGCAATGGCTTGTTGTCTGCTGATTCGGGCAGTTTCGGAACAATCTCTTCGAGCCAGCGTCTCGCTTTCGGACTGTCGAGTTCCCGCAAACGCTGATCGGCAAAAGCCCGAGCGCGTATGGACCAATAATGCGTTATTCGCTTTTTGAGGACGGTCACGATGAGGAAGGAGTCTCTGAGGAAATGGGAAGGCCGCGCGCTGCGGCGGCGGACAATAAATCGTATGAAGATTTTTTAAATCATCATAACTAATGAAATGTCTGACGACAACTCGCCTTGGCTGCGGCCGAGGCAATCGCAGGCGCCAGAAATCAGCGCAAAACGGCCATTTCTAGTTCAGAAGGCTTAGGTCGCAATCTTTAAGCGGCTGAGGACTGGATCAGGGGCATGAAAAATGTTTTTGCTGCCATCCGAGCGCCTCTCTTTCACGGGCTTTATGCCGACCCTTTCCAGAACAGTGCGGCCGGCACGCTGAGGCGCTTAGTGTTAATAGGATTGGCCTCGACAAAAAAAATCGTGCCGCTCGTGAATCGGGCCGCTGCTGGGGAGCAGGAAAACCTCAGCGCTTGCCCGCTGCGTAAAACTTTTTATGCGCGGCGTTAATGACTTCGACCGCTTCAGCCTCCATCTCCGCATAGGTGCGCGCCGTCCGCGGACGGATGCCGAAAACGAACTGAATCTGACGCGCGGGGTAGCGCGGATCCTCACGTACCATCGTCTGAAAAGTAAGACCGCGCCCGGCCTTGAAATCTTCATCGCTCATTGCGCGCATGGCAGCAAAAAAACTCGCTCTGGCAGCCAAGTCAGCGTTGTTCATGGCCGGACAAGTGCGCTTGAAGATCACCAGCGGTTCCCCGCGTTCATCGAACTTCGGCCCCTCGTCCTCGTCCTTTTTCTTCTCTTCATGCTTCACGATTCAGGTCTCCAAAATGCTTGAGCAGTGCCGGAACAAACCGTCTTTAGGCAAAACGTCAGTTCAAATCCAAGCCTGCGCGCGGATGGAAGCATTTTGCCTCATGGGGCATGCCTTCGGCGGCAGTTCTATGAAGAGAACCCGTACCAAGAACCCGAAGGAAAAGCCGTAACGCACCAAGAAAGTGCGCGGCAGCAGCTTCCGATCCCCCGATCAATATACGCACCAGTGCGGTAAACAAATGCCTCGCAAGACGACATTCACGCACTGTTACGCATCCATGCGGCGCGGCAGCGGTGCGGAGCTCCGCTGAAATCTCGCCTATTCCACGCGGAATTCTGGGCAATAGAAAAGCAGAACCATCCGGATTGGCGCGCAGTATGCATTGTCAGCGGTGAGAAGCAGCCCCGGCGCCGAACTCCAAGTCAGCGAAAGCGCCGGCCGTCCGCACCCATGACCGTGAACGCACTCAAAAAAAAGAAGAGATATCAGGACTAACCCGAGTTTTGGCACGCTTTCTGCTCAAGTCCTCATCAGAGCGGCTGCATCGTCACAAACGATGCCTGCCGCTCCCCTTTGATTCAGTACTCAACATCAGGAGACCCTTCTCATGAAGCTCGTCACCGTCATCATCAAGCCCTTCAAGCTCGACGACGTCCGCGAGGCCCTTTCCGCCGCCGGCGTTCACGGCCTCACCGTTACGGAAGTCAAGGGCTTCGGCCGTCAGCGCGGCCATACGGAGCTCTACCGCGGCGCGGAATATGTCGTCGACTTCCTTCCCAAAATCCGCATCGACATCGCCGTCACCGACGACGCGGTTGACACCGTGATTGAAGCTGTTCTTGCTTCCGCGCGCACCGGCAAGGTCGGCGACGGAAAGATCTTCGTGAGCCCGCTTGAACACGTCGTGCGCATCCGCACGGGTGAAGAAGACGAAGGCGCCATCTGAAGCAAAGCCGCACAAAACATATACGCACGCATTCAGGAATTAAACCCCTTTGAAGAAGGTGGCAAACATGACTTTCCTTAAGAAACTTCTCCCCGCGCTGGCCCTCGGCATTGCGGCCATTCCCGCCTTTGCGGGCGACGAACCTGCGCTTGACAAGGCTGACACGGCCTGGATCATGGTCGCCGGTCTCTTGGTGCTCTTCATGACCATTCCGGGCATCGCCCTCTTTTACGCAGGCATGGTGCGCAAGAAGAACATGCTGAGCACGCTCGCCCAGTCGGTTGCAATCTGCGGCCTGATGTCGATTCTCTGGTACGCCGTCGGCTACTCGCTTGCCTTTTCTGAAGGTACCCCCTTTATCGGCGGTCTCTCCAAGGCCTTCCTTTCGGGCATCAGCATTTCAACGCTCTCGGGGTCCATCCCGGAACTGCTCTTTGTCTTCTTCCAGATGACATTTGCCATCCTGACTCCCGCGCTCATCACCGGGTCGCTCGCTGAACGCATGAAATTTTCTTCGCTCTGCGTCTTCATGGTGGCCTGGAGTCTTCTCGTGTATGCCCCGATCTGCCACTGGGTTTGGGCTTCCGACGGATTCTTCTTCCAGATGGGTGCGCTTGACTACGCCGGCGGCACGGTCGTGCACATCAATGCCGGTATTGCCGGTCTCGTCGCCTGCCTGATGCTCGGCCGCCGCACTGGCTACGGTTCGCAGCACCTCGCTCCCTCCAACCTCACCTTTGCGATGATCGGCGCCTGCCTGCTCTGGTTCGGCTGGATGGGCTTTAACGGCGGTTCCGGTCTGGCTGCGAATGAACGTGCTGTGATGGCGATCCTTGTCACGCAGATCGCTGCGGCTGCCGGCACCATCTCCTGGATGGCGGCCGAATGGATTTCCCGCGGCAAGCCCTCGCTCCTCGGCATGATTTCCGGTGCGGTTGCCGGTTTGGTCGCGATTACCCCGGCTTCGGGCTTCGTTGAACCTGCCCCAGCACTTTTCATCGGTCTTGTTGCCGGCGTCCTCTGCTTCTGGATGGTTGCCGTCGTCAAAGCCAAGCTCGGTTATGACGACTCTTTGGACGCCTTCGGCGTACACGGCATCGGCGGCATGCTCGGCGCCGTTCTGACGGGCTTCTTTGCAACGAGCGCCGTGACGGGCTCCGAACTCCCGCCGATGATGACGCAGGTCGGCATCCAGATCTTCTCGGTCGCAGCCACGCTGATCTACGGCGGCATTGTGAGCTTCGTCATTCTCTTTGTGATCAAGAAGACCATGGGTCTGCGCGTCACGAAGGACGAAGAGCTTACGGGTCTTGACCTGGCGATCCACGGCGAACGCATTGAATAATGTGCAACTGGGTGAGATTCAAAACCCAAAAGAAGGCGCACTCGGGAAAACTCGACCGAGTGCGCCGTCCGGGTCTCTTCACCCGTCACAAAATGAAAAGAGCCCGCAGGCACTGCTGCGCTGCGGGCTCTTTTCGCTTTCAAGAAGCGCAATGCCTCAGAAGAGCTTCTTATTGAAGTAGACGCGCTTGAGCATATCTTCAGCATCGGGGCCGCGAACACTTACCCCTGCGAATTCAGCATCGTTCATTGAGGTAAATGTCACCATGGCGATCTTGAACTTTTCGTCGTCGCCCTTGCGGAAATCGAACTGAACGAGCGCGCCGTCGTCAAAAGTGCAGCTGAACTGCACGTCGCCGTCTTCGATCTCTTCCCAGACCTGACTGCCAGGCCGGCAGGAGCCGTACTGCGCGAAAGCTTCCGCCACCGTCACGGTATCGTCAATCGGCAGCACCATGGCTTTGACCGCTTTCACGTCCGGCGTTTCAACGGGTGCAGGCGCCTGAGGCATCGGAACCGGCCCGTTGGTCGTCGCGCAGCCGGCAAGCAGCACCGCTAGGCAGCAGGCGGCGGCCGTCATTTGATAAGCGTGCGTGCGAGTCATATTCGAATCCTCCAATGCGTCTCACCGTTTTCCGAAATATCCCTTCGGTCAGACAGAAAAAAAGCGCCGCAGTTAGAGTGAGCGGCGCTCTTCATTGATCAAGCAGCTGAGTGTCAATGTAACACCCGCCACTGAAGCTAATCTTAGGCAGAGACTGAGCACAGCCGCACTTGAGCTCAAAAGCAAACCGGCCTCGCAAAGACTTGCGAAGCCGGGTGAAGTTAAGGATTAGATTTTCATCGAATCCATTATTTGATCACACCGCAGGCCATGCGGGCACCGCCGCCGCCGAGGGCGGCAGGATGATCATGGAAGTTGTCGCCGCCGACGTGAATCATCAATGCATGATTGCGCACTTCGTCAAGCGTCTTGAGCTTCGGCGCCAATACCGGCACATTGGCCACGCCGTCAGCATTCACATAAAGACTCGGCAGATCGCCCTTGTGACCCTTGTCATCCCACGGATAGGAATGGTTGCCCGTCTTATCCGGGTCCCAATGTCCGCCAGCCTTCATGCCAAGGCCCTTTTCGGTCAAACCGCAGTCCGGATTGGCGTGAACGTGAAAGCCGTGCAGACCAGGTGCAAGATCCTTCAGCTGCGGATAGAAGGCCAACCCATAGGCATTCTTGACAATCACAACATTGCCGATCGGTTTTGCACCGTCCTGGCTGAGGAGCTCAACGGGCACGACGATCTTTTCGGCTTCAGCCATCGGATCGTAGAGCTTGGTTTGGTCTGCGGCAACGGCCGGCAGAGCAACAGCGGCGGCGAGCATGGCGCTGGCAAGCATCGAAAAAGCTTTCATAAAGCACTCCAAAAGGGTGGATCGGAACCTGAGGAGAATCCTCTCTTCCGATGTAGCTGTAAATTAGCTTACCGTTATTACAAAACTATTTCCAATAGTATTTGTTAATTTTTGTGATTGATTATCCAATCACAAATCATCGGTATTTCAACGCTTTTGGAGATCGTACATGGGACCAAGCGGTCCTTCGACAGGGCTGCCGTCTCCATCCAAAAGTCTCAGACCATGCTCGGTCGAATCAGCAAGCCAAGCCGGGGAATGGTCTTTGGGCGTGAAGGTGAATCGTCTGCCCTCGAGTTTCCAGCTGCCGGCCTCAGAAAAAGAAGGCGTGCGGCCGAGGTCATCCTTTTCACCTTCGTAGGTATAAATGCGCGTATACGTTCCGTCAGTGCGAACATAGATCGTCGTTCGCAGGCCGGCACAGTCGCCGCAAGGGAGGAGTCCCTCATAAACGCCGATCGGTGCGGCGGAGGCTTCAGACGACTGAAGACTTTCGGCCGCGGCAAATGCTGGAGAACGCTCTCCATTCGTGGGGGCCGAACAGCCCGCAAGCGTCACGGTTAGGACGCCGGCAGCTGCGGCAATCAGGGCAGTGTGTGCGAGTTTCATTTCGCGCTCCCGGAAAATAATAAGTAGGCATCGGCCGAAGTCGGCCGATGCCTTGGCTGCGTTGAGTCTATCGGGAGCGCTGGTCTGTCTTTAGGGACAGCAACAACTCATGACCAAAAGTTGTGTCTGTTAACGACTTATTGTCATTGATTGAAAATCCCCGTGGAGAGATACCGATCTCCGCGGTCGCAGATGATCGTGACAATCACAGCCCCGGGATTGGCCGCGGCCACACGAAGCGCTCCTGAAACCGCACCGCCCGAACTGATGCCGCAGCAAATGCCCTCACGGCGAGCCAGAGCGCGAACGGTATCTTCCGCATCTTTTTGCAAAATATCGAGTGTTTCATCAACGAGTTCCGGGCGGTAAATTCCGGGCCGATACTCCGCCGGCCAGCGGCGAATACCGGGAATGCGGCTTCCTTCTGCCGGCTGCAGACCCACCACACGTACATTGGGATTTTTTTCTTTCAGAAAGCGCGACGTGCCGGTAATGGTGCCGGTCGTGCCCATGGCCGAGACGAAATGCGTCACGCGGCCGGCCGTCTGCGTCCAAATTTCAGGGCCTGTTGTGCGGTAGTGCGCAAGCGGATTGTCAGGGTTGTTGAATTGATCAAGCTGCCACCCTTCACCGCGCTGAGCCATGGCATTAGCCAGGTCGCGCGCACCCTCCATGCCTTTTTCAGCGGGCGAGAGGATCAGTTCCGCACCATAAGCCTGAATGGCCGCACAGCGCTCCGCCGTCGAATTGGCCGGCAGGATGATCTTCATCCGATACCCTTTCAAGGCCGCAATCATGGCGAGCGCGATGCCGGTATTGCCGCTCGTCGCTTCAACGAGTGCGTCGCCCGGCTTGATATCTCCGCGCTTTTCAGCCTCTTCAATCATGGATCGGGCAGCGCGGTCCTTGATGGAGCCGGCAGGATTATTGCCTTCGAGCTTCACCCAAACTTCACTGCCGTTATGGGGGACAAGGTGCTCAAGACGCACCAGCGGCGTAGCGCCGACAACGTCGATTACGGTTTCAGCGGACATACTTCATCCTTAAATACATACCAATCAAATGAAAAGCGCAGCTTCATGCTTAAGCGCCTTTGGCGGTTCGGCAGCCTCTGGCGATGAATGCTCATGGCCGTGCTCACCGACAAACGGCCAGCGGGGTTTGCGGACATGAACCGGCAGACGCTCTTCGCCTCGATAGAGGTAAGCGCGCTCAAAACTCATCAGATAGCCGCGCCCAAGCCGCGGCAGCGCATCCTCGAGCACATAAGCGTTGAGGGCGTTCTCGTACCAGCCTTCCGGTTCGGCTTCTACCAGAATCGCGCCGCCCTTGGGAACGGCGCTGCGGATCACCACCGGGAGCAGCCCCGCCTTTTGCGCGGCAGCAGAATCTTCCTCAGCTTCAAGCCGCCGCATGCGGGCATCTTTTGGACGCAAAAGCAAATCTGCCGGACCGTCCGGAATGGATTTCGGATCGACAACCGGCCTTCCGTCAGCGCCGCCGTCAAGCGCCAGATCAATCGTTCCGACGTGAAGCCGCCCGTTCGAGATCATCGCCGGAATCCGGTTCACATCGCTCAAAAACTCAATCACAAAGCGTGTCTTCGGATGCTCCCAGATTTCCGCGGGCTTATCAGCCTGCTCTATGCGGCCGTTATGCATCACGACGACGCGGTCGGCAACCTGCATGGCTTCTTCCTGATCGTGCGTTACAAATACGCCGGTAAACCCGAGCTCTCGGTGCAGACGTTTGATCCATTGACGCAGCTCCTCGCGCACCTGCGCATCCAATGCGCCGAAGGGCTCGTCAAGGAGCAGCACCTGAGGTTCCACCGCCAGCACGCGGGCAAGCGCCACGCGCTGCTGCTGACCGCCCGAGAGCTGAGCCGGATAGTGACCAGCTTTGTCAGAAAGCTGCACCATGGCCAAAAGCTCCGCAACGCGCTTCTCAATTTCGGCTTTCGGCAGCCGCTCGCTGCGAGGCTTCACCGTGAGTCCGAATGCCACGTTTTCGGCAACCGTCATATGGCGGAAAAGCGCGTAGTTCTGAAAGACAAACCCCACGCGCCGTTCTCCGGCGGTGAGTTGGGTGACGTCGCTCTTTCCAAAACGGATGCGTCCGCTGGTTTCGGTCTCCAGTCCGGCAAGAATGCGCAGGAGCGTCGTTTTGCCCGACCCCGAGGGCCCCAAAAGCGCAATCATCTCGCCCGATGCAATCTTCAGATTGATGTCGGAAAGCACTTCAGCATTGCCGAAGCGCTTTCGGATGTTTTCTATATCAATGCTCATTTGTATTTTGTGTCCTGTCCGATATCAGGCGCGGCGGCGATGACGGCGCAAAAAAAGCGTGGCCAGCGCAAGCAGCGCGAGCAGCGCGGCGGCGGTAAAGGCGCCGACGGTGTTGTAGTCCTGTTCTAAGAGCTCAATCTGCAGGGGCAGCGTCATGGTTTCACCCCGCACGGATCCGGAGACGACAGAAACCGCGCCGAATTCGCCGATCGCGCGGGCGTTGGTGAGGAGCACTCCATAAAGGAGTGCGCCGGAAATTTTGGGCAGCGTCACACGAAAGAACATCTGCCAAGGCGACGCACCCAACAAAAGCGCCGCCTCTTCTTCGCTCGACCCCTGACTGGTCATGAGCGGAATCAGTTCGCGGGCCACAAAGGGACAGGTGACAAAAATCGTGACGAGCACCATGCCCGGCCAGGCAAAGAGGATCTGGACCTGTGCCGTATCGAGCCAAGGCGCCAAAGGACCATTTGCACCGTACCAGAGCAGATAGATAAGACCTGCCACCACCGGTGAAACCGCAAACGGAATGTCGATGCACGAGAGGAGCACCGTTTTCCCTGGAAACGAGAACCGCGTGACAGCCCAAGCGAGCATCACGCCGAAGATCATGTTGACCGGCACCGTGATGAGCGCAATGAAAACCGTGAGCGCCACGGCATGAATCATTTCGGGGTGAACGAGATTCTCAAGAACCGGAGCAATCCCCATCTGAAACGCCTGAATAAAGATGAAGACAAGCGGCACGGCCAGGAAGAGACCGGCCGCGAGGATGCCCAGACCAATGAGTGCCCACTGCGCGGGCGTCTGACGATTTGCCTGCAATTGCGCACTCATGACGGACTCCCGATGCGGCGTGCAAAACGCTTAAGCAGCTGATTGGCCGCAATGAAAAGAACGAGCGACAGTCCGAGCACGACAGATGCAATGGCGCTCGCTGCCGGATAGTCGAATTCCTGCAGCCGCATGAAAATGGCGAGCGAGAGCACTTCCGTTTCGAAGGCAATATTCCCGGAAATGAAGATAATTGCACCGAATTCGCCGAGGCTGCGGCAGAAAGCGAGTACGGTCCCCGCCGCCAGCGCCGGCGCGATTTCAGGCAGAATCACCCGGCGAAAGATCTGCAGCCGCGATGCGCCGAGCGTGAGCGCGGCTTCCTCGCAGCTCCGGTTGACCTCAGCAAGCACGGGTTGCACCGAACGCACAACAAACGGAATGCTCGTGAACGCCATCGCAGCGACGATGCCGAGCCAGGTGTAGCTCACCTTAATGCCAAAGGGCGCAAGCACTGCGCCGTACCATCCGTCGGCAGCAAAGAGTGCCGAGAGCGTGAGACCCGCCACTGCAGTGGGGAGCACAAACGGCAGATCAATCAGCCCGTCAAGCAGCCGGCGCCCGGGAAACCGGTAGCGCACCAGAATCCACGCCAGAAGGAGCCCCAGCAGAGCGTTGATGACTGAGGCCCAAAAAGCCGAAAGAATCGTCACCCGAAAAGCGGCAGTCGTCTGCGGATGAGTGAGGATCGCCCAGTACTGCGCCCAGGTGAGCTCAGAGAGCTGCACGACGAGCGCAGTCATGGGGAGAAGCAGGACGAGCGATACAAAAAGAACGCTCGTCCCCAAGGAAAGCCCGAATCCGGGCAGAACCCTGCGTCTGCGCATGGCAGTTCGTCTCAAGGGTTACTGACGGCCGGCAGCGACCAAACGGTCAAACTCCCCGCCGGCTGCAAAGTGCTCCTTCATCACCTTTTCCCACGAACCGAATTTGTCTTCGACCGTAAAGAGCTTGGTGGCGGGGAAGCGGTCCTTGAGCGCATCCATGGTCTTTTGATCGTTCACTCGGTAGTAAAAGGAGGTGACGATCTCACGGGCTTGTGGACTGTAGAGGTAATTCAGATAGGCCTTAGCCGGCTCAAGCGTGCCCTTGGCCTCAACAACCTTGTCGACCCAGGCAACCGGGAACTCCGCAAGAATGTCGGTTTTAGGTACCACAACAACATAGTCCTTGTCTTTATAGAGATTACGAATGTTGTTGATCTCTGACTCAAAGCTGATAAGCACGTCCCCAATGCCGCGGTCATTAAACGTGGTCGTAGCGCCGCGTCCGCCCGTATCAAAGACGGCCACGTTCTTCAGGAACTTCTTCATGAATTCTTCGGTCTGGGCCTTATTGCCGCCGTTGGCCTGATCTGCTGACTCCCATGCAGCCAGATAGGTGTAACGGGCATTGCCCGAGGTCTTCGGATTCGGGAAGACAAGCTTCACATCAGGACGCGCGAGATCAGACCAATCCTGAATGTTCTTGGGATTGCCCTTGCGGACGAGAAAAGCCATGGTCGAGTACCAGGGCGAGCTGCGGTTAGGCAGACGCGCCTGCCAATCCGCAGGAATGAGTTTGCCTTTGTCATGCAGTACCTGAATATCGGTCACCTGGTTAAAGGTGACGACATCGGCCTTCTGTCCCTGAAGGATGGCCAGAGCCTGTTTGGACGAACCGGCATGCGACTGCCGAATCGTCAGCTTGTCGTCGGGATGAGCCTTATCCCACTCCTCAATGAAGGGTTTGTTGAGCGCCGTGAACAGTTCACGGGCAACGTCGTAGGAGGAGTTGAGCAGTTCCGCGGCCGAAGCGGGCACGGCAGCCGAGGCGCCGAGCAGCGCAGCAAGCGCAAAGCCGGCGGCTGTTTTCTTGAAAATGCTTGTATTCATCAGAGGATCTCCGAGACTATGAGTGAGTCTTTCCAGGGCAAGATCGCTTGAAGGGCGAAGCGCACCTGCAGAAAGCGCAGGATGTTTTCATCGGGTTTTCCCGAAGAGTGAAATCACTATACCCCATTCCTTAGCAATTTGGTCATGTATTGCTCAAGGTATTACTCCGCCCCGTATTTGCGCTATACATCCTCAAATGAGCGCCCTCTTTTCCAGATCTGAAGGCGAGCTTCGGGGAATTCCTGAGGTCTGAAGATGGAAACCTCCAGTAACATGCGCCCTGAGGTCAAGAGAAAACGGCGTCTGATCCCGTAAGGGAACGGACGCCGTTTCCTTATGTAAAAAATGCCTGTCATCCAACCGGAGAAACGCATCATCTCCGAGGGTGCAAAGCTAAATCTCTGTAAGCAACGATCCGCCGCGCAAGCTTCGCGGCCGACAGTGCTGAGCGATGCTGAACAGCCCGCAGACAGCCTACAATGGCGCGGCTACTCAAGGGAGAATCTTTTTAATCATGACCGACAGCGCCAAGCTTCCCAAAATCGTAATCCTCGGCACCGGCGGCACGATCGTGAGTTCGGGCGACGATCCGCTCAAGCTGACGGGCTACCGCATCAAAGGCCTCAATGTTGAAACATTGCTCTGCGCGGTGCCTGAACTGCAGCATTTCGCACGCATCGAAGCCCATCAGGTCGCCAATATCGACTCCAGTTCGATGACTTTCAGCATCTGGCTTGAGCTCGGCCGAGCGATCGAAAAGGCAGCCGCCGATCCAGACACAGCCGGCATCGTGGTCACGCACGGCACTGACACGATGGAAGAGACGGCATGGTTTACGCACCTGACAGCAAAAACCCAGAAACCCATTGTCTTCACCGGTGCCATGCGGCCGGCGACTGCTCTCAGCGCTGACGGGCCGCTCAACCTCCTCAATGCCGTACGCATTGCTGCAGATCCGAAAGCAGCCGGCCGCGGCGTTCTCGTGGCACTCAACGACGTGATCCTTTCGGCTCGGGACGCCATGAAAATCAGCCCGACGAACGCAGCCGCTTTTGGTCCTAATGTTCAAGGTCCGCTTGGACTGATTGCCGGTGCGGAAATCTTATGGCTCGGTCGTCCGGAACGGGCTTTCGGTTCTGAGACGCCCTTTTCCATTCCCAAGCTTGCTGCGCTGGAGATTCCTCGCGTCGACATCGTTTACTCTCATGCTGACGACGACGGCGTGATGGTGCGTGCGGCCTGCGCTGCAGGCGCCCGTGCAATTGTGCATGCCGGCACCGGCAATGGCTCGATCCACTGCTGCACGGATGAAGCATTGGCAGATGCCGCAGATGCGGGCGTGCTGATTATCCGCGCCAGCCGTGTGACGACCGGCGCAGTAACAACTGGTCTCGCCGAGTGGCAGGAGCGCGGTTATGTCCCGGCCGGGACGCTCACCCCGCAGAAAGCTCGCGTGCTTGCACAGCTTGTCGTTGCCGAATACGGCCAAGTTCAGTCAGCTTTGGCCGAAGCCTTTTCCAAATACTGAAATTTTCAGCGGCGCTCGAGTTCGCAGCAGTCCTTAGGGAGCGGCTGATCCGGCGTTGGTTCAGCCTTCAGCCGTTCGCCTTCAACGATGAAGGTGAGCCGCTGCGCGCCGCCCGTTGTCTTCAGAACAACCTTGCCGTCCTGAACGGTATAAAAACCCGTTTCAATGCCGGGATCGCGCTTGATGGAAAGTGCATAGCAGCCGTAGTGATCAAGCGTCAGTTCGGCTGAAGATTTTTCGCCCGTTTTGAGTGAAACCAGATCTCCGCCCCAGTGTCCCTCAAGACCGGTATCTTCGCGGGCAGCGGCCGAACCGGAAGCAAGAACGGCAAAACCGCAAAAAGCGGCAAGAAGGAGTGCGGAGGTCTTAGTCTGCATGAGAGGTGCCTTTTATATTCAGCGCGAAGTAATCGGACGAACGCGTGACCGACCGTAATCAGCCGATCTGTTCTGATGCCGCATCATAAGAGCCGAAAACCTTCATCAGGCTTAACGCTCGGCGTGATACGGGAGTCTCCTGCCGCTGCGGATGCTCGACGAGACGTCTTTCGACTGGCGCTTGACAATCATCACGCTTATTTATATGCATAACCAGCGCTTCTGCAGCACTACCGAACCTGTGTAAACCTATTCCTCCCCGATTACTGAAAATTTAGCAATCCGGTATTCGGAAGTTCCGGTATGATCCGACTCACGGTTGAGCGGCAAGGTGTCGCTCGCCTCCCTCCAACGCGGGGCGGCCTCAGAATTGGCGGTTTTTGCCGCCATGACAGTGCCGTGCGGCACTGCCAACAAGGCAAAGGCCCAATCCGCGCCAACGGAAAGGGCCTTGTCTTTTCTAGGAGGGTAGGCGATGCACTTTCAAAAAACTTCGCAAATCTCCGTAGAGATAGTAGTACGCTCGGGGAAGAAATTCATCCGAGGGCATGTGTGACCCGCACCATATCGGGTAGAGAGTGCCCTTGCGGACACTCCCTCCCACACCGCAGTGCTCAATCAGTGCTGAGCGTTCGGACGTGCCGTTCGGCATCCGGCGGTTTCCGAGTTAGTAGTAGAGGGGGACTCAGCGCATCGCGAGGAGGCTGTAGAGTCCGTGTTGTTTGAAGAAAGACAGCGGGAACGCGTCGCGCATGTGGCGTGCGTTGGCATTCCACCACGCTCCACGCCCGTTGTTGGCGGACTTCCACGCGCGAAAGTCATCCAAGCCGCGACGTTGAAGTTCTCGTTCGCGTGTTCTCGGTCGTTTCCATGCAATCCACACCAACTTACGAAGATGGCGTCGGATGTGTATGTCGAGCGCCGCGAATACGCCCTTGCGGTTGTCCAACCTGAAGTACTGCCGCCATCCGCGGAGGATCGCATTGAGCTCCCCAATCGTTCGAGAGAGTGACCCGCCGCGCGCCCTGTAGAAGACGGCACGAAGCTTATCCTTCAGCCGCTTGAAGCTTTTCGGGTGAACTAGCGGTTGTCCCGTCTTCCCCACGAAAGTGTAGCCAAGAAATTTCGCTCGTCGAGGGCGAAAGACGCCGCTCTTGTCGCGGTTAACCCGCAACTTGAGCGTCTCCTCAATGAACTTGATCGTGTTTGTCAACACGCGATTTCCTGCACGCTCGGACGCAACGTATATGTTGCAGTCGTCGGCGTATCTACAAAACTTCAACCCCCGTTTCTCCAGATACTTGTCCAGTTCGTCGAGGACGATCAGGGACAGGATCGGGCTGAGGGGGACCCCTGCGGCGTTCCTTCGTCTCGGGGAGTCACCAGCCCATCGGCCAGAATGCCCGTACGGAGGTAGCGCCGTATGAGACGGATGAGCATCTTGTCCCTGCAGTTCCGTTCCAGCACCGAAATCAGTCGATCGTGATTGACGGTGTCAAAGAATTTGGCAAGGTCCATTTCGACAATCCACGAGCATCCTTCCGCTATGTAGCGTTGCGTTTGCTCGATAGCCTGATGTGCACTGCGCCCCGGTCGAAATCCGTAGCTGAATTCCGAGAATGTGGGATCGAAGTGCTCGACCAGCACCTGTGCGATGGCCTGTTGGATCAGACGATCCTGTACAGTGGGAATCCCCAGCATACGCGTGCCGCCGTCAGGTTTTGGAATGTCCACGCGCTTCACGGGCGAAGGAATGTACCTCCCTTCACGAATGTGAGCGCAAATGCTCGCCCAGTGGCGGCGAAAGTGTCCTTCGAGCTCGTCGACGGTCATTCCGTCTACGCCCGGAGCACCTTTGTTGACTCTCACACGCTTGCATGCCAAGAGCATGTTCTGCGCCGAGAGGACTTTCTCCAGTGAAATCACTGAACCTCCTGCTTTCGTCCAGTGCGTGGCCCCTCTTTTCAGCTTTTGTCGGCCTATGGACTCACGTCCTCCCTCAGGCTTCCGGCCATCGGTTGGTGTGGGCTCTACTCTTCAAATTCGACTTGCGCTACTGCCGTCGCATCGGAGAGTTCCACGCTCTCTACTTACATAACTCAGATTCGGCCCTTCATGACGAATAATTCGCCTTACTACGGCCTCGGCTGACTTCCATACCGATATCCCTCAGCCTCTCGACCTCGGTAGCCTTGCGGCGTCGGCATGGATCTCCCCAGGTATCACACATGTGCTTCGCCCCCTACCTGCCGGATATACGTGCATCCCTTCCGTAACAGTTTCGGGTTAATCGATCGTCGCCGACTCTCCCGAAATACACGCCTCACATCCGATTCCTGTTCGTCAGGCTGGTGCTTTGCTATCGGCTTCCTCCATCGAGGTCGTTGCCTTCCCCGACTTGCCGAGTTGCTAGTCCTTCCCCTGTTCGGGCGGACAGCGGACTTTCACCGCATAGACACATGTGCGCTGCTGGGCGCACAACGAAAAAGCAGCGCGATATGCTCGCGCTGCTTGACCTAAAAACCCTGCCCCGGGTCCTGAAAATTAGGAATCAGTAAACCAGGCGTTCCGGAAACATGACGGGGACAGTCTCCGTTTCAGAGTAAGCAAAGGTGATTATGCCTTTTTCTCGGCGATTTCCTGGCCGACAAGACGGCCGAACGTCAGGCAGTCCGCAATGGCATTGCCGCCCAATCGATTGGCACCGTGAATGCCGCCCGTCACTTCGCCGGCAGCATAAAGATTCGGAATGACCTCACCGCGGCGGTCAATGACTTCAGCCGCCGTGTTAATCACCACACCGCCCATCGTATGATGCACGCTCATGCCAACATAAGCTCCCCAGAAAGGCGGCTTTTCGATCGGGAAGAGATTGCGCTGGTACTTGCCGAGCTTGTCTTTGCCGGCCTTGACCCCCGCATTGAATTCATCCACGGTCGCCTTCAGCGCTGCAGGCGGAAGCCCCATCTTTTGAGCGAGCTCTTCAATCGTGTCTGCCTTTCAGGCATCACCCGTTTCAAGCCCTTTGTAGGCAGCATCCTTCTGACCCTGATTGATCATGTCAAAACGCGTCTGATCAAGGATGCCCCAAGCGGTTGCCTTAGGCTGAATCAGCACAGCGTCGCGGATCACGTCGCGGCGTTCATCTTCACGAATGAAGCGTTTGCCGTTGTGGTCAACAATGATGAAGCGGCCGCCCTGATGCAGCGGTACGCGGTGCGTACGTCCCGGAGGGCAGCCGGGGTTGCACTGGATGAAGTCCATTCCGGTCAAATCCGCCCCGACATCAACCATCAGCGGCAGCAGGTCACCTGTTGCTCCCGGATGATTCGTGGTCGTGAGGTCTGCGAGACGCGGATCATGCAGCGCCCTCATCTTCTTATTCGCGCCGAATCCGCCGGCCGCCACCACTACGGCTTTAGTCGCGCGAACCGTGATGAGCTTGCCGCCTTTTTCATACTCCACGCCAAGAACCTTGCCCTTAAGCGGAGTCTCACGAATGATGCGTACGACTCTTGCCTGTTTCTCAATAGGAATGCCGTATTTCTTGCACTGGTCCACCAAAACCTTGATGTAGTCCTGTCCAAGCGAACCGAGCGGCGCATGTCCGCGCGGATAAAGCGACCCGTAGACCTGATAGACCTTGTCTTTAAACTTCATGCCTATCGATTCGAGCCAAGTCACCGTTTCCGGCGCATTCTCGACGAGTTCCTTCACCAAAGCAGGATTGGCACGATAGTCACCGCCCTTGAGCGTCTGCTCATAATGATTCTCGATGGAATCTTCAATGCCCTGGGCTTTTTGACGTGCAGGATCGACAGCATTCATACCGCCGCCGGAAATGGCCGTATTGCCGCCGATATAAGCCATCTTTTCAAGAATGAGCGTGTCTGTGAGACCGTTCTGCGCAGCGGATACAGCAGCCGTCAGCCCAGCGCCGCCGGCACCCACAATAAGGAGCTTTACCGTGCGGTCCCACTTTTTGGGAACATTGTCCGAAAGGCTCGGATCTTGGGCAGCGTGTGCGGCAGGCACCACAGCGGCGGCAGCCCCTGCGGCGACGAGCAGTTTCCGGCGAGATAGTTCCATCATATTGGTCCTCCTTTTCTGGGCCTCCTCTAAGAGACCCCGTCCGTTGGTATTGACTGGAATCAATTGTGCGACAGGCGAGTACTCCGGTATTGCAGGGGCAGATCAAGCATACAGCTCGCCCATCTTCCCTAATGCGCTAAGGTATTTATCAACTGAATTCTTTGACAATCCTGCATGCTTTTTATCCGCACGACCTTCACTGCTTTGGCGCTGGGCTTCATGCTTTCTGCCGCAGCTGCGCCGTCGCCTTCAGAGCCGGTACTGCGCGTGAGTGTCCTGAAGCTCACGCTCTCGGACATGCACAGTGAGGTCATTTCCGAAACACTGGAGGTGCTCAGGCGCAGGCTTTCAAACTATCGGCTGATCGTCTCCAACGACGACCTTGAAGCGCAGCATCTTGCCGCTCAGCGCGGTACTGCAGATCTCTTCATAGGTACTGCGGGGTTTTATTGGGAAATTCATCAAAAAGGGTTCACAGCCCTGGGAACACTCGCCTCCCCCATGGCGCCCAACCCCAATGAAGGCATGGCCGGCGCGATCATCGTCCGCAGATCCGATGCGCAGATTAAAACGCTCGAGGACCTGAAAGGAAAAAGCGCCGCCGTTACACGCAAAGATGCGTTTATGAATGCTCAGACGGCCTTGGGAGAGATCAGTGCGCGCGGTTGGGATCCCGACGACTTCTTCTCCCGCATTGAAGAAGTCGGCCGGCCGATGGAACGCGTCGTTGAAGCCGTAGCGACGGGAAGAGTTGATGCCGGTCTCGTCAAGGCGGGCCTTATGGAGCTCATGCTCGCTGCAGGGAGCCCTTTTGCAAAAGAAATCCGCGTGCTCGAACCGCGTTCCGGCGACAGTATGAAATACCTCCATACTTCGAGCGCCTATCCCGGCTGGACAGTTATCGCCTCCGCCGGACTACCTCCTGAGACACTGCGCAATGTGACAATGGCGCTCTATGCCATTTCACCCGAAGAGATTTGGCACAGTCAGTGGCTTCCCGCGACCGACTTTGCTCGGATTGACAAACTCTTCAAGGAGCTGCGCTTCGGTCCCTACGAATATCTTCGCCATTGGACTGCAGAACGGATCTGGAAAGAATACAGCCTGTGGATTCTGCTTTTTGCCGCAGCGCTCCTCTTTGGCCTTCTCCACACCATTCGCAGCGACATGCTCGTACGCAGGCGAACCGCGGAACTGGCAGCAGCATCAGACCGGCTCAATCGATTGGAAAAAGCGAGCGTAACTGCTCAGCTCTCCAACATTGTCGCTCACGAACTGCTGCAGCCTATTTCAGCCGCAGGCTATTACTTGGCGGCCATTGACAAACTGCTGGCACGCAATCCGAACGCCTTTAATACAGCCCTAGGGCAGCAGCTGAGCGCACTTTGCGGCAAAACACGCACAACACTTCAGCGCTGCAGCACGATCATCGAACGCGTTCGTCTCTACGCTCGTTCGCGCGCCAGCACGCCCGCCAAGATTGAACTCTCAAGCTTTATCAGAGTGCTGGCTGATCGCCTCAAACAGATGCACTCGCTCAAAATTCCGCCGCTCCTCAAACTGCAGCCCGGCGTCGTTCTGGCCGATGCCGTAGAACTTGAAGTGCTGCTCACGAACCTCCTGAAGAACGCCTCGGAAGCGGCCGCTTGCGCAGATATCCCTTATGTTGAGCTGGACATGGACACCCTCCCAAACGGGGCTGTGAAACTCACTATCACCAACAGCTGCCAGCCATTAACGCCGGCAGAGCAAGAGGCACTTTCGTCGCCGCTGCATTCCTCTAAAGAGAACGGACTGGGTCTTGGACTCGCTGTAGTGCGAAGCATCGCCGAACGAAATGAAACCGATCTTCTCCTCTCAGAGGATGTTCCCGGGATATTCAGAGCGGTGCTGACCTTTCAGCCGACGGATCCGCGTCAAGAAGGAGCTGCGCCATGAAGCCGACTGTCATTCGCATTGTTGACGACGATTCCGATGTCTGTGACTCGCTCTCCTGCCTGCTTTCACTCGAAGGCTGGGAGATTCGCATTTATACCGATCCGAAGGAATTTCTTGCTGGGGACCTTCTGACCGATCCGGGCTGCCTCATCCTCGACTTCCGCTTCCCGACGACCAACGGGCTGGAGGTGCAGAAGGTTCTGATTGAACGGCAGATTCGCATGCCGATTATTTTTCTCACGGCGCACGGAGACATTCCGCTTGCGGTCAAGGCCATGCAGCGCGGAGCCGTTGACTTTCTCACAAAACCCGTAGACACGGACCATCTCATCGCAGCTATCGAGCGAGCACTGCGCGTAGACACGCTTCATCGGCACGGCTTCAACGCCCAGGCCGATCTCGACTGGACGTTAAACGACTTGCGGGATCGAGAAAAAGATGTTCTGCGGCTGCTCCTCCTGGAAAACTGCTCCAATAAGCAAATTGCCGAAAGACTCCAGCTTTCTGAAAGAACCGTTGAGAATTATCGAGCCAATATCTACCGGCGTCTGAATGTGCATGGGACTGATGAGCTGCGGCAGCTGCTCAATCGCCCGCAGACTTGAGAAACAGACGCTGCGGACCTTGCGGTTCCTCCCACCCAATGCTTAGCGGCAAGCCTGGCATTGGATGGGAGATTCCGCTCGAACCGTTAAAGCGGCCAAATGACCGGATCAAATGTCCCGGCAAAGAGAATCGCCGCTCGCAGCGAGAGTGCGCCGATGAGCGCAGCTGCGCCGCCCAAAGCTGCTGCCGGCAAGCTCTTCAGACAAGCTGTAATGCACGGGATCAGAAGGCCGCAGCCGACCGCACCGCCCCAGAAAAGCAGACTGGTGCTGCCCGAGATGAGGCTTTCTGCACCTGCTGCCGCACCCGGCGTACCTGAAAGCGCCGTGAGAACGAAAGCAAAAAGCACAAAGGCTTCACCGCCGTGCACCGCCCAGCCCGCGGCATGCAGCCAGCGGGGAGACTCAGCGTCGAGCTTGCCGGCCGCTGCCAGGATTTCAATCAGCCCTACCGCGCAGGCCAGTCCCGAAAAAATCCAGAGCACTGGAATCGCCGCCGTTGTCCAAAGCGGCACACCCACAGCCTGGGTCAGGAGAAAGCCCGAATATGCCGTAGCGGCAACGCCCAGGACTGCGTCAAAAGCAAGCAGTCCGCAGCGCATGCCGAGGGCTGACCCTTTCGTCATCAGCCATACCTGAAGCACAGTAACAACGCAAAGCACAGCAAGAATGCAGATGCCGATAAACATCCAGCTGGTGAAACCAAAACTCCAATGGATGAGCGCATTGAAAGCTGCCGCGGGCAAATTGAGGATGCGTCCAAGGTGGCTCACGACCAAAAGCGTGCCGACGACGGCAGCTGCCGTTGCCGCGTAATGGATCCGCCGGCTTCTAACCCAATAATTGAGAAAGAGCGACATGCCGGAGAGACCGACAAACCATAGGAAGAACGCAATCGTCCATCCCCAGTGGCTGGTGGCCGCCTGTGCGGTCAAATTCATGTATTCAGCCGTCATTTGTTCACCACCACGAAGAAATTAGGACGAGTACCTTTTTGCGGCATCAAACGTTCGGAGCGACCGTGCTGCAAACGCTGAGAAATAGCGCTTGAAGGATCGTTGATATCGCCGAATGCACGGGCCGATGCCGGGCAGGCCGCAACGCAGGCGGGATCTTTGCCGGCCTTCAGAAGCGACTCACAGCCTTTGCCCATGCATTTGACCGGAAGTCCCGTTTTAGGATGCATCCACCGTGCATCGTACGGACATGCCGTCACACAGTAGCCGCAGCCGACACACCGGCTGGGATCGGTTTTCACCTGTCCCGTTTCCGGATCATGGCTGTTGGCGCCGAACGGACAGACCGTGATGCAGGGCGCATTCTCACACTGCTGGCATTGGACAAGCAGTTCAACGGGTCGTCGGGCGAGCTCGGCGGATACGCGCCGGATGTTCGCCGGCAGACTTTCCCATCCGGTATTTTCATCATTAAGCATGTCCGGATAATTGGTTTGGGCACAGGCCACAATACAGGCCGAGCATCCCACGCACTGGGTAACATCAAGAAGATGCGCCAGCTTTTTATGATTTTCCATGGCTTTCTCCCGGATGACCGTCAGACGCGTACGCGGACCGAACAGTTATTGGACAAGGATCCGACCACCGGTTCACGGTAGCCTGTGCAGAACCAGTGCGAATTAATGCCTTCACGCACCCATTCGTATGCACCGAGGTTCTGCTTGGTGCGAACGCCTCCTGAGAATCCGTGAGCGAAGAGAACGCCCGGCATAACGCGGTTGGTAATTTTCACGGTCGTGCGTCCCTTCACCCCGGTGTCGAGCCCCTCGAGCTCAACCTCCTGACCGTTCTTAATGCCGATTCGTTCGGCATCGGCCGGATTCATCCAAATGCTTCGGTCACCCAAGAATTTCGTGGGCCACGTCCACATGGCAACACCCGAGCAGGAAGAACTGTCTTTGCCCGAAATCAGCACAAACTCGTTGGAGCGCGGTTTAGGCGGCGTAAATCCCGGCGATTCCACCCAGCGGGGCAACCCTGAAGCGCCTTTGTCTTCGTACTTCTGCGTGAAATAGAAGGAAATGAGTTCAGCCTTGCCGGTAGGCGTGCCAAAGGGCTTCACGTAGGGATAAACACCCCACTTCTTCACCGCGGTCTGAGACCACCCTTGCGCTTCGACTTCCGCAGCAATACGGTCGCCGTCGCCGGGCTTAGCCTTATTCTTCGCTGCGATGAACTTGGCCCAGGCCGCATCCATCATGCCGTCGTACCAGGCTTTAAACGCCTCGCGCGTCTTCAACTCCTCCTCGAGCCCTAAGCGCTCTTTGGCACGATCCGGATAAGCACGGCGGAGGATTTCCGCAAACTGCCAGACCTCTTCGCGCGATTCGCAGCCCTGAGGCGGCGCAATGCCCGCATCGTTTTTCTGAACGTTGCCGTTCAAAGCCCATTTGACGCCTGCATACTCATGCCACTCCAGGAAGTATGTGCACGGCAGTACGTAGTCGGCGTAGTCACATATTTCATGCGGGAAAATGTCTTGAACGACAACGAGCTCCAGCCCCATCAGCGCCTTGGCGAGCCGCGCGGAATTAGCTTCGCGGTGGAACATCGTCGTGCCGGTGAAAAAGGCAGCGCGCACCGGATAGGGCTTGCCGGTCTCAATGGCCTCAAAAACGGCAGAATACGTGCCGGACCCTTCCGGATAAAGAATCTTGTCGAGAGACTTCTTCTCTGGAGCGGTCCAAGTCTCGCCGTGCGGTCCCTTGCCTTTGCCGCCCGAAAGCGAAACGCCCGGCGCCTTAAAGCCGCCTCCCTGCGTAACCACGAAGCCGCCAGGCTGGTCAATGCGGCCGGTAAAGGCATTAATAAGGGAAAGAAGCGCAAAGTCGTGCGTGTCGTTGCCGTTGCGCGAGGCATACCAGCCGTCATCGGCCACGCCGCCCTGCGTGAAGAATTCACGCGCGACGCGAGTGATCGTTTCGGCCGGAATACCGGTTGTGCGCGCAGCTTCCTGCGGCGTCCAATGCGCTGCCGATGCCGCGAATGCCCGGAAACAGGTTTCGGCTTCGAGTTCCCGACCGTCAAGCGCCGTAATCCGAGCCGCATGATCAAGTTCAGGGTCGACCCCCTCGGGTTCTGCAAATCCTACAGCATTGCCTTTGTCGTCTTTTTTGAGTCCCATCACGACATAGGAAGCCGTCTTTCGATCCATGACGACAAAAGCGTCTTCAGGCGCGCCGGCAATTATTTCTGAAGCCGCAATCGGACGGCGTGTTCCCGCCTCAACGAGATAGGGCGCGTTGGTATGCCGACGAAGGAATTCGAAGTCGACAAGCTTCTCCGTAATGCCAATATGGATGAGCGAGAGCAAGAAAGCCGAGTCTGCGCCTGGGCGGATCGGTATCCATTCAGAACCCGTCAGCGCGCCTTCAGGCATACGCGGATCAACAAACACGACTTTGGTGCCTTCGGTCTTCGCGCGGGCAACCACCGCAGCGACGCCAATCGCACAATTCAATGTGCGGCCGACGCAAAGCAGATATTTCGCGCGCGCATAGTCGGGTTCAACCTTTCCGGCGCCGTCAAAGCCCTTGCCGAACACCATACGGCGACCGGCAATAGATGCGGAATTGCAGGTTGATGAATGGCTGATCACATTGGGCGTGCCCAAGGCGCAGCCGAACCACTTCTGCATGGCCGAAAAATTGTGCGAAGACATGGTGACAGCTCGTTCACCGTCTTTCTCAACGATCGCCTTTACTCGTTCGGCGATTTCATTCAACGCCTGATCCCAGGAAATTTCTTGAAATTTGCCGTCACCGCGGGCACCAACGCGCTTCAAGGGCTTTTTAAGGCGCATCGGATGATTCCAAACCCACATTGCCTGTGCTCCGCGCGCGCAGCAGCCGCGCTGCGGATGGGTTGGATTCGGCATGATGCGCACCGTTTCCTGCGAAACCGGCGCACCTTTCTTATGCATGGCCAAAAGACCGCAGTAACCGCCGCAGACATTGCAGGCGCAAGGATGCGCCTCCCATCCGTCTGCCTTCAAAGCCTCAACCTGTTCGGCAAGCGCCTTATCAACGGGCATAAGCGCCGAGAATCCGAACGTGCCGGCCGCACCAGCCGCCGCAGCGCCGCTTAACAGCGATCGACGTGAAAAGCCGATGCTGCCCGGTCCGTCGACGGTTTTGTCTTCTCTCATGAGGGGATCTCCGTGGAAGGTTGCGCCAAAACCGTTCTTGACGCCCACCTGCGAACAGGTCAGCAGCCAACAGTTCAGCGCGGAATGACCGCTTCAGCCGTTTTTATTTTTCTCATCAGCCAAAGGATGTAAGACTTTTAACCTAGCCGCTCCCCATAGGACCGCAAGGAATAACCCTTTGAAAACAGCCCTCGATATTCAATTTGCGAATAACGTATATGCTGAGAATTGCTCTCAACACAAATAAAACAACACAAAATCAACGCTTGACAAATGAATGATTCTCATCCGCATCTATTTTGGACAAGTGATATCCCGCAGTAATCTGGACACCTAATCATTTATTTTATTTTTCATTTTATTAGATAAATCCTATTGATTAAGGTGCTTGCAGTTCGCCTACAATTGTCAGATTGAACATCCCGTCGGCGTATTCCTCTGGAAACGCCTGCATTTCCCCATTTTGAAGAAAGGCTTCATCACAATGTCCGCCATCATTCTCGGCCATAAGCACCCCGATACCGACAGCATCGTCTCGGCTATCGCCTGCACCGACCTCTACCGCCAGCGCGGCCTTGACGTCAAGGCTGCTGCCCAGGGAACGCCGGCTCCGGAAACCGCCTTCGTGCTTGAGCGTTTCGGCCTGGAAGCTCCTGAAGTCGTAACGAGCGTCGCGGGCAAGGACGTGTACATCGTCGACTACTCCGACCTCAATCAGGCGCCCGATGATTTCAAAGACTGCACGCTCAAGGGCATCGTTGACCACCATAAGCTCGGCGACATGACCTCTTCCGCGCCGCTCGAAATCGTCATCATGCCCGTCGGCTGCACGAATACGATTCTCAAGCGCATGTATGACTACCTCGGCTTTGTGCCGCCGAAAAATATCGCCGGCGCCATGCTCTGTGCGATTCTCTCGGATACGGTGATCTTCAAGTCCCCGACCTGCACCCCGGCCGACAAGGCGGCCGCGGCTGAACTTGCCGAAATTGCAGGCATCAAAGACATTGAAGCGCTCGGCATGGAACTCTTCACCGCCAAATCCGCTGTCAAGGGCGTTGCCGCACGCGACCTCATCATGCGCGATTTCAAAGACTTCAACATGTCCGGCTCGAAGGTCGGTATCGGCCAGCTTGAACTCGTCGACCTGAAGCTCCTCGAAGACCGCATCCCTGAACTGCTCGCTGACCTCGCCGCACTGAAGGCTGAAGGCCGTCATACCGCCATCCTGCTTCTCACGGACATCATGAAGGAAGGTTCGCTTCTGCTCATGGTCTCCGATGATCCCGCGAAGATTGCCGGTGCGTTTGGTACAACTGCTGAAGGCACTCCTTGGCTGCCCGGCGTCATGAGCCGCAAGAAGCAGGTTGTCCCCAACCTTGAAGCCGCCTTTAAGGCCTGAGACTGAACAAGCCTCATCACAGGCAAAGCGAGGAAGATTAAAGATTTTCCCGCTTTCAAGCCGTCATGAAAAACCCGCCGGAAGCTCATGAAACTTCCGGCGGGTTTATTTGCAGCGGGATTTGCAGTTGTTATTCGTCCTTGACTACCGTTCCTTTTTGAGCCTTCAGCAGATCGCGGATCTCGCGCAGCAGCTCAAGTTCTTCAGCCGAAGGAGCAGGAGCAGGAGCAGGTGCCGGGGCAGGAGCAGCGGCTTGGGCAGCCGCTTTGACTTCTTCCTCTTCCTTATGCTTGGCATTGAGCAGACGATCCGCTTCAGCTGCAATGCGGGTACGAGCCGTCACAACAATTTTAATGAGCCAGAAAACGGCAAATGCAAGGAGCAGGAACTGCACAATGGCCGTTAAAAATGCGCCGTAGCCAAAAACCGTTGCGCCGGCCTTGACGAGGCCTTCATAAGTCTGCGGACCGGTGTAATTCGGGGCATCCTTGAGCACCACAAACAAATTCGTAAAATCCGGACGACCAACGAGCACGCCGAGGATGGGATTGATGATGTCTTTTACGAGGCTGTCGACGATTTTTGAAAACGCAGCGCCGATGATCACGGCCACAGCAAGGTCTAGAACATTGCCTTTAGAAATAAAGGCTTGAAATTCTTGAAAGAATTTACGCATCTTTTGTTTTCCTTTGTTTGTGTGATGAATACTCTTTTTAGGACAAAATCTAACCTATCCTATAGGTTATAGAGCGGCACTGGGAGGCGTGCCTTTGAGGAGCTTCCTTCGAAAGGCCGGTACGGCGCCAGCGGGCTTGTTGTTCCGGGCGGCAGGCAAGCTGCCTGCCGGGATGCCGTCGAGCGCTTTCTGAATATTCTGCGACAACAATGCTTTTTCTGCCTGAGCCGAGCGAAAGGACTCGCGAACTTTCTGTGCCGTCCGCCGAGCTGTCGCGGGATCAATACGTTTGTTGACAATGAGGTCCGTGACGACCCGCTCTACAAGACTGAAATCATGAACGGCGTAGACGGAGAATGCCCAGGCAAGGCCCATTGAACCGTAATAGCTCTGAGCGGCGCAGGTCAGCACTTCGGGGGCTGAGGACAACTGAACAGCCCGCTCGAGCGGTCGTGAACCGGCCGGCGCCATGTGCGCGAGCATAAGCACCAACGCAAGACGTATGCGCCAGAGATTTCTCGACTTGATGAGCGCATCCAGAAAGGCAAACGCTGCCGCTTCATTTTGCGGAAGCGTGAAATCCTTGGCCGCTTCGCCCAGAAGGTCGCAGGAAGCCCAGTTGTCTATGCATTGGGCAAGCTTGTCGAGCCACTCAAGGCGTTTTGCAAAGGGAATGCCCTCTGTCTGGCTGGCAGCGAGCATTACCGTCCACAAAACTTCCTGCACATATCCCCTGCCCTGCGTACGTCGGCACTGCGCATCGCTCAGAAATGCCGCAAGCACTGAGTCCACATTTCCCGCGCCCGAACGGCAAAGACGCTTCGCCGCGCTGCGGTATGCCGAAGCACGACAGCCGATTCGTCCGGCAACGCCCGGCATCATGACGCCGATGGTGTCGTACTGCTGCGGGATGGCGGCATGGAGGAGCTCCAAATGGAGCGCATCGAGCTGACTCATGGGCAATTTTCGAACCTCAAAAAGAAAGGAACACCGAAGATTAGCGCAGAAGTCATGCGTGATTACCCATCATTGTGCTCAGCGTGTTCAAAGGTTATTTCGCCCGGGCGCATGCTCGGCCATACCTTCTCCTTGTTAGCACCCATTACATTGAGTCACATTCCGCGGGTAGAATTCGCCCACAATCGCCGCGCCGCCGCTGCTGCCATTCGTCAACACTTGGCGAACCTCGCCGCGTCCAGCGTAAAACAGACTGAAATACTTCAAGAGGACGCCAATGAGCGATACCCCAAAAAAACCAACTGCCGATCAAAGCGCAGAAGCGGAACTTTCAAAGGCTCCCGGCATCGGCGGCTATATTTCCTTCATCGTCGCCATCCTGTTTTTCTCGGGACTGCTGATCACCGACAAATGGTGGGGCATTTTTGACTACACCATCCTCAACGGCAGCTTCGGCAACGTTGTGGCAAATGTGACGGATAAGGGCGGCGAGCTTTCGACCACCTTCTCCAACTTCCGCGGCAAGGGCGGCTCCGGCGCGATTGACGGCTTCGTCTTCGCACTGACATTGGTTCCCTCAATCATGCTCGCTACGGCCATGATTGCCGTTTTTGAATACTACGGCGCCATCCGTGCCGCCACCCGCGTGCTTAACCCGATCCTGCGCCCTCTGATGGGACTGCCGGGCTCGACCTCGCTCGCTATCGTCGCATCACTGCAGTCGACAGACGCCGGCGCAGCACTCACCCGCGCACTTAAGGACCGCGGAGAACTGACGGAAGATGAGGTTTCTATCTTCGCAACGTTCCAGATGACCGCCGACGCAGCATTAGGCAACTTCCTTGCCACCGGCGTAGTGTTTTTTACGCTGAAGAACGCTGCCGGCGACCTTGTCGTGCCGACGACGATCGGCGTCTGCCTCGGCATCATCCTGCTCGGCAAAGTCTTCGCAGCCAATGTTATGCGTCTGCTCTGTCTGCGCAGAAGAAAGCCGTCGGCCGCGGCATAAACGCAACGAATAACGCTTTCCCCCAAACGCCTTTGCACACCAGTGCAGAGGCGTTTTCATATGGATGGTGCGATGCTTCATGTTCGCCGACAGCACTCCTTAATGAGCCCGCACGACAGCATTCGTTAAAATTAAATAATTGATGCTACGTGGAACTTCTTTTATGCGCAGCTGGTCCTACCACCTCCTAGCCCTTTTTGTTGTCCTCTGCTGGGGCATGACGCTCGTGAGCAGCAAAGTGCTTCTCAATTTCGGAATGCAGCCCTGGGCGCTCGTTGAACTCCGCTCGGTGCTGGCTTACGGCATCCTTATCTTCCTCGCCCCCATGCAGCTCTACTCGGGCACCATGCGAGGAGAAATCACCGTAGCGCTCCTCGGCCTTACCAGCATTCCTCTCTTTTTCGGCCTGCAGACGCTGGCATTAGAACACGGCGTCGTTTCGACCACAGCCAGTCTTATCGCCATGGGGCCGCTTCTGAGCGGCCTCTTGGCCATGGCTGCGCTGCGCACCTGGAAACTTCACTGGATGACCTTTCTGGGGATCTGCACGGCAGCAACCGGTACGTTTCTGCTTTACTTTGACAACGCCGTTCTGCAGGACCTGCCGCGGCTTGGGTTTTATCTCGGCCTTGCCGCAGCCGCTGCCTACGCCGTGTATTCACTGGTCCTACGAGCGCTTGCTGATCTGCCTACCCTTTTCGTCATGCGCAAGTCCACGGGCTACGGCATCCTGGGGGCGCTGCCTTTTTACCTGAATGAACAGCCTACCGACGCGGCCATTCTCTTTGAAGTGCCTGCTGCCGGCGCAAACCTCGTCTTTCTGGCACTTGCGGCAACGGTCATCGGATACACACTCTGGCATAAAGCTGAGCAGGAGATCGGCGCATCGGGCACGCGTTGGTACACCTATCTCAGCCCAGCTGTCGGCATTATCGGCGGCCTCTGGTTCCTCAATGAAGAGATGAGCTACATCGGCGTCATGGGCGTAGGCATGATTCTCTGCGGCGTCGTCTGCGCGCAGACAGGCCTCGTTCGAGTCGCTGCCGAAATGGCTAAACGCTGGTAGCAAATGAACTCGTTTCACGCATTCCAGCACACATCTCTGAGCTGAAACCACTTCAAAATGCATCTCAAAACGCCGGTATTGCCGGCGTTTTGCTTTTGTACATCCCGTGGAACCTATTTTCAACTTACCCATGTCCGAGTCAGTTCATCGCATCAACGGAAGAGGACTACCCATATACGGGAGGCGCGAATTGGGATTGAGACATACAATTTCACGCCTGCAAACAAAACTCGTCTGATAGTGAAAAACGAATGGCCTGAAGCGATGGAGCCGGTTTCTGAAGAGTTAGCTCAAAGAGGATTATTTGGTAAGTACGCTATTTTTAACGTCTCCAATTTGAATGGATATCTGAGCATATCGATGAATTGATATTCAGTAAGCTTATTTCATTCAACACTCTCTCAGCAGACCACTTGACTTGGACACCATCTATTCCATCATTACCATTCAATTCAAATCAGCACCCTTATATAATCAACGACAATCAATACAGAGGATACTCTCTGCACAAGCCCCTCTCATCGACCCCAATACCGCATATTGGACTCATTGCTGCATAACGATCTATTCAAGATAATTTTTTTCATCCCCAGCAGCTGCAGCAACATATGACTTATGACGATTAACAATTACTCGACAGCATATTCGTCTTATTTCATTCATCAATATTGCCAATACATGCCTTATGGCTTTATCTGATCGTTCTAAGATCAATAAACTTATATGCTCATCTGTCTCATTGAATTGATGGATGTTGAAAGACGCTCTATCTGTGAGCAGATCCAGCTATTGAAGACATCATCAGCGCAGGGCAGGCGACAGACCATTTATCTATAGACAGTCCCAAACCAAATTGGCTGCTCCGTACTCAAAACCAACTCATCTGGCGCTCAGGCTTACCATGCGAGCCGGGAGCAACGGTTGTACAGCAAATTTTAATACTCATTAAAATGCGTGTTAATTAATTTAACACTAAGCAAAATTTATATAAAGCCAATAATTACCCGGGATCAAGGCATCTGTTGACAACCCAAAAACACGTTCGAAACATACTTTTGCTCATTGCTGAGCGATATTTTTTAGTTTATGTTAGTTCGCATAGTCTTGCGTGTTATAATTTTCAACATCGCTTATAGGAGATGTTATGCGTCCTTCCATAGCCGTCGAAGAGTCCGTCATTCAACTCGGCTCCAATCTCCGATCTGCCCGCCTCCGCCGCCGGCTTCCTCAGTCTGTCGTTGCTGACCGAGCGGGCATATCACTCAATACACTTTCCAAAATTGAAAATGGAGACTGCGGTGTCTCTATTGGAAACATTGCATCCGTGCTCAATGCGCTTGGCTTGTCCCCTCTTCTATCCGGCCTGGCTGCAGCGCAAGAGGACTCTGCAGGATTAATGCTGGAAGAAAGGAATCTGCCTCAGCGAGTGCGTTCAAAAAAGAAATCTGCCGGGCAGTGACTTGAATCAGCCGCGCCTCTCATTCAATTGACTTATATTGACGTGCATTCATTTCACTACTGATGAATGTCATTTCCATTAAATGCATTAGCCAATAACAAACCATCACTCCTCTCTATTCAAATCATCATTGACGCAACTAATTTAAACTAATCATCTGTATCCTATGTCCAAATGCTCATTTAGAAAATGGCTGATTCATTCCGATGCCATTCAGGATGAACCATTGATCGGGGAGCTTTACTTCCCGACACTGCCCTCGGAAATTGCCGCGGAGAGGACATCTGAAGAAAGCCATTCCAATGGCGAATCGATGATGTCAATGAATGAGCAGCAGAAAAAATCCCTGAACCGTCTGACAGCTGCGGAGATGAAATGGAGTGCACGAGCTATGGCGTCGCTTCAGGACAGCATTCGCTTTCGATATTCAAAAGCGTGGCTCGACAACGGTTTTCCGATTGGTGCAGATCTGCCTTTGCAGGAAGGCTTGATGAAGCCCTTGAATGCAGCACGACTGTTTGGATTTCTCGCAGATCGTGCGCTTGACGGGACTTCCGCCCTTTGGTTTGAGCAAGCTTTTGCAATGGGATCTCAGGGGACGGCAGTGCCGGCTGATGCATCCTCAATCGAGCGGCAGTCCATTTTGCTGCCCCACTGCGAAGCCCACGCCGGCGGCATTCGCATACGCAGCACAGAGGGAGAAGCGGCCGGAAGCACTCTGCCGATTCCGATGGAGTCCAATGCTGCGGCAGGCATTCCTTTAGCCATTCAGAATGCTGAACGAGGCCGCGCCGATTTGCGGTCGCTTTTGGCCATTGCAGCTGCCACGACCTTGCCTGGGCGGCATTCTCCGCGCGTTGTAGTCTCCGGGCGAGATGAAGAGGTCATGACGCTCAGTCGGCTCGATGACCTCTGCAGCATCCCTGTTTGGCGCGAAATTTACATGCGTTTGGCGCGTGAGAGCGGGATTGAAACCGCTCAAACGCGTTTAAAAGACGTCCGCGGAAGCACTGCACTCCTCACGAGCCGCATTGACAGAGCTGCGGGGAAGCCGCTCTTCACGCTTTCAGCGCGAACACTGACTGCCGGCCGAATGGGTTCCTATCTAGGCATCGCCGACATCTTGAACAGCGACGGCGCCTCCCCTGCGGAGGATCTGCCCAAAGTTTGGCGGCGAATGGCCTTTGCGCTGCTTACCGGCGCAGCTGACGCCCCCGAGCGGTGGCTTTTTGTGCGGGAAGAATTCGGCTGGCGGCTGGCTCCAGCCCACGGATGGCGTCCCAATACGGGAGCCGCACGGCCAATGACTGCTGACGGGCGGCGGCCAATTGCCGCGGCCGAAGATCTGGTTCGGCTGGCGCCCTACTTTGCTATGAAAACCACTGACGCCAAGAAAGTCCTGCTCGCCATCCGCCGTGCAACGGCAGACTGGGAGGACCTGGCTTTTTCGGCGGGGGCCGGCGCTCAGGAGGTGCGCGAGCTCGAACCCTGCTTCACCACCTACTGATGCTTGACGGCTGCTTGAGCGAAGCGGATAAAGGACGAATCCGCTTCGCGCCCTGCTGAACTCACTCAGGAATCCCGCGGCTTTTCACGGAAATCAAGCTCCATGTCATACCACACCGCTCCGCCGTGCACAGACTTGGAAACGCCGCAGTTGACGTAGCCAAAGCCCTCATAAAAGGGAATGAGCTTTTCTTTGCAGGTAAGAATCAGTCCGTCGCGTCCTTCCTGGCGCGCTTTTTCAATGAAAGCACGCATCAGTGTTGAGGCGCAGCCCTGATGGCGCTTCGAAGGGATCACTGCAAGCCCGAAAACCGACTGCCACCGGCCGTTGGGCACATGCAGATTGGCATTTTCAAACATATCGTCGGAAATCGTACGGTTGTTGGTAATCATGCCGTCAATCAGGCCGACAGGCTCCCCGTCCTCAAAAAGGATCAGGAAGCAGTCGGGAAAGACCGCCAGACGCTTTTCAAAGCTTTCGCGAGTAGCCATTTCGGCCTCTGGGAAGCTCTGCGCCTCAATGCTCGCAAGAATGTCCACGTCCTTAGGCGTGGCGGCACGTAGAGTAAACAAGGCAGCACCTCATAAATACGTGAATGTTCCCACGGGCAGCACAGCAGCGGCGTGATGTGCGGCCCAGATCGCGCATTTTAACTGATTCGGTCTGATTGTCCGTCGTATTCAGATCATGACGCGGATCACGCAATCTTCACCGGTTCGACATCAAGTCTTCATCGACGTGTCAACAGAACGTCATGGCGGCCGTTGAAAATGCACGTCGTTGGAGGTCGATCCCTGAGCAGCTTGAGCAACAAGCGCCCGAACCTCTGAAATCCAAGAACGCAGAATATTTTGGAGAACTCCATGCAGCGTCGTCTTTTCTTCCGCAATGCGGCCGGCCTATTCCTCGCTCCTGCCGCCATGCAGTTTGCTGGCACGGCCTCTGCCGCTACGCCGGCTGTCAGCCCGATCGAGCTGCCGCCCGCGGAAGACATCATTTCCTCCTTCGGCTGGGTAACGGACATCCACTACACCACCGCCCCCACCCACACGATCCCGGCGGAAGACTCCATCCGCGTTTATTCGCATTCCCTTGCCAAACTCCATCAAGCCATTGACGTCTTCAATACGCGCAAGCTTGATTTCGCCATTGAACTCGGCGACTTTAAGGACTGCACGAAGACGGTTGACCGCGAACTGACCATCGGCTTCCTGCAGACGGTCGAATCGGCCTTCCGCCGTTATCAGGGCGACCGCTACCACGTCATGGGCAACCATGACTTCGACCAGATTTCACTCGGCGACTATCTCGCCAACACGAACAATGCGGGCGATGCCGACGGCAAGACCTACTATGCCTTCGTGAAGAACGGCGTGAAGTACATCGTCCTCGACGCCTGCTTCAACAACGATGAAGGCGAGCACTATTCGCTCGGCAAGCTCGACTGGCAGGTAGCCATCGTTCCGAAGATGGAAATGGAATGGTTCCGCAAAGAACTCGCAACCGGCAAGGAACCTGTCGTCGTCTTCTGCCACCAGCTCGTCAACACCTGGGACGAAAAGACGCAGAACATCCCCCACGCCTTCTTCGTGCAGAACGCCGCAGAAGTCGTCGATGCCATGGAAAAGAGCGGCCGCGTTCTGGCCTTTATCTGCGGCCACTTCCATAAGGGCGCTTACTCTGAACACAACGGCATCCACTACATCGTCAATCAGGGGCTTGTTGAACGTCCTCTCCCGCACAACGTTGCCGGCATGGTGCATATCGACAAGAACCACAACCTCTACGTTGAAGGTCTCTGGAACGAACGTTCCCACGTCTGCAAGAAGGCCTAAAACCCGCTTCGGGAAACGTTTCCAGCCAAACGCTCCCTTTGCGGCATCGGACTCTGCCGCGGGATGCGCCGAAGTTTTTGCGAACGGTCTTCGGCGCGCCCGCGGCGGTCCCGCAGCTGCACCCCCTTTATTCGCCTCTATGTTCCTCTGAAGGCGCTTTCAGCCCGCTCTCGCCCGCTCTCTAAATGGGCCGAAGCGGGTTTTCTTTTTTTCGAGGACACCATAGGCGGATGCCGCTTTGGACATCCTGAAGAACAGAGTTCGGCCGCTAGAATAGAAGCACCAACTTCTTAGAAGACTTCCGCTATGAAGCCGCTGCGTCTATTCTCCACTCTCGCCCTGTCGGCCGTGATTGCGCTCTGCGCCGCCACAGCTTGGAAGCTACGTACTGCTGAAAATGCCGCGCCGGCCAATCGTGCCTGGGGCAATGTGGAAACACGGCAGACGTCCCTCGCCTTTGAAGCCTCCGGACGCATTGCGGCACTCCATAAAGAAGAAGGTGAATCCGTCCAAGCCGGCGAACTTTTAGGACAGCTCGATGATGAAGCGCTCCGAATCGGCCGGCGGCAGGCCGCTGCTGAACTTAAGCGCCTCCAAGCACAGGCAGCGCTCGCGCATGAAGGCACTCGTCAGGAAGATATTGACGCAGCTCGCGCCAATGAAGCAGCAGCTCGCGCTCAGCTCGAATACGCTTCGGCCACGCTTAAACGGCAGCAGGATCTGGTTCCCGCTGGCGCCGCCAGCCGCCAGATGCTCGACGATGCCCGGCGTGCCGAACATGCCGCACGCGAATCTCTGACTGCCGCAGCAGCCCAGCGCGCGGCAGCTGAAAAAGGACCGCGCGCGCAGGAAATTGCCGCTGCCGATGCCGCGGCAGAAGCCGCAGCTGCGTCGCTTGCAGCCCTTGACTACCAAATCCATCGGGGAGCGGTCCTCACGGCACCTTCAGCCGGCATCATTCGAGCTCGTCTTGCGGAACCCGGCGACATGGCCAGTCCCTCGCGAACCATCTACCAGCTTTCCGTTGCTGACCCCAAATGGATCCGCGCTTATCTCACTGAACGTCAGCTCGGCCTCGTAAAGGAAGGGACTTTGGCAACCGTTTTTACCGATACGGTTGGTCCCGTTGACGGCACCGTGGCCTTTGTCTCTGATACAGCCGAATTTACGCCGAAAACGGTGCAGACCGAGGACCTGCGCGCCAGTCTTGTCTATGAAGTGCGCATCACCGTACGAGATCCGGAGAACCGGCTTCGGCTCGGCCAGCCCGTGACCGTTGAGTTTGCGCAGCCGCGGAGTTCGCCGCATGACTGAGGCGCTGCCGCTCGTTGTCCGAGGGCTCGTTAAGACTTTCCCAAGCCCTGACGGCACGCCCTTTGCTGCCGTTGATCATCTAAATCTGGAATTGCCTGCGCAAGGCGAACTCGTTGCGGTTGTAGGTCCGGACGGTGCTGGGAAAACCACGCTCCTGCGGCTCTTGGCCGGCATACTGAGCCCGGATGCCGGCAGCATCAGCCTTTTTGGCCTCACTCCCGATACAGAGTCGGAGCGCTTTACGCATACCGTCGGATTTATGCCCCAAAAAACCGGACTCTATGAAGAACTCACCGTATTCGAGAACTTTTCCCTTTTCGGCCGGCTTCGCGGCCTTGCCGCTCACGAACTCCAATCCAAGTTTCAAGAGCTGATGACGCTCTCGGGCCTTGTCGGCTTTGAGAACCGGCTCGCAGGCAAGCTTTCGGGCGGCATGAAGCAAAAACTAGGCCTCGCCTGCGCACTTCTCGGAGAACCGAAGCTCCTGATTCTCGATGAACCTACGGTGGGCGTTGATCCGCTCTCACGCCGTGAGCTCCGCCGCATTCTTGATGCCATGCGGCTGCGCTCGCGAATGACTGTGGTAATGTCAACGGCTTACCTGGATGAAGCCGAAACCGCTGACCGCGTCATCGTGCTCTCACGCGGCCGCATTGCCGCTCAAGGAAAGCCCCGGGCGCTTTGCGCTCCCCTGACGGGCCGAACATTCCGCGCTGAAGCGCTTGAAGCTGAGCACTCCTCAACGCTCGCCCGAACCCTGATGGAAGCAGCTGCACTCCCGCCCGGCCAGGCGCTCATCATTGACGCCGTGCCGCGGGGACGTTTCATTGACCTTTTAGCAGCCGCTCAGAGCGGCGCCAATGCATTATCACTTCGATTACGGCAGTCACTTCACTCGGGACCGTTGCCGGCCTTCCATTTGGCTCAGCGCCCGCCAACACTCGAAGATCTCCTCGCGGACCAAGGTTATCCGTCGTCTGATGCCGCTTCGGGCTCATCAGCATCAAAGCTCAAGAATCTCTCGGCGATTGACGCCCAAAGCGAAAACCTCTACGCCCCTGCAGCACTTTTCCCCGGGGAATATGCGGTGGAGGCGATTGGCCTTTCTCGGCGCTTTGGCAGCTTCACCGCCGTAGCCGACAGCACTTTTCAAGTGCGGCGCGGCGAAATCTTTGGGCTCCTTGGTCCCAACGGCGCCGGGAAAACGACGACCTTCCGCATGCTCTGCGGTCTGCTTGCGCCCACCACCGGCGACATTCGCGCAGCCGGCGCAGATCTGCGCCGCGCCAAATCCGCCGCCCGCGCCAGAGTCGGCTACGTTGCGCAGAAGTTTTCGCTTTATGAACGGCTGACTGCACGGCAAAACCTCGAATATTTCGGCGAAGCCTATGGCGTCGCCGGTCAAAACCTTGCCCATCGCATCGATGCATTAGCCGCCGAGCTGGGGCTTTCAGACGACCTTGAACGGCGCACAGCAGTGCTTCCCCTGGGTGCCAAGCGGGAGCTCGCTTTTGCCTGCGCGCTGATCCACCGGCCTGCCGTGCTTTTTCTCGATGAAGCCACGTCCGGAGCGGATCTCACTGCCAGACGCGCCTTCTGGCGGCGCATCGTCAGACTCTCCCAAGCCGGCACTACCATCGTCGTTACGACGCACTTCATGGAAGAAGCAGAGTACTGCGACCGAATTCTGATTCAAGACAATGGCCGTATATTGGCCTCCGGAACGCCATTAGAAGTCCGAACCCGCGCGAATGCCGAAAGTATCGATGAAGCTTTCCGGCAAATCGTGCTCAATGCTCGGCGCGCCGAAGCCGAAGACAAGCGCGCCAAGTCGTTGGAGGCCGCACGATGAACAGAGAACGCGGCAGACCTCAGCTCCGCTTTGGTGAGCAGCTTCTCATTTTGCTCGAGAAAGAATGGCTGCAAATGGTTCGCGATCCTGCCGTGATCTTCATGGGTGCGCTGCTGCCTGTCGTCCTCATTGTCCTCTTCGGCTGGGGGCTTTCGATGGATCTGCTCAAAGTGCCTGCAGTCTTCACGGCGGGCGAATCAACCCCCTTGACGGCAGAGGTTCGCGCCGCTTTCCGCGGCAGTCCCTACTTTGAACTCACTGAAGTGCCGTCGCGGCAGGACGCCGAAATGCTCTTTGCGGCCAGACGCACGGAAGTCATCATTGATTTGCCGCCCGGGTTCACACGCGACGCCGAGATGGGCCGCGCTCAGATAGGACTTACCGTTCACGGCGTCGATGCGAGCGCAGCCTCAATCATCCGCACCTATGCCGCAGCTGTCGTAGCCGGACTCTCGCAGAAGATTGCACTTCGTGAAGACTTTGCTCTGCTGGGAAGCTCTGCGGGCCCGCAGGCTCAGACGTCAGGAGCCGCAGCACTTCTCTCCCGCACATGGTTCAATGAAGCCAACACCTCCGCCTGGTATCTGGTTCCGGGGCTTTCAATCGTGGTACTGACCCTCTCGGCAAGCTTTCTCGGGGCCATCATCATCGCTCGGGAGTGGGAACGCGGGACGCTTGAAATGCTCTCGGTAACGCCGGCGAGCCCAGGCGCCATTCTGGCGGCCAAGTTTCTCGTCAACTTTCTTCTGACGGCCGTGGGCGCCATGCTGGCATTTTTCGCAGCTGTATTCGTTTTTGAAGTCCCTGTGCGCGGCAGTCTCTGGCTGCTGGCGGCCACGATACTGCTTTATTCCGCCTGGGCCATCGCCTTTGGGCTGCTCCTCTCAGCTGTCTTCAAAAGTCAGTTTACAGCGATTCAGTTTGCCGTCATCGGCAGCTACCTGCCCTCCCTCATGCTTTCGGGATACCTCTTTGACTTGAGGAGTGTTCCTTGGTTCATCTCTGCCGTCGGCAGGCTGATGCCGCCCACCTACGCCATTGAATCCGTGAAGATTCTCTATCTCTCAGGGGAGCCCGAGCGAATCGTGCTGGCCAACCTGGCCCTGCTGGCGGCCGCCGCACTCGGCTTCTTTGCGCTCGCGCTCGTGTTTGCCCGTAAGCGGCTGGATTGATATAGGTGCGCCGACATGATGATCAGGCAGTCTCTTCAGAACATTTGGGCGGCGTTCACCGCGTCACTCCTGCGGTTGAAGGCACTTTCCAAAAAGGAGCTCATCACGCTCCTTCTCGATCCGAGTGTCCGCAGAATTCTCTTCGTGCCGATCCTCGCTCAGTCCATTCTGTTTGGCTACGGCGCTACCTTTAATCTGGAGGAAGCGCCTTATGTGCTCTATGATGCTTCTCAGACGCCGGATTCTCGAGCATTGTCGGCAAGGCTTGAAGCCAACCGCATCTTTAAGCGCGCAGCGGAAGTGCCCTCAGCTCAGGCCTTTACGGCAGCCGTTGCCGACGGCCGCGCACTTGTCGGCTTTTGGATCCCTGAAGACTTTGCGCAAAAACTCGCACGCGGCGAAACCGCTCCCGTTTATGTCGCTGCTGACGCACGCAACACGACAACCGCTAATGTTGCGGTCGGCTACGCTGCGGCAATCATCGAAGAATTTAACGCATCCCGCCAAGTCCGATCGGTTCTGGAGCTTAAAGACCGCTACCGCTACAACGAAAACGGCATCACTCGCTGGAATATCATGACAGGACTGATTTTAGGCCTGGCGATGATTCAGGTGATGCTCCTCGCAGGGCTTGCAGTCTCGCGCGAGCGTGAGGAAGGCTCCTTTGACATGATGCTGATGACGCCGCTCACCCCCGTCGAAATCCTCATCGGCAAGGCCGTGCCGCCAATCGTTATCGGCGTCCTTCAAAGCGCCATGATCTTTGCCGTCTGCCGCTGGTGGTTTGACATTCCTTTTGCGGGGTCGCTTGCTTTGCTCTTTGGCGTCGTGCTCCTCTTTGCGGCCAGCATCGTGGGGCTGGCGCTCATGATTTCCGCCTGGGCGCAGACACTGCAGCAGTCGGTTGTAGCATGCTTCATTCTGCTGTTGCCTTCGCTCGTCCTCTCCGGCCTCATGACGCCGACAGCTGCCATGCCCGAATGGATGCAGACCATTACCATTCTCAATCCCGTCCGCTACGGAATTCTCGTGGTGCGCATGATCTACTTTGAAAATGCCGGCATTTCTGAAATCGCCCCCTACCTCTGGCCGATGACACTGATTGCCGCAGCATCAGTGCCAGGCGCCGTATGGCTCTTCGGGCGAAAAGTAGCGTGACGCCATTAAGGCCGAACTCGAAGCCTTCCCACAAACATGCGGTTTCAAACTTCCGTCACTTGATTAAAAAATCCGGCGTTAAAGTACTCAGCAATCATCCATCATTTCAGCTTGGGCCAGTACGACGGCAAATGCTAAGGCTGCCGTACGCCTGCAATCATTTTGGAGCAGCATCATGAAGGGTCTCATTCTTATCAGTACCGTCGCTTTCTCGCTCGCTTCTTTTGCCGCCTCTGCATCTGAAGCCCCCTCCGAATCCGTCTGTTCACTCACTCACCTGAAGCAGGTGGCGGATAAGGAAGGCCTCGATCCTGCAGGGCTTTAGCCAAGGAATGCATCGGCAAAGGCTATACTGCCGCCAAGGCTTTCTTTGCGGAGGGCTACGACGCCGGCAAGGAAGGCGCAGTTTCGGGCTATGACAAAGCGAAGGAACTCGCCAAAGACGGCTATGAAGACGTCAAGGAAGGCTCCAAAGACGCTTACGACAAGGCCAAGGACGGCGTTGTTGAAGGTGCCGGCGCAGCTTGGAACGGACTCAAGGAAGCCGGGTCTTCTGTGAAAGAGTCGCTTTTCGGTTCCAAGAAATAAACATTGGGGACACAGCCCGCAAAGCCTCCGCGGTCAGCCAAATGTCCGCGGCTCTTTTCGACCGGCAGACGTAGAATTCGTTCTCTATGCTTTCAAAGGACGGCAGGCTGACTGGGCGTAAAGCGCATCGCACGCCTGCGGCAGCCGTACACCATATAACAAGCAATTTCCAGACAATGCCAGGAGACAAGTTCATGACCGCATACACCGAAAAACAGTACGTTGAGGAAATGATCGCAACGCGTCGGAAGATCCACCAGACGCCTGAAGAAGGCTGGACGGAATTCCAAACCACCTGGCTGGTCGTAGAGCGGCTTCGCGCTTTAGGGCTTAAGGTGCTGCTCGGCACGCAAGTCATCAATCCCAAAGCGGTGATGGGCCGTGACCCCAAGCTGGTTGAAGCCGCCGTCAAGCGTGCGCTGGCTGCCGGCGTTCCGCAGAGCTTTATTGATGAAACGGGGGGCTACACCGGCGCTGTTGCGGTGCTTGAAACCGGCCGCCCCGGTCCTGTGACGGCTTTCCGCAGCGACATGGACTGCGTGCTGGTCACTGAATCCGATTCACCCGATCATCTCCCGACCGCCTGCGGTTTCAGCTCCAAGCGCCCGGGCTTTATGCATGCCTGCGGCCACGACGGACACACTTCTGTTGCACTTGAAGTCTGCCGCTGGCTCGTTGATCACAAGGATCAGCTCAAAGGCACCATCAAGGTGCTCTTTCAGCCGGCCGAAGAAGGTGTCCGCGGCGCAGGCGCCATGGCTGCCTCGGGCGTGGTCGATGATGTCGACACCCTGATCGGCGCTCATGTCGGCACTTTCGCCAAGCTCGGCACGATCGGACTTTGTGAAGGCGGGTTTCTCGCCTCCACCAAACTTGACGTTCACTTCCACGGCCGTCCGTCTCATGCGGGGAGCGACCCTGAAAAGGGCCGCAGCGCACTGATGGCCGCCTGCGCGGCCGCCATGATAATGCAGGGCATTCCGCGCAGCGGCGAAGGCACGACCCGCATTGCAGTAGGCCGGCTCAATGCCGGCGAAGGCCGCAATGTCACGCCCGTTCATGCCGATATGCAGCTCGAAGTGCGCGGCGAAACGGGTGAGATTAACCAGTACATGGTGAAGAACGTCGAGAACATCGTCGAAGGCGTCAAGCGCGCTTATGAAGTCGAAGCTGAAATCGTCAAGGCCGGCGAAGCCACAACGCTGCCCTCCTGCCCCGAAGTGCTCGATCTCATCGAATCGGTGGCCAAGACCGTTCCGGGCGTCGAGTCGATTGAACGCTTCAACAAGCCCTCGGGATCGGAAGACTGCACGCTGCTCATTGAGCGGGTGGTTCAGCACGGCGGCCGCGGCGCTTACTTCCTCTTCGGCTGCAACCATCATGGTCATCACCGTGCCGATTTCGAAATTCAGGACGAGACCAGCCTGCCGATGGCCTTCAACATGTTCAAAGGTCTGGCACTGCGCCTCAACGGCATTTGATCGGCTTCAAGCGTACCTCCTTTTGACACGTCAGCCTTTTGAACAGTACTGTGCTGCCGGTTTGAAGTGCGCTTGAAAACAAGCCATATCCCGCTGATTAACAAAGGATCGGCGGGATATTTTTTGTCCGTCAAAATCGCTTAGCCGGTCTGTAGAATCTTTGTTCATACCTATTCACGGCAGCGGCAGGAGAAGAATTCAAATGGCTACCAGACGGCAGTACGGCACCACATGGTGGGGCGCAGCGTGGCTCGCTGCACTTGAAAAAGTCGATGATGCCAACCGGCTGCCGCGCGGCAAGTCCTACGCCAATACGGGACGCGTTGAGCAGCTTTCGTTAGCCGCCGACCGCCCCGGCTGCATAGAGGCCTTTGTCTCAGGATCGGTCTACTATCCTTATGAAGTGACGGTCGGCATGAAGCCCATCTCGGCGCGGGATGCCAAACGACTGACCGCCTCCATTGCCGCCGATCCGGATTTGGTTGCCTCACTCATGGACGGCGAACTCCCGCACGGCATCGCCGATCTCTGCCGAGAGCTCGACATTGAGCTTTTTCCGCGAAGCTGGCGCTCCATGCAGCTTTCCTGCTCTTGCCCGGACTCTGCACGCGTGTGCAAGCATCTCGCCGCCGTGTTTTACGTGATGGCCGACCGTATCGACATCGACCCGTTCTTCATCTTCCGCTTCCGCGGGCTGGATCTGAAGGCCGAGATGCGTAAGTGCGGCATCGATGTGGACCGAGCTGTGAAGGTGAAGCCTCTCGATGCATCCGAAATTTTGTCCGTGAGCGCCGCGCTGATGAGCGAAAAAGAGAGCACTTATGCGGCTGAGAGCACCCCGTCGAATGAAAAAGCTCCCGTTCCTCTCACCTCGGGATCCGCCGCCGATGCCGCACTGCAAAGACTCCGAAGTCTTCCCTACGCCGAGCTTGAACCTTTAGGCGAAACCATCCTCAAGCTGATCCCCAAGACCTCCGCTATCTCGAACAATCCAAACTGCACGGCCTTCACGCGCCAAGTCATGCGGCAAGCCGAACGAGAGGCCAGAAACGCCATTGCGGAGGCTTTTCTTTTAGAGAGCAGCCTCTCGCAAGGCATTGACGAGCGAATGGAGGCGGAAGCGGCCGACGAGGAGCAAAGCAGCGGAACTCCTCTCCTCACGCCCAAAGCCGCTTGGAGCGCTTTTGCAGATCCATTTTTTCATGCGGAGGGCTCCGGGCGCAAAGCCGCACAGCAGGCATGGGAGAAAGCTTCGGCAGAGATCAAAACACGCACGCTTCCAAAGCTCACGCTGGCCGCCAACAACCTCTCGTTTGTCATCGGGCTTGAACTGCCGGCAGCCTCAAGCCGGTCTCAGCCCAAATTTGTGCCGGTCGACTTAAGCGAATTCTTTTACGCGCTCTTCACCTCCCTTTCCCGCCGCGAAGCTCAGGCGCTCAGCCCGGAAATCGAATGCTGGCGTGAAACTGCAGCGGCCGCTGCGCATCTCCTTGAAAACGGCGCCCTCATCCCCGCTGCGGTTTCTACAGAAGCCCTCAAGGACCCTGCGCCTCGCATCTGGTGGATACCAGCGCTCAGAAGCAAACCCGTGCGCCAATTGGTCAATGCTTTGGCTCAAGGCATTGCTCCGTGGGCAGACCGTATGGTCGAGTGCGACGCAGCACTCGGTCCTGACGGCGAAATCGACCCCAAACGTGCTGCGGTACTGTTGCTTTCTGCGGCCTTTTCGGGCTTCATCAACCGAGGCGTACTCGGCTGGAAGGCATTCAAAGGACCGTCCGACATCTTTGAAGCAGCGGCTGCCTGCTGCTCGCTCGACCAACTCGACGGCAAAGTCATGCCGTCAGCAGGCGAAGCGCTGGCACGCATGCTCAAGCCCTTCGCTTTGGGCGACGCCTATCCTTGGCGGCCGGTTCTAACCGTACGCAGCGCCAAAAAAGACTGTTTTGCCGTCAATTTCGGTATTCTCGGACGTTGTGCCGATCTGCACAAAGCTGCTGAAAACGAACTCTCGCGTCCGCTCTCGGCTGAGGATCTGCCTGAAAACACTTCCCCCGAGGACATTCCCAACATTCCCAGCAGCCCCGACATGCCGCCGGCCGCCCCGGATTCGGAAGCACTTTTTCGCGAAGCGAATGCTGCTGCAGGCCGAGCCTCGTCTGACTCCTTAAGCGCCGGCTCAAAAGAACCTCAACTGCCGATGGATCGGCCGGTACTTCTGCGCACCTTGCTCAGCAATCCCGTCTGGGCAAACCACCGCTTTGCCGCACTCACCATTTTGAAGACTATTGCACAGGCCTTCCCGGTGCTCGACGGCATCCGCAAGCGCAAAGGCAAACCCGCATCGCTTCCCATGGAAGACTTGAAGGACTTTCTCTTTGACATTGCACCGCACCTCAGCATGCTCGGCATCACCCTGATGCTCCCGCAGGCCATGCGCAATCTTCTGCGGCCCAAGTTGGTGGGCGCAGCCGCCGCCAATATTGACTTCATGAAGAGTCCGCTGGGACGGGACGCCTTGGCTGCCTTCGATTGGAACGCTGCTGTCGGCGGCCGTCTTTTGTCGAAGGACGAATTCCAGGCCCTTGCCGGCAAAGCCGGACAGATCGTCCAGATCGGCGATGATTTCGTCTATCTCGATCCTGATGAAATCAACCGCATCAAGAAAACGCTTGAGAACCCTCCGCCCATGACGGCGCTCGAACGAATGCGGGCCGTGATTACCGGCGAATTTGAGGGCGCCGAAATTGAAGTTTCCAATGACGTGAAGGAAGGGTTAAAGCGGATTACCGAAGTCACCGATGTGAAGCCGCCCGAAGGCCTTCAGGCAACACTGCGTCCCTATCAGGCGCGCGGCTACTCGTGGCTCATGAAGAATACGAAGCTGGGCCTCGGCTCGCTGATTGCCGACGACATGGGGCTTGGCAAAACGCTTCAGGTTATCAGCGCCGTGCTTGAATTGAAGAATACGGGAGAGCTGAAAAAGAAAAAGGTCCTCGCCATTCTGCCCACTACGCTGATAGCCAACTGGACCCGAGAGCTCACAAAGTTTGCCCCGACAGTGACTTTCGGTGTATACCACGGCGCCGACAGGCAGCTGCCGGCAGGAGCCGACATGCCCGACGTGCTGCTGACGAGCTACGGCACGCTGCGCAGAGACTATGACTTGCTCTCTGCCCTGAAGTGGCGCCTGCTCATCATCGATGAAGCCCAGGCGGTGAAAAATCCCGGCACGGCGCAGACTGCAGCCGTGCGCGGCATCAAGGCGCAGCAGGTGATTGCCATGACGGGCACGCCGGTGGAAAACCGTCTGATGGAATTCTGGTCCATCCTCTCGACGGTACAGCCCAAGCTCCTCGGCTCCATGAAGGAATTCGCGGACGTCTTTGCGCGTCCGATTGAAGCGGATCATGACGAACGCGCGGCAGAAGCTTTCCGCCGCCTCACGGCGCCCTTCATGCTCCGACGGGTGAAAACCGATAAGTCCATCATTGCCGATCTGCCCGAAAAGAACACCATCGATCATTTCGCTCAGATGCATCTCGAACAAGCTGTGCTTTATCAAGAAACGCTTGATCGAATGCTTAAGCAAATCATGGAGGCCGAAAAATCGCCGGAAAACAACACACCTGCCGGACGGATGGCGCGCCGAGGCCGTGTTCTTAAACTCATTACGAGCCTGAAGCAAATCTGCAACTCTCCGTCGCAGTTCCTGAAAACTTCATCTCTGACGCCCGATTCCGGCAAGGGCGATGCCCTCCTGGAAATCCTTTCGCAGTGCGCTGATACCGACCGCAAGGTGCTCATTTTTACGCAGTACCGCGAAATGGGCGAACGGCTTCAGGATTGGATTGCGCAAGCTCTCGGCGAGCGCCCCGACTTTCTGCACGGCGGCGTATCGGCAGAGGAGCGCATGAAAATGGTCGACCGCTTTCAGGCAGACCGCACCGTGCGAAGTTTCATTCTCTCCCTCAAGGCGGGCGGCACAGGGCTTAACCTTACCGCAGCGTCGGCCGTCATTCACTATGACCTCTGGTGGAATCCGGCCGTCGAAGCTCAGGCCACGGACCGGGCATTTCGCATCGGACAGCGCCGAGACGTGCTGGTGTACCGCTTCATTACCGCCGGTTCCTTTGAAGAGCGCATCAACGACATGCTGATGCAAAAACGCGACTTGGCCGACATGACAGTAGCCGCCGGTGAAAACTGGATCGGTGACCTTTCAACAAGCGAGCTGGCTGCTGTTTTTAAGCTTGGTTAACCCCAGCTCAATAGCTGTTCTGATGCACTCACGGCGATGCGGTTTAAGCCCGCAGCTCAATGCTGGCAGTGCGGGCACCAGAAAGTGGACCGCCCGCCCTGTTCAATACGGGCAATCGGCCGGCCGCAGATCGGACAAGGCTTCCCTTCGCGGCCGTAGACCGCACAAGCGAGCGGGAACCACCCGGTTTCGCCGCTCACGCCGTGAAAGTCATGGAGTGTAGAGCCGCCCGCCGCAATGGCGGTCTCCAAGGTTTTGCGAACAGACTCAAGGAGTCTGCCGGCACGCGCTTTCGAAATGGCATCCGCGGGCCGCGTCGGCCGAATGCCAGCCGCAAAGAGCGCTTCTGAGCAATAAATATTGCCGCAGCCGACGACGATCTTTCCTGAGAGCAATACTTCCTTGATCGATCGATGCGTCTTCTGAAGTTCCGTATAAAAACGATCAGCCGTGAGCGTCGGATCCCAAGGCTCACAGCCAAGTTTCGTCAAGGGAAGCGACTTTCTCGGGTCCGTCGTCATAAATAGAATGGATCCGAAACGTCTTGGATCCGTATAGCGAACCAGTACATCGCCAAAAACGATATCCGCATGATCATGCTTATGGGCGCTCGGTGCCGGAAGAGACCAGATGCGCCATGAGCCGCTCATGCCCATATGCGTGAGGAGCCAGCGCTTCTCTCCAGCAGCGCTGCGGAAAGTCCAGATCAAGTATTTCGCCCGGCGCTCGAGATGCTCCAGTGTGAGTCCCGGCAGCAGCGCCGCCAGATCTTGGAGCGGTTCACGAAGCTTGGGCGTGCGGACATTAACGGCTGTGACGCTGCGGCCGACAATGGCCGGCGCAAGGCCGCGGCGGGTGACTTCAACTTCTGGAAGTTCAGGCATGAATCAGGGAGCTGCAGGGAAATACGAATGCCTGGCATTTTATTGCCGGCCGCTTCTTCATGCCGCTTCCGCTTTGTCACTAAGAGAGCTCGCGCGTATAGAAATGCTTCAAAGCATCAAAAAGGGCTGGGAACATAACCGTTCCGTGCACCTCATCCGGAAAATCTTGTCGGCGCACCTGCATGCCTTGAGACTCAAGTTTGCCAATAAAGTCTGAGACCAATGGATCTGCTGACAAGCGAGCCCCCGCTGCCGGCCGCTCAGCACTGGCTGTGCGGTCCTTGCGCGGCTTAGTGGCAAAGCCGAGATAGAGCCGCCGTCCCGGGCCGGCAGCAGCCTTGTCGCCCAAGCCGTCTGCCGCCGCTTTTTGAATGAGTCTGCGCTGATCCCACCAAAAGCTCGGATCCGCCGCAATAAAGTCATCAAATGCATGGGGCTGAGTGAGCACTGCATTGACGGTAAAGAGCCCGCCGAAGGAGTGACCAATCAGCGTACGGCGAAGAATCCGCATGCCGTCAGGGAGCTGCGCTTCGACACTCTGACGAAGTTCACCGGTGATGAAATCCAGAAAACGCCCTGCTCCGCCGCCTTGCAGCGTAGCCGCCGGATCCAGACGGCCTTGCCGATCTGCCGCTGAAGCCGAGGGCGTCAGATCACGCGTACGATTCTCTTTGTTTACAATCCCCACCACCATCACCCCGCCAATGATGCCGAGACGGGATTGTTCAAGCCACTGTGCATAAGCAGCCGCCGCCGCGAAGAAAGTTTCGCCGTCGAGGAGGTAGAGCACGTGCACGCCCTTCAGTGCGGCCTTCTGCCGATCCGGCATGCGGATGCGCAGTGCCCGTATTTCTCCGAGCAAGGGTGAACGAATCTCTGCCTGAAAACCGGTTTCGAGTTTGTGTCCTCTTTTAAAAAACACCGGCTGCGGCACTGCTGACTGCGCTGAATTGGACGCGTCATGCACACCGATCGGACTCGGCGAAGCTGATGCAGGCAAGACATTGAAGCCGACAGCATCCAAGATGCCGAACAGAGCAGCTGCAGAGAGAACCTTGCGGCGAGATAATCGGATTGAAGACATGGCTTAATTTCAAATGGTTGGGATGCCGCAACTTTACTTCATGCGAATGATTCTTGTTGTCAACTGTCTTCTTATTTTCAGCAACGTTTTCACAAATTCTTAACAAATTAATAAAATTGTTCGGTTTTTCTTTACTTATCGAGAAATTTGCTAGACTCCTGCATTCATTAAACACTGCGGAAATACCCGCTCTTTTGAATCACATTCTCGTATGCTGACTACCCTTCCTCGCCGCCTGCGCGGTCTTCCGACACCGATGGCCGGACTTGCCCTTGGCGTTGCAAGTCTTGGCTGGTGCATGGAAAATGCTCTTCCGCTCAACGGCTGGGGACAGCTCATCGGTGCGTTTACCGCCTCAGCACTCCTTTTGCTGCTGGTTCTGCGCTTCGTACTGCACGCCGAAACGCTGTGGGAAGATTTGAAACACCCCGTCGTCGGCAGCATCGTCCCCACGTTTGCCATGTCGCTCATGGTGATCTCCCGCGCGCTGCTTCACGCTTTCCCGACATTTGCCGCCGGGCTCTGGTGCGTCGGCGTCACGCTTCACCTGGCTGCCCTTATTGCGTTCATTTGGTTTCGCCTGCGCGACCCTGTGCTGGAAAAAATGGTTCCCTCCTGGTTTATTCCGCCAGTGGGCATCATCGTCGCTGACGTCGCCTTCCCCGGCGTTCCGGCATTTTTGCCTTTTGCCCAGACGCTTTTTGTGATTGGTCTTGTCTCTTATGCGATCCTTCTGCCGACGATGCTCTATCGGCTCTTCTTCTTGCCGCAGGTCGCCAATGCTGCCAAGCCGACACTCGCCATTCTGGCCGCGCCAGCTTCGCTGTCGCTTGCCGGGCTCCTCTCCGTCTACGAGCATCCCCATCCGATCCTCACAGCGCTCCTTTTCGGCATCGCCGTGTTGATGACCATCGCCATCTACTTTGCTTTTTGGAATCTGCTGCGTCTGAAATTTTCACCCGGCTATGCCGCTTTCACCTTCCCAATGGCGATCGGGGCAACGGCGCTCTATAAGCTTTCGGACCTTGTCTCCCATTACGCCGGAGCTCAGCAATACGCTTATGAGCTCAGGCTCTTTGCACACTTCGAATTAGCGATTGCCGCCGTTGTCATCAGCTACGTCTTCGTGCTCTACATGAAAAATCTCCCTCAGTTCCTGAGGAATAATTAACGGCAGGGCTTCAGTGAATCAGCTGTACTGCTGCGCACGGCTTTTGCAGGCGAGGATCAAGAATCGCTGCGGAAGCCGTAACTGCATTGCTGACACTGCGGCAGCGGATTAGCCGCAGAGATATTTCGTTCATACAGCCCGGCCCAGCGGCAGATGCTCTGGAGAATAGGGACGACAGATTCGCCTTTCTCCGTCAGACGATATTCCACGCGCGGAGGAATTTCATTGAACTGCTCACGCGCCACCAGTTGATCGGCGATAAGTTCTTTGAGCGTTGCGGCCAAAATGGCATCCGAGATATTTGCCATATCTCGACGCAAGGCACTGTACCGGAGCTTTTTCTTCTCCGCGAGCACGCAGATGATACGTGACTTCCATTTGCCGCCGAATACTTTCAGACCATACTCCAGCGGGCATCGAATGTCTTTTGCATATTTCGGCTCATACACCTTGCTTCTCCGATAACTATCTGTTTTTTAATAACTAATAAATTTATTAGTTACTCATTAATTTATTGATATATTTCATTCTTTGAGTATAAATTTTAGGATGCTTCTCGTTGCAGGAAACGCGTATTGCAACTTTTTCAAATTTCCACCTCTTGCGCCGGCACAGAAGTTTTTCTTTGGACTCATAAGATGAAAGTCAAGGCATACCTCGAAATCACCATGCAAATTGCGCCTGCCAACCGTCCGGCAGCAGCCAAGGTCTACCAGGATTACCGCGCGCCTTTTCTGTCAAATATCACCGGCGCGCTTAGCAAGGAACTGCTGGTGCGCGACCTCGATGTGCAGGTCATCCACGGATTTGATTCACCCGAGCATGCACAGGCCTACCTGACGAGCGACTTGTTCAAAAATGATGTCGCTCCCAGTCTCCAGCCGCTTTGGAGCGCAGCGCCTGATGTCCGCATCTATACCGTCGCCTAACAGCCCGATCACAGAAGTGACGGAGTTTTGACCCAGTCAGATCGCCGCTTTGCCGCTCCGCCTTGAGCTGCCTCAACGCGGAGCGGCTGCGGCTATGAATCCTTTTCTGACACAGCTCGTCTGCAGTCAGAGCCTGGCCAGCAGAACCCGCGCTCCGTCATTCCGCTTCGGGCATGTACTACAAGAAGCCCCGCGTCCAGCCAATCGTGCTGTTCGCCGACTCGAACTTACTGGCTTACTTTTTGGCTGTGCAGCCATAATGCGCAACTTTTTCATGACTGACTCAATCCTCGGCAGAGGATTTGCCGGCAGTGCTCATGAACCATCAAAATAGATCCATTCAGGACGGCGCCCCGCGTTAGTATTCTGGTCTTTCAAGCGGCAGGAGGATCAATCAAGCATGGATGCACTTTCTCAGATACTCGCAGCGCTTTCCGTCAAAAGCTACACCGCCACAGGCGTACGCGGCGGCGGCTTTTCCATTGCCTATCCGGCTTACCCCGGCATGAAGCTCTTGGTGCCGCGCAAGGGAAAAATGTACTTCCTGAAAAAAGCGAGCTCAGTACCCGATTCAGCGCTGAGTGATGCCGGGCATGCATCTGCCGGGTCTTCAGCATTGTCTGAAGCTCAAAGCACGTCTGACTGGATAGAACTGCTCCCGGGGTCGTTTTTACTCATGGTTGAGCCGACAGGTTTCATTTTTACCGATGATCCCAAGCTTGAGCCTCATCCTTCAGCGCAAACCCCCTATGAGCTCCGGGGCGGTCTCGCAGATTACGGCATTAAGCCCGGTTACGAAGAAAATATTTTGCTCGCTGGGAAAATGACGCTGGACCCGACGGCTGCCGCTCAGCTGCGCGCTGCGCTCCCTCCGCTTCTGATCCTCAAGCCCAATGACAACGAGGCGGATCGCCTTGGATGGATGATGAAAATGCTCCATGAAGAGGTCGAATCTTCCGGACCGGGCAGCTCACTGGTGACCACCCACTTGATGCAGCTTGTGCTCATTGAAGTCATTCGATGCTGGATTCATTCACCTGAAGCGAAAAACCACCCCGGCATTTTTCTCGCGCTGCGCCAGCCGACGCTCTTTCGCGCGCTCTCGGCCATCCACAATGCGCCGGAAAAACCTTGGACGGTCGAAACCCTTGCCCGCGCCGCAGGTATGTCTCGCTCGGGCTTTGCCAAACTTTTTAGAGAAAGCGTCGGCGAGACGCCGCTCGCCTACCTCACCCAATGGCGCATCACGGCAGCCTGTCAGCTCCTGCGTGACACCAATCTCTCCATCAAAGAAGCGGCCTCCCGACTTGGATTTTCTTCTCCGGCCCTATTTACCGCTGTCTTCCAGCGCATTATGGGAATGACGCCGACACAATGCCGAGAGCAGCAGATGCGGGAACTGACGGCAAGCCTTGCTGCTTATGCGGCTTATGAAGCTTATGAAGCTTCCGGCAATGTTCGCCAATAAGCTGAAGTCCCCACAGTCGGCAGAAACCGCAAAATTTAGACGAAACCTAAAGTAATTTGGACTAAACGGCATTATTAGTCCATCATTTTGTTCCTAGAATGGCGTCCGTTCAAATTCCATTCCAAGGATTCATGATGGCTCTCCGATCAATCAACAAACAAAACAGCCCTTCTGACGGCCGCCGTGCATTCACCTTCACCGTAGCGGCGCTCTGCGTGATTATCTGCTTCGCCGCAAGTGCAATACCAGTTCCCCTCATTGCAATCTGGACACAGGCACTTGCGCTTACCACTTTTGAAGTTTCCATGACAGTCTTTGCCTATGTCGGCGGCTGCCTCGCGGTGCTTCTCTTTTTCTCAAAACTGTCCAATTATTTCGGCCGCAAAATAACGGTCATTCTCGCCCTTGCCATCGGCATTGCCTCCTGCCTTTGTTTTATCGCGCCGCAGAACGCCTCAGCCATCATTTTGGGACGCCTGCTTCAGGGTGTTTTTGCCGGTCTGGCAACCAGCGCCGCCATGAGCTGGACGGTTGACACGGCGCCCAAGTCCCATGCATGGCTGGGAACTGCTCTGAGCGCAGCCGGTCCCGGCATCGGATTCATATTCGGAACCGTGCTCTCAGGCCTCTCCGCCGAAACCGGCATCATTTCGGCAGACACCCTCTTTATTGGACTTGCGGTCACGCTTGCCGTCGTGCTCGCAGCAGCAATACCAGCGGTCGAAACGATGCGGCCGGGGGCTGTGTCGCTGATCCGGGCATTGACCCCGAGCTTCGGCATTCCTCCGAAAGCCAGAAAGGTTTTCCCGCTTTGCGCTGTCAGTTATATCGGCACCTGGGCGCTCAGCACTTGGTTCCAAGGCTTCTCTGCCATGATCGGCAGTGCAGTTTTTACGGATGGTCAGCCGTCACCGGCGTCTGCCGCTCTCACATACATGCTTTTAGTTGCTCCTTATGCTGCCGGCGGCATCCTTTGCGGGAAACTGAACCCGCGCAAAATGCTTTTGCCTTTACTGACCGGGTATCTGGTCTCCGGAACCGGAATGTTTGCGGCAGCAGCCTATGCCTGCCCGATCTTCTTTACAGTACTCCTTGCTCTATGCGGCTTCATCATGGGCGCGATCTGCTCTTTGGCGCTCAAGCTCCTCATGGAATGCGCTGACATCACGGAGCGCGCTCAGACGATTTCGACGCTTTATCTGGCCGGCTATCTCGGCACGAGCATTCCGTCTTTTCTGCTCGGTTATTTTGTGCCGAACGCCGGTCTCGGCACCATCGGCCTGGCATTTTTCGGTTGGTTTGCCCTGGTTTGGATCAGCGCTTTCGCCTTTAGGCGTCTCGCCGCTCAGCCTAACGGCGGCAGCACGGCTCTCCAGCCGCAATCGGCCGTTGCGATGGAATGATATTCAAGCATCTCGGTGAGCCCGCTAAACCGGGATGCCTCGCATAAGCCTCCGTTCGGTACTGCTGACGGAAGCTTTTTTCTGCCCGGACTTTTAAAAGACTTGTCGTCCGTCCGGATGAAACGAGCTCATCCCTTCCAAACTCAATCTGCAAAGCTCGATGCATGTACTCCGAAAATCACCATTTGACATGGATTGACGCCTTCATAGGAGCTTCATCGTCCTAAACTGTTGCTCACGCATTAGCCGCCCGAACAACTTTTTTCTAAGGTTTGGAATATGCTCAACGACCGTCCCTGCATCGTCAATTTGATTTCCTCGCGCAATACCGGGCATCCGCTCTCACTTCAGCTGCCGCAGTTAGGAGAAGTTTTCTATCGTGATCAGCTCACGCCCGAAGCAGCGGCCAAACTCGGTCCCAGCGTTGATGTCCTTGTTGGTGCATCCAACCTCAAAGTACCCAAATCCGAACTTGATCTTTATCCCAACCTCAAAATGGTTGCGGATTTCGGCGTCGGCTATGACGGCTTCGATACGGCGGAAATCATCCGGCGCGGACTCCGCTTCAGCCACACCCCTGACGTGCTCAGTGAAGACACGGCTGACCTTGGCCTCGCGCTTTTGCTTGACGTCACTCGACGCGTCGCTCAGGGCGACGCCTTTATCCGCCGCGGCGACTGGCCGAAGAAAAACTTTCCGCTGGGACGCCGTCTTTTCGGCAAAAAGCTCGGCATTGCCGGTCTCGGACGAATCGGCAGCGTTATCGCTCAGCGCTCGCAGGCCTTCCGCATGGAGGTCGGCTACACCTCACGCTCACCCAAGAACGTCCCTTGGCAGCGTTTCCCCGACATGAAAGCCTTGGCTCAGTGGTGCGACTTCCTCATCGTGGTCATTCCGGGAAGCCCCGAAACGCATCACTTGGTTAATGCTGAAGTGCTCGATGCGCTCGGCCCTCAGGGGTATCTCGTCAACATCGCCCGCGGCGCGCTTGTCGACACCGATGCCCTTATTAAAGCCCTGAAGGAGCACCGCATTGCCGGCGCTGCGCTTGACGTTTTTGAGCACGAACCTCACGTTGAAGAAGGACTCATCGCGCTCGACAATGTTGTGCTGACGCCGCATCAAGGCTCTGCAACCGTAGAGACCCGCGCCGACATGGCGGATCTTGTCATGCGCAATATCCAAAAGGCGCTCTCCGGCCAAGCCGTTATCACCCCGGTGCCGGGAACGCGCAAAGACTAATTTCCGTCCAATCATCTTCGGCTGCCTTGACGCCCAGTCTAAGCATGTGGAGAATGCGCTCACCATAGTGCAACCGCATGCTTGGCCGCCGGCGCGGCAAAAGGATTTCTAATGGCTGTTTTGATGCCGGAACCTCAGGGTACTGCTCTGGGTTTAACCACCGTCTATGCGGATCAGTACGATCCGAAACTGCTTTTCCCCATTTCCCGCAATATCGGGCGCGACGCCATCGGCGACCACGACTTCATCGGCACCGATATCTGGCGCATGTATGAATTCTCCTGGCTAAACGCCAACGGACTGCCGCAAGCGGCAGAAGTTGACCTCTTCGTGCCGGCATCCTCGCCTTCGATCATCGAGTCAAAATCGCTCAAGCTCTATCAAGGCAGCTTTGCACAAACCCGATTTGCGGGCGGTGCCGAGCAAGTTGCGGCGATTCTGAAGCGAGACCTTTCCAACGCCGCCGGCGCTCCGGTTGAAGTGGCCGTCAATACGCTGGACACTTGGACGCCGACGATTGACGATCTGCCCGGAGAACTCCTCGAGGAAGCCTTCCCGGATGTGAGCATTACTGATTTTGAGGTCAACCCCGAACTCCTAGAGAAAGCGCCGGCAGCGATCGATACGGACGTTAAGGGCAATATTCGTGCGGCGGTTTGGCGCACGAATCTTTTTCGTTCGCTCTGCCCCGTCACCGGACAGCCCGACTACGCATCCGTCTCTATAGCGCTCACCGGCGAAGCTGTCGACCCGCGTTCCCTCCTGAAGTACCTTGTGAGCTACCGCGCCCACCGAGGGTTTCACGAACAGTGCGTAGAGCAGATCTTCCACGATCTGCGCTCGAGGTTCACGTTCACCGCGCTTGAAGTTCAGGCCTGTTTTACCCGTCGAGGCGGCATTGACATCAATCCTTACCGTTCCATGAGTTCCAAGATGCCCGAATTCGTCATCCGCGAAGGACGTCAATAAACTTGACGGCAAAGGACTGCAGCAGTAAAAAACTGCAGTCCCATTCATACAAACGTAAACCAGTCTGTCAGCAGGTTTGCTCTTTCATTTTGTTACTCCGTTTCGTGCGGGAAATAACGTGAAACAGACTTTGTCATTTCGACATAAATAAGAACAATTCTCATCTATTCACTGCACCCGACGCTTCTATGATCCTTTTTGTCAAATAACGGTCGCCGCCTTAAGCCCCTCTTCCAGAGGCTTAGAGCGGATGGCCAAGACCATAAAAAAGGTGAAAAATGACCACAAATCGTCGTGAGTTCTTCAAAACTGCAGCCGTCGGAGCAGTAGGAGCGGCGGGTATGCTGGGCGGTGTGACTGCTGCCGAAGCCAAATCGAGCAAATCCGCCAAATACGACCTCGTTATTGTCGGTGCCGGCTGCGGCGGGCTGGTCTGTGCCATTCATGCAGCAGAACTTGGCCTGAAGCCGCTCCTGCTCGAAAAGATGCCGATGCCTGCGGGCAATGCCATCTATGCCGCTGGCTTCCTGCTCGGTCTTAACACGAGCTTCCAGAAAGCCAAGAATGTCCCGGCCGATACGGCCGAAGCGTTCTATGACGACATGATGAAGGTGTCGCAGCAAAAAGCAGTGCCCGCTTTGACGCATACCGTCGTTGACAACTGCACGCGTCTTCTCGAATGGCTCCACAGCTTCTGCGGCATCAACTTCCTGACCGGCAACAAATTGGTGTGGCCGCAGCTTTATCGCTCCCACCTCGTCACCGGCGAACTGAAGCCGGGCGGAGCACAGCTCGTCATGACGCTCCTCAATAAGGCCAAGGCCATGGGCGTTGAAGTGCGCACGAACACCAAGGTGGTCGAGCTCATTGCCGACCCGAAGACGGGCGGCGTCGCCGGCGCCAAGGTGAAGACCAAGGGCGTTGTGTCGGAAGTCTATGCGAAGTACGGCGTTGTGCTTGCAACGGGCGGCTTCTCGGCCAATCAGGCACTCGTCACGCAGTACATCGGTTCTGCCGGCGCGAAAATGCCGATTCGCGGCTCGCGCATCGTCGCAGGCGAAAACATTGTGCTCACGGCACCCTTCCTGCCGAAAGTTGTCAACGTCGACCAGTTCCACTGCGGTCCGATTTACGGCCCGACCGGCGCCAACCCGCTCAACATTGTCAACAACGGCGTCTGCGTCAATCGCCAAGGCATTCGCTTTACCGATGAAGGTCAGACCTATGTGCAGATGTCTCGCGATGTCGCGAGCATGACGCCGGATAACTGGGCCTTCATGGTCTGCGATCAGAAGACGCACGATATGCCGATTCTGAAGAACGACTGGGAGTCCTACGCCCGCACCAAGGCGCCGGTCTACACCGGCCAGACGCTCGAAGAAGCCGCTAAAGCGGCCGGCATCGATGCCAAGACGCTGCAAAAGACCGTCGAGGACTTCAACAAGGCCGTTGCCGGCGGTGATGCAGGCAAGCTCACGCCGCCCAACACCCGTGACAAGGCTCCGGTCATTGATACGGCGCCCTTCTATATTGTCCCGTTCCAGGGCGGCATGACGGCCACCTTCGGCGGCCCGCTGATTAATACCGAAGGCGAAGTGCTCGACACGGAAAATCATCCTGTCGGCAATCTCTACGCCATCGGCAATGCGGCCGGCGGCTTGTTCTATGACAATTACGTGGGCGGAGCGCAGCTGACGGCTGCCGGTGTATTCGGCATGATTGTCGCTGAGCACGTCAAAGCGCTTAAATCCGGCAAAGCAGCTTAAAATAGTCTTCTTGCATGCCAATGCTGAGGATTGAGAAGCACGCTTCTTAATCCTCAAAGCCAAAAAACGGCGCCCATTTCTTCGTGAAACGGCGCCGTTTTTCGTGGCTCTTCAGGAACTTGAATTCTGCAGAGGGGCTTTCAGCCTTCTTCCTTAATGCTTCTCGGCCGCCCCATGAAGGAGCTCCGCAATCTGCACAATGTCCTTAGGCAGCGTGCGGCAGCAGCCGCCAATGCAGCGTGCGCCCGTATGTTCCCAGAGCGGCACGTAATGATTCCAGTCCGGTTCATGCGCGCCCTGAGCATGCCAGGTCTTCGTTGTCGGATCATACGTCTCACCGGAATTCGGATAGACAACCAAAGGCTTGTCTGTATAAGCGGACAACCGCTTCAGGCCCGGTTCCACCCATTCGCGCTTGACGCAGTTGAAACCGAAGGCTTCAACATGCGGATCGGCATCAAGACATTTGGCAAGAACTTCGAGCTTTGTGCCGTCGGGCATATCGCCGTCCTTAAGCGTCACAGTCACCCAGCAGGTGATATCGCGCTCAGCAATCATGGCGAGAAGCGCCTCAATTTCATCGAATCGGGGCTGCGTTTCAATCGCCAAAATGTCCATGCCGGAATTGAGCAGTTCGTCAAGGCGCAGCTGATGAAAGGCGTAATACTCTTCGCGCGTAAGATCGTAGGCGCCCGTATACTCGCTGCCGTCGGCCAGATAAGCCCCGTAAGGCCCAATAGAGCCCGCCGTGAGCAGATCCGCCGGATCCCATTCCGGATGATCGAGGAGCACATCGTTTTTCGCTTCGCGCACCAATTCTCCGCTCAAGCGAATCAAGCGGGAGGCTTCGGCCTTTTCAATGCCTTTGCGGGCAAAGGCCGCTTCAGTCGCCTGATATGAACAGGCCTCAACGGCATTCGCACCGGCTGCGTAGTAGTCGTAATGAACTTTGCGCACCAGATCCGGACACTCCAGAAGCGCCTTGGCACTCCAGAGCGTATCGTTGAGATTGAGCCCAGCGGCTTCGAGCGGAGTTGACATGGCTCCGTCAATAACGAGTCCGCCGCGGCGAGCAATAAGGTCGGCAATGGGATGTTTGGTTAAAGCCATCAAAGAAACTCCAAATCGGTTGTGCCGGATATTTTAAAGCGGCAGAGGAAACCGGCGATTTCGTCGTCTGTTTCATCCGCCGCTTTTAGGCAGCTCACTCAATCTGCTGAGCGTTCAGCAGATCCTTATTTGGCGGGCTGCTCCCAGGCCGGGTTGATCTGTCCCTTGAACTTTTCCTTGATGAAGGCAGCCACTTCTGGCGACTGATAGCACTTCACGAAGGTCTGCACTTCAGGCGACTGCACATTGTCCGGACGTGCGGCAATGATGATGAGTGCGTACTTAGCGTCACGGGACTCAAAGTAAAAGCCCTGCTTATTAACGTCGAGACCGCCGGAAACCGCGTAGTTCATCGGCACACAGGCCACATCAAGATCCTGCAGGCTGATCGGAAGCTGGGCGGCTTCGAGTTCAACGAGCTTCACGCCGCGCGGATTTTCCGCCACGTCATGAATGGAAGCTTCGCCCTTATAGTCGGGCTTGAGTTTAATGATGCCGGCCTTCTCGAGCAGAACGAGCGCGCGTCCGCCGTTGGACGGATCATTTGGAATGGCGATTTTCGTATCGGCCTTGATGTCATCCAATGAATGAATCTTGTTGGAATAAAGGCCCATCGGCTGCACAACGGCATTGGCAGCAACCACCAGATCCGTGCCCTTTTGCTTATTGAAATTGAGCAGGAACGGTTCGTGCTGATAGACAGCAACGTCAAGCTGCTTTTCGGCGAGGGCGGTATCGGGCGTGATGTAATCCGTGAACTCGACCACTTTGACGTCAAAGCCCTGCTTCTTAGCAACTTCAGCGGCCTTCGTCACGATGTCGGCATGCGGTCCTGCGGTCACAGCAACCTTGATGGGCTTAAGCTTCGGAGCCTCGGCAGCTGCGGGGGCAGCCGCCGGCGCCTGCGCGGCAGCCTGCTTTTCAGGCTCAGCCTTGCTGCAGGCAGTAAGAATCGGAGCTGCGCTCAGAGCAACGCCGAGGGCCAATGCGGATTTAAGGAAGGTGCGCTTCTGCATGGTGAACTATTCCTGTCGATAAAATTTTTGGACTTATACAGTTAAAAGAGACCCGTTTGCTCTAGAGCGCTGCAGAGAGCTGACTTCGTCACTGCGTCGACTGCGGGACCTGATGTCCTGGGCCGGTCTCTTCTTCGATGCGGAGCTTCTTGTCCGGACATCGAGCAGATTCGTCCGCGACGAATCTGATTGGAATGAATGCGTTGGCGGATCCGCGATCCGTCTGAATTATTCTGCCCGAAGAGCGCTCGGGAGCAGCGAGAAATCTGAAGGAGACAAAGTAATACCTCAAGGCAATTAGGCGGCTTGAGTATGCTCGATGCGGCTTTTTCGACCAGACGCACGGCCATCCCTCAGACCGCAGCCCGCACGTGCCTCTCATGGGTCCGAAGTTTTCAGGACGCAGTCTGGACGCCGCTGAAGCAAACGCACGCAAACCGGGACTTGTCGAAACACCATCCGCAGACTTTCGAGACGGCTGCAACATCTGCAACTTTTAGGCAAGAACCCGCCCTGCCGGTTGCAATTTGCGAATGTCTTCATAGATGCAATGGCGGCAGAATAAGCCCAACAACCGTCATTTCAAAGGAGTTATCTTCCATGACCAACATGAATTTCAAAGCGGCAGCGGCCGTCGCCGCCCTTTCTGCACTCTTCCTTGCCGGCTGCAGCGACGGGGCGAAAACAGAGCCATCCGCCGATGCCGCTTCCTCATCTGCAGCCGCTCCGGCGAAGACGGAACCTTCAGCAGCACCATCTGCGGCTGAGAATACTGCCTCTGCCGCACAGCCCGGCCGCGGCTGCCTGCAGGTAACCGCCGTCCATCCTTATGATCTCAAGGACATGCGCTTTGACGAAGCCGCTCAAGCCTTGGCGCATGCCACCGGCTGTGCAGTGCGCTACACCGATCAGGAACTTTCGGCAATGAAAATTGCACCCGTTGTCGGCACGATGTCGATCAAGGATGCCATTGCCGCAGCGCTCGACGGCTCCCCTTATACAATTTCAAACGCTACGGATGAAGTGATTGAAGTCACCAAAAAATAAAGGACTGAGGCTCTGTCAACGTTGATAGGCTGCACCCTCCAAAGATGCAGCCTATTTTCTTTCATGCCTTCAGGCAGCCGAAGTCTGCGGGCCTTCCGCCGTCACTTTTTGGTCTTGAGCGGTGTCTTCGATGAATCTCGTCCATCAGCCGCTTTTGCACCGTACAAAACGGACAATACAAGCGTCAGGATGCAGCAGACAAATGAAACGATGATCACCGGATAGGACAAATATTTTTGGTCCACAATCGGCGCGATCACGGCTGCGACGAAAACCAATTCGGAAATTTTGGCAACTTTCTTTATAAGAATCTGTAGAAGTTGACGCACGGTACACCTTCTGGAGGAATGGCTGCTGTTTTTAAATGCGGCGCTGGTGAACAAAGCCGCACTCCATCAACAGCATAACGTTGACGGAGCGGCCGTTAAATCAAACCTGTCCCATTTTGCGTTCTCAGGCATCAGTGAGGCATTTTTTCGCACGATCTTCTTCACTCTTGACGGCCGTCCGCCACCGGCGCTCTTTTGGGAGCCGCGTGGGCTTTGCACCGGCAGAATCGATGGGTTCGACGCTGCCGGAGCAAACATCCGTTGTCGTCATATGTGCATGACTATATGAGGATTGAGTCGGGCTTCAATGCTCTCTGCGTCCTGCATGTTCCAAAAGAAACCGTCAGTGCGTGGTACGGCGGATGATCATATTTCCAAAGAACTGGAAGATGCTGATGATGGCGAGAATAATGAGCACCGTCAGCCAAATCATGTCGCGGTAACCCATCTGATAGCCGTAGCGAATGGCAAAGTCGCCGATGCCGCCCGCGCCGATCGCGCCGGCAATGGCCGTAATGCCCACAAAGCTGACGAAGGTAATCATCGTCACGCGGGTGATGCCAGGGATGCTTTCCCGCAGATAGACGCCGAAAATGATCTGCCGCGGTGAAAAGCCCATTGCCGCACTGGCCTCTACGAGACCGTGGTCAATTTCGGAGAGCACCGATTCGATCTGACGCGCAAAGAAAGGCACCGTACCGAAAACGAGCGCAACGAAGCTCCCCGTCACGCCTGAACCGGTACCGACCAGAAAGCGCGAGAGCGGGATCAGAAGCACGATCAGGATAATGAATGGAATCGAGCGGATGATGTCGATCCCGCGGTCAAAAATCGTAAAGAGCGGCCGATTCTCAAGGATGCCGCCCGGACGGCACGTGACCAGCAGAACACCGACGAGAATGCCCAGAATCCACGAAAGAATGCCGGACACGCCAATCATTGTGAAGGTCTGCCCCAGGCAGGTCAGCAACTCACCGCCCAATTGCTTGAGGTTGGGCGCAAGAAAATAGATCCAGTCAAACATTAGAGAGCCTCCACGACGACGTTCTGGCTGCGAATGAATTCAAGCGCATTTCCTACAGATTCAGGCGTACCCGAGAGCGTAACGGCGAGTTTGCCGAGCGGCGTACCCTTGAGCAGCTCAACATTGCCGAAAATGATGTTGGCCTCCACGCCGAAGCGCTGGTAGAGCTCGACCATCAGAGGCTTTCCGGCCGAAGAACCCGTATAAGTGAGCAGATACACCGTCTGGCCGTGATTGACGCCGTCGCCCGAACGGGTTTCTTCAAGGAGTTCATAGAGATCATCGACATTCGTCGCTGTATCAATAAAACCCTTCGTCACCGGCATTTTGGGATGCGAGAAGATCTCGAGGATCGTGCCTTCCTCGACCACTCGGCCTTTTTCCATAACTGCCGCACGGTCGCAGATGTACTTGACGACCGACATCTGGTGCGTGATCACGACAATCGTGATGCCCAGCCGCTGGTTGACCTCCCGCAGAAGCTTCAAAATCGACCGCGTCGTCTTCGGGTCAAGTGCGCTCGTCGCTTCGTCGCACAGCAGCACCTTGGGATCATTGGCCAGCGCGCGGGCAATGGCCACACGCTGCTTCTGACCGCCGGAGAGCTGCGAGGGGTATGCATCCGCTTTATCAGAAAGCTCAACGAGCTCCAAAAGCGACGAGATCTTGGCCTTGCGTTCGGCAGGCGTAAGCGTCGTCAGCTTCAGCGGCATTTCGATGTTCTCGGTCACCGTGCGCGAGGGCATCAAGTTGAAGTGCTGGAAAATCATGCCGATACGCTGACGAACTTGACGCAGCGCCTTTTCGTCGAGCTGAGTGAGGTCGACACCGTCGACGATCACTTCGCCTGAGGTCGGCCGCTCGAGCAAATTAATGCAGCGCACAAGCGTGGACTTCCCCGCCCCGGAAAAGCCGATGATGCCGAAAACCTCTCCGGCGTTGATGGCGAGCGAAACATCGTCGACTGCGGTGACGGTTCTGCCGCCCGATTCAAACCGCTTGGTAATGTGATTGAGCTTGATCATTTGATTTTCTTGTGATTCAGGCTGATGAATGAGGGTTAATGCTGTTTTGCGGCCGAAGCCTGACGCACGAGCGCGTCGGCATGATCAGCCTTGATGTCGGCAAGCAGCTGCGGATCCGTCAAGAGGTCGAGCCCCGTGAGCGCAAGCGCTTTGGCGCCCAAACCGATGGAAGCCAGTCCGAGCGCAGAGCAGGACGCCGCTTTGAACTCTTCACTGTGACCGCGCACGGGCACTTTACTGATCCGGATCGTCGGCTGAATGGTGGGAATCACCTGTGAAACATTGCCGACATCGGAGGAGCCGCCGGCTTTTTCTGCCGAATCCTCAACCTTTTCGCTGCTGCCCGTTTCGGCAAGCAGCTCTTCCATACGCCGGCGGTAGACGGCGTCGAACTTAGGCGTGAGGATTGTATTTTCCACGCGGTTCTGCGAGGGCTTCATGGATCCCTTAGCCCCCGTCATCAAAGCTGCGCCCTCGACAATGCGTTCGACCTTCTTCCAAACCTCTTCGAGTACCGGAGCAGTTGCCGCGCGCAGATAAAACTTCGCCGCAGCGTATTCCGGGACAATGTTCGGCGCATCACCGCCATGCGTAATGATGCCGTGAATGCGCACATCGGCCGGGAGGTGCTGGCGAAGCGCATTGATGCCGTTATAGACCTGAATCAGTGCGTCAAGCGCATTGATGCCCTGCTCGGGCGCACTCGCGGCGTGCGAGGCCTTGCCATGAAATTCAATGTCTACCGGCGCACAGCCTAAGGAAGGATTCGTCAGACGGTGGCCCGAGGAGCTCGGATGCACGCAGAGCGCCGCATCCACATCCTTGAAAAAGCCTTCGCGAACGAAGCTTCCTTTGGCACTGCCGTTCTCGCCGCCTTCTTCGCCGGGTGTTCCATAAACGCGGATTTCACCGCCCACCAATTTTGCGGCTTGTGCCAGCGCAGCGCCGGCGAGCGCACTGGTGGCGCCGAAAAGGTTGTGACCGCACCCGTGCCCGAGACCGACCAGCGCATCGTACTCGGCCAAAAAGCAAAGAACCGGACCGGGTTTGCCGGATTTGAACCGTGCGTCAAAACCCGTAGGATGACCGGCCACATCAACCTGAACTTCAAAACCTTCACTTTTAAGCAGCTCAGAAAGCCGCTTGCAGGCAAAGTATTCGTGGTTGCTTGTTTCAGGATGCGCGTGAATATCGCGCGCGGCAGCCTGATAGATTGGAAGGCGCTTCTCGACAAACGCTTTGATGATCTGTTCGGGGGATTCGGTAGTCATGACGGTCGGCTTTCTTTTTTTTGAAGGGATGGATGCTGACGCTTTTTTTGGGAGCCATGCAGCGCTTTCAGATACGCCCCAAAAAACACTGCAGATGAATGAAGCGCAAAACCGTCCGGGCGCAGCAGCGCAGATCCGGACGGTTGAATGCGGCGGCGAAAAAGCATCGGACGGTGCTTTTTTTTGAGAGCCTCTTACTTCAGTTTGTAATCAGCAGCACCAGGCCAGACCGGCACGTAGGCACCCTTATAGGCATCCTTGAGCGTCTGGGCTACATCCTGCGTCTGATAAGCGGCAACCACCTTCTTATAGACAGGATTGTCCTTATCGGCTTCGCGCGCAACGATCACGTTGACGAGCTGACCAAAGTACGGATTCGTCTTCGGATCCAGATTTTCCGAGAAGATTGAATCCGCATAAGGATCGAGCTTCGCGGTAAAGGCATTGCCGCCGTTGATGACCGCCGCCGTCACATCGAGCAGGAGGTTTGCGAGCATGCCGGACTCGGCCTCAACGATCTGCACTTTCTTATTGAAATGCGTGATGTCGGTTTTATTAGGCACGTAGCCCTTGTCGGGATTAAGCGTGAAAAGACCCGCGGCTTCAAGCAGCTTCAGCGCACGGCCGCCGTTGGTCAGATCCGCCGGAATGGCAATCTTGTCGCCGTCCTTGATGTCGGCAATCGCCTTGATCTTCTGCTTGTTGTTGAAGACGCGAAGCGGCGTCACAAGCGTGTCGCCGATGGCGACGATCTTGTAGCCGTTGCGCTTGATGTCATTGGCAAGATATGCCTTGTGCTGGAAGGCATTGAGATCAATTTCCTTATCTGACAAAGCGCGGTTGGGCGTTGCATAGTCGGAATACTTGACGAGCTCAACTTTGATCTTGTCTTTCTCAAGGAGCTTATTGACGGTGTCCCACTGGGCGTTGTATTCGCCGACAACACCTACCTTGACAGTTGTGATATCCGTTTTTTCATCACCGCCGCAACCGGCGAGCGTGACAGAAACGAGAATGGCAGCGGCTGCAGCAGCAGCGCTCTTGGTGAATTTGGTCATGTCTGAAAAGTCCTTCTGACGATGTTCTTGATTCTTTTGTCTGAAAGGGAGCGCCGCGCGCTCCACGCCTTCTAAAGAGGATTTGCAGCTCCGCTCGAATTCCCGCGGAATCCGACGCTGCAGAAAATTGAAGGCGCACTTATGTGCGGAAGGGAACGGCCGATCATCCTATGAGGCAGCGGTTCCTGACACACCCTCTAGCGCTCTGCATAAGCATCTAAGGGGCGCGTTCTGTAAGAATATCTGATGAATTCACTGGGTGTACTAAGCACAATTGCCAGGTATTGATGATGTTCGTCGAAGCCTCAGCGAACATTCGTTCATGTCTGCCTCTCTCCGGTCTCACTGCAGCGCTGTCGGCCTCACCCGCGCCTATTCGAATACGGACAATGAGGCACACTCAAAGCGTTTTCATCCCCGCACGCGACGGGGCTGAAGCATTCACCAGGAACCGGAGAAGAGCATCCGCATCTGGGTTCAATTCTTTGAGATTGGGCACATGCCAGATACGAATCAAAAGCGAAGCCCAAGGTTCATCGAGCGTTAACGCACAGACTCTTTCATCCTTTTTGGCAGCCTCAAGCGGCAGAATCGTTACGCCGCGGCCTGCTGCTGCAAAATGAAGCGCACTCGCGTAGCTCTCCGTCCAAATCTTGACGCGGAGCCTGCCCCCCGTCTTCGCCACCTCTTCGTCAATCACGTGACGCAGCGCAGTATCTCGATCGAGTGCAATGAAATCGAAATCAAATAAATCTGCGAGCCGCACACCCTTTTGTCCCCTCAAGGCCTTCCCTGCCGAAGACTCGGGTGCGAATACAGCAGCGAGCCGCAGCGGCCGGTACGGCGCACAAAGCAGTTCGGCGTGACCTCCCGTCCAAGAGGTGAAGGCCAGGTCACAGGTGCGGTTCAACACCGAATCGAGCAGTCGTCCTGCTCGAGCATAGTTAGTGAGTTTGATGCTCACCTCGGGATTCTGCTCCAGAAAGGCACTGACGTCGTCTGCCAAGCCAACCGTCATCGCATTGGGAAGCGCTGCCACGCACACCTCCTGATGATTCCTTCGAAACCGCGTCAGAACACTTTCCAAAACTTCTGCATCGTGGAGCATCGCCCGAACGGCATGCACGGTCTCAACGCCCGCAGGCATCAAATCCACCCCGTGCGGTCTACGCTCAAAAAGCTTCACGCCCGAACGAGCTTCGAATGCCTTAAGCCTCGCAGAGGCTGAACTGACCGCCAAATGAACTTCAGAAGCAGCCTGCGATACAGAACCCGCCCGTGCGGCGGCAGAAAAAAGACGGAGATCAACCAGATCGTAGGTAAACATTTTGTCGGTACTTTAATGCTTTGCATTGTGATTTCGTTTTTAACGAATTCACTATTCGCAAGAATAATAAACCAACATGATGATATTTATATAGTATTTCGTCGTTCTCACGACAAAAAACTCAATCGATTTACTCGTATTCGAGAATTCTTCATCACTCTTTCAAGAACAGCATTATGCGTGCCTTTCGTCTCTCCGCAGCCGCACTCTGTCTGAGCGCCGCATTTCTCTCCTTTCCTTCCGCTTATGCTGCCGAGCCTGCTGCCCAGGAAGTCATTTCGGCTTCAAGCAGCTATCTGCAAAGCATTCAATGGGACGCCGAATACGACGTTGTCATCGCCGGTTACGGCTTTGCCGGCGCCGCAGCCGCGATTGCTGCTGCAGATGCCGGCGCCAGCGTGCTGATGGTTGAAAAGGCGCCCTACGGCAAAGAAGGCGGCAACAGCCGCTACGCTCATCAGGGCTGCCTCTTTTTTGATCCCTCAGCACCCGACGATGAGCTCTTTGCCTACATGAAGGCGATGCAGAACGGTGCAGACAATCCTTCCGATGAAGTGATTCGAACCTATATCAAAGAAACCAAACATCAGGCTGAATATCTCAAGAAACTCGGCGCAGATCCTAAAGTCACCCCCAACGCGGCTGAATTTCCCGACTTCAAAGGCGCCAAGTACATTCAGCGCGTCTTTGTTTCACTGCCGGGTGCAGACGGCAAGCTCTATGCGCTGATGCAGGAAAATGTTGAAAAACGCGCCAGCCGCATCGACATTTGGTACGAATCGCCGGCAGTCAAACTCCTTCAAGATGAAAAGACCGGGATCGTTCACGGCATGGTGGTCAAAAGCGAAGGCCGCGACCGCTTTATCCGTGCCCGCCGCGGCGTCGTACTCGCTACCGGCGGATTTGAAAACAATCCGCGAATGTATGAAAACTACGCCTACGTCTACAATGCATTCCCCAAAGGCGCGCACTTCAATACAGGCGACGGCATCGAGATGGCGCTCGACGTCAATGCCAAACTCGTCAACATGGCCGTCGTCAACGGCCCGGATCCCAACGTTATCAATCCAGACACGGGCGCGGCTTACGGCTATCTGCTGCACGACACCTCGCACAACATTTCCGGATGCGGCTTCACGCGCAACAACGCCGTCATCGTCGGCGCTGACGGATGGCGCTTCATGAATGAAGCCACCCACTCCAAGCACGGCCGCGTGCCCTACCACAACGGCTGGACTCCGCTTGTCATGCCCGACAATGCCTTCATGATCTTTGACGATGAAGCCCGAAAATCCGAATGCATTTACGAATCCTGGAGCAAAGATTCCGAAAAAGAAATTGCTTCCGGGATGGTGAAGAAAGGCAATACGATTGAAGAGCTTGCCCGCCAACTCGGCATTGATCCTGACGGTCTGCGCCGACAGATCGACTTTTACAATGAACAGTGCGCCAAGGGTGAAGATCTTCAGTTCAAACGCGGCAAACGCTATTTGAAGCCGCTCCTTTCCGCACCTTTCTACGGCGTCAAAGTCGAGAAAACCTTCACGAATACGCAAGGCGGTCCGGAACGCAATGAGCGAGCCGAACTTATCAAACGCGGCGGCGGTGTGATTGCTCATCTTTATGCCGCTGGCGAACTCGGTTCCGTCTTTCCGAATCTCTATAACGGCGGCGGCAATATCGGGGAAGCGCTTGCTTTCGGCCGAATCGCCGGCATGGAAGCCGCGCGGGTCAAAACGGATGCAGATCCTCAGAGCGTCATGCAGGGCGCCGCGAACTGGCATCCCAAAGCCGTTCGTGCCTCAGCAGCTCAAGCCGGCGAAGTGACGGGCCGCAGCCGGGGTATCGGCGGCGCAATCGTCCTGGGCGTGAAGTTTGACGGCGACCGCATTCAAGCCGTCCGTGTGATTGAACACCATGAAACGCCCGGCATCGGCGCAAAGGCATTGGAGTCGCTGCCTGCTGCAGCCGTCGCGGGAAACGGCAAAGTCGACAGCATTTCCGGAGCAACCATCACGACCAAGGGTTTCCGCGAAGCCATCGCTGACGCCATTAAGAACCACTCTGCCAAGAAGCAGTAACTGAGCCGCCCGCTCAAACGCATGGCTCCTTCGAGTGCCTTCGGGGCGCTTAGGCTCTCCGAAGGCACTCGCCATAGAAAACGCCTGCGAACAAAAGAATGGGGGCGCAAGTAATCCGAATGGTCAAATGACAATTGGACTTGAATCGATACAATGCAGTGATGCCGTCTGTTTCAACGATGCCTGCGAGAGCTGCGGGCATCCATTGCCAACGCAATCTTTATAGAAATACTGAGCGCCTGGCGCAGCCGCATATTGAAAAGAGTCTCTTTGACACTAACACCAAGGATTCACCCGCCATGCTGCTTGACCATATCCTGAAGCCTCGTGCAGTCGCCGTCGTCGGCGCCTCCACTCGTCCGCACACGATCGGCAACGATCTTCTGAAGCGCCTGCTCGAATACGGCTTCAAGGGACACATCTACCCGGTCAACCCCAAGGGCGGCGAGATCGAAGGACTTCGCGCTTATACGTCCGTCAACGAACTCCCCGACGGCGTGGATCTGGCGGTCATCGTTGTCAACGCGAAGTTCGTGCTTTCCACCGTTGACGAATGCGCTGCCCGAGGCATCAAGGGGCTCGTCGTCATTTCCGCGGGCTTTAAGGAAACCGGCGCCGAAGGCCGCGAGCTCGAAGAAGCGCTCGCTGCCAAGGTCCGCGCCAACGGAATGCGCATGGTCGGGCCAAACTGCCTCGGCGTCGTCAACACCAACCCGAATGTGCGTCTTGATGCATGTTTTGCTGAAAGCCTCCCCGTTGCGGGCGATATCGGCTTTGTTTCGCAGTCGGGCGCATTGGGCGGCGGCATCCTCAACATTCTCAAGGACCTCAATGTCGGCTTCGCGCAGTTTATTTCGATCGGCAATCAGGCCGATGTGAACGCGGAAACGGCGCTTGAATACTGGGAAAACGATCCGGATGTGAAGCAGATTCTGCTTTACATGGAATCGATTCCGGATCCCGCGAACTTCCGTAAGCTCGCCACCCGCATTTCCAAGAAAAAGCCCATCGTTGCGCTCAAAGCCGGCCGCTCGGCCGCCGGTGCTTCAGCGGCCTCTTCGCACACGGGCTCCCTCGCCGGCGGCGACCGCGCCGCCGACGCGCTCTTAAAGCAGTCCGGCGTCATCCGCGAAATGTCGCTCAAAGACCTCTTCTCCACCGCCAAAGTGTTCGCCAACTGCCCGATTCCGAAGGGCGACCGCGTGGCGATCGTCACCAATTCCGGCGGTCCCGGCATCATGGCGACCGATGCGGTCTGTGAATTCGGCATGCAGATGGCCCCGATCAGTGACGAAACAAAGGCGGAACTGCGTTCCTTCCTGCCTGCAGCCGCCTCGGTGAAAAATCCCGTCGACATGATCGCCTCTGCCCCGCTGGAGCATTACCGCCGTACGGTCGAAACGGTTTTGGCCGACCCGAATGTCGACATGGTGATGGTGATTTACCTGCCGTTCCTTGGCCTCAAAGACATCGATGTTGCCCGCGAACTGATGCGAATCCGCGCTGATCATCCTGAAAAGCCCATCGTCGGCGTCTTCATGACCAAGAGCGAATTCTTCCAGCAGCTCTCCGAAATGAAGGTCACCGTACCCTTCTATATGTATTCGGAAGAAGCAGCAGAAGCTTTCTGCCGCCTCAACCAGCAGCGCCTCTGGCAGGCTCGTCCGGAAGGCGTGGTGCCGCAGCGCCCGATGGACGAAGATCGTGCACTCTCGATCTTCAAAGCCGCCGCCGCTGAGGGCCGCCGCGAACTCACAACGCGCGAATCCCTCGAAGTGCTTGACGCCTGCGGCGTGCGCACCTGCCGCAGCGGCATGGCTCACAGCGAAGCAGAAGCCGTTGAGCTCGCCGCCCGCGTGGGCTACCCCATTGTCATGAAAATGACGTCCAAATCCACCTCGCACAAGACGGATGTGGGCGGGGTGCGTGTCGGCATTGCCGACGAAGCACAGCTGCGCGCCGAATATCAGGATCTGCTTGCCAAGCTCGAGGCCAAGGGGCTGCTTGAAGGTCTTGAAGGCGTCATCATTCAGGAAATGGTCAAGAGCAAGCGCGAACTTGTCACCGGCATCGCCACCGATCCTCAAATGGGTCCGATGATTATGTTCGGTCTCGGCGGCGTCTTTGTTGAAGTCCTTAAGGATGTCGCTTTCCGCATCGCGCCGCTCACCGACATTGATGCTCAGGAACTCATCCGCTCCGTCAAAGCGGTGAAGCTCCTTGAAGGCGCCCGCGGCATGATCCCTGCACAGATGGACAAGGTCGAAGACACCCTGCTGCGCATTTCGCAGCTCGCCGATCAGCATCGCTTCGTGAAGGAGCTTGACATCAACCCGCTGATGGTGAGCGATAAGGACGGCGAACCCATCGCTGTTGATGCCCGCATCGCTATCGACGTGGATGCCGTGAAAGCCCTTTGATACTCACGTCTTAGCAACTCTGTCAAGCCTCTTTCTGAGATTTGAAAATCATACAGCCTGAAGCAATCCTTTGCTTCAGGCTGCTCTTCAATGACCGCGAGCACTGCATTATGCTGAGGGAAGTTCGTGCCACGGTTTCGGCAGCACGCAGCCAGTCCAAGAAGTCACATGGATTCCAAAAATGCTTGATCTTCAGCGCTACGCCTTCTACGACGCCAAACGAACCATGCGTTTGACGCTCGAGCCGGTTTCCATCCTCGAAATGCTTCAGGATCTGCCGGGAGAATTGCTTTTCTCAGCACCGCTTCCTGCTGCCAGACTGGGTGTTCCCTGCGCATCGCCTGACGTTATGCATGCGCGTGCTGCGGAATTTGCCCAATTCGATGAAGAAACGGCCTTTCGTCTGTGGTTCAATCCCGAACCGTCGGCCGACGGCAGAAGCGTTTACGTATCCGCTCCCGACGCACTGCCGGAGATGAACGGAGCGCCGGACTTCGGCATCGCCAGCGCGGGCTTTCTCATCGGCAGTACGCTCGAAATGCTTCAATGGGTTCAAAGTCTCACCGGTGCGGAAACCCCTGACGAACAGCGCTCAGAGCTTTCCAAAATGCTTTCTGCAGCTTGCGAACCGCCGCATGCCGCAATTCTCACGGAACTGTCGAGCGGCACGGAACTGATGCGCTGGCCCGTGCAGTGCGGCAATCCCATTCGAGCACTTTCTCAAGCCGCCGCACAGTGGCCGGAAGTCAAGTTCGCCGAAGACGACTTCGAATTCACCTTGAAGCCGGATCTCATCCACGACCTGGGATGAGGGATGGGCAACATTGAGACGATGGCTCTCCGGGCACAAAAAAGCGCTGAAAAATCCCTCGATCCCTCAGAGCCTCGATATACGCCATGCTCCGCCCCGCAGTCCGCTGAGGCGAAGCGTGTTTTTCACCCGATTATTGACGCGACTTAATGACGTCTGCAATCGCCTTGGCAGCAACGGAAACATTGCGCAGATTCAGACCCGCAATGCAGATGCGGCCGTTGCGAACGCCGTAGACGGCATGCTCTTCACGAAGCACATCCATTTCTTCCGGCGCAAGACCCGTGAAGGAGAACATGCCCTTTTGCTTGACGGCAAAGCTCATATCCACGCCTTCGGCCTTGCCGGCCTCAAAGAGCGCCGTGCGCATCGCATGAATGCGGGCGCGCATGCCGTCAACTTCCTTGCGCCAGGCCGCTTCGAGCGCCGGGTCGGCGAGAACTTCGGCCACAATCTGGCCGCCGTGGCAAGGCGGGTTGGAATATTCCTGACGAACGATGCGCTTGAGGATTGAAAGCACCACTGCCGTGGATTCCTGAGTGCCGCAGTAGATATGCAGCGCGCCCACGCGTTCGCCGTAGAGTCCGAAATTCTTCGAGCACGACGTTGCGGCCATGAAGGTGAGGCCAAGCTCAGCGAAGAGACGAATGGCATAAGCATCTTCCTCAATGCCGTCGCCAAAGCCTTGATATGCCATGTCAATCAAGGGAAGGAGATCCTTTTCCGCCACGACCTGAGCAACCTCACGCCATTCCTCATGGGTGAGATCAAGCCCGGTCGGATTGTGGCAGCAGCCATGGAGGAGCACCAGCGTCTTGGGCGGAAGTGCCTTGAGCGCCTTGATCATGGCGTCAAAATCCACTGCCGAGCGGTCAGCCGAAAGGTACGGATACTTGCCGACAGAGAGCCCGTCAGCCTTGAAAATCGCAATGTGATTGCCCCAGGTCGGATCCGATACGACGGATTCCTGGATGCCCAGGAACTGATGCGCAAACGCGGCGCCCAGCTGCAGTGCGCCGGTGCCGCCCAGCGTCTGGACAGTGGCAATCGTGCCGGCGGCAACTGCCGGATGATCCTTGCCGAAAACGAGCTTCTGCACGGCTTGACAATAGGCGGGGAGCCCCGACATCGGCATGTACGTACGCGGCTGATGACGGTTCGTCATTCGGCGTTCGGCCTCTTCGACCACCTCAAGGAGCGGCACCTTGCCCGCTTCGTTCAGATACACGCCGACGCCGAGATTGACCTTATTGGGACGCTCATCGGCCTGATAGAGACTGACGAGACCGAGAATGGGATCGTCCGGCATGGGGGTGAGAGCGGCAATATCGTTCTTAAGCATTTGATGCGTCCTTGCAAAAAACAAAAGAGAGCGGAGAGGACAGTGCGGCGGCACCCTGCCGTCAACTGTGCGAATGGATTGGAACATTATGAATAATGCGCATGCGCTTTGGCGAACTGCGGCAGAGTCCGCCGCTCTGCTGAGCGCAATTTGCGCCCTGCCCTTTGATGCTGTGCCGACCCACCTCGGGTAGATTGCTTATGAATACTTCGTCGATCGTCCTACACTGCTCAAATCCGATACGATGTTTTTGAGAATAATTCTCAATTAAAATATTTCTCGTTTTTTTCTTTAAGCAGACAAGTACGATGGATGGAGAACTCCTGGCCGTTCTGAAGTGGACAGCTGTATATACAGGATTTACATTTCTGTGTACCGCCGCAGGCGCCGCAGCTGTATTTTTTCTCAAGCCTGATGCCAAGACAGAACTGGCTGAAACGCTTTCGCTCGGCTTTGCTGCCGGCATCATGACCGCTGCCTCTGTCTGGAGTCTGATCATACCGGCTCAGGAAATGGCGCAGAAACAAGGGGATACGCCATGGCTGATAGCCTCCTTAGGGATTGCTGCCGGCGCGGGTTTTCTTAAACTCCTTGATGCCGTGCTGCCGCACCTTCACCCCGGCGCTTCGAAACCCGAAGGGCCTAAAACAAAGATGCACCGTGCGATGCTTCTTTTTCTGGCCATCACGCTGCACAACATCCCCGAAGGCGGATCGGTCGGTCTGACTGCGGGACTTGCAGCCATTGCCGGCGATTCCGCTTCACTTTCTGCGGCTTTCGCGCTGGCCTTGGGCATTGGCATCCAGAACATCCCCGAAGGCGCCGCAGTATCACTGCCGCTTGCCGGACAAGGCGTATCGCGCTGGCGGGCTTTTTGGTTCGGCACGGGTTCAGGCGCTGTTGAGCCGCTTTTTGGCATTCTCGCAGCCCTTGCCATTCCGCTCTTTCTCCCAGTGATGCCCTTCATGCTCGCTTTTGCCGCCGGGGCCATGCTTTACGTTGTGGTCGAAGAGCTCATCCCTGCCGCCCATTTGTCTCAGCACTCTGACGCCGGCACGCTTTGCTTCATTTTCGGCTTTGTCATCATGATGGCGCTCGACACCGCATTAGGCTAAAGCGACTTTTTATGTCGTTATACAAAAAGATTTAAAATAAGGCATTTTCAAAATAGTACAAATACGGTAGCGCTCGAAAGCCAAGAAGGATCATAATCAAATCAAGAAAGAAGACTGTAATCATTCGTCTTCCAAAGGACGCTGACCATCAGTCTTCCAGCACGGCGCCGCGGATAAGTCCCCCGCTGAGCGCTCCGGAGCCACCCATAATGAAGGAGTGTTCCATGCGCATTCTCGTACCGGTTGACGGCAGTATTCCCAGCCGCAGTGTTTTACAGTTTGTTTCCGACCGCGCCAAGCAAATGCCGGTTATGCCCGTTGTTCAGCTCCTCACGGTTGAGCCGCCGGTTCCTTCAAGCGGCATCGGCACGATGATGGAGCTCGAGGCAGTGCGTTCGGCGTTTGCCGCCGAGGGCGAACGAGTGTTTGAATCCCTGTTGCCTTCCGCAGGCGGCATTCCGCTTTACCGCGCAGTCGTCTACGGGCGGCCTGGTGAGGCGATTGCCAATGCCAGCGACACCTTCTGCGCCGACTTGATCGCCATGGGTACGCACGGCCGCAGGGGCGTCTCCCGTCTTTTTATTGGTTCAACATCGCACTCGGTGCTCGCACTTGTCGAACGCCCGCTCCTATTCATTAAAGGAACGCAATATCCCGAACCGACAGAAAACCTGCATATCACACTGGCTGTCGACGGCTCCAAATTCGGCAGTGCCGCAGCGAAATTTATCGTTCGCTCGCGCGACTTCTTTGGTCCCTGCCCAACGGTTGATGTCGTGAGCGTGCTCCCCGATATGGAACGCTGGCTCACCAACCACTCCGTCGGTTTCGAATCCATAGTTGTAAAGACCCGGGATCGCTGGAACGAAGAAGCTGATGCGCTCTGGAAAGAAGCTGTCGCTGCGCCGCTCGAAATCCTCTCGCGCGCCGGCATTGATGCCCGCGGCGTCAAATATTTCGGCAAACCTGCGCAAACAATTGCGGAGCATGCTCGAAAGACCGGCGGCATTGTTGTCATCGGCAGCCATGGCCGCGGAAACTTCCTGCAGGCTGTGCTCGGCTCCACGGCTTCAAAGCTCTGCGCTGTCGTTGATCAGCCGCTTCTCATTGTGAGGATGCCGTCAGGTGCGCTTGACCCCAAAGCAGAGAATGATGACCTTCCCATGACGCCGGAAACGGACTGGGACACCTGTGCGGAGCCCTCCGAACCTTCGGCGGCGTCACATCATGGTGAAACACCCAATCAACACTGATAGACACGAAAGAGGAGCGACGAAGATCGGTCGGAAGCTCCCGGTGCTGATACTGTCAATAAGAGATAGTGAAGCTTTAAAGAAACAAAGCTTCTCAAAGGAGTGAAAATGAGGATTCTGATTCCTGTAGACGGAAGCACATGCAGCCGCGCAGCTGTTCGCTTTATTGGCGCCCGCTCGAAGTTCATGGGCGAAAAACCTGACGTAACGCTGCTCAATGTGCAGCAGAACATTCCGGGAACGGTGATTGAGCATTTCAGTTTGGAAGCCGTTCGGTCCGTTTATGAAGCTGAAGGCAAGGCGATTGTTGAGAAACTCGCGCCTGAAATCGAGGCCTACGGCATTGAACCGCATATGGCGGTGCGTATTGACGACTGCGGACCAGCTGTCGCCAAAATCGCAGTCGACGACAATATTGACCTGATTACCATGGGGTCTCGCGGTCTTTCCCCCGTTAAGAGCTTCTTCCTGGGTTCTGTTTCCCGCAGCGTGCTTGAGCACACGACAACGCCCGTACTGCTCGTGCGCGAAAAAGAGCTCCCCGAACGCGAGAACCTTCGCCTGCTGCTCGCCGTCGACGGCTCGGATTACGGTGAATCGGCCGCAGCCTTTATTGCCGACCACCCCGGTCTTTTTGGTCCGAATCCCACTATTGACGTGATCTTTGTGGCGCCCGACTACACCAAGATGGCGCTCGCGGAAGTCGACAGTGTGACGCCCGCGCCTACGCTGAAGTTCTTTGAAAAAGAGAACCAGCTGGCTTGGGAAAATGCCGTGACGCCGGTGCTTGCCACGCTTCGCGATGCGGGGTTCGACGCCAAGGCCGTTAAGCGCACGGGCGATGCGGCTGAAGCGATTGCCGCCTATGCCGGCGAAAACGCGGACCTCATCGTCATGGGTTCGCACGGCTGGGGCAAGTTCAAATCTGCAGTGCTCGGTTCAACCGCCGCTAAAGTCGGTGCCGCAACTGAACTGCCGATCCTCATTATCCGTTCAGACAAAGACGAACTTCTTGTTTGAGCGTCAAGTTTTCAAACTCAAAGGACATGCCACATGCGCATTCTTGTTCCCGTTGATGAAAGTCTGCACAGCCGCCGCGTGATCGAATTCATTTCGCACCGCGAAACGCTTCTCGGCACCACGCCGGAAATTGAACTTGTGAACGTGCAGTACTCCGTGCCGGAAACGATCATCCATCTTTTCGGCATGGAGGCGGTCAAACAGTACTACCTCGAAGCCGGGAAGAAGGTTTTTGATGAGCTCGGCCCGGAGACTCTCCGCCGCCGCGGCGTCACCGAACGCGTCCTTTACGGCGATATCGGCAAGACGCTTGCCGAAGAAGCAGAGGTCTTTAAGGCCGATCTGATCGTGATGGGCACCCGAGGCCTCAATCCCGTCAAGGGACTGCTTCTTGGCTCGGTCTCCAACGACCTCCTTGCCCGCACAAAGGTGCCGATGCTCCTTTTGCGCGACAAGACGCCGCCCTTGATGGACAAGCTCCGTGTCGGCATTTTTGTCGACGGCTCCGACTACGGCGCTGCTGCCGCAGACTTTGTGCTGCGAAACCGTGAACTCTTTGGTGCAAAATCGGAATTTACCGTGGTGCATGCCTCCGCGCCGATTCCAGACCCCGTCGCGCCTAATCCGGTTTCACCGCATATGCCTACGCTCACGCGACAAGAACGTGAAGCGGAGCAGCGCCGTGTCTTTGCTGACGCCGTAAAGCCGGTAATTGAACCCTTTGAGGCTGCCGAGCTAGCCGTGAAGGCTGAACTCGTCGTGGGGGACGCCGACCATGCCTTGGCCGACTATGCCAACAAGAATCTTGACATCGTGGTAATGGGCAGCCACGGCTACGGCAACTTTAAAGCGGCCGTTCTCGGTTCGACCGCCATGCATGTTGCCGCACTGACGGAAGCGCCTATTCTGGTTATTCGCAAGGATTAATTCCTAGAAAGCGATTCCATTACGCAGATCGGAGCCGTCATGGCCCGATCTGCTTTTTTTATAAGAAGTCCTCAGTCTCTTTTCACCCCGAAAAGTTATGCTCGGGCTCGCCCAAAAAAACTAAGCGCGCCTGACGGCATCTGCCGGTCAGGCGCGCTTTTGGCGTCAAGCGATTTCCTTTTGCTTAAAAAAGATTAGAAGGCATAAAGAACGCTGATGCTGCCCGCGGCACCGCGGCGATCGCCAACGTAGCCTTTAACGCCGATATCTGCCGTCCACGGACTTGAAGCCGAAGGCTTCACGGAGAGCCCCAACTCAAGAATGCCGGTATTGCCTGAAAGCGAAGGCACATCCAGCGCTGCAGCTGAACCGCCGAAAAGAATGTCAGCCTCTGCATCACCGTCAAAGACATGTTCGTATGCTGCGCCGACCTTCCACGAAGTCGTTTCAGAGAAGTCGCCCGTCAGACGGCCGCCGATACGCAGTGCATGCGTTGTGGCTGAACTCATCGAAAGCGTTTCGCCGTAACCCGTGCCGATATCGGTGTCATCGTTGTCGAGATAGGTGATCGTATAGCGGCCATAGAGGTCGAGCTGAACCGGATCGAGTTTGAACACATATCCGCCGCCGAGATGTGCGGAAGCATAGAAAGCATCTGACTCAAAATGCGCTGAAGCGTTCCCGAACGCACCGTCAAAATCGGTCGATGCAGAACCCGCCCGCACGGAACCTTCAAGATAGAAGGGCGTCGAGAAGTCATAGCGCAGGGCCGCGCCGACGCCATAGTAATCATGGTCGGCATCGCCTCGCGCACCGTTAACATGAGAGTCAGAAGATGCCCAGCCAGCTTCCACAAAACCAGCAATCAAAGCGCCGCCCACTCGGCCTGCCGCACCGGCAGCCAAGGAAGTGCCGCGCAGGTCAACATGAGAGCCGGTTTCATAGCGAGACTTTCCGCCGTGAATCGCACCGAAGGCCGTGAAGCCGGAAGCGCCCTGAGCGGCGCGAACCGCAGCATTCAGACCTTCGTCGGCAATGAACTCTGCACCCTGATTCACAAACGCCACGGAGCCCAGGAAGGCTTCGGAAAGCGTCTTGGAATTGGTGTTGGCTTCACCCTTGCCGCTGATTGTTGACTCACCGATCTGAAGGCCGCCGGAGGTGATTCCCATGCCGTCACCCGTACCAGCTTCGACGTTGTAGGTGAAGTCACCGGTCGGCGTTTCAACCACCACAACGGTATCTTCACCGGTCGTCACGGAACCGTTGATCAGCGTCTGACCGGCTTTGGCTTTCGCACGAATGCTCTTTGCCTCACTTAGATCGATGGCCCCCTCTTTAACCGTGAGGACAGCTGCCGTTTGTTCATCCGCGGCATTGAAAGCATAAGACTGTGCGGTTCCAGTCACACTGCCAACAGAGTTGACGCCGGCGAAAACAATTGATGTTTCGTCAGAACCTTCAAAATTCAATGCACCGGAAACTGTGGTGTCCGTTAAAGCCGCGCTGCTCGTGCCGACCGTACTGTTAGCGCCGGAACCACCCGTATACACATCCCCAGACACCGTTGTTGCCGTGATCTGCAGCTGGGCAGCTGTTACATTCGAACTGACAGCATCCCCGGAAGTTACGCCACCCGCATAGATATTGACCTTATTCGAATCAGAGCCCAATGTGGCATTGGAAATTGAAAGCGATGCATTTTCAACTGAAGCTGTCGAGCCCGTCTGATGAGCATATCCGCCGCCGACAATGTCAGCCTTGACCGTTGCACCGTCGATTACAACCGATGAAGAACTGGTTGTTGTCGTGAGTTCAATTGGCGGATTTTCTCCTGAAATGGTGTCTTTACTCCAAGAAACACCGCCGCCGACGATGGCTACGGGAAGAGTCTGCTTAGGTCCGGTAGCAACATAATTCACAGCCTCTATGGTGCCGCCAGTGATAATCACCTCTGACTTCCCTACGGAAGCTGTGGATTTCCAATCGACTCCATTCGTTCCATAGGCATAGCTCAGGCCGCCGCCGATTACACCGTTAACGGTCCCGCCGGTGATCTGAATTCTTGACGTGCCCGCAACATTGGCAGACATATCCCCGGATGTACCGTCCCCTATCTTGGCGTGCCCGCCGCCGATAACAGCCCCCGTTACAGTTCCGCCAGAAATCGAAATTAAAGTATCGCCTTCAACTGAACTCTCTACCGTTCCATTTTTACCGTTAACTTTGCCACCGCCGACAACGTTACCCTTAATGGTTCCTGATTTAACGGTGACGGAGGTTCCTTTCACGGAAGCCGATGCATCACCAGTGTCCTTTTGAGTACGCACATAACTGCCGCCAATAACTTCATCACCCAAGACAGCATTCGCGGCATCGATGACTATTTCACTTGTTCCGCTGATCGTAGAGGATGATTCTTCGTCTTTCTCCAGCAGATTCAGCAGGCTGCCGCCAATGACAGATTCAGTAGTCGTGATATTGCCGGACCCCGTGATGGAGACAGAAGTACTGCCGTTGATCGTACTTGAAGTGGCGTAATCGTCCGAGCCGCCTAATCCCAAGAGATCCCCGCCGACTACGCGGCCCGTAATGACAACAGCCTTTTTAGCGTCAATAGAAACAGAAGAGCCTGATGACACTGTCGACGACTGTTTCCCCAGAGCGGCACTGCCGCCGAAGACGCCGAACTCGGAAGAATCAAAGGTTCCCCCTTCAATCAGGAGAGAACTGACGCCGGTTTTAATAGATAGGTCCGGCTTGGCGGAATCTGATGCTTGTGTTTCACCATAGTTATCGGCAATACTGCCGCCAAAAACCGCTCCGGTAAAAGTTCCGCCGGAAATACTAAGGGAAATATTCCCTGTTTCTGCAGTAGTTGAGGCCGGGGTACCTTGATTGTTATAGCCTGTGGATTTCACACACGATCCACCGACCACACTGACCTTTTCTGCCCCGTTAATTCCCATACCAGCGCCAGTGACGCTTCCTCCTGAAATCACAGCCGTTACATCCCCTGTAATCAGGGTGGTCTTGTCCGAATTGTTGGCCTTGCTGCCGCCGATAAAGTACCCAACACTTCCGTCAGTCATAGTGACTTTGGTATCGCCGATTGTGACTTTTGGGCTCTCTGTATAGGTTGGTTGTTTGATGTGATTGCCGCCAATCAATTCATCAAATGTCCCTCCCGTGAGAGTAATATCAGTCGAATTTGCACTATGGTCGAAATTTGTATTAGCGTTTACATTCTCAGCATGGTCGTAGTACCACCCGCCGGTCAGTTTTCCACCTTCAGTTGCTGAGTCTTTGTTGTATTTAATCGGTTCGCCTTGTGCCTGATTGTATTTATAAGTGTTGGCAGCAAAAACAGATCCCATTGCCAATGCTGTCAACGAGGCAGCAATAATCGTTTTCTTCATCAAGCTCTCCAGTGAAAACAAGGGTTGCAGTCTTTTTTACCCCCCCCCTCTTCTGTCAAGCGTCTTGGTTTTCCTGATGAACTCGGGCGTACTCCCGGACGAAGAAAAAAAGCTTTCCAGCGATGAAGCAAAAACCATTAAGATTGGTGTTCCGTGAACATCAAACATTTGATTATCCGCAAAATTTGATTGCATTACCGTAATCAAATGAAAACTATTGGCATTGCCTCTGCGCAATGGCTGTCGTTCAGCGGATCTGTCTTTAAGGGTCCGTCATGTATACGCAAACAAGTGATTGTATACATTCGAAGCTGTATGATTCATCCTCGTACACCCCATTGAACTCAGGCTGCGTAACTTCTCTCACTTTTCCCAAATTAATCATGAAAAAAGCACTAATCGCCATGACTGCATTGACTGCATCCGCTCTGATCGCCGGCTGTGCCAACGTCCCCCGGGAAGCTCACCGCATCAATCTGATCACGCTCGATGAAGCGGAGGCCAACCACTGCAAGAGCCTCGGCTGGGTTGGATCGGTTTCGGTTCTCCTCATCAACGGCAAAGCCCGCAACACGGCCGTCATTCTGAAGAAAGCAGTCAAGATGCCCGGCGCGACGCACATTGCCTACACCAAAGGCGAGGCCGGCTATGCCACGACTCGAGCTCAGGTGCTGAGCTGCCCGAACCCCGACCTGAAAACAAAAGATCCGGAAACGATGGCTTATCAGCGCGAATACCTCGAGCACGACTAACGCTGGAATCAATCTGCTCGACCGCTTTCGCGATTCATCAGCTCTTTCGGGCCTGAGTACGATTTAAAACCATCCGCCCGCTGATTTTCTTCAAATCAACGGGCGGATTTTTGTGCAGTTCAGCCTTTGCAATAAAAAGTGAATTCCGGAGACGAGCTCAGTTTGAAAGAGGTCTCCGGCAGAGAGACAGGCTCATTAATCCTTCTTTTTACGGTTGGCGAAGAAGTTATCCTTTTGGATATCTGCAGTGCGGATCGTGAAGACTTGATTCATCAAATCTGCGGTCAGCGCCTCTGCATCCGCTATCACCTGAATGTTGAAGTCGTCGAGCGACTTCTGAGCAGCCGCAGGATCCTTTTTCAAGGTCTTGACATAGCTGTCCTCAAAAGTCTTCATCCGGCCTTCGACCTCTTTTTCAAACTCCGCATAAGCCTTCTTCACAACGGGGGCGAGCGTCGGATAGTCCGTCATAACAAGCGTCTGAAGCTTGCGGAACTTCCAGTAAAGGCTCTTGTCATCGGCCTTGTCGGTACCCATGCCGAAGTGTTCCGGATAGGCACTCACGCCCGAATACACAGGGAAATAGACCGAGAGATCAGCCATGCCCATCGCCAGATAAGTCACTTCGCCGATCGCACGCGGCAGCCATGGGCGCACCTGCATCACATGAGACTCATAGGTGCGGAAGACGCTCACCGGGCGGTAGGGTTCGTCGCCGCGAAGCCCCTTGGTGTACGGATCATGAGACTGCAACTCTCCGGACTCAAAGTGATTGCGCATGATGGCCTTCAGGTCAGCAATGGTGACCTTCTGGTCGGGCGCAGCCCATACCGGGAAGCTTCGGCCGGCCTGCACCGGCTGCTCGAGACTCGGCGTCAGCAGTTTTTGAATCTGCCAGACGCGCGGATCGTTGTAGTCGCGGTCACGATCATCATCGCGGCAGTACGCCTTGGAAAAATTGAATTCTCCATCTTTCTTCGGGTCGTAGAAACCGTTCTTTACAGCGAATTCAACGAGCGTTTTGGAAGCCAAAAAGTCCGGGCTCTTCGGATCGTACTTCTGCAGACGTCCTTGGTTGCCGGAAGCAAAGTATTGGTTTTTCGGTGCGCGCTGAGCGAGCCACTGGTGGCCCGTGCCCGTTTCGAAGTACCACACTTCCTTTTCATCCATCAGTACAACGCCGAAACCTTCTCCGGCACCCTTGGTTTCAACGATGGATCCGAGCAGCTGCACGGCCTCGCGAGCTGTTTTAGCCACTGGCAGAAGGACGTCCGGAATGTCATCTTCGGTGATGCCGGTATCCTCAACATAGGGATCAATCTTCAGAGCATCATCGCGCGCAAAGATTGATTCCGTTCCCGAAAATCCGACGCCCGCTTCATTCCAGCCCGTTGCACCGTGCACTTGGGTCTGCCAATTCGGCACCGTGGTGAAGCGCATGGCATTTTCCGGCAGCGGATACTCAAAATTGTTCGCTCCGTGGTGATCGGCTGTTCGATACATGCCTTTCTGACCTTTCTTGGCCGGATGAATCACCAAATGCTGCGCTTTCAGTGCGCTGCTGTCAGCCGAGCGGGCAATCAGGATTGAGCCGTCAGACGTGGCCTCTTGCCCGACCACAACCGTGGTGCAGGCCAAAGCAGAACCGGCGATGAGCGAAGCAATGGCACCGGCGAGCGCAGCAATGCGAAATGATTTCATTAAAAATTCTCCTCATATGGTGGATCCCGAATCAACGCACTCCCCTTGGTCATCGCACATGGGCAGGGAACCGCACTGCGAGAGGACTGCAGCGGCAAAACCTCAGCCTTGCCGCACTGTCAACCAGGACCCCGCAAGGCTAATGCTTCTAGGTAATTTGTCGTATAAGGACTTCTCCGATCTTGCATATTGCGGTGACTTCCGTAGACCGCTTTCAAAATGCATTAAAAAAAGATCCTGCAGACGATAAATTTGTCTGCAGGATCTTGATTGAAATCTCTCCGAGAGGCGTGCAGCGCACGCCTTCAAACCGAGAGTGTGTTATTTCGCGTAGGAAGCAGCGGATTCAGCAGCCACGACACCCGACACGATGGCCCACGAATTCATCATGGCGGTCATGGAGTCGGCGCCGTTCGCGCCGCCCACCACGCAGCCCGCGCCATAAAGACCCGGGATGGCAGAACCGTCCTTCTTCAGAATACGCATCGCGCCGTCAGCCTTGAGACCGCCCAGCGTGGTCTGATAGCGAACCTTCTGCTCCACAATGCGCCAGGTGCCGCCTTCAGCAAGACCGCCCGTCAGATGACGGCTGAAGTCCTTGTCGGAACCGGCCTTCACCATATCGTTCCAATGTTTGACGGTCGCCTCAAGTCCTTTCGGATCAATGCCCATTTGTTTGGCAGCATCTTCAAGACTCTTCGAGACCGCCATCACCGGATGACCATTATTGACGATCTTTGTCCATTCGTTAAGCGACTCGGCGCTGGGCACGAGCTTATCTTCCAAAGACTTCGCAACGTACTGCTTCCAGGCAGCATCATCCATGACGATATAAGCAATAGAACCGGGCTGCTCGATCGTCTTATCCGTCAGAACGCCCAGTCCGGCATTCTCATCGACAAAGCGCTTGCCGTCCCGGTTGACGTAAATAGCGCCGCTCTTTTTCATGGTGTCCGTCGACGAAGCCGTTGCAGCCAAGCCGTGGTGCGGACGCGTTTCAACGCCCTGCGGATACTGCTTCACAAGGTCCATATTGATGGTTGCAGCACCGATGGCTTCACCCATTTTGAGACCGTCGCCCGTTTCACCATCCACGCCATAAAAAAGGAAGCTCTTCATCTTCGGGGGCAGCAGCGACTGATCCGCACCGTAGCCGCCGGAGGCGAGAATAACCGCCTTGGAGGTGAGCTCCACCGTATTGCCGGCAGCATCCACCGCCTTCACACCGACCACTTTGCCGTCCTTTTCAATGAAGGACTGAGCACGGGTTTCAAGCATCAGCTTCCCGCCCATATCGAGGAACTTTCCTTTCATGAGATTGAGGAAGTTGACGGAGCGCCCCTGGACGCCCAGCTGACGGTTTGCGGAATGATCCGGGTACTGCGTGGCGGCCGGACCGTACGGAATCTTCATGTCGTAGATCAGCCAGTCGACTACGCCGCCCACCTTCTCCGTCACCATCTTGACGAGCACCGGATCATTGCGGTTCTTGCCGACGCGGAAGATGTCCTTATAGGCAAGTTCAGGCGAGTCCTTCGTTTCCTTCATGACTTCGCGCTGGTAGCGCGAGCCGGTGGCGATCAGCGTGCCGGCATTGAGCACCGTAGCGCCGCCGATCGTCGGCATCTTTTCGATCAGGATGACGCTCTTGCCGAGCGTTTCGGCCTTAACCGCCGCAGAGATGCCTGCGCCGCCGGCACCGACAACCACGATGTCAGCAGATTCCTTGATGACTTTGTGAGCTGTCTTTTTCGAGACAACGGCAGCCGCAAATGCTGCCGGATCTCCGCCGCCCGCTTTAATGGCTGCGGCAACCGCTGCTTTGATGCCGTTGGTAGTGAGTGTTGCGCCGGAAACTGCATCAATGCCTGTTGTCTGAGCCTGAACAATCTCGCCGGGCACGCGGGCGAGCGCCGCATCAGAGATACCCGGCGTTTCGCTGTGTTTTACAACCTTGACGGCGGTGATCTTTCCGCCGGCAGCAGTCAGTTCAACAACGATCGCCCCGTTGCGTCCCTGTCCTTCTCCCGTCCAGGTGCCGTCTTTGAGCTGCGCCGCAGCATTCGCGGCAGAAAAGCCAGTCATCGCGGCAGTCAGAGCGGCAACAAGGCAAAGCTTGCGCATCATCATGATTTTTCCTCCTCACAAATGAGTGAAGTTCACTGCGGACGGCAGGGCCTCCGCTCGAACCTCATAACGAGGAAGGCTAGTGGAGACGTTAAACTCGGCATATCGAAGAAACCCTTACTCCGACACCGCAAATGCTCAAAATGAAAATAATCTAGGGTAGATTACCTACTCTTTTAGGGTTGCAGAACCTCTTCTTTCGCCTGCAAATCATGACGTCTTGACGGCATTTCCATGACAAATCGCTGCATGTCATCAAAATGTCATAAATCAGTAACAAACGCGTCACCAAGCTCGGCAACAATGCAGGCTTCGTAAACCTGATGAGCGCTCAAATGGAGCAATACTATATTGTGATGCTGGCGTTTCTCGCCGTCATCGCCGTCATCGACCTCTTCGTCGGCGTCAGCAACGACGCCTCCAATTTTCTCAATTCAGCCCTCGGCTGCCGTATTGCAAGCTTTCGCACCACAATGTGGGTAGCCAGCCTCGGCGTTCTGCTCGGCGCCACATTCTCTTCGGGCATGATGGAAGTGGCTCGTTCGGGCATTTTCCATCCTCAGATGTTCTCCTTTTCGGAAATCATGGTGGTGTTTTTCGCCGTCATGGTGGCTGACGTCATACTGCTCGACGCATTCAACAGCCTCGGACTGCCCACCTCCACCACTGTTTCCATCGTCTTTGAGCTTCTCGGCAGCGCCGCCGCTGCAGCTGCTTGGAAACTGCTCGATGCCGGACAGTCTCTGGGAGACCTCTACACCTATATCAATACGAGCAAGTCCCTCGGAATTGTTTCAGGCATTCTCATCTCGGTTGTTGTTGCCTTTATTTCCGGCGCCGTGATTCAGTACCTCGCGCGACTCCTTTTCTCCTTCCGCTTCGAAGGCATGTACAAACGCATCGGCGCCGTTTACGGCGCCTTTTCTATTACTGCCCCAAACTCCCGGGGATGCACCTAGTCCCGGAACACCCGCGGGGGCAAGGGCAAACCTAACAGGGTAAAGAGATCTCGGATTTTTTTCGGGATCTCTTTTGTTTTCCAAGCGTTGCGATCAGTTGGTTTATTGGCCTTCAGATAACGCAGCTGCATAAAGGCCTTCGTCAAAGAATTGCTGGGCAAACGGTTCGTTGCCGTTTCGTTGCGCCGACATGCCATACGCATCATCAGGCGCAGTGACTGGGCCAATACCTGGACAAACAGCTTGCCCATGTAGGTGCTTGAGGTCGCGTAGAGACGATCTCCAGCAGTTTGATTCTTAAACTGCTGGAAGCTCTGTTCGACAATGTTGCGGGCCCGATAAATGCTCAGAGCGATAAAAGGATCCTGGACGACGTTCGTGCGGATCACAAAGTTGCCCATGTAGCGGCACGCATCTGCCACTGCCGCGGCATTGCGCATCCAGTGCTGAGGCTCCTTTTTGACCAGGTACCGATGCATTTCTCTGAGCTGCTCCGAATCCACTTTTTTCCCTTGGTTGAGACGGTCAATCGTTTCATCGAGATTCTTTAGAAAGACTCGTTTCTGCTCGGCCCGCAGACACCCATCCTGATACAAATGCAGTGTGTTGTGAATGTGCTGGCGTCCGGCTGCACCGTCTTCCTGCCACATTTCTGTCGTGGTGTACGCCGCCACTTCTAAGCGGCCATCGGTAAAAGCAGGATCGTCAAGGGAAACGCGGTGCTGATCAAAGAGCCGCCGAACAGAGTCTTCAGCTCGAGTTACGCCTTGGACGAATTTCAGTTCCAGGTTGATGAGTTTTTGCATGTTCATCAAGCTGTGATAACCGCGATCCGTCACCAGCACGGTGTTGGAGAGATCAAATTGATGGTCGATCATGCGCTGCACAATAGCCAGATAGAGCTGCTTATCGTTAGTCGAGCCTTCGCTTTCGTAGGCATAGCAGACATCTCCCGTCTCGTAATCCACCCCTAAAGACAGATTCACTTGCCGCAGATGAGGATCCTGTCGGGCATGGCCATAGGCAGCCGAGGCGATGGTCTCTGAGTAAGTGCTGATGCTGGTGGAATCCAAAGCCAAAAACTGCGGGATATCGGCAGCTGAGACCTTTTGTCGTGCTTTTAGCAGACGGTCGTGTCGACGTTTGAAGTACCGGTCCATCAGGCTCTGATCAACCACCGCGAGCTGCTCACTAATGCGCTGGCTCGATAAAGGCTGGGCTTGCGGCAGCCAGACCAAAGCCAGCCAATCCGCGTAATTCATCATGCCGCTGTCTTCCCCGCAGAGGCGATAGATGGCAAAGCGAAGCAGTTCCGTACCCGTATCTTCGCCAAAAGTCTCCTGTAAGTCCTCGAGCAAGCCATGGTCCACAGCGAATTGCCAGGCTGCCCAAGTCAACCCCAGTTCGACATCTTCCCCGCGCCAAGACGGCTGCGGTTCGTTGTCCGTATCCGGCTGCTCGAACGGCTCTTGTTCAATAAGCTGATTATTGTCGTAAAGCCAAAACTTGCCGGCGTATTCCGGGTTATTCGTGAGGAATTTGCGCCCGAGATGGACCTGCCCAGTTTGCGGATCCAAACGCCCGACATGGCATCGTTTCTCAATGCGTGACTGTTTCTTTTCCGGATCCCAGCGATTGCGATAGCCGTAGACATAGGTACGCCCATCGGCATCCGTGTACGTAGAGAAAGACCAAGGTTTTGGCGAAGATGGCATGATGTTGTCTATATTAAATAACTATAGACTATGATAAAGATAAAGCAAAGATTTGTCAAGTTTTTATTAAATAAAAACAAGGGATTAGGAAGAATAAATAGGCCGACTTTGCGTCAGATCAGGACCTCCCGGAGCTAGTCTCCGGGAGTTTGGGTTCATCGCCCGCCTTCAAATTCAATGCAGTCCCGGAAAGCGTGATGCAGCTGGACTTGCCGGCATCGGAATGAAGCAAAACAGGGGATGAACCCTTCACAGAAACAACCGCCTCGTCTGGACCGAGAGAAGACAAGAGCGCTGGGGTCAGCAGAAAGTTTAAACTTGTACCGGGTGCTGCAGAGAGTTCAGTGAGCTGAGACCGATCGGTAATATTCCAGTATGCGTTTTTATCCGCAGTACCAGAACCGACATGCATAGCAATCGTACCGTTGTCGCTTATGCGAGTATTCCCCGAAAACTGCACCAGTCCCTTTTTTGTACTGTTGATGTAAATGCGGGCATCGTTTTCTGCAGATATCTCAGACTGACTCAGCGTAACAAAGTCTTTTTGAATATCCGCTGCGGAATTGTCGATGCCTACCAAAGCTTGGGAGGCATTGGTTGTCAGTGAATCCGTCACCGTCACCTTAGCCGCATTCTTCAAATACACAGCTTGTGTAATGCCTCCGGACATTTGAATATTGGCCGCTTTCGCCGTGACATCTGCTTCGCTCGCAGCACGAATGCCGATCGCTTCAGTATTGTCACGAAAATCCATCGTCAGCTCATCCAAAACGTTAACCCTATGAAAAGCATACAGCCCATAGGCGGTCTTGGTTTTACTGACTGAAATATCAGTTTTGCCTGCAATGGAATAGTCGCGATTCGAAAGGAGCGCTAGCGCGCAGCCTCTTGCATTAGGAGCATCCTGAATAGAAATGCGTATTGGACCAGAAACCGAAATTTGCTCGGCAGGATTTTTATACTTGGATTCATCACCCTGTCCCACGTACAAAGCATCAATAAATTCCAGATTTTTCGAACCGCTGCCATTTAACTGCAGACTGAGCGATTCGGCAGAGAACCTGCCGCCGTGCCAGACCCTGATGCCATTCATTTTTGGATCTTGGACTCCCGCAGTCATCGTTATGTCGGCGAATTTCGTATTCAGGGATCCGTAAGGCCGAACGTCCGCTCCAAAAGTTCGCTGCGGACTCACAGCGATTGTGGATCGATCAACGTTCATCGTAAAACCCCTAGTGAAAGTTCCCGCTCCGGACAGCACAACTCCGCGAGCTACAGACCCTTCCATCAAAGTCCTCTGTGTATCGACGCTAAGCAAAGCGCCCTCAGAAACACGTATGAAGTGTCTGTTATAGAAGTCGCTGTCGCCGTAATCTGTTGAATCATCAGATTTTTGCAGAATCAAATTGCCGCCGGAAAATGCAATACCGGCCTCCGTTTCGGATTTAACAACACTTGATTTACTGCGATTATTCGTATTTTGTAAAGTCAGCGTTTCCTCGGGATCTATTTTTATCCGCACCAATTGATCTGCTCGTTTCGAACGAACCGTATTGGCATAATCAACAGAATAATTTTTGCTTTCCTTAAATTCCGTACTTTTCTCAATGCACGGGTTTGCCGCAATAGTATTACTACCGAACACTAGGCTGACCGCCAGTGTTACAGATGAAAGATTTCCCTTTTTCATAAATCATCCTCAGGTTGAAAATTCATCAGCTCTGCCAAAAAACCTTTGCTTCAAAGCACAGAGCTGTAGGCGCTTCAGGACAAAATGAAAGCGACATTCATATTTACATTGAAGACATCCATTTTCACCCTGCGCATTTTTCAATCTAACAGACAAAATCTTCCATTTTTTGATAAAAAATCAGCGTAAACCATGAATAAAAATTCAATCACAAATTAGCAAAATAACAACAACGATAAATAAATTTAACTAAAAACACAAATTATTACGATAGATTAATATTTAGAAACTCGAATAATATCGTTAATTACGCTTTGAAGATATTAAAGATCCAGATTTATCATTCTCTGGATATTTTTCAAGCTCGAATATTTTCGATTGATGAGAGGAATATTCTCGCGTTTAAAACCGGCATTCCTCATGGCGTGAAGAACTTCGAAAAGTGCAATGAAGCCCTTAACTGCGCCGTCATACAGATACGCAAAGATAAAATCGTCTGAACGCTGGCCGCCAATCACCGTTTAAGAGCCTTTCCGCTCTGAAGGACGGAAATTCCCTCCGGAGCCCTTACGCGTTTTTTTGGTGCTTGGGGATCTCTTCGAATGGGTTCCTGCTGCTGACCTGCACATCTCTTGCAAGAAGGCCGGTTCGCTTGAGGAGCAGCAGACCGCTGCTCCGGATAGGCTCTTAGGAGCGACCCGCGCCTATGTTGTTATCGGCCACAACGTAGGAGCCGCACGGAAAACCGTACCTCGGACAGCAGAATCTTGCCCGACTCAGGCCGACATCCAAGGTCGCTTGATGCTGAGAGACCTCCTCATCCTTGAGGGGCGGCCCGAAGGTGTCAGGGAAATCCAGATATATTTTTAAATTTCATGGGATGAATAAAAATATCGGCGGACTTCCCCTTTTTAGTAAGCAAGCCTCCCGTCATTCACGGCAGAAACAAAACCTCATGTTTCCTCGTTCCTCCCGCTGGGACTGTACCAGCGGGAGGATTTCGCTTTCGCCAGTGAAATCAGGAAGGAGGCAGTCATCCACACTAGGGCTTCCCGGCGATGATTCCCTCGATCTGCTCTTTAATGGCAGCAATGAGGGTACTCACTTCCATGCCGCTCCGGGCACTGATGTCGGCAATCTTCACGTGAGGCAGCATGACGCGGGCGAGCGGCGTCTGCAGGAGCTTAAATTTGGGCGAAATGCGCGCCATGCGCTCCTTAAGCGCCGGGAAATCCTTGATGAGGTCCTTTAAATAAGTCTCGGCAGTGATTTCCGGAACGGTTTTCGCTCCCTCTGATGGGGCAGCAGCGGCGCTCTCCGCAGCCGGGTTCTGCCGAGCCGGAGCTTCGGGCTCCTGAATCTGGTGGAGACGCTCGACGCTGTTTTCCCAATTTAAAAGCGTGCGGGAGCCCTGCATCTCGCGGATCTTGGTGCAGTCCTGCATCATTTCCAGCACGCCGCGGAATTTGCCCTCTGCATCGCGCACCGCAACATAGATGATGTAGATGAATTGACCGGGCTTATTGATCCAGAACTCTGCTTTGCTTTGTTCGCCGGAGCGGAACTTCTCGATGATCTCCATGACGACAAACACGCTCGTGCGCGGATGGCAGTTCTGCACCTGTCGCCCGATTACATTCTTGCTGCGCGGGAAGACGCGGTGTTTGGTGTCGCTGTAAAAACGGACGATCTCGTTTTCATCGACATAGGTGATGTCGACGGGCAAGTGCCGATAGATGAGATTGATCTGATCGAGCGTGAGGTTTCCGGTGCTGACATCAAACGTCTGCTGAGGCGAAGCTGTCTTGTGCCCGTATTTTGCAAGCAAGGCAGCCAAGTCGGCAGCCAAATCACCATCGGCTGCCTTCGCTTCCGGCGCTGCCTTGACGGGCTCGGCTTGCTGCGCGGTCTGCCCCCAGGCATAGCCGATTTCCCGATCGCCCGCCTTCATCTGCTCGAATTCTGCGGCCGGAATGAGCGCTAAGGAAGTGGGATAGAGAATCGTTTCTTCCTTGGCCATCAAGTCGCGCAGATCATCGACAATGGTCTGCTGCATGGCGATGAATTCATCGTCCTTGTCGGCATCGAGGAGCGAACGGGCCTTATTGATTTCATCGCGGATGAAGTCATCCAAGAGCCACATGGTGTCGGTCGGGCGATCAAAGCCGTGACGCTCCAAGGCCGAATAGAGCTGATTCTGCTTGCGGCTGAAGTGGATCTTGTACTTTTCCAAGCGGTCGTAGAGCTCAAGCCACTGGTTCTTGATCAGCGGGTACTGCACCAGATCCTCGATCTCCTTCAGGATCCCCCGCAGCGTATCGTTTTCTTGGTAATAGTGCGAGAGCGGATGATCGGCCGGGAGCTCCGGGCGTTTCGTGGAGAGCACGTCGCTGAAGAGATCAATCATCGCCTGAATGTCTTCCTTGCGGCATTCATCGGGATCGAGCGATTGCTGACCTTGTTCGGCCACGGCAAACTCATAGGGCTCCAAGGTGCCCAATTCTGCCTTGGCTCTCTTGCGGCCCTCTTCGAGAGTGATTTCGCCCGCGTTGTACGCGCGCTTCAATTCCATCATCGTCTGGAGCTTCTTCTCGTCAATGGATTTGCCGAGGTTCTCCCGCATTTTTTTGTTGCTATAAGTAGTCATTTTGTCCTCATCGGCCCGCCTGCTTGCCAGTCCATTGGCAGCAGAGCGGAATTGAGTCTCAATTCTATTGACGGATGAAATATTGTTCCATGAATACATTTGTGTCTGAATTGGACTGGGTTTCAGGCAGCACAAAATGGGCGGACGCGGACCGTCTGCCCAGTACAAAGCAGTGTCGTCTTTGCCTCCGCGACGGGAGCCTCAGTAAGGCTCATGATTATGAATCGTGCCAAGACTCAAAAGACTGCGGGTTTGAAATTCCATGGATGAGCGGTGCGTCAGTGAAAAAGCAGCGCGATAGATTCGCACTGCTTGGACTGAAACGGCCGCCAAAAAAACACACCGCTCACGGACGGATCCGTTAACCGCGCGTTCAGGACGCCAAACGCGGTTGTTTCAGCAGCCCGCAGCCGCCCTGCCCGGGGTCAGAATTTCCAAGCTGCCTGCAGCTGCGCACTGATGCCGCGGCGCTTGCCGGCGTATCCGTTCATGCCGGCATCAAACTCAAAGTCTCTCGCTTCGTTCTGATACGTCCAGCCCAGGGAGACAATACCGGTGCTGCCTTCGAGACCGGTACCATCTAAAGCCAAATCGCCGTATTGATCGGCGGCGCGCCCTTTTGCATCGGCCTTGAATGTGTATTCATAAGTTAACGCAATATAGGGTCGCAAGTCAGCCGTATAAGCATACTCAAACACCGACCCCAACTGTGCCCGATGCGAATTGAACGACGCAAAATGGAACTTGGCTCCAGCCACCTCAGCAGAACCAGAAGCGGTATGCATCTCACTTTCTCGGCCATCGTAGAAGTAATTCAGGAACGTACGGCTCTTAAACTTTTCCGAAGCCTGAAATTCACCATATGCACCGAGGTGAGCTCCCCAATAATTGCTGGTACGGTCAAAGTCAACTTTTACCCCTGCTAAAGGCACAGAGAATTCGTTGCGCAGCCAGCCGCCCTTGACATACCCCGTGACATGCAGCCAATCCATTGGTGTTGTGTAATTGCCATAGACGCCGAAGCCCACATAGTTGTGTTTGCCGTCGCCCTTCGTTTCTCCAACGAGAGTCGTTGCGGCTGTGCGGGTATCGTATGTTCCATGTCCCATTTCCAAGAAGGCCCCGACTTCAGAATCCCGCAGGTTGAAAGCGTAGCCGAGAAGACCTGAAGTCACTGTGGTGTCTAAAGCTCCGGCAACATCCAAATCGTATTTTCCTGCTCGTGCCGCCGCAAAGAGGCCGGTCTGACGCACACCCTGCCGAGACTTCATTGTGGAATCGATCAAAAGTTCGTCGGCAGCGTACATTGCTGCTGCTGACGCGATGCTCGACTGCATCAGCGCATTGGTCTGATCGTTAACTTTGTCAATATTCGGACGCTTGTTCTTGATAGTTGCCGTCAATAAGTAACTGCTCTTCATCGTGAGATCGTAGTCATCCTTGGTGAGGTCACTTTCTTGCACGCGAGAGAGGGATGCCATGTGCTTTACATTGAGATTGCCTTTAAGTTCATTCAAAGAAGTGCCGGCAGTCAAAAGATTATGTTCGTCATCCAAAGCCACACCAGCATAACTTTCAATAAGACGAATTTCATCACCAGCCTGCAAATTAAGACCAGCTCCTGACAACGTGATAGTGCTTGCTCCGGCAGCTGAAGCAGACGAATGCAGTATTACCGGAACCGTTCCGTAAGCCGTTATCAAAGCCTTGTTGGCCGTTAACTCAGAAAGTGCTTCGGCAGTCAAGAGGAAGTTTAAAGAAGCATTGGGAGCAATCGTGAGGGTTGAAAGCTGAGAAAGCCCAGTCACATTCCAGTAAGAATTTTCATCAGCATTTCCCGAACCAACGGTAAGGTAAAGCCCTCCAAACGTCCTGCCGACGTATTGAAATCTCGTAACACCAGTGAATTGGACTTTTCCTTTTCCCAAACTATTTATAATGACAGTTCCGTTATTCCATGCAGAAATCATCGATTCTGCTGTCGTGACGAAGTCTCTTTGTACCTCAATAATACCTTGGTCTCTTGCGTACAAGGCTTCTTGAGCATTGGTTGTAAGCGATTCTGAGATAATTGTAATTGAATCATCTCTCGTCCAAACAGCAGTGGACTTTCCTCCTTCATTATAAATAGCAGCAGTTTTAATTTTTAATATATTCTGATTTTCTTCATCATCAGGAGAAATACCATAATAATAATTATAATTAGAATTAAAAATAACATATGATTCAGTATTACCGCTGAAATTTATGGTCAGATCATCGTTCAAATTCACTGCGTCAGCGTAGGCGACATACAAGCCATAAGCATGATGAGTATTCTTCACTGCAAGTTGGAGTGAATCGGCAAAATGATAATCGTACCAACCTACCAATCTGAGTGCTATCGCATCAGTATTAAGAGCATCTTGAAGCGAAATCTTTATTGGAGCTGAAAAGTTCAAACCCTCCTTACGGGATCTATCGTTATTGATATTAAAACCATAAAATTTTTTTAGAGATTTTGAATTACGGCCATTAATGTCTATATTGAGCTTATTCGCACTCAAAACACCATCATCCAAAATGATGCCAGTCAAACTAGAATCGCTGTCTCCAGCAGTTAATTTTACGTCAGCAAATGTCGTGTTCAAATGAGCTCGCTGCGCTAATCTCAATCCCGCCACATCTCGCCCCGTAGTGCTTCCTGAACGATCAAGATTGAGCGTAAAACCATCAGCAAAGACGACAGGGCTTGACTTGTCTGCATCGATGCCTCTGGATGCGGTACCGTTTAAAAGAGTACTTTCAGTATTAAACGTCAAAGCCGAAGTCGTCCCGCCATTCACTCGAATGATCACGCCATCCCCCTTCACGGCGGAGTATTAGCTTTCCGCCGTTGAACGCTATGTCAGAAGCGCCTGTCAAACCTGTCTCAACCACCGAGGCTTGGTCATTCGTTGTATTGTTGTTGATTAAGCGAAGTTCAGCATCTGGAGCAATTGTTATCGTTACTCCTGATCCAATAATAGTTCTCTTATCTGAAGTGATCGTTTCATTGTTGGTAAAGTTTCGGTCAGAGTTTATTTCGATATCATTATTATGACCCGCAAATGCAACACCATCAAAAACCAAATTAAGAGCCAATACTAAGGCAGTAAACCTTCCGTACTTCATCTACTCTCCCCTTATAAAATATTTAAATAAAAGTCTTTGAATCTGGAGAGAAATAATCAACTTCGTATCCAAGTTCAAAAATTTGAACTACGAAATAAAGGCATCAGCAGCCGCACAAATACAGCCATCCGCGCAATTTTTCTTAGGTTTTATAAAGACGAAAATTCATTTTCGCGCTAGCTGACTTTATAGATACGAAATATCTCTGTCAAGGAAAACAAATACAAGCAGAAATACGAAAAGAAAACACCATAGATTACTTGTCAACGCCCCTAAATCGACACCCTAATCCACATCTCCTCTGCCATTAGAAGAATATTTTGCCATCAACGGCATCGTATTCATCATAGAAATGAATACACAAGAATATCCCACCATGAAATACTTCTGTGATGTGATAAACAGGTGCCAAAGAATTTAACGAACCGGTGCACCATCAACAAATATTATGTGCCTAAATATTCTCTGTAGAAAAGAGCTTAATGATTCCCATTTAATGAAATGGTCCCGGTTATTCTTATAAAACAGAAATAACCCTCTGCAATCACAGAATAAATTAAAGCTAAAAGAAGGATAGTTTTAGTTATAGACCTTCCAGGCATCAAGACAAAAATATCGCAGCTTAAAAAAGCAATTATCGCATTCAAAGCTTTGCACTTCCGTACATCATTGATGGTTTCCTGCCAATGACCCGGCTCTAATGCCGGCACACTGAAGGAAACTCACCTAAAACGGAATACTGAAGATGTAAGAGCGTTCTTCTATACGAAGAACCGAGGCCTCCTCGGCGTCTTCCCACCTATGCCCCATGCCAAAGTCTCCAATGCCGCAGCGCATGGAGGAATAAATGGGAAGACTTTATTATTTGTTATTTATTGATTTTCCAGTGCCTTATTTTTATTGTTGAGAATATCAATCTCCAGACGGTTGTATGGAATTTCGATGCCGGCTTCAGCAAATCGGCGAAGCAGATTCATCATGATGTCGGTCTTAATGCCTGCCGTGCCGTTCACCGGATCTTCAACCCAGAAATTGACATTGAGATCAATCCCTGAACTTGCAAATCGCGAAACGGAAGCCCAGGGTTTGCGGTCCTTCGGAATACGAGGGCGATCTCTGCCGACTTCATCGAGCATCAGTTCAAGCGCTTTTTTCACATCGGCGTTGTAAGCCACTGAGATCTCAACCGTCTGAAGCGTCGGCGAATCCGAATAGGAAAGGTTCTGTACCTGCGAGGTAACGAACGACTCATTCGGAACGATGCTTTCAACGCCGCCCGCACTCCTCACGACCGTAAAGCGCGTATTGATTTCCGTCACCTTGCCGGTGAAGCCGCCGACCGTTACGAGGTCGCCGATCTTCACAGACTTGTCGAGCAGGATGATGAAGCCCGACACGTAATTCGAAGCAATCTTCTGGAGTCCGAAGCCTAAGCCGACGCCGAGCGCACCGCCGAAGACCGAGAGAATAGTGAGATCAATGCCGACCGTACCCAAGCCGATGATGACCGCGATCACCATCAGGAAAATTCGAACAACGCGGCCGAGCACAACCTTAATGTTGCCCGTCAGACTCTTCGCATCGGTGATCGTCTGTTCGATCATCTCGCTGATCCAATTAGCAGCAGCAACGGTGAGCAGGACCGAGCAGACTGCCATAAAGAGCTTCCATACGGTCATGTTGCCCGAACCGATTGGAATGGCCGTCGCGTCAAGCACATCAACGAGGTGCGTGAGGACCCCGAAGAACTGCAGAATCGCCAAAATCCAGAACGTGACGACGATCGACTTCGTAATGCGGGGTGAAATGATGCTCGAACCCACCATTGCCTGCAGAAGTCCCAAAACGATTGCAAGCAGTGAGTAGGCATAAAAGAAGCTGTAGGCGACCTTTAAGAGCACCAGACTGGATGCCTGATACCCCATCATCACTGCGCCGTAGGCACAGCACGCCGTTACGGAACCGGCCGCAAGTCCGAAAGCAATGGCATTGACAACGCTCAGCGCAAGACGCTTCATGCGCTGCGTAAACCGCTCTTTAAGCTCATGCGGCGGCATATGTCGGGCAACGACGCTGCGCACAAGCTTTGAACACATCAGGCCGGCCAATACGGCAACGACGATAACGCAGAGCTGGAAAAGGACATTGCCCCAAGTGAGGCCTTCCAAAAGCTTTTCAAAGAAAACGACAAAGTAATTGGTCGTATCGGCAATGGCGTCAGTGAGGTGTTCCGTACCCATCGACAAATCAGGCCCATGCACAGCAGCATCGGCCGCTTCTGCTGCTGCGGATGAGGCTGCAGCGGTTTCAGTAATTGCCATATATTCAACTCCAATCGGTGTCTAAGCTGATGAATTGCAAAAAATAAATGTCAGCCGCATCTCTGCAGGCAAAGCGGGCTGACCAAAAGCTGCACGGATCATAACGGCACAATGCGATTTTTGGCGGATACAAATGATTGGGGTTTAATTACACCCCTGTCTTCCTTTCTGCTCGCTTTCCCGAAGATGGTTTACAAATACAGGGGCATTGCAAGGGAAAAGCCATATTCACAGGAAACCCGCCGAACAGCAAAAGTTCAGGAACAAGACATTGTTAAGCACAAACTATCAGGAATCGTCTGTCATTTCTATCCTAACAACGCTGACGCCATCATTGAGCGTTCTGGCTCTATAGTGGACTCAGTTCCTCACTCTAATCGCACCGAGCCGCCGCATGCGACGCATTTTTGAGCAGCTTCCCTACTTTCTGCCGGCCGAACCCGCCCCTTTCGCACGGCTTTTCCTCACCGAAGGCATTCGCCGCGAGGTTGCCAAAGGCGAACTCCTCAAACGCGGCGGAGAATCCCAGCGTCTTTTCTTTTTGGAGTCGGGGCTTTGCGCTTATTACGCTGCGGAAGCGGAAAATCACCGTCCGACGATCCTCTCGGTTTTGCTCCCCGGCCGCGCGATGGGTGACCTTACAGCCAGCGTGGGCACACGCTGCAATGTATTCACGCGGGCGCTTGAAAAAAGCGTCGTGCGCGTCGTGCCGCCCGCGGTGCTCACCGCCGCACTGATGAAGGATCCGGCACTCGCTCAGCTTGAAATCCGCTCCGTCATTGCCAAAGAGGAATCCATTCTGGAAGGCATGACGGCGAACTTCATTCGTCCGCCTGCCGAACGGATTGTGATCTGTGCTAAAGCCCTCTGCCGAGCAAAAAATGTGTCGCCCAGCAGCGGCTGGCACAGACTGCCGCTCACGATATCTGCCGAACGCATCGGCGAGATTGTCAACCTCAACCGCGTGAGCGTTGCCCGACAGATGTCCTCCTGGATGAAAGCAGATCTTGTTCGCCGAGACGGGCGAAAACTGCTTTTTTCCGACCAGCTCTTTGCCGCCGTTGACGACTGGATTGAGAATCCCGTGCCGAAATGCCCGCTGCCGGCCTAAACGGCAAACGGCTCCGAGGTGATGAGACCAAGAAGCCGTTTGAGCTTAGCCGAATGAAGATCGAATGGCTTCGATCTGACTGGAATGACGTTACTTCAGAGTGCGGATGTACTCTGCCGCAGAATCCACTGCGATGCGCCCCGAATTAACGGCGAAGCCTACCGTCGAGCCCGCCATCAAAAGATCATACGAGTCGCCGTACATGCCGCCCACATCGTTTCCGGCCGCGTAAAGCCCTGGAATCGGATCTTCTTCGGGCGTAACGACTTCAAAGCGTTCATTGGCCTTAATGCCGCCCAAGGTCCCAAGAGAGCTCGCCACGGACTTGATTGCATAGAAAGGACCGGTCTTCACTTCGCGCAGATATTTCGGGTCCTTGGCAAATTCAGCATCGTGACGAACGTCACAGTAGCCGTTATATTCCGCCACTGTCTTCTTGAGCTTATCGGCATTCATGCCGGTCGCTTTCGCGAGCCCGTCAAGCGTATCCGCCTTAAACGCCCAGCCAGCCTGCACCGCACCATCCCAGTCCTTCTGGAACTCGGTTAGCTTAGTGCCGACCGGCACCATTACGCCTACGCCGAGGTCAATGCCCTGGTCCTTTTCCATATGATCAAGCGTCTTCTGGTCATAGACCACGAACATCGTTCCGCCGATGCGTTCCAGGGCGTTGCCGGCAAACGGCCATTCGAGCATGATTTCTTCGTTGCAGAACCGTTCGCCCTTGGGCGACAGCCAGAGATGCGGCTGCTTGGCGGTAGCGCTGACCTGATTGGTCGTGGAAACGCCGCGGGGCCCCGGACGATAAGAGGCCTGCACCTCCGTGCCTTCCTTCCCGCCGCCAACGGCCCAGGCCATCTGGATGCCGTCGCCGGTCTTGCCCGTCTGCGCGAGGCCGTCCGCATCGGCAAAGCGGAGATATTTCTCACGCATGGTCTTGTTGTCAAAGAAGCCGCCCGTCGCAATGATGGTCGCCTTGGAACGGATGGTGATCTTGTCGCCCGCTTTGTTCGTCGCTTCAACGCCGACCACGCGGCCGTTTTCGGTAATGAGCTTCTGTCCCCAAGTGTTCGTCAGAAGCGTCTGCCCGGCTTTCTTGTACTTGTCGATAAAGAGGTTTATCCAGCCCGCACCGCGGCCCTCGTAAATGTGCCAGGTGTACAGACCGTTGGGATAGTTGGAAAAGAGCTTTTCGAACTTCACGCCGTTCTTGATCATCCAGTCAATCGTGTCGGCGGAGCGGTCAACGAAGGCCCGGACCATGCGCGCATTGCCGCGCCAATGACCGTAATTCATGATTTTCATGAATGCTTCGTCTTTGGTGAGACCGTAGTTCCAGTTGCGCTGCATAGCGCTCTCAACGGCAAAGATGCCTTCGGAATATTTACCGGTGCCGCCCGGAAGACCAGACTTTTCAAGCGTGATGACCTTCATGCCCTTTTCGGCGGCTGCCCAGGCAGCTGCGGTGCCGGACGCACCCGCGCCGATTACGCAGAGGTCGGCTTCATAAGCCGCATCCGCAGCAAATGCAGGATTCATCATCATGACTGCTGCCGCGGCAGCAGCCGTAATCGCGAATTGTTTCATTCTTGCTCTCCTTTGAATCAGCGGGCGTCCCTAGAGACGCGGGCTCTTTTTCAAAGGAAGAGTGTTGATCAGCAAGACAAATTTCGTCTGTAGCACAAACTACAAAATGAGCTCAGGAAAAACACGCAGACCGCAAACGGATAAACGCATTCTTCACCGTCTGCGCCGAAAATGAGCATATGCAGGCTCCCGACTGCCTGCGGCCATTCAAAAGGAAAATGACATGTCCAACCTCTCTCGTCGCAAGTGGCTTAAAACCGCTGCGCTTACCACAACACTCTTTGCCGGCGCTTCATCTGCATCTGCCAAAGCTTTTGATCCGATGCCCGAAAAGTGGGATGAAACGTTCGATGTTGTCGTCATTGGTTCCGGATTTGCCGGTCTTGCCGCCGCTATTGAAGCTCGGCTGGCCGGCGCTTCGGTCTGCGTATTGGAGAAGATGCGCGTCATCGGGGGCAATTCCATCATCAACGGCGGCATCATGGGCGTTCCGGGAACACCCATGCAGAAAAAAGAAGGCCTCGAAGACTCGCCGGAACTCATGGCCAAAGACATGATGACCGAAGGGGGCGGTCTCAACCAGCCCGAAAAAGTGCGGCACCTCTGCGAAGAGGCGCTCCCGACCTGGGAGTGGACCATCCAAACGCTCGGCGTTGAATGGGTCGAGGAGCGCGTGGCGCAGGAAGGCGGTCATTCCGTGCCGCGCTGCGCGATTGTTAAAAACGGCTCCGGTTCCGGCATTGTCCTCAAGGAAGCTGCCAAGCTTGAAGCGCTTGGGGTCAAACCGCGCACCCGCACTTATTTGGAGCGCATCATTCGGGATGCCGACGGCCGAGTGAAAGGCGTTCAAGTTCGTGAGGGCTACAGCTTCCCGAAGGCCGATTCGGGGAAGGTGAAGTTCATCGCCGCCCGCAGAGCCGTTGTACTCTGCCACGGCGGCTTCGGAGCTGATATCAAATACCGCTCCATTCAGGATCCGAAGCTCACGGAGAAACTCGGCACCACTTGCCAGCCGGGCGCTACCTCTGAAGCCTGGCGCGAGGCTGCCCGCATCGGCTGCCAATTGATTCAAACGGACTGGATCCAGTGTGCGCCTTGGACCTCGCCCGTCGAAAAGGGGATGGGCATTGCGCTTTTCTTTGCGCAGGGCGCTGCGGCCATGTTCGGCGTGTGGGTGCAGGATAAGACCGGAGAACGTTTCGTGGATGAACTTGCCAACCGGAAAGTTCGAGCCGACGCCATCATGACGCTCCTCAATGAAGGTATTCACTGCTACGCGGTAGCGGATGCCAAAGGCGTCGAACCGATGGGCATTTCTCGCCCCGGCCTGCTGCAGAAAATGCTCGAACGAGGCTGCGTGAAGCAGTATGAAACGCTCGAAGCGCTCGCCGCCGGTGAAAAGATCAATATTGAGGGTCTTCGAAAGAGTGTCGAGGAATGGAACAGCGCCGTTAAGAGCGGCACAGATGCACATTTCAAACGCTATGTCAATAAGAAGGCCCAGCCAATGGGAACCGGACCTTGGTACGTTTCGACAATGGTGCCTAAAGTTCATCACTGCATGGGCGGGATCTATACGGATATGCAGGCGCGGGCGCTCGATATCTCGACCGATGAACCGATCCCAGGCCTTTTCGCTGCCGGCGAAGCGACGGGCGGCGTGCACGGTGCTGTTCGCCTCGGCTCCTGCGCCGTCACAGACTGCTTGGTCTACGGCCGCATTGCGGGCCGCACAGCGGCTCAAAATGAAAGCTGGATGTGAATAAACAGGGTTCTGCCAACGGCTGAATCGAGTTTGGCCTAAGGGCTTTGAAGGCGGTTCGCGCACTGCACGCGGCCGCCTTTGCCGTCAGCGTTCGCCGATCTTGGCAAGCTCCGCTGCAGCGCCCATCTCCATGGAGAAGAAAGCATGCCCGGATTCGTGGAGAAGCGTCGAGCGGTCGGCGTTCTTCCAGCGCGCGAACAGCCGTTGTTCGGGGAAGAAGTCGCCCTTGGAGCCTTGATAAAGCTTGCCTTTGTGCTTGCTCAAGTCTTTTTCCCAATCGGGCGTGCTATCTTGCGCCGCGGCAGGCTGGGGCATCCACGGACTGCGGCCCCTGGAAACAGCAGGAGTGGCGACTTGGTTCTGCGGCCTGCCTTTTTCGTAAACAGTTATGATCCACGTGCTCTTGCTGTGCTTGGTCTCTCCTCGCCACACCTTCGTCATTGCCAGCAAGTAAACGCCGTCAGTTTAAACAACTCGATCTGGGTTCGTGTTGGTCTTACTTAAACGGGCATCATCAGCCTCTGCAACGTCAAGAAACCGTTGGATCTGATCAGCCGCCCCCGGGTGCTTGGCATCGATGTGTGACCAACCGTAGCCACCTGCGTACTCTCTGTTGGGGTTCCCGGGCTTGCCGTACATGATCCCGATATCCCCATACTTTTTGTGGTGGAACAGCGCAGGAACTGCACCTGTTTTCGCTTGCCTCAGACGGGCCAGCCCTTCAGCCGGCTTGCCGTTGTACTCCGGCATCATGGGACCCAAACCCTCCGGCGACTCCATGGCCGCTTCGGCTTATTGAAAACTATCGGCAAATGCCCCGAGAGAAGAACCGCGGATCTGGATCTCCCCCGCCTCGTTTCGTGTGATGTCGGGTTCCCCAAGGATGCGCGACCCGAACGGCGTCCAAATCTGCTTCGGACTCATACCCGTCCACCGAGCTACGGCTGCCGCTTCGGCTTGATAGATCGCCTGAAGCCCAGACGAGTCTTCCTTTGTGATGCCGGAATCTCGCAGCTCCTTGCCGACGATTCGGCCAACCTCCGCCAACTCGTGGCGGAACGTCGAATGAGCCGCTTGCTTGACTGAAAAAAGCTGAATCGAGTCCGACCTAAGGGCTTTGAAGGCGGCCCGCGCACTGAGCGCTGCCGCCTTTGTGGTCAATCTTCGCCGAGGCGCTTGCAGTCGGCGACGGGTCAGCCGCAGGCGGGACACGCTTCAATCAGTCAGGGAGCGACGCATCCCTCGGTAGGCTTAGGGCAATGAATAAGCGCGCGACTCAGGTTTCGGGCGTTGCGCCGCACTCTAAGTCCAAATACTGCAGACACCGTCTGCCGCTTCAAATTCCGCTCCCGAGGAATCCCTTATGCAGCTCACAATCCCTCATACCATTGTCCTCATCTCCCGCCCCGTCCCGCAGGCCGCACCGGCCAATGAAATAAACGCACAGACGCTTGCGGCTCATTTCTTTGGCGATATCCAAAGGAAAATCGTGAGGCTTGAGGGCGACCTCGGTCTTCGCCTTTTAAAAATCCTCGACTTTAAAGGCGAGGATGCCATTCACAAACGTTTTCGCTTTGCCGCTGCTTCAAGCGAAAATCCCGGTCTGCGCCGTCGGGCGGCCTTTGCCGGCTCCCTTACGCCCGCGATTTGGGCGAGTCTTGCTCAAGATATTGACTACCGCACTCGTTTTGCTGTTCTTCACGATCCTCGAGCCGTGAAAGTCCTTTCCAACTGGTCACTCGCCGCAGCTGTCAAAGGCGATATCACTGCTGCGCAGATGCTGCTGAAAAGTCTTGCGGCGAACGGCTGCGAGCCTCGGCACATGGAAAAGCTCATGACTGAAGTGGATCTCTCGGGCAACAAGACCTTTCGTCTCCAGCTCAAACGCCTGCTCTCTAAAGGTCTCTGGGGCAGCAGCTCCTTTACGCTCGACGATGACGTTGAGCGTGATCTTGCGCTCGAAGCGGCTTTTGCTCAAGCATCCAACGCCTTGACAGCAGGCAAAGACCCCCATCCGATCAAAACCAAGGGCGAGGCGGCAAACCAGAAAAACGAGACAAATGAAACAAACGAGACAAAGGAAAGGCTGCTCTCGCCGATTGCTTTCGGTCTCATTGACCGCATGGCATTTCTGACGAGCTTCTTCCAAAACGGAGAGCTGACGGAGACTCTTCAGAAAATGCTCCTCGACGCAGCCGTACTGCCCCTCACCTGCTCTGAAATCGCCGCACTGATACGAGTACTGCCTAAAGACACTCACTTTGATCCGATACTCAACAGCGCTGCCGAGCTTCAGGATTCGGAAATCAACATTGCGCTCTCTGAGCGTCCCCGCCTGCCCAGACTTGCGCTGAAGTATCTGTGCGACGACTGGAGCTATGCCGTGCGGCGCAACCGGCTGGCCAATCCGCAAATGCTTAGAAACGTGGAGCCCATCGATATTAAAAGACAGCTCGATCAAGACCCCACGCTCATCGATGATGCGGTCGAATTCGAGATTGAAGCCGTCGTGTCTGCCGCTCCTCACCTAGTCTCCAGATCCTTTTTCTAGCGGGATACGGGAAAAAATCCAAGCCAATTCCGAATGCATGCTGTGCGCCTGCCCATCCTGAGAAACTGCAGGATTTCAAGGCTTCACGGCACCGAGCAATATGGAATAACCGTTTGCTCACATTTGCGCCTCAGCGCATCGGCTATACTTGCCCGCTATTGCAAAATCGGGTGCGGCCGGCATGCCGCCGCACCCGGCACCTGCTCCCCGCCTTCGCCGATGTCCGCTGCTCGAAAGTGCGCAGACTCTTCACGGCCCAAACGGCCGTGAAATCCTGATAGCCGTGAAGTCCGGGAGCATGAACCCAACTACATCCGGGAGCTGCACCTTCAGGAGCAATGCGGTGCGCCTCCCTTCAAGGAAAGAACGGACGATGGCCCAATTCAACACGGTGCAGGAAGCTCTTGAAGATCTCAAGAACGGCAAGATCATTCTCGTCACCGACGACCCGGATCGCGAGAACGAAGGCGACTTCATCTGCGCGGCGGAATTCGCCACCCCTGAAAATGTCAACTTCATGGCAACGCACGGCAAAGGGCTCATCTGCATGCCCATGTCGGCTGAATATGCCAAGAAACTCGACCTGCACCAGATGGTCGAGAACAATACAGACAATCATTCGACTGCGTTCACGGTCTCCATTGACCATATCGACACGACGACCGGGATTTCTGCCTACGAGCGCTCTGTGACCGCGATGAAGTGCGTGGCCGACGACGCTCGTCCCGAAGACTTCCGTCGTCCCGGTCATATGTTCCCGCTGCTCGCGAAGAAAAACGGCGTGCTTGAGCGCAACGGCCACACCGAAGCAACGGTGGATCTCTGCCGCCTTGCCGGCCTCAAGGAAGTGGGGCTGTGCTGCGAAATCATGCGAGACGACGGCACGATGATGAGCACGCCCGAATTGATTGAGCTTGCTAAGCAATACAACCTGAAGTTCATTACCATCAAGGATCTTCAGGCCTACCGCAAAATTTACGAGAAGCTCGTCGACCGCGTGGCCGTCGTGAAGATGCCGACGAAGTACGGTGAATTCCGCGCCTACGGCTACGTGAACCGCTTGAACGGCGAGCACCACGTTGCGCTCGTCAAGGGCGAGATCGGCGACGGCAAGGATCTTCTCGTCCGCGTGCATTCCGAATGCTTGACGGGCGACTGCTTTGGGTCGCTGCGCTGCGACTGTGGTCAGCAGTTCGCCGCCGCAATGACGCAGATTGAGAAGGAAGGCCGGGGCATCCTGCTCTATATGCGTCAGGAAGGCCGCGGCATCGGTCTCATCAATAAGCTGCGTGCCTACGAGCTGCAGGAAAAGGGGCTCGATACGCTCGAAGCGAACCTCGCGCTCGGCTTTAAGGGCGACGAACGAGAGTACTTTACCGGCGCGCAGATTCTTCGTGACTTGGGCGTCAAGAGCATGCGTCTCCTGACGAACAATCCCGACAAGGTCTATCAGCTCGAAGAATTCGGCATCGTCATTACTGAGCGTGTGTCCATCCAGATGGACGCCACTGCCTACGACCTCTTCTATCTGAAGACCAAAGCCGACCGCATGGGTCACCTTTTCAAGTATTGATCCCAAACTGCCTCTAGGGTCCGCCTTCCCGGAAAATCGCGAGGACAGGGGCAAACCCAACAGGTTAAAGAGATCTCGGATTTTCTTCGGGATCTCTTTTGTTTTACGAGCGTTGCAGTCTGTCAGTTTATTAGCAGCTGCACGAAGGCCTTCGTCAAGGAATGGTTGGGAAAACGGTTCGCAGCCGTTTCGCTGCGCCGACATGCCATACGGGTCATCATGCAAAGTGACTGAGCTAACAGCTTGTTTATAGAGCGGCACGCAACTGCCGCCGCAGCGGCATTGCGCATCTCGTGCTGCGGCTCCTTTTGACCTGGTTCCGATGCAGTTCTCTGAGCTGCTCCCGATCTACTTTTTTCCTTGGCTGAGACGGTCGATCATTCCATCGAGAGGCTATAGAAAGACTCGTTTCAGCTCAGCCCGCAGACAGCCCTCCTGATCTTTGTTGTGAATGGGCTGCCCCCGCCTGCGCTGTCTTCCTGCCGCATATCAGTCGTGGTGCACGCTGCCGCTTCTAGACGGTCATTGGTAAAAGCAGGGCCGTCACGGGAGATGCGGGGTTGATCAAAGAGCCGCCAAATAGAGTCATCGGCTTGGGTTACGCCTTGGACGAATTTTTAATCGATCCCGGCCGCGAAGGGCTGCAGCTGAGCTGTGCGCCCAAATACCTCTTTGCGCCTTGCAAGCTTTTCCTCCAGAAGCGCAGTTTGCCCAGCATCACCATCAGAATCGACGCAGCTTCACCAACATACAGATTACACGGCAAAGACCACAAAAGAAGCGGCCAAGCCAATCACCCAATTGGGAGCAGAAGCTTGCTCACACTTAAATGGCCGTCAGAAAACACTTTCTCGGCACTCGCTATCAAAGAACAAAATTGATCGGCACCGATACAGGCCGAATCTCTTTTCAAAGAATGGCAATGGTTGCTTGAGCCGCTGATGAAGCTCAATTCAGGTCTGAAAAAAGACTGGCAGAGAAGGCAACGCTCGATAGCTGAGCAAAAACAGATACACTGTTTTTAACTCGTGATGCCGTTTTACACGAGATCTTAAAAGCATCGGATTCGTCTTTAGATAACGATAATTGATGATGACGTGCGTAAACCTATTGCAGACATTTTGTTTAAATATAAACACATTTCGGCGGATCCGAATAAAGTTGATCACCGCTTTCGTTTCAGCCTTTTGTCAGCGGATATTTTTTATTATCCACGGTTGCTCTGCAAACAAAAAAAGAGCTACATAGTTTGATAGGTAGTTCCACCAAATATCTTCTGTTGACAATACGAACGCTTAAATTACGACTTAGGATTGGAAATAATATCTTGTAATATATTCACATTATTTTTGAATATTTCTCAGGTAAAACAAAATGTTACTCCCAGAATCCCACTCAAGTGATTATTCCGTCGCACTTCCTTCTTTAGCAAAATTAACGCTTTGCGCCGCCGCCATTCAATCGGCCTGCTTTTCTTTTCCAGCTTTAGCAGCCGACAATCCCGTCGTCGAGAAAACGGCTTATTCCGACATCATTTCTCCAGATCCTTCCAATCCATCCAATTGGGTCGTTAACAGAGGAACCGATGATCCTGCGAAAGGTCCTGCTTCCATTTCTTGGCGTCATGGTGCCGCCACCTCAACTCTCACCATCGGTGCATCTTCCGGCCAAACGGTCAAAATTCTAGGCGGCGAACCATTAGCAGCAGTTCTCTATTACAGGGCAAATGGTGCCAATTTCACCAATAAAAAAACGGGAGAATTATTCCAAGCCACAAAGCGCAATGGCTTCGGCTTTCTCGCCCGCGAGGGGAAAATGGGCAGCTTCATCAACAACGGCACGATTGAAGGCGGCTTCACAGGGGTGCGTTTCGATCAGACAGCGATAACCACAATTGTCAATAACGGCACGATCATAGGTTCCATCAAAGGCGGTAATGCAGACCGAACATGGCGCAGTGCCGGTATGGAGATCATGGCGCAAAACATCGGTTCTTTGGAAAACAGCGGTAGGATTCAAGGAAACACCGGCCTGTATTTGGAAGATGTTTGGATGAAAGAGATTGTGAATAAGAGCGGCGGCGTTATTGCCGGTACGGGAGCCCTTAGTTACGATAAAGTGTGGAATAACAAGCCGGGAGCCGCTAACGCCTCTCCCGGGGCGGGCATTTCATTCGGCTACAACAAGGTTGAGACCATCCGTTTGGAGTCCGGCAGTAAGACCACCAGCCAAAACGCGGCCGGTTTATTCGTTGGCACCCAAGGCAATTTGAGTACTTTGGAATTACAGCAAGATGCTGAACTCTCCGGCAATTGGGGCGTGGAGGTCTATCAAGGCAAAATAACAACCGCCAAAATCGACGGTTTGTTAAAAAGCACGGGCGGCTCCGCGTTTTATAACCACGGCACCGTGCAGGATCTGAAAATTACCGATAACGCGACTATCGAAAGCACGGTCGGCATCAGCAACACGGGCAAATTCTCCACGATCGACATTGCCAACGCCGCCACGCTCAACGTCGATTCTGCGGTCGTCGCTAATTCCGGCGTCATCGGTACAGCAGACGACCAAGTGGCTCTGCATATCGGTGCGGACGCCACCCAAGCTAAGGAAGCGCTGAACAATACCGGCGCTATTACTGGCGCGGTCGCCGTTGAAAACGGCGGCACACTGACCAACACGGCCACCGGCATCATCAGCGGCCCCATCATCGCCGGCAGCGGTACGAATACGGGCGCTTCTAACCTATTGGCCGTCGACAACCGCGGCAAGGTCAACACGAGCGGACAAGCAGCTGACATTCACATTGAAAACGGCGGACAGGTTAAGGTACTCAATTGGGGCGTAGGCGTCACAGGCAACCGGGTGGGCGACGGGCAAGGAATTAAAGTTTCCGGAGACAATCTGAACGCCCGGTCAATTAGCGTGGAAAAAGTTCAAATTTCTTCCATCACTGGTTACCAATCCGGAGATATCGACTTCAACAACGCAGTACAAAACGCTTCCGGCCAAGCCTTATTGGGTGTCACCGGAAAACCCACGCAAGACGTTGAGTTCGATGAAACACTCAAGCAGCAATACGGCTTGGACGGTTATTACGACCAAGGCAGCGGCTACTTCACACTGTGGGTGAACGCCGTCAAGGGTGTTGGTGCGCAGTTAGCCGAAACGCTGGCCAACCGCTTGAACCGCCGCGCCATGTTCGTAGAGGCGGCTACTGCCGACGTGTCCCAAACCGGCTATACGCACCGCATGCAGGACAATCAGGAATGGCTCACATTCGTCAAACCCTACACGTCCTACGACAAATTCGACCTCTCGGCTGGCGGCACAGTTAAAGGCCACACCACAGGCATCCTGCTCGGCATCAGCAACATGTACCGAAACGAGCACCTCTTCACCCTGTATCTTGGCTACGAAACCACGGACGACAGTGCGGACTCTCTCGACTTTGACATGAACACGGTCTACGGCGGCGCGAAGTTCGCCCGCGTCTTCTGCACGGCAGGGAACGCGGCGTACTACGGCAAAGCCGAGGCCATGTTGGCTCATACTTCTACAGACGTCACCCGCAGCATCGGCGGACAACAATTCACGGGATCTGCCGACACGCTTTCCTATGGCGGTGCCGTGCATATCGGCATGAACTACTCGTTGGGGAAAAGCAGTGTCTTCACTCCTGAATTCGGTGTTGGGTACTCCGGTGGCCGTATGGGTGATTTCGACATCAACGGCAATATCGCCGCCGTGAGTTATGAACACTATGACTCCCACACCTCCAACATCGGTTACGGCGATCTGTCGCTCAAATGGTTCCAAAAGTGGGGCACAATCGTAAACACACTGTTGGGCGGCGGCACGCGCGTAAATTTCAACCGTGATATGGACGTCTCGTCCAACATCTCTGGTGTCCAGGGCTCGAGCACGGTTAAATTACCTCGTTCCTACCAATGGGTGAACGCTTCTCTCATCTTGGATGTCAACAGCAACCTCGACCTGTCCTTTGGGTATGTGGGTATTTTGGATACCAACGGTTCGTCCCACAACATGACGGCGAAACTTACTTACACGTTCTAATTCGCCTTTCATCTGTACTGATAACACGGGCATCCTGAAGCCCTCCGCGTGGTGCTCCCCATCCCGGAAAAAACGCGAGGGCAAGGGCAGACACAACCGGGTAAAGAGATCTCGGATTTTCCTCGGGATCTCTTTTGTTTTCCAAGCGTTGCGGTCTGTCAGTTTATTAGCAGCTGCATGAAGGCCTTCGTCAAAGAATTGTTGGGCAAACGGTTCGTCACCTTATCGCTGCGCCGACATGCCATACGCATCATCCAGGCGCAGTGACTGCGGCTAATACCTGCAAAAACAGCTTGCTCATACAGCGGCCAGCACCGCCGCATCGGCATTGCACATCCAATGCTGCGGCTCCTTTTTGATCAGGTACCGATGTAATTCTCTCAGCTGCTCCGAATCCACTTTTTCCCTTGGCTGAGACGATCAATCGCTTTGTTTTGCCGCAGAGCAAAATTCGCTTGACCATTGCACCAGCGGCATACGACTGCGCCCTTAAGATCGTATGATCAATATCGTATTTCTAAATGGATACGCACTCACCCTCGGAGCTATTTCAATGAGCACCTTCAGCATCATGGGGCCGCACAGATACGGATCTGCCGGATCCCTTTGATATTTTCCCGATTGACGATACGGCCGTCTGTTTTATCAAGAATGTTGTTACAACGCCCAACGTTGAAGTGGGCGAATACACGTATTACGAAGACGACGAGAATCCCACGGAGTTTGACCGCAAAAACGTTCTCTACAACCGTCCGGAATTCGGCGACAAGCTCATCATCGGCAAGTTCTGCGCGATCGGTGCGAACACCAAGTTCATCATGGGCGCAGCGAATCACAGCGTATCGACGGTGTCGACCTATCCCTTTAGTCTCTTTGGCGGCAAATGGGCAAAAGCGGCCCGGTCCACTTACGACCTGACGCCGCATAAAGGCAACACCATCATCGGCAACGACGTCTGGATCGGCCGCCGCTCAGTCATTATGCCGGGCGTGAAGATCGGCGACGGCGCCATCATTGCCGCATCTGCGGTGGTGACGAAAGACGTGCCGCCCTACACGGTCGTAGGCGGCAACCCGGCTGAATTTATCCGCCGCCGCTTCAACGACCGCCTGACGGCCATGCTCCTTGAGCTCAAATGGTGGGATTTCAAACCCGACGCTCTCATCAAGGTGCTTCCGGTTCTTACAGATCCTGATTTGGAAAAAGTAGAACGGGAAGTTGAGGCGCTCCTCAAGAGCCGCCGCTGATTTTCGGACCGCTCTCAATGACCGGCGCTTCGTATATGCAATAGAAGCGCCGGTCAACATTTATAAACAGCCTGATAACCTTCCCGATGACGGCATCAATTGTCCGTCGCTTGCGCCCGATTGACTGAAATACGCCTTTTCTCCCATTTGTCGTATTTTGGCCGCAGGTTTTTCTTGTTAACTTGTAAAACATCGAACGATAGAGGCGCGGACGCGAGGAGCCTCGGGCGAGCCGGCAGGCCGGCAGCGACCCCGAGGGGAGGCAGATCCGCCGAATTCGCCGGCATCCTCAGCCTGGGGGACGGCGGATGGGCCTGCGGGAGATACCCGCTGGACTGTCTGCCTGCAAAATTGACGAAAGTGATTGATTTTCGTGAATTTGTGAGCAGTTGCGCTATCTTGACCGGTCAAAGCAGCGTGCACTCTGCCGGCACGTTGTTTTTTGCGCCAGCAGAGATAACGCTCTTTGCTGGCGCTTCTTTTATGAATTTGAGGCTGTCGGCGAGGAGCGCTGAACGTGCAGCAGGACAGGTTGCCTGCTCTTGAGATCGATACTGCGATTTTTCAATCCGTTTCAAGCGCCCGCGGATCTCAGAAGTGACCGCACCGCTTCGCCCCTACAATTCCACCCTGCAACCCCAACTACGCACGGTATTCAGCATGTCTCATCCGACAATTCGCGGCTCACTGGTCGCACTTATCACACCTTTCAATGAAGACGGTTCGGTCAATTTCGACAAGCTCGGCGAACTCATTGACTTTCATCTGGCCAACAGCACCGATGCGCTGGTGATCCTCGGCACAACGGGCGAATCTTCAACGATGTCTCACGAAGAAGACAACGCGGTCTGCGAATATACCGTCAAGCGCGTTGCAGGCCGCATCCCCGTTATTGCCGGATCGGGCTCCAACTCTACGCAGACGATGCTCGAAAAGTCGCTCTCCTATGAACGTCTGGGCGCTGACGGTCTGCTCCTCATTACCCCCTATTACAACAAGACCAACGAAGAAGGGATGTACCTTCACTTCAAGACCGTCGCCGACGCCGTGAAGATTCCCTGCATTCTTTACAACGTACCCGGCCGCACGGGCTGCTCCATATCTGTGGCGAATGTTGCACGCCTCTCGCAGCACCCCAACATTGTGGGCATCAAGGAAGCGAGCGGCAATATGTCTTATGCGGCAAAGGTCGCAAAGTACCTCTCGGACGATTTCGCCATGTATTCGGGCAACGACGACATGATTGTGCCGCTCCTTTCCATCGGTGCTTCGGGCGTCATTTCGGTGCTGGCCAACATCGCTCCGAAGGAGACGCATCAGATGGTTTTCGATTATCTTGAAGGCCGCACGGACGACGCACGACGCGCGCAGATTGAACTTCTCGATGTGATCAACGATCTCTTCATTGAAGTGAATCCGGTTCCTGTCAAAGAGGCTATGAATCTCCTCGGCATGGATGTCGGCGGCTACCGTCTCCCGCTCACGCATATGACTGAAGCCCACCGCGAAACGCTGCGTTCGTCACTCGCTGCCGCGGGCTTTCTGAAGTAAGGAACTCTTCGCTATGAGAATCGCTCTCATCGGTATGGGCCGCATGGGCCGCATGATCCGAGACTGCGCCGCAGACCGCGGCATCGAAGTTGCGGCCGAATTCAATACGGCGACGATCGCTCAGCTCGCCCAGTGCGACCGTATGGATGCCGTCATTGATTTTTCCGCTCCGGCGTCGCTGCCGGCACTCGCGGCCTATGTGCAGCGCACCGGAACGCCGCTCGTTTCCGGCACCACCGGCTATTGCGACGAAGAAGCTGCCCGCGTCAATGCGTTGGGCAGCTACGCGCCCGTAGCGGTGAGCGCCAACTTCTCCATCGGCGTTGCGGTCTTAAAGCACCTCGCCGCAGAGGCTGCCGCCCTGCTGCCGGACTTTGACATTGAGATCATCGAAACGCACCACCGCATGAAAAAAGATGCGCCGAGCGGCACGGCGAAGCTCCTTCTTTCAGCCGTCAACCCCGACGGCACCCATCCGACGGTCTTCGGCCGCGAAGGATTCGCACCCCGCACAGCCGGTGAAATCGGTGTCCACGCTGTCCGCGGCGGCACCGTGGCGGGCGTGCATACCGTGTCCTTCTTCGGCGACGAAGAAGAGCTCTCACTCACCCACCGCGCGGAATCCCGCCGGATCTTTGCAATTGGCGCGCTTAAAACCGCCGAAAAGCTCAAGGACGCCCCCGTGGGTCTGCACACCCTTGACGAACTGCTTTTCGCTCGCCGCTGAGTGCTGCACTTCAACTTTCTAACACTGGGGATTGAATCACCATGATGAACGCACAGGAAATCATTCACTACATCGCTACAGCTGAAAAGAAGACGCCCGTGAAGATCACGCTTCGCGAGAAAGCCGGCGAAGCCCCGATCAGCTTCGGTTCGGCAAAGGTCTTCGGCGTCGGTGACAAAGTGATTTTCGGCGACTGGAAGGAACTCGGTCCGATTCTTGAAGCCAACCGCAGCAAGATCGACGATATGGTCATCGAAAACGACTGCCGCAACTCCGCCATTCCGCTTCTTGACCTCAAAGGCATCAACGCCCGCATTGAACCCGGCGCGGTGATTCGCGATCAGGTGACGATCGGCAACGGCGCAGTGGTCATGATGGGCGCCATTATCAACATCGGCGCGGTGATCGGCGAAGGCACCATGATCGATATGGGCGTTGTGATGGGCGGCCGCGCCACTGTCGGACGCCGCTGCCACATTGGGGCAGGCACAGTACTCGCCGGCGTCGTTGAACCCGCTTCCGCACAGCCCGTCATCATCGATGACGATGTCTTTATCGGCGCCAATGCCGTCGTGATTGAAGGCATCCATGTGGGCGAAGGCGCCGTCGTCGCCGCAGGCAGCGTCGTCATTGAAGATGTTCCGGCCGGTGCCGTTGTGGCAGGCGTGCCTGCGCGCATCATTAAGGCGCATAAGGACGCCGGCACATCAACCAAGACGGCCTTGGAAAGTGCGCTGCGGCAGCTTTAACTGCACTGCCGGCTGCTTTGGGTATCCGGCTTGAGCGGTGTGCCCCAAACAATTCATCGACGGCCGCATGCAGTGCGGCCGTTTCTTCATAAACGAAAGCGAAAAGTTTTCTGACTTTCAGGCCGGAAAAGAGCGGCCTTGAAGCGCTCTGACGCGACTAGTGACTTCCCCTCAATCCTTTCAATCTGCATCTTGAGACCCCGTTGTTGACAATGCTTCTTAGGCCGAGACGTTAAGCCTGTTGATAGGATGAGACCACTATTAACCGCCAAGCCTGCTCACAGCACCGCATCAACAGCGGTTTAAGCTCTTCTGTCATCTGTCTTTGACAGTCGGCAGCAGTGCTTCGCCCACTCGATTTTTGTTAAGGACATTGCTCTCATGTTCGAGCGCATTCTTAAATACCGCCGCGATCTCCATCAGATCCCGGAACTTGACTTTGATCTTCCCAAGACCACCGCTTATGTGCGAAGCGTGCTTGAGAAACTGCCCTGCGAGGTCTTTTCGCCCGACGGTCACGCTGTCTGCGCTTGGTTTGATGCCGGCGCTCACGAAGCCGTTGCCTTCCGCTCCGACATGGATGCGCTCCCTATCTGTGAAGTCTCCGGCGTGCCTTTTTCGTCCAGACATCAAGGGCACATGCACGCCTGCGGACATGACGGCCACATGGCCATGGTGCTTGAGCTTGCGCAGTATGTTGCGTCTGTCAAAGACCGCTTAAAGAAGAATGTTCTGCTGGTTTTCCAGCCTGCTGAAGAAACGACGGGCGGCGCTCAGTTCATCTGCCAGTCCGGCGTTTTTGCGCAAAAGAACGTGAAGGCCATTTACGGCTTTCACCTTTGGCCGGATCTGCCGCTCGGACAGCCCGCAACCCGTCCGGGGCCGCTCCTTGCCGCATCGTGCGAAGTCACGGTTGACATTGAAGGCAAAAGCACTCACATCGCCAAAAGCGAAGACGGTGCGGATGCCCTGCTTGCCGCATCCCGCTTTGTCGTGGGTGCAGAAAAGATTCTCGACGATCTTCACGCCGCCGAGGGTCCCTGGTGCACGCTGAAGTTTGGTCTTTTGCAGGCCGGCACAGTGCGCAACGCCATTGCTGCGCATGCACATCTTGAAGGATCGCTGCGCGTTTTCAGCGAGTCGGCCTTCAAGATGGGGCGCGATCGTCTTAATGCGCTGGGCGAACAGATCGATAAGGATCTCGGCGTTAAAGTCCATGTGGATGCCCCTGAAGGTTATCCGCCGGTCGTCAACGATGAAAAACTCTTTGAAGATGCCAAAAAGCGTCTGCCGAGCCTCGAAATGCTGCCTAAGCCCCTCTTGATTGCCGAAGACTTTGCCTACTACCAGCGGACGCTGCCCGGCCTCTTCATTCTTCTGGGCACCGGCACCGGGATTCCGCTCCATTCCGACCGTTTCAATTTCGATGAAAAAGTGCTTGAAAAAGGCGTTGAAATCTATAAGCACTTCATTGATTTGAAGGACTAAGCGGCGCTTCAATGCTTCTCATTGATCCCTCGGATCCGCAGACCGTCAGCATTGAGTCCCATTCATGCTGACGGTCTTTTTATGCCTGTTCACTCCGCTTGAGTCAACCGTTCACTGTCAGACCCCTCGGCCGACGTCATCGAGAGGCTTGCCGCTCTGACGTGCTCGGTGCGCCGCATCTGCCCTTAAACTCATCTCTTCGCAGGACGAGCAGTGCACCAATACAGTGCAGACATTTCTAAATCAGCGCATTTAAAAGGGCAATGTCGTCAATGAAGCGTTAATACCTATTGACTTTATCTTAAGAAAAAATCTCGGTTTAGAATTGAACGCCGACCGGCTTCCCTTTCCCCAAGGATGCTTTTTAATTCAAGCCGATCATCGAACCCTTTCTTTTTCAGCGATTTCTGGAGAGTCAACAAAAAAATTCAAAAAACTTTCTTCTTTTGGCACGGCTTTGGCTTAGGAAAAACGGAACGGCACCGCGAATCCCTGAACAAGCGGTCCGACCTCGCCAAAGAAAAGAAAGAGAGGACTCCCCATGAACACAACCCACTCCGTTGCCCTTGTCGATTCGGCGTCCAATATGACGTCAAGGGGCTCTGCGTCTGCAGGCTCCAATGGGAAATCGACTGTGACCGCTGACACTCAGCCCTCGCCCGGCTTCTTTAAGCGATACGGCCTTGTCTTTGCCGTCGCTGCTCTCGGCATCATCTGTCTGATGCCGCAGCTCGCGGACCTCTCCATTGCCGGTCAGCGCATGATCGGCATCATGGCCTTCGCAGTCATTACCTGGGCGACGGGCGCCGTGTCGTTTCCGGTTTCCGCCGGCGTCATCATGGCGCTCATTGCGGTCCTTGTGGGACTTTCTCCGCAGCCCGACGGCCAGGGACTCATTGGCACGAGCAAAGCGCTTCGCATGGCGCTGACGGGTTTCTCTTCACCAGCCTTCTGCCTTGTCGGCGCGGCGCTCTTCCTCGCGGCAGCCATGATGCAGACGGGGCTTGACCGCCGAATTGCACTCGTTACGCTCTCCAAAATCGGCACGTCGCCTTCGCGCGTTGTGCTCGGCATCATTCTCTGCGGCTTCATTCTCTCTTTCTTCGTGCCGTCGACCACTGCGCGCGTTGCCTGCCTCGTGCCGATCGTCACCGGCATGGTGCGCGCCTTCGGACTTCCGTTGAAGAGTGCTTTCGGCGCCATGCTTCTCATCACGGTTGCACAGGTCGACAGCGTGTGGAATGTCGGCATCAAGACTGCCGCTGCCCAGAATATGGTCGCCGTGGGGTTCATTCAGGAACTGACCGGTCATGATATTTCCTGGCTTGACTGGTTTGTCGCTGCCGCACCGTTCGCCGCTTTGATGAGCGTCGTGCTCTATGTGGTCGTCACACGACTCTTCAAGGGTTCGCTCGAAAATATTTCGGGCGGCGACGATGCCGTTCGCCGTGAACTCGCAAAACTCGGCCCCATGTCTGCTGCTGAATGGAAGCTCACGGTCGTCTCCCTCGTCCTCCTCTTTATGTGGGTGACGGAAAAGAAGCTCCACCCCTTTGATACGACGACTACGACAGTGTGCGCCATTGCGCTCCTTATGCTGCCGAGCATGGGCGTGATGGACTGGAAAAGCGTCGTCAACCGCATCAACTGGGGCACGCTGCTCGTCTTCGGCGTCGGCATCTCGCTCGGCTCCACGCTTTTGTCCACCCACGCTGCACAGTGGCTCGCCGAAGGCATTGGTTCCTCCTTCGGGCTCGCAGATCAGACCACTTTTGTCGTCGTTGCGGTTCTCGCCCTCTTTCTCATCATCATTCACCTCGGCTTTGCATCCGCCGCTGCGCTCTCAAGCGCACTCATTCCAATCATCATCGCTCTCGTGAACGGACTTGATGCGCCGAACGTCAATGTGCTGGGCATTACGATGATTCTGCAGTACGTCATCAGCTTTGGCTTCATTCTTCCGGTCAATGCCCCGCAGAATCTGATTGCCTACTCAACCGGTGCGTTTGACGTGAAGACTTTTGCCTTCACCGGCATCATTCTGACAATTGCGGCCTATCTGCTCATTCTTCTGATGTCTGCTACGTATTGGAGCTGGATGGGCCTAGTGTGATACACCGAAGAGCGGCCGCCCTCGCAGCCGCTCCGCAGGAAAAAATCCTGACTTCACCATACCTTGTGACTTAGCCTCAGAAAGCGAACCTGCTTTCTGAGGTTTTTTTCTGCTCCTAAGGCACTAAGCGGGAGAGGAAAGCCTGCCCTTAAACCGCCGCAGAGGATCCCTTCGGCTGAACGTCGGCGGGCGCATCGTCATCAGCATGCGGATCGAGCATCACAACTTCAAGACGGTTGTACGGAATGCGGATGCCTTCCTCGCGGAAACGACGGACAATATCGAGCGTAATGGCTGTTTTGATCCCGACGGAACCATTGACCGGGTCGGCCAGCCAAAAAGCCGCCTTCAAATTAATGCCGCTGTCTCCGAAACTGTCCACATAGGCCCAGGGCTTGCGGCCCTTGACGATGCGCGGACGATCGCGCGAAACCTCTTCGAGCATGACGGCAAGCGCCCGATCCACATCCGCATTGAAGTCAATCGTCACAGCGACATACTGCGTATTGGCTTCATCCGTATACGAATGATTCAGCACAGCTGACGTCACGAACGCTTCATTCGGGACAATATTCTCAATACCGTCGAGACTGCGCACCACCGTAAAGCGCGTATTGATTTCCACCACCTTTCCGCGGAAGCCGCCCACCGTAACCAGATCTCCGATTTTGATGGATTTGTCCAAGAGGATGATGAATCCGGAAACATAGTTGGAAGCGATCTTTTGCAGTCCAAAGCCCAACCCGACGCCTAAAGCGCCGCCGAAAACCGAAAGAATCGTCAAGTCGATGCCGACGGTTCCAAGACCGATGATGACCGCCAGAATCAGAAAAAGAACGGTGACAATGCGCGAAAGCACTACCTTCAGGTTGGGGGTCAGATTCTGCGCCCCCTGAATGAACTGATTGATGATGGCCGAAATCCAATTGGCAACGGCCAGCGTGAGCAGCACCGAAATCACCGCCATGAAGGCCTTCCAAACCGTCATGTCCCCCTTGCCGATGGGGATTCTCAGCGCATCAAGATAGTCCACCAAATCCGACAGCACGCCGAAGAACTGCAGCACTGCAAAGCACCAAAAGATGACGGTGACTGCACGCTGCACACCTCGGGTGATGATGCTTCGTCCGATGCTGGCCTGCACAAAGGCCATCACAACGGAGAGCACCGAAAATGCATAGAAGATCGAGTAGAAGATCCTGCAGATAACGAGCGACCGAGAAGGCTCATCACCCAGCGTTACGATCAGCCAGGCCGCAAGCGCGAGGGACGATCCTGCGATGAGGCCGAAAGACACATTCTCAAGAAGCCCGTAAGCCAGATGCTTGATGTGATTGACTACACCGAGATCATCTGCACTGGGGCGCCTCTTTTCGAGCCACTCCGTAAAGGCGCGAGACCCCCACCAGCCGAGAATGAAGGCACAGATCACTGCAAAAATCTGCAGCAGCAGGCTCGACCAGGTCATTCCCGCCGTAAGCGTTTCAAAAAAACGCGTGAACCAATGCGTCGTATCAATCACTGCATCTGCAGCTGCGGAAAGGCCTTCATCAGGGCTTGGAGCATTGGCCGCTGCCTGAAGGTGATCCGCCGCTTCTTCAGCCATCGCCTCGGCGGCCTCGGTATGTGTCGTCATAATGAAAATCTCTGCGGGCCTCCTGAGCCCGAAGCAGGGTTAGGGAAATTTAGAAACGAGCTTGAGCTGAGTGCTTGCGCCCTCGTTCCTCGGCATGCAGTCTATGCCGTTGTCGGCTGTTTGGCCGGTCGCTGCTGATCATATGATGGCTGCCGTGCGGCCATCAGTCGGTTGTCTCGCCGCGGCTGTCAGCTTCAATAGGAGCGGCAAACAAAGATAGTTGCTGTGCGGATTTCATGGTTAACAGCCTTGAAATGCTGACTAATTCAGTGCGCCAGCTTGCAATTTTCAGTTATAAAGTTGCTTGTATTCATAAAAGAGCTAATGATTAGCGGGACATATTGCTATGGACGCAACGGCAACTGTCAGCTTCCGCATGGACGCGAAGCTCAAAAAAAAATTTGAGTCCATCATCCAAATGATGGGGCTCAACATGACAACAGCATTCACCGTTTTTGCTATCCCAGTCGTCAATGAAGGGCGGATTCCCTTTGCAATTAAGGCCGATCCGTTTTGGTGTGCCGAGAATCAGGCGCGATTGCGTGAAAGCATTGCTCAATTGGAATTAGGCAAGGTCAATGAGCACGATCTGATTGAGGGCGGCAGCAGGACAATCGCAAGAAACTGACCAAAGTAAATGCTTTAATCAAGGACATCAAGCACAACGGCAATAGCGGGCTAGGGCTGCCGGAACCCTTGACTGGCAATTTATCCGGCTTTTGGTCTCGCAGGATCGATGCCAAAAACCGTTTGATTTACCGCATTTCCGAAGAAGACGGTAACCGGACATTAGAAATTGTGCAATGCCGCACTCATTACAACGAAAAATAGTTCAAAAGCCGCCCTGCTTGCGTGAGGCGGCTTTTTTGTAGGTCTGGGATCATCCAAGTATGTCGGCGGCAGGGGCGGAGAGGTGTGCGCCGTTGCTGCGGCGAACACGATCAGAACGTGTCCCAAATGCGAAGATGTGTCGCCTCTGAATCCTTCAGGTTCTGCTGTCGAAAGTGCGGTTATGAAGGCGACGCCGACGTCGCGGACGCCAACAACATACTCAGGCGCGGGCAGCGCCTAAGAGCCCGTGGGGAGCGGCTGTGCACTGCTCGAGCTCAAGTTAAGCGGCCTTCTCGCAAGAGTCGTGCCGGTCAGCAGCAGAAACCCATCCGAAGAGATCCCTATGCGCCTAAAAACGCATAAGGACTCCGCAGGGAATCTCCGTCCTTCAGGGCGAAGAGGATGTCAATTCGCATCAGCGAGCACTGAGCCGAAGGTCATTTTCCTCCCGCTTCAGAACAAACGGACTTGCATAGCCGAATCCCCGATGCTCGAATGCTCTTCGACGCATTCACTTCGCGGCTGCGCGCCGCAGTGCGGATACGTCCAAATGCAGGTGCTGCAGAACTTCGCCTGACCATGCTCGTTAAGCGAGAGATCATTTTTCAGTTTAATTGCTCAATAATTTCGCTCAGCTTAACGATTTTCGCAGCAACAAAAGTCGTACTCCATAAGAATCAGTCGGCGTAATTTATATCAATGTAATCAATCGTATGCAGTTGATTGCATCTAATTTTTACCAATTAACACGTAATTGAAAGTTCCTGAACCACAATTAGTCGTGCCGCTGTATTCTACGAATATTATACGGAAGAAAAATTTAAAGCCTTTCTCATAGTATGAATCAAGTTTCTTACATTTTTTTTCCTTTAGCAAATGAATACATTTAAACAGGTTTTCATCGACTTATATCGCGACCCATTAACGAGGAAGCAATTTATTATAAGATTCGTTTTAACCTTTATTTTGTCATTACTACTTAATGTAGTAATTGATACATTGGATAAAATAGCATATAGACTTTCGGGTCAGTTAGACCTTTATTTTATATCCTTAATATTGGCTGCAAGTTTAGTGCTTCTTATCTATACGATTGGAATATTTTCGAGGAGACTTGCAGATTTAAACGAGAGTAAATGGCATTGTTTATGGTGCCTCATTCCATTAGTCAATATATTTTTTCTTATATACCTCTTCAGCGTTCCGGGAGCACTCTCGAAGGCGGAAAAATAAATGGAAAAGTTAAAGGAATTATTTACAGCTTTTAGCGGCGGCTTAGTTGCTGTAGTGTATCTCGTGTATGCGCTTGCTATGTATTGCATAGCTGGCATAGCAGTGTCTGACATCACGGGTTGGGATTGGCTTGGATATATTGCAGCGCCTATATTTATTTTTCTGCGCATGACCTTTTTGCCTGCCGGTTTAGCAGCATGGGCCCTATATGATGTCTATCACTTCAATCCCTTCCTTGCAATACTTATTGCACTGCCCGGACTTGCATGGATGCTGATTGGAGGGGCAGGATTAGCCATCGCAGGTTTATTAGAGCGACTCAAGAAAAATAACAGAATCGATCATCATAACCAAATATATGTTGATACAAGTTCTGAAAAAGAAGCATTTAATGATAACTGCTCCAAAGCAGAAATGAAAAGTAACGATGAGGTTCCGGACAGTTCAGACAAAAGCACCTTAGAACAGTCTGAGATACATCCGGACATAGTTACCTGCCCCTTAGAAAACATCGAAAATAATGTTGATACAGGTGAGGCCATTCCTACAGATGAATCACGATCGATTTACGGCGATATTAAATCAACAGGAGTAGAAAGGGCCCTGACACTTATTCTTTTAATGTGCGTTCTTTCATTTGTAATATTTTGCGGGTTTAATTTAATCCGTTATTTATAACACACCATTCCTCCAAAACCTACCTGCAATTATTAATATTCTTCTAATGAAGAAAAAAGCAATTGAGTAAAGATGCGGTGCTCTGTTCGTCAAATCAATTGACGCGGAAACCGATGAGAATGTCAATACGTTCGGAGACCTCTTCCTTATGGTCCAAATAGATAAGGTTCGAGCCTTGCGGCTAACCGTCTTCTTAGACCAGAACTCGTTTCCTTCGTTGATTCGCAGCCTTCTCAATTCCGTCGAGTCGTGATCTTAGGTCACGACTCGGCGAAGTGCAAACTGCCGCCACACCATCACACCTGTGCGCTATCGGGTGCAAAAATAAATTAAATATCAAAGGATTGTCTTAAAGCCAAACCACAAGCACAGTCATGAATGTGACGCTGCAGACAATCGAGAGCGAGTTCAGCGTGCACGAAAGCGCCACTCTGCCCGGATCATTCAGGCAGAGCGCCGTATAGATCGTGCAGACGGCCGAGAGCGGCGCAAAGGCAAGAATGGCGAGAACCTTGCGTACTTCCTGATCAAAAGGCAGATAGTTGTAGAAAAGAAAAGCGAGCGCCGCAGCAATCAGATAACGGCAGAAAAGCGTCTTGGCAATATGCAGTCCCGAACCCGGCGCGAGCTTCAATTCAAAGCCGATGCCGATCATCAGCATGGCAAGGAACGGATTTGCTGCGCCCACCATGTCGGTAAACCCCAGCACCTGCGGCGGAAGCTTCCAGCCGAGGAAAGCCAGAATCGTCATGGCGACATAAACATCCATCGGAACAGAAGAAAACATCCGCCTGAAGAAAAGCCGGGCGCCGCCGCCTTCGTTTTTCCCGGCCACCGCCGCTGCGATGGAATAGGTCGCCCCCGTGCACATGATCGAATTGCCGGTATCCCAAATGCAGGCCGCGACGACACCCATGGGGCTCACGAAGCTCTGCAGAAAAGGAAGAGCGAAGCAGCCGACGTTGTAGCCCGAAAAATTAATGATATTGAAGGCCTGTTCGGCAGAATCGCCGCGCTTTGATGCGAGCCAGCCCGCGGCAACGGTGACCAGATTGCATCCGAGCCCGAGCAGCACGAGCACAAAGAGCGCCGCATCGACATCGATTCTGGTGAAGTTCGAAATGATGGCGCAGGGAAGCGTTACCTTGAGGACCAGTCCGGCGATGAGCCGAAAGTCTTCCGCACGAAAGAAGCCGACGCGCTTGAGCAGATAGCCCACGACGATCACAGCGATGAAGGAGACAACCTTGACGAGAACGGATTCCATGGGAAATCCTTGGGGAAAAAGGGATGCATGCCGGCTGAGCGCCGGTATTTTTGAAGTGATCGGAAAGTATAAGTGCAGACCTGAAGCGCAGAACTGCGCTGGGTATTTAACCGCTCCCCCTCTTGATCCAAGCACGCTCAGCTGAGAGAAAGTCTGGATTCATCTTTCGATTCATATGCTTACGGGTTACTACCCCCGACGGAGTAGTTATTATCACTAATAATTAGCACCTAAGTACTTGGGTAGTTGATTCCGAAAACTATGCTTAGAGTGACGTCAACACCCAGGAAACAGCGGCAGAGTCTAATGACCCGGGAGAGCGCTTCAGCCTGTCCCGAGACCGCCCTGCTGCTGCCGGGCAACCATTTCTGTCTTCAAAGGAGAAATAAAGATGACTGATATTTCCCGCCGCAAGCTCTTCGGCGCTGCCGGTGCCACCTCTCTCGGCCTTGCCGGCATGGTTCCCGTGGCCTCCGCTTCCGAATGCGGCAAGCCCGTCAAGTGGAATGAAACCAAGGAATTCGTGATCATCGGCACGGGCTTTGCCGGCCTCGCTGCTGCGCTCGAAGCGCATCAGGGCGGCATGAAGTCTGATCAGATCCTCATTCTCGAAAAGATGTCCTTCCCCGGCGGCAACTCCGTCATCAACGGCGGCGCGGTTGCAGCTGCCGGCACCGACATGCAGAAGGCCGAAGGCATCAAGGACTCGCCCGACCTCCTCTACGCCGACATCATCAAGGCCGGCGGCGGTCTTGCTCATCCGGAACTCGCCCGCCACATCGCCGATGAATCCGTCGAAAACTTCTACTGGCTGCGCGACAAGATCGGCGTCAAGTTCAAGGCCGTGACCTACCACGGCGGCCATTCCGTCAAGCGCTCCCACGCCGTTGAAAGCAATTCCGGCGCCGGCTTCATTCTCCCGATGCTCGAACGCCTGAAGGAAGTAGGCATCAAACCGCAGCTTCGCACGAAGGTCGAGCAGCTCATCGTCAACGACAAGGGCTGCGTCGAAGGCGTCAAGGCCCGCACCGGCTACACGTTCGGCAAGGAAGAGTCCGGCAAGGTCGTCTACATCCGCGCCACGAAGGGCGTGCTCCTCGCCACCGGCGGCTTCTCGCAGAATGTCAAGATGCGCATGTCCCACGACCCGCGCCTCACCGCTGCCTTCACCTCGACCAACCAGCCCGGCGCAACCGGCGAAACGATTCAGCAGGCTCAGGAAATCGGCGCCAACACGATTCAGATGGACTGGATTCAGCTCGGCCCGTGGACGTCGCCTGACGAACAGGGCTTCGGCGTCGCGCCGCTCTTCGTTGAATCCGCCGTCGGCTACGGCCCGATGATCGATCCGGCCACCGGCAAGCGTTTCGTCAAGGAAACCGGCAACCGCAAGGTTCGTGCTGACGCCATCGTCGCGATCGGCCATCCCTGCCTGATCTACACGTCCGCGGTGAACGCCAAGGCCAACATCATCGGCAAGAACATGACCGATGAGCTCTATAAGCATGCCCGCGAATCCGGCGTCGTGAAGGAATATCCGACGCTCAAGGCCATGGCTGACGATCTGAAGATCCCGTTTGATCAGCTCAAGAAGACCAACGACGACTTCAACAGCTACATGAAGGCCAAGAAGGATCCGGAATTCGACTGCATGATCTTTGACAACGCTGTTCCGAACGAAGAAGGCCCGTTCCTCGCCGTTCGCCTCTGGCCGCGCGTCCACCACTGCATGGGCGGTCTTGAAATCAACAACAAGGCTGAAGTGCTCTCCTGCCGCGGCGAACCGATCAAGGGTCTCTACGCTGCCGGTGAAGTGACGGGCGGCGTCCACGGCATGGTCCGTCTCGGTACGGTTGCCGTTGCCGACTGCATGATCTTCGGCCGCACCGCTGCGCGCACTGCGCTCGCGTTCAAGGGCTGCTGATCCGCTTCCTCCGGGCTCTCCGCCGTCCATGCGTTTTGATAAGCTTTGCGGCGGCGCAGAAGCCCTTAAGGAGCCTCTCCGACGCTGGGACTGAACGGATTCTTTGATCCCTTCAGTCCCATCCTTAGGAGAGGACGTTTGCAGCGTTTAATCTTCTTCTCCGTGAACGGAGGCCGAAGCATCAGTCGGTTTGCCCGTCTTTTCCTCCTTTGGCGGGAAGACTGACTGTCGTGCGGCCTCCGCTTTTTCGTTAAATACCATGCCGTCCGCAAGGCCGGCAGATGCCCGATGTCTTTGGCTCAGAAAGGATCGGGACCAACTTCAAAAGGAAATACCACCATGCGCAAGACTCTCGTTGCGGTTGCCGCCGCACTTGCCTTCGGTTCTCTTTCAGCTCATGCCGGCGACGTTCAGATGTACGGCGTCATCGACGTGGGTTTCTCCTACGTTCATTCTGATGCTGACCAGCCCGGCGTTGACTCCGTTGATAAGTTCACGATGGAAAACGCCTCTGAATTCGGTTCCCGCTGGGGTATCCGCGGCACTGAAGACCTCGGCAACGGCTACAAAGTGGGATTCGTGCTCGAATCCGGCTTCAAGTCTGACGACGGCACGCTCGATCAGGGCGGCCGCCTTTTCGGCCGTGAAGCGCACATCGACCTCTACAGCCCGTACGGCACGCTGAGCGCCGGCGTGCTTCCGGTCTTCGGCAGCGTTCTCGGCGCCAACGGCCTCTTCCGCGCGATTGACCCTCTCTTTGCGAACTACACCGTCGGCTTCAGCTCCGGCTTTGCTAGCGCCTCCAAGTGGACCCGCGTCAACAACGCCGTGAGCTATGTCACCCCGACCTTCGCGGGCGTCACCGGCTACGCCATGTATTCGTTCCAGACGGATGTGGTGGGAAGCGATTCGAAGCAGGTTGAAGGCAAGTCGAGCGCCGACCGCTACGCCTCCCTGGCCCTTCGCTACCAGAACGCCAGTCTCGAAGGCATCCTCGTCGCGGATACCACCTTGTACGGCAGCGAGCGTCAGAACAAACATTCCGACGACGGCTTTACGATCACGGTGGGCGGCAACTATAAGTTCGACAGCGGCCTGAAGTTCGTGACCTTCTATCAGTACTTCCAGGATCAGGAACTCAATACGGCTCAGCGCGGCGGCGTTGCTGCCGACGGCATTAATAGCTTCACAAACAACCAGGGCTACGGCTTTGTCGACGGCTGGGGCGCCAGCTTCGGCGTGCACTACCCGGTGGCCGGCGGCACGCTCAAGGGCCAGATCTCCTACCGCGACATGGACAACCAGCACGACGTTGACTTCACGCGCTGGACGGTGGCCGCGGGCTACGACTATTCGCTCAGCAAGCGCACTGCCGTCTACGCCATGGCCGGCTACTCGCAGGAAAAGCTTGAACAGGCCAACAAGGAAAGCGCCACCCCGAATGGCTACCAGATTGTCATCGGTACGGTGCTCCGCTTCTAATGAAGGCTTGAGCGGCCGGTTTTTCCCCTGAAACGGCCGCACATGCCCGACCGGCTTTCCAGAGCCCGAGGCTGCTGGCCTCATGATCCCCGACAGGTTTCGCACCTGCCGGGGATTTTTTGTGTCTTCTCGCTCGGGGGAGTGTTTTTCGGTTTTTTAAACACCGTGTTCCATCCATTCTGACTTGCTGTTGTGTAAGCACTAGGGTTTCCCCGCCTCTTAAAACCTCACAATGTCTTCATCCAGATGAGCGCGTGCGGCGCATCACTTCTGCCGCAGTGCTTTTCGATATTTGCCAAGACCAGTTGGAGAACCACAACATGCTCCTCACCAAACGCCAATTCCTCACTTCCGTTCTCGCACTTTCCGTTTCAGCTGCCGCCCGCGCAGCCGGCGGTCCGTCGGGCCCGGCAGTGCATTTTCAGTCTCAGGGCAAGATCGGCGAGGTGTTTGTGAATCCCTATAAGATTGCACCGCTCACCGCCGTCATCGGCAACGGCGGCTATGAACTGCGCAATGCATCCGTGCGCATCGTGCCTAAGCCCAACGGTCAGGAAATTGCTTACAGCGTCGCCGACCGGCTCTGCCGAACCCACGGCGGCATTCCGGTTTTTGGTCTCTATCCGGACTATCAGAATACTGTTGAAGTTGAATACGACCGCGTTGCCAACGATGCTGCGCGCACGGTTGAACATATCCGCGAGTCCTACAAGATTTATGCGGGTCCGGCCTACATTGGCAGCGACGGCACCGATCTGCAGACGGGCGGCTGGTTCCGCGCCGAAGTGCTTAAGTGCGCGCCTAAATACAAGGACCGTCTCTACCTCGTCAACAACATTCTCGAAAACAACCCGCGCGGCGGCCGCGCCGTCTGGAATAATCCCGCGGGCGGGGCGCTGCAGTGGGGCGGCTCGCCCGAAGTGGGCATCATTGACTCCACCGGGGCGCTGCGCTGGTACCTGATGCCGGATTCAATTTTCGAACCTAATTCCATCGAATGGGGCGGCGTGATGATGGGCTTCCGTCAGAATAAGGACGGCGCGCTCACCTGGGGCTACGGCCAGCGCTACGTCAAGTACGACATCCTCGGACGCCGCATTTGGAACCGTCTGCTGCCCGAAGGCTACGACGACTTCTCGCACGCGCTTGAGCCGATGGAAAACGGCCACTATCTCATCCGTGTTTCCGACGCCAACTACCGCCGGGCCGACGGCCGCAATGTCCGCACCGTGCGCGACGTCATCATCGAGGTCAACGAAGCAGGCGAAGTGGTGGACGACTGGAACCTCAACAACATTCTGGATCCGTACCGCTCAACGGTCATCAAGACGCTCGACCAGGGCGCCGTGTGCCTCAACATTGACGTCGAGAAGGCCGGCAAGACCATGACGGCAGAAGAACTCGCCAAACTTGACGCTTCGGACGACTTCGGCGACATTCTGGGCACCGGTCCAGGCCGCAACTGGGCGCACGTCAACTCCGTTGACTACGACTCGACCGACGATTCAATCATCGTCTCCTCGCGCCACCAGTCAGCCATCATCAAGATCGGGCGCGACAAGAAGGTGAAGTGGATCATCGGCAGCCATGAAGGCTGGAAGAAGCCCTTCGCCGACAAGCTCCTCACGCCGGTCGACGCCTCCGGGAAACCCATTGCCTGCGACAAATTCATGAACCACTGCGAAAACAAGTTCGACTGGACCTGGACGCAGCACACGGCATGGCGAATCAACGAAAAATCCAAGAAGGGCGACGTTTATCTCACCGTCTTTGACAACGGCGACGGCCGCGGCATGGAGCAGCCGGCGCTCGCCGACATGAAGTACACCCGTCTGGTCGTCTACCGCGTGAACGAATCCAAGATGACGATTGAACAGATCTGGACCTACGGCGAAGAAAAGGGTCACGACTACTACTCGCCCGTCACCGGCCTTTGTGAATACGCTGGGGACAAGGACTCCGTGGTCGGCTACTTCTCCACCGCCGGCATGCGCGTGAGCAAAGGCAAGGCCATGCCTTCGCCCTACCTCACCGAATTCGACTGGGGCGCCAAGGAGCCGTCCGTCGTCATGCATCTCAAAGACACCTTCGGCTACCAGGCTTGGCCGTTCTCGATTCAGGAGGCCATGAAACCCTCCAAGTAATGCCTGAACTGCCATCCTGATCTCGGGCGCTTCGCTGCGGCGGCTTGTTTCCTCTGCCGCAAGTGAAGCGCCCTCACCGTCCGAAAGCTTGAGGCGCCGTGCGCCGACCCGCTTGCGGGGAAGTTTTTCACTTTTATTCCGTTTTAAATACCTGAGCTTTTTTCTCCTTCGACGTCATGAAAACACAAGCCCTGCGACTTACCCGTCTTGCCGCTGCTGCAGCCTTCGCTGCAGCTTTTTCCGTTCAGGCCGCCGACTTCAGTGTCTACGGCATTGTGGATACGGGCATCATCGTTGAACACAACAAGATGGGCTCTCAGCCGTCCTCCACCTCTGCGAGAGAAGAGTTCGGCGTCAATCTCGGACCGCGCATCGGCCTGACCGGAACCGAAGACCTCGGCAACGGCACCAAAGTGAAGATGCTGCTTGAGAACCTTTTTGAATCCGATGACGGCGAAATGCTTTTCAGCCGTCTCTGGGGCGGCGAAGCTTCGCTCGCTCTCGAGGGCTCTATGGGTGAAATTGCTGTCGGGCGCATGGGTGCGCTCGTGTCGCCCTTTGGTCATTGGGGTATTTTCGGCATGCAGGCAACCCCCTTCGGCTTCGGCTGGGGGCGTTCGGGCGGCATGCACTGGATGGTGGGCGGCGACCGCCTCGACAACACTATTTCCTATGCTACGCCGACCATCGCCGGCGGCCTCCAGCTCTTTGCACAATATTCCTTCCAGACGGGCACCAATGCGGATCCCGGTGTTGAAGAAAGCAAAGAGCGCCACAATACCCGCCGCGCTTCTGCGGCATTTCGCTGGCAGGGACAGTCACTCACCGCTGTCGGTGTTTTCGACCGCATCATGAATACGCATAAAGACGGCGCCGATTACGGCGAAGACACCACCATTGCCAGTCTGACCGTCAACTTTCTCGTGCATCCCGATGTCCGGCTCTTCGTTGTCGGACAAGGCTTTAAAAACGTCTACAGTGCGCCGGGCACGCCTGAACATCCTGTCAGCAAGCTCATCAGTGCGGGGAATCTCGCCTCCGACAATCAATCCGGCATTGCCGGACGCGGTTTTGACGGCTGGGTAGCGAGCCTCAATGCCCAAATCAAGTGCTTCGGCGGCGACCTGTACCTCACGTCCGCCTACGATGATTGGGAATATAAAGGCCATGTCGTAGACGGTCAGACAACGGATCTCAAGCGAGTGCTTTTTGGCGCCGCTTTTGAGTATCCGCTCTCCAAGCACACTCACCTCTATGCCTCGGCCAACTGGACGCATGGCTCCGGGCTCTTTGACACGAAGAATTTCAGCGATTCGAGCGATCCGAATTCCTCTCAGGTCATGGCGGGGCTCACGTATTTCTTCTAAACGCCGTCCGACTGCTTATTCGTCTGCTGTTTGTTTGAGCAGCATATATTCGGGAATTCGCTAAGATGGGGAAACCGTTTCGACGCACTAAGCTCGAAACGGTTTCTCTATTTTCTTTTTCAGACAAACAGAGTGCGGCTTCCCGATGCCCGAATTCACCAACGACCTCACCCACGACGACCTGGCGCTCTTGCTGCTCCTTGCCGAGAAACGCTCGCTCACGCGTTCTGCAATGACGCTCGCCTGGTCCACGCCCAAAGCGTCGCACCGGCTCAATCACGCCAGAGCCCTGATCGGCGACGAACTCTTTGTCCGCTCGGGCAACTCCCTTGTGCCTACAAAACGCATGGAGGCCTTGGTGCCGACCATGCGCCGTGCGCTGGAAGCGCTCGAAGGGATTTTCGCTGAAGAACGATTCTCGCCGCAGGAAATTGACCGTACGATCATTTTCGAAATGGTCGACAACGCCGCCGCCGTGCTTCTCGCGCCGGCACTGCCCGCACTGGCAGAACGGGCGCCCAAGCTGAAAATCCGGATTCGCCCGGCTGCTGGGCTCACCCTCGAGAATCTCTGGGACGGCACCACAAATCTGGCCTTCGGTTTTGATATCGACCGAGAGCTTCCCGGCGACATTCAGTCCGCCACACTCTTTAAGAGCCGGCATGTCGCCGTCATGCGCCGCGGCCATCCCCTGCTGAACCATCCCAGCGTCAAGGCCGGCATCCCTGTCGGCGCCAAGGTCCTTGCACCCTATCCTTATATTTCGATTTCGATGCCCCAGTGGCGGTCGCTGAGAAACATTGACCTCGCCTGGCGGGCTGAAAACCCAAGCCCGGTGCGCATTGAAACGCCCTATTTCCTCTCAATGCCCTATCTGCTTGCGCAGTCAGATGCCTATGCACTGCTGCCCAGAGAAGGCGCAGAACTCTTGTCTTCACACCTGCCGCTCGCCATTTTGGAAACGGATCCGGCCGACATTCGAGGCTGGAACCCGCAGATCATCTGGCACCGGCGCAACAATGCCGACTTTGCGCTGCAGTGGGTGCGCTCGGAAATCTGCCTCTGGTTCAAGAAACACCCGCCCATGAATCCAGAGATGATGCTGGAAGACGAGAATCGTCACCGTTGAAAGCATCGGTTTTATTTTCTTTCTGAAGACTGCTCTCTACAGCCGAATAAACCGTCCTCTGAGCGCCGAAGCCGTTCTCAGAGGACGTTTGCTTATGCCTCAGTCTCAGAGGGAGACTGCATAAGCCCTCAGTCTTCCTGCCACTCGGCCGAATAGAATTCGAAGCTGCCGTCAGCCAACGTATTGAAATTCTTGAGGTGCTTGTTGGCCGCCGAGGTCACATCCTCAAACACCAAAAACGCCCACGGCGCATCCTGCCAGACCATTTCCTGCAGTTCCTTATATTCGGCTGCGCGCTTTGCCGGATCCGTGTCCGCGAGCGCCTGATCCAAGAGCGCGTCGACCTTCGGATTTTGGTAATACGCCTCATTGTTCAGGACCGGCGGCTGGTTCTTCGAATAAAGCGCCGGGCGCATGCCCCAGTCCGGGTCAACGGTGGAATTGGACCAGCCAATGATATAGAGGCGGTTGGGTGCCTTCTTCGGATCCTTGTTGCCGTAGACCTGTACGCGCTGCCCGGCTTCAAGCGCCCGTGCCTCGGCCTTGATGCCTACCTGCGCGAGCTGCTGCTGGACGAACTGCATCGTCTTCACGGCCGTCGTGTTGTTAAAGGCTGACCAGAGCGTTGTCTTAAAACCGTTCGGATAGCCTGCCTCTTTTAAGAGCTCACGGGCTTTCTTCGGATCATAGGGCCAGGGACCGAGCTTAACAGCATTGGGAATCTGCTCAGGAATCACGCCGTCAGCCGGACGCGCATAGCCGCTGAATGCCACTTTACAGAGCGCCTGCTTATTGATGGCATAGTTGACGGCTTGCCGCACCTTCGGGTTGTCAAAAGGTTTCTCGTTCATATTCATGGACATATAGCGCATAACAACAGACGGCACCACGTTGACCGCCAAATTGGGATTGGCCTTCAGAACCGGAATCTGCTCCACCGGCGCCATTTGTATGAACTGTGCCTCGCCCGTCTGCAGCATCGCCGCGCGGGTACTGTTCTCCACCACCGGCACCCAGCGCAGCGCCTTAAATTTAGGCAGCCCCGGCACGCGGTAGTCAGGGTTGCGTTCAACCAGAAGCTCCTCGGCGGGATTGAAGCGGACCAGCTTATAGGGCCCCGTGCCGCAGGCTTCAAAAGCGAGCGCCTGCTTCGTCTTCGCGCGTTTGAGAAGACTCGGGCAGGCAATTGCAGCCGTGCCGTTGGAGAGCCGCTCAAGGAAAGCTGTCATCGGACTCTTCAAGGTGAAGCGGACGGTGTACTGGTCTGCGGCTTCGATTTTTTCGACAAAATTGAAGAAATTTCGGCGCGTGCGTTTGAGATCCTGACTGGCGCCGAGCTCGAAGCTGAGCTTGACGGCTTCAGCATCCAAGGTCGTGCCGTCGTGAAACTTCACGCCTTGCCGGAGCTTAAAGGTATATATGCGCCCGTCCGGACTGATGTCAACAGATTCCGCGAGCTGCGGCGTCGGTTTCAGATTCTTGTCAAACGTATAAAGACTCTCATAAAAGGAGCGGGCCGCAGTACGAGAAAGGTTGTCCGTTGCGTCCCAAGGATCCATTGTCGTGAAACCTGTGTTGACGGCGATGGTGAGGGTTTCGAGGGGAGCGGCATGAGTGCCGGAAGCTGCGGCGGCGAGCATAACGGCAGCGATGCTGCCGACGAGGCGGGACTCGGCAAAGGCTGAGGAGAGTCGATTCATGGGAATCCTCCGAGAAAAAGCGTGCGTCATTTTCAACATGGATAATCCGGCGGACGATGATTAGGCAGCAGCAGCTCAATGCTGTCCGCAGGCTCTAAGAACGAGCTCGTCATAAAACTTTTCCGGGTGAAGCCCGCAGCGAATTTCTGCGGACGTCTCATCGTTCTTCTTTTTCGAGCATATAAGAGCGGAGCAGAAAACTTTTCTTTACAGACCAAGAGAATTGAATCAGAAGGCTTCACATTTGTTCGGACAACATGTGACGAAATTCAAAAGAGCGGCCGCGGCTCAAACGACAGGCCTGATGTCTCCCCGCTCGCTTTTAGCGATAGCATTCTCTTTAACGCCGAGGCTGCGCATTCGGCGCTGGGCCGCCCTCTCAAGCCGCCGCCACAGCATGTTTTTTGGCTCCTCATCATGTTCTCGCTCACAAACTACCTGCTCTTTCTGCCGGCCGTTCTTGTCATCACGCTGCTGCCCGGCCCCGACTTTGCCATCGTTGTCAAAACAGCTCTCCTCTCCGGGCGCCGTCAGGCCCTCGCTTGCGCCCTCGGCATCAACTGCGGCGTAGCGGTGCATACCATCGCAGCCATTCTTGGGATTTCTGCGGTGATTGCCGGGTCCGCAGAGCTCTTTGCCGTCCTCAAATGGGCGGGTGCCGCTTACCTCTTCTATCTCGGCCTTCGTTCGCTCCTTGCGTCCCGCCGTCATGAATCTCATGAAGACGGCGCCCCGATTGAAGCTGCGGCAGCCGCCCTTCAGAACGCCAAGGCTGAAACGCCTGCCGCCGCCTTTCGAAGCGGGCTCTTTTGCAACCTCCTGAACCCGAAGGTGGTGCTTTTCGTGCTCACGTTCTTTCCGCAGTTTATGGACGCGGCGCTCCCCGCGGGGCCCCAGCTCGCGCTGATGGGCGTCACCTGGGCATTCCTCGGACTTGCCTGGCTTGCCGTACTCGTACTGATGATGGAGCGTATTCGTCCGGTCTTCGGACGGCCGGCTTTTCAGCGGTGGCTCAACCGCACAATGGGTGTGATTCTCATTCTTTTCGGCCTCAGGCTTGCCGCCGCCCGGAGCTGATGCAACGGCATCGGCAGACAGAAAGAATCCGCCGGCCTCTTTTGCCTCAAGCCCGCGGCCCGAAGCATGCCGCTGGGGCTCAAGGACAGCTAAAAGATTATTTCTCTGCAATCGCAATCAGGTGCTGCAGACTCTCGCGCGTATGTGCTTTAAGCCGTTTTTCTGCTTCATCGGCCTCACCGGCACAAACCGCTTCGGCAATCGCCTTATGCTCCAGATAGGACCGCTTTGCGCTCCCCGTCTGGTGACGAAGAACGTAGCTGCGAAAAAGATGGAGTCTGGAAACCAAACGCAAATAGACTTCTTTGAGCACCGCATTCTGCGTGCAGCCGGCAAGCATCTCATGAATTTTGAAGTTGAGCTGCGTGTAACGGGCGACATCTTCGGCGTCCACGGCTTGAGCCATCTCCTCCACAATGCCTTTGAGCGCAGCTTTCTCGGCCGCTCCAGCTCGCTCGGCTGCCAGACGTCCGATCAGGCCTTCAAGCGTTTCGCGCAGTTCGTAGATCTCTTTGACTTGTTCAAGGGTGAGGTTTCCTACCCGGACGCCTCGGTTTTTCTCACAGCACACCAATCCCCGCTCTTCCAAAATGCGGAAGGCCTCACGCACCGGACCGCGCGAAAGCCCCATTTGCGCAGAAATATCCGCTTCCCGCAAAGGCTGTCCGGGCGACACTTTGCCTTGTGCAATCCAGCCTTCGAGCTCTGAACAAATCAGTTCAGGAAGCGATTTGCTCGTCAATAACGCGATTTGAGTGTTTTCGGGCATGTTTATAGCTCACCAAAGATGACTGAATTATAAAGGTCATCAGATTGTCAGCAATCTGCAATCTACGATCTCTAGACTGCCTCTCATTCCAACTTCAGCAGTGAGGCCATTGCATGAGCGTCGACAAGCTGGCGGTGATCGTAATTACGGACGGTCTGCGCCGTGATTCCATTGAAGCGCAATCAACGCCCGCGCTCGAAGCGCTGCGCCGCGAGTCCGTGTGGCTTCGCCGCCACCGTTCTGCAGCGCCCTCGGTCACGCGTGTTTGTTCAGCCACGATCGCAACGGGCTGCAGTCCGCTTCGCCACGAACTGGCGGGCAACAAGCTTTGTCTCCTTGACCAAGGAAAGCTCCGGCTCCTCGATGTCGGAGTGCCCTCGTTCTTTTCTCTCTGCCGCGAACTGCGGGGTCATGTGCTCGGCGTTCCTACGCTCGCCCAAAGAACTGAGGCGGCGGGCGGGCTGCGGATGTACGGCAATGCCTCGCCCGGCGCCGCTTATGTTCAGGATCCGACGCACCGCGGACATGTCTTTCACCGAGCCGGAAGCTTCGGTCCGCGCGGGAAACTCCCGCAAACCGAAGCGCTCAATGTAAGCTCGGATCTCGCAGGCGACCGCGCAATGACCGAGCGTTTCATTGACGACCTCGAAAACCAATTGGCCGCCGTGAACCTCCTCTGGCTGGGGCATCCCGACACGACGCAGCACCATTGCCCATTGGGTTCGCCCGAGCACTTGGAAGCACTGCGGCGAACCGATGAGAATGTCTCTGCCGTTTATGCCTGTGTCGATGAACTCCGCAGAAAAGGAAAGGACGTTCTTTTTATAGCCGGCTCCGACCATGGGCACGAAACTGTGTCCGGACTGGTTGACATCGATAAGAAACTCGCTGAGGCGGGCTTCGGGTCAGAACTCGCCTCGGGCCGGCTTGTGACTGCACCCAACGGCACTGCTGCTTTGGTCTATCTGCAGGCCCCTGAAGCCGTGCGGGCACGGCTGGAAGCTTTTTTCCGGCAGGCCGACTGGCTGAGCGACGTCGTCTGCCGCCGGCAGTTCGAGCTGTACGGCATTTCCCAGGCGCCGGCGCTTGAATTTTTCCTCTCCCTCAAGTCTGACCCCGCGGCCCTCAATCCGTACGGCGTTGCCGGTGAGAGTCTGGCCTGCTTGGTGCCAGGCTCTCCTTACCCCATCGGCTGCGGTCAGCACGGCGGATTCGGTCTTCATGAACAGAGTCCGTACTGCCTTGTCAATCATCCCGGCCTCCGTCCGAGCGAGATCTCTGCCGTCACGGATCTCACCCTAATTGCGCCCACGGTTCTGAGGTTTCTTGGACTGTCCCTTGACGGATTGGACGGGCGCTCTCTTCAGCAAATTCTTGGTGTTCCCACTCTTGGAGATTAATCATGGGCAATGCTTTTTCGCTTCACCGCCGCACGCTGCTTCTTGCGTCGCTTGCCGCCGCGGCTCTGCCGAGCTTCCCGGCCGACGCTGCAGTGCGCAGGGAACTTCGCTATGCCACGCTCGGTCTCGACACGTCTGACCCGCACCGGCATACCGGCAGCATTGCGGTGCAGCAATGCTACGCTGAGCCGCTCACTTCCATTGCCGACGACGGCCAAGTCAAACCGTTCCTTGCGGAAAAAGTGACGGTGAGCAGCGACGGGCGCACCTATACCCTGAAAATTCGTCAGGGCGTCAAATTTCATAACGGCGACGTGCTCACTGCCGAAGACGTTGTCGCCAACATCAACCGCATCCGCGAGAAGATCAAGGGCGGCTGGCTTGTTTCGTCGCTCAAAAACGTTGAGAACCTCTCGGTGCCCGAACCCGGCACGGTGGTGATTGCCTTCGCCCGCCCCTTCGCTCCCTTCATGTCGCTCATGGCAGAGCTCTGGATTCTTTCGCCGAAATCCCCGGGCTGGGACTCCACGATTACGCAGCCGATCGGCACGGGCCCCTTCCGCTTCGGCAAATGGCTCCCGAAGGTCAGTCTGGACGCTCCGGCTTTTGCCGACTACTGGCAAAAGGGGCTCCCCAAACTCGCCGCCGTGCATTTTGACCTTCGCGACGGCACAGACAAGAGCCTTGCCATCCGCTCGGGCGACCTGGATGTTGCCTATGTCAGCAAAGATGCCGCCGAAGATCTGCAGCGCGCGGGCGCCGCGGTCATTGAAGGCCTCAAAGACAGTGCCTGGTACTTCCTCTCCTTCAATAACCGCAAGCCGCGCAAACCCTTTGACGACATCCGCGTGCGGAAGGCTCTGGCCCACTGCATTGATAAGCAGGGGTTCATGAACTTTGTGGGCGGCAGCCGTGCGCAGACAAGCAACCAGTTCGTGGGAGCAAACAACTTCTATTTTGACCGCGCGCTCTATGAGGCCGATGAGTTCAAAAAGCCCGATCTTGAGAAAGCCAAGGTGCTTCTCAAAGAGGCCGGCGTCGATCCCTCGAAGCACACGATTGAATTCGTCTCGTGGCAGGTGCCCTACGCGCAGATTGCCGTGCAGATGATCCGCAGACTGGGCTTCAAGGTGCACCACGTTGCGCTCGACGACATCGGCACGCAAAAGCGGCTGTCTCAGTACGACTGGGACCTCACCGTCATGAGCTCCGGCCCGCGCTCTGACATTTATCTGCGCTACGTTCGCCTGATGAGCGAAGGTCCCAACCCAGTCCTCTGGGGCGGCATTCAGGATCCGACGCTCGACAAGCTTATTGCCGAGGCCGCAGAAACGACCGATGCTCAGGCGCGCCGCGCAGCCTATCTCAAGGCTTTTAAGCGCGTGATGGAAAAGGGCTACTTCTATGTCATCGGTCTGACGCCCGACCTCATTGCGATCCGCAAGGGCGTCACGGGCTTTCACACGGGCTTTACCTGGGCCTGTCACTGGGCTGACGGCGGCGTGGATCATGCCGACCTGAAGGCCTGAGACGGAGGCTCAGCATGCTGAAGGCGTCGCCCTCGGGCGCAGACAAGATTCAAAGCTTTCCAGACCTGCGGCAGATACTTCTGTACGCAGCTCTGGGCGGCATCGTCTTGGCGGCTCTCTTTGCACCGTGGCTCACGGATGTTTCTCCGCTCGACCAAGACCTCATGAACTTAGACCAGCCCTTTTCCCCGGCTCACCCCTTGGGGACCGACAGTCTGGGAAGAGACATACTGGCGCGGCTCGTTTATGGGGCAAGAACTACGCTGGAGATCTCGCTGGGCGGCACCTTCATTGCCTTTTTCATCGGCGCCGGCATCGGTTTGACGGCGCTTTCCATGGGCCGTTTTGCCGCCGGCGTGTTTTTTGCCTTTATCGATCTGGTGCGCGCGCTGCCGAGCACCCTGATGGCGCTCCTCGTCATCGTGGGGCTGGGCAGCGGTCAGTGGCAGCTCATGGCGGCCACCGGCATTGCCTTTTCGCCCCTTGTCGCTTACGTCGCGCGTTCTGTCTATCAGCGCGAAGCATCGCGGGAGTATGTGCTTGCCGCCAGAAGTTTCGGCGGCAGCCGCATGCACATCCTGAAGCTGCACCTGCTCCCAAACATCATGGGCGCACTGATCACCCAGCTGGGCATCGTTTTGCCGCGCTGCATCGTAACGGAGTCGGTGCTGAGTTTCCTTGGACTGGGAAGCTCGCCGGATGAGCCGACATGGGGAAGGATGATTGCCGACGCAGCGCCCATGATGGAACGCGCCCCGCATGAAGTGATCGTTCCCCTGTGCGCCTTGGTGCTCCTCACCTTTTCACTTTCCCTGCTGGCCAATGAATGGCGCGAAAGGCTCGATCCCATACGGCGGCTTGAGCGCTGCTGAGGAACGGAGGTTTCATCATGCATAAGTTATGGCTGCTCGCATCAACTGCCGGCAAGGGTCTCCTGCAGTGCGTCCTGATTGTGGCTCTGACATTTCTCTTTTGCCGGACGATTCCCGGCGACGCAGTTGACGTTTTGGGGCTCGAAGGGGGACTCACTGCGGAGCAGGCTGCGGCCATTCGTCAGGCATTGAAGCTTGACGACCCTTGGCTGGTTCAGTTCGGCGACTGGCTCAGCGCAGCGAGCCACGGCGACTTGGGACAGTCGCTTCGTTTCGGCCGATCCGTATCGGACATGCTCCTTAATGCCATTCCCGTCACGCTGCAGCTTGCCGGCTGGGCATTTGTGCTGGGGCTCTTCCTCGCGCTCGGTCTTTCGCTCTGGGCTGCTGCACGTCAGTCAGCCTTCGCTGACAGTCTGGTCGAAGGGCTCAATGCCTGGTCCATTGCCATGCCGACCTTTTGTGCGGGCGTTATTTTCATTCTCCTTTTCTGCATTGAACTCCATTGGCTGCCGGTGATCGGAAGCTTCGTCCTGCCCGCTGTCATTATGGGGCTCGACAGCGGCGGAACCATCGTCAAGCCCCTGCGTGAAGAGCTCAAAGAATCGGCTGCCCTGCCTTATGTCCGCACGGCAAAAGCCAAAGGACTGGCGCCGCTGCGCATTGCCGTTTTTCACATCCTGCCTAATGCCGCCGGCATTTTGCTTTCGCTCTCCGGACTGGTTGCCGGCAGCCTCGTTGCCGGCACCTTAACCATGGAAATCCTTTTTGGACTTCCCGGCATCGGCAGCCTTGCCCTCAATGCCATTCAAGGACGCGATACCCCGGTGGTTCTGGCCGCCGTGTCCTTTATTGCTGTCTCCCTGGTGCTGATCAACACGGCTGTTGATGCACTGCACAAACTTTTCGATCCCCGGATGACCCCATGACCGCCAACGTACTCGACATCAGTCATCTCACACTGTCGATTGAACACAAAACCATTCTGCAGGACATCGATTTGACGATCGGCGCGGGCGAAACCGTGGCCCTCATCGGAGAGTCCGGCTCCGGCAAATCCACTTTAGCCCAATGCATTTTGGGACTGCAGCCGCAGCGGAGCCGCCTGACACCCGAGAGCCGCATTGACTGTTTGGGAGAGCCTCTTCCCATTGAAAACGATGCCCGGATGCGCCGCTGGCGGGGATGCTCGATCAGCATGATTTTTCAGGATCCGATGTCCTGCCTCAATCCTTATCTTCGCGTAGGAACACAGATCCTTGAAGCCCTTAAGCGCGGCTCGGCATCAGACGAGGATCCGCATGCGCGCATGCTCGAACTCCTCGAAATGGTCGATCTGCCCGAGCCCAAACAGACGGCCGGCAAATACCCTTATGAACTTTCTGGCGGCCAGCAGCAGCGCATCATGATTGCCATGGCGCTCGCCAATCGTCCGCAGCTTTTGATCGCCGATGAACCGACGAGTTCCCTGGATGCCTGCGTGCAGGCTGAAATCCTGAAGCTGCTCGAGCGGCTGCAGAAAGCGTTTGCGCTCTCTATGCTCTTTATTACGCACAACATGGCTGCCGCACGGTTTCTTGCGCACCGCGTGTATGTGCTGCAGCACGGCCGCATTGCCGAATCGGGCGACACCGCAGCGGTATTTGCCCATCCCCGCGAGGCCTATACGGCGGAGCTCATCCGCGCCAAAGAGAATTTGGCCGCCCTTGAACCCGTAGCCTGCGAAGCCCAAAACAACGCCTCCCCCGTCGGGGAGCTCTCAAACGTCTCCTATGCCTATCCCGCCGCCGGATTCTGCCGCCGCGCTCAGCCGACGCTTAAGGACATCTCTCTGCGCATCTATCCGGGCGAAACACTCGGCATTTTGGGAGAGTCCGGGAGCGGAAAATCCACCATTGCCAAGCTGCTTGCCGGGTTGGTTCAGCCGAGTCAAGGCAAGGTATCGCTGTTTGAGGAAGATATCAGCCGTACCCGCAAAATGGCGCTTGCGCTGAGAAAACGCTGCCAAATTGTTTTCCAAAACCCGTTCGGCGCCTTGAATCCCAGGCTCACCGTCGAAGCGGCTCTGCGAGAACCGCTCGAACTCATGAATCTAGAGTCGCATGCGGAAGAGCGCATCCGGGAGGCGCTCCAGTCCGTGAGCCTCCCGGAGGATTTTCTCGCCCGCTACCCGCATGAACTTTCCGGCGGCCAGCGCCAGCGTGTATGCATCGCGCGCGGAATCCTTTCGCACCCCGATCTGCTCATCTGTGACGAAATTGTCTCTGCTCTGGATCCGACGGTACAGGTGCAGGTCCTCCTCACCCTGCACCGTCTGCAGCAGGAACGCCGCTTTGCGATGTTCTTCATCAGCCACGACTTGGACGTTGTCGAGCATATCTCCACAAAGATCGCCGTGGTCTATCGAGGAAGCATCGTGGAATACGGACCCGCCGAAGCAGTCATGAACCGCCCGCAGCATCCCTATACCCAAAAACTCATTGAAGCCAACCGCATGGCCAGTACCCGTGCCTAAAAAACCCAGTCCTTTCTGATTCAGGAATTCATTTATGTCATTGCTTGCCATCAATCACATTCACTATCGCCGTCCGCTGCGCCCCTGCGTTGCCGTCTGCATCGACGGCTCGGATCCGAGCTATCTCGCGCGCTACCTCTCCCGCGGGGAGCTCCCAAACATCGCGCGTTTCATCCGGGAAGGATTCGCCGGCACTGCCCAGTCCTCCGTACCGGCCTTCACCTGCCCCAACAACATGTCCATCATCACGGGCGTTCCCGTGTCGCAGCACGGTATTTCCGGCAATTATTACCTTGACACGAAAACTTGGGAACCGGTTGTCATGACCGATCCCAAGCTGCTTATGGCACAGACCATTCTTTCGGGGTTTGCCGATGCCGGCGCCCGCGTGGTCTCCATTACTGCCAAAGACAAACTTCGCCGGCAGCTCCAAAAGGATCTCGATCTGACGCGCGGCAATATCTCCTTTTCGGCCGAGTTCGCGGATCAATGCACGATCGAAGAAAACGGCATTGACAATGTGCTCACCTATGTCGGCGAACCCCAGCCCGGCAAATATTCCGAAGCGCTTTCGCTCTTCGTGCTCCAGGCCGGCCTGAAGCTCCTTCGTGACCGCCGTCCGGAAGTCATGTACCTCTCGCTCACTGACTTTGTGCAGCATCGCTATGCGCCCGAAGCCCCTGAAGCGCTCTCGTTCTACCAAAAGCTCGACGCCCTTTTTGGCCTTCTGGCCGCAGAAGACATCAATCTGGGGCTGACCGCAGACCACGGCATGAGCGACATGAGTCTCGAGAATCTCGAACCTCATGTACTTTGGCTTCAGGATATTCTCGATGCCAAATTCGGCAAGGGAGAAGCGGTGGTCATCTGCCCGATCACGGATGCTTTCGTCGCGCACCACGGCGCCTTGGGCGGTCTGGTCCGCGTCTGGAGCAAAGGCAGCGTTTCAACAGCAGAGCTTATCGAAACCATTTCCGCGCTGCCGGAAGTGGACATTGCTGTCGACAAGGAACGCGCAGTGCGCATGTTCGAGCTCTATCCGGACCGCGAAGCGGATGTGGTGGTGCTCGCCAAGGAGCACGTCTGCATCGGCACCAGCCGCTCCAAACATGATCTCAAGGGGCTCTCGGGCCATCGCCTGCGCTCTCACGGAAGCCTCCATGAAATGGAAGTTCCTTTCATTCTGAATCGGCCGCTCAATGACGCCTATAAGGAACGCGCAGCCGCAGAAGCGCTTCGCAACCGCCACATCTTTGACTATTTAATCAACGGGACAAACTAAAAGGTGCGCCCGGTCGTCCATATTTGGGCGAGCGCCCGAAATGACCGGCGGGCGGCCGGATAAGAGATCCGCCGCCCGCCCATTAAAGATTTTAAGCGCTCTGCGCTTTAAAAAGCGCTTTGGGCTAAGCCGAACACCAGCTCGGCAATCTGCACGGCATTGGTTGCCGCCCCCTTGCGGACCTGATCAGCGCAGCAGAAAAGCACGAGCGAACGGTTGTAACTCTCCTTAGGCGCCGAAAGGTCGCGGCGAATGCGGCCGACGTAGACGAGATCCTGGTCGCTCGTCAGAAGCGGCATCGGATAGTGCTTCTCCTCGGGTTCATCCCAAAGGCGAACGCCCGGCGCATCCTTCAAAAGCTCGCGGGCTTCTTCGGGCGAGATTTCGTTTTCGAACTCGATCGTAAGCGCCTCGGAGTGCGAACGAATGATCGGCACGCGCACGCAGGTGCAGGAGACGAGCAGATTGTCGTCGTGGAGCATCTTGCGGCCTTCGTTCTGCATCTTCATTTCTTCGCTCGTATAGCCCTCATCGTTAAAGCCGCCAATCTGCGGAATGAGGTTGTAAGCGATGGGATACGGGAAGACCTTGCAGGGCGCGGGCGTGCCGGCCGGCGCTTTCACCTCGGCCTCAAGCTCGTCGATGCCGCCCTTGCCGGCGCCGGAAACGGCCTGATAGGTCGAAGCGATGAGGCGCTTCACTTTAGCCTTGCGGTGCAGCGGCGCGATGGCCGTAAGACCGATGATCGTGGCGCAGTTCGGGTTGGCAATGAGTCCCTTGCTCCACTTGACGTCTTCGGGGTTGACTTCAGGGATGACGAGCGGGACTTCCGGATCCAGCCGGAAGGCGCTCGAATTGTCGACCACCGTGACGCCGAGCTTGGCGGCGTCGGGCAGGAACTTCTTGGCCACATCGTTGTCGGCCGCGCCTAAAAGGAGATCAAGCCCCTTCATGCGTTCGAGACTGGCCTCTTCGACCTCGTACTCCTTACCCTTGAAGGCGAGCTTCGAGCCGGCGCTGCGCGAGCTGCCAAAAAGACGAAGCTCAGCAACAGGGAAATTGCGCTCGGCCAGTACGATCATCATCTGTTCGCCGACGGCGCCCGTGGCGCCGAGAATGCCGACTTTGAGCGCTTTGGGTTCGGTCATGATGGAATTCCTCTGGGTTTGCTTGAATTCAGTTCATCGTGAAGCTTCAAAAAACGCGTTCTGCCGCTCGAGGGAGAGGCGGCTGCCGGCAGGCAGCCCGCTTCCCCGGCGCAGCAGGCGCCGCTGAGCTTATTTCGTGAAGGTGTTGTAGAGCGCCTGAACGGCTTTCGAGAAGTCCTGCTGAGAGACGCCGACGATGATGTCGATTTCGCTCGAGCCCTGCGAGATCATGCGGATATTGACGTTGGCTTCGGCCAAGGCGCCGAAGAGCTTCGCAGACGACCCCACGCGCGCATTCATATTGCGGCCGACAACGGCAATCAGGGCGATCGGTTCGGGCACACGGATCGAATCGGGCGCAATGGCCTGTTTGATTTCCGAAAGGATTTCGTAAAGGTTGTGTTCAACATCCTTTTTGTTGACGACGACATTGAAGGAATCAATGCCGCTCGGCAGATGCTCAATTGAAACGCCGTATTTGTTGAGCACGTCGAGCGCGCCCGAGACGATGCCCACCATGGTGGACATGTTGCGCTTGACGATTTCAATCGAGAGGAACCCCTTCTTGCCGGCGATGCCGGTGACGAGCGGCCCCGTGTCGCGGTCAGAGATCTTGTCGAGCACCAGCGTGCCCGGATCCCGCGGACGGTTGGTATTGAGCACGTGAATCGGAATGTTGTATTCGCGGATCGGGAATATTGCGTCTTCGTGCAGAACGCTAGCTCCCATGTAGGAGAGTTCGCGCAGCTCCGCATAAGTGATCTTCTCGATGTTCTTCGGATTGGGCACAATGCGCGGGTCGGCCATCAGGAAGCCCGATACGTCCGTCCAGTTTTCGTAGAGGTCCGCCTTGAGGCAGCGCGCAAGAATGGAACCCGAAATGTCCGAGCCCCCACGGGTCATCACCTTGATCTTGCCGTCAGGCGTCGTGCCGTAGAACCCCGGCATAACGAAGCGGCTGTTCTTTTGCAGAACGCCCTTGAGGTTTTCCGTCGTCTTCTCAAAATTAAACGTGCCGTCAAACTCCATCGCTACGACGTCCTTGGCATCCACGAAGGGGAAGCCGAGGAAATCGGCCATCAGACGGGAGGTGAAGTATTCGCCGCGGCTCGCAATGTCGTCAATCGTGAGGTCGGGGAGCGCTTCGCGGAATCGGCTGAGCTCTTCCTCAATGGGCGTATCGAGGCCGAGCTCGTTCTTAATCTCGAGGAGCCGCCCCTTAATCAGATCAAAGACGGGCTGGCAGTCCACGTGATATTCAATATGGGCGCGGCAGAGGTAGAGGAGATCGGTGAGCTTATTGTCTTTAGGGGTTTTGCGGCCGGCAGCGGAAATAACGACGAAGCGTCGTGACGGATCGGCCTCGATGATGGCCTTGACTTTGCGGAATTGTTCTGCGGAAGCACAGCTGCTGCCGCCGAATTTCGTGATCTTAAGCATAATTAGAGAGTCTGTTGGGTTCAGGGTTCGGGTTGAAAGGCCATGAATTCGCCGGTTTCGCGGGCAGCACGGGCGAGTTCTTCGAGGGTGCGGTCGGGCAGAATCCCGCGGGCGGTAAGCCCGGCTCCGCGAAGCAGCCCCGCGTCATAGACGGGGGGTGCCGCGACGGGAAGCGGCTCGACCCGCCGTGTTCGAATGCTTGTCAGGTCCTGCAGGACCGCATCGGCAGTCGGCCGGCCGCCGGCGCCCTGACCGTAAAAAGAGAGTCTGCCGACCAGGTCGCCCTCAAGCGTCACGCAGTTGCAGTTGCTGCGCACCTGTGCTTCAAGTGATTCGAGCGGAAGCACAACAGGCGCAACGCCCAGGGCAGCGCGGTTGTTGGTGCGCTTAAAAAGCATCATGTGGCGAAGGGTTTTGCCTTCGCGTTTTAAATCGTCGAGGAAGGACTTCGTCACTTTCTCGATGCCGAGCACCGGAAAATCGTCCTTAAACGGGGCACCGCAAGCCACAGAAGCGGAAATAACGGCTTTGTTGGCGACGTCAAAGCCGCCGATGTCAGCCGTCGGATCAGCTTCGGCATAGCCGAGCGCCTGCGCCTCCTTGAGCGCCTCATCAAAATCCATTCCGAAGCGGTCCATGCGGTCGAGGATAAAGTTCCCCGTGCCGTTCAGAATGCCGTGCATGGACTCAATGCGGTCGATGCGCGCGGCTTTTTTGAGGTTTTCAATCCAGGGAATGCCGCCGCCGCAGCTCGCTTCAAAGAGGAGCGGCAGCCCCTTGGCATGCGCAATGCCGAGGAGCTCCTCGTAGTTGGCAGCGAGCGCAGCCTTGTTGGCGGTAACGACGGCTTTGCCGGCGAGGAGCGCCTCACGAATATACGTGCGGGAGGGTTCAATGCCGGCCAGCACATCCACTACCACATCAACCTCAGGATCATTGATGATCTCGGCAAAATGCTCTGTCATGAGCGGACCGCCGGCTTTCCCCGGGCGGCGCAGAATGTGGCGCAGTTCAATGCCGCAGTCGCGCTCGGCGAGCTGTTCGGCAATACTGCGGCCAACCGTCCCGAAGCCGAGAAGTCCGATCTTGAGCATGTCTTCCTCCGTTCCAATGTCCTCATGTCGCTCATCCGGAATCGCAAAAGCAGCCGAGCCGATGGCCTGCGAATCCGACGGTATGTCAAAGCGCGCCGGCGGGCGCCCAAAGCTCGTCAGATTCAAAGGATTCATCGGCAGCTCCCGTTTTTGTGAATTCCGAGAACCGGCACCGCATCGCGCGCAGCCGCTCGTCCTAGAGGCAAAGCACTTTGCGCGGCGCTGACGTTTGAACGTTGAGATGATGTTCAGGCGTTTCGCCTGAGGTTGCTGGATAGGTGTTTACAGATGGCGGCGGGTCATCCTGAAGGACCTCAAGGCTCGCGGCTTGACGCTTCCCCTGAGGCTTGCCGACCGGATTCGAATCCGCAGGTGCGCCGGAGGAAGACTTCAATATTCCGCGCGCTGGGGTTCTTCACGAACAAGCGCCGCTTCGCGTGCGTCTTTGGACTATCCTACCTGAGTGCCCTTGGGGAAAATATCTCAGTAATGACGGTAAAAAACCTTAGATGTTCTGCGCGAATACGGACAAAGGTCAAAGAATTCTGTGCAAAAGCGCCCTTTTGAACCGCATTCGCCCCGCAGAGGTTTGCGTTGAGTAGGATGATTTCCAATCAGCGTGCGTCTGCCCAACATCTTAAGCGACAAAAACACTTCTATAAGAAATTGTTTTTCATGTTTTACACGTTTATCCGTCTCCGGCAGACTTACCACTGCAAAAAACCGGCAGACTGAAGACTGAAAGAAGCCGCCGCACCTCAAAGAAAACAGCAGGAGTTCATTGCATCATGCGCTATCACAGCACCCGCAGCCTCGTTCAGCAGCTCACCAGCCGCGAGGCTGTTCTTCAGGGTCTGGCCGCCGACGGCGGTCTTTTTGTGACCGACGAGCTGCCCGAGCTTCACATCGACCCGGCTTCGCTCACCGGCGGATATGCCGGCGCTGCCCGCCGTGTGCTCGGTACGCTGCTGCCGGACTTCAGCGCCGAAGAAATCGCCGGCGCGGTGGAAGCGGCTTACGGAAATACCTTTGCCGATCCCGCGGTCACTCCGGTGACGAAAATCGGCAGCATGCACCTCCTTGAGCTCTATCACGGTCCCACGGCCGCCTTCAAGGACGTAGCGCTCCAGATGCTCCCTCAGCTCATGAGCCGCGCCTTGGCCGGCACCGGCCGCCGACTTGTGATTGCCACGGCAACGAGCGGCGACACCGGAAAAGCCGCGCTTGAAGGATTTGCTGACGTTCCGGGCATCGGCATTGCAGTCTTTTACCCTGACGGGGGCGTGAGCGCTATTCAGCGCCTGCAGATGGCAACGCAAAAAGGCGTCAACGTGGAAGTTGCGGCGCTCCGCGGGAATTTCGACGATGCTCAGAGCGCGGTGAAGGCGCTCTTCGCTTCGCCGCTCAAAGCCGAGCTCGCCGCGCGGAACATTACGCTCACGAGCGCCAATTCCATCAATATCGGCCGTCTTGCGCCGCAGGTGGTTTATTACTTTGACGCCTACCGCCAGCTCGCAGAAGCCGGCGTTATCCGTCAGGGCGAACGCATCGACTTCTGTGTCCCGACCGGCAATTACGGCGACGTGCTTGCCGGCTGGTTTGCCAAGACGCTGGGGCTGCCCGTTCGCCGCCTCATCGTTGCGAGCAACGCCAACCATGTCCTGAGCGACTTCCTCGAAACGGGCGTCTACGACCGCCGCCGAGATCTCGTGCGGACGTCTTCGCCGTCGATGGATATTCTGGTCTCGAGCAACCTCGAACGAGCGCTTTATTATCTCGACGACATGGATCCCGTGCGCACGGCCGCACGCATGGCCGCTTTGAAAGCGGACGGCATCTACCGGATCGAACCCGAACTGCTCGATAAATTCCGCGCCGTCTACGGCTGCGGCTGGCTTGACGATGCCGAAACGTCCGATGCTGTGCGCGAAGCCTGGGAAACCACCGGGCGGCTCATCGACCCGCACACGGCTGTTGCCTGGAAGATTGCGCAGAAGCAGGCGTCTCCGGAAGTGCCGATGGTGGTGCTCTCTACTGCCTCGCCCTTCAAATTCTGCCGCGACGTCTTCAATGCCCTTTACGGTCCCCTGAAGTTAAAGAGCACGACGCCGGAAGCCGCAGCATTCGAATATATGGATGCGCTTGCTGACTCCACGGGTGTTGAACCCCCGCAGTGCCTCTCAGCACTTCGCACGCAGTCCGTGCGCTTCAACGCGGTCTATGACGTTGATCAGGCGCCTGAACGCGTGCTTGCCGCAGCCGCCAAGCTCTAACGCTGTGCAAATCATAGGCAGCGGCCGAGCGGCATGGAGCCCTTTTGCCGCTGCTTCGTCTCTATTCTTTTCATCGCGAGCAGTCTCATGCAGATCACCGTACGTGCTCCGGCCTCCACTTCGAATCTCGGCCCGGGTTTTGACATCTTCGGCCTGGCACTTTCGCTCTACTCCGTTTTCACTTTTGAGCGTTCTGAAGCGCTCCAGATTTCCGGCTGTCCGGAAGCTTTTCAAAATGAAGACAATCTGGTGCTTCAAGGCTTTCGAGAAGTCTTCCGTGAAGCCGGGCAGACGCCCTTTCCCGTGAAGCTTCACATTGACGCAGAGGTTCCCGTTGCCCGCGGCCTGGGCAGTTCAAGCACCTGCATCGCCGCCGGCGCTGCCGCCGCCAATGCTTTCCTCGGCAGTCCCTTTGCGAAGGACGAGCTCTTCCAAATTTGCGCTCGCTTTGAGGGTCACCCTGACAACGCGGCCCCTGTGACATTCGGCGGCTTCACCGCGTCTTTTGCCTCGGATGAACGCTTTCACGCGCTGCGTATGCCGCTTGACCAAAATTGGAAGTTTGCCGTCATCATCCCTGACTATGAAGTGCGCACGGCTGACGCCCGACGTGCAATGCCTAAAGAAATCGCCGTTAAAGACAGCGTCTTTACGACCTCTCATGCCATTGCCATGATTGAGGCGCTCCGCTCCGGCAGCGAAGAACTTCTGGCCGAAGCCTGTCAGGACGTGCTTCATGAACCCTGCCGGCGCAAACTCATCAAAGACTACGATTCGGTGCGGGCCTCTGCCAAGGCAGCCGGAGCACCAGCTTTTTTCATCAGCGGATCAGGTTCAACGATGATTGCACTCACAAAGTCTGAGACCGTTGCCGAGCGTTTCATCGAACTCGTTCGTGCTCGTCATCCGAATTTTGCGGGCCACGTGCTCCATGCCGCTTCGGACGGCGTGCGTGTTGAAACGAAATAATGGCTGCAGCAGCCCTGTGATCAGGCGAATTGACGAACATGTTTTTCGCAATTCGCCGAAACGGGCCGTTTTTTTTTCATTCCGTCCGATATTTTGTTTGGCGCCTCTCCCACGCTGTTTTTAGACGACTTTTGGGAAAACCTCTATAAACCTATCGCCCTCATTGAAAGGCTCTGTCCGAAATCGGCTTCCTTGATAATCAGGCCCGTGCCTGCAAGCGGCAGCCACGAAAGCCCAGTTTGCAAACACCATAATGACGATATTTCAAAGCGCTTTCAGGCATGAATCAATCATAGAGAACGCCTGCAGATCATTAGTCTGGTAGTCGCTGGGTGTTTCGAAAGCACCCACCGCAGATCGGGGCAGGGATTTGACGGATTTATACCAATCATCCGGCACCACTGGGTGGAATTGCTGTATTTCTCAATTCATCCGCGTTTTTATCTTAATCAGCCGATTGATCTAGGTCATGTTGATTAGAAAAGCGCACAACGACGATGAACTCATGTCAGGCGGCCTTGAGGTCCGCCTAACGACTTGGAGATTCAGTCATGAGAAACTTTCGTCTTACCGCTGCTGCGGCTTTTTTAGCCGCGCTCATTGCCGGTCCATCCTGGGGGTACACGCCGGGAACCTATGAAGCATCGGCTCAGGGCATGAAGGGACCGGTGAAAGTTGCGGTTACTTTTTCAAAGGATGCAGTGACCTCAGTCAAGGTTATTGAAGAGAAGGAAACGGCAGGCATTGGGACGACTGCGGCGGCCGAACTTCCTCGGCAAATCGTTGAAGCCCAGAGCACAAAGATCGACGGACTGAGCGGAGCGACGGTAACAAGCAAAGCCATCTTCGCGGCTGTTGAAGACTGCATTCGTCAAGCTAAAGGCGATCCGAATCAGCCAGCCCGAAGCACTGCGCCGAAACATGCCGGAAAAACGATTGAAGCAGCTGAAGACGTCGTCATCATCGGATCGGGTTTTTCAGGACTTGCCGCTGCCGTCAACGCTGCTGAGCACGGTGCCCGCGTGACAGTCCTTGAGAAGATGAGCGTTACCGGCGGCGCATCGGCCATCTGCGGCGGGCAGTGGGCCATCATGGGCACGAAGCTCCAGAAGGAAAAAGGCGTCCCCTACGATCCTCCGCAAGCTCTGGTCTACGATCTGATCGGCAATGGCCACCTGAAGAACGACCTGACAACGCTCACGATGTTCGCGGAGAACTCTCCTCGCGCTGCCGATTGGGCGATCAACCGCTTCAAACCGGAATTCATTGACCAAAAACTGCAGTACCGCGCCGAATTCCAATTCGACCGCTCGCTCTACCTCAAGGGCGGCTGCGGCCCGGCCTACCGGAAGGTGGAAAAGGCCGTGCGGGATCTCGGCATCAAGATCCACACCGACACCAAGGCTGAACGACTGATTGTTAAAGACGGCCGGATCGTGGGCGTTGAAGCGCAGAAGAAGGACGGAACGAAATACATCTTCTCGAGTAAAGCAGTCCTCCTCGCCACTGGCGGTTACGGCGCGAATAAGGCGATGCTCATCGAACCGCTCAAAAGCGCGCTCTACTACGGACCGGCCTCAGTAACCGGCGACGGACATCGTATGGCCCAAGCCGTCGGCGCCAAGCTTGAACTCATGGAATTCGGCAAGCGCTATCCCAACGGCGTTGAAGCGGCTCCCGGCGTAGCAAAGTCGATTATTCAAGGCAACTACCGTGCGTGGCTCCAATCGGGCATTCTCGTCAACAACGAAGGACGCCGCCTCATTAATGAAAAGGCCTCCAATCACGATATTCTTACTGTGCTCGAGAAGCAAAAGGGCGGAATGCTCTACCTCGTGATGGATCAGGCCACATGGAATGGCTTCCGTGACGGCGTTCACACGCTGGGCATTACGGACGAAGATCTTGAAAAATGGCTCGCCGAAAACGGCCGCAAAGCTCCGATCTTCGCTCATGGCGCAACCCTCGCTGAAGCCGCCGCAGCAGCCGGCATTGACGGCCGCACGCTTGAGAAGACCGTTGCCCGCTACAACGAACTCGTTAAGCTTGGCAAAGATGAGGACTTTGGCCGTCCTGCGGCATTTATGAAGGCCGCAATCTCGTCAGAAGGTCCGTATTACATCGTTGAACAAAAACCGCGATTTGCCACTACGATGGGAAGCGTTATCGTCGACGAGAATCTTCAGGTTCTTAACCAACAGGGCAAACCGATTCCGGGTCTTTATGCCGCCGGTGAAATTGTGAATGCTGTGCACGGCGATGACTCCTCACCCGGCATGAACGTGGCGTGGGGCTTCACTTCCGGCAAGGTCGCGAGTGAATCCATTCTCAAAGCGCTTGGGCGATTAGAGAAGTAGCCTTCACACAGCGTCTTTCATCTCCGCATCGGCATCGGCTGCTCTCCCCCCTCACCTTTGTCGGTGCGGAATTCCCCATTTCCTCATAATGGCCTTTCACATATCCAGCTGGAGAATAAGATCCGCGGCCGCAGCAGCGGCTTTGCTCTGCGCGTTCCCCGGATTTTCTGTCTGCGAGGCGGAAGACCTCCGTCCCGTCCTGCGTTTTGGGATGATGGCCTTTTTGCAGGAAGGCACTCCGTCGGGATTCACGACCTATGTGAATGCCGACGACTACGTGCTGCGCAAACTTCCGCAGATTCTCTCGCAAAGTCTCCCGGAGTACCGCGTGGATGTGAAGGTCTACCGTACGGCAGCCCTCATCAAGGCAGCCCGCAGCGGCAAAGTTGATGTGATTTTCGGCAGCAGCGGGTGCTATGCATCGCTGCTGCCTGACGGCATCTATCCGCTCGCCACGCTCGTCACCAATTTCGCCCCGGATCCCAACCAAGCGGTTGCCGGCGCAGTCGTTGTGAGCAGCCGACGCACTGATCTCAACAGTCTTAAGGACCTGAAACATCTCTCGGCGATGTCGGGTCTCGAATCGATGTTCTTCAACTGGCAGATGCCGGCTTCTGCGCTCCTTGACAGAGGCTTGGATCCGTACCGCTTCTTCAGTTCCCTCAGACAGGTGGATCAGCCCGTGCCGAAAATTCTGCAGGCACTTGAAGACGGAACCATTGACGTTGGACTGATGCGGGCCTGCGTTTTGGAAGGACTTCCAATAGAGAGGAGAAAACACTTCAAAGTAATCGAGCCAGCAGAAGACTCTCCGCTCGCCTGCGCGCACACCTCGAGGCTCTTTCCTAACTGGACGGTTGGCGCTATGAGTCAGGTGCCGTCCGACGTTGCAAAGCGAATCTCTCTGGCACTGCTCACCGCGCCGCCGCAAACAGAAGCGGGCATCGCATGGAGCACCGCCAACAGCTTCAAAAGCATCGATCAGCTCTACCGAGAGCTCAAATGGGGACGCTATGAATACCTGCGGCATTGGACCTTCACGCGTGTCTGGGAAGCCGTCTGGCCGTTCGTATTGGCTGCTCTAGTTGCTTTTCTCGCCTTAATGCTGCACCTTCGTCGGGTCAATGCCCTCGTTGAGCGCCGAACCCGAGAACTTAACGACGAAGCTGCCCGACGCATGGCTCTGGAAGAGAGCAACACTGCGCTTCTCCAAAAGTTCCACCGCTACGAGCAAATGAGCACGATGGGCATGCTTTCAAACATGGTTGCGCACGAAATCCGTCAGCCGCTTTCAGCACTGCGCTATGCGCTGCGTACGATCGAGATGGCCGCCGCCCGCGACGAAGAGGACTCTGCCGTCATTGAGAAGTCCTGTGCCAAAGCCCGAAGACAAACAGAGCGAATCAACGACATTGTCGAGCACGTCTGCTCCTATGCCCGAACGGACCGCCGCAACCTGCCGATTAATCTTTCCGCGCTGATCCGAGAAACAGTGTCTGAAGCCGCCCAGATGAAACTCATTCATCATGCAGTGACGCTTGTCCTGCCGGACAATGCCTTCATTACTGGCAATCCCCTTGAACTCCAGCTGGTTGTGCTTAATCTCCTCAAGAACTCCTCAGAAGCTGCAGCCGGACGGGACCCGCAGTCCAAGATTGCACTGACCTGCGGCGAAGATCACGTCGAGCTGATCGTTTCAGACGAAACAGAACAACTCGATGCTCAAGCGCTAGAGCGCATTGCCTCCTGCGGACCGTCACAGAAACGAGACGGTTTGGGTCTTGGCCTCAGCATCGTGCGGAGCATCATCAGCGCACACGGCGGCAGCATTCACTTCAGTGCACGAGCCGACAAAGGCCTCGAAATACACATCATTCTTCCTCTCCCCGGAGGCTCCTCGTGACACGAACACTCAAGGATATTCAGCAGCACACGCTCGTGCGCATCGTTGATGACAACGAAGATCTTCGTGAAACTTGTGAAATGATGCTCACCTACGCCGGCTGGCAGGTTCGCACTTATGCTGGTGCATGGTCTTTCCTTATGGATGACGCACTATCTGTGCCTGGCTGTCTTATTCTCGACATCAGCATGCCGGACATGACCGGCACAGAGCTGCAGATGGAAATGCGCCGCCGCCGGTACTCCCTGCCCATCATCATCCTTACAGGACATGCCAACGTTGATCTCGCCGTTACGACGCTGAAGGCGGGTGCAGCCGAATTTTTTGAAAAACCCGTTGACGAAGACCGCCTGATGAAGGCGATCGCCAAACTGTGCAGAGAAAGTCTCGCCAAAAGCTGCGGCGAACTTACCGGCCGGGATCTTGAACAAGCATTTGACCTCCTTACTGAGCGAGAACGCGAAATACTGGAACTCATGATCCAAGACGTATCTTCTCAACAGATTGCCGAACGTTTGGGCTTGAGCGACCGTACCATCTATGCGCACCGGAACGCCATTTACCGAAAGCTCGGAACAAAAAATCTTTCGAATATTTCGCTCGAAGATCTCGTTAGTTCGTCATGCTCTCTGCCAAGGTGATGCACAGGGGTTCATCAGCAAACGCCAGCCTTCTGCCGATGCAGAATCGCACCTTTGGCATCCGGTTTGAGAGAGAATGTCATAATTTTTGTGTAAATGACATATTCACTGAACAGCACAGAGAAGGAATCCTCAATAGAACGCCCACGTAAAAGACAGTTTCAATTCTTGGTTGATCTTGACGATTTGGTCGAAAATTTTTGACCTAGCATTTCTTTTTCGCTTCATTTTAAAAAATAATTGTAAGATTTAAGCTGTCTTGTAGCCTTTTTCACCAAAGAATTTATCTCCTTCCACCCGAATCCGAATTTCTTGCCATTAGCGCTTGTAAATATTCTTTGCGCCATACCATAAGCACGCAAACGGCTCGGCAAACCACCCCAAAGAACGAAGCATTTTTTTGAGCGGATAAAGCATCCTTTCCTTATGAAGTTCGTATCGTTCCGCTGCCGTTCCCTTGTTTTTGCTGTGCACTACAAGATCAGAATCTAGAGAGGCCTTGTACCAATCCTCGAAGTAACTGTTGGTGATCAGTCCGGGCCAATCGCCGTGCAGGTTGGCACCGCGCAGAGCGTCCCTGTGCTTGTAAGAAAACAAGCCGATCTGACAGGGATTGACGAAGATAAAGTTGTTCATCAGGAGCTTTTTGGAAACGGTCAGGATCTCCTGATTGAAAGAAGTCCAATCGTCAAATCGCAGACCGGGAAATTTCGATTTCGCCGCGTAATAAAAAATGGCCTGCTCTGGCGTCCAGCGCCATTGACAGGACGGATACGGCACTCGGTTGGGATAGCGCGGCGGCCAATTCCCCAATTCCTTTTCCGTCAGCAGAGGACAAGAACCGAAAAACCGCCGCATGTCGTCTTTACGCCCAAAGGCGAACATGTCCGACGGATGGAAAGGTACGGGAAGGGCCGTCGGCTGGTCGGAATACACGCGGGAATACAAACTCGGAACGATGATTCGGTGGCGGAAAAGCAAGGCGTCGGACTGGCGTTTGGGATACCGATTCCAAAATGAGAGCAAGGTGGAGTTTTCGAGCGTGAAGTCCGTTCGCACCTTGGCGACGAACGGACGCGAAGCCGCATTGAGGCCCGCCATCGTGGTCACTAATTGGCGGTTCAAGTTATTCCACTGCACCACTTCCCGGTAATAGCTGCAGACCACCGCCCCCGGATCCTTGCAGTAGATCATCTTGTCCGTTATGCGGCGAAAGCACGGATCGTATTTGCCCCGCCACGTAGAAAGTACCAACTCAGCTTCCGGAAAATTTCGCCGCAGCGCCTGCAAAAAGGTATACGTCTCGGGCTGAATCTGTCCTTGAACAACAAAGGAAATGTTCCTCGCGGACAAATTTTCTGCATCATTGGTCACCACTTTGGGGGGCGCGACAGGTTTAGAAATGGATCTGTTCTTGGACTTCATTGGTTAGCCCGCAAAGAAAAAAGAGCTCTCAGGTACTGACAACAAACCACTGGTAAAGCGAGTAGTTCTTCGGGAATCCGGCTTAAAGACGCGGGTTGAGTCAATCTGCGCCAATGTTTGGCTAATCGCTGTCGCGCTTCATTCAGCGGACGACGGCGATACAGTTCCGCTTCTTCGAGAGCCGTTATCTCGTAATGCGGATCGCAGTATTTGCGGTATGCCTGTTCGTAGGTAAAACGGTTCCACAACTCGAAAAACTCCATGCCGATCAATTTCTCGTCAATGGAAGCCGGATATTTCGGCAACCTCAGACCGCTGTCACGGTATTCCGCCACGATGTAGTTGCTGACCGTGAATTTCTCAGCTTCGAGCATAATCGCCGGGTTGTTGTCACTGGCGTCCACCATCAAAGTGCGCCCGGTCGAGCGGCTGAAAAAAGAATAGGCGACGTACTGTTCCGGAGCCACGCGAAAAAGCGTCGTACCGAAAGGGGACTTGTGATCCTGACGCTCGAACCACCGAGTAAATTCAGGCTCGACAACTTCCGGAAGTTCGGAAAAAAGCGCTCGGACGTCCTGCGCCAACCCGAAAACAGCCCAATCCGACAAGTGAAAAGGCACTGCGTGGCCTCGATAGGCCGTACGAGAAAACAAAGCGGGCACCAACACCTTGTGCGCAAACAACGGCATTGGGCCGCGCTCCGGGAAACGCTCGAACGAATCCAAAAAAGCGAGCGAATCGAGCACCATGTCGCTGCGCATCTTCAAGACATAGGGTCGCGTGACTGCGGCCACTCCCTTCTTGGTAGAGCGAATCAGGCGGTTCAAGTTGTTGGGTACCGACAGTCGGTCGTGTTGAATCGGAGCCGAGGGCTTCTCACTGCGCAAAACACGGATAGAACCCAAGCTGGAGACGTCTTCGTCTTCCCACGTAGAGAGGATGAGTTCGGCTTCAGGCAGCAGGCGGCGAACGCTCTCGACGCTTTCTGGTGTCTCGAAACGCACTGGGCCTTGGAGCACCACACTGACGTCACTCGATTTTACTGTCATGAGTCCGACACCAAATACTTGTCGTGTGGAGCACCAGGGAACTTCACCACCGTAAGCACTGCATCAGTGAGAGCGGTAAACGAAGTTTTATCCCCGGGTTCCACCACCACCACGTCTCCTTCTTTCCATTCGCGCTCGAACATGCGTACTCGTCCGGAGATCACCACGGTATATTCCGTTGCGATTTTATGGAAATGCGCGGCCTCTGTTTCCCCTGCTCGGAATTTTTTCACAGCGACTTCGACGGCTTGGGTACGGCACAGCGTGGGCGCGAAATCCCCCACGAACCACCCTTTGGTGAAATTGGAAAGCTGAGCGCTTATCACGGCAGATCCTCCCACGAACGCACCACGATCTTCTTACCGTCCAAGATGGCTTGATTAATCACCGTACGCAGTTCGTAGGCTTCGCCTTGAATCTTCCCGGCCAAAATGACGCGTTCGGTAAGATCCAAATAATCCTTCGTGGTCTTGAAGTACAGTCGGAACAAAGCGCTGCCCGGAAGCGCTCCGGATTCGATCAAGAGACCCGTGAGATCGAACTTGAACCCTGAAAGCGCGGCTTCGTCCCCGAAAATAGCAAGGTCGGCCCCGTCGGGCATTGCGGGCAACGTGAAGTCGTAGCGATAACCGCGGCTAGAAGCCAAGAGCAACGGCATGTCCGGTGAGAGCTTTGCGGCCTCCCACAGCACGTCACAAACGTCACCCATCATGTGACGAGCATGGCGCACCACATAAGGAGAATAGGGCGCGTCGTCTTCCGCTTTCACGATGATGACCGTCTTGTCGTCTGAGAAAAGAGCTGCACGGGCCACGACGGCCGCGAGCGCCTCATTCATGGCGTATTTTCCTAAAACAATAGTATTGGTGTTCATGCCGACGCCTCGATACTGTTGATCCTTCCCCGGATGTTGACGTAGTTGGTGTCGGCCACAGTGCCGATGACTAGTACGTTGGCACCGCTCGCGCGGGCCGCTTTGATGCCGTTCTCGTTGTCTTCGAGAATCAGGCATTCTTTCGGAGTGAGATTGAAAGCTGCGATGGCCTTTTGGTACATCTCAGGATCGGGTTTGCCTTTTTTCACGTCCTGATTGGAAATGATTCGGTCGATGTAAGGCAACAACGCCGATTTTTTCATCATCATTTCGATAGAAGCACGTATCGAATTCGAGCACACAGCGATTTTGTAGCCCTCTGCGTGCAGGCGTGAAAGGGCATACTCCACGTTAAAGACCGGATGGCAGTGCGTTGTGATGATGTCGGTGGTGTAGCGCTGCTTCAAGTCGTTTAAAAACTTGTGCAATTCCGGCGGCAAACCCTTCTTTTCCGTGAGCATCTTGAGCTTGGTGCGGGTGGGCAAACCGTCGTACTGCGAGAGGTGTTCACTGCGCGAAATCGGCAGTCCGAACACGTCCAACGCCCGATTGAGGGCTTCGTAATGCCAATCCTTGGCTTCGACCAATACTCCGTCCATGTCAAAAAGGACGGCCTTGATTTTTACCGGCATGTCTTTTCCTTTGTTTCTTTCGTCCTGACGCTCTCCGCGTTACTTCTGCTCGAAGAACCTGCGGGCTGCAAAGGGATGATCGGTACACAAAATGAGTTCAGCTGACGTACAGAAAACGTCCGGCTCTTTGAGCAGTTCCTTCACCCAATCCCACACCTGTCCGTACGGGCGAGCGTGCAGATCGGGAGACACGATGGCGACTCGGCGGTGATGTGCGAGCAATGTGCGAATATCCTCCAACCCGTACCACTGCTTGTGAAAGGCATCGAGCCAAATGCCCGAGTGAGCGGGGAAATTTCCGCTTCCGGTACAGCCCAGCGTCTCGTACTCGCTCAAACGTTCGAGGAAGGGAAAGTCCGCTTTTTCGTACTCCAACGTGTCAGGGACGGACATGTCGAAGGCGTACGGTCGACAGTAAGCAAGACGAGTGTGGCGACGCAGCTCTTCCAAGGAAGCAGCCAAGCCGTCGGCCTTGATGTTGACCAAGACCGTCTGCCCCGGTTCCAAGAGATTGAAGAAGTCCTGCGCCGATAAGGCGTCGGCGGGAGGCGGATTGTGGCTGACGACCACCTTGCCGCAAATGTCGCGGAAATCGGTTTCGATCCCGAAGTGATGCTCCACGGCAAGACGAAAAGCCGCTTCGGAGTTCTTTTCCACTGCAGGCACGCCCAATTCGGGACAGCCACTCCAGGCCCCCCGGTGGGCGACGATGGTGAGTTTCAACGTCATGGCATCTCCAAGGCGCAAGCCTTGCGGGCGAGCGGCAGAGTTTCAAAATACTGAAGGTCTTCGGGGATACCAATGCCGTACATGCCGTGGCGTTCACTACCAATATTGAATAGGCCGAGCCGTGCCCCGTCTTTGACCAAATAGTTGTAAACCGGAGCGACGTAGAACTCGTTCTTCACCCGGTCGTCGGCGGCAATCATGGCGTCGGCCCCACGGATGAAGTCGACCGCGCGCGTAAAGCCATAGATGCCGACCGTAGCCTCTTCCGAAATCACCTGTTTTTCCACTACGCGATCGGGTTTACCTGTGCAGTCGAAGCCCACGAACGACCATTTGGGATCGTCGGCTTTCATCGTCATGATCATGCCGTCGTAGTCGCCCTCGAACCACGCTTCAAAGAACGCGTCCATCGAGCAGTCCACGTACTGGTCGCAGTTGGCGATCACGAGCGGTTGGTTCGCATCCAAATGATCGCGAGCGAGGAGAACCGTGCAGGCGGCCCCTTCGGTTAAACCGTGCACGGGCACGATCCCGCAGCCCGGTGCCACTCGCTGCAACAATTGGTCCACGTGATAACGCTCGATATGAGCCTGCTGTACGAGAAAAACGAATTTCGCCTGATACTTTTTCGGGGTGAGGTTCTCCACGACCAATTGGATCATGGGCTTGCCGAGGACAGGAATCAGGGGTTTGGGCAGCTTGTAGCCCGCTTTTTGAAAGCGGCTGCCGGCTCCGGCCATCGGAATGACGAACTGAACCACAGGTTCTTGCATATATTTCTTCCTTGTAATAATCAATAAGATCCGTAGCAAACACCAAGACGGCCTAGGTCATGGCTCCTCCTGTTGTAAAGAACGCAGGCGGCGAGCAACCCCTTGTTGGCTCCCAAATAGACGATGAAACGCACCAAGCGGGGGCGAACCAGGAAGTGAGATAGGGAAACGGAGATCTCACGGCTCATCTCCCACAAGAGTCAATCGCTGTATAGAGACGCGCGAAGAGTCCCTGTCGGGCGAGTAGTTCGGCTTTGGTACCAACCTCGACGATCGCACCGTTATCCATAGCGAAGATGCGGTCGGCATTCTCGACGGTCGAGAAGCGGTGCGCCACGACGAACACCGTCCTTCCCTTGGTGAGAGCATCAATGGCCTGCTTCACGGCCGACTCGGCTTCGGAGTCGAGCGCTGACGTCGCCTCGTCGAGAATCAGAACCGGCGCATTCTTGAGGAGCGCCCTCGCGATGGAAAGGCGCTGCTTCTGTCCTCCGGACAAGAGCCCCCTGCCCTCCCCCACGCGAGCGTTCAAGCCATTGGGGAGCGAAGCGACGAAGTCCTTGAGCGCCGCGGCGTCCAAAGCCGCCCAGACGGCCTCGTTCGAAACGTTCGGAAGGCCATAGGTGAGGTTCTCGCGGATGGTTGCGTCAAGGAGCACCACGTCCTGCGAGACGATCGAGATCTGCCTGCGCAGACTTTCAAGCGTCAGATCTCGGATGTCATGACCGTCCAAAGTGATCCGTCCCTCTGTCGGTTCCCAGAACCGCGGAATGAGGTTCACGATCGAAGTCTTGCCGGAGCCGGACTGTCCCACGAGCGCGACATGCTCGCCGGACTGAACGGTGAAGTTCACGTCATGCAAGGCCCAACCGGACTGCCCGGGGTACTGTAACCACACGTGCTCGAAATTCACCTCGCCCCGGACACGCTCGAGAACAACCGCTCCCTTATCCGTCTCGCGCTCCGTATCGAGCATCTCAAAGATGCTCTTTGCCGCCACCGACATGGAGGCAAACGTGCCGTTTAATCCTGAAAGCGCTTGTATCGGCGTTCTCAGCAAAAGCAAGGCAGCGAGGAATGTGATGAATTCCCCGAAAGTCAGCAGTCCCTGCTGAGCTTGAAAAAGTGCGGCGCCGACAACAAACGCGATCGCCACCATCGTGAGCATCTGCGTGAGCGGCGTTGAAAGACTCTGCGTCTGAATGGTCTTCATGGCCAGGCTGCGAATACGGCCGTTGATCTGAGCAAATCGCTCGTCCTCAAAGTCGTAGGTACCCGCAACCTTCACAATGCGTGCAGCACCGTAGGACTCCTGCACCCGCGAAATCATGGCGGCCAATGCTTCTTGCGAACGCTTGACGATCATGCGCATGCGGCGGCTTATCGCACGAAGAATGAGTGCCAGCCCCGGAGCAATAACGAACGCCACAAGCGTGAGCTGCCAGTTGTGCCAGAAGAGAACTGCCAGCAACGCAATCACTTGGACGATATCGCGCACCAAAACAATGATTGAATTCGTTGCGCCGCTCAAAGCAATGTTGGCTTCATTTACGAATTTGGAAGAAACTGTTCCGGTCGAAAACTTTTGATACGCCTCCGCCGGCCAATGCAGCATCCGTTCAAACAGCTCGGTTCGCAAGGTGACCAGCACAGACTGCGACACCTTTGCCATCAAAATGGAACTCATCACGGTAGAAACCGCAAACAGCAGCGATACACCGATCAAAGCTGCCGGCGCCGCGAAGATCACCCACTTTTCTTCCTGATAAAAACCAAGATCGGTGAGTTTGCCCAAAAGCGTTGCCGTGAGGGACGACATGCTTGCCGCGCCAATGAGAAAGATGCAGGCGAGTGCAATGAGCCCCTTATATGGGAGAAGCATGCGAAAGAGGCGGATGAGATCCGCATCCATACCATTTGCACAAACGCGTCGCAGGAAGTTCATGCTGCATCCTCCTGCTCGCCCTTGGCACTGATGCCCTGAAGACGACAGAGCTTTGCGAAGAGACCGTTTCGCTCAATAAGTTCCTGCCAGCTTCCGGACTCAACGATCCGGCCGTCTGTTAATGCCAGAATTTGATCTGCATGCTCAATCGTGGTCAGACGATGCGCAACGATCAGCGTGATCCGTCCGGCCATGAGACGCGTTAAAGCGTCTTTAATCTGCGCTTCCGACACACCGTCAAGGGCAGACGTCGGTTCATCCAGAATCAGAATGGGTGCGTTCTTCAGGAAAGCTCGTGCAATAGAAATCCGCTGTTTCTGCCCGCCGGAGAGACGATCTCCAGCCTCACCCACCGGTGTGTCCAGCCCTTGCGGAAGACTTTCCACGAAGTCGGTTAAAGCGGCATCTGCTACTGCGCGACCAATATCATCATCCGAAGCGTTCGGACAGCCATAAGTGATGTTTGCGCGAATCGTGTCGTCAAACATCAGCACGTCTTGCGAAACGATGGCTATTTGGCTTCTTAAGCTTGACAAGGTATAGCGTTGTGCATCAACGCCATTAATAAGAATCCGTCCTGATGTTGGATTCCAAAACCTCGGAAGCATATTGACGATGGTCGTCTTCCCCGATCCAGAGAGACCAACGAGAGCAATAGCCCTGCCCTTTTCAAGGGCAAAGGAAACCGATTCCACAGCATCCCGTTCTGCCCCCGGATACCGCAGACCGACGCTGTCAAAGACCACGTTCTTTATGTCTTTAGACAACTGCTCCGTACCTTGATCAGGCTCCTCCTGCAGGTCAAGTGTTGCAAAGAGACTTTCCGCAGCCACCGTCATCATCACAAAAGATGCATTCAAGCCTGCCAAATGCCTCAAAGGCGGCATGATGAGAAGAAGCGCAGCCAGAAACGTCACGAATTCACCAATGGTGAGAAGACCCGCCTGCGTCTGGTACATCGCGATCGTGAGCACTACGGCAATACCCGTCATGCAGAGAAGCTGCGTGAGGGGCGTCCCCAAGGATGAAGCCTTGGTCATGCGAATCATCAGATCCTTAATGTCAGCATTCAATCTGGCAAAGCGAGATGTTTCCTGCTCGTAAGCATTTGAGATCTTTACCAAACGCTCGGCGCCATAGGCTTCTTTGACTCGCACCAACAGCTCAGCAATGTTGGCCTGACTTGAGCTCATCACCTTTTTCATCTTGGCGCTGATATATCGCAGGAGCCAAGCCACAAAAGGTCCAATCACCAAAGCAATCATGGCAAGTTCCCAGTTGTGCCAGAAAAGAACAACTGTGAGCGCGGCGACCTGAATGCTGTCTCGCACCAGAGTGATCGCAGACTTTGCTGCATTGCTGAGTGCAAAGTTCCCTTCAAAGACGAATTTGGAAGTCACCAAACCAGTTGAATTCGTCTGATAGGTTTCTGCGGGCCAATGCAGCATGCGGTGGAATATTTGGCGTCGCAGCTCAGCCAAAATGGACTGAGAGACCTGCCCGAGCAGATAGTTGCTGCCGAACATGCTCCCGCCGTGGAGGAGCGAAATGAGGATCAGCCCGATCGGAGCCGCAAGCACCACCCAAGCCTGCTGCTGATAAAAGCCAGCATCGGTGAGACGTCCCAAAAGGGTCGCAATAAGCGATGAGGAAAGACCAGCGGTCAGCATGCAGCAGACAGCCAGCCCAATCTTTCCCTTATAAGCTGGAAGATACTTCGCCAATCGAATCAAATTTGGGTTCTTGAAACGTTCAAAAGCGGCGAAAAGACGGCAAGTAATGTTGCTACCTGCCATCAGACAAGATCTCCTCTGTCTGTTTTTTTGCTTCGGCTGCCCGTACCCAGCGACGCACAGTAGCCTGCGCAACTCCCATTTCACGTTCAATGGCCGACCAACTCATGCCGCTCTGACGCATGGTCACGCAGCGAAGCTTGAAATCTTCCGAATAGCGAAACTGCGTCTTTGAAAGCTCAGTTTTAAACTTGCCGGCCAAAAAGCTTTTTGCCCAGTCACGGACCGTGTTGGGATTCAGCTCCAAGATGTCTGCAACCTTCGAATAGCCCAGCCCACAGTTAAAAAGGACAAGCGCATCCCTGCGCTTCTTGTCGGAAGGGAAGTCAGGCCGTTCACGCTCAATGCTGACTGCGGCAGTTAGTACAGATGATGATGGATTGATTTGAGCTGCTGGCATCTATATTTACATCGTTTGAAGGACACTCAAACTCAATGCCCGATCTGCCGAGAAGAAGAACGGGATGCCTGCATGTTAGGTGAGTAATCGAAGTATTCAAATCCGTCAATATTTGAATAATTCATTGTTTTCCACAAATATCAATACAATAGCGAAACTACAAGTTAATTAGTAAATACTATTGTTGCCCCCCCCACAAATTTCCCCTATCACCACTTAGCCGATCATTGTCATGTGCAATGACGATCAGTTCAGAAGGTGAACTATCAAAACTATTTCTATAAACAGCATTAATGCCTAAATAACTGGATATCAATGGTTTTGAAGTTGAGCAAAAAACCAACACTTTCATCAAAAATCCAGATTAATTTCAAATTCGTCATTGTCATTTGTTAACCAATTACTTAGCGCCGTAATCAAAATTCTTCAATAAAAATAATCTGTTAGCTTCGCCAACCTCATCTTAGAATCCTGAACTACGGGTTACCTGCTCTACATTTCGAATCGCCGCGGTGGTTCAGAAAGCTGGAGCAATTCAAAACAGCGCCGACGCGAGGCAGGAATACTGTTCCTGATCCAAGCGTTGGCGTTGTTTCGTTTATGAGCCCGCACAAGCGTCAGTTCGGCCAACAGCCGGTCCATGGAATTCCCAGGGATGACCAGCTTTGCCTTGCGGTCTTCCATCTGTTTTGCACTGTTGAGCATCATCATCCGCAAGGCGGTTCCGATCGTGCTCACCAGAAGCTTCCCTTGTACCGAAACGGCGCCGACACGCAGACGATCACAATCGAGCCAATTTTTCAGTTGATTGAAATCCTGCTCAACCATCCCGCGCTGCCGATAAACGGAAAGCGCTTCAAACGCATCGGAAATGCTGTTGCTTCTAAGAGCAAAATACCCCGCCGTTTCGACCGCCTCATCGATTTTGCTTGATTTTCGAACCCATTTACTATTCCCGTTTGAATCTTTAATTGAATCAACAAATCGCCTGTAGTTGTTCCAAAGATCCTGTGGAATAGACTTGTTTTCGTTTTTCAAACGAATAATTTTATCCGCTTTCTCGCTGAGGAATACGGCCGTCTCGTCTTCGCGGTTAACAAGACGGAACAGGTGAACGTACGTGTCCAGCTTGAGGCGCCCGTAGTCCGTGTTCTGAGACCACGGCTCTTTCAGAGTGAATGCGTAAGCCTTCTCTTTGCTGCTGAAAAAAGCATTCTTTCGCAAAGATTCTTTATGTCTCTCGAAGTTTTGCTTCAATGAATCTTCGACAAATCTGACGCCTTGAAGATATTTAAGATCCAGATTGATCATTTTCTGGATATTCTCCAAACTCGAATATCCTCGATCGGTAACGAGAATATTTTTATCGAGATCAAAGCCGGCATTCGTCATAGCATGAAGAATATCGGAGAGTGCAGTGACGTCATTGACAGCGCCTTCATACATGTGCGCAAAGACAATATCGCCCGAACACTGGTCGCAAATCACCGTGTAATTGATTTGCTTCAAGTCGGGATCACGCTTCGCATGACCGAACTGTGCCTCAGCGATGGTGTCTGAATAGGTTGAGATCGACGTATTGTCCAGAGCGTATTCGATAGGGCGGCCTCGAAGCGCCGGATTCCGCTTGTAGATCTCCTCCCAAACAGCGCCCTGCCGGTTGTGACGAAGGCGAAAATACTTAACGACTTTTTCACCGTCAACAGCAGCCAAAATTTCTGAAATTCTCTGTCCGGTCAGCCGTTTGCATTTAGGCAGCCAAACTTTCTGACGCCACAAATCGTATGTCATCATGGATCCGCCGCCGGCGAGCTTGAAGATTGCCAAATAGAGCAGCTCTTCTCCCATTTCCTTCCCGAAAACCTCGTGAAGGTGTGCACGGATGCCGTTCTTTTCCGCCAACGTAACAGCCGCCCACGTCAGGCCGACATCCAGGGTCTCCTGCTGTTGGCAGGCCTCTTCGTCCTCAGGAGCAGGGCCGGGAGTTTCCGGGAAGTCCTGACGGTATTGAGCTTCGGGCACGGGCTTTTTGTCAATTCCCCAGAACCAATCATCGCCGGCGTATTCGGGAAAGTCCGCTGAAAATTTCGGCGAAATCTTGATACGGCCGTCTTCAAACAAGCGGCCGACATGGCGCTGCAGACAGCGCTTGGATTTCTTGAGAACCGGATCCCACTTCATTCGGTAGGCCTTTACATATCGATAACCGTCCTTTGTAAGGACCGTCGTAAAGTTCCAGGGGAAGCCGCTTTTTGGAGAATTTTCCATCTTTATGCTCTGCACATTATAGTTATGGAGCATGTTAACACAAAAACGAAAGCCCGTGGCCTATTTTTTCAAATAAGATCACGGGATTGATAAAGATATTGACGGAACTGCCCTTGTTTTAGTGAGCAGGCATCCCGTAGTTCAGGTAGAATGCGAATCATTCTCATCATTAAGGTCGTCTGCAGTCTACAACCGCAGACCGCTTTGTCAACGGAGATTGGCATGAGCCCTTCTGACATTTACCCCCCCCCCCCATTTTTCATTTCGCCCTCTCGTCCTGACGATAGCCTTTCTATTTGCAGGAATGAATGGTGCTGCCGCAACTGAAGATTCAACTCCCAAAGCGACTTACATTGATACGCAGCCCATCGTCGTAACGGCTACCCGAACCACTCAGCCCCTCTCTCAGGCCGCAAGCTCACTCAGCGTGCTCACAGAGCAGGACATTCAGGAAGATCAGCCTGTTACTTTGGGTGAACTGCTTTTAGATATTCCCAACGTTGACGTTCTTGACTTTGCCTACATATCATCGCAAATTTCAATCCGAGGATCGAACTCCTCTCAAATTACGTATTTGATTGACGGAATGCGTCAGGACGACCAAACAATGGCCGGCAACCGTCCAAGCGGCATTTTCATTGATCCTGAAATTCTTAAACAAGTTGAAGTCAAGCACGGCGGCGGCAGCGCGCTTTACGGCAACGGCGGTATTGGCGGCACATTGGCCGTCACCACAATGAACGCCAATGATTTCCTGAAGGGAACCGATCGAAACTTTGGTGCCAAAGTCAAGGCCGGCTACACCTCAGACAATCTGGAATGGCAAAAGAGCGCTTACGCATTCGGCCGCTCCAATCAGTGGGACTTCGTCTTTGGGGTTTCACGCCGTGACTCGGGTGCCTCCACCAACTCACTGACCGGCAAACGAAGCAAAGCTGATATCGATGCTTACAGCACAGCAGCATTCGGCAAAGCCTCCTTCATGCCTAACGATGCCAACGTACTGAGCCTCTCATACAACTTTGACCGTGCGAACTCTGAAAGCGATACGTTCTATCGCTATGAACAGCAGCGCGTCACCGGTAAGTGGGAGTTCGAACGAGGCGACCTCTGGAATCTCACCGCAGCCCTTCAATACGCCCACTCCAAATTCCACTACGTCAATCCTGATCCCTTTCGCGGCATCAATTCCAAAGATAAATTCGACTCCGTGAGCGGAAATGTGCAGAACACCTCCTATCTCAACGGATTCGGCCGGCATGCCGTCACCTATGGGTTCGATTTTTCAAAGACATCGCAAAGCGGCTTAGTTTTAGATCAAACGACAAACGAATGGGACAAAGATTCAACCCGTCCGGACGCTGACGGTTTTGACGGTGGCTTCTTCGTTGAGGACGAATATAAGATTAACGGTCTTTTCTCCGTGGTCCCCGTCGTGCGCTTCAACTACTTCAAGCGCGAATCGAATACCGGTTTCCCTTCGCTTTCCGACTCCAAAGTAACGCCGGGCATCACGCTGAAGATGACGCCCTATGAATCTTTGCTGGTCTGGGGGTCCGTACACACCGGTTACCGTCCGCCAATGCTCGATGAGATGTACTTCTACAGCACAGACTACGGTCAGAATGTTGAGGTCATCAATAATCCCAATCTGAAGCCTGAAAAATCCACGAACTACGAAGTCGGCATGAGCGGCCTGTTCGGCGATCTGCTCACTGAGAACGACCATCTTTCCTGGCGAGTCGCGGTCTTCTATGACGACGTCAAGGACTTCATTTCGGTTCAGGATAATATGCTCGAATGGTGGCAAGGCGGCATGGTCGGACCGATCAAGTACCAAACGGTGAACTACGGCCACGTTGTCAACAAGGGCGCTGAGCTCTCCGGCACCTATGAACTCAACGGCTTTAAAGCCTCCGCTTCATACGGTTATCTGCATTCCGAAGATAAGGAAACCGGCGAACGGCTGGGCGGTGTTACGCCTCAGAGCGCCAACCTGCGGCTGAGCTACAAAATTGCAGCTGCCCAACTTGAGCCTTGGTACCGGCTCCATTGGGCTAAGGGCGGCGATACCGTTCCGTTCCCAGGATATGCAGCAACCCATTTGGATGACTACACCCTGCACTCCGTAGGCATCAACTGGACGCCGAAGATTCCGAATTACTTCAACATTCAGGCAGGTCTCGCCGTCACTAACCTGACAAATGAGAAGTACGTTGCGCTGTTCGGCATGCGTGAGAACAACGTGGGTTATGCTCGAGGCTTCCGTGCCTGGCTCTCGGCCCAGTTCTAATTTCACCTGAAAAAGTCTGTCGAAAGCGGTCTCCCCGAACCGCTTTCGGCACAGCACCATTCAAGCACAAGCATGTTCCTTAATCCGCGTCCGAGCGGCTTATGCCGTCTTATCACGCAGTATCTTTTTACCCGCAGTCAATGGCGCTTGTGGGGCCTTTTTGCCATCGTTCTTGCGGCATACGCATTCAATATCAAGCTTGCTGTTCTCTATAACGATTGGAACGGACGGTTCTTTAACGCACTTCAGGCGGTCAATCGCGATGCGATCTTCCGAGAACTTTTTTATTTCATAGGGCTTGCCGCCGTCATCATCGTACTGCTCGTCTGGGCTGGCTATGTCAAGGACCGCTTGGCGCTTGCGCTGCGCCGCGACCTTACGCAGATTTTCTTCAAACGCTGGCTATCTCCGGAAAGCGCCCACTATCTGCTGCGCGAGAGCGGCCGAGAACCCGATAACCCAGACCAACGCGTGACGGAGGATGTTCGGCAGCTCGTCAATCTTTCCGTCGATCTTCTGGTGAGCTTTTATGACGCCATGCTCACGATCGGCAGTTTTTCAGTCATCCTTTGGCAGCTCTCAGGCTCTGCTGAAGTGTTCGGCATCACGATCCCCGGCTACATGTTCTGGGTCTGCATCCTCTATACGATCGTTGCTACATGGATTACACACCTCATCGGACACAAGCTTAAAGGCCTCAACATCAATGCTCAGCACATGGAGGCGAATCTGCGTGCCGCCTTGATGGAAAAACGACGTCATGCAGATGCCATCGCCGGGGCTCATGCTGAGGCAGCGGAGGAAGCCGGCCTGGTCGAGCGCTTCCGGCAGCTTCTCTCTGTCCTCATTGCGTTGGTAAAACGAAAGCGAGACCTCAACCTCTTCACGGTCGGCGTCGGACAATTCACACACCTCGCTCCCATTTTTTTCGCGCTGCCGAGTTTTTTCGCCGGCATCATCCAATTGGGCGGACTCATGCAGATCAGGGGCGCCTTCAATGACGTGGCACGGTCACTCTCATGGATCATCATGTCCTACGACGATCTGGCCGCTCTTGCGGCCGCTTATGAGCGTCTTCGCTGTCTTGAAGCAGGGCTCTCCGAAGCGGACGATCAACGCCGAGCTTTGGAGAAACAATGTCAGGACAATTCATGCACTGGTCTCACCGCGGCCCTTGACCTCATCGTTCCAAACGGAAAAAACATCAGCCGCGTGCCTGTCCATCTCAAACTCGTCCCGGGCAACTTCACCATCGTCTGCGGCCCATCTGGCATCGGAAAATCCACGCTTCTCAAAGTCCTTTCAGGCTTCGCCGGAAATTACGAAGGTAAACTCTCTGAACGCGGATCCATCTTCTGGATGCCGCAGCAGCCTTATTTGCCAAAAGGAGAGCTCATCGCTGCGCTCACCTATCCGCAAAGTCCTGAAACGATCACGGAGCAGGCAGCACAGGAACTGCTCAGTGCCGCACACCTCGACCATCTCAAAGAAAAGCTTTACGACTCGGGCGACTGGTCTGCACTGCTTTCCGGCGGTGAACAGCAGCGGCTTTCTTTGCTGCGGGCTCTTATTGTCAAACCTGACATCCTGCTTCTCGACGAAATGACGAGCGGCCTTGATCCGGCCAATGCACACTGGATGATCGCCTTGCTCAAGGCGAAACTCCCTCAGACCGCAATCCTTCTCGTCACACATCAGCAATCGCTTTGGCCGCTTGCGGACCACATCATCAACCTCCAAGGACCAGCTCATGGGCAATCCGTTCATTCCGTTTCCCAGATGTGAAAACATCATCATCGTCGGCGATGCCGCCGCTGAATATCTCGGTGCACTGCGCATCTATGGCCGCGGCTTGATTGGCGGCGACGTACCATCCATGGAACTTCTCCATCCGATGGAAAAGCACCTTGAATGCGTTTCGTGCTTTTTGAATGACCCAACACAGGTGCTCATGCCGGCGGTGCGGCGCATGAAAGCCGATTTTGTGGTGCTTGAAGAAAACGGATCCGCCGACTTCAATCCTGCAGCGGGCCGAGAAGCACTCGAAAAAGAAGGCATCTCGGTCAAAATGCTTGACGTGCGGGGATCAACAGAATCGGTTCTGCGCCGTGCCGGCAAACTTTTCGGCGAGGAAAAACAAGCCGAACGCATTATTCGTGAACGAACGGAGCGACTGGCAGCACTCGACGATGTGCGCAAATCCATTCGTAAGGGACAAAAGGCCGCAATTTTTCTGGCGATCCGCAGTCCCGTTCGCCATGAAAGCTATGTCTTCCGGATCTCTGAGCGCAGTGCACTCTCTCAACTGCTCACAAACACTTTTGCAATAGAGAACATCAATGTTCGGCCAAATGCCGAAGAACGCATCCCTGGCATTCAGGAACTCGATGACCTCTCCGAACTCTTCGAAAAGAACCCGGACCTCATCGTCTATACCGGCGATGCGGCCGCTTGCGGACAAAAAATAACTGAATTCATCCGGAAACACCCCCAATTCGCCGAATGCAATGCGGTAAAGAATGGACGCATTTACGGCGCACCGTATTACTGTCATGCGCTCGACTTGAGACGCCATGAAATACTTGAAGCATGGAGCGATGTATTGGCCGACTAAGCAGCCCGACCACTGAAGTAACGGTGTTTTGATCCTGTCAGACCGCCGCTTTGCCGCTCCGCCTTGGGCTCGCGCAAGACCGAGCGGCTTTCGCGCCCGCTATAAATCATTTTCTGACGCAGCTCGTCTGCGGCCAGAGCCCAGAGGGCTCCGGCTCCATCGCGTGACAAACATGCACCCCTCCCGCAGACATTCTTGAGATGTGCCAAAGTGGGGAATCAGCCTGTGCGGCCTCCAGCAGAAATCAGGAGGTCCTCACTGCTCGAAATTGCTTTGCCCCCCTCTAACCTTCCTCATTCGCAGTCCATGGGGCTGCAATGAATGCCCTCAACGTTCTCTGATCTCTTGGATTTCTGGATGAATTGTCAGATGCACGACCTGGCATTATTTTTCGAAAATACCAACCATTAGAAGCGACTCAACTTTTCCCATATCGAAGATTTATTCAATCTCAGCTGACAGGCAGCCGAAGCTGTGCTCCAAGCCGTCGCAGACGCCGCTGCACAATGCTGCCGCTTATTAAAGCCTGTGAAATGACCGTTTCCAACGGTGTTGTCTTCAACATACCCCAGCAATAGAAAATTCATTCCTATAGCACGAAAAACTCTTATATACGCATTACTATCAATTACGAATATTCAGAACACTTTTGCTTTGATTAAAGCCAGATTTTATCTTCTTTAATAAAAAGGGGCGCAACTACAATCATCGATTCAAACATTTAAAACTTATCCGACGCCTTGATTACGCCAAAAACACATATAACAAAAGGCGAACACCTAAAACTCAAGGTCATTCACTCACACACAATAATTACCATCAATCTACATTATTTTTTCGCGCCCTTAAGGCTGTATTCATATACATATTGACTAACATCCTCATCCTTTTTAATAAGGGTGTCATATAACTTATATGCAAGTCTACGATTGAGCGTTCCTTCATATTGAAATTGATATTTCAGCCCTTTAGCTTTATTAAGCGGGTCCTCATTAAAGGATTGAGCTTCTTGCATTTGTGCGAAAACTTTCCCAGATCGATTGAGACAAACCTCTAATCGGGGAGGGAAAACTTTATTCGCAAACATTAAAGGATGATATTTATACATTTCCGGCGTCATATAATCCTTCAGCTTAGGGTAAGCTTTAATCATTGTGTAGAAATTAGTTCTGATTTCATCGATTTTTTTAGAATCAACGGACCAAGCATTGCCGCCAGGAAGACCGTACAAAAAATAAAAATACTCCATATCAAAACTATGATTATAGGCGACGTCAAATACAGATATTTCTTGTTTATGAAATGGATTAGATGCCACACACGAAACAAAATATCCCCAGAAGCGAGATAAAAATCCATCATAGAATTCATTTTTCAATGAAGAAGATTTAGCATGATAATATCTCATGTAATGGGCAAGGAGCTCTTTTTCATTTTTGGCAACAACTAAATTTTCTTTATTCCACAACTCAAGATCATTAACTGTCAGAGGCCAATTCAAAGGACTGAGTCCCTTAACAGCAGCATCAACTTTAGGATCCAACATCCCACATGCTCCATTCAGGGAAAAAGCCGCAAAAATGAGAATTAGAATTTGCTTCTTAATACTTACTGTCATAAGATAATCCAAAATCAAATTTAAACATTGCATAAAATGTTTTATATCTCGACTTAATTCTATTACCTTCTCATCACCTATCTTCACCTTCAAAAGCACATAATATAAAAATTCTAACCAGCGACAGATCGATCAATTGGATCTTAAACGAATACGATTTAATTTCCATGGATAAGTCAAAATCTAAAGATTCATGCTTCTCGCTCAATAACATCAATCCGACCATGTGATGCTTACACTATATAAACAGGCAGCGCTCAATAGTTGATGCCGCATACAGAACCATTTTGCGTTCCTATATTTTAAATATTATTTGTTCTTTGGCTCATTTGTATACCGCTTTAATCATCTTACTGCGGCAAAGAACGCGCATACAACTGCCTTAGATACCTGACAGGGGCTGGGTTCCAATCTTTAAAAATAGTTGCCGCAGCCAAACGTGTAAACTAGAAGAGCACAGTTAAGTGCCGCATCCGCGATACGTCTGCATTTGGTGCTGGTTATGTTTGCACGCAGTACAGCCATCTGCCCCTCAGAGCATTGAAGGTGCAGTCAGGCATCAGAATCTGCCGGAGCCTGTTTTTTTAAATTTATCGCTCGGAAAATGCTGTGAAATTAGTGCCGTGCTGTTCTCAAATAAGGAAGCAGCACGACGAAAATTTAAGGTTGAAACACAATAGTTTTTTGAAAGTAAACCTTAATGTTACGCCCTTGATGATAAATAGGCGCAAACTTCATTTTCTTTACTGCCTCGACAGCAGCCTCTTTGAAACCTAGATCCGGGATATTTCGGGTGATTATCTCTGTGGTTTCAACCTGTCCGTCGAGTCCTACCAAGAATTCCACCCGCACCCGTACGGCCTTGTTGAAGCCAATGGAACGAGCTGCCCGCGGATACCTTGGCGCTGCCTCCGAAAGGATTTCGTACGAGATGCCGCCGGAACCCAATGCCGTATAGGAGCCGTCACCGTTCGCAATGAAATTGCCGCTGCCGAAAGCCGTTCCTTGCCCATCCCCCACTCCGGATCCTTCGGTCTGAGCTTTGCCGTCAGCCGTTCCGCTCGCTCCAACTGCACCGCCGGAGCCTGCGCTGACATGCTTAGTCTTGCCGTCTTTGCCATCCGTTTCGGAAGCGGAAGCTTTTTCTTTAAGCGGTGCGGGCTTTTGGGTTTCGCCTTTATAAGCTTTGCCTTCCGAGTTTTCTCTTTTGGGTTTACTGACTGGCTTCATGTTTTTGGAAACTTGGGGTTGAGGATTCTGCCTTTTGAGAATAGGCTTTGCCTGCGCAGACTTCACCTGCTCATCCCCCGAATCTGCTGTTGGCTGTGTCGATGTCAGTTCAGGCGCTTTGGGAGTGGGCTTCGAATCCAATGAAGTCTCAGCGGCAGCGGCTTTCGGAGGCTCGTCCAGTGTCTCTCCTTCTGTTTTCGGGGCCAATGGCTTTTCGGGCTCATCAGTCGGTTCCAGGCGCCTGTCCTTGGAATGGGATTTTGCGCCGTCCCCGCCTGCCCCGCCGTTGCCAAGTCGGCCGTCTTGATGCATATCTCCCAAACCGCCGGCATTCCCTGCAGGGCCGCCAAGATCAACGGTAAGCATGCCGGATCCGCCGACAGGCGCGGATTGGAAAAAGATAAGACCGATACCTCCGACCAATAAAGCATGAATAACGACAGAAGCGCTCAATGCCGACTGCCAGGAAAGTGGCTTCGGACTCATCAGCGTCTTCCCTCGGTTGCTATGGAGACTCGTTCAATACCTGTGCGGCGGATGACATCCATAACGCCAACCACCGTGCCGTAGTCGGTTTTTTCATCGCCGCGCAGCACCACAGTGAGCTTCTCGTTCTCAGTCTTTAAAGACACAAGCCGTCGAGCTAACTCCTCCTCTGAAACCAAATTCTGCTCAAGGAAAAGACGCCCGTCCTCTGTGATTGACACGGGGACTGTTTTGGTGGTGTCCACTTTCGCGATGGCCGCCTTGGGGAGATTAAGGGCAATGGTTTTCTGCGTCACCATGGTCAGCATCGACATCATGAAGAACACCAGCAGGAAAAAGATGATGTCGATCATCGGAATGATCATCAGCAGCGGTTTCCTGTCCTCCTTGAAACTGTTGATGCGCATGCCTTACTTCTCCGAAAGACAGGCGAGATAAGCACTACCCGCAGCCTCAAGGTCTTCAATAATTCGGTTGGCCCGCTGAGAGAGCCAGACATAAACCAGCATTGCAATAATGGCGACGAGCAGCCCGAACCCCGTTGCGACCAAAGCTTCCGCAACACCGCCGGTAATAGCAAACGGCTGTCCTTCAGAGATCGATAAGATATCAAATGATCGGATCATGCCGGTCACGGTACCTAACAAGCCCATCAAAGGAGCCAAAGTTACGATCGCACTCACATAGTTGAGATGATCCTTGAGCCGCGCTGCGCTGTAAGCCGCAGCTCCGGAAAGATACTGCTCAGCATTGATCACGGCATTACGCTCTGCAATGGCTTTTTCAAGAACTGCACCGACGGTGCCTCCCGCTTTTTTGCAAAGTGCGGCTGCAGCATCAAAATTTTTAGCCCGTACTGCTGACAGAAATTCACCTTGAAGCACCTGCATATCGGATGCGGAGCGTCGGTAGAAAACTGTTCGTTCGACGGCGATGGCGATCGTAACGATGGAGGCCGCCAACAGCGGCCACATCATGAACCCTCCCGTCAGGAAGGTTTGAATAAACTGAGACATGAGACAGCGTTCCCAAAAAAAGATCTGACGTCGAAAGGAGGTGCTATTGCACCTCCTTCGCACTGAATGAGATCAATACGTGCCGCGCAGGCCAACGAAATAAGTCCGCTCACGTCCTGGTATCAGCGACCAGCTCCCGATTGATACGTAGTCGTAGTACTTCTCGTTGAAGAGATTCGTTACGCCGGCATAAATTTCCAAATGCTCCCAAGGTTTGAAATGCAGGCTTGTATCGACGATCTGTCTGGACTTGACAATACCGTCCGTTTCCTTTTCAGCATCTGAGAGGAAATTGTTGTATTTCCCATAGTAGGTATAGCGAACGTCACCGGAGAAGTTGTCTGTGAAGTCGTACTTTGCAAGCACCGACAGAGAGTGCTGCGGCACTTTCTGCAGACCGCTCCGCGTGAAATCGATTTTGTCCTTGCCGACCTCATCCATGAATCGACTGCCGGCAGATGTATAGTCAGACCTTCCTTTAAGCCATGAATACGATTCCGTAAGCGTCAGCCTGCCGATCGTCTGCTGAAGGCTGACGTCAGCCCCCCAACGGCGCGTCTGAAGCAAATTCAGCGTCCGAGCATCACTGAGTCCCCTGACATACATACGGTACAGCTGGTTGTTGGTGTTCGACATCCAGAGTGAAACGCTGACGGTTGAGAAGGCGACCTTGTCGCGAAGACCAATCTCGTACATATCGTACTTTTCATCTTCGGCATTGGTGATTTTATAAACCCTGTCCCCGTTGACAACCGCTTGATCTGCAATCATCAGACCGTCAGGGACGGTATAGCCGCGCTCATACCGAGCGTAAATTCTGCCGGTATCGCGGTACCGCCAAGCCGCCGACAATTCCAACGCCGTATTCCAGCGATCTGAGGTATCTGCGCCGGCAATCCTGTTGCCCGTTTTGTCATATCCCCATTTAGTGAGCTCACGGCGCAGCCCCTGGGTAAAGCTGAAGTCGCCCCACTTCAAAGTATTCAAACCGTATAGCGCGATGACTGTTTTGTCGTAAAGGAAGCTGTAGGGCTCTCCATAAAACTTGCCGCTGCTGTCTTTCTTCCATGAACCGATGTAGTTAAAGTCAGCACTTTGCTTGGTGTAGTCAAACCCAAGCAGCAGATCGCTGCCTTCAAGATAATCTATATCCAATTTCAGTTTGAGGCCCTTGCTTTCCTGATCGATGATCTGATCCCCGAACTGATTGTTGGAGAAATACCCATCGCTGTAAAAACCATCCGCCGTCAAATGCAGTCTATCCGTGAGATCGTTGGCATAGCTGAGGTTATAGCTGTTGATCGCGCGATCTCCGTTCAGATAACCCCTAACTCGGCGTTTAATAAGCTGACCATTTTCGTCCACGCCAACGGTTTGCGTAGTCCATGGAGGGACGTAGTCTTTCCCGTATTTTTGAATGTTTCTGGCAGAAGCCGTTTTGATGAACTGAGAATCCTCTTCAAGTCGGCTGGCACGAAGCGTGAGACTTTGCTTTTCGGTTAAATCCCATCGAATACCGGCAGAGTAATAATTCGAATTGCGATACGTATTCTTGAAGTAGAGATCCCGATCAATTTTTGAAGCGGTGCCTAAGAAAGAGAATTTTTCATTGAGCCGAGCCCCCACGCTCGCGCCGATACGATATCCGTCTGAATTCCATTCGCCGAAGGCTGACGTTTTCGGATCCTTCATCGAACGAAGATTCGTTGTGATGTTAATCACGCCGCCCGCTGTGCCCGAACCATAAAGGACGCTGCCGCCGCCCGGAATAATTTCAATGCGTTCGAGTTCCTCTACGGGAACGACGTCATAGTTCGTAGAGTGAGGATGATTCAGCAAGGTCGTAATGGGCGCACCATCGAGCATCACCTGAAGATTTCGGTTAGCCGTATCATTGCCCTGACCGCGCAAATCGATGCTGCCCCACCCGCTCGTATTAACGGAAACACCGGGCACGCCTTCAAGCACATCGGAAATTGTTCTGTTGCCGCGCTCAACAATATCTTCCTTTGGAATGACGATAATTTCCTTTGTTTCACGCAGTCGTTCGATTTCTACATATTCCGGCCGCACATAAGTCGTCTTTAATTCAATAGCGTCATCAGATGCTGGATCTTCATCCATACGCGCATTCTGTGCCTGAGCGCTGCAGCACGCCATCAGCAGGGCTGCCATGACGGCGGAATGTTTGAAACTCCATTGGGCCGTTAATCTTTTCGTATGGGCGGCAGAAGAAATAAAAGTTATAGGCATTGTCGGGTTAAGCGAATCAGATGTTTACTATCAATAAATAAATTGATATTGAGAATTGTTCGCATTATACCGTATCGCTCGAGAATAGGTACGCTGTGCATTAATGCGGCGTACCCTCCGCGAGGAGTTCCTCAATCAGCTCCGGTGATGGATTGAAATCGAATTTGTCCAACAGTTTTGCGACACTCCGTTTCACCGGAGCGACCAGCCACTCTCCCGGCACCCTGGTTGCCATGATCTTTCCCAGCGTTTGTTTCAGGTCTTCAAGGGAGATATTCTTGTCCTCATTCATCGCGGCGATATCGGTAATGCAGTCCATTCCCATCATGGACGAGAGGTGATTGAGAAACAGCCATGCTTCCTGTGTTGCCTGAGTGCGCATATAGGAAGCTTCAAAGTCCAAACTTGCTCCGTAAGTTCTGAAAAACTGTTCGATGGCCTGTCGCTGCTTATATACCCTGTAGACCTGCATGCAGTTGAGATCCGTACGGTTGGTGCGGATCGTCACCGTTCCCATTTCCGGAATTTCACTGTGAATTTCCATCAGATCTTGCGGCTGCAGGGCTTGGAGCTCCTCATTGGTTAGCCTGGGGGCTCCCTTGGCACGGCGCTTCATCTCGCTGTCCAATTTAACCGCATTGGTGTTATTTGTTTTTTCGCCGCGTTCGACAGCATCGGCCAGTTCGTTGGCATAGAGCTGAGCATCGAAAAAGACGAACACATTGAATCCGGCCTCTGAGATCTTCAAGGCTTGAATCGCACGGCCGTTGAAAGGAAACATGTTCTCGTAACTCATCGGCGTCAAAGGCAGTTTGCTTTTAACGAATCTGCTGCCGCGGCGAAGAGGAATGACATATTTGAGATTTTTGGAATCGAGCAGTTCAAAATCACTCTCACTGGCGAATCCTTTATCGGCAATGATCGTGCAGTCCGAGTGCCTGAGAGTACTTTCCGTCAGAACGTCTGCGAATGCTGAAACATCCGGTGTACTGCCGATAAACTGCTTGTAATAGATGGGGGCTCCCCTGTTTTCGTCCAAACTGTAGATATAGAGCAGGTTGATTTGCGGCATGTACCGCTGCTTGGAGTCGTAGCCTAGTTCTGCAAAAGGCATCGTCTTGGAAGATGTAATCAGTCGATGCCCGTCAAACAAAATAAATGCGCTCTTCTTATCTATGTCTTCACGCATAAAGCTGCTGATTGCCTGACGTTTTTTACCCAAAGTCCGAAGCATGGCTGCATTGTCGGAAGCGGTGAATGACAGTTTCGGGAAAACATGCGACAAGATGCTGTTTTCGAAGTGAAGCTGAAGGCGCTTAAAACGAGGTTCTCTGAGCAGCCGCAGGAGAGCCGCAACGTAGATTTGCTGCCATTGGTCAGGAAAATGCACCTGAAGACGTTTACGCAGATCTTCAGTGCGTTTCCACATGAAGAGAGAAGCTCCGACTTCTACCGTCTCTTCAAGGGCGGCTGCCGGACGTTCTGCCTGCGTCAAGCGGCGTTTGGTAGCAATCAGTCCATCAGGCGTAATTTTGACCAGCAAACAGCCTGCAGACTGCTCGGACGGCTGACTCACATGGGAATCAACAGACATCAATATTTACAATTTTATGAATTTATTATTTATTCTCCATGAATCATTCAAGACATCCTCAGAAAAGCGTCATTCACGCCGTTGCCTCAGTACGCTGACATTCCCGCCTGCTTGCAAAGCCGAAAAGCTTCACTCTGACTGACCAAATGACGCGAGTCCTGTTGGGAGCAGCCAAACGCTCCACGACGATTGTCAGGCCGGCATTGAGAATAAAGGCCTTCCTCAGCCGGAAAGCCCAGATCACTGCCGCATTGAACTGAAGGCTGAATCCAGCATCTCCTCAGATTGCCGGTACCGGCTGAATGCACCGCCAACCACCATTGGCTTTTTGTGGGAACGCAGAGCATTTCCAGCGTTGCAGCGAAAGCTCATTTTCTGCACTCGACCGTCTCTGCCCGGTGAGCGCCATCCCCTCTGTTTTATTCCAATGCCAAGATTTGAGCGTCGCGAATCGTCACCATTCGGCCGCAGACACGTTTGAGAAATGCGTAATCATGACTGACGATCAGCTTGGCGATCTGCAAAGACTCGATTGTCTTGGTGAGACGATCGACCGATGCGGGGTCGAGCGCCGTAGTCGGCTCATCCAAAAGAATCACTTCAGGTTCCATCGCAAGGATGCAGGCGATGGAGACCAACCGCTTCTGCCCGCCGGAGAGCCGGAAAGAGATGCTCTCGGCAAGATTTGCTATTCCAAGCATCGACAGCACATCCAATGCACGAGTGCGCGCTTGAGCGTATGAGAGACCGAGATTCAGCGGCCCGAACATGACGTCTTCAATTACCTCCGGGAAAAAGAGCTGATCGTCCGGATTCTGCAGCACGTAGCCCACTTTTCTTCTGAGTCTTTGAAAGTCTTTCTGTGCAGTTACCGGCACGCCTTCCAGCGAAAGAGACATCGTCTGCGGGCGCTCGAGTCCCGTGAGGATTCTCAGCAGCGTGGTCTTCCCGCAGCCGATCGGACCACAGAGGCCGAGCGATTCCTTTGGAGCCAGTGAGAATGCCGCATTGCGAAAAATCACGCGGTCTGAGCGTGAAAAGGAAAGGTTCTTCACCTCAAGAAGCGCAGTCTGCATCATGAAACGAAATCCCAGACGAGAAGCAGCAAAGCAAGGCCAATCGTCAGAACAAGAAGTCCCGCTTCACCGGCATTCTTCAATCCGCTTGCAGGGACTGGCCAGTGCCCAGAGAATCCCCGAAGAATCAGCGCCTCATTGAGCACACGGCTTCTTGCATATGCCCGGATAAAGAGTGTCGAGATAAAGGCTGCAAGCGTTTGGTAAGAATGCTTATTCATAGAAGCCCGAAAACCTCGGAGCTGAACAGATTCCGAAAGTGAACGGTACGAACGGCTGAGCAGTTCCGTCTCACGCGTCATGAAAAGCAAAAGCGTCACCAGCTTCATCGGCAGACGAGCAGCCCGCAGACCGGAAGCCACTTCCGTGAGCCGCATACCTGGAACAAACGCATCGAAGAGCAGAAAAACTGCATTGCACTTCATCGTGACGAGAAGCGATAGCAGGAGCCCCTCCTTCGTAATATCAAAGACACCCGCTGAAGCAACCGTCACTCCAGGCGTGCTCCAGGGCGTGAAGCACCAGATCAGAATCAGAAAACCGTTCACGGCGGCGAGCCGCCGAAGACGAAGTGGTTCGCCGCTAAACCATGCGGCTAGACGGATCACAACGGCTCCCAAGAGTGCCGCTTCCGCCGCCGACAGCGTGGTCAGGAAAGCACTTGCCGTCCCAAGGATACCCGGAACGGCAAGCCGCAATGCCGGAGACAAAGTGAGACGCATGCTTATGACCGCCGACGGCGAGCCCATGCGGCAATGCCGCCCAAGCCAATCAGCCAGCCCATTCCGCCCACGATTTCCGGAATCCCGGGCGTTTTATCGTGACTCAGCGCTAACTCTCGATAAACCGGGGCAAGCTTCTTATCGAGAACGCGGCTGAAGACCGCCTCAAGCTCGGCCTCACTCATACCCGCCGCAGCACTGTCTTTCTTTGGTTGTGCCGCTGGCAGAGTCATTTGCGTGCTGACGGGAGCAGCTGCCGGGAGCTTGGATGCGCCGGCTCCGTCGGCCGTAGCAAGCTCATCAGCGGGAATCGACCATTGATTCTGATGACCCTCTCCTGCGTTGATCTCCAACTCAAGGCCTTTGGGCGCATGACGCATCGCGTCAGTGACATCGAACCGCCAGACCCCGGCATCGTCCGTGACGCCGGTCGCCAAAACAGAACCATCGGCGGCATTTTTCACCGTAACGGCTCCCTTTTGCACCCGGCTGCCGCTGGAGAACTTGGATTCAGTGACAACTTGATCACCTTCAATCCAAGCAAAAATATTCACGCGGTGTGCGTTCGCACCCGCACAAAGCAAAAGCGCGAGCGCTCCGGCTGCGATTTTTGATGTGTTCACAAGGGCCTCTCTTCACCAAGATGAAGCAGTTCAGGATAAGTTCGAGCGATCATATCGACCACAAGAGCGGTAATCACGGCTTCCGCCGCCATGATGGGGACGTGTGCCGCAAGGAGCGCAGCTGCCGAAGCAACGAAACCTTCGCTCGAAAATGCCAATGCGCAGGCGGTCATCAGTGCCGCAATTAAGACGCCTGCTGCGCCCGCTAAAGCGCCAGCAATCATCAATCGCCGGCGCGACACGCCAGGGTGAACCAACGCATGGAAAAGCATGCCTGCAGCCAATGCGCCGGTCCCCATCGTAGTTGTGTTGACGCCGAGCACGGTGAGCCCGCCAAATTCAAAGAGCACTCCCTGCAACAAAAGCGCTGTAAAAATCACAGGGTAGGCAGAGACTCCCAGCATCACGCCGACAAGTCCGCAAAGCAGCAGATGAGCGCTTGACACGCCTATCGGCACATGAATCAGTGAGGCGATGAAAAAAGCGGCGCCAACGAGCCCCGCAGTCATGAGGCGGGACTCATCAAGACGCTTTAATCCGACGGCGATGCCTGCCGCAGCCGCAGCCGCGCCAGTAATGAGCACTGGCGCGGAAAGAACACCTTCGGCGATATGCATGATGGCTCACTTCACCTGCGGTGCGGTGAATTCCGTCCAAAGCACGGCCCCGAGCTCGACATCCTTCTCAGCGCCAGCTTCTTTGAGCTTATAGTCAGCGTCCGTGAGCGCAGCAAAGCCCCACCAGCCGGCCCACGGCGCAGTGAAAGCGAAGATCCCTTGAGCATCGGTTTTCACGACCTGAGTGACAAAGTAGTCATTGGGAGCCTCGTATTTGCCGTCGCGATTAAAGTACTCCACCTCGACGTCTGCCCCTGCCGCGGGCTTGCCGTCAACCAGAAGCTGACCGCGGAAAGTATTGCCGGCATAGTTGGCAAAAGGCCGTGTGAGCGGAACAATTTCAGTTTTAACGCCTGCAGGCTTATCCCAGCCATCCTCATCGCCGTAGGCAGGAACAATCACTTTCGTGTAATGCACGATGAACTTGTCTTCCGCAGGTTCCCAGTAAGGCTTGGGTTCAACCACAAATTGATAAACCCCGGGACGCGCGAAACGGTAGTCTGCCTGCCAAGAAGCCTTTTCAAAAAGCTTGTCAGCCTTGAGTGAACCCGAAAGATCCGTCTTTCGTCCGTCCTGAACGACATAGAAAGCATCGGGCTTAGCCATTGTCATCCCGTTGCGCTCCATCGGATGAGCAAAGGCGATAGTGAAATGCACATTTGCATCCTTCTGTTCCAAAACGGCGGAATGCTCTGGAATCACAATCCCGAAATGTGCCCAAGCGACAGCGCTTGAAAGCGAAAGAACCACAGCTGCGGCAATTGTGCTGAATTGAAGTTGAAGCTTCATTGCTCGATGCCTTCTGAGAGGAGATAAATGCTTTGAATACTGCTCGAGAGCAGATATTCATACGTTTTCTTAAATCATCATACGCTCTGCTCCAGATACTGCAAGATGGTCAAACGACCTAGGCATCCACCACCTTTGAGGCATTGCTTCTGAGATCGCACATCCGAGCGAACCGACTTCATTGCATACAACCCTGCCCCTACGGGCAAAAAAGACGTTTGTATGCGGCACTCTCAGCTCCCCGCATCAAGCTCTAATGGCTCTCTCGGGGAAAAAACAAAACTCCCAAAGACTCATGCCCTATGGAATAGGATCAAGTCGTTCGGGAGTTTGGAATAAGAACCTTCCTCCTTAAGAAGGTTCCTGCCGTTCTCTTTAGAAGCTGTAGCGAGCCGAAACCTGAGCGAAGAAGCTGCTCATATTGTCGCTGCCGCAGGCGGCTCCGCCTTGAATGCCCAGACTGAGCGCGCCCTTCTGGGCTTCAATGCCTGCGCGCGAGCGCAGAACATTTTCTGCCCAAACAACCATATTGACGGATCCGACAGTAGAACCCCAAGTCGTCGTTGCTTCGACATCCTTGTCGCCGAAGGATCGAACATAGGCGACATCCAAGAGCGGCTGCAGAGTCCACCCGGAGGCAGCTGCCGTCTTGCCCGTGAACATCAGCCCGACCGGGACCGTCCAGAGACTCTGATGAGTGCTCGAAACATGAGTGCCGTTGCTTACGGTGTAGTCATCCGTGTTCAGACGCACATAGTTGAGCCCGACATACGGAATGAGTTTTGAATTCTCATAAAGCTGAACCGCAGCCTCACCGCGACCCCCAATAGTCCAGACATTGGTCTTCACACTGTCGGCCTTAGCATAGCCGACAGAGGAATCCGTGAGATCGTTGCTGGTACGCAGATAACCGGCCTGCCCGACAATGTTGAACTGCCCGAAGCGTTTGCCCGCATAGAGCGACGCGCCGTAGTAGTCGACATCATTTTTGACGCCGGCATTGGCCGACTGACCGCGTACGCTGCCGGAACCCAGATTGGCCAGCCCGCCGAACGTCATGTCGCTTCTCGTCCACTCACCGCCGACGATCACGCCTCCGAGTTCAGCATTGATCTCATTCATGGACGAATTGCCGCCCAAATCCAGACGCGTGCCGGAAACTTCGGCGAAACTCGTAACCCCGTCGACAAAGGTCTGCGAAAGTGATGCACGTTTCTGTGCAGTATCCGTTGCTAAACCCAGCCCCTGCAGAGCGGCTGCCTGAACGCCCGCAGCCGCGGCAAGATTCATCCCGCCTTTCAAATTGGCTTCGCCGAGGAAGAATTCATCCTTGATACGGTCCTTTAAGGGCGACACACTCGGCAGTCGGTTGTAGAAGTCAATCACGCCGGCAGTCTTGATGCCGGTTGTCTGCGCAACTTCTTCGGCAGACTTCTGCGCAAGCGTGTAGGTATCCGTTCCATAGACATACTTCCACAGAATGTTGTCGACTTTCACGGTGCTGGGCGCATCCGCAAGCTTCAGGCTGCCCGTCTGCGTGGTTTCGCCGTCAGCCAAATTGATGCCGACGTTATGGAAGTAAAGAATCGAATCCCCTTCCAGCGTCACGGTCCCATTCGTAATATTGGTCTTCCCTGCGGCGTCCACCACCAGCGTTCCGTTATGAACGACCAGCCCAGCTGAAGCAGCAGTCCCCGCACCGGCAAGGATGGTCGAACCAGTGAGATTCACATTGCCGCTCGCGTAGACCGCAGGGGTATTGCTCGTCAAAGCAGCCGCCCGTTTAGTTTGAGAGAGGAGATCAGCACCGTTCCCCAACCCCAGCGTACTGCCGGCAGTCACCATAACCTTGCCGGCATTGGCAATGTCGGCGAAAGCCGCAACAACCGGGGCAGTTTCGCTGCCGATCGACAAAGTCTTCCCTCTGTTTGCGGCGTTGGGTTCAACGCCAGTGAAGAAGAATGCACCGCCCGCAATCGTGCTCTCAGTCTTGTCACCGTACGAAAACTCTAAATTCGTCAGATCGCCGCCCGAACCAGTAATAGTCGTGAAGCCTTCCAACTTGACCGTCTTCTCAAAGTCCTTCGAGAAGCGGCCAACATTCAAAGCTGCCGCCTGAGCACCATTGCCGGAAAGCTTTTGCCCCTGAAACACGTCGGCCGAATAGAGATTGATCGTGCCCTCTGTAACAGTGGATTGAGCACCATTGCTTCCCTCATAGAGATAGCCGCCGGCATAGACGTCACCCGTCACGGAACCACTGACCAAATTCACGGTCGCGGTTTCCACTGACGAAGCGGCGCGGCTATAAGCTTCAGACCCTGTGTAACCGCTGTTATTCGTGCTGCCCGCCAAACCGCCGCCATAGACGCTGCCGCTGACAGCGGAACCATCAACAGTAATAACTGCCTGCGTTACCTTGGAGGAACCGCCAATCGTCGCCGCACCGCCGCCAAAAACACTGCCGTTAACCGTGCCGCCGGTCAGATTGATCTTAACCGTCTCCGTAGCAACGCTCGCGCCTGCACCTGTCGCCACGCCTGCACCGAGAATGGCAGCATCGGCCGTTTTAGCCAGATCTGCTGATTCATGAGCGTAAGAGCCATTGCTCGGCGGCAAACCGGAGTTGGGTGTATTGCCGTGGGCCGTGTTGAGAATCACACCCATATTGGCGCGGTTAACTTCACCGCCCGTTACCGCAATGACCACATCCTTCGTGTTGGCGACCGCATTCACCGCATCTGAATTGGTGTCGTCAATCGCCATGCCGCCGCCGTAGAGGCCATCCACGGATCCGTTCTGCACGATGAGCGTCGCAGTACCCTCAACATTGGCTTGAGCCATCACTTTGGAAGCGAAGCCATTGGATCCGGTTGCATACGCGCCGCCGCCGCCCATCAGGAGCACATTTTCACCGCCCAGAACGTTCACGGCCGTACTTTTAACTGAAGACGTTGCCGTGACAGCATCTTTTGTACTCAGAGCGCCCGAGGCCAAGGCCACACCGGCGGCCATGGTGCCGACGTTGTAGCCGCTCAAGATGTTGAGCGTAACGTTGCCGGCTTCAGCCGCAGCCTGAGACTTTGCCACGGAATCCTGATTAAGCTTAGGATTCGTTCTGGCAATTGCTGCTCCGCCGCCGATAGTGCCGACATGAACGTTCGGCGCAACCAACTTGCCGAGTGTCTCCTGTGCGCCAGAGAGCGTGATATCCGAAAGTCCGCCCTCAGTGAGCTTTTTAGCCAGCGTTAAGACCTCTTTCACTCCGCCGACCAGCTGACTTTTAGCCGCGGCATCGATTGAAGAACCGTCTGCATCACCCAAAGTGATCTCGACATCGCCAACCGTTGCTTTTGTAATAGCTGCAGCTTCGTCAGTACCCGCAGATGAAACGGCCAAGCCGCCGCCGGCAAGACCGGCAGTCTGTGCTTGACCGCCTACGGTCAGTGAGACATTGCGCGAAATAGTCTCTGCTGTTCCGGCGACAAGGAGCGTGTCACCTTTCCAATCGATGTAGTCGGCGTAATGGCCTAAGGGCCCCTTTAAGCCAGCCCAGACACCATCAAATTCCGCAGCCATGGCAGCGCCGCCGCCAAAGACCCCGGCTGCCATGCCGCCCGTAATGGTGACTGTCGTGTCTTTCTCAACTTTGGACGCCGCAGTCCCGCCCATTGTCGCAGCCGACAAACCGCCGCCGAAGGCTCCGAGCGTCATCCCCTCATAACCGGCAGGCGAAGCTTTTGTTCCAATTGAAAGATGGGAAGTGCCCGTAACATTGGATGTTGCCTCGCCGCCAAGGGCTATGGCACTGCCGCCGGTGAAGACCGCAGCTGAGGTTGTAGTGCCTTGCAATGAAATCGTCGTGCTGCCGTCCACAGTTGCTGTCGTGGACGGTGCGGCAAGTGGAACAGTAACCTTCAACCATCCACTTCCCGCTTGTAAAACCGGACCATTGACATTCAGAGCCACACTGCCGCCAGTCACTGCCAGTAGATTGCCGGAATGGGCCGTAATTTCACTATCCCCCTTACGATTAACTTCCATTGCGTGAGATTGAAGTGTCGGCACTACCAAGGACACTATCCCAGAAGGGCTACAACTAACCCCTAAATTGAAAACATTATCGGCACCAGTCAATCCCAAAACTAATGGAGTTTGATCCTTTTCTCCAACTATAACCTGGGTGCCGTTTTCCGTTACAACTGGCCTTTTATCAGTACTCACCGTTTGTTGTACCAGTTTTTCATAGATCGACTTTAACTCTGATTTGAAAGATTTAGCGGCATCAAGAATTTCTAAAGTATTATCATCAATGTATTGTTTTCCGCCCGCGGCTCCGACAAGTGTTACGGTGCTTCCAGCCGCATTTGAACCTACTCCTAAAGCTGCGCGAATTGCATCTAACTTGCCCGTTTTCAGCGCTTCAGCCAGTTGCCGCAAGTCTCCAGCAGTCTCTATATTCAACTCGCCATCACCGTATATCAGTTTTGTCGTTGTCTCTTCGCTGATGCTGTCGTTGGTAATAGTTTTCGCTGTGACCGTAGCACTCAAAGCCAAAGCCCCAGCCAGAGCGAAAGCGGCTGCTGTTTTCACTCGCGAAGTTTTGCCGTGTGCTCGCTGCATTTCGGAAGCCACTACATAACCGCCTCGCGCTGTATTCCAAATAATTTTGAAGGCTTTATTCATCTCGATCATTCCATTAGTAATACCTTTTTTTCAAGGTATTGTTTCGATCAATATTTAAGGCAGGATAATCACCCCCCCTGTCCTTGTCAACTTGATAGCTTTCACTAAGCGAAAACCTTTATAAAAACGCAAGTAGACAAATTAAAAAGCCAGTATTCGTTTACTATTTGTACACAGCACATTTGTATATTCCGTTATCAATGTGCAATTCGTGCAATGCAATTCACAATGAAAAAAACGCCCCACCAGCAATTCACTGGTGAGGCGTCCTAGAGATACCTCAGGCCATTAAGCCGTCAGTTTTATTTAAAACCCAAACTCCCGGAGTACTAGATCTTTAAGGGGTTGAGGCTCATCAAATCAGCCTTGAATGTTATTTAGCTCATTCTGAAATTCCTGCAATTTTTCTTACGTTGAGATTGCAGGAATTTTTATTTCCTGTATAATAGATACATATTTTATCAGGCATATCTATCATGACTAAATTACTGGATTCCAAAGGCAAACTCTGGGCGCTTATGTCCTCCAAGGACAAGGCTGGCCGCATCTACATCAGGGCTTACCGCAATCGATGGGATTCAGTGAAGAAACGTTCTTTCGTTGAGTCCAAGGTTCAAGTCGGACGGCTGCTCGACGATGGTTCCATCCGGCTTTCAAAGAACTTTGTTGACAAGTTCCCGCAATACGCTCATCAAACCGTGTTTTGGGGCGATCATGAACTGATTTCTGAAGAAAACTTCTCTGAAGCTTTTGTGCAGAAGCCGACATCGACCGATATCTCCTGGAGCTGTGACACCGTGCGCATCGGTGTGTCGTACGCCGCCTGGCAGTTTGGCCAAAATACCGGCATTTACGAAGATCTTCGAAGTGTGTTTGGCGAACAAACCGCACGAATTCTGTTCGCTCTCAGCGTTTATAAACTCGACGGCGGCGGGGCAATGATGACTTTCGAGGATTGGCTCCCGCAAGTCTGGCTGCCAGAGGTTCAGCCGCTTGACGGCCGGCGAATATCCGAAATGCTCTCAAGCATCACGCAGCCGCAGCTTGAGCGTTACTACAAACTGCGTTACGACCGCGCGTGCAAACACAGCGACTCGGCCGTTACTCTGTCTTTTGACAGTACCAGCATCTCCACATATTCAAACACCATCAATGCGGCAGCTTGGGGACATGCCAAACAGAATCCGGAGCTCCGGCAGGTCAACTATATGACGGTATGCGACCATGCCACAGGAGATGTGGTCTTTGCCTGCAGCTACGACGGATCCATCAACGATCAGACAATCCTCCCGGAGATTTATCTGCGCATGAAGTTTGCCGGTTTGGATCTAACCAACAATATTCTGGTGACAGATCGCGGCTTTCAGAGCATTTACAACACACAGACGGCCATCAACCTCAATTTGAAGTACATCCAGTTTCTGAGCCTTAAAGAAGGAGCTGTCAAAGCTCACCTGCAGCGGCACAAACAGGCCCTGTGCGATTCGATTGCACATAAGGATCCTGTCTTGGGGATCTCTGCGATTGCAGTTCCTGACGAATGGAAGGAGAACACGGATGCCGGTCCTATTCCGGTCAAGGCTTATCTGCATTTGTATCGTGACCCCGTAATGGCCGAGCTGCAGACCAATGAACTGTACCGTGATGTTCTGAAAGCGCTTGAACTCAAGAATGAAGGGGCGGCAAAGATCCGAGAGATCGAACGTGAAACTCTGAAATCCATTGAAAAAGCTGCTCAAAAAGGAGAGGCCGCCGTCAAAAGGGTGAAAAGCAGTGCGGCGGAACTCGTTAGGAAGCAGGAGGAGCAGAACTCAAAGCTCATTGACCCGGTGCAATGGAAAAAGATCAAGCGGTTTCTTTACGAAAACCGTAGAGCTAAGGACGACGAACCTGTTTGGAGCATCAAGTTCGATGAGCTTAAAGAAGCCGTCGAGTTCAAAGGCTACCAAGCCATTCGCAGCAATGCCGAGTCCAATCCGTTTGTCGCTCTGAAACTTTATCGTCAGCGCCAGATCATTGAACAAGGCTTCAATCAACTCAAAAATGAAGTCGGCGGTTCACGATTCGAATCGACGGAAGCCGCGTACCGAGGAAAACTGTTTGTTTATACGCTTGCTCAGGCTCTGCGTATGAGCATGCTGAGCAAAGCACGAGAAGTGCATGCAGTCCATCCGGAGCTGAAAATGCCGGAAGAATCAATGCGCAAGCTCATTACCCAGCTTCAGTGCATGCAGGCTTATAAACATCGGACGACCAACGCCTTTGTACTTGGCACTGTCGCAAAACGCCATCGGGATCTGCTGGCTCTGCTGGGAATAACAAAACTCCCGAAGACTGTTTTCCGTTTTAGTTAGGATCTAGTCATTCGGGAGTTCAGGTTAAAAGACGTATTTCGCGCGGAGCTGAACAGATGCAGCAGAACGTTCTTCGTTGCCCCAGTCGTAGCCCGCGGCCAGGCCAAGCGTGAAGTTATCTTTCTGCGCTTCAATGCCAAGCTGACTGCGAACCTTCACGTCGTCAGCGAAAGTAAAGTTGTAGGTGCTTTCAGCACCGGCAAACCGCACCTTGCTGTCGATGTCCTTGGAACCCACCGTCGGCACAACGGCGAGCGAGAAGGACGGCGCAACGCTGAAGCCGGAAGACGTCTGGAACGCCTTCTTCACCTCCGCACCGATCGGGAATTCCACGATCGTAGCGTTAGCGTCTTCAATTGAAACGCCGTGATTCGTCGTGAAGCCGTCGCTCTTGATGTGGTAGACGTCCATGCCGATAAAAGGCGTCACATCAACACCCAGATTAAAGGTCTTCTTCGCTTGAATACCCAGCGAGTAGACGGCCGTCGTCGTATCGGTATCAACATCGGCAGCGCCGCCCACCGTCAGGTCGGACTTCAGCCATGCCGCAGAAAGATCGCCCTCAAGATCAATGCCCTGTACCTGAGTCTTCGCATAGAGCGAGAGACCGTAGTAGGTGAAATCATCTTTGCCGGCAACAGAATCATTTTCCGTCTTGCCGCTGCCGCCCATGAAGGCCGCACCCAAAGTGATGTTTTGCACCGCAGCTTCGCCGCCCACTGCAAGACCGTAGGCATCGGTGTCAAGATCGAGATCCTGAGCGCCTGTAGAGATACCCTTGAGTTTCGTCTTGCCGCCAGTCACCTGTGCCCAGAGACCATTCGCGGTGCCGTTTCCAGCATGAGCGCGAACAGCATCGCGGAGTTCCGTAGAGCGGTCCTTGGCCGTTGTGAAGACACCCAAAGTGCCAGCAGGATTCATGGCAGCATCAAATTCACGCGCAATCTGAGCATTGCTCTTCTTACCCGTTGTATCTGTGAGAAGTGCTTCGGCATAAGACTTCACTGCTTCATTATCAGAAGCTGCGCCGGCGTTTGCCAGAGCCGCCCCCTGCATGAGACCGGCGAAGACATCTTCCGCATCTTTGGCTTCAGTAGAAATCTTGCCGTCAGCCCCGACATTGAACGAAACGAGTTTGTTCGCAGAGATCAGCGTATCGCCAGCCTTGTTCCAGTAATTCTTATTCACCTCGTCGTCGCTTGTAAGCTGGAAGGTTTGACCGGCCTCGGCGATCACGACAGCCTTAGAGGTCGAATCGATCTTAAAACTGTCGGCCGTGATGACAACGGCGTTATTAGAGAAGTTTTCCACGTTTGCTACAAGAACGGAGTCCTTGGCAAAAGTGACTGAACCGGCTTGGGGATCTTCGTCAGGTACAGCTGTCAGCGAAGCATCAACTACAAGGCTGCCCGTTGAAGTGATCGTAATCGGCTTAGCAACATAGGCAGCAGCTAGAGTGCCGCCGTTATTGCTCCACGTAAGAGTTCCGTTATCAAAGAGCTTCACGAAATCGGAAGCATCGGTCGTCCCGAGTGCCGCGTAGCTGTTCTGGCCCACAATAATCGAACCGTCAATCGAAGTTTGTGCGAGGAGGAGCTTAGACGCGTCCGTCACTTCCATACCGTCCTTCCAGGTTGGATCAAGGAAGAACTTGATGCCTTTCAGGAGACCATCCTTAATGGTGAGTTCGCCTTTCTTTGTATTCGTACCAACCTGGATTACGGCGTCTTTCACCGCATCTCCGGCATTCTCAATGACCTTGCCAGCCTCGACAGCACCAGTAATGATGTGTTCACCCGCTTTAGCGGCAAGTTCGCCAACCGTGACCTTGGCGCCTTCATTTACGGAGATTTGGGTCTTACCATCATCAGTGGAAACATCCAGCCTACCAAGAGTCAAATCGCCGGCCTGTACAGTGATCTTGCCGTTGACAGCCGTGACTTTGTCGAGATTGAATTTGCCATCCTGAACAGTGAGGCCGCCAGTAGTTTCTTTGGTGAGATTCACAGTTGCAGAAAGCTTGCCGGAAGTATCCGTACCAGTCTTGCCTAACGTAAGGGATCCCGCAACATCAACAGACTTTTCACTGTCACCGGAGAAGGACACGAGCTCCTTCGAGCCATCCAACGTACCAACGATGGTTAAGGTTTTTTCTGCTGTAATTTCAAGCTTGCTGGCATCACCAACGATGATCGTTTGTCCGCCCACGTTCTTGTCAACTGTGACCGTGCCCCCTGACTCAGTCGGCTTAGCGACGATGTCAGTCTTATCAAGAACAGAACCGTCCGTCACATTGCCGATATCAACTTCAGTTTGCTCTTCTCCCTTATCGTCAACGAGTGTACCGGTGAAATGGACTGTACCGTTGGCAACAAGCTTAGAAGCCGTATCGGAATAAGCGAGGTTGTACTTCGCATCCGTAACATCCAGCGTGCTGCCGGCCGCAAAGATGAGGTGATCGGAACCATATTTCAGTTCGCCCGCATCCTTAGCCGTACCATCTACTCCAAGAGCATTCGTAAAGACCTGATCTGACGAAGTGGCCAGCGTCGCAGTACCATTGATCGTGAGTTTGCCGCTGGTGAGGTCCAATGCTTCAACCGCCATCTTGCCAGCGATGAGTGTGAAATCACCATTCTGCTGTCCTTGGAAGCTCGTACCCGCCAGAGTCCCAGCATCGGCTACAGACATTTCGAATGTACCGTTGCTGATAAGTTTGGCTGCAGACAATGAGCCCGATTCAACCGCGGCAGAACCTGCTGTGAGGGTCAAAGTATCGGTCGTTACAGAAGCACCGGCAATCCGCAGATTTTTGTCGCCGTCAGTGCGATTACCGTCAGTATTGACAGTGAATTTGCTGTAATCGTAGGTGCCCTTGGTGTAGGCAACCGAATAGTTCTTCAGCAGCTCTACTTCTTTGACCTGCGCTTTCTCATTTGACCCGACTGTTGTGAAGTGACCGCCGGCTAATTCCAGTTTCTGTTCGGCAGGAGCATCAGTATCCAAACCTAATTTCAACAGCAGCTCTGTTGTATTGTCTCCTGCAATCTTGCCATCCAAGTCATAGAACTCTTTCGATTCCTCCGCCCAGGTGCCGCCTACAACACCCTCTTGGAAATGCATTCCGCCGGTCTGCCGAAGTGTAGAGCCTTCATCAAGGGTAATTGTTTTAACCCAGATATCATCCGTTCCGTCACTTACTGAGCCGTTGATGAAAACAGCATTGCCGGTAATCGCCAATGTATCGCTAATCAGCATATGGGCGTTATTAGTGACCTCGCCGCCGCTGATAGTCAGCTTGCCAAGCTGAAGACTGACATTGATATCTTTTGATGTACTCGTTTGAGTACTGACAGCATTAGATGCCTGTGTGAAGACGGTCTTTTGACCGTTGACAATGGTGAGACTGCCGTCTCCTGACGTTACGCCATTGCTCACATAGTCGCCATTGACCGTAACATCGTCGCCGATTTTCAAAGTCGTGTTGTCACCGAGCGAAACCTTGCCGTTCAGTGTTGTTTTGCCATTGAACTCTATAACTGGTTGTCGAGGAGTTTGGTAGCCATAGTTATAAATTTCGTCATTGGCCCACTCCAGTCCGTCCAACTCGTCTTTAGGTGTCAGGACGAGCGCATTTGTAGCTGTAATCTCCGTTTCGCCATTAAATGTCGCCTTACCATGTCCTCGGATGAGAATGCCGTACTCATTTTGGTGCCCGAAGCCTTGATATCAGCCTTGCCGTTGACGATAAGTGAACCAACATCAACCAGTACGCCGACCGCAGCCTTGCCTGATGCTTCTACCGTTAACGCGGAAGTATCCTCAAAGACAACGCTTCCTCCTTGCGCTCCGTCAGTACTGTTATTGGAGCTGTAGTCACTGTAGTTCAGAATGATGCCGCCAGCTTCTCCGGAAGCAGCATGCGCAGAAATCTCAGCATCCTTCTTAAACGTGAGAGACGGTTTATCGACCGCATTTGCACGCATGTAAATGCCTGCGGCCCACGCGCCATCTACAGATGAACTAGCTGAAATAGACGCCGTATCCGTAAAAGTCGTTTGACGGGAGGATGGAGTCGGACGCTCATTGTCGTGAATACTGTCAAATGCATACCCCATCGCTATATCCGTAGCATCGTTCGATACAGATATAGTTGCAGCATCACTTACCGTGACAATCCCGCTGTCATGCCACACGCCGAAGAGCTGGGTTTCACTGACGCCGGCTTGCATGCCGACGGTTACATTTACATTATTCAATGTAAAGGAGTTGTTGTCTGCCTTTGTTGAACGAACGTGAATACCGGCTGCCCCGCTAAAAATATCAGAGATGCTCCCAACGTTAGTCTTATCGAAACCGGAGAACCCGTTGACCGCTTGAATTGCCGCTACATTGGCTCCCGCGAAAGTGAACTGAACTGACCCGCCCGTTGCTCCAGACTGCTCATCAAGCAGGATCTTGCTTGCAATCAAATCGAGAGCATCGCCTTCATCCTGCCTCGAAAGATTGAAGTCGCCGACTTTGCTGGTAACGTAGTCGGGAGCAGCTTGAACTACATCTCCAGCTGACAAAGCTGCGGCAGCAGCGACTGTCAGCACAGCGAGTTTGACCGATCCGCTTTTTTGACTTGCTCCGCAAACAGTCTCATTAACTGTCACATAAGCGCCGCGAACAGCGTTCCAAATCGTCTTGAATGTTTTATTCATCTTTAACCTTGATACAAGATGAGAGGCTAGATGTCAAAGCAAGGGCTCCGGCACCCATTAAAAAGCCAACTAAGTAGTTGATTTTTAAATCCTACCCCCCCTTACCTGTCAAGATTCGACGTAAAAACTTATTTTATTTTTAGTATTCCGTATATTTTCAGAGCTTTGTTCTATAAACATAATCAGTAAACGATACTTCCAGTTCCGTGAGTAGTTTGCAAACAACAACTACCCACACTCGACAACGAATCGAAAACTCCAATTCCCCGAGTTGGATTGTCAAACAGAATCTGACATGGAAGAACAGACTTTTGAGTCAGACAAGCAGGCAAGGTCATTGTTTATTCATGCACTGCTGCTTTGTGTAAACCTTCAATCTGTTGTTTATTGAAAACATCTACAGATCGCCTTGTTTGAGATTTTATTTCTGAAAATCAATCTGTTAGAAGCTTACTAGGGGATTACCCGGTTGCAAGGGGGGGGGGGGGACGGGGTGAATTGCAGCGTCCCCTACTCATTGTTGACTAGGGTTCTTAAGGAAAAGAAGTTCCTTGGAAAGACTTGCTCCCTGAATAAAGATGACAAGCCCAAATAGAAACTTCGCCTCCTGACAAAAGACCTGCTCGACCCCCTTGAGCAGGATACTTCATTGCTCACATAAGGCTCTGAAAAATGAAAAAGACACTTGCTGCTCTCGCCGTTCTTGGCGCATTTGCGGGTTCTGCTATGGCTGCCGACGTCACGCTGTACGGCTTGGTCGACTACGGCTTCTCGTATGAACATGCTGACGGAGATATTTCCGGTGTCGATGCACAGGATACTTTCCAGATGAAGACCGGCCAGAATTCTGGCTCCCGTTTCGGCTTGAAAGGTACTGAAGACCTCGGCAATGGCCTGAAGGTCGGCTTCGTTCTCGAAAATGGCTTTACTGCTGACGACGGCAAGATGGACAATTCCGACCGTCTCTTCGGTCGTGAATCCAACCTCTTCATCACCGGTGCTTTTGGTACGCTGTCCTTCGGTCGTGTTGGTCAGCTCGCCAGCGCCAACGGCACGTTCGGTCTCCTTGGTGTAACGAGCCCGTTCTCATCCGGCTGGGGTGATTCCATTGGCCCGAAGTTTGTGACCGCCAACGGCTGGGCCCGTTTTGACAATACGGTGACCTATGCCACGCCGACCTTTGCTGGCCTGACGATGTATGCCCAGTATTCTTTCGGCACGGACTCCACCAAGACGGATGCCACTCATATTGAGGGCCAGTCTTCTGTTGATCGTTACTATGGCTTGGGTGCTAAGTACGTTAACAATGGCTTGACGTTGGTTGGCGTTGTTGATTCCATCAACTATCAAAGTTATGCGTCGGGTGCCGTTACTAATATGGATGATTCTCTGACGGTCACCTTGGGCGGCAACTACGACTTCGGTGTTGTGAAGCCCTACTTGTTAGGTCAGTACTTCAAGAATGCCAAGGCTTTCGGCCAAAAGAATGTTGACAAGACGTCTTCCTTTGGCAAGGGCTATACCTTCTCTGGCGCGGGCGTTAACGGCGCCAAGGGCTGGGGCTTAGCTGCTGGTGTTGATGTTCCTGCGTTCGGTGGTACTGCCAAGGCCCTGCTCGCCTATGGCGATGCCGAAGGTGAAGACAACAGCGATATGGAAGTTTCCCGTTGGGTCTTCTCTGTGGGCTATGCCTACAACCTGAGCAAGCGCACTTCTGTGTACACCGCCGCTTCCTACATGCGCGACGATGTGAACAAGGAACTCGCCAATACCACTTCCGATATCAACCCGTCTTCTGTTGAAGTGGCCGCCGGTTTGATCCACAAATTTTAATCGGCCTATCGATCTAGAAGGTTCCTAATCGACAAGTTTGCCAGAGCCTTCCTGTCGATTTAGGGATCCTACTAGTCTGCCCCCGCAATCTTTGGACGGCTTGCGGGGGCTTTGCTTTTGCGGGAACACTAAACACCTGAACTACGGGATGCCTGCTCACTAAAACAAGGGCAGTTCCGTCAATATCTTTATCAATCCCGTGATCTTATTTGAAAAAATAGGCCACGGGCTTTCGTTTTTGTGTTAACATGCTCCATAACTATAATGTGCAGAGCATAAAGATGGAAAATTCTCCAAAAAGCGGCTTCCCCTGGAACTTTACGACGGTCCTTACAAAGGACGGTTATCGATATGTAAAGGCCTACCGAATGAAGTGGGATCCGGTTCTCAAGAAATCCAAGCGCTGTCTGCAGCGCCATGTCGGCCGCTTGTTTGAAGACGGCCGTATCAAGATTTCGCCGAAATTTTCAGCGGACTTTCCCGAATACGCCGGCGATGATTGGTTCTGGGGAATTGACAAAAAGCCCGTGCCCGAAGCTCAATACCGTCAGGACTTCCCGGAAACTCCCGGCCCTGCTCCTGAGGACGAAGAGGCCTGCCAACAGCAGGAGACCCTGGATGTCGGCCTGACGTGGGCGGCTGTTACGTTGGCGGAAAAGAACGGCATCCGTGCACACCTTCACGAGGTTTTCGGGAAGGAAATGGGAGAAGAGCTGCTCTATTTGGCAATCTTCAAGCTCGCCGGCGGCGGATCCATGATGACATACGATTTGTGGCGTCAGAAAGTTTGGCTGCCTAAATGCAAACGGCTGACCGGACAGAGAATTTCAGAAATTTTGGCTGCTGTTGACGGTGAAAAAGTCGTTAAGTATTTTCGCCTTCGTCACAACCGGCAGGGCGCTGTTTGGGAGGAGATCTACAAGCGGAATCCGGCGCTTCGAGGCCGCCCTATCGAATACGCTCTGGACAATACGTCGATCTCAACCTATTCAGACACCATCGCTGAGGCACAGTTCGGTCATGCGAAGCGTGATCCCGACTTGAAGCAAATCAATTACACGGTGATTTGCGACCAGTGTTCGGGCGATATTGTCTTTGCGCACATGTATGAAGGCGCTGTCAATGACGTCACTGCACTCTCCGATATTCTTCATGCTATGACGAATGCCGGCTTTGATCTCGATAAAAATATTCTCGTTACCGATCGAGGATATTCGAGTTTGGAGAATATCCAGAAAATGATCAATCTGGATCTTAAATATCTTCAAGGCGTCAGATTTGTCGAAGATTCATTGAAGCAAAACTTCGAGAGACATAAAGAATCTTTGCGAAAGAATGCTTTTTTCAGCAGCAAAGAGAAGGCTTACGCATTCACTCTGAAAGAGCCGTGGTCTCAGAACACGGACTACGGGCGCCTCAAGCTGGACACGTACGTTCACCTGTTCCGTCTTGTTAACCGCGAAGACGAGACGGCCGTATTCCTCAGCGAGAAAGCGGATAAAATTATTCGTTTGAAAAACGAAAACAAGTCTATTCCACAGGATCTTTGGAACAACTACAGGCGATTTGTTGATTCAATTAAAGATTCAAACGGGAATAGTAAATGGGTTCGAAAATCAAGCAAAATCGATGAGGCGGTCGAAACGGCGGGGTATTTTGCTCTTAGAAGCAACAGCATTTCCGATGCGTTTGAAGCGCTTTCCGTTTATCGGCAGCGCGGGATGGTTGAGCAGGATTTCAATCAACTGAAAAATTGGCTCGATTGTGATCGTCTGCGTGTCGGCGCCGTTTCGGTACAAGGGAAGCTTCTGGTGAGCACGATCGGAACCGCCTTGCGGATGATGATGCTCAACAGTGCAAAACAGATGGAAGACCGCAAGGCAAAGCTGGTCATCCCTGGGAATTCCATGGACCGGCTGTTGGCCGAACTGACGCTTGTGCGGGCTCATAAACGAAACAACGCCAACGCTTGGATCAGGAACAGTATTCCTGCCTCGCGTCGGCGCTGTTTTGAATTGCTCCAGCTTTCTGAACCACCGCGGCGATTCGAAATGTAGAGCAGGTAACCCGTAGTTCAGGTAAACAGGCAGCAGCTCCTGCCGGCTCATACCGCAGTTCTTTCGGTTCAATAGGACCATTCTTCTCGACAAGAGCTTGAGCTTACACAAGCCCCCTCTGCGGCCAATCTTCTGAATGTTGTGCCCTTAATCGGGTAGAGAGCGGGTTTGCACCTCGCTCCCTCCCACATCACCGGACGTGCCGTTCGGCATCCGGCGGTTTCTAAAGTTAGGTCGCGGATTCAGTGGTCAGGCCTTTGACAAGAGACTGTAAAGCCCCATTCGTCGAAAGACGCTGTTGGGAAATGCCTTGCGCATGTGCGGGGCGTTGGCGTTCCACCATGGGCCGCGTCCATTGACGGACGATTTCCATGCTATTTCGCTTGGCAGTCCTCTGCGTCTCAGCTCTCGTTCCCGAGTTGTGGGACGCTTCCATGCCCGCCAGATCAGTTTGCGCAGATGCCGGCGAATGTGAATGTCGATACGTTCGAAGATCTCTTTCCGATCGTCTAGCGCGTAATAGGTTCTCCATCCGCGCAGGATCATTGTCAAGGCCTTGATCGTTCCCAAGAGGGATCTTCCGCGGCCTCGACGCAGGATCGGCCTGAGCTTGTACATAAGTCGTGCAAAGCTCGCCTTAGCGACACGCGGCGCCCCTGACGTTCCCACGAACGTATATCCGAGAAATTTGGACTTCGAAGGACGAAAGAGGCCGCTCTTGCTGCGATTCACCCGCAGTTTGAGCGTTCCCTCTATGAACTTAATCGTCTTTTCCAGTACACGTTCCCCGGCCTACCGAGAACTGACAAACAGGTTGCAGTCGTCAGCATATCTGCAGAAACTCAACCCTCGGCTCTCCAAGTGTTTGTCGAGCTCGTCGAGGACGATCAGCGACAGAATCGGGCTAAGGTTCGAGCCTTGCGGCGTACCTTCCTCTCGGGGCGAGACAAGACCGTTCTGCATGATGCCATTGCGTAAATAACGCTCAATTAGCTTCAGCAGGGCCTTGTCCTTGATCCGTTTAGCTAGGCGCGCCATTAAGCGGTCGTGGTTCACGGTGTCGAAGAACTTTTCCAAGTCCATCTCCACCACCCAGTTCTTTCCCTCCTTGATGTACCGAGAGGCCTGTTCGATCGCTTCGAGGGCGCTTCGGCCAGGGCGGAACCCGTAACTTGAGTTCGAGAAGTGGGGGTCATAGGCTTCGACAAGTATCTGAGCTATTGCCTGCTGTATCACGCGGTCCTGCACCGTCGGAATGCCGAGCATTCTCGTCCCTCCGTTCGGCTTGGGAATATCCACGCGACGCACCGGAGCCGGAATATAGCTTCCCGCCCTGATGTGTTCGGCAATGCTCCGCCAGTGTCTCCGATGGTGAGCTTCGTATTGGTCGACAGTCATGCCGTCAATGCCCGGAGCCCCCTTATTGGAAACCACCTGTTTGATGGCTCGCAGGATGTTTCTCCCTGAGAGCACCTGATCCAGTGTGATCACTGAATATTTCCTCCTTGCTTTCGTCCGCCTTTCATTCGCCGCTTTGGTCTCTGCCCATTTGCGCCTCCCTCAGAGTCGGGACTTCCGGTCCTTTCTCCTCGGCGGCGAGGTACTCACCTGAGATCCCTGCTGTTCGCCTTCGGCCACCGACTTACGCGAGAGTGAACGGCCTACTCACACACTTTAAATTCGATCCTTCGAGGTTCGGCCTCTACTACGACCTCGGCTGACTTCCCTGTCAACATCCCTCTGCCTTGCGGCATCGGTAGCCCTCGCGGGCATCGACAGGGATCTCCCCGGGTATCACACATGCGCTTCGCGCCCTACCTGTCGGATCTACACATCGCCTTTCCGTGCCGCTACGGGGTTAACTGAATGTGGCCAGCTCTCCCAGACCTTGTGCCTCATATCCGATTCCTGTTTGTCAGGCTGGCGGTTTGCTATCGGCTTCCTTCATCGATTCTTTGCCTCCTCGACTCTGCCGAGTTGCTAGTCCTTCCCGCGACCGGGCGGACAGTGGACTTTCACCACACAATCACACGTGCGCTGCCGGGCGCACCTAAACACATCGGCCGATCTGCAAGCAGACCGGCCGATGCATATGACTTTGCGGCATTTCGCCTTAAAGCTTCCTGCGCCGCAGCATGATGAGCTTCCAGGCCGCGGGAATAACAAAGAGCGAAAGAAGCGGGGCCGTTACCATGCCGCCCACCATCGGCGCGGCGATGCGGCTCATCACCTCACTCCCGGCGCCCGTTCCCACCAAAATCGGAATCAGGCCGGCAAGCACCACAGCCACCGTCATGGTCTTCGGACGAACTCGAAGCGCCGCGCCATGCTCAATAGCTCGGTCAAGCGCCTCCACCGTAAAGGTCTTGGGATCGGCCAAGGACTTATCGTTCTGCACGGCATGCCGCAGGTAGACGATCATCACCACACCGAACTCTGCCGCGAGACCTGCCAAGGCAATGAAGCCCGTACCCACGGCAACTGACAGTCGGTCGCCCAACAGGTAAAGGAGCCAAATGCCGCCCGTGAGTGCGAAAGGCAGACTGCCCAAAATAAGAAGCGACTCTGCAAAACGGCGGAACGCCAGATAGAGCAGCACAAAGATGATGAGGATGGTCATCGGCACCATCAGGGTCAGGCGATCCTTGGCGCGCTCCATCAATTCGTACTGCCCCGAAAAGGCCACGGAAACGCCCGGCTTCAGAGACACCGACTTGGCAATGGCTTCACGAAGATCCCCCACTACCGACGCCATGTCGCGATCACGGGCATCGACAAAGACCCAGGCAGCCGGCCGGGCATTTTCCGTACGCAGCATCGAGGGACCGAGAGACGTGCGGATTTCAGCCACATCCCCCAAAGTCAGACTCTGGCCGGACCCGGAAATAATCGGCAGATTGCGGAGCGCTTCAGGCGAATCACGCCAGCTCTGCGGAAAGCGAATCGTGATCGGATAACGCGCGATCCCGTCGACAACGTCGCCCGCCATCTCTCCGCCGACGGCGGACTTAACGTAGCTCTGCACGCCGGCAACAGTGAGCCCCCAGCGGGCAGCCTTGAGACGATCTACGCTGACTTCAACGTAGCGTCCGCCCGTCAGTCGTTCAGCAATAGCTGATACGACACCCGGAACCGTCTTCGCGGCCTCTTCAATCTGCTCGGCAGCGCCGTCAATGTCGGCAAGCGACTGTCCGGACACCTTAATGCCGATGGGGCTCTTCACGCCGGTGGAGAGCATGTCGATACGATTGCGAATCGGCATCACCCACAAGTTGGCCAAACCCGGGAGACGAACGGTCTTATCGAGCTCGTCGATTATCTTTTCCATCGTCATGCCGGGGCGCCATTCACTTTCGGGTTTGAGCTGAATGGTGGTTTCAATCATCTCCAAAGGCGCCGAGTCGGTAGCCGTATCGGCGCGGCCGGCCTTGCCGAAGACCGTAGCGACTTCGGGCACGGTACGGATGAGCTTGTCGGTCTTTTGCAGCATGGCTGCCGCTTCAGATGAAGACACCCCCGGGAGCGTAGACGGCATATAGAGAATATCGCCCTCGGCAATCTGGGGCAGAAATTCGCCGCCCAGCTTTTCCACCGGATAGAGGCCGCCGATAAGCACCAAGAGCGCCGCGAAGAGCGTCGTCTTCGGCCGCCGCAGCACGCCCATGAGGAGCGGCTGGTAGAGACGCACAAGCCAGCGGTTCAGGGGATTTTTGTCTTCGGGCGGAATCTTGCCGCGAATCCAAAGTCCCATCAGCACCGGCACGAGCACCACCGCCAGAAAGGCCGAGGCGGCCATCGACCACGTCTTCGTCCAGGCGAGCGGCCCGAAGAGACGCCCTTCCTGGCCTTCGAGCGTGAAGATCGGAATGAAGGAAAGCGTGATGATAAGGAGGCTCATAAAGAGCGCCGGTCCCACCTCTACCGCAGCTTCCGTGATGACCTGCCAGCGCTCCGCGCCGGCAAGATCTGCCCCAGGATGCGCCTCCTCCCAAGCTTCAATATGCTTGTGGGCGTTCTCAATCATGACGATGGCCGCATCAACCATAGCGCCCACGGCAATTGCAATACCGCCGAGGCTCATGATGTTGGCGTTAAGCCCCTGAAAGTGCATCGCAATGAAAGCGAGTGCGAGGCCTAGCGGCAGTGTGATCACCGCCACCAGTGCACTGCGCACATGCCACAGGAAGATGGCGCAGACGAGCGCAACGACGATGAATTCCTCAATGAGCTTATGCGTGAGGTTTTGGATGGCACGGTCAATGAGTGAACTTCGGTCATAAACCGGCACAATTTCCACGCCTTCGGGGAGCGCACTCTTAAGTTCCTCAAGGCGCGTCTTCACAGCAGCAATGACTTCACGGGCGTTGCCGCCGGTACGGAGCAAAATAATGCCGCCCGCGACTTCACCCTCGCCGTCAAGCTCCGCGATGCCGCGGCGCATTTCCGGCCCCAGACGAACCTGAGCGACGTCGCCCAAAACCGTCGGCGTTCCCGATGCATTTGTTTTGAGCACTATGGAGCGGAAGTCGTCAAGCGTCTTCAGATACCCCTGAGCGCGCACCATGAATTCGCTTTCGCCCATCTCGATGGAACCGCCGCCCGCTTCCTGATTCGAAGCGGAAAGCGCCGTCTTGATGTCGCCCACCGTAACGCCGTACTGCTCGAGCTTGACCGGATCCGGAATGATCTGATATTCCTTCACGGCGCCGCCCACGCTCGCCACTTCGGCTACGCCCGGGATGGTCTTGAGTTCATATTTGAGAAACCAGTCCTGGAGCGCCCGCAGGCTTTCCAAATCATTCTTTCCGGATTTGTCCACCAAAGCGTACTGATAGATCCAGCCCACACCGGTGGCATCCGGGCCGAGTTCGGGCGTGACGCCGCTCGGGAGTTTCCCTGCAGCCGAATTAAGCGACTCCAGCACGCGCGAACGCGCCCAGTAAAGATCCGTTCCGTCCTCAAAAAGAACGTAGACAAAAGAGGTGCCGAAGAGTGAAAAGCCGCGTACGGTCGAGGCACCCGGCACGGAGAGCATCGTCGTGCTGATGGGATACGTCACCTCGTTCTCAACAATTTCCGGCGCCTGTCCCGAGTAATCGGTCTTAATGATGACCTGAACGTCGGAAAGGTCGGGAAGCGCATCCACGGGCGTCTTCAGCACCGCAACGATGCCGGCGATCGCGAGCAGAAGAGCGCCGAAAAGAACGAGTACGCGATTTTCAACCGAGGCGCGGATGACGCGTTCAATCATTTCGCGGCTCCTTGGGATTGTTTTGCCGCCGAGGGCGTCAGACTGCTGAGGTCGAGCACCGTCTGAGGCTTGGACGCTGTTTCGAGAGACTCATCCGGCGCTCCGTGCGTCATGCCCTGCGGCATGCTGCTCTGCAGCTCGCTCTGAACTCCTGCCGGCGAAGCCGGTTTCATAGGATCTGCGGGCATCGCCATGGGGGCTGCCGCGCCCTCATTGGCGCTCTGGCCATCGGCAGCCGGCTGCATGCGGGCAAGCGCCCCTTCAATATTGGCTTCGCTGTCGATCAGGAAGATGCCCGATACCACCACGTCTTCGCCGGGCTGAACACCCGAGGCAAGCGCTGTCTGTCCGGACGATTCACCGAGGATGCGCACGGACTTCGGAATGAAGCGCGTGCCTTCACGCACGATCACGCGGGGATTTCGTCCGTCGTCAATCACCGCCTGCGAGGGCACGAGAATGCCTTGAGCACCCGGCGCCGCAAGCAGAAGCTTGGCCGTCATCCCCGGGCGCAGTTCAAGATTGGGGTTGTCGACCGAAAACCGCAGCTTCAGCGTACGCGTAGCCGCTTCGCCCTCCGGCAACACTGTCGGCGCAGAAGCCTCCCAAATGCGGCCGGGGAAGGCGTCAACGGAGAGCTTAAACTTCGCTTGGGGCAGATACGGCGCATAGCGCTCCGGCACCGAAGCCGTTACCCAGAGCGGATCGAGTCCTTCAACCGCGGCTACCGCATCGCTCTTCGTGACGTTCATGCCGTTTTTCAGCGCGAAAGCGGTCAGCACGCCGTCAATCGGAGCGGCAATATGAAAGCTCGTGCGGACTTTCTTCGTACGGCGAAGCGCTTCAATGTCGGCATCGGGCATGCCGGCAAGCTTGAGGCGCAAAAGCACTGCGTCGAGCTCAGCACGGCTGCGCTTTAATTCAACGAGCACCAAATATTCACTCTGCATCTCCACCCATGACGGGATGGTCAGCTGAGCGAGCGGCTGCCCTTTTTTGACAAAGTCGCCGACCGTCACCGGCGCAACAGACTCCACAAACCCCTCTGCCCGAGCCTGCACCTGAGCCGTATGGTGGCCGTTGACGAGAACTTCTGCCGGGAACCAGCGCGAAAGCGAGAGCTGCCCCGCCTCGGCCTTTGCCGTCTTCAGCCCCAGATTGGCCGTGAGCGTCGGATCAATGACAACGCCCTGAGGCTCAAGATTTTCATCCTCGCCGCCCGATAAATCGGCTTGAGAAGCGTACTTCGGCACGAGATCCATGTCCATGAAGGGCGACGGACCGGATTTCTCGAAGTGCACGTCGGGCTTCATCGGATCGTACCAGTAGAGCACGGGCTTGCCGTCAGCATCCGGTTCGGCGAGCTTCACCTTGGCTTTGGGCTTTGCCGCGGCAGCGCCGACGGGGGCGTATTTCGGCACGAGGTCCATATCTATGAAGGGCGAAGGACCGGGTTTGTCGAAATGCACGTCAGGCTTCATCGGGTCATACCAATAAAGCACGGGTTTGCCGTCGGCATCGGGCTGTGCGAGCTTGACGCCGGCGGGCGTCTGCGGGGCTTCAGAGGCCGAATGCGCTCCGGATGCTGATGTCGATTCAAGGAGCCCGAGCCGCTGCGCGAAATGTTCGAGTGAAGACTGGTGACGCCAAACGGCATATCCGCCGGCAGCAGCGCCGGCGGCCAAAGCGACAACCACAGCAAGCACCGTGAGCACCGGACTGCGGCCGGTCTGAGTCGATGGGGAAGATGAGGTGGACGGGGAAGGCGACGTCATGGGAACGGTCCGTCAGTCATTTTGTCGATGCGGCGATTGGGCGGCTGACAAAAAAGGGGGAATACGAGGAGAGCCGTCGTCCCGGCGAGGGATGACGGCTTGAGGGTCGATCAAGCAAAAACTTGCCGACCAAAGCAATGCGGACTGAAGCGCTGCTGCGTTTCGGCCAGAAGCTCGGGGGAGCGGCGGATCAGTGCGCGGCAGAGTCCGGCAGTGCTTGGGGCAATCAGTGTTCGATGCTCTGGAGCACCGAGAGCTGACCTTCCTGCGTGAAGGTGAAGTGAATCTTGTCGCCAGCCTTCAGACCTTCAACGAGCTTGAGGTCCTTGAAGGTAAAGCGCATCGTCATGGCCGGCCACTGCAGGGCGGCAATGGGTTCATGCTCAATCGTGACCTTGCCGTTGGCTGCATCAATAGCCTTGACAACGCCGACAGCCTGAACGGCCGGGCTCTGTGCTGCCATATGCATGGAATGGTCCCCCGCCATCATGTGATGTTCATGGCCGGACATATCCATATTCATATCGGCAGCCTGAACGGCACCGACAGTCAGAACAGCAGCAAGAGCGGCAAACGTGCGAATCATGGTGATCTCCTTTATTGCGTTTTGCATCTGCGGGCGATCCCTGCCGTCTCAGGAAGATGGTCAAAAATCAGGGATAACCCTCAACGGACTGCAAATATACAACCAATACGGAAGATGTAGGGGATTGTCCTATCATGGCGTAATTTTGCCGGCAAGATCATTGTCGGCTGAAATTCCCTCTGCCGCAGTCTTTTGCAGGATTTCAATCAGCTTTTCCGCATTTTGTCTTTGCGATTGGTTGCAATTCTCATTGCAGGGATGCTGATCGTCTTCTGCGTTCTGGGCTCCCCAACATCAGGCGCAGACTATCTGTTATATAAGGAACGGCTTACGCTGTCTATCCCCCTACTGCCGCAGCGGATTTCATTACTTATACGTCAAATGGCCTAATTCCTTCGCATCAATCCCTGAAGGCTGAAATTTTCCCAAGTTTATAAAGATATGCAGGTTGATCTTCTCAGACGTTCAATCGGAAGATACAATGCCGCTCCATAGAGCTAAGGGATAACGTGAGTACAGTCTGCCAAGCTCTTCAGCCCCAACCACCTGCACCTATTCATAAAGCTACATCACGGTGCAAGCCATGAAGATCTAGGAGAAGTTCGTGGCCAGACTATCCGTTCATTCCATCCCCGTGACTGATGCGCGCAACGAAGAAACCATGCATGGTTTTGCTCGGCGCATCGAAGCCACGCCTCCAGGACAATGCGCACTTGCGCTGCAGCTGAGCCTCCTTGAAGCGAGTGCGCTGCAGACCTGCGGCAAATGTGTGCCGTGCCGGGACGGCCTCCCTCAGCTCGCCAAGCTTATGCGCCGCATCGTGGACTGCGAAGCTTCGCCTGAAGATCTCGGCCGGCTCAAGACACTGGCGGAATTCATCCGCTTGGGCTCGGACTGCGCCATCGGCTACGACGCTGCGCAGATGGTGCTCGAGAGCCTCACCCGCTTTGCCGACGAATTTAAGCACCATACGGAAGAGCAGAGCTGCCAGAAGGGCATCGCTCAGTCGGTGCCCTGCGAAACCTTCTGCCCTGCGCACGTTGACGTGCCGGGCTACATCGCGCTCGTGGCCGAAGGCCGCAGCGCCGAAGCCGTTGCGCTGATCCGCAAAGACAATCCCTTTCCGACTGCCTGCGGCTATGTGTGCGAGCATCCCTGCGAAAAGCGCTGCCGCCGCACGCTCATTGATGCGCCGATCAATATCCGCGCCATCAAAAAGTACGCCTGCGATCAGGCGGCTGCCGACACCGTTCCGACCCCGAAGCGTCAGCCTGATACCGGACGCACGATCGCCGTCATCGGGGGCGGCCCCGCCGGTCTCACCTGTGCCTATTTCCTCGCGCTCATGGGGCACACGGTGGAGCTCTATGAAGAAAAGAAGCACTTGGGCGGCATGATGCGCTACGGCATTCCTGCCTACCGTTTCCCGCGCGAGCGTCTGGACGAAGACATCCGGGCCATTCTCGGCGTGGGCAACATCAATGTCCATCTCGAGAGCCCCGTCGGCACCGACGAAATGAAGGCGCTTTCGGAAACTTGCGACGCTGTCTTCGTCGCCATCGGCGCGCATGCGGCTAAAAAGCTTCGTCTGCCCGGGATAGACGCCAAGGGCGTCATTTCCGCAGTGGATATGCTGCGCAGTATCGGCGACGGCGTCTACCCGGACTACCGCGGCAAAAGGATTGCAGTAATCGGCGGCGGCAATGTCGCCATGGACTGCGTGCGCACCGCGGTGCGCGCGGGGGCTGCCGAAGTGAATCTGGTCTACCGCCGCCGCATTGAAGACATGACGGCGCTCAAGGAAGAAATCGAAAGCGCCGTTGCTGAGGGCGTCGAGATGCTCCCGCTTCAGGCGCCGGTTTCCATTGAAGTCGATGCATCCGGCGCCTGCACGGCACTCCTGATGCAGCCGCAGATGATCAGCGCCTACTCGCGCGGCCGCCCCGGCGTCGTCAATGCGCAAAAGCCCGTTGAGCGCCTTGAGGCAGACCTTATCGTGGCGGCCGTCGGTCAGGACGTGGTTTCCTCGCCCTTTGAAGCCTTCGGCATGAAGACGCACTGGGGCGCTTTTACGACGGACGAATTCCTCGCTGCCGAAGGTTTTTCCAATGTTTTTGTCGGCGGCGACTGCCAAAGCGGTCCCACCACCGTCATCAAAGCCGTGGGCGCCGGCAAGGTCGCCGCCCGCAACATTGATGAAATGCTCGGCTTTCACCATTACCTCGACTGCGGCGTTTCGGCGCCGCCTCCGCGCATGAATGACCGCACGCCCAAAGGGCGCGTCAATCTGATCGAGCGGCCGGTCAAATTCAGAAAGCGCGACTTCAATGAGGTCGAAATCGGCATGAGCAGTGAAGAAGTGCAGCAAGAATGCGGCCGCTGCCTGCGCTGCGACTGTTTCGGTGCAGGTGCGTCCTGCGGCGGGAGAATCCAATATGTTTGACTTTACGATCGACGGCAGGATTGTCTCCGTCCAAGAAGGCACCACCATTCTCGAGGCTGCGCGCAGCGCCGGTCTTCATATTCCGACGCTGTGCTACCTGAAGAATGTGAGCTCCATTGGCTCCTGCCGGCTCTGCGTCGTTGAGGTCGAAGGCGCCGCCGGCCTAGTATCCTCGTGCAACACCCTCGTCAAGCCCGGCATGGTCGTGCACACCCATTCGGATGCGATCACTGCGGCACGCCGCACGGCACTCCAGCTCATCATCGCCGACCACGGACTCAACACCACCCAGTACTGTTTCAGCTGTCCGAAAAACGGCAGCTGCGAACTGCAGGACCGCTGCCGAGAGCTCGGCGTTGAAACGACGCCCTTTGACGTTAAGCCCGCCGGGGGACCGATCCTCGACTCGAACCCCTTCATTGCCTTTAATCCCGCGCTCTGCATTCGCTGCCAGCGCTGCGTAGGCGCCTGCAACAACGCTGCGGGCAACCACACCCTGATTACCGGCCGCAGGGGCGTGCGCACCTCCATTCTTGCGCCTTTCGGCGAAGACTGGAAAAGCACGAACTGCGAGTCCTGCGGCAACTGCGCAGGGGCCTGCCCAACGGGCGCCATCACCATGAAGCGCCGCCGCGAATACCGTTCTTGGGAAATCCAGCGCGTACGGACGACCTGTCCGCACTGCGCTACCGGATGCCAATATAACCTCGTGGTGAAAAACGGCCGCATTGTCGACACTGAAGCTCTGGACGGTCCGACCAATCACGGGCTTCTCTGCGTGAAGGGACGGTCGGCGAGCTTTGACTTCGTTCATTCGCCTCAGCGCCTGACGACGCCTCTCATCCGCAGCAAAATCACCGGCGAACTTGAACCCGCCTCCTGGGATGAGGCGCTCGATCTGGTTGCGCGGCGCTTCGGCGAAATCAAGGCACGGCACGGCGGAAGCGCCATCGCAGCTTTTGCCTGCGCGCGTTCGGCCAATGAAGACATCTACATGCTCCAGAAGATGGCGCGCACGGTTTTTGAGACCAACAACGTCGACAACTGTGCCCGAGTCTGCCACGGACCATCGGTTGCCGGCCTGCAGCGCACGCTCGGCTCCGGCGCGATGACCAATCCCATTTCCGATATCTGTGAAAACGCTCAGGTGATCCTGCTCGTGGGCTCCAACCCAGAAGAGGCGCATCCGGTGATCGGCATGCAGCTTCGCGCTGCGGTCGCCCGCGGCACACGGCTCATTGTCGTCGACCCCCGCGATATTGGTCTCTCCAAAACAGCCGACCTGCACATCAAACTTAAGCCCGGCACGAACGTGGCCTTTGCCAACGGCATCGTCCGTCAGCTTATTCATGACGACTTGATCGACCACGCGTTCATTGAGTCCCGCACGGAAGGTTTCGCAGACCTCAAAGCGATGGTCGAGGCGTACACGCCGGAGCGCGTCGCTCAGATCTGCGCGATTGACCCGCGCGACCTCATTGCCGCAGCGCGCCTTTACGGCCGCGCGGACCGCGCCGCGATTGTCTACTGCTTAGGCGTCACCGAGCACTCTTCGGGCACCGAAGGCGTGATGTCGCTCTCCAACATCGCCATGGTGACCGGCAAATACGGCCGTCCCGGCTGCGGCATCAATCCGCTTCGCGGCCAGAACAACGTTCAGGGCGCCTGCGACATGGGGGCATCTCCGGGCGATCTCACGGGCTACCAGAAAATCGCAGCCCCCGGCATCGTTGAGAAATTTGAAAAAGCATGGGGAACCCATCTACCGAGATTCAAAGGACTCTATGCCACGGACTGCTTCCCCAAGATGATCGAGGGCGAAGTAAAGGGACTCTTCATTTTCGGCGAAGACCCGGTGCGCACCGACCCGGACACGCATCACGTCATCAAGGCCCTCAAGAACCTTGAATTCCTGGTGGTGGATGAACTCTTCCTCACGGAAACGGCAAAGTATGCCGACGTTGTGCTTCCGGGACGCAGCTATGCCGAAAAAGAAGGCACCTTCAGCAACACCGAACGCCGCGTGCAGCGCATCCGCAAAGCCGTGGAAATCCCTGGAACGCGCGCCGACACGGATATCTTCACCGATATCATGAATCGGATGGGCTACCCTCAGCCGCATCTCACGCCCGCTCAGATCATGGACGAAATTGCTTCGGTTACTCCGTCCTTTGCCGGCATCAGTCATGCGCGTCTCGACGGCGCCGAAAACGCCGGTCAGGGACTGCAGTGGCCCTGCACGGGTCCGGAGCATCCGGGTACGCCGATTCTCCATGTTGGGAAGTTCACCCGAGGTCTCGGCCGCTACTCAACCGCGCAGTACCGTGATCCGAGCGAACTGCCCGACAGCGAATATCCGCTGATGCTCACCACCGGCCGTGTGCTCTATCAGTACAACGCCTGCGCCATGACCGACAAAACGGAAGGCATCAACGAGATTTCGGGGCGCTCCTTCATTGAGCTCAACACCAAGGATGCTGAACGTCTCGGCATCAGCAACGGCGACCGCGTGAAGGTCACTTCAAGGCGCGGCGCTATTGATTCGGTCGCTCATGTGTCCGACAAAACCAATGTCGGCGAAAGCTGGATGCCCTTCCATTTTCAGGACGGCAACTGCAACTGGCTCACCAAAGCAGCGCTCGACAATATCTGCAGTACGCCGGAATACAAGGTGTGCGCCGTAAGGGTTGAAAAGCTCGGCGCATCGGCTTAAAAACGTTCGGCCGCTCTAAGGCGACTAGGCGCTCTGAATTCCTCTGGGAATCAGAGCGCTTTTTCTTCTTTGTGCTCCAACTGTATCTCTGTCTGACGCCACTCAAAGTTAAATTATCGGTCTGCGTAAACAATATGTTTTCTTGAGCCAACACTTTTTTATCGTCTGCAGATATTTGCCAACGATCAACTTATTGATTTCTAAAAAATATTATGTCGTATATGTGTACTCTGCTATCGTTTGAACGCTTTACCAAACGAAGTCGCAAAGTACCGTCATTCATGACAGAGAGACAATAACAGGCTTACACAAAAAATTTGGACACTCTTGAATACCGAGCAGTTTCACTGAGTTGGCCTTCTGATCGTATCGGATTTTCAAAAACTCCTATATTCGGCATCTACTGAGGATGCTATGACCATCAAACCGTTACGGGATTTTGGCATTGAAAAAGCAATAAAGTGAACAGAAGTGATAATTTATAATTACTTCGAACTCTGTAAAGAGATATCGATTGAAAAACATTAGTCGATATTAGAACATTCTCAAACAAATAAGCTTTTATTTGAGAATTATTAAAATTTCAGGTTGTTTGGAACAGACGAATTCAATTTCTCAAGTTTGGCAGTCGTCGCTCTTACTGTGTCAAGTGTTATCCGCTTGCTATCCAATTCGGCTTGACCTAATGAGCGTATTGGTTAACCCTTTGTTGCGTCGATCAAACAATATCCATTTCTTGTTAAAGCCTGAAAATAAGCGCATTGCAATGTAGTAGGGTATACCCCCCCCCCCCCAAGTCAACAAATCGCATTCTTCTCCCCATAAGCTTTTTAAAGCTGTTCAGTACAGTCACTCAACCTCCCGCTTGAACGCGGGGAAATCTGGGGAATTCTGATGAAAAAAACGATCATTGCCGTAGTGACGCTTGCTGCCGCCTCTCTCGTCCAAGCAGCCGATACAACGTGGACCAGTCAAAGTTGGACTCCTAGTTCTACAGGTCCGACCAGTTGGGAAGGATCTTCTGCAGATAAGCTTATTTTTAATGGCACTTCCGGCTCGAATAAAAATGGCGATGAATGGACAAACGCCCAACTCTTTATTCAGGGTACTACGGGAAATAGCCAAGAAAGCACCATTACTGGCGGAACTCTTGAATTCATTTCTCAGAACCCCGCAACCAATGATGCCAACAATACTCCTGGGGTAGGCTACAACGCTGTAGTTTTGGGCGGAAACAGCTCTCTCACTATTGATGTGGGCACCTTATTGTTGGGTGAATCTGTTGTCGATCAAACCGATAAAAAAGGCGGTGACCGCGGCATACGTCTTTCCGGTTCGAACAATACGTTGACTATTTATGCCGACCGTATCGTGTCGTATACGGGTGATGAATTTATTCATGTGCGTCAGGGCGATGGTTCGTCGGTTGCCAAAATTGGCTCGGCTGACCGCCGCATTGGTTATTTTGAAGCGCACACTGGCTGGGGCAAAGATGATTACGGCGTTGCCCTGCTTCAAGCCAATGAAGGCAACAAGGTGTTTCTTTATGCCGATGAAGCAGTTCTTGATGGCTCAACTAACCCCAACGGGGGCGTGATCGGTTCCGGCGGCTGGGGTGAAGTTCATGTCGACGCCAATAAACTCACTATTAACGGTAATATTTGCGGCACTTACGGAAAGATGAGTAATGCCGACGAAAAGCTGACTTTGAGTGTCAGAGCCGGAACACTGGATATGACCGGGGATATCAATGTTGGCAACAAGGGCGATGGGAACAGCAACTTTGACCGCAATACATCCGTAGTAATTGAAGCCGATGTGCTTAATCTTAAAGGCAACATTAAAGTCGACAATAATAAACGAACGGAATCAGATGCAAAAGGCAACAATATTTCTGCAGTTAATTTAACTGTTAACAAAACGGCCAATATCACCGGCACGATTATTGCCTCGCGAACGGATGGAACATCTACTGTCACCTTGGGCGGCGCCGGCGATGCGACAGCCTCCTCCGGCAAGTACGAAGTGACTGGGGACGGCAGCAGTATTGTCTTTAAGGATTCCGGCTCTTGGGTGATCAACGAATGGAAAGGCACTGACGGGAACCTTACAGCATCCAATTCCGTTAAGGTTGATGTCAACGGTGCAGTTCAAACGACCTCCACTACACTCAACGACACATCTACACTCACGCTTAACGACGGCGCAAAAATTACTAGCACCACACTCGAAGGCTCGGGCGGCACTTTCCTCATTAATACTGCTGATGAACAGGTCATCAACATTACTGCCAACAACAACAAAAGCACACAAGCCGTTCTTTCTGGCAGCCAGAATGACAAGTATGCATCAGCTGACGAAGCAGTGAACGCTCTGAAAGCCTCTGTCGGCTCCACGAAAGACCTCAGTCTCTCAGCTGCTGAAGGTGCGGTCGCTGACAGCTGGAAGGTTGTTGACAATGGGGATGGAACGACTTCAGTGATAACTCAAGCCAACCAAAAGCTTGAGGGATATAACACGATTAATTCCCTCGCCGTTTTCTCCTGGCGTCACGAGCTCAACAACCTGCAAAAGCGCATGGGTGAACTCCGCGATCTGAACGGCAATATCGGTGCTTGGGCACGCGTCTTCGGATCTGAACAGAAGTACGGGGATGCCGGACAGGTCAATAAGAACACCACGCTCCAAGTCGGTGCTGATGTTAAGGTGGCTGACGCCTGGACAATCGGCGGCGCATTCAGCTATACCGACGGTTCAGTTGAAGCGACCGGCATTTCCGGCGACAACAAAGCCTACGCTTTTACGGCTTACGGCGTGTGGCAGCATGAAAATGGATCCTACCTGGATTTGACGGCACGTTATGCTCGGCTCGACGCTGACTTTACCGCTCAGACGATGACAGGTTCCTACAACAACAATGCCTACGCTGTCACTGCGGAAGTGGGACACAAGTTCAATCTTTCCGAGCTCGCCTTTATTGAACCGCAGGCTGAAGTGATCTACGGCCGCGTCGTTGGTGACGATTTCACGGCATCTAACGGCACCCGCTTCTCCCAAAAAGACTATGACTCTCTGATTGGACGCTTGGGTGCCCGTGCAGGTTTCAGCTTCCCGGAAAACAAGGGCAATATCTACGCTCGCTTCTCGGTTGTTCACGACTTCCAAGGTGAAGTTGAAACGACGGCCTTCAACAACACCTCCCGCACGGTCAAAGATGATCTTGGCGGAACTTGGGTTGAATACGGCGTCGGCGGCAACTTCCGGCTCAGCGACACTGCCAACGTTTACGTAGACGTTGAACGTACTTCCGGCGGCGAAATTCAGGAGAATTGGCGCTGGACCATCGGTGCACGCAAAGTCTTCTAAAAACACCTTTATTTCATAATGACCTGAAGCCCGAAGAATCATTATTCTTCGGGCTTCAAAATAATGGAAGAAACTGCATTCATTTGTTTCGTAAACTTTATTTCACTGCCGCTGAGGGAATTCCCGCAGAATGAGCATTCTTCATAAAGCGTGATGCAAAAATGTTCATAATAGACATCACCTTTATAATTTTTAAAAAACAATGCCTCAGCAGCCCGCCCCTTCCGACGAGATTATTCCCGCCGCCCCAGCTTCGGTCATACACGAGCTCAAATACATAGACCTTCTGCTCCTCAAAACCCTTGCCGAAACCGAATCTCTCACGAAGACGAGCGCCCGCATAGGCATCAGCGTGGCCAAAGCTTCGCGCATGCTTTCATCGCTTCGCAAACTTTTCAATAATGAACTCGTCCAGCGATGCGGCCCGCGCATGATCGCAACGCCCGAACTTGAGCGTTTGCTTCCGGACATCAGAGCTGCACTCAAAAGTCTTGGAAAACTGTTTGAGCATCCGCTCGCCTTTCATCCTGCAGACATTGAAAGCCGGCTCGTCTTCGCCTGCACGGACAACGCTTATCTGGCGCTCCTCGCTCCGGCATTAAAGCGCCTGGCTGAAGAGGCGCCCCGTCTGCAGATTTCCGTTTCCGAACTTGACGACCAGACACTAAGCAAACTTTCTTCCGGCGACATCGATTTCATTCTTGGTCAGGATTTCTTAGCGCGCAAAAATGACCGATTTCGTCATCAGCGGCTGCTCACCTGTCCGCACTGCGTTGTCGTACGCCGAGATCATCCGATGGCGCTCGCCCATCCGGAGGGCCGAATTACCGCCGGTGATCTGCGGGGTTTCCGCCAAGTGCTCCCCATCATTCACCGCCCATCGGGTTTTGAAAGTCCTATGCGGCTCTCTATGAATCTGGCGACTGCTGAAGCCATCCGGCTTCCGTACTTTATTGCCGGATTCTTCACCATTTTGCAAAACGACTGTTTTTTGGCCGCTCCGCTTGCCGTTGCGCAAAGGCTCTCGACCTGGCTGCCCATAGAACTGCTCCATTTTGATGAAGGCAGCCAATTTCTTTGGACGCCAGAAATTCTTTGGCATGAACGCACGGACGCGAGTCCCCTTCATCAATGGGTGCGTTCCATTGTCTGTTCGGCGGCAGCCGCGGCAAACACCCCTTAGCGAAAATAATGAGAGCCGCAGCACAGACGTACTGCGGCTCTCAGCGCTTTATTGCCTAGAGCGGATCAAACCCAGATTAGTTGTCCGTGAAGGCCTTCTTCACGCTGATCGGGAAGGCTTGATAACCGAAGACATCGGTAAACTTCAGCGCAACTGCCGGCTGAGTTTCACCCCAACGGTACTCATAGAGATACGGATGCGGCGATGTGGCTGCTGCGGCCGTTCCCTTCTTCTTCTGGAAGCTCAATCCAGCCGTCGAATAGAAGACCGTCACAGAATTCTTGTCGGCCTCATAGCCGCAGAGTCCCGTCACCGGACTGTAGTACTCGTGTCCGAGATCTTTGCCCACTTCCCAGATCTGTTCGACCGTCATCTTCTTCTGATCGATCTTATAGATCACGCCGCGCGTGTATTTATCTTCGGCCAATGCGGGCTGCTCCATGCCGCGGGCATCACCGTTGTCGAATACCGTGATGTAGACCGTGTCTTTGTCGGACTTTTCGTCAATACGCCAGGCCGTATGCTGCGTCCAGCTCCAGTCGAAGCTGCCTTCGCACTTAATGGGCTTGCCGTCCTTATCCACCGGCGTCAGGACTTTATCAGCCCAGCCTTCGCGCCAGCCTTCGGGAGAAGAAAGAATCCATTTGACCTTCTTGTCGCGGCCGATCTTGATAACCGCAGACTGGTGACGCGACGAAATGATGATGGAATCGTCAGTCGGATCGTAGTCAACCGAATTGACATGCGCCCAGTTGCGGCCCGGTCCCACGCCGGCGACGTCACCGAAGACGCCTTCCTGCTCCTGCTTGGCAAGATCTTCGGCCGAAAGGGTCTGACCGGCCTTGGAAGCATCAATATTGAGGCATACCGCACCCTGATCGAGCGCCTTAATGACGTTGGAACGATACGGGTCGAGAATTTCTGCCAGACGCCAATCATCGACCACGCCGCCATTCGGGTCAATTTCAACGATCACGTCACGCACCGTGTGAACGCGCTTATTGTCGGCGCGGCGGTAGTCGAACGCTGCGACGCGAAGGAGACTGTTGCCGTTCTGGGCGTTGTCAAACGAATGGCTGAAGTCACTGTAGCCCGAGGGGAGCCGGCGATTGAAGATCTCGCGTCCCATGAGGTCGTATTTGACATACCGCTGACCGAAGCCCCAGGTAAGCGCACCGTCTTTGGTCTGCTGGAAGCCCATAAAGTAGCCCGAGTACCACGGGTTTTCCGGATCGCCAATCAGCGTATCAAAGAGCCACCAGCGAACTTCGCCGGCCGTATCGACGATGCCGACATTGGTGTTGTAGGCCCATTCCAGTGCACCGCCCGAGGGATTATTCCAGGTGAAGCGGGCGCCCTGCGGCGCAACGCTATTGAGCTGTGCGTCAACGAGATAGAGACGATCTGCAAATTCCGGATCTACCTTCTGAACTTCAACCGTAAAGGGACGCCGCTGATTCGGCATGCCGTTCGAACGGGTATAAATGGACGGCGCATAGAACTGATAGCGGTCTGTGAACTTCTCAGCCTTGCCCTGGAAGGTTCGCGTATAGCTCACTTCCACCGTGTTGAGGTAGTCCTGATAAAGACCGAACACCGGAACGCCTGCATGGGTTTTAAGCTGACGCTTGGAGACTTTGTATTCGATCGTGCGGCCGTTGGGTTTCGGAAGAATTTTGACGGTGACGTCATCGAGCTTATAACCGCCGTCGCGGATCACGGCCGTCAAAGGCGCAACGTTATAGGGATTAACAATGACTTCGCCGATATGACCTTGGACGGGATAAGTAACGGCCGGACCGCTCGGGCCGCCGCTGGCGGCAACTGCTGCCGAAAATCCCAGAAACGCGGCAAATGCCGCAATTTTGCTGAGCTTCATTGATTTCATGATTTTCTCCTTTGGGCTGGATGTTTTTCAGCTGTGACAATCATGAAATCTGGGCGCTTATCTCGCCATGCGCAGATTTAGCATTTTTTTTGCCGGCGAACGCAAAGGGTCTTTGCATATTCTGCAACGGCAGGCTGGCGGGCCGTCCTCCGGCGAGAGAAGCACAAGATCGAGGCCGGCATTATGCATCTCCCGCTTGATTGGGAAGCCGCCGCTGCAGCTTCCCAATCGCCGAGTGTTCATTATTTAGCTTCGACTTCCTTAGCGGCCTCCGTACCGGCCAGTCGGCCGAGCACCACGGCAATCGTGACGCCAGAACCAAACTGGCTCGCTGTTTCGCCTGCGACATAAAGCCCAGGAATCACCGAACCCTCAGCCCGAACGGCACGGCACTTCGCATCACGCATGACGCCGCCATAGGTCGTCTGCGAGGCGGGCGAAATCTTTTGTCCGTAATAAGGCGCAGAGTCAATTCTCGTGAAGATGGAGTCCTTCCGCCCGAAGACGGGATCCTGCTTGGTGTCATAAACCGTATGCCACTCCGTTACGGTTGCGCCCAATGCCTGCGGATTGATGCCTAGTTTGGCTGCAAGATCCGTCAGATTCGGCGCTTCAATAAAGTAGCCGCGCGCTTTGTAGGCCTGCATCAGCGCCGCATGATCAACAGCCTTCTGATCGAAAATCAGGTAGGCAGCGCCGCCCGTCTGCTTGGTGATCGCCGAAGCGAGCGCGGCCGTCTGTCCGAGCTCATTGGCAAAGCGCTTGCCCTCTTGGTTAACGAGAATGGCGCCGTTGTAGCGGACGTTAGTGAGCGACACCGCACCGTGACCCGTGTCATAAGCCACCGTCTGCGGTCCGGTCAGATCCATTTGCGAGAGTGCTGCACCGGCCTTTTCCGCCATGATGATGCCGTCACCCGTCGCGCCGACGCTGGCCGTCGACGGATATCCGGCCAACTGCGGGCTGAAGCGCTTCACGAGATCTGGGTTCGAAGCAAAGCCGCCAGTCGCCAAAATCACCGCTTTTGCGTGAATCTCATAAGAGCCCTTGGGCGTCGTCACCCGAACGCCGGACACGCGGCCGTCTGTACCGACGATCAAATCGGTCGCCTTCGTATCGGTCCGCGTTTCGATGCCGAGCGCATCCACACGTGCCTTCATGACGGGCACCAGGCTCGTGCCGAGCGCGCCGCCGTCTTTGGGCGTGTGCTGGGAGCCGTTGATCACGCGGGATAGGTCCGCACCCATGCCGATAAGCCAATCCGCAGTGGGGCCGGAGAGATCAGCGAGCTGCTTCACGTTGGCAAGTTCCTGACCCCGTGCGCCTTTTTCAAGTTTGGCGTAATAATCCGCGGCAGTATAGGGTTTGGCGGAGCTCATCTGCACTTTGGACCCGCCGGCATTGAAGGCCGTTGAAGCCAAAAGCGTTGTGCCGCCGACGAGCGGCAGTTTTTCAATCAGGAGCACCTTCGCTCCGGCTTCCTTGGCTGCAATTGCAGCCCCCATGCCGGCGCCGCCGGCGCCCACCACCAATACATCCGTCGAATTATTGGTGGGCAGCGCAGCATCGGTCTGATGCGTCTTTTTCAGATCTGCAGCGGTTCCGCCCGCTTTTTGGAGTGCCGCTTCGACCGCTGCCGTCACAGTCCGCGAGGAATTCGTCGCACCCGAGACCGCATCGACGGCCGTCGTTTGCCGGGCAATAATTTCCTTAGAGATCATGGCAATGGCCTCAATACCCAGGCCCGGCGTTTCTTCACCGCGCACCACTTTGATGGATTTAATCGCCTGCCCTTGGATTTCAACCGAGAAGACAACGGGTCCGTTATTGCCTTTTGCCGATACCTCATAGGTCCCGTCCTGAAGCGCGGCCTGAACCGAACCGGCTAAACCTAAAGCCGCAAGAAATCCAATTGTGAAGAGCTTCCGCATATCTTTCTCCGCATCCAAACTTTCAGACAAGGATCCCTGTGATCCTTGCCGCTGCGTTCCATTATCTTCGTCATTTAAATCCTGCGGACTTATGAAAAACACGGAATATGCACATGTAATACGTTTTCACTTCTTTCGCCGCAACGCGTTAACAGACCCCATTTTCTGCCGCTGGAAGATCTATCGCCGATTGTTACGGTTTTAATGCTTTGCGATCATCTCAATGCTTGGAGAACCGCCCGTTCGAGCTTTAGACTTTGGCCGCTCGCCCGCAGTCTTCGGAGGCCAGCCAACGACTGCGGCAGAAGTTCATATCAAAAAAAGGAGGAAACCATGAATAATCTCTCACGCCGCTCGCTTATCCGCGGCGCCGCCGTGCTCCCAGCTGCCGGATTTGGTCTTGTCAGCACCGCCGATGCATCGTCGTCAAAGCCAAAATTCGACGAAATCTATGATGTGGTGATCATTGGGTCCGGTTTTTCCGGTCTTGCTGCAGCCTTGGCAGCGCGCGAAGCGGGCGCTTCAGCTGCCGTATTTGAAAAAATGGCTTTCGTGGGCGGCAACTCCTCGCTTTCGGGCGGCATGTTCGCCGTACCGGGCTCGAGCGTGCAGAAAGAGCAGGGCATCAAGGACTCTCCGGAGGCTCTGATGGCCGACATGGAGCGCATTGGTCTGGGTCTGGGCGATCCTCAGCATATTCGGTTCGTCTGTGAACACGCCGCAGAAACCTTTGAATGGACACGCAGCTATATCGGTGTGGACTGGAATCCAACGCTTACCGGCAAGGGCGGCCACTCCGCCGAGCGCTGTCTCATCACACGGCAGGGCACCGGCCAAGGCATCATTGTGCCGGCCGTTAAAAAGCTCGCTTCGCTCGGCGTCAAGCCCCGTACGGGCTGCTTCATGGAGAAGATCCTGCGAAGCCCCGAAGGACGCGTTCAAGGCGTGGAGATTCGTGAAGGCTATGTCTTCGGAAAGCCTGCCGCGGGCACCGTGAAGCGTATTGGCGCCCGCCGCGCCGTGGTGCTCGCCTGCGGCGGCTTCGGCGCTGACGTGAAGTATCGTCAGAAGCTTGACCCCAAGCTGGGCGCACAGTTTCTCACCACGAACCAGCCCGGCGCCACGTCGGAAAGCTGGCGCGAAGTCTCCCGCATTGGCGCGCGCGTCATTCAGGCCGATTGGATTCAGTGTCTGCCGTCCTGCTCTCCGCTCGAAAAAGGCATGGGGAAAGCCACGCACTTTGCCTCTATTTCCGGCTCGCTCTTCGGCTTCTGGCTTTCGAGCCTTACCGGAGAACGTTTCGTCAATGAATTCGGCGACCGCAAAGTCTGCACGGACGCCATTCTCACCGTCATCAATAAAGGCGGACACGCGCTTGCTTTCAGCGACAGCGACGGCGTCGCACATCTCGAAAAGCTCCGCCCGGGCCTGTTCGACCAGATGATTGCAGAGAAGACCGTCGTCAAGTATGACGATGCTGAAGCGCTCGCCAAAGCCTACAAAATGGATCCGGAAGCTCTGAAAAAGACCATTGCGCAATATAACGATGATCTTGCCAAACAGAGCGATCCGAAGTTCGGCCGCCGGTTCGATCGTTCGGCCAAGCCCATCGGCTCGGGCCCCTACTTTGTCTCTGAAATGAGTCCCAAAGTACACCACTGCATGGGCGGCGTGGCTACCGCCGTTGACACGGCAGTACTCGACGTCATGACCGACAAGCCGATTCCCGGCCTCTTTGCGGCGGGCGAATTCGTGGGCGGCATTCACGGCGCCGTGCGCATCGGCGCGTGCGCGGTGATGGACTGTCTCGTCAATGGGCGTGAAGCCGGCCGCAAGGCTGCCCAGTCCAAAGCCTGGTTCTAAAGTCGTTCATTAACCGTTGACCGGCCAGGAAGCGGCGCAAAGCTCAAACCGGCTTTGCGCCGCGCTTAGGTCTCTATTCCAAAAACCCAAGATGTTCACGCCTGCTTTTCGACGCTTCGTATGGGCTGGCTGCGCCCTCTTCGCCGCAGCCGGCACCCCTGCCTGCACACTTTTTGGCGCTGTCGGCGAAGGCATGGTCGAGGGCGGCGGAACGCTCGCTGCTAAAACGCGGGATGAACATCCGGGGCCCCAGCGCTTTGACATCGCAGTGCCTTCAAAGGGCTATGCCTATCTGGGACTCTTCACGGGCGACAAGCACCGCTTCAACATGGGCTTCAATGAGAAAGGGCTCTTTCTCGCCCGTTCAACTTCAGGGAGCCTTCCGCGTAAAGAGCGGCTGGCATTGCCGCGCTTCTTTAAGCACCGCCTGAGCGCAACCGACTGGATCATGCAGCATTACGCCTCAGTCGACGAAGTGCTCGCACACAGGGAAGTATTTGTCGAGCCGGTGAACTACCTTCTGGCAGACCGCACCAAAATCGCCGTCGTTGAGGTGATGCCGGGCGGCCAAACCACTGTCCGCATCACAGAACACGGGACAGCCGCCCACACCAACCACTTCATCGAACCGGAATCCGAAGCTCTCAACCAAAACATCGGCTCGAGCAGCGCGCGCCGGCTCGAGCGCATTCGGGAGCTTCTCGCCGCTGCGGATAAACCCCTTAAGATCGCGGACATGGCGGCCATGACCCGCGATCGGCATGACGGTCCCGTCCGCAGCATTTGGCGCACCGGCACCAAGCCCGACGGCATTCAGACGCTGGCAGCCATTGCCGTGAGTCTCCCCTCAAGCGGAAATCCATCCCTGAACCTTACCTGGCGAACTGATCCGAACAATTCTCGCGCCATGGACTCGCTCGTCTGCAGCGTTGCGCCCGAAGATTTCAAAATGGGCACTGCCGCCTTTCGACAGAAATGTTCCGCTGTGGAAGACGATCATTGATTCGCTTCATACAACGGCCGGCTGTTCAAAAAGAAATCCGCCGGCCGTCATCGCTCAGAGTGATGGAGCAGACCGCCGGCATCAGCTGATAAAGAAGAGGAATGCAAGCGTACAGATCTGCACCGGTGCGGAACGCTTAATCACCTCTATCGGACTCACGCCTGCAATGCCCGAAATCACGATTACGCCGGCAGCCAGGGGCGAAGAGACGCGGCCGAACGTAGCGGCAACGCTTGCGAGGTAGCCGAGGTCGGGGATCGTCATGCCGAACGAGGCGGCGTGCGGCGTAACGGCTTCATTAAAGGCAAAGGCCGCCGCGTCGCCCGAACCCGTCATGACGCCGAGCACATAGGGACCGACGGCCGCGCCGAGTTTGGCGAGGTCGGACGAACCTTTAAGCGCCTCGACGAAAACGTCAATGACGCCGCAGGAACGCAGGCCGGCGGCGAAAACGCCGGCGGCAATGATGAGCCCCAGAATGCTGCCGTAGCCCTGCCCCATGCCGTCAAAGAACCGCTTTGTCAGATCCGCCGGACTGACGCGCGTCACGATCATCGTGTAGATCACGCCGATCAGCATAGCTGTCGCCACGGAAACCTTCACCTGCGGGAACCCGATGGCCACCACAAAGAGCAGTATGACCGGCAGGAGCGGCGCAAAAGCCCAGAGCAGATTAGCCTTTTCGGGCAGCTCCACTTGGTTTGCCGAGTCGTGAACGCCGTCGTTCTCGAAGCCCCCTTTCTTATAGTCGCCAAAGAGCAGACAGGCCGCAACCATCACGATGATGCAGACGATTGAAATCAGCAGCGTGCGCGTGCCCGTATAGGTGAGATAGTCCATGATCGGCCAGTCCGCGATCTTTGCTACGAACCCGTTGTGCGAAGACCCGGGCGACCAAAAAGACGGCAGTGTCGAAGCTATCACCGTACAGGCAGCCATTGCCGGCCGAAAACCCGCGCGAATCATGAGCGCGCAGATCGTCGGACCGATGGCCGCACACATGCCGGCCAAAGACGAAATCGCAATGGATACAACGCCCGTCACAATCATGCAGCAAGGCAGGAGCGCAATGCCCAGTCGGTTGAGCGGCTTCGTAAGGAGCCTCACCAGATGCAGGTCGCACCCGGTGATGTTCATCACTCGGGCGAAACCCATCGCCGAACAGACCACGACGATGAGTGAGGCATTGGTCATTGACTTATCGAACTGCTTGAAAGCAGCAATCGGATCGAGTGCGAGCAGACACATTGCGAAACCGGAAGTGAGCAGCACCAAACGTGTCTCCCAGCGTTTGAGCAGTCCGTATACCGTGATGCAGACGACAGCCAATGCTGCCCATATTTCAAAAGTCATGAGTTTCGCTTCCTTGGATGGTATTCATGGTTTTTTTATGCTTTTCGCCTCTAGGCGAATCGGCGTATTTTAGAAAGCAAAATGTCATACTCAATTAGCGGTATTACCTATTACCTAAAATCGTCTAAGTGGGCATACAGGACATATACCGACGTTTTCTTTTCAGACTGCCGACATCGCAAAATGCTTTCGATATGCGTACCCATCCTGCGCAATCTGCAGTTTTTATGGTCCAGGTCGTAATACCGCTGGCCGCTTCGGCCATCGCCCTCCTTAGACTCATTGCGGGGATGTGAAGAGCCCCGTGAGCGAGTCTCTCAATGCGCTCGATCAGCCCGCCGTCTCTTTGAGACTTCTCGATTTTCCATACGGAGCACTTCCGCGATGCCAGTCATTCTGCCCAACGGGCTTCCTGCCAATGAGCGCCTCCTTGACGAAAATATCTTCGTCATGTCGCCAGACCGAGCGCGCACACAGGACATCAGACCGCTTCGAATTCTGGCGCTCAACTTGATGCCGACCAAAATCACAACGGAAACACAGATTGCCAGGCTGCTTGCCAATTCGCCGCTGCAGGTAGAGCTCACGCTGCTTCAGACCGCCTCTCACCGCGGCAGGCACGTCTCGGGCGACCATCTCGATGCTTTCTATAAGACCTTCGATGACATCGAAGACGAACGTTTTGACGGCATGATCATTACCGGCGCGCCCGTGGAACAGCTCGATTTTCACGAAGTGAATTATTGGGAAGAGCTCAAAGGCATCTTCGACTGGAGTCTCACTCATGTTTATTCCACGCTTCATGTGTGCTGGGGCGCATTTGCCGCGCTCTGGCATCACTACGGCATCCGCAAGCGCCCGCTGGCCGAACAGCTTTTCGGCATCTTTGAGCATGAAGTGCTTCGCCCTTCCAACCCGCTCGTGCGCGGCTTCGATGACCGCTTTTTCGTCCCGCACTCCCGCCATACGGGCCTCAATCTAAAGGATCTTGCCGCAGTTCCCGCTCTGAGAGTGCTTGCCTCGGGCCGCCGCACCGGTCCATTTCTGCTCTCCACGGAAAACGGGCGGCAAATTTTTGTGACCGGACATCCCGAATACGACCTCTTCACGCTCGACGCGGAGTATCGCCGGGACCTTGAAAAAGGACTCGAGATTTCTGTTCCTGAAAACTATTACCCGTCCGACGATCCGGCGCAGCGTCCGATCAACCGCTGGCGCTCTCACGCGCACCTCCTCTACCACAACTGGCTCAACTACTACGTCTATCAAACGACGCCCTATGACCTTGAGGAACTTTCGCCCCTTGCCGGCGAGCCGCGCTGAGTTCGGCTCAAGTCTTCAGTGTCTCCCGTCGTTAACACCTACGATGACTTCCCAGGGCTATAGGCAAGAAGTTGTAGGCAACCCGAATCGGCGTCATTATTTCTCTCAGCGGCTCTCAAAAAACCTTGCAAAGTTTGGCTGAGCGAGTAAATTGATTCTCAACCACTTCGCTTTCATTTCTCCTTTACACCGATTTCGAAATGAACACCGTCCTTCATGCATCGTCCTTTTATTACGCGTTTTGGCGATTTACGCACAAGACGCGTTTGACTGCATAAAAGGTTTCGGCAAGCGAAAACACAAAACCTGCGGTCTCAAACGCCGCAGGTTTTTTGTTGCTCCTTCTTCTCCCGCACCGCACCAAAGATACGACGGGATCCAAGCAAGGCCAAGCAGCACTCTCCGGCGGCAAAGAGATCGAGCCCAGACACTCGAATCCACCCCAATACCCGAATTTATTCTTCCGGAGAGAAACCATGATCATCATCATGAAGGCCACCGCCACAACGACCGACATCACCGATCTTAAGGACCGTCTCGAATCCCGAGGGCTTCGCGCTGTCGTCATGCAGGGGCAGGAAAAAACAGCCGTCGGCGTCATCGGCGAAACCCGCCTGCATCTGCCCGCCGACCAAATTCTGGCGCTTCCGTCGGTTGAATCCATTCGCCGCGTAAGTGACCCCTGCAAACTCGCCAACCGCCTCTTCCATCCGGAGGACACGATCGTCAAAGCGGGCAGTGCCAAGGTGGGCGGCGGCCACTTCGCCATGATTGCCGGTCCCTGCTCGATTGAATCCGAAGAGCAGATCGTCGGCATCGCCAAAGCCGTGAAGGCCGCTGGCGCCACGATGCTCCGCGGCGGCGCCTTCAAGCCGCGTACGTCGCCCTACGATTTCCAGGGGCTCAGAAGCGAAGGGCTTGACCTGCTCCTCAAGGCCCGCAAAGCCACAGGCCTGCCGATCGTCACTGAAATCATGAGCATCACGCATCTGCCGCTCTTCGAAGACGTCGACGTCATTCAGGTTGGTGCCCGCAGCATGCAGAATTTCGAAATGCTCAAGGAACTCGGCCGCACCAATAAGCCCATTCTGCTCAAGCGCGGTCTGGCCAACACCATCAAAGAACTCCTGATGGCCGCCGAATACATCATGGCAAGCGGCAACGATCAGATTATTCTTTGCGAACGCGGCATCCGCACCTACGAAACCGCCACCCGCAATACGCTTGACCTCTCTGCCGTGCCGGTGCTTCACGAAAAAACGCACCTCCCGGTGGTGATCGATCCCTCGCACGCCACAGGCGTCGCCCGCTATGTTCCGTCCATGGCTGCCGCAGCAGCGGCCTGCGGCGCCGACGGTCTGATGATCGAAGTGCACAACAACCCCGCCGCCGCGCTCTGCGACGGTCCGCAGTCGATCACGCCCGAAGAATTCGAGCGCGTCGTGAAGACTGTGAACGCCGTGCGCGCCGCCGTGAATCTTCATAACATGGCCGCCCCTTCCGCCGTCCGTACGGCTGAAGATGTGATCCGCGTGTGCGCGTCATGAGCTGCCGCGAACGCTCCGGCATTGTGCATGTCTCAACGGGACGCCCCTACGATGTAGAGGCGCTCCCGGGACTGCTCCATGCCCGCGGCCACGACGCGCTGAAGGCGCGCCTTCAGGCACTCACTGCCGAACGAGCGGTCATCGTCTCAGACACCAACGTTGCGCCGCTTTATGCCCGCGCGGCGGCAGATGCACTCGGCCCAAAGTGTGCCGGCATTCACGTGATTCCTGCCGGCGAAGCGTCCAAAACGCCCGCAGAACTCGTCCGCGCGCTTGAAGCCTTTGCTGCGCTCGGGCTCACGCGAAGCTCTGCGGTGATTGCGCTCGGGGGCGGCGTGATCGGCGACCTCGCCGGTCTGGCTGCCGCGCTTTGGATGCGCGGCATCGACTGCGTGCAGATTCCTACTTCGCTCCTCGCAATGGTCGATTCGAGCGTAGGCGGCAAAACCGCCGTGGATCTGCCTGCCGGCAAAAACCTGATGGGCGTCTTCTCGCAGCCCAAGGCCGTGCTGATCGATCCGCAGGCGCTTGACACGCTGCCCGAGCGGGAACGCGCCTGCGGCTGGGGAGAGATGATCAAGTATGCGGGCATAGACTCCCGCATGAACCAGCTCGTCCACGAGGCCCTTGCCGACATTGAGCCCGGGTCACCCGCGCCCCTTCCGACGGTTGACCTCATACTGGCCGCCATTGACGTCAAGCGCCGCATCGTCGAAGCCGACGAACGCGAAGCGGGCGAAAGAAGACTCTTAAACCTCGGCCACACCGTCGGGCATGCCGTCGAAGCGGCGGCGCACTGGGAGCTTTCTCACGGCGCCTCCGTCGCCGTCGGCTTGGCGATCCTCACGCGTGCATTGGTTCGCGAAGGACGTCTTCCCGACGAAATGCGCGTTGATCTCGAGACGCTCCTCTCCAAAACGGGACTCCCATCGGCTGTTCCCGCAGCTTTAAGAGCCCGCAGCGACCTCGATTTTTCGCCCGAATCGCTCCTTAAGCTCTGCCAGCACGATAAAAAGGCCGGGGCCGCCGATGTAGCGCTGGTATTGCCTGTCTCACCCGGCTGCGCCCGAATCGAGCGCACGTCCTGGGCGAAGCTCCTCGAGAGGATCCGCACAGGACTCTGAAGAAAAATACGGGCGGCCGGAGCGCCGCGCCAACTTGAAGCCACTCCTCATGCAGCAGACCGTTTCCCCGCAGCAGCTTTCCGGCACGATTGCCGCCATTCCTTCAAAGTCCTGGGCTCACCGCGAACTGATTGCCGCCGCGCTGGGCGCGCCCGATCATGCCGTGCTCGTGCGCTTTCGGGGCGGCTCCAACGACATTGAAGCCACTTGCCGCGCCCTGCGGGGGCTCGGGGCCAAAATCGAACGGCTCCCCGGAACGGGCGCGCGGGTAAAGGGCATCAGCTGCGCAGAACTAAACACCCGCACGGAAACGCCGGTGCTCGACTGCGGCGAATCGGGCACCACGCTGCGCTACCTTCTGCCCGTCGCTGCCGCCCTCAGCGGACCGGCCGGCGTCATCTTTACGGGATCCGGGCGGCTCCCCGCCAGACCGCAGGAGCCGCTCGCCGGCGAACTAGAGCGCCACGGCATTACGCTCGACTATGCCGAGGCTTCTCAAGGGGCGCTGCTCCCCGTGCGGCTCACCGGCAGGCTTCTCCCCGGCGCTTATGCGCTTTCGGGCGCCGTATCGTCGCAGTTTCTCGGCGGACTCCTCTATGCGCTCTCCGTTCTTAACGGGCCAAGCACGCTCGCCGTCAAGGATCGGCTTGAGAGCGACCCCTATGTGCGCATGACGCTCTCCGCGCTTGCCGAAAGCGGCGTTGAAATTGCCGAATCACGCACCGACCAAGGGCTGCCGCTCTGGACCATTGCCGGCCGAGGCGTCCTCACGCCGCCCGAAGATGTTCAGGTCGAAGGCGACTGGTCCAATGCCGCCTTCTGGCTCTGCGCCGGGGCGCTCACGCAAAATCCCGAGGGCATCGCCGTGGAGGGACTCAGCCTTGCGTCGCTCCAAGGCGACCGCGCCGTCGTCGACATTTTGTCGCGCTTCGGCGCGCAAGTTGAATCGTCCTCCGAGGGCCGTATCGGAACCGTGCGGATCAAACCTCCCAAAAACGGCGCCGCACTTCGCGGGCAAACGATTGATGCCCGGCAGATTCCGGACTTGGTGCCGATTCTCGCCGTGACGGCCGGCGCCGCCGCGGGCGAAACTCGATTCACCCATGCCGAACGGCTCCGCATCAAAGAAAGCGATCGGCTGCAGAGCACGGCTCAGCTCCTTCGTCTGCTCGGCGTCCCGCATGAAGAGCTCCCCGACGAACTGGTGGTGCACGGCATCGGCAGCGCGCGAAAATTTTCGGGCGGGCGCATTTCAAGCTTCAAAGATCACCGCATTGTCATGGCTGCCGCCGTGGCCGGCGCCTCCGGCGGCGGCGCCGTCGTCATTGACGGCGCAGAGGACGCAGCTAAGTCCTATCCTCACTTTTTCGAGGATTTGGAACGGCTGAAGGGCTCTGCGGCCCCTGCCGACCTCAAGACCCGCAACTGAATTCAAAACGATTGACTCCATCATGAACACCACTTTCGGCACTTATCTGCGCACCACCGTCTGGGGACAAAGCCATGCGGCGGCCATTGGCTGCACCGTTGAAGGGCTCCCTGCGGGCGAAGCCGTTGACGAAGAAGCTCTTTGCGCCTTTATGGGACGCCGGGCGCCGGGCGGCCGGCTTTCGACGCAGCGCCGCGAAACGGATCAGCTTGAAATTCTCTGCGGTCTCATCAACGGCATCACCTGCGGCGCGCCGCTCACTGCCCTTATCCGCAATACCGATCAGCGCTCGAAAGACTACAAGGCCATTGCTGACCGCCCTCGTCCGTCGCACGCGGATCTGCCCGCGCAGGTGCGTTATCAGGGCTTTCAGGATGTTCGCGGCGGCGGCGCCTTCTCCGGACGCCTCACGGCTCCCATCTGCTGTGCGGGCGGCATTGCCCTGCAGATTCTTGCCCGCCGCGGCATTCGGGTTGCGGCTCACTTGGCCGCAGTCGGCACCGTTGAAGACCGACCTTTCAGCCCCATGGGCGAAACCGATGCGGTGCTGCAGGCGCGGCTAAAGCGCGAACTTCCAGTGCTCAGCGATGAAGCAGACAAAGCAATGGCCGCTGCCGTCGCTGCTGCCCGGAAATCGGGCGACAGCATCGGCGCGGTGATCGAAGGCATGATCACGGGCCTGCCGATGGGCTTAGGCGGCCCGCTCTTTGAGGGTTTTGACGGCGCGCTCGCCTTCGGACTTTTTGGCATTCCAGGGGTCAAAGGCGTGGAGTTCGGCGACGGCTTTGCGGCCGCACGCCGTTCGGGCTCGGCTGAGAACGACCCCTGGGAGCCTCAGCTCTCTGCTCCCGGCGCAGCACCAGCGGCCAATCACGCGGGCGGCATTGCGGGCGGGATGACCACCTCTGCACCGATCCTCTTTCGTGCAGCCATGAAACCCACGCCCTCCATTGCGCTCCGCCAGCAGACGGTCTCGCTCGAAGCGGGGACAGCCGCCGAGCTGATTGTCACCGGCCGGCACGATCCCTGCATTGGCATCCGCGCGGTGCCGGTCGTAGAGGCCGTTGCGGCGCTCGCTGCCCTGGACCTCCTCCTCGCGCCGCCGGCAGTGCTCTCAAAGGACCTCCCCAATGCCGAGTGCTGGGCTTCTGAAGCTTTAAAGGCACGAGCCGAGAACACTGCCCAATGAAAGCGCACCGCGCTGAAACGCCCCATACCACCCTTCAAAAAGATACGTTTGAATTCATCATGACCGACCAGCAGACGGCAGAACCTCACCCTCATCCCGCGCAGCTGCGCGAAGCGCCGAGCGACCTCTTGGCTGACCTGCGGGCAAAGATCGACGTCATTGACGCCAAGCTCTCGGCACTCATTGTCGAGCGCCTGGCCATCGCCGACGAAATCGGCGAGCGTAAGCGCGGCCGGAACCTGCCGATTCATGCGCCCAAGCGTGAAGAAGCACTGCTGGAAAAGCTCGTTGAACGCGTGCCGCCCAACGAACGGCCGATTGTCGCAGCGGTCTACGAACTTTTGATCGCGGGCTCCCGCCAGCGGCAGCTCGCCGCTCAGCTCTTCGAAGAAGGCGCTCTCGGCACTGAAGGGCATCAGCCCGGGCGGCTCTCTGTTTTCAAAACGCTCGGCGAAGGCGAAACGCCGCAGTATGCCGCCAAACGGCTTATTTTCGCCTGCACGGCTGCGGGGGCTGCGCCCGCTCTGCTCGAGGCGACTCGCGAAGGCGTCGGCCTCACCCTTGAAGGGGCCGGCATGAACCGCGTTCTGGCGGCCGACCTCAAGGGGCTCGGTGCAAAGGTGGAAGTCACCATCGACCGCAATGCTGAACCGATTCCGCCCAAAGCGGGCGCCGGACTGCTCTGCGGACTGCTTGGCCGCCGCCTCGGACACACGCTTTCGCCGGAAATTCACGCTCGTCTGGGCGCCTACGCCTATAAGCGTTTTGAGTGCGAGCCCGAGCGTTTGGACGAATTCCTGCGGACAACGCCCTTTGACGGCCTCAACGTCACCATCCCTTATAAGGAAGCGGTGATGCCCTACTGCGACGAATTGACGCCCGCCGCGCAGCATGTCGGCGCGGTCAATACCCTCGTGCGCCGTCCTGACGGAAAGCTCGTGGGCGACAATACCGACTATGCCGGATTCCTCGACACCGTCCGTGCGAGCGGCATCAAAGTGAAGGGCAGGAAAGCCCTGATCCTCGGCACGGGCGGCGCGGCTAAATGCGTGCAGGCGGTCCTAAAGGATCTCGGCGCCTTTGCCGTCATGGTGAACATTCGCGGAGCCGAAGGCCGCGAAGCGCTTAACCGCCATGCCGATGCAGAGATTCTCGTCAACGCCACGCCCGTCGGCATGTTCCCGGTCTGCGGCGTGTCGCCCATCGGCGACCTGGGGCTCCTCCCAAAGCTCTCCTTCGTTTTCGACCTCATTTATAACCCGGCCGTCACCGAACTCATGCTTCGTGCGAGAGCTCGCGGCATCCCTGTGGTCAATGGCCTGCGCATGCTTGTCGTGCAGGCCGAAGCCGCCGCGCGCGATTTTCTCTCGATCGCCTCCCCCGTCGACGGCGCGCCGGCCCAACCGGCAGCGAGCGCTGAAGAAATTCATGCGGACCTCAAGCGGCAGTTCGAAAACATCGTGCTTTCAGGCATGCCGGGGAGCGGCAAATCCACCGTCGGCCGCATTCTTGCGGCACGGCTTGGACGCCCCTTCATCGATCTGGATGAAGAAATCGAGGCCGCTGCGGAACTCCCCATCCCCGAAATATTCCGCCGTCACGGCGAACCCGCTTTCCGCGATCTGGAATCGCGCATCGCCGCTATTGCCGGAGCACGGCGCGGTGTGGTGATTGCCACGGGCGGCGGCACTATGATGCGCGTGAAAAATGTCTCAGCCTTAAAGCAGAACGGCCGCGTAGCGCTTTTGAAGCGCCCCATCGAAGAACTGCCGACCATGGGGCGCCCCGTCTCGCAGTCGCGGCCGCTCTCCGTCATTTGGGCGGAAAGACGAGCTACCTACGAGGGCACCGCAGACTGTTCGGTCGACAATGTTGAACCCGAAGCCGCGGCGCGCAATGTGCTCGAAGCGCTCGGCTGGCCGATTGCATGACATTGACAAGGCAGCCGAGCGCCATCCGCACCGGATTCTGATGCGGATCAAATCGACCGAGGCGGAGCGCCGAGAGGCGCTCCCGCCGAACTGCCCCGCATCATGCGATAGTGATTCTGTACTTTATGCCCCATTGAGGAACCTTCATGTTCTTGCTTCTTCTCTCCCGCAGCTGGCGGTGGCGTCCCGGATTCGATCCGTCGGCGCCCGTCTGCGTCTGCAGCCGGGAGGAGCAAAAGAACGAAAAGCGCCCAGCGCCTTGATGCATTCGAGCTTCCTCAGCCGCCGCGAGACCTCTGCTGCAGAGCGCCTGCCGCAGATCTCCAAAAGAACGGACCGAATCCTTTTTCAGTGATTTCGGTCCGTTTTTTTTCGTCTTCCGATTTCATGATTCTTTTTTAGGATGCCGCCATGCTCGCCTTCAGCGAATTTGCCCGACTCGCCCAGCAGGGCAATTACGTTCCCGTAACGCTCACGCTTACTGCCGATCTGGAAACCCCCGTCTCCATTCTTTCCCGGCTCAAGGATGACGAAAATGTGTTTCTCCTCGAATCCGTTGAAGCCGGCGAGCGCTTCGGCCGCAATTCCTTCATTGGCCTCAATCCCAGAGCGCGGTTCTCGGTCGAAGACGGCCGAGCATTTGTGGAGGACGCCGACGGACGCCGAGAGCTTCCCGAAGCTGCGACAAAAGAGGGCGCCTTCATGGCCCTGAGGTCGCTTACTGAAGGCCTTCGTCCCGCGGCTCCTGCAGATCTGCCCGCCTTTACGGGCGGTGCTGTCGGTGCGCTCGGCTGGGAGATGTGCGGTGAATTCGAACCTAAAACCGGCTACAAGCCTCATGGGCTTACGGCAGCCTTTATGGTGGCCGAAGATATGATCATTTTTGACAACTTTCGCCATACCATGACGATTTCTGCGGGTGTGCGCATCGACGAATTCCCCGATCTCGGTTCGGCTTTCGCCGCGGGCGCGGCCCGCGTGGAAGCAGTGCGGGAGAGAATCCGCAGGCCGCTCGATCTTTCAAAGCTCCCGGATCAGCATCCGGCTGCAGTACCCGTTCTCAAGGCCAATACGACCGAACACGATTTCTGCGCCATGGTAGAAAAGGCCAAAGGCTTGATCCGTGACGGCGAACTCATTCAGGTCGTTCTTTCCCAGAAATTTTCCGGTGAAACGACGATTGAACCCTTTACTTTCTACCGGGCGCTTCGCCGCATTAATCCCTCGCCCTACACCTTCTTTATGAAGATGGGCGGCCTCACATTCGTGAGCTCCTCTCCTGAAACACTGTGCCGCACCGAAGCCGACGGCAGCGCGCTGCTCCGCCCGATTGCCGGCACGAGGAAACGCGGCGCCTCTGCCGCTGACGATGAACGGCTTTCCGAAGAGCTCCTCGCCGACCCGAAGGAGCGCGCCGAACACCTGATGCTCGTTGACCTTGCACGCAACGACCTAGGGCGCGTAGCCGCCCCGGGCAGCGTCAAAACGCCCTCCTTTATGACCGTCGAATACTTTTCGCACGTCATGCACATTGTTTCCACCGTCACGGGTCGGCTCGCCCCTGGACTCGACGCCTACGATCTCGTTCGTTCGGCCTTCCCCGCCGGAACGCTCTCAGGCGCGCCGAAGGTACGTGCCATGCAGATTATTCGCGAACTTGAACCTGAACCGCGCGGCTTTTACGGCGGTGCAGCGGGTTACTTCGGCTATGACGGCGCGATGGATCTTGCTATCACGATCCGCACGCTGATCTTTGAGGACCTTGATGAACCCGAAGCGCCGGGCGGCGCCAAGCGGCGGAACTTTTCCATTCAGGCGGGCGCGGGCATCGTCTACGACTCCGTTCCGGCGCTCGAATATCAGGAAACGAAAAATAAAGCCGCAGCCATGATGAAGGCTGTTGAACTCGCTGCCCGCGGACTCGCAGACTGAATGAGCCCGAAATACGCTTCAAAAGGAAGGATTGCCATGAAGATTTTCATGCTCGACAACTACGACTCGTTCACCTACAACCTCGTGCAGTACTTTCAGATCCTCGGCTGCGACGTAACGGCTCGACGATGCGACTGCACAACGGTCGATGCCGTTTTCGCCCTTCGCCCCGACGCGATTGTCCTCTCTCCCGGTCCGGGGCGTCCAGAAAGCGCGGGAATTCTGCTCGAGCTCATCCGCGAGGGACTCGCACGCCAAATGCCGATGCTCGGCGTCTGCCTCGGACACCAGGCCATCGGCGAAGCGCTCGGGGGAGACGTTATTCACGCTCAAAAAGTGATGCACGGGAAAACGTCGCGCATCCGTCATGACGGTCAGGGGCTCTTTGCCGGACTGCCCGAAGACTTGTCTGTGGTGCGCTACCACTCGCTCGCCGTGGACCGCACTACGCTCCCTGCAGATTTAATGGTGACAGCAGAAACGGACGACGGTGAAATCATGGGGCTGCGCCATCGTACGCTCCCGGTTGAAGGCATTCAATACCACCCTGAATCCATGCTGACCGAGCGGGGGCTCGATCAGCTCGAGAATTTTCTGAAAATTGCTGCGGCAGCTCAGAAGTAGGCTGTACCTCGAGCAATCGAGGCTGTGGTCAGCAAAGCAAGAAGCCTCGTCCAATCCCGTTGGGAATTGGACGGGAAGCTGCTGCTCAATTTTCGTTCAGCTCTCCGCTGCCGTTGCGCGAGAGCGCAAGGATGACGTCATAGACACGCCGCACGGCCGGCGCATTGTTGACCGCGAGCCGAGCGGCACAGACTTTCATTACGCCGCGGCCGCCGGCCACGGCTCGGATGAGCGTATTGGTTCCGCGTATCGTCGCATCAGGCGCAGGAATAAGCGCGACGCCATAGCCGGCATCCACGTAAGCCATCATCAGGCGGCTCGAGGGCGTGCTCAAAGTCGATTTGGGCGTAAAACCCAAAATGCTTTCCACCACGTGCGGATAGCCCGCTTCACCGCCCTCCAGATAGATAAATGTTTCATCCTTAAGAAATTCCGGAGACGTTGTTTCCTCGAGTGCCAGTCGACTCCGAGGAATTGCCAGTACGGCATCCCACTCTGCGATGACCTGACTGGTTACAGTCTGCGGGAAATCAACGCCAGTCGTTAATCCGGCATAAATATCAATCTGTCCTTTGGAGAGCCGGGCAGCCAAATTCGTGGGCGGAGATACCTCCGTGAGCACTTTGATGCGCGGCCATCTGCGTCGGCACTCTGCAAGGAGGTTAATAAGGAATCCGGAGCTGATGGTGCCGGGGCAGACGCCGAGCTTCACTTCGGCCTCTTCCCCCGAAAGAATGTCCTCAGCATTGCGTTTGGCTCGCTCCATGAGCGTGAGGATTTGCTGCGCGTCTTCAGCAAAAACGCGGCCTACCGCCGTGAGTTCCATGGTGCGGTTGCTGCGGTTGATAAGCGGCGCACCAACCGCTTCCTCAAGCATCCGAATCTGCTGGCTCAAGGTCGGCTGCGAAATGCCGAGCATTTCCGCTGCGCGGCCAAAGTGCATGCATTTAACGAGCGCCAAATAAGCTTTGAGATGACGAGGTTCAAACATGACGTCTCCTTTAGCAGCGCATGCTTTGAATGAAGAGCTGAACAAAATGCTGCTGCCGGCCTCAATCGAAAAAAAATAACACAGCCACGATTAGCTTTCCCAATGATGCGGTAGCTCCGACGAGATTGTCCAAAAAACGACTGAACTTTAGGCTACCGACCTATTGAAGAGTGCCGTTCGAGCGCCTCACAGCCTCGGGCAGCCGCAAACCACATACGAAGCCTCACTTTTCTATCTGGAGAACCGTTCATGATCACCAAGTCCTTCCGCATGACCGCCGTTGCTGCGCTCTTGTGCGGTGTTTCGGCCATGGCCGTCGCTGCTGTTACTGCCGGCACCTATGAGGGTGCCGCCCAGGGCAAGCTTTCAACTGTCAAGGCTGCCGTCACGGTCAATCAGGACGGCCGCATTACTGACGTTAAGCTTGACGTTTCCGGCGAAACCCCTGAACTCGGCGGTGCTGCTGCCAAGAAAATGGCGCCTGCCATTGTTGAGCATCAGTCCACTGCTGTCGATGGCATGAGCGGCGCTACGGTGTCGAGCGAAGCTATCCGCAAGGCCGTGGCTGCGGCGATCGAGAAGGCCGGCGCTGATCCGAAGAAGTACGACGTGAAGGTTGCCAAGACCGTCGGCGCCGATGAGACCCTGACGGCCGACATCGTGGTGGTCGGCGCGGGCGCCTCAGGCACTGCCGCTGCCGTCACCGCCGCTGAAGCCGGCGCCAAGGTCATCGTGCTTGAAAAGGGCCCTGCCGTGGGCGGCGCCGGCAAGCTCGCCTCTGGGCTCTTTGCCGTTGAATCCTCCATGCAGAAAGCCAAGTACAAGAACAATCCGGAACTGCTTTCTCAGCTCACGAAGGATCAGCTCTTCAAGCAGCTCATGGATTACAACCACTACCTGAGCTCGGCCTCGATCACCCGCCGCGTCATCGATGAATCCTCTTCGACCGTCGACTGGATGAATAAGCACGGCGCCAAGCTTGAACTTATCGACTGGAATCCGCAACAGGGCCAGAACCCCTATCCGATCCGCTGGCGCATTTACCACCGCTATGTCGACAATGCCGGTGCTTTCAAGAATATGTATGACGCATTCGGCAAGCTCGGCGGCAAACTTCTGCTTCAGACCCGCGCCTATGACCTTACTCAGGATAAGGACGGCAACGTAACGGCCGTCATCGCTGAAAAAGCTGACGGCGGCAAGCTCACCATTAAGACCTCGGCTGTCATTCTCGCCTCCGGCGGCTACGGCGGCGATGCTAATCGCCTCGCCAAGGAAATGGAAAGCAGCCAGCTGACGAACCGCATCGCCTGGTCGAACAACGGCGAAGGTCTCAATATGGCCTGGAAGGCCGGCGCCCAGAAGGCGGGCGAACACAGCGCGCTCATTCACGCCGCTGAATTCGACGGTCTTTCGACCTCTTCCGCGGGCAGTCACGGCATGGTCGACTCGAACCTCTTGGTGCGCGTTCTGAAGACGCCGCTCCTCTGGGTGGATCCGGCCGGCCGGCGCTTTGCCAATGAAGAACTCATCTACGACACCGTCTACTGGGCCAACGCGGGCTACTCCGTGGGCGGCAAGTACTTTGTCGTCGTTGACGGCAAGACGCTTGACGCCTACACGGCCGACAAGCTCCCGTTTGAAGTCTCCGGCGCCGGTCCCGCCAACCCGACGGGCAAGGGCGACTTCCGCGCACTGATGGAAGAAGCTGTACGTCAGGGCGTGGCCTTCAAGGCCGATACGCTCGAAGAGCTTGCCCAGAAGGCGGGTTTTGAAACCAAAGGGTTCCTCTCGGACGTGAAGGCCTACAACCAGGCCGTATCGAGCGGCAAGGATCCCTTCGGCAAGCCGGCTGAATTCCTCAAGTTCAAGGTTGAAAAGGGCCCGTTCTACGCTGCGCGTGCAAAGGTTGTGAGCCTTTCGACGCTGGGCGGCGTGCGTGTCAACGACCGCTTTGAGGCACTCAATTCTGAATTGAAGCCCATCCATGGCCTTTACGCCGTCGGCAACAACGCCAACGGCTTCTACTCCGCTCCGTCCTACCCGCCGTATCAGGGTCTCGCCCTGGGCTTTGCGTGGAATTCCGGCCGCATCGCCGGCAAGGAAGCCGCTGAGTACGTGATGACCGCTAAGTAACGCTCCGCGTCTCGGTCTCCCGACTTTGTTTTTTCTCCTTTTTCAGAGTCGGGAGACCGTTTAACTGCACCGCATCAGAGGGCAGCCTTTCACCCTTCTTCGAGGACAAATACTCCAAAGCAACATCTCAGCTTCACTGCGGAACCTCTCTCATCCCAAAGCTCACACACATCAGGAGTCTTCATTAATCCTTGGTTCCGAAGTTTCGAGCGGCACAGCACGCCGACATTCCTGAAAGCGCATCGTCTGACTGAACCTGCCTTTCGCCAATCAAACCACACCAGAGAGCGCCAAATGATGACGTTCAATCCAAAATTTTTCCCTCTCTCCCGCTGCGCGGCTTGCACTGCGCTTCTTGCGGCAGCTGCATCGTCAGCAGTCTGTGCTACCAGCGTATCCATCGGCGGCATGTACGACACCGGTCTTAAATATACGTTCGTAAACGACGGCATCCACGGCACGGAGACCGCTTTAGGCATGGAATCAAGCATGCTGGACTCCAGCCGATTCGCCATCCGCGCCCACGAAGACATCAGCGATCAGCTTTCCGTGGGTTTCATTGCAGAATCCGGTTTTAGAGCCGATTCGGGACAACTTCAGGAGCAGGATATCTTCTTTAACCTCGGCTCGCTCTTTTATCTTTCGCACAAGCAGTACGGCGAGCTTTGGATGGGACGCCTCGGCACGATGCGTTCGGGCGCCACACCCGCGGGCTTCCAGATCCTCGGTCAGCGCACCAGCCCGTTCGGCTCCGGCTGGGACGGTTACGGCGCAGGGGCTTTGTACGCCATGCCCTTCATCGGCTTCTCGGTCGACAATGCATTGCTTTATAAATCCCCCGTCATCAACGGACTCCAGCTCGACATTGAAACCAGTTTCGGCGGAACAGACGGCGGCGACGAGAATAAGGCCAATACGGACCGATACAGCGCCGCTGCGCTCACTTATGACCGCGGTCCCCTTCGTCTCGTCACCGTTCTGGAGTACATGAATGAAAACTCCTCGAAAGGAAGCCGCGACGATGAAATCGCTGTGACAGTCGGCGGCAGCTACGACTTTGCCGCTTTCCAGCTTTTCGGCTGGGCGCAGTACTTCCGCGGCGCAAACCACATCATGGCGCTCTCTAACATCGGCGACTATCCGCTCTTCACCGGTCTGGACGACATGCGGGGCTTCGCCGCCGCGGTTTCAGCGAAGATCCCCACCGGCCATGGTTTTACGGATTTGGCGCTTTCCTGGATGGACGCCAAAGTACACGATGACGTTGCGGCCGCAGACGAAGACAAAGTCGGCAGCAGCCTCAAGCGCTTCGGCGCGACGATTGCCTACGAATATCCGCTCTCCAAGAGCACAACAGCTTATGCGGCAGTGGGCGTCTATAAGGACTTCATCGACGCGCGCACCAGCAATGCACCCGTGGACGATCCGCTCTCCGGCCAGGCAATGGCGGGCATCCACATTAATTTTTAACGTTTAGGAAAAACTATCCGGCACCATGTACATGGGATTGACTCTGTATGCGTATAAAAAGTCCATCCCATTTCAGCAGCGGCCGCCAGAAACCCTCGCCTGCAAGGGCGCGGGGGCATGGCGGCCGAGTCTTTAAAGACTGTGCCACCCGTTGATTCCGGAGGACGTGCCTGCATAGCGGCGCGGAACACGACTGAGACGTGAAGGCGTGAGGAGAATGCCCTTCTGCTCGTCGAGACAACATAAGACCTCGGAAAACCAAGACTGCGGCCAATGAAGCGAGAAGCCTCGTCAATCCCGTTTGGGATTGAGCGGGGAGCAGTCACAAACATGAGCCATGAAAAACCTTTGCAGTGTTGTTTGGCGTTCAGCTCTGTTTTAGGTAGCTTTTGTTGCTTCTTCAGGGATTGCTGACCAAAATGATTGCGCTTTGCGTCATCCGGAGGCCCGTTGGGGAGGGGGCAGTTGATGTCCACACCGCCCTCCTAGACGAATGTGGATATTAAAGGCCGAGACATTCGAGAAAATGACGAAAGCTATCCGGCTTGACATAAATGTGCCAGCTGATCTAAATCGATAAAATTTATTATATTATCTGCTACTATCGATAAAACATAATTTAATCGATTGACCGATTTTCTCGTTATGAAACTACAAGAACCCGAAGGCCAGACGCTTGAGTACAAGCAAGAATGGTGCGATACCGCTAGAAAAACGCTTATTGCCTTCGCCAATGGTCTTGGCGGCGTTTTGCAGATCGGTGTTGCAGATGACGGTGAAATCGTCGGGTGCGACTTTGACCAGGTAGAACGTGCAGTTCAGCGTTTTGCCCGCGACGGTGCTGAGCCGTCAATACACAACTTAGTTGACATTCGAAAACAAATTCTCGACGGCAAGGTCTTCGCGAGTGTTCTCGTCAGACCAGGAATACGCCGTCCCTATGCACTGCGCGGCAAAGTTCTGACGCAGGGCGGCGTATTCATTCGCTTGGGCGGCCAAACCGTGCCCGCGACGCTTGAGGAAGTCATTCAACTTATTCAGCGCGGTGATCCGCGAACTTGGGAGAGTCGTCCATGCAACGAACTGGACTTGACTTTCGAACAGGCGGTCCAAGTTTTCAATGAGAAGCAGATTTCTTTCGGAGAAAGCACTTGGCTTGGTTATGGTCTTCTCAACCGAGAGCATGAATTAACCAATCTCGCGCTTCTCCTCTCGGACCAGAACCCCTATCGAGTCGTTGTCAACACCTTTGATATTTCTGGAAAGGTTGAAAGTTCCCAAAGAGTTAACGGTTCCGTCTTATGGCAATGGAATAAAGTGCGGGAACGCTTTTCAGAAGTGAATACACCCATCATCGACAAGGAATCGAAAGATTTTTCAAGAAAAGAAGTCTATCCTTGGCCGCCATTGGCATTGCGGGAGGCACTTACCAACACTCTGGCGCATCGCGATTATTCTTCGCCGCTGCAGGTTTCAGTCAACATTCATCCGGACCTTATCACATTCTTCACCCCTGGCGGCATCCCTCCAGAGCTGACGCTTGAAGAAGCGATGAAAGAAGGTGCGAGCTTCTGCCGCAATGACAAATTGGCTGAAATTTTCATGCGGCTGCATTGGATGGAAAAAGCGGGGACGGGCTTCGGCGATATTTTCCGTGCCTATGCACAGTATCCTCAAAAGCCAAAGCTTCAACATATTGCTCGTTCGTTCCAAATTGAGCTGCCGCGTATCAACGAAGAGCAGTCCAGCAGAGAAACAGATGTGATCCTTTTCATCAAACAAAGCCCAAGCGGCAGAACTCGTTCCGAAATTGAGGCGTACATCAATCAAAGCCGGCCGACCGTCCTGAAGCTTTTGAAAGAGCTCAGGGCCAACGGAAGAGTCATTGTCGAAGGGAAAGGTCCCTCCACGAGGTACGTTGTCCCAATCAAATAGCTGCGCGGGCTTTATCGCTCGCTTGGCGAGCACCTTGCACTTATTGAACGTTTGATTTGTATATCGCAGATTGGCGAACAACGTTTTGGTCCGAGTTATAACTGCCTCCCAAAAGACGGCTATTTCTCAAATCCGGCAGGCCTTTCGTCTGACTATTCCCTCCTAGTATCTGCAAATTCAGCATAAAACTCGTCGATACACTCTCTCATTGATACGATTTTCCTAAGTACACCATCCATGAAGCAGCCGCACCAGGCTCGCCCCACCTGCGCACATTTACCTACATTGACTGCGTAAGAGTCAACTCGACTGAAATTCTGCAGTCTGCGGCTGAGATTCTGTGATGCTGAATCGTTTGAGCGCGTTAGTCTAGAAACGTTTTTGCGGGTCGATTATTAGGGCAGCCCGCGCCTCACCTGTTTTGGAGGAACAAAATGAATTTGAAGCATGCAGCCGCCGCGCTCGCGCTCACAAGCCTTGTCGCCGCCGGCGCCGCGCAGGCCGCGCCGAAAGAAATTACGGTGGCCATTGCCAGCACGTTCACGACGCTTGATCCGTACGACGCTTCGGATACGCTGTCGCAGACGGCTTCGAAATCCTTTTATGAAGGTCTCTTCACGTTCGACAAAGACATGAAGGTGATCGATGCACTCGCCACGGACTACAAAGTGAGCGACGACGGCCTCGTCTATACGGTGACGCTGCGCAAGGGCGTGAAGTTCCATGACGGTTCAGAATTCCAGGCTGACGCTGTGAAAGCCAACTTTGACCGCGTGACCAACAAGGCCAACGGTCTGAAGCGCTACATGCTTTACCAAAACATCGAAAAGACTGAAGTGGTCGATCCCTACACGGTGCGCTTCACGCTCAAGAAGCCCTTCTCGAGCTTCATCAATCAGCTCGCGCACCCGGCCGGCGTCATGATCTGCCCGTCAACGCTCGCCAATAAGACCAATAAGCAGATCGCTTTCGAACCCTGCGGCACCGGTCCCTACACGCTCGACAAATACAATCCGAGCGAAGGCATGCGCGTCGTGAAGAACCCGAACTACTGGCAGGCAGGGTTCCCGAAACTCGATGCCATTAACTGGAAGCCGGTCGTTGAGAACAGCACCCGCGTTGCGATGCTTCTTACGGGCGAAGCACAGTTTGCTTTCCCGCTGCCCGCCGAACAAGTCAAGCAGGTTCAGGGGAAGGATCAGGTTCGCCTCGACATTACCCCCTCCATCATTCTTCGCTATGTTGAAATGAACATGTCGAAGAAGCCCTTCCAGGACAAGCGCGTCCGCGAAGCCTTCAACTATGCCATCAATAAGGAAGCGCTCTGCAAAGTCGCTTTTGCGGGCTACGCTGATCCGGCCACGGGCTACGCTCCGGCCGCCATTGATTTCGCCGAGAAACTCGGTCCCTGGCCCTATGATCCGAAGAAGGCCCGCGAACTCCTGAAGGAAGCCGGCTACGGCAGCGGCCTTACGATCAATCTCTGGTCGGGCTACAACCACACGACCGCCCAGAAGGTTATTCAGTTCCTGCAGCAGCAGCTCGCTCAGGTCGGCGTCAAGTCCAACATCCGCGCACTTGAGGCCGGTCAGCGCACCGCGCTCGTAGAGTCTGTGCCGACGCCCGATAAGAGCCAGCACGACCTTTACTACATCGGCTGGTCGAGCTCCACGGGTGAACTCGACTACGCCATTCGTCCTCTCCTCGCCTCCGAAAATATGCCGCCGGTAGGCTCCAATGAAGCCTACTACAAGAGCGAAAAGGTCGACCGTCTGATTCAGGAAGGCCTGGCAACCACGGACCGCACCAAGAAGGCTGCGATCTATAAGGAAATGCAGGAGCAGCTCTGGGCCGACATGCCGTGGATCCCGCTGGTGACGGAAAAGAATATTGCCGCCAGTGCGAAGAACCTGACGGGTTTCTACATTCAGCCTGACGGCGGGTACAACTTCTACCAAGCCGAACTGAAATAAATCAAGAAGCCTTTGCCTGCGAAGAGCGCTGCTTTTCGCAGGCATCCGCTATTGAGAAAAACTGCGTGCGGGCATTTTCATCAGATGCCTGCACGCGTTTTTTTAGAGTTCAGAGAGCCGATTCAGCCCGCAATAGCACGGGCTAATGCGATGCCGCCCACGACGGCGCCAAGCCCCAAGACCAAGGAGCCCAGCGCATAAAACACGGAAAGCGCCAAGGCGCCGCGCTCACCGAGAAGCACCGCTTCAAGCGCAAAAGACGAAAACGTCGTGAAGCCGCCGAGCAGTCCTGTTGTGAGAAAGAGCCGCAGGTTTTCCGATAATCCCAGTCGGCAGCTCCAATACTCGACCACCAAACCCATTAGAAAGCAGCCGATGAGGTTGACGGCGAAAGTACCGGCCGGAAAGGCTGTGCCAATCAGCCGCACAGCAGATGCAGAGAGCAGCCACCGCATGGATGCGCCGATGCCTCCGCCCAGAAAAACCAATGCCAGTTGAGTGAAATTCATCGTCTCGTTTCAGCCGAAAAACATTCTGTCCGGCTCAGACCGTCTGCTCGAATGCGCATTGGCGCACTATCGGGCAGTTTTAAGCAACAAACTGAATGGCAACGTTTGCCGTCCTCTGCAAACATATCGAGCGATAAGCTCGGACTTTGCTCACGCGGTCCAATGGCCGGCCCAGCCTCTGTAACTAGGTCTAAAAGGTTAATGCATTTACAGCCACAAAGAGTATGATGCTTTTTTGTTTTGTCATAACAGGTGTGCTCCGCAAGGCGCAGCGCCGCACTTCCAAACCGATTCCGTACGACTCTCCATGAGCTGCCACGTCCATTACCGACAAGCGATGAAGCACCGACTGGCGCTTATCTTTGGGCTCACCGCATTGACGGCGCTGCTCTTTGCCGCTGATCTGACGGCCGGTTCTTCGGGCATGCCTCTGAGCGCAGTGCTCAATGCACTTTGGGCTGGACCGTCGGGTCAGTCCCCGGAAGCGCTCATTTTGTGGTCGCTTCGCCTGCCGATGACCCTGACGGCGCTCTTCGTCGGCGCTGCGCTAGCGCTGGCCGGACTGCAGATTCAAACAATCACGGCCAATGCGCTTGCGAGCCCTTCTACCCTCGGCATCACCTCGGGAGCGAGCTTTGGCGCAGCGCTCGCGATCACCGCAGGTTTTACGGTAGGGGGAGAACTGTGGCTCGGCACCATGGCCGCCTCCTTTCTGGCGTCGCTCTTGATCTGCGCGCTGATTCTTGCGCTGGGACGGCTGCGCGGCATGACGCCCACAACGCTCATTCTCGCGGGCATTGTGATGAATTTCTTCTTCATGGCCCTGCACCAATTTCTCGTCTATGTCGCGAGCCCCGAAGTGGCGCAGCTGATTTCCGGGTGGACCTTCGGCAATCTTGAGCGTGCTGGCTGGCTTTCGGCGGCCTGCGCCTTGGGCGCAGTTCTTTTCGGCACCCTCCTTCTCGCGCCGAAAGTCTGGGCGCTCACAACGCTTTCTATCGGCGAAGAACGTACCCAAAGCCTCGGCATTCAAGTCAGCCGCCTGCGGCTTCTCGTTTTTTCAACGGCATCCGTGCTGATCGCTGCGTCGGTGAGCTTCATCGGCACGATTGCCTTTGTGGGGCTCGTCGCGCCCCACTGCGCCAAACTGCTTTTAGGGGATGATCAGCGCTTCCTCATGCCCGCGAGCATGCTTTTCGGCGGAGCGATTCTTCTGCTTTCTTCGCTCCTTTCCAAATTCATCTCAACTGGTGCCATGCTTCCAGTAGGCATCATCACGTCGATTGTCGGCGTGCCTTTCCTCTTCGTTCTGCTCCTTAAGAATCGGAGGGACTACTGATGAGCGACCTTGAACTTCGCGTAGAAAACCTGAATGTCGGCTTCGGCCGCCGCACAGTGCTCCGCGACATCAGCTTCACCGTTCATTCGGGTGAATTCATTTGTCTGCTCGGACAAAATGCCGCCGGAAAAACCACGCTCTTCAAAGCCGTCTCAAACCTCATTGCTTCTTCCGGACGCGTAACGCTCTGCGAAAACGGGAAAGCACTCCCCCGGTCCGCTATTGCTTACCTGCCGCAGCTCACACAGGTCCAGAGCCGCCTGACAGTCTTCGAAATGGTCATGCTCGGCCTCGGCCGCCGGCTTTCCTGGCGAGTGACGCCCGACATTTTCGAGCGGGTCGATCAGACGCTTCACGCCATGCAGATCAGTCACCTTGCCGACCGTCCTGTTGCCTCGCTTTCGGGCGGCCAAAAGCAGCTCGTTTTCATGGCGCAGGCCTTTGTTTCCCGTCCCCGCGTGCTGCTGCTCGATGAACCTACTTCTGCGCTCGACCTGAGACATCAGCTGATCGTCATGCAGGCCGCCCGCAGCTATGCCAAAACAACCGGCGCAGCCGTCCTTGCCATTGTTCACGACTTGATGCTCGCGGCTCGATTCTCCGACAAGCTCCTCATGCTGGGCGACGGCACCATTCGCCGATTTGCCGCTCCGGCTGAGGTACTCACGCCCGAAGAGCTGGCGGTCGTTTATCGCGTGGAAGCCGCGGTTGAACGCTCTCAAGAGGGGCTTCTCACCGTGATCCCCATGACGCCGCTTGATGTTGACGACGGCACACACGGCCACGGCCCCCATCCGCACGCGCATGACCCTGCCTGCACGCATTCGAGCAGTTCCGATCAACACGACCACCGCATTCGCCATGACGACGACCACCCCCATCTGTGAAACCGCTTCCGTTAAATCCTCAGCCTCTTTGGGCGACAAAGTTTCGAGCTACTGGAACACTCGTGCCGAAGGCTACAGCCTGCGCACCGCTGACGAACTCAACGGCCCCCGCGGAGCGCATTGGCAAGAACGGCTGCTCAGCAATCTGCGCGGCGTTCCGTCGGGCGGTTCGGTGCTCGACGTTGGCTGCGGACCGGCGCTTCTGGCCATTACCGCTGCCCGATGCGGCTGGAAAGCTTATGGCTGCGACTCCAGCCCTGAAATGCTCCGGCGCGCTCTTGAGAATGCGAAGACGGCCGGGGCTGATGTGACGTTTTGTCAATGCGACGCCGCAACGCTCCCTTTTGCCGACGAAACCTTCGACGCCGTCATCTCCCGCAATGTGCTGTGGAATCTGCCTCATCCGGAAAGGGCGCTCAAGGAATGGATGCGCGTACTTAAACCCGGCGGCCGTCTCCTTTATGAGGACGGCAATCATTACCGCCATCTTGTGGATCCGCTCTTTAAACGTCATCACGACAACATGCCTGCGCCCTTCGGTCACCAGCCGCAGTACATGCTCAACGTGGATACTTCGGCGATTGACGCCATTGCCCAGACGCTGCCGCTTACACAGGAACTTCGTCCGCAATGGGATTTGCATGCGCTCATCGATCTGGGATTCACCGAAACACAGGTGATCGAACCGAGCCTCGCTGAAGTCTCGGATCCTCTGTCGGGGAAAAGCATCCGCATCGTCACCGATTTCGTCGCAGCAGCGACAAAACCCGCGGCTGCCGCCTTCTCGAATGTCACAGCTGCGACCTGAATGCCCTGAAACACCATCAGCCGCTCTATCTTCATCAACCTTTGCGCTTTCGGAGTGCCTCATGCTTACTCGCCGTACGCTTCTTCTTTCCGCAGCTGCCGCATCCTTGGCGATGCTGCCTTTTGCCAGTTTTGCCGCTGAAGCCGCCGCCGGCGAAGCGGCATTGGGCAACGCCGCCCTGCCGCCGGCGGGCAGCTGGCCCGTCACCTTCAAGGATCTCGCGGGACGCACCGTCACCCTCACTCAGGAGCCGCAGCGGATCATCGTCGCCAACTACATTCAGAACTTCATGCTCGTAGGCGGCCGAGACGCCCTCAAACGCGTTGTCGGCATGACGCAGGATCATTGGGAATCCACCCGCATGGGCGAATATCAGGTCTTTACCACAGCCTACCCGGAACTGAAGTCCATTCCTTCCATCGGCGGATTTCACGACGACATCCTCAATTCTGAAAAGATCATTGCTTTGAAACCCGATGCGATGATCATCAACCGTACGCAGTTCGCAGCCAACACTCAGCGTATTGAAGTGTTTGAGCGCGCCGGCATCCGTGTGATCGTCACCGACTACCACGCCATGAAGCTTGAGAACCATGTGCTCAGCACACGCATCATCGGCCGCATGCTGGGTCGGGACACCGTCGCCGAGGAACTCTGCCGCAAAGCCATTGACGGCCTCAAGGACGTTGACGCACGCGTTGCCCGAGCCTCTGCCGGCAAGAAGCCGCCCAAGGTTTATATGGAACTCGGCAGCAAAGGCGTCGGCAACTACGGCAACACCTACAACTCCACCATCCTTTGGGGCGCTATGCTCGCCCGCGTGGGCGCCGACAGCATCTCAGCCAACAACCGCGAGCCCTACAGCGCTGCTACGCGTGAGTACGTCATCTCACAGAACCCGGAGATCATTATCATCGGCGGCTCGAGGTGGTCGGGCGGCGCGAGCGACCAGATGCAGATGGGCTTCACGGTCGACCGCAAGACCGCGGAAAAGTGTCTCGAAGCCTTTATGCACCGCTCGCTCTGGCAAAATCTCCCGGCCGTGAAAAATCGGCGCTTCTACGCCGTCGACCACGGGAGTCTGCGTTCCATCATTGACTGGCACATGAGCGCTTTTATCGCCAAAGTCTGCTGGCCGGAAGGCTTTGCCGACATGGATCCGGAAGCCGGCATCGTCGCCGACTATAAGCACTATCTTCCGGATTTGGATCCGGCCGGCACATTTACGCTGGCGCTCGGAAACTAACCGCAGAGCCCCGCGCGTTTGAATGGGGTGCGGCCGCCGGCTCTAGGCTGGAGGCCGCTTTTTAATGCTGTTTGTACGTTTGGCCGGCAGACGTGCTCATGCCGAATGCATGCCGCCCATGACCGCAGTCAGCCAATCAGCCCTTAAGCACTCGGCTGCAGGTGCAGCCGCCGCCTTCTTTTCCGGTTTCATCCGCAGCAGGGCCGTAAGTCCGGACAGCTTTGGCGAGCAGTGCTTCAAGCTGATCAGCCTCATCCTCTGTGAGCGACCCCAAAATGCGTTCGTTCATGCGGGTTGAAATATCGGCCATGATGGGTTTGAGCGCACGGCCTTTTTCCGTGAGCATGATGATGCTCGCTCGGCCGTCGGATTCACTGGGGAGCCGATCGACGTAGCCCTGCTTGGCAAGTCGATCGAGCATGACGCAGGTCGTCGACTTCGTACGGCGAATCTTCTGCGCAACCGCCGTGAGACTCAAACCTTCCTGCTGAAAGAGCACCTGGAAGATGTCTCCGCAGCTCGTCGTCAATTCGTCAAGGCCGGCCTTTTTCATCTCAGTGAGCAGGAAACGGCGGCCCTCTTCATGCATGCGGGCTGCGTAAGCAAGTATGGGACGGTCTTCCTTCATTGGCTCTTCTTATTGTTGACAGCTGAATGCCAGTCGCTTTTCAAAAGCGACTTCAGCTCGTTATGAATATTCTAAGAATTATAAGACTGGGGATTTTCTTCGATTCGGACAGCACCTGCAAATAACCGCACAACGATGTGTAATACGTAAATATGTATGACGTCTTGGCAGTATTCAGCCTAAATTTGTCCGTACTCAACGCACTTTGAAGCCAAATCAGAGCAATTCTGGTAGTCCATATCGTCAGCGAAACCGCACTGCACGCACGGATGCTCTCCTTTGAACTGCTCGAAAAATTTGAGGAGAGCGGTTTCACCCACCCCCTGCTGGCTCCTCACTTTATGAGCGAACAAACAGTCAGTGCGCATCAGCCCGGGAAATCCGCACCCGCTCGATACGGCTGCGGGTTGCTTTAACCACATCGAACCGCAGTCCGCTGAATGTGATGGACTCTCCGGCTGACGGAATCCGCCCGAACTTCTCCAAGAGCAACCCGGCGAGCGTTGCGCAGCTGTCATTTTCGGGACGCAGCCCGCTCACCTGTGTGGTCTGTTCGACCAAGAAGAGATCGGCAGCGCCCTCTGCCGACCAGCCTCCCGCGATCGGTTCGATAAAGCGTCCTTCGTTTTCATCCGGAAAATCACCCGCAATCGCTTCCAAAAGATCATGCGTCGTCACTAAGCCCTGAATAATGCCGAATTCGTCAGCCACCAAAATAATGTGATGGTTGCCCTCTTGGAAATTCCTCATCAATCCAATCACACTGACCGTTTCCGGCACCACCAATGCACGACGGCGCCGAGCAATATCGGCAATAGCCACAGGATTGAGCGTATCGCCAGCTAAATCCTTCGCTTTTAATATCCCGATCACATTGTCAAGCGACCCCTCACAAACGGGATAGCAGCTGTGCGGCTCACGCTTGATCAGCGCGGCGATCTCCGATGCGGGATGTTCTAGATCGATCCAGACCACATCGCAGCGCGGCGTCATGATGGTTTTGACCGTACGTTCCGCCAAGGAAAGCACGCCTTCAACCATGTGCCGTTCCTCCTCAGCAAAAACATCAGGCTTGCGGTCTGCAGCAGCGCCTTCGGCAGCCGTGTCAACCTTCTCGCCAGGCCGGCCCATCAAATTCACAATCGCCGAAAGCGTGCGTGCGCGAAAGGGGAGCTTCTCCGTATGCTTACGAAGATTGCGGGCAGCCAATTGGTTGAAGAACTCAATCATGACCGAGAAGCCAATGGCGGCGTAGAGATAGCCCTTCGGTATATGGAAGCCGAACCCGTCAGCCACGAGTGAGAGGCCGATCATGAGCAAAAACGACAGGCACAAAACCACCACGGTGGGATGAGCGTTGACGAAAGCCGTCAGCGGACGGCTGGCGAGCATCATGACGCCGATGGCAATCACTACCGCTGCCATCATCACCCCCAGATTGTCCACCATGCCGACGGCCGTAATAATGGAATCCAAGGAGAAGATCGCATCCAAAATCAAAATCTGGACGATCACCAGCCAAAAACTTGTCGCAGAACCCGCCGTGCTGTCTTCATGCGGACGCGCTTCCAATCGTTCATGAAGTTCTGAAGTGGCTTTAAAAAGCAAGAAGAGCCCGCCGGCGCAAAGAATGAGGTCGCGCAGGGAAAACGGGTGCCCCCAGAGCGTGAAAAGCGGCGCTGTCAGCCCCACCAGCCAGCTCATCACCGAAAGCAAAGCCAGCCGCAGGAAAATAGCCATGCCTAAACCGGTATAAAGCGCACGATCTTGCTGCTTTGCCGGCAGTTTTTTGGCCAGAATGGCAATAAAAACCAAATTGTCGATGCCGAGCACCAGCTCGAGCACAACAAGCGTCAAAAGTCCAACCCACAGGGTGGGATCAAAAAGAAATTCCATCAGCAGCAACAGAGCGGCTCTCGAATCAGCCGCGGAAGTCCCCAAAACACAAAAGATTTTTATAACAAAGATACAAAAAAACCATGATTTCGGCTGCCTCGGATGATGAGGCGACTACTCTCATGGTTTTACATGTTGGAGATTATATCCCAAGCGCCCGGAAACTCGCTCCGGGAGGTCCTGACACAATCACCCGTACGCTGCCGGGCGCACTGAAAAAAAACTCACCTAAAGCACTAGCTCTAGGTGAGTTTTCAATGGTTTGACTTTTATTTGGAATTAATGCTCGTCACCGCCGGCGTGCTTAAACATGCGCAGACCCGTGGTCATGGACGAGAGCGTGGTGCAGCCGCCCATGATGTCTTCTCGGAAGGACATGTACATATGCGCGATGGTGAAGATAATCAGCACGTACATCAGTGCATGGTGCACCGTACGCACGGCCTGAGCATCGCCAAAGAGCGTGAACACCCATCCGAACCAGGCCATCCAGCTCGTGTCGGCACCCCAGGCCTGAGCATAAAGCGCAAGACCCGTGATGATGAGGAGGATGCTGCCCAACACAAAGAAGCCGAACATGGCGAGCTGCGCGAGCGGATTGTGACCCGCGTACTCTGCGCTCGTCTTCTTCATGAAGAGGTAATAGGCAACCTGACCGAAAACGCCCTTCCACCACTTCCACGACCAAAGCGGCGGAATGAAGATCTGACGCGAGTACTTGTTCCCGACGACCGCCCAGTAGAGACGGTAGATGAAAAGCACCGTGTAGATGATGCCGGCCGCAAAGTGCGCAAAGCGGATGTAGGCGAAGTCATAGGTAGCCCATGTATCGCCGAGATTGGAAACCAAAGGCGCCCCAATGAGGAACCCGGTCACAATCATCACGAACATGCAGACCATCATGGCCCAGTGCCACACTCGAACCGGCGCCTCCCAGACATAAAGCGGGTGCGTACCCGCACTCATGTCTACTTCGTAGGTGACTGGATCGATTTTCATAGGTCCTCCTTGACCTCAGCACACCTGCACGGACGTAAGCTCTTCGCCTTCGGGCGAGTAGAGATGCGTAGCGCAGGCAAGGCACGGGTCGAAGCTGTGGATCGTACGGATGATCTCCAGCGGACGCTTCGGATCAGCGAGCGGCGTACCAATAAGCGAAAGCTCATAGGTACCCTTCTGCCCTTCACTGGAGCGCGGCGAAGCATTCCAGGTCGTGGGCACCACCGCCTGCCAGTTTTCGAGGCGGCCGTTCTTGATGACGCAGTAGTGCGCGAGTGCGCCGCGCGGAGCTTCGCACGGACCCACGCCGCGGCATTCCTTCGGCCAAGTCTTGGGTTCCCAGAACTCCATATTGGCCGCAGTTTCGTCGCCGGCCTTGATGTTGGCCGTCAGGTCATCAATGTACTGTGCGAGCTTGTGCGTCATCCACTGGCACTCAAGCGCACGGGCAGCATGACGGCCGAGTGTGGAGAAGGCCGCTTCGAGCGGGAGATTCAATTCCTTGAGAAGTTCGAGAGCCGGTTCCTTAAAGTGCGGAACGTTCTTAGCGATGCCGATCACCATACGGGCAAGCGGGCCCACTTCCATCATGTGACCTCGCCAGCGCGGGCTCTTGATCCAGGAATACTTGCCGTCCGGAGCGAGCCAGTTGAACTTCGTTTCCGTACCGTCGCTTCCCGGCGGGAGTTCGTAGTGCTGGTCAGTAATGCCGTCCCACGGATGCAGACCTTTGTCGGCTTCCGGATACTTGTACCAGGAGTGGTCAACAAATTCCTGAACCTGCTCGGGATCGCGCGTGTCAACATCAAAGACTTCGTTGAGGTTGCCGTTGAGAATGGCGCCGCGGGGAATCTGAATCGACTTGTCAGAATAGTCGTTAGCGATTTCGGGGAAGTCACCGTAAGACAACATGTTGATGCCGGCGAGCCCCTTGCCGTACTTGAACCAATCCGGATAGAAGGATGCAATAGCCTTAATGTCCGGGATATAGACGTTCGCGACGACATCGATGGCATGCTGGGCGACTTGACGCATATAGTTAAGCGTCACTTCGTTTACCATTGTGCCCTGGGCGCCCGTATCGTGGACGTTGATCGGGCAGGCGACGCCGCCCACAAGATAGTTCGGATGCGGGTTCTTGCCGCCCAGAATCGTATGAATGCGCACAACTTCACGCTGGAAGTCGAGCACTTCAAGGTAATGAGCGACCGCAAGCAGATTCACGGCCGGCGGAAGCTTCATGGCGGGATGGCCCCAATAGCCCTTATTGAAAATCGAGAGCTGTCCCGATTCAACGAGCTTCTTCACGCGGTTCTGCACATCGCGGAAGTAACCGACAGCTGCGAGCGGATGGCGCGGCGAAATCTTTTGCTGGATAGCAGCCGTTTCGCGCGGATCGGCATCGAGCGCGCTGACAACGTCCACCCAGTCGAGCGCTGAAAGCTGATAGAAGTGAACGATATGGTCATGAATGTAGAGCGTGGCATTCAGGATGTTGCGGATCAGATTGGCGTTCTTTGGAATCTTGATGCCGATCGCATCCTCAACGGCACGCACGGCCGAAAGCGCGTGAATACCCGTACAGACGCCGCAGATGCGTTCAACGAACGCCCAGGCGTCGCGGGGATCGCGGCCCTTCAAAATGACTTCGAGGCCGCGCCACATCGTGCCGGTGCTCATGGAGTCGACAATCTTGCCGTCATCGCCCAGCACTGCCTGCACGCGCAGGTGACCTTCAATGCGGGTGACCGGGTCGACTACGATTCTGCGTTCGCTCATTATTCCTTACCTCCGATTTCCTTATTGGTCTTGGCGCGCGCCTGAGCAACCGCCGAGAGCGCAGCATGCGCTGCAGCTGCAGCGCCCACCACTGCAACAGTGGCGAGGCCGACCTTGTCGACCGTGCCTTCAACGCCCGCAAAGATCGGGGGCAGAACGGTCGTTTCGTGTTCGTAGAAGCTGCCCTTGTCAAAGAAGTTGGGTTCAGCGCAGCCAATGCAGCCGTGGCCGGACTTAACAGGCCAGGACAGCCCTTCGTTCCACTGAATCGTGGAGCAAGGCGCATAGGTCGTCGGACCCTTGCAGCCGACCTTATAGAGGCAGTAGCCGAGCTTGGCGCCCTGATCATCAAACTTCTCGGCGAACTGACCGGCGTCGAAGTGACCGCGGCGATAGCACTTGTCGTGAATGCGCTGGCCGTAGAACATCTTCGGACGGCCGAGACGGTCGAGCGGCGGGAGACGATCGTAGGTGAGGATGTAGGTAATGACCGAGGTCATCACTTCCGGAATCGGAGGGCAGCCCGGCACCAGGACGATGGGCTTGTCAGTGATCACTTCCGTGATCGGCACGCATTCCGTGGGATTGGGCTTGGCAGCCTGCACGCAGCCCCAGGCGGCGCAGGAACCCCAGCCGATCACAGCCTTGGCGCCTTCGGCGACATGCTTGATCTTATTGAGGAAGATTTCGCCGTTAGGTACGCAGTTAATGCCGCCCTGATGAAGCGGAATGTTGCCCTCGACAGCCAGGATGTAGTTGCCCTTGTACTTTTCGATTGTCTCGTGCAGCGACTCTTCTGCCTGTTCGCCGGCAGCGGCCATAATCGTGTCGTCGTAGTCGAGCGACACCATGTTCGTCACCACATCGGCGACGATCGGCGTATAGGATCGGATGAAGGCTTCAGAGCAGCAGGTGCATTCCAGGCCGTGGAGCCAGATAACGGGCGTGCGTGGTTTGGTTTCCATCGCATGGACGATTTCCTGCGCACCGGCGCTCCCGAGTCCAAGGCTCGCCGCAGTGAGCGAGCAGAACTGCAGGAAGCTGCGGCGGCTGATGCCGCGGCGGCGCAGCGCCTCGTATTGCGTTTCAAACATGTTGGTCTCCCCTCGTTAGAGAAAAGCGGGTCGAGCTTGGAAACCGGCTGGAGGGTGCGCCGGAGGCAAGCTTCTTTTCATTCTGCCGCGATTAAGGATTTAAGACTACTTTTGCCAAAATCTTTTTTCCCGCGATATCGAGAAATAGCGAAAAGGTTCTGAAAACACTTGTCGCTGCAGCTGGTGAGAAGATTAAAACCCAAAATTGTTCTGCGCATCCCCCCTAATGCTCGCTTCGCATAGGCCAAAAGTACTAGCAAGGTGTAGAGCCAAGCATTTTCTGAATAATCAATGTAATTGGAAAACACTATTAGCTCTTCAAGGTACGCCATTCCGTTTTCAAATATCGTTTTGGCGGCCGTTTCGTTTTCAACAAAATGGCTCTCCCAAAGAGGACGGACGTTTTGCGCTTCTACTGCTTAAAGATTAGGAAAGCGTATTCCTTCGACGGATTGGCGCTCGGCCGGCGGCCTTCTATACTCGGGGAGCAAAAAAACAGACTGCGCCTTTTGCCTGAATCAGGGGCGTCCGTTAAGGACGGCAAAAGAGGCCGCAGCTGCCGGCCGGTCATCCCGCCGCTTCGGCACCATGGACGCGTCGCATGCCGTCAGCAGACGCAAAACGTCTTCCATGCCGGAGCCGATCGAGTTTTGATGACCTTCCGGCAATATGGAGAAGTGAGGAGAAAGATCCATGACCGAAGCGCAACGCGAGAATCCGAGCAGACGCCTGCGCGTTTTTACGCAGTCGCCGGCGGAGTTTTTCGACGAAGGTCTCCGGCAGATTGAAAAAACGCGCATGGCGGGTCTCCCGATCCTCAACCCCAAGCTCGTTGTGCGCTCTGCCGGCTGGCGGCGCTGGGGCAACGACTGGATCGGCGTAGTGACGACGCCCTGGGCAGTGCTTGGCATTTATGCCTGCGGGTCAAGAGAAGGATGGGTAGACGTTCCTGCCGACCGCACCCGAATCATTGAACTGCCGGCGGGCGACTTTCCATTTCGGGCCGTTGAAGATCCGATTTTGGGGCGGTGCCTCTTTTTGTCGCTCAAGAGCCCGCTCCTTGATGTGGGCGATCAGGAAACCGCTGACCTCATCGGCAAAATCACTTTAGACACGCTCTTTAAGGCACAGTCCATTCCGGAGGACGATGAAGACGCAGTCGCCTGGGTGCCGCCGACCGCGGACGGCCAGCTTCGCCGCGTCATTCCGATTCGAATGACCCCGCCCAAGAACATTGAAGCAACGCCGCCCCTAACGCCGCCCAAGCCGGAACCTCAGCCCGCTGAACGCGAATCCTTCTTCGATAAGCTCGAAGAGCCCGTATCGCGCCGCGAACTCTTCGGCCGCCGCAAAAAGGCGGAGCCCTCGGATGATGCGCCCGGCGCTCCTGAAGCGCCCCTCATCAGCAGAGATACGACGCATGCCGGCAACGGCGCAGGAGATCCGCTTCGCCCAACGTCTCACTCGGAGGGCATCAAGCCATGATCATTGATGATGCCTCCATCCGCGTTCATATCAAGTCAAAGCCCTGCAGCCGAGCGACGGCAGTCGTTTCCTCAACGCGCACCAATGCTGTTGCGCGCGCGGCATCGCTGCCGGAAAACCGCGGAAAAGTTCGCCGGATGCTGACGCTCCTTTATGGCCTATGTCCGCTCGCTCATCTGGCCGCGTTTGAGGGCGCTTTGTCGGCAGCCCGCGGTGAAGATGAAAAACTTGACGGCTCTAAGCTCGAACGTCAGCGTCTCTTGGCGGATGCCGTGCGGCTTGAGGGGCTGACGGAAAACCTCCGCGTTCTGCTTTTGGAAGCCTCTCGTCTGGAGCTTGAAAGCGAAGCGCTCAATGTCATGCCGGGAGATTTGCCGCCGGCACCGTCTCTTGAACCCGTTGACGCTCGTGCTGTCGGGCGTCTGCGCGCCGTCCTTTCTCAGGCAGCCAGCGCTTTGCTTAAGCTCCCGATGAGCAGCACGTGGTCGGAAACGGAACACAATTTAGCTCAGCGCACGCGGGCCGAGCTCTCGGCCTCCATGAATGCCGCTGCAGCCATAGCTCAAACAAGCCTTTGGGGAATGCCGCCGGAGGATTTCTGCAGCTTAGTCGAAAAACCCGATGATGAAGCGGCAGCTGCCATAATGCAGTGGGCGAAGACTTACGCGGCAAAACTGCCCGCTGCCCACCTGCTTGCCTCCATGCTCGCCTGCGCTGAAACGCTTGACCCGCGGGCCTTCCCGGAATCCGAAATTCCGCCGCTCCCGCATCACACCGCGCTCGAAAGGCAGGCCTTCAGCGAAGAGCTCTGCTACCGCATGCTCCATGACCCGGGTTTTGACCTTGCGCCTTTCTGGCAGGGCACGCCGCGGCTCACCGGTTCCGCAGCACGGCTTCGGAACCACCCGGTTGTGGAGGGGCTCCTCAGCCGCTTCGGCTGCAAGCCCGCAGTACTGATGGCTGCGCGCATCGTCGAAACTGCTGAAGTACTTCGCGCCTACCGGGCCTGCACGATGTGCCGGGAAGCCCGAGATGAAGCGCTCGAAGCGGGCGACGCCTTTACTCATATCCTTTCGGCCTCGTCGCCCGCCGACGGCACGGGAATCTGTCTCGTTGAGACCGCTCGGGGACTCCTCGCCCATGCGGCGGCCGTCTCTGCGCAGGGCGAGCTCACTGCACTGCGCATCACCTCTCCCACGGAGTGGCAATTCTCTCCCAATGGTCCGGGTCAGCGCATTGCCCGGCCGGTGGTAAAGGAACTCCGTTTTCCTCAGAACGATCTTGAACGCCGCAAGCTTGAGGTCCGTGTGCGCCGTGCGCTCTTTGCGCTCGATGCCTGCGTGCCGATCACATTTGCCTATACGCCCGCGGTGGGAACACAGGCTCAGGATGCCGCTCTCGAAGCGATGCGCCGGCCGGCAGCTCCCCGCACGGAGCGCACGGACAACGGTGTTCGTGCGCCGCAGACTGCAGCGGCTTATAGTGATGCCGCCTATGAACTGATTGGAGTGCCGAGCAATGCATGAACTTTCCATAGCCGAAGGCATCATCGAAATTGTTGAACGCACGGCCAATGCCAACCATGTCCGGCACGTGAAGACCGTGCGTGTCTCCATCGGCGAACTCGCCGGCGTTGACATTCCCAGTCTCGAATTTGCCTGGCAGTCAGTGCGTAAGGGCGGTGTCGCCCAAAACGCCGAACTTGAAATTGAACGGCCGAACGGCGAAGCTTGGTGCCTTCAATGCCAAAAAAACATTCCGCTTCACCGCTACGGCGATCCCTGCCCCGACTGCGGCGGCTATCAGCTTGCCGCGACGGGAGGAACGGAAATGCGCGTGATCGACATTCTTGAAGCTGCTGACGACCCTGCGGACAGTCACGGCTGAAGTCCAGAACGCCGGCACACGCCCCTAACCCTTTTTTGAGTCCTCTTTTCGCCATACGAACAAAAAGAACTGCAGAAAATCGCCATGCTGCCTTCGCGGCAAATGAGCGCTCTGCAGACTTCAGATGAATAGGAAGAAAATCCATGTGCACCACTTGCGGCTGCGGCCATTCCGGCCCACATATGCATGAACATGTTGACGCCGACGGCAACGTGACGTTCACGGTTCATGACCATGACCACGACCATGATCACGGACATACCCACGATCATGAACATGCTCATGCCCATCCGCACGACCACAGTCACGGGCATGACCATCCGGCGCATTCGCACGATGCGGATATGTCCGCCGGCCGCGCCATTTCGATTGAAGAGGACATTCTGGCGCGCAACGATGCCGTAGCCGCCAAGAACCGCGCGCTCTTCGCCAAACTCGGTGCGCTTGCGCTCAACCTCGTCTCGAGCCCGGGATCGGGAAAGACCGAACTCCTCTGCGCAACGCTCAAGGCGCTCTCCGATGTGCCCACCATGGTGATTGAAGGCGACCAAGAAACCGACAACGATGCGGACCGCATTCGTGCGACCGGCACCCGTGCGCTGCAAATCAATACCGGCAAGGGCTGCCATCTGGATGCGGCCATGATTGAACGTGCGCTTGACGCACTCCCGCCCGCTGAACACTCAGTAGTCTTTATCGAAAACGTCGGCAACCTCGTCTGCCCGGCTGAATTTGATCTCGGCGAAGCGCATAAAGTGGCAGTGCTCTCTGTCACCGAAGGCGACGACAAGCCGCTCAAATACCCCGACATGTTCCGCGCGAGCGACCTGGTGATCATCAATAAGATTGATCTTTTGCCCTATGTTCGCTTTGACGCTGAACGCGCCGCAGCCAATGTGCTGCGCGTCAATCCCAGAGCCAAGGTGCTCCAGCTCTCAGCCACCACAGGCGAAGGATTGGAAAAGTGGCTTGCTTGGGTAAAGGCTCAGCTCGTGCTCGCAAGCCTCTGACGGCCTTCCTGATGAAGGAGCCTGAGGCCGCTGCTTAAAAGCCGTCTCCGAGCTCCTTCACGAGCATTCAGTCCATAAAGAGAACATCGTGACCCCGACCAACGTCAATGCTAAAGACATTGAAGCCCGACTTGTACGCGTGAACGGCCTCGTTCAAGGCGTGGGCTTTCGCCCGACGGTCTGGCGCATTGCCGCGGCACTTAACCTTCGCGGCGAAGTCTTCAATGACCCGCAGGGGGTGGGCGTCCGTCTGGAGGGGAATCCGCAGGCTTTGGATGCTTTTCCGGCTGCGCTGCGCCGCGAATGCCCGCCCTTGGCCCGCATCGATACGCTTGAAGTTTTTCCGGCGGAGACGGTCGGTTTTACGGATTTCCGAATCGTTAAAAGCGAAACCGCAGGTGAAGTCTCAACGATGATCACTCCGGATGCATCTGTGTGCCGGGCATGCCTCACAGAGGTCTTCACGCCGGCCAATCGCCGCTCTCGCTACGCCTTCACCAACTGCACGCACTGCGGTCCGCGCTTTACGATTACGCGCGCCCTTCCCTACGATCGTCCGCAGACGTCCATGGCGGTGTTTCCGATGTGTCCGGCCTGTCTGAAGGAATATGAAAACCCTGCTGACCGGCGCTTTCATGCTCAGCCTAATGCCTGCCCGGTGTGCGGACCAGAGTTGTCGTGGACGGATGCCGGAGGCCGCTCGATTCCTAATGCCGGTGACCCTATTCGTGCTGCCGCCGCAGCGATTGCCCGCGGCGAAATTGTTGCGGTTAAGGGGATCGGAGGCTTTCACCTCGTCTGCGACGCACGGAACCCTCTGGCGGTTGAACGGCTGCGCGCCCGTAAGGGCCGCGGCGAGAAGCCGCTGGCAGTGATGGCCGCAAACACTCAGTCCATTCGCGAGTTTGTGCATGTCTCGGCAGCGGAAGAAAAGATGCTTCTTTCTCCCGCCCACCCCATCGTCCTCCTCGAACGCATCGAATCCGACGAAGACCCGACGAAGCCGCGCCTTGAACTGCCGGGCATCGCCGACGGGATCAGCGAACTTGGCGTCATGCTGCCTTATACGCCGCTCCATGCGCTTCTTTTCCATGCGCTTGAATGTGAACCCGCCGAGGCGGATTGGTTTGAAAACCGTCTCTGCCGGTCACTCCTCGTCATGACGAGCGCCAATCCCGGTGGAGAGCCTCTTGTGATTGACAACGACGAAGCCGTGCTTCGTCTTGGGCAGATTGCAGACAAGTTCCTCATGCATAACCGTGAGATTCTCATCCGGTGCGATGATTCGGTTGTGCGTTTTGTGAACGACTTGCCGCTCTGGGTGCGCCGCGGACGCGGCGTCACGCCCGAAGCAGTGCAGATTCAAGCGGTGCCCGCCGCCCAAGGGTGCCGTGCGCCGCATGCCGTATTGGCCGCGGGGAGTTTCTTAAAGAACGCGGCTGCGCTCACCCGCGGCAGCGAACTTTTCCTCACGCAGCACATCGGTGATCTGGAAAATGTGGCGAGCTGCCAGGCACTCGAGCTCGCTGCCGAGCACCTCGAAAAAATTCTCGATGAAGCGCCTGATGCTTATGCCTGCGACCTGCACCCGGACTTTTTCTCCACGCAGCTCGCACAAAAGCTTGCGCATAAGCACCAAAAACCTCTCGTCGCCATTGCGCACCATGCCGCTCATATTGGAGCGGTAATGGCTGAAGCCGGCCGCAGCACACGCACCATCGGCGCGGCTTTGGACGGCGTTGGACTCGGTCCCGACGGCAGCGTTTGGGGCGGAGAACTCCTCGCCTGCTCGGCCGAAGGTTTTGAACGGCTGGGCACTCTGGAAGCGCTCCCGCTCCCGGGCGGCGACCGTGCGGCTCGGGAATGCTGGCGCATGGGCGCAGCGCTCCTGCTTTCGATCGATTGTGAAGATTGGATTGAGCCGCTGCTTTCCGGCCCCGAAGTGTCTCCTTGGATGCTCGCTGCGCTTCCCCGGCTGGCTGCCTCGCCCAATACGCCAAGAACCTCAGCGCTCGGCCGCTGGTTTGATGCCGCAGCAGCGCTTCTCGGACTCTGCCGCATTCAAAAGGACGAAGCCACCGCCGCCATGCGGCTCGAAAGCGCGGCGGCGCCGATCCTGCGGCACGTTCCTGAGACGCAGATTCTCGCCGGCTTTGACCCGACCTGGACAATCCAAGAGGGCGTACTCTCGCTCGCACCTTTCTGGAAGAGCTTCGCGGCTTTTCTGGCGCACCCGGAAGGCCGCACGAAGCGCCGTCAGGCTCAGGCCGCCGCTGCCTTTGAACTCGTTCTTTCTCGAGCGCTCGTCGACTGGATTGATGCCGCAACGCTCCATGACTCCGACCGCGCCAACGTTATGCTCTCGGGCGGGTGCTTTCTCAACCGAACACTGGCTTCAGCCGTTCCGGCCGGACTCCAAGCGCTCGGCATTGCTGCGCATCTGCCGCATGTCGTGCCGCCCGGGGACGGCGGCCTCGCGCTCGGTCAGGCTTGGCTCGCGTCCCTCGCTTTGGCTGAGGGTAGAGCCGAGTATCCTTACATTCAAGATAAAACCCTGTTCAATCACTCAAGAGACCCCGGCTGCAGCGAAAGTGCAACTTCCGCGGCAGCTCCGACCCGCGTCTGACGCGGCAGCGATTGAACTTTTTTCATTCAAGAGAATTTCATCATGTGTCTCGCAGTTCCTGCTCAGCTCACCACCGTATCGCCCGACGGCATGACCGCCGCCGCGATGATCGGCGGCATTGAAAAAGACGTGGACGTGTCCTTGATTGATGACCCGAAATCGGGCGACTGGGTGATCGTGCACGTGGGATTTGCACTCAACCGCATTGACGAAGCCGAAGCGCAGGAAACGCTCAAGGCGCTTGCCGCCTTGGCTGCCCCTTCTGCCGCTGCGGCATCGAACGACCCCGCCGCCCCGAGTGCTGACCAAGAGGAGATAACGGCGTGAAGTACGTCGACGAATACCGTTCCGGCGAAACCGCCAAGGGCATTGCCGCACGCATCCGCGAAGAAGCCGACCCCAAGCGTGAATACCGCTTCATGGAATTCTGCGGCGGCCACACCCACGTGCTCTCCCGCTGGGGCTTGGGCGACATCCTCCCTGAATCCATCCGCATGATTCACGGTCCGGGCTGTCCGGTGTGCGTGATGCCCATCGGCCGCATCGACATGGCGATGAACCTCGCACTGAACGAACATGTGATCCTCTGCACCTACGCCGACGCCATGCGCGTGCCGGCCTCCAAAGGCCGGTCGCTCTTTAAGTGTCGGGCCGAAGGCGGCGACGTGCGCATGATTTATTCGCCGATGGATGCGGTGAAGATTGCGCGCGAAAATCCTGACCGTCAGGTGGTCTTCTTTGCCATCGGCTTTGAAACCACAACGCCTCCGACGGCAGCTGCCATCCTCGCTGCGAAGCGGCTTGGGCTGAAGAATTTTTCCGTTTTCTGCTGCCACGTGCTCACGCCGGCGGCGATGGAGCATATTCTCCTCACCGCACCCGATCGTCCGGATGCGCCGAAGCTCAATGGCCTCGTGGGACCGGCGCACGTTTCCACCGTTATCGGCTGGAAGCCCTACGAACACTTTGCCCGCGACTGGAAGATTCCTGTGGTGGTCTGCGGCTTTGAGCCGCTCGATATGCTCTACTCGATCCTGATGCTTGTGCGTCAAGTGAACGACGGCAGAAGCGAAGTAGAAAACGAATTTATCCGCGCCGTCACGGAAAACGGCAGCCGCAAGGCCGTCGAGCTCATGGCGCAGGTCTTTGAGCCGCGCGAATCCTTTGAATGGCGCGGTCTCGGAACAGTACCCAAATCCGCCCTGCGGATTCGCCCGGAATATGCTGAATTTGACGCAGAAAAGCGCTTTTCAATGCCGGAAATCCGTGTGGCAGACAATAAGGCCTGTGAATGCGGCGCCATTTTGCGCGGTGAAAAAGAACCCAAGGACTGCCGGCTCTTTGGTACGGTCTGCACACCGGCGCATCCGATCGGAGCCTGCATGGTATCTTCCGAAGGCGCCTGCGCCGCGTACTACAGCTACGGCCGTCACAGCACGATTGAAATTCAGAAAAACGCCTGATCTTGCGGCCCATCAGTGTCGCAAAACCTTTCAAGCGGAGAAAAACAATGACTCATGATCTCAAGGCAGAACGTGCAGGACTGGGACGGCGGCTGGATGTGCGCCGCGGCACCGTTGACATGACGCACGGTTCCGGCGGACGGGCTTCTGCTCAGCTTATCGGCGAACTCTTTGCCAAACACCTCACCAACGAGTGGCTCGCTCAGGGCCACGACGGCGCTGTCATGCCGCCTATCGTCAAACCGGTAGCCGTTTCCTGTGACGCCCATGTCGTTAAACCGCTCTTCTTTCCCGGCGGCGATATCGGCCGGCTTGCCGTGACCGGCACGGTGAATGACGTTGCCATGTGCGGCGCCAAGCCGCTCTGGCTTTCCGCGGCCTTTATTCTCGAAGAAGGTTTTCCGCTCGCTGATCTCGAGAAAATCGTGATCTCCATGGCCGAAACGGCCAAGGAAGCCGGCGTTGCCATCGTGACGGGAGACACCAAGGTCGTGGAAAAAGGACACGGCGACGGCGTCTACATCGCTACGACCGGCATCGGCGAGCGCCTCACTGATCATTTGGTTTCCGGCAAAGCAGCCCGTCCCGGCGACGTTGTGCTGGTTTCCGGCTCCATCGGTGATCACGGCATGACCGTAATGAGTCTGCGCGAAGGCATGACTTTCGGCACGACGCTTGTTTCCGACTGTGCGCCGCTCGGCCGCATGGTGGAAGCGATTGTTGCGGCAGCCCCCAATGTGCATGTGCTGCGTGACCCCACCCGCGGCGGTCTGGGGACAACATTGAATGAAATCGCTGCCGAATCTGAAGTGGGCATTCTGCTGCACGAAGCGGCCATCCCCGTGAAGGATGAAGTCCGCGCAGCCTGTGAATTCCTTGGACTCGATCCGCTTTTCAGCGCCTGCGAAGGCCGCCTGATCTGCATCGTTCCGGCCGATGAAGCCGATGCGGCGCTTGCCGCCATGAAGGCGGATCCGCATGGCGCGGGGGCCGCCAAAGTTGGTGAAGTGCGCTCCGAAGGACCGGGATTTGTAGAGATGGAAACCCTGATGGGCGGCCGCCGCATGGTCGACTGGCTTACCGGCGAGCAGCTTCCGCGCATCTGCTGATTCTGTCGAAAGAGCCGGATTTCAAAAAAGAGGCAGCTGAGCAAACCTTCTCAGCTGCCTCTTTTGAATTTGAGCGGTTGGTCTGCAGTCACCCGCGGATAACCACCCCCGCATCCGGCATAAAGGATGCATATATGGCTGCATCAGCATCCGCTAATTTCGTCCCGGGCAGGAACGGCACGGACATGGCAAAGGGCTTCATCTGCTCCAGACCGGGAATCACAACTTCATAGTTGATGCGGTCGCCTTCAAACAGACGATTAACGATGCGCATGGCGATGCCGCCCCCATCCTGACTGAAGCCAAGATTTTCCGGACGAACCACGAGCAGCGCCTTTTCACCCTTTGCGGGCGGGTTCTGACGCCCCATGCGGGCCTTGAGCACAGCCTCTCCAATTTGAAAGCGGGCGTAGCCGTCTTCAGCATCCAAAAGCGTCCCGGGAATGAGATTGGCCTGACCGATGAAGTCCGCTACAAAGGGCGTTGCCGGATCTTCATAAAGTTCCATCGGCGTGCCGACCTGCTCGATGCGTCCGCGGTTCATCACCATAATGCGGTCCGACATAGTGAGCGCTTCCTTCTGGTCATGCGTGACATAGAGGCACGTGATGCGCAGATCCTGCTGGATGCGGCGGATTTCCGTACGCATGTGCAGACGCAGCTTTGCGTCCAAATTGGAAAGCGGCTCGTCCATCAGCAGAATCTTGGGCCTCAGCACCAGCACGCGCGCGAGCGCCACGCGCTGCTGTTCGCCGCCCGAGAGCTGATTGGGATAGCGCTGCTCGGCGTTCCCCAGGCCGACCATCGCCAAACCTTCGCGCACCTTCGAAGCGAGCGCGTCGCCCGACAGCCCGCGAATGCGCAGACCGTAGGCAACGTTCTCAAAAATCGTCATGTGAGGGAAAAGCGCGTAGTTCTGAAAGACAAATCCCATGTCGCGCTTATTGGCCGGCACCTGAGTAATATCGGTGCCGTCCACAATGATCTGCCCCGAAGACGGTATTTCAAATCCGGCGATCATTCTGAGCGTAGTGGTTTTGCCGCAGCCCGACGGGCCGAGAAACGTAAGGAACTCTCCGGGGCTGACCGTCAGGTTCACGTTGTCGACCGCCAAAAAAGTTTCGTTGTCTTTGACATACGTGCGGCAGATGCCGCGCAGTTCGAGTGAAATGGACATGATCAGTGAACTCCGATGGCGTCGCCGCTGCGGCAAAGTGCCCGAGCAAGCAGATTGATGACGCCCGAAGCAATGAAAACGAGAACGATAAGAACAATGGAGAAAGCGCAGGCCTGCGCGAACTGCAGCTCCGTCATGCATTCCAGAATGCGGGTGGTGATGAGCGTCCAGTGAACCGACACGAGGAAGATCGTCGCACTGATGGCCGTCATGGAATGGATGAAGAGATACCGCATGCCCGCGAGAATGGCCGGCAGCACCAGCGGAATCGTGATGGACGTAAAGGTCTTCACCGAAGAAGCGCCGAGACTGCGGCTCGCCTCTTCAATGGACGGATCGATCTGCGAAAGCGCTGCAATCACGTTGCGGATGCCCGCAGAGGAATAACGGAAGAGATAAGCCGCCACCAAGATGTAGATGGTGCCCGTGAGCATGATCGGCTTGTCGTTGAAAGCAATGATGTACGCAATGCCGACCACCGTACCGGGCAGCGTGTAATTGAGGAGCGACACCGTCTCCAGAATTCGGCTGCCGCGCACTTTAAGCCGCGCCGTGGCGTAGCCCACCAGTACAGCGAGCAAACCGCCCAGCGGCGTGCCGATGCAGGCAATCAGCAGCGTATCTTTAATCGCCTTGCTGCCGTGCGTGAAGACGTAGCTGTAATTTTCGAGCGTGATCTCGTTATTGACGCCCCAGACCTTCACCAGCGAACCCGTGAGGATGATGGCGTAGAGATAAAGAATGAAGGCAATCACCACGGCAACCGTCGCGACGATCCCCGAGGAAAGAAGCGGTCCGGGGCCTTTCACGCTGCTTCTGCCGCCGGCCTTGCCCGAAACTGTCACGTAACTCTTCTTGCCGACCCACCAGCGCTGCAGTGAATAAACGATGATGGCGGGAATGAGCAGCATGAATGAAAGCGCTGCGCCGCCCTTGAAGTCATACATGCCGGTGATGACCAGATAGGCCTGCGTCGGCAGCACCGGGAAGCTGTGACCGCCCAGCACCTGCGGCGTCGCAAAGTCTGCGAGCGAGCAGGAAAAAACGAGCAGAAATGCGTTGGCAATGCCCGGCGCCGCGAGGGGCAGCGTCACAGTGCGGAAGACCTTGAAGCTCGAAGCTCCGAGCGAATACGCCGCATCCTCCAGATTCGGATCTATACGCGCCAGAATCGTCGAGAGCGTCATGAACGCTACAGGAAAGAAGGTGAGCGTTTCTGAAATGAAAGTGCCCCAGAATCCATAGAAATTGAAGTTTCCGAGGCCGAAGAAGTCGAGCAGAATGCCGTTGGGTCCGAGCGAAAGCGTCAGCGCAATACTGCTTGTGAAGGGCGGAGAAATAAGCGGCAAGAGCGTTACGGCACTTACCGCGGCGCACAGCCATTTGGGCAGCGAGAGCCGCGTCACGGCAAAGGCAAAGATAAAACCCAGCACGGTTCCTGCGACGCCCACCGAACAGCCCAAAAGAATGCTGTTAACCGCCGCCTGCCGGTCATACCAGCTTTCCACGAAGGGGCGGAGGTTCTCAAGCGTGAAGCTCCCGTCGGCCGTAAAAGCCATTGCAAGCAGACGCACGAGCGGATAGACAACGAAGACAGCCAGCAAAACCCACAGCATCAATACCGTGAATCGGGATGCGGCATCGCCGCGTTGGGGCAGCGATTGAGTGTGTGCCATCGGATGAAGCACCCTAAAAACGAGACTCAAAGAAAAGCGGAGAGCGTCTTAAGTCAGACGATCTCTCCGCTTGGGCGAGGCAGTTAACGGATCACCTCGTTGATCCAGCGCTGAGTGAAGCGCTTGCGGTTGTCACCCTTCCACGTCACGTCGGTCGTGATCACGTTGATCTTCGAGAGATCCAGAATCGGATTCTGCGTTTCAACGTCCGTTCGAGCCGGTACATAGTTGATCTTGTTGGCGACGATGAATTCTGCAAAGCGCTTTGAGGTCGCCCAGTCGACGAACTTCTTGGCCTGCTCGTTATTCTTGCCGCCGGCAATAACGCCGGTCGCTTCAATGCCGAAGCTCACGCCGTCTTCCGGATACGTGATCTTCACCGGATAGCCCTGCTGAGCAATATCGAGTGCGTCAACGATGTAGAAGATGCCCGAGGCGCACTGCCCCGTCGCAATCGGCATTGCGCCGCCCGCGCCGCTCTTCGTGTACATCTGAATGTTGGCATTGAGCTTCTTCTGGAACGCAAAGGCTTCATCTTCGCCCATCACCTTGACGAGCGAATAAATACGTTCGGTAGCTGTGCCGGAAGTACGCGCGTCAGCCATCTGCAGACCGTTCTTATAGCGGGGATCGAGGAGATCAGCCCACTTTGTCGGCGCCTGCATGCCGTTCTTTTCGAGGAACTTGGTATTCTTTAAGAAGCAGGGCGGAATGATGGCTGTGCCCGTCCAGTGGTTCCCTGGATCACGGAGGTTGGCCGGAATGGCGTCAGAATCCTTCGGGCGGTAGGCTTCAAAAATGCCTTCCTTGATGCCGGCCGCATACGTGTCGGCCGGTCCGCCGAGCATAACGTCGACTTGAGGGTTCTTCTTTTCCGCGGTCAGGCGAGCCAAGGCCTCACCGGAAGAAAAGCGCAGGAAATTCACTTTGATGCCGGTGTCTTTGGTGAACTCAGCGAAGATTTTCGAAGCATACTTTTCAGGCATGATCGAGTACGCGTTCAGCTCTTCTGCGTTCACAGCACCTGTGACAAGGCAAAAACCCGCAATAAGAATGGGAAACTTAAAACCCATGGCGTTTACTCCTGGCAGCGAATGGTTTTTGATCCGACGAAATGTCATCAAACATATCCGTCAGAACCTTGCAAATTGTAACGGCAGAACAATGGATTCGAACATCCCTGAGAAGCACTTGTCTGCCTTTTGGATGCTGTCCGACCAAAGAAAAACGCACCTAGCTTTTTTAGGAAACTAGGTGCGTTTTGCCAAGAACTAAGAGATTAGAAGAACGTTCTCAAACCAATGTTCCAGCGATAGTTGGCGTTCACTTCCGCACCAGAGGTGCGTTCGAGATCAACGTAGCCATAAGCATTCTTGCAGAGACGGAAATTGCCGCCAACGCCATACTCAACCCACGTTCCGCCGATATCCGAGTGCATGGTATTCAGAGCCGTGCCGTTCGTTGCCACGGCATCCATTTCACCCTGGAAGTCATGTGCGACGGAGAACTTCGCATAGATATTGCCTTTGTTTTCCGGGAACTTGAAACCTGCACGCACACCAGCACGGCCGATCAGCGTGTCGAAGTCGTCCTGCTTAACAGTCACGCCGTTTGCTGCCGTGAACGTATCACCGGCTACCCGGCCATAGGAGAGTTCAACCTGAGGCTCGACAAAGGCCAGATCATTCAAATCAAAGCGCCAGCCGAACTCTGCCGAAAGCGAATAGGCATTGTTGTCAAACGATCCGTCAAAGCCGTTAAGCGAGAAGTCAGTGTCAAGACGCACATATTTGGCGATCACGTCCAGGAACATGCCGTTCTCAGCCATCCACGTGCCATAGATGCCAAGACCGTATGCATTATTGTCAGCATCACCGTTGTTATATTCGGCAGAGCCGTTTGTATAGTTGAAGGCTGCGCCTACCTTGAAGCCGGGAGCGACCTCAAAGTCAGACCCCACTTGAATGGAGTTGCTCTTTTGCTTAACATTCTGGTCGCCATACTGAAGTTCTGAACCATAAACACGTGCCCAAGCGCCGATTGTGCCTTCTGAGTCACGCAGCTCACCCATACGTTTCGTGAGGTCGTTCATTTCGTGACGCCACTGGAATGCGGAAAGCGTAGCAATGGAGTTGAAAGCGTCGAGCTTGGAGTTTTTGGTTTCGGTCTGAGAAACAACCTTGCCATCTTCAATCGTCGCGGTGACCTTGTTGTTCACATCGCCTTCTTCGACAACAGCTTCCGAGAGGGAGCTGCCATCTCCAACAGTGACTGTTTCAAGCAAAGAAGTGAGCGCATCACTGGCTGATGCGGAGGCGTCATTGAAATGAGCGGTTGCGCGGGCCGTAACAGCGCTGCCAGAAGCAACTTTTGTGATGGCCGCAGTATTTGCAGCGGAGTCAACCGTGATTGTTGCCTTGCCGGTAACGGTATTCAATTTTGCCGTAGCGGTTTCACTGAGATAGAGGTCACCATCGCTGTTAAGCTCGGAAATGGAAGACTCTCCGTTAGAGAGCGTCAGGAGGGAACCATCAGTAATGGTTACACCTTTAGAACTTGTGGAAGTTACTGTACCGAGAGAAATGGCACCTTCGACGGAAACTGCACTGTCTTCTGAAGAATTGACAGTACTCTCCGAACCGTCGATATCACCGCTGAGCTTAAGCTCGGAAGCACCGACAAGCGTTGCATCACCCTTATAAGTCATCTGGCCGTTAAGACTGATTTTGCTGACTGTTGTGATGTCTTTCGAGTCTTCCGGAATTTTTCCGTCCTCATTCGTTATGTTCTTGGCGACAATATCACCCGTAAAAGTGCCTCCATTTACAAAGGTAATATTGGTCTCAGAACGATTGGTAGCCTCGAGATCACCGGTAATTGAGGAAGCTGCATCGGTGGCAGTAATGTTGATTATTTCTTTACGAGCTGTTCCTGTACTGACGCCGACTTCACCAGAAGCAGCTTTTCCGGTCACGCCAGCATAGATGCCGCCATCCATAGTGAGTTTGCCAACATTGATGTTGACCTTGTAGACACTGTCCGCATTGCTCGCTGAATATCCGCCATAGTCACCGTTGATGCTGCCCTTGATTTTCAGCTCGTCAGCCGTGATGTTAACTGTGCCCCACGCACCCGTGCCAATAGCACCCCCGCCGACATGCGTGTCAAACGCATTAAGTTCAACGTACTTTGAGAAGATGTTGATAGTGCCGCCTTCGTTGGCCTGCAACAAAGAAACCCCAGATTCTTCGACCGTCTTCGTTGCTTTGAACGAAGTGAGCCATTGATCTTTTGCACCAACATTGATTACAGCGCCTTCGCCTTGACGAACATGGAGTGCTTCATAAGCAGACGTTGATTCAAACTCATCTACTAAAAGGTTCAACGTACTCGAAACATCCTGATTATTTGCCTGACCGACAACATAAACGCCGTACCCACTGTTTTTTTGTTCGTATTTTTGAGCGTAGACGTTCAATACACCACCTTGGACAAGAGTGGTCCAATAAGGATAGTCCTGATAAGTTTCTCCTTTATCATTTGTATATTCGACTTTATTCGGGTTAGCGAGAACTGAGACTGTGCCCAATTTAGATTCTGTCGAACCGAAATTGATCGTACTGCCTCCAGAGACATGCACTGCGGGGGCATTGACTGTAGTGTTAGCCGAGTTATCTACTTTAATAGAACCATTGGTGAAATTTAGTGTATTGCCATTAGTGGCCAGGACTCGTGTGTAAGTCTGATCACCCGAAACGGTTTGATTGCCACCCTGATCTGTGAGAGGGTTGGCTTGAACAAGAACAGGCAGAGAAATAGCAGCGGCAATGGAGAGAGACAAAAGCGTCCGACGCATAGAGATACCTCACATTAGGTCCAGAAAACGAGGGCAGAGCCTTCAGCGTCAAAAACTGAGCAGCCCTGATCTCTTCATCGTATTGACATTAGATAGTACGGGGGGGGGGGGGGGTATACCCTTGCATCCCCAAACAAAAATGTTTACGCCCATTCGCGGCATATCAAAAATCAAGCTCTTTGCGTTTACGTGTTGTATTTTTGTAACTATAGGGTTTACATGAAGATGAATATTCCTGTCCCTCGTCGTCGGGGGTTACAGTCAGAATAAGGGACTGCAGCAGAAATCCTGACCGATGCTGACGACTGATATGGTTTCAACCAACCAGTTCGAGGCGACGGATGACGGCACCCATCATGGCAACGAAGAACGGCACGGCTGCGAGCGGCATGAACTACGATCAGGTCTATCGCCTTACCACTCACGGCTCCAACCGTCTTGGCGGCAAGGCCGCGGCAGACGTGCTGACATTCGGTCGAATCGCAGCTAAAACCGCTCTCGATCTGCAATAAGCCTTTCGTCAGGGCAATTCTTCTGCCCCCGCAGCATTGACTAAAAAGGCGCATCTGCCGAAGAAAGCAGATGCCCCAAACTCCCGGAGTACTAGATCTTTAAGGGGTTGAGGCTCATCAAATCAGCCTTGAATGTTTTTTAACTATCTCTGAAATTCCTGCAATTTTTCTTACGTTGAGATTGCAGGAATTTTTATTTCATGTATAATAGATACATACTTATTCAGGCATATCTATCATGGCTAAATTACTGGATTCCGAAGGCAAACTGTGGGCGCTTATGTCCTCCAAAGACAAGGCCGGCCGCATTTACATCAGGGCTTACCGTAATCAATGGGATTCAGTGAAGAAACGTTCTTTCGTTGAGTCAAAGGTACAAGTCGGCCGGCTGCTTGACGATGGTTCCATCCGGCTTTCAAAGAACTTTGTGGATAAGTTCCCGCAATACGCTCATCAAACCGTATTTTGGGGCGATCATGAACTGATTTCTGAAGAAAACTTCTCTGAAGCCTTTGTGCAGAAGCCGGAATCGACCGATATCTCCTGGAGCTGTGACACCGTGCGCATCGGTGTGTCGTACGCCGCCTGGCAGTTTGGCCAAAATACCGGCATTTACGAAGATCTTCGAAGTGTGTTTGGCGAACAAACCGCACGAATTCTGTTCGCTCTCAGCGTTTATAAACTCGACGGCGGCGGGGCAATGATGACTTTCGAGGATTGGCTCCCGCAAGTCTGGCTGCCAGAGGTTCAGCCGCTTGACGGCCGGCGAATATCCGAAATGCTCTCAAACATCACGCAGCCGCAGCTTGAGCGTTACTACAAACTGCGTTACGACCGCGCGTGCAAACACAGCGACTCGCCCGTTACTCTGTCTTTTGACAGTACGAGCATCTCCACATATTCAAACACCATCAATGCGGCAGCTTGGGGACATGCCAAACAGAATCCGGAGCTCCGGCAGGTCAACTATATGACGGTATGCGACCATGCCACAGGAGATGTGGTCTTTGCCTGCAGCTGCGACGGATCCATCAACGATCAGACAATCCTCCCGGAGATTTATCTGCGCATGAAGTTTGCCGGTTTGGATCTAACCAACAACATTCTGGTGACAGACCGCGGCTTTCAGAGCATTTACAACACACAGACGGCCATCAACCTCAATTTGAAGTACATCCAGTTTCTGAGCCTTAAAGAAGGAGCTGTCAAAGCTCACCTGCAGCGGCACAAACAGGCCCTGTGCGATTCGATTGCACATAAGGATCCTGTCTTGGGGATCTCTGCGATTGCAGTTCTTGACGAATGGAAGGAGAGCACGGATGCCGGTCCTATTCCGGTCAAGGCTTATCTGCATTTGTATCGTGACCCCGTAATGGCCGAGCTGCAGACCAATGAACTGTACCGTGATGTTCTGAAAGCGCTTGAACTCAAGAATGAAGGGGCGGCAAAGATCCGAGAGATCGAACGTGAAACTCTGAAATCCATCGAAAAAGCTGCTCAAAAGGGAGAAGCTGCCGTCAAAAAGGTGAAAAGCAGTGCGGCTGAACTCGTTAGGAAGCAGGAGGAGCAGAACTCAAAGCTCATTGACCCGGTGCAATGGAAAAAGATCAAGCGGTTTCTCTATGAAAACCGTAGAGCTAAGGACGACGAACCTGTTTGGAGCATCAAGTTCGATGAGCTTAAAGAAGCCGTCGAGTTCAAAGGCTGCCAAGCCATTCGCAGCAATGCTGAATCCAATCCGTTTGTCGCTCTGAAACTTTATCGTCAGCGCCAGATCATTGAACAAGGCTTCAATCAACTCAAAAATGAAGTCGGCGGTTCACGATTCGAAGCGACGGAAGCCGCGTACCGAGGAAAACTGTTTGTTTATACGCTTGCTCAGGCTCTGCGTATGAGCATGCTGAGCAAAGCACGAGAAGTGCATGCAGTCCATCCGGAGCTGAAAATGCCGGAAGAATCAATGCGCAAGCTCATTACCCAGCTTCAGTGCATGCAGGCTTATAAACATCGGACGACCAACGCCTTTGTACTTGGCACTGTCGCAAAACGCCATCGGGATCTGCTGGCTCTGCTGGGAATAACAAAACTCCCGAAGACTGTTTTCCGTTTTAGTTAGGATCTAGTCATTCGGGAGTTCAGGAGATGCGCCTTTCGTCTGAAGATCTCTTATTCAAGAGAACCGATTAGTTCTTCGAGAAGGCCTCTTCAAAGCTCACCGGGAAGGCCTGATAGCCGCAGGTGTCCCAAAGCGTCAGATCAACAGCGAGCGACTTGTCGCCCCAGCGGTATTCGCAGATCCGCGGATGCAGGCGGCCGAGCTTGCCGGCCTTTTCAGGCGACGCACCCATACCGGCCGTTGACCAGAAGACAAGCATCGTGTCCTTGTCATCCATGTACTTCGTGATGCCGGTAACCGGCGAGAAGTAGTCGTAGCCAAGGTCCTTGCCGACTTCCCAGATCTGCTCGACCGTCATCTTCTTCTGGTCGATCTTGTAAACAACAGCGCGAGAATACTTCATGGTCGGCAGCGGGGGCTGCTCCATGCCGCGGGCGTCGCCGTTGTCAAAGACCGAGAGGTAGATCACGTCCTTCGTTGACTTCGAGTCAATGCGCCAGGCCGTATGCTGCGTCCAGGACCAGTCAAAGCCGCCTTCGCACTGGCTGCCTTCGCACTTCAAAGGCTTGCCGTTCTTGTCGACCGGCGTGAGCACACGCTCTGCGAGACCCTTCTTCCAGCCGACCGGCGAAGCGAGGATCCACTTCACCTGATGATCGCGGCCGATCTTCACGATACCCTGATGGCGTGCCGACAAGATAATCGAATCATCGGTCGGATCGTAGTCAATGGAATTGACGTGCGCCCAGTTGCGTCCCGGACCCGTACCCGGGATGTCGCCGAACTTGTCGCTCTTATCCATGTTGGCGAGGTCCGCAGCCGAAAGCGTCTGACCGGCCTTCGCAGGATCGATGTTGAGGCACACGGCCCCCTGATCAAGCGCCTTAATGAGCGTGTCGCGATACGGATCGAGAATGTCATAGAGACGGAAATCGTCAACCACGCCGCCGTCAGGATCCACTTCAATAATCACGTCGCGAACGGTATGGACGCGCTTGTCGTCCCCGCGGCGATAGTCAGCCATCGAGACGCGCAGGAAGCTGTGGCCATTCTCGGCATTGTCATAAGCATGCGAGAAGTCAGCATACGTGGGCGGAAGCTTGCGGTTGAAAATTTCGCGGCCCATCAGGTCATACTTGACCCAGCGCTGACCGAAGCCCCACGTCAGAGCACCGTCCTTGGTCTGCTGGAAGCCCATCATGAGGCCTGATGTCCACGGGTCGGACTGATCATTGATGAGGTCGTTGAGCAGGTACCAGCGCACATCACCGGCCGTATCGATAATGCCGATCTGAGAATTGATCGTCCATTCAAGCGCGCCGCCCGCGGGATTGTTCCACACAAAGCGGGCACCCTGCGGCGCCATCGGAATGAGCTGGCTGTTGACGAGATAAAGTCGGTCTTCAAAGCCCGGATCCACCTTGTTCACTTCAACGTTGAACATCCGCTGCTGCCCAGGCATGCCGTTGCTGATTGAGAAAACGGGGGGTGCATAGAACTGCAGACGATCCGTGAAGTCCTCGCTCTTGCCGTCGGCAGAAACGCGCGTGTAGCTCACTTCCACCGTATTGAGGTAGTCCGCATACAAACCGGCAATCGGGATGCCGGCATGCGTGCGAATCTGACGATCAGAAACTTTATAGGCGATCTCGCGGCCGCCCTTCTTCGGCACAACGCGCACGCTGGCGTTTTTGACAACGTAGCCGCCCGTGCGGACGATGGCCGTCAGCGGCGCAATCTTGTAGGGGTTGACGATAACTTCACCGATATGTCCCTGTGCGGGCATGCCGACTGCGGCGCCCGACGGGCCGCCCATAGCGGATGCTGCACCCGCAGACAGGACGAGCATCAATCCCGCCATTGCGGCGACCAACTGACGACGTTGGAATTTCATGGTTTATCTCCTTTGGTCCGAGATGAAAGGTTCTGCAGGCATGTGCTTGCTTTCTTTTCTTGCCTAGTGTGCCGCCGCTTTGTCGCCACGACCATGCGGAAAGCCTTGCGTTTGACTGCCGTACGGGAAAGGACGCCTTTCATTTTTTAAAAGGTCATGCCAATATTCGTTCATCAGATGCACCGACAGCCGCTCCCCCGCTTTGAGCAAACATTTGCCTCTGCGGCAAAGAACGGTACAAATTCATACCGCCTTGGAGAGCTTCTCCTCCCTGAAGAAAGGTGAGGCCGTCCAAGCGATAAAGCGAAGCAGGATCGCCCGTCTTTAAGCCGACGACCCTTTTGTATTTGTGGTGTCCCCCCGAACACAACGGCACTAGGCGCCTGACGCTTAGCGTCAAACTCAATATCTCTCGCCATGTTGTCTGAAGAGTCCGCATCCTCTGCATGCCCGCCGCTGAGAACACTTCCTGAAGATCTTGTGGAGTCCGGCAGCATTCGGGTGCTGCGCCTCCTTGTGCGGCTGATGCGTGACCCGGTGCTTCAGCGAAGCGCAGACGCGCTCGGCGTCAGCGCTCCGACGGCGTCTCGTCTGCTCGCCCGCGCCCGCCAATGGTTTAAGGATCCGCTCTTTATCTACAGCGCCGGACGCATGCATCCGACGCCGAGGATGCTGGCATTGTCGCCGCGCATTGAAGAAGAACTGCTGCGGCTGGAGTCGCTCTTCAAACCCGAAGAGCCTTTCAATCCTGCAACTGTTGTACGCACGCTGCGCATCGCTGCCATTGACAACGCTTTCCATACGCTGCTGATGCCCTTTCTTGAAACGGCCGCAACAGCTGCGCCGGGCTTATCCATCTCGGTCTTTGACCGAGCGCCTACGCTGCTTGAAGATATGCGTGCCGGCACGCTCGACCTGGCCTTTTATTCAACTGAAGGCCGCCCAGTCCCCTCAGACTTCTGTGAAGAAACGCTCTTCACAAGCGGTCACGTTCTGCTCATGCGCCGCGGACACCCGCTTCACCAAAAATGGCTTGCCGGCAGCGAGATTACCGAAGCAGATACCGGAGCGTGGCCCCACATCAGCGTCGTCGTGCCGATGGCGGGCGGCAGCGACCGTCTGACCATGTCCCGTCATCCCGCACACGGTCCGGAACGCACGGCCTGCGAAACGCCGTTTTTTGTGGCCGGAGCAATGCTTGCGGCCCGTACGGATATGCTGATGCGGATTCCGCAGGAAACAGCTGCAGAACTCTGCCGTACGCTCCCGCTTGCGATGATGCCGATGGAAGCCGGCATCCACATTCCCTGGATTCCGTGTCTCTTCCGTCACCGAGCGGCAGACCATGACCCGCTCATTACGTGGGTTCGCGCTCAGCTTGTTTCGCATGCCAGACGTCTTCACGCAGAAACCCTTCGGCTGATTGACGAAGACTTTAAGAAGCGCGGTCAGCAAGTTCGATAGAAAGTCTTATTTCTGCTCCCGCTCTCACTTAAAAGTTGGACTCCCGCAGCAGCACAGACCATGCGGCTCGGGCGAACCGTCCGGCCAAGCTTTCGCGTTCGCCCTCAATCAAAAGGGTGCCGCGGCGCACCTGCAGATCAGAAGCCGCAGTCCCCTGCTGCGCTCCAGCCGGCGCGGCCGTCACGCGGTAAATTGCTTCCTTCGGCGCAAAAACCTGTCCTTGATCCACGCCAAGACTTTTGGCAACCTCCGCCGGGGCGGGCAACGATGCGACCGCGCCGCCAAAATGAGAAGCGAGCTCCGGCACGGCGCCAAGATGACGAGCAGCTGTGCCGTCAACCGCCTCGACGCTTGCCGGAATGGCGGGCTGCAGGGCATCTTCGGGGATGAACTTGGCCGAAGCACCCGCCGCAAAGCGATTGAGATCCTGTTCGCTCACGTAGCCCACGATTTCGAGCGCCGGACGGTCAGTGCCGGCTGCCGCTGCGACCACGGCGAGCGCCTGACCGTCGGGCAGCCATTCACCGACGGCAAGCGGCTCCATGCAGTCGGCCACTCGGCCGTCCACAGGTGAGCGTACTTCCAAGAGCGCCGTGCGTTTCTTCAATTCCGCAATGCGCCGCTCGAGCGCTGAGAGCTCCCGCAGCGCTGCGGGCACGTCGGCAGCACCCTCCCGATTCATTCGCATGTATTCTGCCCGCCAACGAAGCGATGCACGGTCTGATTCCAATTTTTCAAGCTCATGGGCGAGTTGAGGAGAGCGAAGACGAAAGAGCACCTGCCCCTTTTTCACCGCATCGCCCTGAGCAGCCTCAATCGCTTCGACCTGTGCCGCTGCCGGCGTGTAAAGCGTCACCGCTGCCGCCGGCTTCACCACCGCCGGCGCCGCCACCTCTGAGCGCCAAGGCATGAAAAACACCGCCAAAATCCCCGCAATAGGAAAGAGGAGCCACAGACTGCGCGGCGCAGCTTTTCCCTTCAGGATGCGAAGCGCCCATTCCTTAAGTTCACGAAGTATCGGAAGCATGACGAAGACGGAAACCTCAACGCAAAAGAGAAAAATGCCGAGCAGCTTGAAGAAGGCGTGGTAGACGAGGAGCGCGATACCGCAGAAGAGGAAGAATCGGTAAAGCCACGTTGCCCACGCGTAGATAATCAATGCGCGTTCCTTCCACGGCTCAAACGATTCGGGCTTCTTTTCCCCAAAGCCGAAAAGAAGCTCCCGCATCCGCCATTTGGCCAGCGCGAAGCTCCTCTGATGCAGGTTCGCTACGCCCAGCCAGTCCGAGAGCAGGTAGTACCCGTCAAACCGCATAAAGGGGCTTGAATTGATGGCGAGCGTCATGATCCAGGTTGTGGTGGCGAGCATGAAGGCCGCGCTCTTTAGCCCGCCTTCGGGCAGAAAGCTCCACGTAAGCGCTGCCCATACGCCTAAAGCCAATTCCCCCAAAACACCCGCCGCGCAGACGGCCATGCGCTGACGCTTGGACTTCAGGCGCCAGGCAGCGGACGTATCGGTATATAGAAGCGGCATCATCACCATGAAGGCAATGCCCATATGGGGAATACGGCAGCCAAAGTGCTCGGCCGTGTAGGCATGGGCCAGCTCATGGATCACCTTCGTGCAGGCAATCGTGAGGCCGGCCATAACCGCGCCTTCCCAGGAAAAGAAATGCGAGAAGGTATGCGTAAAGGCATCCCACTGCCGGCCGATGAGGTAGAGCGCCAAAACGAGCGCCGTTAATGTGGCCCAGAGAAAGGTCTTTGTGAAAAAGAGGTGCTCAACCCAAGGGAGCGTCCGGCGCAGGAATGCGTCCGGCGCCACCAGCGGAATGCGGAAAAAAAGATAGTGGTGCAGAAAGAACTTCCAAAGCGTCTGCTTGGGCTTACGCTTCATCTGTTCGGCGAGCCTCGCGGAAGTTCCCGCTTCGCGCGTGAGGCTCATCTGCATCAGAAACTTCGCAAAATTCTCCACCGTCTCCGCCGTCGGCCGAAGGAGCGTTTCCTTGCCGACAGCGGCAGCCACAGCCTTGGCTGTCCCTAAGTGCCAGCGCTTCAGGCACTCCGCCTGAAGAACGCCGAGCTGAAAAAACTGATCGCGCGCCGGATCTTCAAGCACCCAGGTAGGACTCCCGTCATCCGCGTCCGGACCTTCGTGCAGACGAAGATCCTCCCGCAGCGGCGGAAGCCGCGGCTCCTTCGGGATCGGACGTCCCGCAGAGAGACCCGGAGCAATAGGGGCGCGCTCAAGAGCGTTCATAGCATTCATCCGCAGAGGTGCTGAGCCGGGCGCTTAGACGCCGAGCCAGAGCCGCAGCGTGGCCAGAGGCCGGCGAAGGAGATAAAGCCCCAGAAAGGTTTCTTCGCCGTAAAACTTTGCCGTGCCCTTGAGGCCGAGCTGCGGCGCATCACCGTCGGTTGGGACGAATTCAGCCCGAGCCTTGTAGGCAAGCGTCCCGTCAGCCGTGGCTGACGCGCGGTAGGCCACTCGAGTGAGCTGCGCTTCGAGCGGACTCGTCGGCGACGCATTGAGGAAGAATTTCACTTCGGCGCCTTTTTCAAGCGCGACGGCGTCGCCCACCGGAATTTCGGCCTCAAGCTCCACGGCCCGAGGGTCCGCCACCATCAAAATGCGTTCGCCGACAGCTACCGGCCGACCCAGCCATTCCTGAGGGTCCGAAAAGACGGCAACACCCGAGCGGTCTGCCCGGATCTCCGTCCGTTCGAGTTCCCCGGCAAGAAAAGCCGCATCAGCTTCAGCCTGGTCACGACGGCGCTTAAGCACCCCCAAAGCCATCTTGCTGCGCTCATCAAAGAAGGCCTGCTGCTGCCCCTGCCGGTATTCGGCCTCTGCAACAGAAAGCGTCTGCCTTGCAGCCTCCAATTGACCGCGCAGGTCGCGCGAGTCCATGCGCACAAGCAGATCCCCCGCCTTGACCGGCGCATTGGGCTTCACGACGATTTCTTCGACTACGCCCGAGAGCGGCGCACGAACAGCAAACGGATTTTTGGCCGTTACTTCTGCGGGCGCAAGCACGGACTGCCGAATGGGTATCAGCATCGCTCCGACCACTGCCGCGGCGGCTGCGCAGCGCACCCAGCGCTTGCGGCTCCCGACCAAAAGCCTTCCGGAGTGAGCCTTCACGGTGCCTTCGCCCGACCAGTCGCTGCGGCCAAGCGGCATAGCGCTCCACGCATCGGCATAAGCACGCGCCAGATGGGTGAGGATAACCTTGTCGGCCCCCGTCCACGGGGCGTCCCGCCAAAGGATAAGCGCAGCTCTGATGCCGGCGCCGCCCGCCTGCGGCGCTTTAAGCGGCAGTTCCGCCCAAAGCGCCTGAGCCGGCAGAAACTCCTTGGCCATCATTCGGTCGTGATCCGCGGCCAGCGGATGCTCGAGCACATTGAAGGGCTGCACGAGTTCATCGGCCAAGGCGGAACCCGACAGAGAAGAAGCGCCGGCCGGATGAGCATCTGCGAAGCCGCCCAGGCGCTTAACGAGCCAAGCCGGAAAGGCCGCATTGCGAACCGGATCCGCAACGCCCGAAAGCCCTTCGATCCGCCCCGCTCCGGCATCATCGGCCGCCCGCCACCAAAGCGCGGCCTGACGGTAGTCAATCGCTGCGAGCGTATCGTTGAGCGCCGTGTAGCCGAGCGCTCGGCGATCGGATGCCGCACGTGCAGTTTCACAGAGACGAATAACGCGCTCCAGGCGTTCGGTTTGTTCACGGGACTTCAGAAACGCAGACTTAAGTTCCCGGAGCCCTTCGGCAGCGGAACCCTTTTCGGATTCCGCTCCCGGCTTCGTTCGAATGATCATGGAGCAGAGCTCCAAGCGACTCGTCCGCTCATGCCGGGCAGAAGCGGGAGCGCTGCCGCACCGGCATCACCCGCAGCCTTCTCCCTTTTGGGAAGCTGGAGCTCGCCCGTCACCTTCACCGACTGACTGACCGGATCCACACTCCCGGCGATGCGCGACACGGTGACCGGATAAACCGCACCGGTATCGTCCAGCGTAAGCGTCAGGCGGCTCCCGATCCGCAGCACTTTCAATGCCGCCGCAGGGAGGATCGCCTCAACCTCAAAGGCGCTCACCTCATAAATGGTGAGGAGCTTCTGGCCTTCTCCCACATACTCATGCGGGCGCACATACGTTTCGCCCACCATGCCCGAGAACGGCGCCTTGATGCTGCAGCGGCCGACCTGAATGCGTTCAGCCTTGGCTTCAGCTGCCGCAATCCCGACGTTGGCGCGGGCTTCTTCATAGTCGGCCGTGCTGATGGAATTGAGCTTTCTGAGTTCCCGGGCGCTGCGCCAGCGGCCTTCAGCGGCCGATGCTGCGGCTTCCGCCCGCAGAAGACGCGCCTTGGGAAGCGCACAGTCGTATTCGACAAGCACGTCTCCGGCCTTGAAGCGTTCACCGTCGCGGAATGCAACAGTACTCACTTCACCGGGCATTTCGCTCGAAAGGAGCGCCTGCGCCTTAGCGGTTACCTGCGCGCGGAATTCGACCGCATCAGCCAATGCTGATGAGCTCGAAAGCCCTGCCGCAGGGGCCGGCGCAGCCGAGGCTGCGCCAATTGTTAAAGCTGCAGCCATCGAGCAAATTACGCTCAGCGTATGGAGCTTTTCCATCATCATCCTCATTGCTCGAGCACGATTCTTACCGGCTGGCCTTCAAAGAACCGAGACTTTCCCAGGGCATGCCGGAAACGAGACGGACGGCCGATCCGCCCTCCTGCGCAGCCGCAGCAACTTCCGGGTTAAGGCGATAGCTCGCAGACGCTTCCTTATAGTCGCCCACGCCGTCCTTCAAGGCCTGCGTGCCGTAAAGCCCCTGCAGTACTGCGCCGTCGGCGATGATGCGGTCCTGCGCGCCGATGGCTTCAGCAAGTCCCGAAATGGACTGATCGGCAACCTCAGCGGGTACCGTATCAAAGCCCGCGGCTTGATAGATGGCATCCTGAGCGTTAAGCATTTCGGCATAGCTCAGATCACGCGTGCGTTTGGCAAGCAGCGTCTCAACCTTCGTACGCACCGCTTCGAGTTTCGTTTCGCTGCGGCTCTTCACGGCATTTTCAACCTGCTTGTCGATTGAATTCTGTACGCGCGAGAGTTCGTCAGCTCGACGGAAGGCCTTTTCAGCCGCAAAACGCTGATGCCAAGCAACGTGCACCTGAGAGAGAACCGTCATGCGTATGGCCTGACGACGAAGCGGAGCGAGTTCTTCGCGAAGCTCTCCGCCCTTGAGAATCTTCGGCGCAGTGAAGAGGCTCATCAGGTTCCAGCTCACCTGGGTGCCCACGTCCGCCCAGTCATTGTTGGCCAAGTACTTATTGCTGTCGTAGTTGAGACCCGCAAAAAGCTGAACATTCGGGAAGAGCTTCAGGAGCGACATGCGGGTTTCGAGCACAGCATTGCGCGCGAGATAGCTTTCTTCGCGAATCTCAGGGCGGCGCACCATGGCGAGCACTTCGAGGTCACTGAGCTTATAGGGTACGGCCGGAACGACTTCAGCATCCGTCGAGGGAACGGCGAGCTGGAATGGCGTCCCCGGCTGCAGGTTCATGAGGGTCGCGAGCTTGGCTTTGCTCTTCACCAATTCGTCTTCGAGCGTTTCGAGCTGACGCACCATGTTGAGAAGGTCACGCTGATAGCGAAGCGCATCGAGCGGCTTCACGAGACCGCGGCCGCCCGCTTCCTTGGACTGAGCCAGAGCCTTCGAAGCGTCGTCGAGCGCATCAGCAACTTCGTCGCGCAGACGCTCGGCGCTGACGGCCGAGAGCCAGGCCGCACGGGTCTGACGGGCGATATCGGCCACCACGCGGCGGCGGCGTTCTTCGGAGGCATAGGACTTGTTGGTCGAAGCTTGGGCTTCAAAATAGCTCAGACCGAAATCGAGCACATTCCACGAGAGTTCCAGATCGGCCGTCCTGCCGTCGCGTTCGCTGCTCTTAGAAGGCACGAGCGACTCCTTGCCGGTTGCGAGCGATTCGCTCGAGCTCGCCAGTTCGTTGGAGCGGTCGCGGTAGCCTGCCGACGCCGTGAGTTTGGGCAAGAGGCTCATGCTCTGCACATCAGCGATGTTTTCCTGCACCGCACGCTCCATCATGGCCAGACGGTGTTCGAGGTTGTACTTGAGCGCACGGGCAACAGCCTCTTCCATCGTAATGGGAGCCGTGACGGGTTCCTGCGCAGCGAACATCAGCTGCTGGTCGACATTGGCAAGACGCATAAGATCGTCGCTCGAAAGCTTTTCGGGCGCGATGACCGAGCAGCCGGCGAGCATCAGCGCTGCGGCGACGGACGTAGAAACAAGAGTAAGGCGGATCATCCGAGAGGCTTTCATCTGAGACATGATTGGAAATCCTGAAATAGGCAAGAGAATGAGTAGGTTCGGCGGCACGGACTGCCAAAGTGAATGTCCGTGCCGATTAAGTGAGTGGTCAGCGATCAGCTCGCAGCGAGATCATCGGATTTGGCAAAGATGCCTTCGCGGGCATAGACCGTATGGCGTTCAATGGCAGCGGTGAGGCTCGTGTCAGCGACCTCGCTCTGCTCGGGCGTCTCTGCGTCGAGCAGCGCGGCTAAACCCTTTTGAGCAACGTCATTCAAGTCAGCTGACGGCAATTCCGCTGCGCTCTCTTTAAGCGTCACGCGTGTTGCGGATTTGTCTGAGCGCTCGACCTTTTCAACAGCGCGCTCTACCGCCCGGTCACGGCGAACCTCTTCGGTATGAAGCTTGGCGTCGCGTTCATCATCGACGGTCTGCTTATAAAGCACGAAGAGGCGCTCTGAGGCCGAGGGTTCTTCCAGAGGCGCAGCCGGCTTGTCGAAGATCGGTTCGAAGGCCGGGTGATCCGCCGCCAGTACCGTAGGTCTAAAGTCCTCGCGCTCAAGCCCTCGTCCGAGTTCCTTGTCGCGCAAAAGATCGAGACCGCGGCCAAATGCCGGGTTGGCAACGCCCGCATCCGCACTGGTGACGGGCGCAATTTGCGTCCCGATCCAAATGGTGCGGGTGGTCGAAGCGCCATAGGCATCCGTGGCTTTCACCGTCACCGCCAAGCCGTTTTCGAAATTCGCGTCCGCCCTGAAGATGCCGGTATCCGCATCAAAAGAGACGCCCTCAGGGAGTTCTGCGGGTTCAGTGATCTCCACTCTGAATCCGTCGCTCTCGGCATCCTTGAAGAGCGTATTGAGATCAGCTCTGATCCCGCCGGCCGTATCGCCGAAGGCCGCCGGGAGCCCTTCATGAGTCGACCCCGCGCCGACAAACTCGGGCGCGGAATTGGTGCGAACGCCCACCGTCACTTCGAACGTATTCGAAAGTCCGTAGCTGTCCGTCGCGGTAATCGTCAGCTTAAAAGGTTCAGTAACCGTCGCCGTGCCGTAGATGCGGCCCGTGCCGGCATCAAAGCTCAGCCCGCTGTTATTCGGCAGCCCGTCAACCCTGAAGGTCAAATCGTCGCCGTCAGGATCCTTGATGTAGTCCTTGAGTTCAAACGAATTATTGCCCCCGACCACAACGCTCGGAGCGGTGTCCGTTACAGCCTGCGGGGCTTGATTGCCGCGAACCGTGAGCTTGAAGGTGTACTCCACCGGAGCATTCTTGCCGTCCGAGGCAGTGATCGTCACTGAGAACGCACCGACCTCCTGAGGTTTGCCGGAAATCGTTCCTGTCTTCGCGTCGATAGTCAGACCATCTGGGAGCCCTTTCACGGCCGTAAAGGTCAGTTCATCGGCCTCATTCGGGTCTTTGAACCAATCCTTGACGCTGAAGTTCGTCTCGTGATTGAAGACAACCTCGGGCACCTTGACATTTCCATCAACAACGACCGGCGGCTGATTTTCCATGATGGTCAGCGTGACATCTCGGCTCGCCGTCAGACCGCTCTCGTCTGCCGCAGTGATTCGCAGCTGATAGGCACCCGTCTTCGAAACCGTGCCGGAGAGCTTGCCGTTTTCAAACTTCAGTCCCAGCTTCTGAAGCCCATTTTCAACAACGTTCCCGTTCTCATCGAGGAGTTCCACGGTGACTGTCGCCACTTTGACGTCATCGGTAAAGAGGTCTGAGGGCAGCGTAATAGAACCCGCAGAACCGCCGAGCGCAACATCCAAGGTACCGCTCAAAGCATAGTCCGGATACTTCGTTTCGTTAAATTCGGGACCATCGTTAATCTGCAGCGTCACCGCATTGTCAATCAGCAGCGAATCGCTGCTGCCGCTCGCGGATGTAAAGCCAATGCTTAAATCGACCGACAGATCTGCACCTGGCGCAGCGCCCGAGGCAGTGAAGGTGATTGCCTTCAAAAGCGCCTCGGCTTTGTCTGCATCAACGCCCTGCTCGAGCGTAATGGAAAGCGTTCCTTCGCGGGCAGACCATGCGCCCAGCTTCACGTCACCGCTGTAGACGTAGCCGTCATCCTTGAGCGTCAGACCAGAATCTGCACTGAGCCCAAAGGTGCCGCTCGGGTAGTCAACATTCACCGTGATCGAAGCCGCGTGTCCAAGGATGGAATCTTTGATGCCCGAGAAATCAACATTCGCAAGGAAGTCAGTCGGCTGCTCGGGATCCGGGACATGAATGGTCTCTTCGTCGGGCGTTTCAATAGAACCGTCAGTGGCTTTGACGCTGAAGATCTGAGAGTCAGACTTGCCGACTTCGTCAATCATGGTGACTTTCAGCACGACTTCACCGGCAACATCGGACGGGACGTCATATTGCACCGCCCCAAGCACCGTGTTGAAGACATCATGATTGAGCGACCCCGTGAATGTAATCGTCAGCTTGCCGCCCTCGACACTGTAAGAACCGAGTTCAGTGCCATCAGGTCCGGTAATCACCCCGTCTGCAAAGGTATATCCAATAGTCTTGGCAAAACTAAAGCCGTCTGAAGTATTTGCCCCGCCGTTGCGCTCGATCGTAATGCTGAAGTCTTTGTAATCCTCAACGTCTGCATCTGAGCCCGAAAGATACTTGCCGATTTCAGCGGAATTTCCCGTATAAGTAACTTGAGGAAGGCCCTCGGAAGAGGCTAATCCAGAGGAGCCTGAGTTGCCGAAGTAAATGTTTTTGCCGTCAGCAGAAACAACAAATTGGGAGAAGCCGATATCGCCAGCAGAAACAGATCCCGTCTTTGAAACGAAACCTGAAAGCGAATCAATTGAATATTCAATCAAAGCTCCGCCGGCCGTCGATGCAAACAATGTTTTGCCATTGGACGCAAATTGCATCGTCATGCCTTTCACATCTTGAGTAGTGATATCTGAACTTACATCGAGTGCCTGAACGAGACTTAAAGTTCCATCATCGTTAATTGCGAACGTTAGGATGTTATAGCCATTAAAACCGGCATAGGCATATAGAAAATGACCATCCGAAGATGCGGTCAATTCACAAATACCCTGCAGAAGATACTCATCATCAACTTTGATGCTAGTAGGGTCTGAACTTAAACTCTCATAAGTTGTTTTTCCAACAACGGTTGCCTTTCCATCAGAGCCGACAGCAATAATGGCAATACCTTGATTACCTCCCATTCCATCTTTCGTGACATAGATATATTTCCCATCACCCGAAAATTCAATGGAAGTCAGCTTCGAACGCATCCCATTCGCGCCCGCAAGATTCATTTCATCCTGCGTAATTTTGGTGCTCAGTTTTAAACTGCCGTCAGCTTGGATTTCATAAACGTACAAGGTATCACTGGATAGCGCAGCAAAATACTTGCCGGATGCATCGACCGAAATTTCCACCCAGTCACTGCTTTCGGTACTCAGATCGATATTCTCAATTTGAGACCAGTTTCCAGAATCATCCGCTGTAAAGCCATAGATACCAATACCGTACTGTACGGTAAGTGATGCCGCTCGAACGTAGACAGTGCCGTCTGAAGAAACAGTAATATTCCCGGGCACAGCATACGCATTGTTTCCGAAATTGAAAGACTTCGTCAGCGTAAGCGTGCCATCTTCTCCACGACTATAAATGTAAAGGGTAGCTACTCCAGATCCGCCATTCCCTGAAGATCCAAGAACAAAAATGGTCTTTCCATCGGCAGACTGCTGTACGTCATTAACGTAATAGTTAGTACCTTCAATAATTCCGTCGTATTCAAAAATCGTATCGGACGATTCTGGCGCATTAACATTGACGTCCGGATTGACGCTGAGATGAACTCGAATGGTCGCCGTAACATCATCGATATTCGAAGAATCTGATCCGCCGCTCTCGGCTCCGCCGTTATCGGTCACTTTAGTGAGGGCGAACTCACGCTCACCAATCTCAGCCTTAGCATTCTCGTTGACATAAGTCATCGAGTTGACCACGTTTTGAGCGGCCCCGCTCTTAATGCCTGCATCAGAGCTGATGGTCAGCACGCCCTTTCCGTCAGCAAAGACATACTTATAGGCGTATCCGCTCTTCGTAGTGCCTTCAGAAGAAGTATTAAGAGGTATACGTACGCCGTCGACCACCCAATATTCTCCTTCAGCAAAATCACCTGAAGCCGTCAGCTCCATGGAGGAAACTTTTTGGCTGAGCTCACCGACATTGATCGCTACATCTTTGAAGATAGGCGACGACATTCCTGTTGTGTGGTAATACTCATTTTCTACTGCAGAAGAACCGGAGGCTGACGGAGCCTGATTGGCAGAGAATTCGTATTGAATCGTTTTCTCAACGGATTTGTCGTTATCCGTTACTGTCGTCTTGACAGAAACGCTGCCGTCTGCAGCTGCAGACTGGACTGTAAAGGAAACCTGCTTGACAACTGCGGCTACATCGGCTGTTGTTGCGCCATCCTTAAATGTCAGAACGATTTTCCCATTAGCTGTCTCAACCGCTGCAATCGTGCGGTCTCCGTTCTTGATGACGCCATTTTCGAGCGTATAACCGCCAGCTTCCGTCCATTCAAAGGCTGTTGAAGGCTTGGCTTCATCGTTCGTTTCGAAGGTTACTGAAACATCGCCGTAATTGCCGTTTCCGGAATTGGCAGCATCGCGATCTGCATCCGTAATGGAAAGCGATCCGCCGACATTGACTGAATGCCCTAAGGTAACGTTATGAACATCCACCTCTTCATAGGAAAGCACCTGGTCTCCGGCAGCAATCCCAACCTTCCCTGAGTCAAACACAATGAGTCCGGCTGCGTCCGCGCCAACTCCAGTTGTTGTTTTAATCGGGGTAAGGCCCTCTTGCGTCACACTAAATTCTGAAAGCGTACCAGAATCATTACTCGAAAGAATATAAAGCTTATCTCCAGATGGAGAAAGAGCTATATCTTTCACATTTGATACATTAATCTCTGTCAGTTTAGAAAATGTTTTACCAGAAATATCCGCTCGATAAAGCAGAACCTGACCTCCAAATTCAACGGCAATCAATCCATCATTAGATGCTGTGACGTTAATCGTTCCATTCCCTCTGCGAATATCCGTTAAATTCATAGAGAAAACTTCACTGCCATCCTTAGCATAAATAGCAATTACGGGAGTAAAGACTGTCCTTCTTTCATTTGTAACTCTAACTACGTAGTCACCAAAGCTTGTAAAACCCGTATATACGTTTTCGTTAAACGATTCGTCTAACAAGAATTTATAATCACTATTATATGTAAGCTTTACCGCATCATTTGAATATCGGCCTGTATAACTTACATAACACATGCTGCCATCTGCATTTGCAGCAATTGACGCACCTGTTCCATATACTTGTGTTGAGCAATCGAAAGTCAGAGCACCATCATCATTCACTGAAAATCTAAATACTGTACTTTCACTTAAAACATATAGAACATTGCCATTAGCACTGGACGCAAGACCTGTTACTTTGTTAAGCCCGTCAACAGCAGAATGCTCAAAAGTCTGCAGATAAGAAAGCTTTCCATCGGTGAATTTAAAGACAGCAATATCGCCGTCTTTGTCGCCTACAAAAGCAAAATGCCCGTTTTCTGACAGAAAGATCTTTGTGGCATTCTCAATACCGGGCACATTAGTAAGGCCGGACAGTTCTGTTCCGCCAACATCTACTTCCGGCGCAAAGTTATAGCTGCTCTCGATTTTCACGGTTCGGTCAATATCCAGATCAGCCGTACCCCCATTATTCATATACGAAAGCGCGTCGATCTTGACGGTCACATCCGCTGAGGTTTGCGCCGTGCCGTCTGCAACCTTCAGTGCAAGACCGTCAATCAGCGTTTTGAGCTGGTCAGCATTCTGAGTAGAACCGATTTTGATGACCACCGTTGCCGTGCCGTCCGCTCCGACCGTCACCGTTGCGTAGCGGTCAGCGTCTGGATCACCGATCTGAACCTTGTTGCCCTGCGTGAGGAGAACTTCCTTTCCATCAACAATCAGTGCCAGCCCTTTGCCGCTTTCGGAAACCTGAAGCGTCAGCGAGTCGTAAGTCTTACCGTCAGCAAGCGGCTCAACTTGGACATTGCCGAAGAGATCGACCTGAGCACCCGGATTGCCGTTTTTATCCACGGTGATGTCACCAGCAGAAGGATCCGCTGAAACTGGCGGATTGGCATCCGCCTGAGCATCCGCCGCCACTTCTGCCGCCGTTGCTTCAGCCGCCGCGTCGAACATCATTCGCGGCTCAAGCGCAAGCTCAAGGCTTCCGTAGGAGTGATTCGCTGTAGTCATTTTGTGCTTCTTCCCTTTTGGGTTGGGTTTCAAACTTATTCAATGAGCCGCGCAAAGCTGCTCTTACTTTCAAGATCCGATGCAATACGCTTCAATCCGTCGATCACCGTCTCTTTGCCTTCTGCGAAGCTCGGCGTCTCAACTTCAGACACATCGCCGGAATTGCGTCCGCAGGCCAGGAGCGTGGGCTTAAGCTCGTTGTAGCGGCGAAGCCCGGATTCATTTGTTGAGGGCGGAACGATGAGCATGTAGAAATAGAAGTCCTGATGCGACTTGAAGCTGCCGCACAAATCTTCAATTCGCTGACGGACAAAATCGCGGTCTCCGGTATCGGCATAACCACCCAAGCTCTCAAGATCGAGATAAAAGTTGTTGGCATCCATGTCGATGTCAATCAGCGGACCATTCAAATTGGCCAGCATGACGATCGCCTTGACGGTGGACTTGCCGTCTTCGCTGAAGTCGCGCGGATGGTCGAGATCTCCCCAGCCGTCAATACCGCGGAACCCCGGCGAAAGCGCCATTGCCCCCCAGCCCATTGCAATATTCATGTTGATGGCGTGATTAATTTCTTCATGATCGCCAATCATTTTTTGCAGACGCGCCGTAAATTTTTCACGCTCATCCGTGAGCGGCAGGAGTGCTGTGAGCGGCACTGTCCCGTCAGCCGCAATCCAGCGCTGATCAGTCGGGCCGGTTAATCCGTTGCCCGCAGAAGGAATCACCGGTCCCCGCCACGTGATGTAGGGCCACCCTCCGGGATAGTTCGACATAATGCAGTTGCCGCCGTAACAGGTTTCAGCGCTGATTTCAAAAGATCCTCCCGGAGGTTCAGTCCAATCGAAGAGTTCCCCGCCGCGCATTCCCCGACGAACATGAAGAATCTTCTTGCGGACATCGGGCATATCGGGAGAGGCCATATTGGAGACACCCGCCCCCTGCTTGATATAGCGGAACCACTGCGGCTCAATTCGATCCGGCAGCGCCCAGCTGCGAATACGCGAAACACCCTTGGCATCGTCCCAAACATTGACGCCGTCTGAATAAGGCACTAAGGCCATCCAGCGGTCAGCCCGTCCGTCAATGACTTCGTCATAAAAGGCCTCGCCGATGTCGCGGATCGCCTGCATGTCTCGCTGCGTCTCATTGATCGTGGAGGGGACAACCAAAGCAATTTCAAGCGGGTTGTAAATCGCCACCGCAACACTTGCCACCTCAACGGTCTTCCCCGGACCGCCTAAAAGTGACGGCAGCGCCCGAAAGCTTGCCGAGACTCGATACCCTTCATAGTCGTTCCAAGTCACCGGCTCCACCGCAACGCTCAAGTCACGCGAGAGCTGCTCTTTATCCAAACCCAGATTGACGGCTACATAGCGCTGAGCCATCCCCAGCACATCCGTCTCGGAGTCCTTCGCCGCTTCCATCGCCACGGCCTGTGCAGCTGCATCGGTCGCCTGCTTGAGGCGCGCCCCGTCGGCACTCACGCGCGTAGCGTCCACCACAAAGGCCGTGAGCGCAATGCCGCCGATCAGAAAAAAGACCACATTGACCGCAGCCGAACCGGATTCTTCACGGAGAACGCGAGCCAAAAGCGACTGGGCGTGTTTGCAAAGAAGAGAAATCATGCGTTGCTCCCTTCGCCGTCATCGTCCGACGGCATCAGATTTTCTTCTTCAAGCGCTTTATCAAGCTTGATCTCGCGGTTGTTGGAGCGGTAGATGTTCTCCACCTGAATCACTCGGGGAAGACGTAGGTGCTTGCCCAGTTCAAAGCCTGCTGTACGGCGGCAGACATCCACCACGATCATCGACATCGTGCTGCCGTCCACATCGCTCTCGTCATTGCCTTCGCCGGAATTTTCCGGCGGATCCACCGGCAGTTCGCCCGTGAAGTACTTCCCCTCGACATTGAGTTCGCAGAGCATCGCCCCGTCGCCGCGGCGAAGCATCCACTGCACTGCGCCGGACTGCAGCACATTCATGATGATGACTTCGGTGTCACGTGTTTCGGTCTCGAGCGATGCGTCAACGAGCGCATCGAGCCCATACTGCGTGAGCTTAGGCTGCTGCGCAGCATTTACAGCAATGCTGCCCGCGCCCGCCTCAAGGCGTTCCCGCTCAATGCCGATCTGGTGCATATCCGAAAGAATCACGGCAGTGCTCACCAAAAACGTGATGCCGAGTGCTGTTTCCACGGCAATCGACCCGGATTCACGACGCAGTCCGGCGGCCGCGGCAGCAATCTTCTCGAAAAAGAAATTCTTATTCATTTCACGCCCCTTCACTTTCTTCAATCCGCGGGTAGTAGGCGATGATGCGTTCGTAGCGATAAGTGAAATCTTTGCGGTTCGTCAGAATGAGGCGCGGAAGCGGCGTAATGAAGTCCTTGGAGATCACGACGACAACCTTCCAGGCGGGATAGCTGCTGTCCGCGTCTGCGGTGCCTTCCTCATCGTCCTCGCCCGCGCCGTTCGTCCCGCCCGGGTTGCCGAGCGCGTCGAGCGACTCATAGGCCTCAACGGTTACGCGGGAGACATTCGAAGGCTTGAGGTAGCCAAATGAATAGGCTGCAATACCCTGACGAATGTCATTTTCAGCGGACGCTCCCAGCTCACCGGCATCGCGAAAGCGCAGAAGGGCGCTCGAGACTGCGCTTTCACCAACCTGAATCGTGAGCGCCATGTTGGCAAACTCCACAATGATGAAAAACGCAGCCAGAATCACCGGAAAAGCAAAAGCCGTCTCAACCGCGGAGACGCCGCGACCGTCGCGCAGGAAAGCACGGCCAGCGGTAAAGATTCGCGAACGGAAGATCCCGACTGTCATTTAGGGCTTGCTCCCGTTTTGACCAGCGCTGCCCTTTTTCAGAGCCTCAAGCGCAGCTGCGGCTTCGGGGCTGCCCTTGGGGAAAGTCTGAGCATGGGAAGAAAGACCGGCATCGCCCTTTGTTTCGATCGTCTTTACGGGCTCAACGACAAGCGGCACTTCATAGCCGTAGTCCGAATCATCCGCAGATTTCGGACGAATTTCGATCATCTTCTCGGCCGCCCGCAGGCACTCATCGGCGAGCGTAGATTCGCCGGCATCAATGCGGCTTTTCATGGCCGCAAACCTTTTGAGAGCATCCTCGGCCTGTTCATTCGTCATGAAACTCTGAAGCGTTTCACGCGAACGGTCAGCCGCACCCGTCATGAACTGCACAAAGGCGAGATTCATTTTGGGGGTCAGAACGCCGGAAGCGTCCGACGAGCTGAAGTTCTCAGCGTCGCCGAGCACCTTCAAGGCCCCCTTGGCATCGTTCATGCCGAGTTTGGCGAGCGCCAAATTGTTAAGCACCTGCACATTCGTCGGCGACTGGGCAAGCGCCTTGTCAAAGTACTTGACGGCTTCCTCGTGCTCACCCGCAGCATCGAGAACGATGCCGTAGGCGTTGAGCGCAGAAACGTTCTTGTCGTCGAGCTCAACAGCCCGCTCGAGCGCGCTTCGCGCATCACTCATGCGGGCAGCAGCCATATAAGCACGGCCTAAACCGGTGAGGAGCCCCGCTTCTTCAGCCGGAGCAAATTTCACTTTTTCAGCTTCTGCAAGGGCTTTGGTTCTGGTAAACAAAGTCAAGGTAGCTCGCGGCGGTTCAATGAGCGACGCGATCCCTGCATATTCAAGCAACGTCTTGGCATCCATGCCGCCCCGTCGGTCGAGCTCGGCATAAACGCCGAGCGCCCCTTCGTAGCGTCCCTGAGCCACCAGCATGCGGGCCAGGCGCAGCGCCGACTCACGGTCCTTTTTGGGCGCTGTTACGACTTCTGAAGGCGTGCGCTCCTTGATGGTGCGTTCAGGCATCGGACTGTCCGACCCTGCTCCTGCAAGGGACGCACACCCCGAAAGCATCAGCGCAGCTGCCGAAAGGGCAGCGAGCGCAGCGGTCTTCATTGCCGCTTGCGGGCGTCGGCGGGAACTGTGAGCAGAAGTAGTCATGATCGACACAAAAAATCAGGAGAGGAGACTGCGGATGACGCGCATCAGCGCGGGCGCGGCCACGATCGCTACGACGGGCGGCAGAATCAATGTCATCAGCGGCAAGGAAAGACGGGCGGGGAGCTTCCCGGCGCGTTCTTCGAGCGTCAAAATCAAGGTCGACCGAGATTCGGCGGCAATGTTGTGGAGCGCCTGCGCCAGAGGCGTACCAAACTGTTCGGCTTGAATAAGAGTTGAAACCATGCCTTCAATAGACGGCACGCGCGTACGCTCGGCGAGATTGCGAAGAGCCGCTGAACGTTCGGGCATGATTTCCAGTTCGGCATTGGTGAGTGCGAGTTCGTAAGCCAGAACCGGGGCGGAAAGTTCCAGTTCTCTCGACACCACCTTCACAATGCGCGTAAAGGGAAGGCCGGCCTCGGCGCAGATCACCATGAGGTCAAGGGCGTCGGGCATGCTGCGCTCAAGCGCCGTATAGCGCCTTGCGGCCATCGACTTCAAAACCCATTCAGGCAGAATACCGCCCGCAAAGTAGCCCGCCCCCATGAGCGCGATGGTGCCGATGCTTCGCTCCTGAGTGCCGAAAAAGAGCGCGGCCGCAATGCCGAGTCCAAGCAGCGTTTTGAGGAGCAAAAAGACGCCGAGCGAACCCGGGCGCGCAAAACCGGCTTGGGCGAGGAGGAGCGCCGTTGTCTCACGACTCTTGTCATTCCCGGCGAGCTTCAGCCCAAACCGAGCAGCCGGCTGAATCCATTCCGGCAGCGGCTCGATGCCGCCCGCCTGATGCGGATGCGCAGCCGCTTCTTCATCAATGGTGCCCGCCAATCGGTCTTCAAGTGCCTCAGCATCCTGCTGGGAGCGAAGCGCAAACATAAAGACGACAATAGAGAGCAGCGCGAGGGCAAAAACGATAATCCATGTAATCATGACTCGAGCCTCACTGAATGCGGCGAACCATCAGCCAGGTCACAAAAAGCCCGGCCGCAACGCTGGCGGCAGCGTAGCCGAGCACTTTGAGGCCGGTCGGATCGGTAACGAGGAATTGAAAGTCCTGCGGCGCCTGGATGTACTGATAAATGAGTACGCCGGGCACGAGGCAGGCGACGATCTTGATGGACGCGCGAGCCTCGGATGTTTTGGCCTGCACCTTGAGCGCGAGCTCCGCGCGTTCGCGAAGCGTGGCCGCCAAGCGCTCTAGCGTGTCGGCCAGACGGCCGCCCGACTCCTGACTGATGATCACGATGACGGCAAAGAAGCGGTATTCGGGCAGCGGCACGCGGTGCGCTGATTCCTGCAGCACCTGCTTCAAGGGGACACCCAGGCGCAGCCAACGGTCGATGGTGCGAAGTTCTTCCGAGAGCGCGCCGCGCAGGTTCTGTGCGGCAAGTCCGAAGGCGGTCTGAGCCGGCACGCCGGCACGGCAAATGCGCGCGATGGAGTCGATCGCTTCCGGAAGCGATTTGCCGAGGTCTTCCGTCCATTCGCCCATGGCGCGCAGATATAGGAGCTCCGCCGCAGAGGCGAAAAGCGCAGCGCCTCCGAAAAATGCGATCAGGAACGGATAGTCCGTCATGCGGCCCACCAGTGCGGCTGCCGTGAAGGAAAGAGCGCCAAGCACCAATACCCGAAGACGCAGGTTCTTGGTCCAGCCGAGCAGTTCCAGTCCCTTCTGAATGCGCACGATGCGGGCATGGAGCTTCGGGAAATGCCCGTGGTAGTCGTCAAGCCCCATCAGTACGGATTCATCGGGATATTCAACCGGCGCAACGCTTTTGGCTTCCTCCTCAACCTGCGTCAAAAGCTCAGTGAGTCTTTCGCGAACCATTTCTTCGCGGCGTGCGCGGTTCGTAAAGGCACGAAGTCCCAGCACGCCCAAAAGTACGAAGAGGAACACCAAAATCGTGAAAAGATTAAGCATGAGCTTTGTCCTCTCAATTGCCGCCGAAGAGATGTGCGCGGTCCTGATAGAACTTCGGGCGCAGCCCCGTATTGACGAATTCGCCTACGATCCGTCCGTCGGCAGAGATGGATTTGATGCGGTAGTTGTAGAGTTCCTGCGTCTGGATGACGTCCTCTTCCATACCGCAGACTTCAACGATCGACACCACGCGGCGCTTGCCGTCGCGCATGCGTTCAATCTGCACGACCATATTCACCGCGCCGCCGATCTGACGGCGGATGGCATTGAGCGGGAGCTGCAGATTGGCCATCAGCACCATGTTCTCCAGACGGATCAGGGCGTCGCGCGCATTGTTGGCGTGCACCGTGCAAAGCGAGCCGTCGTGACCGGTGTTCATGGCTTGGAGCATGTCAAAGCACTCGCCGCCGCGAACTTCGCCCAGGATGATGCGGTCCGGACGCATACGAAGCGCGTTCTTAACAAGATCGCGCTGAGTGATCTGTCCGCCGCCTTCAATGCTTTCCGGACGGGTTTCCAAGCGCACGATGTCTTCCTGATTGAGCTGCAGTTCGGCCGCATCCTCAATCGTCACCACGCGTTCCTTCTGCCCGATCTTGAAGGACAAGGCATTGAGCAGCGTTGTTTTGCCCGCGCCCGTGCCGCCTGAAACGACGATATTGAGGCGCGCCATCACCGCGCGTGAAAGGAGCTCCACCATGTCCTTGGTGAGTGCGCCGCCCTCGGAGAGCTCTTCCAAATTGCGCTTATGCTTGCTGAATTTGCGGATTGAAATGGATGTGCCGTCAAGCGCCAGCGGCTTCGTAACAACATTGACGCGGCTGCCGTCTGCCAGACGAGCATCGACCATCGGATTGGCTTCATCGATGCGCCGGCCGACGCGCGCGGCAATGCGCTGCGCAATATTGAAGACGTGCTCTTCATCAATAAAGGTAATGGGCGTCAGTTCAAGTTTGCCGAAGCGCTCGACAAACACCTTATCAGCGCCGTTGACGAGAATATCCGTAACGGTTTCGTCAGCGAGCAGCGGCTCGATCGGCCCGATGCCGAGCATTTCGTCAAGCATCTGCGCGCTGATGGCCTGTTCTTCAGCGGCCGTCAGCTGAAACCGGTTCTGGTCGCAGATCTCGCGAATGAGCTGTGCGACTTGTTCTGCGAGATTTTCCCGGCTGGTCGTCGCCGCCTTCATTGGGTCAATCTGCGCAAACACTTGATCGTGAATCGTGCGGCGCACGCGGGCAAGTTCCGCCGAAGCCTGTGCCTGAGCCTGAGGTGCCGCAGCAGCGCTCTGCGGCATGGAACGCATGCCGGGACGGCGCACGGCTGCACTCCCAGCATTCGAGGCGGCAGCAAAGGACGGCCGATTCGGCATCACTGCCGGCGGCGTCTCGGCGCCTGGCTGCGCCGCGCCGAGGACAGTCCCAGCCTGCCGAACTTCTTGGGCTGGGCGCGGCGCAGGGGCAGCGGCCGGAATGGGTCGACGAGTACCAACGAGCATCTTCACTATTCTCCAAACGGTCTCTTTTCTTGAGGTCGGCAGCCGCTCATCAAGCCGCAGCCTTGGCGGAATCCTTGTTTCCGGTGAGCTTTAAAAGCCTGAGCAGCTTCATGACGGTCGGGAAATACCGCTCTGCAAAACCGGGAGCCGTCGAGTGCGCGCCTGCGCGCCCGAGCAGTCCGCAGGCGAGCGCTTCAATACTGCGGGCAAAGGCTGGAACCGCCTGCGAAGTGAGCGCTCCCTGCAGGAGACTTGCGTCAAGTACCGTCCCGGCATTGGGCAGTTCAAAGTCCACCTTGACACCGAGGAAGTTTTCAAACTCTTCACGCGTCAGCACGGGCTTGCTGCGCTTGCCCGCACCGGCTCGGCAGTGATTGGCCACCAAGAAGCGGCGCTGACCGGGCTGCGGCGCACCGAGTTCAGCGAGCAAAATCTTCGCCGCGCGGGCGTTCGAAACTGTGTAGTCGATGAGAATCACACAGACATCGGCGTTCTACAGAATTTCTGCGCTCCCCGCAGGGCGATGCGACGGGATATCCCAAATCGAAACAGAAAAGAGTTCGCAAAGCGCACCGCCCAACTGAAGGAGGAGCTGCGGATCAACCGGCGTTTCCGGACCGGGACGCTGAGCAAGGAGCGACAGGCGCTTCTTTTCACCGTCGGCGAGCACCGTGCGGGCAATGAGGCGATAGTCGATTTCAGCGGCCGAAAGAATGCCGGCCAAGCCGTTGTCGGCCTTGAGACCGAGGAGCCGCGCGAGGTCACCTTTGCGGCGATCGAAATCAACGAGGAGCGTCGGATATTTGGCAGCCTCCGCAATCCAGCGCCCCAAAAGCGCCGCTACGGTACTCGTACCCGCTCCGCCAGCAGCCCCCGTCACCGCAATGGTCTGTCCGACCCGCACGCTTGAAGCATCCGGCATGCCGAGCCAGCGATCGCTGTCGGCACGGTTCAGGAGCTCCACCAACAAAGCATCTGCCACCGGCGAAACCAGATAGTCAAATGCGCCGGCAGAGAGGAGCGAACGGTAAAGTTCAACATTTTCTTCTGCGCCCACTGCCACAATGCGGCAGCCCGGGCCCGCCAAGGCGGCCAAATCCGCTAAGGCCGGCACTGGGAAAGGCGAAGCAGAAATATCAACAATCAAGAGCCCCGGGGCGTCATGCTGCGTGAGCCAGGCCTGAGCTTCGTCCATGCCGCCCTTCTGAGCGGCTGTGCAGCTGCGCCCGAGCCGAGCGAATACGTCGGCGAACTGCTTCAGATCGCCTTCGCGGCAAAACACCGCTGTCGTGATGCCCTCGACGGAGGCATTGTTTTCGTTTTCCTTATCCACGATCAATCCTCCTGGCTGAAGTCGATGTCGATCAGGTCTTCCTGATCACCCGTCTGATATTTCTGTACCGCCAGATTGCTGGCTGTACCGTCAGCGCCTTCAAGTGCACGCGGACGCAGGAGATCCTTCGGATCACTCACCATCATGGCGATGTTGGCGTTGTTGGCGCAGCCCAGCGTGCCGACGGCCTCGTAAGGCTCAATCGTCCAGCGAGTCGGATCGGCCACCACGCACTCCGGCGCATGCACAACGTAGGCTTCGCTGATGAGCTCCAAGTCCCAGCTCACGCGGCGGTCCGGAAAGTCGCGCTTGCCGGTTTTTTCATTTACATAGACGGCAAGCTTGGGTTCCTGAGCGCCCGCTTCTTCGAGCGCTTCGGCCAATCGGCGAGCCAGCTTTTCGCCTCGCTCGGAGAGCGGCACGACGGTGAGCACCTGACGGCGGATCGGTCCCTGCGACAAGAGGAACTTGTTGGCAGACTCGATCGACTCATCGGTCAGACCCGAACCGTTTGCCGAAGCACGAAGGTAGAGCGACTTCGCCTGAACTTTCATGGAGAGCGCCTCGTCTCTCGTCTGAGCAAAATTCGAGGAACGCACACGGCCCACGGTCTTTGTCTCAAGCCCTTCAACCGCACGGTACCCAGCTTCGGCTTTATCAAAGGCGTAGCCGCCTGCCGTCTGAACAGCATTGCCCATGTAGCTCAAGCTTTCACAGCCCGTAAGCGCTGCGATCAAGGCAATGCTCAGGAGCGCTGCCGTGCCTTTGCGCGCCTGAGTCTTCAGACTGAAGCGGCGCTGATTGTTGTTGTGTGTCATATCTTTCATCCGCATCCGTTTCAATTAGAAGAGGTAGCCGATTGAAGCCTGACGCGGCGCATAAGCGTCAACGGCATTGATGCCGCGTCCCGGCACGCGCAGATCGCCCGAAGAAACCGGGTCAACGATATTGGCAGTGAGCAGAATCACGAGTTCGCTGTCTTCGACCTGCGTCTGTTCGTATTCAAAAAGACGGCCGACGAAGGGAAGATTGCGCAGTCCCGGCACACCGTTCACGGTCTGCGAGGATTCGCTGCGAAGCATGCCGGCCAAGGCAAAGCTCTGGCCGCTGGCGAGCTCAACTGTGGTTTCTGCTCGGCGCACGCGCACCGCCGGAATCACGGAGCCTTCCGAAAGAATCACCTGCCCCTCGCTCGTAAGCTCGCTCACTTCAGGCGCCACATGGATTGCAATGCGGTTAGGCGAAAGCACCGTCGGCGTCATGCGCAGAATCACGCCCCAGGACTTGTAGTCGATAGTGATGGAGTTGCCCGTAATAATCACGATCGGCACTTCGCCGCCGCTCGCAAAGGCGGCGGGCTGACCTGACATCGCCGTCAGGTTGGGTTCGGCAAGGAGCGAAGCAAAACCGGATTCGCTCATGGCATTGATGAGCACGCCCAAGGACATGCGGCCCATATTGAAGATGCCGCCGAGCGCCGCGCCCGCCGTGTTCGAATCCGGCATCAGCCCCGGAATGTTGGCATTGCCGTCCGCAAAGGAATCATTCGGATTGAAGTGTGAATTGTTGGCCGCATGCGTGGAGAAGAGCCCCTGCGATGTGCCGTTGCCGAGGAAAAGCGGGCCGCGGCCGGTATTGAGCACCGCACCCCAGTTAAAGCCGAGCGAATGCGTGAGTGAACGGGATACTTCAACAACCCGCACCTGAATATTCACCTGCTGAGAAACTTCGACTTTGAGCTGATTGATGACCGGACTCGACTGACCGCCGGCAGAGCCGCCCTGGCCGCCTCCGTCCTGACCGCCTTGCTGACCGCCCTGCCCCGGACCGCCTGCAGCGGCCGATGAGACCAAATAGGATTCAACGAGCTGGGTGACACGCCGGCTGTCGAGCGCCGTTTTCACTTTGCCGCGAACGATCATGCGGTTGTTGAGCGCCGGCACGAGTTCAATGCTCGCACTCGGCACGGCCCGCTTGATGTCGGCCTTCAATTTTTCGAGATTGTGTTCAACCGTCACTTGGACTGCTGCAATCACCGTGCCGGCTTCGTCAAGTGCATAAAAAGTCGTTGATCCGGCAGCAGTGCCGAAGAAAAAGACCTGATCGGGCGAGGGCATCTGATAGGAGGCAATGCCCGGCGTTGCGACAAGCACTTTTGCCGCTGCGCTCGGGAGCTGCAGCAGAGCGCCCTCCTTTAAAAAGACGCGAAGACTGCTCGTCGGCTTGGCCAGCTTGAGGTTTTTCAAGCTTGAAGCCCCTTCGAGTACTTTGACGTCTGTCGGAACCTGTGCTTTCAGCGCTGCCGATGCTGGGGAAACAGCCAGACCGAGCAGTGCGCCCAGACAGGCTGCCGCAAATACGGTGCGCGACGGCTTCCGGTTTTGGGTCAGACGGGAAGAACGGCTGACTGAATCTTCAAGGTGTGGAATCTGCACGATGGTTCTCTTCAATCGGTTAGAAGGTGACGGGCGCAACAGCCGCACCCTGATACGTAATGACAGTCTTGGCGGCCGGCCGCTGCGTGCCGAGAATGCCCGTGGCATCCTGCAGATGCGTGACGGCAGCGGTCTTCTCATTCACTGTGCTGGTGCCGGCCGCATCTTTGGTCTCCGGTTCACGCAGACCGCGAATAGACACCTGAAGGTCTCCGGCTTCCTTAGCCACAGCGAGCGCCTGTGCTTCCATCGGCGTGACTTCAAGCGTGATCGTGCGGTAGTCAACACGACGCGCGGCTGTCGAAGCCGTCTTTTTGGCATCCGTCTTCTGCGGAGCCGTCTCCGGCTGCGGCGCAATGCTCTCGGTTGAGTTATTAAGCGCGAGCACGCGGACGTTGGTGAGGATGGTCTGAGCAGCGAGCTTTGTCATGCCGCTCGTTTTGTCCTGCTGATCCGCCATGGCTTCAGCAGTTTCACGCTTCAGGGTCAAGATCACGTCCACCCAGTCGCCGGCACTCACCAGCCCGGAGTTGCTCGACACCGCAGAGGTCGGAATGGACACTGCACGCTTGCCCGGCGACAGCACAGCCGCCAGGAACCCTGGATTCCCGGGGTAAAGCACATCATCCTGCGTGATGAGTTCACCCTGCGGAACTGAACGCCGAACGGTTGCCCCCATCAGCAGCGCAGCGGCCGTCCGGTCTCCCGGACGCTTGGCGGAAATCGCTGATGCAGGGGCCTCATCAGCCTTCATCTCCACCCATTTGATCGCCGTCCCCGAGAGAAATTCGCCGGGCTCTACCGGTTTGGCTGCAGCCGCTGCCCAAACGGGCGGCACCTGCGCCTCAGTCGCCCTGGCCTGCGCCGCAGCGGCCGGACGTTCTGCCGCATGTGGAGCGAGAAGCCCGCGTGCGACGAAAGCCGCACAGCCCGCAAGGACGACGGCAAAACCGAGAAGCAGTAGAGAAGAAGTTTTGATTTTCACGATCTCATTCCTGATGTCGCGTGGAATCCCGACGGTCTGGTCCGTTTTTTGAGCGCACAAGGCCCCTGCCTTCCCGCAGCCGGAGCTGCCGGAAGGTTTCAAACCATCTCGAAGAAGACTTAGAAAATGTGTGAGAAAACGCCGAACTGCACTGCAGCAAAACCTGCCGCTATGGCGAGCCCGTAGGGAAGCCCCTTCTGAGCCTCACCGCCGAGGAGACCGATCGGCGTGCATTCAAGCGGCCGGCCGAAGGCCTCCGCCAAACGCTCCGCCCAAAACCCTGTCTTTGTTTCAATCATTCGCAAGAGCGGAAGACCCAAAACCATGAGTCCGCCGACGAGCGAGAGAAGAATCAAAAAGAGGAGAGCGTCAGACCCCGCCCAAAAAGAAAGGACGGCAGCAAGCTTTACGTCGCCCGCTCCCATCCTTCCGGTGAGATAAAGAAGAAATCCCGCAATGAGCACGCCCACAGCCCAAACTGACCCGCTTTGCAGAAGACCGAGCGCCGCTCCCCCATTTCCCCCTAGCGCGGCTGCGGCGAGCGCCGCTGCCTCGACAAGGACGATAGAGACGACTGCCGCATTCGGTATGCGTCGGAAAAGCAGATCCGACACAGCCGCCCAGAGAACCAACCCCAGAATGGCCATGCTGAAGAACTGCCCCCATACGCCCAGCGCGTTCATTTTGCAGTGCAGCCTGCCGCTTAGTTACTTAATGCTGACGTTCTTGCCGGCACCGGAAATATCGTCTGCAATCTGCTGGAACTTGTCGCGCAGCGCTGAGATGAATGCGCCGTCCGACGAGAAGATGTAGCCGACGGCCGCAGCCATCGCTGCAGCCAGAATGCCGTATTCGATAGCGGTAACGCCGCTTTCATCAGCGGCAAACTTGCGAAGGGACTGAGAGATTTTCATGGGAATCAATCATTAAGCCCCCTCCCCCGAGTCATTACTGTTTACTACGTAAACAATTTCGAAGGAGGTTGCAAATAAATAAATATACTTATGCGAATCATTCTCATTTATGACGCGAATATTACAAGGGTAAATCCGAATTTTCAACTGCATACCCCCTTGGAAACACCTGTCCCAGTATACGTTTGAGCTTTTGCCTAAAAATAGATACGTCCAGTTCGGACGCATATCGGATCAATAATGCTTGTATATAATCGAATTAGGTGTATAGGTTACCCTTACATATAATCCTTTACCTACCTCTGTCCCCCTCCCATTTGTTCTGCTGGCTTATGTCTAAAGTGATATGCACAGCCGTTGCCGACAGCTGCCGCAGCCACCGCTTGATTCAGACGTCCAAACTGACAACCCGCCGTTTTGCGTGACGCCGATCGACGGCGGCTTCACTATTATTTGTATATTCGCCTGAGCGGCTCCCTCGAACAGCTGCCGCCCCGCGGGAAAGATTGCCCAACACTCAGAATCGATTCCATTGGAGGCCTTTCATATGAAGTTCACATTCCAGACGCCCACTCGTCTTATTTTCGGCTCCGGCCGGCTTGACGCCTTGGGTGACGAAAAGCTTCCCGGCAAGAAGGCGCTTCTGCTCACGTCTCGCGGGAAATCCGCTGAACGCACCGGTGCACTTGAGCGCACCATGAAAGCGCTCGAGCGCGCAGGCGCTGAATATGTGTACTGCCCGATGGTGGAGTCCAATCCCGTTGTCGACAACGTCATGAAAGCCGCGCTTGCCGCCCGTGAAGCCGAGTGCGACTTTGTTGTCGCGCTCGGCGGCGGTTCCGTCATGGACTGCGGCAAAGCCGTGGCCATGATGGCGACCAACCCCGGCGACTTCTGGGACTATGTGCCTCAGGGAACCGGCGGGCGCAAGCGCATTGAAATCGCTCCGCTCCCCATCGTGGCCATTTCCACCACTGCAGGCACCGGCAGCGAAGTCGACGGCGGCGGCGTTATTTCCAACCCCGAAACCAAAGAAAAAATCGGCTTCGGCGGCCATCCCGGCCTCTACCCCGTGCTCGCCGTGGTGGATCCCGAGCTCACGCTCTCAGTGCCGCCCAAGCTCACGGCTTATCAGGGATTTGACGCGCTCTTCCATGCCGTTGAAGGCTACCTCACGAAGCGTCCCAACTACATGTCCGATATGTTTGCGCTTGAGGCTGTGCGTCACATCGCATCGGGTCTTGCCCGTGCGGTGAAGGACGGCCATGACCTCGAAGCCCGAGAGCACGTTTCCATCGCCAATACCCTCGGCGGCTATGTCATGGCTTGCTGCCGGCTGACCAGCCAGCACGCTCTCGAGCATGCCCTTTCAGGTGAATGCCCTGAAATGCAGCACGGCGCCGGCCTCATTATGCTGTCGATCGCCTATTTCAGTCACATGATCAAGACCGGAGCCAACTCGATGCGCTTTATCGAGCTCGCTCATGCACTCGGCGTCAAGGATGCCGTTCATCCGGATGACTTCCTGCGAGCACTCCATGACCTTCAGATCGCCTGCGGCGTAGCCGACCTGAAGATGAGCGACTACGGCATTACGCGCGACGACATCCCGAAGCTTGCCGCCAAGGCGCGAAGCGTCGGAGCCGCGCTCTTTGAGCAGGATGCCGTTGCACTCACTTTTGAAGACACCGTATCGATTTTGGATTCTGCCTGGCGTTGATTCCGCAGCGCCTCTGCCGGCGGCAGCCTCGAAGCCTGCCGCCCAGCCCAAACCCGCCTCTCGAAATGGGATGCGGGTTTCTTTATGTCGGAGGCTTGCAGCATGGCGAGTCATGCTGATTTTTCAAATGCCGACGCAAAGCCCTGCTTTGACCGCGATAGGTCATCCGAACTAACACGGTCTAAGGTCCCTCGTTCCGGCAAAAGGAGAGCACTCTTTTGCACCGACCGCACTCCGGACTACGCCGCATTGTTGAACTATTCTGCAGCTTCCCCCCTTTCCCTTTCGCGATTACCTCCCGCCGGAGGGCTAACACGGTCCTTTCAGCCGCATTTGTATACTTATCCATTTTTCAATAAAATGCGCGGTTTCGTCGTGATTTAATCGCCGCCGAGCATCCGTTTCCCCCGCTATGCATCGTGCAGTTTTGTTGTGCCGGCATGCACAGCTCGAGGTAGAGGCACACCTGCTCTGCAGTCGACAATTTCCTCCGGCTTACGAACGACATACCGGATCAACTTTGGATTGAGACAAAGCGCAGGAACACGGCAAAAGGCGGTGTTTCCGGCCTTCGCTCAAACCAATCTCATTCAGACCGTACCTCCCCCTTGGACGGGAAGCGAAAACGGCACCCAAGCCGGCAGCATTCGCAGGCCCAGAGAGGAGATCGTCTTAATGTCTGCGAAAAAATACTTCGGCGCTTTCTGTCTGTACCTCAACTACTTGGTACACGGCATCGGCGTTCTCGTGATGAGCCTCAACGTTCACGAATTCGAAGTGCAGTGGCAGACCGATGCTGCAGGCGTATCCGTCGTGATTTCCTCGCTCGGTCTGGGCCGTCTTGCGCTCCTGGTTTTGGCGGGTTCGCTTTCAGACAAATACGGCCGGCGTCCCTTCGTGCTGCTCGGCACTGTCACTTATCTCGCTTTCTTCATCGGCCTGCTTTTTACGCATGATGTCGGAACGGCTTATTTCTTCGGACTCTTGGCCGGCGCAGCCAACAGTCTGCTCGATGCCGGCACCTATCCTCGTCTGATGGAACTCTTCCCGAAGGCACCGGGACCGGCAGTCATTCTGGTCAAAGCGTTTGTCGCAGCGGGGCAGTTTTCGCTCCCGCTCATTCTGAGTTTTTTGGTCGCTCATGAATTGTGGTTTGGCTGGAGTCTTCTCATTGCAGCCGCCATCCTTGCACTCAACTTCTGCGTGCTCTTCTGGATGCCCATTAAGGTTCCCGATCAGCCCACGCGCCTCGGCGAACCTCTTGCCGCTGAACTCGCGCAGCTCAATGACCCCGAGGCGAAGCTCAAACTGAAGCGCAGCAGCCGCATCGCGATGCCCGAACTCATCAGCTACACCCTCTTTGGGTACACCGCGATGGCCACTTTTTACATTGTGAGTCAGTGGCTCGCGCAGTACGGGGAATCCGTTGCCGGGATGCCTTATTCCGAGGCGCTCAAACTGCTCTCGATATACACCACCGGATCACTTGCCGGGGTGTTCTGCTCATCGCTCGCACTGCGGACATTTTTGTCTCCGCAGATGATGCTGCTCGGCTGCACCACTGTCTCAACGCTAGCGCTCGCCGTCGCCTGCTTTTTCCCGTCGCCGACCGTGATGTTCGGCTTCTCATTTATTTTCGGCTTTGCTGCCGCCGGCGGCGTTGTTCAGCTTGGCCTCGCCATGATGGCTGCTCAGTTTCCTCGGGCCAGAGGCCGGGCCACAGGCATCTATTACAGTGCGGGGAGCATCTCCAATTTCACCATGCCGCTCATCACGGCCTGGATCGTCCGCGAATGGTCTATCCATGAGATCTTCAAATTTGACGTCATCATCTCCGGATGCGGCATCTTGCTCGCCGTCTTTATTGCCTGGAGAAGTCGTCATGCGCAGGCTATTGATTTGAATTAAGTGCAGAGCAATGGTATACACGGTTTACCGTTCTCTTCCCTGTAGGCTAAACACATCTCAATTTCATCGGCCATCAGAACCATGTATCAACATGTCTTCCAGACTCAAGGCGTCATGCATTTTGAAAGCGGCAAAACGCCCCGCGTTATGCGCTATGTTGTCAGTGACGATCCGCATTGGGCTTCGGGCTACCACATGCATGAAAACGAAACAGAGCTTATCTGGGTCGAACGAGGCACGGTAGAGGTGATGGTCAATGCCAACAAATACGTGGCTCATGCCGGCGACATCATCGCCTTGGAGCACGGCAAGTTCCATATGCTTGCCTCAAGTGACGCTGATCCGGCAAAAACATTCACGTGCGCCGTCTACGGCTTCAAATTCCACGACGTTCGAGGAGAGTCCCTCATTCTTGAACCGGACTCCGTTCCGGTCGTTCACGCAGCACTCGGCGTAGATACCATCCGCACGCTCTTTCGCGAATTTGACACGCTCGTAACTCAGGCCAATCCTCTCGTTGATATTCTCGGCAATCTGATTGCCACGCTGCTAACCGTTCTTTTCCGCGAAAACTTCAAACTTGCAGCTCGTCCCGGGAAAGACAAGCAGCTCAAGAACGCCTTGATCCGAGAGGTGCTTGTTTACCTCAACGAAAACTATCGAGAAAAGATCGCCCTTGAGGCGCTCTCCAAACGCTTTCGCGCGTCAGTGAGCTATATCGCTCATGAATTTGCACGCGAATACGGGGTTTCGCCGATCAACTACGTTATTGAACGGCGCATTACCGAAGCAAAGTTTGCGCTCACTACAACTACGCAGAGTCTCAACCAAATCGCCTGGCATATCGGCTACGAAAATACTTATCACTTCTCCAAACTCTTCCAGCGCCACGTCGGCTGCTCGCCTTCGGAGTACCGTCGGCGCTTTGGCAAGAGTTCGGGAGAGCATCCCAACGAAGCGTCCGAAGACTGATCGTTTGGAAAGCAATAGGCTTTGCGCCCCTGTCTGACGCATTATTTTCACCCTGCAAATGTGAGGCAGCGGTGACTGACAAAACGCTGCCTCCCATTCATTTGTGCGCCTCCTATGGAGCCGACCGTTGGCGGTCCGGATGCATCCACCCTTTCGGTTAAAGTTTCGGCCTCCGCTGAGCGGCCATTTAAATGGTTTCGCCCGCCACCATGCCGAACGTCAGAGCATCGATGATGCCGACGGTACCGAGACGGCTCGCTCCATGAACCCCGCCCGTGACTTCGCCGCCGGCGACGGCATTCTCATGGCAAGCGCCGTCGGAGCAAAGATCGTCAATATGGACTCCGTTCTGCTCGTCCCCTATAACGGCGGCCGAGTGACGGGTTATGTCGGCGGCGACATCTACCTCACCAAAGAAGGCAGACGCTTCATCGATGAAGGAGCGTCCTGGCTCGCATTGCGCCAAGCCCTGCAAAACCTCCCCGACGGAAAGATGTGGGTGCTCACGGACTCCGGAACAGTGAAAAACAACGACTTCTCGCTCAAACTGATGACCGGCGCGGTGCGCGAAGCCGCGACGCTCGATGAGGCTACCAAAGGCATTGGCTGCAATCCTGCGGTATTGGAAGAGACCGTCAGGCAATACAACCATTCGGTTCACATTGGACGAGATGAGGCCTTTGGCAAAACGACGACGCTTAAAGCGCTTGATGAACCGCCCTTTTATTACGGCGAAGAGCGTCTCAACATCCAAACAGAGGGCGGCGCTGCCATTGACAAGCAGGCCCGCGTTCTGGATCAATCCGAGGAGCCCCTCTTGGGTCTTTTTGCGGCCGGCGAAACCGTCGGAAATCTTCATGGCAAAAGCCGCCCCGGCGGGAACGGCGTTTTGGCCTGCGTCGTCTTCGGCAGGATCGCCGGCCAAGAAGCGGCTCGACTTGAGCCTCTCAAGTCATTGAGAAGCTCAAGTCATTCGCTCACAAAGGCAGAATGAGTTTGCCTTCGTCATGCCTGACTTTCATCATCACGGGGCGGTGACAGTGCGGCCGACTAATCCGAGGGCTGACCGGCTGCCACACGCTCACGGACCATTCGAGCCAAGGCAAATTTCTGCAGCTTCCCCGAAGACGTCCGGGGCAGCGCATCGAGTACCACGAGATATTCCGGGAACTTATATTTAGCCACCCGCCGGCCGTCAAAGAAAGCAACAAGGTCCGTCAGATGCAGGGCGGGAGCGCCGGGGCGCATGCTCACGCACGCACAGCTGCGCTCGCCCAGACGTTCGTCTGGCATAGCCACTACGGCGGCCTCCCGCACGCCGGGATATTCGAGCACAATATCTTCGACTTCGCGGCTCGAAATATTCTCGCCGCCGCGCACAATAATGTCCTTCTTGCGGCCGGTGATGCGGATGTAGCGGCCCTCTGAATCCGTGCGGCAATAGTCGCCGGAATAGTACCAGCCGTCCGCGTCAAGCGCTCGTGCGGTCATCTCAGGCTCTCCCCAATACCCCACAAAGACCTGCGGACCGCGGGACGCCTCTTCGCCCTCTTGGCCGTGCGGCACTTCATGCCGGGCATCGTCCACAACGCGGATCTCCACGCCGTCGACTGCGCACCCGTCCGTTTCTTCCGTATGCTCGCGCGTGTCATTGAGGCGCACCAGCGAATGCGGCGAGGACTCGGTCGAGCCGTAAATGGATAAGAGCCGAATGCCGAAAGGCCGGCAGTCCTCAAAGAGCTTAGGCGGAATGGTGGTGCCGCCGCAGAGGAAAAAGCGCAGCGAGGACAAATCCCGCGGATGCTGCCGAAGTTCTTCGAGGATATCGAAGACAAAGGGCGTCGCCCCCAAGACGCAGGTCGCTTTCTCGGCCTCAAAGAGATTCATGCAGTCTTCTGCGCGGAAAATATCGAGAAGCAGACTCTTGCCGCCCAAAATAAAGGGTAGCGTCACTCCGTGGAGAAACCCGGTCGCATGCCCGAGCGGAGCGGGCATCAGAAAAGCATCCCGCCACGTGAGATTGAGGCGGTCGGCATAGGCGCGTTCGCTCGCGAGAATGTTGTTGTGCGTGAGCATCACCCCCTTGGGGCGTCCTTCCGTGCCTGAAGTGAAGAGCACTGCTGCGACTTCATCGGCATCAGCGGGAATCGGCGTGAGGAGCGGTTCTGCGCCGGCAATGACATCCTCAAACGCATAAACACCCTCCTGCGAACGCAGCGATGGGGCAAGCGGGGCCATTTTTTCCACGGCCACAACAGCAGAAAGCCTCGGCAGGTGCTGCGCGAGTTTGGCAAGCATTTCAATCGGGCGGCTTTTGCGGAAAGCCGTAGCCGTAAAGACCACCTTGGCTTCACACCAATCCAGCGCCCAGGAGAGTTCCGCCTCGCGCCATGCGGGCAGAAGCGGCATCGCGATGGCGCCGAGCTTTAAGGCCGCAACATAAGCGATGGTGAATTCCGCCCAGCCCGGCAGATTAAGCGCCACCACGTCGCCGCGGCCGACGCCGATCGTGCGCATCCAGCCGGCCAGACGCTGCGCCTTCTTGTCGAGTTGAGCGTAGGTGTATCGGCCGCCCTGGCTGTCAACAACACAGGTACGGTCGGGCACAGCACGCACGGACTGATGCCAATAATCAGCGAGCGTGGCGTCGCCCCAAAAGCCCTGACGGCGATAGAGCGCCCGGCGTTCGGGATTAATCGTGTATTCAGGACGCATGACTTGAGCGGTATGGAATGGAAGGCTTGGAGAAGAAACCGGCCCGGCCTGCGCCGAGGAATCCGCAGGCCGGGCGGTTAGGAGAATCGAGGCTCAGCCCCGGAGACGCCGGCTTAGCCGAAGCGGAATTCGACGCCGAAGGTTCCCTGCGGGAATTCCCATTTCTTGAGGATCGTGTCGCCGCAGAGGACGCGGCAGGTGCCGCATTCAAGGCAGCCGGCGCAGTCAAAGCTGATCGTGCCGTCGTCGGCCTCTTTATAGAGATTGGCCGGGCAAGCCTTCACGAGCTTGCGGAATTCTTTGCGGTCGGGCTCATCGCAGAGCACGATGTGCGCATTTTCCTCATCCACAAAGAACTTGTCTTTGCCGAGCTTTTCGTCCACGTTGACGAACTTAATTTCCTTCGTGCTCACAGTGCTTTCCCCCAACCGTAGCCGTCTTTAAGGAGATTCATAACGCCGGCAGCCTTAACGCGCTGCCAGAGGCTCTTGCGAACCGGCGGGACCGGCGAGCCGTCGTAGCGGAAAAGGTCGCGCATGATGCCCGCGGTCATCTTTGGGTAGTCCGAGAAAAGACGCGGATTCTCCATCAAGTGCGGCACATTGCGGTACTGCTTCATATCGCGAAGCACAAAGCTCTCTTCGAGACGACGCCGGTAGCCGGCCAGTCCGGCGGCGGAAAAATCACCCGCCTTCTTGGCGTCGATCACTGCTCGAGCTGCGCATTCGCCGGAAGCGACGGCCAAATCCATGCCGCGCACAATGAAGCCCAAATTGATGCACAAGGCCGCAGCATCCCCCGTAATCAGCACGCCGTCTGCGGCGAGCTTTTCAGGCACCATGTCGTAGCCGCCTTCGGGGACGAGATGACCGGAATATTCGAGCAGTTCGCCGCCCTCAATCAAGGGCTTAACCGACGGATGATTCTTCAGATCCTCGAGCATCTGCGGCACGGTCTTGGGCGACTTTTCAATATCGCCGAGTCCGCAGACCACACCGAGTGAAATGGAATCTTCATTGGTATAGAGGAAGCCGCCGCCCATCAGACCGGCCGAGGCGGAACCCGCGAAGAGCCAGGCAGCGCCTTCACCGTCGCTCAGACCAAAGCGGTCATTGATGACCTGCTTAGAGAGGCCAATGACTTCTTTGGCGCCGACAGCGTACTGGTGAGCGTGATATTTCGGCAACAGACCGATCGACTGGGCCAGAAGAGAATTCGGCGAGGAGCTCGTCTTCGCCCGCCTGAACGCCGGTCACGCGGCCGGTTTCATCCTGAAGCAGCCGATCGACGCGAATACCCGGAATGAACTGGGCGCCCTCGGACTCGGCCTTTTCCTGAAGCCACTGGTCAAATTTGCCGCGCAGCACAGTGTAGGATGCCGCCTCCGCGGAGAACGCTTCACCCGTGTGATAGTCAAGCGTCACCGAGTCGTCGTCGGTAATAAAGGAGATCTTCTCACGGGTCACAAGGCGCTCAACGGGCGCTTCCTCAGCGAAGCCCGGCATGACACGCTCGAGGCTGTGGGCGTAGAGACGGCCGCCCGTCATGTTTTTGCTGCCGGCATAATTGCCGCGCTCAATCACGAGAACGTCAAGCCCTTCCTTGGCAAGAACGTAGGCGGCCACGCAGCCGGCTACGCCGGCGCCGACTACGATGGCGTCGAATTTTTCTTCGGACATGGTTGATACAGCGCGGACGGATGCTCTGTGGCAGCAGCTCTGGCAGTGCTGAGCACTAGAGAGCTGCCGGCATCGAGTGCAGACGCCCGGCGCCTTAAATTAGGGGTTGCAAGTGGGGTCGCGGGCACCCCGCGGCGGGGTGCCCTTTGCGGTGAACTCAGCGCCGCTTAGGAAAGCGCGCGGGTGAGTTCCGGAACGATCTTGTAGAGGTCGCCCACGATGCCGGCATCGGCATCCTTGAAAATCGGCGCGTTCTTATCCTTGTTGACCGCGAGGATCACGCCGCAGTCGGCGGCGCCGACCATATGCTGAATCTGGCCGGAAATGCCGAGCGCAATGTAGATGTCAGCTTTGAGCTGCGTGCCGGAAACACCGATATAGCGTTCGCGTTCCATCCAGTGCTCGCCTTCGGCGATCGGACGGGAGCAGCCGATCTCAGCGCCGATAGACTTGGCAAAGGCTTCGATCATCGCAATGTCTTCCTGCTTGGCAATGCCGCGGCCGATGCCGATGACTCGCTTGGCCTTCGTCAGGTCAACGCTCGCGGCAGCCTTCGCACGGCGTTCCTTGACGACGATCGCGGCAGCCGGAGCGACCTTTTCGACCGCAATGACAGGGATGTCGGCCGACGCATCTGCCGGTTCGGGTTCAAAGACGCCCGCGCCGACCGTTACCACGGCGTCAGCGGAAACGATGCGGACAGCAGCGGCAGCAAGACCGCCGTAGGTGCGGAAGGTGGCCTTCACCGCGTCACCGGCTTCGAGGCTCAGTGCATCGTTGACGAGACCGGCGCCGCGCTTAGCGGCTACGCCGGCGGCAAGCGCCTTGCTGCGGCGAGTGGCGTCAAAAAGGAACAGATTGCCTTCGCCCTGCGCGAGCGAAGCGATCGTTTCCGCGTAGTTTTCAATGGCTTCGCCTTCGGCAAGGCCAAGGTTATAGACGGCCGCCGGACCGCAGGCACGAAGTTCAGCAGCGCAGCTTTCGCACGGCACAACAGCATTCACCACAGCGCCGAAGCGGCGCGCGCCGGCGATCAGATCCGCATAACGTTCAGCAGCATCCGCGTAGACCCAGACAGTTTGAATTTTGCTCATGACTCTTATCTCCGTGATGACTTATTACTTGAGGGCGGACTTGATGCGGGCAGCGAAATCGGCCACCGCGGAATCGCCTTCGAGGACCTCGTGAGCACGCTCTTTGCGCGGAGGCACTTCAATAGCATCGAGCTCAACGGTCTTCGCCGGAGCGCTCCAGCCGATGTCAGCCGTCGAAAGGGTCTTGGCGGGCTTCTTGCCGGCGCCGAGAATGGCCTTCATCGTGGGGATGCGGGGAACATTGATGTCGCTCGTGACGCAGACGGCGGCCGGAAGCGGGAGTTCAATGACTTCAACTTCGTTTTCAAGCGAGCGCTCTACGCGGATGCCTGCTTCGGTCTTTTCAATGCTGCTCACGGCATTCACACAGGGCACGCCGAGGATACGGGCGGCCAGAAGACCGGTCTGCTGAGCGTAGAGGTCGCCAGAGCCTTCACCGAACACCAGCAGATCAAAACCGGTCGTGCGGGCGGCGGCGGCAATCGCCGAGGCGGTCGTTTCAGCAAGCGCGCCTTCAAACGCAGCGTCATCCTTGACCAGACACAGTTCGGAAGGACCGCGCGAAAGCACATCCTTTTTAAGCTTGGAGTTTTCGAGGATCTTGCCGCCGACGGAGAGCGCCGTCACCACGTCGCCTTCACCGGCGAGCTGTACAGCAGCTTCAATGCCGTTCAGATCGAACTGGCTGATTTTGAAATCCGCACGATCAAAACTAAGTTTTTGATCGGGCGTCACAACAATGTCCTGCTCTTCGGGAACGACCTTGAAGCACGAGACGATATGCATAATGACTCCTTGGGGTTCAGAAATTACGCAGCTTTACCCCAGAGCATCATGGTGAGATCTGAAGCTTTTGCCGCCGCTAAATAAACTAGATCATTTAAGGATTGAGCAGTTTTTGCTCGCACCGCATTTCGATCGATGCAAATAGTGCTCTTCAAAAACAATCTTGACGAGAGCCATATTTGTTTTTCGTTTAAATTATCTTGCACGCGATGGCCTGCTTCATCCCCGCTGACATTCGGTGAAATGAGAGTATTCCTTTGTTTTCTCTAAATTTTCTCCTGACGGAACCTTTATTCAGGGAGCAAAATACGTCAGCTCGCCTCCGATCTCCCTCAATGGTCAGAGATCTATGCACTTCAAGCCGCCGGCCACTGCCAAGCACGTTCCAGTTCCCCAAAAGGCGCAGTACCGTCATCCCGCCGATCTAGTGTCAATTCCCCTGCAGTACTAGTTAATTGGGGCGGATTTCCGGCATTTTCAAACACTCGTCCTAAGTTGTTCCAAGAGCGTCCTCCCCTCCTTCAGAAGAGACCCTTTCGCTTTGAATGGCAGCTCAATTCCATCCTCCGTGCAAGATAGCCATCAGCGCCTGCAATATAGTTTCTTCGTATTTCGTTTATTTTTCAATTCATTAACTGAATTTCAGCCTGCTGAGCTCTTTCGCGTTCCGTGCAGGAATCGAGCCTGTCAGTCGTTTACAAATCAACCAGCGACATTCTGTCGGCTGCTTGAGGCCCTTGAGTCTTTGGATTCATCTCGCCGCTTCCCTATATAGAGATGCAGCTGCAGACGACGCCATCCCGCCCTCTTTAGAACCTATAAGACGTACGAACATCCCTCACTGCTGCCGGCAGCATCCTCATCAAATCGAAAATAGATCAAGTAAACCAAAGCGTTTTCAGCGCCTCAGGGACGACCCATCCGGTTTGAACAGCCCTGCGCCGCTCGAGCCCAAAGGAGGCCCTCCCGCCGGTTCTGAAGCCCCTCGTCAGGCTTGGGACCCGGCCGATCACCCCTCGGCCAAGCAAGATTGTCCAGTCCTCCATGCACGATTCGAGCTATTCAAGTCATTTTCGGTCGTTCCTGCGCTGATACTGTTTTCCTTAATTTTCATAGTATTAAAAGCCTTTTAACTCATCAGCCGGCGTTTCGGCCGTGCAGAAATATTGGCAAACAAAACATTTTCTTGCCTATCCAAAGGCTTTGCACATTTTGATAATTTCTCCTGTCCAAAGGAAGTAATCCGACCGGCGAATAAAGCCAATTAAAAATGACTTTTAAAACCGCTGCGGATTAAACAATACAAATGTATTGAAGCAGACACCTTTTAATTTTCTCTTCAATAAAACCGGAGAACGCTTTTATGACTAAACCCAATTCCGCAGCGGGAAGCACATCGTTTCTCGTCGCGGCGATCGGCATCTACGTCGCGTACTTCCTGCACGGTGCAAGCGTCATCGCACTCGCGCAGAACATGTCGGCTCTTGCAGAAAAATTCGCAACCGACAGCGCGGGCATCGCCTACCTGATTTCCGGCATCGGCCTCGGCCGTCTCGTCACCATTCTTTTCTTTGGTGCACTCTCAGACAAGTTTGGCCGCCGCTCGATGATCCTCCTCGGGCTCGTCCTCTACGTTCTCTTTTTCCTCGGCATCCCCTACAGCCCGAATCTCACCGTAGCCTTCATTCTGGCTTTCTGCGTCGGCGCGGCCAATTCAGCCATTGACACCGGCGGCTATCCGGCCATGATCGAATGCTTCCCGAAGGCTTCGAGTTCCGCAGTCATTCTGCTTAAGGCCATGGTGTCCTTCGGTCAGATGCTCTATCCGATGTGCGTGAGCTTTCTCATGGTTTCGGGCCTCTGGTACGGCTGGGCCTTTATTGTCCCGGGCGCCATCCTGATCGTGCTCTCGCTCTTCATCATCAAGTGCCGCTTCCCCGGCACGAGCGGCTCGGGCGCTGCCGGTGCGGATGTTCCGCAGATGCGCGCCAAGCCCAAGATGATGCTCGAAGGTTTGGTGGCGGTTGTCTTCGGCGTCTGCGCCTTCTCCACTTTCTACGTTGTCGCCGTCTGGATGCCGCGCTACGCCGCAGCCTTCGGCGGCATGACGGAAGCCGAATCGCTCACAACGATCTCCTACTACTCCATCGGCTCGCTCGTCTGCGTATTCGCCTTTGCCTACCTTCTGAAGAGTAAGGTGCGCTCCGTCTGGGCCATGACGCTCAACGGCCTCATCGCCTGCGTCGCCTCTGCGGTTCTGTACCTCTATCCCTCGCCCTTCGTGTGCACGGCCGGCGCTTTCCTGATCGGCTTCTCAGCCGCGGGCGGCATCCTGCAGCTCGGCGTGGCTGTGATGGCGGAATTCTTCCCTGACAGCAAAGCCAAGGTGACCTCTGTCTACATGATGATGGGCGGCCTCGCGAACTTCGTCATCCCGCTCGCGACGGGCTACCTCTCGCAGATCAGCATCCGCTACGTGATTCTGCTCGACTTTGGACTCGCGGTCCTCACATTCCTCTCGGCCATTTACCTCTTCAAGCGCTACTACGCGGTCTTCCGAATTCCGCACAACGACCTGCGCTGGGGCGAACGCGCCGTCGCGAACAAATAAACCCCTATCGACATCTTTTCCAGGCTAAACGCCTAACGAATGCCGCGCTCGGGCGACACCGGACACCCTCGTCAGAAGCTTGCTGCCAGACGCCCAGTGCGACATCCAATCACCTCTCTATCCAGGAGCAATCAAAATGGAAGTTACTGCTAAGTATGAACTGATCGGCCTCATGGCCTACCCCATTCGCCACAGCCTCTCGCCGACGATGCAGAACTGCGCCCTCGAAAAGATGGGTCTGCCGATCTGCTACATGGCCTTTGAGGTTGACAATGCAAGCTTCCCCGACGCCATCAAGGGTCTTCGTGCTCTGAAGATGCGCGGCACGGGCGTTTCCATGCCCAACAAGCAGCTCGCCATCGAATACGTTGACGAACTCGATCCGGCCGCTGAACTCGCCGGCGCCATCAACACGATCGTCAACAAGGACGGCCGCCTGATCGGCTACAACACCGACGGTACGGGCCACCTCCACGGCATCAAGGAAACGGGCTTTGATCCGAAAGGCAAGACCATGGTTCTTGTCGGCGCCGGCGGCGCTGCCACGGCCATCGGCGCCCGCGCCGCTGTCGAAGGCTTCAAGGAAGTCAAGCTCTTCAACCGCAAGGACGAATTCTGGGAAGGCGCTCATGCCTTTGCCAAGCGCGTCAATGAAAAGACCGACTGCGTGGTCACCGTTCACGACCTCGACGACACGGCCGCCTTCCGCGCCGCCATTGATTCCGCCGACGTGCTCACCAACGCCACCAAGGTCGGCATGAAGCCCCTGCACGAACTCTCCGTCGTGGGCGATGCCTCCTGGCTGCGCCCGGGCCTCGTCGTCTCTGAATGCGTCTACAACCCGCATATCACCAAGCTCCTCACGCAGGCCAAGGAAGCCGGCTGCACCACGGTCGACGGCTACGCCATGCTCCTTTGGCAGGGCTGGGAACAGTTCAAGCTCTGGACGGGCGAAGACTTCCCGATCGAATACGTGAAGGAAAAGATGTGATTCAAGTAATCCAGATCAGCTCTCCAATCCGCGGATGTCTCCGAAGCAGCCTCTCAATGTGGGAAACTGCTTTCGGAGGCCCGCCGCTCCCACTCCATTCGAGCAGCCCGAGCGTCTGTGCTCGCTCCGCTCATCCCCCGCTGCATTCATCAATATCGTCATGAAGACCGTTCAGATCAAGAACATCACCGTGGGCGAAGGCGCCCCCAAGATCATCGTTTCGCTTATGGCCAAGGATCTCGCCGCCGTGAAATCCGAAGCTGCCGCCTACGCCGCTGCAGACTTCGACATTCTCGAATGGCGCGGCGACCACTTTGCTGCCGTCACCGATTCCGCCGCCGTTCTCGAAGCGCTCAAGACGCTGCGCGCCGCTTTCCCTGAAAAGCCCATTCTCTTCACCTTCCGCTCCAAGCACGAAGGCGGCGAAGCCGAACTGACGGCCGACGACTACATCGCCCTCAATATCGCCGTTGCGGAAACGGGCCTGGTCGATCTGATCGACCTCGAGCTCTTCACGGGCGACGAGCTCGTTAAGAACGCCATCGCCGCTGCCCACGCCCGCGGCGTGAAGGTGATCATGTCCAACCACGACTTCCACAAGACGCCGGCCAAGGACGAAATCATTTATCGCCTGCGCCGCATGCAGGAACTCGGCGCTGACATTCCGAAGATTGCGCTGATGCCCACCTGCCGTCAGGACGTCCTCACGGTGCTTTCTGCGACCGTCGACATGGCCGAAAAATACGCCGACCGCCCGATCATCACGATGAGCATGGGCAAGACCGGCGTGACGAGCCGTCTCACGGGCGAAGCCTTTGGCTCCGCTGCTACCTTCGGCGCCGTGAAGACCGCTTCTGCCCCGGGCCAGATCTCGGTGGCCGACCTGCGCACGGTCCTCACGATCATCAATAAGGCCTAATCGGGCCAACCCGGAAGTCCGCTCGGTCCGCCGACTCGAACTTCCGCCCCCTTTTTTAGGAACGACTGCCGCCCTTGCGGCAGCCGCCGGGGGCCGCATTGTCGCTCCAATCGCGGCCCCCAATCCCCCGTTACGTTCCTTTGCCGCGCTGCTTACGCCACGCGCGGTCACTCCGGAGACATCCCCCATGACGTTTGCACGCCCGAAGCGCATCAACGGCCGAGTTCCCGTTCTCACGGCCGAAGAAGCTGTCAAGTACATTCCCGATGAATCCACCCTCTGCGTCCTCGGCGCCGGCGGCGGCATCCTTGAAGCCACGAAGCTCATTGAAGCCCTTGCTGAACGCTATAAGACCACGCAGACGCCGAAGAACATCGGCATCATCAGCCCGACGGGGCTCGGCGACCGCGCTGAACGCGGCATCAGTCCGATCGCTCAGGAAGGCCTCGTCAAATGGGCGCTCTGCGGCCACTGGGGTCAGTCTCCGCGCATCTCCGAACTGGCCGAACAAAATAAGATTTTTGCCTACAACTACCCCCAGGGCGTCCTCACGCAGATGCTGCGCGCTTCAGCCGCCCATCAGCCCGGCATTCTGAGTGAAATCGGTCTGGGCACCTTCGTTGACCCGCGCAACCAGGGCGGCAAGTTAAACGACATCACCAAAGAGGACCTGATCAGCCTCGTAAATCTCGAAGGCAAGGAATACCTCTACTACAAGACCGTCGCGCCTAATGTGGCCTTCATCCGCGCCACGACCTGCGACAGCGAAGGCTACGCCACCTTCGAAGACGAAGTGATGTACCTCGACGCCCTTGTCATCGCCGAAGCCGTCCACAACAACGGCGGCATCGTGATGATGCAGGTTCAGAAAATGGTGAAGAAGGCTACGCTCCACCCGAAGGCAGTCCGCATTCCGGGCTACCTCGTTGACATCGTGGTCGTTGATCCCGCCCAGACGCAGCTCTACGGCGGCGCGCCGGTCAACCGCTTCATCTCGGGCGACTTCACGCTCGACGACAGCGAACGCGTCAAGATCCCGCTTAACCAGCGCAAGGTTGTCGCCCGCCGCGCACTTTATGAAATGAAGAAGGGCGCCATCGGCAACGTGGGCGTCGGCATTGCTGACGGCATTGGTCTCGTCGCCCGCGAAGAAGGCTGCGACGAAGACTTCGTGCTGACGGTCGAAACCGGTCCGATCGGCGGCATCACCACGCAGGGCGTCGCTTTCGGCGCCAACGTGAATACCCGCGCCATCCTCGACATGACCGCGCAGTTCGACTTCTACCACGGCGGCGGCCTTGACGTCTGCTATCTCTCCTTCGCTGAAGTCGACCAGCACGGCAACGTGAATGTCCACAAGTTCAACGGCAAGATCATGGGTACGGGCGGCTTCATCGACATTTCCGCCACGTCGCGCAAGATTGTCTTCTGCGGCACGCTGACCGCGGGCGGTCTGAAGACCGAAGTGGGCGAAGGCAGCCTGCGCATCACCCAGGAAGGCCGCGTCACGAAGTTCGTCGAAAGCCTCCCCGAAATCACGTTCAGCGGCAAGGTCGCTCTCGAACGCGGTCTCGATGTCCGCTACATCACCGAACGCGCTGTCTTCACGCTCAAGGAAGACGGTCTGCACTTGATCGAAGTCGCTCCGGGCGTGGATATCGAACGCGATGTCTGCTCGAAGATGGCCTTCCGTCCGATCATCGACGAAAACCTCAAGACGATGGATCCGTGCCTCTTCACGGACGCTGTGATGGGCTTCAAGCTCCCCGACGGCGAATAACTCTTTTTCGAATTCATTACTCAAGGAATACGCATCATGGCAATCGATTTCACCATGACCGAAGAGCAGGAGCTCCTTCTTTCGAGCATCCGCGAACTCATCAACAACGAATTCCCGGAAGAATATTTCCGCACGCATGACGAAGAAGGCAAGTATCCGCGTGAATTCGTGAAGGCCCTCGCCGAAAACGGCATTTCGCTCCTGGGCGTTCCGGAAGAGCACGGCGGCATCCCGGCCGACTACGTCACGCAGATGCTCGCCATTATGGAAATCGCCAAGTGCGGCGCGCCGGCCTTCCTGATGACCAACGGCCAGTGCATGCACTCGATGATCCACTTTGGCTCGCCCGAGCAGCTTCGCCTCACGGCCGAAAGCACGTCCACCACGGGCGACCCCGCCTACTCCCTCGCCCTGACGGAGCCGGGCGCCGGTTCGGACAACAACGCCGCGACCACAACCTGGGAACGCAAAGACGGTAAGATCGTGATCAACGGTCAGAAGACCTTCATCACGGGCGCTGCCGAATATCCCTACATGCTCGTTCTCGCCCGCGATCCGAAGTGCGAAGATCCGAAGCTCGCTTTCTCGCTCTTCTGGGTCGATGCCAAGGCCCCCGGCGTCAAGATCAACCCGCTCCACAAGATCGGCTGGCATCTCGTGAGCACCTGCGAGGTGTATCTCGACAATGTCGTCGTTGAAGAAAAAGACATGGTCGGCGAAGAAGGCAAGGGCTTCCTCAACGGTCATGTACAACTTCGAAATGGAACGCCTGATCAACGCCTCGCGCTGCACGGGCTTTGCGGAATGCGCCTTTGAAGACGCCGCCCGCTACGCCAATCAGCGCATTGCTTTCGGCAAGCCCATCGGCTTCAACCAGATGATTCAGGAAAAGCTCGCGCTGATGAAGGTTAAGTGCATGAACATGCGCCACCTCGTCCTGAGCTGCGCCGTTCAGGCCGACCGCAAGGAATCCATGCGTGAAACCGCCGCGCTCGCCAAGCTCTACTGCGCCCGTACGGCCCTCGAGGTGATCGACGACGCCATCCAGATCATGGGCGGCCTCGGCTACACCAACGATGCCCGCGTCTCGCGTCTGTGGCGCGACGTCCGCTGCGAACGCATCGGCGGCGGTACCGACGAAATCATGATCTACATCGCCGGCCGTCAGATTCTGAAGGCCTTCCGCGACTAATAGCTGATTGATCTCTCTTTATCCGAAGCGCAGACCTGCCGATCCAAACGCGAGGTCTGCGCAAGGGACTTGACTGCCCATGAAGACTTGCTGTCTTCATGGGCTCTTTTTTCTTTGATGTTTATTGAGGCATTATGCATTGCCGCACCGAGGAGCCAAAAGGCTCTGGCCCCTCGTGCAATGTTCGCCCCTAGTTTTGAAAAACGACGGATGCTATTGCTTGACCGGCGTTTTCTTCAGAGCGCCCTGCGCCGCTGCGTTCGTTTTGCGCAGCTCCCATGTCACCACGGAGACCGTGCGGTTAAATCCTTCGGGATCATGGAAACCGGAAGAAAGGTCGGTAAGGTACCAATCTCGTGCGGAGAGGTATTTCTCATAGGCCGTTTCCAGCTTCTCCTTAACCTCTTGCGGAAGACTCGCCTCGCCCGCCTTGAGCTTCATGAAGATCCGCTGTGCGTCTTTAGCAGCCATCTCCATCTTCTGCACACGGATGCGGTACTCCTGCTGAATCGCTTCAATCGTATAAAGCGCCTGTCCCGGATCGGTCCAATTGCTCTTTGAGCCCGGACCATGGCAGGCACTGCGCATACAGGTGTTCTCAACCTTGAGCTTCACGAGACTGGGCTGATGTTCAGCCTTGCCGTCCGCTTTGCGGGCGAAGTGACAGTCCGTACAGGTCACCCCGGCCTGACCGTGCTTGCTCTGAAGCATGATTTCAACATGCGGATGATCCGATCCATTGACGTAATGGACACCGGTCGTGCCGTTGACGCCTTGGTGCCATCCCTTCGCCTTGAACCATGCCCAGGATTCGAGGGGATCCTTAAAAAACTCCGTCGCGTAGGGGCTTACGCCGGCCTTCTGCAGGTCCTCAGGTTTAACCGGCTTATCGTCCTTGAGCCATTTGTAAGTCAGATAGCGATTCGCAGCGTTGTGACACTGACCGCATTGGAAATTAGCGTTGTAGTCCTTCAGAATGCCGATCTTCCGTGTGAAGCCGCGCAAACCCATGTCGACGACCTCAATCGGAGTGGAGGCTTTGCTGCCGACCGTCTTCTGATAGAAGTTCTCCCTGCCGTTTTCGCCGGTCATGGATTCGATCAAGGGCGCAAAAATGATGCGGGGCTCGGCGGAATGCGGGTCATGGCAGAAATTGCAGTTGAAGCCCGTCTGAATCTTTTTCAGCATCGGGACCACCGGACTTGAAAAGTCATAACCCTTGGGATTCGCCGACATCAGATCGTATGAGTACTCCATCATGGTCTCGGACGTTTTGCAAAGCAGGCAGCGGGAGTCTTGCTGTCCTTCACGCCCCTTGTGCGGACGCCAGCCGATGCCGATAACGTCGCCCATCATCTGATCGCCGTTTTCCGGATGCATGTCTTTGATGACATCCCAGTGCTTCTCTTGAGGTTTCCCCTGTCCCGTCTTGTCATCGTACTGGAAGCGTCCGTTCGCGCGGTTCGCCACAAAATCAGCCATCAGACTTGAATGGAAACGAGGGAAGCGGTACTGCAGCGACCGCGGCCAACCGTCGTCCTGATCACGGATGAACGAGTAGGCGGGATTCCCGCCCATTTTTGCCCACACATAATGGTATTTCGGATTCATCAGGTCCTGATGTTCCGAGGTGTGGCATTGAGAGCAAGATTCGTAGTCAAAGCGCGTCGTCGGACGGTTCGCGGCGGAGGGCTTAGAAAAGTGTTCGGCCTTCACCGTATGGCACGACCCGCAGTTAACGTCCTTGTGCGCTCCGCGGATGTGAAGCTTGCTGATGGTGGTATGGCATGACAGACAGGTCTGCGCATCGAGCGCCTGAGCGGGCGGCGTGAGGGGCGTACCGGCGGCACGGCCGGTTCCGAGAGCTGATGCAGCCGTCGGCAAGCTGATCAAGGCCGCAGCAATCAGCATGGTTATGCGTGTTGTTTTTTCAGGGTGCATGGATGGATCTCCTTTGAGGTGCTGCACCGCGGTCAAAGCGGTGCAGTCTTGATGAAGGAGATTCTTCCCGTCGCTCAGCCAGTTTTCGGAGCCACTTTCCTGCTCAATGGCAGATCCACTTCAGTTTTGCATAAGGTTTGCCGCCCTATCCGCCTTAGGTTGTCCGCCCGCCGCGGCCACTGTAAGGAACGCATCCGAAGAGGAATTGAGTGCAGTGCCGACAGAATCCTGCAGGACAGAGATCACAAAATATGCCGTCATCACCGCAGCAGTTGAATCACCGCACCCAAAGAGACCGAGAAGCGTCGGCAAAAGAACGGACGAACCGTTCGGGATGCCGGCTGCCGCCATGGAAAAAAGCGCCGAGCACATTGCGGCCGCTGCCAGCGTTCCCCAATCGCCCATGCCTGTTCCGATAAGTGCAAGGCTCACATAGACGGAAAGCGTCACGGCGGCGCCTGGCATGTTAAAGGCAGCGCCCAGAGGAATCGTGATCGACGCGACTTTGTCAGGCACCCCGTAACGCCGGCAGAACGCAAGGTTCATTGGAATGTTTGCGAGCGAGCTTCGCGAGAGAAACGCCGGGTAGGCGCTGTGCTCCAGAAGATCAAGCAGTACCCCGCGCACGGGGCGTCGTGCAAATAATTTATAGACAACGGGATTAATGACCAACAGACCGGTAAGCGTGACGCCCGACACTAAAAGCGCGACAGCGCCGAATTGTCCTAATGAAGAAAATCCTCCGCGAGTGAGGGCCCCCACTGTCAGACAGAAGACCGCCGCCGGAAGCAGCTTCAGATAGCAGCGCAGAGCAGCCATCAGTCGTATGCCTGCGGATTCGACGAGAGCGCGCACGTTTTGAGAACCCGCCCAGCGCAGCAGCAGACCGGTTCCCAGCGCTGCCGCAACTGCGCCAGGCATCAGCAGTTTCGGCATCACCGGCAAAACCGGCAGCATCTGACTCCACCCCGCAGCCGCTGTCGGATCCTGCCGCACCCCCAGTTCTGCGCTCAGATCAGGATAGGTCATTTCGACGCTTCCAGCGGCCAGCGCTCCCGCCATTGCGCAGAGGAACGTTGAGAGTATGAAGGCCAGAAAAACGCGCCCGACTCGGCAAAACCCGCTGCTTTGAATCCCGCCGACAGCAGTCGACGTCGATGCCGCAACTAAAAGAGGAGCCGCCAAAGTCAATCCCCAAATAAACGCCTGTCCCGTCCAGGTCAGCAGTTCACGTACTTCGAAGCACCATCCGCCGGAAGGCAGCAAGCCATGAAACATAAGCGCAAAGATGAATGCTGCAGGAATGCCGTATCTCTGGCAGCGGCGCAGCGCTGCTGGCAAGCGGTTAGGAGATTTCATCATTTAGGTGACGCTCAGCTCAAAGCTGCAAAGGAAAAAAATGATTCGCGGCAATACCCCTCCTTGCCTTGCGGATCTACCCACAAGAGCTTATCCCCTGCCATCCAATTCATTAGAGATTTGGATGCCTCCTTCATATTGGCACCATCAAAAGGTCTCCAATTGGCTCTGCGCCAGCGGAAATGGCTTCATAGACTGGTCCCAGCTGAGGTTCTCCAGCCTCTATTCCTGCACGCTTTTGCCATGTCCCATCTCTTCACCAACCTTCGCTGCATCCCTTTGAGCGTACTGCTTGCTTTCATCGGCGGAGTCCTTTTGGTTGGGTCTTCCGGGATGGAGACCCTCAAGAACTTTGCGTACCGGCCGTATATAGCTGACATTCTGGCCGTACTGAAGATCGTCGGCAGCACCGCGGCAGCCCTCTCACTGGTCCTCTACCTGATCCGCCGCACTCGAGCGCCCTTCACGCGGCAATCGCTGGCAATGATCGGTCTTCATGCCGGACTGCTGGCGATGGTGGTCAGCATGGGATTGGACTTTGCCCTAGGCTTCAAGGGCTTCGTCTACATTCGTGAGGGCGAGAGCGCAGCCACCTGGTTTGACGATGCGGGCAACGAGCGGCCTCTGGGCTTCTTGGTCGAATGCCTTAATTTCAAACTCGACGTCTATCCCGGCACTACGCGCCCCGAACGTTATGCCTCAACCATTCGGTTCTCTTCATCGCGGGATGACACTGTTCCCGCCTCAAGCCTGCTTCTGGCGGTGAACAGTCCCCAATCCTATCAAGGCGTCACGTTTTATCAGCAGGACTGCGGCCTTGCACCTCGAAAAGACAGCGCCGTGGAAGTGAAAGCTGCCGTTCGTGACCGCGAGATGAGTTACCTCATCGCCATTGGCGAACCGATCCAGCTCACCGACGGCACATTCCTCCTTATCGAAGACTTTTCGCCGACCATCACTTTTGTCAAAGGACGTCCCCAAACCATCGACGTCGATCAGATGCGCAATCCCGGGTATCTGATTCGGCTTGTCAGACCTTCCGGAGAAGATCTGAGCCACTGGGTGATGCCGTATCAGAACGCGAAATGGATCGAAGACGATCTCGTCATCGAAGTCGGCGACTTCAAAAACCTCGAATACACCGTTCTTTCCGTTGCCAAAACACCCTTTGCCTGGCTTTTCTATGCCGGCGGTCTTGTCGCCGGACTGAGCCTGCTGCTCTACACCTTCATCACTTTCGGTTCACGATCTTTTTCCGAGGCCAGCCATGAATATTGAAGAACTCTTCACCCTGTCTGGAACAGGTTTGGTCATCGGCGCTCTGCTGTCCTGGCTCTCGCTTGCTTTTACGGCTCGGAGGGTTCCGGCCAGTGCGGCCCAGACTCAGGCCAATTCACGCCAGCCGCTTTCATCCGGAGGCAAAGCTCTTCGCGTTTTCAGTCTTGCCGCAGCGCTTCTTGCTTTAATTGGCCTCGGCTGGGGACTTCTGGATCGGTGGCGTTGGTACATGTGGCAGATGAATACGGACTGGTTTCTCTCCTTTCCGACCGCCACTTTCTATGAGTCGGCAGTATTTTGCGCCTTTCTCACTGCATTGGCGTCCGCCGCATGTTCCTCCGTCCGCCGCAGCCCGCAGCTTTTCGGCGGAGGCATCATGCTGAGCGGCATTGTGCTGCTGGCATTGAATCTCTATGCGGTGCCTACTGCTCCAGTACTATTTTTGCCCGCCCTTCAAAGCTATTGGCTGGTTGCACATGTCACGCTTTCCTTTACAGCCTACGCACTCTTTGGCCTTTCTGCCTGCGCCGGAGCCGCACTTCTCTGCGGCGGCGCCGCTCCGGAAACAGCTGCACCGCTCATCCGCCGTCTGAACCTCCTCGGACTCGTAATCTTCACGATCGGGGGCCTCTTCTTCGGTTCAATCTGGGCGCATCACTCCTGGGGACGCTTTTGGGCGTGGGATCCCAAAGAGACCTGGGCATTCATCACCTGGTGCGCCTTCCTCGCTATTCTTCATTTTGATCACCGCCGCGAACTTCCCCCGCGAAAACTCGCCGCAGCGACACTTGCGGCTTTCGCCGTACTGATCTTCACATACGTCGGCGTTAACATTTTCTTTGCGGGTCTGCACAGCTACGCTGCACTAGAGGTCTCTCCATGACGCCCCATCCGTTCTCCATCAAACTCGATCAGACTTCAGTCGTGCCGCTTAACGAGCAGCTCACTAAGGCCCTGCAGGAGGAGATCAGACACCGCCTCCATCCCGGCGACAGGCTGCCTGCCTCGCGCATTCTGGCCGAATGCCTCGGCATCTCGCGCAATACCGTAACGGCCGCCTACAAACGCTTAGTAGATGAAGGATGGTGCGATGCCAGAGTGGGCAGCGGCACGTGCGTTGCGGAGCATCTGCCGCTGCGTGAACGGAGGGACCACCGCACAGGCAGGCCGCCTATAGAGACCTGCGGTCTTCCAGAACTCTCAGAACGCGTGCAACTGGCGCTCTGCGCTGCGCAGTTCCATGTTCAGACCGAAGAACCGCTGGCGGTTGCCGCACCAGACTACGACAGCCTGCCGGGGAAAAAATGGACTCAGATTGTTGCGCGCATCTCTAAAAGTCCCTGGATGCACAACAGCTACTGCCATCCGGGAGGCTGGGGGCCTTTTCGCCGCGTACTCGCAGATCATCTGCGCTCTGCTCGAGGGATTTCCTGTGACCCCGAACAGATCATCATTACCTCGGGTATTCAGCAAGGCCTCGCTCTGTGCGCGCAAATTCTCTTTAATCCTGGTGATGCCGTCGCACACGAAGACCCAGGCTTTGAAGTCCACCGCAGCACACTTCGCTACTGGGGCCTTCGTCCCGCACCTGTACCCGTTGACGCTGAAGGGCTCTGCGTCGAACAGCTTTCTGCTTTCCCTGAAGTCCGAGGCGTTTTGGTCACCCCGAGTCATCAGTACCCGCTTGGAATGCTCATGTCGCGGCAGCGAAGAGAAGCTCTAATCCGCTGGGCATCAGCGCACAAGGCTTGGATCATAGAGGACGACTACGACAATGAACTCTCTTACGCCGGCTCACCAACGACGGCGCTCGCTGCTATCGCAGAGATTCAATCTTCCGTGGTGTATCTCGGCAGCTTTTCGAAAATGATCTACCCGGGCTTCGGCCTCGGATACTTGGTTGCCCCCAAAAGTGCTGCGAAGGCCTTCGAGGGCGCCAAGCTCTTATCAGACCGACATGAGTCCGAAGTACACCAAACCATTCTCACCGAATTCATCAGCGGAGGTTTTTACGACGCACATGTGCGGCGTCTGAAAGTGCTCTATACCAAGCGGCGCAACGCAGCCATCCGCGCTATCGGCCGCTTTCTTGGCGACATTGGTCACCTCACGATCGACAACCAAGGCACGCACCTGTGCTTTTGTTTTGAAAAAGCGCTCGACGACGTGCATCTTGCGGACTACCTGCGTCGGGAACACCGCCTCGAGACACGCGCTCTTTCGCCCTGCTTTGCCGATGCGCCCAAAGAGTACGGTCTGATCCTCGGTTTCGCGGGCTTTTCTGAGGTCCAGCTCGAAAACGCGGTCGAAGAGCTCTCCAGAGGTATCCGTTCGTTTCTGCGCACTTCAAACTGAGGCATAAGCTCTCGTTACCTCGAACGCAGGCTTCACGAGAGCAGATCCAAAAATCATCGGGGAAGGTACGCTGCTTGGGCCGCAGCGTACCGGTTCTCAGACGATAACGTTTAGAACTTCCAGGCGGCCTGCAGCTGCGCGCTCACACCTTTACGCACACCCACATAGCCATTGACGCCGCCGTCAAATTCAAAGGTCTTGGCTCTATTCATGAACGTCCATCCCAAGGACAGTATGCCGGTACTGCCTTCCAGATCCGTTCCGTTCATGGCCAGAGTCCCAATGTGATCCCGTGCACTCCCCTCAGCATCGGCCTTAAAGGCATACTCATAGGTGACGGCAGCGTAGGGCCGCAGAGCCGAGGAATGCTGATATTCAAAAAGACTGCCGGCCTGTACGCGATGAACATTCAGAGCGTCAAAATGGAACCGAGATCCGGCAACCGCCGAAGACCCTGAAGCCTCATACGACTCGCTCTCACGGCCGTCGTAGAAGTAATTCAGGAACGTTCTGGTCTTGAGCTTCTCTGCAGCTTGGACTTCACCGTACATACCTAGATGAGCGCCCCAATAATTGCTCGTACGGTCAAAATCTACGGAAACGCCGGCAATAGGCGCGGAGAACTCATTGCGAAGCCAACCGCCCTTCACGTAGCCAGTGAAGTGAAGCCATTCCCAAGGCGTGGTGTAGTTCCCATAAACGCCCAGCCCAACGTAATTGTGCTTGCCGTCCCCCCGGATCTTTCCCAGCGGAGAAGCTGCCGCCGTTTTGGTGTCATAGGTCCCGTGACCCATTTCGACAAACGCGCCGATTTCGGAACCCTGCAGATTGACGGCATACCCCAGCAATCCCGAAATCACATTGGTTTCAAGATCACCGCGAACGTCCAAGTCATACTTACCGACTCTTGCTGCGGCAAACGGTCCCGTCTGACGCACACCATTACGGGACTTCATCGTGGAGTCAATCAAGAGCTCGTCGGCCGCATACATCGTTGCGGCCGATGCAATACTCGACTGCATCAGCGCGTTCGTCTGGTCATTCACCTTGTCGACGCTCGGCCGCTTTGCCTTGATCGTGGCGACAAGCATGTTTTCCGACTTCATCTTGAGATCGTAATCGTCTTTTGTTAATTCCGTCTCCTGAACTCGAGACAAGGAAGCAATGTGCTCCACATTAAGATTGCCTTTGAGTTCGTCCAGAGAAGATCCCGCAGCGAGGCGATTGTCGGCTTTATCCAGCGCAATGCCTGCGCTGCTCTTAATCAGACGCACTTCATCGCCTGCGTTGAGCTTAAGTCCCGTGCCTGAAAGCGTAATCGGGCTCGCACCAGAAGCAGAAGCTGCAGAATGCAGCAGTACTGGAGTCGTCCCTGTCACTAAAACAATGGCCTCATCATCGGCCAGTGAGGAAAGCACATCGGCAGTCAGAAGGAAATTGAGTGATGCCTTCGAAGCCACTGCAAGATTGGTGAGGGTTGAGCGATCAGTGACGTTCCAGTAAGAATTTTCGTCAACACTGCCAGAACCGACATTGAGCACAATCTGACCTTCAGATTTATCGTCCATTTCGGTAAAACCTGAAAATTGAACTTTGCCTCTGCCTGAACTATTTATGAAGATCTTCGCTTTGTCTTGAACTGATAAACCAGATCTCGCTGTGGTGATGAAGTCCTTTTGTACATCAATGGTCGATTCTCCTTGGCCAACCATGGCGTAATGTGCATTCGTTTTTAACGCTTCCGCAATAGCGACAGAAGCGTTATCTTTGAGCCAAATCGCATGTGAATTGCCGCCTTGCATATTGATGGAGGCAGTTTTCGCCGTCACTTGACTCGCAGCATTCGCAAAAATACCCCAAGAATAATTGTTCCCACTGAAATCCATCGTCAGATCATCAGTGAAATCCACTTTTTGATTCGTGAATAAACCGTACCCTCGATTCGAAGTGTTCACTGTGAGCTTCGTTGGCCCGGCAAAAGAATAGTCGCGCTTTGCGGTAAGTATGAGCGCATAAGAACTAGCGCTAGGAACATCTTGGAGCGTAATCGTTACCGGTCCCGCTATCGTGATGTCTTTTCCATATTGGTTGTAATGCGGATAATCTTTATGGTCCCAGATGTTTATGCCCCTCACCACTTTCAGGCTTTGCGCATTGCTGCCGTTGAGCTGCAAATTCAGGGAGGCGGCATTCAGATTTCCTCCGTACCCAAGTTCGATGCCAGTGATTGAAGTGTCATTCTTCCCAGCCGTAATGTTGATATCGGCTGAGGTTGTGGTGAGCGTGCCGCCAAGTTGACCGAGAACTGCGGTGATGCTGCGTGCGGCATCACCAGCTGAACGGTCAATGTTCATCACAAAACCGTTTTTAAAATTAATATCTCCGTGGAATTCCAAGCCTTGAGGCACACTGCCTTCCATGACAACAGCACTGTCCGTATTAAAGGTCGTTGTCCCCGTCGTGGCGGCGCCATTTGTAGCACGCAAGAAGCATTGCTCGGAGTCGGAGTCTGTGCTGGTGTCATCCATCCGCAAGATCAGATTGCCTCCCGTGAAAGTCAAGCCTCCGCGATTGCTGCCATCTAGAATCCTGGTCTGCGAATTGTCATCAGTATTTTTCAGCGTCAGCGTTTTCCCTGCAGCAATCGTAATTTCTACGAGATTGGTGTCATCAGAACCGATCACAGAGCCATTATCTGTCACCGTGTAAATCCCAAACTCCCGGAGACTAGCTCCGGGAGGTCCTGATCTGACGCAAAGTCGGCCTATTTATTCTTCCTAATCCCTTGTTTTTATTTAATAAAAACTTGACAAATCTTTGCTTTATCTTTATCATAGTCTATAGTTATTTAATATAGACAACATCATGCCATCTTCGCCAAAACCTTGGTCTTTCTCTACGTACACGGATGCCGATGGGCGTACCTATGTCTACGGCTATCGCAATCGCTGGGATCCGGAAAAGAAACAGTCACGCATTGAGAAACGATGCCATGTCGGGCGTTTGGATCCGCAAACTGGGCAGGTCCATCTCGGGCGCAAATTCCTCACGAATAACCCGGAATACGCCGGCAAGTTTTGGCTTTACGACAATAATCAGCTTATTGAACAAGAGCCGTTCGAGCAGCCGGATACGGACAACGAACCGCAGCCGTCTTGGCGCGGGGAAGATGTCGAACTGGGGTTGACTTGGGCAGCCTGGCAATTCGCTGTGGACCATGGCTTGCTCGAGGACTTACAGGAGACTTTTGGCGAAGATACGGGTACGGAACTGCTTCGCTTTGCCATCTATCGCCTCTGCGGGGAAGACAGCGGCATGATGAATTACGCGGATTGGCTGGCTTTGGTCTGGCTGCCGCAAGCCCAGCCTTTATCGAGCCAGCGCATTAGTGAGCAGCTCGCGGTGGTTGATCAGAGCCTGATGGACCGGTACTTCAAACGTCGACACGACCGTCTGCTAAAAGCACGACAAAAGGTCTCAGCTGCCGATATCCCGCAGTTTTTGGCTTTGGATTCCACCAGCATCAGCACTTACTCAGAGACCATCGCCTCGGCTGCCTATGGCCATGCCCGACAGGATCCTCATCTGCGGCAAGTGAATCTGTCTTTAGGGGTGGATTACGAGACGGGAGATGTCTGCTATGCCTACGAAAGCGAAGGCTCGACTAACGATAAGCAGCTCTATCTGGCTATTGTGCAGCGCATGATCGACCATCAATTTGATCTCTCCAACACCGTGCTGGTGACGGATCGCGGTTATCACAGCTTGATGAACATGCAAAAACTCATCAACCTGGAACTGAAATTCGTCCAAGGCGTAACTCGAGCTGAAGACTCTGTTCGGCGGCTCTTTGATCAGCACCGCGTTTCCCTTGACGATCCTGCTTTTACCGATGGCCGCTTAGAAGTGGCGGCGTACACCACGACAGAAATGTGGCAGGAAGACGGTGCAGCCGGACGCCAGCACATTCACAACACACTGCATTTGTATCAGGATGGGTGTCTGCGGGCCGAGCAGAAACGAGTCTTTCTAAAGAATCTCGATGAAACGATTGACCGTCTCAACCAAGGGAAAAAAGTGGATTCGGAGCAGCTCAGAGAAATGCATCGGTACCTGGTCAAAAAGGAGCCTCAGCACTGGATGCGCAATGCCGCGGCAGTGGCAGATGCGTGCCGCTACATGGGCAACTTTGTGATCCGCACGAACGTCGTCCAGGATCCTTTTATCGCTCTGAGCATTTATCGGGCCCGCAACATTGTCGAACAGAGCTTCCAGCAGTTTAAGAATCAAACTGCTGGAGATCGTCTCTACGCGACCTCAAGCACCTACATGGGCAAGCTGTTTGTCCAGGTATTGGCCCAGTCACTGCGCCTGATGATGCGTATGGCATGTCGGCGCAACGAAACGGCAACGAACCGTTTGCCCAGCAATTCTTTGACGAAGGCCTTTATGCAGCTGCGTTATCTGAAGGCCAATAAACCAACTGATCGCAACGCTTGGAAAACAAAAGAGATCCCGAAAAAAATCCGAGATCTCTTTACCCTGTTAGGTTTGCCCTTGCCCCCGCGGGTGTTCCGGGACTAGGTGCATCCCCGGGAGTTTGGGTCTTTACCCTGTTAGGTTTGCCCTTGCCCCCGCGGGTGTTCCGGGACTAGGTGCATCCCCGGGAGTTTGGGGTAAATGGTATCGTCATCAAACGCACGACTGGTCTGAATATGAGGACCAGTAACTTCTGCAGCGAAACCATTGACTGTCGCCGCGAATCCGAGAGCCAGCGCCAATGGCGTCAGTTTTCCTTTTTGCATAAATTCTCTCCAAGCTGGCGTCTTTGAAGCTGGAGAGAAATAAAAAAACTTCGCATCCAAGTCCAAAGACTCGAAACACGAAGTTCGTCAGAAAGAAAGTGCTGATTTCTCAACACCGGAGAGGGCTGTTACCCCCCCCCGTGTAAAATTTCATTGCATGCGCAATAGCAGAAACGGTCATTTTCTGCTTAATTGACTGTACTCAATTCATCCGTATTCGTCAAGTAATCCAACCATTTTCAAAAGCAACCATTGGTGACAACCAACAAAAACTTCGGCCTCAATAAATTATGTATGAGTCGAATGCCGATTTTCCAAGTTAAACCAATCCGAAAATCTTCGATGCTTTGAGCATCACCGATGCATTCCTCAAAGCAACGGCCTCAGACGAACCCGCGTCGCCTGAGGTCGATTTGTTTCTGCTCTGAAGAAATTACGGCACAGTGATTAAATCGTACTGGTCATTGCCCATCCCGAGTGCCTTGGCAGTGTGCGGCGGCTTTCGATTCGTTCGACCAGATCATGCTTCTCAGCAGCAGGGTGGCCATAGACCAAATCGACCGAAGCCTGATCAATAGGCAGGATAATCGCAGACTGCCGATCCAACGCGAAGTCTCCGCACGAGACTCGGCCGATGTTCCTCCGCAACAATGCGTACAGGTCACTCCAGCCATTTGCAGGTCAAATGCAATTTGCGGCATTGTGATACTAACCGCATGGGTAATCAGCACTGCAATCCTTCAGGATGCTGATCTTTCGTGTGAAACCAGCCGACAACCTTCATCGAAGCGGCAGCTTTGCCGCCTGCGGCCTTCCGTCACCCAAGCTGTTGAATCCATGTGACTGCAGGTCTTCACCTGAACGGATCCAACAATCAATCACGGAAGGTACGCTGCTTGGACCGCAGCGTACCGGTTCTCAGGTGAGATCGTTTAGAACTTCCAGGCGGCCTGCGCTTGGGCGCTCACACCCTGACGCTTGCCCGTGTAACCGTTCACGCCCAGGTCGAATTCGAAGCGCTTGGCTTCGTTCTGATAAGTCCAGCCGAGCGACACGATGCCCGTGCTGCCTTCGAGGTCAGTACTGTTCAAACCCAGATCACCGAATTGATCGGAGGCTCGGCCCTTGGCATCCGCCTTGAAGGCGTATTCGTAGGTCAACGCCGCATAGGGACGCAGGGCGGACGTATAGGCGTATTCAAACACCGATCCCAATTGTGCTCGGTGTGAATTGAGCGAATTAAAATGGAAATCCGCTCCTGCCACGTCCGAAGAACCCGAGGCGGTGTAGGACTCGCTCTCGCGGCCGTCGTAGAAATAATTCAAGAATGTTCTGTTCTTGATCTTCCCAGCAGCTTGGAATTCACCGTACATGCCTAAATGAGCGCCCCAATAATTGCTCGTGCGGTCAAAATCTACGGAAACGCCGGCAATAGGCGCGGAGAACTCATTGCGAAGCCAACCGCCCTTCACGTATCCGGTGACATGCAGCCAGTCAATCGGCGTCGCATAGTTGCCGTAGACACCGAAACCCACATAGTTGTGCTTGCCGTCGCCCTTGGTCTCACCGACCGGAGCGGTCGTGGCGGTGCGGGTGTCGTAGGTACCGTGGCCCATTTCCATAAAAATTCCGACTTCGGAATCCTGCACGTTGAAGGCGTAGCCCAAGAGGCCCGAAATTACCGTGGTGTCCGCGTCCCCGGTAACGTCGAGGTCGTACTTGCCCACACGAGCCGCCGCAAAGGGACCGGTTTGACGCACACCCTGACGGGACTTCATCGTGGAGTCAATTAAGAGCTCATCGGCCGCATACATCGTAGCGGCGGATGCGATGCTCGACTGCATCAGCGCGTTCGTCTGGTCATTTACCTTGTCGCTGCTTGGACGATCCGGTTCTGGTACCGGATCAGGATTCGGCTTTGGATCAGGGTTGGGATCTGGATCAGGATCTGGGTCCGGAGTAGGTGCTGGAGCCTTCTCTTTAATGGTTGCGATAAGCAATTCATCAGTCTTCATTGAGAGATCGTATTGGTCTTTACTAAACCCCGTTTCCGTCGCTCGAATCAATGACTTAATGTCGATCACGGTAAGGTCACCCTTAAGATCGTCCAGAGAATCACCCGCAGCCAAGGCATTGCCGTCCTTCTCGATACCCTTGTCGCTCTTAATAAGCTGGATAGTCTTTCCTGCTTCTAAATCGAATCCGGAACCGTAGAGCGCAATGTTGCTGCCGCTGGCAAGCTCAACCGCCGTAGCCGCCGCTCCGGTAACGGTGATCAAGGCGTCCGTGCCGTCTAAATCGGTGTCCCTAACCTTGAAGAACAGACTCGCATTCTTGGCGAGAGACAGATTGGTCAGCGTGGAGGCTTGCGTAACGTTCCAGTAGGAGTCATCCCCATCGGCACCGGAGCCGATGTTCATGGAAATCGTGCTGTTCGGAGTTCCGCCCCAACTGGCCGTACGCTCGGTGTATCCCGAAAAATGCACTGTCCCCTGTTTCAAACTATTGACGAGGATGGTGGAATCGGCCTGGGCGGTTATAGCGACGTCGTCTGTTGACTCGAAGTTCTTTACAACGTCTATCGTGGCCCGATTGACGGTTAGCAAGTCGGCATTAGTAGTCAAAGAATCCGAGAATGACACCTTAGCGTCCGACTGTGCATACACCGCCTGTTTGCCATACGTCGGATCACCGTCAATCTGAAAGACGGCTTTTTTCGCCGTAACGGAGGCCGTCGAAGTGGCATTGACGCCAATGGCAGAATCACCGATCTGACTCATATTGACGGTCAGCGCTTCACCGAAATCAACCTTTTGACTAGTGGTCAGGCCATATGCGTTGGCAACGTTGGAAATGTCCATGACCGTGTTTCCGGCAAAAGAGTATTTCCGGGCGGAAGACAATTCCATGCCGCGCGCGGTTGCGCGAATATTGGCGGCGTTCTTAATGCTGATGTTGACATCCCCCGTCAAAGCCAAGTCTGCTTTGCCTGCTGCTCCGGTGACCACCAAACCGGTAAGCGAGGTAGAAATAAGATTGTTGTTATTGGCATCCAAATTCAGTGTGAGAGATTCGGCCTGAAAATCGCCGCCCCCGAGCACCCAAATACCACGCATGGACAGATCAAACGATCCTGCGATCATGTTGATCTCAATGTTTTTTCCGGCGACTAGCCCGCCCCCGTCCACTTTAACACCCCACATCTGTTCCTTTTGTTGATGCTCACCCGCAATTGGAGAACGGTCCATCGTCATCAGAAAGCCGTTTTTAAAAGATGCGGCCCCACCTGCAAGGTAAATACCGTGGGCAAGGTCTCCTCTTATTTCGGTCGAAGCGTTGTTAAAGACCACACCCCCAATCTGAGGATTCGGGTTGCCGGGAAAAGTGATAATGCCGCCTGAAGCTCGAATGAAGAAAAGATCCGTCTCGCTATCCGGATTGCTGAGGTCCTTTCTATAGGGATCGTTTTGCAGCAGCAGTAAATCCCCGCCGGAGAAAACCACACCACTGCGCATCGACCCGTCAACGACATGATCCTGCATCGTTTTGTTGTGTGCATTCTGCAGGGTGAGTTTCGTTCCATCGGCAATAGCGATTTCCACCGGAGTCGTCGTGGAATTGCCCACCACTACGAAGGTTTGGTCATCGACAACGTAAACGGTATCTTTGTCAAAGGAGGTACTGGAGTTGATGTACGGCTCGCCTGCGACGGCATGTAGGGACAGCGCCGAAACAAGGGCGAAAGCCAACGGTGTGAGGGAAATGTATTTTCCTTTCGTCATAGATTCTCTCCACGCTAGTGTCTTTGAAGCTGGAGAGAAATAAAAAACTTCGCATCCAAGTCCAAAGACTCGAAACACGAAGTTCGTCGGAAAGAAAGTGCTGATTTCTCAACACTGGAGAGGGCTGTTTACCCCCCCCCCGTGTAAATTTTTATTGCATATGCAATGACAGAAACAGTCGTTTTCTGTTTAGTTGACTTTACTGAATTCAACCGTCTTCGTCAAGCAATCACCGGTGACAACAGCATAGAAACTTCAGCATCAAAATAAGTTGTGCCTGAGTTTGAATGCCGGTTTTCTAAATGAAAGCAATCCAGAGGTCTTCGACGCTTTGAGCATCACCGATGCATCCCTCAAAGCAACGGCCTCAGACGAACCCACGTCGCCTGAGGCCGATTTGTTTCTGCTCTGCAGGAATTACGGCACCGTAATCAAATCGTACTGGTCATTGCCCATCCCGAGCGCCTTCATGGCAGTGAGCTGATGCAGGCCGCGGCGGCTTTCGATACGTTCGACCAGGTCATGCTTCTCAGCGGCAGGACGGCCGTAGACCAAATCGACCGAAGCCTGATCAATGGCCAGAATATCTGTGGAAGCGAGAATGCCGATGTCTGGGATCGTGGGTTCTGCGGCAGACGTGCCCGCGCAGTCACAGTCAACCGACATGCGGCGCAGCACATTGATAAAGACAATCTTCTTCCCAAAGTAATCACAGACGGCTTTGGCGGATTCTGCCATCGTCTCCATCAGCATTTCCTTGCCGGGCCACTGATCCCACGGCAGATTCACATCCGAAACGGCATGAACCTGCTGCTTGCCGATGCGGCCGTCGGCGCAGCCAATGGCGATATTCTTCATTGAGCCGCCGAAACCGCCCATCGCATGCCCCTTAAAGTGCGTGAGGACCAGCATCGAATCGTAATTGACGATATGGCCGCCCATCGAAACTTCCTTGAAGTGCTTGCCGCCTTTAACGGGCAGATTCACCGTTCCCTCAGCGTCCATGATGTCAACCGGGCAGAAGGTCCAGCCGTTGATTTCAAGGGTCTTGAGGTGATCCTCGGTGGTGTAGCGGTCGCCGTGATAGAGAGTGTTGGTCTCGACAATCGTACTCTCAGGGATGCGTGCCTGCAGGGACTTCACCATTTCACGCGGCAGGATGTTGGGACCGTGACGCTCGCCGGTATGGAGCTTAATGGCGATCTTGCCCGACAAATTGTCCTTGATCAGGTCGTAGAGTTTATTCAAGTGATCCGAGTCGATCACGGGTGAAAAATACACTTTGGCTCGCCCGGTTTCTGTGCCTGCAGCGGGCGCTGAGGCGCCCGCTGCCGTCCCGACGGCACCCAGCGCACAAGCACCGGCCGTTTTCAAGAAGTCTTTCCGAGTCATGTTCACAACGGTTCTCCTAAAGCGTTTGAATGGACTGCCGCAGTTCAATGGGTGCTGTCCGTCAGAGGACAACGGCTTAAACGTGCCTGCAGTCGTGTTGACCGATTTATTTTCGCCATTCCTGTCAACAAAGGAAATATCCATTTCTCTCAAAGATGTGCCCAAATCGGAACAGCAGAAAAACGCCGGCACTGGTCCTTTTCACGGGATAGCGTTCAGCCGAAAGATCAAGCGTAAACCCTAAATCGGCTGCGGCGGGCGCGTAAGATCATGAACTTTCGAATTCTTCTCAGAGCCTTTCGATGAACTATCTCACTCTGCTTGTTCTGGCCTACCTCGCGGCACTCCTCTGGTTCGGCATCCGAGGCGGGACCCGCGAACATGAACTCAACGCGTTTCTGACGGCCGGCGGATCGGCCGGCGCGCTGCTCTGCGCCTTCTCGCTTGTGAGTACGATCATCGGCGGCTCAGCCACGCTCGGCATGGGCGCACTCGCTCAGAAGGTCGGCCCGGCGGCTTTTTGGTGGCTGGGCGTCGGCGCTATCGGACTTTTTCTCCACGGTCTCATCATTGCGCCCGTTATCCGCAAGCTCCCCGTCGTGACGCTCCCGGATGTGCTCAGACACCTTGCGGGCCCGGCGGCAGAAAAATGGGCAGGCGCCATTATCGCGCTCTCCTGGGCAGCGGTGACGGCCGCGCAGTTCACTGCACTGCGCGCACTCCTTCATTCCATTTCGGGCGGCATGACAGCTGAGGTGCTCTATGTGCTTCTCGCGGCCGGCATTGTGCTTCATACGGCTTTAGGCGGACAGCGCGGCATTCTGCGGGCCGACTTTCTGCACACGATTTTGCTGCTGGGGGGCTTTTCCGCTGCGGCGCTCTGGTGCGTCATGGAGCGAAGCGCCGACATCGCGGCGCTCCCTGTGATGCCCTTTACTGAGACCTTCGGGCTGGGCGACTGGGTGAAGATGATGCTCCTCGTCGGCATCACTTACCTGATCGGCCCAGACATGTTCTCGCGCACCTTCGCGGCCAAGAATGCGCAGACCGCGCGCCGCGCGGCCTGGACAGCTGCGCCGCTCCTCGTTTTCTTCGGCGTGATTGTGACGATGCTCGCGCTGCTCAACATCAAGGCTGAGCAGCCGATTTCTGACTGGCTCGCGGTCGGAAGCCCGCTCCCGGCCGCTGCGGCCGCAGCGCTTTCCATGGGGCTTATCAGTGCGCTTGCCGGCTCGGCCGATACGATTCTGCTCTCCGCGGCCGGCATCATTGAGAAGGACCTCTTTGGCGGCGCCCGTGCACGCGCCGTGCGTCTCTGGGCTGCAGCCGTCGGCATTTTGGCCGCACTGGCCGCTTATACCTCGGGAGACATCATCGGTTGGCTCCTCAAAGGCTACGCGCTCTTCGTCCCGGGCGTTGCCGTGCCGCTCCTCGTCCTCGTCGCCGGCCGCGCCCGACACGCGGATCCCAAGCTCTGGACTATTGGAGCCGCCGCGGGCGGTCTGGGAGGGCTTGTCGGCAGCCTTACCGGCATCACCCTCTGGACTTACGGCGGCATCGCTGCTGCCGCCCTTTTTGCGGTCTTTGCCGTACGGCGCGCCGCCCAAACCCGCCGAACGGCCGCCGCGTCACCGCTTCAGCCGCTCTCATAAATCTGAAGCCTTAATGTCGTCATCGGGCTTTTTGGAGCTCGATCCCGACACGCAGATCCTTTATGCTTACGGGCAGTTTTTTCGGAGCGCCGCCAGTTTTTATCCGACAAAGCCGGGCGCCGCTCCGCTGCATCTGCGTTATTAAGCAATGACCAAAGTTCTTCTCATGATTCTCGACGGCTGGGGCATCGGCGGCGGTGCCGCAGACCCGGCCGACGCCATCAGCGCGGCGCACCCGGCCTTCATTGAAAGCCTTGCCGCCCGGTACCCTCACGCGGAGCTACGCACCTACGGCGAAAACGTAGGCCTGCCCGAAGGTCAGATGGGCAATTCCGAAGTCGGCCACCTCAACATCGGCGCCGGCCGCGTGGTCTATCAGGATCTGGTGCGCATCAACCGCGCCTGTGCGCAGGATAAGCTCCTTGAGCAGCCCGAATGCCGCGCGATGTTTGAGTACCTCAAAGCTTCCGGCAAAGCGCTTCACCTGATGGGACTCTTTTCCGACGGCGGCGTGCATGCGAGTTTTGACCATCTTCTGGCCTTCATCGACCTTGCCCGCCGCGAAGGCATTGAGCATGTCTACGTTCACGCTTTCATGGACGGCCGCGACACCGATCCCAAGAGCGGTCTGGGATTTGTGGAAACGCTCGAGCGCAAGCTTTCCAAGCCCGGTGAAACGGCTCAGCTCGTGAGCCTCATTGGCCGCTACTACGCCATGGACCGCGACAAGCGCTGGGAGCGCATTGAAGAAGCGTGGCAGCAGCTCGTGAACGGCAAAGGCACGCATTCTCGAGATCTTGCCGAATCGGTGCGTGCGTCCTACGCCGCCGGCGTCACCGACGAATTTATCAAGCCCGTCGTGAAAACGGATGAGGCAGACCGTCCCGTCGGCACGCTCCAAGCCGATGATGCGGTGCTCTTTATCAATTTCCGCAATGACCGCGCACGCGAACTCACCTCAGTTCTCACTCAGGCGCCGCAGGGCAGCATGCACCCGCTGCCGCTCTGGTTCGCGACGATGACGCCCTACGACGCAGCCTTTAAGGGCCTGCATGTGCTCTTTGCCAAGGAAAATGTCGTCAACCCGATCGGCGAATATGTGTCAAGCCTTGGGCTCAAGCAGCTTCGCATCGCTGAAACGGAAAAATACGCCCACGTCACATTCTTCCTTAACGGCGGCCGCGAAGAACCCTTTGCCAACGAAGACCGCATTCTCGTCCCCTCGCCCAAAGTCGCCACCTACGACCTGCAGCCTGAGATGAGCGCTCCGGAAGTCGCTCAGAAGCTTTCTGCGGCCCTTCTGAGCGGTCAGTACGACTTTATCTGTCTGAATTTTGCTAACGGCGACATGGTTGGGCATACGGGCGTCTGGAGCGCCATTGAAAAGGCTGTGCGTACCGTTGACGACTGCGTGAAGCAGGTAATTGAGGCCGCCCAGGCTTCGGGAACCGACGTCGTCATCATTGCCGACCACGGCAATGCTGACCATGCCCGCAATGCCGACGGCTCACCCAATACGGCACATTCACTTAACCCCGTGCCGATCATCGTCGTGAGTCCGAGAGCAAAGGCCGTTCATAACGGCGTTCTCGCTGATGTCGCACCGACCGTGCTGACGCTCATGGGCGTCCCCGTGCCGCCCGAGATGACCGGCAAGTCTTTGGTTGAGCTAAAAGCATAAACCGCCAGTCCGATCCATCCAGACCCAAACGCCCGGCAGTCGAAACTCCCGGGCGTTTTGTGTTTGCGGTCTGCGTTCTCCGCGCATAAAGAAGGCGCATCAGCTTTCAGGCTGGGCAGTGTCCGAGGCATTTGGCGCCTCGGACGCCGTCAGAGCGCCGCAGAGGCTGAAGAGGCGGCGGCGCTAGGTAAGGCTTGAAAAGCCTCATCCGCGAAGCATCAGCTCGCGCAGGCCGCGCATACAGCATCTTCCTCGCAGTCTGTCCCGCCGGAACGCTCAAGAACGTCAGCCATCGCCTCATCAGCCTCGTATCCGGCCGCCATGAAGCGCTCGGCTTCAGCGGTCGGTCCCATGGTATCCGTCGTGAGGAGACTCCCGCAGATCGCCGAATTGACGCCGATCCGCATGGCTTCCCGCACGGCATATTCGGAAAGCTGCAGCCGGCCGCCCGCAAAGCGGAGCTCTGCCTGCGGGTTAATGAGTCTGTAGAGGGCGACGGTCGTGAGGAAATGGTCTTCGGACAACTTCGGAGCATGCTCCAAAGGCGTGCCGGGACGAGGATCCAAAAGATTAAGGGGAATCGACGGAACTTCGAGTTCGCGAAGCGCAAACGCCAGGTCAATGCGGTCTTCCGCTGTCTCACCCATGCCGAAGAGCCCGCCCGAGCAGACCTCCAGTCCTGCCGCCTTAGCGGCGCGAATGGTCTTCACTTTATCCTCCCAGGTGTGTGATGAGCACACCTGTGGGAAAAACCGCTCGGAGGTTTCCAAATTGCAGTGCACCCTCACAAGGCCGGCATCCTTGAGAACAGCAAGATCCTTTTCGTTAAGGAGCCCGAGCGAAGCGCAGAGCTCGAGCTTGGGGTTGGTGCTGCGCAGCTTTTTAAGATGCTCTGCATACATCCGGGTTTCCCGCGCAGAAGGTTTGCGGCCGCTCGCCACCAGTGAAAAGCGAGTGATGCCGCCCGCCGCAGCGCGCTCGGCTGCCGCATCCACCTCACTGACAGGCAAAATGGGATGAATCGGAATGCTCGAAGAGGTCCAGTGAGTGGACTGTGCGCACCATTTGCAATTGCAGGAGCATGCCCCTGTTTTGATGCTGACAATGCCGCAGATATTAAAAATGCGGGATGCAAAGCGTTTCGTCGCTTCCGCCGCGGTATCAAAAAGATCTGCCCGAAGCGCAGGATCAGAAGCAAAAGCAAATGCTTCATCGCGGGAGATCGTTTCGTTCCGGGTGATGCGGTCGATGATGGGCTGAAGAACCGGCATGAGGTCTCGCAGTTACGGTCGCGAGCGCGAAACACTCGTGTCCGTCAAAAATAAGAGGTCGGAGGTCGAGTTTATGCCCGAAGGCAGGCCATTCCGCTGCAGTCTATGCCCGATTTGTATCAGGTCATGAAAATTCGGCTGCGGTCTACCGCCGGCATGTCGGCGGGCAACCCCACATAGGGAGAGGCTTCGCGTTCAAACCCTGCAAAGAGCGCCTGCATGGCGCGCGCATACCATTCAAGAAAAATGCGCACGCGCTTGGTGTGCCAAGCCGACCGCGAAGTCACGATAAAGCACTCAACGGGCGGATGTGACCAGCCCGGGAGAATCGGCACCAAACGCCCCGCCTTCAGATCGTCCGCAATCTGCACAAGCGGCAGATCCGCCGCGCAGCCCATGCCTTTCAATACCGCCGCGCGGATAGCCAGAATGTCGGTGGACCGTACGGCTGAAGCATACTGGACAGCCTCCGTTTCACTGCCGCGCTGAAGCACCTTCGTCTCCGGGCGCACCGGTCCGCAGTAGATGTAGCCCGAATGACGGCGCAGATCCGCGGGCCGCACGGGCATGCCGCACCGAGCAATGTAGTCCGGACTGGCCGCAGCTACGTAGACATTTCGCCCGCGGCTCATATAGACCAGATTGGGCAGCGTGGGAATCCCCGTGAGCGTGGCCACTTCGCAGAGCCCCTTTTGCACGTCAGCCTCTTTCAAACCGGCCAGAATCTCAACTGTAATGCCCGGATGCTCAATTTGAAAGCGCTGGAGCAGCGTCGTGAGATGCATTGCCGCGAAACCCGGCGCCGACGAAAGGCGGATCTTGCCTTCGAGCGTGCGGTTGTCATCCTTCAGAGCATCCATCAGAGAGTCGTGCGCTCGGAGAATCGTTTCCATGCGTTTGTGCGCCATGCGGCCTGCGTCCGTGAGGACCAATGGACGCACGCCGTGGCGGATAAGCTCAACGCCGAGGGTGCGCTCGAGCCCAGAAATGGCGCGGGAAATACTCGAGGGCTCCGTTTCCAGTGCTTTTGCCGCTGCCGTCAGCGTGCCGCTTCTGGCAAAAACAATGAAGGAGCGCCAAGCCTGCAGATCATCTGTTTTTGCCATTAAAGCCTCCCTGCTCTACTGCACGCAGCATCTTTTCCTGCACAAAGGCACTCCTAAGCCCAACCGCTTTGCCGCCGCCGCGTCTTTTCATGATGTTAGCGCCTGAAGCGGCACGACTCCAGCCGCATATTTTGCACTTTACGCAAATTTAAATTGCTCCAAGCGCTATTGAATCCATGCACTCAGCGCTTCAGACTGCCTGCATATCAAGGGAAAAGCCTTTGGGCCAACCCTTCATCCCTCGATTCAAACTACCAAGCCTCAACCCCATTCACCAATAGGCAGCAAGACATGCAGCGCGATGAATTTTTCTGGACCAGCACCATCAACAAGGCGACCATTGTCGTCAATGCGGCTGAGGGCCTCCTTTCAAAGGAAGCTGCACGGGAAGCCGCGGGCGGCGTCGCTCGTCTTGAAGCCAAGGCCGAAAAGGATCCGGCGCTGCGCGTGAAAAGCTACATTGCCTATGAGCCGCTCCTCATCGCAGAAACTTCGCCTGCGGTAACCCTTATCCACGCCGGCCGTTCGAGTCAGGACATTCTCTCCACCCAGCGGACGGCCATTCTCCGCGACCGCACCGTGCAGGTTGCCAAAGCCTTTGACGCAGTAATCGGGAAGCTCCTCGATCTCGCAGAGGCCAACCGTCATACGATTGTGCCCAACTACACCAACGGCGTGGCCGCTCAGCCCAACAGCTATGCGCACTATCTCCTCGGCATTACCGCCGCGTTCCTGCGCGACCGCGAACGTCTTAACGAGTGTCTCACCCGCTATAACGCCTGTGCGATGGGCTCCACGGTACTGAACGGCACGGGCTGGCCCCTCAACCGCGAGGCGATGGCCGTGCGCCTTGGCTTTCCGGCGCCGCGCCGCAACGCCTTTGATGCCACCTGCATGTCGCCCGCAGATATGCCTTTCGAACTCGCGAGCATCAATGCGTCCGCCGCTCTGCACGTCGGCAGCTTCATTTCTGACGTGATGGTGCAGTACGCTCAGCCGCGCCCTTGGATCCTTCTGCAGGAAGGCGGCGAGAACACCTACGTCTCGTCCGCTATGCCGCAAAAGCGCAATCCCGGCCTGATGAACAACTGCCGCGCCGACGCTTCGGACGTGGTGGGTGAAATGGCGGCCGCCGCCGCCCGTATCCACAATCTCGTTCCGGGCATGGTCGACGGCAAAAACGTCGCCAAGAACGGCCGAATGATGGACGCTGCCGTCGGCATGTTCAGCCGCTTCCTCAAAGTGCTCTGCGCACTGCGCATCAATCCCGACCGCGCGCTCGAAGAACTCAACAGCGACTGGACAGCTTCGCAGGAAATCGCTGACCGATTGATGAAGGATCATGGGCTGCCGTTCCGCATCGGCCACCACATGGCGAGCCGCATGGTGTCGTGGGCCCGCGCTAACAACGTGCTTCCGCTCGACTTTCCCTACGCCCAGATGCAGGCGATCTACCGCGAAGAAATCGAAGAGGAATTTCCCGAGGCCGACCCTGTGCTTCCGATGAGCGAAACCGAATTCAAAGATGCACTGGACCCGCGCAAAATCATTGAAAACCGCCGCACTGCCGGAAGCGCCGCACCCGCGGAAGTTGACGCCATGATCCGTGAAGACCGTGCGGCGCTCGCCCAACTCAGCGCCGTCACCGCCGAAGCCGAAAAGCGTACGAACGATGCGCTCGCAGCGCTTGAAGCCGAATTCAAGCACTTCCTCTAACTCTCCATCAAACCACCCTAAGGAAAGACGACTATGTATGCCCTGATGCCTTGGATTGCGGTGATCGTCACCGCACTGGCCGGCTGGGCGCTGATTAAGCGCTACTCCACCCACATGGTTCTGCTCTTCGCCGGTCTCGCGATTTTGCTTTGCGCTGTCGTTCTCGGCGACCCGAACTTCCTTCCCAAAGGCGTGAAGCCATCGGGATTCGTGCTCTTTGACATCTTCAATACGCTCAAATCCATTGCCACCAAGCAGAGCGCCGGCATCGGCTTTCTGATTATGACGGCCGGCGGCTTTGCAGCCTATATGGACCGCATCGGCGCCGCCAAGGCCTTGGTTGACATTGCCGTGAGGCCCCTCAGCATGCTGCGCGCACCGTACCTCGTGCTCGTCGGCGGCTACTTCGTCGGTCAGATTCTGGTCATGGTGATCCCGTCCGCCGCCGGCCTCGCAATGCTGCTCCTCGTTGCTCTCTTTCCGATCCTTAAGGCCGTGGGCACTTCTGCTGCCGCCGCTGCCGCGGTCATCGGCACATCGGCTGGCGTGACCTTTGCGCCGACGGCCGGCACGGCCAATCTCGCCGCACAGGTCGGCAGCCTTGATCCGGTGATTTATCTGGTCCAGTATCAGCTGCCCGTTGCCGTCCCGACCTTGATTGTCATTGCCGCCGCCCACTACTTCGTGCAGCGTTTCTATGACAAGAAGAACGATGACGTTTATACCGATGTTTCCGCAACCAAAGCCGCGGATCAGCCGGCTGCTCCGAAGTGGTACGCCGTCTTCCCCATTTTGCCGATTGCACTGCTCATCATCTTCTCCAAACTCGTCGTTGCTTCCATCAAGCTTGACACGGTGAGCGCGCTCTTTATGGTTTGGATCGGCGTCGTCATCATTGAAATCATCCGGTCCCGTGACGTGAAGAAGGTCTTTAAGGACGGCCTCGCGATGTTCCAGTCGATGGGCAAGATGTTCGCCGGCATCGTCGCACTGATTATCTGTGCGGAATTTTTCGCCACCGGCCTCAAAGTCTCCGGCCTCATCGACATCCTCATCAATTCCGCGCAGGGCGTCGGCGCGGGCATGGGTGCGATGACAGTGATTCTGACAGCCATCGTCTCGATCGTGACCTTCCTCACGGGTTCCGGTGTGGGCGCTTACTCGTCCTTTGCCACGCTCGCGCCTGACGTCGCTGCCGGTCTGGGCGGCTCGGTTGCCGAACTTGTCACGCCGATGCAGTTTGCCTCCGGCCTGCTGCGCGCCATGAGCCCGGTTGCCGGCGTGATCATCGCTGTGGCCGGCGCCGCCGGCGTCTCCCCGATGGCGATTGTCCGCCGTACCTGGATTCCAATGATTCTCGGCATCATCACAGCCATCATCGCCAACGAAATCTTTATCGGCTGATGAATCTGCGGCTAACGGTCTGCTGGTTCAAGACTGTTGGCAAAACCCTTCCCCCTCAAGCGCCTGCTGAAAGACTGCTCCTCCGTCTTTCGGCAGGCGTTTTTCATGGCTGCCGGAAGTCAGACACTGGCTCAGTATCCGCGTCGGGGGATCCTGTGACGTGATAAGTCGGGCATGTTTCTGAACCTTGCTCTAGACGGCGAAGAGAGCCGAAATCCGCCGCAGCATTCTGTCACGCCTCCCGCACCGATAAACAGGGAAGAGCAGGCAGGCCTTCGTTTGCGTTTGCCGCTCTCCCCCTCATACGAATAAATCAGGGTTAACACTTATTTGTAACGACGTATTATTCGTTTTCTAGTTAGCTAAATTATGAGTAAGAGATCATAAAAATTTGGAAACCCTTCTTTTTATACTGACCGGTCAGTCATTGAATACAATTAAATTTGTCCTGTCCGACAGGACGTGCCGTCCACGAAAGACGCCCTGCAAACCCGCTTCTGATTGAAGTCTGAGGAATTTGTTCGCAACATGCTCACCATCGGCATCGACCTCGGTTCGACCACTGTCAAATACGCACTTTTGTCGGAATCGGGCGTACTGCTCTCTCACGACTATGTTCGGCACGGCAGTGCGGTCAAACAGACGCTTGAAAAGGTGCTTCGCGCACTCGCGCTCAGAACGCATGACGCGCCCGTCCATGTGCTTTTTTCGGGTTCCGGAGCTTTGGGGCTCGCCGACGCGCTCGGCGCGGGCTTCGTGCAGGAGGTCATTGCCGCTTCGCGCTACCTCAAACACCGAGCGCCCGATTTGGATGCTGCCATTGAATTGGGCGGAGAGGACGCTAAGCTCCTCTATTTGTCCAACGGCGTTGAACTGCGCATGAACGAAGCCTGTGCGGGCGGCACAGGTGCTTTTATCGATCAAATGGCATCGCTCTTGGATGTTGACGCTGCCGGGCTCAACAAACTCGCGAGTGAAGCCGAGATCTCGCATCCGATGGCATCGCGCTGCGGCGTGTTTGCCAAAACCGATTTGGTAGCGCTCTTAAACGGCGGCGTGCCGAAGTCTGAAGTCGCCCGGTCGGTGCTCGACGCAGTTGCCGAACAAACCGTGAGCGGCCTCGCCTGCGGGCGTCCGGTCAGAGGCAAAATTGCTTTTCTCGGCGGACCGCTCACTTTTCTTTCAGAGCTTCGCGCTGCCTTTGAACGGCGTCTCTCGTCAACGGGGACAACCTTTGCTTCCTTTTGCGATGCGCACTGCGCCGTAGCCATCGGCGCTGCCTTGGAAGGCATGGATCCGGCCTCCCGGGCGCACCGCTCCCGCGTCTGGCATTCGATTGACGATTTAGTCCGTGAGATCCTCGCCGCAGCGCCGGAGAACCGCGGCTCGGGGCTGCCGCCGTTATTCAAAAAACCGGCAGAGCGGGAAGCCTTCACCGAGCGCCACCGCCGAGAGCGGGTTGAGCGTTCGCCCATCGAAAATGCAGAGGGCGACCTCTTTCTCGGGGCCGACCTTGGTTCAACCACCGTCAAGGGCGTCGTGCTCGATGCTCAGGGGCGGCTCCTCTACAGCTGGTACGAACAAAATGAAGGGCAGCCGCTCGAACGCCTCTATCGTGCCGTAAAGGCGCTCCTCAGCGTCGTGCCCGCCAAAGCGCACATTCGGCAGGCCTGTACCACCGGATACGGCGCAGACCTCGCCCGCGCGGCGCTTGGCGCCGCATTCAGCGAAGTCGAAACGCTCGCCCACGAACGCGCTGCCGCCGCGTTTGAACCCAATGTGAGCTATGTCATCGACATTGGCGGCCAGGACATGAAATGTCTCGAAGTTGAGCACGGCCTCATCCGCAGCGTGAAGCTTAATGAAGCCTGCTCATCGGGCTGCGGCTCTTTTCTGCAGACGTTTGCCAAGCAGCTCTCGCTCACGCTCCCTCAATTCGTTGAAGCTGCGCTCGCTTCAAAGGAGCCCTGCGACCTCGGCACCCGCTGCACGGTTTTCATGAATTCCAAGGTGCGCCAAGCCCAGCGCGACGGCGCTTCGCTCGAAGACATCGCTGCGGGCTTATGCCGTTCAATCGTCAGAAATGCGCTCTACAAAGTGCTGCGCATTCACGATCCGGCAGAGCTCGGCGAACACGTCGTCGTTCAGGGCGGCACGTTTCTCAATGACGCCGTTCTGCGTGCTTTTGAGGAGCAGATCGGCCGTCCCGTTATTCGTCCCGACATCGCCGGACTGATGGGCGCCTACGGCGCAGCGCTGATTGCCATGGAACGCACCAGCGCGGCAGTGCCGGAAATCGATCTCGATCCGGCAAAGCTCGATGCGGGCAAAGTCATTCAGCGAGAACTGCTTTGCCGCGGCTGCGGCAATCACTGCCGCCTCACGATGAACCGTTTCCCTTCGGGCGACAAGTTCTTTTCGGGGAATCGCTGTGACTTCGCGCAGAAAAGCGCGGGTGCGGGCCGACGGAAGAAAGCGTCCTTCATTGACTGGAAGCTCGAACGGCTCTTTGCGGGCGAACCGCTCCCTTTGGAAGCGGCCGCCATGGGCGTTGTCGGCATCCCGCGCGCACTCAATACCTACGAACACTACCCCTACTGGTTCAAGCTTTTCAGCTGCCTAGGCTTTCGCGTGGAGCTCTCGCGTCCGTCCGACCATGCCCTCGCATCGAGCGCCTCGGAAACCGTGCCGTCGCAGAGCCTGTGCTTCCCGGCAAAACTCGCTCACGGCCACGCCGCTGACCTCGCCCGCAAAAGCATTGCTGACATCTGGATGCCCTGCGTGCCGCTCGAAGGCCCCAGACATTCGGGCGAAAAGCATATCGACGGGCGCTTTGCCTGTCCCGTGGCGGGCGGCTATCCGGAAGCCATGCGCCTCTCGCTCGCCTCCACGCTCCCAAACGCCCGCATCCTCACGCCTTTCGTGGATCTTGAGTTTCCCAAAAGCGTCGTTCGCGCGGTCACATCCGCGTGGCCGGCCCTTTCCCCCAAAAAGGTGCGCGAGGCGGTCGATGCCGCTCACGCAGCGCTCGAAGACTGCCGCGCAGCAGTGCGTCAAGCGGGCGAAGCACTGTGGCGCCGGCATGAAACTTCGGGCGAACCGCTCATCGTGCTCGCCGGGCGGCCCTACCATCTTGACCCGCTCATTAATCACGGGCTCCCGGCCTTGATTGAATCCATGGGCGCTGAAGTAGTCACGGAAGACGCCGTAGCGCACCTCGCAGCGGTTCCAAGCGACATCGAGGTCGTCAATCAATGGACCTTCCACTCGCGCCTCTACCGCGCGGCAGCGCTTGTGCGGGAGAGCCGGTCCGCAGAGCTCGTGCAGCTCATGAGTTTTGGCTGCGGCATCGACGCCGTCACCTCCGAGCAGATTGAGCGCCTTCTTGCTCAGCGCGGCAGAATCGCTACCACCCTCAAAATTGACGAGGGCGACACGCTCGGCGCCGCGCGCATTCGTCTGAAGTCGCTTCTTGCCGCTCTCGCTGATCGCCGGCGCAGCGACCAGAAAGCGGCGGCGGAGAGCCTCGAAGACATGACAAAGCCTACGGACACTCCGGTGCCGCTCGACAAAATGCTCGCCGACCGCGTGATCTATGCGCCGCAAATGGCACCGATCCACTTCCCCGTCATCTGCGCCGCATTAGGCGCAGTCGGCTGGCGTGTGGAGCTTTTGCCCGAAGTGCGTCCTCAGGCGATCGAAGAAGGCTTAAAGCACGTGAATAACGATGCCTGCTACCCGGCAATTGTCGTGATCGGGCAGCTTCTTGACGCTTTGAAGACGCATGCCATAGATCCCGACCACAGTGCGCTGCTCCTCGCTCAGACTTGCGGCCCCTGCCGCGCCACAAACTACCCGACGCTGCTGCGGTGGGCACTCAAAGACCTTCACCTGGAGCGAGTGCCCGTGGTGTGTCTCTCGGGCGGAAGCATTGAAGGCGCGCAGACCCTTAACGTTGGGCTCGGCGGCCTCAAGCGCCTCATGCTCGCAACGCTCTACGGCGACATGCTGCAGCGCCTCTCGCTTCATGTTCGCTCGCACGAGCTTCAACCGGGCGATGCGCAGCGCCTCGTTGAGCGCTGGACCGCCAGAGCCGCTCAAGCCGCGGCCGCTGGGGACGCCCGGCGCTTTGCTGACGACGCCCGAGCCATGGTGCGCGACTTCTTCGCTGTGCCGATGGACGGCACAGAGAAGATTCGGGTGGGCATCGTCGGCGAAATTCTGCTTAAGTACCATCCCGCCGCCAATCTCGGCATCGTGCAGGAGATCATTGATGAAGGCGCGGAACCGGTGCTCGGTGACCTGGCCGCATTCTTCCTCTACTGCCTCTATGACCACATCAATCAGGCCAAGGTCTTCGGCGGACCGCGCCTCAAAGCCATGGGAGCCTGGCTGATGATCCGCTGGTTTGAGCATCTCCGCGGCATCATGCGCAAAGCCCTTGACGGAACACCCGTGGCGGGCGTATCAACCCTCGCGGAAGACCTCGAACGCATTGACGGACTCGTATCCGCCGGTCAGGAAGCCGGCGAAGGGTGGCTCCTGACCGCTGAAATGGTGGAGTTTATTCACTCTGGAACCCCCAACGTCGTGTGTCTGCAGCCCTTTGGGTGCCTGCCCAACCACGTTACCGGGAAGGGCGTCATCCGGCGGCTTCGCGAAGAAAATCCCCTCGCCAATATCTGCGCCATCGACTTTGAAGCCGGCACCTCCAAAACCAATGTCTCCAACCGCCTGAAGCTCTTTCTCGCACAAGCAAAAGAAAACTTCGAGCGAGGAATTGCTGTTGACGAGCCGGTGCCGACGGCGCACCGCATCATCCCCATCACGCCGTCAGCCAATATTGCGGTTGATGCCGCCGAGAGCCCGCACAAGGACCGCGGCGGCGGTCAGGCGGCCTGCTGACGCTCCGACAGCATCCGTTTGAAAGCGTTTTAAAAACAAAAAACCGGCATTCTCGAGGAATGCCGGTTTCCTATTTCACTCAGGCTGAAGTCAGTGCTTGCAGCTGCCAGTGAAATTAGAACTTGTGAACGAGGCCAAGGCCAAATTCACCCTTCTTGGTCTTCGTCTTATCAACAGCTCCGCTCACAACACCGGTAACCTTGAGGGTACCTTCGCTGTAAGCCGCAAATGTGTAAACCATTGTGCGCTTGCTGAACGGATAAGAATAAGCAGCAGAAAGACCCCAACGATCGAAGTCAGCCGTCTTCACAGCCTTATCCGCTGTGGCGTGGGTTGAGGTGACATCAGCACTCGTTTCGCCGTCGACATAGTTAGCCTGAGCGTAAACTGTGCCGCCAAGAACCGGAGCAGTCGCACCAAGCGTCAAAGCGTAACCTTCAAGACCTTCGCCATCAACAGCGGCAAATCCTGTCTGGTTTTGCTTGATGTCGGTAACACTGTAGCCGCCCATCTTGTTCTCGTTCTTACCGTACTGAGCCATGCCGTAGACCTTGGCAACGCCGAAGTCATAGGAAGCGCCCCACGTCACACCGAGAGAATCTTCGGTATTGGCGGGTGTCCCATTCTTATTCAAAACGGTATCCACCACGAGGCCCGTGCTGAAAGCGCCGAGCTCATACTTGGCACCAAGACCGGCATAACGGTCGTTGTTGCGTTCGTTGCCGGCAGCTTCCTGCAAATTGCGGTTGAAGGAGTACTGAGCATAAACCTTAACGCCGGCGAAGGACGGCGTGACATAGGTCACGGTGTTGTCCATACGATCGCGGTCGGAGAGATTAAAGAGACTCTTGGCGCCGGCCGTATCGCCCCAGCCCGTGCCAAAGACGGTGTAGCCATAAACCACATTGTAGGAACCAACGCCGGCAGACAGCGCGCCGACACGGCCCATAGAGAGCGTGCCGAAATCACCCGTCACGAAGAGATTGGCTTCACGGCCAAAGAGACGACCGCCCTGCGACATCGTGCCGTCATCAGCAGCGAAGCCGTTTTCGAGAATAAAACCAACCTTAACGCCGTTGCCGAGATCTTCCGTACCCTTCAAGCCGAAACGGGAGCCGGAATTCTGGCCAGCCTGTTCTTTGAAGGTATTCACAGCATCAGCATCACCAACCTTGGAGTACTGATAGTTAAGACCAAGGTCAACAACGCCGTAAAGCGTAACGTCAGCGGCAGCAGCGCTACCAGCAAAAGCGCCCAGAACAGCCAGAGCAGCGAGTGTCTTTTTCATTTTCAGAGCCTTACTCAATATGTTTGAATTATCCTGCTCTGCGGGGAGGGGCGGAGCAGGCTTGCGTTAGGCAGCCGAAGTAAAACCGGCGGCCGCTCCGTCCAAAGAATGACCGCCGGTGGCTTCTGACTGCTTAAGGAGCTCAGGCTTGCGCCTGAACTCAAACGGCATTCTTTCATTAACCCCCCCCCCCGCCACAGGGTTTTCACTTAACTCGCCTTTATTTTTATTTGTATTTCAAAGCGTTATCGGCAACTCGCTCAGCTTTACCGCTTCGCCAAATGTATCTTTAATACAACGAAATACGCGAATACAAAGTGGGTGCAAGTACTCGGAACGGCTCGATTCCGAGAGCAAAATCGTTCTCTCCCAATCCTCGTGCGGCGGCAACGTACCCGATTCACTTATCGCTGGCTCCGCTGAGTACCAGTCATCGGTACTTTTTCTCAGTGCTAGAAAGCAAAACCCCCGCAGACCGAAATCTGCGGGGGTTCGTATAGGGAGCCTGGCGATGACCTACTTTCACTGGAAATACAACCAACTATCATCGGCGCAGAGGCGTTTCACTGTCCTGTTCGGAATGGGAAGGAGTGGGACCGCCACGCTATGGTCACCAGGCTTAAAAAGGGCGGAAAAGTAAAGCACTCTTCTTTCGGGCTGCAATGCAGTCACTATCCAATTCGCTTGAAGTCTTCTCTGAACTTTTCTGTTCAAGGCTTCACGGTTATAGGATCAAGCTTCACGAGCAATTAGTATTGGTCAGCTCAACGCCTCACAGCGCTTGCACATCCAACCTATCAACGTCCTGGTCTCGAACGACTCTTCAGGGAGGTCTAGCCTCCAGGAAGACTTATCTTCAGGCAGGTTTCCCGCTTAGATGCTTTCAGCGGTTATCCTTTCCCCACATAGCTACCCGGCGATGCCACTGGCGTGACAACCGGTACACCAGAGGTGAGTCCACTCCGGTCCTCTCGTACTAGGAGCAGCCCCCGTCAATCTTCCAACGCCCACGGCAGATAGGGACAAAACTGTCTCACGACGTTTTAAACCCAGCTCACGTACCTCTTTAAATGGCGAACAGCCATACCCTTGGGACCGGCTACAGCCCCAGGATGAGATGAGCCGACATCGAGGTGCCAAACACCGCCGTCGATATGAACTCTTGGGCGGTATCAGCCTGTTATCCCCAGAGTACCTTTTATCCGTTGAGCGATGGCCCTTCCATGCAGAGCCACCGGATCACTATGACCTACTTTCGTATCTGCTCGACTTGTCGGTCTCGCAGTCAAGCACGCTTTTGCCATTGCACTATCAGCACGATTTCCGACCGTACCTAGCGTACCTTCGCACTCCTCCGTTACCCTTTAGGAGGAGACCGCCCCAGTCAAACTGCCTACCATGCACGGTCCCCGAAGCGGATTACGCTCCTAGGTTAGAACCTCAAACAAATCAGGGTGGTATTTCAAGGTTGGCTCCGCTAAGACTGGCGTCCTAGCTTCACTGCCTCCCACCTATCCTACACAGATCGGTTCAAAGTCCAATGCAAAGCTGCAGTAAAGGTTCATGGGGTCTTTCCGTCTAGCCGCGGGGAGATTGCATCATCACAAACATTTCAACTTCACTGAGTCTCAGGAGGAGACAGTGTGGCCATCATTATGCCATTCGTGCAGGTCGGAACTTGCCCGACAAGGAATTTCGCTACCTTAGGACCGTTATAGTTACGGCCGCCGTTTACTGGGACTTCGATCAGGAGCTTGCACCCCATCAATTAATCTTCCAGCACCGGGCAGGCATCACACCCTATACGTCGACTTTCATCTTTGCAGAGTGCTGTGTTTTTAGTAAACAGTTGCAGCCACCGATTCTCTGAGGCCTCTTCATGCTCGGGGTGTTTCTCCCTTCACACTACAAAGGCACACCTTATCCCGAAGTTACGGTGTCAATTTGCCGAGTTCCTTCTCCTGAGTTCTCTCAAGCGCCTGAGCATATTCAGCTCGCCCACCAGTGTCGGTTTGCGGTACGGTCAATTCCAAGCTGATGCTTAGAGGCTTTTCCTGGAAGCCCATTCAGTCACTTCAGTTGATCTCTCAACCTCGATCCTTCGCCTTGGAGATCCGTTGACGGATTTGCCTGTCAACCTCCTACGCTCGTAAACCGGGATGTCCAACACCCGGATGACCTTCAGGACTCCGTCCCCCCTTCGCACTTGAAATCGGTGCTGGAATATTAACCAGCTTCCCATCAGCTACGCTTCTCAGCCTGACCTTAGGGGCCGACTCACCCTGCTCCGATGAACGTAGAGCAGGAAACCTTGGGCTTGCGGCGAGCGGGCTTTTCACCCGCTTTAACGTTACTCATGTCAGCATTCGCACTTCTGATACCTCCAGCGGTCCTCACGGATCCGCCTTCGCAGGCTTACAGAACGCTCCCCTACCACTCGCATTGCTGCGAATCCGCGGCTTCGGTTATTGACTTAGCCCCGTTACATCTTCCGCGCAGGAAGACTCGATCAGTGAGCTATTACGCTTTCTTTGAAGGATGGCTGCTTCTAAGCCAACTTCCTGACTGTCTTAGCCTTCCCACTTCGTTTTCCACTTAGTCAATATTAGGGACCTTAGCCGGCGGTCTGGGTTGTTTCCCTTTTGAGTCCGGACGTTAGCACCCGGTGCTCTGTCTCCCGTGCTCAGACTTCCAAGTATTCGGAGTTTGCCATGGTTTGGTAAGACGCCATGTCCCCCTAGCCATAACAGTGCTCTACCCCCTGGAGCCATACACGAGGCACTACCTCAATAGTTTTCGGGGAGAACCAGCTATCTCCAGATTTGTTTAGCCTTTCACCCCTATCCACAGCTCATCCGCTAATTTTGCAACACTAGTCGGTTCGGCCCTCCAGTGTGTGTTACCACACCTTCAGCCTGGCCATGGATAGATCATCTGGTTTCGGGTCTACGCCCAACGACTCATGTCGCCCTGTTCGGACTCGCTTTCGCTGCGCCTCCCCTACTCGGTTAAGCTTGCCATTGAACGTAAGTCGCTGACCCATTATGCAAAAGGTACGCAGTCACCCTTGCGGGCTCCTACTGTTTGTATGTATGCGGTTTCAGGATCTATTTCACTCCCCTCCCGGGGTTCTTTTCGCCTTTCCTTCACAGTACTGGTTCGCTATCGGTCGATTACGAGTATTTAGCCTTGGAGGATGGTCCCCCCATCTTCGAGCAGGATTTCACGTGTCCCGCTCTACTTTTCGCAAGCTCAGTACCTTGAACCCAATTTCCCGTACGGGGCTGTCACCCTCTGTAGCCGGACTTTCCAGACCGTTCCAGTATCGAATTCAATATCACTTGCAGGCTCTTCCAATTTCGCTCGCCGCTACTTTCAGAATCTCGGTTGATTTCTTTTCCTGCAGCTACTTAGATGTTTCAGTTCGCTGCGTTCGCCTCTTGAAGCTATGTATTCACTTCAAGATACCCTTGCGGGTGAGTTCCCTCATTCGGACATCCGTGGATCAGTGCTCGCTTGCCAGCTCCCCACGGCTTTTCGCAGGCTGCGACGTCCTTCATCGCCTGTAATCGCCAAGGCATCCACCACATACACTTAGTCGCTTGATCCTATAACTCTGAAGCCTTTTGTCTTCAAAGTACAAGACGACCTATAACGCTGTATTCTCTTGAATCATGTCGGTTCTTGAAGAACTTCAATGAATCGGTTCGTGAATGCAATCACAACCCTGAAGCTGCCTTTTTGTGCCTTCAAAGAGCATCTCAACTCTTCGAATGCAGCAGCTTCTGTTGCTTTACTTTTCCAAATTTTTAAAGATCGGTAAATCGAATTCAACAACTCGATAAGTGTGAACGCCGAAAGTTCTTGTCGGAGCCTTTTTAAGGCCGACTCTCTTTAAAGGAGGTGATCCAGCCGCACCTTCCGGTACGGCTACCTTGTTACGACTTCACCCCAGTCATGAAGCCCACCGTGGACGCCGCCTTCCTTTCGGTTGGGCAAACGTCTTCTGGTGAACCCCACTCCCATGGTGTGACGGGCGGTGTGTACAAGACCCGGGAACGTATTCACCGCGGCATGCTGATCCGCGATTACTAGCGATTCCGACTTCATGCAGTCGAGTTGCAGACTGCAATCCGGACTACGATCGGTTTTCTGGGATTGGCTTCACCTCGCGGCTTCGCTTCCCTCTGTTCCGACCATTGTATGACGTGTGAGGCCCTAGCCATAAGGGCCATGAGGACTTGACGTCATCCCCACCTTCCTCCGGTTTGTCACCGGCAGTCTCATTAGAGTGCCCTTTCGTAGCAACTAATGACAAGGGTTGCGCTCGTTGCGGGACTTAACCCAACATCTCACGACACGAGCTGACGACAGCCATGCAGCACCTGTGTCCAGATTCCCTTGCGGGCACGGCCTGATCTCTCAGGCCTTCCTGGTATGTCAAGGCTAGGTAAGGTTTTTCGCGTTGCATCGAATTAATCCACATCATCCACCGCTTGTGCGGGTCCCCGTCAATTCCTTTGAGTTTTAATCTTGCGACCGTACTCCCCAGGCGGTCTACTTCACGCGTTAGCTGCGTTACCAAGGACTATCGTCCCCAACAACTAGTAGACATCGTTTAGGGCGTGGACTACCAGGGTATCTAATCCTGTTTGCTCCCCACGCTTTCGTGCATGAGCGTCAGTCATGTCCCAGAGGGCTGCCTTCGCCATCGGTGTTCTTCCACATATCTACGCATTTCACTGCTACACGTGGAATTCCACCCTCCTCTGACAAACTCAAGTCCTGCAGTCATATATGCAATTCCCAGGTTGAGCCCGGGGATTTCACATCTATCTTACAGAACCGCCTGCGCACGCTTTACGCCCAGTAATTCCGATTAACGCTTGCACCCTACGTATTACCGCGGCTGCTGGCACGTAGTTAGCCGGTGCTTATTCTTCAGGTACCGTCAGCGAAATGCGGTGTTATCGCATCCCTTTTCGTCCCTGACAAAAGCAGTTTACAATCCGAAGACCTTCATCCTGCACGCGGCATGGCTGGATCAGGGTTGCCCCCATTGTCCAAAATTCCCCACTGCTGCCTCCCGTAGGAGTCTGGGCCGTGTCTCAGTCCCAGTGTGGCTGGTCGTCCTCTCAGACCAGCTACCGATCGTCGCCTTGGTGAGCCTTTACCTCACCAACTAGCTAATCGGACATCGGCCGCTCTTCCAGCGCGAGGTCTTGCGATCCCCCGCTTTCACCCTCAGGTCTCATGCGGTATTAGCTGCCCTTTCGGGCAGTTATCCCCCACTAGAAGACACGTTCCGATGTATTACTCACCCGTGCGCCACTCGCCGCCAGGGAGCAAGCTCCCCGCGCTGCCGTTCGACTTGCATGTGTAAAGCATGCCGCCAGCGTTCAATCTGAGCCAGGATCAAACTCTTTAGTTCAATCACTGTTTGTTCGCTCTTCGCCGGAATTGAAAGATTTGATTTGATCTCTTCTTTCGGCTTTCGAGAAGTGCAAACTTCGTAAAATTTTTGAGTCTCCGGATCGTGAAATCCGGCGCCTCTTTCGAGGCCCCTCAAGTTTCCGACGTTCACACTTATCGGTTCGTTGAATCTGATTTTTAAAGAACTTCGCTGACCTCAATCAGCGCAGAAAGAAGAGTTTATCTGAACTTTTTCTTCTTGTCAAGAACATTTCAACGATTCGTTTGAATGCATCTCAATGTCTCTTGATTTTCTGCCTCTCGTTCGAAGCAGGTTGCGAACTATATAGGGTTCATTTCGTCTTGTCAAGGGCAAAAAAAACGCGGTCTCATGGAACGCGGATTTCTGCGCTTTAGCTGCGGATCAGGCCGGCGGCCTCCAGCTCCCTGCGGCGGCTCTCTTTGAGGACATTCACCCAAATCCGCTTTTGGCCGTCCTCATTGGCTTCCAAGTAGACGCCCTGAAGTTCAGGAGCGAATCCCGGGAACCGATTGACGCCGACAGCCAGCGCTTCGAAATACGCCTTCACCGCACCGCCCCAGATTTCACCCGGAACACAACAGATGACACCCGGCGGATACGGCAGCGCGCCTTCCAAGGCGATGCGCCCTTCAGCTTCAGCGAGCGGAATGTACTCGGCATTGCCGCGCATAAATTCAAAGTTCGCCTGCTGAGCAGACATGACAGCCTTGGGAAAATGCTCCCGGCGGAACATTGCTTTCTGCAGATCCTTGATATTGAATTCGCGGGAGAAATCGTGCATTTCCTGACAAAGCTCGCGAATGCGATAACCCTCGTAGCGCTCTTCCCAGTCGCGGTAAACCTGCGGAATCACCTCCTTCATCGGCGCATTGGCGTCAAGCAGACGCTCAAACCGGGCAATCTGCGTTGTCAAGGACGAGATCTTGGCTGTCGTCTGCGACGGCGTCAGCAGGAAGAGAATCGAGTTCAGGTCACACTTCTCGGGCACAACGCCGTGCGCACGAAGGTAGTTGGCCAGAATCGTCGCGGGCACGCCGAAGTCCTCGTACTCGCCGGTTTCGGTATCAATGCCCGGCGTCGTTAAGAGAAATTTGCACGGATCCACAAAGTACTGGTTGGAGCCGTATCCTTCAAAGGCATGCCATTTCGCCCCCGGTTCGAATTTAAAGAACCTCAGGTCGCGTGCGATTTCCTCGGTGGGATAGCTCTCCCACGGACGGCCGATCACGACCGGCGGCACAAAAGGCTGAATGTAACGGCAGGTGCGCTTCAACTGCTTGCGCGCCTCAATGCCGATCTTCACGCATTCGGCCCAAATACGGCGTCCCGAGACGCCCGAATGCATCTTGGCATTGATGTCGATCGAGGCAAAAAGCGGATAGAAGGGAGAGGTAGATGCATGAAGCATGAAGGCGTTGTTCACCTGCTTATGCGTCACATACCGCGCCTGCCCTTTCACATGGGCATCCTTTTTGTGAATCTGCGAGGTCTGTGAAAAACCCGCCTGCTGCTTATGCACGGACTGCGTGACGAAAATGCCCGGATCGTCAGGTCCGAGCTCAAGGAGGAGCGGCGAACAGTCCTTCATCATCGGAATGAACTGCTCGTAACCCACCCAAGCAGAGTCAAAGAGAATGTAGTCGCACAAGCCTCCGATGCGGTCCACCACCTGACGGGCGTTATAGATGGTGCCGTCATAGGTGCCAAGCTGAATCACAGCGCAGCGGAAGGGTCTCGGCGCATCTGCCTTTTCCGGCGCAATCTCAGCCACGCGGCGGCGCAGCTCCGCTTCGTCAAAGCACGCATCATCAATGCCGCCGATAAACCCATACGGATTGCGCGACGTTTCCAGATACACCGGACGCGCACCGGCAAGCACCAGCGCCCCCTGATGACAGGATTTGTGGTTGTTGCGGTCAAAGAGCACCAAATCACCCGGGGTGAGGAGCGAAGAAAGCACCACTTTGTTCGAAGTAGACGTACCGTTGAGCACAAAGTACGTCTTGTCGGCATTGAACACCTTGGCTGCATGCTTTTCGGCCTCAGCCGCGGCCCCCTCATGAATCAGCAGGTCCCCCATGTCCACGTCCGCATTGCACAGATCGGCACGGAAGATGGTTTCACCGAAAAAGTTGGTGAATTCACGCCCGGCCGGATGACGGCGGAAGAACGCGCCGCCTTGGTGCCCCGGGCAGTCGAACTGCTCGTTGGCTGTGCTGACGTAGCGGCGAAGACTGCGAAAGAACGGCGGCAGAATCTTTTCCTCATAACTCGTCGCTGCATCCACAAGCTGTCGGACGAAGTAGGCCTCTTCGACCGGATCGTCGTTGACGACGCCCATGCAGCGTCCGATCAGCTCGTCGGGCACGTAGCGGCCTCGTTCGACAAAAATGAAAATAGGAATGCCGAAGCCGTAAGCCTCAATGCGGTCGAGTTCGCCCACTTCGGCGTCCTCTACTGACATGAGCACCACGCTCGTCTCAGTCATTTCTGCTTCGGAAAGCTTCACGACGACCCGATCCTTCGGGAAGTTTTGGAAGGACACGTTGTTGCTCACGGCAATGGCAAGCTTCTGCATGACGAAAGATCCTGAAATGAAATGGCGGCGGCCAATGAGATGCCGGCGCGCGTATCTTAACGGGAGAAGATGCGGATTTTGAAGCACTGCAGACAGTTCGAGCAGCCTGCAGCATAAAAAGGCTGAAGCCGCGCAAGGCGATGCGGCCTCCCGCGGCTTCATTCATTTAAGCATACCGGCCGCTCAAGATGTCGGCCGGCAGGCACTCACCTGATCAGCCGACCCACTGGCGGGCGTTGCGGAACATGCGCATCCACCCGGAGGCTTCCGACCATTGAGCCGGATGCCACGAGAGCTGAACAGCACGGTGGCTGCGTTCCGGATGAGGCATCATGATCGTAAAGCGCCCGTCATCGGTCGTGAACGCCGTGAGGCCGCCCTCGGAACCATTCGGGTTCTGCGGATAGTAAACCGCAGGCTTTCCATTGCCGTCAACAAATCGGGCCGCAGCATGCGAGAGCACCTCGTCTTCGGGCTTGAGGAATTCAACGCGTCCCTCACCGTGACTATTGACGATCGGCATCACCGAACCGGCCATTCCGGCGAAAAGAATCGAGGGGGACTCGAGAATTTCAACCGAAACGAGGCGTGCTTCAAACTGTTCAGAACGATTGCGCAGGAACTGCGGCCAGTGTGAAGCCCCCGGGATGAGCGAACGCAGACGGCTCATCATCTGGCAGCCGTTGCAGACGCCAAGACCAAACGTGTCGCCGCGCTCAAAGAAGGTGCGGAACATGGCCGAAAGACGATCATTGTTGAGAATCGTCGCCGCCCAGCCGCCGCCGGCGCCGAGAACGTCGCCGTAAGAGAACCCGCCGCAGGCTGCCAGCCCCTTGAAACCCGAAAGATCCAGACGTCCCGAGAGGAGATCGGTCATATGAACATCCCAGGGTTCGAATCCGGCACGCAGGAAGGCCGCAGCCATTTCGTTCTGTGAGTTCACGCCTTCTTCACGCAGGATGGCAATCTTCGGACGAACGCCGGACGCAATGAAGGGCGCTGCGATGTCTTCATCGACATTGAACGTCGTCTTGGCAATGAGATTCGTCGCACGCTCGGCAGAGATGCCTTCAAACTCTTCATCTGCGCAGGCCGGATTGTCGCGGCCGCGGGCAATGAGATGCGAAGCTTCGCTCCAGGCGGACTGGAGCTTCTCGCGCGGGAAGACCGCAAGCGTCTCACCGTTGGCGCAGACTTCAAGCGCGTCGCTCTTGATAAATTCACCCACGAAATGGCAGCAGTCGGCAAGACCGGCCGCACGCATTTCAGCAACCACTTCCTTCACGCGGTCGCTCGGAACCTGAATCAAGGCGCCGAGCTCTTCGTTAAAGAGCGTATTGAGAACCGTTGCGCCGTGAACTTCTAGGAGAGAGTCGAGCGTGAGGCGGATGCCGATGCGGGAAGCAAACTGCATTTCCGCCGCCGCAGCAAAGAGACCGCCGTCAGCACGATCGTGATAGCTCATCACGCAGCCCGAAAGCTCGAGCTTACGCAGCGACGTGACAAAGCGGCCGAGCAGCGTCGGATCTTCGCAGTCGGGCGCCGTATCACCGAAGCGCTGCGTCGTCTGAGCGAGGATCGAGCCGCCCATGCGGTTTTTGCCCAGGCCCAAATCCACCAAAACCAGCATGCTGTCTTCAAGAACAGGCGTCTTTTTGATTTCAGGGGTGAGCGTCAGCATCGCATTCGTCACCGGAGCGGCAGCCGAAACGATGAGCGACACCGGTGAGGTGACCGTCTTCTTTTCGCCGGCATCTGTCCAGCTCGTTCGCATGGAGAGCGAATCCTTGCCGACCGGAATCGAAATGCCCAAGCCGATGCAGAATTCACTGGCGGCCTTCACGGCGTCAAAGAGACGCGCATCTTCACCGGGAGCGCCGCAGGCGGCCATCCAGTTAGCCGAAAGCTTCACGCGAGCGAGTTCGATATCGGCCGCGGCAATGTTCGTGACTGCTTCACCAATCGCCATGCGGCTCGCGGCAGCGGAATTGATCACAGCCAATGGCGTACGTTCGCCGACGGCCATGGCTTCACCGCGATGAGTCGTAAACCCAAGCGTCGTAACGGCACAGTCGGCTACCGGGACCTGCCAGGGTCCGACCATCTGGTCGCGCGCGGTCAGGCCGCCCACCGAGCGGTCGCCGATCGTGATAAGGAAGGACTTCGAACCCACTGTCGGATGGCGCATCACATCGTACGCCGCAGCCTCGAGCTCAATGCCTTCTTCGGCAAAAGCCGTGAGCACCTTGTCTTCGTGCTTGACGTTGCGGTGCATACGGGGAGCCTTGCCGAGGAGAACCTCCATCGGCATATTCACGGCGTCGTCTTCGCCGGGGCGCTCCACCTTGAGGTCGCTCTTTTCCGTAATGTGACCGATCACCGCATAGGGGCAGCGTTCACGGCGGCAGAAGGCGTCAAACTTGTCGAGTCCGGCGGGATCGAGCGCAATTACATAGCGTTCCTGTGATTCGTTGCACCAGATTTCCAAGGGCGACATGCCGGTTTCTTCAACCGGAACCTTCGAGAGGTCAAACTGCGCGCCCTTGCCCGAGAGATCGGCGAGCTCAGGCATTGCGTTGGAAAGGCCGCCAGCGCCGACGTCATGGATAGCCAGGATCGGGTTGGCTTCGCCCATCGACCAGCAGCGGTCGATCACTTCCTGAGCACGACGTTCCATTTCCGGATTGCCGCGCTGCACGCTGTCAAAGTCGAGTGCTTCGGAATTGGCGCCCGTATTCATCGAGCTTGCTGCGCCGCCGCCCAAACCGATGCGCATGCCCGGGCCGCCGAGGACGATCAGCAGGCTGCCCGCCGGAGGCGTCAACTTCTTCGTCTGATCATCGCGGATGTTGCCGATGCCGCCCGCGAGCATGATGGGCTTGTGGTAGCCGTAACGCACGCCGCCCACATTGGCTTCAAAAGTACGGAAGTAGCCGAGCAGATTCGGACGGCCGAATTCGTTGTTGAATGCCGCGCCCCCCAAGGGACCTTCAGTCATGATGGAAAGCGGCGTAGCGATGCGGCCGGGCGCGCCGTAGGGCTGCGCGTTTTCGACGCCCGCAGAGCAGTCGGAATCGTCTTCCCACTTGTGCGGGGCTTCGCTCAGACGAAGCGCCGAAGTCGTAAAGCCCGTGAGACCCGCTTTCGGATGTGCGCCGCGACCAGTCGCGCCTTCATCTCGGATTTCGCCGCCCGAGCCGGTAGACGCACCGGGGAACGGAGAAATGGCGGTCGGATGGTTATGCGTTTCAACCTTAAAGACCGTATGCGTACGCTCGGTCTTCATTTCAAAGGTTGAGCCGAAAGGATCCGCATCGCTCGGGCGCGGATAGAGGCGCTCAACGTCACGGCCTTCAAAGATTGCCGCATTATCGGCATAGGCCGTAATGGTGAACTGCGGAGCAGCCTTGTGCGTTGCACGGATCATGCCGAAAAGCGTTTCAGCCTTCTTTTCTCCGTCAATCGTCCATTCGGCGTTGAAGATCTTGTGACGGCAGTGTTCCGAATTAGCCTGCGCAAACATCATCAGTTCAACGTCAGTCGGATCACGCTGAAGTTTTTCGAAGGCGTCTGCCAAGTAGGCGATTTCATCGTCGGAAAGCGCAAGACCCATGTCCGCATTGGCTTCTTCAAGCGCCTTACGGCCCTGAGCCAAAAGCGGCACCGTTTCCATCGGACGACCCTGCAGATCTACAAAGAGGTTCTGAACAGGAAAATCCGGCGGCACCGCGGATTCCGTCATGCGGTCGTGAAGCAGCGCGGCAAGTGCACGCTTCTCATCTTCCGAAAGCACCGTGCCCGCTTTCATCTGCACGGAAAAGAGCGTGCCGCGTTCAACGCGGAGCACGCCGGCGACGCCGCAGTTGCCGACGATATCCGTTGCCTTCGAAGCCCAGGGCGAAATCGTGCCGAGGCGGGGAACGACCAGCACGTCAAACGTATTTTCAAGAACCTTGGACGGCGTGGGACCGTAGTTGAGAAGTGCCTGCAGGCGGTCAACCGATGCCGCATCAAGCTCCTTCTCAGCATGCACAAAATGAATGAAGCGGCTCGATACCGCTTCAACGGCGCTGTTGACCTTCTCGAGAGCGCGAAGCAGCCGCTCCTCACGAAAATCCGAAAGTGCGCGAGGCCCTTCGAGGTTGAAGACGATGCCGGCAATGGACGCCATGACTCAGTTCCTATTTGAAGAGAGGGATCAACATTTTTTACCCGCTGACTCGGCCGCATACAGATGGCCGAACGAGCATTTTGCGCGGAATTATAAAGGTGCGGCAGGGCGCACATAAGCCAAACGGCGCCGAAAACAAAAGATTCCGCTGTTATGATCCGCAGCATCGATGCGGAACCACAACGCCAGCGGGATATCGAGCCTGCGCATGAAGCGGGCAACCGCCGTTTTTCACGCCGAGGCCTTCATCATGATCAGGCCGACAACAATGAAGCCGGCTGCAGTCACCCGCATGAGTGAGAGTGATTCGCCGAACATAACGACGCCCGCCGCAAACGCACCGACAGCGCCGATCCCCGTCCAGACGACATATGCCGTGCCGAGCGGCAGCGTCCTCATGGCAAGCGCAAGGAGCGCGACTGAGCCAATCATCGCGAGCACAGTGATAAGGGACGGAATCAGCAGCGTGAAACCATTTGAAGCCTTCATGGCAACGGCCCAAAGCGTTTCAAGAATGCCTGCCGCAATTAAGTAAATCCAGGCCACAGAGGCCTCCTTCCTGAAAAAGAATGAAGCTCCGGGCCGTCCCGGGCAAGAGTTCCCAGACTGCCCCTTATTGCGGCGCAGCCGGATCGAGGTCGTCCTCGATAAGTTGAGAACCCATTCTCGCACGTGAAGCGCTCTGCGGAGCCCTTAAAACTTCGGGCGGCCGCCCGAAAAAGGCGGCCGCCCGAATACTGACGGCTCTATCAGATTTCAAATCAGCGCATTATTCACGCCAGAGCGGCGCAGCCTCCGACTGCTTGTCGCGAAGCCACTTGTCAACCGCCGCTGCGCACTCACGCCCTTCAGCCAGAGCGTTGACGACAAGCGACTGACCGAACCGGCCGTCGCCCGCCGCGAAGATGCCTTCGGCAGCCGTGCGCCATGCTTCAGGACCGTCTACCGGCGCTGCAATGGAGCCGCGTTTATCGGTAGCCAGTCCCAACGCCTTCACAATGGCATGCGAAGGATGCGCGTAGCCCATCGCAATCAGCACAACGTCAGCCTTGACTTCGCTTTCGGTGCCTTCGATCGGCGTGATTTTGCGTCCGGGTCCCCATTTGACCTGTACGGTCTTCACGGACTCCACAGCATTCTTGCCTTCAAAGCTCACCGTATTGGTGGCAAAAAGCCGCGTGCACCCTTCTTCCTGAGAAGTAGAAGTCCGCTTGATATGGCGCCAGTCCGGCCACTCACGCATCAGATCGGCCTTGAGCGGCAGTTCGGCGTGATAGTCGAGCTGCGTCACGGAGGCAGCCCCCAGTCGGTTAGCCGTGCCGATGCAGTCGCTTGCCGTCTCGCCGCCGCCGATCACCACAACATGCTTGCCGCAGACCTGAACCGGATTGACGCCGCCCCCGGAATTCACCCGATTCTGTGCAATCAGGAAGTCAAGCGCGAAGTGAATCCCGGAGAGCTCGCGCCCGGGGAGTTTCAAATCGCGCGGCACTTCAGCACCCAAAGCCAACACGACGGCGTCGTACTTGGCCTGAAGCGCTGCAATGGAAATGGTCGATTCCGCATCATCATGAACCCCCGGCTCAAGCGTTTCTCCGTCGGTCCCCGTGACGCGGGTGGAGAGCACGAAACGCACCCCCTCGCGCACAAGCTGATCGAGTCGGCGGTCAACCACCTTCTTGCCGAGTTTGAAGTCAGGAATGCCGTAGCGCAAAAGACCGCCCGGCTTATCCATCTTTTCGTAAACGGTAACCGCATACCCCATCCGAGCAAGCTGCTGTGCCGCGGCCAGGCCTGCTGGGCCAGAGCCCACCACAGCCACGCAGCAGCCCGTTGAGGCAGCTGCCGGCTGCGGCGTCACATAACCTCGGCTAAAGGCCACCTCGGCAATTTTCTTTTCGATCGCCTTGATCGAAACTGCATCGCGGTGAAGACCAAGCGTGCAGCCTTCCTCGCAGGGTGCGGGGCAGATGCGTCCGGTAATCTCCGGGAAGCTGTTGGTGGAATCGAGCACCCGCCAAGCCGATTCCCAGTCGCCGTCCGAGACGTACTGCTGGGTATCGGGCATGGTGTTGTGCAGCGGGCACTGGTGCTGACAGAAAGGGATCCCGCAGTCCATGCAGCGGGACGCCTGTTCACGCCCTTCAGTATCGGAATAAATCGCAATGAATTCGTTGAAGTGCTTAATTCGCTCCTCAACAGGTTCATGGCGCGGTTCCAAACGGGTGAATTTGAGAAAGCCTCCATCGAGTCCCATTTCAGTTCTCCTCCTTCTTGAGGCTCGCAAGAGCATGCTTGTATTCGAGTGGGAACACCTTCGTAAACCGGCCGAGCGCTGCCGGCCAGTCGGCGAGCATCTCACGCGCCGTCGGACTGCCGGTGAGTTCAGCATGGCGTTCAACGAGGCGCTTTAAGAGCACTTCATCCTTCTGACCGTAATGAAGCGGCTCATCGGAGCCCTGTTCGGTAGCAGGAAGCACATGCGAAAGCTCAAAGGCACCGTCACTCATTTTTTCAGCCAGCTCATCGTTGGGATCCCAGACATAAGCGATGCCGCCCGACATGCCGGCCGCGAAGTTTCGGCCGGTTCGTCCGAGAATGACTGCCGTGCCGCCCGTCATGTATTCGCAGCCGTGGTCGCCGCACCCTTCTGCAACCGTCGATGCCCCGGAATTGCGCACAGCAAAGCGTTCGCCGACGACGCCGGAAATGAATGCCTCGCCGGACGTAGCGCCGTAGAGACAAGCATTGCCGGCAATAACGTTCTCGTTCGGGCGGCCGTCAAACGACGGGCTCTTTTTCACAGCGATCGAGCCGCCGGAGAGCCCCTTGCCGACGTAGTCGTTGGCGCCGCCCGTCAGACGAAGCGAAACGCCTTTGCCGAGGAAAGCGCCGAAGCTCTGACCCGCCGTCCCCACAAGCTCAAAGAGCGCGAAGTCGTCGGGCAGTTCCCCTTGAGCTTCCTGCGCGGCAATGCCCGAAAGCATCGTGCCGACGGCGCGGTCGGTATTGCCGACGCGGGTCTGCACCCGCATCGGGCGCTTAGCCTTCAGCGCTTCAGAAAGCTCGGCAGCATAGCGAAGGTCAAAGGCCTTCTCGAGCTCATGATCCTGCGGCTCCGTCGAGAGCAGCGGGAAGCCCTTCGGATTGGGTAGCTTATAGAGGATCTTTTCGAGCGAGAGCTTCGAGGCCTTCAGGCCGTCGAGTCCCGAACGCTTGCGAAGGTATTCCACATGACCGATCAGATCATCAAATTTCGCCACGCCGAGCTGCGCCATGATTTCGCGCACTTCCCGAGCGACAAAATGGAAGTAATTCTCCACATGTTCCGGGCGTCCCACGAACTGCCGGCGAAGCGCCGGATCCTGAGTCGCAATGCCGGCCGGGCAGGTGTTCTTCTGACACTTGCGCATCATCAGGCACCCCATCGCCACGAGCGGCGTCGTTCCGAAGCCGAACTCATCAGCGCCGAGCATGGCGCCGATCACAACGTCTCGGCCAGTCTTGATCTGCCCGTCCACCTGCAGCCGTACACGGCCGCGGAGATTATTCATGACGAGCGTCTGCTCCACTTCTGCGAGCCCGATTTCCCACGCGCTGCCGGCGTGCTTAATGGAGGTCGCCGGCGCCGCGCCGGCGCCGCCGTCATGTCCGGAAACCACAATGTGGTCCGCCTTGCACTTGGCTACGCCGGCAGCCACCGTGCCGATGCCGGCCTGAGAAACCAGCTTGACGCCGATGCCGGCATGCGGATTGGCGTACTTGAGATCGAGAATGAGCTGAGCCAAATCCTCGATCGAGTAGATGTCGTGGTGAGGCGGCGGCGAAACCAGCCCGACGCCCGGCAGCGAATGGCGGAGCATGCCGATATATTTCGACACTTTCTTGCCCGGGAGCTGCCCGCCTTCACCGGGCTTCGCACCCTGAGCCATTTTGATCTGAATAAGGTCGCCGTGAGCAAGGTAGTCCGTGGTGACGCCGAAACGCCCAGAAGCAACCTGCCGAACGCGGGAGCGCAGGCTGTCGCCCGGGTGCAGGGGATAATCCACTTCGACATCGCCGCCGAGAATCGCCTTGAGCGACGTTTCTGTCGTCACCGGGGCATTGCGCCGAACGTCTTCACCGCCTTCGCCGGAGTTGCTCGCGCCTTTCATACGGTTCATCGCCACCGCCATCGTCACGTGAGCTTCGGTGGAAATGGCGCCGACAGACATCGCAGCCGTGGAGAAGCGGCGAATGATTGACGCTTCGCTTTCCACAGACTCGAGCGGTATGGCCTTGCCCGGCACGAACTCAAAGAGTCCGCGAATGGTGAGAAGATCCCGGGCCTGATTGTTGATGAGCCCGGCATAGGTCTGGTACTCCGCCCAGCTGCCTTCACGCACGGCGCGCTGCAGATGCACAACCGCGTCGGGCGTCCAGAGATGGTGCTCGCCCCCCCTGACGATACATGTACTGACCGCCCGCAGCGAGCGGAATCACCTTGCGCTCGATGGCTTCAAAAGCGCGCTTATGAACGGTTACGGCTTCTCCGGCGACATCAAAGAGATCGAGCCCTTCCACTGGACTCGGCGTATTGGTGAAGTACTGATCGATGAAGCTCTTTTTGAGGCCCACGGCCTCGAAGATCTGTGCGCCGATGTAGGACATGTAGGTCGAAATGCCCATGCGCGCCATGATCTTATTGAGACCCTTCATGATGGCGTGCAGATAGTTGTCGACATACTTTGCGCGCTCTTCCTCGTTCTTGGCGAGCGACTCCACTACCGCAAGCGCGAGATAGGGATGCACCGCTTCAGCGCCATAGCCGCCGAGTACGGCAAAGTCATGAACGGATCGCGCTGACCCGGTTTCGACCACAAGACCGGTACTCGTACGGAGCCCTTCTTCCACGAGGCACTGGTGCACGGCCGAAGTGGCGAGGAGCGCCGGAATGGCCACGCGTTCACGCGAAACCTTCCTGTCCGTAAGAATCAGAATGTTGATGCCGCTGCGGACCGCATCGACCGCTGCGGCGCGAATGCTTGCCAGACGCGCTTCAATTGCTTCGCGTCCCCACGCAAGCGGATAGGTAATGTCGATCTCTTTGGAATGAAACTTCCCGTCGGTAAAGTCCGCGATGGCACGAATACGCTCCATCTGTGCACCGGTGAGCACGGGCTGCTCCACTTCGAGACGAACGGGCGGGTTCACGGCCATGATGTTCAGGAGGTCCGGACGGGGACCAATGAACGACACGAGTGACGTCACCATCGCTTCTCGGATCGGATCGATCGGCGGATTGGTCACCTGAGCAAAAAGCTGGCGGAAATAGTCGTAGAGCATCTGCGGACGCTCGGACAGGCAGGCAAGCGGCGCATCGTTGCCCATGGACATCACCGGATCCTGACCTTGATAGGCCATGGACTTGAGAATGCGTTCCACGTCCTCACGGCTGAAGCCAAAGACGCGCATGAGTTCATTGCGTCCGAGCAAAAGCGGAGCGGAGGCAGGCGTCTGCGGAATATCGTCGAGACGGATGCGGATCTTGTCGATCCATTCGCGATAGGGATGCTGCGCAGCGAGCGAACCCTTCACCTCGTCATTGCCGATAATGCGGCCCTGCTCCAGGTCGAGCAAGAGAATCTTGCCCGGTTCCAGACGCCAGCGGCGGCGGATGCGGCTTTCGTCGATCACCGCGGCACCCGACTCTGAGGCGAGGATCACCAAGTCGTCTTTCGTCTCCAGATATCGCGCCGGACGCAGACCGTTGCGGTCGAGAATCGCGCCAATTTGACGGCCGTTGGTGAAAGCGACCGCTGCCGGTCCGTCCCAGGGTTCCATCATGGCGGCGTTATATTCATAAAGCGCCCGCAGCCGAGGATTCATGGTCTTGTTCTTTTCCCAGGCTTCCGGGATCAGCATCAAGGCGGCCTGGGCAAGCGAGTAGCCCGCCATGGTCAAAAGTTCGAACGCATTGTCAAAGGATGCCGAGTCGCTTTGACCTTGGAAAATGAGCGGCCAGAGCTTTTTGAGATCGTCGCCGAGGACCGGCGACGAAATGTGCTTTTCGCGCGCGAGAATCCAGTTGAAGTTGCCGCGCAGCGTATTGATTTCACCGTTGTGAGCGATGTAGCGGAAGGGATGAGCGAGCTGCCACTGCGGGAAAGTGTTGGTTGAAAAGCGCTGGTGAATCATCGCCAGAGCGGAAATGCAGCGTGCATCCTGCAGGTCGCGGTAGTAGATGCCGACCTGTGTGGCCAAGAGCTGACCCTTATAGACCACGGTGCGCGCCGAGCACGAACAGATATAGAACTCTTTGCAGTGCTTGAGATGCAGATTCGCAATGGCAATGGAGGAGCGCTTGCGGATGATGTAGAGCTTGCGCTCGAGCGCGTCGGTCACCAGCACATCCGGGCTGTGGCCGATGAACACCTGACGGATGACCGGCTCTTTTTCGCGAACGACGGGCGACATGGGCATGGAACGGTCAATCGGCACGTCACGCCAGCCGAGAATCATTTGGCCTTCGGCCGCAACAGCGCGTTCAATCTCCTCTTCGCAGGCATGACGTGAAGCCGCCTCCTGCGGAAGAAAGACCATGCCGACGCCGTATTCGCCGGCGGGCGGGAGCTTCACGCCCTGATTCATCATATCGTCGCGATAGAGCTGATCGGGTATCTGAATCAAGATGCCCGCACCGTCGCCCTGCAGGGGATCAGCGCCTACAGCGCCGCGGTGCCGCAGATTCTTCAGTACGTCGAGCGCCTGACTCACGATGCTGTGGCTCTTTTGGCCCTTGATGTGCGCAATGAAGCCGACGCCGCAGGCGTCGTGCTCAAATTCGCTTCGGTACAAGCCGCAGGAATTCGTCATGTTTCATCTTCCTCGGGATGCGGCCGTCTAAATCGACCGCCCCGCGTCGTGCTGCGCCTTCAAAGAGAGCGGCGTTTTCCGAGGACGCCTTTGAGAGCCGAAAGCTTTTAGAGCCAGAGGTCCCTCAACTGCTTCCCGAAGGGCAGACGGTTTGTCGTAGAGATCGCGGACGCGCTCAGCGGGAAGGTCAGCGGCCGTGTCTCGGGGTTCTTACCGAAGAATGCTCGAGTTGACGAAGCGTAAGCGTCTTGTAGGCGCGTGGATTGGAGAGTTCGATTTGATCCATCACAAATAATACGAAATCGGGAGTTGTGCTTTTGAGTGGTTTACCTTACCTCCTCAGGCATTTTCCTCATCCCCAAAGTCGGTATCCGCAGGGCGGATGAACGACTGCTTTAAAGGTCTTTTTCACTTCACGCCGGCGGATCATTCGAGGACGGCGAGAGAAACGAATCAAGCGAAAAAACTCCCCGACGACCGTGTCGCCAGGGAGCCTTTTGAGAATCCTTTCAGCCCTGAGCTGCCGCCGCAGCGGTTTGCTTGGGGCAGAGAAAGCTTCTCGAGAAGCCGGATGAAGCGCAGCTTCTATTAGCAGACTTCGCGGATCCAGCCTTCAGGCGCTTCAATTTCGCCGTCCTGAATGCCGGTCAGCGTCTTACGCAGACGACCGCTGATTTCGCCCATCTTATCCATGCCGGAAGGCAGAACGATGTCGCCTTCATGCGTATGAATGAGGCCGACAGGGGCGATGACGGCAGCCGTGCCGCAGAGGCAGCATTCCTTCATGTCCTTGACTTCGTCGAAACGCACCTTGCGCTCAATCACGTTCAGACCGAGGTAGTGTTCGGCAACATAAACGAGCGAGCGGCGGGTGATGGACGGCAGAATCGACGTGCTCTTCGGAACGATCAGGTTGTCGTCCTTATCGACGAAGAGAACATTGGCGCCGCCGGCCTCTTCAACGTAAGTACGCGTCTGCGGATCCAGGTAGAGGTTTTCAGCATAGCCGGCGCGGTGTGCATCCATCGTCGGGTGCAGGCTCATGGCGTAGTTAAGGCCGGCCTTGATGTCGCCAGTGCCGTGCGGAGCCGCACGGTCCCAATCCGACACCACGAGCTTCTGGGGCTTCACTGCACCCTTATAGTAGGCGCCCACAGGCATTACAAAAATGCGGAAAAGGAAGGACGGCGCCGGTGCCACACCAATCTGCGGGCCGGAGCCGATCATGAACGGACGGATGTAGAGCGAGCAGCCCGTGCCGTAAGGCGGCACCCAAGCAGCATTCGCGCGGACGGTTTCGAGCACGGCCTCAACGAACTTTTCCTTCGGATAGCTCGGCATTTCCAGACGGGCGGCCGTGTTGTACATGCGTTCGGCGTTCATATCCGGACGGAAGGTGACGATCTTGCCCTGCTTTGTCGTATAAGCCTTTAGACCTTCGAAACAGCTCTGGGAATAATGGAAGACGCAGGCAGACTCCAGCAGCGAGATGTGCTTGTCAGTGATGAGCTTGCCGCCTTCCCAAGCGCCGTTTTCCCACTCATCCTGATAACGGTAGTCCGTCGGGGTATAGGCAAATCCGAGCTTTGCCCAGTCGATGTTCTTTTTTTCCATTTTGGCTTCATCCGAAGAGTAAATACGCTCCGCCGTCCGTCTGTGGGTCGGCCGCCGACGCTCGGGCGGAGAAAAAAATCGTTCTGCTTGACGAGCCTCCTGCAGGTGAGGAGGCCGTTTGAAGCATGTCAAAAATCCTATCACCCGAGTTCGGGCCGTCTAACGAGGCTTTTAGGGCTTTTCCACTAGCCGATTGAGCTTAAAGCGAATTGAAGCCATTTTTTGCGCATTCCGCCCTTTTCCTCAACAATGTTTCCTTGTTTTTCAATGCAATTTGATTGTTCCATATCGTTTTTTGCATCAACTGAATCGAATCGGCCAAGCGGTTTCTAAAGAGACCCGGAACTCCCGGATAACTGATCCCTAATTTTTCAGGACCCGGGGCGGATTTTCCAAGCCAAGCAGCGCGAGCATATCGCGCTGCTTTTTTGTAATGGTGCGGGTCACCCATGCGTTGGCCGTTTGGCGCTTGTCAGCCTGAATCTGCTTCAAGATCGTGAAAAGACAATCGATGGAGTTATTGGGGATTTTGCGATTACCTTGCTCACGGTCGTGGGCTCCCTTAATGGCCATCATGCGCAGTGAGGTGGCTAGCGTGCACACCAGCAATTTGCCCCAGTAAGCCGTATCCGTACACCGCAGTCGATTCCCATCGACCCAGTTTTTAAATTGATTGAAATCCTGCTCAACTTGGCCGCGCAGCCGATAGATGCTTAAGGCTTTAAACGGATTGGCTTCCGCATTGGTTCGGATCGCAAAGCGGCCGGCATAGCGTAAGGCGGCCTCAATGGCGTTGTCATCACGATCCCAATAACGGCGTCCTTGCGCCGTCGTTCTTTCACAAACAAAACGCTTATAAGTCAGCCATTTTTCTGGCGGTACTTGTCTGTTCGCATTTTTCAAATCCAGCACCTGCTGCACTTGTAAGCGAAGCTCTTCCATCTCAGCTTCATCGGCTTTAGGAAAGCGGTAAAGATGTAAATGCAGCGTCTTGTTGAGTGATCCATAGTCGGTGTATTGCTTCCAGGCTTCCGTGGTGGAATGGGCGTACACACGTTCGGCAGTGTCGTAAAAGCGCTGGTTATGCAGCGAAGCGTCATATCGGTCAAAGCTGCGCTTCACGATGTCCTCGCTGAGGCGAATGCCCTGTATGAACTTCACTTCCAGATCAATCTGTTTTTGGATGTTGATTAGGCTTTGATACCCCCGATCCGTCACCAAAATCACTTTCGAGAAATCAAAACCGGCATCCTTCATGCGGAAAACAATTTCCCCAAAGGCGGTGACATCAGGGATTGAGCCTTCATAGGCATGGGCGAAGACAATGTCCCCAGAGTCTTGGTCACAAACAAAGGTGAAATTGAGTACCGGCAATTCCGGATCACGTTTGGCATGGCCGTAGGCGACATCCGCGATGGTGGCCGAATATGACGAAATCGTTGTGTTGTCCAACGCATAGTGCACACAGTCTGTGCCGGACATCTTTTTGATCTTGCTTTGATGCCGCAGATGGAAATAACGCGCAAAGTCCTTGGGAGTAACTCGGCTCAATACTTCGCTGATGCGCTGGCTCTTCAGAGCAGGACCATGCGGTAAATACACACTGGCCCGCCAATCCTCCATGGCAGCCATGGAATTGCCGCCATCTAATTTGTAGATCGCCAGATTGAGCAGGCTGCGGGCATCCTCTTTAAAGATCTCATGCAGATGCTCGAGCACCTGTGACTGCGCTGCCAGCTGTTCCAAAGCCCAAGTGAACCCCAAGCTGCGGGTATCCCACAAAGCTGTATCTATTTCGGCCTCCGCTGGTTTAGGGCCGGGAGCGTCCGGGAAATCTCGGCGATAGGCAGCCTCATCGACCAGGGTCTTATCCAGGCCGAAATAAAAGGTTCCTTGGGCGTACTGAGGAAATTCAGTACGAAATTTGGCGGTGATATTGACGACGGAATCGGCTGCTAAGCGGCCGACATACTTGCGGGCTGAGCGTTTTGATTTCTTAGTGACCGGATCCCACTGCGTTTGATAGGCGTAGATGTAGCACAAGCCCTTGGCATTGGTTTCCTTGGTGAAATACCACTTGTCGCTAGCCTTTTTCATCATCAATCCTGCTAACAGATACCTAATTAAAACATAGGTAGCATTTTAGCGGAAAAAAGAAATCCCGTAAAAACTTATTGGTTCATTTTCACGGGATTAGCTCAGCAAAACAACCGATCCTTGACCTTAATCACACGAGTTCGGGATCTGTTATCCGGGAGTTCCGGAGAGACGCAGCTCAGGCATACCAACCTTTGCCCGCTGCCGCGAGCCTCATCGGACTGACTAAAATGCGAAAGACCGCAGCGGAGTTATCCTCCGTGCGGTCTTTTTTCATTTCTTGCCTTCAAAGAGAGGCTGCTTAGGATTTGTCAGCAGGTTTGAGCGTTTCAGTCTCAGCTTCTGCCTTCACTTGAGGCGCTGCCGGCTCCGGCGAACCGACCTCAGGGGCAGGGTCCGACGCAGCATTCGCTGATGCGATATCGGCGGGCTGAGCAGCTTCCGCTGGTTTCGCCGGTTCCGTCGGCTGATCCGCTGCTACAGGCTTTGAGCGCTTAAAAACACCTTTGAGTTTATTCAATCCGGAGAGGCGCGAAAAACTCCACTTAGCTGATTTTTGAGCGGCTGCTTCCTGCGCATCTGCCTCGGCAGCATCTTCAGCAGCCGCGCCTTCCATCTCATCCGTCGTGCCTGCCCCCGGGCCGGCTTCAGCTCGTGCCTGTGCTTCACTCTGTCGGGCTGCCTCTGCGGCTGCAGCCTCAACATCTCCCTTGCAAACCGGATTGCCGAGCGTGATATCTGCGCGCATAGCAGCGGCCGTCTGAGCGGAAATCAAGCGCGCAGAAGCCTCAACGGTCGAAAGAAAAGTCACCTTCTCCATCTTCACTTCAGGCCAAATGCCGCGAGACGTAGCGGCCACCACAATGGGCAGATTGGGCGAAACGCGTCGAGCAGCCTCAGCAATGCGCAGTGACTCCGCCCCCGATTCGAGCAGCACCAGCAGCTTGGCGTTATGCAAATGCGCGTGAATCCAAGTCTCCTCAGTACTCGGATCCCCCAAAACGACAGAGATTTTGCGATCGTCGAGCGCCTTGGCATTGGCTTCATCAGAACTCACTGCAACGACCGGAATACCGCTTTCTTCGAGGGACACCGCAAGGCGATCCAGAAGCGGTCCGGAACCAGCCACGACAGCCTGTCCCTGAAGCTTTTCGGCCTCCGTATCGGCAGGAAGGGATTCATAAGGCGCGTGGCGCATTGCTGCGCGTCTGGCCCAAGCAAATCGAGAGGTCAGCCAGCGGCTGATGTGCGGTTCTGCCCAGAAAAGTCCTGGATTCAGCGCGATTGAAAGAATGGCGCCGGCCACAACGAGATTAACCGTCGACATATCCGCCAAGCCAAGCTCTACCGCCTGACCGATCAAAATGAAGGAGAATTCGCCGATCTGCGCCAGCGCTACCGCCGCAATCATGGCGGTATGGAGCGGATAACGCATGAAATAAACGAGACCGAATGCACCAATCGATTTGCCGAAGAGAATAATCAGCAGAACGGTTAAAACCTCAAGCGGGGACTCGAGCAGGATATGCCAGTCAAAGAGCATGCCGACGCCGACAAAGAAGAGTACGGAGAAGGCGTCCTGCAGCGGCAGCGATTCCGTCGCCGCACGATGCGCAAAGCGGCTTTCACGCATCACCATGCCGGCAAAGAAGGCCCCCAGCGCAAAACTCACATGGAAGATTTCCGATGCGCCGTAGGCGACGCCGACCGCTGCGGCCAGTACAAAGAGCGTGAAGAGTTCGCGCGACCCCGTACGGGCAACCTGCCCCATGGCCCAAGGCAGCACTCGGCGGCCGACGACGAGCATGACGGCCACAAAAAGCGCGGCGTTGAAAAGCGTCTGACCAATCATCCAGAGAATGTCGGCATTGGCCAGACGCGTCGAAGCCCCAGGCGTCCCCGGCATCATCAGATTGGCAAAGGGCGGCAGCAGCACGAGGATGAGCACGGTGGCAATATCTTCGACCACCAGCCAGCCCACCGCAATGCGTCCGTCGGGACTCGTCAGTTTGCCGCGCACGTCAAGTGCCTTTAGGAGCACTACGGTCGAAGCGCACGAAAGCGATACGCCAAGCACGATGGCTTCCGCCCAGTGCCGATCAAAGAACCAGTGCGCAAAGCAGGCTCCAAGCACTGTGGCAATGGTCATCTGCAAAACAGCGCCCGGCACCGCAACACTTTTGACAGACCAAAGATCTTTGAGCGAAAAGTGAAGGCCGACGCCGAACATCAGCAGCATCACACCGATTTCCGAGAGCTGCGAGGCGAGCGCAGCATCCGCAACGACGCCGGGCGTGTACTTGCCCGCCGCAATGCCCGCGAGCAGATAACCCACGAGAGCTGGTGATCGGAAGACACGTTCGGCAATAAAGCCGAAGACAAGCGCAAGTGAAAAAGCGATAACCAGCGTCGAAATCAAAGGCAGCGAATGGTCCATTAGCGGCTCGATGGGGATGGAGTTGGTGATCTGCGGCTGCAGGTGACGAATTTGGAAGTATACCTTTGACGCTTAAGCTATTTCGTGTATGCATCCGCCAATAAAGCAAAGATTAGAAATCTGTTGCTTAAGTTCCTCGGGAAACCTCTCCAACACCCATATTGCCCTAGCCCGAAGCGTCATAAAAACGTAAAATCCCGTCTCGAACATCATTACCAGCCTGCGCATCGCTTGTCCCTTCTGGATTCCGTGCATTGCGCCCGCAGCAATATGACCGAATCGACGGAAGATCAACTGCAGTCCGAGCCCGGGGGTTCCCCGGCTCAAGCATCGCAAAAAGTTCAAACTAAGCCCGTCGGCGCGGCAGGCATCGGCACCCCCGCAGCTGCTGTGGCAGCTGCGCGTTCCGGCATCCGCCAGTCGCCCTGCACGGCATCACCGACTCAGCGGCCGCAAATTCAAATTGTTGCCGTTATTCCGGTATATGACCAGCCGGCCAAGCTCGAATCGGTCGTGCAGTCGCTTCGACAGCTTGCGCTTCCCGTCATTGTCGTTGATGACGGCTCACACGAACCCACCAAGAGTCTCTGCGATCGTCTCGCCGCCCCTCAGGTGAAGGTGATCCATCAGCCCTTCAATCAGGGCAAAGGCGCTGCCGTCATTGTCGGTTTTAAAGCCGCCGTCCGCATGGGCTACACGCATGTGCTGCAGATTGATGCCGACGGGCAGCTCGATTTCAGCGCGGTGCCGAATTTGATTCGCCTCGCGCAGAAATTCCCGCACGCCCTGATCTGCGGCACGCCGCAGTTTGACGCCTCTGCGCCGCCCGCTCGCAAGTGGGGCCGACGGGTAACCAACTTTTGGTGCTCCGTCAACAGTCTTTCCATGTCCTTTGGGGATGCAATGTGCGGCTTGCGGATCTATCCTCTGGACTCTGCGCTCGCCATCTGCGAAAACGCCCGCATCGGACGCCGCATGGAGTTTGATCCGGAAATTTTGGTGCGCCTCCTTTGGGCTGGCGTGCGGGTGAAAAATGTTCCCGTTGCCGTCACCTACCCCAAAGACGGCGTCAGTCACTATGCGCCGTTTAAGGACACCATGCGCATCAGCTGGATGCACAGCCGGCTCTTCCTGCAAATGGCTACGCGCATGCCGATCATCTTGTGGTCGCGCATCTTCGGCTGGACGGCTGAATGCGAGTGTCCGTCGAGTTCAAGAAAGTCCTGCTGCTCCATGCCTAAAGGCAAAACGGTCCCGCCGTCCAAAGCGCCGAAAACCGCTCAGCCGCCAGCTGCACCCGTGAAGCCTCAGGCCAAAGCTGCCCCTAAACGTCCGCCCATGACGCCCGAAGAAAATGAACGGGCACGGCGCGCCTTTCATGCCGCAACGGTTGCCAAACGAAACGCGGATCGTGCATTGGCCCAAATCGAGCAGGAAGCGGTTGACCGACCGGGATCCTCGGACCGCTCAATCTGAACTCTGGATGTCTCGAATCACTCCCTCGAGGGCGGCAGACCTCTCCAATGACGAAGAAAAGCACCGTCAGCCTCTTCATTCCAGCAAGCTGCCGGAATGGCCGACTTTGACCGAACGCACCAGCGTACTCGGCATCCGCATCCTGCTTTTCATTCACCGCCATTGCGGCGCTCTGCCCTTCAGAATAGTTTTGCGGATGGTGAATGCCGTTTACTGGCTCACCTCTCCCCGCCTGAGGGCGGTCGTCTGCGACTATCAACGGCGAGTCGACCAAGCGGCTCCCTTTCTCCTCAAATATTTCGGCACGTCGGCCCCATCCGCCCGATCCGGATTGGCCCAGCTGGAGCGGTTTTCACTCGCTATTCTTGAAAAATTCTGCGCCCTTTCGGGGGAAGACCATTTGGCAGCGCTCGATGTGAGCGGAGACGAACCCTTTCGCAAGGATGCGCCTAAAGCGGGATGCGTCATTCTGACGTCCCACACGGGGTGCCAGGAACTGCTCTCCCAGGCCTCGCCCGCCTACAGCAGCCACCCCATTGTGATCCTGCAGCATACCGGGCATGCCAGACGGTTTAATGAGCTCCTCGAACGAGCCGGCGCACGGCCGCCGCAAGTCGAACTCTTTGAAATCGGCGCTGCGCTTTCGCCCGCGCTCGTCATGGAGCTCGCGGACCGTGCGTCCCAAGGAGCCTATATTGTTTTGGCGGGCGACCGCACGCCGATGGGATCCGAGGCTTCCCAAGCCGTCCCGTTCTTTGGCAGTCCTGCCCGCTTTCCTACGGGCGGCGCACTGCTCGCCGACCTGCTTGGCCTGCCGCTTCGCATGATGGTCTGCACGCGCCCGAAGGCAAAAGAACGACGCTACCGCGTCAAGTTCTTTGAGCTCGCCGCTGCCGGCCGTATTCCTCGCAAAGCTCGCGCAGAGCACCTCCAAAACATGGCGGCCCGCTATGCCATGCATCTGGAAGAGGAACTTAAGTCCTCTCCGCTCGACTGGGCCAACTATTACGATTTCTGGGAGAGTCTCTCTTGAAAGCAGCCGCTCACTTTATCCGAATAGCCTCTGGTGCCGTTATTTCTGCCGTTTTGGCGATTGGCTTGGGCGGATACGTTCATGCCGCGAAGGGCGCCGATATTTCACCGGCCGCCGAGACGCCGCAAGACGGAGGGCTTTCTGCCGACGTGCGGGCGCTCCTCGCCCCCTTGGCTGCCAAGCGTGTTGAAGGGACCTTTGAAGAACGCCGCTCCGTGCCGGGCTTTCCCAAACCCATGCTGAGCCGAGGACATTTCACGCTCGAGGGTGAGAGCCTCGTGTGGCAGACGCAAACGCCCTTTGCCTCACTCATGAAGGTCACGCCCGAAGGCGTATTTCTGGAAGCCGCCGGCGAGAAGCAGGCACTCACTGCCGCTGAGATTCCTGCCGTCGGCCGAATCTGCACGCTGCTGACGAGCGTGATGGGCGGCCGATTCGATGCACTCTCCGACCTTTTTGCGGTCAGCGCCGCTCAGTCAGAAGGTCGAGTTCACATTTCAGCCGATCCCAAATCACCCGAACTCGCCCAGGTGGTCAAGCACATCCAAGCCGAAGCGGGCAGCTATTTGGAAAAACTCACCATGACGGGACCTCAGGGAGACGAAACCGTCGTGCTCTTTTCCAATGTGACCGTTGAACGCTGAGCGCACGAAGCCGATCCGGCGCGGCCTCAGGGTTCAGGGTTCAATCGGCCCGAGATCCGAAGGCAGCCGCAGATCACCTCTCGGCGAGAGCGCCACGGATCCGATCTTGGGGCCGTCGGGCATACTGCTGCGCTTAAACTGCTGCGCATAAAAACGACGGAAGAAAGTTGCCGCGGTTTTGCTGAGCAAAGCTTTGTCAACCTCCGGAAAGGCAATCGCCGCAAGCGCTTCAATTTTGGCTCTGGCAAAGCCCGACTTCGTCACGTGATAGAGGAAGAAGTCATGAAGCGCATAGGGGCCGAGCGCCGCTTCCGTTGACTGAATGCGTCCGGCGGCATCGGGCGGCAGAAGCTCCGGACTAATCTCCGTTGCGAGCACGCCCGCGAGCACCTCTTCAAGCTCAGGATGCATCTCGCCGAAAACGCGCACCAAATACTGCACAAGCGTCTTCGGCACGCCGGCGTTGACCGCGTACATGGACATGTGGTCGCCGTTGAAAGTGGCCCAGCCCAGAGCGAGCTCGCTCATATCGGACGTTCCCAGCACGAGTCCGCCCACAGCATTGGCGACATCCATGAGAATCTGCGTGCGTTCCCGCGCCTGAGCATTTTCAAAAACCACGTCATAGCGATCTTCCGGATGCCCAATATCGGCAAAGTGCTGCCGACAAGCCGGACGAATATCGATCGTGCGGAATTCAATGCCGAGCCCCCGCATCAGTGCCTCTGCACTGGCACGCGTTCCCGATGAAGTACCAAAGCCCGGCATGGAGATGCCGAGGATGTCCGAACGCGGACGTCCGAGCTCATCCATAGCCGCTGCCGCGACGAGGAGCGCCAGCGTACTGTCGAGACCGCCGGAAACCCCGATCACAACGCGGGCGATCCCGGTCTTACGCAACCGCTCCGTCAGTCCCGCGCACTGCATGCGCAAAATTTCCCTGGCGCGCTCACGTCGGCGATCAGCGTTTTCAGGAATAAAGGGGGCCGAATCCACGTTGGCGGGCCACAGTGCCGAGCGTGCCGAGGGCGTCGGCGCCGCATGAATGCGGCGGCAGGGCTTTGTTTCAACGCCCTGCGCAAATGAACGAAAGCGAATGCGTTCGAGCTCAATGCGCTCCAGATCGATATCGGCCGAAATCATGCCGGTCTGCCAAATGGATTCCGCCGCGATGCGCCCGCCGGCGGCCGCGAGCAAGTGTCCGGAGAAAACCAAATCCGTTGTCGACTCACCTTCGCCCGAAGATGCATAAACGTATGCGCACATGGACCGTGCGGACTGCAGACGCACGAGTTCGCGGCGAAACTTCGCCTTGCCTGCCGTTTCATTAGAGGCGGAAAGATTAACGATAACGTTGGCTCCCGCAGCTGCCGCTGCTGCCGCTGGCGGCTGAGCAACCCAAAGATCTTCGCAAATTTCTGCGGCGACCGCTAAACCCGATGCCGACTCGAATATCAGATCCGTGCCGAAAGGAACTGTGTCGCCCAAGAGTTCCAAGGTGCTGCTTACCGCCTCAGAAGCGGGCGAAAACCAGCGCGCTTCATAAAATTCCTGATAGTTGGGCAAATGACTCTTGGGAACAATGCCTAACACCCGGCCGTTTTGCAGGAAAACGGCGCAGTTAAAAAGCCGGCCGTCCGCACGAATCGGCGCGCCAAGGACAACGATGAGTCCGTTAGATTGAGGCCGCTTCAGATGATCTTTAATGCATTCGAGCGCCGTCAGAACACCTTCGAGAAGCGGCGCCCGCAAGAAGAGGTCTGCTGCCGTATATCCCGAGAGCACCAGTTCGGGCAAAACCAGCACATCTGCTTTGAGGGCTTGAGCCTGATCGATGACCGAGCAGATTTCCGCTGCGTTTTTCATGGGCTCTCCAGGATGCACCCGAGGCGAACCGGCCGCAGCTTTAATGAACCCTGTGGCGTTCTCACCGATCTTCATAACCATTCCTTCTCGTATACATCCTGCCGCGGAGCGATCTTTCCGACGACCTCACAGCGCATTCTAATAATGCCTTAACGCTCCAACCGGAAAGACCGCAGCTTAAGCCCCGACGAACCGTGAAACTGCACAAAAAATCACCCTCACTGCGGGATTGGCATTTGGCATGAACTTGCTAAACTCAACCGCAGCTGCGCAGTTCAAACACTGCAGCTGCCCACATCAAAATCCACACAAGCGGAGATATTTAAAGAGCATGTGCACCACCATCGTTTTCGGCGAAAAGGCTTCCGCCGACGGCTCATTCATCGTCGCCCGCAGCGCCGACAGCTCCTCGCTTAAAGCCCAGCACTTCGTCATTCATCCTGCCCGCCAGGGTCAGACCGGTTTTTACAGCTGCAAAGCGCACGGCGGCGTGAATGACTTTACCTACCCGCTTCCGGAGAATTCCCTGCGCTATACGACGATTCCCAACTGGAAGACGCAGCTTCACGGTGCCTGCGGCTTCAACGAAGCCGGCATGGGACTCACCGGCACGGAATCGATCTTCGCCTCTGAAGCCGCACTTGCCGTTGATCCGTACGTCAAGGAAACGGGCATTACCGAGGACGACATCGCCGACGTACTGCTCTGTCGCTGCCGCACTGCACGCGAAGGCGCTGCAGAACTCGGCCGCATCATTGAAGCGCAGGGGTGCGGTGAAGGTTTTGGCGTAGCGTTCGTTGACGAAACCGAGGTTTGGTACCTTGAAACCGGTTCCGGCCACCACTGGCTTGCGCAGCGTATCCCAGCCGACACCTATTTTGCCTCCGGCAATCAGGGACGATTCCAAACTTATGATCCGGCGTCCGACGACCAGATGGCCTCGAAGAACCTGGTTGAATTTGCTGTCGAAAAGGGACTCTACAACCCTGAAACCGACGGTGAATTCAATTTTTCCAAGGCTTATACGCGTGACGACGACCGCGACCGCACTTATAACGACCCGCGTGTCTGGGTCATGCAGAAGCGCCTCAATCCGTCGCTTGAACAGAACCCTGACACCGGCCGCAGTTTCCCCGTGTTCCTTACGCCCGAGCGCAAGGGAACCATTGAGGATGCCAAGGCGCTGATGCGCGACCATTTCGCCGGCACCGAGCATGACCCGTATGGTCACGGCCTGCGCGGCGATGAACCGTGGCGTCCGATCAGCGTTTTCCGCACGTATGAAGCTCACGTCATGCAGGTGCGTCCGTGGCTTCCGAAGGAAATCGGCCAAGTCATCTATGTCGCCCTCGGCATGGCTGATCTTTCGGTCTTCATTCCCTTCTATGCAGGTCTCACACAAGTTCCGGCATCCTGGAGCAAGGGGACCGATCAGTGCGATACGGAATCGGCCTACTGGAAGTTCCGCCGCCTGCAGACGCTCGCCATGACGGACTACCCGAAGCTTGCGCCGATCGTGCATGAAGCCTTTGCGGCCTTCGAAGCTGAAACATCTGCTGCCCAGCAGCGTATGGAAGAAGAGTATCTTGCCCTTAAGGCTACGAGTGAAGCGGCTGCCCGCAGTCACCTTGATGCCTTCAATCTGAAGGTCATTGCTGAGGCCGAAGCTCTTGCCGAGAAGCTTCTCTGCCGACTCTTCACGATCCGCACGGCCGATATTGAGGCGCTTGTTCCTGCAAAGAACCGCAAGAACAAGGATTAACAGCAGTTTTGTTTTCCCTGCCGGCAGACGTTGTTTGTCGGCAGGACTTTAGAGCCGCGAAAGCGGCTCTTTTTGATGGCTTGAATAAAAGAATCGCAAGCGAAATCCAGATGGGCAGCGTCCCTATTGCTGCCAATGTCTGCAGGGATATTACGGCAGCAACAGCCGGCGCATTGCCGTGCATGGCGGCCGTCATCACATAGCACGACTGTGCTGTCGGCAGAGCCGCAAAAATAATGACGACTCCCGCCGCTGCCGGCGGCAGTCCGCAGGCGGCCGTCACTCCCCAAGCGGCAAAAGCAATTCCATGCCGCTTCACTCGCCTGCGATCCCAAAGACCATTTGCAGACGCTGCAGCCGCAATCATCGATTGTTTGATGCATCACTGCACTGCCATTGCAATCAATGACGAGAGCTGCAGGCTGAAAGAACACAAGCTAAAAAATGGCTTAACCAATAACCTGCAAGCTGCAAAGAAATTAAAACCTGAGCGGCATAACTGCAGGGGGTCAAGATTTGTCCGTCAGAGGGTCAACTTGCCTGACCGTGAACACTTTGCAGCTTGGCAGATATTCGGCGGGAAACCTTGTCAAGCCAAGATATATTGATAGGCAGAGAGGCGCATATCCGCCTTACAAAGGTGAGGATCATCTATGACTCAATCTGTCACTTGCACAGCAAATGTAAAGTGGAACATTTCGGTTCCGCCGGATTTAGATGAAGCAACCCAAATCTACCTTGCATCCCATGGCGGGAAAAAAGGAGCCCTTTCCGCGTTAGTTCAGAAGGCAGTTTCACGTTACATCATTTCTTCGCTAACCAAGGAGACGAAGGAAGATGTGCGTACGTCCGGACTATCACAAGACGATCTTGACAAGATCATTGCGGCTGGAGCTGCGTGGTGGAAGGGTCAGCCTCAATAAATGGACGCGGACCATGGTGAAACGTCAAAGGCCTGACCTCTGAATTCACGGCTTTCTTTAATACGCCGATGCCGAACGGCTCGTCCGGTGGAGTGCGAGTGAGTAAGGTGCAAACCCGCTCTCTGCCCGATGCTTAAATCAAAGAATCGCAAGCGAAATCCAGATGGGCAGCGTCACTATTGCTGCCAATGTCTGCAGGGATGTTGCTGCAGCAACAGCCGGCGCGTTGCCGTGCATAGCGGCCGTCATCACATAGCACGACTGTGCTGTCGGCAGAGCCGCAAAAATAATGACGACTCCCGCCGCTGCCGGCGGCAGTCCGCAGACTTCCGTCACTCCCCATGCGGCAAGCGGCAAAAACATCAGTCTTTGCACGGCGCCGGTGAGAATAAGTCCCCAGCTTCCGCGCAGCGCTGCAAAGCGCAGACCGGCACCGATGCAAAGCAGCCCCATGGCCAGCGACGCATTGCCAAGTCCCTTTAAGAAGTGATGGATGGTTGCTGGTACTGTGATGCCGAGAAGATTGCAGCAGAGTCCAAGAACCGTAGCGATAATGAGCGGATTTTGGATAACCGCTTTTCCCGTAACAACCACGAGGCTGGGCTCAGAGCCGTTTGTCTGCTTACCCAAGGCTGCATCACGTTTGGCCACAGCACCAGCGAGCGCACTCACCGCAATGGTGTTTGAAATCGGCACCCAAAAAGCGATCAAAAGTGCCAGAAGTGCAAAACCCTGGTCACCAAAAAGCTTCAAAGCTAGGGCAAAACCAATATAAGTGTTGAAGCGAAAGCCGCATTGAAAGAGCGATGCATGGGTGACCGGATCAGTCTTCACCAAATAGCGAATACACCAAGACGCGCAGACGCCGATCAGCATCGCCCCGATGCCTGCGGCGAGGAACCCGGCAGATTCTCCGAGCGAGAGGCTGGACCCAGAGATGGAGGTGAAGAGCAGCGGCGGGAAAAGCACGTAGAAAACAAGCTGTTCGGCCTGTTTCCAGAAATCTTCTGAATATTCGAACTTCAGCCGCAGCAGCAATCCCAGCAGAATGATCGAAAAATCAGGTGCAATGAGCGCAACGCTGTCCATGATGTTAGGCAGTTAAATAAAGACGTAATACTCCATTCTCTCTACGGCGGCAAAGCCGTGCCATGCGGAGATACGTGAGTCTTCGAAAAGGAATACCATTCCGGTCGAAATCGGTTTTGGAAGTCGATAATAAGAAACCCGACTGCGGCTTATGCTCAGCCGCACAACGAATCTGCATTTTTGCCATGATCTGCAATCTTTGCCCTCGCCGCTGCGGCGCGGACCGTTCGACCCCTCAAGGTCTGAAGCGCAGCATCTGCCGCGCCACTGATGACGTTGAGATCGCACTGGTCAGTCTCCACGCTTGGGAAGAACCGATCCTTGAGAGCGGAAACGGTGCCGGCACCGTTTTCTTTTCACACTGCAATTTACGGTGCTGCTTTTGTCAAAACTATGAAATCAGCGCCGGGGGCAAAGGCCTCAAGGTCACCACAGCCAGACTCACCGATATTTTTCTTGAAGAAGCTGAACGCGGAGCATCATGCATTGAGCTGGTAACTCCCGGTCATTACACCCGCCAAATTCGTGAAGCGCTTCTCTCTGCCAAAGCTCAGGGCTTAAAACTTCCAGTTGTCTATAACTCCAACGCATATGAGCTCCCTGAGACGCTCAGGATGCTCGATGGCTTGGTGGATATCTTTCTGCCGGATCTCAAGTATTTCGACAGTCGACTGGGTGAAAAATATTCTGGCGTTCCGAAATATTTCGAATATGCCTCCGAAGCTATCCGTACGATGTTCGCGATGACGGGACCTGCCAGACTTGGCGATGACGGTCTCTTAAAACGAGGCATGATCATCCGTCATCTGGTTCTTCCCTGGCAATGGAGAGACAGCTGCCGCTGCCTGGATTGGATTCATGAAACTTTTGGCGATGATGTTTTCGTTTCAGTCATGAACCAATACATGCCGATCTATAAAGCATGCCTGCATCCGGAGATTAATCGCCCTTTGACAACACTCGAATATCAGAAGGTTATTCGTCACGCAGATGAGATCGGCATCACCAAAGGCTTCATGCAGGTGGGAAAAACGGCCGAGGCGAAATTCATCCCAAACTTCAATGGTGACCATGTTCTGGCTGATGCGGGTTAACTTAAATTTCATTAACTCTCAACGCAACACAGTATCTTGAAGTCATCCAGTTAAACTGCGCCTGAAACGTTTGTCAAGGGTCAGGTAAGTTGACCTCATAACGTACCGCGCGTTCCTGCGGCGTGAGCACGGTTTTGCGCCAGGGCTGACAAAACTTTTGCAGCGTGTGCAGCTGCACTGCCAAACCCAGCTGCTCCTTTAATCGACGTTGGAGATTGGGGCAATGACCGCGGCAGTCGACAAACAGTCTCTTGATCAATTCTTCATAGGAATCCAGAGCGCAAGCTCGTTGGACACGAAAACGATGGGCTGTCCGCTGTCAAGGAGCGCCAGATATTTGCGCACGGTGTTGCGCGATAGGCCGAGCCGCTTGCTGATCTTGAGCGAGCCCTCCCCGCGTTCATGCAAGAGCTGAATGTATTTCAGCGCTTCCGTTCTAACCATCTTGGGTTTCCGTTGCTTGAGGAAACCCCGATTCTTCCAGTTTCTACGTTTTCCTACCGTCATGTTTTGTGACCTGATGGGATAGGTCATTTTTGCGTTCGTTAGGTAGGTAATTTATGCGTTCGCGTAACATCTGAACCTTTACGGTTAATCTCTCTTGCGTTGAAGAGGGGGTCAGGAAATGTCCGCACGGGGGTATCTTATGCTGTCCGCTAACAGTGGTGCATCGGCGTCTTCATCGGTTCTTTGTGGTAGTTCGCTTTAACCTCTATCCCGGTGACCTCACAAAGCCGCTGATAGTTATGTACTTGCTCGTCGCGACAGACATTTCTCCAGTAGCTCGCTTAACGGAACCAAGGATCCGTTCATGCTTTCGATCATCGCTTCGACCAACGCAACATGAGAAATCTTTTCAAAAGACAAGTTCCATCCATGCTCGCTGGCAAAGATCTGGAAGAACAGGCGTGTAGATCGCCCGTTGCCCTCACGGAATGGATGCAGTGCGTTAACTTCCGACAGGTAGTAGGCTAATTTACAAGCGCATTGCTTAACATCCATTTCGGTGAAATTCTCTCGCTGCATTTTGCTAAAGATCCCGCGGGCATACGATTCGATCATAGGAGCTAAGCAGAAGACGGATTGCCCCTTACTGATGAACCCTTGTTGACGAATCTCACCAGCCCAATCGTAAAGCTCGCCAAAAAGATACTTATGGACAGCTTGAAGGTGCTTAAGATCGAAATTCCCAGTAGGAATATCGTCGTCACTTTGCTTCGATTTAACAAACTTAGAGTCTGTGATTTGACTCTCTAATTCGGATAGCAGGTCCTGGTGTTTGATCCCGAATCTGTTTCGCAATATCCTGGTGCCAGGATAGACGTGAGGATCCTCCAGAGAATCGTATTCGTAATCGTACTCATCAGACACGGTCGCGCGCCTCCTGCTTTGCGAGAGCCTCGGCGACATATTTCTTGATCAGATCTTGTCTGGAAATTTCGCCACGAACCATTTTCCACAGATCTTCGACTTCATTAGCAGGAACCGTTCGGCCTTCGCATGCCGATGTATGGACAGCGGCCGCAATTGCAGCTTCAGCTGTGGGAAAAATTCCGTATCGTTGTTTGACCGGCTTAAGTGTCAACTCAATGCTCAATCCGATTGCTTCCGCATACCGTTGGAGAGCAGATAAGGTGACGTCTGCTCCTGTAAGCAGACGTTTTTCGAGACGCGCAACCGCCGATTGAGTCGTGGCCATTGCTCGGGCAACTTCGGTTTGCGACAGGCCATGCTCTTTTCTGTAAAAGACCAAGGCGGAGGTGTGAGTAGCAAAGTTCATTGCAGGTAAAATAAAAGAATATGCGATATTATCGCAAATGAGTCATATTCCTTCAGCGGTTCTTTGTTGCGGTTCGCTTAATCTCAGCCTGCCTCGCACCCATTGATTTGTCAGTCAATGAACTGACGACTTCTTGTACAGCAGATTTGACGGGTGGAAGTTTCTCAAGGAGTTCCTTCGTAGCAAGGGCGAGCATCTTGTCCTGACTCGAACCAGCGTTTAGCTCGTTAATCACGTCGTTCAACAGATCGGTCAGCTCCTGACGTTTTGCCTTAGCTTTGAGGATGCTGGGATGGTCAGGGACGGGCTTGCCACTCCGAGCGGCGCGTTCGACGTCCTGCAGCCGGTTTTGCATGGTCTTGAGCAGCAGGGTCTTCTTTTTTCGTGCAATGGCGTGCATACGGGCGCGTTCCTTGTCGGTTTGCACCTTCCGCACGTTGTGATACTCAGATTGTTCCAGTGAACGGCGTGTCATGCCGCGCTGCCAGCGCTGTGTTGCGTTGGCTTCGATTCCTTGTTCTCGCAGACACACGGCAAAATGTTCGCGCATTTCCTCGCGGCGAGCATTGTCGACGTGAAAGCGCCGCCCGTCATGGCTGATTGTTCGAAGCAAAATGTGGCAGTGCGGTTGTGTCGTCCTCTGATCATTTTCCGGCGTGTGAAATGCTATCAGGTAGTCGTGCCCCGTCAAAGTGTCTTGCGCCCATTTATGACATGCAGCTTTGAAGCCCTCTGTGGGCGTGCCGATCGGCATGGAGAGGATGATCCGACGGCCGTGCGAGCGACGATCGGCTATGGATTCTTCCTGAGGAATTTGCGATTGAAGGCCCCATTGACGAACGACGGCTTCCACTTGTTCTTTGGAACCGTGGGCAAAGCCGTCTTGGTCTTCAATCTCGATCTTGCCGTTTCGGCTGATGTAATCAGCAGCGGCCTTCATGTGTTTGAGGCAGCGAATATTGGCTCACCCGATTTTCAGCATGACTTCCGGTGCCCTTCTAACGATGCCCGTGAGTTTCTGCCTGGGAGTCAATCGTGCGAGTCGAGAGCGACCGCCCCCGGCTCCAACCTTGCGGTTGGGATCTGCGACATGTCCCTTGTGATACCGCATGGACTCTGGAAAGAGGCGATCAAGAGCTGTGCTTTGAGCCATTTTCGGACTCGATTGAGTTCGTTGATCACAAGCTGTTCTTGCTTCTCGATGAAAACGTCCAACGGAACTTTTCCCAACTCTACTTCACGAAGGATCCTTTCGAAGAGCGCCGTGAGAACCGGGTTTTTCATGACGTCCGGAACCACCTGGAGCAGGTGATTGCCAAGCTCAGTTGCAACGATCTTTTTGCCCCTGGCTTCCAGGTACTTTTTCCGCTTGAGTTCGGCGATGATCGCAACCCGCGTGGCGGATGTGCCGATACCGTCTCCTTCCTTGAGGAACTTCTTGCTTTGAGGGTCGTCAACCGCCAGGTGAATGTTTTCCATGGCGCGAATCAACGTGCCTTCGGTGAAGGCAGCAGGCGGTTTTGTGCGCTCTTCTTTGCAATCGACTCCGGATACGGGCAGCTGTAGGCCGGCTTTCAGTTCTGGTAAGGCCTGACCTTCATCGTCTGTTTTCTCTTCGTCGCCTACGCCTGCGGCAGCTTCCCAACCGAGCTTTGTGACAAGACGCCCTTTGGCAGAGAAGCGTTCATTTGCGATGCGCAATTCAATGCTGCAAGCTAGGTATTCAGGCGACGGCAAGAAGTTCGCTATGTAGCGTTCGGCAATCAAACGATAGATTTTCCATTCCTCTTCGCTGAACTTTGATCCGTCTGCAGCTTGCTGAGTCGGGATGATGCCGTGATGTGCCGTGATCTTTTTGTCATTCCATGTCGGAGATTTGATCGAGCTGTCGCACTTCGCGACGATGCCCGCCAGGGCCGGCATGGTCTTGGCAATCGAGGCAAGCACGTTCCTTGCGTCGGTGTTTAGCGACAATAAGATTCCAACCAGAACTGTCAATAACAAACCAACCACAACCGTCAATAAGGTTTGTGGCAATTTGATGGAAGACGTGGCCTAAAACTCTGGCCCAAAAACGACAAAGTCCACGAATATCAACCAATATTCCCTGGCTACCACACCAAGGGGATATAGGAATGCTATCCATGGACGTTATCTATCATATCAAGGCTCTACACCGGCAAGGCTTGACCACTCGAGAGATTGCCGCTGCGCTGAAAATTAACCGCGAGTCGGTCCTTAAATACATCAAGCAGCCCGTGATCATCCGCTCTCCGATCAAGAGAGAGGAAAACTGCTATCAATCCTTACCTGCCGTATATCCATAATTTGTTGAAGGCTGATCAAGCCATTGCCAGCTCTAAACATCATGTCACCTCGCAACGAGTCCATGCTCTCATTGCCTCCGGCGAACTCACTGGGAATCTACCGGCTCTAGCCGTATCCATTCGCACGGTAGCGCGTGTCGTTAAAGAGATCCGCGGCCGCATAAAAAGAACAGCGCACAATCGTTTTCTAAAACTGCATCATCAACCCGGGGAGGCGCAACTCGATTTCGGTGAAGTGGAGATGCTTCATGATGGTTATGAGGAACGCCATTTCATTTTGGTGATGAGTTTCCCTTTCTCCAATTTCCGCTTAGCGCAAGTCCTGCCGGCACAAAACTTTGAATGTTTGGCTTTTGGACTGCAGCAGATCTTTGCCATCATTGGTCACATCCCCAATACCATCCGCTGCGACAACATGAGCACTGCAGTGGCCAAGGTCATCCGTCGCGGAGATCTTGCTCAGGGAGAGTGCGACATCGATCCACGGGATCATCCCCGCAAGCTCACACAGAATTTCAAGGCCTTAACGGCTCATTATGGTTTTCTGCCGGAATTTTGTAATCCAGCTGCCGGTAATGAAAAGGGCTCGGTAGAAAATGCTGTCGGGTGGATTAGAAGGAACTTTTTCTGTCCCCTGCGCCGCTTTAATGGCGACTATGCCGCTCTAAATGACAATCTCACGCGCTTTTGCCTGCAACAAGCGCAAAAGCAGCATTACAAGAATCAGCGGCAGACCATTGCACAGCTATTTACTCAGGATTGTGCCGTCATGTTGGCGCCACCGGAACAGCCCTTTTCCGCGTGGACGTGGTCACAGGGGAAGGTGTCCAAAACCTGCCGCGTTGTTTGTGAGACGAACGAATATCAGATCAATGCCAACCCAGGCACCAAAGTATTGATCAAGAAAAGTTGGGATCAATTGGTATTTCTTACCGAACACGGCCAAGAGCTGGGGCATTATCAACGCTGTTACGACAAACGCAAGGACAACATCGACTGGAAACAGGAACTCGCTCGAGTAACAGAAAAGCCCAGTGCTTTTAACAACTCCTTGCTGAGTCGGATTGCGCCCCAGGAGGTTTGCAGCTACTTGTGAGAGCAAACAGCCTCCAAACGAAAACTCCTGCTCCATGCCCTGCGCCAAGGTTACGAGAAAAGTCAGGATCTGCGCAGTGAACTGCTTCATCTGCAAGGATCCATCGTAAGCAACGGCTCCATTAATGTCGAAGCCGTAGCTGCGGGGTACCGCGGCTACGGCCAAACACCTGCTGACGAAGTGAAGCCTTTGCATTTGGGGGAGGCCTTTACCTATGCAGGTCCTTCCATCACCTCTCACCGCGAACAAATAAATCGTCTTTTTGGAGATGCAAATGTCTAACGTAGAGCAGTTGGAAGGAGAGATCCGCAGTTTGGCGAAAAATCTGCGTTTAGGCAGCAGCATTGCCTCTTTATATAAGGAAGTGGCTTTTGAAAAGCCCGCCTTATTTGTCCGAGATTTATTGCAGATCGTCTGGAATGCGCGGCTGCGCGATCGGATTGCTCGACACCAAGCAATGACTGGATTGCTGGCCAGTAAAACGCTGGAGAGTTTTGATCCGAGCTGCTTGGAATTACCCACAAGCGTGGAGCTCAATTGGTTTACTGAATGCCGCTTTATCGGTGCGAAACAAAACCTGATTTTGCAAGGACCACCGGGAACGGGGAAAACTCATTTTGCAACGGCGCTGGGGCTGCAAGCCTGTAAGCAAGGCTACAAGTGTCAAATGAAACGTATGGCCACTTTAGTCGAGGAACTAACAGCCGCTTACGAGGCCAAAGAACTGACGGCTTATAAGCACCGCCTGGAGATGGCGGATGTATTGATTATCGATGAATGGGGCTATTTACCCATCACTGTTACAGGAACCCGACTGTTATTTGACATCATCGCCGACTGCTACGAGTGCCGCAGCGTCATTTTGACTACTAACATGCCCGTGGCGGAGTGGAACAAGATCTTTTACGATGAGCGCTTGCTTATGGCCATTATCGACCGCATCGTGCACCACGGATATCTCATTAGACACACCGGAGACAGTTATCGATTGACTCACTCATTAATGGCTTAAAAACCAACCACTCACTGTGGACTTTGCCGTCAATAGTGGTTGGTTTTTACTTGACGAAACACAGTTATGTTGTCCACCTAACAATCCATAATGAATCTGTTTGTAACATGTTATCGCCTTTCTAAAGGCTCCATCAGCGATAAGGCAGCGGTTGTTTTCGTAACTTTGCCGTTGATATCGAAGAGAGCTGAAATTAAGCCTTGTCATCCTCACCAAACAGTTCGTTCAGCTTCTCCTGAAGTGTTCCATCCCGTGCATAGGGCGTAGCATCCAATTTTTTAAAATTGTGCTTTTTGATGTCTCTCGTTTCGTCAAATCCTAACACGTACGAAACCGCGATTCCATAGATGATTTCTGTAGGAGCTAATCCATACACCTGCTTCTCGAAGATATGACGGAGCCGAGTTTTGCTGTCGGGGAACAGTTCCTGCATCCGCTTACTCCGATAGAGCCGCTTGACAATTTCGGAAATGTATAGTCCAGACTTCATATAGAAGTCGATGAACGTCTTACTGGGATCGTCAAAACAACCGGGATTCTCCGCTTCCAGCATATTAACCATGTCCTTCACAATCTTTTTGGGCGTGAAGATTTGATTGTTCCTCTGTGGCGGAATGTAGTCGAAAATGTCCTCACTAGTCTTCTCATCGAAATAATCCGATAACTTTCTCTTAAGTTGCAAGAACTCCTTGACCGAGTCATCGAAAACGATCGGATTGAAGAGCTTGCCACCGAACTGACGCTGTTCACCGGATGTCTCATCGACGTACTCCCCACCATCACGCAGAAATCGGAACTGATCCAATGTGATTGAGGTTACTTCCTGGAAGACGGGATTCGGAACGATCTTGTCAAAAGTACCCAGTGTGGTGTTGTCGTCACCGTAGGCCATCAGGAACGATGGAATCGTTCGGGAGAAACCTCTGAGATGGTCGCGAACGGAATCTTCAATACCATTTTTCACCTTCTCTTTGACTTTTTTCTCAACTGAACGAATCACTTCCTTAGCAGCATCCTTTGCGAAATCGTTAATAGTTGCAGCAATTTCAACTGACAGTTTAGCTCTGTTTGCTTGTATCTTTGCCTCAAATTCCTTCTCAATTTCTGTGGTGGTCTTACCTGTCCTATTCCTCTCCTGCAATGCCTTTATCCGGTTGCTAATTGCAACCTGTTCGTCAATCCGATAGTTATTGAGAACCTTGTTAGTCTGATATTCAAGCTGATGCTCTAAAGATCGCTTCAGCTTTGTTTTATCCGAACATCGAACTGCGTTCTTGTATTCATTGACAACCTGCTCAACAATTTGCGAAATGACATTGGAGCCTCGAGTTTTGCTGAATTTAGACAACCGTTCAGCAATATTGTTCTCCGAACAAGACTCGTCTTGTCCCTTGTTTTTAATAATGTCGGCCGTTTCGTTTCGTAGAGCTTCTTCTTGTTTGACTCCATAGATTTTTTCACCGAACAATGCCGATGATTTACCAATAGCTACTTTATCAGTAATCTCAACTTCACCCGTGTTTGTGTTGATGCTTAACTTTTCCACCGTCCCGGGGATCACTGCGATTGGTTTGGGATTAGGTTCGGCAACCGGTGTGAACTTAGAGATGATGTCGATAACTTCGGGAGGTGCGCTGAAGATACCAGAGATATTCTGGAACAGGTAGTTGCACATGAAGCCACGCCGGACAACTTCCTTTGACTTTAACTTTCTCGGGATCGTAAGGACTTGCTCGGCATTCAACTCGATCATCTCGCCTTCTTCATCCTCACCAATGACAGGAAAAAAGTTGAGTAACTCCTTGAGGTTTTGTTTACGATTTTCGGTGTCGCCGCGTCCGCCCATAGTATCTGATGACAGATCATTGGCGAACGCTTCAAAGATAATCAGTGTCCGCGCAGGGTCAAAGTCGAAAACATAGGCGTTTTCTTTGCGGTAGTAGTCGCTTCCTTTGCGGAACATGCAGGGATTCTGAGCTCGGAAAGCTGCTTGCATATAAAGAGCAGGACTCTTCAGGTTACACAGCATTAGCACCGCCGTCCATTCAGGAATAGTGACCCCGGTCGTAAGCTGTCCAACAGACAACGTGATCGTCTTTTCATATTTCTCGATAGCGGCCTTCACCCTGTCGTATGACTTTGCCGTCTCATCTGTTTCATCCAGGCGACCATCGCCTGCCGCCAAGATGATTGCGTAGTCCTTAAACACTGGATGCTCGTTGAGCTTCTTTGCTAACGCCTTTGCGCTTTCCACACGGTCGAGCAGCCAGAAAGTATGTTTAAGTTCATTCCTCAACTCCTCTGTCGAGAAAGGGAACTTTTCCTGTGTAGTCATAGCATCCAAGAATCGGTCAACGCTTTCAGCGTGAACAAAGGCTCCGTTCTTAGTCTGGAAAAATTCGTTCAAATCGAACGCAAACTCTTCCGTTTCACCGTCAAGATCAATCCCCTGCTGAATTTCGTTTTTGACGATCTCCGACATTTGGTACGTAAAGAGGCTCAAGCGCGGCAATGTTGCGTACGGATTACTCCCGTCTTCATCCTGCCAGTTTTTTTTCGCGTTCTGTTCGTCAGCATAGGTCCAGTTGAAGATGGCATTATCCTCAAACTTGTCATTTGCTAATGCCTTGAAAGGAGTACCAGAGAGGTGCAACGTGAACCGACGGTTGATGTGATCGAAGGCTGCATCCGTCTTTAGAGTGTCAACCCCCTCATGCGCTTCGTCGATGATGAGAACATCCCAATCAATATCTTTAATAAAACCGAGTTTGTCGAACTTACCGCCAAAATAGAGCGAGCCCTTAAGATCCTGAAGGCTCAGAAACTCAATAAAGCCTTTGGTCGTGCTCTTTGTGGCGAACTTATCAATGTATTCTTGACGATTAACAACACCAGGCACAGCTCTCAAAGAATCGGCCTCACTGACAAATACGAATCCGGATTCGTAGCCAATGAACTTCTTGTAGTCTTCGTACCAAGAATTGGCTATTGCCGGTCGATTGGTGACAATCAGGATCTTCGTAGCGTGAATCTGCTTACAAAAGTCATACACGCTCAACGTTTTGCCAAATCGGGGTTTGGCATTCCATAAGAACTCGCCTTCCTCGTTATTTTCGTAATACTCCTTGGTTACCCGTACTGCTTCGGCCTGTTCGGCTCGAAGGGTATAAGGAATCAAGGCATCCTTCGGGCACCCCCCTCTATTCGTACGGAATGAGATGAACATCTCATGACCTTTTGGACCATTAACCTTGAACCATTCCGTATTACGTTTATTCTCTATACCTTGTCCACGAAGATAGGCATGGAAGTCTTTGTCTGTGAACTTATCACCGGATCCATCATCAAAGATAGCATTGCCCCTCCACACTTCCACCGTTTGAATATCTGAGGTATGAGTTTGCTGTTTAATTCGCACTGCAACTTCTTGCTTTTCCGTGTACCCAATTTTTGTCCAGCCATCGTGCTCTCGAATTTGCGGCGTTGCGTACGCATAGATCATTGGAAAAGCTTTTTTAACGGTTTGAATTTGAATTTTTCCCATCATTCTATATCCGCAACGTGAGACTCAATAAACGCGACCTCTTCATCGGATAGCTTATACTTTTTATACAGTTTCTCGTCTATTTCGCTAACCGAACTTTCCCAAGGAATATCAGATTTATTTGTAAAATCTTGAATCGGAACATAAGCCCATTTTGCAGGCGTCACATCCTGAGTGACCTTAAGAATGCCAAATAAAGTTCTTGCAAATTTTGTCTTTAAATATTTTGAAGCATTCCGAGCTTCTTCTTCCGTATCAAAAGAACCAATACTTATAAAAGACGGTATAGAAGACGATCCTGGGCCAGCAATAACTGATTTACCAAGTATTCGTGCAGGGATAGGTTTTCCAATTGTACCAGCCGCTCCATCAGCCTTAGCGATAAATACCTTGAAGCGATTCACATTATTCCTTTCAGGGTACCTTAGCGCTAAATAATCTTTCTTTACCCACTTCCAAACTCTCTTACCAGCCTCTATGCCAAGAATTTTATAGTAGTTACTTTCATCAGAAACACTATCAACAAAAGCATATGGTGTCCTCTCAAAAGAAGACGATTTAATTTCATACTCTTCATTTGGACCAAGACCTTTGATATCAGGGTGCTCTTCCTGAAGAATCTTTAATATATGTGATTTTGTATTTGGAAAATCTTCTAAGAACTTATCGTTAAATTTAAGGTCGGATCGACCACCGAACATTATCGAAGACATATTTTTTTGCTTATCTTTCGAAAAGCGTGACGCAATCTTTCTAAGAGTATCATTTGGAATAAAATTTCCAATGGGATCAAAACTCCTCCTCTTATCTTGATAGACAATAGCTACACCTCCGTTAATGTTAGTATTAGGAAACACCGCAGCTGAGTCGTTAAAGTACGACATCACCTTAACATGCTTACTAGAAAGCATCTTCTGATTCCATGCCTTCGGCGTAAGCCCTGCATTAAAGAGAAATCTAGCTGGAGTAATTAACAAGCTTTTTTCGGCAATTTTTATTGCAGCATCGTAAAAAAACGGGTATATCGCTTCGGATTTATTATTTGTCGTCTTTGATTCTTGGTAAGGAGGGTTACCTATAACAAAATCGAACTTCATTATCTTTACCCTTTGATAGTTCTAAATAAAACGGGTTGATTTCGTTCCCAGTCAAAGATCATACATTCCGAATCTTGTTCAGAATCCTGCTCAACAGGAAGCATGGAGAACAAATCAAGTTGTGAAGGTTGGTTTTTAGGCTTGCCAAACGGAACTAACAAACTAAACCCATCCATTTGCCAAAAGTTCCAACTGATGATGTTTGCTATTTCCTGCAATTGTCTAATGTCAGGTTCTTCGTTCCAACGAACCCTCATGTAGTCACAGAACGTCAACAAAAGATTCACCCGAGCGATGAGCAGATTGTCACCCTGGAACTCATATCCGTAGACACTTTGAAAGGCTTTCTTGGACCATATGAGCCAAGAATTTTTCGTTTTCGTATTTTCGTTGACGACTCGTAGCTTTCGATCAAGAATGCCAATCCGATCTATAGTCGCAATCACTTCACCGGTCGTCGTGTCGTAACGAGAAACGACGTAAGGAGCCTCGCCGCAAGTTATTTCCAACCGAGGCGATTGAACATATCGCTTCCAGTCCGCCTTAGGGATGAATTCAATGGGAGTCCGATTGGTATCCCACGTTTGTCCACAGTCACGATTAAACACAGCGGGGCGTCCGAACCACTCCTCGTCGCAGTGGTTATTCATGCGATTGCAAAGCCATGATGGCGTAAAAACTTCAGCCTTTCGCTTGGTTCGTTCGACTTGTTCTTCCAGTGTTTTTGTAACACGCGGTTGGATAAACGGAACGTCACTAGCATTCAATAAATCCTCGGTAATTTCGGATTTTTCCGAAATTCCAGGTAAGGTCCTCTTATACTGTTCTGTAGCAAAAATAATGTTCTTCCCTGTCGTCCGATCTTTTAGTAAGGTTGATAGTATCAGGTTAATGGGATAACTCTTGAAATCGATCTTAGTACTCAAAGCTTGCTCCCACTCGCTGAATTGTCCCCTTCACGACTGATACGTTGAATGCCAACTTTCGTTGCATTTTCCGGGTTGTTCGCTTTCAAATATCGGTACGCACTTGTACGACTGATTCCGATAATGCGAGCAGTCTTGGCGAGCGACACGCCTTCCTTGATGAGGTGCTTCATATGCGACACCTTTTCGCCGGAGATTCGGCGAGCGCTGCCCTTGAAGGCCCCACGCATCTTGGCGAGTTCGATGCCCTCAGGCTGGCGTTTTTTAATGATGTTACGCTTGAACTCTGCGATAGCGCCAACGAGCATTAGGATGGGTTTCAATGTGCTCGTGACGTTCTCTCCACCTTCGAAGTGCAGCCCTTCCTTTATGGATTGGAGCGTAACACCGCGCTGCGTCCGTTCCTCGGTTAGCCGGAGCAGATCGTTAAGGCTTCGACCGAGACTGTCTCGGCAGTGACGGAAAACCATGTCGCCATAACGAACCTCGTCAAGGATCCTGCTGAGCTCTGGACGCTTCGTGTCCTTACCGGAGGCGAAGTAGATGAAGAACCGGGCGCACTGATTGGCAAGCGATTCTTTTTGGCGGGCGGGGTTCTGATCGTCCAAACTCACGCGGATATAGCCGAAGATATGTGTCATGAATGCTCCATCAAGGTTAGCATCCAAACATTAGTACACCATTGCACAATCAGAGTCGACTGTCGTCAACAGGGGGCAGTTTTTGAGTGCTCAATTCGGTGTTAACTCATTGTATACACATATGAACGAGATCGTGTCGGACTTCCATGGTGATTCGTTGAACCAACAAGACGATTCGCATGCCGTCATATGCGTGTCGGCGTGGAAAAACTCCGAAACCCGGTTGAGCAGATTATCCGGCAGCTACTGCCGAGTTGCCTTGCCGGCGCAAGGCTTCGCCTTACACACCTGGCGGATGCGTACAGTCAAGCAGGGGCGACTCATGACTCGCTGCAACGTAGCCGCGCAAACCTCTATGCCGTACCGCTTATGCACGACCGCTCCCATGCGGCGTCGGCCCCAATTGTGAAGAAGCTGGAGCTTTGAACCTCAGAAAGCTTTTCGACCAACTCATCTGTTTTAATTGGCGCTGGCGTCGTCTGTGAAGACGTAAAAATGCTGCGGGACAAGCCCATCAATTTTCGAGTAACTGAGTCCGTTGCTCAGCAGGTTCAAGACCGTTCTCACGGTAGTCATAGCAATCTTCCTAGTCATAAAAGGTTCCTTTATTGATGGGAACCCTTTGATTATTAATTGCTATGCGCAAGCTGTTCACGTGTTTGAGAATATCGTTCACGTACATGAGAAACCCTGTTCACGTGTTTTGAGAATTCTCACCCAAGGATTCTCGACCCAATCGAAGAAACCGTGCTGGATATAAATAGCCCTGTCTCGGATCGAACCAACGGAAACACCCAGCTCTCTGGCCAGCGCCTTCTTCGAGGTGAAATGCAAAAGCCCTTCGCAGGCTTGCTGTCTCATTTCGTGCGTTATATGCATGGTTTGGACTCTGTATGTGTCCAAAAAATCCATACCACTTCAAGCGATAATCGGGTAGAGAGCGGGTTTGCACCTCGCTCCCTCCCACACCACCGGACGTGCCGTTCGGCATCCGGCGGTTTCTAAAGTTAGGTTGTGGATTCAGTGGTCAGGCCTTTGACAAGAGACTGTAAAGCCCCATTCGTCGAAAGACGCTGTTGGGAAATGCTTTGAGCATGTGAGGGGCGTTGGCGTTCCACCATGGGCCGCGTCCATTGACGGACGATTTCCATGCTTGTTCGCTTGGCAGTCCTCTGCGTCTCAGCTCTCGTTCCCGAGTGGTGGGACGCTTCCATGCCCGCCAGATCAGTTTGCTCAGATGCCGGCGAATGTGAATGTCGATACGTTCGAAGATCTCTTTCCGATCGTCCAGCGCGTAATAGGTTCTCCATCCGCGCAGGATCATCGTCAAGGCCTTGATCGTTCCCAAGAGGGATCTTCCGCGGCCTCGACGCAGGATCGGCTTGAGCTTGTACATAAGTCGCGCAAAGCTCGCCTTAGCGACACGCGGCGCCCCTGACGTTCCCACGAACGTATATCCGAGAAATTTGGACTTCGAAGGACGAAAGAGGCCGCTCTTACTGCGGTTCACCCGCAGTTTGAGCGTTCCCTCTATGAACTTAATCGTCTTTTCCAGTACACGTTCCCCGGCCTGCCGAGAACTGACAAACAGGTTGCAGTCGTCAGCATATCTGCAGAAACTCAGCCCTCGGCTCTCCAAGTGTTTGTCGAGCTCGTCGAGGACGATCAGCGACAGAATCGGGCTAAGGTTCGAGCCTTGCGGCGTACCTTCCTCTCGGGGCGAGACAAGACCATTCTGCATGATGCCATTGCGTAAATAACGCCCAATCAGCTTCAGCAGGGCCTTGTCCTTGATCCGTTTAGCCAGGCGCGCCATTAAGCGGTCGTGGTTCACGGTGTCGAAGAACTTTTCCAAGTCCATCTCCACCACCCAGTTCTTTCCCTCCTTGATGTACCGAGAGGCCTGTTCGATCGCTTCGAGGGTGCTTCGGCCAGGGCGGAACCCGTAACTTGAGTTCGAGAAGTGGGGGTCATAGGCTTCGACAAGTATCTGAGCTATTGCCTGCTGTATCACGCGGTCCTGCACCGTCGGAATGCCGAGCATTCTCGTCCCTCCGTTCGGCTTGGGAATATCCACGCGACGCACCGGAGCCGGAATATAGCTTCCCGCCCTGATGTGTTCGGCAATGCTCCGCCAGTGTCTCCGATGGTGGGCTTCGTATTGGTCGACAGTCATGCCGTCAATGCCCGGAGCCCCCTTATTGGAAACCACCTGTTTGATGGCTCGCAGGATGTTTCTCCCTGAGAGCACCTGATCCAGTGTGATCACTGAATATTTCCTCCTTGCTTTCGTCCGCCTTTCATTCGCCGTTTTGGTCTCTGCCCATTTGCGCCTCCCTCAGAGTCGGGACTTCCGGTCCTTTCTCCTCGGCGGCGAGGTACTCACCTGAGATCCCTGCTGTTCGCCTTCGGCCACCGACTTACGCGAGAGTGAACGGTCTACTCACACACTTTAGATTCGGTCCTTCGAGGTTCGGCCTCTACTACGACCTCGGCTGACTTCCCTGTCAACATCCCTCTGCCTTGCGGCATCGGTAGCCCTCGCGGGCATCGACAGGGATCTCCCCGGGTATCACACATGCGCTTCGCGCCCTACCTGTCGGATCTACACATCGCCTTTCCGTGCCGCTACGGGGTTAACTGAATCTGGACAGCTCTCCCAGGCCTTGTGCCTCATATCCGATTCCTGTTTGTCAGGCTGGCGGTTTGCTATCGGCTTCCTTCATCGATTCGTTGCCTCCTCGACTCTGCCGAGTTACTAGTCCTTCCCGCGACCGGGCGGACAGTGGACTTTCACCACACAATCACACGTGCGCTGCCGGGCGCACCAGAATAAAAAAGCCTGAAGCAGTTGGAGCTTCAGGCTGATCGTATGCATTCGTTTTTATTCGCACGACAACGTTTCTTATCGTGCGTGGCGGAAGGAGAGAGATTCGAACTCTCGGGAGTTATTAGCTCCGCCGGTTTTCAAGACCGGTGCATTAAACCGCTCTGCCATCCTTCCTGAATTCAACTTCGCGGTGAATCGAGCGTTGAATTCTACATATCCTCTGCCAGAACCGCAAATCTTATTGACTATTTCGCGGCATTGACCTCATGAGCATCCTCAACTTCATCTGATTTAGCTGCCGTTGCGGGCTCCCCAACCACCTCGAAATCTCCCATGCGGCGCAGACGTTCTGAACGACGCTCCATCAACGTATTGAGCGGAAGTTTCAGGAGCGCCCGCAGTTCGTCGATTAAAACCTGACGCAGGCTCGTAGCCATCAATTTCGGATCGCGATGAGCGCCGCCCAACGGCTCGGAAATGACACGGTCAACCAGTCCGAATTGGCTTAAGCGATCTGCTGTCAGCGCGAGCGCTTCAGCCGCACGCGGCGCCTGTGCAGCATCCTTCCAGAGAATAGACGCACAGCCTTCCGGAGAAATCACCGAATAGGTGGCGTACTGCAGCATCATCACCATGTCCGCGACAGCCAGTGCCAGCGCACCGCCGGAGCCGCCTTCACCGATGATGCAGGTCAGCACCGGAACCTTCAGCCCAGCCATTTCAAAGAGATTGCGGCCAATGGCTTCAGACTGACCGCGCTGCTCAGCGTCAATGCCTGGGTAAGCACCCGGGGTATCAACGAAGGTTACGACCGGGAGATCAAACTTCTCGGCAAGCTTCATTAGACGCAGAGCCTTGCGGTAGCCCTCGGGCTTAGCCATGCCGAAATTGCGGCGGCTACGTTCCTTAAGCGTGCGGCCCTTTTGGTTGCCGATCACCACAACGTTGATGTCGGCCAGACGGGCCAGACCGCCCACGATCGCTTCATCATCGGCAAAAGCACGGTCTCCGTGGAGTTCATGGAAGTCCGTAAATATCGCATCGATATAGTCGAGCGTGTAAGGGCGCTGAGGATGGCGAGCCACAAGCGAGCACTGCCAGGGAGTCAGCTCAGCGTAGATCTTCTTGACAAGCTCGTCTTCCTTGGCCTGAAGCGAAGCGATTTCACTTGCTACGGAAACCGCATGCCCCGCTTCGCTTTCGTCAAGCTCACGAAGGTCGTCGATCTTCTTTTCAAGCGCTTCAATATCATGCTCAAATTCGAGAAAAACCTTCTTGGCCATCCCACTCTTCTCCGTCATCTTTGTTGGGTTTGTATCTCAGCGGCGCAGGCTTCAAATGCGGCGCCAGGTCGTTCCTGCTGCCCCGTCCTGGAGCTCGATTCCCTCTGCGAGGAGCGACTTGCGGATTTCATCCGCACGCGCAAAATTCTTCGCCCTCTTCGCGAGAGCACGCTCTTCAATGAGACCTTCAATTCGGGACGCGTCATCAGAGGCTTCAGCGCCGCCCTGAAGGAATTTCTCCGGGTCCATGCCGAGAATATTGAGAATGCGGCCGAGACCGAGGAGCTGCCGAACCAGTTCAGGCGACCCCGTGCGGTTGATTTCAGTCGCAAGCTCAAAGAGCACGGATACGGCCAAGGCCGTATTGAAATCGTCGTCCATTGCGGCCTTGAAGCGTGCCGCGAAGGGTTCATTCCAATCGAGCGCAGCTCGGTCAGCAGAGCGCCCCTTGAGCGCCGTATAAAGGCGAACGAGCGCCTTATGCGCCTCTTCAATGAGAACGGACGAGAACGTAATGGGGCTGCGGTATTGACTGCGAAGCAGGAAGAAACGAAGCACTTCAGCGCCGCACCCTTCACCGTAGGCCGCATTGGTTTCCTTGAGCGCATCCCGGATCGTCCAGAAGTTGCCGAGCGACTTGCTCATCTTTTCTTCTTTGCCGTCGGCCGAACGCACGCGCAGCGGCCCCGAATGCATCCAAGTGCGCGCGAACTGATGGCCCGTCGCCGCTTCGCTTTGGGCAATTTCATTCTCATGATGCGGGAACACCAGATCCGGGCCGCCGCCGTGGATATCAATGGTTTCGCCAAGGAGATCCATCGCCATGGCTGAGCATTCGATATGCCATCCCGGGCGCCCGCACCCCCATTTGGAATCCCACTGCGGTTCACCGGGCTTTGCACTCTTCCAAAGCACAAAGTCGAGCGGATCATGCTTGCCTTCGCGCTCCTGCACCCGGGCGCCGGACTGCAGATCGTCAATGGACTTCCCGGAAAGTCTTCCGTAATTGGGGAACTTGCGGACGGCATAGTCAACATCACCGTCAGCAGCGTGGTAGGCGAAGCCCTTTTCCTCGAGCTTGCCGATCAGATTGAGCATCTGCGGGATGTACTGAGTCGCACGCGGCTCGAATGTCGGCGCAAGGCAGCCCAGTGCCAGCATGTCTTCCTGCATGGCGCGGGCAAATTCATCGGTAAGCTCATCGGTTGTGACGCCGCGTTCCGCTGCGCGGCGGATGATCTTATCGTCAACGTCAGTGATGTTGCGCACAAAAGTGACTTTGTAGCCCGACGCCTCAAGCCAGCGGCGCACAACGTCAAAAGCAACGAAGGTTCGGCCGTGGCCGATATGGCAGTAGTCATAGACCGTCACGCCGCAGACATACATACGTACGCGGCCGGGTTCAAGAGACTCGAAAGGGCGCTGCTCGCGCGTGAGGGTCGAATAAATCGAAAGCATGGTGCTCGAACGAAAAAATCACGGGACCCTCAGCGCCGTCCCATATCTCGATACAAGTCCTAAAAGACCAAGAGAGATGTGGATGTGCTGAGAGCCGCTAAAATCAACAGTTGACTAATCTTCGAGAGTATAGCGGCTGCCTTGGGCTCTCTAACCTCTGGAAAAGACCGCTTCAGGCCAATGCGCCCCGCAAGTGCGTATCAGCCGAACGATCGAAGACGCTGCATTGAGGAGCTCCCAAGCTCCCTGATTTGCTGCGCAAACATTTTTATTCAAGCTGTCTGCGATGCCCATTTTCCGTCTCCGCCGCCCGCTGCGCGGTTACATTTTCTCCGCGCTTATCTGCTCCGCCCTTGCGGCAGGTCTCACCTCCGCTTCCGGCTCCGCGATGGCCGCTTCTGAAATGCAGGAACTCGCCGCAACGCTGCACTCTGCGGAATTCTCTCCCCGCGTTGATCAGCTTCTCAAGGCCGGACACCCTGCACAAGCGCTTGAACTTGCCGACCTTGGTCTGGAAAAAAATCCCCGCAGCGCCCAGCTTCGCTTCAGCCGAACCGTCGCACTGGAACGGCTCGGCCGCACGGAGGAAGCCGCCAAAGCCCTTCGTTCGCTCATTGCCGAATATCCCGAAATTCCGGAGCCATACAACAACCTGGCGGTGATTGAAGCCGGCATGGGCAGTCTTGAAGAGGCCGTGAAGCTCCTTGACCGCGCCCTGCTCCTCAATCCCAACTTTGCAACGGCTCTGAAAAACCGCGGCGACGTGTACCTCGCGCTGGCGCTTGAGAGCTACGAAGCTGCCGCACCGAGCCTCACCTCCAACACCGAACTGCAGCAGCGCCTGAAGACGCTGCGCCGTCTCACTGCACACTGACGATGCATTGAACGCATTCGCCATTCACCCCGCTTCGAGGATTCCAATCAGGATCCGCCGTTTTCCCTTTTGTCATTTCCTAATCAACATGAAGAATCGTTTCCGCATCCTGCTGCCGCTTGCTTCTTTTGCTGCCGCCCTGACTTCGCTCCCTGCCGCTGCCGCCGGCAAAGAAGAGCTTGTTGAAATCGACACCACTCTGGGCAATATCGTTGTGCGCCTCGCGCCCGACCGCGCCCCCATCACGGTCAAGAACTTCCTCACTTATGTGCGCGAAGGCTTTTACAAAGACACCATCTTTCATCGAGTGATTCCGGGATTCATGATTCAGGGGGGCGGCTTTACCGAGCAGCTTCGTGAAAAGCCCACCCATGATCCCATTCCGCTCGAAGCCCGCGGCGGCATGAAAAACGAACGCTATACGATCGCCATGGCCCGCACGAGCTATCCGCACTCGGCTACGTCTCAGTTCTACATCAACGTTGCTGACAATGACTTCCTCAACGCTGATCAGGCAAGCGACGGCAACGGCTACTGTGTTTTCGGCACGGTCGTCAAAGGCGCCGACGTCGTTGACAAGATTGCCGCTGTGCGCACAACCACTCGCCGCGGCATGAACGATGTACCCGTTGACGTCGTTAAGATCGTTGACGTCAAAGTGCTGCCTTAATTCCTGCAGCGCTTCGCTCAGCATCCATGGGCTGTGCGAAAATGCTGGATTTACCTTAAGCAGTCATGCTGATGCATCCCGACTCGGAGCGTTAGCCCGACTGCATATGAATGTTTAATTGGAATAACAAATCTCATGATCCGCTTCACCACAAATCTCGGCGTCATTGATATTGAACTCGACCCGGAACACGCTCCCATTACCTGCGCCAACTTTGAAAACTATGTGAAGTCGGGCTTTTACAACGGCACGATCTTCCACCGCGTTATCCGCGGCTTCATGATTCAGGGCGGCGGCTTTGAAAAAGGCATGAAGCAGAAGCCCACCAATGCCCCGATCGAAAACGAAGCTGCCAACGGTCTGAAAAACAACAAGTACACGATCGCCATGGCTCGTACGCAGGATCCGCACTCTGCAACGGCTCAGTTCTTCATCAACGTGGCCAACAATGACTTCCTCAACCACACTGCTCCCACTCCGCAGGGCTGGGGCTATGCCGTCTTCGGCAAGGTTGTGGCCGGACAGGATGTGGTCGACCAGATCGCCAAGGTCCGTACGGGCATGGTCTCCTTCTACGGCGACGTTCCTGTTGAAGATGTTGTGATCGAAAAGGCCGAGATCATCTAAAGAGCGGCGAATGCGCGGTCGGACGACATTTCGCTCCGGCCGGCTCCCGCCTCCCGCATACGCACGAGAACCGTCATGGACACCCAGAATCAGCTTCCTCCGCCCGCACTAGCCGGACTTACCGAGATCGCTCCGCTAACGAACCCGATCATCATTTCCGACCTTCATCTTGCCCCTACGAAGCCCAAAACCATCATGGCCTTCGTACGCTTCATGAAGACCATTGCGCCGCGCTACCCGGAGCTCGTTATTCTGGGCGACCTTTTTGACTACTGGATCGGCGACGACGCACATCCTGAAGCTCAGCCCGTGATCGCGCTGCTTAAGCTCCACGCGGCTACCGGCCGACGCGTCATTGTGATGCCCGGCAACCGTGACGTCATGCTGGGCGCCGCATTTGCCCGCGCCGCGGGCGCCGAATTGATCCGCGACCCTATCGTCGCAGACATTTGCGGCCGCAAAACGCTGCTCGCGCACGGCGACCAGTGGTGCCTGCGCGATGTGGCTTATCAAAAGTTCCGCGCCCTCACTCACGATCCTCGCTGGCAGGCCATGATGCTCATGAAGTCTGTTGAGGAACGACTGGCCATTGCCAAACAGGCCCGAGCGCAGTCCGAGTCCGAAAAGGGCGAAAAGAGCATGGCTGACATGGATGTTGTCGAATCTGCCGTCGCCGAAGCCGTCAAAGCCGCAGGCGTTGATCTGGTCATTCACGGCCACACCCATAAGCCTGCCGCGCACATGCAGAACGGCTATGAACGCTGGGTGATTCCCGACTGGGAGCTCGACGGCCCGGACGGCACCGCCAAGAGCGGCGCCATCACCTTCCTCGAGGGCGCCAGACCCCAAATTCAAATGTTCTAAAAAAGTCAGCCGATTCATTTCGAATGATCTGCAGGACCGTTGACCTTTTGAGTCGGCGGTCTTTTCTTTTGCCCGGAACTCCCGGATAACTGATCCCTAATTTTTCAGCACCCGGGGCGGATTTTCTAAGCCAAGCAGCGCGAGCATATCGCGCTGCTTTTTCGTAATGGTGCGGGTCACCCATGCGTTGGCCGTTTGGCGCTTGTCAGCCTGAATCTGCTTCAAGATCGTGAAAAGACAATCGATGGAGTTATTGGGGATTTTGCGATTACCTTGCTCACGGTCGTGGGCTCCCTTAATGGCCATCATGCGCAGTGAGGTGGCTAGCGTGCACACCAGCAATTTGCCCCAGTAAGCCGTATCCGTACACCGCAGTCGATTCCCATCAACCCAGTTTTTAAATTGATTGAAATCCTGCTCAACTTGGCCGCGCAGCCGATAGATGCTTAAGGCTTTAAACGGATTGGCTTCCGCATTGGTTCGGATCGCAAAACGGCCGGCATAGCGTAAGGCGGCCTCAATGGCGTTGTCATCACGATCCCAATAACGGCGTCCTTGCGCCGTCGTTCTTTCACAAACAAAACGCTTATAAGTCAGCCATTTTTCTGGCGGTACTTGTCTGTTCGCATTTTTCAAATCCAGCACCTGCTGCACTTGTAAGCGAAGCTCTTCCATCTCAGCTTCATCGGCTTTAGGAAAGCGGTAAAGATGTAAATGCAGCGTCTTGTTGAGTGATCCATAGTCGGTGTATTGCTTCCAGGCTTCCGTGGTGGAATGGGCGTACACACGTTCGCCAGTGTCGTAGAAGCGCTGGTTATGCAGCGAGGCGTCATATCGGTCAAAGCTGCGCTTCACGATGTCCTCGCTGAGGCGAATGCCCTGTATGAACTTCACTTCCAGATCAATCTGTTTTTGGATGTTGATTAGGCTTTGATACCCCCGATCCGTCACCAAAATCACTTTCGAGAAATCAAAACCGGCATCCTTCATGCGGAAAACAATTTCCCCAAAGGCTGTGACATCAGGGATTGAGCCTTCATAGGCATGGGCGAAGACAATGTCCCCAGAGTCTTGGTCACAAACAAAGGTGAAATTGAGTACCGGCAATTCCGGATCACGTTTGGCATGGCCGTAGGCGACATCCGCGATGGTGGCCGAATATGACGAAATCGTGGTGTTGTCCAACGCATAGTGCACGCAGTCTGCGCCGGACATCCTTTCGATCTTGCTTTGATGCCGCAGATGGAAATAGCGCGCAAAGTCCTTAGGCGTAACTCGGCTCAATACTTCGCTGATGCGCTGGCTCTTCAGAGCAGGACCATGCGGCAAATACACACTGGCCCGCCAATCCTCCATGGCAGCCATGGAATTGCCGCCATCTAATTTGTAGATCGCCAGATTGAGCAGGCTGCGGGCATCCTCTTTAAAGATCTCATGCAGATGCTCAAGCACCTGTGACTGCGCTGCCAGCTGTTCCAAAGCCCAAGTGAACCCCAAGCTGCGGGTATCCCACAAAGCTGTATCTATTTCGGCCTCCGCTGGTTTAGGGCCGGGAGCGTTCGGGAAATCTCGGCGATAGGCAGCCTCATCGACCAGAGTCTTATCCAGGCCGAAATAAAAGGTTCCTTGGGCGTACTGAGGAAATTCAGTACGAAATTTGGCGGTGATATTGACGACTGAATCGGCTGCTAAGCGGCCGACATACTTGCGGGCTGAGCGTTTTGATTTCTTGGCGACCGGATCCCACTGCGTTTGATAGGCGTAGATGTAGCACAAGCCCTTGGCATTGGTTTCCTTGGTGAAATACCACTTGTCGCTAGCTTTTTTCATCATCAATCCCGCTAACAGATACCTAATTAAAACATAGGTAGCATTTTAGCGGAAAAAAGAAATCCCGTAAAAACTTATTGGTTCATTTTCACGGGATTAGCTCAGCAAAACAACCGATCCTTGACCTTAATCACTCGATTTCGGGATCTGTTATCCGGGAGTTCAGGTTTTGCGTCAACAGTGAACCGCCGCCCCTTGCTTTTAAAGTTCTTCTCTAAGACAAATGCCTGAGGAATAAAGCATCAATCCGTTGAAAAATAGAACCTATTCTCTGCAGTAAATCCGTTTGGGAGATTTTGACAGATGGACGCAGCATCTCTTACACAGGCGCTCTACAACGCCTTTTGCACCAACAAGCCGCTTGACATGAAGGCCTGCTCGGGTGTTTTGAATGACTATGAAAGCGCTTACGCCGTTCAGCGCAAATTTGCCGAATTAAAGGGCGAACCGACTGGCGGCTACAAGATCTCGCTCACGAGCAAAACGACGCAGGATATGTTCGGCACCACCGAGCCGCTCTTTGGCGAACAAACCAAGTCGCATATCTTTGCAGCGCCCTGCACGCTCGAACTTGACCACATGAACGAACCGCTCATTGAAGTTGAACTCTCGATGATCCCCAAGGTGGATCTGACGAGCAGCATGAGCGACGAAGAACTTCTTGAAAACATCACCGTCGCCGGCGGCATTGAAGTTCCGGACGCCCGCTTTGAAGCTTGGTTCCCGACGCTCAACAAATACTTGGTGGTTGCCGACTGCGCCGTCGGTGGCTGCATCATTCACGGCACGCCCGTTGACGGCAAGACGCTCACCGTTGCCGGCCTCAATGCCATCCGCTGCGAACTCTTCAAGGACGGCAAACTCATCAACGCAGGCAATTCGACGGAAGTGCTCGACAATCCGATCCATGCGCTCAAGTGGCTCGTCGCTGCGCTCGAAAAACGCGGCCGTCAGCTCAAAGCCGGTCAGGTCGTGTCGAGCGGCACCTTCTTTGTTCCGCCGCACCTTGAACGCGGCGAATATGTCGCCCGCTACACCGGCACGATTACGGAAGACGTGAAGCTGACCGTCAAATAATTCGCGCCTGAATTCGAAAAGAGCCTCCGCAAACTTGAATGTTTCCGGAGGCTCTTTCATTTGCGCAGGAGGGAATCTCCCTGCGCCAAGCTTCACGCGTCAGACCCGGTCGGCGGCTTCACGAGCTTCGTTGCGGCACCGGCGCGCGAAGAGAAGCATTTCTCCCAAGAAAAGCGCCACGGCTGCCCAAATGATCAGGAAACCCACGAGCATGCCTTTTGAAAAAGGCTCGCCGAACGCAAAAACACCGATCAGAAAAACCATCGTCGGACTGACATACTGAATAACAGCCGACGTGGAATAAGGGATCCGGCGCACGCCGGAAGCAAAAAAGAGGAGCGGCACAGCGGTAACAGGACCAGCAGCGATAAGCAGAATCTGCGTCGTCAGATCGGCCGAAATGAAGGCGAGCTCATGGTCAGACCACAGAAACCATAGCCAAGCCGCAGCCGCCGGCGTGAGGAGCAGACTTTCAAGCACCATGCCCTCAAGACTGCCGAGCGGAGCGATCTTGCGGATAAGCCCATAAAGCCCGAAGGTTACGGCAAGCATCAGCCCGAGCCAGGGAGCAACACCTGTGGTCCAGGTTATCCAAAGCACCCCAACGCCCGCGAGCACAACGGCTGCCTGCTGAGGCCGGCGCAGCCGCTCGCGCAGAAATAAGCTCCCTAAAGCAATCGACACCAGCGGGTTGATAAAGTAGCCGAGCGAAGCCTCAATGGTGCGGCCGGAAACAATGGCATAAACGTAAATGCCCCAATTGGCGCCGATGATGAGTGCAGAAAGACAGAACACACCGAGCACCTTCGGCGTCATGAGTGCGCCTTTGAGCCACGCCGTACGGCGCATAGCGACGACCACGATCGTGATGAATACAAGCGACCAGATGATGCGGTGGGCAAGAATTTCCAGGGCTCCGATGCCCTGCAAGGCATGGAAGTAAAACGGAAAAAGACCCCAGAGAAAATACGCGGCGAAGGTGGCTAAGATACCGAAAGGCATAGGTTTGTGCGCTTGAAATATAGAATACGGCCGAGGGCGCAGAGGCTCTCGGCCGCATGATTTTCAGAGTTTATGAAAGCGCCGCCAGACGTTCAAGCACGGTTCCGGCGAGAACAGTAGCCGTGGCGGGAATCACTTCGTCGTTAAAGTCGAAGGTCGGGTGGTGCAGCGCGGCTTTATGGCTGTCATCGCGAATACCGGCGCGGATGATGCAGCCGGGCACCTTAAACGTATATTCAGCGAAATCTTCTCCGCCCATTGAGATGGGCATATCTTCGGCATGCTCCGCACCGAACTGATGCGTGATGAAGCTGCGAATGTGCTCGACGGCTTCGGGCGTATTGAAAAGCGACGGCACCAAACGGTCGTAGCGAAATTCGCCCGTACAGTTCTCGGCTTCTGCCACGCGCTCCACCATGCGCGCCATCTCGGCTTCAATCTGATTGCGGACATCTTCATTGAAGGTGCGCACCGTACCCGAAAGCGTGACGGTTTCCGGGATGACGTTGGGGGTATGGAAGTTCCCGCCGTTAACCGACGAAATGGAAAGCACGGCCGTCTCAATGGGATTGACTTTGCGTGAAACGATCGTCTGCAGGGCACCGATGAGCACGCCGGCCGTGGTAATGGGATCGACGCCGAGGTGCGGGCGAGCTGCATGAACACCCCGCCCCTTCACCGTGATGTAGAAGAAGTCGGTTGATGCCTGAGCGGGGCCCGCGCACAAACCGTACTGTCCCTTGGCGACCGTCGGTTCATCGTGGGCACCGTAAATTTCCTGAATGCCCCAATGCTCAAAGACGCCCGACTGGACAACGCGGAGCGCCCCGCGTCCGATTTCTTCGGCCGGCTGAAAAATGCCGACGACGCGGCCTTTGAAGCTCGCGCGCTTTTCGTGCAGATAGCGCAGCGCCCCCAAAAGCCAGGCAGCGTGACCGTCGTGACCGCAGGCGTGGCAGCGCATTTCTGTCTGACTTTTCCATGGATTTGCCGAATTGTCAGGCATCGGAAGCGCATCAATGTCGGCGCGCAGCGCCACTGTTGCTCCAGGCGCCGCACCATTGATGACAACCACTACGCCGCCCTTGACCTCATCGGGATCGACATGTTCAAGTCCCCAGCCTTTGAGGGTTTTGACGATCAGATCAACCGTACGGGGCGTCTCGAAACCGAGTTCCGGATGAGCATGAATGTCACGGCGCAGAGCGGCAAGCTCGTCCGCCCACTGAACCAATTCAGGAAAAGCCTTGTCGGCAAGAATGGGCTGCATGGATGTATCTCCAATTTATATTTGTATTCCTTGCGGTGCACCCGAAGACTTGCATGCCTCTCTAGGCTCTGTCGACAGGGTTCTCCGACTGCACGGCATTGGAGCATTATGCCGCCGACTTCTGAAGAACTGACTTCAACAAATTCCCTATGCGGCAGTCCTCCAGCACATGAATTGAGCATGAATGCAGTCATTGCTGCCGCCAAGTCGGCTGGTTCGAGAGGCCTGCAAATGGCCTAACATCAGGCGATGCCCCAATCAGGACGAAAATGCATCAATTCAGTGCGCTGCGCACAATTTTGCAACATCACAATCCGATTCAAGGCGTCTTGTCGTAAACCCTGAGTACTTTGCCTTACCCCACGTCGAACAAATCAATAATCGAGTGAATCTGCCGATCGTTGTGCGTACTGAAAAAGCCGCCGACAAAACGAGGCGCTATGGTACGAACTCAACAATGCACACTGCGTCCGGCGGTATTGCGCTGACCGAATGCAAGGGTTTTCTGCATGACGCGGCGAGCGCTCGTGGCACGTGCTTTGCTTTGAGCCCATAACGAGTGATCGACGCAGGATATCCCTGTCCCGACGGGCAGTTTGGCTGTCCCAAACCCCGCAAGGGATCATCACGGCCGCAACGCATTCAATCCGCTTGAGCCAACCAATTTACAAGAACAATGATGGAAGCTAAAGAAACAAACATCACGCCGCAGGCAGAGCTCCCCATATTGGAGGTTGAACACCTCCGCGTGCAGTTCACTTCGGACTCGGGCACTACCACGGCAGTAGTCGATGAATCCTTCTCCATCCGCCCCGGCGAGACCCTTGCGCTGGTAGGCGAATCGGGATCCGGCAAGTCCGTTACCTCCCTCTCTGTAATGCGTCTTGTCGAACACGGCGGCGGCAAGATCGTCAACGGCTCCATCAAACTGCGCTGCCGCGACGGCCGCGTAGTTGACCTGCGTCATGCCAATAAGTCTGAACTGCAGCATCTGCGCGGCTCTGAAGTGGCCATGATCTTCCAGGAGCCGATGACCTCCCTGAACCCAGTGTTCACGGTCGGTGCGCAGATTGCCGAAAGTCTGATCCTGCACCGCGGCATGGATGAAAAGGAAGCGCTCAAGGAAGCCGTTCATCTGCTCGAACTCGTGCGCATTCCCGATGCTGAACGCATCTCTTTGCGGTTCCCGCACCAGCTCTCGGGCGGCATGCGTCAGCGCGTCATGATTGCCATGGCGCTTGCCTGCAAGCCGCAGCTTTTGATCGCAGACGAACCGACAACGGCGCTTGACGTCACGGTTCAGGCACAGATTCTTGCCCTGATTTCCGAACTTCAGAAAGAAATCGGGATGGCGGTGCTCTTCATCACGCACGACATGGGCGTAGTGGCGCAGATCGCCGACCGCGTCGCTGTCATGCGCTACGGTGAGATTGTGGAGTCCGGCACTGCTCAAGCCATCTTTGCGCATCCGCAGCACCCCTATACGCAGGCGCTGCTCTCCGCCGTACCCCGTCTGGGTGCCTTGAAAGACATTGAACATCCGTGCTTCTTCCGGCTGATTGATCCGGACAACGGCAAAGTCATCGAACCGCCCTCGGACAAACTCCCGCCGCCGGGAGAAACGATTCTTGAAGTTAAGAATCTGGTGAAGACCTTCCCCGTCCGCACCGATTTCTGGGGGCGCCCCACCTACGTCGTACGCGCCTGCGACCATGTGAGCTTTGATCTGCGCGCAGGCGAAACGCTCTCGATCGTGGGCGAATCGGGCTGCGGCAAGTCAACCACTGGCCGCGCCGTTCTGCGGCTGCTCGATGTAGACAGCGGAGAAGTCCTCCACCGCGGCAAGTCGCTGCTGCGCATGACCCGGCACGAACTTCAGGAAGAGCGCCGCAATCTGCAGATGATCTTTCAGGATCCTTACGCCTCGCTCGACCCGCGGCAGACCGTGGGCTACTCGATTGCCGAGCCGATGATGATCCATAACTACTGCTCCAAAAAGGAGATGTACGACCGCGTAGCGCTGCTCCTTAAACGCGTGGGACTCTCCCCGGACATGGCTAACCGCTACCCGCATGAATTCTCCGGCGGTCAGCGTCAGCGCATCTGTATTGCCCGTGCGCTTTCGCTCAAACCCCAGATCATCGTGGCCGATGAATGCGTTGCCGCGCTCGACGTCTCCATCCGTGCTCAGGTGGTGAACCTGATGATGGAACTGCAGGAGGAAATGGGACTTTCCTATATCTTCATCTCTCACGACATGGGCGTCGTTGAGCGCATCAGCCACCGCGTGGCCGTCATGTATCTCGGCCAGATCGTTGAAATGGGCTCGCGCCGCGCCGTCCTCGGCAATCCGCTCCATCCATATACGCAAAAGCTCCTCTCGGCGGTTCCTATTGCCGACCCGCAGGAGCGCAACCTTCTGAAGCTGCTCAATCTCTCAGACCTCCCGAGCCCGGTACGCAAAGTGGGTGATGATCCCGTCATCGAACCGCTCGTTGAAGTTGAACCCGGACACTTCGTGGCCAAGCATGTCGTGGGCACGATGGAAGGTCATAAATAAGAACAAAGGGAAACAACATGCAGAAACGGCAAACCCTCACCAAACTGCTCCCTGCTGCGCTCATCTGCGCCGCCGTGCTCTCACCGGCCGGCGCAGCTGAAGCCAAAAATGAAATCACCGTCGCCGTAGCGAGCACCTTCACTACGATGGACCCGTGGAACGCGACGGACACGCTCTCTCAGGCCGTGGCAAAGTCCTTTTATGAAGGGCTCTTCAAGTTCGACCGAGAAATGAACGTGATTCCGAGCCTTGCTGAATCGGCCGAATCGAGTCCCGACGGCATGCAGCATGTCGTGCACCTGCGCCGCGGCGTGAAGTTCCATGACGGCACGACATTCACGGCCGAAGCAGTCAAAGCCAATTTTGACCGCATCACAACGCCCGGCAGCACGCTCAAGCGCTTTTTCCTTTTTGAAAACGTCGCTTCACTCAAGGTGCTCGATCCTTACACGGTCCGCTTCACGCTTAAGCGTCCGAATTCGGCCTTCATCAACCGTCTTGCGCATCCGTCGGCTGTCATGATCTGCCCGAAGAGCCTCAGCGAAAAGGAAGTCAGCATTGCCTTCCATCCATGCGGCACCGGGCCTTTTGTCATGAAGAACTACAACCCGAGCGACGTTTTGCGGGTGGAGAAGAACCCGAACTACTGGCGCGCGGGATACCCGAAGCTCGATGCCATCACCTGGCGTCCTGTGGTGGAAAACAGCACGCGCGTGGCCATGGCGCTCACGGGGGAAGCCGATTATGCGTTTCCGCTGCCTTCCGAGCAGGTCAAAATGGTGAAGGACAAAGGCGCGCTCCGCGTCGACGTCACGCCTTCGATCATGCTTCGCTTTGTGGAAATGAATCTCACGAAGCCTGTCTTCAAGGATGTCCGCGTTCGTCAGGCGCTTAACTACGCCGTGAACAAAGAGGCGCTCGTCAAGGTGGCCTTTGCCGGATACGCCGATGTGGCCGAAGGCATTGCGCCGCTCTCGGTTGACTATGCCGTTAAGCTCGGTCCCTGGCCTTATGACCCGCAGAAGGCCAAGGCGCTTCTTAAAGAAGCGGGCTACCCGAACGGCTTTGAAGTGGAACTTTGGTCGGGCTACAACCATACGACGGCCTCCAAGATCATTCAGTTCCTGCAGCAGCAGCTCGCTCAGGTCGGCGTCAAAGTTCGCGTACGCACGCTTGAGGCCGGCGAACGCACGAGTTTTGTAGAGTCGACTCCCCAGCCCGAGCAGAGTCGTCATGAGCTTTATTACATTGGCTGGTCGAGCTCCACGGGCGAACTCGACTACGCGGTGCGCCCAGTCCTCGCAACGTCAAGCTTCCCGCCCCGCGGCTCCAACGAGTCCTACTATTCCAATCCCGCGGTTGATCAGGCGCTTTTCTATGCGCTCGGCACCACCGACCGCGAGAAGAAGTCAGCGATCTATGCGCAGATGCAGGAAACGATTTGGAAAGATGCGCCGTGGATCTTCCTCGTGAGTGAACAGAACATCGCGGCAAGCTCCAAAGCGCTCCACGGTTTTTACATTCAGCCCGACTCGAGCTTTAACTTCGAGGAAGCCAGCTTAGAGCCGGCTTCCCTCATGAAGCCCTGAAGACGAGTTCAGGAACAAATCAACAACAAACAAGCAGGCAGAAAGTTCCATGCTGAGATATTTCATCAAGCGACTCCTCGGGATGATCCCCACGCTCATCATCGTGGCGGTCTGCGTCTTCTTCTTCATTCACCTGCTCCCGGGCGACCCGGCACGTTTGGCCGCCGGTCCGGAAGCTGATGAAGCGACGGTGGAAATGATCCGCCACAATCTGGGTCTCGACCGCTCGATCCCTGAGCAGTTCGTGAACTTTGTGGTGGGCGCGTGTCAAGGCGACTTCGGCACCTCCATTCGTTCCCAGCGTCCGGTGATTCAGGAAATCGGCGAACGCTTCGGCCCGACGCTGTGGCTCACGCTTACCTCCATGGTTTGGTCGGTGATCTTCGGTCTGGTGATCGGCGTGATTTCCGCGGTCTACCGCAACAAGTGGCCTGACCGCATCGGCATGACGCTCGCCGTCTCCGGCATTTCGTTCCCGGCCTTTGCACTCGGCATCCTGCTCATGGAAATCTTTTCCGTTGAGCTCGGCTGGCTGCCAACGGTAGGCGCCTCGTCCTGGAAGCACTACATTCTCCCGTCGATCACGCTCGGCGCAGCGGTTGCCGCCGTGATGGCCCGCTTCACGCGTGCTTCCTTCGTGGAAGTGCTCCATGACGACTACATCCGCACCGCCCGCGCCAAGGGCGTGACGGAAACGAAGATCGTTGCCAAGCACGCGCTCCGTAATGCTTTGATTCCCGTGGTCACGATGATGGGTCTGCAGTTCGGCTTCCTGCTCGGCGGCTCCATCGTGGTGGAAAAGGTCTTTAACTGGCCCGGCATGGGGCGTCTGCTCGTCGACGCCGTCGACATGCGCGACTACCCTGTGATTCAGGCGAGCGTACTGCTCTTTTCGCTTGAATTCATCGTCATTAACCTCGTGGTCGACGTGCTCTACGGATGGATCAATCCGTCGATCCGTTACAAGTAAAAGAAGAATCGGAGTGAATAAATGAGTACTGAAACTGCAGTGGATCCGCGCATTGCCAAGTCCAACGATGCGCTGCGCACCCCGATGGGCGAGTTCTGGCGCAAGTTTAAGAAGCAGCCGGTGGCGATGGCCGCTGCCGGATTCGTCTTCTTTTTGATCATCGTCGCCATTGTCGGCCCCATGATCACGCCGTTTGATCCGGAAAACTTCTTCGACTACGACCGTCTGAATGAAGGTCCTTCGGCCGTGCATTGGTTTGGCGTTGATGCCCTCGGGCGCGACATCTTCAGCCGCATCGTCGCCGGCACCCGCATCTCGCTCGTCTGCGGCTTTTCGTCCGTTTTCGCCGGTGCTGTCATCGGCACGATTCTCGGCCTGATCGCCGGTTTCTATGAAGGATGGCCCGACCGCATCATCATGCGTATTTCGGACGTGCTCTTTGCTTTCCCGGGCATTCTGCTCGCGATCGGCATTGTGGCGATTCTCGGCGGCGGCATGCTCAACGTCGTCGCGGCCGTGGCGATTTTCTCGATTCCGGCCTTCGCCCGTCTGGTCCGCGCGAATGTGCTGAGCCTGAAAACCCAGACCTATGTTGAGGCGGCGCGAAGCCTGGGCATCAGCGACACGATGCTTCTTTTCCGCCATATTCTGCCCGGCACGATCTCGGTGATTCTGGTCTATCTCTCGATGCGTATCGGCACGTCAATCATCACCGCGGCATCGCTCTCCTTCCTGGGGCTCGGCGCTCAGCCGCCGATGCCTGAATGGGGCGCAATGCTTAACGAAGCCCGCGCTGACCTGCTCACCGCGCCGCACGCGGCGATCTTTCCCGTGATTGCGATCTTCCTCACGGTGCTTGCCTTCAACCTTTTGGGCGACGGTCTGCGCGATGCGCTTGACCCGAAGGTCGACACCAATCGTTAATCACCCTAACGCTGCGTGACAGCGATGAGCGGCGGACCTCTTTAGTGAAGTCCGCCGCTTTTTTTCTCCCGGACGAAGCAGGAATACAAACAGCGTCACACTGCGGAACTACAATCATTGCTGGTTGAAAGGCACCGTCTAACTCTGGAGGGTTTTATGACAACAAGAACAATTGAGCTGCCCGCTCCGCGCGAACTGAAGATGACGCTCACGGAGGCTCTGAAGGCACGCAAAACCATTCGCTCTTTCACGACCGAGCCCATTTCCGACGCGGATCTTTCAACGCTCCTTTGGTGCACGGCCGGCATCACGCGTCCTGACGGAAAGCGGACCGTTCCCTCCTGTCTCGATCTGCGTACTGTCTCGGTCTGTGTTCTGCGCGCTGACGGCGCATGGCGCTGGAATGCGTCCAAGAATACGCTCGAACTTCTGACCCCAGAAGACCTTCGCGCAGCGTCAACGATGGGACAGCACGCTTTTGTCGATACGGCCCCTGTAACACTCGTCTTTGTCGTTGAAGCGACACCCCGCACGCAGATGGCTCGGCCGCACTGGGCTTATCTCGATGCCGGCACCATGGTCGAAGCCGCGTATCTGGCCGGCACCGCACTCGGTCTCGGCGGCGTTGCGCGCGGTTCGGTTGCTGGTCCCGAGCTCGGCAAACGCATGAAGCTGCCGGCCACATATGAACCCGTCTTCTGCTTCACCTGCGGTCATCCGGCCTGAGGCGCTTTGATCTCTGACTGAAGCGAGATGCTCAGCATTGCCGCGGGCATCTTCTTCGCGGCGTTCCCGTTCATTCATTCGCTTTTCTCCTTCGGCGAATCGACTCGAACGCCGACTTCCTCTCTTTTTCAAAAAAGTTTTCACGTTGACCGTACAGCACCGCGCCCAAAAAATCCTTGACGGACTTCTCAGTTTTTTGGAAGTCGGACGCGGTCGGCTTGCGCTCGGCTGCCTCATCGTCCTGCTTGCACTCTCTTCATGGGTGCTTTGCGACCGATTCACTCACCGCGCTTTTGATACAAGTCTCGCGTCACTTATTCCAGCGGAATTAGCCCCGGAACTTCCCGACGATATTGAAGACGCCCTGCGCGCCCGCCTGAGTCAGGATGAAGCCGGTAATGTCCTCGTGCTCCTTCGCGTCAAGGGCGAAACAGCTGATTCGGCAGAAAAACTCAGAGAGCTCGCCGAGACCGCTCAAGCGGCAGTACGGAACGTACTGCTCGCCTCACCCGCCCTATCAGAGCGCTCTCCAGAGCGTTTTGGGGCCGGTGCTGTCCCCAAAATTCCTCATGCCGCCGGCCGACTGCTTTCGGATGCCGACAGAAGTGCGCTCAGCAGTCTCATCGGCCTGCCGGAACCAAGCCGCAGCGAACGGCTGACAGAGCGAGCCGTCGGCTGTCTCACGAGCGCCGTGTCGCTCAGGATTCTCGGCTTTGCCAATGATCCGTTCTGCACCTATGACCATTGGCTCACCGAAGAACTTAAGCGCCTCCCTTGGCGCGCCTCTTCGAGCAACGGCCGCACGGAGCTCGAATTAAAGACTGTGCCGCCCGGAGAAACCGTCCGCGTGCTTTTTTTCACCGCGGACGAAAACCTGGCGGCAGCCGGGAAAGCTCATTTTGCGCAGACGCTCGAAGACGCTCAAAACGCCGCTCAGGATGCGGTGGGGCGCAGAGCCTCCGTCCAGATCGAAGCGGCCGGCGTGCCGCTCTTTACCGATGCGATCGCTGCCCGCGCACAGCGCGAGCTCACCTTTATCGGCACCCTCTCGACCATCAGTGTCTTTGCATTGGCTTGGGCGCTTTTCGGCAGTCCCGTCGTGCTCTTGCTGATGGCCGGAACCATTCTCCTCGGCTTCACGCTTGCACTGGGCGCCTCCTTTGCCGTTTTCGGCACGCTCTCGCTCATTACCTTCGTTTTCGGCGCAACGCTGATCGGCGTATCGATTGACTATTCTTCGCATTGGTTTGCCCTCAAGACTGCCGGAGAATCCGCACAAGCGCGCCGCCGCCGCATGGCCGGCGCGCTCCTCTCGGCAGCGCTTTCCACTGCCGCCGCATACTGCACGCTTGCGCTGACGCCGCTGCCCGGTCTTCGGCAGATGGCCGTCCTCGCCGCCTGCGGCGTCGTGGGAACGCTCTTCACCGTCTTGACGGTGCTTCCTCGACTGGAGCGTTGGGTGCCTAAAGACCAGACGCGGCTGATGCGAATGCTGGCCCAAGCGCTCCCCCGGCTTCCCAGACTGGACGCCTCGGCACTCAGACGTCCGGCGGTTCTCTTCGGTCTCGCCATTTTTGCCGCAGCGCTTCTCTTTGGCCTCTCGCGCATGCATTTTGACGCGGGCATCAGAGACCTGCAGGGAGCGCCGCCCAAGCTCCTGGAGAGTCAGCTGGCAGTGTCCCGCGCCTTGGCGCTGCCGTCACCGGCTCAAGCTTTTGTCCTGCAGGGCCCGACATTGAGTGAAACGCTCGCACACGAAGAAGCGCTCTTGTCCGCCATGGAGGCCATACCTGAACTCAAGAGCCTCACGCCTTCAGGGCTTTCCATGCTGCTGCCCTCGGATGCCAAACAGGATGCTGACAGAGATCTCGTTGCCGCGGCAACGGCTGCCGCCGCCCCCCGACTTCTTGAGCTGCTGGGTGCTTCGCCAAAAGGACCTGACGCCCAGCGAATTGCCTTGAATGACTTAGAAAGTACGCCGTGGCGTGAACTCACTCATCGCTTCGTGCTCACGAACCAGCCCGGATGCGCCGTCACGGTACTGATGCTCGCCGGCGTTGAGCCCAAGCATCTTCCTTTCTTAACGAAGGCCGCTGAAGCTGTGCCGGGCGCTTATTTTGTGGACATCACCCGCGGCATGAGCGAGGGGCTCTCGCTTTACAGAGATCTCATTCTCATAGTGCTCGCCGCCGGCATTGTGCTCCTCTGGGCGCTTTTAACGCTTCGTTTCGGGCGTGAGAGCTGGCGCGCCGTGCTGCCCTCGGCCCTAGGCATTCTTGCCGCACTGGCCGTCTTTGGCTGGACGGGAACGCCCGTCACCATTTTCACCGCGCTGGGTCTCGTTTTAGTTCTCGGTCTGGGCGTTGACTACGGCATCTTCCTCACAGGGAACCCCAGCGACGGCCGCACCTCTGCCGCCGTCCTTTTTTCGGGCGTTACGACGCTCCTTTCTTTTGGACTGCTGGTTTTTTCCGCTACGCCTGCACTCCGCGCTTTCGGCATTACCGTGCTGGTGGGTCAAAGCATTGTTTGGGCAGCCACGCCGCTCTTGCGTCCGGCCGCCGATAAGCGCTGAGGTCGAGCTTCTCTCTCCAATTTGCCGCCACAGCCTTTCCTAAGTCCGTTGTTCCTAAGATGAGAGAAAGCATCTGTCAGCGGTATCTCGCCCTTGGGGGCAAAGGGTTCGGGCAGCTGCGCGGATTCCATTGGTTCCATCGGATTGGGAGATCGGTATGCCGTATTCACGCCGAACATTTCTGCGGTCTGCTGCTTTTGTCACCGGCATCGCCGGGGTGCTGACGCTCTCGGGCTGCGTCGCGGCCCCGCACCGTGCACCCCCGCCGCCCCAGCGCTATAGTCCGCCGCCGAAGCCCAGACCCGCCGCCCCCGTCATTCCTCCGCCTCGTCCTCAGCCGCCGCACCATCCTCGATGGCATCGATAAACGTGCAAAAGCCTGCCATGCGCTAACATTTGATATCGGACGGGAACCGCCGCCGAACCTTAACTTCTTCGGAGGCTTTCATGCCCGTCCGCTCACGCCGACTTTTCCTTACCGCGCTCTTCGCAGTTTCGCTGCTTTCGGGCTGTGCATTGAAAAAGGCCGCTGAAGGCAGCCAAACAGCTTCGCAGAAGACAGCCAAGCCGCTTCAGCGGAAACCCTCCGTAAACTCCGCCAAGACCATTGAACGTCCGAAGCCTCAGAAGCCGGCGGCTGCAGCCAAGGAACGCTCTTTCGTACCTGTTTTTCTGCCGGCGATTGCTGATGCTCCGCAGCTCTCCCTCGACCAGCAGATTGTCATTCGCTTCAGCCCCAAAGCCGCCCAGCATGGCGCTCCGACTGCGGTTCCGCCCCTTCGTGCGACAGTGCTCTCTGCTCCGGGCAGCGTCAATGCGGTTTTCTCCGCGCTCAGCATGACGGTCTGGCGCATCAGCTGGGACGGCAGTACGATCACCGAAGCACGAAGTCCGCGTCTGGATGAACGCATCTCCGCCGAACGGCTTCTGCGTGACCTGACCTTCACTTTATGGCCGACACAAAGCATTGCGGCCGCCGTCCCCAGCGGCTTTGAGTTTTCGAGTCACCGTCAAGGTCCCACCGAAATCCGTGAACTCTCGTCCGAGGGCACAGCCCTTTTGCGCACACACATCACCCAGATGGGCTCACGTTCGATGATTACCATCGAAAATGAACCGGAAGGCTATACGCTGCAGATTGAATCTTTGCTTTAAGCCGAGCCCGGCTTCTTTTACGTACCGCTGCTCCGCTCACATTCGGTTCATCATCCTTCGCAATGCCTCACTAAGCGCTTTCGTTTAGGGGGAAAACGTTATTGCAGTCAACATTTCTCAGGGAATGTTTCAGAACTGACAGTCTTCGCTCCCCCAGCGCCCCAAAACAAAGCGCATTGCCCGTAGAGTAGACAAACCCGCACAAAAAAGTGCGGCCGGAATGACCCCAGCTAAGGTCATTTCTTCTTCAAACACTTCTTTGCAAGGGAAGCAGTTTTCGGACTTCAGCACTCCGGCAACTCAGCGCTTCCCGCCGCTGCACTATGAAGACATTTGTCAGCCTTTGGGCATTTAAGGAGTCAATGCGCTAAAAACGCATTGAATGAACGATATGAAATATCTCGTGAAAGTGAGCCAGTTTGTGAACAAGACCTTCGCCCTGTGGGTGATTATCTTCGGCATTCTCGGATTCATTTTCCCCGAGATTTTCAAGTTGGTCGGTCCTTATGTTCCGGTGCTCCTCGGTGTGGTGATGTTCGGCATGGGCCTCACGCTTTCGACGGCTGATTTCCGTGAGGTTGTCCGCCGTCCGAAAGAAGTACTGACAGGGGTTGTGGCACAGTTCACGATCATGCCGCTTTCGGCCTATGCGCTCTGCGTTCTGCTCAACCTTCCGGCAGATGTTGCGGTCGGCATGATGCTCCTGGGCTGCGCGCCCGGCGGCACCGCCTCGAATGTGGTGACTTTCATCGCCCGCGGCGATGTGGCGCTTTCCGTGACGGTAACGTCCTGCACGACGCTGCTCGCGCCGATCGTAACGCCGGCCTTGATGTACGTTTTTGCCAATCAATGGCTTGCCATCGATCCGGCTTCGATGTTCCTTTCGATCGTCCAGATGATCCTGCTCCCGATCGCCGCCGGCGTCGTCATCCATAAGCTCGCGGGTGATAAAAACGTTGAAAAGTGCGTGGCTGCGCTTCCGATCGTGTCCGTTGGCGCCATCGTGGTCATCGCCGCTGCTGTCGTTGCCGCAACCCGTGCCCAGCTCCTCAATGTCGGCCTCTTGATCTTCGCCGCGGTCGCCGTGCAGAACGCCGTCGGCATGCTGCTCGGCTGGTATGCAGCACGCTTCATGGGCATGTCGCTCTCCAAGCGCAAAACCCTTGCGTTTGAGGTTGGCATGCAGAACTCCGGCCTGGCTGTAGCGCTTGCCACCCTCCACTTCGCTGCCGCCCCTGCAACCGCCCTGCCGGCTGCCGTAGCCGCCCTTTGGCACAATGTGGCTAGCCCGGCCGTTGCCTCCTGGGTTCAGAAGTGGCGCGATGCCAGCGAAAAAGAATCCTTTTTCGATCGTATCGAACGCGAAGTTCAAGAATCCAAAACGACCAAACGCTCTGCAGCTTAAGGCTTAAGACCTGTCGGCAGTCCCGCTCTAAAATGTTTTGAAGAATTCCAATCGGCTCACATTATTTCGTGAATTCGACAAAACACCGCACCGCCTGCCGACAGCGCTCCTCATAAAGGCAAGCCCGAACCTCTGCTGAAAGGTTCGGGCTTCTTTTTGCCCTTTAGAAAGGCTTGGGCCGAAGGTTGTCTTTAGCTAATGAATGATCTCAGCAACTTCTGCCTGAGCCGCCAGCAGCATATCTTCCACGCGTGCGGGCCTTGCCAAATAAGCATCCTTGCCTTCTGCATGACGCATCCATTCATGCACGCTCTGAAGCGTTGAAGCATTAAAGGTGACAAAGTCGCCCTCCCGCTCCCAGTTCTCTGCGGTTTTGAGCTCCCGCAGAATACCGTCGAGCGTCACGCTCGAGGTTCGGATGACTTGAGCAATATGGTTTTTACGGCCCGGTATGGGCACCCGAATCCGCAGTCCGCGGGGCCCCTCAGAAACCTCACCGTAAAAAAGCGACCAGGCAATGAGAAGCGCCTTGAAGCGGTCAATGGCCGGCAGCAGCGCCAAAATGGCAAAGCCGAACCGGTCAGAAAGATTGATGAGTTCCATCTGCGCGTAAAGCGCCAGATAAAAATCCTTGTCTGCCTGCATCAGAAAAGCGAGCGCTTCACTATGCGGAATTTCTCGCAGGCGCACGTGAGAGAGCGCCTGATAACGTCCGATAGCCGAACGATGCGTGAGCCAATTCAGGTTCCCTGCGGCATTGCGCATGGGAGTGGAAAGCGCCATTGCCCCTGCGCCGGACTGTCCGTCGACCGTTGCGACAATGCGTCCGGTCAGTCCCGCCTCCACCAGCATATAGCTGCGCACTTGGACATGGGGATAAAGCCAGTCGCCGGGATTAAGCTCCCGCACCTCGCCCATGTGATCAAAAGCCTTTCGTAAATAGGGATGAATCGGCGCGGTAATCCAGGGCATGACCGGTGCAGCCCGAGGCCCGCTCCAGTCAGGCCACTGCCCGGCAAAGCGGCAGCGGCTGAGAGCGTCAAACCATTCTTGAGAAAAACGTCGCATGCAGAGCTTTTGGATGAAAATTGGTCGGTGCAGCTGACGGAAGCTGCCGCCTTAAGCGGCCTCTCCGTCAGCGCTATGAATGTCTGCGTCCATCTTTGCAGTTTCATGCCTTCAAAAGCTGCAAAAAACCAAGAGCGGCAGCAATGCAGCAGACATCTTGGGCGGAACCCGCCCCAGTGCATTTCACCCGATTGCTTTGACCGAGCTGATGAGCATCTCCCAAAACTGCGGCACGTTGAGCTTGAGCGCAGCAAAGGTGTGACAGCCTTCAGGCGCTCTGCGGCGAAAATCACAGACCGTCATGCCGGCCGTCAGCGCGCCTTTCGTTTCAACATTGATCGGGACAGGGACCACTTCCATAACCGTCGGATCAATGACGTAAGCCATCGCGCAGGGATCATGAAGCGGCGGAGCATCAAAGCCGCGCCATGCCTTGTAGTTTTCGGCAAAGGTCTCGAGCGTTTGGTACATGAAGTCGCCTGCCGGGGTGCCAATCGCTTTGAAAGCATCGCGCACAGACTTATCAGCGCGCGCCTGATACGTCAGGTCCAGCCCGACCATCACCACCTGCCAAGGTTCATTGAAAACAATATGCGCGGCTTCCGGATCGTTTTCAATGTTGAACTCCATCGCCGGGCCAACATTGCCTGTGTGGCAGGCGCCGCCCATGAGAACCACCTGCTTGACGCGCTCAACGATCTTGGGCTCGAGCCGAGCGGCCAGAGCCACATTGGTGAGGGGCCCCGTGGCCACCAGCGTGACCGACTTTTTGGGCTCCCGCATGACAACGTCGACGATGAACTGAGCCGCCGGCCGCGGATCCGGATCGCGCTCAGGCTCTGCTACCGGAACCCCCAGTCCAGTTTCGCCGTGAATCTCTGAGCAGACCTGTACCTGCGGACGCAGAAGCGGCCGTGCCGAGCCCCTGGCAATAGGAACATCCCCCATGCCTGCCATCTTGGCCACGAAAAAAGCGTTCTTGGTCACGCGCTCGATGGTCTGATTGCCCGCTACGGTCGTAATGCCGAGCACATGAATGCGGGGCGATCCGGCTGCAAAAAAAATAGCAGCCGCGTCGTCAAGACCAGGATCGCAGTCAAGGAGGATATTTTCAACAGTCATTAGCGCAGATTCCCTTCGGTATCCCACAAGTCGGCCACCACCGCGTCGACAACCTCAAAATGCGGAATAGATTCCGCTGCTCCGGCGCGCGTCACAGAAAGCGCTGCCGCCGTCACGGCATATTTGATCCCGTCCTCCAAAATAGCGCGGCAGCGAGCCGGATCTTCGCCCTTTTCTTCCGCATTCCATGCGAGCGTCAGCGCACGGACAGCGTACCCCGTAAAGGTATCTCCGGCCGCAGTGGTATCGACCACCGCTTCCACGCGGTAGGCCGGGAAAAGTTTGGGAGACTGTCCCGGAATGCGCACGGCCACGCCGCGGGCGCCCAGCGTAATGAGGAGCGTCGTGTTCGGATAGCGTTCTCCAAGCGCCGTGAGGAGCTCAAGATCGTCGAGATTTTCCGCCGCCGCTTCATCCATGGAATAAAGCCCGCGGGCTTCACCTTCATTGAGAATTAAAGCTGCCGTTTGGTTGAGCGGCAGAAGCGGCACAGAACGGTCGAACGGCGCCGGATTGAACACGATGCGAAGTCCTTTTTCAAGGCCGATTTCAATCGCGTCCCGAATGGCGTTCGTTTCATTTTGCAAAAGCAAAACATCACCCTGTTTGAGATCGGAAACGGCATTCTTCACGAACTCACGCGTGAGGCAGGTGTTGGTGCCCGGGTAATAAAGAATGGCATTCTCGCCTTCCGGAGAAATCTGGATGACCGTATGACCTGAAGCTTCATCGGCACGCATTTCAACATGCGCAACATTAACGCCTTCTGCTTCCAGAAAATTCTTCAGCACCTCGCCGTCACGGCCAATAATCCCGGCATGAGAACTCGCGATGCCGGCGCGGGCAAGCGCCACGCTTTGGTTGAGTCCTTTGCCGCCGACGTGAAGCGTACGGCGGTATGCCGCTACAGTTTCGCCGCCGCGCAGGAAATGCGGCACCTGATATACGTTGTCAATATTGAGTGAACCGATGTTCAAAACGTGCATGGCTGACCTCGGCGCGAACCGTATGCTCTGCTGGTGGCTGGAACGGTTCGCTCTGATTTATTTTGTTCTTTGCTTCCCTGACGGCTCGCTGGGGTCGATCTCACGACCCTTTGTACCGGCAGATCTTTTAATTTTACCGAGTTCAGCGGGCCCGTTATCAAACTTCTCAAAAAGCCCTGATCAACTGGGCGGAGACTGCCGCGCTCGGGCCCAGCTCGTTGCTGAGGAATAAAAAAAGCCGCAGCTTTCACGCTGCGGCACTGTGTTCAGTGAACTTAAGCGGCACTCGTTATTTTTGCCACAAAACCGCCCCGGCCTTGAGGTCCTCTGGAATTTCCAATCCCAGGCGCTTCATAGCCTTCACGTTGAAGGTGGGATTTTTCACGTCCTGCACGCCGATCGGCGTTTCTGCGGCGGTTCTCCGGCCCTCAAGAATATCGGCGCCGAGCTGAGCGGCCTGAAGTCCGAGCTTGTAATAATCCACCGTCATCGCCGCCGTGCAGCCGGCGGCAAGTGACCCCATATCCCCCGATACGGTGACCTGATGAGCCGGCACTGTTGTGCGCAAAACGACCGCCATGCCGGCGACCACGACGTTGTCGGTCGGGAAGACGAAGCCGTCGACTTTTTTGCTCATGGACACGACCGCTGACTGAAGGTCCGTGAGATTCGTCACCGTCGCTTCCTCGAGTTCAATGCCGCGCGCCTTCGCAGCCGCTCGCAAGAGCTCAATCTGCACGACGGAATTGATTTCACCGGCGTTATAGATGGTGCCGACCCGTTTAGCGTTCGGCACGAGCTTCATGAAGAGATCGAGCTGAGCAGCCACCGGGCCAATATTGGAAACCCCCGTCACGTTGCCGCCGGGATGCTCATTGCTTGCAATGACCTTGGCTGCGGTGTAGCTCGTCACTGCAGCCCCCACAATGGGAATGGTCTTGGTAGCGCGCGCCATAGCCTGAACCGCAGGGGTCGCAACAGCGAAAATGAGTTTGGCGTCCTTATGCACAAACCGGTCGCCAATCGTCTTGAGCGTGGACTGGTCTCCATGAGCATTCTGCAGATCAAGACTGCCGGCGAGTCCCCGCGCCTTCAAGCCGTCTGTGATGCCGCGCACGGAATCGTTGAGGGCTTCATGATCAACAAGCTGTACGACACCTATCAGAGGCGCTTCGGCGGCGGCAGAGGCTGGTCCAAAAACGGTCAATCCAGAAAGCGTCACGGCAGCAGCCGCGGCAAACAGCCGCCGGCGCAGGCCGCTCGGACATTGGGCATGAGATATTGAACCGGCATTTTGGCTGTCGGGAACGCTTTGCATGTTTTCTCCTTGGCGGCAGCTCTTGAGCGGCACTCAACAGACCCGATGAGCCGTCTCACAGCCGTCCGCGCAGTTGTATTCATTGCTGATTTCTGATTTTATCCAATCAAAACAATTGAAACTTAGGCATTTCACTTTGCAAAATAGTGGATTTGACTCAATCAGCAAATTGCTACCTTTAACTGCCTAGGCCGCTTGCCCTAATCGTTTTCCCGGGTATCTTTTTGAATTCTCGCACTTGCTAATGTTTCTCATTTGCGTTAAAGTTCATCTCAACACGGAACGAATTCCGCCAATTGATGAGCCAAGGGGTCGGCTCTGGCGGTTCCGCAGCACCGATTACGCAAAGCGGGGAAACTTTGTGGTGCTGCTTCGATAATCCGGAACTCTCCTGTCCGGTTCGTTCCTTGCTACTACGGGAGGCCGCGCGTTTCTTGGTCCGCGGCCTCCCCTTTTTTTGCCTTTTTTCTGTGAATCTGGTCTGCGCGCAGAGAAGACGCAAAACGGGACCGCCCATGAGGAAGGCAGTCCCGTTCAGTTCGTTCAAGGATCCCCGCAGGGAATGTCAGGTTCAGGCAGCAGCCTTGTGCGAAGCGTTTACAGCGTGCTTCTTGGCTGCCGCATTTTCTTCGAGCACTTCAAAGAAAGTCTTCTTTTCACCGCTGCCGCGAAGCTTCTGGAAGAAACTGGCAACCACAGCGCCGGAGACATTGTGCCAGAGCGCACCCACGGCCGACGGCAGAGCCGTCATCGGCGAAGCCGCAAAGTGCACGGTAGCGAGCGTGACGCCCAAGGCCGAATTCTGCATGCCAACTTCAAAGCAGAGCGCCTTGCATTTGGCGACATCCATTCCAAAGAGACGGCCGGCGAGGAAGCCCAGTCCCATGCCGAAAGCATTCTGCAGCGCCACCACAGCGAAAACCGTGAGCCCAGCCGAGAGGAACTGACCGCGCGTTGCGGCCACGACCGCGGCGATGATCACCACTGCTGTAGCAACAGAAACAAACGGGAGAACCACAGAGGCCTGATCAGCTTTCTTCCCGAAAAGCTTATGAACGACAACGCCGGCAGCGATCGGGAGCAGAATCACCTGTACGATCGAAAGGAACATTGCCGTCGGATTGATGGCGATCCACTGGTTGGCGAAGAAGTACATCAGGGCCGGCGTAACGAGCGGCGCAAGCAGTGTCGTGCACGAAGTGATCGTGACCGAAAGCGCGACATCGCCGCGAGCCAGGAACGTGACCAAGTTCGAAGCCGTACCCCCGGGAACACAGCCAAGGAGCATCAGACCGACAGCCAAATCCGGCGGCAGCGCAAAAGCCTTGCAGAGCGCGAAGGCTGCCAGCGGCATGATGAGGAACTGCGCGAGGATGCCGACGAAGACATCCTTGGGGCGGCGGAAGATTTCACGGAAGTCGGCCGTCGTGAGCGTGAGCCCCATGCCGAACATCATGACGCCGAGGAGAATCGCAATCCAGCTGCCAATGGGCTTGAACACGTCCGGGAAAACAAAACCCAGTATCCCCGCAATAATCACCCACAGCGCAAAGGTCTTGTTGGCGAAGCGGCTAAGCATAAGTAACGTATTCATCATTGGCAGATTGGGGCAGTGCGTTATTGGCGCTCCGCCTCCCTAAATGTTGTGGATTGCAACCAGGGTTTCATCAACTGCTCGGCGGTCCTTTCGGATCCGCCGCCTCATGGCAGGAAACATTGGAACCCGCTGCCGGGAGTTCTGGTTTTGACTCACCAACGGCGCAGGCGTCTGAAAACTTTACGAGCGTGCATGCTTTGGCGCCTACGGCATCCGCCTTAGAGCAGGATGTATTCAATTTTTTTGAATCACTTTCTGACGTTTTCCAAGCCGTATTGCCGGAAACACCTAATGCAAAAATCGTAGGTTTCGCACAGGGCCGCCATGGCGTCTGAGTGATCGGATCTCAACGCCATTGGCGCGGTGATCCTCTCGGGCTTGACCCGATCAGGCGTATCACAATTACAACGAAACCAATGAAACGCTGCCGGCCGCATGGACGATGACGTCAAAGGGCGCCGTTTTTCTTGAGCTCGCCCGTCCTTGGGCTAAAGCTTGCAGCCGCCCGAACCCATCGGCACAGAAGCCCCCCAAGACGCCTCAAAAGCACAAAGGAGACGGCGGGATCATCCGCGCCGTCTCCTCTTTGAGAACTTTATTTAGGCTAAATCCATCAAACCGCTGCGGTCTTTTCTTCACGCGCCTTAGCGATGCTTTCTTCCATCAGATCCAGAATGGACTTCTTCTCATCCGCAGCTCGCCACTTCTGGAAGAACGTAGCCACCACAGGACCCGTAATGTTGTGCCACAGCGCACCCACTGCCGAGGGCAGCGCCGTCATGGGAGAGGCTGCAAAGTGCACGCTCGCGAGCGCCACGCCCAGAGCGGAATTCTGCATGCCGACTTCAAAGCACAGGCACTTGCACTTGGAGAGATCCATTCCGAAGATCTTGCCGGCGGCAAAGCCCAAGGCCATCCCGAAGGCATTCTGCAGCGCCACCACGAGGAAAGCGGTCATGCCGGCGGACAAGATCTGGCTGCGAGTAGCGGCCACCACCGCTGCCACAATCACCACAACCGCGCCGACAGACACAATCGGAAGCACTGCAGCCACGCGTTCGACCTTAGCACCGAAGATTTTGTGCACGATCACGCCGGCGGCGATCGGAACAAGGATCACCTGAACGATCGACATAAACATTGCCGTCGGATCGATCGAGAGCCACTGACTCGCAAAGGCATACATCAAAGCCGGGGTCACGACAGGCGCAAGCAGCGTCGTGCAGGAGGTCACCGTCACAGAGAGCGCCACGTCGCCGCGGGCAAGGAAGGTAACGACATTCGACGCCGTCCCGCCGGGAACGCAGCCCAGGAGCATCAGACCGACAGCGAGGTCAGGCGGCAGATCAAACGCCTTGCAGAGCACAAAAGCCGCGAGCGGCATGATCAGGAACTGAGCGAGGATCCCGACCACCACATCCTTGGGACGACGGAAGATTTCACGAAAGTCCGCCGTCGTCAGCGTGAGCCCCATGCCGAACATAACTACGCCGAGAAGAATCGAGACATACGCACCTACCGGCTTGAAGACCTGGGGGAAAACGAAGCCGAGGGCGCCGAATACGACAACCCAAAGGGCAAACGTTTTGTTCATGAAGCGGCTGATCATCAGGAAGGTGTTCATCATGTCTCTCACAGCGGCACGTTATTGGCGTGCCGATCCTCGGGGTGTTGTGCGGTTGCTAAACCAGGTTTTCATTTCGGGAGCAGTGCGCTCTTTCAAACGCAAGCCTCAATTGATGAAGTGGACTGGGAACCGACGGCATCTGAAACAAAAGCTTTGTTCTCGCTGTCGGTGTTTGCAAAATTTACCGCAGAGCAATGATTCGCGCATGCAGATTTCTACTTTTTACTGCACAGTTTCCTTATATATGCACGACTTCATGATTATTTCCAACAGATATCGATAAAACTGCTTAGTGCAGTAAATTGAATATCGCTAAAAATTTCGGGTTTCCACGTCCGCCCTTTGATCTACTCCTTAGGGGGATCTGGATTGACTGGAATCAATCCTTACGTATCTTGTCAGGATTATTTTTCCATCCGCTATTGCGAATTGTTCTCAATCAGCGCATACTTCATCTTAAGCAAGGCGCTGAGATCGCAGCAGGGAACCAGGGGTCGGTTCCGCGGTCCAGCCGCTCCGGAGAACGCAAAGTTCTCCCTTAATGGAGCAGCAGCGCCTTGGGGTCTCCTGTAGGAGGCGATTCGAAATGAATCGCCTCCTCTTTTTTTATTCAATGCCGCACATGGAGCAGCAAGGCCTTATAAAAAAACCGCCTCGGCCTTGCGGCCGGGCGGTTTAGGGGTTCCGGAGCTGCGTTTGCGGAGAGCTCCTTATTCGGGCGAAAGCTCGACGCTTTCGAGAATCTCCGGTCCAGTGAGTTTGCGCTCGCGCTTTTTCCAAGGTTTGTATTCACAGTGGAGCAGCTCATGAGCCCGTTCGCTGCCGGGACTCCCCAGATACTCCTGATACAACCGAATCACTTCGGGGTTCTCGTAGGACGCGCGGATCTTCTTGACCTTGTCGATCGCATAAATCCCCTGCTGACGCTTGGCCGTATTGCGGCCCCATACACCGCGGGTTGTGCCGCCGCCGCCCACACAGCCGCCCGGACAAGCCATTACTTCAACAAAGTGGTATGGGCACGTTCCGTTGCGGACCATTTCAATGACCTTGGCAATATTGGCACATTCGTGAACCACTGCAATGCGAATGTCGCCGAGGTCGCCGAGACGAACCGTCGCTTCTTTGATGAATTCCATGCCGCGCACCGGCGTGAGCGGCGGCATTGGACGCGGATCCTGATTCTTGACCGCCGACATCGTGCGTACCGCCGCCTCCATCACGCCGCCGGTTGAGCCAAAGAGCTGGCCCGCTCCCGAAGAGAGCGACATCATGGGGGAATCAAACGGCATATCGGGGAGATCGGCCAGATTAAGGCCGGAGCGCTTAATCAATCTGGCAAACTCGCGGATGGTCAGCACGACGTCAACGTCGCAGGAGCCGTCTGCGCGTTTGAGCGTATCTCGATTGGCCTCGCCTTTTTTAGCGGTGCAAGGCATGATCGAAATGACCCGCATATCCCTCTTCTCGATGCCTGCATGTTCAACCAGCCAAGTCTTGGCCAAAGCCCCGAAAATCGCCTGCGGCGAACGTGTGCTCGACACGTGCGGAATCATGTCGGGAGCAATCTTCTCGACATAATTGACCCAGCCCGGACAGCAGGACGTGAAGTAAGTGAAGGGCTTGGAATGGAGTGTTCCGGCCTTTTTGGCACGCTCGAAGTTGGCGAGCATCTCGGTGCCTTCTTCCATGATTGTCACGTCGGCCGACCAATTGGTATCCATCACGTAGTCTGCGCCCATGCGCTTCAAAGCACTGACGATCTTGCCCTGCACATCCATGCCGGGAGGCAAGCCGAACTCTTCGGAAAGCGCCACTCGCAAAGCAGGGGCAAACTGAAAGACCGTGGTGATTGAATCGTCGTCGAGCATGTCGAAGACATCGCACCCTTGATCGCGCACGCTGATCGCCCCCGTCGGGCAAACGAGCGAGCACTGCCCGCATTCAATGCATCGATCGGATGACCCCCAATTGACGGCGCCGGTAAAGCCGATTTCGGCTTTGGTGCCCGTTCCGGTGAGGCAGAGCGCCGAAACACCCTGCACTTGCCTGCAGACCTCAATGCAGCGCAGGCAGCGAATGCACTTTCCGCCGTCAAAACGCATTGCGGGTGCGGACATATCGAGCTTGCGAATCGGCTTATACCGCCCGGAAAGTCCCAGACGGTCCGCACCGGTCCAAAGTGCGGCATCCTGCAGTCCGCACTTGCCGTGGCGCTTGCATGACGAGCAGTTTTCGTCATGATCCGCCATCAGCAGCTCAACCTGCATTTTCTGGCGGCGGCGGACTTCCGCCGTACGCGTGCGGATGCGCATGCCGGGCTCAATCTTGGTTTCACAGGACGTTACGATCTCACGACCGCCCTGAGGAAGCTCTACCTCCACCAAACAGACTCGGCAGGTGCCGGGGCGGTGATTGAGCGCGGCTAATTCGCACAGCGTCGGAATGAAAATACCCGCACGGCGCGCAGCTTCCAAAATCGTGTCGTTGGGTTCAAACGCGACCGTCTGGCCGTTGATAAAGGCGCGGCGGCTGAGGTCCGGCATTTCGTTTTTGTCGGGATAAGCCATTGTCGGAGTCTCCTCGGAATCCTGTTCAACCGTTAGAAAGTCGCCGCATTGGGGGCGGTAGGTTCGTGTTCAACCACTGGATTGCGGGTTGTAACGGCGATGAGACGCATGCATCGCATACAGCGCTGAGACTCCTGACGAGCCTCCTCAATCGTCATAGCGCCTTCGACTTCTTCCCAATTGGCACTGCGCGCTTCAGGATCCAAAAACTTCGACGTATAGCGCGCTTCAATCGGCAGCGGTCTCGTCGGTCTGCAGGCACCGACCAATTTGGCCTTGGCAATGATTTGTGAGAGCCGTGTTCTCGGAAAGAACGCAGGTTCTCTGGTTTTGAGATATTGGTCAATCGACTTTGCTGCCGCCTCACCCTGCGCCATCGCAAGAATAAGCGTCTTGGGGCCCGTGGCGGCGTCGCCGCCCGCGAACACGCCTTCACGCGTTGTGGTGAAGTTTTCCTTCGTTTCGATAGTGCCCCAGCGAGTCAGTGCAATGCCGTCCTCGGGGGTGAACACCGTCGGATCCATCTTCTGACCGATGGCTGCAATAACGTACGAACAAGGGATGATGAACTCGCTCCCAGGGAGCGGCTTCACTGCTCGGCGGCCGGACGCGTCGGGTTCTGTCTGATGCATCCGTACGAGTTCAATGCCGACAACGCGGCCGTTCTCAACCAGAATGCGCTTGGGTGCCGAGAGGAACTCAAATCGAATGCCTTCGGCCCGGGCAGCGTGAATTTCTTCAGGATCGGCCGGCGCAGATGCTTCAATTCGACGATACGCAACCGTAACTTGACAGCCGGGCTTGACGATGCGCCGCGCGGTGCGGCAGCAGTCCATTGCCACATTGCCGCAGCCAATCACGACGACATCTCCCTCTAAGGGCTTCGGACCTTCCGGTGTTCCTTGACTATGCTCGACCTCGAGCAGAAAATCGAGCCCGCGCAGGTACCCTTGAGCGTTCTGATCCTCATCGGGAAGCCCCAGAAACTGACCGCGTGCGCAGCCGATGCCGAGAAACACGGCGTCATAGCCCTGAGCGAACAAGTCATTCAAATGGAAATCGCGGCCGAGTTTTTCACCATAGCGATAATGGCCGCCCAACGTCTTCACAATATCCGTTTCACCGGCCAGCTCTGCCCGCGGGAGGCGGTATGAGGGAATGCCCCAGCGAGCCATGCCGCCCGCTTCCTGCTCCATTTCAAACACATCTACCGGCCGACCCAGGCGCAGAAGATGATAAGCACAGACAATGCCGGCAGGCCCCGCACCGATTACGGCAATGCGCTGATTGGGATCAACCCCCGGCGCTGGGTGCTTGAGCATGGCATCGTCAAAAAGTTCCGCGGAGCCCACGCCGAGCTCATCAGCGGCGTGACGCTTCAGATCGCGAATGGCAATCGGCTGCTCATTGAATCGGCGGGCGCAGGCGGCTTCACAAGGGCGCACACACACGCGGCCGCACGTTCCGACCAAGGGATACCGTTTGAGAAGCACCCCTTCGGCCATCTCCGGCCGACCGTCACGAATGTAATCGATGTAGCGCGGCACATTGACATGCGCCGGGCAGGCTTCAATGCAGGGAGCGGTCGCCGTGCTCACATACTGCTTGGCGTCTTTAAGTCCCTGGAGTCCCGCTACCGGTTCCGTCGTTTCAAGCTCAGTTCGGAAGTTTTCGATCGCTCCCAGAATCGGCTCGGCTGACTGCAGCCCAATGCCGCAGAGACTCGACACCTTCATATGACGGGCAGTTTCAGCGATTTCGTCCCAGTCTACGGTGCTGCCGCGCCCTTCAACGGCATTTTTCAGTGCCTCAGCAATCAGCACTGTTCCCATGCGGCAGGGCGTACAGCGCCCGCAGGAAAAGCTGCGTGCATCTTCGTAATAGGCATAAAGAATAACGGTCAGGTGCGGAGCGTTCTCAAAGACGAGAAAACCCTGCGGACCGATCACGCTGGTTAACGGATTGCCTTGATTAAAGGCGGCGGCCTCCTCAAGCGGGAAACCGACAGGCAGGTCGCAGGAATCTACGGCCGAACGATTGTCGAGCCGGCGTCCTTGCCAGTGCCCGTAGCTGAATGCGGCTTGCATTGTTGTTGCGCTCTCTTTTTTGTTTCGGGCATGGATAGTCTTGCGGGCGACATCCTTTGGTCCATGCCGCCCGCCGAGGGGTCCTCCAGCCCACCCCACACCGGACGGCTTCTTTGGCCGTTCCGTTCATGTCATGGGGTTCTCCTTACTGGTTCCCATTGATTCTAGCGTTCCCCCTAAGAGATAGGGTTCTCACCGATCGAATTAGTCCAAAGATAGATCAAAAGCTATAACGACGGTTACATTAATGTATTCAATTATTTTTAAAAGTCAGAGAAAATTTCCGTTTTCGGCTGTCTGCATTCAGCTGGTGTAAACCGATTCGGAAATGCTCTTTTTAAACGAAAAACTGCCAAATCGTCTCGGACAATCAATTTACTGCCTATTTCTATCAATGGAGGGAAGAACGCTCGACAGACAGAGAAAATTGCCTGAAACTACTTTATGCAGGCTTCGAAGAAACGTTTTCGGCTGAAAAAATAACCTATTTTTCTCGATGCGCTGCATCACCTCCGTCAACACGGATTCAACTGACGACATAGGAAAATTTACAAATGACCACGATTCAAAACATGTTGGCAGACATGCGTCGGGAGTTGATGTCGACCAATCCACCTTTGGGCGTCAGCACGACCCCGGCAGAAGGATTCCGCACCCATCGTTTTGAATCCGAAGTGCCGCTTTCCTGTTCCACGGGCGCTATCGCTGTATCGTTCATCCTCTCGGGCGTCAAGACCGTAACGGTCGGAGGCCGCTTTATTTCCTACGGTGCCGGGGAAGGACTGCTTTCCGGCGCCGCGCTGCCAAGTACTTTTCGAGCGATGCACGCGAGCCCCGAGGAACCTTTCTTATCGGTTTCTTTGGCGCTTGACCGCGCTACGCTGATCGAACTGGCCGAACACCTGCCGCAAACCGACCAGAAAGAGAACGCGGAGCTGCCGCCCGAAGCCATCTTTGTGTTTGAGCCGACTGAAGACTTGCTCTTTGACTTTGAGCGGCTCATCAAGCTGCTCAAAACGCCGGAGCTTGCACCGCTGCGAGCCCCCTGCATTATTCGCGACATTCACAGCCTTCTGCTGGCCGGCCCTACTGCAGCGCGGCTCTTGCCGCTTCTGCGTGAAAGCGCCCCGGCGAACACCGTCATTCGTGCCATTGGGTGGCTGCGGCGCAATTTCGATAAACCCATCTCCATCGAAGCTCTGGCGAAGCTTCACGGCATGTCGACGTCGAATTTTCATCGCCAATTCAAAGCAGTTGCCGGGATGAGCCCGCTGCAGTTCCAAAAGCAGATTCGTTTGTGCGAAGCACAGCATTTGATGCTTGCTGAACGCGCACAAGTCTCTGCCGCAGCTTATGCCGTAGGCTACGAAAGCCCGACTCAGTTCGTGCGAGACTATAAGCGCCTCTTTGGCGATTCACCGCTTCGCGACGTCCGCAAGCGTCGAGACTTTGGCCGCACGGCTGAAAGCATTAAGCTTGTCGGCGTCGAACATGGTACCCGCACCGCGGCATAAGCTTCTCATATGCCCCATCTCACCACTTCCTAACGTTTTAGGCCGCACATGCTTGACTCCGCAGTACGCTTCGATCTTGACCGCGAGCGCCGCATCGGGCTCCCTGAAGCTGTCTTTTGCGCAGGCAAACCCTTTGACACGCTTGCGGGTCTTTTCGCACGGTTTGCCATCCGAAATGCGCCGCCCGTTCTTTTCACGCGTCTGGATGCTGAGGTCTTTGCGAAGATTGATCCGGATACGGCAGGGAAATACAACTTCGACCCGCTTTCACGCACTGCCTGGAACGCCGTGCGCCCTCGCCGGCCCGGCGTCTGCGCTGTGGTCTCTGCGGGGAGCGCCGATGCCCCCGTCGTCATGGAGGCGGCTCGAACGCTTGAATATCTCGGCTACGAAGTCAAGCCTTTCATCGACTGCGGCGTGGCCGGCCTCTGGCGCATTGAAGCCGCACTCCCTGAAATCAACGCCTGCGATGCAGTCATCTGCGCTGCCGGCCTTGACGCTGCGCTCGCCTCTGTGCTGGGCGGCCTCACCATGCGCCCGCTCTTTGCTGTGCCGACTTCTATCGGCTACGGCATCGCTCAGGGCGGCGAAACCGCACTGCGGAGCATGCTCGCATCCTGCGCGCCCGGCGTAGCCGTACTGAACATCGACAACGGCTACGGCGCAGCATGCGCGGCCGCCAGAGTCCTGGCGGCTCTTTATCCGCAGGCGCTGTCCGAAACCGCCGGCTGACCCTTTCTTTTTGTTCCGCTATGGACACCACTATGCCCGACAGCATTCTCGCCATCCGCATTCATGCGGGCTTTAACGCATCGTCCTTCACGGCAGGACTTCTGGCACTGACCGAACAAACCTCCGGCACTGCCGGCGCCTATCTGCGCAGCCTGTTTCCAGGCCTAGACATCGGACTGGAACTCAAACCCGCCTGGGTGCGCGGCATCAGCGGGTGGACGGTGAAGTTCCTCACGCCTGCCGAAACCGGTCACGGTCACCGTCATCCTGAAGATATCGAAGCCATTTACGCCGCGAGCCGTCTCTCCGCGGGCGCTCGGCAGCGTGCCCGAGCTGTTTGGCACGAACTCGTGCGCGCCGAAGCTCGAGTGCACGGCACTTCGGAAAATGAAGTTCACTTCCATGAAGTCGGCCGCTTAAGCAATATTCTTGCTGTCGGTCTCTGCGCACAATTTCTCGAGACGCTCGAGCTCGAGAGAATTGCTGCAAGCCCCATTCCTGTGAGCGACGGCGAGGTGATCTGTGCCCACGGCACCGTGCCTTACCCGGCGCCTGCAATGTTTGCCATGATGCCGGGCGTTGCGGTGCGGCCTTCGTCAGGCATTGGGGAGCTTGTGACGCCCACCGGGCTTGCCATGCTTAAAGGTTTTGGCGCCCATTTCGGTTCTTGGCCTGAAATGCAGATTTCTTCCGCAGTCAATGTATTCGTGCCCGGCTGCACTTTTGACAATGTGCCAAACGGAACCCGATTCCTGTTAGGCCGGCCGCTCCCGCAGCCCGCGGAATAATCTTTCAGTAACAGATATAACGAAGGCGCAGAAAGCGTAATGCCTCTGCGCCTTTTGTCTGGCTGTTATTCGGGTCGAAAGAAAGATATCAGCCTTTGAGCAGAATGTTGACGCGTTCACGCATCGTCTCTGCATCCACCGGACCGCGGTGCTGCCAAATCGGCTCTCCGGATGCATCGTAGAAGATCTGTGCGGGCATTTCTTCGATCAGATAATCGTTTTCAATGCCGTTCCATTCATCAATGTTGATGACGATAAAGGCCGCGCGGTCGCCGTATTCCTTCTGCATTTCTTCCATCAGCTTGGCCATTTCCGGGCAGCTCGCGCACCAGGGCGCTCCGAAATCAACAACCGTTACCTTGCCTTTCACCGGGAAAGGAAGATCCTTGTCCTTATCTTTCTTCTTTGGTGCCGGTGCGTCTGCCGCAGCTTCAGCCGCAAGCAGCGATGCGCCCGGAAGCGCAGCAAAAGCCGCAAGTGCAGCCCCCTTTCCGATTAAATTGCGTCTCTGCATGACATGGATCTCCAGATGGTTATTTAAATATTAGCGGTTTGATTTGGGATCAACGCTTTGCACCGCTTCTTCTCGAAGCTTGAGCTCGCCGTCGACCATATCGTAAATCGCATTGGACGCCCCAATCCCTAAGGTATCGTGCGTCACGAGCAAAACGCCGGCGCCCGCTTGGCGGGCCTGAATCAACATCCCCATCACAACCTCAGCGCTTTCGCGGTCCAGATTGGAAGTGGGTTCATCAGCCACAATCAGCTCGGGCGAATTCATGAGCGCTCTGGCAAACGCCGCTCGACGAAGCTCTCCGCCGGAAAGCGCTCGAGGATACTGTCCGCCCAGATCAGCAAGACCCACGGCAGTAAGGAGCTCTTCAGCGCGGCCTGCGGGTTCAGTCCCCCGACGATTGGCCAAATGCCACGGCAGACGAATGTTGTCCAGAATGGTGAGTGTCGGCACAAGTCCTGCATGCTGCGGAACATAGCCGATGTGCGCATTGCGAAGCGCGGAAATCTGTTCGTCCGACATTCCCGAGAGGGCCCTGCCGTTAAAAGCGACCTCGCCCTCTGTCGGCATGCATAAACCCAAAAGGAGGGTCAGCAGCGTCGTTTTGCCCGATCCCGAGCGTCCCAGAACGGTGACGAAATCTCCTGCGCCGACCGACAGATCCGCGTGGCGCAGCGCCCAGAAAGGTCGTCCGGCGCGTTCATATCGGCGTCCGAGCTGTTTGGCAGAAAGCTTCATGGCGTCAATCCTCGCGCAAAGTCGTGAAGATGTCGCTGCGGCCAATCCGCCAGGCAGTCGGCAGCGACGCCAACGGCACCGTAAGAATGCCCGCCGCTACGCTCGCGGTCAGCGCCCGCAGCCAGCTGCCGGTCTCCGGAGCAAGATAAGGCAGCCCGATCGCATGAGCGATGACCGTCGAAAAATTCGATACCACCAACGCTGCCAGACCAATGCCGACGGCGGATCCCAGCATTGAAATAATGAAGGCTTCCGCGAGCACAATGCCGACCACTTTGCCGCGGGAGGCACCCAGGGCCCGCAATGTCGCAAACTCCCGCTGACGCTCGCTGAAGGCAAAGAAATAGACAATCAGCATGATGATGGCCGCAGCCGCCCAAAATCCGCCGGCAGCGGTGTACATAACGCTCACAACCTTCTGGAGTTTCGCAGACGTATCACTCATCATGTTCGAGGCAAACACGAAATTGACATTCGCTTTCAGCCCGAGTTGATCGAGCAGTTCATCAGAAACCGTAATCGGATCAACGCCGGGATTCACCCGCACAAGAATGGCCGAGAGGCTCTGAGCCATTTCGTCTGCTCTGTCCGGCGAGGCTGCCCTGCCGGCCCGGCGAGCCGCATCCAGCGTCATGAAGATTGACGAATCAAATCCCATGCCTGTCGGCGCAAGACGGCCGACAATGCGGTACTCCTGATCAAAAAACTTCAGGGTGCTGCCGATTTCACCATAGATGTAATCACCGACAATGACGTCATTGCCCGAGAGCGGCTTATCCGCAGCATGTTTTAGCCATGGCGCGATTACGAAGTCAGTGGCTTCGTCAATGCCGATCAGCTGCACCTTGACCGAACAGCACTGCGCGTCTAAAGACGAAATGAAGAGCTGCCCCGAAGCCTTGGCCACCCCGGGAAGTTTCTGCACGACATCCAGAAGCTTTCCGTCCAGATAGAACGTTGAAGGCTCAGCACGCAGAATCACGCTTTGGATCTTCTTGCCCTGTCCCTGTGGGACGACTAACACGTCAGCCCCCATTCGGGCAGCGAGCGAACTGATGCCGGCTTCCAGATTGGCCGTTACCATCGCGCTCGAAAAGAGCAGAAACGTAAAAACCGCGGCGATCAGTCCGAGCAAAAGCGAACGAAGCGGCCGCTGCGTAACGTTCGCGGCGGCGATGGTGAACGTCGTGAGCGGCTTATATTCACCTGCCGCTTTTGCAGGTTGACCTGCAACGTTCTGTGAAGGCTGAGGATTCGTCATGCTCTCTAAATCTTTCCTTCTGTGCTTGGCCGGCAGAGCCGGCCAATTCCGAGAAGGCAGCATCCTGTTTATTTTTGGTGAATAACCGCTTCAGCGGCTGGCCAATCTGCGGATCTCAATCAGCGCAATGACTGCGATGACTGCTGCGGCAACAATCAGCACCGGCTGAGTGATGCTGTGGCAGTGCATCATCGGACTCGGGCACGGCCCAATCAGCGGACCCGCAACGCCGGCAATCAGAATTGCATTTAAGAAGACCCCGACAGCCATGCCGAATCCCGCACCGGCCGATCGAGAGAACATCATGGCAAGACCGAGAAATGCAACAACCGCCGATGCGCCGCCTGCTGCTCTAGTCATCCAATAGCAGACGCTCGGACCGTTGTGCCAGCAATGCGGCAAGAGCCCCGTAAAAAGCGCGGCGGCCAAAGCCAGCCCGATGACGAAAAATAACCCGCCGGAAATCAGCGCGGGATGGTTGGAATTCATTGTTTAATCTCCGCTAAGACGAAATGCTGCATGCACACCTTGGTGTGCATCAAACAGCAAGCATTCTGCTCTTTGCCGCAATGGGTGAGCAATGCTTCAGTCCTTGCGCTGCAAAAGCACAGGTGCTTTGCTTTCGTACGGCTTCCAAGAAGTGCCTTCAAAGGGATAGCCGTTGGAGACCCACCCCTGAATGCCGTCAGGCATGACGTACACATTCTCGTAGCCGGCGTTAATAGCCTCCAGTGCTGCTTCAAACGAGACGGTGCACATACGGTTGATGCAGTAAAGAATCACAAAGGAATTCTTTTTGTCTTTCGGCAGCAAATTCATCCAATCGGCCTTGTTGGCATGAATGGATCCCTTCAAATGGCTCTTTTCATAAATGTCTTCCGGATTGCAGTCGTAGACATAGACGTCAGGCTGTCCGAGCACCTTCGAAACCTTGTTGAGCGAGAGCGGAATCGGCTGGCGCATCTGCTGCACGGTCATTTTGGAGCCGTCAGCGGCATCGGCGGCATAAGCCGGAGAACCGGTCGAGATCATCAGGGCCGCGGCAAGAGCCGTGCTGATCGCGGCAAAGGACTTCTTCTGCATTTTTCTTCCTTCGTGAAGGGTCTGCTGATGCATTGCTTTTTTGGGTTCGGCAATGCATAGGGATTTATGGCGAACCCTAACAGGAAAAGATTAAGCAATTGTTATGGCAATACTTGAAATATCCTTATAAATCAAAGTAAAAAACACGAAAAGCTCGGCAGTCGAAACTGTCGAGCTTTTCTATCCTGCTCCTAGAGGACTCTTTGCAGAGCCCTCTTCGGGAAAGATCACTCAGGAAGGATTACTTCTTGGCGGTCTTGTTCGCGGCATTCAGGATGGCGAGAGCCTGCGTGGTGTACGTCGTGGCTTCGTCAACGAGCTGCTTGGCAAACTTCGGAGCGTGGACACCCCAGGAGCCGTCGTCCTTGATCTTGGCGGCGTTCAGGCGGGCTTCTTCAGCATAGAGCTGAACCTGCGCGCGGTCGGCCGTCGAGAGGTTCGTGACCTTCAGCAGATCCTGGATGTTGGCCATGTCGGCGATGACCTTGGCATAGCCTTCCTTGACGGGGGTCTGCCAGGCGATGACCTTGTTGTAGATGGTCTTCTGATCCTTGAAGCGCATCATTTCCGGGAACTTCGACTGGATCGGGCTGTGGCAGCCCATCGCGTCGACGACGTGCTTATCCTGGTAAGCCGTACGGCCGCAGGTCCACATCAAGTCGAGGTACGGACGGCCTTCGTCCTTGGTCAGGTGCCAGCCCTTCGGCGACACGAGCTTGCGGTCAGCGCCTTCAGGCGGGTTGATGGACTTCTTTTCCGGATCAACGAGAATGCGCCAGATGTGGGACGCACGGACGTTGTCGAAGCCGGCCATGTCAGGACGCTGGATCGCGGCGAAGTTTTCGCAGGAACCCATCTTCGGCATATGGCAGGATTCGCAGCTGTTGCGGCTGTGCGTACCGCCCTGCGAGAAGAAGTAGGCGGCCGTGGTGTGGCAGTCCTGGCAGTTCTTCTTCAGGTTCGGAACCGTGTACTGGCTGGTCCAGTCGTTGGACGTAACTTCGTGCGGGTCATGGCAAGTCGTGCAGCGCATGCCCTTCTGATAGTGCTTCGTGTAGTGCGACTGCGAACCTTCGGTACCGCAAGCCGGGCAGAAGCTCTTGAAGTAAGACGTGAACGGAGCCTTGGGATTGGCCTTAGCGTCTTCACGGTTGTAGACGAAACGCTGGTGGCAGCGTTCGCAGTCGGACGGCATGCCGGCACCGCGGGCGCCGTACAGGTGAGCACCTGCGCCGTGGCATTCTTCGCAGCTCACGCCCTTAGCGATCGTGTGCGCACGAAGCTTTTCGCCGTCGCCGAGGGCGGCAAAGAGTTCATCCTGGCTCTTGAAGTCGAACTTCCAGGTGTGGCAGATTTCGCAGTAGGACGAACCCGGCTGGAACATGGCCTGCTTACGGTTCGAAGCACCGTAGGAGTTCATACCCCAGACCTTGGAGCTCTGAGCACCGAAGTCTTCGAGCTTGGTCGGGAAGGTCGGATCCCATGCGTTGATCTTCTTGGCAACTTCAGGGGTGATGTGTTCGGCCCAGTTGCGGGAGAACTGGTTGCCGCCAGCAACGATCTTACCGGTAGCCTGGGAGAGGTTGCCGCCGTCTTCGATGTGGTAGGTACCACGGACGAGCCACTTATCGACGAAGCCGTACTTCGTACGCGGCGTGCCCATCAGGACGTAGACGTCCTCGACATTGATGCCTTCAGGAAGGACGGAAGCCTTCGAGCCGTAAAGCGGACGCTTCAGGTCGCCCTGAACCACGGCTTCGGTCATTTCTTCCGGGAAGCGAACGATCTTGTTGTGACGCGAACGTTCCCACTTTTCATACTGAGAGGGGTGGCATTCGCCGCACTTCTTCGGGCCGACGAAATTGTTCGGCAGATCGAGGAAGGATTCGTACGGGAGGCGGTACGTCACAGCGGTCGTACGACCGGTGTCTTCACGGTACTTGTCGCCGCCGCCGAAATTCACCCATTCTTCTTCACGATCGGACATCGTGAACTTACCGACAACGCGGCCTTCCTTCAAATACTTGAAGTAGGGGTGATTGGCCTTCAAGTAGTCCCAGAAAGCCTTATCTTGAGAGACATAGCCTTCAAGCGTACGCGGGAGAACTTCTTTGGCGGAGGTCTGGGCCGCCGGGGTTTCAGCTGCCATGGCTGACGAAGCGACGAGCGCTGCCGACATACAGGCGGCGAGAGACAGAAGCTTGTGCTGCTTGGTCATATCTAGCTCCTTTCGGGTCTCTATATATATAGATGTTGTTAAATAGCTCAGATCTTTCGATCGGCTTCTTTGAGGTCAATGCGCATCCCTCACGGGCGGCGCAACATCAATTTACTCCCTTAACTTCTTCTTAAGACTCAAAACCTTTTGGGGAGTGTTCTCAACCTTCTGAATAGTCAAAAATACTCAGAATTAGGTACTCTTCAGGATGTCTTAATGGATCATTTCGATATATTTCAAATGTTTGCTCGACTTTCGTCATTTCCGAACGATGCAGGCTGTTATATCGAACATAAATACCTCTCTAGAGATATTTTGTCACCCTTTTTAGGTTGACACGATATGCGATTCCGATTTTCGGAACGTATAGTTTTGTTTATCGATTTTTACTATCGAATTCCCATATGACAATATCAAATCTGATAATTGTCTTTTTTGATTGGTACTGAGAATTGTTCTCATTTAACTATAGGATAAACCTAGGTATTTAGGGAAATTACCGACCCTGAATTTAGAAATATTTTATGGATAATTAGTTGCCGATAGCTACGTTTTGCCTAACGACTTCGATCTGAACGTTCATTTTTTTTCGTACATTCTGAGTACCGCCAAACCTTATTTGAGAGCGTCTTTCAAAGCGCTTCAGAGACGCGCTGCAACCGCCCGTACGGATGACAGCCCTTGGATGAAAAAAAGGCTCAAACGTCTTTAGTCAACGCTTGAGCCTCGAAATTGCAGTCAGCCTCGCAGCTGCCGCGGGCTTGTCCGTACTTTGATTCTCTGTCTGCTGAAGATGCCCTCATTGACAGAGTATGTGAGCGCCTAGATACCGCTCACGTTCGTATTGTTAGGATCCATCGTTGCCGTGCGCGTTTTGGGCTTGGCATTCTCAATGCGGAAATCGGCGGCCCCTCTCGCTGAAGCCAGTTCTCCTTCCTTATAAACCGTCATCTTCGGCGGAAGTCCGTCCTCGGCAAGGTCAGGTTCATTGCCGCCGGCGATCCTCGGGAGCACCAGCGTAAAGCGCAGCCCCTGCGCTCCTGCCCGTTCGACCGTACAGCGTCCGGCGTGCCGCTCGGCAATGCTTGCAATAATGGAGAGTCCCAGCCCCATTCCGTCAGCGCCTTTAGTGGTTTGCAGAGGCTTGAAAAGATTGTCAAAGGCCTCATCGGTAATGTAGGGACCGTTGTCCTCCACAGAAAGCGCCCAAGTTTTTTCGTCAATGGGCGTAAGCGAAACGATGATCTTCGGGTGTTCAACGCCGGAAATGGCGTCTGCTGCGTTTTTCATGAGATTCAAGACCGCGAGTTCAATTTCCCACGCGTCCACCTCTGCCATAGAGTGCTTGTTCACGCGCACGATCACTTCCGCAGCGGTCTGCCGCGCACGACGGAAGTTGGTGATGGCATTCCCGATGACGCCGTACAAGTCCACAATGGTTCGCGGCGGATAGTCGTGTTTGGCGTAGGCTCGGACTCGGTTGACAATCTGATTGGCGCGCTCGGCCTGATCCAGAATTTCCCCAAGTGCCCAGCCAAACGCTTTCTCGTCGTAATTACCCTTCTGTACGCGGCGATTCAGACTGCCGGCGAAATTGACAATAGCCGCAAGCGGCTGCTTGAGCTCATGCGCAATGATCGTGGACATCTGTCCGACAATGCCGGTACGTTCAAGGTTGGCAATATGCTGACGCGACTGTACGGCTTCGGCCTCGATCATTTCACGCTCTTCCAGAGCCCTTCGCAGCTGCGCAGTCTTGCGCTTAACTAATACCGACAAACTGACGGCATACGAAATGATGATGAAGGCCGCCAAGAGCGCAAAGGCAATGAACTCAGCATTTTCACGCAGGAAACGGTTGAGATTCCATGACCCGAGGTTTTCGTACGGACCGCGCTTCAATTCGTAAAACAAATCGTAAATCGTACGGTTGACGGCCGGAAGCGCCCACTCCCCGCCGTAGCGCTGGCTAGCCGCGGCATAAAGCACCGTGCTGACAGCCTTTTTCCAAGCAGGATCAAGCGTACGCAGCACGCCCACCGTGATGGACGGATAGGTAATCGTCGAGTGGGTGCAGGAAAGCGTGTCGTCCCTTTGCGGAGAAAAGATTGAAAGGTCATGCGTGATGCCGACCTTTCCGCGGTTTTCGAGCTTTTCAAGTTCGCACGCCGGAAGAATGCCTACCGTCTGCGTTCCTGAAAGCACGGCATGAAGCACTGAGGCAGAGGACCACCCGTAAAAGGTTGTTCGATCTTCTATGTCGGTGCGAGAAATACCGTGCTGAAAGAGTTTCACTACCGCCGCGTCCCAGCCAGCCAAGGAGTCGCGGCTGGTGGCGGCAAACGTCGTGCTGGGATTGGCCAAAGCACTGAACGCTGTCGACTCACGTCCGCGGCGCGTAAAAATGACCGCGGCCTGCGCATCTTCGGCACGAATCGCCGCATTAGGCAGAAAACTTGCGGAGGCCTCGTAATATCCAGTCGACTGCGCCAGCGCGAATTCATCCGCATCGGCAAGGATGAAGTCGAGCTGACGGCTCTTGACGCCAAGTTCGAGCTGCCGATTGTCAAACCAGAGAATTTCTAGATTCGCCTCGCCCAGAACGTACTTGAGTTCTTCGAGCGTAAATCGCAGCCACTGCGCTCGAGACGACAAGCCTAAGGAAGCCTGCACGCCGATCTTCAAAGGACGCGGGAAATTGGTTGTCACCGGCACCGCATAAAGATCGCTTTTATTAAAAGGCGCCGACTGTACCATTGTCGGCACAGGAAGCGAGCGCAAAACGGGCTTTACAGCCTGAGCAACATCCCCAGAAGGCGTGCCGGTAGCCGCTCCCATGCCAATGAAGGACGAAGCCGCGCGCGGCGGTTCCGGCGGCAGGTCGGGATAGTCGGCCAAGGCTGAAAGCGGAACAGTCAGCGCGAGGACGGCGGCGGCCGAAAAAAAAGGGAACCGGCGAATCTTCGTCATGATGCGCAAAAATGATGAAATGAAAGAGAGGAGCATCACACTCTCGCAAAGCGTTTGAGTGCGCCATAAGCTTCCAACGTATATTAGCCTTGCCTCGCAGGCGGTTTAGTAGGCGAGGTCTCCTAAAGCAATACTGCCGCCTCAACCCTCCCCATTTTTCCTTGTCGGTTATGGCCTCACTTCCATCCCTTCCTGAACGCACGCTTTCTCCCGACGACCGTCTCGCGCGGCTGCTGCCGCCCGCAGTTGCCTTGCCGATGGCGGCCGCGGGCATTGAAACTGTCGAGGATCTCTACGAATGCGCTGCAGCACTTGGAAATACCTGGTTTCGCCGAATTGAAGGGCTTGATGCCGCTCTGGCCGGGGAACTCATGATGTGGCTGGCACGCTGGGGCAAATCCGTCGGTGAAGTGACGCCGCGCTTCTTTCCGCCCGGTTCGCTCCCGGCGGTGCGCACATCGGCCAGCCGGCGTCAGACCGATGCTTCACGCGGGCTCTCTGCGCCGGGCGACCCGCGTATTCGCCCGATTGAACAAATTGAACTCCCCGAGCCGCTCTCGGGCAAAAAGGGACTCAACCGGGCGCCGGCCACGGCTTGTGCGCTCTCTGCCCGCGATGACCTGGAAGCCATCCGTACTTGGCTTAACGCTCGAGCCGGGAATCCCAATACGCATGCGAGCTATCGAAAGGAAGCTGAACGTTTTCTGCTCTGGAGTCTGGTCGAAAAAGAAACGGCGCTCTCGGACATCCGCGCCGATGAAGCTTCTCAGTACTTGCGCTGGCTCGAAGATCTCGGGCGAACCGATGACAAGACCTTCAGCCGAAAATGGCGGATTCCGCAGGCATTCTGGATCGGCGAAAAAAATGCCGAACGATCATCCGCAGCCTGGCGGCCCTACAATGGCCCGCTTTCGCCGGCAAGCCGCCGAAACGCCATTGTCGTCGTGCGCCAGCTCTTTAATTTTCTGAAGCGCACGGGCTACCTCATCTTCAATCCCTTCGACCAGGTGAGCCCCAAGGTACCGCTTCTGAAGGGCGAAGGCGCGCCGCAGGCATTTGCCGATCGATCGCTTACCCCCGAACAGTGGAGTGAAATCACAGGGCACCTGTCGCTCATCCCGGAGGGACTGCCGCGTGAACGTATGAAGCTCATCCTGATGCTTGGCAAATCCCTCGGTCTGCGGGCTTCTGAAATGCTCGAAGCCCGTACCGGCTGGATTGTCCGGCGCAGCTTCGGCGGTGGTGAGCGTCCGGCCATTGAAGTGATCGGCAAAGGCAGCAAAGTCCGGCGGCTGCCGCTTACCGCAGAGCAGCTCAGCATCATCAATCAGGCACTCGCAGCGCGAGGCATTCCCGAAGCCGCTCAGACACCTCCGGATACACCGCTCCTCGTGAACCTCGGACGCGGCCGCAATCCTGGCGGCCCCATGAGCCGCAGCGGCCTCTATCGTGTGCTGGAGTCCTTCTTCGACCGCGTGGCCGATGAGGTGGCGCTCAGCACGCCGCTTGACGCCGCCAAACTGCGTGCATCGTCCACGCACTGGCTGCGCCACACCTTTGCGGTCTCGGCCCTAAAGGAAATGAGCGTCAATGTCGTTCAGGCCGCCATGGGACACGCTTCTGTTGCAACCACCGGCCGGTATCTCTCGCCCGAAGAAGCAGAAATGAGCGAAGCGATGAGTCACATGAAGGCGCTCTAAAGCGCCCCATCTTGGAAGTGACGGGAATTTGATTCAGTCCGGGCGGCTGCCGCGCCCGCTCTGAATCTTTTTCTGACGCAGCTCATCACCGGTCAGCGCCCTGACGGCTCCGGAAACGCCGGAGCCCGTGCTCCGCCATCCCGCTGCGGGCTTATTCTGCGAGGATCGGTGATGAAGACCGCGTTTTGCAGCCTTTTTTTTCACTGAAAAATCTGCTTATAGCGAAGCAGCACCGATTCAACGGTCTGCTTAGGATTGAGCGTATGGTCAGCTGCTCGGCGGCACGAGAGCGCCTGCGTGCAGAACCCCGCTGCGCGCTTAGCATCCGTGTGCGAGGCCAAGCGTTCAATGACGGCGTTTTCGTCGATAAAGTACCGCGGCTGAAGGCCAAGCGCCGAGCGCATCAGATCGTGCGCCCAGCGCGACACGAGGAGCGAGAAAGCCGGGAGCGTGAGATCGGGGGCATAAAGCCGCACAAGGGCATCAACCGAGAGTTCGGGGCCCGCACGCAAAAATTCGAGCACGGCATTCTCCGTTTTAGCTGAAAGCCGATCGTCTGCAGAGGGTTCAAGCGCTGCCAGAGGCGAACCGCCCGCCATCGCAAGGGCTTCTTCCGGTTTCTTGAGTTTTTTGGACTTCAAAAAAGCGAGCGCCGCCTCATGATCGGGCATCGGCACGCGCACCAGCCGAGAGCGGGAGCGAATCGTCGGCAGCACATCATCGAGCTTTTCAGCCGTCAGCACCCAAATCAGCCCTTCTGGAGGCTCCTCCATGGATTTAAGGAGTGAGGCCGCCGCTTCAGCCCGGAGTTTATCGGCCGGATGCACGAGCACTACGCGGCGGCCGCCCTGATTGGCGTTCAGCGACAAAAAATCGCCCAGCACACGAATTTGATGAATGCGGATTTCGCGCGAGAGCTTCTTCTTGGCATCGCTGCGCTCGTTTTCCGCGGGCTCATACGCTACGTCGTAGCGTGCGCACTGAGCTTCCGAAAGCACCTGCTTAAAGTCCGGATGGGTGCCGGCCTGCGCCAGCCGGCAGCCGGTGCAGTGCCCGCAGGGGGTGCCGTCCGAATGGGGCGAAAGACAAAAGAGCGACTTGGAAAAGGCGAGTGCGAGCTCATAGAGCCCCGCCCCTGGGGCACCGTACAAAAGCACCGCATTGGGCATCCGATCACGCATCGCCAGAAGCGTCTGTGCGGGCTCCTCGAGCCACGGATAAGGCGCTAAAGCCATGACGAAATCCTCGCAAAAATGTCTGCTGACACATCCTTTGCCGGCCGATCCGCATCGATGATGAGGAAGCGCTCCGGAGCTGCAGCTGCTCTTGCCAGATAAGCCTCCCGCACGCGGGTGAAGAAGGCTTCTCCCATACGCTCGAATCGATCCTGATCTCCGGCCCGGGCACGCAGCCGTGCGGCGGCCACGGCGGGAGCAATGTCAAAGAGGAGCGTCAGATCGGGCGCAAAACCGCCGAGCGTCCAGTTCTCAAGCGCCTCGACTTTCTCGCCGGAAAATCCCTTGCCGCCCACTTGATAGGCATAAGTTGCATCGGTAAAGCGGTCAGAGAGCACCCAGCGGCCGGACTCCAAAGTCGGCCGAATGACCCGCCGCACATGATCGGCGCGGGCGGCAAAGAAGAGGAGCGTTTCAGCATCCGGCGCCATCTCGTCGGCAAGGAGCATGGCGCGGATTTTTTCCGCCAAAGGCGTTCCGCCCGGCTCACGCGTATGGAGGACGCTGACGCCTTGATCGGCCAAATGCTTGAGGAGGCTCTCCGTCTGCGTGGACTTGCCCGCACCGTCAATGCCTTCAATCGTGATGAAGCGCCCCAACATGCCCTGAATACTCCGCTTTGAATAGTGAACCTGTAAGCAAGCTTGCCGCAGCCTGCCTGTGGCCGTCATTCTACCGATGCGGGCTTCGAAGCGTTCTGCGGCGCCTTGGCAGCTGAAGCAGGCTTATCTGTCTGAACGGACTTAGCCGGCGCACCGCGCTTGAGGATAAAGCGGTTTACCGCGCGGTTGTGGTCGCGCAGGTTCGTTGAAAATTCACTCGTCCCGTCGCCGCGCGACACAAAGTAAAGGTACTTGGAAGGTTCCGGGTGCGCCGCCGCCTCAATAGAAGCGGCCGAAGGCATCGAAATCGGAGTGGGCGGGAGGCCCTTATTGAGATAAGTGTTCCAGTCGCCCGGCCGCTGCAGATCCTTTTTCGTCAGATTGCCGGAAAACATTGGTCCGAGTCCGTAGATCACCGTCGGATCGGTCTGCAGCGGCATGCCGATCCTTAGACGGTTGTTAAAAACAGAACTCACAAGATGCCGATCGCTCTTCACGCCCGTTTCTTTTTCAATGATGGAGGCGAGGATCAGAAGCTCATAGGGGGTTTTGGCCTCACAGAGCTCCGAGCGGGTTGCCCAAGCTTCATCGACGAGTCTGCGCTGTCGAGCGGCAGCCTGCTCCAAAACAATGAGATCACTCGTGCCGCTGCCGTATCGATAAGTATCGGGCGCCAAGAAACCTTCGAGCGTTGCGGTATCCGAGGCGCCTTCCATCGATTTAACGCCCAAACGCTCGAGCAGTGCATCATCGGTGAGTTTGGCAGATTCGGGAGAGAGATCCTCCGCCGAAGCCAGAATATCCTCAACCGTCCATAAAGCGGCGCCCTCCGGAATACGCAGCTGTTTATCAACGAGCGCCGGTCCGGAAAGCGTCTCCAAGACGTTGTAGGGCGTCATGCCGCGGGTAAAACGGAAGCGGCCGACATGAATCTTGCGCACCAGCGTTGGTTCAAGCCTGGTTAACAGTTTCGCCTGCCAAATCGGCACCTCCACGCCCGCCTGAGCGAGTCGGCCGAGCACTCGCGTCACGCTGTCGCCTTCAAGCACAGGCACCACGACCATGTCACTGGTCATCACTGCGGGTTTTTCATAGAGCATGGCTCGGACCTGCTGCCAGGCTGCTGCGGCGCCTGCGGCAAGCAGCATTACCAGAAGGACCAGCATCAAGAGTCGACGCCCCCAATGCGGTTTGTGAGCAGAATGCACTGTCTTTTCGGACGAATCCGTCGGCTCGCCCGCCGAGTTTTCCGCTGAGTGCTGCGCCCCCGTCTGACTGCATTCCTCTTCACTCTTCTTAACCGCTGAAGCTTCAGACTCCGAAACAGTTTCGAGGCCAGGCGCCTCGTCCGGCTTCTCAAGAGGGGCTTCATCTGAAGCCGCATTGCTGGGCGTCTCAATGTTCTTCACTTCAATTCTCTGCACTTAACGGAAATCATCAGGACGCCTGAGTCTAGCGCATGACGCTTCAGAGAATCGGCCGGCGCCTCGCTGACGCGGTCTCCAATATGCATCGCGCCAGCCGTCAAAGAACAAGCATCTTTTTCCTCAAACGGCTATGCTTTCACGTCACAAGAACTCAATTAAAACTGCGAGGGTCGGCCGCAGCCGCTTAGGAACGGCCTTGACCCCAAATCAAACCATGGAACAGACGACCACTTCTTTGGCAGTGCCGCCAAGCATTGCCTGCGCATCGAACACTGCACTCATTCGTGTGACGGGCGAAGACGCCCGGCATTTCCTCCACGGCCAGTTCACCCAGAAAATTGAGAACCTCGCCGGCCGTACAACGCTTGCCGGCTACTGCTCTCCCAAAGGGCGCCTGCTTGCCGTGATGCGCGCCTGGCTCTCCGGTGATGCCGTGATGCTCGCGCTGCCCGCGGAAATGGCCGAAGGTTTTCTCAAGCGCCTGCATATGTATGTGCTGCGCTCCAAAGTCTCTTTCGAAGTTGTTGACCCTGCGCCTGCCATGCTGATCGCGGTCGGCGAGGAAGGTGCGAAGACGCTCGCCGCGCTCGGCCTTGAAATGCCCGCCCACGGCGTCTGCATTGAAAAGGACGGCTTTACGCTGCTCGGCATTGAACCGTCTCAAACGGTTCCCGGCTTCTGCGCGGGCGGTGCCCGCGCCTTGGTGATCCTGCCCGCAGGCAAGACTGCCGCAGACTTTGGACTGACGCCTGCACCTGCAGCTTGGGCACTCGCCTCATCCATTTCCGCCGGCATTCCTCAGGTGCTTCCGCCCACGCGCGAAACGTTCGTGCCTCAGGCCGTCAACCTCGAACTCGTTGACGGCGTCAGTTTTTCCAAGGGCTGCTACCCCGGTCAGGAAGTTGTTTCCCGCCTGCAGCATCTCGGCGAAACGAACCGCCGTGCCGCCGTCGGCATCCTTTCCGCTGAAGCGGCTGCTCCGGCAGGCGCTCCCGTCTACGCTAAGGGTGAAGAGGCCGGCAAAGTCGTGCGTGCTGTGACCTTGGGCGGACGCACGCTCGTGCTTTTCTCCGCTACGATCGGCTCACTCCTTGCCGGCATCACGCTTACCCCCGACGGCCAGCCGCTCGACTTGGTCGAGCTGCCCTATCGCTACCGCAATGTCTTGAAAACTTCGGCCTGATGCCGAAAAATAATTAGATCGACGGCCGGTCAGGCACCGCTCCCGAACGCGCCTCGGTTCCGCACAGACAAGCGGAATCGAGGCGGTTTGTTATCAATCATTTCCCGACATCACTTTTCCCCGCCGCATCCCTCATGTTGAAGCAGTCTCTTTGGGCGCTCGCTGCAGCACTCTTCTTCTCAATGATGGCCGCCTGCGTGAAGCTCACCAATGGTGAGCTGACAACGCTGGAGATGGTCTTTTACCGATCCCTTTTCGGCGTCATCACCATCGGGCTCTTTGTGAAGCGCAACCATTTGTCGCTTAAAACGCCTCACTTGATGGGCAACATCACGCGCTCTATTCTCGGTACGCTCAGTATTTCCGTCTGGTTCTTCACGCTCGGACAGCTGCCCTTCGGCACCAACATGACGCTCGTCTATACGACGCCGCTCTTCATGTCGGTGAACTTCATCATCCTGGCGCTGCTGCGGCATCAGCGGGCGCCCTGGGGGCTGGCGGCTGCAATCATCGCCGGTTTCAGCGGCATTACGATCATTTTGCAGCCGAGCTTTTCAAGCGACCAGCTCTGGCCGGCGCTTTTGACGCTTTCTGTGGCGCTCCTCGATTTGGCAATTTACTGGCAGATGAAGGAACTCGGCCGACTGCAGGAACCCTCTTGGCGAATTGTTTTTTACTTCACGTGCTTTGGCACCTGCTTCGGACTGATCGGCGCGTACCTCCTTGAAGACGGTCTTCACATGCCGAGTCCCGAAGCGGCGCTCGCCGTGCTCGCCATGGGCGCCTTCGCCACGCTCGGTCAAATCGCCACTACCCGCTCCTATGCCTACGGCAACATGCTGCTTTCGTCATGCCTTGGATTCTCGGCCATTCCCTTTGCCGCGATCATCAGCTGGCTCCTCTTTGATGAGCCCTCGACGCTGATGTCGATCTGCGGCATGCTCCTGATCACGACGGCAGGCATTGGCGCCACCATCATCACGAAGCGCGCGGAAGCCCGCGGCATCGCGCCGGTCGAAGGCAAGGTCGCTGCGGAAGGCAGCAAAGAATAACGCTATTGCGTTAATGAACAAAATTTACATTGAGTGTTTGAATGAGTCTGAGCCTCAGCAAGAGACACAGCCATAAAATAGTTCCATGCGTGGGAGACCCAGATTTTGCATCTGGGTCTCTTTTTAAATTGCAATCATCCATGGACGAAGGACGGCGAATCATTGCTGCGCCTTTCGTCTTCTCTGAATACGCTCAAAAAGAAAAGGAGTTGGTATGTGCACAACGGTGATTGTCGGTCGTCTGGCTTCGACCACGGGTCGCGTCATCCTCGGCCACAATGAGGACTCAGGCGGACGCTGCATGCATCAGCAGTTCTGGGTGCCCGGCGGTTCGCACTCGGCAGGGGAATTCGTTGAAGGAGAACCCGGCCGCGCCCGCGTCCCTCAGGCGCCCGTCACGCTCGGCACCTATTGGAGCAATATGCTTGCACCGGCCCCCGGCTCCTCCTTTGACCAGGGCATGGCCAATGACGCAGGCGTTGTCATGTGCTCAAACTCGGGCGGCGACTCTTATGACGGTCACCTCTCGGACGAAGAAGTCGGCTTGTTCGAAGGCGGCATCGGGTTCCTGCTTCGCCGCTGCGTGATGGAGCGAGCCCATACTGCCCGTGAAGCCGTTGAAATTGCCGGCGAGCTGATCAGCAAATACGGCTACTGGAGCCCCGCACGAAACTACTCTTTTGCCGACGCTCAGGAAGCTTGGGTGCTTAATGTCGTCAAGGGCAAGCACTTCGTCGCGCACCGCGTGCCTGACGACAAAGTCGTTCTGATTTCCAATTACTTAGCCGTCCGTGTGGTGGACTTTTCCGATACGGAAAACGTTATTGCCTCGCCTGACTTGATTGACTACGCCGTCAAAAAGGGCCGCTTCTCGCCGGCCGCAGGCAGCTACTACCATGAGTTTGATTTCTCCGTCGCCTATCAGCCCGACGAAATCCGCCTCGACCCCAATAAGAGCATCCGCATGCGCACGGGCTGGCAGTACATCACGGGAGAAGTTTTCGACGATCCGAACCATTACCCGGAAATGGTTGAGCCGGCGCACAAAATGAGCGTTGAGGACGTAAAAGCGGTTCTTCGTCTTACGGCTGAAGAAACCTACCGCACCCGCGGCGACGGCCGGGCCGACGCCTTCCACGCGAGTGCGCAAGACATCTCTCACTCCCATACGCGCGAATCCTGGGTGGCAGATATCGCCGATGATCCGCTTTATACGGTGCTCTGGCGCTGCTCGTCGTCTCAGGATCCGAACCCCTATGTGCCTTGGTTCCCGATGGCCGGCGAAATTCCGCAGGGCTACCAATGGTCGACCCTCGAGGACGCCCGCCGCTTCCATTTCAGCATGCCCGCTGACATGCTCGACTTCAATGAAGATCACAGCTGGTTCATTTACGGTTCGCTCAGCGAAATCGTGAACTTCAACCGCGGTCTGATGGCCGGCATCTGGCCGGTGCGCGATTCGCTTGAGGCTGAGTTCATCGGTGCGGCGGAAAAGGTTAAGCATGAAACCGAAGCCCTCCCGCATGCTGAAGCTAAGAAACTCTTGGGCGACTTCACGTGCCGCATGTGCGCCAAGGCGGATGAAACGTATCGTGAACTGCGCGATGCACTCACGATTGATGCCGCTGATGTTGTGCTCGCAGACGCTGAAGCCGTAGAAATTTCCGTGAGCGACCCGAACGCACTGGTAGCCATTACGCTTACGCCCGCGGTTGAATCTTCCGAACTCGATCTCGATCCGAACAGCGTGCTGTGGAGTCTGGGTTTTTCAGGCAAAAAGGAATCCGTTCTCGCCCCGGCCAAGCCCATTTCATCTGCGAAGAATGATGACGGCAGCTGGACGCTTTCCTTCCGTGCCAATGAAGTCGCCCACTGGGCAGTACCGGGCTGCTTCATGGACACCTACATTCGCGGCTTCGTCGGCCACCGCCGTTTTGTCTCACAGGTAAACTTCCGTTTTACCGCATAAGAGGCTTACAGCGTTAATTACCGGACGATTGTCCGGAAAAGTGCCGGCAGGAGCGAACACTTCCGCCGGCGCTTTTGTTATTGCATTAGCCCGCATCTTGGGCTAGTGAAGATTCTCAGCAGCGACAGCTTCATTCCATTCGGATCGGCTGCTTCATCACAGCCGTACGCAGGATTCGACTTTAATCGTTAAAATCAAACGTTCTGCACTGTCGCCGCTATGAATCAACTTAAAAATACTTCAGGGCGTTTTTCCCATCTCTGCCGCCGCATCACCATGCTGGTTATCGGCATGGAATTTGCCACCTTTGGCATTTCCCTGACAGCGGTTTCAAACATCGGCACAACGCCTATCAGCACGCTTCCGTATGTGCTTAGCAAGATCTTTCCGCTCTCTTTCGGAACGACTACCTTCATCCTCAATGTAATCTTCGTTGTCCTTCAAGCCTTGCTTCTGCGCAGCCGCTTTTCGATCCTCAACTTATTGCAGATTCCTGCCGTACTCGTCTTCAGCGCATTCATCGACCTCAACATGCACCTTTTGCAGCCGTACAGCCCAAACAATTGGTGGCTGAGCGCGGCATTGAGTATGTTCGGCAACCTGGTACTTGCTGTCGGAATCATTCTGCAGGTTCGCTCCAAAACAATTGTTCAGCCGGGCGAAGGCATTGTGCTCGCTTTCGCTGCCGTATTTCATCGTCCATTCGGCACCGTCAAAATCGTAAACGACACCGTGCTGGTTGTCATTGCTGCCATACTTTCATTTGCGGTATTGGGCAGCTTTGTCGGGTTACGGGAAGGAACTGCAGTCTCGGCTGTTTTGGTCGGTTTTCTGGTAAAAGCGATCACTGCGTTCTTCCCGGACCAACGTTCGGAAAAACCGCATCAAGTGAATATTCGTCACGAATAAAAAGTACTTATTGATAGGGCACGTGTTTATCCTGCAGTCTGGGACGAAAAAAGAAGAGAATGACACGCGTTTTATTTCTTCATCGAGCAGAAATAAAACCTTTTTTCCATAAAGCACAAACCCTATCGATGATCAAAACCTCACTTCGCTCGGCAGGCCCCGCAGCGGCAGAGCTCAATCGACGGCACTCGAAAAAAGCGCCGCCGAGATGAGCTCCGGCTCTGTACCGGCGGGTAGGCCCAGCGAGGCGATGGCAGCAGGCTGACGGGCAGTTAATGGGGCCTCGCGACGGGTTCCCACGTCAGTCCGCGCCAGGCAGCTTCCATGAGATGAAGTTCCATCCGGCAGGCGGTCAGAAATGCTGACGTCATTTCCGCTTTGACTGTTTCATCCGTTTCCGCAGCAAGCGCATCCGCGATGCCGAGTGCCTGGCGCACCTCCGCCGAATACTCCGGCGAACCATAACCCGCGATCCAGTCCGCAAAGGGATTCTTATTGAGCCTGCTTTTCTTTTGCGCCTTCACAAAGACTTGCCCCAGCCCGTCATAAACCCAAAAACACGGCAGAAGCGCTGCCATGCCGACAGCCGGATGCGATGTCTTGGCACAAAGCGCTTCGTAGTTGATGTAAAGCAGCGTCGCGGGTTCAATCGTCTTGAAAAGCGGATCATCGGTCAAGCGTTTCCCTGCGGCATGTGCGGCATACACACTATCGAGCGATTCCCGGACAGCATCGGTATCCTTGGCCCATCCATGGAGACGCTTGGCAATGCGCTTGCGCTCTTCAAGGGGGAGATTAGACATTGTCGCCACACGTCCGGCCAGAGCATGAAGCGAAGCCGCGTAGCCCGTGAGATAGTGAACGTTCTGAACAACGTAAAAGAGAAACGCTTTTTTCGGCAAAGTCCCGTCCGCCAAACCTTGTGTGAAAGGATGGCGGCAGCAAGCCTCAAGGATTTTTTCCGCGGCTTTAACCGCCTGGCCGCTCCAGCCTTCAGAAGCGGCCTGAGGCGCTCCCGAAGCCCAAACGCTTTTGGGCAGAAATGCGAGGGACCCCGTACTGAAAACGACTGATGCTGTGCGGATAAGCATCTGTCGGCGAGTACGGCAAACAGACGCATCTTTATTGACATTCATTGCTTTTAGCTCTTCAAATGTTTCAAGCGCTTAACCTGCTCAGTTCTTCGCTTCGCCTCATCAAAACGGCCGCGATATACTTGGCGTTCATGCGTCACAATTTGACTTATTAGCCGTTTCATCATTCGCGGCTAATGCTTCCATTAAGGCGTTTGAACAAACCGGGGAAATCGGAGATCTCATTATGTTGTACGGCGCCGTTATCGGAGATGTGCTCGGGAGTACGTTTGAATTCAACAATTGGCTCAAAAGTCCTGAGGAGCTCCCGATCTTTCCGCCGGACGCCCATCCCACAGACGACTCCGTCCTGACGTGTGCCGTCGCAGACGCCTTGATTGCGTCTGCGGTTCGTGACGATGTAAGCGAGAATACACTGCGCGTTGACCCAGTGCAATTTCAGAGAAAAGTGAGAGGGGCTCTGCGCGACTGGGGCTGTACATTCCCAAAGGCTGGCTACGGCAGTCGATTTATGCGCTGGATGCTGAGCGACACCGAAGCACCTACCGGGAGTCTCGGCAACGGCTCCGCCATGCGCGCATCCGGATGTGCATGGGCAGCAGGATCGCTCTCCGAAGCGCTTGAACTCGCAGCCTTTTCGGCGCTCCCAACGCATAATCACCCGGAAGGCGTTGCGGGCGCTCAGGCTGCCGTGTGGCTCATCTATCGCCTGCGTGAAGGCGCTGATCCCGAAAACCTTCGCCGCGAATGGAATGGTCTGTGGGGCCAGCCGCTCGGCGAATTGCCTCAATTGACCGTTCTGGAGGCGTCTCGTCCGATTCGCACGGACTTACGGTGCTCAGCGACGCTTCCTGTGGCAGCTGCACTGGTCTTAGGAAGCTCATCCTATGAGGAGACCGTGCGCCGGGCCGTAGCGCTCGGCGGCGACTGCGATACCATCGCCGCTATTGCCGGGGCCGCCGCTGAGGCCGCTTGGGGCGTTCCTGAAGATCTTCGAGCCAAAGTCGATGCTTTGCTCCCCATTCGTCTCATTGAATTAATCAGGCGCTTTGAATCTGTTTTTGCCGTCAGCGCTCCTAAACGAATGCCCCCCTGATCATCCGTCAGCTCGGCGTCCCTTTGCCGTGGTTTTCGCTTCCCCGGAAGGCCGCCGCGTGTTTTTATTGGCCAGAGCATCAAGTTGAGGCGCTAAGATGCTTGGGCTAACACCCATCCTCTTCGTCTGACAGCCATGCTCTACCGCCGTATATTCGACTACCTTATTGACAACGCAAGTTCGGACGCAGAAAAGCGGCTGCTCAATACCTTAAAAAAGCCGGCACTGCGAAACCAGCGATACTTTGCGGATCTGGACCTCACTTCTGCTCGATACAACAGTACGCTCAAGCGCCGGCTTCTGCAGTTCAGTGCAGACTTTCGTTTTCATTCTGAATTTCAATTCTGCTTAATTCAGCTCTGGGAACCAAGGCTCTTTGACATTTTCCCCGACATAAAGGGATGGTCGACGCTCACGCCTACAGACGGCAAGGAGGAGCAGCTCATTGAGTTCCGCGATTCTCTCATCGCTTATGCCAAAACGTGTCCGAGCAAAACCATGGCAGCGAGCATTCTCGCCGCAGGGTGGATGTGCGGTATGTTTGCCCCGGTGAGCAATGAAGTTACTGATTTCGGCAAAGCACTGATTGCTGCGCTCAGAACGAAGTACGACGTGCCGGCAGATGAGGACTGCCAAGCCGATGAACGCACGCCTGACGCCAATGCAGACCCAGAAGAGCAGACGCCGGCCTCTGCGCCCCCAAAAGAAGCCCCCGCAGCTCAGCCTGCCCCGACTTCACGCACTGCCGACGGCCAGAGAAACTCGAGCGCACCAGTCGAATTAACCGTATGGGATCCTGCCACTGCGGCCGGACCGGTGCTTAAACCCATCCTCTTTGACGAACTGCTGAAAAGTTTTTCCGGCAAGGCCGAAAAACGCGTGGCTGCCGTTCTAAAAACACCTCAGCCCGCAGAAGCCCTCGCGTTAGGCGCTCCGATTGGCAAACTGCGCACCCGCGAGGATCTGAAAATCGCCCTGCTCGCTGCGGAAGAAAAGACGCCCGCTTTTTTTGAACAAGCCATGCTGGCTGTTTCCTGCGGCCCGCTCCATACCAAGATTGCTCAAAACGTCGCGCATTTTCATGCTGCAGACGCTGGCGAAGAACGCGAAGCGGCGCTCCTCGCTTTGGCAGAGTTAGCCAAAGACATTTCCAAATCCCGAGTTCCCGAACTGCTGGCCGGCATCTGGCGCTGCGGTCTTTTTTCGCCCGACGGACGTCTCACGCTGTTCGGACGCCGAACCTATCAGCATTTCCTGCACCTCGGCTTCCTTGATTTTGATCTCTCTGCGCTCTATCCGGATCTCCTGCTTAGCAACGAAGCGGGCGATCTGACGAAACAGCCGGATACTGCAGACTCCGCTGAAAAAAGCGAAACTGCCGCCCCGGAGCGTGATTCAGCGCAGCCAGACCTGGCTCAAGCCGACGAAAAGGAGCGGAGCGAGGCCCCTCAGCCGTACGGCACCCTTGCGGTTCGTCAGCTCCTTCTGCGCTGGATTATTGAGCATATCGACAGTGATGCCGAATCTCGAATCATTGGGCTGCTCAAGTCAAAAACGCTGCGCGGCTCCCCGATTACGCGAGGCGTGCGCATCACCCGCGTGCGCGGCAACAATGCGCTGATGAAGCGCATCTTGTCGGCAGACCGTTCCGACCCCGGATTGCTTTCTGTTTTACGGCTGGCGATCGGGGAAAAGATGTTTGAGCGATGCTCGGCGCTCTACCCATCCTACGCGCAGGGTCGCTTTTTGGACCGCAATAAAGAAGGCCGGCGGCCTTATCTCTCTGAACTGAAAAACTACATCGACTATGCAGGGACAGTTCAGCCCGCAGAAGCAGCCTCCTTTCTTGCCGGCGCCTGGCCTTGCGGGCTCTTTCAGGATGACGGCGATTCGCCCGCCGATGCTGACGCACTTTCGCTCGCCGGACAGCTGATTCTCAAGAAGATGGACGATGCCGGCATTGTCCCGTTGTCCGACATGATCCGTCACGCGGAAGACGCCGCGGCCAGAGCCCGCGAAGCAGAAGCCCGCGCCGCTGAACGTGCGGAAGCGCTGCGTCGAGAGCAAGAAATGGCCGAGGCGGTTCGCTCCGCTCAGCGCAGACAAGCTGAAACGGCTGCAGCTGCGCTGGCGGCCGCTGCTGAGGACGATGAAACGGTTCAGGAAGCCGCTCCCGCACACCCCGTGGAAAAAAGAGGCGCACAGAAAAAAACTGGAGCGGTTTTGCCCGCTCAGAGAGCCAAACTCAAAAGTGACCCGAATACGGCTGACGCCCTCAGCACCGAAGCCTCCGTCACCGCGCCAACGCCGGCCGCAGACAATGTGCTCCCTGCCGCAGAACCTGCATCCGCAGCACAAAGTGCTGTCAGCGGCTCTAAGCCGACCGGCGAATTAGCTGGGCAGCATCCCGAACTCGTCCAATCGCCCGCGCCCTTGAAAGCACCGCTGCGCAATCCCGACCGAGAGCCAACGCCCGGCTGTGAACGGTGGCTTGGCTTCGTGCACCGCACCGGAACCTTTGTCAACTTCTTCTGCTTTGCCGTATGGAACCCATTTGAGGAGCGTTTTGAAGCCGCCTCTGAAGAGTCCCTTCGCACGCGTTTCCCAAGCCTCGGCGCCGTCAATCTGAAGGGCGTTTCGACGGGAGCCGTCAACGACGGCTCCATTTATGCCGCCGACATCGATTTTTCTGCAGATCTGAAGATCAATCTTGACGTGGGTACGGGCGCTCCGCGCCCGGACTTCAAATACCGTATTGACTTCGATAAGCTGACGCGGCAGGGCCGCATGCGCCGTGCTTCCGACATCGGCATCTATCGAATCGTCTTTCCGGAATCTGCCGAAGTCGACTTCAGCAAGACCATTCCGGTGCGCCTCTCGCTCGATCCAGCCGTTGAACCGCCTAAAGGCACAAAGGCCGCCAAAAACAATAAAGTTTGGCAAAGCATGGGGATCTCTTCCGTACCGGTGCTGCTCGCTTACCAAGGCCGATTCCTCGGTCCCTGGACCCTCAAGGAAGATGCGGGCCACCATCCCTATCTGACTGCGCCCGAAGGCCTCGCCGACGGCCTTGCGCCAGGGCTTGAAGCAGACGGCACGGCACCAGATTTGCTTGAAACGCACGAAAGCTATCGCGCCGTTGATCAAATTGTCGTCGGCCAAAGCGCCGTGCTCGACACGGAAGGACTCAAGGCCGGGCGCTTTGACATATTGAGCGACAGAGCACTCCTCGCCAAAGCTGCTCAGGCCGCTCAAAGAGCACTGTCGGCTTCGGCCGCTCCGCACTCATCCGGAACGGATGCGGGCAGAAGGCAGATTGAATCGTGGCTTGCGGCCGAGCATTCTGCCAATGAACTCTTTCCCGATGTCGCTGAGGTCTCAGAACGCCGCCGGGCTCGTCTGGAAAAACTCCTGAAAGCATCCGGCCGCAGCAGCCTTTTCACTCGTGAAATAGCCGATCTTGCCCGCATTTCGATGGGTGCGCAGGCGCTTGAAAAGGGCCCGCTCTTTGAGGCCGTGCTCGAACGCATCTTTTCGGATGCCAAAACGCTCAAGCAGCTCGGTGCCAGTTCTGCCTTCGTCAGTATTCTCGAAAAGAAAGAGCGGCAGGTCGATCAGCTCGCCCAGCGAATCGAAGCCGAACGCATCCGTGCTCAGGCTGAACTTTCTGCCGCTGAGGCAGAAAAGACCGCAGCCCTTCAGGCGCTTCAGGACGAACAAGCCAAACTCGCAGCTCAGCGCAAACACACAGCAGCCGAATTCGCAGCGCTTGCTGATCTGGAGGCCGTCAACGCCAAACGTCAGACACTCGCTCAGGATGCTGAGGCGCTTCAATCCCGCATTGAGGACCTCACGCATTCTGCCGAAGATCTCGAATCCCGCGTTTCCGAAGCAGCTCAGCGCGCACAGAACTATATTTTCGACGGCCGTGCCGCAGCCAAATTCATGGAAGCAGCAGCCGACTTTCGCCGGGAAGAAACTGAGAAATCCGTTGTCATCCGTGCCGAGGCCATCCGCCGTCTGAAGACCTCTGCGCTTTCGGGCGCCGAACTGGCCGATTATCTGGTAAGGGGCGTCTCAGCCGTTCGCAGCTACAGTGCCAACGACATCCTCAACCTCTTCTTGTCCCTCACGCAGAACTTCCTGACCGTCTTCTCCGGGCCGCCGGGATCGGGCAAAACATCGATCTGCTCCATCCTTGCGCACGTCCTTGGACTCGACCTCGTATCGGAGGCGCTCGGCCGTCAGTCGCCCGAATCGCTCGCGCTTTGGCCGTCGCCGGAATTTGCCGACCGCTATCTGCCGATCTCCGTGGAGCGCGGCTGGACCTCCAAACGCGACTTCGTGGGATATTGGAATCCGCTCACCAAGACTTTTGAGAGCGTTGATGACCGCCGGCGCGATGCTTTCCAGGCTCTCGATGCTGAAGCTCGGCTCGGAGCGCCCAAACTCCCTGCGGTGATGCTTCTCGATGAAGCCAACCTCTCGCCCATGGAGTACTACTGGGCAGACTTCATGAATGTCTGCGACGATGCCTCTGGTCACGCCTCCATCAGCCTCGGCGACCACAGAAGACTGAAGATTTCGCCTGCGCTTCGTTTTCTCGCTACGATCAACAACGACCACACGACTGAAACACTCTCGCCTCGCCTCGTCGATCGCGCTGCCGTCATTACCCTGCCGGCCGCAGACCGCGCAGCCCTGATTCGCACTCCGCGGAGCTTTACGGCTCAGATCATCAGCTGGGCGGCACTTTCATCATTATTTTCCGCCGGCACAACACCTCTCACCGGCGCAGCGGGGGAAGGCTTGGAAGAGCTCATTTCGCTTACGGCTGCTGCCGGAACGCCGATGTCAATTCGCGTGCAGCTCGCTTTTGAAAAAGCCGTGCTCGGCGGTCTGCCTGTTTTCCGCGAAGATCCAAAATTGGAGCAAAGTGCGGCGGACGCCGCACTCGACTGCGCCGCAGCCTCCCGGCTGCTCCCGCATCTTTCCGGCAATGGCCCGGACTACAGATCGGCGCTCGTCAATCTGCTGGATGCGGCTCACCGGCGGCGGCTGGTGCGAACCGCCGGACTGCTCGAAACGATGATCAGCCGCGGCGACCGTGCACTCGGATACTTCAGCTTCTTGTGAAGCTGCCGACCGATATCCAAGAGCATCACGCAAGGAGCCTGAGTGGTGAACGACGCGATTCATTCCTCTGCCGCATCCGTGAGCGACGATTCACACTCCATCTCTCGAATCGCCGCTAACCGGCTGCGTCTCGTTCCGCTCAGCTGGAAGGGCGAAACGGTGGAGCTTACGCTCCAGTCTGCGCCCGTCCACCTCTGCGCAGACACGCTCGTGAGGACGCTGCCGACGGTTTTTGCTGATCGGCCGTACCGCATTGAATGTGAAGGCGCCATGCTCAAGCGGCTCGCTGCGGTCACGATTGAGCTCAATGACGATGTCGTTTTGTGTTCATCGACGAGCCGTGACGGCCTGCAGTTCTTTGCTCAGCCGACTGACCCGAATCTTTTTGCGGACGTATTTGGTCTGGCGAGACTCTCCGTCTCGCTTCGCAGACCCGACGCTCTAGTCCCGGAGCTTTTCTATGCGCCGCCCATCCATGTGCTTTTGCCTAAAGGGGAACGCGCCGAAGCCATATCTAAAATGGCTGTACGAGTCGCATCAGCGAGCGACAGACTCTTCCAGAAAGTGTGCTCGCACGATCGAACGAAAGAGGACTGCGGCGAATCATCTTCGGAAAAAGCGATTCGCAATCAGGAAGAAGCGCTCGAGCGCATTATTCAGCTCTATGAACGGCACTTCAGTTATTTTCGTACGAATGCACGGAGCCGCCTGAGCGAACGTGAAGAGGTCGGCGCCTTTGCCAAACTCCAAAGCTTTACACAGAAAACCCTCGAATTTATTGTTCGCCATCCCGAAGAGCTCGAACCGGCTCCCGGCGGCATCGGCATACGCCCGAACGGCATAGGCCCCGCCTGGCTGCCGCGTAGGTCCTTGATTCGTTCTGCACAGCCCTCCTTCAATACTTATGAAAACCAAGCGCTGGTCGGGTTTTTAACCTCGCTTGCCCATGAAATCGACACGGAATCTGCGGAACTCACGGCAGCGGCCGAGCAGCTTCCGCACACGCAGTTCAATGTCCCTGAGGGTTATGTGCCTTCCACCGCCGCCATTTTTGCGGAGTCCGCCAAACGTCTCCAGCTTGCCGCGAACCGCTTTCTGCAGTTTCGAGAGCGCCTGACTCAACTGCGCGAGCTCTATGTGCGCACCCTCGGCATTGAAGGCGAAATGCATCCATGGCCGCTGCGCCCAACGCCGGTCTTTCTCGCCATTACGCCTTATCGAGAAATCTTTGAGGCGGTTTCCAACTGGCGTAAAGCTCCGCCGCCCGGTCTGGAGGAAGGCGAGATGCTGCTCACCTGCATGGCGAACAGCCGTTTATACGAATACTACGTTCTCACAGCGCTGCTCGACGCATTCTCCGCCAACGGGTTCCTGCAGACTTGGGCCTCAAGATATGACTATCAGGGAGCGCAAGGCCTGACCACGGGCAGTGACGAACGTCCCCACGCCAATACCTTCACGTTTGAGAAAGACGGCATCGAACTCACACTCTGGTACCAGCCGGTCGTGAGCGGCGGGATGTATGCCGGAGAAAACGGGCTTGGACTCGCCCGCACTTCGGACTGGTCACTGATGCAAAACAGCGACTCTCCCAACACGCTGAGAACCGCCGACAAGCCCTTTTACACGCCGGACTTTATCCTTCGTGCCGCATTGAAGCACGACGCCGACTCGGCCGACCATTCACGGGCGGTTTACTTTGTGGCTGACGCAAAATTCTCCCGCATGCAGACCGTGATCGCTTCTCAGACGATGAGCTTAGTATTCCGCTATCTCTTTTCCATCCGGCCGATCCGGCCTCAGGATCAGCACGCCGGGCTTTGGATTTTCTGCGGCTCGGACCTGCACGGAGACGCTTTAGCTTCCCCGCTCACCTCCATGGGTGCCTCTCTCCATGGGCCGGCCTTTGTGGTTGAGCGGCTCGATCCCGAAATGGAAACTCAGGCGCTTGTCCGCACGGTGCTCCAGACCGCGCATGCACTCGCAGCCAACCCTTAAACACTTTATGCCCGAGATTGAAACTCCGGCCGGCAGGGGTTCAGTCTGAGCCCGAATGCGCTTAACGCTGCCAATCAAACGAAAGCCTCCAGAAAATGCCGAGATTATTCTGGAGGCTCTGGAAGAAACTGCCGATACTTAGTTCGACAGCGTCAGAACAGTCACTTGACGTCGCCGAACCACTTGTCGTAGATCTTCTGGAAAGTACCGTCAGCACGCATCTCGTCCAATGCGTCATCGAGTTCCTTGAGCAGCTTCTTGTTGCCCTTCTGGACGGCCATGCCGTAGAAGTCGTCGGAAACGACAAAATCAAGCGCCGTCAGATTCATGCTCTTAGAAGCTTTCTGTGTAAGGAAGTACTTGTTGACGGGACCGTCATTGAGCATTGCGAAGCAGCCGCCCTTATTGAGTTCCAAAAAGGCATCCGCAGCAGAATTGAAGGTACGCACCGTCGTGCCGGGGATACGCTTCATCACCAATGCGCCGCTTGAGCCGATTTCGGCGCAAAGCAATTTGTTTTCTAGGTCTTTGACGCTCTTGATCTTGGGAGCGTTTTCCTTCGTGGTCATCACGGTGAGACCGGCGTTGAGGTACGGTTTGGTGAAATCGACCTTTTCCGCACGTTCCGGCGTAATCGTCAGCGCCGAAACAGCCGCATCAATGTTGCCGCTCACCAGCGCCGGCACGAGACCGTCGAGCGTCATGGAAATAATCTGCACATCGAACCCTTTTCGGCGTCCGATTTCACGGATCAGATCCATGTCAAAGCCTTCATACTCACCGTTTTGCGAATTCACATATTCGAACGGCGCATAAACGGTGAGGCTGCCGACTCGAAGTGTCTGAGCAGCATCAGCGGCGGCTGAAAAAGAGAAAACAACAGCGGCAGCTGCGGCAGCCGCAGCCATTTTTTTGAACATAGCCATCAGAGGGCCTCATATTTATGAAGCGGATTGTGCAGCAGAACGTGATCCCTCTTCTTATCGTTCACATGCTTCGAGTCTCAGGCGCTGAGGGCCTCCTCTCCGCGGGGATTTTTCGAACTGCCGGACCCTCCCGGGTTGGCTTCTGACTGAGTGACGGACACAAAGCGCCCTCCAGTCAGTGGTGAATTTATGCCGACGGGATCTTTTCCGTCAGCCTTGGTCAATGCCTTCCGGGCGGCACGTTTTCCTTTGAGTGCATCAGCCTGATGGTCGGCATCTTCCGCGGATCCGGCCTGAGGGGCCGTCCCGTTCCTCCTCGCCTTCACGGGCGCTTCGGACCCCATAATCCTACACAGAATTGAGACACGCGCTCAAAACCAATCATCCGCTCGGGCAATGTCAATGACATAAGTCAAAACGCTTCATAGCGTTGCGCGTGTATTCCCTGTTGACTGCATTGACCGACAGCAGACCGTATGAACGTCCTGCAAACATACAAAACGGCTTCTGTGAGCAATATTCCACAGAAGCCGTTCAAATGGGCCTGGCCGAACTTTGGCAAACGATCAGGCAGACCGCGTTTTCAGTCAATGCTGACGAACAAGGTCATCCATAAACTGCAGATACGTCTCCTTCGTGAATACGGGCTTAAATTCACGGCAGATGCGATCGGCTTCCTTAGCATCGTCATAGAGCAGATCAATCAGCGTCATGGCGAGCACCTCGGGCGTCTTCACATACGCCGTCTCCTCATCCGAAACGACGTAGTCTGCACCGTGAAGCGTGCCGGTAACGCAGCCCACCCACGGATGCACGCAGGGCATGAGATGGGATACGTCGCCCATATCCGTGCTGCCGGCAGAATGAACGCCTTCCTCAACGTTTGCTGCGCCGAAAATCTGATTGGCGTTTTCGCGCAGCAGCGTACGGAAGTTTTCATCGGGTTTGAGCGGGAGGTAGCCCGGAAGATCCGTAATATCGCACTTAGCGTTCAGCGCCATGGCGCCCGCATTGAGTGCGCGGTTAATGTCGCGGTTGTACCGGGCGAGCGCCTCGACGTTGGCCGCACGCGTGTAGCTCTCCATCTTCACGTAGTCAGGAATGACATTCACAAGGTCACCGCCGGAATTGATGATCGGATGGAAGCGCACGCAGTCGTCTTCGCGGAAGGTCTCGCGCAGCGCATTGACGCCCATCACCCCCATCATTGCCGCATTGAGCGCATTGATGCCGCGATCCGGAGCACCAGCCGCATGAGCGGCACGGCCGTGATATTCGATCAGTTTGCCGACAAAGCCGTTCGAACTTGCCCCAACGGTGAATTCCCCCTCGGGATTGGTGGTCGCGTTGACGTGCATCATCATAGCCATATCGATGTCGTCAAAGGCGCCTTCGGCAATGAGCTGCTGTTTGCCCCCTAAGAACTGAAGCTTGCCTTCACGGCGCAGTCCGCTGCGGTAGTCAATTTCGACATATTCTTCGGCCGGAACAGCAAAGAAGACCAGATCGCCGCCGAGATAATCCATGACCCCGGATTCTTTCATTGCATAGGCGACAGCCAGAAGATTGCCGATCTGCACATTGTGTCCGCAGCAGTGAGCTGCGCCCGTCGCGGGATCACTGTGCGGATGATTGCGGCAGACGATGGCATCGAGCTCACCCAGAACGGCAACCGTACGGCGGTGTCCCTTGCCGGCAAGACGCGCCTTCACGCCAGTGATGCCCCAGCCCGTTTCATAGTCCAGGCCGAGCGCATCAAAGGCGGCACGAACTTTGGCAGAAGTTTTCTGCTCTTTAAAACCGAGTTCAGGCTCGGCAAAAATGGCATGACCGAGACGGACGATGTCGGGGTTGCGGCGACGAATGACTTCGCAGACCCGAGCCTTCAGTTCTTCCTTATTCATTTTGGAAAAAACCTTGCAAATGAAGCGACTCCGATGGAGCTCAAAAAAACTTAAGAGACTGCACAGATCTTCAGCCGACCGCCCGGAACCGGTTGGATCGGTTTGGCGCTGCGCAGACTCTTCTTACCTGTCAATGACAAATTCTGCGCCCGCCCAGTGAACTTGAACAGTCCGGACTTGAGCGGGCGAATAAAGCTGCCTCAATGCATCAGAAGATGCCTTCAAGATGCAGAATGATTTCAGCGAGCACAGTTGCGCAGATGAAGCTGCCCGCACCGACGGCCAGCGCCACCGGAACAATGCGCCAGGACAGACGCTTAAAGGCGTCGATATCCTTGCCGAGCGACAGGCCGCAGTAAGCAAGCACCGGCGTCGTGATGGGCAGGAACCCTACCTGCTTCGTATAGTGGATGACCCAGTCGCCGCCCGGGAAGCCCGGCAGCGAGATAACCACTGCGATGATCGATACCCAAAAGACCATCGGGAGAATACGAAAGCCCGGCAGGTGCGAAACCAGAATGCCGAAGGCCGTGATCACGACGAGAAGCAGTACGCCAATCGAGCTTTCGGCCATATTGACCTTCGGGAGCTGGATGCAGTTGGCGATCCAGGTAAAGAAGGCCGTCACCAGAAGGATGAACAGCACGTCCTTCATTTCTTCCATGAGTTTGCGGATTTCCATTTTTCGTTTCCTTTGTCTTGTACGCTTATATTCGTTGCCATGGAAGAGGATCAGTCGTTGGCCTTAGGCTTCGCCGATCCCTTGTCACCCGTAAAGAACTCATAAACCTTGATCGTAACGGGGAGCGAAACAAAGAGCGCAAAGTAGATGCCGATCACAGACGTGAGGAGATTGGCCGCCGCTGCATAGGCACGCACGGTTTCTTCCCATTCCGGATGCACGACGATGATCGAGCTCGTCGCTGCGGCCATCATGGAGGCGCTGCCGATGCCGGCGCCCATGGCAAGCGCATGCGGATGGAAGAAACCCATCTGAGCAATGACGCCGGCCAGAACCGACACCCAAAGCGCGCCGAAGACCGTTCCGCAGACATACATGCCCATTACGCCGTGGCCTTCAGGAGAGTCCAGACCGAAGCGCTCCGAAATAATGGCGACGTTGGGTTCTCGGTCAATGGAGTAGCACGCGCCAATCGCTTCGCGTTTCATGCCGACGAGGAGCGCCACCGGCAAACCAAAGATCAGCGTGCCGAAGAAGTGGCCGAATTCCTGCATGATCAGCGCCCAGCCGGACTGCATGATCATTTCAATATTCGGACCGATGTCCAGCGCGATCTTCGTGATCAGCAAAAGAACGCCCACAGAGAGCATCTTGCCGGCTCGATTCATTTCATCGAGCCTCACAACACTCCAGCGCGGAAAGCTCACCAATGCACCAAATACGAGTGCATAAAGCAGCGGCAAAAGCACGACTAGACCGAACTTTTGTACACCCACCAGTTCCGCGAGCACCACAATAATGAGTGCCGCCGCGTGAATTTTGAAGTTCCGGATGAGATCCATGAGCGTCTCCAAAAACCTTCCGCCGGTTAAAACTGCTTGGCAAGCCGTTTTTTTTTCGATGTTCGGCGGTTGAGGCTGTAATTAAATTAAAGAGGGAAGAGGTATAAAAAAACGGGAGGCGCCTTTCGGAGCTTCCCGTTCGTTTTTGGGAACCCTTTTAGGTTCCCGCTTGTTGGGTGCTGGTGGAATTCGGTTTCTCCGAATGCCTGTCAGTCTCTTCGAACGTGCATCCGCAAGGCGTCAAGCGTCTCGCTGCCTGTTGTGCTGCGAGACGCGGATGTAGAGGATGTAGAGCTGGTGCGGAGAGCATTCGAGCGGCGGCCGTGAAGGACGTCGGCAGCTCGGCAAGAAGTGCGGATGTACACCTGCATAATGCTTCCTATTGGCTCATGAAAACATTCGAAGAAATCGGCCACAGCTGTATACCTATCAGGTCTACTGCCGCAACGCGTTTCAAGCACCATAGCACGAGATGCAAAAAAACGGCAAAACCGCGAAATTCGCCGTATGACAACGCTGAATTTCAGCTTCCTCACGGATTCCGCTTGAAAAATTCATAATTTTTCGCGTAATTTTTCTAAAAAATCAAGTGGCGCATTTGAATTTGGACAAACAAGTGATTGATATGCATCAATTGGGTTTTGCAGTCCTACCAAGCCCTTTTCGAGTGACGGCAGGTACGATGAAATCACTATGAAGCCGGATAATTTTCTCTCCTGCCTGCAGCCTCGCCGTCAGTGGTGGCGACTCCCGTCAAGTTCAATGGCGGGTGCGCAGACCTGCGCGCCGGTTTGAGAGAAGGAAAGATCGTGCAGCGCACTTGATGCTTTCCCCCAGTTTCTCAGTCCAACCCGCCTTCCGGCGGGTTTTGTTTTTCAGCCGTATCTCAAAAAACAAAAGAAGTCCCGCCGCAGACGATTTGCAGTTTTTCTCCTTCATGCCCTCACGAGAATTCACCATGACCTCCCCTGCACCGGCTTGCGCCTCTGACGCTTCGCTTGACGAAAACCGCATTCCCTTTTTCTTCGGACCCGCATCGCTCCTCATTCCATTTCTCATTTTTGCGCTGCTTTCGGTCTACCTTTTTGTCGTCCTCAAAGTATTCGATCTGATGGCGCTTGCGGGTGCCGGTCTCACGGCGCTGGTAGCAGGCGCGGTGCTGACCAAAAAGCCGATGCGCTACTGGAAAGCGGTCTTGGAAGGCGCCGCATCGCCAATGACGGCAACCGTGCTGCTGCTGTTGATGGCTGCCGGCGTATTCTCGGCCATGATGAAGGCTGCCGGACTCGCCGAAGCCCTCGCCGCCTTCACGGGCGGCGCCATTGCCGGAACGCCGCTGCTCACTCCAGCCGTTTTTCTCATTTCATCGCTTTTGGCCACAGCCACCGGCAGCTCCATTTCCACGATTCTGGCGGCATCCCCCATCTTTTTGCCTTTCGGCGCTGCGCTCGGCTGCGATGTGCCGCTGATGGCCGGCGCCATTCTTTCGGGCGCCATTTTCGGCGACAACCTCGCACCGGTTTCGGACGTGGCCATCATCTCGGCCATGACGCAGACGGATAAGTTCGGCAAGCCCCTTGATCTCGGCCGCGTTGTCAAGACTCGCTTCCCGTTTGCCGTCATTGCGCTCATCATTGCGCTCCCCTTCTACGCTCTCGGCGGCAGCGCTTCAGAACCTTCCGCAGCGCTCAATGCCGCCGCAGATCCGATGCGTCTTCTGATGCTGATCCCGGTGGTGCTCCTCATCTACATTGCGATAAAGATGCGCGACGCACTCCACGCTGTCACGATGGCAACCGTTGCCGGACTGATCATCGGTCTGCTCACCGGCGTAATTGAACCCTCGCAGATCGTTCGCGTAGAAAATGGTTCCATTTCCGGCATTCTGACGGGCGGCATCGCCAACGTCTCAGGCATCATGCTGATGTGCCTTGCACTCTTTGGCTTTACAGGCGTGATTGAACACGCCGGACTTGCCGATGCCACGGCCAAGTTCCTCACGAACGAAAACCAGTCGCCGCGCCGCGCCGAAGTGACTCTCGCTGTCGCCACGGTCTTCATTTCCACCTGCCTGGCCGCCGTCACGAGCGTCGCTGTGGCGCTGGCCGGACAGCTCGCCGACCGGCTGCTGCGCCGCAGCATTGATCCCTACCGCCGCGCTTATCTGCTCGCCGGATTTGCCAACAGCATCCCGGTGGTGCTGCCGTTTTCGGCTTTTTCACTCATTACGCTTTCAGCTGCCTCGGCGCTCGGAGACCCGTCCCTCACGCCGTTTTCTTTGATGACGGCAACGTTCTATCCCATTGCGCTTTTCGTCGTATTCTCCGTATCGATCGCTACCGGCATCGGACGTCCTAAGATGAGCGATGAGCCTCAGGCCGCGGACAAGGCATAAGGCTTGTCCCCGCTTTCATGAGAGAGAACCGGACTGCGGCGCACTTTTGAGACACACTATGACTGACCCTCTTAACTCCAGCCCCGAAGCATCCTCAGAACTCGAACCGGATGAGTTTGAACTCTTTGACCTCACCGTTACCGTGGAGGGCGGCAGTTTCGTCTGCCGCCATCACCTCGGTCAAGGATTCAAAGTCGAAGGTGAAGATCTGGTCTTTCCCGAGGGCGGCCGTTTTTCACTCTATGCCATGGCCGCGCTGCTGCCGCTGATTCCGGCCAAACAGCGACCGACAGCCGCGGCAGACTGGATGACCACTGACGCGCTCATTGCCTGTCCGGATCCCAACTGCGGCGCCCGCTTTCGCATTTCACGCACGGGGCTGCGGCGATTCCGACACGGTGAATGCACCGTTGTGCCGCTCCCAGCCAAAACAGACAAACATCCCTAATTCAAACTGAACTTTTTTCGGACCTCCGTCATGACGCCATCCATTGCCCGTACGCAGCTCACTGCCGACTACAGCATTCCCAAAATCATCAACGGCGGCTGGCAGCTCGCCACCGGTCATGCGCTTGCACATGCGCTCGACATGAAGGACGCCCACAATGCCTTCGCCGAACTGCTCGACCGCGGCTTTGATACTTTTGACTGCGCAGACATTTATACGGGGGTGGAAGCATTCTACGGTCAAATCATTGCCGAACGGCGCCGCGCCGGCTTGTCGCTGCCGCAGATTCACACCAAATTTGTCCCCGATCTCAAGGATCTCGCTCATGTCGACCGCGCCTACGTTGAGCACGTGATTGAGCGCTCACTTTCGCGTCTTGGCGTTGAGCGTCTCGACATGGTGCAGTTCCACTGGTGGGACTACGACGTTCCCGGCATGATCGATACGGCCGGCGAACTCATGCGGCTCCAAGAAAAGGGACTCATCCGCTGCATCTCTACGACGAACTTCAACACCGCTAACCTCAAAAAGCTTGTGGATGCCGGCATTCCTGTCGTTACCAATCAGTGCCAATATTCGCTCCTCGACCGCCGACCGGAAAAAGCCATGACGGATTTCTGCCGCCGCAGCGGCGTCAAGCTCATCGCTTACGGCACGGTCGCCGGGGGCTTTCTTTCTGACAAGTGGCTCGGCAAACCTGAACCCGACCTTCAGAGCCTCGAAAACCGTTCTCTCGTCAAATACTTGCTGGTCATTGAGGATACGCTCGGCTGGGCGGGTTATCAGAAACTCCTCGAACGCCTTGCTGCTTTGGGCAAATCGACTGGGCTTTCAATTGCCGGTCTGTCGTCTCTCTACACCATCGGTAAGCCCGAAGCCGCAGCGGCAGTGGTGGGAACGCGCAACAGCCGTCATGTTGCCGACACCTGCCGACTCATCGGGAAGACCTTCCCCGAAGACGCACGCCGTGAGATGGATGAGTTCCTTAAGCTCTTCCCGCAGATCGAAGGGGACTGCTTTGATATTGAACGCCAGCCCGGTTCGCGCCATATTGCCATCATGCGCATGAATCTCGTCGACAGCACAACGGGCAAATAAAAGGGCTGCCGCGCTTGATCATTTGACAAACGCTCATGCACCCTAAGGATGCATGAGCGTTCCATTCACTCCTCTCCCGCTGAGAAGCTGAAACGAGGCGGAGACAGTTTCTCTGCTGCCCTTTCGGGGCAGCAGCGGTCACCGGCCCTGGCGAGCATTGATGCCGTCAATGAGTCCGGGCAGTTCGCTCAGCGAATCAATCACAAAATCAGCGCCGGCCGCCAAGAGGACTGAACGAGTACGGATGCGTGCCGCAGCTTTTTCCGCATCCGTGAGCGCGCTGAATTCAGCGTGCGAAAGTCCCATGACGGATGAACCTTCGATGACGCCGACAGCCCAGACGCCGGCGGCACGCGCCTCTTCAATGTCGCTCACCGTATCGCCGATTTTCACAACGGTACGCACGGCGGGGAGCTTCAGCAGGCGCATGTTCTCAAAAATCATGTAGGGCCAAGGACGCCCGAAACCGCCCGTCTCATCCGCCGTGACAAGGCAGTCCGGCGCATAACCCGCTTGACGCGCAGCCTCTTCGACCACATTCATCATCTCGCGGGTGTAGCCGGTGGTGCTGCCGATCTTCAGACCGCGGCTGCGCAGCTCCTTCACACAGTCAAGAACGCCGTCCTTCAGTTCACAGTGACGATCGAGCACAGCGAACAAAGCCGGCTCAAAGTCGTGATAAATCGCCTGCGCATCGCTTTCTTCAGGAGACCGTCCCCAGCGCTCTGTCCAGCGCGCTTTGACCGCGGGCATCGCCAGCATGGTGCGGATATGCTCAATTTTGAGTTTGCCCATCGGCGCCCGCGTCTCTTCGAGCGTCACATCAATGCCTGCCTTGCGAAAAGCCTCAGCGAACGCTGAAACCGGCGCAAAACAGCCAAAGTCAACCGTGGTGCCCGCCCAATCGAAAATAACGCCTTGAATGGTCTGCTTCATAATGATCTGCCTGAGATGGATGTTCAGAGTGATGCGAGATACCCGCGGAAAAGGCCGAGAATCTTCGGCACATCGTCACCGTGTATTTCGCCGATATTGCCCAGCCGGAAGCTCGGACGTTCCGTGAGTTTGCCCGGATAAATGACATATCCGCCGGCCTTGAGCACCGCATACATGTGCTTGAAATCGAAACCGGCCTGATCCGGATAAAGGAAAGTCGTGATGAAGGGCCCCTGCCGATCGGCTGCCACGTAGGCTTTAAAGCCCAGTTCGGCCATGCCTTCACGCAGCGCCTCATTGACCGCAGCATAGCGGGCATGCCGAGCTGCAATGCCGCCTTCGGCTTTGAGCTCCCGAAGCGCTTCATCAAATGCCGCCACGACATGCGTGGGAGAAGTGAACCGCCATTTGCCGTGATCCTTCTCGAGCGTTTCATACTGCGCAGTCAAATCGAGCGAAAGCGAACGCGCATTGCCTTTAGCGGCAAGCAGCACAAATTTGCGGGCAATGATGAAGGAAAAGCCCGGCACGCCCTGAATGCACTTATTGGCCGAGGAAACCAAAAAATCAATGCCGAGAGACTCCACCGGGATTTCCACCCCGCCGAAACTGCTCATGGCATCCACGATGAACAAGCGGTTTTTCGCCTTTACGACGCGGGCCACACTTTCGATGTCGTTGAGAATACCTGTCGTCGTTTCACTGTGCACCATCGAGACTATCGTCGTTTCGGGGTGCGCATCCAGCCACTCGGCAACTCTTTGAGCATCAGGCGTCTCATCCCAGCCGCAGTCAATGCGGTCAAACGGAATGCGGTGATAAGTCAGAATCTGGCACATGCGCTCTGAATAAGCGCCGTTGACAAGCACCAGTACGCGGTCGGCTGCACCCGGCACGCTTGAGAGAACAGATTCCACGCCGAAAGTGCCTGAGCCCTGCATCAGCACGACGCCGTACTCGGCAGGGTTTGCTTCGGCCAGTTCCAAGAGCGAAGCGCGAATGGATTCGGTCATTGCCTTGTAGTCGTCGTCCCAAGTGCAGCGGTCGACAAGCATGGCTTCACGGACGGCGAGCGTCGTAGTGAGCGGGCCGGGCGTTAAAAGTTTGTAGGTATTGGGATCAGTAATATTGGGCATTTGCATCATTCAAAATGCTGCGCATGAAAGCATGCGCCCGCAGTATTTTTTCTAGTGTGCTTAGACACCCGAGGCACACCAGCCTCTGAAGGCTGCCCGCACGGGTGTTTTTTGAGAGACAAACCCCTCGATCAGACAGGTCTCGTCGAGGGGTTCGAACTGAAGAAGCGCGCTTTGTGAGTCTTTACTCACCCTTGACGAGCTTCTGGTGCTTCTGGAGGAGCTCCACAGTCAAGGCTTCAGGGAACTGCTTCGGATTGGCCGGTTTGTTTTCGGCCGATACCGTTTCACCCTTGTAGAGCGCCACCGGGTAGTACTGGAGCAGTTCCGGGCGAGCATTCTTGATGATCACTTCGACCACCTTCTGTGCATTCGGATTGGTCTTATCCCCTTTGTCGACAACTGCAGCCGCTTCAGTGAGCATGAAGTTGCCTTCCACCGGGTCAATAAAGTCAACCGGAAGTCCTTTGGCCTTGTCCGCTACGGCCTGATGACGAAGCCCGAAGCCTACAGCCACCTCACCCGCACGAATGAGTTTGAGCGGAGCGGAACCCGATTTCGTCAGATGCGCACCGGCATTCTTCTCAATCGCCTGAAGAATCTTCGCGCCCTCGGCTTCACCCTTATCGGCAATGACGGCCTGCGTCATCAGCCACGATGTGGAAGAACCCAGAATGTCCGGCACGGAAATATGACCGGCATAGATGGGCTGAGCAAGATCCTCAATGCGGGTGGGACGCGGGAGCTTATCCGCAGCGAGCACCTGAGTATTGATGAAGAGCGCTCCGCAGTTGCCGAGGATCGGCGCATAGTAATCCGGTGTCGGATTGATCGTGTCCGGCGTGAAGGCAAGCTTCTGGAAAAGTTTCTGGCTCTTCTGGAGACTGTCAAGATAGTAGGAAGCGGTGGTTACCACGTCGGCTTCAATATTCTTGCCTTCGGCGGCGAGCTTGCCGCCGAGTTCGGAGGTGCCCAGCCCCTGAATCTTATAGAGCCCCTTCATGCCGTTGGCATCCAAGGCATTCTTCATCGCCTTTTGTGCCTCTTCGTCAGCATTCGAATAAATGATGACAGCCGCGGCCTCAGCCGCAGGGGCAGCTTTCTGCTCAGCGGGCTTTTCACCATTGCAGCCGGCAAGCAGAGATACTGCGGCGGCAGCAGCCGCGAGAGTGAACATTTGCTTCATTTTTATATCCAATACAAGTAAATGACAAATAAGAGAGGTGTATGAATTTCATGCCGCTGAGGAGTCGGTCACTGCGGGAGTGCGTTCAGCAGCAAGCGTTATGAACGAGTTGAGCCGGCCTTTTGGTCAGTGCGCGAGCACTCTGCCAACTTGTCGAGAATGAGTTTTGCGGCGACGTTTGTCACGAATACCAAGAGCGACAGCACGAAGATCGCGTCAAACCGCTCGTAATAGGAAAATTCCTTGATCTTCGTGGTCAGAAGCATCGTCGACGTGCCGCAGAGGAAGACCACCGCTGAAATGGTCACCATTGAATTGATGAAATAGAGTTCAAACATTTCAATGAGCGTCGCCCGCGCATTCGGGAGCACCACACGGCGGATCGTCTGAATCCAGGTGTCACCCATCAGCAGTCCCGTGGTCTCCCATCCTGCATTCATGCGTGAGAGCGCTGCCGTCCCCATCAGGTAAGGCGAAGCAAAGAAGTGCACCAGATTCGCGAGGATCAGAATGGCGATCGTGTTCTGCAGAATCGTGCCTGAGAACGCGAAGAGGAAGCCCACGCCAATCACCATGCCCGGCAAAGTACTCGTCATCATGGCCAATCCATCCATGGCGGAACGACAGACGCGAGGCAGCTTGGAGCGCGCCTGAATGAGCGCCGCAGCAAAGGAGATAAACGTACCGATGGCCGCGGAAGCAGCTGCCACGCCGATCGAACGGAGATAGATCCCGCCGATATCGTCTTCGCCCAAAATGTCGATGAAATGCTGAATCGTGAAGTTCGGCTTATAAGGCCAGTTCTCAACAAAGGGCACGATGAACATCACGGCAAAGATGCAGAGCAGCACTGCCGCCAATCCCGCATAGAAGAGGAGAAATGCTCCGTCTCTTGCGGCTGACGGCATGAGCATTGGCCGCACAATGTCCGTACTGCGGAAATTGAGTTTTTCGCTCCACCGCAGCAAAGCCACCGCACCGACTGCCGGCACCATCATCGATATCGCCACCACTGCGCCGCGGCCGAAATCCGGCACGGCACCCATCATCGTCGAATAGAGTTCGGTAGCGACCACTTCATATTGACCTGCAATGGAAATCGGAATGCCGAAATCCGTGAAGGCCAAGAAGAAGCCCAGCATGAAGGCGGAAACGCAGGCACCGGCGACCGGACGAAGCGCCGAAGTCCAAAAGCGTCTCAGGAAACCATCGCCCATCACGCGCGAGACGATTGCGTAGCGCGGATCGACGTAAATAAAGGCATTGCTGATGATCAAGAAAACGGGCGGCAGCAGGTAAGCCACATCAGCAATCAGCAGTCCCCAAAAACCGTAAATCGAAAACGGCGGCGGACCAAAGAACTGGCTGATAAGCCCCATACGGCCAAAGGAGTAAATGACGGCAAAGCCATAGGTGATCGAAGGCAGAAAGAGCGGCAGGAGCATCAGAATCCGCACCGCTTTCTTCACCCAAGCCGGCAGCTGTGAAATCACCAGACCGTAGGCAGCGAAGAAACCCAAAAGAGTAGCGACAGCCGCTGCGGCAGTACTCACCGCAAAGCTGTTGGCCATCATCGACCAGAAACCCGGGCGCATGACCACCGAGAGCCAGTTCGCGGCCGTCAGCGTGCCTTTCTCCAAAATCGACTGGCCAAAGATCAAGGCGAGCGGGACGCCTAAAAAGAGCGCGAAGAAAATCATTACCGCCCCATAGAGCACTCGGTAATGTCTGCGTTCATCCGTGCCGGCGCCCGTGAGGAACGCCGATACCCCCGCGAGCAGCGTACTGCCCGAAGACGCTGTCGTCATGGACGTCATCCTCTCAGCTCGCTGCCGGCATCAGCGACTGCTCGGCTGCGGGCTGCCCAAACAGTCGATAAATATTGTCGCGCTTGATCGTCAGCTGCGAAAGAATGAAGCGGCGAACGAAATCGTCCGCCGGCCGGTGCACAATGCCCTGAGGCGTATCGAACTGTGCAATTCGGCCGCCATTGATGATGAGCACCTTGTCCGAAAGCGTCAGCGCTTCTTCCGGATCATGCGTCACAATCAGCGTCGTGAGTTTGAGCTGCCGAGCAATGGTGCGGATGCGCTCTTTAATGGATTCTTTGATCAATCCGTCAAGCGCAGAAAGCGGCTCGTCAAGGAGCAGAAGGCGCGGCTTCATCACCAGCGTTCTCGCCAGCGCCACGCGCTGCTTCTGACCGCCGGAAAGCTCCTGCACGCGGCTTTTAAGATGCGGCTCGAGTCCCAATAAATGGATGAGATCGCGTACTTCTTCCGGAGTGGATCGGCCCGGACAATTCTTCAGACCGTAGACAATATTTTCTTCGGCATTGAGATTGGGAAAGAGCGCATAGTCCTGAAAGACAATATTGAAGCCGCGCTTTTCCATCGGAACGTTCGTCACATTCTCGCCGTCAACCAGAATGCGTCCGGAGGTTGCCGGCACCAGCCCTAGAATTAAATTCAAAAGCGTCGTCTTGCCGCAGCCGGACGGTCCCAAAATGGAGACGATGCTGCCTTTGGGGATGGCGAGTGAAATTTCAGAAAGAATGGACTTGTCGCCGTAGCGCTTAGCGATATTCTCGAGAACAAGCATGAACGTGTGAGGGATGAGCAAAACTAAACAGCTGTTATTTTCAGCACTCCATGTGACGAGGCTGTAACGCTCATCTGACGTCGTCATGAATATTTGATGACAGCTTGCCGACAGCAATGGCTCAAAAAAAACAGCGGCCTCAACGGGCCGCTGTTTTTTCTTCGGAGCAGACTTTGGTGCTATTGACGAACCTTGCGTATCGTCACAATCAGACCGCGGTCGCCGACCTCAACGGGCTGATCCATTTCGCCCTCCAGGTCACCCGGCTGCGGCATGAAATTGCCGGTCTTGGAGATGCGCGCACCCACCACCACAATCTTTGTGTTGGCAAGCGTCTCCGCCCCCATGGCCATGCGCATGGTTTCATTGAGTTCGAAGTTGTAGGGCAGATCCTTCACCTTCACTTTGGTGAACGCTACGGGCATGCGGCTTCCTGAAGCCGGGCGCGCGTAGATGAAGACCGTATCGTCGGGCGAGGTCTGATCTTTGAGCGCAGCGTCAAGCGTCACCGTACCGGCCACAGCGCTCATGGTCGCGGGCGATGCTGTCGGCACCGGCTCAACGGCCGTCGAAGAAGGCGCCGCCGCTGACTTGCCGCCGGCACCGCCGGCATTAGGCGAAACGGCCGAGATCGAGTCATTCACGCCGCCAAGACGCTTGGCTTCATTGATATTAGAAGCAATCTGATCGCGGTCGGGGAAGTCGGGCGGCACAACCTTGAGCAGACGCTCCCAATACTGCGCAGCCTGAGCATAACGTTCGCGGTCCCAAGACTGCATGGCCAGCAGCGCCAAGGCCTTCCACTGATTAGGATCCACTTTGAGGGCATCCTGCAGGAGCTTCTCGACTTCAGGCGTGATGACCTTGCCGTTGGCCGCAGCCATCATGTCGGCCATATCAGCCATGATGTCGGCATTGTTGGGCACCAGTGCATTCAACTTCTTGAAAGCCTCCACGGCATCATCGAAACGATTCATCGAGGCCGCCGTACGGGCAAGCAGGAACCAGCCCTGAGCATTTCTCGGATCTTCAGCCAATCGGGCTTTCAGGTCGTCGAGCATCTTCTGCATATCGCGCTGCGAGTGACCGCGCGAATTGGCACTCTGGCGCTCCATCATTTCGATAAAGGCCGGATCCATGGCCGTATAGCGGCCAAGCGCGTAGTAGGCGACTGCTGCAGAAGCCGGAATAACCACAAGAAGCACCACTGCGAGCACGCGCGGCATCATCATGCTGCGCCCGCTCTTGATTTCTTCTTCGTGCTTGGCTTCTTCCAAAACGCGGCGTTCAAGTTCGCTGCGCGTTTCTTCGTATTCATCCTGATCGATTCGACCAGCAGCACGCTCCGCCTCAAGGTCATTGGCCTGCTGCTGAAGGATAGCGAGCACCTGACTGCGGCGGTCACTTTCCGCTTTGGCCCGGGACCCGAACCAGAGCGGCAGGCAGACGGCCGCAACCGCTGCCACGCACATCAGTACACAGAGAATAATGAAAATCGTCACTTTCGATTACTCCTTGCGTCCGCTCAGGAGGTCATCGGCCATCGCCTTCTCCTGTGCCGTCAATGGCTTGACAGATTCCGCCACAAGGCGCTTGCGCCGGCGAAGGTTGATGTAGAAGGCACCAATGCCGATCAGGAACAGACAGAGCGGTCCAAGCCACAGAATTGCCGTGGAAAGTTTGAACGGCGGCTTGTAAAGCACAAAGTCCCCATAGCGGTCGACCATGTAGTCCACAATTTCCTGATTGGTTTTGCCGGCTTTGACTTGTTCGATCACTTGGTTGCGCAAGTCAACGGCAAGTTCCGCATTGGACTCCGCAATCGACTGATTCTGGCAGACGAGACAGCGCAGCTGCTCGGACACCTCAACGACGCGCTTGTGCGCCACCGGATCAAAGGCCGTCGGCGCAGCCTCACGCGGAGCCGCCTGAGCGGTCTGAGCGAGCGGCAGTGCGAGAAGCGCAGCGGCGCCTAAAGCTGCGGCGGCAAGAATGAAGCGTTTAATCATTTTTCCTTCTCCAGGATTTCGATAAGCGGCTTCACCTGAATGTTCCAAAGATCATCCAGAATCGGATAGCTCACCTTGGCGCGAATGACGCCCTTCTTGTCGATGATGAAGGTTTCCGGCACGCCCGTAACACCGAGATCGATGCCGACCTTGTTCTTCTCTTCGAAGATCACAACGTCATAGGGATTGCCTGTGTCTTCGAGCACCTGCCGACCGGCGCCGACCGTGTCCTTATAGAGGAAGCCCACAATCGGGGTCTTCAGGCCCGAGCGCTTCAGCCCGACAAGATAGGGGTGCTCCTCCTTGCAGGGCAGGCACCAGCTTGCCCAAACGTTAAGCATCCAGACTTTGCCCTTCATCTCTTCGGTGCTGAATTTCTGAGTCGGATCAAAGAGCGTCGGCAGTTCAAAAGTCGGCAGCGGCTTATTGATCAGCACGGAAGGCAGAGCGCGGGGATCGAGGTAGAGCCCCTTGAAGAGGAACCCCGCGAGCACCACGAAGATTGCAAACGGAATAAGGAATTTCGCTTTCATCATTTTCTGAGTTCTCCGAGACGATCAAACGGCTGGCGCTGCGCCGGCGCTGTTGGACTTGGCCGCATCCGCCGCCTTCTTTTCACGGCGGCGGCGATAACGGCGATCAAGCATCGCAAGCAGGCCGCCCACGCTCATGATGATGCAGCCGAACCAGATCCAAGTCACGAAAGGCTTCGAATACACGCGAACCACCCAGCCGCCGTCCGAACTCGGCACGCCCAGACTCACATACACGTCACCCGTAATGGAATGGCGAATGGCGGCCTCTGTCATCGGCATCGAATTGGAGCTGAAGTACTTGCGCTTTTCCGGATAAAGGTGCTGAAGTTCCTTGCCGTCCTTCGAGAGCGTGAAATCGCCTCGGTCGGCGGTGAAGTTGGCGCCGCGAGCGGAGCTCACACCATTGAAGGTGAAGGTATAGCCCGCAACATGCACGACGTCAGATTCAAACATGCGGACATCGCGCTCAGCCTGATAGCCCTTCACCAGCGCCACGCCGATGATGAACACTGCTACGCCGAAGTGTGCAAGGTGCATGCCCCACGTAGCACGCGTCATGCGGGTAAGACGACCGAAGATGCCGGTGCCGGCGGGGGCAAACTTCAGTTCGCCGCGGATTTCCTCAACGATGCCGCACATCACGAAGACAGCCAGCGTCGTGCCGGTAAAGACCCAGGTGCTCCAGGCGCCCATCAGAAGCGGAACGGCAATGCCGACCGCGATCGCCACCACAAAGCACCAGGCGAGGCGCTTCACGAGCGTCATGGGATCGGCTTCCTTCCAGCGTGCGATCGGCCCCACTGCCATCAGGAACACCAGCGGGAGCATCAGCGGACCGAAGACCGCATCAAAGTACGGAGGACCAACAGAAATCTTGCCGGCATTAAGCGCATCGAGGAAGAGCGGATAGAGCGTGCCCAAAAGGACGGCGCCCATCGCCACCACCAGCAGCACATTGTTGACGAGCAGCATGGATTCGCGCGAGATCAGTGCGAAGTTGCCGCCCAAACCCACCGTTGGCGCACGCCAAGCGAAAAGCAGGAACGAAAGCCCGATCACCAGAATCAGGAAAGCCAGAATAAAGAGGCCGCGTTCCGGATCCGTAGCAAACGCATGCACCGACGTGAGAACACCGGAACGGACGAGGAAGGTCCCCAAGAGCGAGAGTGAGAACGTGATGATCGCCAAGAGCACTGTCCAAATACGGAAGCAGCCGCGCTTTTCAGTTACTGCAAGCGAGTGAATCAGTGCCGTACCCGTGAGCCAGGGCATGAAGGACGAGTTTTCGACCGGGTCCCAGAACCACCAGCCGCCCCAGCCGAGTTCGTAGTAGGCCCAGTAGGAACCGAGCGCAATACCGAGCGTGAGCAAAATCCAGGCGGCCGTCGTCCAAGGACGCATCCAACGCGCCCAGGCCGCATCAAGACGTCCGGAAAGGAGCGCAGCAATCGCAAAGGCGAAGGGAACCGAGAAACCCACGTAGCCCAAATAAAGCAGCGGCGGATGGAAGACCATCCCCGGATCCTGCAGGAGCGGATTCAAGTCTGCACCTTCGGCCGGTGCCGGGAAGATTCGCAGGAACGGATTGGAGGTAAAGAGCATGAAGAGCAGGAACCCCATGCCGACAAGCCCCATGACGCCCGTCACGCGAGCCACCATATCCTCAGGGAGCTTCCTCGCCGAGAATGCAACTGCAGCTCCCCACCAGCCAAGCGTTACCGTCCAGAAGAGAATCGAGCCTTCATGAGAACCCCAAGTCGCTGCGACTTTGTAGTACCAGGGCAGCATCGAGTTGGAGTTGTTGGCAACGTTGAGCACGCTGAAGTCGGAAATATAAAACGAGTACGCAAGGCACCCGAAGGCGATCGTGCCGAATAATGCGTTGGCTGCAGCCGCAGGCCGCGCCACTGCCATGAGCGGACCGCTGCCGCGGGCTGCGCCCACGAGCGGCAGAACGCCCTGGACAATGCTGAGCGCAAGGCACAGGATCAGTGCGAAGTGACCAATCTCAGGTATCACTTGATTTCTCCGTTGTTGACATACCGGGATGCTCTGTTGCAGAGCCTCGCTCGGTCATCGGCTTCTTCTAATGTAAATGGACGGGCCTTCTATGGTGTCCGCCGCTGGTGAAGGCGCTGCGCAGTTCGTTCTTTGCCGTTGTTCCGAGTCAAACGACGCAGAGCAGCTTCGCAGCGCGAAGAATAATGTCCCTTAATCCTTACGGATGGTTGGCCGGCATCGGAGCGCCCGATTTGACCGCCTCGGCGTGGCTCTTCGAGTCCATGCCCTGAGCGTGAGCCTTGGCTACGCCGGCCTTATGCGCATCTTCGAGCGCTTTGGCGGCCTCAGGCGGCATGTAGTTTTCGTCATGCTTAGCGAGCACTTCACTCGCGACAAACACACCGGCTTCGTTGAGTTTGCCCTGCGCAACAACGCCCTGCTCTTCGGCAAAGAGGTCGGGCAGAATGCCCTTATATTCGACATTAACCGTCTGCGCCGTATCGGTGATACGGAAGTGAACGGTTACGCCGTCCTTTTCCCGAACGACTGAATTCTTCTCAACCACGCCGCCCAGTCGGAACGTGCGGCCCACAGGCGCTTCTTTAGCGGCTACCTGAGTGGGTGAGAAAAAGAAGACCAGATTTTCGTTAAAGGCCTGCAGTGCCATGAAGATGCCTGCGCAGAGCACTACGGCGGCTGCGCCGATCAAGGCAAGTTTTTTAGTTTTGGCGTTCATGTGATTTTCCTTGGGGTCTCAATCGCAGGGGGATCAGCTTTCCAGCGTCGACTGCGCTGCACGTGCTTCGCGCATGATGCGCCGACAGATCGCTCGGCGGCGAGTTACCAGCCCGTAAAGCTCAAACAGAACACCGAGCACAAATGCGCCGTATGCGCACCAAACGTAGTAACCGTGGCCGTTCATGTAAATGAAGTCAGCCAGAGAGTTCCAGTTGTTCATAATTTCCCCTCCAGCGCAGCCTTCTGCGCCCAATCGCTCTTGCGTTCGCGTTCAAGAATCATCGTACGAGTCCGCGAAAGCACGACGGCTGCGCCGTAAAGCGTGCCGGCAGCCAGCATGATGAAAATGGTGTTGAGCATGATCGGTGCAATCGAAGAGCCGCTCGAAGTGATGGAGGCTCCCTGATGCAGAGTGTTCCACCAACGCACCGAGAAGTAGATAATCGGGACGTTCACGGCGCCGACGATGGAAATGACGCTCGCAGCCTGATCAGCGCGGCGCTTATCGTCAATGGCCGAATGGAGCGCAATAAAGCCGAGATAGAGGAAGAAGAGAATCAGCATGGATGTCAGGCGAGCATCCCACACCCAGTATGTGCCCCACGTCGGCCGTCCCCAGAATGCACCCGAAAAAAGCGCAATAAAGCCCATGAGGGCGCCGGTCGGCGCCATCGCCTGCGCCAGAATGAAAGCAAGTCGGGAGTTTTTAAGCAGTCCCACGATGCTCGCAACGGCCATCAGCAGGTAAAGCGACATGGCCAGCCAGGCCGCAGGAATGTGAATAAAAATAATGCGGTAAGAGTTGCCTTGACGCGCCTCAATCGGGCAGACGAAGAACCCGAGATAAACGCCGACGATAAAGAGCACCAGTGCTGCGCTCATAAACCATGGAATAAGCTTCCCGGCCTTGCGATAGAAGCCTTCCAATGTAATTGAAGTGCTCATCAGGTTCTGTTCTCCTGCGATGGATTATTTTTGTTCTGAATAATGAAGGTTTACTGTTCGGCAATCCGCAGCGCCGCAGCCACTGCAAAAGGCGCCAGTGCGAGTGCAAAGAGCGAAAGCCCGCCGACGATCATGAAGTGAGAAGCCGGTGAGAGACTCATAGCAGCGGCAGTTGCCGCTCCCGAACCGAAAATGAGGACGGGAATATAAAGCGGAAGCACGAGAAGCGACGTCAGGACGCCGCCGGCACGAAGTCCGAGCGTCAGCGCAGCGCCGACCGCACCAACGAGAGAGAGCACCGGCGTACCGATCAGGAGACTCGCTACCATGACGAGCGTCACATCGAGCTCCAAGTCGAACATCACCCCGAAAATGGTCGCAAAGATGGTCATGGGCACCCCCGTAACGATCCAATGCGCGGCTACCTTAGCCACCACAATGACCGGTACCGGCTCTGCAGCCACGAGCATCTGCTCGAGCGTGCCGTCCTCATGGTCGGTCGCAAACATGCGCGGGAGCGAAAGGAGTGCCGCGAGAAGCGCCGCAACCCAAACCACGCCCGGGGCGATGCTGCGCAGGATATTGGTTTCCGCACCGACGCCCAAAGGCACGAGCGTTACAACCACCGCAAAAAAGAAGATCACCTGAGCGAGGTCAGACTTGCGGCGAAGTGAGAGCGTCAGATCGCGTTTCAGAATCGTCATGAAGAGATTAAACATCTTGGCGTCTCCTCTCTTCAGTCCCGGGCAGCGCTTTCGGCTTCAGCAGCTGCCGCATCCGCCATTGCCCGCTCAACCGCCGATCGGCGCTTGGGAGCCCAACGCTCCGGTTCAATGACAAAGAGGTGCTTCGGATCCACCGGCACTTCCTGATGCGTCACCAGCATGACCACGCCGCCCTCGGCAACATGCTTGGAAACCAAGTCCGCCAGCCGGGCGACACCCTTGACGTCGAGCGCAGTAAAGGGCTCATCCAGAATCCAAAGCGGCACAGATTCTGAAAGCCAAAGACGCGCCAGCGCAACGCGTCTGCGCTGTCCCTGCGAGAGCTGGCCGGCAGGAACGTCTTCGTAGTCTGAGAGGCCCACGGCTGCCAATGCTGCGCGAGCAGCTTCGGGCGTGCAGCTCAGCGAAGCAATGCGCGCATTGATGAGGACGTTCTCCATCACGGAAAGATCATCCTTCACGCCGTTGCGGTGGCCGATATAGCAGAGCTCGCGCCAGAAATCCTGAGCCGCCTTGAGAATCGGTTCGCCGCGCCAGAAGATCTCACCTTCGGCCGGCCGCATCAGTCCCGTCAAGAGACGCAAAAGCGTGGTTTTTCCCGCCCCGTTTGATCCCGCAATGCGGACCAGCGAACCCGGAGCCACAGTGAACGACATGCCCGTAAAGAGCGTACGTTCGCCGCGCTCGCAGGTCAGTCCGCGAACTTCAATAAGAGGCTGGGTAATCGAGCTTGGGGTTGTCATGAGCGGCGTTCTTTGCGTCCAGAGCCTAAGGACGCTTGAGTTCTATTTTGCGGGGCAGTTTAGGAACCGCAAATTAAGGCCGCCTTACAGAAATTACAGCCTGTGACTGTATGCAATCTATTGATTGATTTGATTATTTTTATCTTCAGCCAACACATTGATTTGTATTCATTCGCATGGTTTGGGAGCCCGTTCCTAAAGGAGCAGTGCCGAGGCTGAGAAAAGCGCTCCGAGTCTTAACCTATCCGTCGCTCATTCATGCCCATTCATATAATGTGAAGGTTTTCTTTTTCCGCCGTCTTCACGGTGAACTTATTCATGCTCCTCATGCCCCGCCAGTCTTCTGTTGCCCTTTTTCTTTGCGCCTCTGCCGGTGCTGCCCTCTTGCTTTCGGGCTGTTCCTCTGCGACTCAAGAGCTTGAAAAGGCCTTCGACAGCCGCGTCAATATTGAACCGGTCGTCGGGTCTATCTGGCGCATTTCGGCGGAACGCCCGAAGGTTGAATCTTCTGCCCGCATCGCCGACTTCGTTTACGAGCGCGCCAAGGCCTTCTGCACCGACAAGGGCATGGGCATGATGCCGCTCACGGGTTCCTCATCGGCAGCCTCAGCCGACGGTCAGCCTGCCAAGGCTTGGCTCGAGTTCCGCTGCGCCAGCCCCGAAAAGGTCGAGCGGGAATATAAGGGCATTACACTGCATTTTGATGAACTGCTCGGCGACGACGGCAAAAAGAAGAAAAATTAATTCGCCGCTCAACTTTTGCTTTGATGAGCACGAAAGCGATTAATCAGCGAAAGCAGACTGTTCCCGCTGCTGATGAACAGTCTGCGCCTGCGCCTTGGGACAACGCCTCAGCTGATGCTGAAGCGGCTTCCCGCAGTGCGGTCCCCGATGTACGAACCTTCAATCCCAGCGAAGAAGTTCGTACGCTCCCGCATCTGCCGGGCTGCTATCGCTACTTCGGCGCTGATGGCACCTGCCTATACGTCGGCAAGGCCAGAGACCTGAAAAACCGCGTTTCCTCATACTTTCGCAAAACCGGACTCTCCCCGCGCATAGCGCTGATGGTGAGCCGCATTGCGCGGATTGAAACCACCGTTACGCGTTCCGAAGCCGAAGCGCTCCTGCTTGAGAACAATCTCATCAAGACGCTTAAGCCGCACTACAACATCCGTCTGCGCGACGACGCGAGCTACCCTTACATCCGCATTGGCGCGGGCGATTTCCCTCGTCTTTCCTATTACCGTGGCGGCGTCGATAAACGGTCGAAATTTTTCGGACCGTACCCAAGTTCGAGTGCGGCGCGAACCGCCATCGAAATGCTGCAAAAAGCTTTTCAGCTGCGCACCTGCGAAGAATCCGTTTTTAAAAACAGATCACGCCCCTGTCTTTTGGGACAGATCGGACGCTGTACGGCACCCTGCTGCGGACTTATCACCAAAGAGGCTTATGCGGCAGATTGTCGTCGTGCTGAACAGTTTCTCGAAGGCCGCTCCATTGACGTACTCAACGATCTGGAAAAACGCATGTGGGCTGCTTCGGATGCCTGGCAGTTTGAAGAAGCCGCCCATCTGCGCGACCGCATCGCCGCGCTCACTCAAATGCGCCATCAGCAGGCCATTGAGACAACAGGCGGAGATGTTGACGCCGACATCGTGGCGGCATCGATAGGTCAGGGCATTGTCTGTGTGAATCTCGCCATGGTGCGCGGCGGCCGCCATTTAGGCGATCGCGCCATATTTCCTAAAGCCGGCGACCGAGCACCGACCGCTCAGGATCTGATGCCCTCGAAGGGTGAAGTCATTGAAGCCTTTGTCAGTCAGCACTACGCCGAACTTCCCATTCCGGCCCTGTTGATCGTTGAACCTGATCCTGCCGATCCGGAGCTGCCGGCCCGCTTGTCATCACTGCTCACGGATCTTGCCGGCCGCCGCGTACCCGTTGTCAGCGAACCGCAGGAAACACGCCGGCGCTGGCTTGAGATGTGCATACAGGGGGCGCAGATAGCGCTTGCCCGAAGACTGGCCGAATCCGGCACTCAAACCGCGCGCCTCAATGATTTGATGGCGGTGCTCGGTCCTGCATTTGCACCGAAGAATGACGATCCCATGGAATTCTCCGTCGAATGCTTTGACATCTCTCATACACAGGGCGAAGCTACACAAGCATCCTGCGTAGTTTTCCGAGAGGGCCGCATGCAGTCGTCGCTCTACCGGCGATTCAATATAGCGGGCATTGAACCCGGCGACGACTATGCTGCAATGAAGCAAGTGCTTGCTCGCAGATATGCGCCTGCAGCACGCGGAGAAGCAGAGCTTCCGACAGTTGTATTAATTGACGGCGGCCGCGGCCAGGTGGAGATGGCCCGAGAAGTTTTCGAAGATCTCGGACTCGATGTCGGCGCAATCGTTGGGGTAGCCAAGGGCGAAGGGCGCAAAACCGGTCTTGAGACACTCGTCTTCCCAGTCATCGACGGTCATCGACGCGAACCGCTCATTTTGGGCGAAATGTCTCGAGCACTGATGCTCATCGCCGAAATTCGCGACGAAGCCCACCGATTTGCGATTACAGGCATGCGGGCCAAGCGCGCTAAGACTCGAAATACATCTAAATTAGAGGATTTGTCCGGCGTCGGACCCAAACGCCGCGCTAAACTACTCGGGCACTTCGGCGGCATGAAGCAGCTCAAAAATGCTTCAGCTGAAGATATTGCTCAAGTGCCCGGCATTTCTCGCAAACTTGCCGAACAAATCTATAGTCAGCTGCATACGGCAGTCCCGGCGAATACGGGCGCCGCTCTGTCAACCGAATCAGGCGAGCAGCCCTGATTAAGAATTCTTAATTATTTCAACCCATTCCAGGCCCAACGGCAAAATAATGAAGCTCAAGCCGCCTTTCAAAATCAACGTCCCTATGGTCCTCACGTGGCTGCGCATTGCGCTGATCCCCGTGGTTCTCGGCGTTTTCTATATCCCTGAAACATGGCTTGCGCCGCATTGGGTCAACGTCATCGCCTGCGTCACATTTGTTGTCGCCGCCGTGACAGATGCGCTCGACGGATTCCTGGCCAGACGCTACGAAGGCTGGGCTACCCGCATGGGCGCATTCCTTGATCCGATTGCCGACAAGCTTGTTGTGTCAGCAGCCCTGGTGGCTCTGGTCGGGCTAGATCGTCTCGACATGGCCGTTGCAATGATCATTATCGGACGCGAAATCACGGTGACCGGCATTCGCGAATGGATGGCCAAGATCGGTGAATCCGGCCGCGTCAAAGTCAATTGGTACGGCAAAACAAAGACGATTGCACAGATGACGGCTATCCCTTGTCTTCTTTGGAACGACCCGATCTTCGGCATCGATATTGCCTTGATCGGGACGGGACTCATCTGGCTGGCGGCGGTGCTGACGATTTATTCGATGTATGTCTATCTTTCAGCCGCAGTTCCCTTCTTTGATGAAGAACGTGCCCGCCGAGCAGCCGAACGTCAGGCGGCCGTCCTCAAGGCAAGCGCAGAATTTAAACATCAGTAAACCGTTTGAACGCCGACAAGTAAGAATCAGAACACATATATTGAAGGTGCGCCTGACGCGATTCGCCGAGCGCACCTTTTTCTTTTTCTAAGATTCCTTCCATTCTTGTCTGCGGAGACCGATCCTATGGCCGCTCAGCGAAACGTCCAGAAAAAGAAGTCCAAGCGCAAAAACACCCGCCGACAAAATCAGGACGGCCATCCGCGCTCGGGAGCGCCTTTCCTTAAAGAAGCGCCTTTATCTTCTGCGGTTGCCGAAGCTCTGACAGCAGAAGCTGCCGCGCCGATTGACAACGGCGCTTCGGAGCAGCCGGAAGCATCGGTGCCAAAGGAATGCCTGACATCCGACGCATCAGCGCAAACGAAGGCAAAACCGGCGGCATTGCCCGCCGCTGCGGAACGGCCTGCGGAAACGGCTGCTGTGGAGCCCTCTGAAGAAGAAAAAGCGGATCGGCGCTCTGCAATCGTCTCTTCTCCAGAGACGGATCTGACCGAGGGCGTAGACGCTGTCTCTGGCGCCGCCCCGAGCATTGCGCCCTCAGCGGCGCCGAACTTCGTCCTAGGGGCGGCAACGCCGCCGCCGGAAACGGCTGTCGAACGCAAAACGAGAACGGCCGAGACCAACCCAAATGCTCCGGCACCTGCAGAAACACCGACCGTTTCCGCGGAACCGTCTCCGCTTACGGCAGCGAACGCAGAAAAAGACACTGCTGACGAAGAGGGCGCTCCGTCTGCTGCGGACTTAGACCATGCTCGATCACTTCGCCCCTTCGGGATGATCATCGGGAGCTGGGCAATCCTTCTGCTCTCGGGCGCACTGCTTGCATTTGCAGCTGCAAATTGGACCGCCTGGTCCGATACGCTGCGGCTCACGATCTTTGGCGGCGCCGCACTGCTGAGTTTCCTGCCGACCGTTTGCTGCAAATACATCCATCGCACGCTGCAGGACTGCTCTGCAGCATTGGGCGGTCTGCTCACGGCACTGCTCCTCGTTGTTATCGGGCAAACCTGGCAGACCGGAGACGATGCCGCGAGCCTGCTCCTTGGTCTCTCAGCCATTCTGACGCCCTGGCTGCTGGTTATCCGGCGGCCGCTCATATTTACGCTCTGGTACGCCGCCTTGGCGATCGGTTTGGGGCTCAAGGGCTTTGAGCGCTTTGGCGAAGCCCCTGATATCTTCACGCCGATGCTGCTTGCCGCGGTTTTTGCCTCGACGGCTGCCGTGGCGCTTGGTCTGAGTCTACGGCTGCGGCCAAGTCCGGGACTTCGTGCCTCAGCGCTCCTCCCAGCGCTTAATTTCTCAGTGCTCCTCGGTCTGCTGCCGCCAGTCGCCTTCGCCCTGGATAATGCCGGGCTTGAATCGCTTGCCGGTCTGGCACTGCTTTTTCTTGCCGGCGCACTGATCGGCTCTGCAGCACTCTGGAGCTCACGGCTGCCGGAACTTCGTGCGTTGGCGATGCTGACATTAGTCGGGTGGGGCAACGCACTCCTCATCCTATTCATGCACCCGTATCTGGGCCATCTTTCGAGCGCCAGTCTCGGATATGCCCTCACGCTCCTCAACGGCCTAGTCTGTCTCGCCGGGACCTTGAGCGCGGCTCGTTTTTCCCGTCGGCGGACAATGCATGCGAAGGCTCAAGACGCACCATCACGGCCCGACACGGATCCTGAAAAACCCTGCGAAGCTTCTCATTCGCTCCGAGCCTCTCTGGAAAAAGCCGCGGCGTCAGCCCCATCGATTGCGGCTGGCATTCTCGGCGCGCTCGCGATTACGTTGGCGATATCGACGCTCCTCATGTTCGATGTCAGCACCTTTTTCGTTGAGGTTCTCTTTCTGGTCATCGGTCTGACGCTGGGAGGCTGGGCGGCAGTACAGGCTCGGCGCGCGCAGAAAACCAATGCCGTCAAGGTATTGACGGCCTCTGGCATCACACTGCAGACTGCGGGACTGCTCTTTGCCGCTGTCGGCTGGCTGATGCTTGCTTCTGATTTGAGCGGACAAAGACCATGGACAATGATCATGCCGGCGGCAGCACTCCTGTGCGCCTGGCTTTTCCCCTGGCGAGCGGTGCTTTTTGCTGCGCTCCTCTCTCCGCTTTACGTCAATATGCCGCTCCCCGGCGCCGTTGCCTGGAGCGATGTGCTCTTCCTGCTCACGCTCCTCACGGGATTAAGCGTGCTTTTCGGAAAGTCTGCCGCGCAGCGCGCTGAAGCCCTGCTTCCGGCACTCCTTGCCGCGGTCTGGACGAGCGGGCTGCTGCAGCCCGAGAGTCTTGTGCATCAGCCCGTACCGACAGGGCACTTTGCTCAAACGCCCTCCATTGGGTTTATGGCCGCCGCCGCACTGCTTCTTATTGTCTGCCTCCGCGGCTTAACGGCAGACCGGCATCGCAGCATTTCGCTTCAGCGAGGCGCCGCTTTTATAGCCGCCGCTGCAGCTGCCGTCGCCGCTGTATGGATGCTGCCGGCAGCATCCGATTTACTCCTTCTTTCTGCTGCCATTTTGGCCGCTCTGTCACTTGGCGGAAAACGACTCGCTGCGGCAGCGTTCATTGCCACCGGCGGCCTCTTATTCTGCGCAGCAGACCTTTTCTGGACAGCCGCAGCCCCCGGCGTCAATCCGCTCTTGGAAGCGGCAAAAATCTACGGCGTCATGGGGCTGGCATTTGCTTTGAGCAGCCTGGCGCTCTGCCTGCGCCGATTCTCCGGCTCAAGCGTCAAAATATTTGGTTTTGGCCTGCAGCAAGGCTTTGCCTTGGCCGCACTGATGATCACCGCAGCCTCAGTCGCCTTCACCGCCTTGAACCGCATTGACCTGCTCGAACATGGCCAGTCCCGTATTGTGCGTTTGGTACCAGCCGACCCGAGAGACATGCTCCTCGGGGATTTCATGGCATTGCGCTACGCATTTGATGATGAGGCCCTGCAGGTGCGACAGTCAGCCGAGGCGGCAGTACACGTCGAAGGCTTCTGCCTCAGCATGCGGAACACTCAAAACCCGCCGAACGATGCTTCTGCGCTGAATCAGGCGGAAACAGCCGGCAAACTGGATCAATGGGTCATTCTCGGCGCCAAACTTCGCCGCGACGGCACTGTTTCAGCCTGTCCCAAGGGAACGCAGTGGGAGCTCGCCGCACTGGCGGGCGAACCCAAAGTCCCGCGCCGGTGGTTCTTTCCGTCCGGCGAAGCACACCGCTACGAACCTGCGGCGGCAGCGGATTTCCGCTGCCTCGGCCGCAACTGTATTCTTGCCGGACTGCTTAACGCCAACGGGGAACCCATTGCCCGCCGCGCGGAATAGGTTGTCCGGCCATTCTTAAACTGATGCGCCTCGGGGCCCAAGCATTTTCCGCCAAAGGCTGCTGAGAACCCAAAAACCTTTTTAACTCCTGCCATGAGCTTTCGATTTCCCTCCGCCGACATCTTTTGCCGCGTCATCGACAATTTCGGCGATGCCGGCGTCTGCTGGCGCCTGGCTTGCCGACTGAAGTCCCTCGGCATCGCCGTGCGCTTCATCACAGATCGTCCGGACGTGCTGCAGCTTATTGCCCCTCATGCCGCAGAGGAAGCCCAAATTGCTGCTTGGGATGATTTTGCAAAAGCAGCCGCTCAGCCCGGCTTTCAGCCGTCAGAACTCATCATTGAAACCTTCGGATGCCGGCTCCCCGAAGCTTATGACAAAGCGGCGGCCAAGCTGCGGGCTCAGCGTCTTGCTACGCGCCAAACACCGCCCTTTTACTTCAATCTCGACTATCTTTCCGCAGAAGACTGGGTGGAAGGCAGCCACAATGTGGTCGGTCTTCATCCGCGTCTGGACCTGCCGAAACTTTGGTTCTTCCCCGGCGTCACCGACCGTACCGGCGGCGTACTGATTGAAGACGACTATGAAAAGCGTCAGCAGGCATTTGCACTGCAAAAGAAGGATTTTCTTCTTGAGCTCGGTGCGGATCCTCAGCGCACCACCGTCTTTATATTCACCTATCCGGTGAACGACCTGCAAACCGCTGCCGCAGCCCTTCGACAGGCGGCCGCCAATCGGCCGATGAATGCATTGCTCGCACCCGGTGAAGCCGGCGACATGCTTGAGAAACTGCTGTCCGGCGCGGGCAGTGAACTCCGTACAGTGCGCACGCCCTTCGTTGCGCAAAAGGATTTCGATAAGCTCCTGTGGGCTTCGGATGCCGCCATTATTCGCGGCGAGGACAGCTTCATACGCGCGCAGCTCGCCGGGCTCCCCATGCTTTGGTCTACTTATCCGACTGAAGATCATGCGCATCGCGTGAAACTCGACGCTTGGCTCGCCCGGTTTGCGCCCAAACTCGCGCCTTGGGGATTAAGCGCCTCGTACACAAAGCTTGCTCAAGACTGGCTCGAAGGTTCGGCAGCGAGCGAGGACATCTGCCGCTTTCTGCTTGAAGCCCGCCGCTATGCCCCCGGATTTGACGTCTGGCGCAGAGAGCTCCTCGAGCGAGGTGATCTGGCACGGCATATGCTCGAACGGGCAGAATTAGGCATGTGAAAAGGCGATATACAGCGAAAGCCGCCCTCCGGAGATTTCTAAGCAGCGCTGAGTCGGCTATAATCAGCCGCTTAAAGATTTTTCGTCCTTGCGCACATTTCACAGCGCCGGGGCTCGCAAACTCTGCTACAGGGAATTTATTCAAATGAAAACCGCACAGGAACTGCGCGTCGGCAACGTCTTCATGGTCGGCAAGGATCCGATGGTCGTCGTTAAGGCTGAATACTCCAAGGGCGGCCGCGGTGCCTCCACCGTCAAGATGAAGATGAAGAATCTTCTGACGAACGCCACGTCCGAAACCGTCTTCCGCGCTGACGACAAGTTCGAAGACCTCGTGCTCGAACGCAAGGAAGTCACGTACTCCTACTTCGCTGATCCGCACTATGTCTGGATGGACGAAGAGTACAACCAGTACGAAGTCGACGCCGACGTGATGGCTGAAGCCCTCAAGTACCTCGAAGACGGCATGCCCGCCGAATGCGTGTTCTACGAAGGCCGTCCGATCTCGATCGAACTCCCGACGATCCTCGTTCGCGAAGTCACCTACACGGAACCCGCCGTCAAGGGCGACACCTCCGGCAAGGTCATGAAGCCCGCCAAGCTGGCTACCGGCTTCGAACTCGCCGTTCCGGCCTTCGTCAACACCGGCGACAAGATCGAAATCGACACCCGCACGAGCGAATACCGCAACCGCGTCAAGTAATTCTGCTTGATTAACAAAGAGCGATTCCGTTCGTGAAAGCCCGATCTGTTACGGATCGGGCTTTTATATTTTTGCCAGTCCTGCTTTGCACGAGGTTAATCTGAAACTGCAAATACATCAACGATCAAAAGGCAGCAGTTCCTCGGCTTCTTCAAAAATCCGCTTCGCGCCAATGGTTATTTTTGACCTTACCCAAGTGAGCAACGGCGTATCTGAGCTGCGGTACCAAAAAAGACCCGGACGCCAAGGTAATTTGAGACCTCGCTCCTGCCGAAGGATTTCAACAGGAAAATAACGCGCCAGCTTCAATGCGGTTTCTCTTGGCATACGCATTAAAAGATCAGATTCAGAGCATAGACAGGCTCCGGCCACGAAATAAGGCATCTCACACGAAATCTTGTCAGCCAAATTGCATTGCTGACCAATAATGAACCGATTCTCAGTGGATCCCATCGCCAGCGCAATGCCGATATGTTTGAATCGAGCTGTGTCTTCGAAAGTCAGCCCGCCGTTATGCGCAGCAATGGCCTTCAGCGGATGATTGCGGCGTACAAGCAAGACATGGTCAGATGTGAAAAGCGGCATTTCAATGAATCCTGCCGGCACAGCCTTCCCTTCGGTTGAATAGATGGCAAGGTCTATCTTGGCATCGCGCATGGATTCAAGCATGTTCGAATAGCGATCGTAGATCTCAAACTTCACACCGGGAACTGTCGCTTCTAGTTCAACAATCAATGGCGAAAGCAGCGTAAGGAAAGCATTGTCGACAGCCACGATACGGATGACGCCTTCGGCCTTGTGAGGATCAAACGGGTGCGGCGAAGTAAAGAGTTCGTCTAAATTTTCAATCATGCGCCGGCACACGGGTTCAAGTTCAATCATTCGGCGCGTCGGAACCATACGGCCCGCAGAATAAATGAAGAGTTCATCTCCGAACCACTCGCGCGCGCGGGCAAGTCGCCGTGATGCCGTTGGTGTTGTGATGCCTAAGCTCTCCGCTGCGCGTGTCAAAACGGGCTCCCTTAGAAGTCCGCACATAAGTCTCAGAATTTGACAAAACGCTTCATCCCGAATACTCAAAGGCAGATCTGTATCTTGGTGGTCAATCATCGTTTTATTTTTCGCAAAAAAGGATTGCAGCCTTTCATTTTTATATCGGATAAAAGAGTATGCAACATAACGCCCTGAATTAATAGACTTTTTATGTCGAATAAAGATCAGCTTCGACGATGTCAAACCACCTCAGGGAGTCACGTATATGCAATTTCAAAAGACGGCGCTTGCGCTCTGCGCTGCAGGTCTCCTATCACTGCCCGGTCTTGTTGCCGCCAGCGGCGGCCCTTCAGGGCCCGCGGTCACTTTTGCGGTTCAAGGCAACATTGGTGAAGTCATTGTCAACCCATACAAACTTGCCCCGCTCACAGCCATCATTCGCAACGGCGGCTATGAACTGCAGGATGTTGAAGTTCGGATTGTGCCCAAGCAAAACGGACAGGAAATCAAATATAAAGTTTCCAAACGACAGCTGAAAAACAATGCCGGCATTCCCATTTTTGGCCTTTATCCAGACTATCTCAATACGGTTGAAGTGAAATACACACGCCTATTCAATGGGAAAGCTGAAAAATTCTCTGAAAGCTATCAGTTCTATGCGCCGCCCGTTTTCACACTGTCCAATGGCATGCCTGCACAAAAAGGCACGATGTTTCAAACTGAAGTTATCAAGGTAGATCCTCAGTTCAAGAATCGCCTCTATCTCGTCGACAATCAGCTTTCGCCGATTTCGCCGCACGGTGCTCGATTCACGTGGAATAATCCTTCCGGCGGTGCTCTGGAGTGGGCTTTCAACTCTCAGGTCGGCATTATTGATACTTCCGGTGATCTGCGCTGGTATCTTCTCAACGGCATCATCAATGACCCGGCGGATCCCTGGACCTCCGGCTTCATGATGGGCTTCCAACAAACCAATGACGGCGCACTTACTTGGGGCTTCGGTCAGCGTTATGTCAAATACGATCTGATGGGACGAGAGATCTTCAATCGCCGCCTGCCGGAAAGTTATTCGGATTATTCACACGCCTTCGACAATGCCCAGAATGGACACAGCTTCCTGCGTGTAGCCTCTTCTGACTACCGCCGTCCTGACGGCAAACGCGTTCATACCGTTCGTGATGTTATCGTCGAAATTGATCAGAACGGCGGTGTTGTCGACGACTTCAGACTGTTTGATATTCTTGACCCGTACCGTTCCAATGTGGTTCAAGCAATGGATCAGGGAGCCGTATGCCTCAATATTGACGAATCAAAGTCGGGGCAGACGCTATCGGCTGAAGACCTCGCTAAGATGGATGCCAACGGACAATTCGGCGATATCGCCGGTACGGGCCCTGGACGCAATTGGGCGCATGTGAACTCCGTTGACTATGATCCGACCGACGATGCAATCATTATTTCCTCTCGTCACCAAGGCATCGTGAAAATCGGCCGTGATAAGAAGGTCAAATGGATTCTGGCATCTCCGGAAGGCTGGAAGAAAGGCTGGGCAGAAAAAGTTCTGACTCCGGTCGACCACAATGGCAACCCCATCAAGTGCGAAAACTCTAAATGCGAAGGCAACTTTGATTGGTCCTGGACTCAACACACCGCCTGGCGAATTGATTCCAAGTCCAATAAAGACGTGCTGTACCTCTCGGTTTTTGATAACGGTGATGCCCGCGGCATGGAGCAACCCCCGTTGCCCGACATGAAGTACTCGCGCGCGGTGATCTATAAGATCGATCAAAAGAAGATGACGGTAGAACAGATCTGGGAGGTCGGCAAGGAACTCGGCCATCCGTATTTCAGTCCTGTGACGGGTCTCACAAAGTACATGGAAGATACCGACACGATGATGGTGTATTGGTCGACAGCTGGTCTCGGCGCTTCTCCGGAAAAGAAAGGCAATAAGCTCGGCCGCCTTAATCCTCATATCTGTGAATACAAGTGGGGAGAAACGACACCTGTCGTCGATATTGTCCTTTGGGATACGTTCGGTTATCAGGCTTTCCCGATTAATCTTGAAAAAGCCTTCACTCTGAACTAAGCGCAGACATTGAGCTGCTCGACGCCTTCCTGACAGCGGTCTGGAAGGCGTTCGTCTTTTGCAAGACACCCAAAAAGCTTATTGAGCTCACCTCTGAAACCCACGCTTTGACTCGCTAGAATTCATTCTTCGCTTCGGCTCACCGCAACAGCTGTCATTGGAGCAATGGAATGGATATCGTCAAAGACAACCAGATGTATATGCGTATCGCACAGATTGCCGCGGAGCGCAGCTACGCTAAGCGACTCAAGGTTGGCTGCGTCATCGTGAAAAACCACTCCATTATTTCTTTTGGATGGAACGGTATGCCGACGGGGTACGACAACTGCTGTGAAATGGAAGTTGACGGCAAACTCGTCACCCGTCCGGAGGTCCAGCACGCGGAGCTCAATGCCATCGCGAAGCTCGCCGAAAACGGCTATTCCTCCAAAGATGCTGCGATTTTTATTACGCACAGCCCCTGCATCCACTGCGCGCTCTTGATTCAAAAATGCGGCATTTCACAGGTTTTCTATCACGAGCTTTACAGAAGCCGCGAGGGACTGGACTTTCTCGAGCGTGCCGGCATCAAGGTGACTCAGCTGTGACTTCCTCGCGAGGCTTTCAGCAAAGCGCTCAACTTCCCTAGCCTCCTATCCATTCAAGAGCCTAGCCGCCCTTGATCTTTTTTAATCTTGAATATCCGGCCGTCCAGGGGACGGCCGATAACCAGCGCAGCACTGGCTGCTTTGCCTCCTTAACCAATATGAGGGCTGAATTTTTGGCTTTGGGCCATTAAACAACTCTTCACCCGGAACCCATGGTCTATAACTGCATGCCCAAGCATGCCGCAAGCGAAAAAAACAGGCTGCAGTTGACTGGTGAGCAATTCAGGCAGTTCTTTGACTGCAACCGCGCTTTCGCCGTCCCCGCCGAGCGGCAGAATAATGCTCAACAGTTCAATCCTCAAACGCCATTCCAAGTGAAGGGGTTTGATGGATTATTTCTTCTAAAAAAATTCAGATCCCCATGGAAAACTACGATCTTTATCTGCCCACTCATCTCATCTTCGGCCGCGGACGCATTGACGAGTTGCCTTCTCTTTTGCCCGCCAAAGGCAGCCGCATCCTGCTTGCGATGGGCGGCGGCAGCATTCGCCGCATCGGTCTCTACGACAAACTGCGTGAACTGCTCTCTGATTACGAAGTCTTCGACTTTTCCGGTATCGAACCCAATCCGAAAATTTCTACGATTCGGCGTGCTGTTGAACTCTGCAAAGCGCAAAAAATCGACTTCATCGTTGCTGCCGGCGGAGGCAGCGTGATTGACGCTGTGAAGTGCATTGCTGCCGGCGCCTACTATGACGGCGACCCTTGGGATTTAGTGCTCGACCACAGCCGCATTGGCCGCGCCATTCCTTTCTGCGCCGTGCTGACTTTGTCGGCTACGGGGAGCGACTACGACAATTCCGGCGTCATCAGCAATTCGGCGACGAATGAAAAGATGTTCCTCGCCGCCTCAAATCTCTTTCCGCAGGCCTCCATTCTGGATCCGACCTACACCTTCACGGTGCCGGCCAATCAGACAGCAGCCGGATCGGCGGACATCATCTCTCACACATTCGAGCAGTATCTCGTTAAAGAAGGCAATCCCTTCACGGATGCCATGTGCGAAGGGGTTCTGCGGACTGTTTTTGAGTATGCGCCCAAGGCCATTGCGGCTCCCGACGACTATGAAGCCCGCGCCCAGCTCATGATGGTGAGTTCGTTTGGCTGCTGCGGCCTGCTTTCGATCGGCCGAACGCCGAGTCCCTGGCCTTGCCACGGCATGGAGCATGAGATTTCTGCCTTCTACGACATCACCCACGGCGTCGGTCTCGCTATTCTCACGCCCAACTGGATGCGCTGGAGTCTGACGCCGGAAACGGCTCCGCGCTTTGCGCAGTACGGCGTTCGCGTGTGGCATCTGAATCCTCAGGACGACGTCATGACAAACGCTCAAAAGGCTATCGAAAAAACAGCCGAGTTCTTCAAATCCATCGGCCTGCCTTCGAAGCTCTCCGAAGTCGGCATCGACGATAAGCACTTTGAAGAAATGGCCGATCATGTTGCCAAGATCTGGTGGTCCTTTGACGGCGCACTGCGCCCGATCAGCCGCAGCGGCGTCCTTGAGATTCTGCGCATGAGTCTTTAATCCTTCTGCCGGCGAATTTAAAGGCCGCAGTTCAAATAAAACATGAACTGCGGCCTTTTTTCATGCCGGTTCCGGCTTAACTGCGCCGGAACCGGGGCATCCAATCGCCCGAAACGCCGCTCAGCCGAGATGACGAAGCACAACGTTTTCAAAAACTGCCACGCCGAGCGGCAGCAGCGTATCGTCAAAATGCATTGTGGGGGCATGAAGTCCCGGCGCTGCTCCGACACCCACGCCAAAATAGGCGGCCTTGATTTCAGGACGAGCAAGCTTATAGTTATGGAAGTCTTCCCCGCCGCCGCCGCAGTCGGGCGCGAGCTTATCAGGGCCGGCGGTTTCCTTGATGGCCTCTGCCACTTCCGCCACAAAATCGTCGTCATACAAACAGGCCGGGCTCTGATCACGCAGAATCACTTCCGCCTCGGCGCCGTAGGCTGCAGCAGTTCCGGCAGCCACTCGGCGGATCTGCGCGAGCAGATCATCCATCAGTTCATTGGTCTGCGCCCTGCAGTCATAAGTAATGCGGGCAAGATCCGGCACTGTATTGGTAGCTCCTGAGTCTGCATGAATCTGCGTCGCCTTTGCCGACCAAGACATCTTCGGGTCAAGCCAGATCGCCTGAATGCCGTTCATTAAGGCGCACGCCGCATCAATGGCATTGATGCCGAGATGCGGACGGGATGCGTGAGCACCGCGCCCTTTAATGACAATGTTGAGAGTGGTTGAGGCGGTATGCCGAACTGCTGCGCAGAGCATGCCGGCCGGGACATCTTGAATCGGGCGAATATGGGCGCCCAGCGCGTAATCCACGTCGTCAATGACGCCGGCCTTAATAATGACGGGCGCCCCCTGAAGGGTTTCTTCTGCCGGCTGAAAGAGGAGCTTGAGCGTCCCGCGTTTGATTTTGTCCTTCAGTCTGCTCGCCGCTGCGAGGAGCATAGCGGTATGCCCGTCGTGGCCGCAGGCATGAATGCAGCAGGGCTTCCCGTCAATGACAAAGGGAAGCGCATCCATATCGGCGCGAAGCATGAAAACGGGACCGGGTTCCGCACCGCGGATGATGCCGACGACGCCCGTTGATCCGCCCACATTCTCATGCGTTTCAATGCCGAGGGCCTTCAGTTTTTCAGCAACATAAGCGCTGGTACGTTTCTCGTTGAGCGCGAGTTCCGGCATTTCATGGAGCTCGCGGCGCAGAGCGGTCGGGTCATAAATCGTCATCGTTTTTTCCTTTGAAGTAGATATGTCTGCCCGGAATGCTGTTTGACGAAAATGTTGCATCAAAAAAGCATAATTAAGGTATTCTTCGATCCGTCAATGTTACGCTCGAGCAAACTTGTTTTCCTTTCCGCCGCCAAAGACCTCGGCCGGCGGCCAAAAAATCGGCACTCGTCTGCTCTTTCTGCCATGTCTGAAACCCCTGCGCCAACTTCTGTTTCTTCCGCCCCATCGCCTGACCCCAAATTTAAGCCGGCGGGATCAAACGCACGCACTGCGCCGCGTCCGGACCGCATGTCGAGACTGCAGGATCTCCCGCGTCTGAAAAGTGAAGCCCAAACAATACGGGTGATGGTCGAGGAGTTCTGCAGTTATCACCATGGCACGAGCGGACATATGCTCTGTCCAAAATGTCAGGCGTTTCTCGACTATGCCTTAAAACGTCTTGCCTGCTGTCCTTACGGCGAAGACAAACCCGTCTGCGGCAGCTGCAAGATTCACTGCTATAAACCCGCCGAACGGGAAACCGCACGGCAAGTCATGCGCTGGGCCGGTCCCCGTCTGATTTTTTCTCACCCGCTGATGGCAGTGAGTCATGTCGTCGACAAACTTGTGCACAAAGCGCCGGACAAGCCCCGCAACACCGCCCGGGCTAAACCAGCAATGAAACCCGCAGCCCACCAAACCCCGTCACCGTCCCTGCCCCCCAAAAACAACAATAAAAGTAAATAGCCATGCCTTTCCTGCTTCTTATCCTGCCGATCCTTGCTCACATTCTGCTTGCGGCGCACCTGCTCTTTCATGGCTTAGGTCTCTTTGTTTCAGTGCTGCCGCTCCTTGCCGTGCCGCTCCTTTTCATTCCGAAACGCTGGATGGTCTGGCTGCAAAGCGCACTTCTCGTCCTCTGGGGCATTGAATGGCTGCGCTCAGCGTGGGAACTTGTTCTTCAGCGCATGGCATGGGGAGAGCCCTGGATGCGGGCAGGCGCCATTGTTGCCGGCTGCGGACTCTTTTCATGGCTGACTATTCTTGTTTTCCGCCAGTCACGCATCCGAAATTTTTATAAATAAAATCAAGAAGATCTCACCTCTTAAGCAGCATCAAATCGATTTTATGCATCAGCCGGCAGAGCGCTGAAAAGCCGTTCTGGCCGACAGAATATGTAACCACTTGTTGCTATCATTGGCGAAGAATAATAGCGTTCTATAAACTCTCGAAAGTTTAAGCCGCGCATTCGTGAAGCCCACGGGCGCGGCGTTTTCATAGAGTTAGGATTCCCACTATTCTCTCTCCCAAGGAGTTTCGTCAATGTCCACGACTGATAACGCCCCTCTGACGATTCGCGACATGATCGAGCCCGCGATCAAAGCCGCGGGCGGCTGGGTCAACACGCATGCGCACGCCGACCGCGCCTATACGCTCTCGCCCGACGTGCTTGAAATGCGCCGCACCTGCACGCTGCAGCAGAAGTGGGATGCGCTGGATCGGCTGAAGCGCGAATCTACTGAAGAAGATTTCTACCGCCGCTTCAGCCTTTTCTTTGAAAATCAGATCGCCCAAGGTGTGACCGCCCTCGCCACCTTTGTCGACATCGACCCGCAGAGCGAAGACCGCGCCATCATGGCGGGTCTGCGTGCTCGCGAGCACTATCAGGACCAGCTGACCGTCAAGTTTGCCAATCAGACCCTCAAGGGCGTCATCCATCCGGAAGCCCGCAAATGGTTCGACATCGGCGCCGATCTCGTGGACATCATCGGCGCGCTGCCTAAGCGCGACGAACGCGACTACGGCAAGGGAGCCGAAGCCTTCGACATCATTCTCTCGACGGCCAAAGAACGCAACAAAATGGTTCACGTGCACGTTGACCAGTTCAATGAGTCGCTCGAATACGAAACCGAGCAGCTCTGCGAAAAAACGATCGAGCACGGTATGGAAGGCCGCGTGGTCGCCATTCACGGCATTTCGATCGGCGCCCACTCCAAGGCCTATCGCGAACGCCTCTATGCACTGATGCGCCGCGCTCAAATGATGATGATCGCCTGCCCGACGGCCTGGATTGATACGCCGCGCTCCGAAGAGCTCGTGCCGATGCATAACTCCATGACGCCGGTTGATGAAATGGTTCCGGCCGGCATCACGGTCGCACTGGGTACCGACAATGTCTGCGACGCCATGGTTCCCTGGAACGCCGGCGACATGTGGCATGAAATGACCACGCTCGCTACGGGCTGCCGCTTCGACTACTTCGACGAACTTGTGAAGATCGCCACCGTCAACGGCCGCAAGGCGATCGGCATCGACTAATTCAGACTGAGGAGCCAATTCCAAATGTACGTTTCCCCTATTGCCAACGACATCCTCGCCGGCCACCTCATCAACTACGGCGCTGTCTCCTTCATGACCGACAGCCCGATGCGTTTGAAGTCCGGACTCGTCACGCCGATCTACGTCGACAACCGCTCGCTGACCGCGCATCCGGATGCCTGGCGCGACATCATCGAAACGATGTGCTCGCGCATTGCCCAGCTCGGTCTGAAGTTCGACATCATTGCCGGCGTTGAAGGCGCCGGTGTTTCCCACGCGGCAGCTCTGGCTTATCGCCTCGGCAAACCCTCAATCTTCGTGCGCCAGCGCCCGAAGACCTACGGCGACCACAGCCGTGTGGAAGGTTCCTCCGTGAAGGGCAAGCGCATTCTCATCATTGAAGATCACATCTCGACGGGTCTTTCACTGCTCTCGGCCGTTGAAGGCATCAAAGCTGAAGAAGGGATTGTGGAGGACTGCCTCGCCATCACGTCCTTCGGGATCGATGAAACGATCAAGCTCTTCCAGAACGAGAAGGTTGTCTGCCACGAACTGCTCGACTTCACGCTGGTTCTCGACAAGGCGGTTGAGGTCGGCAAGATTGATCAGGCGCAGCGCGAAGTCCTGATTGACTGGCTCGCCAACCCCTGGACCTGGGCAGCTCGTCACGGTCTCACGCCGACGGGCAACGAAAATTAATCGCCCGCAGGATCTGCAGCGCTGATGCCCTGCAGGCGCCTCTGATAAGCCGCCGACAGCTCTTTGCTGCGGCGGCTTCATTTTTGTGCTTAAACGCAAGTGCTTAACGCGGACGGTCTTCAGACTTCATCAAAAAGGGAAGGTTCGGCAAACGACGCTTTCGCGCTTCGGGAATCTGGGGCTTCAGCTCGTTTGCGCCCCCTGGTCTTATTCGAGCTGGACGGAAAACCCGATTCTGCCGCATGCGGCGCTTGATAAGTTTGGGGATCCCTTCCAGCACGAACCAGTTCTCGCGAAATCCACGCCATCAAAAGATCCGCCAGACGTTCAACCTCCTCGGCGGACAACGGGCGATCCGGCGGAATCTGCTGCCACTTGAAGAGACACCCTCGACAGCAGCAGGCACAGGCATGCTGAGCCCGAAAAACCGGATGTCCGCGCCACGGCGTCTGCCTGCCGTCGTTGACGGGGTTGGCCGGCGCGAGACGCTCCAAGAGAAACCGCACGGCGTGTTCGCGCACTACAGGGAGACTTTTTCGGCCGATGAGCTCAATGTCGGCAGCCCCTAAATGAAAGCGGCTTCTAAAACGAGAGTGTGAGAGGCGTGCAAGAAGCGCATCAAAAGACGCCGACGCGCTATCCGATGCAGCAAATGAAACTTCAGTAGACATAAGACACATATCGTTGCGCGCAAATCGGCAATTTGACCTGTCAGACACCTTTCGCCTCTGCGCGCATCCGCTACACTTTTCAGATTCTCGAATTATGGTGCAGTGCGCACCGCTTGAACTGCAGTCTCAGTGCTTATTGCTGAGATCGTCTGAGGCATTCCGATGAAGTATTTGATCGTTGACGACCATGCACTGGTTGCTGGCGCCCTTACGCTCCTTCTTGAAGACCGCGATCCGGAAGCGGACGTACACACGGCAGCGACGGCCGATGCCGCTCTTGAGCTCGTCGACCGTGAAGGTGATGCCGATCTGCTCATCCTGGACCTGTCGCTCCCCGGCGTCACCGGCACGGAACTGATGGAGGAGATCGTCCGCCGTCAGCCGATGCTCAAAATTCTCGTTGTATCGGGCCTCGCAGACCAGGAAAGCATCATGCGCGTGCTGCAGCTGGGTGCCGCAGGTTTTGTGCCTAAATCGCTCGACACAGAACTGCTCTCAAGTGCCATCGATTTTGTGCTTAAGGGCGGCGTGTACATTCCTTCAAAGCTTTTGACCGAAAGTCAAAAGGACGGCTTTTTCACCCGCACAGCCGCACGTTTGAAAGCACCCGAATCGGCTCCGCCGCATCTGACGGATCGTCAGCTTGACGTCCTTGCTCAGCTTGCCAAGGGCGCCCCCATCAAGCGCATCTGCCGAGAGCTCGATCTTTCTGAAGGAACAGTCAAAACTCACGTTGCCGCGATCTACCGCTCATTTGGTGCATCGAACCGCACCGAAGCGCTCATTGCCGCCCGACGTGCGGGTTTTGACATCGATCTTTGAAAAGCAACGACTCATTTCAGAAAAAGCGCGGGAGAGACCCCAAAGCGTTTGGCAAAAAGCTGTGCGGCTTCGGCTGAAATAGGCTTTACGCCTGCTTCCATATCGGAGATGCGCGCCTGGGTGCAGCCGAGCAGCCGAGCAGTTTCGCGCTGAGTCATGTGGTTTTCCTGACGCAGGCGCTTCAACGCCACGCCGGGCGCCTCAGCCGATCTGCTGCCCGAGATCTGCGTCAAACCCAAGGCGGAATCCCACACTGCCGGTTCCTCGCCCGCGAGCCGAAAAGCAGCCTTGATGAGCGACGCAAAAGCTTCTGCTTTTTCCGCCGGCATTGAGATCCGGAAGCTTATTGCACCGTCGGGTTCTTGTATCCTTTCAATTTGAATTGCCACAGCACTTCCTTTCTTGCACAAGCCGACATCGTCGACAGCCGGAAGCTCCCGCAATGATTGGCGGTTGAGCACGCGGCGAGCGACATTTTATTAGCAGGCCGGACGAATACGCCCGGAACTCCAAATGAAGATTCAAAAAAAGGCCCTTGCAGCTATCGCAGAAATAACCAATGAACTCGGTGATCAGTTTGATGAACTGCGCGCCGAAATCGACCGCCGCTTTGGCGAGCGTCGTTCTGAAGGCGAAGTCTTCCGCCCCCTGCCAGCCCCGCAGGGCATGGATATGTCTGTGCTCACGGCGTTGAACGAACGCCGCTCGCAGCGCAACTTCAGCAATGAGCCGCTCCCGGATCAGCTCCTCTCGAACATTCTTTACGCTGCTGACGGCATCAACCGCAAGGGCGGGCGGCGGACGACCGCTACCGCGCTCAATTGGCGCGAAACGGATATCTATGTTCTGAAGGCAAACGGCATTTGGCGCTGGGTTCCTGAAAGAAACGGCGTGCTCTTCTGCTCACTCCATGACGTTCGCGATCAGACGTATCTGCTTCAGACGCAGCTCACGGTGCCGCCCGTTGAGCTCGTTTTCGTTGCCAACTATGCCCGCACCCGCAATTTTCTCTCCAACGCCGTAGAAACCATTGCTCCGAAAATCAAGAAGACTGCCGTTGACGAAGCTGAAATTCGAGAAGCACGCATCCGCGCCTGCACGCTTGACGTCGGCATCAAACTGCAGTCGGTCTATCTGGCTGCCGCAGCCATGAATCTCGCCTGCGTTGCTCGTACGGGCTTTCGCACCGACAAGATTTCCGCTGCACTTCACCTTAAGCCCGATGAAGTCGTTATTGCGGCGCAGTCGCTGGGTTTCCCGGCTAAGTCGATCCTCGACCATCTCAAGTAACCGCTCGCTCTGTTTGGACGAGATCACTAACGAAGGTCTTCTCGTCCTAAATACCGGCCGGACGCGTCATAGCGCCAGCCGTTTTTATCTGTCCGTCCTTGATAACGTCCTGCGGCGTCATAGACGCGCCCGTCTGCATCGGTGCGGCCGGTAAAGCGCCCGGAGGCATCGTACCGGCGTCCGCTCTCGTCCGTACGTCCTTGGTATCGACCGGCAGCATCGTATTCCCGTCCGTCTGCATCCGTTTTTCCCAGATATCGGCCGCTGCGGTCATACGCCCGCCCATCCGCATCGATACGGCCAAGATAGCGCCCCGACGCGTCATAAATACTGCTTGAAGGTTCTGCTGCAGCCATCGGCGAAAGCACTAAGATGCCGCCCATCAGCACTGCTGCCGCAGCCAAATGAATACGAATGAACCGGAAGTTTTTCAGCATAAGCATCTTTCGCACCGCTTGAAAATGAAGGCTTTCCTCCGTCATTATCGTGCACTGTGCGTCGATATTCGTCTCAAGCAAATGTTTGACGCAAACCAGATCAAATCCAGCACAATTCTTTCAGCAGTCCCTTAAACTAGGGATTTCCCTTCCGCCGAAATGCTAAGATGCGCGGTTCCGGAGCTGAACTCGCCGCACGGCGTCGACTCCTTTTTCTCTTCTTTTTTAGTTTCATCTTACGATGTCTGCATCTCAGAGCGCTCAAACCGGCTTTCGAGCTTGGATTCCGGTGATCGGTCTTGCGTTTGCCGCCTTCGTCTTCAACACTTCAGAATTCCTGCCGGTCGGACTGCTGCCCGACATGGCGGCAAGCCTCAACGAGTCTGTCTCCTTCATGGGACTCGTTATTACCGGCTATGCCTGGGTGGTGTCGATCATGTCGCTGCCGCTCGCTCTTCTTACCGCCCGCTTTGAGCGTAAGAAGCTCCTTCTTTTCCTCCTCGGACTCTTTGCGATCTGCCATTTCGCCGTTCTGTGGGTCGACAGCTTCTGGTCGCTTTACGCTACCCGCATCGGCGTAGCGCTTGCGCATTCGATTTTCTGGTCCATCATGAATCCGCTCGCCGCACGCATGGCGCCGGCAGGCAAACGAGCCACCGGCTTGGCTGCCGTTATGGGCGGCACCATCGTTGCAACGGTTCTGGGCGTCCCGCTTGGAACCAAAATGGGGCACCTCTTCGGATGGGCGGAATCCTTCTTTGTCATCGGCGCAGCAGCCTTTTTAGTGCTTATGCTCCTTTGGTATGTCCTGCCGCAGTGTCCGAGCAGGAGTGCCGGCTCGCTTAAGAGCCTGCCCGTCATTCTCAAGCGTCCTGCACTGCTGCAGCTCTACGGCGTCACGATGATCACGATGCTGGGGCAGTTCACGGCCTATTCGTTCATCAGCCCGATTCTCGAGCACTCCGCGGGGATGTCTGGTTCGGACGTCGTAGATGTTCTGCTTCTTTTTGGTCTGGCCGGCATTATCGGCACAGTGCTGAGCTCCAAGACGGTGGACCGCTATCCTTCAGCTTCGCTCACGGTTCCGCTGGTGGTTCTCTCGATGTCGCTCTTTCTCCTCGTGCCGCTATGCTCTTCGTGGCTCTCGCTCGTGCCGTTGCTTTTGCTCTGGGGCGCTGCTCAGACGGCAATCTGCATGGCGCTCAGTGCCAGCGTGCTTGTGGTGGCCTCCGATGCTGCGGACGTCGCAACATCGCTCTATTCGGGCATCTTCAATATCGGCATTGGCGGCGGAGCGTTTGTCGGATCCCTCGTCTCGCAGCATTTCGGCTTTACGCCTGTAGCATTCGTGGGCGGCACTTTCATCACGATCAGCGCGCTCTTTTGCCTCGGCGTTTATTTCCGTACGGGCTCCGCACTGCTGCCTCACGACGATCTCTCGCGTGAGGTGGGCGAACCGCATAAACTCTGACCCGGAAACGCACAGTCCCAATCTCAAGCCGCTCACCGCCAAACCGCTGTGAGCGGCTTCTTTATGGTGCAGTCCTCTGCGTGCTGCCCGAGAGCTGCCGGTCGTCTTCGGTCTGCAGTCTTGCAGCCGATTCCGTCCCGGCTTGAAAAGCGCCGGCCCAGCTTTTTACTCGGGCCCGCATTTCATCAATGCCGAGCACGCCGCAGGCAAATCCTTTGCGGACGAGCTCCGCAGGGAGCGCCTCATCGTACTTTTCAAAGAGCGGCACTTCATCCGGATAGAGATAACACATGGGATCCTGAACACGATCGGCAGCATCCGCAAGCGCACGGAAAAATTCCGGTGCGGATGCTTTCATGCGCAGCACAATGAACCAAGGGCGCGACGTTTCAAAGTTCGTCAGACCAATGTCTGCGGCAGCATGGATGCGGATCAGCCGCTCGAGCGCCAGAAACGGGTAGGTCCCGAGCCACGGGAAAAGCGCCCAGAAGCTGCCGCCCAGATTAATAAGCGGAGTTGTCGTCATGCCGGAATGCTGCGCCAGGCTTCTTGCCTGTGCGAGTCGTTTTCGCGCATTGGGCATGAGGTATGGATAAACCGTGTCTGAGCAAAGCACTTCACAGGTTTTTTCCAGAATGTGCGTATGAATGTCGCCCGGACATAAGCCGAAAAACGCTGGAACGCGTCCCTCCGTCAGTCTGCACCAGACAATATGACGCTTGGGGTCGACTTCTTCGACTTCCCACACGCGTCCTGCAATGGCGATTTTTTCGCCGGCGGGCGGCGGCTGCACCAGCGTGCCAAGCTCCTGACCGTCAGCACGAACGGAATATTCTTCGTTTTCCTGAAAGACCGCGTAGAACTTGAAGCCGGAGGTGACCCGCTCTCCGGCGAGTCCGACGATGAGACCGCCGCGTTCAGTGCGCTGAATTTGATCCGTGTCCAAAAGGTGCAGCAAGAGCGTGCGGTAGTCCTGCGGTGAAATGCGTCTGAAGGGCGAAAGAGTCAGCACGCGCCGAGCAAGTTCTGCGGGTGTGAGCTCTCCCTCCGAGGCGAGCGTTGCCATGGTCTGATGGTAGAGCAGGCTAAAGGGCAGGCGTTCCAGCCGCGGCGGCTCCACCCAATGGTCCTCACGCCAGCTTTCGACCAATCCGATGCCGTGAATCAGCTCCCACGGCAGCTGAGCGGGAAGTATTTCCCGGCTGTCGACCTCATCTTCACGCATAACAAAACGCATTTCAGGCGGTGATCCACGTCTGCCGGTGCGACCCATGCGCTGCAGGAATGCCGATACGGTAAAAGGTGCATTGATCTGAAAAGCCCGCTCGAGCCTGCCGATATCGATGCCGAGCTCGAGCGTGGCCGTCGTGCAGACGGTAAGCAGTGCGTTTTCCTCCTTCATCAGCGCTTCGGCATCAAGCCGCAGCGGCGTGGAGAGATTCCCGTGATGAATGAGAAAACGTTCCGGCTCGCCTGCCCGGCGACAGTATTCGCGCAGCGTGCTGGTAACCGCCTCGCACTCTTCGCGCGAATTGGAAAAAACCAGACACTTTCTAGCCGCCGAATGCTCAAAAACATAGGCCAGTCCGGGATCCGCCGAAGCCGGCGCCTGGTCGGAAGCGGATTCCAATTCAAGCTGAGCACTGGCCTTGCTTGAATGAGCCCCCGGTCTTGGTTTTTGACTCGCCTGTCGAAGTGCGTCGCCCGCAGCTTCCCCTGCGTCGGAGGCATCCGCAGCCGACTGGTCACTGACCTGCGCATCCACCATCACGGGCGCGTAGTCCGTGCGGTGCGGCTCCTCTTTCTTCGCAATGAAAAAGTGCTCCATTGCCAAGCGCCAGCGCACGGGCGGCTGCTCAAACTGCGGCACTACTGCGCCTCGCCGGGAACTGCCGCAGAGGAAATCCGCCGCTTTCTGCGGATCACCGATCGTGGCCGACAAACCAATGCGGCGCGGATCCGATCCCGAAAGACGCGCAAGCCGTTCAATCAGACACATGGTCTGCCCGCCGCGGTCGCCGCGCATCAAAGAATGTATTTCATCAATGACGATGAAGCGCAGATCGCCGAAAAGCCTCGGAATAACGGAATGTTTTCTCAGCAGCAATGCCTCGAGCGACTCGGGAGTGATTTGGAGAATGCCCGAAGGATGCTCAATGAGCTTACGTTTTCTCGATTGAGCAACGTCCCCGTGCCATGCCCAGACGGGGATGCCGCCTTCGGCGCAGAGATCCGTCAAACGCTCGAACTGATCGTTGATCAGCGCCTTGAGCGGCGCGATATAAAGCGCGCCGACAGAAGCCGGCGGCTCTTCCGAAAGGAGCGTCAGGATCGGGAAAAAGGCGGCTTCCGTTTTGCCCGAGGCCGTTGAGGCGCAAAGCAGCACGTGCTTATCGGTATTAAAGACTGCGTTGCCCGCCGCCACCTGCACCGACCGGAGCTTCTCCCAGCGATGCGCATAGATGAAGTCCTGAACAAACGGTGCGTAGCGCTCAAAGACGGTCATCGGCTGCCTCTTGCGTCAAATATTAAATTCAGCGTACTCGTCCTCTGCCTCGCCGTCACCCTCAGAATGCTCTGCGCTCTGGAACGCCTTCGTGCCAAAAAGCGCATCAACGGTGAGGTCCGGATTTTGCGCCAGAATGTTGAGCGCTTCGATGAAGTCGCGGATGATTTCTCGGGGCGTCAGATGCGTGGCCGCGCCTTCGCGGTCATATTCGAGCTCGAGAAAGCGTGCGAGCGCCTGATCGCTCAGCACGAGACCCGTGGCAAATAAGTCCGCGTGCATATGGGCGAGCTTATCGATCAAAACTAGCAGTTCGTCGGGCGTCAGGGGCTCCAATTCAATCACCGGCGCCATCATGTCCCGGCGCCCGTCTTGACTGAACCGGCCGGCAGCGAGCCTCGAACGCAGCGCCTCATAACTGAAGATCCCGCGGCGCTGATCTTCAACAGCCTGAGGCGTACCGCTCATGACGACACCTAACCCGCGAGCTCTCCCTTGGAGCATATCGTTGTAGATCGTGAGAATCTTTTCGTAGTTGTTTTGCCGCGAGACGCTGTTTGGAATTTTGTAGAGATTAACGAGCTCATCGATGAGTATCAGCAGTCCCTCATAGCCCGCGCCGCGCAGAAACAATGCAAAGAGCTTCAGAAAGTCGTACCAGTTGTCATCGGAGACCACCAAATTGATGCCGAGCTCCGCTTTAGCCTGTGCGCGCGTCGGATATTCTCCGCGCAGCCATTTCACGACACGGGCGCGGACTTCGTCCTCGCCGGTTTCCATTGCACGGAAATACCGAATAAGCAGCTGCGAAAACTCGTAGCCGTGGAGCACTTCGCCCAAAGCATGCATGCGCTCGAGAATTTTGGCTTCGCCGCCGGCGAGAAATTCAGGCGTTCCGGGCTGGACGCCTTCGGCGGCCAGTTCCGCCCGCAGCCCCGCCATCCAGCGCTCCAGAATCAATCCGAGCGCTCCGCCTTCGGGCATGGTTTTCGTTGCGAAGTTCTGCACCAATTCACGATAAGTGGCGAGCCCTTGTCCTTTCGTGCCGGCCAAACGCCGTTCGGGTGAAAGGTCCGCATCCGCCACCACAAAGCCGCGTTCCATGACATAGGTGCGAAGCGTCTGGAGCAAAAAGCTCTTCCCTGCGCCATACCGCCCGACGATGAAGCGAAAGCTCGCACCGCCGTCGCGCACAACTTCCATGTCGTTTAAAAGCGCTTCAATCTCGAGCCTGCGGCCTACGGCAATCCACCCCAGTCCGATGCGCGGCACAACGCCGCCCTTCAAAGCCGCCAGTATCGTGCGGGCTATCCGTTTGGGCGGCTTAAGCGGCTGCGGCAACGGGTGTTCAGCGCTCGCTGAACCGGACGAGGCTGAGCGTGCCTGCAGATTTTGCGGTGAAGACTTTGAGGTATCAGAGGTAGACATCGCTTTGAATTTAGGGGACTCTTTGTGTGGTCAGTATCATAAAATGATACGCTTCACATCGTCAATGTAATCCTCAATGACGGCCGGTCCCGCCGGCCTCATTTCCAGCACTGCGTCGCCCACTGCATCAAAAAGAAGCTCATTGATGCGGTCCACAAACATCGCGGGAGAAAGACCGGCGCAGTCCGTCCGGCCGTGGTGAAGCAGTTCAGCCAGCGCCTTCTGAAGCTCCGGCGTCAGACATTCACCAGCCGGAGGAACATTTAGAGCGCCCGTGAGCGGCACGGATTCCGGCTCAAACCGAGGCGGCGGCGGTACCGGCATTGCCGGCGCTGGCGTTTTTTTGTCCGTTCTGCGTAATGCTGATGAATCCTCGGCTGAAGAGCCATCGTGCATTTCGCTCTGTCGGGCTAAGAGGCATTGAACTGCTTGTGTTGGATGCGGCTCCTCATACGCCGCTTGGTCAACGTGCTGAGCACTTTCGGCGATTTCTTCGGCAAGCACCAGACGATCACGATTGACCTCCGCATCCGTGCGAATATTTCCAAGCCGGGTGAAGTCAATTTTGCGCGCCGGATTGGCAGCCCGCCGCCTAGCTTCAGCTTCCTTTGCGGCAGCGGTCTCAAAGGCCTGCACAACGGACGGGTCAGCCGAATTCTTTACCGGTTTAAAACCAGACGTCTGCCGCCGGATCATGTTTTCCGATTGCTTCAGAAAAGCCAGAAACATCATGCGGGACGTGCGCGATTCGGCAATGCGTTCTTCAAAGCATAAGCCGTCGGAAAAAATCAGCGTTCTGCCGTCCGCAGTCACCACCGAACGGTCCGGCGCCTGCGTCATGTCAAAGAGACCGTTCTGAAAAAGCCGACGTCTCGCTCCCGCGGCGCACCCGAGCATCTTTAAGCGCTGTGAACGAGGAACGTCCTGTACCCATTGTCGCCAGGCAGTCCCTGCAAGACGAAATACTTTTGTGAGGCGCTCTTTATCCATGCCTTCCTGCTTTGAAGCCTGTGAAGCCCCAGTACGCTTGAAAAACGCATTTTTTTCCGGCGCATAGTCCGAAAGCGTAAAGAGAAGCCCACCGATGGCAAGATCGTCACCCAAGGCCGCCTGACAATCGATCAGCGCCCGCAGCTGCTGATCGTTCGGCGCATTTGACGGCGCCCATTGATTCTGAGACAGCTGCTCACCAACCAATCCCCAAAAGTCCGCGAGATCCTGCAGCCAGCTCATGGCCAGTCTGTCGATCGTAAAGTCAAATCGACGGTAAGCCTCCCAAAAATTTTGGGCAGTTTGGTAGCTCTCTTCAGGACCGCTCGTTCCAATGCCGTTCACAAGCTCCATCAGATAAAGCACGGCATAGCTCGAGGAGACTGGCCGCGGAACGGGCTGCGCCGCGGCCATCGCCCGACGCACATCGGTCCGCCAGGCAAAATAGGTGCGAAGCTGACCTTGCGTCATCATGTCGTAAGCCGGACAGAAAGCGAGAAAGCGCTGCCGCTGCCCGCTGACATCCTCATAGTCGGCAGCCGCCATCCCCATGGCCCGAAAAACACCGCCTGCAGCAGCTCCGTCGGCGGCAGCCCTCTGCTGAGCTTCTTTCAGACGAGCCAGAACCTCTCTGAAAGCCCTGTCCCTTGTATCCGGCTCTGTTTTTTGGGAAAGCGTCGGAGAAGGCGTATCCGGCGCTCCGCGAAAATGCGCCCGCTGACGGCGAACAGCCTCATCCCTGCTGGATTTGAGCGTAATGGATCCGTCGCCCTGCATTGTGCTGCTACGCTCGGCGGCCGCTTTGCCATTGAGTTCCAAGAAGTCCCAATCTGAACCTGCATCTTCAGCGTTTGTTTTGTTCTGCCCCCGGCTGTCAGCGGCACGAGGCGGAATAACTTCGTCAGCGTAAATCTGAGACATAGCCCAATTATCCGGAAACTAGAAAAAGTGATCCAATTGCAAGCCAGACAATCAAGATTGCGAAACACGTCCGGCCTTCATCTCGACGAAAGGAATGATTCTTCTTTACGTCACCGATTTTGTATTACGATGTTTAATATTGGAATTGGAACAGCATCATGGCGATTTTAGACACTCCTCAGCCCGACCTTTCGCTTGAAGAGCTGCGCTTCCTTGTGACGGTAGCCAAGACAAAAAGTCTGACGACCGCCGCTTCGCAGTACGGCATCAGCATGGGGGCCGCTTCCCGAAGACTTTCACATCTGCGCGAAGTCTTTGAAGATGAGCTGTTTATCCGATCTGGCGTCACCATGCTCCCGACGATGCGCATGCGCAGACTTCTGCCCCGCGTGCTTGACCTCCTCGCCGCCGGCGGGGCGCTCCTCTCGCGTGACAACGTGGGGTTAGCCGACAGCCGTCGAATTGTTCGGCTGCTTGCGGCCGACAGCGCCGTGATGACGGTCTTTCCGCTGCTGGTTCGTCAGATGGCCAAGGACGCACCCAACGCCTCTATTGAACTCAATCCGCTCTCCGGGGATTTTTTGGAGCAGCTTCGCGCTGGCCGCGCCGACATTGCCGTTTACCCATTAGACACAGTTCCGAAGGACTTCCATCGGCTTGAACTTTATCAAAGCCGCCGCGGCATTCTTGTTCGGCAAGGTCACCCGCTCATCAAGAAATACGAAAAGGCCGGAAGAATTGAACTCGATGATCTGCGCGCTTTCAAGCACGTGATGATGAATTTGCCGGGAACACCGGAGCTTTCTCCTGCGGCTTATCAGCAATATGCCTTTGAGGTGGGTATTTCGCTGCCCTATTTCCTCGGCGTCTCCTATGTGCTTGCGGACACGGATTATGTCTACATTGGCCCCGTTGTAACTTTGATGCACTGCCTGCGGCTGCCGGACTGCAATCTCCGCGTGCTGCCTGCACCGCCGGAAGTTTCCCCCTTTACGCCGGCGATTATTTGGCATCATGGGGCGCATACGGATCCATTTCTGCAGTGGGTTCGCGGCGTACTGCTTCAAAGTGCCAGAGAAGAAGCCAAACGCTACAACGCTATCGAAATATAAAAAAATCCTCGCCCGAACCTCCTTGAAATAGTCTGCAACGCTTTCCTCAATGCGCTCAAAAGGTCTGAGCTATAGTCAAAGATAGACAAAGCGGAGATGCTGAATCTTCGCCTCAATGATTGTTTTATGGATTTCGGAGGCTTCCCGATCATGCGCCGATCTGCCAAATTCACGGTTCTTGGAGTACTTGGAACCGTACTGCTTCTTTCGGGCTGCACGACTTACGTTTCTGTCGCAAGCGACCCCGAGGGCGCCGTTATCACCAGTGCTGACGGCAGTGAAACCTATGGCCGCGCACCCGTTACCATCGAATATGACCGCGACACGCTTGAAGCGAATCTGGGCAAAGTCCCGGGATTCGTAGCCACGTGGCCCTCCGGCGCTAAAGCCGCTACCGAAGCGCCGTACGTCGTGCGTGATTTCAAATACGGTGCGCAGATTGAGCTGCAGCGCCCGACCGATGCGCCTGGTTTGGAAGAAGATCTTCGGTTTGCCTTGGAGCAGGCTCAAGAGCGCGCTAAACGTGCCGAAGCGGATCGCCGCCGCCTGCAGCTTTATTACCAAGGCGGCTGGATGCACGGCCCATTTTTCGGCCCAGGCTTTTGGTATTTCCCATAGCCTTTTCTCCAATCCGCTGCTGCAATGAGGAGAGTCCTGCCGGGCTCTCCTTTTTTCATGTCAGAGCATTGCCGGCAATTCCAAATTTCGCCAGAACATCGGCAGCGATGCCCTGCAAAAATTTTGCCGCGGCAGCTGACCGCCGATTTAACTTTGCCGCAAAGGCAGCGGTCAAGGTCCAGCCTAAGCCTTGCGCCACCTCCGTATTCCGGTTGAAATCGCATGTTTTCAATACCACCCTTTAGGTATGTCAAAGTTTTTTGGTCCTGCAGCCGATAAGATGCATCGTTGGGCTGTGTCTCGAGTACGTCTCGGAATCCGTTCGAGCACAGTATTTTCCGCGTTCTCAAGGAGGAATTTTCCATGTCTAATTGCAGTCACAAGGCCGGCGCCGCCCTCTTTCGCTGTCCCTTCGCCAATAAGGGCGAAGCTTTCACCAAAGAAGAACGCGCCGAATACGGACTAAGCGGTCTGCTGCCGACTGCCGTTTCGACCGTTGATCAGCAGGTCGAACGCATGCGTGAAATGCTTAACCGCTTCGAGAAGCCGATCGACAAAGCACTCCTCCTCGACAGCATCCGCAACACGAATGAAGATCTGTTCTTCCAGCTGCTGACGCGCTACACCGCCGAATACATGCCGGTCGTCTACACCCCGACGGTCGGCGAATACTGCCAGCGTTTCAGCCATATCTTCCGCTATCCGCGCGGTCTTTTTGTTTCGCTCGAACACCTCGGCCACGTGCGCGAAGTGATTGAACGCGCCCCGAACAAGGAGGTCGACGTGATCGTCGTCACGGACGGCGAACGCATTCTGGGTCTGGGTGACCAGGGGCTTAACGGCATGGGCATTCCCTGCGGCAAGCTCGCGCTCTATACCGCCTGCGCCGGCATTGCTCCGGAAAAGACGCTGCCGGTCGTGCTCGACGTCGGCACGAACCGCGAAGAATATCTGAACGATCCGCTGTACCTTGGTCTGCGCCAGAAGCGCTGCCGCGGTCCTGAATATCGTCAGCTCGTTGACGAATTCATCGCCGAAGCCCGCCGCCGCTGGCCCAACGTCCTCATCCAGTTCGAAGACTTCGGCAATGCCAACGCCTTCAAGCTGCTTTCGGACTATCAGGAAAAGATCCTTTGCTTCAATGACGACATTCAGGGTACGGCCTCGGTGGTCGTCTCGGGCATGTACAGTGCCGTGCGCGTCAAGGGCGAAAAGATGGCCGATCAGAAGTTCCTCTTCTTCGGCGCCGGCGAGGCTGCCTGCGGCATCGCCAATCTGCTTGCCGATGCGCTGATCGACGACGGTCTCTCGCGTGAGGATGCCCTGGCACACTGCTACCTCTTTGACTCGAAGGGTCTCGTCACGAAGGCTCGTACGGATCTGGCCGCGCATAAGCAGCCGTTTGCCGTCGATGCGCCGGATACGGCGAGCTTCCTCGAAGCGGTCAAGACCTTGAAGCCGACTGCCATCATCGGCGTGGCCGGCCAGCCGCAGACCTTTACGAAGGAAGTTCTCGAAGAAATGGCCAAGCTCAACGAGCGTCCGATCATCTTCGCGCTTTCGAATCCGACTTCCAAGGCCGAATGCACGGCCGAACAGGCCTACACGGCAACGAAGGGCAAGGCGCTCTTTGCCTCCGGGTCGCCCTTCGATCCGGTCGAATACGAAGGCAAGACGTTTGTGCCTCGTCAGGGCAACAACAGCTACGTATTCCCGGCGCTCGGTCTCGGCGCGGTGTTCAGCCGCTCGAAGTGGATGCCCGACGGGATGTTCCTCGTGGCAGCCAAGGTGCTGGCAACGCTCGTCTCGGACGCTGACCTGGCCCAGGGTTCGCTCTATCCGGCGCTTTCGGACATCCGTCCGGTGTCGGTGAAGATCGGCGCTGCGGTTGCCGCCTACGCCTACGAGCACGGTCTTGCTCAGAATGAACGTCCGGCTGATCTTGAAAAGGCTGTCGACGAATTCATGTATCGTCCGTAATCCGTTTTAAGAGACAGTGAACAGGGCTGAGGCCGAAATGACATCGGCCTCAGCCCATCACTTCATCTTCAGAGCGCAGAAAACCCGCAGAAATCACTCTGCGGGTTTTCTCTTTTTCGAGCGGCTCTTCACCGAAAGCTTAGGAAGAGCATGACCTCTTCCGAAGCGATTATTTGGGATTGCGGTTGCACAGACCCTCTTCCACCATCATCGGATTGGGACGAGGTGCTGCGATCATTTTGAGCGTGTTCTTGTCGGTGTGATGGAACTCTTTGGGAACGCCCGGAATCACCAGCACCGTATCCTCTTCGTAAGTGATCGTGCCGTCATCGTTAAAGGTGAAGGTCACATCCCACGATGTCGTCTGGAAATTCTTTTCCAGGAACGGATTCGAACAAATACCGTTCACCGTGGAACCGCGTTCAGCACGCAGATGGATCTGCTTGTCGCCGGGCTTGGCGGTCCCTTCGGCCATCGCTACTTGGGCGCGCGGAATGGCAAGCGTCATGTAAATCTTGCCGGAAGCAGGTTCATAGAGAATGTAGCCCACCTGATCATGAAATGCGGTGAGTTCGCCCGGCTTCGTGACGGCAACGTGATACCGCAGGCCGTAGAGCTGCTGCGGACCGCTGTTTTGCGGATCAAGCAGTTCAAAGGTCAGCGTTTCGACAAAGGGTTCGCTTTCCGTACCTTCTGCTACGGGATGCGTATCCACGCCCTGATCGCCGTACCAGGTGCCTGCAAGCGGCGCCAAAGGGCCGAGATTGGCGAGGGTATCGGGGTCCGCCGGATTCTCGGTATAAATATCTTTAGAGTACTGCATTGAGTACCTTCCTTTTTTGTAGTTCGTTGTCGGAGAGCCGTCCGACGTCACGTTGCCCGTGCCTTCAGTCCGGCTCCCACAGCCGGTCATAGTAGCACCGACTCAACGGTGCCTCGGCTCAACTCCGTAACGTCATGCAACCGAGCCGTCTTCACTCATCAGACACTGTTGTCGCTCTTGGATCTATTTGGGTGTTCATCTCCGCTGATCATTCCAAACAAGCGCTTTTTTGGCTGCTGACATCAAACGTGTGTATGGCCGCACCGCCTAAAGCTAGTATCATGCGGCACACTCACTGCTATACGGATTACCTAACTCACGTCCGTGCCGCTTCCCTTTCTTCACTACCGCCTAGAGATCTGCGCCATGCTGCCCGCATTTCGTTCTTCCGCCTTACATGCTCTGCTCATTTCTTCTGTGCTCACCTGCACCGGCGTATTGGCTGCGCCCGCAGACAGCGCCGATGCCATGAGCTTTTCGCAGGCTCGGCAGCAGTTCCATGAGCGGGCAGACGTCTTTCGCGCAGATGCCGCTGATGTAGAGCGCGCTCGCCATGCGGCTGACAGCGCCAAAGCGCTTTCCGGCCCCAAGGTGGATCTCGTGGCGATGCAGGTTGAAGGACGTAAGGACATCGAACTCAACCTCGAAGTACCCAAGGGGGTTCAAGGACTGATGCCGGGAATGATCCCCAGCAGCCTTTCATACAGCACCGAATACGACCTGAGCGGCCCGCGGGCGATGATTTCAGCTAATTGGCCGATCTATACGGGCGGGCTCATTACGGCGCAGCAAAACCTCCTCGAGCACAAGGTTCGCGAGGCATCAGCCGCACAGACCTCGCGGCTTGAAACTAAGGATGCTGAACTCGCCGCCCGTTATTGGGGCGTGCAGCTCGCGCGCTCCGTTGAGGATCTTCGCCGGGAGATGCTTTCCGACGAAGAAGAAGAAGTGCAGCGCGCCAAGCGCTTTGAAGTCAAGGGCATGATTTCAAAGATCGAACGCATGTCGGTGGAGGTCTCCCGCGATGCGGCGCGCCGTGAACTCATCGCCGCCGAAACCAACGCGCGCGTGGCCGAATCTGAACTCATGCGGTCGCTGCGGCTCAATAAACTCCCCGAGCTTGCAACGCCCCTCTTTATTCTGAAGGGCGATCTCGGCACACTCGACGACTGGCAGTCCCGTGCTCGGCTCAATTCGCCCGTTCTGATGCAGATTGACGCCAAACGCAGTCAGGCAGAAGAAGGTGTCCGCGCAGCCGAAGCGGCCTTCCATCCGCAAGTCTTTGCTTTCGGCATGAAGAATCTCGTCAAACACTACCTCACGGTTGTGGAGCCCGACTGGATGGTCGGCATCGGCGTGAAATTCACGCTCTGGGACAATCGCGATCGTTTTTCCAACATCGCTGCGTCCCGCTCTCAAGTGACGCAGGCGGAAGCCGCCCGTGCTGAAGCGGACAATTCGCTCGCACAGGCGATTGAAGCCGCTTTCCTGCGCACCACTCAGGCACGTGAGGAATTTGAGCTCACCACCTCGACGATGTCGCTGGCTGCAGAAAACCTGCGGCTGCGCGAAGCGAGCTTTGCCGAAGGCCTTTCAACCGCAATCGACCTGCGCGAAGCCCGCACGCAGCTCGTGGGCGCAGAAATTGCTCAGCGTGCGGCCGCCTACAAGTTTGTCGTCTCTTGGGCCATGCTTCACGCCACTGCAGGCGTCATGCCCGACTTTGAAGCAACGCTCGGCCGCTCTGACTTTGTGAATGCCCAGCAGATGCACAAAACCCAAGCGTCTGCGAAGCGCTGATCAAACGATCCTTTTTCTTATTTTTTCTGGATGCGGCCGTACCTGAAAAATGAGGCCGCCGCAGCCCTCCCTTATTCAGAATCTTTCACCTCTCGCTATGACTACATCGCAGCAGCCTGCCGCGCCGGCACCCAAGCATGACTCCCGTCCTTCAGCATCATCGATCCTTCCAGCAGTTTTCGGCGGAGCGGTGCTCGTGGGCGCCTTCGTGTTCATCGGCCGGGGTATTTGGCAGGCCATGCACCCGGCTCCCGTTCCGCTTCAGGGGCTGATGGATGCGACCACCGTCTCCGTCGCCGCCAAGGTGCCCGGCCGTCTGGCTGCCGTAACGGTCAAGGAAGGCGACCAGGTTGCAGCCGGCGACGCGGTGGCGCGTCTCACGCTGCCCGAAATTGAAGCCAAGGTTGCGCAGGCCAAAGCGCTTCACGAAGCCGCAGCCGCCAAAGCTGACATGGCTCAGGAAGGCGCGCGAACCGAAGAGCTCGATGCGGCGCGGGCTGACCTCGCCCGGGCACGCGCGGGCGAACATCTTGCCCGCGTCACCAACACCCGCGTTGCCGCGCTTTTTAAGGATGGTCTCGTAAGCACGCAAAAGCGCGATGAAGCCGCAGCTCAGCTCAAAGCGTCGAGCGAACTCGCTGCCGCGGCGGCCGCCAAAGTGACGGCGCTTGAAAATGGTGCCCGCCGGCAGGAAAAGACAGCCGCGGAAGCTCTTGCCGCTCAGGCCGCCGGCGGCGTTGCTGAAGCCTCATCGCTTGCCGGCGAGGCGGAAGTCCGCACGCCGGCTTCGGGTGAAGTCACCCGCGTTGTGATGCATGCGGGAGAAGTGGTTCCTGCGGGCTTTCCCGTTGTGCTGGTGACCGATCTGGCCGACAGCTGGGCGGTCTTTAACATTCGTGAGGATGAACTGAAAAATATCCGAGTCGGCACCATTCTGAAGGCCAATATACCGGCGCTCGGCGCCGACATGGATTTTTCGGTCTATTGGATCAATCCGCGCGGCACTTATGCCACCTGGCGTGCAACGCGTCAGTCTTCGGGCTACGACCTGCGCACCTTTGAAGTACGCGCCAGACCGAGCGCCCCCAACCCCGATCTTCGTCCCGGCATGACGGTCATCATCGACCGCAGTCAGCTTGACGCACTCCAGTAACCTCAAGGCGCTTGCCATGACTGCTTGGTTCCGGCATGTTGCTGCCGCCGCTCAGCTTGAAATTCAGCAGGTGCTCACACACCCTGTGGAATGGCTTACGGCCATCCTGGCGCCGCTCTTCTGGTGCGCAGTGCTCTGGTTTGCCTTCAGCGCCGGAACACTGTCAGGGCTGCCCGTCGCGCTCGTTGACCTTGATCAGTCGGCGGCCTCCCGCAGTGTCGCTCAAGCCCTTGACGCCCTGCCGTCGATCAAGCTCGAGCAATTCGAAAATTCGCTTTCGGCCGATCGTGCGCTGAAGAATTCCAAAGTCTTCGCCGTCGTGACGATCCCTCAGGATTTCGAGACTGACCGCCGCCGCGGGGCGGGCGCTCCAGTCTCCATCGATATCAATAAGAGCTGGTACGCCGTTGGCACGCTTCTGGAGGTGGACTTCAAGACCGCGCTTTCCACGCTGGCCATCGGGCATGCGGCGGTGAACGCAACGACGCAGGGCGGCACTTTCGCTGAGAACAGCCGACATCTGCGCATCACGACCCCGGACGTCTACTTTTTAGGCAATCCCGCATTCAATTTCGTCGCCTATCTGCTCCCCACCTTTATTCCCGGCATTTTGGCGCTCGGAGCGCTTCTCGCCTTCATTTCAATGCTTTCGCGAGAGTGGCGCGCTGGCGGCATCCGCAGATTCATGAAACTGACGCAGGGTTCGGGCTCGGCCGTATTGGCGGGAAAGCTCCTTCCCTGGGTCATCGTTTTCTGCACGGCTTCCTCCCTTTGGGTAGCAGCCTTTGCCGGCGCAGCCGGCTGGGGCGCAGAGGGGCCGATTATTTTCTGGCTCACTGCTTCTTGGCTCCTCATACTGGCAATGGCCGGGCTCGCCGCGCTGGTTGTTTCAATTGCACCCACCTGGGTCATTGCACTCTCTGCCGGCATCTGTCTTATTGCGCCGACCTTTCCGTTCACCGGTTTTTCCTTCCCGCTTGACTCGATGACGCCCGGCGCGCAGCTTTTTGGGTCGCTGCTGCCGCTCACACATTACCTGCAGGCACAGGCGCAGATATGGGTGCTCGGCAGCCCCCTGAGCGCCATTGCGCAGACGCAGCTTACTCTGGCAGCCTTCCCCATTATTCTCTTTGCGGCTGCCGGTCCGCTCTTTGCGCGCCGCATGCGGCGCTTAAAGAAAACCGAGCAGATGAGCTCCGATCTGACCGCAGCGCTCGAAAAGTCCCTTGAGGCGCACCCCGCGGCCTCTGGCGAGCGTACCGGATTCTGGAAGAGTTTTGCCTTGACCGTGCGAAGCGCCTTTCTTTCGCGCGACACCATCGCGATCTTCGGCGGCGCTGTGGCCTTCTATCTCGTGTTCTACGGCTGGCCCTATAGCACTCAGCAGATCGAAAATGTACCCGTAGAGATCGTGGACCTTGACGGGTCTTCGGCGTCGCGCCGGCTGATTGAAGCCATTGACGCAGCGCCGGCCGCGGCGCTCCTAAGCGTATCGAGCGACCCGGGTCCGGCAATGGAGACCTTCCGCAGCAAGGGACAAACCGTCGTGGTAACGATTCCGCACGGCTATGCCGAGCATCTCGCCCGAGGCGAAAACACCACCCTCCATATTTTGGGCAGCGCTGCATATCCCGTGAAGACTCGCGCTATTCAGGCTGCCGTATCTGCCGCTGCAGCCGACGCAGAACTCAAAATCGATCAGGCCTCGTCGCAGACGCCGGGCATTCCGCCCGCCTCGCTCTTGGCATCGGCCAATACTGCGCCGCAGATGCAGTTCCAGTACCGCTTCAACGAAATTTCGGGCTACGGCAACTACACCGTGCCGGCTGTCGGCCCGATCATCCTTCAGGCCGTTATGCTCATGGGCATCGGCATGTCGCTCGGGGGCTGGCTCTGGCGTCATCCGCGGCGCAAATTTGTGTGCGATGCCGTTGACCGCCCCTGGAACGAAGGCCTCGGCATAGCCTTCGGACTTTGGCTGATTGCTTTTGGCTGGTTCCTCTACATGGAGGGCTTCGGCTTCTGGTTTGGCCAATACGGTGCCATGGCCACCCCCTGGGGCGTCGTTCTGACCGGGGCGTGCTATGCCGCAGCTGTCGTCGGTTTCGGCTTCATGATTGTTACGCTCATCCGTTCGAACTGCTGGACGGCGCCGGTTACCGTGGTCATGTCAGCCCCCGCACTCTTCATCTCCGGCGCAGTATGGCCAACGGCCAACCTTCATCCTGCCGTTGCCGCCCTTGCAGAACTGATTCCGTCAACCCACGCCATCCGTGCCTCCGTTGCGGCGGCTCAGGACGGAGCACTCTTTGCCGATATTCTTCCGCACTGCCTGTTCCTCTTGGTGCTCTCGGTCGTGTATGGTCTCTTTGGACTCCTCAATCTGAAGGTCATTCCCGAGAACCCGCGCGAACTGGCCGCCAACGATGTCGTTTGACTGCCTTGCAACACTCATGACGCCTTTCATTGATTCGCACTGTCACCTTACCGATCCCGCATTTGCGCAAGATCTCGACGCAGTTATCGGCCGCATGAAAAATGCCGGCATGATCGCCGCTGTGACAATCGGCTGCGAAGATCGGGATATCGAGCCGCTTCGCGCACTGCTCGATCGCTACCCCGGCTTTCTCTACGGCGCCTGGGCAGTTCATCCGGAATATCCGGATGCCCGCGAAGCCGATGCGGATGAAATCGCCGAACGCGCCTCTGAACCCGGCATGGCAGCGGTCGGTGAAACCGGGCTCGATTTCTATTGGTGCAAGGAACCCTTGGACTGGCAGCGCGATCGTTTTCGCCGGCACATTGAAGCTGCACGCCGCGCGCAAAAACCGCTTATCGTCCATGCCCGCGATGCAGAAGCCGCAGCGCTCGAAATTCTCAAAAGCGAAGATGCCGGCGAAGTCGGCTTTGTAATGCACTGCTTCTGCGGAACACTTGAAACCGCTCGAGGCGTTGTCAACGCAGGCGGACATGTCAGTTTTACGGGCAACCTTACTTTCAAGAAGAATGCCCAACTGCGCGCCATTGCCGCAGCGCTGCCGCTCGAGAGACTCATGATCGAAACCGATGCCCCTTACATGGCACCGGTGCCCTATCGCGGAAAGCGCAGTGAACCCTGGCACAGCATGGAAGTCGCCCGTGCCGTTGCCCTCGCCAAGCATTTGGACTTTGACGAAGTGCTCGCGCAGACCTACCGCAATACGGTGAAGTTTTTCGGGCTGCCGGATGCGGTTCTTTCATCTGCTCCGCAGTGAAATTGAGCGTGAACCGCTCTTTGAGGACGATGCGAACGCGCCTCGGCATGGCAATACTCGTGATGCGATGCCCCGAACTCCAAGCATCGGCCGCAGCAGTACGACGCTATAAACGGGCAATTAATTGCCAGAATTGTCTTGGCCGCTTTGCCTTAGCATTCAAGGAAGATTTGGAGTCTTTTCCAGAGATTGTGATGAGATCTGGGCCGCCATTTCTTTCGGGATATCTTTCTGACCGCTAAGCAGCACTTTACGGAGCGCCTTGATGAACCTGCGTCAACTCAAAGCCTTCCAAGCCGTCTGTCGAACCGGCAGCATTACGCGCGCCTCGGAACTCATTCATCTCTCGCAGCCTGCACTCACGCGTCAGATTCAGGAACTCGAGTCCTATTGCGGATGCAAGCTTTTCGAGCGTACGCGTCACGGCATTGTTCTCACCGATGAAGGCGAACTGTTCCAAGGCCGTGCTGAAGAAATGCTTGCGCTTGCTGAGCGCACGCAGCGCGAACTCAGAGAAGCCGGCGGCTTCACCGGCGGCATCGTCCGGATCGGCTGCGTTGAATCTTCTGCTGCGCAGGAACTTTCACAGCTCCTCGCGAAGTGGCAGCAATCAACACCCGGCGTCAGGAAAGCGGAATTTGAGCTTTATTCCGCCGATGGCGACGATATTCGCAGCAGTCTCGATGAAGAACGTCTGGACGTCGGCATTCTGCTTGAACCTGTCGAGACTGCCAAATACGATTCCTTGCCGCTCTCTTCAGCGGACCGATGGGGTGTCGTGGTTCGCAGTGACTCCCCAGAAGCCCAGCTTCCCGCGCTCACGCAAGATGAACTTGTGAAACTTCCGCTCATTCTGCCTCGGCGGCATATTGTCATCGATACACTGCATCAATGGTTTAACGGCGGGCCGGAACCACTCAAAATTGCGGGCTTCCACAACCTTATGACAAACGCGCTCACATTGGTAAAGGCAGGACTGGGCAATTTGCTCTGCGTTGAAGGCTCGTGGACCATTCGTGAAACACCCGGTTTTGTCTTCATCCCCGTCTCGCCCGTTCGACTGGCTCGGCACCGGCTCGTGCGAAAGAAAAACCGTCTGCTTTCGCGCACTGCGGAAAGTTTCTGGGCATATGCCGCAGACCACTGGCGAGCCGAAGAGTCAGATACGAAGCCGTCATCAAAGACTTCGGACAGCCAAAATCATTAAAAGATTTCGTTTGGCCAAACCGCCGCTCAAGTGAGCGGCTACCAGTCTTAACAGAAACCTGGAATCCCGATGACCAAGCGTCATCCGGTTCTAGTGTTATCCTTTGGGACGTTTTCTATCGTGAATCCGTCTGCGCTATGGCTCTTCGACAATTCGCCGCCACGCTTCTGTGCGGCTCGCTCCTTCTGGCTTCTTCGGCTTCTTCCCTTTTTACGGAGCCCGTTCATGCGGCATCCGCAGCCGGCAGTTCCGGCCTTGGATGGGACGATATCGCCTCCAAGAATGAAGCGGAAAACCCTTTGACTTCGGCACAGCTTGAAGCCATTCGTCAGGCTGTCCGCAGCGCAAATACGAGAACACTGAAGCAGCTTCTGCAAAAGGGACTATCACCCAACTTCCGCATGGAAAACGGTGACACGGGCTTTACTTATGCCGTCCGAGCGGAGAACTACGACGTCGCCGAAGCGCTTTTAAAGAGCGGCAGACTCAATGTCAACGACCTCAATAAGTTCGGCGAAACCCCGCTGATGCTCGCCGTTTTCAAGGGGCAGGACGAGCTCTTTGATGAGCTTATCGCTGCCGGAGCCGATCCTCAGCGCGGCGGCAACTGGACGCCGCTGCACTATGCCGCTACGGAAGGCCGCACGGAATTCATTGAACGGCTGCTGAAGGCGGGAGCCTCTGCGAATATCCAGACGTCGTCGGGGGTAACGCCGCTGATCATGGCGGCAAGAAAACCCTCCCGGGCTGCCGTCACGATGCTTTTGAAGGCGGGCGCCTATCGTGACTACTGTACGGATACCGGTCAGTCGCCGGCAGACTTTGCCCGCCGCGCAGGCGACAAAGAACTCGCCGAGTATCTGGCCATTCCGAAATGTGCCGTGAAGGGCCGCATCACACAGGGAGCGGCCAAGTGACCCTTCACGCCGGCATCTGGACTGCTCCGGCGCCGACTGCGCTCGAGCTGCTTGCGCCTGCTCGCGACGCCGATGCCGGCATAGCCGCCATCGATCACGGCGCTGATGCGGTTTATATCGGCGGTCCGGCTTTTGGCGCTCGGGCAGCGGCCGGCAATTCACTCGACGACATTGCCCGACTGACCGCTTATGCCCACCGCTTCAACGCTCGGGTATTTCTTGCGCTCAACACGCTCTTTACGAATGAGGAGCTCCCGCTTGCGCGCAAACTAGCCTTCGAGCTCGCCGATGCCGGCGCTGACGTTCTCATTCTTCAAGACATGGGACTGCTCGAAGGCCCGCTTCCCGACATTGAACTGCATGCCTCAACGCAGTGTGACATTCGAACGCCCGAAAAAGCAGCGTTTCTTGAATCCGTCGGGTTCTCTCAGCTCGTGCTCGCGCGCGAACTTTCGCTCCCGGAAATTGCCGCCGTCCGCGCCAAGCTTCAGCACGCCCGCATTGAATTCTTCGTGCATGGGGCGCTCTGCGTGAGCTATTCGGGTCAATGCTGGATGAGTCAGGCGCTTACCGGGCGGTCGGCCAACCGCGGCGAATGCTCTCAGCTCTGCCGTCTGCCCTACGATGTTTATACCGAAGCCGGCACCGAGCTCGCCAAATCCAAGCACGTGCTCTCGCTCAAGGACAACGATCAGAGTGCGAATCTGGAAGCTTTGATCGATGCGGGCGTTTCCTCCTTCAAAATCGAAGGACGGCTTAAAGGTGCGGCTTACGTGAAAAACGTCACGGCGTTCTACCGCCGCAAGCTCGACGAAATCATTGCTCGCCGCCCGGAACTCTCCCGCACGTCGCAGGGCGACTCCGCCTTCACGTTTGAGCCCGCCCCCGAGAAAGTTTTCAACCGCGGGCAGACGGACTATTTCGTGCACGGCCGCCAATACGACCAGCCTTACGAGCTCGCCGAACTTGAAAGTCCTAAGCATGCAGGCGAACCCGCTGCAGTGGCCGAAGAGGTGCTGCCCGGGCGCATCATCGTCAAAAGCCTCCCAAGTGTCACCTTCGCCAACGGCGACGGTCTCACATACCTGGCCGACGATGAAGAAATTCGAGGCATTGCGGTCAATCGTGCGGAACCCGTCCTCAATAAGGCCGGCAAGCCCATCCCCCGTCTGTGGATGCTCCATACGCTCGAACGGCGCCGCATGGACGGCCTGCGTCCGGGCTTAGTATTGAAACGCAATCGAGATCATGCTTTTCTGCGCATGATGGAAGGCAAAACGGCCGAACGCAAAATCCCCATTGATCTCATCTTTACGACGCACGAAGACGGCCTGGATCTGATCGCCTCGGACGGCGTCCGATGCGCCGCTGCAAGCGTTGCACTCGACCTGCAGACGCCCTCGGATTTGGTCAAAAACCGCGCCAATCTGCGCGCGCAGCTCTCACGTTTGGGCGATACGCCCTTTGCTGCCGCCAACATATTCATTCCAGAAGATCTGGATGTGTTTGTGCCGGCAAGCGTTGCCAATCAGCTGCGCCGCGCCGCTGCAGACGACCTGCTAGCGCTTCGGGAAGCGGAACGCGAAAAACCCCGCCGAGCTCCCTGGGATGATGCTTCGCCTTACCCCGAACGTATTCTGGGCTTCAAAGCCAATACTGCCAACGATCAGGCTGCAGCCTTTTATGCTGCTCACGGCGCTCGGGTAACCATGCCGGCCTTTGAAATCAAACCGGCGCCCAAAGCCGACCTGATGACCTGCCGGCACTGCGTGCGCGCTTCCCTGAAGCTTTGTCCCAAAATGCTCAAGGCGTTCCCCGAAATCCTTCAGACCACGGACCGAGCGCTGCTTCGGCCTGAACCGCTCGTTCTGGTCAACTCGGCCGGCGAACGCTTTAAGGCGTATTTCCACTGCAAGGCCAGTCCCTGCGAAATGACCATCACGCCCGAAGGCGACTTCGTACGCGCCCGTGCGCCCCGAACGATGATAAAGACCGCTCCCTCCGCCGAAGCGGCCGGCCGCAGCACGGACACCCATCCTGACGAACGCCGCCGCTGCTCGGAGAAAAGGAGCGCCAGCAAGCAAAGCTTGCCTGAAAAGCGTTTTACCCGCGACAATCAGTCGTCAAGACGTTCCGGCGCTTTCGCCAAGTTTGACAACAAACACCGCAAGAGCGGACACACGCGCGGACGATGATCGCTCTGACTTCTCCGTTTGCCCGCCGAAATCGTCGCTCACAAGCGGTTTATTTTCCTGCCTTGAGGCTCTGAGACATGCAGTTTGAAGAAGAAACGCTCGAAATTCTCGAACCCAATGCAGCCATGTCGCCCATTCTCAAGGCGCTGGATGCCGCCCTTGCCGCGCATACCGGTCCGGATCCGCAGCCTCCGCGGGAATTTGCTTGGGAAGAGATCCCGTTTGCTGAAGTTGCGCGTACGGCAGCGGCATTTCCGCTGCTTTTTGAAGGCTGGACCGAAGGTGCTATTCCCGCAACCGAATATTCTGCGGGCGATCTGCTGCATGAATTGTCCTCGGACCTTGACATCATGAGCGCCGAGGATCTGCACGAGCGGTTTTTGCTTTTGGTGGAAGGGGCTCGCGCAAGCGCAGATTTCCGCCGCATTATGGCTGCACCGTCAGTGAAGCACCTCGTGCGCAACGAAGCCGGTCTCGGCTGGAGCGGCTTTGAAGTGGTGCCTAAAAATACTGAACTCCTCGAGCGCATGCGCCGCAAGCGAATGACGGCTGACCATTTCCGCGGCAAATTCGACTGGACGGCGCTTCGCGGCTGGGATCTGGCGCTCGGTGCGGCGCTGATCACCAAAGCTCAGGCTGCGGATATGCTCACCGACGAAGAAGCGCTTGACTATTTCCGCCGAATCGCCGGAGAGCTGCTTTTACGCATGACTTCCCGACAAGCGCTCGCCCGCGCAATGCTGCTCGGCACCTTCTGGACAACGCTCGAAGTCGGCGAACAGCAGGCTGCCGAAGGACTCCGGCAGGCCGAGCAGGCGCTCGACTCGCTGCTCTCGCCCGAAGGCGTTTGGGGGAGGACGCCTTGGGTGCAGCAAAAAGCGGATGCCGATCCGCCGACAGTTTACGTATAAAGCGCACAAGCCCTATTGCCTTTTTGGTCCTGTAATCGCGTAAAGACACATTCAAACTTTGAGGCGTCCGCAGACTCCTCATTAAGAAATACCTACAACGGATTAGACTGTGTGGGTTCATCACAAATCTAAAGCGTCCAAGGCTTGCCCTCGCGAAGCACTTGAGCCGCACCCGCCACCATGGAATCCGTTCTCACCTCCCCCACGTCGATCGCGCACATCGTCTTGGTGTACGCGCTCGTCATCTCCGTCGGGCTTGCACTCGGGAGAATAAAAGTCTTCGGCGTCTCTCTGGGCGTCACATTTGTGCTTTTTGTCGGACTTGCCGCCGGACACTTCGGCATGGCGATCGAACCGCACGTTTTAACCTTCCTGCGCGACTTCGGTCTGATACTTTTCATTTTCTTCATCGGCCTGCAGGTCGGCCCTTCGTTTTTTTCGAGTTTTAAGTCGGGCGGCATCATCCTCAATGGGCTTGCTGCCGGTGCCATTGTGCTCTCCATCTTGGTGACGATTTTGCTCTGGGCACTCACAGCGGGCCTGATTGACCTGCCGACGATGCTCGGCGTGCATTTTGGCGCCGTCACCAACACCCCCGGCTTGGGTGCCACGCAGGAGGCGCTCGCCGTTATGGGCTGGCAGGGAGCGGACATTGCGGTGGCTTATGCCTGCGCCTATCCGCTCGGCGTCGTCGGCATTATTGTTTCCGCCATCATTATCCGCATCATCTTCCGCGTGAATCTCGCAGAAGAAGACAAAGCCTGGGAAGCCGACGAAGCGGACAAAAATGAAGCCCCCAGCTCCTTTTATGTTGAAGTCGTCAACGACTTTCTCCACGGCCAGACGATTCAGTCGATTCGTCAGTTCATCAACCGTCCGTTTGTCTGCGCCCGCATTCAGTCTCCCGGCGGCCCAATCCGCAGTCCCGGCCCCGATACGGAAGTCTTTAAGGGCGACATCCTCCGCATCGTCTCGGAGAGCGAACACAAAGCCGGCATCGTCGCTTTCTTCGGCAAAGAGGCACTCGGCGTTGACCTGCAGATTCAGCACTCGCCGATCCACTCCGAAACCGTGCTCGTCACCGACCCCAAGGTGAACGGCCTCAAGATCAGCGATCTGCACCTGTCGCACTACGACGGCCTCAACATTACGCGCCTTTTCCGCGCCGGCATGGAACTCTTTCCCTACCGCAGCATCCATCTGCAGCTCGGCGACCGCCTGCGCGTTGTGGGGCCGGAGCGCGCCATCATGCGTTTTACGGCTCATGTAGGCAACCAGTCGCACAAACTCGACCATCCGAACATCATCTCGATCTTCGTTGGCATCGCACTGGGCATCCTTGCCGGCATTCTGCCGGTTGCCATCCCCGGCATTCCGGTGCCGGTGAAGCTCGGCTTGGCGGGCGGTCCGCTGATCGTGGCCATTCTGCTCGGCCGTTACGGACCGAATCTGCGGCTGGCAACCTACACCACCAATTCGGCGAGCCTGATGCTCCGCGAACTCGGCATTGCATTCTTTCTGGCAAGCGTGGGGCTTGCCGCCGGCGACGGCTTCCTGCAGGCGTTTGTTTCCGGCGAGGGATTTGCCTACATGGCGCTTGGCCTCTGCATCACAATGCTTCCGCTGCTGGTCGTAGGCTATGTTGCACGCAGATTCTTCTCGCTCAACTACCTCTCGATCGTCGGCATGATGGCCGGCACTACCACTGATCCTCCGGCACTCGCCTACGCGGCAACCCTTTCAGAAAAGAATAGCTCCGCTGTGGCGTACTCAACGGTCTATCCGCTCGCGATGTTCCTGCGCATTCTGACCGGTCAGGCACTGCTTCTGATCTTCTGGGCTGAGCTCTAAGAACTCGTAAAATCCCTCCCAAAACAAAACGGCGCTCCCTCAGAGCGCCGTTTTTTGGGCTTGACCGCAGCGATGAGCTTCCCGAAGATGCTCAATCGCCGCAGAGCCGGATTTAAGGCTTCACTTCCGTTTTTTTCTGGTCAGCCGCCGCCTTGGCACGCGCCTCAAGCATCACCAGCGTTTCACGCGCCTGCATATATTCTCCGCTGTCGGGCGGAATTCGCGGGAGCATCGCACGAACCACGTCAACGGCCCATGCCCAATCCTCGGCAGCAATAGCCGCCATCACCGCGAGACGTTCCGCGCGCGGATCATCTGCCATCAGTCCGTACGCTTCCTTAACCACGCGGTTGGCGTCGGCATACCAATCGGACTCCTGAGCCGTGAGCACTGCAGCGCCGTATTCGAGCATCACGTCACGGTCACGAGCAATCTTCGGTTCGACTTCTCTGGCCGTGCGAAGCGCACGTGCCGCAGCACGGAAGTCGCCCGCCTCAATTTTCTTGTGTGCGAAGAGCACCCAGGCACGGCCGTCTTTAGGCGCAGTCTTCAGATACGCTTCGATGGACTCTGCTGAGGCGTTGCCCTCCATCACCTTTTGGGCATTGGTCAATTCGAGCATCTCGGGAGACCCGAGAAACGCGTAGGAGCCCCCCGCAACGACGGTGATGAGCACAGCTACCGAAACGGCCAGCTGCACGCGGGAAAGCCGCGTCGAGGGCTTGGCATTCGCTGAGGACGACGGCGCTCCGGTCGGATCCGCAGCGGGCTTTTGCTCCTCAATCACGCGGCGGCGCAGGTCTGTTAAAAGTGACTCGTACTCAGCCTCTGAGATGCGCCCGAGCGATCGGTCAGCATCAAGCTTGGCTTTTTCTGCCTGCAGCGCTTTGGTGGCCAAAGCGGTCGCTTCGCGATCAAGCGCTTCGCCGTTCACATCGTTCTTAGTGCGCAGAACCGTTGGGAGCACCGCAGCGATGGCGGCAAGCAGCATCAAAGCGCAGATAACGTAGAGAAGCCAGGTGGAGGTCATGGTGTTGGCGGAAAGATCAGTGGAAACGCTACTGTAGCGAAAAAAAGCGGCACCGGTGCGGTGCCGCTTTTCTTTCTCTAAGTGAGAGCGTCGTTTTCAATCGACACTCTCACTTGACTCAGCCTTCAAAGGCCTTATTACTTGCCGGCCTTGGCGGAAGCCTTGGCAGCGATGGCCTTGCGGAGCAGAGCGGTCGCATCGGAAGCGGCCTTGGCACTCTTGGCGAGGCTGCGCTGAGCTTCTTCGGGATTGTGGAAGTACGCACCGTTGACGGCCGTCCAGTATTCCCAATTGATGTGAGCCGAGGAGTGGAGCTTACGAGCTTCATCCAGCGTCTTTTCATCAACGCCCGAGGCAATCGCGAGTTCGAAGGCATTGAACATGTCGTTCATGCGGGCTTCAGCTTCGCGAACCTTGCCGTCATAGTGACCCTTCATGGCATCGATCGCCTTGTTCATCTGTTCGGCGGTCTTGTCCTTGTGGCAGGTCAAGCAGGTTTCCTGCATGTAGTGGCGCGGCGAGGTAGCCCAGTGAACCGTGTACATCTTGCCGGTCTTTTCGTCCTTGACCTTAGGCATATGGCAGGTAGCGCAGGTAGCGCCGGCCTTGTCGTGCGTAGAGCCGAAGTACGTTTCAGTGTCCGGATGCTGCATCTTCACGAGCGCTGCGCCCGTAAGGTTGTGCTTGAAGTCACGGAAACCGATCTTGTCGTAGTACTGCTCGATCTCGTCGGCATTGACAAACGGGAAGTGGTTGGTCAGGCGGCTGTCGAAGCCGATCTTGGCGCCCGTCTTGGCATCAAAGCCCGGGTTGCAGATGTATTCGACGTGGCACTGAGCGCACATGAGGTTGGAGTCCGCCTTGTCCATATAGGCGACCTTGCGGGTGAAGCCGCGAACGCCCACATCCTTCACATCGAGCTTCGTCGGATGTGCAGCAACATCGCGGTAGACGTTCGGCACGGACTTGTCGTCACGCGTCACGGCATCGATCAGCGCATCGCGGACAACACGCGGCTGAGCAGTATGCGGATCATGGCAGAAGTTGCAGTTGATGGCGTGATTGACCTTGCGGACCACATCAACCGGATTCGAAGAACGGCTGAACTGAGCGCCTTCCACCTTGTCGCCAAGGTAGGCCCAGTCCATCATGACGTCGGTGGACTTGCACGACCAGCAGACGGCATTGGCAGCGGCCGCGGTGCCGGGCTTGTGGACCTTCTGCGCGTTGTTGTCCGGATAGTTGTCCTTCAGAACATCCCAAACCTTGTAGGACTTGCCGCCGTCGAGCGTGGCATAGAGCCAGCCGTCCTTGGGTTCGAAGCGGCCGCCGAATGCACGGTCAACGATGAACTGGTCGATGGCCATCCAAACATGGGCGCGCGGCAGATCATGTTCTACCGTGAAGCCATGGGCGCCGAGCGCGCGGTCAAAGAACGGATCGGGAGCCGGGCCATTAGGCGCCTTCTTCGACTGACGAGCAGCACGGCCGTCATCCTTATAGAGGGACTTGTACTGCGCCTGATGGCAGCCGCCGCAGGTAGCCGGATCCATGTTGACCGTCGGACGATCCGTCACCTTCTTCAAGTGCTGATCAACGCCCGAGTGGCAGGACGTGCAGGCAATGTCCTTGTGCGCGGCGCCGGCGTGGGCCTTGGTGATATTGGAGTGGCAGGTCGTGCAGGTCGACAGATCAGCGGCCTGAGCGGAAACGCATGCGCCCAGCGAAAAGAGCGCGGCGGCAACAGCCGTCAACATAGGCTTCGTGTTCATAAGAGGTCTCCTTCCAGAGCATTTGAATGCTCTGCCGCCGCAGCCCTTCAACGGGTGTCTGATGGGCTTCCATCTCGGCGGAATTTTTTTATTCGTGTGAAATTGTATTTTTCCTTACAGCATCCTTAAAGATCTCTGATGGGAGAGGTCTAGTTCTATTTGAGAACCCCTCTCAACTCTGTTATTACCTACTGCAACAACCATTTAAAGGCGATAGCTGAGTTCTATTTACCAATTACTAGGTATGTAAGGGGTTTTCTCAGGGGTTAACCCGACTCCCCCTGTCGACGGAGTACAAACGAACGGCCGCCGAATGCAAACACATTCGACGGCCGCAAATCATGAAAGTTGTGAAGCAAATATTACGAAATGCTTCCACCGAACTAATTCACATCTTCATCCTTCTTGCGAGGCCAGCAGACGATGCCGCGGGTGGCCGGCAGCACAGACGGATCAAACTCGGGGTTCTCCACCCCCTCTGAGCGCTGCTTGAAATAGTCCTTCATTGCCGCAAACGCATAGCGGCCAAGGAGAGCAATGGCTGCGAGGTTGAGCATCGCCATCAAGGCCATAAAGAGATCGGCCAGATTCCAAACAATATTGAGACTCGCGACGCTGCCGAAATACACCATCACCAGCACGCAGCCGCGGAAAATCCAGCTGGCTATCGGCCGACGGCTGATGAAGTCCATGTTCACCTCGCCGTAAAAATAGTTGCCGATGATCGAACTGAAAGCAAAGAAGAGAACGATCACCGTCATAAAGGTGTTGGTCCAAGCGCCGAGCTGCCCCGTAAGCACATGCTGGGTGAGTTCGATCCCAGTGAGCTGAGCGCCGTGCCAATCCGGCGAGAGGAGAACAATCATAGCCGAGGCCGTGCAGACGAACATGGTGTCGACAAAGACGCCCAAGGCCTGCACCAAACCCTGTTTGACGGGGTGGGACGCATCCGCCGTCGCCGCAGCATTAGGCACGGAACCCATACCGGCTTCGTTGGAAAAGAGACCGCGCTTAATACCCGTCATGAGCGCCATGCCGAAAGCAGCCCCGGTTACTGCGTCCACTCCGAAAGCACTCTTGACGATCAAGAGCAGAACTTCCGGAACGAGCGTGATGTTCATCACGGTGACCACCGCAGCAAGGAGCAGGTAAGCCCCTGCCATCAGCGGCACCATCCATCCCACCACTCGTGCGATGCGGTTCAAGCCGCCGAAGATCACCAGCCCCGTCAGAACTGCGATGCCTAACCCTGTCCAAGCCGGATCCACATCAAAGGATGCCTTGAGCGAGAGCGCCATCGTGTTGGCCTGCACTGAATTAAAAATGAGGCCGTAAGTGATGGATATCAGCACGGCAAAGAGCCAGGCGCCCCACCGAGAGCCCAGGGCATTCCCGATGTAGTAAGCCGGGCCGCCCACGAAGCCGCCGCCGCGGCGTGGAACTTTGTAGATCTGCGCAAGGGTCGATTCCACAAACCCCGTTGCCGCGCCTAAGAGCGCTATGACCCACATCCAGAAGACGGCACCCGGACCGCCGACTACAACGGCAATGGCAATGCCCGCAATATTGCCCACGCCGACACGCGACGCCGTGGAAACGCAGAAGGCCTGAAAGGTAGAGATATGCCCTTTCTTTGTCTTGGCTGTTGCGCCCTCCGCAACAAGACGCACCATCTCACGCAGATGGCGGATCTGCACAAAACCTGTGCGGAAAGAAAACCAAAGTCCCAATCCCACCAGCATGACGATCAGGACGTATGACCAGAGGACATTATTGACGGCAGAGACGAGCGTGTTGAGAAGTTCCACGGCGAGGATGTTCCTTATCGAATCATTTTTGTTGTTTTCAGCACCTTATCGGGTGCCTCGAACGGAATCGGTCATATTAACAAAACGACCCGGCCGCCGTCCGTCTTTGACCTTTTCCTTATGGCTTTAGATCCTGCCTATTTCCGATCCTCATCTTATCTGAGAGCCGATTCAGCCGTAGCCGTGTTTGCATAATTAGGGTTTGTACCAATAAAGTCCAAATCCTGTAAATCAGTGCCTTAAGGACTAGTTCTTTTGTATAACATTGTATTCGCCCAGGACGTGAATTCACCTGCCGCTATTCGTTTATAGAATGTCGTCATTCTTTCCTGCGGGGAAGATTTTCTGCCGCGGTCTGCCGGGCTCTAAGCACCCGGCGACGCGTCCTTCCGAGAGGAAAGCCGGAAGGTTGTAAGCCTTCTCCTATTATTGGGGGGAGGCTTCCTTTTTGATCGGAACAGGACGCAAAACCGCTGCAGCTCCAAAAGAGGTGCAGCGGTCTGAAAAGGCTTAAAGTCAGCCGACGAACGGGAACGGTTTAGAAACCCGTACCGATCTGGAATTGGAAGCGCTGAGTATCGTCGCCTTCCTTGTCATTGAGCGGGAATGCAATGGAGAACTTGAGCGGGCCCAAGGGCGAAATCCAGGCAATGCCGAAGCCCGTCGAATAGCGCAGATCAGCAAAGTCGATCTTCTGACGAGTGTAGTTGCCGTGCTGATCACCTTCGTAACCCCACGCGTAGCCGGCATCCAGGAAGCCGAAGATTCGCAGCGTGCGGTCGCCGCCCGGGAGCGGAGCAAGGATTTCGATATTGCCGGTAATCATGCGGTCACCGCCAAGATTGTAGCCGTCCGAATTGGCCGAATAATCCTTCGGACCGAGCGTGCCCGAATCATAGCCGCGCACCGAGCCAATGCCACCCACGTAGAAGTTTTTGAAGAAGGGGAACTGATCCGTACTGCCGTAGACGTCGCCCCAGCCGACCTCGCCGTTAAGAGCCAAAGTCCAGGTACGCGAGAGCGGAATGTAGTGCTGGTACTGGTAAGTGGCTTTGTAGTACTGAATGTCAAGACCGGGGAGCCCTAATTCACCGGACAGGCGCTGATAGACGCCGCGGGTCGGCGCGAGCGAATTGTCGCGGCTGTCGCGGGACCAGCCGAGCGTGAGCGCCACACTCACCGGATTATCACCGAACTTCTCAACGTAGTTTTGATATCGCCGCGGCGATCTGGGATTCGCATCAACGTGCGTCGACTCCACGCGGGTGCCGAGGAACACGCGGTCCAGTTCAGTGAAAGGAATGCCCCAAGACACGCCCGCACCGCGGGTTTCATACTTCACATCGGCAACGTCGAGCTCTTCCAAGTCGACTTTGCGGTCATAGAGGTCATAAGTGCGGCTGATGCCTTCGGGCGTCACATAGGGTTCCGTCACGGAAAGCGCATACGTACGCTGCGACTTAGACGTATTGACATCGACCGACACCGAATTGCCGGTGCCGAAAACATTGTTCTGCGCGAAGCCTGCCGACAAAATGATGCCTTCAGACGTGGAGTAGCCGGCGCCGAGCGAAATGGAGCCAGTCGGACGCTCCTTCACATTCACTTCAAGGTCGACCTGATCGCGCGTGCCCGGCACAGGCTTAGGTTCTGCAGTCACACTCTCGAAGTAGCCGAGACGGTCAATACGGTCGCGCGAGAGCTTGACTTTGTCGCTGTCGAACCAGGCGGATTCGTACTGACGGACTTCACGGCGGATGACTTCGTCATGCGTGCGGTTGTTGCCGGTGATATTCACGCGGCGGACATAAGCGCGGCGTCCCGGATCGATCGTATAAACGATATCGACCGTACGGTCTTCCGCATTGGAAATCGGATTGGCGTTGGCTGACGCAAAGGCATAACCGAGCGTTGAAAGCTTATCGGTCAGCGCGGTGGAAACGTCTTTCACCGCCTGCGCGTTGTAGATCTCACCGGCCTTGAGCGTGACGAGCGCGTTGAGCTGATCATCAAGCCCGAGCAGATCGCCCTGAAGCTTAGCGCTGCGGATCGTGTACTTTTCGCCTTCCGTCAGGTTGATCGTAATGTAAACGTTTGACTTATCCGGTGCCACCGACACCTGCACGGAATCGATCTTGAAGTCCAGATAGCCCTGATTCATGTAGAACGAGCGGATGGTTTCAAGGTCGGCGGCGAGTTTTTCGCGCGAGTAGAGGTCGCGCTTGGTGTACCAAGAGAACCAGTTCGGCGTTCCGAGCTGCATCAGATCGAGCAGATCATCCGAATCGTAAAGGTGGTTGCCGGTAATGCGGATCGAAGCAATGGACGAGGCGCTGCCTTCGTCAACATTGACCGTAATGCGCACGCGGTTGCGTTCAAGCGGCGTCACCGTCGTTTTGACAGAAGCCCCGTAATAGCCTCGGGCTAGGTACTGACGGCGCAGTTCCTGATCGGCGCGGGTGAGCGTCGCATTGTCGAAAATGCGGCCTTCGGCAAGCCCCACGTCACGAAGACTCTTTTCGACCGCATCCTTGTCAAACGCCTTAATGCCGTGCGTTTCAATGGTTGCTACGGCTGGACGCTCCATCACGTGAACAACCACAACATCGCCGTCCTGAGTGAGCGACACATCGCGGAAAAGTCCGGACTGATAAAGGGAACGGATGGCGCGGACACCCTTTTCGGCCGTGTATTCATCACCGGCGCGGAAAGGAAGATGCGAAAAGACCGTACCGGGCTCCGTACGCGTGAGACCCTCGACGCGGATGTCGGAAATCGTGAACGCCGAAGCAGAGCCGGCAAGTACGAATGCGGCGGCAAGCGCGGCCGTCAGGCGGGTAATAGTGGGGAGCTGCAAGACGATTTCTCTCTCAACACTGAATTCTGTATCCGGCCGCTTGGGAGCACGGCTCCCCGGGCGCATCAACGACAAAAGCGTCAGCCGGCAGCGCCCGAAAAAAATTGTTGTAAGGTTAGCACAAGGAACGGACCGTTCGAGCCGCCGCGGCGTGCTGAAAACCTCCGAAACGCTTCTCCATTGGTGCGGCCCTTTCATCCGCCGAGTCGGCCGATATCATTCATGGTTACGTAAACGGCTAGAAGCAGAAGGAGCGCCATGCTGACGGCACCGAGTTTTTCCTTCAGTCCTCTGGCAAGACTCCGTCCCATCAAGCCCTCGATGCCCAAAATGACGAGCTGTCCGCCGTCCAAAGCCGGAATCGGAATGAGGTTCATGAAGCCGATGGCGATCGAAATAAGCGCCACAAATTCCAAAAAGGCGCTGACGCCCGCCGTCAGTGCGCTGCCGGCCATGCCGGCAATGCCGACAGGCCCCGAGAGATTCTCGGTGCTCACCTCACCCTTAGCCATGCCCCCAACGGCCGCCGCTTGGAAACGCGTGAGCCCCACCACCTTGTCAAACGCAGTTTCAAGCGACTGCAGCGGCGTGAGACGAACGGTCACAAACTCAATGCCCGGTCCGAACCGCAGTTCTGCACGGCCGACCGCAGACTGAGTCTTCTCGTCGAGGATACGCTTTGGCACGAGCGAAATCTCAACTGGGGCCCCGGCACGATTGACTGAAAGCTGAACTGTTTTTTCGGGCGACGTTCGGATAGCGTCTGCAAATCCCTGCATGTCGGCGCGGCTGCCGTTGATCTTTTCAACGACGTCGCCCGACTTGAGGCCCGCAGCGGCGGCCGGTCCGTCAGCCTCAACCTTGAGAATCGTGACGCCGCGGCCGGCGAGGAGAAACCCCAGTTTCTGCAGCACAAACCCATTAGTCTTGGCTGCCTCGTCGAGCGACAAACCTGACAAATCAAAGTACCGCACATAGGATTCGCCTGTCTTTGCCCGCGAGAACGTTACCGGCACATCAGCCTTGCCCGTATGCTCGAGAAGCGCGGAATTGAAGTCCATGACGCCCACGATGCGTCGGCCGTCGACCGCCGTCACCAGATCCATCGCGCCCACTCCCTGCGTTTGGGCCTGCGAGGCCGGTGCCGGCTCCACATAAGGCGCAATGTCCCGCACGCCGATAGCACCCGAGGCGGTAAACAGCATGACGGCCAGCACGAAATTCATGAGCGGCCCTGCCGTCACAACGATCGCCTTTTTCCAGCGCGGCCCTGAATCAAACAACACGCCGGTCGGCTCGCGGCCCTGCTCGCGAAGCTCATCAGCCTCTTCAAAGGCCACATACCCGCCGATCGGCAGCAGCGACACGGCAAACTCCGTATCCCAGGCACGCCGGCGCCAAAGGACTCGGCCCATGCCGATTGAAAAGCGCTTGACACCGAAGCCGAGCCACTTGGCGGCCAAATAGTGACCGCCCTCATGAATCATGACCACGATGCCGATGGTGAGAAGAAAGCCCACAAGGCTCAGGAGTACAGAAAGCGTCATTCGGATGGCTGGTTACGACTAAAAAGGAAGTAACAAAAAACTCAGTTAAAGAATTCGGAGGCCGACAGTATTTCAGCGGCACGTGTGCGCGCTTCTACATCAATTGCAAAAATTTCTTCAACGGACTGCGGCGCCGGCGCGCTGAAGCGCTCTGTCGTCATTTCAACCAGTTTCATGATGCCCGTGAATGAAATTCTTTCATCAAGAAATGCCGCGACCGCAACTTCATTGGCCGCATTCATCACAATAGAGGATCCGTCGCGGCGGCGAAGTGTTTCTCGGGCAAGTTCCAGGAGCGGAAATGTTTCAAGATCCGGCGCCTCAAAAGTGAGCCTCCCGACACGCGTTAAGTCGAGAGCACCCACGCCGGAACTCACGCGCTGCGGCCACGACAGCGCCGCAGCAATGGGCGTGCGCATGTCCGGGTCGCCTAACTCCGCCATCACCGCTCCATCCTCAAAGGCCACCATCGAGTGGATCACCGATTCCGGATGCACCACAACGTCAATGCGGTCTTCTGGAAAGTCAAAGAGCCACGAGGCTTCAATCACCTCAAGTCCCTTATTCATCAGAGTCGCGCTGTCAACACTGATCTTGCGGCCCATGCTCCATTTCGGATGTTTGACCGCCATGGCAGGCGTGATGCCTTCGAGCGTCTTTCGCCCGCGAAACGGGCCGCCCGAAGCGGTGAGAATGATCCTTGCGCGGCTGCGCGCATTGGGGTCAGCTGCCGCAAGACACTGAAAAACCGCACTGTGTTCGCTGTCAACCGGAAAGAGCTCTGCGCCGCACTCGGTAACCGTCTTCATGAGCAGCGCCCCGCCGCAGACCACGCTTTCCTTATTAGCAAGCATCAGCCGTTTGCCCGTACGAGCAGCAGCAAAGGTGGGCGCCACCCCGGCAGCACCCACAATCGCCTGCAGTACGGCATCCGTCTCCGGATCCGCGGCGAGCGCTTCAACGGCATCTGAGCCGGCGAGCGCCTCGACGTCATGGCAGCCCGCCGCATCCAATGCGGCCCGCAGCGCTCCCTGCTTTGCTGGATCCGCGACAGCAGCCTGCTCCGCATGGGTAGCCCGAACCGCTTCAACAAGTTCGGGAATGCGGCTGCCGCCGGCAACGCTTTTCACACGCCAGTGTTCAGGGTGACGGCGGATGACGTCGACGGCCGAACGGCCGATCGAACCGGTAGCGCCAAGAAGCGAAATGGTCTGCATCGTTTTCTTTTTGTTGTGAGTTTGTGTGGAAGACGTATTTTCCGTCTTCTGCGGAAAGCCGGGTGATTTTAGGGCTGTTTTCGCGTGAGGCGAATGAGTGCAATTTCAGAGGCCGCGCCCAAACGAATCGGAAAGCCGTTCCACAGCCCCGTGCCGGGATGCACATACATCAGCGCACCGCTGCGGCGGTAAAACCCCCGCACGAAGCCGCCGTTGATAATCGCCACAGCCTCATCCATTCCCCAAATCTGCCCGCCGTGCGTGTGTCCGGAGAGCTGGAGCGCAAAAGAGGCTTGGGCGCAGTACTTGGGGAAGAATTTCGGCTGATGGGCCATCAGAATGCGCAGCGCCTCTCTAGATGCCGGCGCTCCGGCAAAGGTTTTTTCAATATTCGGCATTTCACGCCCAAAACGCGCAGCCATTGGGTCGCAAAGCCCTGCCAAACAGAGTTGGGCGGATTTGCCTTCTGGGTTCTTCACCTCCAGGACGGTATGGGTATTACGCAGAACGCGTATGCCGAGCGCCTCGATTTTGCGCATCCAGGCTTCATAGTCACCGTAGTGCTCATGATTGCCCTCGCACCCCCAGACGCCGTATTCGGCGCGCAGATCCGCAAAGGGCGCCACATCTCTTTCTCGGCGCTCAACGGTCCCGTCAACGAAGTCTCCGGTAATCAGAATCAGTTTGGGACGCAGTGCATTCACACGCTCCACGACGGCCCGGCTCCAAGGCTCCGTGAGGAGCGCCGAGGCATGGAGGTCGGAAAGCTGGACGAACTCGAAGCCTTCGAGCGCCGGAGGCAGATTCTCAATTTCGGCGGTATGACGGCGAACCTCGGGCGCACTGACTCCCTCAGAAACACCCGCCGCTGCCAAACCCGCCGCTGCCGCAGCAATGCCCAGCGCAGTGCGGCGGTCTTTCTGCACGACGTAATGCATCTTTTCTCCGGACCGTCCGGCCAGTACGCTGAGCAAAATCAGCACTTCGCGCACGGCCGTCAGGCCGCAGAGGAAAAGCAGTACCGCTTCGCCCGAATTCCCCGCAATGAGAAACCAGCGAGGCGCCTCCGGAGAAAGCAGGCCTCCGAAGAAAAAGACGGTGACGGTCGAAAACGATGCGGTTACGACCACAAGCAGCGCCAGAGCAGCTTTGAATCGGCGCGGCAGATCCAGCGGCAGCACGAACCGCCACAGAACCCAAAGGGCCATGATGAGATGAAAGACGGCAAATCGCATGAGTAGCGTCTAGAGGCTTAAGAGTCTGATCAAATAGGAAAATCGAGCCGATTTTAACGGCTCTGGATCCTCCTGAGCCGCCATTCAGGCTCCGCCGAAAGGAGTGAGTCGGCAAACGAATGCAACCGAATGCTCTGCTCAGCGGCTTTAAACCGCTTCTTCCTCAAGCCGCTCAAAAAGCGCTTCACCCGCCGTAGCACGGGCCAGTCCTGACTCCAGTCCCTCCACTTCGGGCTCCGGAACGAGGATTTCATAAGATGCATCGAACCGATAGTCCGACGTTACGATTTGTCCTCGAGCCGCTCGAAGGAGATTCTGGAAAATGCCGTCATGGGCCGTATCCATCGAAACCAAACAGCGTATGAGGACTTCTCGAGCCCGGGTCGGCACCTTTTCCAAACCGAGCTGTGCTGAACCCTGATAAGCACGGACCAATCCGCCGGTACCGAGCAAAATGCCGCCGAAGTAGCGCGTTACCACCACCACGACTTCGCCGATGCCGCTGTGCAGCACGGCAGTGAGCATCGGCCGGCCGGCCGTCCCCTTGGGTTCGCCGTCGTCGCTCGCGCCCACCTGCGCCGTTGAACCGGGTTCGCCGGCATTAAAGGCCCAGCAGTTGTGGGTTGCCTGGCTGTGCTCTTCACGAATCTTTTCAATGAACGCGTGAGCAGCCTCTGGCGATGCCGCGCGGCCCACCGTGACGATGAAGCGGGAACGCTTCACCGTCTCCTCTTCGCGAAAGAAGCCCCCGGACGGCAGATCGGGAACGAGATAGCCCTCGGTCATCGGCCGTCAGGTCAGAAAAGAAGAATGGCGAGCATGATCCAGGTCGCCGCCGGAAGCACCGGCAGGCTCGCATCCATGCGGTCGAAGAAGCCGCCGTGGCCCGGCAGCATGTGCGAAGAATCCTTGATGCCCGCCAGACGCTTGAGCATCGATTCCCACAGATCGCCTGCGATGGAAAGCGCAATGAGACCCGCGAGCACAATCAGTCCCCAGACAAAACCCGCGTGCTCAAAGACGAAGTTTGTGAAGACATTCTTCTGGTCGCAGAACCACCACGTCAGGATGAAGAAAATGATAACGATCACGTAGGCGCCGATCGCGCCTTCCCAGGTCTTGTTGGGCGAAATCGCCGGACACATCTTATGCTTGCCCCAGGCGCGGCCACAGAAATAAGCGCAGATGTCTGCGCCCCACACGATGAGGAAGACCGACAAAACCAATACCCAGCTGCCGGCTTCGTAGAGCCAAAGAAGCGACAAATAAGCCGACGGCACAAAGATCACCGCCGTCGTCAGGCAGGTGAGCACGTTCACTTTGAAGCCGTTATAGCGGTGGAAGAGTTCCGCAAAGAAGATCACGCCCCAGGCCACCATCACTCCGCCGTTCACGATAAAGAGGAACCAGTCCATCTTTGGGAGCGCCTGCGCCCAATAGAGAGAAAACTGCGAAATCATTTCGATCGCTGCAATGAGCGCAGCCGGCACCGGGCCCAGGTTCCCAATGCGGAGCCACTCATAGAGCACCAGCCCGAAGCAGATAGCCATCACCCCGGCAAAAGCCAGCGGACCGGCCCAGATGGCGAACCACAAAATCAGGAGCAGTACAACTGCAGTGGCAACGCGAAGCTTCAGCATGGATGTTCTCTTTGGAGCAGGAAGTGATTATTGTTGTTGGGATCTAAACGACATGCCGGCTGACGTCCGTTCGTCAGGATGCAGCACTTCACAGCCGTTGGCTCGCATTTTAGACTGAGCTTGCCGCTTTCTGGCTTAAGAGAAGCCTCCGTGAAGTATCCGGACCTTGCTTGAGGCAGTCTGAGCAGATGAAAAAGCCGCTGCCGGCTCAGCCGATCAGACAAACAAATTTGCCTCTGAATAAAGAACCGCCCTGCCGGCAAGTTTGACCCGGTCTCCGACTCTGCGGCAGTAAAGCGTTCCGCCGCGCTTTGAAGCCTGCCGAGCAATCAAATCCGTCTTGAGGAGCTTATCGGCCCACAGCGGCACAATATGACAGTGACCGGAGCCGCATACCGGATCTTCGGCAACATTGAGTTTCGGCGCAAAACTCCGGCTGACGCAGTCATACTGACTGCCGCGCGCGGTGATGTGGGTGAGCAGGCCGTCAAGCCCGAGGAGGAGTTCCGAATTCGGCGCCGCATCGCAGACCTGACGCTCATCCCCCAAAACACAAACCAAGTCCCGCCCCATCCAAGCCTCAAGCGGCCGAACACCGAGCGCAGCCGTCATTGCTTCGGTGACAGGAACGGACGAAAGCGCATAAGCCGGAAAATCCATTTCGAAGCGGTCGCCGGAACGCTTGACGTTCAAACCGCCGCTTTTCGTTTGAAATGAAATTTCGCCGGCATTGGGTTCATAAAAGCGCATCAGCACATAAGCCGTTGCCAGCGTGGCATGCCCGCAGAGATCAATTTCACCGCCCGGCGTGAACCACCGCAGACCATAAGATCCGGCATTCTTTATGGCAAAGGCTGTTTCCGAAAGGTTGTTTTCAACGGCAATCAGCTGCATCAGCTCGTCCGAGAGCCAGGTGTCCAACACGCAGACCGCCGCGGGATTGCCTTCAAACAAATGGTCTGCAAAAGCATCGACAACGTAGCACTTCATCGGGAAACTCCGCCTTGGAAAGCTTGAAATGCACTTCAGCCGGCTTTTCTCAATTGCTCGCTCGTCATGCCAAAGCGCCGTTCGCGTCCAACATACCACGCCAGGGCATCGTCGAATGCTTCGCCGTCAAAATCCGGCCAGAGCGTATCGGTAAAGTAAAACTCTGCATAAGCCGCCTGCCAAAGAAGGAAGTTGGAGATGCGGCGCTCACCGCCCGTGCGCACGAGCAGATCCACTTCGCCCAGCTCCGCGGCGCAAAGCCTTTTTTCCACGCCCTCCATCGTCAGCTCACCCTCGGCTGCAGCGGCCTGAGCAGCCTGCAGCATGTCCCAGCGGCCGCCGTAATTGGCGGCGATAACGAGCGTCATTTTGCTGCCGGCAGCCGTTGCGGCTTCGGCCGCATCAATGGTTTCATTGAGCGCAGAGCTAAAGCCCGTACGGTCGCCAATTACGCGCAGACGAACGCCGGCCTCTGACAAAGGTTTGCGCCAGCGCTCCAGTCCGAGGGCAAAAAGCTTCATGAGCGCAGTCACTTCCGCAGCCGGCCGACGCCAGTTTTCGCTTGAAAAAGCAAAAACGGTCAAAGCCTTCACGCCGCGCTGTGCAGCAGCTTCAACCACCCGCTCCAGAGCCTCTACACCCTTGCGGTGTCCTTCAACGCGCGGAAGGCAGCGAGACTGCGCCCAGCGGCCGTTGCCGTCCATGATGACGGCAACATGCTTGGGGATGGAAATGTCTTTAGACATGGCGGCGGCCTGAAAGAACGATGGTGCCCGATGCGGCAACGGAAAATTTCGGCATCGAGTCTAGCAAGGTGAAACGCCGTGCAGCGTTCGAAAATGAAAACGAATTTATCTTGTAGACACAGGCATTAATGGGCTGCGGCCTCATTTTTCACAGATTTGAAGAAGCGCACTCCAGACGTATTCCGCAGAATCGATGCAGCCGTGAGCATCTCGGTCTGCGCCCAACAGCGGAGCAGTACCGCTCGCCGCCGTACAAGCATTAAGCAGCACCGGCATCGCAGCCATCAGCACGAATTCGGCGGTTTTTCTCATCATCCGCTCCGAAGCGTTCATTTGTCGCAAAAAAGAAAAGCCGCAAAAAGCGTTAGGCATTGGATCGCCCGCGCTCTGCGGCTTCCCGACAGTCATGACGAACGTTGCTGACTGCGGCGTCCCATACGGCATTAGACCGTCATGATTTCCTTATCTTTCTCGGCGATCACCTTGTCGATTTCAGCCACAAAGCGATCCGTGAGCTTCTGGATTTCGGTTTCATAGCGACGCTGATCGTCTTCAGAGATTTCCTTATCCTTCTCCAGACGTTCGAGCTGCGTATTGGCGTCACGGCGCAGATTGCGCACTGCCACCTTGGCTTCTTCGCCGAACCCCTTCACTACTTTGGTGAGTTCGCGGCGGCGTTCCTCGGTAAGCGGAGGCAGCGGCACGCGAATCGTGTCGCCCGAAGTGGCCGGGTTAAGACCCAGGTCCGAATCGCGAATCGCTTTTTCGCAAACCTTCACCATGTTCTTTTCCCACGGCTGCACCGTCAGGGTATGCGCATCGCCCACGCCCACCTGAGCAACCTGATTGAGGGGCGTCGGGCAGCCGTAGTAGTCGACGCGAATCTTGTCGAGCAGACCCGTGCTTGCGCGGCCCGTACGGATGCGCGTGAAATCGTCGCGAAGCTTCTCAACAGTTACGCCCATCTTATGCTGGGTCTGCTGGATGACATCGGCAGCAGTCATGAATGATTCTCCTGAGATCCGCAGCGCCGGCTTGACGTGAACTTCATCTTCCCGAAGGCGTGACCCCGTCCCGTGAAGCCGCGTTGTTCCCCGGCTGAATGGTTCAGGCCGGCGGATGAAAGCGCTGCATTAAATTGAAATCTGGTACGAACATGGGCCGAAAACATCGTCTCCGGCCCATGTCTTAGCTAAAGGATTGTAGCAAGGCTCTATTACGAATGAACGAGCGTGCCTTCCTTTTCGCCAAGGAGCACGCGGCGAAGCGCACCCTTCTTATTGATGTTGAAGACTTTGATCGGCAGGCCTTGTTCGCGGCAGAGGGCGAAAGCAGTGGCATCCATCACCTTGAGATTGCTGCGCAGCGCCTCGTCGAAGGTGATTTCGTCATACATCGTGGCTGTCGGATCCTTTTTCGGATCAGCCGTATAGATGCCGTCGACCTTGGTGGCCTTGAGAACGATGTCGGCACCCACTTCCGCGCCGCGCAGCGCTGCGGTCGTATCCGTGGTCATAAAGGGATTGCCCGTGCCGGCGGCGAAAATAACAACGCGGCCGAGACGCAGATGACGCAGCGCCTTGCCGCGGATATAGGGTTCGGCGACCTGTTCGATGTTCAGCGCTGACTGCACGCGGGCTTCAATGCCGTTGTTGCGGCAGCAGTCCTGCAGCGCCATGGCGTTCATCACTGTTGCGAGCATGCCCATGTAGTCGCCGGCGGCGCGGTCCATACCGGTAGCGCCGAGTGCGACGCCGCGGAAGATGTTGCCGCCGCCCACCACGATGCCTACCTGTACGCCGAGGTCCAGCGCCGTACGGAGCTCTTCAATCATGTGCTGCAGCACTGCGCGGTTGATGCCGAAGCTGTCCTCGCCCATCAGGGCTTCGCCTGAAAGCTTCAGCAGAATGCGCTTGTAGCAGGGCTTGGCCTGTACGTCCATTTGTTGTTCTCCTCACACCTTCACATTAACCCGCAGAGCATGCTCTGCAGACATTGGGCGAAATTATACGCGGTGAGGAGGTTTACCTAGATGCCTTTTTTAGGCCAAGCAGCAAAACACCGTCGACAAAACGCACAAAAGCCGCCCATTGCTGGACGGCCTTTGTTTGGCGAAGCCTCATCGCTCACTCACGGATTCAAAGAAGGCTGTTTTGGCGTCATCCTCCCCGCCCGTGCATGCGGTGAGAAAAGACTTTCAGCCATCCCTTGCAGCCGTAAGGTGCTGCTCGAGGCGATTCCCTCTTTAGCGTTCAAAGAGCCTTCCCAAACCGCTCTCGAGCGCGGTTCATCAGGCCTTCGCCAATCGCTTCGCGGGAATCGATATCCGTTTCTTTAAAGCGCAAGCCCGATTAGGCCTTGGCAGCGGCAGCCTGCTGGGCAGCCACTTCAGCGGCGAAGTCGTCAACACGCTTTTCGATGCCTTCGCCCACAACGTAGAGAACGTAGGAGGCGATCTTGGCATCGGCAGCCTTCAGGAGGTCAGCCACAGACTTCTTGTCGTCCTTAACGAACGGCTGGTTGACGAGCGTGACTTCCTTGAGGAACTTCTTGACGGAGCCTTCGGCGATGCGTTCGAGCATGGCTTCGGGCTTGCCGGCTTCGCGGGCCTTCTCGATGGCGATGCGGCGTTCGGAGTCGATCAGGGCGTGATCGATGCCGGTTTCGTCGATAGCCTTCGGCTTGGTGGCGGCGATGTGCATGGCGATGTCGTGGGCGAGCTCTTCGTTGCCGCCAACCATGTCGACGAGAACGCCGATACGGGAGCCATGGACATACTGTTCAATGAAGCCCTGAGCTTCGACGCGGGCGAAGCGGCGGAACGTCATGTTTTCGCCGATCTTGCCGACGAGAGCCTTGCGGACGCCTTCAACCGTGGTTTCACCGAGCGGGAGCTCGAGGAGCGCAGCGACGTCGGCCGGGTTCTTTTCGGCGACGAGCTTGACGGCTTCGCGAGCCATCTGCAGGAACTCGGGGTTCTTCGCAACGAAGTCCGTTTCGGAGTTCACTTCGAGGATCGCACCGAGCTTCTTGTCGTCGGAGACGTAGACCACCACGACGCCTTCGGCCGTCACGCGGCTGGCAGCCTTCGTGGCTTTGTTGCCGAGCTTGACGCGCAGGATTTCTTCAGCCTTGGCCATGTCGCCATCGGCTTCCGTAAGCGCCTTCTTGCACTCCATCATCGGGGCGTCGGTCTTGAGACGCAATTCCTTCACCTGGGCGGCGGAAATAGCAGCCATGTTCTGTTACTCCAAAATTGAGAACGAAAAAAATCGAAAGAATTCTAAGAAAAAAGGGAGCTCTTGTGCGAGCTCCCTTTCTCATGTCGGAGTGTTCTGCGGCGCATCGAACCCACTAACGGTCTTCAGCGTCCGCTGCACTCCTCTTTGAAGCTCGCGGCGGAATTATTCCGCGGCAGGGGCTTCGGCCGGAGCGGCCTCAACAACCTCGACGAACTCTTCGTCAGCGGCCTTTTCGCCTTCGGCGGCGACGGCGCTGTCAGCGCGACCGGCGATCACGGCGTCGGCAATGCCGGCGGCGTAGATCTGGACGGCCTTCGAGGAGTCGTCGTTGCCCGGGATGACGTAGTCGATGCCGTCGGGGGAGCCGTTCGTATCGACAACACCGATCACGGGAATGCCGAGCTTGTTGGCTTCCTGAACGGCGATCTTGTGGTAGCCCACGTCAACGATGAAGAGGGCGTCGGGAAGACCATTGAGATCCTTGATGCCGCCGATCGACTTGTTGAGCTTTTCAACGTGACGCTGGAAGTCAAGGGCTTCCTTCTTCGTGAGCTTGGCGGCGGTGCCGTCTTCGAGCTGCTCTTCCATGTCCTTGAGGCGCTTGATCGTGCCGCGAACCGTCTTGAAGTTCGTGAGCGTGCCGCCCAGCCAGCGCTGGTCAACCCAGCAGCAGCCGGCGCGCTGCGCTTCCTGAGCAACGATTTCACGTCCGCCGCGCTTCGTGTCAACGAAGAGGATGCGGCCGCCCTGGCTCGCGAGCTGACGAGCGAACTTAACCGCTTCGTCGAACATCACGACGGTCTTTTCAAGATTGATGATATGAATCTTGTTGCGGGAGCCGAAGATGTACTGGGCCATCTTCGGGTTCCAGAAACGAGTCTGATGGCCGAAGTGGCAACCCGCTTCGAGCATTTCACGCATGCTGACCATTTGAATTTTCTCCAAGGTTTGTCAGTCTGACACGACCTGCAGGAACCGCTTCTTCTAGTGATGAATGAACGGCACCTCGGGCGCAGGCCGCGCGCAATGTACATACCCGGGCCGACCAAGGCTTCCGGGCGCTTATGGAAATGTTCCGGCTCGAAGTAGATCACCTCGAGCCGAATCAAGCGCGCAATTTTACGGGCGCAGTTAAAGGAATTCAAGCCGTTTATCGACTTTTTTCATTCCGAGCCTTTATTCCAAGGGCTTGGCGCTCTTCACATCGAGCTTGGTGCTGTTCCAATCACGGTCAACCTTGGCGCGGATCTCCATGAGCTTGCCGCGATGAACCATTGACCAGTTGCGGTCGTGATCGAGTTCAGCGGTAATGACGCCGCCCGCCTCGTCCTGGAACTCATACTTGTCACTCTTGATGTGGCTCGTAAAGCGTCCGCGAAGGATGACGTACTCATCATCAGCGCCGTTCTTGATCACATTCTCAACCGTGGTCGGCGTCGTGGGACCGAAGCCCTGCGGGGCCTTATCCTGCGAAGTCTGCGCAGCGGCGGGAGCATCAAAACCCTGGGGCGCGGTGCCCGATGCGGCCTGAGCAGCGAGCGGGAGAGCGGCAGCAAGCGCGAGTGCGAAGAGAGCAGTGCGGATATTCATGGTGAAACCTCTCTATGAATAACATGTGTCGTAGGAGTGTTCGAACCGCCGGGGAAAAGCAGCTCCAAACATTTTTCCTATCTGGTTGAGGTTCAGTTTAGAAAGCATCAATTAGGATGTGCTGAGGCATAGATGAGCTGCGCCTTAGTTTTGCCGAAAAATATCTTGAGCGCAGTAAAATCGCGAACATTGACGCTGCGGCGGCAGGCTTTAGTCTCCTGCGGCAGCGCTGATCAACATAAATCATTAAGCGTCCGCCTCTCTCAGATAAAGAGCAGCGGACTGCCGACACATTCATTTTCTCCGCAGCCCATACGGCAGCTTCAATCGTTTGCCGCCTGATGCCGGAGTTTGCTTTCCAATCATGTCCATTTCCATTAAAACGCCCGAAGACATTGCCGGTCTGCGGATTGCCGGCCGCCTTGCCGCCGAACTTCTCGACTACCTCACGCCTTTCGTCAAACCCGGCGTTTCCACGGGCGAACTCGATCGTCTTGCTTACGACTACACCGTCAACGTTCAGGGCTGCATTCCCGCTTGTCTCGGCTACTGCCCTCCGGGCATGACGCCCTACCCCGCCACCACCTGCATTTCGATCAATCACGTGGTCTGCCACGGGATCCCGAGCGACAAAAAGATTCTCAAGACGGGCGATATTGTCAACATCGACGTCACCAGCATCAAGAACGGCTACCACGGCGACACTTCGCGCATGTTCGTGGTCGGCAAACCAACCATCGCCGGCAAGCGTCTGGTTGATCTGGCCTTCGGCACCATGTGGGCCGGCATTGACGCCGTCCGTCCGGGCGGGTGCTTCAATGACATCGGCCGTGCCTGCCAGGCTTACGCCGACGCCAACGGCATCTCGGTTGTGCGCGACTACGGCGGTCACGGCATCGGCAAAGGGTTCCATGAAGAACCCCACGTCAACCATTTTCCCGTCAACCGTCCGACGCCCAAGTTTGAACCGGGCATGGTCTTCACGGTTGAACCCATGGTGAACGCCGGCCGCTACGGCGTCACGATGCTCAATGACGGCTGGACGGTTGTCACCAAGGATCACTCGCTGTCCGCACAGTGGGAGCATATGGTGCTGGTGACTGAAACGGGCTACGACGTGCTGACGGTGAGCAAAGGCACGCTCCCGCCTCCGGCCTTCGTGAAGGGCTGGCATCTGCCGGAAAACCTCTAAACGAACTCAGCGGTCTGCCGCATTCCGCCAGATCCTGATCAAGGCGGCTCGTCAGCGCATGAAGCGCGGCGGCCGCCTTTTTCTTATCCTTTAGGCATCCAACCGCTTCTCACCGATCCTGCCCTTATGCCCTACGAACTGCCTTCCGATGCTGTTGCCGGCGTCGTGCGCACTTTTCAAGCCGCCCGAGAGCGTCTTGCCCAAGCGTGGCGCGAGCATCGCTCCACGGACGACTATCTGAGGAGTCACTCCGCCCTGCTCGACGCTGCGGTGAAGTCTCTTGCGGAACTCGCTGAGCTGCCGACAGACCGTTTAGCCATCGAAGCAGTGGGCGGATTCGGACGACGAGAGCTCTTTCCCTATTCCGATATTGATCTGCTGGTGCTCCTTGAAGATGAAGCTGGCGAAGATCCGATACTCGCAGAACACCTCTCGGCCTTTCTTTCCGCTCTGTGGGAGCTCGGACTCACGGTGGGCGCAGCGGTCCGAACCCGCACCGAATTCACCGTCGAAGCCGGCAAAGACGTCTCCATCGCCACAACCTATCTTGAATCGCGGCTCCTGCTTGGCAGCGCCCGCCTGTATTACGACGCCAAGGACGACTTCTTCGCGGCGCTCGACGCCCGAGCGTTCTTTCGCGACAAAATGCTCGAACTCAAGCGCCGGCATCAGAAGTTCGACGATACGCCCTATGCGCTCGAACCCAACCTGAAGGAATCTCCGGGCGGCCTTCGCGATCTGCAGGTCTTTCTCTGGTGCGCTCGAGCCGCCGGTTTAGCCGACAGCGTGGAGGCGATGCACCGCGCGGATCTCATTACCGAGCGCGAAATGCACACCATCCGGCAGTGCTACGAATTCCTGAAAACGATCCGCATCGAACTTCATCTGCTTGCCAAACGCGATGAAGACCGGCTTCTCTTTGATGTTCAGGAGGAATTAGCGAGCCGCCTCGGCTACCGGGCAACAGGGCTCATGCGGGCCTCCGAAGCGCTGATGAAGCGCTACTACTGGCACGCCAAATCCGTCGTGCAGATGTCGATTATTCAGCTGCAGACCATTTCCGACCGCCTGTTCGGCGGCTCTTCGAGAGCCACGCCGCTGCGGCTTGAATCCGCCTTTCTGGCTCGCGGCGACGAAATGGACATTGTGGCCGAGAATATCTACGAAACGGATCCCAATGCCATTTTGCGCACCTTTCTGGTGTTTGCTACGCACCCCGAACTCACACGGTTTTCAACGCGGCTCTTGCGCGCGCTTTGGCATGCTGCGCCTGAAATCGGCCCCGCCTACCGCGACAACCAGCGAAACCAAGCAACCTTTCTTGAGATTCTGAAGCTCGAAAAAGGCGCGGATGACGCCTTCGTGATGATGAATGCCTGGGCCATTCTCGGGCGCATGCTGCCGGCCTGGCGTCACGTGGTCGGACAGATGCAGCACGACCTTTATCACATCTATACGGTCGACCAGCATTCGCTGCTCGTGGTCAAAAACCTCTGCCGCCTGCGCCGCAGCGAGCACGCGCATGAATATCCCCTCTGCACCCAGCTCATGACGGCGCTGCCGAATTCATGGCGGCTGATCGTTGCCGGCCTTTTCCATGACATTGGCAAGGGACTGGGCGGCGGTCATGAAGTGATCGGCGCAGAAAAGTCGGATGCATTCTGCAGACGCTTCGGGCTTTCCGAGCCCGACCGCGAATTCATCCACTTTCTCGTGCTCAAACACCTCGTCATGAGCCGAGTGGCGCAAAAGGAAGATATTTCGGATCCGAGTGTGGTTGAACGCTTCGTTGAACTCGTCGGCACCAAAGAGCGCCTCGATGCCCTTTACCTCCTCACCACCGCCGACATTCGGGCAACGTCCCCCAAGGTCTGGACGCCCTGGAAAGCCGGTCTCTTGGAGACCCTCTACAAGTCGGCCGTTGAGCGGCTCAACGGCTCCGAAGCCGAGAAGTCTGTCACCAGCATTATCGACGACCGCCGTGCGCGGGCTGCGGCCCTTGTGCACGGCGTCACGGACGCTACGCGCGAAAAGTTCTGGAAAGAACTCAACCTCGTCTACTTCATGCGTCATTCGGCCGAAGAAATCGCCTGGCATGCTGAGATGCTCGCCGAACGTGCGGACAGCCCCGATCCCGTCGTCAGAGTCAAACGCGGCACGGCCGAAGGCAGCCTCATCGTGCTTCTCTATCTGCCTGACACCAAGGGACTTTTCCTGCGGGCAGTCGCCTTTCTCGGCAAATCGGGCCTCTCCGTGGTCGATGCGCGCATTCACACTACCTCTCACGGCTGGGCGCTCGACACCTTTGTGGCTAACGACGCCTTCGCGAAGTTCGCTTCGACCGACAGTCTGAGAAAGCTCGAACGGGACTTCGCTGCCGCCCTGACCAACGGGAAGCCCTTGCCGCCGGCGCCGAAATGCCGGCTTTCCCGCCGTTCGCGGCACTTTCCCACCCGTCCTTCGGTGCAAATTCAGCCCGACGAATCCGGCCGAGCTTTCATCCTCAATATCGTCGCCACCGACCGTTTGGGACTGCTTTATGCCATCTCCAAAGTCCTTGCCAAGTACGACGTGAATCTGCAGACCGCCAAGCTCGCCACGCTCGGCGAACGCGCCGAAGACGTCTTTCTCATTGACGGCGAAGCGCTGCACGACGACGCCACGCTGCTCCAGCTGGAAGCGGAGTTAATCGAAGCCCTCCTGCCTAAGTCGAACTAAGGCAATCGATCAGCGCCCACGCAAAATAGGAAAAGGTCCGCCGCCCGATTGAGCACGTCGGGCGCGGACCTTTCAGAAAAAACGGAAGACGCGTGTTCTGCTTTAGAAGACGAGCTTCGAGATGCACCAGCCGATCAGCGTGCCGCTTACGACGAAGACGACGCCCGGACGCAGATAAGAGTGGTTGATGACGAATGTGCCGAGGCGAGTGGTCCCCGTACGGTCAAAGGCCGTGCAGCCGATCTGCGCGCCGCCCGGAATGAGGAAGTCGCCGTAGCAGCAGGCCCATGTACCGATCAGGAATTCCGGCGGGAGTCCAAACTTCAGCCCGAGCGGCATCATGATCGTCGTCGATACCGTCGGCGAAAAGATCACGCTCGAAGCGAGGAATGCAGCAACGCAGAAAACGAAAGGCGCGCTCTGAGCAATGCCCGAGAAGACATCGGCGAGCAGCTTCGTGTGCAGGTCAAAGAACGTCCCCGTACACCAGGCAATACCGAAGACGCCTACAACGCCGATCAGACCGGAGCGGAAGACCGAACCGGAAGCAAACTTTTCAGGCGGCACTCGGCAAAGCATGATGATGAAGAAAGCCGTAGCCAGCATCACCATCTGAATGAGCGACGGGATCGAAAGCTGTGAAACCTTGCCGGCGGTTTCCCATGCAGGGCGAAGACCCGGAATGGAACCCACGCAGATCGAAACAAGGATGCCGATGAGGAAAATGGCCACTGCGCGGCGGGCGAAGGGCTTCTCTTCGAACTTCTTTTCGCCTTCGGTTACCCCAGCGAGCCACTGGTAGTCACCGTTGGTCAGACGACGCTTGAATTCAGGATCATCCTCGAGTTCAGCGCCGCGCCAGAAAACGGAAAGCGCCGTCACACAGATCGTCAGGAGGAAGGTCGGGACGGTCACCGCCAGAATCTGCCAGAAGGCCACGCCTTGGGTCGCCATGATGCCCACCATAGCAGCCATGGCCGCGGACATGGGCGAAGCCATCACGCCAATGCCCGCGCAGATCACTGAGGCCGACACAGCGCGTTCAGGACGAACCTTGGCCGAGGCAGCCACTTCGGCCACCACCGGATAGACGGCGAAGGCCACATAGGCCGTTCCCACCAGCATCACGAAAAAGGAGCAGACGAAGGGCCCGGCGAACGTAATGGCTCGCGGCCACTTGCGAAGGAGCTTCTCAGCCCATCGCACCAGCAGATCCAGACCGCCCGAACCCTGAAGAACAGATGTGCAGGCAATCACTGCCGTAATAATGAGCAGGACGCTGGTCGGAGGAGACCCCGGCTGAATGCCCATGCCCAAAACAAGAATACAGACGCCGAGACCGCCTGCTGCGCCGAGGCCGACGCCGCCCAAGCGGCCGCCTACGGCCACACAGACAAGCACGACGGCCAGCTGAAGCCAAATAGAGAGATCCATTTCCATGATGCTTTTGATAATTGGTGGTATTTGTGCGAGCTAAAAGTGCCGGAAACTGCCTCTGCGGCAGGCTTTCGGCACCTTTAGCGGCGGTAATTTTAGAAGATCTCAATGGGGAAGAACTAGTCCTACCACCGCTTTTGCAGTACCTAGAGCATGCAGTAGATGGCATAGCCGGCAGCCACGCCCGTGATCACATGCACGCATCCCGGCAGGAGATAGGAGTGGTTGAGCACCCAGCTGCCCAAATGCGTCGTGCCCGTACGGTCGAACGAACAGCAGCCGATCTGTGCGCCGCCCGGAATGAGGAAATCACCGCAGGTTGCCGGGTAAAGCGCCACCAAAAGGAGCGGCGGGATGCCGATGGCTGCGCCGAGCGGCATGAGCGCTACCACGGTTGCCGACGGGCTGAGAATCACCGCTGAGAAGAAAAAGAGCACGAGTCCGAAGAGGAGCGGCGTCGATTCAGCCATGGTCTTAAAGAGCGACACAAACTGGTCGTGATAGCCGTCAAAGAACGTCCCGGTCAGCCAGGAAATGCCGAAAACACCCACCACGCCGATGAGACCGGCGCGGAAAACCGAGCCGTCGGCGAATTTGTGCGGCGGAATCTTGCAGGCCACGATGATGAAGAGGCCGCAGGCGAGCATCACCATCTGAATAAGCGACGGGATCGGCAGCGTGCTGGTGCGGCCGTCAGGCGTCGTCCATGTCGGCAAAAGCCCTTTGAAAAAGCCCAGGAGCAGCACAACCGCCACACCCATCGCGAAAATGGCGACCGAGAGACGCACCTTATTGAGGCCCGAAGATTTCGCATTTTTGTCGTCCGTGCGCGAGAGGACCAGATCCTCAAAGTCGCCCTCGGCAACGCGGCGCTTGAATTCGGGATCATCTTCGAGCTCCGTGCCGCGCCAATAAACCGAAAGGCAGGTTGCAGCAGTGGCAATGATGAAGGCCGGCACCGAAATCATCAGGATGTCAAGAAGCGACACGTTGTAGGGCGAAAGCGACGCCACCAGCGCTGCAGTTGCGGCGCTCATCGGCGAAGCCACCACGGCAATGCCCGCAGAGATGACCGAGGCCGCAATCGGACGCTCGGGACGCACGCGGGCCTGAGTGGCCACTTCTGCCACCACCGGGTAGACCGCAAAAGCCACGTAGGCCGTCCCCACAAAGATCACGAAGAAGGAACAGACAAAAGGCGCGACGAACGTAATGGCTTTGGGCCACCGCCGCAGCATCCGCTCGGCAATCTTCACCATCTAGTCCAGACCACCGGCCCCCTGCAGAATCGATGTGCAGGCGATGACGGCCACAATAATGAGAATGGTTGAAACGGGCGGAGAACTCGGCTTGAGGCCGAAGAAAAGCACCAGAATGCAGACGCCGAGGCCGCCGGCGGCGCCTAGACCAACGCCGCCGTATCGGCCGCCGAGGCCGATGCAGAAGGCAACAGTGAAAAGCTGCAGCCAAAAATTAAGATCGGTTTCCATGATGTATCTCCAGACTTTTCGAGACGAAAAAGTCCTGCTGGGCTGCAGCATCTGCAGCCCAGATCAATGCTGAAAGCTCAAAGAAAGACGGGTGCGGCCGACGACGGTGTGAGGAAGACGTACGACCGCACCCAAGAGGGAGGGAATGGAGCCGCCCTAAAGGCGGGTCTCATTAAGCCTGGAGGGCTTTGGCTTCCTCAGAGAGAACCTTATCGGCGTGTTCGAGCTGCTCACGGACGCGTTCGGGCGCCGTGCCGCCGAATGACCGGCGTGCTTTCACACAGGTTTCGAGCGAGATTTCTTCACGGATATCCTCCTCAATCTTGTCGGAGAACTGACGGTATTCGTCCATAGTGAAGTCGTCGAGACGCTTGTTATGCTTGATGGCGTAGTTCACCATTGACCCCACGATGTGGTGCGCTTCACGGAAGGGAATGCCTTTCTTAGCGAGGTAGTCAGCAAGGTCCGTCGCATTGGCGTAGCCCATGTCCGCTGCGCGGCGCGTCCGCTCTGCGTTCACTTTCATCTTGGCGATCATCGGCGTCACGATGGCGAGGCTGTCGAGGAGCGTGTCGATCGAATCAAAAACCTGTTCCTTGTCTTCGGACAAGTCTGTGTTGTAGGCGAGCGGAATGCCCTTCATGATGGTGAGCATCGCCATGAGATTGCCGTACATGCGGCCGGTCTTGCCGCGAATCTTTTCGGCAATGTCCGGATTCTTCTTCTGCGGCATGATGGAGGAACCCGTGCAGAAGTCGTCGGAGAGTTCAATAAACTTGAATTCCTGCGACGAGAAAGTGACGAGCTCTTCGCACAGGCGGCTCAGGTGCATGTAGCACATTGCCGCTGCGGCATTGAATTCGACCATGTGGTCACGATCGGAAACGCTGTCGATCGAATTTTCGGTCGGCCCATCAAAGCCGAGCGCTTTGGCCGTAAAGTCGCGGTCAATCGGGAAATCCGTGCCGGCGAGCGCCGCAGATCCCAAGGGACAGCGTCCCATGCGCTTATAGAGGTCGCCAAAACGCGTGAAATCGCGCTCAAGCATCCAGAAGAACGCCATCATCCAGTGCGCGAAGAGAATCGGCTGGCCCGTCTGCATGTGCGTGAAGCCCGGCATGATCACGTCGGCATTGGCGCGCGCCACCGCGACGCACTCTGCCTGCAGTCCGCGGATGGCCGCCTGGACCTCGCGGATCACATGACGCAGATACATCTTCGTAGAGGTCGTCGTCTGGTCATTGCGGCTGCGGCCGGTGTGGAGCCGCCCGCCCGCCGGGCCGACAATTTCGGTCATGCGCTTTTCGATCGCCATATGGATGTCTTCGTCCTTGACGGTGAAGACAAACTTGCCCGAGCGGATTTCTTCGGCAACTTGGTCAAGCCCTCGGCAGATGGCCTGCGCATCCGCTTCGGAAATAATGCCCTGACGCGCAAGCATCGCGGCATGCGTCTGCGAATCCTTGATGTCAAACGGGCACACACGCTGCTCGAATGGAATCGTCGCATTGAACTTTTCAACCAGTTCGTTGGCCGGCAGGTCAAAACGACCGCTGCGGCTCTTGCTCTCTTGGCTGCTCATGAATCTCTCTCCATTTTGCTGGTGGTTTCATTGATGTCATCTTCGACAACATCATCGTCATGAGCGACATTTTCTCTATATTGTCGACAATATAAAAGATAATGTTGTCATAATATTGACGGCGCTCAAAGTCGCCTGCCTCGTCTTTACGCTACTCGGAGAGCGACAAAGAGCTTCATTTCGGCTTAGGATTCAATTCGCACACAGCCCGCACCATCCAAAGGAACCACCATGAGTCAAGAAAAACTCATTCCCGCTGATCAAACCAAATGCGCCGAATTGGCGCGCTTCGTCGTTCGTACAACCTTTGACGATCTTCCTGAAGCCATCGCGCAAAAGGCCGTCCGCCACATCCTCGATTCCATCGGAGCCGGCACGGCCGGCGCCATTGCACCGGAAACGACGATCCTCACGCAGACGCTTCATGCCGCTGGGGAAGGCAGCGGCGCCGCTCCGCTTTGGGGACGCGGCGAAAAAATGACCCCGCTCAATGCCGCCCTCGTCAACGGCACCGCCTCTCATGCTTTTGAACTTGACGACACAGGCGGATGCGACCATTCCGGCGCAGTGGTTGTGCCGGCCGCCGTCGCTGCGCTCGAACTTGCCGGGCGCCCTGTTTCCGGCAAAGAATTCATTACCGCCGTGGTGCTCGGCTACGACATCGCCCGCAGAGCGCTCGAAGCCTGCGGCGCTTACGAACCCCACAACGGTGCGGGTTTTCATTCCACGGGTACCTGCGGCCCCTTCGGGGCAGCTGCGGCCGCCGCCAAGATTCTCGGACTGAATGCGCTCCAGACGCGTCACGCGCTCGGCATTGCCAGCGCCTACTCAGGCGGCCTCTGGGCCTGCGTTCATGACGGCGCTCAGAACAAGCGCCTGCATGCGGGCCATGCGGCTCAGGGCGGTCTCATGAGCGCGCTGCTGGCTCGTCAGGGCTTCACGGGGCCGGCTCAAGCCTTCGAAGAGGTCTGGGGCGGCTTCAACCACTCCTACGCTCCGACATCATCGGATCCGGACGCCTGGCTGCGTGACTTAGGCAAAAACTGGAAACTCGCCCGAGTGTCCATCAAGCCGCACGCCTCCTGCCGCTCGACCCATTCTTCGATCGATGCCGTCGACAATCTCATGGCCAAATATGGCTTCAAGGCTGACGAGATTGCTGAAATTCTCATCATCATCAACCCATTCGTCTACGGCATGTGCGGGGGCACGGCCATTCATCCGATGAATGCCGCGCAGCTCTCGATCCCCTACAGCGTGGCCGCCGATCTGGTTTTCGGCTCGGCCAGTCTTGCCTCCTTCACGCGCGAAAAGCGTGAAGATCCCCGCATTGCTGAAACGATGGCGAAGATCCGATTCGAAGTCGACAAGCATCAAAAGGACGACGACGAACCGATCGTTCAAGTCACCCTGAAGGACGGGCGAGCGTTTGAAACGCGCGTTCCCATGCCGCTCGGCAGTCCTGTTAATCCCGTCACGGATGAGGCACTCCTTAAAAAGTTCCGCTCAGTGGTCGGTATGGTGCTCTCGCCCGCAGATGTCGACGCACTGGCCGAATGCCTGCTGAGCCTTATTGAGGTGACCGATGTCCGTGCTGAAGTGGCGGGAATTTTGGGACGCACGCCTGCGCACAGGGAAGTGTTCCGCGCTTAACGTGCGCCATTAAAAGCTCTCGGCCGGCAGATATCCATTCGCCGGCCGATAGGCCGCACCGCGGCAAAACGCGCGGCTCTATGCTTTTTTATCCATCGAGCCTGCCGCTGCTTCGCCGCGCCTCAGGTCGTCAGCGGCACCGGCTACTTCGAGCTGAATCACGGTATTGAGCGCCTCGCAGGCCTCGTCCATGCTGCCCTGTTTAATGGCGTCCAGAAGACGCCGGTCTCCGGTAATCAAATCCGAAAGATAGTCCGACGGCAGGCTTTCCCCTGTTTCCCGCAAAAGCCGCAGGCATTCCGTAAGCAGTGACTCGGCAAAGACCTGCAGCACGCGGTTGCCGCAGCCCGAAATCAATTCGAGGCGAAAAGACTGGTGAATTTCAATCACCGCGGCGCCCGAGATCATCACGCGTTCGAGCTGACCGACCTTCTCCGTCAGGCGGCCGGCCGTCATCGGCGTGAGTCGTTTGACGGCGAGCTCGAGCACGGCATGTTCGATGAGCATGCGGGCTTCAAGATCTTCCATAGCGTTGAAGCCGCTCACAGTCAGCTGAGAACCGATATTTTTGGAAAGCTTCTCGGGCTCAGGATCAAGCACGGTGAGTCCGCGTTTCTGCGCACGGTGGATGATCCCCATCCGCGTGAGAATGTCGAGCACCCGACGCACGCGGTAGCGGGAAACGTTGAACCGTTCGGCGAGCTTCATTTCCGTATCCATCTTGCCGCCTTCCTGCGCCTGATGGATCAGGTGGTTGTGAATGTCGCGAAAGAGGCTTTCCTCGTCCATGAAGCGTCCAGAAGGAATGTCGGCCGCAGCACAAGCCGCTTATTGACAGATCGATAAAAAGAAGGGAGCAAGCGTTCCGTTGTCGCCAGCATCGTTAGTTAAGCATGAAAACTTATCGCGCCGGCACATGCCCGTCAAGCGCAGCTGATCCCGGATGCACGCACCGTACCTGATTTTGCAGCATCCGAGTCCCTCGAATCATACGTTTTAAGAATGACGATGCAAGGCCATGTTGTCGCTAAACTTCAAGCCCTATGCCGCATCAACTTGACGCAGGAAACGCATTTGCACTTTCAATAAAAGCCTTTGCAGCTTCCCGCCGCCATTCCTCCACTCCCCTGCGAACGAGGGGTTCTGGAAGATAAGAATGAGTCGGAACGGAAAAGAGATACCGTCTGATCCAATGAGCAAAAGAAAATCCGCCGGCCATGTTGGGCCGATAGATCAAGATCAAGCTCAAGTCTCATAATGCAGCCGACAGCTAACGATGACTAATTTTTCTTGGTCAAAAAGATAAACCAAGCGGTGTTCTTGTGTGATTCTGCGGCTCCAGGCTCCAGATAATTGGTGTTTAAGACATTCAGGTTTCCCTATTCCTTCCGTTGGATGACGCAATGCATCTGCGATCAGCGCATTGATGCGACGAACTACTTTTTTGTCCTCTTGCTGCCATTGCAAGTAATCTTCCCACCCCTTGGAATACCAAACCAGCAACATGGTTAAACATCCAAAAGCTGATGTTGTTCAATGTTTTTCCCGGCCTTGGCTTCGGCGATGGCGCGCTCCAAATACCGAAGATTTGCTTCATTAAAAAAAGGATCGATCGTAGGACGAAACGGCAGCCCTTTGTCAACCGTTAACTGGTGAAGAAACAGCCTTACAGCTGTAGTCATATCCATACCCATCTGGGACAAGATTTGTTGGGCTTGGTCGCGGAGATGTTCATCTACTCGCACTTGAATGTTTACCATAGCATCTCCTTTTTATGCTAAATCATTGCTAACAGCATGATATTAACAAATCAATTGCGCCCTTGCCAAACCAAGTCATGACCGTCTTCGGAGAACGAGCCGGCCCGGTCATTGGAGCGATCGAAATAGAAGTCTGAGGGAATGCCGGCCGCAGCGCCTGCTCGTGAGGTGCAGTCGATCCCGGATGCCCGCACCGCACCTGATTTTGCAGCATCCGAGTCCCTCGAACCATACGTTTTTAGACTGGTGATTCAAGGCCATGTTGTCGACAAATATCAGCAACTAAGCCTCAAGTCCTAGGCCGCATCAACTTGACGCAGGAAACGCATTTGCGCTTTCAAAAGAAGCCTTTACAGCTTGAGTCATGATCAGCAAAATTCGCTTTCGAAAATTCAAATATGCGGCCGCAGAACCTCCTGCAGACCGCTCCGATTGATGGAGTTTGTTCATGTCTCTTAAGACCAAAGTTTTCACTGCCGCCGCATTTGCTGCTCTGCTCGCCTCCACCGCCGTTCAGGCTGTGACCTATACGGTCGGCACGGGCGCGACCTATCGTCCCTTTGAATACGAAGCGCCGAACAAAGAAATCGTCGGCTTTGACATCGATTTGATGAAAGCCATCGCCAAGGCTCAGGGCTTTGACGTCGAGTTCGTCAATACCACTTGGTCGACCATCTTCCCGGCGCTCAACAACGGTGACCGCGACATCATCATGTCCGGCATCACCATCACGGACAAGCGCAAGGAGGCCGTCGACTTCTCCGAACCCTACTTCCTCGCCCACCAGCTCATCCTCACGAGTTCCAACCTGCAGATTAAGAGCCTCAAGGATCTCGAGGGCAAGCTGATCGCCGTCGTCAATGCTTCTGCTGGCGACGTAGCCGCTTCGAACGCCTTCGGCAAGGCTTCGACCAACATCCGCCGTTTTGACAACACGCCGCTCGCGCTTGAAGAGCTCGCCAACGGCGGCGTCGACGCCATGATCGGCGACGTGGGCGTGCTGCAGTGGTACATGAAGCAGAACCCCGACAAGAAGTTCAATCAGTGCCGTGATCCGGAATTCCAGGAACAGTACTTCGGCATTGGCGTGCGCAAGGGCAACACTCAGGTGCTCAACGACGTCAACGCGGGCCTGAAGAAGGTTATCGAGTCGGGCGCCTACAACGAGGTCTACCGCAAGTGGTTCGGTTCGGATGCTCCGAAGCTTCCGGCCTTCACGAAGTGATCGTCCTTTGACTCAATCCTTGAAGCAGAGGGCAGCAGAGGCTTACCCGGCTGCTCATCGGCTTCAAGGTTAAAGCGCGCCGCTCATCCGACATATCCGGACGCGGCGTTTTCCTTATTCAGAACAACAACAAAAAGGATCCCTCATGTTTGGCTTCGAATCCAGTGTTATTGCGGAATACTGGCCGCTTTTCGTCCATGGCGCCTGGACGACCGTTCAGGTGACCATCATCTGCGTCTGCCTGGGCATGTGTCTGGGAACGCTCTTAGGCATGGGCCGCCTCGCACAGGCGCGCTACAACCCGCTTAAAGGCTTCCTGCACTACTGCGTGCGCTGGCCGATCACGGTCTACGTGAGCTTCTTTCGCGGCACGCCGCTCTTTGTGCAGATTTTTCTCATGTACTTTGCCGTGCTGCCGGTCTTTATTCACCCGGTTGACGGCTTGCTGATTTCGGGCCAGCTTGCCCGCGACATCCGCTCGAACTACGGCGCAATGCTCGCCGGCGTCTGCGCCATCACCCTGAATTCGGGCGCTTATATGTGTGAAATCTTCCGCGCCGGCATTCAGTCGCTCGACAAGGGACAGATGGAAGCTGCCCGCTCGCTCGGCATGTCCTACATGCAGGCCATGCGTACGATCATCCTGCCGCAGGCCTTCCGCCGCATGCTGCCCGCACTCGGCAACAACGCCATTGCTATCCTGAAGGATTCCTCGCTCATCTCCGCTATCGGTCTGGCCGAACTCGCCTACGCCGCCCGTACTGTCGCGGGCGCTTCGGCCCGCTACTGGGAACCCTACATCACCATTTCCTGTGTGTATTGGGTGATGACGCTGCTCCTCGCCTGGGGCATCCGCAGACTTGAAGCCCGCCTCGGCCGCGGCGACAACGGCATTGGGAGCTAAGAGCCATGACCGAACCCATCGTATCCATTCAGAATCTGAAGAAAGCCTTCGGCGACCATGTCGTGCTCGACGGCATCAATCTCAACGTCATGCCGGGCGAAAAGGTCGTTGTGCTCGGCCCTTCGGGATCGGGCAAGAGCACGATGCTTCGCTGCATCAACGCCCTTGAGATACCGACCTCCGGCGCCATCTTCTTCAACGGCGTCGAAGTCACCAATCCGAAGACCGACCTCAATCACGTGCGTGAGCACCTGGGCATGGTTTTTCAGCGCTTCAATCTCTGGCCGCACAAAACTGTCATTGAAAACGTCATGCTTGCCCAGCAGCTCGTTCTTAAAAAGGATCCGGCGGCAGCCAAGACCCGTGCTGTTGAACTCCTCAAGAGCGTCGGACTTTTCGACAAGGCCGACGCCTATCCGGCAAGCCTTTCGGGCGGTCAGCAGCAGCGCGTTGCTATTGCCCGCGCACTTGCCATGGAACCCAAGGTTATGCTCTTTGACGAACCGACCTCTGCGCTTGACCCGGAACTCGTGGGCGAAGTGCTTGCCGTCATGAAGCGGCTGGCTGAATCCGGCATGACGATGATCGTCGTGACGCACGAAATAGGCTTTGCCAAAGAGGTCGCCGACCGCGTGGTCTTTATGGACGGCGGCCATATCATTGAAGAAGGCGCACCATCGGAAATTCTGGTCGCGCCCAAAGAAGAGCGTACAAAGTCCTTCCTCGCGCGAGTGTTGTGAAACGGCCTCAGCCTTTTTCAAAGTTCAAACTCAAGCCGAAGCGTCCTTCATGCGCTTCGGCTTTTTTCGCTTCAAAGGAAAGTACCTCGATAATCCTCAATGTCATTGATTTACAAAACAAATCAATGTAATCATGAATACGTAAGCGGACCCGAATTCTTTGCGTATCATCAAGCTGAACCGTACAATCAATCAAAAGAAGTACCTACGAGGAAGCACTTATCCGGTAACTTACTTTCATGCATGAGAAAGCATTTGTTTTAGCTGTGCTTTCAGCCCATTTGCTCTGCTGCGGTCTGCCGCTGTCACCTGCTTCTTTTGAAGGATTGGCATAAACCCGTACGCTTGATAGCCTCGCAATGCAATCTGCTTCCTTCAGACTTTCGCCTGACATAGTTTTTCACGCCATTGTTTCCCTCTCGGAGATCCGACGAATGCCTCTCGGCCGCATACATTCCTACGAAACCTTCGGGTCCGTTGACGGCCCCGGCGTCAGGTTTGTGGTCTTCATGCAGGGCTGCCGGATGCGCTGCGTCTACTGCCACAATCCGGATACTTGGCGCATTCATGCCGGTGAAGAAAAGTCTGCTGCCGAAGTGCTTCGCATGGCGCTGCGCTACCGCCCGTACTGGGGCAAAGAGGGCGGCATCACGGTAAGCGGCGGAGAGCCCCTCCTGCAAATCGACTTTCTGATCGAACTCTTCGAACTGGCCAAAACCGAAGGCATCAACACCACGCTCGATACGTGCGGTCTGCCCTTCACAAAGGATCCGGCGTGGCTCGTCAAATTTGAGCGTCTCATGAAGTCGACCGACCTCGTGATGCTTGACCTCAAGCACATTGACCCGCCGACACATAAGCGGCTGACCGGCTGGAAGAACGACTCCATTCTGGCCTGCGCCCAGTGGCTCTCCGAACACGGCAAACCCATGTGGATCCGCCATGTGCTCGTGCCGGGCTGGACGGATGAAGATGCCGCGCTGGTGAAACTCGCCGCCTTCGTTGCCGAGCTTCGAACGGTCAAACGCGTGGAGGTGCTTCCTTACCACACGTTTGCCATCCCCAAATGGGACCGACTCGGAATACCCAACAAAATCCGAGACGTTCTGCCCCCCGAACCTGAACGCGTAGCCAATGCGAAACGCATTCTGCATGCGTTCGGCGACTGACCGATTTCCCCAAACTTTTGAATGCTTTGATTATTTCTGGAGGTTTATATGACCAATGCTTGGAGAGGCTTCCGAGGCGATCACTGGCGCGACGACGTCAACGTGCGCGACTTCGTGCAGCAGAACTACACCCCTTATGACGGCGACGAATCGTTCCTCGCCGAACCCACTGACGCTACCCGCAAACTCTGGGGACGCCTGGCCGAACTTCAAAAGGAAGAACGCGCCAGGGGCGGCGTGCTCGACTGTGAAACCGAAATTGTCAGCTCCATTACAGCCTACCCTGCCGCCTATCTCGACCCTGAACATAAGGAATACGAGAAGGTGGTCGGCATGCAGACCGACAAGCCCCTCAAGCGTGCGTTCATGCCCTACGGCGGCATCCGCATGGCTCAGGAAGCGGCAAGCACGTACGGCTTCCATGTGAACGACAAATACACCAAGATCTTCAACGAGTACCACAAGACCCACAATCAGGGCGTTTTTGATGCGTACACCGACGAGATGCGCGTGGCCCGGCGCAACCACATCATTACGGGTCTGCCCGACACGTACGGCCGCGGCCGCATCGTGGGCGACTACCGCCGCGTAGCGCTCTACGGCATTGACGCACTGGTCGCGGAAAAAAAGAAGGACCTCGCCAACTGCGGCTGCGGCATCATGACTGACGACGTTATCCGTCAACGTGAGGAACTTTCCGACCAGATCCGCGCACTCGGACAGATGAAAGTCATGGCCGAAAGCTACGGCTTTGACATTTCCGGCCCGGCGAAGAATGCCCGCGAAGCCGTGCAGTGGCTTTATTTCGGCTACCTTGCCGCCATCCGCACGCAAAACGGCGCAGCCATGTCCGTGGGCCGTATCTCTACCTTTCTCGATATTTATATCCAGCGTGATCTCGCTGAAGGGACGCTCACGGAAACTGAAGCGCAGGAGCTCATTGACCACCTCGTCATGAAGTTCCGCATGGTGAAATTTGCCCGTATTCCAGCTTACAACCAGCTCTTCTCGGGCGACCCGGTCTGGGCCACGCTGGAGATGGCCGGACTCGGCATGGACGGCCGTTCGATGGTAACGAAGAGCGACTTCCGCTTCCTCCATACGCTCGAGAACATGGGACCGGCTCCGGAGCCCAATCTCACGGTGCTTTATTCGAAGAACCTGCCGAAGGCCTTCCGCAAATATTCGGCCAAGGTCTCCATCAATACGTCCAGCGTTCAGTACGAAAACGACGATGTGATGCGTCCGATCTGGGGCGACGACTATTCGATCTGCTGCTGCGTATCGGCTACCGAAACCGGCAAGGAAATGCAGTTCTTCGGCGCTCGCGCCAACCTCGCCAAGTGCATGCTCTACGCCATCAACGGCGGCGTTGACGAAAAGACCGGCACGCAGGTGGCGCCGGCCTTCCGCCCGATCACGAGCGAATATCTCGACTACGACGAAGTGATGCTGCGCTTCAAGCCCATGATGAATTGGCTCGCGGGGATTTACGTCAATACGCTCAACCTCATCCACTACATGCACGACAAGTACTTCTATGAGGCCGCTGAAATGGCGCTCATTGATACCGACGTGCGACGCACCTTCGCAACCGGCATTGCCGGGTTCTCACACGTGGTCGATTCACTCTGTGCGATCAAGTACGCCCGCGTGAAAGCGATCCGCAACGAGGCCGGCGTGGCGGTGGACTATGAAACGGAAGGCGACTTCCCGCGTTACGGCAACGACGACGATCGTGCGGACAAGCTTGCAGTGTGGCTCCTCAAGGAGTTTCTCACCTGCATCCGCCGCTACCCGACCTACCGTCATTCCGAAGCGACGACCTCGATTCTCACGATCACATCCAACGTGGTGTACGGCAAAGCCACAGGGTCGCTTCCCGACGGCCGCAAGGCCGGCGCTCCGCTTGCGCCTGGCGCCAACCCAAGCTACGGCGCAGAGCAGAGCGGTCTGCTCGCCTCGCTCAATTCCGTGGCGAAGCTCCCCTACGAGTATGCGCTTGACGGCATTTCCAACACCCAGACGATCAGCCCCGATGCGCTCGGTCACTCACTTGACGAACGCGCGGACAATCTCGTCAACGTGATGGACGGCTACTTCGCTCAGGGCGCTCACCATCTCAACGTCAATGTCTTCGGTACAGAGAAGCTCATCGACGCGATGGAGCACCCCGAAAAACCCGAGTACGCGAACTTCACCATCCGCGTCTCCGGATATGCCGTGAAGTTCATCGACCTGACGCGCGAGCAGCAGCTCGATGTGATTTCCCGCACCTGCCACAAGCGAATGTAAGGACGTCCTAGGCGCTGAAGGGCCTTCTCTCTTCAGCGCTTCGAGCGGATGGCAGCTTGAGCTCCCGAAGAACGCATACCGTTTCTTCGGGAGCATTTTTTTGCAGCCCGACAAAGGCCGGCAATCTATAAAGCGAAGCACTGCCCTTCGGCCGGAGAGGACGGACGGCGCCGCCCCGCTGAAACGCTGGGCCCAATCCTCTGCCGCATTAAGGGCTCGCCCCCAAGTCCTTTAGAAAGAGCTCCGTGCGGGCCATGCCGGCATTTAAGCGCCGCTTTGACATTCAACAGCCCTTTGGCCGGCGATGCGTCCCATCACAAGGCAGTTCGTGATGCCGGCGCCGCCGAGCCGGTCAAAACCAAAAATCCCTCCGACGACCTCCCCAGCGGCAAAAAGTCCCGGAATAACGCCGCCCGTTTGCGCACGCACCTGCGCCTGGGCATCCGTCAAAATGCCGTCCAAAGTGGTGTGCACATAGATCTGCTCCTCACCAAAATAAAAGGGCGGCTTTTCGATTCTTTGGGTGAAGAACTTTTTGCCGGTCAGCGGATCCAGCCCTACATCAGCCGCCCGATTGTATTGGGCGAACGTTTGTTCGAGCACCGTCGGAGGGATCCTCATCGCTGCTGCCATCTCCCTGATGGAGACGGCTTTTCTCACGATGCCGTTGATGAGCTTCAGACTCAGCGTTGCACCCTTATAAGACTGCGCATCGGTGATCACCCAGCAGCGCCGGGACTTCAATTTGAGGATGTGTTCAGAAATCGCATTCCAAGGCAGATTCTCATCGACGAAGCGTCGGCCGGTTTCATCCACGTACATGTCGCCGCCCGCATAGTCGATTAATCGGCCGCCCCAAAAAGGCAGCAGCTGCAAGCCGAAACCTTCGGCAATAACGCCGTCGGCGCGCTGCGCCAGATCCAAACCATCGCCTTGTGCACCGTCCCAAGCGGTGCCGTAAGGATCGGCACTCGTATGAATATCGGCAGTGAGCTGCGGCATGATCTTCATGCGGCGATCCACATTAGCAGTAAAGCCGCCGGACGCAATGATGACGGCAGGCGCTTGGAAATACTTGAGGCGAACTTCATTTTCTGAGCGAATGGTTACGCCGACCTTCCAGGATGATTCCTGTCGTTCAAGCGTTTCAACCTTCGCCGAGAGAATTGTTTTCCCGCCCAAACGCCGATAGCAGTCCATGACCGCGAGGACATAGCTCCGTCCGGCAGAATTGCCCGGCATTGCCCAGCTGCGCGGATGAAGTCCCGATCGGGCTTCAAAAGGACGGCCGAAGGAGACGCCGAGCCCTTCGAGCCAATCGAGCATGGCTGCGGACCCGCGGGCGATCTGCACCAAACGTTCCGGGTCTCCGCTGCCGCCGCCCACAGCGAGCGCATCGGCCACAAACTGTTCGACAGAGTCGCGCCAGCCATTTGAAAATGCTCCGGCTCTTTCCGGCGCCACCGCAGCGATGGAACCGCTCGAATAAAGAGAGTGACCGCCGACAAGCGGTCCTTTTTCCAATATCAGCACGCGCCGGGCACCGGACTCCAGTGCGCTCGCGCCGGCTGTCAGACCGGCGAGCCCGGAACCGATCACTATGACCTGCTGCCAAGGCTCGAGCGCATCGGATGAATCTTCAAGAGCGGCTGCCAGAAGCGATGACGGCAAGGCCGAGGCGACTGCGCCCGCGGTGAGAAGCGTTCTGCGCGTCGTCATGGCACATCCTTGGGCTGCGGCGTCGGGAGATTTTCCAGCCACTGATAAGCCTCGAGAGAACTCTGAACACCCAATTTGGCATAAGCATTAGCTTTATGCATCTTGACGGTTTCCGCACCGATGCCGAGCACTTCGGCGGCTTCCTTATTGGAAAGCCCTTTAGCCGCAAGCACAAAAACTACACGCTCTCGGGGCGTCAGCGCATCGTAGGCCGCTTGATAACTCTGAGCTTCGGCTGCCGCCTTTGCAGCCGCAAGTGACTTTTTGCAGGCACGCTCCACGGCAGCCGCCAGCACCATCGGATCCCCTCGTTTCTCAAGGAAATCCAGTGCACCATATTTCATGGTATGCACCGCCGTTGCAACATCGCCGTGCCCGGTCAAAAAAATCACCGGCAAGCGGCTTCCAGCCTCTACAAAGCGCCGCTGCAGGTCAAGTCCAGTCATGCCGGGCATGCGGATATCCAGCACAGCGCACCCCGGACGCTGGAGGTCGTCATCCTGAAGAAACGCTGCCGGACTTTCCCAATCCTCCACCTGCCAGCCAAGCGCTGTGAGAAAGGCCTTCTGGCTTTCGCGAAAGTCGTTGTCATCGTCGACAAGACGCACCAAAGGCGTCGGCAGAATGCATTTCATGAAAAAAATCCTTTTAGAGCGGCAAATCCCGAGCATCGATCATAACGACAGCCGCAGCGCCTCCCGTTGGGCGAGCTTCAAAGAGAATTGAGGCGCCATGCCGATCGGCTATGCCTCGACAGATAGAAAGACCGAGTCCCAAGCCGCCGAAGGTTGAAGGATCGGCTGAAACGCTGGCCGCTTTGCGATTAAGGCGCTCGAGTGAACCCGCGTCGAGCATGATGCCGGGATTCTCCACCCGTATCCGCCAGCGATTTGCAGCTTCCTGCGGTTTATCGAGTGTGAGACGAACTTCGGCAGGTTCATCGAGCGAATCCTTCATTGACTTCATCGCTGATGCACCATTACGCACCAGATTGAGAAAGAGAATTTCGAGTTCGAGCGGACGCCCTGTGGTCCAGGCTTCACGCACTGCAGAAGAAAAAACCACTTTTGTGCGTTCGGCGCTTCGCTCTTCCGCACGGAAAGCGCTTATCGCCCGCTCAATGATTGGCATGAGGTCACATGCCGCCAGCGGTTCGTCCTCTTTTTTCGCATATGCGCGCACGCTCGAAACGATGTCGGCGATGCGGTTCGCTTCATAGTCGATGCGCCCGAGAGCCTGTTCAAGTCCGGCATGCGCACTGGTTTCATCATCGCGGAAAACGCGCTGGGGACACTTCATGCGGATCACGGCTGCCCAGGTGCGCAAAGCGCCCACGGGCGCATTGATTTCATGAGCAATCATGCTCGACATCTGCTGCACAATCGAGCGGCGTTCAAAACCGGCGAGTTCCAATCGAGCGGCAGAAGCCTCTTCGGCAAGACGCTCACGTTCATTCATCGCCTTAGCGAGTTCCCGCGTGCGGCGCCGCACCAGCGCATGAAGCCTCAGTTCATTCAGTACGAGGAGCAGCAAAAACCCGGCCGCCGCCAGTACTTTGCCAAAGTGCCGTTCAATGAGTGCACGGGGACTCATATCCTTCAAATAAGCATAGGGACCGATTTCCAGGTCCTTCAAAAGCCCGTCGACATCCGCATGCGAAACGTTTGTGAGCCACTCATACCCGCTCGCATCTCTGAGCCCCAGGAGCGCCACGGTCATATCGCGTACCGCGGTTTCCGGAGCGGAAGAAAGCGACCACAAGCTCAAATCCGGATAAAGTGCTGTTGAGTGCGCACAGGCGAGGTCTCCGGTCTTGGCGTTAATAACCCGAATATCCTCCGCGCGCACCAGGCCGTGCATGCGCACGGCTTCAAGCAGGCAGGCGGGCAGAATCGCCGCATCGGTCGAGCCGTTGAGGAGTGCGGAAAGCACATCCGGATAAGCATTGTTGCGGTACCCGACAAACCCAAAAAAATGATCCGGTTCAAACCCCTGCTGCCGGAGTTCCCGTGCCGCTGCAAGCCAGCCGTCGATGGCCGTCGGGAGTCCCGCAAAGACCCTGCGGCCGCGCAAATCCGCAAGGGATTGAAAGCGGGAATCCGCACGGACAGCGAACACGGCTCCCACTGAACGCTCTGCGCTCTGGGCAAGATTCGTGCGCCGAGTGGCGATACGGGCAGCCTCGACTCCGGTCATGCCGGAAAAAGAAGCCGGCGCAAAAAGAAAGTCCGGACGCAGACGCTCAATCTGAGTCTTCGCCTCGGCGTCAGCAATCGTCACGGTCCTGACGAAATACTTCGGCAGTGCGCGCTGCAAGGCCGCCGCCGTCTGCCGAAGCATGAAAGCGTCGTAGGGATTGACCAATGTATCGAGTTCCGCAATCGTGATCACAGGGCGAAACTGCTGTGCCTGAGGATCTATGACGAGAGAGGCCGAAGAAACCGCAGCCGGCGTCTCTCCCTCCGGAGGACGTCCGACGGCCGGTTCCGCCCCAAATAAAGAGACGAATGAGCAGACGAAAGGAATCAGCAGCCGCAGCGAAATCGAAGCCATGAGTCCGGCAAAAAACAAGAATGTCAGCCTCTCCCCCCGAACGGGGGTAGGCCCAGTAAAGGCACTGTAGCAAACTCCTTCTGCACATCCGGAGCAGAAATCGAATTTACCCAAAAGATTCTGCTTCGCCGTTGATTCCACTGACTATCAGAAAAAAAGAGCACCCTTATGCAACGCCGTCATCTCCTCAGTTCCGCTTTCGCCGCCGCAGTCTCTGCCGCAGGCGTCACTCAGGCGAGCACCATTGATCAATTCGAAGGCAAGACGCGTCCGATCGATACGATGAATCGTGTCAAGGGCTGGCAGCCCGGCGCCGTCGAGCCCATCGAAATCAAAGGACGATCCATTGGCACAGGCCGCCCGAAGCTCATCGCGCCCACCACCGCCAAAACATCGGACGATCTCGTTGCGACGGTCAAGCAGTTTGCGGCAATGAAAGCGCTCGACATGATCGAAGTCCGCATCGACTATCTGGGCCGCCTTGCACCCAAACAATATGCCGACGTGACCCGCCGCGCCTATGAGGCCGCGGGCGACAAGATCGTGCTCGTGACGCTGCGCAACGGTACGGACGGCGGTCCCTTCATTGCCGAGGACGATTACTACGGAGAAGTCTACGAAGCGGTACTCACCGAAGGCCGTGCCGATATAGTCGATATTGAACTTTTCCGCGATGCCGCCATGGTGCGCCGGCTCGTCGACACCGCTCACAAGAAAGGCGTGAAGGTGATTATCAGCGACCATGAATTCAAATTCACTCCTGACGAAGGCGAACTGATCCGCCGCCTCCTGCTCGAGCAGGAAGCCGGCGCGGATATTTTGAAACTCGCCGTCATGGCCGCTTCGCCTGAAGACGCCCTCACCGTGATGAACGCGACGGCCAAAGTCCGCCACTACTACTCGAACCGTCCGATGCTCACGATGGCCATGGGCAAATGGGGCGTACTCACCCGCATTACGGGCGAAGGATTCGGCTCTGACCTCACGTTTGCGAGCGTGGGCGGCAAAGCGAGCGCCCCCGGTCAAATTCCTGCCGAGGACTGTCTCAATGTCCTTGAAGTGCTCCACAAGGCTATGAATCCTCAGTAACCTGTTCGGATCAGCCGTTTCCAACACTTCCGCCGCTTCACTCACGGCGGCGGATACTGAATTTCACTTTCTTCCATCTTCTCACCGCAGAGATTTCAATATGAAGAAGACTCTCCTCACGCTTTCCATTGCCGCGGTATTTGCCGTCGGCGCATCCGCCGCTGAATTTAAAGCGGGCACTTATACGGCCAAAGCGCCGGGCATCCACGGCGACGTAACAGTCACTGTCACTTTCACGAAGGATAAGATTGCCGACGTCAAGGTTACGCACTCCGAAACCCCGGGCATCGGCTCCAAGGCCGCTGAGCTGCTCCCGGGCCGCATCGTTGAGCGTCAATCCCCGCAGGTTGACGGCGTTACCGGCGCCACCATCACCTCGACGGCGATCCGCACGGCCGTAGCCGACACGGTGAAACAGGCCGGCGCGGACCCTGCGGCGCTCGTTCCGCTCGCTGTTAAAAAGCAGGCGAAAAATGAAACCGTCGACACCGATGTCGTCGTCGTGGGCGGCGGCGGCGCCGGCATGTCCGCCACCATTCGTACACGCATGAACGGCCTCAACGTCGTTCTCGTCGAGAAAATGCCCTTCATCGGCGGCGCCGCTTCCATTTCGGGCGGCCAAGTGGTCGCGCAGGGCTCCAAGCTCCAGAAGGCCTTCGGCGTGACGGATGACTCGGTCGAATCGATGGTGAAGGACTTCCAGGCCAATGGCCACAACCTCAACGACCTCTCCAAGCTCACGCTCTACGCAAAGAACGTCGGCCCGACGATCGATTGGCTCCACGACCAGGTCGGCGTCAAGTTCATTCCGAACGACCTCCCGTTCCTCGCCGAATACTCCCATCGCCGCGCCCTTGAATTCCAGGGCGGCGCGGGTACGATGGCGCAGCATCTGCGCGAAGTCATCGGCTCCAACGGTGCGAAGGTTCTCTTCAACACCCGCGTTGAAAAACTGATCGTCGAGGACGGCAAGGTGACGGGCGTTGAAGCCGTTGACGGCAACACCGGCACCAAATACACGATCCGCGCAAAGAAGACGCTGCTTACCACCGGCGGCTACGGCAACAATAAGAACCTTCTCACGGATACCTATAAGAACACGCTCTATTACGGCCCCGTCTCCTCAACGGGCGACGGTCTGCAGATGGCCCAGAAGCTTGGCGTGAAAACCCAGCTCCTCGAATACGGCAAGCGCTATCCGAACGGCATTGAAGTTGCGCCGGGCAAGGCCAAGTCCACCATCTACGCCAATGTCGGCGCGTTCGACCAGGCCGGCATCCTCGTGAGCCGCGACGGTCTGCGCTTTGTCAACGAAAAGGCGTCGAACCGTCACATTCTCGACCCGATGCTGCAGCAAAAGGGCGGCATGGCTTATGTCTTCATGGATCAAAAGTCTTGGGAAGGCTTCTATAAGCGTCTCCCGGAAACAGGTGTTTCGCACGAAGACGCTGACAAGTACCTTGCCGCCAACGGCAAGTCGGCTCCGATCTTTGTGAAGGGCGCGACGCTTGAAGAGGCGGCCAAGCTTGCCGGCATCAACGCTGAAAATCTCAAGGCAACGGTCGCCAAGTACAACAGCTTTGTGAAAGCACAAAAGGATGCTGACTTTGGCCGCCCTGTCCAGTACATGAAGGCTGAAATTGCCGCCCAAGGCCCGTACTACATCGTCGAACAGAAGCCCCGCTTCGCCACGACAATGGGCGGCGTCTGCACGGATGATCACCTCAATCTCATCCAGAGCAACGGCAAAGTCATCCCCAACCTCTACGGCGCGGGTGAACTTGTGGGCGGCGTGATGGGCGACGATTCGCCTGCCGGAGCCAACGTCGGCTGGGCGCTCACTTCCGGACGCGTTGCTGCCGATGCCATCGCGGAGGCCATCAAAGCGGGCAAGTAAGCCTCTCTCCTTATTGCCGACGAGCGCAATCCCCCTAAAAACGAGTGGTTAGCGAACACTCGTCAGGGCGCTTCGCCGGCATAAGCACCTTGAGCAGCGTGACGGCGTCACGCTGCTTTTTTATCTGCATTTGCCTTTGCGGCCGTGAGAGCGATCGACAAAAGCGGTATCAGGCAGAAATCAGATGCAATTGCAAACTGTTCGACAATATCGTTTGCGCTACGCTTCATTTCACCATGAAGCATTCCCATATCTCACACTCTCAGCCCCAAGGCGGCCTCTCTCGCCGGCGGTTCCTCTATGCCGCGGCGGCGGGCAGCGCACTTCTGAGCGCCGGCGCGCTCACGGCATGCGCCTCTAAACCGAATGTGCCCGAGCCGCTCGTCCAGCCGCTCGGACAAACGACCTTTGCGGCCTATGCTGCCGACACGCGCGCCTGGATCGAATCGCGCCGACGCTGGGCAACGGACGATCATGCGCTTGAACTTGAAGCCAACTGCCCGGCGGAGACACGTCCGCCCGCGGACACGCCGATCTTGGGCGGCATTCTCTGCATTCACGGGTTAGGCGATTCGCCGTGGTCCTTTGTCGACCAAGCGAAGAATCTTTCGGCTGCCGGATGGCTGGTGCGCACAGTGCTCCTTCCCGGCTGCGGGACCATGCCCGAAGATATGGCAGCTCCGACGGCTGACGACTGGCGGCGCGTCGTGAATGAACAGGCTGCCGTGCTGCGGCGGGATCTCAATCAGCTGGGACCGGGCACCGACGGGAAACCGCGGCCTATGTGGCTGGGGGGCTTCTCCACCGGATGCAATCTGGCGCTCGAGGCCGCGCTTACCGGCCAAGCGGATGCCGACGGGCTGCTGCTCTTTTCGCCCGCCTTTGTCGTGCGCACGCATCTCACCTTCCTCGCGCCGCTCTTAAAGCCCTTCATCACGTGGCTCAGGGAACCTCAGGAATCCCTGATGGGCGGTCAGACAGCCTTTCGCTATACGATGGTCCCGGTGTCAGGGCTCGCGGCCTTCGTCGATACAATGCGCGGCGTTGATGATGCGCTCAAGTTGAAGCCCTTTGCCAAGCCTGCTGTGGTGATGCTCTCCGAGCACGACTCCATTCTCGACGCCCAATCGCTCATTGAATGGATTCCGCAGCGCTTTACCTCCGCGCAGTCCCGCTTCATCTGGTACGGCTCCCGCGAAAGTCTGGGCAAAGCCGCCAAAGATCCGCGGATTATTGTGCATCCCGATGAAATTCCGTCCGAGCGCATTTGGAGCTTCTCGCACATGGCGATGAGCTTCTCCCCCGACAATCCAGAATACGGCCGGCATGGCCGCTCGCATATCTGTACGCCCGAGGGCGAAAAGCCCTCCTACGCAGCCTGCCGCCGGGGCGAGGTCGACTATGGCGCCTGGGGCGACAAGCGCCGCGGCAGGATCCGTGCACGTCTGACCTTCAATCCGTATTTTGATGAGCAGCAGCGCGTGATTCAGTCCGTCATGGAAAGATCCGCGTGAGCGCCTCCTTCAGGTGCGGATCTTCCAGCCTTTAACGAGGAGCACCACAGCGGCCGCCGTGACGGCCAAAGCCGTTGCGGCAACGATGAGTAGGCTCAGCGTCGTGTTGGTGTCGCCGCTCCCGAAAAATCCCTGCCGAAAGCCGTCTACCAAGTAGTAGAAGGGATTGAGGCGGCTCGCGGCCTGCCAGAAGGGCGGAAGCGAATCCACGGAATAAAAGACGCCCGAAAGGAAGGTGAGCGGCATGATGACGAAATTCATCACCGCTCCCATCTGATCGTATTTTTCGGCCCAAAGCGCCGTGATGAGACCCAAGGCCGCCATGATGGCCGCACCGAAGAAGCCGAAAGCGATAAGGAGCCCCGGTTCACGCACCGGGGGAGATGCCCACCAGGAGCAGAGCAGATAGAGCCCGGCGCCAGCGAGCGCTGAGCGCACGAAGCTCGCGCCGATATAGGCCGCGGCCACCTGCGGTCCCGGGATGGCCGGCAGAAGAATAAAGACGAGATTCCCTGAAATCTTCGACTGAATGAGTGAGCTCGCCGTGTTGGAAAACGCATTCTGCAGCACCGTCATCATGATGAGGCCCGGAATGATGAAGGCCGTATAGGACACGCCCTCATAGACGGGCAGGTGCTTGGAGAGCGCTTCGCCGAAGACAAAGAGATAGAGCCCGCCCGTGAGGACAGGAGCCAGCACGGTGTGCATCCACACCTTGAGGAAGCGGATCACTTCCTTTTTAAAGAGCGTCCAGAAAGGAACCCACATCAGGCTTCACCTCCCGTAACAGCGAGGAAGACGTCCTCCAGATCAGGCTGTCCTACCGTCAGATTTTCAATCTCCGCACCGGCCGCCTTCAGGCTTTCGAGCTTAAGCAAAGCATCGTCGGCGTCTTTAATGCGCAGCGTCACATCATTGCCGTGACGGCGCATGAGGTCACGCGCCGCTTCGGGCGGCAGGTCCCCCTTTACCAGCCGACAGCGGAGCACTCGGCCTTCAAAGCGCGACAAAAGCGCTTCCGTGCGGTCCAGCGCTGCAACCTCGCCCTTCTTCATGATGGCGATGCGGCTGCAAAGCGCCTGCGCCTCTTCGAGGTAGTGCGTTGTGAGAATCACCGTCCGCCCCTCGCGATGCAGCCGTCCGATGAAGTCCCAGAGGTGCTCGCGAAGCTCAACGTCTACGCCGGCGGTCGGCTCGTCGAGCACGATCACCGGCGGCTTATGAACGAGCGCCTGGGCAACGAGCACCCGGCGCTTCATGCCGCCCGAGAGCGCGCGCATGGAAGCGTCCGCTTTGTCGGTCAAACCCAGATTGGCGAGAATTTCATCAATCCAGTCGTCATTTCGGAGAATGCCCCAGTAGCCCGACTGAAAGCGCAGCGTTTCACGCACCGTCAGAAACGGGTCGAAAGTGATTTCCTGCGGCACGATGCCGAGAAAGAGCGATGCGGCTCGTCGATCCGTACGGGTATCCATGCCGCGAACGAGAATGCGCCCGCCCGTCGGCGTGGTCAGTCCGCCGAAGCAGGAAATCAGCGTTGTTTTGCCGGCGCCGTTGGGGCCGAGCAGACCGAAGAATTCGCCTTCTTCAACGTCAAAACTCACGCCCTTCAAGGCCAGAGTGCCCGAGGCGTAGCGTTTTTCGAGGGAGTCGATGCGAACGGCAGGCTGTGCCGAGGCCATTACCAATTCACTCCGAAGATGGTGCGGAAGCGCTCGACGCCGCGCTCGAGATCCATGCGGTCCGGGTGCGTTTCGCTCGCCAGACGGCGCGCTTCTCGTTCGGGCGTCACCTTGCCGCCCATCATCGCGGTCATCCGTTCGAAGAGCGCCGGATCAATACGGCCGCGGCAGAGATAAGTGCCTGCGAGGGTATTGTTTTTGCCCGCTGCTGCCAAACTCTCCGACGTACGCTTCATCCAGTCGAGCGCTTCGGGCGTTTCAGCATTGCCGCCCATGGTGGCGAAGCACCCGATCGTCTTGCCTTCGAGCTTTTTCGCTGCCGCCTGAATGTCTTCAGGCGCCATGCCGCGGTCGCACCAGAAACCGAGCAGAATCGGATTAAAGCCCGACAGGTCTTCGGGCAGCGCTTCAGGCTTGACCAGGACGGCCCCAGGCATCGCGTCGCAGATGGCGTGACCGAGAATCATGGTGTTGCCCGTACGGGAGCTGATGACGACAAGAGGCTTGGCGGCGGCAGCAGTCATGGGGAATCTCCTCGAAAATGATAGTGAACGCAGGACCGTTTAAATGCAGTCCGTCTGCGCAGTCAGAATAATGCGATTCGCCGCAACGTGTTCGAAGCACGCTTGCGGCGTAAATATGGCTCTCGTCCCAAGCACAATTGAACCAGAATGACGGCGAGCCGTTTGCTCACGATCTCAGCGAGCCGCTTTTCTAACGCATCACCCTTCATACGGGCTTAATGCGCAGCCTCCGAGATCGTTGGGGGATGCGATCTTCGGAGGCAGAGCAGTTCGAGACGAGCTAAAACGGATGAATCAGGCCGAGAACTTGGCTCGGGCGGCAATGAACTTTTCCTTCACGGATTCGACGAGCTGATGATTTTCTCGACCGACGAAAACCGAGAAAGCCGTTTTGCCTTCCTTGGTAAAGAACTGCACGGCGAGAGACTCGCGTCCCATGAAGGGGAAAGTCGTGAAAGCCACGGCCGAGAAGGCGTCATACTTCATGTGGCCGCCGATCGTCGCCGATTTGGCGAGGATGTTGTAGTAGCCCTGAGCAATCTTTCCCTCATGGAGCTGCCCCTGAATTTCAAAGATGCTGCCTTCATGCTCAATGAAAAGCGTGATCTTTTCCCAGGAAGCGAGTTCCGCCCAAATTTCGGTGAAGCGCTCTGTGATGTCGCCCTTGACGAAGGTGCAGTTGACTTCCGGCAGCAGTTCGGCAGCCTCAAGATCCGTTACGCCGAGTCGGCCGGCGATGGAGCTCACCGTCACCGGGTAGGGCGCAGCCAGCATTTCTTCAATGATCTTGGCTTGTTCGGCCGTAGGCTTCTTGCAGCAGCAGTTGGTCATGACGTTGTTTCCTTTGTGAAGTGAAAAAAGGTTGTGCAAAGTCTGAAAAAATCATTGGGCAGCTTCAGCCGGCTGCAAATCCTTCATGTCGAGCGCAGTTCCGCAGGCCTGCAGAAGCTCCAGATCGTGGGTGATCAGGAAAACCGCTCGGCCTCGGGCAGCCTCGGCCTTAAGCAGCTTGGAAATGGAGGCCATATTGGCGCCGTCGAGCCCTGACGTCGGTTCGTCCAGAATCAGAATTTGCGGATTCTTGGCAAGCGCACAAGCAATAACTACGCGCTGCTTCTCGCCGCCCGAGAGACTCTGCGGGTGGCGTTCCGCGAGCGGAGCCAGACGCAGCGTCGTGAGGAGCTCCGTGACCCACGCTTCTTCTTCAGCGGTGAGTTTCGGCGTCTTCAGACGCTGCCAGAAAGCCGCGTGCTTTTTCGCTGCGGACTTGGCTGCAATCATCGAAGCCTCAACCTCTTCGCGCACGGTGCGCATCTGAAGCTGATGGTCGGCATTTTGGAGCACCAGCCCCGAATGCGGCATGAGGCCGTCACGGTCAACGGGCCGGCCCTCAATCGAGAAGACGCCTTGGGCTTCATTGAGCCCGGTCAAGATGCGCGCCAGCGTTGTTTTGCCCGTTCCGTTTGCACCGATCAGCGCCGTAATCCCTGCGGGAACCGAAAAACTCACGTTGCTGAAGATGGGCTTTTGAGCGCCTTTATACGTAAAGGAGACGTGTTCGGCCGCAAAAAAGCCCGCCGGCACGGTCCCGTCTCCCAGTGCCGTCGGAATGCGCGGCAGGGTCGGGCGTAGATCCTCCACCTCGGCTTGGCGAAGCCCGTAAAGACGGCGCACATTCTCATCGTCAAGAATAGAGAACGGGCCCCGAACCGCCACCGCTCCGGCCTGCATGACGAGGACCTCATCAACCAAGCCTTTAAGCCAGTAAAGACGATGGTCGACCACGAGAATGGCTGCGCCCTCGGCTTTGAGTTCACCGAGGATGCCGGCAAGCGACACTGTGGCTTCCGGATCCAGATTGGCGCTCGGCTCATCGAGAATGAGCGCTTTGGGGCCGAGCGCGAGAATCGAGGCGAGTCCGACCTTCTGCTTTTGCCCTTCAGAGAGCTCGTGAATGTCCTGCGCGAGAAGATGTTCAATCCCCATGCGCTTGGCAGCACGGTCTACGCGGGGACCGATTTCTTCAAACGGCACGCCGCGGCTTTTGAGCGCGAAGGAGATCTCATCGCCCACATTGAGCGCGAAGAACTGCTCTTCGGGATCCTGGAAAAGCGTGCCGATATGCTCTGAGAGCACCGCCACGGGCGTATCCTGCGTGGGATTGCCGTCGACCAATACTTCACCCGACAGGGTGCCGCCGTAGATCTGCGGACACAGGCCGTTCACCAGCCGCATGACCGTCGTCTTGCCGCAGCCCGAAGCGCCGGTAACGAGCTTAAGCTCGCCCGCATCAACCGTGAGATCAAGACATCGAACCGCATCCGGCGAGTCTGGTTCGGCACCGCTGTAGCGGTAGGAAACTTTCTTCAGTTCAATCGCGTGCATGGGCTTAATCAAGGCATGACAGCGCCGGGCGTCATAAAGAGCTCGCGCAGGAAGATTTCAGCGAGAAGCGCCAGAACGACGCAGACACCCATCGCTATAAAGATGTTTCGATCGAGTTGGGAGAGCGGCGGCGCCTTTGGGAGCACCGTGCGGTGCGCCGTACCGATGCCCTTCAATTCCGCTGCAATACCCAGCGTTTCAGAGGATTTGAGTGCGCGAAAGAGGATCGGCGTGAACAGCAGGCGAGCCGACAGGATTGGGTGCGTCGTAATCATCACGGGACCCATCGGCCAGCCGCGGATACGAAGCGTCTCCCAGACCTGACGAATATCGTTTGTGAATGTCGGGATGAAGCGAAGCATGACTACTGCCGGCAAAAAGACAACAAAGGGCAGATGCAAACGCTCCAGTGTTCCCAGTAAGTCCTCAACACGCGTCGTGAGTGCGAGCACCATCACCACATTCATCATGGAGACGCCTCGCAGAAACGGAACGAAGAGCGCTTGGGCGGAGAGACCGCCCAGCTTCGGCGCCCAGAGCGAAATAAGCCACCCGAACCCGGCTGACACCGCCATCATCACGGCCATAAGAATGTAGAGCAGCGTCACGAGCTTCGGGCGCTTAAGCATCAGCACGTAGACAAGCGTGAAAAGGAAGAGCACCATCTGGCTTATGACGCCGGAACAAGCCACAACAAGTACGGCGGTAACTAGCATGACCGAGAGTTTTGTTTTGGCGTCAAGCCCCCGCAGCATTGAGCTCTCGTCTTTAACGAACAAAACCCGCATGGCGGAGCTCCCCTACAGTTTTCCATCCAAACCAGAGACCAATCACAGAGCCCGCATAACCGAGCAGCACGATCGGGATGATGATCGTCATCAGTGCCGGGGTCTCTCGCAGGAAGAGATAGGACACCCCGAGCGAAAGCATCTTGCTCACGAAGTCGTAGACGCCGACCGCCACCCAAGGCGCCCAGGGCTTATGAACGCCGCCCGAAAGCACGACGAAAAGTTCACCCAAAAGAGCGCCGGCCAAGGCCGCCGGGAGAAGCGTCAGACTTCCGCCCAAAAGCAGGACGCTTACGAGCATGCTCACAACGGTAAAGAGCGTGAGCGTCCAAAGCTTCGGAACCTTGGTGAGCAGCACGATCATGAGGGTCGTATAGACCAAATTCTTTCCCAGAAGCGAAATGGGATTCATCCCGCCGCCCGCGAGTGCGATCAAAAGACTCGAGAGTTTGGCGGCAGCGGCAAAGACACCGATGAGCACGAGCTCTCTCGGTTCCCAACGCCTTTTAATCCATTGAGGCTTGGTCGTTGTCATCGCAGTGACGGCTCCTGGAATAAAAAAATGACTTGCTGAAGTCGACCGGCGCCCTGCACCTCTTAGGACGAGATACAGGGCGCTGCTACTTGCTTTTTTCAGCTCAAAAGAATGAAGTTAGAACTTCGCATTGAGCTTAACGGCGAGATAACGGCCCGGTTCGTAGATCGCGGTCTGTTCGCGATAGGCCTTGTCAAAGATGTTGTAGAAACCCGCATCGAGGCCATACTGCTTCTGGTCGCCAAACGTCACGCCGCCCGTCAGGTTGAAAGTCGTGGCGCCGCCGAGGCGATAGCTCGAATCAGATCGAGCAGTAGCAGAAGGATCCTGATACTCCGTTTTTGAAATGGTTCGAGCATATGCGTCGGCATGCAGACCCAAGCCATTTGCTTCGCCGTTCCAACGGAAACCGTAGCGAGCGATAACAGCAGGAGTGGCTGTCTTATAGGTTTCCACATTACCGTAATCAAACTGACGGCGCATGAGAGTCAAATTCACATACGGCTCGAGACCGATGGATTTAATTTCATAAGAACCAGTCAATTCAAGGCCGTACGTCGTAGCTTCGCCGACATTTTCATAACGAGACAGAGATGAACTGATTGGCAAAGCTTGGATGTAGTTCTTGGCTTTCGAGTAGAACATCGCGGCATCAAGCATGATGCTGTTTGACATCCAACGTGCACCGACTTCAAAGTTATTGGACGTCTCAGGCTTCAAATCAGGATTACCCAATGTTGTGCTGGTGCTGCCCATACTGGTTGCAATGTAACGTTCCTGCAAAAGCGGAGCACGGAACCCCTGAGCCCAATTAGCACGTAAGGCTAAATCGTTGACTGGATGCCAAACTAAACCCGCATTGAAAACAACACGGTCATCATGCTGTTTGCCAGCCTTACCAAGTTCCTGATCCGGGTTGAATGGTCGTTGTGGTGTGGTATTGCTTGGGTTATAGACCTTATAGCCATGAATGTCATCCATGTCGGTCTTAACGTAGGTGTAGCGAGCACCATAAGAAAGTGTGACCGTATCTACTAAATTTGTTTCAGCCGATGCAAAAAGTGCATGAGTGGTCATAGCACCCTTAAAGAAACCCTGCTTTTCCGTATCGATATGCATGCTCGGCATAGTAGGCATAGCTGGAGTATCACCAACAGTATGTACATGACTTTGAGCATCTAAATCGTCATTATTGAACTCATACCCTGCAACGATGAAAGTAGAGTCAGAAACAGACCAATTCGTTTGCAAGGAAAAACCATATTGGTCAAGTGAATTATCTGCATAGTTATCAACAACAACGGGGCTATTTATCACTTCAACATGGTTGTTCATTGTCTTATCGTTCTTCTGATAAAAAACATCAAAACGAACTTTTTTCAATGATTCCGTTAGATCATGCAACTCACCAAACACACCCAATTTTGTGCGCTTCCATTCCGGCACATCTACATAGAACGGCTCATATCCCGGCTCTGCACTGCCTGACATGAAATCCAGGTCAAAGTGATCCAACGTAGCGCCAACGGTCGCCTTTTCATTGATGTCATACGACACAAAGAGATTTGCCCCTGTCGAATTGAACTTCGTGTGGTTCATATCACCGACAGGCGTTTTCAGATTGTCGCCGTCTTCGTGGGCAACACCGATGCGATACTTCCAGCCCTCAACGCCGCCGTACACCGACGCGTTGACAGACTTGCCGGAGTTGGAGGTGTTCATACCGGCACCAACCTCGCCTTGCACCGGTTTTGTACCGCCTTTCTTCGTGATGATGTTGATCGCACCGCCAATGGCGTCGGAACCGTAAAGCACAGATGCCGGTCCTTTGATGACTTCAATGCGTTCAACCATGGCCGGATCGATCAGAATGGGTGATCCGGACATTGACTTCTGCTCGGAAATCTTCTGACCGTCAATCATGACGAGCGAACGAAAAGCGTCTTCACCGCGGATCTTCGCGCGCTTAATACCCTGACCGCCGTCGTTATTGATGCGAACACCGGTCATGGACTCGATCAGCGCACCAATCGACTGAGCGCCGCTCTTAGCAATATCGTCTGCTGTGATCACGGAAACGCTCATCGGCGTTTCCATCAAGTCCTGCTCAAAACGGCCAGCGGTAACCGTTGTGGTTTCAAGCGTCTGATATTCATCGGCAATCGCCGCACCGGAAAAAGTAATTGCAGCAACAACAGCGGCAGAAAGAAGGTTGTGGGTATAAGTTTTCATGGATAAGTCCACTAAGTTCTTCTTGGTCCTAAAAAGAAACTGGAGGGATTCGCTGTGGGAAATAGTGCTTTTTATTGTTTTGGATAAAACTTCAGCGAACGCCAAGTTCGCGAAGTCCGTCCTCGCCGAGGACTCTTTCGATCACATCTTTGGGCGCCTGAGCGACCATCTGAGTAATCATTTCTTTGGGCATTTTTTTGGCCATTTCAATGATCATGTCGCGAGGCATGCCTTCGATCATCTTTAAGATGCCCGGCGGCATCTGCCCATGCGCGTGGTGGCCCGCACTCGCCATCTTCATCATCGAATCGGGAGCCCCCATATCCATCTTTTGTTCGCTCTCGGGTTCGGGCAGCTGATGTGACAAAAAGTCCATCAGGAGCTGAGCGAGTGTGACGTGCCAATACTGACCGGCAACCGTTTGGTAATACCAATCGCCGCGTTTGACGAGAAGCCCGGCCTCACACCACTGTGAGAGCACAACCTTGGCAAGGTCTTCAAGCGGCAGTCCGCCGAACTGTCGGCCGATGGCCTTGAGATTGATGGCGCCCGACTCCATTTCGGAGGAAATCGTGCGCAGCAGGTGCCAGTTGTGTGTCGGCGCCATCGCAAAGGCGACGGGCTTTCTGCCTTCGCCGAGCAGCCGGTAATAGTCGGCGAGCTTACGTTCCATCATGTAGGAATAGCCCGCCAGACGTCCGCCCGCTCCGCAGCCAAAGGCCAGGCAGTCGCAGGCGCTCTTGCCCCAGGCGTTGTAGATATTGCGTTCGCGAATCGTCCGGCCCCAATGGTTGTTGGAGAGCCGGCGCCAGTTCTGGCTTGTGAAATACTCAACGCTCTTAGCGAAGAAATCCGCCTTTTCGTCAGAGGTCGCCGCACGCGGAAGCTTCCCGTTGGCGATGTAGCGGGCAAGCGGCGACTTCTCAAAAACGTTGAGCTGATAGCAGTCCACCCCGTCGAGATGCAGTGAAGCGGCGGTCTTCAGGTCGTCTTCCCAGACCTCCATCGTCTGCCCGGGGAAGCCGTAGATCATGTCGCAGACCACGGACGCATTGTTGTAGGAACAGAGCTTGTCGAGACGGCGGATGATCGTGTCGCGATCATCAACGCGCATCACCGACTGCCGAATTTGCGTGTTGAAGGTCTGCACGCCCAGTGAAAAACGGTTGACGCCGGACTCGATAGCCGCATCCATCTTGGCGTCACTGAAATTGTGAATTCGCCCTTCGAGCGTAATTTCGCAGTCGTTTGCGAGCGGCAGATATTTCTTCACCGCTCCCATCACCAGACGGATATCGTCTGGTGAAAAAGCCGTCGGCGTGCCGCCGCCGAAATAAAGCGCATTGATGGGCGCCGCATTCTGTGCTGCACGGTCGCTCCAAAGCTCAAGCTCCTTCACGAGCTGCTTGGCATATTCTGTCGTTGCCTCTTCCTTCCAGGGATTCTGATAGAACATGCAGTAAAGGCACCGCGTCTCGCAAAACGGCACATGAATATAGGCGAGGGACCGCCCCGAGAGAGGTGTGTCGTAATGGCTGTCAATGGCTTTTTCAGCCTCTTCTCCAATCAGCGGCCGACCGCCGGGCCCCGAATGCACAGCCGCTTTGGCAATAAAGGCCTTGTGCAGCGGATCAGACGCATCAGCAAAATAGGCTTCAACGCCTTTAGTTTGGAGCGCTTCATTCATCGCGCGAGCACCCGACTCAAAGGTTGGCGCTGCGGGCTTAGGTGCGGGGCTTTCAGACAAAATGCGGCCTCTTATGGAGAACTGTCCGTATGTATAACACGAACAATAATGAGAAGGATTCGCATTATATAGGAATATTCCTTAAATACTATCCTTTAGCAAGTTTTCATCGTCATACGTCATAACGATCATTTTATATTGATATTCCTAGTTTTTTAGAAAAATAAATATCTCTTTAGGGATAACGAAGCCTCCCATCCTGAAAGCCCTAAGATGGTGCTTGTCATGGCGACTCTTCAGCCGAACGACTTGAGCCTGACAGCTGCGAAGCGCACCTATGCAAGCCAAAAAGAGACCCAGACCGTTCAAGCAAAATCAAACGATCCGGGTCCGGCTCTGAAGGAATAATGAATCAAGAGAGCGCCGCAGCCCGTTCTGCGCTCTCCCACACATCGGCAGGAATGATTTGAGCTGCGGCTTCGAAGCGGCGTCCGCCCAGCAGTCGGTGCGGCAGCTCAAGCAGTTCTGCGGCATCAATTCTGAGCGCCATACGAGCCGCAAGCGCCTGATGCCAGTAAAGTCCTGCATCGGTAAGACGAATCCAAGTACCAAGAGCACCTGTACGGCGAAGGAGCCCGGCAGCAGTCCAGTCATCAAAGAGCGGCTCGAGCGACTCTGTGATGCGCAGACCGCTCGCATGTTCAATGCGTTCGAGCGAAAAACGCCCAAGGAGCGCCCCCTGAGCCAAGAGCGCCGCTGCGCGCCAGCCTGATTTAGGCTCCGAGACGGATGATACGGGGCGCCGCCCCATCCAAACTGCCGAGAGCCATTTACCCAATTCGGGCTCAATCAAAAGCTCACGGCCAAAGAGTCTTCCGTGTGCGCCGCATCCGAAGGCAAATTTGTCCGCATCACCGGCAGCGAGCACATCAAAGGTTGTTCGATCGCGCTCAGAGCGGCTCCAAGCCAGCGCTGTCCGCCGCTCCCAGCCGTTGTCGGCGAGCACTTCAAAAGCACGTTCATGCATTCGAGCCATTAGGACCGGATCAGCCGCTCGAAACGTTTTGGCCGCCTCACCCAAAGAGTCTGGTTCTCCGGCAGCGCGGATAATGAGGCCGTCAAGCGGCAGCTGGCATGCCCGCTCAAGATCTGCGGTCCATACTTCAAGCGACTGCCCCGGCAGGCCGAAATTCAGTTCGACGGCAACCGCACTTTCGTTATATTCAGTCAGACGCTTGAGGAGCTTTTCGGCAGCCTCACCGGCATCGAGCCGGCCAGCGGCCTGACGCACTTCCGTCGAAAAACTTCTTACCGGAAGGACAAACCGAGTGACGCCGCCCGCAAGCGCAGCCTCAATCTTCTCCTCCGAAAATCCGTGCACACGTGCCTGAAGCTCGATGCTGCAGTCGTTGGAAAGCGGCAGATATTGACGGGCTTTGGCCAGCACATGGAGGATGTCGACAGGTTCCAAAGCGCTCGGCGTTCCGCCGCCAAAGCGCAGCGCCTGAATCGGCGCTCCCGCCTGGGCATGCGTATCCGCCCACGCAGCCATTTCACGAACCAGTGCGTCGGCCCAGCGACGGCTTTCGAGCTCCTTATAAGCATGCTGCCAGCAGCCGCAGCCGTCGCATTTGGACTCGCAAAACGGCGCATGAACCTCAGCGACGGCCGCCCCTGTGCGCGTGCGGTCTAAAAGATCTTCGACGATTTCACGGCAGGCTTCGCCGGAGAATTCTTCAGCCGCCGCCGGGAGCGCAGGCGCAGTGTCAAGCGCGAATGCAGACGCTCTCGGATCCGCCGACGGCACAGCACGCCAATCGAAGGCGCCCGCAGCATGCGTACGGCCAACCGGCTGCGCCAACGGATGCACTGTGCCTTCGCTCATGACGGTCTCCTCAAAACATTTAAATGTTAATGAGAATTATTCTCTATTCGTCGCTAATGCGCAAACAATTCCGTTCGATCTGAAGAAAACACACCAAAAATACCTGTTGCTGCGCAATGCGCCTGCGGAAATCTCCCAAGCGCAAGAAACACAAAACCGGCCTATTCGTGAGAACGGCCGGCCTTGCTCTGCCTTGATGTCGTCAGCCCTGCTTAGACCTTATCCGACGGTGCCTTGGGTTGCTCTTTCGTTGGTTCCTTGGCTGCGTCCGGCGTTTCGGGGGAGGTTTCGTTTTTACTCTGCTGCGGGGCACGATCACTCGGCCAGAGCTTTGTTGTATCGAAGTGAGCGTCAGGCGACGGCTCGACCTTCTTTCCCGTTGCCGAAGTGAGCGCTTCGCTCAAACGGGCAATTTCACACTGCTGGGCTTCAACAACACGCACAAGCTCAAGAATAGAGGTGGCATACGGGTCGCGCATGCCGGGTTCGAGACCGTATGCATGGAAAGCGGCCGCTGCCGCATGAACGCCGCGCTCGCGCTCCGGCTGGCTGCAAGGCTCTGGGGCTTTCGCCGTCGTCTTTTTAGAAACCGCGATGCGTCCCGGGACACCTACCACCGTTGCGCCGGCTGGAACCGGCTTCACAACGACGGCATTGGAACCGATCTGGGCGCCGGCTCCCACCGTGAACGAGCCGAGCACCTTGGCGCCGGCACCGACCACCACACCGTTTTCCAGCGTCGGATGACGCTTGGCGCCGGCCGTCAGGTTCGTTCCGCCCAAGGTCACGCCCTGATAAATCGTGCAGTCATCCCCCACTTCCGCGGTTTCCCCGATCACGACGCCCATCGCATGGTCAAAGAAAACCCGGCGGCCAATCTTGGCTTTAGGATGGATTTCAATCCCGGTGAGAAAGCGGCCCACCTGAGAGACCCAGCGGGCAAATGCCGTCCAGCCCTGAATCGCGCACCAATGCGCAAAACGATGAATCATCACCGCATGAAATCCCGGATAAGCAAAGATGATTTCCGCTGCACCGTGAGCGGCCGGATCCTTTTCTCGAATGGTGGCGATGAGTTCGCGAGCTTCTTTAAACATGGGGATTTGAAACCAAGTGAATAGCTAAAGAGTCCTGATGGGACAGCGGATATCGAAGACTTACCGTTCTTCGGGCGGCATCGGCGAATTTTTGGGGTCGTTCTGCGTCTGCTCGCGCATCGCCGCCTTGCCTCGCGTCTTGGTGCCGATGCGGTCCCGCTTCGGACAAATCACGGCTGCACAGACGCCGCGCAGCAGATCCAGTTCGTTTTTAGTGAGCCCGGCGCGGCCGAACAGCCGGCGAGAGACTTCCATAAAGTGACGCGGTTTCTTGGGATCATGCGCTCCGCAGGCAGCCATCGCCCTCTCCCAATGCTCAAAGAAGCCTTCTACCGCCTCGAGCGGTGCAGGTTCTTCATGCGCAAAGCGTCCCTGCCAATCGTAAAGCGCACCGGCATCTCCGCGAGCGTCGAGGAGCGCGAGCTGCATCTCATAAGCAGCAATCTGCACCGCTTGAGAGAGATTGAGACTTGGACTGGCCGGATCTGCCGGAATCGCCGCGCACCCCTGACAAAGGCAGACTTCCTCGTTGGTAAGACCGCTTCTTTCCGTGCCGAAAACGAAAGCAATGCTGCCTTCGAGCGCCGAGAGACGAGAAGCCGTTTCAGACGCCGCCTGACGCATCGGCGTGAGCGGCGCGCCGAATTCACGGTCGTAGCCCGTCATCGCCCAAGCATACGTAACGCCTTCGAGGGCTTGAGCTAAAGTCGCATAAGACTTTGAAGTTTCGAGCACATCCGCCGAACTCGTTGCATAAGCTAGCGCTTCTTCATGCGTCCGATAGTCAGCCTCACGAGGCGCTACAACGCGCAGATCGCGGAATCCCATCGTCTTGATGGCTCGCGCAGCTGAGCCGATATTGCCCGGATGAGCAGGTTCGCAGAGGATGAAACACACGCGGCGGGCGAGTTCGGGAACGGACTGCATTGAAAGACGAAAAAGCGAATGAGTAGAAACACTAAAGACTGCCATTCTACTCGGCGCATCGCCCTCAGCGTCAGCCGCACATCAAGAAGATTGCCGACTGCGTATCAAGCCTTGACCAGAAGTACTGTCGCGAGCGCCATCATGCCTTCTTCTCGGCCGACCGCATCCATCTTTTCGTTTGTCTTAGCTTTAATGCTGACTTGATCTGGTGCAACGCCGAGGAGCTTGGCCACATTGGCACGAATCTGCTCCTTCAGCGCGCCCAGCTTTGGCCGCTCGCAGATCACCGTCGCGTCGAGATTCACCACCTGCCATCCGTCAGCCTGAGCGAGATCCATGACGGCCGCGAGCAGTTTCCCGCTGTCCGCACCTTTCCATTTCGGATCTGAAGGCGGGAAGTGCGTGCCGATGTCGCCCAGCGAAGCAGCCCCCAGCACAGCGTCGGTCACAGCATGGAGCAGCACATCGGCGTCGGAATGACCGTCAAGGCCCTTTTCAAACGGAATAGTGACGCCGCCCAAAATGAGCGGACGGCCAGCAACGAGACGGTGAGAGTCGTAGCCCTGACCCACACGAATTTCAGGAATCGGCATACGGCCTCCTTGCCCTTCAAGCAAACATTCTGCGAGCCGCTCATCCCCCGGCTCCGTCACTTTGATGTTCGTCGCGCGGCAGGAAACTACTTTAATCGTCTTCCCAGCGCGTTCCATTGCACTCGCTTCGTCCGTGATGCCGTCAAGTCCGGCATTGAGCGCCCCGATAAGCTCTCCCGCTCTGAAGAGCTGCGGCGTGGCGGCTCGCCAGAGACCGGAGCGCGGAACCGTTTCGATGATGCGCCGACGGGCGTCGGCACGCTTCACCGTATCGGCCATCGGCACGGCAAGAATGCCGCCCGCTGCAGAACTGTCGGCCGTCACCTCATCAATCAAATGACTTACTTCACTCGGTCGAACACAGGGACGCGCCGCATCATGAACCAGCACCCAGCTTTCGGGCGGCAGACAGGCTGCGCGAAGTCCGCCCAAAACGGAATCGGCGCGCTCTGCGCCGCCCGCACGCAGGATCTTTACGCGGTCATCCCATTTTGCGAATGATTCGGCAGCGTGGTCGATGTAGGAATCCTCAGGACTCACCACCACAAAAACGCGTTCAACTCGAGACGCTGCCAGAAGCGCTTCCACGGTTCGCACCAGCATGGGAACGCCGGCTATCGGCATGTACTGCTTGGGGCAGTCCGCCCCCATGCGGCGTCCGACACCTGCAGCAGGGATGAGGGCGAAGATTCGAGCGGAATCGACTAATGGTGCATCGGTCATGGAAGCATTCTCGCAGTCAATGAGATGCTTCGAATTCTACCGAGCAGAATCTCTAACCCAAACCTCGCGCGGCAATGACGGGTTAAGTCGAGGTTTGCCGGGCAAAAGCGTTTTAGCCGCAACAGGCTTTTTTGGATTACCCCCTTTAGGGCATACCTCCCCAAATGCCTCTGTTTTGAATACCAAGAATCTAAATATTTATTTAAATATCAAAGAAATAAAGACTAACCTCACACTATCGAACCCCATCATCCGTCTGCATGAAGTTTGCACAAATCAAGGGTTAACACCTAATTTTCGTGTTATTTCTCTGCTTTTTCTTCGCGCAGAATGCGGTTCCACATGTTGCGGAATATTGCATTCCGATTGATTTTCTTCATTTAATAAAGTTCTTCAGGAGACGTTCGTGAATCACACGTCCTTCAAGATCGCTGCGGCAGCCCTGGCCGTAGCTTCTGCCCTCAGCTCGACGGCTTATGCCGGCGGTTTCCAGCTCACCGAACAGTCCGCGCTCGCCCTCGGCCGCGCATATGCCGGCGTCGGCGTTGATGGTACGGACGTTTCCGGTATGTACTACAACGCAGCAACGATGACGCTGCATCCGGGCACGCAGGTTCAGTTCGGCGGCGTTGGCGTCGGCATGAATCTGGAATATGTCGATCATCAGAATCCCGGTGAAAAAAATAACGGCCGCGATAAGGAAGAGTTTGTTCCGCACGGCTTTATTTCGCACCAGATCAATGATTCAACCTGGGTTGGTCTTGCCATCACGGTGCCTTACGGTCTTGCAACAGATTACGGCGAAGATTGGAACCGTAAGGATCACGGCTACAAAGCTGAAATGACCGTGATCAACTTCAATCCGAACGTTGCCTGGAAAGCCACCGATACGCTCAGTATCGGTGCGGGCCTTGCGCTGCAGTACGTTGATGCGAAGTTTGGTGTTGGTTATAAAAATCAACAGATGAATATGAGTAGCACCTATGAAGCTACCGACTTCACTTGGGGCTTCAATGTCGGCCTGATGTGGCAGCCGGTGGACAGTCTTCGTTTGGGTCTCTCTTATCGTTCTGAAACGAAACATTCCACCAATGGTGATGTAACTATCAACGGTTCTACTGGTGGACTGCTGGACGGCACTTATGACGCCTCGGTTACCGTGTCTGGTCCGGCTTGGGCTATGGCCACGGCTGCGTGGGATGTCAATGATTATTTGAGCCTTTACGCGACTTTCCGCTGGGCTGACTGGTCGAGTTTCGACAGCCTGCAGACAAACAGCTCTGCACTCAGCACTAAAGTTAACGCTGCGATACAACATGTCGGAGGTCTCGATTCTGATCAGGGCAAACTCCTCTACGGCATGTATTCCAAAATGACGAACATCGAAAACGGTTGGAAAGATACCTACCTCATGTCCGTCGGCTATGACCTCCGCGTGAACAGCTTCTGGACGCTGCGCGGCGGTATCGCTTATGAAACGTCTCCGATCGACGACAAGACCAAGCGTACGGCCATCATTCCTGACGCGGATCGCTGGTGGTTTGCCATTGGCTCGTCTTTCCATTGGACCAAGGACTTCCAGACCGATATCGGCTTCGCTCATCTGCATGGTGTTCACGAGCGCTCACTCTACGACAGCCAAACCAAAGAAGAAATTGGCCGCTATCGTCACCTCGACGCCTACCTCCTCGGCGTTCAGATGCAGTACCGCTTCTAATCAGCTCAAGCTGATTTGAGGTCAAGCCCGCCCTGGTGAATTGCCGGGACGGGCTTTTTGCTGTTCGCTTTATGCCGCCGGCATTCCATCATCGTCCTACACTCAACTCCAGATTCGGACGATCGTCAGAAAGTGACGACTGTCTGCCCTAAGCACCCTGCTTGGAGACAACGATGGCCAGTTATGACGCCTTTGAGCCGCTCTTCACCAACCAATTCATTGGCGGCGAGTGGACGGCTTCCTCATCTCCCAGCCGCATTGCGGTTGAGAATCCCGCGACACTAGAGAAATTCGCAGAAATTCCTGACGGTACGGTCGAAGACATTGATCGTGCAGTTGATGCTGCTTACGAATCACTGCCAGCCTGGCGGGTAACACCGCTCAAAAAGCGCCGGGCACTGATGCAGCGGTTTCTCGAACACTTCAAAGCCATGCGTCAGGCGATTATCGATCTGGAAGCTGCAGAACTGGGCGCTCCGATTGCTTTTGGCGCCAATGCGCATTGTGACTATCAGTTCGTCCGCATTCAGTCCTACATTGACGAAGTTGAAAAAGTCGTCTTTGAGGAGCCCTTTGAACATTCAACCGTCATTCGCGAGCCCGTCGGCGTGGTCGGCTGCATCACGCCTTGGAACTACCCGATTGGGCAGATCGTCCAGAAAGTTATCCCGGCGCTCCTCACCGGCAATACTGTCGTGCTGAAGCCCAGCCAGTCGACGCCGCTGACGGCCTGCCTCATGATGGAGGCCTTCCGCCTCGCCGACTTTCCGAAGGGTGTTGTGAATCTCGTATCGGGACGAGGCAGCCGCGCGGGTGCTGAGCTTGCCCTCAACCCCAAAGTGGCGATGATTTCCTTCACGGGATCAACCGCAGTCGGCGTATCTCTTTCGCAGCAGGCGCTGAAGACTGTCAAGCGCATCAGTCTTGAGCTGGGCGGCAAATCGCCTTGTGTGTGGCTGCCTGACCTGCCCGACTATCGTGCCGCCGTCAAGCCGCTCTTTAATTCAATCTTTTTGAATTCCGGCCAAACCTGCACGGCGCTTTCTCGGCTCATCGTGCCGAAGGCTCGCCTCGCTGAAGTTGAAAAACTGCTTCTGGATCACCTGAAGGACTATCCGGTCGGTGATCCGTTTGATCCCAAGGTACTGATTGGCCCAATGGCCTCTCGTCAGCAGTTTGAGACCGTGAAGTCCTATATCGAGCTGGGGGTGAAAGAAGGCGCACGTCTGCTTGCCGGAAGCATCCCGGAAGAACCAGGTGCTCATGAAAAAGGCTGGTTCATCCAGCCCACGATTTTCACGGACGTTAAAAATGACATGCGGATAGCCCGTGAGGAAATTTTTGGCCCCGTACTCTGTGTGATTGCTTATGACACGGTCGACGAAGCGGTAGCCATTGCCAACGATACGCCTTACGGCCTCAACGCCATGGTTGTGGGTCCCAAGGCGGAAGCTCAAGCCGTTGCCCGCCGAATTAACGCCGGCAACGTTTATATCAATGACGCGCCGCGCGACGTAACAGCTCCTTTCGGCGGCTACGGTGCCTCAGGCATCGGCCGCGAAGGCGGACGCTACGGGCTGATGGAATTCACGCAGCTTAAGGCAGTCTTTGACCATTCAACTTATTAAAAAAACTGCACAGCATTTCGGCAAAAACGGCGCGGCATCGCAATGGATGAACCGCGCCGTTCGTTTTACAAAGAATCTTAAATACCGACTCACTTTGACCGTTTCTCGAAAGCACTTGTCTGTTCCGAGGATTCCTAGTGCTTAGGGCCTAATTCAAAATAATCATGTGGTTGATGAGTGCATCCCGAATGGATCCCCTCAACCGCAGGACCCTATCCACAAAAAAAAGGAACAAGGAGACTTTCAAATGCAAAGACGAGAACTCGTCCGTTCCGGTCTCTTCGGCGTCGCCGCTGCAGCTGCAGGTGCCGCTCACGCCGCACAGGACGCAGCACCGGCCAAAAAACGTCTCTCAGAGAACTGGGATGTCGTTGTTGTAGGAGCCGGCTTCGCCGGCATGTGCGCCGCGCTTGAAGCAGCCGAACGAGGCGCAAAAACGGTCCTTCTGGAAAAGATGAATCGTCCCGACGGCGCCACCGTTTATTCATCGGGCTGGATTGCTGCCGTTGGGAGCCGCTTTCAGAAAAACCACCCGGAAGACTCTCCGAAAGCCTTCTTTGAAGACATGATGCGGCTCTCGCATCAGCGCTCTGATCCGGAACTCATCAAGGTCTACGCTGAAGAGTCCGGCGCAGGCATCGATTGGCTTGCCGATCACGGCACCCCTTTTTACCTTTGGGAAGGTCTTCCTGCACCGGAACTTTCACGCTGTCTGATCAGCCCGGGAGAAGGCATTACGGGCGGCAGCAAACTGATCCGGTGCCTGATGGCGGCGCTTGAAAAGAAGGGGGTTGCCATTCACTACAACACCAAAGCTGTCTCACTCGTCAAGGACGAGTGCTTCAATGTCGAAGGTGTGTCCTGCATTACGCCAGAAGGCCGTAAAGACTATCTGGCCCGCGGCGGCGTCATCCTCACCACGGGCGGATACGGCGCAAACGAAGCGATGGTTGACAAGTACATTGGTCCCTGGGCATCGCGCCTCATCGTACGCGGCTCGCCCTGGATTACGGGCGAGAACATTCTGATGGCCGAAGAGGTTCAAGCGTTGCTCGTCAACATGGATCAGTTCTATGCGGGCCCCATCACGCCGACGGGTCACTGCAATCCGTCTCCGCTCATGCATGCTGGCTACGGCATCCAAGTGAACACGAAAGGCAAACGATTTGTTCCCGAAACCTGGCTGCAGGTTCCGAAAGCAAAAGCCATCGCCGAGCGCACCGAGGACAACCGCAGCTTCATGCTGATTGGTGCTGATGCCGACAAGAACGCACAGATTCTCACAAATACGATCAAACGCTTCGCACGACTCGGTTTTGAAGTGATTAAAGCCGACACGATTGAGGAAGCTGCCAAAAAGGCCGGCGTGCCGGAAAAGAATCTCGTTGAGACCGTGCGTGAATTCAATGCCGCAGTGAAAGCGGGCAAAGCAAAGGAACTGGATCCGCCCTACGACTACGACGAACCGCATGCGCTTGAAACGGGGCCTTTCTACATGATCCCGGCTGCTGGCGGCATGGCCAGCACATTTGGCGGACCCAAGATCAACAAGGACGCACAGGTTGTGAATTTTGAGCGTCGTCCGATCCCGGGTCTTTATGCTGCTGGCGCAGCTGCTGGCGGCGTCTGGGTCTATGACGATATCGGCGGCAACCAATTGGGCGGCGGCATGGTTTTCGGCCGCGTTGCTGCCCGTCATGCAGCCGGCCGCGCCGCTTCCCGCAAGAACGCCTGATCCTTTGAGGTATACGCCATGCAGTTCAATCGTTTTACTGCCGCCGTCCTCACCGCCGGCGCACTTGTCCTTCTTTCCATCAACACGGCGAGCGCTGCCGATGGACAGTTTCTCGCTGACCGTCACGTTGCGCGCGGCGTCGCATGTGCATCCTGTCACGGCAAGGAAACACCCAAAGCGGGTGCAAAAGTTTCAACCGCGCAGTGCAATACCTGTCATCTGTCGCTCGATGCCGTTGCTAAACAAACTTCTAAACTCGATCCCAATCCGCACTACAACCATCTGGTTGGCCTTGATTGTGCCGAATGCCACCGCGGTCACCAGCAAAGCGTAAACATGTGTGCTCAGTGCCACAATATTGAGTACAAGGTTCCATAACCGCCCATTTCTGACAGCAAACGTCTTCTAATGACACAAAGAGCGGTTTGCCGTCAGAAGGCGTCCAACGTTCTTCATCTTGCCGACGGAGGAGCTTAGAACTCCGTCGGTTTTCTCATATAAAAACAAGCACCTTTAGGCAGAGAGATATGAACGCTTTCATTGAAGCTACGAAGTGGCCGATGGGGTTTGAACCAGACGACACGACGTCACTTCTTCAGAGCACGATCGTCAATGAACGAACCTCCGTCGGAACATCTGTAGGCCAACATGTACATCAAACCGGCCAGTTCGTGGTTGCGCTTTCCGGTCTGGTCGGCCTTGCCTTAGGCAGGAACCGCATTGCCTTTCCGCCGTCCTCCGCAGCTTGGGTGCCGCCCGGCTGCAGACATGAAGGGTTCCTTGGGGAAGGCGCTGTCTCGCTCTATTGCCACATCAATCCGGAATGGGCTGCGATGCTTCCGACTGAGCCCTACCGTCTGCTGCTCTCACCGATGGTGATAGAGATGCTCAAGCATTTTTCGACGCTGCCGAGGCGCTTCCCGATGCACAGTCACGAAGCACGCCTCGCCGGCGTCCTTTTTGAGGAACTCGCTGCCGCGCCGAAACTCCCCATCAGTTTTGTGCTGTTTCCCGACCATCCTGCACTTAAGCGCATTGCGGAATCTATTATTCAATCCCCCCAGCTTGACAGGCCTGTCGCCTCCTGGGCTCAGGAAACCGCTATGAGCGAACGTACGCTCGCAAGGCTTGTCCTCAAAGAAACAGGACTTTCCTTTGGCGCATGGCGGCTGAAGATCGCTATGCTCACCGCCACTCAAAAACTCCTGGCCGGGGAACGCGCTGAAGAAGTTGCCGCATATCTCGGCTACGCCGCTCCGTCGGCTTTTTCAAGTGCGTTTCGGCGCGTTTTCGGCACTTCACCGAGTACTTTCAGGAATGCGGAACTGTCTTTGAGGAAAAATTCACCGCCCAAACACCCAATAACGCTTGATTGATGAGGTCGCTCTGCACTCCTTCGGACTTCGCGGCTCCAGTTTGCTTAAACGATTGAACGCTCGTTTAAATCCGCACATCTCCCCATAACAAACGGCGCGGAAATTTCAATTTATCCGCGCCGTTTGTGCTGCTGAAATGCTTAAGAGCACTCACGTTCTTGGATCACAGGCATGCGGAATCTTCCATGAGAGGAAGAGCCCCGCTGCCGCACCGCCGATCGCCGGCGAAATCCATCCCAAATCAATGTTGGACCACGGGAGATCTGCGCAGAGATTCGACAAAAAGGGCACATTGAGACCGAAAGCTTCCAGCCCGGCAGCCACGGAAACGACACCCGTAAAGAGCATCGAAAGCGGATAAACCCAGCGGTGCAGGTGAAGATTTTTCCAGGCTAGATTGATGAGACCCAACGCGATCAGCACGATGGCGAGCGGATAGATAGCCACCAGCACCGGGATCGAAAACTTCAGAATGAGCGTGAGACCGGCATTGCTGATCACCATGCTGACGACCGCAAATACCACGGCCCAGCCGCGGTATCCGAGCTTGGGAAAGAGTCCGGAGAAATAGTCCGAGCAGCAGGCAATCAACCCCACGCAGGTATTGAAGCATGCAATGAAGAAGACGAGCCCAAGGAGCACCTGTCCCGCCGTGCCAAAAAGTTTGTCAGCGACAGCCGTGAGCGTTTGAGCACCGTTTTCCATCCCGGTGAATGCGCCGCCCGCTTCTGCGCCGATCTGCGTGAGCGCACCGTAGACCACAAAGAAAACGGCCGCGGCAATGCAGCCGGCAAAAACCGTTTCCTTCACGACGGCGCCTTCGCTCTTAATGCCCATCGCACGAATGTTCATCGCAATGATGAGACCGAAATTCAGAGCCGCGAGCGTATCCATCGTCTGATAGCCGTCGATGAAGCCGTGCGCAAGCGCTGCGCCCGCATAAGCAGCTGCGGGCGCACCGGCTTCACCAATGGGATTGACAAAGGCGCCGAGCCAGAGCACGCAGATGAGCGTAATGAGCGTGGGACAGAGAAATTTGCCCAGACGGCTCGTCAGTTTTTCAGGGTTCAGGGCTACCAAAAAAGCCGCCAGAAAGAAAAGGACTGAATAGGCAAGCTGAGAAAAGCCCAGCGCCGTCCAGCCTAAGAGCGGGGCTTCGAGCAGCCCGTTCTCGGCGAGAAGCGGCCGCACCACCATCTCGAACGAGGTGCTCGCCGTACGCGGAATCGCCAGGCAAGGGCCGATCGAGAGATAGATGAGGAACATGAAGATGAAGGCAAAGACCGGATGCACTCGGGCGCCGAGGTTCTTTAAGCCCCCGGATTCCGCTACGGCCATCACACCGAGAATCGGGAAGCCGACAGCGGTAATGAGAAAGCCGATGAAGGCCGAGAGCGACTCTGTTCCGGCCTGCACGCCGAGCCAGGGCGGAAAAATAAGGTTGCCTGCGCCAAAAAACATCGCAAAAAGCGTGAGGCCCACCAAACTTCGCTGCCTGAGCGTTAATGCCTGCATTTCTGAAATTCCTCCTCCTCAGGAAAAGGCTCTAAGGCTAGCACACGCCATTCCTCGCAACGCTCTCGTTTCTAGGGATTCTCTGTTCAACATTCCATTGACCACCGCCTTGTGCATAATGGAGTTCTCTCTATTTTCCGCTTCAGCAGTCTTTCCGGGCGCTTTGCCGCACCCCGTATTCATCATGACTTCTCTCGGCCCGATCTTTGCCGACGACCTTGCCCGCGTAAAGCCGGGTGATCGGCTTCGCCTTACGATTTCCGCTCAAACCAGCGATGCTGCCGCCTTGGCTCAGGCTGCGCTTGAAGCACGCGCTCGAGGCGAACGAGTTCTGGTGGTCTGCGCCGACCCGGCCGACGTGCCGCGTCTCGCACAGGAGATGCCGTGGTTTGAGCCGAAGCTGGATGTTCGGCCGCTGCCGGATTGGGAAACGCTCCCCTACGACGTGCTTTCGCCGCAGGAAGAATTAGTCTCTGAACGCCTTGAAGCCCTTTATCGGCTGACCGCGCCGACGGGCGGCGCAGACGTGCTGCTCACCTCTGCCGTAACGGCCTCTCAGCGGCTTTCACCTGTTTCTTATATCGGCGCCAATACGTTTTTCTTTCATCAGGGCGAACAAATCTCCTTGACGACGCTGCAAAAGCGCCTTGCCGCCGCGGGCTACGCCAATGTGAAGCAAGTGCTCGCCGCCGGTGAATTTGCCGTTCGCGGCAGCATCGTCGACGTCTTCCCCATGGGGTCTGAACGTCCCTTCCGGCTGGATTTCTTTGATGACGAAATCGAATCCATCCGTTGGTTCGATGTGGATACGCAGCGCTCGATGGAGTCTGCCGAGGAAATCCGACTCCTTCCCGGCCACGAATTCCCGGTTGACCCGGAGGCGCTCCTCGCCTTCCGTCAGCGCTGGCGCAGAGAGTTTGCAGGCGACCCAAAAAAGAGCATCGTTTACTGCGACATTGAAAAGGAAATTCTCCCGCCGGGGATCGAATACTATCTCCCGCTCTTTTTTGACGAAACGGCTGCGCTCACGGACTATCTTCCTCCTAATGCACGGGTATTTCTCTTGGGCGACATTGAAGCTGCGCTGCAGGCATTCGGGCGCGACATGGCCTCGCGCTACAAAGTGCTCGCGGCCGATCCGCAGCGTCCGGCACTTGCGCCCGAGCGCATTTGGCTCAAACCCGAAGAATTCTTCAAGTCGCTCGCGAACTTTGCGCGCTTCACGGTCGAGAAAAAAGAGAACGCCGAGGATCTGAAACGCTTGAGCGGCATTGAGGTTGACCGCAAGAGCCAGAATCCAGTCGGGAAACTCTTGGAGCGTACGTGCGAATCGGCAATGAAGGGAGTGCGCACATTGATCGCAGCGCCCTCCGCCGGCCGTATGGAAACCATGTCTCAGCTCCTGCGCACGGGCGGCCTGAGCGTAGAAGAATTCCCCGATTGGCAGACCTTCCTCGAAGCTGATTCATCACTTAGCATCGCCGCCGCACCGCTCTTTTCCGGCGCCGTTTTCCATCATCCGGAAATCGTTATTCTCTCCGAAGCGGAGCTTTATGCCGCCAGTCCCCGCCGCCATCGTCTGCGCCGCGTGAAGCACGCGACGACCTTGGAGATGATGGTACGCGACGTCGCCGAACTCAAACCCGGCGACGCTGTCGTCCATGCCGACCACGGCATCGGGCGCTATCAGGGCCTCGTGCATATGGAGACGCCGGACGGCGACGCGGAATTTTTAGAGATCACCTATAAGAACGACGCCAAGCTTTTCGTGCCCATTACCAATCTGCAGCTCATCTCGCGCTATGCAGGCGCCGATCCGGAGCATGCGCCGCTCCATCAATTGGGGCGCGGCGATTGGGAAAAGGCCAAGCGCAAGGCCGCGCAGGAAGTTCGTGATACGGCGGCCGAGCTCTTAAATCTGTATGCCATTCGCCGCACGCGCGAAGGCATCCGCTTCAAGATCGATCCGGCAGACTATCAAGCCTTTCGCGAAGGCTTCGCTTTTGATGAAACCCCCGATCAGTCCACGGCCATCAATGCGGTGGTCGACGACATGACTTCCGGGAAGTCGATGGACCGGCTGGTCTGCGGTGATGTGGGCTTTGGCAAAACTGAAGTCGCACTTCGCGCCGCCTTTATCGCCGCCATGTCGGGGCGTCAGGTGGCGGTTCTCTGTCCGACCACCCTTTTGGCCGAGCAGCACGCCGCCACGTTCCGCGACCGCTTCCGTGCCTGGCCGGTGACGGTTGCCGAGCTCTCACGCTTTCGCACCGGGAAAGAATCGGCCAAAGTACTCGCGGGCTTAGCCGACGGCACGGTCGACATCGTGATCGGCACGCATAAACTTCTTTCCGACAAAGCACAGTTCAAAAATCTGGGGCTCGTCGTCATTGATGAGGAGCACCGCTTCGGCGTGCGCCAAAAGGAAGTGCTCCGCAAAATCCGCGCTGAAGTCGATGTACTCACGCTGACGGCGACGCCGATTCCCCGCACGCTTTCGATGAGTCTTGAAGGCATCCGCGACTTCTCCGTCATTGCCACCGCTCCCGAACGCCGCCTCGCCGTGAAGACTTTTGTGACGAGCGAACAGGACGGAACGATCCGTGAAGCAGTGCTTCGCGAATTAAAGCGCGGCGGACAGGTCTACTACCTGCATAACGAAGTGAACACCATCGAAAACACCCGTGCCCGGCTCGAAACGCTTGTGCCCGAAGCCCGCATTGCCGTTGCCCACGGGCAAATGCGCGAACGCGAGCTTGAGCACGTGATGCGCGACTTCTACCAGCAGCGCTTTAACGTGCTCTTATGCTCCACGATTATTGAAACCGGCATTGATGTGCCGTCGGCCAATACGATCATCATTGAGCGTGCTGACAAATTCGGTCTCGCGCAGCTCCATCAGCTGCGCGGTCGTGTCGGTCGATCGCACCATCAGGCGTATGCCTATCTGCTCACGCCGCCCGACGGGGCCTTTACGAAGGATGCCCAAAAGCGTCTCGATGCCATTCAAGCCCTTGAAGATTTGGGTTCAGGTTTTTACCTCGCCATGCACGACTTGGAAATCCGCGGCGCCGGCGAAGTGCTCGGCGAACATCAAAGCGGCGAAATCGCCGAAGTGGGCTACGACCTCTATAACCGCATGCTCATGCAGGCCGTGAAGGCCTTAAAGCGCGGCGAAACACCGCAGGCGGGCGATCCGCTGCAGCTCTCGACGGATATCAATCTTCACGCCCCGGCGCTACTCCCCTCGGCCTACGTGCCGGACGTTTCGCAGCGCCTGGCCTTTTACAAAGCCTTTGCTTCGGCAGAAGACCGCGCGGCCCTTGAAAAATCAACCGAAGCGCTCGTCGACTGCTACGGGAAACTTCCTGACGCCGCCCGACGCCTCATTGAAGTGCATAAACTGCGCCTCAAGTGCGAAGCGATCGGCATCCGCCGTATTGATGCCGCTCCCGCGGCGATCATTATTGCCTTTACGCCTAAACCGAACCTCGATCCGCTCGCCCTCGTGAAGCTCCTGCAGTCGCGGCGCGACGCGCAGATGCTTGGGCCTGAGCGCCTCAAACTTAATGTCGCCAACCCTGACCCCGAGAAACGCCTGCAGACGGTCTATGACGTGCTCGCTAAACTGGCCCTGCCGTCGGACCCGCTTCCGCCCGCCCCTGCCGCTCCCGGCACATCGTCGATGAGTCTCAGGAAGCCCAAAGGCGGCAAATCTGCGCCTGCCGTTTCTCGTTCCGCTAAGCCCCCTCGCCGCTGACCTCTCTAAGTGCAAACGCTATGGAAGTCTCTGAACTCGATCAAATTCCTGAGCCCCGCCGCCGGCGCTTCTTTAAAGCTGGGCTTTATCTCTTTAAGGCGCTCGCCCTGCTGGGCGGACTGGTCGCCACGGCCTGCGGCTTCATGCTCCTTTATGCCCTGTGGTCGTCACATTCGGCACTCAGTACCGGCAATATGCTCTTTGTCGGCGCAGTGGGGTTTTTTGGCCTTTACATCGGCTTTTCGACCGTACGGGACCTGAAGACCAAAGAAAAATCCGTTGAAGGCTGGGCCTTTTATGCACTCCTCACGGTCGCAGTCGCTGCCGCTTTTCTCGGCATTCTTCTGCGCAATGTCTCCTATACAGTCTCTTGATTATTTTTAGTTCCGACCATGGCTGTCTGCATAGACGAGCGCGAAGAATACGCCTAAAATGATTCTAAACTGACTGGTCAGTTCAGAATGCATGCTAAGGATTTCGCCACCATGTCGAGCGCAAAAAAGATCGTTCTTCTTGTCGGCGCTGCCGCCGCAGCAGCAGCCCTCTACTACGGCCTCAATTGGTGGGAAGCCCATCGCAGTGTCCCGCCGACCGTGGCCTGGGGAACCGTCGATATGCGTACGGTTGACCTCATGTTCGAAACCTCCGGCCGCATTGCCTCGCTGGCCAAAGAGGAAGGCGAACGCGTGAAAAAGGGCGAACCCTTGGGTGAACTCGATCTGAGGGCATTGAAAATTGAGCGTGAACGCACGGCCGCGCAGCTCGAAGGCCTTGACGCTGACTGGAAGCTTGCGCTTGAAGGCTATCGCACTGAGGAGATTGATGCGGCTCGTGCGCAGGCCGAAGCGGCCGAAAGCAGCGCCAAACTGGCGCAGACCACGCTGGCACGCACGCAAAAGCTTTACCGCGCCCATGTGGCGTCTGACCAGGCGCTCGATGAAGCGCGATCCAATGCCGACAATCTGACCAAGGTATTCGCCGCAGCGCAAGCCGATCTTGCGCGCCTCACTGCGGGCCTGCGCCCTGAAGAAATTCGCGCCAAAAAGGCTGCCCGCGATGCGGGGGAGGCTGCGCTCAAGGCGCTCGACTACCAAATTGATGTGGCAAGCCGCATTGAGTCGCCCGTCGACGGCGTTATCCGCAGCCGCCTGCTTGAACCGGGCGACATGGCGAGTGCGAGCAAGCGCGTCTATGAAATTGCCGTCACTTCGCCCAAGTGGGTGCGGGCTTATGTGACGGAAACGCAGCTCGGCTTCATTAAAGAGGGCGCTCCGGCTCGCATCACCACAGATACGACGCCGGCGTACGAAGCCACGGTGGGCTACATCTCCCCGGAAGCGGAATTCACGCCTAAGACCGTGCAGACACAGGATCTGCGCACACTCCTCGTCTATGAAGTCCGCCTCACGCTTTCGGATCCGGAAAATAAGCTCCGTCTGGGCCAGCCCGTGACGGTGGACTTCGCGCCGCAAGCCGAGCCTCAAAGCGGTTTCCTGGACCTTTCGAGCAAGGCCGCGCCATGACGATGGTTTCAGCCCCAGCGATCCATCTTGAGGGCGTTGTCAAGACTTTCCCCAACCCCCTCGACGCTGCCCGTCCGATCCATGCGGTGGACGGCATCAGCCTCAAAGCAGGGGGCGCCGAAGCCTCCGATCGGCTCATTGCGTTGGTGGGACCGGACGGCGCGGGCAAATCCACTTTCATGCGGCTCCTCTGCGGTCTGGAAGCACCGGACGAAGGCCGTCTCTCGGTCCTCGGCACGACGCCGGACCCCGACAACGAAGACTTCACCACTCGCATTGCCTTCATGCCGCAGACGCTCGGTCTCTATAAAACACTCTCGTGCCGCGAAAACCTGGAGGTCTTTGCGGGCCTGCGGAGATTTGAGGGGGAAGCCGAAGGCGCTGCCGGCCTCGAGCGCCGCATCGCGGAGCTCCTCAGCATGACCGGACTTGCCGGGTTTGAAGAACGTCAGGCCGGAAAGCTTTCGGGCGGCATGAAGCAAAAACTCGCGCTCGCGAGCGCACTCCTGCGGATCCCCGATCTCTTGCTCCTAGACGAACCCACCGTAGGCGTGGATCCCCTCTCACGACGCGAACTCTGGTCGGTGGTGCGCAGGATGCTCGCAGACACCCCCATGACGTGCGTTTTTTCAACAGCGTATTTGGAAGAAGCCGAGGCCGCAGACCGCGTGCTCCTTTTTGAGTCGGGCCGCATCATTGCCGACGAAAATCCGCAGAGCTTCATCTCGCGCGCCAATGGGCGCACCTACCTGCTTCCGCTTGCCAACCGCGCCGAACACGACGCGCAAATGCTCTGCAGACGCTTATCGGAAGAAACCGCCGCCACGCGCTCGGACGCCCTATTTCTAGACATCGTGCCGCGGATGGGAGGTGCTGCAACAACGACGCTCGCGCCGACGCTTCCGGTGAAGGACGCCCGCGTGCCTACGGGGTTCGTGCCGCGCCAACCCTCGCTCGAAGATGCCTATGCGCTCCTTACCTTCCCGCGAGCACCCAAAACCGCGAATCGTCTCGCCAGTCCCCCGTCAGACGTCTCCGACACTTCGGCCGATGACACCGCCGAGCGTCCCGTCGTCATTCGCGCCGACGGCATTGCCCGCAAGTTCGGCAATTTTGTGGCCGTCGCTGACACCTCGTTTGAAGTGAGGCGCGGAGAAATTTTCGGACTCCTCGGCCCCAACGGCGCGGGGAAAACCACCACTTTCCGCATGCTTTGCGGGCTCCTTGTGCCCTCGAAAGGCCAAATTGAAGTGGCGGGCTACGACCTGCGCACCGCCAAGGCGGGAGCACGCGCCCGCATTGGCTATGTTGCACAGAAGTTTTCCCTCTACGGCAAATTGTCTGTCGAGCAGAACCTGCGGTATTTCGGACGCAGCTACGGCTTTTTCGGCCAAGCGCTGCAGGACCGCATTGACGCTTCGCTCGAAGATTTCGGCCTGACGGATCGCCGCGACACCACAGCCGGATCGCTTTCATTCGGCGCCAAACGAGATCTTTCCATGGCCTGCGGACTGATCCATTCCCCCGAAATCCTCTTTTTGGACGAAGCCACATCAGGCGCCGATCTCGCAAGCCGCCGCGCCTTCTGGCGCCGCATCAATGCGCTGGCGGCTGCGGGCACCTCAGTCGTGGTGACGACGCATTTTCTCGAAGAAGCGGAATACTGCGACCGCTTCCTCATTCAGGATGCGGGGAAGGTGCTCGCACTGGGAACGCCGCGAGAAGTGAAGCAGCGCGCAGCCGTTCTCTCCGCCGTCAGCGGACAAAGTCTCGTTGTTGACCGCATGTCGATTGAGGACGCATTCGTCGCCATCGTTGAAGCAGGCCGCCGCAGTCAGGAGACGCCCTCATGAACGCCCTGCGCTTTTCACCCCGCCGCTTCCTGAGTCTCCTTAAAAAGGAAGCCATTGAGATCTTTCGCGATCGCTCCATCCTGTTTATGGGACTCGCGCTCCCGCTTCTCATGCTTTTCATTTACGGCTACGGCGTTTCCATGGATATGGAAGCCGTGCCGGCAGCTGTGGTACTGAAGGAGCGCACCCCGGCTGCGCTCGCATTTACGCGCGACCTCTCAGCCAACAAGCAGTTTGCCGTCCGCACCGTGCAGGGCCGTCCGCAAGCCGAAGCGCTGCTCGAAAAGCGAGACATTGAATTTATTCTCGAAATTCCGAACGGCTTCGAACGCGCCCTGACTTCCGGCCGAGGACAGGTTCAGCTCACGATTTACGGGGTCGACAGCAATTCAGCCGTGATCTTTCGCAACTATGCCGCCGGCATCTTGGCGCAGACCGCTGCCAAGATGATTCAGGAGGGGCGCATCCCTTCGAGCGTGCAGAACGCCGATCTGCCGGCCGTGACCATCGTCCCCAGAACGTGGTTCAACGATGAAGCCAATTCCCGCTGGTATCTCGTGCCGGGCCTGCTGGTCATCGTTTCGGCGGTGTCCGCGAGTCTGATGGGAAGCATCGTCATCGCCCGAGAATGGGAGCGCGGCACCCTCACGTCGCTCTTTGCGACGCCTGCCTCATCGCTTGAAATACTGCTCTCCAAATGGACGGCTTACTCGTTCATCGCCTACTGCGGCTTTCTGCTCTGCCTCCTCCTCGCCTTCCTGCTCTTCAATGAACCGCTTCGCGGCAGTCTCTTGGTCCTCCTCGGCACCGGCTTTCTTTTGATCGGATGGGCGGCAGCTCTGGGGCTTTTTGTCTCGGCCAAAACCAAAAGTCAGTTCCTTGCAACCGAAGCGGCAGTGCTCGCCTCCTTTATGCCGACCATGATGCTTTCGGGCTTCATCTTCGACCTGCGAAGCGTCCCTGTTTGGATTGAAGTGGTCGGCAGACTGCTGCCGCCCACTTATGCGGTTGAAACCTTCCGCATCTGTTTTCTCTCGGGCGGACAGCCTGTGACCCTTGCGGTCAACGCGCTGGTAATCGCGCTTTGGACCGCGGGGCTATTTGCCGGCGCCCTGAAAGTGCTCGGCAAATCGCCGCTTGAAGCTAAGCACTCCCCCAAAAAGGCCGCATCATGACCCGCTCGAACCGCTTTCAGCTCCTTGATGCGCTTTGGGCCTCGATGAACCGCATCATTGCCATTGCCGGGAAGGAATTCGTCGCGCTCTTAAAGGACAAGGGCTCACGCTTCATTCTCGTTGTTCCCGTCATTGTGCAGGCCGTTCTCTTTGGCTACGGCGCCACCTTCAACCTCGAGCGCGTCCCCTGGACCTACTACGACGCTTCGCACTCCTCGAGCTCCATGGAAGTCGTGCGCCGAATAACCGGAACCGGTATTTTCGAACTCAAGGCCGCACCGCGGTCGCTCGGCGAATTTGAAGAAACGATCTCGTCGAGCACAGCGCTCCTTGGTCTCTACTTCCCGCCGGATTTTGAAAAGAACGGTCAGGTGTTCGCCGCCGCAGACGCCAGAAACTCCACGACGGCCGGCGTTGCCATGGGCTACGTGAACAGCATCGTTGCCCAGATCAATGCTGACCGCGGCAGATCCTCCGCTTTTGCCGTCGTTGAGCGCTACCGCTGGAATGAGAACGGCATTACGCGCTACGCCATCATTCCGTCGCTTACGATTATGCTTTCCATGCTGCAGGTGTTGCTTTTGTCAGGACTCTCCGTTGCCCGCGAACGTGAGGAAGGATCGTTTGACATGATGCTCATGACGCCCGCCTCCTCACTTGAAATTCTGGCCGGCAAAGCCGTACCGCCCACGATCATCGCCTGTCTGCAGGCGCTCGCGATTTTCCTGATCGGGCTATTCTGGTTCGAACTGCCCTTCGCGGGTTCTTACCTGACGCTCGGCCTTTTCATCGTCGGCATATCGCTATGCTTCGTTGGCGTGGGACTCGCTATTTCTGCCTTGGCGAACAACATTCAGCAGTCCATGGTGATGGTGATTTTCTTCCTGCTGCCGTGCGTTATCCTTTCGGGACTCTTCACTTCGATCCGTGCGATGCCCGAATGGCTGCAGACTCTGACGCTTATCAATCCCCTGAGGCATGCCATTGTGGCGCTTCGGGCGATTTACTTCGAAAATGCCGGCTTCGCTGATCTTGTTCCTTCTCTCATCCCGATCGTATTAGCCGGTGTGCTCTCGCTTGCCTGGGCGTCCTGGCTTTTCCGGCATAAGATTCAATAGACTGCCGACCCCTCCCGACAAGACGCCGGCGTCGGGCTTACTGGACAACGCATATGGCTAAAAAATCTGAAGACCGCCGCAGAAGCATTCTCAATGCAGCACTCGACGAATTTGAAGCAAAAGGTTTTTCGGCCGCGCTTGTCGAAGATATTGCACATCGGGCCGGCGTCTCTAAAGGCACCATCTACGGCTACTTCAAGGGAAAGGAAGCGCTGCTGCTGGGGCTCGCCGAAGAAGTCGCTGTCCTAATCCAAAAAGAATTCGATCAGCCGAGCGAACACGCATCGCTGCCGTTGATTGAAAGACTTTGGCGAACGGAAGCCGGGCTCCTCGCCGACAATGGTCACGGACGGCTGGCTCGAATCCTGCGTGTTGTCTGGTCTGAAGGCCTCCACCGCCCCGAGCTCACTCGTCCGATCTACGAAAAATTTCTGATTCCTCACTTCTCGCCGGGCAGCCCGCTTCGAACGGAAATTGAAGCCTCCAATGTCCCCGACTTCGTGAAGAAGTACCCCATGGTGCTCATGGCGCCCGTCATGCAGGGCATTTTCTGGGCAGGGATCATCGACAAGGTGATGCCGCTTAACCTTGAAGAATATTTCAAGGGCTACTTAACCATGATTTTTGGCGTGCAGCCGCAGAGCGAAACAACGGGCATTCAAGGCACCAACGATGAAGCCCCCAAGGCTTCGAACGTCAAGCCAAAGAAAGCATCTGGGAGCAGTCAGCCGCTGACCACCCCTTCGGCGGACAGGGCTCACCCCAAAACGGATCCGAAATCATCCTGCTGAACGAAAAAATAGAGTCCGGCAGCACCGCACGGCAACCCTGCCGTTGGCTGCCCTGACCTCTCGCTTGAAGCTCGTTTCCGTTGATTTTTTTGCGCTGCTTAGGGTCTGATTTCATCCGCACGGCCCTTGGCTGCTGACTGGCCGAGTTTATCCATCCACCGCTTGCAGGTGCTCGCACCGACCCCCGTAGCTTCCGCAATCTCATGCCAGGTGTGTCCTTTTTGGCGCATGCGCACGGCTTTTCGTTTGACGGCATCCGAATATCGATAGAGGTGCGGCGAGATGGTGGTGCGGAATTTCCCCGCACGCCATGCTCTGGCCCAATCCCGAAGCGTATTGGCGGGCAGATCCAAAATGCGTGAAGCGCGCTGGTAGCCAATCCCGTGTGCAAAGAGCTCTGCGGCCTGCCGGCGCTTTTCATCGGACGCATACGGAGGGCGCACGCGATCGGCAAACTCACCCGACAAAGCGCCCGAGGTTTCAGCTCTACTCTTCTTCATCATTCTCTCCGACCGGAAAATGCAGGCAAAAAGAAACCCGTCCCGCGCACTGCTGCGAGAGACGGGTTCCAATTGCCTCTTTGCGAGGCTCCTTCAGGGATCACTCCCGGAAGGCCTGTGGATGCGCTCCGAGAGGGCTTCCCGCCGCCCTTGGAGCACGACGGGAAGGAAGCCCGGGAGCGCTGCGCGCATCCTGACGGGCGGTCTCCGGACCGCCCGATCAGAACCGCGGTACAAGCCTTTTAGAAGGCGTAGCGGACGTTGGCGTTGAACGAGTTGTTCATGCGGTCGTCGGAGCCCACACCCAGCTTGTAGTTGAGGCCGAAGCCCCAGGCACCGTTCGTCGCGCTGACGCCGAGCGTGGCCTGAACCGGGTTGGAGTCGATGACGCGCACGGAGAGATCGTCCGAAGCCGAGACACCGGTGATGCCGAGCTTGAGATCAGCGTCCTTGTCGCCGAAGGTCGGAACGACCGAGAGGTCGAACTTCGGAGCAATCGTCCAGCCGCTGGTTTCGAAGTCAGCCGAGACCGTCACGCCGACAGGCATCTGGAAGATGTTCTGATCGTCGATTTCGGTGTTGAAGCCGGCCTTGACGCTATCGGTGGACAGACGCGTGTAGCGCAGACCCAAGTGCGGAACGATGTTGACCGAACCGGCCTTGGTGAGCACTTCACCGCGCACGCCGAGCGTGAAGGCATTGACGTCTTCAGAGAAGTCGCCGAAGCCGTAGCCCGATTCCGTGACGTCGTTGGAAGCCTGAAGGTAGCCGATATCGCCGGCAACGTTCCAGATGTCCGCAAACGTCTTCGAACCGTAGACGGAGAAGCCGACGAGGTCGGAATCCATCGAGGTCTTGGCGGTGGTGCCCTTGCTGTCGGTGTCGGCCGTGCCGATCGTCAGCGCAGCGCCGAGCACGGCGCCGTTGGCGAACTGGTAGTCGGCGCCGAGGGTGCCGGCATAGATGTCGGACGAGTAGCCCGCACCATCCATAACCTTCTTGCCTTCGAAGCGGCCGCCGTTGACGTCGACCCACACGTTGACGCCCTGAGCGCGCTGCGTGAGGATGGACGTACGAGCAGCAACGGTGTCAGCCATCTGGTTGACGGCATCCATCGTCACGGCCTGAGCGCCCGTCGTGGCGCCGATGGCGGCAACGTCGTTCAGAGTCGTGCGGAGGGCTGGAAGTTCCATTCGCCGGCAGCGCTGTCATAGGCGCTGGAGGTCTGCGACGACATGAGATCACGGAAGAACTGGGCGTTGGTGTTGCCGACATTTTCACCGTTTTCATACATGCCGTAGATCGCATCGAGACCAGCAACGTTGCCGAGCTTATCGACCACGTCAGCTTTGTCGTGCATGCCGAATTCAAGCACGCCGTCCGTGAACTTATCTTCATTAGCTCCCATCAGCAGATCGCCTTCATGAACGAGATCTGCTTTGATAGAGTCGCGCTGTGTGGTAGCTGTCAGACTGATCTTGTCGCCGTTCTTGACGTTGTCAACGTAGAGAACGGAGTTTTCAGCCATGCTGACACCTTGGACGAAAACCGACTTCTCACCCGTAGCATCAACCTTAGTTGCATCGATCAAGAGCATCGAGTTAGCACCGATGGAAACGTTCGCATTGTCGTTGCCGGCATGGACATTACCAGCATACTGAAGGCCTTCAGCGTAGACGACGGAGTTAACGGTCTTGGTATTGATCGAATACTCTTTCTTAGCGGCATCCGTCTTGGCGAGCGTGAAGCCCGTCTTGGCGAAAGCGGCCGTACCGGCGGTAACGTCATTCGTACCGACAGAAACGATCGAGGAGCGGTCAGCTTCAACGGAGGCACCGGTTGCAGCAGCTTTCTTCACCGCAACAAGGGAAACCGCGGCGGCGGAGCCGTCTTCCTTCCAAGTCGGATCGGCGTAAATGCTGCCGGCAGTAAGTTCACCCACCGAGAGGGAACCGGCGCTCGCAGAGTTGCCGACAAAGACAGTCGTGTTGGAGGCATCAAGTTCACCGGCTTCGACGGTACCGCCCTGAGCAACAAGCGTATCGCCCTTCAGCGTCAAAGTCTTGGCAGCAAGCTTGCCGGTGACCTGATTGATATCATCAAAATTGACGGTTGAACCGTTATAAATGGCCGTAGAACCGAACTCGACAGCACTGTTGGCTGCAGCGAGTTCACCGGAGATAATGGCGGTTGCTTCACCAGTAGCCGTCCCAGTCTTAACGGCATAGCCCTTGCCGTCCTTATCATCGGCAATCGAGAGCTTGGCGCCGGATGCGACTTCAAGACTGTTAATCGTAACGGAACCGTTGGCAGTCAGGTCGCCAGACTTGACGTAGAGGGAGCCGTTCTGATCGCTATCACCAACCTGACCGATCTGAGCGCCTTCACCGGTGGTGACGAGTTCGGAGTCAGCGGTAGTGAACTTAATGGTGCTGAGCGTCGGAACTTTTTTGCCGTCAGTCGTATTCGTGTAGGAAACGAGGTTGCCCGTGCCGGTCAGCGTAAGGCTGACATCGGTGATGGTGAAGTTCTTAGATGGGGCCGCGGTATCTTCCTGTTCGATAGTACCGTAGATCGCGTCTTTACCAGAGATCGATTCACCAACCTTTGTAACGGTAACGGACTTGACGGTGTCATTGGTCACGCCGGCGATAGCGCTGAGTTTAGAGTACTCAATCTTGCCGTTTGTAATAGACTCTTTAACTTCCTTGATCTGAGTGGCGCCAATGTCAATGAGCCCCTTAGAGGTGGCGTCATCACTCACAAGGCCTGTAAGGCCCGTAAGCTGAGCGCTTGTCACTTCCGTGACGGAACCAAGATCAAGGTCAAGGAGACTGGATGTCCCAAGGACAATCGACTTACCTTCAACCTTACCGGCACCAGCAGTCGTCGCATCAGCCGCTGCGAAACCACTGTCCGTGTACTTCAGACCAAGACCGGTAAGCGAAGTCGCGAGCGTGCCATCTTCGACGGTGACGGATTTCTCGGCAACAGTCTTAAGCGTCGTGACGTTGAGCGTGCCGCCATTGACTTTAACCGTACCGGCGTCCTTCACATCGAGGACCGAGAGGGTGACGTCGGCGTCATCGGTCTTGAATTCACCAGCCTTAACCTGCACGGTGTTGAAGGTCTTATCGGCCTCCTTAATGGTGAACGCACCATCCGTAGCATTGACGATGTAGTACTGGACTTCAGCGCCGGCAGCAGTGGTGATCTTGCCTTCGAGGTTGATCGTGTTGGCGATCTCGAGAGCGTCCTTGGGTGTCGTAGCCGTTGCGTTTGTCGGATCAAGAATTGCATTAAGCGAAGTCTGGAGTTCACCAGCAGTATTGATCGTCGTCTCGGCTACGTCGTAGGTCGTATCCAGCGCGGTCGAGAGAACGCCGTCAACTTCAACGGCGGCGGCCTTGATGGTGCCGGCTGGGACTTCTGCGGTCGTAGTGGTTGCTGCGATTTTCGGCAGGTTCGTCAGCGTACCGCCAACATAGATCTTGCCTTCGCCATCCGTAGCAGTGATCGAACCCTGATTCTGGAGAGAAGCGCCTTCAGCAACGACGAGAGATGCGTATTCCTTGCTGGAAGCCAGAGTGATCTCAGCGCCGGAAGCGTTTGCGCCTTCGCCCGTGAGGGTGAATTCTTCACCGTCTGTGAGGGTCACTTTACCCTGATTGGTGAGCTTGCCGACAGAGAACTTACCGGCGTTGAGCGCGAAGGTGTTGGCAGTTGTCGAGTTCTTAACAACCGTGAGGGAAGAGGCTTCAACAGCATTCTCGGCTTGGTTCGTCAGAGTGAAGGAAGTATTGCCCTGTGCACCGCTCGCAGCGCTGCCAACGGTAATGTCACCGAGGGAGACGGCAGCATACTGCTTCTTCCCAGTTGTCCCAATCGTGTCCACCACCGTGAGACCAGCAGTCGTCTTATCAGTGACGGCAGTGGCCGCAGCCTTCAGGGTGCCGTTGATGGTAGTAGCGGCATCTTCAACCGTGAGAGCCTTGACGTCAACAGTGCTGCCGTATTTGATGGTGTTCTTGCCGGAATTCGTAGCCGTGATGACGACCTGATTGGTTTCCTTGGCCGTATCCGAATCCGTAATGCGAGTACCGAACTTCAAAGAATCAGCAGTGATATTGCCGCTAATGGTATTAGCTTTGGATTCGATGAAGAGGCGGCCGGCGGTAGCGGTGTAGTCGGCGTTGAAGTCAACTTTCGCATCATCTTTGAAGGTCAGGTCGCCCGTATTGGCGATCGAGACCTCTTTCTCAACGGTCACGCCGGTCTTGCCGGTAACCGTCATCGTGCCGGCATTGGTGATCGTACCCTTGTTGAACTTAACGGTCTCAGCTGCCGTAACATCGAGCTTAACGTCAGCGGCATTGTCGAAATCGTAAGCAGAACCGGGGTTGGTCGCACTGGGTTCTTTGTTGTCGCCGACAGTGCCAGTAGCAACGCCGAATTCGAGATTCTTGCCGGTGATCGTAGCGGTACCGGACACCTTATTGGCAGCGGTGCTGGAGCCTTCGATGGTACCGGTCTTAAGCGTGCCTTCTTTGATCTTGAGATCGTTCGCGACGTTGCCAATACTCACGTTGCCGGCCGTGCCGCCAGTCGCAGCATTGAAAACGTTGAGGTTCAGGTCCAGCTTGGAGAAGGTGCCGCCTTCAATGGCGCTATAAGAAACTTCAGTACCTTTTCCGGCAGAAGCAACAGAGTTCAAAGTGATCGTGCCGCTGGTGGTCTTGTTGTTCGCGGCATCATCAGCCTTAACGACCGCATCAGTAGTTGTACCCGTAAGAACCAGTTCGCCGCCATTCAGGTACACCTTCGCACCTGTATCGAGCGTGTCACCGGTTGCGGCGAAAGTCTTATTAGTATTGTCGGATGTCGCGTTAGTCGTACCAGTAACCGTGCCGGCCGGCGCGTAGACAGATGTGCCGTCTTTAGAAGTCACAGTCAGCGAATCGCCGGCATCGAGAGTGACGTCCGTGAATGTCTGCGCAGCCGAAGCCACGCCTGCGCCGAGAGAGAGCGCAGCGACAGCGGCGGCGATAACGGTCTTTGTACCCTTAGCCTGGACGCTCGATGTGGCTTCGTTAACCACCATCAGCGCACCACGTGCTTTAGAGAAGACCACCTTGAAATTACGATTCATTCTTTTACTCCAAGAATAATGAGGTTCTTTCTGCATCAGCGTTTACGCGCCATAAACAGAACAAGTGCGCGAAGCACTGACGGGAGTGTAGGAATGGATGTGTCAACATCATGGGGGGGGGGTAAACCCTACTATGAATTTTTGAAAACGGTCAAAAAGCGTAAACTTTAACGATTGGAATGGGTAGTGTTAACGCTTAAATAATGCAGTTTGCTCATATGCAACACTCAGTTAAGATTACGTAAACACATAGTTGATGTATTCGATTTCTTACTCAGTGGTCTGTCTTTGGCATGTAAACGTAATGAGTCTCCTCACACATGGAAAGTCTCCACGAAATGATCTACATGCCGCCTCCAATAAATTGGGCTATCACGACTGCGACAGGGCAACGCAGGCCTAAGGCGTTCTCGCTTTCTGCAGACCATTCTTCGAGCAGGTCCATCCTCCAGTCAGCAAAACGGAAGTCATTGCCGGTTTCCTGCTGCACCGCTTTTCCTGACCATCAGAAAACGAAAATACATTCGAGAACGGCGCGGCATTTCAGACCTATTTGAAAATCGTTAGGAGCTGAAGATTCCAGTGTCGTTCAAATCATCTCCTTTGCCGAGTCCCCGGCAAGGAAGTCGTTAGTTGAAAGCGTCAACTCAAACCAACCTGCCTGCGCAGAAAGCAGTCAAACATTTATTTGTCCTAACCGATCACTCAACGCCTCATAGGCAGCGGCTCGCTGTCGGACCGCCAATGGATTCGTCAAAACTGACGCTCTGTGCATCGAGAGCTTCATTTGCTTTTGGCGCTTGACGCCGTCCTGCTGTCAACACTCATAGAACGGTGAGATTGAGAGCTGCTTCACTGTCAGCAATGCCAAACCGATATTTATTTTTTGGCAAGAATCTTTCTAGAAATGATCAAGAAAGTTATTTAAATGGTTCTGTCTCTTTTAAACATGTTTTCTTGGATATCGTATTTTATTTATGCAAACGAGACATTACTCAGCCTTTGAAGAGTGTCTTCTCCAAAGGCTGGCAGTAAACCCGCAAACCACGCGTTATTCCGAGGTATCGCGATAACCGATTTCCGCCGGCAAATTAGAGTCTGCCGCCCACTGCGACCAGGATCCGGGGTAAAGCACTGCCTCAGCGATAGGCAAAATGCCGGCCGCATCGAGCGCTGCCGCATTCAGACACGCCGCCACACCCGAACCGCACATCTGAACGATGCTTCGAGGATCTCTGCTGCCAATCACAGCGCCCCATTCACGACGAAGCGCTTCTCGGAACTTGAGAGAGCCATCAGCATCGAGATTTTCTGTGGCCGGACGATTGACCGCACCCGGCACATGTCCAGGCCGAGCATCCAGATTTTCCGTTCGTCCGGCAAAACGCTCCCTCGGCCGGCCATCAATCACCAGTCGGTCACCCTGCTTGACAGCATTGAAAAACGCCGCTTTGCCAAGAATCTGAGGAACGGCGCCAGCGATCGTTTGCCGCAGAAAATCGTTCACCCTCTCAGCCACAGGATGATCTGCAGCTGCCGGTGCGCCATCATTGAGCGGCAAGCCGCACCGCACCCAAGCCGAAAGACCGCCGTCGAGAATCTGGGCATTTTTGAAACCCGCCCAACGAGCGCAGAGCGCCGCGCGTGCAGCAAAATTCATGCCGCCGTCGTCATAAAAGATCACGCGAGAAAGCGCATTGCCCGCCGGCCCCAAAACACCGAGGAGATGTGCGGCAACAGTGCGGCGATCCGGCCAGGGATGGCGTCCGAGCTCAAAGATCGGGTCGCGAGCAAACACGCGGTCAAAAGCCAGAAACTGAGCTCCGGCAATATGCCCCTTGCTGTAAGCCCCGAGAGCATCCCATCCGTGAACCACGCGTGAGCGAACATCAATGAAACAACGGTTAGGAAGCGAAGCCGCTTCACTGACGGAAATAAATAACGGCATGGCCGGCATAGCGACACCTTCCATCGAAAAAAGTACCGGCCTCAGAGTGGATATGCATCTGTGAGGCATGTTCACGGTACAAAATCAAAGGCCTAATAAATTGATTTTGTCAGAAAACCCCTTTCTTTGAAATGACCCCATCAGCAAACTGACTCCAAGAAAAGAATCAAAAGAATAGGAGCAAAAGAAAAGACCACGCTTTTGGGGGTACCTTATCAGCGTGGTCTCCTCTTTTTAGTCTTTATCTAATGACCGTCGCCGACCTCAGTGCACCGCGTTGAGTGCAGCGATACGCCCGAACACCAAAGCATCCGGCACTGCATTGCAGCCGACTCGATTTTTCCCATGCACGCCGCCCGTCACTTCGCCGGCAGCATAGAGTCCGGGAATAACCGTGCCTTTGGTGTCGAGAACCTCTGCATTGCCGTTAATCTGAACGCCCCCCATCGTATGGTGCACGGAAGGCGTGAAGACAGTGGCATAGAACGGCCCCTTGCCGTCAAGCCGCACGCCTGGGTCACAGGAAACACGGCCGAAAGGATCGTTGACCGGATTGCGGCAGAAAGCATTCCAATCTGCAATGGTCTTCTTCATATTCTCTTTGTTAATGCCGGCCTTCTCAGCCAATTCATCCCAGGTGTTCGCTTCAAAGACTTTCTTTGATTTGATGAGATCGGCCACCTTGATGCCGTATTGATTCCGTCCTTCCTTATCGATCTTATTGGCATCGCTCGTTGCCAAAATGAAGAACTTGTGGCCCGGCTGAGCAAGCGCTGCGCGGGCGAGTTCGTCTCTGCGCCCGAGTTCATTGACGAAGCGTTTCCCGTCCGTATTGAGATAGATGCCCGTGGTGAGCGAAACCGCATGATTGGTGGCGCCGGTATAGGGATCTGTCGTCGGAAGGAGCTGGATGTAGCCCATATCAATCAGGTTTGCCCCGACCTTCTGTGCCATTTTGATGCCGTCACCGGTAATCGACGGCACATTGGTCGTCATGACGCCGTTCCCAATCTTTTTATCCCAGATGGTGTCGTAATGGACGCGCATATCGACATTGGCGCTGAACCCGCCCGTCGTGAGGATGACGCCGTCTTTGGCAAATACTTTAAAAGTTCTGCCGTTTTCTGCAGTGCCGACAACTCCTGCCGCACGTCCATCCTTCATCAGGATGTCGGATGCTGCCGTATTCATGATGAAGGTGACGGGCAGATGTTTTGTTTTGATTTCATTTAAGAAGGTGTCGATATAACCCACGCCGGACTTATAGTTGCTCGCGCGGTTGGAGCGCGGCCACAGGGCGCCGACCACCTGCTCCGTACCCGAATTCCACTTGAATCCCATCTCGGCAAGCTCTTTTTGCATCTCCGGCGCCCCTTTGGCGAGCTCATAAACGAGATCGAGATTCCCGGCGTAATCTCCTGCTTTCCATGACTGAAGCGCATGGAGCTCTACCGAATCAAAAAGGTATTTTTCGCCTTTGGCGTCGTATTGAGCGAGCTGCTCCTTGACCTTCTGAATCAGTTCGCCGTGAAGCTTGCTGCGCACCGGTTCCGCGAGCAGTGCGTCAACCGATGCACGGCGCTGAGGAGACATTTCCTGCTTCGCTTCCAGAGCGGGATCGGCTGCGTTGTAGCACCCGCCCGCAACACTGGTGTTGCCGCCGGCGTAGTGTGTCTTTTCCACCACAATGACGCTCTTGCCGGCTTTAGCGGCCGTTACGGCTGCCGAAAGACCAGCGCCCCCGGCGCCAATAATGACGATATCGGCCGATTCTTCGACCGTGTCGGTTAATTTCGGCTGCGGTGCAATCTTCTTTGAGAAGTCAGCGGGATTGAGTCCCGCTTGTTTAAGCGCATCTCTCACGCCGTTGATAATGGCAAACGAAGTGAGCGTTGCGCCCGAAACGACATCAACGCCAAGGCTCTGATTTTTGACGATGTCTGCCGGCACCTTCACTCGCGGCAGGTCTGCAATAGGATGCGTTTCCGACCAATCGAGCACCTTCACATCCGCAATGCGTCCGTTCGTGATGGTCGTCTGGACCGTGACATCGCCATTGCGGCCCAAGGTCGTAGATGTGTACACGCCGTCCTTTGCAAAAGCCGAGGGTACAGTGCCCGCCGCAAAAGCCAGTACCGCAGCGACAGAAAGCAGAGAAACTCGGATCATTTGACGCTCCTTTAAAAGTTACCTACACATCACTGAAGCGTAAGCGTCGAGCCCCGTTCCCTGCCAGAGGATTTGTTCTAATGCCTAGAGCGGCAGTCAAAGTGCTTATATGCTGGTCAACAGACGGTCAACCGATCGGGGTGTTGTAGACGGGTTGTTTTTTTCTCCCTCCGTCCCATGTCCTTGGGGTCGAGAAAACCACCAAAAAAGAGGGCTCTCGCGATCTGCTGATCCTAGAGAGCCCAAAGAGGAAGAATTTAAAAAAATGCTGTGTTAAGCGGTTGGAGCCCGCTCACCCTCAAACCGTCGGCTGCCAGCGCATCAGGCGCTTTTCAACTTCCGTCACGATGCGGTCGAGGATCAGCGCACAGGCCGTCAGCACCAAAATGCCGGCCATCACAGTATTCATGTCAAAGGTCGTTTCGGCCTGCAGAATCAGATAGCCCACGCCTTCTGCCGAGCCCAAATATTCACCGATCACGGCTGCGACAAACGCCATGCCCACTGATGTATGGAGGCTCGAAAAAACCCAGCTCATGGCGCTCGGCAGATAGACGTAGCGCAGGAGCTGCCGGCGCGTGGCGCCGAGCATCTTGGCGCTTGCGAGAACATTGGGATTCACTTCGCGCACGCCCTGATAGACATTGAAAAAGACAATGAAGAAGACGAGCGTGAAGCCGAGCGCAATCTTGGAGGCCGGCCCGAGTCCGAACCACACGGCGAAAATCGGCGCAAGGATGACGCGGGGCATCGAATTGAAACCCTTGATGAAGGGGTCCGCCACGGCTGCCGCCACCGGCGAGAGCGCGAGCCAGAGACCGACGGCGAGCCCGGCAACCGTGCCGATCACAAAGGCCATGACGGTTTCATAAAGCGTAACGCCGAGGTGGCTGTAGATTTCGCCGCCCGCAAACCACTCCCAAATACGCTGAAGAATGATCACCGGTTCGCCGAAAAAGAAGGCGGCTTGACTGTCGTCGGAGATGAAAAACGCCGGAATAAACCCGGGCTTTGTCATCGCCCACCAAAAGACGAAGATCGCAGCAAGGAGCCCCCACTGCCAAATTCGAATCTGAAAACCTTTGCGCTGCATGATGTGTCTCCCTCTCTCTCCAATCAGCTCGCCAGTGTGCCGACGTGCGCGCGGTGTTCGCGGTAGCTCTTCAGCACCTCTTCGCGGAGCACTTCCCAAATAGCTGAATAGCATTCGTTAAAGTCCGCGCGGGTACGGATTTCGGCAACGTTGCGCGGACGCGGGATGGCAATGGGAAAACTCCCCAAGGGGTGCGAAGCGGGACCTGCCGACATCACGACCACGCGGTCGGACATGGCAATGGCCTCATCCAAATCGTGGGTGATAAAAAGCACGGCCTTTTTCTTCGCCTGCCAGAGTTCAAGCAGTTCGTTTTCCATCAGCTGCCGCGTCTGAATGTCGAGCGCTGAAAAGGATTCATCCATGAGGAGAATGTCCGGGTCGGCAATCATGGTCTGGGCCATGGCAACGCGCTTACGCATGCCGCCCGAAAGTTCATGCGGATAGCGGTCGGCAAAACGCTCGAGCCCCACGCGTTCGAGCCAGTCAAAGCCCGCCTCACGCGCCTCATTTTCCGGGACGCCGCGGAATTTCAGACTCATCATGACGTTGTCAATCGCCGTCGCCCAGGGCATCAGGCTTTCGGCCTGAAACATGTAGCCGGCCCGATGGTTGATGCCGTTCAGGGCTTCGCCGTAAATCAGGACGCGCCCGGCAGCGGCGTTAAGCAGCGTCGACTTTCCGCAGCCCGTCGGTCCGACGACGCTCACAAACTCGCCGTCGCCGATCGAAAAGGACACATCCTTCGTGGCGGTATAAACGCCCTCGGGCGTTTCAAAACTGCAGGTGACGTTTTCAAATGCAATGGCCGGCGCAGGGTTTCGAGCCGCACCAATCGGTTCATTTGTCTCGCTCGACATTAGACCGCTTCCTCTATGAATTTCTTTTTTGTTTTAGGGTTTTGCGCCTCTGCCGCATTTGCATGAGAGCGGCTTTGGATTATGGGCGCGGCCCGGGGGTTATTCCCCCGGGCAAAGTGTTGATAATGGGGTTAGAAATCAGGCCTTCTTCGCGGCATCCGCGAAGCGGTTGGTGTACGCAGCCGCGGCATCAAACTTGAAGTCGGCCAGTTCGGGCTTCACCGATGCGAGCGCTTTGGCGGCGGTCTCAACGCACCCCTCCGGAAACCGGCCGTCAATTGACATAGCCGGGCGATTACGCAGGAAGCATTCGGCGTAGAGCTTCGGATTGCCGAGGAAGGCGGCCTTCGGCACGGACTTCATGAGCTCCTCGGACGTAATCGCAGCGATGGTTTTTAGCGAACGAATAACCGCATTCGTCATGCGCTGAACCGTTTCTGGATTGCGGTCAATGAAGGCCTGAGGCGCGTAGAGGCAGCCCGCGACCATCGGGCCGTTATAGAGTGCGTCGCCTTCTTCCACGCGGCGGGTGTCGACCACAATGTCAATGGCATCGGCTTCTTCGAGCTGCGTGACGACCGGATCAAGCCCGACGAAAGCATCCACCTGTCCGGAACGGACCGCGGCCACAGCGCCCGCGCCCGAACCAATGCCGATGGCCGAATATTCATTGGACTTCACGCCCGCACGCGCCATCACGAAGTTGGCCATCACGTGCGAATGCGACCCCGGCGCCGTCACGCCGATGCGGCGGCCTTTAAGCGCGGCGGGATCCTTGACACCCTTCATGGTGCGGCGGTTAATGGCAAAAACACACTGCGGCGCACGATCCTGAAGCACAAATGCCTGCATGGACTGGCGCTTGGTCTGCATCGAAAGCGTGTGCTCAAACGCTCCAGAAACCACATCCGCTGAGCCCCCTACTACAGCCTGAAGGGATTTCGATCCGCCCTGAAAATCCACGACTTTGACGTCAAGTCCTTCGTCCTTATAAAAGCCCATCCAATCAGCGAGCGCCATCGGCAGGTAGTAGTAGAGATTCTTGCCGCCGACGGCAATGGTCACCGAGCGCTTTTCGGGCTCGGCGGCAAAAACGCCGCGAGGCGACGAGCAGACGATCCCGATAGCGGCCATAGCGGCAGCGGCAATAAAGTCTCGGCGGGACATGAAAGCAAAAGACTGGAACATGACGGCATCCTCAGGAAAAGAGCTGGAAATCGTTTAATGCGGTCTTTCAACAGAAAGACTACAGGCATCGGGATGCGCTCAGCGCAGACCGCCGTTAATGCAGTCATGCAGTCAGGTCAACCCTCTGCGCGTTGGGGCGGGGCGGGAGGGCGGCCTCGAAAAGCTTGAAGCACAAAGCTTCAGCAGAAACCGTCCTCCACCCTAAGGTGCAGCGCCGACCGCGGCGGCAGTCGCAGCCCTAGGTGCAGGGGCGGAAGCCGGAGACTCTGCCCGCCTGCAGCAGATGCTGCCGAAGCGGCATCAGTCAAATGCAAGGCAGTGAATTTCATCGCAGAATCCCCAAAATAAATGACGTAGTTGATTGAGCTTTAAGGAAACTTCTTTTCGTTTCCATCTATAGTGCAGTAATAGTGCACTTTTCCTCGATGATTTTGTTTGCCGCGTCTAAGCACATCCGCTTAGGAGAACGGCATATTTCTCAAACCTCCCCGATATTCACTGCAATTTTTTAATAATTGCATGTATGTTTCTTTATTAATCAAATAGATATGTTGTTTAAAGTATATTTTTGCAGGCATATCCGCCAAATACCTTGCACTAAAGGAGCCGCTCAGCACGACATCGTCCCCATGGACGTACGCCGGTCCGGCGAATCGAAAGCAGCCGTCCGAAACACCGAACTAAGCATTTAGTCTGTACGGCATATCTCCCAACACGTGCAGGAAAGGCGCAAAAGCCGTGCACGCCGGCGCAGGTTTGGCGCAATGAGCGCCGCCAACAGCCAATGAGGCTGATAGGCTCAAAGAAAACAACTTCCGGTCCCTTTCGGACCTCCGCTTCATGATCCCAGCACCATTGCTTCAATCGACCGATCCGGCGTCTGCGCTCGGTGAACCTGATCCTGACGGCATTTACCGCATTGACGAAACGGATTCGGTTCTCACGCTCGCACGATCGCTCTATGCTGCAGACCGCCTGCCGGTCTATGGCTCGATCTTTGCAAACCTGCAGACAGCAGGACGCGGACAGTACGGCCGCGCATGGGAGAGCGCCCGCGGGAATCTTCATGCCGGCGTCAGACTGCCGCTTGAAGGGGTTTATGCCACTCGGGCATCCGCCGCGGCGACGGCGGCTTTGACCGCTGAAGCGCTTCGCAGTATCGGCTTCCCGGTGCTCATGAAGTGGCCTAACGACATCATCTGTCTTTCGCCCAATGGGCCGGCCAAAGTGGGCGGCATTCTGCTCGAAGAAACCGACGGGCTCCTCACCGCAGGGATCGGCCTCAATGTCAACTGGTCGCCCGAAGTGTCGGCGCTCCGAGAGGGCGCTGCGCTCCCGCCCGGGCGCCTGGTGCCCCGCGGGGGAGCCGCAATGGATCCCTATGAACTTTGGCGGCGCATTCTCCGTCATCTGCGCGAAGCCGACCCCGTTCGGCTCACCGCTTCCTGGCGAGCGCTCGCGCAGGCTCACCTCCTTTGGCTCGGAAGCGACGTGGCGGTTGAGAGCGCTGAGGGCGCTATGACCGAGGGCCGACTCATTGGTCTCGCTCCCGACGGAGAGCTCCTCCTCGAGACACCGTCTGGCGAGACAGTCACCATCGACCGCGGCAGTCTCATCAAAGCGGCGCCTTCGTCGCATGCCGCAGCCGCGGCACCGCGAAATTGAGTGCCCGGGCGCCGGAGACGCATTGAACGCTCCCGCCCCGGGCGGGATGAATTCTTCGAAGGGGATTCAAAAGTCTCGGAAACTTGATCCTCAAAAGAGCAGCGCGTGAGACACGCTTTAAAAATAAAGTCTCATACGCAACACAAAATCAACGCAAGCTTTTAAACAACTCAAGGGAAGGAATTCCATCCATGCAGCAACGAACTTTTGAGGAAGTACGCGAGAGTCTGCGCGGCAAGGTGATTTTGGTCGCCAACCGCAGCATCCCCGCACGCCGCATCAGCCGCTCGATTCGCGAGCGATTTGAAGCGATTGCCGCCATTACTGCGACCGACATCGACAAAACCGAACCGGCTGCCGCCTCCGCACAGGAACTGATTCTGCTCGGAGCGGACCCGCGCGCCTATCTTGACCTTCCGCGCATCATCCGCCTTGCCCGCGAACGCGGCTGCGTCGCCATCCATCCGGGCTGGGGTTTTGCGAGCGAAGACAACAACTTTCCGAAGCTCTGCACCGAAGCCGGCATCACTTTCATCGGCGCTACGGCCGAAGCGATGCACCTCCTCGGCAATAAGGTCGAAGCACGCCGCGTCGCACGCAGCCTCGGCATTCCGGTGGTCCCGGGTTCCGACGAATCCGTCGACGTTCCGGGCGCGCGAAAGATCGTTCATGAAATTGGTCTTCCGATCATGCTCAAGGCCGAGGGCGGCGGCGGCGGACGCGGCATTTTCCTCGTGACCAACGAGGATGAACTTGAAGACGCCTTTGAAAAGGCTTCAGCCATGGCGGAGGCCTCCTTTGGCAACCCCCGGCTCTTCGTTGAAAAATACCTCCCCAAGGTTCATCACATCGAAATTCAGGTGATCGCTGACCGCTGGGGCAATGTGTTTGCCTTTGACGAACGCGACTGCACGGTTCAGCGCAACAACCAGAAGCTCCTCGAAGTCACGCCGTCGCCGTGGCGCGGCATGACGCCAAAACTGCGCGCAGAGCTTAAAGACTATGCCCGTCGGCTCGTGCTGGCTGTGGGGTATCACTCGGTTGCCACCGTGGAGTTCCTCGTGACCGAAGCGGGCGAACCCTACATGATCGAGGTGAACACGCGTCTGCAGGTCGAGCACGGCATTACCGAAAGCCGCTACGGCGTCGACTTGGTCGAAGAAATGATCGCCATCGCCTTCGGGAGCACCCTGCGCTTTACCGAGGAAAATACGCGGGCCTCCTTCCATGCCCTTCAGGTCCGCGTGAATCTGGAGGATCCCCAGGAAGGCTTCACCCCCAATTCCGGCCTCATCACCCGCTACGTCTCTCCGGGCGGACCGGGCGTGCGCCTCGACTCGAACCTCTCCGCCGGCTATGAATTCCCCTCCAACTACGATTCCGCCGGCGCGCTCCTCATCACCTATGCCCGTGACTGGCAAAAGACGCTCGGGATCATGGACCGAGCGCTGCAGGAATACGTGATCGGCGGCCCGAAGACCACCATTCCTTTCCTGCGCCGAGTCGTGGCCCATCCGAGCTTCCGCGCGGGTGAAGTGACCACCACCTTCATCAAAGAGCACCCGGAGATTCTGCGCTACACGGATTTGGAGCCTGAAAGCGAACGGCTCGCCAAGCTCGTCGCGGAAATTTCTGCGCGCGGCTTCAACCCCTACGTTTCGCTCGGCGAATACCGCTCGAAGACCACGCCCAAACTGGCACACTTTCAGCCCTTCTCGCCCGAGCTCTCTGAAGCGGCGCGAAGCCGCCCCTCGCCCTATCCGCAGGGAGACCGAGAAGACCTCCTCGCCTTCATCCGCGACACGGGCCGCATCCACTTTACGGACACGACCACGCGCGACATGACCCAGTCCAACCACGGCAACCGCATGCGTCTTGCTGAGGACCGCCTGGTAGGCCCCTATCTGGACAGCGCAGGGCTCTTTTCCATTGAGAACGGCGGCGGGGCACACTTTCATGTGGCGATGCTCGCCAACATGACCTATCCCTTCGAGGAAGCCCGCGAGTGGAACGCTTTTGCGCCGAAGACTTTGAAGCAGCTCCTCGTGCGCTCGACCAATGTGCTGGGTTACACCCCGCAGCCGCGCAATCTCATGCAGCTCACAGGCGAGATGATCTGCGAGCACTACGACGTCGTGCGGTGCTTTGACTTCCTCAATGAAGCCGACAATATGGCGCCGATCGCCGAAGTGGTTCTCAGCCGTCCCGATAAGCTCTTTGAGCCCGCCATCGCACTTTCGCGCGCGCCGTGGTTTGACGTCAACTACTGCCTGCAGTCCGCCGAAGCCGTGGTCGACATGACCGCAAAGATCATGGGCGTGCCCGAACAGACCGCCGTCCGCCGCATCACGCTCGGCCTCAAAGATATGGCGGGCGTCTGTTCGCCCGCCTTTATGACGGCCTTGGTGACGGCGCTCAAAAAACGCTGGCCCGAACTCGTTCTCCACTACCACCGTCATGCCGTCGACGGTCTCTTCCTGCCGGCCTGTGCTGCCGCGGCTGCTGCGGGCTGCGAAATTCTCGACGCCGGACTGGGTGCCTCGGTGCGCAGCTACGGCCAGGGCGACCTCTTGTCGCTCGCTGCCTATCTTGAAGACGAACTCGGCATGAAGACGCTCTTGGACCGCGAGGCCGTCGCCAAAGCCAACTTTGCCGCCAAGCAGGTAATGCCGTGGTTTGACCGCTACTGCTCGCCCTTTTTCCAGGGCGTCGACTATGACGTCACGCGCTACCAAATGCCCGGCGGAGCCACCTCTTCTTCGCAGGAAGGCGCTGTCAAGCAGGGCTACATTCAGCTGCTGCCCTTCATGCTTGAATTCCTCGAGTGCTCACGCCGCATCGTGCGCTACCACGACGTCACGCCGGGCTCGCAAATCACCTGGAACACCGCCTTCCTGGCCGTTACCGGGGCCTGGAAGCGCGGCGGAATGCCTGAAGTGGAGCGGCTCCTCAACGCCGTGCGCACGGCGGGGAGTAAGCGCACGAACCTCACTCAGGCCGAGCGCGACGAACGCCTGATCATCTACATGGACTGCAACGAAGCGTTCCGCAATCTGCTCCTTGGCAAATTCGGCCGGCTTCCGCTCGGCTTCCCCGAGGATTGGGTCTATGAAAGCGCCTTCGGGGCAAAGTGGCGCGAAGCCCTGCGCGACCGCCGTGCGGAGTCGCCGCTCCTGACGCTCGCGCCCGCAGACCTTGCCGGCGAGCGCGTGAAGCTCGAAAGTCTGATTAAACGCCCGGCCACCGAAGAAGAATTCGTGATGTACATGAATCATCCGGCCGACGCGCTCAAGACCATCGAATTCCGCCGCCGTTTCGGCGACCCCAACGCGCTGCCGCTCGACGTGTGGTTTGAGGGACTCCGCTCGGGTGAAACGCTCAACTTTTCGAGCTCAGACGGGAAACCCCACCAGATGCACATTTTGTCGATTGATCCGGTGACCGAAGAGGGTTTCTCCACGGTGCGCTATGTGCTCGACAGTGAGATCCTCACCTGTGCCGTGAAGGTGAAGGAAGGCACGGGACCGAAGTCGACCGTGCTGCGCGCAGAACCCGGCAACGTTTATCAGGTGGCCAGCCCGCGCAAGGCCGACCTTTGGATCGTTCACGTGTCCGAAGGCGACATTGTCAAAGCCGGTCAGGAGCTTTTCAATGTCTCAATCATGAAGCAGGAAAAGGCTGTCTGCGCAGCCGTCGACGGGATCGTCAAGCGCGTGCTTAAGCGCGCCGACTTCGCTCAGACCCGCCGCATGGTCCCGGTGGAGGAAGGCGAACTGATTGTCGAACTCGCCCCGGTGCCCAAGCGCTGCACGGCCTGCGGCACACCAGCGTTCTCTCGCGAATCGCTCTTCTGTTCAGTATGCGGCGCCAGACTGCCTGATGAAGCTGAGACGAAATAAAGGCACATTGACTCCATGATCCTCTGAGAAGAACGGCCCGCCGCATTTCGATGCTGACGGGCCGATTGTTATCCGAACGAGCTGAAGGTTATTTCTTCAAAGCCGCCAAAGCTGCGAAGGGATTGGGGCGCTTCTCTTCCTGCGGCTCTTCCCCATCGCTCCATTCGCGCTTTTCTTCGCAGGCATCATGCACGACCATGCGCGGCAGCGCCAGAATGGCTTCTTCTTCAACCCACTTTTCGAGGTCGAAGTTGCGCGATCCTACGAGGACATCTTCGTCCTCTTCGTCATCCTCAATCGGAAGGGCATTGGCTTCTGCTTCCGTTCTTACCAAACGAAAGACTGCTCCGGAAGCAATGTGCACGGACATGGGCTTCAGGCATCGGGCGCAGGAAATATCCACGTCGCCTTCCATATCGAGATCCACGGCAGGAAGTCCGCGGCGTTCGCCGAGCCCCGTCGCGACGAATCGGAGCGTGCCGTTTTCCGTAGCGGTGAAGCCGAGCAAATTGGGAAGATCCTTCACGGCAACTTCGCCTTCAATCGTCTCACCTCGGCGGGCGAGCTCAAAGATGTTAATGAACTGCGGCATGGCTCAATAGCTCCTCAACAAAAGTCTGCCTTCGTACAGCGAACTCCCCATCGAGCCTTGGTATGTATATGGCTCTTTGGTTCGAGCGGCACCAAGTCTAGCCTATCCGCATCGAACCGCACTTTAAATGCAGTGTCTATAGAGGCTTGCGACTACAATCCACTACACCATGAAGCCTCTCCTTATTCTTGCCTCAAGCTCCCGCTACCGGCGCGAGCTCCTGGATCGACTGTGTCTGCCCTATGAATCCATTTCTCCGAATGTGGATGAAAGCGCTCAGCCCGGCGAAACGCCGCGAGAAACAGCCCTCCGCTTGGCCGAGCTCAAAGCGCGTGCCGTCTGGAATCAGCATCCGGGATCCGTTGTTATCGGCTCCGATCAAACGGCCGACCTGCACGGCGTGCGGCTTGGCAAACCCCATACCCGCGAAAATGCGGTGAAGCAGCTCAGCGCCATGCAGGGTGAAGAGACCGTCTTTGCGACGGCACTCTGCGTCATCGACGCCCAAGGGCATGCTCACACCGCCGAAAGCCTCACACGGGTGCGCATGCGTCCTTTGAGCCAAAGCGCAATTGAAGCCTATATCGACCGCGAAAAACCTTTTGACTGCGCGGGTTCAGCGAAAATTGAATCGCTCGGCATTGCACTGATGTCTGCCGTATCCTCGGATGATCCCACCGCATTAATTGGACTTCCGCTGATGAAGCTCACGACACTGCTTAAAGATGCCGGCGTTGAGGTGCTTCCCGGCCTATAAACGCAGTCATTGCCCGAAACTTTCATTCTGCCTGCCCGTTTTCCCCTTTTTCTAAGGACGCCGTGATGTCTGGTCAGCTCTATCTTCTACCATGCCCCATCAGCGAAGCACCGGCGCTTGATGCGCTTCCGGCGTCGACCGTTGAAACGGCCCGCCGCATTGATCACTTTCTTGTTGAAGCGGCGCGAACGGCCCGTGCAACGCTTAAAGCAATGGGTCATCCCAAACCCATTGCTGAACTGGACATTGTTGAAATTGGTCATGATCCGGCCCCCGAATTGATCAGCGAATGGCTCCAGCCGGTGCTTGACGGCGCCGATGCGGCCGTTCTTTCCGAATCCGGCTGCCCCGGCGTTGCAGATCCCGGTGCGCAGATTGCCGCACGGGCGCATGAATTGGGCATTCGCGTCGTACCGCTCACCGGCCCCAGTTCGATTCTCTTGACGCTCATGGCTTCGGGGCTCGACGGTCAGCGCTTCCGTTTCTCGGGCTACTTGCCTAAGCACGATGCCGAACGGCGCGCTGCCATTCTGGCTGCCGAAAAAGCGAGCCGCGCAAGCGAAACACAGCTCTTTATCGAAACTCCGTACCGCAACACGGCGCTCCTCGATGCGCTCCTTGAAACACTGGCGCCCGACACACGGCTCACAGTAGCGATTGACGTCACAGGACAAAACGAATCCATCCGCACATTAACGGCTGCTGCCTGGAAGGCGATTCCTAAAGCAATGCGCACGCTGCCTAAGCTCCCGACTGTTTTTGCTTTCCTCGCCAAACCAGGCAAAACAGCGCCTCGGTATGCACCGGAATGTGCCGGTGGAAAGCGTGCCCATACCGCACCGTCCTCCAAACCTGCGGTCCTCAACAATCGGCCAAAGCAAGCTTATAAAACGCACCGGCCTGAAGGATCGCCCGTCAAGACACCCAAAGGAGGTCGTTGATGGACGCCATCATCGAATACGCATCAACGCCCGAAGGTATGCTCATCGTTGTCGGTGTTGCCTTCATCGGCATCGTTTTGCTCCTCACAGCGCTCATTTTCTGGATTGGATCGCTCCTGCGCCGCCGCAGCGTCAAGATCGATCAGACGCCCGATACGGACGACGAGACCGCTGACAGCTCTCCATCGGCGGACGAGTCTGCATCTCAAGATCCGCTGGCCGCATTTGATCGTGAAGCCGCAGAACAATCTGCCCGAGCCGCATCCAAAGCCCCTATTGCGCTCGCCCGTCTGCGGGCTGCCGGTCCTGACATTACCGCCGCTGCCGAACCCAAGCTGCCGGAGCCCGTTTTGGAACAAAACCCGTCCGTTCAGTCTGCTGCAGCTCCGGAATCCGCCCCCGCCGTCTCGGCTTATGCCGCAGAAGTGCAGCCGCCGATGCCTGCAGCTGCTGCACCGGCTTTTTGGGAATCCCCGGCAAAACTGCAGCCGAAGGCGCCCGATCCGCTCGCCGGCACTCGCTTTCTCCTCACGCTTCCCTTTGAACGCCGATCGGGCTTATCCATGGCTCATGCTGACCTCTGCGGGATTGGCGTGGAGGCGGTCTTTTTTGATCCGGAACCGGTTTCCCGTTTGGATGAAGACGCAGTGAGACTGGTGCCGTTTCTTCCGGCTAACGCGGCGAAGCTTCTTCTGACGGAATCGGACCGCGAAACGTTCAAAGCCGGCGCACTCTGCGCGCAGCCTGATGCTGTGCTGGAACTCCCGGCCGGTCTCATTGCACTGGAATACAAATCTAAAGGCGGGCGCTTTGACGATCCGCTTCGCTGGGCTGAAACCATGCGCACCAAAGACCTGATCCAGACGGTGCTCGCCGCCGCAGCGCTTTCCGTCGCTGCGGGCCGCCCCGCTGCCCCGGTGCTTCGGACGACCAATGCCGTTTTCTTCCTGCGCCCGACCAACGAACTCAAAAATCTGCTTTCGGCTCATGTCCAGGAAGCCGAGAGCTTTCTGCTCTCCACGAGTGAAGGTGCGGGACGCCCGGGTATCAGCGCCTCGGACTACGCTGCACTGATGATTCCTGCGCTCGAAAAGCTTTATCCGCGGGAACCAAGTTCCGGATCCGAAGCCGGTGAAGCTGCGCATCAGGAAATGTTGAGAACCCGATAAACGACATTCTCAAAATATTTCTCGCAAAGCGAGCATATTTATGATGTTTTTTTTCAAATAAGCATCTTCATTTGGCCGCCTCTGCAAGCAGCCGCTCGCTGAGGCGCATCAATCCATCAAATCGGATTCCACACACTGCTTTTGTCGGTCAAGCCGAACATTCAAATTAAACGCGTAGCGGTCACCGGGATGATAAGAAACGGTGATCAAGAGTGTTTTTCCGCGGGCTGAAACATAACGGCGGCGAATCCTCAGGCAAGGTGTTCCTTCGGATTCATTGAGATTAGCTGCCGCTTCCGCTGTAAGCGTTGTGGCCTCAATGCTTTGCCTCACTTCAACACATGTTTTGCCATACAGCTCAGCAATTAACTCAATCATGAGTTTTTCAGGATGTTTAGGGGCTTCAGCCACTAATTTGGTCCATTCTCGATTGACATACTCCGACGTCCATGCGATGGGCGGAGCTCCTCGTTTTGAACCCATGCGGATCATAGAAAATCGAATAAACGTCTCTCCGGGCGGACACTGAATCTGTGCAGCCAATTCGCGGCTCACAACGATTTCTCTGATATCGAGGATATGACGCGGATTATGTGCTGCAAGCCGTCCCAAATCGGAGAGCGTGGAGAGTTCCTGATCAAATGTCTGTACTCTGCCGCGGCTTACTACACGCGTTCCCACATGCGGCGTCCTTTGGATGAGTCCAAGGCGTTCGATCTTTGCGAGTGCAGCCCGCACTGTATGACGTGATACGCCTTCACTTTCGACGAGCTGAAGCTCCTTGGGAAGCAATGAACCAACCGGATAGCGTCCCGAGGAGATACCTTCGATCAGTTTCTCGGTCAGTTTATCCTTAAGGAGTTCGCGCGTCATGGGGTGTCTCCATTTTAGAGAAACGCCGCCGGATGATGCTATGTTTTCCGCAGCATCCGGTGGCGTATCCAAAAGCTAACAGACTGTGGTCAGTAGAGACCAATCGCCTTCCACCAGAGCATGCCGCTTGAAAAGACAACGAGCACGCAGAAAGTGACAATACAGAAATTGATCTTATAAAACCTCGGGCGTTCGAAATAGCCCTGTCCGAAATAGATCGGCCCCGGACCGCCCGCATACTCCGTGATTCCCCACATGAAATTTGAGAAGATTGCGAAGCAGATGGCCACCATCGGCGCGGGTGCACCGGCTGCGATCGCTACGGATGCGAAAGGAACGTACATTGCAGCAACATGACCCGAAGCCGTAGCGAATACATAGTGCAGATAAATGTACGCAAAGCCAAGAATTAAGAAGGTTGTCACCCAATCAAGACCGCCCAAAGAAGAAGCAAAACCCAGTGACATCCACTTCACAAATCCGAGTTTCGTGAGTCCCGTAGCAAGCGAAATGATTGCACCGAACCAGACAACCGTATCCCAGGCCGCCTTGTCATTCAAAACATCCTTCCACTGCACAGCACCTGAAACAAAGAGGAAAGCGACAAGTCCCAAACCGATCGCATTGGCATTGAAGCCCGTAATTAAAGACGTTCCCCAACCAATCAGCGCGAGAATGAATCCGACCGCAACGAGCAGCTCCTGTCGTCCCATCGGTCCCATCTTCTTAAGTTCCTCACGCCCCATGACTCGTGCCTGCGGCGTGCGCTTTAATTCTGGGTCCATGAATTTGAAGGTCAGCAGCGGAAGTGCGATAAAGCAAATCATCGCTGGAACGAGTGCTGCCAGAAACCAAGACCCCCAGGTTAGCTCAACACCAAGACCGTCTTTCGCCAGCTGCGCGCAAAGCGGATTAGCTGCCATACCGGTCATGAAGAGCGCGCCCGTGATCGGCGTGAACTGAAAGCACGTCATGATCAGGAAATCCCCGATGCGCTTCCCTGTCGGTCCCGGCTGAGAACCCAACACTTCATTGATGGACTTTGCAACCGGCAGGATGATGCCGCCCGAACGAGCCGTAACAGACGGCATCGCAGGAGCCATGATGAGGTCGGCAATACCAAGCGCGTAGGCAACACCCAATGAGGATCCGCCGAAAAGTGATAGTGCACGATAAGCAATTCGTCGCCCAAGACCAGACTGTACGAAGCCAAGTGAAAGCACGTAGGCCGAAAAAATCATCCAAACAGTGCCGGATGCAAAACCTTTGAGCACATCGTTTAGCGGCAGCGTATTGGTGAAATACGTTATCGCCAACGCGATAAACATCAGCGCACCTGAAGCAACAGGAGCGGCGAGAATGCCGGCAATGGTTGCCGCGAAGATCGCGAACATGTGCCATGCAGCGGGAGTAAGTCCTTCGGGCGTCGGGATTACCCAAAAAAGAACAAGCACAGCGATCGGCACGGACCAACGAATGAGTTTTGACTTATTCATGATGCGAAAGACTCCTGCAGATAAGCAGTTTCAGCCGCAGACAATGGGGCTTTCACACCCAAAACGATGCTTAAAAGCACTGCCGTTGCGGTGAAGTTGAGGCCTTAGGAAGATTGAACGGAACCATGGAAAATCAATGGATTCCCAGGAAGCGGTTCCGTTCGACCCTCAAAAGCGAAATAGGTCAGCAGGTTTTCGCCCACTTCTCGACAACGCGGTCAACAAACTCCGGCGAAAGACCGATGTAAGTGTGGGGATTGAGCATGTGGTCAATCTCGTCCTCAGTGAAGGCCGCCGTCACTTCCGGTGTACGCATCAGCACATCCTTGAGGGGAATTTCCTTCTCATAGGCCTCCATGCAGGACTTGTAGACGATTGAATGTGCCGTCATACGACCAAGCTTGCGGGCGAGGTGCATCATCACGCACTCACTCATCATCAGTCCCTTCTGCGCGAAGAGATTGCGCTCCATGTGCTTGGGGTAGACAATGAGATTCTTCAGAATGTTTTTGCTCTTTTCCAAAGCACAGCCAAGCATGTGGCAGGCACGCGGAATAGCCTCCCACTCAGAAAGGAAGCAGCCCCAGTCCCGCTCGTTTTCGCTCACCATGGACTCAACAATCGACGGGGCGATGCTGCGCACATTTCGGCAGAGCGCCAGAACGTTTTCCAACACTGCCGGATTGCGCTTGTGCGGCATCGTGGATGAACCGACCTTGCCCATAAAAAAGGGCTCTTCGAGTTCGAGGATTTCCGTGCGCTGCAGCGTCAGAATTTCGTGATTGATGCGGCCCAGAGTACCAGCACAAAGCGCGAGCACGGTCGCAAACTCTGCCTGACTGTCTCTGGCAACATGCCATGCAATCGTCGGTACGCCAAGTCCGAGAATTTCCATCATGCGTTTTTGGGTTTCAAGGCCTTTTTCCGGCTGTGATGCAAGCGTACCGACTGCACCAGACATTTCACCCACGAAAACGCGCGGAGCCATGGCTTCAATACGTTCGATGTCTCGTCCGAGTTCATCGGCCCAAACTGCGGCCTTGTAGCCGAAAGTGATCGGAATAGCATGCACAACGTGAGTACGTCCAGCCATCACTGTGTGGTTGTATTTCTTGGCGAGATCAAGGCAGTATCCCAAGCATGCCTTCATATCGCGCAAAATCACCTGATAGGCATCACGCTGCAAAAGCACCATGCCAGTGTCGACAATATCCTGACTCGTCGCACCCCAATGAACAAATTCCCCAGCATTGTCGGGAAGGACTTTCTTAAAAGCCTTCAACAGCGGCACGATCGTGATTGAAGATTTATAGAACTCACCGATTGAAGGAATATCGAGCAGTTCAGCCTTTGCATATTTATTGATGAGTTCCGCCTTTTCCTGCGAAATGACACCGAGCTCTCCCTGCGCTTTGGCTAAAGCCGCTTCCGTGTCAAGCCACTTCTGAGCCCAAGATTGGTCACTCCAGATCCGACGCATTTCATCAGTGGAAAACATGCAGCCGTGAATTTGAGAATCGATGGCAGTGGACGGCATAGTGAAATCTCCCTTCATGCATTAAAGAATCAACTTTTGTTTGCTCTTCCCGTTTAAGGCAAGAAACAAGCTTTAAGGTGAGGAGATTTTTCACGACAAGGCCCATCAGCGTGACCAAATCGAACTTATGTCTTGCATGAAGTCACATTGCAGTACCTCATGCCAAACTACTTATGTTTTAAATTTCAATGGAATAGCCTTATGTCCTTTGCGTACAAATAGAATAAAAGAACGGACATATACAACTTTCATTGCAAGACAGGCGCACACATGACTCAAACACAGCCTTCTGCGCGAATAAGTACCATACATAAATGCATATGTACCACCGACGATAGTTGCTGCATGCTCTGATTTCGACATCTCTAATATTTCATCGCAAATTCAATATTGAAATAACTTATGTACGAAATATAAAAATTCACCATCGTTTCTTCATCTGATTATGGTACCCATATTAATTTTTCAATTATCAATACAGAAAAGATAATTCGTTTTAAGTATTTTAAGCAAGAGCCACTATTAAGGTGCATTTAGAAACTTACAACTTAAGTGGCTCTTTTTATCTCAACCTATTATTCAATAGGTAAAACATACTGTTCTAGATGGATTTTCCTTCAATCTGATCATGGAACTTTGAAATTGAACTGATGACATTGGTCGCAATAGTTCTCTGTTGGTCCGTGCTGCAGATGGCAGTTTGTGCAGTCTAATTGGTCCTGATAATGCGGCGAAACGTGAGGATTCGTCGGTTTGACAGTCTCCGTCTTTGCAACAAGCTTTTTGAGATCATGACATTGCGTACAGGTCTCAATTGTGGGCATTTTCGGATTTGCAGCATCCGAACCATGACAAGCCGAGCACTTTACGCCTGCCGCTGTATGCCGATCGGCACCAAAGCGCTCGGCACTTGCAGCCGTACCGCAGAACGTGAGGATGGAGAATAAAACGAGAAGCAAGGGGGAAACGCGTCTCATGGTGGGTCTCCTTAAGAAATGACGGAACGATCAGATCTGACCGTTCCGTCGCGAACGCAAGTTTCTCAGCGAACGTTAACCTTTGACGACTTCAGCGCCGATGATGTAGCCCGCCGTGAAGCAGCGTCCCATACCGTGCTGTGTTGCACCGCCAGCAGATTCGCCACCGCAGTAAAGACCGGGGATCACTTTGCCTGCCATATCGACAACTTGGTTCTTACCGTTAACACGCAGGCCCGCATACGTATCATGTGTGCAGACAGTGCACCATGCGGCATAGAACGGTCCTTGCTCGATCTTGTAACGAGGCTTCGGTTTGTCAAAGTCCTCATCAACTCCCTTCTCAACAAAAGCGTTGTAGCGTGCGACCGTTTCCGCTAAACGTCCCTTAGGCAGTTTGAATTTCTGATAAGGATTTTGAGTCAGTTTTTCCTGAAGTTCGTCGAGCGTATCAGCCTTAAAGAAGTAGCCTTCTTCACCTGAGTTTTCGTCGATTTTCCACTGCTCACGCTTAATAGCTGCACTATCAAAGATCGCCCACTGCGGACCTGCTTCCCAATCCGGTCCCTGAGAACCTTCATTGATGGCACAAGCCGCATCGATGTAGTTCCTAAACTGCGGCTTGATCTTCGAAGAGTTGCGCCAGTCTCCGTGCACATATCCGCCGGATTTATCGAAGAACCCAAAGCAAGTGCCGTTCGGATAAGCTGGCTTGGTTTCATCATAGAAACGCTTGCCGGCCTGATTGACAGCAATGCAGTCCTGCCAATTGCCGACAAAGAGTCCTGTTGCTTTAACCTTTCCCCAGATCGGACTCTGCGGCTTCCAGGCAACGTAGCTCGTACGTGAGCCGACAAAAGCGCCGCGTCGCAGTGCGCCATTGCGGTTCATTGCCTGATTGCAGCATCCCCAGAGTGCGGCGCCAATCGCCATTGCAGCCAATTCGCCAGAACCATCCTGCGGGGACCACTCGCCGCCGCCCAACTGGAATTCTGAGGTAAGGCGGGGATCAAACATTCGACGGAATTCAACGTTGCCTGTATTGCCCCCAGTAGCAATCACAATACCTTTGCGAGCCTTAACGGTGACGGACGGTTCATGGAAATCAATATTGCCGTCCGTCTTCCAACTCACAAGAGGTTTTGTCTGGCCTGGCAGAATGGTTGGGGTGTAATGCGCTTCGATACCGAGGACCCGACCTTCAAGCGGCTGTTCGCGGAAGATCCGATCCATGTGATAGTTAAAGAGAAAGCGGATGTTCTTCCGCTTGCGTGCAGACTCATCGAGCGGCCGCATAACGGAGGTGCCGTTAGTGCCAGTAGGTGAAGGACCGCCCACGCCGTTCTTCCACTTGACGTGATGAGAGCGCAGTGCCGTTACGCCACTGGCGTGGTTTGCCTGGAAGTTGTCTGGAGCCTCATCTTCAAAGGGCAGTCCATTTGCAGCGAGGAAGTCATACACGGCAGGACCGTTGTATGCGAGAGCATGCTGTACGGCACGGTCTGCGAAGCGATAGTCGGGCATGCCATCGACTTCTGTGACCGACCAGTCAGTCAAATCTTGAAAATATGTTTCCGGATCATCCTGAATACCGTATTTCTTCTGTAAAGCCGTTCCTCCGCCCAATGCAATAGAGCCAGCTGAGAGAATGGCATGACCGCCGATATCATAATTTGTATCGACGACAAGTACATCTGCACCGAAATCCGCCGCACGAATAGCGGCTGCCATACCGCAGGCACCTGCACCGATCACGACGACATCCGCCTCAAAATCCCACTTCGTCGGAAGCGGCGCGCAGCTGTTTGGGACGACTTGGGCAGCAGCGCTGGGAATGAGCAGGTTTGCTCCGGCCATAAGTGCGGTGGAGCCGAACAGTGTACGGCGAGAAATCCCTTTCTTGCTCATGGTGCATCTCCTTTGATCGTGGATCCTGACTGTCGAAGATCGGCATTGACCTTCCAAAGGATCCATGCGGTCAGAATAGAAAAAATAGTTCTTTCGACCTACGTACGTAGGTTGAGAAGAACCAAAGCAAAAGCATGAGCCGCGGGTTTATGCCTAGAGCGTCCGGTTCTGATCCTCAATTTCGGAAAGCACAAGTGCTGCTTGTGCAGGCGTTTGAATCTGGAGTTTTTTAAGTCCAGATGCCCGATGGACTTCGACGGTCCGCTGACTAATATCGAGTTCAATGGCAATCTGTCGGCTCATGAGCCCTTTGGCTACGAGCTTGACGACTTCTCTCTCTCGATCAGTCAAAGAAGCCCATCGATCCGACCAAAAAGGACTTCCCACGAGACCCTCTCTTCGTTTGCGATCTATCTTCAGTGCATTGACGACGCCGGCAAAAAGTTTTTCGGCAGCAACAGGCTTCACGAGATAGTCAACTGCCCCTTTCTTCATAGCGGTGACAGCGGATTCAATATCACCGAAAGCAGTCATAAATAAAACGGGATGAGGATAATTGCGATTGAGCAGTTCATCAAAAAGCTCCGTCCCCATCATATCGGGCATACGGATGTCACTCAGCAGGCACCCCGGGCGGCTTGGGATATCGTCCACAAGAAATTCGGCTGCAGAAGAATAAGCGACCGTTGAGTAGCCTTCGCACTTCAGCATGAAATCAACTGCTTCCAGCGCTTGTGCATCGTCATCAATAATTCGGATCAAGGGAGGCTGAAGGGGCTTCTTCATAATTGGAGATCTTGTTGTTCAGATGGTGAAACGGGAAGGTGCACCCTGCACAAAAGTCCGCCCGTTGGAATCCGCTTAAAAGCGATCGTTCCGCCGCAACGCGCAACGAGTCCTTGAACAATCGGCAGCCCAAGACCTAGACCGCTTTTTTTAGTTGATGACAGTGGGGCATTGAGGTGTTTCAAGTCATCTTCGGAAAGTTTGGGACCGTTGTCCGCTATTTCAACGATAACGTCCTCACCGGATGTGGTAATGGCTACGGAGACTATTGGTGCTGTCGCAGCAACCGCCGCTTCACAGGCATTCTTGATAAGGTTAAGGAAGATAAGACGAAGCTCCAGCTCATCAGCATGAATCTGCACGGCACCTTTAGGTGCATAAAAACGCGCTACCACGTCATGCTTCCGCGTCTCCCTGAGAAGGATTCCCTCCAGAGCAGCTGAGGCGTTCAGCCATTGACGTTCGCCTGCATGCCCTTTAGCGTAGCTGCGTACCCGGTCAACAATGCGGCCGATTTCGTGCACCTCGGATTCAATCTTCTCCAGACCTCGCCTCATCAGGTCGGGAGAGCCGCTGCCTGAATCAAGTGATCGAAGTAATCCGTGGCTGAAGCAAGATACAGAGTGCAGCAGCTGCTTAATCTCGTGCGCAAAAATATTAGAAACCTGCCCCGCAATTGCCGCCCGCTGAAATTGCTCAAGTCGGGCTTCTGCTTCCTGCGTTTGGGCCTTAAGTGCTTCTTCTCGCAAAAAGGCATCCTTGAGTTCTCGAGTTCTGCGCTCGACAAGAATTTCAGTTCTGCGGACATGGATTAAGAGTCCGACAACCAGCAGCAGTCCCGCAAAAATATAGAGCCGATACTCCTCCCAAAGGCGTGAGAGCGTCCAGCCCCGCAGAAACGCATAAGGACCTATGCGCAGATCCTTCATTAAACGATCCGTCGCACTGAAGTCAGTCGCCAAGGACCAGAACATTCCGCTTGATGTCGGCGGCATCTGCAAAAGGATTTCAAACATACGCCGCAACTCTGGCGCCGTTAACGAAGGGACAGATGAGATGGTCCAATTCGGATAAAGCTCGGTTGACCGGCTGCAGGCAAATTTCGAGTCGGAATAAGGTTCCACGACTTTCAGCGGAAGAAGCACTCCTTTATGCGTCGTAAGATCTTCTAAAAAACAGGTGCGCACAACGCCTGCATCAGCTCGTCCATCAATCACTTCCTGAACAACGTGTTGCATAGCAAGCTTCGAGCTGCTTCCTACAAACGTAACCGCAGAGAAAAATTTCTCCGGATCGTAGTTGCGTTTGAAGATTTCCCCCATCGCAGCCTGATACCCTGTGAAATCACCTAATGATGTCGCCGCGAGTTTTCGACCTTGAAGATCGGCAATCTTCTGCACATTTTCATTGTCCGAACGAACAAAAATGACGGAACCCTGACTGCTCGCTGGATTGGGATGCCGTTTGGAAACGGCTGTAAGAAACGGCCGTGCTCCTTCACTGCGCAGTCGAGCTGCGGCACCAGCTTCTGTCAGCACAATATCGATCTCGCGGTTTTGCACGGCCTTTTCAAGCGATGTGACATCGTAATAACGAAATGTGGCGCCATCAGGCCAATGTTTCTCTACCCATTTGTAGGTCTCCGTGATAAACGGCAAACACGGATCCGGTTTGGGCATCTCTGCAGCCGCAAAGCGAAGCGGGGCCGACTCGCTCGCAAAGCTAATAGCACAGAGGAATAGGATGAGAAGTACGTTGGCATACCGCATGGGAAAGCCTCCATGAAGAGCTTCATCCATTCTTGCGCAAAAAGGGTTAGCCAAGATAGCTTTTTATCGCTGACTTTTGAGTTTTATGCCCTCTTTTCTGGTAAGCATGAGATCACGACAGACACTTTCGGATCTGCTCTCAACAGCATCCATCCGCAAAGATTGGATCTTCTTTTTCTTTGTGTAAACCTTCTCCCTTTTCCTCTGATTCATTCAGAGAATACTGCTATATACACAACAAATAGGACATCCTTCATTCACGATTTCGCTTTATTCAATTTTCGCTTATAAAAATACTCACAATAATTTGTTTGCACAAACGTATATAAACCCAGTGACTCTGTTTTCATGACAAGTGCTCACGATGTCTTGTCATAAACCCGATATTGGCAGGTCAGATGCTTGGAAAGCATGCTTATATGTCCATTCCTTGCATCCGTGCCTCGACGGTTTGATCTCTGCGGGCTAAGCTTGAAGGACTTGTGCTTTCTTTCCGTGGAGTCCGCGCATGCGTTGCTTCAAGCCTTTGAATTCTTCTCCTTCGCTTCTCGTCTGCGCCCTCGCCGGCGCCTTTGCCTGCGCGGCGTCAGCCGCTCCGGCAGCCAATGACGTACAAAGCATTTGGCTTGCTCCAACAGGGACTTCACCCTTAAGCGCCAAAGCGCCGCTTCGCATTGAGATTTCCCCAGCGGAAAGTCAATGCCGTGCCGCCTACGGGAACGAATGGTATGAACGTTGTCAGCTGACGCTCGGGAAACCCGGAACTCGGGTTCAAGGCGTGCAGCTCACGCCGGAAACGGCAGGGGAATGGCGATGGGCGTCACCAAGCACTATTGTCTTCACGCCGAAAGAGGCCTGGCAGCCCGGTAAGCGCTTCCGCACCTCCCTGATTGGCCTGCCGATGCCGCTTCGCGCCTCACTGACGACCAATTTCCTAACGGTGGAAACACCTCCGCTCACTGCCGTGACCTCCCGTGCTCAGGTATGGATCGACCCGCTTGAGCAGAAAAACCGTGCTCTGTCCTTTGAGTTTGATTTCACGACTTCCGTTTCTGCAACAGTCAAGACCCGCATTGAGCAGAACTTCACGCTTGACTTTGATGCGAAATCTGGTTTGAAGCTCGGCAAGCCGAGCTTTGTCTGGGGCGACAATTCAGAGAGCCTCTACGTTAAGGTGCCGGTGATTGAACTCGCCGACAGTCCGGTTGTTGCTTCCGCTTTGGTTAAAGGCGCTGCAGGGCGGGCAAAGCTTCAAGACGGCCGCTTTACCGTTCCCAAAGGATTTGAAGCAGCTAAAGCTTCTGTAACTGTTCCCGGGCTTTCCACGCTCTTCCAAATTACGGAAGCTTCCATTCTGCCGGTGAAGGATGACGGGCTCAACGCCGAGTATGAAATCACTATCGCCTCGTCTTTGGCGCTTGACCCAACAGAGCTCTCCAAGCGTATCCGAGTGCTGACGCTGCCGAAAAAACTCGATTCGACGGCTGCCTCCGACACTGTCTGGACCGCTGCGCCGCTGATCGATGATGAAGTTTTAAAGCGAGCTTCCGCGCTTGAAGTTCGCCCTGATCTGGAATGGAGCACCACCGGGCGCGTAAAGCTGCGCCTGAAAGCGACGCCGGGCGACTACATCTATCTTGAGCTCCCCAAAGGCTTTGGCCCTGCCGGCATGCCGGGGCTGGAGGACGGCTGGAAGAGCGTACTGCTCCTGCCGCAGCCCTCCGCAGAAATCACGTTCCTGCAGCCCGGAAACATGCTCACGCTGGCGGGTTCCTGGGAACTCTCCCTCTTTACCACCGGCATCGACAAGCTCAATTGGCGTATTGCCCGTGTACGCAATGAATTCCTTTCGCTCGCCGCCGACGGCTGGAATGTGATGAAGTCGATTGCGCCTGACAGCTGGGTCACGGCTTCTTCGGGGAGCACTGACCTCGGCGAAGTCAATCCCAAGCGTCCGGGCGAAGCGCGCTTCACAGCGCTTGACCTCTCTGAAGCCGTCATGGGAAGCGGGCCTGGGCTCTATCAAATTGAGCTCACCGGCACACGCATGAAGGACGGGAAGCCCGAAACCGTCGCCAATGCCTCCAAACGCATTCTCATTACCAATATTGCGATGATCGCCAAGACCTCGGCGAGCGGCGCATTGGACCTCTTTGCAGCGAATTTCGCTGACGGGAAGCCCGCAGCCGGTCTTAAAGCCATTCTTTTGGCAGAAAACGGCACCGTGCTGGAAACCACGGAAACCGATGCGGACGGACGTGCTCACTTCAAATCGACCCGCGGCTGGGAGCGTGAAAAGAAGCCTGCCGCCGCCGCACTCCGCTCCAAGGGTACCGACCTCGCATGGCTTTCGCTCAAGGACGGCTCCAACGTTGCAGGAACGCTTCGCTGGGATGTCGGCGGCCGTTATACGGGCGGCACGGGGCTTTCGGCTTTCAGCTTTGCCGACCGCGGCATCTTCCGCACGGGCGAAACCGTGCATTTCGGCTTCGGCGTACGCAAACTCGATTTTGACCGTCTTCCGGAAGGCACTCCCATTGAACTCAAGCTCACGAATGATGCCGGTAGAGTACTGGAGAAGCGCACGGTAAAACTCAATGACGAAGGGCTGGGTTCCTTTGACTGGAAGATTCCCGACGGAACGCTTCCGGGCACGCTTCGTCTGGATCTTTTCGCGGGCGGCGAAGAACGCTCTGCGCTCTCCACCACAAGCGTCTTTGTGGGGGACTTCTCTCCCGAAACGCTTTCACTCTCAGCCGAACTTCCCGCTGATGAGGCTAAAGCCGGCTGGGTCAAGCCAAACGATCTGCCGATTTCAGCAACGCTGACGAGCCTCTTTGGCGCGGGCGCTCAAGGTCGGCGCGTAACCGGCACGGCAGAAGTAACGCCGCTCTCTGAAGTCAAATTGCCCGGATGGGACGGGTGGCTCTTCCCCTCTCCCGGCGCCGCTCCGTGGAAAGCGCTGCCGACAAGCCGCACCTTGGACATTGAAGCGGCCGTTACGCCCGGCTCCGGTTCAATAGATGCGATGGTTCCGCTTTCGCTTTTAGAGTTAAACGGCTTTGCCGACGTGGATCTCACGCTTACCGGTACCGAAGCCGAAGGGGCCGGCGCTGTTGAACGGCATCTCTCCTTCATTGCTTCGCCTAACGACATCGCCGTGGGCTGGCGGATCGAAGAAACGCCGCAGCCCTCATGGTTCCTTTTGACGGGTGAGCCGGCCTCCATGGCTTTGGCCGTGATTGACCGCAGCCTCAAGCCCAAAGCAGGCACGCGGCTCAAAGTCACAATTGAAAAAAGCCGCTGGATCACTACCCTGAGTGAAGACAGCTCGGGGCGCTTTACCTATTCGGACGATGAAGCCCCGGAAGTTCGGCAAACGATTGACGTCACCACGGATGATCAGGGCATTGCTCGGATCAAACTGCTCACGGGCGAGCCCGGCAATTGGCTTGTTCGTGCGGCCGATGAATCCGGCAAAGAGCTCTTCGTAATCCCTTACGGCACTGCCGGCGGCCGATTGGCTGATTTTGCCGACGGCATGCTGCCGACGGCAGAGCTTCGCGCCAAGCTCGAAAAAACGAATCTCAATGCCGGCGACACCGTACGTGTCTCGCTGCTCTCCCCGGTATCGGGTTTTGCGCTGGCGAGCTTTGAGTCGGCAGAAGTGATCTCCACCAAGTGGGTGAGCGTCAATGCAGGCGAAAACCTGCTCGAGCTTGAAGCTCCTGCCGATTTCACCGGGCGGGCATGGCTGCGGCTCTCTGTCGTGCGCGGCCAGACAGACGCCAAGAAGTTCCTGAAGGGTTTTGCGGAAACCGCCGTTCCCATTGAGCTCAACGCCTCCGCCAAGACTCTGCCCGTCACTATTAAGGCGCCCGAAAAAGTTGAAAACGCTCGCCGGATACCCATTCAAGTTTCCGCGGCTGCCAAGGCGAAAGTTTTCCTCTTTGCGGCCGATGACGGACTGCTTTCGCTCACCAACTGGCAGACACCCGACCCGATTAAGACGATGCTGCTGGATCGAGCGCTCGAAGTAGACACCCGTGAGACGCTTTCACTCCTCATGCCGGACGCCGGATCGCTTAAGGACCTCATCAAAGCCCCGGTCGGCGGCGACTTCATGGCGAGCGCCAAAGCCGCTGCGGGCTTTGGAAGCCCCTTCAAGCGCTCTTTCGGACCGTCAACGGTTTGGTGGGGCGGACTGGTTGAAGTGGGGCCTGACGCTCAAACCTTTACTGTCGAACTGCCCGAAGGCTATGCCGGCCGAGTGCGCGTGAGCGCCGTGGGGGCGGCCGAAGCCTCTGCAGGTTCTGCTCAGGCGCTCATTGTCGCTGCGCCCCCGCTTGCTCTCTCTCCCGCTCTTCCCGGCGTCTTGTCGCTTGGCGACGTGTTCCGTGCGGGAGCGGTCGTCACACCGAACATGCCCGCAGAAGCCGCGAGCTTAACGATCACGCCGCCTGCGGCATTTGCTGCTGAGCCCGAAGTACTTCCGCTTAACTTCCCGACTGTCGGCGGCATATCGGCCTCGGCTCAGTTCACGGTTCCCAATCAGCCCAGTGCGCTCGGCGAACATCCATTTATCCTCAAGGCTGACGCGCGCGCAAAAGAGAATGGAGCGACGCTTTCCGCCCAGCGCAGCGAATCCATTGTTGTGCGGCCCGCATCGCTGCTAGAGACAAGGCTCTACGCAGGCCGAGCTGAGCATTCAGCGGATAAGTCGGCATACGAAGTACCGACAGTGCTCTACCCGATCAATGACCGCACCCGCTTCATTGCGGCTTCCACCCCCGCAGCGCTCGCTCCCGAACTAGGCCGCCCCTTCCAGACGGCTGACAACGACTTCGGAGCGGTACTTCCCCGGCTGGCTGCATCGCTGCCGGAAGTGCTGCTTACGCTCAACACGGACGCCGCACGCCTGTTGCCGCAGTCGGTTTTGACAACGGACGCCTCGGCCGCCAAGAAGGCCGCTCAAGATGCTGCCCAACGCCGCGAAAAGGTTTATGCCGCGGTTCGCAGCACCCTCACTCGCGAAGGCCTTAAAGCGATGCCTTGGAGCGAATTCGATCCCTTCCTCAGCGCCTTAGTGCTCGACTATCTGGTCGACGCTCTTCGGCTTGACTCGAGCGCGCTCGAACCGCTGCAGCTCCTGAGGAGCCGCCTGGTTCGTTCAGTCAATTTGGATCCTCAGACGATTGATGACGCCCGCACGAGCGCCTACACGCTCTGGGTGCTCACCCGTGAGGGCACCATGACCACCGCGCAGCTCGAAGCGCTGCGCGCCTCCATGACGTCGCGCTTTGAAGGCTGGGAGCGTGATGCTGCCGCCTCGTTCCTGGCAGCCGCCTATTCACGGCTTCGCCTTCGTGACGAGGCTCGCTCACTGGTGAAGTCCACCCCGTCGACGGCTCGTGCCGCCGGTGCGTGGACGCCGGAAACGGCTGCCGCCTTGGCTGCCTCGGCGCTCTCCGAAGCCGGCTTGGGACAGGAACCCGCTGCACGGTTCTTGGTGAGCATGGCCGGTGAAGATCTGGCCCGCACCTTTGCCGCCGGCATTGTTTCACCGCTCTATGCCGCTGCGGCCGCTCGTGCTGCGCTCACGCCCGAAGTGGGCGGTCTCACGGCCGGCGAGTCGGCCGCATCCCCCGATTTGGTCTGCACTCGACGTGCGGACGGGTTCCCTGCCGACCAGGATCGTCTCGTGCTGGGCGCCTGGGGCGCGCTTCTGGATGCCCCCGGCTGTCTGGCTGCCGAAGCATCGGGGCTCCCGGCCTCGCCCTATGTTTGGTGGCAAGTCGAGCAAACGGGCTACATCGTGCCCGATGACACGCAGCCGGCCGACCGCTCCGCGCTTGAAGTCGAACGCACGTACCTTGGCGCCGACGGCAAAGCCAAGACCGAATTCAGCACCGGCGAACGCGTGACGGTCCGCGTCAGAGTGAAGAGCTTTGCGGGCGAAAGCGCCGTACGCGACGCCGTTGTCACCGACCTCCTGCCGGGCGGCTTTGTCTGGGCCATGCCTGCGGGGGCATGCCCCGAAGGTGCACTCGAATGCCGCCGTGCCGAAGACCGTGTGCAGTGGGCCGTGCCTGCGCTCACCAACTGGGAGCCGCTCACTTTCACCTACACCGTGCGGGCAGCCTATCCGGGCGTTTATAGAGCGGGCTCCGCTGCAGCAGAGTCCTTGAGCAACCCCGCGCTGGCAGCTCAGAGCCGCAGCGCCAAGATCCGCATCACGGCGCCTGAAGAGCCTTCCGGCACGAACGCTCCTCAGCCGACCACTTCCCCAACGCCTGCGAGCGCAGTCCAATGACCGACGACCTTTCACACAAACCCGTCGATGCCAGCGGACAATTACCAGCGGCCGGCGCAGCGAATACTGCGCCGATTGAGCAGCCTGCCGCAGCGTCGCCGCAGTCTTCTGCCGCCGCAGAATCTGAAAAAAGCGAACAGGCGACGGCGGCCTCGCCTATTCCCCAGGCCTCAGAAGTCGGCCGCAGCCCTGCCGTTGTTTTTTTGCGCCGCACGGCCTATGTCGTTCTTTCTGCGGCGATCATGACTGTGGGTTTATACGGTGGGTACGCCGTTCTCAAAAATCGAGCGGCCTCGGAAGCTGCGCCGCCGCTCCTCGAAGGTATTCCATTTTCGAGCGTGCTTTACTCGCGAGGAAACGTCCTCCTTCGCATCGTACCGGCCGCTGACGGCATTTTTCGCGTTAAAACGCCCCTCGAATCGATCGACCCCAAACTGGTTGAAGCCACCATCGCCTATGAGGACCGGAACTTCTACAAGCACCCGGGCTTTGATCTTCTGGCGCTGATTCGCTCGGCCGCCAGCACCTACATCGGCGGCTGGCGCACCGGCGCGTCTACGATCACCATGCAGCTTGCCCGCATGCGGCTCCATCTGCAGACAGATACGCCCGACGGAAAACTTCGGCAGATCTGGCATGCGATGCGCTACGAAGCGCATTACACGAAGCGGCAGATTCTTGAGGCCTACCTCAATCTCGCGCCCTACGGAAGCAATGTGGAGGGCGCAGAAGCCGCCGCAGCCGTATGGTTCCATAAAGAGGCTTCCCATCTCACGCCGGCAGAAGTGGCGGCGCTCGCCGTCATTCCGCAGAATCCCGTCAAACGTCGCCCTTACACTCAAGGCAGCACGCCGCTCGATACCGCGCGGCTGCGGCTCGCACGCATCCTCGTGGAGCAAGGTGTTTATCCGCCCTCAGCCGCCGCAGCGCTGCGAGCGCCGCTTGAGGTTTTCGGTCCGGAACACCTCCCTTTTCTCGCTCCCCACTACGCGCAAACGGTTCTGAACCGCATAGTGGGGACCCCGGAGCGGTCAGAACCCAACGCTGACAAAACGGCTTTCAAAGCGGGAAAACTCAAGGGCACGCTCTCGCTCGATGTTCAATCGGCAATGGAAGCGCTCGTTCGCGAAACCATTGCAAGGCTGTCCCCTTGGGGCGTGAAGAATGCCGCCGTTTCAGTGGTTGACGCCCGCGACCGTTCCGTGCTCGCCATGGTGGGCTCGGCAAACTTCTTTGACCCCTCGATTCAGGGAGAGGTCAATGCTTGGACAGCCAAGCGCAGCCCCGGTTCAATGCTGAAGCCTTTCACCTATGCGCTTGCGCTCGATCAAGGGCTTATTCACGAAAAGACGGTCCTGATTGACAGCCCGATCGCCATCGGCGGATGGGCCCCAGACAATGCAGACGGCAGCTTCCGGGGACCGCTCTCTGCCGAAGATGCATTGGTGCTCTCGCGCAATATTCCGGCGGTCGATTTGGAAAAGCGCCTCAGTCCCGGGCTCTATGAATTCCTCAAACGCGCCGGTGTCGAGCTCCCCCATGACAAAAATTGGTACGGGCTCTCCCTTGTTTTGGGGGGCGCAGAAATCACCATGGCTGACGCCGCCAAGCTCTACGCCATGGTTGCGGGGGAAGGACTCCTCCGGCCGCTTAAGCTCCTCGAAGCTCAAGCCTCCCCGGCCGAGGCCGATGTGCTTTCGCGTGAAGCGCAGTTTGTCCTTCGCCGCATGCTCGCCTCGCGCGGTGAATCGGTGACGATTCGCGGCGCGAGACGCGAGCTCCTCTATAAAACCGGAACCAGCAACGGCTGGCGCGACGCGTGGACCGCCGGCATGGTCGGTCCCTATGTCATCGTCGTGTGGCTCGGCGACTTCGCCGGACGTCCCAACCCGCAGCTTCAGGGAGCGCATCTTGCCGCTCCGCTCTTCCGCGCGGCGGCTTTGCGTCTGGGAAACATCCCCGCCCTCGACTGGCCGGCCGCCGTCAGTGCACAGCAAGAAGCCGAAGACAAACATTTAAAAGTCGCTCTTGAACCGGTCTGCGCGGCAACGGGCGACCTGGATATTCGGCTCTGCAGCCGCCGAACCAACGCCTGGATCCTTCCCGGCCGCACATCCGTGCGGGATTCGGGTGTTTTTCGCGAAATTTGGATTGACAAAGAAACCGGGCTTCGGGCCTGCGGCCCCGGTCCCGGCATTGAAAGACGCGTTTGGGAATTTTGGCCGACGCACTTTCAAAAGGTCTTTCTGGCGGCGGGCATCGCCAAAGAGCCGCCACCTCCATACACCGCTCAATGTGCTGAACGTCTGGGTGTCCCAGGGGGCCGCGCACCGGTGATCACTTCTCCCAAAGCGGGAGCCGTCATTTACTCGCCTGCCGGCTTTGACGCAGCCCGTGTGCTGCTAGCTGCGGGGGCCGATCCGGACGCCGCCATTCTCTATTGGTATGCCGACGGCGCATTTCTGGGTGCCCGCCGAGTCGGCAAGGCGCTCGAATGGTCTGCCCCTGCCGGTACGCATGAACTCGCCGTTGTGGATGATCTCGGGCGCACGAGCACGATGCGGCTGACGATCAGACGCCGGTAATCACGAGAACCTCGCACGGCCAGCTGTCTGCGGGCCAAGGGTCTGGAAGAACCGATTGCCGCAAGGTCTAACACTTTTTTATAAATTCCTATGTTTGACCTCAGCGTTCCCGCACTAACCTTGTCATATCTGAACAATGATTCAGAAATCGCCGCAATGGCTATTGCAAAGAAAGGAGCTTTGTTATGAAGAAGAGGTTTGCTGCAGCCGCCGGCAGCGGCTCCGGATTTCGACGCTCGCTCGGCGCTTTGGCTTTGATGCTCTCCTGCGGTGTCTTTGCCGCTTTCTCCGCCCTGCCCGTACCGGCATTGGCCGGCCCGCCGCCCGGCATGCACCATCCCGGACCCGGCTTTGGCGGTCCTGGTCATCGCCCGGGCTTCCGCCCTGGCCCGCCTCCGCCCCCGCCGAGATACCATCGCGGCTGGCACCCTCGTCCTTGGTACCGCAGCTGGGGTTTCTGGGCGCCGACGATTACGGTCGGCACGATCCTCGGCGCAGAGCTCTATCGCTCCTCGACGCCGCGCTATGTTGAAGTCCCGGTGCAGACGGTTCCCGTCACGCCGAGCACATCGTATGCTGCCGCGGCTCCCGCGGCATCGGGCGCTGCCGGATCCGGCAGCTATCCGTGGTATTGGTGCTCGAGCGAACAAGGATACTTCCCGACCGTTCGCTCCTGCCCACTCGGCTGGGAGACCGTGATGGGCACGAGCAGCACAACGCCTCCCGCGCCGCCCGCTCCCTAAACGGCAAATGCCCGCCCGAAATCACGCAATGATTCCCAGCGGGCATTTTCATGAGCCCAAACGACTCTCGTTCAGCTCCGACAAGAGCATTCGGCGTTATTCGTTTGCGCCTTCGCCTTCTTCATCGTCCTGAGCCTTGGGCTGAGGAGCGGCCTGAGCCTGACTGAGTCGATCGAGATATTCGTTCGTTACGTCGCCCGTAACATAAACGCCGTCAAAGCATGAGCAATCGAAGGCCGGAATCGACGGGTTGAGATCCGAAAGCGCATTCTTCAGGCCGTCAAGCGTCTGGAAGATCACCTTATCGGCGCCGATCACTTCCGCCACAGCGTCCGCATCCTTGCCGTCACCGCAGATCAGTTCCGACTTCGTCGGCATATCAATGCCGTAGACATTCGGGAACATCACGCGGGGCGCAGAAGAAGCAACATAGACCTTCTTTGCGCCGGACTCGCGCGCCATACGGACGATTTCCTTCATCGTCGTGCCGCGCACGATGGAGTCGTCAACGAGCAGCAGGTTCTTGCCTTCAAATTCCACAGGCATGGCGTTGAGTTTTTGACGCACGCTCTTCTTTCGGGTCGTCTGCCCGGGCATGATGAAGGTGCGGCCGATATAGCGATTTTTAATGAACCCTTCGCGGTAGGGGAGCTCAAGCTGCTTGGCGAGCTCCTGCGCACACGGCCGAGAGCTGTCCGGAATCGGCATGACGACGTCAACATCCTTGAGGTCAATCGTCTTTTTCACTGTTTCAGCCAAATAAACGCCGAGATTGAGGCGGGCGCCATAGACGCTGATGCCGTCAATGAGGGAATCCGGACGCGCAAAATAGACGTATTCGAAAGCGCAGGGATTCTTCACCGGATTTTCGGCGCACTGACGCGTTTCAACGTTCCCCTTGAAATCGATCCAAAGCGCTTCGCCGGGTTCCAGATCGCGTTCGAGCTTAAAGCCGAGCCCCATCATCGTCACCGATTCAGAGCTCACCATCCATTCGCGCTCGCCGTTGGCAGCAATCGCCGAACCGAAGCAGATCGGCCGAATAGCATGCGGATCACGGAAGGCAAGGAGCCCCTTGCCGGCAATCAGCGCCACCACGGCGTAAGAGCCCCGCACGCGCTTATGCACGGCCGCGACGGCCTTGAAGATGCCGTCAGCGTCAAGCCCCCGGCCTTCGCAGACGCGGGAGATTTCATTGGCTAAAACGTTGAGCAACACCTCCGAATCGCTCGTCGTGTTGATATGACGATGGTCGTGCTCGTACAGATCCTGCTTGAGCGCTTCGGCATTCGTCAGGTTGCCGTTGTGAGCGAGCATGATGCCGTAAGGCGCATTGACGTAAAAGGGCTGCGACTCCTGATTCGAACTCGCACAGCCCTGCGTCGGGTAGCGCACGTGACCGATGCCGACATTGCCCGTCAGATCACGCATGTTGCGCGTACGGAAGACGTCGCGCACCAGGCCCATGGCCTTATGAATGTGGAACTGCAGACCATCGAGCGTAGCGATGCCCGCCGCATCCTGACCGCGATGCTGCAAAAGGAGCAGCGCGTCATAGAGGCGTTGATTAACAGGTTCATTGGAAAGGAGGGCAACAATGCCGCACATGGATGTAATCCTCGATTAGGCCGGGGTGAACGCCCGAAGAGAAAATAGGAAAAAAGGGAAAAACAGTAACTTTGCGCACATGGGCTATAACGGCAGAATGCGCAAAGCCGCCCGGACGAGTCTCGGAGCGGCTTTGAGTGAAAACTTGCACATGATATGAATGAGCCCTGCCTCTATCAGCTGCGGCGATAAGACCGGCGCATGTCAGCGAGCCATGCCGGCAGATAGGGCATCGACCAATTGATGATCGTTTCCGTCGGTCCGATCAGCACGGACTGCTGCCACATACGGCTTTCATGGATGGAAGCGGGCATACCGAAAAAGAAGACACAGGCGCAGACAACCACAATGCCGCGCAGGAAGCCGAAAACGGCGCCCAGGGCGCGGTCTTCAAAGCGCAGCGCCGCCGTTTCAAGCAGACGCCGAATAATGGCCGAAAGCAGTCCCACCACAAAGAGGCAGACCACAACGATCAGGACAGCCGCAATGATGACGCGCGGCAGCCATCCGATGCTTTCAAGCGGAATGTGTTCGGCGACAACCGCGGAATAGTTCATCGCCAGAAAGATGCCTGCAACCCAGCCGGCAATGGCCAGCACTTCACGCAGCACGCCGCGCATGATTCCAACGATGGTGGAAAGTGCGAGAACGGCAATGATGATCCAGTCGATTTCCGTCATGAGTGCGCTGCAGGCGGGAGAGAAATGAATTAGAGAAAATGGGGAGCTTTACGCCGCCCGTTTCCGGCTGCCCCAAGAGTGACGCCGGACTTCTCTTAAAAAGGGCTACATTGTACCGAAAATTGTCTGCCGGACTTTCGATTCCCTCGGAGGTTTTATGACACCGAAGCCACCTGCTGTCCGGCCTCAAAGCATTAATCTTTTTTCGCCAGATAGGGCTTTTGAGCGATGCCGTTGAGCATGATCGTACCCCGCACGCCTTCGGCTTCAGATTTCTCAGCATAAAGCCCCACGCGAACCTTCCAAAGTGCGCCGCCCTCATTGGTACGGTAGGCGGGGAGCCCCAGATGCGCGAGCTTTTTCACTGTGCGCTCCGCGGCGGCTTCGTTGCTCGTAGCGACAACCTGCACATACCAGCCCTTCCCCGTGGGCGGCGCGATGCCGGCTGACTTCGCGGCCGGCTGCGGCTTCTGAGCCGGTTTCTGAGCCTTCGAATCGGGTTTTGCCGCCGTCTTCTCGGCAGGTTTGGCAGGCGTTTTTTCGGCCTTTTCAGATTTCGCCGCCTGCGCTGGCGCTGCCGTCTTACCGGGCTGCTTCGGAGCGGCCTCGGCGGCACCTTTCGCTTCACGCTCAAGATTGGCTTTAGCAGTCGACTCCGCGCGGCCCATAGACGTATCCGACACATCCACGTCGCCCGCCTGAGCACGATCCCCGTGAGCCGCCGGCGGCACATTCAGCGTTGTGCTCGTCTCGCTTTCTTTGGGAATATTGATGTCGGTACTCTCGAGCTTAGACGTATCGATCGGCGGTTCGTTGTCGATCACGAAAGGCGCGGCAACCACCGCGGCCATCAGAAGAACAGCCGCTCCCACCATGCGGTGCTTAGTGCGTCGGCGGGCAAGCAGCTCCGCATCCGTGAGCGGACGACGAGCCGGACGTTCAGCGGCGCGTTCACGTTCGGCCTGAGCGCGCACTTGTTCGCGCGGCACGGGCTTCAATGCAGGTTTAAGGGCTTCCGCTTCTTCAGTCTCAGCTGCGGCCGCAGGGAGCGGATCCGATTCCTGACGCGGTTCAGGCATGACGAAAGGCGCCTGCGCAGCCGGAGCGCCTGCGGCCTCGGGCGCCAGAATCGCAGCAGCCTCCGGCGCAGAGACGATTTCGGCTGAAGCACCCAATTGGGGCTCATTTTTATCTGTCGTCGGCGCATGAATACCATACGGATCCCAGGGGGCTGCCTTGGGCGCAGTAGGCGCTGCGGCTTGGCGTTCAGGGGGCTGAGGCGCTTGAGAAGTTTGAGAAGATTGAGGAGGAGCAATTTGCTCCCCAGCGGTCTGAGCCGCTGGTTCAGCAAAGTCAAAGGGCGGAGGCTCCGTCGGCTGAGCGGACGGTGCCGTCTGCCCGCCCGTCTGCGTTCCCTCATTGAATCGTCCTAATGACGGCTCCGTTCTCGGTCCAAAGGTGGGTTCGGCATGCGGCGCGGCAGTGCCAGCCTCTTCCGGCGTTTGCATCGTCGCGAGCTTCACCCCTTCAGGGCGTTGATTTTTCCGGAAAGGATTAAAGAACGACATGGGAACGCCTCGAGCATTACAAGCAATAGAAACAGTATGAGCTTCACCGCTCGTCCTCTTCTATGACCGAAGACAATGGTGAAGCTCACAAAATTCTATCAGCGGTCCTGTCGGCCGCCCTGTCGTTCTAACTTTTCGATAAGAAGAAATTTCAGTGCCACGGCGCCTTTTCTTCGCAAGGTATCCCGTCGGTCATCGTGAAGCCCTCGAGACTGCCGCACTTCGTTTGAATACAGATAAAGCGCATAGCCTCGGTCGGCAATGCCCGAATGGCGCGCTTAGCAGCCGGCGCCACGCGGAGCCAGTCACCGGCGCGAAGCGCAATCACCTCGCCGTCAAGCCAGATTTCGCCCGCGCCGGAAAGGATCCCGTAGAGCTCTTCATTTTGCTGGTGCGCATGCACAAACGGTACGGCAGCACCTGCCGGCAATTGATTGACGGAGACTTCACAGCCGGTCAGTCCAAGCTGGTCATGGAGCTCCGTGCGGGCGTCGCCTGAAGCATGAATGAGCGCGTAATTCTTCTTGGGGGAGTTCATAATTATTTTCCAATGGTGCAAGGGGGAAAGGTCATTAACGAAGGGGGGTTCTTCAATAGTTCGATATCGAATTATCTTTTTCGTTAAAAGCCGCTCTGGGGTTGGGAGCGGCTTCGATCGTTATGTTAGTTCGATATCGAACTTTTGTCAACGGATAAATTACCTTCTCCGCGAACCTGCGCTTCCTCGGGCAGTCTCGCGGAGAATCTTCAAGGACCCCGGACGCTGCTGATCACCAGCGTAGTCCTTCCTTAGCAAAGACCTCAAGCGCTTCGCCGACCGTCACGAAGGATCCGAAAATAATGATGCGCACTGGCGCGGCCGGCTCGTCCTCGGCTGAGAGGCGAGCCGCATAGAGCGCGTCGGCAATGGTCGCAAAGGACTCAATAGCACTCTCCTCTACGCCCCCCTCGAGCATCTTAGCTTTGAGTGCCTCGGCCGAGCCCCCTCGCGGACCGGGCAAGCCGGCAATGAACCAGCGATCGATTTCCGGCGCTGTCAGCCGGACCACCTGAGCACGATCCTTATCTTCGAGCATGCCGAAAACGGCCAAGGTCTTTTCTCCTGGCTTTCGGGAGGCATGAAGGTTTTCTGCCAAGACACCCGCCGCCTGAGGGTTGTGCCCCACATCGAGGAGCGTCGTGCAGGGCTGGGTCGTAATCTCTTCAAAACGCGCCGTGATGCGTACCTGAGTGAGGCCGGCAGCAGCGGCGGCTTCCGTCACTGGAAGACGATTGAGGAGCGAAATAATCGCCGCAAGGGCGCCCGCCGCGTTGCGGTATTGATTTTCGCCCTGCAGCGCAGGCCGCGGCAGCTGCCAGCTGAGGTCGCCCATGCGGAATTGGAATGACCCGTCAGGATGCTCCGTCACACTGAAATCGCGGTTGATGAGCAGAAGCTTCGCGCCGATTTCGGCAGCGTAGCCAACCAGCGTTGACGGCGGATTGGGGTCCGAGCAGATGGCCGGCCGCCCGGAGCGGTAGATATGCGCCTTCTCGAGGGCGATTGCTTCTCGAGTGTTCCCCAGAAATGCCGTATGGTCAATGCCGATCGCCGCCACAATAGAAACGTCCGGATCGACGGCATTCATAGCATCGAGCCGGCCGCCCAAGCCGATTTCGAGGATCACTACGTCTGGATGCGCATTCTGAAAAAGTTTGAGCACCGCGAGCCCGGTGTATTCGAAGTACGAGAGCGTCATGCCGCCTCGTGCGGATTCCACTTCGCCAAAGGCAGCAATCAGCGCCTCGTCCGAGACTTCCTCACCATTGAGGAGCGCGCGTTCATTGAAACGAATGAGGTGCGGCGACGTATGCATGGCCGTACGGAACCCTGCCTCGCGCCAAATGCGCTCCATGACGGCGCAAGTGGACCCTTTGCCGTTCGTGCCGGCAACAGTGACGACGGGACATTCAAACTTAATGCCCATGCGGGCGATCATCGTCTGCATGCGCTCCAGCCCCATATCGATGGGCTTATCGTGGAGCTTCTCAATGAAATCGAGCCATTGATCAAGCGAAGCGCCGGCAGCAGGCGCCTGATGCGGCGCAGAAACAGAGACTACGGGGATAGTCATAGCAGTGAAATCCAACTCATCGAAAAAACAATAAAGACACGGGCTGCGGATGCATGCCCGTGTCAAAGAAACTTACCGCATCGGCAGCCGTATCCCGCTTCAGCGAATATCTGACCTATTCAGAAACCCGTAAAAAAGCTGCGTCCGCAAAACGAACGGGCGGGCGATGCACCCGCCGCTTTGGAGCGGATAGCAGCGCCGCAGCAGCAGCTCAGCCGCAGACGATCGGCGTCAAATCCCGTTGATCGGCTGCTTCTTCATCAGAAGCTGCGTAATGACGGAAATCTGCGCACGCATATCGCGGCGGTCGACGATCTTATCCACCTGACCGTGCTTCAACAGGAATTCGGAGCGCTGGAAACCCTCTGGGAGCTTTTCACGCACAGTCTGCTCAATGACGCGGGGACCGGCAAAGCCGATGAGCGCCTTGGGTTCAGCAATGACCACGTCGCCAATAAAGGCAAAGGATGCCGAGACGCCGCCCATTGTCGGATCTGTCAGCACAGTGATGAACGGAAGACCGTAATCCGCAAGACGGCGCGCAGCGTTGGTAGTCTTGGCCATCTGCATGAGGGAGAAAAGCCCTTCCTGCATGCGGGCTCCGCCGGAAGCGCAGAACACCACGAAAGGTGCGCGGCGGCGAATCGCTTCTTCCACGCCGAGCGCAAACCGTTCACCGACAACGCTGCCCATGGAACCGCCCATGAAACCGAATTCAAAGGCCGCAGCCACCATCGGCTCACGACGAAGAAGACCCGACATCACGACAAGCGCGTCTGTTTCGTGCGTCGAGGCTTCCGAAGCCGCATGGCGCGCCGGATAGGGTTTGCTGTCGACAAAGTGCAGCGGATCCTTGGTGCGGATCTCCGCGCCGATTTCCACCGCTGTAGCGGGATCCAGAAAGGCATGCAGACGCACGCGGGCGCCCATGCGGAAGTGATACCCGCACTTTGGGCAAACGCGCAGACTCCGGTCAAGCTCCTCGGTATAGAGCGCCTGCTCGCAGCCCGGACACTTCGTCCATACGCCTTCCGGAATGGGGCTAGGCTTCTTCGGGGCTTCTTCGCGCTTGATTTTGGGGAGAATGTGATTGATCCAGCTCATCGACGTTTGCTCGAAACAGAAAACCGAAGCAAAAATTATACGAGGTGCAGACCTTCAAACACGCGTCACTGAGTGCCGCTTGAGGCTAGCACGTTTGGTCGACCATCCCGCGTTCGGATGCGCCTCCAAACGCCTCACTCAAAAGACTTTGCCAAAAGGTCCTGACGAAAGCTGAGGCAAATGCGGATGCTCGGGATAGCCCACTCCGGTGAGATAGAGCCCAGCCGGACTGAAGGTGGGCGCGGCTGCATCACGAGATTTGGCAGCCAGCACTTCGGCAATCCACTCTGGCCTTTCCCGCCCCGTGCCCACATAAATAAGCGCGCCAACGATGTTTCGCACCATGTGCTGCAAAAAGGCATTGGCCGTAATGCGTACGCCCACCAATGCGCCGCGCCGCACGATCTTGAGTTCGCTGATCGTGCGCACCGGCGTTTTGGCTTGGCACTCTGACGCACGGAAACTCGTAAAGTCGTGCTCACCGATGAGCGCCGCCGCCCCCCGCTGCATGAGCGCCTCGTTGAGCGGCCGAAACACCCACCCGGCAGAGCCTTCAAAGAGCGGCGAACGGACGGGATCGTTCCAGATCCAATATTCGTAGGTGCGGGAACGCGCGGAAAACCGCGCATGAAACTTTTCGTCCACCTCGCGCATCCAGCGCACGGCAACGCTCTCGGGCAGGATGGCATTGACGCCTCGGATCCATCCCGCCGAAGGTCGGCGAGCAGCGGAAGAAAAACTCACCACTTGGTGAGTGGCGTGAACGCCGGTATCCGTTCGTCCGGCACAGATTACAGAGATCGGATGATCTGCAAACTGCGAAAGCGCCGCCTCAAGCGCCGCCTGAACGCTCGGGTGATCTGGCTGCACCTGCCAGCCATTGAAGGCGGTACCCCGATACTCAATCCCGAGCGCGAGCGTTTTCGGGTCGCTCATGACCAAGGCCATCAGCGGGCATCAGCAGATTTGCCGTTCACCTCATCGAGGAGGCGCTGTGCGGCGGCACGCTGAACTTCCGAGCCTTCCTTTTTCACCTCCGCGAGCAGCTCGAGCGCCTCCTTCTTGGCGTCCAGACCAATGAAAGATTTCGCCAGATTGAGCTTGGCATCAATGGCTTCGAGACGCGCGCGCTCCTTCTCATTCGGCACAGGCACTGCCGGCTGGTCTGCGGGCTGCGGAGCCGGCGCCGCCTTCACGGGCGCGGCGGCAGCCTCCGTCGGAATGGGCTCCGGCGCCAAAGGCGGCACATAGGCGGGCGTCTGCGCATCCAGATTGAGGTCGACGCGCTTTAATTTTTCTGCGGTCATGCCTGCCGTCTGCTTGGCAGTTCGCTCTGAGCTTTCGCGCTCTTCGTCGGAAAGGGGCGGCAGCTCCTGATCGTTATCATCTGCCTTCAGCCACGGCTGCTCCTCAACCTGCTTTTTCGCGGTGGCAGCAGCGGCTTCGGCAGCTGCGGCCTGCGCATCAGCCTTCATCTGCGCCTCGGTGTAGGCCATCGCGCCCACCCCCATGGCTCCGGCCGTCGTGCCGTTCTTCACGGCTTCATCAACGGTGGCCTCCACCGCTTTCAGCTGAGCTTCGCCCGCGGGCGCCACGTCACGCTGAAAAGCCACGACGCCCTGTCCCTTTTTGGCTGCGGCAACCGCTTCCTCGGCCTCTTTCACGGCCTTCTCGCGGCGCTTGCGCCAGGCGATGGAAGTAATGATGGCGATGCCGACAATAATGAGGAGATATGAAATCAGGGGGCGCTTCTCTTCGGCTGCGGGCTGCTGCGCATCAGCAGCAGACTGAGCCGGCTTGGCGTCCTCAGCAGGCGCCGATTCGGTCGGCGACGAAGCCGCCACCTCCGTCTTCGAGTCGGTTTCTGTTGTCGGCTGGGCTGCAGCACCCGTATCGGCCGCAGCTGTCTCGGCCTCCGAAACGGGCTCGGCCGCCGGCGGATTAGCTTCGGCTGAGGCCTCGGCTGAGGGTTGGGCTGGCGCCGCTGACTCAGAGGCTTCATGAAGAGCGGGAGCGGCTTCAGCCGGAGCATTCACTGCAGCCGTCGGAGCGCCTGCAGCAGCCGCCTTCTTTTGGTTACTTTCCCAAGCATCCAGCGCCTTGCGGCCGCTCTCCGCCACCTGCTCCACACTTTCACCGCGGCTCAGTGCAGCGATTTGCGCCGCAGCCGTTTCGCCGGCAGCTTCGCGCGAGCGGTGCTGCGCATCAATCAAATTCTGTGTCGGTCCCGGCACCGCTGCCGAAGCGCCGTGCACAGCGCGAAACGCCTCCATGGGATCAATGGCAAAGACTTCGTCGGAAAGCGGCGCCGAAAGCGACTGACCGATCACAATGCGCGACGGATCGCCGTCAACGAAAGCACTCGGATTCTTCTGCGTCAGCGCAACCGCAACCTGTTCGAGAAGGGCGCCCGGGCAACTCGGCCAGTAAAGCTTCGCAATCGACCAAAGCGTCATGTCGCGCTGCACCGTGAACGCATCATTGGGATTAAATCCGTTCAAAGCCACATACTCGCGGACAACATTCGGTGCATAACGTCCCGTACGATGCCCGCCCTTCTTTCCGGCTTCAAGAGACTTAACTGATTTTTCTTTTTCTTCAATAGGCTGCGTCGTCTTTGGGGCAGCTTCAGCAGCCGCAAAAGCGCTCTTTTCCACAGGCTTTTCGGCAGTCTCCGCAGCCTTTTCAACAGACTTATCCACAGCCTTCATCGACTGCGGAGCGGTCTCGGCGGATGCCGCAGCCGGCACAGCGGCCGGCTCTCCCCCGGCAGCCGTCTTTGGCTCCGCTGCCGGCATTTCCGCTGCAGCAGAAACGCGGAAGGTGCCGTTGACCGGATCAAGCCGGTAGCTGCGCACGGTGACCTTTCCGCCGGCATTCATTTCAATAAGCAGCGGGAAACCTTCCGAGAGACTCTGGCCGCCCACGACTTTAACGCGGACCTTGCCGGCTTCGCCGCCCATACGGGCCATCTTCAGATCCTGCGCTTCACGGGGCCACTCCACGCCTTCACGCAGATAAGTGGCTGGCGGCGCCACGCGCACCAAAAGGGGCGAAATGGTGATGTCGACGTCATTGACATCGAGCACCGCTTCAAGTGGCTGTCCAGGCTGACTCACCACTTTGAGGTCGCCGAGTTCGACGGCCTGGCTCAATGAAGGGAAAACGGCAAGCGCTGCGGCTGCGGCCGCAGCAAGCATGGAGAGCTTCTGATGAAACATTGAACGGAACAGCCTAGAAAATTTTGAGCTTTGCAGAACTGCCGCAAAGCGCCTTCAGGAGATCCTGTGAATGATACCGCAGGGCCTTGTACTCTCGAGAGCGGCACTTCACCCCAGAAAAGCCGTTCGTTCTCTCGCGTTCGGCTCCGCCTGGGCTCAAGTCAATTGGTTTACCGATTGCGAAACGGCTTTCTCGACGGAAAAAAAGAAGCCCGCGCTTTGAGACGCGGGCCCTGCGATTTGGGATTTTAGAAACGCTTATGCCACAACTTCTCGCCCGACGAGATCGTGCTCTTCGTTGGCGGTGATGCGCACCGGAACGATATCGCCTGGAACGAGCTTGCGATCAGTCGTGACGTAGCAGACGCCGTCAATGTCTGGCGCATCCGACTTGGTGCGGCCGACAGCCACGCCGTCTTCATCAGGCTCTTCGTCAATGATCACGTCTTCAATCCGGCCGATGCGGCGGGCAAGCTTGCGAAGCGAAATTTCCGCCTGCACTTCCATGAAGCGGCGGCGGCGCTCTTCGCGCACTTCGTCGGGCAGCGCGCCGGGGAGATCATTGGCAGCCGCTCCGTCGACGGGCGAATAAGCAAAGCAGCCGACACGGTCAAGCTCGGCTTCACGCAGGAAGTCGAGCAGATACTCAAACTCCGCCTCTGTCTCTCCGGGGAAGCCCACGATAAAGGTTGAACGGATGGTAATGTCCGGGCAGGCTCTGCGCCAGGCCGCAATGCGCTCAAGGTTCTTTTCGCCGCAGGCCGGACGCTTCATCAGCTTCAGAATCCGCGGATGGGCATGCTGGAAAGGCACATCGAGGTAGGGAAGAATCAGTCCTTCAGCCATCAGCGGCACGATGTCATCAACGTGCGGGTACGGGTAGACATAGTGCAGACGCGTCCAAAGATCGAGTCTGCCCAGTTCGCGGCAAAGATCAATTAATTTCGTATGCACCGGCCGGCCGCAGGCGAAGTCGAGTTTGTAGCGCTTGTCGACGCCGTAGGCAGCCGTGTCCTGACTGATGACGAGGAGTTCCTTGACGCCCGCGGCCTTGAGGTTCATCGCCTCGCGGATGATGGAATCCATCGAACGCGAATTCAGTGAGCCCCGCAGGTGCGGAATCACGCAGAAAGTACAGTGATGGTTGCACCCTTCGCTGATCTTCAGATATGCATAGTGCTTTGGCGTCAGACGAACGCCTGCCGCCGGCACCAGATCATCCCAGGGATCGTGCGGCCGCGGCAGCACGCCTTCAACCATGGCGAGGACTTCATCCACACTGTCCGGTCCCGTCACGCCGATCACCTTCGGATGACGCGCCATGATGAAGTTCGACCCGTCAGCTTCCGTTCGGCCGCCAAGGCAGCCGCAGACGATGACGCGGCCGTTTTCTTTCAGTGCTTCAGCAATGGCGCCCAAAGACTCTTCAACCGCTTCGTTCACGAACCCGCAGGTATTAACGATCACCACATCGGCATCTTTATAGGTCGAGCCGATGCGATAGCCGCGGGCGCGCAGTTCGGTAACGATCCGTTCGGTGTCGACCAAGGCTTTGGGGCATCCGAGTGAAACGAAGCCGACGACGGGAATATGGCGTGAGGTCATGTTTTTTTGTGGGAGTCAGCGGGCCTTGGGGAAAAAGCCCGGAATGAAAAATTTTGCGCCGCGGATCATAGTTGAAGATCTGCGGCGCTGCAGTGAATTCAGACGCTCTTTATCAATGACCGCCCTTCATCACCGAAGGCAGGCACGGCTTAAGGCTTCGGATCGATCCAAATCAGTGCGGCATGACGGCCTGAGCGTTCACCGTCACGGCGAAAGCTCCAGAACTGTTTCGGATCTCTATAGGTAGAAAGCCCGCAGTCAGCAATATCTGAAGCATCAATGCCGGCCGATTGGAGCGCGGCGCAAGCCAACGCGCCCAGGTCGGCATAAAACTTTCCTTCCGCCAGAGCGGGTTTAAAAGCGCGGGCGACCGCTTCCTCGGGGAGGTGCTGACACATGGCTTCGCGAACATCTTCACCCACCTCAAAGGTATCCGCCCCAATTCGCGGTCCGAGCCAAACGGCAGGGTTCAGGTCTGAACAGTGGCGGCGGACTGCTTCAACGGTTTTCTGCACAATGCCGTCGGCCAGGCTGCGCCAGCCAGCGTGCACAGCAGCAACAATGCGGCCGCCGCGGTCAGCAATGAAGACGGGCAGACAGTCTGCCGTCATCACGCAGGCCACAACCCCGCTCGTCGAAGTCCATTGCGCGTCGGCTTCGGGCGCAGGCTGCGCCGAATCAATATCGTCGGCGCAGAGCACTGTCGTGCCGTGAACCTGAGTGAGCCACTTTGGCTCGCTCGGACAGCACTGCGTCACAATCGAACGATTCATCATCACGCAGGGCTTAACGTCGCCCGTATGGAGCGCGAGATTGAGCCCCATGATGCCGTTCGGGCCGCCGTACGGACCGCTTGAAACCCCGCCGGTGCGGCAGGTGAAAAAAGCCTTTACGTGCTTCGGAGCACCCTTGGTCCAATTGGGAAGAATGCTTTCAAGCTCCGGCTTAAAGAGTTCCGCCATGACAACTGTCCTCGCAATCCGCTACTTCTTTTCAAAAACGGTAACCGGCCGATCCCAGGGACCAAAGCCGAGCTGCTCCATCAGATCAATCATGTCCTCGGGCGGCTCGACGAACCATTCCATTTCTTCACCGGTGGCCGGATGGATCAGCCCCAGGCGAGACGCATGAAGCGCCTGGCGGTGAAATTCAAGGAAGTTCTCCACTTTCACGGCGATGCCGGGCGCACGGCCGCGATAAAGCTGATCCCCGATCAGCGGCAGATCTTCTCCGGTAAGGTGCACACGGATCTGATGCGTGCGGCCGGTATCCAGGCGGCATGCCACCCAGGAAGCCGGAATGCTGTCCACCGACGACCAGCCCACTGCGCGTGCGCGGGTGCGCGCCGGTTTGGCACGCACGCCCGTCGAACCCGGAAACCCCTTGAAGCGGATGCGGCTCTTCGGATCTCGTCCGATCGGTACGTCGACCACGAAATCCTCCGCCGCGGTGCCCATCGTCAGCGCCCAGTATTCACGCTTGACCGTGCGTTCCTGAAGCTGACGAACCAAATTCGTCTGCGCGGCGAGCGTGCGCGCCACCACCATGAGGCCGGTGGTATCTCGATCCAGCCGATGCACGATGCCCGCACGCGGCACGTCTTTTAATTCCGGAAAATGGTAAAGGAGGCCATTGAGAAGCGTTCCGTCGGGGTTGCCCGCGCCGGGATGAACTACCAGGCCGGCAGGCTTATTCACGACAATGATCGAGGGGTCTTCATAGATCACCTCGAACTCAACGAAGGACTGCGGCTCGAAAGCGAGCGCTTCGTCAAGCTTCGGCGGCTCAAGCAGTTCAATTTCGTCGCCTTCGGTAGCCTTGGCGCGGATCTTCGTCGTTACCGCGCCGTTGAGCTTCACGGAGCCGTTTTCGATAAGCTTTGCCAATCTCGCGCGTGAAACGTCGGGCAGATGCGCTGCCAGCACCTTGTCGAGACGCTCTCCCCAGAACCCTTCCACCCTGAATTTCGGCAAGTCTACTTGTGACAGAGTTTGAGGTTGCGTTTCCTCGAAACCATCCTCAAAATCTTCATCGTTATAATCGTCCAATCCTAAATTGACCTTTTCTGTCGTCATGAATTCTGCCAATCCCTTCAAAAGGCTCCTGATGCGCGGTTGCGCGCTCCTCTCCGTGACGCTCGCCACGGCATCCTGCTCATGGCTGCAGAGCCTTGACAAGGATCAGACGCTCGATTGGAGCGCCGAGAAGCTCTACAGCGAAGCGCGCGTAGCCCTCGATGATAGCAACTGGACGCAGGCAAAGGACTACTATCAGAAGTTAGAAGCCCGCTATCCCTTTGGTCAGTACGCCCAGCAGGCGCAGATTGAACTGATTTATGCCACTTGGAAGGATGGCGATGCGCCGGGCGCCGTGCAGGCTGCCGACCGGTTCCTCCAGACTTACCCGAACCACGCCAACGCCGACTACGTGATGTATTTGAAGGCGCTTGCGACCTTGAACGAAACCGACAGCTGGTTCAATAAGCTCGCGGGCGAAGATCTTGCCGAACGCGATGCCAACGCTTCACGCGAAGCTTTTGACATCTTCAAAGAGCTCGTCATGCGTTACCCGGACAGCCGCTTCACGCCGGAAGCACGCCGCCGCATGCACGGCCTCGTGCTCGCTCAGGCCGAGCATGAACTCAAGACCGCCCGCTACTACTTCGTGCGCAATGCCTATGTGGCGGCCATTGAACGCGCGCAGCGCGTCGTGCGCGAATTCCAAAACACACCAATGCGCGACGATGCGCTTGAGCTGATTGCACAAAGCTACGAAGCTTTGAAGCTGACCGAGCTCGCTGCGGACACCCGCCGCATCATCGAACTGAATAAAAACGGCACTATCGCTCAACCGTCGCGTTAACCGCTCTGAACCCTATCCGAAGGCGCAGCAGATTTTTTCTGACTGCGCCTTTTTATTGATCGAAAAGATGCCGGCACCGCGCTTTCTTTGCATTCGGCTGACGGATCACGCCGTCCCTTGTCGTTTTCCGTTCGGGCGAGATCAGCCGCTCCCCGCAAAGGTTCAAACGTCCTTACTGCCTGTCGGGAGATTGGGACGGCCGACCGCATTAATGGTCCGACGCCGTGCCGCGTGAAGCGGCATCCGTTTCCTCAGCAACTCGCCGGCCGCGCTCAAGATTGACAGGAATAAGCGCCAAAACAGCCGCTGCAAAGAAGAGCCCCGTCACACAGATCGCCAGACGATGGTCATTGTTGGTAATCCAAGTCACAGAGCCGTAGGCGAGCGGCCCCACGATGGCTGCGAGCCAAAGCGCCATATTCCAAAAGCTGAAAAATTCGGCCGAGCGGGTCTTCGGCGACAGAATCGCCACAATGGCGCGCCCCGCTGACTGTGAAGATCCCATGGCCAGACCGGCCAGATTGGCGGCTGTCCAAAAGACCGGTCGATTCACGGCCATGGCAGCGAGCACAATCATCAGCACCCACACTATCAGCGTGATGCCCAGAGCGCGCTTATGTCCGATGCGGTCCTGCAGATAACCGAAACCGAAGGCTCCGACGGCAGCCGTGATGTTGACAAGAAACACCAGCATCAGCGTATCCACCGTCGTGAACCCCATCACTTCAGCGGCATACACCGCCGAGAGCGTGATCACGACGGCAATGCCCGACTGATAGAGAAAGCCGCAGAGCGAAAGCCAGGCAAAATCTCGGAAGCGTCCGAGGCTTTTGAGCGTGCTGCAAATTTCTCGAAAGCTCTGACCGGCGAGCGTCCACAGACCATCTGCGGACTTTAATTCACCTAAGCTCGACGCTCGCGGCTGAGCCCGCTCCTTAAGAAAGAGGAAAATCGGCGCGGCAGCAACGGCAAAAACAAGGGCCGTAATGAGCATGGTGCCCGCAATGCGCTCATCCATAGTGAGTCCCCAGCTGCCGCCCAGCTGCACCAGAGCAAGTGAAGCACCCAAGGTAACCAGTCCGCCGCAGTAGCCGAACGACCATCCCCAGCCGGACACTTTGCCGACGGCCTCCGGACGAGCGATTTCCGGCAGGAAAGCCGAATTAAGGGTTTCGCCGACGTTGTAACCAAGGTTCGAAAGAATCACCATAACGGCCGCCAGAACAATCGTTCCCGGTCCGCAGAAGGCGAGCCCTGCAGTGCCGAGAATGCAGATCGCCGTCGCCCCGAAAAGCCAGCGCTTTTTTTGCGCCGATGCATCAGCGATGGCGCCTACGACAGGCATCACGAAGATGCCTATCGCATTGCTCACCGCAATAATGAGCGTCCAAAGAAAGGTCGCCCAGGGGGCATCAGCGGCCACAACGCTCACAAAGTATGCGTTGAAGACCGCCGTGAGCACCACCGTGGTGTAGCCCGAATTGGCAAAGTCAAAGGCCGACCAGGCCCAGACCTCTCTGCGGGACACCCCCTGCATCAATGCGCTTTTATCAATCATTTTTTCGAGAATATCGTTGGAGTCATCTTCAATTGGGGTCTTTGCAAGTTTCCGCCGGGAGAGGGTTGCGGATGAGTCCCTGCAGATGTGTAAAGACGCTGCGCGCGAGTGAGCGGAGCTCATAGCCGCCTTCGAGCACGCTGACCAGGCGCCCTTCACAATAAGCGAACGAAGCTTCAACGAGCAGACGCGTCACGCAGGCATAGTCCATTTCACCGGCCTTAAGCTGTGCAATCCGCTCTTCACAATGCGCGTCAAATCCGGCCGAGAGAATCATCAGATCCGGCTGAAACTTATCGATTTCCGGCAGCCAAACGTTCTCCACCACATTGCGGATCTCTTCTCCGCCGGCACCGGCCGGGAGCGGTGAAAGAACAGCATTGCTCGGCGTCGGCTCCATGCGTCTGTGCGGAAAAAGCGGCCATTGGAAAAGCGACAAAAACCGAACCCCAGGGCGGTCAGCCAGTATTTCTTCCGTACCGTCGCCGTGATGTGCGTCGAAATCAAGCACCATCACGCGCTCGGCTCGCCAGCGCTTTTGCGCCCAGAGCGCGCCGATGGCCGCATTGTTGAGGTAGCAAAAACCGCTCGCGCGGCTGCGGGACGCATGGTGTCCGGGCGGCCGAACGGCGCAGAAGGCATTTTTAACCGACCTTCCGTAGATGGCATCCACCGCACGCACCACGGCGCCCGCTGAAGCCATCGCACAGCTGAAGGTATCTTCACCCACCTGAGTATCGGGTTCGGTAAAGCGCTTAAGCGCCTCAGGGTCGCCAAGCGAAGCGTGTTCAAGATCGTCAACGTATTGGGAATCGTGCGCGAGCAGCACTGCTTCGCGCGGAGCCGGACCGCATTCAACACGCCGCACGCGCCCTTCCAAGCCTGCAAGCATCAGTCGGGCCTCAATCGCTTCAATACGATCCGGTGACTCAGGAGCATCATCAAGGGGATTGGGCAGCCCGACGAGCTGATGCGTGAAATAACCTGTCGGCAGGAGTCTCCAGTCTTTTGGGAGCGTATCTGGCATGCGTTTATTGAGCTGAGGAATCTGCATCATCGCTTCGGGTGGAGCTGCGCGGATGCAGTTTCGCTCTGCAAAGAGTTGGTAGTGCCGAAAGGCTAGCACATGAGCGCCGCCGCTCTTGAAACACCACAAAAGACTTCAAATCTGCATAAGCTCCGAAACATTTTCGCCAAGAACGTATAACGGCCGCTTCACGCTGCACCGCTACAATGCGCCAAAGTATTCCGTCTTCATCGAAGTTCCGCTGATGTCTAATATTCTGCGCCCGCTGCCTTGCGCCTCGCGCCTCATGCTCCTCTTCACCACCTTGTGCGCGCTGTCGGCTTGCACCGCGGTGAAGTCAGCTCCACCCACTCCTGAGACGACAGACACAGGAGCAACGCCTGCGGCTGCCGCTGCCGCGCCGCAGGAAACGCCGGCCGCTCTCCCTGCAGCCGCGCCGGCAACATCGACGTCTTCTAAGCCCGCTGAAGCGCCGAAAGCGCCCGCGCCGAGCATGCCGACAAAATCCGCAGCCGAGTCCGTAAAGGGCAGCCCCGCAGCAAGCGACTATGTGGAACGCACCGATGTGCAGGAATACCTCAAGGACATTTCGAATAAACAAGGCATTCCGCTCGAATGGCTGATGAATGAAGTGGCGCTCGCTCGCTATTCGCCTTTGTCCGAGCGCTACACAACGCCGCGCCCCAATGCAGACAAGAAGACGACGGCGGAAAAGAACTTTCTGCTTTACGAACGCAATATCGTCAATGCCGAACGCATTGAGCGCGGCACCGCCTTTCTGCGCGACCACCAAGAAGTCTTTGCGCGCATTGAAGAGGAGTCCGGCGTCAGCCGTTATGCCGTAGCCGCCATCATCGGAGTGGAATCGATCTATGGCCGCAATATGGGGCGCTTCCGCGTGCTCGACGCCTTGATGACGCTCTCCTTTGACTACACGCGGCGAGCCAAGTACTACCGCTCGGAACTTACCGATTTCCTCGATTTCTGCTGGAAGCAGCAGATTTCTCCGGTCTCCGTCACCGGTTCTTTCGCCGGCGCCATGGGGCTCGGTCAGTTCATGCCGGCGTCTCTTCGCGCTTACGGCAAGGATGGTGACGGCGACGGTCACATCGACGTGGTGAATTCCCCTGCCGACGGCATCGCTTCAGTAGCCAATTACCTGGCGGTTCACGGCTGGGTACGCGGTGAACGGCCGCTCTATCGGGTATCCGCTACTGACGCCATATTCAAAGCCACGGGCTCGGGCGGCATTAAAACGCATACCACCGCCGGCGCGCTCTATAAAGCGGGCGTAAAGCCGCTCGAAGCCATTCCGCTCAAAGACGATGAACCGGCGCTTCTCGTTGATCTGCCTTGGATCAAAAGCAACAACGAACGCGGCGTCGACTACTACCTCGGCACGGGTTCCTTTGCAGCCATTTTGCGCTACAACCGAAGCTACTTCTATGCTGCGGCAGTGTCTTTGCTCGCCTCAGAGCTTGAAGACCGCGATGCCCAATACCTTGAGGCCGTCCACAAGCGCGCTCGCCAAGCGATCGGTGAATCACCCGCAGCGCCCGAAGCCTATAAGCCCCTAGAGCCAGCCCTTCCGCCAAACGGCCAACAGAATTAGCACAATCGTCCGGCATGAATTAAAGCCAGAAGATCTTCACCGCAGCACCGCGCCGCGTAACTCATTGCAGAGGTCCACCATGCATTGCGCATCCGTCTACCGAGACCAAATGTCAGCGCTTCGCCGCCGTGTTCACCGACGCCCTGAAGAAGGCTGGACCGAATTTGAGACGACAGCGCTGATAGTCAGTCATCTGCGCAGCCTTCAATTCGAAGTCCGCTGCGGACGTGCCGTCATCCATCCGGACTTCGTCATGGGGCGCGATCCTCATCTCGTCGCCGAGGCGGTTGCCCGAGCCAAAAGGCAAGGCGTCAGTGAAGAGCTGCTCAGCGAACTCGACGACTTTACCGGCGCCGTTGGCATTTGGGACTCTGGGCGGCCTGGCCCCGTCACCGCTTTTCGCTTCGACATTGACTGCGTGCAGGTCGGCGAAACATCCGATCCGGCTCACGAAGCCAATGCCGGCGGTTATGCCTCGGAACGCCCCAACCTCATGCATGCCTGCGGTCATGACGGTCATCTTGCGGTCGGGCTTGGCGTCGCACAGTGGATTAAGGACCACGCAGACCAACTCTGCGGCAAGATCAAATTGGTTTTTCAACCGGCCGAAGAAGGAACCCGCGGTGCTCGGCCCATGGCCGAGAGCGGCATTCTCGATGATGTGGACTTCATTGTCTGTACGCACATCGGCTCAAGCGTCCCGCTGCATCAGGTTGCCGTCTGCACGCACGGCTATCTGGCGACGACCAAACTTGATATTTATTTTGAAGGCGTGCCGGCCCATGCCGGCGCTAATCCTGAAAAAGGCCGCAGCGCACTCATGGCAGCCTGCTCTGCCGCCATGATGCTCGTCGGCATCCCTCGATCCGGCGAAGGCAATACCCGCATCGCTGTGGGACGCCTCACAGCAGGCGAAGGCCGCAATGTAGTTCCTGTTCATGCACACCTGCAAATCGAAACACGCGGATCTACTGCAGATGTCAATCGCTATATGGTTGACTGCGTGAAGCGCATCACGGCAGGCACTGCGCTCGCATACGACGTCAAATCCCGAATTGAAAAAGTCGGCGAAGCCTCTGAACTGATCACAGATCAGGCCGTGACAGACGACCTGATGAGCATTGCGCGCGCAGCCCCAAGCATTGAAGCCGTCGAGCTCTGGGACGACATCCGCGGCAGCGACGACTGCACAATTCTCATCAATCGAGTCCGCGCTCACGGCGGCAAATCCGGTTATTTCCTTTTCGGCTGCAATCAAAACGGGCACCATCGTTCTGACTTTGCCATTCAGGATGAGGAAAGTCTTCCGGCAGCCTTTGAACTCTTTACCGGATTTCTAGAGCTTAAGAACGGTTTGAGAGCCACATGCGTTTGATTTTTTTAAGCGCCGGGATTCATCCTATTGAATAAATTTACCGTTTTTGCGCTGTTCCTATAGGGCTGAAGATGAGTTACCTCTTGTAATATGCAAATACTATTTTTACTAGTTTAGTGATAACATTATTTCTAGTATATATACGTATATAAGTCTGCATTTGCAGTCTTCCATTTGTATGTCTCAATGGATAGATTTGCATTTAGTCATGAAGTAAGCATTACTCCCTACTATTCTATGCGTAGTACTGAGTGATACCATCAATTCAAGTTCAAAGAGTCGGACGACGGGGCAACTCTTGAGGAGTCGGAGGCGCCGCAGACTGACATCCCCCTTTAACTGCAGGTCTGACCGTCTGCCCAACTCGATGAACTGCGGCTCCCGGCAAATCAGCCGGAGAATGCTGCGGCTGAGGCTTCACGACCAGCTTCACCGAAGATCTCCGTGAGGTCTTCCGGAGGCGAAGACTCAGCCCTGCGGCAGCGGACCGCGATGACTTCCCGCTTTTCAAAGCGGACCGCTGATCACAATCCGCATTCGAATGAAAGGCGAATGCATTCGGAAAAACTGGCTGTTTCTCAATCATGCTGTTAGGCGTCCTGCTCGGCGTTGCCGCCGGTGCCCTCTGGGGGCTCATCTACATCGCCCCGCTTGCAGTCCCCGAGTACAACCCTGTGCTCGTGGCACTGAGCCGCTTTATTGCATTCGGCGTTATTTCGCTCCCCTTCCTCTGGGTCTTCCGCCGAGAACTGAAAGCTTTCACGCGCGCCGACATTTGGGAGTCCTTCAAGCTGCCGCTCTTAGGCAATGTGCTCTTTTACTGTCTGCTGACGATCTGCATTCGTCTGGCCGGCGCGCCGCTGGCCGGCATGTTTATGGCGGTCATTCCCGTACTGGTGGCTATCGCCTCCAACATCCGCTATGCGGGTTCCAAGTCAGCCGTTGCCTGGAGCAAAATTCTTCCGCCGCTCGCCGTGATTTTCTTTGGTCTGATCGTTGCAAATCTGACCGAGTTTGAGCGCGCTGCTGCCGCCTCTGCTGAGGGCGGCATGCAGTACTGGATTGGGGTGGGCTTCGGCTTGGCTGCCGTTGTCTCCTGGACGTGGTTCTCCATCATGAATGCCGAATGGCTGCTCAATCACCCCAAACACAATGCCGCAGCGTGGACGGCGCTTCAGGGCGTGACGGTGCTGCCTTTTGCCGCCTGTCTCTTCGGCATCCTCGCCTGGCCGGCGGGCTTGATGGATACCGGCATCACGCTGATGGGCGCTGCGCCGATGAAGTTTCTGGCCGTAGCGCTCGGCATCGGTCTGCTCTGCTCTTGGGTCGCCATGATCTGCTGGAACAAGATGAGCCAGATTCTGCCTGCAGCCTTGGGCGGACAGCTGATCGTATTCGAATCCGTCTTCGCGGTCATTTATGCCCTGATGTGGCGCGGCGAAATGCCGACGCTGTCGATGACGATTGGCTTCGTTATCTTGATGGGCGGCGTGCTCGGTTCGCTTCGCGTTTTCCAGAAGCACACGGAATCCTCGACCGACGACACCCCCGAACACACCCTCAGAACTGCGGGTGTTGCCAACCATGCCGAACTTCAGGCGGAAGGCACCCACGACAATTAACTGCCCCGAGCTCTTCTTGAGAAACTTCAGAGGCGGAATGGATGCATTCCGCCTCTTTTGATTGGCGCATCCCACTGAAGCGCCCAAGCCGCAGCCTTCGAGCCGCTGGACTCGGTCATCCGCCGTCGGCAAATATCAAAGCGCGGCAGCAATCTCCACCTTAAGCGTCCCCACTCCGTTCACGCCGCCCTCCAGGCGGTCGCCCACCTGCGCTTCAGGCACATTGACCGGGGCGCCGGTGAAGATAACGTCGCCCGGACGAACTTCCCAATAGCGGGAAATGAGCGCAATGAGCTCTGCGGGCGGGACAATCATGAAAGCCGTGCTGGCCGACTGCTTTTTCTGATTGTTCTGATAAAGATAAATCTCGGCCGGCGCCGGCATCGGCGTGCGATAGGCTGGGCGCACATGTGAAACAGGGGCGCCTCCATCGAGCGTCTTCATTAAGTCCCAGGGACCGCCCGCCGGAAGATCTTCAGGCGCAAGGCGGCGCGTGAAGTCAAACCCTACGCACCATCCCCAAATGCACTCTTGAGCTTCTTCAACGGAAAGATTGCGTCCGCCCTTATGGAGGCACGCCACCAGTTCGAGCTCAGGCACCATCCTGGCGGTGCGAGCCGGCATGGGCCAGCGGTAGACTTCCCCGTCAGCAACGGGGTGAATGGAGTCGGGCGACTTCATGAAAAGAGGCGGTACAAAGCCCGCAGCCGCTGCGCGCTGCTTTTCATCGGCCGCATAGTTCTTCGCGGCGCCGTAGACGCGGTTGACAGGGAAAAATTCATAACGTTCATCCTGCACAGGGATGACGGCCTGAGGCGGCGGAGCGAAGAGAAATGGCATGAGGATGCGTTCCTTCGGATAGGACGGCTGAAAGTTGAGGAACATCATTTTAGACCGGCTCAGCACTTGCGCGGCGGCGCTCCGCGTGCCGCTCCCGTGCGGTCGGCCCGGAGCACATTTCGGAGATGAAGCCCTTCAGCGCAAAAAGCGGCTGAAACCCCAGTATTCCTCGCCATCACGCATCGGCGGCAAACTACTGCGACAAATCCGAATGAGCACAATGCTCTGCGGCCGCTACAATGCAGGATGCTTCAATTTAGACGCTCTGCCGGGCATAAATGTTTACTCGGATCAGCGTTTTTCCCCTGAAACGGACATTCATTCAAACAAGATGACATCGCCGCAAATGCCGCGCCGCGAAAGCCTCGCCTCGATTAGTCAACGCCGCCTGCAGGCGGTGAAGTCCAAGAGCATCTATGTGCTCCCCAACGCCTTTACTGCCGCAGCGCTCTTTGCGGCTTATTACGGCATTATCCAAGCCATGAACGGGCATTTTTCAGAAGCCGCCATTGCGGTCTTCTTTTCAATGCTCTTTGACGGCATGGACGGCCGTGTCGCTCGTCTTACGCATACGCAGAGCGAATTTGGCGTTCAGATGGACAGTCTCGCCGATGCCGTGAGCTTCGGCATCGCTCCTGCGCTCATCGTCTATGAATTCGCACTCGTGGAAATGGGCAAAATCGGCTGGGCAGTCTCCTTCGTTTATGCGCTCTGCGCACTTTTGCGCCTGGCCCGCTTCAACTGCAATGTGGGCGTGGTGAGCAAGAATTACTTCCAGGGGCTCCCTTCCCCTGCAGCCGCGGCCTTGGTCTGCGGCTTTGTGTGGCTAGCGGTTGAAAATCGTCTGCCCGATTGGCTTTTGCCGCATCAGGGCACCATCGCTGCGGTTGTGACGCTTTACGCTGGTCTGACCATGGTGAGCAATGCGCCGTTCTTCTCTGGGAAGAGCTATGCCGTCGTCCGCACGATTCCTTTCTGGGTGATCATTGTCTGCGCAGTGCTTTTCATCATTATTTCCAGCAACACGTCGCTTTCTATCTTCATTCTTTTCTGTCTCTACGCACTTTCGGGTTTCGTTTATGAATTCTGGTGTTGGTGGCGCGGTCGTCCGAATCCGATTCAGGCTGACCTTGCCGCCCAGCAGGCAGCCCTTGACGCTGAAGCAGAAAACGAATCCTGCCCAACCTGCGGCAGCACTGCGCAAAAGCAGTGATTTTTCACAACTCCGCGCCTCTTTCCGTGCTGTAGCTTGACTTTCCCCTGCAGCACGGTGTAAACCATGAGCGATGCTCCAGCGCTGTCGCTCCGGCTTATCTGAGCCACCAAAGACAGAGAGGACGGAACTTCTTACAAATCACCGAACGCCCGAAATCACCAAATGAACGAAGACACCGCTTCCTCCACAATGTTTGAAGATGTGGTCACAATGATCCGCATTCTGAGCCTGATCCCTCAGGACAGATGGACCACTGTCGCCGAAATACATCAGGAACTTGAAGACCGCGGTGTTGAGATACACCGCCGCACACTTCAGCGCTACCTGAAGACGATCAGAGATCACAGCGATGTTTTCCCCATTCATGTAGAGACTTCAGGGAAACCGTACGGCTTTTGCTGGGATCCGCAGAGCGCAGGGTTTCATCTGCCCCAGCTCGGCGTGGAGCAAATGCTGCTGCTTCGCATTGCTGAGGAGCGGCTTCAGAGCCATCTGCCGCCGCAAGCCATCACCCCGATTCGGCCTCTTCTGCGTTCAGCCCGCCGTGTCATTAAGTACGATGATGAAACGGAAGGCACATGGCTTCGTAAAGTCAAGGTGCTCGAAGACGCTCAGTCTTTCCAGCCGCCGGTCATTCGTCCCGGCGTTTTATCTGCCATTGCTGACGCGCTCTTCATCGATCACAAAGTTTTGCTGCGCTGCCGTTCGGCGCGCAGCCGCAATACCGAAGTTATCGTGCGCCCGCTCGCCATTATCCAAAAGGGCGTGCGCACCTACCTCGTCTACCAAACCGATGCCGGCGACTTTCAGCACATAGCGCTTAATCGCCTGGATGCGGCCGAACTGATGCAGGATGCTTTTGAACATCCGGAAAATTTCGACCTGGAAGACTATTCGGCCAAAATCCGCCTCAACGATGCCCGCGGCAAAACGATGCGGCTCTCTATTACATCCGATGACCCGGAATTTGTGCGCATCCTCTCCGAATCGCCCTTTAATCAGACGCAAAAGATTGAGGACGAACCCGGCAAGACCGGCAGTTGGGTGATCACGGCTGTCGTTGAAGATTCTCTGCTTCTCGACGGCTGGCTCGCCGAGCACCGCGGCTCCATCATCTCGTCGACCAAGACTGCGCTGCGGCAGGAAGAAGCCACTGCGATGCTGCTCACGCCGCAGACCGAAAACAACGCCGAAAAGCGCTCGAGCCGCCCTCGTGCCGCTCGCACGCCTTCAGGCGAAGAAATCAACCTGACAGCGCCGGCGCAGAAATCCTACGAAGTAGCTGCGGCTGCGCTCAATTCCGGCGCCGAATTTGGTCTGGAGGTTCCGGCCGATTTAAAGAGTCCGAAAGCCGAGTTCAACATCAAAGATCACGAAGCAACGGCCAAATGATGCTCCTAAACCGGTGAAAGGAGCATTCGCCGTATCCAGCAAAAATCCCCGCTCAGTCACCGCTGGCGGGGATTTTGCTTAAATGAGAACTGGTGTGCCGACAGACACCAAGCCCCAAGCACATCAAAGACGCGCGATCGTGGAGGAAACCCCCGTCATCTTGTCGCCGATCTGAGCAACAATTTCGGCGTCAGCCGGCAGATACACGTCAACGCGGGAACCAAAACGAATAAAGCCGTAGCGCTCGCCGCGGGCCAGTTCCTGACCGATCGTCGCATAGCAGATGATGCGGCGAGCCACCAAGCCCGCCACCTGAATAAACGTGATGCGGCGGCCGTCAGCCATACGCACCGTCACAGCGTTGCGCTCGTTTTCTGTGCTGGCTTTATCGAGGTCGGCATTCACGAAAAGACCAGGCGTATAGGTCACTTTCTCGACCACGCCCGCAACCGGAGACTTCTGGCTGTGCACGTTGAAGACGTTCATGAAGATGGAAACCTTCACAGCATCTTCACCCGTTTCCGGATTCGTGCACTTTTCAACTTTGCAGACACGTCCGTCCACAGGACTCACAACGGCCCGAGGATCTTCAGGCGCTTCGCGAGCCGGATCCCGGAAAAACTGGAAAGCAAACACCAGGAACACGAAGAAAAGGAACGTGATGATTCCGAGGTCAAGCATCCAGCTCACGATGACGGCGATCAGAGCTCCCGCGAGAATAGGCCAGCCTTCACGGGCAATGATCGGATGGGGATAAATGCGGTTGGACAAGGATGAGCTCCTGATGGATAAGTTTAGTAATTCACTATTTTAAAAGGTCAAGCACAGCGTCGTCTCGACCCGGGAATTATTCAATTAGCGTTCAATCGAAAAAACGCCCGCAGGCAAAATGAGAGTGCGGGCGGCGGATCATACCGAGTTTTGTCACTTAGCTTGAATTTATTCCGTCTTTTCCTTTTCTCGATCAATCGGCCGGCGCGAGAAGATCCAGTCAATGAAGCTGCCTTGGCTGCGTGAGCTGAGAATAACTCGGCCGCTGCCGGAGAACTTAAGGACAAAACCTTCTCCGGTAAGCTGACTGCCGATCAATCGGCCGGCAAGACCGCTTCGTCCCGTCTGAAGCGTGATTTCATAGTCTAGCGATGCGTCCCAAGCGACCAGATGCCCGTTGTCGATCAAAAGCGGACGGTCGGGCGTCACCTCCACTTCTTCCAAAGAGCCGAAACCCGAGACTGCCAGCGTGCCGGCACCTTCGGCCTTCATAATAAAGAAGCCGCCGCTGTCGGACAAAATCGCCCGTCCCAGCCCCTGAGCCTTGGCTGAAATGTCAATGCCGGCCGTTGCCGCGAGAAAGCAGCCGTCGGCAATCATCACGCCGTCATCCTTGACATCCAGGACCTTGACGCCGCCCGGCAGGCTTGGCGCTAAATAAGCGGTGCCGGCCTGATCCTCTGCGGCAATCCACTGCTGAAAAAATGTTTCGTCGTTGAGGAATTTGCGCGCGAGCGACTTGAAAAAGCCTCCGCGGGTCTTGCCTTTCAGGATCAATCCTGCATCCATCATCACCATTGAGCCGCGCTCCGCGGCGACTTCGTCGCCGGGATCGAGGTCAACGCGCAAAAGCGGATCAATACCGGCCTGTGCGGTGAACTTTGCCATCTCTCAATTGCTCCAGCACTAAGCATTAAGGCGTGATACGCACGGTAAGGCTGACGGTCAGAGCAGTGTCTGCAGAACCTGCGCTCACCACCGCTTCAGCGGAATCATTGGCCGCCGCAGCACGCATCATCATGGGCTGCGCATAGTAGCGCGGAGAAGGACCGGCTGCGCCGGAAACCTGAATACCCTCAATACGTACGTTTTTCTCTTCGAGCCCAAGTGCCTGAGCTGCTGTCACAGCACGCTCCGTCGCACGCTTCACCGCTTCGGCAAGGAGCTCATCCTGCGCGGCTTCCCGAACCGCACGAGAGACCGAGAAAGTGACGCCGTCATAATTCATGCTTTTCCCCGCAGCGCTCATCACCGCCGACGCAAGCTTCAGGTCGCGAACAGTGACGCGCAGCGTCTGCCGTGCACCCCAGGCTGCGATTTCAGAGGTTTCTCCTTCTTTGGCCCGAGTTCTCACCGGCCAAGTTGAAAAGTCCGCGGTCTGAACCTCGACTTGCCCGGCAGGCGCATTGATGGCATTGAGCGCGGCAATCGCGGCGTTGCCCGCCTTAACGATTTCGTCACTGGCGTCCTGTGCCTGCGGGCGCTGAGCTTCCGCCGTAAAGGTGATCACCGCTTGATCATTGGCCAGCAGTCGATTGGCTTCGCCCGTGACCGTCATAACGAGTCCTGCGTCAGCCACTCGCGGCATGGCATAACCCGAAAGCGGCGCAGCCAGCGCCAAAGCAGCCGCAGCTGCACACGAAACCTTCATCCATTGTTTCTGCATGATTGATGGCCTTTCAAACTGGGTGGTAAAGCAGAGTGCGAAATAAGTGACTCAAGCGCATCTCTTTATATTCATCCTATCGAAGTCCTGTGACGCTTATCGTTTGCAAATGAAACTTCAATAGACAAGGGCTGAAGCAACAACGCTTCTGCATGGTCTAGTTACAATTACCGACCTTGTTTATCTGTACGCACTGTTTTTGCCGTTCACCATGTCCGTCCCAACCTCTTCTGCCCAATGGAGCACCAGACTCGGCTTTATCCTGGCCGCTGCCGGTTCAGCGATTGGTCTCGGAGCCATATGGAAATTCCCATATTGGGCAGGTGCCAACGGCGGCGCAGCATTCATCCTGCCCTACATTCTCTTCACCTTTACGGCAGGCGTCGTGTTGGTTATGGCAGAACTGGCGCTCGGCCGATCCGGCCGCGGTTCCGCGGTTGAAGCCATGCGCCGTGCCGGCGGCAGAGGTTTTGTGTGGTGCGGCGGCATGGCAGTACTCACGTCGTTTCTGATCCTTTCCTATTACGCCGTGGTGGGCGGATGGTGTGCGGCCTATCTCGCGGAAGCCTTGATGGGAGAGGCTGCATCCCAAGATCCTGAAGTGCTCAAAATGCGGTTCGGTGAGCTCGTGAGCTCGGGCGGGCGCAATATTGCCTGGCTTTTTGCCTTTTTGGCTGCCGTTTGCCTGACCGCTGTCTTTGGCGTTCACCGCGGCATCGAGCGGCTGTCCACCTGCCTGATGCCGATCTTCTTCCTATTGATGGTTGGGCTCGCCGCCTATTCACTCCTGCTGCCCGGATCAGAGGCAGGGCTCGCGTATCTCTTTCAGTTTTCCTGGTCGACCGTAACGCCGCAGGCCATCCTGAACGCCATGGGCTTCACGTTCTTTTCGTTGTCTCTGGGCGCCGGCGTTCTCGTCACCTACGGCGCTTATGTCAATAAAAGCACGCGGCTGCCTTCCGCTGCCATGTGGGTCGCGATTCTTGCTCTTCAGGCAGCCATTCTGGCAGGGCTTGTCATCATGCCCGCGGTCTTTGCTTACGGCCTTGAGCCCGATGCAGGGCCCGGCCTCGTCTTCATCACGCTGCCCATGATTTTTGCGCAGCTCTCGGGCGGCAGCATCGTAGCGGTTATCTTTTACTTCTGCCTCTTTGTAGCCGCGCTTACCTCAGCCATCTCCCTGCTTGAAGTAGCCGTCGCTTTTTTGCAGAACGAATGCCGTTTCTCCCGTCGAGCCGCCGTTTTTCTCTGCTTTGCTGCGCTCTTTATTTTGGGCTCCGTTTCGGCGCTTTCCTTTGGCCCCTGGAACGACTGCCTCATTTTCGGGCGCAGCATCTTTGACTTTCTCGACTACGTCTGCACAAACTTCCTGATGACTATCAATGGACTGGCCGTTGCCTTTGTGGTCGGATGGAAGGCTTGGCCCAAGGCCATGAAGGAACTGAGCACCTGCTCGCCGGAAAACGGTGTCGTGACCAAAGGCACGCTGTCAGCCATTGGCTTCGGTCTGCGCTGGCTTGCGCCTCTAATGGTGCTGGCATCCTGCTGGCAGGGGCTTGAAGCGTGAATAAAGTTCAGTCGCTCACGGCCCCTTATGACGGACTGCCGGCAATCCTTTCAAGAAGAGAAAGTTTCTCAACCATTGTCCCGACAACTCTTTCTCTAAGACTAAAGCGCCAATGGTTTCAGGTTCTCTGGGCACAAAGTCGCCTAATATTGCCTACGCGCATTAGACCGTCATCAGGCCGGCTCCGCCTCGGAACGCCTTGATTCTGTCTATGCAATTCAAATAACCATCCAAAGAACATCATGGCTCAAGAACGCATCACCTGGACGAGCCGAATCGGCTTCGTTCTCGCTTCTGCGGGCGCCGCCGTCGGTCTCGGCGCCATTTGGAAGTTCCCCTATATGGCAGGCACGAACGGCGGCAGCGTCTTTGTCCTGCCTTTCATTCTGCTCACCTTCACCGTCGGTCTTGCACTCCTTATCGCTGAAGTCGTTCTCGGACGTCTCGGCAGGGGCGGCATCGTCACAACGTACCGGCGCCTGGCCGGACCCGCCTTTCTGCCGGCAGGGTATCTGGGCGTTCTGACCGGTTTTCTGGTGCTCTCCTTCTATTCCGCCATCGGCGGCTGGACTTTGTCGTACTTCTGCGAAGCGCTGGTGGGACAGGGACTGATCACCGACCAGTCGCAGCTCGGAGCTCACTTTGGCGAATTCACCGCCAACCCCGTGTTGGCGCTCGGCTTTCAGTGGCTCTTTTTGCTCCTCAATGGTCTGATTGTTGCTTTTGACGTCACGAAGGGCATTGAGCGCGTGAGCAAGATCCTGATGCCGCTTCTATTCTTCATGATGCTCGCCATCATCATCCGCGGTCTCATGCTGCCCGGAGCATGGGCCGGCGTGGAGTTCCTTTTCAAATTTGACCCGCAAGCCTTCACCTTCTCCGCGCTCCTGCAGGCCATGGGCTTCACATTCTTCTCGCTCTGCGTGGGCTGCGGCTGCATGATGACGTACGGCAGCTACTTGGATGACAAGACCAACGTGCTCCGCTCCTGCTCCTGGATTGCCTTCCTTTCAGTGATCGCCTCCATCATGGGCGGCCTCATGATCATGCCGTCGGTCTTTGCCTTTGGGCTGGATCCGACTGCCGGCCCGGGTCTTACCTTCATCACCATGCCGGCCGTCTTCGCGCAAATGCCGATGGGACAGCTCTTTGCCGTGATGTTCTATCTCTGCCTTGCAGTCGCGGCCATTACGTCGTCGGTATCGATGATTGAAATTCTCGTCTCCTACCTCGTTGACGAACAAAAGATGTCGCGGCCGAAGGCTGCTGTGCTCTCCACCATTGCTCTCGCCGTCGTAGGGATTCTGCCCTGCCTCTCGTTTGGCCTGCTGAGCGACGTAAAGATGTTCAACGGCCGTACCTTCTTTGACGTCTTTGATTTCTTTACGAGCAATCTGTCGCTGCCCCTTGGCGGCTTGGTGATCCTCTATCTGGCGGGCTACACCTGCTGGGACCGCGTCAAGAATACGGCACCGGAAAAGTGGCAGTGGCTACTGAAGCTCATGCTTCGAGTGTTCTCCCCTATCCTTGTTCTCGTGGTTCTTATCTCGGGACTCATCTAAAATCAAACATCTGCGTACGGCCTGCAAGCAGATTGTCTGCTTTTGCAGACCGTGCGCCAGATCAATGATGGATAAGCGCGGAGCGGCTCATCACCGCTCCCGTTTTTTATTTTTCCCGCAGATTATTCTCATGCCTCAGACATCCTCACGCTCCGCCTGGACCTCGCGATTAGGCTTCATCCTCGCCTCAGCAGGCTCTGCCGTGGGGCTTGGCGCCATCTGGAAATTCCCTTATATGGCGGGCACGAACGGCGGCTCGATCTTCATGCTGCCGACGATTGCTTTTTCGCTCACGATCGGTCTTGCGCTCCTCATTGCAGAAATGAGCATGGGCCGCGCCGCACGAGGCGGCGCCGGAACGGCCTACTTAAAGCTGGGCGGGCGCGCTTGGTCAGTGATCGGCTTTATTTCAGTAGCCACCGGCGCATTGGTGCTGGCTTTTTATTCCGTCGTGGGCGGCTGGTGCACGCACTACTTCATCGAATCCATCATGGGCCGCGGCATCACGGACGATCCGGCCGCAATGCGCAGCGCCTTTGAGGCCTTTGCAGCCGATCCCGTACAGTCCGTCATGGGGCATGTCATCTTTCTCACCACGACCGCAGGCGTTGTGCTTTGCGGCGTCGAACGCGGCATTGAACGAGTCGGCAAGATTCTCATGCCGCTCCTCTTCATTTTGATGCTCATCCTGATCGTGCGCGGATTAATGCTTCCCGGGGCCATTGAGGGCGTGAAGTTTCTTTTCATGCCTGACCCGGAGGCTTTTACGGGTGAAGCGCTCCTCAATGCCATGGGCTTTGCCTTCTTCTCGCTTTCGGTGGGATCCGGATCGATGATGAATTACGGCAGCTACTTGTCCGACAAAGTGAATGTCGGCACCTCCACCGCCTGGATTGTGGTGCTCGCCGTGATGTCATCTATTCTCGGCGGCCTGATGATCATGCCGGCCGTTTTTGCCTTTGGTCTGACGCCGGATGCCGGTCCGGGACTGACGTTTGCCACTATGCCTGCCGTCTTCAGTCACCTGCCGATGGGCGGACTTTTCGCCGTGGCGTTTTACGGCTGCCTTTTTGTGGCAGCACTCACATCGGCCATTTCCATTCTGGAAATGGTTTCGCAGCACTGCGTCGACCGCTGGGGATTTTCGCGGCGCACCGCCGTGCTCACCGTTTCGACGGTGCTCGGCATCATCGGCGTCTTCTGCGCGCTCTCCTTCGGGCCGCTTTCAGACTGGAAGCTCTTTGGGCGCACGCTTTTTGATCTGCTCGACTACGCCACATCCAATATCGGCATGCCGATCGGCTGTGTCGGCATCGGTCTGGTGGCCGCCTGGGTAGCCTGGCCGACCATCCGCAAGCAGCTCGAAATGAACGCCAAATGGTCTGCGGCAGGTCTCAAAGCCTTCAGGATCCTTGCGGGGTGCGCAGCCCCCATTCTCATCCTCATTGTCGCCGCCAAAGGCGCCGGACTCTTTTAACATAAGCACGCTCACGCAGATCCGCCTAACGGCAGAGAACCTCGGTGCGTGAGAACGCTTGTGCCTCTGACAAGCCTTAAAACAACTAGGAATTGCTTCTCCATGTCCACCCATACGCCAGCAACCTGGGGCACGCGCCTCGGCTTCATTCTGGCTTCCGCAGGCTCCGCAGTCGGTCTCGGCGCCATTTGGAAGTTCCCCTATATGGCCGGTACGAACGGCGGGAGCGTCTTCATGCTCCCCTACATCTTCTTCACGCTGACGGTGGGCGTGGCGCTGCTGCTCGCAGAATTCGCAATGGGCCGAGCCGGCCGCCGCGGTGCGGTGGGAAGCCTTAATCGGGCTGCCGGCAAACCTTGGGGGATCTTCGGCGGCATCGGCGTCTTTACGGTGTTCCTCATTCTCTCGTTTTATTCCGTAGTAGGCGGCTGGTGCATCAAATATCTTTGGGATGCCATGCTGGGCATCGGTCTGACCACTGACGCCAAAGTTTTGAACGCCAATTTCGGCAGCTTCGTTTCCGACATGGTCTCCTCCTACGGCTATCTGCTGCTTTTTCTCTGCCTGACAGCCTACGTTGTCATGAACGGCGTACAGCAGGGCATTGAAAAGATCGCCAAGATTCTGATGCCGCTTCTATTCATCCTGATGGTGATCCTCATCATCCGCGGCGTGACGCTGCCGGGCGGGTGGGCCGGAGTGGAATTTCTCTTCACTCCGCGCTGGGAAGACTTCAACGGCACAGCGCTCTTTAATGCAATGGGCTTTTGCTTCTTTTCGCTCTCGCTCGGCGCCGGCACCATGATCACCTACGGGTCCTACCTCAACCCGAAGGCTGATCTGCCGTCCTCCGTGGGCTGGGTTGCCTTCCTGGCCATTCTTTCGTCCATCTTGGGCGGTCTTATGGTGATGCCGGCAGTGTTTGCCTTTCATCTGGATCCAACCGCCGGCCCCGGCCTCACCTTTGTGACGATGCCCGCGGTCTTTTCTCAGATGCCTCTGGGGCAAGGCTTTGCCGCAGCCTTCTACGCCTGTCTGACGGTTGCCGCCTTGACGAGTTCCGTATCCATGCTCGAAGCCTGCACAGCTCTCCTTACTCAGGAGGCCAATATTTCGCGCAAGAACGCGATTCTGCTCACGCTCGCGGGCTGCGCCATCGTGGGCTTTGCCGCCAACATGTCGTTCGGTCCCTGGGGTGACGTCAAGCTCTTCGGCAAGAACATTTTCGACATCCTCGACTACGTCACCTCCAACATCGGCATGCCGCTGTCGACTTTCGGCATTGCTATTGCCGCCGCTTGGGTAGCCTGGCCGGTCACGAGCCGCGAACTGCAGTCCGTGAAGCCGCTTTCGGACACTTCGCTCAAAGCTGCGCGCCTGCTCATCGGTGTCCTTGCACCGGTCTTCGTGGCGATCGTGGCGCTGGGCGGTATATTGTAATCGTCGAAAAATACTTTCTTTAATGAACGGCGAATGACCACTTCTCACCCGACTCCATCTTCACAGACGTCCGCAGCGGCTGAGCCGCCGGCTGCGGACGCTGCGCCTGAACCCAAACAAACGGTGCCCGATGCGAGTGACGCCGTGAGGGAACTGCTCCAGCGCGAATGGACTGCGCACAAATCTTTGTGGCTGGGCGCTTTGGCTTTAATGGCTGCAGTAGCCGTCGTCGGCGCCTGGCTGCAGGGAGCAGACCCATACTGGGCCGGCGCACTCTATAACCTCTGTACGGTGGTGCTCCTCGCAGCGCTCTTTGGCTTTGCTGCGCTTGGACTGGTCTGGCGCACGGTGAAGCGCATGTCTGAGCGTCTTCACTTTGAAGCGCGCGGCAAATTTCAGCTTGAAGCCTCCCGAGCGCTCTTCAGACGCTCTGGGGTACTCGTCGGCATCGTCATTGCGGCAGAAGTCGTCATGTACATGCTGCGCCTTTGGGCCGCCCGCTGATGGGCCGCCGTCATGCGCTGGGGGCGGCCGCAGAGCGTCCTGAAGTACTCACCGATGTGCTCATTACCGGCATCCACGCTTCAGGAGCCGGCATCGCGCGTTTGAGCGACAGCTCCAACAGCAGGGATGTCCCGGAAATTCTCGTGCCCGGCGCACTTCCCGGTGCTCGAGGCGATCTTTTCTGGAACCCGCCCAAACCCGGCGGCCATTGGGGCCTCGCCGTGGAATGGCGAGAAAGCGCTCCTTCGCCCGACGCGGATCCTTCCCGCTGCCCGCATGCTGCGTCGCTTAACGGCGAGCCCGTCTGCGGCGGCTGTCCTTTGGGGAGCCTGAAGTATTCCGCAGAGCTTGCTCTCAAAACCAAACTGCTCATTGAAGAGCCGCTCCGCCAGGCCGGACTCTGGCGCGAAGGATTGATTCAGCCGCCGTCGGGGCAGCCCGCAGCGTTTGCTCAGCATTTTCGCAACAAAGCGGTGCTTTATCCGAGCGTCATCGACGGCATCGGTCGTTTTGGCTATTACGCTGCACGCAGCCAAATACTTGTCCCGGCAGAAGACTGTCCGCAAACGCCCGTCTGGATGGAAGAAGCGGCTCGTGCTCTTGCGCCGTTTCTCTGTGAACCGGCACTTACGCCTGCTCCTGAAACCGCCGTATCCAACGGCACTGGGGTGCTTCGCAGCCTCCTTCTTCGTGAAGCACCGGGCAGCGGCGAGCGGATGGCAGTACTCGTGGTTCGAGCGCTGACGGCCGATCTGCTCGCAGCTAAAGAGAAGCTCATCGCGGCACTCGCCCCCTGCAAGCTTCAATCGCTCCTCGTCAATGTCCACCCCACCCCTGGGAGCGCGGTACTGAGCTTTGCGCCGGACGCGCTGGTTATCTGGGCGGGGCGCTCGAGCATTGAGGCCGAGCTGATGGATCTCGCCTTCACCGTCGGACCGCAGACTTTTCTGCAGGTCAATACGCCGCAGACGCCGGTGCTCTATGAAAAAGCGCTTGACGCCGCGGACGTACAGCCTGGGGATCAGATTCTCGACCTTTACTGCGGCGTCGGCACCATTACGCTCGCTGCCGCGAGACGCGCGGGTCCGCACGGCCGAGCGCTCGGCGTTGAACGCGTAGAGGCCTCTATTGTCTGCGCCCGCGAAAATGCAGCGCGCAACAGTATCCCGCAGGCAGCATTTGTGGCTGAGCCGACAGAAACCTTCCTCTCGGCGGCGCTCAAAGAGGGCTTCCCCGACGGCTTCAAACCCACCAAGATCATCGTCGACCCGGCCTATCAAGGCATGGCCGGCGGAGCCGCAAAAGCGCTTGCAGACCTTTTTTCGCTTCCAAACGGCCCCAAGCGGCTCGCTTACGTGTCCTGCAATCCCAAGAGCTTTGCGCGTGACGCCAAGGAACTTGCCGCCGCGGGACTTACGCTGGAAAGCATCTCTCCCGTAGACCTCTTCCCCGGCGCCATGCATCTTGAACTCGTTGCAGCGTTTTCCTCAAAAAAACGCTGTCCGCAGCCTGACGTATCCTGAGGCGAACGTGCGGGCACGCTCTGCCCCCGCCGGCGTCAGCGGCTATTGACGATAGATCGTCTTATGCCACGCTTGCGGACTGCAGAAGAATTCCAGCGCCTTTTCCAGACTGCGCGTACGGAAAAAATCCGGCAGACTCTTGAGAATCGTCCGTCCATAGGGTTTATTTGCCACTCGAGAGTCGCAGAGCATAAAGACGCCGCGGTCAGTTTCCGAGCGGATCAGCCGCCCAGAGCCCTGCTTAAGCGCCGTTACCGCTTCGGGCAGCGCCATCAGGGCAAAGGGACTTTTGCCTTGTTCACGAAGCGCATCGGATCGGGCGGCATAGACCGGGTCATCGGGCGGTGCGAAGGGGAGCTTGTCAATCACCACCAGCGACAATGCCTCTCCCTGCACATCCACTCCCTCCCAGAAACTCATGGAGCCCACCAGAATGGCGTTGCCGTGCTCGCGAAAGGCGTCGATCAGCGCTGCTTTGGGCATGTCGCCCTGCACGAAAAGCGGATAAGGGTTCCCTGCATGGTCGAGCAGCGCCCTGAGCTCCTCGGCCGCTTTGCTGACGGCCGCAAGTGAAGTACAGAGAAAAAATGTTCGGCCCTTGGCCGCGCAGACCAGCGGCCAGGCCGCATCGACCACCCGTCCGGCATGCTCAATGGTATTGGTGGGCGGCGGCAGCTGCGGCAGGTAAAAGCAGCCCTGCTCCCAATAGTTGAAAGGACTTTCCCAAGTCCCGGCTTTAGCCTCCGGAATCCCCGTCTCAATCGCAAAGTGCGTGAAGTCTCCTGCAGTCGACAAAGTGGCCGAAGTGAACACCCACGCACCGCCTTCGGCTTCCCGCATCTGCCGGAATTCATCGGCAAACTTGAGCGGCGTATTGTTGAACCGCAGGCTCGAAGGCGCTGCGGAAATCCACTGCACAGCATCTTTCTGGAATCGGAAGGCGCGTTGGGTACCCCCTTGCGCAGCGTCTGCATCACCCCGAGAGTCAGTGCTTACTAACGTATCTTCAAAGCCTTCAAAGGGAATGTCAGCCGCTTCTTCCGAAGCATCATCGGCTTCTCCCTCCGGGTGCGTGAGGCGCTTAAAAAGCGTTTCCCACTTCGCCATCTCCAGATCCACTTCGCAGGCATATTCACAAAGTGCATCAAGATCGTCGCTGCGGTCTTTATTGGCTCTCATCGCTCGAATGAGCTGACCGAAAGCTGCGAGCATTTTGCCAAAAGGCTCTGTCAGCTCCTCGAAGCGCTCAATGGTCTTTACGGCGAGCCGGTCGCCCGGCTCGATGCCGATGCCTCGGGCGGCAATGACAAGATCGCGGGCTGTTTTCTGAACGGCATGGCAGAGCGCATCCCAATCCGCGCCGTCATTGGCATGACCGCGTCCGAGCGCACGCGCCTCGTCGGCAATCGATTCGAGCTGCCAGGTGGTAAAAGTAGTGCCGAAGAAGTCCGTCGCAATGCCTGGGAGCTGATGCGCCTCATCAATGACCGTGAGATCAGCGGCCGGCAGCATGCCGTCAATCTGCCCATTCGCCTCGCGCTTGAGCGCAAGCGAACTCAAAAACAGATGGTGATTCACCACGACGATTTGGCTTTTGAGCGCTTTTTCGCGGGCGGCGCGCACGAAGCAGTTTTCCCAATGTTCACACCGCTCTTTGCCTAAACAATTTTCCCGCGTACTCGTCACCAGCGGCCAGAGCGGATCGTCCTCCGGCACCGTCGGAAGCTCCGCGCGGTCGCCCGTGGCTGATATCGCCGCAAACCGCTTGATCTCCCGAAGCTTGCGGTAGCTGTCGCGCTCAGGCAGAAGGCCTTCGGATTCCGTCCGTTCAAGCCGATAAGGACAGACATAGTTGCTTCGGCCTTTGAGGACGGCTGTCGGCACATTGACGCCGAGCGCAGCCGAAAGCGCCGGTATGTCTTTATTGAAAAGCTGATCCTGCAACGGCTTGCCTGCGGTCGAAATCACGACCGTCGAACCCGAAAGCAGCGCCGGCACCAGATACGCAAAACTTTTGCCGGTGCCGGTGCCGGCTTCGGCCAGAAGCGTTTCCTTATTTTGAATGGCTTCGGCCACGGCCTGTGCAAACGCAAGCTGCCCCTCACGAGGCGTGAAGTTGGTCTGACGGCGAGCCAGAGGGCCGTCAGCCGCGAAAGCGAGTGCGGTGCGCTCTTCGAGCGGGCGAGCAGCGTCAAAGAGCTCCGCCCATTGATTTTTTTGGCTTGGAGAGGTCATGGACAAGCGTCAGAAATACTGCATCAGGTTGCTTTTGCGTTCCTTCTGATTGGCCTCATAGCGCTTTTGCGCAGCTTCGCGCTCATCCAAGCTCCTTTCGAACTGCTGCTGCTTGGCCTCACGATCCGCTTTGCGCTTGGCTGCGAGCTCTGCGGCTTCTTCCATGCGCTTTTGAGCTTCGAGCTGTTTTTGCGCGTAGTAGGCCTCGTTGGCCGCTTCGGCAGCGGCTCGCTCAGACGCCGCATCGTGAGGCATTTCACTGCCTGGAATCGGCGTCGGCGCCGCGGCGTCTTTAACCGTCTTCCCGTTCATGCCGTGAGGGACCGAAGCGTCTTTAACCGTTTTCTTTTCCCATTCCACGGGAGCGGAAGGCTCTTTGACGGTCTTGGGCGCAATATCTATCGGCTGGCTGGGTGCCTTCACAGACTTAGGCGTAATGTGCATAGGCTCCGGAGGATCGGTTTTCACCGTCTTAGGCGCTATTTTCATGGGCTCCCGACGAGGTTCAAGCGCATTCTTTTCCTGTTCTGCGCGCATCTTTTCCACTCGGTCGAGACGGATGATTTCGTCTGCCGCCACAATGATCTCGCGGACCTCGCGTTCGCGGTCAAATGAAGCGCGCCGAGCGTCATCAATGCAGCTGTTGACAAAAAACTTTTTGCCGCACCAGCTGCGCTGGACAGCCAGCGCCTCTTCAATTTGCTTGAGCACGCCCTCAGCATCGCTCTTCACCTGAGCAGCCGTTTTCACTGAATCGATCGCTGAAGGCTCTTTCCAGCGTTCATAAAACGATCGATCCGCGAGCACCTTCTCGGCTTGTGCTGCGCGCGCCTCCAACACAGCTTCATCTTCGGGCGCGGATGCGGCCAAAGCCCCGCCAGCGGTCCATGCGTACAAAGCGCAGAAAACCGAAATCAGGGAGCGGGAGCTGCAAAGCGATTGAAGAGCGTAGCGCTTCATTCCAAATTCCTCAAAGAAGGCCATCGTATGAGTGCGGGCGACGCCATTTTAGCCGAGTACACGTCAATCTAAGACGCTGAGATCCATCGGATGCCGCAGGAGAACGCTGCCGCGTCTTTGAGCTGCGGCAGCAGAGGACGGGCAGCTTTTTAAAGAATCGTTGCTACGGCATCGAGCGGGAAGCGGGATTTCGGAGCATCCGCATTCCAATCGTCGCTGCTGCGATAGCCGAGCGCGCAGGCCATCACCGATTTCTGTCCCTTGGCGGCAAGTCCGAGAATTTCGTCAACCTTCTCGAAATGCATGCCGCCCAATGTCGTGGCGTCAACGCCCATGCCGGCAGCTGCCAAGAGCAGGAAACCGAGCGCAATATGGCACTGGTTGGCGGCCCAGCATTCACCGCGGTCCGCGCCGGAGCAATAGGCCTTGACGCTTGAGCAGCGGAAAGCCTCGAGTTTCGCTGCAAACTCGGGATCAGCAAACTGTCCGCGAAAGCGCCCGTCCGCGGCTTCCTGAGCCATCAAGCGATGGACATATTCATCGTCGAGATGCTTCTCGATGGCAAAAACAATAATGACGGGCGCATGCTCCGTACGCTCGAGATTGAAATCCTTGACGGCCGGACGAATGGCATGGAGTGCTTCCTTCGTCTTCAAGGCATAAAAATGCCACGGCTGGATGTTCACCGATGATGGCGACAAACGGAGCACTTCCAGAAGATCGTTGAGCGTCTCATCGGAAATGGGTTTATTCGCGTCATAGCGCTTTGCGGTATAGCGGTGCTTCACCAATTCAAGCATCGAATTCATGGCATCCTCTCTTTTATGAGGTGTGATCTCAGACATCAAAAAGCCGACGTACTGAACGGACGCCGGCTTTTTGCGGTTCCCTGCGCATAAAGGCACTCTACGCCTTTGCGCTGAGTTTGGACTTAGTCAAGCGACGTGAAGAGCTCATCACGGGTCAGACGGGACTTCGGACGCTGGGCATTGCCGTCCTTCGGGCTGCGGTACCCGAGACTCACGGCAGCAATCGCCGTCAGATTCTTCTCGTCAAGCCCGAGAATTTCATTGAGCTTCGGAAAATCAATGCCTTCGAGCGCCGTCGAGTCGATGCCCATGCCGGCTGCGGCGAAGAGCAGGAACCCCATGCCGATGTAGGCCTGACGAGCCTCCCAAGCCACGAGCTCTGCTTCAGACCCCTGATGCAGGCCCGCAAAATAACGGCGCCCCTGATCCTGAGCGTTCTTCACTTCTGCATTGGGGAAGCGTCCGTCACTTTCCTCTTTATCCAGTACGCGGCGCAGATGCGCCTCCGTCAGCGTCTTGGGTACGGTAAAGACCACCACATCGCTCGCACCGGTAATGCGGTCGCGGTTGAATTCGGGAAAGGCGGGGAGCAGACGTTCACGGGCTTCCTGTGAGGTCGCCGTAAAGTAATGAAGCGCCTGGGCATTGACCGAAGTGGGGGTCAGACGCAGAATTTCAAGCAGCGTATCAAACTCTTCGCGCGGAATCTGCTGACCGTTGTAATGCTTAGTCGTATAGCGTTCCTGCGCGAGACGAAGGAAAACGTTGTTCTGCATGATGGGATGTCCTTTTCTTGAAAATTGTCGTTGGGATGCTGCTCTGCGGTCCGCTCAAGCGCATTGCGCCTCGCGGACGCCGGCGCTTCATTGGAAGCAATCGACAAAGCATCATGAGAAACGCCAGCAGCCTCAAACATTCGTGGAAACCTTAGCACAAGACGATGCTGTTAGTTCGACGTCGATCGAACTCTTCTGTATCACGAGATTGCTTGACGGCTTGAGCGAAAGTCTGGCGCCTATGTCTTGATTGGAAAGAGGCTTATGGCTTTGAACTTCTGCGCAAAGGGAGTTCCTATTGATGATGGTAGTTGCTAGACTTTGCGCGATGAAAAAGAAGGCCGGGTCCCTGCCGGCCGTTCAACTTTGAAAAAAAGATTTGACCATGAAGAAACCCATCCGCGTTGCCGTTACCGGACCAGCCGGCAACATCGGCTATTCTCTCCTTTTCCGCATCGCCGCCGGCGACATGTTCGGGCCCGACCAGCCCGTTATTCTGCAGCTGCTTGACCGCGCCTCCCCTGAAAGCCAGCAAAAGGTGACGGGCGTCATGATGGAGCTTGACGACTGCGCCTTTCCGCTGCTGGCCGGACTGGAAAATTCCCCGGAAGCGACGACCGCCTTCCGCGACGCCGATGTCGCGCTGCTTGTCGGCGCCCGCCCTCGCTCCAAAGGGATGGAGCGTGCTGATCTGCTTAATGCCAATGCTGAGATTTTTGTCGCTCAAGGCCGTGCACTCAACGAAGCCGCCTCGCGCGACTGCAAGGTGCTCGTGGTCGGCAACCCCTGCAATACCAATGCCTGGATCGCCATGAAGAGCGCTCCGGACCTCAAGCCCGAAAACTTCACCTCCATGCTGCGTCTTGATCAGAACCGCCTGATGGCTCAGACGGCAACGCAGGCCAAGGTGTCGGTAAACGACATCACGCACGCTGCCGTTTGGGGCAACCACTCCCCGGCGATGTTCCCGGATCTCGAGCATGCGCTCATCAAGGGACGCCCTGCGCTCGAACTCGTCGACCGCGGCTACTATCAGGAAACGATGACCCCGATCGTCGCCAAGCGCGGCTCAGCCATCATTGAAGCGCGTGGCGCAAGTTCAGCGGCCTCTGCCGCTTCCGCCGCCATTGACCACATCCGTGACTGGGTCCTCGGTTCGGGGGACCGCTGGGTAACGATGGGGGTTCCCTCCGACGGTTCCTACGGCATTCCCGAGGGGCTTCTCTTCGGTTTCCCCTGCACGACGAAGGACGGCCGCTGGGAAATTGTTCAGGGACTTGAACTCTCTGACTTTGCCCGCGCGACGATCGCCAAGTCCGTCGCGGAGCTTGAAAGCGAACGCGCTCACGTAGCGGCGCTCCTCGGCTGAGGACTGACGACGAAAGACTCCGAGACTGGAGTCCTCTCGCTTCGCCTTCCAAAGGCTTCGACCAATACGGCCGAAGCCTTTTCCTTCTTTTGACGTTCCGCACCCCTCACCCGCACCATGTTTCCTCCCGAGCTTTACGCCGCCGTCAAGCGGATCGAAGCCTCTGCGGCGCCGCTCCTTCGCAGCTCCGCAGAACGCATTGTCATCCTTGACACGCACGTCGTTCTTGAATGCACGCTCTGGCGGGATGAGAGCGAATCGGATTCGCCGCTTGGCTGCGCACTCAAAGCTGGGCGGATCGTGCCGGCAGCTTCCCATGAAACGCTCTTGGAACTTGCGGGGGTCGCCGCTCGTCCGGTCAAACAAATGCTCGAAGCAGAAGCGGCCGCGCGCGCACTCACCATGCTCGAACGCTGGGGAAAACTCATACGCATGCCCTCAAAAGACATGCTCACAGAGGCTGCTCAGGCGCTTGACTCTGAAAATGTGCGCTGCCGAGACCCCGAGGATCAGAAGTTTCTCATCCTCACGAAAGCCGCAGCCAATATCTGCGGCGTCGGCAGCACGGCGCTCATCACTCGGGACAAACTGCTGCGAAAAGCAGCTAAGAAGCTCAGGGCTGCCGAGCGCGGAGGCGCGATGCTGCTCCTTCCCGAAGACTTCACCGAATAAGGCTTTCCTTATCGAAAGACATACCAGATCATGCTTACGACAGCATTGATGATCCAGAAAGCACAGGCGGCAAGGCAGAGCCAAATAAGAATTCTAATGATGCGGGCAGCCATGAGATCAGCCAAGATTTGTGGAGAAAACCGCATCATACACGTCTGAGAGCAGATTGGGAGAGCACTCTCAAATTGCCCATTTTTCACTTTTCTAGGCAATATATCCCTCACCTATACAGGGGATGAGCAAAGAGAAAACACATCTGCACCTCCACCTACAATCAAAGATCCGGCTGCAACTGGGAGCCGGCGCCAACTATCAATAAAACCAGAGCGGCGGTCGGCCGCATGAGATATCCAGCCAAGAATGCCTCTGCATATCGGCACAGCGGATATGCCCCCAATCTCTCGGACGGGCGCAACCCGTGGGTATTGCTTTCTTCGACCATCGCTCCTGTAGGAGGAATCGCCCATGGAAATGGACGACTTTACCCAGCTCGTTCAGAGTGTCAACGGACTGCTCTGGGGCATGTACTGCCTAATCCCGCTTCTGGTGGGCACTGGCATTTATCTCACCATCAAGCTGCGTTTCATTCAGATTCGCCGCTTCGGACAAGCCTTCCGCAAGGTCTTCGGCGGCATCACACTCTTTGGCGACAAAGCGGGCAAGGACGGTATGAGTTCCTTCCAGTCGCTCGCCACTGCGATTTCCGCACAGGTCGGCACCGGCAACCTCGCCGGCGTTGCCACAGCCATTGCCATGGGCGGTCCCGGCGCCATCTTCTGGATGTGGCTTGCCGCATTCTTCGGCATGGCTACGATCTTTGCTGAGGCTACGCTCGCTCAGGTATTCCGTGCCCGTGACGCACACGGCCAAATTATGGGCGGCCCGGCCTTCTATATCAGCCGCGGCCTCAACAACAAGCCCCTGGCTGCGTTCTTTGCCGTCTCGATCATCATCGCGCTCGGCTTCATCGGCAACATGGTTCAGGCCAACTCTATTGCCGACGGCTTCCACAAAGCCTTTGAAATTCCGCAGTGGGCTACCGGCATTTTTGTCTTTGCCATTGCCGGCTTCATCTTCATTGGCGGCGTGCGCCGTATCGCAAGCTTTGCCGAAAAGATGGTGCCGCTCATGGCTGTGGTGTACATCCTGGGCTCTCTCACCATCATCTTCAGCAACTACGACATGATTCTGCCTGCTTTCAAGGAGATCATCGTCGGCGCATTCGATCCGTCTGCAGCGACGGGCGGCATCATTGGCGCGAGTCTGAAGGAAGCCATTCGCTACGGCGTTGCCAGAGGTCTTTTTTCCAATGAAGCCGGCATGGGCTCCACCCCGCACGCACATGCACTCGCACAGGTTAAGCACCCGTGCGAACAGGGCCTCGTGGCTTATGTCGGCCTATTCTTTGACACCTTTATTGTGCTCAACATGACCGCACTCGTCATTCTCACGACCGGCGTGCTTGACGGCAAGAGCACCGGCATCGTCCTCACGCAGGCCGCCTTTACAGCCGGTCTGGGCGACATCGGTCCGGGTTTCGTTGCGATCTGCCTCTTTTTCTTCGCCTTTACGACGATCGTCGGTTGGTACTTCTTCGGCGAACAAAACGTCAAGTATCTCCTCGGTCTGCGCTGGGTGCAGAGCTACCGCGTGCTTGTTCTGTGCTTCCTGATGCTCGGCTCCTTCCTCCACGTAACGCTGGTTTGGGAACTTGCCGACTTCTTCAACGGCATCATGGTGATCCCGAACGTGATCGCTCTGCTTGCGCTCTCGGGCCTTGTCGCCAAAGTTCTGAAGGATTACGACACGAAGTTCATGCTGGGCGAAACCCCCGAATACGGGGCGCTTTCGCCGAGCGGCGGAGAACCTTTCTCGCTCGAACCCTCGCCGCGCAAGGGCCGCCGTTTCAGCCGTCTGAAGCTCCGCCTGCGCCGCAAAAAGACGCCTCCCGTCAATCTCGACGAAATGGATCAGCTCAAGGAACGCGGTCTCGACCGATTCTAAAAATTTCGGCCTCAAGCATTCAGACTGCTGAAAAGTCCCAATGCTGGTGATCCGCAACGCCGCAGACCAATGCCGTCTGCGGCGTTTTTCGTTGGGCTCCAGCACCGGCTAACTGATCCACATATTCGCGGAGAGTTTTAGGGAGTCATTTCAAGCCAAGCATTAGCATAGCTGACTCGTCATCATTGCAATCCCAGCGATTCTTCTTCTCTCGAAGCGATAAGTCTGAGGGGAATTAACCTTTTGTATAATGGGTTCAAGAGGTATTAATGCAATTCAGTTTGAATAATTTAAAACCGTACGCCGAGACGATGCGAGCCTGGCTGGTGAATTTGTCGGTTGCCTCAATGGCTGTTGGGCTTTTTAACGGTGTGCTGTTAGGGTGGTTTATTGGCAGCGTGCTGCTTATTTCAGCATTTGCTGTCGTCTACTTGCGTGAAAGGTATATGAAATGACTGTTTGGATCGCGACATTAGTCACAGGGGTTGCTATGCCAGTCATTTTGTTCGGCATCATTCTTTATGTAAAAAAGCATTCTCACTAGCGTTCTGACATGCTGGTCATCTACGCCGCAGACCAATGCCGTCTGCGGCGTTTTTCATTAGATTGTTCACGCTGATGAACCGCGACGCGCTCGGCTGCGCAAACCGATAACAGCAGCGGCGAGCTCAGCAGCGATGATGATCACGATGCCGACCGTGGCGAAAGACTCGAGTTTCTCGTCAAAAAAGAGCCAGCCGAAAAAGACGGCAAACAAAATGGCGGAAAACTGCAGACAGGCGCAAAGCAGCGGCCGGCCGCGTCCCCATCCTAATGTCTGTGCGAGCTGAGCGCCCATCGTGCAGATGCCCACGGCAAAAAGCATGGGGTCCGTAAAAAGGTCCTTCATAGCGGCGCTGCTCAAGAACGCCTCCGCCACGGCTGAAATGACCAGACTTGCCGCAGAAAACCAAAAGACCGTACGGAAAATCGGTTCGCCCGCCGCGCCGAGACGCTTCAAGAACATCGCTGAACCTGCCGCCAAAATCGCCGAAAGCACAGCCAGCACGGCATAGGGCAGTTCATGGCTTCCGCAGGAAGGCTGCAGCACCATGCAAATGCCCGCAAAACCGCAAAGCACCGAACCGACCAGCACCCAGTCGGTGCGCTCGCCAAGACGCATCTTTTCAATGATCACAAAGAGCGAAACGAAAAGCGGCATGGTGTAAAAAAGCGTCTCAGCCGTGCCGATCTGCAGATGCTGTACGGTCACGATGTTGATCAGCAAAGCGAGCATGCCGCATATCGCTCGGCCAATATGCGCCTTCGGGATTTTTGTTTTGAGCGGCGTCTTAGCAGCCGCCGCCATCAGAACGGCAAAGAAAGCCATGTAGCAGGAACGGACGAAGAAAATGTCCCAAATTTCGTACTGCGGCGGCACCCACTTCACGAACACATAGGTGAGCACCGTAAAAAAAGTGGCCGCAAGAATCCATAGCGAATGCAGCATAGCTACTCTCCTGCCGGCCGCCCAAAGCGCTTTTGAATCAGCGCCAAGAGCTGCGCGCGGATCAGCTGCGATCCCGGATCGGCGTGCGTACGCTCGTGCCAGCCCAATCGAACGGTGAGTTTTGGCGCGGCATCGGAAAGCTGAAGCATCGCTGTGCGTCGCGGGTCGAGTGCAAGTTCAGCCGTTGCCTTGGGCACAATCGCGTAGCAGTCCGTCTCTTCCAGACAAAGTGATGCCGCAAGAAAGAAGGGCGTCACCAGTGCGATGCGGTCTGGATTTTTGGGATTAAACCAGCCGTTGCCGGGACTGTTGGGAGCACGGTAGCGGTCGGGCTGGGCATTGATGAGCACCTGCGGGAAGGCTTCAAGATCTTCGCGTTCAAGAGGCCCCAAAGCCGCAGCACGTTCAGAGAGAGGATGTCCGCGCCGCACCAGACAGACGTACGGCGTAGTGAGAAGCGCCACAGAATGAACATCTGGGTGGAGTCCCTGCCGGGCAAAGAACACCAGATCGAGCAGATCCTCACGCAGATAATCAAAGAGATGTTCATCGGCCTGCATGGCGCGCAGCCGCACATGCGGCATGCGGGCCGTAAAGTCAGCAAAAATCGAGGCAATGCAGAGCGCAAATGCATTGTCGTAGCAGGCCGTGCGAACAGTGCGCGAAAGAGTTCTTGGATCCAGTTCGTCGTCGCGCCGCAGATCCTCAAGCACATGCATGAAGGAAAGCACCTTGTCATAACGGCGTTTGGCAGCTGTGGTCGGCTGCATCAGAAACCCGCTTCTCACAAAAAGCGGATCGTCCCAATAGGTGCGGAGCTTCGCGAGCATGCGGTTGGCGCTCGAGAGACTGATGCCGAGCTGCTCGGCCGCACGAGGAAGCGTTCCGGTACGGAAAAGCGCCAGAAAAAAATAGAGCGCTTCAGCATCCACGCCGCGGACAAAGGCCGGCAGACCATGCTTGTCGAACGTCTCGAGCGTCTCGACGGCATCCTGAGCGTCTTGGCGTTTCCAACTAAGAACCGGTTCCGACATTGATTGGCTCCGAAATCTGACATCCAAACACGTAAATTACCTCATTTTCCAAAGACAGCGCTATCCCTAGAATTTGTCCGACTTCTTTAGAGCAATTCCACGTTTTATGGAAATTCGGCCAATGATTCATCCTTCTGAACCCGTACTCTCCGCCGCGGCAGCCGCCGTTCTTCTTACTTTTGCAGCCGCTTCCGCCGCAGCGATGACGCCAGGCGTCTACTCGGCCGCTGTGCCCGCCCGCAACGGTGAACTTGCCGTAGAAGTGCAGGTTTCCGCCGACCGCATCGAATCCGTCAAAGTCGTCCGTCAGCAGGAAACGCCGGGCATCGGGTCGCTTGCTGTTGAAGCGCTCCCTGCCGCGATAGTCGCCCAACAAACCAGTTCGGTGGATGTCGTGAGCGGCGCAACGATGACTTCCAACGCCATCATCAAGGCCGTCAGCGAAGCGCTTAAGCAGGCCGGCGCCGACGCGTCTTTCTTTAAAAAGAAAACCGAGGCCAAGTCTTCAGACAAAGCGCTGCCGCTGGAAACACAAGCTGATGTCATCATTGTGGGCGGCGGCGGAGCCGGCATGGTGGCTGCAGCCACCGCCGTCGAGCGCGGCGCCAAGGTGATCGTCCTCGAGAAGATGGCCATGCTGGGCGGCAACACCGCCCGTTCCGAAGGCAACATGTCCGCCATGGATCCTAATCCCGAGAAGCTTCTTGACATGACGCAGGCCGTTCGCGACATCGTGACGAAGTACACCTCGATGAAGCCTTGCAGCAAGGCCGTAGCCGACCTTCAGGAAACGGTGAAAAAGCAGCTTGCCGCGCATGATGCCGCCGGCAAAAAGTACATCTTCGACTCGCCCGAACTCTTTGCGCTGCAGACGATCGAGGGCGGTGACTGCCACAGCGACCCGAAGCTTGTTCTGACAATGACCCAAAACGCCACAGCCGCCATGAATTGGCTGGAATCACAGTCTGACATGACGTGGTTCCACGTCCCGCGTCACTGGATTGATGTGGGCATCGGCGGCCTCTACCCACGCGGACAGTGGCCGCGTCAGGCTGACGGCAAAACGCCGATCTCTACTTACGATGCCTACATCGCTCCTCTCGCGAAAAAAGTGAAAGCCGCGGGCAGCACGATCTACACCTCCATGAAGGTGACCGAGATCGAACGCGATCCGTCGGGCCGAGTGACCGGCGTGAAAGCCGTTGATGTGAAGGGTACGCCGCATATCTTCTCGGGCAAAAATGTCATCCTCGCCGCCGGAGGCTACGGCGCCAATCTCCAGATGGTGAAGAAGTACAACAACATCTCCGTTATTGCTACTTCGAACCAGCCCGGCACGACGGGCGAAGTGCTTGAAGCCGCCGTCAAGGCCGGCGCAGCGCTCGAAGGCATGCAGTGGATTCAGATCCATCCGCACGGCAATCCGAAAAACGGCGAACTCGAATCCGCCATTGCCGGCCGTCCGCAGGATACGCCCTACGTGAATAAGCTCGGACTGCGCTTTGTGGATGAAACGGGCCGGCGCGATGAAATTTCTCACGGCATTCTTGAGCAGCCCGGTCAGGTGGTCTACTCGATCTTCGATCAGGAAACCATCAACCAAAAGAAAGTGCGTGACGATCTGATGCAGATTGCCCTCTCGCACGGCTATGCCTATAAAGCCGATACCCTCGAAGATCTGGCCAAAGCCGCCGGCATTGACGAAAAGGGCTTCGCCCAGACCATGAAGGCCTACAACGCTGCCGCAGCAGCTCAGGACACCAAAGGGCTTTCGGTTCCGAAGATTCTGATTGGCATGCCTGTGACAAAGGCACCCTTTTATGCCGTTCCGCTCACGACCACTATCCATCACACGATGGGCGGTCTGCGCATCAACGAAAAAACGCAGGTGCTTGACGACAAAGGCAACCCGATTCCGGGGCTCTACGCCGCAGGTGAAATCACCGGCGGCATCCACGGCGGCAATCGCCTCGGACGCAATGCGCTCACCGACCTATTGGTCTTTGGACACATCGCGGGTCTGGAAGTCACAGCCCATCAAAATTAAGGCTTGATACACCAATCTTCCTGCTGTCCTCGAAGTATTTCTCACTGCTTCGGGGGCAGCTTTATATTCGCCGCTGGGAGAGGTGCAGCTCCGATCAATGCTGACCGCAGAAATCTTTTGGGAAGCCGAACTTCGTCCAAATCGGCGTCAGATCTGCCGGCACCTGCGGCTGACTGCCCGGGGTCGGACGGGGCGAGCGAGGCGAATGCCAGTCTGACCCTGTGCTCGCGAGGAACCCGTACTGCTTTGCCTTGGCCGCAAAGAGCGCATCATCATCGCGGGTCTGCGAACCCGAGGCCACTTCAATCGCCTCTCCGCCGGCTCCCTGAAAGGCCGTCAGCAGTTCGTCAATCATCCATCCTTCTTTGAGGTTGTAACGCCCGGGGTGAGCGAGAGAAGCCGTGCCGCCCTCACTTTTCACAAAACGCACGGCGTCGCGGATTTCCGGCCATTCAATCTGCACGTAACCGGGCTTGCCGGGCTTGAGGTACTTATCGAAGGCTTGGGCGTAATTCTCCACATAGCCGGCATCCAGAAGCCACTGTGCAAAGTGCGTACGGGAAAGCGATCCCGGATGAACGGCGAGCGCCATTGCGCCTTCAAAGGCCCCCTTGCAGCCGCAGGCCGCAAGGAGTTTTCCCATCCGTTCCCCGCGCTCAATGTGTTTTTTGTCAACGCCTTTGAAGAAAGCCTTGAAGGCTTCCGTATTCGGATTGAGGTTATAGGCCGCCACATGAATCGATTTTTGTCCCCAGCGCGTGGAAATTTCAATGCCGGGCACGAATGCGATGCCAAGGCGTTCGGCTTCTGCACGAGCCTCCTCAATGCCTTTCATCGTGTCGTGATCGGTGAGGCTCATCAGCTTTACGCCGTTGCCGGCACAAAGACGAACAACTTCTGCGGGCGGAAGAATTCCGTCCGACGCATTGGAATGCATATGCAGATCAATAGTCACGACAAAGCTCTTGAAAGACTGGACACGTTTTGCCTCAATTGAGGCAGATGCGTTGCGGTCTAAAAAGTTTATCGATTTAGCCGCACCGCTAAAATACTGAACCTCAGGTTTTTCATTAATAGGTTTCGTCATTGTCATGGATGCTCTCCAAAAACTGCTGTTCCCGCGCGCAAATGTGCGCGGTGAAACGGTTGTATTAGGCGACGCCCTTGAACAGGCCGTCGTCAATCAAAACCTTCCCGTTGCGGCCCGCCGCCTAGCGGGCGAAATGGCCGCCGCAGCGCTTCTCACTGCAGGCGCGCTGCAATTTGACGGGACAGTTGCCCTGCAAATTGAGGGCGACGGTCCCGTTCGCCGTGCCTTGGCGGAAGTGCGCCCCGGCTATGCCTTCCGCGTGATGGTGGAGCTTGCGGCCGACACAGATCCGGCAAAGCTCGACCCCAACGCCAAGCTCAAAGATCTCGTCAATGTCTCCGGCCGCGGCCGCTGCGCCTTCATTCTCGACAGAGCTCATCGCCCGGCCGATGAGGCGCCGTATCAAGGCGTTGTGGCGCTCGAAGGCGACACGCTTGCCCAAGCGCTTGAAAACTACTTTCGCCATTCCGAGCAGGTGGACACGAAGCTCGTGCTGGCTGCCGACGACAAGACGGCGGGCGGCGTATTCCTGCAGAAAATGCCCGCCGAAGGCGGAAAACTCCCCGCTGACTATGACCCGGAAGGCTGGCAGCGGCTCACGATGTTTGCCGGTACGGTGAAGAGCGCCGAACTGCTTACGCTCTCACCCGAAGACATCAACCGCCGGCTCTTCTGGGAAGAGTCTCCGCTCGTCACGCACGAAGCGGCGCCGCACTTTGCCTGCACGTGCTCTAAAGCCCGCTTCGACGATCTGGTACGTTCACTCGGCCGCGAAGAAGTCGACGCCATCATCCGGGAAAAAGGCGCTCTTGACGTCGCCTGCCGCTTCTGCGGCGCCAAAGCGCACTACGACGCCATCGACGCCGCAGCGCTCTTCACGCCGGGCGTGCAGACGCAGAAGGCATAACGTTCGTTCTTTCTGAGACTAAGAATGCTCACCAACGGCGCGGAGATGGCTCCGCGCCGTTTGTTTTGCCCGGGGCGTCAATCTACTGACGTCGATCCCGAGCCTTCGGCGCACGCTGGTTCTTGGGCGCGGAATAAAGATCCGACTTCTTAGGCGTAAAGGTCGGTTTAGCCCCTGCGGCAATGTCCGGAGCGTCGACGTCCGGCATGGATGCTGCTGCATCGGATTTGCGTGCCGCTTCTTCCGTCGTCTCAATGCGGAAGAGAATTTCATTGGGCTTGACCATATTGAGCTCGCGGCGGGCGCGCTCTTCAATGGCATCTTGATTGTTGGCGAGCGAATTGAATTCGGCCTGCAGCGCTTCATTGGTTCGGCGAAGCGATTCATTCTCCTCGCGCTGCGTATTGAGTATCACTCTCAACTCAGACAGTCTACTCCAACTTGCCCGCCCAAGCCACAGCTGGTACTGCGCGGCGCCGATGCCGAGAAGCAGAATGCAGATGAATAAGCGGACCATAGCGGCGTGGAGACAGTGACTGCTGATTTTGCAGTTCGAAAAAAACAAACCGGACAGCTCTCTATTGTAGATAGCTGTCCGGTGATGGAAGGTCTTCCCGAGCCTTAAATATGCAGCGCGGCAAGGATCTTTGCTGCCGAACCCGTTATAAACGGGCTCCGGCAGGTTTTATGCCCTTCAGCCGCGCAGCGCCTTGAATGCGGTGCGGCCCGGATAGACGGCGGCACCGGCAAGGTGCTCTTCAATGCGCAGCAACTGGTTGTACTTAGCCATGCGGTCCGAGCGGCTCATCGAGCCGGTCTTGATCTGACCCGCATTGAGACCCACGGCGATATCCGCGATCGTGCTGTCTTCCGTTTCGCCGGAGCGGTGCGAAATGACGGCCGTGTAAGCCGCGCACTTGGCCATATTGACGGCTTCGAACGTCTCCGAAAGCGTGCCGATCTGATTGACCTTCACCAGAATTGAATTGGCGATGCCGCGCTCAATCCCTTCCTTGAGGATCTTGGGGTTGGTGACGAACAGATCGTCACCCACGAGCTGAATGCGGTCGCCGAGCGCAGCCGTCAGCTTGGCCCAGCCTTCCCAGTCGCCCTCGGCCATGCCGTCCTCAATCGAGACGATCGGGTAGCGGCCGCACCAGTCGGCAAGCACACCGATCCAATCTTCAGCGGTAAGCGAATCGCCCGTGGACTTCTTCATCACATAGCGGCCGTTGTCAAAGAATTCCGACGAAGCGCAGTCGAGTGTGAGACAGACATCGCGTCCCGGCTCGTAGCCGGCGGCGGCGATGGCGTCCAGAATCAGATCGAGCGCTTCTTCGTGGGACTCGATCACCGGAGCGAAACCGCCTTCATCGCCGACAGCCGTGGACAAGCCGCGGGCATTGACGAGCTTCTTAAGCGCCTGGAAGGTTTCAGCGCCGCAGCGCAGCGCTTCACGGAACGTCGGTGCGCCGACCGGCACAATCATGAATTCCTGCAGGTCGAGGTTGTTGTTGGCATGTGCGCCGCCATTGATGACGTTCATCATCGGAACGGGCAGCGTTACGGCCCCCATACCGCCGAAGTAGCGGTAGAGCGGCAGACCGGTTTCCTGAGCGGCAGCGCGCGCCACGGCCATGGAGACTGCGAGCATCGCATTGGCGCCGAGACGGCTCTTGTTTTCCGTGCCGTCCAGGTCAATCATCAGGCGGTCAATGTAGACCTGATCGGACGCTTCTGCGCCGAGCACGGCATTGGCGATTTCGCCCGAAACGTTTTCCACGGCCTTGAGAACGCCTTTGCCGCCGAAACGAGCCGGATCCTTGTCGCGGAGTTCAATCGCTTCGCGCACGCCGGTAGAAGCGCCCGAGGGAACCGCCGCCGTTGCGACAACGCCGCTTTCAAGCCAAACTTCCGCTTCAACGGTCGGATTGCCGCGGCTGTCGAGAATCTCACGGCCGATGACATCGATAATGGCGCTCATGTATGTGCCTCTCAGATCTATTTACGAATGGAAATGATGGTTTGCTTGACGGCGCTTTTCAGCCCGTCAGGCTTGGGTTGATAAAGAACTCTCCGGCTCCGCACTCCTTTGGATCAGCGAGCCGGCAGGAAATCAGGACGCAAAGCTCTCTTCAAGGTAGGGATGCGCCTTAACCAGACGATCGATCTCAACGAGCTCAGCAAGGAGCTCCTTCATGCGATTGAGCGGAACGGCATTGGGACCGTCAGAGAGTGCCTCTGCAGGATTCGGATGCGTTTCCATAAAGAACCCCGCAACGCCCACTGCGCAGGCCGCGCGCGCGAGCACCGGAACGAACTGACGCTGACCGCCGGAACTCGTGCCGTTGCCGCCGGGGAGCTGCACGGAATGCGTCGCATCCATGACAACCGGCGCGCCGGTCGCACGCATGATGGCCAGACCGCGCATGTCGCTTACCAGATTCCCGTAGCCAAAGGACGCTCCGCGTTCGCAGCACATGAAGCGGTCGGGATCAAGTCCGGCTTCCTGAGCAGCCGCGCGGGCCTTGGCAATCACGTTCGCCATGTCGCCGGGAGCGAGGAACTGCCCCTTCTTGATATTGACGGGTTTGCCCGACTGCGCACAGGCCCGGATGAAGTCCGTCTGGCGGCAAAGGAAAGCCGGCGTCTGAAGCACATCAACGACCGCCGCGACCGCCGGCACTTCCGCTTCGGTATGCACGTCCGTGAGGACCGGCACGCCCACTTCAGCGCGCACCTTGGCGAGGATCTCGAGCCCCTTTTCCATGCCCAGACCGCGGAAACTCTTTCCGGACGTGCGGTTGGCCTTGTCGTAGCTGGCCTTGAAGATGTACGGGATACCAAGTTCGCCGGTGATCTCCTTCATCTGATGGGCAATGTCGAGCGCCATCGCTTCGGATTCGATCACGCAGGGACCGGCAATGAGAAAGAACGGACGGCGGTTGCCGACTTCATATCCGCAGAGCTGCAAAGCGCGTCTCCTTGAAGGGTGAATGAATTTCAGAAAAACCGCCCGAGGTTCGATGGAGAATCCGGGCGGCTTTTTTTGTCAGGCGGGCTTTAGGCCTCAGCCTTTTCAGCTTCTTCCGCAGCTTCGCGATGCTTTACGGCAGCTTCAATGTAAGCCTTGAAAAGCGGGTGGCCGAAGCGCGGATTCGAGGTGAATTCCGGATGGAACTGTACCGCGAAGAAGAACGGATGATTGTGGAGCTCCATCATCTCGGGCAAGTGTTCGAGCGGGGTCTTGGCGCTGATGACCATGCCTTTTTCTTCGAACTGCGGGACGTAGGAGTTGTTGACTTCATAGCGGTGACGATGGCGTTCGGCCACAACATCGCCGTAAATCTTGTGCGCAAGCGTATTGGGCGAAACCGGCACTTCCTGGCGGCCCAGACGCATCGTACCGCCGAGGTCCGAACTTTCGTCGCGGCGCTGAACCGCACCCGAATGATCCTTCCATTCGGTAAGGAGCGCCACCACGGGGTGAGGCGTGCCGGGATCGAGCTCTGTCGAATTGGCGCCGCCGAGACCGCAGACGTGACGGGCAAATTCGATCACCGCACACTGCATGCCGAGGCAGATGCCGAGGAACGGAATCTTATTGACGCGAGCGTATTCAATCGCCTGAATCATGCCTTCCGTACCGCGCTTGCCGAAGCCCCCCGGCACGAGAATACCGTCGAGCCCCTTGAGGCAGTCCGTCCCGTTTTCTTCGATCTTGGTCGAGTCAATGAAGCGGATGGAAACTTTGGTGCTCGTATGGATGCCGGCGTGCGTGAGCGCTTCGTTCAAAGACTTGTAGCTGTCGGCGTAATCGACATACTTGCCGACCATGCCGATTGTGACGTTATGGATCGGGTTCTTGAGCTTATGCACGATGTCGGCCCAGGCGGAGAGGTCAGCCGGCTTGGTTTCGAGACCGAGCTTCTTGCAGACGATTTCGTCGAGGTGCTGAGCATGGAGCATGAGCGGCACTTCGTAGATGGTCGAAGCATCGGCCACGCTGATCACGTTCTCCATCGGAACATTCGAGAAGAGCGAGATCTTGGCGCGTTCATTCTCGGGAATCATGCATTCGGCGCGGCAGAGCAGCACGTCGGGGTAGACACCTTCTTCGCGCAGCTTCTGCACAGAGTGCTGCGTGGGTTTGGTCTTGAGTTCGCCGGCGGACTTAATCCAGGGGCACAGCGTCAGATGAATGAAGCAGGTGTTGTTGCGGCCCACGCGGAAGGACATCTGGCGGACGGCTTCCACAAACGGCAGCGACTCAATGTCGCCCACCGTGCCGCCGATTTCCACGACGCAGACATCGGGCTTGCCGCCGTGGGCAGAAGCCGCACCGCGGGCAATGAATTCCTGAATTTCATTGGTGATATGCGGAATCACCTGCACGGTCTTGCCGAGGTATTCGCCGCGGCGCTCCTTCTTCAGAACGCTCTCGTAGATCTGACCCGACGTGAAGTTGTTGGGCTTATGCATCTTCGAGGAGATGAAGCGTTCATAGTGGCCGAGGTCAAGGTCAGTCTCCGCACCGTCTTCCGTCACGAACACTTCGCCGTGCTGGAAAGGCGACATCGTACCCGGATCCACATTGATGTACGGGTCGAGCTTGATCATCGTAACCTTGAGGCCGCGAGATTCGAGAATGGCCGCAAGCGAAGCTGCGGCAATACCCTTGCCGAGCGAGGACACGACGCCGCCGGTGACAAATACGTACTTGGTCATAACCTTCCAACCGATGAGAGAAGACGGAGAGATAAAAAATTTAAAGCGGGCATTATAAGCGGCGGCAAAAAGCTTGCCGCCAATTCACGCAGCGGATCGCTCGCCAAGTATTCCCATGCGTTAGGGATGCACTGCAAGTTAATTTATTATTTTAATGAACTTACTGCGTTTTCTTCGAGCAGATTTTTTTCGGACTGCCCGCTGCAGGGTGTGCTGCTGACCAGAAGAGCGTGAAGGCTGAGCGCGGCTTAGTCTCAGCCTTTTGAAACGCTCTCCAGGCACCCGTATCAGGCGCGAAGCGCTGCCGGCTGCGGCGCCGGCGCTGCATGCCGGCATCCTGAGCAGTTCGAGCAGTCAGCGCGGCAGATCACGCGCTCCGTACCTTCACAATTCCAGCACGGTCCCATGCCTTCCCATTCGGGCTGAACCGTAACGTGGTCGATATTAAAGCGCCCCTTGATGCCTTCGCGAACGGCGTGCAGGATCCGCGGCCAGCACTGGTACGAAGCAATGCGCACGTGGCACTGCAAAGCATCATGCCCCGGGGTAATCGTCCATATATGAAGATCATGAACTTCATCCACACCGGGCACTGAGCGGATGTATTCGCCGACAGCATCAAAGTTCGTTTGTTCAGGCGTGCCGTCAAGCAGAATTCGTACGGATTCGCTGAGCACTTTCCAGGTTGCGCGAAGGAGCAAAAGACCAACAAACATCGAAAGGAGCGGATCGACAATAGCCGGGCCGCCCGCCCAAATGATGCCGCCCGCGGCGATAGCCGCCACTGAACCCAGCAGATCTCCGAGCACATGCAGAAGCGCCGCACGCGTATTGACGTTTTGGCGGTCGCGCGACAAGGACCAAGCGACAGCCACGTTGATTAACAGTCCCGCAAAGGCAATCACCATAACGCAGCCGCCCGCAACGGCTGCCGGCTCACGGATGCGTTCAATCGCTTCATAAAAGAGCCAGAAGGTAACGCCTAAAAGCGTCAGACCGTTGACAAAGGCCGCAATCACTTCAACGCGGCCGTGTCCGAAGCTGTGCGCTTCATCGGCACCCTTCATTGCAAGACGATTGGCGACCAGTGCGAACAAGAGACTCATGGAGTCTGTGACCATATGGCCGGCGTCACCGATCAGGGCGAGTGAATTCGCCCACCAGCCGCCGACCAACTCAATAACCGAGAAGCTCAGCGTGAGGAGCACGGCAAAGCCAAGAACCGACAGACGGGTCTTCTCGGCAGCGTGCGAACGCGGGCTGTCTCCTTCCCCATGACTGAAGAATTCACTCGGAGATTCCAAGGCCGTGGGATTGTTTGTGTCCGCTTCCAGAATTGCTTCGTTCTGAATGCCTGCGGTCGCCGGCGTTTGGGTTTCGATCTTCGTCATATGCGTCTCTCCCTCGGAGAGCAGTCAATATATTTTTGCGGCTTTGTCCTTCAGTTCTTCCTTAACAAATGAGAATCACTGCCATTCTGTAATCCCCATAGCGGAACGGCTCCGTTTCCCAAGGCGGGAACGGAGCCGTTTTTGAACGCGATGCAGTTTAGCGCGAAGTGAAACCTCAGGCTAAATTGAATTGCAAGAATTTATTTCGCGTAAATGAAATTAATTCGCATTCTTTCCGAGCAGCGGCGTCATGTCGGTGCCGGCAAGGAGGCCTTCCTTCGAGTAGATGCCAAGCTTCTGACGCGTATCGACGATGTCGAGGTTGCGCATCGTAAGCTGACCAATACGGTCTTCGGCGGAGAACATCGAATCGCCCTTTTCCATCGTCAAGCGTTCGGGTTCGTACGTGAGGTTCGGGCTCACGGTATTCATGATTGAATAATCGTTGCCGCGGCGCAGTTCGAGCGTGACTTCACCGGTAATGGCGGAAGCAACCCAGCGCATGGCGCTTTCGCGGAGCATGATCGCCTGGCTGTCGAACCAACGGCCCTGATAGAGATAGCGGCCGAGCTTGATGCCGTTGATGCGGTACTGCTCGATCGTGTCTTCATTGTGAATACCGGTGACGAGACGTTCGTAGCAGATGAAGAGCAGCGCCATGCCCGGGGCTTCGTAAATGCCGCGGCTCTTGGCTTCAATGATGCGGTTTTCGATCTGATCGGACATGCCGAGACCATGACGGCCGCCGATGCGGTTGGCTTCCATCATGAGGGCGACCGGATCGCTGAACGTCTTGTCGTTAATCGCAACCGGCACGCCGTCCTTGAAGGAGACCTTGACGAGTTCGGGTTCAATTTTGACGTCGTCGCGCCAGAAGGCCACGCCCATAATCGGATCGACGATCTTGACGTTGGAGTCGAGATGTTCGAGATCCTTGGCTTCATGAGTGGCGCCGAGCATGTTGGAGTCGGTCGAATAGGCCTTCTCAGCGCTCATGCGGTAGTTAAAGCCTTCTTTCTGCAGGAAGGCGGACATTTCAGCACGGCCGCCGAGTTCCTTGATGAAGGTAACGTCGAGCCAGGGCTTGTAGATTTTCAGGCTCGGATTGGCCAGCAGACCGTAGCGGTAGAAGCGCTCAATGTCGTTGCCCTTATAGGTCGAACCGTCACCCCAGATGTTCACGCCGTCTTCACGCATGGCGGCAACGAGCATCGTACCCGTTACAGCGCGGCCGAGCGGCGTGGTGTTGAAGTAGAGCTGACCGCCCGTCGAAATATGGAAAGCACCGGACTGAATAGCAGCGATGCCTTCGTTCACAAGCTGCGCACGGCAGTCGATCAGACGGGCTTTTTCGGCGCCGTATTCCATTGCACGGCGGGGAATCGCTTCGTAATCGGTCTCATCGGGCTGAGCAAGGTTGGCCGTATAGGCATAGGGAAGCGCGCCCTTGGTCTTCATCCAGCGCAGCGCGCAGCTCGTATCGAGGCCGCCAGAGAACGCGATACCGACCTTTTCGCCAACCGGCACGCTTTGCAGAATCGTTTGAGACATGTTCTTCTTAACCCGTAGAGAAATCTGTTCGTATTCAACCCGAATTCGGGACGGACACATTATGTGCAGGCTTTTCGTGAAAAAACATCCCAGAAAACCTGACGCACGCCTTTCTTACACGGCCGCAAAGTCGATAAGGCATATACCCTACCTCACTTGTGCGAATGTCCGTGATTTGTCGACAATTATGTGCACCCAAGGCGACGGATGCCGGGCATTTTTAACGCATTCGGGCGAATGATTTTTGCCGCGTTTGGAGTCGGCTGCGCCCAACTTCAAAAGAGCCGTTTGAGCGCTGTCTGCAGAGCGGGCAGCACCTTGCGGTCATTAGGCCGATTCAAAAACGCTGCCAGTTGATCCGCCGGCACAAGACTCACCGCCTGACTCTCCCATCCCATATCAGCAGGCGTTCCCGCCGCCCGAAACGCAAGGTAGTAGCGCGTAATGGTTTTGGTGCGTTCAATGTCACAGAGCCATTCAAGCGGCCGAGCATCCAATCCGCTTTCCTCCCAGCCTTCTTTCACGGCATTTGCCGCGAGGGTCAGCCCGGGCTCCAACCGACCTTTGGGAAAAGTCGCCTCCACTCCGCCGAATTGATTGGTCGGATGCACGAGCCAGATACGCTGATCGGGTTCAATGATGACAAGGCCGCTCGTTCGGCGCTTATCCGTTGCCGGGAAAGGCGGCTCCGCTACGGCCGGCAGTTCATACGCAAAGCGCACCCAATCCAAGCATTCAAACGGCGCATGCGTGAGTGCAATGCCGTTAAGCACGGCTGGAAGAAGCGTCGGATCGGTTATGGAGAAAGTAGCTGCTGCCCCAGAATCGCCCCAAGCAGAGACATGACTCGATCTTGTCGGACGAGACACGGCGACGGGTTCGCCGTTTTCATCAAGCTGAGGATGAAAAATCGTCATCGTTGTTTTTTTCATTAAGCCCACTGCCGAGCGGGCGGCCGAGCTGCGGAGACGGATGACGTGCGGTTGTTTTGGCCGCGCGAAAGATGAAATATTTAATTGTGCACGTCTGAATGTATTTGCACATCAGTATCAACACTAAGTTCGTGCACGACACCATTATCAGGTCAATGGATTACGTCGCAACCCCCTACTTTTGAATCAGCCGTCATACACTTCAAAAACCAACAGATGGGCTTTCGGTAAACGAAATATCTTTAGCGTTAATCCCTTTTCCTGTCACTGCGCTCAGGACCAAGAGCGGCAGTGACGGGGCGCTGCGGATACAAACCGGACCGTGAGTTTGTCAGGACCAATCGGCAGTAAAGGGCGGCGCCTAATGAGGCGCCGCCCGTTGCTGCCTATAAAAGTACGGCGCCTCAAACCCAATGGAAGCGCCGCCAAAACCACATAGGAGCAATCTTCATGTTCAAGCAAACGCTTCTCGCGCTCTCTTTGGCTGCCGCCTCGACCGCTGCGCTCGCTCTGCCCAATATCGCCGTTCTCGCCACGGGCGGCACGATTGCCGGCGCCGGCGCATCTTCGACCGGCTCGGCCTACAAGGCCGGTGCGGTGTCGGTGAACCACCTCGTGGACGCTGTTCCGCAGCTCGCCAAGATTGCGAACGTGACGCCTATCCAGGTGACCAATATTGGCTCTCAGGATATGTCTGACGAAGTTTGGCTCAAACTCGCCAAGACGCTTGCGAGCGACTGCGGCAAATATGACGGGTTCGTCATCACGCACGGCACCGATACGATGGAAGAAACCGCCTACTTCCTGCAGCTCACCACGGCCTGCAAGAAGCCTGTGGTTTTGGTTGGCGCCATGCTCCCGTCCACCGGTCTTTCTGCTGACGGCCCGCGCAACCTCTACAACGCCGTACTGACGGCTGCCACGCCTGACACGGCTAAACAGGGCGTCGTCGTTGCAATGGACAATGTTGTCATCGGCGCCCGCGACGTCTTTAAGTCAAATACCACGCAGCCTGAAACGTTCCAAGCCATGAACTTCGGCAAAGTGGGCTGGATCTTCAACGACAAGGTCACCTATGAAGCCGTCGGTCTGCGCGCTCAGCTCAAAGCGCCGTTTGACGTGACGAAGCTCGATCAGCTGCCCAAAGTCGGCATCGTCTACAACCACGCCGGCGTTGAGGGCTATCAGGCTGAGGCGCTCGTGAAGGCGGGTTACAAAGGCATCGTCTCTGCGGGCGTCGGCAACGGCAACATCCACAAGGCTGTCTGGCCGGTCCTTGAAAAGGCTGCGCAGGACGGCGTAGTGGTGGTTCGTGCTTCGCGTGTGCCGACCGGCTCTGCAACGAAGGATGCTGAAGTCGACGACGAGAAGATGCATTGGGTTGCCGCTCAGTCCCTTAATCCTCAGAAGGCTCGCGTCCTTCTCCAGCTCTCGCTCACGAAGACCGCCGACTGGAAGGAAGTTCAGCAGTACTTTGACAAGTACTAATCTCCCTCAAAAAAAGAGCATCCTGCCGACAGCGTGATGCTCTCCACAGAACGTTCACGGCCGCCGATGCTCTGCGCACGGGCGGCCGTTTTTATAACGACTGCCAAGGCCCCAATCAAAGGAGCTCGTAGGTCGACGACTGAATCGGCAGATTGAGATTGGGCAGTACCCGTTCGAGCAGAATGCCTTCGCGATTGTCGCCCTGATAGCCGAAAGTCGCGCGGATGCCCTGCAAAATGAACTGGGCAGCGCGGTCAAGCGCAACCGGAAGACTGTCACCCTGCAGAAGCGCTCCGGTGACGACGCTCGTAAAGGCATCGCCCGTTCCCGGATAATGGGCCGGAAGGTAAGGGCACGTGACCTTCCACGCCCGGCCGTCGGAGCGGCTGGACGCAACAACCGAGGTCAGATCCGGCCGGCCGACGACCGGCACGCCGGTAATGATCACCGTATCGGGCCCTTGAGCGGAAAGCGCCTTAAGGGCTTCCTTTAAAAGTTCGTCCGAACACTCATGCTGATAAGGTCGATCGAGCAGCGCAAAGAGTTCCGTCAGGTTGGGCGTCAGCACATCCGCACGCCGCGCCAGAACGCGCATTTCAAGCACCATCTCCTTGGTCATTCCGGCATAAAGTCGGCCGTTGTCCCCCAAAACCGGGTCGACAACAATAAGCGTGTCCTCACGGCGGAAATCATCAATGAAACCCGAAACGATCTGAATCTGCCTGGGCGAACCCAGGTAGCCCGTGTATATCGCATCAAACTCGATTTCGAGCTTCTTCCAGCCGGCAATCATTTTCGGCATCTCGTCGGTCAGATCGAGAAAACTGTATTCCGGATACTGCGTATGGTTGGAAAGAATGGCCGTCGGCAGAGGACAGACATCAAATCCCATTGTTGAAAGAATCGGGATCACGACCATCAAACTCACACGCCCAACCCCCGAAAGGTCATGAACGGCGGCAATTCTGCGGGTACTTTTGCGGGCGGGAGTCATTCGATCACACAATGAAATGGACAGGTCGGGGTTTACCTAAAATCGTCTTAATAAGAAACCGTATTAAATCTCTGCGGTTGCCCTAACCCATTACAAAACAGACTGATGGGTTAGATTTTACACCAGGCAAAGATTGACCAAAAGCAACTTCTCAAACTACATGAAATCCCTCATACTTCAACGCCTGACGAATAATGCCCCTGTCAAGAAACTCTGAATAAGCACAACAACACGCTCGCAAAATCTCAAAAATGAGTCCGACTGCCGCTGCAGACTTTGACTTAACCTCTCCTGTTGAAAGTACACTGCATCAGTTTTTTAGGCATTTTGAAATAGTCATATTTGTTATATTTCAAATAGATGATAATTTACTGAGTGCTCTTGAGATTTAAATTTACTTTCACTGCTATAAAGTTTATGACTTCCTAGAAGGATGCTCGTACCATAGTTATGTCTCTCCTTTTGTGTGACTTAACCGGCACATCACGAATATTACGAGGCCAACGTCTTCCCGAGCACTCTGGCGTGAATAAACCCTCCTATATGAATGGTTGCCGGTATTTTTTTGCCACCAATAGAAGAACACTGATTTTATGAATTTGCCGTAATTATCTGGTTATTGAACTTTACGCAGTTTATTCGTTCCGACCAATCGTAAACAGAATTTGAGCGCATGAATCGCCCATTGGATGACGAAGGCATCAGAACGGATGGACCGTATCGAAATAGATTGTATGCATGGGTTTTTCTGAGTCTGTGGCAAGCGGACGTGCGAAATGTTGGGTATCGCACGTCCGCCACACAGCTTCCTCGCTAAGAGCGTTAGACGTCGGTATGAGGTGCTCCACTTGCCGTACGTTTAACGCTCATTTTTTGTGCAGTTCAATATTGAATACACTCATAAACGGCACAGAAAGCGTTTCTCAGAATGGCTTTATGGCAGTTTTTTTCAACTGCCGTTAGGCTTAAAAGCACTTTTCCTCTATGCAGTTGTGAGCCGCCATGCCCAAACTTAAATTTGCCGACGATCTGCCGCAGCCAGCTTCGGTCAATGCGCCGCTTCAATGCCAAATCTGCTTTGAATCACCTGCCGAGACGGCAGCTGAAGCGACCCCGGAGGAACCGTCTCTCTTTGCTGAGTGCGACAACACGAACGAACGGGATCAGCAGGCTGCCCCTCAGCAGCAAGCCCATTGCCCTCCGGCAAAAACGGCTTTGTCCGATCACGGCCGGCAGCGCTACTCACTCGAAAAAAAAGCGGGAAGCACTTGAGCTCTTCAATCGAGGCTACGGCTATAAGCGTGCAAGCATTGTGCTCGGTGTGCCGGCTTATACCGTACGCGACTGGAACCGCCTCTATAAGGAGAATCGATTCCTGCAGAGCGGCAGCACCCTGGACACGAAATCGCTCTGGGAAGAAACAGCCGATGAAGGCTGATGGAGCTTCAGCTTAAGAGCTCCCAAGCGGTCTTCACAAAAAGCACCGCCAGCACAACGCCGATGATCGGGCGAACAATCTTGGTGCCGTTTTGAAGCACTAACCCGGCGCCAATGTAATGACCAGCAATGCCGAAGATCCCTGCGGTCAGACCAAGAAGCCAAATCACTTCACCAGAAAGCGCAAACGTTGCAAATGCTGCGATATTGCTCGCGAGATTCACCGCCTTCATGGTCCCAGAGGCCGACCGCACGCCCATTTTTGCCCAAAGCGTAAAAGCGAGCAGCATAAAGGTGCCGGCTCCGGGCCCGTAGAACCCATCATAGGCGCCGCAGATGAGCGACGCGATGCAGAGAATGACAAGCTGCTTTCGCGCAGTGATAATCCCTTCGTCATTAGACATCACCGCCCGCTTTGAAAGCACAAAAAAGGCAGCAATCGGCAGCAGTCCCACGAGAATGAGTTCAAAGACACGCTCGGGCACCAGCAGCGCCAGATGCGCACCGGCAGCACTGCCCAAAAGCGAACACACAATGGCCGGCAGGGATTTGCGGATATTGAGAAATCCCGCACGCCAAAGCCGAAAGGCTGAAACCACTGTTCCCATGGCGCTCGAAAGCTTGTTGGTGCCCAGCGCCAAATGTGCCGGCACGCCGGCAATGAGATAAGCCGGCAGCGCAATCAGACCGCCGCCGCCCGCCACGGCATCAACGAGGCCGCCCAAAAAAACGAGCGGACAAACGATGAGAAAAGTAATGAGATCGAGCTCCATGGCGGCGGATTCCCAGTATTTGGAAAGATTTGATCATAACCACTCCCAAACACCCCTCCATACACGTTTGGACTTACTGCATCCGCACCAGCTCAAATCCGTTGAATGTCTCTTCGCGCGGGCTTCATTCCCTCGGCGGATATTTAAAACAATCTTCTCAGCCCGCTCATCCGGGCATGATCTCCGCCGAAATCGATGCTGCCCGCCACGCCAAAAGTAATCACATATTCATCAACATATTGTTATTGATAAATATTTAGGGAATTTCCGGAGAAGAACCGTTGACCGGAAAAGCAATTAATGATGCATTCATGAGGACTTTGTTTAAGCCCGAGATTAAAACTTTTAATAATGAGCGGATTCTTTCGAGTTCCTCTTCCGCCGCAGCCTTCAGCGCTGCGTCGGTTGGGGCTCCAGCAGCAAAGGTGTTCATCATGAAGCCTCCCGGCCATGAAAGCGAAAAACACAAACTTGGGCTTATCGTCTGCATCGGCATTGTTGCCGGCAACATGATCGAGGGAATTGCTCTGCTGCCAGCCAACCTCGCCTCGATCGGCTCCATCTCTCTTATCGGCTGGATCATCGTAGTCATCGGCGCAATGTCGCTGGCCTACGTCTACGCCAGACTCTCCACCGTCAATCCGCAAAGCGGCGGCCCTGTCGCCTACGCCGGCGAAGTCAGCACCGCCTTCGGTTTTCAATCGAGCATTCTGTACTACAACGCCAACTGGGTTGGAAACCTAGCCATCGGCGTGACAGCGGTTTCTTATTTGTCGATGTTCTTTCCTGCCCTGCAGGAACCGATTCCGGCCGGTCTGGCCTGCATCGCCATCGTCTGGATCTTCACTATCCTCAACTTCATGGGCGGATCCTTTATCGGCCGCATGGCGACCATTGGTCTTGTCGCCATGCTGCTTCCGGTAGCCGGCACCGCAATCTTCGGCTGGTTCTGGTTTGATCCCCAAACCTACACCGCCAATTGGAATACTTCAGGCGCCGCCGATTCCGAAGCGGTCATCCGCAGCGTACTGCTCTGCCTCTGGGCCTTCATCGGCATCGAATCGGCCTCCGTATCCACCGGTCTGGTGAAAAATCCCCGAAAAACGGTGCCGCTTGCGACATTGCTGGGAACGGGACTGGCCGGCATTGTTTATGTGCTGAGCTTTCAAGCCATTGCCGGCATGTTCCCTGCGGATGTCATTGCTAAATCCGGCGCGCCATTCGCAGCGAGCGTTGCACTCATGGTGGGTGACTGGACTGCTCCGGTTGTTGCCGCATGCACCGTGATTGCCTGCCTGACTTCTCTGGGCTCATGGATGCTTCTGGTGACTCAAGCCGGCGCTCGAGCTGCCCGAGACGGGCACTTTCCCAAAATTTATGGTGAACTGGATCATCGGGGCATGCCGCGCAAAGGCCTCATTTTGGCTGCCAGTCAGATGACGGGACTGATGCTTCTCATCACTGCACTCAATGCCAAGGGCGGCTCCGCAGCCTCGCTTTTTGAGATGATCACCGAGATTGCCGTCTTGCTGACGATGCTCCCCTATTTCTACAGCTGCATTGATCTGCTTCGCATTGAAAGCACCTCGCGGCAGGGGCGTCTGTCCTGCATCGCAGCGGTTCTGGGCTGCGGATTCTGCTTCATAGCGCTTGCCGGTGCAGGCGCAACAAACCTGATGCTCACCATCGGCGTGAGCTTGGTCGTGATGATGATCTACTCGTGGCGGATGGGAACGGTCCAAGCCAACCGCCTGCGTTTCGCAGCTCAGCCTATATCATCATCGGCTGCCGGCTCTTAATGCTCCTCTTCTTAAAGCGCTGACAGCATAAACGGGCGATCGTCTTGGGATGACTTTCGCCCGTTGCGGTGTCTTATCGGCTTAGGAACCGTGCTCAAAAATCGCCTTGGGTTCCGTAAATTCGAGCAGACCGAAAACGCCGCCTTCACGACCGACGCCGCTCGATTTAAAGCCGCCGAAGGGAGCTGCAAGGTCGCGTGACGCGTCATTCACGTAGACGTTCCCCGTTCGCATACGACGCGCAAAATTCACCGCTGCCTCATGAGGGCCAAAGACAGCGCCGCACAGACCGTACTGCGTGCCGTCGGCAATCGCCAGCGCTTCTTCGAGCGTGTTGTACGGCATCACCGACAGGACAGGGCCAAAGATTTCTTCTTGAGCAATCCGCATCTCAGGCCGAACATCCGAAAACACAACGGGCGGCACAAACCATCCGTCATTGGCGCCCGGTTCCGGCGGCAGCCCGCCAGCAACCAGACGAGCCCCCTCGCGGATGCCCGAAGCGATGTATCCCCGAACGCGTTCAAACTGCGCCCCGGAAATTAAGGGGCCCATACGGGTTGCCGGATTAGTGGGATCTCCCATCGGATAGTCCGCAAGAACGGATTTGAGAAGCGCTTCAGCGGTTTGGAGCTTTTCAGCAGGAACCAGAAAGCGAGATAGCGCTGTGCAGGTCTGTCCGGCATTGAGGAGCAAGGAATCCAGCACTTTCTTCGCGGCCATCCGGCCGGCCTCATGCCCCTCGAGCTCCGGCAGCCACACCGCCGCTGACTTGCCTCCGAGCTCCAAAATGAGGCGCTTCATCATCGGGGCGGCACGGCCTGCAATTCGGCGGCCGACGGCTGTTGAGCCTGTAAAGGAAATCAAATCGACCCCTGTGTGACCGGTCATAGCCTCCCCTACGGTCTCACCGTACCCCTGCACAAGATTGAGAACTCCGGGCGGAAATCCGGCCTCTTCAAAGGCTTCAATGAGCAAAACGGCGGTGAGCGGCGTCCATTCGCTCGGCTTGAGCACAACCGTGCAGCCCATGAGCAGCGCCGGAACAACCTTCTGAATGATCTGCCCCAAAGGGTAATTCCACGGCGTAATGGCAGCGACGACACCGACTGGCTCACGCATGACGAGGGACGCGGGGAATGCTTCTTCTGGGGCAATCGACCGTGCGGCCGCAATAAATGCGGCCGTACGTTTTTGCTGATAGAGGCAGTGCTTGCTTCGTGCGAAAGCAACCGGGGCACCGAGTTCGGCGACCTCCAGTTCAATGACGGCTTCCGTTTTTTCGCAAAAACGCCTGAGCATCCCTTCCATCAGCGCGATGCGCTGCGCGAGCGGCGTACTGCTCCAGCGGGGAAATGCGCTTTGAGCCGCTGCGACGGCGGCATCCACCTCTTCGGGCGTACCGTCCGGAACACGCGCGAATATTTCGCGAGTCGCCGGATTTTCAACGTCAATCATGGCGCCCTTAGGGGTTGTCCAGACGCCGTTAATGTAATGTTTTCCAAAATGCGAGTTGGCTGCGCGCATACGGATCTCCTCACTCCTTCGAGCAACAACACAATCCCGGGCTCCAACCCACCATTGTACGCATCATCCTTTGTCTTAACCTGCTAGGCAAGGCAATCGACCTTGGATTCGCTCCTGCTTCGTGCCGCGCCGGAAAAATCCATTCAGAGCGACGGTTTATTTGATCTTTGACGCAGGACTTGAGCGATTGTCTTGTCCTGAAAGCTCTAGAGACCGCGCTATTCTCAATGGCACGAATAACCATTCCTTGAAGGACATTTTCATGCCGCAGGACACATTGGAACAACGCGCCGTTCTTTGGACACAGGCGCTCGTCCGAGTCCCAAGCGTTTCTGGGTCACCCGCCTGTCTGCAGGTGCTGGAAACCGCTCGAGACCTAATTGAATCGACGGGCGTCGAGGCCGACATCCGCATCCTCTTCCCTGAAGCGCCCAACCCGGTGCTGCTGGCTCGAACTGGCCGCGGCAAGGCGGGTGTGCCGGAACTCATGCTCTCGGGGCACGTCGACGTCGTCCCGCCCGCGGGCATGGAAGATCCTTGGAGCGCCCGCATCGAGGGGGACCGCATGCACGGACGCGGCACAACGGACATGAAGAGCGGCGCAGCCTGTGCGCTCACGACATTTTGTGAAGCCGCTCGTCAAGGCGTCGACGGCGTACTTTGGCTCATTCTCTCTACGGATGAGGAAACCGCGGCACAGGGTGTCGTCAGAGCCTTAGGCTCTCCGGATGCTCCGCGTCCTCAGCTCTGTGTCATTTGTGAACCAACGGGGCTGTGCGTACGTTCAGCACATCGCGGAGACTGCTGGATCCGCGTGGACTTTACCGGCAAGAGCGCTCACTCGAGCCGCCCGCATCTCGGCATCAATGCCATTGAAGCGGCGGCGCTCTTTATCGTTCACGCCAAAAAACGTCTTCCGGAACTGCTCGCAGAAAACGCCGCAGCAGGTCCGGCCTCATCCTCTATTGATCTTGTTTCGGGCGGCGCAGCGGAAAACGTTGTTCCGGCAAGTGCGTCCGTCACCATTGACTTTCGCTATCAAGGCGTGGAGTCCGCTCAAGTGCAGTGCGACCGCATTGAAAAGATTCTTTGCGAAGTTCGAAGAGACCCCGACTTTCCTCCGGTTTCGACTTCACTCACGGTAACGGGCGACTGGACGGCACTCTCCACGGACATGACGCAGCCCTTGGCACAGGCTGCAGTTGCTGCGCTTGGCGAGTCGCTTGGGCATATTCCTGAAACGACCGAAATGACGGGTTGGGGTGAAGGCGGTTCAATGCAGAAATTCGGCATTCCAGCCTTCTATTTTGGGCCTGGCGACGGACCGCTCGCACATACGCCCAAAGAATCCGTCAGCGTTTCTGAAATCAAAACTGCCGTCAAAGCACTCTTCCATCTTGTGGATCGGCTGGTCGTCCATCCGAAACTGTGAAATCAGTTTTGACGCAGGAAAGTATGGATTACAGGCGAAGGCGCACTGATGTGGTGCGCCTTCGCCTTTTTATGTGCTTCAAGGGCGGTTCGTTCATCCCGCGCGTGCATGCCCCCCGTCATCCGAACTCAGCAGCCCGCCAGTACTCCGCTTTCGCAGAACAGCTCCTGGCTTGCTTTGCGCCTGCGAGAGCAGGCATCCCAATGAGTTTGGCACTGTCTTTGCTCATTATTTTTTACAGTCCCTCCCTATTGAATCGGGCAAGACGCCAGACTCAATGACGGCCGCCTTTCAGATTATTTCAAGAGTTGATTTGCCATGACCAAAACCTTCCGCATGCTGATGCTCACCGGTGCCCTCGCCGGCGCTTTTGCCGTCTCCACGGGCGCTGCCGCCAAGGAAATCACCGTCGCGCTCGCCTCCACCTTCACGACGATGGATCCTTACGATGCCGGCGACACGCTTTCGCAGAACTCGGCCAAGTCAATGTACGAAGGGCTTTTTGGTCTCGACAAGGACATGAAGCTTAAGAACGCCCTTGCCACCGGCTACGAGGTGAGTAAGGACGGCCTGGTCTATACGGTGACGCTCAGAAAAGGCGTGATGTTCCATGACGGTACGGAATTCAAAGCCGATGCCGTCAAAGCCAATTTCGACCGCGTGACGAATAAGGACAATGCACTGCGCCGCTACACGCTCTACATGAACATTGCCAAAACCGAAGTCGTTGATGACTATACGGTGCGCATTACCCTCCATACGCCGTTCTCGGCCTTCATCAATCAGCTTGCCCATCCGGCCGGCGTGATGATTTGCCCGAAGTCGCTTGAAAAATATCCGGGCAAGCAGATTGCTTTCCATCCCTGCGGCACGGGTCCCTACATCCTGAAAGATTACAACCCCTCGGAAATTCTCCATGTCGTCAAGAACCCCAACTACTGGCAGAAGGGACTCCCCAAACTTGACGGCATTTACTTCAAGCCGGTGCCGGAAAATTCAACGCGCGTAGCCATGCTGCGCACGGGCGAAGCACAGTTCATCTTCCCGGTTCCGCCCGAACAGGCCAAGACCTTGACGGGCAGCGACAACCTTGAAGTGACTGTTTCGCCCTCCATCATTGAGCGTTACGTCGCTTTCAACACCAAAATCAAGCCCTTCAACGACGTACGCGTGCGCAAAGCGCTCAATTACGCCGTCAATAAGGAAGCCCTAGCCAAGGTGGCCTTCAGCGGCTATGCCGTGCCGGCCACGGGTTCTGCACCCGAAGGCGTCGACTATGCCAAGGTCTATGAACCCTGGCCTTACGATCCCAAGAAAGCTCGCGAACTCCTGAAGGAAGCGGGCTACCCGAACGGCTTCACCGCAACCCTCTGGTCGCTTTACAACCACACCACTGCACAGAAAGTCATTCAGTTCCTGCAGCAGCAGTTTGCTCAGGTCGGCGTCAAAGTTTCGATCCTTGCCATGGAAGCCGGTCAGCGTAATGAATACCTGCTGAAAAAACCTGAAGATGCCAAGCTCAACATGCTCTATGCCGGTTGGTCGAGCTCCACGGGCGAACTTGACTGGGCGCTCCGTCCGCTGCTTGCTACGGCAAGCTGGGCGCCGGTGGCAGGCAACTACGGCTTTTATTCCAGCAAGGTGCTCGACGACAGCTTTACGAAAGCACTGCTCACGACGGATCGTGCTGAAAAAACTAAGCTCTATAACGCCGGTCAAGATGCCATTTGGAACGATGCGCCGTGGATCTTTCTCATCAACGAACAGAATGTTTCGGCCAAGGTTAAGAACCTGAAGAAATTCTACGTTCAGCCTGATGCCGGCTTTGACTACTACGAAGCGGAGCTCGATTAACCGCCGCAGGGATGCAGCACACGCAACGGACAAATGGTCCCGTGTGCTGCATGGCTGTTGATTCAGAACTCACGAACAGCTCCGCTTCGCTTTTCCTTCCGTCAGCCTGCGGTTTCTCGATGAAACCGCGGGCTTTTTTTTTCGCCGCAGTGTGAATGCTCTGGCGTTAGGAAAGTTTTGTCGGCTTAACCCTCAGTTCGACTTCTGCCTGCTCCTCAGCTTCAGCCGCTGCCAGGGCAGCAGGTCTCGTCCGCCGCACAACGAGCAGCAGCACCAGAGCAATCAGTCCGGAACCGAGCATCACTGCAGCATACTTCCAGGCCTCCCCCAAAACGATGGGAATGAGGAGCGCCGATGAAACCGCAAAAGCACCCGTCTGAAAAAACTGCTGCACTGAAGCGGCCAAGCCGCGGCTTTTGGGGAAATAGTCGAGGTTCATCACGTTGAGTGCTGGACGAACGGCCGCTGCCGCAAAGTTATAAACAACCGGCGCCAACAGCACCCAGGGGAAGACGGCAAAAGGGCCATGATCGAATACCACGCCGAATAAGCCCGACGCCGCCAAAAAGCCTACTCCCCCAAAAAGGAGCCGATTCTGACCAAACATCGCCAGCAGGTGAGAACAGGCCCAAGAACCCGTCATGCCGGCAACCACCATCGGAATCATCAGCCAGCCGAATTCATCCACCCCAAGTCCCATCACATTGAGGACGAAATCAGCCGCGCCTGCAGAATAAACAATCAAGCCCAAGAAAATGAAGCCGTGAGCAACAACGCCCGACGTGAATGCGGGGACTTTAAGCACCTCACCATAACGAAGCAATGTCGCCCACGGACGAAAAGAAACACGGCGTTCACTGGGGAGCGACTCTTTCAGCACGCATGCTGAGCAAAATGCCATCGCCGCACTTAAAACGGCTAAAAAGATAAAAATGGACCGCCAGCCCAGATGAACGGTCAGTTCACCCCCTACAACCGGAGCTAATGCCGGCGCCAGCCCAAAAATAACCGCGATGAGCGCGATGATTTTTGCTGCATCACCCCCGCTCCAGCGATCGCGAACGATAGCCTGAGTGACAACAGGCCCCGCAGCCGCTGCCATCCCCATTACAAACCGCCAGATAAAGAACGCTTCCATCGAGTCGGCAAAAAGAAGCCCCAGCGACGAGACAGCAAATACCGTCATTGAAAGGGCAAGCACAGCCTTTCGTCCGAAAGCATCTGAAGCCGCCCCTATCAGAAGCGACGTACAAGCAAATGCGGCCAGATAGATCGAAAGCGTCTGCTGCACGGTTACAAGCCCAACGCCGTAATGCTGCCCTATTTCATCAAAGGCGGGGACATACGCATTCGCAGCAAAAGGGCCAATCGAAGAAACAAAGGCGAGAAGCGCAGCATCCTTGGTTGTAGGACGGCCGGATTTTGTCACAGCTGCGACCTCATGATCCTCTGCGGCGGCCGTTTTCGAATCATCAGCAGGTGTTTTCACAAGAGACATAAGGGTACGGGCTTGTCATTCAGCGTGAGCCCATCAATATTCATCAGACTTCTCGGCGAAGTCTAAAGCAAACCTTGCCCCCATCCGCCGATCACGCCTGCCTCCGAATAGTTTTGTCTTCAAAAAGTAAACAAGAATATTTTGTATAACCAATATGCATATCTTTACGGCCTGCTTGATATTTCGAAATGCATTTTTATTCATAACCAGTTCAAAGAATAAACGTATGTCTTTATAGCTTTTTGTATTTCTTCCCTAAATTCACCGAATAGGTACTAACACCAATACCGGTTGATGATTTAGTGTTGATGAATTGATTTTTCCAGTTTGAGTTGCAACTTCTTTAAAGACCGCGTAATCTTGAACCCGAGATCAGGTAGATCTCAAGTTTTTAACAGCTCATACATGTCATAGGAGAATTAGTATGACCGGCAGCAATTTTCGTTCTATTCGCGAACATCTCGAACTCTCTGTTGAACAGCTCGCCGATATCCTGCGCGTTTCTGCTCATCAGATCATTGCTTGGGAACATGGTATGTCCCAGATTCCTTCTGTTTATGCTGATCGTCTTTTCCGCTTTGACCGTCACGGTCTCTGCTTCTTCGCACCGCGAAGCTAATAATTTGATTTTTAGGTAAATAATATGAATAAATCTCGAAAACGTCCGCCGGACGATCCTGCGAAATAAAGGGGCTGCACCTGTAATTGGGTACAGCCCCTTTCTTTTGCTTCTAACGCCGCGCCAGCCCGCTTTCTCTGCTGCTGGGTCTCTTTGCCTCGCCCTGTCAGAGTGGATGCCTCTCAGCCTAGCTGCCGTTCACAGACGCAGCGCCCAGCGTTCTTTTAATAGGCTCCTTTCTTAAAGCCTAAGGTCACTTGATCCAGCCACAATGCGTCGGATATTTTGTTGAAAATATTTCTCTTGGCCGCGCCGCCCTTCTGTGCGGGGGGGGGGGGGGGTAACTTTTCCTCGGCGCTCTTGCTTGATAGAGGCACTCCGGGAAGGTATCTGTTCGAGCGCAGCTGTACCCGTCTCCTCCAGAATCTTGCTTTCAAACGAGGTTGCCGCTTCATGCTCGGGCTCAGCCGCACTGACGGGCTGCTGCAGTTCCCTCTCAGCTGCAACGTCCTCATCGTCGATCACCTGTGTGCCTTGAGCCCCATTTTCAGAGGTTGCGGCAATGTATTCTTCCACCGTCAGCTGATGAACCGGCGCCAATAAACGATAGCCGCGTTTTGGTACCGTTTTAATATATTCCGGTGCCTCTTTAGCACTGCGGCCGTCTTTTAAAAATTTTCGTAATTCGAAAATGGCCTGAGTGATAGCCTGATCTGTTACAACATCCCGATCCCAGCAATTATCAATAATCTCTTGTCTGGAAACTACCTCCATAGGATGCTGCGCAAAATAAAACAACAGATCCATCAGCCGCGGCGGCAGGACGCTTCGACGGTTTTTTCGCCGAATTGAATTTGATCTATGATTGGCTACCCAATCGGCAACAGTAAAAAATGCACTCTCCATTGTTCCCTCTCGAATTAACTATCTTGACCATCTTCTATTGTTATTTATCGCGGTCCTTATACTGTTTCTCATTGTAGTTGATCAGTTCGATTGAGTACATCACCCTATTGGAATAGCAAGAAAAATGCATATTTACCGTTTATCGTTGTTTATCAACTTATTTGTGATGTACTCATACTTATCTGCGTCAACATATAAACTCAGTATTTATACGCACTGCGGATTCAAAGTCTCCTCAAAGCATTTACATCTGTAAACTCTTAAACCGTTAAATACTGCCCCGTGGGCTTAGCCAAAATATCTTTATTGCTCAGGGAGCTCGGTACTCTCATCCTTGGCAACAAAGAGACCATAAAACGCAATGCCCAAGAAGAAGACGATGGTCGCAAACTTCATGACATCGCCGTCCATGAGGCTGAAATACCACCCGATGAAGATGAGTGAGCCCAAGGCAGCCGCTTCAACACAAACCTTCTTGACGCCTTGAAGTCCGGCTCTGCGCACAACTACAAAAGTGGCGGCCATACAGAGAAAATACGGGAAGACATTGGTAATGACCGAGATGTCCACCAGCAGATCAAACTGACTGAACAAGTTGGAGACCGGCATAAACGGCACCAACAGCGTCTGGATGAAACATAGGATAAAGAGTCCTAAATAAGGAACACCGGTTTTACCAACGCGTTTAAATAACGCTGGGAAGTATCCCAGCCTGGCGGAGGTCATGAAGACTCGGTACATCGTAAACTGCCACGTAACGAGTGACCCGACACAGGTCAAAAAGAGCAGCACTGCCAGTATGCGGCTCGCCGTCGAACCAAAAAGGCTCACGAAGATGACAAAGAGCGGAGCTCCGGAATCCACCAGTTCTGACTCTGGAAGCAAGCCTGCGGTCAAAGTTGTTGATCCGACATAAATGACTGCCACCGCAAGGGTAGCGGCCAATACAGCTTTAGGGACAGACTTCTCCGGGTTATCGACGCTGTCGTCGTTAGCGCAAGCTGACTCTAATCCCAAAAAGGCCCAGAACATCATGGGGGCCGTCGCCGTCACCGCGGTCTGCATCGACAAATCACGAGGATTCCAATTCTGTGCAAACAACTGTGCGTCAAAGCTGAACGGCGCCGCACAGATTAGAAAAAGGAGCGGGATCAAGATGCCCCAGATGGTCACCGCGCTGAGGCGCCCCATGGCTTTAACGCCCGCGAAGTTCACCAGCGTCGAGAGCCAAAGCAGCGCTATCGTTAAGCACTGCACAACGCCCAAATCGGCCTGAATGCCGAAAATACCCAGCAGATAGCCGACAGCGGTGGTAGCAATGGCAACGTTGGCGATGACGACAGAAAATGCGTAAATATAGTTGGTCAAAAAAGAGCCGGGCATGCCGAAGGCATTTTCGGCGATAGCGCCTAAACCGCCCAGACGATATTTGGAGTAAATCCCGCAGTTGGCAAATGCGTATGCCATCGCGACAGCTGCAAGGCAAACAACAAACCAGGATAAAAGTCCGATCCCGCCCACCTGTGCAACTTTCGCCGGCAACATCAGGATTCCCGATCCCAACATGTTCAAAGCAGTCAGCAGCATAAACTGCGTTCTGTTCATTTTGAATTTAGTCATTTGTGGCCCCTTTTTGCCCTCTGGCCGCAAACAAGAGCAGCCTCGCAGGAGAAACTTTCCTGCGCGGCTGCCATTGCGTTTACAAAATCAACTCAATGATCAATTCTTGCTCTCCGGTCTCAGCGCGGGGAAGAGCAAGACGTCACGAATCGTAGGTGCGTCCGTAAGCAACATCATAAAGCGATCGATGCCGATGCCGCACCCGGCGGTTGGCGGCAATCCATATTCAAGTGCCGTCACGTAATCTGCGTCGTAATACATCGCTTCATCGTCACCGTGTCCCTTGCGCTCAACCTGAGCGCGGAAGCGAGCTGCCTGATCATCCGGATCGTTAAGTTCGGAGAAGCCGTTGGCAGTTTCTCGGCCGGCAATGAAGAGCTCAAAGCGTTCCGTAATGTCCGGATTCACATCCGAGGCTCGGGCCAAAGGCGAAATTTCCGTCGGATAGTCAATGATGAAGGTCGGCTTGATGAGCTTCTTTTCAACGGTTTCGTCAAAAAGCGCCATCTGCAGCGAGCCGAGCGTCGGATCAATCTGCTCGTCGGCACCGAGACGCTTGAGTTCCTTCTTCAGGGAATCTTCGTCCATGAGCTGACTTTCAGTGTATTCGGGGCTGTACTTCAAGATGGCTTGCTTCGGCGTGAGCTTGTCGAAGGGTTCCTCGAAATTGATCGTCATTCCCTGATACGTCACGATGGCCGAACCGGTCACTTCACGCGCGACATGACGCAGAAGCGCTTCGGTAAACTCCATCTGGTCCTTATAGGTCCAGTAGGTGGCGTAGAACTCCATCATGGTGAATTCTGGGTTGTGACGCGCATCAATGCCTTCATTGCGGAAGTTTCGATTAATTTCGAATACGCGTTCAAAGCCGCCAACTACCAGACGCTTCAGATAAAGTTCCGGCGCAATGCGCAGGTACATTTCGGTATTGAGCGCATTGTGGTGCGTGATGAAGGGACGCGCATTAGCGCCGCCCGGAATCGGATGCAGCATCGGCGTTTCCACTTCCAGGAAGTCGTTGGCCAGCATGAAATTGCGAATGGAGGCAATCGCCTTCGAACGCTTGATAAAGCGCTCGCGCGATTCTGCATTGACCATCAAGTCCACATAACGGCGGCGATAGCAGAATTCCTGGTCCTGCAGGCCCTTGTGCTTGTCGGGCATCGGCCGAAGGCTCTTGGCCATCAAGCGGAATGACGTCACCTTAATGGCCAGATCGCCGGCCTGAGTACGCATCAGCGTACCTTCACAAGCAACGATGTCGCCGAGGTCGAGCGTCTTGAAATCTGCGTAAGCGGCTTCGCCCACCGTGCTTTCTTGGACGAAATACTGCATTGTCCCCGTATAGTCGCGGACGGTCGCAAAAGTGAGTCGGCCCATGACTCGCTTGAGCATCACACGGCCTGCACAAGCGACCTTCGGCGCGAGTGCTTCAAGCTCTTCAGCGGTCTTGTTGCCGTACTTTTCGTTAAGGTCACCGAACAAATCCTTGCGGACAAAGTCATTCGGATAAGCGACGCCGTGTTCGCGAAGCTTAAGGAGCTTGGCGCGGCGTTCCGCAATAACCGAATTTTCATTTTGTACTTCTGTGACCGAGATGTTCTCGTTAGTCATGTAGCCACCTAATGTAAGTTGGGATTGATGGATTGGGTTCTGGTGGAGTGAAAAGCGGCAGAGATCTTCCAGCTTCCCACTGCTCGTATGGGGCTGCAGGCGGCGGACACATTGGAACCCAACAAATGTGTCCGCCGCCCCACCAGCAGATCTCTGCCTAACCTAGAAGCCTTACATCTTCAGAACCTTGACGGTGTAGGAACCGTCCGGCTGACGATAGGCACCGTGGATATCGGTTTCGAAGCCCGGGAAGTGCTCGCCGATTTCGCAGAGCATGAGCATGAAGTCCAGCACTGCGCGGTTGTCGGCCGTGAGCATTTCGCCCGGCATAACCAGAGGAACTCCCGGCGGATACGGCAGAATCATGTTGGCGTTGACCTTGTCCTGCATATCCTGAATGCGGACTTCCTCAACCTCACCGTTGAGTTCGCGCTGGAAGGCCTCAAACGGCGTCATGACCATCTTCGGCAACGTTTCAAACGCGTGGAACATCATGTTCGGCAGATCGTGTTCAACGATGAGCTTATGGATGCCCTGGGCCAGTTCCTGCAGACGCATGCCGTCGTAGAAGCTCGGATCCTTCTTGTAAAGCGACGGGATCGCTTCCTTGATCTCAAGATTGCGGTCGTAGTCGCGGCGGAAGTTGCAGAGCTCACGCAGCAGCCCCATCGCCTTCGTGTTGTCGATACCGAAGGAGAAGAGGAAGAGCAGGTTGTAGGGGCCCGTCTTTTCAACGATCACGCCGCGGTCATCCAAGTACTTGGAGACGATCGAAGCGGGAATGCCGCGCTCAGCCATCGTGCCGTCGCCATTGAGACCCGGCGTGAGGAGCGTGACCTTGATCGGGTCAAGATACATGTGCTCCTGATCGATGTTGCGGAAGCCATGCCACTTGTCTTCGGGCTTGAGTTCCCAGCATTCCTTCGTGCCGATGTTTTCGGGCTGCCACACGTCGAAGAACCAAGAATCGGATTCTTCGCGAAGGCGCTTGATTTCCTTACGGAAGCGAATCGCACGATCGATGGATTCATCAATCAGACGGCGGCCGACATTGCCGCGCATCATAGCGGCAGCAGTTTCCGTTGATGCCACGATCGGATAGAAGGGCGACGTGGAGGTGTGCATCATGAACGCTTCGTTGAACGTCGCTTCGTTGATTTCACCCTTCACATGGATCATGGAAGCCTGCGAGAACGCAGCCAGCAGCTTATGCGTCGACTGAGTTTCGTAGATCACCTTGCCCTCTGTACGGCCGCCGCTCATGCCGGCGAGGCCCTGATAAATCGGGCTGAAGTTGGTGTAAGGCACCCACGCGGAGTCGAAGTGGATCGACTTCACATCCAGCGTATTCTTGATGAAGCCGGTGTTGTAGAACAGACCGTCATAGGTAGAGTTGGTCACCACAGCGTGAACCGGCCACGTGGCGTTCGGCGTTTCCTTCACACGCTTTTCAATGGTCTCGTGCTTAAATTCGCTCTGCGGGATACCGCCCAGAATGCCGTAGGCGTTGCGGGTCGGGCGCAGATAGATTGGGATCACATTGCTCATCATCATCAGATGCGTGAGCGACTTGTGGCAGTTACGGTCAATCAGCACAGTGCTGCCGGCCGGAGCGGAGTACAGACCGATGATCTTATTGGCGGTCGACGTGCCGTTCGTAACGATGTAGCTGCGGTCAGCATTAAACGTCTCAGCGATGTATTTCTCAGCATCGCGATGAGGACCGGAGTGGTCAAGCAGAGAGCCGAGTTCACCCACGGAAACCGAAACGTCAGCCTTGAAGGTGTTGGCGCCGAAGAAGTCATAGAACAATGCGCCAATCGGGCTGTGCTGGAAGGCCGTGCCGCTCATATGGCCCGGCGTGCAGAATGTGTACTTGCCTTCTTTGGCGAAGTTGATCAATGCGCGTGTCAGCGGAGGCGTAACAGCCTTTTCGTATTCTTCGACCTTCTGAGAGATCGTAACGGCGATGTCCGCAGCGTTCGAAATTTCATATTCGAAGAATTCAACATTCAGTGAGAGCTGCTGGAACGTAGCATCCGTCACACTGTTGGAGCTCGAGAAAGCGAAAACGGGGAGATATTCATTGAAATCGTGAATCTGCTGGCAGAGTTCCTGAGGAGAATCTTCCCAATCGATCACCACACCGGCAAGACGGGCATTGTTTTCGACGACGCGAACAAGGTCCGCCTGATCGGCGGCAAACACGACTTCGAACCCGCGTTTTTTTAAGCACTCATTCAGGCTGTGAATCGGGGCGTCTTTAAAGAAACGACCAGGCGAGACGAGCTCAACGATGATGTTCATGATGAAACCTCACAAAGGGAGATGTGGTGGTGAAACCAGAAGGAGCTGGGCCTGCCCTCTCAATCCGTCACATAAAGTGAGCAGACCCAGCCAGAGGAAGAAGTTGATGAAAGAGGTGTTGACTGATTAGTTGTCGCCGACGAGCACTGCAGCCTTGCCAGCTTCGGACTTGTCGGAAGCTTCTGCCGCAGCAGTCTTGACAGTCGCCTGGAGCTTGCCCTTCTTCCAGGAGAAGAACATCATGATGACCAGGCTGACGATGAAGGTAGCGATCAGTTGGTTGAAGCCGGCGCCGGCCAGGGCGATGAAGCAGAAGCCGCTGCCGAGGACCGATGCGACACAGCTGATAACGTTGCGAGTCGTTGCGCCTTCGATGCGCAGCAGGTTGACGCAGCTGTAGAAGTACGGGAGCATCGTGAGGAGAACCGCGATACCGGTGATCATGCCGAAGAGGTCGGAAGCAGAGCCGCCACTTGCATTCATGGCCGTGATGACCGCCATAAGCACCGTCATCTGCGTGGCCGAGAGGATCAGACCCTTGCGGGGGAGACCGTTCTTGTCGAGTTCACCGTAGATCTTGGGGATATAGCCTTCCTGAGCGGCACGGGCACCGGCCTGAGTAACAAGCATCATCCAAGAGCCGAGCGAGGTGAGGCAGGCGAGAGCCGTGATGGCAGACACAACCGGAGCAGCCCAGTCACCGACCATCAGCGAAGCCGAAAGAGCAAACGGAGCACCCGAGGCAGCCGTCACAGAGGCCGGGAACATGCCGGCGATAGCCTGAGACGAACCGATGTAGACGAGACCGGCAAGCAGGGCGCCAAGCATCGTGGCGAGCGGAACCGTGCGGCGAGGATTGTCAACGAGACCGGACGAGACAGAGGCCGATTCAATACCGATGAAGGCCCAGAGGCACAGCAGAACGCTGCGGCAGGTAGCATCCAAGTCAGTCGTGCCAGAGACATTCCAGTTATCCATGTAGACCTGGGGATCAAACCAGAGCCAGCCGAAAGTTGCCGTGCCAACAACAGGGATAAGGAGTGCAATAACGCCGAACGTAGTGACCTTACCGATCATTGAGCCGCCGAAGAAGTTGAGGATCGTGAAGAACCACACAACCGCGACGCAGGCAATGCCGGCAGGAATGGGATGATTGAGAATTGGGAAGAAGACTGAGAGATAGGAAACAGCAGTAATTGCAATTGCAAGGTTGCCGATCCAGTTGGCGTGGTAATAAAGCACGCCGGTTTGATACCCGAAGGCCGGGCTGATTTCACCCGCATAAGCGACAGGACCGCCGCTTTGCGGATTTACTGTAGATAGGCGGGCATATACATATGCAAGCGCCAACGCGCCAAACATAGCAATCAGCCAACCAAAAAGTGCAACAGAACCAATACTGGCGAGATTTGAGGGAAGCAGGGCGATGCCGCTACCCATCATGTTACCGGCAACAATGCCAGTACATGCAAATAGTCCGATTTTTTTCCCAGATGACATTTTGTGCCCCAGAAGTTGATGAAACAACATCTTCAAAACGAACCGGCTTCCTTCTTCTCGCCGAACCATACTGAAGCTGTTGCAGCAATATTGAACTTTTAGGGCACTTAAAGCCTCATAGAAATATAAAAAAGCAATCACATAACAAACATTTGTCGATTGTTGTGTGTATTCCATATATTTCAATTAGTTGAACGATATCAATTTCATATAACAGCCCTCATAAAACCTTTCTTTTTCCAAAATAGACAGATTATTGATAAGAAATTAACGCCACATTGATAAAGATATCTTCCTGATTAATTCCAAACAGCAGGAATACAATACCCAAACTTGATATTTTCACTCTTTACGAACGACAATTAAAAGAGCTTTTTGGTTAACAATTAAGCGTTAACACTAAGACCGAGAAACTATAATTAGCGCACCTTAAATTGTTCTTTAAAATATTTTCCAAAAAGAATAAACAGTCTTTTATTTCGTTGACCTATTAGTCAAATCTTTTTTTGCCGTCATGAATGATCAAAACAAATAAATTTCAAGGACTTGCAGTACCAACGACCTTAGGCATAAAGTTCTTTCTTCATCTCCAAAGCCTCGAACCTCATGCAGACAGCCAACCTTTCACCGGCACCCGCCTCAATCCCCTATCGAGGACGATTCGCGCCGTCTCCTACCGGGCGGCTTCATGCTGGGAGTCTTGCTGCGGCATTGGCCAGTTGGCTTGACGCTCGTGCGCATGGCGGGACATGGCTCGTGCGCATTGAAGACATTGACCCTCCGCGAGATGTACCCGGAGCCGGAAAAGCCATCATTAAAGCGTTGGCACGCTTTGGCATGACCTCTGATGAGCCTATTCTTTGGCAGCATGACCGCTTAGAGGCCTATGCGGATGCGCTCGCCAAACTGACTGCTGAGGGCTCTATCTACGGCTGCGCCTGCTCACGCAAAGAAATTCAGCTCGCCGACGAAGCATTGAGCCTGCCGATTGGCGTGTATCCGGGCACCTGCCGACACGGCACTCAGGGGCGCCCAGTACGCGCACTTCGATTCCGCGTACCCGCAGGCAATGTCCAATTCCGTGACCGTCGCTTAGGCGACTATCTGCAGAACGTTGAGAAAACCGTGGGGGATTTCGTTCTGAAGCGCGCCGACGGGCTTTGGGCCTATCAGCTTGCCGTCGTCGTTGACGATCTTTATCAAGGCGTCACCGACATCGTGCGCGGTGCGGATCTGATAGACAACACGCCGCGGCAAATATTGCTCACCCAAGCGCTCGGCGCCGCCCCATTGCGCTATTTCCATATCCCGCTCGTGCTCAATGACCGCGGTGAAAAACTGTCCAAACAGGCCGGTGCTACCCCCATTGATAACGAAGAACCATTACCTGCACTCGAAGCTGCGTTCGAACATCTTGGATTTCAACGATTGGGCGCCGATTCAGTATCGAGCTTTCTCCATGGAGCCGTGCCGCTGTGGCAAGACCGTTGGAGCCGCTGATTCAAACGCAAGAGGCAGAACGCTCATCAAGTTCTTCCAATCCCGATGAATTGGTGGTGCTGCCCTGCGCTTTCGCTGGATGCCCGCCTCTGTCAAGTCAGTTGATACCACACGATTCCAAAAAATCGTGTTTGATCGATTCATATTCAGCGAAATTAACAGCTTTTAACCGCTAAACCACAAAATCTTTCACTGTCTCGAGTTTCCTCTGCGGCTGCTTGTCTGATGTTTAGCGGGCAGATCTTCTCTTCACAACAGGCTGGACAGATAGAAACGCCGGCTTGAATGCTTCTATCCCTTTCTCCTGCATCATCTGTGCCGTTGAGATCGGTCTGAAGCGCTCTGGTGATTCGCGGGATTTCAGCGGCGGCGTAATTGCTGCCGCAGTACTAATTGCGTCAGTTCTTAGGCTTGAAAGTGAAAAAAAGGACGTTAATCGATCAACCTTATGGAGCACCTAAAGCTCACGATTAACGTCCATCCGAAGAAGCTGTGCGGCAGACGTGCGGGTCCCAACCATCCGCACGCCCGCCTTTCACAGACTCAAAATCATTTCTTCCATCAAACCTCGTCAACAGTTGCGATGGGCCGCACAGCCTCTTTGCGCTGATTCAAGGTCAGCCAAAGTCCGCCGCTCAACACTGCAGCCGCTGTGCCCCAGGACAGCAAAAGACTTCCATTCGTCAATCCAGCCGTTAAATAACCGGCGCCGGCAGCAAAGGCCGTGAGCAGCGCATACGGCAGCTGCGTTGCCGCATGTTCCATTACCGGACAGCCTGAACTTGCAGCCGAAAGCACTGAAGTATCTGAGATGGGTGAGGAGTGGTCGCCGAAGACTGAACCGGCCAGCACGGCACCCAACACAACAAAGACCATTGACGGATCCACGGCATAGGCAATCGGCACCAAAATCGGGACGAGGATGCCGAAAGTCGCCCAGGAAGCACCGGTTGCAAAAGAAAGCACGCAGGCTGCCGCAAAACAGATGAAGGGGAAGAGCTGCATCACATCGCCACCAAAACTTGTAACCAGCCCTTCAACGTACTGCGCTGACATTAAGAGATCACGGCATATGCCCGAGAGCGTCCACGCAAGCACTAGGATGATGTTGGCCGGCAGCATCAGCTTCATGCCGTTCACGGCGCCGTCCATGCACTTCGTAAATGAAAGGACGCGGCGCGGCACGTAAAGCAATATTGTCGCAGCGAGCGTGCCAAACCCTGCCCAGCAGAGCGCCGAAGAAGATGACGATGCGCCGATCGCCGCGCCGAATTGATACTTTGTCGGACCATCCGACCAAAAACCGCCCGAATATAAAAGCGCAGCAAAGGAAAAGATGAGGAGCAGCGCAATCGGGAAAATCATCTCCAGAAGCCCGCCGTTTCCAGTCGGCTCCGTCTGCTCTTCATCCTGCCTCAGGTTCTCCGTTTTCTCAGCCTCAGCTTCAGCGGTCAGCATGGGACCAAAATCTCTGCCCCGCCAAATCAGAAATACCACAAGCGCAATGGTGAGAATCGCATAGAAGTTCCATGGGATAGCCGCCATAAACGCAGCCATGGACTGATCCTCGAGCGGCGTGCTTTTCAACGAAGCCGCTACTGCAGCTGCCCATGAGGACACCGGCGCAATGATGCAAACGGGGGCAGCCGTTGAATCGACGATCCATGCAAGCTTAGCGCGAGCTACCCGACAGCGGTCTGTCAGAGGCTTCATCACCGTGCCGACAAATAAGCAGCTGAAGTAGTCGTCAATAAACACAAGACAGCCAAGCCCGCAAGCCGAAAGCAAAGACTTCCGCTTCGTCTTCATTCGCCGGCCGGCCCATTCTCCGTAGGCTTTAGATCCGCCCGACAGAGAGACCAAATAAACCACCGCCCCTAAGAGCGACGTGAATATGAGGATTTTGAATTCAAGCGTCGACACCATCATCGAAAAAACAGCATCCAGACTGCCGATGATGACGCCGCCCCCAGTAGAGCTTGTGTAGATAACCGCTCCTGTAAGAATGCCGACAAGCAGCGCAGAAATAACTTCCCTGCTGATCAACGCAGCCACAATCGCAGCCACGGGAGGCAGCAATGACAACCAACCCGCATTAAAAGGCTCCATTACGCGAAGCTCCTAAAAAAAGGCCAGCACATTTCACCACCAGACATTTACAACATCAGAGAGTGCTCGGGTTGATGTTTTTCATAGTGATAAAAAAGTGCTGGCCCATCCACACAAAAGGAGAGACACACATATCTTACAAACATCAATACCAAGAAAATATCAAGGTTAACGATCAATAAAAATATATTTATATAGCCTACAAGATCAATGAAAATATAATCCCACTTAAAAACAAGGATTTTTCCCATTCGGTTGCTGACTTATCCTTGCCACACCGCAGCAAGGTCGCTCCTAAAGATGTTGATATTGATATATTATTCTATATATATCAATATGTTGATCTGATAATGATTTCACATTAATGCTTTAAAGACCCTTCTCATAAATCTTCTGAAAGAACAATATCGCATTAATCACAACCTCCTAAACAGCATTTCAGAATTAAACAGTCACATATCAACACATTGATTTTTAAGGATTAATACGTAAATAAGAAATTCCTCAGAAATTACACTAATGATTCTTTACTGATGGAAGCCTAGGATTCACCTCAAGCATTAAGCGATTGAACGAAACCTTCAAATCCCGTTCTCCAAACACCTGAATTCATTCAATCGCAAAATACTTAAAAGCCTTAATACGTTTTTCTAAAAACATTAGAAAGACAGCTCTTAAAGAGGACTTTCCTATGCGCAAACTCTATGTTGCCGCCACTGAAGCCAGTCGTTCAGCTTTTGAATGCGAACGTGCAGTCATCGACTTCGACAACGCCAACTTCACCCAGGTTTCCATCGCCGTCATGACGGCCGATGAGGCCCTCGCCGGCAAACTTGAGCAGATTGAGTCGAACGCCTTCGGCATTCCTGTTGTTATCCTGAATGAAGGCGGCAAAGTAGATCCTTGCCTGATCGGCCGCGCAGCGAGCATCATTGACCGCAAGAGTGACGATGCCAAGCTCTATGGCCGTCAGATTGACACCCTTGCGCAGAAGTATGAGGACACCGTCCTCCCGCCGTTCTTCGGCAGCCTCGAAGAATATGTCGGCAACGGCCATGCCCAGTTTGACTGCCCGGGACATCAGGGCGGCGCCTTCTTCCGCCGCCATCCTGCCGGCCGCGAATTTGCTGAGTTCTTCGGCGAAAACGTCTTCCGCTCCGACTTGTGCAACGCCGACGTTTCGATGGGCGATCTGCTGATTCATGAAGGCGCACCGTGCCTTGCTCAGCAAAAAGCTGCCCGTATCTACAACGCCGACAAGACTTATTTCGTGCTCAACGGCACGTCAGCCTCCAACAAGGTTGTGCTCAACGCTCTGCTTGCACCGGGCGATCTGGTGCTCTTTGACCGCAACAATCACAAATCCAATCACCATGGTGCCCTGCTGCAGGCCGGCGCCACTCCCATTTATCTCGAAACGGCCCGCAATGCCTACGGTTTCATCGGCGGTATTGATGAGCACTGCTTCGAAGAGCACTACCTGCGCGACATGATCCGCGAAGTGCGTCCTGAAAAAGCCGAAGCCAAGCGCCCGTTCCGCCTTGCGATCATCCAGCTCGGCACATACGACGGCACGATCTATAACGCTCGCCAGGTCGTCGACCGCATTGGTCACCTCTGCGACTACATCCTCTTTGACTCTGCCTGGGTGGGCTACGAACAGTTCATCCCGATGATGAAGGACTGCTCGCCGCTGCTTCTCGATCTCGGACCTGAAGATCCGGGTATCTTCGTCACGCAGTCCGTGCATAAGCAGCAGGCCGGTTTCTCGCAGACCTCGCAGATCCATAAGAAGGACAGCCACATCAAGGGACAAAGCCGCTACTGCCCGCATAAGCGCCTCAACAACGCCTTCATGATGCACGCGTCCACTTCGCCCTTCTACCCGCTCTTTGCGGCGCTCGACGTCAACGCGAAGATGCACGAAGGCATGAGCGGTCAGCGCCTTTGGGCGGACTGCGTCCGCGTAGGCATTGAAGCCCGCAAGCTGCTGATGAAGACCTGCAAGTACATCAAACCCTTCGTCCCGGCACTGATCGACGGAAAGCCGTGGGGTGAATATCCCACGGAGGAAATCGCGCACAACCTGCGCTTCTTCGAATTCGAACCGGAAGCTAAGTGGCACAACTTCGAAGGTTATGGAGAACGCCAGTACTTCGTCGACCCGTGCAAGCTGCTGCTCACCACCCCGGGCATTGATGCTGAAACGGGACACTATGCCGACTTCGGCGTTCCCGCCACGATTCTTGCCAACTTCCTGCGCGAAAACGCTGTCGTTCCGGAAAAGTGCGACTTGAATTCGATTCTCTTCCTGATGACGCCGGCCGAAGACATGGCCAAGATGGAACACCTCATCACCCAGATCGCACGCTTTGAGGAATACCTCGACGCCGATGCGCCGTTGGTTGATGTGCTGCCCTCCATCTACTACGCCAATGAAGAGCGCTACCACGGCTACACCATCCGCCGCCTCTGCCAGGAAATGCATGACTTCTATAAGTCCCGCAATGTCAAGCAGCTGCAAAAGGAAATGTTCCGCCGTTCGCACTTCCCGCGCCGTGCGCTCGATCCGCAGCAGGCTCACTTCGAGTTCATCCGCGGCAACGCCGAGCTCGTGCCGCTTGAACAGGCCGAAGGCCGCATTGCTGTAGAAGGCGCTCTGCCCTATCCGCCGGGAGTGCTTTGCTGCGTCCCGGGTGAAGTTTGGGGCAACTCCGTCCTCCAGTACTTCCTTGCGCTTGAAGAAGGCATCAATCGCTGCCCGGGCTTTGCGCCTGAGCTCCAGGGCGTCTACATCCAGAAGGATCCGGATGGACGCAAGCGTGCCTACGGCTACGTGCTGACCAAAGAACGCACTGCCGAACTCGGCATTGAAGGCTAATCACTAACCAGCCGCATTTGGGCGGCCGCTGTTGTGGCCGCCCAGATCTGATCCCAACAACAATGAGGTGACAATTTATGTCCGGTTCCTCGAGCAAAATGAGCGTAACGCAGCTTACGCTCCTAACAGCCCTTAACATGATGGGCTCCGGCATCATCATGCTCCCGACGAAACTTGCTGAAGTCGGTACTTTCTCAATTATTTCCTGGTTGGTCACGGCCGGCGGCTCCACGGCTCTCGCCTACGCTTTCGCAAAATGCGGCATGCTTTCGCGCAATCGCGGCGGCATGGGCGGATATGCTGAATATGCTTTCGGCAAATCGGGCTCGTTCCTGGCCAACTACGCCTATTGCGTTTCGCTCCTGATTGCGAACATCGCCATTGCCATTTCGGCCGTCGGTTATGCCGTTGCACTCTTCGGCCTCAATACGACGCCGTTTGAAACCTGCCTCTTGACAATCGCGGTTCTTTGGATCTGCACGGTTCTCAACTTCAAGGGCGCCAAGATCACCGGCCTCATCTCCAATTTCACGGCTTGGGGCGTCATCATTCCGGTTGCCGGCATCTCTGTATTCGGTTGGTTCTGGTTCAATCCTGACACGTATACTGCCGCTTGGAATCCGCATAATCTGCCCGCTTTCGATGCCGTCAGCGCCTCGATTTCCATGACGTTGTGGTCCTTCCTCGGTCTGGAATCCGCCTGCGCGAACTCCGAAGCCGTCGACAATCCTGAAAAGAACGTTCCGAAGGCTGTGCTTGGCGCTACGCTCGGCGTCGCCGTGATCTACATCCTTTCGACCAACGTCGCTGCCGGCATCGTTGACAACGCTGAGCTCGTGAAGTCGACCGCTCCCTTCGGCCTGGTGTTCGCAACCATGTTCAACGGCACCGTGGGTCAGATCGTTATGGGTCTGATGATCTTGTCCTGCTCCGGCTCGCTCCTGTCCTGGCAGTTCACGATCGCCCGCGTCTTCAAGTCCTCTGCCGACGAAGGCTACTTCCCGAAGTGGTTCTCCAAGGTCACAAAGGATGACGCGCCGGTTCTTGGCATGACGATCATCGTCTCGGTTCAGACGCTCATGTCCTTCATGACGATCAGCCCCTCCCTCTATCGCCAGTTCAATACACTCGTTGACCTCGCTGTGGTCACCAACGTCATGCCGTACCTTCTCTCGATGGCTGCCGTGTTCGTGATGCTCAAGGCCGAAGGCGTGACGGGCAATCAGGCGAAGTGGGTCAAGATCATGGCCTTCATCGGCACGGTGTACAGCCTCTACGCGCTCTACGCTGCCGGCTTCGAAGCCATGATGTACGGTGCACTCGCCACATTCGCCGGCTGGTTCTTCTATGGTCTGGCTGCTGAAAAGCTCTTCAAGCACAACCATAAGTCCAATGTTGCTATGAGTGCCGCCGCTGACGATTAATTTCTAAATACCCATTGAAGCATCTGACTTCGATGCCTCTCAAACGAAGGCTGCCACCCTCGATATTTCGCGGGTGGCAGCCGTCCATTGACTGTCTGACAGTGATTTCATTTGTCATCAAAGACGCTATGATCAAGTTCCTGCAATAATCGTAAGCTCATTTACCGCATGCGTATACAAATAAAAACATTCATCGTTTCGTGACGCTAAGAACTTCGGCATATTTTGAGTTCTGCCGATTTTCCAAACATTTTGAGAGTGCATATGCCAAGAAGAAAAATGAGCGTGATGCAGCTTACGCTTCTAACCTCCCTAAGCATGATGGGAGCCGGCATCATCATGCTCCCGGCAAAATTTGCCGAAATCGGCGCCATTTCAATGCTTTCATGGATTGTCACTGCCCTCGCCTCGGGAGCAGTGGCTTACGTTTTCGCCCAATGCGGCATGCTGTCGAAAAAATTGGGAGGACTGGGCAGCTTTGCCGAATATGCCTTTGGCGAACCCGGCGCTTTTATCGTCAACTATGCTTATGCCATTTCACTCGTCTTCGGCAACATTGCCATCTCTCTGGCAGCCGTAAGCTATGGGCTGAGCTGGTTCCATCTCCCATTTTCATCCGTTTTTGCCTGCATCGGCTGCGTGCTCCTTTTATGGATCGCATCGCTTCTCACCTTCCGCTCCCCGTACATCACCGGCCGCATCACCGGCATCTTCGTCTGGGCGCTCTTGCTGCCCTTGATTACGCTTGTCGTTGTAGGCGGCTTTTGGTTTGATCCGGCGCTCTATTCGGCCAATTGGAATCCCCATCAAATTCCAACGCTTGATGCAGTATCGTCGGGCATTTCAATGACCTTTTGGGCGTTCCTTGGCTTGGAATCGGCCTGTGCCAATGCTGAATCCGTGGAAAATCCGGAAAAGAATGTGCCTAAAGCCGTTATCTGCGCCACACTTCTAACGGCCTTCATCTATATCGCAACCACCAATCTAACGGCTGGTCTGGTTCCCAATGCGGTCATCCTTCAGTCTGATGCACCGTTTGCCGTGGTTTATGCCGCGCTTTTCGGCGGAACATCGGGTGCTGTCGTTTCTTGTCTGCTCTGGCTGGGATGCGCCGGATCTCTCGTTTCCTGGCAATTCACCATGGCACGAGTTTTTGCGTCATCCGCTCATGCCGGCTTTTTCCCGTCGATCTTCGGCCAAATGAATAAGCATGATGCCGCCGTAAAAGGACTCATTCTGCTTACCGGCGTGCAAAGTCTTCTCTGCCTGCCGATCCTGAGCCCCTCGACCTTCACGATCTATGAGCAATTTACCGACCTTGCCGTCTTCATCACGCTCTTTGCGTTCGTGATCTGCATGAGCGGGAGCTTCGCACTGGCCAAAGCCGAGTGCACATCGCGCAAACGGCGGGAAACGATTCATACGATTGCCACCGCGGCAATTGTGATGCTGCTCGGTTCACTCTACTGTCTGAACTTTGACACCATGAAAATCGGCACCGTACTCGTGTGCCTCAGCTGGGTCTATTACGGCATGCTCAAAGGTCGGCTGTCAGCGAGTCAATAAGGATATTTTTTGAAGCCAAGTTCAACTTCATCCAGGAGGAAGGAGCGAGCAAAATCCATGAATTTAGAACGCTTCCCCTGAGACTTGGTTTGTCCTGCAGCCGCTTGTGCAGGCGGGCCTAATTCAGCTTCAGAAGCACCTTCAGCAGAAACGGCATCCGGCTGCGGCTCCTCGGTCTGCGCAGTGCGCAGAAGCTCTGCATCAACGACGAGCTGATAACCGCGCTTCGGCACTGTCGCAATGTATTCCGGCGCCTCTTGCCGGCCTCGTCCATCACGCAGCGCCTTGCGAAGTTCGAAAATGTTCTGCGTGACGGTTTGATCCGTCACTACAGAACGATTCCAAAGGTGCGCAACCAATTCCGTTCGAGAAATCACATGGTCGGGATGCCGAGCGAAGAAAATTAAAGCGTCCATCAGACGCGGCGGAACTTTCACCTCCGACCCGTCGCGACGAAGGGTATTCTCGGCCGGAAATACCGACCAATCTCCAATTTTCCAAATTTCGCCCAACATGGCTGCTCCCTCTGCAGGTCCCATCAGCTAAGTGAAACTATCTAGTTTACTCATAATCACCGACGAAAATCGGCGCGTTTCCCAGCTGAAAATCCCTGTATTTGCAGATGCCTGTCTCTCTTTATTGCTTCAAAAACAAGCTGTTATACATAATGACGCCATTCTATCTCAGCTCTTTCGCCCGGCATAGTCAGGGAAATAACGCAATCACCGTTTTCGATGTATCTTGAGTGACTTAAAGTGTCCGTAGTTTCCCTAAATGCAGCACCCACAGTTTGCCTAACCTTCCTCACTCCAGTCCCAATGGACCTGTGATATGTGTCCTAGCGAGAAGATACGAGCCAACCAAGTAATGGTTGAAAATAGCTCGGAGACATTCAGCTTTGAATCGATAATACTTGACGCATCCGAGATGGTAATCATCAAATATCTTCAAGCGTAGTTCCTAGACAGGAGCTCATCAAGGCTTTAGAGCGGACATTAACCGCTAAATTGACAGAGATAACGGTACAGCAAGGTAATTGTCTTTTGATGCTAACAAGGCTTCAAGAGCAAATTTTCCGTTGATGCAGTGTCCTGTAATGGAGATGCTGAGCAACCCAATAAAGTTTATCCTTTAAGCAGCACTATCGCTGTTACAGTAGAGTACTTAGAGAAATTCTCCTTCTAGCTGAGACGAATTCAAATCCAAAATACTTTTCAAACTGATGAATGTGGAATTCACTTCGGAGCCATGAGGCACCAATGAACCTACCGCAGCACTGACTGTCGCTCATCTATGATTGGATTCACCCTCATCCTGTCTCGCCTTCTAACAGCAATATCCACACTTTTGGGAGTGCTACTCTCTATCTCTGTGCCCACCTATGCGGCAATCAGTACATGCGAAGAGTCAATTCAAAAAACTGTTCGCATCGGTATTGAAGAAACATTGGATCCGGAGTTTTTTGTTGAAACGATGGGGCCGACGATGGCTCACCTGCGAGCTGTCTTTCCCAATGTTGCATTCAAAACAGAAACCCTGTCGATGGAAGCTCTCTCTGAAGTCATCCGAGAAAAGCGCATTGACTTCTTCATGTCCGACAGCGGCCTCTACGCCTATGAAGCGCGTACGCACGGTGCCAAAGACATAGCCGTGCGTACACGCCCATTAGCAAAAGATCCTTCAAAAGCATCCAGCTCCGTTGTGATTGTTCGAGCGGATCGGCACGATTTGAAGGTCTTTGAGGATTTGAAAGGTACAACTGTTGTTGCAGAATCACCGAAGAGCTTTGAGGGTTGGCTCATCATTCAGGCAGTTCTTGCCGACAAAGGTTTCAACCCAACAAATTTCTGGGGAAAGCGTCTCTTCACCGAATACCGGTCACCAAACGCTGCAGAGCTCGTCCTAGCCGGCGAAGCAGATGTCGGCATCCTTAAAGCCTGTGACTTTGAGCAGCTTCTGACCTCTCGAAATTTCCGTTCTTCAGCTTTACGCGTCATAGAAGCGCAAAAAACTGATGGATTAGCTTGCCTCCGATCTGCCCCGCTCTATCCGAACGTCGTATTTGCTTCGACTTCGGGAGGAGATCCTTCGTTTCTGAAAAAACTTACGATGGCGCTCCTTAACCAACCTCCATCTCATAAAGGATTCTCATGGGGTGCCGCCGGAGATTTTGTTGGCGTTGACCAACTCTACCGAAGCTTGAAGCTTGGACCTTATGCCTATTTGAGAGAGCTCAATTGGCAGGCTGTCCGTGAAGAATATCTCCCTCATCTTCTTGGTTTTGCTGGCCTCATCGCCGCCCTTCTCATTCATTCTGTGTATACAAAAATTTTAGTCAACGTAAGAACACGGCAGTTACGTGAGACGCTTGCCCGTCAGTTGGATTTAGAGAAGGAAGCGCGGATCAGTCGAACAAGACTCTCTCAGATGGAGCGTGCGGGCATTGTCTCCCAACTGTCTGGCATGCTTGCCCATGAAATGCTCCAGCCTGTAACGTCAATACTCAACTTCGCTGGTGGTTTAAGAATGTGCGTCAATCAACGGTTTCAAGAGGACCCTGCCATATGTCGAGCATCTGAAGCCATCTCCGAAGAAGCTCATCGGATCGCAGCCATCGTGGAACGCGTCCGCTCCTATGCAAAAGACGAAGACTCTCCGCGCATCTGTCTCAAAGCATCCACAGCGCTTGAAGCCGCTCTCAAAACCTTTCAACACTCATCAACGTCTGAAGAAGTACGCACGAGAGTTGTCATCAAGCACAACCCGCTTATTGAAGTGAACAAACTTGAAATCGAACTTGTGCTCTTTAACTTAATGAAGAACAGTGCGGCAGCAATGGCAGATGCGCCCTCCAAACAGCTTGATCTTTCTATCGATCAGCAAAACAATAAGGTCATATTCTCCATTCGTGATTTCGGTCCGCAACTCTCTGAAGCTGTCTTTGCGCATTTAACCGAACCACTCACCAGCATGAAAAAAGACGGCCTTGGTCTTGGATTATCTCTGGCAAAGGCGATCGTCGAACGACACGGAGGTCGCATCTCCTTTACGCGGCTCGCCGACGGTCTATGTGCTGAAGTCATATTGCCTACAGCAGCCACAGGATTAGAAGATCAAACGGTTCTGTCAACTCGTCAGGAGTAACTCAGAAATGACTGCCGCATCACAACTTTCGCCTGTTATCCGCATTGTAGACGATGATGACCGGGTTCGAGAGTCCGTTGCTTTTGTGCTTCAAATCGATGGACACCAAACCGAAGAATATGAAAGTGCGGAGGATTTTCTGAAATTTTCCGACTTTGAGCGCCCCGGCTGCATCGTACTTGACATTCGTATGCCGGGTATGAGCGGACTCGAATTACAACTGGAACTCAAAAACCGGGGATCAACGATTCCAATTCTTTTTCTCACAGGACACGGCGACATGGCTGCAGCAGTAATGGCACTTAAACGTGGTGCAGCGGATTTTGTCGCCAAACCGATTGAACCCGAAGTTCTGCAATCAAGCGTGAGAAATCTCGTTCATTGGCACTGTTCGCTTTGTAGAGAACTGGATATGCGTCGCAAAGCTCGCGAACGCTTCAACACACTCACACCGAAAGAGCAGGAAATCTGCCGAAGAATTGCCGCTGGAGCACTCAATAAACAGACAGCAATAGATCTCAATATTTCCGAACAAACCGTAAAAACGCATCGCGCAAACCTATCGAAAAAACTCGGTCTACGCTCAGCAATCGAAATCGCAGAATTTCTGAAAATGCTCGATAACATCCCCAATGTGATCTTCCCGATCACTGCGCACAGAGACTGAACATGCCAAACCGCCGAAAATTATTGCTGGCAGCGGGTCTCAGTTCCTGTGCACTTCCCTGTGTTCAAGCGGCTCGTCAACCCAAACAACCGCATGTTGTCGTCATTGGGGCGGGAGGCGCAGGTCTCGCCGCAGCGGCTGAAGCAGCAAGGTGCGGCGCTTTAGTCACAGTTTTAGAAAAGCAAAACGCAGTCGGTGGCGATACGCTGATCTCGGGTGGGTTCTATGCAGCAGTAGATCCTAAGCGGCAGATTCCACAAGGCATTTCGGATTCAATTGAGCGCTTCACAGCCGATATTCTCGAAAGCGGCGGCGATAAATCCGATCCTCGACTGGCACAAATCCTGGCTCGTGGCGCGGGCGCAATGCTCGAACAGCTTGAATCTCTAGGAATGCGCTTTCAACCCGATGTCATTGAAATCTACGGTGCACACTGGCCGCGTTGTCACAAGCCCATGATGCCGAACGGTGTTGGGTACATTCAAGCACTTCATTCCGAAGCCTTAAGACGCGGTGCTCAAATCCGTACAAACTGTCAGGTGACGGGCTTAATCCTCAACCCCGCCGGAAACGTTTCTGCTGTCCGATACACATCTCACAAGAAGATTTATAAGATGCGCGCCAACGCCGTCATCATCGCCTCGGGCGGGTTTGGAGCCAATACAAAGATGGTTGCTCGGTACCAACCCAAACTCGCCATGCTGACTACCGACAACACTCCAGGATCTACCGGCGAAATGCTAGAAATCGCCGTACGAGACTGCCGTGCAAAGCTCATTGACATGGCAGAAATTCAATGCCTGCCCGGCTGCCCGGCAGACCGCAAACATCGCGTAAGACTTCACAACGATGTGAGCCGCTTCATTTTCGTTGACCCGTCCGGTCGGCGATTCTGCCGAGAAGATGAACGCCGCGATGTCCTGCGCGACACTGTACTTTCCCTCCCTGGAGGCATTGCTTACTCCATTACAGATGCTGCAGGTCTAAGAAGTTATGACATTCTCATCCAAAAAGAAGCTGTTCTTGGTGTTGAAACGGGAGACGCCTGGTCCAGCAGCACTTTGGAAGGACTTGCCAAAATGATGAAGCTTCCGCCAAAAGCAGTTGTCTCTGCGGGTGCAGACTATAACGATGGAGTTCGTAGAAAGTGTGACCGTTTTGGAAAATCTCCTCGGGAACTCAGGCATCTCATTGTCGAACCGCCCTTTTGGGGTTGCTATGCCGCGATGACGATCCACTATACGATGGGCGGCCTGAAAATCTCTCCTCAGGCCCAGGTGCTCGATGATGCAGACCAGATCATTCCTGGACTTTATGCGGCCGGAGAGGCTGCGAGCGGAATTCACGGCATTAATCGAATGGGAGCAAATGGCATCAATGATGCACTTGTATTCGGCACGATTGCGGGAAGAGAAGCCGCTCTTTGCGGCTAATTGCTTCTCGCTTTTTTTGAGTTTGTCAATGCAACCATGTAGTGAGGACTTTACAGGCAAGACTGCTGAGAATGACTCTTGTGTTCATTCAGGTTCTTTCCAGTTTTGAAAGAAAACCTCTGAAAAGGAGATGACCATGACTCAAGTTTCCCGCCGCCATTTGCTCGCCGGAGCAGCTGGCGCCGCCGCTGTGTATGGTGCCGCCACTGCACATGCAGCAACCACTTCAGATCTCAACATCTGTGCCGCGCCAAAATTCGATGAAAGCTTTGATCTCGTTGTGATTGGATCGGGTGGTGCAGGTCTCTCGTCGGCCGTTATGGCGAAGCAACAAGGTGTCAAGCGCATCCTCGTTTTGGAAAAGATGGCATTCCTCGGCGGAAACACTGCCATCTCCGGCGGCGGCTTCAACAGTTACGATCCGCCCCGACAGCAAGCTCAGGGCATCAAGGACTCTCCTGAACTACATTTCGAAAACACCTATGATGGTGGGGACCGACGTGCCAATCCGGAACTCGTTCACGCTATGACGGAAAACTCTTACGCAGCCATTCAATGGCTTGAGTCCATCGGCATGAAGTTCAAACCGAATGTTTACCAAATATATGGCGGTCTCTATCCGCGTTGCCATGCCCCCTACGGTTCGCTCGGTTCGGACTACATCAAGGTACTGAAAGCACAGTGTGACAAGCTAGGTATTGAAATCCGCACTAACTCCCGAGTCGTTCGAGTTCTGCGCGAATCGCCGTTGGAAGGTAAGGTAACGGGGGTTGAATATGTAGATAAATCCGGTAAAAAGCACGTCATTGAAGCAACCCTTTCCGTCGTAGCTGCAGCTGGTGGCTTTGGTGCCAATCCGCAAATGCGCGCTCTGCACGACCCGCGTATGCTGAACCTGACGACGACGAATCAACCCGGGGCGACGGGTGATCTCATCCCGCTTCTGCAGGACATCGGGGCCGAATTAACAGGCATGGACTTCATCCAATGCAATCCTGGCTGCCCTCCGGGCCGTTCGCACCGCATCATCATGCACCTCATCGTGCGCAACTTCATCATGGTCGATCTTTCCGGCAAGCGCTTCGTCGCTGAAGATTCCCGCCGCGACGTCATCCGTGATGCAGTCCTCTCACTGCCAAAGCAGACCGCCTTTTCTATCATTGACCAAAACGGTTTTGATGAGACGAATCCCGGTCATCAAGCGGGCATCCTTAAAGGATTTGAAACCGGAGACGCCTGGAAAGCCGACACGATCGAAGAGCTCGCTGCGAAAATGAAGGTAGATCCCGCAGTTCTTAAGAAGACGATCGATGACTTTAACGCCGGCGTCGACGCTCAAAAGGATGCACTCGGCAAGGCTCCGAAGATGCTGCGAAAAATTGAACGTGCACCTTTTTACGCGGGCTATGCAGGCATGAGCGTACATCACACCATGGGCGGCATTGTGATCAACTCCAAGACCCAGGTCATTGATCGCCGAGGCCATATCACTCCGCATCTCCATGCGGTCGGCGAATTAACGGGCGGTATCCACGGTACCAACCGTCTCGGCGGCAATGCCATCTGCGATATTTTCACTTTTGGGCGCTTGACGGGTATTGCCGTCGCAAAGGGTGAATAACTTTACCAATCTAAATTAATCTGCAGCTGCGGCCTCGGTCCTTACATGGGATCGAGGCTGCTTTCATATGACACATCCGAGAAACATGAATCAACAACTATTGCTGCAATATGGAAGGATTATTGATCTAATCTTTATGGTTAGTGACTAAGACTGTTTAATAGATACCTGAGGAACCTGCCATTTCAAAAAGATAGTTGGCATACCGACAGCTTACAGTCGACATACGGTCTTCCACTTATCTCTTTGTCGTCTACTGAGCACATCCGCCGCCCAGATCGGTATTGCTTAAAACCCTTCAGACAGCCAAACGCTCCATCGCGAGTTCTACCCAAATGGCTGCGCCGGTCGGCAGAACACGGTCGTCGAAGTCAAAGGAGGGATTGTGCAGATTGGTTGCGCCGTGCGGAGCCTGACCGCCCAAGAAGCAGTAGGCGCCCGGCACCTTTTCGAGCATAAAGGAGAAATCCTCACTCCCCATCTGCGGATTCGCAGCCCACTGAGTTTTGGCTTCACCAACAACTGCAGCAGCAGCCTTCTTCATGGCTTCAGCGAGCTGAGGGACATTATCCAAAACCGCATAAATGGACTCAAACTCCACCTCCGCTTTAACGCCGCAGGCGGAGGCAGTCGATACGGCCACTTCTTCGATTCGGCGGCGAAGCAACGCGCCGGTTGCGCTTGAAAAGAATCGAGTGCAGCCGCCGAGTTCAGCTTCCTGCGGAATGATGTTGAAGGCTGATCCCGTATGGATCTTGGTGACCGACACCACCGCTGAATCAAGCGGCGCAACATTACGCGCAACGATCTGCTGCAAGGCCACGGTGACGAGAGATGCCGCCAAAGCCGCATCCGCCGAAAGCTGCGGAGCGGAACCATGCGCCCCTTTGCCGTGAAGCTTGATCGTGAATAAATCCGACCCTGCCATAGCAGCGCCGCTCTTCACGGAGAAAGTACCGGGCTCAACATCCGTCCAGTTGTGCATCCCATAGATCTCATCCATGGGGAAGCGTTCAAAAAGGCCGTCTTTAATCATGGCCAAGGCGCCGCCCGTACCTTCTTCGGCCGGCTGGAACACCAGAACAACGCGGCCGCGAAAGTTCCGATGCTGCGAAAGGTAACGCGCGGCAGCCAAAAGCATCGTCGTGTGGCCGTCATGACCGCAGGCATGCATTTTGCCCTTGACGGTCGACTTCCAAGACTGCGACGAACACTCTGTAATGGGAAGCGCATCCATATCGCAGCGCAGACCGATCGAACGTCCCGGCCCCAGATCGCCGTTAATCACGCCGACGACCCCCGTTACGCCGACGTGTTCAGTCACTTCAATACCCCAGGAGCGAAGCTTTTGCGCCACGATCCCGGCCGTTCGCGTTTCTTCAAGACCGAGCTCGGGATGCATATGGAAATCATGCCGCCAATCGGCAAGCTCTTCACGCTCAGCTTCGAGCGTCTCCAAAATCTTGTTCATGGTTAAACGCCTCAGGAAAAAGAAAAATCAGAAAAGATGCGCAGTACGGCCGAACGGGTAGTTCGTACCCGGTGCTGCAGCGATAAGAGACTTGGTGTATTCGTGCTGCGGGTGGAAAAAGACATCCTGCACATGACCCGATTCCACGCATTCGCCGCGGCGAATGACAATCACATCGTCACAAATCTGACTCGCTACACGCAGATCGTGTGTGACGAAGAGGATGCCGATGCCAAGCTTCACCTGAATTTCTTCCAAGAGCTTCAGGATGTCGGCCTGCACAGAAACGTCGAGCGCGGAAACGGCTTCGTCGCAAATCAGAATTTCAGGCTCACAGGCGAGTGCGCGGGCGATCGAAATGCGCTGACGCTGACCGCCGGAGAATTGATTCGGATAACGATTGAGTGCGTCGGGCGACAGGCGAACAATCTTCATAAATTCCTGCGCGCGCTTCCAAGCTTCTTCCTTGGGAACCCCAAAGTTGACGGGACCTTCCACAATGGATTCACCCACCGTCATACGGGGATCGAGCGAACGGTACGGATCCTGAAAAACCACCTGCAGCCGGCGGCGAAGCCCATGGAGCTTGCGCTTGGGAGCCGCGGCCACATTCTCCCCATTCACCCACACTTCACCCGAAGTCGGATCAATCAAACGAGCAATTGAGCGGGCAAAAGTCGATTTGCCCGAGCCCGACTCGCCGACGATGCCGATGGTTTCACCGCGGCGAAGACGGGCCGAGACGCCCTTTAGTGCGCGAACCTTGACCCGCCCGGTAAAAAAGCCTCCGAGCGTATAGGTCTTCACCACATTCTTCGCTTCCAGAAGGGTCGGATTGCCGTCAACCGGCGGACGGCGGCGGGGTTTTAATTCCGGCACCGCATTGATGAGCTTCTGGGTATACGGCTCTTTCGGATGCTGCAGAACCGCTTTGGCAGGTCCCGTTTCGATCTGTTTGCCGAGTTCGAGCACCACGACCTGATCAGCGATTTCACTCACTACGCCAAAGTCGTGCGTAATGAAAAGGACCGCCGTGCCGTTCTTCTTCTGAAGTTCCAAAATGAGCTTCAAAATGCTCGCCTGCGTCGTCACATCGAGCGCGGTGGTGGGTTCGTCGCAGATCAGCAGATCGGGCTTAAGCAAGAGGGCCATTGCAATCACAATGCGCTGACGCTGTCCGCCCGAAAGCTGATGCGGATATGAGCGGAAAATTCTCGGCGGATCCGGAAGCCGCACCTCCTCGAAGAGATCAAGAATACGGATGCGGCGTTCATATGGTCCCATCGGAACGTGCGCTCTGAGGAGTTCATCCATTTGATCGCCGCAGGTCATCACCGGATTCAGAGCGGTCATCGGTTCCTGAAAAACCATTGCCATCTTGGCGCCCCGCAGCCGGCGTATTTCGTCCGGTGTTCGGCGAAAGAGATCCATCCCGAGGAGCTTCACCGAACCCTCGGCCGGTGCGAGTCCCTTCGGCAGCAGTCCCATAACCGTTGAAGCGATAACAGATTTCCCAGACCCCGACTCGCCGATCAGACACGTCACCTCACCCTCATTGACCGTGAAGGAGACGTGCTCAACGGCATTCGGACGATCACCGCCCGGCGGCAGACTTACGGCAAGGTCTTCGACCTCAAGCACTGGGAGCTTTTGAGCCCTGAGAGAAGATTCCGTCATTTGTCGCTCCGCTTCGAGAACTTCGGGTCCAGTGAATCGCGCAGACCGTCACCGAGAATATTGACTGAAAGGATCGTGAGAACGAGGAAGATGCCGGGCAGCAGCACCATGTGCGGATACGCATTGAACTGGCTGCGCCCTTCGGCCATGATGTTCCCCCAAGTCGCTGCCTCAACCGGCATACCAACCCCCAGGAAGGACAGAATGGCTTCGACCAGAATGGCTTCGGCACAAACATAGGTGCCCTGCACGATGAGCGGCGCAGTGGCGTTGGGGAGGATGTGACGCAGGAGAATCTTCCACACCGGCGTATCCAAGGCAATGGCCGCTTCAACGTAGGGTTCCTCTCGCACCGACAGCACAACGGAGCGCACCAGTCGGGCAATGCGCGGAATACTCGGAATAGCGATGGCGGTCACCACGATGACCAAAGCGTTGCCGAACATAGCAATCAAACTGATTGCGAAAAGGATGGCCGGGATAGACATAAAGCCATCCATCACGCGCATCATCACGGCATCCACCCAGCGGAAATAGCCCGAAAGCAACCCGGCAACCGTACCGAAGAAAACAGCGAGGAGCGCCACTGAAATGCCGAGCGTGATGGAAACGCGGCCGCCGTAGAGCGTGCGGCTCCAGATATCTCGGCCAAGCGAGTCTGATCCCATCAGGAAGAAGTGCTCGAACTCGTCGCCGTCGAGCGTCATAAAGACATTCGTTGTGCCGGGCAGCAGGTTCTGACTGCCCGGATCGAGCATCGTCGGATCGATTGTTCCGAGCCAAGGCGCAAAAATCGACATCAAAATCAAAAGGAGCAGCACGCCGCCGCCGAGACGGACGGAACCGTTGGCGAAGACTTTGCGCAGAGCGTTCTTAAACATTCCCAGTCTCCTCACTCGCGGATCCGCGGATCAAAAAGTGTGTAGCTCAAATCGATCAGCAGGTTGATGAACATGTAGAGCATCGAGAAAAAGAGCGTGACGCCCTGAATAAGCGGATAGTCGCGCGACATCACCGCATCGATCGTGAGACTGCCGAGCCCGGGGATGGCGAAAACAATCTCCGTCACCACAACGCCGCCGATCAGAATCGCGATGCCGACGCCTACGACCGTGACAATGGGAACAGCAGCATTGCGAAGCGCATGGCCGAGCAGCACCTGCATTTCAGTGATGCCCTTGGCGCGAGCTGTACGGATGAAGTCTTCCGTAAGCATCTCCGCCACCGATGCGCGCGTAACGCGCGCGATGAGCGCCACATAGATGCAGCAGAGCGTGAGAGACGGCAGGATCAGGTGCGAGATCCACCCCTCAATGCTTTCGTCATAGCGGACGTAGCCCTGCGACGGCAGCAAATTGAGCTTTAACCCAAAAAGCCATACGAAGCAGTAGCCCAGCACGAAGGACGGAATGGAAAAACCCAGGACAGAAAAACCCATCAAGGCACGGTCAACCCAGCCGCCTTGGCGGTAAGCCGCCCAAGCGCCGAGCGGAACGGCAATGAGAACGGTGAGAACGATCGTGAAGCCCGCCAGTGACAATGTCGGACCAACGCGGTCAGCGATCAGATCCGCCACCGGCCGGTTGAGAAAGTAGGAGCGGCCAAGGTCGCCCTGAATGAGTTCCATGCACCAGCGCACAAACTGTTCGGGCAGCGGATCGTCCAGTCCCAGCTCGGCGCGGATGCGGGCAATGTCGGCAGCCGTGGCGGAATCACCCGCGATGGCCGCTACCGGGTCGCCCGGCGACAAATGGAGCATCAGGAAAACAATCAGCGCGACGATCAGTGCGACTGGAATGAAGGCCAGGAACCTTCGAAGAATGAACATGTCTGGTCTCCTATTCTCTTTTAGAGCGGGAGTCTGCAGAAAACGAGGGGTCTGTTTTTCGATAGAGGCAGAATCGAACACAAAGCGCTTCGGCCGGAGGCGCAGAATGTCTCCGGCCGAAAAGCCGTGTGTGTTTGAGGCGCTTAGTCCTTCTTCAGGCCCCAGAAGACGCTAATCGGAGCTTCAACCAGTCCGGAAATATTCTTTCTGAGCGCAATGATGGGCTTGGCTTCACCGAGCATGCCGTAGACGCCCGAATCCATGACGCGCAGCTGAATGCCTTCGGCAAGCTCTTTGCGTTTGGTCAGGTCCGAAGTCCCCACAAACTCATCCTTGAGCGCTTCAAGCTTCGGATCGTCCGTCCAGCCGAACCACCCCTTCAGACCGCTGCCGGTGAGCGGCGCAAAGAAGAGCGGGTTGAACGTATCGGCCTGATTCCAGAAGGTGATGAAGCCGTTCCAGCCGCCCTCAGATACGGGGGAGCTCTTCGTACGGCGCGTGACCAAAGTGGCCCAGTCCATCGACTGAAGATCGACCTTGAAGCCTGCGCGGCGCAGCAGTTCAGCCATCACCGGCGGATATTTATTCAGGCTCGGCATATCGGCCGGCAGCATCAGGACAACGGGCGTGCCGTCATAGCCGGCTTCCTTCAAAAGCTCCTGAGCACGCTTGAACTGAGGCTTGCCGGTGAAATAGTCGGTCTTGTCGGATGCATAAAGCGAACCGCACGGGTAAATCGACGTGCAGGTGTTCCAGAGCTCCTTATGCACGATCTGTGCGCGCTGCAGCGCAGCCTGATTGATCGCCATGAGCGCGGCCTGCGCAATCTTAGGATTGTTAAAGGGCGGAATGGCATGGTTCAGATGCAGCATCGCCGACTGTTTGCCCGTCTGGTTAAGGAGCTGAATGTCGGGATTCTTTTTGAGCACCGAATACTGTTCATTGGGCACCATTTCAACCACGTCGACTTCGCCCTTTTCAATGGCATTGGCAACCGTCTGCGCATCGCGCAGGATCACCCAGTCGAGCTCATCGACGTAGACGTGCTTGCCGCCAGCCGTGCCGTCAGCGGGCTCATTGCGCGGCACATAGTACGGGTTCTTAAGGTAGACCACCTTTTCGCCCGGACGATAGCGGTCTGCAGCAAACATGTAGGGGCCTGAGCCCGTCATATCAGTAATCTGCTTGAAGGGGTCGGTCTGAGCGACCTTCTCGGGCATCACAAAAAGCGGAATGGACGAGGGTTTGGAGAAAGCATCGAGCACCATGCCGAAGGGCTTTTTAAAGTCGAGCGTAAAGGTGCGGTCGTCCTTGGCTTCGAGCTTCTCGGCAGCCGCAAGCAGCTTCGCGCCGAGATTGTCACGCGCACCCCAGCGCTTGATGGATGCAATGACGTCTTTGGTCGTGAGCGGCGTGCCGTCAGAAAATTTCAGCCCTTCGCGCAGCGTGAAGCTGTAATGCAGATTGTCGGGCGACGCCGTGTAGGTATCAACGAGCTGCGGTTTGATCTCGCCCTTTTGCGTGAGGCCAAAGAGCGTGTCGTAGATCATGTAGCCGTGGTGACGCGTCACGAACGCGGTCGTCCACACCGGATCGAGTACCTTCAGGTCGGCGTGCGGCACAACCTTCAAAACCGTTTCTGCCCAGGCCGGGGCAGCGAGCATCAGCGCGGCAGTGAGAGCCGCGAGCGTTTTCTTACAGCAAAGCGCCATTTTTTTCTTCCTTCAGAAATCGAACGGTTCGAATGACGGCTCGCGCGCTCAATGCGGTATGCCGCGAAGGTTTGAGCGCACCGAGGCATTCGTCCGTGCGGCGTGCGAGTGGATGTGTTTCTGCCGGATGCTTCCATCCGAGAAGACTGCTGCGATCCGTTTCCGAAGCGGACCCAGAATTTCTTCTTCCCATTTGTTGACCGTCTATATCGCGGCCTCAGTTTCACTCTACAGCGCTGATTTCGTCTTAACGGCCGCGTAAGCTTTTCGCCGCAGGAATCCTGCCGTTTGATGACAGCCGCCAAAGAGATACCGTCGAATGTCCTAAGCGGTATGTCGGATTACGGCACGTCGCATCCTCAAAATCCACCCGGTACTGCACCGTTTCTGTATGAAGGAAAATGGGATCGACCACCTTCAGAAACAAGTCGAACTTAAGCGAAAGTAAGAACGGCTGCATAGATAAGTGTCTAAGGGGTATCACTAGCAGAAAACTGGTATGGCGACCTCCCTTGCTTTGCTCATCTGGCCATATACCTCCGTCTAATAATTGATTCCGGCTGCTGTTTTTTCTGTTAACTATGCCCTTGCAAGGATCGCCCATCACATCAATGCTGCTAAGGGAAAGCCGTTTCTGCCTCCCGTATGAATGAAGTTCACGCCGAGGCGCTGCGCCGTAAGTCCGTCCGTATCTGGGTTATCTCCAAGAAATACCACCTCACGACGATTTGCTCCCAACATCCGCAAAGCTTCTTCCGCCAGCAGTGTTTCTGGTTTCCCCACTAATACAGGCGAGCATGCCGTTTCCAATTGACAGCTCACCGCACTCCAAATAGCGCCTGTTTCCATCCGTACATTTTCACCCTCAGGATGCGTGAAGTCTGGATTTGCAAGAATGACTTCTGCGCCGCAGCGAACCGCATTTACGATTCGCTCGAGATGCTCCATCGTGAGTGTGCGGTCGCGGCAGATGAGAATGCCCGCGGTCTCACCCACAGACCTTGCCTCATTGAGCATCTTTTCGGCCAGTTCGCCTATTTCATCACTTGCAAGCCACAGCATAGGAGCGCTTCCGAAACGCTTGAGCGCAATGCTGACCGCATACTCTCCGGCAAGAAAAATACGCTCTTGCGAGATATAGGCTCCTCCATCGGCAAACCGCTTGGCAATCGTTTTGGCGGTCAGGGTTGAATTATTGGACACCAGTGCGCAGGGGCGGCTAGCGAAGAGCTTGGCAGCTCCCACAACCGGGCACCCCGTTGGGTCAAAGAGAACGCCGTCAATATCGCTGATGACAAATCTGGCTTGCGCAAGAACTGCCTTGGCTGATGTGAGCCCATGACTTTGATAAATGGCACTTCGCATGATCAGGCTTAGAAAAAACGAAAAGCAGTCTGAAGATCCAGTGTTGTGAGATCTCCGGACCGCCTTTCAAGTTGTATGGTCAGCCCCCGAATAGGAACCAAATGCCTTTCGGGTGTTTATGGCCTGACTTACTTCACGAGTTTCGAAACTTCGTCAGCAGCAGCCTTTATGCCTTCGTCTGCCGTGACGCGTTTATTGACGATCGCCTGCAGATCGTCCTTGATGACGTCAATGATTTTGAGCGTATTCGTACCTGGGAAAGAGTACCACCGCACGATAGTCGGGATTTGTGCCAAAGAGGTTTTGAAGTTCGGATTGGCGTTGTAGAAATCCTTGAGCGCTTCGGTTCCTTTTTCATGCATCGGCATGTAGCCGGACCCCTGAACTTGAATTGCTGTACCGACCGGACCTGCCGCAAACATAGCGTACTCATAAGCAGCACGGGCTTTTTTCGGATCCTTGGTGATAATCATGGCGCCGTTGCCGCCGTTGGGCAGAATGCGTTTGCCCGTCGTTCCAACCGGGAAGAGGCTCGTTTTCATTGTAAAGCCTGAGGTCTTATCCTGCACGCCTTTCAACCACGAAGTCGAAGCCGCATAAAAACCCACGCGGCCCGAAATAAAGGCCTGCTCGCCCTGCAGACGAGTCCAGTCCTTCATCACGCCTTGATCGACAAAGCTTCGCAAAATACGCGCTGCGCGCAAACCCGGTTCATCGGCAAAAGTGACCCGCGTTTCTTTTTCGTCCATCATCGTGCCGCCCTCGCAGAAAAGCAGGGCCTGCCACATCCAATTGCCTGTCGCTTGGTAATCGTAGAAAAGACCGGAATACTCCGGACCGAGCGCCTGAACTTTCTTCGCCGCTTCGATAAGAGCGGGCCAAGTTTCAAAACCCTTCGAGGTGTCGATGCCTGCTTTTTTAAGCAACGTTTCGTTGAAGTAGACAATCGGCGTCGAGATAGCAAACGGCACCGCGTACTGCTTGCCGTTGAAATTGCCGAGTTTCATCATCGTGGGATAGTAGCCGCTGCCGTCCTTCCAGCGCGGATCGTTTTTGACGAACTCCGAAAGATCGTAGGCCGCACCCATTTCAATATATTGGCGAATCTGATTGATGCCCTGGAAGGAGAGCACCGGGGCATTGCCCTGCGCGATGCCGGCCAAAGTGCGCTGCGTGAGCTCTTCATAATCAGGGAACGGCGTCTCAAGCCGCACTTTAACGTTGGGATGAATCTTATTGAATTCCTTAATGATCTTCTGGTGAATTGGGCGGAAGATCTTGCCGTACGGATGGGCGACAGTGATTTCGACGACATCCTCCGCGGCAAAAACATTAGGAGCGGAACCGGCGGCCGCAACGGCGGCGACGGCTAGAGCGAGGCGAAGGAAATGCTTGCGGGAAAGCGAATTCATGGTACTTAATCCTTTCTGAGTGACATATGGTCGTTAGCAGGTGAAAGCACCTTCAGAGCTTGCTCTTCAACTCTGGCTCGAAGGGGAATAAAAGGAATGGGGAACACCGGCTGCGCCGAGATTTCGACAAACTCACAAACGAGCGAATCTTTGGTTAACGTGCCTCGCAGCCACCCTGGCGGGGCGGCTGCCGCACGGACTGCTCCGCTGCGTTCAAAAGCGGCGAGCGAATGAGCGACCGAAGGTACTGTCCAGCAAGGCAAGCCCTCAACGAGGGATGCCATCGGCCGATGGAGGTGTCCGCAAAAAATGCCTGCCGTCACTTCAGATCCCTTTTGTGACGGTGTTTTGCCCGTAGGGCTGACATTGCCGAATGCGGCGAGAAATTCTCTTCGGTTCTCTAGTGCGTAAGCATCCATGCCGATATAGCCCGACCGAAAGGGCGGGTGATGCAGGAAAACCAGCAGCGCCCGCTGGGAGCAGAACGCCTTACGTCTCATATGCCGTATCTGCTGCAGAGCTTCTGGAGAAACTCTCCCGGCAGCTGCGTGTGGAATGGTTGTAGTGAGAAATAAGAGAATGGCTTCGTCGGTTTCCACGGCATCCGTGAAGTAAGCGCCCGGTGAAAAAACGCTGACGGCTGGGGCTGCGGGGAAAATCTGCCGCATTTGTACAGGATCGTCATGATTGCCCGGAAGGACATATACAGGCCGCGAGAGTGATTCAAGCCGCTCCTTGATCAGCCGATAGGAGCCTAAATCAGCGCAGTCTGCGAGATCACCCGTAACCACCACTAAATCCGGAGCCTCGCGGTCTATATCCGACAAAACATCGTCGAGCCGTTTTTGTGTGTCCAGGCCATAGAGCAGCCCGTCGATGCGCACATGGAGATCGGAAATCACAGCAAATCGCATGACACCCGCCTATTTGAGTCCTGACATCGTTACGCCTTGAATGAACCAGCGGCGAGCAAAAAGGAATATCAAAAGGAGCGGCAGCACGATCATCGTTGCTGAGGCCATCATTGGTCCTACGTCGTTGCCGCCTTCGTCAGAAGCAAAAATGGAAACACCCAAAGGCGGCGTAGCCAGCGACATATCGTTCACCACGAGCAATGGCCAGAGGAAATCGTTCCAATGACTGACGATCGAGAAGACCGCAAAAGCAGCAATGGCGGGTTTGACCTGAGGAACGAGGATTGTCCAAAGTATCGTTGTTTCATTGGCACCGTCAACGCGGGCTGCATCGATCAAATCCTGCGGAACAGCCTTCAGAGACTGCCGGATGAGAAAGATCCCCAGAGCGCTCGTCATAAATGGAATGATGAGGGCGGTGTAGGTATTTAACAGACCCAGCCTGCCGATCATCAGGACGAGCGGAATGACCACCACCTGAGGAGGCACAATGAGACCCGTCAAAACCATGCCAAAAGCCAGCCCCTCCAGCCGGAAGCGTTTTCGGGCCAGTACGTAGGCGCAAGGGATCACGGTGAGGAGCTGAATGCACAGAATGGCGCCTGTCACGATGATGCCGTTGCGGATGAAAGTTCCGACTTCGCCAAACTCGAACGCCTCCGCATAATTCGCCCAATCCCATGCATGCGGCAGAAAGTGAATGGTTGGGGTGTAAATCTCATTCTCAGGCTTCACAGAAAGCGAGAGCATCCAAACAAAAGGCAGGAGCACGACGACTGCACCCAGTGCCAGCAGCACGTTAAGGGCGATTGACCTCCACAGCTTATTCGAAGCCATAGTGAACCCTCCGGCCGATCACGGCATTGTTGGCCCAAGTCAGCAGCAGCATGACAGCGAGATAAATAGCCGCGACTGCCGCAGCTGTTCCCATACGGAAGAACGAAAACCCTTCTTGATACATCGTGTACAAGAGAATTTCACTTGCCTTCTCGGGACCGCCGCGTGTGAGTACCTTGACAATGTCAAATACTTGGAACGTCTTGATAATCGTGAGAATGAGGACAAAAAATGACGTTGCACTGAGAAGCGGCCAAGTGATGTTGGCAAAGAGTGACCAAGTACTTTTTGCCCCGTCGACTCTCGCCGCTTCATAGAGATCCTGAGGAATCTGTACGAGTCCGGTCAGAAAGATCACCATGAAGTAGCCCGTCATTTGCCAAACGGTGATGAAGGACAGTGTCCAAAGCACAAAGCGGGCGTCATTTAAGAAATTCACCTTCTGCGTAATGCCGAAATAAGGCAGCACCGCAGCCACAATGCCCACTTCGGGATGCAGAATCCACTGCCAGACCACTGCCATGGCTACGAGCGAAGCGGTTACCGGCAGGAAATAGATGCTTTGCCAAAACTGCGCCAAACGGCCGCTTGCATGAACAGCAAGTGCGAGGAGAAGGGAAAGCACGAAAGAGGTCGGAACAACCAACATCGTCATGAAAAGCGTATTCCCCACGCTTTTTCGAAAGTCATCACTCTCCCAGAGACCGATATAGTTGTCCCAGCCAATAAAGTGAACCGAGTTCGTTCCGCCCAATTCCCAATCCGTAAAGCTCACCACGACGGTAGCGATCATCGGGAAAATGAAGAAAATCAGGAGGCATCCCATCGCCGGAGAGAGCATCAGCGGATTAGCGACCCATGCTTCGCCGGAAAAGAAACTAAGCCAAGCTTTCTTCATAGAGGGGCCTCTTGCAGCAGTGCCGAGAGTGATGACAAGCGTATCCGCCGGCCGTTTTCATCAAAAATAAAAGCCCGGCTCCAGTCTGGCCGCAATGCTTGAATGGCTGTGAAATCCCGTGCATGTTCGCGTGAGAGTCGAACGGCGATCTGCCGATGGGTCTCTCTTTCGCCTGCCCAAAACCACGCAATCGACTCTGCTCCCATTTCTTCGATGAAGTCGGGCTCAACGGGAATCGCCTCTGGATCTTCCGCTGCGGCGGGATGCAGCGCCTCGGGACGCAAGGCTGCCGTAAAATGTCCCGCCCCCAAAAGCGGCATTGCCTTCAGCAGCAAAGCCGATTGGCTTAGCTGGCCGAGGAGCCAAGCTTTTGAATCCGATACCTCCAAAGGAAGCTGATTAATAGTCGGGGTGCCGATGAAAGAAGCGGTGAAAAGAGTATCCGGATCGTCATAAAGGGTGAGCGGAGCTCCGACCTGCTCCACCCTGCCCCCATTCAAGAGGACAATCCGGCCCGCCATTGTCATCGCTTCAGTCTGATCATGCGTGACATAAATAAAGGTGCGCTTCGTGACCTTGTGGAGTTCCACAATTTCTCGCCGTGTATCCGTTCGGAGTTTTGCATCGAGATTTGAGAGCGGTTCGTCCATCAAAAATAACGACGGATCTCGTACGAGAGCGCGGGCAAGCGCAACACGCTGCTTTTGACCGCCAGAGAGTTCCGAGGGGCGGCGTGCGAGAAGTTTTTGAAGCCCGACCATCGCAGCAGCTTGCGGCACTTGTCTGCTCAGTTCTGCGGTCAGTTTCTTGCCAGCGGGCAGAAAGCGTCCGAGAAACGGAATTTTCGTCGAGGCGGGGGCCCGCATTCGCAAAGGAAAGGCGATGTTTTCCCAAACCGTCTTATGCGGATAGAGTGCGTACGACTGGAAAACCATCGCAATATTGCGCTCAGACGGGCTGAGTGCTGTCACCTTGCGTCCTCGGATCACGATGTCTCCGTCGGTAGGATCAAGAAGCCCTGCAATGATTCTGAGCAAAGTGGTTTTCCCGCAGCCCGAGGGGCCCAGCAGGCAGATGAATTCTCCTTCCTCCACGGTGAGATTGATTTTCTGAAGTACCTGCACCGTATCGTAGGATTTTGTTATGCCTTGGAGTTCAAGCGCTGCAGTCATGCTGCGACCTCCCGCAGTGAGCTGGCAAACCAGAGGGGACGGCGGCTTGTCGCAACAGCCTGAGCTCCGGCTTTAAGAACTTCGTGAATTTCAGCTTCGGTTTTAACCAGTCCGGCGCAAAGCACAGGCAAAGGCAGCTGACTGGAAACCTCCCGGATAATGTGCGGAATCGCGCCGGGCATGATCTCTACGGCGTCGCAGTCGAGCCTGCGGGCGGTCTGAATACCCGTCTCGAAGGCTTGGGTATCGATCATGAAGATTTGGAAAATGGTGATCAAACCGCAGGCGCGAGCCTTCTGCAAAATCTGCTTTTTCGTTGAAACAATCGCGGTGGGACGAGCGTATCCGCAGAGAAAATCAATCGCTGCAGGATCCCGGCCAAGGCCGGCAATAAGTTCGGGATATAGCAGCACGCTTTTGCGAGCGGCACGAACTCGGTCGATCAATGCCGGGAGCGATGCAATGTCGCCGGATCGTATTTCGATGGCAGACACTCGGCTCGTGAGCGCCTCAGCGAGCTCCTCCGCGCTGCGGACAACCGCTATAACGGGATTCGCAAGCACTTCCGCAAGCTCTTTGTGTACGACTGGGGGCTCTGTCGTACGCGGAGACAATGTTCCAGCTTGGGCACAATGAGTCATTTAAAAGTTCCTTTTGAGCTGATGGACTCGGACTCCGGAGAAAAGCGCTTCTTCGAGCGCTCCGCTCTTTACTTGTCCAGAACCCACGCTCGGAGCTCTCTCTATGACTCTCTTCCGGCGCGTTGATTGGTAGTGTAGGTTGGAAAGATTTCGCGACAGCGATAATTTCATGACGTTCATATGACGTAATAGATGTGCTCGCTGCCGTTCAAAAGCCCTGCCTTCTTGTTGGCAGTGCGGTCCGCAGGCACGTTTCTTCCGGACAGCCCCAAAAAATCATGAAACCGTTTTTTTGACCGCTCAAAAGAGATAAATCCAAAGAACCGCATGGTTTCAGCGATTCCTTGGCTTAGCTGCAAGAAGCCTGACGGTTTAGCGCCAATTCTTCAGAATGGTGATGCCTTCTTCCAAATCACCCGAGAAGATGCGGTCTTTGTCAACAAACGGCGCCTGATGATGGTCTTTATTTAGACTGAAGCCTGCAGTAAGACCGTAAATTTCAACGCCTTGACGGGCAGCAAGGGTGCAGGAATCCGTGCCATCAGGCGTGATGATGACCGCTTCGCCGTTAACGGCAGGATAGGCGGAAGCAAACATGACGGCAAAACCAGCGGTGACTGCAAGAGCATTAAGACGCATTTTGAGATTGTCCGATTGACCCTAACCGCTGCTCGAGGCGATCAAATCAGTCCGCAGGGTGAATCTGTCTCGATCGAGATGAAATGTAATTCTCAAAAACCGACCAGACGGTTCTTTACCATCACTCTGCCGAGAGTGGTAATAACACTTATATTCTATTTATCTATATATTTTTATTGAATTTTAATTCGTATCGATCTTCATTCATTAGGGATACCTATAATGACTAAATCTTCAAAAAACAAACCATACGGTTTGTTTTGCATATAATGCCCCGCAGCTTATTCCCTCAATCCTACATAGCAGGTACAGGATCTATTTCATCATGCAGTTCCAAAAAAACTTGATCACGATTGCTGCCGCCCTTGCTTTTGGCGCCGCTTCGACTACTCTTTTCGCAGCCCCTATCACCACTGAAGGCGTCGGCGTAGGCAAACACGGCGACATCCGAGTTGCTGTGACTTTTGACAACGGCAAGATCCAGAAAATTGACATTCTGAAGAATGCCGAAAACCCTGTTCTCTCCAAAAAAGTTTTCACGGATTTAAAGGATCAGGTCGCTGCCGCCAGCTCCGTGCAGGTCGACATCGTCTCGGGCGCAACTTTCACGTCGAAAGGTATGCTCGACGCCATTGAAGATGCCGCCAAGAAGGCCGGTGTAACGCTCGGCAAGGCCGATAAAAATACTTTAAACGTGATAGTCAAGGATCTGCCGAAGAATGCTTCCTATGACGTCGTTGTGATTGGTGCGGGCGGCGCAGGGTTCTCTGCTGCCATTGAAGCCAAGAACGCCGGCGCCAATGTGGTGCTGCTCGAAAAGATGCCGCAGGTGGGCGGTAACTCCCTCATTTCCGGCGCGGAAATGAATGTTGCCAGAAACTGGGTGCAGCCTAAGCTCGGCATTACAGACGACTCCCCCGAACTGCATGCCAAGGATACGTATCTGGGCGGCGATAAAAAGGGCGACATGAATGTTATCAATGTAATGACCCGCAACGCTTTGGCCGGCGCGGAATGGTGCCGCGACTATCTGGGCATTCGTTTTGAACCGGACAATCTCTTTTTCTTCGGCGGTCACAGCCGCAAGCGCGCCCTGATCCCGGTCGGCCACACTGGTACGGAATTCATCACGAAATTCCTGGCGAAGGCCGATGAGCTCGGGATTCCCGTCATCACCAACATGAAGGCTGAGGAACTCCTTAAAGATAAGGCCGGCCGCGTTGTGGGCGTCAAGGCGACGATGAACGGCACCGAATACACGTTCAATGCCAAGGGCGGCGTGGTGCTGGCTACGGGCGGCTTTGGCGCGAACCCCGCGATGGTGAAAAAGTACAACCCGAAGATTGACGAACGCTTTAAGACCACAGACGCTCCGGGCACAACCGGTGAAGTGCTTTACATGGCTCAACGCGCGGGTGCTGAACTCGTCAACATGCAGTACATCCAGACCTATCCGATCTGCGACCCGATCTCGGGCGTGATTGAACTGATCGCGGATGCCCGCTTTGACGGCGCCATCATGCTGAATCAGGAAGGCAAGCGCTTCGTTGAAGAGCTCGGCCGCCGCGACGTGCTCTCCGAAGCCATTCTCGATCAGACTGGCGGCTACTGCTGGGTGCTTTGGAACGATAAGATCGGCGCAGTATCGAATACTGTCAAAGAACACCCGACGGAATACGATGCCTTCACCAAGCAGGGCATCATGACGACCTGCCCGGATCTGAAGTGCATTGCCGACTTCACGAAGATCCCCTACGACAGTCTGAAAGGCACGGTTGACCGCGTCACTTCGATGGCCGGCAAGGGCAACGACAAAGACTTCCACCACCGTGCGGGTCTCGTCGACATGAGTCAAGGTCAGTACTACGTCATCAAGGCGGTGCCGAGCGTGCACCACACGATGGGCGGCGTGCGCATCAATGAAAAAGCGCAGGCGCTGACGGCTGACGGCAAGGTGATTCCGGGGCTCTGGGCTGCGGGGGAAGTGACAGGCGTCACGCACGGCACAAACCGTTTGGGCGGCAATGCCTACACGGACATCATTGTGTTCGGCCGAATCGCCGGCAAGGCTGCAGCTGAAGCTGCGAAGTAATGTCCCAATCTGCATCGATTCTATCGATGCAGATAAAAATCACTCCGTTCACGACGGCCTGCGACCTTTACTAAGTCGCGGGCCGTCAGCGTTATCCGATACACTCGACAGTCCTACAATGGCTCATTCTATGGATTCCCCTCTGTGCTTTCTTCCCCAAATGGCCAGTGACAAAGCAATAAAAACCAGACAGTCCATCCTCGATGCAGCGAAAGCCATCATCATTGAGGAAGGTATTGGTGCGCTCACAATGGAGCGTGCGGCAACTAAAGCCGGCATCAGCAAAGGCGCCTGCATGTACCACTTCAAGAGCAAGCGGGCACTGCAAGCAGCACTGGTCGAAGAGTACGCGGCACACCTTTCCTCAGAACTCGCTCGGCACGAAGCGCTTTTTGACGGGCCTCCCGAGGAAACGCTCGTTCCAGGCTTCATCGAATGGTTCCGCAGCTTTGATCATGACAACCACGGCTGGTCAACAGTCGGCCTCGCCATCCATTCCAATTTCGTGCACGACGAAGAACTCATGCGTCCTGTAAAACTCTGGTACGAGAGACTGCATGCTCGAATTGCGGCCTTACCCGAAGATGTTCGAACACCAGCGCTCGTGGCCATCATGGCTATCGAGGGCTTCTTTTATTCGCATAAATTCGAAGTTGATCTCGTTTCACCTAAGCTGAAAATTCAGGCCTGGCATTTCATACTCGAAAATCTCGTTCACAACCACGCAGCTGCTCAAACCAAACATTGATTGGAATGGGTATTTTTCAGCAAGCTGTATGAGCAGCGCCTTTTTCCTCACCGTCGTGACACAACCAAAAGAATAAGGAAGTACCCTGCGCCGATAATCGACGCCAACGTACCTGCTGGGATCTGTGCGGGAGCAATCAGCACCTGACCGAGCCAATCAGCCCAGGAAACGAGTGCAGCCCCTAAAAGCGCTGCCGTACAAAGTTCCGTTTTTACCGTTCGTGCTCCAATCATGACGGCCATGTGCGGCGCTACAAGTCCCACAAAGGCTACAGGCCCCATGGCAGCAGTAGCTGAGGCACAAAGGAGCGCACAAAACGTGAGCAGCCCCAGCGCAGAACGCGTGAGCGACAGCCCGCGGGACTGCGCAAAGTCTCGGCTGATGGAGAGCAGCGTCATGCTTCTTGAAGCGGCAAAAGCAATGCTGATAAGTACGAGAACGGCCCCCAAGAGCATTGCGGCCGCAAGAGGGGTAGTGCGGTAGGTTGAGCCTGAAAGCCACTGGAGAATAAAGTAGTTTTCCATGGTTCCGCGCGAAAGCGCGAGCGTGACGGCGGAATCCAGGAAAGCCGAGATCGCAATACCCATCAGGACGACGACGTCAGGCGAAAAACGAGACGATTTTGAGAGTCCAAGCAGCACCAAGAGCACCACAAAGCTACCCCCGGCAGCCGTCAGCGACCCCAGAGATCCCACGGCGCCGCCAAAATAAAGCGCACTCACGACCATCGCGAAAGCTGCGCCGGACGACACGCCAAGAATGTCCGGACTGGCGAGCGGATTGCGAATCAGACGCTGCAAAATGACGCCGGCGGCCGCCAAGCCGGCACCGGCTGCAGCGGCAGTAATAAACCGAGGAATGCGCAGGAGCAGTTCAAACTTATCTGCCAGTGCAAATGTCCATATGCCCTCTCGATTAATGAACGTAAAGTTGAGGACGATAAGGAGCAGCATTGCTGCGGTAAGCATGATGAGCCCAGGAATGGAGAGCTTCTTAAGCGACGACCGCACCATGCCGGATGCCTGACCGGGCTGCGCACCGCCGCGCGCAAGCGCAGAGAGGCTTTTCCGGGCAATCCAGATGAAGATCGGTGTTCCGATAATGGCTGACACGACGCCGGTGGGCACGATGTTGCCGGTAAGCGAGGTGAGTCCCTGAGCCGCTGCGTCGGTGGCGCAGAGGAGCGCCGCCCCAATCAGCATGCTTGCACAGAGCTGAGTGCGCGGATTGACGAACCCAACTCTTCTCGCGATATTGGGTGCAATGAGTCCCGTGAAATTGATGACGCCGGCCGCTGCAATAAAGGCCGATGAGAGCCAGATGCCCAGAGCCGCCAACACACCGAAGACGGGCACGATGGGCAAGCCTCGAGCCCGAGCACCTTCGTCTCCGAGCGAAATGAGCGCGAGTGCACGCGGCGCAAAAATCAATAAAAGAATCACCACCGGAAGCGTCTGCGGCAAAAGCGCAGTGATGCCGCCCCAGCCGTTTTGCGCGAGGTCGCCGGCCCCCCAGAGGAAGACATTTTCAACAAACTGAGCACGCAGCAGCACAACCGCCGTCGCAATGGCCCCAAAAAGAAGGTTCACAACCATGCCGGCGATAATCAGCGCGACCCCCGTCATGCCGCGCGGACCGGCAATAAGCAGGATTAGTCCGAAGGCAGCGAGCGCCCCAGCAAAAGCCCCCAATGAAAGCCATGCGCCGGCCGCCGCGGGAAAGAAGGCGGAAATCAATACAACTGCAAGCCAGCCGCCCGATGACGTACCCAGCGTCAAGGGAGAGGTCATGGGATTTTGCGTGAGCTGCTGCAGGAGGCTTCCCACCAAACCGAGCAGTGCGCCGCCAATGGCCGCAGCGGCAAATCGCGGAAGCGTTCCAAAAGCAAAGTAGTACGCGTCAAAACTCTCTGCTGACGCCGGATCGAAGATGAGATTGACGCGGTCAGTCCAGGAAAGCGCATTGTCTAACGTAAAAGTGCAGAAAATGGAAATACCCAGCGCAGCCGCCGCAGCAATGAGTGCACCTATGGAGAAACTCTTCATTTTGAAGTTCCCTCCTGCTCCGCTCTTCCGGCATAAGAAGGAGCCAGCGTCAAAGGTGCCACATGATGTTTGCGGGCAAATGGTGTGGCACACCATAGGATGGAATTCATCACCTTGGCTTCTTGAGCGAAAGGACGGATGTAGATGACATAGGCATCCGTTAAATTTTTGAGGTCGCGAATCCTCACCTGCGTGAGGCCATAGGCGCTTGCCGGCCGAGTGAGCGGCTGCGCCATTCCCATGCGCCGCACAACCCAGTCCGCAATAGCGTTAGGCGTATAAACAAAAAGCGTTGTGAGACTGGAAAAGCGGATAACTTGAATTTGAGGAGCAAAACCAAAAGCTTTGCGGATGGCGTCGCCATAAGCGTCAATTTGCGCAAACCATCGAGCAATTTCAGCTTCAGCAGCGGCTTCGCGCTGAAAGAGTTTTGCTAATTCCCGGAACTGCTTGAGAGCCGTCTCAGCTTCATTTTCAGGCGCATCGGCGCGGTAGTTGCTAAAGAGCAGCACCGGCGCAATGGTGGCAAGCACCGGCATCAGATCGAGCTGAGTGGGACCGATGAGAATAACGTCAGGTTTAAGTTTGGCAATGCGTTCAAGATTAGGTTCAGCTCGGGTACCGAGATCCTCAATGCCGGCAGGCAGCGCGGGCTCACGCACCCAGGTGTCCCAGCTGGAGATGTCGCAGGCGCCCGCGGGTTTGACGCCAAGACCAACCAAGTTTTCCAGCAGATCCCATTGAAGCACGGCAGGACGCTGCGGGATGGTTTGAAAGACATGCTCGCCCAAGTCATCGCGAATGGTGATGCCCGAGACTGCAGCCAACTTTTCATTCGAAGCAAAGTTCGGTAGCGACGCAGCGCCGAGCGAACCGGCCGCGAAGTGCTTCAGCACCTCTCGGCGGCTTAAACGTATGGAGAATGGAGGAAGAAGGTTCATTCGCACACCACGGCCACATCAAGCGGAAGCTGCTTCTTGCCGCCGGTATAGGCTGCCGGCGGATCCGGATGCAGCATGAGTTTGACCGGCGCCTCAAAGAGTGTCCTGAGATTTTCTTCACTATGAAGGAGTTCTGCTCCGCCAGAAAAGAGAACCTTCCCCTCCTTCAAAGCCACGATATGTGTAGCAAACCGCAGTGCCAGATTGATGTCGTGAATGATCGCAATAACGCCGCGTCCCGTTTCACGATTAAGGCGCTCCAGAAGCGCCAGTGTCCCGTATTGGTGACGAACGTCCAGCGCGGAAGTCGGTTCGTCGAGAATCATTACGGGTGAAGCTTGCGCGAGAAGCATCGATATCCAAACGCGCTGCCGTTCGCCCCCGGAAAGATCATCAACGTAGCTTTGTGCATACTGCGCCGTGCCGGTAGCCGCGAGTGCCTCGTCAACAGCTGCCTCATCTTCAGCACACCATCGGCCAAAAAGCCCGCGCCAAGGGAAGCGTCCCAGACGCACGAGTTCGCGGCATGTCAGACCTTCCGATGCCGGAAGTTTTTGCGGCAGAAAAGCTGCTCTCTGAGCGCGTTCACGTTCTGAAAGCGTAAAGAGGTCGCACCCTTCGAGTTTCGTCGTCCCGGCATCGGGCTTAACCAATCCGGAAATGATCGAAGCTAAGGTCGATTTCCCCGAACCGTTGTGACCCAAAATGAGTGTGAGCTCATGTGTCGGAATTTCGAGATGGTCGATCGAAAGAATCGCTCGATCATTGCGAACCATGCGGATGCCGTTTAATTCGTACATTCTGGATGACGCTCTAGAAATGGGAGTGCCGTCCGAACACCCAAAACAATTTCGGTGCGTCACGGACGGCTCAAGAAACGTACGATGCTGCATCCTTTGTATGAAAAGATGCAGCTCGAACCACAATGATTACCAGGAGTAAGTCATGGTTGCCTTCATCAGACGGCCTTCGCCATAGTAAGCAATATTGCCATATGCACCGGTGATAAATACTTTGTCAGTGATGTTGGAGATCGTGCCGTTCAACTTCCAGTGGTTATCAATTTTCCAAGAAGCCGCGGCATCCCAAAGAAGCACATCGTCTACCTTATCCTTCGTTGCCGTATTGATGGATGTACCACGGTAGCGCACACCAGTCCCAAGCGTCAGGCCTGTAACACCAAGGCTCGTAAAGTCATAGTTCACCCATGCCGTGGCAATGTTGTGCGGCACGTAGTCTGCACGTGTATTTTGGTCGCCGTATGTTGCTGACATGTAGGTATAAGTCAGATCCGTGGAAAGCGACTTCGTGAGTGCTGCGTGAGCTTCAATCTCAACCCCGCGCGTTTCCTTCTCCGCGTTACGGCAGTGGCAAGCGTACCGCCTACCATTGTCTGCGACAGCGCATTTTTCTGCTTCAAATCGAAATAGGCAAGATTGATATAGCCGTCAAGCCATTCGGGCGTGAATTTCACACCCGCTTCCCATTGCTTGGACTCAATTGGATCCGACAAAATCAACTTCCAATCACTTGTATTGGCAAGCGAAGCCGCAGCATAGAACGATTCAGAATAATTCACATAGGGCGACACACCGATCGGCGACAAATACATCAGCCCCGCATTCCACGAGAAGTTCCCCTTGTCGAGCGACTGATGCGGGCTGACAGCATTGGTGTACTCCGTATCGTTTTCAATCTTCATGCGATCATAACGCCCACCAATCTTGGCAACGATGGTTTCGTTCCAAGTGGTCTGTGCCTGAGCGTAGATGCCAAGCTGCTTTTGCGAAAGATTATTATTGAAGAGCGTCAGTCCTGAATCGTCTGGCAAACCACCATATGTGGGATTAAAGATGTCAATGAGACCACCGACTGACTGTCCATTGCTTGGTGTGCCAACAAAATCATTTTTGCTTTGGTTGTAATCAAAGCCTAGCTGAACAATGTTGGCGAAGTCACCCGTCTCAAACTGACCGGTCAGGTTGTTGTCGAAGCTGAAACTAATCGTCTTCCCATCATTAAGAATGGAGTAACGCTGCAGCTTATCCGTGAGTAGAACACTCCCTTCCCACGCATTGTATGCCGCTGTATTGCGCATATAGAAATCCTGATGCATGAACGTGAAAGAATTCTTGTACGTCCAGGCATCATTGAATTTGTGCGAAAAGTCCCAGTCCAGCGTGAACTGGCTCGTATCCTGCTTGTCATGCTCCGGGTCGCCGTAGTTTGTATGGCGCGAAACATATTTCCCGTTGACCGGAATGAGTGTGCCATAAGTCGAGAAAAAGGCCGAATTGTTGACGCGGCGATCCTTCAAATAGCTTGCGGTTAGCGTGAGAGACGTGTTGGGACTGATGTCAATCAGTGTAGCTCGGTGCAATGTATGCTCGCCAGCCATCCACACCATCAAGCACACCATCCGAACGGCTGCCCATCGCAACTACGCGGTAACGGTGGGAACCGTCTTCGTTGATTTTGTCAGAGATATCAATGCCGCCCTGAACATAATCATTGCTGCCGCCAGAAACGGATACCTGATGAAGCGGTGTTTTGGTGGGTTTCTTTGTCACCATGTTGATGACGCCGCCAGGCTGCGAATTGCCATATAACGCAGACGATGGTCCCTGAACAACTTCAATAGATTCCAAAGCGAAGGGTTCAACAATCGTTGCAAAATAGCCGTCTTTGTACTGGCGCTTGCCATCAACGAGCACAGACGAATCAAAACCTCGAATGGTGATCCAATTGGTATCAAAGTCCGGGCCGAACGAATTCCAAAAGCCTGGCGTATAGCGAAGCGAATCGTCAATCTTGGTAGCAACCGTGTTGTCGAGATGTTCGCGGGTGACGATGTTGACGCTTTGCGGCGTATCCTGAAGCGAGACATCAATCTTCAGCGCCTGAGCCGTCACGCCGACACCGTCAATCGTTTGATAGTCATCTGCGGCAGCTGCGGTCTGAGACAGCGCGAGCGTTCCCAAGCCGGAAAACACCAGAGACAGTGCAATGGCTAAGCGCTTGCGTGCGAGGCGCTTTGTGGAAATGCAAGAGAGTGGTTTGCGAGTATTCATTGCGAATCTTATTGCAAATGCAACTAAAAATGAGAATAGTTCGCAGTATAAGTACTAGTAAAACCACCTAAAATGTATACTTAGATATGCAGGCGTATTTGTTGTTTTTTAGTCAAAAACTCGACAGACAAGTCCTCAAAGCAGCGTACTGACGGACGCCTCTGGACTTCTTAATCGTTTGCCAAATTAGGCAAACGCTGCCCATAGGGTTGCAGCCTAATTGGCACTTACGATTGGGTAACCTTGCTTGGACCGCGGGAGACACACGAATAAAAACATACCTCCCCGTAGGCCTTTCATGTGACAGACAAACGGAAGCCGCTTCCTGATCTCACGCCGGATTTCAGATGCAGCGCCCAAGCTGATGACGCTCAGCAGGTTTTTCTGTTGATGCTGCCCAAGCGTGCAGTCGTGAACACGGCTAACCATGCATCTTTGATGACGGGCGTATTCCGACCTGCAAAAGGACCTGCGGAACCGCCCATTCGTTTTTGTTCAATGGTGCTCCGTTCGCCTCGCGGCAAACTGCAGGCACTTTAACGCACGATGCGAGGTGGCTTGGCGAGCTTAGCCATGGACGATCCGTCGCTGTAGGGGGCCGCCGACTCCCCGTCGGCAGCCTCATAAGGCGTATCGTCATCGTCGTCCTCCGAAACGATCTTGTCGGCAAGCCGCAGGAATGGCGGCACGAGCGAAGCGGAACCATCGTCCTCCATGCTTTCAAGCTCGGCCTCTGAGGGTTCATGAACATCCAAAACCTTGACGGCAAACTGTAGTCCGACGCCGGCGAGCGGATGATTGGCTTCCAGAACGGCCATGCCGTCGGCCATATCCGTCACGCGCCAGGGGCGGCCGTCGGGCGCTTCGCCGGGCACTTCGTCCACGAGCTCTCCCACTTCCAGACGTTCGGGATGCGCAAAGTTCTCCACGGGTATGCACCGAATCGCATCGGCATCGTATTCGCCAAAAGCTTCTTCAGGTTCGAGATGAATGGTGAAGCCTTCGCCGGCGAAATGTCCTTCGAGCGCTTTTTCCAGACGCGGAAAAATATCGCCTTCGCCATGAAGATAAACCATGCCTTCGGGCGGGGTCTCTTCAAGCGTTCGGCCCGTCATATCAGCCATCACGAGGGAGATCGTTACCAGCATGCCCTTGCGGATTGCATCAGCCATTGCGTTTGTCTCTCAAATAGAAAATATCTAGTGCAGTGCGCTATTTTGCCGCACCTGCCTTCATTGGGGTGGTTATTCGTTCCGGCAGACCGTTTGATGCGTGCCGTGAAAAAGTTCGGCCGCATCATCGGCCCTGGGCCATGCCAGGCCCTCTGGGCGCCCCGGCAGGCAGAGGCATGCAAGCAGAAAGAGGATATTGACCCCGGCTGCAGAGAGCAGCAGTGCCCAGGCGCCCGAAAGCCCAAAATCGTGCGCTCTTCTTGCACAAAGCACGGTTACACCGATGCTCCACAAGCCCGCTGCCCAGCCGTAGATCTTGGCAATCACCAAAATCGCACTGTCGGAAATCCATGCCGCGTCAGCGATCGGATCCATCAAGGCATAAGCGGCAGCGGCCGCAAGCAGCCAGCCGACAAGCCCAATTGCGAATCCCCTGCGGTCAATCCGCACCTGCGGATTAAAGAGCGTCAGAACGACGCTGCCGAGCAATGCCAAGAGGCGCAGCCCCATGCCTGCAGAAGGATCATTCCATGCCGCATTATTCGAGCAATTCGGCTGAATAGACTCTGTCGACATGAGTGCAATTCCCCGAAGCGCCTGATGCGTTAAAGCATCATGATGCGGCGCTTCCAAATTTCAAACTCCTCTTGAGTGAGAAGCGAGCGCTCAACCATCTTTTGGAGTTTGACGACGGTTTGAGCCTTGACCTGTACCTGCAGTGATACCGGCATCACTGCAAGATCTTCAGCAGTACGGCGGTAAAGCACGCCGGCGGGCGAATGATCAAGAGCCGCCGGCGAATTCGGAACCACCGGCGCTGTCGGCTGAGCGCCGCTCTCGATTGCACCTTTTCGACGTGCCGCAGCCAGTTCGGCCTCCGTATGGAGACCGACGGCATTGAGGCACTTAACGAAAAAGTTCATCTCGAAGCCGAATCAGCGAAGCTGCTCCGCCAACAGGCTGAGAATGTTCGGCGCAACGCCGGTCTTGTCTTCGCCGCCTTCAGCATCCTGAACCGTGAGGCGGGTCTTGGCGCCTTCATCACCCAAGTGCAGACGATAGGTGGGCGCTTCAATCGCTTCATCAGAACCGAAGACATTGGCAAAGAAGCCGCGGGATTCCTTCACCTTAGCTTCATAGGCAGGATCCAGATAACGGACGAGATACCAGCCAGCCGTGCGGTCACGGTCGACGAGCTCAAAGCCCATGCGGTCGATCACCAGACCGAGGCGGCGCCAAGCCTGATCAAACCCTTCGTCGAGCACCACTGCGGCAGCCTTGCCGTCGCTGCCGTTTTCAATGGCTGCCTTAGGGGCAACAGGCTTGATTTCCAGATCCTTGGCGATCTGCTGCGCGTTAGCTTCCTGCTCTTGACCGGAGGCCTCGGGATTAAATTCGGCATCAATGCGAAGCGCAAGGCGCTGGAGCATTTCTGCTTCCATCGTCGGGTCCGTAGGACCAGGCTGCCAGACGCTGCTCTCATTGTCGCGGCCGGTCATGACTTCAACCATCGAACGGTGCGAGATATAGATATCGGTCGTATCGTCGTCGTTGCGCTCCAGGCGAACGCGGTACTGATCCTGCTCACCCGTGGAGTATGCAAAGTCAATAATCTTGCCGACCGTGCGGCGAATAATGTCCTGAGGAAGCTTGGCGCGGTTCTCCGCCCATTCCGTTTCCATATAGCCCGTCTTCGGATTCTGCTCGCGCACGACGAGACCGACGGAAGGCCAGAAGTCCTGCACGACCGGCCAGAGTTTTTCCGGCGCTGCGTTGACGCGCAGCCAGCGATCCTGACCGTCCTTCATTACCTTAGCCGACACCGTCAGCGGCACAATTCGGCTCGATGCAGCCGAAGGATCTTGACCTGACGCAGCCTGAGCACGCTGAGCTTCGGCATTGGCGCTCACCACACCGTTGCGCGACGGCACGGCAAAGCGATTGTCATTTTGGATCGGCGTCAGATCCGGCGGAACCTCAAGGTTCGCGCGCGAGTTGGAGGACTCGTACTGAACCTTCTCGTCATTGAAATCGATTCCGAGAAAGGTGCAGCCGGAAAGGGAGGCAATCGCCGCGCAGGCGGCAGCGAGTCGAAACGCGCGCAAGGACATTTACTCTATGTTTCCGCAAAGTGAATCGGACCCGACAAGGTGTTGCCTCAGGCGCCCGTCACAATCGGGCGCCGTCGGAAGCTGCTGATGTGTTGAAATCAGACGGCTTCGCCTGCGGGTTGAAAAAAGATCTGCTGATTCTATCAAAGGCCGGCCCGCGCAAACGCTTGCCAAGCATTTGAATGAGTTGACAGCGCCAATGGCATGCTCTCGAAATGTTTCAGACGATTCACCGCGCGCCGAGCCGCAGGGCCAGCACTTCAGCATCTCCGGGCTTGAGCCAAACAATACGCTCCAGTCCAAGCTCATCGGCGTTGAGTCCTTCCTCATAGGCGCAAATGCGCGCTTCCGGGGGCGCAAGGCGCAGGAGCTCACCGGGCTGCAGGACGTGCTCAGGACTGCGCGGGCGTCCCCAAATGGCGGTATTCACGGTCGTGAAGGTTTCCATGAGGAATAAGCCGCCCGACTTGAGCGAGCGCCAGTAATGAGGAAAATGCGCCCGATAAAGATAGTTGGTCACAATAATGGCGTCGAACGCTTCCTCGGCATAGGGCCAGGGCTCAGCTTCCAAATCTCTGCATTCCAGAGTGAGGCCGGGCGTGCCGACGAGCGGTTCGAGATGCGAAACATCTACGTCCACCGCGGTGACGTCAAAACCGCGCAGGAGGCAGAGACTCGTATGCCGCCCCTCTCCGCAGGCCACATCCAGCACTTTTGCATGGGGCGGCAGTTCATCAATAAACCGAAGCACCCATGCCGACGGCAGCGCCATACAGTTTTTAGGATTACGACAGATCGTCATTTTCAACGTGCCCCCACAAAAAATCACAAAACCAGGTTAATGATCCATTGGCCGAACATCAGGAAAGGACGCACGAAAAACGACAGACCTCCGCCCACCATCAGCACCAGAAGAATCATGAAGCCGTACGGTTCAATCTTGTCGAAGGCCATTCCTGCCTGACGCGGCAGCAGCCCCCGGACAATTCGGCCGCCGTCCAAAGGCGGAATCGGTATGAGGTTGAAGGCCATCAGCATCAGATTCACGGAAATGCCCGCGGCACAAACAGAAATCACGAATTTGTCGTAAAACCCAACGGCAGCGAGCGCCTTGAGCAAGAGCGCCCAGAAAATCATCTGCAACAGATTGGAGAGCGGTCCGGCCGCTGCCGTGATCGTCATGGCCTTGAGCGGATTGCGAAAATACCGCGGATTAATCGGCACGGGCTTTGCCCAGCCAAAAAGCAGTCCGCCGCCCCCTGTAAGCGCGCTCATGAGCAGGAGCGCGCCGGGCACTGCAATGGTGCCGATGGGATCAATGTGCGGAATCGGATTGATCGTCACGCGGCCGAGCATCGTGGCGGTCGGATCCCCCAACCGTCCTGCCGCCCAGCCATGAGCGGATTCATGAAGCGTGATCGCAAAGATCAGCGGGATTGCGTAGACGCAGATGGTCTGAATGGCGTGGTAGAACGAATCCATGGTGTCCTGAGAGAAATATTTTCAGATCAGCATCTTAGAGCACGTGTTCAGGCATGCTTCTCAAATCAAACAATTTGATGCGATCAAAACGCATCGTTGACGCATTTCGCCGAGGCCGCCTCCCCCTCATCGAGCTTTGGCACGACATCTGCTGACGCATCTTCCCCATCGGCCAAAGCATCAATAGCCTGCATGCGCGCTCCCATACGGCGGCTTTTAACAGACATTTGTTCGAGGGAACTCTGTGCTTCGCGGAATTTCTTTTCAACCGTTTCAAACTGCCGAGAGAAGACCGCAAAGTCTGTCTTCACTTCCGCGAGAATCTTCCAGACCTCGCTCGAGCGCTTTTCCATGGCAAGCGTCATGAATCCCATTAAGAGACTGTTGAGCAGTGCGGCAATCACCGTGGGGCCTGCGGGCGTAATACGGAATTCCCGCTGCAGACGTTCAAACAGCCCAGGCGTACGAAGCACTTCGGCGTAAAGCCCTTCGGACGGCAAAAACATCACCGCGAATTCTGTCGTGACCGGCGGCCGCACATATTTCTCGCGAATCGACTTGGCCTGCTTAAGCACCGCTCTTTCAAGCCCCTTACTGGCCTCTGCGGCAGCTGAAGCATTCCCTTCGCGCTCGGCATTTTCCAAAAGCTCCCAATCTTCCAACGGGAATTTGGAATCGATCGGCAGCCAGCAGGGTGCATCATCCGCACGTCCGGGCAGCCGCACAGCAAAGTCAACCGCTTCGGCGGATTTGGGGTCGAGCCGCGCCTGAGCAGCGTATTGAGCGGGCGTCAGGATTTCCGAAAGGATGGCCGCAAGGCGCACCTCGCCGAAGGTGCCTCGCGTCTTCACGTTGGCCAGCACATTTTGCAGGCGCGAAACGCTCTGAGCCATGCGGCGCATTTCACCGAGCCCCGACTGTACAAGGCCGAGCTTTTCATCCACCATGCGAAAACTCGCCGAGAGCCGCTCTGAGAGGGTTCGGTCCAGCTTTTCTTCTACGGTTGCGCGCATGGCCTCGAGCTTCTGCGCATTTTCTGCGCGCACCTTTTCAAGCGAGGCATCCACCGTGCCCCGCACTTCGGCGAGCGCGGCCGAAAGCTTCACCCCGAGCGCCTCCTGAGCTCCCGCATTGGTTTGGAGCACCTTGGCAAAACGCTCATCCACCATGCTTTGCAGCGCAAGAAATTCTTTGGCCAAAGTTTCATTCATGCGCGCCAAATCTCCGCGCGCTGACGCTGCAAACCGCTCAACGGACTCTGACGACCGTTTCTGTTCGGTCGTTGAATAGGTAATTAAACTCGACAGCCCGGCAGAAAGTCTGGCATCGGTTTTTGCCACGGTCCCTTCAATTTCCCGCTTAGCACCCGCCACGCCTTCGAGGAGCGCATCGCACAGATCGTCTCCCTCTGCGCCGCGGCGGTGTCGATCTGAAAGGACCAGATAAATCAGCAGAGCGAGCAGACCGACGGTAAGCGCAAGCAGACCAAAGAGTGCGAGCAAAAGCGTGTGTTCCGTGGGCATGAAAAAGTCACTCAAACGACGAAAAGCAGAAAAACCGAGCTATCAGCCTTCAGCGGGCTGAAAACCCAAACCAAGCAAATGAGATCTTTGCAGACTTTCTCAAGCTTTGGGCGGCGTTTGCGCTGTCTTCTCTGCCGTTTCAGGCTTTGCCTCATCCGCGGGCTCAGCATTGCCCGAGTGATCGCTGCCGCGTTTTCTCCAAAAGAAGACGGATGCAGCCCGCCTGCCCCAGCCGCGCGCGGCTTCACGCAGTGTTTTTTGGACCGGGGTTTGCCGCTTGGCTTCCGACATTGCTTCATCAGCTACTGTCACGGCAGCGGCCTGCAGTTTGTCGCTTTCAGATTCAGCCGCATCCGATGCGCCCCCAGTGCGAACCGCTGCGACGGTACGCATGTATTCCTCATTGATAATTTCACGCACCGTCTTGCGGTTGGCTTCCTCCTCCGCCTCGCTCTCCTCACGCTGGAAAAGTTCCTCAATAGCGGTGGCGGCCACCGTGAGCGAAGTGACCAGCGGTTCGCAGAGTATCTTCAGGTTCTTATCCGTCTGATCAAAGAACACGCCGTCGTCAATGGTTTTAGTCAGCACAACGATGGGCAGCGTTTTATTGAGTTTGCGGGCAGCATCCACCACATCCTTCGCTTCTGCCGCAGTTCCTGAAGGAATAACAAGCACACCCGCGCTGAGCACATGCGCCTGAACGAGAACCATCGGATCGGACGGAGATCCGAAAAGCACGCCGATACCGGCCTCCCGCAGACGATCAACGGGCGCAGAACCGCCGCAGATCACAATCGTGCGGCGTTTGGCTTTAAGGAGTGAATCAAAAAAGGCCTGAGCACCGTCCTCCGGGAGGCCGACAACAATCATCTGACCATCGAGAATCTCCCGCGGCGCATTTTCCGGCAGCTGCGAGAAGGGCGCTGGACGCATGACCGCACGTCTTGCCCATGCATAGCGCGAGGTGAAGATGCGCATCAGTTTGGGAGCAGCCTCAAAGAGCACCGGATTAAAGGCAATCGTAATGATCGAGGCTGCCACAATGATGCTCATCATCGAGCTGTCGACGAGATGAAGGGCAATGCCCTGAGCTGCAAGGATGTAGCTGAACTCACCGATCTGACCGTTGCAGGCCCCGACCGTAAAAGCCGTTTCCAGCGGCCAGCGGGCGATGGTGACGAAAGTGGTTGCAAAAGTCATCTTGCAGATGATGATGATGAGCACCACCAATGTGATTTCAATCGGATGCTGCAGGAACACGTGCCAATCCAGCATCATCCCAACGGACACGAAAAAGAGGACGGAAAAGGCGTCCTGCAGCGGCAGAGAATCCGTTGCTGCCCGATGTGCATAGCGGCTTTCCTGCATCACCATGCCGGCAAAGAACGCCCCCAGAGCGAAACTCACATTGAAAATGGCCCCGGCGCCGTATGCAATGACGATGGCGCACCCCAGCACCGACAGTGTGAAGAGTTCGTTGGACCCCGTCAGCGCCACTTCCCGCAAAAGGCGAGGCATCACCTTGCGGCCGGCCACGAGCATCAGCACGACGAAAACTGCCGCCCAAATCAGCGTGGTCGCCACTTTCCAGGCCACGGCGCTCAGAGAGACATCCGCCCCCTGTACAGCCTGTGCGAAGGGCGGCAGGCAAACAAGCAGCACCACGCTCATGAGGTCTTCCATCACGAGCCAGCCGATGGCCACCTGACCATTGATTTCATTGGTCATGCGGCGAAGTTCCAGAGCCTTCGTCACCACCACCGTTGAAGCGCACGAAATGGTGAGCCCAAAGAGCACTGCCGCACCAAACGACCAGTGCCAAAAACCCATGGCGACGCAGGCGCCCAGAATAGCCGTCACCATCATCTGAACAGCCGCCCAAGGCACAACGGCTGTGCGCACGTTCAGAAGATCCCTAACGGAAAAGTGCAGACCTACGCCAAACATCAGCAGCATCACGCCGATTTCTGCGAGCTGCTCAATCATGGCTTCGTTCACAGGCGGCAGCCCCGGAATAATGCCTACTGCCACGCCTGCCAGAATGTAGCCCACCAGGGCGGGTGACCGAAGGAAACGTTCGGCGAGATAACCGAAGGGAAGCGCAAGGCCAAAGCCGGTTACGAGACTCGTGATAAGGGAATAGTTCTGCACGGCCCGTCCTTTTTCTTAAGTTGTGCGCGGCGCGTCAAAATTTATGCTGGTCCAAAGCTTTTGCGAAACACCGTCGGCATGCAGGCGAAACGCATCAAGCAGAAAAATTTTACGCTGTGGCCCTCATTCGGCGAAGCATTGCTGACACTTTCGGAACAATTTTTCACGCTTACGAGGCGTATAGCGCCCATAACCTCTCATTCCCCAAAGCAAAGTCATCGGATGATGACTGAGCGGCTGAAACGCACGCACAAGTTTTGACTTTTTTCCATGATCTTTCCCGCAGCGGACGGGTAAAAAAATCCGGCTGAACGAATCCAGCCGGAGATGAATCTTCTATATGTCAGCGCGAAAGCACTATGTCTTCGCGCTTCCGCGTCAATTCATTGTCGGAACTTTGCCCACGACCCCTTTGACGAGCCAGTTCATATTGAGGAGCACATCGTCGGGAGCCGTCTTGCCAGCCTCAACCACGGTCTGGCCTTCGTTCGTCACGATCGGCCCCGTGAAGGGTGAAAATTCGCGGGCAGCCATCTTGTTGTAGGCCGCCTGAATATCGTCCTGCACCGACTGAGGCGCATCCGAGCGGATGTCCACCAGATTCACCATGTGTTCGGGGATGCCGCCCCAGATCGACTGGGACTTCCAGGTGCCATCCATCGCAGCATTGATTCGGCCGGTGTAGAACTCCTCCCAGCTCTGAACCACGCCGCCCAAAAGCATTGTCGGAGCAATGCGCTTCATAGACGTGTTGTAGGAGATCACCGGGACCTTCATATCTTCACCGGCAGCCACAACGGCCGGCGAATCGGTGTGATGTGTCAGCACGTCGGCCTTCTGACCGACGAGCGTCTTGGCGGCATCGGATTCCTTGCCCGGATCGTACCAAGCCGAAGTCCAGACTACGCGAACTTCAACATTGGGATTGACGCTCTGAGCGCCAAGCGTATAGGCATTGATGCCTTGGAGGACTTCGGGAATCGGAACGGCAGCGACGTAACCCAAAACGTTCGTCTTCGTCATCGCACCGGCGAGTTTGCCGGCAAGATAACGCGCTTCATAAAAGCGGGCCGAATAGTTGGCCACGTTGGGCGCAGTCTTATAACCCGTAGCATGCTCGAACTTAACGTCCGGGAACTCCTTGGCAACCTTAAGAACCGAGTTCATGTAGCCGAACGAGGTCGCAAAGATGAGCTTGTTGCCCTGCTGCGCGAGGTCGCGAAGCACGCGTTCGCTGTCAGCTCCGGCGGGAATGTTCTCTACCGTCGTGAACTTTACTTTGTCGCCATATACCTTTTCGAGCGCGATACGGGCGAGGTCGTGCTGACGCGACCAGCCTTCCTCACTCGCCGGACTCACATAGACGAAAGCCACTTTGTAGGGGCCTGCAGCTTTATCGGCGGGAGCGGCAGCGGTCTTTTCCGGTGCGGCAGCCTCTTTGGGTGCTTCGGTTTTGTCGCCGCAGCCCGCGAGCATCGCCGCAGCGGCGCCGGCCAGGACCAACTTCAAAGCAGTACGCTTCTGCATCATTGGAGAACTCCAAAAACAATAATTCGAACAATGAATTGGGACCGATATCTGAGCACTCGGCTGAAAAGCCGAACCTGCATCACAATATGCGGTCCCAACGATGAACGTCAATGAATATTAGCTTCCGCTCGGAAGTTTGCCGGCCACACCTTTGGCGAGCCAGTTCATCGTGAGCAGATCGGCGTCGGTAGCCTTCTGTCCTTCAGCCAAAACCTGACGGCCAGTGTTGTCAACAATCGGACCGGTGAACGGATGGAACTCGCGGGCTGCCATCTTGTCGTATGCAGCCTTAATGTCAGCCTTGACGGCATCCGTCGCCTTAATGTCCACGAGGTCGATCATGTGTTCAGGCGCACCGCCCCAGATGGACTGAGGCTGCCAGGTTCCGTCCATGACGGCCTGAATGCGGCCGGCATAGAACTCATCCCAAATATGAATAACACCGCCAATCAGCATCGTGGGCGCAGCGCGCTTCATCGAAGTGTTATAGGAAATCACCGGGATCTTCGCTTCTTCGCAGGCCGAAGCAACCGCTGAAGAATTGGTGTGATGCGTAATAACGTCGGCACCCTGACCAATCAGCGACTTGGCAGCATCGGACTCCTTGCCCGGGTCATACCAAGCGGAGGTCCAGACAACGCGGACCTCAATGTTGGGATTGACGCTCTGAGCGCCGAGCGTATAGGCATTGATGCCCTGAAGCACTTCCGGAATCGGCAGCGCGGCAACATAGCCGAGGATATTGGACTTGGTGGTTGCACCCGCGAGCTTGCCCGCAAGATAACGGGCTTCATAAAAGCGCGCGGAATAGTTGGCCACGTTGGGCGCAGTCTTATAGCCCGTAGCGTGCTCAAACTTCACATCCGGGAATTCCTTGGCGACCTTGAGAACCGAGTTCATGTAGCCAAACGAAGTGGCGAAGATGAGCTTATTGCCCTGCTGAGCCAAATCACGCAGCACGCGCTCGGCATCCGCATTTTCGGGAATATTCTCAACGGTTGTCACCTTGATCTTGTCACCGAACTTCGCTTCAACCGCGCGGCGGGCAATGTCATGCTGAGTAGACCAGCCTTCTTCATTGGCCGGGCTCACATACATGAAAGCGACTTTCAAAGGCTCCTTCGCAGCTGCTGGAGCAGCAGCGGTCTTAGCGGGCTCAGCCGCCTTCGGCGGTTCAGTCTTCTCACCGCAGGCCGTGAGCGCCAAGGCGGCAGCACCAGCGAATGCGAGCTTGAAAGCAAAGCGCTTGTTCATCTTCGTTGACTCCTTTTGAGAACAATGAAATTAAGAAAAACTGTTGCCCGAAAAAACTGAACTCTTGGCAGCGCGTCAGCCCGCTGCTGGTTCTCAGCCTTTAGGCGAAAAAGGTTTGCCGAGCGACGCAGGAACGTTGAGGCGAATCCAAGCGGGGTTCCGGGAAATCAGCACAAGCACGAGAATCGTCGCGAGATAAGGCGTCATTGCCATGAACTGCGGCGAAATGGAAATGCCCATCCCCTGGAAGGCGAACTGCAGCATCGTCACGCCGCCGAAAAGGTAAGCGCCGACAACCACGCGCAGCGGCCGCCAGGTTGCAAAAGTCACCAGTGCCAATGCAATCCACCCGCGGCCGGCCGTCATGCCTTCGACCCAGAGCGGCGTATAAACCAACGACAAATAAGCACCCGCCACACCCGAGCAAAGCGCGCCGAAGAGCACAGCAAAGAGTCGGATGCGCAGTACCGGGTAACCCAGCGCAAAAGCGGACTGCGGCGACTCGCCGACAGCGCGAAGCACCAAACCCGCACGCGTTCTGAAAAGGAAGTACCAAACCGCAGCGATCAGTACCCAGGCGCCGTACACCAAGAGATGCTGCGAAAAGAAAGCTTCACCAAAGAATGGAATATTTTCGAGCCCGGGAATGCCCGACACACTGCGCTCCGCGAGCGCCTGTCCCTGGAGCGGTTTGCCGATAAAGGCCGAGAGTCCCGCGCCGAAAAGCGACAATGCAAGACCAGCCGCATATTGGTTGGCATGCATGCCGAGCGTAAAAAACGCAAAGAGGAGTCCCAGCAGAATGCCGACGCCCGCGCCGGCGAGGAACCCGAGCGCAAAGGAACCCGTAGAAAGCGTGACGGTAAAACCAGTAACCGCACCCATGAGCATGATGCCCTCAATGCCGAGATTGAGAACACCCGACTTCTCATGAATCACGATGCCTGCCGCCGCGATAAGGAGCGGCGTGCCGGCATTTAAAGTCGAGGCAATGATGGAGGCAGCAATCGACATTTATCGAACCTCCTTGCCCGCGTCAGCCGAAAGGCCTCGCCAGGAGAGACGGTAAAAAATCATCGTGTCGCAAGCGAGAATGAAAAAGAGAAGGAGTCCCTGATACACGCCCGTGATCGAACTCGGCAGCCCCAGACGGCTCTGCGCCAATTCGCCGCCAAGATAAAAGAGTGCCATGACAAAAGCTGCGGGAATACAGCCAAGCGGCGAGAGACGCCCGACGAAGGCCACAATGATGGCCGCAAATCCATACCCCGGAGAAATAGTCGGTGTGAGCTGACCGAGAGGACCGGAGGCTTCAATGCCGCCAGCCAGACCCGCAAGCGCTCCGCAAATGAGCATGGATGCCCAGATGAGTTTGCCCGGATGGTAGCCCGCATAGCGCGCAGCAAAGGGCGCCATGCCGGAGACCTTGAACTGAAAGCCGAGCGCCATGCGATCCATCAGGAGCCATACGCCTACCGCCGAAAAGAGCGCTAATAGCGCACCGGCATGGAGACGAGTTCCCTCGAGCACCGGCAGCATCGCCCCAGCTTCAAAAAGCTTCGTCTGAGGGAAACCAAATCCCATGGGATCGCGCATCGGCCCCTGTACGCACCAAGCGAGCAGAAACTGCGCGACATACACCAGCATCAGAGAAACGAGAATTTCGTTCGCATGAAATCTGTGACGCAAAAGCGCCGTGAATCCGCCCCAGACCGCACCGCCCACGGCAGATGCGAGCATCACAAGAACGACATACCAACGGCCCCAAGACGGATCACAGGCGAGCGCCACCACGCCGCCCGTAATGGCGCCGGCGATCAGCTGGCCTTCGGCGCCAATATTCCAAACGTTGGCCTTAAAGCAGACCACAAGACCCGCCGCACAGAGCAGCAGCGGCGTCATCTTGACAGCGATTTCAGTCCATCCGCGCAGCGAATCGAGCGGCGCGATAAAAAAGACGCCCAGCGCCTTTACGGGATCCTGACCCAATGCGGCAAAAAGACAAAAGCCCGTAAAAACCGTGAGCGCAAAGGCAATCACGGGAGAAAGCCAAGCCAGTGCACGAGCGGGCTCGGTGCGCGGCGTCATGGCAATCGGAAACTGAAGCATGATCAGTGCGCCTCCGAGGTTTTCTGCGTGAAGGGAGAGTCTGGCCAGAGACCGGACATCCAGCGGCCGACTTCCTCAATGGAAATCGTGGTCTTTGGCACCGCCGGAGACAGCGCTCCGCGGTACATCACGGCAATACGGTCGGAGATCTCAAAGAGTTCGTCGATTTCTTCACTGACAACGATGATCGCAGCGCCGTCGTCGCGCAGTCGGATAAGGCTGTTGCGGATAACGGCAGCAGCACCGACGTCGACACCCCAAGTCGGCTGATGAACCAAGAGAACCCGAGGACGATTGAGAATCTCACGTCCCATAATAAATTTCTGAAGATTGCCGCCCGACAGACTGCCGGCAGCTTTTTCAGCATTGGGCGTCTTCACGTGAAAGCGCTCAATGACGAGATTGGCAAAACTTCTTGCGCGGTCGCGGAGAATAAAGCCGCTGCGCACCAGCGAGTCGCCGGTGAGATAGGTATTGGCCGTGAGTGACAATTCCGGCACAGCCGCATGGCCGAGACGCTGCTCGGGCACATAGCGCAGTCCGGAAATACGGCGGGCATGCGTATCGAGCTCTCCGACGGGCGAATTAAAAAGCAAAACGCGATCGGCCTCGCAGAGATACTCCCCTGAGGCTGCCGCCATAAAGCGAGCCTGACCGTTGCCCGAGATGCCGGCAATGCCAACGATTTCACCCGCACGCACGGCAAGCGATACATTATCAATACCGCAGACGCGCGTCGATCCGGGTGCGCTGACATGACGCATCTCAAAAACCACTTCGCCAGCCTTGGCCGTGCCTTCGCGCACCGTCGGCGGATCATTGCCGATCATAAGGCGGGCGAGATTTTCCTCGCTTTCAGCCTTCGGATCAACGCTCGCCACAACCTTGCCTGCGCGAAGCACAACGCAGCGGTCTGCAAGCTCACGAATTTCATCGAGCTTATGTGAAATAAAGAGAATGGAGACACCCTCGCTCGAAAGCTGATGCAGTGTCTTGAAGAGCTTGCGTACCGCCTGCGGCGTGAGGACGGAAGTCGGTTCATCCAAAATGAGGAGCTTCGGCTTAGTCATCAATGCGCGAAGAATCTCGACGCGCTGACGCTCACCCATCGAGAGTTCCATCACAACCGAGGCGGGATCCACCTCCAAACCGTACTTTTCACCGAGCAAGCGAATTTCACGTTCGATCTCTGCAGCCGAAATACCGGTCGAAAGACCAAGCGCTACATTTTCCGTAACCGAAAGCGTATCGAAAAGCGCGAAATGCTGGTGCACCATTGCGATGCCAAGTTCACGCGCCTGTGCCGGGGTTTCAACGCCGAGCGGATGCCCGTCAAAAGAAATTTCGCCCTCGTCTGGACGGGCGGCACCGTAAATGATTTTCATCAAGGTGGACTTGCCCGCGCCGTTCTCGCCGAGGATGGCGAGCACCTCACCGGGCGCAATATCAAGCGATACATGATCGTTTGCTGTAATGCCCGGATAGCGCTTCGTAATGTTGCGAAGGCTTAATCGTGGAGTCATGCCGATGTGGTCGGGCGCTTCAAAGGCGGCCGAATGGGATGAGAGTTGAACCGATGCGCCCATAGTCTCCGTCATTTTTCGGAAAGGGAAAGTGCGCCCGATTGAAGCCCATTATTTTACTTGCTGCGAGGCGCGTCTTCATCAAGTTATTTCTTTTTCAACCTGTGTTTTCACCTTATTGGGTCATCACGCAAATATGGCATATACCATTAAAACACTTGCACTTTCCCTAAAACGAATGCACAATTCCCCTTCTCAGTGCGCCAGTAGCTCAGTTGGATAGAGTATCTGGCTACGAACCAGAGGGTCGTGGGTTCGAATCCTGCCTGGCGCACCACAGATTACATGCCTCTGCGCATCCAGAACAATGATGCGGAGAAGTGGCAGAGAGGTCGAATGCACACCCCTGCTAAGGGTGCAGGTCCAAAATGCGGGCCTCGAGGGTTCGAATCCCTCCTTCTCCGCCATTGTTGCTTATGCGTGAGGCAGATGAAAGCTCTTCCAATCTTGATTGGCAGAGCTTTTTTCTTGTGTCTGCCGCAAAAATCAAATGACATATACAGACAAACAAGCGGCAAAAAGCGTAGCAGGCCTTCCATGCTTTAAGGCAGAGGCTTCTGTTCCAGACCTCCCAGGCGCTATCACAATGGGCAGCAGCCTCTAAGAACTCGAAAGCCCGTTAAAGAAGAAGCCGCAGAGGGATGGATGGGATCCATGCATGACTTGGATTCCATCTCACTCTTCCTTTGCGCACCACTTTGCCGATCCGGATTACACGGAAGTTTTCTGGGTGCTCATAGATTTGCCGAGAGAGCGGTTCACCACCCCAACTCCGTGACGCCAAATTCTTTCACTTGCTGCAAAGCATCTGCAAAAGCTCTGCAACATGCCCACGCGCAGCGACGCCCTTCATCACTTTGAGAAGCCGTCCGTTCTCATCAATCAACAGCGTTGATCGATTGATGCGGATGCGCGTTTTTCCATCTTTCACCTGTTCGGACATCAGTGCGCAGTCATTCGAAAGCGTGCGGTCCACATCGCAGAGCAGCGGGAAATTCAGGCCGTGATGATCACGGAACCCGCAGTGCGCCACCACATCGTCGTTAGAGACGCCAACCACCTGCCATCCGGCTCGCGCAAAGTCTTCAAGGTGATCACGAAATCCCTGAGCCTCGATGGTGCATCCAGGCGTTTCATCTTCCGGATAAAAATAAAGAATCAGTTTCCTGCCTTGGAAATCCTTCAGCGTGCGCACGCAGCCGTGGTCATCCTTCAACGCAAAATCCGGTGCGGGCTCCCCGACTTTTAATACCTCTTCGGTCATCCAAAACTCCTCATCGCAATCCTCGGTCTGCACACTGCATACCGCCGTCATGACATTCATGGTGCAAAGAACCTACACCTCTTTGACTGCGCTTGGCAGGGGCTAATTGTGAAAGAGCGAAACCGCTCAGCGTCATCAAATCGTCATCATTGCTTCATTAAAACTTGATGCATGCTTTATAGACTCGCAAGCTCATAGGGTTAGAAATTCTTTCCTTTTCAAATCCTTCCGCCAATATGGCGGTTGGAAAACTGGAAACAGAACATGAGTATTGCGCTTCGCGGCATCACGAAGTCCTTCCAAGGCGTAACAGTGATTCCGCCGCTCACCATTGAATTCAGCAGCCGTGCATTTACTACGCTCCTGGGTCCGTCAGGGTGCGGCAAGACTACGCTCCTGCGAATGATTGCAGGATTGGAAACGCCTGATGCCGGAGAGATTCTCTTTGACGGCAAGCCCGTCTTCAGCGCAGATTTAGGTCTCAATCTGCCCCCTGAGAAACGCAATATCGGATTCGTATTCCAAGATTTCGCGCTCTGGCCGCATCTGACGGTTTTCGAAAACGTTGCATTTCCTCTGCGTGCACGCAAAGATCTCAGCGACTTGAAATCCAAAGTGACAGATGCGCTTTCGCTTGTCGGCCTGGCCGACTTTGCCGGCCGGCGCGTTTCGGAACTCTCAGGCGGACAGCAGCAGCGGGTCGGTTTTGCCCGCGCAATCGTTTCACGCCCCAACATTGTTCTCTTTGACGAACCGCTCTCTGCGCTTGACGCTCAGCTGCGTGAAACCATGCGCAGCGAAATTAAACGAATCACCAGTGCCCTGGCCATGACCTCCATATTTGTGACGCATGACCAGGAAGAAGCGATGAGCATGAGCGACCGCATCCTCGTGCTGAATCACGGCGCTCTAGAACAAGCCGGATCGCCTATCGACATTTACACCCATCCGGCCACTCGCTTCGCAGCGGAGTTTGTCGGGCAATCCAACTTCATTGATGATCAACGCATGTTTCGTCCGGAATTCGCCGAAATCATTGATTTAAAAAAGAATTCATCGTCCAACCATTCTCTCATTTTCTCCGCTCGCGTCGAACAAACGGAATACATCGGGGGCCGCTGGCTTATTGATGTGAGTGTCGGTGACAAACACTGGCGGCTTGCCCACAGCGCGCCGCAAACCATTGGTTCTCAGATTCACATTGCCGTTAATCCTGCCGGGATTGTCACCATCAGCGGCTGACTTCAAACGCATTCATTTCAGGAAGGTACTGAATATGTCCAAAAATCTTTTAGCCGCAGCCGTTTCTGCAGCCGTTCTTTTCGCGAGTCCCTTTTCGGCAGCTCAGGCCGATGAAGGCGTCGTTACCGTCTACATGCCTTCGCCCACTGGACTCAATGCCAAATATGTTGCTCAATTTGAAAAACAGACCGGCATCAAGGTAAAGCTTTTTGAAGGCACCACGGGCAAGATTCTCGCTCGTCTGGAAGCAGAAAAAAGCAATCCCGTTGCCGACGTCGTCGTGCTCGCCTCTTGGTCTGATGGCCTTGCCGTCAAGCAATCCGGCATTCTCGCTTCGTACCCGAACGCCAAAAACGCTGAAAAACTGCGCGCCGACTTCATTGACGCGGACCGCACGCTCTTTGGCACTTCAGCCTCCGCAATGGGCGTCATCTGGAATAAGACGCTTATTCCGAATCTCAATGCCGACTGGAAGGAACTGGCCGATCCCAAGTTCAAAGGCCAAATAGCCATTCCCGATCCGGAAAAATCCGGCTCATGCAAAGACTTCCTAGCGGGCTATCTATATGCCACGAAGGGCGATTGGGCCACCTGGGAAGGCATGGCGAAAAACGGACTGGCTGTCGCGGGCGCCAATAAGGCAGCGCTTGAATCCGTCCTTACGGGAGCCAAAGCCATTCTGGTTGCCGGCGTTGACTACAACGCCTACTCGCAGATTAAGAAGGGCGAACCCATCGGTATTTATTACCCGGCCTCCGGGACCGTTGTTAACCCGCGCCCGGCGATGATTCTGAAGTCGACGAAGAACGAAGCGGCAGCACGCGCCTTCATTGATTACCTGCTCTCAGACGATGCGCAAAAACTGGTGGCTCAGGCCTTCCTTCTGCCGGGCCGTACGGACGTCAAAGCCAGCGGCCGTCTGGGGCTCGATGACATCCGTACTTTCAGCAATCTCGACTGGAACACGATGATGCAGCAGTCTGATGATGCGGCAGCCAAACTCCTGCAGATGACCAAAGGCAATCGTTAAACCTCACCCCCGAAACCAGCAAATTTCAGCCGCCGGAGCATCCCGGCGGCTGAGTCATCTTTCAAATTATCTAGGTACGCATGCATCCGAGCGCATCTGCCGGCGTCCGGCTCTCCGCTATTGTTGCGCTTGCCGCACTCGTCATTTTTATCGTCTGTCCTCTGGGAAGCATTTTCATCACGTCCTTCACCGGCAGCGAGAATGAATCCCTGCTTGTGCAGCATGCACTGGATGCGGCGCTTGCTTCTGAGAACGTCGAAACGGTCGTCAATTCGATCGTGCTTGCCGGCTTGGTCGTTGTGCTCACAACGGTGATGGCCACCCCTCTGGCCCTGCTTCTTTCCCGCACATCCTGGGGTCAAAGTCATTGGCTCGATGTCGCGCTTTTGATCCCCTTCATGACGCCGCCCTACATCGGTGCGATGGGCTGGATTCTTTTCATGCAAAAGCGCGGACTGCTCGAACAGCTTCTGCCGCCCGCAGGCGCAGTTACGCCGGCATTTTTCAGCTTAGGCGGGCTCGTTTTCGTAATGAGTCTCCACGCGCTTCCCTTCATGACGACGATCATGAAGAATGCGCTGATCCGTGTGCCCGGCAATCTTGAGGAAGCCGCGGCGGTCTCCGGTGCGGGTTTCAGCAAACGTTTAAAGCAAGTCCTTTTGCCGCTTGTGACCGGCAATTATGCAATTGCGATGCTGCTCGTCTTTGTAAAGACGCTTGCAGAGTACGGCACGCCGTCGACATTGGGCCGCCGCATCGGCTTTGATGTCTTCACCACGAAGATCCATGCCTATGCCACAACTGCTCCGGTCAATTTCGGAGCTGCAGCAACACTCTCGCTCATTCTCATTACGATCTGCATGGCGATGTGGATGCTTCAGAGCTGGATCACTGCCAACCGCTCCTTTCGGCTGGTCGGCGCCAAGGGAGCACGTCCGGCCTTCTGGAAACTCTCTGGCTGGCCGCGCCGCGCTGCCGCTTTATACATTGGCATCGTGCTGCTCCTCGCTGTCGGTGTGCCATGGTTTTCCGTGATCGCCACCTCGCTCATTAAGATTCGAGGATATGGGCTGGCGCTGGGCAACTTTACGCTGATGCACTACGTTGAGCTCTTTACCGAAAACCCAAAGGGGCTCGACGCCTTCGTCACCTCCTTGATGCTTGCGCTTTCAGTCGGCTTCATTGCGAGTCTTCTCGGCACAGTCATCGTCTGGCTCATCCGTCATTCAGGACGGATGGGACGCCTTCTGGAAGGCATCGGACTGCTCCCAGAAATGCTCCCCAGCATTGTCATGGCAATCGGTCTGATGCTCTTTTGGAACCAGATCTACACCTGGATACCGCTCTACAACACCATGGGCTTTATGGTGTTGGTATACGTCATACTCTTTCTGCCCTACGCCATCCAGTACACGACGTCTGCCTGGATGCAGGTGAGCCCGTCACTCAGAGAAGCCGGCAGCGTCTGCGGCGGATCACCCTTTTTCGTCTTAACGCGCATCACGCTGCCCCTCATTGCCGTCGGCATCGTACAGGGCTTCATCATGATTTTCATCATCGTGCTGCGAGAACTTGTTGCGGCAAGTCTCATTTCGCCGCCTGATGTTCTGGTGATTTCAACCTTTATTGTCAACGAGTTCGAACAAGGCTCGGCCTCAGTTGCAATGGCGATGGCGCTCATCTGCGTTTTAGTCTCTGCGCTCATGCTGTTTGCACTGCGAATGCTGCTCAGTCGCATGAAGCACATCTCGGCGGTGTGAACACACTTCATCCGCCTCGCGCTTTCTGGCCGACGGCAAACACTGCCGACGGCCAGAGTTCTTGGGCAGAAAAGAACGACCGAACGTCTTTTAAGGTTCAAGTCCATTTCGCTCAAACCATGCTTTGAGCCAAAAAATGCCCGAAATGGTTTTCACATCCGTAATGCGTCCGTCAACAGCCATCTCCCAAGCCTCGCCAAACGGCACACGGTAGACCTCCAGGAACTCGCCTTCGTCGAGCTTTTGCTCAACTTCAGTGAGACCTCTGGCCAGATAGATGGCGATGTGCTCATTGCTGTAGCCGATCGCATTGTTGATAACGCCGAGTTTGGTCCATTCCTGCGCTTGAACGCCGCACTCCTCAATCAACTCACGCTTAGCGCAGGCAATTTCTTCTTCATTGGGATCTATCTTGCCCGCGGGCAGTTCCCAGAAGCTGCGCTTGAGCGGATGACGCCACTGGCGTTCGAGCAGAATGGTGCCGTCGTCGCCGAGCGCAACCATGGCGCAGGCCCCGCCGTGAGTAAGGTAGAGACGCTTGGAAAGTCCCCCGTCAGGCAGCTTGATATCGTCTCTCACCATCTTTACGAAACTGCTGTTGAAAAGCACTTCCTCTTTGAAAGTCTTCTCTTCAAGCGGATCATTGGGGCGCTCTGCGCGGAGCGCAGGCAATTGAATAAGCGGAATGCGGCTCATGATGGAACTCGGGTGTTCGTGCGAACGGACAGAATATTTGATGTTGATATTGTGCCTTCACGGGCGCTTTTCGGTGCGCCTTGATCCGTCTGATTGATCCGCCTTTAGAATGACGGCACTGTTGAAAAATTGAGAGCTGCGCACAGCATCTGCGCTGCATACCAGTGAAATCCGCTCTCATACATCGAAAGGACCCAAGATGAGTCGAACCATCATGAACCTTGAAGAGTCGCGTGAACTCGAAGCCCGCTGCGCCGTGCGCATGGGCCTAGACACTTTGATGCGCCGTGCGGGCACCTTCGCCGCAAAGTGGCTCGACGAACGTCTGCCGTGTCCGCACGTCACAGTGCTTGCCGGCCCAGGCAATAACGGCGGCGACGCCATTGTCTGCGCCTGTGAGCTCAAGCGCCTCGGTCACACGGTGCAGCTCGTCATGCCGGGCGGAGAACCCAAGACTGAGCTCGCCCGCGAAATGCTTGCCGACTGGATCGCCCTCGGCGGCACCGTGATCTCCGACCCATACATGACAGAAAAGGCCGATGCCGTTGTGGACGGCCTCTTCGGCACTGGTCTCAAGCGCCCGATCACCGGCGACTATCTGGACGCCATACTCTGGTTTAACGAACGCCAATGCTTCAGACTGGCTCTGGATGTGCCCTCTGGACTTCACAGCGAAACCGGTCACTGGGTCGGCACGATGCCCGGCGTAACCGCTGATGCCACTGTTACATTCCTCTCGGCCAAATCCGGACTCTATATGAATGAAGGCGTCGACGCGGCCGGTGCAGTGGTTGTGAGCGAACTCGACGTTTCCGTTCCGCTCACGCGTCTCGGCCTCATCGAGTATTCCGACTTTGACCACATTTGCCAGCCTCGTCCGAAGTTCTCCCACAAGGGCACCTTCGGGCACGTTGCCGTCGTGGGCGGTGCGGAAGGCCACATCGGCGCGGCGCTCCTTTCAGCCCGTGCGGCGCTGCGCATGGGGGCAGGGACCGTAACGGTTGAGCTGCTCACGCCCAACGCCATGATGGTGGACCCAGTCGCGCCGGAACTAATGTTCTCGAGCACCCCGCTTGACTTCAGCCGCTTCACCGCTGCCGTTATTGGTCCTGGACTCGGACAGAGCACCGCTGCCAAGGCTCGGCTTGAAGCCGCTCTGGCCTCGAATATCCCGCTCGTACTTGATGCCGATGCCCTCAACCTCATTGCCGGGGACAAAGCGCTCCTTACCACACTGCTGCACCGCACGGTAGCTACCGTCCTTACGCCGCATGAAGCTGAAGGCGCCCGACTGCTGAAAGTGACGCCTCAGATCATTCAGAGCGACCGCGTCAATGCCGTTCGTGATATTGCCCTGCAGACTGGCGCCATCACCGTTCTGAAAGGACCGGGCACGCTGATTGCCATGCGAAGCTCTCGCACATGGCTCAGTCCCTACGCTACGGCTTCGCTCGCCACTGCGGGCAGCGGTGATGTGCTTTCAGGCATGATTGCAAGCTTCCTCGGGCAGCGCTACGACACAGTGGAATCAGTGCTTGGCGCCGTCATGCTGCACGGTTACGCAGGCAAGGAACGTGTTGCAGGTCTTACGGCCAGTGAAATTGCTTCTATTGCTGTAGAGCCGCTTGAAACCTATCGACGCACCAATGCAAGACCATATTGGTAAGGCAATATCTTTAATGCAATTCGAATGAACTGCCAACAAGGCCTAGTGCCGCAGACCATTCATGATTTGTTGCAGCCTTCACCAATTAGAAATCCCTATGGCAGGCTTATCGGGTTATAGTTTTCTCACGATGAAAGCGACGAGAGAGACGATTTCATCGTGTTTCTCCTGACTTTAGGTTGAGAAAATTGAGGGTTGAACCTCGCGGGCGACGGGAAAACGCCTGCGAGGTTTTTTTTGTTGTTCAGACTTTCGACAGCCGGCAACTCGGCACCTGCCGGCAGCGCTGCAGTCTTTGGCAGCAAACAGGCACCGGCCTTCATTTGCCGCTGTCATCAGCATGTCGAAACTTGCGTCACCTTTTGTTGCACCCCTTGAACATTCTGTAAAGCCTGCAGAGGTGTTTTCTAGATATAGTTTTCTCACAGCGGAATTCTGGTGAGAGAACAGATTTCTACTGTAATTTCTCCTGACTTTAGGTTGAGAAAATTGAGGGTTGAGCCTCGCGGGCGACGGGAAAACGCCTGCGAGGCTTTTTTTGTCTGCGGATGAGTGAATACTGGCTCCGACGTGATTGCGAGCCATTCCTGCAAACACCCCCAAACTCTCCGGCTGCCGCACCCCTAGCGTCGTCATTCACCCTCGGCGCCGTTGACGCACAGGCAGTTTCACAATTCGCAAATCCCTTTTTTCAATCTATATGATGATGCGGGGAGATTCCCGCAATTTCAGGTATTTCGTACACTTAGCACTACCCAAAGTGGCTGCGGCGTTCTTATACTCCTTCTCGCTTAGTTCTTAAGCGTCGCTCTGTACTCCTTTAAAGAGTCACTCTGTGATGCTTTTGCGCCGGTCGGCCCGCGAACCTTTCACTCGGAAACGCACGGGTCTTGAATCGACACACTGAATTCGAACCGTACAGAACTTTGTACATAAAGGAATAGGACACATCACCATGCTTCGCCGCACTTTCATCGCTTCTGCCGTTCTGTTTGCGACTGCCGCCGCCGCTCCTGCCGCCTTCGCCTTTACGGAAGGCAAGGACGCGGACTACATCACCCTTGAAAAGCCCCTTCCTGGCGGTGAAGGCAAGCTCGTGAAGGTTTGGTCCTACGACTGCCCGTTCTGCTTCAAGTTCGACGTGGGCGTTGACCCGAAGATGGTTCCGCTTGCTGAAAAGGCCACCGGCCTTAAGTTCGACATGGTGCACATCGAAACGAAGGGCAAGTACGGCCGTGCCGGTTCTGAACTCTTCGCCTGGTGCCAGCTGCGCGACAAGGCTGCCGGCATCACCGACTGGGAAGATCCCAAGTCGATCTTCAAGAAAGCCAAGGATGCGATCTACAAGGCTTACCACCGTCAGGGCGAACGCTGGGCCTCTGGTGAAGCGGCCTTCCTCAAGACCGGTCTTGATGCGATCGGCGCCACCGCTGAAGAATTCGAAGCCGCCCGCAAGACGCCTGAAGTTCAGCAGCTCGCTGACAGCTGGAAGCCCAGCTACGACGTCGCCAAGATTCAGGGCATTCCGGCCTATGTCGTCAACGGCAAGTACCTCATCATGACGAAGTCCATCCGCTCCGTTCAGGGTCTCGTTGACCTCATCACGGAACTTTCCAAGAAGTAATCCCTCAGGATCTGAGAAATGAATACGCTTCTTGACCGCATCGGTCTGTTCTCCCAGACGCGTTGGCCTTGGCTCGTGATCGCCATCCTGAGTGCTGGCCTCGTGCTGATCGCCCACAACGTGTTTCAGGTGTGGCTCTACATGAAGCCGTGCGAACAGTGCGTGTACATCCGCTTTGCGTTCTTGTGCATGACGTTCGGCTGCCTCTTCACGCTCGCCTGGCCGAAGGCTCTCATCATGCGCATCATCGCCTATGTGTGCGGCGTTTACGGCTGCATCTACGGCATCATGTGCTCGGTGAAGCTTTCCTCGATTCACCACGCTATTCACTCTGAAGACCTTGATGCCCTCTTTGGCATGCAGGGCTGCTCGCTCGAACCGCACTATCCGTTCGGTCTGCCGCTTGAAAAGTGGGCTCCGGACTGGTTCCTGCCGACCGGCGACTGCGGCTATGACAATTCCGATGTCCCCCTCGGAACCGTGCTCTCTCCGCTGCAGGAATCCATCATCCAGATGTATTCCGATGCGGGTGGCTGGTATCTCATCCCGTCCATGAAGTTCATGTCCATGGCTCAGTGCTGCCTGCTCGGCTTCGCTGTTGCGCTCCTTATCTACGTGATTCTCTTCGTGGGCGATATGAAGCATACGTTCGGCAAGCCCGCAGCTTAATGCGAGCCCCGACCGCAAATCTTTAACTCTCTCTTTCCTCCTGTCTCAGGCCGCAGCCGCTCAAGGTTGCGGCCTTTTTTTATCTGCGGCCGAATGAAAGAAAAGGAGACATCCGAAAAAATCGAACATCTCCTTTGGAAGGAACACGTGCTGTCAGACGTTTAGCGGCTTAGCGCTGCTCCGAAAGCGGCACCCCTGAAACGATGGCCCGCAAGCCTTCCGCATCAAAAATACGAACGTGCTTTTGGTTGACCTCAATGAGCCCGTCGTGCGAGAAGCGCGACAGAACGCGGCTTACGGTCTCGAGCTTCAAGCCCAAATAGGAGCCGATTTCCGCTCGTGTCATGCGAAGCACAAATTCACTGCGCGAGTAGCCGCGCTGTTCAAAGCGCTGAGAAAGCGAAAGCAGGAACGCCGCCAAACGCTCTTCTGCGTGCATCGAGCCCAGAAGCAGCATCACGCCGTGCTGACGCACGATTTCGCGCGAGAGCATCTTGAGCACATGAGCGCCCATGGAGCGCATGGAGGTTGCAGCCTCTTCAAACTTGTCGTAATTGATGACGCAGACTTCCGTATCTTCAAGCGCGGTGACGTCACAGGAATGCACGCCGCTCGAGATGCCGTCAAAGCCGATCATCTCACCGGCCATAAAGAAGTTGGTCACCTGCTCGCGGCCGTCGCTGCTCATCACCGTGCTCTTCAAAAATCCAAGACGGACGGCGTAGAGCGTGTCAAAACGGTCACCGGCACGAAAGAGCGACTCTCCGCGCTTGATGCGCCGGCGGTTGCCGGTCACCAGTTCTTCAAGCCGCTCGATCTCCTTCAGGGTCAGTCCCGTCGGGAGGCAGGATTCACGCAGGTTGCAGTTCGAGCACGTTGACCGCAGGAGCATTGCCGGATTATTAAGTGCCACCACTTCTTCCTCATCTTGGTGTGTCGTCCGGTCCTGAGGGGTCATGGGCCGGCAGCTGTTCATAGTTCCGAAGCAGAGGACGAGAATGCAGCAGTCGTAGGCTAAGAAGCCTCACCGCAGACGTATCGTCTGACGGCAGCGCTTTATTGGCGACAATCCACATACAGGGAGCGGAGCTTCGAAAAGCTAATTTTTGAATAATCTTGACTGCCTAGAATCAAGGCGTTGGCTCTCATAAAGATGAATTCGCAGGGAAAATCCCTTCGATCCAATCGACCTTGATCCTCACGTTGATAATCATCAAGAAAGACACTCAAGCTTCCAAAATAATAGCAGGAAGTTTAACCCAAGTCATAATTAAACATAGGCCCCCACAAAATGACGAATTCGGAAACCAGCGGCGTCGAGCTGCCTGACATGGACCTCCTCAAGAAGTTCGACGTGCCTGCTCCGCGCTACACCTCGTATCCGACAGCAGACCGGTTCAATGCCGAATTCACTGCCGAAGACTATGCCCGCGCATTAGCGGGCCGCGGCACAGCCAAAGAACCGGCTCCGCTTTCACTTTATGTGCATGTGCCGTTCTGCAACGATGTGTGCTTTTACTGCGGCTGCAACAAGATTGTGACGCGCGACCATAGCCGCAGCGCCGCATACATCGATTTAATCGGTCAGGAAGCTGATCTGGTGAAGGCGCATCTGACGGGGTCGCAGGAGCTCGAACAGCTGCACTTCGGCGGCGGTACCCCCACGTTCCTCACCGAGGATGAGCTCGAACTCATGATGGACACGCTCACGAAGCGCTTCCCGCTCGCTAAAACCGGCGGCGAATTCTCCATTGAGGTGGATCCGCGTACCTGCGGTCCCTCGAAGGTGAAAAAGCTCCGTGAAATTGGTTTGAACCGCATGTCGCTGGGCGTCCAGGACTTCAATCCCGATGTGCAGAAGGCGGTCAACCGCATTCAGCCTTTTGAAATGACGAAGGAAACGATGGATGCAGCCCGCGCCGAGGGGTTCCACTCCATCAACATGGATCTGATCTACGGTCTGCCGAAGCAGACCCGCGAAACCTTTGCGCAGACGATCGACCAGGTGCTTGAACTCTCGCCCGACCGCATTGCGCTCTACCACTACGCGCATCTGCCCAACCACTTCAAGCCCCAGCGCCGAATTCTGCCTGCCGATCTGCCCGATACAGTGACGAAGGTGCACATCATGTTTGATGCCATCAAGCGCCTCACCGCCAACGGCTACCGCTACATCGGCATGGATCACTTCGCCAAGATCGACGATGAGCTCTCGCGTGCGCAGATCGAAGGTACGCTGCAGCGCAACTTCCAAGGCTACTCGACCAAAGCAGAATGCGACATGGTCGCTTTGGGCGTCTCCTCCATCTCGAAGATCGGCAGCGCCTATGCCTGCAATCCCCGCGAACTCGACGATTGGGCCGCCGCCATTAAAGAAGGACGGCTGGCCACGAACCGCGGCTATCACCTCAACGAAGACGATGAGCTGCGCCGTTATGTGATCATGAAGATCATGTGCAACTTCGAGCTGAAGAAGAAGGATGTGGAAGACAAATTCGGCATCCATTTCGACGAAGTTTTCGCCTACGAGCTTGGAAAGATGAAGCCCTACGTTCATCACGATCTGGTTGAGCTTTACCCCGACCGTCTGGTGGTGCTCCCCAAGGGCAAGATCTTCGTTCGTGCCGTCGCTATGCAGTTTGACCGCTACCTGCGCGAGTCAAATCGCGCCGGCGGCTATTCGCGCATTGCCTGATACACCGTTCGAAAACGTCTGATATGAATCATTGGGCGTTCGGCATCAAGCCGAACGCCCAATCTTTTACGCACAGACCCGTCCGGAGAAAGATTCTGTCGGGCCAATAGGTCTAAAATTATTAGTTTCGGATCCATCATCCCTGCCGGAGAGCGGCGGATGACGCATCTCTCCATTTATCCGCGCCGGCGGCAGAGCAGACCCTTTGGTACACGCACCGACGCAGCAGATCAACTAAAACCGATTTCCAATGAAAGTCGCAGACATTCGACGGACCTTTCTAAAGTTCTACGAAAGCAAAGGTCACACCATTGTGGCGTCCAGCCCCGTCGTTCCCGGCAACGACCCGACGCTTCTCTTTACCAATGCCGGCATGAATCAGTTCAAGGACGTCTACCTCGGATTCGATCATCGCCCCTATAAGCGCGCCACAACGTCGCAGAAGTGCATCCGCGCCGGCGGCAAGCACAATGACCTCGACAACGTCGGCTACACCGCCCGTCATCACACCTTCTTCGAAATGCTCGGGAACTTCTCGTTCGGCGACTATTTCAAGAAGGATGCCATTCATTTCGCCTGGGAGCTCCTCACCGAACACTTCCACCTGCCGCCGGAAAAGCTCTGGGTGACGGTCTACGCCGAAGACCAGGAGGCCTATGACATCTGGCATAAAGAAGTGGGTATCCCCGCCGACCGCATCGTGCGCATCGGCGACAACAAGGGCGCCCGCTACATGTCAGACAATTTCTGGATGATGGGCGATACAGGCCCCTGCGGCCCGTGCTCAGAAATCTTCTATGACCACGGTCCTTCCGTCCAGGGCGGCCCTCCGGGGAGCCCCGAGGAAGACGGCGACCGCTACATGGAGATTTGGAACCTCGTCTTCATGCAGTTCTATCGTGACGAAAAGGGCGAAATGCATAAATTGCCGCGCCCCTCTATCGACACGGGCATGGGTCTCGAACGTATTGCTACGGTGCTTCAGGGCGTCCACAGCAACTACGACATTGACCTTTTTAAGAACCTGCTCGCTGCCGCCAAGGCCGCGGTCGAAAGCGTGTCGACGGTTCCTGCCGACATCAATTCGCCGTCCCTCAAGGTCATCGCTGACCATATCCGCGCCTGCGCCTTCTGCGTCGCTGACGGTGTGGTGCCGGGCAACGAAGGCCGCGCCTACGTGCTGCGCCGCATCTGCCGCCGCGCCCTGCGCCACGGCTACAAACTGGGCGCCCGCGGCCCCTTCTTCTATAAGCTCGTCGACGCCGTCCGCAAGGAAATGGGCGAAGCCTATCCCGAACTCATGAACCATGAGATCGAAAAGGTGATTGAGGCCGAAGAACGCCGCTTCCTGCAGACGCTCAGCAAGGGCATGGATATTCTCGATGCCGCTATTGCCGAAAACAAAACGGGCGTCCTGCCGGGCGATGTGGTCTTCAAGCTGCACGACACCTATGGCTTCCCGGCTGACCTGACGGCCGACGTCTGCCGTGAACGCGGTATTTCGGTCAACACGGCTGAATTTGACGCCGCGATGGAACGCCAGCGCGCCGCCGCGCGCGCATCGGCCAAGTTCAAGATGGCTCAGGGTCTGGATTACACCGGTGCTGACACGGTCTTCACGGGCTACGAAACCCTCACCGAAAAAGACGCTGAAGTCGTGGCGCTCTACGCCAACGGCGAGCCGGTTGACCGGGTTGAAGCCGGCAGCGAATGCGTAGTGGTCTTCAACCGCACGCCGTTCTATGCGGAATCTGGCGGTCAGGTGGGTGATCAGGGCGAAGCCAAGAACGCCACGGCTATTCTGAAGGTGCTCGACACCTTCCGCGTGAAGGCCGCCGTGACGGGCCTGCAGTGCCACGTTGCTGAAGGTCATGTCGCCGTGGGCGACAAGTTCGACCTGGCGGTCGACGAAGCCCGCCGTGAAGCCACTGCCCGCAACCACTCCGTGACGCACCTCATGCACTTTGCACTGCGCACGGTGCTCGGCGACAAAGTAGCCCAGAAGGGTTCGCTGGTGACGCCCGAATCCACGCGCTTTGACTTCTCTTACGGCAAACCCGTGACAGCCGAACAGATCGCCGAGGTCGAACGCATCGTCAATGCGCAGATCCTCAAGAACACACCGGTTCAGACGCGCGTGCTTCCGATTGAAGAAGCCAAAAAGACTGGTGCAGTGATGCTCTTTGGCGAACGCTACGGTGAAGTCGTGCGCGTGCTCGACATCGGCAAGTCCACCGAATTCTGCGGCGGCACGCATGTCAAGGCCACTGGCGACATCGGGTTCTTCAAAGTCGTGTCTGAGTCGGGCATCGCCGCCGGCGTGCGCCGCATCGAGGCCGTCACCGGCATGAATGCACTCAGCTGGGTGCAGAACACGGAAAGCCTCCTTGCTGCAACTGCCCGCGAATTCAAGGCCCCGGTGAGCGAAGTCCCCGTCAAGGCTGCCGATGCTATCGCGACGATCCGCACGCTCGAAAAAGGCATTGATCAGCTCAAGAGCCAGATGGCCGCCAAGGCCGGTGATGCGCTCATCTCCGAGGCTCGCGACGTCAAGGGCGTGAAAGTTCTGCTGGCTCGTCTTGACGGCGCAGACGCCAAAGCGCTTCGCGAAACGATGGACAAAGTCAAGGACAAGCTCGGCAGCGCCGTAGCGGTTCTCGCCTCTGTCACCGGTGAAGACCGCGTCCAGCTCGCCGCCGGCGTTACCAAAGATCTCACTGGCCGCGTGAAGGCCGGCGAGCTTGCCGGCTTCGTAGCCGGTCTCCTCGGCGGCAAGGGCGGCGGCAAGCCTGACCTCGCCATGGCCGGCGGTTCTGACGTCAAGAAGCTCCCGGAAGCGCTCGAAGCAGCCCGCGCCTGGATCGAAGGAAAGCTCTGATGACGAACGTGCACAACGAACCTCAAAGCGTGGAGACGCTGCGGCTTCCCGGCCTTTCGTGCCCGATGCCTGTTCTCCGTGCCAAAAAGGCTCTTGCAAAGATGACGCCTGGGGCTGTGCTCGTGGTTTGGAGTACCGATCCGCACAGCACGCCTGACCTTTCCGATTTCTGCCGACAGACCGGTCACGGTCTTCTTAAGCAGGAAGAAGTGGATGATGACGGCCGTCATTGGTTCGTAAGCGAGATTCAGCGCCGTGCGGATTGATCTGTGATCGCTTCCGCCCAAACGTGAATCTTCCTTCAAAATGCCCGGACAGTTCAGACTGCCCGGGCATTTTCGTTTCCTCAGCAGCAGCCGCTTCGTTTGCGGCGGTATACCTGCATTCGATCAGGGAATATTTTCTCGCAACTCTTGCTTTTTCACTTTCGAGTATGTATAGTTCTCCTTCTGCGAAATTTGTGCGCCAGTAGCTCAGTTGGATAGAGTATCTGGCTACGAACCAGAGGGTCGTGGGTTCGAATCCTGCCTGGCGCACCATATTTCTCAGATCCGTCTTTGATGAGCAAAATTTTCAAAGACACGCAAATGCGAAGCACGTGCGCCAGTAGCTCAGTTGGATAGAGTATCTGGCTACGAACCAGAGGGTCGTGGGTTCGAATCCTGCCTGGCGCACCATTCGTTTTTGAGGCGGATAAGTTAGGAGCGGTTGAAGAAATTCAACGGCTCTTTTTTGTTGTCTGTTGATTGTGAATTCGCCAATAAACCTTTTTATATCAAATAGATGAGTAATTTACAGATGCTTAATTTTTAAGCATCTCCTTAAGCATCTGATTTTGAGGGGAAGGCGAATCTTCTCCCCCGAACGTTCTTAACTTATGCACAGAATCTGTGGACAAAAACCGCATTGCCCCTGTGGAAAAGTTTGAGCATCGAAGACTTATGCTGGTCGAAGAGCCGTGCGCCGCCGCCAACGGCGGCCGGTCACAGTGACTCAGCAAAAAGCCCGGAAAGGCATTTGCACTGCCGGGCTCGCTGTGGACATCTTTTTTGAGAAGGCGTTAAGCGCCTGAACGTTTCGTCCAGCACTCAAAATCCACCCGCCAAGGACGCTTCGCAGAGGGCAAGAGCGTACGGAAACATTCCCCTCTGAATCGTCCGCGAGGAATGGTCGGGAAATAGGTATCCCCCTCAAAGTCGTGATCGATCTTGGTGAGCCACACTCGATCGGCAATGGCGATCGTCCGGCGGTAGATTTCACCGCCGCCGATCACAAAAACACGCCCTGTACGAGAGCGCGCCTGAGCGAGCGAGAGTGCTTCATTGAGCGACTTCACGACCACGACGTTCTTCGCCGAGATGTCCGCAGGCTGCAGGCGTCGCGACACAATCACGTTGAGCCGCCCAGGGAGCGCCCGTCCGATTGAAGCCCAAGTACGGCTTCCCATCACCACGGGCGAACCCATCGTTGTCTTTTTGAAGAAGGCAAAATCCTCTGGGATACGCCAGAGCAGCTTGTTTTCGGCGCCGATGACACCGGTGCGCGCAGCAGCGGCAATAAGTTCAATCATGGTTGAAGGTTCCGCGAGAAACTTGGGGGTTAATCGGATTTAAACAGCTACCGGCGCCTTGATGCCCGGCCATGGATCGTAGCCCTCGAATTCAAAGTCCTCATACTCATATTCAAAAAGAGACGCCGGACGACGCTTGATCACGAGCTTCGGATAGGGACGCGGTTCGCGGGAGAGTTGCAGCGCCGTCTGCTCAAGGTGATTGTCGTAAATATGGCAGTCGCCGCCCGTCCAGACGAAATCGCCCGGTTCGAGATCACACTGCTGCGCGACCATATGCGTTAAAAGCGCATAGCTTGCAATATTGAACGGCACGCCGAGAAACATGTCGCAGCTGCGCTGATAAAGCTGGCAGGAAAGCCGCCCGTCGGCGACATAAAACTGAAAGAGGCAGTGACAAGGCGGCAGCGCCATCTTGTCCACTTCAGCCGGATTCCAGGCCGTTACCAACAGACGCCGAGAATCGGGGTTCTTCTTGATGCGCTCGAGCACCTCTGAGATCTGGTCAATCGTGCGGCCGTCCGAAGTAGGCCAAGCACGCCACTGCCGGCCGTAGACCGGCCCGAGTTCGCCGTTTTCGTCGGCCCACTCGTCCCAAATCGTCACCTTGTGGTCATGGAGGTACTTGATGTTCGTTGAGCCCGAGAGGAACCAGAGCAGTTCGTAAATAATCGAACGCAGATGGAGCTTCTTGGTGGTCACAAGCGGAAAGCCGTCAGCCAGCGGAAAGCGCATCTGGCAGCCAAAGAGCGAGCGCGTGCCCGTGCCGGTACGGTCCGATTTGTGCGCTCCCCGTTCATAAATATCCTTGAGGAGTGTTTCGTATTGATTGCTGGACATGATGCTCCCGTGGGCCTCCTCAAAAGAAAAAACTGAACGCTTTCTGCCGCTAAAGGCAGGTCTGAAGGCCGGATTATAGGCGGGCATCGCAGCAAGCATCGCAGCGGACATCGTCTACGATACAGGTCATTCCAACATGAGAAAAGCACTCGGCAGCGCAAACCGCACGAGTGCTTGAAGAGGGTCCGGATCGTCGGAGCCGACGGTTTTTAATGACGACCGTGCGGCTCCAGCAATCCTTGCCGATAGTTATTCCTCGACGATGGTCTTCACTTCCACGCCGTACTTATCTTTGACGGTGGTGTGGATGTTGAGAAGCACCATCCAGCGGCGAAGGACGCCCACGATCACGAAGAGCATGAGGCACATCACGAGCGCCGAGAGGAAGGCCAGCAGATACTGACCAGACGGCAGATACTGATTGATGATCAGCCAAATACCGGCCCAGAAAGTGATGAAAGTCATCAGAATGCCGGGCGCACCAGTCGTCCACGCATACTTGACATGATTCATGCGGATGATGACGGTCGTACCGATCAGAAGCGTCACAGAGGCAAGCAGCTGATTGCAGATACCGAAGAGCGGCCAGATCGAACCGATGTCTCCCGAGTAGACGAGGTAACCCCATGCGCCGGTAAAGACCGCAGAGGTGATGATGATGCCGGGCCACCAATCCTTATCGGCGAAGCGCGGCCAAACCTTGCCCACCATCTCCTGCAGGAAGAAGCGGCCCACACGGGTGCCGGCATCCACTGCAGTCAGAATGAACACGGCTTCAAACATGATGGCGAAGTGATACCAATAGGCCATCAGGCTTTCCATGGCCGGGATCTTCGAGAAGATGTGAGCCATGCCGACGGCGAGCGACACAGAGCCGCCCGGACGGTGCATCAGGTTTTCCTGAACCTCTGCTTCAAGCGTCGGGAGTTCAACAACATCCATGCCGAGCTTGGCAAACTTTTCTGCCGGAGCATTGATGGCGAAGTAGTCGGCCGGAACGAGCACGCAGGCAGCAACGAGCGCCATGACGGCCACGAAGCCCTCCATCAGCATTGCGCCGTACCCGACAAACAGAACATCCTTTTCATTGTTGATCATCTTCGGCGTCGTGCCCGTGCCGATAGTGGCATGGAAGCCCGAAAGCGCACCGCAGGCGATGGTAATGAAGAGGAACGGAATAACCGGACCGCCGATGATCGGGCCGCCGCCGTGGATGAATTCCGTAATGGCCGGCATGTGGAACGTAGGCATCACGAAGGCGATGCCGATGGCCAGCGCGCCGATCGTGCCGATCTTCAGGAAGGTGGAGAGGTAATCGCGCGGAAGGAGCAGGAGCCACACCGGCAGAACCGAAGCGAGGAAACCGTAAGCCGGGATGATGAGGCTCATCTCAGGCTTATCGATGTCGAGCCATCCGAAGTACTCGGGGTGCGAGGCAACCCACGGGCCCGAAAGGATGCAGAGGAAGAGCAGTACGACGCCCATGATGGTCGCGCCGCGCACGTCGCCCTTACGCCAAACCTGCATGTAAAGCCCCATCAAAACGGCGATAGGAATCGTGCAGAAGACGGTGTAGGTCGACCAGAGCGAATTGTGCATCGCGTTCACGACAGCAATCGAAAGACCTGCCAGCGTGAGCAGCAAAATGGCCAGCACAGCCCACGCAGCAACGCGACCCGTAGTGGTGTCAATTTCCTGCGAAGCGATGTAGGCCAGAGACTTCCCGCGGTGGCGAACCGAGCAGAAAAGCACGACCATGTCGTGCACGCCGCCGGCCAGCACGCAGCCGATCAAGATCCAAAGCAGACCAGGTAGATAGCCGAACTGCGCTGCCAGCACCGGACCGAGCAGCGGACCGGCAGCCGCAATGGCGGCAAAGTGATGCCCGAAGAGCACGTATTTATTAGTGGGGACGTAGTCTTTGCCGTCCTCAAAGCGGTTTGCAGGGGTTTCGCGCGCCGCATTGATGTTGAGCACCTTTTGCGCCACCCACAAACCGTAGAAACGGTATGCGATGGCAAAGATGCACAGCGCCGCAAATACGATGGTGATTGCATTCACCCCGTTTAGCGATTCCATGACGATCTTCCTTAAGTGGGTTGATGATGCGTTGGAATTGCCTTGGATCTTGATGTCCCTTAAAACCTAAGTCGAGCCATCCTTTGCGGGTGTTCGTGCCTCTGCTTACTCAGAGCTTGATTGTGTTTGCTCAGGTCTTCGGTGATTTCCAACTTCTAACGAGTGTATCGATAGAATCCGGCATAGGGAAACCGACTTTTACAAAGTCAACATCAACATTTGATCAGACGCTGATATCTAAGGGTTATCGAGCATTTAGGATAAATGACTAGTTCATTTGACCTAAATTTCTACTCAGAAGGTGGGTCTATAAGGCGCGGAGAGCTCCAAAGACTTACGGGAACCCGAGAAGACGCCGGACCAGGCGATCATCAGTGTGATGTATTCCGCCGGACTCATCTTTGTGCCGCTGCGCGCAAGTTCCTCCTGCTGCTGAGTGAGCAGTTTGAGCGATGTGAGATACGCATCCAACGTACGGCGCACCACCGTTTCATCATCGACGTTCTCGAAAACGTCATGTCCGGCATAGGCACAAACCGCTTCTCGAAGATTTTTCGTCAGCGCACTCCCCGCCCAGCCGTTCGGCGCAACACGATCATCGCCGCCCTGTCCGAGGAAGAGGTTCGCGATGTCGTCGAAAAACTCTTCAGCCTGCTCGGCCGCATCTTTGCAGTCATCCGACTCCGGTGCATTGGCTTCAAGCCAATCACGCTGCATGGAAGCGATGCCGAGTTCTTCGAGCATCAGAAAGACGGTGCTCTGGTCGGTCAAATCAGCGGGACCATGCGGTTGGGTTTCTTTGGCAGCGGGAAATTGTTCCATCGCACAGCTCTCTAAGATTTATTGGCGGACTTTTTGGAATACCGGACCGACTTCCAGCCTATCGTCCGGCAAGGCTTTTTCTGGAAGAGGCGAGGCAAGATTTTAGCCTCGAGCCGTTTGCAAGGACCTTAAGAAAAGGCTTTTCTCAGTTCATTGGTTCAAACCAATCTTTTGGAAGCGCCAGCACGTCAATGCCTTCGGCGCGCAGTTCCGCTTCCTCTCGCGGCGTGCATTTCCCGCGTACGGATTCGCATGCAGCAGCTCCGCTCGCCATTGCACGCACCGTTTCCGGAAAATCCTCGCCGACATCGCGGGCCTTCATGGCGGCATGACGCAGTGCCGTCAGCAGATCAGAGAGGGACGCAGCAGGAGCCGCGGATTGGGAAGAAGCGGAGGCTTCTGCCGCTCTCACTGCAGGAGCACTCGGCAATCTTGAGAGAACCAATGAGCCGCAGACTGGGCATGCGCTTGGGCCGGCATCCACTTCCGAACGCAGCCATGCCTCAAACACGTGATGGTTTTCACAGCGATAATCAAAGATCTTCAATGACATGCTGATCAGCTCCGAAAACACAAGACGGGAAATTTCAACTTTCGCCGTCTTTTTTATTCAGTCACTCGTGACAAATCTTTCGTTCTTTGGTATATTCCTGCTTCTCGGTTTCGGGTACCTGCCCAACCTGCAGAAAAGCCTTCACCACGGCGCTGCAGCTCACAGCCGAGCACATCATGGAAGGATGGCAGAGTGGTTGATTGTACCGCCCTGGAAAGGCGGCATACGGAAATTCCGTATCGAGGGTTCGAATCCCTCTCCTTCCGCCAAGATTTCTTGTACCGCAGACGTTTCAAAGCTGCTGTGCTGCACGGCCATAAGATAGGCCATCAGAAGCCAAAAAAGCCCCCCGATCTGGATAGTTCTGGTTCGGGTTTTTTTGTCAATTCGAAATTTGCAAATGTGCGCCAGTCTCTGGCGGCCTCGCGCTGCGTTTCGCTCGCAGCTTCAGCCTATTCGAGCGGGCTTCGGCAAAAAGTCTTGTTTGCCCCAAGACGTGCATATTTCGCGTGAGATTTGGAACCTAGTCACCCGCTTCTTCTCTCCTGCCGGCCGCCAATCGCAGGTTTACTTCAAGCTCCTCGATGGGTTCATAACGGTCAGCAAAGTCAAAATCTTTAATAAGCTCTTCCACTATTAAAGATTTATCGCATAAACTTTAATAATGAATCCCCTTATTAAAGGTTTCGCAATGATTTGTCGATCCGCACGCTCAGGCCGGTTGCGTCCAAACCTGTCCGGGGCTCAAACGTTCTTTTCTTTCCAACCTACGCCTCTTCCTCCTGAACCTCCGGTTGTAATCGACAGGGAGATGACCGCTCTTCTATGCAAAATTTACGCTGACATTGGTCTCCTACACGGTCTAGCGTCCTCCATTCCCGACTTATCCTTATTCCTTGCAATGTGCGTTCGCAAGGAGGCACTCTTTTCATCACAAATTGAAGGGACACAGGCCACCCTTGATGACATTCTCGATCCCACGATTGATAGGAACGCGAACCGTGATGTCACTGAAGTGATTGACAACGTTGAGGCTATATTCTTTGCTGTTGAGCAAATGAAGGACTCAAACCCAAAAGGGCTCCCGCTGTGCATGAGACTCTTGCGCGAAACGCATCAGGTGCTGCTAACCCATAGCCGCGGCCGAGATAAAAATCCGGGAGAATTTAGATCGTCTCAAAATTGGATCGGTCCAACAGGCTGCTCCTTAACCACAGCTAGCTATGTACCTCCGAATCTTGAGGACATGCATCAAGCTTTATCTGATTTGGAAAAGTTTTTCCATCAGGAATCGCCGAGACTCGATCCTTTCATCAACGCCGCATTGATTCACTATCAATTCGAAACGATTCATCCTTTCCTGGACGGCAATGGACGCATTGGACGATTACTGATTCTTCTGTATCTCATCCACGCCAAAGTACTCACTTCTCCTCTCTTCTACATCTCCTATTTTTTGAAGCTCCATCGAGGAGATTATTACGCCCGCATGATGGCTGTACGGCAAGACGGAAACTACGAAGCATGGATCAAATTTTTCTTGATTGCCGCCAGTGCTGCGCTCACGGATACGATCAGCTCCATTCAAAAATTGCGTGACTTGCATGACAACGACTCTCAAACGATTGTCAATGCAACAACCAGACAATCCACCCAGCAGCGCTGGCTGAATTTCTTGGAATATCTCGAACACAAACCAATCATCGAAATTAAAACAACTGCACAACAACTTAAACTGTCATTTCCGACGGCATCCAAATTGATCATGAAGTTTGCTGAACTCGGCATCCTGCAAGAAACGACAGGCAAACACCGCAGTCGAGTATTTGCTTATGAGAGCTATCTTGCAATCCTTCGCAAAGATGGTGAGCCGCTTTAACCCAAATTAGCGGGAGCCAGTACTTCCTCCTTTCCAAGTCCTTTTCATCGGAATCATCTCAAACAGCGCGAAATCCTCGCGCTGTTTTCGTGTCAGCATGCCGATTAGCCAACTGTCCGCGGCCCCCTGTGCAGCAGGACGCCGCCGCGCTGACTCTCAAAGACTCAGGGCAAAGCGCTGCCGAAGATTTTGAGATCGAATGCTTTTACCAGTGCCTTGGGCTTTGCCCCGCACCAGGCTGCAAACACTCTTCGCAAGTGTGAAGACCAAAAACTTGCCTCGAGAGCATGCCGGAGCCATCGTCCCAGACCGCACAGAGATGCTGGAGCTGAAAAACATCCGCTTCAACGCTGCCTTAGGCGAGATGACTGCAGTCGAATTTGCAGATCATCTTCGAATCGCTTTTGGTGCAATAGCGCACTGACCTCCTTCGTCATTTTTTATCTGCCGAAGCCCCCAAACTGTCAGAGATGTCATTATTTTCATAAACTGCTTGGCGTCATGATCTTTTGTCGCCGCTCGCCACGCTGTCGCCCAAAGATCTGATCGACCTCGGATGGAAGCAATGCTGGCAATTGGCAAAATTGACCTCTTTGGGGCATAATTCCTCCCTCACAGGAAGAGGAGTGAGCAGACTTCCTTCAAAATCCTGTAAAACGCGGGCGTCGTATAACGGCTATTACCTCAGCTTCCCAAGCTGATGACGAGGGTTCGACTCCCTTCGCCCGCTCCAGCACGCTAGCCCGGCAAAAAAATTGTGCCGGGCTTTTTCGTACTCGGCTTCAGCATTTGGTTCAGGAGGAGATCTCCCATGGCTTCACCCAACCGCCTTATCACGCTCGATACGGAAACGACGGGCCTGGACGCCCAAAACGGCGACCGCATCATTGAAATCGGCTGCGTTGCCATTGAAGGCCGCATGATGCGAAGCACTGATGAACATCATCTGCAGATTTTCGTCAATCCGGAACGCGAGGTACCTGAAGAGGCCGTCGCCATTCACGGCATTACGACGGAATACCTGCAGGACAAGCCGAAGTTTGCCGAAATCGCCGATAAGTTCATTGATTTTGTGAAGGGCTCCACACTCGTCATTCACAACGCAGCATTCGACACCGGCTTTCTCGATATGGAACTTGGCCGCTGCGGCCGCGGAAAGATTTCTGACTATTGTCAGGTCATTGATACGGTGAAGCTCGCCAAAAAGCTTTTGCCTGGCCGTGCGGTTAGTCTTGACAGTCTCTGCCGTTATTACGAAATCGACAACTCCAACCGTACGCTCCACGGCGCTCTGCTCGACGCGGAGCTGCTCGCTGAGGTCTATCTGTCGCTTTCACGCGGACAGGACACGCTTACGCTCGTCAACGAAGACATTGACAACCTTCCCCCGATGCCTGCCTTCGATGCCAGCATCGTCATTAAGGCCTCGCCCGAAGAGCTCGCTGAACACGAACGCATTCTGGATATTGCAGAAAAGAAGGCCAAGGCAACGCCTGCCTGGCGCAAAACGGCTGAACCCGCAGAAAAGAGCGACGCAGCAGCCAGCGCATAAAAAATCAATCGAAGTCAAGCCGCAAATCGAGGCGCAGGTTTCGTGAAAGCCTGCGCTTTTTTTCAGGCCTCTTTTGTCGACATATTGATATTTGCTGTCGACGCGCCCCGCGCATTCTTTCAACGAATCTTCACGCAAACAACCCGCTACAAGGGTTTCGGCAAATACGCGTGTTTTTTTATGCCCCGCAGAGATCTGCAAGGCGTTCAAAGTTCTTCGAGCTGATTAAGATGCAAAGCATTGAACCTCACATTTAAGTGACGACGCTCGGACTCCGCATACCGGAAATTTCCGCAATTGAACGCCGCAGCGCCCTTAATCCTTCAACTCAAAAAAAGAAGACATTCATCATGCAGTTCAAGAAAATCGTCCTCTGCGCATGCGCTGCCGCCACTCTTGCAATCGGGTCCGCCGCGGCTCAGGCCCGCGACCTGCTTCGCGTCGGCACGGAACCCACCTTTGCGCCGTTTGAATTCCTCGACACGCAGACGAAGGACTACACGGGCTTTGACATGGACCTCATCCGCGCCGTGGGTCAGAAAGCCGGCTTTGACGTGCAGATTCTCAACATGGGCTTTGACGCACTGATCCCGGCTTTGATGACGGGCAATGTTGATGTGGTTGCTGCCGGCGTTTCCATCACGCCGGAACGCCAGAAGCGCGTTGACTTTACGACGCCCTACTACACGTCCGGTCTCTCGATGCTGATCCATCGCACGGACGCAGAAAAGTTCAAGACGTTCGACGACCTGAAGAACCAGCGCCTTGCCGTCCAGATCGGCACGACCGGTGCAGATAAGGCCAAGGACATTCAGGGCGCCAAGGTTTCGAGCTTCAATACGACGAGCGAAGCCTTCATGGATCTGCTCTCGCACAACGCCTCGGCCGTTGTGCTCGACCGTCCCGTGCTCGCCTACTATCTTAAGAATCAGCCCAAGGCTGCCCAGCAGCTCACGATTCCGCCCTACATTGCCGATGCTGAAGAGTTCGGCTTCTGCGTGAAGAAGGGCAACACGGCTCTGCTTGACAAACTCAACAAGGCCTACGCAGAACTCAAGGCTTCCGGCGAAGTCGACAAGATCTACAAGAAGTGGTTCCAGGAATAATTCGAACGATCAAAGCGCCCGTATTTGCGCTTTGTCATTGAATCTTTAACGTATTCCGCACGACGCGGTCGATCGAAAGCCGGTCGACCGCGTTCGTGATACTACATCTGTGTAGAATCCTGCAGCTCATTTCACACTGGCTGCCCGAAGCTGAAATAGAGCAACGCACTCATTCATCAACCCCCATTCATACACCACGAAGGCCATGGAATTTGATTTTTCCCTAATCATCCACAGCATTCCGCTCCTTCTGCGAGGCGCGGGTCTGACGCTTGAAATTACGGCCCTTGCCGTGGGCCTGGGCCTCCTGATCGGTCTCGTTGCGAGCCTTGCTCAGCTTTCCAAGTCCCCGCTCCTGCGTCTTCCCGCCAAGGTCTACGTCGACTGCATCCGCGGCACGCCGCTCCTCATTCAGATCTTCATCATCTACTTTGCGCTGCCCAATATCATCGGCCACCGCATTGACCCGTTTATCGCAGCCGTTACCGCCTGTTCGCTTAACTCCGGCGCATACATTGCCGAAATCTTCCGCGGCGGCATTCAGTCCATCTCTCAGGGGCAGTTCCGCGCCGGTCTTTCTCTCGGCATGACCTACGGACAGACCATGCGCTACATCGTGCTGCCGCAGGCCTTTAAGCGCATCATTCCGCCGCTCGGCAATGAATTCATTGCCATGCTGAAGGATTCGTCCCTCGTTTCGGTAATCGGCTTTGAAGAACTCACGCGCTCCGGGCAGCTCATCATTGCTGAGACCTACGGCACGCTTGAAATTTGGACCTGCGTTGCCATCATCTACCTCACGCTCACGCTCACGATTTCGCGCTTCGTCGCTGCGCTTGAAAAGCGTTTCCGCAAGTCCGACGATCGGTGACCCTCCTTTAATTTCGTTTTGGATATCGAGCGAATAAAAAAATAAAGACTGTTGCGCTTGCACGTCGCTCGCTCGATGTCTAAAATGCCCGCTTTCACGGCTCGAGTCACAACGCTCGTGTCCGCAAGTTCTTTCATCTTTGACAGGAATATCCATGTCTGAACTGACCAAGTCTGAGATCGTTGCTAAGTTCCAGCGCGCCGAAGGCGATACCGGCTCTCCTGAGGTCCAGGTCGCTCTTCTCACGGCCCGCATCAACCACCTTACCGAGCACTTCAAGGTGCACGCCAAGGATCACCACAGCCGCCGCGGCCTGCTTCGCATGGTTTCGCGCCGCCGCAAGCTCCTTGACTACCTCAAGCGCACGGACCTCAACGCCTACCGCAAGCTGATCGATACGCTCAGCCTCCGCAAGTAAGCGAGAAAGAGTTTCACCTGACCACGGCCTGCCGATTTTCGACAGGCCGTAGTCGCATCTATAACCCCTTGTCCAATCGTTGACGAAATACCCCTTCATCTCCAATCGCCTTCGAATGCGCGTTGCGATTTGAGTGCTCTTGGGAACCTTGAGAACCCTCAGACCGCAGCGTGCCGCAGGAATTTTCTGATATGCAGTAATCCTGCGGTGAAGACCGGACATGAAGACGTCAGCGAAAGGACTTTCTTCAGAAGGAAACATTCCCGATGACGATGTTCAATAAGACCACTCAGAGCTTCCGTTTCGGCGATCATGACGTGACGCTCGAAACCGGTGAAATCGCTCGTCAGGCCACCGGTGCCGTTATCTGCCGCATGGATGACACAGTCGTTCTCGCGACGGTCGTCTGCAAGAAGGAAGCCAAGCCCGGTCAGGACTTCTTCCCGCTTACCGTTGACTACATTGAAAAGACCTACGCAGCCGGCCGCATCCCCGGGGGCTTCTTCAAGCGCGAAGGCCGGCCCTCGGAAAAGGAAACGCTGACGAGCCGTCTGATCGACCGTCCGATCCGCCCGCTCTTCCCGGACGGATTCTTCAATGAAGTGCAGGTCATCATTCACGTTCTCTCGGCCGACCCGGCTGTTGATCCGGACATTCCGGCCATGCTCGGCGCTTCCGCCGCCCTCGCCGTTTCCGGCATCCCCTTCCGCGGCCCGATCGGCGCCTGCCGCGTGGGCTACATCGACGACAAGTTCGTCGTGAATCCCACGACCGAACAGCTCAAGACTTCGCGCCTTGATCTCGTGGTTGCCGGCACCCAGCGCGCCGTGCTGATGGTTGAGTCTGAAGCCGACATCCTCCCGGAAAAGACGATGCTCGACGCCGTGGTCTTCGGCCACCGTGAAATGCAGGTCGCCATCAATGCGATCAACGAACTCGTTGCCAAGGCCGGCAAGCCCGCCTGGGATTGGCAGCCCGCCCCGAAGAACGAGGCGCTCATTGCCCGTATCGTCGAAATCGCCGACAAGGGTCTCCACGAAGCCTATGCCATCCGCTCCAAGCAGCCGCGCACTGAAAAGCTCCGCGAGGTTTATGCCCTCGTCGAGCAGACGCTCGCTGCCGATGCTGAAGCCGCCGGCACGGAGGCGCCCGATGCCAATGAAGTGAACGGCATCCTCTTCGAACTCGAAGCCCACCTCGTCCGCTCGCAGATTCTCGCCGGCGAACCCCGCATCGACGGCCGCGACACCCGCACGGTTCGCCCGATTGAAATCCGCCAGGGCGTGCTCCCGCGCACCCACGGCTCTGCGCTCTTCACCCGCGGTGAAACGCAGGCTCTCGTCACGACCACCCTCGGCACGAAGCAGGATGAACAGATCATTGACGGTCTTTGCGAAGAACAGCACGACCGCTTCATGCTGCACTACAACATGCCTCCGTTCGCAACCGGCGAAACGGGCCGCGTCGGCAGCCCCAAGCGCCGCGAAATCGGCCACGGCCGTCTCGCTAAGCGCGCCCTGAAGGCTGTTCTGCCCTCGCCCGAAGAGTTCCAGTACACGCTTCGCGTTGTTTCTGAAATCTGCGAATCGAACGGCTCCTCGTCGATGGCCTCCGTCTGCGGCGGCTGCCTCTCGATGCTCGATGCCGGCGTGCCGCTTAAGGACTACGTTGCCGGTGTGGCCATGGGCCTCATCAAGGAAGGCAACCGCTTCGCCGTGCTCACCGACATCCTCGGCGACGAAGATCACCTCGGCGACATGGACTTCAAGGTAGCCGGCACCGAAAACGGCGTCACGGCGCTCCAGATGGACATCAAGATCGAAGGCATCACCCCCGAAATCATGCAGGCTGCGCTCGCTCAGGCTCACGACGGCCGTCAGCACATCCTCAGCCGCATGCATGAAATGGCCGGCGGCGGCGCCAAGGAGCTCTCTGACTTTGCTCCGCGCATGATTTCCTTCAAGATCAATCCGGAAAAGATCCGTGACGTGATCGGCAAGGGCGGTTCCGTTATCCGCGCCCTTACGGAAGAAACCGGCACGACCATCAACGTGGAAGACGACGGCATGGTCACGATTTCTTCGCCCGATATGGCCCGCGTTGCTGAAGCCCGCCGCCGCATCGAAGAAATCACCGCGGAAGTGGAAGCCGGTCAGATCTACGAAGGCACGGTTACGCGCCTCCTCGACTTCGGCGCCATCGTTCAGCTCCTCCCAGGCAAGGACGGTCTGCTTCACATCAGCCAGATTGCCAACGAACGCGTCAATGCTGTTTCTGACTACCTCAAGGAAGGTCAGAAGGTCCGCGTCAAGGTTATCGAAGCCGATGAAAAGGGCCGCGTACGTCTTTCCATGAAGGCGCTTCTGCGCGAAGAAGGCGAAAACAAGTAAGGCATCTGTCGCCGCGGGTGTTCTTTTAAGGGCACCCGCATGAGCGACGGCTGCGCTTGGCGCCGGTACGGATGCTTTTCCGCGCCTTCCCTGCCAAAGGGGAAAATGCGGGAAAACGCCTGCCGGCGTTCGCCGCTTTCCGGAAGCTGAGAAAGCACCCTTTAAGGACCTTTCAACGTTTAAGCGGCTAAAATCCCCTTCAACCTACTGAAACAACGCTGCAGCGCCGCAGAATTTATCTGCGGCAGCCATCGAGGACCAGAACAAGCACTATGCGCGACCGCATCGTCATTGCCAATTGGAAGATGAACGGCTCACGGGAGGCCAATGCCCGTTGGACGGACGAATTTCTTTCGTCTCCCCAACCCGCCTGCCGAACCGTCGTCTGCGCCCCCTTCGTTTATTTGGGAGAGCTTGCGCTGCGTGCGCTCGGCACCCATCTTGAAGTCGGCGCCGAAGATGTCAACGAGAATCCCGCGGGCGCCTTTACCGGCGAAATTTCCGCCGGGATGCTTCACGACATCGGCATGAGCTGCGCCATCGTCGGTCACTCGGAACGTCGGACCCTTTACGGTGAAACCGATAACCGCGTGGCCATGAAAGCGCTGGCGTTGGTCAAGGCGGGCTTGAAGCCGGTGGTCTGCGTGGGCGAAACGCTCGAAGAGCGGGAAACCGGCGCAACGCCTTCCGTCATTCTTCGTCAGCTGAATGCCGTCCTCACCATCGTGCGTCCTGAGGATCTCCTTGCAGTTGCCTATGAACCCGTTTGGGCCATCGGCACCGGCAAGACCGCTACGCCTGAAATCGCTCAGTCCGTCCACGCGCTCATCCGCACTCGGCTCGTTGAAGTGTCTCCCAAGGGCGGCGCATCAACGCCGATTCTCTACGGCGGAAGCGTCAAGCCTGAAAATGCTCATGAACTCTTTGCGCAGCCCGACATTGACGGCGCACTGGTTGGCGGAGCAGCGCTAAAGGCTTCCAGCTTCCTCGCAATCGCCAACGCGTTCTGATTCCGTTTTCCCATCAACCCCATTTCCACACCTTCCATAAAGGTTTCTTTCACCATGCATTTCCTGCTTAGCATCGCGCTCGTTCTGCAGATCATTTCGGCCGTGGTCGTTATCGTCCTCGTGCTGATGCAGCACGGCAAGGGCGCCGACCTCGGCGCCGCGTTCGGCAGCGGCGCCTCGGGCTCTGTTTTCGGGGCCACCGGCAGCGCCAACTTCCTCTCGCGTTCAACGGCCATCGCCGCTACGGTCTTCTTCTGCTCGACGATCGCTCTGACCCTCGCGTCCGGCGCTTTCAACAAGCGCTCCGCACAGCCCGAAGGCGGCGTTCTTTCGACCATTGAACAGCCTGCATCCCAAGAACAGGGGATGGCTGGTGATGCCAATAAGTCCCCCGTTAACCAAATTCCCAGGTAAAATCTTCTTCCTCTGCTGATGAACGCCTCAGTTCAAGAATAAATCAGCAGAAAACAACTTGATCAGGCTGCGGTCGTGGCGAAATTGGTAGACGCACTACTTTGAGGGGGTAGCGGAGCAATCCATATGAGTTCAAATCTCATCGACCGCACCATTCGCTGGGGTATCGCCAAGTCCGGTTAAGGCAGTGGATTCTGAATCCACCATTCGTAGGTTCGAATCCTACTACCCCTGCCAGGTCTCTCTGATGAAGCTGTTGAAAAAATCTGAACGGAATTCGCGGTCGTGGCGAAATTGGTAGACGCACTACTTTGAGGGGGTAGCGGAGCAATCCATATGAGTTCAAATCTCATCGACCGCACCATTCGCTGGGGTATCGCCAAGTCCGGTTAAGGCAGTGGATTCTGAATCCACCATTCGTAGGTTCGAATCCTACTACCCCTGCCACGAAACCATAAAAGGCTGAGTTTTTCCAAACTCAGCCTTTTTCTTTGCTGCCTTTTCTTGGGCCAATCGCTTGGAGAAATTAAAGATTCCCGGCCAATCGAGCAGACCTTCCCTTGAAGGCAGTTTAGAAATTCGCTCAATTCGTCCGCAATCTGCTGCCCGACTCGCGTCAAAGCAGCCGATTGCTGAGGCCTAAAACTGCAGTAAAGCAGCCTCAAAACGATGTATTCGCTTTTTCATTAGGCGATTATTTCATCGCGCCCGGCAGAATAAGCGAGCGGACATCCACCGCCTTTTCCATCATGCCGTTGTCGATGAGGAACTGCTGATCAGCGGCAAGCCCCTTGACGTCAGCTTCAGTCAGGACGTCATAAAAGCCCGACCAGTCATAGAGCTTCTCGGCATTTTCAATGGAAATGCCCTGCTCTTTTGCTCCCATGGCGAGCGCTTCTGCCTTGTGTTCGCGAATCCACTTCAAAGCAGCGCGATTCGTTGCAACCACGCGTTCGTAAGCTTCCGGATACTGGTCAACAAAAGCCTGGCGGACTGCCATTACGAGATTGGGTTCGACGAGCCCTTCGCACGTCGTAATCGTTTTGGCGCCTTCTGCGTTTGCCTTAATAATGAGGCCAGCAGCGACCAGCCCCGCGTCAGCCGAACCGGAGAGCACCGCCGTCATGGCTTTGGCAGGATCCATGCTGATGAAGTCCACGTCCTTGATGGTCATGCCTTCCTTCTTGAGCGCCGCCACGAGGAGCTGATGGAGCACCGTGCCCTTAGGTCCCACGACCTTCTTGCCCTTGAGATCCTTGATGGAATAGTCCGTGCCGGGTTTGCCGATGATGGCAAAGATCTTCTGGGGGTGACCCACACCGGAAGCAATACGAATGGGGTTGCCGGCACCGGCAGCCATCAGCACGCTGGCCGTATTCATGACTGCAGAGAAGTCTAGGTCGCCAGACGCCATAGCCTGACCCTGAATGGCACCCGAATTAATGACGCGCCAGTTGATCTTGACGCCTTCGGCCTTGAAGGCATCTTCGAGCATCCCGCGCTCCTTCATCACAATGTTCTGCAGATTGAAGGGCGATTTCACATAGGTGATCGAAATGCTCTCGGGCATCTTCGGTGCAGCCTGAACTGCAGACATGCCGGTTAAGCACAATCCGGCCGCGACGGCCGCCGCGGCAAAAAGGTTTTTAAGCTTCATAACATGAATCCTTTTTCATCAATCTCCGCTCCTTCGTCTCTTTACAGAAACAGAAATGCGTCTTCTTTGCAGACGAGGAGCTCGTTGAGGCACATTCTGACACCGCCATGAGGAAAGCGGCAGTTTTACGGCTCACTCAAAGGGGACTGCGCCCAACCGTGCTGAATAAAACTCACGGTCAGCGGAAAGCATTGTTATGAAACCCCCTCCTTCGTTTTGCCGCCTTCCTGAAGAGACCGGATGCTTACATGCGTTTACGGTTGAACTAACAGATCGTTTACAGATTTTCCGTGTTGTTCTGATGACACAAGCTCAATTAAGGGTTTTCGCGCCATATACCAGTTTTCCAAATTTGCCGGCAAACAATCTATTAGAAAGCCGGCCATAGGGATAACCCCCCCCCTATGTTTTCTCGACATTTAGGATGCCCTGAGTGCTTGTGCACAACTCTTCGACTTCATTCGAAACCGTTGAGTCAACCAGAAAACTCTTGGAGTACTCCCTAAATGAATCGCACTTATAAAGTTGCCAAGTCACTCACACGCGGCGTTGTCGTGACGAGCGAAAAGGCTTCTTCCTATCAGGGCAAGGCCGTGAAGACGGTTATTGCTGCAGCTGTTGCAACCCTCGTTGCGGGCAGTGCAATGGCCGCATCCTATATCGACCCGGTTGAAGGCGCAAAAGTTTACGCTGACACAACGGCTACGCAGACAGACACGCTCAATGACAGTATTGTCTACAAAAAAACAGAAAACGGTGCTGGTGCCTTAGTTACACCTAATCAATCCTACACGTTTGATAAAACGCTGTGGGTGATTGCTGATCAGGCCAATGCTGATGTTGCTCAAGCCCCTAAGTACGTCCAAGCTAACGGCTTCTTTATGTCATCGGGTGCCGCTGATGACTCTAAGTTGATCAATAAGGGCACGATTTACGTCACAGCACTCAATAAAGCTCACTACTGGGCAACACACGCCATGAGCGGCGACAAAGGTGAAATCATCAATGACGGCACCATTATTGCGAAAAATGCCGTTGCGCTTGCTTCCGGTAGTCAGGGCAACGGTGTGAAGATCATTAATAATGGCACCATCGTCGTTGAAAATCAGGGGCGAGCGATCGGTTTGGAAGCCGGAACGGCACCCGTTGCAGAAAATAACGGCACGATTACGGTCGGAACACTTGCTGAAGGTGCTGAACAAATTATCGGCGTTTATATCGGCGACAATGTTACTGGCTCTTCCTTTACTAATAAGAAGGGAGGTGTGATTAATGCCGTAGCTGAAGGCGCGATTGCCATCGTCTTTGGTGAAGGCTCAAATAACACTGCTACTCTCGCCTCCGGATCAGTCACGCAAGGCGATATTGTTGTTAGGTCCACCAACTCCACCAACAATATCAAAATTGAAAAAGACGCCTCCGTTACAGGTGATGTCATTGTTAATCTCGGTACCGCTGCGCTTACCGGTGCCGAAGGTGCTGCTGTTGACGGCGATCTGATCGCTGCTAATGGTTCTGCAACTGTCGCTGAAGAGTTGACCTTCAACAATGTTTCAGTTGGTGCAGCTGCTGTTGCCGCTGACGACGATAGTGAGGCAGCAACCAACGGTAACGTTAAGGTCACCGGCAAACTCAACGCCGCCACTCTTACTTTGAACACAGCCGATTCCGCATTTACGAATGAAGGAACGGTCAAGTTCAACACGATCACGTTTGCAAAAGCTTCAGCTGACACGCCTTCTACGACTGACAACACTCCAGCCAAAGGCTTTGTGAACGCCGGCAAAGCTACCGTTGAAAATCTGGTCTTCGTAAATACTACCGATACCATTACGAATTCCGGCACGCTGATCGTCCAGAATGTTGATACGGGCAAACTTGAATCGGTCGGCGTTACCAATACCGGTACGATCGAAACATCGCTTGCCAACCTCATCAAGAGCTCCACGGATGAAGATGGCAGCGTGATCTACACCGCCACTGCTTTCGGTTCAGCTGCCTCCACTAACAACACTGGCGACCTGATCGATACGAGCACAACTGGTACCTACTCACGCGACGACTACAAAAACATCTCCTCCGCGCTTGGCGACAAGTTCAACTTCACAAACGCCAACATTGTGGTTGATGTTGAAGGCAAGCAGTCTAAGCTTGATCTCGCTGAGATCGGCAGTTCAACGGCTACCGGTCCGACGAACTTTGGCCGCAGCGATGTTTACGCAGAATTTGGTACGGGCACTCCGCACTTCGACGGTAACAACTGGCTCGGTCGTGAGCTGACCATTGGTTCACTTGAAGTTGCTAAAACGGAAGCAAATAAGAACAAGCTTGAATCGCTTGCCGTCGGAAACAGCGGTGAAAACGATCCTCTGCTCACACTGCGTGGCAACAACAAGGGTGAAGTAATCATCGGTGCCAAAGAAGGTGATGAACTCATTGCTGTCACGTTCAACAAAGTCAACCTGGGCGCAGAAGATACTGACTTCGGTACCATCGACAACGCCGTGACGTTCGCCGCTGCATCCACCATTACGGGTGCCTTCACGTTCACGAACGAAGCCGGCACGACCGTTGCGGCCGATAACGGCAATTTGACGGTCAACGGCACCATGACGACCAATGGTCTTACCAACAATGGCCAGATCAGCGTCAATGGCGACCTGGATACGGCTTGGTATGAACAAGGAGACTCCGCAAACACCGTCGTTATCACTGACGGTACGTTTGCCATTCTCGGCAATAAGCCCGCCGCAACGACCACTCAAGCCGAAGGGGATGAAGAAGCTCCGAAGGCCTTTGAAAACGCTGTTAAAGTCCAGACGGTTTCCTTTGGTACTACTGCTGACGAAACTAACCTCGGCGTGCTGTCCGTTGGCGCCTCGACCGCCGCGGCAAATGCAGCCGTTGCCGATGCCTACGGTGAAATTGATGCTGACAAGTCTGTTATCTACATCGCCAAGCAGGCGGTGTTTGGTGATGGCACTGCAGCCCTGAGCATTGGCGGTGCCGCTGGCCAGGCTACGGATCTCCTCGTCGACATTCAGGGAGTTGCTGGCACGGCCGGTTATGCCGCTAAGGACGGCGTCCTGAAGAACGCCATCTCCGCAGATAATACAAACGGAGCTAAGGTCACGCTCGTCGGCGTCAAGAACGCACCTGCTGCAGCCTTTGAAGGCGAAAACGGTGCGAAGACGCTTAAGCTTGCTGACTCTGCCACTGGCGGCACGCTGACGGTCGACTACGGCACGATGTTCTACGGCACGTCTACGGACCATACGTCGCAGGGTACCGTTGCAGCTGACGGTACGATCTCGTTTGCCCGCAACACAACGTATGACAAGCTGCTCGATGACACTTATCAGGGCGGCAATGCCAAGGCTGACCTCGATGCCGTTTCTTTCGGTCATAACCAGCTGAGCGACGCGGTTGTCTGGGGGCTCACGGACTACATCGCGGACGTCAAGGCTTCGGATGGTTATAGCGCTGCTCAAGACCAGAGACAGTACCTGGAAAACAAGATCAGCGATTACCTTGATAGCGTTAACACGGCTTCGGTCATGGCTCTTGCCGGCGGTGCCTTCAACACCGCACTTGATGTGAACGATCAGGTCACCGCTGCCCTTGAACGCCGCACTTCGCTCGCCAGCCTCAATGCTCCGCGCACGACTGGTGTTACGCCGTGGGTTGACGTTTTCGGCACGACCAACGAAGGCAAGCGTCTCTATGGTGAAGGCTATGGCTACGAAGCCGACATCTACGGCGCCGTTCTGGGTTTTGACTACACTGCCTCCTGCGGTGCAACCATCGGTCTTGCCTTCAATGTGGGTCAGGCTGACAGCAATTCCGTGGGTGACGGCATCAAGGTCGACAACGATTCGGACTTCTACGGCGTGAGTCTCTACGCTGCGCAGCAGCTCGGCGACTTCAATCTCCGTGCTGATGTAGGCTACACGAAGCTCAAGAACGACCTTTCGACCAATACGGTCTTCGGTCAGGTCAAGGAATCCGAAGATGCGGACGTCTTCACCTTTGGTGTGGGCACGGAATACCTCGCCAAGTTCGGCGCGCTCAACATCGTTCCGCATGCTGGCATCCGTCTGACGCGCATCGACATGGACGACTCCAAGTTTGGCGCCGACTATGACACGATGACCGTTTACCAGATGCCGTTGGGTGTTGCCTTCTCGGGTACGTTCGATACGAACGGCTGGAAGGTTGCTCCGATGGTTGATCTCTCGGTTGTCCCGACCTTTGGCGATAAGGATGTGAAATACACGTTCGTTGGTGCTTCCGACAGCAACCGTGTGTTCGACTCCAACCCGATCCGCGCCACGATCGGTGTTGAGGCTCAGAAGGATGCTTGGACGTTTGGTCTGAACTACGGTCTGACGGCCGGCGGCGACGATCGCATGAACAATGCCTTCAACGCCAACCTCCGCTACTCGTTCTAACCAACCCGTTCTATAGGGGCTCAGCGCTTCGCAGTGCTTAGCCCCTGAGAACCCGCCCGGGGCCTTCTTTCATTGTGCTCCAAGGATGAAGGAAGGCTCTCGGGGACTCATACCGCTTTCGGGAGACAACTGCACTCACTCACCGAGTGAGGGCATGTCATCCCGCTCTCTGGCACCCGTCTGCCGCTCGCGCGGGGACGGGTCTTTTTTGCGCAGTGCCAGCACGGTTGACGAGCAGCAGGAATACCTCATGACGGAAAATGATTTACCGGACGAGCTGTCGGAGTCGCCCCCAGGACGCTATCGTCCGCCGGGATATGCCTCGGCAGACAAACGCCGCCGCGCTATAGCGCTCTTCGAAGCCGGCATTGGCTACACCAAGGCTTCAAGAATCCTCGACCTCCCGTCCACGACGCTTCGCGACTGGGCTGAAGCCTGGAAAAGCGGCAAATTCAGCGTTGAAATATCGCCCAATCTTTATCGTTACAGCGATGCCGTCCGCACGAAAGCCATCGCGATGCGGCTGAGCGGCAGTACCTGGAAAGCAATTCGCGCAGCAACGGGCGCGCCGCCCGCCACGGTGCGCAGATGGATCGACGCCCATTGCGCTCAGGCGAAGCGCAAACCCGCGAAACCCGAGCCGCCCAAATAAAAACAGCACGATCAATGGTGGAGCAGCTCGGCGAGAAGCCCTTCTTCTGCCGCGCCGACCGCGGGATCCGAAAAGCGCCGAGGGAACGGCATGAGAAGCGAATGATCTGCCGCGGCGCTGCCGCCGCGCAGCACGACTGCACGGTCTGCCATGCGAAGGGCTTCACGCACGTCGTGCGTAATCATGAGTACGGTCATGCGCCGGCGGTTAAAGAGTGCTCGCGTTTCATCCTGGAGCTCCAGGCGTGTGAGTGCATCGAGCGCGCCGAAGGGTTCATCCATCAGCAAAACGTCCGGCTCTGCCGAAAGCGCCCGCGCGAGCCCCGCGCGCTGCTGCTGGCCGCCCGAGAGTTCCGCGGGAAAGCGTTCAGCCAAATCCGCAATACCGGCAAGCGTCAGCGCCTGCGTGACTGCTGCAGATTTGCAGGCTTCGGAAAGCGCCTCCCCCGTGCGGGCAGAAAGGGCGAGCGCCGCATTTTCTCGAACCGTTTTCCAGGGCAAAAGGAGCGGCTCCTGAAACACCATGGCAACCTTCGGATGCGTCCTTCCGGACGCATTCGGGGACGTAAACCGCACCGCTCCCGCCTGCGGGAGGAGCAGGCCCGCGGCTGCCTTAAGGAGCGTCGTTTTGCCGCATCCCGAACGGCCGAGCACCGCCGTTACGGAGCCGGGCGCTATGGAGAGCGTCAAGTGATTCACCGGCGGCTGGGTGAGTCCCGGGTAGCTCACCACCAAAGCCTCGAACGCAATGCCCCAGAGGCTGCGTTCGGGATCTGCTGCAGATGGAGGAGCTGTCTCAAGGGCAGTTTGTCCCCCACTGCTTTTCCGCCTGCGGTTAAGGCGCGACTTTGTCCAGCCTTCCGCCCCTCGGCGAAAGAGCTGATCGCAGAGGATCCCTAAGCCCGCAATGGTGAGAATGCCCACCATCACCACATCGGTTCTCGCCAAGGACGATGCATCTTCAATCAGGTAGCCCAGACCCGACGCAGCAGCGATGAGTTCTGCGCCCACCAGTGCCCGCCAGGCGTAGCCAAATCCCAATCGCAGTCCCGTCAAAATGCCCGGAGCCGCCCCCGGGAGCAGAATTTCCTGCACACGCGCCGATTCCGTGAGTCCGAGCATTTGCGCGAGTTCCCTGTATTTGCTGCTGACGCTTCGCAGGGCTGTGAGCGCCGACAAATAAATGGGAAAGAAGCTCGCTAACACGACAATCGCCAGCTTAGGCGCCTCATCAATGCCCAGCCACAAAATAAGGAGCGGCACCAGCGAAAGCGGCGGAATGACGCGGAGTGCTTCCAGAACGAGTGAAAGCGCACTCTCCCAAAGCGGACGTCGATAGAGTAAAAGTGCGAGCCCCAAGGCGGCCGAAGCTGAAAGCAAAAAGCCCGCAAACACGCGGCCCATGGAGACCGCCGCATGCGTGAGGAGTTCGCCGGAATCGAGAAGCGATAAAAACCGCTTGGCCACTGCTCCCGGTCCGGGGAGCAAAAGCGCCGGCACAGCGCCGGAACTTGTCACGAGCCACCAGCCTAAGAGAATGACTGCCGGGAGCAGTACCGGCAGGAAACGCCTTAAGCCGGATCGGCGCTCCTCTCCGGGCGGCGCAGACCGGTCATTCTGATCGTTTGGAGGGTTGCGAAAAGCTTTAGGCATGCTCAGACATCGCCGAAAGGAAAGCAAAAAAGCCGCGGCGTTAAAGTCCGCCCATGAACCTACTCTGCCACAACTGCCGGCATCTGGGCGGCAGGACAGGACGAAAAACGGGCGCTTCGCTAAACATTCGAAGCGCCCGCCGGGGATGAGACCAAACTGACGATTAGGTAAGGAAGACCATATCCATCAGGAAGAAGACCGGGAAGAGAATGCCGACCGACCAGAGCATGTAGCCAAAGAAGGACGGCATCTTAACGCCGCGTTCATTGCAGATCGCAACCGTCATGAAATTCGGTGCGTTGCCGATGTAGGTCACCGCTCCCATGAAGACCGACCCCATCGAAATGGCCATCAGCGTCTGAGCATCCGTGGTCATGAGCACTGCAGGATCACCGCCCGCCAAATTGAAGAAGGCGAGGTAGGTCGGCGCATTGTCAAGGAACGCGGAGAGCGAACCCGTGAGCCAGAAGAAGAACGTGTTGTTGAAGCTCCCGTCGGCATTGGTGACGAGCGCCACGAGCGAGGCAAAGGCGCCGTCGTGACCTGCACGCAGCATTTCGAGCACCGGCACGATGCATACGAAGATGCCGAAGAAGAGCTTGGCAACCTCCAGAATCGGGTCCCATGTGAAGTGATTGGCCTCACGCGTAGCCTTGGCGGTAAGCATGAGCGAAAGCCCCGCGAGCGCCAGGAAGCAGAGATCACGAACGATCGACTCGAGCGCAAAGTGCACGTTCAGGAACGTGAATTCAATGCCGGAGCGGCTGAAGCCCGAATAAAGCACAGCACCGATAATGCCGGCCAAAAGGAGCACATTGATGCCGCCCTCAATGGCAAAGGCCTTGGTTTCCGCCGGCGCCTTGAAGCCGTCGGCCACATCTTTCTTAAAGCAGGCGCTGTCAATGAGGAAGTAAATAAAGAGCAGTACGCCCGAGCACAAGAGCCACGGCAGCATCAGGTGTTCGGCCGTCCAGAAGAATCCCACGCCCTTGAGGAACCCCAGGAACAAAGGCGGGTCACCGAGCGGCGTGAGCGCGCCGCCCACGTTTGCCACGAGAAAGATGAAGAAGATGAAGGTCTGCATCTTGCGGGTGCGGCCGGCGTTGGCTTCAATCAGCGGGCGAATGAGGAGCATTGCCGCCCCCGTCGTGCCCATGAAGTTAGCGAGCACAGCACCGAGCCCCAAAAACGCCACATTGACGATCGGACGGCCCACAAATGAGCCGCGGACGTGAATGCCGCCGGCTACGACGAAGAGCGATCCCACAAAAATGATGAAGGGAACATAGTCGGCCAAAAGCACGTGGACGATAGCGTCAGTACCCACGGAAAAGCCGAGGACGGCGCAGAGCGGCAGGGCGCAGCAGAGCGCCCAGAACACCGCAACTTTGCCGAAATTTTTGTGCCAGAAATGCGGCAGGAACAATGGACAGAGCGCAATGGAAAGCAGGATCCCGGCGAAGGGAACGGCCCACGTTAACCCAAGCGAACTGCCGTCGATGCCTGCCGCATGGGCCGGTACGGCGGTGAGCGCGCCAAGCGCGAGGATTGCGGCAGACATGCGCGCAGAGGAGAGAAGCGTCACGAGATACTCCAATCTTTTTCTTGTCGGAAGATGCGGTTTCGCCGGTTAGGGATGCGAAACGCACCAGTGGAATTTGGTCTGCCCAGGGCAAAGAAATTGGAGATTGGTAAACAAAAGAAGTGTTTCCTACCTTGCAACCCCTTTGTCCGCTTCTCTTGACGGGACTGGGCGCACCGGAAAGTACCTTACACCGAAAACGATGTTAACGGCATGCAGGATGATTGTTTTTGCGATGAAGAGGCCAAAAAAGAGGTTCGATCTTTCAACCGAACCTCTTTTTCGAGCTTAAGCGCTCGCAAAACGGGAAGCGTCCAGCGCCGCCCAAGAAACCCCTGCACGCCGCTCAGAAAACATTTCAGTTAGGAAAGACTCTCAAAAACCCGCCTGAAATCCTCTCTAACCGCAGCAGAGACATTTTGGAGCGCCGCAGCGCCGCTGCCCGCTTATGCCCCCTTAGAACGTATGGCGGATACCGGCATAAATAGTCGCCGTCGAGGGATCGTGATCCTGATAGCTCGAAGACGCATCCTTATCCACGCTGTCCTTATAGTAGGCGGCAACGGCATACACATTCGTGCGGCGGCTCAAGTCGTAGGTGTAGCCCACCGAGGCGCCGTAGCGGGAAAGTTCCGTTTTGCCGCTGGCATCACTGCCGTCCGCATCTTTAGCGTCCGTGTAGCCGACGGCGAACAAGGCCTTGCCGCCCAGCACCGGTGCATCCATGCCGGCCAAAACGCTGTAGCCCTTAAACGCCTTGCCGCTGAAATAGTTGCCAAAGGACGCATAGGTATCCATCGTGTCCTTCTGAGCAGCCGCAGCCGTGGCGTCATTGGCGAGCATATTGTCGAAATACTGACCGCTCAAATAGGCCTTGGCAACGCCAAAGTCATAGGAGCCGCCCAGCGTCACAGTCAATGCATCGTCTACATCACTGCCGCCGTATGTATTGAGCTTGTTGGACCAGTTGTAGCTGTCAACCACGGCCGTCACGTCGAGCGAACCCACCTTGTAGTTGGCGCCCAAAGCATAGTAGCGGTTGGCCGAGGCCTTGCCTTCGGTTTGTCCGAGCGGCGTATCCTGCTTGGTATTCATATCAAACGAATACTGCGCGTAAGCCGTGAAGCCCGCGAAGGTCGGTGTCTTATAGGTCACCGTATTGTCGGCACGAGCGTTGCCGACGAAATAGGTGCCGTTTTCCACCGAACCGCCCCACGAAGTGCCAAAGGGCGTCATGCCGCCGAGCAGACCGTACGTGCCGTTGCCCGAACCCAGTGTTCCCATGCGGCCGAAAGCCACTTCACCGAAGTCGCCGGAGAGATAAACGCGCGCTTCACGGCCGAACAAGCGGCTGTTGTAGCCGAGGCTGCCGGTATCCGCATCAAAGCCGTTTTCGAGCTGGAAGCCAACCTTGAGACCGTTGCCGACGTCTTCAGCCCCCTTAATGCCAAAGCGCGAGCCCGACTGAGAGCCGGACTTCATTTCAAGCTTGTCAACGGCATCGACGCCGCTCTGGTCGGCGTCGACGTGAGAATACTTAAGCCCCAGGTCCACCACGCCGTAAAGCGTCACATCGGCTGCATATACCGCGCCAGCGGCCATAGTGCCGAAAGCACCTGCAACTGCGAGCGCTGCAATGGTTTTCTTGAACATGGTTATGTTCCTTCTTTATTTTCCTGACATTTCAGGGATTGCTGTAGGCACGTCCCGCACCAGCGCACCTTGCCGCACAAACCAAACAGCTCGGTAGCGGCTGCATGCGGGACGTTTTCTTTTCGATGCCGCGGGTCCGCAGACAGGGCCGCGAGCAGTCATCGATAGATGAGAGATTACTCAAATCAAATGTAAAGTTATGTAGCTAACTACTAAATGTAGTCGAATAAAAATTTGCTTGCACTTTTGCAATAATTGTTTCTCCAACAAACCAGGTACCAAAATCCATCGGCGTCCAACAAAGAGAGGCTTCGAGCATAAATCCACAAAAGAATTTAGATTTTGGTATGTCAAAAAACGGAGGAGCTATCCATGGAGCTGCAGTACGCACAGCCGCCTTCACACGAAGACATTCTTCGCGTCATTCGACGCAATCTGAATACCGAACCGAGCTGCGAAAAAGTGTCCTGCATCGAAATGTCGTTTCTGCTGCAGATGGTCGATCTGGAACGCCGCAACATGGTTTTTTCCAATCTCACCAAAAGCACCGGCGTCACGGAAGGCAAATTTGCACTCCTGATGGTGCTCCATGATGCAGGGATGCCGCTGCCCGTCGGGGAGCTGGCCGCTCGCCTGAGAGTGAGTACGCCCACGGCCTCAACCATGCTGCAGCGCATGCTGGTGAGCCCGGAAAAGCTCATCGTCAAAACGCCCTCCGCCACGGATGCGCGCTCAACGCTCATCGCACTCACCGATGCCGGTCAGAAATATCTCACAGACCTGCTTCCAGGCCACTTCCAGCGCGTTGAAGCATTTGCCTCTGTTTTAAGTCCCGAAGAACGGCTTGAACTCATCGGACTCCTGCGCAAGCTCCTCGTCCGACGGTAAAAAAGCCGACGCTGCAGCTCATCCGCAGCGTCGGCTTTCTTTGAGCCGTGCTTAATTTGGAAGCAAGTACTTACTTCAACCCTTTGGCGGCTGCCGTCGGGTCATCCATGTGAAAGACCTGACGCAGATACCGCACATAGCTTTCATCTTCACACATGCTCTTTTCGGGCGAATCGGAGATCTTTGCCACGGGCTGGCCGTTGCACTGCGTCATCTTGATGACCACGTTGAGCGGTTCCGGTCCGCGGTCATTCATCAGGTTGGTGCCGATACCGAAGCCGAGCCGCACGCGGCCATTAAAGCGGCGCCAGAGTTCGAGCACGCGGGGGATGTTGAGACCGTCGGAGAAGATCAGAAGCTTGGTTCTCGGATCACACTTATTCCGGCTCCAGTGCTCGATCATCTTTTCGCCCCAGAGGAAGGGGTCTCCGGAATCATGACGGGCGCCGTCAAAGAGCTTGCAGAAATACATGTCGAAGTCTTCAAGGAAGGGCTTCATGCCGTAGACGTCAGAAAGCGCAATCCCCAAGTCGCCGCGATACTCTTTGGCCCACTGCTCGAACCCGAAGACCTGCGTGTCGCGCAGACGAGGGCCAAGCGCCTGACAGGCCTGAAGGTATTCGTGCGCCATCGTGCCGAGCGGAATGAGACCAAGCTCCTTGGCAAAAAGCACGTTTGAAGTGCCTGAAAGCCGACTGCCGAGACGCTCTGCGAGGCGCTCAATCACCGCTCGCTGCCACTGCCGCGAAAAGCGCCGGCGCGTGCCGTAGTCGGAGATATGGAGATCCTCAGCATGAGGTTCATTGAGAAGCAGATCAATCTTGGCATCGAGCCGGCGGCGCCCCTCGGCGTCAGACAGTCCGGGATATGTGCGGCGGAAATACACCTCGTTGACGATCGCGAGCACCGGAATTTCAAAAAGAATCGTATGAAGCCAGGGGCCCTTGATGCAGATATCAATGCCAAAAGGCCGTGACGGATCGCGCTCCACCGTGATGTACTTGCGCTTGAGGTGAAAGAGACTCAGAAACTCAATGAAGTCCGACTTCATAAAGCGCAGATTGCCCAAATATTCGAGCTCGTCGTCTTTAAAGTAAAGACTGCAGAGGTGGTCAATCTCCGCATTGATCTCATCAATGAAGGGCGACAAGTCGATGTTGGGCGTGCGGCACTTGAAGCGGTAGGACACTTCCGCCGCGGGAAACTGATGCAGCACGCACTGCTGCATCGTGAATTTATAGAGGTCCGTGTCGAGAAGCGACTCAATGATCATGTGCGGCCTCCTTGGCCGGTAGCGCTTTAGAGCTTTGAAGTCTACTCGTCCGGCACATTCAAAACTGCATTCAAGGGGGGAAAGCAATTCAAACTGTACGAACGGAACCTCATTTTTTCGGTTTGCACCCAAAGCTGAGAGCGCGCGAAAATCATCTTTAACGAAGTCCGCCGCTTTCAGGAGCCGGATGCAGCTCGTCTGCAGGCCCTTGAAGGGACAAGAGCGAGAACATTCCGGCGGACTCAGCTCGGAATCACAATGGAGACGCCGCCGTGATGCAGTCCCTCACCATCATTGCAGAAGTTGCCGACGGCATCGGCATGTTCGGATTTGCCGTCGCCGGACTTTTCGCCTCTGCCGGCCGCCGCATTGATCCCGTCGGCGTTTTTGTGAGCGTCTTTACCACCGCTTTCGGCGGCGGCATCATCCGCGACATTCTTCTGGATCTGCGGCCTTTTTACTGGCTCTCGCACCCGCAGTGGATCTGGATGACGCTCGGACTCACCATTCTGGCCCCCGTCATCGTTCGCCGCGTGCAGCGCTTTTGGCAGCGGCGCATTCTCCTCTGGGCCGATGCCGTCGGGCTCGCCTTCTTTGCCGTCGGCAGCTGCGCGACGAGCGACCGGCTGGGCAACCCCTTGATTGTGAGCGTGCTGATCGGCGTGGTGACGGGGGTTTTCGGCGGCATGCTCCGTGACGTTTTCTGTGCAAAGCTCCCCTCTGTGCTCTCCAATGAAGAGCCTTACGCTTCCGTCGCCTTTGCGGGCTGCTGGGTATACCTCGGGCTGGTGCACGCCGAACTCGTGCCGGCAGACATCGCGCTTTGGGGCTGCTGCGCCCTCATCATGATCGTGCGCATGGCGAGCTTCCGCATCCCCTGGATGAAAGTGCGGTATTAAAGCCGCCGAGCGCCTCAAAGACCGACGCGCTCAGCAGCTCCGCTGCCGTGAGGCACGCTCAAAGCGCCTTGACGCGATCCACCGGCAGTCCCGGATCCACCACAATGGCCTTGAGACCGCGGGCCTCAATCGCCTTTTGCCCGCGTTCGGTGCAGATAATGTTGGCATTCTTGCCGAGCACTTCGCCCTTAAAGAGTACCTTGCGGCCTTCGACGAAAGACATCTTCGGCGTCTGCGTGGCGTAGTCGTAGATGGTGATGTCTGCGTCGGCGCCGACGGAGAGATGCCCCTTGGCCGTGAGCCGCAGCATGCGGGCAGGATTAAGCGACGTCTTCTGAGCAAACTCAGCGAGCGTCAGCACATCGAGCTTAACGAGCGAAAGTCCCTGCGAAAGAATCACGTTTCTCGGAATGCACCCGCCGTCGGTGGATATGGCATCCACCACAAAGGCGCCGTCGGGGCGCTTGACCTGTGCGAGCAGAATGCGCGGAATCGGCGGATTGATGTTGAAGCTCCCGCCCACGTCCGTGTTGTGGGACTCCCAGAGCTTCACTGCATCTTCGCCCGTCATCAGGTCAGAGTATCCGCCCGCGTCATAGACCGCAAAGGCCTTGTGCGCGAGGAGCGCCTTGCGCACGCCGTCGCGGTCTTCGGTAAAGCCAAAGTGGCGCAGGCAGTTGCCCGTCACCTTGGACTGGATCTTGCCGTCTGGGCCGCAGGTAAGACGTGTGCCGTTCTTGGGTGAAATATAGCTTTCACTGAAAATATTCGGGTTGGCATTCAAAAGTTCAATTGCCGTACGCGCTTCGTCGATTTCATTTTTAATGGCGCCGCGGCAGTAGGCATTGATGTGTGCGAGATGCAGCGGATAACCGTCGGCCATCTGCACCGCCTCGATCATGCCTTCCAAATTGGAGCCGTGCGCACTCGTGCCGGCATGCCAGGCCACATAGGCGCGGCGCTCAAGTGCGGTTTTAATGAGCGTGGAGGAGACTTCTGGCGTCAGCGGATAATGGCCGCCCAAAAGCTTCACCCCGAGCGCTCCCTCGGCGAGCGACTTGTCGATCAGCTCCACCATTTCCGCCTTGGAGGGCGCATTGGTTTTGAAGGTGAAGGGCGGCGACGCAAACTGCAGAATGGCTGTATTCAAACCCGCCCCGTACTGCGGCGTCTTCTCGAGAATATCATCCAAGGGACCGGCCATGTCGAGACACGTCGTTACGCCGTTCATCGCGAGCATACGCGGTCCGTAGGGCGACCCCCACATACTGCCGAGATGCACGTGACTGTCGATGATGCCGGGCTGGAGCACCCATCCGGAAACATCGATGACTTCGCGGGCGGGACCGGTTAAATCCGGTCCCACTGCGGCGACTTTGCCGCCTTCAACGGCAACATCGTTCACGCCGTTGACGCCGTTAAGCGGGTCAACCACATGAGCACCTTTGAGCAAAAGATCGTACATGGACGCTTCTCCTTATTTGATCAGCTCGTCGTGAGGTCCTAAAGCTGCCCCAAAAAAAGCAGCGGGGTCGCCCTCCACTATTGCAGGATCTGAGGCGTTACGCAATGAAGCTTTAAGCGGATAAGGCCCCGCACATGCTCCCGAGAGAGATCCGTTCCGCCTTTAAGCATTGTTGAAGCCCCTCACGCTTTTTCGCAAAATGCGCCCGCGTCCGTGACCTTTTCAGAACGCTTCAAGCGGCTCAATAGCCGTCAATATCGGCGAGAAGCTGCTCTGCGCGCTGCCAGCGCGGTTCCGCCCGCAGCGCTTCCATCGAAAGAACACTTTCGGCTTCATCGGGCAAGAGGCGCGCCAGCCGCTCGTCAAAGGCAGGCGTTCGGCTCCACTCGAGACCCGCGAGGATTTCGTCGGCCTCTTCAGGGTGATTGCAGTGCAGCACCATGTCGCAGCCTGCGGCCAGCGCCTTTTGTGCACGCACGAGCGGCGGCTCGTCGCCGCAGGCGCCCTTCATAGACAAATCATCCGAGAAGATCAGCCCGCTGAAACCGAGCTCCTCGCGCAGAATGGTCTTCAAAAGCCGCGGAGAGTAAGTGGCCACTTCTCCGTCAAAGCACTGATAAGCCACATGCGCGGTCATGATGCTTTCGAGTTCGAGCGCCAAACCGCGATAGATCGAAAGATCACGCCGTATTTCCGCTGCCGACCGATTGTCGGTCGGGCAGGCAACATGGCTGTCGGCCTCAGCCCAGCCGTGACCGGGGAAATGTTTGCCGCAGTTGGCCATACCGGCGAGCCGCAGTCCGGACATGAGCGCTCGGGCATTGCGTTCGACTTCATGGCGGTCTAAACCGAGCGAACGATTGCCGATCACGGCGGAGCGTCCATAGTCGATGTCGAGCACCGGTGCGAAAGTCATGTCGACCCCCGCAGCGCGAAGTTCACTCGCGAGCACGTAGCCTGCGGCCGCCAAACGTGCCTGAGCCTGATCACCGGCCGCACGGCAGGCAGCCATAGACGGCACCTCGGTGAACCCTTCGCGAAAGCGCTGCACCCGACCGCCCTCGTGATCCACGGTGATCAGAATCCCAGGGCGCACGGCATGAATGGCGCCGCAAAGCGCACGAAGCATTTCCACCGATGTGAAGTTGCGGGTAAAGAGAATCACCGCTCCGGTCATCGGGTGTTCCAGCCGCCGAATTTCGTGTTCAGTGAGAACAGTGCCGGCAATATCGACCACAACAGGGCCCAGCGTATGTGCAAGAGCGAGCTTCTTCGGCGTAAGCATGACGGAGATTCCAAAAGATAAAGCGCCGGCTTTGGGTGCAAAAGACCAAAGCCGGCAGAGTACGGGCGGGCAAAAGAGGAACGCTGCGTGCGCCGCTTACTCCTGCGGGAACACGCGGGGCTTTGCTGCCACGCGGTCGAGCAGTTCGTTATAGCGGCGAATCGTTTCGGCAAAACCGAACTGGAGCGCTTCAACCGTGAGCGCATGGCCGATCGACACTTCCTGAATGTTGCCGCAGGCCGTGAGGAGCTTCTCGAGATTATCAAGCGACAGGTCGTGACCGGCATTGACGCCGAGCGCAAGCTCATCGCATAAAAGCGCACTGTCAACATAGGGCTGCAGGATATCGTCTTCGAGCGCCGTGCCGTAGGCTGCGGCGTAACCCTCCGTATAAAGCTCAATGCGGTCGGCCCCCGTCTCCTTAGCCCAGCGGGTGAATTCGGGTTCGGGATCCATGAAGAGACTGACGCGGCAGCCGTAGGACTGTGCTTCGGCCACCACAGCGGCCAGCTTTTCGCGCACCTCGGGGTTATTGAATTCAAAACCGTGGTCAGAGGTCTTCTGATCAGCGGCATCGGGCACAAACGTCGCCTGATGCGGACGAATCTCCTTGAGAATCGGCATCAGATTTTCGAACGGATTCCCTTCAATATTGAATTCACGGCCCGGATAGGCATCCACGAGCGCCTTCAGGGGTGCCAAGTCCGTTCGGCGGATATGACGCTCATCGGGACGAGGATGAACGGTCAGGCCGGCAGCGCCCGCCTCGAGCGCAATGCGCCCGAAGAAAACGGGGTCAGGCCAATTGCCTTCACGAGAATTGCGCACCAGCGCGACTTTATTGAGATTGACGGAAAGCTGCGTCCGAATCATGGAAGTGCACCCATTGAAAATAGAAAAGGGAATCTTGCCGCCGAGCAGAATAGCACGCGGCCTGCGCGGCATAACTCAGCCATTCACCGGATCGCCATCAATTCGGCATCAATTCAAAATAAACAGATTGACCGAACGAGAAAATCTCGCGTATTCAGAGTTTTTTGAGGTCGGCAAGGAGACGCCGGCTACGCAGCGGCCGTCCTTCCAGATGAAGGTCGATGGCGGTCTTAAGCAGCTCGCGAAGCCGCTTCATCTCGCGGGGACTGAGCGCCGCAATCCGGCTTTTGCGCTCCGCAGATCCGCAGGCAACAGCCGCCGCTACCGTTTTAGGCCACAGCATGGAAGCAAAAGGCAGATTGGCAGCGTCTTCAGGCGTCCCCTCTACGCCCTTCAAGGCGCCTTCGTGGGTGAGGAGAAACCACTCTGAGCCCTTTTGCAGATCACGATCCTCAAGCGCAAGGCCCCAGCCGCAGTGCGCCAGAAGCTCCGCTTCAAAAGAGCGAAGCCCCGTCTGCCGCACAGCCGGATCCCCGTCCGCCAACGCAGAGAGCACGTGCACATAGCTCTGAAAGAGGCCCGGATGGACGTCCTCGCGCTCTGTGAGGCGAAGCACCAATTCGTTCACATAAAAGCCCGAGAGAAGCGCCTCGCCCCGAAGTGCTGCAAGCGCCCCGAGCCACTCGGCCTGCGTAAGCACCTTGGCTTCTTTTTTGCCCGTCCAAGTAAGGGCCAGCGGCGAAAAGGGCGTTAAGAGCCCTCTTAAATTAGACCCCGGCCGTTTGGCGCCCCGCGCCACCAGAAAAACGCGGCCGAAATGGGCGGTAAGCACGTCGACCACCATGCTCGATTCGCTCCAGGGTCGCGCATGAAGCACAAATCCGGGCTCCCGCTGCGGCCTTTGGCGGCGCCGGATGCCGCTGCGGCCGCCCGAGGCGCCCAGCGCCTCGGTTCGGGCGAGTTCTTCAAGAATGGCCTCGGCAGCGCGGCCTCTGGCCACAACGCCCTCCACCGTAGCGCTTTTGCTCGAAGCGAGCACCTCCTTTTTGCCGTTAGGAAGCCGCGGGAGATCAAGCAGCGCATCATCGCCCCATCGGCCTTCAGCCTGCTCGGCATCGAGTGAAGGGGACGGCGCAGCCCCATCGTCCGCACCCGCCGACGTCAGCATGCCGCCCTCCGCCAAGGCGTCAGCGCCGCCCACGGCATCCATGGGCGGCGGCAGGCTGGGATCGGGATGCGGCGCATCAGCGGTCACGCTCGTCGGACTCCTTTTCGGCTGGCGGCAAGCCGCGGCATCAATCGTAGCCGAGGGTCTTGAGCGCCTTGACGTCGTCGGACCAGCCGCGGCGCACACGCACCCAAACTTCAAGATGCACCGGGCAGCCGAGCTGCTCCTCGATGTCGGCACGGGCGAGGCGCGAAATTTCGCGCAGCTTGGCGCCCTTTTCACCGATCACGATAGGCTTATGGCTTTCACGGTCAACAATGAGCGTGGCCACAATATCCGCACGGCGCACGCCTTTGTCGTCCGTCTCTTCCTTCCACTTGTCAATCGTGACAGCCGTGCCGTAGGGCAGTTCGTCGCCGAGCAGACGGAAGGCCTTTTCGCGGATCGTTTCCGCAGCCAGAAAGCGCGGCGACTTGTCCGTATAGAGGTCCGGATCAAAGTACGGAATGCTTTCGGGGAGAAGCTTTTCGATTTCGCGCAGCAGATCGTCGAGCTGACGGTGCTTTTCAGCCGACACCGGCACAATGGCGGCGAAGGGATAGCGGCGCATCGAATCAGCCATCAGCGGCAAAAGCGCGTTGCGGTCCTTCGAGAGATCGGTCTTGCTCACCGCAAGAATGACGTTGGATGCTTCCGTCGGCAGCAGACGAAGCACTTCAAGATCGCCCGGCTTCCAGCCGTTTGACTCGATCACCATCACCACAGCATCGACCTCGGAAAGCGTAGAGCGCACGGAACGGTTCATGCGGCGCGTCAGCTGATTCTTCACCTTGGTCTGAAAGCCCGGCGTATCCACAAAAATGAACTGTGCCTTATCGGTCGTCAGCACGCCGAGCACGCGGTTGCGGGTCGTCTGAGGTTTCTTTGACGTAATGGAAACCTTTTCACCCACAATGGCGTTGATGAGCGTCGATTTACCGACATTGGGGCGTCCCACCACGGCAACATACCCGCAGCGGAAGCCCTCGGGAACCTTGGCGGAGCTGAGCGCTCCGGCCTGCGCGAGCATGCGCTCGAAATCATCGTCGGGTTTGCCCGGCTCGATGTCGGCCTCAAGATCATCCGTCGGCATCTCAAGCGTTGTCGGGTCTTCCGTCTGAGGCGTATCGGCCTCAGGCGCTTTTTCAAAATTCTTCAAATCGTCAGTCATTTCAGCGCCTCCTTGGCAGCTGTCAGGGCCAATTCCGCCGCAGCCTGTTCGGCTTCACGACGGCTCGTGGCAGTGCCCCGCGTCACGATTTTGAGCCGCTCGATGCGGCATTCACACTCAAAGCGCCGCTCATGAGCAGCGCCCGTGGCGGCGACGATCGCATATTCGGGTCGAGGCAGATGATCTCCCTGCAGGAGTTCCTGCAGGCGGGTCTTGGGATCCTTGCTCATCTGCTCCGGGGTCAGCCCCGTCAGGATCGGGTCGTAGAGTTTCAGGATAACGCGCTGCGCCGTATCAAAACCGGCTTCGCGAAAAACAGCGCCGAAAATCGCTTCCATGGCATCGGCAAGAATCGACGCACGATGTGCGCCGCCCGTCTTTACCTCACCTTCCCCCATGTAGAGGAAGCTTGAAACATCAATCTTCAGGGCAATTTCGTGGAGCGTCTTTTCACACACGAGATTGGCGCGCACTCGCGAGAGCTCGCCTTCGTTGAAGTGTTTATCACGCAGAAAAAGCGCATAGCCGATAACGCAGTTAAGCACCGAGTCACCGAGAAACTCCAGACGTTCATTGTGCTCCTGCGCAAAGCTGCGGTGCGTAACCGCACGGCGCAAAAGCTTCTTATCCTGAAAGACGTAGCCGATGCGCTCCTCGAGCGCTTCAAGCGAAAGCATTTGTGATGGTCTCTTGTCTTTGTTTATTTCAATTGTGCCGCTCATCGTCCAAGCATTAGTAAATGCTGCCGATGCGGCCCATGTCGCTGAAGTTCGCCCAGATGCAGACAGCCTTGCCGACCAAGTTTTCATCCGGCACAAAACCCCAGAAGCGGCTGTCTTCACTGTTGTCACGGTTGTCGCCCATGGCAAAGTACTTGCCTTCGGGCACCGTGCAGACGAACCCGCGGTCGTTGTAGCTGCAGGTGGATTCTTTTTTCATCACGGCCTGCATGGGCACCCAGCTCGGCCGGCGATGGTCAACCGCGATGGAGTGCTCCAGACCGGAGAGGTTTTCCGTACGCTCTTCGAGCGTCACCATCGTCGAATCGTCAACAAAGTCGCGCGGACGGGACTGGGCCTGTTCGACTCCATTCACGTAGAGCACTTTGTCGCGGTATTCAACGCGGTCGCCCGGCGTTGCCACGACGCGCTTAATGAAGTCAACGGATTCGTCCATCGGATAGCGGAACACGATGATGTCGCCCTTTTGCGGAGCGCCCACCTCGAGCACCTTGGTGTTGAGCACCGGCAGACGAATGCCGTAGTCGTACTTATTGACCAAAATGAAGTCGCCGATATGCAGCGTCGGCAGCATCGACCCCGACGGAATGCGAAAGGGCTCAAAAAGGAAGCTGCGCAGCAAAAAGACGATCAGAATGACCGGGAAAAGTCCGGCGGTGTACTCGAGCCACCACGGCTGACGAAGCGCCGTCGCCTTCAGACGGCGCAGATCTTCGCCGACAGCAGCATCGCCGCGTCCGAGCGCCTCGCGGTTAGCAGCTTCAAAAGCCGACGCGGCTTCCTCGGCCTTCCGGCGGCGCTGCGGCAGAAATACCGTGCGCTCAAAAATCCAAAAAATGCCGGTGATGACCGTCAAAATAAAAAGAATAAGTGCGAAGTTCATGGCCTTAAATGGGTTCGTGCTTCCATGCCCGATTGCGTTCTTGTTTGTATATAGAAATAGTCAGACTTCGTCAGCATTGACACCGTCATTTCTTTCCATTGCTTACTACTTTTCGTCAACTTCCAAAATCGCGAGGAAGGCTTCCTGCGGAATTTCGACGCTGCCCACCTGCTTCATACGCTTTTTACCAGCCTTCTGCTTTTCGAGCAGCTTGCGCTTACGCGTGATGTCGCCGCCGTAGCACTTGGCCAAAACGTTCTTGCGCAGCGCCTTCACGTTCTCGCGGGCGATGATGTTCGCACCGATGGCCGCCTGAATGGAAACTTCGTACATCTGACGGGGAATCAGCGTGCGAAGCCGCTGCACAAGCTCACGGCCGCGGAAGACGGCGTTCGAACGATGCATGATCGCTGAGAGCGGATCCACCTTGTCGCCGTTGATGAGGATATCTACACGCACCACGTCGGCCGCACGATATTCCTTGAACTCATAGTCCATCGATGCGTAGCCGCGGGTGAGAGACTTCATGCGGTCAAAAAAGTCCAGCACGATTTCCGCGAGCGGCAGGTCATAAGTGAGGTGCACCTGGCGGCCGTGATAGGCGAGATTGGTCTGAACACCGCGCTTATCCTGACAGAGCTTCATGACGGCGCCGACATATTCATTCGGCACAAAAATCGTCACCGTATCGATCGGCTCACGAATCTCATCGATCTTGTCGACCGGCGGGAGCTTCGAGGGGTTTTCCACCTGCACGACTTCGCCGTCGGTCATCAGCACCTCATAAACGACGGACGGAGCCGTCGTGATGAGATCCATGTTGTACTCGCGCTCCAGCCGCTCCTGCACGATGTCCATGTGCAGGAGACCAAGGAAGCCCGCGCGGAAGCCGAAGCCGAGCGCCTGAGAGCTTTCGGGCTCAAAACGCAGCGCCGCATCGTTAAGCTGAAGCTTCGTGAGGGCGTCGCGCAGCGCGTCGTACTGATTTGATTCCACCGGAAAGAGGCCGGCAAACACCTGCGGCTTCACCGCCTTGAAACCGGGGAGCGGTTCCTCGGCCGGTTTCTGCGCAAGCGTTACGGTGTCGCCCACGCGAGCGTCCTTCAATTCCTTGATGCCCGCGATGATGAAACCCACCTCACCCGCGGAAAGCGATTCGCGCATCTTGCTCTTTGGCGTAAAGACACCGATCTGCTCGACCAAATGCGTGGCATTGGTCGCCATCAGCGTGATCTTGTCCTTGGGACGCACCGTACCGTTGACGACGCGCACCAGCATCACTACGCCCACGTAGTTGTCAAACCATGAGTCGATGATGAGCGCCTGGAGCGGCGCCTGCGGATCACCCTTGGGCGGCGGCACATCGCGCACGACGCGCTCGAGAATGTCGTCAACGCCCATGCCGGTTTTGGCCGAACAAGGAATCGCATCGGTCGCATCAATACCGATCACGTCTTCGATTTCCTCTGCGGCTGCTGTCGGATCCGCGCTCGGCAGATCCATTTTGTTGAGCACAGGGATCACGGAGACACCGAGATCGATAGCGGTGTAGCAGTTAGCGACCGTCTGCGCCTCTACGCCCTGCGTAGCGTCAACCACGAGGAGCGCCCCTTCGCAGGCCGAGAGCGAACGACTCACTTCATAAGAAAAGTCGACGTGCCCCGGGGTATCGATCAGGTTAAGCTCATAAATCTGACCGTCCTTCGCTTTGTAGCGCAGCGACGCCGTCTGCGCCTTGATGGTAATGCCGCGTTCGCGCTCAAGATCCATGCTGTCGAGGACCTGCTCGCTCATTTCGCGGTCGGAGAGGCCTCCGCAGCGCTGAATCAGGCGGTCGGCAAGCGTGGACTTACCATGGTCGATGTGGGCGATGATCGAAAAGTTTCGGATGTTCTGCATCGTCGATGTTGTAAATGCTTTGGGTCTTCAGGAAGCCCTTTAGAGCTCTGCCGGCAGCGGGCCCATTGATGAATCAATGGCCGGCGGTCTGAACGGCAGAGTGCTGAGAGATTCAAGATGAATTCATTGAAACGTCCGGCAGTCACTTAGGCGAAGCTGTCTGACGAAATGCGTTTTTTGGCCGACACTTCGTCATCGCCTCCAGCCTGAGTCCGACTGTTCCGGGCGCGGATTGGGACTTCCGCGTGAACAGATCATTTTATCAAAGCTCGTCCGCAGCGCCGCAGCTCAGCCGGTGCTTCGGTTGCCCCAAAAGCATAAAAAAGAAGCTTCCGGCCCAAAAGGTTCCCGGAAGCCTCCCAAATCACTTTGCTGGATCGAACACGATTCGAAATCAGCGGTTCCGTCTGGTTCAGTCCGCAAAGGCCTTGTAGATGACGGTTGAATTCGTGCCGCCGAAGCCAAACGAATTCTTCATCGCAGCGCGAATCTTCATCTGACGCGCCGTCTTGCCGACAATGTCAACGCCGGCACATTCCGGATCGAGGTTGTCGAGGTTGATGGTCGGAGGCGACACCTGATCACGGATGGCCATCACCGAGAAGACGCTTTCAATACCGCCGGCGCCGCCGAGCAGGTGGCCCGTCATCGACTTGGTCGAATTGACGGCCAGGCGAGCAGCGTGATCGCCGAAAACTTCGCGAATAGCCTTCACCTCATTGGCGTCACCCACCGACGTGGATGTGCCGTGCGCATTCAGATAATCAATTTCGTCGGGATTCATGCCGGCGTGGCGCAGCGCCATACGCATGCAGCGCACCGGACCATCGGTCGAAGGCGTCGTGATGTGATGCGCGTCGCCCGAAAGACCGTACCCGGCAATTTCTGCGTAGATCTTGGCGCCGCGTGCTTTGGCGTGGTCCAGATCTTCGAGTACGAGAACGCCTGCACCCTCGCCCATCACAAAGCCGTCGCGGTCCTTGTCAAACGGCCGCGATGCGGCTTCCGGCGCGTCATTGCGGCGCGAGAGGGCATGCATGGCGTCAAACCCCCCGATGCCAAGCTTGCAGACAGTCGACTCCGTGCCGCCCGCGAGCATCACATCCGCGTCGCCGCGGGCGATGATGTAGGCAGCTTCGCCGATGGCATGCAGCCCCGTCGAGCAGGCCGTAACGTGTGCAATGTTGGGGCCCTTGAGTCCCTTCATAATCGCGAGCTGACCCGAAGTCATATTGATGATGCATCCGGGAATCATGAAAGGCGAAATGCGGCGCGGACCGCGGGACACCATCGCGTCGTTATTGGCGCAGATAGAGGGCAGGCCGCCGATGCCTGCGCCGATTGCAACGCCAATCATCGGCGCATTCTCCTCGGTGACTTCCAGTCCCGAATCCTCGAGCGCCATCAGACCCGCGCCCACGCCGAAATGCACAAACTTGTCGAAACGGCGGACTTCCTTCACATCCAGGTATTTCCCGGCATCAAAGCCCTTCACTTCGCCTGCTATCTGACAGCCGAACTCCGAGGCGTCAAAGCCGGTGATGCGAGCGATGCCGCTCTTGCCTTCAAGCGCGGCAGCCCAGCTCGAAGCCAGATCGTTGCCGAGCGGGGAGATCAGGCCGAGACCAGTAACGACTACGCGGCGATTCATCATGTTGCAGTTTCCTTCAAAGTCAAAGGCTTGAAGCCCCTAGTGAAAACCGATGCAAGCGCAGAGACGCCTCTGAGCATTGCCAATGCGGTGCAATAGGTGGTTCGAGATCGTTCAAACTTCCCCTTTGCCTTCTGTATTCAGGCATTTCAGGGAATTTACAACTATTCGGATTAGCAGAAAAACGGGGTTTTGCCCATTCATTACGTGAAACGGGATCCGTTGCCGGATCCCGTTTTCATTGCCCTGCCTCGCCGTATGGAGCCCAATCGAGCAGCTTCAGACGGTGATCAGCGGCAGCTTGCTTCGAGACGCTGCCCGAACGTGCGAATTACTTCGCGACGGCGGCCTTGACGAAGTCGATGGCCTGCTGAACCGTACGGAGATTTTCCTGTTCGGTGTCGGGGATTTCGATGTCGAAAGCATCTTCGAGCGCGAGCGACATTTCAACCGTCGTCAGGCTGTCGGCACCGAGATCTTCAATAAAGGAGGATTCGTTCTTGATGTCCTCTTCCTTGATGCCAAGCTGTTCAGCAATGATCTTCTTGACCTTCTGTTCAATATCGTCCATTTGATTGTCTCTCCGGGTGGGGTTGAGCGTTCAGATGAACCCCGCGCTTGATGGAGCATACAGGGTCGTTAAAAAAGAATTTAGCTTTTAATTTTACCAAAACCAATCGGTTGTCGCCGCTGCAGATCAACCCATGTACATGCCGCCGTTCACATGAAGCACAATGCCCGTCACGTAAGCGCCCGCGGGCGATGCGAGGTAAAGGCAGGCGTTGGCCACATCATCCGTTTGGCCGAGACGACCGAGCGCGGTCTGACCGATCAGCGCCGTCTTGTGCTCTTCGGGAAGATCCTTTGTCATGTCGGTGTCGATGAAGCCCGGTGCGATGCAGTTGACAGTGATGCCCCGAGAACCGATTTCCCGCGCGAGCGACATCGTCATGCCGACCAAACCGGCCTTGGCGGCCGCATAGTTCACCTGACCGGCATTGCCCATCGCCCCCACGACCGAGGACATGGAAATGATGCGGCCCGAGCGCTGCTTCATCATCGGGCGAACACAGGCGCGCGCCAGGCGGAAGGCTGCGGTCAGATCGGTTTCAATCACCGTCTCCCACTGCTCGTCCTTCATGCGCATGACGAGACCGTCCTTGGTAATGCCGGCATTATTGATGAGCACATCAATGCGGCCGTATTCGGCCACGATGTCGTCGACGGCCTTCTTCGAAGCTTCAGCATCACAGACATTGAGCACAATGCCGCGGCCGCGGCCGCGGCCTTCAAAGGCTTTGCCAGCCTCGTCGAGCGCAGCCGCGCCCGCTTCCGAAGTGGCCGTGCCAATAACCACGGCACCCGCCTGAAGAAAAGCTTCAAAGACCGCACGGCCAATACCGCGGCTCGCACCGGTAACAAGACAAATCTGCCCGGCGAGCGCGTCCGCCGCAAAGATCATTTTTTCCATGTTGTTGGTTCTCAATCAAAGGTGAAAATTCAATGAATACTTCAAGCTGCGAGCGCCTCGAGCGTCGCCTCGAGCGTCGCTTCGCTGCTGATGCCGTGGAGTCTGATCTCCGGTGCAATGCGCTTGACGAGCCCCGTCAGAACTTTGCCCGGCCCGCATTCCACGATGTCTGTGACGCCGGAGGCTTCCATAGCCTTCACAATCTTGGTCCACTGCACCGCCGACGATACCTGCTGCGCGAGGAGCGCGCGGATTTCGTCCGGGGCAGTGTGAAGCTGCGCCGTAACGTTGGCATACACCGGCACAGACGGAGCGCTGACTTTAACTTCGGCCAAATGTTTGGCAAGGCGTTCACCTGCCGGCGCCAAAAGGCTCGAATGAAAGGGCCCCGAAACGGCCAGCGGAATGGCTCTCCGGCAGCCGCGGGCCTTAAGAAGCTCTACCGCTTTGGCAAGGCCGTCGCTGCGCCCGGCAATCACCACCTGCCCGGGCGAATTGAAATTCACCGGCTCCACGGGCCCCACGGCAGAGGCTTCGCGGCAGGCTTCAATAACGGCTTCGTCATCGAGGCCAATGACGGCTGCCATGCCCCCCACACCGACCGGCACCGCTTCCTGCATGGCCTGCGCACGGAAACGCACAAGCTTCACGGCATCCTCAAAGGCAAATGTTCCCGCTGACGTGAGCGCGGAATATTCCCCTAAAGAATGACCGGCCATCACATCCGGACGGCGGCCGCCGGCAGCGATCCAAGCTTCATAAAACGCTGCAGAGGCCGCGAGCAGTGCGGGCTGCGTGTTCACCGTCAGGCTGAGCACTTCCGCCGGACCTTCTGCGATGAGTTTGACAAGATCTTCTCCGAGAGCAGCATTGGCGCGAGCCATATAGTCCGCAACGACAGCATTGTCGGCAAAACCCGAAAGCATGCCGACAGACTGGCTGCCCTGGCCGGGGAATACGAATGCAATGCGCATGAGTTTTTTCCTTTGGTTCCGTAATTGGTGTTCGAGACGATTCGCTTCCAAAGCCGCTCGGCCTTATTCGCTGCGCCAGCGCACAATCGCCGATCCCCAGGCCATGCCGGCACCGACAGCCTGCAGCAGCACCAGGCTGCCGTCTGAAATCTTTCCGCTTCGCACGGCTTCATCAAGAGCAAGCGGCACGGATGCCGCTGACGTGTTGCCCTGTTCCGACACGGTTTTGATCATCCGTTCGTCGGGAATGCCGAGCTTCTTGGCCACCATTGTCATAATGCGCAGATTGGCCTGATGGGGAATGTAGACGTCCACATCCTGCGGATCCACGCCCGCCAAGACGGCAACTTCCTGCGCAGACGACGTCAATCCGTCAACGGCAAGCTTAAAGACCTGACGGCCGTCCATATTGATGTAGGGACGCCCGCAAAGTTCGCCGTGATCAATCCGTGCCGTGAGACCGAGCACATTTTCATCGTAAGATCCGTCGGCATACATCCGAGCAGCCAGAATACCGGGCTTTGCCGAAGCCTCCAGCACCACTGCCCCTGCGCCATCGCCAAAAAGCACGCACGTTGCGCGGTCCTTCATGTCGATAACGCGCGACATCGTTTCCGCCCCGATGACCAGCGCACGCTGATAGGGACCTGCACGGAGCATGGCATCGGCGGCATTAAGCGCATAAATAAAGCCCGCGCACACGGCCTGTACGTCGAACGCCGCGCACCCCACCGCGCCGATCAAACGCTGCACGGCCGCTGCCGTCGACGGAAATACCTGATCAGGCGTCGTCGTCGCCACAATGATCAGATCAATCGTCTTGGGATCAACGCCGCCCCCTTCAAGCGCCTTCTGTGCGGCTGCGGCAGCCAGCGTGGTAGTCGTTTCCGTCGTTCCATTGACGAAGCGTCGAGCTTCAATGCCGGTACGCGTACGAATCCATTCATCAGAAGTTTCAATGCCGTCGGCAGCGAGCCGTCGGGCAAGGTCCTCATTGGTGATGCGGGCCGCAGGAAGCGCGGACCCCGTGGAAATGATGCGGGAGTATTTGGCTGACATGAGCCGTCCTTATAGACAAGTCGCGTGAACGTTGGATCTTACCGATTTAAAGCCTGCGTTTGAAGTCCGTTTTTTCAACCACACGGCGTAACTCATTTGCGCCATACGGCTGCGGAACATCAGCCATGACTTTAACCGGATTCGGCAGACATGAAAAAGGGGACCCACTTCTGGATCCCCTTCCTTTCGAATCGCCCCGGCCGCTTCCTTCAGAAGCTCTTGGCCTTCGAGACTCCCTGACGTTAAACTGAAACCTTTTGCAAAGAGCACTTTCACCGTGGGGTGCGCGCGGCATCTCGCGCGAGGTTCATTAACGCTGCAGAAGCGTACCGGTTTGTTCGGTGCGGACTTATTCGTCCTGCTTCGTCGCGATGACCTTCTTGCCGCGATAGAAGCCCGTCGGGCTGATGTGATGACGGCGATGGACTTCGCCGGTCGTCGCTTCGACAGCCGTCGGAGGATTCTTCAAAAAGTCATGAGCACGACGATTGCCGCGACGGGCGACCGATTTCTTATTCTGCTGAACAGCCATGGCAAACCCCACGTAGGTATAAGCGAGTGTCGAACTAAATTACTTCCGTGACCAGGCACTCGTTCCAGAACACGGAATTCCATGATTGCGCCGCCGTCTAAATTGACAGGACGGCAAGCGGCGGATTGTACCAAATCCCCTGAAGAACCTCATGCAAAAAGCATCTTTTTTTAGGTTCGAAGAATTCAGTCCAATAAAAAAGGAGGGCAACTGCCCTCCTTCCCGGAAATCTGGAGCGGGAGACGAGTCTCGAACTCGCGACCTCAACCTTGGCAAGGTTGCGCTCTACCAACTGAGCTACTCCCGCACGCTCCGCTTGGTGTTCCCTTAACTGCAGTTCGAACAGAATTCGATGGAGCGGGAGACGAGTCTCGAACTCGCGACCTCAACCTTGGCAAGGTTGCGCTCTACCAACTGAGCTACTCCCGCATCGCCTGCGTGGGAAAGGGTTCCAAAGGGATCTTTGGAGCGGGAGACGAGTCTCGAACTCGCGACCTCAACCTTGGCAAGGTTGCGCTCTACCAACTGAGCTACTCCCGCATTTCCAGCGAAGAATGCGAATTATACGAAGCTACGGGATTTTGTCAAGCAAACGACGGTATTCACGTACTGTTGAGTGAGTTCCCGATGCGGAGGACCGCATCAAACTTTAAATACCCGCTTTCTTCTGAACTTTACTGCCCAAAACGCAGAGCGCCGCCCACACCATGAAGGCGGCGCTTTCCCCTTGAACGGTTCCTCAGAAGTTCGCCAGGTCGTTAAGCGCTTCACTCATGCTCGGGTGCGTGAAGATGAAGTCGCGCAGGAACGTGTACTTTTGTCCCGTCTTCATGGCCACTGCTACGGTGTTGATGACTTCCCCGGCCTCCGGTCCAAAAAGCGTGCAGCCCAAAATCTCCTGGGTGTCAGCATCCACCACGATCTTAAAGAGCCCTTCGGCCTGATTGAGCGTTCTGGCACGCGGGATTGCCGCTACGGGCAAGGTGTTGACCTTAATGTGCCGCCCTAGAGACTGCGCCTCTTCGGCCGTAAACCCGATGTGCGCGAGCGGCGGGTCAATAAAGACCGTTGAGCTCACGGGGTCGCGGTCGGAAATCCTGCGGTCTCCGGTCCCATAAAGACTGCTGCACACAATGCGGAAGTCATCTAAGGAGATATAGGTGAAAAGCGGCCCGCCCTTGACGTCGCCCAAGGCGTAGACCTGCGGGTTGGTGGTGCGCAGGTGTTCGTCGACCACGATGGCTCCGCGCGCATTGACTTCAACACCCGCTTTTTCAAGTGCCAACGCTTCAGTGTTCGGACGGCGGCCAGCCGCCAAAAGCACCGCGTCCCCTTCCAGCCGAACTTCTTTTTGGGCGGCACGGTCTTCATAGACCACGGTGCCGCCGTCAATCTGGGTCACATTCACATGCGTCTTAAACTGCACGCCTTTCTTTTCCAAAATGCCCTGCACGGCTGCGGCAATATCGCGGTCTTCGCGCGGCAATACTTGGGGCCCTTTTTCGAGCACCGTGACCTGCGTACCAAAAGAAGCAAACATTGAAGCGAATTCGAGCCCAATGTAGCCTCCGCCGACGATAGTGAGACGCTGCGGCAGTTCCTTGAGGTCTAAAAGCGTCGTACTCGTAAAGACGCGAGGATTACCTGTAACGCCAGGGAGATTCGGGATGACCGTTTCCGAACCCGTATTGATAAAGATCTTGGGCGCCTCCAAGGTGACCGCCAAATCCTTGCCGCGTACCTCGACCGCATTTTTCCCTGCAAACGAACCCACGCCCAGGAAGATAGTCACATTGGGATCGTCGGCAAGCTTTTCATAGTTCTTTTCGCGCAGAAAGCTTACGACGGCGTCTTTTTGCTCCATCGCCGCACGGAAGTATTCCTGCTTTTCCTTCCAGGAAACATCACGGCGCGCAAGGTGTGCCGAATGCACGAGCGTCTTTGTTGGGATACAGCCGATATTGATGCAGGTGCCGCCATACATCTTCTCGGAGCGCTCGATCAGGGCGACCTTTTCGCCTTTCTTTGCCAAGAATCCCGCTAAGGTCTTTCCGGCCTTGCCAAAACCAATAATGATGGCGTCAAATTTCATGGTGTTCTCTGTCTTTGCCCGCGGGCGTTGGTTCGATGGAATCCATCGTAGGAGAAACTACTGTTGGACACTGATGATTATCAAGCGTGCGGACGGAGCCTCCTCTGCCCAGATTGTTACTGTCTTTATTAGCCGAGCCCTAGTGGATATCCTGACGCTCCCGAACCATGTCACTGATATCGCTCTGATCATCACCCCCTCCTCTTTCCTTTGGACTACGGCACAGCACGGTGCGCCACGAAATGCAATGGGATGGAATACACCGGCGCATTTCAGATTCGAGAGGAACTTTAGTTTCAATTTCGGCTTAACCCAGCCTTTAACGTCACGCCCGATCGGGCGCAAAGTCGCCCCGCTTATTCATTCCTAATGAGATCCCAAAGAAAATCCGAAATCTCTTGACCCTGCTGGGCTGCAGTTACCTCCGCGAGTATGCCGGGACCGAATGCACCACCGAGAATTTTGGAGAAATCATTAAAAAAATCCCGAACCGCTAAGATCGGCTCGGGATTTTGGTTTGGTCCCAGAAACGGGAATCGAACCCGTACGCCCGTTTAGGGGCGGCGGATTTTAAGTCCGCTACGTCTACCAGTTCCGTCATTCTGGGACCACATACGAAAAAAGGGAAACTGCTCAGTGTTTCCCTTCTTTTGTATCTGGAGCGGGAGACGAGTCTCGAACTCGCGACCTCAACCTTGGCAAGGTTGCGCTCTACCAACTGAGCTACTCCCGCGTGAATTCTTTTGGAGGCGCGAGGCGGAATCGAACCGCCGTAAACGGATTTGCAATCCGGTGCATGGCCACTTTGCTATCGCGCCGTCAGTGGAGCGGGAGACGAGTCTCGAACTCGCGACCTCAACCTTGGCAAGGTTGCGCTCTACCAACTGAGCTACTCCCGCACTGAGAAAATTAATTTTAATGAAAACCCAAAATAAGTCAAGACAGCCCGTCAGAGCGGCTCTACGTATAAATGGGAGCGGGTTATCACCTATCTTTAGACTGCTGAGCAAAAAATCGGGACTCTCCGAAGAGAATCCCGATTTCGCACTAACTATCTATTCAGGCAAAGCTGATTAGAAGATGCTGATCGCGAGGAAGCCCAGAGCAACCGAGAAGACGATCGCGAGGACACCCGGGATGAAGAAGGCGTGGTTGAACACCCACTTGCCGATGCGGGTCGTGCCGGTGTCGTCCATCTGGACCGCGCCCAGAAGGGTCGGATAGGTCGGCAGAACGAACAGAGCAGACACAGCAGCGAACGAAGCGACGAGCATGCCGGAATCGCCAGGGTTGGCAGCGGTGATGCCGAGCGCCGCAACGATGGCCGGGGTGATGGCCTTAGCGGTAGCTGCCTGCGAGTACAGGAGCATGGCCGCGAAGAAGAACACGACAGCAAGCAGAGCCGGATAGGCAACAACGGTGTCAGCTGCGAACGTCTTGATTTCAGCCGTGTGGCCGGACACAAACGTGTCGCCGAGCCAGGCAACGCCGAGCACGCAGACGCAGGCAACCATACCGGACTTGAAGACCGAGCTTTCAGAGGCGATATCAGAGATGTCAACCTTGCAGCAAATCGTGATGAGCGTTGCAACGAGGAGCATCAGGGACATGATGGCGGCGTCACGAGGAACAATGACGGGGCTGATCAGACCGATGGCCGGCGAAATAGCGGACGCATAGAGCACCACGAAGAGCACGCCGATCAGGAAGATGCCGACGGAGCGCTTGGCAAAAGGCTTGAGTTCCGTCTGAGCGGCACCCTGACCAATCTTGACGAGACCCTTGGCAAGACGTTCCTTGTAGACCGGATCGCTGTCCAGATCCATGTTCTGGATCTTCGTCATAACGAAAGCCGTCAGCATGCAGCCGGCAAACGTGGTAACGAGCCAAATGCCGATCAGAGCCGGGTAGGACCAGCCGAACGGTTCAAGCACGCCGGACATGTAAATCACGGCTGCGGAAACCGGAGAAGCGGTAATGGCGATCTGCGAAGCCACGACGGCGATCGAGAGCGGGCAGCAGGGACGAATCTTCTGTTCCTTAGCAACTTCAACGATAACCGGAATCATCGAGAAGGCCGTATGACCCGTACCGGCGAAAATCGTCAGCACATACGTCACGACAGGAGCGAGGTAGTTGATGTACTTCGGGTTGCTGCGCAGAATGCGTTCAGCAATCTGAACAAGATAGTCCAGACCGCCGGCGAGCTGCATCGCCGAAATAGCTGCGATCACCGATGCGATGATCAGAATCACGTCCCAAGGAATGTTGCCCGGCTTCATACCGAGAATCAGACCAAGTACGAGAACGCCGGCGCCGCCGGCATAGCCGATGCCGATGCCGCCCAAGCGAACACCGAGGAAGATCGCGCCCAAAAGGACGATGATCTGGAGAATGAGCATGATATCCATAATGCCTCCAGGCATGGATGAGAAGCCCCGTCTGCCGCTGCTTCATTATTTGGCTCTATTGGCCGCTGCAGCTTGCATCAGAGGATGCGGAGACTGTCTGTCCTCGATCCCTTTACGGATATCTGAGTACCTGAGAATCCCGCTTTGGTGGTATTTGAACCTGCGGTCGTTCCGCTAGGAGCGACCGTAGTGTTCTATTTCCGGATCTTGCGTCCGGACGTCACCCGATTACTGTTCAAACTTCGGGTTGATCAGGTTGTCGTGCGTGAAGACCTTGTCCCACTGTTCCTGCGTGAGCATCTTCTTTTCGTCGACGATGAGTTCATGCAGGGACTTGCCGGTGAGGAAGCCTTCGCGAGCGATGTTCGCGCAGGGCTTGTAGCCGAAGTGGGGCTTGAGAACCGTGATGATGCCGAGCGAGCCCATCACGAGGTCTTCGCAGTGCTTGGCGTTGACAACGATGCCGTCAATGCACTTTTCACGCAGAGCGTTGCAGGAGTTCGTCAGAACCTTCATCTGCATATACAGAGCGAAGGAGATGACCGGTTCCATCACGTTCAGTTCAAGCTGGCCGGCGGAGGCGGCAAGCATGACGGAGGTGTCAAGACCGATGGCGAGGAACGCAGCCTGATTCGTCACTTCCGGGATAACCGGATTGACCTTGCCCGGCATGATCGAGCTGCCCGGCTGGAGCTGGGGCAGAACGATTTCGCCAAGGCCGGTACGCGGGCCGGAGGCCAGGAGACGCAGGTCATTGCAGACCTTCGTGAGCTTGACGGCGAGGCTCTTGCAGGCCGACGAGAGGGCGACATAGGCGCCGCAGTCGGACGTGGCGGCGATCAGGTCGTCGCTGTTGACGAACGGGATGCCCGTCAGTTCAGCGAGGCGCTTGACAGCCTTGGCCGGGTATTCCGGATGGCAGGTAACCGTCGTGCCGATGGCGGTGGCGCCGAGGTTCACGACCTTGAGGTGTTCCTGAGCTTCACGGATCGTCTTGATTTCGTCGCCGATCGTGGTGCCCCAGCCGTGGAATTCCTGAGCGAAGGACATCGGAACGGCGTCCTGCAGGTGGGTACGGCCCATCTTGAGGACATCCTTCGTCTTTTCAGCCTGCTTGTAGAAGCTGGCGACGAGGTCTTCAACGGCCTTAACGAGGACGTTGGAGCGAAGGATCAGCGAGAGGTGAAGAGCCGTCGGATACGTGTCGTTCGTCGACTGGCCGAAGTTGGCGTGGTCGTTCGGGGAGACCTTCTTGTCACCCTTTGCGAGGCCAAGGTGTTCGCAAGCGAGGTTGCAGATAACTTCGTTGCAGTTCATGTTCGTGGACGTGCCGGCACCACCCTGGAGCCAGTCAGTGACGAACTGATCGTTGTACTTGCCGGCGATGAGCTGGTCGCAGGCCCACACGAGCGCATCGGCAACATCAGCCGGGATCGTGCCGAGTTCCTTGTTCGTGAGCGCAGCGGCCTTCTTCACATAAGCGAAGGCGATGGCAAAGAACGGTTCCTGCGACATCGGCATTTCCGTGATGTGGAAATTCTGCTTGCCGCGCATCGTCTGGACGCCGTAGTAGACGTCATCAGGGATCTCGAGGGAACCAAGGAAGTCGTTTTCAATACGGGACATGTATATGCTCCTCAATATGTCCTAAGCGAGATTTCTGCGTTTGGGTCCGCTTTCATCCGCTTTGTGTTGAACCTTTGGATTCAGTCGAATTTCTAAGTAGAAACTCGTTGGTCCACCGAATCAAAAGGTGTTTTCTTTCGGTTCCGAGCTCTTCAAGCTAAGGGAATCTGCTTATCAGAGCTCGGGCACCTACCGAATAACTAAATATTACTGCGTAATCGGCTTGATGGGAATAGATTTCTTCTGCGTCGGCAGGACCTTATCGTAATTCCCCATACCCTGCTCAGCCATCTTGCGGCGGATGAAGGCGATCTGCGTCTTAAGGGGCAGATCCTTCGGGCAGAAGTCATGGCAGGCCAGCAGCGACATGCAGCCGAACACGCCGGACTCGTCACCGACCACTTCGTAGTAGTCAGCGTCGTTGCGTTCGTCGCGCGGGTCAAGGCGGAAGCGGGCAATCTTATTGATGCCCACAGCCCCGATGAAGTCCGGACGGACGCGAACCGTACCGCAGCCAGCAATGCAGCAGCCGCATTCCACGCAGCGGTCGAGAACGTAAATGTCTTCGGCGAGCTGCGGGTCCATCGGCACTTCCTTCCTGCGAAGGTCGATTTCCTCGTTCTTCATGTGAACCCACGTTTCCATGCGTTCGGACATGTTGCGCATCCACTTGCCGGTGTTGACCGAAAGGTCGCCGATGAGTTCGAACGCAGGCAAGGGGGCGAGCGTGAATTCCGTCGGAAGATCCTTGGTAAGTGTACGGCAGGCGAGGCCGGGCTTGCCGTTGATCAGCATGGCGCAGCTGCCGCAAATACCAGCGCGGCAAACGAAGTCGAACTGCAGGGTCGGATCCTGCTCGTTGCGCAGATCGTTGAGCGCAATGAAGAGCGTCATCGAGTCCGATTCCTGGAGCTCGTACGTCTGCATGTGTGGAACGCTGTCAGGATCCTGCGGGTTGTAGCGCAGGATGCTGATCTTGAGCATGCGGTGCTGCTTCTTGGCAGCGGGAGCGGCCGGGGCGGCGGGAGCCGCCGGGGTCTTCTGAGCTTCTTGGGTCATTTTTGTTACCAGCTCCAAATTAGTCGTTCAGCGGTTCGTCGATGCGTTCGTTGCGGCCCAGCAGACGCTTGGGCAGCAGGTGCTGATACGGCATGATCGCGTCCTGAATGGCCCAGCGATCCTTGCCTTCGGCTTCCATCTTCTGACGGATAGCATCAACTTCAGCCTGACGCTTGGCAGATTCGGGGTTCTCGATGTAGTTCTTCACGCCGTAGCCGCGGAAGCCCGGGGGAAGTTCCATCTTGCTGATGTCGAGCGGCTGATACGAAAGAGTCGGCAGCGTATCACCGTCCTTCCAGGTCGCAATTGTGCGGTTGAGCCACTTGACGTCATCGCGAACCGAGAAGTCTTCGCGGTAGTGAGCGCCGCGGGATTCCTGACGATTGAGAGCGCCGTAGGCGACCGTCAGAGCGACGCGCAACATCGAGCGGGTGCGGTAGGCATAGACGAGTTCGGGGTTGTTGCCCACGACGTCCTTGACCGGGATGTTGAAGGAGCGCTTGTAGAGTTCTTCGAGCTCCGTCACCGCTTCTTCCATATCCTTGCCGCGGCGGAAGATGCCGATCTTGGTCGTCATCACTTCCTGCATGCGGGTGCGCAGCTTGACGGCGTCTTCATTACCGGTGCACTTAATGAAGCCGTTGAGTTCGTTCTGAACCTTGGCGAGCGACTCGTAAATGATCGACGTCGGGATGTCGATGCCGTTTTCGGGCTTTTCGCAGAAGTCGGCGATGAATTCACCGACGATCATGCCGGCGACGACGGTTTCAGCAACCGAGTTGCCGCCGAGGCGGTTGAAGCCGTGCATATCCCAGCAGGCGGCTTCGCCGGCAGCGAAGAGACCTTTGAGCTGCGGAGATTCGCCGGTCGGGTTCGTGCGGACGCCGCCCATCGTGTAGTGCTGGGCCGGACGCACCGGAATCCATTCCTTCGTCGGATCAACGCCGAGGAAGTAGTGGCAGATTTCGTAAACTTCACGAAGCTTATGCTTGATGTGATGTTCGCCAAGCAGCGTGATGTCGAGCCAGAGGTGTTCGCCGTACTTGGTCTTGACGCCCTTGCCCATGGCAATGCGTTCTTCCATGCGGCGGGAAACCACGTCGCGGGAGGCGAGTTCCTTCTTTTCCGGTTCCACGTCCGGCATGAAGCGGTAGCCGTCAACGTCGCGGAGCAGACCGCCGTCACCGCGGCAGCCTTCCGTCACCAGAATGCCGGCCGGGAAAATGCCTGTCGGGTGGAACTGAATGGCTTCCATGTTCGAAAGCGAGGCAACGCCGGTGGTGAGCGCCAGGTCGTAACCCACGCCGTCGCAAATGACCGCGTTCGTCGTGACGCGGTAGATACGGCCGGCACCGCCAGTGGCGATGGCAGTGGCCTTGGCCACGTAGGCCATCAGTTCGCCCGTGATCAGGTCACGGACGATAGCGCCGTAGCAGCGCTTGCCGTCATGAATCAGACGAAGCGCTTCAACGCGTTCGATCACCGGAACCTTTTCTGCGATGAGGCGGTCGGACACCACGTTGAGCATGGCGTGGCCGGTACAGTCGGAGACGTAGCAGGTACGCCACTTCTTCGTGCCGCCGAAGTCGCGCTGATTAGCGAGACCCGCTGCTTCCTTGCGTTCGGTAATCGTGACCTTTTCACCGTTGATGATCACCTGACGGTCGCCCGGGGTGATGCGGCTCCAGGGACAGCCCCAGGCGGCGAGTTCGCGCACAGCCTTGGGCGAGGTGTTCACAAACATGCGGACGACTTCCTGATCAGCGCCCCAGTCCGAACCGCGGACCGTATCGCCGAAATGGACGTCTTCATTGTCGCCCAAGCCTTTGATCACGTTGCCGAGCGATGCCTGCATACCGCCCTGAGCGGCCTTGGAGTGGCTGCGCTTCGGCGGAACGAGGGAAAGGACGATCGAGTCGTGACCGCGGCGCTTGGCAGCAACAGCCATGCGGAGTCCAGCAAGGCCGCCGCCGATGACCAGCACGTCGGTGTAAATGATTTTCATGAGTTTTTCCTCGGAAATCCCGCCTATTGGGCGGGAGGATCGGAACGCAGCTCCTGTCTGCGCATCCGCCCAGTCTTCTAAGAAGCCCTGCGCCTGCCTTCTTTCGAGGCCGTTCGCAGAACCGCTCCGGCTTTTTGAGCCTATTCCCGTTGGTTTTCGCCGCCGCCGCCGCATCTGCCCGCGTTCGTCTGAACGGAACTTCTGTATTGGAAGCGGGGAAAACTTCCTATACAGGTCTTAAAGCGCATTGTCGACGTTCCGTTTCTGGGACTCGCACCCAAGGAGGACATCAAAACCCGAGGCATCATGATGAAGCCCCGCGGCTAGAACCCGGAAGACGCTTAGGGAGGGATGAAAACATCTGCGCCCAATTCACCTGAGTCGCTGTTCTCCTTCGAGCGGCTCAGTCAAACTAAAGGCATCCGAAGCCATTCCTGACGGCGTTTCTGCGGCAACCCGATCTTTTTTCCGGCAAACAGATCCTGAACGGTCTGCACAAAACTGTTGGGTCTCTAAGCTCTTCTACTTAGAAGTCTAACAACCTGCTGCATCTGGAACCACAGTGTTTTACGTTCAGACTGCGTTAATTGCTTATTCCAACGCAAAGAACCCGTGGATTTCCCTTGGCCTTCTGATCTATTTCTAACGGATAAGTATTGAGTCGTCGGCGCGCAGTTTAGCCGTCGACCTATCCCTAGAAATATTCGTATAAACCCCTAGTAAAGCCTGACTTTTAAAGCGAAGCTTTTGTTCTGTCGAAGGTAGAAAAATTCTGTTTTATTCCTTTTATTTCATATAAATAATAAAATCTTTAAGTCTCTATTACAGATAGAAGGGATCTAAAGCATTAATACTCTGTTATAGGTAGGCATTTACGCTAATAACACCATAGCATAACTCACCGAACAGATTGTTCGGTTTTACTTTACGAATATAAGTCTTTTTACCTATATTTCTTCAAATTTCACTTCTAATTAAATATTAATAAATTATTTTTAGAAATACATTTTATAAATCTCTTCGGAAAACACTAACGAGATATGCCTTTCGACATTTCACTTAGATCGCATCATGGGTCATAAATAGTTTGTACTTAACAACATTCATAACCAGGACCTCTATTAACTCCCCAAAATCGATAGAATCAAGCATCAGAACTTTTTTTCCAGATGCTCTCGGAAGCACCTATAAGAGGAGAACTCAAATGGCCAACCGTATCGTTCAGACGGATTACGCTCCCGCCGCCATTGGTCCGTACAGCCAGGGCGCCTTCACGCAGATTGCGCTTTACTGCTCGGGGCAGCTCGGCATTGATCCGGCCACGGGGAAATTGGCTGACGGCATTGAAGAACAAGCAACGCAGGCCTTCAAGAATCTGCGTGCAGTCATCACGGAAGCCGGTCTCACGATGGCCGATATCGTCAAAGTAACGATCTTCCTTACCGACATGGCCAATTTCGACGCCGTCAACAAAGCCATGAAAACCTTTGTGCCGGCGCCGTTCCCTGCCCGCTCCTGCTTTGCCGTGGCAGCGCTGCCGAAGGGCGGCCTCGTTGAAATTGAGGCAATCGTCGATCGCATCGGTCAGCCCTTCTGAGCGTGAAGGCCCCCGCACCCATGCCGCCGCGTCCTTATGCCCGGCCTGCCGCCGAATCCTCTTCAGCCGCCTCTGAGCGCCGAGGAGGCTCTCGTCCCGCGGGCGAGATCAAGAGCGGCAAGCTTGACCCGCTGCCGGTGCGTCTCAAGCGCTTGGGACTGGTCTCCGACTGGGATTTTGTGCTGCATCTTCCGCTGCGCTATGAGGACGAAACCCGCATTGATCCGATCGGTCTCCTGCGGGCGGGGGAAACGGCTCAAATTCAGGGTGAAGTGGTGCGTTCGAGCACCATTTCAACGGCCCGCGGTCCGCAGCTGGTGGCTGAACTCGCTGATCAGACCGGGAGGGTGACGCTGCGCTTCATCCACTATTACCCGACGACGCGCTCGCTGCTCACAATAGGGACGACGCTGCGGGCCTTCGGTGAACCTCGTCCGGCCTATTCCGGCGGACTTGAACTCATTCATCCCAAACTCAAGAAGCCCGTGGCCGGTGAAGATGCGCTTCCTTCGTCACTCACGCCGGTTTATTCGCTCGGCGAAGGGGTACAGCAAACCTGGCTGAGAAAGCGTATCAACCGCGCGCTTCTCGATCTAATGGGGATGGATGATCCGCTGCCGGCGGAAGTTGCCGCAGCGCTGCAGCTGCCCGGTCTCAAAGCTTCGCTTGAATACCTGCACCATCCGCCTGCCGATGCGCCCCACGAACCGCTGATGAACCGTACGGATCCGCACTGGCAGCGGCTTAAATTCGATGAGCTGCTGGCCCAGCAGATCACGCTTAAACAACTGCGCGCAGCCGTGGGGCAGGAAGGTGCCCCAGCACTCACCGATTCGGCCGCAAAGCTCACGACAGCCTTTCTCAATGCGCTGCCCTTCGCACTCACACGGGCCCAAACGCGCGTGTGGGATGAAGTCGCGCACGATCTTGCCGAGCCTCGCCCCATGCACCGCTTGGTTCAGGGGGATGTCGGCTGCGGCAAGACCGTCATTGCCGCCATGGCGGCGCTTCGCGCGATTGAAGCCGGACGGCAGGCAGCCTTAATGGCGCCGACGGAAATTCTGGCCGACCAGCATTTGGAGAAAATCGCCCGCTGGCTTGAGCCCCTCGGCGTAAAAATCGTGCGTCTTACCGGCCGCCTCAAAGCCTCGGAAAAGGCCGCCGCGCTGGCCGCTGCCGCGTCCGGCGAGGCTCAGCTTGTTATCGGCACGCACGCGCTCATTCAAGAGGGCGTTGCTTTTAAGGCACTCGGCCTCGCGATTGTCGACGAACAGCACCGCTTCGGCGTCGAGCAGCGCTTAGCACTCACGCGCCTCATGCCGGACGGCCGCCGCCCGCATCTTCTGATGCTTTCCGCTACACCCATTCCGCGCACGCTGGCAATGAGCTATTTCGCCGACATTGATGTATCCGTGATTGACGAACTCCCGCCGGGCCGAACACCCGTTGCCACCAAGCTCGTTCGTCTGGACCGACGCGATGCCGTTCTCGCCGTTGTCAACGATACCGTCAGCAAAGGACGGCAGGTGTACTGGGTCTGTCCGCTGATTGAAGAAAGCGAAATGCTGGACCTGACGCCTGCGTCGCGATGCGCCGAAGAGCTTGCAGCCAGACTTCCGCACGTTCGCGTGGGTCTCCTTCACGGCGCAATGAGCGCAGCTGAAAAGGAAGCGGTGATGTCGGACTTTGCCGCCGGGCGCATTGAGCTTTTAGTCGCCACCACAGTGATCGAAGTGGGGGTCGACGTGCCCAACGCCACTCTGATGATTATTGAGCATGCAGAGCGCTTCGGCCTTGCTCAGCTCCACCAGCTTCGAGGACGCGTCGGCCGCGGCGGCGGGGCTGCCGCTTGTGTTCTGCTTTTTGACGGCAATCTTTCCGAAACGGGCAAAGAACGCCTGAAAATCATCCGAGAAAGCAATGACGGCTTTGAAATTGCCCGGCGCGACCTCGAGCTGCGCGGTCCGGGGGAATTTCTCGGTGAACAGCAGTCCGGCATGCCGATGCTTCAGTTTGCCGATCTGGATTCCGACGCTGAGCTCGTTGAGACAGCTTCACGCACGGCCGACCTGATGCTCAAGCAATACCCCGAGCAGGCCGCGCGCCACGCCGCAAGGTGGTTTTCCGCTAAAGCGGAGCTCTTAAAAGCTTGACTGCAGCTGGTTAAGTACTGATTTTTTTACACCTTCCCAACATTTCCATCATGACACTCACTGAACTGAAATACGTTATCGCTGTCGCGCGGGAGCGGCACTTCGGCCGCGCCGCAGAAAGCTGCTGCGTGAGCCAGCCTTCCCTCTCGGTAGCTATCAAAAAGCTCGAAGAAGAACTCGGCGTCACGCTCTTCGAACGTCGTTCGAACGACATTGCCGTCACGCCCATCGGCTCTCAAGTCATCGCTCAAGCCCAGAAGGTACTCGAAGAAAGCCGCCGCATCATCGACATTGCCCACAGCGGTCAGGATCCGCTCTCGGGACCGCTGCGCCTCGGCGTGATTTATACGATTGCGCCCTATCTTCTGCCTGAGCTCATCAGTGCGATGACCGTTGCCACGCCCAAAATGCCGCTCTTCCTTGAAGAGAACTTCACTTCTGAGCTGCTCAACAAGCTTCGCTCGGGGCAGATTGATGTGGCCGTCACCGCCAACACGCTCTCCGACACGGGCTTCATGACCCAAGAGATCTATGAAGAGAACATGGTCGTGGCCGTACCCGCGCATCACCCTTGGGTGAACCGCTCCTATGTGGGTCCCGATGAGCTCAAAGACCAGACGATGCTCCTGCTCGGCACCGGCCACTGCTTCCGTGATCAAATTCTCGGCATCTGTCCCACCATGGCGCGCTTCCAGACTTCGGCCTCCACTGTGCAGCGCACCGTTGAAGGCTCTAGTCTGCAGACGATCTGCCACATGGTCGCTCAGGGCCTGGGCATCACCGTGCTGCCGTCGTCGGCCGTGCCCTATCTTGCGGGGCTTTCCAACACTGTAAAGATCATTCCGTTCAAGAATCCCACGCCGACGCGCCGCGTTGTGCTCGTCTGGCGCAAGAGCTTCACCCGCATGGCGGCGGTGGACGCACTGCGCGAGCAGATGAAGAAGCTTCGCCTGAATGGCTGCGTGCCGCTTAACGAACCCGCACTTCTGCGCTGATCTCGACGGCTTCGAGCACTCAAACCAAGGAATCCGCCATGACCGATGACCAGCAGCCGGCCCCCGGCGCAGCAGAACGCAGAAGGAGCACTGCTCGATCTGCTGCCGCCAAGCGAGTGCGCGGCGATTTCGTCGCTCAAATTCCCAAACGGTTTTCAGAAGGCTTCACGGAACGCATCGACCTCATCATTCGGATCGTCTTTATGGTCGTGGTGGCCGTCGGCTGCTACCTTGTGCTCGAACCGTTCCTGACGGCCATTCTGATCGCTGCCGTACTTGCAGTCGTAACCTGGCCGGTTTTCAACAAACTGCGCAGCGGCATGCGGCAGTCCTCTACCGCCGCAGCCTCGGTGATGGTTTTGTCGATTGTGGTTCTGGTGCTCATCCCGCTCTCCTTCCTGCTCGTCGCCTTGGCTCAGCAGGTGCCTCGCGGGGTGCAGGCCGCAGCGGCCTGGCTTAAGGACCCGCTGCCGATTCTCCAGGCCGTGCAGAGCATCCCTTATGCGGGCGATTGGCTTTACGGAGAACTCGTTTCAGCCATCGATCCGCAGACCTTTGCACACACAATGCAGCGCATTCTCGAGCCGCTTTCCACGTGGGTGCTTAACGCCGCAGTCAATGTCGGCTCGGGCGTCATGCAGCTCGCCTTCGTGACTTTCATCGTGTTCTTCTTCTATCGCGACGGTTCGTGGTTTGCCGACCGCATTTCGGCCGTGGTTGAACGCGTTTCGGGCGGGATTGCCGAAGAAATCACCAAGATTCTCGTCAACACCACTCGTTCAGTGGTCTTCGGAATCGTGGGCACTGCCATTGGTCAAGGACTCGTTGCCGGCATCGGCTTTTGGATTGCGGGAGTTCCGGGCGTACTCATCTTGTCCTTTGCCGTCTGCGTGCTGTCTGTCATTCCAATCGGCCCTCCGCTCATCTGGCTGCCGGCAGCCGTCTGGCTTTGGAGCAAAGGGGAACTTGGCATGGCGGCGTTTCTCGTTCTTTGGGGAACACTTGCCGTCTCAAGCGTAGACAATTTCATCAAGCCGCTCTTGATTGCCCGCGGCACTTCAATGCCGATCGCGCTCATCTTTCTCGGCGTATTCGGCGGCGTGCTCGCCTTCGGCTTCCTCGGCCTCATCCTCGGGCCGCTTCTGCTTGCCGTCGGCATTGCGCTCTTCTCGGCCTGGCTTAAGCGCCCGGTCATTGCGCTAGCCAATGCTGCGGAGCAAGCCTCTGCTGCGGAAGAGCCTGCGGCCGCGGACAGCGAAAAGCTTTAAGCCTCACGAAGCACTGCGGCGGCTTAAGAAGCCGCCGCAAGAATGAAAGCGCAGCCGAATCACTCGCAGCGCAGAATTTTCGCGAGTCCGCCGCGGCTCGTTTCCCGGTATTTGGCGTTCATGTCCTTGCCGGTTTCATACATCGTTTTAATGACTTCATCGAGCGGCACGCGCGGTGCACTCGTGCGCCGAAGCGCCATACGAGCGGCATTAACAGCCTTAACGGCAAAAATGGCATTGCGTTCGATGCAGGGCACCTGCACCTGACCGTTCACCGGATCACAGGTGAGCCCCAGCGAATGCTCCATGCCGATTTCGGCAGCCATTGCCACTTGCGAGGGCGAACCGCCCATCACTTCTGCAAGACCGGCTGCCGCCATCGAACAAGCAACCCCCACTTCCCCTTGGCAGCCCACTTCTGCACCGGAAATGGAGGCGTTTCTTTTGAAGAGCCCGCCTATTACAGCTGAAGCCAGAAAGAAGCGCAGGCAGGGTTCGGGCTTGGGCTCGCCGATAAACTTCGCCCAGTACGCAAGCACTGCCGGAATCACGCCGCAGGCACCGTTGGTGGGCGCTGTAACCACACGGCCGCCGGCAGCGTTTTCTTCAGACACCGCAAGCGCAAACATGTTGATCCAATCGAGCACCGCCATTGGATCCACGGAAAGACGTGCGGTCGATTCAAGTGCACGGTTAAGTGATGGGGCACGGCGCTGCACTCTCAGCGGACCGGGCAGCAGCCCTTCAGTATGAATGCCTCGCGCAATGGCTTCTTCCATCACTTCGCGAATTCGCGCAAAGTGCGCGTAGATTTCTTCGCGCGTATGAAACACCAATTCGTTTTCCATCGCCAGACTGGAAATGGAGAGCCCCGTTCTTTCACAGGCGGCAAGCAGTTCCGCAGCATTCTTATAGGGGTAAGGCACGGGCTTTTCGGCCTGCGGCTCCAAACCAAAGTGCTCATCATCAACGATGAAGCCGCCTCCGATCGAATAGTAGGTATTCGAATAGAGCAGTCTGCCGGCATCATCCCAGGCAGAAATCTTCATGCCGTTTTCATGTTTAGGCAGAAATTCCGCATGAAAGACCAGCCCCGAAGCCCTGAGAAACGCCGCTTCATGGCGGCGGCCAAGATCAATGCGTTCGTCTTGCTCCACCCGCTTGATGATTGAAGCAATCTCTTCGAGCGGCACGGTCTCAGGCAAATAGCCTTCCAGCCCGAGGATGACAGCGAGGTCTGTATGGTGACCGCGGCCGGTAAGCGAAAGCGAGCCGTAGACATCCACCTGAATGCGCGCCGTCTGCTCTAGCAGATTTTTCTCAACGAGCTCGCTGAGAAAAGCAGCACCGGCCTTCATGGGCCCAACGGTGTGTGAGCTCGAGGGACCAATACCGATCTTATAGATGTCAAAGGCGCTGATCATGGCGGAATCTTGGAGATTTGAAGAGTTGTGAAGCACATAGCCGGCAGGATTGCCCGCCGGCGGTCGGAAAGTGTATCAAGCGGCACACAGGCCATGAGAACGGCATGTTCGTATACCAACAAAAATGCCCGTCCGAGGAAGAGAATTTCCGCAAACGGGCTTTTGCTTTGGACCATCACGTCAAGAGCGGCGGAACTGCCGCCCTGACGTTTGAGCGCTATTGCGCAGGCATTAAACCATGATCAGCGCGCAGACGATGGTCGCAGCCAGCATCGGCAGAGCCGTGCGCTTGATCACTTCGATCGGCGAGACCATGGCGATACCGGAGACGAGAATCGTCACGCCGGCAAGCGGAGAGGCCGTACGGCCGGCAGCACCAGCAAGGAACGCGAGACCGCCCAGACCCTGAATCGACATGCCGAAGTCTTCAGCATGCGGGGTAACCGTTTCATTGAAGGCCAGCGTAGCCGCGTCGCCTGAACCCGTGATCACACCCATGATGAACGGGCCGATCGAACCGCCCCAGCGGGCGATCTCATTGGATTCCTTGAGCGACTGCACAAAGACGTCGATCAAACCGGCTTCACGCAGACCAGCAGCGAACACGCCCGCAGCAATGATGATGCCCATCACGTCAGCATAGCCCTTGCCGCAGCCGTTGAAGAATTCCTTCGTGAAGGTTTCGGGATTCGGACGAGCAACCGCCAGCGCGATCACCGCACCGAGCACCATGGCCTGCGCCACGCCCATTTTGATGAACGGGCACCAAAGGTTGCCGACAACCAGAATGGTGATCGGAACGAGCGGAACCAGCGCCTTAATGGGATTGGGCGTGAAGTCGTCCGTCTTCTGTGCCTTGGACTCATCAATCTTGGCGTTCTTGTCGCCCTTGCCGTCACCCAGCAGGATGCACATGATGAGCGTACCGATCACGCCGAAAGCACCGATCATGATCGAGTACGGCGCATGGAAGCAGATGAACTCCATCACGTCAATGTGCGCCATGTTGGCCACGTACGGATTGTGGGACGTACCCGGCGAGAGGTAGGAGCCGATCGTACCGGCAAGCACCGCAGCAGCGGCGCCGGCAGGCTTGATACCCGCGCGGAGCATCACCGGAATCAGCGTGGAGCCGACGGCTGCCGCGCAGCCGGCAGCTGACGGGATGGCGATATTAACGAAGAAGGTAATCGCCGTGCAGACCGGAACGAGGAAGATGCCAAGACCGCGAATCGGCGCGGAGAGGTAGTGAACGAGCGAGCGGTCAGCCTCTGTGTACTTAGCAACGAAAGCAAAGCCCATCGAGCCGCAGATGGCCATCACCAGCGAGGCGTTGGTCATCGATTTGGCGAAGGCATTCAGGCCGCCGACGAGGTTCCATGAAATCAAGCAGAGCAGAAGGCCGGAGCCAATCAGCACAAGGCGTGTTTCATAGCGTTTGATAAGGCAGTACACGACTGCAAATATCACCAATACGGCAACCCATTCGGTAATACCCATGGCGAGATCTCCTTGATGGAAGAAATGTTGTATCTAATTATTTATTATTAGGCGAGTTCATTATGCACGGTTTTGCATACTTCAGGACTAGTAGATACGCGTGGTAGACCACATTTTTTTTGTAATAACTGCGTTTATCAATTAGATACGAAATACTTCCTGCCGATACCAGGAAAGTTCATGAATACTTTCCGCAATATCCGCAAGGGCTTGATGCTTGTTGACACAAGTTCCGACCCAAACTTTTTCCGGAGCCCACCGGCGGCAGAGTTCCTTGATGGTTGACACGTCAATCGAGCGATAGTGGAAATAACGCTCCATGCCGGGAATCCAGCGCGCCATAAAGCGGCGGTCCTGACCGATCGTATTGCCGCACATTGGGCTTTTGCCTTCTGGCACATAGCGGCGAAAGACCTCAGTGAATATCTGCGCGCATTTTTCTTCATCCACCGTACTTTCAAGGCATCGTGCAACAAGTCCGGATTTAGTATGCGTTTCCGTATTCCAAGCATCCATCCCGTCGAGCACAGCCTTGGGCTGATGAATTGCCACCACAGGACCTTCATGAAGAATGTTCAAATTCTTGTCCGTAATGATCGCTGCCACCTCCAGGACGCGATTCACCTCGGGCTGCAGCCCCGTCATTTCCATATCAATCCAAATGAGGTTGTCGTCGGCATAGGACGGATCCCGTTCAATGGCATTTGCGCAAGGCTCTGTAGTCATCTTCGCTCTAATCTCTAATAAATAAGTGCCGGCATTGGGAAACTGCGGCGCCAGACCGTCTGCTCACCGCCGACCTGCAAGTCAACTTGCCGGAAGTCTAACGCAGGCGGCGAATACTTCCTGCCGTCAAGATGAAGCATCAGCCATCCGACCTGCGATAATTTGGCCAAACCACAGCGGCTGCCGCACGATCAAAACGCCTGAAGCCAGAGACCTCCCGTCAACGAATGCAACTTTCTGCCAACAACATCGAGCACATTCTTCTCATCTCCTGCGCGCTCTACGTCTTCGTCGAGTGCTTTGCCTGCGCACGTCAGGTCATTGCTGCAGAACGCGGAATCGGCAAGGTGCCGACGGGATTCCGAAACAAACTGTCATTGGCGGCTCATCAGAAAGCCGCAGCTTTTACAAGTGAATCGGCCCAGTCGCGCCTGGTGCTCGCCTTTGTCTCCGCGGCATTTGCCGTGCTGATGACCACGGGGCATGGTCTCACCTATCTCACAGCCCTCTTTGAAACCCTCACGGACAACACGCTTCTCGTGCAATGGTCGCTCCTTGTGAGCATCATGGGGCTCATGGTCGTCGTGTCTCTTCCGCTGGAGTGGCTGATTCGGTACCGACTGCGGGAACGGTTCGGCTATCAGCGGCGATCGCGCAAGGAATGGTTTAAGCGAACCGTCGGCATTTCAACCGCCGGCTTGGCAGCTGCGCTCCCCGCAACAGCGCTCCTGCTCATACTGTGCGAAGTGACCGGTCCGTATTGGTGGCTCCTCGTCTGGATGCTCTATCTCGCGTGGCTTTTCTGGCGCTGGCGGCTTTCGCTGATGCGCGGAAAACTTTGGAGCCGAGCCTCTAGGCCAATCCAAAATGAAGCCCTGCGCCGCAAGGTCCGTTCGCTGCTCGCAGAGGAGGGCTTTCGCATGGAGGATTTGGTCATCATGACGCGGCCGCCGGCCTGGAAGTACGCACACGTGCTGCTGCCGGGCAGCGGGGAACTTCGCCGCGTCGTTGTTTTTGCCGATACAGCAGCCAAACTCACAGAAGACGAACTGCTCGCCGTCATTGCTTCGCAGGCTGCGCGCATCAAGTTTCACCACGGCCCCTGGCGCATTGCGCTCTCGGCAGCAGGGGGTTTTATCACCTGTGCTGTACTCGGCTGGGCTGCAAACACGCCGGTATTTTTTGAAGGACTTGGATTCTCACCTAGTCTCACCGTCATGCAGCCCGGCACACACGCCGGATTTGCCATGGCTGCGGCGGTTATTGCCTTCCCGATCGTCTTCTTTCCGCTGCGGGCGCTCAACAACTTCATCATCCGGCAGCTTCGCTACGCCGCAGACCGGTGCGGCGCGGCAAAAATGGGCGGCGATACGCTCGCACGGGCACTCGCCAAGCTCCACCGCGACTACTCCAATACGCTTACGCCCTCGCGCTTTTATTCGGTTTTGCACTACGATCACCCGCATGCTGCCATGCGCGTTGCGCATCTTCTAAAGTACATGCGTGCGCGCAAACTCGAGCCGCATCTTGCGGATCCGGCACCAGCGCTCCCAACGGTGCTCTCTCAGGAGCAAGCCATTACACGAGCGCTGCGCCGTGAACGCACGTCCTTTAACGCTGCCCGGCGCGAAGCCGAAGAAGCCCTCACTCAGGAACTGCTCACGCAGCACGACTGGGTTGACGATGACGGTTTCGAGGACGATCCCAGCAAAACCGGAAAATCCGAACGCCCAACACCGAAAGCTTCAATTTCAATGCCTGACGTCCCCCATATTGCCGCAGTGACTCCTGCGGCATCCTCACCTTCTCAGCATGGCTAAACGCAACTCTTCCGGCCGACGTCCGGCCTCTGCCGCACAGCCCGAAACACTCCTTTTCGGCCGAGTCACTGCCGGTCACGGGCGCCACTATGTCGTCACGCTCGATACCGGTGAACAGCTCGTAGCACACCGCCGCGGGAAAAAGGGAGATGTCGCCGTGGGGGACCGGGTGGGCTGCACGCCTCCCGTCTCGGGCATTGCCGCAATTGAGACGATTGAAGATCGTCGAACGCTCCTATACCGCTCTGACGAGTGGCGCGTAAAAACCTTAGCCGCCAACGCGGATCTCTGCGCTGTCGTTTTTGCACCGCGGCCGAGCTTTAACCCGTGGTTCATCTGGAAGGCGCTGCTGGCTGCCCATCAAGCCGGGATCCCGGCAGTTGTCATCCGCAACAAGCTCGATCTGTCAGAAGGCCGAGCGGCCGCCGACCAGCAAACAGCGCTGCTGCGCTCGATCGGCGCACAGACGATTGAAATATCAGCGTCCGAGCGGCCTGATGAAGCCCGCGCCAAACTGCTCGAAGTCTTTACGGGCAAAACCGTGCTCCTCGTCGGACAGTCCGGTATGGGGAAGTCGACGATCCTCAATCTCCTTGTGCCGGAAGCTAACGCGCAGACGCGAGAATTTTCCGAAGCACTTGACCTCGGCAAGCAGACAACGACGGCGGCTGCCTGGCACGCAGCCCCTGAATGGCAGGGTGCCGTCATCGACACGCCGGGTTTTCAGGAGTTTGGGCTCGCTCATCTGTCGCTTTCAGACATTCTCCGCGCCATGCCTGACATCGCCGAACACGCCGTCGGCTGTCGCTTTTTCAACTGCCGCCATCTCCATGAACCCGGCTGCGGCGTCAAAGCAGCACTTGAGGCCGGCTTGATTGACCCCGCCCGCTACGCCTTTTATGAGGCTGCGGCTAAGGATGCGGATCCGCTGCCTCGCTAACGGCTGCCCTTTTTTCTGAAGCAAATTCGGCAGACGATCTTTGGACATTGTCAATTCCGCAGCAGGTTACTTCTCTCGACGGATAGTTTTTGCGGCCGATCTCTTCCTACAATCTTTCGCCGCCCAATAAGCGGCCGCAAGAATAAAGAATACAGACCAGTCATGATCACCGACCCTACCCTGTCGAGCACGGATCCAAAGCCTTCAGCGCCCAAAGCGCCTAAGGTCATCCGCATCACGCCTCGCCCGGCGCTGCCCATTCCGCAGTCCGGCCCCGTTACGCGTGCGCCGCGTCCCGACGGACTTCCCGGCACGCGCTGGATCGACCGCCTTGGCCGACCGCTCACCGACCTGCGGATCTCCGTCACCGACCACTGCAACTTCCGCTGCCGCTACTGCATGCCGAAGGAAAAATATGCCCAGAACCACAACTTTTTGGCGATGACGGAGCTCCTCACCTTTGACGAAATTCTGCGTGTCTCGCGCATTGCTGTTGCCAACGGCATTGAGAAGATTCGTCTCACCGGCGGGGAACCGCTCTTACGCAAGGGCATTGAAAACCTCGTAGCGCAGCTTGCCGCTTTGCGGACGCCCGCGGGCAAGCCCATCGATCTGGCCATGACGACGAACGGATCGCTTCTCATCAAAAAGGCGCAGGCTTTGAAGGACGCCGGCCTTGGCCGAATCACGGTGAGTCTCGACGGCATCGATGAAGACATCTTTCAGAGCTTTAACGACGTAGGCTACCCCGCCGCGAAGGTACTCGAGGCCATCGACTTCGCCCGTCAGGTGGGTTTCAAGGTCAAGGTCAATACCGTTGTCAAAAAAGGCGTCAATGAAGGGGAAATCCTCAAGATCTGCGAAGTCTTCCGCGGCACCGGCGTGACGCCGCGCTTTATTGAATATATGGACGTCGGCAATGCCAACGACTGGCGCATGGACGAAGTGGTCCCTTCACGCGAAGTCGTGGCACGCATTGCCCAACGCTGGCCGGTGGAATCGCTTTCACCCACAGCGCCCGGCGAAACTGCCGCACGCTGGCGCTACTTGGACGGCGGCGGCGAATTCGGCGTCATCAGCTCCGTCACGCGAGCCTTCTGCCGTACCTGCTCACGCGTGCGCCTCTCAATGGAAGGGCGCCTTTACCTCTGTCTTTTTGCCTCGATCGGCTGCGACCTGCGCACCATGCTTCGCGGCGGCTGTACGGACAGCGAACTCGAGACTGCCATCGGCCGAATCTGGTCCGCGCGAGAAGACCGCTACTCGGAACTGCGTTCCATGGGAGCGGCGCCGAGTCGTCAGAAAGTCGAAATGAACTATATTGGCGGCTGATGCCGCCGCCCATTGAATAAATAGATCATTTTCGATTGTTTTCAGAGAAATTTGCCATTTTATTGGTAAATATCGGTCTGCATCCGACTTCTCAATTAGGCGATCTCCCTCGGCTGACCGCAATCGGGCCCTATACTTCACAGGCTCAGCATGGGCGAGGAGTCGGTTTTGAGGGCTCTTCGCGCCTGCCGTCCCTCAAAAACACGCGTCCTCCTGAACCCGATCAGGATCGGGAGACGTCCGCTAACAAACAAAAAGCTACCAAGAGAGCGCGCGAGTCCTATGTTTTCCAATCCTACAGCCGTCACCTTCATCGGCTACCTCATCGTGATGGTCGGCGTCGGCGTCTTTGCCTATTACTACACCCGCAGCTACACCGACTTTATTCTCGGCGGACGCAGTCTCGGAGGCTTTGTGACCGCGCTTTCCGTCGGCGCTTCTGATATGAGCGGCTGGCTGCTGATGGGACTCCCCGGCGCCGTTTTCCTCTTTGGCGTTTCTCAAAGCTGGATCGCTATCGGGCTCATTCTGGGTTCATGGCTCAACTGGCGATTTGCCGCTGCACGACTGCGCGTCTATACCGAAAAAGCGCATAACTCCCTGACGCTGCCAGATTATCTGACGCATCGGTTTGAAGACAAGTCCAACGCTCTTCGCATCATTGCCTCTGCGGTCATTCTCATCTTCTTTACGATCTACTGCGCATCAGGCGTCGTCGCAGGGGCCCGCCTTTTTGAAAACACCTTCCACATGGAATACGAAACCGCACTCATCATTGGTGCGGCAGCGACGATTCTTTACGTGTTCATCGGCGGCTTCCTCGCGGTCAGCTGGACCGACACCATTCAAGCGGCCATCATGTGCGTTGCACTCGTCGTCACCCCCATTGCCGTCATGTACGACGCGGGCGGCTTTTCTGCGACGACAGCACGTCTGGCAGAAATCAACCCGAGCATGCTCAACATGATGGAAGGTCAGACGGTTATCGGCGTCATCAGTCTTCTGGCATGGGGACTCGGTTACTTCGGGCAGCCGCATATTCTCGTGCGCTTCATGGCCGCCAAATCCATCAAGGTGATTCCGAATGCCCGCCGCGTCGCCACGCTGTGGATGCTCTTTTGCTTGGCAGGCGCTGTGGGCGTGGGCTTCTTCGGTGCTGCGTACTTCTCGCTCCACCCGGATGTAGCGGGCCTCGTCAAGGAAAATCACGAACGCGTCTTCATTGTTCTCTCCTCGCTCCTCTTTAATCCCTGGGTTGCCGGTCTGCTGATGTCGGCCATTCTTGCGGCCGTTATGTCCACGCTTTCCTGCCAGCTGCTCGTCTGCTCCTCCACCCTGACGCAGGACTTCTACCGCAGTTTCCTTCGCCCCAAGGCCACACAGCGCGAACTCGTCTGGGTAGGCCGCGCCATGGTGCTCGCCATTTCGGTGGTCTCTGTTTGGATGGCAAGCGACCCCTCGAGCCTGGTGCTCTCACTGGTCTCTTACGCCTGGGCTGGCTTTGGCGCAGCCTTTGGTCCTGTGATTCTCATCTCTCTCTGGTGGAAGCGCATGACCCGCATGGGCGCGCTCTGCGGCATGGTGGTGGGAGCTGCCACGGTGCTCATTTGGAACCATTTCGCTTGGTTTGGGCTCTATGAAATCATTCCCGGATTCCTTTTTGCCTCGATTGCGATCTATCTCGGCAGCATGCTTGACCGCAAACCTGATGACGAAGTGGCCGAAACTTTCGACGCCGTAGAGGCTGAAGTGAAGGCCGCAGGCGTGCGTTAAATTTCCCGCGTGCGCTGCGGCGCACGCAGCATCTCCTCACAAAGCCCGACGTTCAAGCGAACGTCGGGTTTTGTCGTTCAAGGAGTGTTGACATTTTTTATTCGTTCAGAGCTTGACCCCGGCAGCAGGAAACTAGGATAGAACCCTTAAGAACAAATAGATAGTCTGCAGTTTTTGAATTTTTGCACTGACTATGCTTCTATTCATCCCTTAGGTCAATCGATGCAGTTTCCTTCATTCCGCATCGATCATTTCAACGATATCAACAGCATATTTAGGATAAAAAATCATGGCTGTTCAACACTTCTCACGCAGCGCGCGCACCCGCACCTTCCGCCTTTCGTCCGTTTTTGCAATCATTGCGGCGGCCGGGATTGCCGCGGCTGGTTCGATTAACGTGCAGGCACGGGATTTAACGGCGGCCGTGAACTCCAACTTCTCGACGCTCGACACCTGGGACGCGATCGACAACTTGTCGCGCGCCGTTTCGTCCTCCATCTACGAAGGGCTCTACCGGTTCGACACCAACCTCACGCCTCAGCCGCAGCTCGCCGAGTCCTATACCGTGTCCGACGACGGCTTGGTCTACACCTTCAAGCTCCGTCCGAACGTCAAGTATCAGGACGGCTCGGACTTCACCGCCGAAACGGTCAAGATGAACTTTGACCGCGGCATGAATCCCGCTTCCAAGCTTACCCGCCGCACTTTCTTCTCGTTCGTGGACAATGTGGAGGCCGTTGATCCGCTTACCGTCCGCTTTACGCTCAAGCAGCCCACCGCCGGCTTCATTGCTCGTCTCTCCAACGGCACCGCCTCAATGGTCTGCCCGAGCCTGCTCAAGAAAGCGGCGGCTGCCGGTGATGCTGCAGCCGCCAAGAAGGTAACGGCCTATGAAGCCTGCGGCACTGGCCCTTATATGCTCAAGCACTTTGAACCCACCGAAGTGCTCGAAGTGGTAAAGAACCCCAACTACCGCGTCGCGGGACTGCCGAAATTCGACAGTCTTCGCTGGGTGCCTGTTGCTGAAAACTCCACCCGCGCCATGATGCTTCGCACCGGTGAAGCACAGTTCATCTGGCCCGTGCCGGCGGAACAAGTGAAGGCACTGGAAGCCGACGGCAAGCTTTCCATTCAAAAGACGCCTTCGGTCGTGACCCGCTACATCTCCATGAACGAGACGAAGAAGCCCTTTAACGACGTGCGCGTACGCAAGGCCATCAGTCTTGCCATCAACCGCAATGCACTTATCAAGGTGGCCTATAACGGCCTTGCGGTGCCGTCCACCGGCTATCTGCCCCCGCAGATTGAGGGCGCCGTCAACTATGGCGCCTTCCCGTATGACCCCAAGGCTGCTCGCGAACTTCTGAAGGAAGCGGGCTTCCCGGAGGGCTTCCATGCGACGCTCTGGTCGGCCTACAACGACGGCAAGACGCTCAAAACGCTGCAGTTCCTGCAGCAGCAGCTCGCTCAAGTCGGCATTCATGTCGAGACCCGTGCGCTTGAAGCCGGTCAGCGCTCGCTCATTTACAGCGCCCAAACACCGGCCGACAGTCAGCATCAGCTCTATCTGATCGGCTGGACCAACTCTGCCGCGGAACCCGACTGGGGTCTGCGTCCGCTCCTCGACAGCCGCAGCGCGCCGCCGGTCTTGAATAATGATTCCTATTACAAGAATCCGAAAGTAGACGAACTCTTCGATAAGGCAGCTGCCGAACCCAATCCGCAAAAGCGCGCCGCGCTTTATAAGGAACTTCAGGATACCGTCAATGCTGACAGTCCCTGGGCGCCCCTTGTTTTCGAAATGATGACGGCGGGCGCTGTCAAGCCGCTCAAAAACTTTGCCGTGCTCCCCGACGGAAGCTTCGACTTCTATCAGGCGGATTGGCAGGAATAAGCTCTAGTCCGCTCAAGGTGAATTAGATTTACGAGGGACGTTTGCTGTCATTGCAAGCGTCCCTTTTCCTTTTTGCAAAGTCTCAGAAATCTCTGCGTTCTTGAGAATTACCGCTCTCACCTCCGCGCTAGAATGGCGGGTTCCTTTTTCTCATTGCTCTACCTGTGCAGCATTGTCTGCTGCGTCCATCGCCGTCATGTCCAACACCAATCCGCTCGTTGCCCAGCTCATCAAGCTTCTCCCGTTCCTCGGACGCAATGTCTGCTATAGCGACCGAGAGCTTGCCATGAAGCGCTTCCGCAGGATGCTCGCCGAACAGCCGAACGCCTTTCTGGATGCCTACGACGCGGCGATTGCGGAAATCCGCAAGATCTACCCCCACGAAAGCGCCGACTTGATTGACAGTGCCGCGCTCTCGGAGTTGGAAGATCAGGCGGTCGCTGAGACGAAAAGCGACGGCACAACGATCGCCGTTTATGCAGCGGGCTTTTTTGCCTACGGATTGGAAAATCAGCCGCTCGCGAGTGAGCTGCTTGAACCCGAAGACGGCGAAAAACTTCGCGAACTGCTTTACCGCGAATATTTTGACGAATCCAATGCTCAGATTCGCATCTATGAGCATCTCATTCCGCTCAATCACCTGATCATTGCCAATCCCGATGAAAGTCAGCGGTTTCTCGAAGTGATGGCCACGGCGAAATCTCATTTCGTACCGACAGCGCCGTCAGTCGACTACCCTGGCGTATCGTCCAACTATGACGAAGAGGACGACAGCGACATTGCCGCCCGCTTCCGCGTCATACTCTTCACGGTCAAGCAAAAGGACGCTTCTAAGCCGATGCAGAAGACGCCTTTCCGCTTTAACGGCTTTGCGGTGCCCAAGGGTGAAAACATCTCGCTCTCAAACGACATGATTCTCGCTACGCCTTGGGGCGCAGAATTTTCCGCCCTCATTTCCCGCCGCTGCGGACGCGGGCTGCGTTATGCCGTCACCGAACCCTACCTTCTCAACGATACGGTTCGTCAGCTCGATTACGTCGTAGGCCTCAAGCGTGTCATGGTGGCCTTCACACGTACGGCGCTTGACGCCAATGTCAACCCCGAAGATCTGATTGTGAGTTTCGGCGCCTTCACCGATCCGGTGCGCGGGTATTCGGAGCTGCGCGTTGCTTTTGCGCTCCCCAGCGCCCCGGATGAACTCATCAACGGCGTGCCGATCCCTCTGCCGTCCCCCATGACGGAACAGTCGGCAGAAGAGCTCGCCAAATTGGTGCGCGCTTCGTTTGAATTTGAAGGCATTCACTTCCGCCACCCGGTCGGTGAGGTCTGCCCGCTCCTCGTTGCCGAACCGGACTCCATGGACCGGCTCTATAACTCCATCCACAATCTTCAGCGCCCGCTCATTAAGCCGGACTCAACGCCAAAACCCGGCATCCCGAGCATGCTCCTTAACTGAGAAGCGTACCGGTGCTTCACCTTTTAGAGCTCTCCAAGCAGGCGGCCCAACGGGCTGAAGACTGCCTGGCCCGCCCGACAGCCAGCGCCATTCTGACCAACAGGCGTCAGAAATGAAGCGGTGCGCAAGCTGACGGCGGAATTTTCACGCAGTACAGGAAGGAATGGGCTGACGCCCATTCCCTCTCAATAGGCATGACTCAATGCGTCAAACTCATGCCGCAATGGTCTCTTGGGACGCGTTCTCACCAGCGATCTGACCGAAGACGAAGCAATCGAGCACAGCATTGCCTCCGACTCGGTTCGTCCCATGGATGCCGCCGGTAATTTCGCCTGCGGCATAGAGTCTTGGAATAACTGCTCCCGTCCAGTCAAGTACCTGCGCCTTGACGTTGGTATTGAGACCGCCCATTGTGTGGTGAACGGTCATGCCGGTATAACAAGCCCAGAAGGGACCTTGATCGATGCGCTTCGTCAAGTTAACTGCAGTCTTGCCAAAGTCCTCGTCTTTTTGGTTCTTCACATAGACGTCGTTATAGCGCTTGATCGTCTTCTCCAGACCATCCGGATCGACGCCCATCTTCTACGCAAGTTCGCGGATCGTCGGAGCCGTCCAAGCCTCGCCTGCTTCGATGCCCTTCATAATTGCCGCACGGTTTACTTCATCGTAGGAGGTGAAGTTTTCGTTGTCGCAGACCGTATAGGCGTAGCGTTCAGGTGTGCCGAGCACAGCGTCACGAATCACATCGCGTCGGGCGCCTTCATTAACAATACGGGCACCGCGCTTGTCAACATAGATGGAACCGTTGACGTTAAAGTTGAGCAGCAGCTTCATCTTCTTGCCTGCCGGAGCACCCGGCGTCGATTGGATGAAATCCATGCCTACGAGATAACCGCCCACCCGGACGGCTGCCATTGCAACTTCGCCCGTCGCTCCGGGCAGATTGTCGGTACCAAGACCTGCAACGCGCGGATCATGGAGTTCGCGCAGGTATTTGTTGGCGCTGAAACCGCCGGCAGCGAGAACAACACCGCGGGTAGCACGAATACGCTTGATTTCTCCCTTCGCGTTCTTTGCGACCACACCAAGCACATCACCTTCAAAAGGTTTCTCGCGAATAATTTCCTCAACACCCATGCCGGTGCGCACTTCTACGCCGAGCTCCTTTGCGGCCTTGGAAAGCACCGTCCCGTAGCCTTGTCCCTTAGGCAGCGCCGGAACGTGCGAACGCGGATAGAGCGCACCGAAAATCTGAATCACCTTGGGCTTGAATTGCATGCCGAGACTCTCGAGCCACTCGATCGTCGGATACGCATTGCGGCAAAGCACGTCCACGCGATCTTTCTGCCCGCGGAAGTCACCGGCTTCAAGCGTCTGCTCTGCATGGTGTTGCCAAGAATCCTTGATACCCTGCTTCGGCTGGCGAACCGGGTCAGCCGCGTTGATGAAACCTTGAGAGATGAGTGTATTGCCGCCAGGGAAATTCAGCTTCTCAAGCACCACAACGTGCTTGGCGCCTTTTTGTGCAGCCTTGACAGCGGCGGCCATGCCGGCTCCGCCGGCTCCGACAACGATGATTTCATAAGTTTCGTCCCACTGATCGGCTTGAGCTGCACGAACTGTGCTCGGGAGTACGGCAGCGGCAGTTACAGTGGAAGCAGAAGCAAGCTTCAAGAGACTGCGGCGGGAGATGGTCTTTTCGTTCATTGCGGTCCTCTCAAAAAAACATGATGCTGGAGGCTAAAGCCTGCCTGTTATCTTTGATCTGTCCGCATTTTTGCCCGCAGCCTTACGCACGTAAGATGACTTCGGTCAGTGTCCCGTGCCGAAGTGCTCACCTCTGCCAAACCGCCTTGATATCAGGCATCAGCAGTGCGAGCTCTTTAGCGGTGTGAATGCCGAATTTGCGGTATATCCGGGCTCGATGTCCCTCAACCGTACGTTCAGAAAGCGAAAGCTTATCTGCGACCTGCTCATCGGTCTCGCCGTTAAGAAAATATCCCAGTACGTCGAGTTCGCGCGCCGAAAGAAGTCTCAGCCTTTCACGCACGCCTTCTCCGCCGGCGACACCCGCACGGCGCAGAAAATCACAATGAACAGCTGCAGCGATAGACTCCAGAAGTATTTCATCGTTCACGGGTTTAATAAGAAAGTCGACCGCTCCCCGCTTGAGACTCGAAACCGCCACATCAATATCGGCATGCCCCGTCAGAAAGATGGTGGGCAGCATCAGACCTCGACGAAGCATTTCGTTCTGTAGCTCGAGCCCCGTCATCAGAGGCATACGCACGTCAAGAACAAGACACCCGGGACGCCTGACGTCATCCTCAATGAGAAAGGCTCGTGCGTTCGGATAAGTTTTTGCCGTCCACCCTTCAATACGCAGCATTAAAGCAAGTGCCTCACGCACATCGATTTCATCATCAATGATCCTTACGAGAGCGGATTCTTTTTCTGCGGCAGCTACCTGTTCGGCCGCATCAGGGAGCGACTGCGTCATTTTTCTGGTTCTCCGAATGGTGATGTATCTGATGTGTCATATCCACAACGGCAAAGGAAACACATACCTTCAGTCCTCCGCCCGCTTCTGCAGCAATGGCCTCAAAGCTCAGGTTTGCCAAGTGTCTCTCAACGATTGAGCGACAGATGAGAAGTCCCAAACCCAGACCATTTTCCTTTTCGGATCGCCCAGATTCAGTTAGCCGCGAAAGCGCCTCCGAAGAAAGAACTGAACCGGAATTTTCAACACTGAGCTCTGCACGTTCCTGCGCAGCAATCCGCTTCACGGTGATGCGTATTGGGGCGATCCCTAGACGGGAAAGGCGGAGTAAAAGCAACTCACGCTCATCGTCGGGCATTGCGCAAAGCGCCTCGTCCGCATTCTTGAGAAGGTTGCGAACGAGTATCCGAAGCTCAACCGGATCGCCCTGGATCATAACGGGATCCGAGGCATCCAACACTGCCGCATGAGTGAGTCGGCGCGACTCTTCAAGTTCACTCAAAGCATCACGCACGACTGCCGTGAGATCTATATTTTGCCCCCGTTTTGCCCCCTGTTTGGCGTACTTTCTTACCCGCTCAAGGATCTCTGCGGCATGAGTAATTTGTTTCTGCAGACCGCCGACACATTCCTCTACGAGTTTTCGATCCGGATCGGGCTTCTTCATGAGCACTCCGAGACTTCTCGTGAGATATCGCATGACTGAAAGCGGCTGTCCAAGCTCATGCGCAAAAATAGACGACAGCTCTCCGACAACCGAGACGCAGTGCATGCGATCGAGCTTGTCGGCGGCCTTCCTTGCCTGTACTTCGGCAATCCGCTCGCGATCCCATGCTTTCTCCAGTTCGGCAGTACGCTGGCGGACCAACGTTTCAAGCCGCAGCCAATGCAGGATCCACGCAAACGCAAGTGCTGCAGCGAGCATCAAAAACGGCCAGGAGACTTTAAGAAAGCCTCTGAGCGTCCATTCGCGCAAATAGGCATAGGACCCAATTCTGAGTGTCTTTAAGAGATCATTGACGCGCGCATAGTCGGTTGCAAAGGAAACCTCAAAACCCGACGGCGTACTTTTCGGGTCCAGCGACAGCAGCGCCGTCGCAACGTGGCGGGTCAGAATGGGCGGCGTGTGAGACGTCACCGCAAAGGTCCAACCGGGGTACATGTCGGTGGAATAACGGCACCCTAAACGTTCAGCACGGGGACCAGTACGTTCATTAATCACGCGCAGCTTTCCCTGCCACTGCGGGTTGCGCCGCTCCATTGCTTCGAGCATGCATGCACGAAGGAAACCGACGTCCGCCTTGCCAGACAATACATTCTCCACTACTTTCTGCGGCTTACTGTCGGTGAAGATCGTTCGACGGAAAAAACTATCCGGATCGTATCCAGCTTTAGCAATCTCACCCATGCCAATCTGATATGTCATGAAATTTCGAGGATCCGTGGCCGAAGCCGTTCGGTGCTCGAGGTCTGCAATCGTCTGCAGATCCGTACGTGAATTCCTCACGAAGATCACACCAGCAACACACTGATTAGGATCGGGGAAACTCGACGACACAATCGTTCCGATATCTCGTACGCCATAAGGGCGCATTTCAACAAAGAAGCCCGAACTTCCGAGAAAAAATTCCACTTCTCCCTTGCGAACAGCCTCTGCGAGATCTTTGGTTTTGTAATAACGCGGTTCAATCACAATCCCAGGCGTTGAAGCCTGTAAATGTTTCAGCACAGTGGCCTGGATATCCTCCACACGGCTGAGATAAGAGGATTCAAATTCGAAATCAAGAAGTCCCAACCGCACCTTCGTCCCAGAGGACGATGCTGTCGGATCGCCGGAAACAGCGTCGACACGGTCAGAAAGAATTGGATCCGCAGCGACAGCATCGATATTGGGGAAACCTAAGAGCGTCGAAAAAACAAGCGACAGAAAGACTAAGCGCTTCGTGAGCGGCATCAACTTACGCACGTAAAGGTGTTTCCAATAATGGAACAGCATTCTGAAACCGATATACAAATGATCGCCAAGCTTTCTTAACCTAAGGTCTATTGTTGGCCAAATGCACTCTGCTCTGCAACGGGAGAAATTAACCGCGGCAAACCGCACGGTGCCATCGAGTCAACTTGCCTTTCACGCCATGCAACGCCGTCGATTCCTTGAAAACTCCGCACTTGCGAGTCTGCCGCTTCTTTCGTCCCTAGCGCTCCTTCCGGGCTGTGCAGTCTATGAGCGAAATATTCATTCTGATGACCGCCCTAGCGCAGATGCACCTGCCGGACGATTCCGAGGAGTGCGTCAGCCTGATACCGGCATTCAGGTTTATCTTGGCATACCGTTCATGAAAAATCCGTATGAGCCTGTGCGGCGCTTTCTTGCCCCGCAGCCCATGGAACGGATCGCCGATACGCTCGACTGCGTTAAGCACGGAGCTCTTCCGCTTCAGCCCGGCCCCGACGGCGTCGTGATCGGCGGCGACGGCCCGCTCTGCCTCAATATCTGGGTTCCGCGCGACGCCACTCCGCGGAGCCGGTTTCCCGTCATGGTTTGGGTGCCTGGGGGCGGTTCCATTCGCTGTGCGCAAAACGATGAGCGATTTGACGGAACGCATTTTGCTGCCCACGGCTGCATTCTGGTTACGCTCGCCTATCGCGTGAACATTGACGGGTTCCTCAAAATCCGCGGCGGCGACTCGAATCTGGGCGTACGCGACATCATCATGGGACTGCGCTGGGTGAAGGACAATATCGCGGCATTCGGCGGCGACCCACAGGTCGTCACGGCATTCGGCCAGTCTGCCGGCGGCACGCACCTGGTTGACGTTGTTGCATCCCCCTATGCGCAAGGGCTCCTTCGCGGGGCAATCATTCAGAGCCCCTCCGCAGTTGCCCAATGGCGCTCCGACGCACAGGCCGATCGGGCCGCCGAGTTCGTTGCTCAAGGTCTTGGAGCGGAACCTACGCGTGAATCGCTTGCCAAAGTGCCGTTCGAAAAACTATCTGACTTACCGAAAATTGCTGGACGCCTGGCTGCAGATCCAGAATGGGCCAAATTCACTGACGGTAATGTCTCGCTTTTCAAAGGCTGGATAGATCAGGACGTCATCCCAGAACTTCCTGTCGACGCACTGCGAAAAGGGGCTGCCCGAAAAATGGCCTTCATCGTAGGGTCCACTTCTTCGGAGTGGAGGTACTACATCGTCCCAAACGGTGCGATTGCAAAAAAGAACCGAGCTTCAGCCGCCGCTCTCATCGCCGGCGCCAATCGGCCAGAAACGGTGCTCGAAGCTTATGCACGAGTTAATCGAGGAAAAACCTGGGGGGATTGTTTTGCGCAGATTCAGAGTGATCTGATTTTCCGTATGCCTTGCGTGAAACTTGCAGAATCACTCGCCGCAGGCGGCGCTCAAGTCTGGACGTACGACTTTGCCTGGGAAAGTCCGGTCAAAGGCAAATCCGGTGCATCACTCGGCGCCGCCCACACCGTGGATGTTCCGTTTGTCTTCCAAAACCTGTCCGCTCCGCGAGCGGTACGGACCATCGGAGAGAGGCCGCCGCAAGCTCTTGCACAGGCGATGCACAGCGCCTGGCTGACATTCGCGAAAACCGGCTGCGCGCCCTGGACGCCTTTCTCACTCGATACTCGCAGAGCCATGCGTTTTGATGCCAAGAGTCAGGAAGTTTCCGATCCCTGGGCCTTTGAAAGGCTCACTTTGCCGGCAAGGTGAGTAAAAAGCATTCTCCGCCGAGAGGCCGTCAAAACTTTCGACGGATGTGACAACGGCGACTGCCCAAAAGAGGACCCGAAAAAATCCCCAGAAAGTGATCTCACCTTCTGGGGGGTATTTCTGCGAGCGAATTTTCTTTCTTGCGTCAGCTGAAATTACTTCGCTGCGGGCTTCTGAGCGCCGGAGATATCCGGATGACCGGCGGGAAGTTCCTGCTTACCGTCAATTTTCGGATGACCGGCAGGGAGATTCTCCATGTCGATCTTCGGATGGTTGGCAGGCATCTGAGCACCAGGTTCAATCGGCGTCTTAGCCTTGGCCTTTTCCGAATCCTTCACGATCTGCTCTTCACGGATAGGCACCTTCTGTTCGCCGTAGAGCAAATCCGGACGCACGTCAGCGATGATCGCCTCTTCAGGCGCACCGGCCGAGAGCATGCCGCAGAAAACCATCGTCTGGTTTTCATAAGGCTGCACATGGAAGGCGCGTTCCGACGCGCCGAGATCCGGATATTCGTAATTCTGCGGGTGCGTATAGGCCTTCCATTCCTTTTCATCGTTCTTGCGCAGCATGCGGTTCGCGTGCGCAGACATATGGCGGGAGTCGACGGCTTCCCAATCGATGCCCTTGAGCTTATCAACTACGCTCTTCCAGTCTTCTTTGACGATCAGCCCCCAGAAATGCGTATGCATATCCGGAACACCGACGTAGCGGATGATTTCATCATTGAAGACGTAGCCCGTCACCGTGAGGCCCGAGTCCTTAAAGGGCTTCTCAAACATCACGACATCAAGCGGCTGCTTTTCCACCTTTAGATAAGCACGGCTGCCGTCGCGGATCTTGAGCGACTCGGGAATATTCTTATCTTTGGCGATCGCATCAAAATACGTTGCACGGCAGGTCGAAAGAGCCGTCAGAAGCTGCGAGTCCGCAGCTTGGGCGGAAGGCAGCAGGGTGAGTGCGGCGCCGGCAGCGGCGAGCGCTGAAACCAAAAACTTCACAATGGGTCTCCTGGGTGGCATGGTTTTATTGATTGCCTGCCATTCTTAACCTCTGCGCTTGCGTCTTTCTTAAGGTACGGGTTTATGCGCAGAAAACCTGCCATTTCAGAAAATACAAAAAAGGCCCGAACAAGTGACTACTATCACTCATTCAGGCCAAACAAAGCGGGCCCGAAGCACCTCACAACGTTTCTGACCCACTTTGGGGGAATCGCTGATCGGCCTCTTCGGATGACGGCGGGAGTCATGCTCACCGCCGCCTCACCTCAAGGGTCGCTCAAGGGGTTTTTCCGCTTCATCTTTGAGAGCCTGCTGGTTAAGCAGACTGCTCTGCCTTCGCTTTTTCCACGTCGAAGGTAAAGTCTTCGCCAGCAGTCCCCACCTTGACGGTGTCGCCCGGCGCAGCTTTGCCTTCGAGCAGGAGCCGAGCAATGCCGTTCTCGATGCGGTCCTGAATCGCACGGCGCAGCGGACGAGCGCCGAACTGCGGATCGAACCCCACCTTGGCGATTTCGTCGAGCGCGGGTTCCGTCACATCCAGACCGATCTGCTGAGCGGTCATGCGTTTGCGGAGCTGCTCGAGCTGGATCTCAGCAATCTTGCGCACGTTGGCTGCGTCAAGGCTGTTGAAGACCACAATCTCGTCAATACGGTTGACGAACTCAGGACGGAAGTGCGCACGCACCTCCTGCATCACAGCGGACTTGATCTTGTCCTGCGGTTCACCCTGCATTTCCTGAATCTCAGCCGAGCCAAGGTTCGAGGTCATGACGATCACGCAGTTCTTGAAGTCCACCGTGCGGCCCTGACCGTCCGTCATGCGGCCGTCGTCGAGCACCTGCAGCAATACGTTGAAGACATCCGGATGAGCCTTTTCGACTTCGTCGAGCAGGATCACTGAATAGGGCTTACGCCGCACGGCTTCCGTCAAGTAGCCGCCTTCTTCGTAGCCGACGTATCCCGGAGGCGCACCGATCAAACGAGCAACGCTGTGCTTTTCCATGAATTCCGACATATCGATGCGGATCATCGCCTCGTCGGTATCAAAGAGGAATTCTGCGAGTGCTTTCGTCAGCTCGGTCTTGCCGACACCCGTCGGGCCAAGGAAGAGGAAGCTGCCGTACGGGCGGTTGGGATCCGACAGACCAGCACGGCTTCTCAGAATGGTTTCCGTGACGCGCTTGACCGCTTCATCCTGACCGATAACACGCTTTTCAAGCGCATCGGCCATATGCAGCAGCTTCTGGCGCTCGCCTTCCATCATCTTCGAAACCGGAATACCGGTTGCGCGGCTCACCACCTCAGCGATTTCCTCAGCGCCTACGCTCGTGCGCAGCAGCTTCGGACCGCCTTTTTCAGTCTTCTCAGTATCCTTTTCGGCCTTTTCCGCACGCTTGAGCTTTTCTTCGAGCTTGGGCAGCACGGCGTACTGAAGCTCTGCGAGCTTCTCGTACTGAGCCTGACGACGGTACTCATCCATCTGACGGCGGACGCGGTCGATTTCATCGCGTACGCTCTTTTCACCAAGCGCTTCGCTCTTTTCCTTCTTCCAGACCTCTTCGAGGTCGGCGTACTCGCGCGAAAGTTTTTCGATTTCGGCTTCAATCGCCGCGAGACGCTTCTTGGAGGCGTCGTCCGTTTCCTTCTTCATCGCTTCGCGCTCGATCTTTAACTGGATCAAGCGGCGGTCAAGCTTATCGAGGGCTTCGGGCTTGCTGTCGATTTCCATCTTCACGCGCGCAGCCGCCTCATCGATCAGGTCAATGGCCTTATCGGGCAGGTAGCGGTCGGTAATGTAGCGATGCGAAAGTTCAGCAGCTGCGACAATGGCCGGATCGGTAATCTCCACACCGTGATGGGCTTCATACTTTTCCTGCAGGCCGCGCAGAATAGCGATGGTATCTTCAACCGAAGGCTCATCGACAAACACTTTCTGGAAGCGGCGTTCAAGCGCAGCGTCCTTTTCGACGTACTTGCGGTATTCGTCGAGCGTCGTCGCGCCAATCACATGAAGTTCGCCTCGGGCGAGTGCGGGTTTAAGCATATTGCCCGCATCCATGCTGCCCTCGGTTTTGCCGGCGCCGACGACCGTATGAATTTCGTCGATGAAGAGAATGATTTTCCCTTCCTGAGCCGTCACTTCCTGAAGGAGCTTCTTTAGACGCTCTTCAAACTCACCGCGATACTTCGCACCAGCGATCAGACCCGCCATATCGAGCGAGAGAATCACCTTGTTGCGCAGGGTATCGGGCACTTCATTGTTGACGATTCGCTGAGCAAGGCCTTCCACGACGGCGGTCTTACCAACACCGGGTTCGCCGATCAGCACGGGGTTGTTTTTCGTGCGGCGCTGCAGAATCTGCATCGTGCGGCGAATTTCATCATCGCGGCCGATCACCGGATCAAGCTTGCCCTGACGAGCACGCTCGGTGAGGTCAATCGTGTATTTCTTGAGCGCTTCACGCTGATTTTCCGCGTCGGGATTGTCGGCTTTGTCCGTACCGCGCACGGCTTTGATGGCCTCTTCCATTGCACGGCGTGTAAGTCCGGCCTCTTTGGCCAGACGTCCGGCTTCGGTCTTGTCCTCGGTAAGGGCAAGCAGCGCCATTTCCGTCGAAATGTATTCGTCGCCCGCCTTCATGGCCTCTTTTTCCGTGAGGTTCAAGAGGTTCATCAAGTCGCGCGAAATCTGAACATCGCCGCCCTGCCCCGTCACTTTGGGCAGACGGTCAACGGCATCCTTCACGTCACGTTCGAGGCGTCCGACATTCACGCCGGCGCGCTCGAGCAGACTGCGCGTAGACCCTTCCGTATCGGCGAGCAGAGCGGCGAGCAGGTGCAGGGGTTCCATGAACTGATTGTCATGAGCCAGCGCAATCGACTGCGCACTCCCTATGGCATCCTGAAACTTCGTCGTTAACTTGTCTTGACGCATATATAAAAACTCCTTTGGAGAGGTCCCGCCTTGACGAAGCCCTTTTGTAGGGTTCCGCCGGGGTTCCTCCCGAACATAGCTTCTATATGGGGTCAACACCGATTAGAAACAAGGGCGCCGATTCCAGGAAACGGCGCCCATTAACGAATGGTTTCACTTTCAAGTTGACGCAGAGCGCGTTTTCTGTCTACACGAGCCACCGCTCTCGCGCCTTGTCGTCGCTCTCGCGGGCATCGACCCAGCGTTCACCGTCCGGCGTCTGCTCCTTCTTCCAGAAAGGCGCCTCGGTTTTGAGCCAGTCCATGATGTATTCACAGCCGGCAAATGCGTCGCCGCGGTGCTCGGCCGATGTGAGGCAGAGCACGATTCTGTCACCCACCTTCAGTTCGCCCACGCGGTGCACAACAATCACATCCACCAAATGAAAGCGTTCGCGCGCGGCGGCCGCGATCTTCGCGAGCGACTTTTCAGTCATGCCCGGATAGTGTTCGAGCGTCATGCGCGACACCGCTGCACCGTCATTCTTATTGCGTACCAAGCCCACAAATGACGCTACGCCGCCTGCCGACGGACTCTCACGCATGATGCGGGACAGTTCTTCGTCCAGCGAAAAATCCGCCTCACCCACTCGGATGTCGGTAATGGCCATCTCAGCCCCCGGTCACCGGCGGGAAGAAGGCGACTTCATCTCCCTCTTTGACGACTGCATCATCACCGGCGAGCTCCTGATTTACCGCCGCGCGAATGCGTTTGAGATTGCGAAAGGCATGCGCCCACGCCTCTCCCTTGGCGATCAGGGCTTCGCGCACTTGAGCAACAGAGGCCGCATCACCAGCCAGCTCAACGGTTTCCGTACCGGTGCCGACCGCATCACGCAGACTGGCAAAAAAGATGACCTTGACCTTCATGAATTTTCCTTCTTATAAGGATGACAGGGTTTTCCCGCAATCTTAAGCAAAGAACTGCGCAAAGGGGTAATAGTGCACCACATCTCCGCGATGGATGACCGCCCCCGACGGAATGTCGACCAGACCATCTGCCCATGCGCAGCTCGAAAGCACCTGCGAATTCTGCGTGTGATAGATATCCAGCCCGCCCTCTGCGTTGCGCCGCACGCGAACGAATTCCTCACGGTCGCCAGCCTTGAGCCAGTCAAAATCCGCCCGGATCTTCATCGGCGTGAGATCCACTTCCTTCAGTCCCATACGACGCAAAAGGAAGGGGCGCGCCATCATCAGCAGCACAACGAAGCCTGAAACCGGGTTGCCCGGAAGCCCTACAAAAGGAACGCCCTTTACTTCGCCGAATGCCAGCGGCTTGCCGGGCTTGAGCTTCACGCGCCACAGATCGATGCGGCCGAGCGCTTCAACGGCGGGCTTAATGTGATCTTCTTCGCCCACCGACATGCCGCCCGTCGTGAGAATCACGTCCGACGTTTCCGCAGCGTGCTCGAAGGCGCGCTTGGTGGCCTCCAGGCTGTCCGGAACGCTGCCAAGGTCTGTCACCTCGCAGCCCAGAAGCTGCAGGATGCTGCGCACCATGAAGCGGTTGGAGTTGTAGATGCCGCCTGGAGGAAGCGGTTCGCCGGGCTGCACGAGTTCGTCGCCGGAAAAGAAGACTCCGACGCGCAGCTTCCGGAACACCGTCACATATGCTCGGCCAATCGAGGCAGCCATACCAATGGCTCCCGGCGTCAGGCGATCGCCCACGTGAAGAATGACGCTGCCGGCCGCCACGTCGGAACCTTGACGGCGCACCCAAGCGCCGATCTGCGGAGTCTGCGAAAAGGCGACAACATCACCCTCACGACTCACGTCCTCCTGCGGCACCACCGTATCCGCTCCCGGCGGAAGCGGCGCGCCGGTAAAGATGCGCGCACACGTTCCCGGCAGCAGCGGACCGCCGATTTTGCCCGCAGCAATGCGTTCTGCCACTGGCAGGCGCACCGGCGCATCCTGCGAAGCCGAAGCAATATCCTCGACCCGCAATGCATAGCCGTCCATCTGCGAATTGTCCCAGCCCGGCACATCAATCGGGCTGGCGATGTCTTCGGCCAGCACCCGGCCGGTGGAATACATCAGCGGAATCGTTTCCGTTTCTTCAATCGGCTTGGCTTCGCTTAAAAGCAGGCGCAAGGCCTCGGCATAGGTGATCATGAATTGGATCCAGAAGAAAAAAGGAGAGCCCGACGCGCGTGCTTGATCGTCGGGCCAGAATGACTGCTGCGTTCAGCGCGCAGACTTCTTTGCACCTGCCGCCAAGGCAAGTCCCTCAATAAAGTCTGCCGTTTCTTCCGGCCGGTTGATGTCAAGCTTCGGCACGCCCGCGAAATCAGGCTCGTCAAAGTCGCTTGCCGCAGCCGCTAGATTGATCCGTCCGCCGAACTCTCGCACGAGCGGCGGTCGATCGGCAGCGGCTTGTCGACGAACCTCAATTTTAGGGAAGGATCCTTCGTGCTTGAAGCCCTCCACAAGAACGATGTCTGCGTCACCTGTTTCTTTTAGCAGTTCATCGATTCCGGGCGCTCCTTCCGGTGTCTCAGTCAAGACCGCCCAGCGCTCGGGCGTGCGCAGTATCACACGCGATGCGCCGGATTCGCGATAGCGCCAGGTGTCTTTGCCCGGCGTATCGAGATCAATGTGATGATGCGCATCCTTGACCGCGCAGACGCGCCAGCCGCGCGCCGCAAGAATGCGGAGCACGGCTGCTGCAAGGGTGGTCTTCCCCGAGCCGGATCGCCCGATGAAGCCCATAACGAAACATTTCTTAGCTTCAGTACTCATTCTTTTGCAAACGCGGCAACTGCCTCACGCACGGCCGCAATATCGGCGGGCAGCGGCGTTTTCTTCTGCTTGCGCTCAAAGATGTCCTTAAAGCGCTCCGGCAGCGGAACCGTTTCCCCAGTAGCCTGCTTCGTGATGCGGGGGAACTTCACCGCCTGCACCGTTTCCCAGCAAAGCGTCTTCACGCCCACCGGATGAAGATAGGTGCCCGTGTAAAGGCAGTCTGCCGTTTGCGGATCAATCATTCGGTGATTCGTCACCCACAGTGACTCAATCATTTCCAGACGATTCGGGTGATCAGACGTGCCGGACGCGAGTCCAGAACGACGGATTTTGTTGAATTCCTCTTTTGTCAGTTCAAATCGACCGTTGGTCTCCAGCGCCGTCATCAGCTCTGCAATGCGTTCGCCGTTGCGTCCGAGCACTTCAAAAAGGAAGCGCTCAAAGCTCGCAGCTCTTGAAATATCCATGGAGGGCGACGACGTCGCTACCGTTTCACTGACTGGACGCGGGGCATAGACACCTGTACGGAAAAACACATCAATAGCGTCATTTTCGTTAGTGGCCACCAAGATACGCAAAATGGGAAGACCCATCGCGCGCGCCACCCAACCTGCAAAAGCATTGCCGAAATTCCCGGCCGGCACCACAAAGACGACAGGCTCCGTATTAAAGCTCGTTGCTTGAATATAGCCATAGAAAAACGCCGCAACATGCACTGCAATACGCAACCAGAGGTGGCTGTTGACTGCACCCAAATGCGCTTCTTTGCAGAAAACATCGTCAGAGAGGAGTTCTCGCACTAAAGCCTGGCAAGCATCGAAGGTGCCGTCAATTTCAATATTGAGAACGTTTTTATCTTTATTGGAATAAAGCTGCGCGGCTTGGAACTTCGACATGCGGTCTTTAGGCGAAAGCATCACAACCTTGACGTCTGAACGACCGCCGAAAGCAGCCTCTGCCGATGCCCCCATATCGCCCGTCGTAGCGCCCAAGAGCGTGATCGAGCGCGGCCCCTTGTCCCAATGCTTTTCGTGAACTTGCGACAGGAACTGGAGACTGAAGTCATTGATCGAAAGCGATGGGCCGTTGGAAAGTTCATAGATGCCGACACCGTCCTGCAGCCATGTAATCGGCGCTACATCGTGCGCCTTAAACATATCCAGCCCGTTGGGGAAGATCGATGGCTGCCATGCGTCCCGGCAGAGCTGCCAAAGATCTTTCTGCGGCAGCTGCGTCCAGAAACGCGAAAGGACTTCGAGCGCAACGCTTGAAAAGTCTCGCCCCCGCAGCTGAGCCAGATCATCAGCGGTGAACTTTGGGTAGTTTTCCGGCACGTAGAGGCCGCCGTCTCGGGCAAGGCCTTCAAACGTAATGTCAGCGAAGGTCTTACCGTCTGCGGCGCCGCGCGTCGAGATATAGAGCATGGGAGATCTCCGTGAAGGGAATGACGTCACTCTTGAAAACGACATTCGTTGTGGGATGTCAGACGACAAAGAATTGTTAACGTCGTCCTGAACTATTGATCTGATCGTACCCTAGAAGTCGGCGCGACTTGTCATGGAGAGGGGAAGTATTTGTCCTTAGACACAAATAAGTGAAACTAGACTCAAAAATTGCTCACGTTTTAATAACTATCACTCAACAAACGAAACAGATATATTTTTAATGTTTGCAGAGCAAATATATCCTTATAGTTTATTTTTTACACTTGCTTCAATTCTCACAAGCTGTAACCCACTTATCCGAACCAATCTTTCCTTATAGATCTCGTTTGACTTTTTCATAATTTCATATCCAGGAGGATTATTTTTTGATTTAATTATGATTAGCGACGAGTCATCCTTACATGACTCAAACAACTTATCACATACTCTTTGAGCTAAAGCATCAGATACACTTGAAATGAAAACATTCGGACTCGGCTCTATGAACCAAAGCTTCATCTTACCTCTTACCGCCGGAGGAATACGATCAGAAAATACAACTATCATCTTCATCTATATCCATAACTTCTTCAATATCTAAAACAACTTTCCCCATTAACCCATATTCAACAACTCTATTACAAAATGCGTCTATTAAAAATCGTTTATCAAAAACATCTATATCATTAGCCACCAATGAAAATGCCAAATCAATAGTCAACCATTCTTTATACAAGTCTGCAACATCATACACAAATGGCATTGGCGATCCCGAATGTATAAAACCTATACGTGGCGAATATCCTGCATACAAAATCACAGATGTCAATATTCCATATAACAATCCATTAAAAAATGTCAAGCATCTATTCACCGGATCACTTTTAGCTGGTTGTCCAGGAATATAACTACGGCTATTCCAAGGAACGTTATATTTTTCAGATTTTTCAGCATATAACCTTTTAACACGTTGTCCCTCCATCCCCATCATGACTTGCAGCGATTTATCAAGTAATTCAGCATTTGGAAATCTTTTTGAAAACATCCGCCTAGCGACCTTCAGTCGAGACAAGGGGTTAAAAGCAAGACGTCCTTGTTTATAAAAATTTTGTGTATCTGCAGTGGGCGGCATACCATATGCATAAAACGTCAAAGAATCCTCACCTACCCAACATACCGAGCATCCACTAGAGGATATTGACTCAATGGCTGCATGTGTTACAGATGTTCCTGGTCCTAAAATTACAGAACCTATAACTGCTACCGGCAATCGAACAACATATCCTTCTGCACTAATCCACTTTACACTGCTGTCATCAATTTCGAGACGTCCATGTTCTAAGTACACATAGGGATATCTGTCCTTCATTTGAGGGAACATATCTTTTGTGATTCTAAAAAATATTTTTCTCATCAAAGCTCCATCAAGATTATTATGGACACTAAGGACAAAAGATATTCTTTATCTTTGCATCATCATAAATTACTAATGGGGGATATTTACAGCCCGCATAAACACTGTGTCGTCTACAAGCAACGATAACGCATTATCACATATACAAGTAGCAAATAAAAATAATTTCGACAAAATATCATTTCCACTTATCGGAAATACGACCAAAGCAGCATCTGATATTATCTATATTTATTTCTCATAAACTACCATTTAAATGGTATATATAAACTGTGCTACTACCTTATCAATAGTAAGAATTACTAGGCTACAAGCACTATAAATAGCATGATGTCGAATTATCTCCATGCTTTAAGGGGTAGAAATATCCCCGCATACGCGGGGAGAACTTCTGCGGCATGGCGCTCGAACAATAAACCCCAGAAACATCCCCGCATACGCGGGGAAAACCGGTCAGGAAGAATCGCATTGAGGGCAGCAACGGAAGCATCCCCGCATACGCGGGGAAAACAGCGTCACGCGCAATGCGCATTTCGCGAATGTAGAAACATCCCCGCATACGCGGGGAAAGCTTAACGGAAGTGATTCCAATCCGAGGCTGGCTAGAAACATCCCCGCATACGCGGGGAAAGCTTTGGCCTTACGGTTTTTCCTCAATTGGTTCTGGAAACATCCCCGCATACGCGGGGAAAGCGTGAGCCTGCTGCGGATCGAGTGCACGATGCGGGAAACATCCCCGCATACGCGGGGAAAGCGGTTTTTTCAAGAGGAAAAGACATGGCTGGATAGAAACATCCCCGCATACGCGGGGAAAGCGGGCCGTTTCGGTGATCGGCGCTCGACGTTTCGGAAACATCCCCGCATACGCGGGGAAAGCTGATGCTCATCTGCCCGAAGATGGTTCACTTCAGAAACATCCCCGCATACGCGGGGAAAGCGTGTCATCCGTAGATGAAGTCTGCTGCACAGGAGAAACATCCCCGCATACGCGGGGAAAGCTACTTCGATAAGCTGTTGGAGCGTTCAGACATTGGAAACATCCCCGCATACGCGGGGAAAGCCGGTTTAGCGCGTCGAGGACTGTCTTCGCGAGAGAAACATCCCCGCATACGCGGGGAAAGCCCCGCACGTGCATCGGGGTGTCCGATGTCGAGGTCATCACGCTCACGCAGCTGGAGAAAGCCCCGCACGTGCATCGGGGTGTCACCGGAAACAGGAAACATCCCCGCATACGCGGGGAAAGCACCGGAGATAATGGAAGGGGCTCTTATATTTCGGAAACATCCCCGCATACGCGGGGAAAGCCCTTTAACTCCGGTTATCTTGTACCTTTTTACGGAAACATCCCCGCATACGCGGGGAAAGCGCAACCACAGGGTGCCCAAAGGTCCACCACAGAGAAACATCCCCGCATACGCGGGGAAAGCGTACCAGACCCGCCAGTGGCAGAAAGGATCGGAGAAACATCCCCGCATACGCGGGGAAAGCTTAATCACACACACGCTACCGCTAAAGGTATCGGAAACATCCCCGCATACGCGGGGAAAGCCTGGAGGTTCTGGTGCTGCTGGCAATGCACCTGGAAACATCCCCGCATACGCGGGGAAAGCCAGTTTGGTTCGTCGCGGTAAGCGTCATGACTAGAAACATCCCCGCATACGCGGGGAAAGCTCATTGAGCGCCTGAAGAAACTCAGCTGGAGAAGAAACATCCCCGCATACGCGGGGAAAGCCTGGTTCAGCGGTTTGGGAGGCCTTCAAGGCCGGAAACATCCCCGCATACGCGGGGAAAGCCCAAATCGGCTCGTTTGGGATAATTGGCAGAAGGAAACATCCCCGCATACGCGGGGAAAGCCCGCCCTGACGAGCACGCGCTTCGATCAGCTGAGAAACATCCCCGCATACGCGGGGAAAGCAACGATTTGCGCACGGGTACACACCAGAAACAGGAAACATCCCCGCATACGCGGGGAAAGCCCGAAGTGAAGGCGAACGACGGCACGACGCCTGGAAACATCCCCGCATACGCGGGGAAAGCTTGAGTCGAAGGAATCTGAGAAAACAGATGCTGAGAAACATCCCCGCATACGCGGGGAAAGCGATTTCTTTTTATTATTTGTGCTCGCGAGACGAGAAACATCCCCGCATACGCGGGGAAAGCTCGTCAGCAGTGCCTTGCGCGTAAATCTCTTTAGAAACATCCCCGCATACGCGGGGAAAGCTCGCTCCAGAAAAGATGTAATCCGGCGCCCATAGAAACATCCCCGCATACGCGGGGAAAGCCTGAAAAAGGAATAGCTTTAGACGAATCAAACGGAAACATCCCCGCATACGCGGGGAAAGCAACGACGAAGTAAACTTGAGGAGCTTGGTTTTGGAAACATCCCCGCATACGCGGGGAAAGCTCATCGAGCGCATCGAGAAATTTCTGCGGAGAAGAAACATCCCCGCATACGCGGGGAAAGCTGCTCACCAGATGAGGAGCCGCAAATGACCAAGGAAACATCCCCGCATACGCGGGGAAAGCACTGATCCTTTTTCGCCGAAGCGTCCAATCCAAGAAACATCCCCGCATACGCGGGGAAAGCTAGTAATTACCCATTGTTGTCAGAAGAAGACGGGAAACATCCCCGCATACGCGGGGAAAGCACGTAACGAGCAACGTAAGCTGCAGTCTCAAAAGAAACATCCCCGCATACGCGGGGAAAGCAAGGCGGCCGCGCCTGCTAAGGTCGAAGTCTAAGAAACATCCCCGCATACGCGGGGAAAGCTCGACGGTTCAGTAAAGACAATGCCTTCAGCAGGAAACATCCCCGCATACGCGGGGAAAGCAAAGATCAGCAGTAACGCCATTCAGAGGAACAGGAAACATCCCCGCATACGCGGGGAAAGCCCTACCGATACAAGAAGGACTGAGCTATGAATAGAAACATCCCCGCATACGCGGGGAAAGCTTTCTTCGTTGCCTACGCTTTCAGCTCAATTCAGAAACATCCCCGCATACGCGGGGAAAGCTTCGCCTGATGCACGTCTCCAGCGTCCTGAGTAGAAACATCCCCGCATACGCGGGGAAAGCCTAAGAATATACGGGTGATAAACCAACGCACTCTGCCCAAATCGTGAATCGGATCTTTCACGCGCGATGCTTTCAGGAGCTGCCAAGACCCAAGATTCAGCGCGCTTGCATTCACTTGGTCTCTTAGTGTCTTCATGCCGCCAAAGGCGCCCCCACCGTTGCACCAATAAATCAATAGGGGCCAATCTTGTGATCAGAAAATCACTGTCCAGATCCAGAGATTGCTCAACAACCTGAGTTCCGATTAATAATCGACCGCATTTGCCTCGTTCATTGCGCCCAGCCTTCCCAAACAGGTTCGTCCAAATGCCCTCAGCATCCTCCCGGTCCAAAGGTCTGAAACGAGAATGCAACACACCCGTTTCGATCCCTGCTGTAAGCGCCTTTTGATAAATACTTTGCGCCGCACCTACAGTGTTTTCAATCCACAATACCTGCTCGCCTCGATGGACTCGTTTTAGCGCCTCTTGAAAAGCAAGGTCTTCGGCTTGGGATGTCTGTAAAAGCTTCACTGCGACGGAATGATCAGAAACCGCCGTCAATTCGGCTTGATGAGTCGTTTCCTTCGTTTTAACAGTTAGCGCAATCGGCGCTTGAGGCGATTTAATGTCTTCCCCAACTAATTTCTTTAAGCCTTCATATGTGAGCGTAGCGCTAAGAATAACTACCACTGCGCCAAATGCTTCCAGCGTACGAATCAAATGAGCAATCAAAGTATTGGTGTAGTCGTCGTAGCTATGAATCTCATCGAAGATCACTACCTTGCCCGCTAAACCTGCCAGCCTCACTTGCCGAAACTTCACGTGTAATAGACTAAGGAGCGCTTGATCTACAGTCCCTACCCCAAAAGGAGAAAGCAGCGCTCGCCGAGTTGGCCGCCCCCATTCTTCACCAGCACTAGCCTCCTTACCCCATCGAGTCAGCATGAACCGAGCACCACTATGAACTAACCGCACAGGGAGTTCATCCCCTAAAAAATTTTTTACTGCCTTTTCCACGCGCTCATGTACCCGATTGCTAGTCAATTGAGTGGGAAGAGCAAAATAAATACCTGACGCATCGCCATGCGCCATAGCTTTGAACGCTAAAGCGAGGGCAGCTTCTGTCTTACCGCATCCTGTTGGCGCCTCCAAAATATAAATACCAGGTCCTTGATAGGCGTTAAATAACAACTGTTGCGGTGAACGCGGCTCAAACCCAAAGATTGTTTGGAATGGTTTATCGGCTAGCTCTGGTATAGATAGAAACCCAGCATTGGCAACAATTTCCCGCGCTTTTGCCGCTTCCGTCCCAGCAGGAATAGGCTGCTCAACTTGGGATGCCAGCCAGTCAGAAACGATCACCAATCCGATCCAAAGTTCAACCTGCCATTTTTTTAAAGGTCTTTCCTTAACCGGTTTGGGAAACACGGGATCTACACCACTGCGACAGATCGCTTCCTGAGCAATCCTGCGGCGAGCTATTTCCCAATCCTTACCGCCAAAAATCTCACAATCGGCAGGTGCAATTCTTTCATTTATAGGAAACCCATGATGTTCCCCGACTACTCGTTGATCAGCCTCGCAAGCCCCCATATCTTTCAAAACCGCGTAACTGATCAGTGAGTGGTAAGTCTCCGTATGCTGCTGATTCACACGTATCAAATCTCCCCAGCGTTGCATCGCCTCATTTTTATATTCCAACGATAAATTATTGATTAAACGACGTAGAAACTCTGGATTGACCTTACCGATATCGTGAAGAATAGCCAATATCACCAGGGAAAAAGGGAGTACTTCATTCTTGCGAGGCAAAGAAATTGTGTCCAGCAAACACTTCAGTACTTCTCCAGTCAAGCATCCATGCTGCAAAACACTGATGCCCAATTGGCATTGCTTGCGATCGGAGCTTTGGACGGTTTTAGCCGGGAACTCTAAAAATTCGTTAGACAACAGAGTAATCATGACTTAAATCTGGGAATAAACAGCAGCAATCGCAACACCTTGCGGACTTAAACTCATTTTTACATACATACGTCAGAATACGACATTAATATTCATACTATAGACAGTACCAATACACAACCAATTTGCATGTATTCATGTAATACGTATATTCAAGTCAAAAGCTCATTGGGATGTCCTGACGTCATCAGCAGCTTGTCAATACGATTTGCTCAGTCCCTCTATTAGCCGCCAAGAACGATCATTCAGTAAATTTCGACAGCTAGAATGGAAGCACCCTTTTTAAGGAACTCAGTCTTGTCCGACAGCCGTCCATATATGCCTGCCTCAGCACTGCCGGTTCCTGCCTTACCAGATACTTTTTAGATATGCCGCTTCCCAAAGCTCCTGCGCATCCTGCCGAAATCCTTGAAGACTACGGCACTCCCGCAACTCCCGAATCCGAACGCAAACTGCCCGATGTCAAAATCGTGAATGCGATGGAGTCGCACCCCGCTGCGGCCGTCAAGACAGGCAAGCGCAGAAACGTGAAGGCGGCCCGATCAGCCGAACCGCTCTCAAGGGCTCCCGCCTCTCACCCGGCAAAGACAGCTCAGGCGCCGCTCACCGAACCGCTATCCAAGAAGTCCGTGAGCAAAAAGCTCAAAGCCGCTCAGAAGTCTGAACTTGCCGCAAGCCCTGCAAAAGCCGAAGTTTCAGCAAAATCCTCGGCAAAGCCGAAGCGAGCCGCAGCACCGGCTAAACCTGCTCTTGTCCCCAAAGCGGCAGACACTGCCAAGAAAGCAAAGTCCGCCCCGCAAAAAACAATTAAGACACCCGCACCGAGCACAAAAACGCAGCCTGACTACGCTGCAGACCGCCGCCGTTCAGGCAATGCCGGACGCCGCGGACGTGCGCAGATGCCCGACAATCTGTCCAAGCTTTTCGTCCTCGACACCAACGTGCTGATGCACGATCCGCTCTCACTATTCCGTTTCGCCGAGCATGACGTTTTCCTGCCGATGACGGTCCTTGAGGAGCTCGATACCCATAAAAAGGGACTTACGGATGTTGCCCGCAATGCCCGCTCAGTAAGCCGTGCATTGGATCAGCTGATTGAAGCCAACGGCGGCCGTATTCAAGAGGGTGTTGAACTTTCACTGCTCGGGAATACCGAAGCTACCGGTCGACTCTGGTTTGAAACGAAACCTTTGGCCGAAGAGCTCCCCGCAGAGCTCCCGAGCTTCCGCGGCGACAATTCGATTCTGGCCACCGTCCGCGGCGTTGCCAAGGCATTCCCGAAACGTGCTGTTGTGTTGGTGAGCAAAGACATCAACATGCGCATCAAGGCGACAACACTCGGCATCCCCGCTGAAGACTACTTCAACGACAAGGTGCTCGACGACACCGACATGCTTTATTCGGGCAAGCTCGCACTTGCGTCGAACTTCTGGGAAAGCATCGACTCCACCTTGAAGAGCTGGCAGGATCAAAATGCCACGTTCTACAGCTTTGAACCAGAGCACCCGGAAGACTTCATCCTGAATGCCTGTGTGACGGTTGAGGGGGACGCCAATTTCATGGCGCTCGTTGCTGCACGTCAGGGCCGAACGGTGACGCTGCGTCTGATGCGCGACTACCGCTCAAAGTCCCATATAAAGGTCTGGGGAATTCAAGCGCGCAACGCCGAGCAGAACATGGCGCTCAATCTCCTGATGGATCCTGACATTGACTTTGTCACTCTCCTCGGTCAGGCGGGTACCGGCAAAACTCTGATGACGCTCGCCGCCGCACTAACACAGACCATTGATGAACGGCGCTTCAGCGAAATCATCATGACCCGCGCCACAGTGAGCGTAGGCGAAGACATTGGCTTCCTGCCCGGCACTGAAGAAGAAAAGATGGCGCCTTGGATGGGGGCGCTCGAAGACAATCTGGAAGTGCTTCACGGCTCGAGTTCAGGCGGTGACTGGGGACGTCAGGCCACGATGGACCTCATTAAGAACCGCATTCGCGTGAAGTCCATGAGCTTCATGCGCGGCCGCACATTTCTGCAGAAGTTTGTCATCATCGATGAGGCACAGAACCTCTCGCCCAAGCAGATGAAGACGCTTATCACACGCGCCGGCCCTGGGACCAAAATCGTGTGCCTAGGCAATATCGCGCAGATCGATACGCCTTACCTGACGGAAGGCAGTTCCGGTCTTACCTATGTGGTAGAACGCTTTCAAGGATGGCAGCATGCCGCAACATTGACACTCACCCGAGGCGAACGTTCACGGCTTGCCGAATTCGCTGCCGAAGCACTATAGGGATTTTACTGAGTTACCGAACTCAATTGAAAACATGTTTTATTCAACACGTTCAAAGTAAAACGTTGGCGCATAATTGTTTGACTGTTTATGCGCAGGTCTCAAGAGAGCTGCGCCATTCCATCGGGAAAGAGATTCATGATTAAGAGCAAACTTGTCCTTGCACTGGCGCTTTCCGTCGGTCTCGTTGGTTCTGCCGCCGCTGCCTTGACAGACATGACCGTCAATGGTGAAAAAGTTCCGGCATCACGCTTAGAAGCCGTCTACAACAATGCAGTCAAAGCCGGTGCCAAAGCAGGTCCGGAACTGGAAGCGCGTGTAAAGCGCGATGTGACTGAAGAAGTGGTGCTTCTGCAGGAAGCAGCCAAAGCCAAGATTGATCGTACGAAGGAATATCGCGACGCCATCGACCGTGTAGGCAAGCAGCTCAAGGTTGAACTCCTTGTCGCAGATTACGCGAAGAAAAATCCCGTGAGCGACAAAGAAGTCCGTGCGGCTTACGACAATGCCAAGAAGGTCTACGGTGATACCGAATATCAGGTCCGCCATATTTTGGTAAAGACCGAACAGGAAGCCAAGAACATCATTCAGCGTCTCAACAAAGGCGAAAAGTTCGATGCGTTGGCAAAATCTGAATCGCTTGATCCGAAGTCGGGCCCTGCCGGCGGCCTGATCGGCTGGCTGTCGCCGAGCAATGTTGAGCCCAATTTTGGCAATGCCTTCAAAATTTTGTCGGCAGGCGATGTCGCCCAGGCGCCAATCCAAAATCAATTCGGCTGGCATGTCGTAAAACTTGACGCCAAGCGCAGCCAGAAGAACTTCCCAACCTACGAATCGCAAAAGGACAGCCTTCGTGCGCAGCTTTCTCAGCTGAAAGCCAAGCGGCATTTTGCTGAGCTTGTGCAGAAAGCCAAGGTTCGCTAAACCTCTGCCTTAGCCCTCGACTCTGACTTGACAGCTCTGCATTCTTTTGCAGAGCTGTCATGCTTTAGAGCCTTCAATTGATTTCGCAAAAAAGCTCCAGTCGTCTTCCGAGACTCCCGTCACGGACGGTCGGTTTTTCCACAGCGCGGCGAAGGACCGCTTCAGACCCAAAAACATCTACCGTTCGCTTAGTGCGGGTAACAGCCGTATAAAGGAGCTCTCGGGTTGCGAGTTCAGACGTGCGCTTCACCGGCAAAAGCACCGCTACGCGTTCGAATTCCGAGCCTTGGGATTGATGAATCGTCATCGCCCAGGCAACGTCAAACTGCGGCAGGAGCGCAACCGGGAGTTCCAGATTCGTATCGCCGAAATAGACCGTGAAACTCACTGCCGGTCCCTGACGATCCGGCCGATCTTGACGCTCAGGCGAATCCCCCGCATCCTCATCCCCGACAACAGCAGACGAATCTTCCAAGTCAGCCGTCGGCGTATCGAGTTCGAGCAATTTAGGCAGCACGATGCCGACGTCGCCGTTATGAACGCCTAACCCCTCATCGTTGCGCCGCACAATGATCACCTCGCCCGGATAGTGTCCCCCGCCGAATGCCCCTTCAGAAAGCGGCCAGACACTTCGTATGCGCTGATCAGCATAATCATTCACGGCGTGCACGCTCATTGCACCATGCCGCTGCGCAGCAAGCGCACGAAAGCCCGAGAGACAAAGCCAAAGCTTTTGACGCAGGCTTTCCCACTGCTCCTTCGTGGTGCCCGCCAGATACGCTGCTCGACATTCCGACAAAACGCTGGCATAGCCTTCGAGCTCACGGTTCAGCCAACTGCGCACCGGTGCAGTGAGCCCTGTGCGGCTGAAGATTTCGCGCTCACGCTTTTGTTCATCAGTTGCTTTTGAAGTGAATACTCCCTTCTGTAATTCCACTAGTCCTGCAGTATGAAGTGAAGCACTCTGCAAAGATTTATCGGCATTAGCTTCTGCCGAGGCAAAAGCGGCCAGCACGTTTTGAAAAACCTCTGCTTCCGGCAGCCCTGCATTGGCTCCCTGATGATTAATCGCCGCTGCCAGCTGGCCGATGGGAGTGTCTTTCCCAAAGCGCCAGCTCTTCACCAGTTCTACGACTGCCCCCATGCGCGCAAGGGCTCCCTTGCCGTCAGAAATCTCCGCGAATACAGCCCCAGGCCCCACGGCAGCGAGTTGGTGCTTGTCGCCCAAAAGAATGACACGCGCTTCGGGTGAAACCGCCCGCATCAGGCGAACTGCCAGATGAATATCCACCATGGAAGCCTCATCCACCACCAGCACATCCGCGGGAATGGGATTCCCGATGCCCGGGGCAGAACCGGCGGCAGTGGGCGATGCCAGCCATTTGTGAATCGTCCGTGAGCGAATCTGCTTCTCAGCATCCAGCAGAAGCGCATCGTGCTGCAAAACTGCCTGCAGTGCGCTCAGCCCTTTGGCTGCGTTGTTCGCGCTTGACTCGAGCGACTGCTGCATGCGGCCCGTCGCTTTGCCCGTCGGCGCCGCCAATGCAATGCGAAGCGTTGGATTTTTCCGAAGGAGACACTCCAAAATTTGCGCCACCGTTGTCGTCTTGCCCGTGCCGGGACCGCCCGAGACCACCATCAGTCTGCGTTTAAGCGCCGTTGAAACCGCAAGCCGCTGCTGTTCATCTGCGTGAGCTCGGCCTGTTACCTCCGCAATCAACGCGTCATCCGGCTGGCCGCTTTCAGAGACAGAAAACGCCTCATCAGCAGCGGCAAAACGCGCCAGGGTGCGCGCCAGAAGGAGCTCCTCCAACGCCAAGCGTGCGAAATAAATGCGTGTTTGCGCAAATGTCGGCGCCTCATCGACAATCAGCGGCGCAATGGGCTGGGTTGGCGCTGTCTCATCCGAAGTCTTCCCGAGTCTCGTCCCAGCTGCAGAAATGAAATCCTGAAAATTCTGAGCGAGTCCGACAGCCTGCAGATCTTTCAACCCAGTCTTTAGGACTTCAAACGCCTGAGCGAGGTGCATCTCCGTCTCTTCTGGTCCTTCCGCCGCCTCTGCGGCATCAGGCATCAGCCCTTTGACCGCGTCGAGCGCACGCACGCAGACGCTTCCCTGCCGTTCAGCATTGGCAAAAGCAAGCGTCAGCCCCATCATGGCCTGACGGGCCGCTTCTGTCACCGTCCCGATACGTTCCGCCGCCCGCAGAAGAACCGCTCCCAAACCCGCTATGCCGCCCTGCGGGAGCTCATACGTGCTGTCGGCATTAGGCATCATGCTTTTATCCATTTTTCGGGTCCTTAGGCTCTGCCCGCAAAAAGATCATCCATGCGCCGAATCACCTCTGGACGCACCGGATCGAAAACAATACCCTGAGGGTTGACCGCTGTCGTCGTGCCGGCCCGTACGCCTCGAAGAAACACATAAATGGCGCCGCCAATCATTTCGTCGTGCCAATGTGCGCCGAGCCGCACTTGGAGGAAACGCCGCAAAGCCACCCAATAGATCAGATACTGCAGGCGGTAAAGATGCACATCCATCTCGGCAGACATGGCTTTTTCGGTGTAGCCGGAAGCTTCGGGCGAAATTTTGTTGCTCTTCCAGTCCAGCACATAAAAGCGCCCGCCTGCACTAAAGGCCAAGTCAATGAATCCCGTCAGGAACCCCTTGAGATCCTCTGGCCGCAGCGTCCCGAAATCGTATTTGGGATCCATGGCCTTAAGTTCACTGACGAGCCGTTCGGCGGTCAGCGAGGCGGAAATCGGAATGAGAAATTCAAGTTCCGCCGACCTTACCGATTTGGGCACGTCTTTGAGCGTCACGCCGGGCGCCACCTCCGCATTGAGAAGATCTCGGATCATTGCGGCCGCTCCTGCGGCTGCTGAGGCCGCCTCCTTTTCGGGAAGCGACAAATGCTTTTCGACCTCACGAACCGTCAGAGCCAGACGGGCTGCGGCGGCTTTCTCATCATCGGAAGCCATCAGCGAAAAGTCGGCGCGCTCCATCATTTCATGCAGACAGGTGCCGGCCTGCGCCCCCTTGGGAAAGGACAGAATGTCATCGACCAGCGGCGGCTTTTCGGCCTGTCCGTACCAGGTTGAAAAACCCGGCCCGTCGTCCTCAGCCATGCGGGTAATGCCCGTAAAGCTCGAGGTTCGCCATTCACTGCGCCGAGTCTGTGACTGAGCAGTCGTATAAGACTCTCCGACGGTCCCCTGCGTCAAGAGGGAGGATTGTGCGCCGGCAGCTGCAGCACCCAATTCGGTAAAACGAAAGAGCGGCGTGCCTGAGGACGACTGAAGCCCCGCCAAGCGTTCGACCGCAGGCAAGATGTCCGCTCGCGACGGCGTCAGTTGCCCCGTCAAGGCCCGGAAGAGATGCGCCTGAACGGTACTGCCGTGCCATTGGTCCGGATTCACAGCACTTTTAATCCGCTGTTCGCCGATGATGCAGAGATGGCGCGCAGCTCGCGTCATGGCGACATACATCATTCGGACTTTTTCTTCATATTCAGCGTGATTCACCCGCTGATCGGGTTTTTCCGCCTCAAACCGCACCTCAAGGCATCTTTGCGCGGACCGCTGCGGATCATCCGTTCGAGACGTGCAGCGAGCATGGGTGTCAATGCTGCCCGACTGCGTGTACGGCAGAAACACAATCGGATACTGCAGCCCTTTGCTCGAATGAATGGTTTCGACAAGCACAAGGTTGGCATCGCTTTCGAGCCGCTCGCGATTGAAGTCACTGACGGGACGCTTAGCCTCTGCCGAGAGCCATGCCGCGAGTCCGGCAGGCGTAGGAATGATTCGGGCCGCGCCGTGAAGCAGCTCGAGCAGATGGCGATAGTTTGTCAGCGTGCGCTCACCATTGGCTTGCGGCAGCAACCGCTCTGCAGTTCTGCAAAAAGTCATCAGCCGCTCAAGCGCTGCCGCGGGACCGACTGCCCCCCAATTGCGCGCACCGTACTCGAACTCGCCGCGCAGTGCAATGCGCCTTGTCTCGTCACGCTCTTGATCATCGAGGCAGGCGAGGTCGTCGCCGATAAGCCGCGTCGTACGGGCTGCGCGCAGAAGCTTCAAATCGCCGGGAGCAGCAAAAGCGCTCAAAATCATGCCGATTTCACAAGCTTCGATGGTATTGCAGACATTCTGGTCACAGCGAATCCGCACTCGCACGCCGCGGCGTTTAAGCACTTCAGCGGCCGTCAGTCCCTCGTCATGCGTACGCACCAAGACTGCAATGTCGCCCGGGAGCACTCCGCGCAGCCGTTTGCCATCCTTTTCCGCCACGGCTAAAGACGCTTCTTCGTCAGCACAGGGCACCAGAAGCTCCCCGCGGCGGCCGGCCTCGATCATTGCCGTAATCCGATCGGCCAATACAATGCCCTGCTGCTGCCGACGTTCCTCGGCCGTTTGTGCTGGCGTCTCCTGCCAGCTGCTCACCCATTCAAACGGCACCGCATCCATGATGGTCCCGTCGAGGCGTTTTTGCATGAGCGGCAGATTTTTCGCCGACGACTTCACTTCAAGATAAGCGAGATCTTCGCGCAGGAAGGGATTCGGTGCGGTACGCCAAAACGCGTTGAACGCTCTGACCAAATCAGGGCTCGAACGGTAGTTGGTTGTCAGTGCATAGACGCCGCGGAACCGACCGCTGCCGGCCGTCTGATAAAGCGCCTCTACATCGCGGCGTGCCCGCAGGTAGGTTTCCAAATCGGCACCGCGAAAGCGGTAGATGGCCTGTTTAGGATCCCCCACGAACCACACGGGGTACAGTTCGCGCTTACGCAGAAAGAGGCGTTTGATGACCGCGTACTGAATAGGATCGGTATCCTGAAATTCGTCCACCAACACCACGCTGAAGGCGCTGCGGATACTCTCGGCCAAACGTTCCGCCTGCGCCCGGGATTCCGCATCGGCAGGATCTCCCCGCAGGCGTTCATAGAGCTCAATCAAAAGATCGTCGAAGGTCTTTACCCGTGCTTCGCGTTTTTTCTGCGCCAAACGCTTGGGCGCTTCCTTCACGAAATTTTGAAAAGCAGCGGCAAGCTCGGGCGACTCCGGCAGCGAAACAATCGTGCTCGGCACCAAATCGTCCGGCGCAGCCATCAGCTGCTTGAGGATCTCGATCCATTTTTCCGGATCACTGATCGCTGCGCGATCTTCGCGTTCGCAGAGCTGCAGCAGTGAGGTACGGATGAATTCATTCACTACCTCTTCCACGAGATCGTCAACGTTTTCAACCAATTCAAAACCGATCGAACTGCCCGAGGTGAATGCTCGATCTTCGAGCACCTTTTGACAGAACCCGTGAATAGTGAAGATGCCGGCATTATCGAATTGAGCAAGCGACTCCCGCAGACGGCTCACAATGACCGCGGGATCGCGACCCTGCTCTGCCCATAGAGCGCGCTGCTCGAGCAATACGGCGTCAACCGCAGAGTCAGCGAACGTCCCGGTCATCAGACCGTGCATAGCAGAAAGGTGCGACTGGATACGGGCTTTCAGTTCTGCTGTGGCCGCTCGAGTAAAGGTCATGATGAGCATTCTGCTCACCGAAACATCTTCTTCCGCAACAAAACGCAGCACGAGATGCTTGATCGAAAAAGTTTTCCCCGTGCCGGCAGAGGCTTCGAGCAAGGTCGGGCGCATCAGCGGCGCACGAAGCATGTCAAAGGACGAATCGTCCGACGAGTCTGCCGCAGGCGCCTCACCCGCGTCTGATGCGAAATCCATTTCATCGGCTTCTAAGTACGCTGCCGTCTGCTCATCGGCCGAGACGCTCTCAGCCTCCGCACAAAGCTGCGTCCAGTCCGTTTCTGCCGTCAGGTGTTCCGCCGGCATCTCTGCGCAGAGCGCTTCATCCTTTTTTGCCATAGTCGTTCTCACAGCGATCCCGCATTAGTCAGCATTCCTTGAACAACGCTCTCGAGCGCGGAAAGGTCTCCGACCTTATAAAGACCTTCGAGCGCCTTCTCTAAGTGTTCGGCGTAAGCCTCAGCCTGCGCTTGGTCTAAACCTCGCCAGACGATAGCGTTGGGAAGCGCCCTCTCAGCAGGCATCTGCCCGGCTTCAGCGCCTCGAGATTTCGGCTGATAGGGCGGCACGGCAAAGGGCAGCCTGCCGAGCTGGAATGCCTCATAGAGCTTGAGGAAATAGCTAAGGAAGGTCTGTGCCTCCTGGGGTGTCCACTGCGGTGCGCCAATCAGCGGAGAACCCTTTTTTTCAACATCGGTCACGATGATCTGACCCTCTGCCGCCGCTCCGGCTGCCCGCAAAAGCGCCCAGATGAAAAGCGACTGAATCGCCCCGGAGCCCGTGATTTTTCCCGGCACCACATTGATCCAATGCACCACCCCTGAAGCATCGCGCCACAGGTTTGAGGCCGCGTGCGTCAGCGTCCAGAGAAAACCTGGCACCACGGCCGCCGCTTCCTGAGGCGCAAGCGCCGTCATCTGCGACGTCAGTTTCCAGTAAAGCGATGCTGCCGTTCGTGCGCAAACCACATCGTCGCTATAGCGCCAGTCGCGCAGTCCCTGCGCCCCCATCCGCGGGTCAACCGCCCACCGGGCTCCAAGCGTTTCCACGGCTTGGTCGGCGCCTTCAGCTCCCGCAGAGAGCATGACATTGAGGAGCGTATGGATGCGCTGCCACTTGGGAAGATCTTTATCTCTTTGAAGAATGGGGGCCGGATCAATCTCTTCGCCCGTGGAGAGCCTGATGCCGTGACGCTTGAGAAAGGCTTCCGCAGGATTGCGCATCCAGCGATAAAGCTCCTTCACCGGAAGACGGCCGCCTTCGGCACGGGCGGTCAGTGCATTTGCCCAGGGCGACGCCGGTCCATTCCAATTGGCAGCGGCAGCTTTGTCAACGGCTTCGAGCATCTTTCGGTTCGTGCTCTGCCACTGTTTTTCCTCAGCAGAAAAGCTCTTCGGCGAAAAGGCATTCAGCGGCAAGTGATGCGTGAGGATTGCTGAAGCACGAAGGCGGTCCGACGGCTCTTGAGCAAACGTCAGCAGCCATTCGCGCAGCTCCTGCGCCACTACCGACGGCTCCTTCCATTGCGCCGGATTGGCGCCTTCTGTGTAGGAAATGAGGAATTTGCTGCGGGCCGCCAACAGCAGATCCAGGAAGATGTTGCGGTTGTCAGTTCGGCTGTCGCGGTCGCTGCGCCGAGGAAAGCGCTTCATCAGATCAAACTCTTCGGCGTGGGAGGCCCCCGGGAAGCTTGAGTCTTCATTGAGCCCCCAGAGTACGATCACCTTGTAGGGCAGCCCGCGAAGCTGCCGCATACCGGAAAACACCACTGTATTGCCCGGACGCCCTGCGCCTGTTTCGCCGCGCTTGAGACGTTCCTCTAGCGCCGCTATGAAAATTTCAAAGGAAACGTCGGGAATGCGTTCCGCATCATCGCGCGCCTGCGCGATCTCATCGGCCAGATCCGCAGCCGCTCGTCGAATCGCCAGCCAGTCCCGCTGCGGCGTTTCCGCCGGAAAGCACTTCTGCAGCACTTCGCCGATCCAAAGCATCCAAAAATGAGCGGATGTGCCGTCAGTAAGTTTTTCACCTTCCGCAGTCTTCAGCCGGAGCGTTTCAAGCACAGCGTAAAGGTTCGCGAGCTTGAGGAGCAGTCCGCTCTTTTCGCCCGTGGCATCCCAGCCGCCGAGCTCTGTACCGACAACGGGCAGCACATCTCCATAGGGCGCAGCATCCTCGTCCTGAGGAAGCATCCAGCCGAAAGCGAGACGCTCCAGTGCACGTTCGAGCGTCAGCTCATGGAGCGCCGCCGGCGCATAAACCTGCGTCTGACGGGGATCCGCGGCTTGCGCATCGCGCTGCGCATCCAAATGCGCCGGATTGAGTCCAACTTCGAACCCCGCAGCAGCAAGCCACCGATTGAGAATCGCCAAGTCATCACTTTCGAGATCGAATTTCTCGCTCACGATCGGCAGCGACAGCCATTCGACAAACTTCTCCCGTGTGAAACCCCCGATCAGCAGGTTCTTGAGGCCGATGAGCACTGCGAGCGGCACGTCTGAGTCCGCCGAAACCGCACCGCAGACGCGGTAGGCAATCCGCCGCTCTGGTGCAAGACTGCCGAAAACTTGATCGATGAGCGGCGCGGCCGCCGAAATGTCCGGCGTCACCACCAGAACGTCAGAGGGCGTCAGCGTCGGATCTGCCTGAAACTGCGCCTGCAGCCAGTCGACGAGCCCTTCGAGCTCTCGGGCCGCCGACGGCGCGCCGACAAAGCGAAGTGAATCATCGGCCTCGTCAAAGAGCTCTGGCGCCTCAGCATCGGCAGCCTGCTGTCTGACGGTCAAGCTGAGCAGATCCGGGCTGAGATTGAGGATCGAATCCTGTACGCGGCGCAAAAGCGTCGGCTCGTTGGCTTCAATGTAGATGCTCTGTGTATCCAGCGTCAGATCTGCTCGAAGATCCTTGGGATCACTCAGGTACTGCCTCAGGAAGTCACGCTCATCGAGCAGCTTGCGGGAATGCGTTTCAACGGGCAGCTGCCGACGTTTGCGAGCGTCATCATCATCCTCGTCGAATTCTGTCAGATCGCCGCGCTCCTGCGTAAAACGCCAGAGACGGTCGATATTGGCCCGCGTGCTGCGTCCGTTGTCAGCGAGAATGGGGTGACCCACCTCTGCCTGGCCCGCTGTCTCATCCCGATGCTTCCAGTCATAGAGCCGGCGCGGCACCAAATCGAACCAGTATTCGCTCGAGGGATTAAGCAGATAAAGCCAGACTTCCCGTCCTGAATGCGCATAAGCCTTCAAAACCGGCAGCATCAGCGGCGGCACGACAAAAGGCACAAACACATGGAGCGCATTGGGAAGCGCCACCTCCCGACCGTCTCCTAAGACGAGCGTTCGGGCGTTGGCGGGCGCATCAGCAAGCGCCTGAAGCGACTCCGGAAGATGCTCAAGAAACCCGCGGCCGCGCCAACGTTTGGAGCGGGCAAGCCTCCTAAAAAGTTCGCGCTGCCAAACCGCGTCTTCATCCTCGGCCAGAGCCGCCGCTTCTCGCTTAGCCTGCGGCGTGGGATGGAGCCGATCCTGATGCAGCCCCAGCCATGCCAGAATCCAGTCGAGGCGATAGCTCGAATAGGCCACAAAAACGCCGGCAATGCGCTGAGCGAGCAGCAAAAGATCATGGTCGCTGCGGTTTTTAAGGCTGTCCTCCAAGCGGGTCGTCCGAGTGCGAACCGCTTCCCGCAGACTTCCCGGTCCCGTAGCACAGAGTTCGCGCCAGATCATCCAGCGCGCCTCGTTGCCGATCACATTGGCCAGCGGCTCGCGAGAGAAAAACCCAAGCCACTCCGAAAGAAACATAAAACGCATGGACGCGCAGACGGATTCCTGTTTGGCAATGGCTCTCACCAGATCCGTCTCTACAGCCTTGCTCGGAATAATGACAGGAACACGGTCGAAGACGCCGGCGAAGCATTCGTCGGCTCTCAGCGATTCAGCCTCCGGACGCAGACGAAGCGCATCAATATTGTTGAGAAGCACTGCGCGCAGCACTTCATAGCTGTTGGAGTAGATGGTGTGGATCATGGACGGCAGGCTCCGACCGCATTCAACGTTCTTTTCGAAAAGATGAGCGCTGAAGCCATCCACTCCAAGATGCCTTCTGCAGACGGGAAAGTCTGCTGAAGGCGGACGGCTTCAGCGCTCCTTTGATCCACCAAGATTAACGCATCAGTGCGTCAATCATCGACCGATTGCAGCTACTCAGCTTTTGTCGGCTGAAATGTTCTTTCAAATTCGGCTGCGACGATCAATCAATTCATCAGATAGATGAAGAACAGGTACCCCGTCATTGTAAAAGCCAGCGCCACTTTGACAGCCGTGCCGACGATCATGCCGACCCAGGTGGCGACGCCTACGCGTCCGGCATGCATCAAGTCGCGTTTGGCCCAGAATTCACCGACAGCCGCGCCCACCAAGGGCATCACAAAGATGCCGAAAAGCCCCATGGGGATGCCGACCACGGTCCCAACGATGGAACCCACAATGCCGGCCTTTGAGGCGCCTGCCCGCTGCGCACCGGCCGTCTGCGCGACAGAATCGACCACTACGCCAATGACTGCAAGCACAATCAAGACGGCAATGGTCCAGAACCCCACTTTTTCATAGTGATCAGCCCAGCCAATCAGCCACCCGCCGGCGGCAATCATCGGCAGGCCCGGAATCGCCGGCACGATTGTACCGGCAAACCCAAGCACAATGAGCACAATGGCGCCGAACCAGCACGACAGCGCAAACCAATCCAAACTTGTCAGCCATTCCATGAGCGAGCATTCCCTTTTGAATGAATTCCATTTTGTCCGGCGAAAGGTTACTCTTCAATCCCGCCCCAATAGCCCGCGTCCGCTGAAGGTTCAAAGCGCGTATTGCCGCCGAGGAACGTCATGCGAAGCGTCCCGATGGGGCCGTTTCTCTGCTTGGCCACAATGATTTCTGCCAAGTTTTTATCGACCGTTTCCTTGTTGTAGACAACGTCTCGATAGATGAACATGATGACGTCCGCATCCTGTTCGATTGCGCCGGATTCACGGAGGTCCGACATCACCGGACGCTTATCGGTACGGCTGTCCACTGAACGATTGAGCTGCGAAAGCGCAATCACCGGAACGCCGAGTTCCTTGGCGAGCGACTTCAGCCCGCGGGAGATTTCCGAGAGCTCCTGCGCGCGGTTGTCTTGATTGCTGCGCCGCTGTCCGGACATAAGCTGGATATAGTCAATCACGACGAGACCGAGCGGTCCGGCCTGATTAACCAGCCGCCGAGTGCGGCTCGTGAGTTCCGAAATCGTGAGTCCCGGCGTGTCGTCAATATAAATGGGCTTTTCTTCAAGACGATGTAGTGCCGCCGTGAAGTTGTCCCAGTCCTCGTCGTCGAGCTGACCCTTTCTGAGCTTTTGCGCATCAATACGGCCGACCGATGAAATCATGCGCTGCGCGAGCTGATCCGCCCCCATTTCCATGGAGAAGACCGCCACGGGCAGCTCCTGATCAACGCCCACGTTTTCGGCGATGTTGAGTGCAAACGACGTTTTGCCCATCGACGGACGGCCGGCGATGATGATGAGATCACCGCGCTGCAAACCTGCCGTCACATGGTCGAGGTTGGGGTAGCCCGAGGAAACCCCCGTCACCTCGGAAGTCGACTTCGTGTTGTAGAGCTCAATGACGCGGGCGGAGACGTCTCGCACGAGCGTCACCAAAGGCTGAAAGCCTCGCTGTGTACGAGCATTGCGCTCATTGATAGCGAGCACTTCCTTTTCAGCTTCGTCCAGAATTTCACGTGTCTCGCGGCCTTCTGGCGCCAATGCATTGGTAACGATGCGGTCGCCTACGGTAATGAGCTGGCGCAGTACCGACTTATCATGCACGATTTCCGCATATCGGCGGATGTTCGCGGCCGAGGGAGAGCTTCCCACCAATTCGGTGAGATAAGGCAGCCCGCCCGCATCGTTCTCAATCCCCTTTGACTTCAGACTTTCAAAAACCGTCAGATAGTCCGCAGGGTGTCCCTCCTGCAGCAACTGCACGATTTCTTCAAAAATGATGCGGTGGTCGCGCCGATAGAAATCCTCTGGGCGAATAATGTCGACCACGCTGTCGAGCGCCGAATTGTCGATCATCAGGCCGGCGAGAATCGCCTGCTCGCTCAGTACGCTTGAGGGCGGACGACGTACTGCCTGAGCGGCTTCGTCGATATTTTCTTCGGCCATGACACAGACCTCAAGGAGGTATAAGGAACGTTGAGAAAGTTTTGATTATGACCGATCGGCGCAGTGTTGCCGTCCTTATCTGCCTCAAAGGCTTTGCGGCATCCCTGCGCTGCGGCAATAATCATGCAGAAAAAAGCCCCAAAGATCCTGAGCGGACTCCTCGGGGCTTTCATCGGTCTGCCGCCCTCAGAGCGGACGGCAGATGCGGTCGAACCGATTATTCCTCGGCGACGACCTTCACCGTCACATCGGCGGAGATGTCCGTCATCAGACCAATGGTGATGACGTATTCGCCGGTCGCCTTGATGGCGCCGAGCGGCGTGCGAACCTGCGACTTCTTGATCTGGAAGCCGAGCTTGTCCACCGCTTCAGCGATGTCGGCGTTGGTGACGGAGCCGAACAAACGGCCGTCGACGCCGCACTTGCTGGCGATCGTAACTTCAGCGCCGTTGAGCTTGCCGGCGAGTTCTTCGGCGGCAGCGACGCGAGCGGCCTGAGCCTTTTCGAGTTCAGCGCGGCGAGCTTCGAATTCGGCGATAGCCTGCTTCGTGGCGCGCTTGGCGTGACCCTGGGGGATCAGGAAGTTGCGGCCGTAGCCGTCCTTGACCTTGACGATGTCGCCCAGATCGCCGAGATGCGTGATCTTTTCAAGCAGAATGACTTGCATTTCTCTTTTCTCCCGTCGATTACTGGTTGTCCGTATAGGGCAGGAGGGCCAGGAAGCGGGCACGCTTGATGGCGGTGTCGAGCTGACGCTGATAGTGCGCCTTCGTACCGGTCAGGCGAGCCGGCATGATCTTGCCGTTTTCCTGGATGAAATCGCGCAGCGTGTCGACATCCTTGTAGTCGATCTGTTCAACGTGTTCAGCCGTGAAGCGGCAGAACTTGCGGCGCTTGAAAAGCGAATTTTGCTGGTTCGAACGGCGGGGCTTGCCCTTACCCTTAGCACCAAAAGCCATTTGGATGACTCCTCTATTTGAATTCTGTGATGTGTACCGTCAGACGGCGGGTTCTCATCGACTTGGGAGCCAGAAACCCCTTGAACTGGATTTCTGCGCCAATCTCCATTCCGTTCAGTCTTCTGGCAAGTGCCCCGTAGGACACCGCGTTGAAGTCGAACTCAAGCTTGCGGACCTTGCCCGCTTCGACCACTTCAGAGCGATGATGCAGGACGGCTTCGAAAACTTCGATGCCCGCGGGAGTAAACCTCACCGCTTCCCGCTCTATCAATGTTCCGGAAAGATCGATTGAATTCACGGATGGGATGGAACTTCGTCTGACAGCTTGCAGGAATTAGGCCTCAGCGGCTTCTTCCTGAGCAGCGGCAGCCTCAGCGGCAACCTTGCGGGCCTCTTCCTTCTCAATGACCTTCATCATCGGGGAGGGAGCGGTTTCGGCATGCTTCGTCTTCACAGTGAGGTGGCGAAGAACGGCGTCATTGAAACGGAAGCCGTTTTCGATCTCGAGGATCGTCTCATGGCCGCACTCGATGTTGAGGAGCACATAGTGCGCCTTCACGAGCTTTTCGATCGGATAGGCGAGCGGACGACGGCCCCAGTCTTCGATGCGGTGAATCTTGCCGCCCTGTTCGGCGACGAGGGTCTTGTAGCGCTCGATCATCGCGGGAACCTGTTCACTCTGGTCAGGGTGCACGACGATGCAGATTTCGTAGTGACGCATTTAGCCTCCTTGCGGAAAAAGCCGCCCAGAGCGTCGTTCCAGTGCGGCAAGGACAGTAAAGGCCGCGATTGTACCGATCCAACCGCGGCCCTGCAAGTGTTTAAGCCAAATTTCTTTTGAATGATCCCAAGCGTTTCGTCTTAGAGACGCTCGTCGGGCGAACCCGGCTGCACGAGGCCGGCAGCAATGCGCTGACGCAGTGACTCAAAAAGACAGATGCCGGAGGCAACGGAGACATTGAGCGACTCGACCGAACCCACCATCGGGATGGCAGCGAGGACGTCGCAACGGCGGCGAGTAAGCTGGCGAAGTCCCTCACCTTCTGCTCCCAAAACCCATGCGAAGGCACGCGCCTGAGCCACGTCATAGATCGTTGTATCCGTTTCGCCCGCCGTGCCGGCAACAAAGACACCGTTGTCACGCAGTTCCATGATGGCCGAGGCAAGGTTGGTAACCGACACCACCGGCACGGTTTCCGCCGCGCCCGCGGCAGCCTTGGCGGCCGCAGGCGTCATCCGGGCCGAACGGTCACGCGGCACGATCACGGCCTGCACGCCGGCAGCATCAGCCGCACGCAGACAGGCGCCGAAATTGCGCGGATCCGTGACGCCGTCCAGAATAAGCAGCAGCGTGCGGTCTGTGATCTGATCGAGCAGATCAGCAAAATCAAGCGTGTTCTCGCGTTCTGCGGCAATCGCTGCAATGCCCTGATGGGGAACGTCGGGCGACAGACCGTCAAGGCGCGCAGCATCAGCATTCATGACGCGTACACCGGCCGCAAAGAGCTTCTCGCGCATTTCACGCATGCGCTTGTCACGACGCTCCGGATCGACATAAACCTGCTGAATCGACTCCGGATCCAGCTTCAGACGAGCGGCGACAGCATGAAAGCCCGCCAGCACAACGGTGCCGGCCTCGGTGCGAATCCTCGCTGGACGGCTGCGTTCCGTGCGGTCGGATCGTTCGCGGCCGAAATCTTCGCCGCGGCCGCGGCTGCGGCGGACGCGCCCTGAACCTTCGTAGTGTTCGTCCTGAGAATTGTCGTCGTAGTGCTTCACGGAAAAGGCCTCGGTGAAAAGAAGCGCTCCCCAAAAGGGAACGATCAAAAGCATTTTGAAAGGCCGGCATTGTAAGCGCCGGGCATCCTCTATGTGGCGTTTGAGCGATTAGTACCAGAAATCATCATCAAAGCGCCGGCGTCCGCCGCCCTTGGCAGGATGACGGCGGCTCTGATTGCTCAAGAGCGTAAAGTTTATCCGCCGCTCCTTCAGATCCACATCTTCAAGCCGTACCGTCAGCTGATCCCCAAGACGAATTTCCGTCATCTCTTCATGCGACGTCATCGTTTGTTTGGCGGGATCGTAGACAAAATAACCCCAGCCAAGCTGTGAGATATGCACAAATCCTTCAATCGGCATGTCGCTGAGCGTCACAAAAATTCCTGCCGGGCACATACCGGTAACGGTTGCCTGGAAGGATTTCTGATCCGCTGACAGCAGATACTGACATTTCAGGAACTTCATCACCTCGCGCGACGCATCGTCAGCACGACGCTCCGCGGCCGAGCAGATGATGCCTAAGCGCGTCCAAACGGCCTTTTTGGCCTCCTGACGGCTTAAGGGTTTTGCCGCCCCTGAAGGTTTTGCCTCCGGATTGGAACCGAGCTTGCGGGCGTGATACCCCGTCATCAGCTCCGCATCGTCAAATTCAACGGCCGGCGTATAGGAGCGCTTAGAGAGAATCCCCTTGATCGTGCGGTGCAAAAGCAAATCGGGGTAACGCCGGATCGGCGACGTGAAGTGCGCATAGGCCGGATACTGAAGACCAAAGTGCCCGATATTTTCCGGCTGATAGCACGCGCGCTGCATCGTGCGCAAAATGGCCGTCTGCAGATAGGGCTTATCTTTCGTATCTTCAATGAGCTTTGCCAATACGGGGGCGAGATTCTCCGACCCCTTCAGTTTGAAGGAAATGCCAAACCCCGCCAGAATGCTCTTTAAGTCGTTGAGCTTTGTCTGCTCGGGTTCACCATGAACGCGAAAGAGCGTTGTCTGCTTCTTGGCAATCGCAAACTGCGCGGCGCAGACATTGGCAACCAACATACATTCCTCAATGATTCGATGGGCATCATTGTGGTCACGCACGTGGAACCCGATGATCTCGCCGTCTGCCGCAAAATCTGCTGCGCTTTCCTCTGTTTCGAAATCAAGTGCATGACGCTCAGAGCGCGCCGCTCGGAGTACGCCGTAAAGCGCATAAAGACGCTTAAGTTCACCTAAACGCGGCCCCACCGTGTTCAGTCCCCAAGCCTCCCCCTGCAGCGCCGACCATACAGCGGTATAGGTCAGGCGACCGTGCGAATGAATGACCGCCGGATAAAACTGATAAGCCGTAGTCTCCCCTTTGCGGTTGACCCAGGCATCGCAAACCAGCGTCAGCCGATCAACGCCGGGGTTGAGCGAACAAAGCCCGTTGGAGAGCTTTTCGGGGAGCATCGGCACAACCGAAGACGGGAAATAGACCGATGTGGCTCGCTTTTGCGCATCGCGGTCGAGCGATGTGCCCGGACGAACGTAGTGACTGACGTCAGCAATGGCCACCAAGAGCCGCCAGCCTTCTGGTGTCTCCTCGCAGTAGACAGCATCATCGAAGTCGCGCGCATCTTCACCGTCGATGGTCACGAAAGCGAGATCCGTGAGGTCCACTCGGTGCAAAAGACTTCTGCGATCCACCTTCTCGGGCAGTTTTTCCGCCTCAGCGAGCGTATCGGGTGAAAAATCAATGGGAACGCCGAATTGAGCGGAGGCAATCGCCATTTCACCCAACGGATCATTCATCACGCCAACTTTGCGAACAAAATGTGCCGGGAAAATCTGCCACTCTTCGTCCGAACCCCAATATGAATCTTCGCGGCGTTTGGCAAAAAAAGGCGCATCGGCGCTGATTTCCAGTTCAACGGCGTCACGTTCGAGATCTACCTCAGGCGGCACCTCTTGAACGTTGACCTGCAGTTCAATCGGCGCAAAAGCAGAAATGGGTTTAAAGAGCAGCCACTCGATTTCTTTGGCGGCAGCGTCAGTCACACAACGGCAGACCCATCGACGCTGCGGACGCGAAACCAGTCCCGCAGGCCGCCAGCCGCTGATCGTCTGACGCAGCTCTACCACGTCGCCAGGCACGACCTGTGCCGATGCCGTCAGACTGAACTCTGCCCCATCGACGCTCTGCGGCGTCACCTTCATGTCGCTCGGACGCCGAGCGCCCTGTACGACGCCGGTCGCTGTGGGAGCATCGGGATGACGAAACCAATGTTCTTCGCCGCCTTCAAATCCCTCTTCACTGAGCTTCATGACCAATGCGTTCGCCACGGATTTAGCGCAGGGCATCATGCGAACGAGGTGCTTTTTGGCTGCAGCGTATTGAATATCCTTTTGAAGCCCAGCAAGGATTTCCTTGGCTTGGGCAATCTGCTCAGGGGTAAGCTGAACTTCCGTGATCGGCAGCTGTTTGCTCTTTTTCTTCGACATGGATTCTTGAATCCGAATGAAATGATTATTTGGACCTCACTCTAAATCATTGTGCTCGAGCGCGCCCAACGAGCAGCACAAAAGCGCTGTTGCCCCGCTCACAGATCAGCCGACCTCGAAGATACAGAAAAGTTATTTTGGATCGCTCTCTTGACAAATTAAACTGATCACTTCATAATTTCTTTCCTCAGTGCCCGGGTGGCGAAATTGGTAGACGCACCAGCTTCAGGTGCTGGCGGCTTCACGGCCGTGAAGGTTCGAGTCCTTTCCCGGGCACCACAGAATTCAACGACAACTGTCGTTAACGAGACCCACTGCAAGTCGCAAGACTTCGGCGGGTTTTCTGTTTTTGCCGTACTGAAACGAAAGAAACGGCGCCGACATTGAGCTCTGTTCGGCGCCGGTTCATGTCTCTGCAGCTCCTTGGCCGGTGCACAGTGTGTGCCTGCCGGCTCAAAGGGGCTGCCCCGAAAAAATTATTCAGCCTTCAGATGACTGCCCTTTTGCAGCACAAAGGTGAGCACCGCATAAAGCGATGCGCCAATGATCATTGCCGCAACAAGTCCGATGTTGGCACGCGCAAAAACGCTCGTTTCAGAACCCGCCGGCAGCAGGAAACTCACCGCATGGGCAATGTAGGGATCTGACGAAGTAATCGTGCCCAGACCAATCAGACTCGCGAAAATAAGCGCCCCGAAAGCGGTCCAGCGGACGGATTCACCGCCCTCACCCGGAGCAAGTGCGAGTTTGCAGTCCCAGCCGATGCGCTTCTGACGCAGCAAGTCGACCATTTCAATGGCGCCCCAGGTACCCATCACCACCGAGATCAGCGCGAGGAACGACTGGAAGGTCGACACGAAGCTGTCGGAGATAAAGAGCAGATAGTAAGCACCCAGCGCAATGATCACGCCGTTGAGAATCGTAGTGGCCAGACGCGTCATCGGCACGCCGAGGGCGAGCAGAGCAAGTCCAGAACTGTAGATGCCCGTCATGCCGGCTGAAATCAGCGAGATGATGACGATAAGCGAGAAAGGCACATAGAACCAAAAAGGCAGAATACCGGTCAAAGCGGCGAGCGGCTCATGGTTGGCCTTTTCGAGAAGGGCGGGATTGCCGACAGCGAGCATCACGCCGAGGATGAGGAGCACAGAAACAGGCACTGCAATGCCGGTGGTGGTCCAGAAAATGACGCCGCGCGCAGGGGTTTTGCGCGGGAGATAACGGGCATAGTCGCCGCCGTAATTCAGGAACCCGAGACCCACCATGGTCATCGAAAGAACGATACCGCCGACAAAAGTGGCGAAGCTGCCGCTCGGCGCGGATGAAAGCGCCGAGAAATTGATATTCGGAATGAAAAAGAAGAGATAGACAATCGTGAAGATGCCCGTCAGCCAGGCAATGGCCTTCTCAATCTTGATGATGAGCTGATGACCGTAAATGGCGCCGCTCATTGTGAGCAGGAGCACGACGGCGAAACACCCGAGCGTGCATCCGGCTACCGGCATGCCCTTGTCGTTGAGGAGACCAGGGACGATGTTGGCCACCAAATCGGCGAGCGTCGTCGTAGCCATCGAGAGCAGTGTCACCTTCCAGCCCATGTTGGCGAGGTAGCCAAAGAAGGTCGGGAGTTTATTGCCGTGATAACCGAACGCCAAGCGCGACTGCACAAGGGTCGGAAGCCCTGTGCGGACGCTGCCGACGGCAAGGATGCCCACCAAGGCGCAGGAGAGGAAGTAGCCGATGACGCCCGCGAGCATCGCCTGCCAGACCGAAAGGCCTAAGCCGAAAACGTAGATGCCGAGCGTAATGCCGAAGATGGAAATATTCCAGGAAAACCAAACGGGGAAAAGGTCAAACGGGCAGCCGTAGCGTTCATTGTCGGGCACCGGATTGACGCCGTTGGTTTCTATTTTGGATGCGTCAGACATGTTTTTTTTAAGTCCGAGGGTTGATGAAAAAAAGGTTCTGAATGGGTTGACATTCAAATATCGAGCAAATGCCGGGCTCGCAGTTCGGCGGCTTGCGGTGCGGTAGCCGCACCCTCCTGAGCCGTTACCCAGCTCGCCACCGCATTGCCGAGCAGCACGGCCTCAGCGAGCGTGAAGCCGCTGGCCAAACCTGCAAGCACGCCGCCCGCATGCGCATCACCAGAACCAATGGTGTCGACGACATGCACCGGGAACCCCTGCAAATGCGAAACTTTGCCCGCCTGCGCCGCATAGGCGCCGCGCGCACCGTCAGTGACAATCACTGATTGAGCTGTCAAAAGCGACAAAACCGCCGCCGCTTCGCGGGGCGTTGCCGAAGGCGCCAGCGTCTTTGCTTCCTGAGCGTTCACCTTCAGAATGGTGTTGGCCGAAAGAATGGCCGAAAACATCTCTTCAGGAATGCTTCCCGAGCAAGGGCCCGGGTCAAAGAGAATCTGCGCATTGGGGCGCTTCTCGGCGAGGAGCGCTTCAATGAAACCGGCATTGCGGGCGTCCGCCTGATACCCCGAGAGATATATGAGATCTACGCACTGAAGGTCGATCTCGTCAAGCCACTCGGGCTTAAAGCACTTTTCCACGCCCGACATCGATACAAAGGTGCGTTCACCGTCGGGCTCCACAAATGAGAGGCACCAGCCGTTGTCGCCAATGCCGCGGAACTCGCGCACCGTGAAACCGCGTGCACGAAAAGTTTCCCGCACGCGGTCGGCAATCATGCCTTCGCCCACAGGAATCAGGGCGTCAAAATCAATGCCCAGTTTGGCAACAGCATCCGCTGCGTTGTAGGCGCAGCCGCCAACCACCTGCTGCCGGCTTGAACCTTCGACATCTTCACCCGAAAGCGGCAGACGGGGCACATGCACGATCACATCGACGAAGGCACTCCCAATGATGAGAATGCGTTTGCGGACGTCGAGCGCGTCAATGAGTTCAATGATGCTGCGCATTGCGGTCGCCTTTGTCCTTAAAGCGTGAAGACTGCACGAGTCTTCATGACGCCCTGAGCCAGTTCGCTGAAATGGAGGCCGTTCGTTTTTTCCAAAAATTCGACCGTCTCAACCGCAATTCCGCCGATGCCGCAATGCGCGCCGCAAATTGCAGCGGCCATGCAGCCGATGGTATCGGTGTCCCCGCCCATATTGGCGGCGATTTCAGCGGCTTTCTTCGGGTTCTGTGCCCAGAAAGCCAGCGCGAGCGCAGCGGTCACGGACTCGCTCGTCATCGTGCCGGTGCCGATCACGTCGTAGATAAAGCGTGAAACCGCCTCGTCATCGTAAGCCTCGCGGCGCTTGAGGACGAGTTCTTCAAACACTTCAAGGCGCGCCAGAATGCTTGCGGCCCAGGTTGGTTCTCCCTTGGCGGACGCTATCGGGAAAATGGTTTTCACATCGGCGAGCGTCTGCTCCCAGCTGCGGCCCGCCACGCCGCTGGCCACGGCCTGCGCCACCATTGCAGCGCCGGCAATCGTCACGTCGGTTGAATGCGTCACACGGCTCACTCGGGCAGCGGCCTCGGCGATTTTTTCATGTTCGCCGGCTTCGATCAGACAGCCTACGGGAGCGATGCGCATTGCCGCCCCGTTGGTGAGCGAAAGTTTGGTGACCGGAAGGGCGTCTTCCCCTTTGACCCACGCAAGGAGCGAAGCCTTGGATGACGGTCCGAGCAAATTAATCTCAAACCCATTCATGGACTCAACCCAGGCAATCAGATCCTTGGCGAGCGTCTGCACCGGCGGCACCGTGCCCGCCGCTTCAATGGCATTGAGCACCACGAAGGCCTGCGCAGAATCATCGGTGTAGTGTCCGGCCTTGAAGTAGCAGGCCACGATATTGTCGGCGGGACCGTCGAGAAATTCGGTGATGCGGCCGAAACGTTCGCGCACCTTGGCGCGCGGCCAGAGCTCGCCCGGGACGCCGAACGCGTCGCCGAGCACCATGCCGGCAAGCGCGCCGGCAATGCGGTCTTGAAGCTGGGACATAAAGACGGGAGAGGAAGTTGAAAACAGGGCCATTGCCTAGGCTGCATACCGAACAAAATACCCAACACTAGGGTTATCGTTTAGGTGTTGCATCTTGGCGCGCCGGAGAATACCAAAATCGGTATAGATAATCCACTACACTTGGCGCGTGACCGGCATGTGCAAACAGCGCCGATGCTCTGCCCGCATGCTGCTCCGAGTCATTTTGTATTTCTCTTGGCCATGCAGATTCCCGTTCGCTTCCGCTACCGCATTGAACGTCGTCAGGCACGTTGGAACGTCGTGTTCCCGGAGCTCTCCTCGGCGAACTTCACTGCGGACTCTCCTGCTCGGGCCCGCACGGAAGCCCCCGAAAAGGCGCTGACGGCGCTCGCCCGTCTGCTGCTTAAGGGTTCTGAAGCCGTCCCCGTCTGCCAAAGGGCGCATGCGGGTGAAGGCGAAGCCGTGCTGCCACTTTTTGCGCAGGGAAAGGCCCGCTTTATTGAACGGGCGTGGGCGCTTCAGGTTCAAGCCGCCGATGTTGCCCGCGCACTGGGCATTACGCGTCAGGAAGCCGCGAGACTCTTTGATCTCGCGCATCCCACAAAAATCGATGCGCTCTCCAAAGCGCTCGAAGTGCTGGGGGCTCAGCTCGATCTGTCGCTCTCGCTGCTGCCCCAAGGTCCTTCGCCGCTGCTCAATGAAAAGCCCCGGCGCGGACGAACACCAAAGTCAGCCGCGGCGGCCGATGATGCCGCGAGCGCCTGAGGCAGATCAGCCGCAGCGGTCTTCAGAGGCTGGTGAAAGCGCTCTTAGTGAGGTTTCGAGACGGTTCGTCTTCGAGTCCTTCAATAAAGATATTGAGATTTTTATCAATCTTGACCACACCCGCCGCATTGTGTGCGGCATCGTTTTCAACCATCCCTTTGCCGACAATGTAGTGGATGCCGCGGCGCTCGGAATACCATCCTGAATGGTAGTGCCCGCTGAAGACTGCAAGCACCCGACGGCTTTGCTCCAGCACATCCACCACCTCGGCCGCATTGCGGATGAAATAGCCGTCCGGAATCTTGCCCGCGATTTTGCCGTGACTCGAATCCCAGAAATTCAAAAGCTGGTGAATGAAAATAATCACTGGTTCTGATCCCTCGGCGAGCACTTTGCGAAGCCACTCCACTTCGAAGTTCGGCACCATTGACACGCTCCATTTGAGGTTGCCGTCCGAATAGTGTTCTCCGGCCATCGTGTTGTAGCAGGCGTCCAGTACGATGTACTTGATGCCGCCCTTGGTAAACGCATAGTGCGTCAGGCCCTTCATCTCGTCTGAGTTTTCAGTGTGCGCCAGAAAATCCGAAAGCGAAATTTTGTCAAAGTCATGGTTGCCGGCGACATGGAAACGCGGTCCGGGAAACTGCCGAAATTCCGCTTCAACCTCGTCGAGCAGCCCCACTGTCTCCGCCCGACTGCCCGTCTTTGTGCAGTCTTTGAAGTCACCCAATTCAATCGCAAAGTCAGGGCGGCGCTTATTCATGAACGCTACGGCTTTGCGGAACTTCTCGAGCGACAAATCAAAGTACTCGTGGTGGGCAACACCTTCCTCATCCCAGAAATCGGGTGATTTGCGGCAGTGATGTACATCCGTCGCCCAGCCGAACGATGAGATAACTTCGGCATCAGACGGAAGCGTTTCGCCGGAACGAACGAAACCCCAAGGAGAAAGCATGAGCAGTCCCATGGAGGACTGCAGTAAGACGCGGCGCTGCATGTACGGCCTCTTGGCAATTGAAACGCCGGAATTATCTGCCGGCGTGATGTCTGTACCGTGACGCCGCCATGAAGAGTTCATGATTCCAATCGATGCGCTGCGGCGCTCTCGTCTTCAAAATGCAAAAAAGCGGCAGAAGAAGACTTTCCCGTCTTCTGCCGCCGCTTTTCGATCAAGCGCGTACAGATCAGCTTGCTCTGGCAGTTTTACTGCAGGCGGCCGAGTGTCTTACCCGATTCAATGGCTTCAATGAACGCCTCGGCGCCTAGATCGTCATAGCATTCGAACGGTTGATGAATCCAGGGGCTGTCTTCGAAATAAACGCAGTGCCAATCGGGCTTAAGAACGGAGTGCGCCTTCCACCAAAGAACAGCCACGCGGATTTCCGTGATGGCCGGATAACGCTTCTTCAGGTGCGCCACCACTTCCTGAATCGTCTTGCCGGAATCGACCATATCGTCGACGAGCAGCACTTTCCCTTTCAGTTCGGCGAGTCCTGTCATGCAGTCAGCAATGTCGAGATTGCTTTGCACGGTGCCCTTGGCTTCGCGGTACGAGCTCGTTGCGAGAACCGCGAGAGGCTTGCCGTAGATACGGCTGAAGAAATCGCCGGGACGCATGCCGCCGCGAGAGAGGCAGATCAGGCAGTCAAACTGCCAGCCGCTCTTGGCGACCTTATAGACGAGCTCTTCGTTCAGACGGATGTACTCGTTCCAAGAGTAGGTGATATCGGACATGGGTGGTGTCGAAAAGAGGGAGAGTGAGAAAAACGGAAGGCGGCAGAACTCAAGGAGCCCGCCGCCTTCTGCGTCGAGAAATTGCGCGCTATTTTAGACGCACTGTATTAATCCGCAAAGGGATTGACGTGCAGAATTGTCTGCTCGCGATCCGGCCCCGTCGAAACGAGCGCAATCGGAGCACCGGCGACTTCAGAAAGACGCGAGAGATACTGACGGGCGGATTCCGGCAGTTCATCCCATTCCGTAAGACCGAAGGTGCTTTCTGTCCAGCCGGGGAATTCTTCGTAAATCGGTTCGCACTTGGCAACCGCATCGGCGCCGGAGGGCATAACCTTGAGTTCCTTGCCGTCCATCTTGTAGCCGACGCCAAGCTTGATCGTATCCAGACCATCAAGCACGTCGAGCTTCATCACAGCCAGACCGGTGATGCCGTTGATCTGCACCGCACGGCGAAGCGCGGCGCCGTCGAACCAGCCGCAGCGGCGGGGACGCCCCGTCACGGCACCGAATTCATTGCCCTTGCGGCGCAGCAGCTCGCCCGTCTCATCAAGAAGTTCCGTCGGGAAGGGACCTTCGCCGACACGCGTGCAGTAGGCCTTGGTGATGCCAAGGACATAATTGAGCTTTTCCGGACCCACGCCGGCACCGGCGCAGGCGGAACCTGCAACCGTATTGGAGCTCGTCACGTACGGGTACGTACCGTGATCGATGTCGAGCATCGAGCCCTGAGCACCTTCAAAGAGGAATTGACGGCCTTCATCCATCTGTTCGTGGAGCGTTTCGGAAACGTCGCAGACCATGGGCTTCAAGCGTTCGGCATAAACGAGCGTATCGGCGATGACCTTTTCGGGATCGAGCGCTTCGGCGCCAAGGAACTGCGTCAGGATGAAGTTATGGAGCTTCATGACCGCGCGCACCTGTTCGGCAAAACGTTCAGGATGATAGAGGTCAGCGATGCGCACAGTGCGGCGGGCCACCTTGTCTTCATAGGCCGGACCGATGCCGCGGCCGGTCGTGCCGATCTTCTTCGCGCCCAGAGCTGCTTCACGAGCCTGGTCGAGCGCAATGTGGTACGGCATGATGAGCGGGCAGTTGCCCGAAACACGCAGACGCTTTTCAACATTGGGCACGCCTACAGCGTTGAGTTCGTCGACTTCGCGGAAGAAAGCTTCCGGAGAGAAGACAACGCCGTTGCCGATATAGCAGGTGCTCGTAGCATGCATGATGCCCGAGGGGATCAGACGCAGGATGGTCTTCTTGCCGTTAATGACGAGGGTATGCCCGGCATTATGGCCGCCGTTGAAGCGCACCACCCCGGAAGCCTGTTCCGTCAGCCAATCGACGATTTTGCCCTTGCCTTCGTCGCCCCACTGAGCGCCGATCACGACAACATTCTTGCCCATTTGAAATCCTTAATAAACCTAAATTGGAGGAAGTTCCCTTCGTGCTGTTCAATCTTCCGGGCCTTACGGAAGCGCTGGTCTGCAGCTCGGAGGAGCGCAGGCGGCACGCTTGCGGCCGGCCGGGAAGCTTCTAAAGGAGGCTTTCTCGGGGAGGCTTGCGCGAAACCATTGCAGGCGCCGGCGATCTGCCGCTCGGTTCAAGGCAGCGTTTACCTTCCATCAACCGAGTGCGGACGCAACCGTGAAGATAGCACACGCCGCGTGCGCCTGCCGACGCCTCCCACATGAGAGCGGGAGGCGCGCGCAAAGGATGCAGACGGTCTTGCGCGCGGGCGAGCCGCCTAGGAGACTTTGCCGAGAAAGCTCCAGATAATGACAAGGCCGAGCGCCACCAGAACGGAGGCCGCCGCGCGTATGACTCTTGGATCGGCCTTCGTGAGCTCAGCGAGCATCGCGAGCCAGCGTTCAGGCGCTATCAGCGGACTGATGCCTTCAAATACAAGCACCCAGCCGAGTGAAAGCAGCAAAACTTCCCAGCCGTCCATGAGTTAGTTCTGCTCCCCGCCTTCTTTCTTCAAATAACTGAAGAAGTCGGCCGACGGATCGACCACCATGACGTCGGACTTCTGCGAGAAGCTTCGGCGATAAGCCTCGAGCGAGCGGTAGAAGCGAGCGAATTCCGGATCCTTGCCGAAAGCGTCGGCATAGATGCGCGCGGCTTCGCCGTCGCCCTCGCCCTTGGTCTTCTGCGCATCGCGATAAGCCTCAGCGAGAATCACTTCGCTCTGACGATCAGCACCGGCACGGATGCGCTCGGCCTGAGCCGCACCTTTGCTGCGCTCTTCACTGGCCACGCGCTTACGTTCAGCTTCCATACGGCTGTAGACCGATTCGGAAATTTCGGGCGTAAAGTCCACGCGCTTCATGCGTACGTCGACGATGTCGATGCCCAGCGCCTTGACGCGCGCCTGCAGGAGTTCGGAAATCTCCGCCATCGCTTTTTCACGTTCGCTCGAAGTGATTTGATTCACCGTGCGTTTATTAACGGCAATATTGAGCACGTCGCGCAGTAGCATCGCCAGACGATCGCTCGCAGCACGTTCGCTGCCCTGGAAGGACACCCAGTAGCGGCGAGCGTCACCGATGCGCCACTTGACGAACGTGTCGATCATCAAGTTCTTCTTCTCGCTCGTCTGCACGAGATCGGCACCGGACGCGTCGAGCGTCAAGATGCGCTTATCGAGATATACGACATTCTGGAGCGGTGCAGGCAGCTTGAAGTGCAGCCCCGGCTCGGTCACGACGGTTTTGAGTTCGCCGAGTGCGAACAACATGGCGTATTCGCGTTCGCCTACGGTGTAAAGGCACGTCTGCGCAAGGCCCGCGGCCACAACAACGCCGACGGCAATGGAAGTAATGCTTTTCATCTGTTCTTCTCTTCAGTCGGTCATCTCAGCGCAGACGGCTGCGGATCATTTCACGCGGATCGATATCGGTGGAATAGGTCGCCGATCCAGCCGAATTGGTGCCGGCAGTATTGGGCGCCGAAGTGCTCGCAGCAGCTGCCGAACTTGCAGGCACGGCTGAATCTGCTTCGGACTTCGCCGCGGCCTGCGTGGACGCAACGATCTTGTCGAGCGGCAGATAGAGGAGGTTCGACCCAGACTTCTGATCTACGTAAACCTTGGTGACGTTTTGATAAATGTCACGCATGGCATCCACATAAATGCGGTCGCGCGTCACCTGCGGCGCCTTGGCATATTCGGTATAGACGGAAGTAAAGCGGTCAGCATCGCCTCGTGCGGTTTCCACGACGCGGGCTTTGTAGCCCTCAGCTTCTTCCTTCAGGCGCGAAGCCGTACCCTGCGCCTTCGGGATCACGGCGTTCATGTACGCCTCACCCAAATTAATCTGACGTTCACGGTCCTGGCCGGCTTTCACCGCGTCGTTGAACGCAGCCTGCACCTGCTGGGGCGGCTGAGCGTTCTGAATGGCGACGCTCATCACCTCAATACCGGTGGAGTAGCGATCCAGCATAGCCTGCATGGAATTGCGCACAGCCTCGGCAATTTCAGCCTTGGACTCGAAGAGAACGCTGTCCATTGCTTTTCGGCCGACCACTTCGCGCATGGCCGATTCGGCGGCCTGTGTAACGGAGGCGTCAGGCGCGCGCGTATTGAAGAGATAGTCCTTAGCGCCGGTTTCAGGCTTGATGCGGTATTGGACGTTGAACTGAACGTCAACGATGTTCTCGTCGTCAGTAAGCATCAGAGCCTCGCGCAGACGGTCTGTCGTGCCGCGCATGCCGATTTCCGCCGTACGGACGCTGCTCACGTCAACGAGCTCGACATCCTGAATCGGAGCCGGCAAATGCCAGTTGATGCCAGGCATGGTCGACTTGCTGTAGGCGCCGAATGTGGTGACGACGCCCGTCTGACCTTCGGGGACGATGTAAAAGCCGCTTACGCTCCAGCCAATAACGGCACAGACCGCGAGCACGGAAACTGAAAAGCCGCCGGCGCGTGCGCCTCGGCCGCCCCCGAAGAGACCGCCGCCGTTGCCGCCACGGCCATTACCGCCGTTGCGGGCACCGCTTTCACGGCGCTGCTGCTGACGCTGATCGTCTTCCTCAAATTGATTGCGGAGCCGGTCCAATTCGGCAAAAAGCCCCTGCCGCTTCTGGCCGCCGTGCGTACCGCCGTCATCGGGATAGTCGTCGCCCTTCTGTCGAGGCGCAGCATCATTGGGCTCATCGTCTCGCGAGAAATCATCGCGGCTCTTGAGCCGCGAACGGAGATCCTCCTGATTCGAGCGGCCTTGGCGCCCCATAATCTTGTTGGCCGCCTGCTGAAAATTCGACCACAAATTTTCAAGATCATCGTCCGAAAGAAGACCTTGCGAGCGGCGATCGCGCTGCTCATCGTCTTCACGGGCATCGCGGCTGGTGCGGCGCGAACCGTCAGCAGACGAATCCGCCGGATTCCGATCATCTTGCGCATTCGGATTCTGCCGGGCGTTTTGTTCTTCGCCGTCTTCTCCGACGCCGTCAGAGCGCTGTTCATTGTCTCCGCGGTCGTTCTTCTTCTCTTCGTCAGAGCTGCGGCCCCAGTGAGGGTCATTAAGCGACATCAATAACTCCGTTCTTGAAGAGATCTCCTTTTTAGGCCGAGCCGATCATTTCGCCCGTCCTCCTGTCCGTTGACCTCTTCTACGTCCAATTTAGACAAAGGTCTATGAAGTTTAACGAAGAAAACCGCTATCGCGCGTCTTTAGTCAATCAATATTGCCTTTCCACACACTTCCAGCATCCCAAATGCCCGTACAGATCTCTCCTGAGATCCTTCGGCGCGCCGCACCGTACTCTCATCCGTCCTTGATCTAAGCCATATAGACAGTGGTTTCCTCAGGTTTGCGAAGGGCCGGCAGGCCTATACAATTCGCCAAAACCTTTTTTCGTTCAGCAGCCGTTCCCTGCAGATTCCGCTGCCCCCGGCCGCAACCCACCTACACTCTCAATCCTCAGCCAAGGCTGCCATGAATCACCCTGCTCCCGCCAAACCCATGGTCACCGACGTCTTCGTGAAGGGCGCCGTCCAAGGTTGGAACATCTGCGTCACTTCCACCATTCCGAACGTCCTGATGGCTTTCGTGATCATCAAGATCCTTAACCATTCAGGGCTTCTCGCGCTCATCGGTCAGATCTTTTCGCCGATCATGGGTATTTTCGGCCTTCCCGGCGAAGCAGCCACCGTGCTGCTCGGCGGCTGGATGTCGATGGGCGGCGGCGTGGGCGTCGCCGTAGCACTCTTTGACAACGGCGTCCTCAACGGCACTCAGCTCGCTATCGTCTGCCCCGCCATCTTCCTGATGGGTTCTCAGATTCAATATCTGGGCCGCTGCCTCGGCGTCATCGGCATCAAGGGCAGTAAGATTCCGCTTATCATGGCGATCCCGGTGTTGACCGCCTTCGTCTCACTGTTCGTGATGCGCATCCTGATGCTCGGCAACTGACTGCCGACCTAAATCAGTCTGGTCTGCGCCGCACGGAATTCTTCACACACTTACGCGGAGCAGACCTCAAAAATGGCGCTTCTAGACGACTACATCAAAGACCTCGCCCCACTCGTGAATCTGGACTGCGGCACGTGCAATACGGCCGGCGTCACTCGCGCAGCGGAAATCATGAAGGGCTACTTTGAATCCATCGGCTTCACATGCGAACTCATAGACCTCGGCCCCAAAGCGGGTCGGGGTCTTCTTGCAAGAAATAAGCCGCATGCCGACCACTACGACGTCCTTCTGAACGGTCATCTCGACACCGTTTTTGCCGACGGCACTGCCGCCGCACGCCCCTTCTCCATTGACGGCGACTTTGCGCATGGCCCGGGCTGCGCGGACTGCAAGGGCGGCATTCTGGCAGCCTATTACGCCTGCAAAACGGCGCGTCCGAAGGACTTGGAGCGGCTTTCCATCTGCTGCGCCTTCAACCCTGACGAAGAAATCGGCTCCACGAGCTCCCACGAATGGCTCGCCTCCATCGGCGCAAGATCCAAGTGCGCGCTCATCGTAGAGTGCGCACGTGCGGGCGGCGAATTGGTGCGTTCGCGCAAGGGCGTGGCAGACCTCAAAGTCGTCTTTCGCGGCCGCTCTGCTCATGCCGGCAACAATCCTCAGGACGGCGCCAACGCCAATGTGGCTGCCATGCGCTTCAGCCTGGCGTGCTATGAGCTTGCTGACCCGTCCAAAGGCACGACAGTCAACCCCGGCATCATTGCCGGCGGCACCGCGACCAATGTCATTCCGGACAGCTGCGAGGTTCGCTTTGACCTGCGCTACTGTTTCGACAAGGACGGCTCTGACCTTGAAAACCAGATCTTTGAGCTGGCTGAACGTTCTTGGGCCCCCGGCGTATCGCAGACGGTTGAGCTTTTGGGCTTCACCCCGGCCATGCCGCTGTCGGACGACGCGAAGGCACTGACCGCAAAAATCACGGAAGCCGCGAAGATGACCGGTTTTGAAGCTAAGTTTGTTGACGCGGGCGGCGGCTCTGACGGCAACCGCATTGCCAAGGCGGGCATTCCGGTCATTGACGGCTGCGGTCCGGCCGGTGCGTGCTTCCATACAGAGCGTGAATACCTGCGACTGGACACGGTGGAAGAGCGCGTCAAGATGCTCACCAACTTCTTTAGCCTGCTCTGAGCACCGTCCTCCTATTTCACCGAATCGGATAAAGCCTTTCAAGAAAAACAGCCCGTACGACGCGTCACGGGCTGTTTTTTCTAAAAAAGCGATTAAAGGAGACTTTCAAGCTCAGCAAGCTCTTCGGCCGGCGTTTTGCGCCGCGGCGCGGCTTCATCCGTCCGCTCAAGCTCCCAATCCTCGAGCTCACGAGGCTCATTGGGATGCTCTTCCCGCCAAGCCGCGGAGAATTCCGAGACCGCTTGGCGAAGTTCATCGAGTCCAGCTCCCGTCAGTGCCGACACGAACACTGCCTTAGGCCGGCCGTTCTGATCTCGGACGATCTCAGGCGCCTGTCCGGTGACGTCAATCTTGTTGTAGACCAAAATCACCGGTACATCATCGGCATGAATGTCGGCGAGAACCGAATTGACTTCGGCAATCTGCTCCTCCCGCACCGGAGAGGATGCATCGACCACATGCAAAATGAGATCAGCATGCACCGTTTCATCCAGGGTCGACTTGAAGGCCTCAATCAGCTGATGCGGCAGACCGCGGATAAAACCGACAGTGTCGGTCGCCACCACAGTTTCCTCATCGGAGAGCCAGAACTTTCTCGCCGTTGTATCCAGCGTGGCGAAAAGCTGATCGGCTGCGTACGTTTCTGCACGCGTGATCTTATTGAAAAGCGTCGACTTGCCGGCATTCGTATAGCCCGCGAGCGATACGGTGATCGAATCGCCGCGCGAACGGGCACGGCGCTGCGTGCCCCGCTGCCGAGCCAAGCGCTTGAGCTGATCTCTGAGCTGCTTCATGCGCGTGCCGATCATGCGCCGGTCAAGCTCAATTTGCTTTTCACCCGGACCGCCCGTCTTCCCTAAGCCGCCGCGCTGACGCTCCAAGTGAGTCCACCCGCGGACAAGACGTGTTGACAAGTGTTCGAGTCGAGCAAGTTCAACCTGCAGACGGCCTTCACGGCTCTTGGCGCGCTGGCGGAAAATGTCAAGAATAAGTTCCGTACGATCCAATACGGGAATCCCGATCAGACGCTCAATGTTGCGCTCCTGTGCCGCTGAAAGCGCGATATCGAAAACGACAACATCCACCTCCGCCTCTTTGGCGAGGATGCCGAGCTCTTCAATCTTTCCGGAACCTAAAAATGTAGCCGGATCCGGCTTTTCACGCTTGGCCTGCATGAGCCCAACGGGCTCAAGTCCGTCAGAGGATACGAGCAGCCTCAATTCCTCGGCGGAATCCTGATAAAAAGCCCGGCCGACAGAAACAACGACTAGAAACGCACGCGAGGCTTTCTTCGCGTGCGTTTCATCCAGCTGAAATTTTGACAGATCAGTTCTCCGTTGCGTCGCCGGCAGGCTGAGCAGTCATCGAGACGGCGCGCGAAGGCACAACGGTGCTGATGGCGTGCTTGTAGACCATCTGCGTCAAGGTGTTGCGCAAAATAACGACGTACTGGTCGAAAGATTCGATCTGTCCCTGAAGCTTGATGCCGTTGACCAGATAGATCGAAACGGGAATATGTTCCTTCCTCAGCATGTTGAGGAACGGATCCTGCAGAAGCTGAACCTTATTGCTGGGCATGATTTTCTTTTTCTCCGACGCTGCAGCTTCGCACATGCAGGTCTTGCGTTGATTGTTGTTTTCTTCCGCTGCGCCGTGAGAGTCGTGTGCGTCCGTCTCTGCGCGTATAAATTGCGCGCGGCATATGTTGCGGGAACCAGCTCTCCGTCGGCCGTTTGAAATAAACCGTCGGATTGGTGGAGCATAGGCCTCCGCCGCAAAACTGCTTGAAATATTAGCACTGCCGGCAGGCAGGCTCCGCCTCCTTAAGGCAATGCCGCGTCTGCATTTGCAAGGAACTATTGCGGCATTACGTTGTTCAGCACGCTTTTCTCCTTAGATGCACTCGCTTTGAAGCGATCGGCGCCCGCACTTTGCGCTGTCCAAGGACTTCAGTGAAGGCTATGATTGTCCGCAAACAATGCGCAGACCAACCTCTGCGTGAGACGCACATTCCGAGGAATGCCACCCCATGCTTCACCGCACCTTCTCCGCCGCCCTGTTTGCCGCCACGATTGCAGCAAGCCTGCCGGCTGCAGCTCATTTCGGCCTCATCCTTCCCGAACCCGCCATGGTGCTTGAGCAGTCCAAGACTGCTTTCAAGCTCGATGTGAGCTTTATTCGCCCGATGGAAGCGAGCACGATGACAATGGTCAAGCCCGCGGCCTTCTATGTGGTCGAAGACGGCCGCAAAACCGATTTGACTCCAGCGCTGCATCCGGGAAAGCTTTTCGGCCGGGATGACTGGACGCTCGAATACAAATTCGAAAAACCCGGCGTCTATCAATTTGTCGTTGAACCGCTCCCCTATTGGGAGCAGTCCGAAGATAAGTTTTACCTGCACTACACCAAGGTCATCGTTCCTGCGCTGGGTGCTGGCCTCGGCATTGATCCCAAGGACGATGACTGGTCCAAACCCGTCGGCATGAAGACTGAAATCGTGCCGCTCACGCGTCCGTACGGCAACTATGCCGGAACGCTCTTTCAAGGCCGCGTGCTCGTTGACGGCAAATCCGCACCGAATACAACGGTGAAAGTCGAATTTCTCAATGAAAGCGACCTTTATCAGCCGCGCAATTCCTACTACACCACCCAGGTCATGAAGACTGACGACAACGGCATCTTCACCTTTGCGGCGCCATGGGCGGGTTGGTGGGGCTTTGCGGCAGTGCGCGATGCGGGCTATACGCTTAAGGTTGACGGCGTCGACAAACCCGTCGAAATGGGTGCCGTGCTCTGGACTGAATTCGGTAAGCCCATGGTCCGCAAGATTCGCCAGCCCGGCCTCTGACCCTCCCACTTACGGACGGGCTGCGAAGTGCGCTGATAACGAAAAGACGCTCCCCGGCATTGCGGTGAAGCGTCTTTTCTTTGCCGCCGAGAGCGTCCGAGCTCAGCGCTTTTTCTGTTCATCCACGTACGGATTGGCCTTCGTGCGGAATTCCACGCGAAGCGGTGTGCCCGCGAGATTGAAGGTATCGCGGAAATAGCCCTCGAGATAGCGGCGATAGGACTCTCCGATATCCTCCAAAGCATTGCCGTGAATCACGATCACCGGGGGATTGCTGCCGCCCTGGTGTGCATAGCGGGGCTTCGGACGACCGCCTTTGGCTCGCGGCGGCTGCTGGCGCTGGACAGCTTCGAGCAGCGCACGCGTGAGCTTCGGCGTAGGCAGTTTGGCATATGCCGCAGCATGGGCTTCGTCGACCGCCCGCATCAAATGGTTGAGGCCGTTGCGCTTGAGCGCCGAGATGCGGATCATGCGGGCCCAGCGCAGAAAGTGAAGTTTACGCTCAAGGTCCAAATTGAACCGCTCGCGTTCATAGCTGTCGAGCAGATCCCATTTATTGACCGCCACCACCAGCGCGCGCCCGGCATCGAGCACGTAGCCGGCGATGTGGGCATCGCCTTCACTCACGCCTTCCTTGGCGTCAACGACAAGAATGACAACGTTGGCGTCCTCAATGGCCTGCAGTGTTTTAACGACGGAAAACTTCTCCACGGCCTCAAAAACACGGCCTTTCTTGCGCAGACCAGCCGTATCCACCAGCTCGTAGGGGCGTCCGTCATATTCGAAATCGATCTTGATCGCATCGCGCGTTGTGCCCGGCATATCAAAGGCAATAACGCGCTCTTCGCCGACCAATGCATTGATGAGGGTGGATTTGCCGGCATTCGGACGGCCAGCAAGCGTGACCTTGATGCGGCGGGGACCGTCATCCTCTTCTTCGGCTTCCGGTTCGTCAAAAGGAAAGTCGTCAGGCAGGCACGAGAACGCCAGATCGAGCGCATCGCGGACACCCTGACCATGCGCGCCGGAAACCAGATGTGGTTCACCGAGCCCGAGTTCATAGAACTCCGCCTTGGCGGTTTCAGTGAGACCTTCGGCTTTATTGACGAGCAGCACGACCGGTCGATCAGCGCGGCGCAGATGCTGCGCGATGCGGATATCCTGCGGCGTCAGACCGGCACGGGCGTCGGTCAGGAAAAGAACAACGTCGGCCTCCTCAATCGCAAGCTCGGCCTGCCCAGCCATGGCCTGCACAATCCCTTCGGTGCGCACGGGCTCAAAGCCGCCCGTATCCACCACGATGTAAGGACCGGGACCGACGCGTCCCTGACCGTACTGGCGATCTCGGGTGAGACCAGGAAAATCTGCCACGATGGCATCTCGGCTGCGGGTGAGCCGATTGAAAAACGTCGACTTGCCGACATTAGGCCGGCCCACGAGAGCGATGACTGGAAGCATGTTAGGAAAACTAGAAATTCAACCGCCGCACGGCGGACTCATGACCATCATGAAAGTCAGCTGCGCGGCGCTTGATAAAAATAAATTGTCATTGGCGAGAGTCGATTCTGCTCCCGCTCTTTGAAGCGAATCTCGGACTATTCCGAGTCGGCTCCTTCGACCACATAGGCCACGTCGCCTTCGACCGTCTGAAAGACAGCGCCGTAGCCGTACTGCGCCGCAGGCGTGGTGACGGCGCCGGAGAGCTTCGTGCGCGCGACGGGAGTGCCGGTCGCCGGATCAAGGAACGTAATGTTGCCCTCGTAGTCGCCGAAAGCAAGCGATGTTCCTACGCGGATCGGCGCCGAAGCGGAACGGTAAAGGAAGCTTTCGTTCACCCAAGCCTCACGGCCGTTCTGACGGTTGAAGGCATGAATGCGGCTCGCATCGTCAACCTCATACACCAGACGGCCGTCTGCCACCGGCCCGGTCACCGCGTCAACCTTGGCATTCCAGACAAGGCGTCCGTTCTGTACATTCATACAAACGACATTGCCTTGGAAAGCGGCTGCGCACATGAGTTCCTGATCAACCCAGGGGCGGCCGACCACGTCAATCAGACGCTCAACTTCTGTGATGCCCTTGGCCTGACCGATGACGGCATCAAAGACGACGCGGCCGTCATTTGGGTTGAGCGCCATAAGCCGACCGTTAGCCTGACCGACGAGAATGCCCGCAGGCGACCATGCCATCTGCGAAAAGGCACGAAGCGTAAGCGCCGGCGCCTGGCCCTGATAGTGCCAGACGCGCTGGCCTGTAATGAGGTCAAAAGCCGTGATGCGGGTGTCCGACGTCTTCACAATGACGCGATTGGCACCCACCAGCGGCGGCACTTCCATGTCCGATGAAAGTTTCGCTTCCCAGGAGAGTTTGCCTTCAGCATCGAACACCTGCACTTTGCCCGTTGACGTGCCCACCGCCACATGACTGCCGTCAGTGCCGACGCCCGCTGTCACATCGCCGTCGGTGGTCGTACGCCAGACGATGCTGCCGGTTTGACGATCCAGACGCACGACCCGATTGGAGCCTGCCGCATAGACCGCCGTGTCCGTCACAGCCGGCGCGAGATTGCGCTCAGCCGCGTCACCCACATTCGTGCGCCAGACGACGCGCGCCAGGTTCGTCTGCTTGAAGTCCGGATAATCGTGCGGATCATGCGTGCTCGAAGACGAGAAGATGCCGCAGCCGGCCAGCGGCAGGACGGCAAGAGCTGCTGCGAGAGCGGTGAAGGAAGACTTATGGGTCATGTGTGCAAGGACCTTGAGATTGGGGACTGCGTTGTCCAACTAAAAAGAGAAAACACATCAGCAAAGGTGCATCGCTTTAGAAGTCGGTTGCGCGCCCTGAATTCTAAAAGAAAGCGCAGCCGCAGGACCTCTCCCGACGGCCGCTTTCATTGCGCTGCGCGGATGCGGCAGCAGGAATCATCCGCCCGCCGAACCGCTCCCGAAGACGAGTCACGCCTGAAACGCCTGGATTCAGCTCGCCGAGGGCAGCGCCGCAAGCTTCAGTTCAAGCACGCGGTTCAGAGGATCCTGCGGATTGAGCGCGGCCTGAGCCTGCGTCCAAGCATCTCGAGCTTTCTGCAAATCACCCTTAGCCGCCCAAATATCGCCCTGACGGTCGAGCACCAGAACCTTCTGCGCCTCGGCAGGCTTGGCGGCAGCCAGCACCGCAGCCGCCTCGTCGAGCTTGCCTTCGTCAAACAGAACGCCGGCGAGGCGAACGCGAGCCACCGTGTCGTATTCCGGACGGCCGGACTTCTCAATCACCCAATTGAGCTTGGCTTTGGCATCGACCAGATCGCCCGCATCCGACGCGGACTGTGCAGAAGCAAAAGCCGCCAGCGGCGCATAGAGCGTGGAGCTGTACTCAGAAATCAAACCAGCCGAAAGCGACTGAACGTTCTTGAGGTCATGCGTTGCAACGGCATTCTGCAGCGCAGCATAGATCTGAGAAGCTTTGGCCGCCTGATTGCGCTGCCACCAATTCCAGCCGTTCCAGCCAGCAAAGGCGAGGCAGCACACGCAGACCACGCTCGTTACGGGCGTGCCCCAGCGGTCCCACCAGGCCTTCATTTGGTCAATGCTCTCTTGTTCTTCCAAGTCGTAAGCCATGGCTCAAACCTTTTGTTGAAATTTTTTGAATCTTATAAACAGTACTGAACAGCATCAGCGATGGAGGGCAGCAAGCGCTTCGGCCACCTTGTCGGCAGCTTCCGCCGTCGCTACCAGCGTTTGTTCGGCAAAGGGCGCATGCTCGTGCGCACGCAGCGCCTTGATGCCGACCGTGCCCTGAGCGAGTTCATCCTCGGTGGCAAAAACGGCAAATTCGGCGCCGGAAGCATCAGCCTTTTTCATCTGGCTCTTGATGCTCGCCTCGCCCGGATGCGTCACCACACGAATGCCGCGGTCGCGCATGGTTTCTGCGAGCAACATGGCCTTGGCCTGTGACTCGCCGCCGTGGTGGAGCACATAGACGTCGGTCTGCGAGGCCTTTGGCACTTGTCCCACTTCACGCATCAGTTCGATAACGCGCTCCATCCCCATGGCAAAACCCACCCCAGGAGCAGGACGGCCGCCGAGCATTTCAACGAGCGGATCGTAGCGGCCGCCGCCGCAGATCGTGCCCTGAGCGCCGAGCTTATCCGTGATCCACTCAAACACGGTGTGGTTGTAATAATCGAGACCGCGCACCAAACGAGGATTGATCGAGTATTCAATGCCGGCAGAAGACACCAGCTCTTCAAGGCGGCTAAGGAATGCCCGGCTTTCTTCGCCAAGGTAGTCGAGCAGCCTAGGCGCAGCGTCCACGAGCCCCTGCATGTCGGGATTCTTCGTATCAAGAATGCGCAGCGGATTCGTATAAAGACGACGGAGTGCATCTTCGTCGAGCTGATCCTTATGGGCTTCGAAGTAGGCGATCAGCGCTTCACGGTGCTTTTGACGCTCTTCCTGGGCGCCCAGCGTATTCATTTCGAGCTTCACCGGACCAACGCCAAGCGCCTTCCACATGCGCGCGAGCATCATAATGATTTCGGCATCAATGTCCGGGCCCGCCATGCCGAGCGCTTCAGCGCCGAGCTGATGGAACTGACGGTAGCGGCCGCGCTGCGGGCGTTCATGACGGAACATCGGGCCGCAGTACCAAAGGCGCTGCGTGGTTCCGTAAAGGAGATTATGTTCATTAACAGCACGAACCACAGCGGAGGTGCATTCCGGACGAAGCGTCAGCTGATCGCCGTTCATGGAGTCGGTGAAGCTGTACATCTCCTTTTCAACGATGTCCGTTACCTCGCCGACGCCGCGGGTAAAAACGCGCGTATTTTCAAGAATCGGCGTACGGATTTCCTGATAACCGTAGGACGACAGCACGTCGACGCAGGTCTTCTGCACGTACTGCCAGATGGGAGCGTCCTGCGGAAGCATGTCATTCATGCCCTTGACGCCGGTGAATTTTTCTTTAGCCATTTGCTCTGTTGCTGCTTGGTATGTCTGAGGCTGCGGCACCGCTGTGCTCTGCCGGCCCCGGATGCGCCGTCATTTTATGGATGAACGACACACCGCTTTGTGAAAATGCTGTGTAAAAGGCAGAGGTCGCCGCTCAGCTCCCCTGCTTCGCGTAGTTTTCGCGGACGAATTTTTCAATGATATCCTGAAACTGCTTGGCAATGTCCGCGCCTTTGAGCACGCCAGCCTTCTCTCCGCGTATGTAGACGGGTGCGACGGGGCTTTCACCCGACCCCGGAAGACTCACGCCGATATCGGCTTGCCGACTTTCCCCCGGACCGTTGACGATGCAGCCCATCACCGCCACCTTCATCGCTTCCGAACCCGGCGCAATACGCCGCCACTCCGGCGCCCGCGCCCGCAGAAACTGCTGTGTCTCCTGCGCCAGACGCTGAAAGAGATCCGACGAGGTGCGGCCGCACCCCGGGCAGCTCGTCACGAGCGGCGTGAAACTGCGCAGCTCCATCGACTGCAGGATTTCCTGTGCCACGATCACTTCTTCCGTGCGCGATGCGCCGGGAGCAGGCGTGAGTGAAACCCGGATGGTGTCGCCGATGCCTTCCTCAAGGAGCACGGCCAGTGCAGCCGTTGACGCCACAATGCCTTTGCTGCCGATGCCCGCTTCCGTCAATCCCAAATGGAGCGCCGCCTTCGTGCGGCGCGAGAGGGTCCGGTAAAGCGCAATAAGTTCCTGAACCTCCGAAACCTTGCAGGAAAGCACAAGGCGATTGGCAGGCAGTCCCAGCGATTGCGCAGCCTCTGCGGACTCCACTGCCGAGCGAACCAGTGCCTCACGGAGCACGGCCTGCGGCGACTCCGGGTGTTCGGACTGACGATTTTCATCCATCAGCCGAGCTAAGAGCGCCTGATCAAGCGACCCGCCGTTCACGCCGATGCGCACCGCTGCGCCCGTACGTTTGGCAACCTCGATCATCATCGCGAAGTTCTCTTCGGCCTTGGTGCCTTTGCCGACATTGCCCGGATTGATGCGGTACTTCGATAAGCAGTCAGCACATTCAGGGATTTCCGTGAGGAGTTTGTGACCGTTGTAATGGAAGTCGCCCACCAGCGGCACATGAATTCCCGCCGCATCGAGTTTTTCGCGGATAGTCACGACCGCCCGCGCCGCATCAGGCGTATTCACCGTGAGCCGCACGAGTTCGCTGCCCGCCTCGGCGAGTTCGGCCGTCTGTCGATAGGACGCCTCTGCATCTGCCGTTGCCGTATTGGTCATCGACTGCACGACTACCGGCCGGCCGCCGCCGATCGTAACGGTCGTCGGCCCCCAAATCACATCAACAGGCGTGGTCCAATGACGGTTGAGACCGCATGCATTCACTGTTGGCATCTCGTTGCTCTTTTTTAACTAAAACCGCAGAAATCAGAAAAGGCGCCTTAGCTCGACGTATCGAGCGGCGAGCGCCTTTTTGGACTCTCCGGCATGCCCGAAGGTGCCGGGCGATTATTCGATGGTAAAGCGGGCGATGCCGTTTCGTACGACGCCGTCCAACGGATAAACCTCACCGTCGATCGTGAGCGAGACGACGCCGGCATTGCCTATCGTGAAGCGCGAACCCTTCGGAATCTCATAGGCCTGTACAGACTGCGGACGCATTTCGCTTGCTACCACATTGCGGCCATTGGGTGCGATAACCTGAACCCAGCTGGCCCCAGCTCCCAGACGGAATTCCACCTTGTGGAGCACCGGTGCGGCAGCGGGCGGCTGAGCGGAAGCAGCGGGTGCCGGTTGCGCCGGCGCGGCTGACGCGGCAGGAGCCGGCGCGGCCGACGGGGCCGGCTGAGCTGCCGGAGCCGCAGCAGCAGGCTGAGCTTGCGCTGCGGCGGGAGCTGACGGCTGAGCAGGCTGAGTCTCAGGAGCAGCATCCGAAGGCGCAGCAGCGCTTTCTGCCGGCTCAGCGGCCGGTGTCTTAGTCTCTTTAGCCTCGTTGGCACCGGACTCAACCTTCTGCGCTTCGCTCGAGGTGTGCAGACTGGCAAACTGATCGGTATAGACTGCCCAGATGCCGCCGCCAACAAGCGCCGCCAACACCACGAAGAGCACGGCCTTCAAGGTGCGGTTTTTCGGCGGTTCATGGAAAACCGCTTCCCTAGAGGGAGAACGGTTCGGGAGCTGCCCCACCTCCACGGCTGCGCCGCGGCGCCCGCAGCGCATCATGTAGTCGTCAACCAAAGGCGCCGGATCAATCTTAAGCGCATGCGCATACCCGCGAATGAAAGCACGCACATAGACGGGTTCGGGCAAATTCTCAAGGCGCTCCTCTTCGAGCGCGCGAATCTGTGTCACGGCAAGACGGCACTGTACGGCCATATCGCCCACAGAAATGCCTTCGGCCTCTCGAGCAGCTCGAAGCACCGCACCAAACCCCTTAGGGGCAGCCGACGCTTCCTCACGTACGGGAATAGTCGGTTCTGCCTGCGTCTGGGCAGTTTCGCCCTGCAGCGTGTTGAGACTCGGCTCGAGCTTCTCGGACGCCGAGCCGCTCGAGCGGTCTGCAGCATTTTTTTGCTCTGGGGTCGTGAAATTGCTCTCAGCCATGGATGCGCCTCAATGAAAACGACGGTTTCAAGAATGCTGCGGGCGATACAGAATCACCGCAGCCTCAGCCTTCTGCTGTGCGAGACGTTCCGCTCGACGCGTACGATCGCGCACTTCACCGGCGAGCTGACCGCACGCAGCGTCGATGTCGTCGCCGCGGGTCTTGCGCACCGTTGTCACATAACCGAGCTCGTTGAGCCGGCGACAGAAGGCGAGCACCTTCTCCCGGTCAGGCTTTTCAAGGTCTGACTGCGGAAAAGGATTGAAGGGAATCAGATTGAACTTGCAGGGCACGTGCTCGCGGCGAACCAAAGCCGCAAGATGATCGGCATCGGCGAGCGAATCGTTGATGCCGCCGAGCATTACGTATTCAAACGTAATAAAGTCGCGCGGAGCCACACGCAGGTAGCGCCGGCAGGCGGCCATCAGATCGCCGAGCGGATGCTTTTTATTGATGGGCATGAGCTTGTCGCGCAGCCCATCATCGGCAGCATGAAGACTTACAGCAAGCGCCACCGGGGCAGCTTCTGCAAGCTTGTCGATCTGGCGCACAAGTCCAGAGGTAGAAACGGTGACGCGGCGGCGTGAAAGGCCGTAACCGTCATCGTCCAAAAAAATCTTGATCGCGGGAATAACCGCATCGAGGTTCTGCAGCGGTTCACCCATACCCATCAGCACGACATTGCTGATGACGCGGTCATTCGGATCCGTGATGCCGCGGTCGCGGCAGAGCTCGCGCTCGGCCGTCCAAAGCTGGCCCACGATTTCCGCAGTAGTGAGATTGCGGTTGAAACCCTGCTTGCCCGTTGAGCAGAAGAGGCACCCCATGGCGCACCCGGCCTGCGAGGAAATGCAGAGTGTCCCGCGGTCATCTTCAGGGATGAAGACGGCTTCAACAGCATTGCCGTTGCCGACGGCAAAAAGCCACTTGCGCGTACCGTCAGAGGACTTCTTTTCGTGAATGACTTCGGGCGGACGAATTTCCGCAAGCTTGAGGAGCTTGGCCCGAAAGGTCTTCGCGAGATCAGTCATCTCGTTAAAGTCGCAGACAAGATGACGATGCACCCAGCGCGTAAGCTGCCGGGCACGAAAAGGCTTCTCGCCGATTGATTCGCACCAGGCCTTAAGACCGGCCGCATCGAAGTCGAGAAGATTGACGCGTGCAGCCGCCTCCGCAGGAGCAGAAGCGGCCTCTTCGCGCTTGTCAGGGTTGACGAGCGTTTCGGACATTAGCGGCTGTGAATCGCAAGCGTCGGGAAGAAGTAGGCGATTTCAACGGCGGCCGTTTCCGGAGCGTCGGAACCGTGAACAGCATTGGCGTCGATGCTTTCAGCGAAATCGGCGCGGATGGTGCCGGCAGCGGCCTTCTTCGGATCCGTGGCGCCCATGAGTTCGCGATTCTTAAGGATGGCATTTTCGCCTTCGAGAACCTGAATCATGACGGGGCCGGAGGTCATGAACTTGACCAAATCGGCAAAGAAGGGACGTTCGCGATGGACGGCATAGAAGCCTTCGGCTTCAGCCTGGCTCAGCTGGCGCATCTGGGCGGCGACGATCTTGAGGCCGTTCGTTTCAAAGCGGGAATAGATCTTGCCGATGACGTTCTTGGCGACGGCGTCCGGCTTGATGATGGAGAGAGTGCGCTCAATAGCCATTTTCTGCTCTTATCGTTTCGTAATGGAAAAATATATGAAACCCCGTGAGGGTTATTCGCGGATGAGACGACGCCCGTTTATGCATTGGTTGGCGCCTATTTCATCAGGCGCGCAATTTTATCACGAGGCTTTGATTTCTCTCGGCTCTTAAACCCCTCAAACTTGCGAGGATGTGTTGCCGTCCGATTCAGGAGCATCCTTCAAGCTCATCACATCTGCGCGCTCGGCGCGTTCGGTCTGAATGAGATTGAGCATCCTGCCGCTTTCCTTCATAAAGGCAGGCGCCAAATCACCGAAATAGAGCCGTACGCGCTCAAACCGCCGAATGAATTCATCGCGGTCACGCGCCTCTATCATTGCGAGCTCCGGCGCAAGACTTTCAACGTAGCCGCGGATGAGTTGCGTATTTCGGGGATTGGCGAGAATAATGTCAGCATAAAGACGCGGATCCTGAGCAAAGAGGCGCCCTACCATTTCCAGTTCCAATCGGTAGATGGGCGACGAGAGCTGCAGGATGACTGACAGATCCGGATTGAGCTTTGAGAGAAACACGCCGTAGGCAAAGGTCGTGAAGTGCCTCAGCGCCTGAATAATGCCCATCGAGCGGTCATGCTCTTCGGCCGAACAAGTCACTACCTTCGCGCCCCAGCGGCGAATCTGCTCTAAAAGCGGTTCGGCCGCTGCAGCATCCCGGCCGGGCGCATAAACGAAGACCTGACCGGCAAAACTCGCCACATCGGGGCCGAACATCGGATGAAGCCCCGCGACCGGTCCGCGGTGCACGCGCATCATCGCCTCAACCGGTCCGGCCTTCACCGACGTCACATCGCAAAGCAGCGCCTCTCGCGGAAGAAGTCCGGTGAGCGCCTCGATGACGCTGATGGTCTTATCAATCGGCACCGATACCACCACCGTCCCGGCACCCTTGAGAATCTCCGCTGCCTGTGGCCAATCCCCTTGCTCAAGAATGCGAACCGGCCAGCCCGAGCGCTCGAACGCTCGATGGAGCTGCCGCCCCATGCCGCCCGCGCCGCCCACAATCACAACCGGTTTGTGCTGCGGTGTCTTTGCCGAGTCCGCAGCCTCCGGTTCGGCAGCTTTGACAAGCCGGCCGGCTTCGCGGGCAATGCGTCCGAGAATAATGTCCGCCAGCGCCTCTGACTGTCCGGGTTCGGCCGCTGCGCCGAGGAGGATCAGCCGCTCGCCGATCAGGCGGCGAAGTTCGGCCTCATTGTCATAAAGCGCCTCCGTCGAACCCTCGAGTAATCCAACTGTCGTCATAACCATCCCGTTCTGTTTGGTTCTTTTCTCTAGTGCGTATGCGCCGCACCTAATACGGTTCCAGCAGTTTGCACGATTCTTGACCCGAACGGGCGCCGTTCAGTTGTCTTTGTTTAGAATGCGGCTCGATGCTTGAGCGCAAAGACTCGACACTTGCTCATGAAAAGCTGGCCAAAAAAGTAGAAGAACCAAAACATCAAAAGAACACCAAAAGGAAGGACACGCATGGCAGCCAATCTCACCATCGACAAGATTTTTGCCGACAACCTCGGCACAGCATTTGGCGGCTGTGTGCGAGATCAGTCGCTCAACCTTTTTTCACCGGAAATCGCTCGTTCGGCCGGTGCCAATTGGAATCCCCTGCCCTTTTTCGGACGCGCTGAGAAAGTGCGTTTTCGTGCCCGCTGGGCAGCCCTCCTGCAGGGCATCGGACTCTGGGCGGCATTGGTCGTCATTCCCGAACTGAAGGCTGATCCTAAGCTCTCGCGCAAGATCACTTCACAGATGGAAGCCTATACGGATGCACTCCTCAAGGCGCCGATCCTTGACCATCTGTCGCCCGACGAAATCCGTGATTACACATTGCTTCGCCAGCGCTTCATGCGTCTTGGCGCTGCGGCAAGCACCGTCCCTGATAAGGATGCTTTTGCGCGCGCATTTCTTTCAGCACTGACCGGCAAAGCGCCCAACGAAGCTGCGCCGGCACGCGTTTCAGCCATGGCTCTGCACGTCGGTCTTGCCTACGGTCTTTTTGCAAAGCTCGCCGAGATCTCCCGCAACGAACCGCTCTCCTACCAGCGAGATCCGAAGAAGCGCTGAAACGACCCGTATAAAAAATCGGCAGACATCCATTCAGGTGCCTGCCGATTTTCATTCGAGCGGAAATGATTCCCGATGGATTAGCCTTCTGATCCGTCGGTCAGCGTCATCTTGACATTATCTTCATGCTGCGCGGCGATTCGCGCCTCGATTCGTTCGGCTTCTTCATCGAGCTTCTCAGGCTTTGGCCCCGGTTCGAGCACTGCGATCGATTCAACGTGTCCCGTATGCGGGAACATATTCATGATGCCAGCCGCACGAATGTGCCAGCCGCCTTCATGCTGCAAAATTGCGCAGTCACGTGCAAGCGTAGCCGGATTGCAGGAAACGTAGACCACGCGGGCCGGACGTTTTTCAGTCGCTGCCAACACGCGGGCCAGCGCCAAGGCGCCTTCGCGCGGCGGATCGATCAGCACGCGGTCGATGCCGCCCATGGTCTGCCAGAGCTCTTCCCAGTCCTGTTCGCTCCACGTAAAAAGATTCCGCGCACGGAAGGTTGTTTTCTCAGCCAATCCGTTTTCAGCCGCCCCTTGACGAGCGCGGGCGACCAAGCCTTCGGATCCCTCAATACCGATCACCCGCTGGGAACAGCGGGCGAGCGGCAGCGTAAAGTTGCCCAGGCCGCAGAAGAAATCGGCCACCTTGTGATCCGGCTCGAGTCCCAGGAGACGCACTGCGCAGCCGCCCATCGTTTCGTTGAGCGCATGGTTGACCTGCGTGAAATCTGTGGGCTTAAAAGCGATGCGTACGCCGAATTCCGTCAACTCCAGCCCGAGCTTTTTTTCATCCTCCGGATTGACCGCATGAGCGGTTTCCGGTCCTTTTGGCTGAAGCCAAATATCCGCGCCGTGTGCTCGGCCAAAAGCCAGCAGCTTTTCCATATCCTCGGGCGACACCGGATCCAGATGACGGAAAACGAGCGCTGTGCGGCCGTCGCCGCCGACAGCGACTTCTATTTGAGGCATCCGCTGGCGCATATCGAGCACAGAGATCAGCTCACGAAGCGGATCAATCATGTCGGAAACGTTCTGCGTCAGAATCGGGCAGGCATGCATATCGCACACATAACTCGAAGCCTTTTCGTGGAACCCCACCAAAACACCGCCCTTTTTGGCAACATCGCGCACCGTCAGGCGTGCACGATGGCGGTAATTCCAAAAAGGTCCGCGAATGGGCGGCAGAACGTTTTCCGGTTTGACCTTGCCGATGTGCCAGAGCGTGTCCATCAGAATGCGCTCCTTGAAGGCCACCTGCGCATTGGGTTCAATATGCTGCATCGTGCAGCCGCCGCAGGATCCCGGCCCGAAACCAAACTTGGGGCAGCGGGGAGCGACGCGCGCCCAGCTTTGCGTGAGCACCGCCGATGTGCGGCCGATATCAAAACTCGATTTCGAACGCAGACGCTCATAGGTCACGCGTTCGCCGGGAAGCGCCCCCTGAATAAAGACCACCTTGCCGTCGAGATGCGCTATGCCGCGTCCTTCCTGATCAAGACGCTCCACGTCGACAGTGAAGTATTCGGGCGTCCGTTCTTTTGAGCGTCCTCTGCGGCCCATGATGATCTCCTAAGAAAAACTGTTTGGGGTCTGACTTGTATTGGTATTAACCGATCCGGGAACTTTGCGCCGGCCGACCGCCTTGACCCGATGAATAAAAAAGAAGAAAGGCGCCGTTCAGCTTGCTTGAGCCGACGGCGCCTCGGGTCTTGGTGCAGCGCCTTTTCAAAGCGCTGCTTCCCGGCGGGATGAGGAATTTACCGCAAAGGAGCGCTTAGTTGCGCAGCGGCGGCAGGAATTTCATCGGATCGACGGGTTGTCCTCTGTCGCGCACTTCAAAGCGCAGCATCGGACGTTCGGCCTCTGTATTGCCGCTTTCAGCAATCTTCTGTCCGGCCTTCACTTTGTCACCCGTCTGAACGACGATCTTCGAATTGTGTCCGTAGGCGGTCACCAGCGTCGGCGTGTGGCGCACGATCACCAGCTGACCATATCCCTTGACACCTGATCCCACGAAGATCACCTCGCCTGCGCCGGCGCTCACCACAACGCTGCCCGCAGCAGCGCCAATGTCGAGCCCCTTGCCGTTCTTCGCAAAATCCGAGAGTACTGTCCCGCGAACGGGCCAAATCATACGGGTGCCGGGAACGACTGCCGCGGCCGGCTTTTCTGCGGTTTTTGCTGCCGGGGCCGGTTCGGCCGCAGGCGCGGCTGCCGCTGACGTCGGAGCTGTCGGGGCCGGCACTGAACCGGTACTCGTCTGATCGCCGGACGGGCTGCTGCCGGCGGCCGGCGAAACGGCTGCGGCCTCAATCGGAGCGACATGCTCGATACGGTTGACGCGCACGCCTTCAGGCATCGTCACCTCACGCGGCGCGGCCGTTGATTCCGGAATATGAAGCACACGGCCGATAGCGAGCTGCGTCGGATCCGTGACGGCATTGAGCTGCATCAGTGCCGAAGGCGTCACACCGTAACGCACGGAAATGTTGTAGATGGTATCGCCGACCGTCACCGTATGCGTACGGCCGGAATCGCGCACGTCGCCGAGCGGCGCAAAGCTCGAGCTCTGCGAACCGGCAGTGGTGTGTTCGCCGCTCGTAGGCACTGACCGATCAACGATGGGAACGTCTCCGAGGGGCAGCGACGAGCAGCCCCCAAGGAGTACGGCAGCACCGACGGCCATGCCGCATGCGCGAAGAGGAAACGCCTTCATCTTAAAAACTCCTTGCACTCACATCAAAGGTCTGCCTGTGCAGCAAATGCACCGCCTACCCAACGGCTGGCCGCCTCTACCTGCTTAAAGCTGGTGAGGTCAACCTGCAGCGGCGTCACGGAAACATAACCGTGCGACGTTGCCCAGAAATCAGTTCCTTCTGCGGCGTCAATCGGTTTGCCGGCTGCGCCGAGCCAATAGATTGGAAATCCGCGCGGACTCATTTCAGCGATCACCGGCTCTGCACTCGAGCGTCGGCCGAGGCGAGTGCCGAGAATGCCGCGAAGTGACTCAAACGGCATGTTCGGAATATTAACGTTGAGCAGCACGGGTTCGTCTGCCGTCTTGCCCGCTTCAATCTCTGCATCCCTGCGTTCGATGAAACGCTCGACCACGGCCGAGGCAACCTTTGCCGCACTCTCAAGCTCTGCCCAGCCTTTGTCAATCTGCGAAAAGGCAATGGATGGAACGCCGAAGAGATAGCCTTCAATCGCCGCAGCAACCGTTCCCGAATACATCGTGTCGTCACCCATATTGGCGCCGCAGTTGATGCCGGAAACGACTAAATCCGGTTTTTCATCGAGCAGCCCCGTCAGCGCCACATGCACGCAGTCTGAGGGCGTCCCGGAAAGCACATAGAGATCTGTTCCCTGCATGTGCTCAACGGTAAGCGGTCGATTAAGCGTCAATGAGTTGGAAGCGCCGGAATGATTGTGGTCGGGCGCCACGATCGTAACGCGCCCAAAACGGCGCATTGCGCGCGCCAAGGCTTCAATGCCGGGGGCGCGGTAGCCGTCGTCGTTAGAGATGAGAATGTTCATGCAGGTCAAAAAAGCAGCCGGCGCCCGACTGAGCGATGGGTTTATCGCTCAGCGCACGGGCGCAACAGCGGACACAGCGGACTTTGGAATTTTTGGATTGTAGCCCACTGCCGCAGTCGATCTTGGTCTGAGCGTGCGGCTGAAGTTTTTCTTTGCAGAAATCTGCTGCAAGCCCCCTATGCCGCTGCCGCCCGCAGCTTTCTCAAACGCTTTCGTCGTCAAAAATCCGCGACTTCGGGAAGACCATCGAAAAAGTCGAACCTTTGCCGGGCGTTGATTCAATTTTGAGCTGTCCCCCGGCGCTGCGGCAGACATGCTTGACAATGGCAAGCCCCAGTCCTGTGCCGCCGGTGCTTCTGGAGCGCCCCTTATCGACGCGGTAAAAGCGCTCGGTAAGCCGCGGAATGTGCTTTTCCTCAATGCCGATGCCCGTATCCTTCACGGAGAGCACAGCACCGCTCGATGTGCGGAACCACCGCACATCAATGCGGCCGCCTTCAGGCGTATAACGCACGGCATTGGAAACGAGATTCATCGCGGCGCTGCGAATATCAGAGGGCTCGCCGACGAGCGACGCACGGCAGGCTTCCAAAGTGATCACATGGCGGCCGAGTGAAAGCGCCCGTCCCTCGTTGACCACATCTTCGAGAAGCTTCGTCATGCTGATGACTTCAGCATCATCGCTGTCGGTTTCGTCGCGATTTTCAAGTCCCGAAAGAAGCAGCAGATCGTCCAGAAGCGACTGCATGCGTCTGGCCTGATCAAGCATCAGTTCGCGGTGCTTTTGCATGACGTTTGCAGGCACTTTTCCCTGAGACTCAATATCCAGAAATCCGCTGATGACGGTGAGCGGCGTACGCAGTTCATGCGAAACATTGGCGACAAAGTCGCGGCGCATTTCATCAATGCGCAGACGTTCAGTCACGTCATGCGTGACGATCATCATGTGGCGAGAGTCCGGCGCCACCACAGAGACGTCAAGATCCAGCCCCGCCTTCGAGGTGTAATTGCAGCGCCCGGCAAAATTGCGCTCAAAGAGCCAGTGACGCAAACGTTCATCGGTGACGACATCGAAAAACGACCGGCCGATCATCTCCGGCGCAATACCGAAGTGTTCGGCGCCGCGAGCATTCACCCAGTCGATACGCCAGCCTTCGCCGAGAATAGCAACCCCTTCGGGCAGCAAGGCAAGGGTTTTTCGATAACGAACGTCGCGGTCGCGGATGCGCTTGGCCTTCTTTTCATCTTCACGCACAAGCGCCAGCCACAGGCGAACGGAAAGAATGAATATGCCGACCGTGCCGACGACCCACATCCAGAAGATCACGGCGCGGGAGACGTCGTTCATCCAGACAACCATCATGAAGACAAAGAGGAAGACAAACGCCGCGGCAAGCCATGCACTCTGACGGCGCAGCCGCGCTATGCGTTCCTCGGGCCCATTGGGGTCAGCAGGGCGCACGCCGGAGCCGTTCCCAGTTCCGCCGACAGCACTCTCCGGTGCCGGCAGGTCGCCCGCTTCATAAGCCTCTTTAAGAGGCGTCTCATAGGTTTTGGCAGCGCTCTTCGCCTCTTCGGCTTTAGGCGCGGCAATGCCGCCCAGCGCGTCTTCAGTCTTTTCTGCCATTGAATAAACCCTCCTGCTATTCGCTGGCAGGAGTGTTCAGTGCCGTCTGCGGATCACGAAATCGATAGCCCACACCGCGCACGGTTTCGATCATGTCTTCTGCGGCGCTTCCGGCCAAAGCTTTTCTCAAACGCAGCATGTGCACGTCCACCGTGCGTTCGTCAACAAAAGCGCTCTGCCACACTGCATCAAGCAGATTTGCACGCGAAAAGACGCGCCCAGGCTTGGCCGCAAAAAGGGAGAGGAGCTTAAATTCTTTGGCAGAAAGCTTGAGCGGTTTGCCTGCAGCTGTCGCCTCAAAACGCGCTTCGTTGAGTTTTAACGGCCCGCAGACAATCACACGCTCTTCGTCGGCCGTGCTGGCCGTCTCCTCCGAGGGCATCGGACTCAGGCGGCCGGCAATGACAGCCGCACCACGGCGACGAAGCACCGCACGCACTCGAGCAGTCAGCTCTCGCGGCAAAAAGGGCTTCACCACATAATCGTCCGCGCCGGCATCCAGACCCGCCACACGATCCGACTCATTGCCGCGGGCCGTGAGAATGATGACCGGCACATCGGCCGTCTTGGCGTCTGAGCGCAGCTCTCGAAGCCACTCTTCACCCGGACGATCCGGGAGCATACGATCGAGCAGGATCAAATCGGGACGCTCGGCGGCGAGCGCCGAGCGAGCCTCGGCAATGCTCCCTGCACGGGTCGTGCGAAAGCCTTCGGCTTCGCAGACAAAAACGATGAGCTCCTGAATAGCGAGCTCGTCCTCAACGATAAGCAACAGCGGCGCGGACATGTCTGGTGAAGTATTCCGACGAGTTTGTGATGCGTCAGATTGTACTTTCCGTGACTGTCCGCGACTTGCTCTGCGTGCATTTTCTGCATCGGAGCGCTGCATTGCCGGAACTTCCTGCCCAGAGGTTTTGGACATTTCGAAATGTTTTCAGTTTTGCTGAGGCTGAGTTTTCCCAGCGTGACGAATGTCCACGCCTTCTGTCATGAAAACTACAGTCTCACCGACGTTTTGCATATGCGCGGCCACGCGTTCAAGCGAGCGGTTAATACGGATGAATTCCAATCCGTCAGCGAGCTTGAGCTCTCCGGTCTTCAGGCGCTCCACTGTGTCGCTGAGCGCTTCATCGACTTCTGCGGACACAATCGTGCGCCGAGCGACCAACGCTCGTGCACGCTCCGGATCAAGCAGACGTACGCAGGCAATCATGTCGTCGCCCATTACGCGCAGGAGAGCGTGCAGACTAAAGAGCGTCGAGACATTGGCCAGAGCGGGCTCAGACAAAGGCTTGACGAGCTCGCTGAGCTTGCGGACACCCTTGGCGGCATTGCGGATTTCGTCGCCCATGCGCTCAAAGTCAGTCGTCATGCGGTAGTAGCCGAGGAGCAGACGCAGGTCCACCGCCTGAGGCTGACGCCGAGAAATGATGGTTTCCAGATAATCGTCGAGTTCAGCTTCCCAGGAATTGATGACATGATCTTCCGCCATCACTTTGGCGGCTTCATCTGCATTCAGATTCACGAGCGCATCGCCCAATCTGCCGAGCTGCTCCTCGACAGCGCTGGCCATCTTAACAACGTTGTTGTTGAGTTCTTCGAGCTCAGCGTCAAAGCGCTTCACCGTATGTGCCTTGGTTTCCATTTGGTTGTCTTCCCAGTTGGTTGAGTTCTTGGTCAAACTTCCATAACGATCAGCCGAAACGGCCGGTGATGAAGTCTTCCGTCGCTTTCTTTTGAGGATGCGTGAAGATCGTTTTCGTGTCGCCAAACTCAATCAGCTCGCCTAGATACATGAATGCGGTGTACTCGGAAATGCGAGCAGCCTGCTGCATGCTGTGACTGACGATAACGACCGTGTAGTCTTTCTTGAGTTCGTCAATCAGCTCTTCAATGCGGGCGGTGGCAATCGGGTCAAGCGCCGAGCAAGGTTCGTCAAGCAGCAGTACCTCAGGCTTCACGGCGATGCCGCGAGCAATGCACAGACGCTGCTGCTGGCCACCGGAGAGCGAGGTGCCGGGCTGAGTGAGCTTATCCTTCACATCGTCCCAGAGCGCCGCCTTGCGTAGCGCCCATTCAACGCGCTCATCCAGATCGGCTTTGGCGATCTTTTCGCGCAGACGCACACCGTACGCCACGTTGTCGTAAATCGACATGGGGAACGGCGTCGGACGCTGAAAAACCATGCCCACGCGGCTGCGCAGCGCCGTCACGTCGATCGAAGGATCCAGAATTTCAAGATCACCCATGCGGATGGAGCCTTCGGCTCGCTGCTCCGGATACAGATCCTGCATACGGTTCAAACTCCGCAGAAGCGTCGATTTGCCGCAGCCGGACGGTCCGATGAAGGCCGTTACGCACCCCTTGGGAATGGGCAGCGAAACGTTCTTCAGCGCGTGAAAGTTGCCGTAGTAGACGTTAAGGTCGGAGATCAGGATCTTGGGTTCGGGCATTTCACGAACGGCAAGCTGATCGAGATGTTCGGGATGAATCAAAGGCATTTGAAGCTCTTCAATATGTTCTGTTCACTGGAGGATCGTCCGCATCAGCGGCGACGGCGTTCGCGGATGACAATGGCAGCCGAGCTCATGAGGAGCACGAGAATCAAGAGCACCAGTGCGGTGCCGTACTGCAGCGGCCGCGTCGCTTCGATGCTGGTGCCGGAAGTCGCCAGCACATAGATGTGGTAGGGCAGCGCCATTACCGGGTCGAACAGCGAAACACCTTCCTTTGGCGTAAAGAAAACGCTGCCGGTGTACATGATCGCGGCCGTTTCGCCGGCGGCGCGGGCAAGCGCAAGAATCGAACCGGTCAGAATGCCGGGCAGCGCGTTCGGCAGCACCACCTTGAGCGTGGTTTCACGCTGCGAGGCGCCGAGCGCGAGACTGGCCTCGCGCCAGTCCTGCGGGATCTGTGAGAGTGCTGCTTCGGTCGTGTTGATGATGATCGGCAAAGACAGCACGGCCAGCGTCAGGATGCCCGAAAGCAGGCTCACGCCGAAGCCGCAGAAAACGACGAAGAACGTGAGGCCAAAGAGACCGAAGACGATGGAGGGAACGCCCGCAAGATTTGCAATCGAAAGACGCGTCAATGTCACCCAGACGGACGGCTGACTGTATTCCTTGAGGTACACCGCACTGGCCACGCCGAGCGGGAGAGCGATGACCAAAGCACCTAGCGCCAGGCAGAATGTGCCGATAATGCAGGGCAGAATGCCGCCCTTCGTCATCAGATCTCGCGGGGGTTCCGTCAGAAATTCCCACGTCATCGCCGGCCAGGCATTGACGACAATGAGTCCGATGATGCCGAGCAGTGCGGCAATGTTGATGAGGACTGCGGCGCGCATCACCGTGAAGCCCGTGGCTTCATAGAAGCGCCGCAAAGCTGCTGACTTCATTTATTTCTTCTCCAGTCCGAAGCGGCGAGCCGCATACCAGGCGCAGAGGTTGAAGGCAAATGTAATGATGAAGAGCACGAGACCCGTCGCATAGAGCGCGTGATAGTGCTCGCCGCCGACGGCTGCTTCCGCCATTTCTGCAGCAATCGACGAGGTCATCGGGCGCACCGGGTCGAAAATCGACTCGGGAATAATGGCTGCGCCGCCGGCCACCATGAGTACAACCATGGTTTCACCGATAACGCGGGAAATACCGAGCATCACGGCTGTGGCGATACCGCCCATAGCCCAGCGGAGCTCAACCTTGAGAAGCGTTTCCCAGCGGGTTGCTCCAAGCGCCAGACTCGCTTCGCGCAGTCCTGACGGGACATTGCGCAGCGCATCCTCAGAAATGGAAGCGATGGTCGGCACGCACATGAAGGCGAGCATGATGGAGGCATTGAACAGATTCAGACCGGTCGCAATGCCGAACATGTCCTGCAGCCAGGGAGCCAGGATGATCATGCCGATAAAGCCGATGACGACCGACGGAAGCGCCGCCATGAGTTCAATCAGCGGCTTCACAATGCGGGAGAGTGCCGGAGGCATGCCTGCATGAATAGCGCAGGCTGTCAGAACACCGAACGGCACCGCAATCAGCGTCGTCAGCGCAGCACAGGCCAAAGAACCTGCAATCAGCGCCCCAATGCCGAAAACTGGCGGATCATCCGTCGGATACCACTCTGTTGAGAAAAGAAAATCTTTGAGGGAGACGTGAGCAAAGATCGGCAGCGCCTGGCTGAGGAGAAAGATGACGATAGCAGCCAACGCAAGAACGCTCACGCCGGCAGCGGCAGCAAGACCGCGGCGAAAGTTCACGTCAGCCTGAAGTTTGGCAGGCAGAGCCATAGTGAAGGAATCCGGATAGTCACACTGAAATCACAGAAGCTCGACGCCCTAAGCGCCGAGCTTCCCGAGGGCTAAAACCGTCTTACTTGGCGGCAACCGGCACGAAACCAGCCTTTTCAACGTCCTTTTGACCTTCAGCGGAGAGCATGAAGTCAATCAGCTTCTTCGCCTCGGCCTTCACGTTGTCAGCCGTGAAGAGGTAAAGATCCCTGGCGATCGGCCAGGTCTTATCCTTGGCGGATTCAATGCCCGGCTTCACGTTGTTCATCGTGAGCGGGTGCGTCTGCTTATCCATGTAACCGACGCCGATGTAGCCGATAGCATTCGGGTTCTGAGCAATGGCCTGCACGACACCGCCGTTCGAAGCCTGAATCAGAGCGCGGGGCGACACACGGGTCTTGCCCATCACCAATTCCTGGAAGCACTCAAAGGTGCCGGAAGAAGAGTCGCGGCCAACCACAACGATCGGAGCCTTGGCACCGCCAACTTCATCCCAGGAACGGATCTTGCCAGCGAAGATGTCCTTGAGCTGAGCCATCGTCAGACCCTTGACAGCATTGTTCGGATTGACGACCGGAATGATGGCGTCATGGGCAACCGTGTAACGCACGGTCTTGATGTTGTGATCGGCGAAGTCCTTGACTTCCTTATCCTTCATGTCGCGCGAAGCCATCGCAACGTCGGTCATGCCGTCGCGCAGCGCCTTGATGCCGTTGCCCGATCCGGTACCGGAGATCGTCACGGTGATGTTCGGATTGGCCTTCATGAAGCCCTCCGCCGTGAGCTGCATAGCGGGCAGAACCGTCGTCGAGCCGTTAACCGTAACGGTTTCCGCATGAACGGCGGCGGCAGCGGCAAAACCAGCGAGAGCGCCGAGAACGGCAATCATGTTTTTAGTCATTTCCAACTTCCAACTTCTAGAGATGTATTCGGTGTGCGTTTTCTTTTCCGCACGGGTCGAAGTATGAAAGTCGGCTTTGACTCAGCCGTGAATCTCTTATGAATATTGTGTGACAGCGAAGAATGTCCGTCATCAAAACGTCACATACCGCCTAACTGCAGCCGCCTGCTGCCAAGCCGGTCTCCCCGCATTGCCCGTCAATGTTCTGTTAGTGCTTAAGCTGTGGGCCGGCGACATGTCTAGACATGTCAAGAGGACGGGTTTTGCTGCCCGTTTTCATTCCTGAAACCCTGGAAACGCTGAGGTGTGCGGGTATTCAGACAACAAAAAAGGCCATCTTGCGATGACCTCATTTTGGTTTTCTGGTCGGGGCGGCGGGATTCGAACTCGCGACCCCTTGCACCCCATGCAAGTGCGCTACCAGGCTGCGCTACGCCCCGAACAGAAGGGAGAGTTTATATGACCCTCCCTAAAAAGTCAAATCAATCTTCGCCGCCGGCGATCAGATTCGTTGTCACTCGGCTGTTGAGCGTTCCCGACGGATGGAACGTGACGACTCGGCGTTCAGTGATAGTCACCGTTTCGCCGGTCTTCAGGTTGCGGCCCGGGCGAGCCACCTTGTCGCGAACCGAGAAGTTGCCGAGACCCGGGATCTTCACCGTATCACCCTTTTCCAGATGCTCGGCGACGAGTTCAAAGAAGGTCTCAACGATAAGTTTGGCATGAGGACGATCAAGTCCTGCGACATGATCGACCAATGCTTCTGCCAGGCTTGCCTTATTGAGCGTGTAGATCTCAGCGGCGGTCAGTTCAAATTCTTCAGTCATATTCACTAGCGGTCAATTGAGAATTATGTCTTTCGAAGGGAATCATGCAACTCCCTTCGAAATAGTTCAAGGTCAATCACGCGCGCAGATGCGCTCCCACGCCCTCGAGCGCTTCGAGAATCGCTCGCACAGCGCCGTCAGCTTGTTCGTCGGTGAGCGCTTCTTCGGTACGGCTTGAAAGTTCAATGGCGAAGGCCAGTGACTTCTCAGCAACTGTATCCAGTGCGTCCTGCGGACGGTAGAGGTCAAAGAGCTTGAAGTTGGCAAGCGGCGCCAGACGAAGATCCTTCTTCTTAGCCGCAGCAACCGCATCAAAGAGCTTCTCGACTTCCATTTCCGCAGGCACGACGACGGCCAAGTCGCGGGTAACGGACTGGAACTTGCTCACCGGAACGTAGTTCGGAAGCGGACGATCCAGAAGTGCCGGCACCTCGACTTCGAAAACCACCGGGGCATGCGGCAGTTCATACGCCTGTGCCGCCTTCGGGTGAAGTTCGCCGATAAAACCGATGCGCTTGCTGCCCAAATAAACAGCTGCCGAACGTCCCGGATGCAGTGCCGGGAACGCTTCCTTGACGAAGCGCAGCTTCATCGGAGCCGCTAAGCGTTCGAGATCGCCTTTGACGTCATAGAAGTCGACGCGGCGAGCGGGTTTTCCCCACTGTTTGTCATCGGCATCACCATAGGCGAGACCCGCAATGTGCTGCGGCTGGCGAACGCCCTTCACCGTCCACGGACCTTCTTCAATCGAAGGATCGGGGAAGAAGACGCGGCCGAGCTCAAACACGCGCACGCGCTCGGCACGGCGGTTGAGATTGTATTTGAGAATATCCACCAAACCGCCGATAAGCTGCGTACGCATCACCGAAAGCTGCGACGCGATCGGATTGAGCAGACGAATGGGGCTGTCGTTTCCTGCGAAAACGCGTTCCCAGTCTTCCGGCACAAAGGAGAAGTTGATGAGCTCCTGGTAACCCTGCTCGGCCATTTCACGGCGAAGCGCATGCTGATCACGCCGCTCTTCGCGGCTCGGCTTCATCGCGCTGCGGGCGAGCGGCGGACGATCCGGGAGTTTTTCGAGTCCGTAAAGACGGGCCACTTCCTCAATCAAATCCTCTTCGATTTCAATATCAAAGCGGAACGACGGCGGAACGACGGTAAAGACGCCGTCGTCATAGGTGAAATCGAAGCCGAGACGCTTGAAGCTTGTCTCCATCGATTCGACAGGGATTTCCACTCCGACCACCTTGCGGCAGCGATCAACGCGCATCTTCACGGGAGCACGCGTCGGCAGCGCCGTCTGAACATCCGCAACGGGACCTACCGTCGTTTCGGGCGTGCCGCAAATGTCGAGCACGAGCCGTGTGATGTATTCGAGATGTTCGGCCGTTGAAGCAAAATCGACGCCGCGTTCATAGCGGTAGGCCGCATCGGTCGAGAAATTAAGTTTGCGGCAGCGGCCCTGAATCGCTTTCGGGAACCAGAAGGCGGACTCAATAAAGAGATCTGTCGTTTCCGTACTGATGGAAGACGACTCCCCGCCCATGATGCCTGCCAGACACTCAGGCTCATCGCCCGCGCAGATAACGCCGTACCAGGGATCAAGAGCAACGGTTTCACCGTTGAGCAGCTGAACGGACTCGCCTTCGCGTGCCCAACGCACCGTCAAACGATCCGCAGGGATCTTCTTCAGATCATAAAAGTGCGTCGGACGGCCCAGCTCGAGCATGACATAGTTGGAAATATCGACCAAAGCCGAGATCGAACGCATGCCGCAGCGCTCCAAGCGCGCCTTCATCCAATCCGGCGTCGGCGCGGCAGCATTCAGGCCGCGAAGAATTCGGCTCGTAAAGCGGCCGCAAAGGTCGGGCGCCTGAACATCCACCGGGAGCGTGCAGGAGCAAGTGGCAGCAACCGGATCCATCGCTGGCAGCGTGAGCGGCGCACCGGTAATCGCATGCACATCGCGTGCGACGCCGACCACGGAGAGCGCATCGCCGCGATTGGGGGTGAGCTTGAGTTCGATCTTGGCATCGTCAAGACGTGCGTACTGACGGATATCGACGCCCACCGGCGCATCATCGGGCAAGATCCAAATACCATTGTGATCTTCGTTGATGCCGAGTTCGCGCGTCGAACAGAGCATGCCCATCGAAACCACACCGCGCAGCTTGCTCTTTTTGATGCGGAAGTCGCCGGGGAGCACGGCACCGATCGTAGCGCAGGCCACTTTGATGCCGGCACGGACATTCGGTGCGCCGCAGACGATCTGCAGCGTTTCGCCGGTACCGGCATTGACTTCGCAGACGTGTAGATGGTCCGAATTCTCATGATCGCGGCAAGAGAGCACCTCACCCACTACGACGCCGGAAAAGGCCGGCGCAATGGTACGAACCTCTTCAACCTCAAGACCCGCCATCGTCAGGGCATCGGCCAGCTCATCCGTGCCGAGCGCCGGATTGACATACTGGCGCAGCCATTCTTCAGTGAAAATCATTTATGCCTCGGGGGATTAGTTGAACTGACGCAGGAAGCGAAGGTCGCCTTCAAAGAAAAGACGCAGATCGTCGACGCCGTAGCGAAGCATCGTCAGGCGTTCAAGGCCGGAGCCGAACGCAAAACCGATGTATTTCTCGGGATCCAGGCCGTAATTGCGCACCACATTGGGATGCACTTCACCGGCGCCCGAAATCTCGAGCCACTTGCCCTTTCGCGGTCCGCTGGTGAACATCATGTCGACTTCGACCGAAGGTTCAGTGAACGGGAAGTAGGACGGACGGAAGCGGACTACGAGATCATTCGTCTCAAAGAAGCAGCGCAGGAAGTCGCTGTACACGCCCTTCAAATCGGTAAAACTGATGTCGGTATCGAGCCACAGGCCTTCGACCTGATGGAACATGGGCGAATGCGTCGCGTCGCTGTCAACGCGATAAGTACGGCCCGGACTAATAACCTTGATCGGCGGCTGATGCGTACGGGCGTAGCGCACCTGCATGGGCGAGGTGTGCGGACGCAGCGGCAGCGGGCGGCCTTCGTCATCATTGCGGTCCACATAAAACGTATCCTGCATTGAGCGGGCCGGATGATTGGGCGGGTTATTCAAAGCAGTGAAGCTAAACCAGTCGCTCTCGATTTCAGGACCATCGGCCACATCAAAGCCGATCGAACGGAAAATTTCCTCAATTCGCATCCACGTGCGCATGACGGGATGGATTCCGCCCCTGGCGTCCATGCGCCCGGGGAGCGTCACGTCAATGGACTCCTGGGCGAGTTTGGCAGCGAGCGCTTCTTCAGCGAGCGCTTCGCGTCGTGCATTGAGAGCGGCCTCAACCTGCTGCTTGGCGCGGTTGATTTCCTGACCGCGAGCGCGGCGCTCTTCGGGAGCGAGACGGCCGAGCTCCTTCATGAGCATCGTAAGGCTGCCCGTTTTGCCGAGGTAGCGTGCCTTGGCGTCCTCGAGAGCGGCAGCGGCATTCGCCTCAGCGAATTCACGCTGCGCGGACTCGATGAGTTCGGAAAGTTCCTGCATTTTGAATTCCAAAACTTGAAAAATCTGGCGGACGCCATCGAATGTCGGTGCAGGACCTGCGGCGAGAAAAAGAGAGACTGAGCATCGAAGGATGTAAAAAAGACGCATTGCTGCGTCGTTCCTTCTTTTTCCCTGCTCAAAGCCTCTTGAGAGCCCTTCAGGCTCAGATTCCCGTCTCACAGCGCCTCCCGACAGGGAGTCGTCCGTTTTTGCATCTGCAGTTTTCAGCCGCAGCAGTTGAACCGCCCAAGACCGAAAACATAAACACGAAGAACGGCTTCAGATCGATGAGCGCGCCCTAATAGTGACCGCACCCTCCGCAGAAGCCGTCGGAGAAGTTAGGAATTCTACAAGCAATTCTCTGAGAATGCTCGAAAAAAAGCTCCGTGACCCTCGCGGATCCGGAGCTTTCTTCAGCCTTTCTTTGCGCAGAATCAGGCGTTCTTGACCTGAGCAACGAGGGCGGCGAAACCGTCCTTGTCATTCACAGCCATGTCGGCGAGAACCTTGCGGTCGAGGGCGATGCCGGCCTTCTTCAGACCGTTCATGAACACCGAGTAGCTCAGGCCGTTGGCGCGGCTGCCGGCGTTGATACGAGCGATCCACAGACGGCGGAACACATGCTTCTTGTCGCGGCGGTCACGATAAGCATACTGACCGGCACGCATGACAGCCTGCTTGGCAACACGGAAAACGTTGTTGCGGCGCAGACGGTAGCCCTTCGAAAGGGTGAAAATCTTCTTATGACGAGCACGAGCCGTCACACCACGCTTCACACGAGGCATCTTTAACTCCTTTCTTCTGAATTAGGCGTAGGGGAGCATGCGCTTGACGGACTTGATGTCCGACTCATGCACCGTGACCATACCGCGCAGATGACGCTTGTTCTTCGTCGTGCGGTGGGAAAGGATATGACGCTTCGTAGCGTGGGCGCGCTTGATCGAGCCGCTGGCACGCGGCTTGAACCGCTTCGCAGCGGCGCGCTTGGTCTTCATCTTCGGCATTTGGCCGTTACCTCTTATTGGATGAACCGCGGGCGTCCGTTCAGATCTTGAACGGCTCTTGTCTGGCCTGAGGCTCACTTATAGAAAACTCGAGGCCGGCAAAACCTTCCGGCCTCTCGTCAAGGAACGCGATTCTACATCAATGCAAAACCGCGTGTGTGAAATCAGCGCTTCTTTTTGGGAGCGAGGACCATGATCATCTGGCGGCCTTCGAGCTTGGGCGCATGCTCGACCTGAGCAATATCGACAAGCTCCTCACGGACGCGGTCCATGAGCTGAGTGCCGAACTGCTGGTGAGCCATTTCGCGTCCGCGGAAGCGCAGCGTGATCTTGGCCTTGTCGCCGTCCTCAAGGAAGCGCTTCAGGCTGCGCAGTTTCGTCTGGAAGTCGTTCTCATCCGTGGCCGGACGGAACTTGACTTCCTTGATCTGGACGACTTTCTGCTTGGCCTTGGCTTCCTGAGCCTTCTTCTGCTCCTGATAGCGGAACTTGCCGTAATCCATCAGACGGCAGACCGGCGGGACTGCGTTGGGCGCAACCTCGACCAAATCCACCCCTGCATCCTCAGCCATGCGGAGGGCTTCGGATGTGCGGACGATCCCGATCTGGGCGCCATCGACGCCGGTCAGTCGGACTTCAGGAACTCGGATCTCACCATTGATCCGATGCTTGCGATCTTGAGCTATGGCTCTTCTCCCAAAAATTAAGCGTTGTGCGCGCTAAAACACCCGATCAGCGGGTGCGTTCGCGGTTTTCCGTTGAAATGCGTTCGATGAAGGCGTCGAGCGACATCACCCCGAGGTTCTCGCCTCCGCGGGCGCGCACGGAAACCGTTCCCGTCTGTGCTTCCTTTTCACCCACTACGAGGATGTAAGGAAGTTTTTGCAGACTAAGCTCGCGAATTTTATAGTTGATCTTTTCGCTGCGCAAATCCGTCTGAACCCGGAGACCGGCAGCATGGAGTTTTGCAGCAACATCTTTGGCGTAAGCGCCCTGGTTGTCGGTAATCGACGTCACAGCGCACTGAATCGGAGCAAGCCACACCGGGAAGGCGCCGGCAAACTCTTCAATCAGCATACCGATCCAGCGCTCGAGCGAGCCCAGAATGGCGCGGTGAAGCATCACCGGAATCTTGCGGGAGTTGTCTTCGGCAACATACTCAGCGCCAAGACGACCCGGCATCTGGAAGTCCACCTGCACGGTGCCGCACTGCCAGGAGCGGCCGAGGCAGTCCTTCAGGTGATATTCAATCTTGGGGCCGTAGAAGGCGCCTTCGCCGACGAGCACTTCGTACTTGATGCCGAGCGCATCAAGGCTCGCCATCAGAGCATGTTCGGCCTTGTCCCACACGGCATCTTCACCAATGCGCATCGCCGGGCGAGTCGCTACCTTGTAGGCGATGTCAGTGAAGCCGAAGGTCTTGTAGACCTTCTGCACGAGCGCAGTAAAGGCTTCGCATTCGGCAAGAATCTGATCTTCCGTGCAGAAAATGTGACCGTCGTCCTGAGTGAAGCCGCGCACACGCATGAGGCCGTGGAGCGAACCCGAAGATTCATTGCGGTGGCACTGACCGAATTCACCAATGCGCAGCGGCAGATCACGGTAGCTGCGAAGCTTCGAATTGAAGATCTGGATGTGGCCGGGGCAGTTCATCGGCTTGAGCGCGTAGTAGCGGTTCTCCGACTCCGTCGTGAACATATTGTCGCGGTACTTCGCCCAGTGACCGGAACTCTCCCACAGAGAGCGGTCAAGCAGCTGAGGAGCTTTCACTTCTTCGTAGTCATTATCCTGATAGACGCGGCGCATGAACTGCTCGATCACCTGCCAGAGCGCCCAGCCTTTGGCATGCCAGAAGACCATGCCCGGCGCCTCATCCTGCAGATGGAAGAGATCGAGTTCGCGACCAAGGCGGCGGTGATCACGCTTTTCGGCCTCAGCGAGCATCTCGAGATAAGCCTTCTGCTCATCCTTCGTCGCCCAGGCCGTACCGTAGATGCGCTGGAGCATTTCGTTCTTGCTGTCGCCGCGCCAGTAGGCGCCCGCCACCTTCATCAGGTGATGTACCTTGAGGCAGCCCGTTGACGGCACGTGAGGGCCGCGGCAAAGATCCACGAAGTCGCCCTGACGATAGAGCGAAATCACTTCACCCGCAGGAATCGAAGAGATGATTTCAGCCTTGTAGTGTTCGCCCAAAGCCTTGAAGAAGTCGATGGCTTCTTCACGCGGCATTTCTTCGCGCACGATCGGAATATTTTTCTTGACGAGCTCATCCATACGAGCTTCGATCGCCTTCAAATCTTCGGGCGTAAAAGCGCGGGTGTAGGAAAAGTCGTAGTAAAAGCCGTTTTCGATCGCCGGTCCGATCGTGACCTGTGCCTCGGGGAAGAGCTCCTTGACGGCCTGAGCCATCAGGTGAGCAGTCGAGTGACGAATAATCTCAAGCCCTTCGGGGTCGCGTGCCGTGATGATCGCAACCGCAGCATCGCCGTCAATCACGTGCGAGAGATCCACCAACTTGCCGTCCACACGTCCGGCTAAAGCTGCCTTAGCGAGTCCGGCACCGATCGATGCGGCAACCTGGGCCACCGTGACGGGACCTTCGTACTCGCGTTTGGAGCCGTCGGGAAGAGTGACTGAAGCCATTTCGAAATCCTCACAAAAATTCTGGGCATAAAAAAAAGTGCGGCCTGAGCCGCACTTCTTTCATGTCGAACAGTGACAATACTGCGCTCACGCCCTGTTAATAATAACGGGACGCTGTTGTTCGAAATTCATTCGCCAACATCCGCATCGTCGCTGTCCGAAAAAAATTTTGGTAGGCACAATTGGATTCGAACCAACGACCCCCACCATGTCAAGGTGATGCTCTAACCAACTGAGCTATGTGCCTGTCAAGGTTATTGTTCTGGAGATTTTGCTCCCCGTCCGGTCCCTGAACCGGATATCACGATCGAAACGTCTTGGTAGGCACAATTGGATTCGAACCAACGACCCCCACCATGTCAAGGTGATGCTCTAACCAACTGAGCTATGTGCCTGAGCGTTCACAATCAGTGAGGCACGAATTATACCTAGGTGAATGCTCACAGCAAGCACTTTTTAGAAGGATAGCGCAAATGCGGTATTCACCTAGGCACTTCTCAGTCTTCAGAGACGGCGTGCCGAAAGAACGCCGTGCACGGCGCGCAGCCCTTTGAGCAGCACCTGCATAGCATTGCCGCCCTTGACCTCGAGCGAAAACCGCATGTGCTGATCGCCCTTGAGAATCTGCGTGTTGAGCGCCGTCACGTGCACCTTTTCGCGCTGCATCACTTCCGTCACATCCTTCATGATGCCGGACCGGTCGGAGGCGATCACGAGCACGTCGGCGGGATAGAGCGCATCATCACCGGCGCGCCCCCAACTCACTTCAATCAAGCGGTCATGATCCTGATCGACCATGTTCTTGAGGTTAGGACAGTCTGCACGGTGAATCATCACGCCTCGGCCGCGTGTGACGTAGCCCACAATTTCGTCGGGCGGCACCGGATGACAGCAGCGGGCAAGCTGTGTGAGAAGGGAATCCATGCCGACCACGAGCACCTTGCCCTTACTCGCCGCGCTTGAAGCTCCGCGCAGCACCAAATCATGCTCAGGAGCAGGCGCCGGAGCGGGCTTGGGCGGCTGTACGGCCTGTGCGAGCGCTGTCAGCGTGATTTCTTCCTTGGCAAAAGCCACACAGAGCTCATCAACGGTGCCAAAGCCCAGGCGTTTCGCAAGATCATCGAGCTTAACCGCGGTTTTTCCCAAACGCGCGAGTTCTTTATCCAGGCGGTCACGGCCCTCGGCGATCTGCTGCGCGAGCTGCTCAGCATTGAACCACTGCCGCACCTTGTTGCGGGTACGGGGACTCGCGGCATAGCCGAGTTCGGGATTGAGCCAGTCGCGGCTCGGCTGACCGACTTTTGCCGCAATGATTTCGACGGTCTGTCCGGTCTTAAGCTTGGTATTGAGCGGCACCATCATCCCGTCGACTTTTGCTCCGCGGCAGCGGTGACCAAGCTGAGTATGGATTTGGTACGCAAAATCCACCGGGGTAGCACCGGCGGGAAGCTCAACGATGCGGCCTTGCGGCGTCAGACAGTAGACATGGTCGTCTTCCACGGCCGGCGCTGCCGGCTGCCCCTTCTGCCCCGCCTCTGCATTGGGTGCTTGGGCGCTCTGCTCGGCAGCGCCCCCGCCCACATCACTCCTCCAGGCCAGGAGCTGACGCAGCCACGCCACGCGCTGCTCCTCAGCAATGGAGGCGCCGTTGGAATTGCCCGCCTCTTTGTAGCGCCAATGCGCAGCAACACCGAGTTCGGCAAATTCATGCATGGCTCGAGTGCGGATCTGAATTTCAATCGGCCGGCCGAGCTGATCGGTAATGACGGTATGGAGCGACTGATAGCCATTGGGCTTGGGATTGGCAATATAGTCGTCATACTCCTTCGACAAAACCGTGAAGTGCTCCTGCACAATCGAGAGCGCTTCATAGCACTGCTCGACGGTTTCGACGATGATTCGAACCGCACGGACATCAAAGAGCTGATCAAAGCGCAGGTGCTTGCGCTGCATCTTTTTCCAAATGGAATAGATATGCTTCGGCCGGCCCGACACCTCAGCCTGAATACCGTGAGAAACCATCAGCGCCTGGATCTTCTTCACCGCCAAAGCCATGAATTCCAAACGTTCCTCACGAGACTCATCGAGTTCAGCAGCAATCTGGTGATATTCGGCCGGATGCGTAAAGCGAAGCGAGAGGTCTTCGAGCTCCCACTTGATCTGCCAAATACCGAGTCGATTAGCCAAAGGCGCATAAACGGCGAGCGTTTCCTCACCGAATTCCACTGCGCCCGGCGCCTGTGAAGAAACAAACCAGCGCAGCGTCTGCAGGCGGCTTGCCAATTTGAGCAACACGACGCGCAGATCCTGACTCATCGCCAGGAACATGCGGCGAAGCGCCTCGGGCTGCACCGCCGCACTGGATTCTTTGTTTTCCGAGCGTGCGCGCTTGGAGAGGTCATTCATCTTCCCGAGCTCGCGCACAAGCCCTGCCACATTCTCCCCAAAGCTCTTTTCAATCCATTCATCGGGCTTCTGCACGAGCGTGGGCACGCTGAAAAGATACGCCGCAGAAATGAGCTCCGGATCGTTTCGAATGGCCCGCAGAATGTTGGCAACACCGTCAGCATGCGCCATGACCGACTCGCCCGTAGAAAGCGTCCTGCCGTAATAAAGCGGTTCCACCGAGCTGCGTGCAGCAGCCGGATCAGCGGTTTTCGTGAGTTGGGTGGCATCCATCGCCGCCTCCAAAATCTTTTTCTTCTTTTGGCTGCTCGGGTTGGTTCCAAACCCGCACAGCACCGTAATGGATTATTGGCCGCAGGCAAACGTCATCCGCACAAGGACTCTTTAAACCTCATACAGCTTCCGTCGCTACTCGGTGAATTGTAGGTAAGCAAGAGCGCCTTGCGCAGAAAGCGGACTGAAAGGAATCAAATCCTTACCGACTGGCCGCTGAAATAGCACAGCCGGGAGGATTAGGGTTTTCACTGTGTTTGCGTAAATTAGAGCAAGTTCAGCCGCCAGGACATCTTCACGGAGCCCCCTGCAGTGCGAACGCTGGATCCGGCGCGTGAAGCAAAACCGGAAAAATCCAATCTGGAATCCCGCCATTCAATGCCGGCATCGAGTTCGGCATTCCATTGGAAACGTTCGGATTCAGCAGTCGTCATGACAGTTGCTGACGATGTCGAGCCCCCGGCGGGCCCTTGAACCATCACATCGCGGTCGCCGCCGACCGTACTGTTTAACGCTGCAGTCAACGACACATCCAAGCGCCTCGGCTTCGCCTGCCCCCAATATCCGGCTCCCGGCGCGAAATGAAGCGCCCCCGTTATGACGCCACCCGCCGTTGCCGCCACAGCCTGCGCGGAAGCTTCACGAATGGTGAGCACAGCTCCTGCCGGTGAGCGCCATGTTCCTTCAGCCGTATCCACCCGCAGATACCGCAGTCCGGCAAAGCCCGAAATCACCCATGAGCGGTCAGGCCCGCTGCCCGACAACGCGCTGCCGGCGAAAAGCGGCTGCTCATAAAGAAAGCCGCTGGAATAAATGCGCCGCTTGAGTTTTTCCATCTCAAGATACTCACGGGCCGCCCCCATGCGATAACGGTCATCAGCCTCAAGCCACGTCAAATCTACCGTTCCCCAGCCGCTGCCGAGCCGTCGGCGCACAAAGAATGATGCGGAAGCTTCATCGGACTCGCTGTCTATCCCGAGTTCCGCTGCCGCTCCCTGTTTATAAAGCGTATCCAGACTTCTTGTTGTGAAGCTCCCCATCAAGCCGACACGCCAATCCTCCCGCCCGAAAATGACAGCGGCGTCAAAAGTAGTGTCTTCACTTTTGACCGTAAAGGGTTTAGAAACCGGGGTCGATACATCAACCTTGGTGCTGCCGGCTGAAGCGCCGATAAAAACAGGCACATCCTGCACCATCGCCGGCAGATGCTCCTGCAGGTTCGTGCGCCAGGCTTTCAGTCGTTCCGTCCAGTCAGGATCGGCCTTTTCCGAATCAGCGGCAGCCTTTCGGCTAGCCGCCCTTTGCGCTTCAAGCGAACGAATTTCTGCGGCACGCGCCGCCTGCGCCTCCGCCATTCTTGCCGCCGAAGCCAGCCGCATGGAGGTCGAGACGGCGTTTTGCATCAGTCGCTCATTGGTACCCGTTGAAGAAGCGGCCGTGGCAACCGCCATCATCGTGCCTTCAACCACATCTGACGTATTGGTAAAAAGCGTGCGGTAAAAGCTGGGCACAAGGAGCGATGTTCGGTTTTCATAAAGCTCTTGAAGCATTGACGCGAGCGGCCCCTCAAACGTTGGCCTGCCCAACACCCCGACCACCGCGCCTGACGCATCGAAATAAAGTCCTCCCGTTTCCAGAAGCCCCTCCACTTTCAGCGTCAGATTTTCCAGTCCGGAGACCTCTGCGCGGCTCAAATCAAGCCCTTCGACTTTAAAAGTCGTCCCCGCCGACGGAATGTCGGAAGCGGCTTTGCGGTCAGCCGATTGGGATGATGCCGGTGAATCGGCTCCGTCTTCAGCGTCCTGAAGAGCGTCGTCTTCATCCGTGCGGATGAGCGAAGACAAAAGAAGCGTTGAACCCGCTTCAAAGCGAGCCTTCGTGCCATCCTCGAGCGTCAGTGTGGTGTGTTCGCCCTCGATAGAGAGCACGCCGCCGCTTCCTACCCAGAGGTTCCAACTATTGGAGGCTGCCTCCCGTTCCGTGCTGCTCCCGCCCACCGCAATCGACATCCCGCGCGTGAGTGAAGCATTCTTTTGCACGCGAACTGCACCCTGCGGCGCCGCGGCGGGCGTAAAAAAGAAATTTTCGATTGGATCCGTTCCGGCCTCGTTGCCATCATCAAATGCCGCATGAGTCCACACGAAAGCGCCGCCCGAACCTACGCGAATGTCAAGATGACCGCCGCTGCTCACAGAGAGCTCTTCAATCATCAAGGTTGAAAACTGATCCGCCTGAGCATTGTCTTCGCCCACCGTCACCAACGTGCGTTCCATATCCGCCGTCAGTTTTTGAATATGTACTTCTGCGTTTGATGTGAACTCAGACGCCTCCGTTGCCGTTGTGCTGAGGATCAGCGACCCGCCGCGGCTGACAACCTCCCAAAGCTCTGCATAACCGTCAACTTCGACCTGTAGGCGGGCGCCGGAGTGAAGCTCAGCCGTACCGGCAAACTCTCCTGCCGGCCCGTACACATTCTCCAATTGTGCGCCGCTCCCGACAGTCAGCTGACCGCTCACTTCAAGATTGGCCGTACAAAAATAGGCACCTGACAGCTCGAGATGGCCTGACTGCGTCACGTTCGTTGAGCTGTGATCTGCATAGTCCTCTATAACAACATGATCGGACACCATGTAGGGATCAGAGATATCGCCGTAGGCACTATTGGCCAATACCGGCGAAGCGGCCCCGCAGAAAAGAAACCCTGCTGTCATTAAGCTTAGAGACAGAGCGCTCAAACACGGCAGACCGCCCGAGCGCAAGCCGCCGCGGGAAACGAGGCGCACTCCTAAGTGATGAGGGAAGACAAAAGTGGAGTGCACACTGCGGCCCACGCCGCGAGCACACTCGGAAGTGCATTCTGTTGTTTTCATTATTTGAAGAGAATGTAGTTGAGAGGTGCCCGCAAAGGGGCTCAAAGATTCTCGCTGCTCTTCAAAGCTTTTGCTCCAACGCCTGTGCTCGCAGCCTTTTAGCTAAAGGAAGCCGCATTAATGCATCACGTTTTCAATATTATCACTCAATTAGTTGAAAACAATTAACGATATGCCTCATCACTTTAGAGAAAATATCAATCAAATATCTATGTAAACTTTGAATTGACAGGTTGATACCTGTCAATCGCAATCAAAAGACTATAAATTTTGATTGTGTATTGTTTGAGTATAAAAAATCCCTCCCATGCAAAAAGCATAGAAGGGATCGCGTTATCTCCGGTTATGAAGGCGCTGTGACTGCGGTTAGTTGCGCAGACTGTGGATCGGCGCCGGGATACGGCCGCCAAGCTTCACGAAGCCCGACGCATCGCCGCCCGGAACGCGGATGATGGACGCTTCACCGAGGAGGCCGCCGAAATGAGCAACGTCGCCCACGGTCTTGCCCGGAACTGGAATCACACGGACCGCAGTGGTCTTGCCGTTAATCATGCCGATGGCGGATTCGTCGGCGATCATGCCGGAGATCGTCGAAGCGGGGGTGTCGCCCGGGATGGCGATCATGTCCAGACCCACAGAGCAGACAGAGGTCATGGCTTCGAGCTTTTCGAGCGTCAGGGCGCCCGAGCGAGCAGCGGCTTCAATGGCACTGTCTTCGGACACCGGAATGAAGGCGCCGGAAAGCCCGCCCACGTGCGAAGAGGCAAAAACACCGCCCTTCTTCACCTGGTCATTGAGCATCGCGAGAATGGCCGTCGTGCCGGGAGCACCGATGGAAGAAAGGCCGAGAGACTGGAAGATTTCGCCCACGCTGTCGCCCACTGCCGGCGTCGGAGCAAGCGACAGATCAGCCACGCCGAACGGAAGGTTCAGGCGGTTGGCGACTTCATTGCCGATGATTTCACCCACGCGGGTCACCTTGTAGGCGGTGTGCTTGATGACTTCTGCCGCATCCGTGATCGTCAGGAATTCACCCTTGGCCTTAAAGGCACGGTCAAGGGCCTTTTTCACCACGCCCGGGCCGGAAACACCGACGTCGATCACCACATCGGGTTCGCCGACGCCAAGATAGGCACCTGCCATAAATGGCACGTCCTGCGGAATATTGCAGAAGACAACGAGCTTGGCGCAGCCGATTGCGTCGCGGTCGCGAGTTGCTTCCGCCACATCCAGAATGCGCTGCCCCATGAGGCGTACGGCATCCATGTTGATGCCGGCCTTCGTCGAACCCACATTGATTGAAGAGCAGATACGGTCGGTGACAGCCAGCGCCTCGGGAAGTGCATCAATCAGATTCTTTTCGCCCGGCGTCATCCCTTTTTCAACCAAAGCGCCGAAACCGCCGATAAAGTCAACGCCCACTTCTTTGGCGGACTCATCGAGCACGCGGCAGGCCGCCACCATCTCATCACGGCTGAAGCTCGCGCCGACAGTGCCGATCGGGCTCACGGAAATGCGCTTATTGACGACGGGGATGCCGTAGCGGTCGCCGACGAGATCACAGGTCTCAACGAGTTTTTCGGCATAGCGGAAAATCTTCGAACGCACTTTGTAGGCGAAAGTATCGAAGTCCGAACTCGCGCAGTCAAAAAGATTGATGCCCATCGTGACGGTGCGGACGTCGAGATGCTCCGAACGAAGCATATTGATGGTGGAAAGTACCTCGCGGTCAGTCAGCATGTTTTGTCTCTGTCTGAAAAAAATTTGGAATGGGTTGCGGTCGCGTGATGGTTGACTTATTCCACCTTGACGCGGTGAATAGCTTCGAAGATATCGCGGTGCTGCAGATTGCAGCGCAGGTTCATGGCGCGGGCACGATCAATCATGACGCGGTGCAGCGCGCGGCGATCAACATTGAGCGGAATAGAAACTTCAAAGACCTGCAGCGACATGCCGTCCTCAATCGGGAAAGCACGCAGGGATTCGATGTTGATCTTCTGTTCGGCGAAAATGCGCGAAAAATTAGCGATGATGTCGTTGCGGTCCGTACCCCAAACGCTCACCACATAGGGCTCGCTTTCCGGCTGCGGCGTCGGCGCCTTGAAGTCAATCACCATAACGGCCAGATCAAACTTGCGGCGGGCGATTTCGGCTTCAAGCTCCTGCTGGATCTGTTCGTTAGAAAGACCGGCGGGCTTCTGAATGACACACATCAGAGCGAACTGGCCGTGCAAGGCCATCTGGTTCACCTGCTCGAGATTAACGCCGCGGCGAGTAAGCGCATTGGATACAACGGCGACGATGCCCGGGCGATCGAGGCCGAAAACCGCCACATTGGTGCGGTGCAGGCCGTCATTGATTTCAGTTGTCTGAGCAGGTTGAGCTTCAGTCACTTTGTTTCTCCGGAAGGCCACCGTTTGAAAACATAACGGCGGACGCTGGCACTGGTGCCGGCTTTGCTGTATGGGGATTGGGATGAATCCATGCCGGAAGTGAAACCCCATCCAAGGGAATCCGGCATGGCGGCAGATTTTATCGAGTGTATCGCGATGGCCGCCGATCATTGGTTGGAATTGAGCTGTGTTCCATCTGATACAGCGCAAAACGCGCCGTAATCAGACTGTATATCACTCGGTCTGCCGCCCAAAGCTTTCTGGCAGACGCAAAAGTGTCTCGAGCCTTGGAAACGCCGCAATCGCAGCAGCCCGAGCACTCGCGGCTGCAGCGGCAAGCGTTGTGCCGCGAAGCTGAGCTGCCGTACGGGCGGCTTCCAGAATGTCCGCTGGGCGTGTGTCGAGCGTTGAGTGCCCGAGAGCAAAAGCATCCCGTCGACTCGACGGCGGCATATCAGGCGCGTCGGTTTCAAGCACCCAGGCTCCGTCGGCAAGCTCCGACAAATGCCTGCGAATGCGTTTGCTTCCGTCGTAAGTACAGGCACCGCCGAAACCGAGCACCAGTCCGAACGCTAAAAAAGCCTCGCGTTCAGCATCCGAGCCGTTAAAGGCATGGACGGCGCCGCGCACGGGCTGAAACCCCGTTTTGCCCGGCGAACCGTAGACTCTTCGCAGCAGTCCGAGCGTCTTTGAAGCTGTCCGGCGAACATGAATAGAGAGCGGAAGGTCGAGGTCGCGGGCGATCTTAAGTTCTTCGAGAAACACCTGCTCGGCCTTATGCTGATCAAGCCCGGGCTCAAACCCGTCGAGCCCCACCTCTCCGAGACCGATGAAATGCGGATCGTCGAGCAGAGACGCGGCCAGCTCACGCAGCCCGACGAGCTCTGCGGGCGTTGTCGAGTCAAGCCAAAGCGGATGGATGCCAAGCATCGCCCCCAGACCCCACTCGTGTGCCGTAGAGAGCGTTCGCTCCCAGTCTTCAGGCGCCCCGGCGCAGAGCAGGATATTCTCGAGGCCCGCCTCTCGTGCTTGAGCGAGCCATTGAGCACGATGGCCGTCCAGACGCTCAACCTGCAGATGCGAGTGCGTGTCAATGAATTTGATGACGCGAGCGGTCATAAGGAACCAACCCGTTAAAAGCGGTCTGCATCCACAATCACGCCGCCCTTGAGCTCTACCGCACGATCGCAGCGGCGCGCGAGCTCTCGGTCATGCGTGACGATTACGACAGCCGTGCCTTGGGTATGCGCCAGTTCAAGAAGCGATGTGAAGACCTGTGACGCGGTTTCGTGATCCAAATTGCCCGTCGGCTCATCCGCCAGCACGCATGCGGGCTGCGTCACCAATGCACGCGCAATAGCTGTACGCTGACGTTCGCCGCCCGAAAGCTGCGAAGGCAGATGCTCGAGACGCCCGCCCAAACCCACGGCTTCCAAAGCCTGCTGAGCTCGAGACAACGCTTCACGCTTAGGCAGACGGCGGATGAAAAGCGGCATAGCCGCATTTTCCAAAGCGGAAAACTCCGGCAGCAGGTGGTGAAACTGATAAACGAACCCGAGGGAGCGGTTGCGCAGACGATCGAGCTCACTCTCTTTGAGCGCGGCGAGGTCCTCGCCGGCAATGGCCACTCGTCCGGCATCCAAACCGTCAAGACCGCCCAGTACATGCAGGAGCGTTGACTTCCCGGAACCCGAAGCGCCGAGTACGGCCACCGCTTCGCCCGCATGAATCCGGAGATTCACATCTTTAAGCACCGGCAGCGCACTCGTCCCCTCGCGATAGCTCTTGACCACATGACTTGCTTCCAGAACAACGGAACGCTGCGGATGATTTTGCGCATTATTCATAGCGAAGAGCCTCCGCGGGGTGAATCTTCGAAGCCCGCCAGCTCGGATAGAGTGTGGCAGCCAGAGAAAGCAGGAAAGAGAGCACCGCAATCGGCACGATGTCACTCATACGCGGATCGCTCGGCATGCTGCTGATGAAATAAATTTCCTGAGGCAGGAATTCAACCCCGAGCATCGACTCGATGGCCGAGACGATGGCGCCGACGTTTTCGGCAATCAAAAGGCCTGCAGCAACGCCTGACAGAACGCCCACCAACCCAACAATCGTGCCTTCCACCACAAAAATCGACATGATGGAAGCACGCGAAGCTCCAAGCGTACGGAGAATCGCAATGTCAGACTGCTTTTCCTTCACGGTCATCACCAATGTGGAAACGAGCCCGAAAGCGCCGACCAAAACAATAAGAAAGAGGATGATCCCCATCATGCGTTTTTCGACCTGCACGGCTGCGAACCACGTGCGGTTTTGCCGAGACCAGTCCGTCGCATAAAGTCCGGATGGAAGCACCGACACGAGCTTGGCCGCAATCTGCGGCGCACGGTCCATGTCCGTCGTCTTGACGCGCAGTCCCTGAGGACCGCCCGTACGATAGAGTGCAGCTGCATCCTCAATATTGACCAAGGCATAAGTCGAATCGTATTCGTAGTGCCCGCTTGAAAAGTAACCCGCGACCGTGAGCTGCTTCATGCGGGGAATCAGTCCCGCCGGCGTCATGTTCCCTTCGGGCACAAGCAGCGCCACTTTGTCGCCGATATGCACGCGCAGCTGCCGCGCCAGCGCCTGGCCGAGAATGACCTGAAAGGCCTTGGGTTTCAGGTCAGAAAGCTCTGCGCCGGAAACGCTTTGCGCAAGTTCGCTCACCCCTGGTTCCTTGGCAGGATCAATCCCTTTGACGACTGCGCCGCGCACGACTGCGCCGGAACTAAAGAGCCCCTGACCTTCCACGAAGGGAGCAACGGCGACAACGTCACTTTGCGCCTGAAGAACCTTTTCGACGCCTTCCACGTCGGTGAGAGCACCTTTGCTCGCCCTGATCTCAACGTGAGGAATCACGGAAAGCATGCGGTCGCGCACTTCCTTTTGGAAGCCGTTCATCACCGAGAGCACGATGATGAGCGCGGCAACGCCAAGCGCGATGGACGCCACCGACATGCCTGAGATAAAGGACATGAAGCCGTCTTTGCGTCGGCCTCGCCTCCCGCGCCGGGTGTAGGTGAGGCCGATCATGAATTCAAATGGCGTCTGCATCGTGCTCTTGGAAATCGCTCTTGAGGCGGAATAATTCAACGCTTCGAACACCCTTTCGTTTTGCATCCGGCATGACGAAAGCGTGCGTTCGACAAAAACTGCATTCTAACGGCGCAGGAAGCTTCCCCCGCGCCGCAGCAAAAGATCGAAACTGTCGACAGAAGAATGTTAGAAGACACCAACACTCCTCAATGAAGACGAAGCACCCGCAGTCCCCAAGGCTACAATCACGGGCACTATGACAACTTGCTTTTATCTCCTGCCCGGCGCCCGGCTTCCTGAGGCCGCCGCCCGCGAGACTGCGGCCGTGCTTGCAAAGTCCGACCCCGCCTCGCTTGAGGCGTGGACTGCACTCGGGACCGGCCGTGAGCCGCCTGGTCTGCAGCGCCTCGCTGAACCGCTCCACGACCGCTCACCCCATCAGGCCTGGCTCTGGAAGGTGCTCACGCACCGATCCGGCTCGCCGATCACCGCCCCTTACGAATGGATTGCCTCGGGCGGTCCCGTGCTCGACCAGGAATTCTGGAAGCTCACGCCCTGGCAGCGAAATTCGATGGGACAGCTCGAAGCCGTCGAGCTTCATGAGTCTGAGATGCCCGCTGCTGCTTGTGCGCTTGATCCTATCGCAGCACACGCCGGTATGCGTCTGATGATTTCTGGAACGACTCTCTTTCTCTGCCGCCGCAAGCCCTGGGCATTCTCAGCCGCACCGTTTAGAGATCTGGCGGACTGGGTCGGTGCAGGAGCGAGCCTTGCCGCCTGCATGACGGGCAGTGATAAGCCTGAAGCAGAAAATCTGCTTGAGGCATTCACCGCTGCCGCTCAAACGGCTGCGGGCGAGTTGCCTTCGATTGACGGTTTTTGGCTTTCGGGCGGCGGAGCATACACTCCCATTTTCCCGCCCTCGACCTACCGTGCTGTAGCCTGTGATGATCCAGTCGTCCGAGCCTGGGCGGCAGCGGCCGGCATTCCCCGCGCCGCGCTCATGCCCGCTCGCAGCAGCGAACGCGAACAGGACCGGTGGGGGAAAGCGTTCGTTGACGCACCGATCGGCGAGCGCATCGTCGTTATTGAGCATCTCCTCGAACCCTGGCGCCGCAGTGACTGGAGCGCTTGGCGAGAAGCGCTCCCCACGGCACTCGGCGAACTCGCGCTCTGGCGCAGCCGCGAAAAAGCCGCCGGCATTGAAGACGCTGTTTTCGTACTCTTTGGCAATGCCGGCGCCGCTACGCTTTTGCCGACGCCCAAGAGCATCAATCCGCTCAAACGCTTCAAACGATCGGTGCTCCCGCTCGAGAGCTGGTTCATTGACAACTTTGCGGGAGAGGTTCCATGACGCGCATTCTCTCCCGTCCTTACGATCAGCATGCCGCCGATCGTCTGACCCTTTCGGGTTTTCTGCCGCCCATTGCACGGGCGCTTGCCGCCCGCGGTATTCAGGTGCCCTCCGATTTAGAGCAGGAATGGGCCGGCATGCTGCCGCCCGCCATGCTCGAAGGCACGCGTGAAGCAGCCGAACGGCTTGCACTCGCTCGCGATCGGCATGAAGCCGTCACCATCGTCGCCGACTACGACTGCGACGGGGCTACGGCATGTGCTGTCGGCATCCGAGGTCTGCGCATGCTCGGCATCACCGCCAACTACTTCGTGCCGGACCGCGTGCTCCACGGCTACGGGCTCACGCCCAACGTCGTCGATATTGTTGCTGCCAGAACCCCCAAGCCGAATCTCATCGTCACGGTTGACAACGGCATCTCGTCAGTCGCAGCCGTTGACCGCGCTCGGGAGCTCGGCATCGACGTCATCATTACAGACCACCACCTGCCGGGCGCTGAACTGCCGCGGGCACAGGCGATCGTCAACCCCAATTTAACGGGCTCGACCTTCCCGTCGAAAAATCTCGCAGGCGTCGGCGTCATCTACTATGTGCTGCTCGCCCTGCGTTCGCTCCTTCGCGAACACGGCGTCTTTGACGCTAAGACTCAGCCGCGTCTGGATGCGCTGGTGGACTTTGTAGCCCTTGGAACAGTGGCTGACGTCGTCAAGCTCGACAAAAACAACCGTATTCTGGTTTCGCAAGGCATTCGCCGCATTCGCTGCGGCCGTACGCATGCAGGGCTCGAAGCCCTGTTTGCCATTGCCGGACGCGATATTCGTACCGCGGGGGTACGCGACTTCGGCTTTGCCGTTGCGCCGCGCATCAATGCCGCCGGCCGTCTCGGAACCATGGAAAACGGCATCGAATGTCTCTTGTCGGACGATCCCGCCGCTGCCCTTGCCTTTGCCGAGAGCCTCAACTCCATCAACACCGAACGCCGCGAACTTGAAAGCGAGATGCAGCAGTTGGCTGAGGCCGCTTTATCCAATATTGACTTGGATCATCACGCCACTTTTACGATTTTCAACCCCTCTTTCAATGAGGGTGTTGTGGGATTGGTGGCAGCGCGCCTGAAGGAGCGCATCCACCGTCCGGTCATCGCGTTTGCGCCGACGGAAAACGGAGAACTCAAAGGTTCGGGCCGTTCCATTCCCGGCATACATCTGCGTGATGCACTCGACTTGACCGCCAAAGCACTGCCCGGCGTCGTACTTCGCTTCGGAGGCCATGCCATGGCGGCCGGACTTTCCATCAAACCCGAAGGGTTCAAGGATTTTCAGGCGGCGTTTGAGGAAGTCATCCGCAGCCGATGCGATGCCTCCGTTTTTGAGCGTGTTGTGCTCACCGACGGCGGACTCGCGCCCGACGAGATTACCGAAGCGCTCTGTCAGGAAATCGATGAACAAATCTGGGGACAGGGTTTTGAAGCCCCGCTCTTTGCCAACGAGGTTCACGTGCTCTCACAGACGCTTCTCAAGGGCACGCATCTCAAAATGATGCTCGAGCTCGGCGGCTCGCGTTTTGACGCCATCTTTTTCCGCCGCAAAGAACCTTTAGCGTCGCTCACGAGGATTGCCTACCGGCCGTCAGTCAATGAATTCCGCGGCCGCCGAACCGTGCAGCTGGTGGTGGAGGCGGCCGAATAACCGAATGGCGGAAATTCCGCCGCTTTTTCCTATGATTCGGGACGCTCAGCAGCACATGCGGCGTCCCGAAGCCGTCTATAATTTTCGTTTCCCTGTATTTTCAGGGCACGTCGGTGATTTTGTGCTTCAAAAATTCTCGAAGCCCGACGCACTTTTAATACAACGAATACGCTCTATCCGCATAGGTCAGAAATGGAAGCTGAACGCATCAACCAAATTGAAGCCTCGATCGACGATCTTACCCGTCGGCTCAATGAACTTCGGGGGTATCTTTGACGTCGACCGCAAAGCTCGGCGCCTCGAAGAAGTAAATCGGGAAATTGAGAACCCGGACCTCTGGAATGATCCCAAACACGCCCAAGAAGTAAGCAAAGAAAAGAAGATGCTCGACGATATCGTCGGCAGCTTCAACCGTCTTACGCAGGGCATCGCCGATGCGGGCGAACTCTTTGAACTTTCTCTGGCCGAAGAGGATTTCGATTCCCTCGAAGTTATCGGAGAGGATGTAGACCGTATCGAGCACGAAGTTGCTCAGCTCGAATTTAAGCGCATGTTCAACCAGCCGATGGACTCGGCCAACTGCTATCTGGAAATTCAGTCCGGTGCGGGCGGCACGGAAGCGCAGGACTGGGCAAGCATGCTCGAGCGCATGTATATGCGCTACGCCGAACGCAAGGGCTTTAAGGTCACCCTTGAAGAAGAAACACCGGGCGAAGTCGCCGGCATCAAGTCCTGCACGCTCTTTATTGAGGGCGAGTGGGCGTACGGCACGCTGCGCACCGAAACCGGCATTCATCGTCTGGTGCGTAAGAGCCCCTTTGACGCCAATGCGCGCCGTCACACCTCCTTCACCTCGGTCTACGTCTATCCGGAAGTGGATGATTCCATCGACATTGAAATCAATCCTGCCGATCTTTCCATCGACGTCTTCCGCGCTTCGGGCGCAGGCGGTCAGCACATCCAAAAGACCGAGTCAGCCGTCCGAATTCACCACAAGCCCACCGGCATCATTACGATCTGTCAGGATGACCGCTCGCAGCACCGCAACCGTGAAAAAGCCATGCAGCAGCTCAAGGCTAAGCTCTATGAGCTGGAAATGCGCAAACGCATGGAAGCGCAGACGAAGCTCGAAGAGTCGAAGTCTGACATCGGCTGGGGTCACCAGATCCGCAGCTACGTGCTTGATCAGTCGCGCGTGAAGGACCTGCGTACCGGCGTTGAAACCGGCAACACGGGCGGCGTGCTCGACGGTGATCTTGATCAATTCATCGAAGCGAGCTTGAAGGGCGGCGTGAATGCCGTTCCGGCGGCCGAATAAGCCCCAAGCTCCGAACTACCCTATTCCAGACTCAACGCTTCGGAAAGCCCTGCACTGCACCCTTCCGAAGTGCTCGTTGGATCCCAACATCCGCAAAACACTTTTAGGGGAATCAAATGGCAGAAGCCCAGCAGAACCCTCAGACCGTTCAGGCCCCGGCCGAAGACGAAAACCATATCATCGCCGAGCGCCGCGCCAAGCTTGCCGCGCTGCGCGCCGCCGGCGTCGCTTATCCGAACGACTTCAAGCGTACGGATCTCTTCGGCGACCTTACGGCCAAATACGGCGCAATGACGGCGGAGGAGCTTGAAGCCGCCGCCCCCGAAGTTGCCTGCTCAGGCCGCATCATGCTCAAGCGCATCATGGGCAAGGCCTCCTTCTGCACGGTGCGCGACTTCACCGGCACGATGCAGTACTTCGTGCAGCAAAATGAAGTCGGCCCCGACGCCTATGCTGCCTTTAAGACGTTCGACCTGGGCGACATCGTCGCTGCCAAGGGCGTGCTTTTCCGCACCCATGCCGGCGACCTCGCCATTCGCGTGAAAGAAATCCGTCTGATGACCAAGAGCATCCGTCCGCTGCCCGATAAGCACAAGGGCCTGCAGGACACGGAGCTTTGCTACCGTCAGCGCTACGTCGACCTCATCATGAACGAGGAATCGCGCAACCGCTTCCTCACCCGCTCGAAGGCCATTGCCGCCATCCGCGCCTTCATGCTCAATCACCGCTTCCTTGAAGTGGAAACGCCGATGCTCCACCCGATCCCGGGCGGCGCCAATGCAAAACCCTTTATCACGCACCACAATGCGCTCGATATGGATATGTACCTGCGCATCGCGCCGGAACTGTATCTGAAGCGCCTCGTGGTCAGCGGTTTTGAACGCGTCTTTGAAATCAACCGCAACTTCCGCAACGAAGGCGTGTCGATTCGCCATAACCCCGAATTCACGATGATGGAGTTCTACGCGACGTATTGGACGTACCGCGATCAGATGGACTTCACCGAAGAGCTCCTGCGCACGGTTGCCAAAGAAGCGACGGGTTCGATGGTTCTCCAGTATCAGGGCCAGGAAATCGATCTCTCCAAGCCTTTCCATCGCCTGACGCCGCTTGCCGCCATCAAGAAGTTCGCTCCGAACTACACCGATGAAGAACTCAACAACCCGGACTTCATCCGCGCCGAGCTTAAGCGCCTCGGCGGTGAGATCCCGGTTGACGCCGGCCTGGGCGCTCTGCAGATGGCGCTTTTTGAAGAAACCGCCGAAGCCAAGCTGATCGAACCGACCTTCATCATTGACTATCCGGTTGAAATCTCGCCGCTCGCCCGCGCGTCCGACGCCGATCCTGAAATCACCGAACGTTTTGAGCTTTACATTGCCGGCCGAGAAACCGCCAACGGGTTCTCTGAGCTCAACGATCCGGACGATCAGGCTGCCCGCTTCCGTGCTCAGGCTGACAAGAAGAGCCACGGCGACGACGAAGCGATGTATTACGATGCTGACTACATCCGTGCTCTGGAATACGGTCTGCCCCCGACCGCCGGCTGCGGCATCGGCATTGACCGTTTCATGATGCTGCTCACCGACGCTCCGACGATCCGCGACGTGCTGCTCTTCCCGCACATGCGCCCGGAAAACACGAAGTAATCCATGATGCAGGGTTCCTTTATCCCTGCGTTTGGAAGCTCATCGAGCCGATCCTTCGGGTCGGCTGAATTCAAAGCCCGCCGCGAGGCACTCACGCGAGTCCTCACTGCGGGCTTTGTGCTTCCGGACGCATCCGGCAGCTGGTCAAGCGCAGCGCTCTGCGCGCACCCGGGGCTGATTCCCATTCGCCTTTCAAGCGGCGTTCTCATTGGCCGCACGGCTCCCGAATGGGCGGACAAAATCAGCCGCATGCCCGGCATTACTCAGCACCAAACAGGGCTGCGTCTCGATGCGGCACATTTGCTCGACTTCGGCATCGCAATGCGGGCCGCCCACCTTTCTCAGGGATGGCGCGGAGAGCTCCTTGACCTCTTCAGTCTTTCCGAGTCTGCGCAAAAGGGAGTCACTGTGCGCCTCGAGCGAGCGCTCTACCGTCCTCTGGGAGCGCTGACCCGAGCGGTTCATCTCTCGGCTCGTTTGCGCGATCCCGTTGACGAATTCGACCCGGTTTATATCCTAGGGCAGCGAAGCCGCACCAAACGAGTCGGCCCCGGCCTGTGGGACGGCCTCGCCGCAGGGATGGTGGGAGCGGGTGAAACGCCCGCTGAAGCGCTGCTGCGCGAAGCGCATGAAGAGGCCTCGCTCCCGGCAGCGGACGCACAAAATGCTCGATATCTGGGCAGCTTTTTAATTTCCCGGGCCGTATCGGGCGGCTGGATGTTAGAAGCTTCTTATACCCACGACCTGGTGGTCCCCGCTGGCTTCGAACCCTGCGCGGCAGATCATGAAGTCGAGCGCTTTGCACGCTTTTCGGCACGAGAAGTACTCGACCTGATTGCAGCACGCAAGGTCATGCACGAAGCAGCTTCGTCTCTCCTCTTTTCCATGGCGGCAACGCCCAGCGCTGCGGATTAAAGATCTCTTCAAGGCTTCTCAATCGTAAAGCGGTCAATCATCTGCACACGGCGAGGCTCGGCTTTCTCCAAGCTTCCCGAAACCACATAGACCTCGCCCACGAGTACGCGGCCTTTGACGCAATAGTGAATAAAACTCTGCTCGGAAGCATCGCGCCAATTAGTGTGTTTTTTATGGAAACGGCTCGATCGGTGCGGCTGCATGCCGGTCTCAAAAAGATAACTGTAGCTTTCGAGCTCGTTTTCCGTCATGCTCTTCAACGCCGGCCGTACCTTGCCCAAATGCTTCAAAGTACCGTCCGCCACAGCATCATTGGCCTTGGTGCCGGCGGTGTCGGCTGTCACGAACACCGCGCCCTTGGGCGCATGCAGAACCTTGAAAAAATCGGCGTCATAGGTGAAGTCGGGCTGCGTCACTCGGGCCGGACAGAAGCTTGGGTCATCGTTGTCGCGCACTTTAAGCGCCTTGGTGCGCGAATAGACATGGTCGTGTCCCTGAAGCACCACATCGATCCGAAGGTCGTCAATCAGCGCTGTCAGCGCTTGCCGAACGCGCCGGATATCAGCATCTTCGAGCGAATGGTAGCCCTTTGAATAAATCCCCTTGTGCAGCGCCAAAATGACCCATTGTGCACCGCGCTCTCGTGAAGTCCGGACATCCTTTTTGAGCCATTCAAGCTGTGCGAGGCTCAATGCTGAATGCTGAGCATGCTGGTTGTCATTGGTATTAAGCACTGCAAAATGCACTCTTCCCCAATCAAACGAATAGGTTGCGCCGCCGTCGGGATCCTCTTTGAGGCCACTCGTCAGAGCCGCTCCGCCAGTAAGCGCATCATTGACATTGAAGTGCCGCTCAAACGCTCCAAAGCTCCGCACGCCGTCCTGAAGCGAATAGACCTCATGATTGCCGGCAACCGGCGCCACTGTGGTCTGCATCAGAATCGGTGCTGAACGCTTGAAAAGGTCGAACCATTCGTCCTCAATACTGCCGGTTTCAACAAAATCACCGGTGTGCAGCACGAAGTCTGCATTCGGAAAGTGCCGCAGGGCCTCTAAGAGCGTATCGGCGCCGTAAGCCGCCTCATTGCGCTTATGTTCGTTGTAGTAGGCGTTCTGTGTGTCGGAGACCTGAATAAAGGAAACTTCGTCCGTCTTGTCCGGATCGGCCGCGGTTTTGAAGCTGCCGACAGGGCTCAGCACTTTGCCCTTTGCGGCAATGCGCCAATACCAAAGCGTGCCGGGACTGAGACTCGAAACCTCTGCGCGGCAAATCGTCTCTGGACGCGTCAAAACGCCAATCTCAACGTGATCGGGTTTTCTGGCGCCGTCCTTGGGCCGCCATTTCACACTTCGCCCTTCATCAGTGAAGTAGCCGAGGATGGTACTGTCGGCCTTTTCCGAACGAAAAAGAAAATACCCGTCAGCCCGTTCGTTCCAGAAAACGGCTTTGCACCTGCATTGTCTGAACCGGAATGCGGGTGATCTGCGCAAAATCACTCGATGGAGAGAGCTCGACATTCAGGTCGTCCGGTGCTGCATTCATGAACCAGCTGAAGCCCCGTGATGTGTGCGGATCCCCTTTGATCGTCACGACGATTCGGTTTGGAAGCGCATCCATCGCCAAAACACTGACCGCCGGCTTTTGTTCGAGCAGCTGAGGGAGCGGTTCCTTTGCGGCTGCGCAAGACTGCCCTAAGCAGAGGCCAAGGACGAAAACGCTCAGCCCTGCTGCTGTGCCCATCCGGGGCTGAAGGCACTTGAAGCGCTGCATGAAAAAACCTCATCGATCAATATGTTTTCAGTCTGCCAAAAAACGGAAAAGGCCGACCGGCAGCCTTCATGGACTGCTGCGGACGGCCTTGAGCAGAGACGTCTAATCGGCAGATCAAACGAAATCAATCCCGCTCGTTAAGCCAAGCCTGAAGAATGGCCTCCAGGATTTGCTCATTGGACTTCTGCGGATCGTCGGCAAAGTCAGGCAGCTTTACCACCATGTCGTGGAGCTTCACAAAGGAAAGCGTCAGCGGATCGAGATCAGGATCCGCATCGTAAAGCTCTTCGGCAATGCGCTGCACGTCAGACCAGTGAAGCTCCATGGCGATCTCCTTTACTCTCCGACAATGTTGCGGTTGTACTTGGGAATCTCAATCGTGATGTCTTCCGTACCAACCGTGGTCTGGCAGGAAAGACGCGATTCGGCACATGCGCCGTAGGCCGTATCGAGATGATCGAGCTCATTGTCGGACGGTTCGTTAAGGCTGTCGAAACCCTGACGCACGATGACGTGACAGGTCGCGCAGGCGCAGTTGAATTCACAGGCATGCTGAATCTTCACGCCGTTGGCAAGCAGCGCCCTGGCAAGGTTGGCGCCGGTTTCAGCTTCAAAGGTCTTGCCTTCCGGGCAGAGCTCAGCGTTGGGGAGAACAGTGATCTTTGGCATTTATCGTTTCTCTGGGATCAAGAAAAATTCAATTGGAAATATCAGGAACCGGAGGGCTTTTCATCAAACAACGCGTCATTGACGCTGCGGCCGGCCAATGCAGCGCGAATGGAGCGATCCATACGGCGCTCAGCAAAAGCTTCAGTGCCCTTTGACAAAGCCTCCACGGCTTTATGAATCACGTCGGCATCCGTGCCGTTAATGGCAGAGCCGACCGCTCGAGCGAGCCGATCAATTTCAGACTGCTCTTCAGGCGACAAGAGATCGCCGTCCTGCGTAAGCGCGCTGGCGGTGCTTTCGAGAAGGCGCTTGGCTTCCACCTGCTCTTCACGGAGTTTGCGAGCCTGCATATCGGCTTCGGCACTCGAATTGCCTTCCCGGAGCATGCGCACAATTTCTTCGTCGGTGAGGCCGTACGAAGGCTTCACGACAATGGAAGCCTCTACGCCGCTCGTCATTTCTCGTGCAGACACGGACAAGAGACCGTCGGCATCCACTTGAAAGGTCACGCGGATGCGGGCTGCCCCAGCTGCCATCGGAGGAATGCCGCGAAGCTCAAAACGAGCGAGCGAACGGCAGGCATCCACCACTTCGCGTTCACCCTGCACAACATGTACCGCCATCGCGGTCTGACCGTCACGGAAAGTCGTGAAATCCTGCGCCCGCGCGACTGGGATGGGACTGTTGCGGGGAATGATCTTTTCGACCAGTCCGCCCATCGTTTCGATGCCGAGCGACAAGGGCGTGACGTCAAGCAGCAGCCAATCCTCGCCTTCGGCGGCATTGCCCGCAAGCTTATTGGCCTGCATTGCGGCACCGACGGCTACCACGCAGTCCGGGTCAATGCCCGTCAACGGCGCAAAGCCGAAATAAGCTTCCACCTCGCGGCGCACACAGGGCATGCGGGTGGAACCGCCCACCAGCACCACGCCTTTAATCTGGTCTTTTTCGAGCTTCGCATCACGCAAAACATTGGCAACAGCTTCAAGCGTTTCATCCACGAGCGACTTTGTGAGCTGATCAAAGATCACACGAGTGAGCGTAAAGGCATGAGTACCCGAAGAGAGTTCAAGTTTAAGAACCGTCTCCGGCGCATCCGTGAGCGCTTCCTTCGCCGCCTTCGCGCGGTCAAGCAGCTGACGGCGGTCTTCTGCGGTAAGTTCAACGCTGCCGAGCTGCGACACCGCCCAGTCAACCACCGCATGATCAAAATCATCGCCCCCCAGCGCCGCATTGCCGCCCGTGCCGAGCACTTCGAAAACGCCGCGCGAAAGCTTGAGGAGAGAGACGTCAAAGGTGCCGCCGCCCAGGTCATAGACCAAATAGACGCCCTCTGCACCGTTGTCGAGCCCATAGGCCAAAGCCGCCGCCGTGGGTTCGTTTAAAAGACGCAGAACGGAAAGGTTCGCCAGTCGTGCCGCATCCTTTGTCGCCTGACGCTGAGCGTCATCAAAATAAGCGGGCACGGTGATCACAGCGCCGGTCAATTCACCGCCGAGCTGCGTTTCTGCACGCTTGGCAAGCGTCTTCAAAATCTCAGCGCTCACTTCTACCGGACTTTTGTCCCCCTGAACCGTACGGATCGCCACGCCTCCGGGCGCATCAACGATTTCGTAGGGCAGCACGGGCAGCGTTTTGAGTTCGCTGCGGCCTCGCGCGAGCAGGCGCTTGGCCGAATAGACGGTGTTGCGCGGATCGCTCTCGGCATGTGCAAGCGCATCCCACCCCGTTTCAACCGACCCATCCTTCAGGTAGCGCACGACAGAAGGCAGGAGCTGGCGGCCGACCTCGTCGGCAAGCACAACAGGTTCACCGCTCTTTACGGTCGCAGCAAGCGAATTCGTGGTGCCGAGATCAATGCCGACAGCAAGGCGATGCTCATGCGGCGCAGCAGAAAGTCCCGGCTCAGCGATTTGAAAGAGGGCCATGTTTTCTATCTCTTCTTATGTGGGCGAAGGCGCGCGCCCGGCGATTTCTTCCGATGCGTGCGCCTTGGTCAAGCGAATAAATGGAAAGGGTTAATCAGCGTTTTGCTCAAGAAAACGTTCAATGAACATCAGTCGGCGGGTGAGATCAACGGCCTTGTCCCAGTCATGCGTTTCGTCGATCGCACTGCTGAGCGCTTCGAGCACTTTGTCGGCAGCGCCTCGCGCTTCATCGCGAACCGCGTTCTTCTCATCATCACCGCAAGCATCATCCATGGCTTCCCGCCAGGCCATCTGCTGCATCAGGAAGTCCGTCGGCATGCGCGTGTTCGTTTCTGCGCCGACACTGCGGCCGGCCGCCTCACAGAGCCAAACGGCACGCTTCACCGGATCTTTGAGCACCGCATAGGCCTCATTGATGCGCGAAGCCCATTGTTCTGCCACACGGCGCTCGGCAGCGGGACGATCTGCGAAACGGTCCGGATGCACCTGCAGGATGGCCCGTTCGTGTGCGGCGTGCAGCGCCTCCAAATCCACTTTGAAGGCGGGCTTAAGGCCGAAGAGTTCAAAAGGCGTCATCTGAGCCATGACCGATCAACCCTCAGATCTGGAAGGACTCGCCGCAGCCGCAGCGGCTCTTCTCATTAGGATTGTGGAACTTGAAGCCTTCCTGCAGGCCTTCTCGCGTGTAGTCGAGCTCAGTGCCGTCGAGATACGGCAGACTCTTTTCGTCAACGAGCACTTTCACGCCGAAACTTTCCCAAACTTTATCGTCGGGTTCGACCTGATCAGCAAACTCGAGCTTATAGGCCATGCCGGAACAGCCGGAGGTTTTGACGCCCAAGCGCAGGCCAACGCCTTTGCCGCGGCGGGCCAGATACTTTTGCACGTGCTTGGCAGCGGCTTCAGTAAGCGTAACGGACATGATGATTATTCCTTCTTGGCATCCTGCTCAGCGGGATGCTGCTTGGCGCGGTAGTCAGCGATGGCGGCCTTGACGGCATCCTCGGCCAGAATTGAACAGTGGATCTTCACGGGCGGCAGCGCAAGCTCGTCGGCGATCTGAGCGTTGGTAATCTTGCCGGCTTCTTCGAGCGTCTTGCCCTTGACCCATTCACTGACGAGTGAAGAGCTCGCAATGGCTGAGCCGCAGCCATAGGTCTTAAACTTCGCGTCCTCAATGACGCCTTCAGGATTGACTTTGATCTGCAGACGCATAACGTCGCCGCAGGCGGGTGCGCCCACCATGCCCGTACCGACGTCCTGTGCGTTCTTGTCGAGCGTGCCGACGTTGCGGGGGTGTTCGAAGTGGTCAATCAGTTTTTCGCTGTAGGCCATTCTCTTTCTCCGGAAGACGGTACCGGGAGTCTTTGCTCCCGGGAGGGGGTCTTCATCAATGTTGAATTAATGTTCTGAACCACTGAAATTAGTGCGCGGCCCACTCGACCTTCGAGATGTCCTCGCCGTTCTGGTGCATTTCCCAGAGAGGGCTCTTTTCGCGAAGATCCTTCACGGCCTTGGTAAGGCACTTAACGGCGTAGTCAATTTCTTCTTCCGTCGTGAAGCGTCCAAGCGTGAAGCGAATCGACGAGTGCGCAAGTTCCGCATCGCGGCCGAGCGCGCGGAGCACGTAGGAGGGCTCGAGCGACGCAGACGTGCAAGCCGACCCCGATGAGACGGCCAGATCCTTCACCGCCATCATGAGGCTTTCCCCCTCAATGAACGCAAAGCTCACGTTGAGGTTGAAGCAGACGCGGTGCTCCCAGGAACCGTTGAGGTAGACATCCGAAATATTCTTCTGAATGCCTTCCCAGAGACGATCGCGAAGGCGCTTGATGCGCGGCACTTCCGTAGCCATTTCTTCGCGGGCAAGGCGGTAAGCTTCGCCCATGCCGACGATCTGGTGCGTGGGCAGGGTCCCCGAACGCATGCCACGTTCGTGTCCGCCGCCGTGCATCTGGCACTCAATGCGCACACGCGGCTTGCGGCGAACGTAGAGTGCGCCAATGCCCTTGGGGCCGTATACCTTGTGCGCAGAAAGACTCATCAAATCGACCTTCAGATGGTCAACATTGAGATCGATCTTGCCGGCAGCCTGCGTAGCGTCGCAGTGAAAGACAATGCCGCGCTCGCGGCAGAGCTCGCCAATACGGGCAATATCCTGAATGACGCCGATTTCGTTATTCACCGCCATGACCGAGATAAGCGTGGTGTCCGGGCGAATAGCATTGACTAAGTCATCCCAGCGGATCATGCCTTCTTCGTCAACGTCAAGATACGTCACTTCGTAGCCTTCGCTTTCGAGGTGGCGCATGCTGTCGAGCACGGCCTTGTGTTCAGTCTTGACCGTAATAAGGTGCTTGCCCTTGTCGCGATAGAAATGCGCTGCACCCTTGATCGCCAGATTGTCAGCTTCCGTCGCGCCGGACGTGAATACAATTTCGCGCGGATCCGCGCCGATCAGCGCAGCAATCTGCGTGCGGCCCTCTTCAACGGCCTTCTCAGCTTCCCAGCCGTAGCTGTGACTGTGGGAGGCGGGGTTCCCAAAATGATCGTGCAGATAAGGAACGAGCTTTTCGACCACGCGGGGATCGCACGGCGTCGTAGCGGAGTAGTCGAGGTAAATCGGAAGCTTCATGACTGAAAGTCCAAAGTATGCAAGGGGAAATCGGGTTCAAGCGCTTTTGCGCACGGGAATGACCGCGGGAATACTCACGGAAGCGCTGCTGTCAGCCTCTGCGGCTTCACGCGCCTCATGCTCCTCAATGAGACATTCGAGCGAACGGCTCGCCAAGAAGCTCTCAATAACGGAATTGAGCTCTTCCCAGAGGTGATGCGTGAGGCAGGCGGCCCCGCCGAGGCAGGTACCTTCACCGCGGCACTGCGTTGTGTCCATGTTCTCGTCTACAGCCAAAACAATGCGATCGATGGTGATTTGAGAAGCAGGCTCGGAAAGCTTGTAACCGCCTGCCGGTCCGCGCGTACTCTCAACGAGCCCGGCACGGCGCAGTCGGCAAAAGATTTGCTCGAGATACGCGAGCGAAATCTTCTGGCGTTCCGCAACCTGCGCAATCGGCACCGGCGCATCGCTTTCACGAGCACGCATGGCGATGTCGACCATGGCGGTAACGGCAAAACGGCCTTTAGTCGTCAGCTTCAACTTCGTCTCCCATCGAACAGAGGCTGACGATTCTCGCTAGGGAGGCAGGTCAGCCGCTCAATCCTGACTGTTCTTGTCAATTTTGTGAGCGGATTCTACGCCAACAATCCTGAGTGATCAAGTCAGAAATTAGGGTTAGTGCTTGAGTTTATTCTGACTTACACTGTTAGATTGAGATTTACAGGCCGTAATGGGGAGGTATTTTGCAATACGGCCTTCAGGAGGCTTGAGCGTTTGCCGCAGAAGATGCGGCACGGGCAGCAAGGAGCTGCTTGGCCTTCTTTTCAAAGTTTTCGATGATCCCCTCACACGCATCCGAGCAGTATTCGTAAACGCGCGTAAATCCTTCGTTCAGGCCATAGTAGGGATCGGGCACAATCGCTTCGTCAATGTCGTTGGCGTAGCGCATGAGGAGCTGAATCTTGTGGCGCATGGCGGCGGGAGCTCGCTGCTGAAGTTCAGTGAGCACTTCCCAGTCCATTGCCAAAATTAAATCGAACTTTTCGAAGTCGCTCGCTTCAATCTGGCGAGCACGGTGTCCGGCGAGCTGCACATCTCGGCGGCGGCAGGTGAGCACGGCTCGGGCATCACAGGGTTCGCCTTCATGAGCATCGCTCGTACCGGCGCTGTCGCTGAGCATCACGTCTTCAAAACCAGCCTCTTTCGCCTTCTTGGCGAAGATGGCTGCTGCCATTGGGCTGCGGCAAACATTTCCCGTGCAGACAAAAAGAATTTTGATCGCTTGGTTGTTGTTCATTTTGTTGTCCGTTCACCAAAATCCCAGAATCGGGCGAAGGTCTGCGCAGGGCAAGGTTCTCCCCACGGTGCATTATCCTACGCTAGCTTGCTGAAAATTCATAGACTCAATTGTGAGAAGTTCAGGCTGGAGCCGAAGCACCGAAAGCTTGTTTTCTCAATGCCATCAGCTCTTCACGTACGCGTGCAGCCTTTTCGAAATCCAGATTCTTGGCATAACTCATCATTTCTTCTTCGAGCTCGCGGAGACGTTTTGACAACGTTTTTTCGTCCATCGGCAGCGCGTCGGACGCCGACAACTCCGGCGCCACATCTGGACCGCGATAAACCCCGTCAATGATTTCTCGCACCGCCTTCTTTACGCCCTGGGGCACAATGCCGTGCTCACGATTAAAGTCTTCCTGCTTTTGCCGGCGGCGATTGGTTTCGTTTAGCGCTGCCTTCATCGAATCGGTCATTTTGTCGCCGTAGAGGATGGCACGGCCATGCAGATTACGCGCAGCACGACCGATTGTCTGGATCAGTGAGCGAGTCGAACGCAGGAACCCTTCTTTGTCAGCATCGAGAATAGCCACCAGTGAAACTTCCGGAATGTCGAGACCTTCGCGCAGCAAGTTAATGCCGACAAGAACGTCGAATTTGCCTGCTCGGAGATCCCGGATGATCTCCACACGCTCGACCGTGTCGATATCCGAGTGGAGATACCTCACCTTCACGCCTTCTTCGGACAGAAAGTCAGTCAAATCTTCCGCCATTTTCTTAGTGAGCGTCGTCACCAGCACGCGTTCGCCCTGCTTCACCGTTTCAGAAATTTCAGACAAAAGATCATCCACCTGTGTCGTTGCCGGCCGGACTTCAACCGCAGGATCAATCAGGCCGGTCGGACGCACGACCTGCTCGACCACCTCACCCTGACTGCGTTCGAGTTCGTATTCCGCCGGCGTTGCCGACACGAAAATCGACTGACGCATTTTGGCCTCGAACTCATCAAACCTCAGCGGCCGGTTGTCGAGCGCCGAGGGCAGTCTGAACCCGTAGCGAACCAGCGTTTCCTTTCGCGCACGGTCACCGCGGTACATGCCGCCGAGCTGTCCCATCATCACGTGGCTTTCATCAAAGAACATCAGCGCATCAGCGGGCAGATAGTCAATGAGGCAGGGCGGCGCGGCCCCGGGAGCAAGCCCAGTCAGGTGGCGGGAATAGTTTTCGATTCCTTTGCAGAACCCCACCTGATCGAGCATTTCCAGATCGAAATTGGTGCGCTGCTCCAAGCGCTGCGCTTCTACGAGGAGATTGTCCTTTAAGAGCTCAGCCTCGCGCACCTTCAGCTCGGCCTTGATCGATGTGATAGCCCGCACGATTTCGTCGCGCGGCGTAACGTAGTGGCTCGCCGGATAGACGACAAAACGCTGCACTTTCTGCACCACTTTGCCCGTGAGCGGATCAAAAAGCGAAACGGTATCCACTTCATCGTCAAAAAGTTCAACCCGTACGGCAGTCTCTGCATGTTCAGCCGGGAAAATGTCAATGGTGTCGCCCCGCACGCGGAAAGTACCGCGATTGAACTCCATATCGCTGCGCTTATATTGAATCTTCACGAGCTGGTTGATCAGCTGGCGCTGTGAGCGACGATCCCCCTGACGCAGGATCATGCGCATGGTCGTGTAGCTTTCGGGCGAACCAATGCCGTAAATAGCCGACACGGTTGCCACAATAATCGTATCTCTGCGCTCGAGGATTGACTTCGTTGCCGCCAAACGCATCTGCTCAATATGGTCGTTCACCGCGGCATCTTTTTCAATGAAGAGGTCGCGTGCTGGAACGTAGGCCTCCGGCTGATAGAAGTCATAGTAGGAAACGAAATACTCCACTGCGTTTTCAGGAAAGAAGTCGCGCATCTCGGAATAGGTCTGCGCGGCCAGCGTCTTATTGGGCGCAAAGATGATGGCCGGAACACCCTCACGGGCAATGATGTTGGCCATCGTGAAGGTTTTGCCCGACCCGGTCACGCCGAGAAGCGTCTGATTCATCAAACCGTTTTCAATGCCTGCGCAGAGCGCATCAATCGCGGCCGGCTGGTCGCCGGCAGGCGGGAATGGAGCATGAAGCACAAAAGGCGAATTGGGGTAGGCGTAAGTCGGCATTGATGCTGCAAAAGGCGGAACAATCTGTTGAAATGCAATTCTACGGTGCACCTTACCGCTGCAGAGAGAATTTCCAACAATTTGATTTTTCTGATTTTACATTTGGTAACATTTGTATTATTTTGAAAATTTGACACTCTAAACGGGCTTCCGTAAAATTTGCAGTCTTGATTCCCCGATAGCTCAGTCGGTAGAGCGACGGACTGTTAATCCGCAGGTCGCTGGTTCGAACCCAGCTCGGGGAGCCAAGAAAAATTTAAACGGACGTGCCCAGCACGGTCGTTACCGGATTCCCCGATAGCTCAGCCGGTAGAGCGACGGACTGTTAATCCGCAGGTCGCTGGTTCGAACCCAGCTCGGGGAGCCAAAAATTTCAAAGGGAGCGTGCATCATGCACTGCTCCCTTTTTTTAATTGGGTATAGCCCTTTCTCGCCGTCAATCCTCTCGAGTCCTTTGATACGGCTCAGTTCCATTACGACCAACACGGACTGCGCTCCTCCTAGAATGAATAATCTGCGCTCAGGTTTACCGCGCATCTTCATTATTCAAAGCAACCGGAGGGCCGCATGCGCCACTCACCTCAAGAGATCTTCAATACTGCCGCACGCTGGCTCGAGGCCACAGGGAGCACCCCGTACGAAGCCCGCGTTGTTGCCGACCATTTAACAAACGCCAACCTTCGCGGTCATGACAGCCACGGCGTGGGCATGATCGCCATGTATGCCCTCTATCAGAAAGACGGCCGTCTGAAATCCAATACGCCGGCTCGTCTCGTCAAGGATGCCGGATCCATTCTGCAGTTTTCCGGTGACCGCGGATACGGTCAGCGCGTCGGCTTCGAAGCCACAAATGCAGCCATCGAACGCGCCAAGCAAAACGGCATCTGCATGTACACCATTGCCAACACCTGTCACCTTGGGCGCATCGGCACCTATGGCGAACAGTGCGCTGATGCCGGCATGGTGAGTCTGCACTTTGTGAACGTCAATCAGTTTGATCCGCTTGTAGCGCCTTACGGCGGCGCGGATGCTCGATTCGGCACGAACCCCTTCTGTTGTGCCATTCCGGCAGCCAACAACCACGGTCGATTCATCCTCGACTTTGCAACCTCCATCGTGGCCATGGGCAAAACCCGCGTAGCCTTCCTCGCTGGAAAGCACTTTGATGAACCAGTGATCATTGATCGCAACGGCAACGAAACGGCGGACCCTGCCCCCATGTGGCGTGAACCGCGCGCCGCACTGATGCCGATGGGCCGCTACAAAGGCGCCGGACTCTGCTTTGCCTGCGAACTCCTTGCCGGCCTGCTCTCCAAGGGCGGCACGATTGCTGACAAGCACCCGCGCGACGGTGCGATCGTCAACAACATGACCTCTTTCGTGATTGACCCGGCTGCGCTTTGCGATCTCGCCTGGATGAAGGAAGAGATGGACGCCATGATCGACTATGTCAAGGCCTCTCCGCAGCCCAATCCCGAAAACCCTGTTCTGATGCCGGGCGAAATCGAACGCATCCGCACAGCGGACCGTGAAGCCCACGGAGTGGAAATTTCCGACGGCGAATGGGCTGCCATCATCAAAACCTGCCGCGATGCAGGTGTGCCTGAGTCTGAACTCCAAGCTTAAGAGACTGCTCCCCTGCGAGCCCGACGCATGCATCAAGACTGCGCCGGGCTTTTTTATCGGCTTCAGAGAAGCGAAAACCCCCGTAGACCGAAATCTGCGGGGGTTCGTATAGGGAGCCTGGCGATGACCTACTTTCACTGGAAATACAACCAACTATCATCGGCGCAGAGGCGTTTCACTGTCCTGTTCGGAATGGGAAGGAGTGGGACCGCCACGCTATGGTCACCAGGCTTAAAAGGGGCGGAAAAGTAAAGCACTCTTCTTTCGGGGCTGCGATGCAGTCACCATCCAATTCGCTTGAAGTCTTCTCTGAACTTTCTGTTCAAGGCTTCACGGTTATAGGATCAAGCTTCACGAGCAATTAGTATTGGTCAGCTCAACGCCTCACAGCGCTTGCACATCCAACCTATCAACGTCCTGGTCTCGAACGACTCTTTAGGGAGGTCAAAGCCTCCAGGAAGACTTATCTTCAGGCAGGTTTCCCGCTTAGATGCTTTCAGCGGTTATCCTTTCCCCACATAGCTACCCGGCGATGCCACTGGCGTGACAACCGGTACACCAGAGGTGAGTCCACTCCGGTCCTCTCGTACTAGGAGCAGCCCCCGTCAATCTTCCAACGCCCACGGCAGATAGGGACAAAACTGTCTCACGACGTTTTAAACCCAGCTCACGTACCTCTTTAAATGGCGAACAGCCATACCCTTGGGACCGGCTACAGCCCCAGGATGAGATGAGCCGACATCGAGGTGCCAAACACCGCCGTCGATATGAACTCTTGGGCGGTATCAGCCTGTTATCCCCAGAGTACCTTTTATCCGTTGAGCGATGGCCCTTCCATGCAGAGCCACCGGATCACTATGACCTACTTTCGTATCTGCTCGACTTGTCGGTCTCGCAGTCAAGCACGCTTTTGCCATTGCACTATCAGCACGATTTCCGACCGTACCTAGCGTACCTTCGCACTCCTCCGTTACCCTTTAGGAGGAGACCGCCCCAGTCAAACTGCCTACCATGCACGGTCCCCGAAGCGGATTACGCTCCTAGGTTAGAACCTCAAACAAATCAGGGTGGTATTTCAAGGTTGGCTCCGCTAAGACTGGCGTCCTAGCTTCACTGCCTCCCACCTATCCTACACAGATCGGTTCAAAGTCCAATGCAAAGCTGCAGTAAAGGTTCATGGGGTCTTTCCGTCTAGCCGCGGGGAGATTGCATCATCACAAACATTTCAACTTCACTGAGTCTCAGGAGGAGACAGTGTGGCCATCATTATGCCATTCGTGCAGGTCGGAACTTGCCCGACAAGGAATTTCGCTACCTTAGGACCGTTATAGTTACGGCCGCCGTTTACTGGGACTTCGATCAGGAGCTTGCACCCCATCAATTAATCTTCCAGCACCGGGCAGGCATCACACCCTATACGTCGACTTTCATCTTTGCAGAGTGCTGTGTTTTTAGTAAACAGTTGCAGCCACCGATTCTCTGAGGCCTCTTCATGCTCGGGGTGTTTCTCCCTTCACACTACAAAGGCACACCTTATCCCGAAGTTACGGTGTCAATTTGCCGAGTTCCTTCTCCTGAGTTCTCTCAAGCGCCTGAGCATATTCAGCTCGCCCACCAGTGTCGGTTTGCGGTACGGTCAATTCCAAGCTGATGCTTAGAGGCTTTTCCTGGAAGCCCATTCAGTCACTTCAGTTGATCTCTCAACCTCGATCCTTCGCCTTGGAGATCCGTTGACGGATTTGCCTGTCAACCTCCTACGCTCGTAAACCGGGATGTCCAACACCCGGATGACCTTCAGGACTCCGTCCCCCCTTCGCACTTGAAATCGGTGCTGGAATATTAACCAGCTTCCCATCAGCTACGCTTCTCAGCCTGACCTTAGGGGCCGACTCACCCTGCTCCGATGAACGTAGAGCAGGAAACCTTGGGCTTGCGGCGAGCGGGCTTTTCACCCGCCTTAACGTTACTCATGTCAGCATTCGCACTTCTGATACCTCCAGCGGTCCTCACGGATCCGCCTTCGCAGGCTTACAGAACGCTCCCCTACCACTCGCATTGCTGCGAATCCGCGGCTTCGGTTATTGACTTAGCCCCGTTACATCTTCCGCGCAGGAAGACTCGATCAGTGAGCTATTACGCTTTCTTTGAAGGATGGCTGCTTCTAAGCCAACTTCCTGACTGTCTTAGCCTTCCCACTTCGTTTTCCACTTAGTCAATATTAGGGACCTTAGCCGGCGGTCTGGGTTGTTTCCCTTTTGAGTCCGGACGTTAGCACCCGGTGCTCTGTCTCCCGTGCTCAGACTTCCAAGTATTCGGAGTTTGCCATGGTTTGGTAAGACGCCATGTCCCCCTAGCCATAACAGTGCTCTACCCCCTGGAGCCATACACGAGGCACTACCTCAATAGTTTTCGGGGAGAACCAGCTATCTCCAGATTTGTTTAGCCTTTCACCCCTATCCACAGCTCATCCGCTAATTTTGCAACACTAGTCGGTTCGGCCCTCCAGTGTGTGTTACCACACCTTCAGCCTGGCCATGGATAGATCATCTGGTTTCGGGTCTACGCCCAACGACTCATGTCGCCCTGTTCGGACTCGCTTTCGCTGCGCCTCCCCTACTCGGTTAAGCTTGCCATTGAACGTAAGTCGCTGACCCATTATGCAAAAGGTACGCAGTCACCCTTGCGGGCTCCTACTGTTTGTATGTATGCGGTTTCAGGATCTATTTCACTCCCCTCCCGGGGTTCTTTTCGCCTTTCCTTCACAGTACTGGTTCGCTATCGGTCGATTACGAGTATTTAGCCTTGGAGGATGGTCCCCCCATCTTCGAGCAGGATTTCACGTGTCCCGCTCTACTTCTCGCAAGCTCAGTACCTTGAACCCAATTTCCCGTACGGGGCTGTCACCCTCTGTAGCCGGACTTTCCAGACCGTTCCAGTATCGAATTCAATATCACTTGCAGGCTCTTCCAATTTCGCTCGCCGCTACTTTCAGAATCTCGGTTGATTTCTTTTCCTGCAGCTACTTAGATGTTTCAGTTCGCTGCGTTCGCCTCTTGAAGCTATGTATTCACTTCAAGATACCCTTGCGGGTGAGTTCCCTCATTCGGACATCCGTGGATCAGTGCTCGCTTGCCAGCTCCCCACGGCTTTTCGCAGGCTGCGACGTCCTTCTTCGCCTGTAATCGCCAAGGCATCCACCACATACACTTAGTCGCTTGATCCTATAACTCTGAAGCCTTTTGTCTTCAAAGTACAAGACGACCTATAACGCTGTATTCTCTTGAATCATGTCGGTTCTTGAAGAACTTCAATGAATCGGTTCGTGAATGCAATCACAACCCTGAAGCTGCCTTTTTGTGCCTTCAAAGAGCATCTCAACTCTTCGAATGCAGCAGCTTCTGTTGCTTTACTTTTCCAAATTTTTAAAGAACTTGCGCATTGTTCGAGAGAACAACGCCGTATGCAAAGACACAAATTCTTATGCACTTGCATACGGCGCCGCTTCAGGATGATTGGTGGGTCTTGATGGATTCGAACCATCGACCCCCGCCTTATCAAGACGATGCTCTAACCAGCTGAGCTAAAGACCCAATCCTTGCGCGTCAAAATCCAACGACACCGATAAGTGTGAACGCCGAAAGTTCTTGTCAGAGCCTTTTAAGGCCGACTCTCTTTAAAGGAGGTGATCCAGCCGCACCTTCCGATACGGCTACCTTGTTACGACTTCACCCCAGTCATGAAGCCCACCGTGGACGCCGCCTTCCTTTCGGTTGGGCAAACGTCTTCTGGTGAACCCCACTCCCATGGTGTGACGGGCGGTGTGTACAAGACCCGGGAACGTATTCACCGCGGCATGCTGATCCGCGATTACTAGCGATTCCGACTTCATGCAGTCGAGTTGCAGACTGCAATCCGGACTACGATCGGTTTTCTGGGATTGGCTTCACCTCGCGGCTTCGCTTCCCTCTGTTCCGACCATTGTATGACGTGTGAGGCCCTAGCCATAAGGGCCATGAGGACTTGACGTCATCCCCACCTTCCTCCGGTTTGTCACCGGCAGTCTCATTAGAGTGCCCTTTCGTAGCAACTAATGACAAGGGTTGCGCTCGTTGCGGGACTTAACCCAACATCTCACGACACGAGCTGACGACAGCCATGCAGCACCTGTGTCCAGATTCCCTTGCGGGCACGGCCTGATCTCTCAGGCCTTCCTGGCATGTCAAGGCTAGGTAAGGTTTTTCGCGTTGCATCGAATTAATCCACATCATCCACCGCTTGTGCGGGTCCCCGTCAATTCCTTTGAGTTTTAATCTTGCGACCGTACTCCCCAGGCGGTCTACTTCACGCGTTAGCTGCGTTACCAAGGACTATCGTCCCCAACAACTAGTAGACATCGTTTAGGGCGTGGACTACCAGGGTATCTAATCCTGTTTGCTCCCCACGCTTTCGTGCATGAGCGTCAGTCATGTCCCAGAGGGCTGCCTTCGCCATCGGTGTTCTTCCACATATCTACGCATTTCACTGCTACACGTGGAATTCCACCCTCCTCTGACAAACTCAAGTCCTGCAGTCATATATGCAATTCCCAGGTTGAGCCCGGGGATTTCACATCTATCTTACAGAACCGCCTGCGCACGCTTTACGCCCAGTAATTCCGATTAACGCTTGCACCCTACGTATTACCGCGGCTGCTGGCACGTAGTTAGCCGGTGCTTATTCTTCAGGTACCGTCAGCGGAATACGGTGTTATCGCATCCCTTTTCGTCCCTGACAAAAGCAGTTTACAATCCGAAGACCTTCATCCTGCACGCGGCATGGCTGGATCAGGGTTGCCCCCATTGTCCAAAATTCCCCACTGCTGCCTCCCGTAGGAGTCTGGGCCGTGTCTCAGTCCCAGTGTGGCTGGTCGTCCTCTCAGACCAGCTACCGATCGTCGCCTTGGTGAGCCTTTACCTCACCAACCAGCTAATCGGACATCGGCCGCTCTTCCAGCGCGAGGTCTTGCGATCCCCCGCTTTCACCCTCAGGTCTCATGCGGTATTAGCTGCCCTTTCGGGCAGTTATCCCCCACTAGAAGACACGTTCCGATGTATTACTCACCCGTGCGCCACTCGCCGCCAGGGAGCAAGCTCCCCGCGCTGCCGTTCGACTTGCATGTGTAAAGCATGCCGCCAGCGTTCAATCTGAGCCAGGATCAAACTCTTTAGTTCAATCACTGTTTGTTCGCTCTTCGCCGGAATTGAAAGATTTGATTTGATCTCTTCTTTCGGCTTTCGAGAAGTGCAAACTTCGTAAAATTTTTGAGTCTCCGGATCGTGAAATCCGGTGCCTCTTTCGAGCCCCCTCAAGTTTCCGACGTTCACACTTATCGGTTCGTTGAATCTGATTTTTAAAGAACTGTCTGATCTGTCCGATCAGCGAAGAGTTCGCATCTTACAGAAGCTTCATCTTCTTGTCAAATGTCTGTCACATCGCAACGGACATCAACTTCTTTGCACTTCGCTTTTGTTTCGGCGTTCTCGTCGAAGCGAAGGATGCGAATTATGCAGAGCTTTTAAGCTCCTGTCAAGCGTCTGCAAAAAATTATTCTGCAGCCTTGAGTTCGTCGAGCGTATTGAGATTGGCAAAAGCACTTTCATCGGGCATCTGCACCGTCTCGGCGTGCAGTTCCGAATACCACCACCCCAATCGGCGTCGCCCTAGTGCAAGAAAGGATCCTGCGCTAAGCAGGCACTTGCTTCGAAGACAGGCAAAGGCATTTTGCGGACGCTCACCCTTGGCAATGAAGGCGTCGGGATCCCTGCCCTCTTGAAGTGAGCGCTCTTGAGCCCTCCGAAAGCGCTCCATCAAGTCCTCAGGGAAAAACGGCGCATCACACGGCGCAGTCAGCACCCACTCCGTCATCACAACGCTTTGAGCCCCAGCTGCAGCCAAAGCGGCGAGTGGTCCGGCAAAAGCATCATCCAAATCACGAACAACTGGATACCCCCAAGCAGCATAGCGCTCAAGATTTCGATTGGCAGAAATGACGATAGAAACACACTGAGGCTTCAATCGGTCTATCACCGCTTCAATCAGCGGCCGTCCTCGGAAAAGTGCCAGTCCCTTGTCAACTCCGCCCATACGGGTGGCACGACCGCCCGCATAGATCAATCCCGTCACATTGTCTCTTGCTATCACTGCCATCCCGGACTCCTTGCTCTGGGCTATTCTTTCGGACATCAAAATCCGCTATGGGACACTTCTCATGACCGACTTCATCAGCGTCGAAAAAGTCTACGGCATCCTTGATGCGGCGATTACCCCCATCTCACGCAAAGAACGGCTGCCGCTCCGGGATGCACTGGGGTGCGTACTTGCCGAATCCCTTTATGCGACTAACGACGTACCTGCCTTCAATAATTCCGCCATGGACGGCTTCGCTTTCCCGGGGAGCTCGCTGCCCGCTCACGGCCTCGCACGGCTGCCGGTTGAAGGCGTCTCCTATGCCGGCGTGCCCTATTGCGGCGAATACTCGCCGCGAACCGCTCTGCGCGTCATGACGGGGGCAGCGGTGCCAGAAGGAGCCGACACGGTTATTCCCTTTGAGCATGTGCGCGAAACGACCGATGATGCAGGCCAAACGTGGATTGAATTCCCACACGATGAAGTCAAACCCGGCGCCAATCTTCGTCTGAAAGGGGAAGAAATGAAGGCGGGCAGCATTGTCATGCCGGCAGGGTTGGTACTCACTCCGGAATGGATCGGCATGGCGGCATCGCTCGGACATGCTGAACTTCTGGTACGCCGCATCCGTGTCGCCGTTTTCTCCACGGGTGACGAACTCGCCGCCCCCGGGACTCCGGGTCCGCTCGGCACTGGCCGAATTTACAACGCCAACTCGCCCTTAATCGCCGCCCTGGCGCAATGCTGGGGGGCGCAAGTTGAAGACCTCGGCATTCTTCCCGATAACCCCGAAGCCATCCGGAGCGCCTTTCTGGATCTCGGCTCACGCGTCGACTTCATTGTCACTTCGGGCGGCGTCGGCGAAGGCGAACATGACTACACCTCTAAAGTATTCGCGGAACTCGGCGGCGAGCTCTCGCACCATCACATCAGCCAGCGCCCGGGGAAACCTTTTTCTTTCGGACGTCTGGGTGAGGCCGGACCTTGGTTCATCGCGCTGCCCGGGAATCCGGTTGCCGCTGCAGTTTCCGCAAAGCTCTACCTGCATCGTGCGGTCAGACTCGCTGCTGGCGCACTCAGCGATGAGATCGGCGGCAAGGTCGTGCCGGCTCGAGCATTAAGCCGCGTCAAAGGCCGCACCGGCCGCACCGACATCGTCCGAGGCCATCTCGAGCCGCAGGGTGAGGTACTCGTTTTTACGCCGGCCGGCAGTCAGGGTTCTGCCATGCTTTCCACCTTGGCCGGCATGAATGCAGCTGCCGTGCTGCCCGAAGACACAGCTTCAGCCGAAGCCGGCAGCTTCGTTGAGTGCCTGCTCCTTTAAGCCAACGGCCGAATCCGCACAGTCCTGCGGCAGCTCATGAGGATCGGCGGCGCTGAAAAAAATGCGGACGCTGCACCACCATGATGCCGCAGAACACCATCAAAGAACCCGCCACGAAGGGGAGTCCGACGGACTCCCCAAGTAAAAGCACCGAAAGGATGACGCCGAAAATCGGCGTCATAAAGACCAGAATCCCCAAACGAGCTGCCAAGTAAATTTTGATCAGCCGGCACCAAACGAGATAGCTTGCGAAAGACACGATAAAGATCTGAAAAAGCAGACTCGTCCAGCCGATCGCCGTTCCTTCGAAATGGTTCTGCCCGGTGAGCAGCGCACAGGGAAAAAGCAGCACAAAGCCGCCCGCCAGCTGCCAAAAAAGCATCTGCGTAGGCGCGGCCTCACTCACCGTCGTCACGCGCATCACGATGATCGTGAAGCCCCAGGAGATGCCGGAACAAAGCCCCAGAATGTCACCCCACCACCAAAGTTCGCTGCCTTCGGCGGCGGGAGAATGAGACATAAGCGCCGGAAGCAGAAAAGCGGCTCCGATACCGAGAAACGCGAGCAGCACGCCGCCCCACTGAATCACAGAAAGCCGCTCTTCGGGCAGTTTGATGGCCAGACCAACCGCGGCAAAAAGCGGCGCAGTGTAAAGCAGCACCGACATATGCGCGGCGGAAGTGAAGCGAAGTCCCTCGGCCACGAAAAAGAATTCACCCGCAAAACCAAGCGCCAGCAGGAAACCGTCGCGCCACCTCAGCTTCGGATTCCATTTTTCATGCAGCACGAATTTAGCGGTAATCAGCAAAAGGAGCGCGGCGACGCCGGATCGCACTGAAACCTGAAGCATCGGTGAAACATCGCTGCCTGCAGCCTTAATGGCGACTTGCTGCAGTCCCCAAATAATGCAAAGAACAAGACAAGTGATGAGTGCGTAGCCGTCAATGGGACGACGAGAACTGTCGGGCATAACTCTGACAAAGAAAAACGAAGCGCCCGAAATGGAATCAATCGGGCGCCGTGGAAAGTAGAAAGGATACCGCTTTGGAGCAAAATCTTCTGCACTCAATGCGTTATGACCAGCGCTTAAGCGCCGCCGTCAGAGCCGGCTCCCGTTTTCTTCTTGGGCTGCATACGCTTCCAACGGCCGCCTGGAGCACGGGCGCTCACGGCGCGTCCGAGCATTGCGTCGCGCCGAGGTTCTCGCTTTTCAGCTTCTGCGAGCGCACGGTTTCGCGCACGGGTCATCCGCGATGTGCGTTTTTCCTGCTCTGCCTCCGCCTCCTTAATGGAGCTCGGCGCAGGCTTCATGTCTGATGAAGGATGAAGTTCCGGCGGCTGAAAAGTCGGGGCTGCATGAGGGAGCGGCGTGCGCACAACCATCGCTGGCGGCGGCGTCCGTACGGGCGGAGCATCAATGCCGTGACTGTCCGCCCACTCCAACGCGCTCTTGAGCGCAGCGGCCTCACGGGGATCGAGCTGTGCAGGAATAACCACTTCACCGGTTATGGACGTAACGCCGCGGTACCCCACGCCTGTCATGATGATGCCGTGATGGCGTCCATACGCCCGGTCCTCATGCTGGTGCCCGTGGAAAAGACGCTTCACGCCCAGCGCCTCAGCGAGCCGATCGATAGCCGCAAACCCCTTGCGATGGCAGGACGGCGCCTCATGAGTGACCAAAATGTCTGCATGCTGACGCATCAAGTTCTGATAGACCGAAGGAAAGATCGTTGTGCGGTGACGGCGCGGCACCCCGCCGCGCCAGACGTTTCCGGGCCCTACCCGACGAATGAAAGTGGCCGGGCAGTAGTAATTGGGGGGATCATCAGGCATCCAAACCTGGCCGCGAAAAACGCCGCCCAAACCCGCAATGCGTACACCGCAGACATTGGCAGCCCGACCGTGGAGATTCTTGTCGGCAAGCTTGCTGCGCCACAAGTTGTCATACATCTCGTCGGATTCAGAATCGTGATTGCCGGGTATCCACCACACAGGAGCGTATTGCAGCGCCTCCTCCAGAACAACCTCAAGGGGGGCCGGCGCCTGCATATCGCCCAAAATGACCAATGCATCAGGCTGATACTCACGAGCAGCTTGATTGATCTGATCAAAACACCCATGAGGATCACCGCAAAAAAATATTTGCGGCAACTCCTTCGCAGCAGTCGGCCGACGGCGGCGGCGAGTCCTTCTGCGCTTCTTCTTAACCTCGATTTCCGTTGTCATCGCCCTTCTGATCACCCGTGTACTGCGCGGCGATGCGGGCGGCCTCATCACGGACTTCTTCACGCAGCTCCTGCGGGCCGACAACTTCGACCTTGGAGCCCCAGCGGAGAATTTCGCCCACGATTTCGGTGGAGTCGGAATAAGGGACCGTCAGCATCAGGGTGCCGTCATCGAGCTTTTCAACGCGCTGCTTCGGATGCCAGGCCTCGCGCAGCACATAGCTGCCAGCCTCTTGCGTAAAGTGCAGCTCAGCCGACTGAATCTTCCTGCCATGGAAGATTCCGTAGCCGCTGTCGAGCTCTGCCTCAATCGTGCTGAGCGGTATGCGCCGCACAGCCGTCGTGAGGATTTCGGCATTGGAGATGTTTTCGATCAGGAAGGTTTTGAGTGCTTCTGTGAGATGACAGTAAGCATCCACATACCAGCGGTTGCGGTAATGTACAAGGCGCAGCGGAGAAATCTCCCGCTCCTTGGTTTCTCCGGTGCGCTGAGAGTGGTAGCTGATGCGCAGTCGACGTTTTTCGCAAAGCGCACATCCCACGAGTTCGAACGCTTCGGGCTCGCGGAAGATAACGCTACGGTCGATCACGCGCACGTGGCGCATGAGCATTCGCGGGCTGGTGCCGCCTAAATTGAAGAGATCCATGACACGCGCCCGCAGCGGCGAAAGCTCTTTGGCAAGCGCAGAACTGCCGTCGGCCTCAAGCTGTCCTAAGAGGTCATAAGTCGATGTGAGCACAAAAAGCTCATCCGACGAATACCACTGCTTGGAGCGCAGCTTGAACGTACGATCCTTTGTTCGCCGAAAGGGATCAAAAGTTCGCGACTGACTTGCGCGTTTGGCGCGCAGCGCAGGTACGGTTTTATGCTCGTCAGCATCTGGCGACTCTGCATAGCAATAACCGCCTCGGGCCTTGGAGAATTGAATCGGTGCGCCAAGCTCCTCGCGCATGTAACGCAAGTCTCGCTTGATGGTGGGTGCGCTCACACGAAGAACCTCTTCAAAGAGCTCAAAAGGGACTACCCCCCTTTCGGCAAGAAGGCGGTCAATGATCAGACGGCGTGTGCTGCTTTTCATGACGGCGGGTTCCTCTGTGGATGCACTTCCGGCCAAAAGCCGGTCTCTTCTTAAGGTTGATGCGGCACCGGCCGGAAGACGATGCGGCTTCTTCATGAAGCGCTCGCCGCGGCCATCCGCAGACTTTGAGGGACACTTGCCCCAGAACTTGAAAAGCTGACGCTTTCCGCTCCAGGAGCGCTCCCTCCATTTCGAAAACATTTCGGATTCGCTCTCCACCTGTCTCAAGCACATGAGTGCTCTTGCGCACGGCGGCGAATCCAAGTGCATCAATTCTAACGGACTTGGCAGCAAAGCCTGTATAGGAGCTGCAGATTGACTGCGGAACTTTTTTTAGGCGTCCTGGAGCACATCGACGCCCTTAGGAATCACAAAGCGGAACCGATCGGGATTCATCTGCTCGAGCGCCTTGAAGCGGAGAAACTTCACCTCTGTGGTTTGTCCAAACGTATCGCGAAGCGACATGCTGTCAGGATTGCCTGAAGCATCGAAAAATACCTTCACCGATTCAAACCCAGCCTGAGGCTCTTTAGGCGTGAGCATGACGGCACCCGCCTCCGACGATGTCTGCCAATCCTTCGGGAGCGTCCCGCTGCCGAAAAGAACGGCTGCCGGCGTTGCGCCCAACGCGTCGGAGACTTTTTTAACGGTCACCTGCATCAGATCTTCGTCATAAAGCCAGAGCGTCTGGCCATCCGACACGACCTGCTGCTTCCAGGGCTTCTCATAATTCCAAAGAAAAGCGCCGGGACGACGAAAGGCGAAGATACCCTCGGCTTCGTTGACCAGCTTGCCCAATCGGTCAACAACACGCTGCCGGAAGGCGCCTTCGGCAGCCGAAACGTGCGACAAAAAGGCCTCGAGCTGCGCGCTTCCGTCAACGGACACGGTCTTTACCGCTTCGGCGCTGACACCAAGAGGACTGAATGCGCAGGCGCAGAGCGCAGCACCCATCAAAACAAAAAAACGGCGGCGGGGAAAATCTGCTGACATGAGCAACATCCATCAAAGTTCGCGGTCAGGCACCAGCGTCGTACGCTTGCCCATAGCATTCGGCTTGCTCACAAGCCCTGCAGCCTCCATCGCTTCAAGAATATTGGCCGCACGGTTGTAGCCTATGGCAAGGTGACGCTGCACGAGAGAAATGGAAGCACGTTTTTCTGTAAGCACAACTTGCACGGCTTCATCGTAAAGTGGATCCTTTTCGCCGGACTTGCGGCCGCGGCCGCCGACGGAAGATTCGCCGTCCTCGTCGGCAGTTTCCGTTCCCTCTGTAACACCCGAAACATAACTCGGCGAACCCTGACGGCGCAGCGCTTCCGCCACACGCTGCACTTCACCGTCATCAACGAAACACCCCTGAATGCGGCGGGCATCCGGCGCGCCCGGACGATGAAAGAGCATGTCGCCGTTGCCGAGCAGCTGCTCAGCGCCAGACTCGCCGAGAATGACCCGACTGTCGGTAGCAGAAGCCACCTGGAAAGCGATTCGGCTCGGTACATTGGCCTTAATCAGAGACGTCACCACATCCACCGATGGCCGCTGAGTGGCCAGAATCAAATGGATGCCGGCAGCACGCGCCTTCTGTGTGAGGCGGGTGATTTCACCCTCAACTTCCTTGCGGTTGGTGAGCATGAGGTCAGCGAGCTCATCCACCACGCAGACAATGTAAGGCCAAGGCTCGAGATTGGGCGCCGCAGGATCGTCCTTGGCCGCCATCGGATCGCGAATAGGCGTTCCGCGTGCTTCGGCTTCAAGCACCTTCTCGTTGAAACCCGAAAACTGACGCACACCCACGCGGCTCATGACGGCATAGCGGCGGTCCATTTCGTTGGTCAGCCACTTTAATGCTGCACTGGCCTTATTCATATCCGTCACTACCGGCGTGAGGAGATGCGGAATGTCGTTGTAGAGCGAGAATTCGAGCATCTTCGGGTCAATCAGCACAAGCCGCAGGCGCTTAGGCGAATTCCGAAAGAGCATCGACAGAATCATGGCGTTGATGCCCACGGACTTGCCCGAACCCGTCGTACCCGCCACCAAAAGATGCGGCGTCTTAGCGAGATCAATCACCACGGGGTGACCGGCAATGTCTTTGCCCAAGGCAAGCGTAAGCGCTGAGGTGCTCTTCTCATAGGCTTCGCTCTTTAGGATTTCTTTAAGCCGAACCGTCTCACGCACGGGATTAGGCACCTCAATGCCAATGCAGCTGGTGCCGGGGATGGAGAGAACGATGCGCACAGCCTGCACGCCCAAAGCACGGCGCAGATCGTCGCGGACACTTTCAATCTGCGCGCCTTTGACGCCCGGACCTGGCTCCAGTCGATACTGCGTAATCACCGGACCAGGCTGAGCACCCAGAACTTCCGCATCAATGTTGTAGCTCTTTAGCTTGGCAACGATCAAACGGCTTGTCAGCTGAATCGATTCCTCATCCGTCTTTCGCCCGTTGGGGTCAGGCGTATCCAGAAGCGAAAGACTTGGATGCGCCTCTTCTACCGAAGGACGTGCAGGGGAAGTAAAGCCCTGCGGTGCCGGCGTGATCATCTGATCGACAAAAAGCGACTGCGAACCCGCACTCTTCAGGTCGGGTTTGACGATTTCAAATTCCTGCCGCAAAGCGGTTGGTTCATAGAGCGCAGAGATATCCGCTGCCGAATCCGTGCTGCCATCTGCAGCAGGGACTTCCTCTCCGGCATCGGAATACCCAACCGTTCTCGGCGCGTCCTTCCGAAAGCGGGCAACGATTTTCTCATCAATGAAGCGGCCGATCCCTTCTGCAATGTCTGCCCAGGAAAAATCGAGCAGCAGGGCAATACCGATCGCCATCAGCACCAAAAAGACGACTGCCGAAACACCAGCACCGACATAGTAGATAACCGCACGCGCCAGAGAGTTGCCCAAAATGCCGCCGGTGCCTGCCGGCAGTCCGAAATCCACACCGCCGAAGCGGAGGGCCTCAAGCGAAGTGGACCCCATCAAAAGTGCGCAAAGACCGATGAACGCGGTGAACTTCGGCGGATTGACACGATCAGGGGCGGTTTCACCGCGCTGAATGCGCCAGCGTGCACGCAGCGCAAAAACAGCCATCATGGCCAGACCGAGCACGAGCCACCAAGCGGAAAAACCAAGCATGCTAAAGAGCAGATCCGCCGCCCACGCCCCCCAAAGGCCGCAGAGATTGACCGGCGCACGAGCCGTTGAAACCGAAAACGAGGGGTCAGCAGGCGAATAGCTCGCAAGCGCCGCGGCGAGTGCGACGGCAAGCGGCATGGCGAACACCCAGGCATACTGCCAGAGAAAACGGGCAAGACCCACAAATGCTTCAGAGAGATGCTCACTCAATGCGCGCATAAGCGCTGCTCGGCGCTCGCGGCGAGCGGCTCGACGTGCCGCAGCTTCTTCGCGGCGGGCAGCCTGATCGGCATCCGCCCCGGCTGAGGACACTCCGCTTCTGCTGAGCACTTCGCCTTCTGCATCGGCATTCGCATTCCGCCTGGCTTTAGAGGCCCGGCCGGCTTTTGAAGCCCTCGAAGGTTTGATGCGATCTTCATCCACATCGTCTTCAATTTTTGTTCGCGTTCTCGCCATACGGAACCCTTGGTGTATGCTCAAACCAATTATTTTATGAGCGAACTGGAATGAGTGCTTTACAGCTTTGCCGCCTCAAGGCGCCTCAGCTGCCTGCAAATTCCTACTCGTTCATGGCTGTCCGAGTTGCGCCGTCTTTTGCCGGCATTCTGCAAACGCCAAATCTAGACGCCTCTAAGCTGTGCCGAGACTGGAAAGCTGGCGGCCTATCGGACGTTAACCCTTTTCTAAAGAGTAAAGCACCATGACCCAAACAAATCACGCCAAAGTCATCATTCTCGGTTCCGGTCCTGCTGGCTGGACCGCCGCGGTATATGCCGCACGCGCCAACCTTAAACCGGTCGTCATTACCGGCATGGAAGCGGGCGGCCAGCTCATGACCACGACCGAAGTTGACAATTGGCCGGGCGCTGCTGAAGGCATTCAGGGACCGGACTTGATGGAACAGATGCAAAAGCAGGCTGAACGCTTCGGCACCCAGGTGGTCTACGACCTCGTGAAGGATGTTGACTTCTCCAGCCGTCCATTCAAGCTCACAACCGACCTCGGTGACGTTTGGACCTGCGACGCGCTGATCGCCGCCACCGGCGCTTCGGCCATGTATCTGGGGCTTCCCTCCGAAGCCGCCTATAAGGGCAAGGGTGTTTCCGCCTGCGCCACTTGCGACGGCTTCTTCTACCGCGGAAAGCCCGTTGCTGTCGTGGGCGGCGGCAACGCAGCTGTCGAAGAAGCGCTTTACCTCGCCAACATTGCCTCCAAAGTAACACTCATTCATCGACGCGATACCTTCCGCGCTGAACCGATCCTGATTGATCAGCTGATGGATGAAGTGAAAGCCGGTCGCATCGAACTTGCACTGCGCCGCGAAGTCGACGAGATCCTCGGCGACGGCAAGAGCGTTACCGGCGTGCGCCTGAAGAGCACCGCCGGCGAAGCGCCTGTCGAAGTGCCGTTGGAGGGCGTCTTTATTGCCATTGGGCACAAACCCAATACAACGATCTTTGAGGGCAAGCTGGAGCTTTCAAACGGCTACATCGTTACCCGTGGCACAGGTCATACCACTGCCTCCGCAACATCGGTGGAGGGCGTTTTCGCTGCCGGCGACGTTCAGGATCAGGTCTACCGTCAGGCGGTCACCTCCGCAGCGGCAGGCTGCATGGCGGCGCTGGATGCACAGCGCTACCTTGAGGCACTGAGCCGCTGATCAATATACAGCCTGAAAGCAGATCAATCGCTGCCGAACCTTTTGGAATCCAATCATTTCTGCAACATCCGACTTTTAAAATGGCTCAATATCACGATCTTTCGGATTTAAAGAAGCTTTCACACGACCTCAAGGTTCAGGCCAAGGCCGCACAGGAAGCCAAACGCGTTCAGGCGGCCAAAGCGAACCGCCTTGGCGCCGAAGCGGCGGCATTCCGCGAAGCAATGGCCTCGCTCGGCGTCAAGAATGAAGACCACACCCGCGGACGCCGCATTACAACGCCGGCCAAACCAGCGCCAGTTCCGCACCAGAGCAAACTGGAAAAAGAAGCGGTTCTCGAAGAATCCCTCTCAGACCAGTGCGATCCCGTGGTGTTTCTTGAGAGCGACGACGGCTTGATGTTCCGCCGCCCGGACGTGCCGCCGGATATTCCCCGCAAGCTCTATCGCGGTGAATGGACGGTGCAGGATCACATTGACCTGCACGGTCTCTTCGTTGACGAGGCGCGCGACGCCGTCGCGGCCTTCATCCGTACAGCGATGATCCGCGGCCACCGATGCCTGAGAATCGTCCACGGCAAGGGCTATAACTCCGAAGGCGGTCAAAGTGTTCTTAAAGAAATGGTCCGCCGCTGGCTGCAGCAAAAGAGCGAAGTCATGGCCTTTGTCCAGGCGCCTCCGCATGACGGCGATTCAGGCGCCGTGATCGTGCTGCTCGAGCAGCGCCGCCCGCGCCGCGGCTAAGGGGGCTCTCTGCAACGCTGCAAGGAGGACACTTTCGCCATGATGACACCCGTAATCAATGCTTTGACGCCGTCGACTGAATGGGTCGACACGATTGCCATGCTCGGCTTCTCGTTTGCCGGCATTCTGGCTGCTCGCGGGCGCGGCGTTGACCCGGTGGGTGTTTTTATTTTGGCCTTTACGAGCGCCTTCGGCGGCGTTACGGTACGCGATATGCTACTCGACATCCGGCCTTTTTACTGGGTGTCACACGAAGCTTTTACCTGGCTCATCATCTGCTTCACCATTTTTGCGCCGGTCATTGCTGCCCGTCTTTCCGACCGCATTGCACGAGAACTCTTTCTTTGGGCCGATGCTGTCGGTCTGGGTTTCTTTTCAGCATCAGCGACCGTTCTTGCGTGGGAGAGCGGCATTCCGCCGCTCTCGTGCACATTGGTTGGCGTGATCACCGGCATTGTGGGCGGCATCTTCCGCGACGTCCTGCTTAACCGCTTGCCCGCGGCGCTCTCTGACCGCAAACCTTATGGACTGGCCGCATTCATCGGCTGCTGGTTCGGGATCGTGCTCCTTTCGGACGGCGTTGCCGCTGCAACTGTCATTTTGGTGACCGCCGCTTCAATCGTTTTGATCCGTATGTTCACACTGAAGGTGAACTGGGAAATTCGCTACCGCTCTCCGCTCTCACGCCGCATATTCCCTGGGAACGGCCCTATCAGTCTGACGCGCATTCTTCGGCGTTCTAATGCTGCGCCAAAGCCCCCGCGGCTCCTGAAAACGCCCAAATCTTCCAAGTCATCCAAATCGGAACCTGCGGCTTCCGCACCGCAAATGCCTCGCATTTATAAACGTGCCAACCCCGCCAATCTGCCGTCGGCAGCGCCCTGGCGCCCTATCGATGCGCCTTTAGAAGATAAGACCAAACCCTCTAAAGAGAGTAAGCCCTCTGCAAAATCCCCTTCGCAGAACTTAAATACGCCAGCAGAACCGGACTCTCCCAAACACGGAGATTGATCCTAATAAACCTTCTTGGAACAGATGCCAGATGGCCCAGAACGGCATCCGCATGAGAATGCCGTTGAGCAGACAATCAAATGCTTTGTGAAAATGCTCTGTGGTGTCTTGGAGCTCTTTGATCGATCGCCCGCATTCAGCAGTACCGGACAACCCAACAAAAAATCCCAAAAAACGAACGGCGCGGGGTCCTAATTGAACTTCGCGCCGTTTTGTTCTTGAGGCAAAATGCCTCATCAAATTTTTGTGAAGTTTCGACCTTCTCAAGTGAGGAGGTTCGGTTCACGCAAAATTTGATGAATTAGAACGTGTGGGTCAGACCACAGTAAACCTGACTAACCTGAGCCTTGTAATCAGATCCACCTTCCTCTCCATCAACTTTCGTCTGGCCATAGCCGGCACCGACATACAAAGCCGTACGTTCGGACAACGAATAGTTATAGCGAGCAGAGACACCGGCGAAGCTGAAATCAATGTCGTCATAATCTTTGGCTACAGCCTTACCATCGACGTAGTAAGCACCAACCGTCAAGGCATTGTCACCAAAAGGCACAACCGCACCTACATGGAGACCGTAGCCTTTCAACCCCTCAAAGCCGCTGCGATAGGCTGGATCGGCATTGAGAAGATCATAAAAGTCGCCGTCTTTGTCCATGACGTCAACACCAGCAGCGGCAGTCTGTCCTTTGAAATACTGCGCTTCAGCAAAAAGCTGAACCACTTCAAAGTCGTAGTTACCGCCGACGAAGACCATATGGCCATCATCCTTGGAGAGCTTACGCTCCGTGCCATTCGAGCCGTACTTCGTCAGTTCGTAGCCAACGGCAAACTGAGCAGGACCGTACTCACCGGAAAGGCCGATAGAGGCATAGCGCTGAGCGTCCGATGTACCTTCCGCACCGCTGAAATCATCAGTGGCATTTTCATTTGTATCCGTCTTAAACGAATACTGGACAGTGGCCTGCAGGCCAGCGAAACGCGGCGTCTGGTAGACAACCATGTTGTCATAACGGTCAGAAGCCGCAAAGCCCCAAACATCACCGTCGCCGCCGTCGAAGGATTCAACGTAGCCCAGCATGTCATACGTGCCGCAGGACGAGGCAATACCGCCGAAACGGCCGAAGGCAACAGAACCGAACGGGCCGGAGAGCGTCAGACCGGCTTCACGGCCGAAGAGGCGGCTACCTTGACCCATCGTGCCGGTATCACCATTGAAGCCGCTTTCGAGCTTGAAGCTGACCTTATAGCCGTTGCCAAGGTCTTCAGAGCCCTTCAGGCCCCAGCGGTTGCCCGTATCCCAACCGGTCTGCATGTCAAACGTATCATCCTTGACAGAGGTGCCGTCAAAGTTGGTCGTCTTATGATGGAAATATTCAAAACCGGTATCGAGAGCGCCGTAAAGCGTCACGTCAGCGGCCATGGCAGAGCCGGCAAAAACGCCGAGAACGGCGAGAGCGGTGAGAGACTTTTTCATGATGTTGCCTTCACATAGCTATACGGCTTGATCAAGCCGCATAAAGAATGGATTAGTGGGAGACCGTATGCTGCCGGTCTCCCGAACGACTCATAAACGAAGACTCTTGCAGAAACCGTTTACCTGTCGCTCCACGTATGATAGGCAAGCGAATAAGAATCGCTATTTTTTGTTTCGCTTAAAAATTTGTTATATCTTATATATTTCAATATATTACAGCGAATACAACTCCATTGTCGAAATCAATTGTTGCCCCCCCCCCCAACAGATTTTGTCTCTTATTGCCGCATATCTCGGCGAAGAAATGGGTTCTCTTCCGTTGCTGTCTTAGATGACACAGAATGTCAAAAACACTGTGCGCTGTGAGCATTTGCGCGATTGTCTTTCTGATGCGGAAAGAAGACTTACCAAAAGATGAGTGGGCGCTCCAAGCGATGATGAACGCCGGCTGCTAAATCAAATAGAGCCGCTCAAAGCGGCTCTCTATATTCAGCAGAAAATTTAAACAGCTGATTCGCCGGTTTCACCCGTACGAATTCGAATCACCTGCTCAACGTCGTAGACGAAAATCTTGCCGTCGCCAATTTTGCCCGTATGGGCAGCTTTACGAATAGCATCAATGGCTTGCTCCACGAGGTCGTCGGCCACAACCGTTTCAACCTTAAGCTTGGGGAGAAAGTCCACGACATATTCCGCGCCGCGGTAGAGCTCCGTATGCCCTTTTTGACGACCGAAACCTTTGACTTCGGTAACAGTAAGGCCGTGCACGCCCGTTTCGGAAAGTGCTTCACGAACATCGTCGAGCTTGAAAGGCTTAATCACGGCAACGATCTGCTTCATTTGATTTGACCTGAATCGAGTGGCTGCGGAACGCACCTGCGATCCGCTGTAAAAGCATCAGTCTAAAGAAAAACAAAGCCGGAGTTCCTTTCGGGACTCCGGCCTTCTTGAGATTGAATCAACTCTTCTGCGAAAGTACTTCATAGAAGCACCGCCGACAGACGAGACACATTCATTCTCAGGCCACCTTCGTCGTACGCTTGACAGAGGATTTGGCGGGTTCCGCCTCAACAGCCGGGGCAGCGGCCGGAGCCGGTGCAGCGACGGATTCAGCGGGCTTAACGGCCGAAGCCTTGCCGACGCGATATTCGTAGAGCGAAACGTCTTTGACACGGACGCCGAACTTCGGATCGTTGTTCGGGCTGTGCCAGACGTCGCGCTTCTGACGCCACGCATTGATAAAGGCGATCACATTCTGCGGCATCTTGACGGAATCAGAAAGTTCATTGACGGTGAACTGCTGACCGCCGACCAAAAAAAGCTGCAGCTGGTGAATAAAAGGCCCCTGTTCTTCAACCTTGACGGGTTCCTGATTCTCTGCCATTTTTTAGTTTCCTAAGCATTCACGCATGCATCCGTCGGTCGAAAAAATGATACGAACGACGGGTTGTTGGAAAGGTGCAATGCACGCGTATTAGGTGAAGTACTTTATCACGACTCCCGCTGTCGCAAGTCATCATTTAGATGTTTTTGACAACAGATTGTTTTCAAGCGCCTGTGCCATCTTATCGGCAAGCTGTTCGGCAAAGGCCTTGTCATCGGCCTCAACCATGATGCGGAGCACAGGTTCCGTTCCGGACGGCCGAATGAGCACCCGGCCGCGGCCGGCTACTGCCCGTTCCGCTTCAGTGACTGTAGCAGCAAACTGCGGCAGGGAGTGCCAATCGGCACCGCGCGTGAACGGACGATTAATGAGCACCTGCGGCATCAGCTGGAGATCCGCCGTGAGCTCCGCCAAGCTTTTGCCTGTATGACGCATCGCCGAAAGAACCTGCAGAGCGCTCACGATACCGTCGCCCGTGGTCTGTCGGTCGAGTGCGAGCAGATGCCCAGATGTTTCGCCGCCCAAAATCCAACCTCGCTCGAGCAGCATCTCAAGCACGTATCGATCCCCTACTTTGGCTCGACCGAAAGGAATACCGAGCTCATTGAGCCGTTTTTCCAGTCCGTAGTTGGTCATGAGCGTTCCGGCAACGCCCGCCACCATGCCTTTAGAAAGGCGGTCGCGGATCATCACATAGAGCAGCTCGTCACCGGTATAAACCCGTCCGTCAGCGTCAGCCATGATGAGACGGTCTGCGTCCCCGTCAAGGCTCACCGCCACTTGACAGCCCGCGGCCCGGCACTGCTCAGACAAATGCTCAGTGTGTGTCGCCCCTACGCCGCGATTGATGTTGAAGCCGTCAGGCGTATTGCCGACCGCGACCACATCGGCGCCAAGCTCATGAAAGACATCCGGCGCAACGTGATAGGCCGCACCGTTGGCGCAGTCGACGAAGATCTTCAGGCCCTTTAAATCGATGTCGCTGTCGATCGTCGATTTGCAGAATTCGATGTAGCGCCCAGAGGCATCATCGAGCCGTCGAGCCTTTCCCAACTCTGCCGACGGAACGCAGGCGAAGCCTTCGTCAATCTCTTCTTCAATCTCCACTTCCCAGCTGTCCGGGAGCTTCTGTCCGGCGGCAGAGAAAAATTTAATGCCGTTGTCGTCATAAGGATTATGCGAAGCAGAGATAACAACGCCGGCATCCAGCCGCTGCGCGCGGGTGAGATACGCGACTGCGGGTGTCGGAATGGGACCGCAGAGAACCACATCAACGCCGGCACTTGAGAAACCGGCCTGCAGTGCGGCTTCAAGCATATAGCCCGAAACACGTGTGTCCTTGCCGATCAAGACCGAAGCGCGCCCCGTTGGGTTATGCCGCTTAAGGACTCGGCCGGCGGCCTGACCAAGCTTCATCACGAAGTCCGGCGTAATCGGAGCTGAGCCGACCTTGCCGCGCACACCGTCTGTGCCGAAATAACGTCGCTTCATAGTGGTTCTCCTTGGGTGTTCTTCTTTGTATTTTTATCAGTGAACGAGCCGAGCTGCCGCTTTTTCAATAGCCGACAGCACGAGGAGTTCATCACGGGTTTCAGCCACATCATGCACGCGCACGATCTGAGCGCCCAAACCGCAGGCAATGACCGCGCAGGCAGCACTGGCCGCAGTCCGGTCTTTAGGGACTTCTCGTCCGATCACCGCACCCAGCGCTGACTTGCGCGATACAGCCGCCATCAAAGGCTGGCCGGAGGAAGCAAAACGAAGCGTAGCGGCAATCAGTTCAAAATTGCCTTCTACCGTCTTGCCGAACCCAAATCCCGGATCCCAGCAGATGCGGTCTGACGATACGCCGAGCTCACGAAGCGCGGTCGTGCGTTTGGCCAAATAGTCATAAACGGCCGCAACAATGTCCGATCCTCGAGGCGCATCAAAGCCGTGCATAACCACCAAGCCGCAGTCGGTGGCTGCCGCCGCTTCTGCAGCGCCCGTGAGATCGAACCCGCGGACGTCGTTAAGGATCTTTGCCCCCGCTTTAGCAGCGGCCGTCATGATCTCAGGACGCGAAGTATCAACGGACACAACGAACCCCTCGGCAGCGAGCGCCTCCACCACTGGAAGCACTCGGCGGGATTCTTCTTCAAGCGACACCGGGCTGGACCCCGGACGCGTGGACTCTCCGCCAACGTCAATAATGTCAGCGCCATGAGCAGCCATTCGCCGAGCCCATGCCACCGCATCGTCGAGCTTATTGTGATCTCCGCCGTCGGAAAACGAATCCGGCGTTACATTGAGAATTCCCATAATGAGCGGTCGAGCGCTCAAATCGAATACGCGGTCGGCGCAGCGCCATGTTTTTGCGAACGGCATGGTGCCGCCGTACTGCAGATTTGTGAACATCCTTTTATTCCTTTTTTTCTCGCACTGAAAAAGGCCGCCCGACAGCCGCAGAGCGGCAGGCGCGGCGGCCTTTGCAGATGGGCTGCTCAGCAGCGCACGTTATTCGGGCTTGCTGCCGTCCTTCGGTGCGCTTTGATTGCCGTTCGTCTTTGAGCCGACATCGGGCTCATCAGAACCCGTATCAACGAGCTTGTCGGTCGGCGCAGCATCCGCAGCGGCAGGCGGCTCTTCAGCCTTGACTGTCGGCTTTGCAGCCGGCTGCGGCGCACGCGGCTTCATGTTTTCCTGCGCTTCCGTTGAACGAGGCGCGCGAGGCGGACGACCTTCCATGATGTCGTCAATCTGCTCCTTGTCAATGGTTTCCCATTCAAGAAGCGCATGCGCCATGGCGTGCATCTTGTCCTGATTCTCTTCAATGAGCTTGCGCGCAAGTGCGTACTGCTCATCGATGATGCGGCGGACCTCTTCGTCCACAGCCTGCATCGTGCGCTCGGAAACATGTGTGGTCTTCGTCACCGAGCGGCCCAAGAACACTTCGCCTTCGTTTTCCGCATAGACCATCGGTCCCATGCGTTCACTCATGCCGTAGCGCGTCACCATGTCGCGGGCGAGCTGAGTGGCGCGTTCAAAGTCGTTCGAAGCGCCCGTCGTCATCTGATGCATGAAAACTTCTTCAGCAATTCGTCCGCCGAAGAGAATGGCAATACGAGTGAGCAGATACTGACGGTTATAGGCGTAGCGGTCCATCTCCGGGAGCTGCATGGTGAGACCGAGCGCGCGGCCGCGCGGAATGATCGTCACCTTATGCACCGGGTCACTTTCAGGCAGGAGCCGAGCAACCAAGGCATGGCCGGATTCGTGATAGGCCGTATTCTTCTTTTCGTCCTCGCTCATCACCATGGCGCGGCGTTCCGCACCCATCATGATCTTGTCCTTGGCGTTTTCAAAGTCGGCCATCGTCACCACGCGGCCGTTGCGGCGAGCAGCGAAAAGCGCAGCTTCATTGACCAGGTTCGCAAGATCGGCACCTGAGAAACCTGGCGTGCCACGGGCGAGAATCGCCGAATCAACGTCCGGACCCGCGGGGATCTTCTTCATATGCACGGCAAGAATTTGCTCACGGCCGCGGATATCAGGCAGCGGCACCACCACTTGGCGGTCAAAGCGACCGGGACGCAGAAGCGCCGGGTCAAGTACGTCAGGACGATTGGTGGCGGCGATGACGATCACATTTGCGCCGGTATCGAAGCCGTCCATTTCAACGAGCATCTGATTGAGTGTCTGCTCGCGTTCATCATTGCCGCCGCCGAGGCCGGCGCCGCGCTGACGGCCGACCGCATCAATTTCGTCGATGAAGATGATGCAGGGAGCATTCTTCTTGGCGGTTTCAAACATGTCGCGCACGCGGGCTGCACCCACACCGACGAACATTTCAACGAAGTCGGAACCCGAAATTGTGAAGAAAGGCACACCGGCTTCGCCGGCAATAGCCTTAGCGAGCAGCGTCTTGCCGGTACCCGGGGAGCCCACGAGCAGCACGCCGCGCGGGATGCGGCCGCCCAAACGCTGGTACTTCGACGGATCGCGCAGGAAGTCGACGATTTCCTGCACGTCTTCCTTGGCTTCGTCGCAGCCTGCAACGTCCTTGAAGCGAACCTTGTTGTCCTGCTCGGTGAGCATGCGGGCCTTGGACTTCCCAAAAGAGAAGGCGCCGCCGCCGCCCGCACCGCCCTGCATGCGGCGCATGAAAAAGATCCACACGCCGATCAAGAGGAGCATCGGGAACCAAGATACGAAAAGCGTGGTCAGGAAGGACGGTTCTTCCTCAGCCTTGCCGTACACCTGAACGCCGTTCTTACGCAGGTCGTCGACCATCCAAAGATCGCCCGGACTCGTGATGGCGTACTCAGCTCCGGACTGCGGCGTGACGAGGATCTTGCGACCCTGCACCTCCACTTTGCGGATCTTGCCCGCCTTAGCGTCATCCATAAACTGGGTGTAGCTCGTCTGATCGAGCGGCTGCGCCGAGTTGGTCTCAAACTGGCGGAAAACCGTGAAGAGCACCACCGCGACGAGAATCCATACGGCAATGCGGGCAAAAGACTTATTGTCCAACTTTGAACTCCAGTATCCGTTCCGGTCCGCCAAAGCGCTTCACTTCCTGACGCTCAAACGAAGCGGCGAAGAGAGACGCTGTACGACCGGTTTGCTTGATGCGGAGCGGACGGATGCGCTCGCGAGCAGGGTTGAGCCCGCAGCAGTCTGCTTCACTTTTAAGAAAAGACAGATCAGCGGGCCGCAGATTTTGTAATTGTAGCGGCCGCACCTCTCTCAGGCAGGATCCTGAGGCACTTTGACGCGTTTTGCCGGCCGCCGGCAATGAAAGCAATTATTTCGGCGCCTTTAAACCCCGTGAGACCAGATACACCTCAGCGGACGTGTCACGGCTCGCTTCCGGCTTCTTAGCCGCCACCTTCTTGAAAACGCGTTTAAGCGACTCCACATATTGCGAATAGCCCGATCCCTGAAAGGCTTTTGTCACGAATACGCCGTTAGGCGCAAGGTGTTCGAGGCAAAACTCCAGCGCAAGCTCGTTGAGCAGCAGCGAACGTGCCGCATCGGCCGCAGCGATGCCCGAAAGATTCGGCGCCATGTCCGAAAGGACCACGTCGACCTTGTCTCCGTTTAAAATCTCGGCGAGCTTATCGGCCACCTCTTGTTCGCGGAAGTCGCCCTGCAGAAAATAGACGTCATCGATGGGATCCATCGGCAGGATGTCCATGGCGATGATGCGCCCGCGAACGCTGCCGTCTGGACCGGCAAGCCGCTCCCGCACCACCTGCGTCCAACTGCCCGGCGCCGACCCCAAGTCGACGACGGTGCTTCCGGGCTTGAGGAGATGCTCCTTCTCATCGAGCTCAATGAGCTTATAGACGGAGCGTGCGCGGTAGCCCTCCGCTCTGGAGCGCTTCACGAACGGATCATTAATGTGGCGTTCGATCCAGGCGCGGTTGGATCTGAGTTTTTTGGTTGCTACGGGCATTGCGGCCCTCTCCAACTGTTTTGTGTTTTACGCTGCGCCCGACAGACTTCGCGGGTCGGGACTTGCTTCATCCCCGATCCTAAAGCGGCATCGGCCGTCGGTGCAGATCAATTTGACTGAAATTTTATGAGCGAAATTACTCTTTCGCGCGATGCGCGTCTCACGCTGCGCGCTCAGGCGCATCATCTCAACCCCGTGGTTCTTCTTGGCGCCAGCGGTCTCACCGAAGCGGTGATGAAAGAAATCGACCGCGAGCTTAAGGCTCACGAACTCATCAAAGTCCGCGTACCGACAGACGACCGCGAAGAACGCGAAGCGATCTTCGTCAAGATAGCCGACGAACTCGGCTGCGCCCGTGTGCAGATGATCGGCAAGCTGCTCGTCCTGTGGCGTCCGGCCGATGAGGAAGAACCCACAGCCGAAGAATGGATTGCCCGAGCTGCTGCCGCTGCCAAAGGGCTCGACAAAGAGGCCGCTGCTCCGGCCAAAAAGGTGGCCGTGAAGCGTCCCGGCGACAAGAAAAAGAAGGTTGAAGCGCAGCCGCGCCGACGTGCTCGTCCAAAGACGAAGCGCGTGACGAAAAAGTCCGCGCTCGGCTGATTCGACGGATCACACTGAAATAGAAGGGTTGCTGCACCAGATCCAGAGATCTGCGCGGCGGCAACAATTGGGCGGCAGTTCCCTATGCGGAACTGCCGCCTTTTTTGTCTCGGTGAACCGCCAAAGAGACGATCGAATTACTTGTATTCGACCGTTTCAACTTCAAATGTCACCTTGCCCTTCGGAGCCATGAAGACGACCGTATCGCCTTCGCTCTTGCCAATGAGCGCACGAGCGATCGGAGACGAGACCGAAATGAGGTTCTTCTTGATGTCGGCTTCATCGTCGCCCACGATCTGATAGGTGACGTTTGAATCCTCTTCTTCGTCGTAAAGCGTGACGGTAGCACCGAACACAATACGGTCGCCCGCAGCCACCGTCTTCGGATCGATCACCTGCAGCGCCGGAATCTTGCCTTCGAGCTCAGCGATACGGCCTTCAATGTGGCCTTGCTCTTCACGAGCAGCATCGTACTCGGCGTTTTCCGAAAGGTCGCCTTTTTCACGCGCTTCAGCAATCGCTGCAACGACATTGGGACGAGCGGTCTTCTTGAGGTAGTCGAGTTCGGCCTTGAGCTTGGCTGCGCCGGCAGCCGTAATAGGAATGCGGTTCATAGTATGAATACAAAGAGCGTTGTGAGTTAATCGGGTGTGTCTGTGCGCCGGGCACCGCCGGTCATCATGACAAACGGTTCTTTCAAAGCTCAGCAAAGAGAGCATGGGCGGACAGGCAATGCGAAGGGCGGCGCCAATGGTTTCGGCACCGCCCTTCGAAAAGATTCTGTTTCGAAGAAGAATTCTAGCAAAGTGTGAGCGTTCGGGTTCGTGCAGCCGCTTCAAACGCATCGGCCCCTGTGTACCTGCCCTTTCATCAGGCAAACGTTTGACAATCCTGAATCAGCTTTTTATAGTTGCATTAGTTCGATATCGAACCAAGTAACATTTAAGGGAATCTGTCACCATGATTCGAATTGCAGTTATCGGCGCCAATGGTCAAGCCGGCCGCCATATTGTTGCGGAAGCACTCGCCCGCGGCTTTGAAGTCACCGCCTTCGTTCGCGGCAGCACCGCTCCGGCGGCACAGCATGTGGTTCATAAAGACGTGCTCGCGATTGAGCAGTCGGATCTTGCCGGCTTTGACGCCGTGGTGGATGCGCTCGGTTTCTGGACCCCTGACACGCTGCCGCTTCACGTAAAGACAGCGCTTCATCTGGCCGATTTGCTATCGGGCACGAAAACGCGCCTGCTCATCGTCGGCGGCGCGGGCAGTCTCTATATGGATGCGGCCCACACGCAGCAGCTCGTGGATCAGCCTTTCTTCCCTGCACAATACCGTCCGCTCGCGAGTGCTCAACGCGATCAGCTCGAGGCCATCCGCAAACGCAGTGATGTTCAATGGACCTTCATTTCGCCCGCAGCGGAATTTGAAGTCAGCCAGCCTCGGACGGGGCAATATGTGCTCGCCGGCGAAGAATTTACAACCAATGCGGAAGGCAAAAGTGTTGTGAGCTATGCCGATTACGCCGTTGCGGTCGTCGATCTCATTGCCAACGGCTCGCACATTCAGGAGCGCGTGTCGGTTCGCGGATCATAATGCTGCATGCTTTGGCAGCGGACATCCCGTCCGCTGCAGCACGGTTTTTTAAAGCGTCTTCACGGGCCGAGCATCACTCGCCCGCATAATTTTCCGGATTAAGGCGTCTTTCAACGAGCTCAATGAAGATGTGAATGCATTTGATGTGGAGTTCCTGCACGCGGTCGGCGTAGCGTCCGCCCGGCGTCACGATCGCCACATCAGAAAGCTTGGCAATCGGGGAATCCGCTCGCCCCGTAAGCGATACTACCTTCACCCCCTTGGCTCGGGACGCCTCAACCGCACGGAGCACGTTTTTGCTCGTGCCCGAAGTGGAAATGCCAAGCAGGACATCTCCCGAACGCGCGACGCCTTCAATGTAGCGGGAGAAAACATATTCATAGCCAAAATCATTGGCCACGCAGGCCATGTGCGAGGCATCGGCAATCGCTGTCGCAGCATAGGCCGGCCGATTATTACGGTAGCGTCCCGTCATCTCTTCGGCAAAGTGCATCGCATCGCAGAGACTCCCGCCGTTTCCGCAGGAATAAATGCGCCCGCCAGACTGCAGTGCATCAGCCATCAGATTGCCGGCAGCGTTGATTCGCTCAAGCATGACTTCATCGGAGAGAAGATGCGCAAGCGCCTCCTGCGCCTCCAAAAGCGCGGCGCGGACATGGTGTGTGCTCATGCGAAAAATCCCTTGTTGAAAATGTTCAGCCAATCTGCCGGCGGTCTTCAATGGCCGCGGCAATCGTCGCGAGATCAGTGTACTCAACCTCCAGCCCGGAAGGCAGACCTCTTGCAAGACGCGTAATTCGCAGCTGCGGCCAACGCTTCTTGACGGCGCCCATCAGATAGTACGCTGTTGCATCCCCTTCGGGCGTGTAGGACGTCGCAACCACAATTTCACGCAGCCCGTTTTCTGCGAGCCCTTCCTCAATGCGCACAAGGAGTTCCGGGAACCCGATCTCGGTCGGCCCCATATCATCCATGGGCGAAAGCCGCCCCCCGAGAATGAAATAAAGACCCGGCCAATTGAGCGACTTTTCGAGTGCCATCTGATCCTGGACGGTTTCGACTACGCAGAGCAGCGACGCGTCTCTTGACGGATCTGCGCAGATTTCGCAGACCGCCCCTTCGCACCAGGTGCGGCAGCGCGGACAGCGATGCACCTTGGTTTCGGCGTCTGCCAGCGCTTGCCTAAGCGCCTGCAGCTCACCGCGGCGCTTAGGCGAAAGGAGAAAGAAAGCCGCGCGCTGAGCACTGCGCGGACCGTATCCGGGGAGCGCTTCCAATGCTTTAACGAGCGCAGCAATGGCGGGAGAGCTTTCCTGCGGCATAACGTTTTGCCTCATGCCTCACGCGCAAACGTCATCTTGACGTCACGCGGACGGCCCCAATAAGGCCAGCTCGTCACCAGTATGACTGCCCCGGCCGCGGCATAGGCAGCCGCATTTTCGGCATTGGCGCCGCCCGCAGCGGAAAGCAGCGTTCCTCGGCCGAGGCGTTTGGCAAAGTCTGCCGTGCGCGCCAGCGCCTCGGGGACAAAGCGCTCACACTGCACAATGTCGGCGCCAAGCTCGATAAACTCACGCGCTTGCGCTTCGCAAGAAGCTTCTACAGCTGTCTTTTTTTCCGGATTAGCGGCCTTGAGTCTGGCAAAAGCGCCCGCAAAGTCGTCGGTAAAGACGCGGTGCTGATCAAACACCAATATGGAATCAGACAGTCCCAGACGGTGCACGGTTCCGCCGCCGGCAAGCAGGCCGGCGAGCGCAATGCGCTTGCCGCCCGGATAGTGCTTGCGGGTTCCCGCCACCACCGCCTGCGGATTCACCGAACGAGCCGCATCAACCATCGCCCGCGTGCGCTCGGCGATGCCGCCCGCGTACTCCATGACGCACTGAGCGGTTTTATAAGCAGCATGGAGCGCTTGAGCGGAGCCGCGGGCACAGAGGAAAGGAACACGAGCAGCGAGCGAATCGCCGTCCTTGGCGAAAACTTCAACGGATGCGCCTGCAGCAAGAAAAATTTCCCGCGCCAGATCGATGCCGGCCGCGATGCCCGGCGCCTTGAGCGAAGCACTGACAGTGCCGCAGTTTTCCTCGATTCCCAGCCCGACCGTTGTAAGGTCTTCGTAAGGGCAGTCGGCCAAAAGGATCGATTCGGCCCATTGACGCGTCGTGAGCATCACGCACCTCCAAAATGTGCGGCATAAAGAAAAGCTCCGCCGGATGCGGCACGCCGCCCGAACGGAGCCATCCGCCGAACGCGTGCACTGCGCTCGGCATGGGATGAGAAATCTCGAGCTGCTTTTAGAAAGGCAGCTTCATGCCCGCGGGAAGCGGAACGGCTTTATTCATCGCCGCTTCGCTCTCCGTACGGCAGGTTTGCTGCGCATTGTTGAAAGCGAGCATCACGAGATCTTCGAGCATTTCGATATCTTCAGGATCCACCACCTTCGGGTCGATCTTAATGCTGCGGCATTCATGACCGCCTGTAATCACAACCTTCACGGCGCCGTTGGCGGCTTCACCCGTGAATTCGGTCTGCTTCAGTTCTTCCTGAACTTTGGCGAGCTTTTGCTGCATCTTCTGCGCCTGGGCCATCAAACCGCCCATGCCGCCCATTCCACCCATGCCGCGCATGCGAACCTCCATTGAGTGTCTTAAAAAAATGTTGCTGTTCTTTGCCGCTCTTACTCGGCTCCGCGCTTTTCTTCTTCGCTGAGCGGTCGAATTGAACTCTCGTCAATTGTGCCGCCGAAAAGCCGCAGAACCTCTTTGACCAGCGGATCGTTCTTGAAGCGCTCGACCATCTCCTGATGCTCCTTGGCACGCCGACGGCGATCGGCATCAGCTACCGTCGCGCCAGCCTCAGTAGCGCCGGCCTCAAAAAGCACACGGAACGGCCGGCCGAAATAAGCCGACAAACGCTCCTCTAGAAACCTGCGGTTCTGCTCAGTAACGAGCGACTGAACGCCGAGGCGCAATTGTACGCGATCCCGAGTAAGTTCAATGACCTGCGACTCTGCAGCAAGCACCTTTAAAGGTCCCGCAAGTCCTGCTCCCGCAATAATTTCCCGCCAGCTGAGGGGTGCCCCGTCAATGGACGGCTGCACCCGGGGAGTGACCTCAGCCGGCGCGGGGCTCTCCCCCGCCGGCTCCCGGATTATCGGGAATGAAGGGCGGAGGCTCCTCCATCATCGGAGGCGGCGCCTGAAGGGACTGAGTCGGTCGGGACGGTGCTTGCGGAGACCGAGGCGCCGGGGCGCTCTGCGGGGCGGGCGAAAGCGCTGCTCGCGCCGGTTCAGCCGTGCGCTGAGGCGGCACATTGCGAAGTCCCGCGGGCTTAAAGGCCAGCATGCGCAGCAGCGCCATCGTAAAGCCCGCATACTCGTCGGGCGCCAGTGCCAGATCATTTCGCCCCGTAAGCGCAATCTGATAGTAGAGCTGCACCTCTTCGGGCGAAAGCAGAGCAGCGAGCTCGGCCAATTCCGGATATTCCGGGTCATCCGCCGCGACAGCCTCCTTCACGCGCTGCAGGAGCGCAATCTTATGAAGCATGGCAGCGAGCCCCCTCAAGGCTTCGCCGAAGGAGACGCTCTCGACGACCATTTCGTCAGCGAGCCGAATCATCTGCGCAGCATCACCCGCGGCCAACGCACGCAAGATTGCGCTCAGCGCATTGGCCGACGACAGACCGAGCATGCTCCGTACAGCACCATCAGTCACCTTGCCGCCCGAAAAGGCTATAGCCTGGTCGAGCAGCGACAAAGCATCGCGCATCGAACCGCGGGCGCCTTCAGCGATGAGCCGCAGTCCAGGGCGTTCGTATTCGATGCCTTCCTTTCCGAGAATAAATTCCAGATGCTCGACAATACCCGCCGGCGTCATGTTGCGCAGCGTGAACTGTAAGCAGCGCGACAGCACCGTCACCGGCACCTTCTGCGGATCCGTCGTCGCCAGAATGAATTTCACATATTCGGGCGGCTCTTCGAGGGTCTTCAGCATGGCGTTGAAGGCCGTGCTCGAGAGCATGTGCACTTCGTCGATCATGTAGACCTTGAACCGCCCTTCGGTCGGCGCATACATCGCTCGCTCAAGGAGCTGCGTCATATCCTCAACCGAGCGGTTCGAGGCCGCATCCATTTCGATGTAGTCGACAAAACGCCCTTCATCAATTGCGCGGCAAGCTTCGCACACGCCGCAGGGGTGCGCCGTCACGCCGCCCTTGCCGTCCGCGCCCTGACAGTTGAGCGCCTTGGCGAAGATGCGGGAAATGGTGGTCTTCCCAACGCCGCGCGTGCCGGTAAACAGATACGCGTGATGCAGCCGCCCTTCGGTGAGCGCACGCGTGAGCGCCGTCACCACGTGGTCTTGGCCGACGATGGATTCGAAATCATGGGGACGCCACTTGCGGGCGAGTACCTGGTAGCTGCTCATCTTGCGAAAACGCTTCGGGCTCTGAAGAATTCGGACGGCGCCAAAACGGGCTATCCAATATATGGAGCTTTATTTTAGCGGCTGTGCAGAATGCCCCAATGCACACTTATTGAATCCGGCCCCGGATCTTCGCTGCGGCGTTTGCAGGTACGAAAATGGCGAGCCTTATCCTCGGCACTGCACGCACACCAGTATGGCTGCTTCGTTCCCGACCTGACCAGGTTTCCGGGGCGCGCATGCGAGGGGACCCGCCAAGCGCAAGAGTATATGGGATGGTTGCAGGAATTGCAAAATTTTGCTTTCTGCGCCGCCTGCACCCATTCGGCATTTGCTCGAGCAGTGTTAGTATTTGCGGCAGACTTTACCAAAGCGGTCTGCTGGGCGCTCGCCTCTATATGCCTCTGAGCATGGAGAATCCGCGCATCGGCCATGCCGCTCCAGCCGAACCGGCGTGAGCCGGTCCGTGCGCAATCTTTTCATCCCAGTCAGACGCAACCCTGCGAAAGCGGCGTAGAGCCTTCGTTCGGTCATTCTTTTGCGGCACCTGCCGCCGACCGCTTTTTGTGCGTCGCACCCTAGCGCTTTTAAAGCTCTTCAGCACTGCGGTGCCGTCTGACTTCATGGAGACCATCATGAGTGAAATTCTTCACATCAACGACGAAACTTTTGATCAGACCGTCAACAGCGACACGACCGTTTTTGTTGACTTCTGGGCGCCCTGGTGCGGTCCCTGCCGCATGCTCGCCCCGCGCCTTGAGCAGGCGGCCGAAACGTTTGACGGACGTGCTGTCATCGCCAAGTACAACTGCGACGAAGCCTCTGACAAGGCTGCTCAGTACGGCGTACGCGGCATTCCGACCGTCATCGCCTTTAAGAAGGGCGAGGTCATTGATCAGCGCACCGGTGCCTGCGACCAGGCTACGCTTGATGCGTTTATCGAAAAGAACCTCTAAAATCCTATTTCTCCGCTGCGGCGCTCAGCATCCATGAGCGCCGCGGTGCATTCCGGCTTCCGTCCGGAATGCCGCAGCCCGCCGACCGCTCATCATGGAGCATTTCCGGCAGCTGCCGCCGCATTCAGCCCTCTGAGCACTTCTAACGCTCTGCAGCATCGCCAGAATGCACCCGCCGGTTCTGCGCCTCATGAACCCGGCCTCTCCCAATAAGCAACAATTTATCTACTCGAAGCAGGACACACCGCTTAGGCGTGCACCTCGACCTTTCGCAATGCCGGATGATTCTGATCCGTATGCGAGAGCTCTCTGGCGCCGCCGGCCTTGAAGATCATGCACCTTTCCGACCTTAAAGCCCTTCACGTTTCCCAGCTCCTAGACATGGCCGCTGCGCTCGAAGTCGACAACGCTCAGCGCATGCGCAAGCAGGAGCTTATGTACGCCATTCTGAAGAAGAAGGCCAAGCTCGGCGAAACCATCTACGGCGACGGCACGCTTGAAATTCTTCCCGACGGATTCGGCTTTCTGCGCTCGCCCGAGACGAGTTATATGGCAAGCACCGATGATGTCTATATTTCGCCCTCGCAGATTCGCCGCTTCAATCTGCATACCGGCGACTCGATTGAAGGCGAAGTCCGCATTCCGAAGGACGGTGAGCGCTATTTCGCACTGGTGCGAGTGGATACGGTGAATGATTTGCCGCCCGAAGCGCTTAAGCACCGGATGCTTTTTGAGAACCTCACGCCGATCTTCCCGAATAAGCAGCTCGTGCTCGAACGCGACATGCGCGGCGACGAGAACCTCACGGGTCGAATCATTGATATGTTCGCCCCCATCGGCAAGGGTCAGCGCTCGCTGATCGTCGCTCCGCCGAAGTCAGGCAAGACGGTTCTGCTGCAGCACATCGCCCACTCCATTTCGGCCAACTATCCCGACGCCGTCCTCATGGTGCTTCTCGTCAATGAACGTCCGGAAGAAGTGACGGAAATGCAGCGCACTATCCGCGGCGAAGTTGTCGCCGCCACTTTCGATGAACCGGCGGTGCGCCACGTGCAGGTTGCCGAAATGGTGATCGAAAAAGCCAAGCGGCTCGCTGAATCCAAGCGCGACGTCGTGATTCTGCTCGATTCCATCACGCGTCTTGCCCGCGCCTACAACCAAGTGATCCCGTCGTCGGGCAAGGTGCTCACGGGCGGCGTCGACGCCAACGCACTCGAACGGCCCAAGCGCATCTTCGGCGCGGCCCGCAACATCGAAGAAGGCGGCTCGCTCACGATTATCGGCACCGCGCTCATTGACACGGGCTCGCGCATGGACGACGTGATCTACGAAGAATTCAAGGGTACGGGCAACAATGAAATCCACCTTGAACGCCGCATGGCTGAAAAGCGCGTCTTCCCGGCCATCAATCTCACGCGCTCGGGCACCCGCCGCGAAGAGCTGCTGCTGGATCCGGAAGTGCTCCAGAAGACCTGGGTGCTGCGTAAGTTCATCTACGACATGGATGAAATCGAGGCCATGGAATTCCTCCTCGACAAGCTCAAGAAGACGAAGAACAATGCAGAATTCTTCGAACTGATGAAGCAATAACACTCACGCCTCATCAAATCAAACGGCCTGAAGCATCAAACCTCAGGCCGTTTGTTTTTCTGGCGAAAACAGCATTAAGCTGCCAGACTTTCTCGAATCCGAGCAATCACCTCATTCTCGTCTGGACTCGTGAGTTCGATCGACTGAAACCCCGCTTCACGAAGACGCGACACCACTCGCGGATGAATCGTGAGCGCCTTGCCCCGGGTAATCCACATACGGGCATTGGGTACGGGTCTCACCGCATGCATCAGCACATCGACCGCGTCAGTGCTGGTGAGGTAGATCAAGGGCGATGGACCAAGGATCGCCTTTTCCAGACGATGGAGCTGCGGCACCGTCAGTTCGAGCGGCACGCGGATATAAGTAGAGAGCACCACCACATCGCTCCCGATGCGGCGGAACTGTTCGGGGAGCCACTCTCGTCCGGTCTGCCCTCGCAAAAAGAGCACTCGCGAAGGCGCTCCGTGCGCCTGCACGAGCGGCCACAAAGCCTCACTGCCCGAATGCGACGCGTCGCCCTCGGGATAGATGAGCTTCACCTTGGGGCCCCAGGCCGCACGGATCACGCGCGCCGTGCCTTCGCCCACCGTTGCGAGCGTGATGTGCTCGGGCCACTCACGCACCCAGTGCGCCGCAGCCGCAACAGAGGCTGGGCTCGGCAGCACCACCATTTCAACGTCATCGAGATTGGAGAGACGTTCAGTGATGTGATCTGTTTCTTCCGGAAGCTCAATGGAAAATGCCGGCCAGCGCACAGCATGGATCCCTTGGGCTTCAAGCAGTTCAGCGAGACGATTGTTGGCTTCGCCCGGACGCATCAAAATGACCGGGCGGGAGGTCGTTCGGAGTGGTTCGTTCATCCCAAGCAGGCCTTCAGATAATCTTCTGCACCTTGACGGCGCAGGTCTTCAACAACACGAGCGGCGAGTGCTTCAGGCTCGGCTAAAGGACCGCGGGCTTGAGTGAACGCAGCCTTGCCTTCCTTATGGTTGCCGACGAGCGCGCGCAGCCAGAGCTCGCCGTTTTCCACCACAGCATACGCCGCGAGCGGCACCTGACAGGAACCGCCCAATGCGCGCGATACGGCACGTTCAGCCATGCAGCAGGCACGGGTTTCAGGCGAATTGATGAAGCCGAGCGCGGCTTCCATCTTCTCGTCGCCCTTGCGGATCTCAATGCCGAGCGCACCTTGTCCCGGAGCCGGAAGGCTCACTTCCGCGGGAATGATCTGACGAATACGGTCGCCGAGCCCCAGCCGCTTAAGACCAGCAGAAGCCATCACCAAAGCGTCAAACTGACCTTCGTCAAGCTTACGCAGACGCGTGCCGACATTACCGCGCACCGGCAGCACTTCCAAATGCGGATAGCGCATGCGCAGCATCAGCTCACGGCGCAGGCTGGCGGTACCAACACGTGCGCCGGCAGGCATATCGTCGAGGGACGCGTACTTCGGCGACACAAACGCGTCGCGCGGATCTTCGCGTTCACTCACTGCAACCAGTTCAAACCCTTCGGGAAGCTCCATCGGAACGTCTTTGAGGGAATGCACGGCGAGATCAGCTCGCCCTTCGAGCATCGCCGCCTCGAGCTCCTTCACAAAGAGTCCCTTGCCGCCTACCTTGGAAAGGGTGCGGTCGAGAATCTGGTCGCCGCGCGTCGTCATGCCAAGGAGTTCAACCTCCGCCCCAGGATAACGGTCGCGCAAAAGCGCCTGAACGTGCAGAGCCTGCCACATGGCAAGCGGGCTTTCGCGGGTGGCGATGACGCATCGATCAAAGTGGGGCATGGTGAGTATGACTTCCTTTTATTTTTTGAGGGTTGTTCCAAAAGCCTTCCTAAGCGAACTGCACCTGCAGATCCGCAAGTGCGCGACGACGCGGGAGGATGACTTCCGGTGGTCTCCTTATTCTAAGGCCTGCTCTTTAGCGCCTCCCTTAAGTTTCGCGTTTGGGCTTGAAGGGCCGCTGATTACATCCATTTCTCGAGCCTCATACCGGCAAAACATGCCGTGAATCGCGCTGCAGTTCATCTGACGGCCATTGTCTCTGCCTTCTCTGACAGCAGGATTTAAGCTCATCGGACTTGCATGTCGTCCTTCATTTGAGCATAATGGCCGGTCTTCCCAGTTGGCACGTGGGCCGGCATGCCCGTCGTAAGACCTTCCTCTTTATGAAGGCTGACGCGCAAGGCCGCCAGGGCGACCGACACAAAAAACTAGGAACATCTTTCAAAATGAAGCCGAATATCCACCCCGAGTACCGTCCCGTTGCCTTCGTTGACCTTTCGATCAACAAGACCTTCATCATCCCGTCCGCCGTTCAGACGCGCGAAACGGTTGAAATCGACGGCGTGACGTACCCGCTCTTCAAGCTCGATACCTCCTCAGCCAGCCACCCCTTCTACACGGGCGCCCAGACCCGCATCGTTGAAGCCGGCCGCGTCGAGAAGTTCCGTGCGAAGTTCGCCGCCAAGAAGCAGGCCCTCAACACGGCCGCCGAAGCTGCGAAGACCACGAAGTAATTCGTCAGCTTTCGCCGCCGGATCCTTTTTTTAGGCGCCGGCGTGCAATCTCTCGCTCGGGTGCTACGAGGCCGCCTCATTACAAAAGAGCCCCGACGCATTCGCCCGAGAGCAAAAAAGGAGAGCCCCTCAAGACTTGAGGACTCTCCTTTTCTTTGTTTGAACTTTCCGCAAACACGGTCGCCGCACTCTCCCCCGAGAGCACCGCCAACTTGCGCCCAGTTCGTTTTCTGCTGCATTCGTCATGCTCACACAACGCCCTACTCCCGCCTTCATGTCTCAGGAAGCCGCCCGCCGGCTGCCGCGCTTTGCATTGGCGCTGCTGCTTGCGGTCTTTATTCTGAGCAGCTTTTGGGCTGACGGCCTCTGGACGCTGCGCGATGCTGCGGGATTCGGCGTAGCGCAATCCATGACAAACGGCGGACTGGAAGCTTGGCTTCTGCCGCAGATTCAGGGGACGCCGGAAGCGGAGATCGGTCCCTTGGCAGGATGGGCAGCAGCGCTTTTCATGAAGCTCTTCTCTGAGCTTTTGGGCGAAATCGGTGCCTATCGATTGACGAGTGTTTTCTGGTTCCTTTTCACATCCGTCGCGGTTTGGTCAACTGCTTGGCGTCTGGCGCGACGTGCCGAAGCCCAGCCGGTAGCCTTCGCCTTCGGCGGTCAGGCTGCCCCGGTCAGTTTTGCCCGAACTACAGCGAGCTGTGCAGTACTCTTCTTTGTGGCGTCCTTTGGCATCGCCACCCGCCAATATGAACCCATTGCCGACACAGCGCTGGTTGCCGCTGCGGCCTGGGCGCTCTACGGCGCGGCCTGGGCGCTTCGCCGCCCCTTTGTCGGCGCATTCGTCTCCGGTCTTGCCGCCGGGGGTGCCGCACTCACCACTTCATTCGCCTGCGGCTTTTGGCTCTTTCTGAGCGCCCTAGCGGCACAGGCAGTGCTCCGCGCTTTGGGCGGCAGCCGTCTGCTGCGAATTTCGTTTACGGTATTGGGATTTGCTGCGCCGCTCATTTTCTGGATAGGCACCGCCTGCCTCACAGTACCCGACGCTGCCGAAGTTTGGTTCCCGCTCTGGTTCTCAAACCAAGCTCAGCATCTGGAACCCGCCTCTGCTGCCGCCATTTTCTGGCTTTCACGTACGGCTGTTTGGTTTCTCCTTCCCATGTGGCCGATTGCGCTCTGGGCGCTCTACAGCTGGCGGCGTCAGCTTGACCGCACGCAGATTCTGCTGCCGAGCCTCTTCCTCGCGGCCATCGTCTTTGCCGGATTCTTCATCCGTTACGATGCTGCAGGGAACCTCCTGCTGATCTCGATTGCGCCCACCTGCGTGCTGGCCGCCTTCGGGCTCGCGAGTCTGCGCCGCTCACGTGAAAATCTTTTGGATTGGTTTGCGCTTTCGGTCTTTACCGTCGCATTGCTCACGGTCTGGCTTTACTGGCTTGCCGCTCTCACTGGCATGGCTCCCAAGATGGCCAAGTCCGTCTACATGCTCGCACCGGGGCTTGATGTTACGCTCGACTGGTCTATCCTCGCGCCGCTTACGGTCACTGTCATCTGGTTCGTTTTTGTCATCTGGCGCCTCACGCACCGCCCAATCGTCGTTTGGCGAGGCCCATGGCTCTCTGCGGCCGGCATGACAGCTGTAGCCGTGACGCTGCTCGGCCTCTGGCACGAAGGCATTGACGTCAACCGCTCTTACCAAGGCGTCGCCCGTGCCACAGCCGAAGCCATTGAGAGCCTTGCAGGCACCGGCACCAAAATCGACGGGGCCGATCTGCCGGGCGGCATCCGCGCTGCACTCCACTACTACGGCGGCATCGACTTCGCTCGCCCGGGCGAAAAGGCACCCTTGAAGCTCGTACGCGTGCGCAGCGACTACGCGCCGGCGAAGGCTTTGACCGAAGCGATCTCCCGACCCCATACCGACGAAACGTTCTACCTTGTAGCGGGCACGATTCGGTGAATCCTGCCGACGCCATCCCGCAGCAGCCAAGCACCAGATCCCGTGGTCTTTGAGCATACCTAAACACGTTAATTGCGACCCCGCTTTATGACGACGCTTTTACCTCCAGACATCTCCCTCAAGGCGCTCCTCAAGCTCGCCGGCCCAATCTTCGTCGCCAACGTAGCCATCATCGGCAGCGGCACGATCGACACGATTATGGGCGGGCAACTGGGTAAGGAGCATCTTGCCGCCATTGCGCTGGGCATATCCGCCACGATTTCCGTGCTGATGGGACTCGTTGGCATTCTGCAGGGGCTTTCACCCATCGCCGGCCATCACTTCGGCGCTCGGCGGCCGCGGGAAATCGGCATCGATGTGGCCCAAGCCTTCTGGCTCGTCATTTTTCTCTCCATGATTGGCGTACCGCTTCTTGCTGCTACCGATTTTTGGACAGATTTGGGCGGCGTGACGGGTGAAGTAAAGCGCATGGCGGCTGACTATCTCTTCTGGACCGCCATGGCGCTTCCAGGCTCAATGGCTGCACGCGTCTTCATTGCCGTGAACGCTGCGGTCTCGCGGCCCAAAATTACGATGTGGGTATCGCTTGGCATGCTCGTCCTCAAGGTGCCGCTCAACGCTATCTTCATGTACGGACTGCTCGGCTTCCCGGCGATGGGCGGGGGCGGCGCAGGCGTGTCGTTCTTTGTGCTCACATATGTTTCGCTTTTTGCTTATTGGATCATCTGGCGAAAAAGCGCTTACTTCCTGCCTATGCACTCGAACGGCTTCGTGCGTCCGCAGTATCAGCGTCTGAAGGAACTCCTCAAGGTCGGCGTGCCGATGGGCATCTGTACGTTCTTTGAAGTTTCGAGCTTCACGCTCATGGCTATTTTTGTTTCGCGTCTGGGGCCCGCTGTGATTTCCGCACACCAGATCGTTGCGAATCTGACGTCACTTTGCTACATGGTGCCGCTCTCGGCCGGCATTGCCTCGAGCGTGCTGATTGCGCAGAGTTTGGGCGCTGGATGGCCAGCAGTCGCAGAAATCGCCATGAAACGTACGCTGCGCCTCACCCTTTCTATTGCTGTCCTCGCCTCGCTCGTGCTTTATCTCTTCCGCGGAGCGATTATCTGGCTCTATACCAGCGAGCCGCCTGTTCATGATCTCGCTGCGTCGCTCCTGCTTTTCGGGTGCTTCTACCACGTCTTTGACGCCATGCAGTCTGTGAGCAGTTTTGCACTGCGAGGCTACCGCGTCACCTTCGTTCCAATGCTTATTTACGGCGTACTCCTCTGGGGCGTGGGACTTGGTCTCGGGTACTTCTTCGCCTTCGGCGGCGAATGGGCCGGCGGACCTTACGGTGCCTACGGCTTCTGGGGAGCTACCGCTGCCGGTCTGTTCCTCACCGGTATCGCACTCTTCGTGATGGCCTTCTGGGTAGCCCGCTCCTTCTCCAAAGACGAGAAACACAGCAGCGCGGAAGTCGCCGCAGCCATCGAAGCCGCTCGCGGCAAACAGGTCATGCCGGCCTAATCGACACTGAGATTGGTCACACACTGCTTTTTTTTCAACAGCGGCTTTTGCTCATGAGCAAAAGCCGCTTTGTTATCCGGACCTCCCCGAGAAGCGAGCCATCATGAGGCGCGATGCGCAATCCGCGCCATCGGCAAATTTAAGGCATATCCCGGAGATCTCGGACGTGCTAGTGTGTTGAAAGCGCTCTTTCAATTCCAAAAAAACTTACCTGTCGCTTCCGGCCGACCCCAACCAAGCCGCACTACAGGCCGTACGACTATGTCTACCATGCTTTTCCCCAGTCCGATTTTCGGACCCGTACACTCGCGCCGTCTTGGCGTTTCGCTCGGCATCAATCTGCTTCCCGCCGACGGAAAGATCTGCTCCTTTGACTGCATCTATTGCGAATGCGGACTCAACGGCTCACATCGGCCGCACCTGCGCTGCCCAAGCCGTGCGCTCGTGGTCTCAAGCCTAGAGGAAAAACTCGTTGAAATGGCTGCCGACGGCGTCAAGCCCGACAACCTTACTTTTGCCGGAAACGGCGAACCCACATCGCATCCGGAATTTCCGGCAATTGTCGACGACGTTATCGCCCTGCGAAACCGTTTTGCGCCATCGGCCAAAATCAGCGTTCTCACGAATGCCAGTCACATTCTTAAACCCGCCATTTTCGAAGCTCTTCTTAAGGTTGACAATCCGCTGCTGAAGCTCGATACAGTCGACCCCGACTACATTCGCCGGGTAGACCGTCCCAACAGCCGCTATGACCTGCCCGCACTCATCAAGCAAATGCAGGCTTTCAACGGCAAATGCATGATCCAGACAATGTTCATGAAGGGAGATTGGCAGGGCGTATCCGTCGATAATACGGGGGATGAATACGTATTGCCTTGGCTTGAGGTCGTGAAATCCATTCATCCCGAACTCGTCACGATCTACACCCTTGACCGCGAAACGCCCAGCAAATCACTTCTCAAGGCTACGCATGAAGAACTTGACCGCATTGCGGACCTTATTCATGCTGCCGGACTAAAGTGCACGGTGAGTTATTGATCCAAAGAACGATTGCCTTCACCGTCGGCTCGAGCCATTCGCTATCAGTATTGGCTGCAGCAGTCTGAAAAACATTTCACCAGGCTGCAGCCAAACATTCCAAAAGATCGTCATCCTCTGCTGTACGTTCTTATAAACCTGCCTCAGAGGGTTCTGAATGCCCCTGCCGCAAGCGAACTATCTTCAAGGCTGAGCCGCTCCTGCAACAGCAGACATGCTGCAGACGGACAACGCGAAGTTGGGCTGTTTAAAGACGATGTGCGCCAAATCGCATCCTTTGCTGCATATCCTATCCTCCTGCAGCTCCTCAGGCGCTCTGTATGAGTGCTCTGCTCATTCTCTGTCGTTGTTTGGATTGGAACTCTCCTGAGTGTTGGAAATACATTCAACGCTTTGTGAAGTAAATACACTTTGAATTAAATTGCGGCATATGAAATCGAGCATTTCTGCCCAAATACTTTATTTTCTCGCGCTATTTCAGTGACATTTTTAGTAGAGCTGGCGCAGCCTCTCACTAATCCGTATCAATGAGGCTCGTAACTGACCACGATTGTGACCTTCAGTGGCAGGGACACTGTGTCTTGCCGTCCGGATCCTCTATAGGGCATCAATCGAGCAGTTCATTTCAAATATTTTTCCAAAGTTTTCTCACCAAGATATCCGCTGATTGAGACATCGCTCATGCAATTGGAACGACTTTTGCATCAGCGCTAATGGGATTTTTTCCATCGTCTTTTAAAACTGCTGACCATCATCCGTCGTCCGCAGACGCAAAGACCTTCCCATTTATTCAGAGGACTCACTGATGTTTCGTCTTGGTTTCACTGCCTTAGCTGCTTCTGCTCTTTTCCTCATCTCCGGACCTGCGCTGTCCGCTCCGACAACAGTAACCACGCCGCCGTCTGCTGCCGCCATGAAGCAGCTCCCGCGCGTAGCTATTCTCGCAACAGGCGGTACCATTGCGAGCCGTGGAAGCAATGCACTGTCACTCACAGATTATGGCGTCGGTTCCGGCCACAAACCCGTCGGCATTGAAGTTCTGGTCAATGCAGTCCCTGAAATCAAGCAGTTTGCAGAGATCTCGGGCGAGCAGGTTTTCAATGTCGGAAGTTCAAAACTCTCTATCGACAATTGGCTTACGCTCGCTCGCCGCGTCAATACGCTCCTTGCAGACGAGCACACGGATGGCATCGTCATCACACATGGTACCGATACGCTTGAGGAAACAGCGTACTTTCTTAACCTCGTTGTGAAATCTGAAAAGCTCGTCGTTCTCGTCGGCAGTATGCGGCCAGCGACTGGACTCTCAGCTGACGGCCCGCTCAACCTCGTCAATGCCGTAGCGCTTGCCGCCAGTAAAGAAGCGTACGGTCAGGGCGTAATGGTCGTCATGAATGACCAAATCTCTTCAGCTTTCGGCGTTACGAAAACCAATTCCACCAATGTCGGAACCTTCAAATGTCCTGATACGGGCTATCTGGGCTTTATGCAAAACAACAAGCCCTACTTTTTCAACGCCCTTCTAAAGCGTCACACTACCCAGAGTGAGTTTTCCATTGACGGCCTAAAAACGCTTCCGCGTGTTGATGTGCACTACACAACACTTGGGGAAGACGGCCGCATCATTGACGCTATGGTCAAACTTGGTTCCAAAGGCATTGTGAACGCCGGGTTAGGTCACGCCAACGTTCCTAATGAAGTCATGAACAGCCTAATTGCTGCTAAGAAAGCTGGTGCCGCCGTTGTTGTGGACTCTCGCGTCGGTTCGGGACTCATCACGCCGATTGGCAAATTCACCCGTGAAGGCTTTGTCAGTGCAATGCTCCACAATCCGCAGAAAGCCCGCATCCTCCTGATACTTGCACTCACCAAGACAGACGATCCCAAAGAGATTCAGCGCATTTTCAACGAGTATTAATCTTCTTTCCTTCGTTTCAATCCTCCTATTTCTGCGAGTACCCAGCATGAAAAACACCTTCGTGCTGGGCTGCGAGAACAAGCGAAGACCGCTAATACAGCGCCACCCCACTGGACAAACTCAGAAAAGCCGCCATACCAAACGCGATATGCCAAAGCTTTCCATAACTCCAATACTTCAAAACACTTTCTGAGGCGTACGGCCCCTCATGGTAGGAGCGGTAGACCAACAGGGAACTAACCGCTTAACCTGTGTCACCCAATAAAGCAAAACCTCCTGTCGGAAAATCCTTCAGGAGGTTTTGTTTATCTACGGCTCTCTGCGCTCCGCCTTGGAGAGCAGAGCGCATAAAGATCAATTAGCCGTATAGCGGTGCTCGCGAAGCGCCTGAACACGGTCTTCAATCGAAGGGTGCGAAGCAAAGAGACTGCCGATGCCGCCCGAAATACCGAAGCCCTTTACGGCGCCAGGAAGTTCATTGGGTTCCATGCCGCCCAAGCGCTGCAGCGCATTGATCATCGGCGTGGTGTCGTGCATGAGATCTGCTGCGCCAGCGTCAGCGTGGTATTCACGCCAGCGGCTGAAGTAAGCAACGACCATCGAGGCGAGGAAGCCCAGGCAGATATCGAGAACAAGCGACGTCACATAGTAGCCGACGCCCGGACCTTCATCTTCATTACGCAGAATCTGACGGTCCACCACCCAACCGATGATGCGGGAGATGAAGAACACAAAAGTGTTCATCACGCCCTGCAGAAGCGTCATCGTCACCATATCGCCATTCTTCACATGGCTCATTTCATGGGCAAGAACGGCTTCAACTTCCTGAGCATTCATCGAGCTCAAGAGTCCCGTCGACACTGCGACGAGAGAGTTGGAGCGCGAGGGGCCCGTGGCGAAAGCGTTGGGTTCGCCTTCATAGATGGCGACTTCCGGCATCGGAAGACCCGCTTCATTGGCGAGCTTGCGCACGGTTTCAACGACGTACTGCTCCACGCGGTTGCGGGGATTATTCACGTCAATCATCGTGAGGCCCATCGTCATCTTCGCCATCATCTTGGAGGCGAGGAGTGAGATGATCGAACCCGAGAAGCCCACCACCATCGCGAAGATGAAAAGGGTTCCAAGGTTGAGGTTCGAACCGGCCATGGTGCCGAAATTGATGCCGAACACCATCTGCACCACCGTGAGGATCACGGAAAGCATGATGAAGATGGCGAGATTGGCCAAAATGAGGAGGCCGATGCGCTTAAACATGGCTATCTTCTTCCTTCTAGGCGTCCATCCGGACGCATTAAAAATTGCAGCTGCCGCTTCGTCTTTATTCTCATGGCCGCAACAGCGCGATGCCCCGCGAATGTCTGAAGTTCTCTGAGAGGGTGGGGTATCCGCTTCAGACAATCCGCCCAGTCTTAGGGGAATTTGAAGTTTATTTTACGGTTGAGACTCGAGAGGCTGATTGCTTCATCAGCACCTATTTGTAACAAACAGGCGGCGATTTCAACGATCAGCAACGCGCTTGGGTGAGAAGCTTTCCCATGCACCGCACCCTAAGCAGTGCCACGAGAAGCTCGACGCTAAGAACCCGCACTTGCGGCACTGGAAGCGGCTCCACTTGCGGCCATTCTTTTCCATCAATCCCGCCACGAGCTTTGTCATGGGATCATCGGGATTGCCTTTAAGACGAATCTGCAAAAGCGCGTTGTAGGCCGACAGCGTCGGATGCTTTTCAAGAAGACTCTGCGCGAGAGTCTCAGCCGCTCCGATGCCCTGCCAAGCGGCAATACGCGAAAGCGTCGCTTCCATAACATCAGCCGTACTGAGCCGTTCCGTGGTGTCGAGCAAGAGCTTTAATGCACCCGCACGGTCTCCCTGTTCATTCATCGCATCGGCGAGCTTGCCGATTACCAACGGCGCATAATCCGGATTCTTCTCAATGACTCGGCGCCACCAGCGAACTGCTTCAGTCGTGGCGCCTGCGGCCTCTGCCACCTTGGCAATCGTCATCTGGGCACGCGGCGTAGCGTCCGCGTACTTCATAAGCTGCTCGACCAAAAGACGCGCATCTTCCGAACGCTTGGCACGAAGCGCCTGATCAATGCGTTCACAGTAGAAATGCGCAATTTCAAGCGAATGCGTTTCGCCGGCCTGTGTTTCGAGCAGTCGAGCCGTTTCCGTTGCCGCCGCCCATTCATGCTCAATGACATAGATGGAGAGCAACTGGCGAAGTGCATAAAGATGTTCGCTCGGCACCGAAGAGAGTTTGCGGTAAGCCGCTTCTGCGCGGTCAAAGAAGCCGGCCGTCAGGAAGTCCTGAGCGAGCTCCTTCAATGCTAAGGCACGTTCTTCATCCGAAAGATCCGCACGATTGTAAAGATGCCGATGCAGACGAACCGCTCGTTCAAATTCACCCCGGCTGCGAAGCAGGTTCCCGAGAACGCGTTCAAGTTCCGTGAGCTCCGGATCCACGCGCACAACTTCAATGAAGGCGTCAATCGCCTTGTCGGATTCACCGTCCAGAAGAAGGGCAAGCCCTTTCGTGGTGATCTCCGGCACCTTCTCGGATTCGCCCCGCTGCTTCTGATCGAACCCCCTGCACCACCAACCGGCAAAGAAGAGGACGGGTACGAATACCAGATACCAAAGGTCAAATTCCATGATTGAACGCGGGACGGGAAAAAAGGACTGAGGGAGGGATTTTACGCCGGATTGCTTGTTTTGTTTGAATTTTTCTTAATAGAACTGCTTCACCCACCGTACAAGAACTTTTGCCTCTGATAAACAAACGGCGCGGAGTTCGATATTGAACTTCGCGCCGTTTTGTTCTTGGGACTCAATGTCCCCATCAACTTGTTGTGAGTTCCAGATCTCCTCTCGAGCAGAGATCAAGCATCACGCAAGGTTTGATGCATTAGAACGTGTGGACGAGACCGCAGTAGACCTGAGTGAGCTGATCCTTGTTGCCAGTGTCATCATCCTTGGTCTGGCCATAACCCGCACCAGCATAAAGGCTCGTACGTTCGGAGAGCGGATAATTGTAGCGAGCGGAAACGCCATAGTACTTGGCGTCGGCATCGGGTTCTTCAGTAAACTCTTCCGAGAAGTCAACATAATAGAGGCCGGCAGTGAGCGTACCAGCGCCAAGCGGAGCAGCGGCGCCAAGATGCAGGCCGTAGCCCTTCAGGCCCAAAGAACCGCCGATGCTGTTGCTAGGATCAGTAGGATCCACGCGGACCGGACCAAAGTCAGTGCTTCCCAATTCATATCCACCAGCAGCAGTCTGATGCTTGAAATACTGAGCTTCAGCGAAGACCTGAACGACTTCAAAGTCATAGCTGCCGCCCAAGAAGACCAACTGGCCATCCTTGTCCATCTGGCGGCCATAACCATCATTCCCATCGGCCGTCGTAGCTTCATTGACACCATACTTCGTCAATTCGTAACCGACAGCAAACGAGGCAGGGCCATATTCACCAGACAGACCGATTGAAGCGTAACGCTGGGCATGCGACGTACCTTCGTCACCGCTGTAGTGCTGTGCGCCGTCCTTAAACGAAGCATCATCCTTGCTGTCCGTCTTAAACGAATACTGAGCGGTCAGCTGCAGACCGGCAAAACGCGGGGTCTGGTAGACAACCATGTTGTCATAACGATCGGAGGCCGCAAAGCCCCAAACGTCACCGTCGCCGCCATCGAAGGATTCAACGTAGCCGAGCATGTCATACGTGCCGCAGGACGACGAAATACCGCCGAAACGGCCGAAGGCAACAGAACCGAACGGGCCGGAGAGCGTCAGACCGGCTTCACGGCCGAAGAGGCGGCTGCCCTGACCCATCGTGCCATCGTCACCATTGAAGCCGCTTTCGAGCTTGAAGCCGACCTTGTAGCCATTGCCCAGGTCTTCGGAACCCTTCAGGCCCCAGCGGTTGCCCGTATCCCAACCAGTCTGCATGTCGAACTTATCAACAGCCTTTTCACCCGTCGACTTCGTATGTTTGTATTCGAAGCCGGTATCGAGAGCGCCGTAAAGCGTCACGTCAGCAGCCATTGCAGAGCCGGCAAAAGCGCCGAGAACGGCGAGCGCAGCAAGAGTCTTTTTCATTTTGAAATCCATTCAAAAAGCAACCTGACTGAACAAAATGCAAACTTTGGTCAATCAAGTGAATTGATTAAGAAGCTCCAGCATGAGCTTCCGCCTTCGGGCTGTCAGCACAAATGGAATCCGTGCGCAGTCCTCTGAAGTCCGGATAATCCTACAAAGTTTCTGAAGCTTGCAAACAATCCTTTTAAGCCCCATTGAGAATTCTTCTTATTTATAAAAGCTCTCCGGCAGCTTCATCTTGTTTCATTTGCGCAACAAATCTTTCACATCCCGTAAACTCAGAATGATATTGATGCATCTGCTTTTTCCTGCATCATCCTGCGGATACGTCCTTCATTTTCTCAAGCTGATCGCCTCTCCTATTCAATTCACTCAGCCTGTGTTGTCGGTATACGCATTTCTCAGATTGAACACACAGCGAGTTCCGACTGATGGGAAGCACTGTTCCATCCGCGCTCTTTCACTCGTCTCAATTTTTGGGGGACGCCGCCCATAGCAAAAGCCGCCTCCTCTCGAAAGAGAAAGCGGCTTTCTATCTGCCTTGACTCCCCGTAAGGAGAATCTTTCAGATCAAGCGGAAGCTATTAAAGCTTCGAGTCGCGGCTCGCGTCCACACGCTGCCTCAAGTCCTTACCGGCCTTGAAGAAGACGGTGTAGCGGGCGCGCACAGCAACAGCCGAACCGTCCTGAGGATTGCGGCCGACGCGCTCCGGTCGATATTTCAAACCGAAGGAGCCGAAACCGCGGATCTCAATGCGTCCGCCTTCAACGAGGGTCTGGCTCATCGTATCGATGATCACACCCGCCGCGTCCATGCAGTCGCGCTCGCGAAACGTTGGAAGACGTCCATAGAGTTCAGCAAGCAGTTCGGATTTGGTCATGGAATTACCCATGGTTGCCTCCTCTGAAGCGAATTACTTCTGTTCGAGCTTGGCCTTGAGCAGGGCGCCGAGGTTCGTCGTGCCAGTGGCAGAACCAACGTCAGAGGCGTTGAGGCGATCGAGAGCGTCGCGGGCCTCAGCGGCATCCTTCGCCTTGATGGAGAGCTGGATGCTGCGGTTCTTGCGATCGAGGCTGATAACAGCGGCTTCGACTTCCTGGCCTTCCTTCAGGACGGTCGTGGCGTCTTCAACGCGGTCAGCGGCGATTTCGGAAGCGCGGAGGTAGCCTTCGACGTCGTTGCCGAGGTCGATCACGGCGCCCTTGGCGTCAACGGTCTTGACGGTGCCCTTGATGACGGAGCCCTTTTCGTGCGTGGAAGCGAACGTGCCGAACGGATCGCCGGCAAGCTGCTTGATGCCGAGGCTGATACGTTCACGTTCGGTATCGATCGCGAGCACAACGGCTTCGACTTCGTCGCCCTTCTTGAAGTTGCGGACGGCGTCTTCACCGGATTCGTTCCAGGAGAGGTCGGAGAGGTGAACGAGGCCGTCAATGCCGCCGGGCAGACCAATGAACACACCAAAGTCGGTGATCGACTTGATCTGGCCGGAGACCTTGTCGCCCTTCTTGTGCGACTGGGCGAATTCTTCCCAAGGATTGGCCTTGCACTGCTTCATGCCGAGGCTGATGCGGCGGCGATCTTCGTCGATGTCAAGAACCATGACTTCGACTTCCTCACCGAGCTGCACAACCTTGCGCGGATCGACGTTCTTGTTCGTCCAATCCATTTCGGAAACGTGCACGAGACCTTCGATACCGGCTTCAACTTCAACGAAGGCACCGTAATCGGTGATGTTCGTGACCTTGCCGAAGAGGCGGGTGCCCTTCGGGTAGCGGCGGGCGATGCCGATCCACGGATCTTCGCCGAGCTGCTTGAGGCCGAGAGAAACGCGGCACTTTTCCTTGTCGAACTTGAGAACCTTGGCGGTGATTTCCTGACCAACCTGAACGACTTCGCTCGGGTGGCGGACGCGGCGCCAGGCGAGGTCGGTGATGTGGAGCAGGCCGTCAATGCCGCCCAGATCAACGAACGCACCGTAGTCGGTGATGTTCTTGACGATGCCCTTGACGATGGCGCCTTCCTGGAGCGTCTCGAGGAGCTTGGCGCGTTCTTCGCCCATGTTGGCTTCGACGACGGCGCGGCGGGAGACGACAACGTTGTTGCGCTTGCGATCAAGCTTAATGACCTTGAATTCGAAGGTCTTGCCTTCGTACGGCGTCGTGTCCTTGACCGGACGGGTGTCGACGAGCGAACCCGGGAGGAAGGCGCGAATGCCGTTGGTCATGACGGTGAGACCGCCCTTGACCTTGCCCGTGACCGTACCGGTGACGAGCTCGCCCGATTCGAGAGCCTGTTCGAGGTTCATCCAGGCGGCGAGGCGCTTGGCCTTGTCGCGGGAAAGGATCGTGTCGCCGTAGCCGTTTTCAACGGACTCGATGGCAACAGAGACGAAGTCGCCCGGCTGGACGGTGACTTCACCCTTGTCATCCTTGAACTCTTCGATGGGCACGTAGGCTTCGCTCTTCAGACCGGCGTTCACGACGACGAAGTTGTAGTCGACGCGGACGACTTCAGCGGTGATGACTTCACCCTGACGCATTTCCTGGCTGGCAAGGCTCTGCTCAAAGAGCTCAGCGAAGGATTCGGGCTTGTTGGTTTCGTTGGACATTGTGGAATGGATAAAAAGCACGCCCAAGGGCGGTCTTGTCGGTGGAAATCCGAAGACCCAAGGGCGGAGTTAACGAGAAATCGTCGACTCCATTTTTAAATGGCGCCGACGAAGAAACCGATATGCTACAGCAACTTAATTGAGCTCGGCCCACCAACCGAGCACTTTTTTAACGACTTCGTCGATTCCCATTTCGGAAGTGTCCAGCAGCCGGGCATCTGCGGCCGGTTTAAGCGGCGCCACCGCGCGTTCGCGGTCACGGCGATCCCGCTCTTCCAAATCCCGGGTCAGCGCGGCCAAATCGGCTTTTTCACCGCGAGCTTCAAGCTGCTTCACGCGCCGCTCAGCGCGTACGCGGGCAGAAGCCGTCATAAAGATCTTGAGTTTGGCTTCCGGGAAAACCACCGTCCCCATGTCGCGCCCGTCGGCAACGAGTCCGGGAGCCGCCGCCGCACGGCGCTGCAGGTCGAAAAGCGCCTGCCGCACCCCCGGCACAGCGGCGCACTTCGAAGCAGCAACCCCCACGGTTTCGGCGCGGATGGCTTCCGACACATCTTCGCCGTCGAGCCAAATGCGGCCATCCTTAAATTGAGGCGCCAGCGATTGAGCCGCCGCCGTGAGCGCTGCGGGATCGTCAAAAGAAACCTTCGCGCGCAAAGCAGCCAGTGCAGCAAGACGATAGAGTGCACCGCTGTCAAGGTAGTGCCAGCCGAGTGCATCGGCGGCGCGCTGAGCAATAGTGCCCTTGCCGCTTGCGGCGGGGCCGTCAATTGCAATGACGGGGACTGTCATAGCTTCATCCTTCTATTTATTCAATTGACTGCCGACTGGGTTCGTCCGTGGCGATGCGCAAAAGTCTTCATAAAGTCAGCCAACTTTTGCACGCCTTCAATCGGCATGGCGTTGTACATGGAGGCGCGGATGCCGCCGACAGCACGGTGGCCTGCCAAATTAGCGAGTCCGGCTTCGGCTGCTTCCTTAACAAATAAGGCCGTAAGCGCCTCATCCTTCAAGCGGAAGACGGCGTTGACGCGGCTTCTCGACTCGCGCTCAACATGCGCAACGTACATCTCCGGCATAGCATCAATCGCGTCATAGACAATCTTTGCTCTTGCGCGAGCGTACTCATCCATCACCGCAACCCCGCCGTGCGCTTCTATCCACTGCGCCATCAGATTGGCGACATAAAGCTGAAAAACGGGAGGCGTATTGGGCACACTGTCTGTTCGGCTGTAGACGCTGTAGTTCAGCAGCGTCGGCACTTCAGTGCCGGCGAGTCCCAGAAGATCTCGCCGGAGCACGATGACTGCGAGCCCGGCGATGCCAAGGTTCTTTTGTGCTGAGGCGTAAAAAAGCCCGAATTTATTGACATCCACCGGGCGCGTCAGGAAGTTGCTCGTCATGTCGGCCACGAGCGGCACGGCTTCGGCATCCTTCAGCACCGGCACTCGCTCAAATTCGATGCCGTGAATGGTCTCGTTGTCACAGTACGCGCAGTAGCTCGTTTCAGGAATGACTTCGAGCTCTTCATCCGCCGGGATGCGATTGCCCGAACCCGAAAAGGCCGACTGCACGCGGCCAAAGCGCAGCGCTTCCTTGGCCGCCGCCTTACTCCAGGCACCCGTAATGATGTAGGTCGATAGTGTCCCGGCACCGAGCAGATTCATCGGCACCATGGCGAACTGCATGCGTCCGCCGCCAGGACAAAAGAGCACATCGTAAGTATCAGGGATCGAAAGGAGCTGGCGCAGGCGGCTTTTGAGCTCCGTCATTACGCCCGTCACCTGAGGCCCGCGATGGCTCGCTTCCAGAATCGACCAACCGCAGCCGTGAAAATCAAGCATCTCCGACTGGATCTGCTTCAAAACGGTCTCGGGGAGCATGGCCGGACCGGGGGCAAAGTTGTAGGGGCGCGTCATTGCAATGATTCTCAAAAAGATCCGCTTAATGGATGCGAAAAACCCGGTCCGCAATGCACAGGCTGCATTTGCGGACCGGGTCTATTCTGCCTCAGCCGCGTCAGTTCTGTTTCGGATCCTTGGGCGGGATCACTTCTTCAGAATTTTCGGCTTCTTCAGCGTCATCGCCCTCGTCGACTTCATCGTCATCGATACCGTCGAGATCATCCGTATCAGGCAGGTCGCCCGCATCATCAGGATCAACCTCAACGTTGAGGTGTTCAATTTCGCTTTCGTCCTCTTCGCCCGTACGGTCGACGCGGCGAACGGCCGCGAGCGTGTCGTCGGGCATGCGGATGAGGATGTTGCCCACCGTATTGCGGCCGCGTTCAGGCACTTCGCCCGCACGCGTACGCACCACTTTGCCGCCCGTGGAAAGCAGCATGATGTCGTCCTCAGGCTTCACAATAACGCCGCTTACCGGCGCACCGTTCTTTTCAATCACACGAATAGCGATAACGCCCTTGCCGCCGCGGTTGCGAAGCGGATAGGCGGCAAGCGCCGTGCGTTTGCCAAAACCGTGCTCGGTCGCAATGAGGAAGGCCTGCGTCATATCGTTCGTCGAGGCGAGCGCCACCACGGACTCATCGGCCTTGACGCGCATGCCTCTCACGCCGTGAGCCGTGCGGCCCATGACGCGGATGGTCGACTCTTTAAAGTGCACGCAGCGGCCGTTGTCGGCCAAGAGGAAGACGTCGTCGTCGCCCGAAGTAATCGTGACGCCGACAAGTTTCTCGTCGCCCAAGTTCGTCGCCCGGATGCCGCGGCGGGCGGAGCTGAATGCCGACAAAGGCGTACGGCGCACCGTGCCTCGATCCGTAGCAAGGAACATGTAACGGTCTTCGGAAAACTCCTGAATCGGCAGAATAAAGCTGATCTTTTCGTTTTCTTCGAGCGGCAGCAGATTGACAATCGGGCGCCCGCGCGAATTGGCCTTGCCTTCGGGCAGATCAAACACGTCGATGGCATAGACCTGACCAGCCGTAGAGAAGCACAAGATGATGTCATGCGTGTTGGCCAGGAAGAATGCCTCAATGACGTCGTCCCTCGTCGTCGCCTGCAGGTTGCGGCCCTTGCCGCCGCGCGACTGTGCGTTGTAATCAGCGAGTTCCTGACTCTTCACAAAGCCGTCGCGGGTGAGCGACACAACCATGTCGCGGCGCGGAATAAGGTCGCGCTTATTAAAGTTAGTATCTTCCGACAGATCGATTGTTGAGCGGCGCTCATCGCCATAGGCTTCGCGGCAGGCAAGGAGCTCTTCCTTGATGATGGCTGTGACGCGTTCGGGCTTATGCAGAATGTCAATCAAGTCGAAGATCCGCTCCATCGTGGCAGCATAGTCCGCGAGAATCTTCTCGCGCTCGAGCCCCGTCAAACGGCGCAGATTCATCGCCAGAATATTGTCAACCTGAACCTTCGTCAGATAGTAGAGGCCATCGGGCTGCAGACCGCGGCGCGGATCGAGCCCTTCGGGGTCTGCGTCCTTGCCGTATTCGGCAGCACGCCGAGTGATTTCGGCTGCAAAGCCGAGCGGCCAGCCGCGCCCCATCAGGGACTGCTGAGCCTCTTCAACCGTCTTCGCTGCGCGGATCAGACGGATGAATTCGTCAATATTGGCCAGAGCGATCGCCTGACCGGCAAGAATGTGGCCGGCGCCGCGGCTCTTTTTCAGTCGGAAGATCGTGCGGCGCGTCACCACTTCGCGGCGGTGCTCAAGGAAGTACACGACCATCTGCTTCAAATTAAGGAGCATCGGCTGGCCGTCCACCAAGGCGACCATGTTCATGCCGAAGCTTTCCTGCATCTGCGTGTTCTTGAAGAGGTTATTGAGCACCACTTCAGGCATCGCGCCCTGCTTGAGATCGATCGCAATGCGGATCTGACGGGTCGACTCGTCGCGCATTTCGGAAATGCCGTCGAGTTTTTTGTCGCGCCAGAGTTCGTGCATGCGTTCGTAGAGCACGCGCTTATTGACCATGTAGGGAATTTCGTCAACGACAATACGCGTGCGCGAATGGTCGCGGCCGAACTCTTCGAGGTGCGTGCGTGCACGCATGATGACGCGGCCGCGGCCCGTACGGTAGCCCTCGTAGACGCCCGACAGTCCATAGACGATGCCGCCGGTGGGAAAGTCAGGCGCGGAGATCAGCGCAATGAGATCATCGACCGAGCAGTCCGGATGCTCAAGTGCATGAACGCAGGCGTCAATGGTTTCGCGCAGATTGTGCGGCGGAATATTCGTCGCCATACCCACTGCGATGCCCGAAGAGCCGTTCACCAACAATTCCGGCAGACGCGTCGGCAGAACAACCGGCTCCACTTCGGAATTGTCGAAGTTAGGAACGAAGTCAACCGTGTCTTCATGCAGATCAGCGAGCATCTCCTCGGCGATCTTCATGAGCTTCACTTCCGTGTAGCGCATGGCCGCAGCGCTGTCGCCGTCGATCGACCCGAAGTTGCCCTGACCGTAGATGAGCGGATAACGCATCGAGAAGTCCTGCGCCATGCGCACGATCGTCTGATACGCCGCACTGTCGCCGTGCGGATGGAATTTACCGAGCACTTCACCCACCACACGGGCAGCCTTCTTCGTGGGCGAACTCCAGACGTTGCCGATTTCCTTCATCGCGTACAGCACGCGGCGATGAACGGGCTTCAACCCGTCACGAACGTCAGGAAGCGCACGTCCCACGATGACACTCATCGCGTAGTCAAGGTAGGACTGGCGCATCTCGGTTTCGAGCGAAACCGGGAGAAGTTCGTTGGCAATCGAATCGCCCGACGCGCCGTGGCGGCCCTCGCCGCCTTCGTCATCTTCACTCTCGTTTTCGGGCGCAGCATTCGTCTGGGCCGTCTGGGGGGCATCAGTCTGCACATCCGGGGCGTCTGTCGTCCGACGGTCTTCTGCCGCCGGTCCTTCAGCCTCTGCCTTCCCCGGGATCTCTTCGCCCTGAGTCTTCTTTTCTTCGTCCATTAACGGCACCTTGGTGAGTGTTCATCGACCGCAGATATTTCCCGCTTCTGAAAATCAGCAGGCACAGAAAAAGCGTGCTGACGCCGACTGAAGAGGATGCGGATCGATCCGAAACGGGTTATTTTAACAGGTTGATCCGACGCGTCCCAAAAGCCTAAAAGACGCGAATGGTTCAATATTCTGCACAGATTTCAACTTTCGACATACTCCTTTCAGCCGTCCCACCATGGAACTTATCGACACCCTCATTGAAGCCCGCTGGATCATTCCGATCGTCCCCAAGGGCGTGATTCTTGAAAACTCCGCCCTGGCCGTCAATGCCGGACGTATCGTCGACATCCTGCCGATTGAGACGGCCGAAAAAACGTATCAAGCACAACAAGTCTTCCGTTTCCCGACAAGCGCTTTGCTGCCTGGGTTCGTAAATCTGCATTCACACGCAGCCATGAACCTCGTCCGCGGACTGGGTGCCGATCTTCCTTTGATGGATTGGCTCACCAAAGAGATCTGGCCGGCTGAAGGCAAGCTCATGAGTCCAGAATTCGTGGCCGAAGGCTCTTGGCTCGCCGGGCTTGAAATGGCCGCGGGCGGCGTCACGACAACGTCCGACCATTACTTCTTCCCGAAATCTGCTGCCGAGGGGCTCCTTCGTGCCGGTCTGCGCTGCGCGGTTTCCGGCATCGTTATCGGTTTCCCTTCAGCGTGGGCGAAAAACGACACTGAATACTTGTCGCTTTCCGAAGCACTGATTCAAGAGTACGAAGGCGACCCCTTCGTGCACACCACCATTGCGCCGCACGCACCCTACACTGTGAACGATGCAGCCTTGAAACGCTGCGCAGAGATTTCTGACAAGTACGGCGTGCCGATTCACATGCATGTCAATGAAACGGCTGTTGAAGTCTCCGACAGTCTGCGCGACCACCACGAACGTCCGATCGACCGTCTGGAACGCTTAGGTCTGCTTAACGAACGCCTGATCGCCGTGCACAGCGTACATGCGAGCGACGAAGACATCACTAAGATGGCTGCTGCACACGCCTCGGTCTGCCACTGCCCATGCTCAAACCTCAAACTCGCCTCCGGTTTAGCTCCGATTGCGAAGTTCCTCAAGGCGGGCATCAACCTCGGCATTGGCACCGACGGCGCAGCGAGCAACGACAAACTCGACATGCTCGGTGAAACGCGTCTGGCCGCCATGCTGGCCAAAGCCGTCGCTCAGGATCCGACCGCCGCTCCGGTCTTTGCCATGCTGGAAGCCGCAACCTTGGGCGGCGCGCGTGCACTTCGCTGGGACGCTGATATTGGCTCACTCGAAATCGGCAAGGCCGCCGACCTCTTCGCCATTGACCTCGGCACCCCCGAGTCGCTACCGGTGGCAGACCCTGCCGCACAGATTCTCTATTCTGCCGGCCGAGAATGCATCACCCACACCTGGGTTGACGGCCGTCCGATTATGGAAAAACACGCTCGCGCCGCCTATCCGCAGACCGATGCACTCGCTGCGGCAGCACTCTGTGCCCAAAAGTGGCAAAGCCGCCTCAAAAACTAACTTTGAAAACGATAGAGATCTGCAGTGAGCCCCTCGCAGATCTCTATCAAATTCCTATAATGGACGAGTAAAAGTCGGCAGCGATTGTTTACTGCCGACTGCCGATTAATGCAACCCATTTTTGGATGAACCCTCGTTGCCGTCTACTTCAAAAGCAGGACAGGCAGCTGTTCTCGTCCCATCTTCAAAGGAAACTAATATGAAGTCCTCGAAGCTCTGCGGCATCGCTGCCGCTCTTTTGCTCGCCGCTACCGGTGCTTCCGCCGCCGACGCTGTGAATCCCTATGTTCACTCTTCCTCCGGTCAGGTCGTGAAGAACAGCACGGATCTTTGCTGGCGTACCGGCTTCTGGACTCCGGCTCTCGCCGAAGCCATGGGTATTGACGGCGCTGGCTGCGCTTGCGATGCCGACATCCTCGACAAGAAGGCCTGCACGGCTGTTGAAGCCCCGGCTCCTCAGCAGAAGTCCGCTGAAAAGGTCACCTTCTCGGCTGACACGCTCTTCAACTTTGACAAAGCCACGCTCAAGGACGAAGGCCGTGCGGTTCTCGATGACCTCGTCTCCCGCGTTGCCGGTGTTGATCTCGAAGTCATCCTGACGACCGGCTACGCTGACCGCATCGGCTCCGACGCATACAACCTGAAGCTTTCGCAGCGTCGTGCCGACGCCGTGAAGGCCTACCTCGTCCAGAAGGGCGTTGACGCCGCGCTCATCAAGAGCGAAGGCAAGGGTGAAGCTGATCCGGTCGTGAACTGCCCGAACCCGTCCAAGGCCGGCCAGGTCAAGACGTTCAAGGAACTCGTGCAGTGCCTGCAGCCCAACCGCCGCGCCGTGGTTGAAGTTGTCGGTACCCGCCCGGCCAACTAATACTTTTCCCACGACTGCATTCTCAGTCGTAGCATAAAAGCAACACCCCCACCCCACAAGGATGGGGGTTTTCCTTTATATGGAGTGCCGCATGACTCAACGCCTATTCCTCTTTGACCTTGATGGAACGCTTGTCGACTCTGCACCTGACTTAGCCGGTGCTATGAATGAAATGTTGGCCGCCCGAGGACTTCCGGAGCGGCCGCTTGAAGAGCTTCGTGAACCATCAGGACACGGCGGCCCAGCGCTGCTTAAGGCCGCTTTTGGAATGGAGCGCACCGATCCTCGTTTTGAAGCGATGCGGCAGGAATTTCTCGAGCGCTACGCCGCGCGCGCCACCCGATCTTCAACGCTTTACCCGAACGTTGTCCAAATGCTTGACCGCCTCACTGCGGCTGGCGTAAAGCTCGGTGTTGTGACTAATAAGCCACAAGGATTGGCCGAAATCGTCTGCGAGCACCTCGGTCTTACGCCCCGAATGACAGTCGTTGTAGGACTCGGTCCTGCGGGCACGGCCTTGAAACCGAAACCTGATTCACTGATTTACGCCTTGAAGCTCGCCGGCGCAAAGGCGGCCGATGCGCTTTATGCCGGTGACAGCAACTCGGATGGTTTGGCGTGCCAACCCATTGGACTGCCAGTTGCCTGGGTAAGCTGGGGCTGCCAAAAGACTCCGCCCGACTCCGGCATCTTTGATTACATCGCCGACGAGCCCGCTCAATTAGTGGAATGGGCCTTGTTTCGATGAAGTATCCATTTGCAAGGTGCGACGCCATTCGTCGTCAGAACTGCGTATAATCCCTTTCAACTCGGGGGCGCCTTGGTTTCGACAGGGACGCGGACGCCGTACGGGGCATGCCGAGGTGCAGTCACCTCGTAAATCCGCTGCAAACTTATAAACGCCAACAACAAGCGTTTCGCTCTCGCGGCTTAATCCCGCGGGATGCTGCACTGATTTGACTTTGGGTCAGGCCGGGTAACCGGCAGCAGCATCAAATCACAAAGCCTAGGGCCCGCGGCTGTCTCCGACGCGTTCCCAAAATCTAGGGGGCTGGGCAGCGGTTGGCCCGCCGGTCGGCAAAGCCGCTGCTAAGACCTAAATCATCCGGCTATGCATGTAGAACCGACGGAAAAAGGTTTCTGGACGCGGGTTCAACTCCCGCCGCCTCCACCACTTTTCAATCCCAGACAGTCTAAAGACATCTGGGATTTCCTTTTATATCAATCATTTAACCGAATTCCGCGTCTCTAGTCGTCCAGAGCCCTCCATGAACATCTGCGATTTTATGATGTATGCTATGATGGATACGGTGAGTTATATAAATATGTAACAAGTTATCCATCATAAAAAACAGAGGGTACAGATGCCGAAAATCGCAAAAGAGCTGACAGTGCTTGAGATCAAACGGCTGGGACAAGGAACTTTTGCCATCGGAGGCGTCAAGGGGCTCTACATCCGCAAAACCCCCACTCAGACGCTTTTTATCCTGCGCTACAGCGACGCCACCGGAAGGCACGACTTTTCCTTGGGCTCATTCCCAGAAACAAGCGTAGCTGCGGCAAGGAAGGCTGCGCGTGAGGCGCGCGCCCTGATCGACAAGGGCGGCAGTCCCATTGAGGAGCGGGAAGGACAAAGAAAAGCAAAAAGAGAAGCCAAGGAAGCTGCGTTGCGAGAAGTCGAGAAAAGCAAACTCACTTTCGAAGCCCAAATTCAAGTCCCAGACAGTGTTACTGCTGTCTGGGACTTTGTTCTTTCTGCTCCGCCTCAGGTCGGCAGTTGACGAATGCGTCGCCGGTAGGCTGCCGGAGAACATCCGAACCACCGCGCGCAAGTACGGGAAAAGTTGCTGGGGTCCGAAAAACCGATTGTGTAGGCAATTTCCGTGATCGATCGTTCGGTATGCGCAAGCGCATCATGAGCAAGTTGTTTTCTGTGCTTGTCCACCAGCTGCATGAAAATTGTTCGCTCGCCTTCAAGACGCCGCTGCAGCGTGCGCGAAGACATGTTGAGCCGTGCAGCAACTGCCTGAATTCGTGCGCTCTCGCCGGCTTTTAACAGTTCCTCAATTTCTTCTTCAACTCGAACCGTGAAGGAATACTGACGAACACGGTTTAAATACTGACGCACGATTTGTTCGTTGGCCTCACGAAGCATGGCATTCTGCGCAGCATAAGGCTCCATGACATCGTGATAGCTGTAGCGAATAAACCAGCCTTGCGGACTTTCAGTGTCGACCGAACAACCAAAATAGTCTTCCAGCCGTTTTCGGTCATTCGCCGAGCAGTTGTTGATCTGTACGCCGACTTCAACCGGCGTCACCCGATGCTGCGAAAGTGAGTTTGCCTGCCGTTGTATGAATGCAATGACGCATAGTAATGCCGCCTGCTTCGCTTCATTGCCGTGCAACGTCCTCAGTGATAAGGATGAACTGCTTGCATTGTGTGCAAGGCTCATATCCATCGTTGTAGAAATGACCTTTCCATAGCTCGCAGTGAGTTCGAGAACCTGTGCGAGTGAATGGCTCGTCATAATGGCTAGTCCAAGCCCATGGAGTGTCGGCGCCTGCATTTCCTGACCGCAGGTAAGACCAATCAGTTCGTCTCCCGTAGCGGAAATCACTGCCTCCCAAAAGCGGCGAACAGTCATGGCTGGATAGCGGGCATCCGGAACAGTGAGCAGCGTCGAATCCATGCCGATGCGCTCGAAGATCGCTTCTGGCGAAACGCCGTAGCCGCGAACGGTCTGACAGATGGATCGAATCCAACTCGCAAGAATACTGTCGCCTAAAGGTAATAGTTGATCGTCGTCCATTGGGACGACCTCTGCTGGCGACCGTTCCAAAGACTGCGTACTCATCGCGCATTTCTCCGTCTGTTAAATTTGGCATTTCAAGATTACTCTGCACTGCCAAGCTTTAAAAAAAAGGCCGCAGAGAGTGCCTGCGGCCAAGAGGGAAAGATAAGGAGAAAATCTCAACCTGCGGAATTGGGGAATTTACGGCTTCCTTAGCCGTAGACAACTCCTTCTTCCTTTACAACACGAGTGCCGGACTCACCGGCCAAAATTTTCTCAATTTCCGAAAGCGCCCCGATAACAGCCGTCTTTCCAGTGCGCTCAACAAAACGGCAAGCGGCCTCCACTTTCGGCCCCATCGAACCCTTGGCAAAACCGAATTCACGCAGAGATTTCGGATCGGCTTGAACAATCTTCTTCTGATCGGGCTTACCCCAATTAATGTAGGCACCGTCTACATCGGTAGCAATGATGAAAAGATCTGCGTCAAGCGATGCCGCGAGCACGGAACTTGCCAAATCCTTGTCAATGACAGCTTCAGCACCTACGAGGCGGCCATTTTTATCAAAATAGGTCGGAACGCCGCCCCCGCCGCAGCAAATGACGATGTGGCCGTTTTCTACCAGAGTCTTGAGCGGTGCAAATCCCCAAATACGTTTAGGATCCGGGCTCGGTACGACTCGGCGCCACTTGTCGTTATCGGGAGCAATGGTCCAGCCGTGCTGTTTGGCGAGCTGTTCGGCCTCTTCTTTCTCGTAGACGGGGCCGACTGGTTTGGTCGGGTGCTCAAAGGCCGGATCATTTGGATCAACCTGTGTCTGCGTGAGAATAGTGGCTAAGGTAGCGGTTTTCGGCACATAGTTGACAAGTTCCTGCTGGATCATGTACCCAATCATGCCGACGGATTCAGCGCCAATCACGTCCAAGGGATACATCGGAACTTTCTTATACGCATTGTTTTGCAGTGCAAGCAGCCCCACTTGAGGACCATTGCCGTGCGTGACAACAAGTTCATTACCAGCATAAGCCTTGGCAATCTGTCTGCAGGCCAGGGATACGTTTTCACGCTGGTTTTCGCAGAGCATCGGTTCGCCGCGCTTTAAAAGGGCGTTACCGCCAAGTGCGATGACAAGACGCATGATTCAAGTCCTTCTTCAGAAATGTTGGGGGTCAGAGGGCAACTTTGCCCTCTCTCAAGCTCCATGAGGGGGCGGACCAGCCCATGAGCTTGCTGGCCCGGCCTGTTTGATGAGTCCCCGCAGAGACAATCGAAACTCTGCGGCAACTCTCACCTCAATCGAATCAGTTGACGCCAACGACGGCGGCCAGGAGCGCCATGCGCAGGGCTACCGAAAAGCCGATGGCACGGAAATAAAGTTGATGTTCAGTATTGTCGATACCGAAATCAAATTCCCCAGGATTGCGCGGCAGAGAGTGGTGAACACCGACAGTCTTGCCAGTCTTTGCCTTGATATTGCGAAGCATTTCAAGCGAAACGTAGTAGTTCGCCATCTTCTTTTCGAAATCCGCACGGTTCGGGTCATCCTTTTTCACCGAGCAACCCGGCAGATAAATGAGATCTACGTTTTTTTCCGCATAGAGCTCTTCGTTCTGCTTCATCGTGAGATCAAAATGCTCTTCGAAATTCGCATTCATCTTGATGAGTTTCTGGCGAACCACTTCAGGCGTACGCAGCTCACTTGTACCTGTATAGATGATCTTTGCCCCCATAGCTGCCAGCGCCAGTGCGAAGGACTGTCCTGAACGGGCACGAGAAAGATCCGGTGTAGCGATAGCAACGGTCACCTTAGAAAGATCGCCAAACGCGCGCCAGCAGGTGTAGGAATCGAGGAGCCCCTGGGTTGGGTGCGTCACATGACCATATCCACCCGAGATAACCGGCGAGCAGTGACCTTCAATTTCCTTCAGTGCACCGAGCGCTTCCTTGTCGTCAGGATGCCGCATGACGATCACATCCGCATATTCGCTCGTAACGCGCAGACTGTCGGCAAGCGACTCGTTCTTGGCGACCGACGAATTATGCGTCGGATCCGCCTCCGTAATCACAGAGCCGCCAAGCCGATGCATTGCGTTTTCATGTGAACAGCGAGTACGGGTAGAAGGCTGGAAAAAAAGCGTATAGAGCACTTTGCCCTTCAAAAGATCCGTACCGGTTCGCATGAACGGTTCAAGCATCTTTGCCGCTTGAAAAAGCGAGTGGATTTCATTGCGGGAAAAGTCATCAAGGAATGTGATGTTGCGCCCGCGCATGTGAGTATTTTCGAGCGCTTCACGAATATCAAGATGCTTAAAGTTCTGGTCGAGAGCCATGATAAAAAGTTCCTTTCTTGAATGTTTAATAACCATTCCGCTGCAGGTGCAATTCGCGAGCGGAACCGTTCCAAGGTGAGCGACCTCGCAGTTGGCGAGAGCCGCTCACACAAGGAGCGGATGACGAAATGAGCGTTTAATCGTCAGATCTCAACGTCGCGATTACAGTCTTTGGAATAGATGTAGGAGAACGGGCCTCGACCGATGCCATAGGCTGCCTGCACGGAGAAAGCTCCCATCCAGAGGAAGTCTTCCTTCTTTGTGAGGTACCACGTGTCGTCAAGCAGATAAGTGCCTTCTCCCTCATAGATGTAGGCGCCATGCTCCTGAACATGCGTCTCACAGATGTTGTGCGAAGCGCCCGGGTCGAAAGAGAGAATGTGCATATTCATGTCAAAGGCTTCATTCACCGGCAGGAAATCCTTGACATGGACATTGGCCATTTCGTCGTAATCACGGAAGGCAATTTCATTGATGTTCCCGAAGACTGTCCAAGGTTCAAGCCCTTGCGGGTGCGGGATATAACGCTGCTTATAGAGCAGAATGCGGCCGACCTTGCCATTTACATTACGCCAGCCGATACCTTTTCCCGCAGGGGCATAGCAGTAGCCGCCCTGTGTCAGGTTCTTTTTTTCCCCGGCTACATCCGCTTCCAGCTCGATTTCCCCGTCAAGCACATAAAGGAAGGACTCTTCATGCGGCAGAGTCGCGTAGGGATACTCCGTCCGGGCATCGGGTCCAAGCGTACCGATGAGCTGCACAAAGCCTGCTCCGATCTTAGGCGAGCAGAGAATCGTCATCTTGGCGTCAACAATCCCGGGAATCGTGTTAATAACACGTCCCTGAGGCGTGATGATGGCAAAGTCGTTTTTGACGACTGAACGATTCGAGAGTAAATCCTGCGGATAACCAGACATTTAAAATCTCCTTCAACGCACTGACATTTATAGGTTTTGACTTTCCATCTATAAAGGCAAAATTTCACCTGCCTTCAAGGAAAATTCATGACGGAATTAATTTTCCGTTATTAAGTAATATAGTCATTTAAAGACATTTATCTAGAGCTCGTCGCGTCAATTTATTATCATTACGTGCCACGGCATTTAAAACAGATAAATAATAAAAATGATATATTTCATATAATTAACGAAATCCAATATTTGTCACATCCAGCAATCAACACAATGTCGTGTCGTCTCAAATCAAATAATGACAAATAGACCGTCTTTGCATGCCAAGGAATACTTATATGAATACATAATGTCAAAAGCCGTATCGAGGCAATCGACACGGCTTTTAATGAGCGTTAATTATTAGATATTAAATTCGCCTTACGCTGTCCCCAAAGTCATCGGCGTGCAATACAAAGATAGATAGCAGCAGCAAGAATTCCACCAATGAAAAATGTAAAGTTCGCCCATCCCGTCCCATTATCCAAAAGCATGACCAAGATACTGGCCGCTCCGGCAGGAAGCAGTGCACCGACGGCCTGCCAATTGACGCCATGTCGGTACCAATAAAGACTGGTGCTAGATGTGCTGTAAAGATCCGCAACACTTATCTTGCCTCGTTTAACAAGGTAATAGTCGACGATCAAAATGCCGTACACCGGCCCAATCAGTGCAGCCAGAAGATCGACCGTGAGGTGAATAACCTCCGGAGAACTGAACAAATTCCAAGGCAGAATCAGTACGGAGACAATTGAGGCCAGCATGCCTCCTTTGCGCCAGGAGATGTATTTTGGAAAAATATTGGAGATATCAAAAGCTGCCGAAACAAAATTCGCCACGATATTGACGCCGACAGTTGCCACAAGCATCGTGAGTCCCAAAAGGAGAACGGCGGCTTTGTTGTCGAGTCTGCCCATGACAGCGATAGGGTCGACAATCAACTCTCCGAAAACAGCACGTGTTCCTGAGATTGTCACAACGGAGATCAAAGAGAAAAAAAGAAAATTAACAGGCAGTCCCCAAAAATTGCCCTTCTTCATGTCCGATATAGTCTTCGCATACCGTGAAAAATCACCAAAATTGAGTGTCGGACCTGCAAAATAGGAAACAACAAGCGCTGCTCCAAGCAACATCGTCCAAGCCGTTTGTGAAACACTCATCTCGGTTTCTGACAGCGTAAAGCTGATGTTCTCCCAACCCGCTCGGCCGACAATGAGAACCATGAGACCAAGCATCGCCAAATATACGATCGGCCCAGCCCAATCCATGAAACGGCGAATGGCCTCCATACGGCATAAAAAAAGCGCCGTTTGCAGAAGCCACATCACGAGAAAACACCCCCATCCTAGAGGTGACAGCCCAAAATAACTGCTCTCATGGTATGAAATAAGACTGGGAAATTCATAAAGCACCACCACCATGAGAGCGGCGCTCGCAAGATAGGTTTGAATACCGTACCAAACAATGGCAATGATGCCGCGAATGAGGGCAGGAATATTGGAACCGAAAACGCCGTAGGTCATTCTGGAGATGACTGGAAACGGAATTGCAAACTTCTGACTCGGCACACCGATGATGTTGGCGAGCACCAAAATAATCAAGATGCCGGCAATCAGCGAGATAAAAACCTGCCATCCGGCAAGGCCGAGCGAAAAGAGCGTGCCAGCGAAGATATACCCGCCCGCACTGTGCACATCTGACATCCAGAAAGCGAAGATGTTGTACCAACTCCAGGTTTGTTGGGAGGGAATGAGATCCTTATTGGCAAGGATGCTTTGAGGGATGTCTGCAGCCATATCAATTTTGTCTTTCATCTTATTTCTCGCCCTTCGAGACGCTTCTCCATTCCTCCTCTATTTTCAAAAGACAAGTCATTTAGGTCATTGGCTACCGACGTCAAAAAATAATCATTACGTGCCAATATTAGACTTTTTATGTAATATTTAAAAATTCATATATACCAATGCAATTTCTCATGTATTAGTTATACATAACAACCGATTCGGCAAACAAATGACGTGTATTAACAAGAAAAAAAAGGACACCCAGAAACTTCTAGGCATCCTTTTTTTGATAGCGATCCTCGCCACTTATCCGATCTGCATTCTTCTTCCGATCGGTCGGGCTGACGGTCCATTTTGGAGGGACCACACCTCTTCACCGCGCACTAAGGTACGCACAATGCGGCAATCGATTTTGCGCCCCTCATAGGCTGAGAATTTATTTTTGTAAAGCAGATGATCTGCTGTCAGCACATAAGTCTGCGAGGGATCAATGAAGGTTAAGTCTGCATCCATTCCCAAGGCAATTTCTCCCTTGCCTTTCAAACGGAATCGCCTGGCTGCATTGGAAGCGAGCGCGCGGGCAAGCACTACAGGGCTGATGCCGCGCTTGAGCACTGCCTCATCAAACATCGCATCAACACAATTCTGACATCCGCTGATGCCGCCCCAGGCATCGAATGCATTGGGTGAAGCCTTCAGGTCAAAAGTACACGGAGAGTGATCGGAAACGAGCATCTCAATGCGTCCTTCGCCGAGCAGCTCCCACATGCGTCGCTGATGGGCACGATCCCGAATGGGTGGAGAGCACTTTGCCTTCGGTCCGATGGCATCGAGGTCTTCAGTGGCCAACAAAAAGTAATGCGGACAAGACTCAAAACTCGCATCCACGCCGCGAGCCCTTGCCCGTTCAACCTCCTCAATGGCTTCCGGACAGGAGCAATGCGCAATATGTATGCGGCAGCCTGCAGCTTCAGCAATCATCAGTACGCGGTGCACAGCCTCCACTTCGGTAAAAATCGGGCGGGATGCCACATAAGCAGAAAGCGACGTTTCGCCCGCGGAGCGAGCTTCGGCGCCAAATCCATCCGTAATGGTCGCATTCTCACAGTGCACGATCAGCAGACCATCCTTTTTCGCAATTTCGCGGGCCCCACGGAAAAGCTCAAAGTCGGTGACATTTTTAAAGTCACCCGGCTTACCGGAGCCGCATGTCGCAACGAAGGCCTTGAACGCCGCAACCCCTGCATCCGCGAGCGGTGCCAAATCCTTGAGATTCCAAGGAACAAGCCCTCCCATCGGCGCATAATCGACCCAACATTGCCCTTCGGCTGCCTTGAGTTTGATCTCCAGACTTGGAACATCCGTCGTGCAAGGGATCTGATTCAGCGGCATTTCTGCAAATGAAGTAATTCCGCCAGCAGCCATTGCCTGTGTACCGGTACGATAGCCTTCCCATTCAGTGCGGCCGGGTTCAGAAAGATGCATGTGCACATCAACCATCCCCGGCAACACATACTGTCCGAGCGCGTTAATTTCACGTGCAGCCCGTTCGTCGATCGTTGGTGCCATGGCTGCGATGACGCCGTTTTTCACGGCGATATCCACCATTTCTACCGCATCAGGAAGGACTGCCATTCCTTTTTTGATAATCAAATCAAACATGCTTGCGATCCTCTCTCAGATCAGAAATTGAGATTGAACTGCTGCTGCAGATAGAGCGCAGCACAACATACGGCACCGAGCACCAACATGAGCGGCGTATAGAACCGCAGCCACTTTGTATATTCGACTTTAGCGATCACAAGAGTCGCAACAAAAAAGCCCGAAGTGGGAAAGAAGATGTCTGTAAGCTGCCCGCCCCAGGCATTCGCCGAAACAATGGCTTGCTGAGAAACATCCAGCAGAGAGCCAAGCGGCGAAAGGATTGGCATCGTCAGAATCGTGAGTGCCGTGGCGCCCGGAATCAAGGCGTTGAAGATGGCCTGTTCCCAAAAAATAGCGATTGCAGAAAGCGCCGGCGGCGTTGTGGCCAAAAGCTGCTCGAGCCAATAAACAATCGTGTCGGTAATAACGCCCTTGTCCATGACCACAGCAATAGCAGAGGCTACGCCGCACAGAAGAGCACCGACCATCAAATCCCGCATGCCCGCATTTATGTCATCGCAAATCTCCTGAGCAGTCTTGCCGGCAATGATGGCTGCGATGATGCCGATCGCGAGAAAAAGGCCACCGATCGCCTCAAAGCCCAGATTCATTGACAAAATCAAATAGACTGCGAAGGGAAACATGATGAGGCAGGAGATGCCCGCCCACGTCTGTCTTGACGTGAAGACAAGCTCTCGATTCCCCGATTTTTCACCTTCTTCAGCTGCAAGCTTTTCTTTAACTTCGATATCCGTGTCGTAGGTAAGAGACTTCTGTGGATCCTTCTTGACACGTGCCGCATAAACCATCACATAGACGATGGAAATCAAAATCACTACAGCCAGTACAACAGCGCGCAGGCCGGAACCAGAAAACATCGTCACTTGAGCAATTTGCTGCCCCATGCCGACGGAGCCGGGAATCGTAATGCCGAAGGTAAAGCCCATACACGGAGAAAGCAGAGCAACGGCAGTTGCAGTCATTCCGTCGTAGCCGAGTCTATAAAAGAGCGGCAGGAAAACCGGCAGATATGCGAGCGAAAGTTCCGGCACACCAATAAAAGCAGCAAGGAGCGAAAGTACCAACATCAAAACCGGAGCAACGAGGAATTCAGATTGCCCGACAGCCCGTGAAAGGCGCTGCACGCCGAGGTCAATCAGCCCCGCACGTTTGATGAGCCCCATGCAGGCTCCGACCATAAAAGTCAAAACGACAATACCGGCAGCACGTTCAAAGCCATATGGAATAGCCGTGATGATCTCAAGCCATCCGGCTGGATGTGGTTCAACCGCATGGTAGGTATTGGCGACTACCAGATTTTGAACACCGTGAACGGTCTCAACTACATGGCGGTCATACTGCCCAGAAGGCACGATGTACGTAAGTACAGCCATCAAGAGAATGAAGATCCCGAGAATGATGTAAATATCGGGCATCCTGAAGTTTTTTTTCTTCTGTGCTGACTGCGGGAGATCCTGCTTGGGCATTTTGCGATCCTTGAGAGTGGGATGCTCTGCTCGAGGAGTTGGACAGTGTCTCTTGGCGCCTAGAGAGGTCCGTGCGGAGCAAATTGAAATTCGTTTGCAAAGTTCCAGAACCGACATTCAATTGGTTCTTGCAGCTTTTTCTATCTGAAATATAGGTTGGACTCCCTAGATTCATCGATGCCCGTTGGCGTCAACGTATTGTCTTTAGGCGCCATAAACGCAGGTTCGATTGAAAAGGCTGCGGCGGTTAGAAAGCTCGTTGCTTAAGTCCCTGAATGCAATCACATCACAATGATCGAATGACCTGAGGTTGGCTCAGCCAGTGACGCTGGGAGCTCTGTAATTGACGCTTAATGACACCCGATCGACCGCTTTGCCGATGACAATGAACCTGAAGGTTCTCTCACCCAGACCAGATGAAGCTGCTATGAAGTCATCCTCGCCTTTTCTTGCTATTTGTCTGGCAGCGACACCCCAACGCAGCCAAGAAGCTATAACGATATTCGAAGGCCTTACTGGGATATGTCGGCCGTCAATCAACTTCACCGGACAAACGGCAGGCCGTTTTGTGGCACCAGAGTCCTGCAGTGATAAGGTCGCCGTTGTGCTCCTGATCAATGCCGCAGCAGGAACCGCGCCTTTTGTACGAAACCTGCCGATCTTGGTGCTGCAATTTGAACCTGAAGTGGGTTCAGGCACAGAGGTTCAAGGCAAAGTGCTCTGCCATTCAAAATGGGACTCACCAATGTGCGGTCTTTGTCTTGAGGATGCTTCGCATCTCGAAGGACTGCCCGTCAAGCTGAGCGAAAACCTGCCCACCCGGCAAGCCTGTCCCTGGGGTGACGATGTTGCCCCAACACCTCCGGCCTCGGCAGCCTACCTGATGCTTTCCGGGGGCTGTATTCATACCCGAACGCAGACTGCCCAACGAATCCTGCGGCGTGCGGCATCCATTATGTTGAGGCGGCTTGACGCAGTCCGTGAACGGCTAGCCGAAAGCTCTGCCCTGGAATCCCTCCTTACCGCCCGAAACTCTTAATTCCGTCCTGCATTATTTTGGAGAAAACCATGGTGAAATCCATCTCGCTTCCCGCTCCAGCCATACTGTCCGCTCCACTTAAAGATGCGCTGTCTCAGCGCCGTACCAATCGTAAATGTTCAAGCGAAGCGCTGACAGATGCTGAACTCGCCGCGCTCCTTTGGGCCTCTGCCGGCATCACCGCCGATGATGGCCGACGAACGACGCCTTCTACACTCGATTTGCGCGCCGTCTCTCCCTATGTACTGCGTAAGGACGGTGTGTGGCGTTGGGATGCCGCCCAAAATGAACTCGAACAGCTTGCCTCTGAAGATGTTCGCAAGGTATCGACTGCATATCAATTTGAATACGTCGAAAAGGCACCGGTAACGATTGCTTTCGTCGTCGACACTGAGCGCGCGAAGACCGCTCGTCCGACGGGACCATATGTGGACGCGGGCACCATGGGGCAAAGCTGCTATCTTGCCGCCGCATCACTTGGACTCGCAGGCTGCATCCGAGCATCTTTTGACCATGATGAACTGCGCAAGGCCATGAACCTTGACGAACGTTTTGAGCCCATTGTGCTTTTTACCTGTGGCCGACCGCTCTCACCTAATAGCAACAGCAGATAAAAACTTCTGTAATCAGAGCAGCAGCCAAAAGAGGTCAGGAGTATGTAGGTTCGCGATAATAACGGTCGTCATTACTCTCTGTCGTTTTACGCACCAATGTCTCTTCACAGCTTTCCTTCAGACAACGAAGCGGCCTACATCCGCCTCTATCCAGTGCTCGATGCACTTTCACTCTTATTTCTGCAGCCTGAAAATTTGGGCGCCTCCGACGCACTCGTCGACGCAGGCGACGCGCTTCTGGATGAGGAAGGCATTTCTGCTGAGACGCGGGAACGGATCGGTGCAGTTGTTCCGCCTCAGGACATCGAAATTGCTCAAGCCTATGCCCGACTCTTTCTGGGCTCCGGCGCCAAGACAATCCCGCTTTGTGAAAGTGTTTGGACGAGTCCGCAGCATCTCCTTTGCCAAGGCTCGGAATTAGAGTGCCGCAAGGCTTATGCCGACGCCGGACTGGAGCTCACAAGCGGACCGGCTGTCCCTGAAGACCATCTCGGACTGATGCTCGCCTTTCTTGCCGTCACAGCGATGCGCGCAGAAGCCCCGAAAGGGCTCGAATTCTATGCAGAACATCCGGCAAAGTTCGTACCGAACCTTGTAGAGGCCATTTATGCAATGGGGAACACCGCCGGTCCTTACCTCGGCATCGCCGCTATGCTGATGGGCATTCACGAACTGCTGACGCCAAAGAGCGCCTGACCTCTTCGCCTCTATCTAATATTCTGCCCCGCAGATTCTGCCGATCTGCGGGCGCAGATTTTTCAAACCCAAAAAACTTTAGACGCGAGGAGACATTGCAGCCGCATCCAAATGTCGTCCGACATAGCGGATTTTGGGCTCGGTGCCGGCCGCGGCGTTCATGGGTTTAGCCGCAGCAATCAACTTCTCCGCCTCCGGTGCGGGCGCATCGAAATCTACCCAGGTCATAGCCCCGATGCCGCAGGCCTCCACGCAGGCAGGAGGACGGCCTTGACTCGTGCGATGTGTGCAGAGCGTGCAGTGTTCCGCACGGCCGGCAGCATGCCTTTGCCAAGGCTCGAGTTCACGAATGGCAAGCGGCGTTTTACCGCCGAAGTAGTTGGTTTCACCAGACGCATTGAATTTCGGCGCGCCGTACGGGCAGGCGCGTTCGCACATACGGCAGCCAATGCATTTTTTCTGATCTACCAGAACTTCACCCGCAGGGCCGCGGTGAATAGCCTTGACCGGACAAACCGGCATACAGGCGGGCTTGTCGCAGTGCATGCAGCTCACGCGGAACCAATTGATGAAGTTGGCCGCAATATTTTCAAAGCGCTCCACGCGTTCGTAGAAAATGCCAGGAGCAACTTGATTTTCTTCCTTGCAGGCGATCGCACAGGCATGACAGCCGACGCATTTGTCGACATTGACGATGATTCCGAATCTTGACATGGCGATTTCCTCCCTTAAGCGCTCTTTTTTTCTTTATCGGCCTTTACGACCTCAATGCACACATCGTTGCAGCACGGATAGCCGGAGATCGGATCCCAGTTCTTGCGAGGAATCATCACCTGCGTTTCCTGATCGCCTCTCCAGCCATACTGAGCGTCAACCATGCCTGGCTGGCAGAGAATCGTCACACGCACCCGGGCGCGCACCTTCGTGGCAGCGTAGGGAGAAATCATCCAAACGCGATCACCTTCCTTGAGACCGCGGTCCTGAGCATCCTTCGGATGCATATTGATGACGGATTCGGGTTCCAATTCGAGCAGATACGGCTGATCACCTCGGGTTTTTGAATGCGTAATGTACGGGCGGCGCGTACCGTTGATGAGCTTGAGCGGATAATCCTTCGTCGGTTTGGGCGGCTCCACATAAACGGGGAGCCCCGGCTGACCGTGCTTGGCCTGAATGCTCGAGAAAAACTCAATCTTGCCCGACGGTGTCCGGAAGCCCGGTTTGTCGTCAAATCGCAGCAGTCCCTTCGCAAACTTTTCTTTTTGCGGCGCAGGGAACCACTCGCAGACATTGACATTTGGGAGCATCGCCTGACGTTCCGCGTAGCTCGTGCCCCAGTCGTTGAGCATCGAGTCGCACGCTTTCACCGGGTCGCCGCCGAAGAAACGGTCGCTGTCGCCCGTTACGGCCGCGCCGATGGTCAAAGCAATCTTCCAGTCTTCCCAGCATTCGCCAAGCGGCTTCACTGGTTTACGAGCGCTTACCTTGCGGCCGTGCACACCGAAGGGTGCATACCGTTCGTAATTCATGGCCGCCGGCAGCACCAGATCCATGTCATGGTGCGTTTCATCTCGATAAAAGTAATCGGTTGCAAATGAGAAATCGAGATTCCGCACGGCTTCCTGATATTCGGCAGGATCAGGCCAAATCAGGAGGTTTGCACCGAAACCAGCGAACGCCTTAATGCGGCCCGCTTCGACCATTTCTGGAAGGGCATTCGGGCTGCAGAGCACCTGCATTTCATTCCAGATAGGCGCGAACTCACGGTCAATGCGCTTAGCCTTTTGTTCGGGCTGATTAAACCACTGCTGATCAATGAAGGTTCTGGTGTAGCCCTCATCCCAGCGAATATAGTCTTTGGGCCAGTCATCAAACGAAGAGCCCCCGACATTGTCAACGTTGCCCGTCAACGCCATTAAAAGGGAATAGGCGCGGACATTATTGCAGCCGTTATGCTGATGCGGAATGGACTGGCCTGGGAGCATCATCGCCGACGGACCGTCGGCAAACATGCGTGCAGCCGCGATCACATCCTCGGCCTTAACCCCGGTTTCCTTCTCTACATAATCGGGCGTGAACTTTTCAGCATACCGCACCAATTCTTCGTAGCCCGTGCACCACTGGTCGATGAAGGGCTGGTTGACAAGTCCCTCCTTCACCAGCACGCGGATCATCCCCCAAGCCAATGCGCCGTCCGTGCCGGGCTTAGGCTGCAGATGGATATCCGCCTGTTCAGCCACCTTCGTGCGGCGAATGTCGGACACGATCAGCTTAATGCCGCGCGCCTTCTGCGCGAGCAAATTGCGGAAGAACCCATGCGGACTCGCCCATGAGCCGTTCTTCCCGACGATCATCACACATTTGGTCTTTGGGCTCGGACCGCCGGCAATTTCCTGACCGTAAGAGAGCTCTTCAGCATGCACATACGCCAAATTGCAAGCGACGGATGATTCACATCCGTAGTTGGGACTCTCAAAGTAGCGCGCCAGCCGCATCACCGGAGGACGAGGCTCCTTCGGGTCACCGCAGTAAAAGAGCACGCGGTCTGCTCCGTACTTTGCCTTGACCGCATTGAGGTTGGCGGCAATCATTTTGATCGCCTCATCCCAGCCGATGCGAACCCAGCCCGGATCCTCAGATCCTTTGGGATTCGTGCGCTTTAAGGGATAAAGCAGTCGATTCGGGTTGTAGAGCCGCTGCAGCGTAGCGATGCCTTTTGAGCAAAGGAAGTGATTGGGATGCTCCTTCCAATTCTCAATGCGGATCACCGTATTGCCTTTGGCATGAAAAGTGATGCCGCACATCGGCATGTGATTGCAGCTGTCGCAGATCGTATAACCTGTCCATTCGTTGTCCCCCGAATGTGCCTGGGTCTCGGCGGCCAGTGTCGGGGCTGTATGCATAAATAGTGAAGCGGCAAAACCAGCGCCGGTTCCTTTGAGGACGGCGCGCCTTGAGACGGAAATTGTCATTTTATGTCTCCCGCATCCTTTTGATTTTGTTATGCTCTGAGGACGCTTTCTTTTTTGAACTGGTATACCTTCATACTAAGAAACCCATCCATGCCCGTCATTGGTGAAATCTTTACCAATAACGGAAACCCCTACGGGTATTGCGAATGACTTTCATTTAACGAACGGTTGCCGTTTTTCTGCCGAAGTCGGCAGATAATGAAAAGATCTGGCAAGTGTTCTCGAGCCGCTCTGGGAGAGATGAATTCATGGCAAAAGTTCTAACGTTTACCGCCTGCGCCGCTGCTGTGGGCGTGGCACTTTACGCTGCGGCGGGTTATGTCGGCGTCCCTTACGCCGTGCGTACGGTCATTGAAAAGAATGTGTCTGAGCTGCTCAACCGCACTGTCACGCTCGATGACGTGCGATTCAACCCCTGGACCTGGGTATTTGAACTCAGAGGGCTCACCATTCCTGAAGAAGGCTCGGATCCGCTGCTGTCGCTCGGGCTGCTGCGCATTGACGCATCCTCACAGACGCTTTTCAAGCTCGCCCCCGTACTCGACGAAATCACGATTGACGGCCTCAAGGTCAATGCCGTCGTCAATGAAAAAAATCGCCGCGAACTTGAGAAACTCCTCGGCGGAAATGACGCCGACAAGGCAACTCAAACAGCTGCGAAATCCGCAGATTCATCTGACGCCGGTCTTCCTCAGTTCGCGCTCTACAACATCACCGTTGCGAACAGTTCACTGCGCTACCAAGACAAATCACAGGGCATTGATGAGTCACTCACTGACTTATCGGTGAAACTTCCCTTCGTTTCGACGATGGAGAGCGCTCGCGAAAGTTTGGTGACGCCGGCGCTCTCACTAAAACTCAACGGCTCCGCCATTGAAGCCAGTGGCACGACCAAACCCTTTGGAAAGAGTCTCGAGGCTCAGCTCAACCTCAAGGTGCAGCGACTCGACGCTGCACGTCTGGCCCGAATCCTTCCGCAGCTGCGAACCCGTGAACTCACTGTAGCCGGCGCAGATCTGTCGAGCGACATCAACTTCATCTTCCGCAATCCTACCGGCGGGCAGCCTGCCAAGATGCTGCTTTCGGGCACTACTTCGCTCGACAACGTCTCAATTACGCAGGACGGGAAAGCGATCATCACGCTTCCCAAAGCCTCAGTCACGCTCAAAGAAGTTGATCTCACCGCACAAAAGGCCGTCGTGCAGAATATCGTTGCCACCGGGCTCACGATCAATGCCTCACAGAGCAAGACCGGCATCAATTTGCTTCGTGCGGTTGACAGTGCCGCCGGAGCAGCTTCTTCCCAAGCCAATACCGCAGCCGCAGCGCCGAAGGATGCAGGCGGAAATGCCGGCTCTTCTGTCTGGAATTGGACCGTCGCCTCCGCCTCGCTTCGTGACGGCGCACTGAACTGGCACGACTCCACCGTCTCGCCCGCTGCGGCTGTTTCCGTGAAGAACATTGATGCTTCCGTGAAGAATCTTTCCTCGGCCGCCGGCGAAAAGAGTTCCTTTAATCTCTCGCTCGAGACTTTAGGCGGCAAGCTGTCCGCCGCAGGCACAGCGACGATCGCACCGCTATCGGTTGAGGCGACTGCCAAGGGTTCGAACCTTTCGCCCGCCGCAGCTGCGCCCTATCTGAAGGCATTCCTCAAGCCCAGCCTCACGCTCACTGCCGGTTTTGACCTCACAGGGGCTTACGACGGCAAAGATGCTAAGGCCTCTGGTACGGTCAATGTGGCGAATTTTGCTTTGAAAGAAGGCAAGACCACCCTCGCCTCCGTCAAGTCTGCTGCTGTCAAGCTGAGCGAATTTTCTACTGCTTCCCGTACGGCAAAAGTCGAGAGCATTGCCGTCGTACAGCCCACGGCCTACGCTGTAATGACAAAGTCCGGTCTCAACCTGTCTCAGCTCACCGTTGAAACCAAGCCGAGCACTGCAAAGAAGACGTCTAAGGAGGAAACCGCGAAGACAAATGCCGCCGAACCTGCCTGGAATTGGTCTCTTGGTCAAGCCACAGTGACAAACGGCTCTCTGAAGTACCGCGATGAATCCATTTCACCGGCGGCTTCCGTCGAGATTCCCAAAATCAATGCCGCCCTCAAAAACGTCTCTTCAAAGTCTGGCACCAAGAGCTCTGTTGACTTCTCAGCAGACCTAGGCGGAGGCTCGCTCACCGCTGCCGGCAACTTCGTTCTCGCACCACTCTCTGCAGATATTGGCGTGAAGGGAGCAAATATTGGCTTGAAGTCCTTTTCCAATTTGATGCAGGGTTACGCCGGACTTGGCGCCAAGTCGGGAACGCTGGAGGCCGATGGCCGTGCGACCGTTCGGACGCAAAAGGAACAGAATGTTTTCGGCTGGAAGGGCAATGCGTCCCTTGCTTCGCTTGACCTTACCAACGCCAAAGGCACGAGTCTCATGAGCTGGACCAAGGCCGCACTGACAGGCATGGATGTCGAAACGACGGGTCCTATTAAGCTGATCATTGCTAAGGCTGAAATTGACCAACCCGCAGAAAAGCAGACAAAAGTTCTCAAAGAAGCGGCTGGAGTGGCCTCACTCATCTCCTCCCTCATGGGTAAAGACAAGACTGCTCAAAAGATTCAGAAGTACTCAGATAAGGTGCCTACCAAGATTTCACTGCAGAACATTCGCTATGAAAACGGCAAACTCTCTGCCGCAGGCATCTCTTCTGCCTCCATTGAAGGCTTGATCCTGCAGAAGCTCTCTGACGCAATGGGTGAAAAACTGGGCGGTTCAACCACCTCAGCTAAATAATCCTGAAGCGGTTCGCCGGCCTATATCAAGCCCAAACTCCCGGAGACTAGCTCCGGGAGGTCCTGATCTGACGCAAAGTCGGCCTATTTATTCTTCCTAATCCCTTGTTTTTATTTAATAAAAACTTGACAAATCTTTGCTTTATCTTTATCATAGTCTATAGTTATTTAATATAGACAACATCATGCCATCTTCGCCAAAACCTTGGTCTTTCTCTACGTACACGGATGCCGATGGGCGTACCTATGTCTACGGCTATCGCAATCGCTGGGATCCGGAAAAGAAACAGTCACGCATTGAGAAACGATGCCATGTCGGGCGTTTGGATCCGCAAACTGGGCAGGTCCATCTCGGGCGCAAATTCCTCACGAATAACCCGGAATACGCCGGCAAGTTTTGGCTTTACGACAATAATCAGCTTATTGAACAAGAGCCGTTCGAGCAGCCGGATACGGACAACGAACCGCAGCCGTCTTGGCGCGGGGAAGATGTCGAACTGGGGTTGACTTGGGCAGCCTGGCAATTCGCTGTGGACCATGGCTTGCTCGAGGACTTACAGGAGACTTTTGGCGAAGATACGGGTACGGAACTGCTTCGCTTTGCCATCTATCGCCTCTGCGGGGAAGACAGCGGCATGATGAATTACGCGGATTGGCTGGCTTTGGTCTGGCTGCCGCAAGCCCAGCCTTTATCGAGCCAGCGCATTAGTGAGCAGCTCGCGGTGGTTGATCAGAGCCTGATGGACCGGTACTTCAAACGTCGACACGACCGTCTGCTAAAAGCACGACAAAAGGTCTCAGCTGCCGATATCCCGCAGTTTTTGGCTTTGGATTCCACCAGCATCAGCACTTACTCAGAGACCATCGCCTCGGCTGCCTATGGCCATGCCCGACAGGATCCTCATCTGCGGCAAGTGAATCTGTCTTTAGGGGTGGATTACGAGACGGGAGATGTCTGCTATGCCTACGAAAGCGAAGGCTCGACTAACGATAAGCAGCTCTATCTGGCTATTGTGCAGCGCATGATCGACCATCAATTTGATCTCTCCAACACCGTGCTGGTGACGGATCGCGGTTATCACAGCTTGATGAACATGCAAAAACTCATCAACCTGGAACTGAAATTCGTCCAAGGCGTAACTCGAGCTGAAGACTCTGTTCGGCGGCTCTTTGATCAGCACCGCGTTTCCCTTGACGATCCTGCTTTTACCGATGGCCGCTTAGAAGTGGCGGCGTACACCACGACAGAAATGTGGCAGGAAGACGGTGCAGCCGGACGCCAGCACATTCACAACACACTGCATTTGTATCAGGATGGGTGTCTGCGGGCCGAGCAGAAACGAGTCTTTCTAAAGAATCTCGATGAAACGATTGACCGTCTCAACCAAGGGAAAAAAGTGGATTCGGAGCAGCTCAGAGAAATGCATCGGTACCTGGTCAAAAAGGAGCCTCAGCACTGGATGCGCAATGCCGCGGCAGTGGCAGATGCGTGCCGCTACATGGGCAACTTTGTGATCCGCACGAACGTCGTCCAGGATCCTTTTATCGCTCTGAGCATTTATCGGGCCCGCAACATTGTCGAACAGAGCTTCCAGCAGTTTAAGAATCAAACTGCTGGAGATCGTCTCTACGCGACCTCAAGCACCTACATGGGCAAGCTGTTTGTCCAGGTATTGGCCCAGTCACTGCGCCTGATGATGCGTATGGCATGTCGGCGCAACGAAACGGCAACGAACCGTTTGCCCAGCAATTCTTTGACGAAGGCCTTTATGCAGCTGCGTTATCTGAAGGCCAATAAACCAACTGATCGCAACGCTTGGAAAACAAAAGAGATCCCGAAAAAAATCCGAGATCTCTTTACCCTGTTAGGTTTGCCCTTGCCCCCGCGGGTGTTCCGGGACTAGGTGCATCCCCGGGAGTTTGGGATCAAGCCCGCGGACCGCAACCGCACAAAACGGATATCAATATGAATAAAGCCCAGAAGATTGAGATCTTCTGGGCTTTTGAATACCTGTGGTGCCGGAGAAGAGATTCGAACTCCCGACCTTCGCATTACGAATGCGCTGCTCTACCAGCTGAGCTACACCGGCGCCATCTGTCTCTTCACACTTGCACAAGAACTGCGGACTGCAAAGAGGAGACGAAGTATGCCCGAGGATTATCTTTTTAGCAAGTCAGAAACATAGACTACTCAGCTATGACTATGGAGAACCGGCTCGTAGTCGAGCTTTGACGGAATGTCCGTTGCTTCAAGTTTCATGATGACCGGCCGCAGGCCATCATTGCAAGAAACGATAGCAACACCGGGCTTGCGAATCCAGTCGCCGAAATAAAAAAGATCCTTTCCGCTGCCGTGCGCAAGTGCAAATACATACTGATAAATCGCCTTCCAAGCTTCATCACAGAAACCGTCCGGTTTCGCATAGTCTGCATAAAAGACTTGCCCGCTCTTCATCATCGGACAGGGACCTAAGCCTGCTGCGCCGTATTCGCGGGCCAGTTCAGAATCAAAGGTCGTTTTCAAAATCGTTATTCTCACTTTATGCACTTTCAGCCTCCTCAAAATCATCGTGGGTCATGCTTCAGCCGCGCTATCTCTTCACTCAAGATTTCTCCGTGTTTCGCACAGCACTCCTTTCATTGCCGCACCGTGTGCGCCGATTTGAACGCGGCGAAAGTCTCTGGGCTGCGGGGACACCTTTTGAGAAAATTTTCTTCTTTGACTCCGGACTCGCACGTACCTCGATCATCAGTGTCTCCGGCAGCAACCGTGTGATTGCGTGGCAGGGCCCCGGAACAATGTTTCCGGTCATTCACCGCAATCGATTTGAAATTGAAACTCGTCACCTCACAGAGGCAGTGACTGCAGTTGCTGCGCTTGAATTCTCTGCGGTCGATATTGAAGCGTATCTGCGCGGTTCTGCTGACTTTGCATTGGCAACCATCGATTGGTATGCCAAATTCGTCAATCTGCTGCTCTACTCTGCGGCCGACGTTTCAACTTCGCCAAACACGCTGACAGCGCTCGCCTCAACGCTTCTGCTGCTTTTTAGAAATGAAGCCGGTGCCGTCATGGCTACCAACAACCTTCTGAAAATCACTCAGTCGGAACTCGCTGCCTTACTCGGCGTCGACCGAGCGAGTCTCGTGCGTGCTTTAAGCGCCTTACGCAAGAAAGGCGCTGTTGCAACACTGCGCGGTGCTATCAAACTTCTCAGCCCAGAAATACTGCAGCAGGCTGCTGCCCGCTCTTAATCCATCATGTATTGAGCAATATTTTCTGAGTTCCGCACGTTTCCAGTCCGGCGCAATTGCGCCGGAGCGCGGAAAAATTTCTGCCGCAGCGGCTGTCCGTCAGGGAGGCGCAAAATAGAAAAAGCTCAGACGACCGAAATCATCTGAGCTTCAAAATTCTGGTGCCGGAGAAGAGATTCGAACTCCCGACCTTCGCATTACGAATGCGCTGCTCTACCAGCTGAGCTACACCGGCATCTCTCGATCGCCAAAACTTGTACAGCCTCGGGATCGGAGGAGTGCAATTATGCAGAACACCTTACATGCGGACAAGCATTACTAACAATCTGTTTCAATTTGATGGTAAGCATGTAAATCATACAGTAATCCCATTTCAAGATGCCGCCTCGCAGTAAATGCGTCTCACATCTTCAATTTACAATAAGAAGTTCTAGTCATATATTTCTGCCGGTGTTTCTCTGTGTCTACGCCCTCACTCTTTACTGTTGAACTGCCGCTTCCGGACGATACAGACCGTCTGGGCGCTGCTTTGGCAGACGTGCTTATTGCTCTGCGGCCGCAGATTGACGCGTCTGAGTCAGGATTGGCCATGCGTCTGGAGGGCGATCTTGGTGCGGGCAAGACAAGTTTGGTCCGCGCGATGCTTCGGCGACTCGGATGGACGGGTGCAGTCAAAAGCCCGACCTTTACGCTGCTGGAAACTTATGAAGCAGGCGGACTCAAAGTCAATCACTTTGATTTTTACCGCTTTGAAACACCCGAAGAATTCGAAGATGCGGGGTTTGCCGACCTTTATGCAGCGGGAACCGTCTGCGCCTCCGAATGGAGCAGCAAAGCCGCTCCGTTTGTACCTGCGGCCGACCTGACCGTGTCACTGGCCGTCGAAGGTTACGGACGCGCTGTACAGGTCGAAGCCCATTCGAACCTTGGACACGAAATTCTCCGCCGTTGGGAGGCGCAATGGAACGGCGCCGTCTGATTGCGGGCGCTGCCGGCGCACTGCTCTTTTCGCTCGCCCCATGCCAGATCGCGTGGGGCGCGAAACTCGTCAACGTTCGCATGTGGCCTGCGGCGGAATATACCCGCGTGACCATTGAAACTGACGAACCGCTCAAATACAAGCACTTCTTCGTCCGTTCAGCCAAACCCCTAAGACTCGTCATTGACATTGAAGGACTCGCGCTGACCGAGCGCATTAAAAAGCTCATCGCTGCGGTCAACCCTGATGATCCTTATATTCAATCGATGCGCATCGGTCAGTACAAGCCGGGCGTTGTGCGTCTGGCTATGGATCTCAAAACGGACGTAAAGCCCGAAGTGTTCCTGCTGAAGCCCTTCGCCGACTACCAATACCGTCTGGTCTTTGACATTTATCCTGCGCATCCTAAGGATGAGGTCGGCAAAATTCTCGCCGGTGAAGCCGACCCAAATGAAGATCCGCTCCTCTCTGCGATGGGCGGACTTTCCTCGGACGCGAACGAGCCCGATCCGTTGGCTGACATTCTTGCTGGTCTGAATACTCCCCGAGAAACTGCAAAGCTGCCGGTTAAGCCTGCCGACAAGACGCCTTCACCAAAAGAGCCTGTCCGCTCAGCAGCTGCGAAACCATCAGACTCAAAATCGACATCGTCTTCTGCAAAGAAGACTGGGGCCGCAAAAAGTTCCAACGTCATTACCATCGTTGTCGACCCCGGTCACGGCGGGGAGGATCCCGGTGCAATCGGTCGACGCCGCACTCGTGAAAAGGATGTCGTACTCGCCATTGCACGCCGCCTCGTAAAGCTCATCGGTGCGGAGCCCGGCATGAAAGCGGTAATGACGCGCAATTCCGACCACTTTGTGAGTCTGGGCGGACGTGTCGCCATTGCTCGCCGAGTAAAAGCACACCTGCTCGTAAGCATTCATGCCGACGCTTGGGTCAAGAGCAATGTACGCGGCTCGAGCGTTTTTGCACTGAGTCAGAAAGGAGCCACATCCGCTGCCGCCCGCTGGCTCGCGAAAAATCAGAACGAATCCGATCTGATCGGCGGCGTCAACATCGCCACCGTCAACAAACAAGTTGCGACCGTGCTTGTCGACATGACTTCCACGTGGACCATCGGCTACAGCCTGGGGCTTGGCGCAGCAGTGCTCGATGAGCTGCGAAGCATCAATCGGCTCCACAAGGGCAAAGTCGAACAAGCGGGCTTCGCGGTGCTTAAAGGGCAAGGCATCCCCTCCATTTTGGTAGAAACCGCCTTTATCTCCAACCCGACGGAAGAGCAGCTGCTTAAAAACGCCAATCATCAGCAAAAACTTGCTCAGGCAATTCTCACCGGTATCAAAAAGCAGCTTGCAGCCGACAAGACATTGGTTGAGCAAGGCTAAAACAGACTGCATACTTGCGCTCCAAGGCGCCTCGACCGACGCGCTCGCGGCCATTACAATGCGGGGCATATCTTCAAAATGAGGCGCCCGTACGCGCTGCAGGACACCCAGCTGTCCTTGGTGCAGTTCGCGAAATCTGCTTGATTTCGCTCGAGCTGCTCAGCATCGGACGTGCGCCGTCTTTTCTCTCCGGAGTTTCTTCCAATGGCACTTGTTTCTCTGCGTCAGCTGCTTGACCATGCTGCTGAAAACGGCTACGGCATTCCTGCCTTCAACGTGAACAACCTCGAGCAGGTTCAGGCCATCATGGCCGCAGCGAGCTCCGTCGGCGCTCCCGTGATCATGCAGGCTTCGGCCGGTGCCCGCAAATATGCCGGCGAAGCATTCCTGCGTCACTTGATTGAAGCCGCAGTCGAAGCCTATCCGGACGTTCCCGTCTGCATGCATCAGGACCATGGTCAAAGCCCGGCGGTCTGCATGGGCGCCATCCGTTCCGGTTTCACTTCAGTGATGATGGACGGCTCGCTCATGAGCGACGGCAAGACCATCTCCACCTACGAATACAATCTGGAAACCACCCGCCGCGTGGTCGAAATGGCTCACTCCATCGGCGTTTCCGTCGAAGGTGAGCTCGGCTGCCTCGGCTCGCTTGAAACGATGAAGGGCGACAAAGAGGACGGCCACGGCACCGATGCCAAGATGACCCGCGAGCAGCTCCTGACCGATCCGGATCAGGCCGCTGAATTTGCCCGCGAAACGCAGCTCGACGCGCTCGCTATCGCCATTGGCACCTCCCACGGCGCATATAAGTTCACACGTCGCCCCACCGGCGAGATCCTTTCCATCGACCGCGTGAAGGAAATTCATGCGCGTCTACCCAACACCCACCTCGTGATGCACGGCTCCTCCTCTGTCCCGCAGGAATACCTCGCTGAAATCCGCGAGTTCGGCGGCGACATGCGCGAAACCTACGGCGTACCGGTTGAAGAAATTCAGAAAGCGATCAAACACGGCGTACGCAAAGTCAACGTCGACACGGATATCCGTCTCGCCATGACTGCTGCCATCCGTCGTTATCTCGTTGAGAATCCCTCTGGCTTTGATCCGCGTGCTTACCTCAAAGCCGCCCGCAAGGCTGCTGAAAACCTCTGCCGCGAACGCTATCTGGCTTTCGGCTGCGAGGGGCAGGGCGCCAAGATTAAGCCGATTCCGCTCGAAAAGATCGCCGCGCTTTACGCCGACGGCACGCTTCGTCAGCACGTCCTCTAAGCGGCTGCTGTCGATGTTGTGACGAACTCCTGAGAGGCGCGCAGAAGATCCGCTGTGGATCTTCAGGCGCGCCTTTGTCGTTTTGATGATCCTCTTTTAGATACCTCTATATGACCGAGCCGCAGCAATCCGCATCCTCCGCCGAGGCCTTGAAAGGCAAACGAGGACTGCGACGCCTCATCAACGCCACAGGCTATTCGATCAAAGGAATCCGCGCGGGTCTTGAGCACGAAGCGGCCTTCCGTGAAGAGTTCCTTCTGGCCGTGATCCTCATCCCCACGGCACTTTTTTTGCCGGTAACCCTGCCAGAAAAAGCGCTTCTCGTCATCTCGGTGCTCCTGCTTTTGCTGGTTGAAATTCTCAATTCGGCCATTGAGGCTGTCGTCGACCGCATCGGCATGGAAATCCATCCGCTCGCCGGCCGTGCCAAAGATATGGGGAGTGCTGCCGTCTTTTTCGCTCTGCTGATTCTTGCGGCTGCCTGGGGACTCATCGCACTTCCTGCACTCTGGGCGCTCTTTTTCTGAGCAGACGCAAAGAAGACTCTGCGATTCACCTGAGTTTTCTTGGAAGTTAGGTGTCTTCAAGCCTTAAAATCCGAGCCAATGTTTTTTCTCTTTTTCGGGAGACTCTTCTCATGTCAGGACTTTCCAAGTCACACATCCCGTCCCTTAAGCAGATTTACAGCGGCAAAGTTCGCGACTGCTACGCCGTCGGCGAAGACAAACTACTTCTCGTAGCGTCGGACCGCATCTCGGCCTTCGACGTCATTCTCGGCGATCCGATCCCGGGCAAGGGCAAGGTGCTGACTGCGCTGACGAACTTCTGGTTTGAGAAGCTCAAGGACGTCATCCCCAATCACCTCACCGGCATCGCCCCGGAATCCGTGGTGAAGCCCGAAGAGGTTGATCAGGTAAAAGGCCGTGCCGTCGTCAGCAAGCGCCTGAAACCCATTCTTATTGAATGTGTTGCCCGCGGCTACATCATCGGCGGCGGCTGGAAAGATTATCTCGCCACCGGTAAGGTCTGCGGCGTGGAGCTCCCCGCCGGACTCAAGCAGGCGCAGAAACTCCCTGAACCCATCTTCACGCCGGCCGCAAAGGCCGAGCTCGGCACTCACGACGAAAACATTCCTTATGAACGCGTCGTTGAAATGTACGGCGAGAAGGTCGCATCAACCATCCGCAACGCCACGCTCGAACTCTATAAGCGTGCCGCCGAATACGCGCTCACGCGCGGCATCATCATCGCCGACACGAAATTCGAGTTCGGTCTTGACGATGACGGCAACGTACTCTTGATGGACGAAGTGCTTACACCGGACTCGAGCCGCTTCTGGCCGGCTGATTCTTACGAAGTCGGCACTTCACCTAAGAGCTTTGACAAGCAGTACATTCGCGACTGGCTTGAAACGCAGCCCTGGAACAAGACCCCGCCGGCTCCGAAGCTCCCTGAAGAAGTCATCGAAAAGACGGCCGACAAGTACCGCGAAGCACTCCGCCGCCTGACGGGCACCGACATCGAACCGTAACGGCATGCGACCCTTCGGAGCATGCTCCAAAGGGTCTCCCGCATTGCGCGCAGCCGGCAGCAGAGACTCTTCGAGAGGACTTTTAATTCCTCGGAGGCCTCCGGCCGGCTGCTTTGTTTTTATTTTCACAGCGTTTTCAACTTCAAGAAATGGCAGATATAAACGAATGCGCCGAATGTTCGGCCAAGACTGAACAGCCCCTCGTCGGGATCCTGATGGGCAGCAATTCCGACTGGGAAGTGATGAAAAACGCCGCACAGATGCTTAAAGACTTCGGCGTGCCGTTTGAAGCCCGCGTCGTAAGTGCACACCGCATGCCCGACGAAATGTTTGATTACGCAGAAAAAGCTGCTGAACGCGGCATTCGCGTGATCATCGCGGGTGCCGGCGGCGCTGCGCATCTGCCCGGCATGCTCGCCGCCAAATGCACGCTCCCAGTCTGCGGTGTTCCTGTCCCGTCAAAATATCTCCGCGGTGTCGACAGTCTCCATTCGATCGTACAGATGCCTAAGGGCGTTCCGGTCGCTACTTTCGCTATCGGCGAAGCAGGCGCCGCCAATGCTGCGCTTTACGCTGTGCAGATTCTGGCGCTCAACAATCCCGAACTGTCGAGCCGTCTCGCCGATTTCCGTGTCGCGCAGAATGCAAAAGCCCGCGCCATGACGCTCCCTGTCGACGAACTCGCCTGAGGCGCTGCGATGAGTGAAATGAAAACGCTTCTCCCCGGCGCCACGCTCGGCCTTTTGGGCGGCGGTCAGCTCGGCCGCATGTTCTCGCAAGCCGCTGCCCGTATGGGCTACCACGTTGCCGTGCTCGAACCGGGCGAAAATTCGCCTGCGGGTGAAGTGTCGCTGAAGCAGATCACCCGCAGCTACGACGATGCGGAGGGCCTCCAGACGCTCGCTCAGTGCGCTCAGGCTGTGACGACAGAATTCGAGAATGTACCGGCCAAGAGCCTTGCAGCGCTCGCTGCCCTCGGTCTCCCGACGGCGCCGCATGCAGACGCTGTTGCGGCCACACAGGACCGCAATGTCGAGAAGTCCTTCATTGAGCGTGCAGGCGTGCCGACCGCGCCGCACCAAGCGGTTAAGCACATTGAAGACATTGAGTCGCTCTCTGATGACCTCTTCCCCGGCATCCTCAAGACAGCCCGCCTCGGCTATGACGGAAAGGGACAGGCTCGAGTGCACAGCAAAGCTGAAGCCAAAACTGCTTGGGAATCCTTCGGCCGCGTCGACTGCGTGCTCGAAAAGATGCTCGCGCTCAAAACGGAGGTCTCGGTCATCATCTGCCGCAATGCCGCTGGTGACACAGCGGTTTTTCCGGTCTGCGAAAACCATCATCGCTCAGGCATTCTGGCCTACACCGTCATGCCCGCGCGCATTTCGGCTGAGCTTGCCTCTCGAGCGCAGGAATACGCAGAAAAAATAGCGCATGCCCTCGACTACGTGGGCGTGCTCTGCGTTGAGCTTTTCGTCCTTGATGGCGACAAACTCATTGCCAACGAGCTCGCCCCGCGTCCGCACAATTCAGGACACGCCACGATCGAAGCCTGCAGCACGAGCCAATACGAGCAGCAGGTTCGCGCAATGGCCGGGCTGCCCTTAGGCGACACCACGCAAATTGCACCGGCAGTCATGCTCAATATTCTCGGCGACCTGTGGTTCGATGCCGACGATCAACCGACGACGCCGCCCTGGACCGAGCTCCTCAAAATGCCCGGCGTGAAACTTCATCTTTACGGCAAAGCACAAGCTCGCCGCGCCCGCAAGATGGGACACGTTACAGTGCTCGGCACCAATCAGGCTCAAGCGCTTTCGCGTGCGCATGATGCTGCTAAGCTCCTCGGACTTCCCTTTGCAGATGAATTGTCCGCCAAGGAGGCACTGTGACCGCATTCGAGATGCCGCCAGCCAAAACGCAGTCAGCTGCGCCGGTAAAGCCGGTCGATATGGCTGCTATTGCTCGGGCCGCAGCGATTTTGGAAGCCGGCGGGCTCGTCGCCATGCCCACCGAAACCGTCTACGGCCTGGCTGCTGATGCGGATCAGGAGGCGGCCGTGACCGCCACCTATCGTGCCAAGGGGCGTCCGCTCAACCATCCGCTGATCGTCCATGTGGCCAGCGCCGACGACATTCCCTGGTGGGCCGAAATAACGCCGGAAGCCCAAAAGCTTGCCGACCGTTACTGGCCGGGGCCGCTCACGATGGTGCTTAAAAAGAAGCCTCGCTGCGGCAGCTGGGTTACCGGAGGTCAAGACACTGTGGCGCTGCGATGCCCGTCTCACCCCTGGGCGCACGCGCTGCTTGCAGCCTACGGCGGTCCGGAGCACCGCGGTCTCACGGCGCCTTCGGCCAACTCGTTCGGCCGCATCAGCCCGTCGACAGCTCAGCATGTACGTGAAGACCTGGGCGAAAAACCCGCCGGCAAGCTCGATCTGATTCTGGACGGCGGTCCTTGTGAATTCGGCATTGAGTCGACAATGATCAATCTCTCGGGCAGTCATCCGGAAATTCTCCGGCACGGCGTTATCACTCGTGCGATGCTCGAAGAGGTGCTCGATTGTCCTGTTCCAGATGCTGGCGCAGATGCGCCGCGTGCTTCGGGCAGACTCAAGAGTCACTACGCGCCCAAAACGCGCGCCGAGCTGCTCCCTGCGGCACAGCTCCCAGAGCGTGCGGCCGAACTTGCGAGTGAAGGCATTGTGCTTGCTGTGATGGGACCGCAGATGCTTCGAGCTCTGCTCCCCGCAAATGCAGAGCTTGCAGCTTTCGTTGAAGCGCCAGACGATGTTTTGTCCTACGGCGCTTCCCTCTACGAAGCACTCCATGAACTTGACCACGCCTTTGAGGGCAATGACTGCACCCGCGGACGTATCCTCATTGCCGCGCCTGCGGATACCCCTGAATGGGCCGCGGTCAACGACCGGCTCAAGCGTGCAACAGCCTGAAGCCAGTGCAGCGACCTCACGGCCGGACCATTCAGCTTTACGAAAGCTCCGGCAAACATTTCTAAGACTTGCCGAACATCCTGCCGGCGGATAATCTGCCGGCAGTTTTTCTTTTTCGGATTAGTTCATCATGATCGACATTTACGGCATTCCGAACTGCGGTTCCGTTAAAAAGGCCTTGCAGTGGGCACGCGAGAACGGCGTGGACTTCGTCTTTCACAACTTCAAGACTGAAGCGCCTTCAGTCGAATTGATCGATAAATGGATGGACGAAATTGGCGCAGCACGCCTGCTGAATCGCTCGAGTCAGACGTGGAAATCTCTCGACCCGTCTGTGCGGACGGCTGCGGCTGAAAATCCGGCAGCGATTAAGCAGCTCCTTGCCACTTCGCCGCTTCTTATTAAACGTCCCGTCATCGTTTGGGCAGATGGACAAGCCACCTGCGGCGTTGACGAACCTGAATGGAACCGCCGCATGGAGACAGACAAGTGATTCCAAAAGCACTTGTCGGCCAGTCCGCCCTGCTGCCTTTTTTAGCACTCATTGCTGCTACGGGCTTTTGGGGAAGCTCCTTCATCACCGTAGCGCGCACGCTTGAATCGACTGACCCTTTCACATTGGTCTTTCTGCGCTTTGGCGTCGGTGCACTCCTCGTCGCCTTATGGCTTCGCGGCCGGATCTTTCGCATTCCGCTTGAAACGTGGAAGATGGGGGCCGTCTGTGCGGTGGTGATTTACGCTTCCTACCTGTTCAACCACATCGGATTGATGACAATTCTGAGTTCCACCTCAGGATTTCTCACGGCCCTTTATGTACCGATTACGCCCTTTCTGTTTTGGGCGATTGCCGGTCGGCGGCCGGAATTGTGCGCCTTCGCGGGAGCTGCTGTCGCTTTCGGCGGGTTAGTGCTCCTTGCGGATCCTTTCAATTTAGAGTTTTCATCAAGCTGGGGCGAATGGACGACAATTTTCTCCGCCTTTTTGTCAGCACTTGAAATTATCCTGATGGGACGCTTTGCACCGCACTGCAAGGCCCCTGAAATCGCCTTTGCTCAGATTGCGCTCGTTGCACTTTTTGCACTCGCCGGGACCGCGGTGGCGCACTTTTGTGCGCCTGCTGTCGGCTGGACGCTCACCCCCACCGCACTTGACCTCAATCTCGTCTTCGGCGTCGTCTGGCTCGCTGTCATTTTGACCTGTGCACAGCTTCTTCTGGCTTGGGCGCAAAAATACGTGCCGCCCGCACAGGCTGCGGTGATCTTTGCGCTTGAAAGCATCTTCGCCGCCGTGATCGGCTGGTTCGCGGGAGAACGACTGGGATTCCTCGGCCTCACGGGCGGCCTGTGCATCGTTCTGGGCATCCTCATCACAGAGTATCCGCGGATTATGGGGAAATCGAGGTGAGTTCCAATCGTCCCATCGGCATTCTCGATTCTGGCTTCGGCGGCCTTTCAGTCGCCCGCGCCATTCGCGCTGCGATTCCGAATGAAGACCTCGTTTTTGCTGCTGACTGCGCTTATGCACCCTACGGCGACAATTCAAGCGAATACATTCAAGCGCGGCTCGAGCACGTCGTCTCATTTCTTCTCGCGCAGCAGGTCAAAGCGCTGGTTTTTGCCTGCAATACAGCTACAGCCGTAGGCATTCGTGCATTTCGGGCACGTCTGTCCATGCCCATCATTGGGATTGAACCTGCCGTATTCCCTGCGCTGCGGCACACCAGAACCGGTCACATTGGCGTTCTAGCCACCTGCCGCACAATCGAGAGCCAGAAATATGCCGATGTCAGGCATCGTGCCATCGAATGGGCGGAAGTCTCCCGTCCTATGCCAGTGACTGTCTGGGATGTGCCTTGCCCCGGTCTGATGGAATGCGTCGAACGAGGCGACTTCGACTCCGCGAACGTGCATGAACTGCTCGTCCGCTATGTCGATCCGCTCACGGCCCACAATGTCGACGAGATCGTACTCGGCTGCACTCACTATCCCTTCCTCGCGAACGCCATTGCCAAGCACGCACCGAAAGCGACGCTCATCGATCCGGCACCCGCTGTCGCTCAGCAGCTCGAGCGCCGACTGGCGGCGCTCGATCTTGCCACACCCCAAACTGCTCCCGGCACTGAGCGCTTCTTTGCCTCAGGCGCTGACGCCGCCAGAGAGGCGGTGCTTCGCACACTCTGGTCTGATCCTCGCGTCCGTTTGTACGAAATGGACTAAAGGAGCCGCTTCAGGCGCGGATCTGGAGAAATTCCGACTCACTCTCCACCACATAAGGAGCAAGAGCTTCGCGGATTTCGGCAGGGATACTCCAAGAGACAAACTGATCGTCTGAAGTGAGCTTCACGCAGACGGAAGTTTCAACGCAGCGCAGGCGCTCCTCAGCTTCATCCTTCAGCACGAAGGCAAAACGGATCGACTTATCGCCGATTTTTTCCACCCACACCTGACCCATGAGACGATCACTAGGACGAGAGGGTTTGGTGAACTGCGTCTTGACGCTCACCACTGGGAAACCCACACCGTAGCGGCGGATTTCAATAAAACCCACGCCCGCTACGTCTTCCAAGAAATCCTCCATCAGTTCATTGATCAGCACAAAGTACTGCGGATGAAAAACAATCCCCGCAGGATCGCAGTTGCTGAAGTGGACTCGAATCGGTTTTTCAAAGACTTTGTGAGCCATGATTTGGCATTCCTGTGCGTTATTGAGATAAAAAGAATGAATTACGGGATAGAACGAAGCACTGCTCGAACCGGGCTTGCCTCTACGCCTTCGAGCGGCAGCGGCAAGGCAATCAACTCATAGCTGCCAGCCATTACGGCGGAAAGATCGAGATTTTCCATCACGGTCAAACCGCGGCTGAGTGCAATGCGGTGCGCAAGGAGCTCCTCACTGTCTGCAGGATCAATGCTCGGCACGTCAACCCCCACAAGCTCCACACCTTCGGCCAAAAATGCTTCAACACATTCGGGCGACAGCGCTCGAAAATCACTGCTCCATACCGGCGGCTGCGACCGGCGTGTTTTTATCAGTACTCTGCTCGGCAATGCTTTGCCGCCCATCAGCGCTTTGACTGCAGCAATGGTCTGCGGCCGCACGAGTTCACTCGGTGCTGCTTCGGGTTCCAGCTCGGTGAGATCAATGACAAGGCAGGGACCCACAAACCGTTCCAGCGGCAGCGACGCGGCGTCTCCTGTCCCAGGAAAGAGATGCGCAGGCGCATCAACGTGCGCTCCGCAGTGCGCCGAAAAGCTCACCGCAGAAACATCCGCCGGATCTCCTGCGGCGACAGAAGCCGTCAACCGCACGACAAACGGCGGATCTCCCGGATAAACCGGCGTGCGAACGCCCATTTTGGGCGTGATGTCGATAAGGCTTTGTTTCATAGTGCACACTCTTGCCCGGAAAAGCATGGATCGGAGCAATGTTTAGACAGTGCTGGATTTTGCAACTTTGCGTCACCGCGAAGACTCAAAACCGGCAGGCAGGTTCATCATTCTACGGTTAGCTACGAAGGCTTTAGCCTCCATTATTTGCAGAATTCTTGATGCGCTTTCGGCGCCTTCATGAATGCTTTGAAAAAGGATCATCAACAATCATGCTTGCAGACGAATTTGCCCAAACCATCGCCGAGCGCCGCTCGGTGGGTCCGAAGCAGCAGACTCATAACGCACCGTCTGATGACGTGTTTGTGCGCGCCGCACGCGCCGCACGCTCTGCGCCTTCCCACAACCCCTTCTTTCCGTGCCGTTTTGTAAAGGTGGTTTCGCGTGAAAAACTCGCCGACGTTTTCGAATCGGCGCTGCCCCCAGAAGCCGATCAGGAGCTTCGCGACCGAGCCCGCAGCAAGGCACTCAAGGGTGCCGCCTGCATCGTCATCATCGGTCCGAAACCCACGCCCGATACGCCTGTCATTATGGACATGGAAAATTTGATGACCGCGGGCGGCGCTTTGACCAACTTCCTTAACGTTCTTTGGGCCGAAGGGGTTGCTGCCAAAACACTAACCTCGCGTGAAATAAAGGATCCTCAGGGACTCTTTGACCCGAAGACGGAGCGTCTCCTCGGCTTCATTCTCTGCGGCCTGCCTCAGGAGCCGATGCAGCCGCGCGATCCGGAGCCCTCTATTCTCTCGGAGTGGTAATTGGACCGGCACGGACCGTGAGGTCGCAGCTTCATCGCACCACCGGACGGTCCGCCTCCAGAATGCGGTCAGCGATTTCGGCAATGCCGCGCACCGTTTTGGGTGCGCATCCTTCGGCCTTGTTGTTGACCGCTAAAAAACTATCTTGTCCTGAACGCGCTGCCTTGACGAGCAGTGAAGCAATCAAGGCACGCGTGGCCGGATCGGCAGCATGAATAGCATCAAAAGGCGCCCAACTCTGTTTTGCAGTGTCATAGAACTGATGTGCCGCGAGCGACCATCTCACGACTAAGGGTCCGGGCAGATGCCAGTCTGCCGCGGCTGCGGGCGCTGCGGAGGAGCCTGATGCCTTCGGCACAAAAACGTCGGATTCGCCGCTTTGCTCCGCTTCAGACTCCCGGAATTCACCCGCCCAGCACCGCAGTGCTTCTGTCTGTCTGCGAATACCGGGCATTGCCGGATGCAGACCAATTACGGGCGACACACCGAGTGTGCGCAGACGCTTCATCATGCGCGGCGTAAAGAGCTCGTAATTGCGAAATTCAGCGGCCAAAAGCAGTCCATCGCCAGGCGCGCGCAGTTCGGCGAGAAAAGTCGTAATACGCTCGAAAAGCTTGATTCGAGCTTCCAGCGTCCGCAATTCCGGATGCGGCACCGGGGAAAATTGAAAGACGAGCGGTCCGGCCTTGCGCCCCAGTCCGAGTCTTGCTGGGCCAAGGAATTTATCGACTGCGGCATGTGCATTGAGAAAAAGCGGATTGGTGCCCGTGGGACGACCGCGGTCGTCTCGTTCGTAGGGATCTGTCACTTCCCGCGGCGCCTTCACGATAAAGCGAAAGTCCTCGGGCACCTGCGCAGCGTAGTGGGCAAAATGCGCGGTCGTCAGTGCACGGTAAAAATTGCGGTCCAATCCTACCGTGCGCAGCAACGGATTTTTCGAATAAGCGGTCAGCCCATTCTCGGCCAATCCCGTCAAGCCGCTTCCACGACTCCAGATGATTCCGCGCCATCCCGGAAAATTCCAGGTGGAGGTGCCGAGCCGCATCGTTCGCGGCAGACGCGCAGCAAGATCGCGCAGCGCGCCGTCCGGCGGCTGCGGTGCAATGGGCGCCTCTGCCGGCGGACCATCATCAAAAAGCGCATCGAGCGGCTCCATATTCGTCACGGTCAACCTCTGCCGTTGTTTCTGTATCTGTGAGCATGCACCAGATTGCTGCGCTTTGCATCCTCTGACCTATGGAAAATCAACATGGCGAGCATTTGACACCACCGCGTAAAATATACGCAGGATTGCTTATTAACTTCCGGATATAAGTCTCATGCCCAACCCTCTGCCATCAGACCAACGCCGCTTTGCGGCTGAATCTCCTTTTGACGCCGCTTTCGGATACGGGTCTGCCCCGATATCTACGCCGACGTCGGAGGGACGGCATGACAGCAGTCAAACAGCGGGGCGAGCAGCCGATGAGGACGGACTTCAGCCTGCAGATACTCCGGCAGAACTCACTGGTCCGGTTTGGGTCGTTGACGATGATGATGTTCGCGAATCACTCACCTTCGCTCTGCAGCCGCGCTTTGAAGCAGCCTCCTATCCTACGCTGGAAGCTTTCCTTACCCAGGCCGATCTCATGCAGCCAGGATGCCTTGTCATCGCTGACCGCTTCGCCGGTCTCAATGAGTCGTCGCTTGACGAATTTAATGTGCAGCATGAACTGGAGCTTCGACGCAGTCCGGTGACCGTGGTGTTTCTCTCATCCCTTGCAAATATTCGCGCGGCCGTTCGTGCGCTCCGACAAGGTGCTGTGAGTTTTCTGGAGAAACCCGTCGACCCCGAAGAATTGGGCGACGCCGTTGCCGAAGGACTTGAGCGCGCCTTACGGCGAGCACAGCGCAATCGGCTTGCCGAACGCTTCGAGTCACTCTCCAAACGTGAACGGCAGATTTTTGTGCTGATCTGCCGCGGGCTTAAAAATGGCGACATCGCCGCTTTGCTCGAACTTTCGCAGCGTACCGTTGAAGTTCACCGTGCGCACATCAGCCGAAAACTCGGCGATGCAGCCCCTATTCGATTACTTTACGAGCTCATTCTTGCCGAAGGCGAAACACTCTTCAACGTCTCCTTCGAGGGCATTCGACCTGAAGGACTCGCCAAGGTCTTCGCCGCAACGAAGTAGCCTGTTGCGGAATAAACAACGAAAATAAAAATGGCCGCTGACAGTTCATTCAAGTACTGCAGGCGGCCGTTTATTTCAACGGACTGCGTGAAGCAAGCCCCTCAACCGACGATCGGATTATTGGCAGCAGGGCGCTGCGTTCATCGGACCGCGCGGACCAGGACCGCGGTCGGCATCAAAACCGCCCTTATGGTACGGACCACGATCCATCATGCGTGCACCGTGATGGAATTCCATGCCTTCGAGCACATACTTCTGTTCGGGTGAAAGCACATTGAGCAGATCTGCACGCGCTTGGGCAGATTTCGCAAGCAGGTCCGCACGAACCTTGGCGCGATCAGCGCGAAGCTGCAGACGTGTTTGTACATCAACGGCGAGCTTCTTATCGTCGGTCTTGGCGATCGGTGTACGTTCAGCATCGCGAGCAGCCGTATAGGCCTTCCAAGCCGCCTCCTGTTCGGGCTTGATTGTCAGCATACGGGCAATCGCATCCCAGCGTGCCGCGCGAACTGCCGGATCGACCTGACGGGACGGCTTATTGAAGCGCGGGCCGTCCGCTCGCGGACCATCCGCAGCAATCGGGCATTGAGCCTCTGGAACGCCGGCACCAGGGCAATTGCCGTTATGCCAGGGGGAGGCCATCGCCGCCGTACCGACGCAGAGGGCGCCCAGGGCAGCCAGCGAAGAAATGATCTTGGTGCTCTTATTCATTTGCGATCCTTCGCCGGCACTGTTGGCCGGCGCGTCTTTGTGAGTTTTAACGTGATCCAGAAAGCGAAGCTCTTGCGCATTCGCTCTCTGGATGACTTTCAATTTAAGGGCATTACCTGAGGTGAAAATGAGGAAAATCCTCGGGTTTGCAACCGTTGGCAACGAGAGGTGTCGGTTTGCAAGCACTCAATCACGGATTGAAAGCTTTCTTCACATCAATGACAACCGCCCTGTAGCCCATGGTTCCCTTGAGCGCCATTTCAAAGACGGGTTCCTGACCGCCGCGCTTAAATTCCGTGAGGATTGGTTCTCCGCCCTCAGCGAGTTTTCTGGAAGCCCAATAAACGACAATCGAATCATGATCAGCCTGATACTCCACGGAGGATGTGATCGCACTGTAGAGCTCGTGACCGCGTTTTTTGCCGTACTCCCAGATCTGTTCAACCGTGCCTTTCTTCTCATCAATGCGGTACATCACCGCTCGGCTGTATTTTTCCGCTGCATTCTCCGGCTGCTGAAAAGCGCGGCCGTCACCATTGTCAAACACCGTGAGCACAGTGACTCCGGGTTCACTCAGCTCATCGACTTTCCAGCCAGTATGCTGTGTCCACGTCCAGTCAAATTCACCTTCGCAGCGTCCGATGCGGCAAGTAATAGGCTTGCCGCCGGCATCCACTGGCGTAAGAACTTTACCTTTGAGCTGATCATTCCATCCGTTCGGCGCCGAGAGAATCCACTTAACCGCCTTGTCTCGCCCGATCTTGATAACAGCAGACTGGTGACGGCTCGAAATAATGATCGAATCGTCGGCAGGATCGTAGTCAACCGAATTGACGTGCGCCCAGTTGCGGCCGGCTCCCGTCCCAGGAATATCGCCAAAGGCATTTTTGGCTTCAAGCTTGGCGAGCTGTTCGGCAGAAAGCGTTTCACCCGTTTTGGAGAGGTCAACGTTGAGGCAGACCGCCCCCTGGTCAATAGCCTTTAAAACAATGCTGCGGTTGGGATCCAGGATTTCAAAAAGACGCCACTCGTCAACCACTCGGCCGGAGGCGTCGACTTCAATCACAACGTCTCGCACTGTATGTACGTGAGTGCCGTCTGCACGGCGAAGATCTGCTGAGGAAACGCGCAGGAAATAGTGTCCGTTCGGGCCTTCGGCCATGGCGTGGCTGAAGTCTGCATAACCCTCTGGCAAACGTCGATTGAAAATTTCACGTCCGAGCAGATCATATTTGGCATAGGTCTGACCATAACCGAAGGAGAGTGCACCGTCGGCATTCTGGTGAAAGCCCATCATGAGTCCTGCCCGATAAATGCTTCGCGGATCGTAAATCGCTTGCGGCTGCAGGAACCAACGCACCTCTCCCTGCGTATCGAGAATGGCGTTCTGCGGATAAGAATTCCATTCCAGTGCACCGCCTGAAGGATTGTTCCAAACAGCACGCTTGCCCTTGGGGGAGCTTCCCATCAGGTTGTTGCACAAGTAGAGGCGATCAGCGAATTCCTTTGATGCAGGCTTAATGATTTCCGTTTCAAACGTCTTGACTGGGCGCCCCTTTGTCCACGCAGGATCCAGATAAACGGGTGGCGTCCAGATACGGTAAGTTTCTGCCTTTTCCGTGAGTTTTCCGCCCTCGCGCTTCGTCCACGTCACCTCAACCGTATTGAGATACTCCGGATAAAGGCCAAAGACCGGGATGCCGCCATAGGTGCGCAGCGTCGTTGGCCCTACATCGTAGGCAATTTCAACGCCGCCCTTTTTCGGCACGACGCGTACATGAGCCTTGGTGAGCACCACGCCGCCATTTTTGATGACTGCCGTGAGCGGCGCGATGTCGTAGGGATTGCCAATCACCTCGCCCAATTCACCCTGCTGAGGAAAATCCACTTTCAATCCGCTCGGACCGCCTGCGGCGAATGCCGCACGCGGGAACTGTGAAAGAAAAAGTGCTGAACCGGCTAGGCCGCAGAGCGTTCGACGGGAGATCGGGGATGTGGGCATCTTCGACATAAATTTTCCTTCTTAGCAGCTCATTGAGATTTGCGGCTTTGCGCAGAACGCATGCCGCTCAATCTTTGATTATCACGGCCCAACTTGACCCGAGCCTGAAGACCTCTGCGTTAAAATGGCGCGATTTCCCGGACGAGCCCTATTTCGGTCCTCTCCGACCGCAGCTGCCGTCCGGTTTTCGTGCCTTTTTGAACTTTCAGAAACCTCCAGTCATGGCGCTTAATCCTCTTACCGCTCTCTCTCCGCTCGACGGCCGCTATTCCCGCCAGTGCGATCCTCTGCGCGGGATCTTTTCCGAATACGCCTTCATGAACGCACGCGTACGCGTTGAAGTCGAATGGTTGATTGCACTCTCCGAAGCCGGTTTTGCGGAACTGCCGCATCTCTCCGATCACGGCAAAGCATTCCTGCGCGGCCTCGCAGAGCATTTTTCGCTTGACGACTGCGCTGCGGTGAAAGAAATCGAAAAGACCACCAATCACGACGTCAAGGCCGTTGAATATTGGATCAAAGGACAGGTTGCTCACGACGAAGAGCTCAAAAATGCCGCTGAATTCGTGCACTTCGCCTGCACGAGTGAAGACATCAACAACACGAGCCATGCTCTGATGCTGATGAAGGGCCGTGACGCTCTGGTGGCCTTCCTTGAAAAGATCCACGGCATCATCGCCAACTACGCTCACCAGTGGGCCGAGATCCCGATGCTTTCGCGCACTCACGGCCAAACGGCTTCACCCACGACCGTCGGCAAGGAATTCGCCAATGTGGCAGTCCGCCTTGCACGCGTCATTGAAGCCATCAAGTCCGTGAAGATCCTCGCCAAGATGAACGGAGCCGTCGGCAATTACAACGCACACCTGATTGCCTATCCGGACTTCGATTGGGAAGCCTTCTCGAAAAAAGTTGTTGAAGAACGTCTGGGCGCAGTGTTCAACACACATACGATTCAGATCGAGCCGCATGATTACATGGCCGAACTCTTTCAGGAAATCGAGCGCGCCAACACCATCCTCATTGACTTTGACCGCGATGTCTGGGGCTACATCTCCATGCATTTCTTCCGTCAAAAGCTCAAGGAAGGTGAAGTCGGCTCTTCCACGATGCCGCACAAAGTCAACCCGATCGACTTCGAAAATTCCGAAGGCAATCTTGGTCTAGCCAACGCTGTCCTCGGACATCTGGCCGGCAAGCTCCCGATTTCGCGCTGGCAGCGCGATCTCACGGACTCGACCGTGCTGCGTAATCTCGGCGTTGCCTTCGGCTATTCATTTGTCGGGTACAGCGCACTCGAACGAGGTCTCGGCAAGCTTCAGGTAAATGAAGCTCAGATCGCTGCTGACCTCGACGCTGCTTGGGAAGTGCTTGCTGAAGCCGTGCAAACCGTCATGCGCCGTTACGGAGTGCCGCATCCCTACGAGCAGCTCAAGGCGCTCACGCGCGGCAAAGACGGCATTAATCAGGAAACGATCCGCTCCTTCATTGCCGGTCTCGACATCCCTGCTGACGCCAAGGCTCGTTTGATGGCCCTGACGCCCGCCACCTATATCGGCAAGGCCGTCGAGCTTGCCCGCCGCTGCTGATCCTTCATTGAACAGCACCCTCCGGAAGGAAACTTCCGGAGAAAAGCAAAAAGGCAGGAACTTCCCTTTTCAAAGAGGGAGCCTGCCTTCTTTTTTTATTCAAACACCCGTTGTGGCCAATGGTGTTTGCTTTGCTCACATAATGACAGCGGATGCCTTAACCAGCGCCCAAACTTGACTGCCGGGATGAAGACCAAGCTCCGTCACGGATTGATTGAGAATACGCGACACCAGACGCCCCTCTCCATTCGGACACTTCAGTTTCACCAACTGGTACGCAGGTTCGCTCGGATGCGCCGCAATCTCCTCTACTTCAGCCTGAAGGCGATTGCGAATTGAAATGCTGTCGGGTTTTTCAACGGCAATACTCACGTCTCGAGCCAATACACGCAGACGCACCTGACTGCTCATTGCCAAAGATGCCGTCGGCGTTTCAAATGTCCAGCCCCCCGCATCAATGCAGCAGGTCTTCCATTCGCTGCTTAAAGATGAAACCTTTCCAGAAAGCACAACCGATGCGCCATTTTCCGTTTCAATCGGCATCTTCACATCGGCCAGCACCTCGGCAAGCGGGCCTTCACGCCGAACCTTGCCGTCGGCCATGACAACAAGCTTGTCCGCCAAGCGAGTCATTTCATCCGCCGAATGCGTCACATAGAGCACAGGAATGCCCAATTCATTCTTGAGTTTTTCTATCCACGGAAGAATCTCGCGCTTGCGCGCAAAATCCAACGCTGCCAATGGCTCATCCATCAGCAAGATCTCCGGCCGAAGGCAGAGCGCCCGCGCAATGGCGCAGCGCTGGCGTTCGCCGCCCGAGAGCTCCGTTACGCGGCGGGTAAGCAGATGGCCAATCCCGAGGAGTTCAACCGCTTCGGCAAGCCGCTCTTTGCCATCAGGCACTTTCGTTCGCTCAAGGCCAAACGTTAGATTCTTTTCAACTGAAAGATGCGCAAAAAGACTCGCTTCCTGAAAAACGTAGCCAAGACTGCGCTCGTAAGTCGGCCGAAAAATTTTGCGTTCATCATCCTGCCAAATTTCACTGCCAATGCGCACCAAACCCCGTGCGCGCTCCAAGCCGGCCACGCAGCGCAGCAATGTGGTCTTCCCGCACCCTGACGGGCCGAAAAGCACGGTAATGCCCTTTTGCGGAATCCCGATGTCGGCCTCCAGCGTGAAGCCCGTGGATCGCACGAGATGCAGGCGTGCTTCGCCGAAATTTTCCTGTGTCATGACGCGCTCTTATTCGCCGCCCCGGCGCTTATTGAGAAGATTCAGACTCATCAGCACAATGAAACTGAAGATCAGCATGCCGCCAGCGAGCACATGTGCCTGTGCATATTCCATGGCTTCAACGTGCGTGTAGATTTCTGTTGAAACGACCTGCGTTTTCCCTGGAATATTGCCGCCGATCATCAGCACGACGCCAAACTCTCCGATGGTGTGGGCAAAAGTCATCAGAATCCCTGTAATGATGCCTGGGCGAGCAAGCGGCATGACAACGTTTATAAACGCATCAAAAGGATGGCAGCGAAGCGTTGCGGCAACTTCCATCGGCCGATCACCGATGCCCTCAAAGGCCGTCACCAAAGGCTGCACCATGAAGGGCATCGAATAAATCACCGACCCGATGACCAGCCCGGGGAAGCTGAAATTAAACGTTCCCAGCCCGAGCGACTCCGTGAGCATCCCCAAAGGACCGTTAGGACCCAAGGCAACGAGGATGTAAAAGCCCAATACGGATGGCGGAAGTACGAGCGGCAGCGTGACTACCGCATTGACTGCCGGACACCAACGGCTCTGGCCGCGGGCCAGCCACCAGGAGAGCGGCAGCCCTATGAGCAACAGCACCAAAGTCGTTACGGCCGCAAGCTCAAGCGAGAGCTGCACTGGCGAGAGCGATACGCCTTTGAGGAGTTCCAGAAAGTCTTTAAGCATTGGAGATGAAGCGATCTGAATCGTTTCAGTATATGAAAAACCGGAGAGAAGCCTTAGCAGAATTCTCTCCGGAAAAAGAGCGTCCGTCTCAAGAACGCACTGATCATTGGAGGAGCCGCTTAGCTTATAAAGGGCAGCTCCTCATTGCCCTGCGCAGGGCAAGTGTTTTTTACTTGGCCGTGCCGTAGCCGTAGGCATCACGGATAGCCGTGGCTTCCTGGCTTTCCTTCAGGAACTTCAAAAAGCGCTTGGCGCCTTCGTTGTTTTCACCCTTCTTAAGGAGCACAGCGTCCTGCTTGATTTCACTGTAGAGATCCTGCGGGATGACATAGCCGGAACCCGAAACGAACTTACCGTCCTTGAAGCACTGCGAAAGCGCAATGAAACCGGCTTCAGCATTGCCGGTCTTCACGAACTGATAGGTCTTGCCGATGTTGTCGCCCAAAACGGTCTTGCCTTCAACCGCTTTTTCCAGACCGAGGGACTTCAACGTCTGGTAGGCAGCCTCGCCGTAAGGCGCAAGCTTCGGATTAGCAATGGCCACATGCTTGACATTGGCAGAATTGAGCACGGCAGCAACGTCGTTCTTCACCAGATTGGCATCGGACGACCAGAGCACAAGTTTGCCCACTGCATAGGTAAAGGGAGTGCCGGCGACACCATGGCCTTCAGCAACAGCCTTGGCCGGAGTCTTGGCATCAGCCGCAAGCAGGATGTCAAACGGAGCGCCATTCTTGATCTGAGCATAGAACGCACCCGTAGCGCCAAAGGACAGCACGAGCTTATCGCCCGTCGCCTTTTCATAAATCGGCTGAAGATCCTTGGCCGGAGCCGTGAAGTTAGCGGCAACAGCCACATGCACTTCTTCAGCAGCGACAGCAAAGGAGCAAACAAGCGCTGCGGCAGCAACGGCGGCGCCGATGATGGACTTCTTCATAATGACAATCTCAAAAGAATGAATTCGGGATCAAAATCGTAAGAACGGCAGACAGAAAGTGCTTCTACAGCTAACTTCGTTAAAATCTTGTATGCCGCTCCGCTATTCGCGAGAAGAATAGCGACTCCTGCCGTTTTCGACAAGTGTTTTTCCGCATTTGAAGCATCATGTCCCTATCCGCGCAAATCCGATCCAACGCACTCGCCGATCCCAAGCTTCTCAGCGACATACTGAGCGAAAAAACTGACCGTCGAATCGACATCCTGCGGCGCATTGCCGATGTCGGCTCCATCTCGGAAGCTGCGCGAAGCGCCGGTATGAGCTACAAGTCAGCCTGGCAGGCAGTCGAGACGCTTACTAACTTGGCCGGCACTCCGATTGTTGAGAAAGTGGTGGGCGGAGCAAATGGCGGCGGCACTCAGCTCACCGCAACCGGCCGTCTGATTCTCGACCTTTCCGACGAACTCGCCAGGGCACGTCGTCAAGTGCTCGAAAAGTACAACGCCGCCGACGCAACGGCCCCAGGACTTCTTGCACGCGCTACCGCAAGCTCCCTGCAAACCTCCATGCGCAATCAGTTTCCTGCACGCATCACGGTCATGAAACTCGGGGCGGCATTGGTACGGCTCATTTTGCGTATTGACAACACGCATCTGCTCAAAGCGTCCGTAACCAAAGAAAGCGCCCAGCTTCTCGGTCTTCGCGAAGGCATGGAGGTGCTTGCACTCACCAAAGCGACGGGCGTGGAGATTTCCGGCTCCTTCCCCGAAGACCCCAATGCCATTGACGACAACTTGATTGTGGGTGAGGTGATTCGCAGCGAGCGTGCCGGCAAGGGCGGGGAATGCTCCATCCGCCTGCCGTCGGGCATTGTCATCGTTGGCTTTGCGCACGGCAACCATGGGCTAAAACTTCATGACCGCGCTGTCGCACATATCCCGCCGTCGTCCATTGTCATTGCAATCGCCGGATGACGCATTGATCGGTCAAACCAAACGGTTTGTTAAGTCCGGCTGAACAACTTTTAGTCAACGCATCAGATATTGATGATTGTCAAATCACCGGCTTCTCCACTAACATCTGGATGCATATCATTACAACCTAAATTATTGGGCTCAAACCGCCCATTTTGACCCCGGCTTAGCGACGGCACAACTAAACAACAGTCGCATCAAGCCGTAACAACAAGCAAAGGTCCCGCAAATGGAAAAGAACAGCGTTTGGTATCTCGCCGGCCTCTGCCTGATCGGCGTCGTGATCGGCATTATCTTTGTCGGCGTGCTCACGAGCGTCGTGCACTGGGCTGGCACGGAAAAGTTCTGCGGCGAATTCTGCCATTCGATGGACGTCACTTATGCCGCCTATAAGAAGGGCGATCATTTCCGTACGGCTTCCGGCGTGACGGCTGGCTGCTCTGACTGCCACCTGAAGAATGAATCCAATCATTTTGTCGGTCCGATCGACTACACCGCCCTCCTGATCGACAAGGCCATCGCTGGCTCGAAGTCGCTCTTCGGTGAAATCCGCGGCACGATGAGCACCCCGGAAAAGCAGATCGAGAAGCGTCCTGAAATGGCTACTGCCGTCCATCAGCAGATGATTGACCGCAACTTCTCCGCCTGCCGCGGCTGCCATGACGTCGAACGCATGTATGACCCCAAGAAGCCGCTCATCGGCGCCATCCACAAGGGTATGGGTCCCAATGCTGAAAAGAAGGTTGACTGCCTCGCCTGCCACCCGACCGCTGGCCACAACTACGGCTACGTGATCCCGTTCAAGGCTGCCGCCAACTAATCTGACGCAGCTCCAAAGCGCAAAAATCCCGGTTCTCCATGAGGCCGGGATTTTTTGTTGCCTTCATCCGATCATTTCTCGTTGCATGCCTAACCGTCCGAGCGCCTGCGGTTTCTTTAGAATTCTTCGAAATGTTTGAATCCACAGCAGCCCGCCGGGCAGTTTGACCGGCTGGCGCTTTGACTTGAAGGAACTTCATGTCTCAGACCATTCATCGCAGCGACTACCGCGCGCCTACACATTTGCTCGAAGACATTCAGCTTGAATTTGATCTTAATGCTGAAGAAACACTCGTTACGAGCACTTTTACCGCTCGTCCTAACCCTGAAAGCAAAGACTCTTCTGGCGAACTGCATTTGAACGGCGAATCCTTGACGCTCAAATCCGTCGAAGTCGACGGTCAGCTTCTTGGTGACGAACAGTTCAAAGTGGACGCCCACGGTCTCATCATTCCGGGCATCAACGGCAAGAAAACCGTGAAAATCATCAACACGATGAGCCCGAAAGCGAATACCGAACTTTCCGGCATCTATGCTTCTGGCCGCTGCCTGATGAGCCAGTGCGAATCTCAGGGCTTTCGCCGCATCACCTATTTCCTCGATCGACCGGATGTGCTTGCCCGCTACACGACAATCATCCGCGGTTCGACGGAAGATTTCCCCGTTATGCTGTCAAACGGCAATCTGACCGAAGACCGCATACTCGAAGACGGCCGCCGCGAAGTGGTCTATGTTGATCCATTTCTCAAGCCCTCCTATCTTTTCGCATTGGTAGCGGGCCATCTCGTCTCCCGTGCCGACAAATTCCAATTGAAGGACGGCCGAGTCGTTGACCTCTCTGTTTGGGTTGAGTCGCAGGATCTCGACAAGACTGAGCACACACTCGAAAGTCTGAAACGCGCCATCCGCTGGGATGAAGAGCGCTGGGGGCTGGAGCTCGACCTGAACGACTTCAAGATCGTTGCTACTAACGATTTCAATTTCGGGGCCATGGAAAATAAGGGCCTGAACATCTTCAACTCTCGTTGCGCGCTTGCCAACCCAACCGTGGCAACCGATGCGGATTATCTGCGCATTGAAGGTGTCGTCGGTCACGAATACTTCCACAACTGGACGGGCGACCGTGTAACTCTGCGCGATTGGTTCCAGCTCACTCTGAAAGAAGGGCTGACGGTGTTTCGTGATCAGGAGTTTTCCGCCGATATGCTCGGCTCACCGTCTGCGCGTGCCGTACAGCGCATCCATGACGTAGCCTTCCTGCGTGCAGCGCAGTTCCAGGAAGATGCCGGTCCGATGGCGCATCCAATTCGTCCGGAAAGCTACCAAAGCATCAATAACTTTTACACCACGACCGTTTACGAAAAGGGTGCAGAAGTTATCCGCATGCTTCAAACACTCCTCGGCCGCGAGGTATTCCGTCAGGGCTTTGACGAGTACATTCGCACGAACGACGGTCATGCCGTCACCTGCGAAGCCTTTTTGGAAGCCATGAGCAAAGCCTCGGGTCGTGATCTGTCGCAGTTCCGCCGTTGGTATTCGCAGGCCGGTACGCCCCGCGTCGTTGTGCGCAGCCGCTGGGACGAAGAAAATCATCGCCTCACGCTCCTCGTGGATCAATCCACGCCGGCCACACCCGGTCAGCCGACCAAGCTCCCGCTCTTAATTCCGTTCCCTGTAGCATTCTTGTCGCCCTCTGGCGAAGAGATGCCTGTGCAGCTTGCTTCCGAGGATGAAGCGCCGCTCCCCGGCACTCGCATGTTTGAACTGACGCAGGAACATACCGAGCTCGTATTCGGCGGCCTTGCGGTCAAACCGGCCGTATCCCTCAACCGAGGCTTCGCGGCTCCGGTAATCCTTGATCAGGGACTTTCTGACGAAGAGCTTGCTTTTCTTGCGCGTCATGAAACGGATCCCTTTAATCGCTGGGATGCGATGAATCGGCTGCTCATCAACGCCGTACACACCCAAACCCGCGCCAAACTTCTGCGCACACCCGAAGAAGTGTCGCCGCTCGTTATTACGGCTGCCCTTGAGGTTTTGAAGAATCCGGACCTTTCGCCCGCCTTTAAAGCCGCTGCGCTCTCACTGCCTTCGGAAAAGCTTGTCGCCGAAGAGGATCCGCTCATCGATCCGCAAGCCATTCATGCCGGCTGGGTTGCCGTCCAGCAAGCCATCGGCGAAAAGAACGTTTCCGCATTTCTTGAGGCCGCTCACGACAATGAAGTAACCGGCCCCTATGAACCTACGCCTGAGAAGGCCGGCATGCGCTCACTGAGGAATCTCTGTCTCGCCTACGCCCATGCCGCCGGGAATCCGCGGGCCGCGATCATGCTCAAGGACCAGTACCAAACCGCCAACAACCTGACCGATAAGCTGGCTGCTCTCCAAACTATGGTGAATTCCCAGACGCCGGCCAAGTCCGACATGGAAGTTGATGCGCTCAAGCGCTGGTATAACGAACCGCTGCTCATCAACAAGTGGCTCACCATTCAGGCTACCGCTACCTCGTTCCCGGGCGAACCGCTCGTCCTGGAGCGCGTGAAGGAGCTGACGAACTGCGAGTTCTTCTCGATCAAGAATCCCAATAACGTCTATGCACTCCTGTGCGCCTTTTTCCAACAGAATCCGGCTGAATTCCATCTGGCTGACGGCTCGGGTTATGACTTTTGGAAAGACATGGTTCTCAAGCTCGATCCGATCAACGCTCAGGTCGCTGCCCGCGTCGCCCGCTCGCTCGACAACTGGCGGCGCTATACGCCGGCCCTTGCCGAGAAGATGCACGATGCTCTTGAAGCCGTCTACGCCAAGAAGTCTGAGCTCTCGCCTAATGTGGCCGAGATTATCGAAAAGGCGCTGAAGAATCCCCTCTGATATAAAAGGATCCCTCCAAAGTGACTCCGCTTTCTCTTCAAGAATATCTCTCCCGTGAAATCGGTTATGACGCCGAACGCATGGACGGTACGCCCGATCCGGCACTCGCTCGTCTGATCACCGGCATCTCCGAGGCCTGCAAGGAAATCAGCGCCAAAGTTCGCGAAGGCGCTCTCGCCGGCGTACTGGGTCTTGCCGGCAGTGAAAATGTTCAGGGCGAAGACCAAAAGAAACTCGACATCATCTCCAACGACATTTTTGTGGAGGCTGTCTCTCGTACCGGAAGCGTCTGCGGCATGGTAAGCGAGGAAGTACCAGAACCCATCGCTGTTCGTGATGATCTTCCGCTCGGTCCTTATCTTGCCTGCTTTGACCCGCTTGACGGTTCAAGCAATATCGACATCAACGTCTCCATTGGCTCGATTTTCGCAATTCTTCCGGCACGTGAAATCAAGCGTACGCCTGAAACGGCTGATTTCCTGCAGCCGGGCACAGCGCTTGTTGCTGCCGGCTACTGCATGTACGGTCCGCAGACGATCCTCGTCCTCACCATCGGACGCGGCGTCGTGATGTTTACCCTTGACGATGAGACGGGTACATTCCGTCAGACTGCAGCCGATGTAACAGTCCCTCGCGAAGCTGCCGAATTTGCCATCAACATGTCAAATCAGCGCTTCTGGGAGAAGCCCGTACAGCGCTACATCAGCGAACTTCTGGCCGGCAAGGACGGCCCCCGCGGCAAGAACTTCAACATGCGTTGGATTGCCGCGATGGTGGCTGAAGTGCACCGCATTCTGATGCGCGGCGGCATCTTCATGTACCCGCGAGATTCCCGCAATCCCGAACGCGCGGGCAAACTTCGCCTGCTTTATGAAGCCAACCCCATGTCGATGATCATGGAGCAAGCTGGAGCCGCCGCTACGAATGGGCATGTGGCCATCCGTACAATTAAGCCGACCTCTATCCATGAACGTGTTGCGGTTTTCCTCGGCGCCGCTGAGGAAGTTGAACGCGCTACCGCATACCACGAGGATTGATCTGCAGTTTTTTCTGAGCGCAGGCATTACCAAAAAAGCTCCGAAGGTCTACACCGTTCGGAGCTTTTTTTGTTTTGAAAGCGTTTCCAGCGCTTAGAAGAGCTGCCCAAAAAGCTCCTTTGTCTTTTTTTCATCCTTCACTTCGCCAGGCGCGGCAGGAAGTACGTTTGAGACCTTTTTTTCGATTTCCAAAAGGCGCTTACTCACGGCGGACTGAGCGGCATCCTGCTCGGCCTTGATTTGATCGCGCAGCACTGCTGCAGCACGGTCATGCTGATCGCTTTTTTCTCGAATCAGCTTTGCCGTTGCTTCTTGCTGCTGCGTGACGAGTGCCTCCATCCGGGCAAAACCTTCACGGACTTCTCGAGCAAGCTCATTGACACGGTTTTTATCGGCTTCTGCCGCTTCAGCTCGTGCATTGCGGGCTTCTTTGTGAGCCTGTCGAAGTTCAACCACGACGCTTGCCTGCTGCCAAAGATTGTAGAAAGCCTGAAGCACGACAACGATTCCGAATGCTGCCGCAACAATCACACCCAGAGGCGCTTGAATTTCTTGGTAGACCAGATTGACCGTCATGTCTTGCGAGAGTGCAGACCAATTGATCACGAGGAACACGGCCAGCAAAACGAGGACAAGGAGCATGCAGAGCGTGCGGAGCTTCACTTTATTTCTCCACTATGGGGAAGGAAATCAACCTTCTTATAATACCGCGTGGCCGCCGACGGCCGCTTTGGAGCAACGTGTCATCCTTTAAGAAGATGCCGCCGAAGACTCCCCAAAAAGCTTTCATTCTTTGAGTTAGTAGTCATGAAGTTCGATCCTCGCTTCCCGCGTCTGCACATCGTCGACCACCCCTTGGTCCAGCACAAACTCTCCCTGATGCGTGACAAGCGCACGAGCACTCGCGACTTCCGCGAACTTCTTACTGAACTGGCTATTTTGATGGGTTATGAGCTCACTCGCGATTTCCCGGTTGCCCTTGAAGACATTGAAACGCCGGTAGCCAAATGCAAGTCGCCCATGCTTTCAGGCAAAAAGTGCGTGATTGTTCCGGTACTTCGCGCGGGTTTAGGCATGTCTGACGGTCTTCTCACACTGATGCCTTCGGCCCGTGTCGGTCACATCGGTCTTTATCGTGATGAGAATCACCGTCCGGTCGAGTACATGGTGAAGCTTCCGGATCTTGACGGCCGCACCTTCATCGTCGTCGATCCGATGGTAGCCACGGGCTATTCGGGCGCGCACGCCGTTGATGTACTTAAGAAACGCGGTGTCCCCGGTGACTCTATTCGCTTCATGGCACTCGTAGCTGCCCCCGAAGGCGTTGAAGTTTTCTCGAAACTTCATCCCGATGTTGATCTCTACGTAGCCTCTCTTGACGACCACCTGAACGAAAATGCTTATATCGTTCCAGGACTTGGTGACGCCGGCGACCGCATTTTCGGCACGAAGTAATTCGGCAGCAAACTCTCGCAGCGCCGTTACTCAGCAAAGAGCCCTCCGACAATGTTCGAGGGCTCTTTTTATATCCGAAGACGAAGCACTTACTGCTTTATCTTTCTTCTGTTTACATAAAACTGTTTGTCATTAAAGTATCTTCAATGCGTCTCGAAAGGGGACTGAGTATTGCAATATGAAAACAGCATTTTTTGAACATGAAAAATAGGGGTAATCCCTTTAATCGAGAAATATTCATGTCTAACAGCAAGATTAATATACGTATATATGCGTAATAATGATGGTACAAATGGGTTGTAACCGATTTACTCGATTTTTTATATTGATATAAATCAAGTAATAATCGTCACAATGGATTCATCATTCGCACGAAGCAAAAAATATTTATCAGGTGTTTCCGAAGCGTCAGCTTCGCCGCCTCCATTTCTCGATCTTAGGACAGTCAATCATGACGACCCCTGATTCCATCAAGTATGCGCATACGCCTTCGGCCACAGACAATGTCTGGGGTGTCGGCCTCAAAGACGCCAAGCGTCAGAGCAAGTGCACCGCCCGTCTCGACGTGGCACAGTCCGTCACCGGTCTGATCCTCGGCATCTTCCTTTTCTGCCACATGGGCTTTACTGGCTCCGTGAATTTCGGCAAGGACCTCTTCGCCAACCTGATCGCCACCTCCGGCGGCGTCTGGCTTGACGGTGCAGACCACGCCTGGATGCACGTCCTCTTTGTGGGCTTCATCTTCTTGTGCGTAATCATTCATATGTTCTGCGCACTTCGCCGCTTCCCGACTTCCTACAAGAAGCTCCACGATCTGCACTCGCATGTCAAGCTTGTCCACCATGAAGACACGACCCTCTGGTACGTTCAGCTGATCACGGCCTTCGCACTCTTCTTCCTCGTGTTCCCGCATCTGATGACGATGCTCACGAACCCGCATGGCTTTGACCCGAACCTCATCGGTGTCCATACCTACCACAACGGTCTCCTCTACACGTTCATCTTCCTCGTGTGCACGGAACTCCACGGCATGATTGGCCTCTATCGCCTTGCCGTTAAGTGGGACATCTTCGCAAAGAACCCCGACAGCAAGATCATGGACCAGCGCGCCGCCACGGACCGCACGGGTCTTCGCAAGGGCATGCTCGTCGTTGCCCTGCTGATGATCGTCGGCGGTTCCATCACGATGTGGACGAACTACTCCATCGGCGCAGACCAAGTTGCCAAGAACGCCGAAGCAGAACGTTATGTCGTTCCTGCTGAAGCCAACTGGTACGCTCCCGCGAAGTAACACCTAACGTCGTTCTCCTTCCCCCGAAGTTCTGCTTCGGGTGGCGACGATGTAAAAAGCTCCTGCAGTTCATGAACTGCGGGAGCTTTCCTTTTGTGCTTCCAGCAGCGTCGGAGTCAACGTTCTTCAAGCGAGCGCAGTCTTTGAAAATCCATGGATGACGAATAGTTCCGGCGCATAAGTTCCATACAACTGAGCACTTCAACTATTGCGGCATCTTGGCACGCTCGAGCGGCACGAAACTCAAGCAAAACGATAAGCATTCGGCCGATATGCGCTGCACCTTCTGAAAACACCTTCCGACAGCAGATTTCAAGATAAAGCAAGGCCGCATTCCAGAAACCCAAACTCCCGGAGTACTAGATCTTTAAGGGGTTGAGGCTCATCAAATCAGCCTTGAATGTTATTTAGCTCATTCTGAAATTCCTGCAATTTTTCTTACGTTGAGATTGCAGGAATTTTTATTTCCTGTATAATAGATACATATTTTATCAGGCATATCTATCATGACTAAATTACTGGATTCCAAAGGCAAACTCTGGGCGCTTATGTCCTCCAAGGACAAGGCTGGCCGCATCTACATCAGGGCTTACCGCAATCGATGGGATTCAGTGAAGAAACGTTCTTTCGTTGAGTCCAAGGTTCAAGTCGGACGGCTGCTCGACGATGGTTCCATCCGGCTTTCAAAGAACTTTGTTGACAAGTTCCCGCAATACGCTCATCAAACCGTGTTTTGGGGCGATCATGAACTGATTTCTGAAGAAAACTTCTCTGAAGCTTTTGTGCAGAAGCCGACATCGACCGATATCTCCTGGAGCTGTGACACCGTGCGCATCGGTGTGTCGTACGCCGCCTGGCAGTTTGGCCAAAATACCGGCATTTACGAAGATCTTCGAAGTGTGTTTGGCGAACAAACCGCACGAATTCTGTTCGCTCTCAGCGTTTATAAACTCGACGGCGGCGGGGCAATGATGACTTTCGAGGATTGGCTCCCGCAAGTCTGGCTGCCAGAGGTTCAGCCGCTTGACGGCCGGCGAATATCCGAAATGCTCTCAAGCATCACGCAGCCGCAGCTTGAGCGTTACTACAAACTGCGTTACGACCGCGCGTGCAAACACAGCGACTCGGCCGTTACTCTGTCTTTTGACAGTACCAGCATCTCCACATATTCAAACACCATCAATGCGGCAGCTTGGGGACATGCCAAACAGAATCCGGAGCTCCGGCAGGTCAACTATATGACGGTATGCGACCATGCCACAGGAGATGTGGTCTTTGCCTGCAGCTACGACGGATCCATCAACGATCAGACAATCCTCCCGGAGATTTATCTGCGCATGAAGTTTGCCGGTTTGGATCTAACCAACAATATTCTGGTGACAGATCGCGGCTTTCAGAGCATTTACAACACACAGACGGCCATCAACCTCAATTTGAAGTACATCCAGTTTCTGAGCCTTAAAGAAGGAGCTGTCAAAGCTCACCTGCAGCGGCACAAACAGGCCCTGTGCGATTCGATTGCACATAAGGATCCTGTCTTGGGGATCTCTGCGATTGCAGTTCCTGACGAATGGAAGGAGAACACGGATGCCGGTCCTATTCCGGTCAAGGCTTATCTGCATTTGTATCGTGACCCCGTAATGGCCGAGCTGCAGACCAATGAACTGTACCGTGATGTTCTGAAAGCGCTTGAACTCAAGAATGAAGGGGCGGCAAAGATCCGAGAGATCGAACGTGAAACTCTGAAATCCATTGAAAAAGCTGCTCAAAAAGGAGAAGCCGCCGTCAAAAGGGTGAAAAGCAGTGCGGCGGAACTCGTTAGGAAGCAGGAGGAGCAGAACTCAAAGCTCATTGACCCGGTGCAATGGAAAAAGATCAAGCGGTTTCTTTACGAAAACCGTAGAGCTAAGGACGACGAACCTGTTTGGAGCATCAAGTTCGATGAGCTTAAAGAAGCCGTCGAGTTCAAAGGCTACCAAGCCATTCGCAGCAATGCCGAGTCCAATCCGTTTGTCGCTCTGAAACTTTATCGTCAGCGCCAGATCATTGAACAAGGCTTCAATCAACTCAAAAATGAAGTCGGCGGTTCACGATTCGAATCGACGGAAGCCGCGTACCGAGGAAAACTGTTTGTTTATACGCTTGCTCAGGCTCTGCGTATGAGCATGCTGAGCAAAGCACGAGAAGTGCATGCAGTCCATCCGGAGCTGAAAATGCCGGAAGAATCAATGCGCAAGCTCATTACCCAGCTTCAGTGCATGCAGGCTTATAAACATCGGACGACCAACGCCTTTGTACTTGGCACTGTCGCAAAACGCCATCGGGATCTGCTGGCTCTGCTGGGAATAACAAAACTCCCGAAGACTGTTTTCCGTTTTAGTTAGGATCTAGTCATTCGGGAGTTCAGGCAGAAAAAGAATGCGGCCTTGCGGCATGGATCTTATTTAGCCGTCGGCAAGGTGACTGAGCCCGTCAAAGCCAGCAGCCGGAAATGCCTTAAACCGGAAGTTCCGCTGCCGCTGCAGAGAGCCACTTTTGAGCACGGGGAGACACAAGCGGCATCAGCTTATCCCGCCGCTCTGCATTAAATGCATTGAGCAGTTCTACGCCTTCGCCAAAAGGCTCTTTGAACATTCGCACATCAATAGGCAGCATCGTCAGCGCACGGAACTTAAGAAATTCTCCAAATTCCGTGGTCTGTTCCTGTTCGCAAACCATCAGGTTTTCAACACGGATGCCCCATCGCCCCGGCCGATACACGCCAGGTTCATCCGAGAGGACATTCCCTGGTTGGATGGCTACAGGCTGAGCGCGCGGCGAAATTGCCACCGGCCCTTCATGAACATTGAGAACGTAACCGACACCGTGGCCAGTTCCATGCCCGAAGTCCAGACCGTGCGCCCAAAGATCAATGCGTGCAGCAGCATCGATTTGCGCCCCGGTAGCCCCAGCAGGGAACTTTAAATGGAGCAAGCGCAGCATCGCGCGCGTAACAATTGCTGCATCGCGGCGCATCGCAGGCGACGGATTGCCAATCGGCGTCATACGGGTAATGTCGGTCGTGCCGCATTCATACTGTCCGCCGGAATCGATGAGCAGCAGCCCATCGGGCTCGAGCACCGCACCTCCGTGAATAGGGGGCGTGTAGTGAGGCAACGCTGCATTGGGGCCATAAGCCGCTATGGTTGTGAAACTCTCTTCAAAAAATTCGGGATCTTTCGCGCGCCAAGCATGCAGCATCTGCGCAGCATCAGATTCGGTCAAAACATCGCCTGCCGCAAGACGTTCGTCAAGTTCGGCATAAAACTCCGCCAGTGCAACAGCATCCTTGAGATGCGCCTCCTCGATGGCCCGAATCTCTTCGGCCGACTTCACGCATTTGAGCATCATGGCGGGCGACGCGGAGCACACCTGCGACTCGGGCGGCACAAGCGCTGCAAGCAAACTGTTGGTGTGGTCAGGATCGAGCATCACCTGCCCACGGAGTGCAGCCGCCGCCAGCGCTTCGTGGAGCGTAGAGGGCGATACGGTCGCAATACCCGCATCGGCGATCGCCCGCGCGGCTTCTGCTGAAAGTCTTTCGGCGTCAACGAAGAGCTCTGCGCTGTCCCGTTCGACTAGCAAATAAGCCAGAAACACCGGATTGCACGGTACGTCACTGCCGCGCAGATTTGTCATCCAGGCAACATCATCAAGCGCAGAAAAAAACACGCTTTGCGCACCCTTGTCCGCCATCATGCTGCGAACAGCTTCAAGCTTCTCGACAATACTTCTGCCGGGACGCTTCATGAGTCGGATGGGGCTCATGCTAAGCGGAGGACGATCGGGCCAGATATCGGCCAACGGAAGCGAGCGCTCACCTGCAAGCGCATCCGCCTCAAAGCCTAAATCCTCCAAAAGCGATCTGAGCTTTTCCGCCAAATTCAAACTCACGAGCTCCGGGTCATAACCCACGATCGAACCTTGCGGCAGGTTTTCTTCGCACCACGCCGTAACGTGATCGAGAAAAGACCCAGTCAGCCGAATCAAGGCAATTTCCGCCGGCAACTGCTTTTCAGCCTGCTCCCAATAACGGCTGTCAGCAATCAGTGCAGCATCCTCGGCCGATACGAGCAGCATGCCGGCACTTCCGGTGAAGCCAGAGAGTGCGGCACGCAGCGACCAATGGGCCGGAACATATTCACTCAGATGCGGATCAGCAGTGGGAATAATCACTGCGTCAATGCCCAGATTTTCCATGGCAGCCCGAAGCTTTGCCAAACGATCAAGTGCCTGCATGAATAGCATCCTTTAAAAGAGCTTTCGAACGATCACCGTCACAGGGAACCCCACGTGCTTTTCGCTCTCAGTGTCAGCCCCAATGCTGAGTGTGATCACTCGCCAACCTGCATCACGCATTTCACTGAGCGTCGTTGTAACACCCAGATCATCGCAGACGAGGGGCGTCTCACTCATGCGTGAGAGCACTGTCACCGGACGATCGGTTGTACAAGTAGTTTCGGAATGGTGAGGCGCGTCAAGCAGCGGGTCTCTTGTCTGCGTCGAAGATGACCCGGAATGGCCGGAGCGGCTGCCGCTGCCCGTATTCGGAGCAACAGCGCAGCCCGCAAGCACCAGTGCGGACAAAAGAACCGCGGCAAGCGCCAGTCGACGCTTGCAAGAGGGAACTGTGAAATACATCGAGAGACTGCTTCTTGATGATAGAAATGGTCTCTCGATTCTAGCTTCGCAACGGACTGCGCTCATGCTTTAGTTAAACATGCTTACTCGTCTGAGCCGGGCGATTCACCGCCATCGTTGCCCTCAGGCTTGCGGCCGCCGCTCTTTTTGCGGAATTTTTGATATTTCCCGAATTTCTTCTGACCGTAATTTTTGGGGCCGCCAGCGAAGCCCCCCTTGCGGTTATTGAATTTCCCCTTTCGGTTTCGCTGACTGCCGTCTTCACTGCCGAAAACAGTATGCAGCCCCGTACGATCAGCCGATTCAGGCATCATCTGCGCGAATGAAAGCGTTGTGGGACGATCTTCAGCGCCGTAGGTTGAAGTCGTCTGCCATGGCATGGCCTGCGTCTTGCGCTCACTTTTCATCCGATAGTGGATGGAATTGCCGAAGTTGTCGTCATCGATATCCTCACGCGGCACACGAAACGCTTGAGTTTTGCGTGGCATGCGCGGGCCTTCGTTATCGGCTCGATTAAAGCGATCCGTCTCTCCAGCACCCGCATCTCCAGCTTCGCGGAATTTCTGCGTTTTTTTCTTGAAAGGCTTCTTGAACTTCTTATTCGGCCAAGACTTCTTGCGCTTTTCCTGACGCGGAGCATCAGCTTGAAAGCCGCCGCCCCCTTCTGCAGCATCCCCAGAACGCTGAGTAAAGAACTCTTCGGCTTCACCGTCTATCTTCTCGGGCGGAATGTTGGTCGACGCATCACTCTCACTGCGCTCACCCATTGCCGGAATCTGCCCCTCACGCGACTCAGCTTCGCGAGCTTCACGAGCCTCACGTGCTTCGCGACGCTTCATCATTGCTGAACGCAGGCCGCGGCCCTTGCGGAATTCCTTCCGAGGCTTTTGCTGCTTTTGTTCATTCGGGCGATCATCACCCTGCAGAACGGCTGATGAAAGAGCAACCTCCTCTTTGGGCATCCCCTCAGGATTTACAGGCTCCGTTATGCCATCGGCAACCGGAGGCGTTGTCATTGGGAGCAGCAGCAAATCACGGTTTTCTTCTGCAGGCAAAACGGGCGGTTGTTCACCTCCCATCTGCTTTCTTTTCTTGAAAGTTTTTTGCAGTCCCTGCTTTTTAGATTTCTTAAATTTGCTGCCTTCTTTAGTACGTGCCTGACCGTTTTGCGTGTTTTTCTTTGAGTAAGCACCCGCCTTCTTTTTCTTCCCTGGCTGAGCGACGGAGAGAATGCCTTCAATCTCATTCAAAGGTTGATCGGCACGTTGTTTTTGACGGCGAATGGTGCCGCGCTTGCCGACCATCTGATGGGTCATGCGGCCGCCGGATTTCATTTCACGCCGCATGCGGGCCTGCGCAGCCCGAAGCTCTACTGTATTGGAGGAAAGCGGCTCAGTAATGGTTACTGCCGGGCCTTCAACAGCATGCGGTACATAACCCGCACGGATTGTAAGAGTACGGCGATGCGGAGCTTCACTATCGTCATCGAAATGCGCCTCGTAATCGCCGTCATCTTCCTCATCATCGAAAGATTCGTTCTCATCCGTCTCATCGCCGAGATCCTCGGCTTCGTCCGTACCGTCTTCTGCTCCGTAGGCCTCTTCAATCCATGAAAAGTCCTCATCTGTGTTATCAGCCTTCGAAACAGGCTCGACTTCTTCATGATCTTCCTGCGCGAAGAGGTCATCCTCTTCGCCCACCTCTTGCGCCGTTTCTTTTTCAAAAGCATCTTCCGCTTTCTCGGCTGCAGAAAGCGTTTCCGGCACGTCGGCCGGCAGATCTCCCGTCACAACAATAGAGGATGCTGGCAGCGCTTGAGCCGCCAAAGCCGTCTCTACGGGCGTTTCTTCAATGACCGGCTCTGCCGTTTTCTGAGCCTCTCTCTGTGTTTCAACAGGCGTCGACTTTCTCGTTTTCCGGCGGACTGGCTTCTTTTGAGGTTTCTTTTCAATGAGTTCTTCCGTATCAGCGCGGCTAGACTCTGCCGATACAGAAACCGTCACTGCTTGCGGCAGCTCCTGGGTGACGGCCGCCGAGGGCGTGCCGCATTGAATCGCTTCAGGATAGCCCGGGATCTCCGTTGTCGGCAGTCGATCCCTCAATGCAGTCCAGCAGGCGCGTTCGCGAAGCTGTTGGTTTTCACCGTTGTCAAGGTACTGCACATCTTCGTCCGCGAGCTTGGCACCGGTTTCATTGAGAAGTCCCCAGTTTTCGCTGCCTACGTCGTTGCGCAACTGCACAAAATCTGCAATCTGCGAAGCGAGAAAAATGGTCGACACGCGACCAAAACGCGGTCGTTCCGGAGAGGGTGGAAATGCGGCTTTGGCAGCACATTCTTCATATCTAGCAGCACTGGTCGACAGATCACCGAAGATTACATGATCAAAAAAACCGTTCGGGAAAAGCTTGGCCAGAACCTCAGTGGCCGCGATGACTTTCGGGTTCCCATTCGTCCAGTATTGTTCGGCATCCGCGGGCGTATAAATTTCAAAAACGCCGGGCGCCATCCATTTTTCTTCTAGAAAAACCTCCGCAAACTCCGCCGCTCGCTTTCGGCCGGCAATGACGAGAATGCGTTCACCGTCAGGCACCGCCTTGATCAGCCTCATAACTTCTGCCAGACGTCCGCGTCGTTTCACCAGACGGAACGCTTCAAGAATATCCGGTTCGCGCCATCGTCCGAGAAGCCGCACAACATTGGTGGATGGGAAGAGCGCACGTACGAGACGCTCGGTATCCGTGCTGCGGCTTCCCATGGTGAAAATGATGCCGCAGCGTGCGGTCTTGCTCATTTCCGTTGCGGCATCTACCAACCGGCGCCATAACGCAGGCTTCGCTGCAAATTCATCCACCCGATAAACGGCCGCCGTTTTCAGCGCTGAGAGCTTCAGGCCGCTGCGTTCGAATTCAGCTTCCAAATAGTCCAACGGGCCGGCTGCAAAATCGATGCCAGTTTCAATTTCTCGCATGCGCGGAACATTTCGCCCAATGCTGACACCCGCCGCCTTAAGCCCCGAACCATGCGTGAGCCGCTCAAAAAGTGCTGCAGCAACAATCGCATCTTCCGGATGATTCGTTATGAGAAGTCCTTCGGGCAGGCGGCCTGTCTCCAACAAACGACGAGAAGCAAGCGCTTTCGCAGCAAAACCAATGACCAGCGCAGTGAGTTTGCCTGCACCGTCATGCCCGGAAACGAGCGTTCGCTCACCAGCAAGGAAGCGCCGAATAATTTCGCATTGATCGACCGTAAGATCAGCAAGGCCGGCGGCCTCAAGATTCTTTTGCAGTTGTTCGGGGAGATTGTCTAAAGTCATAGACGTATTTTGAGCATAGGAAACTGTCCACACCGAGCGTTGCCTTCTTGGCAACTGGACTTCAGGAGGCGCGGCTCAACGCGCTGAACCTCTTGCGAACAGAAAGGAGGCTCCGAAGTGCTCTGAACGGGCAGCTTGCAAAAACGCTGGCGGAGACCGCTCGCGGCTTCACATATAGTGTTTGAGTCTTTTTGATGGCGCCGCGGCGCAAGAGCGCGAGCAGATCATCCGTTCTCGTCACATGCAGCCTTAAGGAGCGAGCGACCTGATTTCAATGTCTAAACAGATGACCGCAGACTCGGAAATCGTCGCGGCTGACGGACTCAGAAGTCCGCCTCAATTTGGAATGTCCAACAGCCGAGCGAACTCGATGCGGATGGAGTGCGGCTGTTCTTTGCGGCTTCAATACCGCGTTCCTCATTTTAATGGCGGCGGCCGCGTGCGCAAGAGCTTGCAAGAGCTTATATGCGCTTCGTCTTCAGCCGTTATGATTTCATCCGTATGAAATGCCAGCTGAAGACCATTCGAAGACAGTTCGGCAATCCTCTCCAACCCTAATTTTGCAAGGAATACCATCATGGCACTCGAAAAACTCATTATTGAAGATATTGTCGAAGGCACTGGCCCCGGCGTTGCTGCCGGTGACCGCATCTCCGTGCACTATACGGGTAAATTCGAGGACGGCACCGTTTTCGATTCCAGCGTGGAACGCGGTGAACCCATCGATTTCACCTGCGGCGTCGGCATGGTTATCCCGGGCTGGGATCAGGGCCTCATCGGCCTCAAGAAGGGCGGCAAACGCCGCCTTTCGATCCCCTATGCTCTGGCCTACGGCGAGGCCGGCTATCCAGGCGCCATTCCGCCCAAGGCTGATCTCTACTTTGATGTGGAGCTTGTCGGCATCAAGTGATCTGAGTGCTCACGCTGATCCTAAGGCCGCCGAAACTTCGACGGCCTTTGTTTGGGTTGGATATCGCTTTGAAGGCTGAAGCGGTTTTCAGAGTCCCAGAATCGGCGCCTTGGCCCCGAATCGAGCCAGCAATTCGCCTGATTCGCACACGGGCAGACCCATGATTGCGGAATAACTGCCTGAAATGCGGCAAATGAAAAGTCCTGCTGCGCCTTGCATGCCGTAGCCGCCTGCTTTGTCATACGGTTCAGCCGTAGCCGCATAGGCCGCAATTTCAGCATCAGAAAGCTCACGCATTTCAACGGTTGACGTCACCACCACCGAATCCCATTCGTCGCGGCTAACCCCCACCGCCACTGCGGTACGCACTTCGTGCGTGCGTCCCGACATGCTTCGCAAAAAAGCTTCCGCCTCCGCACGATCGCGAGGCTTTCCGAGAACCCGGCCGTCAAGGCTCACTACGGTATCAGCCGCCAAAACCGGACGGTCCTCTCTGACATCAGGCAGTTCATTGCGTGCGCAAAGCCCATCCATAAGCTTCACAACGGCAGTGCGCAGTACATAGTCCTCAGGCGTTTCGCCCGGCTTTTCCTCTTCATCGCCGGCAAACCAACCACGAGGCGCCTTCGGGTCAGCGAGCACAACGGGTTCCCAGCCGAGATTGGAGAGAATTTCGCGGCGGCGCGGACTTTTGCTGGCCAAATAGATAAGCGTATCCATCTCTCTTCCTCAGGCGCGGTGGTAAGGGTGCCCGGCTTCAATTGACCAGACGCGGTAGAGCTGCTCGGCAAGAAGCACGCGTGCTAATGCATGGGGCAGCGTCATTGCCGAGAGACGAACTGTCGCTCGCGCAGCAGCCTTCACCTCGGGTGCAAGGCCATCCGGTCCGCCGATGACGAAAACCACACGATCGCCTTCGCCGCCCCACGCATGCATTTGCCGCGCAAGATCGACCGTTGTCAGATCTTTGCCGTGCTCATCGAGCACCACTACAAAATCACCTGGTTCGATCGCAGCAAGAAGGCGCTCAGCCTCAAGCTGCATCAGCTTCGCTGGCGTTTGTCCGGCGCGATGCTCCGTGCGAATTTCCTTCAGATCCACACTCCAGCTGCGAGGAAAACGAGCAAGGTACCCCCGCACGGCTTCCTGCGCCCAATCGGCAATGTGCTGACCAACGGCAAGAATGCGCACTCGCATTATTCGGCGCTCTGCTCGGGCTTATGCGCACGATGCGGCATCAGATGCGGAGCGCATTCCGTCTGAGCCTTGAGGAAAAGCTCCTTGCCGCCCCAGATTTCTTCAAGGTTGTAATAGTCGCGAACATTGGGCTGCAGCACGTGGCAAACAACCTGACCGCAGTCAACCAGCACCCATTCACCCGTGTCGTCACCCTCCATGCCAATCACGCTGCCGCCGGCTTCCTTGACAGCATGCGAAACTGCATACGCGAGGGCCCGAGTCTGGCGGCCGGAAGTGCCCGAGGCGATCACGACACATTCAAACTGATCTGTAAGTTCTTCCGTATTGAAGACCTTGATGTCGCGCGCTTTGACGTCTTCAAGAGCGTTGATGATGGTTTGAGTAAGCGTTTCGAGTTCCATTGATTTCTCTTTAAAACTAAAATCCTTCTGCCTCCAAAGGCAGTCGGTTAAATAAATTTTTTTTAATCGTGCGCACCGTAAAGTCCGCGGCCGCGCATATAGGCAGCCACTTCAAGCGGCAGCCATCCGTCCACGCATTTCATGGCGACCGCAAAAGGCAACTTCCGTATCAGGCGCCGCACTTCGGTGGCACTAGCCTCGTGTGGGGCCATTTCGAACTGCGCAATGCGTCCAAAAGTCGTGGTTGTCAGCAATTCAGGCGCCGTCCACCGATCTGCGCTCCAGACTTCGACCTCTGCAGACGCTGAAAGCGGTGCACCGGCGCGCCGGCAAATGCCGAGCGAAGCATAGTCAAGAAGATTGCGCCAGTGTTTCCAGGTATGAAGGTTTGTCCATTGATCACCCCCCAGAATAAGAACCAGCGGAATCGCAAAGCCCAACCGTCGACGCAATGCCATCAGCGTATCAATCGTATAGGTGGGACCAAGCCTCATGAGCTCAATTGTCTCAATCCCAATGCCTGCATCTCGGTCTGTTCCGACAGCGAGCTGGAGCATTTCCAAGCGCTCTTGTGCCGGCGTGACTAAATCCTTCTGCCATGGCGCTCCTGCCGGCAGCAAATCCACCCGCACCAGACCCAGTGCCCTGCGCGCTGCGCGTGCAAGTTCCAGATGACCGCAGTGCACCGGATCAAATGTGCCGCCAAGCAGGCCGATACCGCGAGGAATCATGATGGATTCTTCACAAGCGAAGCAAAACCGCGAACGGCCCGACCATTCTGAAATTCCACACCAAGCCAATCGAGCTCCAGCTCCTGCAGTCCGCGGGCATTTTTGAGAAAGCGCTGGCTAAACCAGAACTGCCAGCCGAACCCATCGTTATAAGACGGAATGCCGACAGCCTCTGCCGATTGTTTAGGCGTCATGTCAAGACCGACGCGACCGAGGCGTACGGGGAGGTCAGTACCAACAAGTTTTCCGCAGTGAGCTGGAATTCGCTCGGACGTTACGCGTTCAATCTGAGCTTCTGTAACGGTTTTCAGATCCGACGAAATGAGCCAGAGCAATATGGGTTTGCCGCTCTCCGTTCCCTCAAAGCACGCATAGTCGCGCTCAAAAAGACCGGTTCCTTCCCGCAGACGGGCTGCACCCCAACGAAGCACAGCCGTTTCGAGTTCGGCTTCGCCCAGCTGCAGCCGCTCGCGCCCTATCTGCACATAGGCTGCCGGCGGCTCAGCCAAAGTCGCCGGCGCATTCAGTGCCGTCGACGGATAACCAAAAGGAGCAGCATGCGCACCATTATCCCCAAGTGAACCGGCAGAAGCGCCGGACACGGGCAGAACTAAAGTGAGCGCAGCAAGCGCAAAGAAGCGGAACGTTCCTGATTTTGTCATAAGGTCCAGAAATAGCATTCCGGCAAAGACCGGGACTGAGAACGACATTAGCATTCTCAGTCCCTCTCTGCGGGGAGATTTGCACACAAAGGCTCATCATCCCGAAACAGTTTGTTGGCTGGCAATCAGCGGTTGATCGCTCGCCAGCCAATGTCTCGGCGCATCTGCATACCGTCGAACTTAACACCGTCGGCAAGCTTGTAGGCCATCATTTGCGCCTGCGCCAAAGGTGAGCCCAGTCCCACGGCACAAAGCACGCGGCCGCCCGATACGACCACACGTCCCTGTTCATCGGTCTTCGTACCCGCATGAAAAATACGCGAATCAGCAGTATTTTCAGGCAATGTGATCACGGCCCCTTTTTCCGGAGAAGTCGGGTAGCCCTTCGCGGCCAGCACGACACCCAATGCACTGCGCGGATCCCAGTCGATCTCAGCCGTATCGAGCTTGCCGTCGATGGCCGCCTCAACCGTTTCGGCGAAGTTGCTGCGAATACGCATCATGATAGGCTGCGTCTCCGGGTCACCCATGCGGCAGTTGAATTCAAGCGTGCGAACGTCATTGGTCCCATCAGCACGGCGCTTGATCATCAGGCCGGCATAGAGGAAACCCGTGTAACGGATGCCGTCGCGAGCCATGCCTTCCACCGTCGGGCGAATGATTTCACGCATCACCTGATCATGAATTTCTGGCGTCACTACCGGCGCGGGGGAATACGCACCCATGCCGCCCGTGTTGGGACCCTGATCGTGATCGAGCAGACGCTTATGATCCTGGCTCGTCGCGAGCGGGAGAATATGTTCACCGTCGACCATTACGATGAAGGAAGCCTCTTCACCTTCAAGGAAATCCTCAATGACCACGCGAGCACCGGCAGCACCAAACTGATGCCCTTCAAGCATGGAATCAATGGCTGAGACAGCTTCTTCAACGGTCATGGCCACGACCACCCCTTTGCCCGCAGCCAGCCCGTCTGCCTTAACGACAATCGGCGCGCCCTTCTTTTCCACATAGGCTCGAGCCGCAGCCGGATCCGTGAAAGTTTCGTAGTCAGCAGTCGGGATGCGGTGACGCTTCATGAAAGCCTTGGCAAAATCCTTCGAACTTTCGAGCTGAGCAGCCGCTTTGGTCGGCCCGAAGATCTTGAGGCCAGCAGCGCGAAAGTCGTCCACTACGCCAGCGGCAAGCGGCGCCTCAGGACCAACAACCGTAAAGGCCACACCTTCACGACGCACAAACTCAATCAGTTCGGCGTTGCTCTTAAGCGCAATGTTTTCAAGCGCGGGTTCCAGAGCCGTGCCTGCATTGCCCGGCGCAACAAAGACCTTTTCAACGCCGGCACTCTGGGAGAGGCGCCAGGCCAGGGCGTGTTCGCGGCCGCCGCTGCCGATAACAAGAAGCTTCATGAAAAAAATTCTCTCTTAGGAAGGAGGATAAAAAGGAATACTGTGGGGTACTTGATGCGCGATCGGCCGAGCCGCTCATTCAAAGCGCTCGGCCGATCAGATTCTGACGCGACGCGGACTGCCGCTGGCGCAGTTTTATTCTTCGTCCGGAAGATCAAGCTCTGCCGAGCAGTAAACCTGCTGAACGTCGTCGAGCTCGTCGAGGGCGTCAATCAGGCGCTGCATGCGGGCGGCCTCTTCACCGGCAAGATGCGTTTCATTGGTCGGCTTCCAGGTGATTTCTGCCATTTCGGGCTTGAGACCAGCCGCTTCAAAAGCTTTCGAAACCGCGTCGAACGCTTCAGGAGCGCAGGTCACCTCAATGGAGCCGTCTTCGTCAGAAATCACGTCTTCGGCACCCGCATCAAGCGCGACTTCCATCACCTGGTCTTCTGTCGCTACACCGGGAGCAAAAAAGAAATCACCAACATGGTTGAACATAAAGGCTACGGAACCTTCCGTGCCGAGATTGCCGCCATTCTTGGAAAGAATATGACGCACATCGGCCACCGTACGCACGCGATTGTCTGTCGTGCAATCGATAATGAGCGCTGCGCCGCCGACGCCGTAGCCTTCGTAGCGAACGTCTTCGTAGGAGACTCCTTCGAGCTGACCCGTGCCCTTGAGAATAGCGTTCTGAATCGTGTCCTTCGGGACATTGCCGCCGCGCGCCTTGATAAGCGCGAGACGCAGACGGGAATTCGTGTCAGGATCGCCCCCACCCATTCGAGCGGCTACGATGATTTCACGGACGAGCTTCGTCCAGAGATTGGAGCGCTTGGCGTCCTGGCGACCCTTGCGGTGCTGAATATTGGCCCACTTGGAATGACCCGACATCTTCTTATCAACCTTAAAGGAGTAGTTGTGCGCGGTCACCCGACGCCGGCATCAAGCACCGACTCATCCGCGTAGACCGCCCGCTGCATACTGAATGAAGTGCAGCTGATGAAATTTGTCCGCCTGCGAAACCTCCAGTCCATCCGAGAGGTGCGGAGGATGCGCACGGGAGGGCGTATTTTAAAGCATGCGGCAGAAAAATTCTTTGGAAATGAATGAAGCCGTCCAGTTTTCTATGAAAACGGACGGCTTCACAGCACTTGCAAGGCACTCAAATCCTTGCAGCAATCCTCAAGACTTTTTTATTTCTTGAGCAAAATCGACACGGCATTCGCCCAGACAGCGAGTCCTTTGTCGAGTGCCTTTTCGTCAATATCGAAGCGAGCCGTATGGTGACCAGACGGGCGATCGGCGCCGAGCACAAAGAACGCCGCCTTACCACCGTGCGCCTGAACGCGGCGAGCCAGAATTGTGGCGTCTTCAGATCCGCCGAAGTTCATCGGATCCTTGCGGACGTTCATACCTTCGACGGCATTACCAGCCTGCGTAAGGACGTCGACAAGCGCCTGATCGTTCGTCAAGTCGACTGCTTCACCCATTTTTTCGATGGTGTATTCGCAACCCTGACTCAGTGCGCAGCCCTTGATGATCTGAACAGCGCTGTCATACATATACTGATTGATTTCGCCGGTTTCGCCGCGCACTTCCATCTTCATGACGGCGTGGGACGGAATGACGTTGCGGCCTTCACCCGCGTTGAGCTGCCCCACATTGATGCGAGTCATGCCAGAACCGTGACGAGCAATGCCCAGCAGCTGCACAAACGCATTGCAGGCCGCAGCCATCGCGTTGCGTCCAGCGTTGGGTTCTACGCCGGCATGTGCCGGACGACCCGTATACGTCACATCCATCTTCGTCGTGCAAAGGAATCCATAAGGATTCACGGAAATCTCGCCCGACTTGCACATCATGGCAATGTGAGCACCGAGGAAGAAGTCTGCATCATCAACAATGCCTGAGGCTGCCATAGCAGCAGCACCGCGCACACCTTCTTCGGCCGGCTGGAAAAGGAATTTAATGCGGCCCTTCAACTCGTCCTTATGGTCTGCAACCCAATGCGCCAAAGCCAGCCCCGTCGACATATGAGCATCATGACCACAAGCATGCATCAGACCCGGTCGAGTTGACTCAAAGCCTTCCGACTGCGGAATGTGATCCTGCTCCGTCGATTCCGTCACCGGCACACAGTCGATGTCAAAGCGCACCGCAAGCGTGGGACCAGGGCGTCCCGTATCCAGAATGCCGCAGCAGCCCGTATAGCCCTCAGTTGCTTTCAGAAAATCTTCGCTCACACCGTTTTTGCGTGCATAGGCGATGCCGGCATCAACAACCTTCTGGCTGCGTCCAAGACAATTTTCAGGATTAATTACTTTGGTGCCGAGCAGCACCTGATAGCCGTACTCCTTGAGCTTTTCCACGATGAAGTTCGTCGTTGTGAATTCGCTCCAACCTTCTTCGGGCATCGTATGCAGATGACGACGAATTGAAATCAGTTGGTCATGGTACTTGGCAACACAAACGGACATTTTCTTCTCTTCTCCTTTTGGGGTGGGTCTTTAAGAGCGGGAGACTCAGCCGCGAGCCGAATCTTTCCTCTCCTGCCTGCGATTATGGTCATCCTAACCATTTCGTGACAGTAGGTGAAATATCCTACCTACTCACTTAATTCGGGCAGTTTCCGAAATATCAACTATTTTTTCTCGATTTATCAATACGAATAGCTGAAATGTAAAGGATATTTCAAATTTACCCACGATCAAGAATCTAGTATGTTCTGGCTACTCCTCTACCTTTTATGGGTATTTCGTTGGTAGTATTTTTTTGATTTTTCAAAGGAGAGAAGTATCTCAGGGCGGTGCAGCGACACCTGCATCCCCAAGGATGCGGCTTCCTATTTATTCCCAGATCCTCGACCTGTTTGCGCAGGATACAGCCTTTGAAGGTTTTCATGACTGAGCAGTATTCACTTGACCTCGACGAAGCCCAGTTCGCCAAAATGCTTTTCGACCATGTTCGGGAAATGAGCAAAGATGTGGCAGGCGTAACCCGCCAAGGCTACGGCCCGCTTGAAACCCTAGTGCTTGAATACCTGAAAGGCATCGGGGGAAAGCTTGACCTTGATATCCAAACCGACCTCGCCGGCAACATCTGGATGACCCTGCCGGGAACAGATCGAACCCTTCCCGCCTTCGTGTCCGGAAGTCATGCCGACAGCGTACCGCAGGGCGGTAATTACGACGGTCTTGCCGGCATTGTCGCAGCGCTCTGCGCCGCCCATTGGATGCGCCGCCATCATTACACGCCTAAGCGCGACTTCACCGTCCTGATGATGAGGTGCGAAGAGAGCTCTTTCTTCGGCAAAGCCTACGTAGGTTCGCTTGGCATGATGGGAAAACTCACCGCCGCAGATCTTGCACTTAAACACCGTTCTACAGGCGAGACGCTCGGTGAATGCATCCGCTCCTGCGGCGTCGATCCTGAGCGGTTAACGACAGGCGAACCTGTCATTGACCCAAAGCGTATTGCAGCTTTTGTCGAACTTCATATCGAACAGGGGCCCACGCTCACCAGTCAGACCTTGACACGTACAGGCATCGTCACCGGCATTCGCGGCAATATTCGCCATAAAAACGTTAAAGTGCTCGGCGAAACGGCGCACTCTGGAGCCGTCAATAAAGAATATCGTCACGACGCGGTTATGGCTGCCGCCCGTCTCATCTCCCGTATGGAGGACCGCTGGCAAGCTCGACTGGATGCGGGGGACGACCTCGTCTTCACCGTAGGCGTTATCAAAACCGCACCTACAGCCGCCATTTCAGTTATTCCCGGCGAAGTGTCCTTCACGGTTGACATGCGGAGTCTTTCGATGGATACCGTTAAGGCCTTCCATGAAGACCTGCTTGCAACTGCCCGCAGCCTTGCTGCAGAGCGCGGGGTTCGTTTTGAGTTCGATACACCCCTATATACGCAGCCTGCGCATGTGGACGCCTCTCTTGCCAACCGTCTTGAAGCAAGCGCCAAACGAGCCGGCATTCCTGTAATGCGCCTGGCGTCAGGAGCAGGACATGATTCTGCAGTTCTTGGCAACTGCGGTATTCCTGTCGCAATGATATTCATCGCGAATCAGAAAGGTTCACACAACCCTCACGAAGCCATGGAGCTCGAAGACTTTATAAAGGGCGCAGAACTGCTGCGCCATGCCGTTGAAGACTTCGATCTTTAAATACTTTCTCCGGCGGGATCGCTCGGCAGTCTCTCTGCGGTTCCGGTGTATTAGATAAATAGAATGGAAAATAGACAAATCCGAGTTCTGGTGGTGGATGAATATCCGCTCTTTCGAAAGGGAATCACAGATGTCCTTGCCAGCCACCCGGACTTTCAGGTGATAGGGGCAACGGCTGATGACAAGACGGCTCTCTCCTTGTTGAGCCTTAAGCCGGATCTTCTTGTGCTCGACTTGGATGCCCAAGGCTTTTCGCCGACGGACCTCTTGAGCGAAGTTAAGTACCGTCTGCCGTCCTGCCGCACTCTGATGCTTCTCAATAAAGCGGAAAGCTCGCAAGTTCTGATGCAGGCAATTCGTCTCGACGCCAACGGTTTCATTCTGCGAACCGTTTCCACCGACGAATTCATCGATCAGCTCAAACTTGTGCACTCTGGAGGCATGGCCGCATCAGACAAGATCACTGCGGCGCTGGCGGATCATCTGCGCACGAGAGTACAGAAGAAACCAGCAAAAGACCCTTCCATTACGCAGCTCCTTACCAATCGTGAGTACGAAGTGCTCTGCTGCGTTGCCTCTGGCCTGGCCAACCGTGAAATTGCACAGGTTCTCAAAATGACGGTCGGCACAGTCAAAGTCCACGTGAAACACCTGCTGAAGAAACTCAAATTCCGCTCACGTGTTGAAGCGGCAGTTTGGGCTTCTGAACATGACTTCCGCCTCTCTCCAGATCAGTTGACTCAATATGGCTTTGACCGTCCGTCATCAAATCCTGAATTTGATGACGAGTAATTTCGGGCAAGTTTTTTTGAGTTACAAGGCCGTCGATCTCTAAACGAGATGGACGGCTTTTTTCTGCACCCTTGGAGCACAGACGCATCAAAAACAAAACGGGAACGTATCCCGAAGGAGCGTTCCCGCTTTGTTTTGCTCGTCTGAGCCGGTCGAGTCAGAGCATGTTCATCGACCGACGCGAACTACATCTAATGTCCTCACGAATAGTCGTTTTTTAGATGTAGCCGTAGAGCTTGCCGAACACCCAGCCCATGGCCGTGGCGGTCAGAACACCAATAAGACCCGGGATGATGAACGAGTGGTTGATCACGAAGCGGCCGATGTGGGTCGTGCCGGAGCGGTCAAACTGAAGAGCCGCCAAGTCGGACGGATACGTCGGCAGAATGTAGTAGCCGTAGCAAGCGGACGAGAAGGCAACCACGAGTCCCGGAGGCGTACCGATCTGCAGAGCAACCGGAACGATTGTGGCAATAGCAGCTGCTTGCGAATTCACGAGCTTCGACACAAGGAGAAGTACCAATGCATACGTCCACGGAGCAGCCTTCACCCACTCAATCAGAATCACCTTCAGATCAGCCAAGTGGGCCATGAACATCGTATCGGCCATCCAAGCCACGCCGTACACAGCCACGATTGCAACGCAACCAGCATGGAACACCGTGGTCTTACTGATGAGCGCAGCGCGAACGCCGCAGAACATCACCATCAAGGCACCAGCGGTCAGCATGCACATCTGAATAAGCTGCGTCATGCCGAGGGGCTTCTTGCCGACAACCGGACGCAGGCTCGGTTCAGAACCAAGGAGCGCAACGAAAGCAATCGTGGCGAGGAAGATCCAGAGGGAGGCCCAAGCCGTCTTCGGGAAGACCTTACCGATCAGCGTCGTGGTTTCACCGTAGACGTACTTCTTCTGTTCCGGATCGGAAATCAGCTTCTGGAAATCCGGATCCTTGTCGAGATCCTTGCCGCGGAAGGACGAATACGTGCATTCAGCGAACAGACCGACGATAGCGGCCGGAATCACGATGGAGAAGAGCTGGACAAAGCCGAAAGGATGTCCGCCGACCTGATAACCGTCCAACAGGGCAATCATCGACACGGCAGCAACTGCAGCCGGCGAGCAGATCACACCCATCTGAGCAGCAATGGTCGAAGCGGCCATCGGACGTTCAGGACGAATGTTGTTCTTGATCGCTACGTCGTAAATAATCGGCAGCATCGTGTAGACGACGTGGCCGGTACCGCAGAGCACCGTCAGGAACCAGCAGATGTACGGGGCCACATAAACCACCGCACGGGGGTGACGACGCAGAACGCGTTCTGCGATCTGAAGCAGGCAGTCAAGACCGCCCGCAGCCTGAAGCGCTGCAGAACCGCAGACCACAGCCAAAATCGTCAGAATAACGTCAACAGGCGGCTTGCCAGGCTTCACACCGAAACCGAAGACCAGCACGAGCAGACCGATACCACCGATCAGGCCAAGAGCCATACCGCCCTTGCGAGCGCCGTAGAACAGGGCAATCAGAACGACTACCAACTGTATCCAAAAATCATATCCGAGCATGTCTTTTCTCTCTTTGGAGTGAGGACGATCGAATTATCGGCGCCTCTGCTCAAAAAGGGGTACGAACTCATTCGACCTTTGACTAAGTACAAAGATTTACAAAGACTGAGGTTTCGATTTACATTTCTGCATACAGCTTCTAAGTAAAACACCTTATGTGCGCATGTTTTCTATGATTTTTATAGAAATGAGCAAGAAATACCCTGTCTATTCATTGAATAATTTAGGGGTGGGCGATATCGCTGAGATTTTTGCACAATCGAGGATGCTTACGAAGGGAGTACCTCTATCGAATTAGTCGTTTTCACCTTCTCCAACATCCAATTTCCTCACAAAACGCTCAGCCTCCTTCTCTAAGATGAACGGGTGTTCTCATCTTTTCGCTTCTTTGCGTGTCTGAGGTGGTGCTCTGCTGCAGCCTTCGTTATCCTCGTGCGCAAAGTTGTCTGAACCATCCTTTCCTGACCCAATCATGAACCGCACCCTCGTCTGCTGCGCCGCCATGAGCATGTTCTGCTCGCTGATGCTTGCCGGCTGCAAGACCCAAAGCTCCGCTCCCGCCCCACGCGAACCGCTCCCGGTAGATATTGTCGCCGTCAAGGCTGCCGATGAAGCGCATTGGCTTGAAACCATCGGTCAGGCTGAAGCCGCTGCCGCCGTCTCGGTAACGACCCAGGCAACCGGACGCATCATCGCGCAGCGCTACACAGAAGGCGACTTTGTGGAAGCCGGCGCCGTGCTTTTTGAAATCGATCCGGCCAACCTTAAGACGCAATTAGCGTCCGCAGAAGCATCCCGTCGAGCGCTTGAAGTCGAATTTGCGCAAGCTGACCGTGAGTTTCAACGTGCGGAAAAACTCTGGAAAGCCCAAGCAGCAAGTCAGAAGGACTACGACGATGCAAAGAGCCTGAAAAACAAAACCGCCAACGAACTTGCACAGGCCAGGGCTGCCGAAAATGAAGCCCGCATCAATTTGGATTGGACCGCCGTACGTGCCCCGGCATCAGGATATGTTTCTAAAGCACTCTTCAATCCCGGCTCAGTTGTCGTAAAAGACAGCACCGTACTCGCCACCATCACTCAGAAAAATGATGTACGAGTCCTTTTTGCCCCGTCAGACCGAGATCTTGCCGGAGCCGATATCTCAACAGCAACCCGCGTACGGGTCTTCCGCGCCTCCGGTGAGGAACTCCCAGCATCACTAGATTACGTTGCACAGACTTTTGACGCTAAAAACGGCACGCGCACGATGCGCGCCAAAATTCCAGCTGACTCCGGTGTGCTGCCGGGTGAATTCTTGCGTATCCGCTTTATGACCGCAGTCGATCGCGGGGCCTGGCGCGTACCGCAGCGCTGTGTCAAGCAGCTCCCGGACGGCACCTATGCCGTTTTCGTGATGCAGGACGGCAAAGCCATTCAAAAAGCAGTTGAAGTCGGCTTGTGGGAAGGCACCGATTGGATTGTGACCAAGGGGCTTGCCGACGGCGATCTAGTCATCACCAACCAGTTAATTAAACTGCAAAACGGTACCGCAGTGAAGGCTGCCGCGAAGAGCTCTGAAAAGACGGCGGGTTGAGGCTATGCTGAGTCAATTCTGTATTCGCCGTCCGATTTTTGCGACGGTTCTCTCGCTCTTTATTGTTCTTTCCGGGCTCATCGCGCTGAGGGTGCTGCCGCTTTCACAGTACCCCAACATCACTCCGCCCTCAGTACGCGTCTCGGCTACCTATGACGGCGCCGATGCCGAAACAATTGCCCGCACGGTAGCGCAGCCTATTGAAGATCAGCTCTCAGGGATTGAGGGACTGCTTTACTTCACCACCAGTATCCGCTCAAGCGGCGACATGGCCATTCAATGCGTCTTTGATGTCGGCACCAATCCGAATGACGCCATGCTTGAGATCAACAACCGCGTACGTACGGCCGAGCGTCGGCTTCCCGCAAAAGTTCGCGACCAGGGCGTCTCTGTAAGAAAGCGAAGCGAAGATGAGCTCCTCATGATGGCGCTCTATTCGCCTGATAAATCCATGACGGCGTCGGACATGGCCGACTACGCCAATCTCAATATTGTCGATGAATTAAAACGCCTTCCTGGCATCGGTGACGTTTCCGTGTTCGGCAACGTTCAGTCGGCCATGCGCATTTGGCTTGATCCGGATCGGATGAGCAAGCTTGGCGTCACGGTCAAAGACGTCGACAACGCCGTGACAGCGCAGAACGCCCAGCATGCCGTCGGTCGCGTCGGCACCTCTCCCACGCTGCCCGAACAACAGCTCTTCTACAAAATTACCACTCCAGGACAGCTCCTCACACCGGATCAGTTTGCCGGCATCGTTGTCAAAAGCGACGGCCCCAATGGACTGGTTCGTCTGCGCGATATCGCTACTACGGAAGTTGGCAAACGCAGTTATGAATTCCGTGTTGATATGAATGGGCAGCCAGGCGTCAATATCGGCGTCTACCTTCAGACGGGTGCAAACGCCATGGCGGCTGCTTCAGTAGTTAAAGCCCGCATCACCGAACTCGCCCAGCAATTCCCGAAGGGACACCTCGACTACACCATCACGAACGACACGACAGTCTTCGTCGGCGCATCGCTCAATGAGGTGTACCGCACGCTCATGGAAGCGGGCATTCTCGTTCTGCTCGTGGTTTTCGTCTTCCTGCAGAGTTGGCGCGCCACGTTGATCCCAATGCTGGCTGTTCCGGTGAGCCTGATTGGTACGATGGCCGGACTCTGGCTCTGCGGCTTTTCGCTCAATACGCTCACGCTCTTTGCCATGACGCTTGCTATCGGCATTGTGGTTGACGATGCCATTGTGGTTCTTGAGAACGTTGAGCGTTTAATGCGCACCGAAAAGCTCTCACCCTACGATGCGTCCATTAAGGCCATGAAGGAAGTATCCGGCGCGCTCGTCGCAATCGTTCTGGTGCTCTCTGCCGTCTTCATTCCTGTGGCATTTCTCGGCGGCATTGCGGGCGAACTGTATCGACAGTTCTCCGTGACCGTTGCCATCGCTGTGGTGATCTCTGGATTTGTTGCACTGACGCTCACGCCTGCGCTCTGCGCCATTCTTTTAAAACCTACCGGCGATAAGCCTGTCTCTAAGCCTTTCCGACTCTTCAATCAGGGACTTGCTGCCTTCACGATGGCTTTTCTGCAGGTCGTGCGCGCAGCACTGAAGCACAGAATCGCATCTGCATTGATCCTCATAGCCGTTTGCATAGGCGGGTGGCAGCTTCTGCAGATTACACCGACATCTTTCATTCCTAAGGAAGACCAGGGCGTCGTGCGTATGGCGGTGCAACTCCCTGAAGGTTCTGCTTTCCCGCGCACGGAACAAGTTGCAGAAGGATTTCTAAAGAAGATTCAATCGCTCGACGGCGTACAAAACGTCGTTACCATGATGGGTTTTGACACGCTCGGCAGTGACATCAAGGCCAATGCAGCGACATTCATTCTTCAGCTCAAGCACTGGAATGAACGTCAGCAGACTGCCGACGACTACCAGCAGCAGCTTACGAAATGGCTGCGCGAAAGTCCTGATGCCCGCGGCATTGCCGTGCTGCCGGCTCCGATTCCCGGGCTTGGCAGCTCTAACGGCTTCTCGGGCTACCTGACCTCCCACGGCTCGGACAATCCGCTGGTGCTGCAGGGAATTGCTGAGGGCTTCATCGCCGAACTTTCCAAGCGCCCGGAACTTACCGGTCTGCGCACATCGCTTACTGCCGACAGCCCGCAGCTGCTGCTTACGGTCGACAGAGACCGTGCCTACGCGCTGGGCGTGGACGTTGATGATGTCTATGAAACCATCTCCGCCATGATAGGGAGCTCTTACATCAATGACTTCACCCGCAACGGCAAAACCTACCGCGTGGTCATGCAGGCTGAAGCGAAATATCGCTCGCTGCCGTCCGATATCGGCCGCGCGAGCGTACGCGCCTCATCAGGAGAAATGGTTCCAATATCAACCCTCGTCACCTGGGAGCGCGTTTCAGGACCAGACTCTCTCACCCGCATGAACGGATATCTTGGTTCTCAGATCATGGGAGCCGCTATCCAAGGCGTTTCCTCAGGCGAAGCGATCCGAATCGTAGAAGAAACTGCCCGCGACTACCTGCCGCCAGGCTATCAGGTTGAATGGATCGGTCAGGCCTACCACGAAAAGCGTATCGGCGCATCGTCAGCGACAGCCTTCGGCTTCGGTCTGCTCGTGATGTTCCTGATTCTTGCAGCGCTTTATGAACGTTGGTCGCTCCCAATCGCCGTGGTGCTGGCTGTGCCGTATGCATTCCTTGGTGCCATGACGGCCGTCTGGCTGCGCGGAACGGCAAACGACATCTACTTTCAAATCGGTCTGCTCGTTCTGATTGGACTCACTGCGAAGAATGCAATTTTGATCGTAGAGTACGCCGAACAGAAAATGGAGGAAGACGGTAAAGGGCCGTTTGATGCCGCTATTGAAGCTGCCGGGCTGCGGCTGCGGCCCATTTTGATGACTTCGCTCGCCTTCATTTTGGGCGTCACCCCGATGCTTCTAGCCACGGGAGCAGGTTCTGCTGCCCGCCACTCGATGGGTACGGGTGTTTTCGGCGGCATGCTTGCTGCAACCTTTATTTCAACCATCTTCGTGCCGGTCTTCTTCACTTGGTTTGCGAAGAAGCGCAAGGCAAAGCGATGATTTGCTGCTGAGGACAGTTGAAAAAGCCCGAAATCGATTGACGATTCCGGGCTTTTTTATGGATCAGTTTTGAGTACGAAGATTATTTCTTAAAGAAGTTCTTCATCTGCTCAAAAATGCCTTCTGTTTTAGGACTGTGCTTCTCTCCGCCTTCCTTCAAAGAAGCATCGAACTGACGCAGCAGATCCTTTTGCTTGCTCGAAAGGTTTACTGGCGTTTCCGTCAGCACGTGGATGTAAAGATCGCCGGGGGTACCGCTACGCAGATTACGGATACCCTTGCCGCGCAGGCGGAAGGTCTTGCCGCTCTGTGTGCCCTCAGGCAGCGTAATGCGGCTTTCGCCGTCAAGCGTAGGCACTGTGACTTCACCGCCCAGCGCCGCAGTAGCGAACGAGATGGGCAATTCCATGTGAAGATCGTCGCCCTCACGTTCAAAGAACTTGCTGGGCTGTACATGCACCTCAACAAAGAGGTCGCCTGCAGGACCGCCGTTCACACCGGGTTCGCCGCGGCCGGACACGCGGATGCGCTGACCGTCGTTAATACCCGCAGGAATATTGATCTGCAAAACCGTGGTCGTACGCTTCCAGCCCGTGCCCTGGCAGTCGGGACATGGATCCGAAATCACCTCGCCGGTACCGTGGCAGTGCGGACAGGTCTGCTGCACCTGGAAGAGTCCGTTGCTCATGCGGACGACGCCGGCACCACGGCAAGTCGGACACGTCTTCTTCGACGTTCCGGGACGGCAGCCTGAACCCTTGCAGGTTTCGCACTTCTCCCACGCCGGCACACGGATATCCATCTTGCGGCCGTGTGCAGCATCCTCAAAGCTCACTTCAACCGTGAAGCTCATATCGTTGCCGCGAGTCGGCTGCGGACCCTGAGGACCCGCTCCGCGGCCTCGTCCGCAGCCGAAAAGATCGGAGAAGATGTCGCCGAAGGCGCTCTGGAAGTCCGCTCCGCCGTTCATCCCGCCGAAGCCTCCAAAACCGCCCTGACCGCCGCCGAAACCGCCGGCTGCATTCGGATCTACGCCGGCCTTGCCGAAACGGTCGTAGGCTGCGCGCTTTTGCTCATCGGAGAGCACGGCATATGCCTCACCCACCTCTTTGAACTTCGCCTCAGCGGCTTTATCGCCGGGGTTGCGATCAGGGTGGTACTTCATGGCAAGGCGACGATACGCTTTCTTGATCTCGTCCTGAGATGCCCCGCGCTCAACGCCGAGCACCTCATAGTAGTTTTGTTCAGCCATGGTCTTCTGCTGGTTTTCCGTATGAACGAAACGCTCATACGATTCTTATACGTTGAAAAGGAACCGCTGGACAGGATCCCGCCACTCCTTCGTCAGGCATCTTAATTTGAAAGTGCCTGAAAGCACTACGGGCGGACTTCTCTTTCCGGAGGAATCCGCCCGTGAAGGGTCGAAGCCCTTGAGCTTGGAAGATTACTTCTTCACATCCGTGAAGTCAGCGTCAACGACATCATCGTCCTTGCCGCCCTGCTGCTGACCCTGCTGGGACTGGGCCTGCTGAGCCTGTGAAGCTTCTGCAGCAGCCTTGTTCATCTTTTCGCCGATCTTCTGCGCAGCAGTCATCAGACGTTCAACAGCAGCATCAATGGCAGCTTTGTCTTCGCCCTTGACCTTCTCTTCAACATCCTTGATGGCATCTTCGCAAGCAGCGCGGTCAGCGCTTTCGACCTTCTCCCCGAACTCCTTCAGGGTCTTCTGAACCTGACCCACGGCCGCATCTGCGGTGTTGCGGGCCTGGGCGAGTTCGAAGCGGCGGTGATCCTCTTCCTTATTGGCCTCAGCGTCCGAAACCATGCGCTTGATTTCCTCTTCAGAAAGTCCAGAGCTGGCCTTGATGGTAATCGTGTTTTCCTTGCCGGTAGCCTTGTCCTTGGCAGACACGTGCAGAATGCCGTTGGCGTCGATGTCGAACGTCACTTCAATCTGCGGCAGTCCACGCGGAGACGGCGGAATACCTTCGAGGTTGAACTCGCCCAAGAGTTTGTTCGAGGCAGCCATTTCATGCTCGCCTTGATAAACCTTAATAGTCACCGCCGGCTGGTTGTCTTCAGCAGTCGAGAACACCTGCGAATGCTTCGTCGGAATCGTCGTGTTGCGCTTGATCATCGCGGTCATAACGCCGCCCAGCGTTTCAATGCCGAGGGTAAGCGGCGTCACATCAAGGAGCAGCACATCACGGCGTTCACCCGTGAGCACCGAACCCTGAATAGCAGCGCCGATAGCCACCGCTTCATCCGGGTTGACATCCTTGCGGGGATCCTTGCCGAAGAATTCCTTCACGACTTCCTGAACACGCGGCATACGAGTCATGCCGCCCACGAGGATAACGTCGGTGATGTCACTCTTATCCTTCTTGGCGTCACGCAAAGCCTTCGAAACCGGTTCAATCGTACGCTGCACGAGGTCTTCAACAAGGCTTTCGAATTTCGCACGCGTAATGCTGATATTCAAATGCTTCGGACCGGTAGCGTCAGCCGTGATGTACGGCAGATTGATTTCCGTTTCCTGACGGCTCGAGAGCTCAATCTTGGCCTTTTCAGCGGCATCCTTCAGACGCTGCAGAGCCAAAACATCCTTCGAGAGATCCACGCCCGTATCACGGCGGAATTCAGTAATCAGATAGTCAACGACGCGCTGATCGAAGTCTTCGCCGCCGAGGAACGTATCACCGTTCGTGGAAAGCACTTCAAACTGCTTGTCACCGTCAACGTTGGCAATGTCAATGATCGAAATATCAAACGTGCCGCCGCCCAAGTCGTACACGGCGATCGTGCGGTCAGACGTGCCGCCCTTGTCCATACCAAAGGCCAATGCTGCGGCGGTCGGCTCATTGATGATGCGCTTCACATCCAGACCAGCAATACGTCCGGCATCCTTCGTCGCCTGACGCTGACTGTCATTAAAGTAGGCCGGCACCGTAATAACGGCCTCCGTCACGGGCTCGCCAAGATAATCCTCAGCGGTCTTCTTCATCTTGCGAAGCACTTCAGCGGAAACCTGCTGCGGCGCAAGCTTCTTGCCGCCCACTTCAACCCACGCGTCACCGTTATCGGCGCGAACAATGCTGAACGGAGCAAGCTGAAGATCCTTCTGAACTTCGGCATCGTCAAAGCGACGACCGATCAAACGCTTCACGGCGAAGAGCGTGTTCTTCGGATTTGTGACGGCCTGGCGTTTGGCGGGAGCACCCACCAGAATTTCACCATTGTCAAGATAGGCGACAATCGACGGCGTCGTACGGGCGCCTTCGCTGTTTTCCATCACCTTGACGTGATCGCCTTCCATGACGGCGACAGCGGAATTCGTCGTGCCAAGGTCAATACCGATGATCTTTGCCATGTTTCGTAGTTCCTTAATGTTGCTTCCGCCTTCCGGCGCTCCTCAAAGCTGATCGCTTGCAAGCGCTGAAAGCACGGGTTTTATGAAATCTGTTCTGGGAGATCCTGAAGCTCCTCTGCGAAACTCTCTGATCTCCGTTCCTCTTTAATCCCTATATGGGGACACCCCATTTTTTTTCAAGGGCACGTCTGTAAAAAAACTTGTTTGCTGTTGAGCGGCAAAAAAATCCCGGAAGATCCTTCGATCCGCCGGGACTTGTCTGATATCTGAAAGAGCAGTGTCTCAGCCCTGAGCAACACTCACCATTGCCGGACGCAGTACTCGGCCGGCAATGTTCCAGCCGCGCTGAAACACCTGCACCACCATGCCGGGCTTAACGCCTTCAGGCGCAGGCACCATCGTGATAGCCATATGGAAGTGCGGATCAAATGCCTCACCCTTCGGATCAATCGGCTTCATATCGGACACGTCAAGTGCGTGCATGAGCTGACGATAGGTCGCTTCCATTCCTTCACGGGCGGCGCTGTCCTTGTCGGCAGCCGTGGCTTCAAGAGCCTTCTCGAGACTGTCCACTACCGGAAGCAGGTTCTCCGCGAACTTTTCAATCGCGAATTTACGCGTCTTCACGAGCTCTTCGGACGAACGACGACGGGCGTTCTCAAGATCTGCCATCGCACGCACATAAAGATCGTAGTGCTCAATCACCTTCTGCTCAGCCGCCTTGAGCTGCGCTTTGAGCTCCTGAGGCGTAGGCTCCGCCGTTTCCTTCTTGGCAGCTTCAGCAGGCTTGTCGCTGCACCCGCAGCCGCCTTCAGCGGCGGCAGGCTTGGCTCCGCAGCCGCACTGATGCTCATGATCGTGGTGATCGCCGCATTTTCCGCCGCAGCATTCGCTCTTCTGATTCTGTTCGTTCTGATCGGTCATTTTCTAATCCTGTTCGCTGCCGCCCTTCAGACGGCAATCAACACTGCTGATGGCCTTTATATGGGGACGAGTTCTATGAATTTCAAGCCGCAGCGTTAAATCCACCCGCCGAGCTCTCGACGAATGATCGTTTCATAGGCTGCCACAGCTTTGTCGCTGTCATTGAGCGCCGGAATGTAGTGGAACGCTCCGTCAGGATTCTCAAGCTGATAGGCGCACCGCAGTTCATCTCCGATTTCTTCAAGCGTTTCCAAACAATCTGCAGCAAATCCAGGACAAATAACATCTACCCGACTGCAGGTTTTTCCCAAACGCTGAACGGTAGGCAGGGTGTAAGGCGTCAGCCACTCTTCACGACCAAAGCGGCTTTGAAAGGCAACCATCCATGAACCCTCACGAAGCTCAAGACGCTCGGCCAATGCTGCCGCCGTTTCTTTGCACTGCCTCTCGTATACATCGCCTAATTCCGAACTTTTCTTAGGGATGCCATGAAAACTCATGACCAGCATGCCGCCCACTTCATCATGCCGCCCAAACTGCTCCCATGACGCCTTCACCTGCGCAGCAAGTGCATCAATATAAGCGGGTTCCAGATGATAGTCGCGCACCGTGCGAAGCGACGGCTGGCTGCGCATTTTCAGCATGGTCGAGAGGACTTCGTCAACACAAGCCGCCGATGTCTGCGCGGCGTACTGAGCAAACATCGGCATCACAAGAACCTTTTCGCAAGATGCAGCAAGTGACTTAAAGACCTTCTTCACATTGGGGTTGCCGTAGCGCATTGCCCATTCGATCTTCACATCTGCACCCAACGCCGCCTGCAGTTTTTCAGCAGTATTTCGTGTGTGGACAATCAAGGGCGAGCCGTCCTTTGTCCAAACACCCTTATATCGCTGCGCCGACTTGGCCGGACGTACCGTCAGAATGATGCCGTGCAAAATGGGCCACCACTTCCATTTAGGCAGTTCAATCACACGTTCATCAGAAAGAAACTCTGCTAGGTAGCGGCGAACAGAGGCGGCATCGGGGGTGTCTGGCGACCCAGTATTAATAAGCAGAACTCCGGCTTTGTACTGAGGAGAGAGAGGGTCAGGGAAATTCATGGTGAGAGATATCTCTATTAAGTAGCGGCCATATTTTCGTCGCCACTGCTTAAGCACATCTTGCCGAGCAGTCTTTCGGATACAAAAAACCTCCCGCCAGAAATTCGGTCGGGAGGTCAAAAATTATTTTGCTTCAGCGATCAGATTGCAACCGCATCCGCTGCAGGCTCAGCACGGTGCTGCCGATAACGGATATACCAAAGCACTGCGCCGCCGAGGAGACTCATCCAGAACTTGCCAAGCACCTGTCCAAAAAGATAATCCAGCGAACCGAAGGCAAGCGACAGGAAAATCATGCTGTCGACCACCGAACCCACCAGACCGGACACAACTACTGCCGAGCTTGGGAAGCGCCGACGCATCGGCGTATAAACAGCAAAATCAGCAAGTTCAGAAAAAAGGAAGGCCGCTGTGGAACCGAGCACCACAGCCGGGTCTGCCAGCAGATAAGAGAGCAGCGCACCGGCGGCAATAGCTGCCACCGCCCAGAGATTGCCCAAAATCGACTGCACCGCATCCCGCAAAACAAGCGCGAGACCCGCTACCATCACGGCCGAAGGCGACCAAACGCCGGGCCAAACAGGAATAAGACACGGGCCGTGGGGGTCGCAGACGAGCCCCACATTGGTCACCACCCAATTCCCAAGCGGAATGGTAAGGATGAAGAGAACGAGGCTGATGAAGCCGAGACGGCCGATGCGGCCCTGGGGAAAGTTGAGGTTGAGCGCCACTTTTTCACTCCTTCGCGGACGCCTGCCGACAGGAAAAGCCGGAGCGTCCTTCAATTGCAAAAGATCGGCACCCGTCGCAGGCGGTTCAGCTGCCGGCACCGAAAAAGGTCATCACACGGCGCGGAAGGTACCATAGGTCTCCTGCGAATTTAGGGCCCTCCGGGAACCCCACGTGGCCGCCTTCCTCCGGGAATTCGCCCACCACAGACGAGCTCATCTCTGCGGCCGTGGGAAGAACCCAGGCAGGCAGAAACGGATCGTTCTTAGCATTGAGCAGGAGGAGTGGCACACGTACGCCGGGAAGATACTGCTTAGCCGAACACTTCTGCCAATATTCCATGGCTGAAGAGAAGCCGTGCACCGGCGCCGTATAGATGTCGTCGAAATCATACATAGTCCGGCACGCTTGTGCCTTTTTTAAATCAAAAAGATCTGGATATTGGCGGGCTTTATCTTCTAGTTTGCGCTTTAAGGTCTTAAGAAACATGTCCGCATAGAGCGCATTGACGCCCTTGCTCATGCGTTCACTGCCCGCGACGAGATCAATCGGAGCACAAATGGACACTGCCCCTTCGACCAAGCCAATCGCCTCACTGCCCAGATCGCCAAGGCACTTCGTGAGCTGATTGCCGCCAAGACTCACGCCGACGGCATAGAGCTTTGCATTGGGAAAGCGTGCTTTCACAGTATGAAGCACCCAGCTGTTATCGGCCGTATCACCAGCGAAATAAGCTCGCGGCTTTCTGTTCATAAGTCCGCCGCAACTGCGGAAATGCGCCACTAGACCGCGCCACCCGAGTTCAGCGCATTTGGCCATTAGCGCCTCCGCATAATGGCTATCGCTGCCGCCCTCGAGGCCGTGAAAGTGCACCAGCACCGAAGCGTTCAGATCTGCAGGCTCCGGCGTAGACCAGTCCCACGCAACGATATCGCCGTCGGGCGTTTCGACGATCTCCCGGCGATAAGCAATATGCGGACGTGCAGTAACACGGGCTGGAATGACGGTCTGCAGGTGACCTCCCGGACACCAAGACGGAGCTTGGTATAAAGACTCGGATATCGGCATAGTTTGAAGAAAAAAAAGATCGACGTCGGGCTTCATTAAGTCCTATACGGGTTTACCCGACATTTTGAATAAATGAGCTATTTTAGTGCGATGCGGCTTCAATGCTTAATTTTGATCTGCTGCAGGCCATGCATTTTTATTTGTCAGGCTCTGCGGTGCCAAATACGTGCCGCCAAAGATCAAGCACCGTGTTGCGTTCTTCCGCAACCAGCTCTGGCGGTACACGAGCCGGAACGCTTTCACCAGCATTGAGGCGAATTTCATGCTGGAGCGCCCGGTAACGGCGATAAGCACGTACGGCAGCCTGGGCAAGATTACCGTCAATGAGACCCAGGCGGGCGCTCATTTCCAAAAGCAGAATATTGCCGAAGTTGTTGACCAGTTCTGGATGAGAAGCGCTCCATCCAAGCACCATGAACTGCACAATAAACTCAACGTCGACCATGCCGCCTCGACTGTGCTTCAGATCAAACTGCGTTGTTCGATTGGGGTGGCCTTCCAGCATTTTCCGGCGCATCTCGAGCACTTCGGCTTTAAGCGGTTCGATTGCTCGCGGCATACGCAGAATCTCCGCACGCTCCTGCTCAAAACGTCTGCCGAGCTCCGGATCTCCGGCCACAAAGCGTGCTCGGGTAAGTGCCTGATGTTCCCACAGCCAAGCCCCATTGCCGTCCATATTTCTCTGGTACCGCGAAAACATCTCGAACGAACACACGGCGAGCCCATTTTCACCATTCGGACGAAGCCGCAGATCAACGTCAAAGAGTTTCCCTGACGAGGTCTGTACGGTCAGCATGCTCATCATGCGGCGAACGAGTCGACTGTAAATTATGTCGGCGTCAGGATTAGGGTCGTCATAGAGAAAGACAATATCCAGATCACTTTGATAGCCGAGCTCCTTTCCCCCAAGTTTGCCGTAACCAATGACAGCGAATTTCGGGGGCTCGTCAGGATGGTTGGGAAGGCTCGCCCACGCAAGGTCGAGTACTTCGGCGATCACGGCATCGGCAAGTGCGGAGAGTTGATCGGCCAGCCGCTCGACCGCGAAGCGGCCGTCCAGATCAGCAACAAGCAAACGAAATACTGCGCCATGGTGAGCATCGCGCAGATAATTGATCTGACGCTCCTGATCGCCCCCGGCTGAGGTTAAGGCCTCATGAAGCGCATCCCGCCACTTCGACCAGTCCACCGGCGTGAAGTCGTCCATTTCGGTACTGCGTGCATCGACCAGCTCGTCCAACACAATGGGATGACGCACGACGTAATCGGCGCTCCAGCGACTGGCAGCTAAGACTCGTCCGACACGTGCGCAGGCACTTGGATATTGATATAGCAACGCCGCATAGGTTGAGCGTCCTGCAATTGCTTCAAGAAGCTTCAGATAGCGGCTCAGCTCTTCAGCCTGACTAATGACACGAGGCCCTGCACCCTCGATCCATTGCGGCGCTCGCTCCACCACAAACTGAACCAATAACCGCAAGCGCGTGCGGGCTTCTTCAGAAAGCACTGCAGACCGACGTCCGGAAACCAATGCCAAGATGCGTCCGGCAAGCTCCTCCGAGGCATCGCCGTAACCGAAACCTCTGAGCTTTTCCTCAAGCAGCATTGGAGCCGAAGGCGCCCCTTCGGACCAGCCAAGCGGCCAAGCATCTTTGTCCTTCACCTCAGCTTTTTCAGCATTGACATGAAAAACGCCGTCGAAAGTCGCCGCCACGAATTCACGCACCTTCTCCACTTCAGCCCACAGCTCCGCAGGGGCGGCGCCGAAGAGACCTGCAGCGCGCTCGAGTGTTTCACCCGAATGCGGAAGCCACTGCGTCTGCTGATCATCCACATATTGCAGCGCATGCTCAAGATCGCGCAGAAACACATAGTCCGTCTTTAATTTTTCCCCGACATTAGGCTGAATGGCCCCTGCATGCACCAGAGCGTCAATCATCCTCAAGGTGCTCTTTCCACGCAGTTTCATATCACGACCGCCGCGAATCACCTGCAATGTCTGCACGATGAATTCAATTTCACGAATACCGCCTCGGCCGAGCTTGACGTTGCAGCCTTCTCGGGCACGCAGCGCCTCGCGGCGGTCAGTTTCAGCACGAACCATTTCGTGGAGCTTCGTGAGTGAACTAATCGCACTGAAGTCCAGATACTTGCGAAAAACAAACGGCGTCACCAATGATTGAATATCAGCCTTTTGAGCCTCAAACTGCTCAGGTGAGGCGAATACCGGTTCGCTCACGATCCGGCCCTTAAGCCAAGCAAAGCGCTCCCAATCGCGCCCCTGCGTATAGAGATACTCTTCGAGCATCTCGCTCGAGCAGACAATCGGTCCCGCATCCCCGTTTGGGCGTAGCCGCATGTCAACGCGGAATACAAACCCTGGTCCTTCAACATCATTGAGCGCAGGAATAATCCGGCGCGCTAAACGGGCATAAAACTCCGACACTGCGAGCGTACGGCGGGCATTGGGGTATTCCGGCGTTGCGCGCGTTTCCCCGTCTTCACTGTAGAGAAAAATAAGATCAATGTCCGATGAGACATTCAGTTCGCACCCGCCCAACTTTCCCATGCCTACCACAAGAAGATCTTGCGGCGCTCCGGATTCGCCAAACGGCACTCCATGACGTTCTGCGAGCTCTCGAGCACAAACCCGTACAACCGCACGCACGCTTTCTTCAGCGAGTGCCGTCATCGTATCGACGACTTCGTCATAACCGCAGCACCCAGTTGAATTGCGAGCGATGAGGCTCACCATGAGCTCTCGCCTGAGCTGCCGCAGTGCATAAGCGAGCTGCGTACTGTCCGTGACGCCGCGTACCGGCTCAACAATGCGGTCGCGCGTCCAGGGCACAGCAGCCAAATCTTGGAGACGATGCAGACGCTCGTCATCACTTCCCGCCGGCAGCATTGCCTTAAGCGAGCGATCAACAAAACTCGACAATTTAGGCACATCCTGAAGATGAATTTTGCTGAGCACGAGAGAGTCGAACGTCATGATGAAGCGTGGCTGAATGCAATTATCAAAAAACAACACTGCCAACAGTGGTCAGAAAAAAGAATACCCCTCGAAACATATATGTGAGCGCTCAATGCGTTGTATTCAATGGCGGCAGATACAAACCAAGGAATTTGTCTCAGTCTTCATGGGTGATAATTCCTATAGTTTGTACTCCCGACAATCCAACTACCAATGCTTTCAGAAGACGAAAAAGGCTCACCCAGGACTCTCCTGCGCGAACGTGTGCTCGCAGCACTCGGCTGGCTGCTCCTTGTCGTCTTCTTTATCGCATCAATTTTCATATTGACCGCCCGCTGGTTCGTTACCACCCAGCTTTCCAGTCATTCCGACGAAATCGCCGCTTTTATTGCGGAAACAACCGGCATCGACATCACTGCAGAGCGAATGGACGTCGGCTTCACTGTCATTCATCCAGTGATATCGCTCCATAACGTTAAGCTGTCCCGCCGCGGAGGTCCCGTTTCACTGAGTCTTCCTTCCGTTCAAGCCGAACTTTCCTGGAGTTCACTCTGGCATCTTGAACCGCGCTTCTCAACGCTGATCATCTCTCACCCAACTCTTGATATCCGCAAAGTCGACGAAAATCATTGGGATGTAGCTGGATTTGCCATTAATACCAGCCTCTCTACGACTTCTTCCGAAGCCGAAGCCGGGCAGCGCTTTTCGCGTTGGCTGTTCGGGCAGGGACGACTAATGATTGAAGACGGTACCTTCCGCTATCACGACGAATCATCATCGACGAACGGCCCGCTGACACTCGAGCGCGTAACCGCTGTATTTCGCCAAGAACTCTTCGATTACCGGACTGCCGTTTCAGGAATTCTCATGGAAGGGAGTACGCCTCGGTCATTTGATCTTCGCGCCCGCATCCGCAAAAACATATTTGCTTTGCCTGACAACCCGCTGACCTGGTCGGGAGAGCTTTACGGAGACCTGGACAGAATCCGCGCCTCTGAACTGCTCAAAAATCTTGGTCTCAAGGGGCCGCTCTACTCCGGCATTGGCTCGACCCGTTTCTGGGCATCTTTTGAGCAAGGCCGCGTCACATCCATTACTGCTGATCTTGCGCTGGCAGACGTTCGTGCACAACTTGCTCCCAAACTCGCCGAACTGCGTCTTCCCCGGCTGACGGGACGGCTTCATTATGCAGACGACGGCAGTCAAACCCGTTTTTCGGCCAAGGACTTCACTTTCACCACGATCAATGACGCACGATTCGGTCCCTCGGACATTGAAGCGCAATGCGACCATGACGTCTCCGGCACCGTTATTGGATGCAGCTTTAAAGCCTCCGAATTGTCGCTCTCAAACATTGCCAAAATTGGTACATCCTTACCGCTCCCAGCTGCTGCACTCAAACTGCTGAGAGATCGGCCTTTTTCCGGCACGCTTCGACAACTTAACGCCTCTTTCAATGGCGACTACGCCGATCTGGGGGCCTGGACGTTTTCAAGCTTTTTTACAGGTCTGTCGCTGCCCCCCGCAAATGACGGCATGCCTGGCGTTCGCAACATTTCAGGCGAAATCTCAACATCGAACCCTGGAGAGTTCGAAGTCGACCTCGACACACACTACGCCACGCTCTACTTCCCGGGCATCTTCCGGCATCCGCAAATGAATTTCTCATCCATCACCGGACGCGTGTCAGCCGCACTGCATTCGACACCGAAATTCACATTCACGAACATTACTGCCGTATCAGCTGACGGCACAGTCCGAGGCTCTGGCACATGGGAAAGTACCGGAGGCGCAGGCACTATCAACATTTCCGGGACAGCTGAAGGAGTTGATGGTGCAGCAGTCCACAAATATCTCCCCATCGTCGTGGGCGACCCTGCGCTCGACTATGTTGAAGCAGCAGTGCTGGCTGGCCGAGTTTCCAATGGACGGTGGGAAGTTCGCGGAAAACTCGATGACTTCCCTTGGGACGGTGCCGCCCCACAGGAAGGACACTTTCTCATTGAAGGAGACGTCACCGACGGCCGAATGGACTTTATGCCCTCACGCCGAGCTGTCACACGCTCGGGGCGTACGGAATGGGCTCAAGGCGAACATTGGCCGCTGCTTACCAACATCGTCGGCCGCATGCAGTTTGAAGGAAACCGCATGACGATCACAGGGCACTCAGCCAGCAGCGGCGGGCTGAAAGCTCGAGACGTCGTGGTGGAAATTCCTTCATTTGCCGCAGATCCCGTCATGCTCACCGTCAAAGGTGCAGCTGAAGGAGATCTGAAAGATGCACTCGCCTATCTCTCGACAACGCCTTTTCTCAAAGAGATATACGGCGAGAGCTTTGATCAATCCAAAGGATCGGGCTCAGTCCAAACGATTTTGGATCTCGCGCTGCCGCTGACCGGCAACAACGCCCCAAAGTGGTCGGTAACGAGCACGATATCCAATGGTCGTTTCCAATATCTGCCGATACTTCCTGAAATAACGCAGCTTTCCGGAACTCTTCTCACCGCAGACTCAGGCGTTTTAACCCCCAAGCCTCTCGTTGGCAAAACAAGTGCTGGTCCCATCACTATTTCTGCGACGCCTAATAAGAATGAGGCGCAGCTCAAAATCGTCGGCACCGTCAGCGGTACAGACATTGAGCGGCTAATGACCGGCACAGCTGTAGTGCCGATCGTCAAACATCTCTCCGGCTCGGCCCCTTACTCGGTTGACACCCGAATTTCCTTTGCCGACGGTGCTGTGCGCATTACCGGTGAAACACCTGCCGTCGACATCCTCTCCCCGCTCCCTGCCCCCTTGGAAAAACCTGCCGGACGAACCGCAAACACTCAATTCACATTTTTTACCAAGGGTGGAGCAACCAATTTAGAAGTCATCGTCGACAAACTTGTATCCCTTGACCTCCACTGGCAAGGAGACGCCCTTGCTCGCGGCTGGATCGGCATTGGTCTTCCTATGAGAAAAATTGACTCCGGTATTGAGGTCGGCGTCAAGGCGACCAAACTCGACGCAGCCGATTGGCTTGGCATTTGGGATGAGATTGAAGACCTCGTCAGCACTTCACAGCCCAAGTCATCTGCAAAGACCGGTGCCAAACCCAGCAGTCTTGCGGCTGCTGCCTTGAACCGTCTCACCAAAATTGAAGTAGATATCGACGATATTTCTTGGAAAGAATCTCAGCTTGGCGGACTCGTCGCCACACTTCGACAGGTCCCAGGCATCTGGCATCTGCGCGCCAACGGCGGGGTTGCCGCCGGACAGATCGAATATCAACCCAAAGCCGAAAACGGTCGAGGCTTTCTTTCCGTAAAACTCAACCGACTCAACCTTCCGGAGCTGCCCGCCGCGGAAGATAAACCGCAGAACGTTACAGATCCCGTTCCACCTCAGGCCTCTGAGCCCTCAACGCTGCGGGTGTCAGATCTGCCCGACATTTCTCTCGTGATTGACGAGCTCTCTTGGGGCAAACGCCGCATCGGCAAGATGGAACTTACCGCTGCAGCGGATGATCCCCTCACATGGCGCATCCAGAACCTCACTATCCGCAACCCCGGCGCCACTATTTCGGCCCAAGGCGCCTGGAGTACGACAGCGCTCGACCCGGTCGGCCGTACATCTGCCTCCTTTAAAGCCAATGTCATTAATGCCGGAACGCTGCTCACCAGCTTAGATGTGAAGGATGCTGTGCATGACGCGCCTGGCAATGCCGACTTTCAGCTTTCTTGGGCAGGGCACCCGGGCGCCTTCAATACGCCGACGCTTTCGGGCAGATTCCACGCTTCTGCCGGCGCTGGCCAGCTTCTTCAGGTTGAACCCGGTGCGGGACGCCTTCTGAGCCTCATGAGCATGCAGCACCTGCTGCAGCGCCTTACGCTTGACTTCCGCGATGTGCTCAGCAAGGGCTTTCGGTTTGACTCCTTTCGCAGCGAGGGAACGATCAACAACGGAGTGCTCCACTTTACTAAATCTACTGTCGCCGGCAGCGCAGCTACTGTAGTCATTCAGGGAGATGCAAACTTTGTCACCAACCTGCTTGACATCAAGGCGCTCGTGCTGCCGAGCCTTAACGGTGAAGCAGCCTCCCTTGCCGTAGCCATCGCCAACCCAGCCATCGGCATCGGTTCCCTGATTGCCCAATGGATGTTTAAAGATCAAATTTCCAGCATTCTTTCAAGCGAATACAGCATTGCCGGGCCCATTGATGATCCGATCGTAAAGAAGGTCGAATCCTTTGGTACCCGCGTTGAGCGTCTGGAGGACCGCGCCAAAGACGCCGTTAAAGGAACTGTACGCAAGCAAACGCACGAGAATCAGTGAGAAACCTTTGCCTCGATTCGTTTGACGCGGGATAATTTCCTTTTACGTTTCAATCACCCGCATACAGCGATTTTTCCCGTGTTCAGCTCCTTTAAACTGATGACGCCCATTGTGTGGCTTACGCGACTTCTTGTCGGCGCCTACCCACATTGGCAGGGTTGCGCGCCGTCGCCGCGCCAGCGCATCTACTTTGCCAACCATACGAGCCATCTTGACACTATTGTGATCTGGGCATCGTTGCCTCCGGAACTGCGTCGACACGTTCATCCGGTTGCGGCAAAAGACTATTGGAGCCGAGGCGCCATTCGCCGCCGCATTGCCATCAACGAACTCAGATGCGTTCTTATTGACCGCCGTCGAGCAGATCATGCCAATCCGCTCGATCCGTTGCGCGACATGCTCCGTACCGGTGACTCGCTCATCATTTTTCCAGAAGGCACTCGTCGCCCGCAGGCCGAGCCGAGTCCCTTCAAGTCCGGCATCTGGCATTTGATGACGGAATTCCCGCATGTGGAATTTATTCCGGTATATATCGAGAACCTCCACCGCGCTATGCCCAAGGGCGTTCTGATTCCGGTGCCTACTGTCTGTTCCGTTCGCTTCGGCGCCCCTATTCCTCATACGCCGCAGGATTCCAAGGAAGACTTCCTGAATCGCTGCCGCAATGCTGTTATTGATTTGTCGAAAGCATGAGACTCGGATTCACAATTCAAGAGGCCTACGCCTTCCTTTTCTTCGCGATGGTGATCCTCGCTGCCGCAGGTTCAATTTACGTTTCCTGGTCACTCGGGCGTGAAATGACGCCCGAGCGCCATCATCGGCTCACCGCAGTTCGTTCACGACTGCGCATGGCTTGGTGGCTGATCGCCGTTTTCACGATCGCCTTTTTGCTTGGCATGCCGGCGCTGCTCATCTTCTTTGCGTTTTTGAGCTTTTTTCTCCTTAGAGAATTCATCGCCATCACGCCCACCAAGCCTTCAGACCACTACGCACTTGTCATCGCCTTCTATGTGGCGATTCCGATTCAGTATGTCGCCGTGGGATTTGACCTCCCTGAGCTCTATACACTTTTTATTCCGGTTTATCTTTTCCTGGCGCTGCCCGTCATCATGGCACTCTCTCAGGATACGGACCGGTATTTGGAACGCGTTGCCAAAGTTCAGTGGGGCATCATGCTTTGCGTCTTCTGCCTCTCACATGCTCCAGCTATCGCGACGCTAGATCTCACCCGCTACAACTCCAGCGGTCCGCTCCTGATGCTCTTTTTCCTACTTGTCATCTTCGTATCGGACCTCTGTTCAGCCATTGCAAGCCTGCTTCTCGGCGGACGCACACTCAAAACGAATATCAACCGCACTGTGCTCGGCGTTCTATTCGGCGGTCTTGGCGGCATTCTTGCCGGCACCTGTATGTATTGGATTACTCCATTTCGTCTCTGGCAGGCTGTATTGATGGCATTTGCCACGGTGTTGGCAGGCGCTCTTGGCGACCTCGTCTTCAACAGCGTGCGACGCAGCATGGGCGGAGAGCGGCTTGCCGACGAAAGCGATCTCTATATGACACGCGGACTGCTTGCCCGCCTAGCCCCCATTACGTTTGCTGCACCAGTCTTCTATCATCTGACGACAATCTTCTTTATTACGTATAAAGACGTCTTCTAAGGTGCCATAAAAAAACAATAAAAACCCGCTGTCGGCATTTCCGAAAGCGGGTTTTATATACGCATTGACCAAGTTCAGGGAGTTGGGCTCCCCGAGAATCAGCGGCGACGCTGACCAGCGGCCTGCACGGGCGGGCGGCCTTCAATGTGGCGGAAGGTAATGCGGCCCTTGCTGAGATCGTACGGAGAGAGTTCAAGCGAAACGCGATCGCCGGCGAGAATGCGAATATGGTGCTTGCGCATCTTGCCGTTTGTATAAGCGATCAGTTCATGACCGTTATCGAGTTTCACTTTATAGCGGGCATCCGGAAGTACTTCCAGAACCTGGCCCGACATCTCAATGAGATCTTCCTTTGCCATATATTTCCATCGTTTGGTGAACAATCCGTTATCGCCGGCCATTCAGCGGTTTGACGCAACGGCATGTTTGAAGCGGCGCATTGTATCACCAGTCTCCGGCGCAATCATGGTCTTAGGCCAATCAAAATCTGTTTTAAGTGGTGGAAGTACGTGTTCTTCCTTAAGCCATGAGCAATCCACCCTTAGTACTATTTCAATTGTCCGCAGATTTCATTACCCCGCGGAACCTCAATTCAAAAGCTAGCGGCGACTTGGGAAGCGCGCCCCAGAGCTTCTTCTCAGCGTCCGCAGGAGACATTCATGAAGTCCGTTCTTGTCCTTTACTACAGCCATGGCGGCCATACCGCCCGCATTGCCCGCCGCATTTGGGAAACCATCATCGCTGAAGGCCATAAGGCCGATCTGATGGGCATCGTCGAAGCTGACCGTGAAGGCGTTGATTGGAATAAATACGACACCGTAATCATCGGCTGCGCTGTCATCTACGGCAAGATGAATCGCGAACTCGTCGCCTTCGTTAATCGCTTTAAGGCCGTGCTTGATGCCAAGGCCACGAGCTTCTTCTCGGTGTCGCTCATCGCCCGTGCAGAGGCAAAGTGCACCCCGGAAGGCAACCTCTACACGCGCAAGTTCCTCGAAAACAACCCCTGGAAGCCTAAGGACGCACACTGCTTTGCCGGTAAGGTCGACTACCCGAACTGGGGCTGGCTCGATACCAAGGCCATTCAGATGATCATGAAGATGACAAAGGGACCGACGGAACCCACAGCCATCATTGACTACACCAATTGGGACGACGTTCCCGAATATGCCCGCCACTGCCTCACGCTCCAAGCCTAAAGCACTATGCGAGCATCGGCAGCATCTGTTGACTTCCTGCAGCAGACGCTTCCGACATCAGAAAGCCGACTCAAAGCACGGGTTATCCCGCACACTTTGGTCGGCTTTTAGCGTTTAAGCACTCGTTTTTCATGAGTTTTGTCCGCTAAACTCATTAGTTCCCACGATTTTTAGCCGGATTCATCATGTCTGAATTTCCTTGGTTTGCGTCCTATCCTCAGGGTGTGCCGCACGAGATTGATCCTGACGTTTATCCGAACCTCTCCGCCGTGCTTGACGAGTCGGCAAAGAAGTTCCCCAATCATGTCGGGTACACCAACTTGGGCGCCGACGCAACCTATGCGCAGATGAAGGGCTATGCCGAATCTTTCGCTGCATACCTTCAGTCGCTCCCTGACATGAAACCCGGCGACCGCGTAGCGTTGATGATGCCTAACCTGCTGCAGTACGTTGCTGCCGTGTTCGGGATTCTCAAGGCCGGAATGGTGGTGGTGAACATCAATCCGCTCTATACGCCGCGCGAAGTCAACCATACGCTGAAAGACTCCGGCGCCAAAGCCATCGTTGTCATTGAAAATTTTGCGCGTACGGTGCAAAAAGCACTAGACGGCGCACCATGCTGCCATTTCATCACGACCGGTGCAGGCGACATGCTTCCTTTCCCCAAGGGCTGGCTCGTCAATTTCATCATCCGCCGAGTTAAAAAGATGGTGCCGGAATATTCGCTCCCCAACCCAGTAATGTGGACGGATGCACTCAAAATTGGCCGCCGCCTCGGCTTCAAGCCGGTTGAAGTGACAAATGACCAGCTTGCATTTCTCCAATACACCGGCGGCACCACCGGCATTGCCAAAGGGGCAGAGCTCACTCACCGCAATGTTGCAGCCAACATTCTTCAGGTTAGTGCTTGGATTTCCAGCACTTTTAAAGAAGACGAAGAGGTTGTACTGACTGCACTGCCGCTCTATCACATCTTCTCACTTACAGCGACATTGGTGTTTACCAAATGGGCTGCGACGATGGTGCTTATCACCAACCCGCGAGACATCAATAAGCTTGTCGGCGAATGCATCAAACAGAACGTCTCCGTCATCATCGGCGTCAATACACTCTTTGCCGCTATGCTTCGCTCGCCCGCCTTCACGCCGCACGCTCTCAAGAACTTGAAGTTCACCTGCGGCGGCGGCGCTCAGGTTCAGCGCGTAGTGGCTGAAGATTGGCTCGCCCGCACAGGTGTCCCGATTCTGGAAGCTTACGGTCTCACCGAATGCAGCCCCGCCGTCTGCGGCAACATTCCGGGCGCTCCATGGGATGGCTCGGTGGGCGTACCAGTTTCATCCACTGAAGTCTCTATCCGTGGCGACGGATTCCGTGATCTGGGTGTCTGCCCTGAAGGGGCAGATCCGGCTGAATACACGGGTGAAATTTGCGTGCGCGGCCCGCAAGTTATGCGCGGCTACTGGAAAAAGCCTGAAGAAACCGCCGCTGTGATGCGTGACGGATGGCTGCGTACAGGCGATGTCGGCCATATGGATGCCAAAGGTGTAATCTCCATTACCGACCGCAAGAAAGACATGATTCTGGTATCTGGATTCAACGTTTATCCGAACGAGGTTGAAAACGTTATCGCCTCGATGCCTGGTGTTCTCGAAGTTGGTGTCGTAGGCGTTTCTTCTCCCAAATCGGGAGAAAGCGTTAAAGCCGTCATCGTCAAAAAGGACCCTGCACTCACAGCCGACGATGTAAAGAATTACTGCCGCTCACAGCTCACTCGATATAAAGTCCCGCATCAAATCGTTTTCGTGGATGCGCTTCCGAAAACTGCTGTCGGCAAGATTTTGCGCCGCGAGCTTAAAGATCTCTAACCTTCGTATTTGTCTTCCAATAGGGAAAGGCCGCTTTATAAGCGGCCTTTCCCTTGTTAAGCAATACTCACAAAAGAGCTATTTAATTAGTGCCGAATCGGCAACACTGGCTTTTCACCAAGCGCCCCGACTAGAGCTGCAGAAGCAAGGAAGACAAGCTGCGGACCAAGATGCGTATCAACCATTTCAAAGTACTCGGTCAGAGAATGTGCATGCATGCCGCGGCCGCCAGAACAAAGGCATGTCGAGGGAATGTTGAGACTCATCGGTGCATTGGCATCAGTTGACGAGCAGATGTACTTCGAAAGCTCGATACCCAGGCATTTCTGCGCGGCGCGCGAAACTTGCAGCACGGGACAATCATCCGGACGCATACCGGCCGGCCGATTGCCGATCTGAGTACGGGTGAGCTTCAGCTTGAGCGCCTCGTCGACCACATTCCAACAGCGGTTTTCTTCATCCACGGCTTCGTCGAAAGCTTTAAGCACAGCCGCCTCAAGCTGCAAAAGCGCTTCATTGTTAACGGAGCGCATGTCAACTTCTACCTCGCAGTGTGCAGCAATCGAGTTAACGGTTGTGCCGCCCTTGATTGTGCCGATTGTGAAAGTGGTTTTCGGATCCTCTGGAACTTTGAAGTCGGCAATTTTTGCCCCTGCACGGCAAATAGCATGGATGGCTGACGGCACATGCCCAAAGTCAGCATAGGAATGTCCGCCCGTACCATCAACACAGATGCGCCAACGATGCGAACCCGTCGCCCCCTTCAAAATACGGCCGACATCAGTGGAATCGATAGCAATGAAGCCATCAATATGCCGTGATCCGTCAAAAAGCGCCTTGGATCCGCGAATGTCACCGTTGCCTTCTTCACCAACAGTGCCGACGAAAAGCAGGTCCCCCTCGGTTTCAATATGGTTGTCCTCATACATACGAAGGATCTGCAGCAATGCGCGCAGTCCAGAACAATTGTCGCCAATGCCTGGTGCATGATAAATGCGGCCTTCCTGACGAACCTTGACGTCAGTTCCCGCAGGGAAAACTGAGTCCATATGAGCACCAAGCGCGAGCACCGGCCCATTACCGCGGCCAGGTCGACGACCAACAACGTTGCCAATCGGATCTATCACAACATCTTTCAAACCGTAAGTGCGCATCAATTCAGCCACACGCTTGGCACGGTTTTCTTCGTGAAAAGTAGGCGCTTCGATTTCACAGAGCTCAATTTGCTCGCGCATTGCACGATCGACGTCGCGCTCGGCTTCAGCAAAAGCGGCCCGAACCTCAGGTTTGGCTGCCAACTTTTCAACAGTGCTCAGAACTTCAGAATTAAGTGGCGGAATTCCTGCCATGGTCTTCTCCTTTTTTACTGTTCCGGCAGGAGTCTGCACACCGGCCGGCAGACTAAATAACGCTATTTGGTTTCGGCCGAAATGCGTACGGCGGTGCCGTTGCATTCAACCATTTCACCGCCGCGAAGCTTACGTCCGCGGCGCGTTTCCACCTCGCCGTTGACTTTCACTTCACCGCCCTGAATGCGAACTTTGGCCTCACCGCCTGTGCCGGCTAAGCCGGCAGCTTTCATGAGAGCGTCAAGTGTGATGTATTCGCCTTTAAGAGCGAATTGAACCTCTTGTTTCATTTGTAATTTCTTTCGTGTTAACAGCGTTATGCTGACTTGTAATTATCGCAAATCAGTGCTCCTAGGATCCCAACACTCATAAATCGTGACAGAATGCATGCTCCAAATTAACCCTTAGTTCGCCTGCGGTGGTTCTCCACCCCTTTATTTATCGGATCACCGCCCGCGCGTTCGTGAAATGCTTTCCTCCATTGCGATCATCCTCGGCTATCAGGTCGTGGGTGAGCTCATCAGCAGACTTTCTGGTCTTCCTGTGCCTGGTCCTGTGATCGGCATGGTTCTCATGCTGTTGTCTTTCCTGGTGAAAGACAACTTAATCAATAGAGTCCGACCCTCGGCCGGTGTGCTCCTTGCGAATCTGTCGCTTCTTTTTGTGCCGGCAGGCGTAGGCATCATGCGCCACGGACAACGCTTTCTCAATGAAGGCGTAGCAATCATGATTGCGCTTGTCGTCTCCACCGTCATCGCAATGATTGTCACGGCCTACGTGATCATTCTGATGCAGAAATGGCTCAAGCTTTCAGACGAAGATTGACATGATGGATCTCTTTCTTGACGCTTTTGCGCACCTTGAAAAGAACCCGGCCTTCTGGCTCTGCCTGACACTCTCCTTTTATGTTTTGGGTCAGGTGATTTTCAAGGCGGCCAAATTCAACCCGTTCCTTTCACCGATCATCATTTCGGTGGTCTGCCTCATCTCCTTCCTTGTGGCAACGGGCGTGCCGTATGAAACCTATTTCTCTGGCGCGAATTTCATTCATTTCCTGCTTGGCCCGGCTACTGTGGCGCTTGCAGTGCCGATTTATGAACAACGCTCAAAACTTGCCCGTCTGTGGCTGCCGCTGCTGACAGGGCTGCTCGCAGGGTGTACCGCCGCGATGGTCAGCGTCATCCTGATCGGCGGGGCGCTCGGTATTTCTTCTGAGACGCTGATGTCTCTCGTCCCGAAATCTGTCACGACGCCGATTGCTATGGGCATTTCCGAATCGCTCGGCGGCCTTCCGGACCTCACCGCTGCTCTCGTTGTGCTCACGGGTATGACCGGCTCCATCATCGGTCGTCCGCTCTTCAAACTGCTGCGCATCAAATCTGAACCCGTTTGCGGATGTGCATTGGGGCTCTCCGCTCACGGAATGGGTACGGGCGCTGCATTCCAGATCAGCAACCGCGCCGGTGCCTTTGGCGGTCTGGCCATGGGTGTTTCTGGCATCATCAGTGCGTTCCTGGCCCCGCTGTTGGCTTTCCCTGTCATGCAGCTCCTCGGCCGCTAACGGTACAACCACCCCGCAAAAAGCCGCAACGCGTATAGCGCCTGCGGCTTTTTTGCTTGCATGAAATGCATTGAATCAACTGATAAACCGTGCGAGCGTCAGCACCATATCCTCTGCTGAATGCGCTGCACTGCGGCCAACCGATTGGCCAAAATACACGGCTTCCAAATCATTGCGTCCTAGCTCTACAGCTTTTTGCTGTAGAGCAGACATCATTGCTGTCGCCGCTGGCCATGGGGGCATGTGCGGAGCGTAATCAGTCAGAGCATCTAAAAGCGGCGAACGGAGCGCCTGCGTCAACCTTCCAGAATAAAGTCTCGTACGCACAAGATGCTGCGGGGCTGCCCACAGTGCAGCGCTTCGGCCGTAAGCGCTCGTGCGAGCCTCAGCCGTTGTCAGAAATGCGGTTCCGGCCATCACGGCGCTCGCCCCCATAAGCACCGCTCCCAGGGCCTGTTCAGCCGAGCAGAGCCCGCCGGCAGCGATCACCGGAAGTTTGGTAGCCGCCGCAACCGCTGGAATCAGCGAGCTGAGGCCAACCTCAGTGTCATCGGCATCTTCAAAGCTGCTTCTCGGCCCGGCCGCTTCACTACCCTGCACTACGATGGCGTCACAATGTGCGGCACGAAGCACCTTAGCCTCATGCAGCGTTGTGGCAGTTGCGATATTGAAAATGCGGGCATCCCGCAGCGCATCCGCCTCCGGTTCCCGGAGACCGCCGAACGTTGCCACGACAGCTGCGGGATTGAGTTCAAGAACCCGCTCAAAGACCGCTTCAAAGTGTGCGCGGCGCCGCTCTCCCGAAAAATCGTAGATTTCGGCACCTTTTGCACTTGCTGGGTTGGGAAGACCGAGCGACTCAAAAAGCGGAGCCAAACCCTCTGCAAGCATTTTGGCTGCATCAAGCTCCTGCGGATTCAAAGGCTTAGCAGGCAATTCCAAATGAATAGCAAAAGGTTTGTTTGTTCGAGCACGTATGGCTGCGACGGTCTTACTCAGTTCGACCGGCGTTCGTCCGGCTGCTGAAAGAACACCCAAACCACCCGCCTCGCTCACGGCGGCGACAAGTTCTACTCCCGCCTCAACAGGCATCGGTGCATTCAAAACAGGATGCTCTATGCCGAGCAATGCCGCAAAATCGCGTGCTCGCTTCTGGCCGGCCGCAAATACTTCTTGAGCAACATTCAATTCAGTCATTTTTCCATTCTTCCAAACCCGGGAGCACAGGCGCCTTTCGCTAAAATTCTGCCCAACATCAATGTTGAACTTTTTGAATGCCCGCATTCTAAGCGGGACTACCGAGCAAATGTCCAAAGGAAAAGTAGTGGTCGGCCTCTCCGGAGGCGTTGATTCATCCGTCAGCGCCTGGCTCCTCAAAGAGCAGGGTTATGAAGTGATCGGCCTTTTCATGAAAAATTGGGAGGACGATGACGACTCAGAGTACTGCTCTTCGCGTCAGGACTTTATTGATGCGACAAGCGTCGCGGATGTGGTGGGAATCGATATCGAAGCAGTCAACTTCGCCAAGGAATACAAGGACCGCGTTTTCTCAAATTTTCTCGAAGAATATTCTGCCGGCCGGACACCCAATCCAGACATCCTCTGCAACTCTGAAATCAAATTCCGTGCCTTTCTTGATCATGCCATGCGCATGGGGGCTGATTGGATTGCTACCGGACACTATGCCCGCGTACAGCGGCCAGAAGGCGTTGGCGGTCCGACGGAACTCCTCCGCGGCATTGATCCTGGCAAAGACCAGAGCTACTTTCTTCATCGGCTAAGTCAGGAACAGATTGCCCGCGTGCTCTTCCCTGTTGGCAATATGTTTAAAACAGACGTGCGGCGAATTGCTGAAGAAATCGGCCTGCCTAACGCCAAGAAAAAAGATTCCACTGGCATCTGTTTTATCGGCGAACGACCGTTTCGTGAATTTTTAAATCGCTATCTTCCCACTCAGCCCGGCCCCATCCGCACGCCTGACGGCAAAGTCGTCGGCGAACATGTTGGGCTAGCCTTTTATACCTTGGGGCAACGAAAGGGCATCGGCGTGGGCGGCCAGCATGATTCAACCGGCGAACCTTGGTTTGTGGCAAAAAAAGATTTGAAAACCAATACGCTCTGGATATGCCAGGGGCATGATCATCCCTGGTTGCTCTCCCATGAATTGATTTGCGTTCGACCAAGCTGGATCAGCGGACATGCGCCTGAACCGAATACTCCGGTAACCGTGCGTACGCGCTACCGACAGCCTGACGAACCTACCCGACTCGCCGCAGTTGGGGCGCAAGCCTTTACGCTTGACTGTACTGATTCTCCTCAATGGGCTGCTACCCCTGGTCAGAGTGCCGTCCTTTATCAAGGCGACGTATGTCTGGGCGGCGGATTTATTGATGTCGTTGAACGCTGAACTTCTGCGACGCTAAATCAAACGGGCGGCATTCCGATGAATACCGCCCCGTTTTATATGTGTTTACTTGCAGAGCCTAAAACACTTTACGCTTCTTTGCCTGCAGTTTCTACGCTGCTGCGATCAACGCGGTGAAGCTTGAGATTGGCTTCATGTTCGGCACGTTTCTTCTTGGCAATAAAGTGCCCGATGATGATAACCAGAAGCGCCCCAACAACACAGGCAGGATAGTGTGCCGTGAAGCTGAATTCCGGCCAATGCGTAGCAACATAGCCGTCCGAAACCATCATGCCGCCAGCAATCCAGCCCAAAAGGCCGCCGCCAAAATAAATGATGATTGGGAAGCGATCGAGAAGTTTCAGAATAATCTGGCTGCCGAAAACGATGAACGGCACGGACACAACCAAGCCAAAGATAATGAGCAGTGTTTGATGAGCTTCATGCGCCTGCTGAGCAGCACCGGCAATGGCAATCACATTGTCAAACGACATGACAAAGTCTGCCACGATGATTGTTTTGATAGCTCCCAGCAGTTTTGAACTGCCTTCGATCTTCTCGTGAGAATCAAATTCAGGGATCAAAAGCTTCACACCGATCCAAAGGAGCAGAAGGCCGCCGGCTGCTTTAAGGAATGGCAGATCAAGAAGCATTACCGCGAAAGTGATGAGCACAACCCGAAGTGCGATGGCCCCCGCTGTGCCCCAAAAAATACCCTTGGCACGTTGTTCATGAGGAAGATTTCGGCAGGCCATGGCGATAACGACAGCATTGTCGCCGCCAAGAAGGATGTCGATCATGATGATCTGGCCCACAGCCCCCCAATGCAGGTTGACGAGCAGATCCCAAATGTATTCCACGGTCTTCTTCTCCTAAAGATAGGGTGGTGTTATGAAGCAATCATTCTATATAGCCGCACTTGAAACAAGGTCATCGTCAGACAAAAAATTAGAACTCTCCGTCTGCATTTTCTTCCGGCAGCTCAACCTCACCGCGCAGTACTTTTTGGATAGCCCCCATGCCGAATCCGCGGTAGCTCAAATAACGAATCATCTTTTCGCGCGTTTTCCAGTCTTTGGGAAGTTCACTCCACTTGCGGCACCAAACGCGCCAGCAGCGAAGTTCTTCCGGCTCATCGAGCTGTTCCATCGCTGCCCGCACAGTTGCCTCATCAACGCCGCTTCGCCTTAATTCCGCTTGGAGCTTACGGTCGCCCATGCGCGGAGCAGCCGAACGCACCTTCATTTCCGCAAAACGTTGATCCGATAAAAGCTTCATCTCTTCAAGGCGATCGAGAACGGCTTTCACGTCTTCTTTCGTTTCGCTGTCTTCCAACCCCTTGATCAAACGACGTTCCAACTCACGACGCGGCTGTTCAACGCGCGAGAGCGAATCCACTGCTCTCGCCATCAAACTTTTTTTGGCTTTCTTGGGCTTCCCAGCAGATCGAGCTGCCTGCATTTCGGCGAACATGGCCGGATCGGTGCACGTAGACGGATCTATTTCAAGAAGGGTGCCGTCCTCACGGATTCTGGTAAAGCTGGGAACATCTGCAGGATCTCGGATAATCTGCGGTCCATCCGCTTTTGTGCAGGCTTTCACTGATCTGCCTCGGGACTGCGTCATCCGCCCTGGAACCTTTTCGCGCTTCATCTCCTTTGCTTGAGATCTGACACGATTCCCTTTTACAGATGCTTCCGCAAGAAGCATTTCTCCAAAAGGATCTACATCAGGACGTGCATCGAGGTCCGGAAGCTGCACTGCTTCAGGACGATCTGCATCATCGAACCATTGCGGCGTATCTGCAGGCTTTTCGCCGAATAATCGAGCAGCTCTATCCGAAGCCGCGTTTTGTATTGGAGCGGGTTCGAATACCGGCTCAAGCCCCATCGAATCCTCTAACTCACCGAAAAGTGAACCAGTTTGAGGCAATGCATCGGCGCTTAACTCACTCGACTCATGTCGTCTCGCCGTTTTCTTGAGCGGATCTTTATTCAACGACGCAGTTTGCGAGGGTTCCAGATCCTCTTCTTCAAAGAGTATTTCCATCGTGCGGCAAAACCCGCACAAGACACGTCATGGTCCAGTGCGGGCTCAAAGTTGGTACTAATGATGAAATTACAGATCAACGTCCGCAGGCGTATCTTCAGGTACGGGCGGCATCACAGGCGCATCACTGTCCTCCGCTTGATCCATATCCGGCATTTCATCGTCAACAGCCGAAATGCTCGAAATATGAACACCCTTGAGTTCTCGGATCTTGCCTTCGATTTCCTTGGCAAGATCCGGATTTTCTGCAAGCAGATCGCGAACCTTTTCCTTGCCTTGGCCGAGGCGACGACCATCATAGGAATACCAAGCACCGGACTTTTCAAGAACCTTCAAATCCGTACCGATATCGATGATTTCACCCAAACGCGAAATCCCTTCGCCATAAAGGATGTCAAATTGCACCTGCTTGAACGGAGGAGCAACCTTGTTCTTCACAACCTTGACTCGGGTTTCGTTGCCGATCACTTCGTCTGCACGCTTAATGGCGCCCACTCGACGAATATCGAGACGCACAGATGAATAGAACTTCAATGCGTTGCCGCCGGTAGTAGTTTCTGGATTGCCGTAGCCGCCAATCTTCATACGAATCTGATTGATGAAGATAACCAAGCACTTTGTACGCGAGACACTGGTCGTAAGCTTGCGCAGCGCCTGAGACATCAGACGAGCCTGCAGCCCCGGAAGCGCATCTCCCATATCACCTTCAATTTCCGAACGCGGTGTAAGTGCAGCAACCGAGTCCACTACGATCAAGTCAATGGAACCCGAACGTACCAGCGCGTCGACAATTTCCAGTGCCTGCTCACCGGCATCTGGCTGAGAGAGAAGCAGTTCCGGCACATTGACGCCAAGACGCTGAGCATACTGAATATCCAGTGCATGTTCGGCATCGACAAAAGCACAGGTGCCGCCGATCTTTTGCATTTCAGCAATCACCTGGAGCGAAAGCGTCGTCTTACCGGAAGACTCTGGGCCATATATTTCAACAATACGGCCGCGCGGCAGTCCACCCACCCCAAGCGCGAGATCAAGACCAAGCGAACCGGTAGAAACGACCTCAATGTTCTGTTGTTCTACGCCGTCGGCCATGCGCATGATCGCGCCTTTGCCAAACTGCTTTTCAATGCTCGCAAGCGCGGCGTTCAATGCTTTTTTGCGCTCATCGCCCTCTTTGCGTTCAACGGGATCCTTGCGCGTAGTCTTGGCGGCCATATCCGTGTCTCTTCTTCAAAATGTGGATGTACTTAAACCAGTAAATATCTATCAAATTTAGAATTTTGATCGATTTTTATGATCAGGATCATTTTTTGCACCTTCTGGCAAATATGATCCATTAGTACATTGATTATTTAGGAAAATTATTATGCAGTTCATCTGCGTTGATGGAACAATAGCATTCATTCACTACAGATGCAATGGTCTCATTTGTTAGTGGTTACCCTAACATTTCTAATAAATAGGTTCCTATTGGGGCATTGTTTGACAATCATGCTGAACATAAAAATGGGCAACCGTCTCAAATTGAAGCTTGACAAGCTTTAAGGACTCAGGCAAAATCCTTCTCCTCAAACGAACGCTCCAATGCAAATGCCATTGAGCACACCGCAGCGGGTCGTTAGCTCAGCTGGTAGAGCAGCGGACTTTTAATCCGTTGGTCGTGGGTTCGAATCCCGCACGACCCACCAAGAGTGTTCGAAATGAATTTGGGAACGTAGCTCAGTTGGTAGAGCAGCGGACTCTTAATCCGTCGGTCCAGGGTTCGAATCCCTGCGTTCCCACCAAATTCTTAAAATTTCTAAAGTCAGCATCTCTTAGTTAGTGTGTCCGACTTTGGGAACGTAGCTCAGTTGGTAGAGCAGCGGACTCTTAATCCGTCGGTCCAGGGTTCGAATCCCTGCGTTCCCACCAATTCATAGAAAGCCCGTCCGCCATGCGGTCGGGCTTTTTTATTATCAAGCGCGTGAAGTGGGTTTTCTGGACACCCTATAAGCGATTGGGGCTGCTTTCTGCCGTCTTTTTCTCAAGGTGCGAGGTAATACCTCAGGAAGCTCTTGAATAGGTACCTTATCAGCCCCAAGCAGCACATTCCAATCGATAGACTCTCCTACAACAAACTGACGCGAAGTCTGCTGGCAATTTGTGTTTTCAGACATTTCGCTTATATCACTTCCATTGATGCCCTCATGATCAAACTCGAACACATCACGCAGACCTACGTCGGCAACGACGGTAAAGTCTTCGAGGCGCTCAAGGACGTCTCGATTTCGATCCGCCCAGGAGAAATCTTTGGCATCATCGGTCGATCCGGCGCCGGTAAGAGCACGCTCGTTCGCTGCATCAATCTGCTCAATCGCCCTACCCGCGGCAGCGTCATCGTTGACGGCCAGGATCTGACGAAGCTCAGCGACACAGATCTTCGCAATGTTCGCCGTTCCATTGGCATGATCTTTCAGCACTTCAATCTGCTGAGTTCCCGAACGGTCTACGACAACATTGCACTCCCGCTCGAACTCGTCGGCACCCCGAAAGACACGATTCGAAGCAAGATTGAGCCGCTTATTCATCTTGTTGGGCTCGATGCGCACGTCGACAAATATCCCTCTCAGCTCTCGGGCGGCCAAAAACAGCGCGTCGGCATCGCTCGCGCTTTGGCCAATGATCCGAAAGTACTGCTTTCTGATGAGGCCACTTCGGCGCTCGATCCTGAAACCACCATTGCTACGCTGCAGCTGCTAAAGCGAATCAATGCAGAGCTCGGCGTCACGATCGTGATGATCACGCATGAAATGAATGTCGTGAAGCAGATCTGCAATCGTGTCGCTGTCATGAATTTAGGCGAAGTCGTCGAAGAAGGTGATGTGATCGACATCTTCGCGCAGCCGAAGACCGAAACCACGCGTGCGCTCATCGGCCAAGTGATGGATCGCGACCTGCCGCAATCGATTATTGACACGGTCAAACGCGCCCGCGCCAAGGAAGGTCACGACAATGTGCATCTTCTGCATCTTTCCTTTATTGGCAGCGAAGTAGCCGAACCTGTCATTTCGACAGCTTCACGTGAATTCAACATCAACTTCAGCATTCTGCGTGGCACCGTCGATGACCTTCAGGGTCGTACGCTCGGCACGCTCACGCTGCTCGTCACAGCACCGGTCGCCGTCTATCAAGAAGCCGTGAAGTACATCCGTGAACGCGGCGTCCTCGTTGAGGAGATTCCCAATGTCTAGTCAGCTCATCAACATGATTTCGGCCTCGTTCGTCGAGACCATCATCATGGTTTTGATCTCGGGCGGAATCGGTGCCGCGATCGGCATCCCGCTCGGCATCCTGCTCTTCATTACAGACCGTAAGAGCTTCCTGCCGATGCCTAAGTTTCACTTTGTCCTGTCGATCATCATCAACGCTACCCGATCGGTACCGTTCATCATTTTGCTCGTAGCGATTATTCCGTTCACTCGTTTGGTGGTCGGCTCTTCAATCGGTACTGCAGCCGCCATCGTTCCACTCACGATCTCTGTGGCTCCTTTCATTGCCCGCATTGTTGAAACAAGCTTGCGTGAAGTCGACAAGGGATTGGTAGAGGCCGCTCAGGCTATGGGGGCCACGAATCTGCAAATCGTCGGCAAGGTTCTGCTTCCGGAAGCTCGCCCGGGTATTCTGGCCGGTCTGACGATTGCCGTGGTAAGCCTCATCGGCTATTCCGCCATGGCTGGCGTCGTGGGCGGCGGCGGCCTCGGCGACTTGGGCATCCGTTACGGCTACCAACGCTTCATGCCTGAAGTAATGTGGCCCGTAGTGCTCGTGCTGATCATTCTCGTGCAGGGCATTCAGTCAATGGGCGATTACCTTGTGCGTCGCCTTTCTCACAAATAATTGACGCTGAATCGGTATCAGGCGCGGTCGCTCAGTTAGGGCACCGCGCCTTTATTATTTTTATCAGGATCACGCGTAAAGGCATCGTGTTAGAATCGCGCGCTTTCCGGAACGCTCGATTGCCCAGACTCCCCATGGAAAAGAAAGAACTCACGCCAGAAGAACTCGAAGAGCTCAAGAACCGCCATATTCGCAGTTTTGTACTGCGCCGCGGCCATATCTCCAATGCGCAAAAGCGCGCTCTTGAAGAAGAGCTCCCGCAGTACGCCGTTGAGTACTCTGCCTCCCCGCTTGACTTTGCCTCCGTCTTCGGTCGCAAAGCGCCTGTTGTGCTCGAAATCGGCTGCGGCATGGGCGAAACCACAGCAGCCATTGCGGCCGCACATCCGGAAGTGAATTTTTTGGGCTGCGAAGTCTTTGCCGCCGGCGTCGGGGCACTCGCCAAACGCCTGGCCGAACAATCGCTCACGAATGTGCGCATCATTCGCCACGACGCGGTCGAAGTCGTCCGCGACATGATTCCTGACAGCTCTCTGGCTGGCGTGCACATCTACTTCCCAGACCCATGGCGCAAAGCTCGTCATCATAAACGGCGTCTGGTCGCCCAGCCCTTCATCGGCATGCTTGTCAACAAAATTAGTCTCGGCGGCTACATTCACTGCGCCACTGACTGGGAAAACTATGCCGAGCAGATGATGGAAGTGCTCTCCGGCGAACCCAAACTGAAAAATCTCTATGATGGTTTCAGTCCTGTAATGGGCAATCCCATCGCCCAACGGCCTCAAACAAAGTTCCAAGCCCGTGGGGAGCGTCTCGGCCACGGCATTTGGGATCTGGTCTTCACGCGGATCTAACGCGTCAAGACGCCTAAAAATCAGGCTGCCTAAGCATCCATGCTCAGGCAGCCTGTTTGTTTTTACGCGTTAAGCGGCATCAGATTGAGCGCCACTCGATCCAGCCAAAACCAGAAGCAGCAAGGATCAGAATTCCGAAGCCGATTCGATACCAGCCGAAGCCCTTAAAGTCATGCGCAGCAACAAAGCGCAAAAGCCAATGCACAACCAAAAGCGCGCTGATAAAAGACACCGCCGTTCCCAGCGCCAATCCGGGCAGATTGTCGAGCGCTAGATCATCTCTGGCCTTCCACAGATCGTAGACGGTGGCGCCGAAAATGGTGGGAATTGCCAGAAAAAACGAGAATTCCGTTGCTGCGCGGCGGGACAGCCCAAGAACCATGCCGCCAATAATGGTTGAGCCCGAGCGGCTCGTCCCTGGAATCATCGCAAGGCACTGCATACACCCCACGAGCAGAGCGTCTTTCCAGCTCATATCATCCATGGCCGCTACGCGCGGGGGGATACGGAGGCGCACAATGCGATTTTCCACCCAAAGAATAATGAAGCCGCCCACAATGAGCGCAACGGCCACCGCAGTAGGGTTAAAAAGATAGTGTTTGATATACCCTGCCGCAAAGACCCCTATCACAGCAGCCGGCAGAAATGCCACCACGGTGTTGACGGCCAAACGCTGTTCTTTGGGGCTGGATGTAAGCCCTCGCAGCACCGCCCAGATGCGTTCGCGGTAGTACCAGCAGACAGCCAGAATTGCACCCGATTGAATTGCCACGACGAATTCATCGGCCCCAGGTGTTTCGGCAAATCCCACCAGATCAGAAGCAATAATGAGATGACCGGTCGAGCTGATCGGAAGAAATTCGGTAAGACCCTCGACAATGCCGAGAACAGTAGCCTGCAGAAGATAAAGCCAATCCACGATGTAAAATCTTGCTATCAAACGAAAGTGCTCATTATCCGAGAAAATACTGCTGCAAACGCGGCGGCGATACAGGCCGATACTATTCATTCACTCTTTTGACGCCATTGTCCTTGCGCTATGATCACGGCGAATGCGTTTTAGGAAACGCATCCGCTACCTACCTCATTCGGAGACGACCCACATGGACAACGACGCCAAGCTCATCGACAGCGCCGAAATTGAAGAGCTTCAAGACCGTATCGAAGCGCTTGAAAGTGATCAGGCGATGGATGCCGGCGTGCTCGACGGCTACCTGACGGCACAGGCGCTTAATCCCCTGAAGCCTGAGGACGACGATGTCCTGCCGTTTATTTTCAGCGACTCTGGTGACCCAGCGGCGCTTCCTAATGACGACAGACTGCTCGAACTCCTTAAACTTCGCGCACGCGAAATCCGCTCTGCGCTGAATGCAGGCGCCGGGCTTGATCCGGTGATCTTCCCATTGGTTGACGAAAACGATGAAGAAATCCTCGACGGCGATGGCATTGAAGCCGTCGTCCCCTGGTGTGCAGGCTTCATGATGGGCGTTCAGCAGTGGCCTGATGCCGCCATTGAAGATGAAGAGGTCCAGGCAGCGCTGCTGCCCATTGCAGCCCGCATGGCGGCCGAGGGCGATGAGCTTGATGATGAAACCCTTACCCTCTGGGAAGCTGCTAAAGCCGACGTCAAACCCGCTAAGGATTTAGGTGACGCGCTCTACCAGATGGTCGACGGTGTCTTTACGCTTAAGACCCTGCTCGTGCCGAATCGGCCTGTACGCCGAAATGAACCCCGTGTCGGGCGCAATGACCCCTGTCCTTGCGGCAGCAACAAAAAGTTCAAACAATGCTGTGGCAAGAAAGCCTGATCGCCACCGCGTGGAAGTGAGACGCTAAATAATCAACGCCCGGCATCCGAGTTAAAGGATGCCGGGCGTTGCCGTTTAATTCTCAGTGAATTAATGCTTCAGAGGCTTGAAGCGCAGACGCTTGGGCTGGGCAGCTTCATCGCCGAGACGACGGCGCTTATCGGCCTCATATTCGTTGTAGTTGCCGTTGAAGAAGACCACTTTCGAATCACCCTCAAACGCGAGGATGTGCGTCGCGATACGATCAAGGAACCAACGATCATGCGACGTAACCATCGCACAGCCCGCGAATTCCAGGAGTGCCTCTTCAAGAGCGCGCAGCGTTTCAACGTCCAGGTCGTTTGACGGTTCGTCAAGCAGCAGCACATTGCCGCCGGCAAGCAGTGTCTTGGCCAGATGCAGTCGGCCTCGTTCACCGCCAGAGAGCGCGCCCACGAGCTTTTGCTGATCGCCGCCCTTGAAATTGAAGCGGCCTAAATAAGCGCGGCTTTGCATGGAAAACTTGCCCACTTGCAGAATGTCCTGACCATCTGAGACAGCCTGGAACACCGTTTTGTCGTTCGGGAGCGAATCGCGCATCTGGTCGACCGCAGCCAGTCTCACGGTCGGTCCGATTTTGATTTCGCCGGAGTCGGGCTGCTCGCGGCCTTCAATCATCTTGAAGAGCGTCGACTTACCGGCACCGTTAGGACCAATCACACCCACAATGGCGCCGGGCGGAACCACAAAAGAAAGATCGTCGATTAGCAGCCGGTCGCCGAAACCCTTCGAAACATGGCTGAATTCGATGACGTTGTTGCCTAGACGCTCCGCAACCGGAATGAAGATTTCATTGGTTTCATTGCGAGCCTGATACTCAACGCTTGAAAGCTCTTCAAACCGAGTGAGACGCGCCTTACTCTTCGCTTGGCGCCCCTTCGGGTTTTGGCGTACCCATTCAAGTTCGTGACGGATCGCCTTCATGCGAGCGTCTTCCTGACGCTTTTCAATTTCCAGACGTTTTTCCTTCTGATCAAGCCACGAGGAATAATTGCCCTTCCAGGGAATGCCTTCCCCGCGGTCGAGCTCCAGAATCCATTCCGCAGCATTGTCAAGGAAGTAGCGATCATGGGTAACCGCCACCACCGTTCCCGGAAAGCGGTGCAGAAACTGCTCGAGCCAATCAACAGATTCCGCGTCAAGGTGGTTTGTCGGTTCATCGAGCAAAAGCATGTCGGGACGCGAAAGCAAAAGACGACAGAGCGCCACGCGGCGCTTTTCGCCGCCCGAAAGAACGCCGATCTTTGCATCCCACGGCGGCAGTCGAAGCGCATCAGCTGCGATTTCCATCTGAGTCGCAGCATCGGTACCGGCAGCTGCGATGATTGCCTCAAGACGGGCCTGTTCAGCGGCCAGCGCATCAAAATCCGCATCCGGCTCAGCGTAGGCCGCATACACTGCATCCAGTTTAGCTTGAGCCTGCATCACTTCGCCCATGCCTTCTTCGACCGTTTCACGAACGGTTTTTTCAGGATCTAATGCCGGTTCCTGCGGCAAATAACCCATCTTGATGCCGGCCATTGGGATGGCTTCGCCTTCATGATCCTGATCGACCCCTGCCATGATCTTCAGCAGTGTAGATTTACCCGCACCGTTAAGGCCGAGCACGCCGATCTTGGCGCCCGGGAAGAATGAAAGGGAAATGTCTTTGAGAATCTGACGCTTCGGGGGAACAATCTTCCCCACGCGGTTCATCGTGAAAACGTACTGTGCCATTGGTCTGCCGAACTCGTGGTGCGGTGTTGTGTCAATTAACGTGACGCAGCTGAAGCCACAGCTGTGTCGCTCGTGCGGGATATTATCTGTTTTTCAACAAAAATCAAGCAGAAAGCAAAGATCAATGCTCTTTCTGCTGATTTTTCTTGCGCTTGATGCCGAAATAACCCTGAAAGATCCAAAAGCGACGAACACTGTTGATTGCCTCCAGCCGTTCAAGCCGCTCTTTTCCCATGGCTTCAGGGTGAAAATATTTCCATCGTTTGAGTGCGCCGGACACATCCATAGCTTCGAGAATGCGCCGCAAGCCCTTAGGCCAGTGGTTAGTGCACATTGCCGCCTGAAAATCGATCAGCCCCGGCGTTCCATCAGGGCGGACAAGCACATTGCCAAGGCCGCGGAGATCGAGATGCACAACCCCTCGCGAATGCATCACCGAAATCAGGTCTTCGAGCTGACGGAGATATTCCACCGTAATACGCTCCGGCGCGATGCGTTCGAGTGAATCGCCTTCGAGAAACTCCACCGCCATCGCCGACCGGTCAATGCGAAAGGCTCGGCCTGCAATGCCGTTGATATTTTTCAGCCGGCTCAGGGCGGCAAGCTCACGCCGGATAAGAAAAGGACCGATGAAGGTGCGTACAAACCAACTTCGCTTCGAGAAATCCTTCACTGTCCAAGTAATGCCGTTCTTCTGCAGACGCCACACAATCGCGTTAGCTGCTCTGCCGTCACGCAGGAGTTGGCGGGTTGGTGCCGATTCAAACTCCTCCCGTGTAAAGGTGAAGTCGGATGCATTCGCATTCGATTGAATCGTAGGAACCTGTTGATTCATGGAGGCAAAGAAAATAAGACCTAAAGATCGATGATACCGCCAGAAGCCTGAGTTTGATCCACGTGAATCGCTGTGTATCACCATATTCCAGCTCACGCATGCATCCATTTGCTTCTGTCAAACGCCGTGCGGATCTATACCGCCTGCGGCTTCTTGTGCTAACTGCCTTCGTTTACTATGAGCGGCAAAAGCAAGGGCGCAGGTCCAAATAGATCAGACCTGCACCCTTTTTTTCCGTTGTTAGCAGATTACGGCATTACGATGCCGCTGCCCCCCGGAGCCGGAGGCGCCTGGAAACCAGGCATACCCGGTGTGACGATCTGATTGGCGGCTTCGCGACGCATTTCGCGCAGCTTCTCGAGCGTTTCGGCAAGTCCCTTTTTGGCCGCTTCACCGTAACCCTCAACAGCCTCGGCGAGGGTTTTGGCTTCAATCTGGAAATTGATCGGCAGAGCGCCAACTTGGGTCATAATCTGCGCTTCGCCAAAAAAAAGAACATCGCGCGTCTCATCGCGTACGCCTTCGACCGTGATCGGAGTGAGCATGCGGATGGTGCCTACGCGGCGGTCGGAGATGACATCTTCACGCACAAGTGCGGTCGGATCCATCTTTGCATCCATGCCCTGCTCATCGGACTGCATGTCTTCAGCCATTTCTGCTCCAAATATAAAAAAATCAAACCCTCTCTCCGCAAACTCTATAGGAGATGCGGTTCATGGGAAAAGCCACAGTTTAGCGGTTAGCGATAAACCATCACCGGGAAATGCGAGTGCGTGAGCACCTTCTGCGTTTCCGAGCCCAGAAGCACTGCAGCGATGCCCTTACGGCCATGGCTTGCCATGAAAATGATGTCACAGCCGTTTTTTTCAGCCTGCTCAATAATCGCTTCTGCTGGCGAGAAGCTCTTCACCATCACAGTCTTAACTTCAACACCGGCAGCAACTGCAATCTTGCGAGCAGCCTCAAGGCGCTCTTCAGCCTCAGCTGTGACACGTTCATCGTACTGTTCGATCGACTCTGGGCGGTACTCAGCGAGGTTGGTATAGGAATACGGCTCCACGACGGTCATCACGACGAGCGTGGCACCGAGCGGCCGGGCGAAGCGGGCAGCGCCTTCGACGGCCTTGACGGAACGTTCCGATCCGTCCGTCGGCACGAGAATTCGCTTGTACATGGTCTGAGCTCCTAATGTTTCAGTGGGATCGTCAGTCCTCCCACAGGGAGGAAGACTTTTTTCTATTCTAAAACGCGCCGAGCTCTGCGTCAGGCTCCGAAGCCTCGCCCTTTCATGCAAATCTTTATGCAATCGACCGGGAGACTAGCCGATTCGCATTTAAGCAGCCCTGAATGACAATCATCTATTTTTGATTTTGTTAATCATTCAAGATGAAACAAGAATAAACCCGCGGTTTGCGAAAAAATATGTACTTGCGTATTTCCAACGCATCATTTCCGCGCTAAAGTATTCGTTAACGGAAGTGCTTCACAATTCAACTTCTATCCTCTTCAAGCTTCGAGTTGGAGAAAAGGTGAATACTTCTGCGCACACCTTGAATATATAGAAAGAGGGGCCATTATGAAGATTCTCGTACCCGTTGATGGAAGCAAGAACTCGCTCAATGCTGTCCAATTCATTGGTTCGCGAAAAACGCTGCTTGGCAGCGAGCCCAAGATTGAACTTCTGAACGTCCAGCTGCCGTTGCCTGCTCGTGCATGTCGTCTTGTAGGGCAAGATGCCATACAGCGCTATTACGAAGACGAGGCGGAAAAGGTTTTTGAACCCTCCCGTAAGATCCTTGAAAAAGAAGGCTACCAAGCCTCCGAAGCGTTCACGGTTGGCGAAGCCGCTCCGACGATCGCCAAGGCGGCCGAAGACATTGACGCCGATCTGATCGTCATGGGATCTCGCGGCCAGAGTGCTCTTAAAGGGCTTTTCTTTGGTTCTGTTTCAAATGGTGTTCTGGCGCAATCCAAGCGTCCGATGCTGGTCATTCGTGACGAACTCCCCACCCCAGCCGATAGTCTGCGCGTCGGCATCGCCATTGACGGCTCAAAGTACGGCCGTGCTGCAGTACGTTATGTTCTAAAGCACCTTCCGCTTTTTGGCACGCAAGCAACCTTTTATCTCATTAATGTCGTGAGCGACTACGCTGGAGCAGTGATGCCCGACATGGCCGGTATGGCTCTGCCAGCACTTTCTGAAGAAGAAGTGCTTGAGCTCCAGCGCGAAGAGTTCAATGAAGCAATGGATCCGCTGCGTCCGCTCTTTGCCAAGTCCGCCGTTAAAACGAAGGAAATTTGCCTTGTCGGCAACCCGGGCGACGAAATCTCCGCTTTTGCCCGCAAGCGCAAGCTTGACATCATCGTGATGGGTTCACACGGCTACGGGCGCTTCAAGAGCGCAGTCATGGGCTCGGTCGCCACGCGCATCGCAGCGTCGAGCAATGTGCCGCTTCTGGTAATTCGCACGGCTAGCTAATTCAGTCATCTTTGGATGATTAAGCCGTACTTCGGCTAAATCATCTTTGTCAAAGCGGCAGATATGGATAAACTCCAATCTGCCGTTTTTTATGAATGCCCCTGGGTCCGCACATTAGATGTTGGCTCTGCTGCGTACTGCTGTGCGAAATTTGCACCGTGCAGCGTGGTAATATCCCACCGCCTGGAAAGCCCCTATCCGTCAAGCTTGACCGCTGCGTTTTCCTGCAACAAGCAGCCAACCCCAACCCACCATGACCGAATCTGTCAAAAGCATTACCCAACATCACGAGCCCTTGCGCATTTTCATTGCTGCGGAATCCGCGGATGAAACAGGAAAAATGGCTCGCACGTTTTGTGATGCCTCGGACATTGTGGTGACGGGTTCTGCCACACACGCGGCCGATGTGGACGCAGCCTTTGCACGGGAATGTCCTGCTGATGTATTGGTCTGCGATGTTGTACTCAACGGCGCCGACATGGCACCGATCCTTGAGCGTGCTAAGCGCACACACCCCAAGCTCGACATTCTTGTCGTTACCGCCTGTGCACAGGATGCTGTTGTCATCCGTGCGGTGCTCGCCGGGGCAACGGGCTACATCCTGAAAGATTCTCAGGAAAACCTCCTTACAAGCATTAGATTGCTGCGCGGCGGTGGTTCTCCCGTTTCACCTACAGTCGCCCGCAGTGTTCTGCGTGCGATTCACGCCCGGACAATCACGCAGCCGGTACCGCCCAAACGTGATTCCGCACCGCCAACCAGTCCGGTTGGTCGTCCTGTCCATCAGCATGCGGATGATGGACGAGTGCTTCTCTCACAGCGCGAAAGCGAAATCATCATGCTGCTGGCCAAGGGCATTTCTTTCTCTGAAATCGGCGGCATTCTTGGCATCTCTCCTCATACCGTCACCGCCCACATCAAGAAAATTTATAAAAAGCTCGGCGTTCATTCGCGCGGCGAAGCGGTCTATGAAGCCACCTGCATGGGGCTTGTGTCGCTTTAACGCGGCAATGCTGCAGCGCTCGCGTGCTGCTACCGTTGCGCAGCAGCACGTTATTTCCGCCTCCCGTCAAGACCGCAGCCAATGGCCTGACTTGCCGCCATCTTTTTCTAAAAGACAGATCTCTGTCATTACCATGCCGCGGTCAACGGCCTTGAGCATATCGTAAACGGTCAGCAGCCCCACCTGCACGGCTGTAAGCGCCTCCATTTCAACGCCGGTCTGACCTGAGCATTCGCACTGAGCAATGCATACCACCTTGCTCTTCGCTTCATCAAGCTCAAAATCCACCGATACATGCGTGAGTGCAATAGGATGGCAGAGCGGAATCAGCTCAGATGTACGCTTTGAGGCCATGATGGCCGCAATGCGCGCAACCCCAATGACATCGCCTTTTTTAGCCGTTCCTGCTGCGCAAAGCGCAAACGTCGCAGGCGCCATATGGATTTCGCCTCTTGCACGCGCAATGCGTTTTGTCTGCGCTTTAGCACCAACGTCTACCATATGTGCATCGCCTTTGGCATCAAAATGCGTTAATTCAGCCATAGCTCTCAAACCTTCTAACAAGTTGCAGACAATTCCTTCCGTCACAAGCGGCCATAATTCTGAAGTAGTCTCAGGAGAATAAGGCGCCGACGAGATCACTCGCTTCGGCGCAGAAGATAGCAGAGTTCCATTAATGCAGAAGTCTCTCCGCACGCTCACGGCGCTCGCCGCCTGCGTATTCACCGTTCTCACGCCGGCTTTGGCCGCTGCTGCTCCCGCCGCAACTCAAGGCTCGAGCGTGCTCGACCTAAATCTGCCCGCGCTTGGCAGCGCTGGCAGTGAAACACTCTCGCCGGCTGATGAATATCGACTCGGCACCCAGTTGATGACACGCGTACGTGCGGATCCGACCTATCTGAACGATCCGGAGATCAGCGAATATCTGGGGCGTTTAGGTTACCAGCTTGTAAGCCACGCCCATACTTCCACCTACAATTTTGAGTTTTTCGCCATTCGCGATGAAACACTCAACGCCTTTGCGCTTCCTGGCGGCTACATTGCCATGCATACCGGAACCATCATTGCCGCGCAAAGTGAAAGCGAACTCGCGGGGGTGCTGGCACATGAAATTTCCCACGTTGCACAGCGCCATATTGCCCGCATGATCGAAGGTCAACGCAGCAACCTTGCAATAACACTGGGTTCAGTACTGCTGGCAATCCTCGCCGCGCGTGCCGGCGGAAGCTCTGGGGGGAACGCAGCGGCCGCTATCGCAATGGGCTCTCAGGCTGCCATGATCCAGTCTCAGCTGAACTATTCGCAAAACGCCGAGCGAGAAGCTGACCGTATGGGCATTGCCACGCTCTATTCCGCTGGGTTCGACCCGCACGGCATGGAGGACTTCTTCTCGCGACTGCAATCGACCAACCGCTATTACCGCTCGGCTGCACCGGCTTACCTCTCAACCCATCCGCTCACTACTGAACGTATGGCTGACATGGAAAACCGCACGCGTCAAATTCCTGCCCGCATGCATATCGACTCGCCTGATTTCAAACTGATACAGGTGCGCGCACGCGTTGTGCAAGAAACCAATTGGGATGGATGGACCAAGCTCAGTCAGGAGCTCTCGCGCGAACGCGCCAAGGCCAGCGGACGTGAAACCTGCGTACTTGACTACGGCATCTCTGTCGCTCAAGGATTTTTAAAAAATGCTGATGCGGCCTATGATTACGCGCAGAAAGCCATGACCTGCGGCATCCGTTCGCCGATTCTTGAACGCAATCTCACGCGTACCGAATTCAATGCTGCGAAGACTCCGCAGCAGAAAACCGCCGCGCTCTCTGCCGCTCGCGCAGCCATGAACCGTTATCCGCTTTCGGGCATGATGACTTCGAATTATGTAGACATTCTCTATTCGCTTGGTCGTCATGAGGAGCTCATCAACTTTCTGCGAACCGGTACCGCACTTTCTGAGGGATCGAGCACTTACCACGCACTGCTCGCGCGTTCTTATGAGGCTTTAGGTAAAAAATCCCTTCAATATATGCATACTGGCGAGATGTATGCACAACGCGGTCAAACGGAAGCCGCGGTCTATCAGTACGATCTTGCCCAGAAGGCCAACGACGGCGATTTCTATGTGATGAGCGAGATCGATGCACGTCTGCGCGAACTCCGCCGGCAGTTTGCTGATGAGCAAAAAGACCGATAAACCTCGCCTGATGCTTGCAGAAGGTAGGCCAAATGGACGGCACCAAGCTGTTTCTGTGCGGGCGTCGTGTGCGAAAATAGCGGCACTTTTTGCGGCGTCCGGCCTTTTTTTTGCACGGCGCCTATCTCTTTTACTGACGACTTCTTCTAGGTGACTGATTTATCCGTTGGAGAAGCCCCTCTGCAGCATGGCTATTGAAGACTTTCTTACCGTCGCCGCCCCGACGAACGAACTTATCGAAACCGATGCCGTTATTGTTGGCGCCGGTCCCGTTGGCCTTTTCCAGGTTTTTGAACTCGGCCTTCTTGAGATTAAGTGCCACGTGATTGATTCTCTGCGCAATGTCGGCGGACAGTGCGTCGAGCTGTATCCCACCAAGCCGATCTACGACATCCCCGCCGTTCCGGTTTGCACTTCCTATGAACTCACGGAAAACCTTCTCAAGCAGAACCACCACTTTCAGCCGGTCTTCCATCTGGGTGAAGAAGTCACCGAGGTGAAAAAACTCGAAGACGGCACATTCCATGTTGAAACGAGTTTAGGCAGCCAGTTCCACTGCAAAGTCGTGATCATCGCAGCCGGCGTGGGTTCCTTCCAACCTCGCCCGCTCCGCGTCAAAGGCATTGAAAAGTTTGAGGGCACTCAGCTTCATTACAGCTGCAAGGATCCTTCCGTTTTCGAAGGCAAAAATGTCGTCATCCTTGGCGGCGGCGACTCTGCGCTCGACTGGACACTCAACCTCGTTGGCAAAGCCGAAAGCGTTGTGCTCGTGCATCGGCGCGACGGCTTCCGTGCTCAAGCCGCATCAGTGGCCAAAATGAAAGAACTCTGCGAAAACTGGGAAATGCAGTTTGAAGTGGGTCAGGTCACGGGCTTTTCAGAAGAAGACGGTCGTCTTACAGAAGTGAGCGTAGCCGGCGCCGACGGTGTTACCCGACGCATTCCGCTTGACCATCTCCTCGTTTTCTTCGGTCTGCAGCCTAAGCTCGGTCCCATCGAAACATGGGGGCTCCACCTCGAACGCAAGCAAATTGTTGTCGACACTGCTCGCTTCGAATCGAGCATTCCCGGAATATTCGCCGTCGGGGACATCAATACCTATCCCGGCAAGAAGAAGCTCATTTTGTCGGGGTTCCACGAGTGCGCGCTGGCCGCTTTTGCTGCTTGCGACTATGTCTTCCCGGAAAAACGGGTGTTCCTGCAGTACACGACGACTTCGCCTAAGCTGCACAAGGTCCTCGGCGTTGAAACACCGACCTTTGACGATTAATACCTGAATAGGCATGCCTCTCTGTGTACCGCCTTTCAGAGAGAGAAATGCCCGCGCTGCTCTATTGCAGCCGCGGGCATTTTCATTTGCGCCTGAAAGACGCTTTAGTCGTTTTTCACCGAGATGGTCGGCATGCGGGCCGTGTAGTCCTTGCCGAGTTTTGCAATGGAGCCGGCAATTTTCATTGCAATTGCACGGTACATCTTGGCTGCAGCGCTTTCCGGTTCTGCTGCGACCGTCGGACGACCGCTGTCAGCCGCCTCACGGATTGCCGGCGACAGCGGAAGCTCTCCGAGCATCGGCACGCCGTATTGCTCGCTCATGCGCTTAGCGCCGCCCTCGCCGAAGATATGCGTGACTTCGCCGCAGCAGGGACAGATGAAGACAGACATATTTTCAACAATGCCGAGAAGCGGCACATTCACCTTCTCGAACATTTTGAGACCTTTCTTGGCATCAATCAGAGCAATATCCTGCGGTGTCGTTACGACAACAGCCCCCGTGAGCGGTGAACTTTGACTGAGCGTCAGCTGAATGTCACCCGTTCCCGGCGGCATATCAACTATGAGGTAATCAAGGTCACGCCAATTGGTAAGCGTTAACAACTGCGTCAGGGCTCCGGAAGCCATCGGACCGCGCCAGATCATCGGTTGATCTTCATCCACCATGAACCCTACAGAGTTGACCTGCAGACCAAGCGACTCAAGCGGCTCCATAGTCTTGCCGTCAACGGTCATGGGGGAACCGTGAACGCCGAGCATTGTGGGCTGAGAAGGGCCGTAGACGTCCGCATCCAATACGCCAACACGAGCACCCTCATACGCAAGTGCCAACGCCAGATTAGCCGCCACTGTTGACTTGCCCACGCCGCCCTTGCCCGAACTCACGGCCATGATGTTCTTTACGCCTGGCATCACCCGCTGCGTGCCCTGAACCTTGTGGGCAATAATATTTTGCGTTACTTCGGCAACTGGATTTTCAATTCCAAGCTCCTTCAGAGCCGCCTCCACAGTGGCCTTCACGCTCTGTGCCGCAAAACGAGCCGGATAACCGAGCTCAATTTTCACGGTGACGCCGCCCGCGTCGTCAGTTTCCACGCCCTTGAGCATTTTCCCTGACACATAGTCGATGCCCGCCACTGGGTCAATCAGCTTGGCAAGGCGCTCCTGCACCTGTGCTGTGGAAATCGTCATTGCTTTTGTCCTTTTCTATCGATGACGTTTGAACGCGCCGGCAGAGCATCTGAATGCTCCTGGGCGAAGTCGATTTGTCTATTTTATCGTCCGCATCACACGATCCCATCCGCCAAAAGACTTGGATTGACATTCTCTCGACCGACATGATGGTGCTGCAAGCACCTTTTTTAGCTTACAGCAGGTATGATAGGGGCTCTTATTGGACTCATGTACAATTATGAAACGACGCACTTTGATCCAGATCCTCGGCGCATCTGCTCTCACCAGCACTCTTGGTATGCTGACGCAGCCTGCTGCAGCGCAGTCCACAGCTGGGCTGATCGTTCCTTTTCCTGCGGGCGGAGGCGCTGATGTGCTTGCTCGCTCCATTGCTGACGCCTTTGGACGAGAACTTGGACTGACGTTTTGGACAGCTAATCATCCAGGGGCTGGCGGAACGCTTGGCGCCCAGTATTTGTCACGTCAACATCCCGACGGCGGATACGTCGGATACGTCACCAACGGCATTCTCTGCGTTAATCCGCTCCTTTACCCAAAAACACCTTTTGACCCTATGGCGTCACTTGAGCCAGTGGGACGAATCTCTGAGATTGGTCTCGTTGCCGTACTCAATCCTCATGCCATTGAAGGTGTGAACTCTCTGGAGACGCTGCTCACGTTTGGCCGAAAAAATCCCGGGAAACTCACCTTTGCCTCTTCCGGCATCGGAACGACCAGTCATCTCGCCGGCATGCTCTTTTCGCTTCGCACCGGCATTGAGATGCTTCATATTCCGTACCGCGGCGGCAATGCTGCGATGATGGATGTTTTGGCGGGCCGCATTCCTTTCATGATTGATGTTGCCCCCAACACCCTCCCTCACATTCGCGCCGGGAAACTTAAAGCTCTGGGCAGCGCCTCACCAAACCGTCTGGCTGCAGCGCCAGATATTCCCACGCTGGCCGAATGCGGTCTTGTCGGCGTGGAACTCTCTGCCTGGGACGGCATCGCACTCCCTAAGGGAGCTTCTCCAGAGTTGGTAGAACGCTATTCGGCGGCACTCTCAAAAGCACTCAACGATCCGGGTGTTTCCGAGTCCCTTGCCAAAAAAGGCGCCGAAATACGTCCCGGCACACCAGCAGACTTCCGTGCGTGGATTGCCAGCGAACGTCCAAAATGGGCAGAACTGGTAAAGGCCGTTCAAGCCGAAACAGCAACTGAAAACTAAGATTGCCGCTGGCGAAGACCTGCAAATAGCTTGCTTTTCCGCAGTCCTGCGCAGCTCCAAAGCAATGCCATCCCCCTAAATCCCGCGCAAACCGCTGGATGATGCTAAAGTCTTTGCCGCTATTATCTTGAGCGCCTCCTGGAGGAGCCTCCGGTCATCGGAGCGCTCCTCGTCGGCGTTTTCTCCCCACAGCAGCAAAAACAACATGAAACAGCGCAAACTTTTCGTGACCACGGCGCTTCCGTATGCCAACGGCGCCTTCCATATGGGTCACATCATGGAATACATCCAAGCCGACATTTGGGTTCGTCATGAACGCATGTGCGGCCACATCGTGCACTTTGTCGGCGCCGACGACGTGCACGGCGCCCCCATCATGATTGCTGCCCAAAAGCGCGGTCTCACGCCGCAGGCCTTTGTGGCGGAAATCGCTGCCGGCCGCAAGCAGTACCTCGACGGCTTCCATATCAGCCATGACTATTGGGGATCGACAGATTCGCCAGAAAACCATGAGCTGTCTCAGGAAATCTATCGTCGCCTCAAGAACGCCGGCCTGATCTACACGAAGGATGTTGAGCAGTTCTACGATACCGTGAAAGGTATGTTCCTCGCTGACCGCTTCATCAAAGGTACCTGTCCCCGCTGCGGCGCTCCGGATCAGTATGGCGACAACTGCGAAAAATGCTCCGCCGTTTATTCACCAACGGAAGTGATCAATCCGTATTCAACACTTTCGGGTTCGCGTCCGGAATTGCGTACGTCGACGCACTACTTCTTCAAACTCTCTGACCCAGAGTGTGTGAAATTTTTGCGTGAATGGACAACCGGAAACGGCAAGGATGGTCTCCCCCGCGTACAGGAAGAAGTTCTCGCCAAAGACAGCGAATGGCTGGGTACCGACGGACATCTTACTGACTGGGACATCTCGCGTGATGCGCCGTACTTTGGCATTGCTATTCCGGATGCGCCGGGCAAGTACTTCTACGTCTGGCTTGATGCGCCTGTGGGATATCTCGCCGCTCTGAAAGCCTACAGCGAAAAGAAAGGTTTTGATTTCAATGAATTCCTTTCCGACCCTGAAACCGAACAAGTACATTTCATCGGCAAAGACATTATTTACTTCCATACGCTCTTCTGGCCCGCCATGCTGCATTTCTCCGGCAAGCCTTTCCGTACGCCGGACCACATTAATGCACACGGCTTCATGACCGTCGACGGCCAGAAGATGAGCAAGAGCCGCGGCACGGGTATTTCCCCGCTGCAGTATCTTGACCTTGGAATGAACGCTGAATGGCTGCGTTACTATCTCGCCGCCAAGATGAACTCCCGCGTTGAAGATGTCGACTTCACGAAGGTTGACTTCGCTCAGCGTGTTAATTCCGACCTGATCGGCAAGTACATCAACATCGCGAGCCGTGCCGCTGGCTTCATCGTCAAGCGTTTTGAAGGCCGAATCTTAGATGCGGCGATGAAGGATCCGCTCATTGAACGCATTAAGCGCCGCGTGCCCGAAGTTTCCGCTTTCTATGAGGCCCGTGAGTTCGCCCGCGCCACCCGTCTGGTGATGGAGCTTGCCGATGCCGTCAATGAGTATGTCGATGAAAAGAAGCCTTGGGAGCTTGCCAAAGATCCTGCTCAGGCCGAAGCACTCCATTGGGTATCATCCGTCGCGCTTGAATGCTTCCGTCTGCTGACGCTCTGCCTGAAGCCTGTTCTCCCGGCGACTGCTGAACGTGTCGAAGCTTTCCTGTCGATTGCACCGCTTGCCTGGGCCTCTGCTGCAGAACCGCTTTCGAGCGTTAACCCGATCAAGCCCTATCAGCACCTGATGCAGCGTGTCGACATGGTGCGCCAACTCGATCAGCTCTTGCCCGACCACGTACCTGAACCCAAGGTCCGGGCGCCCGGCGGAGAGGCCATTGCACCTGAAGTCACAATCGACGACTTCTCAAAGATGGATCTGCGCGTAGCCAAGGTGATCAAGTGCCAGAAGGTTGAAGGCTCCACCAAGCTGCTGCAGTTCACACTGGATGTTGGCGAAGGCAAAACCCGCAATGTTTTCTCTGGCATTCAAAGCGCCTACAAACCCGAAGACCTTGAGGGCCGTCTGATCATCATGATCGCCAATCTTGCTCCCCGGAAGATGCGCTTTGGCGTTTCCGAAGGCATGATCCTCTCGGCTTCGGATGCAGATGACAAGGGACTTGGGCTCTTTGTCCTCTCTCCCGACTCCGGTGCCGTCCCCGGCATGCGAATTCATTGATTCTTCAATGACAGACCTTAACTCGGGTTTTCCCCCGAATAGGTCTTTAGCTTGAGTTATCGCAATATGGCGCGTCCCTTTGGGGCGCGCCATTTTTTTACAATAATGGGCTTCTTTTTCCCGATGCAACCCTCAGTTTTTCCTAAAAATGAGCTTTAAGCAACAAACTCGCGAGCTTCTGCACCGTATGCCGCTCGCGCGTTTTCATCCGGTGCTTCTCGACAGTCTGGCGGATTACAACCGGCATATGCTCACACGAGACATCTCTGCCGGCCTCACTGTCGGCATGGTAGCGCTGCCGCTAGCCATGGCCTTCGGCATTGCCTCCGGCGTACCGCCGGAAGCCGGCCTCTACACGGCCATCATCGCAGGCTTTCTGATTTCACTTTTTGGCGGCTGCCGAGTGCAAATCGGCGGTCCTGCAGGCGCTTTCGTCGTCATCATCTACGGCATCATTGCTCAGTACGGGATCTCCAATCTGATGCTTGCGACAATCGGGTCGGGCATCATACTGTTCTTCATGGGGCTCTTTAAGCTCGGCGGCTTTATCAAGTTCATTCCGATCTCAATTGTGATCGGCTTCACGAACGGCATTGCAGTCATGATTGGTCTGCAGCAAGTCAAAGACTTCCTTGGCCTTACGATTGCCAAGATGCCGGCGGACTTTTTTGAGATGATCAAAACGCTCTACGCCCACATCTCGACCTTCAATCCCTGGGCATTCGCCATCGCCATCACGAGCTTTCTCATCATCTTCTTCTGGCCGAAGGGATACTCGATGGGCGGCCCTCAATGGAAACGCTGGCTGGCGCACCTGCCCGGCACGGTGGTAGTGCTTGTTCTTTCGACCCTCGTCGTAACGCTCTTCAATCTGCCCGTAGAAACCATTGGATCAAAGTTCGGCGGCATCCCTCAGGGACTGCCATCCTTCGAGCTGCCTGATTTTGACTGGCAGACCGCCAAGCAGCTATACGGTTCAATGCTCACGCTTGCTGTACTGGGATCCATTGAATCACTGCTCTGCGCCCGCGTTGCAGACACGATGACCGACGACCGACACGACCCCAATCAAGAGTTGATGGGGCAGGGCATTGCTAACTTTATTGTGCCGTTCTTCGGCGGCATTCCGGCAACAGGCACAATCGCCCGAACGGTAACGAACATCAAGTCCGGCGCTTTCTCGCCCGTCGCAGGAATGGTGCACGCGGTGACGCTTCTGCTCGTTATCCTCGCCGCCGCTCCGCTCGCCGCCAGTATTCCGCTCTCGGCGCTTGCTGCAATTCTGGTCTTCGTGGCTTGGAATATGGGCAATTGGCGCGAATTCATGCGGCTTAAGCGCATGTCGCTCTCTTACAAGGCGACATTGCTGCTCACGTTCTTTCTTACGGTTGTCTTCGATCTTACGGTCGCCGTGGAATTCGGTCTTGTCGTCGCATGCATCTTCTTCCTTTACCGTATGAACAACATTACGGTAGTAGAACCCGCAACGCTGCCTTTCCACATGCCCGACACCGTGGAAGCCTGGCATATCCGTGGGGCACTCTTTTTTGGTTCTATCTCAAAGCTCGAACATGTTACGGACCCACACCGTCTGATCGCAGCCGATTCGGCAAAGATCGTGATCCTCGACTTTACTGATCTCATCAGCATTGACAATTCCGCGATGGATCAAATTGAAGTCTTTGTTCGCGCACTTCACCGCCACAATCATGAGCTCATCATTGCAGGGGCGACGGGACACTCTCTGCGGCAGCTTAAGCGAACCGGCATCGCCGATGAACTCGGGCCCAATCTGGTGCCTGATATGGACTTCGCCATGGCGCGCGCGGATCTTGTGCTTGCTGAAATGGCACAGAAAGAAGCTGCTCTCTAATCTGCAGGGACCGCTGAAAAAACATCTTTCACTGCGACAGTTCAGCGGTCTCCACTGTGTGAGACTGATTTAAATCGAGGGGAACTCGATGTTTACTTTTCTGCCGCTTTCCTCAATAGTTGGGGGAGCGGCAGTTTTGTTTTATCTGGATGCCTTCAATTGATATCGTCTTCAAACAGTGTGCCTTGTTCGCCAGGCATCAGTCGTCTGCGCCAAAAAATTCGGAGCTCCTCTTCCGTACGATCTCCTTCTACCGTCAGGACACCACCTGCGTCATCAGCCTGTGCATTTGTGAGTGCGGGCACCTCCTCCGTACGCAGGTAGATCTCCCCGTAAGGTTCAGCTTGCTGAACCGACAAGAGAAAGATCTTCGCCAACTCCAAAGTCGCCAGAAACCATACACAGATGCCCTGTACGTCCGGGCGATCCTGAAGCAGATCCGTAAAGCGCACGAACTCCCGGCCGTTAAGTCGCTTGAGAATTGCTGTCATATGTTCACGCACCGAGAGTTCCTCTCGTGTAACCCGATGATGCGCGCTCAAAGCAAGTCTTGCCGTAGCCGCTTCCCAAGCCAGTGCAAGTTCCTCTGGCGTTACAGCAGGAAGCTCCTCTTCCGGTACGATGATGAATCCGCCCGCAGCAGCCATGAAATCTCGTCCCATGCGCGGAAGCTCATCGAGCTCCTTAGCCGCAACACGCATACGCTCATATTCCAGCAGTCGGCGCATCAATTCCGCTCTAGGATCTTCAGGCTCTTCACCTGTTTCGGCATCCTGGCGCTTCGGCAGCAGCATTCGACTCTTAATCGACATGAGTGTCGCCGACATCACAAGATAGGCGCTTGCGAGTTCTAAGTTAGAGCGCCGAATAAGTTCAACATAGGCCATATACTGCTCTGTAAGCAGCGCCATAGGTATATCCATTACATCGAACTTTTGACTGCGAATCAGCCACAGCAAAAGATCAAGCGGTCCCTCAAATCGTTCAAGGAAAACCTCCAGAGCATCCGGGGGAATATAAAGATCCTTCGGATACTCAAGCATTGGCTCGCCGTATAGGCGTGCAACGGGCTGCGAAGCAGCGCTCGGAGTCTGGCTGTTCGCTGCAGCGGAGGCAAGCTCTGCAGGATTCATATCCTCAGAAGGCGTATTGGTAGAGGTAGTCAAGGAATGGTGCGCATAAGCGCCTCAAGAAGCGCCAATCTATAACTCACACATATTAAAAAGCTCTCCGCAGTTATGCACTACGAAGAGCTTTTCTATTCTGCTCAGCACGAAAACGATCAAAAGCAGTTTACGTGCAGGCTTTGAATATTACGGACGATACATGAATTCGTCGACAGCCTTTTCAAGATCAGCCGGACGTTCATTCTGAGCAAGACCGTGCTCGTAGGCGTAGGCGGCAACCGCAGCGCCGATCTTCACCGACACCGGACGGATGTCCGAAAGCGCCGGATAGAGCGAACCCTGGGCCAGGTCAGCGTCCGAGACGAGCGTTGCCAGCACCTTGGCTGCCACGAGGAACATCCCGTCGGGCATCCACTTCGAGCGGCTGAACACCGCGCCGAGACCGAGCGCCGGAAATACGTAGCTGTTGTTGCCCTGACGAGGCACAAACGTCTTGCCTTCGTATTCGACCGGATCGAAGGGCGACCCGGAGGCAAAGAGCGCCTTGCCCTTCGTTGCCGTGTAGGCCTGTTCGGCCGTGCATTCGGCCTTGGAAGTCGGATTCGAAAGCGCGAAGATGATCGGACGCTCGTTGAGCTTGGCCATTTCTTCGAGAACTTCCTTCGTAAAGGTCTGCGGCTGGCCGGCCACGCCGATGATGGCAGTCGGCTTCAAGGTCTTGACCGCTTCGAGGAAGCTCGCCGTATCCGGCGCATCGACGGCAAACGGCTGCTTATGCGCGGCCAGATCCGTACGAGCCTTCGTGACGAGACCCTTCGAGTCAAAGAGGTAGCAGTGTGCCAGGGCATCCTCACGCGAGAGACCGTCGTCGATCAGCGCATCGGCAAGCAGATTGGCGATGCCGCAGGCAGCCTCGCCGGCGCCGAAGAAGAGGAACTTCTGATCGGCCATCTTTTCGCCCTTGACGCGCACGGCACTGTACATGCCCGAGACGACCACCGAGGCCGTACCCTGAATGTCGTCATTGAAGCAAAGGATCTTTTCCTGATAGTCCGAAAGCAGCTTGAAGGCGTTGGCATTGCCGAAGTCTTCGAACTGGATGAGGACGTTGGGCCAGCGGCGGCGGGCTTCGGCGATGAATTCGTCAACGAGCTGACGATATTCAGGACCGCGGCAGCGCTTCTGGCGCAGACCAAGGTACAGCGGATCGTTCAGATATTCTTCGCGGTTCGTGCCGACGTCGAGCACGACCGGCAGCGTCTTTTCCGGAGCAATGCCGGCGCAGGCGGTATAGAGCGCGAGCTTGCCGCAGGGAATGCCCATGCCGTTAAGTCCCTGGTCGCCCAGACCCAGAATGCGTTCGCCGTCCGTGACGACGATCACGTCGACCTCCTTGTTCGGGGCGTGTTCAATCACTTCGCGCACGTGGCCGAGGTGTTCGAGCGAAACAAAAAGACCGCGCGGATAGCGGAAGATATGGCTGAAACGCTGGCAGTATTCGCCGACCGTCGGGGTGTAGACGACCGGCATGTATTCGGCGGTGTATCGCGTCAGCAGCTGGAAGAACAGATCTTCATTCGTGTTGCGGATGCTGTCGAGGAGGAGTGCTTTGTCGATCGGCTTCTCGAAGCGGTTAAGCATTTCACGCATGCGTTCGACCTGCTGGTCAACAGTCGAAACGGCAGTCGGCAGCAGACCGCTCAGGCCGTATTTGGCGCGCTCTTCCTTTGTGAATGCTTCGCCCTTATTGACGAAGGGGCAGTGGAAGATGGCCGAGGCCGGAAGCTTGTCGCACTGAGTCATGGAATTACCTCCTTGATGGGTGGTCGAACCGCGGATTCCTTATCCCGCGATCCATAGGGAGCTGCGCTTGCAACATCCTGGTGGTTTATTTTTCCGTCGTGTTGGTCAGCAACGTCAGAAAAATATTGTCGGAAAGCGTCGCTCCAAGAGTTGTTTTCCCGCTCTTGAAGCAGCCTTCGCGGTATGGCCTAGGTGCGCTTTCCTGTTCCTTTTTGCGGGTAATGCGGGGAAATGCCGCCCTAGAACTTGGGAATCATTCTAGGCTCGTTTTTTCGGAAGGGATAACCCGAAAAAGCAAAGCCGTTCGTAAACTATTTCTTCTGATCAAATTCCCGAATGCGCTGAGCAGCCTCTTTGGCGACGTCAGTTTTCGGGTAGGTCTTGATGATTTTTTGCAGGGTTGCCTTAGCAGCATTAATGCTGCCGCTGGCGGCTTGTGAACTTGCCACAAGCATCATTGCATCAGCAGCTCGAGCGCCTTTTGAGAATTCTCGAAGCAGTTGATTTTGAGATGAAATTGCCGTTTTATAGTGCTCATTGGCAAAAGCACTGGTACCCCACCAGAAAAGTGCATCCATCCGGTAGGGCGACTTCTTGAAGTTGTCATTGAAGTCCTTGAACGCCTTCTCCGCATCGCCGTACTTGCCGGTCTGCAAAAGCGCCACTGCCGTATCGTAGGCCTTTTTCTCTTCTGCAGATACCTCAATGGACTGACCGTCAATCACCACAACCTGAGGTTCGAATACGGCAAGGCGCTTGTCGAGCGTTTCGTACTGAGTCCGGGCATTGCGTTTTTCCTGATTCTGCGCATTAACCAATTCTTCAATGCGGCCCGTCAAACGACGATTCAGCTCTTTAAGATTATTAATTTCCGTCGAAAGCTGAATTTGCGCATTGCGGTTGGCTTCCAGATCAGTCTGAAGCGTCTTGATGGACTCTCTAAGCTCAAGAATCGCGCGGCGCGCATCATCGTCGGCAAAAGCCTGAACACTGCAGGCCGCCGATAAGGCAACAAGTCCGATCGCAGTGCGTGCAATGCATTGGGTGAATGAGGACATGGACAACTCACTAAACTCAGAAAGGATCAGTCGATAATCGACCGACCGTTTCCGCCCTGCTGGGGCACTATGGCCCCAGCATTGGACGAGTTCTTACTTGGCGGCGGGCTGAGCTTTCAGCACGCTTTCCGGATACACGATATCGGCACGGCGATTTTGCGCCCAGGCTTCTTCGCTGTGACCAAGTGCAATGGGCTTTTCCTTGCCAAAAGAAACGGCCTCGATGCGGCTGCTGGGAATACCAAGCAGCTGCAGACGCTGCAGCACGGCTTCAGAGCGCTTCTGCCCAAGCGCAAGGTTGTATTCACGGCCGCCGCGTTCATCGGTGTTGCCTTGAATGACAATCTTCACCTCCGGATTGGCAGCAAGCCACTTGGCGTGGGCTTCAACCACAGCGGCATACTCCGGAGAAACTTCGTAGGAGTCAAACGCGAAATAAACCGAGCGGTGGTAAAGCGGATTGGCCGGATCCAAGAAGGGATTGACGGCAGTGGTTTGAGCGGCGGACTGCTCGCCAGCGAGCGTCCCTGCCTTGTTGCCTTCGTCAAGTGAAACCGATGAGCAGCCAGAAAGTACAGCGGTGACCGCAGCCGCAGCTGCGAGAACCTTCCAAGAAATAGACATTGTGAGCTCCTTTAAAAAAAGAACGAAAATCGGGTTTGTATCGAACTCAGGGGAGAATCGGTCCCCAGGCGGGTTCGCGAATATCGCCTTCCCCGTAAAGACGCGTTGTCAAGCGGGCATCAGCCGAACAGGTGCCCAACACTCCGCGACCGCTCACCTCAGTGGCATATACCAAGAAGCGGCCGTTGGGAGCAAAGGACGGTGATTCATCACGATTGGTATTCGTAACCAGCATGTCCTGCCCCGTCGACAGATCCATTACCGCGAGGCGGTATTCGGCGTCAATGCGGGAGATATACGCCATACGCATCCCGTCAGGCGAAATATCCGGACTGATCGCGTAGCTGCTGCCAAAAGTCACTCGTTCAGCAGCCCCTCCAGCCACCGGCTGGCGGTAAATCTGCGGCGTACCACCGCGGTCGCTCGTAAAGTAGATCCAACGGCCGTCTTTTGAGTAAACGGGCTCTGTGTCGATGCCGTAGCTCTGCGTAAAGCGCTTGAGGCCCGAACCGTCCGCATTGATGCGGTAGATCTGCGTCAACCCGTCACGGGACAATGCAACGGCAAGTTCACGACCGTCAGGAGACCAAGCCGGCGCCGAATTATTGCCTCGGAAATTCGCCACCTTACGACGGCGGCCGGTTGACAATTCGTGCACATAAACGATGGGCTTGCGCTCCTCAAAGCTCACATAAGCGAGCTGTCGGCCGTCGGGAGACCAGGTCGGCGAAATGATCGGCTCGGGAGACTGCAGAGCGGTACGCGGCACGCCGCCGTCGCTGTCAGCAATAATGAGTTCATAACGGCGCTTGGCCAGTTGCGCTACGTAGGCAATCTGTGACGCAAACATTGCACCTTCACCCGTAAGACGGGTATAGATGCGGTCAGCGCAGCGATGCGCCGCCATGCGAAGCAAATCTTTCCCGGCTGATACGCCGATGGAGTCGAGTTGTTCTCCGCTCACAGCATCATAAAAAAGACAGCGGACATCCCAGCGTCCATCACTGAGCGCCTGCACGGCGCCGACGACATAGACCGCTGCGCCCGCTTTACCAGCAGCCGCAAGACCTTCGGGTTTTTCAAGGTTTTCTGCACTCGCCTCTTGAGTCACCGAGATCCGGCGAAAAGCACCGGACCGCTCAAGATCTGCTGCGATGACCTCAGCAGGATCCGTCGGAGCGGCAGACGCCCCCTGAAACGGCTGAATGGCAATAGGTATTTGATTGGCCCCTACACCGGTGATTTCAATGCGCAGATCCGCGAAGGCCGGACAGGCGGACAGCGCACCGGCGGCTATGCCGGCTCCAAGGAGTGTGCGGCGCGAAAGGCTGTGCTGCGAGAACGCTTTCACAAGAATCTCCCTTAATACGAATACCGGCGCCGCGGCAGGATTGGATCCGTCCCCGGCGCCGGCTTTAACTGCAGACTATACGCGATGCCTTCGTTGGGCGGACCTAATCCGCCTCAACTCGATTGCGTACAAACGTTAGTGGCGGAAGTGACGTTCGCCCGTGAAGACCATCGCGATGCCGCGCTCGTCGGCAGCAGCGATGACTTCCGGGTCACGGATCGAACCGCCCGGCTGAATGACTGCCACTGCGCCCTGATCTGCGACGACGTCAAGACCGTCGCGGAAAGGGAAGAATGCGTCAGATGCTGCCACGCTCTCGGCGAGCGACAAACCGCCTTCTTCAGCCTTGATCGCTGCAATGCGGGCACTGTCAACTCGGCTCATCTGGCCTGCGCCCACGCCAAGCGTCATGCCGTCCTTGGCATAAACGATTGTGTTGGACTTCACAAAGCGAGCAACATTCCACGCAAAGAGCATGTCGCTGATCTGCTTGGGCGTCGGAACCTTCTTCGTCACGACACGCAGGTCAGCCTCAGTAGCAAGTTGAATATCAGGCGTTTGCACCAAAAGACCGCCGCCCACGCGCTTGAATTCAAAATCATTGTGAGCCGAACCCAACGCAATCTTGAGAAGGCGCAGGTTCTTTTTCTGCCCGAAGAGCTCAAGAGCGCCTTCATCGAATTCAGGCGCAATAATCACCTCGGCAAACTGATGCGAAATACGTTCAGCACAAGAGCGGGTAACCGGACCGTTGAAGGCAATGATGCCGCCGAACGCCGACTTGCTGTCCGTGAGAAAAGCCTTTGCGTAGGCCTCTTCGTGCGTCGCCGCTACGGCAACGCCGCAAGGATTTGCATGCTTGATGATGACGCAAGCGGGCACATCAAAAGAGCGCACACACTCCCACGCAGCATCGCTGTCGGCGATGTTGTTGTAAGAGAGTTCTTTGCCTTGAAGCTGTTCGTAGCCGGCGAGAAGGCCGGGAGCGACCGACACTTCGCGATAGAAAGCCCCCTGCTGATGAGGATTCTCACCGTAGCGCAGATCCTGAACTTTCTCCCACTGGCGATTAAAGACGGCCGGGAACTGTTGGGGCTTATCTTCTGCGTCAAGGCTCGTCAGATAATTCGTGATCATGCCATCGTAGCGGGCAGTATGCGCGAAGACTTTCTTTGCCAGCGCAAAGCGTGTGGCTGCCTGAACTTCGCCGTAAGCGTCAAGTTCAGCGAGAACAGTTTCGTAGTCAGCCGGATCAACCACTACGGCGACAGATTCGTAATTCTTCGCCGCCGCGCGAATCATCGTCGGGCCGCCAATATCGATATTTTCGATTGCAAGGTCAAGCGTGCAGTCCGGACGAGCAATGGTTTGTTCAAACGGATAAAGATTCACGCAGACGATATCGATCGGATCAATGCCGTGCTCCTTGAGCGCGGCCATATGTTCGGGGATCGGACGACGGGCCAGAATGCCGGCGTGGATCTTAGGATTAAGCGTCTTCACACGGCCATCGAGCATTTCGGGGAAGCCCGTGTAGTCAGCGACTTCTTCAACCTCCACGCCTTCTTTGGCAAGGAGCTTAGCCGTGCCGCCGGTGGAAAGAATGTGATAGCCCTTGGAAACCAAGCCGCGGGCGAAGTCAACGATGCCGACCTTGTCGGAGACGCTCAGAAGTGCTTGCTTGCGCATAGTTCACTTTTCCTTCTGTTTGGAACGGCCTCGCGCCTGCAGCATTCCGTGTTCGAGAAGCTTTTTGCGCAGAGTGTTCCGGTTAATGCCAAGTAACTGGGCGGCCGCGCACTGGTTGCGGTGGCACATCGACATGGCGTATTCGATGAGCGGACGTTCCACAGCGTGCACGACCAAATCGTAAAGTGGGTGCGGGGTTCTGCCTTCGAGCTGGGCAAAATACTCGTCAAGCTGTCGGATGACGACTGCTTCGAGGTCTTCATTGATAGTCCGCACCGTGGCGTTCTGTTTTTCAAACAGTTCCGCGAAGCGCTCGTCGACCGCATCTTCGGGCAGCCTAAGGTCCGAATCGTCGAGCAGCGCAAAATCGTCGGATGACATGGTTGGGAATGTTTTTTCTTTTAGGGAGGAGCAGACAATAAACAGTATGCATCTCAATGAGCCGGCGCAGTCTCTGAAAAGAACTGCTCGACGAGCGCTTTCTGTACCTGCGGATCCGTTTCCCGAAGAAGCTTGGGACGAAGTTCAAGCGGATCCGAAAAAGGCTTCAGATAAGCACAAAGATGCTTACGGAATGTGACAATTCCGCGACGGGCACCATAGTAGTCGAAATGTTTGGCTCTGTGATGAAGAAGATGCCGAAGAACTGCTCCATTTTCTAACCGCTTCCATGCACGTCCCTCAAGGGCAGCGCGAACCTCTGCGAAAAGCCAGGGGCGTCCAACAGCCCCTCGGCCGATCATAAGACCGTCAGCTCCGCTGGCCCTCAAGACGGCCTGCGCCTTGACGCCCGAAACGATGTCGCCATTAGCGACAACCGGAATGCCGCGCTCAGCCTTTATGCGGGCAATCGTGTCGTATTCTGCATCTCCTCGAAATCCGTCGGCGCGGGTACGCCCGTGGATAACGAGCATGGCAATGCCGCATTCCTCTGCAATACGAGCGATCTCCGGCGCATTTTTGTGTTCCCGATCCCATCCTGTGCGGATTTTGAGCGTAACGGGTATTTCAACTGCAGCACGAACCGCCTCGAGAATCTCTGCAGTCAAACATTCATTTTTCATGAGTGCGCTGCCGCAATCCGTATTTAAAACCTTTCTGGCCGGACATCCCATATTGATGTCGACTACATCAGCGCCGTCATCTTCCGCAGCCTTTGCCGCCTCAGCCATAACAACAGGATCTGCGCCAAGAAGCTGCACGACGTGCAGCCCCGGCTCATCCCGCTCCACCCAGCGCGTCAAGCTTTTGGCTCGGCAACGAAGGTCCTCGCGGCTCGCTGTCATTTCGGCGACGGCGTAATCGGCTCCCCATTCGCGAACAATTTCCCGAAAAGGCCTGTCGGAATATCCAGCCATCGGGGCGAGCATCAGCGGAAACTTAAATTCGTGCGGTCCTATTTTCACGCCGCCCCCACAGTTGAAAACAAATCTTCGGCACGTGCAAGCTCTTCGAGCGTTCCGACATTGGCCCAACGCCCGACCAGCTTTTCTCCCGAAACTCGGCCTGCATCCAGTGCTTCAAACATCCATGGGAATAACGGAGCACGGTCTGCGTGAAGTCCGGCAAAAAGCTGCGGATGAAAAGCGGCAAGACTGGCATAAGTGAGAATCTCTCCGCCGACGGCATCACGACGGGCAATACGACCGTTGACCAGCCGAAAGTCACCTTGGGGGTGAAAAGTTGGATTAGCCACCATGACGAGATGCGCCCAATCTCCTGACACGGAAAGTGATTGTGCCTGCTCAGCTAAGGCCGCATAGTCGTAATCTGTAGCAATATCACCCGCAGCCACGATAAATGCACCGTCCTCACTTCCCGCCATGAGCAGCGGCAATGCGCGGACAATACCGCCCCTTGTCTCCAAAGCTTCAGCGGCCGTATGTCCTTCGACAGACCAGGCAAGATGAACGCCCCAACGGCTTCCGTCGCCCAGCTCTGCCTGCAGAATTCGTGCTCCGTATGCAGCATTCACCACGATCTCGGTAATCCCGGCACGCTTGAGCGCCAGAATCTGCCGCACAGCCAACGGCACGCCGCCAATGGTTGTGAGCGGTTTGGGATAGAGCTGAGTAAGCGGCCGTAGCCGTCGACCTTCACCAGCGCAGAGAAGCATCGCGCGCATTTCTTCGCCCAATCAGAAGGTGTAGCCCGCGCGCTCGCGCACACCATCGAGTTCGTCAATGAGATGGCGCAGCGGCGAAAGCTCAACATACCGGCCTGCCGTCTGACGCACATACTTAATAAAACGCGGGGTATCCGCCAAGTACTTGGGCTTTCCGTCTCGATAGTTGATACGCGCAAAGATGCCAAGCACCTTGAGATGCCGCTGGACACCCATGAATTCCACGCTTCGATAGAAAGCCCCGAAATCGTCCGGCACGGGGATTCCAGCCTTGCGGGCCTTTTCCCAATAGCGGATGGTTACATCAAGGACGAAGGCTTCATCCCAACTGATGAAAGCGTCGCGCATCAAGCTAGCGATGTCATAGGTCACGGGGCCCATCAGAGCATCCTGGAAATCAATGACCCCTGGGAGCGGATCGCTCACCATGAGATTCCGCGGCATAAAATCGCGGTGCACGAACACTTTGGCATCGGCGAGGTTGCTTTTCAAAATTGCGTCTACCGACATCTGCCACCACTTCTCGTGTTTGGCATCCCATTCGACTCCGCAGTGGCGCTTCACATACCACTCAGGGAAGAGGTTCAGCTCTCGCAAAAGCACCTCGCGGTCATAGAGAGGAAGCTGTCCCGGACGCGATGCCTTCTGCCACTTCACCAAAGCCGACGTAGCGGCGTCAAAGAACTTGGCTGCATTTTCCTCATTCAGAACATCGAGGAAAGTTTCCTTTCCTAAGTCAGAAATAAGCGCAAAGCCCTGCATCTCATCGGCAGCATAAACACGAGGAACATTTAGCCCCGCCGCAGCCATGAGCTTGTTCACCTGTACGTATGCCGGGAGATTCTCATGCGCGGGCGGTGCATCCATTACGATCAGCGTGCCGCCCGAACTCGTCCCAACACGAAAATAACGGCGAAATCCCGCATCAGAACTCGCTGGAACAAGCGTGTCAAGCAGGATCCCGTGCGCAGGCGCCAGAGCAGAAAGCCAGGCCTCAAGTGTGATGTCGCGTTCAGTTTTCATCTCGTCTTCCAATGGATGCCTCAGCTGCCGACCCTGCAGAGTCCCCAAGCGCGCCGAATTGAACTGTTAGAATCTTTTATCTATGCGTGGCCCTTCTGCCAACCGCGGATTCACACTTCGGACGCCTCGAAAACGAGAATGTCCTTACTGCATGTGCTTCTTGGTTTGCAGTCCAATTAGGAACTTAATAACGGGCCATCGCGATGGAACTCATTATTTTATAGGCCCGAAGCTTCTCATGCCTCTGCCTCCCGTCCGGGCAGTCTCGCTCTGCGTGGCTGCCGCCCTTGCGTTTATTGCCGCTCAGGCTCGTGCGGATGCCGCGTCGTCGGCCGTACGCGTGAATCTTGAATTCGTCGATTCGCTCGACATAAAGCGAGCTCAGGCCGATGACGCCGCAAGCTTTGCCTCTGCCGAACGTATGGAAGGCTCCCTCGCTGACGAACTCGAACTCATAGGCAATGCCGAAGTGCGTCGAGGCGGCGCTGTGTTCACGGCTGACCGCATCACCTATCGACATGACACTGATGAAGTAACCGGCAAGGGAAATGCCCGCATCAGCCGTGCTGGAGCAAGCTTTTCGGGACCGAGCATGCGTTTTCGCATCACTTCACGAGAAGGCTCCATGGATGAGGCGGAGTGGGAGTACGCTCCGCGAAATGTACGTGGATGCGCGAAAAACATTCGCTTCTTGTCCGGCAACCGTACAACCTTCGAAGATGTTTCCTTTACAACCTGTAAGCGCGACGATGATTCGTGGTTCATTTCGATGAACGACCTTGAGATCGACGAATACGATCTCACTGCTTCAGGCACCGGAGCCGTACTGCACTTCCAGAACGTTCCCATCTTCGCGTCGCCCTGGTTTGCATTTCCCATCAGCAACCAGCGTCGTTCGGGCTTCCTCACGCCCACTTACGGCATGAGCTCGACTCGCGGCGTCGATATCTCTATCCCTTATTACTTCAATATCGCGCCCAACTACGACTACACGCTTACGCCTCGCGTCATGACCAAGCGCGGCGTCATGCTGGGCAATGAAGCACGATTTAAGTACGACGCATTTAACGCACAAGTCAACCTTGACTATTTGCCGAGCGACCGCACTACCAAGGAAAACCGTTGGAGTACGCGCATTCAGGCCGACTATCAACGTGACAAGCTGGGTGCCAACATCGACTACAACCGTGTATCCGATGACGACTTTATTACGGACTTCTCCGGCAACATCCGCGAGTCGTCCGAATCAGTGCTGCCGCAGGATTACAGTCTGACCTGGACCGATACCTATTGGAATTCGCTGCTGCGCGTTACTAAGAATCAAACGCTGAAGATTGACGGCGGCACAACGGTTGTTCCCTACGAACGTGTGCCGCAAATGGTTCTGAATGCCTATAACAGCGACTTCCACGGCTTCGAGTTCACGACGACCGTTGACGCCACTCGTTTCACGCATCCCACACGTCTTGACGGCACACGTGTAGTGCTTGAGCAGAGTGCAAGCTATCCGCTGCGAGGCGCGGGGTGGTTCATTGTGCCGAAGGCCCAGATTCAAGGGGCCTGGTATCAGCTCAACAATCTCAGCCGCGACCACCAATACACCGACAAGTCGCCGAGCTTCGTGGTGCCGACCTTCACGCTCGACTCCGGATTGGTATTTGAGCGCGACTCCCATTTCTTTGGCCGCGAGGCATATCAGACACTTGAACCGCGTATCTATTACGCCTACACCCCCTACCGCGATCAGAGCGATATTCCTATCTTTGACACGACTGTATCGGATCTTTCCTTTGCTTCGCTCTTCACGCCGAATCTCTACGCAGGCTATGACCGCGTATCGGAAGCCAATCAGCTCACTACCGTCATTTCTTCGCGCTGGATCGACAAAACTTCAGGATTGGAGCTCTTTCGCGCCAGTGTGGGGCAGCGCCAATACTTCTCCGACCAAAACGTTCGCTTTCTCAACACGACGGAAGAAGCAAACTACTTCGGCAACAAGGACACTCCGCAAAGCAACGTGAGAAGCGACTTGCTCGCGAGCGTCGGTGCTCGCCTTACACAGTCCCTCACGGCATCAGCCTCTGCGCAGTATTCATCCTCACTCAACCGCATGATGAACGTGAAGACCGGTCTTGTCTGGCAACCCAAGCGCCGCTCGACCATCGGTGTCTTTTATCGCTACAACTACTCTGCCGGCTCCGTAACGGACAGCACCTACGACGACAACATCAAGCAAGTTGACTTCTCTGTACAGTGGCCGATCACAGAGCGTTTGTATGGTCTTTTGCGCTACAACTACTCGCTTTACCAGAAAAAGCCGATTGAACTGATTGGCGGATTTGAATACCTGCACGACTGCTGGACACTGCGCTTTGCCGCCCAGCGTTACACCACGGCCTCGAATGAACAAGAGTCCAACTTCTTCTTACAACTCGAGCTCAATGGGCTCGGTAGCATTGGCATCAATCCCATTTCTGAACTGCGCCGCAACATCCGCGGCTACCAGACAACCGGTCCGCTTCCTACGACGGCAGATCCGTATGACTACTATGAATAAAGCATTCCTTTACGCCTTCACGCTCACAGCGCTTGCGTTGTCGGGCGCTTCCGTCCAGGCAGCAAGCATCATGGACAGCGTTCCTGCCACGCCGTCTGCCGGAGAACAAGCCCCTGCGGCATCCGGTGAACTCGACCGCATCGTTGCCGTCGTCAACAATGACATCATCACGGAGCATGAGCTTGAGCAGCGCGTTCACACGGTGGCGATTAACCTGCGCCGCCAGAACATTCAGCTTCCAGCAATGGAGCTTCTGCGCGCTCAGGTACTCGAACGTCTCATCTCTGAACGTGCCATTTTGCAGCGCGCCCGACAAACAGGCATCCGCGTCGACGACCAGACGGTAAACGCCTCTGTTGAACAAATTGCTCGACAGAACAATCTATCCATCGAGGAACTCCGTCAACGTCTGGCTGCTGACGGTGTCAACTTTGCCTCCTTCCGTAATGAAATTCGGGATGAAATCACCACACAGCGCCTGCGTGAACGTGAAGTAAACGAAAAAATTGACATCTCGGAAAGCGAAATCGACGCTTATCTTGCCGAGCAAGCCGGCATCAAGGGCGACGACAAGATGGAATATCACGTTGAGCATATTCTGCTGCCGGTAGAAACCCCTGCCGAAAATGACAGCGTGAAGACCGCCGCGGAAAGTCTCGCTAAACGTGCACGCGACGGAGAAAACTTCTCATCGCTCGCAGCGAGCTTTTCGCGAGCCGACGATGCGATGAAGGGCGGCGATCTCGGCTGGCGTTCTTTGAACGATCTGCCGGCTACTTTTGCAGAGGCGCTGCGCGCAAATTCCACCCCGGGTTCCGTCTACGTTGTCTCTTCGCAGCGTGCCTGGCACGTTTTCAAGCTCGAAGACAAACGCGACGGTGTTCAAGCGAAGTTAGGCGGCGGCCCTGTCGAACAGACCCATGCCCGCCACATTCTCATGTTCGTCAGCGATATCACGCCTGAAGGGGATGTGATCCGTCGTCTCAATGACATTAAGAATCGCGTGCAGTCGGGTGAAGCCGACTTCGCTACGATGGCTCGCCTGCACTCCGTAGACTCCACTGCTACGCGCGGCGGCGATCTCGGCTGGCTACAGCCCGGTGACACGGTGCCTGAGTTTGAAGGCGTAATGAATAAACTCAAGCCCGGTCAGATTTCCGATCCTATCCGCACGCCTTACGGCTACCATCTGATTCAAGTCGTTGAGCGCCGCACAGAAAAGGACGGCAATCCCGAACGCATGCGCGTGGCGGCTCGCCAAGCTATTCGTCAAAAAAAGCTTGCCGAAGCCTCCTATGAATGGGAACGCGAACTGCGCGATCAGGCCTTTGTTGAAATCCGCGATCCACAGCTCAAAGACATGCTGCGCCGCTGATCGACCGCCCGTCTGCTCGAAACACCATTGAAAACGGCGCTTTGCATCGACTGCTGAGCGCCGTTTCAAATTTGGGAGAATCTACAATGACGAAGCTCGTCATCACCACTGGGGAACCCGCCGGCATTGGTCCAGAAGTGTCCGTAAAGGCCGCTTGGAAATCGACGGCCCCCATCATTCTTGTGGGTGACCGTGAAATGCTCCTCAGGCAAGCTGTGCAGCTTGGACTGTCCGCCGAGCCGCCTGCGAACATTTCGTTTGAACATGTTCCTCTCGGGACAACGGTGCATGCGGGGGTTCTCGACGTGCGCAACAGCCCCTATGTACTTGAAACGCTGCGTCGTGCACATCAGATCTGCGTTTCAAGCACTGATGCGGCCGTTGTTACCGCCCCAGTGCAAAAAAGCATCCTCTCGGAAGCCGGTGAAGCATTTACCGGCCACACTGAATTTTTTGAGCATCTTGCCGGCGTCAAACGTGTCGTGATGATGCTCACCTCTTCGCCTCGTCAGAATGCGCTCAAGGTGGCACTTGCTACCACCCATCTGCCGCTCAGAGACGTGGCTGATGCAATTACACCGAAAGTACTCGATGAGGTGCTCGCCATTCTCAAACGTGCGCTTGTTCGAGACTTCGGTATTGCGCACCCTGTCATTGCAGTCGCCGGGCTCAATCCGCACGCAGGTGAATCCGGCCACATGGGGCGAGAAGAAATTGAAGTGATCACCCCCGCGCTCGAACGAGCAAAGGCACCGGGATTTGACATTGTTGGCCCGCTTCCTGCCGATACCATCTTCGTTCCCGGCAAAATGGAACGTTGGGACGCAGTTCTCTGCATGTACCATGATCAGGGACTTCCCGTTTTAAAGCATGTGGGCTTTGCCGAAGGCGTCAATGTCACGCTTGGTCTGCCTTACGTGCGCACCTCGGTAGACCACGGTACGGCGCTCGATATCGCCGGCCGCGGCATCGCCGACGCCCGCAGTATGACTGCGGCCCTTGAACTCGCTCAAACGCTTGCAGGCAATCGTGACGCAGCAATGGCTTGAAGGGCACCATGCCCGTAAACGATTCGGACAAAATTTTCTTCATGACCGGCATTGGATCGAACGGATCGCCCGCTCGATTGATCCCAAACCCGGCGATGAGCTGATTGAAATCGGCCCTGGACAGGCAGCACTCACTCGAGAAGTGGTAAGTCTTGCCGGTCATGAAACAGCGGTCGAGATCGACCGCGATCTTGCGGCGTTTCTGCGCACACAGTTCACACCCGAAGAACTCACACTCATTGAGGCCGATGCGCTTACCCTCGACTGGAAAACGGTTCTGCCCGGCAAGCGTCTGCGTGTGCTGGGGAACCTGCCTTACAACATATCGTCTCCGCTTCTTTTTGCCCTTTTACCCGCCGCGGGGCGCATCATAGACCAGCACTTTATGCTGCAAAAGGAAGTCGTCGACCGTATGACTGCAGTGCCTGGCAGTAAGACCTACGGTCGTCTTTCTGTCATGCTCCAGTATCGCTACGTCATGCATAAGCTTTTTGACGTTCCGCCCGGCGCTTTCGTACCCGCTCCAAAAGTCACCAGCTCAATAGTACGCATGGTGCCCAAACCCGTAGAAAATCTCCCTGCAGTTGACATGTCGGTCTTCAGCGAGATCGTAGCCGCAGCATTCCAGCAGCGCCGCAAGATGCTGCGCGGATCGCTTTCGGCTTTCCTTGATGAGTCGAGCATTATCTCTGCGGGAGTAGAACCCACGGCCCGTGCTGAAACACTATCAGTGGATGACTTCGTTCGGCTGGCTCGTGAAGCAGCTGTCCGCCGCTGAACTCTTAAAAACGGTTTGCCTGACTACATCGGGCAAACCGTTCGCATGGATGCTAGAGATCGTCCAACTTATCCGCAGCCTTCAGCGTGCGCATGCTTTCATGGATCTGCACGGCACCAGGATAAATCCGCTCCACCTCCGCCCAAAAGCGCGGAGAATGATTAAATTCCTTCAAGTGCGCCAGTTCATGGGCAATCACATATTCGATCTCTGTATCTGACCGAGCGATAAGGCGCCAGGACAAACGTATCGTATCTCGTGATGTGCAGCTGCCCCACCTTGTTTTGGCGCTCGACAACCGCCAAACGACAGGCAGCTTTGGCGCAGTTTCAATGACGCGCATCCAGCAGTCGTTGATAACCCGCCAGGCATATTTCTTCAGGGCCAAGGCCAGCGCCATCTTCACGGCGTCCTCATCAGCCCCTTTAGGCACCTTGAGCCAAACCTCCGTACGATCTCCCACCTTCATGATGACAGAGCGCTCCTGACCAAGGACAAGCACGGCCTGTCCGCCGCGGTAAGGAATAACACCGCCATCGCAATAACGACTGGCCGGAACGCCTTCAGCCGGCAAGTGTGCGAGCACCCAATCTGCATGCTCCTTCAGCACGGCCTCAACTCGCCGTTTCGTTGTACCCGGCGGACAACGAACTTCAACGCGTCCCGTCCAATAAATACTGATGGACTTTCGTCGGGGATTAGCCACCGTGACATAGGGGACCTGACGCCCGTTCAAGCTAACCGATGATGCATGAGGCAGCTGACGCTGCAGCGAAGCGCTCATTTCCTGAGGGATCTCCTAGTGCCCCGCATGCTGCGGCATGGCGTTCACGCGCCCTTCAATCCAAGCTTCCACTTCTGCAGTGACCGTATGCGGATCGCGCCCTTTGGTTTCAATCAGTGGTCCAATCTCAACATCAATGACGCCCGGACATTTACCAACACTGTTTTTCGGCCAGCAAATCGCTGCATTATGCGCAATGGGCAAAATCGGCAGACCGGCCGAACACGCAAAACGTGCGCCTCCCGTTTTCCAGCGAACATGTTCCCCCATCGGCACACGTGTGCCTTCAGGAAACAGTGTCACCCACCAACCGCGCTTTTCGAATTCGGGACCACGACGCATGAATTGTTCAAAAGCCTGTCGTCCTTTGCTGCGGTCAATAGCCATCATGTTCATGCTTGCAAGCGCCCAACCCAAACAAGGAATCCAATGAAGCGACTTCTTATAGATAAAGCACGGCGGATGCTTTAGAAAAGCACCCAGCCAAAACGGATCCCATGCCGACTGATGCTTTACGAGCACTACACAGGGAATGTCAGGCATGTTCTCCATCCCCTTAGCTCGCCATCGAACTCCGCAAATAACATCGAGCAACTTCAGAACGCATTTCGCCCAAGGCCGGCAAACTGCCTCGTAGCGACGCTCATAGCTCATGAACGGCCAGGAGCATAAAAGCAGCACTGTCAGGACGATGATCGAAATCGCCAGGAAAAAGTAAAAGATCCAACCTCGAAGATTGTTGGCGAAGGTCACTTTGGCAATCCTTTTTCAAAAGTATCCAGTCGAACTTTTCTAGATCCAGAAGCGGCGCGGGCCCGCATCGCCGATCCGATGACCTCTCTTTGGGAAAGTCTGAGGATGCGGCAGGCGGGCCCTGCTGTCGATGTCAAAAAAGCAGATCGACCAGCGTTACTTAGCCAGGCGAGAAATTTCCGCCACAGCGTTCATAACGCCATAAAGACGCTTAAGCAATGCCAGACGATTAGCGCGGAGCGCGGGATCCTCTGCATTCACCATTACTGTTTCAAAGAAAGCGTCGACCGGCGAACGCAGCGCAGCGATCGTAACGAGCATATCTTCAAAGCGGCCTTCAGCGTAGAGTGCTTCAGCGGCAGGTTCAACGGCGCGGAGTTCTTCGAAAAGATTCTTTTCAGCGGCCTCCTGAAGCAGCGCCGGATCAATCTTTTCACTTACCTCACCCTCAACTTTCTTGAGGATATTACCGATGCGCTTGTTGGCAGCCGTAAGCGCCTCTGCTTCCGGCAGATCCATAAAGGCACGCACGGCGCCGATGCGCTTCGGAATGTCGGCGAGCTTGTCAAGCCGCTTTGCAAGAACAGCATCAGCTTCCTGTGCCGTGGCGCCGCGCTCACGAAGCATGACGCGCAAACGATCGGCGAAGAACGTGAGCAGTTCCTGTCGATTATCGACGACGCCGGCAACATCCTTTTCGGCTTCCCAAGCAGCATCAATGAGAGCTGGCAGGCTCACATCAAGCTCCTTCTCAATGAGCATGCGCAGCACGCCCAGAGCGTGGCGGCGCAATGCAAACGGATCCTTTTCGCCCGTCGGGAGCTGACCGATGCCAAAGAGACCAATCAACGTCTCGAGCTTATCGGCAAGTGCCACGGCAAGGCTCACAGATGTCGACGGAAGCGCATCCCCCGCATAACGCGGCTGATAGTGCTCACGGATTGCAAGCGCAACATCCTTGGACTCTTTGTCGTTTTCGGCATAGTACTCGCCCATAATGCCTTGCAGTTCAGGGAACTCACCCACCATCAAGGTCCGGAGGTCGGCCTTGGCAAGCATGGCAGCACGATCCGCTTCGGTCTTGTTGGCGCCGAGCAGGGCTGCCGCGGCCGCCGCAATGCGGCGAACACGAAGCATGCGCTCATACTGGCTGCCGAGCTTATTGTGGTAAACGACATGACGCAGACCCTCAACACGGCTTTCCAACGTGTGCATGCGGTCCTGATCATAGAAGAACTTCGCGTCCGCAAGACGAGCACGAACCACACGGGCATTGCCTTCGGAAATGGCCTTGCCGCCGTCTTTGGCAATGAGCTGAGAAACGAGCAGGAAGCGGTTCATCAGCTTGCCGCTGCGATCCTCAAGTGCAAAGTACTTCTGGTTGAGCTGCATCGTAAGAATGAGACATTCTTGCGGAACCGCGAGAAATTCGCTTTCAAACTGGCTCTCATAAATCACCGGCCATTCCGTAAGCGCGGTAACTTCTTCCAGAAGGTCTTCAGGCATGATCGCTTCGGCATCAAGCGCAGCTGCGCGGCGCTTGAGCTCAGCTTCGATCACTGCACGGCGTTCATCGTAGCAAGGCATGACAAACGCAGCCTTCATCTGCTCAACATAGCTGTCGGCATTTTCAATGGCAATCGGCTCGCTCGTATGGAAGCGATGGCCGCGCGTCAGACGACCAGACTTCAGGCCGAAGAGTTCGACCGGTACAATTTCTGTACCCAAAAGCGCCGTCAGATGACGCACCGGACGCACGAAGGAAACTGTCGTTACACCGTCCGCGAGCTGATAGGTCATCACCTTGGGAATCGGCAGATGCTTCACAGCATATTCGAGCGCATGCTGAAGTCCTGAGGCCAGCTCAACACCCTGACGCACGCCTTCGTAATAAAGCTGTTCGTTCTTGCCGTCATCAACGCGCTCCAGATCCGTGACTGCACAGTTGATGCCGAGAGCCGCCATCTTCTTAACGAGTGCCGGCGTCGCCTGACCGTCTGCGCCGATACCCACCTTAACGGGCACGAGTTTTTGGCGGAACGTTTCGTCCGGACTCTTGGCAAGCACATCCGTAATGTGCACAGCCAGACGGCGCGGAGCGCCGTAGGCGGTAGCCACGCTGCTGTCGGCAAGGAAATGCGCATCAGCCAAACTCTTGCGAACACCTTCGGCAAAAGCTTCCGAAAGCTTGCGCAGCGCCTTCGGCGGAAGCTCTTCAGTCTGAAGTTCAACGAGAAGATTCGTCATTTTATTTTTCTCCATCCCTTGCGTTTCAACAGACTTCAGACTTCTTAAGCATCGGGAAGCCCAGGCGTTCGCGCGAGTCGTAGTAGCTCTGCGCAACACTGCGGGAAATCGTGCGGATGCGGGCAATGTAATGCGCGCGCTCTGTGACAGAAATGGCGCCGTGCGCGTCAAGGAGATTGAAGGTGTGCCCGGCCTTGAGCACCATTTCATAAGCCGGAAGCGCGAGGTTCAAATCCATCAAACGCTTGGCTTCACCTTCATAGAAATCAAACTGACCGAGCAGCTTGTCGCAGTCACTCTTTTCGAAGTTGTAAATTGACTGTTCGACTTCGTTTTGATGGAAGACGTCGCCGTACGTGAGGACGCGCTCAGAACCGTCAGGTTCCTTCCATGTCGTATACACCAAGTCGTACACGTTGTCGCAGTTTTGCAGGTACATCGTCAGGCGCTCAAGACCATAGGTAATTTCACCCGTGATCGGCTTGCATTCGAGACCGCCCACCTGCTGGAAATAGGTGAACTGCGTCACTTCCATCCCGTTCATCCAGACTTCCCAGCCGAGGCCCCAGGCGCCGAGCGTCGGATTCTCCCAGTTGTCTTCGACGAAGCGGATATCGTTGACTTCCGTATCGACCCCCAATGCACGCAGCGAGCCCAGATAAAGGTCGACGATGTTCGTAGGAGCAGGCTTCAAAACCACTTGATACTGATGGTGCTGCTGCAGACGATTGGGATTTTCGCCGTAACGGCCGTCCTTCGGACGACGCGAGGGTTGAACATAAGCAGCGCGCCAGGGTTCGGGACCAAGAGCCCGCAGGAACGTCGCGGTGTGGGAGGTGCCGGCGCCGACTTCCAAGTCGATCGGCTGCAGCAGCGCGCAGCCCTGCCGATTCCAGTATTCCTGCAGGCGCAGGATCACTTCCTGAAAAGTAATCATCGTTTTGTCCGCGCCGCCCTCTGCGGGCGGCGGCAAATTTGAAGGAAAGCGCTGCTCAAGAGCACGGCGCTCAACGCAAAAAGCTAATTATATCGACCTAAGGACCGATTCCCTTTGATTCGGCAGGAATCCCATCGCAAAGAAATGCCTCAGCCCTCAGCCTGACGGCTTGTCCTATTTGACGAAAAATGACCGCGCAAACGCATCAGTGCCCAAAGCAGGAGGAGACACCCCCAGAAGATCCCCGTCGGAATATTTCCCCAGCGAACAAACGGCGTCGGATTGCCGATACCCGTCGGCAAGGACGCATCCAGCACAGCGCGTCCCGAAACCGGTGCCTGAAAGACAACCTCTGCGCGGGCATTTACTACCGCCGAGCGTCCATTCATGTTGACAGATGCCGCTGGCCGAGCAGAGGCCAGTGCAAGCAGTCTTGTCATGTCGAGGTGTTGCGGAATGATGGAGGGTGCAAACCACCCCAAATTGGCCGTCACAAAAAAGATACCTGGGTCCCTTTCTGGATCTGCCCAGAAGCTGCGGAGTACCTCACCATCGATATTTTCATAGCAGATCAATAGCCCCGCATAAATGCCGCGGCCGAGATTGAGATTGGGCTGCTCGGGCTTCCCGGGAGCGAGATCAGAAAGCGGAATACCTAAGAGATCAACAAACCAGCGGAACCCTGCCGGAATAAATTCCCCGAACGGCACGAGCTTACGTTTGTCAACGGTCGCAACACGATTTTCAGCATCCACAAAGAATGCACTGTTGTACCAGTTTCCTTCGGTTCCTCGGCGAAATCCGTTGAAGAGCACCGGTCCTTGAGCCGCAGCCGCAAAGTTCCCCATGGCCGCACGAAGGGCTGCACTCGGGCGAACGGAATCAGCCGACAGAATGCCTTCGGGCGTCAATACAACACGCGTCAGATCCTTTTGCGCTGCCTCCCAAGGCGTCTCCATCCATTTTGTGGTTTCGACGAGTCGAGTGACTGAGTCTGGACGTGTCCAGCCGTCAACCACCGGCAGATCCATCTGCACCAAACGAAGTGCCACGGCGGGTCCTGGCGTCGACCAAAGCTGTCGCCCGCTCCAAAACGAAAGTCCTAGTACAACAATTGCAATTCCGACAGCCAGAGCGGTTTCAGAGCCCTCCAAACGCCTGCGACGAAAGGCACTGAAAAGAAACGTCATCAAAGCGCCCACTCCAGTCAGCGAAAGCAAAAGCGCGAACGTTACCCCCATCGGCCCGCCCAATGGAGCTAACGATGCCCATGGCGTGTCGAGTGTGGCTAAAGCCGGCGTCAGCCAGCCAAAGTCCAATCCCCCAGCTCCGCGAAGCCATTCTGCAGCTGTAAGTGTCAGCGCGAGTGCAATCCATCGAAGCGCCTTGCGCGAAGGAGTGAGCCATATAGCCACCCACGCCGCTGCCGCCCAACAAAGCGCACAGACAGCCGCAAGCAGCACCTCTCCTACCCAAGCGAGCACGAGCGGCAAGCGACCGAACTCATGCATTGAGCGCACCGACCATTCCAATCCGATAGTGAAAGCCGCGAGTGCAAATAAAAACCCAAAGAATGCCGCCTGGGCCGGTCTTTGTGCAGAAACAATTAACCCCAGTCCGAAAAGCAGGGCCGTCAGCCCCCACAGATGTGCTGACCACGGAGCGAATGCCGCCGCATAGATCGCTCCGCTGACAAGGCAAAGCACGCAGCGCGCAGCGATCGATTTCGTGCGAAGAAGTGTCAACGCCCGCATGCCTGAAAATTGAACCTTTAGGCGCGCTCAACCGTGAGCAGCTGTACCTGACGGGCATCTGCGCGCTGAATGCGGAATCGATAACCCTTTTCTACAATCTCTTCGCCTATCTGCGGCACATGCTCGCATCGGTCAGTAATGAGACCGCCGATAGTTTCGCAGTATTCGTCAACCAAGTCTGCTCCGAAAAATGTGTTGAACTGCTCAATGGGCGTAACGGCGCGTACGCGCCAATGGTTGTCCTCAGCCACGATGTTGGTGCTGCTGTCGTCGTGATCAAACTCATCACTGATGTCGCCCACGATCTGTTCCAGCACATCTTCAATCGTAATCAGACCGGAGATACTGCCGAACTCATCAATGACCAGCGCGAGGTGGTTCCGAGTTTCCTTGAAATCACGCAGCAGCACATTCAGCGGCTGACTTTCCGGCACAAAACGCGCGGGACGAAGCAGTGACTTTACATTACGAGAGGGATCGAGCAAAAGCTGCAAGAGATCTTTGGCGTGAAGCACGCCGAGCACATTGTCGAGATCACCCTCAACAGCCGGCATCCGAGAATGTCCGGAGGCGATCACGGTACGGATCATTTCGTCGGTAGGCTTTTCCAAATCAACAGCATCCACCTGAGCGCGCGGCACCATCAGGTCATATGCACGCAGGCTGGAAACCTCGAGCGCGCCCTGCATCATGGAGAAGGTATCAGATCCGATCAGACCGTCCGCGCGCGCTTCAGAAAGTGCGCCAATGAGGTCTTCTTTAGCGTCGCCGGCATCTTCATCGGAACGAAAGGCCGAAGTCAGCCGGTCAAGAAAGCTTTTGTTTTTTTCTAAATGGGGTTCGGAGGACATGGAGTTTTCTGCGGCATGCGGAACTTTCATATTAACGGCATTTAGCGCCGCTTCGCGAATTCCGCCGCCTCGTTTTAATCGTGGACCATACCAATGCGGTCGCTGTAGGGGTTGGGGAACCCAAGGCTCTCCATGATTTCGGTTTCGCGCGCCTCCATGACCTCCGCTTCCTCATCGTCCAGATGGTCGTAACCCTGCGCATGCAGCACGCCATGAATGAGAAGATGAGCCAAATGGTCGCGCAGCGGTTTTTGCTGTTCGGCGGCTTGACGCTCCAATACAGCTGGACAGATGACGATGTCTGCCATCACCACAGGCTCACGCTGATAGTCAAACGTCAGAACATTTGTCGCATAGTCTTTGCGGCGAAATTGATGATTGAGTTCGCGGCCTTCCTCTTCATCAACAAAGCGAACGGTGAATTCTCCGTCGAGCTCCAACGCGGCACGGATCCAGCGAGCCATCGTACTGCGATGCGGAAGCTTATCCTTGAACAATCCTGCCTGCTGCAGGTGAAGTGTCAATTCATGCATGATGCAAGTCCTTTTCTGCGGAGCGCGTTCCTTCTGCTTTACGATGCTCACGCTCTGCGCGCCGTTCAATCTCATCACGAACAGCTGCCGCATCATAAGCCTCAACAATGCGCGCCACCAGCGGGTGGCGCACAACATCACTCGAGCGAAAGTGCGTGAAGCTGATGCCGCGAACACCTTGGAGCACTCTTGCTGCTTCCTTTAGCCCGGAGAGCACGCCGCGAGGCAAGTCAATCTGCGTAATATCGCCCGTAATTACCGCTTTGGACCCGAACCCGATGCGCGTCAAAAACATTTTCATCTGCTCGCCCGTCGTATTCTGTGCTTCGTCGAGAATAACAAAGGCGTTGTTGAGCGTACGGCCGCGCATATAAGCCAGCGGCGCCACCTCAATGGACTGTCGCTCCATCAGGCGCTGAACCTTGTCAAATCCCATCAGGTCAAAAAGCGCATCGTAAAGCGGCCGCAAATACGGATCCACCTTCTGCGAAAGATCCCCCGGCAGGAATCCCAGACGTTCGCCTGCTTCGACTGCCGGACGTGTCAAAACAATTCGTTCGACCGTTCCTCGTTCAAATGCATCAACAGCCGCCGCAACCGCCAGATAAGTTTTACCCGTACCAGCCGGACCGATGCCGAAGCTGATGTCGTGACTGAGAATCGCCTGCAGATAAGCCCGCTGATTGGGTGTACGTCCTCGCAGATCGTGTCGACGAGTTTTGAGGAGCACCTCCCCGGCACTCACCTCATCAGCATTGGCCGTCTTTGCACGATGTTCGTCGTCTCCGCCCACAAAGTGCCACTGAATATCATTCGGCGTGAGTTCGGCTCCGGTACGCGCAACGCGATCAAGCAGCACCTCAAGCGCACGCAGCGCTCTATGCGCAGCATGCTTCTCGCCCGACACTCGAAACTGCTCGCCTCGACGGACGATTTTCACGCCCAGAATGGTTTCCATTTGCCGCAGATTCTCGTCGAGCGGACCGCATAAATGCGCGAGCGCCGTCTGACCAGCACTTGCGGAAAAAGACAACTGTTCCATTGCAGCCGCCTTCGGATGCATCACTTCCTTAGTCATTGCGGAAATTCTCCCATTCTGAAGACGCCGCCGTTTAATCGACGAGTTCGCCGCCGAGCGTATGCGGAAACACTTCCGTAATTCGCACATTGGTCATCTGATTGATCAGCGACGGGTCTCCCGCAAAATTGACGATACGGTTGTTATCCGTGCGTGCCGAAAGCATCCCTTCACCGCGGCGGGCAGGCCCGACCACCAATACTCGTTCGATTTTACCGAGCATGTTACGGCTGATTTCTGCGGCGTTGTCATCGATTTTTCGCTGCAGTCGCTGCAAACGCTCGAGCTTCACGCTGTAAGGCGTTTCATCGGGCAGACGCGCAGCAGGCGTGCCAGGACGCGGACTATAGACAAAGCTAAAGCTAGCATCAAATCCAACATCATCAATCAGCCGCATCGTCTTCTCGAAATCTTCAGCCGTTTCTCCCGGGAATCCGACGATAAAGTCCGTCGCAATGGCAATACCTGGGCGTGCAGCCTTCAGACGGCGAATGATGGATTTGTATTCGAGCACTGAATAACCGCGCTTCATGGCCGTGAGAATTCGGTCGCTGCCGGCCTGTACGGGGAGGTGCACATGACTCACAAGCTTCGGCAGCTTGGTGTAGGCATCGATCAGACGCTGCGTAAACTCGCGCGGATGACTCGTCGTGTAGCGAATGCGTTCGATACCATCAATTTCACTCACGTATTCGAGCAGCATCGCGAAGTCTGCCGCATCGCCTTCTGGCGTCACACCCCGATAGGCATTGACATTCTGTCCGAGCAGCGTCACCTCTTTGACGCCTTGATCGGCAAGCTGCGCAACTTCTACCAAAACATCAACGAGCGGACGAGAGATTTCTTCACCGCGGGTATAAGGAACCACACAGTACGTGCAGTACTTTGAGCACCCCTCCATGATGGATACAAAAGCCGCAGCACCTTCTGCACGAGGCGCCGGCAAATGATCAAACTTCTCAATTTCAGGAAAGCTCACATCAACCTGCGGCTTGCCTGTTCGAGCACGCTCGCCGAGCATTTCCGGCAAACGATGCATCGTCTGCGGTCCAAACACCACATCAACCCAAGGTGCGCGCTTCACAATGCCAGCACCTTCCTGACTAGCTACACATCCGCCCACAGCAATCATCATGTCCGGACGATCCCGTTTAGCCTCTCGAATGCGGCCTAAATCGGAGAAAACCTTCTCCTGAGCCTTTTCTCGGATTGAGCAAGTATTGAGGACAACCACATCTGCTTCATTCAGATCATCAGTCTTTTCAAGCTGCATCGCTTCGCCTAGAAGGTCAACAATGCGGTTGGAGTCGTAGTCGTTCATTTGGCAGCCAAAGCTGCGCAGATAAAGTTTTTTCGCAGACACGGTTTATATCCGGTGGCGTTGCACCGCTGTATTCCATTCCCATCGATTTCGACAGGCAAGGCAGCGGCAAAATGGCGGGGAATTCATTGACGGACGGAGAGAACCTCCGTCGATCCATATGGAAAAGCCCGAACCACTTTTAAGCGGACCGGGCTTTGAAATTTGGTGGCGCATCACGGATTCGAACCGCGGACACAAGGATTATGATTCCTCTGCTCTAACCGACTGAGCTAATGCGCCGAGAAGGAAATTATTGCCAATTTTAAGAATTTAGTCAATAGTGCCATTTCCTATAGAAACATTTTGTTTCATCTAATGTGTTAACACCACAACTGCCAGAAATGATGTGTTGGCCCGTATCCCGCACCAACCTCAAGCTCATCAGCATGGGCAATTGCACCAGCAACATAGTCTTTGGCCGCCGCTGCGGCCTTTGGCACATCATTCAAATGCGCCAATTCTGCTGCAATCGCGGATGAAAGTGTGCAGCCCGTGCCATGCGTGTTCTCTGTGGCAATTCGAGGCGCAGAGAACCAATGACGTTCCGTCAGACTCATTAGGCAGTCATCGGACTCCTGTCCTTTTAAATGCCCGCCCTTCATCAACACCCAGTCGGCGCCGGTGGTTTTTAACAGAGCCTCGCCTTGAACTGTCATCTCTTCAAAAGTACTCGCCTCCGCTTGCCCTAAAAGATCCGCTGCTTCTGGAAGATTGGGCGTCATAACGGAAGCAAGCGGCAGCAACTCATGCTTAAGCGCCTCAAGCGCATCCCGGCGAAGCAGTCTGTCACCGCTTTTAGCGACCATCACCGGATCAACGACAATCCATTTCGGCGCGTAACGACGAAGCGCTGCAGCAACAACAGCGATAACTTCGCCATCATTGAGCATCCCCACCTTGACGGCATCAATAGTGAGATCCGAGAAAACGCTGTCAAGCTCCTCCTTTACGAAAGCGGCCGGAATCGGCAGCACACCTTGCACCCCCAACGTATTTTGGGCGGTAAGTGCTGTTGGCACACCCGCCGCATAAACGCCAAGAGCACTGATTGCTTTCACATCGGCGATCAGTCCTGCTCCCCCAGAGGGATCAATGCCCGCTATCGTCAGGACATTCGGGATTCGTTCTTGCGTGCATACGTCCATAGCTTTTCCAATACCGTCATCATGCGAGCCGTGGCGCCGGCGCATTTCTGCGCGAAATTTTTAGCTGCCGCCCCGGCTGCGTTACGTTCCTCTGGGTACTTGAGCCACTGCTCCAGCTGAAGAACTGCTGCTTCCGCATCCGTCGCCTGGACCATACCGCCAGCGGCAATGCCTTCGCGGATAATGCGTTCAAAATTGAAAATCGACGGTCCAACCACGACGGGCGACCCAGCCATTGCCGGCTCCACAACGTTTTGCGAACCGAAAGGACCAAATGAACCGCCCATCACTGTCATGGAAGCCAACCCGCAGTAAAAGCTCATTTCTCCCATACTGTCGCCCACAACGATCTGAATGTCAGCGGGAAGGTCTTCCGCCGTTGAGAGTGTCGAGCGCCGAATCGTTTTAAGACCCGCCGATTCAAAAAGCTCTACCACGCGCTCAAAACGTTCCGGGTGACGCGGCACTACTACGACGAGAGTCTCTGCCAGCAATGCCGGATGCTTTTTAAAGCTTTCCAGAAAAGCGGCTTCTTCACCGTCTCGGGTGGAAGCCAAGAGCACTACCGGTCGCGAAAGCACAGTAAGCCAGGCCTTTGCTGCCGCCATTTGTGACGCATCAGGAACAATGTCGAACTTGACGCTGCCTGTGACTAAAACATCCTTGGCGCCGAGGCTTTCCAAGCGTGCCTTATCCTCGTCGCTTTGAGCCAGTACGGCAGCGAAGCTTCCGAAGGCCGGTCCCATGACTTCAATGGCCTTTTGAGCTTGCGCTCGCGACTTTTCACTTTCTCGTGCATTGGCAAGCACCACAGGAATCCCGTGAGCCGTCATTTCGTGCATGAGATTGGGCCACACTTCAGTTTCCATGATGACCCCGAGCGTCGGCCGTACTTGGCGGACAAATTTTTCAACAGCGTAAGGCGCATCATATGGGAGATAACACTGGCGTATCCGCTCGGGCGCCAATCTCACGAGGCGCTTTCCCGCCTCTCTGCCGGTCGGCGTCATGTGCGTCAGCACAACATCGCACTCCGGCCATGACTTCAGCATGGCCTCCAGAAGCGGCTTAGCAGCATTCGTTTCGCCGACACTCACCGCATGGATCCACACACGGGGACGTTCTGTGCGTAGCGGATACGTTCCCCAGGCGAAGCGCTCATCCCAATAGGCTCGATAAGCCGGCTGCCGGCGCGAACGCCACATCAGATAGAGGCTCGCCAACGGCAATGCTACGGTAGAGACGGAACGATAAATGCCCGGAGTGATTTTCATGATTATTAGTTTGTCTCAGTAGCCATCACGCGATGCGCAGCGGCCAGAATATCTTCAACGCTCGGAATCTGCTTGATGCCGCCCAAGCTTTCCGCTGGGCCGTCGCCAATCAGGCGCAACGTAGCGGTCGGTGTCGCCACGAAGATCCCCACACTGGGGATACCCATCGCGGCAGCCAGATGGGTTAGCCCAGTATCGACCCCAATCATTAATTGCGCTTGCGCCAAACCAGCCGCCACATCCCTTAGTCTGGCCTTTGGCGCCACTGCGGCGCCGGGAATCCCGGCAGCTATTCGGCGACACCTGGCTTCCTCTTTGGCGCCTCCCCAATAAAAGACGGGCGAAATACCCTCCTTCGCGAGCGCGCATCCGAGCTTCATCCAATGGTCTTCGGGCCAAAGTTTCTCATCTCGACTTGTATTGACCGCAAATGCCGCCGTCCGTCCTGATGTTTGCAGCGGCGCGGTGCCGCAGGCTTTCAGTCCAAACACCGCATGTTCGGGATCAATTGTGTATCCCAACACCTGTGCGGCGGCCATCCGGTAGCGTTTTACGGCGCCCAATGCCTCGGGGAGATCGAGATGTTGCTGATAAAAAAAGGCTGCCAAGGGTTCACGAATCGTCTGCCGCGTGTAGCCCACTGTCGGCGCTTTCGTCCAACGGGCAACCAGTCCCGAGCGAATCAGACCTTGAATATCAATGACAATGTCGTAATGTTCGGCCTGCAGCTCAGCTTTTAATGCACTGACCTCTCTGCGAGTTTTCACAGAGAACGGGGAATTGCGCCATCGGCGAAAGGCCGTGACGTAAACCTTTTCAACCGCCGGGGCAAGCGGGGGAATATCTGCGAAAGATTCCTCTGCCACCCAATCAATTCGCGCATCAGGCAACGCCTGTCGGATGTCATGGGCAACAGGAAGCGCGTGAATGATATCCCCCATCGAAGAGGACTTGATGATGAGGATCTTCTTCACTCGCGAGCTTCCTCAAGCAGCTTCTTAGGATCAGCGCCGGTTTCTGCAAACTTTGAGAGCCGTTTGCCAAGTTCAACACCGGGCTGATCAAACGGATTGATGTTATATAACGTGCCGAGCATCGTTGTCTTGTGCTCATACATCGCCATCACGGCGCCAAGTCGCCGCGGCGTGACGGCATCAAGCACAATCGTTGACACGGCATTGAAATACGGAGCCTTCGGATCTCGAGCGACCAACGCTTCGGCCTGTGCCCGAGCATTGGCTAAAAGCACTCGATAGTGTTCGGCATAGCGATGTCCGGGCATTTCACTCCAAATGAGATCAATGCTCGTGCTGCCCGTCCCATCGCGCAGCCACTGATAAAAGCTGTGCTGAGCTTCATTGCCGTTGGAACCCCAGACGAGCATGCCCGTACGTCCTTTGAGGCGCTCGCCGTTGATGCCGTGGCTCTTGCCGAGCGATTCCATCTGCAGCTGCTGCAGCCACGGCACAAGTACACGCAAACGTTCGTCATAAGGCAACAAGCAGTGCGTCGGGATCTTCAGTACTGTTGAATTCCAATACGCTGTCAGTGCAAGCAGCGCAGGCAAGTTCTGATCGATAGAGGCTTCGAGCGAATGGCGATCCATTTCGTTTGCCCCCTGCAGGAACTCCTGAAAGGCTTCGGGGCCCAGCGCGATGATCGCGGGCAGCCCAATGCCTCCCCAAACGGAGAAGCGTCCGCCAACCCAGTTCCACATGGCGAACTGATTTTCAAGCGGCAGGCACATCATTTCAGCCGCGTGCGGATTAGCCGAAACCACCACCATATGGCGACTGCGGTCTGCACCAACTATGCCGTTGTCAAGAAGCCATTGATCAACCGCCGTAGCATTCACCTGCGTTTCTCGCGTACTGAAACTTTTTGACGAAACGATCACGAGCGTGGAACGCGGATTGCAGGCCGCCAAAATGCGATCCAAGAGCACCCCGTCAACGCTCGCCAAAAAGTGCAGATGAATATCTGGACTGGCTGTCTGCAATGCGTGCCAGACAGCCTTCGGTCCCATCTCGGAGCCGCCAATGCCGATATTGATCACATCCACAATACGGTCGCCGCGGCAGCCCAACCAACGGCCGTCACGCACTCGCTGTGCAAAATCAAAAAGTCGGCGACGTTCCTGAGACACCTCCGCGTAGCGCGGAGCAGACAAACTGAACGCGCGCAGCGACGTATGGAGCGCAGGACGTCCTTCACTGCCGTTGACGCACTCACCACGGATCATCCGTGCGTGAGCTCCGAGCAGATCTTTTTCAGCAGCGAATTTGAAGAGTCCCTCAAGATCGCCATGCGTGAGTCGTTGACGAGAAAGATCAAGTTTGATGCCGCAAGCTACAGCCTGTGACGCATCTCCGGCGGCGCTTTCGCGCAGAAATGGAATCGAAGGGGAGGAAGACATGGACTTTTTTATTCAGGAATGACCAAATTAGGTTCGATACTGCGAAGCACTTCGATAAAGCGGGTTTTAACGCGTTTGAGCGCTTCGGGCGTATCGCCTTCAAAGCGCAGCACGACGACAGGCGTAGTATTGGATGAACGCGCTAAAGCAAAGCCATCCTTCCACTCAACACGCAGACCGTCGACCTTAATCACATCCGCCGCGTCGGTAAACTGCCCGGCTTCGGCGCGCAACCGTTCAATGAAGCGCTTGGGTTCTCCTTCTGCCATCGGAATCTGGAGCTCCGGAGTATTCACCGCATTAGGAAGTTTCGAAAGAACGCCTGACGGATCGTCGGTACGCGAAAGAATTTCCAAAAGGCGCACAGCGGCATAAAGTCCGTCGTCAAACCCCGTCCAACGCTCGTCATTGAAGAAAAGATGCCCCGACATTTCCCCTGCAAAGGGTGCATGCGTATCGCGCAGTTTTGCCTTCACCAGTGAGTGCCCCGTCGGACTGATCGTCGGAACGCCTCCTTTAGCTTTCACCCAGTCGACAAGCTTTCGTGAGCACTTAACGTCATACACAATGGGTTCACCCGGATGATGCTTCAGAATATCTTCGGCAAAAAGCATCATCAGGCGATCCGGGAAAATGATTTCGCCCTGCTTTGTAACAACCCCCAAACGATCACCGTCGCCATCCAATGCGAAGCCGTAGTCACAGTCCTCGGTCTTGACCGTTTTAATAAGGTCCTCCAAATTCTTAGGCTTGGAAGGGTCCGGATGGTGGAAAGGGAAGCGGCCGTCAGGTTCGCAGAAAAGCGGGACGACATCGACGGGAAGCTTCGAAAGCAGCTGCAGCATTACGGGGCCCGCAATTCCGCTGCCAGCATCGGCTGCTACCTTGAGTCGGCGCCCGATTTTGATGCCTGCAAGCGCTTTTTCAATATAGGGGGTGACTGCATCAACCTTCTCAACGCCCCCCGGAACGGTAGCCTCAATCCAATCCTGCGCCTCCACTCGGCGACGAATGTCCTGAATGGCATCGGCAAAAAGCGTAATTCCGGCGACCATCATCTTGAGGCCGTTCCACTCGGGCGGATTATGCGAACCCGTAACGGCCACACCAGTGCCGCAATTGAAATACTTCGTTGCATAGTAAAGGACCGGAGTCGGCACCGCCCCCACATCAAGCACCTTCATGCCGGTACTTGCAATCCCTTCGACCAGTGCGTTCATCAGCCGTTCGCCCGACAGACGGCCATCACGTCCCACGCAGAATGCCGACACATTGGCTTCCACCGCAAGGCTACCTAAAACCCGACCAACTGCTCGGGCTACGTCCTCCGTGAGCGTCTTATCGACGACACCACGAATGTCGTAAACCTTGAAAATGGATGAATCAACCTGCATGAAAGGACTCCTTCTTTATTGAATGCAATTCACGAAGACCGCTTTGCACGTTTGCAGCGCAGACGATCCTATTTTGCGGCTGATATTTTAGTTGCCAATGCGCAGCTCTCCAAGAGCGGATAAAAAAGACCGTTAACATCCATTCGCGGCTGTTATCGCCAAAATCAGCACGAGTGCGCGAAAATGCGCTCCCCGAACGGGGCATCAGACCGATACAATCGGCCACACAAATCCGTTAACGCCGCTTTTTTCGGAGTCCTGGAGTATCGAAGGTTGCCGTCAACAAGGGAAAACCTCAGACGCGGAATAACAACTTGCTCTACCGTATCGGCCAAAGGAACAATCCATGGATCTAGCTCAACTCAAGCGTGCACACGTCCTCGTTACTGGCGACGCCATGCTCGACCGCTATTGGTTCGGCGACGCCGAACGCATCTCTCCTGAAGCCCCTGTCCCCGTCGTTCGCGTCACTCGAACCGAAGAGCGTCTCGGCGGTGCGGCAAATGTCGCGCGCAACATAGCTACTGTAGGGGCATCGTCAACGCTTCTTTCTGTAGTAGGCAACGACGAAGCCGGACAAAGCATCGAAAAACTTCTGCGTGCAGAAGGCATCCAGCCTGAACTCGAACTCGACCCAGCGCTTAAAACCACGGTGAAGCTGCGCGTAGTCGCCAGGCAGCAGCAGCTCGTACGATGTGACTTTGAAGCAATGCCAGCAGAAGAAACGCTCAAGCGCCATCTCGGCACGTTCTCGAAACTGCTTACCACCAATCAAGCACTGGTACTTTCGGACTACGGCAAGGGCGGTCTATCTCATATTTCCACAATGATCGCCGAAGCCCGAGCGGTCAAACTTCCCATTCTCGTCGACCCCAAAGGGGACGACTACAGCCGCTATCACGGCGCCACTGTCATTACACCCAACCGCGCTGAGCTCCGGCAGGTTGTTGGCACCTGGACAAGCGAAGCCTCGCTTATCGAACGCGCACAGAATCTGCGCCAGGCACTTGAGCTTGACTATCTGCTCCTTACACGTTCCGAAGAAGGCATGACGCTTTTCGGTCCTCAAGGCCAACTTACTGTGCCGGCTCAGGCGCGCGAAGTCTACGATGTCTCCGGGGCCGGCGACACCGTCATCGGTATTCTTGCCGCCATGCTTGCTACCGGCATGCCAATTGAGGAAGCTGTACAGATTGCCAATCGTGCTGGCGGCATTGTCGTCGGGAAGCTCGGTACAGCCGCAGTATCCTATGAGGAGCTCTTCGGCTGATCGTCAACCGCAGAGATCTCGCATTTAATTATCAATATCCGCGCCGATTTCATCGGAGCTCTAGTATTCCTTTTCGGAGATTTTCACGCGATGAGCATTCTCGTTACGGGCGCAGCCGGCTTCATCGGCTGCAACAACGTCATCGCCCTCAACCGCCGCGGCATCACCGACGTTATTGCCGTTGACAATCTTGAAAAAGGCGACAAATTTAAGAATTTGGCTCAGTGCCAAATTTCAGACTATTTTGATAAACGCGACTTCATCGAGCGGGTACGAGCCGGTACTGCACCGCGCCCGGACGCGATTTTCCATCAGGGAGCCTGTTCCGACACCATGGAAACTGACGGCCGCTACATGATGGAAAACAACTACCGCTACACACTCCAGCTCTACCGCTGGGCTCAGGAACTGCGAATTCCGTTCATCTATGCGTCATCAGCCGCCACCTACGGCGCTCACACGGAATTTATTGAAGAAGTTCAATATGAGGGGCCGCTCAACGTCTACGGCTACTCCAAGTATCTCTTTGATCAAGTCCTTCGCCGCGAACTCAGTTTTCTTCGTGCGCCAGTCGTAGGGCTTAAGTACTTCAACGTCTACGGTCCGCACGAACAACATAAAGGCCGTATGGCGAGCGTTGCTTTCCATCAGTACTTCCAGTACCGACGTGATCATAAAGTGAAGCTCTTTGAAGGCTGTCTCGGCTACGGCAACGGTGAACAAAGCCGTGATTTCGTCTATGTGGAAGACGTCTGTAAAGTACTGCTCCACTTCCTCGATAAACCGGTTTCCGGCATATACAACTGCGGCACCGGCCGAGCTGAACCTTTCAACAACGTGTCGCTTGCCGTGGTCAACGGCATTCGAGCAAGCGAGGGTAAAGAGCAGCTTACGCTGCAGGGCGCCGTAGCGGCGGGCGAAATTGAATACATCCCCTTCCCCGAAGCGCTTAAAGGCAAATATCAAGCCTTTACACAGGCAAACCTCACGAAGCTGCGAGCCGCTGGGTGCGATGTCAACTTCCGTACAGTGACCGAAGGCACGACTGATTACATGAAGGTGCTCCTCGAAGAGTACCCGACTGTTGAATAATGAAACGTGCGGCTTTTCTTGACCGTGACGGCGTGATCAACATTGATCACGCCTACGTACACGACCGAGAGCATTTTGAATGGGTGCCGGGCGTCCTTGAGGGCGCTCGAATGCTCACGGATGCAGGTTTTCTGCTGGTCGTCGTCACCAATCAATCCGGTATCGGACGAGGCTATTACACTGAAGCAGACTTTCATGCACTCACCGACTGGATGTGCGGCGTCTTTGCGGAGGCGGGGGCTCCAATTGCCGCTGTTCGTTTCTGCCCGCACCACCCGGAAAAGGCACTGGGCCTCTACCGGCGTGAATGCCGCTGCCGCAAACCTCAGCCCGGAATGATTCTGGACGCAGCAAAGGACCTCAACATCGATCTTTCTCGATCCATCCTTTTCGGCGATAAGCCGGGGGACTGCACAGCAGGTCGATCCGCCGGACTCCCAGAACGGGTTCTGCTCGGCACTGACGGCAAATGCCAGCCTGAAGCATGTGTCGACAGCACGCGAACAGCAAAGGATCTGCTTTCCGCTGTGCGCTCCGACTGGATGACTGCATTCATTCGCTCTTAACTAATTTTTTCCTGACACCAATGAGTCTGCGCTGTCCACCTCCCGTTTTTGAGCAGAAAATCTGCCGACTTGAAGACCTGGCCGAACGAGCCGCGGCTCTGCCTCACCCGACCGTCTTTACCAACGGCGTGTTCGACATCCTGCACCGCGGACACGTTACCTACCTTGCACAAGCCCGTGCACTAGGCGCTAGTCTCATTGTCGCCGTGAACAGTGATGCTTCCGTGAAGCTGCTCGGCAAAGGCGACGACCGCCCGATCAATACGCAAGCAGATCGTGCAGCTGTGCTAGCTGCACTTGAATCCGTTAATCTTGTCGTTGTCTTTCCGGACAAAGTGCCGCTGAAGGCCGTTGAACTGGCTCGCCCAGATCTCTATGTCAAGGGCGGCGACTACGAACCCGAAAACCTGCCGGAGGCGAAGCTCGCCGCCAGCTGGGGCGGACGCTGCGTAACGATCACTTTTGAACATTTGCGCTCTACCACTGCACTTCTCCAAAAAGTACGAAACGCTTAATCATTCCTGCTGCACAACAGCTGTTTAACAAGAGCAGCCCGCGCGATATCTTCGAGATTGTCGTTCGTACCGCTCTGATCTTCGGCCACCCCTTTATGAAACCCGCCATTCCTGCTGTCGTTCTTGCGCTTACCCTTTCCGCATTGACTGTTCAAGCTGCCGACAGCATATCGGGCGCCAGCCGCCGTACGGCCAAGAGCGCTGCCGTCATACCCAAGAATATTGATGCTGTCACATCCGCATCCGTGGTTCCGCAGGCCCTCCGTCAGAGCGTGAAGCCCAATCGTTTTTCCCTTCGCCCGGGTGTTAAGCGCGTTCTCTTCGTCGTGGGCGATCCGCGAAGCGAATCTGTTGAATGGGATCTCGTCAATACGGCCATGAAGCATTTCATGGACAAGGGTTATGACGTAGAGCTGCGTGACCTTTACGCCATTGGCTTCAACCCGATTCTTACGCGTGAAAATTTCTATCAGGCCAAAGACGGGTTCGGCAAAACGCCAGCTGATATCACCGAAGAAATGATGTATGTACGCAGCGCTAACTTCATCGTCTTCTGTTATCCAAATTGGCACGACACACCGAACACCATCGTTAAGGGCTATATGGAGCGCGTTTTTCAGAAGAAATTCGCTTACCGGGATGCTCAAAATGGTCTTGAAGGCTTGCTTAAAGGCAAAGGCATATTCACCATCATGAACGCTGGCTGGGTCGGCATGGGACGCGGTGACTTAGGTGACGGGCTTCCTCGCGCTGCGGGCGAAAAATCCAATCCCACTTGGGATAAATACATGACGGCCTTCAAAACGCTTGACGACGATACCGCCGCGTTCTGGGGCGCCAAAAATCTCGGCCGTTTTGTGAATGACCAAACGCCAGGCAACCTTGATGAAGACTACGCCGCTAAGCTCGAACAGCTTCGCAGCGATCTCCGTCGCCATTTGGACAGCAAATTCAGCCTCAAACCGTAACCTTTCCTTTGTGCGCAGATTGCACGCTTCCCGCCCCAAAAAGAGCTCCCGGAGGTCATTAATCTCTCGGGAGCCTTTTATCGGTTAGTTCGTTTCGCGATCAGCCGATGCGGAAGCCACGCTTGCGTGCAAAGTGAATAGTCGCATCAAGGAAGCCCTGCTTGCTGCCGCAGTCAAAACGCGTACCCTCAAAGCGATGCGCGTAGGTGGGCACGGTTTCAAGCGAAGCTCCAATACCATCGGTGAGCTGAATTTCACCGCCGATACCAGCCGAAACCGTTTCGAGATAATCGAATATTTCCGGTTCAAACACATAACGGCCAATCACCGCCAAACGCGAAGGCGCCACGGCTGGCTCAGGCTTTTCCACGATACCGCGAAGACGCGGTGTTCCTTGAGCAGCGTCGTCCACACTCACGATGCCGTACTTCTTGGTTTCTTCAGGCGCCACATCCTGAACGGCCAAAACCGCCCCCCCGCCCTGACGAGCACGCGCTTCGATCAGCTGACCAATGCAGGAACGGCCAGCATCGATCAAATCGTCAGCAAGAATAACGCCGAAAGGCGAGTTCTCTACAACAGGCCGAGCGCACAATACCGCATGACCGAGGCCGAGCGGCTGCGGCTGACGAATGTAGATGCAGCGAACACCAGGCGGCACGATCTCACGCACGATTTCAAGGAGTTCCTGCTTACCCTTCATTTCGAGTTCGCGTTCCAGTTCGGCGTAGGTATCAAAATGATCCTCAATCGCCCTTTTGTTGCGACCGGTGACGAAAATCATTTCAGTAACGCCCGCAGCCGCAGCTTCCTCAACAGCATACTGAATCAAGGGTTTGTCCACGACTGGCAGCATTTCCTTAGGCATTGCCTTAGTGGCGGGGAGAAATCGCGTGCCGAGACCGTTGACCGGGAATACAACTTTGCGTACGGGCTTCATGGAATTGAATGGGATAGTCAATGAAAAATAACTGACAGTGCAGGCGGCGCGAAATAGAATTCCGGGCGACCGCAGCACCGAAGCGGGATCGAGCTTAACGCGGCAGAGCCTGTTCGGGCAAGTACGTTTATTTCAAGATTCCATCGACATCTGGAGCGTCTTTGTATGGTGAGCTCAACTACCTCTACATCATCGTCTGGCACTTTATTCGCCATCGGCGACCTTCAGGGGTGCCTTGAAAGTCTTGAAGAACTGCTTACACAGCTCCCGCAAGATGCAGAGCTGCTTTTTGTTGGGGATCTGGTTAACCGCGGTCCGCAATCCCTTCAGACACTGCGCTTTGTGAAAAATCTCGGCAGTCGCGCCCGCTCAATTCTCGGCAATCATGACCTCCACCTTCTTGCTGTTGCGGCAGGCGCAGGCGAAATGCATAAGAAAGACACCATTGCCGATATCCTATCTGCGCCGGATCGCGACGAATTAATTAACTGGCTGCGCAACCAACCGCTTCTCATCGAACAAGGAGACGTTCTCTTCGCTCACGCCGGCATTCATCCTTTATGGGATCTTCCAACTGCTCAAAAACTCGCTCAGGAAGCTCACGAAGCGCTCGCTGGCCCTCAGTGGCAGCGTTGGCTTCAAGGCATGTACGGCAATACGCAGTGGTCACCCGATCTGACGGGTGAAAAACGCATGCGTGCGATTCTCAATGGGTTTACTCGCATGCGGTTTGTCAATGCCCTCACAGGGGAGCTTGACTTTGACTTAAAAGAAGGGGCCGGCACTGCCCCCAAAGGTTGGGTCCCTTGGTTTGAATACAAACATAGATTGCTCTGCGACCACACCATATGCTTCGGGCACTGGTCAATGCTGGGCCTCATCAACCGCCCCAATCTGGTTGCCATAGACACCGGCTGTCTCTGGGGTGGCGAGCTTACCGCCGTTCGCTTCCCGGATCGCCGCATCTTTCAGGAAAAATGCCCCTGCTGGGCCAACCCACTCGCTTTTTCAAAAAAACATAAAAAAGACTGAAGCGAAAGTAAATCATCAAAAGAGCCCGAAGCATATTGAATACTTCGGGCGTTGGTTGAATTCCCCAGCATTAAGAGACTGCTGTCAGCATCTACTCAGCTGCTGAAGCTTTTTCTGTTCCGGTTTTGGCAAGTTTTGCACGAAGTGCCTCAGCCTTGGCGGCTGTGGCATCCGGCCAGCCAAGCGCTTCAGCCATGGCACGGGAGGTTTCTGCACAGAGGGTTCGCCGGTCGTAGGCCGCTGCTTTAATCGGCGTAAGGATCGTTGCTTCAACCGAAACGTTCTTCGTTCTGACAATATCCTTTAATACGGTGAAAAGATCCCTTGATGCATAAGACGGCATCGTTGAGGGTATGCCGTTCACAGAGTACTTCAGCGTAATCGGAAGCACCTCAATTCCGTTGTATTCCGCAGGTTTGGCAGCCGAAAAGAGATTCGCATAGAAAGGCAGCAACGCATCGCCCGGCCCCGTTGTCCCCTCCGGGAAAAAAAGTACGTTCTCGCCGCGGGCAAGGTGCTTGTCCATAACTTCCACAACATCAACAATCGCGCGGCGGCTTGAGCGATCGATGAAGATTGTTCCTACGTGCTTGGAAATCAGTCCGAAAATCGGCCACTTTGAAATTTCTTTTTTAGCGATGAAGCGCACCGGAAGAATGGAATCCAGCACAAAAATATCAGCGAACGATATGTGGTTGGCGCAGACAAGGTAGCCGGGTCCGTCTTCACGCAACCCTGAAGCCGCCTCAGCATTAGGAATCCGGCCCTTGACATCAAGGCGGATGCCTAAAACTCGGAGAAGCCGAGGCGCCCAACGCTTGACCATGCGCACACGCATACTGTCTGGCACTACGGGAAAAATGCCAACCACAAGAAAGAAAAGAATAACAATGACAACGGCGAGCAGAATAAGCCGCGCGCCCCCGACGATGCTGCGCATAGGCGTTCTTTTTGGAAGAGATGAATGGAATTGACGGATAGTTCTACTTCACTCTGCCACCGTAACGGCTTCATGGAAGAACTGTTCAAGAATGACGGCGGCCGCGCGATCATCAATGTGGTCGCGCCCTTGGGCGACCTCCACCGAAGAGAAACGCTCGTCGACAGTAAAGACCCGTAGATGATAACGACCGCCAAGCTGACGGGCGAAACGTTCACAGCGAGCCGTGAGCGTTGACGGATTACCGTCCCCTAGTCTGGGCACGCCGACAACGAGAAATTTCGGTTTCCACTCAGACATCAATGCTTCAATACTCTGCCAACGCGACTCATTGGTAGACGCATCCAGAATAACGAGCGGTTCTGCTGTTCGCGTAACGGTATTGCCCACTGCCACACCGGTGCGGGCAAGCCCAAAATCAAATGCCAGTACGGTGCCGGGTTCTGTGAGGAATGTTTCCAAAGGTTTTGCCATAGCTTGATCTGCGTCAGGGAAGTTCCGGTCGGTTGTATCTTCAATTGTCGAAAAATTGCGAAGGACCTCATTATGGCCACATTAGGTGGCCCACGCCTGCAGAGGTCTACAAACTTTTCCGCCAGTTCACTCGCATCTGCGGCTGAATAGGCGTACTCTTGCGCCTCCCCTTTTTTGGTTCTTGAGGCTCTCCTACCTGTGCGTCCGTTCCACGGATGCCTTCGTCGGCGAGCCTTCTTGCATTTTTAGCGATGATCGACAACGTTCTTGAGCGTCTGACGACGCTTTTCACCGAAGGCGGCGCGCACTTCCGCGTCATTCACCACCCTGCCGCCGGCCAATCGAGCCAATCGGTAGCCGAAATCCGCGGCACTGAACTTGGTCAGGGCGCTAAAGCGCTTTGCTGCACCGTGAAGGGCAACGGCGTAAAAAAGCATGTCCTCGGCGTTCTTCCGGCCGACATGCAAGCCGATCTCAGCAAGCTTGCCGCAGCAGTCGGCGGACGTCGTGCTTCGCTCGCCAGTCCAGATGAAGTAATGGACTTAACGGGATGCATCTTTGGCGCCGTACCGCCAGTGAGTTTTCATCCCGATCTTGAACTCATCTGCGATCCGACACTCTTCACGCGTTATAGCGAACTGGCCTTCAATGCTGGCTCACGCGATGTTTCTATCATTATTTCGACCGACGATTTCAAACGTATCGTTGCGCCAAAGGTAGCCGCCTTCCTTCGTGATGCGGCCTCTGCCCCCGCTGAAAAACAAAACCAATAAACAAGTCGTAAATTGCCTAAACCTCCGACCTAAGGTCTCTTGACATGGACTCCTTTGCCGCTTTGCTCACCAATTCGATTACACCGGTGACGCTTATCTCCGGCGTCGGCCTCATGCTGCTGTGCATGACTGCCCGCTACAACCACACGACCGATCGTGTGCGTCAACTCCTCAAACGTCGTGAAGACGGTGACTACGAAAAAGAACCGGATCTCGATTTCGAAATCCACTTGATCTTCCGTCGTTCGCGCTATCTGCGCCGAGCAATGCTGAGCCTCGTGCTCTCGGATGTCTGCTCGGGCCTCATTGTGGCAACAAACGTTGCCGCACACCTTTCGAACCTCAATTTCGTCACACTCTCCTCAATCTGGTTGGCATTCGCGCTGGCACTGATTGTCGCCTCGTCGATTTATTTCAGTCTGGAAGTTCGCCTTTCGCTTCATGCTCTGGAAACAGCCATCGATCATTTGCCCGGCAAAACGAAAGAGCCAGGCCTTTAAGGAGACGTCACGTGCTTACCATCACCGAATTTAATGACTCGCTCTCATTAGCACTTGCGCCGATTACCTTAATTTCCGGCGTAGGACTCTTGATGATCTGCATGACCAATCGCTACAACCATGCGACGAACCGTATTCGTCAGTTGATGGCTAAACGCGAAGGCAACATCGATAATTCCATCATCCGCTCAGTAATAGACACTGAAATCGATCTTCTCTACATGCGTGCATCGCTGCTGCGTCGCGGCATGCTCTCCGTTGCGCTTTCGGCTTTCTTTTCAGCCATTCTGGTTGCGGTCAGCGTGAGTGCTCGCTTTCTCGATCTTGACATCCACATCCTCGAAAGCTGCATCCTCGTTGCGGCAGTTCTTCTAATCGTTCTTTCTGCGCTTCTCTTTGCTGGCGAGATTAACGTCTCGCTCAAAGCCTTAAAACTTGCCGTCGATAAAGTGCCGCGTCACGGCAAATGGAGTCTAGAAGACTAGCCGCTATTCATCGTAGATACGGGCGCCGTTCGGCTGGAACGACGCCCGTTTGCTCTCTATTGTCTATATCCCCAACGGAAATAAATAGAGGTGCCCTCTCCCTTCGTGCGGCCAACCACTAAAAAGATGGGACCAATCAAACTGTCAACACCGATCGATGCTGAAACGGACTTGGCCCACGCGCGATCATTCTCATCATTGCTCGACAGTCCATGCACATCATTCCAAGCACGCCCTGCCTCAAGTGCTCCGCCAATCCACACCGGCACGCGAATGGGCATCCAATCGGAAACATTGCGCATCAGCGAAGCCTTTACATACTCCAGCCGCGAGCCTGACCACCGGCCATAAGGCACGCCTGGCATACGTCCTGCTCCGCCCAATTGGTACATTCCAGCGACTGAAGAACGCCCGATCTCTCCCTCGAACACAGAAGTCCAACGCCCCACAGAAAACGGCACCAGCGCATTAATACCGAACATGTAATTGGACTCCGTCAGTCCGACGGCTTGATTAGAGCGTTTCCCATTCACCTGTAGCCGCATGCCCTCCGTCGGGAAACTCACGCTGTCGAGCGTATCAAGCATCAGCTCAGCACCGATATAGGGAGCTGACTTTCGCCGCCAAGGCGGCTGATCGCGGCCAATCTCAATATCTGTATGTGAAGAAAGCCACCCTGTAGATAGGCCGGCATAACCCCATCGCGCGAGTTCCCAGCCTAAAAGCACTTTGGCATCTACAAACGTGCTCCTCCACTGCGCCACGGCTTCGTGACCGGAATATCTATCAAAGCGCATACGTTCATACGAGATACTCGGTTGAATAAAGAGCGGCAAGGTTGTACCCAGCGGCTGATAGAACTCTGAAAGAAATCTTTGTTTATCGCCAACCTGAATTTCATTGCGCCATTCTCCTCCCCATGCATTCAGCAGATGCCAACTGTGCGCAAAAAGCAGGTTGTAGGTACTCACACTGTCGAAGTCCGTTTCCAAAGACCCGCCCAGACGAGCACTCGAATAGCCGGCTCGCTTCTCCTTGGGCTCAATGACGAGTGCTGCCGATCCGTCAGGTCCCGGATCTAACCGATAAACAACACTGTCAAAGTAACCATCGGCCCACACCGTACGTGCTGCATCATCCAAGCGCTCGCGATCAGCAGCACGCCCCGAAGGTACAGCCGCACGCTCAACAATTCTTTCGGGCGGCACAGCCGCATCCCCTTGCTGTGCGACTCGGATTTCCGTAATCACTTTCGGACTTCTGTCGAAGTTGACGAAACTCTGTGTGCGAGCGTGGTTCCATGCTGTCCATTCCTGACGGCCAACAGCAAGGACCTTTAGGCGATCGGCTGCAGCTCGACCGGCAGCCTCTCCCACAGCAATGATTTCACGGCTCTTGTCAAGATCTGCGGACGTATAGTCCTTCAGTTCCGGACGAATAAGAATATCGCGATCGGAAAGACTGGCCAGAGAGGCCGTAACGTTTTGTTCGGTCAGCAGATTTACCATCTGCGACATTACACCGACCACATCGTTGAGTTGCTCTCGCCCGCTGAGCGGGGTCCCGACATTAACTGCGATGACGATGTCAGCCCCCATTTCTCGGGCAAGCTCAACCGGCAGATTGTCAACCAATCCGCCGTCGACCAAAAGATCATCGCCCCGTTTGGCTGGTGAAAAGGCTCCCGGCACCGACATTGACGCACGCATCGCTTGACTCAGTGTGCAGTCCTTTTGCATGACGACACGCTTGCCAGTAACAAGATTGGTTGCTGGCGCCGCAAAGGGGATCGGCAGCATGGAAAGATCTTCAACCATCGCTGAAGACGCTGTTTTTCGTGCCAAAAAAAGATCCAATTCTTCTGCTGGCACAAAAGCATCGGGAAAGCGCGGCGTACCATCGTTGCTGATTTCAATCCCTGCAGAAGGCAGACTCTTGTAATCATCAAGCTTGCGCCGCCAAGACAAGATGTCGCGCTGCGGACGAGGCGCAAGCATCTTGCTCCAGTCCACCTCCAATACTGTGTCTTCGAGAGCTTTGGCAGTAAATCCGGCGGCATAAGCTCCGCCAACCATCGAGCCCATTGATGTGCCGGCAATAACGTCAATTTTGACGCCTAACTCTTCGAGTACCTTGATAACCCCAACATGCGCAAAGCCGCGGGCACCACCGCCGGAAAGCACTAATCCAACACAAGGACGCCCTTCAGCACGGCAGGCGGCGCGAACCTCACTGGGGGTTTTAGCCCAGCTCGAAGTTGAAATAGTTAAAAAGACAACTGCAGTCGTCAGGACGGCATGGTGAAGCGTTGGAAGGCGCAGAATCATGAGCAATCCAAAATCAGAGACAGCAGAAGGCAACGCTGAAGTTGCCGCCCGGGATAACACGATGGAAAATAGTGAGTCTTCATAGGCTGCCGCAGTTGGCGGAATGCCTTTACGCCCACATACTATAAGGACGATTATGCGCGTACTGCTCACAGGAGGCATGGGCTTCATCGGTTCCCATACGGCCGTGTCTCTTCTGGAAGCCGGTCATGAACCCATTCTTTATGACAATCTTTCAAACGCTGATCGAAGTGTCGTCGATCGCATCGGCCGCATTACAGGTCACACGCCGACGTTCATTGAAGGCGACATTCGTGATGGGGCGCTGCTCAAACAAGTACTTCGTAACGAGCATATTGAAGCTGTCATTCACTTTGCCGGCCTTAAAGCGGTAGGCGAATCCGTCGGGAAACCGCTTGAGTATTTTGACAACAATGTCTCTGGCACAATCAAACTGCTCGAAGCCATGCGCTCTGTCGGCGTGAAGCGCCTCATCTTCAGTTCCTCTTCCACTGTTTACGGAACTCCGCAGCATCTTCCCCTCACTGAAGCGGAGCCAACCGGTGAAGCGACCAATCCATATGGTCGAACGAAAATTCACATTGAAGAAATCCTTGCCGATCTTTGCCGTTCAGACTCAGAATGGAGCGTTGTATGCCTGCGCTATTTCAATCCCATCGGGGCTCACCCATCAGGACTCATCGGTGAAGATCCAAACGGCATTCCGAACAACCTGCTCCCCTATATCGCCCGCGTTGCGAGCGGCAGGCTGCCTTGTCTGAATGTTTTCGGCAATGACTACGACACGCCTGACGGCACGGGCGTACGCGACTTCATCCACGTAGTGGATCTCGCTCAGGGCCACACCGATGCGCTTCCATATGCAGTTTCACACACCGGCTGGATTGCAGTTAATCTCGGCTGCGGCCGCGGTTACAGCGTCCTAGAGGTCGTTAAAGCCTTTGAAGACGCAAGCGGTCGCCGAATTCCTCTGCATTTTGCGCCTCGCCGTGCCGGTGATATCGCTGCCAACTGGTGCGATCCGACATTGGCATTGAAGCTTTTCGGTTGGAAGGCCAAGTTCGACATTGAGGATATGTGCCGCGATTCTTGGCACTTTGAGTCTCTGCTTAAAACTGAATGCGAAACCCGCTAGCAGCGATTGAGCAAGTTTTACTGACGAAGCATTCAGGCAGTTCTGCAATCGATATTTATCCCAATTGCATGAACTGCCTCCAAAATGTTATCCACGAAATTATCCACAACTTATTTATTTATAATTCAACTAGTTGCATCTAATTTTCGAAGTTATTCACTTACAAAGCATTCATCTCCAAATGGATTGAATTGATAACTTCTGCATAGATTCAATCGCTCATGATCTAAGCGTTTTCAATGCATCCTTTAGCCAAGATGCAGTCAGACTTTTTCTCATGCGGGCGACCTGAGACGGCGTTCCCTGTGCCGTAATGTCACCGCCAGCCTCACCGGCCCCGGGCCCCACGTCAACTACCCAATCGGCACAGGCCGCAACCTGCATATCGTGTTCAATCACAACAACTGTGGCACCGATATCAGTAAGGCGTCGAAGTACCGCTAAAAGCTTGGCTACATCAGCAAAATGAAGTCCGGTTGTCGGCTCATCCAACAGATAAAAGGTGCGGCTTGAACTCAATCGAGACAGTTCTGCTGCCAGTTTCAGTCGCTGCGCCTCACCGCCGGAAAAGTCGGCAGTACTCTGTCCTAAGCGGATATAACCCAGACCCACGTCAGCGAGTGCATCCATACGCCGCATTATCTGCGGGTGCGAAGCGAAAAAATCCCGAGCGTCGTCTACGGTCATTTCGAGCACATCAGCAATGGACTTTCCCTGCCAGCGACACTCTAATGTTTCTCGGTTGTAGCGCGCTCCGCCGCATACATCACAGCGAACATACAGGTCCGGAAGGAACTGCATCGGCACGCGCACCACGCCTTCACCGGCACAGGCTTCACATCGACCGCCATGATTCAGGAAAGAAAAGCGGGAGGCCGAATACCCGCGCTCCCGTGCGGTAAGCGTTTCGGCAAAAAGTTCACGGATAGGCGTGAATGCCCCCGTATAACTTGCCGCATTGGAGCGCGTCGACCGTCCAATCGGAGCTTGATCAACACTTACCACCTGATCAAAATACTCAGCCCCATAAAGTTCACTGAAGGGCAGCCCTGCACCCGCCGCCTTGGCGTCTTTGGAAACCACTGCCTTCAGAGCAGGGAGCAGCGTATCCACGATCAATGTTGATTTACCTGAGCCCGAAACTCCCGTAATGACAGTGAGTCCTCCCACTGGAATCGTGAGATTCACATTCTTGAGGTTGCGGCCGACAGCGCCCTTCAGTTCAAGTTTGTCGGCCTTTGTAGCATTGAAATGGCGCCTGGGCAGAGCATTCTGGACTTGGCCAGAAAGCCATGCACCTGTAAGTGAATGAGGATTAGCCTTTAATGCCGCCAATGTTCCCTGAGCTGTCACCTCTCCGCCGGCGGTTCCCGCTCCCGGTCCCATGTCAACGAGCCAATCCGCAGCCTCCATCACCGTGCGATCGTGCTCCACAACCAGTACCGTGTTGCCGAGCGCCTGCAAACGTTTAAGGACCTGCACCAAGGCTTCAGCATCCTTTGGATGAAGACCTGTTGTCGGTTCATCGAGCACATAGAGCACGCCAGACAGACCCGAACCAAGCTGAGCCGCGAGTCGAATACGCTCCAATTCCCCGCCCGACAATGTTCGTCCGGGACGTGAAAGTGTGAGGTAATCAAGCCCCAGATTTTCAAGGCAAGCGAGTTTTGACCTTGCACCTGCCGCAGCGCGAGCAACGATCTCACCACGGACGCCCTCCAATTGCAGATTGGCAAGCTTCAGTGCCACATCCTTAATAGACAGCGCCTGGAGCTCTGGAAAACGCTGTCCGTCAAGCCGCACGGTTCTGCCCACAATGCCCAGTCCAGAACCATCACAATCTGGACAAGACACTTGCGTCATAAATGCTGAAAGAACTTTTTTCTCAGAAGGCGTAGCGTCGCGCAAATATGCCTCTATTGCCCCCTGAACGGCATCCAGCAGAGCGCGGCGTGCCGCTTCAGGAAGCTGCTGCCACGGCGCATCAACATCCAAACCAGCAGCGGCTGCCGTTTGCATCAGCATCTGACGCCAAGTTGAGGACGGATTCCCAGCAAAAGCCCCGCCGGCGAGCGATTTGGAGGGATCAACAATCAGCCGCTCTGCTAAAAGCACATCCACTAGTCCTGTACCGCCGCAATGCGGGCAGGCTCCGCGCCGACTAAACCGGGAAAAGTCGCCCGGCTCCAATTCGCCAGCCGCGAAATCGCAGAGCGGACAAGCATTTTTTGATGAAAATCGTCTTTCCCAAACGCCGCCGTTTTCACCTTCTCCATCCAAATCAAAAACGACAGCACGCCCACCGCCTCGCCCTAGCGCAGTTTCGAGACTCTGTGCAATACGCTCGCGAACATCTCCGCGGACACGCAGGCGGTCAACGATCAACTCCAGAACATGCGCCCCATCTCCAAGCGGTTCACCGCCGCTGACATCGTCGAGATGCATTATTTGGCCGTCAATACGTACCCGTTGGAACCCTTCCGTCTGAAGCTTTGCGGCAAGCGCTTGAAAGGCCTTTGCCGAAACTTCCATGCCCAGATCGATTGGCGCCGCAACAGCGATCCGCCGATCCCCCGCATCACACAGCACCTTATCCGTCATTGACGCCACAGACTCAGCTTTTAGCGGCAATCCGTGCCTTGGACAATATGCAGTACCCGCACGAGCATATAAGAGCCGCAAATGGTCATCGATTTCCGTCAAAGTTCCCACTGTGCTCTTGGGATGCAAACCGCCTGTCGTCTGGCCAATAGCTACAGCCGGCGGCAAACCGTCAATCACATCGACATCAGCACGCGGGAGTTGTTCCAGAAATTGTCTAGCCCGTGGCGATAGACTCTCGACATAGCGTCGTTCGCCTTCTGCGTAAAGCGTATCGAAGGCAAGCGAACTCTTGCCTGACCCGGATGGTCCCGTGACGACGATAAATGCGCCGCGAGGCAGTCCGAGAGAAATATTCTTCAGATTGTGAGTGCGCGCACCTCGCACCTCGATAGTGCCGGAAGTTGTCATGGCAGGAAAATTTAAGAAAGCGGAAACTCCTAAGGACTATAACCGCCGCACGTCACAAGAATGTCGGCTTCAGCAGCCGATGCCCAAACCATTGCCCATCCAAAGAGTTTTCTCATGGCTAGCTCCGCCGCCCATATGACGCCGCAGGAAAGAACCTCAAGTTTTTCGCTCGCGAGTATTTTTGCGCTGCGCATGTTCGGGCTCTTCATTATTCTGCCGGTCTTTGCCGTCTATGCACGAGAGCTGCCTGGCGGTGACAGCGAAACGCTTGTCGGCATTACCTTAGGCATATACGGCCTCACTCAAGGTCTGCTCCAGATTCCTTTTGGCGTTGCTTCAGATCGACTTGGCCGCAAACCCGTCATCATTTTCGGACTCATCATCTTTGCACTCGGCAGTTTCCTCGCTGCGTCGGGCGCCAACATCTGGATCGTTATGCTAGGGCGCATGCTGCAGGGTGCAGGGGCTATCTCCGCCGCCGTTACCGCGTTCATCGCAGACAGCGTACGCGTACAGGTCCTCACTAAGGCAATGGCCATGGTCGGCGCCTCTATAGGCCTTACCTTTGCTCTTTCTCTCCTTATTTCGCCACCGCTCACAAAGCTATGGGGGGTTTCAGGGCTTTTCACACTCACTGGCATTTCTGCCCTGATTGCTGTCCTGGTTGTCAAATTCGTTGTTCCTCCGGCACCCCAGTCAGCCATCGATGAAAAAAATGAACATCGATCATGGAGGAAGGTCGTTTGTGATCCTCAGCTCGTCCGCCTCAATATCGGCATCTTCGTGCTTCATGCAGTACTCACCGCCATCTTCGTGGTTATTCCAACACGGCTCGTCTACATGCGGCTGCCAAGTGAGCATCATTGGTGGGTATATCTGCCTGCGGTCATCGCTGGTTTCGCTCTTATGGCTCCGCCATTAATTTTTGGTGAAAAGAAGCAAGCTGTTGTCCGAGTCATGCGCTTCATGATTGGATTTCTCACTGTAGCTTTTGTGCTCTTTGCATATCTCATTCATTCCATCTGGGAAATTGCTTTCCTTCTCGGCATCTTTTTCATCGGCTTCAATGTACTAGAGGCCACACTGCCAAATCTAGTCTCTCGAATTGCTCCGGCAGCTGACCGAGGGCTTGCATTGGGCGTATACAATACAACACAGAATATTGGGCTTTTTGTCGGCGGCGCGCTCGGCGGTGCAATTTCACAGCACTTCGGGCCCGAAGCGGTCTTCTTCGTCTGTGCATTTGCTATGCTTATTTGGTTCGCCTCATCGTTTGGGCTGCAGGAACCTGCCCGTCCGAACCGAGAGCCCGGCGAAGTCATTAAATAATTTTTGTTTTTTTAGCTTTAGTTTTGGATAAGAATCATGGCTTCCGTCAACAAGGTCATTCTTCTCGGCAATTTGGGCGCAGATCCGGACGTCCGCTACACACCCGATGGCGGTACAGCAATTTGTACCCTCAGTCTCGCCACCTCCCGTCGCTACAAGAACCGTGACGGTCAGTTCACCGAGGAAACGGAATGGCACCGCGTTGTGCTTTTCGGTCGTACAGCAGAAATCGCCCGCGACTATCTCAAAAAGGGGCGCTCTGTCTACGTTGAAGGCCGCCTGCGCACCCGCAAGTGGACTGATCAGAACGGCAACGACCGTTGGACCACCGAAGTGGTCTGCGAAAATATGCAGCTTCTTGGTGGCCGTGACGGCAGTGGTCAAGGCGGCCCGAGCGGTGGCTACGTCCCTGCCGGCGACGGCTTTGAATCCGCACCTCGCCCCGCAGCGCCTCGTTCTCCGGCTGCTGCCCCGCAGCCGCAGGCTTCACCTGCCGCCGCATCGGCGCCCATCGACTCACTGGATGAAGACGTCCCGTTCTAAAACGGAAGGCAACGAAGCGACACCACACATCACCGGTTCGTCATATGAAAAAGCTCCGTACTGCAAGTCGGAGCTTTTCTTTTGACTACATAATCAGCACTATTCGTGACGCACGGCTTCTATAGGATCGAGTTTTGCTGCCCTGCGAGCTGGGAAGAACCCAAATACGACGCCGGTAAGTGCCGATACCGTGAACGCGAGCAGATTAATACCCGGATCAAAAACGAAAGGCACATTCATCAGCGTGCAAAAGAGTCGGGACGCGCCAAGCGCTGCCAAAACTCCCAAGATGCCGCCCAAGCATCCAAGCATCAAAGCTTCAATCAAAAACTGCATAAGCACTTCTCTGCCAAGCGCCCCGATTGCCAAGCGAATGCCGATTTCACGGGTGCGCTCCGTCACGGACACCAGCATGATGTTCATAATGCCGATACCGCCGACGAGGAGACTCACTCCTGCCACCGCAGCCAGCAAGGTCGTCATAATCTGAGTAGTAGAAGCCACTTTTGCCGCAATTTCTGCCGTATCCATGATTTGGAAGTTATCGTCATCACCTGACGAAAGGGAACGGCGCTCACGCATCAAATCCTTAACTGCAGTCTTCAAACGCTCTCTGTCACTATCCGCATTGATGCGAATAAGGAGTGCCGACACTCGGTTATCACCGAGAATGCGACGCTGCACTGACTTCAGCGGCATAACGAGCAGATCGTCCTGATCTCCCCCCATGGCAGCCGTTCCCTTGGTCTTTAGCAATCCGATCACGCGGCAGGAGAAGCCGCCGGTTCGAATCTGCCGGCCAACAACATTTTGCGTTGTGCCAAACAATTCATTTGCTACAGTCGATCCAATGACACAAACCGCGCTGCCCGCTCGTTCTTCGGCCTCCTCAAAATTACGGCCATCTTCAAACGTCCGGTTGTCAATCGTAAAGTAATCCGTATTGGTGCCGACCACGCTCGTCTGCCAATTCCGTCCGTTGGCAACGACAGTCATTGACTTGGAGACCTGCGGCGCTACTGCCTCAATACCGGCGAGCTGAGTGCGCAGTGCTGTCACGTCATCAAGACGAAAGTTCGGTGCCCCTACTTTCTGCCCGGGCCCCAAGCGCATGCCTGGCCGAAGCATCAGCTGGTTGTTGCCGAAGGATTCAATTTCCGTTTTGATGGCAGTAGATGCGCCATTGCCAATCGTCACCATCGTAATGACGGCAGCCACACCGATCACAACCCCCAAGACGGTCAGGAGACTGCGTAGCGGATTGCGCCAGATCTGACGAATAGCCAGAAGAAATGCATTCCAAATCACATTGATTCTCCCTTGAAGTCAAGCTTGGCTCCATGGTCATCGTCCACCAGTTTGCCGTCCTTAAAGAGAATGTGTCGCCTTGCGAAGGCCGCCATATCAGGTTCGTGCGTAACGAGAGCGATCGTGATGTCCTCTTCTTCATTGAGATCTCTGAGGAGCTTCATAATCTCGATGCTGCGCGAACTGTCAAGACTGCCCGTCGGTTCGTCAGCAAGCAGCAGCTTCGGCTTGATGACAATCGCTCGGGCGATTGCTACGCGCTGCTGTTGACCGCCGGAGAGTTCTGCCGGCGTATGGTGTGCCCACTCAAGGAGCCCAACGCGTTCGAGCGCTGCAGCCGCTAAACGTTGACGATCGGCACGCTTCAATCCTCGGTAAAGCAGCGGCAGTTCAACGTTTTCCATTGCCGTTGTGCGCGGCAGGAGATTGAATCCTTGAAAAACAAAACCAATCCACCGACGGCGCAGTAGTGCTCGTTCATCATTTGTCAGGTTCTCAACATGCACGCCGTCAAAGAGGTACTCGCCCCACGATGGACGATCAAGTGCGCCAACGATATTCATCGCTGTCGACTTGCCCGAGCCGGACGGCCCCATAATGGCGACAAATTCGCCTTGCTGAATCTGCAGATCAATGTGATGCAAGGCGACAAAGGCCGCTTCACCGGTACCGTATCGCTTGCCGATGCCGCGAAATTCAATGAGCGGTGTTTCACTCATGACGGTCTCCTCAAGACTTAGCGCGCTGCTGATCGACAACTACCTGATCGCCATCTTTGAGGTCACCAGAAATCACTTCTGTGCGCGTACCGTCAGTAAGACCGGTCTTGATGCTGACCGGAACAGCATCTCCATTTCGCAAGATGTACACCGTTCGTTCACGGACACTCTGTGAAGCGGAAATATCTTCCTTAACACGTTTTGAGCTGCCGTTATGCGGTCCTCTTGGCATAAACATGGTGGCCGCGCTTCCAGAAAAATCCTGTACGGCAGAAGTGCGTGGCGTAAAACGCAACGCTGAATTCGGCACGAGCAGCACGTTTCGACGCTCCGCGGTCGTCACGGTTGCAGAAGCCGTCATCCCTGGGCGCAGCAACAGGTCGGCATTATCAACATTGAGATAAGTCGTATATGTCACAACGTTTTCCGTCGTTGTCGCTCCGTATGCCACCTTTGTCAGCGTTGCCGGGAAACGTTTATCCGGATAGGCACTAACCGTAAAGTAGGCTTTCTGTCCAGATTGAATGCTTCCAATGTCGGCCTCGTCCACATTTACCTTGAGTTCAAGTTCACGCAGATCAGTCGCTAGCGACAGCAGCTCCACAGCTTGCAAACTGGCGGCTACAGCGTAACCCGGTTCAACCGAACGAGCGAGAACCACACCGTCAATAGGCGACTTAATGTTGGCCTTTGAACGATCCGTCTCCGCTGTCTCGAGCGCCGCTTGTGCATCCGCAATAGTAGCTTTAGCAACCTCTACAGCGGCCTTAGCCGTAGCTACTGCAGCCTCCTGAGCATCCAGATCAGTTCGAGACGGCATCTTGCCGCCTGAAAGTTTATTGAGCTCCTTGAGGCGCTTATCCTTCACCTGAGCTTCCTTAAGCGTTGCTTTGCTCTCCGCGAGCTTAGCTTCAGCGCTTGCTAATGAAGCACGAGCGCTTGCCACTTTGGAATCAAGATTGCGGGTATCGAGTTCAATGAGCACTTGGTCGGTTTTGATCTCATCATTGACGTCAACATTGACTTTACGAACAATGCCGGACAGTTCAGAGCCAAGCGTTACAGTGCGAATTGGATTAAGCGTACCGTCTGCTGAAACGGTTACATCCAGATTGCCTGTCTTAGCGGTCTGTGTCACATAGTTCGCTTTAGGTCCCTGTTGCTGTCCAAGCCACCAATACCATCCACCGCCAGCCGCGAGAGCCAAAACGACAGCCGCCGGCACTGCGCGCACATACCAGGGGCGCTTTCTTTCGCCAAGCAGCTCTGCAACCGCAGCCTTGCTGTTTTCATTTTTCTTTGCGTCAGTCATCGCAATTCCTTTACTTATTTGCCCGCAGCGGTCGGCGCAGCAGATTTACTAACACTTTGATTGACAGCCCAATCTCCACCGAGCGCGCGATAAAGCGTGATGTAGCTGTTAGCTCGGTCTGCACGATTGTTCAATTCGCTTTCACGTGCAGAAAGGAGCGATCGCTGTGTTGAGAGGAGCATCGTGTATTCGCCAATACCTGCTCCATATTCATCACGAGCAAGCTTTTCTGCCGTACGGGCATGAGATACAGCTCGCTCAAGGTCGCCCTTTCGATATTCAGCACTGCGGATGGCCGTTAGGGCATTGTCTGTTTCCTCCAATGCCGACAACAGTGTTGAACGGTAAGACGCCACTGCACTCTGAAGATTCGCCATCGCCGTTTCCTCTCCGGCGATGAGGTTTCCCCAATTGAGAATCGGCATTGCCAGTGCTGCAGCCAAACCGGCGACCCCAGTTCCAGATGCCCCTAAAGCACTCACTGCCGTTGCTGTCGTACCGATGTTTCCAGAAAGCGAAAGCGTAGGGAAAAAATCGCTTTTGGCACTTTTTAAATTTTTTACCGCAGCTTCTGCTGTTGCTTTAGCGGCTCGTACATCGGGACGCTGTTCAATCAGTTCAGCAGGCATCGACACCGCGCCCCCCATCGGCGGCACCGGAATGATGCCCGTCGGTTCCAGTCCCAACTCATCAACGGGGCAACCCGTAAGACGCATCAGTGCGTTCCTATACTGAATGATGTTTTTTTCAAGCGTTGGAATTTGTGCGCGGGAAGACGCCACCTGCATCAGAGCATCTTCAGCCTCCGAAGCCGAACCAGTGCCAGCCTGAAACTGCCATTGAGCGGTTTCGGCGGTTTCTAGATAGGTTTCCAATGACGCCTTTGTTACGGCAAGACTGGCCTCAGCTGCACGCAGATTGACGTAAGCCTCAGCTGTTGCCGCCGCGGTTGCTGCGCGGACATCCTCAAGCGTATAGGCCGAAGCCATGGCCTTGAGAGTTGCCGCATCAGCTTGCCAAAATTCGCTTCCGGCCAGATTGAGCGAGAGGCCGCCACTCACTTCTGCCGAAAAACTATTTCGCCCCGTACCGTCGGCATGATTGCGGCTGCCGTTGAGTCCAAGACTCGCCGTAGGCCAGAGTGCTGCATTGGCAGAAGTTACGCTCGCATTAGCGGCACGAAGATTAGCTGCCGCAGTCTCTATATCCGGATTCGCTGCAAGTGCTTTGGTGATTAACTCCACGAGCACCGGATCCTCCCAGCGAGCCCAAAAATCCTGCCAAGCAGCAATATGGCCTGCCGGAAGCGTTGAAGCCGTCCATTGCTGAGGTGCAGCATCGGAGAGTAATCGGGAATAATCCGGAGACTGAACTGCACAACCTGTACTCGTAAGAATGACCGCACAGGTCAGCGGAATAAACCGCAGTTTTGTTTTCATTTAATTGAAATCTCCGTGCTTATGAGATGTTGACGGAACATCTTTTGCTGTTGTCCGCATTTTTGCGGACGGCAGCCTAGCGAATACTGAGGAGATGGGGTCGTTCTGTGTTAAGAAACGTCAAGAATCTACAAACTCCTGTTTTTGAATTTCGACACTCTTTCACCGATACCATCGTGCTTGACTGCGCTTTTGTTAAGATTACGGATGATATTGTTCTATATCATTTAATTTCCGATGCTTAAGAACCCCCGCCGCCTTCTCATCATTGATGACGATGTCGACTTCGTCACTTTGCTCGTTGACTACTTCACGCTTGAAGGTTTCGATACTGTCCCTGCGCACAACGGCCCTGAAGGGCTTGCTCATCTTGCGCGCGAACCATTCGATCTGGTCGTTCTCGACGTAATGATGCCTGGCATGAGCGGCGTGGAAGTACTCAAAAAGATGCGAGAGAAGTCGCATATTCCAGTCTTAATGCTTACCGCCCGCGGCGACCCGGTCGATCGCATTGTAGGGTTGGAGCTCGGAGCGGACGATTATGTGCAAAAACCCTGTCCGCCACGAGAGCTAGTCGCGCGCATCAACGCCATCCTGCGCCGTTCCGCCACCGCCTGGGCGGCTGCCGCCCCGGTTATTGTTGGCCCTGTCACAATCGATCCTGCACAGCGTTCTGTGAACTCCGCTGCCGGTCCAATTGCCCTGACAGGAACGGAATTTTCGCTCTTTGAACTACTTGCTCGACATGCTGGCACACCTGTTCCTAAGGAAGAGATCTACCCCAAAGTACTTGGTCGTCCAATGGGGCCTTATGATCGTGCAATCGATGTTCATGTATCCGCCATTCGCCATAAAGTTTCTGCCGTTATTGGAAAAAAGATTGCCATTGAATCTATTCGGGGCGTTGGCTACCAACTCGTCATACATCCTGACGCTTGAAAATTAAACGCTCTTATCCAAACAAAAAACGACATTCCGCATTTTGCTGGTAATGTCGTTTTTTGTTATACAAGATCAGAATCGTTTGCGTAAACATTTGTATACAAACAAATGAACAACTCTGCCTGCGTCTGTGAGGCCCGCATAAAACTGTAGCCGCACAATTTATTAGTATCGCTCAGTGCTGATCCTCTGGCGATTATTTGTTCACCTTGCGCGATCCAAGTCAATACTGTCTGGGCTTTCCAAAGGTCTGTTGAGCGTACGGCGCACAATGTTTTCTGTCTTTCGACAAAACAACAGCATAAGAAAAAAGGGGTTCAGCATGAGCAACTATGCCACCGAGAATCTTCGTACTCTAGCCCTGGTCGGGCACGGTTCCTGCGGGAAGACCACTCTCATTGAGGCCATGCTCTACCGCGCCGGCATGATCCCCGAAATGGGCAGCATTCAACGCGGCACAACAATGTGTGATAACGATCTTCTGGAAAAAGAAGTCGGACATTCAATCCGTCTTGCCGTCGCGCACATTGACACGGCGATGACCGATCTCACGCCGGTTCGCATTCATATTCTCGACACCCCGGGGTATCCGGACTACCTTGGTCAGGACATGTCTGCGCTTGACGCCGTCAAATCCGTCTGCGCTGTCATCGATCCTACGAAAGGACCGGAGCTCCTAACGCGCCGCCTCATGGCTATGGCCAAAGAGCGCGGACTGTGCCGCATGATCGTCATCAATCACATGGACGATCCAGAGGCTGATCTTGAAAAATGTTTGCGTGAACTTCAGGAAACCTGGGGACCGGGGGTGCTGCCTATTAATCTCCCGACACGCAACCGTACGCATGTTATTGACTGTTTTGACCGCGAAGACGGCGACAGCGACATCATGACGGTTGATGATGTGCACCGTGCTTTCATTGAACGCGTCGTTGAGGAAGACGATGAAATGCTCGAGCGTTATCTGGAGGAAGGCAGCATTGACCCGCGCGCCCTCCACCCGCTCGTCACCAAGGCATTGCGTGAAGGACACGTCATTCCTGTCTGCTTCTGCTCCGCGAAGAAACTGATCGGTATTCGTGATTTCATGAAAGTAATCATTCGCCATCTGCCGAGTCCTGCAGAGGCAAATGATGCGCTGTTCATCAAACGCGATGGCACGCCATTCAAAACCTACCCAGATAAGAATTTGCCGCTCATTGCTCAGGTCTTCAAAATCGTCAACGACCCCTTCATTGGCAAAATCGGCATCTTCCGTGTGCATCAAGGCACACTCAAGAAGGACGATGTAATTTACGTCGACGACAATAAGCGTGCTATCAAAGCGCCGCGGCCACTCATTCTCCAGGGCAAGCACACACAGGAAACTGATTTCCTCAGCCCCGGCGACATTGGTGCCATTGCCAAAGTCGATGAAGTCAATTACGGCTCCGTCATCCATGGTGATCCGCTCGACAGCGGCGTACGCATGCGTCCCATCAACTTCCCACGCCCCATGTACGGCCTAGCGATTCGTCCAGCGCGCCGCGGCGATGAAAGCCGCATGAACGAAGTGCTCACCAAGATGCAGTCCGAAGATCCAACGATGAGCGTGGAACATGACCCCGTGCTCAATGAAACGGTAATCCGCGGATTAACTGACATGCATGTTCGCTCCATCCTGAACCGTATGCGCACGAACTTTAAGCTCGAAGTCGAAACCTCGGTTCCGTCGATTCCGTACCGGGAAACGATCAGTGCACCTGCCGAAGGTCACGCCCGTCATAAAAAACAAACGGGCGGTGCAGGTCAGTTCGGTGAAGTGTATCTGCGCGTTGAACCGTTGCCTCGCGGCAAGGGGTTTGAGTTTGTTGATCAGGTCAAGGGCGGCGTCATTCCCTACAACCTCATCCCTGCCGTTGAAAAAGGCGTGCGTGAGGTACTTTCGCAAGGTTTTGTGGCAGGCTACCCCATCGAAGACGTCCGTGTCGTGGTTTATGACGGCAAGAGCCACCCGGTCGACTCTAAAGAAGTTGCCTTCGTGGCCGCTGGCCGTAAGGCCTTCCTTGACGCACTGAGCAAAGCCTCACCTCAGGTTCTGGAACCCATCGTTGCTGTGGAGGTCAGTGCACCTGAGTCTTATATGGGTGACATTGCTGGAGACCTCGCTAGCCGCCGTGGACAGGTAACCAACACCGAAGGTCTCCCTGGAGGAGAAATTCAGGTCATGGCGCTCGTTCCATTAGCAGAGCTTGAAAACTACGCTACGCGTTTGCATGCACTCACGCAGGGCACCGGCGCATGGAGTATGGAACTAGCAAGCTATCAGCCGGTTCCGGCAGCCAAACAGGCCGAACTTGCAAGCCACTATCAGCGCAAAGAAGAGGAATGATGGTCTAGACGCTCTAAGAGCACTTGAACCTGAATTCCACCAGAGGCCGTCTTCGTGAAGACGGCCTCTTTCTATCCGGTCAAGTACAGTTGCCATTTCTGTACATCCTACGGCATGCCTTGACGGCCTCTCCTTTCTATAATGCGCCGTCACGAAACTAAATTTGCTCTCACCTCAAAAGAAGAGCCCCAAAAAAATGCCGATCTACGCCTACAAATGCACTAACTGCGGATTTGAAAAAGACTATCTGCAGAAGATGAGCGACAAGCCGATCACGAAATGCCCTAAGTGCGGCCAGGATACGATGAAGAAAGAGCTTTCAGCGCCTGGATTCGAATTGAAGGGTACTGGTTGGGCGGCCACAGATTTTAACGGCGGCCCGAAGGCCGTCCCTGCCGCTCATGTTCACGGCGACAAATAGTTCATCCGTATGCCGACCTATTGAATGCCACAAAGACCGCGCCGCCCTCATCGGGCTGCGCGGTTTTTCCTTTCTCGCAATTCATTGATATTGACGACGCTATGTTCAAGAAATTCTTTTCTGCCGGCCTTTTGGTGTGGGTGCCGCTTGCCATCACGTTCTGGGCACTCGAATCGATCATCCGTTGGTCAGATTCACTCGTGCAGCTCCTGCCGCCGGAGTTTCGGCCCGATGCGCTGATTGGCTTTCACATTCCGGGAATTGGTCTTGTGCTTGCTATCGCACTGATTCTGGTCACCGGCATTTTTGCCGCTAATGTGATCGGGCGCTGGGTTGTAGCCCGTTGGGAAAAACTTCTAGAAAAAATCCCTTTAGTTCGTCCCATCTATTCGGGCGTTAAGCAGATCATGGAAACCGTGCTCTCTAACCGTACAGAGAGCTTCAAGGAAGTCGTCCTCATTGAGTTCCCCAAAAAGGACTGTTGGACATACGGCTTCATCGTCTCAACACCCGGACGCGCTGCAGCAGCCGAAACTGGTTATGACGATGTGGTTACCGTATTTGTACCCACCGCACCAAACCCGACCTCGGGCTACGTGCTCATGGCACCGCGTTCACAACTTAAGCGTTCGCGTGTATCAATCGAAGATGCCTTTAAGTTCCACGTGTCGTTGGGTGTCATGTCACCCAAATCGCTCGAGGCTCAGTCTGCCGTCTTTCAGGTGCAGAAGGGCTCCGACCGTCCGGCGATCTAACAATGCAGCCAAAAAGGTGTCAACGCCATTTTGAGTGAAATCCTCATAACACCTTGATCCAAATTCGCGTCACGCAGCGTTCATCGCCCTCCAAAACAGTTCTGCACGCCATCGGCCCCGTTTGTAGCGCCCGATGGCGCTAAACTTGTGACCTAAAAGCGTGCACCGCTCTGGGATGTTCTGACTTTGTCTTCAGTGACACCATGAATTTGCGTGCAGGCAGAACGATTTTTGGGTTGCCGACATCCCCAAAAGGGATGCCGAGCGCCGACTTTTTGTTGTTTTACTGCGTCGGCAGCTTTTGCAGCCTTGACGCATCAGGGAGCTTTTATGCGAACCGTGTACTCTGGCTTGGTCGACGAGTCCTTCATCGGCCAGACTGTGACCCTCTACGGTTGGGCCCACCGTCGCCGCGACCACGGCGGCGTGATCTTCATTGACCTCCGCGATCGCGAAGGTCTTGTTCAGGTCGTTTGCGATCCGGACCGCCCCGAGGTCTTTTCTACGGCCGACCACTGCCGCAATGAGTACTGTCTCAAGGTAGTGGGTGTTGTCCGTGCTCGCCCAGAAGGCACTAAGAACCCCTCCCTGATTTCGGGCGGTGTCGAAGTGCTCTGCCACGAACTTGAAATTCTCAATCCGTCTGCTACGCCTCCGTTCCATCTCGACGACGAGAATCTCTCAGAAACGACGCGCCTTACCTATCGCGTGCTTGACCTTCGTCGCCCGGTCATGCAGAAGAACCTGCGCACCCGCTACCGCACTGCGATGGCTTTCCGCAAGTTTCTGGATGCCAATGGCTTCATTGACGTTGAAACGCCGGCCTTGACGCGCTCCACGCCTGAAGGTGCCCGCGACTATCTCGTGCCGTCCCGTGTTCAGGAAGGGTGCTTCTTTGCCTTGCCGCAGTCACCGCAGCTCTTCAAGCAGTTGCTGATGGTTGCTGGGTTCGACCGTTATTACCAGATCGTCAAGTGTTTCCGCGACGAAGATCTTCGTGCCGACCGTCAGCCGGAATTCACTCAGGTGGATATTGAAACGTCCTTCCTCAACATGGACGAAATCCGCGGCCTGATGGAAGAACTCATCCGTACGGTCTTCAAAGAGGTCCTTGACGTCGACTTCGTCAATCCGTTCCCGGTGATGCTGTGGGACGACGCAATGGCCAAGTATGGTTCGGACAAGCCCGATCTGCGCATCAGCCTGCGTCTGCATGAAGTCACCGACATTGTTGAAAACTCCGCTTTCAAGGTGTTCTCTGGCGTTAAGTCGCTCCATAACGGCAAGGTTGTGGCGATGTGCGTGCCGGGTGCAGCCCAGTTGCCGCGCTCGGAAATCGACAGCTACACCGAGTTCGTCAAAATTTACGGTGCCAAGGGACTCGCCTACATCAAGGTCAATGAGCTTGCCCGCGGCCGCGAAGGGCTGCAGTCCCCGATCGTCAAGAACCTCTCTGACGAAGAGCTCAACGGGATCCTCACGCGCGTCGGCGCTAAGGACGGCGACATCGTCTTCTTTGGGGCCGACAAAGCTAAGGTTGTCTGGGACAGTCTGGGCGCCCTGCGTCTGAAGATTGGCCATTCCGACTTTGGTGTCAAAACCGGCTTGTTCACCCCGGGGTGGAAACCCCTCTGGGTCATCAACTTCCCGATGTTCGAATACTCGGAAGAAGATCAGCGCTGGGTGGCCTGCCACCATCCGTTCACCTGCCCGCTCGACGGCGACGAAGACAAGCTCCTCACGGATCCCGAACACTGCTATGCCAAGGCTTATGACTGCGTGCTGAACGGCTGGGAAATCGGTGGCGGCTCCATCCGTATCCACCGCGAAGATGTTCAGGAAAAGGTTTTTGCCGCACTGAAGATCGGTCCGGAAGAAGCTCGTCAGAAGTTTGGCTTCCTGCTCGACGCTCTCAAGTTCGGTGCGCCTCCTCACGGCGGTCTTGCTTTCGGCCTTGACCGCATTGTTGCCATGATGGTTGATGCGCCGTCGATCCGCGATGTGATCGCCTTCCCGAAGACGCAGCGTGCCCAGTGCCTGCTCACACAGGCCCCGTCGCCCGTTGATGAAAAGCAGCTTCGTGAACTGCACATCAAACTGCGCCGCGAAGTGAAGAAAGAAGAACCGGCTGCGTAAGCACCATCTTCGCCGGGGGCGGGGTACTCTCTCAGAACACTCCCGCCTCCATGAAGCCCCGCTTCAACCGCGGGGCTTTTCTATTTGCAAACATCTCTCAATCGCCATGCAAAGTCTCTGGATGCTCGCTGCAGCCTTTCTCTTTTCCCTGATGGCTGCGTGCACAAAATGGTGTTCCGACTACTTTTCCACTTTTGAGCTTGTTTTCTACCGCTCGCTCTTCGGCATGGTGTCGTTAGGACTTTGGGTACTCTGGCAGAAGAAAGACCTGCGCACGCACCTCTGGTTCTCGCATATCAAGCGGAGCTGCTTTGGTACGCTCGGGCTGACAATCTGGTTCTATACACTCGCCGTTTTGCCGCTCGGCACATCAATGACACTCAACTACACCAGTCCGCTCTACATGGCGCTCTTTGCTTCCGTGGCCGCCATTCGCATGGGACGGTCGCTTAACTTTGGCCTGCTAGCTGCCATTGTGGCGGGTTTCATAGGTGTCATTCTGGCGCTTAAACCTGAGTTGCATTCCGGTCAGGAATTTGCAGCGCTGATTGGTCTCTCAGCTGGTTTTTTCTCAGCGCTCGCCTACTCTCAAGTCAAAGAGCTCTCCCGTGTGGGGGAACCTGAATGGCGTATCGTTTTCTATTTCACGCTTTTTGGCACAGTCACAGGATTAATCGGTCATATCGCTACGGAAGGAATGCTTCATCCCGTACGCCTCAACGACCTCCCCGGACTGCTCGGCATCGGCATTACCGCCACGCTCGCGCAGCTTTCACTTACCCGTGCCTGGGGTGCCGGCAACGTGCTTCTTACGAGTGCGCTGCAATTTTCTGCGATCGTCTTTGCGGCTGTACTTGGTCTCCTTTTCTTCTCCGAGCCAATTTCACCAGAAACAGCCTTAGGCATAGCCGTCATCATCACGGCTGGTGTATCAGCAACCGTCATTTCGCGGAAAAAAACCAAGCAATAAACTCGCAGTTATAGCTTAAGCATCCCGTGAGCTAGCAAAACATCATTCCAATCCGTTCCAGCCGCTTGCGGAATATGTACCGACACCTCTAGCTCCGGGCGGCTGCGGCGCAGACGAGAAGCAAGCTCATACGCACCAGCCGCACCAGCGTAGGATCGGTCGTTGTCTCCGCATATCCGAATCGTACGCACGCCATCCGGGATGGTTTCCGGCCCGAAGCGTTTCATGCCGGGAAGCGACACCACACTCCAAGCTGGAAGCCCCGTAAGCGCATGCACGGAAAGCGCGGTTTCAATACCCTCTGCAAGGCAGACAACGCCGCCAGCCGGATAAAGCCGAATCACTCCATTTTCGACGGCACCTGCAGCAAGTTTTTTGGCCGAATGCACCGGTGCTTTACTGCCGTCAGCAGTCAGATACGTCCGGTGAAGCGTTATGAATTTCCCTTCTGCATTAGTCAATCGGGCCAACATTGCAGGGAACTCACCTACCAATCGCGCTTTCGCCGCACCATCAATATTCTGCCCATCAGGGACTTCCCAGCACGCCAGTTTTTTAACAAAGCGTAATTCTCGGCTCGGCACTAAATCGCCCAATCCGCGGGCGCATAGATACCGCCAAACAGGCGTCTGCCGATCGATCTCGCCGAGAGGAAACGCTTTCTCCCACAGAGCTGACTGTTCAGCCCTTTGTTTTTCTGCCCAAAGCTTGTGTCGAGCAACTGCTGATCTTTCATAACGCCCCTGTTTCCCCTTCGGGACAGGCAGTCCTAGCAGCGTCTCGAGATGGACCAGCGTCTGAACAAATTCCTTCTTAGTGAATTGCTGCACCAGCTTGATACCGTCACCCATACCGCAGCCGCGGCAGTACCAGCGACCGCCGACTTCTTTGGCAAAGAAACTAAACCGGTCACGGCCGCCGCAAAGCGGACAGGGTCGGTTTTGACGCTGGAAAAGCGCAGCATCCATACCGACAGAAGCAAATATCTCCGGCCAATGTCCTTCTGCGGCATTCTTGATGCGGTCTATTCGCTCTCTCATCGCTTACGGAAACAACCAATGGTCACGATCTTTATAGGGATCCAACGTATAGCCCACCTCAGCCACTATGCCTCGAGTATCAAACTGTACCCAGAAGGCCATATCAAAGATCCCCTCATCCTTGAAGCGATACATCCAGGCATGCTGATTTTTCAACCGAAATTCGTACCTCTCGGCGTACTGACCAAATAGATTCCAAACGTCCGCTTCGGTTGAACGCCCCGGCTTGATGAGCGCAAAGTGCTCTCGATTGAGAACATTCTCAAGCTTCTCAAATCGACCGTCAGCACTGAAAGTCATCCACCAGCATTCCTGCCCAAAAGGCTGCTGCGAATAAACGAGACGCGTACGACCGTCAGCCAATGGGACTGTCGCATTAGGTTCACCCAGTTTTTGAACGACCTGCGATTCAGCGGTTCCAAGATCTATCAGCTGCGGATGAGCGCACGCCGCCAGCATTATCGGAATCAATACCAGAAGCGCCGCCGCCTCCAGCTTCTTCATTGCTTTACTCAAAGTACTCATTTGTTCTTCACAATCGATTCGATCGGAGCAACTTTTTCCGCCCAATCGCATTCGAGTGCATCAATCAACGCGTGCATAGCGCGTTTGAATTCATTTTTACCCACACCCAAAAGTACGGCATCTTCATAACTCTCGGAAAGCAACTCTGCCGCTTCATGCCAGTTTTCCTCAAGCACCTTTACGGATTCCGTACAGGAAACAACTGAACCATCAATGCGCAACCAGGTTGCTGGCGGTTGAATAGGCTTCTTCACTTTTGTTCCTTGATCTGATGACCGTAGGTTTTGAACTTTTCCACAATACGATCCATTTCATCATCAGAGATAAGTCGCGGGGTACCGAGACTTCTCACAACGACATATTGGTGCGCAAGATTTTCCACCTCTGCCGCAAGCGTGAGCGCCTTGGCAAGATTGGCACCTAATGCGAGTACGCCGTGGTGTTCGAGCAAACATGCATTTTTCGCCTCAAGCGCATTGGCCCCTCGAACTGCTAGTTCGTGAGTGCCAAAAGTGGCATACGGAGCCACATCGATTGAACGACCTCCGGCAGTAGCCACCATATAGTGGAATGCTGGTATCGGAAGATTCTGACAAGCCAACGCAGTTGCATAGCACGAATGGGTATGCACTACCGCCCCCGCATCCGGACGACGGCGGTAAATTTCGGCATGCATTTCCCACTCACTGCTCGGCAGACATCGTCCTTCAAAACGCTCGGCATCCAGACTCACCTCCACGATATCGTCAGGCTCAAGCGATTCATAAGGGATGCCCGTCGGGGTAATAAAAAAGCTACGCCCGCCGCTCGTGCGTGCAGAAACGTTGCCCGATTTATTCACATTGATGCCCCTGCGATTCATCTCTCTGGCGGTATCAATAACCGCCATGCGCAGCGCCAGACGTTTCTCGAACGCCTGTTCTTCAGAGCCCAGCATTAGCAATTTGATCCTGAAAACGAGTAGCGAGATCCGTTGGCGCAAAGATTCCGCGTTCGGTAATGATGCCGCTCACGAAACGATTATGCGTCACATCAAATGCCGGATTAACTGCCGCCTCATCAGGGGGCGCAAGCTGCACAGATGCATCGTGCCCCGTTTGGTCAACACCGCGAACAGTGAGCACCTCGGCTGCCGAGCGATTTTCAATTGGAATTTCACGCTTACCGTCATTGAGCTTCCAGTCAATGGTTGACGAAGGTGCTGCCACAAAAAACGGGATGTCATTGTCAAAAGCAGCAAGCGCCTTGAGGTATGTTCCGATTTTATTGGCGACATCTCCGCGTCGGGTGATGCGATCAGCACCAACGATCACCAAATCAACATCACCCTTTTGCATGAGCTGCCCGCCGGCATTATCAGCAATGATGGTGTGAGGCACCCCCTGCTGACGCAGCTCCCAAGCCGTAAGGAGTCCCTGATTGCGCGGACGAGTTTCATCCACCCACACGTGAAGCGGCGTACCGCGCTCAAATGCAGCATAGATCGGCGCCAACGCAGTGCCGTAATCAACGGTGGCCAGCCATCCGGCATTGCAATGCGTAAGGATGTTGACAGGTCGGCGAAGCGCTTGATAACGCTCCGCTATGAGACTGCAGCCCATATCACCGATAGCGCGGCAGGTATCAACATCCTCCTGCGTGAGTTGAGCTGCGAGCTTCACCGCTGTGTCAAAGCGCTGCGATGGTTCGCGTGGCAACAAAGCCGTCAGCATTTTCTGTACTGCCCAGACGAGGTTGACAGCCGTAGGACGAGCACACTGAATACGTTCTGCAGCAGCAAGCAAAGGACCGTTTTCAGGATTTTCTTTAACGGCCAGAACGACTGACCAGGCGCCTGCGATCCCAATCAGCGGAGCGCCGCGCACTCGCATGGTCTCAATCGCCTCTACGCCATCGCGCCAGTCGCTCAAAATTCGTTTTTCAAATCGATAAGGCAACAACGTCTGATCAATGATCTCAATGGCAGAACCGTTGTCAAGTGCGCGAATAGTGCGGGTGGGAATGCCGTTTACTTTCATCCTGGGAATCCTTGATGTTCATTTTTGCAAGCGTGCCGACGACATCTTGTCCCACTTTTTTCCAAAGCACTATGGCTAAGGCTGCTGGCAGATGCATCCGACTCCAATTTTAGCAAGGGGTGTTTGCCAATCGATGTGTACAGCCCTTCGGCCGCATTCCTGCTGCCACCAGAATCGCTGAATGGCCGGTTAAACTGTTCCTTTCAGTCCACCTCTTTGTCCCACGACTTCCGCTCATGCTTCAGACCGCGCACTCTTCGCATGCCGCGCTCGACGCACTACTACGTCCCCGCTCGATCGTCGTCATTGGGGCAAGCAGCATGCCAGCAAGCCGCGGGTACCATGTTTGGCGCTCAGTGGCGCTCTCCACGGGTTTAAATGCTCTTTGGCCGGTCAATCCCAAATACCGCTTTGTCGGCGAACATCGTTGCTATCCGAATGCCTATGCCATTCCGGATTCCGAAATTGATCTTGCCATCCTCTGCGTCAAGTCAAAGCACTTACCAAATGCTTTGAAATCCCTTGAAAAGAATCCACCTAAAGCGGTGCTCTTTGCGCCACAGCAGGAAGGCCCGTTAATTGAACTATCGACTGTCGAACAGCTTTACGAATCTGTCAAGCGCATGGGTTCGCGTCTGCTAGGCCCCAATTCCATCGGCACAATGGCGCCAGTACAAGGCATCAACGCCAGTTTTTGGCCGCGAACCCCTCGTCCTGGCGGCGTTGCGCTCATCGCCCAATCTGCAATGATCGCCACCGGTTTCATTGAACGAGCCGCTGCTTCTGGACTTGGGTTTTCCGGTGTTGTCAGCACGGGGCTTGAAATTGATGTCGGGCTTGCAGAACTCATTGATTGGTTTGCGCAGGATCGTTCGACTCGTGTTATTGCGGTGGAAGTCGAAGCGCTTCGTTGTCCGAGAGCATTTCATGCGGCCCTTCGCCGGGCAACCGATCTCAAACCTGTCGTAGTGCTTCGAGCTGGTCCTGGCTCAGGCTACGCTGCCGACCGCCTGGCTGCTAATCGTTTTGGCACAGATGCGGGGGCTGATGATGCATTCGATGCACTGCTCGAAAACGCAGGCGCACAACGTGTTCGCACCTTCAAACACTTTTTCGCCGCGACCGCTGCTTTCGCGTCTGGAACACTTCCGGCTGGACGACGAATAGCCGTCATTGCCAATGGCTGCGGCTTTGCCGGATTAGCCGCAGATGCAGCCGAAGCAGCAGGCATTCATCTCGAAGGTCTCGCCAACCGCACCATTCAATTTTTGGCAAAAATTCATCCAGAAGAGCGTCTTCCCGTCAATCCCGTCGTTGTCGGGGCGGGAGCATCCGGCGGTCGTTTAGCCGAGACACTCAGCATTGTTCTCGAAGACGCCGGCATTGACGGCGCCGCCGTTGTCGTGGGCCCCAGTCCCATGTCGCAACTTGATCCCACACTCTCCGAGCTTGCACGCGCGGCAGTTAAAACCTATAAACCCGTTTTTATTTCCTGGATTTCCAGTACGGCGGATGCTGCTGTACGGCGGCAGCTCGATCAACTGCCCAATTCACGGCTGATTGCCGTTCGCTCTCCTGACGAAGCCATGTTCGCCTTCGGTTGCCTAGCGTCGCGATCAGCCAGTCTCAATGCCCGCCGTTCACCGCCTAAACCTCGGAAGAACAAACTTTCAGCCGAAGCACTTGCCTGCATTCGCCTGATTTTTCACCGAGTGCGCGAGGGCGGACGACACACCCTCCTGCCTAGGGAGCTCCATGAACTGATGCGGCATCTGGGTTTGAGACCCGTTGACGGACGAATCACGCACAGTTTGGAGGAAGCTCAGCAGGCCGCCAGAGAGCTCGGCTGGCCCGTCGCCATCAAGGCTTCTAGTACGGCACTCGGCAGCCGCAGCGCGTCGGGACTGGTCTTTCTCAATCTTGATTCTGCTGAAGCACTAGCGGATGCTTGGAAAGAGCTCACCACCAACTGGGCGGAAAACTCACCTTGGTCGCAGCCCGACGGCGTCCTGGTTGAATCCATGTCGCAACATGCCTTTGAACGGGAACTGCGTTTAGGCATTCGACTCGATCCTGTACTTGGTCCAGTGGTCGAATTTGGCGGGGCCGGCTTGGCATCAACGCTTTACAACGATCTCTCCGTGGCCCTGGCTCCGCTCTCTCAAGACGAAGCGGAATCTCTAGCACACGCCCCTCGTTACGCTCAAACTTTGGATGCTTACCGCGGACTGCCGCCAATTAATTGGGACGAACTCACGGACGCTCTCGGACGCCTGGGAGATTTAGCAGCTGCGCTGCCCGCGTTGCGCAGCCTACGCCTTGAACCCGTTGTTCCAACCGATAACGGACTGCTCGTCATCGATGCCTCCGTTGCCCTCTATGATGCACCGCTTATCCCACGCCGCGACTATCCGCATTTAGTGCTGCGGCCTGCGCCGATAGAAGATCAAACCGAAGCAAGAGCTCGTTCAGGCGAACCGCTCATTCTCCGAGCCCTGACAGAAAACGACTTCGACGCATTTCGCACGTTCGTCATGACGCTCTCCGATAAGTCCTATTTCTATCGTTTTCATACGGCAACCCGTCCTTCAACGGCACGTCTGGCCGCACTTTGTCGTCCTTCATGGATTGAAAGCGGCGTATGGGGACTCTTTGCCGAAACCGGCGCATTGGTCGCAAGCGGCAGATGGTCTGCAGTGCAAAACGGCGGCAACACAGATAAAGAAGCAGAATTTGGTATTGCTGTACTTGACAGTTGGCAGCGTCAAGGTCTTGCACGAATACTGATGAATAAGCTCGAAACCGAAGCTTTTGCTGAAGGTTTCCATACAATGGTGGGACTTGTCCTTCCAGGCAATGAAGCGATGGAACACGCCATGACTGCTCTCGGCTATATGCTGGACAACGCATCCGCAGGCGACTCCCGTGAAGCTCGCCGATGGATTCGGCGGCTCCAACCCTCCTGACGCAACTTTTTTCAAGGAACTCAACGTGAGCATTACTCATTCGCTGCAGTACGGCATCCTGCACCTGACGATTGACCGCGTAGAGCGCCGCAATGCGCTTACCGCCGAGATGTTTGCCGACTTAGCTGACGAACTTGATCAGGCAATCATGCAGACTGCCGTCCGCGTCGTACTCCTGAAGAGCTCAGGGAACGTTTTTTCTGCCGGAGCAGACCTTGAAGAGATGTTTTCGGCCCCGGAAGACCTCGAACGCGAAACTCGCCGATTCTTTGACTCCATTGCAAAGTTTCCCAAGCCGATCATCGCCCAAGTGAGTGGTCCTTGCGTCGGCGAAGCCTTTGCCGCGTTGCTTTACTGCGACTTGGTCTATGTAAGCCCACAAGCTCTTTTTTCACTTCCTGCCGTCGCTTTGGCACGTACGCCTCGCTATGGTGCCGCACAGATTATGGCCGCTGCCGCCGGTTATCCGGCCGCTGCCGAAAAGCTCCTTCTTTCCGAGCCGATCAGCGCAGATGAAGCACAAGCCATGCGGCTGATTACCCGTGTCATTGACGATGAGCACCTCGATCAGGTCGTAGCCGCCAAAACTGCACGGCTGGCAGTTCTTCCGCCTGGTGCCGTCGCTGGCACCAAGGCTCTACTCACTGCCGCACGGCGTAAAGCACTTGCCGATTTGACAGACTATGAAGAAAACCTTTATGCCCGTCAGGCTCGCTCTCCCGAAGCCGCCGAAGCACTGAAAGCTTTTCTCGAAGGCAGGAAACCCATCTTCAAAACCGAAGATGATCCAGCAGAAGCCTAACGCCCGATATCAAGGCAAATAAGCACCAATGTGGTGCGCACCAAATTGAAGCAGACGCCCCAAAAAGGCGTCTGTTTTGCATTCTCCAGGCAGACATTCCCTTACATGATGCCCCGAAAAAGAGTGTTTTAAGACATTTTTGAACTTTGGCACGCACCTTGCTTTGTATCCATTTACGATCCCGAGTCCTGCTCGGACCCGTTCAAAAGAGTAAGGAGCACTTTATGTTCAAGCTTTCCCGCCGTACTGCTGTCGCCGCCGCGACATGTCTTTTTGCCCTGTCTGGTGTTGTCAGCGCCGCAGAACTCACAGGCACCCTGAAAAAGGTTCAGGAAACCGGCTCAATTACTCTTGGCTACCGTGAAAGCTCGGTGCCTTTCTCCTATCTCAACGCTGACGGCAAACCCGTTGGCTATGCCTTCACTGTCTGCCAGCGCGTAGCTGACGCTGTGAAGTCTGAGCTCGGCCTCAAAACGCTTGACGTCAAGTATCAGGCTGTCACCAGCGCCAACCGCATTCCGCTCATCCAAAACGGCACGGTCGACATTGAATGTGGCTCTACAACGAATTCACTGAAACGTCAGCGCGAAGCGGCCTTCTCTGTGAGCTATTTCGGCATTCAGGTTTCTGCAGCAGTCTGGAAGTCGAGCGGCATCAAATCACTTGAAGACCTCAACGGCAAGACGGTCACCGTCACCTCTGGCACTACGTCCGTTGCGCTCATCAAAGAATTTGAAAAGGCCCACAATTTGAAGATCCGCTATCTGATGACGAAGGACTTCGCTGAGTCCATGCAGCTTGTCGCCAATAAGCGCGCTGACGCCTTCATCCTCGACGACGTCCTTCTCGCCGGGCAGATCTCCAATCTCCCAAATGCTTCCGAATTTACGATTCTCGACGCCTCTTTGGGCGTTGAACCTTACGGCGCCATGTTCCGTAAGGATGATGCTCCGTTCAAGGCTGTGGTCGACAAGACCGTTAAGGGCATGATCGCCTCCGGCGAATTGGCCAAGCTCTATTCGACCTGGTTCGAAAGCCCGATTCCGCCGAAGAACATCAATCTCAACTTTAAGATGAACTCTTACACCAAGGAGCTCTTTGCCAACCCGTCCGATAAGGGCATCTGATCGCCGCCCTTAAAGACTCCTACTCTTTATCCCGGCGCAGTTCAGGCTAGCCATTATTGAACTGCGCCCGGGACTTTTCTCTACCTCCCAGAAAGATCCCACCGCTCCTGTAATCCGCCGCTTCCTCCTGAAGCGCCGCCGGTCAGGCGCACAACAAGAGGACTTCGGTCATGGCGCTCAATTTCAGTCTCGACTCGCTCATGGAGCAGTCGCTGCTTTCCGACGATCCCTGGTGGCGTTACATTCTTGACGGCGCCGGTTGGACTGTCGGACTTGCTGTTTCTGCTTTCCTGCTTGCCCTCGTACTCGGCATCATCGTTGGCACCCTAAGAACTTCGCCCATCAAAATCGTACGCGGTGCCTGCGAAGCCTGGATCGAACTTTTCCGCAACATCCCGTTGATTGTCCAGATTTTCATCTGGTATTTCGTCGTTCCGGAAATTATTCCCTGGTACAAAGACTGGATGATTGAGGCTGATCCCGCGATTGCCCAATTCATGACAGCCTTTATCTGCATGGGCTTTTTCACCTCATCGCGTATTGCAGAGCAAGTACGTGCCGGCATCGCCAGCATCCCCAGAGGGCTCCCTAATGCAGCCAAGGCATTAGGTTTTACGACTGTTGAAACATATGTTTACGTTATCCTTCCGATGGCTATGCGACTCATCGTGCCGCCATTGACGAGTGAAGCGATGAACCTCGTAAAAAACACAGCCGTCGCCATGACGATCGGGCTTCCCGAACTCACGATGCGTGCCAATGAAATGGGGGAAAACACGTTCCAGTTCTTTGCGGCCTATCTCTGGGCAACAATCCTCTACATCGTGATCGCGCTGGTGGTCAATCGCGTGATGACTCTGATTGAGTCACGCTGCGTCATCCCGGGCTTCATTGCCGCTAAGTAAGGAATCCGCCATGAGTCTCGATTTTTCCTCAATCACCGGTTCCGTTAACTTCCTTCTCGCAGGTGCGGCTTATACGTTCGAACTCACTGCGATTACCGCCGTGTTGGGTTTAGCGCTCGGTACTCTTCTTGCACTTGCACGCCTGTCAACCGTTAAGTGGCTCTCATATATCGCCAAACTCTACATTGACCTAATGCGCGCCGTACCGCTCGTTTTGGTGCTCTTTTGGTTTTTCCTTTTGATGCCTGAGGTGCTCAAGATCGCATTTGGTCTTGATCATCCTGTCATGATTGGCGCCAATCTAACGGCGATCATCACTTTTGTGCTTTTTGAGGCGGCCTACTTCGCTGAAATTATGCGTGCCGGCATTCAATCGATTGGCCGCGGACAGTTCTTTGCCGCTACCGGCCTCGGTCTTACGTATGGCCAGACTATGCGCTACGTGATTCTGCCGCAGGCTATCCGGAACATGCTTCCAGTACTGCTGACGCAGACAATCATTCTTTTCCAGGATACAAGCCTTGTTTATGTAATCAGCGGCAGCGACTTCATGGGCGCAGTTGCCAAGATCGCCCAGCGCGACGGCCAGCTGGTTTTGATGTACTCTTTCGCAGCTCTCTGCTACCTTTCAGTATCGTTGTCTCTTTCGATGCTGATTCGTCGTCTGCAGACGAAGATGTCCGCGGCGCGCTGAACGCGCCCAATCCAGTGCGCCTCTGGCCCTCTTAGAAGAAAGGATTTTCCCCATGGCAATGATTGAAATTAAGAACCTGAACAAGTGGTACGGCAACTTTCAGGTGCTCAAGAACTGCAACGTCACCGTCGAAAAGGGCGAAGTCGTCGTGGTCTGCGGCCCTTCTGGTTCGGGCAAATCGACTTTAATCAAAACTGTTAACGCCCTCGAACCCTTCCAGGAAGGTGAAATCATCGTTGACGGCGTCTCCGTCGGCGATCCGAAAACAGATCTTCCCAAGCTGCGCAGTCGCGTCGGCATGGTATTCCAGCACTTTGAACTCTTCCCGCACCTTTCAATCAAGGAAAACCTGATCCTTGCTCAAATGAAGGTACTTGGCCGTTCCCGCGAAGAGTCTCTTACCCGCGGCCTGAAGCTGCTGGATCGAGTCGGTCTGCTCAAGCATGCGGAAAAGTATCCTGGTCAGCTTTCCGGCGGTCAGCAGCAGCGTGTGGCTATTGCCCGTGCACTCGCAATGGATCCTATCTGCATGCTCTTTGACGAACCGACCTCTGCACTTGACCCGGAAATGATTAATGAAGTGCTTGACGTCATGGTGAGCCTCGCCAAGGAAGGTATGACCATGATGGTTGTTACCCACGAAATGGGCTTTGCCAAAAAAGTGGCCGATCACGTCATCTTCATGGATGCCGGTGAGATCATCGAAAATCTGCCGGCCGAACAGTTCTTCAATCAGCCGCACACTGAACGTGCCCAAAAGTTCCTCTCGAAGATCCTCAATCACTGATCTCGATTGACTTTTCGCATTCCACCCCCTGTAGACGATCCTCGAAAAATAGGATCGGTCAGGGGGTTTCTTTTTTGAGCGGATTTGAACGGGTTTGGTACTCTTTGTTGCGATGTGCCTCAAGCATCCCGCGTGCCAACCGCTCTGCCTTATCATTATGGGTTGCCTGTAATTTCATTTGCCGAAGGTTTTCAACATGACTGAAACGCACTTTGATGCGAATGCCGCGCTCAAACTCGGACAAGACGTGCTTTCGCACGAAGCGGATGCCATCCTCGCAGCATCACGTCGCATCGGAGAAACGCCCGATTTTGCTCAGGCCGTTAAAGCAATTTTGGGCTGCCGCGGCCGATTGGTTGTCTCCGGAGTTGGCAAGTCCGGCCACATTGGCAGAAAGCTTGCGGCAACTTTTGCTTCAACAGGCACTCCTGCATTTTTCGTGCATGCCGGCGAAGCCGCACACGGTGATCTTGGCATGATCACGAGTGAAGACATTGTTCTTGGCATTTCATATTCGGGCGAAACTCAGGAGCTGCTGATGATCGTCCCGATTCTGAAGCGTGAAGGAGCAATCCTGATCGCCATGACCGGTAACCCAGAATCTACGCTGGCCCAGCATGCGGATTTGCACATCAACTGTCATGTCGATCGCGAAGCCTGTCCGCTCAATCTGGCTCCAACCAGTTCGACGACGACAACCCTCGCTCTTGGCGATGCGCTAGCCGTAGCCTGCCTGTCCGCCAAAGGTTTCAGTCAGGAAGATTTTGCCCGTAGCCATCCGGGCGGAGCACTCGGGCGCCGACTGCTCCTCCATGTGCGGGACATTATGCGCACAGGAGACGAACTGCCTCGCGTGACAGCTGATGTCCGCGTACTCGATGCTGTTCGAGAAATTACCAAGAAGCACATCGGCATGACGGCAGTTGTTGATTCAGGCAACCGCGTTATTGGTATCTTCACCGAAGGGGACCTGCGCCGTCTGATTGAGCGCATGGGCGACGTTCGAGACGTCATGATGCGCGACGTTATGACGCCCTCGCCGCACACTATTTCGCCCGACGAGCTTGCAGCCGCAGCCGTCAAAGCGCTCGAAGCATTCCAGTGCAACCAACTGCTTGTCGTTGATGCCGACAACCACCTTGTCGGTGCACTCCATATGCACGACCTTATGAACGCAAGAGTGCTCTGATGACCAAGACCTTCGACCAACGAGCTCAGACAATCCGTTTGCTTGTTCTGGATGTTGACGGTGTACTCACTGACGGATCGCTCACCTTCACCGGCGAGGGTGAACTTTCGAAAACATTCAATGTACGTGACGGTTTGGGCATCAAACTTCTGCAGGCAGCCGGCATTGAAGTGGCTATTCTTACGGGGAGAACCTCATCAATCGTCGCGCACCGCGCGGATGAGCTCGGCATGACCCGTGTTGAGCAGGGCAAACTGCGCAAGCTTCCCACACTCAAAAAGATGCTGACCGAAGCGAAGCTTCAGCCTGAAAACATCGCCTATATGGGAGATGATCTTCCAGATATTCCCTGCCTGAAACTTGCGGGTCTGGCCGCTACGCCTGCCGATGGCAGCCCCGAGCTCGACGCCGTTGTTGACTGGCGCGCGCCCGTCCCTGGCGGACGAGGAGCGGTACGTGCCTTCGCAGAACGCATCCTTCGTGCGCAAGGGAAGTGGGAGCCCATTATTGCTGCCGCACTTGCAGAGGAATAAAAATGGCGCACCGCCGCATGATCATCCGCGAAAGGCTTACAGCCATTATTGGCTCTGCCATTCTCTTCGCACTCGTTGCGACAAGCTATTGGTACTCCATTCAGACACAGGTTGCCGGACTTAAGTACGTCCCGAGCGAAATGAGTCCGGATTTTCTTGCGCGCAACGTTTCACTCACTGACTTCACGCCAGAGGGCACGCCGAAGTTGCTTGCTTATGCGGACGATGTCCAGCACTTCTCCGACGAACGCATGCGGGCAGAGCGCATTCAGGTCATTTCTCTCGACCCCAATTCCGCCCCTGCATTTGCACAAGCCGACGAAGGATGGAGCAACGACGGTCTTGAGACCATCGATCTCACCGGTCATGTGCTCGTGCACCGCAGACAATATCAAGACCAGCCGCCGATGACCTTTACAACAGAACACCTGACGGGATGGCTTGATACGCAGCGCTTTAAGACTGACTCACCCGTAAAAATTACTCGCGGTGCAGACGAAACAAGCTCTCAAAATGGTCTTCTATACGATAATGTAACCCGAGTGCTCGAGCTCTACGGCGGCGTTGAGTCGGTCTTCCATCCCCAGAGCTTCCGTAAAGCAGACAGTGCTGCGCCTGCTGAAGCTGTTCAGACCGTGCAGACAACCGCCACAGCCGAATCGGAAACGTCTGCAGAGACCGCCCGCAGAGAATAAGAACGCCATGAACATCCAGAAATTCTTCCTTGCCGCCTTGACTGCAGCGCTTGCTGCTCCAGTTTTCGCGCTGTCCACAGACCGTGACCAAGCGATCGAAGTTCATGCCGACAGATTTGACGGCGACGAAGTCAAGCAAACGGCTGTATACACAGGCAACGTCATTGTTGATCAGGGTTCAATGCAAATCACCGGCGCCCGGCTCGAAGTACGCATTACGCCTAAAGGCTACCGTCAAGCAACGGTAACGGGAGAGCCCTCGCGCTTTCGTCAGCAACGAGACCCAGATCCGAAGAATCCAATCAATGAGTGGATGCATGCTCGAGCCTCTAAGATTGTTTATGACGAGGAGACAGATACCGTGACGCTCATTGGAGCGGCATACCTCTCGCGCACGGAAAATGGCAAGGAACGTGATATGACAGAGGGGGAACGTATCGTCTACGACATGCGTAACGCCCGTTCGAAGGTGGAGGGTTCCACCGTCAAAGGTGAGAAGCAGCGCGTCACAACAATCATCGCGCCGAGAAGCAATACAGCTCCTGCCCCGCGTACTGGCACACAGCTTGCTCCTGCAGAACAGCTCTCCACCCCCCGCAACTGATTAACCGTCCCGCTAGACAAGAGGACTGTAACCCCATGGCAAACGAACTCGACGACCGCGCTCACAAGCACACTCACACTCTGGCTGCACGCGGACTGAAGAAAAACTACGGTTCCCGTCAGGTCGTCAAGGGCGTAGATCTCTCCGTTAAATCTGGCGAAGTTGTCGGTCTTCTCGGCCCCAACGGTGCTGGTAAAACGACGACTTTCTACATGGTGGTGGGTCTTGTCGTTGCCGACGGCGGTGATATTGAATTAGACGGCCGATCCATCGCGCGGCTCCCAATTTATAAGCGGGCTCGCCTGGGGGTGTCATACCTTCCGCAGGAAGCGAGTGTCTTCAGGAAACTCTCTGTTGAAGACAATATTCGTGCGATTCTCGAAATGCAGGTCGATGAAAACGGCCGGGCACTCGATACAAGCGAAATTGAACATCGCCTTGAGATGCTTCTTGACGAACTGCAAATTAAGCATCTACGCACCAACGCAGCACTTTCACTCTCGGGCGGCGAACGCCGCCGCACAGAAATCGCCCGTGCCCTTGCGGCTAACCCTCGGTTCATTCTCTTGGATGAACCCTTCGCTGGTGTTGATCCGATTGCCGTGATTGAGATTCAGCGCATCGTACGTTTTCTGCGCGACCGCAACATCGGCGTACTCATCACGGACCACAATGTCCGTGAGACACTCGCCATCTGCGACCATGCATACATTATCAACGAGGGTCGCGTACTGGCTTCAGGGGATCCGCAGGACATCATCAACAACCCTGACGTTCGCGCCTTCTATCTCGGCGACAACTTCAGCATGTAAGCCTTAGGGGCCGGAGGTCGAACGCCATGTCTTTCGTTTCCGCTAGCCTCACTACGGCACCGCTGCAGCAGCAGACGCTCACGCCTCAGCAGCAATATGCACTGAAGTTGCTGCATATGAATGCCGGAGAGCTCCTTGCTGAAGCTGAACGTGCCGCTGAGGATAATCCGCTTATCGAGTGCGAAGAACTCGAACGACCGTCCGCAGACACTCAGCCGACGGCTGGTGCCCTGCATGAGGAGACGGAAGCTGTTCGGCACGAAGGCGAAAGCATTGCTCCAGAAGATCACGGCCCACTTGAAAATACATACACCAGCTGGACAGGCTCGGGGGCGGGTGATCCTGACGAAACGCCCGTTATCGAACGGGTTGCAGCTCAACGCACGCTGCGGGAAGATCTGCTCGAAGAATTGGGGTCCCTTCCAGACAACCCTAAAATTCACCCGCTCGTCGGCTGTCTCATTGAAGAGCTTGACGACTCCGGCTTTCTGACAACGCCGCTTGCAGAGGTTGCCAAAAGCTATATGTCCATCGCCGCCGCTCCGGCTGCAGACTGGCAGAAGGCGCTGGCCCTACTGCAGACTTTCGATCCGCCGGGGGTAGGCGCATCCAGTCCTACTGACGCACTTATCCTGCAGGTGGAACGCCGCATCACAGAGGGCACCGTCAAAACAGCTGTTGGGGAGCTGCTCGTCGTGCTCTTAAAAAATCACCTGCGGCAAATTGCCGGTAATGACCGCCGAGCCCTTCTGGCTGCAGCCAAAGGTGACGAAACGCTTTTGCAGGATGCACTTGCGCTTTTACAGACGCTCGATCCGCATCCAGCCTCCGGATATGCCCCCGAGGCTGTGCAATACGTCATTGCCGACATTCAGGTGCGACATCGAGGCAATCGCTGGGAAGCCATGCTCAATCCACAAGCACAGCCAGCAATTCGTTTATCTTCAATGGCTCAGGGACTCTCTGTCAACGAATCTTCACCTTTTGGACATTACCTCGCCGAAGCACGCCGACTGATCTCTGGTATTGAGGCTCGGCAATCGACACTCCTGCGTACTGCACAGTTTGCTGTTGACCGTCAGCAGGCTTTCTTCTCCGAAGGCCGCTCTGCATTGGTTCCGCTCGCCATCAGCGAAGCCGCCGGCGCTCTCGGCGTAGCCGATTCCACGGTATCCCGCGCTGTCTCAGGAAAGTTTTTTCAGTGCCCACTCGGTGTTTTTGAGCTCCGCAGTCTGTTCATGCCCCCTTCAGTACGGGCCGTTGATGCTCTCGGCATCAGTCAAGCGGTATCTCCTGCAAAAATCCGTGCGCGTATTTGTACACTCATCGCAGGGGAACCGCCTCAAAAACGCCTCTCCGACCAAGCTCTGACCGAACTGCTTAACGCTGAAGGTTTTGACATTACCCGCAGAACAGTGGCAAAGTACCGCGACCTTGAAGGCATTCCCACGGCTCGTCTGCGCGGTCGCTGACCTCGCAGACCATTTGGCCGCGGTTGATCTTTTTATGAATAAGCTCTCCACTTACATTACGCTTGAGGCCGTTCGGCTCGATCTGAATCTGAGCAGCTTGAAGCGTCTCTTTGAAGAAGCGGGTCTTGCGCTCGAAAGCGCTTATGGCATCCCGCATGACGAAGCCTTTACGGCGCTCAACGAACGCGAACGGCTCGGCAGTACAGCCCTTGGCTTCGGATGCGCTGTGCCGCACGCGCGTTTAACCGGCCTTGAAGAACCGGCAGTTGTGTTGCTGCGCACTCTCGAACCTCTTAAAGTACCGTCGCCAGATAAAACTGGCGCGCAGCTTTTCATCGTAATTCTCGCCCCTGAGGATGGCGCTGACGACCATCTTGAACTCCTCCGCGAAACCGCCGAACTCTTTTCTGATGCCGAGGCCCGCGAAACACTCCTCAAGGCCTCAACCCCCGTTGAAGTCTGTGAATTTCTCACCCACTGGGAGACCGCTCAGACTGCCGCCGCCCAGTGAATATTCTCTGCAGGAAGGATGTACATCATGCAGCTCATCATCGTTACCGGTTTGTCAGGCGGCGGCAAGTCCATTACGATCCGTCAGCTCGAGGATTCAGGCTTTTACTGCATCGATAACCTGCCTGCAGAGTTTCTGCTGCCGATTGCTGAGAATCTTGAAAAAAACGGCACACGAGCTGCAGCAGTCGCTATTGATGCCCGCTCGCATGCAACCTTTGAGAATGCCTTTACGGCGCTCGAAGCGCTTAGTCAGCGCGGCATCGATGTCCGCATACTTTTTCTCACAGCTTCCAATGAAGAGCTTCTGCGGCGATTCTCTGAAACTCGCCGCAGACATCCTTTGAGCACATTAACCGAACATCAGGGACGAGAACTCACCCTGAATGAAGCGATTGCTCGTGAGCGAGAAATTATGGCGCCGGTGACGGAGACCGCTCACGTTCTCGATACAACGCGTCTGCTGCCCTCGCAGCTTCGTCGTTGGGTGCAGCAGTTTGTCAAACAGCCTGCTGCCAAACTCACGCTCACCTTTGAATCGTTCGGTTATAAGCGTGGCCTTCCTTACGCTTCTGACCTTGTCTTTGACGTGCGGTGCCTGCCCAACCCCTATTACTCCCCCGAGCTTCGCCCGCTTACGGGGCTTGATGCCCCTGTTGCTTCTTACCTTGCTCAAGAGCCCTTAGTGAGCGAAATGATCGACGACATCGCCGCGTTCATCGCTAAATGGCTTCCTCACTATCGCGGACAAAATCGCCACTACCTCACCATCTGCATTGGCTGTACCGGGGGACAGCACCGATCGGTATATGTTGCAGAAATGCTTGGACGCCGATTTGCCGATCAAGCCGGCACAATTGTCCGTCATCGAGCGCTTTCAGCCAATTTGCTCCCGGAAAATAAGCTTCAGACACTATAAGCGTCTGCGCCTCTCCATTCGCGCAAAGCGATTTTTGCATACTCCAGTACCGGCGTCGGCAGCCCAGGCCACGCATCAGGCTTCTCGCCGAAGGGCGTGAAGCCTTCCGTATGCAATGCTTCACCATCGCCTGTACCTGCTTCGCATCGGCAGAGGACAGCCCGCAAATGCAGACGTTGGTGCGTAAGCTCGTGCACCCGAGGCATGCCGCATGGTTGCGCTGTTTGAAAAAGAAATCGCAAATGCTCCGGTGCCTCAGCAATAACTGACGAGTTCCACGCTTTCTCGCTGCATTCCGCCACGATCGGTGCATAGAGCCCCTTCCAAATTCGTCCGCGCACAGGGGCAAACCAAAACCCTGCGGACGTCGCAACGAAAACCAGAACCAGCCAGCGTTCTTTTTTAGCAACTGTTGTTTTCGGCCGCGGATAGTCTTCGGGGCACCCCAACGCGAATGCTTTGCAAAAATTGCGCACGGGACAAGCCGCACAATTGGGAGATTTTCTGCGGCAAACCAGACTTCCCAGATCCATGAGTCCCTGCGTATAGGCTGCAATGCATTCCGATCCAGGGAGTTTGCGTCGTGCTGCTGCAGCGAGCGTTGTCTCAAAAGCCTTCTCGCCAACACGCCCCGGAATTCCGTCAATACGTGCGAGCACACGCTTTACATTGCCGTCAATCATTGGCTCCTTCGCTTCGCCGGACGTAAAAGCAGCCACCGCTGCGGCTGTTGAGGGGCCAATACCTGGAAGCTTGATTAGTTCGTCGGCAGTCGTTGGGAATCTTCCCTGCATTTCCTTCACCACCATTTGCGCAGCACGGTGAAGATTTCGTCCGCGACTGTAGTAGCCCAACCCCGCCCACAGCTTCATTACCTGCGCTTCCGAAGCTGCCGCCAGCGCCTCCACTGAGGGAAATGCAGCAAGGAATCGTTCAAAATAAGGAATGACCGTCTCCACCTGCGTCTGCTGCAGCATTACTTCGGAAAGCCACCGTTCATAGGGAGTGTGATACTGCTGCCAAGGCAGGTCAGTGCGACCCGCACGCCGCTGCCAACAAGCAAGCGTCTCAGCAAAGGTGAAAGCAGTCATAAGAGAATGATCAAGAAAAGCAAGAAGCGCCAAATTGTCTCACGACACAATCAACCATCCGTTGATAATGAGACTCTATTCACTTTTCATCTCCGCCCCTCCGTCCATGATCATATCGAGCGCTTTCGGCTGGTTTGCCGGCATTCGCGGCATCAACAGTTTCTTCTGGCGGCTTTTTGCTGGTTTGCTCGCCGTTATTGTTCTTTCCTCATTTCTGGGCTTTGGCGTTCACACATACCTCAACCGTGACGAAGCGCGCTACGGAAAGGTCGACGTGTTTGTCGGAGGACGCAAGGCCGTACAGGCCGCACTGATTATCTATCAGCTCAAGGGACAGGATGCATTAGTGGAATGGCTGAAAAGTCCCGGAAACGTGCTGCCAACCGTTTATATCGTCGATGATCATGGCTCCGAAATCAGTGGTCGTACGGCGCCAGAGCTTGCACTCCGCTCTATCGAAGAGAATTCCATCCCAGAGGTTGAAGACCACGTCCTTAAGAACTATCCGCTCAACGCCGTAGAAGACATCGAAATCAACGGGCGCCCTTACACAGCCTTCGCTGTTTTTGAGCATTCCAATCACGACCTGCCATTCTTCAACCCCTTTGGCACCGGAATTCCTATTTATGTTCTCTTTTTGGTTGCCCTGATTCTGACGGCTTTTGTTTCTGCAATTCTTGCCTATTACTACACCCGGCCGCTGCGGAAACTCGATGGCGCAATGCGGGCATTTGCGGAAGGCAAGCTCGATACACGCGTCGAAAACTCCAACGGACGCGCTGACGCCGAAGTTGCTGCTTTAGCAGCCTGCAAGTCGTCAAAAGATCACTCAAAGCCCAGAAACGAAGTAGACACTTCTCTTAAAAGCCCTGTTTAATCGGGGCTTTTTTCTTGCACCGTGATGGGTGTATATGATATAATCATATACACCCATCAAAGGAGATCAAATGGCAGCTCGGAAGGAGTTCCCGGTCAAAGTTCGCCGTGTGGCAGTAACGAACAAAAAGACCGGCGTCAAATACATCGAGGAACGTCGCTATCAATACGATCCGGCAAAGGGCTACAACGTCCTTCTGTCGAGCCGTCGGACGGGTGAAAAAATCCTGGAAGGCGAAACGGTGACAACCCGTTGCCGCCCCAAGAAGAAGCCAGCCGAAGCGGCTCAGACTGCCGAGCTCTCTGCCAAACGAACCCGTGTAGGGGCTCTGGACTTGATTCGTCATGCCGGGGCAGTGGCCGGACTCGAAAGTTCGGTCCGCAGGGCGTATCCCAACGGTGGAACCTCCGAGAAGCTGCTCTCTGTCTCTCAGTACTTGGTCTCTACGGGTGAAACTGTTCACAACGTGGAGGCCTGGCAATGCGAACATGATCTCCCCTACGAAGCCGGCCTGTCCGAGGACATTTGCTACGACCTCTTCCACGAGCTCGGTCTGGATGAATCCGGTTCGCAGTCTCTCTTCCGGGAACTGGCCCGTACGGCAGGCAACGACGAACAGCCGGCCATCGCATTCGATTCAACCTCGCATTCCGTCTACGGCAACGGCCTGAAACCGTACGCGCGGCAAGGCTTCAACAAAGACGGCGACGGCTTGGACATCTACAAGATCATCACCTTCTACTCGCTTGATTCCGGTCTGCCCGTTTCTTTCGAGCTTCAGCCCGGCAACATCCCCGACGTGATTTCTCTCGTCAATGCCGTGCCTCGGGCCAAGGCATACGGCTTGAAGAATCCGGAGTTCTGCCTCGACAACGGGTTCTTCAGCAAGGAAAACGTGCTGCGCTTCCTGCGCAAGAATTTCAAGTTCACGATCCTCGCCACGCTCAAGCACGCCTGGATCTACAAGCACTTGGACAGCGCCACCGATGATGGGACCAAGCTGAGAGACCACTTCTCGCGGTACGCTTCTCAGTGCCCGTTCGACGAGAAGATCAGTGCCGTATCGGTGTCTGAAATGACGCCGTTTGAATGGAAGCGGCAGCGCACGCGCAATGGCGTAGCCGCCGGGGATACGGAGTCGAAATCCTTCCGACTGTACTTTCACTATTTCCGCAACAATGCCCGAGCTGTCATGGAAGCTTCAGCCTTCCACACGAAGCTCAAAAGCTACGAAATGAGTCTTGCAGCCGGCAAGGAAAATGAAATGGACGATGCCGAGCTTGAGTTCGCGCACCGGTACTTCTCGTGGAAGCGTGTTCGAGGCGGAGACATCAAGGTCATCCCCAACGAAGAGGCCATTCTGGCCGCACAAAAGGACTTTGGGATTTTCATCATCCTTTCAAATCTTCATGCGAGCCCGTGGGACGCGCTTCGTCGCTACCGTCGCCGCAACGACATTGAAACCTCGTATCGCGTCGTCAAGTCCGACCTTGACGGGCGAAAGCCCCGAGTCTGGACGATGACCAGCGTACGCGGGAAAGAAATCTGCCGACACGTCGCACTCGGCTACCGTTTCGTGCTGCAGAGCATGATGGAGCGCACGGCTCAGGAAGCCGAGCGGCGAGCCAACGATGAGTCGCTCGGGAAGACTGTGCGGAAGCAGTACGAAAAACTGACCGCCTGGATTCGATCGATGACGCTCAAGCAGTTGCTCGATTGGTTCGACTGCGTGGAAAGAGTCGAGGTGAGGAACAGGGTGGCTCAGTACCGTTGGTCTACGGAGACGACGGCCAGAGACCAGATGTTCCTCGAGCTCTTCTTCGGCGAATCTGACTGAGTGTAGATTCCACGGTTTTCAGGTTAGCAGGCATCTTCGACAAAATGGCCGGACAAATTAGCCGGCTTATCAACCGCCAGAGACGGTTGTTTCACGATGTGAGTCATGAATTGAGAAGCCCGCTTGCCCGCATTGATGTGGCTTTAGACATTGCCCGCCGAGATGCCGACAGAGTCGGTCCCTCGCTTGATCGAATTGAAAGAGAAGTAGACGAACTGGATCGACTCGTCGGCAGCTTGCTCGCCTACGCACGATATGAGCAAGGGGCCGGCATGCCGCTCACTCCCGGATCGATTTCAGCCGTCACAGCTGAGGCCGTTGAAAACACGGCATTTGAGGCACAGAAAAAGAACGTTTCAGTTGTGCTTGAAGATGAATTACCATCCAAATTCGTCCTGCCAATCAATGCCGATGCACTCAGAAGTGCAATGGAAAACATCCTGCGCAATGGTCTGCGTCAGACCCCCGCAGGTAGTCGTCTTTCCGTAACGCTTACGGCAACATCTCGCTTTGTGCGCATTTCGCTCTGCGATCAGGGTCCCGGTATGCCTCCTGAAGAAATCGAACACGCTTTCGACCCTTTTGTGCGCGGCAGTCATGAGCAAACCGGTACGGGTTTTGGGTTAGGACTCGCTATTGCCCAGCGTGCGGTGCAGGCTCATTTCGGCCGCATTGAAGCACGCAATCTCCCCACCGGCGGTTTTGAAGTCCGCATTGATTTGCCGCGAACGGAAGCTGTCCGCTAAATACTGCAGACACGAACCGATACGGAAGAAGTACGGGCGAGCGGTTGTAGAATGAAAAGTTCTGCGCGACCCTTAAACGCATCTCCCTTTCACAGCCTCCAAGGACTACCCTGCAACATGCCAAGCGGTCTTTTCAAGTTTGCGGTCTCGACTGTTTTTGCGGTCGCCGCTAGCGCCTTTGCTCATCCGGGCATGCCGGCCGGACATCCGGAAGTGGCGCACCCGAACCGCACGCTTTTTGAGTTGATTACGGCCGACATTGCCGTACATCGCGGCGATACCGGCTTTGCCTACGAAGCTTGGATGGACGCTGCGAAAAACGAAAAATCGGCTGACCTTGCCAAGCTCGCCTGGGAAGCAGCTGTTGCAACACGCAATCCTGAAAAAGCCATTGCCGCAGCTAAGGTATGGCTCGACAGCGATCCCGCAGCTTTTGAAGCGCGGCTGACACTGCTTGCCGATGCTGTGGAACGTGGCGATGAAGCGGCAGTTCGCGCACAGATCGACGAACTTTCTCGTCATTCGTCAGAAACTGAAAAAACACCTGCCGAAAAGGGCAGCTGGCTTGTAAGGCTCTATCCCGGATTAGCAGCTGTCAAGCCTGGTTCCGGCCTCAAAACAGCAGTACAAACGCTCGAACCGATCGTCGCTCAGTACCCCAAGCGTGCAGACGTACAAATCGGCTTTGCACAGCTCCTCGCCCGTACGGGTCAGGGCGATCTGGCCTGCCGTCGCGCCGCAGCAGCAAGCGCCGCCGTACCTAATGATCATGAGCGACTCGGCGAAGCCGCTGATGTTTGCTGGCAAGCGGGCAATATGGGCGAAGCCCGCTCAATGCTCGAAAAATATCTTAAGAAACATCCGAACGACAGCTATGTGCTCCTCATCTTTGGCCGCGTTGAGGAGCGTCTCGGCCGTCGAGCCTCAGCGCTTGATGCGCTTGTGCGCGCTATGAAGCAACCTGCGTCCGACGAGCGAATCGCGTTCAACGCCGGAGAACTTGCTGCCGATCTGGGAGACGCTCCCAAGACTGAAGCCTATTTCAAACGTTATGTAGAGATGCTTCGCGCACAAAGCGAAGACATCGACCTGACGCGTCTTGAAGTTTGGCTTCGACTCGGCAACGCGGCGCTGATGCAGAAATCCCCTGAACGGGCTGCCGAATACTATGCCGAACTGCGTGGAGGCCCGTTTGCTGTCGATGCGCGCATTCGTGAAGCGCTCGCACTCACGGATGCCGGTCGGCCGGAAGATGCGTTAAAAGCTTTGCGTGAAGGCCGCGAAGAGCTCAAACTCGACGCGCCTGCACTAATGAGTGCGGAATCCAAACTGCTGCTTGAGCTCAACCGCAAGCAGGAAGCCGTAGCTCTCATGCAGCAGGCAGCACAAACCTATCCAACAGAGCCTGAAGTACTCTACGATGCCGCGATGGTGGAAATGGATTCGGGGCTGCGCACTGAAGCCGAAAAACATCTCCGCGCACTGATGACAGTCAATCCTCAGCACGTTCAGGGCGCCAATGCGCTGGGATACTTGCTGACCGAAGACAATCGAGATCTTAAATTTGCCCGTGAGCTGCTTGAACGCGCCTACCGTGCTGAACCCCTTAATCCTTACATCCTCGATTCAATGGGGTGGCTCAATTTCCGGGAAGGCCGCTATCGTGCAGCAGCCGAATTCACTACCGCATCTCTCAAGCGACTTTGGGATATTGAAGTAGCGGGGCATCTCGTAGAAATTTATGCTGTACAAGGCAAAAAAACAGAGGCCCTTCGAACGCTCCATGAACTGGCCCGTCAAGGCGGGGACGATGCAAAAGCGCTTGTCGATCAGCTTGCTGCCCGCTGGAAGCTCTCAGAATTACCGATAAAGACCGCGCAATGACGTCTACTTCACGCCGTACATTCTGTCTTCAAAGTCTTGCAGCAGGATTGTCCGCCGTTACGCTTCTTTCGGGCTGCGCGGTTACTCCTCAAAACGCTCGTGTCTGGCGCGGCCGGTTTTCACTGCGCATCACTGCAGCAGACGGTCGTTTGGAAAATCAAACCGGACGCTTTGAACTTACGAAAACGCCTCAATTTCTGCGGCTTGATCTCCTTACGCCGCTCTCTGGCATTCTCGCTCGCATTGAAGAAACAAGCCGCGGCGCCTCCTTCACGCGCAGCCTTTCTGAACCCGCTGTCACACGTTCCGACATCAATGCACTGCTCACTGAACTACTCGGCTTCACACTCCCTGTAGTGCCGCTCGCCAATTTACTCGAACAGACTGCTGCAACAGAGATGTCAGTCTACGGGCCTTGGCGCGCTCAAATTCTTTCGAGATTCACCGACGGATCGCCTCAGCGACTGAGGATTGACGGACGTGCCGGTCAGACCTCTGCTGCACCGTTAGTGCAGCTCACGATTTTTGTAGAAGCATGACAACCACCGCCGCACGCAGCTACCTCAACTTGCCTGCCCCCGCAAAGCTCAATCTTTTCCTGCATGTCATTGGTCAACGCTCCGACGGCAAACATCTTTTGGAATCCATCTTCATTCTGATCAACCTTTTTGACACGATTGATTTGATTGAAAGATTTGACGGCCAGCTTGAACGCACGGGCGACATCATTGGCGCCCCTGAAAAAGACCTCTGCATACGTGCGGCCAAGGCACTTCTGACTGCTGCCGTAGACCATGGAAAACGCTGTTGCGGGCAACTCCCCGGCGCCACCATTCACGTTCAAAAGCGCATTCCTGCCGGCGCAGGGATGGGCGGCGGAAGTTCGGACGCCGCCACAACCCTTATCGGTCTCAATCGTCTCTGGAAACTGGGATTCGACCGTAATGAGCTTGCCGCAATCGGTGAGCAGCTCGGCGCTGACATTCCTTTTTTCATCAAAGGCGCCAATGCCTTCGTTGAAGGCATTGGCGAACGGATCACCCCTATTGAGGTCCCTCCAGGGCGTTACATGGTCATTTGGCCAGGACGAAGTGTTTCCACAGCCGACATATTCAACGCTCCTGCCTTGACAAGAGATAGCGAATCTCAGACAATACACGTCTTTTCCGACCTCCTCCGGAACCATTGGCCAGCTCTTCCCGGCCGCAACGATCTTCAAACGACCGCTGCACAGTTTGAGCCGGCTGTTCTCGAGGCGCTCGACAAGCTTGCAGCCCTAGGGCCCGAGTTTGGTGAGCCTCGTATGACAGGTTCTGGTAGTGCTGTATTTGCTCCCATCCTTAACGGCGACGCTGATGCGTCTGCTCCGGAGCTATCCCGTCTGCCTTCGGGTTGGCGCGGATTCTGCGTCAGCAGTCTTCCGGAACATCCGCTGAAGCCGTGGAGCGAAGACGCCGAAGAAGAAAATTTAGGGGTGTAGCCAAGCGGTAAGGCACCGGATTTTGATTCCGGCTACCGAAGGTTCGATTCCTTCCACCCCTGCCAACCCCCAAGTTGGCCGCGATAGCGGCCAGATGAAGCACCTGACGGCCTTGCCGTCGGTCTCAACCCCAACCGTTCAAAGAGCCTTGGAGCCCTTTGCAAGAGAGCAGAAATCATGGTCCCGATGGTGCCGGAAAGCATGATGGTCTTTGCAGGCAATGCCAATCCCAAGCTTGCCCAAGCCGTTACCGAATACCTCCACATTCCCCTTGGCCGCGCAGCAGTTTCCCGCTTCAGCGACGGTGAAGTTAGCGTTCAGCTACTTGATACGGTTCGTGGCAAGGATGTTTTCGTTCTGCAGAGCACCTGTGCTCCGACGAATGACAACCTGATGGAACTTCTCATCATGGTTGATGCGCTCAAGCGCGCTTCGGCTCGCCGTATCACCGCCGCCATTCCGTACTACGGATATGCGCGTCAGGATCGTCGTCCTCGCTCAGCCCGCGTGGCTATTTCGGCCAAGTTGGTTGCCAACATGCTCCAATCCGCCGGTGTTGACCACGTCCTCACAATGGACCTCCACGCCGACCAGATTCAGGGCTTCTTCGACATCCCCGTCGACAACATCTATGCCACGCCGGTGCTTCTCTCGGATCTCGCCTCTCGTCACTTTGAGAATCCGATCGTAGTTTCGCCTGATGTGGGCGGCGTTGTCCGCGCTCGCGCCATGGCCAAAGCCATTGAGTCCGATCTTGCCATCATCGACAAGCGTCGTCCGCGCGCCAATGTTGCAGAAATCATGAACATCATCGGTGATGTTGCCGGCCGCACCTGCATCATCACGGACGATATTGTCGACACGGCCGGCACGCTCTGCAATGCTGCAGGCGCGCTCAAAGAACGCGGCGCTCGTGCCGTCGTGGCCTACATCACGCACCCGGTGCTCTCGGGCGCAGCGATCGAACGCATTTCTAACTCTGCTTTGGATGAGCTCGTTGTGACGGATACGATTCCGCTCAGCCCGGCCGCCCAAGCTTGCCCGAAGATTCGCCAGGTTTCCTGTGCGGCCATCATCGGCGAAACCCTTTCGCGCATCGCGCGCGAAGCTTCCGTGAGTTCACTCTTCTCGGAATGCTGATCCCGTCAGCTCCACAGTTGGTCGCGATTGTGGAGTTGCCGTTTCTATTTTTTCTTTAAAACACTCTATTAGGAGTCATCCCATGAAAGTCATCGCCACCACGCGCACAACGCAAGGTACGGGTGCGAGCCGCCGTCTGCGCCGCGCGGACAAGCTCCCGGGCATCATTTACGGCGGCAAGAACCCCGCCACCCCGATCGAGCTTGAACACAACCCGATCTTCTTTGCGCTGCGCAAGGAAAAGTTCCACGCTTCCATTCTGACGATGGAACTCGACGGCAAGGAAGAACTCGTTGTTCTGCGTGACTTCCAGATGCACCCGTATAAGCAGCAGGTCATGCACATCGACTTCCAGCGCATTGCGCCGGATGAAGTTGTGACGATGCGTGTGCCGCTGCACTTCTCGGGCGAAGAACTCAGCCCGGCCGTTAAGATCGATAAGTGCATCATCTCGCGTGCTGCCGCCTACGTCGAAGTGGCCTGCTTGCCGCGCGATCTGCCTGAATTCATCGCCGTTGACCTCTCCAAGATGGAAACCGGCACGCCCCTGCACGCCAACGACCTCGTTGTTCCGGAAGGCGTCAAGATGGTTACGGACTCGGTCATCGCTTCCGTTATTCAGCCGGTCGAAGAAGAAATCATTGCTCCTGCGGCCGCTGAAGGCGATGCTGCCGCCGCTGCTCCGGCCGATGGTGCCGCTGCTCCGGCTGCCGCCCCGGCCAAGTAATCCGTCAGGATACTTTCGCCCGCTGCTGGAGCTTTCAGGGCTCCAGCAGATACGGCGCAAGCCCGCGAGGCTTCTAACCCAAGCCGATGCGGGCTTTTTGCTTATCTTCAGAAGACTTTTGACTTCCAAAGCCTTCATCGTGGCATTTTCTTGCGAATGCCCGATCTTGTGTGGTCATTGCCACCTCTTGCAGAGCGAATGCACTCTGCAGCATGCCTGATTTCGATAGCAGGTTTTTACTCAACATTTGCTGAACGCCTCATCCGCCTTCGTTTCTGAGTTCTGATGTGCGAGGCCGCCAGCGACCATTGGACATTACTCAAACATGGCTGATTTCGCCGAACTGGGCCTTTCGCCCCAACTCGTCTCTTCCCTTACTGCCCTTGGCTTTGAAGAACCTACCCCTATTCAAGAGGCTGCCATTCCAGCCATTCTTGCGGGCTCAGACGTTCTCGGCCAGGCCGCCACTGGCACGGGTAAAACTGCCGCCTTCGCACTTCCTCTTATTGAACGCTGGGCGCTTGGCAAAGAGCCTTCCGATCCGGTGATTCTCGTCCTCACTCCGACGCGTGAACTATGCCTGCAGGTGAGTGAATCTTTTCACAGCTACGGCCGAGATGCCGGCATCATCGTGACGCCGATCTACGGCGGACAGGAATATGGCCGACAGATCCGCTCGCTTAAGCGCGGCACGCATGTCGTTGTTGCCACGCCAGGTCGAGCCCTTGATCACATTAATCGCGGCACGCTCAAGCTTGATGCCGTAAAGGCCGTGGTTCTCGACGAAGCTGACGAGATGCTTGACCTCGGCTTTGCCGACGAACTGGATGCCATCTTCGAGGCACTCCCCGAGGGCGTACAGACAGCACTCTTCTCCGCTACGCTTCCGCCGAGAATTGCGAAAATCGCCGACGAACATCTGAAGAACCCCGTGCGAATCGCTATTGCCAAGGAAGAAACACCCGAAGGCGAAGCCCCCCGTGTTCCTCAGATCGCTTATATCGTGGGACGCAATTACCGCACGGCAGCGCTTGGACGCATTCTCGATCTTGAGGATCCCGAACTTGCCATCATCTTCGCCCGCACCCGCAACGAAGTCGATGAGCTTACTGAAGCACTTCGCGTCCGCGGCTACAGCGTCGAGGCGTTGCACGGCGGCCTTGATCAGCCAACTCGTGACCGCGTTATGCGTAATGCCAGATCCGGCAAGATTGATGCGATTGTCGCCACCGATGTTGCCGCTCGCGGCATCGATTTGGAAAACCTGACGCACGTCATCAATTTCGGCATCCCGGCGTCCTATGAAACCTACGTGCATCGCATCGGCCGAACGGGCCGTGTAGGCCGCACTGGTACGGCAATCACCATTCTTGAACCGCGCGAACACCGCCACATTCGAGCCCTCGAGCGCGCTACACGCTCAAAAATTGAAATCCGTACGGTCCCGTCGGCTACCGATGTTCAAGCCAAGCGCCTTGAAGTTACCCGCGGAGCAATCGCAGAGATCCTCGCTCAAGGAGGACTTGAACGCTACAACGTAATCGTTGAGGCACTCTGCGAAGAACACGACCCGATTGAAGTGGCCGCTGCCGCCGTTCGCCTCGCGCTGGAAAGCGAAGGAACAAATGACGACGACATGGAGATCCCCGCTTTCGGTGACCGGCGCGATCGACGCGAACGCAGCGAACGTCCGGAACGTCCGCGCCGCGAACGCGGAGAGCCCGAAGAGGGCATGACGCGCCTCTTTATCGGAGCAGGCCGCATGAGCGGCGTGCGTCCGGGCGATATCGTCGGTGCCATTGCCAATGAGGCCAATGTAAGCTCGCGGCAAATCGGAGCAATTGATATTTCCGACCGCTTTACGCTCGCAGAAGTCGACAGCGCAGTCGCGCAGCAGGTCATCGACGCCCTTCAGGGGGTTCGCTTCAAAGGACGCCCCATCACGGTGAAGCTCGACCAAGGTGCGCCGCGAGAAGAACGCAGTGATCGTGGCCGTTCCGATCGTTTTGAGCGCGAAGGACGAAACGATCGCTATGATCGTCCCGAACGTAAGCGCTTTGATCGTGACGACCGTTCTGAGCGTTATTCACGCTTTGACGATGACAACCGCCGTCGCGGACCGCGCCGCTGATATTTCTTAAAGTAAGCAAATGGCTCAACAGAATCTGCCCATCCGTCTCATCGTCGGGCTCGGCAACCCGGGTCCGGACTATGTTCGTACCCGGCACAATGCGGGCTTTCGTTTTGTTGACATGCTCGCCGGCAAACTCGGTGCGCATTTCCACGAAGAACGGAAGTTTCAGGGAGAGACAGCACGCTGCCGCATTGCCGGCCATGAAGTCTGGCTCCTCAAGCCTCTCACCTTCATGAACGCCTCAGGTGAAGCCGTCTCGGCCATGGCCAACTACTTCAAGATCACACCCGCTGAAGTCCTTGTCGCCCACGACGAAATGGACCTGCTTCCCGGCTGCATGCGCATCAAAAAGGGCGGCGGCAATGCTGGTCACAACGGCTTGAAGTCCATTACTCAGCAGCTTGGCACGCCTGACTTCTGGCGCCTGCGTCTCGGTATCGGTCATCCTCGAACGCTCGGCCTGGCTCAGCAAGTCTTCGACTTTGTCCTTTCTGCGCCTTCATCCGAGCACGAAGAAGCCATTCGTACCTGCGCCTTAGCCGCCCTCGAGACGGCACCGCTCTGGGCCGAAGGGGAGATGGAAAAAGCACACCGCGCCATTGCGGCTTTTGGAACGCCCAAGAAACCTGCGCCGCCACAGAAGCCTGGACGTCAAACCATTGAGGCCTGACGCGATGGTTGCGCCCGCCGTTCTCATCAGCCGCTGTCTCCTAGGGGAGCACTGCCGTTACGACGGGCACCTGAAGCCTTCTATTCTTGAGCACCTCGCTCAATACCAAGTCACCGCCCAACATGTTCGCTGGGTGCCCATTTGTCCCGAGGTCGACGGCGGTCTTCCTGTTCCGCGCCAACCTTGTGAGATTTGCCCGGGCAGTACTGCAAGCGATGTTCTATCGGGCCGCTCAAAGATTTGCTCCTGCCACGGAGACGACGCTTCTGATCCATATGTGCGCGGAGCGAAGCTTGCGGTGATTGCCGCTCAAACGCTGGGCGCACAATTTGCGCTTTTGAAAGCAAGAAGCCCATCCTGTAGTCCTGACTGTATTTATGACGGCACCTTCTCCGGTCGACTCGTTCCAGGACGCGGTATCGCTGCGCAGGCGCTTGCCGATGTTGGCATTGAACTTTTCAGCGAAGAAACTGTAGAAGTGCTCATTGACCGCATCCGATCCATAAATGCTGCGGTATCCGTCTGAACACAAGCAATTGTCCAATATCACTTATCTGCGCTTGTCACTCGATAAGCCTTGCTAAAATAGCGGGTTCCTATTGCGCACCGACCGCCGCTTGCGGCCGGTTTTCTGCCGCGCTCCCGCGCATTGCGGTTTTTTGAGCGCATCTTCCACCCCATTCCATCAAGAGATTCATCATGGGCTTGAAATGCGGCATCGTCGGCCTCCCCAATGTCGGCAAATCCACGATCTTCAACGCGCTCACAAAAGCGGGTATCGCCGCTGAGAACTATCCTTTCTGCACCATTGAACCCAATGTAGGCATTGTTGAAGTGCCTGATCCCCGCCTGCAGAAGCTCTCGGAGATTGTTAAGCCCGAACGCATCGTGCCCGCCGCTGTCGAATTTGTCGATATCGCCGGTCTCGTTGCAGGAGCAAGCAAGGGTGAAGGTCTTGGCAATCAGTTCCTTGCCAACATTCGCGAGTGTGATGCCATCGCACATATCGTTCGGTGTTTCAACGACGACAATGTCGTGCATGTTGCCGGAGAAGTGAATCCGCTCAACGACATCGCTGTGATCAATACCGAACTTGCGCTTGCCGATCTGGCAACCGTGGAAAAAGCTTTGAACCGCTATGCCAAGCAGGCCCGCTCCGGCGGTGACAAGGAGGCAATGAAGCTGGTTCTTGTGCTCGAAAAGCTTCTGCCCGTTCTCAATGAAGGCATGCCCGCACGTTCGGTGAAGCTCAACGAAGACGAACAAAAAGTCATCCGCCAGCTATTCCTTCTGACCATGAAGCCCACCATGTATGTGGCCAACGTTGAAGATCATGGCTTCACGAACAACCCGCTTCTTGACGCCGTTCGTGAGTTTGCAGCGAAGGAACATGCGCCGGTCGTAGCCGTTTGTGCCAAGACAGAGGCGGATATTGCCGACCTTGACGACGCCGACAAGGAAATGTTCCTTGAAGACATGGGCATGTCTGAACCTGGCCTCAACCGTGTCATCCGCGCCGCCTATGATCTGCTGGGGCTGCAGACCTATTTCACTGCCGGCGTCAAAGAAGTACGTGCTTGGACCATTCACAAAGGCGACACCGCTCCGCAGGCTGCGGGTGTAATCCATACTGATTTTGAGCGCGGCTTTATTCGTGCCCAAACGATCGCCTATGATGACTTTATCGCGCACCGCGGAGAAAAAGGTGCTCAGGAAGCTGGCAAGATGCGAGCCGAAGGCAAGGACTACATCGTTCAGGATGGCGACGTAATGAACTTCCTCTTTAACGTCTAACGCGCTGTTTCAACGCCGCTCGGCACAGGCCGCCAGACCGCTCTGCTTCTTGGGCGTTGGCGGCCTTTTTTCGTCTTTCCGACGACCTTATACTGCACATCGTTCCCAACCACTTCATTGCTACGCATGGCTACGACCTCCACCAAACGGCGCAAGGATGCCGGCGAGCGGCTCAAAGGCGAGCGAGAACGTCTCGGCTATGCTCCTCGCCAGATTGCTCAGCTCCTCGGCGTACCGCTCGAAGCTTACGACGCCTTTGAATCCGGCACTGCCGATCCAGGCATATGGCGCATGCCGCGTCTTGCAGCCTGCGGTTTCGATGTGCTCTTTATCATCACCGGTGAAAGACACCTTGTGATCGAAGAGGAGAACGAACTCCTTACACGGTTTCGTGAGCTCTCACAACGCGGCCGCGCATCTGTCTTCACGACGCTTGACGCACTTGAACGGCTTGCACCCAATATCCGCAAACAGTTTGATCGCTTTAAAAATTAACGAAGCTGCGAATCATTCTCTTGTTAATAGTTTTTACTTTTTAGATTTGACAACTCGATAAATAATCGCTAAAGTAGCGCCATTGAATTTATTTCATTCGGACGACACGCCATGCCGCCGTCCAAACCAGTCAACTGACAAGGAGAATCCAATGTCTCTGCTTACTACTGAAATCCTGCCGTTCGAAACCGAGGCCTACCACGAAGGCGCCTTCAAGAAGGTTACGGATGCGGATCTGAAGGGCCATTGGTCCGTCGTCTTCTTCTACCCGGCCGACTTCACCTTCGTGTGCCCGACTGAGCTCGAAGACCTCGCCGACCACTATGCTGAATTCAAGAAACTGGGCGTTGAGATCTACGCCGTTTCGACGGACACTCACTTTACGCACAAGGCTTGGCATGAATCTTCCGCCGCCGTTGGCAAGGTGCAATTCCCGATGCTTGGCGACAAGACTGGCCAGATCTCCCGCAACTTCGACGTTTTGATTGAGAAGGAAGGCCTTGCGGAACGTGGCACGTTTGTGATCAACCCCGCCGGCAAGATCGTCGTCATGGAACACCACGACGGCGGCATCGGCCGCGACGCCTCTGAGCTTCTCCGCAAGGTTGAAGCGGCTCAGTACGTTGATGCTCATCCTGATCAGGTCTGCCCTGCCAAGTGGCGTCCGGGCAAGGAAACGCTGGTTCCGTCCTTCGATCTCGTGGGCAAGATCTAATCTTTCCTGCGGCTTCAATCTCAGAAATAAACAACTGAGAGCATAAGGCCGCCGAAAGAACATAAGAAGGCCGCCTTTAAACCTGGCGGCCTTTTTTTCATACGCTTCCCTTCAGAACACGCGCGGTCCTCGCTTCGCTGACCAGAGAGATGCAGCGGCCGCCATCAGCTTGCCTTGACTCTTTACTATGCTTGACGCTTCCGCTCTTCAACAGGTTAAGTCCTATCTTGATCGCCTCGTTAACCCCATCACGCTGACCTTTGCGGGTGACGCTTCTGAAGCATCCGAACAAATTCGTTCACTGCTCTCGGATCTCGCTTCCGTCTCGAAGTTGATTACTGTCGCCGATGCCCCGGCGGATCTTCAGGTTCGCCGCCCGAGCTTTACTATCTCGCGCACCGGCGAAAACATGGGCATCCGTTTTGCTGCACTCCCTATGGGGCACGAATTCTCGTCCCTGATTCTTGCGCTGCTGCAAGCAAGCGGCTATCCGAGCAAGTCGGCTCCTGATCTGCTTAACCGTGTGCGCGGACTGCAGGGCGACTACGATTTCGTGGTTTACATGTCCCTGTCATGCCATAACTGCCCGGATGTTGTGCAGGCTCTCAACCTCATGGCCGTGCTCAATCCCAACGTACGAGTAACAACGATCGACGGTGCGCTCTTTCAGGATGAGGTGAAAGAACGCCGCATCATGGCCGTGCCGACAGTTTTTCTGAACGGCAAGGAGTTCATGGCAGGCCGTCATGAGCTCGGAGAAATTGTTGCCAAGCTTGATGAGGGTTTTGTCAAGGAACAGGCTGCCAAGCTCTCTGCCAAAGCACCGTTCGACGTCCTCGTCGTGGGTGCTGGCCCCGCCGGTGCCACAGCGGCCATTTATGCCGCCCGCAAAGGGCTGCGTACGGGACTCCTCTGCGAGCGTCCTGGCGGACAAGTCAACGAAACAAGCTCTATTGAGAACTTCACGTCAATCCTGTCGACTGACGGCGTGGCGCTCGGCGGTCGTTTCATGGAGCACGTCAATCACTACGGCGTTGACGTGATGGCGCTCGAACGCGCCGTCAAGGTGGAACGTCAGGACGGTTTCTGGCAAATCGAGCTTGCCTCAGGCGGGCATCTTCAGACCAAGGCCATGATTGCCGCAACCGGCGCTCGTTGGCGCCAGCTCGGTGTTCCTGGAGAAAAAGAATATCAGGGCAAAGGCGTCGCATACTGCCCTCACTGCGATGGGCCGCTTTTTAAGGGTAAGGATGTGGTGGTTGTAGGCGGAGGCAACTCCGGTGTTGAAGCCGCCATCGACTTGGCTGCAATCTGCCGCACAGTCACATTGCTGCAGCGCGGCGGTCAGCTTACTGCAGACGAAGTACTCGTTAAGAAACTCCTTGCAACGACCAACGCCAAGGTCATCTACAACATGACTGTGGAGTCCCTGGAAGGCAATGGTCAGCTCCTCACCGGCGTTCGCTATAAAGACAAAGCTACGGGTGAATTCAAAATCCTCCCCGCTTCGGGTTGCTTCATCCAGATTGGCCTCGTGCCCAATACTGACTGGCTCAAAGGAACGGTCGCGTTAAACGATTGGAATGAAATCATCATCAACGACCACGGCGCCACATCTGCCGAAGGCATCTTTGCCGGCGGCGACTGTACAACCTCACCTTACAAGCAGGTCGTTATCGCCCTGGGCGGCGGAGCAACTGCTGCGCTCGGCGCCTTCGATTGGCTGATTCGTCAGCAAGGTTAATTTCATCGAGAGACTCCAACAGTCCTTCGACGACTAGAAGCAGGATGCACGAGATTTGCCATCTCAGCTCCTGCTTCTTTTGTTGTGTGGCAGACTACATCGCTGATGACTCTCTATCACAGGCCGCTTCATGCGAACTCTCCGCACCACAATCGTCATTCTGCTTTTTCTTTCCCTTCTCGCTCTTTCCCTCGTCGGCGCCCTCACGCTCTACGCCACTCCTGAACGCGTTACAGCACGGGCCGCAGCCATGCTCGAGTCACATCTTGGGCTGCGAGCGGAACTTTCTGGCGATGTGGAATTGAAGCGTTTGCCGAAACTTATTCTCCGCATACCTGCGGGAGAGCTCATTCACACAAAGGACAGCACTCATGCCGGCCGATTTGCCAGCGCAGAAATTGAACTCGCCCCATGGAGTCTCTTCGCTCAATCGCCGCGTGTCGACCGTGTTTCCGTTGATCGCCTTGAGCTCAACGATATCTCGTATGCGAAACTGCTAGAGAACACAACCTCCTCTGCCGAACATGCCGTCTGGAATATCGACCAACTCGAACTCACTCAGGCATCCATTCGTTTTGATGCTCTGCCGCATGTTGGCGCAGGCATGCTCTCAGCGCTCGATGCCGAATTTTCCAATCTCTCTGAAACCGGCGGAACGGTGCGTCTGGCGGGTACGTTAACGCTCCCTCAGGCACCGAGCATCTCGGCCGCCCTTGTTTCGGAAGGTTCCGCACAGACGCTCAACGGCCTTACTGGCACCTTGACATTTACCGGCGTCTTCACGTTTGATGCCCAGAAAGGATTGGTGCTGCAGATGCCTGCTGCCACTTTTGACGGCATCTCCGGCTCGATGAACTTCAAAGCATCCGCCTCAGCCAGTAGGCTGACCAGCGCTCCAACGGGCCAGCCCTGGATTGCTGAAAAACCAGTGCTGGAAGGTTCCCTGCGAGAGAGCACTACCTTCTCTATTCAGGCCCCAAAGGCATCCATCACATCCGACGGCGTTTTTGCCGAATACGCCTCTGCGCGAGGACAACTCTCTGCAGCCAAGCGTAATTGGTCACTTGCAGGCTCCGCCGGTGTTGATCTTTCCTGGGCCAACGGTTCACTTAAGCTCTCTGTGCTTGACCTCTCGAGCTCAACCGACTCCACAACCGTCAATCGACTCGCCGGCACACTCAACCTCTCCGCCGATACACTGCAAACCGACCTCGAAGGCACACTCTTTGGCACAACCGTCAGCCTGCATCTCGCTCAGCTGCCCGGCAATGCCGTATCGGGCAACATCGTATTTGGAGCGGTATCTGCTGCCACGCTTGAAAGCCTTTCTCCTCTCTGGGGACATTTCGTCGCTCTAAACGGACGAGACTTCAAAATCGCCTTGACGATTGGCACCCTCAGACTATCCGAAACGGAGAAGCTCACTGCTCTTAACGATGTGTCCGCAGAACTCACTCGTTCTGCCGGCATCGTCAATCTCACCCGCGGCAAAGCCGATTTTCTGAACGGCGCAGTACAGCTTGCCGGCATTCTCACACCTGACGGCATTTGGCGTATCCACAGCACCCTAAAGGGAGCCGATGCACAAAATGCCTTTGCGGCGCCGGCCCCAATTGCGGGGCGAATGGATGGAACTTTCGACCTCGAGGGCACCTTCTATCCGCTCGAAGGCACCATTACTGTTGCTGAGGCTAAAGGAAAAGTCCACTTAACCGAAGGCACACTGCTTGGCATTGATCTGGAGAAAGCGCGTCAGATTCTCATCCATGAAGCGCCCGAAACACTCCCTCCAGAATTGGTCGCAAAGACTGCACGGACGCGCTTGAGTGAACTGACTGCTGACATCGCCCTTACCAAAACGTCAGAATCTGAACACTTCATCAAGATTTCCGGCAAAGCACTTGCCCCGAGAGTCGGTTCAGCCGAATTGCCGTGGATCGCTGAGTTTGCCGGCGAAGCCTCACATTCGCAGATGACCATTGACATTAAAGCGACACTTGCCGCCGAGGGCAAAACGCCGGAACTCATGTTGCCTGTGCAAGTAATCTTCAAGACGGGTTCCGCTCCTCAATGGATCATCAACTGGTTTGCTGCGGCGCAACCTGCTGCGGCGGCGCATGCTGATGAGCCATTCACACTGAAGAAACTTGGACAAAAGTTTGAACGAGCCATGAAAGATTTTTGGAACGGCATCGAATTCCCGGAAATCGACATGCCCAAACTGCCTTCATTGCCGAAGATGCCTTGGGATTCAGATGAGAGCGCAGCGCCTAGGCAACCAACTGACGCGGACAGATCCTCGAAGCAGAGCATCGCCGCCGAGCCTAAAAACTTGCTTTAGTTCGTTGTTTGCGGTCAGGTGTTACATTGGGTTGCGTCTGGCCGCCGACTGCAGTGTCGGCCAGATACGAGGATCAACGAAAGCCGCCGCTTCATCACCGCCAAGACGAGCAATTTCACGCACAAACGTACCGCTCACGAACTGATTTTGCAGTGACGGTGTCATGAATACTGTCTCAACCTCTGGCATCAGCTGCCGATTCATGCCCGCCATCTGAAACTCATATTCGAAGTCACTTACGGCACGTGCTCCGCGCACAATAACACCCACATCGTGCGACATCACGAAATCCTTAAGCAATCCCGTAACGGGAAGCGGTTCAACATTGGCAAAGTCAGCACACACCAACCGGGCACAGTAAAGGCGTTCTTCAAGCGAGAGAAGCGGATGCTTGCCGGCACTTGTCGCCACTCCCACATAAACCTTAGGAAAGATACGTGAGGCGCGGGCAATCAGATCGAGATGACCGTTTGTCAGGGGATCAAACGTTCCAGGATAAACAGCATTGAGCATTGTGAGGAATTCTCTAGTCCTGTCCGTGCATCAGCCAGAGCTGATCAGACGTTAAAGAAGCAATAAGAGCGTTGAATTTAACCTTGAGCCGCCTTCTGTGCCTGCTTAGCGGCAATCTTCGCCGCTTTACCGCGAAGCGGCTTCTTGACTTTGGCCAATGCTGCCAGAGAGCCAGCTGCAAAACCCAAAAGTTCGCAAGTCACCTGCCCTGCACTCATACTTCTTAAGCGAACGAGTTTTTGTTGGTCAAGCACTTCCGGCGACGTCAGGACACCCGAACGTTCAACGTAAAGAATGCCATTCGGCCCCAGACATTTTGCTGCTTCAACAATCGCTTCGTCCTGCAGATTCAGTGCATAGGGAGGATCAATGAAAATCACATCGTAATAGGATGCTGCCCCCTCAAGAAACTGAAAAGCATCTCCCTGATGAACTCGGATCTGGGTGCCATTGGCCTCTTTTTCAGAGAGCTTTGCCGCTGCATGCTTCAAAAGCGCCGCCTGACGGCTATCGCGCTCAACAAAGTCCGCGGCTTTCATGCCGCGCGACAGCGCTTCAAAACCCAAAGCACCGGACCCCGCAAAAAGATCCAACGCGCTTTTGCCCGAAAAGGAGCCTAAAAGATGCCCAAGCCAGTCGAAAACGGTCTCGCGCACTCGCTCCGGAGTAGGACGCAGTCCATTGCGGTCGGCAACCGCCAACGGCGTGCGGCGCCAACGCCCCCCAACGATGCGCACTGCACCCTCTCGCTCACCGCGTGAGGTTGTTAAACTTGCGCTCACAGCGTCTTTACGCGCATTTCTTGGACTTTTCAACATCTTCATCAAGTATGGCTTTGGGTTCTTCTGAGGGTTGGTTTTCCCGTTTGAAAAATGGGCTTTCACGCACCCGCGTCAATATCGTCGGACTTTTTTCAGGCGGCGTCGTTGACGAGGATTTTCTCGAGGAGCTGGAGTTTGCGCTGATCTCCGCTGATGTCGGCGTAGAGACAACAACGCATATCTTAGAGCGCCTTCGCAGCGATATTAAGCTCCAAGGATTGAAGACTCAGGAAGAGGTGAAACTCGCGCTGCGTGATGAGCTGGTCACCATTCTCAAACCTGCTGAAGGCGTACTCAACGTTGATCAAGCAAAGCCTTGCGTCATCATGATGTGCGGTGTGAACGGTGCTGGTAAAACGACTAGTATCGGTAAACTTGCCAAACGTTTCGCCGACAACGGCAAGAGCGTCCTTTTAGCCGCCGGTGATACTTTCCGTGCTGCCGCACGGGAGCAGCTCGCCGTCTGGGGTAAACGCAACCGCGTCGAAGTTATTGCACAGACTGGAGGTGATCCGGCAGCGGTGGTTTTTGATGCCGTCAATGCCGGCCGGGCCCGCAGCATGGATGTGGTTATCGCCGATACAGCGGGACGACTTCCTACGCAGACCAATCTGATGGAAGAACTCTCGCGCATCCGCCGCGCTCAAGAAAAAGCGCTCGAAGGTGCGCCGCATGAGGTGATTCTCGTGGTAGACGGTACAAACGGCCAAAATGCATTGGCGCAGGTGGCCGCGTTCGACACTTACGCTCACCTTACCGGTCTGATCGTTACCAAATTGGATGGCACGGCCAAAGGCGGCGTTCTTGCAGCCATTACAGCTGCCCGAGGAGAGCGGAGACTGCCCATTTACTATATCGGCGTAGGCGAAAAACTCGAAGACCTGCAGCCTTTCAGTGCTGAAGAATTTGCCAATGCGCTGGTTGGTCTGGACGCAAAATAAAGTAACGCCGCCGCAGGCAGTGCACATCACTATTCATTGAAGGATTCATCATGCTTCTGGGTGCTGTAGATCTTGGCAGCAACAGCTTCCGCGTTGAAATCGGCCGCCTTGAAGGCGACAGTATTCACACGCAAAACTACTTGAAGGAAACCGTTCGCCTTGCCGGTGGGTTCGACGACAAGGGCGCTTTAACGCCTGAAATTCAAGCGCGCGCTTTGGCCGCGCTTGCTCGCTTCAATGAGCGTCTGGCAGGTCTGCCTTCTACTCAAGTTCGTGCCGTCGGCACTCAAGCTATGCGCGTAGCGACCAATGCGGCCGATTTTTTAAAAAAAGCCGAAGAAACGCTTGGTTACCGCATTGATATTCTCTCTGGACACGAGGAAGCACGTCTTGTCTTCAAGGGATGCGCACATACGCTTCCGCTTTCAGATAAACGGCGTCTAGTGGTCGATATCGGCGGCGCCAGTACTGAAATCATCATCGGGAAGGGATTAGAAGCTCAACGCTATGAAAGTTTCCGTATGGGCTGCGTCAACACGTCCATCCGCTTCTTTCGTGAAGGCAAAATTACGCAGAAGTCGCTTGATCGCGCGATTACAGCTTGTGCCGCAGAACTTGAGGAATCTATCACTACGTTTGGACGCGGCACTTACGATGAGTGCTATGGTTCAGCAGGCACGTTCGGAGCTGTAAGTGACATCTGCCACGCGCTCGGCTGGAACACTGACGGTGAGGTGACGCCTGAGCACCTTGAGCGACTGCGCAAAATGCTCCTGGACATGCGTGACGTTAAGGATGTGAACTTTCCCGGCCTCAAAGAAGACCGCCGTGAAGTCATCGCTGGCGGTCTTGCCGTTTTGTCTGCCGTTTATCGTGTGCTTGGCATTCGCGAAATGCGCCCCGCTCAAGGCGCTCTGCGCATGGGGCTCCTCTATGATCTCCTCGGCCGCGTCTCTAATCGCGACACCCGAGATGTAGCTATTGAGGGACTCATGACCGCGACTCGGATCGATCGCGAACAGGCCGAACGCGTCGCCAACATTACGCTGGCTTTCTATCGAGAGCTCTGTCCTGACGCTTCACCCGAACTGCTGAGATATCTGCGCTGGGCAGCACTTGTACATGAATGCGGCATGTCAATTTCTTCCTCGCGATACCATCGTCACGGAGAATACATTATCAAGAATGCCGATATGCCGGGCTTTAGCCGCCGTGAACAAGACATGATGGCAGCAATCGTGCTCTCGCAGCGCGGCAATTTGAAAAAACTCGAAGGCGCATTTTCTTCTGGCCTTATTTCTCGCGCAGCAGCACTCGCCATTCGGCTTGCTGTTATTTTCTGCCATGCCAGAAAAGATGTTGAACTTCCCATAATGACTATCCATCGCAGCAACGAACAACTTGTTGTTCGCCTCGCGGAAGTCTGGCTTAACGCCCATCCGCTCACTGACTACCTCCTGAAGGAAGAGTCAGACTGTTGGGATCGCGTCGGCCGCAGTGTTAAGATCGAAAAATTCTGAGTAGCACTTTCAATGGCTCCTGCAGTTCCTCAACCCCTCCTTGAGCTTCATTCCACGAGCGTTATCATTGACGGCTCCGTGGTTGTCGACCGCGTCTCTCTCACAGTAGGACGGGGGGAATTCGTACTGCTCCGCGGACCGACAGGAAGCGGAAAGAGCACCGTATTGAAACTCCTCGCAGGGCTTGTTCGACCGACTTCGGGCGAAGTTATCGTTGCCGGCGACCGTGTCGATCATTTCAACGAAATGGAACGCCGGTGGCTACGTCGCTCTATGGGGCTCATGATGCAGGACGGACGGCTGCTTGATGACCGTACCGTCCATGAAAATGTCATGCTCCCGGCCTTAGCTGCAGAAGAGTCTTATGCTGAAGCCCGCCGCCGCGGTTTTCTAGCGCTGGAGAAATGCGGTCTCGCCGAACACGCCGACGCCTTCCCTGCCCGTTTGTCTGCGGGTCAGCGGCAGCTTGCGCTCCTCGCACGTGCGGTCGTCAATCGTCCTGTCGTCATCCTTGCCGACGAACCCGTTGCACATTTGGACGATGTTAATGGTGAAGCGCTGCTTGCACTTCTAGCCACTTTCGCGCGAGCAGGCGTCACCGTTGTCTGCGCGAGCCACAAAGCACTGACAGTTCCCAGAGCCCAACTCCGCGAAATCATACTTTCCACGCCCGGTTCAATGGCTGTTGATACGGAGATTCGGGCATGAGCTTCTTCACCGGCTTCATCACCAGCCGCCGCTGGGCTTTCGAAGAGATGTTCCGCGGCTTGAAACGCAACGCAGGAGCTAATGCCTTTGCTGTTTTGCTTTCAGCTCTGGCACTAACGATTCCTCTTTGGATTGCCTTAGTCTTCTACGGACTATCGGAACCTCTGCGAAGTCTTCCAACATCGGTTGAGCTGACGGTTTTCACTAAGGAAGGTGCAGATGCCGTCAAGGTAGCTAATGCTGTCCGTGCAGCACCTTTAGTGACAAGTGCCCAAGTTATTGGGAAAGATGAAGCACTTAAGGAATTGAATGCTCAGCTTGGGCTGCCGTCTCAGACAGCCGGAGGCAACCCGTTGCCCGACATCATTGTGGCCGTTTTGGACGATCGAGCCAGTGCTGATGAAATCGCTGCCGCCGCAAAACGTATTTCCGCCCTGCCGGGTGTCGATTTCGCGCCTTATGAAGCATCCTGGCATGAGAAACTGCGGGCCGTCACTCAGGCTTCATGGGTGGGTCTTGCCTGTCTCGGTACCGTCGTAGCACTTCTTGTCATTCTTGTTCTTGAAAGTGCAGTTCGAATGACGACCGCCTCTGCGCGAGATGAAATGTGCACGCTCTATCTGATTGGAGCAGCCCCAGGATTCGCCGCTCGCCCTTATGCCTGGCGCGGCATGGTGCTGATGGGCACTGCTGCCGCTGCTGCGCTTGGACTTTCTGCAGCGGGGATCAAACTCCTGCAGCCATACCTTGACCGTGCCGCAGCGCTCTACGGCGGCTCCGTCACACTCACACTTCCAACGCTCGAACTCTGTTTAGGTTTTGTTGCCGCGGCTGCCGTGCTCGGCGGCCTCACATCGTCGCTTGCCGCACTACGCGCATGGCGAACCATTGCCAAGGCCCAGTAACTGTACCCTTTTCACTCTTTGCCCTTTGGGAAACCCTCTGCTACAAGTCTTTGGGGGAGAACGTCCTTATCCCCTAAAACTCAATGCTATTGTTTGATGGATCCGTTTCCCTTCCGCCGCCGCACATGACATCCTTCTCGGTTGATGCTCCGCTCATTATTGATCACGACGCTGCTACGCCTGACGAGCCACAGCTGAATGCATTGCCAGAGGGCTCTGACGAGCTGAGGACACAATCTCTTGATGCAGTCAAATCCGTAAAATCGTCCGAGCATCCCCATCAGCTTCCTGCTATACGCCAATCAACTGCACCCACAATACGTGCCACGCACCTGCCGTCCGTCAAATCTGAACGCTCGACCGCAGTTGTGCCTTATTCGCCGTCAGGGCCTTTGGGTGACTTAGATGCATTCCTTCGCGCTGCGGAACGCGCGCCAATGCTGACGGCCGATGAAGAGAAAACGCTTGCCCTGAAGCTACGCGATCAAAATGATCTGGAGGCTGCACAAAAACTCGTGCTCTCCCATCTTCGCTTGGTAATCTCCATTGCTCGTGGCTTTCTGGGCTACGGCCTCCCTTACGCCGATCTCATTCAGGAAGGCAACATTGGCCTGATGAAAGCCATTCGACGATACGACCCTGATCGTGGCGCCCGCCTCATGACTTTTGCCGTCCATTGGATTCGATCTGAAATTCAGGAATACATCATCCGAAACTGGCGCATCGTCAAGCTCGCCACTACGAAGAATCAGCGAAAACTTTTCTTCAATCTCCGACAACTGAAAGAAGACAGCCAAGCAGCACTCACCAATCAGGAAGCCCAACGTATCGCGCTCACATTGGATGTCAAACCCAAAGAGGTCCTCGATATGGAAGAGCGCATGTATGGGCAAGAAACGAGCATTGATGGACCGGCAGATTCTGACGATGATGACCGCTTCTCACCTTCGGACTGGCTTACCCGCACAAGCGATCAACCCGAAGCCATACTCGAAGCTGAAGACCGCCAGCACCTCGAAGGCGAAGGGCTGCAGACGGCCTTAGCCGCACTGGACCCCCGCAGCCGCCGAGTCATTGAAGCACGCTACCTCACCGTTGACGCCGACGGCACTGCAAAACCGGTAACACTGCAGGCGCTTGCTCACGAACTTGGCGTTTCTGCAGAACGCGTGCGTCAGATTGAAAAGCTTGCCATCAAAAAAATGGGAGAAAAGCTCGCAGGTCAAGATCCATTCTGACCAGCAGACGCACAACGAATACACTTATATCCCGCCGCATCATGCGGCGGCTTTCGTTTTCCCGCTCTCCGTCATGTTTAACGTTGTACTCGTTCACCCTGAAATTCCGCCCAATACCGGCAATGTCATCCGTCTTTGTGCCAATACGGGCGCTTCGCTGCACCTCATCCGACCGTTGGGATTTTCACTCGAAGACAAACACATGAAACGCGCCGGTCTAGATTACTGGGAATATGCAACACTCAAAATCCATGACAATTGGGAAGCGTTTCTAGCTGCTGAGCACCCCAACCCGGAACGTATGTTCGCGATGACGACGAAAGGGTCAACCGTCTTTTCGCAGCTGAAATTCATACCGGGTGACTGGTTCATTTTCGGCGCTGAAGGCTCCGGCCTTCCTGATGAAATCCGCAGCGCGTTCAGTGCACAAAACCGTATTCGACTGCCAATGCGCCCGGACAACCGCTCGCTCAACCTCTCCAATGCCGTTGCAGTGACTGTTTTTGAAGCCTGGCGGCAACAGAACTATGCTGGCGGCTGCTGACCGTCATTTATCATCAAGGACAAAGATAAAGGCGCTCGAAAAATGATTTAGAGCGCCTCCATCCCTAGCTCCCATTAGAGCTCTTTGTCTATCTTGTGCTCAATCGCATAGATCGCGGCCTGCACACGGGATGAAAGATTGAGCTTTCGCAAAATACTCTGCACGTGAACTTTGACGGTCGACTCAGCAAGATTCAGTGCACGTGCAATCTCCTTATTGGAAACTCCGCGAGCAAGCCAGGCCAAAGTCTGCCGTTCCCGACGAGTCAAAACGGTCGGATCCGTCCCTTGTGCCTGACGAGTGCGAGCAGCTTCCGGCGGCTCCGACAGACGGTTGACAAACTTTGTCATCATTTGCGGGGAAATCACGCTGTCGCCGTTATAAGCCGCGCGGATCGAGCGCAGCAGAAAATCCTGATCAATCTTCTTAAGAAGATACCCACGAGCACCTAGCTTCAGACATTCGCCGAGTGCTTCACAGTCTTCGCTAACCGTGAGCATCAGCACAGCAAGATTCGGATGTGTTTCACGAATCTGCTCGAGCGCCTCACGGCCATTCATGCTTGGCATATCCAAATCGAGAAGCACGACATCTGCCTCAACCTGCTCGACGAGTTTCACGCCCTCCAAGCCATCGCTGGCTTCGCCGACAACCTCAAAATCAGGCTGACGCTGCAGAAGTGCCTTAACCCCGCTGCGGAAAAGCGTGTGGTCGTCAATCAGCAGAATACGAATCATTATTTGGTTCCCTCCACATGCTTCATCCGTCAGCCGGAGGAAGCCCTCTACTTATTAACGTCCATTCTAGCCGCAGGATACGGCTTTTCCACCCATACGTTCGACCAGGGTCTACTCAGTCAATGGCCGAAGGTTGCTCCACTATAGAGGTATAGCGTAGCGTTCCGTCAGAAAAAAACGGTCGTCCCTAATATGATGGGGCCGACCGTTCTTTTGGTGCAGCGCAGATGTGAATTAATTCTGCGCAGCGTCACCCTGCTTCTCAGCAGCAGCATGCGCTTCGGCCTGAGCCTGAGCGAGACGCTGCTGATAGAGCACCTCGAAGTTCACCTCCGGGAGATGAACCGGCGGAACGCCTGCACGGGTCATCAGATCCGCCAGATTGGCACGAAGATAGGGATAAACCATCGACGGGCAGAGCACATTAGTGACGTGCTGCAGCGGTTCAGCAGGGATTCCGTGAATCGAGAAGATACCGGACTGACGGCCTTCGGCCAGGATAATCACTTTATCCTCCGGAGCCTTAACCGTAATCGTGCCGCGCACGGTAATGTCGTAGAGATCAGCCTGAACGAGGCGCTGGCTCACTTCGAACTGGATATCGACCTGCGGAGCCGATTCCTGAGGAGTCAGCAGAATATCCGGTGCGTGCGGCATCTCGAGAGAAGCGTCCTTCAAGTAGCAGCGCTGCAACTGGAAGACCGGCTGATCATCCTGTTCGGGCTGAGCCTGCGGCTGCTGCGCTTCGGGATTCTGCACGTTTTCGTTTTCGGCCATTTTGAAGTGTCCTTTCTAAAAGTGGCGGCGCCCGGTCGGCACTATGTTTCTTCCGAGCGTTCAAAAATTCAGTACCAGTGAGCTGCGCACACCAGTATCTTTATATATGGGGACGAATCCTCAGGATTCAAGGGGCAGCTTGTCGCGCATCCAGCCAACGAGACCGCTGTCAAGCACGTAAACCTTAGTAAAGCCCACGCCGCGCAGAAGCTTTGATGCTGCTGCAGACATATTCCCCGAGTTGTCGACGACAATAATCGTACGGTCCTTTGAGAGCTCGCCCAGACGGTTCTGAATCTCATTGGCGGGAATATTCACCGAATTGGCGATGCGCACGCGTTTGAAATCTTTCTGAGCTCGAACATCAACCACAAGTGCGTTCTGCTTGTTAATCAAGGAGACGGCTTGCTCAGACGACACCATCGGGCCAAAGCGGCGAGTATTGATAAGCGGCATGGCAAGCGACACGGCTGCGATGACGGCAATGATGATGAGAAGCGCGTTTTGAACAATGAATTGAGACATGGGACTATGAAAAATCGATTGGAAAAAATTCCCAAGAAGGTAGGATTATAGGTTGCGGCGACCATCGACCCCGCATCTCTTCCATACTTTTGCCTCCGGACTTCCGCGCAAACCACTCCATGCGCTCGCCCATGTCATTCTTTCGTCTGCTCTCGCTTGTGCTCTGTCTGGCGCTGCTCAGTGTTTTTGCGCCTGCAGAAACTTCTGCTGCGCTCAAGTCTGACGCCACGGCCAAGCAAAAGGTACAGGCCGAAAATCGCAAAGCCTCGGTTGATGAAAAGCTCTCCGAACTTGAAAAAAAACTCTCTGCTCGTGAGGCGGAAAACGAAGCTGCCGAAAATGACCTGAAGAAAGCCGACCAGTCCATCTCCGAAGCAAACCGGCGCCTCCGTACCCTTAAAACGGAACGCAGTACTGTCGAGCAACGGCTCTCCGAGCTCAGACAAGACGGTCGCAGCGTGGAGCGAGACCTCCGAGAAGCCCGCAGCCGCTACGAGCAGATCATGCGTGCGCAATATGTACACGCCCAGCGACATAGTTGGCAGTCGCTCATTGAGGGCGGGAACCCGAATGAACTCGCCCGCACGGCAGCGGAGTTACGCTACCTGTCGCTTGCTCAGCAAGAAGCGGCAAAGGCCTTAACTCAAAAACAGACCCAGATCGACACTGTCGAAAAAGAAACGCGTGCCCGACGCGCAGAGCTCTCCCGCATTGCACGCGAAGAGGAAGAAAATCACGCCAAACTGCTAGACGAAAAACGAGATCGTCAAGCTGCTGTGAAGAAGTTGGCCCGCGAGATTGCCACCCAACAGGCGGCAATTGAGAAACTAAAAAAAGACCAGACTCGATTGGAAAATCTCGTCGCTTCAATCGACAAACGACTCGAACGCGAGCGCGCAGCAGAAGAAGCAGCCGCTCGCGCAGAAGAGGCCAAACGCGCGGCGGCTGCCCAAAAGAATCAAAAGCCCATTGCTCCGCTGCCTTCTGGATCTTTTGCACAATCAAAGGGACGTCTTATCCGCCCGGTATCGGGTCGAGTCGCTGCTGGCTTCGGCAGTCGTCGTACAGGATCAGCCGTTTGGCAAGGTATTCTTTTTAGTGCTCCAGAAGGTGCCGAAGTTTCTGCCTGTGCGGCTGGACGAGTTGTATTTTCAGACTGGCTTCGCGGCTACGGCAACCTGCTCATCATTGATCATGGCGGCACCTACATGTCTGTCTACGCAAACAACGAATCTGTCTTAAAGAATGTCGGTGACAAGGTCACCGCAGGCGAAACCATTTCCACCGTTGGCACATCTGGTGCGAGCGATGAACCCGGACTCTATTTTGAGATACGTTACAAGGGCAAACCCATCAACCCACAGCCGTGGCTCGCCAAATAAGCGAAAATACAAAAACTTTTGCGGCACCCCCGGGATTTCCCCTCGACCGTTTTTATTGAACATATACCAATGAAGCTCCGTCTTCTTTCTCTTTTCGTCGCCGGCGCTCTGGCCGGCGCTCTTGCCACTACCGGCATGCAGGTCTATGCCGACAAGCAAGCTGAAACCAAACTCCCGCTGATGGAAGTGCGTCAGTTCACGAGCGTCTTTAACGCCGTGAAGGACTACTACGTTGACGAGGTCTCCGACAAGGAGCTTCTTGAGCTCGCCGTTGAAGGCATGGTCAGCGGTCTTGATCCACACTCAAGCTTCCTTGACCCAGAAGGCTTTGAAGACATGAGTGAAGCGACACATGGGAGTTTCGGCGGCCTCGGCATTGAAGTCACCAAAGATGTCTCCGGCGTACGCGTGATCTCTCCGATCGACGATACCCCTGCCGCGAGAGCAGGCATTCGCGCCGGCGACATCATTACGAAGCTTGACGGCGAAGCCACTGCCGACTTGACGCTCGAAGAAGCCGTGAAGCGTATGCGCGGTGAGCCGAAAACAAAAATTCGTCTTGAAATTGCTCGTAAGGGTGAAATGAAGCCGCTCTCCTTCACAATTGAGCGCGCAACCATCAAAACGCAGTCCGTGCGTATGAAAGAGCTTGCAGACGGCTTCGGCTACATCCGCATCTCGCAATTCCAAGAGCGTACGGCAGAAGATCTTGCTGCCAACATCAACAAGCTTGAGAAATCCGGACACTTGAAAGGTCTTATTCTTGATCTGCGTAATGATCCGGGCGGCCTGCTTCAGGCGGCGATCGGCGTTTCCGCCGCATTTTTGCCGGAAAAAAGCGATGTTGTATCGATCAAGGGACGTACACCTCAGTCCGACTATGCTTTTAAAGCTGTAGAAAAAGATTATCGTTCGGGCAATGCGGCCAAAGCGCTTGCGGAGCTCACCCCGGCAGCGAAAACAGTGCCGCTCGTCGTACTGATTAACTCTTCGTCAGCCTCTGCATCCGAAATTGTGGCCGGTGCACTGCAGGATCACAAGCGCGCTGTTCTTTTGGGCGACCGCTCTTTTGGCAAGGGATCTGTGCAAACCATTTTGCCTATGACCTTCGGTGAAAAAACTGTCGGCGTAAAACTCACTACGGCGCGTTACTACACGCCGTCGGGGCGTTCGATTCAAGCCCGCGGTATTGAACCCGACTTCTATGTGGACGACACGCCCAAAGGCAACTTCCCGACCTTCCAGGTTCGTGAGGCAGATCTGGCTCACCACCTTGCCAATCAGCAGGACGCCAAAAAGTCCGACAAGGATAAAAAAGCTGAGGCCGAAGCGCTCCCTTATGACGACAACGATGAAGCCAAGACGCCAGATTGGGTTTACCTTTTCGGTGATGACAAAGACTGGCAGCTTAAGCAAGCCATTGCTCATCTGAAGGGGGAAAAAGTTGAAACCTCCCGTCTGCGCGGTCAGCCGATTTCGGTTGCGAAGAAGCTGCGCGCCGAAGATGCGGCAAAAGCTAAGGCGCAAGCCGAGGCCGAAGCAAAGAAGGCCAAAGAGAATACATCGGACAACAAACCCACCGAGGCTCAAAAGAAGAGCGAATAAATAACGCGCCCACCTCAACCGGCGGCCGCATCCTTCGATGTTTTTTGAAGGATCGTCCGCCTTTTTTTGGGACCACAAATATGAACGATCAAGAACGTTTTGCCGCGCTGCGCGAACGTCTATCCCGCCAGATGCGAATCAAGGAATTGGGCGAAGACGGTGAGAAGCGCATTCTCAAAACGCGATTCTTAGTGATCGGAGCGGGCGGACTCGGCTCTCCGGCGCTCCTTTACCTGGCCTCCTCCGGCGCTTCACACATCACCGTTGTTGATCCTGACGAAGTGTCCGAAAACAACCTTTCTCGTCAGATTCTCCATGACGGCTCCTCTATCGGTCTAAATAAGGCCCAAAATGCTGCTCAGGAATTACTGCGATGGAATCCAGTGCTTGACATTCGGGCCGTTCCACACCGAATGGCAGATGTGGAGGAACTGCGCACACTCGTACGAGAACACGATATTGTCCTCGACTGCTCCGACAATCTGGCCACTCGGCAGTTAGCCAATCGCGCCTGCTTCATCGAAAAGAAACCGCTTGTTTTCGCTGCAGCCGTAAAGCTTTCCGGGCAGGTCACGGTTTTTGACTTTCGTGATCCAGACTCTCCCTGCTACAGATGTCTCTTTGAAGAAGATGACGCAGCAAATGACGAAAAAGCCTCGACGCTTGGGGTCTTCTCGGGGCTCACTGGCACTATCGGACTGCTGCAGGCTACTGAAGCGCTGAAACTTGCCGCCGGTATTGGCCGCCCGCTAACTCGACGCATGTTGTTTGTCGATCTTCTTAATATGGACATGCATGAGATGCGCTATAGCCGTCTAAAAGGCTGTCCATGTTGCGGCGGCGGCGCTGCTTGCTGAAACCTTCACCACTTCAATCAGGTAGAGATCAATGCTTATGCTTTGCTCTCTACCTGCAGCAACGGTCTCGGCGGATGATTTATATGGTTTTATTTAGTCCTCCAAGACCTCGCCTTTACTGCAAACGATAACGGGTTAAAGATCAAGCCCTGCCGGTGACCACGCCAATGTACGGCCGCTTGACAGCAACGCCGCATCGGCCTCTCGAATGGGTATATCCCTTAACTGCAAAAAATCACTGATCGGCAGCTGCGCGAACACTTTAAGCATTGCCTCACCCATCAAGCCCGACAGCATGCTCGTCATTGCGTCGGCTTCAACATCATAGATACGAATAGGCTCGTTGGTCTTCAATCCCGCAACCTGACGAGCAAGTTTGACAGCATCATTGAGATCACCGAGCTTATCCACAAGCCCATTTTGCGCTGCCTGCGTTCCCATCCAAATGCGTCCCTGAGCCAGCGCTTCAACCGCTTCGGGCGTTTTCTTTCGGCTTTGGGCCGTCAAATCCTTGAAGCGCGCATAAGTGCGCATCACGCCAGCACGCAGCAATGCTGCTTCTGCCGCATTAGGTTTATGCAGCGGGCTTCCAAAATCAGCGAAATCACTGGTTCGGAAGCCGCCAATACCAAGTTCAAGCTTCTCGAGGGCTGCAGCGGCATCCGGCACAATGCTGAAGACGCCGATCGATCCGGTGAGCGTCAAGGGATCCGCCACAATTCGATCCGCGGCCAGGCTGATCCAATAGCCGCCAGAAGCTGCCGCATTTCCCATACTGACGATGACGGGAAGGCCTTTTGTTCGGACAGCCTCAAGTTTTTCACGAATCGCCTCGGCTGCCAGCGCGTCACCACCCGGGCTCGAAATTCGCAGCACCAGTGCCTTGGTTGAGGGAGCGGATGCGGCTCGCTCAATGCGCTGCACCAATTCCTCGGCATCAATTCCAGTGGCGCCCGTTGAAGAGATCGCCCCTTCTGCGAGCACCACAGCAACGGCTCCCGGCTGCGCTGCACTGCGGCTGCGCGCCGTTTCAGCAAGGTATGCCCCGACGTTCACTGTCTTCACGTTCTTCAGATTACCGCCGCCAAACTGTTTGGCAAGCGTTTCATCAAATGCCTCGCGAGCCATCAAATCGGTAATAAGTCCTGCTGCCTTCGCTGCTTCAGCAGGACTATCCCCTGCGTTGAGCCTCTCGGGCAGCCCTTTCAGATACGTATCCACGGATCCCGGAATTAAACCGCGGGCATCTTCAAGGTCAGAAGCAAAAACTTTCCAGGCTTCAGACAAGTAACTCTCTTGAGCGATGAGATTGTCTGAGGTCGGTGCGCGCAGACTGTAAGCCTCAGGAGCACTTTTGAAGGCGCCCGCTTTAAAAACGGACACTCCTATGCCGAGTTTTTCCAAAAAACCGCCCCAATAAAGACTGGTTCCGGAAAGTCCCTTCACCATGATGGATCCCATCGGATGAAGCGCCACCACATCGGCATGTGCAGCAGCCGCATACTGTGCTTGCGTGTACCCGGAAGCCCAGGAAAATACCGGTTTGCCAGAGGCAGTCTTGTAGTCTTCGATAGCACTGCCAATCGTGCGGGCACTGGCAAGACCAAGTTTGGTAAGTCCGTCAACCTTGATAATAACGCCCGCAATCCGCTCATCCGAACCGGCGAATCGAAGAGCTTCCGTAACGTCGATTAAGCGTGTTGATGCGCCGCGGCTCTTCATTAAGGACTTTAAGTCAGCGGAAATCGAACGCAGTGGATCTGATTCGACGACTGTGCCGTCCAAATCAAGCACCAGTAAAGTTCCGGGTTCCACTGCTGGCGTGTTCGGACGAGCAAACAACCAAATCAGCGCAGCAGCTGCCAACACTCCCAAAAAAATCAAATTCAAAACAAGGCGTCGGCAAAAATCCAGCACTCGCCAGAGACACTTTAGAACAGTCATTCAAATCTCTCCAAGTTCAAAGGAGGTGCGCACGCCGCACAAGTTCCTCAACATTTCGCACAACTAAGTCAACTTCCGGCAGTTTGGCTGGTGTTCCGGCAGGGAGAAGCAGTCCTGCATGCTTCCTGCGCAATCCCACGCACCAGACTGTGGCAAGTCCAGCCGCTTTTCCGGCCTTGAGATTCATGAGGGAGTCATCAACCAACACCGCATCGGCAGGCCTTGTTTTCAAGCGAGCACATACCGCTCGCAACATTGAGACATTAGGTTTTGGGCGCCAGTCACCGAAAAGCCGCATATCGGTGCTGCTCACGATAGCGTGAAAAAAATGCCTCAACCCTAAAGCTGGAAGCAAACGCTCAACATAAAGCCGTGGTCCGTTGGAGTACAGCACTCGACGCCCCGGCAATTTGGAAAGCAGGCGCCGCAGCTGTGGTGCATTCTGTACAAAAGGCGCGTAATCGAAGTCATGCACCGCAGGCAGAAACTCCTTAGGATCAACGCCGTGTCTGCGCCAGAGTCCAATGAAGGTTGAGCCGTACGTCTGCCAATAATGACTCCGCAGACGGTTAGCCTCTTCTTCACTCATCCCCATGCGCTCCGTCATGAAGGCATTCATGCGCAGGTGCACTTCATGGAGCAGACCCGCAGAAGAAGCAAAAAGCGTATCGTCGAAATCAAGAAGCCAAACCTTGCGTCCGGCAGAGCCATGGAGCTGCTTTCCAGAAAGCAAAAACGGCACGACTCCCTCCTCCGGGTTCCGTGCCGCCCATGTCAATTGCGGAGCGCGTCCTACTTGCGGGCGCTGCACCGTCATGATGCATCAATCCCCGTACATCTTCTGTTTAAGTTCACGACGCTGCTGAGCTTCGAGCGAAAGTGTTGCCGTCGGCCGAGCCATCAAACGAGCCACACCAATAGGATCCCCCGTTTCTTCGCAGTATCCGTAGTCGCCATCATCAATGCGCTTGATGGCCGCCTGCACCTTCTTCAACAGCTTGCGTTCACGGTCACGCGTGCGCAGTTCGAGTGCATGCTCCTCCTCAATCGTTGCGCGGTCAGCAGGATCGGGCACAACAGTCGTTTCACGCAGATTCACGGTTGTCTGATCGGCATTGGCGCGAAGTTCCTTCTCCAAGTCGGTCAGACGGCGGCGGAAAAACTCAAGCTGCTGAGCGTTCATGTAGTCGTCATCAGGCATCTTGAGAATTTCTTCAGCAGTGAGAACTTTTTTGGCCATTTGCGGTGTTCTTCCCTTGGTTATGCGCTCAGGTCCGTTGCCCGCACAGGCGGTGCTGCAGCCGCATGATTGCCCTCCGTTTGAATTTGAGAAGTCTTATAACCATGCGCCTTTTTGAACCAGAGCAGTAAAAAGGTAGGAGTGCTTTATACCGAAAAAATCACGCTGATGCCACCCTCAAACCCCGTCGGCATTTCAAGCTCTCCGCGTTAAGCAGATTTCATCAATCACGCCGATTTAAGTATTCAATACACACGCTTGAATTCAACCCGAAATACAAGATCCCAACAGTGACTTCACCTTGTTTTGAGCTCGGGTAATTCCGCATCTTGCCTTCTGATGTGCCCATTCGCATCTCACCGCTTTCGTGCCCATTTATCTTATTGGTTTTCAACAATATTACGTTATTTGAGATTGGTTCTCATTTTAAGTTGATTAATTCACAACATAGGTTTCATTTTCTGCGTAGCGACTCTCAACCGCTGCGATGAAACTAGTTCGAAAGCACTAGAGCAACCCCAAAAAACGATTTGAAGTGCAGCCCCAAGATAACAACATGACCTTCGTCTGATGCACGTTCAAACAAAGGAGACCACCACGCGAACGCATCGCATCCCGCAAGCAAGAGGCGCCTAACCACCCCTAGGCGCCGGATCAACACACGACCTTAGTCGATAAGCCGGCGGGAAGCATTGTCTTTCCGTCTGATGGGTGGTGTTTGCCTCAAAAAAACGCATCTGTCTCATATGTTCCAGGAGAATCATGATGGAACTGCACAAGATTTCCCGCCGAAGCTTCCTTGAAGCCACAGCACTCAGCGGCGCTGCTGCCGTCTTCTCGCACCCACTATCGGGCGGGCTCGTATCAACCGCGTCGGCCGCTGAAGCGCCTATCGCTGCAGCAGCGGAAGAAGAAACAAAGATCGTCAAGACCTGCTGCCGCGCTTGCATCCACAACTGCGGGGTGCTCGCCCATGTACGTAATGGGCGCGTGGTGAAGCTCGAAGGCAACCCTGAATATCCGATGAGCAAAGGTGCACTTTGCGCAAAAGCGCTTTCGGGCGTTTCAGCGCTTTATCACCCCAACCGCAATAAATATCCGCTTCTTCGCGTCGGCAAGCGCGGTGAGAACAAATGGCGACGCATTTCGTGGAATGAGGCCATTGACATCATTGCCAAGAAGATGGAAACCGTACGGCATGAGTATGGTGCGGAAGCCGTGCTCGTCACCACTGGCGGCGGCGGCAATCCTGCATTCCGCGGCATTCCACGCTTTTGCAACGCCTTTGGAACACCAAACTGGTACGAACCAGGGTGCGCGCAGTGTTATCTCCCGCGAACGCTCGCCTACGACATGATGTACGGCGGCCCTTCAACCTCGATTGCGGACGAATCTGCACGCGAAATCTACAACCCGAACTCAGCGATTAAAACGCTCGTCCTCTGGGGTACAGACGCCTCCTACAGCTGCACGGCCGGCGGCGGCCGAGCATTGGTCGAACTGCGTGCTAAAGGCGTGCGTACGATTTCAATTGACCCAAGATTTCAGCCCGATGCAGCCAAAGCTGATATTTGGCTGCCGATCCGCCCCGGTACGGATGTTGCGCTCATGCTTGGCTGGACCCGCTACATCATTGAGAAGGATCTCTACGATCATGAGTTCGTCATGAAGTGGACGAACCTGCCTTATCTTGTCAATGCAGAAACGAAGCGTCTTGTTCGTGCCTCAGACCTTGATGCTGCAGGTGACGCCAAAACCTTCGTTGTATGGGATGCAAAAACCAATTCTCCCAAGCCAATCAAGTACCCGTGGGATGATGCTTTGGATCCTGTGCTTGACGGCGAATTTGAATGGGCGGGCGTGAAGTACCGCACGGGCTTCAATGCGCTACGTGAAAGATGTGCTCCCTGGACGCTCGAAGCGACCGCCAAAGAATGTTGGCTTGATCCGAAGAAAATCGAAGAAGCCATTCTGATGTACGCCGATGGCCCCGCAGGCATATCGCTCGGCGTGGCTACTGACCAAACGCCAAACTCCGTCCAAGCCGCAATGGGGTCAGTCATCCTCAACGCTCTCATGGGCAATGTCGAGCGGCCGGGCGCCCTTATGCAGCGCAATCCGTCGAGCAACGTCGTGCCGGCGGGCTCTCTGGCAACGCGGTGCTCTTATCTGCTCCCCGAAGGTCAGCTCACTAAGCGTCTGGGTTCGAATGAACATAAAGGATTGTTGCAGTGGGATGCTGGGCAGCCTTCAGCCATCCTCAACGCTATTCTCACCGGCAAACCCTATCCGCTTAAAGTTTGGCTCGAGCGTTCGGGCAATAAATTCGGTGTTAACGGGAACGCTTCTTCTTGGGTTCCCGCTCTCGAGAAAATGGATCTCGTTGTGCACATGTACATGTATCCGACCTCATTCTCGAAATTCGCTGACATCCTGCTGCCTGCACGCGAATGGCTTGAAACGAACATGCTTGTCGAGTGTATGAACATGGTATTTGCCCGACAGGCTGTCGCTCACGTCTGGGAGACTGAAGACGAAACGCTCTTCTGGTCGAAGCTCATTAAGCGGTGCGCAGAACTTGGCAACGAGAACTGCAAACGTGCCTGCGATCCGTCCTTCATGAAGGATGACCTTGCTTATTGGGACACGATGGAAGAGTTGCTCGACGGCCGTCTGAAGCGCATCAAAATGACCTGGAAGGATCTCCTTGCGCACAATCCGGTCGAATACATGCCTTATGACAAGTGGAACCAATATTACGTGTACAAGAAGACCGACCCCAAAACCGGACTTCCGCAGGGCTTCCGTACACCTACGAAGAAGCTTGAACTTTATGGCGATGTCTTCATTGAGCTCGGCCGCACAGGCAAGCCCTATGCACTGCAGAAGCTGCCGCCAGTCAAGCAAGACTACGATCCGCTGCCCTACTACCTTGAGCCGGCAGAGAGCCCCACGGGAGAAATCGCCAAGAAGTATCCGCTCGTTCTCACCAGCGGCCGCATTCCGATGTACCACCACGGCACGCTCAGAAACATTCCATATCTGCGTGAGATTTACCCGGTACCGGAAACCTGGCTTAATCCGATAACTGCCAAGCAATACGGCGTCCAAACAGGCGACTGGGTGTGGGTGGAGTCCTTGCGTGGCCGAATCCGCGGCAAAGTTCGCGTCACTGAAGGCGTCGGCCCGAACATCGTGTGGATGGAGCGCTTCTGGTTCCCCGAAACGCTGAATACGAAGACCGGCGGGTGGCAGGAATCGAACGTCAATGTTCTTACAAAAAACGACGCCCCCTTCAATGACATGGTCGGCACCTACACGCTGCGCGGCTTCCAAGTACAGATCTCAAAGGCCGACGGAGCTCCTGAAGGCATCTGGCAAAAACCGCAGGACTTCAAGCCTTGGATGCCCGAACCGTCTGACACGACCCCTAACGTGAAGTTCTGATCATCGGAGCCCATCATGACCCAAAAGACAATGGTTATCGACCTCGACCGCTGCATCGGATGCTTCGCGTGCGAAGTAGCCTGCAAGCAGGAAAACAATGTTGCACTCGGCGTTTATTACAACAAAGTGCTATCGATCGGCCCGATGGGGAAGTTCCCTGACATTAAGCAGTACTTTTTGCCGTCAATCTGCCAGTGCTGCAAGGACGCTCCCTGCGTGAAAGTTTGTCCAACCGGAGCCACCTATCGTACCGATGACGGTCAAATTCTCGTCAACAAGGAAAAGTGCATTGGCTGCAAGATGTGTATGGCAGCGTGCCCATATGGCGCACGTTCCTACAATGCCGACACGAACGTGGTCGAAAAATGCACACTCTGTCAGCATTTGCAGGCTGTCGGCGAAAAACCCGCCTGCGTAAAAGTATGTTGCGCCAAAGCGCGCTTTTTCGGCGATATTGACGATCCGGAAAGCGACGTCTCTAAAGCAATCGCTGCTGCGGGCCCCGAAAATGTGCATTCACTGCCGGACTCGGGCAATCATCCGACGGTACGCTACATCCTGCACAAGAAAACGGGAGATTGGCAGAGCAACCCGCCGAAGATGCTCTAATCAGCACGGAGTGCACCATGGGTACGGGATGGAGTCTCGCGTTTTTCGCCGCTGCTGCAGTACTCGCCGCCGGTTTGGCAACAGCGGCCTTGGCGGGCGAATTATGCAGACTCCCCGTGCGTCGGATCGCTGCAGTCAGCACCATTGCTGCGCTGCTTCTCATCTGCGGCGAAGTGCTGGCACTCTTCTCGCTCGGCCGCCCGGAGCTCATTTTCGGCATTCTTGCAAACCCGTCTACGGGATTGTTTAGAGAATTTGCCGCGGCAAGCGCAGCTGCCGCGGCGCTTCTTGGACTCGTTTGGGTCAGGCGACGCTGTGCCTTGAGACGAACGTGTCTTTTGTTTGCCGCAGCGGCCGCTCTTCTCGCTCTTGGCGCTGTCGCTGCAGTTGGCACCGTTCTTTGGATGCCTTGGCGCGCTGGATGGCATACCGCAACGATGGCACTGCCATTGTTAGGACTTGTCTGCCCCGCCACAGCATTGATCCTCCGGCTGTTCTCCGAGGACGGCCTAACGTCATTTAATGGCGTTGAGTACTGCTTCATCGCACTGATGCCTGCGCTTGGCGCAGCAATCTGGCTCGGCACGCTCGCTTGGGGGCCTGCTCCTATGGAGCTGCCCACCGCATCCCGTCTGCTGTCGGGTGACCTTGCACTGCCTTTCTGGATCGGATTTGTCTTACTCGGCATTCTGATCCCAGCTGCCGTCTTAGTCCTTAGTGCTTTCCGTCCGATGTTTCGTTTTGGCAATTTCATCGGTCTCACTTCTGCGGCAGCTGCCGCAGCAGCAATCGCCCGAACGACAGAGCTGCTTGGCGGCGCAACCGGCTGGCGATTCTTCCTCACATAAGACTTTTTCGCAGATCCGCAAGACCGCCTTTACAAATTTACTGCAATCATATGAATAACCTTCAAAATATTCTTCAGACCCGCTGCACCTTCTATGCTTTTCTCGCCCGGATTTTCCGTACTGAAGCCGATCAGCAGCTGTTGGAGGCACTCAACGGCATCTCATTCCCCGAAAAAACGGGTGACCCCGTTCTGGATGCAGGCTACGCAGCACTCACTCGCTGGAAAACAGCGCCCGGCAGCGATCCGCTCACCGAACTTGCCGTCGATTACGCACGCGTTTTTCTCGGCGCGGGTGTAGCCGGCAAAGACGCAGCTTATCCGTATGAATCGGTTTACACGAGTCCTCAGGGACTTGTGATGCAACAAGCCTGGGAGGATGTCTGCCGTATATACCATGCACATGGCCTAAAGAAACCCGATCACTGCGACGTGCATGAAGATCATGTAGCGCTTGAGCTCGACTTCATGGCCAAGCTCTCAAGCGATGCACTCAACGCTGCTGAGCGCGAGGACGATGCAGCGCTCCTCAAAACCTTGGCTGAATCCCTCAGCTTCGCCAGAGAACATCTCCTCAACTGGCTGCCCGGTTTCTCGACCGATGTTGCTAAGTATGCCGAAACGCCCTTTTACGCCGCAGCGGCACAGATTGCACTCGCCTTTACGCGGCTCGACGCCAGCATGGTTGAAGAACTCCTTAAAGAACTTCACGGCACGGCCGGAGAAATACCGGCCTGAAGACGACAAGGTGAGGTCAAGCAATGACGAAATGCCAGCAGAAAACGCGCCAATCGCTGAAGGATCCCGCCCGCCGAGATCTGATCGCCGGTGCTGCAGGCGCTGTCGGGCTTGTCGTTTTCGGCGGATTCATTGGTCATTCAACCGTGTCGGAAGCGTCTCTTGTGCGCCCGCCTGGCAGTCGACCTGAAGCCGAATTCCTGGCCCGCTGCATTCGCTGCGACAGATGTCGCAGCGTCTGCCACACCAATGCCGTTGGCATCGCACATTTTGAAACCGGGTTCCTTGCGATGCGTACCCCGGTGATGACCTTTCACCTTGGACACTGCGATTTTTGCAAAAAATGCGCAGAAGTCTGTCCCACCGGAGCCATCGAAGACTTTGCTCCCGAAACTGTGCGCATCGGCATTGCCGTAGTGACGGAATCCTGCATTGCCCTGCGTACTGGAGCCTGCACTAAATGTTATGAAGCGTGTCCCTATGATGCAGTCACCTTGGATGCCAGGCGCCGTCCAATCGTTGACTCGCTCAAATGCAACGGATGCGGCATGTGTGAATACATCTGTCCCTCTAATATCTTTCAGGCTTATCAAGGCAAACGCGTACGCGGCATCATCGTGCGCCCGCTTGAAGCCCCAAAAGTGAAGGTCCTTGGAGAAGTCGTATGAAGCGCACACGACTTCTGCGCATGCTCTGCGCTTTCGCATTCATTCTGCTCGTCTTTTTCGGTCTTATTCTGCACACGGGCAACGGAACACTCTCCGCTATAGGCTGGCGCGACATTGCTGCAGTTTGTCCTTTGGGTGCGCTCGAGGCGATGCTTGCAGAGAAAACTCTGATCCCGCGAGCAATCTTAGGTGCCCTCGCAGTAGTCGCATTCTGTCTTATTCTCGGCAGAGTCTTTTGTGGATGGATTTGTCCCGTTCCTTTCATTAAACAACTTTTTGGCCAAGAGGAACATGCTTGTGAGTCGCCTTCAGAAAAAAAGGCTGTGAATCACACCGCATTGCAACACCGCTGCGTCATACCGCTTCGCGCCATAAAAGACACCTCAGGCCGCACTGCAGCATCTCCGTCCACGACAGACACTGCTCAGACAAAATCTGCTGAGTCTGCTAAAACCGCCGCCGTCACCACAAACATCAAGAGCCCCAAAGGACCGTTTATGGTTCTTGCAGGTGCACTCGCTTCTTCCGCCGCTTTCGGCTTCCCCGTTTTCTGCCTTATTTGTCCGGTAGGGCTCACCTTTGCCCTCGTAATTGCTCTTTGGCGCCTCGCTGAGTTCAACGAACTTTCATGGTCTATCGCCATCTTTGCGGGCTTTCTCTTTCTCGAAGTTTTTGTGTTGCGTCGATGGTGCCGCAGCTTTTGTCCGCTAGGAGCCGTAATGACACTCCTCTCATGGGGTAACCGCACATTTCGGATCCGCTCTACCCCCAATGCCTGTCTTCGCAAGACCGGTCTGCCCTGCGAAGTCTGCCGCTCAGTCTGCCCAGAGGGACTTAATCCCACTACGCTTGAAACAACAGACCTCGCATCGGCACGCTGCACCAAATGTCGAATCTGCATTGACGCTTGCCCTTCACAAGCACTGCAACAGCCTTTTTTCACCCGCTCATCATCCGTTATCGACACCCTCTCAAACCGTCGACCTCTGCTGCGCGCCGTTCGCGAAATGCCAACCCCTGCTCCGGCGCAACAGCGCCGACAAAACTTTAATCCCGTCGACCAAACATTTAGCCAGGCTGCCGCAGTCCTTCAGGCAAGCCGCTGCATTTCCTGCGGCGCTTGCGTTGAAGCGTGTCCGCAAGGAAATAGCATCCCAAGCCTAACCGCAGCATTAAGAGAAGAAAGGTTACGCAATGCATCACTTCTGATGCTTCGTCCGGGAGCTTTTCCCGAAGTCTGCGGACGCGTCTGCCCATCGATGCGCCTTTGCGAATCCGTCTGTCCGATCCCAGCGGAGCTGGGTGGTCCTGTACCGATCGCTGCGCTTGAACGTTTTGCTGCCGATTACTTGCTCAACGGTGGCTGGGACCCATGGCCGCTTGCTTCCAACGGCAAGCGAGTCGCCATAGTTGGTGCGGGGCCCTCAGGACTTGCCTGCGCCGATGTACTGGCTCGTCAGGGCGTCAATGTGACGGTCTTTGAGCGTGACAGCGAAATCGGCGGGTTGCTTACCTTCGGCATTCCGAGCTTCAAACTGGAGCACGCCCTGATCTCACGCCGCCGCCGAATGCTTGAACGCTTAGGGATATGTTTCCGCCTCAGCACCGCGGTTGGCCGCGATATCCCCATCCAAAATCTTCTTCAGAACTTTGACGCCATCTTCATTGGCATCGGTGCAGAGTTCCCTGTAACACCGAACCTTCCTGGCCTCGATGGTCACGGTGTTGTCTGGGCGCGTCCCTGGCTTGCTCATGCTGCCGGTGCACATTTGGCAATTCTGGGGTTCGCGCCGCTTCCCGATCTCTCAACCCAGCGGGTTCTCGTACTCGGCAGCGGCGATACTGCGGTGGATTGTCTTAGAACGGCCTTACGGTTGGGCGCAGATGCTCCAACGGCAATCTGCAGACGTTCTTTGGACAACCTAAGAGCACTCCTTGAAGAAGTCGCCGCAGCGCAAGATGAAGGGGCACGCTTCATGGCGCAGGTTGATGCAGTCCGCATCACACACCGGGCAAACGGTTCGATCGCGGGTCTTGTCATCCGGAGCAGAGTCGACGGTATAGAGCGCATACTGCCCGCAGACCTCCTTATCATCGCCTGCGGGTTCCGTGCCAAACCTGCCGCATGGCTCCTCGAATGCGGAGTGACCTTCGACATGGACGGACAGATCATGACGGACAATCATCGAACTGCAAATCCAAAAATCTTCGCCGGCGGCGATGCTGTTCGCGGCGCTGATCTCGCTGTACGCGCCTTTGCGGACGGACGGGATGCTGCGGAAGAAATCCTCAGAACCCTCACTCCAAATATGAACTAGCTGCCACTCTTGAGATCTACCCGCTTACTTCGAAGGTACGCGTCCTCAATGATCTGACGACATTCGTTGGCAGAGCGTGCGGAATCCTCTCGCGCCGTGGAGGTCATCCAAAGCACGAAGTCACGAAGTTTTGCTGATCTCAATTCATCCTCACGGCGATTGACAAGGCACATGCACCAGGGAGTTTTGGTCCAACCCTCCAAAAGCGGCACAACGATGCCTCTGCGAATTTCCTCACCAATATGAAGAATCGAAAGATCAACAGTAATCCCATGGTGTTCAAGAAGCAGACGCTTCAGTGTGAGCTGATCATGCGTGACGAAAGTTCGCTTCCACTCAAGCGGTTCACTGCGCTCGCGGCCGAAAAAGAGTTGCTGCGTCACCGTGTCATCGTTGTAGGCTTTAAGCAGAAGCCCTTCGTGCATTTTGAGATCCGCCGGCGAGAGCGGCGTACCGTGCCGTCTCAGATATTCCGGCGTAGCTAATGGAACCGTGGTCGAATTGTTGTAGTTGCGAATGATCAGACCTGAAGGATCTGCGGGACGACGGTTCAATACCGCAACATCTACATCCCCGCGACGAATGTCGTCCGGCCCGACCTCCGGGAGCACTGCGAATTCAACATCATGGAAAAGTTCCGAATATTGGAAAAGCTTGTCTGAAAAATATTCCTGTGCGAGTTCAATTGGCGCCGCAAAACGAATAGTAAAGCGTTCGTGCGGCTCCGCCTTAGGTTCTAAGGCAGCCTGAAATCCTGCGACCAACGGTTCGACAGCACGCTGCAGTTCTGCCGCACGAGGGGTGGGCTGAATGGGCCGATGACTCTTATCGAATAGCGGTTCGCCAAGTTCTGTTTCAAGCGCCGATAAAAGTCGCGAAGCTTTCGGCAGATCAATGTCCAGCAGCACCGCAGCCTGCGAAATGCTTCGAGTGCGGCAGGTGGCGACAAAGACCTGCCACGAAAGGAGGTTTTGAGAGGGCTTCATGACTGAGCAGCCTACCGCAGCTGAAGAAGATCTCATTATAAAAAGTCCCCATGTATCGCAAGACACATGAGGACTACATACCGAACTTGACCTCCAAAGCTCTAAGTCAGCGCCTTAAGGCCTCATCCTCCTGGCTTATGCCTTGGCCAGGCAAGTATCAAGCCCGCGCGCAATAGCCTCTTCGGGCAGGTTTCGTCCGATAAAGACCAGCTTCGAAAACGGTTTCACATCGCCCCACGGCCCCATCACGTCCGACACGGCCAGCATATGCACACCCTGGAACACTACTCGGCGGTCGACGCCTGCAAAGTAGAGAATGCCCTTGTAGCGAAGCATATCCTGTCCATAAACAGCCGTGAGCGAGCCGATATAGCGATCAAGCTTCTGCGGATCAAAAGGCGTTTCCGTTTCGTAGACAAACGTGTGGATGTCATCATTATGATGATGAAGATGATGATCATTCACGAAGAAATTGGGATCAACATCAAGCACATCGTTCATGTTAAAGCCCGCGATGTCCAGCACGACATCAACGGGACAGTTGCCCATATCTACACGGCGAATCGGAGCCCGAGCATTCATGCTGCGCAGCCGAGCTTCAAGCTCTGCGAGTTCCTCAGGCGTGACGAGATCGCACTTCGAAACCAGAATGCGGTCAGCAAAGCCCACCTGATCACGAGCAGCAGCTTCATCGTCAAGCGTCTTCGGTCCGTACTTAGCATCGACCACCGTCACGACACCATCGAGTCGGAAGAACGGTGCAATCGCATCGTCCATAAAGAAGGTCTGCGCAACGGGACCTGGATTTGCAACCCCCGATGTTTCAAGCACGATATAGTCGAAATCAATTTCTCCCTTATCACGCTGCAGCCGCAGTTTGGTCAAGATGCGCGAAAGATCGCCGCGGATAGTACAACAGACGCAGCCATTGTTCATGGAAACGATCTGCTCGTTATTTTCCGTAATCAGAAGATCATTGTCCACGTTCTCCGTTCCAAACTCATTTTCAATAATCGCAATCTTATGATTGTGATTTTCCTTCAGGATACGGTTAAGCAACGTAGTTTTGCCGGCACCAAGGAACCCCGTGAGGATGGTTACCGGAATCTCCGGCTCCTGCGGTTCTTCAACGTTCATTTCCAAAATCCTCCCGATCAGGGTCTTACGGCAAGCCGCAGCCCTTTGAGATATTCGCCTTCAGGACAGGTCATCAGCAATGGATGATCTTCTCCCGCCCCAAAGCGGCCCGTAGCCCAGGCGGTCACACCGGAATCAATGACGGCACCGGCGACAATCTTCTGAAAGAGATCAACGTCGATTGCGCCCGAGCACGAGAAGGTAAAGAGTTCACCGCCCGGCCCAAGGAGCTTCAGTCCGTTGAGATTGATGTCCTTGTAGGCACGTGCAGCGCGATCGACATGATAGTGGCTTGAAGCGAACTTGGGAGGATCCAGAATGACAAGATCGAACTTCTCTCCGGCGTCACGCAGACGACGCAGACACGTAAAAACATCCTCACAAAGCCATTCAGCTCGGTTGGTAAAACCGTTCCTTTCGGCATTGGCACGCGCCATCGCAAGAGCCTCTTCCGACGAATCGACGGAAACAACTTCTTCTGCACCACCCTTTAAAAGCGCCAGTGAAAATCCGCCCGTATAACAAAAGCAGTTCAGCGCCCTCAGCCCGCGACCATGACGACGACGGAATTCTTCCGCAGCACGCTGTGCTGAAAGACGACTTTCACGCTGATCGATATAAAACCCCGTCTTATGCCCTACACGGACGTCAACCCCATACTTCACGCCATCTTCAACGATCTCAATGACGTCTGGCGCCGTTTCACCAACGAGCACTTCAGAGCGCACTTCAAGACCCTCACGCCGGCGAGTAGCTGCATCCGAACGGTCATAAACACCACAGGCACCTGTCACTTCCAGCAAAAGACGGCCGATCAGTTCGCGATGCGCCTCAACGCCTGCAGCCTGAAATTGCGTAACCAGCCAGTCGCCGTACTGATCAACGATAAGGCCGGGAAGTCCGTCCGCTTCGCCAAACAAAATACGCCGTGCATTCGTCCGCTCTAAAAGTCCAGCACGCGCGGCAACCGCTTCACGAATCTTCTTCTCGAACCAGATGTCGTCGATCACCTCATCTTCACGGAAAGACCAGCAACGCGCACGCAGCGCCGATACCGGTGAATAGGCTGCCCAAGCCAGAAATCGACCATCCTTGGCAACCACTTTCACTGTATCGCCAGCCTTGGGGTTGCCAGCAGCACGTTCGACTGCCGTGTCATAAACCCATGGGTGGCGACGCAAGAGAGACTTCTCCTTGCCCTTTTTTAAAATCAATTCAGCCATACTTTTTCAAATTACGAAAAAATTAAATATCCAGCGAAATGGTGCCGACGAACACCACTTCAGCAGGACCAATCAGATAAAGCGAAGTCGCTGGTCCGCGCCAAGCACAAGCAATGCGGCCGCCACGAGCTGCAAATTCGACTCGATCGTCAAAAAAACCGCGCAAATATCCCGAGGCCATCGCGGCGCTTGTTCCCGTACCGCAGGCCAACGTCTCTCCAGCGCCGCGTTCATAGACACGGATCTTGGCTGTCCGGCTGTCGATGCGTTCCACAAAGCCGACATTCACATCTTCGGGGAAGACTGCCGAAGTCTGCAGAAACCGCGCAACCGGTTCCACCGGGAAACTTTCGACGTCATCGACAAAAATTGTCGCGTGAGGATTCCCCATGCCGACAGCCGTAAACTCAATGTCACGGCCGAACGGCGGACAAAAAATAGTCCAAACATCAGCAGAATGCTCACAACGTTTAGACATCTCCGAATCTGCTTCAGGCACAAAGGGAACTTGCGCTGGCAGGAGTCTCGGCACCCCCATATCGACCACCATGCGCCCGTCGGGTTCCGCCCGAACGCAGATGCGCCCCTTCATGGTCTCAAAGTCCACACGATCACCAGCCGCATAGCCTGCTTCAAGGGCAAAACGGCCGATACAGCGAGCACCATTGCCGCACTGTTCCACCTCACCACCCGTGTTATTGAAGATCCGATAGCGAAGCGGCTCGCCCTCATGTTTGGCCGCTTCCAGCAGCAACACCTGATCAGCACCGATGCCAAAGCGACGGTCAGCCAAAGCGCGAATCAACTCCGGTGTCGGGTTGATGGATTGGCGGATGCCATCGAGAACAACAAAGTCGTTCCCCGCCCCTTGCATTTTCGTAAATTCTAATTTCATTGACATTCAGTGAAACTTAATAAAGTGAGTGCTCGCCCTCTGGGCGTGTTTTGAAGCGCCTGTGAACCCAGAGATACTGATCTGGCTGCTGCCGAATGAAGGTTTCAAGCTCAGCATTGAGCCGACAGGTATCCGCATGAGGATCGTTTGTCGGAAAATTCTCCCACGCCTCAGAGATCTCTACTTGGTACCCTGTTTCTGTCATCGTAGCAATGCACCAGAGGACCTTGGCCTGCATAACGCGTGCCAACCGCGACACCATCGGAAGCGTTGCCGCTTCGACACCGAAGAACGGTACGAAAATGGAGTTGCGCCGACCGTGATCCATATCGGGAAGATAGTAGAACGGCAAGCCGGTTTTCATTTCACGCATTACGCGGCGCAGATCGCTGTCTCCCGATTTAGCAATAAGAACAGGATTGCTAAAGCGCAATCGTCCCTTTAACAGCGCCTCGTCCCAAACAGGATTGCTTTGCGTCTGATAGAGCGAAACACCCCTTACATAAGTGTTGAGAGCAATGCCTGCTGCATCAAGACCAGCAAAGTGCGGCGAAACGACAATCACCGGTCGATTTTCCGGATTAAGCAAATGCTCAATCCCATGAAAATGCACCAAGCTGCGCACATCCTCAGCCGAACCGCACCACAAGGTGCCATGGTCAATTGCAGCTCGCGCCAAACGTACATAAACGCGTTTGGCGAGCGATTCCCGTTCGGTTCTCGAAAGTTCTGGAAAGCAGAGCTCCAGATTGCGCAGGATAACGTGCCGGCGCTTAGGTACGGCAAACCACAGCACTGCAGCTGCAACGCGAGCCAACCGCCAACGCATCGGCATTGAAAGATAACGGAAGGATTTAACGAGCTGCACCCATCCGCGCGACAAAAGTAGATTCAGCGAACTCACTTCTGGTTTCCTTTAGACCTCGGCGCATCCGGCGGCGGTGCGCCTTGCGGGCGCTTATAGCGGTTGTAGCTCCAGGCATACTGTTCAGGCATGCGGCGAATGATGCCTTCAATCATTCGATTCATATCTTCCACATCCCTGGCCATATCCCCAGTTAGCTTCGAATCCCACTCTTCGGCTTCAATGCGCCATCCGTTCTTTTCCCGCACACCCCACGCAAAGATCCGTACAGCATTGAACTGTTTGGCAACGCGTACGGGAAGTGTCATCGTATAAGCTGGGCGGCCAAAGAAGTCTGCCCAAACACCCTCACCGTTCGAGGGTACCTGATCGGGCAATGCTCCAAAGGTATTCCCATTGCGCAGACTTCGTATCACATGCTTGACGCCAGCCAAGTTTGTCGGCACCGCTTCAATTCCCGGAGCTTGACGCGCCTCGCCTACAACTGCACGCAGGATCTCCTTGCGCGGCGGGCGATAAAGAATGGTGATTCGGCGACCGGTTTTCTCATAATGTGTGCCGGCAAGCCAAACCGGAAGGATCTCAAAGCATCCGACATGCGGGGTCAAAAACACAATCGGCCGACCGCTTGTCATTGCGCTGCCAATGATGTGCTCAGCCTGAGGAGAGATTTTTACTCTGGAAAGCACTGTCTTGGCCGGGCGATACCACACCCAAATGCTTTCCATTGACTGACGGCCAGCATTGCGGCCCACCTTAGTAAAAAACTTCGCCTCGTTGTAACCCGCATGGCGAAGATTGTCGCGCGTTCGGCGGCGATAACCCGGAGAAAGCCAAAAGACCAGTTCTCCGATGCAAGCGCCGAAGCCCTGAAGAAATCCAAGCGGAAGTTTGGCGACAAGCGTAAGCAGCCAGTGCATCCGGTAACGTGCTCCTGCGGTTATTCAATCCCTCAGCGTCGAAAACACGCTGAAACACGCAATTTTAACGGCGACAGGGCATCAGCCGTACAAAATCTTTACGGACAACCCAATAAGGAGGGCCATTTAAGTTCTAGTTCACGCTTGCCGCTGTATCATTGCATCCTCCGATATAAGCGCCGAGTTAATGACAACTTGCGGGGCGCTATCCAAATTCCGCTAAAGCGTCTCACGCTTGGAACCAAGACCAATGCGCAGAGCGCTTCCATTTTTCTTTGGAGTCTAAGGTTCATGAGCAGTGAATTTCTCTTTACCTCCGAATCTGTGAGCGAAGGGCATCCCGACAAGGTTGCCGACCAGATCTCGGATGCCGTTCTTGACGCTTGCATCGCTGGCGATCCTATGAGCCGTGTTGCAGCAGAAACCCTCTGCACGACAGGTCTTGTGGTACTGGCCGGCGAAATCACCACGGGTGCTAATGTCGACTACATCGGCCTCACTCGTGATGTCCTTAAGCGCATCGGCTACGACAACACCGAATACGGCATCGATCATCGCGGCTGCTCAGTTCTCGTCGGTTACGACAAGCAGTCTCAAGACATTGCCCAAGGCGTTGATCACGCGATGGATGACGAGCTCAATCTCGGCGCCGGCGACCAGGGTCTGATGTTCGGCTATGCCTGCACGGAAACGCCCACGCTGATGCCCGCTCCGATTTACTACGCACACCGCCTGATGGAACGTCAGAGCATCGTGCGTAAGAACGGCACGCTGCCGTTCCTTCGGCCCGACGCTAAGAGTCAGGTAACACTGCGCTACCGCGACGGCAAACCCGTCGGTGCTGACACGATCGTTATCAGCTCTCAGCATGCCCCGGAAATGTCCGACGGCACCCGCATGAAACCCGAATTTACGGAAGCCATCATCGAAGAAATCATTCGCCCGGTGATGCCTAAAGATTGGCTGGAAGGCACGAAGTTCCTCATCAATCCAACCGGTCGATTCGTGGTTGGTGGTCCGCAGGGCGACTGCGGTCTTACGGGTCGCAAGATTATCGTTGATACTTACGGCGGCTACTGCCCGCACGGCGGCGGTGCCTTCTCTGGCAAGGATCCGACGAAAGTCGACCGCTCCGCTGCTTATGCTTGCCGTTACGTTGCGAAGAATGTTGTGGCCGCGGGTCTTGCCAAGACTTGCCTCGTGCAGGTGGCCTATGCCATCGGTGTTGCGGAACCGATGAACATTACGATCATTACCAACGGCACCGGCGTCATTTCCGACGAAAAAATCGCCGAGCTTGTTCGCCGCAACTTTGATCTGCGTCCTCGCGGCATTATCAAGATGCTCGACCTGCGCCGCCCGATCTATTCGAAGACCGCAGCTTACGGCCACTTTGGCCGCGAAGAGCCGGACTTCACTTGGGAGCGCACCGACAAAGCCGCCATCCTGCGTGCTGAAGCGGGTCTTTCCTAATCTCGCTATATCCGACTAAAAGGGCGGCAGCCGAAGTCAGCACTTCGACTGCCGCCCTTCGCTTTTTCCGGGCGGTATCATGCAACGAGCATCGGCTCCGCAGTGGAGCCTCCTCCCATTCATCAGTTTTGAACGGCTCTCAAAAGAAAATGACGAGAAAAAAACGCGTCCTCACCGGTATTAATACAACCGGCACTCTGCACATTGGCAATTACGTCGGCGCCATCCGCCCTGCGATTCAAGACAGCCGCAACCCGGATGTAGAGAGTTTCTTCTTCCTGGCCGATCTTCACGCCTTGATCAAGTGTCAGGACCCTACCCGCATTGAACGCAGCCGCATGCAAATCGCCGCAACCTGGCTAGCTGCAGGGCTAGATCCCGATCACGTCACCTTCTATCGTCAAAGCGACATTCCAGAGATTCCGCTTCTTTGCTGGATGTTTGACTGTGTCATGAGCAAAGGGCTACTCAACCGCGCACACGCCTATAAGGCTGCGGTCGATGCCGCTACGGCTGCCGGTCGCGACCCGGACGCTGACGTCTCGATGGGCCTCTTTTCCTACCCCGTACTGATGGCGGCTGACATTTTGATGTTCAATGCCGATGAGGTCCCCGTCGGTCACGATCAACTCCAACATCTGGAAATGGCTCGTGATGCTGCCAGCCGCTTCAACAACCTCTACTGTTCGCCCGACAAACCCTTTTTCGTCATGCCGCAGGCCACCGGCGGCTCCGCCCTTGAGGTTCTGCCAGGGCTCGACGGACGAAAGATGAGCAAGTCCTACAACAATGTGATTCCGCTTTTTGAGGGTGGCCGTGCCGCGCTGGATGCAGCCATTGCACGCATCGTCACGGACAGCCGGCTGCCCGGGGAGCCGAAGGATCCGGATAGCTCCTCCCTTACGGTAATCTATAACGCCTTTGCTCCGCCTTCCGAACAAATAGCCTTCCGTGAAGCACTTAAAGACGGTCTTGGCTGGGGCGAAGCCAAAAAGCAGCTCGCCGATAAAATTGACGCTGAAATCGGCCCCATGCGCAGCCGCTACGATGAGCTTATGACCCATCCGAACGTACTGGAGGACATCTTACAAGCCGGCGCACAAAAGGCTCGTGCGCTCTCTGCTCCGTTCATGCACGAATTGAAGCTTGCTGTGGGTCTAAAAGCTTTTGCGGCACCTAAAGCAGCCGCTGAAAAGGCAAAAAACGCAAAGAAGGCACTCCCCGTATTCAAGCAGTACCGCGAGCAAGACGGCAGCTTCCGCTTCAAACTTGTTGCCGTCGATGGCACTGAACTCTTTATTTCTGACGCCTTTGCGTCCGGCCGCGATGCTGGCTCGTGGGTCAGTCGTCTTAAGAAAGAGGGAGCAGCAGCTTTTGACGAGGCTCCTGTGACGCTTGGCGGCGGGATTACGAAAGAAATGGTGGAAACAGCCTTAGCAGCTTTCCGCGAAGATGAAGACTAAATAAATTCTTTAGAAATCACCTGTAAGGCGGCTATAATGCCGCCTTCTTCATTTCTGCCCGCCGCCCGAGGAGCGCTGCGACGCCGTGAGACCATGTTTCACTGCGCCAGGCTCGAGCTGACGGACTTTTCCTGCAACGGCGCTCGGACCTTTTCAATTCTGAAGAGCATAAACAAATGGACGCGAACAGCTACGTCATCGCCGACCTCAATCTTGCCGATTGGGGCCGCAAGGAAATTCAGATCGCTGAAGTCGAAATGCCTGGCCTGATGGCCATCCGTCACGAATACGCTTCCGCACAACCCTTAAAAGGCGCACGTATCTCCGGATCGCTGCACATGACCATTCAAACGGCGGTTCTTATTGAAACCCTGACGGCATTGGGCGCCGAAGTTCGCTGGGCGAGCTGCAACATCTTCTCGACCCAGGACCACGCCGCTGCCGCAATCGTGAAAGATGGCGTCTCCGTCTTCGCCAAAAAAGGCGAAACCATTAAGGAATACTGGGAATTCACACACCGCATTTTTGAGTGGCCAGATGGCGGTTTTTCCAACATGATCCTCGACGACGGCGGCGATGCAACGCTCCTTTTGCATCTCGGCTCTCGCGCAGAATCTGACCGCAATGTCATTGCCAATCCGACGAATGACGAAGAACACGCCCTCTTTGCGGCCATCGCCAAACATCTTGACAGTGATCCGCATTGGTACTCCAAGCGCCTCAAAAAAATTCTCGGCGTCTCGGAAGAAACAACCACCGGTGTACACCGCCTTTACCAAATGCACGAACGCGGAGAACTGAAGATTCCCGCCATCAACGTGAACGACTCCGTCACCAAGTCAAAGTTCGACAACCTTTACGGCTGCCGCGAATCCCTGGTTGACGGCATCAAACGCGCCACCGACGTGATGGTCGCCGGCAAGGTCGCCGTTGTCGTTGGCTACGGCGATGTAGGCAAAGGCTGTGCCCAAGCGCTTCGTGCTCTTGCGGCTCAAGTCTGGGTCGTCGAAATCGATCCAATCTGCGCTCTGCAGGCCGCAATGGAAGGCTATCGCGTCGTAACGATGGACTTCGCCAAGGATAAAGCCGACATTTTTGTTACCTGTACGGGCAATGTTCGAGTGATTACGCATGAACATATGATCGCTATGAAAAACGAGGCGATCGTTTGTAACATCGGCCACTTCGACAGCGAAATTGATGTTGCTTCCATGCGTCAGTATCCATGGGAAAACATCAAACCGCAGGTTGATCACATCACGCTGCCCTCAGGCAACCGCATCATTCTTCTTGCTGAAGGCCGTCTGGTGAATCTTGGCTGCGCCACTGGTCACCCCTCCTATGTGATGAGCTCGTCATTTGCCAATCAAACCCTTGCTCAGATTGAGCTCTTCGCTCACCATGACCGCTATCCAGTAGGCGTATACATTCTGCCCAAGCATCTCGATGAAAAGGTGGCCCGCCTGCAACTCACGAACCTTAATGCAGTCCTCTCCGAGCTCACGGATGAGCAGGCTGCCTATATTGGCGTGAAGAAGGAAGGCCCCTACAAGCCAGACAACTATCGCTATTAATCGAGTCTGAACCTTCCAGTTCAGTTCATTAAGGCCCGTGGGCGTATTACCAAACACCCGCGGGCTTTATCTTTTGACGCATTACTCCATCTCTCCGCACTCCGTAATAACGAAGTCCATTGGCAAGTCAAGACTGTCAAAAAGTGCATCGTCCACTTTGCAAGCAGCATAAGCAATCCCCACAACTTGAGGATGAATGCCATTTTTCGCGAGAGCCGCCAGATATCGATCAAAATAGCCGCCTCCATATCCCAATCGAAAATGCTTGGCCGACCACCCAAGGCAAGGCACCAGAAGAATGTCGGGAATCACTTGCTGTCCTGCTGCAGCAGGAATACCAGCAGCATCTGGAACAAGCGCCTCCCCCGGATGCCAAATACGGTAAACCATCACCGACGCCGACGAGTCGAGACACCACGGCAATGCCAAAGTACGGTTCATCCCTTCAGACAACCATGAGCGTACAGCTGGCATTGGATCTGGTTCACTAGCGATCGGCTGATAAACACCCAGGACCTTCCCGGGCAAGCGGCGAAGCTTTTCCGCCAACTGATACATCAGCCCTTCGTAGGCCTTGGGATCAGCCGCACGACGCAATGCCCCGCAAAACTTTCGCGCTGCCTTTTTGTCGCCCACTTTCGTCATTATGCCTCCTGTACGTTCTCGTTGCTTCGCTATATTAGAAGCTTCCATTTTCTGCGCTTATTCCTGGACCTATCCATGCGCCGCTTTGCTCTTCCTTGCCTAGCTCTGAGTTTCGCTGCAGCCCTGCATGCCGCGGAGGATGAGCACTCGTGGACGCCTTTGAGAGATGGAGCCGACAAGGCTATACAGGCAGCGGCAGCATTTGAAACAGCGCAGCGCAAACAGACGACTTCTCCACGCATTCAGCTAATTCCCCATGGGCTGATCACGATTTCTATCGATGAACGACTGCAGGCGCTGCGCGCCTCACAAGATGCCGAAAACGGCATCCCCTTGGAGGAAGAATCCTCCGTAGGCTCTGTCGATCCCGCAGTACTTATGCGTAACGTTGAAGCTGCGCTTGATGCTGTTGCTTCTCCATCTTTAATTCCTGAAGAGAACGCTCCATCCGCAGGCGAAGCCGCCGATGCTGCTGGACGTGCAGCAGCCGAACTTATTGCAGCTCCGGTGAAGGATCCTTTGGACGATGCCCTGCTGGCGCCGCCTCCGGAACCTTTGGACTATGTATTTTTGGAAGCTAAACTCTGCTTCGATCAGGGACGTCTTGACGATCTCGAAGAAATGCTCCCGCTTTTTGAGCATCATGAGCTAAGCGGCTACCCTGCACTTTGGGCACTCATTCTCAAATTGAAGAAATTCCCAGATGATCCTGTAGTTGATCAGGATTTTCGTCGCTTCATTGATCTTCATGAAGGCGAATATCTGGCTGAAAACGCCCGTACACAGTATTTAAAGCTACGCGGAGAAAAACTCAATGCTGCCGATTTTGATTTATTCTTCAAAGGACTCGTTTGGAATCAGACTGACCCTGTAATCGAAGCTTGGCAGGCTTACTACACCCTTGAAAGCGCTCAGGCCGAAAATAATCAGTCAAAGATCGCCGCTGCACTTCTTAAGGCTAAAGTGCTTTATCGAGACTCCAAAGCCGTCACTGATCCAGCACTGATGAAGCTCGGTGACCGAATTGCCGAAGCAGATCGTACTTGGCTGTGGACTCGCGTCATGATCCTCCTGCAGAAAAATCGGATGACGGAAACCAAGCGCGTACTTGAAACGCTCCCGCGCCCGGAACTGCCTGCCCCCATGAAGGAGCTCCGTTCCATCATTGACGAACCTACTTTATGGCTGCGTCGTCAAAAAAATCTTGGGAATCTTCCTGCACGCCTCGCGGTCTTTGCGTCTGTACGCATTGCCCATCTCCGCCCGGCAGATGCCGCCCGCATTGCACAAGCCGCAGTTGATCCCAAGGCCAATGCCTTCTGGCGTTCGCTCGTTTGGTCCCGCATTGGCTTCACAGCCACTACCCAGCTCAACCCCAAGGCGAGCAGCTGGTACGCCAAAGCCGGCAGTGCGCTGCAGCAATCTCCTCTAGCCGTAGTAGACGCCCAACAACTTGCCGCCTGGCATGCTCGTGCGCTTATCCGCGACGGCAGTTGGTACGGTCTGAGCAAAGTCATTGACGCCATGCCTGCAGAGTTAAAGCGTGAAGAAGTCTGGACTTATTGGCGCGGACGAGCACTCGCCTCTCGCGGCCTTAAGACCGATGCGCAAACGGCCTTCACTTCGATAGCGCATCGCACGACTTTCTACGGGAAGCTTGCCGCCGACGAACTCGGCCGTTCCTACGGTTTTTCTAAACCTCCCAAAGCCATGCCGCGGCAGGTCGAAATCGATAAGTGGGCGGGAAACACCGCCATCCAACGTGCACGCAGCCTCTATCGCATGAGTCTTTACCGCGAGGGACACCGTGAATGGAACTGGGCAATGCGCGGCATCACTCCGCAGGAGAGTCTCGCACTGGCAGCCTACGCTCGGCAGACGCGGCTCATTCACCGCATGATTAACACAAGCCTCAAAAGCGGTGATCAGACCGTCGTTATTGAACAACGCTTTCCGCGGCCTCATGCAGCTTTGATCCGGATTGTGAGTGAGGCACAGTCTCTGCCATCTGCCTGGGTCTATGGTTTGATTCGTCAGGAGTCACGCTTCATTCCTGCAGTCAGCTCTGCCGTCGGTGCTCGCGGCCTTATGCAGATCATGCCGGCTACGGCCAAATGGATGGCACGGCACCTTGGCATCGACTCATTCGAGCAAAAAAACCTCACCGAGCTCGAGATGAATCTTGTTCTAGGCACCGCCTATCTCCGTATGCTCTATCTCGATATGGAGGAAAGCTACGTGCTCGCTACTGCTGCCTATAACGCAGGTCCAAACCGAGCCCGTATCTGGCGTGCTGCTGTCAGAAACTCAATGGAAGCGGCAGCTTTCATCGAAACGATTCCCTATTTTGAAACACGGGAGTATGTCAAAAATGTTCTTGCCAATATGCACACCTACGCAATGCTGACTGGCGAACTGGATGGACGCTTTGCGAAACTGCTCGGCCGTGTGGAGCCAGGACGAAGCAAAGCTGCCGATCTCCCGTAAATAATCATTTTGGGTTGAAAAATGAAGATTTTTCCCGTCGGCGGTTACGTCCGCGACATGCTGCTCCGAAAGCGAGGCTTTAAACTTCCCGAGGGCGATCGCGACTGGGTTGTGATTGGCGAAACTCCCGAAGCGATGATCAAGCGTGGCTATCTGCCAGTGGGCGGCGACTTTCCTGTCTTCCTCCATCCCCGAAGCCACGAAGAATATGCATTGGCGCGTACTGAACGCAAGACCGCTCCGGGCTATCACGGATTTATCTTCCATGCGTCACCGGATGTGACGCTTGAAGAAGACCTTGCTCGACGCGATTTAACAATCAACGCCATGGCGCTCGCTCCCGACGGATTCATCATAGATCCCTTCGGGGGACAGCACGATCTCGCTGCCGGCATCCTGCGGCATGTGAGCCCTGCCTTTGCTGAAGATCCCGTTCGTATCCTGCGCATCGCCCGCTTTGCTGCACGTCTGCCGTCTTTCTCCATCGCTCCTGAAACGATGGCATTAATGCGCCGAATGGTCGACTCCGGTGAAGCAGATGCCCTCGTACCAGAACGAGTGCTCGCAGAATTCACTAAAGGGTTGAGAACTGCCACTCCGTGTCGAATGCTTGACATTCTTACCGAATGCGGGTTTTGTCAACGTCTCTATCCTGAGCTAAGGCTCTCAGCACAGCTTCGCGGCCGCCTGCATCGAGCCCGTCTAGCAAACTTCCCTGTGGACTTGCTGCTCGCCGTTCTTGCGTCCGGCATTGAAGGCGAAACGAAGAATCTTAAGGCACCAACGCCAGGGCGGCAATTTCTTGCTCGTATTCGAGCCAGTGCTCAAGCGCAGGAATTTGCTCAAATCCTGACGGGCGGAACGACCGGCGGAATAGAAAAACTTCGGAATATCACAACGTTTGAGGACACAATCGAATTCCTCCGTCAAGTTGATGCACTGCGTAAACCTGAGCGCGCAAAACTCCTTCTCGCTTTAAGAAACGCTGTACTGCAGCCTCCTGAAGGCAGCGCTGAAACAATAAAACTTGCTCAGACTATGCGGGCTTGGACAAGCGTGGATGCAGGTGCAGCAGCTCAGACAGCAGCGAGCCCCAAAGAAATTGCACAAAAAGTACTCACTGCTCGCGTACAGGCGGCAGCAGACGCTTGGCGTGCTGAGGCGTGAGGTTAGAAAAGGAGCTTCCCAAGAACGAGTGCAAAGACGGCCAAAAGAATCGTACTCATAAAGGGAAGCTCAATTTCGCGACCTAGGATCCGAAAGTGAATGTCCCCGGGGAGTCGCCCGAGACCAAAGCGCTTCAATGACGGCATTGCCGTAATAAGAAGCAGCAGAATAATGAAGATAACAAGAGCCCAGCGCATAGTTGAATTATTTTATCGGACGCAGGCTCGCCTACAATGCGAAACCCAGCTACATCTTCAGGGTTTCTTCCAGCATGTCGACGCTTCCTAGTCCTGAATCACTGCGCTTTTCCTGCCGCAGGATCTTTCTAAAAAATTTACGACTCGCTTGCCGCATTGGCGCCTATGAAACTGAACGTAGCGCCCCTCAGTCGGTAGTATTCAACGCTGACATTTGGGTGCGCTTTTCCGCAAGTTCAAGCCAACGCGATGCCCTTGAAGATGTTCTCAACTACGATCTTGCCGTTGAAATCTTTCGTGAGGAATCCTCTCGGGGTCACATCGATCTGCAGGAAACACTGGTCGACCGCATTGCAGAACGTCTGTCGAATCTTCCCGGCGTCGAGCTTATCCGCATTTCCTCCGAAAAAACCGAAGCCTATGACGATGCCGATGCGATCGGCGTAGAAGTCTGGCGCAGCGGGTCCCCTCTTCTTACCTAAGCTTTTTCAACATGACTGATGTGATTCCTCTGATTCCTGAAGCGCCTGCTACTTTTGCAGATGATGCTGCCGACATTGGCGCACTTGCTGCTCAGGGCGAAACACCTCCCAACGAACGCAACCGCAAATCCGTCTCACAAAAGAAGCTTGAAAAACGTATCGTGCGCCTTACCGGTCAAGCCGTCACTGACTTTGACATGATTCGAGAAGGCGACAAGATCATGGTAGCCATGAGCGGCGGCAAAGACAGCTATGTACTGCTCGATACGTTAAAGACCCTGCAGGCACGTGCGCCAATACACTTTGATCTTTTGGCCGTCAATGTGCATCAGCACATCCCGGAATTCCCACTTGAAGCCTTGAAAAAGCATCTGGAACATTCAGGGGTACCTTTTCACATTGAGGATCAAGACACGAACTCGCTTATCCAGAAACTCATTCCGGAAGGCAAAAATGTATGCTCGCTCTGTGCTCGTCTGCGCCGCGGCATCCTATACCGGGTAGCCCGGGAAACCGGCTGCAACCGCATTGCGCTCGGCCATCATATGGACGACATTGTCAGCACACTGCTCCTCAATCTCTTTTATGGTGGACGTTTGAAATCCATGCCACCAGCGCTGAAGAATGATCGAGGTGACTGCGTCGTCATCCGTCCGCTTGCGTATGTGCGTGAAGCAGAAACTGCCAAAATGGCCAAGATTCGAGGCTATCCCCTCGCAGCTAAAGGCATCTGCGGCGCTGGAGAGAATTTGAAACGCAAAGAGATCAAAGAATTAATGCAACGTTGGGACCGAGAATTTCCCGGCCGCATTTACAACATCTTCATGAGTCTTACTCGCGTCTCCCCATCGCATCTGTTGGATCGAAGCATCTACGACTTCACAAATTTCGCCCCGATATACGGTGCCCCTGGATCAGAGGCGTCAGGCGAAAGCGAAGATGAATAAACTCAAGCTTCAGACCGGAATGTCCGCTGAAAATACTCGGCTAAAATCACCGACGAAACCAACCACCAAAACACGCACAAATGAGAACTCGCTCACTCAAAGTCATCGATATGGCCGTCCATAAGGTGGCCGTTATCACCCCTGAAAAAAGCATCCGGGAAAGCGCCCGACAGATGCGCGTCGAACACGTCGGCAGCCTCGTTGTAGTCGATCAGGACGGCAAGCCCATCGGCATGCTCACGGATCGAGACATTACGATTGAGGGAGTTGCCCGCGGCGTTGACGTTGACCAAACCACCGTGCGCGATCTGATGACCGCACCGGTCGTTACGGCTACAGAATCTGAAGGCATGGTGACCGCCCTTGCGCGTATGCGCGAATTTGGCATCCGCCGCCTGCCTATCATCGATAGTGAAGGAAAACTTGTTGGGGTAGTGACGAACTCCAACCTGATTAAAGAACTTTCGGAATTACTCGACGGACTGGTACGCAATATCAGTTCTTCCAAGACTCGCGAAGTTGCACTTCGTTCAGACATTTAATTTCTGTCTAAATCCTGAAGACTTAAAGACCGCAGTATCCATCCTTGGGATCTGCGGTCTTTTGTTCTGTGCTCAGTCTGCGCGCATTGTTTCACGTGAAACATCATGACTGAACAATCAACGAATACCAAGATTGCATCAATCGGTTCTGAATCACTTCTTCTTTTTCTTTTTTGGCCCGGGAAGCATGGGCGGCATATTCGGGCGAACAAGTTCACCCGCAAGAATATGCGGTGCAGCAGCATACTCTGCAGTCTCAAACATCGTGCTTGCTCGACCAACAATCAGCGGATCAATGGGGCCAATGGCTTTCAAGTCTCTCTCCGCATACGGAATGAGATGCAGAACGTATCGCATGGCATTTAACCGAGCACGCTTCTTATCGTCAGATTTGATCACTGTCCAGGGCGCTTCCGGCGTATCGGTGCCAAAGAACATTGCCTCTTTGGCGCGAGTGTAATCATCCCATTTATCAAGTGAAGCCAAGTCAATCGGCGAAAGTTTCCAACGCTTCAAAGGCGAAACTTGTCGTTCACGGAACCGACGCTGCTGTTCCTTCTGACTCACTGAGAACCAGAACTTAATGACATATGTGCCGCTTCGAACCAAATTGCGTTCAAACCCAGGGACTTCCCGCATAAATTCATAGTATTCAGCGTCCGTACAAAACTTCATGACGCGCTCAACACCTGCTCGGTTGTACCAGGATCGGTCAAAGAAAACCATCTCACCTTTGGTGGGTAGATGTGTCACATAGCGTTGGAAATACCACTGCCCAGACTCCTCTACGGTGGGTTTATTCAAAGCTACAACTCGTGCACCACGAGGATTGAGATGCTCCATGAAGCGCGTAATTGTGCCGCCTTTGCCTGCAGCATCACGTCCCTCAAAGATGACAATGATCTTCTGTCCTGTTTCCTTCACCCATGCCTGAAGTTTTAAAAGTTCAACCTGCAGGCGAAATTTCTGCTCCTCGTAGTTTTTACGCCGCATGCGATTGACATACGGATAAGCACCTTTCGCCCAATCTGGATTGAGACGGTTCTCCTCAAGGTCTCGCTCCTTACGGCTTTTTTTGCTCTTAGTTGTAAGCTCTGCGAGCAGTTGACTCAGAATCGCCTCACGATCTTCGCGCGCCTGCCCGCTCAGGATGTCTTCAATCAAATCCTGCTTGCGTCGATAGGCGCGCTCTGTCTTGTCAGACTTGATGTGTTCCAGCACATCCTGCACATTTTGGAAGCGCGGAGCTCGGTCAATATGTTCGTCATTGAGTACCGCTTCACGCGTTTCGTGGCTCTTCCGTTTGACAGACTCATCTGTCTTTTCATTATTGGCCATGGGTAACGTTCCTCCATTGAAGGGTCGAACTGAAAGCGGCTATCGGGTTAGCCGATTCCACCCTCCGCTGATAATTTTTATTCGGCTGCATCGGTCTCTTGTGCTTTACGCATGACCGTCAGCCAGGTGTAGATCTCCTGCCGCGGACGTCCCGTCAGCTTAGCGGCGATAGCCGCCAAACGCGAAGACGGAAGCTCCGGAGCGAGCGCTTTGAGCCATGCTTCTTCTTGAACAGAAAGCGTCTCCTCCTTCATAGGTTCCTCATCTACAAGCACAACATACTCTCCACGGGGTTCATGCGTCTTAATCCATTCCGAGAGATCTGCAGCAGTAAGAGAAGTGATCGTCTCAAACTTCTTCGTCAGCTCACGCGCTACGACAATGCGCCGTTCTGGCGTAAGAGCTGCTCCCAAATCTTCAAGCAACGCGAGAATACGATGCGGTGCCTCATAGAGAACGAAGGGGCGCTTACGATGCGCGAGCTCTGCGGCCGACTGATGACGCGCCTTAGGCTGCGGCGGCAGAAAACCGAAGAAGTCAAAACCTGTACCAAGCAGCCCGGCAGCAGACAAAGCAGTGATTGCCGCTGATGCACCGGGAACGGGAATCACACGCCGGCCAACGCGGCGCAAGTACTCAACAGCACGAGCCCCCGGATCGGATACCGCCGGCGTACCAGCATCAGTGACTAATGCGACGCGCTGCCCCTCTGCCAAGAGCGCATCAATTTGCTCAGCTCCGTGTCGTTCGTTATGCTCACGAACGGACAATAATCGAGTATCGATGCCGAACCGCTCAAGGAGCTTCCTCGTCTCTCGAGTATCCTCAGCAGCCACAGCATCAACGCTCGAAAGCACCCAAAGGGCCCTCAGCGTAATATCGCCCATGTTGCCGATGGGGAGTCCAACTACATAGAGCGCCGCGGCCGGGAGTTCCTGATCGGGAAGTCCTGCAGCCAGCATCAGCGCATTATCAGTCCAAAGATTTCGTAGGGAATTCATGCCGCTTTCTCGTCGTTCTCTGATCGCTTGCTTCAGTGGAGTCGTGGTCGGTAGTTTAAGCGCCCCAAGCATCGTGCACGCAGTGGAAACTTTAGGGACAGCCGCAGGAGAAGCGCCTAGCCTCTCGGCAGCTTCGCCAGTTTCATCTCTTCGCCCGCTGCGCATCGCCATGCTAATGCCGCCCGATGACTCCCCGTTTCTCGCAGCCGCACGCATCGTCGCCAACGGTCTTGCCGCATCTAACGCCCACATTGACGGCCCGCAAGATCGTTCCGCTGAGATTTTTCTAGTGGAAAGTTCGTCACAAACAGCCAGTCTTGATGCTGCACTGGATGCCGCACTCGTGAGTGGTGCCGATATTGTCGTCGGGCCAATCGAACGCAGTGCTGTTGAAATGCTTGCTCGGAAAAAAACACTTCCGCTTCCAGTCCTTGCCCTCAATGTACCGGATAACACAGATTTATCGGCTGTACCACAAAATCTAGGCCTAATTTCTATCAGTACGGAATATGAAGCGGAATGGATCGCCCAAGCAGCAGTGGCAGCGCTACCGCATTCCATCAACAATCTGAGCAGACCCAAAATTGCCGTTATAGCGGGTTCTGCAGCTTGGCAGATGCGTGCCCGCGATGCCTTCGAGAACGTACTCGCGCACGCACAGATTGACTATGAAGTCATCAGCTTCTCCCCGGAAATCCTTGATGATTTGCAGACCAAATTCGAACCCACGCTTTCTCCAGAAGAGGCCGCGCAATTCGATCAGGAGCTGCGCGAAGCGCTCGCCAAGGCCGAATCGTCACAACAGCGAAAGCTCATCACAAAACGTGTTCACGCTGCTCGACGTGCGCGTGTCACACAAAGTGAACCGCCATTCCAAGCAGCGCTGCTTGCGCTTTCTGCCCAAGAAGCAGCCCTCGTACGCAACCGCTTCCCGCGCGGCACGCGCATTTGGGGAACATCGGCCATCAATCCTGGCGACCCTGACTTGAGTTCTGCTGCAACAACGCTCTCGTACGATTTAGATGGCGTGGCGTTCCCCGAGTGTCCGTTGGTGGTGCAGCTCAAACCCGCAGATTTCGAAGCTCGCTTTGGCACCTCAATGCCTTATTCACTCTCGGCCAAACGTCTCTTTGCCTTGGGAGTTGATGCCCGCACCACAGCGCTGGCCTGGTCTCAAGGGCGATCTCTGCAAGGTGAAGCTGGAGAAACCGGCACATTGAGCTTTGACCGCTCGCATTCACCGCTCGTTGAACGTACTCCTCAAGTTGTAGTTGTGCAGCAAGGGCATCTTTTGCAAATTCCCCGTGAGCTCGCTGTTCGCACAGTGCTGCCAACCATCGAACCGCCCAAGCCAACTGAACCCATTGCAATGCCAACCGTCAAAGAAGAACTTAACGCTGCACACCGTGAAGATGTCAAAGGCGTCGTAGTCAATGATCTTGGGGCTGATCCTGATCCTACGCCAATGATCCCAAAAGCGATCAGTCCGGCCTCTTCACCATCACCAGCAGCTTCCGGCATAAGCATTACGCAGTAAGACACTCTCCATCCCTCTGATCTCTACAATTCCATACACTCCCTTCGCGGAAGACGTTTTTCACTAACCGTCTTCCGCCATTTCTTTTCTTCTCCACGCTATGGCGCTTATTACTCTCATCGACGCTCATCTTGCTTATGGTGATTTGCCGCTCCTCGACGAAGCGAACATTTCGATTGAACCCGGTGAACGTGTGGGGCTCATCGGCCGCAACGGCACTGGTAAAAGCTCGTTGCTCTCAGTGTTGGCAGGAAAGACCATGCTCGATGACGGTCAGCTTCAACGCATGGACGGACTCACCATTCACTATGTTGAACAAGAGCCGCAGCTCCCCGATGCGCCAACGCTGAAGGAGAGTCTCATTCTCCGTGGGAAATTAGATGAAACAACTGACGAAAGGGAGAAATGGCGTATCCTCGCAAAACTCGACGAAAACCTTTCGCATTTCGAGCTCAATCCTAATGCGGATCCAAAGCTCACTTCCGGCGGTGAAAAAAAGCGTGCCGCACTTGCTCTCGCCTTTACACTCGCTCCACAGCTGCTGCTGCTTGATGAGCCAACCAATCATCTTGATATGCGAGCAATACGACTTCTTGAAGCTCGATCGCAAGATGAACTCAAAAATCAGCGCTCACTCGTCGTCATCACCCATGACCGTGCGTTCCTTGACAAAGTAGCCACTCGTATCGTTGAGCTCGACCGCGGAGTACTGCGATCCTATCCCGGGAATTTCGCAGCCTATGAGACTCGAAAAGAAGAGGAGCTTGCCGCTGAAGAACTGGAACGTCGACGCTTCGATAAATTCTGGGCACAGGAAGAGGTCTGGATCCGTAAGGGCATTGAAGCCCGACGCACGCGCAACGAGGGCCGTGTCAAGCGGCTCGAACAATTGCGTCGCGAACGGGCCGCCAGACGTGATCAGATGGGATCCATCCGCATGTCGATCGATGCGGGCGAAAAAAGCGGCAAAATTGTCGCTGAAGTAAAAGGGCTTTCAAAGTCATTCGGGGACTGCGTCATCGTAAAAGACCTCGATTTCACCTTAATGCGTGGGGATCGTCTCGGTCTTATTGGCAGAAACGGCGCTGGTAAAAGTACCTTGATCAAGCTGCTTTTAGGAAAAATTCAACCCGATGCCGGCACGGTCAAACTCGGCACAAACATCAAACTTGCATACTTTGATCAACTTCGTGAACAACTTGATCTTACAAAAACCGTAGCCGAAACAATCTCTCCGGGTTCTGATTGGGTAGAAATCGGCGGTGAACGCAAGCACATCATCGCTTATCTGGGCGACTTCCTTTTTCCACCCCGCCGTGCAAACGTTCCCGTGAGTTCCCTCTCGGGCGGCGAACGCAACCGCCTCCTGCTTGCTCGCCTTTTTGCTTTGCCTGCAAATCTGCTCGTTCTCGACGAACCGACAAACGATCTGGATATTGATTCACTCGAACTGCTTGAGCAGACTCTCGCCGTCTATCCAGGTACGATCATCCTTGTCAGTCACGATCGTCGTTTCCTTGACAATGTCGTCACCGAAGTATTGGCTCCCGAGGGTGACGGCAAATGGCGTGAATATGTGGGCGGCTATACAGAATGGTTTACCCAGCGCCAACAGGAAAACGATCCGTTTGCCGCAGCAAAGACAGAAAAGAAGGCAGAAAAAACAGAAAAGCCAGCAAAAAACGAAAAACCTCGTGATGTCATCCCACAAAAAATAAAACTCTCCTGGCGGGAAGCCCGAGAACTTGAAGCGCTCCCTGAAAAGCTCGAGGCCATGGAAAAAGAACAGGCCAGCATCATCAATGCAATGAGCGCCTTCGACTATCACTCAAAATCCGTTGAGGACATCAAGGCTGATAAATTACGACTTGAGGAATTAGAGAAATCTATCGCTGACGGATGGACGCGTTGGGAAGCACTTTCAGAGAAGGAATCCCTTTCGACTGGAAAATAGATGAACGTAGATGCGCCAATTTCACGCGCATAATGAGCATCTTCCCTACTGCTACAACGCAATAAGCCCGTTTTTGGAACCTCCAAAAACGGGCTGATTTTATTGAAAGATTGCTGACTTCAAAAATTAGGCATTCGTCTTCACGAAACCTGGAACCGACAGATAGCGCTCACCAGTATCAAAGTTAAGCGCTAAAACTCGCGAAGCTTTCGGCAAGGTCGGCAAAAGCCCTGCAACGGCAGCGAGTACCGCACCAGTGGAAATACCAACGAGCAAACCTTCCTGACGAGCTGCCGCCTGTGCATACGCAAAAGCAGCATCGTCTTCAATATCCAGGAACTGGTCAATCACGTTCTTGTCAAGATTGCCCGGCACAAAATTGGCGCCGATACCCTGAATGCGATGCGGACCAGCGTGCCCCTCCGTAAGAAGTGGGCTGCCCTTCGGTTCGACAGCATAGGTCTTCACGGTCGGCCAGGCGCGTTTCAAAACCCGTGAAATACCCGAAACATTACCGCCGGTACCAAAAGCCGAAACGAAGACATCCAACCCTTCAGGGAAGTCAGCGACAATTTCCGGCCCCGTGCGCAATTCGTGCGCCTTGGGATTACTTGGGTTTTCAAATTGGCCTGCCACCCAAGCATCAGGCAGCTCCTTCTGCAGTGCCAGCGCACGGTCGACGGCACCTTTCATACCCTGTGCAGCAGGTGTAAGAACAAGTTCCGCACCATAGGCCTGAGCAAGAAGACGACGCTCCACGCTCATCGATTCTGGCATGACGAGAATCATACGGAAGCCCAGCACAGCACTCACCATCGCAAGTCCCACGCCGGTGTTGCCTGATGTTGGTTCGATAATAGTGCCTCCTTTTTTGAGGTCCCCGCAGGCAACCGCATCAAGCACCATTTGCAATGCAATACGATCCTTAACAGATCCACCCGGATTGGCGCGCTCCAGCTTCAACCAAACATCATGATCCGGGAAGAGACGCGACAGGCGCACCACCGGCGTATTGCCGATAAGTTCGAGCACGGAAGCGTACTTACTCATTAGATAATCCTCCATCACGTGCGGCTTTATGAAGTAAAGAAGCCGCATTCGTTGCTCCGACCAAGGACCATCATATAACGATTTAGTTAAGGTGTCAGGGTAAATACGGAGAAATTAGGACAGAAACAAGGCAACTTCTTCTATAGTTTTACGCTTGGTTTAGTGCATCCGAACTTTGTTCACAAAGTTCGTGAGCGCATAAAAAAAGAATCTCATTAAGGATCTATCAGAGAATGGGTCGATCAAGTGAACTCGATGGGCTGACCACACTCCCCGAATTGCTCATGCAGAGCATCCAAAAGAACGGCGACCGTGAAGCCTTGCGCCAGTACGACCGTGCGACCGGAAAGTGGGAAAGCTGGACCTATAAGGAACTGGGCGAGCACGTGCTGGCCTGGCGCCGAGCTTTTGCGGCGATGGGATTAAAACCTGGGGAACGCATCGCGATCCTGATGCCCAACGGACGTGATCATGTCTGCGCCGATCAGGCTGCACTTGCCAATGGTCTCATTCCGGTACCGCTGCATGCAATTGATACGCCGGGAGCAAGTGCTTTTATTACCATCGATAGTCAAGCTGCGACTTTAGTCACTAACAAGCTGACTCGCTGGCAGCAGATCCGCGCCACAGGCGTCCAGCTACCCGACCTTAAGAACATCATCATTACCGATCCGGGAGAAACCGAAGACAAGTCTGAAGGACGTTTTCACATCCGCAGTCTTGAGTCGATCCTTCTGGAAGGAGCTTCCTGGACAGAAGATCTCCCTGCCGGCCCGCTTGAAGATGACTTAGCCGGCATTATCTATACATCCGGCACTACCGGTCGCCCAAAGGGCGTAATGCTCACGCATCGCAACATTGTGAGCAATGTAAAGGCAACACTCGAATGTGTGTCCCCAAAAGTGGGGGACACCTTTCTTTCTTTCCTGCCGCTATCGCATACATTCGAACGCACGGCCGGCTACTACCTCGCCTTGGCAACTGGCTGCATCATTGCCTACAACCGCTCTGTATTGCTGCTTGCCGAAGATTTGAAAACAATTAAGCCCACGGTAATCATTTCAGTCCCCCGTGTTTATGAGCGTATTTACGCTCGCGTGCAGGATAAGCTTCGGAAGTCCCGTCCTATCGCCAAGAAGCTTTTTGACTGGGCTGTTGAAGTGGGTTGGCGCGATTTTTGCCGCAAAAACCATCTTCCAATAGAAAAATCCGGTCGTTCGTGGCTCGACGGAATTGTTCGCGCAACGCTGCTTCACAAAATGGCCAATACACTTCTTTCGCAGTTTGGCGGACGCCTTCGTATTGCCATTTCGGGAGGCGCAGCACTCAATCATAAAGTTGCCCGCACCTTCTGCGGCTTGGGACTGCCTATCATTCAAGGCTACGGCATGACCGAAGCCAGTCCTATCATTGCTGGCAACTGTGTTGAATTTAATCAGCCCGATACTGTTGGCAAACCTTTCTGTAATGTAGAAATCCGCCTAGGCGAGGCCAATGAAATTCAGGTCCGCGCACCCTCCATCATGAAAGGTTATTGGCACCGCCCTGAAGACACTGCGGCTGCTTTTACTAAGGACGGTTGGCTTAAAACCGGTGACGTCGGCGAGTTCAATGCTGACGGGATGCTCAAGATTAAGGGACGCATCAAGGAAATCATCGTAACCAGCACAGGAGAAAAAATTCCTCCTGCTGATTTGGAAAGTGCTATCGAAACCGACCCGCTCTTCGCACAAGCCTACATCGTGGGAGAGAACAAACCTTACCTTGGCCTCCTTGCCGTCGTAGAGCCCAATGAATGGGCTAGCCTTGCCGCATCGCTTAATCTTGATCCCAATGCGCCTGAAAGCCTTGCTTCACCTGCAGTACGTACAACAGCACTTAAGCGTGCTAAGACTGCGGCAGCTGACTTCCCCAACTATGCGCTTCCGCGTGCCGTAATTCTTACGACGGAACCCTGGACGATCGAAAACGGTCTGATAACGCCGACTTTGAAGCTCAAACGCGGCCCGCTCTCAAAGCACTTTGCCGCCGAGATTGAAAAGCTGTATGCCGTTCACGGCTGACAAACCTTGTGCCTAAAGTGAAATCAACGCCCGCAGAAAGATCTGCGGGCGTTGATTTATCTTCATCAGACTTACGCTTCTTCAGGAAACTCCGGATGCGCATTGTTTAGAATCCGGAACTTCAAAAACATCTTCGGGCCCGCAATCGGCCCCGCCAGACCTTCATGACGAACAGCACCTACGTTCCCAAGCCGCGCGAGCTGCTTCCGGACTGGATGGTCGGACTTACCGACCGAGTGATGAACTACTACACCAAGCGGTATCTGAACTGCGAACCAGTGATCTTAAAAAATCCGCCGTTACCGCAGGAAGGACACCAGTACATGCTTTACGCGCATGTGCCCTTCTGCCACACGCTCTGTACATACTGCACTTTCCATCGCTTCCTTTTCAAGGAATGGAAAGCGCGTGAATATTTCCAGAACCTGCGCAAGGAAATGGAATATGTAAAAGCACTGGGATATGACTTCACGGCGATGTATGTGGGCGGCGGCACGACCACAATTCTTGAGGACGAACTCGTCAAGACGCTCGAACTTGCCAAAAAGCTCTTTCCATCCATCAAAGAAATTTCATGCGAAACGGATCCGCAAGTCATCATGACGCCGCAGTTTCGCAACCTGCAAGGGCTCGTCGACCGTATGTCCATCGGCGTACAGAGTTTCAATGATGAAATTTTGAAGCTTTCTGACCGATATGAGAAATTTGGTTCCGGAGAGCAGATTTACGAACGCCTTCAATATGCGCAGGAACTCTTCCCCACCTGCAATGTTGACATGATGTTCGGCTTCCGTGGTCAATCGCTTGATGTCCTCCATGAAGACATGGAAAAGATTGTGAAACTCAATCCTCGTCAGGTAACGACCTATCCGCTGATGGTAACTTCGCAGACGCGTGCAAGTGCCAGAGCCAAGATTGCCGCTACGGGCCTTGAGCTCGCAGATCAATATCGCGTGATCATGGATTCGCTCGAGAATCATTATCGCCAACTCACCTCATGGACCTTTGGACGTACAAACGACGAAGGGTTCGATGAGTACGTTGTTGACCACGACGAATATCTAGGCGTTGGTTCTGGTGCTTTCAGCTTCCTCGGTGACAGTCTCTACGTCAATACCTTCAGTCTTCGCCGCTACGCCGAACGTATCGCTGCTGGCAATACTGGTGTCGAACGCCGCCGTACGTTCGACAAACATTCAATTCTGCAGTATCGACTCCTTCTCGGACTATTCTCTCACCGCCTTTCGCGCAAGTACTTCCGTGAAGTTCACGGTGTCAATCTCGACCGTGCGCTCATGAAGGAAATGATGGGATTGCGCCTTTCGGGCGCCATCAAGGATGACCCAAACGATCCTGACCGCATTATCGTCACGGATGCCGGCAAATTCCTCGGTCTCGTCATGATGAAAGCTTTCTATGCCGGCATGGATCACGTTCGTGCGGAACTTCGTGCCCCGCTCAAAGAAGAGGACATGTAAAAAAACTGTTCAAGTTTCCTAAAAATGGCACCTCAATAAGAGCTGCCATTTTTATTGATAATCCCCAAGCACCCTCGACAGTCCTCATGACGCCGGCAAGCAATCAACTCTGCAGAATTAGATGGATATCCCTCTAAACAAGGCAAACCGAACGATAAAAGTCATCTTGTTCAGCCCTTTGAAGCTGCTCTTTTGATAATCCAGTTTTTGTACCAATTGAATGCAAGATGCTTCACTGACAATCCTGACGAAATTTCTCAGGAATATGAAGGGAATTGTTCACAATGCAGTTCCAGTTTGATTTGCATTAACTACCGCATAGAAACAATTCAAAACACTTCCAAAGAACTACCGATGTCTACCTACTTGGTATTAAACAGGGGCATTACGTTCGAGCTAGCCGCACGATAAAATGCGGGCGTTCGCAGGAGTCTCGGATTAACTTTCTACTAATTCGACTTGCTCCTGCTCAAAATTAAAACATGTCCAGAAATTTCAACGACCCCAATCGTCGGGCGCTCACGCTGCACGACGGTTCGCTGAAACTTCGGACTGCAACAAGAAAAAGGAACTGCGCTGCGGACGCCCTCTACCTAGGGGTGCGCCCCTTTAGGCGTTTTCCGACTTCGGAGAAAATGTCCATGTTCAAGGATACGATGACGATCCACACCTTCGGGCCGGGCGAAAACGCATACGGTCAGAACGGTGGCGCCTACGAAGGCAATCTGCGCAAGGGGGAGCTGCGCGGGATTATTCACATCAATAAAGATCACTGCGTTGGGTGCGACACCTGCCGCAAGTTCTGCCCGACAGATGCTATTAAGGGTGGTCTCGGCGCCAAACACGAGATCATTGACGATGCGTGCCTTTATTGCGGCCAGTGCCTTGTGGCCTGCCCGTTCAATGCCATTGAGCAGATGAGCTTCGTTGATGAGGTCGAACGCGTTCTTGACGCTAAGGACCGCATCGTGGTTGCCCAGCCGTCGCCGGCCGTGCGCGTATCGATCTGCGAAGAATTCGGTGGGGAACCCGGTGAACTCTCGACCGAGCAAATGGTCAACGCTCTGGAAGCCCTCGGCTGCGTCACGTACGACTGCAACAGCTCTGCGGACCAGACGATTATCGAAGAAGGCACCGAATTCGTGAAGAAGGTGCAATACTGGGTACTCGGCGAACGTGGGCCTGAAGTCGACGAGCAGGGTAAACACCCGTTCCCGCATTTCACATCTTGCTGCCCGGGCTGGGTGAAGTACGCCGAAACTTATGCGGCCGACATGCTCCCCCACCTTTCCACCGCGAAATCCCCTCTGCAGATGGGTGGTACGCTCGCGAAGACGTGGGCAGCCAAGCACATTCTCAAGTGCGATCCCCGCAAGGTCTACTTTGTTTCGATGACGCCCTGCACGGCCAAGATCTTCGAGGCTTCTCGTCCCGAAATGAATACCGCCTGGCGTTGGCTCATTGAGCACAAGGAAATCCCGGCTAACACGCCTTCCTTCCAAGATATTGACGCCTCTCTCACGGCGCGCGACCTTGCCGAACTTTTCCGTCGCAAGGGCATCAACCCGCTTCTTATGCCGAAGACCCGCAAGCGCGACAGCGAAACACATCCGCTTGAGGTCTATTCTGGCGCCGGCACGATCTTCGGATGCTCCGGCGGCGTGATGGAAGCGGCGCTGCGCACCGCCTACTTTGCCCTCGCCGGCAAGGAACTCGATAACAAGGACATCGAAGTCGTTCGCGGCCACAACAACGCGATTATTGAAGCCACAATCCCCGTTCCCGTTAAGGAACTCGGCGGCAAGATTTTTGAAGTCCGCGTTTGTGTCGTCAACGGCTGCAATCAGGGTATCGCTGAAGTGCTCCACCGTGTTCGCGTCGATAAGAACCGCTACCACTTCATCGAAGTCATGAACTGTCCTGGCGGCTGCGTCAACGGCGGCGGCCAGCCGGTTCAGCCAGTTGGTACATCTTGGCTCAAGCCCACCACGCCGCTTCCCCTGCGCGTCTAATTTTTAGAGGTTCTCAAAAAAATGTTCTCTCAAAACTATTCCTACGCGGAACGTCCTGCGGCCTTGATTCTCGGCCGTCGAGGCTTCCTGAAGGTGAGCGGCCTCTGCATCGGCGCCGCAGTCGTTTGCGGCTGGGCAATTGGCGACATGGTGTCGCGCCGCAGTTCAATCATCCTTGCCCGTCAAGCCGGTCTCTATCAAGATGACAAGCTTTGCCAGGCAATGGGGCTTGCCTCTTCGCACGACAATCCGGTTGTGATGTCTGTCTATAAGACCATGAAGGCTAAGCCCGTGGATCATACGATGCACGAGCTCCTGCACACCCATTTCTACTCCCGTTCCATGCTAGCCATGACGGAGGCTGCTCATGTCTGATATTCCCGCCCTTGCTCCAGACCGTATTCTGCGTTTTCATGCGCCGGATAAGGTTTTTCACTCGCTCAACGCCATCACGTGGTTCGCACTGCTCTTTACGGGCATGTACGTTTACTTTTTGAATCCGTCGGATGAAGCTGCCGAAACGGCCATGCTTATTCACTTGATTCTCGGCGCAGTGTTCACGTTCAACCTGCTCGGCTTCATCGTGATTGCCCCGGACCGCTTTGCTCTGATCATGCGTGCCTGCTTGGAGTGGGATCGCAATACGATCTACTGGTTCCGCAACTTCGGTGGCTATCCCCGCCGTTTCTTCAAGATCCCGTTCGGTCCAGTTGAAGTTCCTCCGCAGGGCCGTTACAACGGTGGCCAGAAGGCTTCTTACCTGCTCTTCATGGGTATGATTGCCGCGCTGGCGGTGACGGGCTGGCTCCTTTGGATCGGTGCACCGGTCACGGGCAAGTTTGTATACTGGGCCACCTTCTATTTCCACGTCTGGGGTTCAATCATCATCTCAGTCCTCGTGGTTTGCGCTCATATCCCGCTCGCACTTCTCTCGCTCGAGCACTTCAAGGGCATCTGGCGTCTTGGCCCGGGCACCATCTCGGTTGAAGCAGCAGAACACCATGCTCCGATCTGGTTCGAACGAGATGTTGTTCGCACCGACATCGAGAAGTAATGTGAGCATGCCGCTGCATTTTTCCTCATTCACATGAGGCGCAGCAATGTGCTAAAGGCCGGATTTTCCATCCGGCCTTTTCTTTTTGCGCTATACCACCACCATCAAACAAAAGCCGCACACGTCTGAGATTCCTCAAACCTCAGAACTCAAGCAGCTCCTCTCATAAGTACCCCGGAATTCACCATGCTCGACACGCCCAAAGGTCTACGCATCCATATCGGTCTCTTCGGTCGACGCAATGCCGGTAAAAGTTCACTGGCCAATGCATTGACGCACCAACACATTTCCATTGTCTCTGATGTTCCCGGCACCACAACGGACCCGGTGGAAAAAGCCTGTGAACTCGCCCCCATCGGCCCCGTAGTCTTCATCGACACCGCTGGTATTGATGATATCGGAGAACTTGGCCGCGCCCGCGTCGAACGCTCCAAGACCGTACTTGAATGGGTCGATCTTGCGCTCATCGTTGCATCGGCCCAAGGCCTCGAAAACGATGATCGAGAAATTGCTGCAGATGCCAAACATCTCGGCACCCCAGCAATCCTCGTTCTCAACAAGGCCGATCTTGCGGGAGGAGCCCCCTCTGCTGAAGTGCTGTCTGACGCCGAGTCTCTAGGACTGCCCATTGTCATCACGGATGCAACAACTGAACGCGGCGTAGACGCCCTCCGAACAGCCATCATTAAGATCGTGCAGGATGATACGGAGCCTGACCGCCCAATCGCCGGCGATCTTGCTCATGCCGGAGATACCGTTGTACTGGTCACCCCAATCGATAGTGGAGCTCCCAAAGGACGTTTGATTCTTCCTCAAGTGCAAGCGATCCGAGAGCTCCTTGACGCTCATGCCAAAGTAGTTGTCGTGCAACAGGATCGCGTAGCTGAAGCCATCAATGAACTTAAGGTGAATCCTGCCTTCGTAATGACAGATTCACAAGCGATTGATGATGTCGCAGCCCAAACGCCCGACCATATTCCGCTCACGACTTTCTCTCTGCAGATGGCCTACGCTAAAAGCGATCTGATTGAACTTGCTCGCGGAGCAGCAGCCCTTTCGCATCTCAAGGACGGTGACAAAGTTCTCATTTGTGAAACGTGCAGCCATCATCCGCAGAAAGATGACATCGGACGCCTGAAAATTCCTCGCTGGCTGCGAGAGAAAACCAAAGTCAATCTTACGATTGATGTGGCTGTCGGCAAAGATTTCCCTGATGATCTTCGTCCTTACAAAGTACTGATCCAATGCGGCGGCTGCGTTGTAACGCGCAGACACATGCTGATGCGCCTGCGCAGGGCAAAAGCTCAGGGAGTCCCGATGACAAACTATGGCATTGCCATCTGCTGTTTACGCGGATATTTGGAAAGAGTTCTTTCCTGTCATCCTGAAGCACTATCCGCTTATCGCCAAGCACTGGCCAAGGAAGCCTAAGAAAAGAAAGCCCGACCGTTCTGCCAAAGTGAACTGCCGGGCTTTATTGTTATTAGCTCTCGGAAACGATCAGAAGACCTGATTCATTTCACGAGTAGTGTGGAACTGCACCTGTGGCCAATGCTTCATCGTGGTTTCAAGGTTGTAGATCGATGTTGCAAGGTAAACCTCATTTCCGTTGACATCGGTGGCAAGACGCGCATTCTGCTCCGCTTCGAACTCACGTTTAGTCTTGTCGTCAGGGAACGAGAGCCAGCGAGCAGTGGAAACATCAGTAGATTCGTAAAGTGCATCCACTTTGTATTCATCAGCCAGGCGCTGTGCAACGATCTCAAATTGCAGCTGACCGACCGCACCAAGAAGAATGTTTCCGAATTCGCCCGTGAAAACCTGAATTGCACCTTCTTCCCCTAGTTCTTGGAGTCCCTTCTGCAATTGCTTGGCCTTGAATGGATCTTTGGAACGAGCAGCACGGAATAGTTCTGGCGCAAAATTGGGGATGCCGGTGAATTGCAGTTTTTCTCCTTGTGTCAAGGTATCGCCAATATGAAGCTGACCATGGTTGTAGATACCGATGATGTCTCCAGCAACAGCATCCGTCATGATCACACGGTCCTGCGCCATGAAAGTAAGTGCATTTGGAATCTTCATTTCGCGGTCTTCGCGAACATGCAGCACTTTCATGCCAGGTTGGTAGCGTCCTGAACAAACACGGAAAAACGCAATACGGTCGCGGTGGCGAGGGTCCATATTGGCTTGGATTTTGAAAACAAATCCAGAAAAATGATCCTCAAAAGGATCTACCATGCGAACGCCAGCATCACGCGGCTGCGGGCGAGGAGCCCAATCGACAAGCGCATTGAGCACATCTTCAACACCAAAATTGTTCACACCAGAGCCGAAGAATACCGGGCTCTGGTCACCTGCAAGGAACTTCCTAAGGTCGAAGGGATCCGTCGCCCCCTGCACAAGTTCGATCGACTCGCGCACGTAGGGCATTTCCATCGGATAAAGCTCATCAAGCTCAGGGTTGTCGAGCCCTTCAATCAATTCGCGATCTTCCGTGAGGCGATCTTCGCCAGCGGTGAATCGCACGAGATGATTCTTCAACAATGAAAATACGCCGCGAAAGGTTTTGCCCATGCCAATCGGCCACGTAATCGGTACGCACTGAAGTTTCAACACGTTTTCGATTTCGCCGAGCAGATCGAGGGGATCTCTGACTTCACGATCGAATTTATTGATGAACGTGATGATCGGCGTCTTGCGCATACGACAGACTTCAAGCAGTTTGATCGTCTGAGCCTCAACACCCTTGGCGGCATCAATCACCATGACCGCAGCATCGACAGCTGTGAGCACACGGTAGGTATCTTCCGAAAAATCCTCGTGACCCGGCGTATCAAGCAGATTGATGACGTGATCGCGGTAGTGAAATTGCATCACTGAACTCGTCACAGAAATACCGCGCTGTTTTTCAACTTCCATCCAGTCAGAGGTCGCATGCCGAGAGGCCTTGCGGCCTTTAACCGCTCCAGCCATCTGAATGGCACCGCCAAAAAGAAGGAGTTTTTCGGTAAGTGTCGTCTTACCAGCGTCAGGGTGGGAAATGATGGCGAAGGTGCGGCGTTCTTCCACGTCTCGCACTAACGCAGGATTAGGGCTTGTCATGCTTCTTCAGGACAATGGACTGACTGCTCTGGCAAGGCGATTGCATTGGCGCGGCAGCCGAAAGGTTCGCCATTTTAGCAGAGGCCCCATGAAAAACCTTAGGAATTGCCAGTGAACCAAGCTTCAATGGCTATCGACAACCATGCCAAAAAGTTTGTATCACAAACGATTCTCGAAACATTTGGATACGACGAGCTCTAAAATGGGGCCGTTTGACCTTTTCACCTACCTTTGCACCGTACTTTCGCTATGAGCTACTTTCCTACCTGGAAACTGAAGACCTCCGGCATCATCGCTCCTGATGAGCGCCTCCCTATCGGACAAACGCTTGCCCTGGGCGTTCAGCATGTTGTCGCCATGTTCGGCTCCACTGTGCTCGCCCCGCTATTGATGGGTTTTGACCCCAATCTCTGCATTCTGATGAGCGGCCTTGGCACGCTCATTTTCTTTCTGCTCGTGGGCGGTCATGTGCCGAGCTACCTTGGCAGCTCCTTCGCCTTCATCGGTGTTGTCATTTCAGCAACCGGCTACGTTGCCGGTTCGGGCATGAATCCCAACATCCCAACGGCCCTAGGCGGCATCGTCATATGCGGCTTAATCTATGCAATTGTTGGGCTCATCGTTATGAGCACAGGCGTACGTTGGATTGAGCGCCTGATGCCGCCAGTTGTTACCGGCGCAGTGGTGGCGGTAATCGGCCTGAATCTCGCACCCACCGCTGTTAAGAGCGTCGGTCCCACAGATTTTGACGCCTGGATTGCCATCCTTACAGTGCTCTGCGTGGGCGGCGTTGCTGTTTATACCCGAGGCCTCATTCAGAAGCTTCTGATTCTCGTAGGCCTTTCACTCGCCTACGTTATCTACGCCATTCTCACAAACGGTATGGGATTAGGAACCCCTATCAACTTCGCCAAGATATCCGAAGCTGCTTGGTTCGGAATGCCGCAATTTGAAACTCCCGTCTTCTCTCTTTCGGCCATCACGCTGATCGCCCCTGTGGTAATCATCCTTGTGGGCGAAAACCTCGGTCACATCAAGGCTGTTACCGCTATGACTGGCCGTAATCTCGATCCGTATATGGGCCGTGCATTCCTCGGCGACGGCCTTGCCACCATGTTTTCGGCCTCCTGCGGCGGTACGGGCGTTACGACTTACGGCGAAAATATCGGCGTAATGGCTGCCACCCGCGTGTACTCGACGCTGCTCTTTCCAGTGGCGGCATGTTTTGCAATCATCCTGGGCTTCTCACCCAAGTTCGGTGCAGTCATTCAGACAATTCCGCAGCCAATTCTTGGCGGTACATCAATCGTGGTCTTCGGGCTCATTGCTGTTGCGGGTGCTCGCGTATGGGTGGTGAACCATGTCAATTTCGGCGACAACCGCAATCTCATCGTTGCAGCCGTAACACTCATTTTGGGTGGCGGCGACTTCACTATTCACTTAGGGAACTTCACGCTCGGAGGCATCGGCACTGCTACCTTTGGCGCGATCATCCTCAACGCACTGATGGAATTCGGTGAACGTCGAGTTTCCGGCACGATTGAAGAGGAACCGCATGAAGCAAATTTAGACGCTCAGGCTGACAAACAATAATTCTTGTCGCCCTCCGTTCCATTGAAAGCCCAAACGGAACTGCTCGTTTGGGCCTTTCCTATTGCAGCGACATGCCTTCTTCACGGTCTCTCCCGTTTTTTTTGCAACTGCATGCGCCCTGCTAAAACAATTGGAAGGATTAACGAAGGCTAGTGCCATGCGTTGAGCTCTATCACCTCCCATCGCAACTCCTACAGAACGCGCATCACGAACAATGAAACGCTTGAGAAGGCCAGTAAATCCTCCAGCGATTTATGCATAAAAAATCCTGTCATTTGAGCTCTATGCTGCTGCGAATCGAAATGCGGACATGATCCCTTTGTCGCTCAGGTGCTTTGCCGAATGCACAATGTATTGATGCGTTTTCCCTAGCCCCACTGTCGCCGCAATTCATGCATTTTCGTCGGCGCATACATTCACCGAGCGTACGACCTTGCTCCTCCCGCCTATAAAGAGAGCTGCACGATCCTTAGCCGCTTGACGGTAGTCTGAGTAACCACAATCTTAGTGATGCCGCAAAAAAGCTCGAAGTTATCCCTAAACTTCGAGCCTTTAATCTCCCGGATCCATTTTATCGCTTAAGTGCAGCGAAAGCTGCTCCAAGGGCCGTCTGGGCAACTTTTCCGCCCTTATTCCGATCACTGTGATCGTTTCTGCCGGAGCCTCCCTTACGACTGACGGCAGAGGCACTTGTATAACCTCCCTTGCCATCTGAACGCATGGAGAGTGCAATGCGTTGACGCGCAGGGTCTACCTCAATCACGACAACGTGCACTACTTGCCCCACTCGCACTTCTTCCCGCGGATCCTTAACGAAGTGATCAGCTAGTGCCGACACATGCACCAAACCGTTGACGTGCACCCCAATATCAACAAAGGCGCCAAAAGCAGCTACGTTGGCAACAACACCCTCAAGCTTCATGCCTGGACGCAGATCATCAATCGTCTGCACATCATCCTTGAAGGATGCTGTCTTAAATTCCGCTCGAGGATCGCGGGCAGGCTTTTCGAGTTCGGCAAGAATGTCGCGAATCGTGAGAACACCGAACTTTTCATCAACGAAATCCGTAGGTTTAATGCGCTTTAAAACGGCTCCATTTCGCATTAAATCCTGCACACTCGTTAAGCCCAAAGCCTTGGTCATCTTCTTAACAAGTCCATAGGCCTCTGGATGCACTCCTGTTTCATCCAGTGGATTTGTTCCCTGCGGAATGCGCAAAAACCCAGCAGCCTGCTGAAAGCGTGCATCACCAAGAAATGGCACTTTCTTCAATGCTTGTCGGTCGGGAAAAGCTCCTTCCTTTTCGCGATAAGCAACGATTTCCTGCGCCACACGACGAGTCAGCCCCGCAACATGCGACAAAAGCTGCGGACTTGCGGTATTGACGTCAACACCCACAAAGTTCACACAGTCCTCAACCACTGCTGCTAGACGACGGGCTAGCTTTAGGTGATCCACATCGTGCTGATACTGACCAACACCAATTGCTTTGGGATCGATTTTTACCAACTCAGCAAGAGGATCTTGCAGTCTGCGTGCGATAGACACCGCCCCGCGGTAACTTACATCCAGATTTGGCAGCTCTTCCGTGGCGAGTTCCGAAGCGGAATAAACCGAAGCGCCTGCTTCACTGACCATAACGCGCTGCGCCTCAATATCTGAATGCGTACGCAGAACATCTCCCACAATGGCGGAAGTTTCTCGACTTGCCGTCCCATTGCCAATAGCAATAAACGCAGGTTTGTATTTATGGCATAAGTCAATCAGCTGTGCCTCAGCCCGCTGCTTTTGGGCTACCGATGTATGCATCATCAATACATCATGTGCGAGCACTCGACCTGTTGAGTCGATAACTGCAGTCTTTACCCCAGTCCGAAAGCCTGGATCCAGACCAAGCACCGCATAATGCCCGGCAGGAGCAGCCAATAACAAATCACGTAAGTTTTCTCCGAAGACTCCTATAGCCGTTTCTTCCGCTCGCTCACGAATCTCTTCAAGGAGATCTGTTTCAATGGAGAGACGCAACTTCACGCGCCATGCCCAACGACAGACGGAAAGAAGCCAGTCATCGGCCAACCGACCCGTTCGCTCAATCCCATAATGCTTCGCGATAAGTGACTCTGCCGGATGCGGGTTCTGCAGCTCTTCATCGGGAGTGAGTTCGACAGAGGCAGCCAAAACACCCTCACGGCGACCGCGAAGCACAGCAAGCACGCGATGGGAAGGGATCTTTGAAAGTGCCTCTCGAAATTCAAAATAATCTTTGAATTTTGCACTCTGGGCATCGGCATCAGCAGGCTGATCGCCACCCAGTTCCACCCGCTTGGAGACCAACTCGCCGCGAGAGGACATGAATTCACGCAGTGTCTCGCGTAAGCCAGGATCCAAACTGATGCGCTCAGCCAAAATATCGCGGGCTCCCGTGAGTGCTGCCGCTGCGTCAGCTACGCCTTTTTCAGCATTAATGAAGTTTTCTGCCGCCGCCATAGGATCAACCGTACGGTCTGCCAAAATAAGATCCGCGAGCGGCTCGAGACCTGCTTCTTTGGCAATCATTGCACGCGTACGACGTTTGCTCTTATAGGGAGCATAGAGATCTTCAAGTGTCTGCTTAGCGTCGGCAGCTAATATTTGTTCACGAAGCTCATCGCTGAGCTTTCCCTGTGCCTCTATTGCGGCGAGGATGACTCCGCGGCGGTCGTCGAGCTCCCTTAAATAAATAAGACGCTCTTCAAGGATGCGAAGCTGCGCGTCCGAAAGATTACCGGTCACGTCCTTGCGATAACGGGCGATAAATGGAACGGTTGCACCGCCATCAAGAAGTGCGACGGCCGCCTCCACCTGATTTGGGCGAGCCGAGATTTCCTGAGCAATACGCGTAGTGATGCGAGAGGAGAATTCTGTCATGAAGATCCTGCAGAAAATTTGGGCGCTCTCCCAGAACCTCATCGGTTCAGGACGGAGCGCCCGCAATAATAGCTGTTAGCAATAATCAGTTCTTAAGCGCCATTTTGCGCTCAACAATATCGGTAAGCATCTGCGCCACAATGCTCTGGTCTTTGCTCTCATAAGCAAGACGACGCAGATAGTCGACCTGTTGTTCACGGGAGTTCATCTCTATTGCTGTCGGCACTTCTGGGCGATCTTCGAAATAAATGAAGCGGATGAAGAGTTGCCCAGGCTCTGGTTCTTCGATCTGCATGGAAAAGTCAGATGCCGGCCGTTCCCCGGAACCAGCCGCATGGGAGCGGTAGCTCCCATCTGCTCCAATCTGTACTGTCTCATGAAAGACCAAGTGTCCAAAGTAGATGTTGCGTTCAAATGCGATGCTTCCTGGTTCGCTGCCGCGCCGCTCTTGGGAAACAACCTCCGACTTCGTGACTTCTTCCAAAAAATGCTCCGGCCGATGCGCGAAATCCGCAAGCTCGCCTGAAAGTTCTTCCCGAGTAACCTCACAAGGAAGTCCGGGAACAGTAACGCGAATGATGTGTTCGTGGAATTTCATGGAAACCTCAAATACGGACAACGTGGCGCGCCTTTGCACCTTTCAGCCGTAACTCAAGCCACTGACTGTACCGAGAAATAATGAAACTCGAAATAAAATAGACAAGCGCAATGAATACGTACCCTTCAATAAAATAGGCACGCCAAACAGCATCGCCCAGTGCGAGTTTCAAACTACCCGTCAAGTCATACATAGAGACGACGGTAACTAGGGACGTGTCCATGAAGCAGGAAAGCAGGCTGTTGACAAACGCGGGAATAATGGCTACCAAAGCCTGCGGCAGGATCACGTACTGGTAGCACTGCCTTTCGGTAAACCCCAGAGATCGGGCTGCCGCATACTGTCCCTGGGAAATGGTTTGCAAACCGCCTCGCACAGTTTCTGCCATATATGCCGCCTGGAAGAGTGCAATGCCAATAGCAACGCGCCAGAAGGCATCACACTGCAACCATTCAGGCAAAAGCAGCGGAAAGACAAAAGTGGCCACAAAGAGCACCGTGATGAGCGGCACACCACGAACCAATTCGATGTAACCTGTTGATAGTGCTGAAACAATCGGCATGCGGCTACGGCGGCCAATCGCTAACAGAATACCAAGCGGCGACGAGGCAGCCATGCCAAAAAGCGTAATGATGACGGTGAGAGGCAAACCGCCCCACATATCGGTACCAATAGGCTCTAAATTGAAAACGCCGCCCAACATCAAAATAAAAAAGGCAAAAAAAGCGGCTACCCACCCCCACAACAACATGCGTACACCCTGACGCGTCCAACAGGCAGGGATTGCGGAAACTACAAGCATTCCGACGATGATCAAAGTTGCCAGCCCCGGACGCCACTGCAGTTCATAGGGGAATCGGCCAAAAATAATGAGACGCCACTTTTCGGCTACAAAACCCCAACAGGCCCCTGAGGCCTCACGGCAAGCCGCAGGGTTGGGATCCCAAACGGCATTCACGATGCCCCAATCGAAAACATAGCCCACAACGGCCAAAATAATGAGACCGAGTACAACGGAAAGCACGCTCGCAGCGGGCGAGTAGAAGCAGTTTTCACGCAACTTCATAACCCAGCTGCCAGGATTGCCGACTGTTTGAATCTGCGGCATGACGGCCTCCTTACTGCGGGGCGCGCATGATACGCGCATTAAAGTGGTTCATGATGAACGCGATGATGATATTCACCGTGAGATAAACACCCATGATGATGCAAATGACTTCCAATGCCTGCCCCGTCACATTCATTACTGTCGTGCCAACATTGACAAGATCCGGGTACCCCACCATGACAGCAAGAGATGAATTTTTGGTAAGCGTCATGAACTGACTGGCGAGCGGCGGCATGATTAAACGCATCGCCTGCGGGAAGATCACGTAACTCACTGCTTCCCCAGACTTCAATCCCAAAGCCGCCGCTGCGGCCCATTGCCCAGGTCTTACTGACTCAACCCCCGCACGAACAATTTCCGCAATCGACGCAGAAGTAAAAAGCGTCAGTCCCAGCCAAAGAGTGAGAAATTCCGGCGTCATCGCCGCTCCGCCACGCATTGAGAATCGTGTCGCAGTCGGATGATCCCACCCCCCTATGACACCACAAAGGATCCAAACGAGAGCACTTAAAATAACGAAAATCAAAAAGCCGCCCATATTGGCAATGAGATTCGTTTGAACCCTCTGAAGTCTCTTTGCAGCTAGCCATCCACCAAAGACGCCGACAACCAAAGCGCCCAGAAGCGCTTTCATTCCCCACAGAGGTACGGCACAGAGCAATCCTGTCTTAGAGAGGTAAATCCAATTGCCCAAATGCCAAGCCTGACGAACGCCTGGCAGGAGCTCCGTTACCACCAAATAAAGTGCAAGAAGCAGGACCAAAAGCGGTACATTGCGGTAGGCCTCAACATGTGCAGCACCGAGAAAACGCACGACACCGTTTCTCGATAAGCGCATCAGTCCAACAATGACACCAAGAACTGTTGCCGACACAATCGTACAGGCCGAAATTCGCAGTGTATTGAGAAGCCCAGTCAAAAAAGCTTTCCAAAGCGGATCGCTACTCGAGTAGGCAATCAGTTGTTCGCCGATCTCGAATCCCGCTCGATGATTTAAGAAAGCAAAGCCACTGTGAATATTCTTTGCCGCGAGATTGTCTGCAACATTAGTTGCCAATACGGCAATGAAAGCCACCAAAATGAGAATCAACACGGCTTGAAGTGTGTATTCCCGACGACGACGTGCCTTTTCTCGTGCAATCCAGGCTTCGTCGCCTGGAACGATGCTGAAGCTGTCTCTAGCAAACATGTTGGTGGCTCAAATTATTAGAAAATCAACATATTGAGAGGCTCCAGGTCTCGACTAAGTCCTGGAGCCTCTGATGGGAGCTGCTCAAATCGCTCCCTGCTGCCGCAAGGCGGCAAGCATCAGCGGATCGGCATGGCGTACATCAGGCCGCCATCGGTCCAGAGCTTATTCATCCCGCGAGGAAGATTAAGCGGTGAGGTCGGACCAAAGTACTTAGTCCATGATTCACCGTAGTTGCCGACCTGCTTAATGATACGGTAAGACCAATCCTTGTCGAGACCCAGCATACCCCCCATATCCTCACCTGTTCCCACAAGGCGCATCACGTTGGGATCCTTAGAAGTCTTGCGCATGTCATCAACATTTGCCTGCGTTACACCAAGTTCTTCAGCATTAAGGAACGCCATAAAGGACCAGCGAACGATTTCAAAAAACTCCCAATCTCCGCGTCGAACAGCCGGTCCAAGAGGTTCCTTGGTGATCGTTTCCGGCAGAATGTCAAATTTGGAGGGATCCTGAGCCACCGTACGAACGCCGGCCAAATCGGACATGTCGGACGTATAAGCGTCACAACGACCGGAAAGGAATGCCCCCTGCGTAGCCTCTGTTGTATCGAAGACGACTGTCTTGTACTGCATGCCATGCGAACGGAAGTAGTCCGCCGTAGTCTTTTCGGTCGTTGTGCCCGTTTGGACACATACCGTCGCACCATCAAGCTCCTTCAGACTTTTCACGCCGAGACTCTTTGGAACCATGAAGGCCTGGCCATCATAGTAAGAAACGGCCACAAATACGTTACCGTGGCTTGCGTCACGAGTCATCGTCCAGGTCGTATTGCGCGCAAGCATATCAATCTGGCCTGAAGCCAGTGCGGTCATGTGCTGCGTAGAGCTCAAAGGAACGTACTTCACCTTGTCTGCATTGCCAAGCACCGCTGCAGCCACGGATCGGCAAAGATTGACGTCGAGACCTTCCCAATGTCCCTTACTGTCGGCACTGGAAAAACCCGGAGCAGACGTATTCACGCCACAAACAAGCTGATCATTGGCACGAATCTTATCGAGCACGGCACCGGCGAAAGCGGGTGAGGCAGCCGTTGCGGCTGCGGCAACAACCGCCGCTGAAAGGAGAGTGGTCTTCATAGTTGGTTTCCTTGTAGTGAAGAGATCGTCGTGGCAGAACGTCCTTGAAGAGATCGCCGGCTGGCGGAGGGAATTATCAACGTCTGGGCTTCCGAGTGTAGCTGACGAACGAAGTAAACCTCGTCTTCATTATCCATCAACACCCAATATCCGAAAAAATAATGCGAAAAAACAAACGGTTAGTAATTGAAATATGCTACACTTCATGATCTGCATCTAATTTGCAGTCGAGCCGGCGTAAAAATTGCGGACTATCGGAAAGTCCCTCGACCGCCGTCCGCTATTCCTTTTTCCGCCCGTTCTGCCTATCGGATTCCTCATGATCTCCTCCCTGCCGCAAGTCGTCGGCCTGTTTTGCCTCGTTCTTCTGAGTGCGTTTTTCTCTTCGGCTGAAATTTCTCTTTCAGCCGCTTCGAAAACTCGCTTGATGGCGCTTTCTGAAGACGGCGATCGTCGAGCCGCCATGGTATTGGAGATGCGCGAACACCCCGGGCAATTCTTCTCTGCTCTGCAGATTGGACTAAACGCTACCGCGCTCTTGGGCGGCATTGTAGGTGATGCAGCCTTTTCGCCTTTCTTTCAATGGCTGCTTGCGGAAATTCTGCCGGGGCAAGATTGGGGACGCATCAGTTTTGTTATTTCGTTCCTTATCGCAACGACACTCTTTGTAATCTTTGCGGATCTCCTCCCAAAACGACTGGCTATTGCACGTCCGGAAGCCGTAGCAATGTTCGTTGTGCGCCCAATGCACTGCATCATTACGCTCTTCAAACCGTGCGTTTTCATTCTTGAGCGCCTTTCTGATGCCTGCATTCGCTCTCTCGGTGTACCTACAAAGCGCCAGGAAGCGATTACCTCCGAAGACATTCTTGCGAGCATCGGCGCAGGTACAGCTGCCGGCGTTATTGCTCCGCAGGAAGAAGCCGTTATTCAGAATGTCTTCGAAATGGAAAGCCGTCTCGTACCGTCAGCCATGACTGCACGCGAAAGCATTGTTTACTTCACGCTTGATGAAACCGAAGCGAGTATCAGAGCAAAGATTGGTACGGTCCCCTACAACCGCTTCCTCGTCTGCGACAAAGACCTTGATCACGTCATCGGCTTTGTGGATTCCAAACATCTACTCCGTTGCGTCTTGGAGGAAAAGCCCATTACCTTCAAAGATCCAGAGCTCGTGCAAAGCGTGCAGTTCATTCCGGACTCACTTACGCTCTCAGAAGTGCTTAACACCTTCCAACGCACGCACTCAGACTTTGCGGTCATTCTTAACGAATACGCGCTCGTGGTCGGCATTATCACCATCAATGACGTCATGTCCACAGTAATGGGGGACCTCGTAACCATTGACGAAGATATGCAGATTATTCAGCGCGATGACAATACCTGGCTCGTTGACGGTGCGACCCCAGTTGACGATCTAGAACACGCACTTGAAATTGATGAACTGCCGGAAGATTCCGCTTATGAAACTGTAGCTGGCTTCATGATGTATATGCTTCGGAAAATTCCTAAACGCACCGATAAGGTTGTCTACGCTGACTACACCTTTGAGGTCATGGACGTCGATAACAATAAGATTGACCAGGTTCTCATCACTAGAAATATCAAAAAACCTGATGACCCAGTAAAACCTTTGCCTCCTGAAGCCTAAAGCACTGCTGTCGCCACCGATCAGAACAACAATGCCGCACAAGTCTTATGAAATCTTGTGCGGCATTTTTCATTCCATCAAGCTAATCGGTCACTCTCCTGATGACGTACGGCGTGTGCGTTTACCTGTGGCAGTCTTTGCCGCCGTTGTCTTCCGCACAGTTTTCTTGGCAGGGCCTTCTTCCTCGTGGTCTGACGCCGATTTCTCTGCAGGTTTTTCGCGTTTTTCAAACTCGAATACCACGGATTTCTTCTTCGAATCCCACACAAGATAGGATTTAAACGCACGGTTCGTACGCTTCGAAATAAAGCCGTCAAGAAGCGGCGTTCGTCCTTCGGCCAGGAGCGTAGCGACTTCGTCGTGCGTCAAAGTTCGCTGCAATATGGTCTTTCCCACGCGGAAAGTGCAGGTCCGCGGATCATTCACTGCATGCTCGCAGACATATTGATCATTGAGATCAAGTACTCGGCCATGACACAAGGGGCAATTTCCTACCGCTGAAGCGGAAGCTATCTCTTCAGCATCAACCTCTGGGCGTTCTTCGAATGCAAAACGCATGCCCCACTGTCCGGTTTCTTTGTCACGCTCCAAAAGAAGTTCCCCCTCAAAAGGGAAACCACGACGACTCATAAAGCCCGAAAGAGGTCCTACTCGGTGATTTGCTAAAAGCTCTTCAACCTCATGAATCTCAAAAGTGCGCCCTGACGGATGTTTTGAAAGCGAGAAGTAACAGCCGGGAGTCGTACAGGCGTAGCGACGATAATTTTCAACAATTTCACCTCCGCAAGCGGGACACCGATTGTGGAAATGAATCGGGTTGACGATGGGAACACTATCACCTTCATACTGCTTGGCCGACGCAACCATACGTTCGGTCATCTCGCGAATCTCGTGCATGAATTCGTCACGCGAAACTTGATTCTTTTCTATGAGAGAAAGCTTGTATTCCCATTCAGCCGTTAGCCTGGGTTGAGTCAGCGCATCGATCTTCAGTCCTCGTACAAGCTGCATCAATTGGAAAGCTTTGGCATTCGGAATGAGGTCGCGTCCATCACGGCGCAGATACTTTTGCTCGATCAGCCCTTCGATGGTCTGCGCGCGAGTGGCCGGTGTACCGAGGCCCTTTTCGGCCATAGCATCGCGCAATTCGTCAGCGTCTAGTTTCTTTCCTGCCGATTCCATCGCCGAAAGCAGCGTTGCATCCGTAAAGCGTGCTGGCGGACGAGTTTGATCAGCCTCAACGGCTATATTCTTTGTCTGAACGGCCTCACCGCTTGTAATAGGACAGAGGTCGGACTGGGTCCGGCCGGCGCGGCCAACAACGGCCATCCAACCAGGCTCAACAAGAACCTTGCCTTCCGTCACAAATTTTTCACCTTCAACGATCGTTTCGCGGGTCGTGACATCGAAAACCGCGGAAGGAAAGAATGCCGCCATGGTACGACGCACTACTAGGTCGTAAATTTTCTGTTCTGTTTCTTCAAGATCTTTAGGAAGTTCACCAGTCGGCACGATGGCAAAGTGGTCGCTGATTTTCTTATTATCAAAGATCCGACGATTATCTCCCTTGACCCAGCCACTCATCAGAATCTGCCCGGCAAAGGCGTTATAAGCCTCCAACTTCTGGAGATGCGAAAGAGTCTCCTTCATCGTTTCAGGATAGTCTTCCGGTAGCGCACGGGAGTCGGTACGCGGATAGGTAAGCACCTTGTGGCGCTCATAGAGACGCTGCAAAATCGCCAGCGTCATCTTGGCGGGGAAGCCAAAGCGACCATTGGCTTCACGCTGCAGACTGGTCAAATCAAAAAGCGCAGGAGGAGCAGAGGTCGCCCGGCGCTTGTGATCTGTGACAATACCGAGCTTGCCCTGACATTTAGCGACAATGGCTTGCGCTTCGGCAGCAGTCCAAAGACGTTCTGGTTTGAGCTCCGCAGATTGACCCTTCGTTTTTTTGAAGTCGGCATCAACCCAAACGGAGTCATAATCCCCCGTTTGTGCGCCGAAAGTTGCATGCACTTCCCAGTAGTTCTGCGGTTTGAAGTGCGTTATCTCTTCCTCTCGAGCAACAACAATAGCAAGAGTCGGCGTCTGCACGCGGCCAACGGTGGTAAGGAAGAAACCGCCATCTTTGGAATTGAACGCTGTAAGTGCGCGTGTGCCATTGATGCCGACGAGCCAATCAGCCTCAGATCGACTACGGGCAGCCGCCTCAAGTGGCTTCATTTCAGCGTCTGATCTCAGCGCTGTAAAAGCTTTTTGAATAGAGGCTTTCGTCATCGACTGCAACCACAATCGACGAATAGGTTTCTTCGTTCCGGTTGCCTGAATGATGTACCGGAAAATCAACTCACCTTCACGCCCCGCATCACATGCATTGATGATGTCGGTAACGCTGCGGCTGCGAATTTTTTTCTCCAACCCCTCAAACTTCTTTATGGATTTCTTGATGGGTTGCAAATCAAAGTGGGGCGGCAGTACAGGTAGATTTGCGAACGACCATCGGCCGCGCTTTACGTCGTACTCTTCTGGAGCCTTAATTTCGAGCAGGTGTCCGACAGCGGACCCCACAATCATGGCATCGCTTACCCAGAAGTCGCCGTCCTTCTTAAAGCCGCCCAATGCCCGAGCAATGTCGCCAGCCACAGAAGGTTTTTCTGCGATCACCAAGGTCTGTCCCATGGCACCTACTCCTCATACGCTTTTCACTGCTAAGCGCAGAATCTAAAAATATTGTTGTTCTACAGGGTTTGCCGAACATTGAAAAGACTTGTCCGGGAAAAACACGCGCGCATTATGTCATTAGTTTGCCGGCGGGCGCCTTTCGCAGCCCAATATCTGTAATCATTTCCACTAATGCAGCACCGTCTCGGATAAGCTGATGACAGCCCTTGTAAGCTCGATTATGAATGCTTCCTGGGACTGCACCAACCTGCACGCCCGCGTCAGCAGCCTGACGAGCTATGTTCATCACCGAATCGTTCCTCTCAGCCTCAATCACAAGGAGCATAGGTGCAAAATTTGCCAAAAGTGTGTCTCGTACTCGCCTAGAGTGCTCATCGGTACTTGCTCCTGGAAATGCTGCCGAAATGAGTAGTCCGCCTTCATCCACCACGCGATGCTGCAGCTGCGAGATTGCGCTCAAAGCTCTATCTGGTCCAGTTGCCAAAAGGGCAATCGGCGTCCCCTTCACAGATAAAGCCCCTTCCAGCACGGCACCGCCCACATCGTCCGGCATCTCCAATGCAGCAACGGAAACTGCTCCAGCTCGGGCTAACGCCGCACCAAAATCTGCCGCATTTGTTCGGCCTTCAGCATCTGGACGACTTGTTCCAACTACCGTCACTCGCTGCTTGTTAAGTACTTCAGCATCCCCGCAAAGAAAGAGTGCCAACGGCGCAGTGCCTGCCTCAATGAGTTGTTGAGGATAAAGCGGGTCATAAAGCGGTAGTAGTGCGGTTTGAGGTCTACTCGTCAGCCAATTTAGCGCTACATCAAGCACATCATCACGTGCACCTCGGCCGACAGCCCGCATAGCTTCTGCCATTCGACCACCCACTTCCCGAGCAAGCTCTTTCAGTGGTGCGGACAGCGCTTCAGAAACTCCACCGAAAGTCTGAACAGCCCTAAGTGCCAACGGTACAGGAAGATTGGGGACGAGCAAGAGACGCATCCATTCTTCAGCTTCATCAAGACAATCCGTAGCAATCGGCATGGACATCCTTCCAAAACAAAAACTCAGCAAATCTATCCTGAAAACCGTGGAATCTACACTCAGTCAGATTCGTCGAAGAAGAGCTCGAGGAACATCTGGTCTCTGGCCGTCGTCTCCGTAGACCAACGGTACTGAGCCACCCTGTTCCTCACCTCGACTCTTTCCACGCAGTTGAACCAATCGAGCAACTGCTTGAGCGTCATCGATCGAATCCAGGCGGTCAGTTTTTCGTACTGCTTCCGCACAGTCTTCCCGAGCGACTCATCGTTGGCTCGCCGCTCGGCTTCCTGAGCCGTGCGCTCCATCATGCTCTGCAGCACGAAACGGTAGCCGAGTGCGACGTGTCGGCAGATTTCTTTCCCGCGTACGCTGGTCATCGTCCAGACTCGGGGCTTTCGCCCGTCAAGGTCGGACTTGACGACGCGATACGAGGTTTCAATGTCGTTGCGGCGACGGTAGCGACGAAGCGCGTCCCACGGGCTCGCATGAAGATTTGAAAGGATGACGAAAATCCCAAAGTCCTTCTGTGCGGCCAGAATGGCCTCTTCGTTGGGGATGACCTTGATGCCTCCGCCTCGAACACGCTTCCACGAGAAGTACCGGTGCGCGAACTCAAGCTCGGCATCGTCCATTTCATTTTCCTTGCCGGCTGCAAGACTCATTTCGTAGCTTTTGAGCTTCGTGTGGAAGGCTGAAGCTTCCATGACAGCTCGGGCATTGTTGCGGAAATAGTGAAAGTACAGTCGGAAGGATTTCGACTCCGTATCCCCGGCGGCTACGCCATTGCGCGTGCGCTGCCGCTTCCATTCAAACGGTGTCATTTCAGACACCGATACGGCACTGATCTTCTCGTCGAACGGGCACTGAGAACCGTACCGCGAGAAGTGGTCTCTCAGTTTGGTCCCATCATCGGCGGCGCTGTCCAAGTGCTTGTAGATCCAGGCGTGCTTGAGCGTGGCGAGGATCGTGAACTTGAAATTCTTGCGCAGGAAGCGCAGCACGTTCTCCTTGCTGAAGAACCCGTTGTCGAGGCAGAACTCCGGATTCTTCAAGCCGTATGCCTTGGCCCGAGGCACGGCATTGACGAGAGAAATCACGTCGGGGATGTTGCCGGGCTGAAGCTCGAAAGAAACGGGCAGACCGGAATCAAGCGAGTAGAAAGTGATGATCTTGTAGATGTCCAAGCCGTCGCCGTCTTTGTTGAAGCCTTGCCGCGCGTACGGTTTCAGGCCGTTACCGTAGACGGAATGCGAGGTTGAATCGAATGCGATGGCCGGCTGTTCGTCGTTGCCTGCTGTGCGGGCCAGTTCCCGGAAGAGAGACTGCGAACCGGATTCATCCAGACCGAGCTCGTGGAAGAGGTCGTAGCAAATGTCCTCGGACAGGCCGGCTTCGTAGGGGAGATCATGTTCGCATTGCCAGGCCTCCACGTTGTGAACAGTTTCACCCGTAGCGACCAAGTACTGAGAGACGGAGAGCAGCTTCTCGGAGGTTCCACCGTTGGGATACGCCCTGCGGACCGAACTTTCGAGTCCGGCCACTGCCCCGGCATGACGAATCAAGTCCAGAGCCCCTACACGGGTTCGTTTGGCAGAGAGCTCGGCAGTCTGAGCCGCTTCGGCTGGCTTCTTCTTGGGGCGGCAACGGGTTGTCACCGTTTCGCCTTCCAGGATTTTTTCACCCGTCCGACGGCTCGACAGAAGGACGTTGTAGCCCTTTGCCGGATCGTATTGATAGCGACGTTCCTCGATGTATTTGACGCCGGTCTTTTTGTTCGTTACTGCCACACGGCGAACTTTGACCGGGAACTCCTTCCGAGCTGCCATTTGATCTCCTTTGATGGGTGTATATGATTATATCATATACACCCATCACGGTGCAAGAAAAAAAACCCCGATTAAACAGGGCTTTTAAGAGAAGTGTCTACTTCGTTTCTGGGCTTTGAGTGATCTTTTGACGACTTGCAGGATCTATAATGCACCGACTCAGAAGCCGTAAAGTCCGAGTTCTGCATTCATTTGAGGAGAAGCCAGAAAGTGGCCAAACTGCCTATCCTTCAATACCCGCACCCAAAGCTTGCCGCTAAGGCAGAGCCTGTCGCTGATTTCAACGATGCCATCAAAACACTCGTTAACGATATGGCTGAAACCATGTACGCTGCGCCAGGCGTTGGTTTAGCAGCCAATCAAGTGGGCATCCTCAAGCGCATTGTCGTCATTGACATTACTGACGACAACTCTGATCTTCTTGTTTTTATCAATCCAGAGATCATCGAAACAAAGGGCGATCTTGTTGATCATGAGGAAGGCTGTCTTTCACTTAAAGGACTCTATGAGCATGTGAAGCGGCCCGGGCAAGTCCGTGTTCACGCACAGAACATTGAAGGTGAACCATTCGAACTTGAATGCACGGGGCTTCTCGCCGTTTGTATTCAACATGAAGTCGATCACCTTAACGGCATTGTTTTTATCGATCACCTCAGCCAACTGAAAAAGCAGCGTGCCTGCACAAAGCTTCGCAAGCTTCGCCGAGAAGATCGCGAACGTGAAAAAGACAAAGAAAAGGAACACGTTTAAATGTCTAAGGATTAAGCCGGGTGTGCATGACAATGCTCGGCGATCCACCGAACATAGGATTCCATCAACGCTGGTGCAAGCTGATGACCCAAACCATCTACAGCGATCAACTTCGCGCCGCGAATAAGTGCCGCCGTTTCCTCACCAGCCTTAAAGGGCAGAAGCGGATCATCCCGTCCATGGATTACGAGAGTCGGCGCTGTGAGTTCACGCACCTGTCGAGAGCGGTTACCGCTCGCAAGTAACGCTATTAACTGCCGACGGGTAGCCTCAGCGTCATATGCAAGCTTCAGTTTAGCCGCTTCTGTAAGCTCGGCTTCTGAAGGAGGATATTGGGGTCCTGCCAATGTGCGCAGTATGTGTGTGTAGTGCTGAGCTGCAGAATTTCCATCAGACCCAGTCATAGCAACCGCAGCAATCGCTCGAAGATTTCCGAATCCCGTACGAGGATTCCCCACAGCAGATGAAATCGACGTAAGCGTTGCTGCACGATTAGGACACTGCGCGGCAAAAACCTGCGCAATCATGCCGCCCATAGATATGCCAACTACATGCGCTCGGCGAATACTAAGACGATCAAGTAGACGCTCCAAATCAAGCGCCATATCTTCTAGAGCATATTCACCAACGACCGGCCGCCCGATCATCGTTTTAGCAATTGCCTCGAAAACATCGCGGCCAGATACCGGCCAAGATGTCATATGCGTGCTTTCACCCGCATCACGGTTGTCTGGCGTAATAACCTGAAAGCCTTCGGCGAGTAGTCCAGAAACCAACGTCTCCGGCCAAGCTTCCTTAGGAAGTCCAAGTCCCATAAGAAGTACCACCGCCGGCGCATCTTCATCTCCTCGTCGACGGTAGGCATAACGGAATCCTTGCCTTTCTAAAATTTCTGTTTCACTCATCTCTTCCTCCTGACCACAAGTGAAACACATCATAAGCGGCTCTTTTAGAATATCGCCGTTCCTCAACCGATGACCTAACACCTTCTTCATGAGAATTATTTTTGCCGGTACGCCCGACTTCGCCGCCGTCGCACTTCAAGCGCTGGCCGATGCAGGACATGAAATCCCGCTCGTTCTAACTCAGCCCGATCGTCCGAGCGGCCGCGGCATGAAGCTTACGCCTTCACCCGTGAAGGTCCTGGCCCAGAAGCTAGGTATTGAAGTAGCCACTCCCTTTACGTTGAGTCTTAAAAAAGATCCGGATGGCGCAGCCGCTATGCATGCTCGGCTAAAGAGTCTCAACGCAGACCTCCTTGTAGTAGCCGCCTACGGTTTAATCCTCCCGCAGCCGGTACTTGATTGTGCAAAAGGCATCGGCAAATTCAGAGATATCAAAGCTCTTAATATTCATGCGAGTCTGCTCCCGCGCTGGCGCGGAGCTGCCCCTATTGCCCGGGCGATTGAAGCCGGTGACGCTGAAACTGGCGTTACGCTCATGAAGATGGAGCTTGGGCTGGATACAGGCCCAATGGTGGCAGAGGCACGAACGCCAATCCTGGCCGAGGACACGACCGCAACACTTACTGGACGCCTTGCATCCATGGGTGCCAACCTCTTAGTTCAATCCCTGCAACATGCAAATGAGCTTATTTGCACGCCGCAGCCTGACAAGGGCGTTCTCTACGCGGAAAAACTGCTCAAAAGCGAAAAACGCATTCAATGGAACGATTCCGCTGCAGTCATTGCTCGAAGACTACGAGCTTTTACACCATTCCCCGGACTCGAATTTCATCGAGGAGCTGATGTCGTCAAAGTCTGGTCAGCCACAGCCGAAGATGCCGATACAGGTTTAATCGGCGAAGTGCTCTCGATCGAGCATGACCTTGTTGTCCGTTGCGGTGTTGGAGCTCTCCGTATTACAGAACTTCAGCGTCCAGGCAAAACTCGAAGCTCAGCACAGGCAGCCGTACAGGGACTGCACCTCCAAAAAGGTGAGGTGCTTCAATGATGGATCAGGCCCCCAATAAACATACGACTGACAAAGCAGCAAACCGCTTGCAACTCCCATTGCAGCAGCTTATTGAACTTGCTGCCGATGTTCGGCGACGTATGCTTGAAGGCGCATCGCTCTCCTCTGCGCTCGAAACCGTTTCAATTGGATTGTCTGCACAAGCTCGTGCAGCGCTCCAATCGATTGTCTACGACGCGATTCGTCGCCGAGCATTCTCTAATGCTGCTGCAGCGGGTTTGCTTTCCAGTCCGCCACCGCCGCCAGTAATGGGGCTTCTTGAAATCGCTATAGCACTCGTCGTTGAAGGGCGCTACAGTGACTTCACCCTCGTCAATGAAACCGTCAATGCAGCACGCAACAACCGCCGAACCGTACGCTTTGCAGGGCTCATCAATGCCGTGCTGCGCCGATTTTTACGCGAACGAGAGCAAATTTCAGCAGTTCTACAAAAAGACTTGGATGTTCGCTTCAACGCACCGCTTTGGTGGATACGCCGAATTAAAGAGTCCCACCCCTCCAATTGGGAAGAAATCCTGCGCATTGGTACACTTCGCGCACCAATGACACTTCGCGTTAATGCTCGTCGAATTACGCCGGCTGCATATCTAGAGGAACTTAAGGCCCGCGGTATTCCTGCTTTACGTGTCGGACGCTCAGCCGTCATGCTCGAGTCACCTCTGCCCGTAAAAGATATTCCGGGATTTACTGAAGGCATCGTATCCGTACAGGATGCCGGTACGCAGCTCGCTGCGGAAATTCTCGCTCCCCAAAAAAATGAGCAGATCCTTGACGCCTGTGCGGCGCCAGGAGGCAAAACAGCTCACTTATTAGAAAGTGCAGACTGCCATGTAACAGCTCTTGAAATCGACCCAAAACGTGCGGAACTTATTAAGTCAACACTTTTACGACTGGGGGTTGAAGCGACAGTCCGGGCAGCAGACGCAGCGATGGTGAGTGAATGGCATTCCGGACGCGAATTTGACGCCATTCTATTGGATGCTCCTTGTACGGCTAGCGGTATTGTGCGGCGGCAGCCAGATGTCCCTTGGTCTCGGCGCCCTGAGGATCCCGCGCGACTAGCTCGTGAACAAGCAAGACTGCTCAATGCTCTCTGGCCGTTAGTGAAAAAAGGGGGGAGACTACTCTACTGCACCTGCTCTATCTTCCCGGAAGAAGGCCCCGATCAAATCCGTCGCTTCACCGCCAATCATGGCGACGCTCAACTTACTGCCTTCAAAGGTGCCTCAACAGGTATGATGAGTCTTGTCCCTGCCGATCATGTCACGAATTGCCATTTAACCCAAACGCAGCTGAACCGCTCGTGCACGACGGTTTTTTCTACGCCCTCCTAACAAAGCTCTAAAAAACGCTTTCATCTCATGCTCCCTCGAAGCATCCTCTGTCACGCTGCCAAACTCGCGCCGATCGTTCTGACCTGCGCTCTGGCTGCCGACGTCGCATGGGGTGCCCGAGCGGAACTGATGGGCGCAAAAATTACCATAGACGAACCAGGCGAGCCGCCGGGTCTCTTTGTTGAAGCACATTACGAATTTGATCTTCCGACCCCTCTGATCAACGCGATGCATCGAGGCATTGCGCTTTACTTCGCCTATTCATTCGAACTAACGAAAAGTCGTTGGTACTGGCTTGATAAGGAAGTAGCTTCAAGCACCTTCACTATTCGTCTGGCTTTCAATCCTCTCACTCGCCGCTACGCAGTCTCCTATAGCGGTTATTCGCTCAATTTCGACAGCCTTGAAGAGGCGCTTCCATATATTAAAAATATTCGCCGTTGGCGAGTGGCAGGAGCTGGCGATGCCAAACCAGGAACAACCGCCGAACTGCGGTTTGGCCTCGATGTTGGGAAACTGCCTAAACCAATGCAAGTTACTAATCAAGGCACTGATGACTGGAATGTCGTGAGCGACCCTGCCGAAATACCGATTCCAACCACGGTAATGAGCGCAGCTGCGGCTGCCGAGGAGTAAAGCGATGCCTGCTTGGCTGCGCGTCGTATTCTTCACTGCATTGGGATTGGCCGGTCTCTCGCTTTTTGTCCTGGCTGCGACCAGCTCCGATTCAAAGCTTTTTGAGCGTTGGTTCCCGGTTCTCCTTATCATCAATCAGGCGATCGCTGCTGCGCTCTTTGTCGTTGTAAGCGCAATGGCATTCCGACTTATACAAAACGTTCGGAACCGCGTGTTTGGTGCCAAGATGACTGCACGACTCGCCCTAACCGTAGCAGGGATGGTCCTCATTCCATGTGCACTCATCTACTTTGTCTCTTCAGTCTTCATTTCACGTTCGATCGATTCCTGGTTTGACGTCCGCGTCGAAAAAGCGCTTGATTCTGGCGTCACAATCACCCGCGGCATTCTCACGGAGCAACAGCAGCAGATTGAAGTTCAGGCACAGCACATGGCCAGCTTGCTGACCAACACACCTGTCTCAATGATTCTCCCTGAACTACTGAAGCAACTTGAAAATCGCCCTAACCAGGAAGCTTTGGTCTTTTTATCGAACGGCACAGCTGTGGATGCCGCAGGAAGTCGCATCAACGTTCTGATGCCTGATATGCCGACCGCTGCACAGCTTCAGACCGTTAAAAACACAGGCATCTACAGCGTAATTGACGGCGATGCTTTCGAAAATTATGACGCGTTGCGTGAAGGTAAACTCTCCATTCGCGTGATTGTTCCGATTACCAACGATCCATCACAAGGATTACCTCAGTCAACCCTAGGACTCACTGGCGCAGCAAATGCTTCAAATGCCGCAGCCCTCAATCGTCAGCAGCTCTATTTGCAGCTCATTCAACCTGTAGCTGCCGATACAGCAAAAAACGCCGCCATGCTTGTGGCTGGTTACCGTGACTATCAAACACTTATTCTTTCGCGCCAATCACTCCAAAGCATTTACGCAAGTACTCTACTGCTTGTCCTTCTGCTCGGAGCCCTTGGGGCATTAGCCTCTGCGCTTTCATTTGCACGCCGTACTGTCTCACCTGTGCAGCAACTTGAGCAAGGCACACGACGTTTGGCTGACGGCAACTTTCAGCCTATTAGGGAATTCCCCGGCAGCAATGAAATCAATGTGCTTACTCAATCCTTTAACCAGATGATCCGAGAAGTGTCTGCTTCCCGACGAGCGATTGATGAACAACGCCGGCGAGCCGAACAAGTCCAGGCATACCTGGAGCGAGTCTTAGCCAACATTTCTTCCGGCGTAGTGGTGCTTGATCGCTCCGAGCAGATTGTCACGGCAAACGTCGCCGCTAGAGCCATCCTTGGTGAAGAAGTTTGTCGGAGAGGTAAGCCCTTCAGTAGCGTCAATGCTGATCTGGCACAGGCTGTGCGCAACTGTCAGCTTTCGCTTTCACTCGGCCCTGATGCCACAACAGCTAACTTAGAGTATGACCTTGCTCGCCCAACAGGGGATATCCCATTGTTCCTGAAGCTTTCGAAAATGCCTTTGGGAAACGGACTGTTCGGACTCGTGATCGTATTTGATGATGTTACGAAATTGATAGAAGCTCAGCGCGCCACTGCCTGGGGCGAAGTAGCACGCCGGTTGGCTCATGAAATCAAAAACCCCCTCACGCCGATTCAACTTGCGGCAGAACGGCTGGAGCTCCGCCTTGGCCCCAAACTGAGCAACGATGATGCGCTAATTCTTCATCGCGCAATCAGTACCATCAGTACTCAGGTTGACGCCTTGAAACAAATGGTGAATGACTTCCGCGAATACGCGAAACTCCCGCAGGCTAAATTGTCTGCGTTGGATCTCAACAATTTCCTCTCCGAAATTGCACAGCTTTACCAAGAGGCGGGAACATCCATCAAACTTGACTTTGAAAAGAACATTCCTCTTATTGAAGGCGATCCTGCGCAGCTACGACAAGTCCTGCATAATCTGATTAAGAACAGTATTGACGCAGCCGAAGGGGAAGACCCTGGTATCGTCATACAAACGCGCCATATTGTGACGGACAGCGGCATGAATGCCGTTCAGCTTCATCTGCATGACAATGGTGTTGGTTTCAGCGAAAATATTCTCAATCGCGCTTTCGAGCCCTACATAACGACTAAGCCCACGGGCACAGGTCTGGGGTTACCGATGGTCAAGAAAATTCTCGATGAACACCGCGCCGTCATCCGACTCTCCAATCGGACAGATTCGAGCGGCTCCCTCGTCTATGGCGCACAAGTTGACATTCTCTTCGAGCACCTTGCAGCTGTCGGCCGCAAGGATCATTCCTCGCAGATTTCCAATTACGACGAGCAGCATCGCGCATCAGAAAAATGACAGATATCCTCATCGTCGACGACGAACTCGGCATACGCAACATCCTGTCGGAAATTCTGGGTGAACAGGGCTACCGTGTTGCAACGGCGGCTAATGTCGCCGAAGCCAAAAAAGCTGTAACCGGACGGCATTACGATCTCATACTCCTCGATATCTGGATGCCAGACGGAGATGGTTTAACACTTCTACGGGAGTGGAAATATTCCGGAGCACTTACGTTTCCTGTCATTGTCATGTCGGGGCACGGTTCACTCGATCACGCCAAACGTGCAATAGAGGATGGCGCCATCGACTTTATCGAAAAACCTATTTCTCTGAAGCTGCTTCTCAGTGGAATCAAGAATGGTTTAGCTAAATGGAGTGATCGCCAGAAGCAGCTCGACGAAGATCGAACTCGCGATAGACGCATGCGCCGTCGCGCAAATAACAGCGGTCCTCGCCCAGCATTGCCGGCTTTCGATATTAAGGAATATGGTCTCACTATTGATTTCAACAGACCATTTCGCGACATGCTCTACGATTTTGAGCGTGCCTATTTCCGCACCGTGCTCAAACATCTCAATCACTCTATGGCTGACCTTGCACGACATGCAGGGATGGAACGTACTCATCTCTACCGCAAGATCCGTATGCTCGGTCTCGACGTTGAAGCCATGCGTGAGGAGGCACGTCAGGCACCATACAATACGCCAGCCGTAGCTAAACCCAACAGCTCTGCCCTTTCGAATTTTGAAGAAACAAAACCTAAAGAGCGGCCGCTTGCTCCGGAAAATGCTGTGGTGCGTCTGGATATGACAAACTCCATTGAATTTCCTACCGGTTCAACACTTGACAACTTACGGTCGCCAGTCAAATAGGCAGACTTCAAGTTCATGAAGATACTGATCATCGGAGCGGGACGAATTGGCACATCCGTCGCCGAAAGTCTCGTCTCCGAAGACAATGACATTACGGTCATTGATAAAAATCCCGAAAGCATCTCGCTGCTTCAGGCTCGCTTTGACCTGCGAGGCATCGTAGGCAATGCGCTGAGCCCGGCGCTTCTGACTGAAGCATCTGCCAACGATACCGATCTTCTCATCGCCGTCACCTCCAGCGATGAGACCAACCTCGCCACAACGCTTTTGGCCGACAAGCTCTTCAATATTCCAACTCGTATTGCACGAGTGAGAAACGAAGAGCTTCGAAGCTATCCTCGCATCTTAAAAGAGGAAGGTTTCTCAGCCACTACAATTATTTGGCCTGAACAAGCTCTTACCCGATACCTCGTTAAACTAATCAACATTCCGGAAGCGCTTCAGGTACAAGAATTTGCAGAAGGGCGAGTCAGTCTTGTAGTAGTCCGTGCCGAGGCCGGCGGTCCTATGGTTGGCGGTCCCGTTGGCGAATTGAATGCCCACATCCCTAATGCCTGCGCTCGCATCGCTGCCTTATTCCGACGCAATCAATGTCTTAGCATCACGGGAAACACCTTAATCGAAGCAGGCGACGAAGTCACTTTTGTCGCCGATGCTCGTCATGCACGGCTCGTCACCACACAACTCAAACGCCGGGCTAAGGCGGCTCGCAACGTCATCATTGCCGGCAATGCTGAATTAAGCCTTGGCATTGTCAATGCACTCTACGAAGCGGATGAAGACGAAAGCGTTGCCATTCCCTCCGCTATTCGTGTCATAGAAGCCGATCGCCGTGAAGCTCGAAAACTCGCTCTGGCTCTTGAATCTCGAGCGATCGTCTTGAGCGGAGATTTTGATGATGAAGATACCCTCCTATCGGCCGGTATGGAGAACTGTGACCTTTTCATCGCACTCTCGGACGACGATGAAAACAACATTCTTTCAACACTTCTTGCAAAAAAACTGGGCGCAAAACGAACCATTGCACTCGTCAATCGCCGCATATACGGCGAACTGATTGAAGGCTCACGTATTGACGTCACAGTATCTCAGACCCAGGCAGCACTCGACGAAATCATCCGCTATGTTCGCCACGGCGATGTAACCGCTGCCTGCACGCTTCGTCATGGCGCAGCTGAGGCGTTGGAAATTGCTGCTCATGGAACGACAAAAAGCTCCAAAGTAGTCGGTCGCCGCATTCACGACGTACCGCTGCCTGCCGGATGCAGTGTTGCCGCATTGATTCGCGGTGAAGGTGAGCATGCTGAAGTATTGATGGCGCAGTTCGACCTTGTTGTAGAGGCTGAAGATCGACTCATCATCTTTGTTCCGAACAGGCGTCTAATTCCGAAAATTGAAGCACTCTTTGCCGTTGATGTGGGGTTCTTCTAGAGCCAGACGCAATGTTCAGATATCTCCTTTTTCCCGTTCTTAACGCTTTAGGATCTGTGCTCGCAGCTTTTGCCGCACTGATGCTCGTACCGGCCCTCTACAGCTGGGCAGAAGGCGATGGGGCAGTTTGGGATTTTCTTTACTCCGTCGGAATCACCTTTGCCGCAGGAACGATACTTTTTTTCACTTGTCTTCCTTTTCGACGAGAATTGACCGCGCGCCATGGCTTTTTACTCGTAACGCTCTCCTGGACACTCACCAGCGCTTTTGCGACGATTCCACTGCTTTTAAATCAACCTCAATACAACTTCTCTGAACTCTATTTTGAGACGGTTTCCTGCATTACAACGACAGGCAGCACCGTCATAACAGGTCTCGACTCACTTCCTCCTTCCATCAATGGCTGGCGGTGTTTCCTTTCATGGGTAGGTGGCATGGGGCTTATCGTTTTCTCAGTTGCCATTCTGCCGCTCTTAGGGATCGGCGGTGCACAGCTTATGAAGGCGGAAACCTCTGGCCCAATGAAGGAGACACGACTCACTCCTCGTGTTGCAGAAACTGCTCGAGCGCTCTATATCATCTATCTTGGAATTTCCGCGATATGCGTCATTGCCTATCATCTGGCCGGTATGAACTGGCGCGATGCGGTGATGCATATGATGACAACAGTGAGTCTCTCAGGCATTGCTACACACGATGCTAGCTTTGCATTTTTTAAAAGTGCGGAAGTTGAGACTGTTGCCATCTTTTTCATGTTGATCTGCAGTCTCAACTTCGCCTTGCACTTTGTCGCTTGGCGGCGTAAAAGCCTGCTGGCCTACTGGCGTAGTACAGAGGCACGCTGCTGCTTAGCAGCGTTCCTAATGCTTGCTGCCGGCACGGCTTTTGCGCTTTATTACACCGGCGCTTATCCAGAACCATTGGAAGCATTTCGCACAGCATTCTTTGCCGTGGCGAGCACTGCTTCAACAACGGGGTATGCCTCCGCTGATTGGTCTAATTGGCCTTACGGCATCCCCTTTATTCTGCTGTTGTCGTCGGCCGTAGTGTCGTGCGCTGGCTCCACGGGGGGCGGCCTCAAGATGCTACGAGTCGCGATCATTTTCAGTCAGCTTCGACATGAATTTACAAGGCTTCTTTATCCAAATGCTGTTACGCCAGTCACTATAGATGCCGCAGAGATTCCTAACAAAATCGTCTTTTCTGTCCTTTCCTATGCCTTCATCTGGCTGTTGTCTGCACTGACAGGTGTATTACTGCTGCTTGGCAGCGGTATGTCCCCACTTGAGTCCTTCTCGGCTGCAGTCGCATCCATTACCAATCTTGGGCCAGGCCTGGGCTCTGTCGGACCGGCAGGCAACTATCAAGCACTTTCAGATCTGCAGCTCAACATTCTTTCGAGCCTCATGTTAATCGGACGACTTGAGCTCTTCACTGTCTTTGTTCTGTTCTCGCGTGCATTCTGGAAACCCTGATTTTCCGGAACGATGCAAAAATTGGCTATAGCGTTTCAGTTTTGTGAACTGCGGACGCTGAGCTCTTTAGAGCGGTCCCCACATTACAGCTTTCTGATGTTTGATCGCTCGTCGGATCATGTCCTGTAACGGAGCTATCCGTTGGTAAAGGCGGACCGAGTTTTCATGATGCTTGGTTTTGTCAGTTTGTTCTTTTTCAGCCTCAAGCGCCCGAAGCTCAGCATCGTAAGATCCTGTACGAAGCCGTTTTTCACGTTCAATTTCAATTTCCTGCTCAAGTTTTCTGTCTGCCGCAGCGGCTGCATCAAGCTTAGCGAGAATACTCGGCAAATCCTCTGCTGCGAAAGCGCCATGCTCGTGGAAGGGTTCTCCCAAAGCCTCAAAAATACGCTCTGCCGTTTCCTTGAATGTAATGAACGGGCCTGTTGCAATGCAGCTGAATTGAATCAGAGCCATCTGTCGCCTACTCCAGTAAACAAAATGTTATATAGACAAATTCATGAGAGATAAATTTATCTACATAAGCTAAAAATCTCGAACTGCTAAAATTCCAGCTCCTCCTATTTATTGTAGTTTGGAGCCAGAGATCGTGACTGTCGGCATATGCATCATTGCCCATGCACCGCTCGCGTCCGCGCTAAAGACCTGTGCCATGCATATTTACAGCATGACGGGCGACACGGCCGCCGAACGCATCGAGGCATACGACGTTCCCAGTACCGTCGACACGGAAGCTGGACTCATCGAGGTACAGCAACGCACACGCCGTCTGCTTGAAGAGTCTCACGAAGGTGTCCTTGTCTTCACCGACATTCTCGGTGCCACACCGGCAAACATTGCTCATCGGCTGCTCGACGATCCGCGCATCTGCGTCATTAGCGGAGCGAATCTACCCGCCATCATTGCTGCATTGAATGCCCCTGCCGACGCCCCCGTCTCTCAAGTGATGACTCTTGCCGAAGCAGCTGCTAGAGCAGGCTTAAGTTCTCAATCGGGACGATCCGACAATGCTTGAAATAAAGCTCACCATTAAAAATAAGCTCGGCCTGCATGCCAGACCATCAGCTCTACTAGCTAAAACTGCTGGTCTTTTTCGTTCCTCCATCACCCTTACCAGCGGAAAACGAACTGTAGACGCCAAATCTATCCTTGGCTTAATGACGATGGCGCTTCCCTGCGGAACGGAGCTCACACTCTCCGTAGACGGCCCCGACGAAAAAGCTGCTGCGCAAAGCATCATCGAACTCTTTGAAAGCCGCTTTGGTGAAGAAGATTAGCGACGGAGGCGCAGACTATGGCTACTGAAGAAAACAAAACTGACACTGCACCAACCACAAATAAATCTGACGCTGATATTTCCCTTCCACCTCAGGAGAAATCCAAGTCATCCGCAGCTTCTGATGCTGTTGAAATCAAAGCTGCAACAACCCAAACCTTAGAGGCATCAGCTGTCAATAGCAGAAAGATTGACTCCTCAGTCGAGCTGCAAATAGGAGGTGCCGAAGAGAATCTATTGACAGGACTTAAAGTTTGCCCTGGCGTTGCTTGGGGGCTTACGCTTCAGCTCACTTCCTCAGATCTGGAAATCCATCAATTCGCGATCGACAAGTCCGCAGTACGTGGTGAAATACAGCGTCTGCGTATGGCTACAGCATCAGCCAATAAACAACTTGAACAACTTGCAGAAACCCTTGATGAAGATGCTCCTGCAGAAGCTTCAGCATTTTTAGATGTCTACCAAACAATTCTGCAGGATCCGTCACTCATCACGGAAACTGCAGACATCATTCGTGAAAAACTCGTCAACGCCGAGTGGGCACTATCACTGCGTCTCGAACAAATCCGACGCGATTTTGAGCAAATTGACGATGATTACCTCCGAAACCGTCTTGAAGACATTTCCGGCGTATTCCAACGTATTCAACGCGTGCTCGCCGGGAGACGCTCTGCAGCAAGCCTGCTGAAGGCCGAAGAATTTGACGACTCTTTCATTCTCATTGCTGATCAGCTTGGTCCAGCTGACATGCTCCAGCTGCGTGAGCGTGATGACCTCGACATCGTCGGAATCATCATGGAGACTGGTAGCGTTACGAGTCACTCAGCGATTCTTGCGGCGAGTCTTGGCATTCCAACGCTCGTTGGCGTTACGAACGCCATCGAACGCCTCGGAACTGGCAGAGAAATTCTGATCGACGCCACTGCAGGAACGGTTAAGGTAGCCCCATCTCCTGAAGAGAAAAAAGCTGCGGCAGCAGCAATGAAAAGTCTGCGTCAGAGGAAACGTCTGCTTCAAAAACTTCGCGATGAAATGCCTGTCACTACAGATGGGCATTCCGTGAGGCTGTATGCGAATATTGCACTTCCTGAAGACATGCCGGATGCACGCAAAGCAGGAGCCAACGGCATTGGTCTTTTCCGAACAGAATTTCTATTTCTGAATCGCGACGCACTGCCGGACGAGAAAGAGCAGGTATCGGCTTATCAGAAAGTAATACGCGGCATGCGCGGAAAAACCGTGACCATCCGCACAGCTGACTTAGGGGGTGACAAGATGCCCTCAAAAGAGGCGCTTGCACTTCTCGGAGAAGATGAGTTCGACGAAGAAAATCCTGCGCTTGGGCTGCGTGGACTGCGCTTTGCATTTACTCACCGACCTTTCTTTATTACGCAGCTACGAGCCATTATGCGAGCGGCCACCTCTGCTCCGGAAGGAACCGTCCGAATTCTCCTCCCCATGGTGACGTCGGCCTCTGATGTTACTGAAGTTCGGCTTTGTCTGGCACAGGCTGCTGCAGAGCTTGATTCTGAAAATTTGAAATATGAACAGAATCTTCCGCTCGGCGGCATGATAGAACTTCCCGCCGCCGTTGCCTCTATTGGAGATCTTGTACAGATACTCGATTTCTTCTCTATCGGCACGAACGACCTTGTACAGTACACGCTTGCTGTCGACCGCACTAATGCGCGAGTCTCTCGTTGGTGGGAAGAGTGTCACCCAGCAGTTCTACGTCTTATTGCCCAGACAGTGAAACGTGTGCGCGAAGCGGGCAAAGGTATTTCTGTCTGTGGTGAAATGGCGAGTCGCCTCAACATGGCCCCGTTTTTCATCGGCATCGGTTGCTCTGCACTCTCCATGGATGCCGCTCATATTCCCGCCATGAAAGAATGCGTTCGCAAGCTCAGTGCTGAAAGTTGTGAAGACTTTGCTCGCGGACTCCTGCGCCGCCGTTCTACAGAGAGCATCCGTGAAGCGATAGATGGATATGCTTTAACACTTCTTTCATCATCGACGGAAAAACTCGCAGAAAGAACGCATTCCAAGTCAACTTAAAGATATCTGCATGACCCAAGACGTTAACTTTTACGATAAACCGCTTTCCGACGAAGAATTTGTAGAAATCGGTGAGCTCCTCGCTTTGATGCCGGAGCCCTATGAGTCAATGGAGCCCGACCGTATGGACGGATTTCTCACTGCTATAGCGCTCCTCCCGGAACCTGTTGCTCCAAGTGAATGGATGCCGTTTGTCTTTGACGAAGAAGGTCGCTCCGACGCCGCGTTGACCGATTCCAACAAGCAGCATGACCTTGAAGATCTTGTTTATAGACGGATGCGCAATATTGAGCGCACGCTTGCTGCCTGTGATCCCATTGACCCAATCATTTATGACGTGGAAGACGAACGCGGTCGTCCAATTGGAGGTTGGGAGGCTATAGCTGCGCTGGAACCTTTTGCAGCAGGTTTTCTTGAAGCGATTAATCGCTGGGAAGGATTAAAAGATACTAACGACGAGATGATTGACAGCGCTCTTCTTGGGATTCTGCGGCATCTCCCCGCCAATCTTTTGGGCGATCTTGCTCAGATAAAAGAGGATCTGGACTTTGAAAGCCCATTGGAAAACATAAAGGACGCCCTAGAAGACGTTGCGGAAAGTGTTGCTGAAATAGCCGCTGTGACGCGCGGCTTCACTTCAAAGACAAAACCGAGCAAAGTGAAGGGTGGGCAACGCTCAGGACGCCGTTCTAATCATGTCATCAGTAAGGATCAAAAAAGATTCCGTCGAGGCTAACCTTGCCATTCAGCGCCGATTGAACTCTTCTTATGTTTCGTCGGCGCTTTCCGGCACCCAGCGCATTACCAACATCACCAATCCAACAACCGGCACACCGATAGCAGCTGTAATCAGGAAAAAGTTTGAATACCCAACAAATTCAACCACAATACCGGAAAACCCAGCAAGAAATTTCGGCAAAAGCAGCATAAGGGAACTGAATAGGGCGTACTGTGTAGCCGAACACCCCCGCGTTGTCAGCCCAGAGAGATAAGCAACGAAGGCAGCGGAAGCCAACCCGCCAGCCAGATTATCGGCAGAGACGGCAGCAATAAGCAGCGTAAGGCTAGCCCCAATCTGCGCAAGCATTGAAAAGAGCACGTTCGTAGCAGCTGACAGCACAGCACCAAGCATCAGCATCTTCAAAACACCGTATCGCATCGTTGCTGCCCCTCCGATAAAAGCACCGAGAAGCGTCATTACCACGCCGAACACCTTGCTTACTGCTGCTACCTGTTCTTTTGTGAAGCCTATGTCTTGATAAAACGGATTCGCCATGATTCCCATCACCACATCCGAAATCCGATAGGTAGCAATGAGCACCAGCACAAGCAGAGCAGACCACCCGAAGCGATGAAAAAAAAGCGTGAACGGTTCAACAATCGCAGCTTTAGTGCGTTGCAAAAAAGGCTTTTTTTTAGCCGTCTGTCCCCTCTGCTTTGTTGTCGATGGTTCCGGCGCAAATAAAGTAGTGACAATACCGACACTCATAGACATTGCCATTACGCTATAACTGACCCCCCATGCAGAGTGCAAGTAACCTGATGTGTCACCCGCTGCCCATGCAGCAAATGCAAGCGCACCGGCTCCCGCCCAGATCATTCCCATCCGGTAGCCAGCCTGATACATGGCTGCATAAGCGGCTTGACGGCGACTGTCCGCCGATTCAATCCGGTACGCATCAAGCGCTATATCCTGCGTAGCAGATGCAAACGCCGTACCCACAGTACTGACAGCGAGAATTCCCAGGTTAATTTGAGGGTCGGCAAAAGCGGTGGCGAAAAGCCCAAGCATCACCCCGAGCTGCGCAACAAGGAGCCATGACCGCCGCTGCCCCAGCCAATGAGTCAATATGGGGATAGGCAGACGGTCAACTAAGGGCGCCCAGCTCCACTTTAATCCGTATATCAGCCCTATCCATGACATAAAGCCGATGGTTTTGAGATCAACCCCAGCTTCCCGTAGCCAAAATCCCAGCGTGCCAAGCACCAATAGGAGCGGGAGCCCAGAGCTGAATCCAAAGAAGGCCATACGAATCGCGCCGGATTCTAAATAAACCCGCCAGCCTACAGATTCCCGGAGCATCGACTCGGTACTCACTTGCTCCCCTCGCCGAGAACGCTCTCAGGGCCGCGAAGCCAACACCACTCTCCAGGCTTCAAATTGGCAGGCAGTTCGTAAGCACCGACACTTATTCGATGGAGTGCAACGACACGGTTGCCGCATGCCGCTACCATGCGTTTGACCTGATGATATTTCCCCTGAGAAATCGTCAACATCAGCACATCCGGCGCCATCAGTTCTGCAGCCTTGGCAAAGACCGGTTTGGGATCATCATCAAGTACGACACCTGACAGCAATTTTTCGCAGGTTCCGTTTGCAGCCGGGTGTGAAAGCGTCGCACGATAAACCTTGTTGACATGTTTTTTGGGATGAGTGAGCCGATGGAGAAGCGATCCATTGTCCGTGAAGAGGAGTAATCCAGTCGTATCCCAATCAAGACGTCCAACCGGCTGTACGCCTCGTGTACGAAGTGGACCCGGAAGAAGATTCATGACGGAAGGGTGAGCCGACGGTTTAAGAGAACATTCATAGCCAGTCGGCTTATTCATTGCAATGAGCACGTTATCGGATACAGGCCACTGCATCCCTCGCCAAGTCAGTACCAATCCCTCTAGATCGAAATCTTCATCCGGATCGGTAAGTTCACGTCCGTCAATGGATACAGCACCAGATGTGGCAATGCTGCGACAGTCATAGCGAGTGCCAAAACCTTGCTTAAAAAGAATATCAGCCAGAATCATTTAGCAGCTCCCTCAACCATCAAGTCATAGTCCACCCATAAGGGCGCATGATCTGAAAATTTTTCGTCTGGAAAGATCCCTGTATTCCGAGCCAATGCAGCAATGCCGGGCGTAGCAATTTGGTAATCAATACGCCAACCGACATTCTTTGCCCGAGCCTGTCCTCGCTGACTCCACCAGGTATATCGCTCCGGCCTAGGATCGAGCATTCTAAAAACGTCAACCCATCCTTCTTTCCCGAAACGTTGATCAAGCCATGCACGCTCTTCAGGTAAAAAACCTGAATGATCGAGATTTCCCTTCCAGTTCTTGAGATCAATTTCTTTGTGAGCGATATTGATATCCCCGCAAATGATCACCTCTCTACCGCTCTGCCGCAGTTCATCCATGTGCACTTTAAAAGCATCGAGAAAACGAAATTTTGCGCTCTGCCGTTCATCCGATGAGCTTCCTGACGGGAAATAAACAGAGATCACTATGACAGCGCCGAAATCCGCTTCAACATAACGCCCCTCGGCATCAAATTCACTGTTTCCAAACCCCGTACGCACAGCAAATGGGTTCACGCGGCTCCAAAGACCACAGCCTGAATACCCCTTCTTCTGCGCACAATGAAAATAGCCGTGGAATCCCAAAGGGGTTCGCAAATCATCCGTCAAATCAGATTCTTGTGCTTTGAGCTCTTGCATGCAGAGCACATCTGGAGACATCGTCCTCAGCCATGTGAAGAATCCTTTACGGGAAGCAGAACGAATACCGTTGGCATTAAAGGTAATGATACGAAACATTTCAGGAAGGCTATAATTTTCAGTTATTTTCTACATATTTCGGCCAACAGGCCCGTACCAGAACTCCTCAATGACACAGGAGAACTGTTCGGGATTCTAGCCGCAACGCTTCTCTCATCATCATGCAGAACACCAAGCAGCAGTTCATTGAGTTTGCGCTCGAAGCTGACGTTCTTCGCTTTGGGGAATTCAAGACCAAAGCAGGACGCCTGTCACCCTACTTCTTCAACGCAGGACTTTTCAATACCGGTGCGCGTCTTGATCGTCTCGGTGCCTTTTATGCCGAAACGCTCCTTGCTGCCCGGAAAGCTGGCCGTCTCGACTTCGACATGATTTTTGGTCCTGCATATAAGGGCATACCTCTCGCGGCCAGTGTCGCGATGAATCTTTCGCGCATGGGGTGTGATGTGCCATGGGCCTTTAACCGCAAAGAAATTAAAGATCACGGTGAAGGCGGAATGATCGTAGGCGCCCCCTTGAAAGGTCGCGTTGTCATCATTGATGATGTGATCTCTGCCGGCACCTCAGTGCGGGAATCTGTGAAGATTATTGAAGCCAACAATGCATCCCCCTCCGGCGTCCTTATTGCTGTAGATCGTATGGAACGCGGCGGCACGGCCGATGCCCCAACGGCCACTTCAGCCGTTCAAGATGTAGAGAAAACATTTGGTCTTTCCGTCGTCTCCATCATCAATCTCCATGACCTTCTCGCCTTCATGGACGGCCCATCCGAAAAAGCGAAGACTGTGGCACAGTACCGTGATGCCGTTGCTGCCTATCGCGCCCGTTACGGTGTATAAATAAACCATAAAAACAAATACATTCGCCGTCCATTAAAAAGAAGAGGTTCCAAACTTTAAGTTCGGAACCTCTTCTTTTTTCAGAAAATCAAACTATTAACCAGCGATGCGTTTGCGCAGCAATGCGTTCAATTGTCCGGGATTGGCTTTGCCCTTCGTCGCTTTCATACATTGTCCGACTAGAGCATTCAGAGCCTTTTCTTTACCAGAACGGAACTCATCAACTGATTTTTGATTCTTCGCGATCACTTCATCAACGATTGCTTCCAGAGCTCCCGCATCAGAAATTTGCTTCAGCCCTTTAGCGTCAATCAACTGATCAACGTCTTGACCTTCACCATCCCACAATGCCTGAAAGACTATGCGCGCTCCCTTGTTGGAGATCGTACCGTCGGCAATGCGTCCAAGCAATTTTGCTAATAGTGTTGGCGTCACAGGAGCTGTGGCAAACGTGAGACCTTCCGTTTGGTTGAGCGCAGCAGCTACCTCTCCCATCACCCAGTTTGCAGCAATCTTCTTGTCAGCCGCTGCGTCCGCTACGGCCACATAGTAGTCGGCAATATCACGTCCACCCGTGAGAATGCCGGCATCATATTCAGAAAGACCAAATTCCTGCATCAGGCGCTGGCGCATTTCCTGCGGCAGTTCGGGCATTTCACTCTTCACCTTAGCGATCCATTCATTGCTAACCTCAAGAGGCAACAGATCTGGATCAGGGAAATAGCGATAGTCCATTGAGTCTTCCTTCGTTCTCATCTGGCGGGTTTCCCCCTTATCGGGATCATAGAGCCGCGTAGCTTGAACGATCTTACCTCCGTCTTCGATGACTTCGATCTGACGCTGAACCTCATAATTGATAGCTTCTTCCAGAAAACGGAATGAGTTGAGGTTTTTGATTTCGCATCGAGTCCCGAACTTCGTTTCGCCCTTCGGACGTACTGAGACATTAGCATCGCAACGGAAGTTGCCTTCCTGCATATTGCCCTTAGAGATCCCCAACCAGACAACCAGCGCATGAAGCGCACGAGCATAGCCGACGGCCTCTTCGGCCGAACGCAGTTCTGGCTCTGTCACAATCTCCAGAAGAGGGGTTCCGGCTCGATTCAAATCAATGCCGGAATGGCCGGAAACAATGCCGTGTACAGACTTGCCGGCATCTTCTTCAAGATGTGCACGCGTCAGATTGATTGTCTTCATGTACGGTTCACCGGTCTTTGGTTCGACTGGGAACGTCAACTGACCACCAAGTACGATTGGCAGCTCAAACTGACTGATTTGATACCCCTTCGGCAGATCTGGATAAAAATAATTTTTGCGATCAAAAACCGAATGATTAGCAACCTTGGCCCCAATAGCGAGGCCGAATCGAATAGCTCGCTCAACAGCACCGTGGTTCAGCACCGGCAGTGCACCGGGGAGCGCTAAGTCAACGTAGCAAGCGTGAACATTCGGTGCATCACCGAAATGGCATGGGGCGCCAGAAAAAATTTTCGATTGGGTTGAGAGCTGAACATGCGTCTCAAGGCCAATAACAACTTCCCATTGCATATCTGTAAATCCTTAACTCTCACGAGGTTGAGCGCTTAGCAGTCGGCCGGATGACGCAAATGCCAATCGGTTGAACGCTGCCATTGAGCAGCCAACTGCAGAAGACGAGCTTCCGTAAAGTGTTCGCCAAGAAGCTGCAGGCCGATTGGACGACCGTTCGAATGAATGCCGCAAGGTATTGCTACACCGGGAAGGCCCGCCAAAGATGCAGGAACGGTGTAAAGATCACTCAGATAGGCCGACACAGGATCTGCGTTGGTCCCAAAATCGTAGGCCGTACCAGTGGTCACCGGAAGAGCAATCGCATCCACAGTCTTGAAAACATCATGGAATTCATTGGCAATTAAACGACGAACGCGCTGAGCCTTAAGATAGTAGGCATCGTAGTAGCCATGTGAAAGCACGTAGGTACCAATCATGATGCGACGCTTGGGTTCTGGACCGAAGCCCTCATCACGAGAGCGCTTCATCATGTCAAGAATGTCTGTGTATTCCGCCGCACGGTGTCCATAACGAACACCGTCAAAACGCGAAAGATTAGAACTAGCCTCTGCGCAGGCAACAACGTAATAAACCGGGACGCCGAGACGAGCCATTTTGAGTTCAATGTCGACAATTTCCGCACCTTCACGGCGATAAAAGTCGAGCACCTCGTCAATCGACTTGCGAACTTCCGGATCCAACCCTTCTCCCATCCAAGAGTAGGGCACACCAATGCGCATTCCTTTGATAGGTTTAGCCAGATCCCGAGTGAAATCTTCGGTCGGCATATTGACACTCGTTGAATCCCAAGGATCATGTCCAACCATCGCTCCAAGCACTGCCGCGCAGTCTTCAGCGGAGTGTCCGAGCAAGCCAGCAGTATCCAAAGACGAAGCAAAAGCGATCATGCCGAGACGGGATGGACGGCCATAGGTTGGCTTAACCCCTGTAACACCAGTAAAAGCAGCTGGTTCGCGAATCGACCCGCCCGTATCAGTGCCCGTGACAATAGGTGCAAGCCCAGCAGCTACAGCTGCGGCGGAGCCGCCGGAAGATCCCCCAGGAACGGCGTTGATATCCCACGGATTGTGGACTCGACCGAATGCCGAATTTTCATTGCCAGAACCCATTGCAAATTCGTCACAATTGAGTTTACCCAAGCACACCATGCCGGCACTCTTAAGCTGACGCACAACCGTAGCATCAAAGGGACTCATATATCCCTCAAGCATGCGACTTGCAGCGGTAGATGACCATTCCTTGGTCACAAAGATGTCTTTATGCGCAATCGGAATACCAGTCAGGGGGCCTGCCGTGCCTGCGCTCAACCGAGCGTCAGCAGCCTCTGCTTGCTTGAGTGTTTCTTCTGGGCGAACATCAAGAAAAGCATTCAGATTCTTCTTGGCCTCAATGCGTTCAAGATACCCACGAGCCAGCTCAACTGCAGAAATTTCACGATTGTGCAAACGACGTGAGAGCTCCCCAACGGAGTCAAATACGTTTTCCATGACGATTCCTTCCTCGAACTATTCAATCACTTGGGGCACGAGGAAGTAGCCCTCGGATTTTTCCGGAGCATTCTTCATGTTCTCCGTACGGTTATCGCCCTCTGTCACAATGTCGTCGCGCAAATGCTCAATACCGTCATGAGGATTAGGCATCGGCTCCACGCCCGATGTATCAATAGATCGGATCTGTTCGATCATCTGAAAAATGTCGTTGAGTTCACCTTGCATGACCTTGACCTGCTCATCAGAAATATCGATGCGACCGAGATCAGCAATGCGGTGAATGTCGCCTGCGCTTAGTGCCATAGTTGACGTCTTCAATATAGATAAATGCGGCAAAGCCTCTTTTACAGGCCGGCGGCAAAGCGGAGAAAAATCCGTAACAAACCCATGCAGAGGTCTGACTTCCGGCCAGGGTGAGGCGCCTATAAAAGGTGAGTTAGTTTATCATTGTCGAATTGTGCGCGCGGGTCACAAACTCTCCGCAAATCCGCTATTTCCGGTGTTTTTTGCACCCCTCCGACTGCCCTCGGGATCAGATAAACCATGTTTGGCTTTCTTCGAAACTACTTCTCCAACGACATTGCCATTGACCTCGGCACAGCCAATACGCTCATTTATATGCGTGGAAAGGGAATTGTCCTCAACGAACCGAGTGTCGTTGCCATTCGTCAAGAAGGAGGTCCTAACGGTAAAACTACGATTCATGCCGTCGGCCGGGAAGCCAAGCAAATGCTTGGGCGTGTTCCTGGCAACATCAGCGCCATTCGACCGATGAAGGACGGTGTCATCGCCGACTTTACGGTGACTGAACAAATGCTCAAGCAGTTCATCCGCATGGCGCATCCATCTCATCTTTTTGCGCCGAGTCCGCGCATCATCATTTGCGTACCGTGCGGATCAACTCAAGTTGAACGTCGTGCAATCAAAGAAAGTGCTTTTGCTGCCGGGGCCAGTGAGGTTTTTCTCATTGAAGAACCAATGGCCGCAGCTATCGGTGCCGGCCTGCCAGTAAATGAAGCCGCGGGTTCGCTGGTAGTTGACATTGGCGGCGGCACGACTGAGGTCGGTCTGATTTCTCTGGGGGGTATGGTCTATGCCGGTTCTCTGCGAGTTGGAGGCGATAAGTTCGATCAGGCGATCATCAACTACATCCGCCGCAACTTTGGCATGCTGATCGGCGAACCGACCGCTGAATACATTAAAAAACAAATTGGCTCGGCCTTCCCTGGTTCCGAAATGCTCGAAATCGAAGTAAAGGGCCGCAATATTGCGGAAGGCGTACCACGTACTTTTACAGTGCACTCCAACGAAGTACTTGAAGCTCTCACAGAACCCTTGAATCAGATCGTTGTCGCAGTGAAGAATGCATTGGAAAAAACACCTCCCGAACTTGGCGCAGACATCGCAGAACATGGCTTGATGTTAACGGGGGGCGGGGCCTTACTGCGTGACATTGACCTGCTACTCAAGGAAGAAACAGGGCTTCCCGTGCATGTTGCAGAAGAACCTTTGAACTGTGTCGTCAAGGGCTGCGGTATCGCGCTTGAAAATATGGAAAAGCTCCGCACCGCCTTTGCGGCAGGCTAATTCACTGAGGTTGGACGCCATTCATGGCATACGGAGCTCCCCCGCTCTTTCGTCAAGGCGTGTCGATTCGGGCGCGTTTTCTGTTCTTTCTCATGCTCTCGCTTGCGGTCATTCTGGTGGATGGGCGCCTGCGAGCGCTTGACGATTTTAGAAGCGCGTTAACCAGTTTTCTCACGCCATTCAAAGAAGTTGTTCAACTCCCCGGACTATTTATTGAAAATAGTGCGGGCTACTTCATCAGTAAAAAAAACCTCAACGAAGAAATTCAACGTTTAACGAAAGAGAATCAATTACTTCAATTGGATGCGGCTCGCATGGAGGAAATGCGACAAGAAAATGAAAACCTGCGCCACCTTGTTTCCGCTTTAGCCGCAACTACAGACCATGTCGTTACCACGGAAGTTATCGGACGTCCCGCAGATCCATTTTCCCGACGTATTCAAATTGCTGCAGGTGCACTTGATGGCGTGCAGGTCGGCATGCCCGTCATTGGTCCTTTCGGCGTATTAGGCCAAGTGTCACGTACCGTCAGTCATCAAAGTGAAGTGACGCTAATCAGCGACCATAAATCACGCATTTCGGTTATCAACAACCGCACTGGTCAAATCTTTCTTCTGGCGGGCACTGGCGACAGTGGTCTGCTGACTGTTGCCTTTGCACAGCCTTCGGCAGATCTTCAGCCCGGTGATGAGCTGGTCACCTCTGGGCTTGATCATCTTTATCCAAAAGCTGTTCTCACAGCCATCGTAAAAAGTTCGACGTATGTACCTGGTGAAGCTTATCGTCGTGTAGAAGCTACGGCCGCTGCGGATCTGACAGATGTGCAATTCGCTACTGTTGTTCTTGTCAACCCACACCCAACGGCCGAACTCGACATCAAAGACGTCAAACCTCAAAATCGCTTTGAACGACGCGATAAAGCTGATCGACAGAATCGGAGGGACCAGAAATGAGCGGTCTCTTTAAAAAGCGTTTAGACGACAGCGCAGAATCTCGCATGGAGCATCCTGCCTCGAAAAGTTGGATTTTCTTCACATTTCTTTTAGCTTTCGTCCTTTGCATTGTGTTCGGTGAAATATTCTGGGCTCCAGATTTTGTTGCACTCACACTTATTTTTTGGACGCTTCGAGAGCCTGATCGCGTAGGCTTTTTGACAGCTTTCATCTGCGGCATTTTGATGGACGCCCTATTTGGAACCGTACTTGGCCAGCAGTCACTTGCTTACGTCACGCTCTGCTACCTGACATTCGCCTTATCGCGCCGTTTACCTAGCTTTGATCTGTTTGGCCAAAGTCTGCATATTCTGCCGGTACTCTTGATTTCTCAGCTGTTTGTGATGCTCGTTCGCCTTTGGTTCGATGGGCTTTGGCCTGGCTGGGAATGGTTCTTGGCGAGCGTCACAGGTGCGCTGCTCTGGGGTATCTGGACGAAGCTCCTTACGCCCCGCGCACTGCGGTCCGCCTCACTTTAACGTCATAGTGAGGCGAGGCCCATGGCGCTTGAAACGCTGGAATTTAAAGATGAGGATGAGTCCGTCGGCCCTTTCCGCCGGCGACTCTTTTTCGTCTTCAGTCTGGTTGCACTTTGCTTTCTGATTCTGGCATGCCGACTCGCTTGGCTACAGATCATTAACCGAGATCTCTATGTCGAGCGTGCAGAGCAAAATCGCACGGTGACAACGACATCTCAGGGATCACGCGGTCTCATCTTTGACCGTAATGGCACGCTTCTGGCAGGAAATCGGCTCAGCTGGTCTCTTGAAGTGACTTCTTCACAGACGGCGGAACCCGTTGAGCAACTTTTCGACAGATTGGCAGAGATCATCCCAATAACCTCTGCTGATCGCCGCCGTTACCGTCGATTACGAGAAAACTTTAACCGCTACGATAGCGTCCCTATCCGTACCGACCTCACTGACGAGGAGGTAGCCGTTTTTGCCGCCCAACGTTGGCGGTTCCAAGGCTTAGAACTGAATCAGCGTGAGCATCGCATCTATCCTGAAGGAGCTGTGGGGAGCCACTTTCTGGGCTATGTTGGCGCCCTTTCACTCAATGACAAAAAACGACTTGATGCTGCAGGGGATCTTGCGCTTTACCAAGGCGAACGGGAGATTGGCAAAGTGGGATTGGAGCGCAGCTACGAAAAAACGCTCCACGGCACACCGGGACACGAAATTCTTGAAGTATCAGCTGGCGGGCGACCTGTCCGTACGCTTGAACTTGAAGCTGCTCAACCCGGAAGTAATTTAACACTCACCATTGACTTGAATCTGCAACGCGTTGCAGAAAAGGCAATGACTGGCAAAACAGGAAGCGTCATTGCCATTGAACCTAAAACTGGGCGCATTCTAGCCTTTGCTTCTCTTCCCACATATGACCCGAATCTCTTCCCTGGAGGCATTGACCCAGAATCTTGGAATTACCTTAATACGGCTGAAGAAAAACCTCTTTTAAACCGGGCTATGCGTGGTATTTATCCGATTGGCTCAACGTACAAGCCTTTCATGGCGCTTGCTGGGCTTGAGCTTGGTGCCGTTACAGCGGACTATGTTTTGAATGACACCGGCGTTTTTCAAGTCGGCAACCATAAATTCCGCGACGTCACAGGATCTCCTAAAGGTTTACTTTCCCTTCGCAAATCGATTGCCGTCTCATCGGATATTTACTACTACTGGCTCGCCACTCAGCTTGGAGTCGACAAAATTCACGACTTTATGCAACAGTGGAAATTTGGAGCGAAGACTGGAATCGATCTTGTCGGAGAACAGACTGGCATTCTTCCGAGTCGAGATTGGAAGGAAGCACGTTTCAAAGAGCCTTGGTATGTCGGAGATACACCTTCCTTGGGAATTGGGCAGGGCTACAACGCCTTTACGCTCCTACAGCTTGCACATGCCACTGCAACTTTGGCCAATCGCGGCATCATCATGACTCCTCATCTTGTCGATAAGATTGAGAATCCTGTTACGGGTGAAAGTATCAAAGTTGATGCAGAACCTACTGGCAAAATTCCTTTAAAAGATGCCAATCTTGACGTGGTTATTGCCGGTATGACAGATGTTACCCGTACCGGCACAGCGCGCTCGGTATTCCAAGGAGCTCCCTACTCTGTAGCAGGGAAGACTGGTACTGCACAGGTCATCAGTATTGCGCAAGACGATCGTTGGGATGAGAAAAAAGTTTCCCGAAAACACCTCGACCATGCGCTATTCATTGCTTTTGCTCCTGCGCGAAATCCACGCATTGCTATGGCCGTTTTGGTTGAAAATGGGGGATTTGGCGCTCGTGCTGCGGCTCCTGTTGCTAAAGAGCTAATGGACTACTGGCTTACGGGAGAAAACTCTCTGGGGTTGCCGCCTCCCAAAAATACTCCTCTCATCTCCATGAAAAATGCGGAGAGGAAAAAGCCATGATGGAAGTAAAACGCCTTCTAGGGCTCGCAACACAGTGGCTACTCGCTCGGGTACTTCGCTACGATTTGATGCTTCTCACGATTGTGATGTGTCTCATTACCGTAGGCTTCATCACCCTTTTTTCGGCTGGATACTCCTTCCCTTGGCGCATTGAAGATCAGATGCGCAACATCATCGTTGCGCTTACCGCGATGTTCATCGTCTCTTTCGTCCCAATACGTTGGGTACGTAAAGTTTCTGTTGCAGCCTTTGCAGCTGGGTGCTTATTGTTATTGGCAACGGAACTTGTAGGTGTCACTGTCAAAGGGGCGACGAGATGGCTGGATATTGGTGTTCGTATTCAACCCTCAGAGATCATGAAACTTGCTGTCCCTATGATGCTTGCGTGGTACTACTGGAAACGTGCTGAACAAACAGTCTGGTGGGATCACCTTCTTGCCTTAGCGATTCTCTCTGTCCCTGTTGCCTTCATTTTGAAGCAACCAGATCTGGGAACGGCCATTCTCGTTTCGATAGCCGGTTTAGCCGTCATCTTTTTTGCCGGGATCAATGCAAAATTGGTTACCGCTTGCTGCGCCATTGGTATTGCACTCATGCCGCTTCTTTGGACGATGCTGCATGACTACCAGCGCGAACGCATCTTGACTCTGATTGATCCAACGCTTGACCCGTTGGGTAAAGGTTTTCACACTCTACAGGCCTTAATTGCTATTGGTTCTGGGGGGCTTTCCGGTAAAGGGTGGATGGAGGGAACACAAGCCCATCTTGACTTCATCCCTGAACGCACATCCGACTTTATTTTTGCGGTTTTCGGCGAAGAGTTTGGTTTCGTTGGTGGGGTGCTTTTGCTCATCCTATATCTCAGTCTCATTGCCAGAAGCTTTTACATCGCCGCTCATGCACGATCTCGCTACGCTCGACTTTTGGCAGCTGCCATTGGTGTCATTTTCTTTACTTATTCCTTCGTCAACATCGGCATGGTGAGCGGCATACTACCTGTAGTGGGAGTTCCACTGCCTTTTATGAGTTACGGTGGTACAGCACTCCTCATTCTTGGCATTTGCACAGGAATTCTGCTCAGCATCTCTGTAGATGCAAAAGACTGATTTTCGATATTTATGGAGATTTCCATGAAGCAGCACTCCGTTCTGCTTGCAGTAGCTGCAACAGCAATAATTGCCGCCCTTGCAGGATGCAGCACGCATTCTCCCTACTACGACAAAGATGGTCCTCCCAGTGTCGGGGCACATATTGAAAGTTCAAGTGCAACGCCGAAAATCGAAGCCTTCCGTCAAGCGGCAAACCGACCCTATACGGTACTCGGTACTCGGTACTCGCCAATAACAACAGATCAACCGCTTCGTCAGCGTGGTACGGCATCTTGGTATGGCAAGCAATTCCATGGCAATAAGACTTCCATCGGTGAGGTCTATGACATGTATCAACCCACTGCAGCCCACCCGACCATGCCGCTGCCGTCCTATGCACGTGTCACTAATCTCAAAAACAATAAGTCCATTATTGTGCGAGTCAACGACCGCGGGCCCTTTCTGCATGGTCGGATTATCGACCTTTCTTACGCGGCAGCTAAAACGCTTGGCTACGCAAATGCTGGTACCGCACAGGTAGAAGTTGAACGTTTAACTTGGGATGACATCCGCTCAGGACGTTGGAAAGCGAATACCTCAAATACCAATATGCTTGCCTCAGCAACGGCTCCTCTGACCTCTCCGGCTCCAGCACCGTCACTGTCTGCAGGCATCTCTAAACCGCAGTCGGGCTGGGGGGTACAAGTAGGCAGTTTTTCCTCTGAGGATAATGCCCGCAGTTGGGCTGCACACTGTCAGGCAGTACTTGCCGCTGTTGGCGATCAACGCACAGCCCGCATTGTTCAGGATGGCATGCTTTGGCGCGTAATCATGGATCAAGGAATGACTTATGAATCAGCAGCTTCAGCAGCTCGAATAATTGGGTCTCAACTTGGCGTTCAAGCCTTCAGCATCCAAAAATAAGTGAGGTAGGATTCCCTTACCGGTTTTTAGTAAAAAGGCGCCTTCTGGCGCCTTTCTTTCAAGCGAGATTACATACATGACGACCACTGCAGAATTCATCAAGAACGCCTGGAAGGGAGAAACGCTTGAAGCGATGAAAAATTTCATTCGCATTCCATCAAAAAGCAGCGCATTTGAAGCCGATTGGGAAGTGAGAGGTGAGCTCCTACGCGCCGTGCGCCAAGCTGAATCTTGGGGGCACCAGCGCTTTCCTGAGGGAATCTTTGATGTACTCCAGAAACCCTGTATTCCCCCCGCACTCTATATTGATCTTCCAGCTTTCGGAGGTCACACTGGTCGTCCCGTCTTTTTCTACGGTCATTTCGACAAACAACCAGAAACTCAAGGATGGAGTGAAGGACTCGGCCCCTGGACACCTGTTGTAAAAGACGGGCGACTTTATGGCCGCGGCTCTTCCGACGATGGCTATAGCTTTTATACAGCGCTCACAGCAATTCAAGCACTTGAGGCCTCAGGAAGACCGCATCCGCGCATTGTTGGCCTATTTGAAACTGATGAAGAGTCAGGTTCTATAGATTTAGCGCAATATTTAAAGGACATTGCTCCCCGCGCGGGCAACCCATGTATTCTGGCCATTCTTGATCTCGGAATCCACGATTATGATCGCGTTTGGCTTACTCAATCACTTCGCGGAGTTGTCAGTTTCAAGCTTAAAGTAGAGGTTCTTCAGCACCCCGTACACTCTGGTATTGCAAGTGGCATTGTCCCGAGCTCATTTGCTGTGATGCGTGAACTTCTTGACCGTTTAGAAGACCCGGCAACCGGCCGCGTCAAACTTCCGTCGTTCCACGTGGAACTGCCGGAAGAACACCGTGAAACATTGAAACGGTGTGCAGAAATTGTCGGACAACATGCTGTTGAATTTCCGTATGCTGGTGACACGGAGCCTCGGAGTTCTGATCCCTTTGATGCTATGAAACGAAACACTTGGGAGCCGTCGCTTTCCATTCTGGGAGCTGATGGTCTTCCCAGCACATCAGAAGCAAGCGCACTACTTCGAGCAAGTACGACGCTCGCACTCTCCTTCCGGCTACCCCCCCGATTGGATGCTCAAAGGGCACTTAATGAAGCCATCTCGGCCGTTACGACTAACATTCCATCGCACGCCAAAGTAACTGTTTACGATCCTCGTGCAGAAGGCGGATTTGATGCGCCAGCACTTGCTCCTTGGCTTAAAAACAGCATAGATAAAGCCAGTACGGAAGTATTTGGACATCCCGTTGAATTCTGTTTTGAGGGGGCAAGCATCGGTACTATGCGCGATTTCCGCACCACTTTCCCAAATGCCTCTTTCTTCAACACTGGTGTACTTGGCGCTAAAGAAAATGCCCATGCACCGGATGAATCTTTGCCGCTTTCTTATGTTGAACGCCTTACAGAAGTGATTGCAAGAGTAGTAGCTTCTGTTCCTTTGGAGGAAGCATAATGCGCCGAGATTGCGTCACCCAGGTTATCGTTCGTTGGAGAAATGGAGAAGAAGACAACTTCGCCACTCCTTTTGAAGCAGAAAACTACATTAATTGGGCTCTTGATGAACTCGGAGAGCCCGAGGCTGCATGGCTGGAGGATATGCAGGGACGTAAGAAATGGGATTACCGCCTCGTCGAAGATGAGGAAGGTCGATTGAGACTCATGGATTAGGGGGATGATTATGGCCCATTGTGAATTCTGCACCTCGCAACATCAAGCCGAATTCTGGCGTGGACATTATTTCTACGCCATTGACGCCAGTAGCAATGATTTTCCAGGATTTATTCGTATCGTGGCGGTTGATCATGTCGCCGAAATGAGTGCTCTTTCACCTGCAGTTCGCACTTATCTATGGGATCTTCTTGAAACCACAGAAGAAACAATGCGCGACTCGCTCGCCCCTGACAAGATGAACCTTGCAGAATTCGGCAATATGGTGCCACATCTACATTGGCATGTAATCGCACGTTGGAAAGATGACGGTTGGTATCCAGAATGCCCTTGGGGAACTAAGCAACGCGAAGTTAACGCTGAAATCATAAAAATGCGCCGAAAGAGAGCAGAAGCGATGCTCCCGAAACTCGCAATAGCGCTCGCAGCAATATCTGAACCTCAATAAATTAATCGCAAGCGGAGAACTGGGCGCCCTGCATGGTCAGCGCCCTGCGCAGCTTTTGATTTTCCGTACTTGAAAGACCTGGAAAAATTAAATTAAAAGCTTTGTTGTACCGGCGTTCTTCGTCTACAACGATACTTTTTACTTTAAAGGCTCTCGCAGCTTCCTCAGCCCAAAGCTTAGCTTTTGGGCGGATGTGAGTCTTTCCCATAAGAACGGCCCACCCCGTTGCAGAAAATTTAATGATGCTTGCTCCTTGCAGCCCCAAGTCCGTCAAACGCTTGAGCTCTTGCTTTGCTTTTCCTTCACTCTTAAATGGACCGCTATAGACCATATAAACAGATGCATCAGTCTCTTCCATTACAAGCCGTCCGATAAGACCTGATCGCTCAATTCCGCGACGCAATTCAGGCAACCGACGTTCTCCCACAGGTCCAAATCGTAGACAGGTAGCAGTTTCTAAATTGCCAATGGTCATCTCTTCCAAAACAAGAGCATCAGGAAGAGAGTGCTTTTCGCTTTTTTCCGCAGAGAGCTTCACAGCTTCCTCAGCTTTCTTAGCGGCTCGTGCAGCTCCTGACAGAGCAGGTGCAGGTTCAGTACTCTGCGAATCCTTTAATAAAACAGATCGATCCTCTAATTCCTTCAATTTTTGTATATCAGGAATAACGGATGCTGATTCTGTCGGTACGGTGCGTTGAGGTTGGCTGTCGGACTCAAACCACAACCATCCTACCAACCCCACTACTGCAAGCATTGCGATCAGGAATAGGATACGCATTCAAACGAACTCCCAAACTTCAAGCAAATTATTCAAGATCCTGTCCGCGCACGTGCCAATGCAGCAAGCCCCAGAAGCACTAGATTGTGACGCAACTCCATTTGAGGCAGGACCTGCCGCATACGTTCTTGAGCAAATCGAGCAGATCCTCCCGCGACAACGACTCGGACAGATGCAGGATCACGTACCTGTTGAGCAAGCTCTTCAAATGCGAGTCGAACCAGTCCAGCTTGGGAATCCAAAATGCCCGTAACAATGGCATCTTTAGTGAGACGTGGTTCACTTTGCCAAAGACCAATATCGCTAGTCAACGCTGCCGTCCCGTTAACAAGCGACTGTTGCATCATAGTTGGACCTGGAGCTATACGTCCCCCTAAAAAAACATAATGCCTCTCACTTTCGCGAAGCACCGCATCCACCGTCGTGGCGGTTCCCAGTTGCACAATGAGAATCGCTTCTGCAGGGGCTGAATCAATAGCTCCTATAGCAGCACACCAACGATCTGCACCCAATAGTTCAGGATGCAGATAATTATTCCTGAGCTCCCATTGAGCACATCGGAATGTAGGCAAAGAATGGACCCATTGCCAAGGAATATCACAGGCATTAAAAAACTTAGTGGCAGAGAAGGCCAACTTAGGGGCGGCTACTGTGCAACCTAAAACAGCATCAGGTGCTTCACACTGCCACACTTCATAAAGATCATGAAGCGATTCAGGCGCTCCTCGATGTACCACCGTGTGAGGTTCATGCTCATTGCCTAACACTGCCCATTTGAGTGCTGTATTTCCGAGATCTACCAGAATCGTTTTCATGTCTTAATGACTTTAAGAGTTAGCGAGTGAAACAAGTTCCCCAGACAAAAAATGGAGTCCTTCAGCTCCTGACCTCTGCATAATCAAGCGCCCTTCGGTATCAATACCACAGTCAATACCGAGAACGGTTCGACCACTGTCGAGCTCGCGCCAAAGAACCTCCTTGCCGTAAAAAGCGTCATAAAGACGCCAACGTTCGAAAAGCCTTCCTACAGCATCCTCTTCCTCAAGGGACTTGAAAACCTCTAATAAATCGTCAACAAGCATGGCTAGAAGTTCACCGCGAAATTGTGGATCCCGAGGATTCATAAGGAATGCCGGCGCTCGGATCGGCCATCCACTACTTGTAGTGCCACCAGATTCAACTTCCAAATTAAGACCTATGCCTATGATGAGGCTGGAACAGCCTTCATCATCTTGAACCGACTCCAAGAGAATACCCCCAACCTTTCCACCTTCGGCCCAGACATCATTAGGCCATTTAACAAATACTTTTCGCATCGCAGCCCGAGAAAGAGCCCCTGCAGCTCCCATAGCAGCCGCAATACTCAATAATCCCGGCGCTCGGGCTCTTAGTGCAGCTGTAAAGGGGAGGCCTACCGAAAAAATAAGTGATTGGCGAACATTACGCCAAACACGCCCTCGAGTCCCTCGGCCAGCTGTTTGATAATCAGCCGTCAACAACACCGGCTTATCAAAGCCTCTCTTATGCGCCCATAGCTTTAAATCGTCATTAGTTGAACCAGTCTCACGTACCCACCTAACATCAACAGCATGCGTAAGCGAAGACTTAAGTGCAGTGAGAAAAACACAAGAATCGGACATGAATGAGAGTGCTGGCGAGAGCAATCAAAGAGGTAGGGAAAGGCTTGCTAAAATTTGAATTTCCAACACGCAGCCCCCATTGTGGCACAAGCCGCTACGCCGGCACTGCCACTCCCAAAACCGCATGCATAGGCTTCTCACCTTCATTTTGCTACCGCTCTTCGCTCTGCCGTCAGCAGTAGCTGCTTCCTCCGTTTTAGTGGATCTTGAAAGCAGTCAGATAATCCTCTCTGATAGGCCAAGAACACCCGAAAATGCTTCCAGCATGCTTCCATTAATGACGGTCTATACGACTCTGGAGCTTCTGAAAAATGGGACAATTGAAAATAAGCTCTTTGAGTCAGTCAAAAATCCTTGGGGCGGCCCGGATCTAACTCTTGCAGATCTATTACAGGGACTTCTGATGACTGGAGATCCTGAGGCCGTGGAAGCGGTTCGTCAAACTCTCAAATTGTCAGAAAAAGACTTTTCCCATCAACTGAACCAAACCGCCAATGCACTGGGTATGTTCGCCACGGAATTCACTTTTCCATGCAACGAAAATACTCCGTGTATCAGCACCGCTCAAGATATGGCGCTACTGGCAGAAAGTCTCTACACACACCATGCAATATCGCGTATTTGGGGAGCATCGCATAGTCTTACCCTGCCTGATGGCAAAATACTTCACACGGAAAATTTTTTCCTTGAAAAAAGTCCAGCTATAACAGGAGTTTATGTTTCACCTAAGAGGAAACATATCGCATCAAGTGCTGCAGTTCTTTCAGAAAATCCTAAAGGCTCAGATGGCCGCTTGCGCCGACTGTTAGTAGTATCACTCAATAACAACGATCGAGATTCGCTACGTCAGGAAATTTCCTCTTTACTACTTCGCGGCTACCGTGACTACGAAACACTAAAACTCTATTCAGATGGTGATTTTGTCGCAAACGTCCCCATATATAAGGGGGAGGAAACGGATGTTCGTGCGGTTGTACCACAAACCGTCTTCATCACAATGACTACTGAGCAAATGCTTACTGCGGGAGCTAAAGCTTTGGAAGTTCGAGTGCGTTACGCCTCTCCTCTCATTGCTCCAATTAAAGCTGGTCAATACGTCGGCACCCTTGAAATACATGCTGGACTGAAGCTTGCTCAAACGATTCCGTTGGTTGCTCAGTCCGATGTAGATGAAGGAAATTTTTGGAAAAGGTTTCGAGACACTGTTCGTATTGCGTTGTCCCAAGAGATCCTGCATCAATAAAGGAATTGAAATGTCTGAAAAAATTCAAGAAAAATCAGAGTATAAGATTGAACATTTAGAGGCTGAAGATGCTGAAAAGGTAGCAATGACAGCCGAAAAGAAAACCATTGAAAAGGCCTGTGAAGATGCCGCCCCGCTTGAGGGAGCTGTTGACGAAGCCTCATCTGTAATGAAGTTCCCAATGGACTTCCCTATCAAGGTGATGGGACTGGCTGCACCCACTTTTCCAAAGGTAGTCGCCGATATTGCCCGTCTTCACTGTGATGATTTTGATGATTCCAAAACGACGGTTGAATACTCTCGCACTCGCAAATATATGTCGGTGACTGTGGAAGTAATCGCCCGCTCAAAGGAGCAGCTTGATGATCTTTACCGCGCTTATACCTCTAACCCAATGGTTAAGATCGTTCTCTAACTTAATCGACAGATGACGCCTCCCCAACCTTTGTCACCTCCATCCGAACAGCCGCCTTCCCCCGCCTATCCTGGCAGACTCGGTGCGTGGCTTGCTTTTACGCGTCCAAAGACATGGCTTCTGGCCGTAGCTCCAGTTTTAGCTGCATTAGCACTAGCTTGGGCAGAAGCACATGCTTTTTCCCCTGTCGTTGCTCTGCTAACACTGACTATTGCCGTCCTGATGCAGGCAATCTCAAATATGGAGAATGATCTCGGCTACAGCAAACGAAAAGCAGAAACGGGCAATCGACGAGGACTTCCTCGAGCTACAACCATGGGGTGGATTAGCAACCATGCAGCCGAATGGGCAATTCGAATGGCGGCAGTTCTTGCACTGATCAATACAGCAGCGCTCATTTATTTTGGCGGCTGGCCCTTTGCTCTTGTTGGTGTAGCCTCCCTAACCGCAGCCTATTGTTATATGGGAGGTCCGAAGCCAATTGCCTATACCCCATTTGGAGAGGTTTTGGTTCTTCTCTTTTTTGGCCTTACTGCTGTCTGCGGTACGTACTATCTACAAACATCAGAACTGACAGTCAACTGCATCCTGCTTGGCGCTGCATTAGGCACTATCGCGTCTGGCGTGCTGGCCGTCAATAATTTTCGAGATAGAGAGCATGACGAAAGCATAGGTCGTCGTACGCTGGCGGTCCTAATTGGAGAGAAGAGTTTTCTGAGGCTCTTTGATGCTTTACTTCTTATCCCATATGCACTTGTCGCACTGATGGTTGTTACCGATATCAGCCGTTGGCCCTATTTTCTGGTTATTCTGAGCTTGCCGCTTGCAATGCGCGTATCTCAACAAATCCGCCGTAGCCAACATGAAGCTCTTAACGAAGTAATGTTTGGCTGCGTTCAGCTTGAAGCGCGCTTTGCTCTACTCTTTGCAATCGGCGCCTCTACACAGGCTGTACTAATGAGCCTCACGCTATCTAATATGCTCAATTAAGTTTCTGGCTATTCCTATCGAACTGTAAACTAAAAGAAGCACCCGCTATCCTTTTACATCTTCAAGCGGGCACTTCATTTTCAAACTCAAACGTTCTACTTATTCATCTGAAGGTTTTGCTTGCTGTAAATCCTTCATACGGTGATCAATCTCTTCTCGAGTAGCAATTGAGAAACAAGTTACTACTTTCTGCACTCCCGAAACTTTAGCCGCAGTTTGCGCTGCAGTCTGAGCTTCTTCACGCGTCACTACCCCCATCAGATAGACGATTCCGCGTTCTACAGCAACTTTCATTTGATTGAGCGAAATAGTACTGTTACCAATAATTGAGGTACGAACCTTAGTAGCAAGCACCGTATCGGACAGCCGAGTCGAAACGGATGAAGGATCCATAACTGCAATCTCGTTGATAACCCCCTGAACGTCAAGGCTTTTCACCGCGATTTCTTCAGCCTTTCTGCGATCTTCAAGGGAGGTAGCTTCACCGGAAAGAAGAACTCGTCCTTCATAAGCTGTGACATTGATGTGATAGGGCTTGTTTTTTAACGCCTGAGATACATCATACGCAATACGTTTTTCAACGACCTCGTCACTCACAATGGTTCCTGTCGTGCGACGATCAGTCATAACGGTAGTAGTAGTCACGGCAGCTCCCCCAATTACTAAAGGAGCAATGCAACCGCTCACCAGGAGCGTTGCTGCGGACAGCACTGTCGCAACTACAGTACAACGAAAGATAGTAAGAGAATTCATGAAGTGCCCTGAAAAAAAGAATGTTCTCTGAGTCTAGTCGCCTAACAAGTGACAAGTCATAGCTCACTATGAAGTTCCAGATCTCTTACAGGCATTTTTATGGGGAAACCGGGTTCGGTTGCTGCAACCGTTCGTAAAACTGGTTCGACACGATTCCAAAAAGCGGCAAATCGCGGTCGAGATAACAGAATTTTGTGCGACCGCCAACGTACGGTATCCTCTTGTAACCACCGCTGGAGAACTCCACGTATCTTCGCTCGATTGGCAGAAAGAAGAACCTTAGCTACATGCATTGATGGGAGCACAGGTAACGGTACCCATTCCACTGATGGATCTCGGAAACGCTCAAGAAACTCTGAATCCGTCGAAAGAGAGGAAGCGATCATTAATACCCCAAGTCGTTCTTCTAACGAAGTTGCATGGGTTACCAGCATACCTAGGCGATCGCTGAGAGCACAAATCGCAGAATAATTGCTGAGCTCACGCTGCCAAAGTGGATTTTGATCGCAGATGCGAAGTAATAAGTCAGCATTCACAACATGCACATCAACGGATGTCATGCACCAATGCCGACGCACCATTCGATCTTGTACATAAAGTGTTTCACAACTTCCGCAAAGAGCCCTCGGTCCACTAAGCGATACAAGGAGCGGGTCCGCGTGTAGTGGATCCATTAATGCACGGGCGACGATTCCGCGCCGAACAAGCATTAATGGTCGGAAAAAACCTGGAGACTCATAGAGAACCTCACCTCGCGTGTAATGCATCTCATGCCCCAAATTATTGAGCACTCCAATCATAGGGCGTGAGAGTCGAGGAGCAAACCAAGGGAGAAGAGAGGAAGCAGCAGGCATAAATAATGACAGCTTTTTTGCTGTCGTATATGTGGATAAAATATGTTGTTAACTTTTTTGTTTTATGAAGGAAATGTGGATAACTAGCGCTTGCCCACAACTACATGAAAAGTTGCTCAACATCTATCCCTCGTTTTCCACAGAAGATTCAGAAGGCTGTCCACAAATAAATCCATGCTTGATCTAATTGAAAAGTATAGCAAAGAACAAGTTATCCACAGAAGGTGCAGTTCCCTACTACAAACAACTACTTATTAAATATAAAGAATAAGAAAAGATAGGGAAGAATCTTGATGATAAGGACCTATCACTAAAAGTATCTTAAATATTTATATATGCAATACATAAATACTAGAATGAAAATCGATAAGTCGTGGATTATTTGTGCGTAAGCTGTGTATTTTACTGGTGTTTGCTGTGGGTTATTAGTGCTAACTATTTAATTTTATTGATATTTTCGTTATGTATACCAAACGGTACCAAGACACTAGGGATCTTTGTATGAGTGCTCTCAAGATTGCGTGCTTGGTCGTCAAAAAAGATATGCGGTCTTATAGCTTCAAGAATTGGTGTCTTATCCAACCCATCGAGAAGAAAGAGCTCCGCCGCACTCATACCAAAAGTTTTGAGAGTTGTAATCAATCGTTCTTCACTCTGAGCTCCACGTGAAGTGACGATAGAAATGCGAATAGCGGGTTTGAAGTAAGGATCGGATTTGCCGCGCCGCTGTGAATCAAGCCTTTGAAATTTAGACAACTTAGCGAAAAGATCCATAAGAGGTCCAGGTGCATGAGGGGTTTGAGCTTTTTCGAGTTCAAGTTTTTGGAAGGCCTTGAGCCCCTCTTTTTGATATTCACGCTCAGCCTCGTCGTCGGCAAGCACACCGTCAAAGTCAAATGCGATGCGAAGCGTCTTGTCATCTTCATCAGCATCCAGCATTTGACCAGGAAGAACAAGTCCTCCAGGGAGGCCAGCTTCAATGGCATGTGTCACGTTCTGGGCATTGGCAGACAGAAATAACGACACCTTAAAGGCCGAGATGTAAGGCAGTGTAGATTGGCCTGAAGTAAACGCTCCAGCATCAATTGGAAGGTTGTAATGCCGACATGAGTTAAAAAAGCGCCTTGCAGTCACTGGGGAGTTGCGGGAAAGCGCTACAACGCGAAATGGTTCTAGATCTGGGAAAAAGGCATTCAATCCTATGAGACGTTTTACGAAAGGAAATGCGACACCAGGCTGCAATGGATCGTCACAGTGCTCAACTTGGTAATCTTTGAAGGCTTCATAGCCTTCTTTTTCAAAAAGTTGATGCTCTTTCTCCAAATCGAACAATGCTCGGGATGAAACAGCTACGACGAGTTGATCGGCAGTAATTGACATGGTGGGATCCTATCGTTCACAGAAGAAAAAAGCGCTGGGGAACTTAACTCCCTAGCGCTTTGAAGATTATGCGTCGATGTTGCCAAAGAGCGCATTACTTTCGATAAAGGCTCGACGAGGTTCAACTACATCGCCCATCAACATCGAGAATATTGCGTCAGCATTAGCAGCATCCTCGATTCGAACTCGTAGCATGCGCCGCACTGCCGGATCCATCGTTGTATCTCGTAGCTGCTCAGGTGTCATCTCGCCCAGCCCTTTGTAACGTTGCCGGATGAGCCCCTTCTCTGCTTGGCGCATTAGCCAGCCAACTGCTTCTGCAAAATTTTTAACAGGCTCTCTTTCTCCGCCTCGTTCAATTTCAGCTCCTTCTTGAATCACTCCCTGAAGCATCAAGGAACTTTCGCGGAGTTTTTGATAGTCGGCAGAGAGAAGAAATTCCGGCAGAAGTGTTGTTGTTTTAATGTTCCCATGGCGAGTGCGATGAATTTTCAGAACATGTTTTTCTTCATCTTCATTCCAATAAGCTTCAATTTTGACATTCGGGTCCCGCATCTCTTTTTCAAGACGCTCGGCGCTTTGTTGAGCTGCAAATGTGTTTTCGAGAGAAAGTTCTACACCAGCAGCGATAGCAAGAAGAACCGCCCGGTCAATAGCTCCGCCGAGACGAGATATGACTGCATTGGCTTGCAAGTATTCCCCAACCAGCGTCTCGAGTGCCGTGCCGCGAATGGGTTCCTTTGCATTTGTGCTTGGATACAGAGCCGCACCAGAGAGAGCTAAGTCCTTAAGATAAGCGTTCATCTCAGCTTCATCTTTCAGGAAACGTCCTTTATCTTTGCTGTTTTTCTGTACTTTGTAGAGCGGGGGCTGAGCAATATAGACGTAGCCGTTTTCAATTAGCTCAGGCATTTGGCGGAAAAACAGTGTGAGGAGCAACGTGCGGATATGAGCTCCGTCAACGTCCGCATCAGTCATGATGATGATGCGGTGATAACGGAGTTTTTCAATATCGAACAGTTTGCCGATGTTGGTACCAAGAGCAAGCGTAAGCATGCGAATCTGCTCGGAATCCAGAAGTTTATCCTGAGCAGCTTTTTCCACATTAAGAACTTTACCGCGCAAAGGCAAAATTGCCTGATATTGTGAGTTACGCCCTTGCTTAGCAGAGCCGCCGGCTGAGTCCCCTTCTACCAGGAAAAGCTCGGAGTATGCAGGATTCTTTTCGCGACAGTCAGCGAGTTTGCCGGGAAGTCCGCCACCCATACCTGTTTTGCGAGTAAGGTCGCGTGCCTTTCGTGCAGCTTCACGTGCTCGAGCTGCCGTAATAATTTTTTCGCAGATCAGTTTGGCATCAGCAGGATTTTGTTCGAGGTAGAGCTCCAGCTCACGGGAAACAACATCCTCAACAGCAGGTCGTACTTCGCTCGAAACTAACTTGTCTTTGGTTTGAGAGCTGAACTTAGGCTGTGGGATTTTCACGGAAAGAACGCATGTGAGTCCCTCTCGCATATCGTCGCCATCGGGGTCCACTTTAGATTTTTTCGCCAGTTCGTTTTTTGCGATGTAATTTTTCAAAACGCGTGTCATGGCCCCCCGCAAGCCAGTGACATGCGTTCCTCCGTCGCGTTGCGGAATATTATTTGTATAGGCTGTGAGACTTTCGTTGTAGCTATCCTGCCACTGCATAGCGACTTCAACTTCGACAGGGGAACCGTTGGACAGTACAGTTTCCTTGGCGTGGAAAATCTTCGGGTGGAGAACCGTGCGAGACTGATTTTTATACTCGACATAGGCGATCAAGCCCTTGTCCGTCTTGAGTTGAGCCTCATGCGAAGTTCGCAGATCTTTGAGTGTTATAAAAACACCAGAATTTAGGAAAGAGAGTTCTCGCAGCCGCGAGAGTAATGTCTCATAGCTGAACTCTGTGACCTGTTCGAAAATCTCGAGATCAGGAAGGAAATGTACTTCTGTACCGCGCCGATTAGTAGGCCCAAGAAGAGCCATAGGCGAAATGCGCACATTTTTTCCTGTGGCCGGATCAATGGCATTTTCAATGAGACGGTTAACAACTTTTCCGCGTCGGAATTCAAGCGTACGAGCTTCGCCATCGCGGCGAACCACGAGGCGAAGCCAGGTTGAAAGAGCGTTTACACAGGACACGCCAACACCGTGCAACCCGCCAGAGATCTTGTAGCCGTTGTTGTCGAATTTACCACCGGCATGAAGTTCGGTCAGCGCGATTTCTGCGGCACTTCTCTTTGGATCGTGCTTATCATCCCACTTAATTGCTGTTGGAATTCCACGGCCATCGTCTGTAACTGAAATGGAATTATCCGTGTGAATTGTTACTTCAATATGTGAAGCAAAACCAGCCAATGCTTCGTCGATAGAGTTATCAACAACTTCATAAACAAGGTGATGAAGTCCAGAACCGTCAGCCGTATCGCCGATGTACATGCCTGGACGTTTGCGGACGGCCTCTAGTCCCTCAAGAATCTGAATGCTTGCGGCGTTATAGGCGTTTGGATTCTGGTCGGGTTGCACTTCGTCGAGCGACTGCACCTGCGGCAATGGCTGCGGGGCTTGATTAGACGAATTTTCCGCTTCGGTCATGAAATACGTTCCTTGCGGCTGGATGCGTTAAGCATCCGCGCCGTTGTTGAAAAAATCATCCGTTCACTCCTTATTCATTAGGAGTGGTGTTTCATCATCAGATACGCATCGGCATGATGAGATAACGGAAGCTCGAAGATTCCGGCATCGTCACGAGCACGCTTTTTGGCGTCGCAGCGAAGTGGAAGTTAACTTCAGAGTTTTTGAGATTATTGAGGAGCTCGATCATGTAAAGAAGATTGAAGCCGATATCGAGATCGTCCCACTCCCAGTTGACAGCGAGCTTTTGACTTGCTTCTTCTTGTTCCGCATTACTACCCTGAACTGTGAGAGAGCCTTTAGTGAAAAGCCAGCGAATGCCGTGGAATCGTTCATTAGTCAGAATCTGTACGCGGCGAAGAGCAAGAAGTAGCTCCTCGCGGTTGATTGACACACATTGTGGGTTGGTATCAAGTGTGGGCATTACTCGCTGATAATCTGGGAATTTACCTTCAATAAGCTTGCTAACAAATTCAATTCCTGCAAAATTGAATCCAATTTGTGTATCGCCAACGTTGACAGTAACCGGCGTATCGTCTTCAGGGAGAATGCGAAGTAATTCACGGACAGTTTTACGTGGAACAATCGCCTCAATCTTTGTTTCCTGATTGAGACCATCGATTTCAGCTTCACAGTATGCAAGTCGATGTGTGTCTGTTGCGACAGCAATGAGTTTTGCTCCTTCCACTACGAAAAGTACCCCCATCAGGAAGTAGCGAATATCTTTTGGAGCCATTGCAAAGGCTGTCATCGTGAGCAGATAACGAAGCGTCTTAGCGGGCAACGTAAAGGTGGTTGTCCACGGCATGATCTTTAATACCGGAAAGTCTTGAGCCGGGAGTGTTTGCATGGAGAAATGACCCCCTGAAGTAGTGAGGTCAGCAAGACCGCCGTCATCAATATCCACATCGAGTGTGTCTAGTGGGCGAAGAGCTCCGAGGATTTCAGAAAACTTTTGTGCGTTGAGGGTGATGTTTCCTTCGCAGCCCTCCACACCCACAGGTGCACTCGTTCGGATTTGAATATCGAGGTCAGTCGTCGAAAATGTAACGTCAACACCTTTTTGTTCGATAAGGATATTACTTACAACAGGTAAGGACTGATTGCGTTCGACAATGCCGGCAACAGAGCGTACGGGTTTGATCAGAGCTTCAACTGGGCTGGAAATCAATTTCATGATGCTGTTCGATGGAATTTGAAATTAAAAAGGCTGCGTCAGCCGCGGATCATCTGTTCAAGTACATGAATTTCATGGTTTAGTTCAGCATCGTTCTGGCGCTCTTGAGTAATTTTACGGACTGCATGCATTACGGTGGTATGGTCGCGGCCACCAAAGTTCTCTCCAATTTCAGGCAGACTGTGCTGAGTGAGTTCTTTAGTGAGGTACATGGCAATTTGGCGTGGACGAGCTATGTTGGCAGGACGACGCTTGGAGTGCATATCGGCCACTTTGATTTTGTAGTAATCCGCAACAGTTTTTTGAATATTCTCAATTGTGATTAAGCTGTTGACAACTTGGAATTGTTCACGCAATACCCGCTTAGCAATATCAATCGTGATTTCTCTCGATGATGTTGCTTGGAATTGCTGATAGGCGACGACTTGCTGCAGTGCTCCTTCAAGCTCACGGACATTGGATTTCAGACGTTTTGCAATGTAGGCAGCAACTTCATCAGGAAGATCGACTCCCATTGTTTTAGCTTTGTTGAGAAGAATCGCCGTGCGCATTTCAAATTCAGGCGGTTCAATAGCGACAGAGAGACCCTGCGACAAGCGAGATATGAGACGAGGTTCAATATCTTTGAGTCCACGGGTGTAGGTATCAGACGTTATTACAAGCTGTTTGTTGTGTGGGACTAACGCTTCAAAAGCTCGGAAGAACTGCCCTTGTGATCCCTTTGCTCCAGACAGAGACTGTACGTCGTCAATGAGAAGCAGGTCGAGACTACGATATCGTTCATCAAATTTTTCAAGGCTCGCGTGTGTTTTATTAGTTGATTCACGCACAGCCGATGTGTATTCATTAATGAAATCCTGTGCGGAGACACAGCGAACTCGAGCTTTTGGATGTAAATCCAAGTAGCGATGCCCAATTGCTTGCATCAAGTGGGTTTTACCAAGACCAACGCCTCCGTAAATGTAGAGCGGGTTGTACTGTGTTCCAGTGGTCGTGGCAACATGTTCGGCAGCCGCAACAGCCAACTGATTGGCGTTACCGTTGACGTAGTTTTCAAACGTGAGTCCTGGCAGCAGTCCCGTTTCTTCTCGCCGTTTGATCTCAGTTTCAGACGGGGGATGTGATGTACCTGATTCTTCCCTTTGAACTGGCTTGACCTGTGCAGGCACTAGCGATACAGCTACGGCACTGCCATGGATACGTGTTGCAACTGCGGAAATACTTTTCTGATAGGCACCACGAATGTAGGTGATCTTGGTAGCGGGCGCTTCGAGCGTCAGAATGCCATCTTTCTCATTCCAATATGTGGGCTTGAGAACTTCAAACCAAGTGGTGTAGATCTTTGGGGTGTTCTGCGTTAACCGCTTAAGACTCTCGAGACACTGTTGCCAGAACGCTTGCATAACCGAAATAGGAGCGGAGATATTGAGGCGCCAGGAAGGCTCCTCATAAGGGAAAGCGTTCCATTTTAGCGTTTTTTCCACAGCTCTTCCACAGTGAACAATGAATCCCTGTAGTTGTTCTGGTTAATTATGTGTTTTTTAAGGATAAAGTTATCCACAACAACTTCAATGGTTAATATAAAATCATCTTTATCCACATTAATTTGTGAATAATAAAACCTACTGTTGCAGTTAAACTTATAGAAGTGAATGTTCACATATATGGAATATGCACAAGGTACAGTGGAATGAGACATAAGACCTACTATAGGTAGTGTCAAATAGGGGTGTCTTCCTAAATTCAGTGGTCCCATGCATTGATTTTGAGCAGAAATCCCATGATGTCTATATTTCTTTTTCCTTCCCATGAATTGACAACTCATAGGGAAATGATGTGTAATAGCAAGCTTTTCTAGGCTTCCTCTAGCCCCGCCCCATATCTAGGGGCCGTTGGAGACAAAGAGGAATGCGCAGAAGCGCTGCGTTTCTTCGCAGCTCTGAATTCTTCTGCCGCAGAAATACGGTTTCTCACCGGTCTGCAGGCTCTCCCCCGACATTAAGGAATAATCATGGCTACTAAGCGTACCTACCAGCCCTCCAAGACCAAGCGCGCTCGCACGCACGGTTTTCTTGTCCGCAGCCGCACGAAGGGCGGCCGTCGTGTCCTTGCTCGCCGTCGTGCTAAGGGCCGTCACGTTCTCGCCCTCTAATCGATCGGCCCACGGCTGATTGCCGTCGTGTCCGGAAGCCAGGCGAAGAACTTCAGACTCCCTCGAGCTTTTCGTATCATAAGTACAGAAGATTTCGGGGTGATATTGAGGACGCGGAACGAACATTCGTTTCGCGTCCATTCCGCATGTTTTGTCGCCGGCTGTCTTGAAAATGAGCAGACCGGGGTTGTGCGTATCGGGGTCACCGTTGGAAAGAAGAACGCGCCGCTGTCTGTTGACCGTGCCATAGTTAAACGTCAGCTGCGGGAAATATTTCGTCTCCATCTACCGATGCTGCGGCAAGTTCTTCCTGACGGTGTCGGTTTGGATGTTTCACTGAGGCTTAAAGTACCGCTGAAGGGGCTGAGTCCCAAGTCCAGAACGGATCTGAAACGGCGGTTGCGTGCTGATGCGGATGGACTGCTTAACGAGGTGGTACGCCGTAGTAAACGACGCACTCAAGCCAAGGCGGAGCAACAAGCATGAATCCAGTCAAGGCTCTGATGTTGGGGACGATTCGTCTTTATCAGTTAACGCTTTCTCCATGGGTGGGACGGGAATGCCGTTACTTGCCTACCTGCTCGAATTATGCGATTGAAGCTATTAAGCTTCACGGGGCAGTTAAAGGGGGATGGCTCATGTTGATGAGACTTGCGCGTTGCCACCCTCTGGGCGGTAGAGGGTATGATCCTGTGCCGAAGACTTTTCGTTGGTGCTGTTGGTGCAGAGATTGTTCGGAGACCTCCTCTGTAACACGCAATGCGCGCAGAATTTTCAAACTTTAATCAATACGCAAGAGAGCTTTATGGGTAGAGAAGTACAGCGCGCCCTGCTTTGGGTGATCCTTTTCGGCTCGCTTTTTATGCTATGGGACAACTATCAGGTTTGGAAGGGCGGAGAGTCCTTCTTCGGATCTGCCAAGCAGGAAGCAATTGAAGCCGATCGGTCTGCCGCTGCAGGCGTCCCCACCGCCACAGTTGCTAAAACTGCTCCGGTCTTGGATGATGCTACTGCGGTAAAGGAACCCATCGTTGTAACGACGGACCGCATGAAGGTTACATTTGACCGAATGGGGGCTCGAATTGTTGGTTCCGAAATGCTTCTCTTCCCGCAACAAGCCGATTGGACTGAAGTGGGTCTTGCCGGTATGGTGCTTGGTCGGGAACCCTCCCCCAACCTTGGCAATGTGAAGCTTTTTGATGTTGAAGGGGGGCATGCCTATCTGGCTCAAACTGGACTTGTGGGCGGAGACTATCCAACTCACAATGATGAGTTCAAACTCGTGAGTCAGGATCTGACGCTTGGTGACAAGGAATCGATGAAGGTGGTTTTTGAGGCGGATAAGGGCGGCCTTAAAGTCACGAAGACCTTCACGTTCAAGCGCGGCTACTATGGCATTGATGTTGATACAGCTGTAACGAACACGACTGATAAAGCTGTCACTCCTCAGATCTACTATCAGCTAACTCGTGATTCCTCGAAGCCCGCGGGCGAAAGCTCGATGTATTCAACCTTTACTGGCCCTGCCTTCTACACGGACGAAGAGAATTTTCAGAAGTTGAGCTTCTCGGAAATCCGCGATAAAGATGCCAAGTATGTTGAAGACACCAACAATGGTTGGTTGGCAATGGTGCAGCACCATTTCGTGAGCGCATGGGTTCCTCCTCAGGGAGAAGTGCGTCATAACTATACGCGTGCTCTTGGCCACGATCTTTTTGCTGTCGGTACATTGATCAGCCTGAAGGAAATCGCCCCGGGTGCAACACAAACGAACCACGCAGTTCTTTATTCTGGCCCTCAGGAACAAGCTCGTCTGGAGCAGCTTGCTCCTGGACTTGAGCTTGTGGTTGACTACGGTTGGCTCACGTTCCTTGCTAAGCCCATTTATTGGCTTCTGGATTTCCTATATGGAATTGTCGGAAACTGGGGGTGGGCCATCGTACTTCTTACCTGTATTGTCAAAGCTGTCCTCTATCCGATTTCTGCTGCTGGCTACCGGTCAATGGCCCGCATGAAGGAAGTCACTCCTCGTTTAAAGGCGTTGCAGGAAAAGTACAAAGACGACAAACAGCGTTTGAACCAAGCCATGATGGAGCTGTATAAAACCGAAAAGATCAATCCGGTCGGTGGGTGCTTGCCAATCATGCTTCAGATTCCCGTGTTTCTGGCTCTTTATTGGGTGCTCCAGGGCTCTGTGGAGCTGCGCGGCGCCGAATGGATCCTATGGGTTCACGATTTGGCAATGCCCGATCCTTGGTTTGTCCTTCCGGCCCTCATGGCCGCAACGATGTTCTTGCAAATCTTGCTTAACCCGAAGCCTACAGACCCAATGCAGACGAAAGTGATGTACATCATGCCAGTTGTTTTCTCGGTTATGTTTTTCATCTTTGCTGCGGGTTTAGTGCTCTACTGGCTCACCAACAATATTTTGTCGATTGCTCAGCAGTGGTGGATCAACAAGACGATTGCTGAAGAGCGTGCACAGCGTCTTGCTAAGCGCTGAGGCAAAGGACCTGTTCTTCCAAACAAGTTCTCTGAAACAACGATAAAAAAGGCCGGGATCAGATCTTCCAATAAAGAAATGACCCGGCCTTCTTTTTTCTTAGTGCTTACGCTTCGTCCAGATTGATGCGGCAAAAAGAAGCGGCCACATCCAAACACTCAAAAACCAAAGCAGAATAAGGCGCAGCGATAATGTTTGCTTTTCTGCCTTCCAGGTTTTTAAGTAAACAATAATGGCTCCAATAACTGCCCATAACAAGAAAGTACAGTAAATGAGAGCCCGTATCTTGTAAGTGCTACCAAAAACGGCTGCTGTTAGTGCTGCCGCAGGTACAGAAAGCACGACTGCAATACAAGCACCCGCTAGAGCAGGGCCAAAAAACTGATTCGGTTGATTGTGTGGTCCTTGAAACGACATAGATATGAAATAAAGCAGTTGAAAGATATCCGCGTAAGCGTAACACTCAACTGACTGCGAACTCCGCTCAATATTTGCTATTCACTCAGTCATGCTCTTCAACGACAAGACCCCAATCATCGCTATTGCAACTGCGCCAGGTCGTGGCGGCATCGGAGTAATTCGCCTCTCTTTTGAGGCTGACTTGGCCGATCCTATTCTTGCAGCGCTTTTTCCTCAACGCAGTATCGAACCTCGCCGAGTTCAATTACTTCCTTTTTTAGATGAAAACAATGCACTGCTTGATCATGCAGTTGTGCTTTATTTCTCTGCGCCAGCGAGCTATACAGGCGAATCTGTTTTGGAAATCCAGGCTCACGGCGGCCCGGTCCTACTAAAACTTATTTTGCGGGCTGCGTTAACCAAGCTTGCGTTCTGTGGATTGAGGATTGCTGAACCTGGGGAGTTCACTAAACGCGCTTTCCTTAATGGCCGTATGGATCTTACTCAGGCAGAAGCCGTAAGCGGTTTGATCGATGCGGCAAGTGAGGCAGCTGCACATGCGGCAGCACGATCACTTTCTGGAGATTTTTCCAGAGAAGTTCATGCAGCAGGAGATCTTCTTGATGAAGCTCGAGCTTTGTCTGAAGCTTCGCTCGACTTTCCTGAGGAAGATCTCGAAGATCTCAAAGGAAAGCAGATTTTCACTCGTGCTCGAGAAGCTCAGATAAAGCTGGAGGGACTTCTTGCAAATGCACGCCGTGGGGTAGTTCTAGCTGATGGCATTACTGTTGCCTTGGTGGGAGCCCCTAATGTTGGCAAATCCAGTTTGTTGAATGCGCTTGCGGGTGATGAGGTGGCTATTGTTACGGAAATTGCTGGAACCACCCGAGACCGCATTGAACATTGGACAGCTTTTGACGGTATACCGTTGCGCATTGTTGATACGGCAGGAATGCGTGAAACAAACGATATTGTTGAGCAGAAAGGTATTGAGCGAACACTGAAAGCCATATCAGAGGCTGATATCGTGCTGCATCTCGTTGATGCTTCCGGACGCATTCCGGATGATGAAGCGCTTCTTACACGAGTGAGAGAGTACGCACGTCCTGGAACTCCGCTTCTCATCGTGGCCAACAAGATTGACAGTATTTCTTTAGAGCGCAGAAATGAGTACTGCGACGATGCCAGCATAGTTCCTATTTCAGCGAAGACTCATGAGGGCCTAGAGGCTCTCAAGGCGAGGGTCTTGGAGTACGTTGATATGACTGGTGGCACGGAAGGTGTATTTCTTGCACGAGAACGTCATCTGGAATGCCTACGTATGGCTTCAGCTCATCTTTCAAAAGCACTTGAAATGAGTACATCTCCCTTCTGTATGATGGAGATTTTTGCCGAAGAGCTGCGTCTTGCAGGACGTGCATTAGGCGAACTTCTCGGCGAAACCGACGCAGAGGATTTGCTTGGCATTATTTTCAGCCGTTTCTGCATTGGTAAATAAGTTACTTCTCTTTTTATGGGCGGTTCCCCATGGACTATCCCGAAAATTTTGATGTCATTGTGATCGGTTGCGGTCATGCTGGAGCGGAGGCTGCACTTGCATCCGCTCGCATGGGTTGTAGCACGTTGTTGGTTACTCATAATCTTGATACTGTCGGCCAGCTTTCCTGTAACCCATCGATTGGGGGAATTGGCAAAGGGCACCTTGTTAAGGAATTAGATGCTCTGGGCGGAGCCATGGGGCAGGTGACTGATGAGTCTGGTATTCAATTTCGTATCCTCAATCGTTCAAAAGGTGCGGCGGTTCATGCATCTCGAGCCCAGATTGATCGTCAGCTGTATCGACGAGCAATGCGAAAACGGATTGAATCTCAGGAAAACCTTAAAGTTTTCCAAATGGCCGTCGATGATCTATTAGTGGAAAATGGCTGTGCTAGAGGCGTTGTCACGAATACAGGCATTCGATTTCATTCCAAGGCTGTAGTGCTATCTGCGGGAACATTTCTCAACGGTCTTGTACACATTGGGCTTGAACACTTTACTGCTGGTCGCATGGGGGATCCCGCAAGTGTGCGGTTGGGGGAACGATTGAAGGAGTTAGGGCTTCCTCAAGGTCGTCTAAAGACAGGAACTCCATGCCGTATTGATGCTCGCACCATTGACTTCTCTCGTTGTGAAATACAGTGGGGAGATCTTAATCCCACCCCTTCTTTTTCCTTGATGCAGCCGACTGCCACTCATCCGGAACAAATGCCGTGCTGGATTACGCACACGACCCGTGAGATGCATGAGTTGATTCTTGCGAATCTAGACCGTTCGCCAATGTATGCAGGCGTTATCCAAGGTATCGGTCCGCGTTACTGTCCTTCTATAGAAGATAAAGTGAAGCGCTTTGCGGAGAAGAACAGTCATCAGGTGTTTCTTGAACCTGAAGGGATCCATGTCCGTGAGTACTATCCAAACGGCATCTCCACAAGTCTGCCTTTTGATGTGCAATTGAAGATGGTACATATGATGCCGGGGCTTGAAAAAGCACATTTAACTCGACCAGGTTATGCCATCGAATATGACTACTATGACCCTCGGGAATTAAAACGGTCCTTTGAATCTAAAGTAATGGAAGGCCTGTTCTGTGCCGGACAAATCAACGGAACAACGGGATACGAAGAAGCTGCAGCACAGGGTCTTTTGGCTGGTGCTAATGCAGCGCTTTATGCGCGTGGCGATGAGGCTTGGACACCGAGACGAGATGAAGCGTATTTGGGCGTTATGGCTGACGACTTAACGACAAAAGGCGTTACGGAGCCGTACCGGATGTTTACAAGTCGTGCCGAGTATCGCTTAAATCTTCGGGAAGATAATGCTGATACCCGTCTCACTCCTATTGGACGTAAGTTGGGGTTGGTTGATGATGCTCGTTGGGAGTTTTTCTGTCGTAAGACAGAACGCATTGAACGAGCAATGGAGGCATTGCGTGAAACTTGGGTAAATCCCAAACTGATTGAACGGGCTGAAGCAGAACGCGTACTCGGCGTTGCCATCGAACGTGAATATTCTTTACGCAGTCTTCTCGCACGACCAAACGTGACAATGGAGAGCCTCATGACATTGAAGCGCACGGATGGTTCGCTTGCTCATGATTTCTCCGAACTCAATGAGGAAGAACAATCTCGGGTTGAAGTAGAAGTGAAATATGCTGGTTATATTGATCGGCAAAAAGATGAAATCCAGAAGACTCTTGCAAATGAAACGCTAGTTATTCCACGAGAAATGGACTATGACCAAGTGATGGGGCTTTCATTCGAAGTACGCCAAAAACTAAAAGCGGCTCAACCTGAGACTGTAGGGCAGGCTTCTCGTATTTCTGGTGTAACTCCTGCTGCGGTGGCACTTCTTTTAGTTCATCTCAAACGTCGGCATTACTATGTTCGCGATAAAGGGACGCAACATCCAACTGTCGAGTCTCCGGAGTGATCACATGTCAGCTACCGTCATTGACCGCTCAGTTCTTACTGCAGGACTAACTCAGCTGGGACTTACATCGAACCTAGACGTACTCAAGGGCTTTGAAAGCTACGCTGAATTACTTCTTAAATGGAATAAGGTTTACAACCTTACCGCAATCCGCAACCCTGAAGAGGTGCTTACTCATCACCTTCTGGATTCAGCAACGCTTGTTCCAGCTCTGCAGCGTTTTGTACCGGGAGTTGATACAGTGCTTGATGTTGGTTGTGGAGGTGGGCTGCCAAGCGTACCGTTAGCTTTACTACTGCCGCACGTCTCTGTGATGGGGGTTGATGCCGTTGGTAAAAAAGCAGCTTTTGTAAATCAAGTAGCCATTGAACTGGGGCTCAAGAATCTTACGGCCCGTCATGCTCGTGTTGAGAAGATGGTCGGAACATGGAAAGCGATCACAAGCCGCGCTTTTGCGTCACTGGCTGACTTTACGCACCTAACGATGCATCTTCTTGCTTCAGACGGACGTTGGCTAGCTATGAAAGGAGTGGTTCCTGAGGATGAAATAGCTGCTCTTCCCTCAAATGTCAAAGTGCTTGCTATAGAGAAGCTGGTTGTGCCTGGTCTTGAAGAGGAACGCCATCTCATCGTTCTTGGTAAGGAGTAGCTGATATGGATTTGACAGCTATGCTCGGAGCATCTTTTGTGGGGGCTTTTCTATATGCATTCACAACGCTGCTTCCTGTCATTAACCCGTTTAGCGGAGCGATGTTCTTTGTGACGTTGACAGGACATCTCTCTGATGCTGATCGATCTTATGTAGCGGGTCGCATTGCATTGTTTTCTTTGATTATTTTGATGGTTTGTCTGTTTGCTGGACATATCATTCTTGGCTTTTTTGGTATTTCCGTTGGAGTACTTCGCTGTGCAGGCGGTATTGTGCTTTTTGCCGCAGGCTGGAATGCCTTGAACGCACCAGCACAAGATGGAACCTCAAGTCCAAAGATGGAGCTGCCTCGTTCAAGACTGAAGGCTATGGCTTTTTATCCATTCACTTTGCCGCTTACTACGGGACCAGGAGCGATTGCAGTAACAGTTGCTATTGGCACAACACTGCCGTACAACTTTTCCAATCTGGCCGGCACAATTCTTGCAATTCTTGCTGTAGTCGCTGTGATTTGGCTCTGCTTCCGCTATGGGGACAGAGTCAGTCGAGCTGTTGGAGCTGCAGGAGCAGATGCTTTAGCTCGTATTTTTGCCTTCATTTTGATTTGCCTTGGTGTGGCAGTCTTTTGGCAGGGCTTTACTGAGCTTTGGCTCAACTTAGGGAAATGAACGGTCCTATAAAAAGACCGTTTGAGCAAGTTGGCTACAATTAGGCGTTCTTTTTTTATTTAGACTTATCCATGGCACACATCTTTTGCATTGCCAACCAGAAAGGCGGCGTCGGCAAAACGACAACAGCGGTTAATCTTGCTGCTGCTCTCGCATTGCGTGGACAGCGTGTTCTTTTCGTTGATCTTGATCCTCAAGGCAATGGCACCATGGGGTGTGGAATCGACAAGCATGATGTGGAGTGTTCGGTTTATCAGCTACTGTTAGGACTGAAGTCTTTCAAGGATGTTGTTCGACATAGTGAATCTGGCGGATTTGATGTGTTGCCAGCAAATCGTGAACTCTCAGGAGCAGAGATAGAGCTGATTAGTGTGCGTGAACGAGACCAGCGTCTAAAAAAGACTTTGGCACCGCTATTGACAAACTATGATTTTGTCCTCATCGATTGTCCGCCCAGTCTTTCAATGCTCACAATGAATGCTCTTTGTTGTGCTGAAGGCGTGATTGTGCCTATGCAGTGCGAATATTTTGCATTGGAGGGGCTTACAGATCTCGTAGGATCTATTCGCCGAGTACACGCAGAAAAAAATCCAGGACTCAAGATTATTTCAATTTTGCGTGTGATGTTTGATCCTCGGCTCACACTGCAGCAACAAGTGAGTGAACAACTTAAAAATTATTTTGGCGATAAGGTTTTTAATACGATTATTCCAAGGAATGTTCGACTTGCCGAAGCGCCTAGCTATGGGAAACCGGGAGTTGTTTACGAACCATCTAGCCGCGGAGCACTAGCTTACAAAGCTTTTGCTGATGAGCTTCTAAAGCGCCTTGGCGCTCCTGTATGAGGTTTGCTATGCCTAAGAAAAAAGGCGGTCTTGGTCGCGGATTAGATGTGTTTTTTGGCGATGACGATCATCCCGGCATCCTTGAGGATGATAGAAGTGCCAAGTTCATAGAAGTTCCCATCACGGAAGTTCGTGCCGGTCGCTATCAACCGCGCACGCAGATGGATGAAGCGGCTTTGACTGATCTAGCGGCATCTATCCGTGAACAAGGCGTCCTGAGTCCTATTCTTGTGCGTCCACTTGAGGCTGGCGGGTATGAAGTGCTGGCCGGAGAGCGTCGTCTGAGAGCAGCCAAAATTGCCGGGATGGAAACTGTTCCAGTAATTCTTAGATCGGTAAGTGATGAAAATGCCTTGGTTATAGGACTTATCGAGAATATTCAGAGGGAAAATCTCAATCCGATTGAGGAAGCTCAGGGACTGCAGCGGCTGATTGATGAGTTTGCTTTTACGCATGAAGCCGCAGCTAAGGCGGTAGGACGTTCTCGTCCAGCCGCAAGCAATCTGCTTCGGCTTTTGACGCTCGCCGATGAAGTGAAGCGCATGGTCATGGAGGGCGAACTCGAAATGGGACATGCTCGTGCACTTTTGGGATTGGAAGGTGCGGAGCAGGCTGCCGCAGCAAAGCAGGTTGCTGCAAAACATCTTTCAGTTCGTCAAACTGAAGATCTGGTTCGCCGGTTGCTCGAAGGAGTGCAGCCTAAAAAGAAGGTAGTTATCAAGACCCGGGACAATGAACGACTTGAAGAGACCTTGGCAGACACACTTGGCGCCGTAGTAAAACTTTCTGCAAATCAGAAAGGTAAGGGGCGAATCGTGATCGAATTCTCAAGTCTTGATCAACTTCAGGGCATTGTCGATCGAATTCAAAAATAAAACCGATAATTACCTATATATAAGTATATAATCTAATACTTCAGTGGATTGTGACTGAATACTTCAAGATTTACAATCCGTGCCAGTCATTTTCCCTCAAGCCTCTGCAAGAGAATGTTCGCCCTTTCTGATATGATGCGCGTCGTTCTCGCGCAGTATGTTGTTACATTGATTGCAGCGCTTTTCTGTACTGCAGTTTTTGGAACAGATCCCGGACTCTCGGCGTTCCTAGGCGGCTTCTATTACGCAGCTGCAACAACGCTTCATGCATTGATTCTGCTAGGTGTCAAGAAGCTCGGATGCGGCGTTGGTGCCAATGTCGTTACTCTTCTGTTCGGGGAATTTGTGAAGGTGCTTTGCGTAATCCTGCTGCTGTTTATTACGGCGCAGCTCTATGCGAACCTGAACTGGCCCGCTTTGATTATTTCGCTGATGGCGGTGGCGAACAGCTACTTCATCCTGTTGTTTAAAAAACGCTAAGGATAGGTCCTCATGTCAATCGAGAACCCCAGTGCAACTGAATATATTCAGCACCATATGCAGCACTTGCAGTCGCTGCATCAGCAGGTGATTGTTGACTTTTCTGTCTTCAATTACGACACGCTTTTCTTCTCCATTCTGTCTCTGCTTGTTGTCTTTTTTGTTCTTCGACTCGGCGCAAAAAAAGCTACGTCCGGTGTCCCAGGCAAAATGCAGTGCGCCGTTGAAATGCTCGTGGAAATGGTCAACAACCAGGCTAAGAGCATTGTGCATGGTGATCGCACCTATATTGCCCCTCTGGCGCTGACAGTGTTTTGCTGGGTCACGATCATGAACTGCATTGACTTGATCCCAGTAGACTTCTTCCCGTGGCTTGCGGGTTTGGTCGGTATTAACCACCTTCGTCCACTTCCTACGGCTGATCTGAACGGTACGCTCGGTCTTTCGTTTGGTGTGCTTTGTCTTCTGTTTTATTACGGCATCAAGGTTAAGGGGTTCTCGGGCTTCATTATTGAGCTCTTCACAGCTCCTTTTGGTAAATTCCCGCTTCTGTGGCCAGTGAATCTGCTCATGAACATTATTGAGTATTTGGCCAAGTTCGTTTCTTTGGGTATGCGACTCTTCGGCAATATGTATGCTGGTGAGCTCGTATTCTTCCTCATTGCGCTTCTCGGCGGCTATATGCTCGAGTTTGGCCTTTTCGGCGGCGCTGCAGCTGGTATTGGACAAGTCATCGCCGGTTTGGTCTGGTGGCTCTTCCATGTGCTGATTGTTCTGTTGCAGGCGTTCATTTTCATGATGCTGACCTTGGTCTATATCGGCCAGGCACACAGTAGCCATTAACAAACAATCTCTTCGACACTTCCTTTTTTCTACTCCCTTTTTGTAAATTCTTAGGAGTTCTTTCAAATGACCAATGTCGCTCTCGTTGCCATCGCCTGCGGTATCATCATCGGCCTCGGCGCCCTCGGTGCTTGCTTGGGTATCGCTCTGATGGGTTCGAAGTACCTTGAAGCCTCTGCTCGTCAGCCCGAACTTATGGAACCGCTCCAGACGAAGATGTTCCTTCTGGCTGGCCTGATCGACGCGGCCTTCCTGATTGGCGTTGGTATCGCCATGATGTTCGCTTTTGCCAACCCCTTCGTCGGCTAATCCCTAGCCCTGGCGCAAAACGTCTTTTCTTTCAATGACGCTGTCCGCAGTGCCGCACTTGCACAAACGCGGCGCTGCAGACTTAATGGGGTTCAACAATGAACATTAATGCCTCTCTGTTTGTACAGATGGTCGTGTTCTTGCTTGGTGCTTGGGTCACCATGAAGTACATTTGGCCACCGCTGATTCACGCGATTGAAGAGCGGCAAAAGAAGATTGCTGACGGCCTTGCCGCGGCGAATAAGGGTGAAAAAGCTCTTGCTGTTGCTACCGAGCAGGGGCAGGCCATTGAGGCTGCTGCTCGTGCCCGCGCTTCGACCATCGTGGCCGACGGCGAAAAACGTGCTCTGGCAATTGTGGAAGATGCGAAAGCTCAGGCTCAGGTCGAAGCTGACCGCATTATCGAATCTGCCAAGGCGGAAGCCGATGTGCAGGTTCAGCGTGCGCGCGATCAGCTCCGCGACCAGGTTGCTGATTTGGCCGTTCAGGGTGCTGAACAGATTCTCGCCCGCGAGGTCGATAAGACTGTTCATGCTCAGCTGCTTGATCAACTGAAGGCGAAGCTCTAACTATGGCGGAACTTTCTACGATAGCGCGCCCTTACGCTGTAGGTCTCATGGAAGCCCTGCAGGAGCGTAAAGCCAGCGCACAGGATATGTCTGCGGTGCTTGATGCAGTTTCTCGTCTTGCAGAAACTGCTGTCGACCCTCAGATCGGTCAGCTCGAGGGAGATCCCGGACTTACCGATGACCAGTTCTACGACATCTTTGCGAGCGTCGTGGGTGCGGATCAGCCGGATGAAGTCAAGAATTTGCTTCGCGTGGTGATTCAAAATGGCCGCGTTGATGCGCTGCCGGAAATCGCGCGTCAATTCCGCATCCTGAAGAACGAGTCCGAAGGCGTCGCTGACGCTTTGATCGAGACCGCCTTCCCGCTCAGCGATGCTGAGCTTAAGGATCTGCTGGAAGCGCTAGCGAAGAAGTTCCCAGGAGTGAAGCTTCACCCGGTCGTTTCAGTCGAGAAAGCTTTGATTGGCGGCGTGCGTGTGCACGTTGGCGACAAGCTCCTCGATGCCTCGATCCTCGCGCGTCTCAATCAGATGAAGACGGCGCTTACCGCATAAAATTCGGAGCTGTAAGATGCAACTCAATCCCAGTGAAATCAGCGAATTGCTGAAGAAGCGTATCGAAGGCCTCGGCGTTTCCGCTGATCTTCGCACTCAGGGCACGGTGGTTTCGTTGTCCGACGGCATTGCCCGCATTCATGGTCTGAGCGACGTGATGCAGGGTGAAATGCTGGAATTCCCCGGCGAAGTCTATGGCCTCGCCCTAAACCTTGAACGTGACTCCGTCGGCGCCGTTATTCTCGGCGAATACGAAGGCATTTCTGAAGGCGATACGGTGAAGACCACCGGTCGTATTTTGTCTGTACCCGTTGGTGAAGAACTGATTGGTCGCGTTGTCAATGCTCTCGGCCAGCCGATTGATGGCAAAGGGCCGATCAATGCCAAGGCTTTCGACGTCGTTGAAAAGGTTGCGCCGGGTGTGATCGACCGTAAGTCAGTTTCACAGCCTGTTCAGACTGGTCTTAAGTCCATCGACTCGATGGTGCCGATTGGCCGCGGTCAGCGTGAATTGATCATCGGCGACCGCCAGACCGGCAAGACTGCCGTTGCGATCGACACGATCATCAATCAGAAAGGCAAAGATCTGATCTGCGTGTACGTAGCTATCGGTCAGAAGGCCTCTACGATTGCGAATGTCGTAGCCAAGCTCGAAGAGCACGGTGCAATGGATTACACCATTGTTGTTGCTGCGACGGCTTCCGAGTCTGCAGCCATGCAGTACCTCGCTCCGTATGCTGGCGCTACGATGGGCGAATACTTCCGCGATCGTGGTCAAGATTCTTTGATCGTGTATGACGACTTGACGAAGCAGGCTTGGGCCTATCGTCAAATCTCTCTGTTGCTCCGCCGTCCGCCAGGACGCGAAGCTTACCCTGGCGACGTGTTCTATTTGCATAGCCGTCTGCTGGAACGCGCAGCCCGCGTGAACGCCGAATACGTCGAAAAGTTTACAAAGGGTGAGATTAAGGGGAAGACGGGGTCGATGACGGCGCTGCCGATCATTGAAACGCAGGCTGGTGACGTGACTGCGTTCGTTCCGACGAACGTGATTTCGATTACCGATGGTCAGATCTTCCTTGAAACTGACTTGTTCAACGCTGGTATTCGTCCGGCTATCAATCCTGGCATCTCGGTGTCTCGCGTTGGTGGTGCTGCTCAGACCAAGGTCATTAAGAAGCTTGGCGGCGGCGTCCGTCTGGCGTTGGCTCAGTACCGTGCTTTGGCTGCCTTTGCTCAGTTTGCTTCTGATCTTGATGAAGTAACCCGCAAGCAGCTCGAACGTGGCCGCATGGTTACGGAATTGATGAAGCAGCCCCAGTATCAGCCTCTGCAGGTTTGGGAAGAGGCGCTCGTTCTGTATGCAGTCAATAACGGCTACTACGATGACGTGGCTGTTGCCGACGCCATGCGTGTAGAACGTGCCATGCGTGAGTACCTGAAGGCTCACTACGCTGATCTCGTCAACTCCATTGAAAGCCGTAAGGAACTCTCGAAGGAAGACGAAGCCAGCTTGAAGGGTGCGATCGCCGAGTTCAAAAAGAACGGCGCCATCTAACGTCATATCCAAGAGGACCCAATTCCATGCCCAGTACTAAGGAAATTCGCGGAAAGATCAAGAGCGTGCAGAACACGCGCAAGATCACCAAGGCGATGGAGATGGTTGCGGCCTCGAAGATGCGCAAGGCGCAGGATCGGATGCATGCGGCCCGTCCGTACGGAGACAAGATTCGAGTGATTTGCTCGCATCTCGCTCGTGCGAATGTTACCGACTATAGCCATCCGTTCTTGACGAGCCCGGAAGGCGCCAAGAAGGTGGGCATCATTCTGGTGTCCACCGACAAGGGTCTTGCCGGCGCCCTCAACACCAACATTCAGCGCATGCTTCTGCAGCGTTTCCGTGATTGGTCTGCTGAGGGTGTGCAGGTAGAAGCCTCGGCTCTTGGTAACAAGGGTCTCGGCTTCCTCCAGCGTATCGGTGTCCCGGTGATCAGCCAGGCGGTGCAACTTGGCGACCGTCCGAGCCTTGATCGACTCATTGGAGCGATCCAGGTTCAGATTGAAGCCTTTAAGGAGCATAAGGTCGATAAGGTTTATCTCTGCTACACGCGTTTTGTTAACGCCATGAAGCAGATTCCAGTCATCGAACAGCTCCTGCCGCTGACGGATGAACACCTTTCCGCCGACGAGCCTCAGCGCAAATTCTCGTGGGACTACATCTACGAGCCTGACGCCCAAACCGTTCTCGACGAGCTGCTTCGCCGCTACGTCGAGGCTTTGATTTATCAGGCAGTTGCAGAAAATATGGCTTCTGAACAAAGTGCCCGAATGGTAGCTATGAAGGCTGCTTCGGACAACGCCAAGAAGCTCATTGACGACTTGCAGCTCGTCTACAACAAGACTCGCCAGGCCGGCATTACGAAGGAAATCACCGAAATTGTCGGTGGTGCCGCCGCGGTGTCTTAATCGAATTGAATGAATCGATATAACTGAGGAAATCCCATGAGTATCGGACAGATCGTACAGGTGATCGGCGCGGTCGTGGACATTGAGTTCCCGCGCGATGCGATGCCTAAGATTTACGAGGCTCTCGTTCTGAAAAATGACGAAGCCGACAGTCTCGCCGAAAACGGCCTTACGTTCGAAGTTGAGCAACAGCTTGGCGACGGCGTCGTGCGTACCATTGCAATGGGCACGTCAGAAGGCTTGCGCCGCGGCATGAAGGTTGAAACCACTGGCAGAGAAATTTCTGTGCCGGTTGGCCCGAAGACCCTTGGTCGCATTATGGACGTGCTCGGCCGCCCGATTGATGACTGCGGTCCGATCGGTTCGGAAGAGATCCGTCCGATTCATAATGTGGCTCCGAAGTTTGATGAGCTTTCACCGTCCGTCGATCTTCTCGAAACCGGCATCAAGGTGATTGATCTTATCTGCCCGTTCGCTAAGGGTGGTAAGGTCGGCCTGTTTGGTGGCGCCGGTGTGGGCAAAACCGTCAACATGATGGAGCTCATTAATAATATTGCTAAGCAATACGGTGGCTACTCCGTGTTTGCCGGCGTCGGTGAACGTACGCGTGAGGGTAATGACTTCTACCACGAAATGGGAGAGTCCAAAGTTCTCGACAAGGTCGCCATGGTGTTCGGTCAGATGAACGAACCCCCGGGAAACCGTCTGCGCGTTGCACTGACTGGCCTGACGATGGCAGAAGCTTTCCGTGATGAAGGTCGCGACATTCTGCTCTTTATCGACAACATCTATCGTTACACCCTCGCCGGTACTGAAGTTTCCGCTCTGCTCGGCCGTATGCCGTCTGCGGTGGGTTATCAGCCGACATTGGCTGAAGAAATGGGCAAGCTTCAGGAACGTATCGCTTCCACGAAGACAGGTTCCATTACCTCGATTCAGGCTGTGTATGTCCCTGCTGACGACTTGACTGACCCGTCGCCGGCCACGACCTTTGGTCACTTGGATGCCACAGTGGTGCTTTCGCGTGATATCGCTGCTCTTGGTATCTATCCGGCCGTTGACCCGCTCGACTCTACCTCCCGCCAAGTTGACCCGAACATCATCGGTCTTGAGCACTACACGGTTGCTCGCCGCGTTCAGGAGACTCTGCAGCGCTATAAGGAACTTCGCGACATTATTGCGATTCTGGGTATGGACGAACTGGCTCCGGAAGATAAGCTCGTTGTTCAGCGTGCTCGTAAGATTCAAAACTACCTATCGCAGCCATTCCACGTTGCTGAAGTGTTTACTGGTGCTCCCGGTAAGTACGTTCCGCTGAAGGAAACGATTCGCGGCTTTAAGATGATTGTTGACGGCGAATGCGACGAACTGCCTGAACAGGCGTTCTACATGGTCGGTACGATCGACGAAGCCTTTGAGAAGGCTAAGACCCTCAAGTAATGCTTAGCCGCGGCTGCATTTACATATTACCGCCGCGGCAAGCGCCCGACAAACGGAGCAACTTATATGGCTACCATTAAAGTCGACGTCGTCAGCGCCGAAGAACATATCTTCTCCGGTGAGGCCGAACTCGTCTCGCTGCCCGGAACGTCTGGCGAACTTGGCATCATGCCCGGACATCTTCCGCTGATCACACTTATCCGCCCTGGTTTCGTGCGAGTGCACGTTCCTGGTGAGCAGGAACCTGAGCAGATCTTTGTTGCGGGTGGCGTCCTGGAGGTCCAGCCTGAGCAGGTCACCGTTCTCTCGGACACGGCTGTTCGTAGCAAGGATCTTGATGAGGCCCGCGCCAAGGAAGCTTTGGCTGCTGCTGAAGCCGCCCGTGCTTCTGCTACCGGCAGCATTGAAATCGCTCGTATTGAAGCGGAGATCGCTGCCTTGGCTGCCGAGCTTGCTGTTATTCGCAAACTGCGTAGCAAGCTCTGATCGTTCACAGCGCCGACACAGCAATGAGCGGAGATGTTCTGTACGAACCTCCGCTCATTTTTTGTTAGTCTGCGGTAGGATTCTCAGAAACGCTTGCCCGCGCTTTTGAGCCGCGGCATTAAAGGAATTCAAGGAGAACACAATGAGCGCCGTTAAGATCCTCGTAACTACGGACGGGTCTAATCTCAGCGATAAAGCCGTCGATACAGCTATTGAGCTGGCTGAACAGGTTGGAGGTTCCGTGGTTGGTATGACCGTCGTGCTTTCAGCAGCACCTGCCGGCGGCTTTACTGAAGAAGAACCCATCGTCAAGGAACGTCTTGAGGCGATCTCGCACAAGGCTGCTGAAAAGCAGGTGCCTTGCGAAGTTGTGGTCGAGCACGCCGAGACGGTGTCTCAGGGGGTGCTTGCTTGCGCAGCCCGAGTCAATGCCACCTATATCGTGATGGCGAGCCGCGGTCTAGGGACTTTTGGAGCTTTGCTGTTAGGCAGCGAAACTCAGAAAGTGCTTAGTCAGGCAGATCGTCCGGTGTTGGTCGTTCGCTGATTATCCATTCAATGGTCCCGACCGCTGAAACGAGAAAAGCCGCGCATTGATGCGCGGTTTTTTCTTTATATAGTTCTAGTCCCCACGAATCTCACTTTCCTATAAGCAAAATGACTCTTCATAACGACACTTTCCTGCGCGCATTAATGCGCGAACATACGGATTTCACGCCTGTCTGGCTCATGCGTCAGGCTGGTCGCTATCTGCCTGAGTATTGCGCAACTCGAAGCAAGGCAGGGAGTTTCATGGGATTGGCGAAGAATCCGGATTACGCCACAGAGGTGACTTTGCAGCCGATAGATCGTTACGGTATTGATGCTGCCATTCTTTTTTCCGATATTCTGACTGTGCCCGACGCAATGGGGTTAGGTCTTTCCTTTGTTCAGGGAGAAGGCCCCGTCTTTGCGCATCCGGTTCAGGATGAGGCAGCAGTTAAAGCGCTGGCTGTTCCTGATATTGAAGACAAATTGGGTTACGTTACAGCAGCTGTTCGTAGCATTCGTCGAGCACTTGACAATCGCGTGCCGTTGATTGGTTTCTCAGGATCTCCATTTACGCTTGCTTGCTACATGGTGGAAGGACGTGGTAGTAGAGATTTCCGCACAGCAAAAACAATGATGTTCCGGCGTCCAGATCTTTTCGAGAGAATCCTCGACATCAACGCCGATGCAGTTGCTGATTACCTCAATGCTCAGATTGCTGCTGGTGCGCAGGCTGTCCAAATTTTCGATACCTGGGGCGGAATGCTAGCGGATGGGGATTTCCAAAGGTTTTCTCTGGCAGCAACAAAGAAAGTAGTCTCCCGTCTTACACGTGAAGCTGATGGTGCCAAAGTGCCTGTTATTGTCTTCACTAAGGGGGGTGGTGAATGGATTGAGGAAATTGCAGCTTGTGGGTGCGATGCTGTTGGTCTCGACTGGACGACAAACCTTGCACGAGCTCGCCGCGTTACAGAAGATCGTGTGGCCCTGCAAGGGAATATGGATCCTCTAGCGCTGTTTGGCGATGAAAAAACCATTCGTAGTGAGGTGCGTCGAGTGATTGATGCTTTCGGTCCGGTTGGCATGGGGGGACATGTATTTAATCTGGGGCACGGTATCAATCAGTTCACGCCAATAGAAAATGTTCAGATTCTCGTTGATGAGGTTCATGAATATAGTCGCCACCAACATATCTAACAGAATAGTTATTCACAGGCGCGACGCCGAATAGTAATGCCGATAAAAGACCCGCTACAAATTAGCGGGTCTTTTTGATGGCTTGCTTATTCCTGAACGAGTAGCGAAGATGTGAGTAGTGCGTGTCTTTTGGTGTATGTATGCTAATAATCCAGAAATCTGAAAAGCACAGTTCTTAAATAAAATCCACAAAGTTATCCACAAGTTTAGGACTGGAGGGTAAGGCTATAAAACTCTCGTAGAATGCACTTTTATTGGTGACCAAGGCGGCTGAATTAGACGCTCATACCCGTTGGAGGCATCTTCTGGTGGCAATAAAGATAGGACTCTTTGCAAAAGTTTTAGTAGATGTTCCAGGTCTGCCACCGCTTGACTATCGCATACCTGATGATCTGCTGGTCGCTGTCGGTGATCTGGTCGTCGTACCTTTAGGGAGTCGTCGTGTTGTCGGGGTTGTGGCGACGTTGGCCAATGCAGCCGATTGTGAGGATAAGCGTTTGAAATGTATTTCTGCAGTGCTTCATGCTACGGCTCCCTTGAATGCTGAGTGGCTAGCGCTTACCAAGTTCGCGGCAATTTATTACTTACGCGGCTGGGGTGAAGCTGCGTTGCCGGCAATACCAACAGCATTGCGTCGGATGCCAACACCTCAGCAGGAGAAACGTATCGCAAAAATTCGGGATGCAATGCCTATACCGGATACGAGTCAGGAATCTGCGATAGAGGTACCAACACTCAATGCAGAGCAACGTGCTGCTGTTAGCGCGGTGCTTAGTATGTCTGGTTTTCAAGCCTGGCTGCTTTTCGGCGTTACGGGATCTGGAAAAACTGAGGTTTATCTCCATCTCATTAAGTCCATTCTTGAGAGGGATCCCGAATCTCAAGTACTGCTTCTCGTTCCCGAAATTAATCTGACTCCCCAGTTAGTAGGCCGAGTTAAACGTCGTTTTCCCCATGAAGCAGTTGCAGCCTTAAATAGTGAATATACGGATAATCAACGTGCCAGTGCATGGTTGGGGGTTAAGGAAGGGCGTTCAAGAATTTTGGTTGGTACTCGTATGGCGATTTTCGCCGAGTTCCGAAAGTTGGCGCTTATTCTTGTTGATGAAGAACACGATCTTTCCTATAAGGCTAGTGATGGGCTGCGCTACAGCGCTCGAGATCTTGCTGTTTGGAGGGCATCGAAACTTGAATGCCCAGTCGTATTGGGATCGGCTACTCCCTCGCTAGAAAGTTGGTGCCGCATGAAGACTGGCGGCTATAAATTGCTGTCATTGACTCATCGAGCAGTAAATCGAGCAGAGCTTCCGGAAGTGAAGCTCATATCTCCGCCGATAAAAGGGTCGACACGAATGGTGTCTGATGCGGCAGCAACAGCAATAGAGGCGTGCCTAACTTCCGGTCGTCAAGTATTGGTTTTTCTCAATCGTCGTGGTTACGCTCCCGTGTTGAGCTGTCCTGCATGCGGGTGGGTGAGTGCTTGTCCGCATTGCTCTGTTTTTATGGTTTATCACAAGCGCGAAAAGGCACTGATTTGCCATCATTGCGGAGCGCGTCATTCTGTGCCGGAAGCTTGTCCTTCATGCGGCAATGTTGACATTTTGCCTCGTGGGACAGGAACAGAACGCATAGAGGAAGAGTTGGGACTGCTTTTCCCGGAACGCACAGTGCTACGTATTGATCGTGATAGTGCGGCGAAAAAACATGCTGCAGAAGAAGCCTTTCAAAAAGTACACCGTGGAGAAGTGGACATTTTGGTGGGAACGCAGATGGTCGCGAAAGGGCACGACTTCCAAAGAGTTGGTCTTGTTGTCGTGCTTAATCCAGATGCTCAGATATTAAGTCCTTCGGTTCGTGCGAAAGAACGTCTTTTTTTCACACTCATGCAAGTCGCAGGGCGTGCAGGGCGAGCCGGTGACCGCGGTGAGGTGCTTATCCAGACAAGATTCCCTGAGGAGCCGCTGTTTGCCGCACTGGCGGCACAGGATTATCCAATGTTCGCAGACGAGACATTGGAAGAGCGCCGCGAAAGTGGATGTGTTCCCTTTGTGTACCAAGCCCTTCTAACAGTAGAAGCAGAACATCTCTCCGAAGCTATTAGTTTTTTGGAGCAGGCAGCAACAATTGCTTCGCAATTAGCACCTCCAGAAGTATTTATTTATGACCCAGTTCCCATGGCACTGGTAAAGGTTATGAACCGTGAGCGAGCGCAGCTTCTTGTGGAAAGCTCCGTGCGGCCAATCCTTCATCGTTTTCTCACAGTCTGGAATCAAGCGTTAAAGACAGTGCCGCGATCGTCTTCGGCATCCGTGTGTTTGGAGGTAGATCCTTCGGAAACTTGATATAATTCCGACCTCCTCCGCGTGGTGAAATGGATATCATGCAGCCCTCCGAAGGCTGCGGTACAGGTTCGATTCCTGTCGCGGGGACCAATTGAATGTCCCGAGCCGTTCTTAGCGGTTCGGGATTTTTTATTTTTTCAATGATTTAGATGGAAACTGCGTTCGTAGCGGTTCATGCAAGTTCGCCTACTTCCGCGCTTTATTAGTACACTCATAAGTACATTTTGGGTTGATGTCCTATTCATCATTCTGTGAGGTACTAAAAATGCCTAGAAGAGCGCAGGACCTAACGCCGTTGGGAATTCAAAAGGAACTGAAGGCATTTGCCGCAAGTGGTAAGAAGACAAAAGCACTCACGGACGGCAAGACGCCCTGTCTGCGGCTTGAGATGACTATTGGAACTTCTGGCGTCAATGCTCGGTGGACTTATAAAAAGCAAAAGACCGATACGGCGGATGGATTTAACCTTGGCTTAGGTGCCTACCCAGGAGTGACGCTAAGGGATGCTCGGTGTAAGGCTGAAGCAATTGCCGAACAGATTGCAGCAGGTTTGAATCCTAAGGAAGAACGAGAACGGCAGGCTCAAGCCGAAATTGAGGCTAAAGCCCTTGCCGAATCTGAACTGCGCTGGCGTACGCCATTCCGTACCGTGGCCGACGAATGGATCGAGGCAAAGGAATATGAAGGATTGTGGGCACATGATGCTCGCGGCGCCGATAAAGCACGCTCCTATCTGCGCAATTGGATTCTGCCGGTGCTGGGTGATATGGCGATAAATGATGTCGATCGCTCGGCGTGCATTCGGCTTGTCCATTATCGGGACATGGGGACGCGTCAAGATACGGACGCAAAGTGCCGCCGCCTCGTCAATCAGATTTGTATTTACGCCCACGAGAAGGGATACCGACAATCTGATGAAGCACTGGCGAATAAGAATGATCCTGTCTTTAAAGAGGCGTGCAAACCGTTTGTGCGGCGCAAGGTAGATAAGGGGCATAACAGCGCCCTGCCGCCAGAGGACATGCCCAAGTTCATGGCTCAATTGAAACGAATGCCCGGGGTTGGGGCGCGTGCTTTGGAATTCATGATTCTTACAGCTGGCCGCCAAGATTCAATTTGTCATGAATTTACGAAGGATGGGCAGGTTCTCGGGCTTCGATGGGAGCACCTGGATTTAGATCGCGGCATCTGGCATCAACCGCCAGAGGGCACAAAGATGAAGCGTTCGGAAGGGGTTGATTTGGTGCTGTCTTCTTATGCAATGCAACTACTCAGAACGCTGCCTCGAAGTGCGGATGTTCCTTTTGTGTTTGCAGACCTCCGGCGTCCTAAACCGCATTCCATAAGCAATATGACAATGGCAAGAACCATTAAAGATATGAACAAGGTCCGAGAGCGTGCAGGGCTCCCTCTTTGGCTTGATCCTCAAAAATCAAAGAAAGCTGGTGAGCCTCGTCCCGTAACGCCACACGGAATGCGCACCTGCTTTAAGACCTGGACGATGCTTACTGCTCATGGAAACTATGCGCGGTTCAATCCGAACGTTGTTGAGCGGTGCTTAGATCATGCGGTGAAAGATCAATTCGGCGGCGCCTACTATCGGCAAGGGCTTTCCGCCGATGATGAGACGCATGAGCGCGAAATTATGGAGGCGTGGGGTCGGTACTGCATTGAAGGCAAATGGCCGGATGAGGACTGAGAACTGCTGATGCCGCCAATGCTGAAACCTCGCTTTGGCATGATGCTTAGCGGGGTTTCTTATTACCTGAATCTCTTATATACACATATCTAATATATCTAAATATCTACTACATATATATGTAACCTTAAAGTTATTACAACCTTACCTATCCACTATCTAACTCTCAAAATTCCCATGAATACAGGGGCAGAGCCTGGCAAATTGATTTTATCGTGGGAATTTTGGGAATTTTGGGAATTTTGGGAACGACTACTGCCAGTAGGCTTCACAGGCAACTTGGCTTTGGGAATTTTTGGGAATTTTGGGAATTTTGGGAATTTTTTGGAAACGTATTGCGACTGATATTGTCACAACATGGAAAGATAGAAATTGCCTGATCCTGCTTTACATAACGTTTGGTGGGCTCTCTTTGGCGTCGGAGGCTGCGACTGGTAAGAATTAACCGAACGCGCGGGATGGGAAGGTGTGGAGCGTCGTTCGCTAATTTTTTAGCGATCACCTCTCGGCTTCAGTGGGATAGATAGCTCATGGCGTCGTGACCTCTGCTTGCATCCGGTCCGCGCGCGTACAAAAGCACTCAGTAAAGGTTTTCCCTGAATTCGCCATTTTTGGCGAGCTTGATTTTTCGGGAATTTTTCGATGTGCTGTGAGGCTCATGAAAGGCTTATGGCTGTAGGCAAGAAGGCCGCCCTGGCTGGAAGCTAACAAAAGCTAACATCAGAGCCTTTAGCGCAAATTTGAGCAAAAGTCCTCCCCCTCTCGGAAATTGAAGTCCTCCTTGCTTGGGCGGCCGCTGGGCTTTACTAAATTTTTAGTAAAACCCCTTCGGCCAATAGGAGGGAATTTTTCACTCAGTCCGCGCGCACGCGCGCGCGAGGGGCTGGCGTCAAAGGATCGGATTTGAAATCTGACCCTTCCAAGTTTCAGCGGTATAGCTCGTAGCGTTATGGCCTCTGCCTATCCGCGTGCGAAGGGATTTGCCCGCTCCCCTTTTTGGGGGAGCTTGATCTTTCGGGAATTTTTCGATGTGCTGTGAGGCTCATGAAAGGCTTATGGCTGTAGGCAAGAAGGCCGCCCTGGCTGGAAGCTAACAAAAGCTAACATCAGAGCCTTTAGCGCAAATTTGAGCAAAAGTGCTCGGAGCCATTTACAAGGCCATACCTTTGCGGCTAACGAAACGAACGCCGAGCGAACGCCGAGAAAGTACGGAAGATCGATGCTTTGATAGAGGGACTTTTGCATCCAGTCCGCGTGCGCGGAACCTAAGGGAGTCGTGAAACACGACACCCCTACTAACAACAGTCCGCGCGCGCGAGGAACCTGAGGAAACCTGAGGTTCTTAAATTCTTAAGGTAAGCACCTTTCCGCCGAGCTTACGAAAGTCTGCGCACGTGAAAGTTCTGAAACTTCTGACGCCATAAAAAGGGTGTGCTGATTTAGCACACGCCCGAACTGCACAATGTTTAGCCGGCGGGGGGATAACAATCCCGAGTTTCTTTTTCAATCCGCGCGCACGCGCGCGCGAGGGTGGGCGGCCGCAGGGTTTTACTTAATTTTTAGTATTAAGTCCGCGCGCGCGAGGAACTGGAGTCAACGCCCAACCCATACCCCTACGGACTTCAGAGGACTTCCGCTAAGATTCATTTTTATGAGGTGCGCACGTCATGGGAGTAGCTACCCAGGCGCTCGGCTGAAAGTCATCCCGCCCGCTGAGGGCGCGCCTCATTTTTGTTTTGTTGGGCGGACTGAAGGGATGGCACGGCATGGGGAAGTACGCTGAGGCTTTTTTTAAGCAAGCTAATGACTTGAGAGAACAAAAAAAGATTTCGCCTTTTAAACGATTGACACTTGAAGATGCACAAGCCTGGCTTAATCGCGAACGGTGGACGATTGGGGAAGCAGCATCTTTGTTTTGTGGAATCGATCCTAGCGTTTGTGTGGTGGATACCTCATATTCATATTCTGAGTTAAGTAATGACGCGGGAAAGGTGAAGTACGAAGGCGAACGTGTTCTAGAGTATTTAGAGAATGCCATTGATCGGATTCCTTCGAATTCGGCTGTATGTTTCCCTACATTGAATGGTTTAGCCACCAAATACCGTGACGATGGCAATTTTTATAGCGATAGAAGAGAATTTAAGTTTCCTCTCCGTGCCTATTTTGTAAGTGCATTGTCTATTGCTAGCAATGATGGGATGGGTATCCATATCCCTTGCTTCGGAATTTTTCATGATGAAGAGAAAGAAATCGAAGCGGTTACGTTGCGCGGCGAAACGAGTACGGTTTACGAGCCTATTCTGCCTGAGCTGTTCTCCTTGCTAAGGAATCGAAGCATTTTGCAATCGAAAGACTTGAATGTTTCTGAATGGCCGAGAACTTCAATTGTTGAGAGTGAGGATTGCGAGTGTGTTGCTGATGGGACCAAGCCTATCCCGACATATGATGATTGGAGGCAGCTTATAGAGCAGACGCCGGCACCTGATGTCGATGAAGCCCTTAAAGCCTGTATGCCTGTGGCACCTGAGGCGGCTGAATCGGTGTTGGTTGCATCAACGTCGTGCATACCATCTGGCGCCCCATTGACGATTGACCACATCCGAGCATTACTTGATCAGGAACATCCGCGCTATCAACCTGAGCTCGCGGCGGCTGTTGAGGCGTGGTGTTCATTTGAAGTTGATCCTATGGTGAAGGACCGAACGCCTAAGGATGAAATTAAATCGCGGCTTAAGGATTGGGATAAAGGCAAACCGCTTAGTACGACGGCGTTGGGACGTATAGCTATAGTCGTGAATTGGGAGAAGACGCCTGCTAAAAATTAAGGGTTCAGAGATATACCCTTATGTTGATTAGGCACTCATTGAAAAGGTGAGTGCCTTTTTTTATTAAAGAAATAATAAAAAGGTGATTTCCTTTTATGGTGATGCAAAAGGTGAGTGCGTGCCTTTTTTATTAGTTTATTTTGGTAAGGTTTCTTCAGTCCTTCCGAATGCGTAAGGATTGCTACGGAATCAATTGTGTGATTCCTGCTTATGAAGAGACTTAGTATGACTAATGACGAATTGCCAACGAAATCTGATCATCTTTCTGATCGCCTCGCTGTAAGTGCAAATGATGGTTGCAAAGCCCTCGGAATCAGCAAAACCAAGTGGTTTGAACTTCGCAAGGCAGACCCTACATTTCCCCGCCCGTTCCGTATTGGCTCCGCTGTTCGTTACCGCGTAACTGATTTGGTCGCCTGGATGAATGCTCAGGCAAAGGTAGAAGAGGTGGCGTGATGAAACCTCGTTCCATTCCTCCTGCCGACGATACGAGTATTCGTCATACGCAGATTGCTGACGGTATTTGCCGCCTTTCGCTGTTTAATTGGGCGCAGGCAAATGGGCTTAAGTATGCCGGCGTGACGCGTTCGTTTCGCCGCCTGTTGGTTCACATTCCCAGCCTCTCCGAGCACGTTGAGACTGTGCGCCGTGCAAACATTTCTGGCGGTTCGACCTTTACTGACTACTTGCTAGATGCTGTGGCTTGTCTTGTTTGGCTCTATTGGCGAGAGAACGGCGGGCGCCTTCCCTGGGCTTTACTGGAGGGGACGGCTCATGCTTAATCACAAACCAAAAGAGGCCGTTGCTGGTGCTTTCGTTCGCAGACTTCCTACGGACGTGAACGATAGCACTGCTAAATCCGGCCTCGGACATGAGCATAACGCTCATTCAGTCGGTGCGGCTTATTGCATCTTGGCTAATCGATCGGCTAATATGCCCGTGCCTTGCCGCAAGTCGGTGAGGTGTGGGGGTAGCAGCTCACAACAACACACTAGGCGGATGACCGCCGCGTCGCGCGCTATTGCGCCCGTGGCGTTTTCTTTTGGCGGTGTCCGAAAAGGCCGAATTGCGCCCGCAGTGTATCCAGTTTGCGGGTTGACGCCGTGCGGGGAGCCTCAGGGCTCGCCGTGTCCTAGTGTGCGGTCTGCTAACCCGCATGGCGTCGCCCTCCCTTTAGCAGAGGAGAGCGGTTCTAGCAATTTGACACTAGGAGGCCGAATTATGGCCAAATCATCCCCTGCTCGTTCCGGCAATTGTGCTGAACCGGAAGCGCCTTCCTATTCATCTGCCACCTGGCTAGATGGAACCGACGCGGCTCAAGAATCTGCGTTAGCCCACATAGTGCAGATCATGGCTTCCAATGACCCAGAGCGAGTTGCTCGCGCTGTCGATACCGAAGTTATTTCTGTGATGGATAACGTCACTGACGGGCTTCGATTCATTGCCGCCACGCTCGCGAAACCTGCCGATAAGTCCGAGAACACATCCACGCCTTCTGCTGAGGAATGCAGAGGCTTGGGCTCAATCGTCACGCTTCTGGCTGACTGCCTTCAGCTCGTATCGCTTGCTGACTATCAACGCGGGCAAGCCATCTATCACCTGAACAATCGGGGATGAAATCATGTCTGACAAATTTGAATGCCGACACGGGGAACCGCGTCAAGGCAGGGGGCAGGCCGTCTCTAAAAAGCCTCAATCAAGCGCCATTGACCTCAACGGCATCAAGGGGATTGCATTGGTTGACTGCATCAACGCATGTTTCTCGGGAGATCTCTCTGCAATTGTTTCAATGACCTCGAACCTGCGGCGTCTTGATGTTCAGGTGTCTGCATTGAGTGCTGTGCTGATGCAGTTAAGCGCCCACAAAGAATCGCTCTGCGAGCAAGGAGGCGCCAAAGCGGCGGCCATATCGGCGGCGGAAACGCATGTGCACACGCTCATGCGGGAGCTTAAGGACATTGCCGACGCTCTCCATACGGTGCATGCCGTAGCGGAGTTCTCTTTGCGAAAGGAGGCTCGGTGATGGCACAAAAGCTCTATTCAACTCCGATTGATGCCTGCACTGCCGCGGGCGTTGAGTATCCCAGTCGGGGCTTATTGCCTGGCCCGTGGAATGTCTCTAAGGCTTTCGACGGCAAGCGTTGGAAGCAAGGTGCCGGACGCGTCCGCATGTTCTCTGATGGGACTGGCGGTGTCGTTTGGAACTGGATCACGGGTGAGGCTGCGCTTTGGTTTGATGATGCAGGGAAGACGCTCACAAAAGCCGAACGGGATTCACTGATGAGGCGTGCCGCAATGGAGCGTCGCAAGTGGGATGAGGAACAGGCGCGTCGTTGGGCGGAGGTTGCAGCCTTTGCGTCGCAGCTGCTGAAGCAGGCGGCGCCAGTGGTTGAGCATCCTTACTTAGATCGTAAGCACGTCAAGGCCGTTTCTGGCTTGTTCATGATGGATGCAGTCGACATTCAGCGTGAGTTCGAGCGCTTCTATCTGGAGAAGCCGCGCCGGCTTATGGACTGCAAGACGAATTGCCACATGACGGGATCGGTGCTGATGGTGCCGCTCTATCGCAGTGTGCATACCGCGGCGCTGAGTTCGATTGAATGTATCTCAGAGAACGGAGGCAAATACGCGCTTCCTGAGGCACAAGCCAAAGGCGCCTTTTGGCTTCCTAAGAGCGTTCGGCTTTCGACTCAACCTATTGGGCGTATTGGTATTGCTGAGGGCATAGCGACGGCATTAAGCATTTCTCAGGTGATCGGCTTTCCATGTGTTGCCGCTCGGTATTGCGGGAATTTGAGTGCGGTAGCGCAGACGCTTCGCAATTACTTCCCCAGCGCTCAGATCGAGATCTGCGGAGATCGGGGAAACGGCGAAGAAGATGCACGACGTGCGGCAGAAGCGGCAGGCGGCAAGCTCCGCATTCCCTCTTTTAACGCTGGCTTGATTCAGAAATTCAAGGCCATAACTGGCGGCAATCAGCCGACTGATTGGAACGACTTTTTTATTGCCACGGAGGACCTATGACCAACGTAACTATGCAAGAAAAGACCTCGGCGCCGGCGAGCGTCGAGGCCACAAAAGATATTGTTGTAGCGAACATTGTAAAGACTGCCTCGGCCAAAGAAAAGCCGACGAGCACGGGCGTGAAGGCGTTCGAAGCGGCGGGAGAAGTCAATCAACCAACCGGTTTGAAAGAGAACGAAGACGGCACTAAGTCTTTCATGCTTGCTAATGGTAATGCTTATTCATTCGGCCCGTTAGGCGTTTTCTTCACTCGGCGGGATGGCTCTCCGATGCCGGTTTGCGGACCTCTTGAAGTGATTGCAAAGGTGCGTTCGTCTGAGGGAGAGGATTGGCGGCTTGCGCTGAAATGGACTGATCAAGATGGCCATTTCCGACAAGGCTTAATTCCATTATCGGCATTGATGAAAAACCCCACTCAAGTGGTGGCATATCTGGCCGACAATGGGCTTGAAATCCGGCACGCCATTAATTCGCAAGGAGGAAGCGCCTATATCGTCAACTTCCTCAATCGCTTCCCTGTGCGAGCCCGCGTGTTGGGCATTGATCATCATGGCTGGGTGAATCATGGTGAAGCGTTCTCGGTTCCTCGCCTGGGAATCATTGGCAAGAGTGAGACAAGCGGGATTATCTATACGGGAGATCCAAAGAACGAACCCGTCTATGCGGAGAAGGGAACGCTGACGGACTGGCAAGAAAAGATCGGTAAGCCTTCTATGCTTTCAAGCCGGATAGGGTTCGCAATCTGCCTCGGTTTCGCGGCGCCGCTTTTGGAATTCACAAGCGAAGAATCTGGCGGCTTCCATTTCTACGGAGAATCCTCCAAAGGAAAAAGCACTTGCGCCCGTGCGTTGTGCTCGCTTTGGGGACCGGCTAATGAACGAGGAGAAATGGGCACCTGGCGTACTACCGACAACGGGCTTGAAAGCGCCGCCGCTGCGCATACACATCTACCGTTGATTCTTGATGAGATTGGGCAGGCATCCCCTGCTTTGCTTGCGCTGATTATCTACATGCTCGGTAATGAACGCGGGAAAGGCCGTGCAACAAAGGGTTTGGAGGCGCGGCGCGTACTGACCTGGCGGCTTCTATTCCTTTCTACAGGCGAAGAGACCATAGAGGACTATGCGGCAAAAGCTCCTGGGAAAAAAGGCGCGCTCAAGGAAGGCGTAAAAATGCGCATGGCTGATATCCCAGCGGCGGCAGGCGGTCCCGAATTCGGCGTGTTTGATGGTGAATTTGATCCGACGAAAACAAAGGATGAGCGTTTAGCGCTTGCCGCTCAATACGCCAATCAGATCAATACCGCGTCAAAGTCAGAAGCCTATGGCACGGCGGGACCGGCGTTCATTCGGGCGTTGATTGCTCATATTGCGGCTATTGGTGTGTCGCAGTTTGAAAGCAACTTGCGGGAGCAGATGAGCGATTGGGTGAATAAGCACTGCGGGACGAAAGACACTCAAATCGTTCGCGTTGCTAGACGCTGCGCATTAATTGCGAAAGCGGGTGAGCTAGCTATTCGCTTTGGTGTTCTGCCCTGGCCGGCGGGCATGGCCTCAGAGTTTGCGGCCAAGTGCTTCAAAGCATGGCGCGCCGAATACAAGACAGCAGAAATGCAGGATCGCGAGCGCGTTCTATTCGTCGTGGAGAAGATCAGTGCGAACCGTGGGCGTTTTGCGCTTCAGCGGCCTGGCAGTGAAACACTGATTCAGGCGGCCTCAGCCCTTCCCTGTATGGGTGTGTTGAAAGTAACCATTGAAGATATCCCTACTGAAGCATTTATCAACCGGACATTGTTTGATGCTGAGTTATGTCCGGTCGGGGATGTGCCGAAGGCTGTGCTTAGTGCATTAGCTAAACAAGGGTTGCTGAAGCAAAACGACCGAAGCCATCCATATATGTTCAAGGCATCCGGCTCGCTGGGGAAGATGATTGCCCCGCATCTGTCAGGTGCTCGATGCGTTTATGTGGTGATGCCGGTTGATGAATCTTCGGGCAATAGTGCTTAAAGCCATCTGATCAGCCCGTCGCGGGGAACGTTCCTGCGGCGGGTTTTTCATATGTATTTGAAATTTAAAGGAATTCCCAAAATTCCCAAGAATTCCCAAAGGCAAATTGCCTGCGAAGCCTACTGGCAGTAGGCGTTCCCAAAATTCCCAAAATTCCCACGATGAAATCGCTTCGCCAGGTCTGTTTAGACAAGGGGATACACATGACTGAAGAACGAAAGATGAAGCCTCCTGCTGGCTTGGATCGACTGAAAGCTGTTCAAGAGGCTTATGAGGAGCGAGCCGCGATACTGGAGTACGACGCCGGTATGAGCCGAGAAGAAGCCGAAAAGGAGGCTCGCAAGCTAACTGGCTATGAAGGTTGGTGAGGCAAATTCCATCTAATCAGCCCGTCGCGGGGAACGTTCCTGCGGCGGGTTTTTCATATGTATTTGAAATTTAAAGGAATTCCCAAAATTCCCAAGAATTCCCAAAGGCAAATTGCCTGCGAAGCCTACTGGCAGTAGGCGTTCCCAAAATTCCCAAAATTCCCACGATGAAATCGCTTCGCCAGGTCTGTTCTGAGGGTCTTGAGATGGGTATTAGCCGGCTGATGGTAAAGATTGATGATTCTCATCATGAGCGTGTCGACGATTGAAAGTTCTGGCAGGCTCTGATTGTCATTGAGGGTTCATGGCGGTGCGCCCTAGGAAAGGTTTGTGTTATTCTCCGGCACCTGAAACCGCGACAAGGTGAGTTGTATTCGCGCTTCCTAGCCTTTCGTTTTTAGTACACAAGAAGGTACACGGAAACGATGGTTTCTTGAAATTTTCATAAATATCAAGTGGCGCATGTCCCTGTCGCGGGACCATTTTTATCAAGCCGCTTCGCCCTTTCGGCGGGCGGCTTTTTGCTTGTTCAGGATTCAAGCTATGAAAGTCCCCGTTCAAGTGCTTGTGCATCAGAAGACTCGCACGCTCGAACTTATTTATCAAAATAATGCTCGTGCAGTTTTTCCCTTTGAGTTTCTGCGTGTGTTTTCTCCGTCTGCTGAAGTTCAGGGGCACTCTCCTGACGAAGCTGTTCTGCAAGTAGGAAAGGCGGAAGTGGGATTGAAAGGAGTAGAGCCCGTGGGACAGTATGCTCTCAGGCTTCTCTATGACGATGGTCACGATTCAGGCGTCTACAGCTGGGACTATTTTGAGAAGCTTGATCATGAGCGTGATGTGCTTTGGCAGAAATACCTTGAAGAACTAGAAAAAGTGGGTGCTTCACGCGATCCTCATGATCCTAGAAATGCTCCTTTTGTGACAAAAAATAGACCTCCGCACGGTGGCTGCGGACATGCCTAATCCCTCAATCATTTGAAGATAAAATGACGGATAAATCGAAAAAAAACGTGAGTGAAGCGGAAAAACAAATTGATTTTGGGTTCACTAAAGTTGAAGAAGCCAAAAAAGAAGAGAAGGTTCGTGAGGTTTTTGATAGTGTGGCCCCGAAGTACGATCTAATGAATGACATACTCAGCTTTGGTATGCATCGTGGTTGGAAGCACCGTTGCATTCGAGAGGCGGAAGTCACTCGGGGCATGAAGCTACTGGATATCGCAAGCGGGACCTGTGATCTGGCAATTGCTTTTGCACATCGGACAAATGCAGAAAATATTACCGCTACCGATATCAACTATGAAATGCTCAGCTATGGCCGTCAACGTTTGGAACAATTAGGCCTCAATTGTCAGGTGATACAGGCAGACGCTGAACATCTTCCTTTTGAAGACAATGCGTTCGATCGTGTGACGGTGTCTTTTGGCATCCGTAATATGACTCACAAGGATCGTGCTTTGGCTGAGATGCTCCGCGTACTCAAACCGGGTGGAAAGCTTTTGGTGCTTGAATTTTCCAAGTGTGCTCCTCTCTTAAAGCCTTTTTACGATTTTTACTCGTTTCACTTCATGCCCTGGTTGGGAGGAAAAATTGCAGGAGATGCTGATTCTTATAGATATTTAGCTGAATCTATTCGCATGCACCCTGATCAGCCAACCTTTGCAAATCTAATGCGATCAGTCGGGTTTTCTCGTGTGAAGTGGCACAATCTGACTTTCGGAGTTTGCGCGCTCCACATCGGTATCAAGCCATAAAAATGCGCTCTTAGCGATCGGATTCCCCGATTGATCCCCTGCGGCGAGAGACCCGTCGCATCGACTTCTCAAAGGAAAAGTTAATGAAGAATCTCATCGCAGCCCTCGTCGTCTGTGTAGCCCTTGCTACCACGTCGTTCGATGCTGATGCAGCTAAACGCTTCGGCGGTGGAGCAAGTTTTGGCAAGGCCGCTCCCACCTTCTCGCAGCGTGCTCCGACAGCTGCTCCGGCGGCGCCTTCAGCACAGCCTAGAGCTAATCAAGCTCAGCCCAAGGCGGCTCCGGTACCAACACCAGCACAAAAACCATCCATGATGCGCAGTGTGCTTGGTGGTATCGCTGCAGCGCTTGGCATTACTGCACTCTTGAGTCTTCTCGGTATTAATGGTGCAGGGATTTCCAGTCTGATTACTGGTTTACTGCTTGCAGTTGTGGTCTTTTTTGTTGTGCGCATGTTCCTGATGCGCCGTCGTCCTCAAACTGCAGGTGGCCCAGCTGGATCCAATCCGTTTGATCAACAGCGTCAGACTGATATGGAGCAGACTATGCAGCGCGAGTCGAATTCTGCTCCCCAGCAAAACTGGCAACAGTCGCAGGGGGGTGTTCGTAGCGGCAGTCTCATGGATCAATTAATGGGAGGCGCTGCTTCGGAATCTTCCAGCACTGCCGAGAGCTCCGGACTTGTCGATGTGACGCCTGTAGATTTTGATCGTGAAGGATTCTTGAAGACGGCCCGCGACAACTACCTAAAGCTTCAACAGGCCTGGGATACAGGTAATGTGATAGAGATTTCTGACTTCACGTCAAATGAAATTTTTACTGCCGTGACGCATCAGTTGCGTGAGCGCAAGGGTGAGGTTTACCACACTGAAGTGAAAAGTTTGGAAAATGAACTCCTTGGCATCGCTCAGCAGGACGGTACCTACTATGCAAGTGTTCGCTTCTTTGGTTCGCTTGTCGTAAGTGGAGAACCTGAAACCTTTGATGAAATCTGGGTGCTTGAAAAACCTGTGACGGGGACTGGTGGTTGGCTTCTATGTGCCATTCGCCAAAACGAATCCAGTGCACAAGCATAAAGTCGAATTATTGTCGACAATAAGCGATCCGATGGTCGGCATAAAATAGCATACAGGGCTATAAACGCTTTTCAGAACTTGTCGTTAACTAGTTGAATGCACTGCATTTTTTATTGAATGCGGTGCATTTTTTTTGATCTCGATAAAGTCTTGCCCGATTCCTGACTTCAGGGAATACATTAGGGGGCATGAGAGGCGCGTATTTGGGGTGTGAAACCTAAAATGCGCGAGAAATAAATCTTACGGTTTTCCGTTCAACGTCGTTTTTATAAGGATTAGGAAGAGATGACGCTGACTGGTTTTGTCCTGCTCTATATCGCTGCTACGATTGCTATCGGTGTTATTGCAGCGACTCGTGTCAAGAACACGAGTGACTTTGCTCTCGCCGGCCGCAGCCTTCCGCTGCCTATGGTCATTACGGCAACTTTTGCGACATGGTTCGGCTCAGAAACGATTCTTGGGCTTCCTGGACGCTTCATTGAAAGCGGAATTGCCGGGGTGATCGAAGAGCCTTTTGGGTCAGGCATGGCACTGATCCTGGTGGGTACGTTTTTTGCTCACAAACTCTATAAGCAGAACATCCTTACGCTTGGTGACTACTATCGTGATCGTTACGGACGCTCTGTGGAGCTGCTTTGTTCAGTCGCGATTGTTATCAGTTACCTTGGCTGGGTAGGCGCTCAAGTAACGGCGCTTGGTCTTGTCATTAATCTGATCACTGAAGGCGCAGTCTCGATGACCACCGGTATGGTGATCGGGGCGGCTGTGGTATTGGCTTATACGATGGTCGGCGGTATGTGGTCGGTAGCGATGACGGACTTTGTGCAGATGATAGTCATCGTTGTAGGTCTTGTTGCCATCTTGTGGTTTGCGACCGACCTTGCAGGCGGCATGGATAAGGTTGTCGACTATGCCCGCGGACGAGATCTCTTTCACGCATTCCCTGAACCCACGACCACTGGCTGGCTCTTTTGGATTTCAGCTGCTATGACGATGATGATCGGTTCAATTCCTCAGCAAGACGTTTTTCAGCGCGTCATGTCTGCAAAGAATTTGCCGACGGCAGTTGCTGGTCCCATCCTTGGGGGATCGTTCTACATTCTTTTTGCTTTCGTGCCGATGTTCATCGTTGTTGCCGCCATTCTTGTAATGCCGGATGCCGCTGAAAAGATGTTGTCTGAGGATCCTCAGCAGCTTCTTCCAACGCTCGTGCGCGATTACATGCCGATGTGGCTGCGTGTAGTATTTTTCGGTGCTGTACTCTCGGCTGTTATGTCGACGGCTTCTGCGACGATGCTGGCTCCATCCACAATCTTTGTTGAGAATGTGCTTCGTCACTTTATGAAAATCGACGATCGCAATATGCTTCGAGCCATGCGCCTCTCCGTTGCTGTTTTCGCTGTTTGCGTTCTATCCTATTCAATCGCGCTTGAGGGAGCAGCCATTTATGACATGGTGGCAATGGCTTATCAGTTTCCGGTTGTAGGAGCCTTCTGGCCACTCGTTTGTGGACTTTATTGGAAAAAGGCTACGCGTCAGGGCTGCTACATTTCGATTTTCCTTGGTAGCGTAGTCTGGGTGGTGCTTACCTGGTCAGCTTTAGGTGAAGTGTTTCCGAACGTCTTGGGTGGCTTTATTGCTGCTGGCTTCGGTATGGTTGTGGGGTCTTTGCTTCCAACCGCCGACAATAAAAAGTTTTTAGCTGAGCGCCATCGCAATCTCATGAGTCGTCCGGTTGATGCGGATGTTGGTCGCGGTCGTCTTCCTGCAGTTGTGACGGCTTCAGCTTCGATTTGATCATTCAAGGTTTTCTTTTACGAGTGATTGGAAGGGCTCTGCTTCGGCAGAGCCCTTCGTTCGTTAGAATTCGCTCCATTCATACTGTCTGGGATTCATCATGAACGTAGTTGTTCTCGCTGCTGGTAAAGGCAAACGCATGCACTCAAGTTTGCCGAAAGTGCTTCAGGCGCTTGCTGGGCGTCCGCTGCTTGACCATGTACTTGATGCCACGGCGGACTTAGCCGATCATCCGCGAGTGGTTGTGATTGGGCATGCTGCTGGTATTGTGAGAAAGCATTACGAGGGCCGTACAGATATCGTCTTTGCATTACAGCAGGAACAGCTAGGTACGGGGCATGCACTTATGCAGGCGCTTGCAGCAATTAACCCTGAAGATCCCATGACGCTGGTCTGTTTGGGGGACGTGCCATTGTTATCCCCAAAGACGCTGATGACCATGGCTGAAGCGGGAGCTGATGGCAGTTTAGTATTACTGACAGTAGAGCTTTCGGATCCAACAGGATATGGACGCATTCTGCGCAATGCTTCAGGTGCAGTAGTTTCAATCGTTGAGGAAAAAGATGCTTCCTCCGAGGAAAAACGAATTTGCGAAGTGAATACCGGCATCATGTGCCTCCCGACAGCTCATCTTGCTGATTGGCTCAGTCGTCTGAAAAATCAAAACGCTCAAGGTGAGTACTACCTTACCGATGTGATTGGTCTCGCCTTTAATGACGGAGTGTCGATTACAACAGTCCATCCAGAGCATGCCTGGGAGGTCGAAGGAATCAACTCCAAATCACAGCTTGCTCGGCTTGAAAGGGTGTGGCAGCGAGTGCAGGCTGAGCGACTTCTTGAAGCCGGTGTGACGATTATTGACCCCGATCGATTTGATTTGCGCGGCGAACTCATTTGCGGACAAGATGTGGAAATCGATGTGAATGTCGTCTTTGAGGGACGAGTCGTGATTGGCAGCAATGTAAAGATTGGTGCCAACTGCGTCATCAAGGATGCACAGATAGCCGATGGTGTACAGATTCTTCCGTTCTGCCACATTGATGGTGCATCAGTAGGGACGGGAAGCCGAGTGGGGCCATACTCTCGCCTTCGCCCTGGCGCCAAACTCCTGGGGGAAAACCACATTGGTAACTTCGTTGAGGTGAAAAAATCTGTGGTGGGGCTTTCAAGCAAAGTGAACCATCTCACTTATATCGGAGACGCTTCAATCGGCGAACGCGTCAACATTGGAGCGGGGACTATTACCTGTAATTACGATGGCGTAAACAAATTTCGCACTGAGATCGGTGATGATGCCTTTATTGGTTCAGGTACTGAACTCGTCGCTCCTGTCCTGGTTGGTGCTGGTGCCACAGTGGGGGCAGGCACAACAGTGACGCGTTCTGTTCCTGCAGGCAAACTGGTGGTTGGCCGTGCGAGGCAGATCGTGGTGGAAGGGTGGACTCGCCCGGTGAAAAAGAACTGATTGAATTGTGGGAGAAGACATATGTGTGGCATTGTGGCTGCGGCAGCTCGTCGTAACGTCGTTCCGTTGCTTATTGAAGGGTTGCGGCGATTGGAGTATCGGGGGTATGACTCCTGCGGCATAGCCACCGTTGGCGATGATGGGCTACGCCGCGCACGTTCAACTCAGCGAGTTGCCGAATTAGCGCGACAGGCTAAAGAACTCAATGCCCCGACAGGGATTGCACATACGCGTTGGGCCACTCATGGAGCACCAGAAGTCTGCAATGCTCACCCCCACTTTTCCCGTGGACTCATCGGTCTCGTGCACAATGGCATTATTGAAAATTACGAGTCCATTCGAGAGCGTTTGAAGAATCTCGGCTATGACTTCACCAGTCAGACGGATACAGAGGTGATTGCCCATCTCATTCATTCGAACTATCAAGGTGATCTGCTTGAAGCCGTAAAAAAAAGTGTGCTTGAACTTGCCGGAAGTTACGCGATTGCAGTTATTTGCAAGGATGTGCCTCATCGAGTCGTTCTGGCTCGTCAGGGCTCTCCTCTTGTAGTAGGTCTTGGCAATGGTGAAATGTTTGCAGCTTCAGATGCGATGGCTGTAGCAGGTATCACTGACCGCATTTTGTATCTCGCAGAGGGTGATGTCTGTGAAATCACACCGGATGCTGTAGATGTTTTCGCTCGAAACGGGAGCGAATTTATATCGGTTGAACGTCCGGTGCGCACAGTTCAGGCCTATTCCCACGCAGTGGATTTAGGACCTTATCGCCATTACATGCAAAAAGAGATTTTCGAGCAGCCTCGAGCCATCAGCGATACGCTCGAAGGCGTTGCCGGTATTACGCCTAAACTCTTTGGATCAGAGGCGGAGACGGTTTTCACTGGTGTGAAACGTCTTCTTTTCCTGGCTTGCGGTACTTCTTATTACGCTGCGCTGACGGCAAAATATTGGATTGAGGCTATTGCGGGACTTCATTGCGATGTTGAGATTGCAAGCGAGTATCGCTACCGTATATCTGTACCAGATCCGGACACATTAGTGATAACAATTTCACAGTCTGGAGAGACGGCTGATACATTGGCGGCGCTTCGTCATGCTGCCGAGTTGGGAATGACAAAGTCCCTAACGATCTGCAACGTTGCTACGTCGGCTATGGTGCGCGAGAGCCGTCTTGCTTATGTGACGCGTGCTGGTGTGGAAGTCGGTGTTGCGTCAACAAAGGCGTTTACTACTCAACTTACGGCTATCTATCTCTTGGCACTGACTCTCGCCAAACTCAATGGTCGACTCACGCCAGAGGACGAAGAAAGAGAACTTAAGGCTTTGCGCCATGTTCCTGCAGCGTTGGGAGCCGTACTTGCTCTTGAGCCTCAGGTGATTGATTGGGCTGAGAGATTCGCGCGGAAGGAGCACGCTCTTTTCCTCGGACGAGGCATGCATTATCCGATTGCCTTGGAAGGTGCTTTGAAACTAAAGGAAATCAGCTATATCCACGCAGAGGCGTATCCAGCTGGTGAATTAAAGCACGGCCCATTGGCACTCGTGGATGAGGATATGCCGGTTGTAACGGTCGCGCCGAATGATCGGCTTCTGGAGAAGCTTAAAAGCAACATGCAGGAGGTCCGTGCCCGAGGGGGCGAGCTTTATGTTTTTGCCGATGGGGATAGCAACATCACTTCTGAAGAAAGAGTTCACGTCATTCGTTTGCCGGAAAATTACGGCATGCTCTCTCCCATTCTGCACGTCGTGCCGCTCCAATTGTTGGCCTATCATGCCGCTCTCGTTTGCGGGACGGATGTTGATAAACCAAGGAATCTCGCTAAGAGCGTGACAGTGGAATAAGCTGATTGGAATTCAAAGAAAGACCCTATTGGAATAAAGAAGTTTCCAAGGGGTCTTTTTTATTGAATTCAAGTTAGCCACCGGCGATGAAAGTTCGGATGCCAGATCCGACGAACTGAACGCCAATACAGATCAGCAGAAACCCCATCAGCTTACCGATGACAAGAGTTCCTGAGGGGCCAAGGCGATTTGAAATTACATCGGAATAGCGCATGATGAACCATGAGAGACTGGTTGCGCACAGAATCGCTAGTGCCGTCCATGCAAAAGCAATAGCCATATCGATATAGCCCGGGAGCTCTGCAATTTCGGTAGAAAAGCCGATGACCACAGCGATCGTGCCGGGACCTGCGATACCCGGCATGGCAATGGGGAAAAAAGCATAGTCCTCGCGGTCGCGGCGAACAATCGGCGCTTTGTTCGGAGAATTACCCCCAAAAAGCATTTGATAGCCAATTGCTGCAACAACGAGACCGCCGGCAATGCGCATCGCACCGTAAGAAATACCAAAGAACGCAAGCAGTACATTGCCGCAGACAAGGCTCACCAGCATGATGGCCGCAGCATAAATGCCAGCCCAATTAGCCTGTTGACGCCGTCTTTCCTCACTCATGCCTTGTGTAAGACTGATGAAGAGAGGCATTTTGGAAGGCGGATTCGTGATGGTGATGAGCGAGACGAGACCGCCGAGGAAATACTGAAAATGGAGGGCTTCAAACATGGCTCCGGCTTCCCGGAATAAAGCAAGACGGCGTGCAGTTCGCAGAAGCTGACGCCGCTGAGGATGAAGCTTTTGCAAAAAAGTGCAAATAGAGCTTTCAAACTAGGTAATTCTACCTGTGAACGGACTTAGGTTTGGCGAAGAAACATAAAAGAGAAGTATTAGAAAAACCCCGCATACTGTTTTTGTATGCTATAGTTCTGAACTCTTGTTCAGAGTGAACGCATGTTCATTTGCACAAACCAAGTTCCATGGATCAGTCAAGTCGGGTTGAATTGAGAATGTTGTTGAAACAAAAAACGCTTCATGCTGCGATAGGGCTTGCGCTCAGTGCGGTTGTGCTTTTGACGGGCTGCGAAAAAAATACATTCGTCAGCTCTGCCATTGCAGCAGAGCACCAAATGCCTCCTCAGGAAGTCGTTGTGGTAACGGCCAAGGCCGAGCCTCTGCATATTGCGACGGTACTCACTGGTCGGACAAATTCCTACACTGTTGCTGAAGTTCGTCCGCAAGTGAATGGGATCCTGCAGAAGCGTCTTTTCAAAGAAGGGCAGGAAGTGAAGGCTGGTGATCCGCTTTATCAGATTGACCCGGCCATTTATGAAGCTCAGCTGAAGAGTTCAGAAGCTTCGCTTGCACAAGCGCGAGCTCAGCTTACGCAAGCATCAGCAGATGCTAAGCGCTCGCGAGAACTTGTGAAAACTAACGCTGTTTCTAAGCAATCTGATGATGCCGCACAGGCAGCCATGAAGACAGCTCAAGCAGCCGTAAAAGCTGCGGAAGCTGCTGTACTGACTGCCAAGATTAATCTTGACTATACGAAGGTTCGCTCGCCTATTTCTGGTCGGGTGTCGCGTTCGGAATTTACGGAAGGCGCGCTGTTGTCGGCTTATCAGACAACTGCTCTTACGACGGTGCAGCAGCTCGATCCGATTTATGTTGATGTGACACAGACTGCTGACGACATGCTTCGTATTCAGCGTGAAATTGCGGCAGGCACGCTTAAGACCGATACTCAGGGTGCTGCTGAAGTAGAGCTTATTCTCTCAGACGGATCGAAATACGCTCAAAAAGGCAAACTCACTTTTACGGATGTACAGGTTGATGAAAGTACTGGCTCTGTGCGTCTGCGTGCTGAATTTGCCAATCCTGACCGTCTTCTGCTTCCAGGTATGTTTGTCCGAGCCAATCTTGTTGAAGGCTTGCGTCCGGACGGGATCCTTGTACACATGCAGTCTGTCATGCGTGATACGCGCGGCAATACTTACGTTTATGTTGTTGACAAGGACAATAAAGTTGAGCGTCGCAATATTGTTGCCACTCAAACGCAAGGCACTTTCTGGATTGTTGATTCCGGTATCCAGGTGGGTGACCGTGTGATCTTTGAAGGTTTTCAACGTACAGCGCCGGGCGCAGTTGTGACCCCAAAAGAATACGATCCTAAATCGGCTCCCGAAGGTAAGCCGCTCTTCTAACCCCGGAGACGCTGATTCATGTTTTCGCGTTTTTTTATTGACCGCCCAGTTTTTTCTTGGGTGATCGCGATCATCATCATGCTAGCCGGTATCCTGTCGATTTCGACGCTGCCGGTGAGTCAGTATCCTCAGATCGCTCCTCCTCAAGTGAGCATCACTGCGACTTATCCTGGTGCATCTGCGAGCACGATTGAAAATACCGTAACGCAGGTGATTGAGCAGAACCTCACGGGGCTCGACGGCTACCTCTATATGCAGTCGACTTCGGATTCTGCGGGGCGCGTGAGTATCACGGTGACATTTGAAACTGGCACCAACCCCGATATGGCGCAGGTGCAGGTTCAGAATAAGATCTCAACTGCTCTTACCTCTCTGCCGCAGGTAGTTCAACAGCTCGGCGTCACGATTCAGAAGACCTCTGCCAATTTCTTGATGGTGGTTGGTTTTGTGAGTAAGGACCCGTCTATCAAGACGGCTGACTTGGGCGACTTCCTGACCTCGAACATTCAGGAACCGCTTGCGCGTGTGAGCGGTGTGGGTGAAGCTCAAGTATTTGGTGCGTCTTATGCCATGCGCGTCTGGCTTGATCCGGACAAACTTGTTAAGTACAAGCTCAATCCGTCAGATATTACGTCGGCGATCAGCGCACAAAACATGCAGGTTTCGACCGGCAGTCTTGCTGCACAGCCGACTGACGGCAAGCAAGAGTTTACGGCGACCATTTCTTCATCGAGTTTGCTTGAGACTCCCGAAGATTTCCGCAATATTCTCTTAAAGGTGACTGAGGAAGGCGCAAATGTCTATTTGCGTGACGTTGCCGAAGTAAAACTGGATCAGAAGGACTACATAGCGTTGGGTACTTTCAACGGCTATGCAGCCTCGGGTATGGCCATCAAGCTGGCTTCTGGTTCGAATGCTTTGGAAACGCAGGCTGCGGTACTGAAACGAGTAGAGGAATTGAAGAGTTTGATGCCTCAAGGCGTTGAGGTCGTCGTTCCTTTCGATACGACGCCTTTCGTTCGCGCGGCTCTGCATGAAGTGGTGAAGACTCTGATTGAGGCCATTATTCTGGTGGTCTGCGTTATGTTCCTTTTCCTGCAGAATTGGCGTGCAACGATCATTCCGACGATCGCTGTGCCAGTTGTGCTTCTGGGTACCTTCGGCATGCTTGCTGCTACGGGGTTCTCAATTAACATGCTGACGATGTTCGCCATGGTGTTGGCAATTGGTCTGTTGGTTGACGACGCAATTGTGGTGGTGGAGAACGTCGAACGTGTGATGCGTGAGGACGGAACAGATCCGCACACCGCAACAGTGAAATCAATGGGGCAGATTACTGGGGCATTGGTTGGCATTGCAATGGTGCTGTCAGCTGTGTTTATCCCAATGGCCTTCTTTGGCGGATCTACCGGCGTGATTTATCGGCAGTTCTCGATCACCATTGTTTCTGCAATGGTGCTTTCCGTCATCATTGCACTGACATTGACGCCGTCGCTTTGCGCCAAGATCTTGAAGCCCATTGACCATGATGAGCATATGGGCAAAAGTGGGTTCTTCGGATGGTTTAATCGCGGCTTTGAAGCGCTTACTGTTGCGGTGCGCGACGGTGTAGGCGGATTTATTCATCATCCGCTGCTGCTCGTCGTCTGTTATGCACTCGTTGTGGGGGGCATGATTTGGGGCTTCCTTAAAACTCCAACGTCCTTCATGCCGGGTGAGGATCAGGGTGTTGCGCTGATGCAGGTGCAATTGCCGCAGGGCGCGACGATGGAACGTACGGATCACGAAGTGACTCGTATCCAGAAATTCTTGGAAAAAACGGAGTCCCGCGATATAGATTCGTTCTTCGCCGTGCGCGGGTTCTCGTTCGCAGGTTCCGGTCAAAACATGGCCTTGGGCTTCGTTAAGCTCAAGGACTGGAGTGCTCGACCCAATGACGATCAGAGCGTGCTTGCTATTCAGCGACGCGCGATGGGCGCATTCATGATGTCTCCTGAATTTAAGAATGCCAGCAGCTTCCTTTTCCCATTGCCAGCAGTGCCGGAATTGGGTGTTGCAGACGGTTTTGATTTCTATATTCAGGACGAAAAAGGCGCTGGTCATGCCAAGATGATGGAGCTGCGTAATAAGTTTCTTGCTGCTGCAAATCAGGACCCTCGTCTGACGATGGTTCGTCACAACGGTATGGACGATACGGCACAGATGCATCTGAAGCTCGACAACGAGAAGCTTTCGGCCTACGGACTTGATATTGCTACTGTCAACTCGGCGCTTTCTACGGCGTTGGCCGGCAGTTACGTCAACGACTTCCTTGATCGTGGTCGTATTAAAGAAGTGTGGGTCCAAGGTGTGCCATCTTCACGCATGCAACCTGTAGATTTGAATCGCTGGCACATTCGTAACAGCAAGGGTGAGATGGTGCCACTCTCGACTATTGCTGAAGTTGAATGGAACTATTCGAGTCCTCGTCTGGAACGTTTCAATGGTTTGGCGGCTTTGAATATTCAGGGTAGCCCTGCTGCAGGTGTGTCTTCTGGTGAGGCGATGCAAGCTATTGAAGAGATAGCCGCAAAGGTATTCCCTGAAGGATATTCAATTGCATGGAACGGCGTTTCTTATCAAGAACGTCAGGCAGGCTCGCAGGAAGCTGCGCTTTATGCCATTTCGCTTCTCGTGGTGTTCCTCTGCTTGGCGGCTCTTTATGAAAGTTGGTCAGTGCCTATTGCCGTGCTTCTGGTAATTCCTTGCGGTATCGTCGGTGCTCTGGGGCTCACACTGATCCTTGGCATGAATAACGATGTTTACTTTAAGGTTGGCATGCTGACAACGATGGGGTTGGTGTCTAAGAACGCTATTCTGATCGTTGAGTTTGCTAAGGATCTGGTTGCCGCAGGGGAAGACGTGGTAAAAGCTGCTTTGCATGCTGTCGAACTGCGCCTGCGCCCGATTTTGATGACTTCGCTTGCTTTCGGATTGGGGGTGCTGCCGTTGGCTATTGCGCACGGTGCTGGCTCCGGCGCGCAAAATGCCATTGGTGTGGGCGTGCTTGGCGGGATGATCACGGGCACGATCCTTTGCGTGGCTTTGGTACCGGCATTTTTTGTCTTCGTGACGCGTATCGCGCATCGCATCTCCGGCGGGCCTAATGCGCCGGTGAAGACGGTACAGGCCTGATATCTCTGACTTCGGAGTGCGGCAGCTTAAACAGCAGCCGCACTCACAGAGCAAAATGTAAGAAATTCCTGTCTGTGACAGAAGGTGAATACAAATGAAGAAGATGCTGTCTCTTATGCCACTGGCGGCGGCACTTGCCCTTGCGGGTTGTGTGAATTTGGCGCCAGACTATGAGCGTCCGGAAGCGCCTGTAGCGCAAGCCTGGCCAGAAGGCGAGTCTTACGCTAATAGTGAATTGAAGCGCGAAGAACTGCCTAAATGGCAGAACTTCATTCAGGACGATCGCTTGAAAAAAGTCATTGAGCTTGCTCTTTCCAACAACCGCGATTTGCGCATCGCCGCGCTCAATGTTGAGAATGCGCGTGCACTTTACGGCGTGCAGCGTGCGGATCTTTTCCCAACAGTCGCTGCAGCGGCTTCCAATGCAACAACGCATCGCGAATCGACGGACTCCACAACGCATGCCTATTCAGCAGATTTGGCAATGGCAAGTTATGAAATTGACTTCTTTGGTCGAGTTCGTAATTTGACGGAGCAGGCGCTTCAAACTTACTTGCAGTCAGAAGATGCGCAGCGTACAACGCAGGGCACGTTGGTTTCAGAAGTAACGCTGGCGTGGTTGACTCTTGGCGCCAACCGTGAACAGCTCGCCCTACAGAAAGAAACGCTTGCTAGCCAAGAAGAAAGCTTCCGTTTGGTGGGAGAAAGTTACAAATATGGTGCTGCGAGCCGCCTCGATTATGAGCAAGCTCGCACAACAGTGGCGAGTGCCAGAGCTGCGATTACTACCTATGTTCGCGCAGTGGCGCAAAGCCAAAATGCACTCGAACTGCTCGTGGGCTCTAAAGTTCCTGATGAGTTACAGCCCTCCGGGGTAGAGCTCGCCGCAACGCTTCCAGCGACAATGCCCGCAGGATTGCCGAGTGAAGTCCTTCTTAATCGCCCTGACATTATTTCTGCAGAACGCGGCATGATTTCCGCTAATGCCAACATCGGTGCGGCGCGCGCGGCCTTCTTCCCAAGCATTTCGCTTACGGCTAACGCAGGCAGTGCTTCAGCTCACTTGTCCGACCTTTTTGGTGCGAATACGGGGCTGTGGAGCTTTACGCCTAGCATTTCGATTCCAATTTTTACTGGCGGTCGTAATCTTGCGAACTTGCGTTCCGCAGAAGTGCAGGAAAAGATCGCTGTTGCAACCTATGAAAAGAGCATTCAGACGGCTTTCCAAGAAGTCGCCGATGCTCTTGCGACTGAAGGTACGGTCGAGCGGGAGCTCAAAGAACGCCGTGAATTTGCGGATGCGGCTTCACAGGCCTTTGAACTGTCCAGTGCTCGTTACAAACACGGTGCTGCGGCCTATACAGAGGTCCTTGATGCTCAGCGTACCAAGGTATCTGCTCAGCAGGCTGTGATTACGGCTGAACTCTCGCGTGCATCCAGTCTTGTAACGCTCTATAAGGTATTGGGCGGTGGTACTGAGCTGCCCGAACCGGCTAAAACCATTGAAGGCGCAGAGAAGTGAGCCCCGTTGCCGATCAGGAACGGACGGAGCGACTTGCCGAACAGCATCGGCGAGAAATCGTTGATGCGGCAGAACGACTGGTGAAGGGAAATGGCCTTCATCAGTTAAAGCTGCGTGATATTGCGAAAGAAAGTGGTAAGAGCCTTGGCAATCTCTACAACTATTTCCAAAACAAGGAAGCGATTATTGAAGCGCTTGTAGAGCGTGAAAAGAGTCGCTTCCTAATGGTTGTTTCTCAAAAGATTGAGCCTTTGCCAGGGGAAGACTATAAATCTATGTTGCGAAGGCATCTTGAGCAGATGGCCGACGCATATCTGGATCCTGACAGCCTGCTGCTAGCCATTTCTGTAGCGGGGGAGGCACTGGTTAATCCTGGCGTACACAAAATTATGGTGGCGGCTAACCGCCGCATTGTTGAGCATGTGGTGGCACTTATCCATCAGGATCCATCCTGCTCTATGGATAATGTGCCGAGGGAACTGCTTGAAGCGCGAGTAATTTGTATTCGTACTTTTTTTGAGTCGCTGCGCGGGGCGGTAGCCTTTTATCCTGATGTCAATCGGGAAATGCTTAAACAGGTTACGATCGAACGACTTCTTCTGATTTGGATGTGGGAGCGTTCCAAAGCGCTTGGCATGTCTCTCGAAGCGTTTGAGAAAAGTATGGCTATAAAGTGACTATTGCCCTTTGAGTAGGGACTCGTCAAAATTAATAAGCCTGAAGGTCTGTGTAGATCTTCAGGCTTATTTTTATTAGATCAGTTAGATTTTGCCGCTGATTATTTCTTGGGGAAGCGCACAGGGATGAAGATGCGGCCGCCATCACGCTGCACCAGAAGCAGAACCTGATCGCTACGACATGCTTCGCGCAGATCTGAAGCGCTCTTCATGAGTTTGCCGTTGGCACTCACAATAATGTCGCCTGCCATCAAGCCGGACTGCTGCGCAAATTTGCTGACCTTCGTAATAAGAAGACCGGTTGTTTCAGCATCCTTTGATTCAGCATCAGTGAGTACGCGGGCCTCAATGCCAAGACGGTGTGTATCTGCCGATGAGGCCGAGTTGTCTGCAGCCGAGTTGGTTCCGATAGTAATATCGAGCTTAATCTCTTTTTTATCGCGAATAACAGTGAGTTCAGCCTTCGTACCTGGGCGGAGTGAAGATACAAGCATGGGCAGTGATGAGGAGCTTGTTACCTTGCGGTCATTCAAAGCCGTAATGACGTCGCCGGCTTTCAGCCCAGCCTTCTCTGCAGGACTGCCTTTTTCAATCTTGGTGACGAGTGCGCCTTCAGGAGTCTTCAGCCCGAAGCTTTCAGCAAGATCCTGAGTGACTTGCTGGATATAAACACCGACATAGCCGCGAGTTACTTTGCCATCTTTGACCAGTTGGTCTTTCACCTGTAAGGCAATATCAATTGGAATGGCAAAGGACAATCCCATGAACCCACCGGAAGTGGAGAAAATTTGGGAGTTAATGCCGACAACTTCTCCCTTCATATTGAAGAGCGGGCCGCCAGAATTGCCGGGATTGACAGCGACGTCTGTCTGAATGAACGGCATGTACTGGTCAGTAGGAAGATTGCGAGAGAGCGCAGACACAATGCCGGCAGTCACGGTATTGTCAAGACCAAAAGGACTGCCTATGGCTGCTACCCATTCGCCAACCTTGAGCTGGTTGGAGTCACCCATCTTCAGCGCAGGTAAATCCTTCGCTTCAATTTTTACGACGGCGATATCGGTTTGTTTATCTGTACCGAGAACCTTGCCTTCAAATTCACGTTTATCGGTCAGGCGAACAACAATTTTATCTGCCCCCTCAACCACGTGCGCATTCGTCAGAATGAGCCCGTCCGTAGAAATAATGAAACCCGATCCCGTGCCGCGTTGTTCAGGGATTTCTTGCTCACCACCGCCAAAAGGCATCGGAAATCCAAAGCGGCGGAAAATCTCGGCACCTTGTTCATCCATGCCGGGGAAGCCGAAATTTGGCACGGCGACGGTACGAGCATTTTTTGTGACGGATATGTTTACTACGCCAGCGCCATTATCTTCAACGAGTTTGACGAAATCTGGGAGCTGTCCCTGCGTCTGCTGCTGTGTTGGGGTGCTGCTTTCTGTCGCCTGCACAGGCAGTGCGGCGGATGTGAGCGCAAAGGCCGCGCAGAGCGCAGCCGCCAAGGAGGTCTTCGAGAGGATCTGCATTGCTTTAATCCGTTATAGATGCGCCCGAAAACGGTTCGAAAAGAAGCTATAGAGCAGTTTTTCGAACTCTGGGACGTAGTGCGTAAGTTAAAAACTGAAGTGATTTAACTCTAACGGATCACACGGTTGCAGGAGGCAAGCTCCTAGCAAACAGCGGTTAAATTTGTAAGTGTCTTCTGCGTTAAACACTTTCTTCGGGGCAAGATGCGCCGAGCGGCGGGAATGAGAGAACAAAGCTTGTTCCTCGGCCGTCAAGACCGTCTTCAATCGTGACTGTGCCATGATGAATGTCGACGATGCGTTTGACAATGGCAAGTCCCAGACCTGTTCCGGACGTTTTGGTACCTAAAGCACGGTAAAAGCGGTCAAAGACGCGCGCCCGTTCATCGGGAGCAATGCCCGGGCCGTTGTCGCTTACGCGGACAACCGAACGCCCATTTACGATCGAGCTTGAAAGCTCGATGCGTCCACCTTGCGGGGTATAGCGGATGGCATTGTCGGTTAGATTGGTGATCATCAGACGAATAGCATCTTCCATGCCGTCGATTTGTGCCGGCGAAGCCGAAGCGGTGATGATGATGTCTTTTTGCTCGGCGATTGGAGCCATATCGTCGCGAATACTAGCAATCAACGCATCAAGATGAATGGTCGACATGGGCTTTTTTGAAGCGTCAGGATCAAGGCGCGCTAGTGTGAGCAGCTGCTGAACGAGGCGAGTTGCTCGGTTGATGCCTTCATTCAAGCGAGCGAAGCATTTATCTTGTGCTTCAGGGGTTTTTGCTCGTTGAGCGAGCTGCACCTGAAGTTTTAAAGCCGTTAACGGTGTTCGTAGTTCGTGTGCTGCATCCGAGGCGAAGCGTTGCTGCGCGCTTAAGCTCTCACCTAGACGCGCTAATAGGCTGTTGATCGCGTTTACAAGACTTGCCAGTTCAGAGGACAAACCTTTTGTAGAAATTGGCTGCAGAGACGTTGGTGATCGCCGTGCGATAGAACGTGCCGTACGTTCCAAAGGTGCTAATCCGCTGCCGACGACAATCCAAACAGCAATAGCAATGAACGGAAGGAGCAGACACAGCGGCTGCAGGATACGAAAGGATGCGGTTGCTGCGAGAGAGGTTCGTACGGCGAGATCTTGTCCGGCAGTTATGACGAGCGGTCCTACTGCTACGGAATAGGTACGCCAATCACGCCCATCCACTTTTGATAATCCAAAACCAGGACCGTCAGGCAGTGGCAAGGCTGGAGTATTCTCACGTTGCCACAGACTATTGTTGGCAGAGTCGTAGACCTGAACGATGATGCGGTAGCTCGGAGCGTCACCGATGATGGTGAGGTGTTCAGGAGCATGCATGGGCATGCTGCTTCTCACAGAGTCAGCCAACGACTCTGCCGTCTCACGCAGGTGCGCATCGAGGAAGTCGTTGAATTCAGCCTGAGCAGAAAAGAAGGTCGCTGCTGCGGCGGAAAACCCCGCCGCAAGCAGAGCGGCCAAAAGCGTGAATAAAAGCTTCCGGCGGATGCTCGTCATGATGTAAATGGCTTTTAAGTTTCGAGCATGTATCCGACTCCGCGTACGGTTTTGATCGCCGAATCAGCGAGTTTCTTACGCAGATGGTGGATATGAACCTCAATTGCATTAGACCCTACAGTGTTGTCCCAGTTGTAGAGCTTTTCCTCAAGCTGTGCACGGCTCCAAACGACCCCCTTGCGTTCGGCAAGAGCTGCAAGAAGAGCGTATTCCTTTGAGGAGAGAATGACGGGCTCTCCTTTATAGGTCACTTCACGAGTGGCCGGAGAAATCTTGAGCTCCCCACGTTCAATTACTGGATCTGCTCGTCCGGCAGACCGGCGTAGTAAAGCGCGAATGCGTGCAGAAAGCTCATCAAGATCATAGGGTTTGATTAAGTAATCATCAGCACCGCTGTCGAGGCCCTTAATACGGTCATCGACCGTATCACGCGCGGTGGTGACAAGAACCGGTGTTGGGTCGCGTCTGCCGCGCATTTCTTTTAAAACTTGCAACCCGTCTTTGCCAGGCAGGCCTAAATCGAGGATGACGAGAGAGTACGGTGTTGTATTGAGTGCGAGAAGTGCTGAGTTGCCATCCCGCACCCAATCGATGGCATGCCCTTCAGTTTCCAGGCCAGCCATGACGCTTTCGCCGATCATGTCGTCGTCTTCAACGAGCAAAATTCTCATGATGGATTACCAAATCGTTCAATCAGGCGCTCGAGCACAATGCGCAGCGTTTCCGCCGCCAAGAGCGCGAGCAGGATGAGGCCGGGAAGCGATTGTCGAGCCTCAAAGAGGCCCAGTCCGCCGGGACAGAGCAGGATGAAGAGTCCCCATGCAGCTGCTGCACCAAGATAGGCGCAGATAGCTGAGGCAACAGTCAGCCAGGCAAGAAACCGCAGTCTAGGCTGACCACCAGCACCGGCGGCAGCAGCTAGATCCCAGCGGAACACGTGAAATGATTGTAACCCGACGGCGGTAGTGACTGGCGCCTGGTGAAGTTGTGTTTGAATACTTTTGGGCAGTCGAATCAGTGCCCAGTGTCCGGCAGCCGTCCAAGCGTAAAGTGCTGCATCACGCAGACAACCACCCACTGCAGCCCAAAGCGGCAGCGTCCAGCTGTCAGCCTCAATCCCAATAAAAAGACCCGCCGTCGCAGCTCCCCAACCCGGTGAAGCGAGTGCGGCGAGAAATACCAACGCAGCGTGCCAGCTGATGAAGAACTCAACCATAGAATTGCGGTATGGATAAAGTGCCGTTAACGGCGCAAAGGATTATCAATGACGGAATTTAACAGCGGCCGAGGCGGTCGCGACGATGATATTGTGGATCTGGAAGCGCAGCCAGTGAACGCGACTGGAAACAGTGCAGAAGGATCCTCTCGAGAGCCTATAAAGCAAGAACCGCTTTCAGGTACCGTCACCGTGGCTCACATCGTCTACTGTCTCCACTCGATTTCGATTCTCATCGGGCTTTTAACTGCCGGGCTTTCAATCGCCGGAGCTTTTGTCTTTTCAGCGCCGTCCATCCTAGCGGTCATTATCAACTACATATTCCGTTCGGATGCATCTGGAACTTGGTTGGAGAGTCATTTTTCCTGGCAAATCCGCACGTTTTGGTATGCCCTGCTTTGGCTCGTTGTGTTGTATTTGGTGAGCCTTCCGTTGGTATTTTTCGGTATCGGGATCTTTGTTTTCATTGCCGGGATGCTTGTGTTGGGTATATGGGTTGCCTGGCGCATTTTGTCAGGGTGGCGCCGTCTCGCGTCGCACCGCGAAATGCCGCTGAGCTGAGCGTTATACTCACAAGCTTTCAAATTTCACCAGGCAGTCTTTCTATGGCCCTCGGCGCTACGGTATATAAAGCTCAGCTTTCCATTTCCGATCTTGACCGGAATTGGTATGGCGAGCCTGTGCTCACGCTTGCGCGACATCCCTCTGAGACGGAAACGAGACTGATGCTTCGAGTGCTCGCTTGGTGTATGCGTGCGGGGGAGAAACTGGAATTTGGCCGTGGGCTCTCTACTGACGGAGATCCAGCTCTTTGGGAGCTTGACGATACTGGAGCCATCATTGATTGGGTGGAGTTGGGTGTCCCTGATTTGCGAACGGTAAGGAAGGCAGCCGGAAAGAGTGAACACGTGCTCGTGTTGGCTTACGATGAAGCTCGTTCGGCTCCTTGGTGGGAAAGCTTGAAGGGGGATTTTTCTAAGATCAGCAAACTCGCTGTTGTACTCATCCACGATGACGAAGCGAAAGCTTTGGGAAGTATGGCTACACGCAACATGAAGCTTGCTGTGACTATCCAAGACGGCGTTTTTTGGGTGAGTAACGATCATTCAAGCCTACAAATTGATCCCGAGTGGCTCAAGCGTGAGGATGAACGTTGGACCTGAGTGAATGAGAAAACGCCGCATGTTGTCAGAAACATGCGGCGTTTTTGAAGTGTTCTCAGCGATCTGTATTGACGAGTGATTCAGCCATTTTGGCGAAGGCTCCTTCAAGACGAAGGCGGACTTCAGGATCGGATACCGTTTCGGCCAAAGCTGAACGCATCGCGCTCATCCACTGATAACGCGCGTTCTGTGTAATGACGAGTCGGCGATGCCCTTCCCGAAGCATCGGCATGCCGTGGCGTTCAAGATAGAGAGGCGGGCCGCCTAGCCATCCTGAGAGGAACTCCTTGAGGCGAGCTTCGTAATGTGCGAGGTCTCGTCCTGCGTATATGCTGCGGAGCTCCTCTAATTGCGGATCGGCGAGCAGAACGCGAATGAAGGCGGCGGTGAGGCGATCAAGACCTGCATCGCCGCCGACACTGTCATATAGCGTTTTTTCGATTGGCAAGTTAATAACCTTTCATCGACAAAAAACGATCCAACCGAAACCGAGCAAAAGAATCCACCCAAGCAACGGTGAAAGGAGGTAGCGGAAGATGCGATGCTGAGGTGTGAAACCAAAGCCGTAGACCCAGAGGATGCTCATACCGAAGAGCATGCCGACTAACGCGCCATGAGGCACACCGGTGGCATCTTCGGCTATTGCACGAGGATAAAGAACAACGACGGCGGCACAGGCTAGAGCACCAAGGAACGAAATGATTCGTAAAGCAGTCGATCCCCGCGAGGATGCGGCAGGCTTTGTGTTAGTCATCGTTGCGGGTCACCGTAGTTTCGATGACAGCGGCAAGTACAACGGCAAAGCCAAGAGCCATGATCCAATAGAAGTAGCTCATGAAGAACTCCTAGAAAGCAGATGGAGTGCGCTGCAGATGCATCTGCAGCGCACAGTTTGTACATCAATCAGTAGAGATGATGCGTGTTCTTTTCGATGTATTCAGCATTAAGTTTGCCCGACATCACGCGGTACGCCCAAGTCGTGTAAAGCAGCACGATTGGCAGGAAGATCAACGTCACAAAGAACATGATCTCAAGCGTGAGCTGGGAGCTGGTGCAGTCCCAAAGCGTCAAACCGGCATTGAGCATCGTTGAAGACGGCATCACAAATGGGAACATCGAAACAAGCGGCGTCAGTACGATTCCGAGAAGCGAAATGGATGAGCAGATAATCGCAGGCCAGCCGCGGCCAGCACGAATCATCAAAGCACCACCGAGAGCGCCGAAGATCCCTAAGGCAGGAACAAGCCAGAGTACGGGATAGGCTGCAAAGTTGGAGAACCAGGCACTTGCCTGCAGCTCGACAGTCTTAGCCAACGGATTGGCCGGACCTGCAGGGTCAAGTCCTGCAACAGCAACATACCCGTCAATGCCAAGATACGTCCAGACGCCACCAAGTGCGAAAAGAACAGCAGTCAAGACCCCCGAGATTGAAGCAATACTGACGGCGCGCTGATGCAGTGATCCTTCCGTACGCAACGCAAGATAGTTGGCGCCGTGGAAGATAACCATCACAATTGAAACGATGCCGCAGAAAAGTCCGAACGGGTTGAGCAGTCCGAAGAAGCTGCCGGTATAAACCGGACGCATCGTCGAATCAATTTCAAAAGGCACGCCCTGAAGCAGATTGCCAAATGCGACACCGCAGATGATCGGCGGCACGGCGGAGCCGACAAACAAAAGCCAGTCCCAAGACGAGCGCCAACGTTCGGCTGGAACCTTACTGCGATAGTCAAAAGCCAACGGGCGGAACATCAGCGCTGCAAGGATTACGAGCATGGCCCAATAAAAACCCGAGAACGCGATGGCGTACATTAACGGCCAGGCAGCAAACATAGCGCCGCCGCCGGTAACAAACCACACTTGGTTGCCGTCCCAATGCGGGGCAACCGAGTTGATCATGATACGGCGTTCGCTGTCATTCTTGCCCAGGAAAGGCAATAGCGTGCCAACGCCCATGTCCTGCCCGTCCATGATGGTAAAGCCGACAAGCAGTACGCCGATGAAGAGCCACCAAATGGCCTTCAGGATTTCGTAGTCAATCATTTTTTAAGACTCCTGCGGAATTACTGCTGCTCGAAGTGATAGCGTCCCGTGCCGAGTGAGCTCGGTCCCTTACGGCAGAAGCGAACCATTAGCCACATTTCGGCGATGAGCATCAGGGTATAGAGCACAACGAAACCAAGAATGGAACCAATCAGGTCACCGGACGTCAGTGAGGACACAGAAAGGTGCGTGGGCAGGATGTTGTAGATGGTCCAGGGCTGACGGCCGTATTCAGCAACGAACCAACCTACCTCACAAGCGATCCAAGGCAGCGGCAATGCGAGCAGCGTGGCGCGCAGATAAAGCGTCTTTGTGTCGAGCGTCTTCTTCACGGAGAAGTAAAGCCCAACGATATAGAGCAACAGAAGAGCTAAACCGCAGCCGATCATGACGCGGAAGCTCCAGAACATGGGGGCGACTTGCGGAATGGTGTCGGCAGCGGCCTGCTTGATCATTTCGGGGGTAGCCTTCGTGACATCCTCGGTATAGCGCTTCAGCAGAAGGCCGAAACCAAGATCTTTTTCGACGGCTTTGAACTCCGTCTGAAGAGCTTCATTTTTCGGATCTTTACGCAATGCTTCAAGCGTCGAGACGGCTTTTTGGCCGTTGACGATGCGAGTTTCTGCATCAGCAGTCAACTGTTTGATGCCAGGAATCTCTGTTGAAAGGGAGCGCGTACCCATCAGGCCGAAAAGCCAAGGCACGGAAACTTCCATATGATTTTTCTGCGCTTCCTGATCAGGAATGGCAAAGAGCGAGAGCGGTGCCGGAGCTTCATGCGTGTCCCAAATAGCTTCCATGGCAGCGATCTTGGTGGGCTGATCGCGCGTGACGAGGTAGCCCGATTCGTCGCCCATATGGAGCGTAAGCGCTGCCGCGACGAGACCGAATGCTGCCGCAAGACGGAAAGAGGAAGCGGCGAACTTCACATCTTGACGCTTGAGCATGTAATAGGCGGAAATCGCCATCACGAAGAAGGAGCCGGTCATGTAGCCACCCCCAATCGTGTGAACAAATTTCGCCTGTGCCCATTCACTCGTGAAGACTGCCCAGAAATTGGTCATCTCCATGCGCATCGTTTCGAAGTTAAATTCAGCCCCGATCGGATTCATCATCCAGCCGTTGGCAACCAAAATCCAGAGCGCGGAGAGGTTTGACCCCAAAGCCATCAAAAATGTGACCAAGAGGTGCTTGCCGCGCGAGAGGCGGTCCCAACCGAAGAAGAACAGACCAATAAAAGTCGATTCCAAGAAGAAGGCCATCAGGCCTTCAATGGCGAGTGGAGCGCCAAAAATGTCACCCACATAGTGGGAGTAGTAGGCCCAATTCGTGCCGAACTGAAATTCCATCGTGAGGCCAGTAGCCACACCGATGGCGAAGTTGATGCCAAAAAGCTTGCCCCAGAACCGGGTCATGTCCTTGTACATCTGCTTGCCGCTTATGACGTAAGCGAGTTCCATCACGACAAGCATGAAGGACAGGCCAAGCGTGAGCGGCACGAAGATGAAATGGTACATCGCGGTCAGCGCAAACTGCAGGCGTGACAGGTCTACAAGATCAGAGGGGATCATTGAGGACTTCTCCTGATGTTAATTGTTGAATTGTTGGAGTGATAGTTAGTTAGCGTTTGGCGGGGGGAGTTTGTACTTCAGACGGAGCAGAGCTAAAGATCGCATCGCCCATCTTGTCGGGTGTAACGGTCGTGCGGTGCTCAGGGCTGAAGAAAAGCCACCAAAGGCAAAAAATGATGCAGAGCTTGCAGGCAATAACCAGAGCGATCTCAACGATCAATTGAGGTCGACGCTTTGGGGCGGGACGTGGTTCCATGCGATGCAGTTCCTTAAAGGCGTTTGCCGGCCAGTCATCAAAGGATTCGAGTGCCGGTTAAAAACTGTTGCCATATTAAGCGGGTGGAATGCATAGCATTTGGCAAAACGCTCTCCCAGAAGGGTTGACGGCCATAGGTTTTTTGGGGGACACTGCCAAATTGGCAGTATTTTAAAAAGTTGGCAGTCATGGCAGTTAATACCGCACTTCAAGGCATTCTTGATGCCCTCGGCGAGCCTCGTCTTTTAATTCGTCCCGACTACTCCGTGGCTTACGCTAATCGAGCATTCCGCCGCCGCTTCGGCATTGAAGACTTCGAAGGCCGACGTTGTCATGAATTAGTCTTTCATGAGTTTCGGCCTTGTTCGGCATGTGGGCGAATCTGTCCTATGGAACGAGCGGGGTTGAGCGGACAACCAGAGCGCACTATTGAGCGTGATTTTGTGCCGGGCGGTGAACGGTTTGTTGAGCTTGAAGTCGTTCCGGTGCCAGCTCCGGATGGGGCAGCCGTATATTTCATGGAGCAAGTTCTCGTCCGTGATGATCCGCAAAGTGTTCGCGAACGCGAAGGCATCGTTATGCATAGTGCTGCAGTGCAGCAAACGGTGGCAGCAATAGGGCGAGTGGCAGCAAGTGATGTGCCAGTGCTCTTTTGTGGTCCGTCGGGAAGCGGTAAGTCAAGGTATGCCAGACTGCTGCATGAAAACTCTCGACGCGCTGTGCATGCATTTATCAAGATCGACTGTACGACTTTGAATGATGAACGCTTTGAGAATGAACTGTTGGGCCGACTCAATACCGTAGGGAGCTCGAGAACGGGAGGTCTTTCAGCCAGTTCGGGCGGCACGCTTTATTTTGATGAAGTGACTGCGCTTTCAATGGGAATGCAGCGTCGGCTGCTGACACTTTTGGAAACCGGATTCGTTCGTGAAGCTGGGAGTGAACATAGTGTTGCTGTAGGGTGGCGAGTTGTCTGTGCAACGAGCGCATTGAATCCTGCTGCTCTCGTGGGTGCTGGACAACTTCGTGCTGATCTATGGCTTCGTCTTTGTGTTGCGAGAATTCGTGTGCCTGCACTTGCGGAGCGAATAGAAGACATAGAAGAACTGGCTCAGCTGATACTTAAACGCTTGCCGCGAGCGGAGCGAACCGCCTTGAAACTGTCGCCAGAAGGTTTAATGGTGCTTAGGCGTCGGCCATGGCCAGGGAATATTCGCGAATTGGAAAGTGTTCTTGAGCGTGCCAGTCTTTTATCAGATTCGGGGGAAATTGGCCCAGATAGTCTCGATGACCCTTTAGGTGGAAATGGTTTGCAAGACGTGATGCCAAAATGGGGGGAGACCACAGACAGTGCCGTATCGGTTGACGGTAAAACCAGACGAGAGCTTGCTCGGGCGCTCGGAATCTCTGAACGAACGCTGTATCGGCGTTTAAGAGAACGTCGTGACAGCGGCAATGGAGAAATTTTATGAGTACGCTCTCTCCGGCCGTACATCTTCTTTTCCCGCTTGTTGCAGGAGAAACTCGTCTTGTTATTCCTCTTGAAGAGACGGTTTTATCTGCTGCACTGAAACCCGCTTCCGACCGAAGCCAACGATTGATCGTGTTTGTTCATGGAGCAGCTTCCAATGCTTCGCGGTGGGAAGAATTTGTCGATACAACCGCGCTTAGCCAAAGGTGGACATTGGTGCGTTTTGATCTGCGTGGTCATGGTGCAAGTCCAGCACGTCGTCCCGGACGTCTTGAAAATTATGCTGACGATATTGCAGCCGTGATTGGAGCTGCTGGAGCGCACGGTCCCATTGTTGTGGTAGGACACAGTCTTGGAGCTGCAGCCGCACTTGTGTTGGCAAGGCGTTTCCCGCACATTGTCAATGGGCTTATTCTGATTGATCCATTGTTAGAGGGCTGCTTGACGCCGGAGGCGCTTTGTATGTGCCGTCGTGCTCCTCTGCTTCATTTGCTGGAAATATGTGGACGTATTGCGGGTTTATGCGGTCTGTCTCGAAGACTGGCGCCCTGTAGATTACGGACGATGGATGAAGAGGCTAGGCAAAAGATTGCTCAAGGTGGGGCAGCGCTGCTAGCTTTTAAAAAATCTTATTCTTCAGTATGGAACGACTTGAAGCATGAGCATCTTGATGTCTTCGCAAGAGATCTGCTTGAAGTTGGACGTCCAACTGCATCTCTTGCTGAGCTGGGACTGCCGCTGCTGGTGCTCGGTGCTGATTCGGGAACTTTTACGAATGCGGCTGCTATGCAGCGGGAAACTGAAGAGGCTGGTGGTCGATTTGAACTGCTGCATTGTCTGCACTGGCCATTAACGGAATGTCGACCAGCAGTTGAAGCGGCCTTAATAAGGTGGGCGCAGCAGTTTGAAGGATTCCAAGAAAAACCGCCATAAAACATTGTCTTAGGCGGTTTATATTGGTGACGAAAATATATTGGTTAGTTTGCGACAGCAGACTTTTCTGTCTTATTTTCGCTGGTAGGCTCCGCTTCTTCATCATGCGGAACGACGATGCGCACGATTGGAGGTGCAACGGCAGCGTCTTCTTCGCGGATGCCCCAGACTTCGAGAAGTTCAGCCTGTGTAGGCAGATCTTCAATGGGTCGGCCGCGTCGCAGCTTCAGAGATGCACGGACGATGTTCTCAACAACGTCGAGAGGCAGGCAATTAAGATCGCGGAACTCTACGCAGCGGTGCTCAACATCAAGCCCCTTCCATCGACCGACACCTGCTGCTGCGGCATCTTTTTCGGCGTAATAAAGCGTAAGTGACTTGTCGTGGGACTTGACGGCAAAAATAGGACCGTCAAATTCATAGAAGGCGAGTCCAAAGCGCATGCTTTCACGCACGCCTCGGGCGGAGCGGCGAATCATGCTGCAGACGCGGGCCATTGAAACGCGGCGGTCGTTGGGCAGGCTTTGAAGATAACCTCCCACCGTGGTGGCTGCAGGAACCATGACTACATCTCTCCCTTATAAAACCATCAACAGCTCCTGTCTGATATGACAGAAGCCGTCAAGAGAACTAATTTTAGCAAATTGCGGGAGGGAATTCCCGACAAAAGCTGTCGGGATTGTGTCCAACTGAGAATATCACCGATAGAAAACGTAGCGGGCACGAAACGGAACTCTCAAGAGATGTCCTCGCTGTGAAGCCGAACATGAGGCGAGCGGCATGCCGCCCTCGGGCTGACGTCTGGCATAGTAGCGCACACCGGAAAGCAGGCCGTGGTTGGTGGATTCAACAGCTATTACAGCAGTGCGCAGGTTTCTGGCGGACTCTTGAGGGCCTTGTTCAATAATGCGACCTTTTACGAGGGAGCCGTCGCGTGCTGTGACGCTAAAGTCCGAACCAAGGACAGCCTGCTCTCGACCTTTATCATCAAGCAGTTTTCCTTGCGGATACAAAAAAGCCCAGAAAAATCCTCGCTCGTCATAGGTGCAGCGAAAGACCATTTGCCCCTGAGCTTCCCAAGAGTAAACAGCAACAGCTTTCTGCTGTTCAAGAACGCTTTTTGTCGGTGCGAGGGAGCAGCCGACAAGCAGGGCAGAGACTGAGGTGATCAGGAGACAGGCGGAAGCAAGGCGCATGGTTGCAGTGAATGAGATGGAACACAACGGCAGAAAGTCTAGTGTTCATATTGAGGAATATTGAATTTTTGACCTGCTGCGAGTGCAATTGTTTCACGGTTAGTCATATTGGTAAGGTCGGGAAAAACGTCTAGGTGTATAAGAAAGAATCTTGATAAAGTCGTAATTGAAGAACCCACATCAACCGCATTGCCTGGCAAGAGCACCGACGAAGAACAAAGGCGCCATCAGGTGATGTTCAGCCGACCCCATTAGGTTGAGTAGAAGAAACCAAGCAGCGGCTTTCTGCGGCATCGCATGCAAAGCGAGTTTCGATTTAATCCGCTGTTTGAGTCCGGATGATCGAAGAACCATTTCGTTATGATTTTTCTGGATATTTCTCCTGACCTCACGGGGCGGCCCCAATATTCAAAGGGGGACCCCGAAGTGTTTCAAATACGCTTACATGGCCGTGGCGGTCAGGGCGTCGTGACGGCGGCCGAAATGCTCGCGCTTGCGGGCTTTATGGAGGGACATAAAGCACAGGCTTTTCCGAGTTTTGGCTCGGAGCGAACTGGCGCGCCGGTTGTTGCCTTTGCACGTCTTTCATCTGTAGAAATTCGGTTACGCGAGCCGATTCAAGAGCCGGATGTAGTTCTAATTCAGGATCGAACACTCCTGGAAAGTGTTCCGGTTTTTTCTGGTCTTCAACCAGAAGGCTATGTGCTCATTAATTCAAGCCGTTCGCCCGAAGAGCTTGGTCTCGAAGATCTTATTAAGCAGCTCCCTAAGGGTCATGTGATGAGTGTTCCAGCTACCAACTACGCTCTTGAGTCGTTAGGTCGACCGCTTCCAGGAGCAGGCATGCTTGCAGGATTTGCAGCGATTACCGGCAGCATGAAGCTCGAAAGTGTGCAGAAGGCTTATGCCGTTAAATTTGCCGGACGCATTGCTGAAGCCAATGCAGAAATCGCACGCCTTGCATATGAGGCTGTTCTGTCTCAGAAGGAGAAGATCCATGCTTAAGCAGATCGAAGGCAGTCAGGGCGTTGCTCAGGCCGTGGCGCTTTGCCGTCCGGATGTTGTCTGTGCATATCCGATTTCGCCGCAGACACACATTGTTGAGAACTTAGGATTGCTTTGTCGAAAGGGTGTTTTGCAGGATTGCGAGTACATCAATGTCGAAAGTGAGTTTGCCGCAATGTCCGTGGCAATTGGAGCTTCCGTTGCTGGCGGGCGAGCCTATACGGCGACGGCAAGTCAAGGGCTTCTTTATATGGCCGAAGCTGTCTATAACGCGAGCGGTTTGGGCCTTCCTGTTGTCATGACGGTTGCTAACCGTGCCATTGGCGCGCCAATCAATATTTGGAACGATCATTCCGATTCAATGAGTCAGCGCGATTGTGGATGGATTCAGCTTTTTGCGGAAACGAATCAGGAAGCCTGCGACCTGCATATTCAAGCGTTCCGCATTGCTGAGGAACTTTCGATTCCCGTCATGGTGTGCATGGACGGATTTGTACTGACGCATGCATTTGAGGCAATGGACATCCCCGATCAGGCTGATGTGGATGTATTCCTGCCACCTTATTCACCTAGGCAGGTATTGGATCCTGATCATCCTTATTCGATTGGCGCAATGGTGGGGCCAGAGGCTTTCACTGAAGTGCGTTGGCTTGCGCATGAACACATGCTGGCAGCCATTCCAGTGATTGAACGTACACAGAAGGCGTTCCAGAAGATTTTTGGCCGAAATTCTGGCGGACTGCTTTCGAACTACTGCATGGAAGACGCTGAACTCGCCGTTTTCTCCATGGGGGCTTTAACAGGCACCATTAAAGATGCCGTCGATGAAATGCGTGAGGCCGGTCAAAAAATCGGTGTGGTAACGCTCAAATGTTTCCGGCCGTTCCCGTTTGCCGCTGTGCGTGAAGCGCTTAGACATGTTAGCCGGGTGCTCGTCATTGAACGCATGATGAGCGCGGGTGGTGCGGGTGCTGTTTCGCTCGAAGTAATGAAGGCGCTCAAGGGAACAGCCGTCGATCAAAAAACGGTCTATGCGGGACTGGGCGGTCGCTCGGTTTCCAAAGCTTCTTTCAAAAAGGTTTTTGGTGCTGCTCTGAGAAATGAGATGCAGGAAGATGAGTTTTTCCTCGATCTCGATCGAGAGCTTCTCAGTCGTCAGTTGGAGCGTGAAAAAACGTCACGTCATATTGGACCATTGCCAGAAGCGCTTAATCGCCACGTCAATGAACGAAAGCTCGCGCGCGGAGAGGAGATTTGAAGATGACGCAACTGGTTCATTTTTATCAGACCGGAACTTTTACTGCAGGGAATCGCCTTCTCGACCCGGAGGATCGTTCAATTCAGTCGTCAATGGAGCGGTTTAACTCTCTTACTTCCGGACATCGCGCTTGTCAGGGCTGTGGTGAGGCTTTGGGCGCTCGTTATGCAGTTGATGCGGCAATGCGCGCTGTGAACGGCAGGTTGGCTGCAGCTAACGCTACCGGGTGCTTGGAGGTTTTCTCGACCCCATATCCAGAAACAAGTTGGCAACTACCTTGGTTCCACTCACTTTTTGGCAACACTGCCGCGGTGGCTACAGGTATGGCGGCGGCCTTTCGTATGCGTGCCAAAAAGACAGGCAAACCGATGACTCGCGTGATTGCTCAAGGCGGAGACGGCGGGACTACTGACATTGGTTTTGGCTGTTTGTCAGGCATGTTTGAACGTAATGACGACGTACTCTATATCTGCTATGACAACGAAGCGTATATGAATACCGGCGTGCAGCGTTCCTCTGCAACGCCGCCGGCTGCGCGCACGGCAACTACCCAGATCGCCGGCAGCGAACCGGGCAATGCATGGGGTCAGGGGAAGGATGTACCTCTGATAGCGATGGCCCACGGAATTCCTTATGTTGCGACAGCAACCGTAGCTGATCTTCGCGACCTTGAACGAAAGGTTGAGAAGGCAATGTCGATCCATGGGGCCCGCTATATCCACATCTTTGTGCCGTGTCCACTGGGCTGGGGCGCTCCGTCAGGTAAAACCGTCGAAATTGCACGATTAGCTGCTGAAACGGGACTCTTCCCTGTTTTTGAGGCTGAGTATGGTGAAGTTACTCACGCACGCAAAATCCGTCGATTGCGTCCAGTTGAGGACTATCTCAAGATGCAGAAGCGCTTTGCACATCTTTTCGGCAAAAAGGGTGATCCGGCAACTGTAGCCCGCATTCAAGCCGTTGCGGACCGCAATATTGAGCGCTTTGGATTGCTCGATGGTGAAGAAGATAAAGAAATGATTATTCCTGTCCCTGCTCAGGCAGATGCTCGTACGCAGGCGAGGTGATGTGATGCAGACCAAGGAAACAATGATGCGTGTGAAACCTTTTGCCATCACGCTTGATGTAGGAACGTCGCTTGCTAACCGCACGGGATCGTGGCGTACTCTTAAGCCTGTCTATGTTGATCGATTACCGCCCTGCAATGCTAAATGTCCGGCAGGAGAGCAGTGTCAGGCTTGGCTGTTTCATGCTCAAAGCGGCAATTATGAGAACGCTTGGAAACAGATTATTGAGGACAATCCATTTCCTGCCGTTATGGGGCGTGTTTGCTATCACACCTGTCAAGGTGCGTGTAATCGTAATGGAATCGATGAACCCGTCGGCATTAATGCGGTTGAGCGATTCTTGGGAGACTACGCCCTCGAAAAAGATTGGCAACTGCCGGTTCCTGCAGCAGATACCGGCAGGCGCATTTTGATTGTGGGGGCGGGGCCTGCGGGACTTTCTGCCGCGTATCAGTTGCGTCGCCTTGGTCATGCTGTGCATGTAGTCGAAAGTGCTGAAGCTGCCGGAGGCATGATGCGATACGGTATTCCAAAATATCGTTTGCCTCGGGAGGTACTGGATCAGGAAATCGCTCGTATTGCAGCTCTTGGTGTTGAGTTTGAGTTTGGCCGTGAAGTGAAGGACCTCAATGCTGAAATGAAATCGGCAGGCTATGACGCAGCATTTCTCGGCGCAGGAGCTTCGCTGGCACATCGCGCATACATTCCTGCCGGGGATGCTGCGCATATCCTTGATGCTGTCAGTGTGCTTCGTTCTATGGAGGCGCCTGCTCAAGGTGAAGAAACGCCCATGCTGGGCCGTCGAGTTGTTGTTTACGGCGGGGGTAATACAGCTATTGACGTCGCTCGAACGGTCAAGCGGCTAGGATCTGAACCGATTGTGGTTTACCGTCGTACTCGCGATCGTGCTCCAGCGCATGCTTTTGAAATTCAGGAGGCGATTGAAGAGGGCGTTTCCATGAAATGGCTGTCGACGATTTCTGAAGCGGAAGCCGGCGAGATCCGTATTGAAAAAATGAAGCTTGATGAAAGCGGATATCCGCAGCCAACAGGTGAGTATGAAACGATTGCTGCAGACAGTGTTGTGCTTGCACTTGGACAGGATACCAATCTAGGGTTCCTGGCTGCTATGCCGAACCTGCAAGTAGATCGTGGATCTGTAGTTGTTGATGCCGACATGATGACATCGGTGCCGGGGATTTTTGCTGGCGGTGACATGGTGCAGGGAGACCGAAATGTGACTGTCGCAATCGGTCATGGTAAACGCGCTGCCAGGGCGATTGATGCATGGCTGAAGGGAGTGACAGCAACAGAAGAAAAGCCTGTTGGCTCCGCATCCTTTGATCGGCTTAATCCTTGGTATTACGCTGATGCTCCACAGAAAATCCGCCCACAGCTCGATATCGTTCGTCGGCAGACGACGTTTGAGGAAGTTCTGCAGGGACTGACAGAAGAAAATGCACTCTTTGAAGCCCGTCGCTGCATGTCCTGCGGCAATTGTTTTGAATGTGATAACTGCTACGGTGTTTGTCCGGATAACGCTGTTATAAAACTCGGCCCGGGTAAACGATTCCGCTTTAATTACGACTATTGCAAGGGCTGCGGCATTTGTGCAAATGAGTGTCCTTGCGGCGCCATTGATATGGTTCGTGAAGACATTTAACGTCTACTCGTCAACGGTTTTTCAGTTCTGAAATGCCTCTCGGACTTATAGTTCGGGAGGTATTTCATTTTCGGAACGTTTTCATGACGACTTCTTTCCTGAACGCAGAGACGCTTCGTCGATCGCTTTATGCACAGTTCAAATGTGTTTTTTGGCTCATCACAATATTCGTCGTACTTGCTGCTGGTCCCGCGATAGTGCTGACGGAGCAATCCACTGGTTCGGGCGGTGCAATTAATGTTTCTGGGAGCCTGCGCATGATGAGCTATAAGCTCACCGTAGCGGTTTCCAATCCTTACGCTACCTATCAAGAGCGTGATAAGGCCACTCGTGATGCTGTCAAGGAGTTTGGTACTCGACTGGAAAGTCCTAGCCTCACTGCATCAGTACCACTCGATGCTAAAAACCATATTCGAGAACTGTATGAACTTGTGCATAAACGATTCTCTGATGAAGTGTCTCCGCTGGCCTTTGAAAGCATTGACTCTGAGGCGGCAAGGAGAGCATTCCTACTAAAAGTGCCGGGTTTCGTGGATGATGTTGACCGTTTTGTTTTTGCATTGGAAGAGAGCTTGTCTTGGCGCTTGACGCTCTTGAAGGTTTGTCTATTCATTACGCTTGCGGGTGCCATCGCTCTGACTTTCATTATGCTGAGCGTAATGCGGCGTAAAGTCTTTGCCCCGCTTGAAGAGTTGGAAGCAACAGCCGAGCGTGTTCGTCAGAAGAATTTCACAGCACGATCGAAATCGGCGGACAGTTCTAATGAAATCGGGCGATTTGCTAAGAGCTTCAACTTCATGGTGAGTGAGCTTGAGCGCCTCTACGGTTCGCTTGAGTCTGAGGTTGCAAGAACTACAGCAGACCTACACAGAAGAAATCGCGGGCTTGAATTTCTAGCGCGTGCCTCTGAAGATTTAATGGTCGATGGACCCAGCCTCGCTGGGGCAGTCTCTGAAGTTTTAAAGGGGGCGGTGGAGCTTGCCGAAGCTCGCAGCGCGGTCTTTTATGTAGCGAAGAACCGGGAACAAGGGTGGACTTCGGAAACTGGATATCTCTTTGCTAAGACAATTGGGTGGGCAGATGCGATTGGATCATCAGAATTCGCTGCCCATGGCTCAAGTATGACTTTGGTAGGGATGATGAAAGTAGAGTTTGGCGAGGTACCGGATGCATGGCGAAGAAATTTTTTTGAAATGACAGCGAGTCTGATTGGAAGAGCGGTCGAGGCAGTACTGCGCGTTACGGACGAGCAGCGCCTTGCAGTGCTCGAAGAACGCTCGACCATTGCTCGTGAACTTCATGACTCGATTGCTCAATCGCTCTCTTTTTCCAAAATTCAGTTACTGCGCCTGCGGCGTGCCTTGATGCCGGGTGCACCACAAGGGATGGCTCAGGAGGTCCTTTTAGAACTCGATCATGGCATTTCTACGGCCTATCGGCAGCTTCGAGAAGTCCTTTCAGCGTTTCGCCTGCAACTTTCTGGCGCTGGTTTCCCAGGGGCAGTAAATACTGCAGTGGATGCATTTAGAAATCGTACGGGATTAGAGATTACGGTGAAAAATGCATTAATCGGCGTTGAACTGTCTTCGAACGATCAAATTCATTTCATCCAGATTCTTCGAGAAGCTTTAGCCAACGTTGAAAAACATGCCCGTGCAACCAAAGTGGAAGTTTGTATTGAACGAGCGCCCGATGGGGCCTGCACGATGCAGGTCGTCGACAACGGTGTCGGTATACCTGAACATGCTGAAAAGGAAAATCACTTTGGTTTGAGTATCATGAAGGAGCGAGCCGCTGCGCTAGGGGCGGTTCTTTCCATCAGCCGCAGGCCAGAGGGCGGGACGATCGTATTCATGAGCCGACCGCCGCAAAAGAGCGCATTATGACGACCATGAATCCCATTACTCCTGTTGAACAACACACCGTCCTTGTGGTGGATGATCATCCGCTTTTCCGACGGGGTGTCTGTGAGCTCTTTTCGCTTGATCCCACAATCCGCGTTGTAGGGGAAGCAGGAACTCGGGAAGAAGCTCTCGATTTGGCCGAAAAACTCTCTCCCGATCTCATCGTCTTGGATCTCAATATGAAGGGTTCGTCTGGTGTGGAAATTCTTGCGACCTTAAAAGAGCGAGATCCCTCTCAGCGCGTGGTAATTTTGACGGTCAGTGATTCTGGTGAAGACTTTTTCTCCTGCATTCGCGCGGGGGCTGATGGATATTTTCTTAAGGATATGGAACCGGAAAAGGTTCTCTATTGTGTGCGTGAGTCTTTAGAGGGGCGACTGACGGTCGATCCGGCAATGGTGCGATACCTGACGGATTTGTTGCGCGGCAAGGCTCCGAAGGTTGAGGAGACGGTGTCGCTCACTGATCGCGAAGAAGACGTGTTGTCGTGTATTGCTCGCGGAATGACCAATAAGATGATTGGACGAGAGTTGAAGATATCTGACGGCACAGTTAAAAGTCACATCAAGCATCTTTTGAAGAAGCTGGGTTTCAATAGCCGCGTAGAAGCAGCTGTTTGGGCTGTTGAACGAACTGAAAAACAAAAACGGCAAACCTGACGCCTACAAGGGCATCCGATTTGCCGCATGTTAGATTCGCTGTTGAATTGTCTGTCGACGCGTATCTTAATTACGGAGCTGTCGAATCATTGGGGTCGACAGGCGCGAGGGGTTTGGCGTTGGAACTTTCGGCGTGGCAAAGCAGACATTCATACCGCTCACCGGCAAGTTTGCCCGATGCCGTGAAGTGCGACTTGGGAATTTCTCCCTTGACGCGGACGTCGCCCTTTTGCTCCTTATGGCACATCACACACATATTTTTATTAACCGTGATCGGCAGATAATCTTTCACCGGATGCGGAACTAAGCCGGGGGCACCATAGATTTCGCTGTCGACGGCAGAGGCGGGCATAGCTAACGCCATTAATACGGCAGCAGCGGCAGAAACAGAGACGGAAATAAGAGGAGAGCGGGTCATAATGGATCTCCGGTAGGTTTTGTTTTTTGGCTGCCCAAACGAAAATGCAGTGCATTTTCAGAGCAGATTTCAATGCAGCGGCCGCAGTTGAGACAGTCCCCAGACGGGATGCGGCCGGTGTGAGCCAGCTCTTTAAAGCGGATAACTTGCTTCTCAGGGCAGACTTTGAGACAGTCAGCACACCGTGTGCAATGCTCATCAATAAAAGCAATCTGAATGATTGGGCGAGGAGAGGCTCTTCCGGCGAGGGACCAAAAGGCACCAAGTGGGCAGAGATGTCCGCACCAACCATCTTTCATAAGTCCGAGTTCAAGTGCAAAGACAGTGAGCACTGCGGACAGCGCGGACAACCCTGTGCCGAAAATGATGTCACGCCAGAGAAATGCCTGAGGACTCACTGTTTCGAAGGCTGCTGAACCTGTGAGAATGCTCGCTAGCAATACACCGGCTAAAGTGGCGTAGCGCGTTAGGCGAGGCAGCCGCACCGCATCTGCGGGAAGATTGAGCTTCCTTCGCAGCCATGCAGCAGTTTCGACTACGAAGTTCATGGGACAAACCCAACCACAGAAGGTACGTGAACCAAGCAGACCATAAAAGAGCGTAATCAGCAGAGCCCCTATAGCCGCTGATGCAGTGGGGATAATGCCTGCACACAGACGTTCAAACAGTGCTAATGGATCATCAAGCGGAATGACGCCTAAGATTCTCGACGAAGAGAGATCTCCGACAAGCAACGGTTTGCCAAAAACTTCCCATCCCCAACGAGCTGTACCCGTAAAACAAATCAGCACAAGGAGCTCGGTGGCACGACGCAGGAGTGTCCAGCGGTAGCGGCGGACAAAGCCGTTGACAGCAAAGGCTTTATTCATGGTACGTCTCCGCTGTTGAGATAATCGAGCCCAGGTGCGGATTCGGCTGAGTCACTGGCAGGGTTGGGATCGTTCTTGGGTACTGACTTTTCGGGGGTGGTCTCTCGGCGGGTATTTTTTGGGTCGTCTTCTGAGAGCCAACTCAAGCGATAGTGACTGCCGATCGTGCCGAGTACCCCACGAGGGTCTGCGACTCGAATCGATGCTTCATCGGTGGGGCATCCTTTTTCACACAAACCGCAACCGGTGCAGGCATCAGGATGAATTATCGGTACGAAGACTGCATGTTTAGACAGTTCGCGCGGATGAGTCTCGATGGTGATCGCTCGACCAGCCTCAGGACACTCTCGGAAACACACCTCACAGCGCAGCCCCTGCCAGGAGAGACATGCATTGGGATCAACTACTGCAACACCCATTTTGGCGTTGCGGACATCCTCAAGCTTCGGATTTAAAGCGCCTGTAGGACAAGCCTTTACACAAGGCAAGTCTCTACACATTTCGCAGGGAATGCTGCGAGGTGTGAAGTAAGGGGTACCGGCGGGGGCAGGATCAAACATTCCTGCAAGACGCAGCGTACCGTAAGGACAGGCGACTACACACTGTCCGCAGCGAGCACAGGCTGCAAGAAAGTCTGATTCGAGCGATGCCCCTGGGGGACGAGGTCGCCACGCCGCCGCGCTTTCGCGCGACGGCACCATGCTGAGGAGAAAGGTCCCCGCAGCTGCGGCACACCCGGAAGCCAGTGCAGCTTCCAGGAAGGCGCGGCGCCCCAGTGATGGAGGCTGCCTGGACATGGGTTATGCTTTGGTTACACGAACAGCAGTCTTTTTGAAATCTGGCTCGAGCGAGATCGGGTCTGTGGAGTCAATTACCACAGCATTCGTTCGCACCTTCTCGTCAAAGAAGGCGAGCCAAGTAGATCCCGCAGGCATGATGTTTCGAACCTGCGTTTCAACAACTGCTTTGCATTCTCCGTGACGACTCGTCACGAGAGCTAAATCACCGCGTTTCAGACCACGCTTTTGTGCGTCGTCAGGATTCATGTAAAGAAGGGCACTCGGTGCGGCACGGTGAAGTTCGGGCACACGTCCTGTCATAGAGCCGGTATGCCAGTGCTCAAGAATGCGGCCGGTACAAAGCCAGAGATCGTACTGACCGTCGGGTTGTTCGACTGGCGCAGCATATGGACGGAAAAAGATCTTTGCCGTGCCTTTGTATGCTTTTGCTTCTGGATTAGTAACACCGTAAAGATCGCCGGTAGCTACAGGCTTCATCAGCATGCCGTAGAAAAGATTGTCAGCCTTAGCGTAAGGATCGTACTCAAGATTGAAACGATAAAGCGTTTCTTTACCGTTTACTACTGGCCAAATGAGACCGCGGCACTTGGCAGATTGATAGGTGTCGAAGTCCGCAAGATCATGGCCATTGCCAACGGTGAATTGGCGATATTCGTTGAAAAGGGCTTTCTCTGGGAAATACTTCAGACCTAGTGCATCACCAGTAGCGTTGAGCTCATTCGGATAGAGCGGATCCGGCCACACAGCTTCAGCACGTTTGCCAGTTGGGGCAAATAGGACGTCAAAAAGGGTATCTGTGGGCTTGTAACCCAATTCAGCGGCCTTATCCAGAACATTTGGTAGTTTGTCGCCGGGAACGCCTTTTAGCGTTTGTTCACACCAGGTTTCACCAATTGTGAAGCGCTTGGCAAGTTCCATCAGCGTCCAGACATCAGTACGAGCTTCCCCAGGAGCCTGAACCAACTGGTGCCAGCCTTGAGTACGGCGTTCGGCGTTGCCGTAGAGCCCCCATTTTTCGAAATGACCGGCAACAGGGAGAATCAGGTCAGCACAGCGAGCGGAGAAAGTCGGATAAATATCGGACACTACAACGAAAGCGTCCGGACGACGGCAGGCTTCTATCCAATGGGTGTTATTCGGCGCAGATTGAATGATATTCACTACCTGCGTCCAGAGGAAATCGATGGATTTATCTTCAACGCCACGCAGAATGGCCATTAAATCGGCCCCAACCTTTGGGTTCAGCGTTCCCGCAGGAAGATTCCAAATTTTTTCTGTTTTTTCGCGGTGCTTTGGATTGGCGACAAGCATGTCAGCAGGGAGACGGTGACTGAAAGCACCCACCTCACGGGCGGAACCGCAGGCTGAAGGCTGTCCTGTCAGCGAGAAAGCGCCGTTACCGGGCAGAGCATGTTTCCCAAGGAGTAAATGCAGGTCATAAATCTGCTCGTTTACCCAAACGCCGCGTTGGTGCTGATTTACGCCCATGCACCAGTAGCTCATGATGTTACGGCTGTCATCGCAGACATAGTCGGCGAGTTCCATGAGTTTTTTCTTGAAATCAGTAAGAGACTCAGCGTTATCGCCTTTGGCAAGTTCAGCAACAAAGTCGAGCGAGTAAGGTTCAACGCCTTTCTTGAAATCCTCAAAACTAATGCGCCAATGTTTGCCAGCAGTTGCACCGGTATTCTTTTGCGGAACAACTTCGCCTTCCTTACGGCCCTGGCCAATGGCTTCCCATTTATCGAGTTTGATGGAAAGCTGCTTGGCCATGATGTCCTTTTCAGCGGGCCAGGCATATTTGTCAGTTTGGCGGAGTCCGTATCCGATATCGGTAACGCCCGCACAGAAAATACAGTGTGCGTCGACGAATTCCTGATTGACTTTCCCGCGGTGAATAATTTCGCGAATGACGAAATTAAGAATGGCGAGGTCCGTGTTCGGTTTGAAGATGATGACCAGATCCGACAGATTCGACGTGCTTGAACGATGAGTTGTGAGCTGTACGATACGGGTGGCTTGGTGCGTCAAACGGCGATTGGCAACACGCGACCAAAGCACAGGGTGAGCTTCGGCCATATTGTTCCCCCAGAGAAGGAACAGGTCTGCTTTCTCAATATCGGCATAGCAGTTTGCCGGTTCGTCAACGCCGAAAGTCTGATAGAAGCCAACTACCGCGGATGCCATACACAAACGCGCATTGGGATCAATGTTATTGGAGCGGAGACCGCCCTTCATGAACTTGCTCGCCGTGTAGGCTTCGGGGATGGTGTATTGACCAGAGCCAATGATTGAAATGCCTGCTGGTCCCTTGTCCTTGTAGGCGCGCTTCATTTGTTTGGTCATTTCGGTCAAGGCCGTTTCCCAAGACACAGCTTCGAAACGGCCATTCTTGTCGAACTTTCCATCCTTCATGCGCATCAGAGGGCGAGTGAGGCGGTCCTTGCCATAAAGGATTTTGGCGTTGAAGTAGCCCTTGACACAGTTGAGGCCCCTGTTGACAGGCGCATCGGGATCGCCCTTGGTAGCAACAACACGACCATTTCGGACGCCTACTTGCAAGCCGCAGCCGGTGCCGCAAAAGCGGCAGACGCCCTTGTGCCAAGCAATGTCATTGTCAAGTTTGGCCGCTTCTGCAGCTGCAGTTGAGGTGACAGGAATGCCAAGCGCCATTGCGGCACTTGCAGCTAGTCCTGTTTTGAGTATTGCGCGGCGGTGGAAGGTAATGGGACATTCAGAGGTCATAGCGGATCTCCAATCAGGGATTTGACTGGTTCCAAAGCGCAAAAGCAGAGCAACATCAGCTGTCGCAACTGAAGAGACTTATGCAAGATCGAGTCGATGTTCAATCAGACTGACATCATTGACGCCGTCAAGCTCTGCAACGCGATGGAAGAGACGGACTTCGTCATCTGTCGTCGGCGCTTCAATCGTGCAGATAAGCCGATCGGAATCGGGGTCGGAGATATGAGCTTCGACGCCTTCAATACGATTGATGGTTGTAATGACGTCCTGGAGACGACCTGGAAGCGCGATAACAAGAATGGCGGAATAGTTCATAGGGGTCGACGAGGAAAGTGTTTGTGGATGAGAGTCAATCCTCAATACTTATTCTCGAACCGACGCTCTGGAAGAACTAGCTCCCGAAGCGGAGAAGCACTCGAAAGTGGAGCATCCCAAAATGGAGGGAAAACGTACCTATTGTTGGTTGTCTGTAATGGCTTTCCCGATGCCAAGGCGTTGTGAAAGGAGTAAAGCAGCCGCTACTAAAAATGCGGCAAGGAAATACGGTGTGCCTGCTGCAATATCGTTTGGTGCATTCTGCGTCGTACAGAAAAGAAGTGGAGTGCCGATTACCGGGCTTACCGCTCCTGTAAAGCTATTGAGAGAACTAGCCGCTCCTAAGCGGATCCCTTGAGTTGTACGTGACCCCGTGCGGCTGATGATGCTTTGCAATGTGGGACCGACTATGCCCATGAAGGCAAATGCGGCGAGCAATATGAGAGCGGGTCCTCCCGTAGGAGAAAGGCCAATGCCGAGGAGTGCTGTAAGGCCAATCAGAAGCCCTCCCGTAATGAGATGCCCAGCAGAAAAGTGATTGGTAAGTCGCGGAAGCAGCCATCCCTGGGTAAAGGTGATTGCCGCACCAAGAAGAAAAATGGAGAAACCAATGGTACGTGGTGTCCACCCATAGCGAAATTCTGTATAGAGCGCCCAGGTGCATTGCACGAGACTCTGCGAGAGCGTGTAGAGCGTAATGACAAGCAAAATTGGCAGAACAACAGGCTCACGTGAAAGTGCGGAAAGCGAGGCGAAAGGATTGGCGTGAGCCAGCGAAAATGGTGCTTCAGACGGCTCTCTTAGACTTTCCGGTAATACGAAGAGCCCGTAGAAAAAATTGATGATGCAGATCACGCCAGCACAGAGAAACGGAATGCGGGGATCTACTTCGCCGAGCATGCCACCCAGTGCTGGGCCAAGAATAAAAGCGATACCGAATATTGCACCGATGCGCCCAAAAGCAGCGACGCGCTTGGATGCCTCTGTGACGTCTGCAATGTAAGCTTGAGCGACGACAATATTGGAACTCATGATGCCGCCCACGAGCCGTGACGCAAGAATAAGCCACAGGGAGTCGGTGAATGCCGGCACGAACATCATGACGGCCAGTCCTAAGATTCCAGTCAAGAGCACCGGACGGCGGCCAATGCGGTCGGAGAGAGCGCCGATAGCTGGCGCGCTTAAGAACTGCATGAGTCCGTAACTCACCATAATCGAGCCGTACCATGAAGTCTGAGCATCGGCATTGGCTGCTAGTGTGCCAATTAGCCTTGGAAGCACCGGGATAATGAGTCCGATGCCGAGAGCGTCAAGGAAGACGCAGGCGAGTATGAAACCTACGGCGGGCAATCGGGACATGGATGAGCGAACGTGAATCAAGATAGTGGGTAACCATAATAACGGTCGGAGGCCATGCACGCGAATGCGATTTCCAGACGGAGAGAGGTCTGCAAATTATTGCCTAGCTAAATTAATGCAAATCATATTTACGCGCTTTGATGAGGGTATATGTCGACTGATGTCCGCAGTACAACTTAGGTTCAGACTGCCGAGTAGCAGGAAGAATTGCTAGTGTTAAGCGACGCAGGAGGTGAAATGCCTCTCTTTGGTGCGGTTGCATGTAGCCACCATTCATTACAAAAAATCAAAAGTCCTCGGAGCCTTCTTTACTATGAAGCGAGTCTTTAAATTTGCGATGCCTTTCCTTCAGGCATCGCTCGTCAAGCAGATTCTCGTCGGCCTAATACTAGGCATGGCGCTCGGCCTCACTTTTCCCGATGCTGCCAAGTCTGTGGGCTTTTTGGGAACAGTGTTTGTTATGGCCTTGAAAGGGGTCGCACCGATCCTCGTTTTTGTGCTTGTGATGTCCTCTATTGCTAATCAGAGTGATATCAGCCAAGGCAATATGCACGTCAAGCCGATTATCGTTCTCTACTTAGTGGGAACATTTCTCGCTGCAGTTATCGCAGTTGGCGCGAGCTTTTTGTGGCCGACAGAAATCACGCTGCAGGCTGCGCAGGATACTGTTGCAACTCCGGGTGGCATTGCTGAGGTATTCGGTAATTTGATACTTCAGGCCGTCGATAATCCCGTGCATGCTATCGCTAGTGGCAACTACATCAGTATCCTCGTGTGGGCTATCGCCATGGGGGCTGTATTGCGTCAGTCGCATAGCTCAACGCGTGAAGTTCTGCTTGATGCCGCTAAAACAGTGGAATTTATTGTTCGCTTGGTGATTCGTTTCGCACCCTTTGGCATCTTCGGCATTGTCGCCTCTACGCTTGCTACGACGGGTCTTGAAGTTTTTGCGGGATATCTCAAGCTGCTTGCCGTTTTGGTCGGCACAATGTTCTTTATTGCCCTTGTGGTCAATCCGATCCTGGTTTGGCTGATGATCCGTCGCAACCCATATCCCTACACGCTGATGACGTTGCGCGAATCGGGCGTGGCGGCTTTCTTCACGCGTTCGTCTGCGGCAAATATCCCGGTTAATCTCGAAATCTGCCGGCGGCTGAATTTGCCAGAATCAACTTATTCGATTTCGATTCCTGTAGGCGCTACGGTGAACATGCAGGGTGCTGCCATCACGATTACGGTGCTGACGCTCGCTGCAGCCTTCTCTTTGGATGTACAAGTGAGTACCGCTACGGCGATCTTCCTTTCGTTTGTAGCTGCGCTCTGTGCGTGTGGCGCCTCCGGTGTTCCCGGTGGGTCGCTGATGCTGATCCCGCTTGCTTGCGGTCTTTTCGGCATTGATCAGAACACCGCTATGCAGGTAGTTGCTGTCGGTTTCATCATTGGCGTGGTTCAAGATTCATGCGAAACGGCGTTGAATTCGTCAGCGGATGCACTCTTTACGATTGCAGCTTGCAAGCGGGCTGATCGCCTCGCAGGAAAAGATATTTCGGATTAAACCAAATGGCCGTGCAGGACGTCTGATTGGACTGCCTGAGCTTGTTTGAGTCTGCCCTGTGGGGAAGACGACAGACGTCGTCTCCCGCACGGGGCTTTCTCTTTTAGAATTCAAATTTTTCTTGTCCTTACAGACTTCACTGTTTCCATGCACCGCTATTCGTCACCCAAGGAAGCGCTTAAGCAGGTTTTCGGTTACGACGCCTTCCGCGGCTTCCAAGAAGAAGTCGTGCGCGCTGTGGTTCGTGGCGAGGACGTTTTAGTGTTGATGCCGACAGGTGGCGGCAAGAGTCTCTGTTATCAAATACCTGCACTATTGCGCGACGGTGTGGCAGTGGTGGTATCGCCCTTGATAGCGCTCATGCAGGATCAGGTGGATGCTTTGGAGGAGCTTGGCGTCAGTGCGGCGTACCTGAACTCGACATTGACACCGGAAGCTGCTGCGGATGTTCGCAGAAGGCTGCGTTGCGGTGAGCTTGATCTGCTTTATGTTGCGCCGGAAAGACTACTAATGTCGTCTATGCAGGCTCTGCTCAGCGAAGTGAAAATATCGCTTTTTGCGATTGATGAGGCGCACTGCGTAAGCATCTGGGGGCATGATTTTCGGCCGGAATATGGAGCGCTTTCTATATTGCGGGAACACTTTCCCAATGTGCCGAGAATTGCACTCACGGCAACAGCTGATCCCAAAACGCGCGAGGAAATTGTTAACAAACTTTTAGTGCATCCCAAAGAGTTTGTGGCAAGTTTTGATCGACCGAATATTTTTTATCGTATCGTTGATAAAAAAAATGTTCGTTCACAGCTCGCGCAATTCATTAAGACAGAGCATCCAGGGGAGTGCGGTGTTGTTTACTGCATTGCTCGACAAACATGCGAATCCATTTGCGAATATCTCTGTAGTAAAGGCATTCATGCGCTCTTTTACCATGCCGGTCTTTCGAATGAGGAGCGAGCTGAGCGACTTGCTGCATTCCAACGCGAAGACGATATCGTGATGGTGGCGACAATTGCTTTTGGTATGGGCATTGACAAACCCAATGTGCGCTTTGTTGCGCATGCGGATATGCCGAAATCCATTGAAGGATATTTTCAGGAAACAGGACGCGCTGGTCGTGATGGATTGCCATCCGATGCATGGATGGCCTACGGGCTTGCGGATGTGGTTAATCAGCGCTATTTCATTGACAAAAGTGGCGCGGATGACCTTCATAAGCAGATTGAAACCGAAAAATTGGATGCAATGTTGGGTTTAGCTGAAGCTTGTACTTGCCGTCGCGTTCAATTGCTAGCCTATTTTGGTGAAAAAAGTACGCCTTGCGGAAATTGCGACAACTGTGTGGATCCGCCGCAGATGATGGATGCAACGATTGCCGCCAAAATGATCATCAGCTGTATTTGGCGTATTCAGCAAAAATCCAATATGAGTTTCGGCACTTTGCACGTAATCAAAGTCCTTTTAGGCGAGAGTACCGAAAGTACAAAACGTCATGATCATGAAGCGCTTTCAACCTGGGGAATTGGGAAAGAGCTGACTCTTGAACAGTGGCGCAGTGTCATGCGTCAGTTAATTGCACGCCATGTTTTGTGGATTGATTCAGCTAATCACAATGTAGTGCGCTTAGGAGCGTTGGCCAACAATGTGCTTCGCGGCGCAATGAAAATTGAAGTGCGCCGTACAGTAATGGCGAAAGCACAGAAACAGTCGAGGTTTTCATCTCCCGAACGTGATGAAATGCTCGCACAGCTTTCGGTCCAGGAGCGCCAGATTTTTGAGGCGCTCCGTGTTTGGCGGCGTGATCTAGCGAAGGAGTTGGGTAAGCCGCCTTATGTACTCTTCATTGACCGCACGCTTGTGGCAATAGCAAAGTTAAAACCAGCCTGTATTGACGATCTGCTAGGAATACCCGGTGTGGGGCGCCGCAAAGTCGAGCGTTATGCAGATAGCATTCTGGAGATAGTCGGCAACGAACTTTAAAAAGTTACTGAGCTGTTGTGCGGGGTTTTTGCTTGCGGTTGGCGAGGATTATGTCCCACAAGCCGTCCGGTACGCAGCGCATAATTTTGGCAAGCACCCCCATTTGCCAAGGGATTACACGATAGCGGGCGCGAGCTGTAATGGCTTCGACAGCTTCACGTGCAAAATCTTCGGGTTCCATAATGAACGGCATCTTATAAGGATTCTCGGCAGTGAGCGGAGTACGGACGAAACCTGGACAGATGGTTGATACGCGAATGCCGTATTTCTGCATTTCAACCCGAAGGCTTTCGCAATATGTAATGACAGCAGATTTGCTTGCACAATACGCTTCAGAACCGGGAAGACCGCGGATGCCGGCGACAGATCCTATGCCTACGAGTTGACCATTGCCCCTAGCTTTCATAGGGCCAATAAAGGCATGAAAGGTATAGGCTATGGCGAAGACATTAAGGCGGTAGATGTCTTCGAGCATATCAAGATCTTCAAGGTATTCCGTTTTGACACCGTGAGACATGCCGGCGTTGGCGATCACTACAGTAGTGCCACCGGAAAGTCGCTCAAACTCTTCAGCCGCCGCAAAAACCTCTTCACGAACAGTGATGTCGCAAGGGAGAACAATGTTTCGGTCTCGTCCTCCCGGGAGTGCATCCGCTAAGGCCTCAAGTTTGTCGCGGTTACGGGCGACGAGTCCGACGACGGCGCCACGGGATGCGTATTGGCGAGCCAAAGCGGCACCGATGCCTGTAGATGCGCCGGTAATGAAGACATTGAGCACAGGAAATCTCCGAGTGGGTAATGCAGATATGCAAAGGCGCCCCAAGCATAAAGCCTGCGGGCGCCTCAGGCATAAAGGTCTCGTTACTTGCGCTGAGCGCGAACTTGTTCAATCAAGTAGTCGATGCAGGCAGGTGTGCCTTCACGAGTACCAACCAGATGTGGGCCAGTCGCATAGATACCGCCTACGCCAATCATCGGCGTACTGTCAATTTGGTAAGCATTCCAAAGCTGGCGAGCTTGACGAGTCTTATTCATCACGCTGAAGGAGCGCATCGTTTGTTCCCACTTTTGACGGTCAACGCCGGCCTTGGCCATGAAATCAGAGATGTCGGCCGAGGGGTTTTCAAAATTGTAGGGATGTTCTTGATAGATGACGCTTTCAAAAAACGGCATGGAAAGCTTATCAACAAGGCCAAGGGCTTCGAGAGAGAAGTAGGTCTGAGTGAAAGGATCAAGCTTGGGCTGCCAAGCAACAGGGCAGATGCGGATGGCAACATCAGCAGGGGCTGTTTTGGCCCACTTCGCGAAATGCGGTTCAAACTGCAGGCAGTGTGAGCAGGTATAGGCGAAAAAGAGCACAACTTCAATCTTGTCCCGACTGGTGGGAGCCGAAGGCGTGACGACCAGATATTCCTTTCCGGCAGTAAAGCTTTGAGCGGCAAAAAGCTGGCCCGAGAGCGGGAGCGCTGCTGCGCCCAGCACAAATTGACGACGAGTAATCATGGTGGAATGTTTTCCTTTTAAAAAACGCTGTCCTGAGCGGAGCAGGCAAGCGGTTATTTCTGCTCAACGATGGTGGGTGAGAGACCTTGATCGGTAAGCCTGTCGAGCATTTCACGGGCATCCGGACGGCTATCGAACGGTCCGACGCGCACACGCCAACCTGCAGGTCCGCCTTCTTGTACTTGTGCAATGATGCCTTGCATACCCAGGGCTGCCGAACTATTTATGGCATCAGCCTTCTGACGAAAAGCCCCTACCTGAACCCAAAAAGTAGCTGCAGGAGTTGCTGCTCGGGTATTCGCTGTGGGTGGGGTGGCGGACTTCAATTTTGGATCTTTATCGACGACGGTTACGGTCTGTACACGTCCCGTTTCTCCTGTTGGTTCCTCGCCTGCAGTTTGATTGAGCCTTGCATTAGGATCTACTGCGCCGGCTAGTTTGGCGGCGGGGTCGACATCCGCGGTAACTTTGTCGACTTTGTCAACGAAAGGGACGGGACTTTTCGCAATCACGAGCATGGCGCCGGCGGCAACGCCGAGGCCGGTTACCACCCCGATTAAGAACCCGGCGAAGCCGGAGGCGAATCCGCTTTTTGCCATCTCGAACTCCGTATTAATTATTGAGCATCCGCCTCGTCATCGCGGCGAGCCATGCGTTCAGGGGCGGAAATGCCAAGCAACGCCAAGCCATTGGCAAGCACCTGACGCGCTGCGGCGAGAAGGGCCAGACGGGCATTGCGTTCGACAGCATCATCCACTAATACGCGTTCGGCATTGTAGAAGGCGTGGAAGGCTGCAGCGAGGTCCTTCAGATAGTAGCAAAGGATATGCGGAGCATGGTCGCGAGCGGCGAGACGCAACGTATTGGGGTATTCGGCAACGGCACCAATCAATGCTTCGGCGGCTTTCGAATTTAAGGGGGAGAGATCCATTGTGGCGAGCGCTTCACGGTTCGGAATTTCGTAGCCCTGCTCAAGAGCGTTGGCAAAAACGGAACAGATGCGCGCATGGGCGTACTGCAGATAGTAGACGGGATTTTCGTCACTGTTTTTCTTGGCAAGATCAACGTCGAAAACGAATTCAGCATCAGCCTTGCGGGAAACGAGGAAAAAGCGAGCAGCATCCCGCCCTGCCCAGTCGACCAAGTCACGCAGCGTCACATAATTGCCAGAGCGTTTGCTCATTTTGACGACTTCGCCACCCTTCACAACGGAGAGCATCTTATGGAGGATGTATTCTGGAAAGGTCTTCGGGATAGTGACCCCAAGAGTCTTGGAAGCGGCCTGCAGGCCAGCACGAACTCGAGCAATAGTGCCATGGTGGTCGGTGCCCTGAATATTCACGGCCTTGGTGTAGCCGCGGCTAAATTTATTCAGGTGGTAGGCGACGTCTGGTACGAAGTAGGTGTAGGTGCCGTCGGACTTCTTCATTACGCGATCTTTGTCATCGCGAAGGCCATTGCCGAGATCCTCGAATGCAGTCGTGCGCAACCATAACGCGTTGTCGGCTTCATAGGTGTAGCCCGCATCAATGATTGCCTGAACCGTTTTTTGTACGGCCCCGGTGGTGTATAGCGAAGACTCCAGAAAGAAATTATCGAAGCGAACGCCTAAGGCAGAAAGATCGTCATCTTGCTCATTGCGCAGATAGGCGACGGAATAGCGGCGTATCAGATCAGTATCACCGTAGTCTCCGGTGGATTCAATAGGCTCGCCGCCGTGCGGAATGACGGGTTTTTTATCCAGAAAATCGCGTGCGATAGAGACGATGTATTCGCCGTGATAGGCGTTTTCTGGAAGCTCCAGAGATTCGCCTTGCAGCTGACGGCAGCGGACCTGTACAGACATGGCGAGATTGCCAATCTGCACACCGGCGTCGTTGTAATAGAACTCACGCGAAACTTTCCAGCCTTGACTGTCAAGGAGATTGGCGAGGACATCACCTAATGCACCTTGACGAGCATGACCGAGATGCAGCGGTCCTGTGGGGTTGGCGGAAACATACTCGAGCAACACCGACTTTCCGGCAAACTCGTTGCTGCGGCCAAACTTTTCACCCTCCTGAAGCACCTGACTCACTATTGCTGCACGAGCATTTTGAGCCACGCGGAAATTAATGAACCCAGGGCCAGCAATTTCTACAGTTTCCAGCAGTGCCGCGAATGCTTCATCAGCTTTCATCTCAGCAACAAGCGTTTCAGCGATTGCGCGGGGATTTTGCTTCAGACGACGCGCAAGCTGCATCGCTACGGTACAGGCAACATCGCCGTGTGTCGGATCTTTGGGTTTTTCGAGCTGTGGGACAACGTCCGCAACATCGAGAGCTGCGAGTGCTCGGACGATGAGGTTTTGAATGGCGTCTTTTTGTTGATCAAGCATGTTTCTTTACTCGTCTGAGGGTGAAGTGGCGGATCAGTTGGTCTTTGTACGCTTATCGTGTTCGATCCAGGCATAGGCAGAGTGATTGTGAATCGATTCAAAATTTTCCGACTCAACACGATAAGCCGTTACCCGCGAATCCTTATTGAGTGATTCAGCCATGTCCCGAACAATATCTTCAACGAATTTCGGGTTGTCGTAGGCGTATTCGGTAACAAACTTTTCATCTGCGCGCTTCAGCCGAGCCCAAAGAGGCGCTGACCCGGCAGCCTCTGAAAGCGCAATCTGTTCTCTGAGACTCATGGGACTGGCCAGAACAATAGAGCTTGTCAGGCGGGAGCGCTGATTGTGAGCGCCGTAGCGAGAAATTTCCTTCGAACAAGGACAAAGACTCGTTACTGGGGTGATGGTTTCCTGCCGCAGTTCAAATGCAGCTGGTGAAATAGTAGCCGTCCAAGCACATTCGTAATTCATTACGCTTTCGAGTCGGCTGATCGGCGCTGCTTTGCGCAGAAAGAACGGGAAGCGAATTTCGAAGGTGCCTTCTTGAGCCTGTAGTTCAGCGAGCATTGCTCGAATCGTAGACTGAACGACTTCGATTGTATATGGCTCGGTTTGAGCTTCCAGAATGCCAATGAAGCGCGACATGTGGGTGCCGCGGTGATCGGGTGGAAGGGCTACTGACATCGTGAGCCTTGCCACTGTGTGCTGCACATCAGCCTCATCAGCAACGGTAACGGGGAGTTCAACTCCGCGAACGCCGACACGATTGATGCGGATATTTCGAGGATCACCGGAAGATTGAATATCCGGCAAGGAATTGGTTTGTGGAGCTTCCATATCTAGGCGAGGCCACTGAAACGACGATGAACTCAGGCAGCCGGTACGCTTTTAGAAAAGTCAATTATCTTAACTGAACGGAGGGATGCCCGAGTCTTCTCATGGCCGTTCTCGTTCAGTAAAGTGGAAACTATTGCTTGCATAATGACGCAAGGAAGGACAGATCTAGTCCCCATATAGTAGAAACAGCGCCAAGCGCTTTTGTTCTGCGGATCGATATACTTTTCTAATAGTAGATTCAGCATAGAGCTTCCAACAGACCCTAAAGAGCTCCCGAAGGAGATAGGCCGTATGCCAATGTTCATTTTCCCGCAGCCGGGCGGCAGCCCACTTTTGAGCCTGCTTGTAGGGCTAGCAGCAATTGCCATCGTTATCGGCTTGATCATTTTTTTCCTGCCGCTGATTGCTGGGATTTTCCTCGCAGCCGTTGTGTTGATTGGCGCGGTCATCCTGTGGGGTTGGATTAAGCGCAAATTTGGGTTGGAAAGCTCTGATGAACGGCGTTTCCGCGAGGCTATGGAGGCAGCACAACGCACTGCCCGAGAACAATTCCGCAGCGGGATGAAGCCGTCGGGAACGGTTTATGAACGTGAAGAGGTTCTCGTAACAAAAATCGGACAGCCGCAACGCCGACGCATGCAGGATGTGGAAGACATTGAAGAAAATCCGCCGCAGCCCAACGAAAAAGAGACTCACGGCGGGAAGCCCAACGCTTAACAGGTATCTGAATGGGAAAGCGCCGGTTGCGGCGCCTTTCCATTTATAGAAGCGGTGAGATGAGGTAAGCCGCCCCTTCTTTAAGTCGGTTTGAAAGCGGGCGTTGACGCCACTCTTGTGGTGAAACCTCGATGCACTTAGCTTCATAAGTGCGGTGAAGCTGCTTCAAGGAAGCGACGAACTCGTCGTCAAAAATCACCATCATCAACTCAAAGTTGAGATGCAGTGACCGATTGTCGATGTTGAGTGTGCCAAAGACGGCGAATTCATCGTCAACAACAATAGATTTGGTATGTAGCAGCCCGCCTTGATAGCGCAGGATTCTGATGCCGCCTTGAAGCAGATCGTCAAAATAGCGCCGCATTGCCCAATTGACAAATGCATTGTCAGCTTCGATGGGAACGATGAGCCTAACGTCTACTCCACGTAGCGCAGCGTTGAGGAGCGCAGATACTACGGATTCGGTCGGAATGAAATAGGGCGTAGTAATGGAGAGGCTGTGTTCGGCATGACTAATCGTTTCGAGGATGAGCAGTAAGTTGCGGTCGCCGCTTTGATATGGTCCTGAGGGAACAGCAACTAGGGTGGCAGATCCCATTGATGGAATGCGCATCTGTGAAAAGTCACCATCAAAATCTAGTGGAGTCCCGTCAGGCTGAAGCGCCCAGTCAAATCTCCAGACGGCTTCAAGCATTTTTGCGCCAGGCCCCTCAATCCGTACCATGGCATCAATCCAGGATCCGATGACTTTGGCTTCGGCATAACTATGAGGTTCGATCATGTTGAAGCTTCCCGTATAGGCGATGCTTCCATCGATGACAACTGTTTTGCGATGAAGACGTATATCGGCGCGCTGAAGATCGAAGAGCTGAAGCAACCTCATCGGCATGGCAGAAGCAATCTCAACGCCAGCAGCTTCAAGGTCTCGTCGAGCATTCGAGCGCAAAAAGTTTCGAGAGCCAAAGTCATCAACCAATAGCCGCACGGATACTCCGCGGCGTCTGGCAGCAAAAAGAGCGTCAATTATGACGTCAACGGATCCGCCTTCCTCCCAGATATAGAACTCCATTTCGATGGAGTAGCGCGCGTTTTGAATGTCTTTTTGAAGAGCTGCGATGGTTTCAGCTGCAGAGGCCTTCAGACTAACGGCAGAACCACCCATGACCGGCATGCCGGCTAATTTGGAGGCTAAATGGATGTAAGTGCGGTGACGCACGAGATGATAGGGCAGAGGGCCTAGCGGAGGGCTTCGGACTTGAGACAACCTGCCCCAGTAATGTGTTGCGTGGCGTAAAAGCCGTGCACGCAGACGACCGATGGGGCGCTCTCCCAGCATCAGATAAAGGAAGAAGCCGACATAAGGCAACACTACCGTGAGCAGAATCCAGGCAAATGAAGAACCCGGAGGATGCCGAGTCAAGATGACGCGGATCACAACGCTCACAACAATGAAGAACTGCACCGCCATCAGCAATATGCTGATTAGCGAGAGATTGTCAAAAACTGGCATTGAAGAGTGTGTTAATCAACGTTGAACCATCATGGTAGGCGACCTGATACCTCTTTGCGGGATTTTTATCTGTAACTCTTGACAGCTTACTGTCTTTCAGTAATAATTTCATTCTCTCGCGACGGAGGGGTGCCCGAGTGGCTAAAGGGGGCAGACTGTAAATCTGTTGGCTTACGCCTACGATGGTTCGAATCCATCCCCCTCCACCAGCGATACTGTTGCAGCAATTCAGCAGGAAAGTTCCGCGGGGCGGAATGATATAGTCCTCGAACTTGAGCGGGTGTAGCTCAATGGTAGAGCTGGGGCCTTCCAAGCCTCCGACGAGGGTTCGATTCCCTTCACCCGCTCCAGATCCTTGCCCATGTGGCTCAGTGGTAGAGCACTCCCTTGGTAAGGGAGAGGTCATGCGTTCGATCCGCATCATGGGCACCAGAATTCCTTAATACGTCCAATCTGATCCGAGTTAATCGGATTTTTTGTTCTTCAGGAGCCACCATGGCCAAGGAAAAATTTGAGCGTACGAAGCCGCACGTGAACGTTGGCACGATTGGTCACGTTGACCATGGCAAGACCACGCTGACGGCAGCCATCTGCACGACGCTCGCGAAGCACTTCGGCGGTGAAGCCAAGGCTTACGATCAGATCGACGCGGCCCCGGAAGAAAAGGCTCGCGGCATCACGATCAACACCGCTCACGTCGAATACGAAACGGCAAATCGTCACTATGCGCACGTTGACTGCCCGGGCCACGCTGACTACGTGAAGAACATGATTACGGGTGCTGCTCAGATGGACGGCGCGATCCTGGTCGTGTCTGCCGCTGACGGCCCGATGCCCCAGACCCGCGAGCACATTCTGCTTGCCCGTCAGGTTGGCGTTCCCTACATCATCGTCTACCTGAACAAGTGCGACATGGTCGACGACGAAGAGCTGCTCGAACTCGTTGAAATGGAAGTTCGCGAACTGCTCTCGAAGTACGACTTCCCGGGTGATGACATTCCCATCATCAAGGGTTCGGCCAAGCTCGCCCTTGAAGGCGACCAGAGCCCGATCGGCGAACCGTCGATTCTCAAGCTTGCCGAAACGCTTGATACGTACATTCCGACGCCGGAACGTGCTGTTGATCAGCCGTTCCTTATGCCGATCGAAGACGTGTTCTCGATTTCCGGCCGCGGTACGGTGGTGACGGGTCGTGTTGAACGCGGCGTGATCAAGGTTGGCGACGAAATTGAAATCGTGGGCATCAAGCCGACGACGAAGACGACCTGCACGGGCGTTGAAATGTTCCGCAAGCTGCTCGATCAGGGTCAGGCTGGCGACAACGTTGGTATTCTGCTTCGCGGCACGAAGCGTGAAGAAGTTGAGCGCGGTCAGGTTCTGGCCAAGCCGGGTTCGATCACGCCGCACACCCACTTCAAGGGTGAGGTGTACGTTCTGACGAAGGATGAAGGCGGCCGTCATACCCCGTTCTTCAAGGGCTACCGTCCACAGTTCTACTTCCGTACGACGGACGTGACGGGTACGATCGAACTGCCCGAAGGCGTCGAAATGGTTATGCCTGGCGACAACATCACGATGACCGTGAAGCTGATCTGCCCGATCGCTATGGAACAGGGTCTGCGCTTCGCTATTCGTGAAGGCGGCCACACCGTCGGCGCCGGCGTCGTTGCTCAGATCCTTGAGTAACAACTAATACAGGCTGTTCGAAAGAATGGCCATGACAGGGGCATAGCTCAATCGGCAGAGCGACGGTCTCCAAAACCGTAGGTTGAGGGTTCGATTCCTTCTGCCCCTGCCAAAAATTAAAAGCCAAGCTGGGTAAAACCGCTTGGCTTTTCTCTTGGCTGGAAGAAAAGCGGAGCCAATGGGGTGCAGGGAGTTTAGTTTCCCTGTAAAATCATCTGCTATTTTTCGATTCGCCTGCTAAACGGCCCAGCTTGCCGCGAGGGTAGGTTTTTGGAACGATCCATGAGCAATCAAGAAGTTGAAACCAGCTCTAGCAAGAGCGACCTGCTGCTCGTGACCCTGGCTGCTTTGTTGGCTATTGCCGGCGTCGTAGGGTTCGCACTCCTTTCTGAAGAAGCTTTGGCAATTCGCCTTGGCGTGCTTGGCGGCGGCCTCGTGCTTGCCGTGATCATTGCGTGGTTCAGCCCATCGGGCAAGCGTTTTCTCAATTATGGACAGCAGTCCTGGGAAGAGCTTCGGCGCGTTGTATGGCCCACTCGCAAGGAAACGCTCAATACGACCGGCTTAGTAATGGCCTTCGTGGTGATTATTGCGTTTTTCCTCTTCATCTGCGACAAGCTGATTGAATGGGGGCTTTATGACGTGCTCCTGCGCATCTCTATCTAATTCAAAGGTGGACAGCATGGCTGACGGCAAAATGAATTGGTACACCCTTCATGTTTATTCCTCAATGGAAAAAAGCGTGAAGAATGCTCTCGAAGAACGTATTGCACAGAGCGGCGAGTTACGCAGCAGCTTTGGTGAAGTGCTTCTGCCGACTGAGAAAGTTCACGAAGTTCGCAATGGTCGTAAGGTCACGAGCGAACGCCGTATGTACCCGGGCTATGTCTTCATTCAGATGGAGATGAACGATGCCACGTGGCATCTGGTTAACAGCACGCCGCGGATCATTGAATTCCTTGGCAATAACAATCCCGTTCCGCTCTCTCCGACTGAGGTTGCAAATATTCTCAGCGCCGCAGAAAACAGCTCTGATAAGCCGCGTCCGAAAATTGAATTCGAGATCGGTGAGATGGTACGAATCAAGTCCGGCGCGTTTAAGGACTTTACGGGGCGCGTTGATGGCGTTGACTATGACAAGAGCCGTTTGAATGTGTTCGTGTCGATCTTCGGGCGAGATACGCTCGTCGATCTTGGATTCAACGAAGTCGAAAAGATTTAAATTTTTTGGGAAAACGACTTGCACGGCATGAATGACCGGTGTATAGTCGCGCTTCTCTGTTCTAAACCAACTGGGGAGCCTGTGAAATCTAAGGGGTTTCTGGGCGTTTGAACCCAATAGGAAAAAGCCAAATGGCAAAGAAAATCGTCGGCTTTATTAAGCTGCAGGTTCCTGCCGGTAAGGCCAATCCGGCGCCTCCTATCGGCCCGGCTCTCGGTCAGCGCGGTCTGAACATTATGGAGTTCTGCAAGGCGTTTAATGCGCGCACTCAGGGCGTGGAACCGGGCCTTCCGATTCCGGTCGTGATTACCGCTTTCGCCGATAAGAGCTTCACGTTCATCATGAAGACCCCTCCGGCCACCATTCTCATTAAGAAGGCGGCCAAGATTCAGAAGGGTTCTGCTCGTCCGCACACCGAAAAGGTGGGCAAGATCACGCGTGCTCAGGCAGAAGAAATCGCCAAGACGAAGGCTCCGGATCTGACAGCTGCTGATATGGACGCCGCTGTCCGTACGATCGCCGGTTCGGCTCGCTCGATGGGCATCGTTGTGGAGGGTCTCTAAATGGCTAAGCTTACGAAGCGCCAGCAGGCGTTCCAGGGCAAGGTGGAAGCCGGTAAGGTCTATCCCGCCGTTGAAGCGCTCAACCTCGTTCGCCAGAATGCGACTGCCAAGTTCGACGAATCCGTCGACGTTGCCATTCAGCTCGGTATTGATCCGCGCAAGTCTGATCAGGCTGTTCGCGGTGCAGTCGTCATGCCCGAAGGCACTGGTAAGACTGTTCGCGTAGCTGTGTTCACTCAGGGTGCTAAGGCTGATGAGGCTCGCGCCGCGGGTGCTGACATCGTTGGTTTTGACGATCTGGCTCACAAAGTTAAGGCTGGTGAACTCGACTTTGATGTCGTGATCGCCTCTCCGGATGCTATGCGTGTCGTTGGCCAGCTCGGTCAGATTCTTGGCCCGCGTGGTCTGATGCCGAACCCCAAGGTCGGTACGGTCACCCCGAACGTCGCTCAGGCTGTTAAGAACGCCAAGGCTGGTCAGGTTCAGTTCCGCGCCGACAAGGCCGGTATCATTCATGCCCCGATTGGCCGCGCTTCTTTCGAAGCCGAGCGTCTGCAGAAGAATCTTGCAGCGATCATCGATCAGCTCAACAAGCTCAAGCCCGCTTCCGCCAAGGGTCAGTACCTCTGCAAGGTCTCTGTCTCTTCGACGATGGGCCCGGGCGTCCGTGTTGATGCCGGCAGCATCAACGCCTAACGGTTTTTTCCAGGAGCGGCATCTCCTGCAGTGCGTGATCCGGTGTTTGTAAAAAATGTTGGATCGCGAACCTCGAAAGAGGATGCCCGGGAGGCGTAGCCTTCCGTGAGGCCGCGAGGCCTCAAGGGCTTTGGGTGGTCCCTTTCAGCGGTTTGATCTGTTGAATGGGACTGCCGTCAAAGACCGCTGGAGAGCGATCTCTGTATTGTTCTTAATTCTCTTGGTCCGCATAGGGGTTCCTTATTGCGGTGCCGCCAAGAGGTCCAGCGCAGATGGCACCGAAGAGAGACGTTGTACATTGTGTTTCCAGGACGGCCCGCTCGTGAAAACGAGTAGCGTCCAAAGACATTAGTCATGCTCTCGGAAAGGTTGCCGATAATCGCAACCGGTGTTTTCGTCAGAAATGGCGCGAGCACCACTGAGTGGAGCCAGACCATGGGTCTCAATCGTGAAGACAAGGCGACAGTCATTGCGGAGATTTCGGAAGTTGTTTCGAATTCGTCCGCGATGGTCATCGCTGAATACCGTGGGCTGACCGTACAGGCCGTCACCAAGCTGCGCGCGGAAGCTCGCAAGAATGGTGTGACGGTGCGCGTTGTCAAGAATACGTTGGTTCGCCGCGCTGTGGAAGGCACGGGGTTTGCCGGACTTGCTGATCAGTTTACTGGTCCGCTCGTTTACGGCTTCTCCGCTGATCCTGTCGCGGTTGCCAAGGTTCTCGTCAACTTCGCCAAGGACAACGAAAAGCTCGTTATTAGGGGCGGTGCGATGGCTGACTACGTCATGGACGTTGAAGCTGTCAAGCAGCTTGCCTCGATGCCGAGCCGCGAAGAACTCCTTGCCAAGTTGATGGCTACGATGAACGAGCCTATCGCGAAGTTCGTCCGTACCCTCAACGAAGTCCCGGCGCGCTTCGTGCGTACCGTGGCCGCTGTGCGCGATGCCAAGGAACAGGCCGCTGCCTGATTCCCCAATTTTTAAACCAATTCAATACAACGTAATACGGAGCTGAAAATGGCCCTTACCAATGAAGAAATCCTTGACGCAATCGCGTCCAAGACCGTCCTCGAAATCTCTGAACTCATCAAGATGATGGAAGACAAGTTCGGTGTTTCCGCTGCTGCCGCTGCTGTCGCTGTCGCCGCTCCTGGCGCTGCTGCCGCTGCCCCGGCCGAAGAAAAGACCGAATTTGATGTGGTTCTTGAAGCCGCTGGCTCGAACAAGATCGCCACGATTAAGGCTGTTCGCGAACTGACCGGTCTTGGCCTCAAGGAAGCCAAGGACCTCGTCGAAGGCGCCCCGAAGGCTGTTAAGGAAGGCCTCCCGAAGGCTGACGCCGAAGCCGCCAAGAAGAAGCTTGAAGAAGCTGGTGCCAAGGTTGCCCTCAAGTAATTTCTTACTTGAAAAAAATCCGGAGCTGAGCCAGAATTTCTGGTTTGGCTCTTTTCAGAGCCTCCGCAAGGAGGCTTTGATTTGATTTTCTTGATACGAATCGTGAGAAAATCAGATCAAAGTCCTTTCCTTGATGAACCTCTCGCCTATATCTCACAATCAGTAATTGCGTTGCCGCGCGGACTCAGACTCCAGATCTGAAGTGCCGAGCGGCTTTTCGGCGTCCTTCCTCATTCCTCTCATCAAGTTTTGACTTCCTGGTTCATCCATACTGTCGAACGGAGTGTCCATGTCGTACTCGTTCACTGAAAAGAAGCGCATCCGCAAGAGCTTCGCCTCTCGCCCGAGCGTCCTTGAAGTGCCTTCCCTGCTTGATATTCAGCTTCGTTCCTACGAAGACTTCCTGCAGGTCAATGTGAAGCCTGCTGCACGCAGCAACAATCTCGGCCTTCAGGCCGCCTTCACCTCAATTTTCCCGATCACGAGCCATAACGGTTTCGCGCGTTTGCGTTTTGCCGGTTATGAGCTTGCTGAGCCGGAATTCGACGTTGCCGAATGCCAGCTCCGTGGTCTTACCTATTCGAGCCGTCTGCGCGCGAAGATTCGTTTGGAAATCTACGATCGCGAGGCTGCTCAGCCTGAGACCATTAAGGAAATTCGTGAGAACGACGTCTATATGGGCGAAGTGCCTCTGATGACGGAAAAGGGGTCGTTCATTGTGAACGGTACCGAACGCGTGATCGTGAGTCAGTTGCATCGTTCTCCTGGCATCTTCTTTGAGCATGACAAGGGTAAGACGCATTCCTCGGGCAAGTTGCTGTTCTCTGCTCGCGTAATTCCTTATCGTGGCTCCTGGCTTGATTTTGAATTTGACGCCAAGGACATTCTTTATTTCCGCGTCGACCGTCGTCGTAAGATGCCGGGCACGATTCTGCTCAAGGCAATCGGCTACTCGGTTGAGGATATTCTTGCCCGTTTCTTTGCCTTTGACAGCTTCACGCTGCTCAAGAGCGGCGCTAAGCTCCCCGTTGTTCCTGAGCGTCTCAAGGCTCAGACGATGAGCTTCGACATTGTTGATGCTGAAGGCAAGGTGATTGTTCCGCATGACAAGCGTATTACCGCTAAGCATCTGCGCGACCTGAACAAGGCCAATGTCACGACTATTACGGTTCCCGATGACTATCTTCTGGGCCGTGTGCTGGGTAAGACGATCATCGATCAGGAAACGGGTGAAGTCATCGCCAACGCTAACGACGAGATCACGGAAACCGTGCTCGCCGCGATGCGTGCTGCCCGGGTTCGCAAGTTCGATGCTCTCTTTACGAATGAGCTTGATCACGGCGCGTATATCTCCAACACACTGCGTTTAGACGACACGCCCGACCAGTTCTCGGCTCGTGTCGCCATCTACCGCATGATGCGTCCGGGTGAGCCGCCAACGGAAGAGGCTGTGGAGTCGCTCTTTGACCGTCTCTTCTTTGATCCTGATGCCTATGATCTGTCACGTGTTGGCCGTATGAAGGTCAACGCTCGTTTCGGCCGTCCTTCGGCAGAAGGGGAGCGCACGCTGACGAAGGAAGACATCGTAGACACTATGGCGATGCTTGTTGCGCTGCGAAATGGCCAGGACAATGTTGACCTCGTCAATGAAAAGGGCGAAGTTCGCACCTGTGTTGTAAACGGCGTCGATGATATTGACCACCTCGGTAATCGTCGTGTTCGTTGCGTAGGTGAACTCGCGGAAAATCAGTTCCGCGCAGGTCTGGTGCGCGTCGAACGTGCGGTCAAGGAACGTCTCAATCAGGCGGAAAGCGATGGTCTTACCCCGCAGGATCTGATCAACAGCAAGCCTATTTCGGCTGCTATTCGCGAATTCTTTGGCTCGAGCCAGCTCTCGCAGTTCATGGATCAAACGAATCCGCTTTCGGAAATTACTCATAAGCGCCGTATTTCTGCACTTGGTCCGGGTGGCTTGACGCGTGAGCGAGCGGGCTTTGAAGTTCGCGACGTGCACTCGACTCACTATGGCCGCGTATGCCCGATCGAAACGCCTGAAGGTCCGAATATTGGTCTGATTAATTCACTCGCCTTGTACGCGCGTTTGAATGAGTACGGTTTCCTTGAGACGCCGTATCGCAAGGTTGTTGACGGCGTGGCAACCAAAGAAATCCATTATCTGTCGGCTATTGAAGAAGGCAAGTACATCATTGCTCAGGCCAATGCAGAAATGGATGACAACGGTCGCCTCACGCAGGAACTCGTTTCTGCCCGTGACAATGGGGAAACAATCCTGGCTTCGCCCGAACGCATCCAGTACATGGACGTGGCGCCGGCTCAGATTGTGTCCTGCGCAGCGGCTTTGATTCCGTTCTTGGAACACGACGACGCGAACCGAGCATTGATGGGCGCTAACATGCAACGTCAGGGTGTGCCTTGTTTGCGTCCCGAGAAGCCTGTTGTAGGTACGGGCATTGAGCGTACGGTGGCGGTTGACTCCAAGACTGCTGTTCAGGCTCGTCGTGGTGGCGTCGTTGACTATGTCGACGCCAACCGTGTGGTTATTCGTGTCAACGACGACGAATCCGTGGCGGGTGAAACGGGTGTGGATATCTACAATCTGCAGAAGTTCACGCGTTCAAACCAGTCAACCAACATCAATCAGCGTCCGATCGTCGTCAAAGGCGACCACGTTGCTGTGGGTGATGTGCTTGCTGACGGAGCCTCGACCGATACCGGCGAACTCGCGCTCGGTCAGAACATGTTGATCGCCTTCATGCCGTGGAACGGATACAACTACGAAGACTCCGTCCTCATCAGCGAACGAGTGGTTGCCGATGATCGCTATACCTCAATTCATATTGAGGAACTTTCGGTTGTATCGCGTGACACGAAGCTTGGACCCGAAGAGATCACTCGCGACATTTCGAATCTTTCAGAAAGCCAACTCGCCCGTCTGGATGATTCCGGCATCGTGTTTATCGGCGCTGAAGTTAAAGCCGGTGATGTGCTCGTCGGTAAGGTGACGCCGAAGGGTGAAACGCAGCTGACTCCGGAAGAGAAGCTTTTGCGCGTCATCTTCGGTGAGAAGGCTAGCGACGTGAAGGACACGTCTTTGCGCGTACCGTCTGGCATGACGGGTACAGTGATCGATGTCCAGGTCTTCACTCGCGACGGCGTCAAGCGTGACAAGCGTGCCGAGAGCATCATTGCCGATGCACTCAAGCGTTATCGCCGCGACCTTGATGACCAGCTGCGTATCGTTGAACGCGACTCTTTTGATCGTCTGCGCCGTCAACTTGCGGGCCACAAGGTTGTGAGCACGATGAAGTTCGACGGATTGCCTGCCGACGGTGTGCTTACGCCTGAATTTTTGGCCTCGGTGCAGGGGTACGACCTCTTCGGTCTCCGTATGGAAGAAGAAGTCGCGCAGCACTGCATCGACCTCACGAAGCAGGCTATCGAGCATACCCGTGAAGATAATGCGCGCAAATATGAGATCAAGAACGACAAGCTTACCCGTGGTGACGAACTGCCCCCGGGTGTCTTGAAGATGGTCAAGGTCTATATTGCTGAGCGTCGTCGCCTGCAGCCGGGTGACAAGATGGCCGGTCGTCACGGCAACAAGGGTGTGGTTTCAAAGATCTGCCCGGTTGAAGATATGCCGTACATGGCGGATGGTCGTCCTGCCGATATTGTGCTGAACCCGCTCGGTGTGCCGTCTCGTATGAACATCGGTCAGGTGCTTGAAGTGCATTTGGGCTGGGCAGCAAAAGGTCTCGGCTGGCGCATTGAGAAGATGCTCAAGACGGAAACTGCGCGTCAGATTCGCGCTTTCCTGAATGAGATCTACAACCGCACCGGCAAGCATGAAGACCTCGATAGCCTCAGCGATGAAGAGCTCATGCGTATGGCCCGCAATTTGCAAAACGGTGTGCCGTTCGCAACGCCAGTGTTCGACGGTGCAAACGAAGAGCAGATTCGTATGATGCTTGACCTTGCATTCCCGGATGATGAAGCTCAACGTCTGCAGCTTACGTCTTCCAAGACGCAGGCCACGCTTTACGACGGTCGTACCGGTGATGCGTTTGAACGTCCGGTTACTGTGGGCTACATGCATTACCTCAAGCTCCACCACTTGGTCGATGACAAAATGCATGCTCGTTCGACGGGTCCGTATTCGCTTGTTACTCAGCAGCCTTTGGGCGGTAAGGCCCAGTTCGGCGGTCAGCGTTTCGGCGAAATGGAAGTGTGGGCACTCGAAGCCTACGGTGCCGCATACGTGCTGCAGGAAATGCTTACGGTCAAGTCCGACGACGTCAATGGTCGTACGAAGATGTACGAAAACATCGTCAAGGGCGAACACAAGATTGAAGCCGGCATGCCGGAATCCTTCAACGTGCTAGTGAAGGAAATCCGCTCGCTCGGCATCGACATCGACCTCGTCAAGAACTAAGAGAGGATTTAAGCGAAATGAATTCTGCGCTTAATGACATTTTGAATCAGGTCAATAAGGACGAGCATTTTGATGCCATCCGCATCGGCCTTGCCAGTCCCGAGAAGATTCACTCCTGGTCCTACGGCGAAGTCAAGAAGCCGGAGACGATCAACTACCGTACTCAGAAACCTGAGCGCGATGGCTTGTTTTGCGCCAAGATTTTTGGCCCGGTGAAAGACTATGAGTGCTTGTGCGGTAAGTACAAGCGTCTGAAGAACCGCGGAGTAATCTGTGAAAAATGCGGCGTTGAAGTGACGCTGGCCAAAGTGCGCCGCGAAAGAATGGGTCACATTGACCTCGCTAGCCCGGTGGCGCACATTTGGTTCTTGAAGAGCCTGCCGAGCCGGATGGGTATGGTGCTCGATATCCCGCTGCGTGATATCGAACGCGTACTTTATTTCGAGGCTTACATCGTTGTAGATCCGGGATTGACGCCGCTTTCTCGCGGTCAGCTCCTCACGGATGAAGAGTTCATCCAGAAGACTGCTGAATTTGGCGACGATTTCAAGGCCATGATGGGTGCCGAGGCCATTGGCGAACTCTTACGCACGATTGATATCGATGCTGAAGTTTTGCGCCTGCGCGATGAACTCTCGACGACCAATTCCGAAGCTAAGATCAAAAAGTACGCCAAGCGTCTGAAAGTGCTTGAGGCTTTCCAGCGATCTGGCATCAAGCCTGAATGGATGATCATGACGGTCCTTCCGGTGTTGCCGCCGGATCTCCGACCGCTGGTTGCTCTTGACGGCGGCCGCTTTGCAACGTCAGATTTGAATGATCTTTATCGTCGAGTCATCAATCGCAACAACCGTTTGAAGCGTCTCCTTGAGATCAAGGCTCCCGATATCATCGTCCGCAATGAAAAGCGTATGCTGCAGGAAGCTGTGGATTCGCTTCTCGACAACGGCCGTCGCGGCAAGGCGATGACTGGCGCCAACAAGCGTCCGCTCAAGTCTCTCGCTGACATGATCAAGGGTAAGAGCGGCCGTTTCCGTCAGAATCTGCTCGGTAAGCGTGTCGACTACTCCGGTCGTTCTGTGATTACAGTTGGTCCTGAACTGCGCCTGCATCAGTGTGGTGTGCCGAAGTTGATGGCGCTTGAACTCTTCAAGCCGTTCATCTTCAATAAGCTCGTTCAGCGTCAGCTTGCGCCGACACCGAAGGCTGCCAAGAAGATGGTGGAAAACCAGGAACCGGTAGTGTGGGATATTCTCGAAGAGGTGATTTTCGAGCATCCCGTAATGCTCAACCGTGCTCCGACGCTTCACCGTCTCGGTATTCAGGCATTTGAACCGAAGCTAATTGGCGGCAAGGCCATGCAGCTGCATCCGCTCGTCTGCGCGGCATTTAATGCCGACTTCGACGGTGACCAGATGGCTATTCACGTCCCGCTTTCGCTGGAGGCGCAGCTCGAAGCTCGCGGACTGATGATGTCCTCGAACAACGTGCTCTTCCCGGCTAACGGCGATCCGTCGATTGTGCCGTCACAGGACATGGTGCTGGGTCTTTATTACGCTACGCGTGAGAAGATCAATGGCCGTGGCGAAGGCATGTTTTTTGCAGACATTCCTGAGGTTCAGCGTGCTTGGGACAGTGGCGTTGTCGAACTGCAGACGCGTTGCACGGTTCGTATCAAAGAGTATTCGCTCAACCGTGAAACCGGTGAGAAGACGCCGAAGATCGTTCGTTACGAAACGACTGTCGGTCGTGCGCTCCTTTCCGAAATTCTTCCGGAAGGCATGAGCTTCAAGGAGCTCAACATTACCTTGAAGAAGAAGGAAATTGCCAAGCTGATCAACCGCTGCTTCCGTCTTTGCGGTCTGCGCGCAACGGTGATTTTCGCCGACAAACTCAAGGACAACGGCTACCGTCTGTCGACACGTGCAGGCATCTCTATCTGTGTGGGCGACATGAAGGTTCCTGTGCAGAAGGAGCAGCTCGTCCGCGCCGCCGAACAGGAAGTTAAGGAAATCGAAGCGCAGTACACGTCAGGTCTTGTGACGCAAGGTGAACGCTACAACAAGGTGGTGGACATTTGGGGTCGTACATCGGACCAGGTCGGCAAGGTGATGATGCAAGAGCTCTCCACGGAGCCCACTATCGACCGTCACGGCAAGAAGGTTTCTCAGGAGTCCTTTAACAGCGTTTACATGATGGCTGACTCTGGTGCTCGTGGTTCCGCAGCTCAGATTCGACAGCTCGCCGGTATGCGCGGTTTGATGGCTAAGCCAGACGGCTCCATTATTGAAACGCCGATTACAGCGAACTTCCGTGAAGGCCTCAACGTTCTGCAGTACTTCATTTCGACCCACGGTGCTCGTAAGGGTTTGGCTGATACGGCGTTGAAGACAGCAAACTCTGGCTACCTCACCCGTCGTCTCGTTGACGTGACGCAGGATCTTGTGGTGGTCGAGGACGACTGCGGTACGACTCGCGGCGTTGAGATGCGTGCGCTTGTGGAAGGCGGTGAAGTCATTCAGGCGCTGCGTGATCGTGTTCTCGGTCGTGTCACTGCTGTTGACGTCATCAATCCTGATACGCATGAAGTTGTGATCGCTGCCGGTACCCTGCTGGATGAGCGGCTTTGCGACAAACTTGACGAAGTTGGTATTGACATGGTCAAGGTTCGTACGCCGCTGACCTGTGATACCCGCTACGGTTTGTGCGCCAAGTGCTATGGTCGTGATCTCGGCCGCGGCACGTTGGTTAACGCAGGCGAGTCTGTCGGCGTTATCGCAGCTCAGTCGATTGGTGAGCCGGGTACGCAGCTGACGATGCGTACGTTCCACATTGGTGGTGCGGCGTCCCGTGCTGCAGTTGCATCGAGTATCGAGGCCAAGTCTGCCGGCACGGTGGGCTTCAATGAAGCAATGCGCTTCGTGAAGTCTTCCAAGGGTGAACTCGTGGTGATTTCTCGTTCCGGTGAAATCATTGTGATGGATCACGGTCGTGAACGTGAACGCCACAAGGTACCGTACGGCGCCTCGCTCTTGATTCAAGATGGGCAGACGATTAAGGCCGGACAGCAGCTTGCTACCTGGGATCCGATGACCCGTCCGATTATTACGGAGTACGCCGGCCGCGTTAAGTTTGAGAACGTTATTGAAAACGTTACCGTGATGAATCAGGTCGATGAAGTGACGGGGCTTTCGAGCCTTGTTGTGATCGATCCGAAGAAGGCTACGAAGAGCGGAAAGAGCTCTTCTGCTGGCATCCTGCGCCCGTTGGTTCACTTGATCGATGAAAACGGAGATGAAGTGAAGATCCCGGGCACGGATCACGCAGTGACGATTCAGCTGCCGGTGGGCGCTTTCGTGGTTGTTCGCGACGGCCAGGACATCGGTATGGGTGAGGTGCTTGCTCGCATTCCGACGGAATCGCAAAAGACCCGTGATATTACGGGTGGTTTGCCGCGTGTGGCTGAACTTTTTGAAGCTCGCAGCCCCAAGGATGCTGGCATGCTCGCCGAGGTGACTGGTACTGTGACCTTCGGTAAGGAAACAAAGGGCAAGCAGCGCTTGATCATTACTGATCAGGAAGGTAATTCACACGAAACACTCATCAGCAAAGACAAGACGGTCCTCGTTCATGACGGTCAGGTCGTGCAGAAGGGTGAAGAAGTGGTGGATGGTCCCGTTGATCCGCACGACATTTTGCGACTGCTCGGTATTGAAGAGCTCGCGCGTTACATTGTCGACGAAGTCCAGGACGTTTACCGCCTGCAGGGTGTGAAGATCAACGACAAGCACATTGAAGTGATTGTTCGTCAGATGTTGCGCCGTGTCCAGATCACCGATCCGGGCGATACGCACTTCATCCAGGGTGAACAGGTCGAACGTTCCGAAATGCTCGATGAGAACGATCGAGTTACTGCGCTGGGCAAACGTCCGGCAACGTACGAAAACGTTCTGCTCGGCATTACGAAGGCATCGCTTTCGACGGACAGCTTCATTTCGGCAGCGTCTTTCCAAGAAACAACGCGAGTACTGACGGAAGCCGCCATCATGGGCAAGCGAGACGACCTGCGTGGTTTGAAGGAAAACGTGATCGTTGGCCGTCTGATTCCGGCAGGTACGGGTCTTGCCTACCATCAGGCTCATAAGGCGATGGAGCTGGCAGAACGTCTTGAACGTGCTACTCAGGCCTTTGAAGAACCGCCGGTAACGGAACAGATGACGACAGCATCAGCGGCTGAGCCAGCTGAAGATGCGGACAGTGAGGAGGAGGTTCGTCCGATGGTCGATCCGTTCGCCTTCATTGACCACAAAGCTCCGGTTGAAGCTGATCCGAAGCTGTCAGTTAAACCCTCCGACGCAGCAGCGCCTTCCGAGCCTGATGCGGATAGCAAAGGTGCTGAATAAACAGCAAAGTGACTGAGACCAGCGCAAGCTGATCTGACTGTCGCGCGAAAGAGCCCGATCCTCCTCAGAGGGAGTCGGGCTTTTTCGTATTGAAAAAATTGCCCAACCGCCTTGACAGCGCAGACTGATTAGACGAAAATCACGTGTTTTCGGGCGTCCGAGCCGCTCTTGCACTCTGTAAAAGCCTACTCCGAGTAGGTTGTTCGGCAAGAATAGGCGGCCCGAAAAGACGTTCAAACCTAGTGCTTCAGGGGAAGCCTGAGCACTGCTTAATATCATTAGACGGACGATATGCCTACTATCAACCAGCTTGTTCGCAAGCCTCGTGAACTCACGCACGATAAGAGCAAGAGCCCTGCTCTCAAGAACTGCCCGCAGAAGCGCGGCGTTTGCACGCGTGTGTATGCCACGACCCCGAAGAAGCCGAATTCGGCTCTGCGTAAGGTCGCTAAGGTACGTCTCACGAATGGCTTCGAAGTCATTTCTTACATTGGCGGCGAAGGCCACAACCTCCAGGAACACTCCGTGGTGCTCATCCGCGGCGGTCGTGTAAAGGATCTTCCTGGTGTTCGCTACCACATTGTTCGCGGCTCTCTCGACACCCAGGGCGTCAAGGACCGCAAGCAGGCTCGCTCCAAGTACGGCGCCAAGCGCCCGAAGGCAGCCTAACAGCGCTTGGCGGCTTTGCCGCAAGCAGCGGCCTAAACAGAGTTTTCTGCAGAAGGCCGAGTAAGTCACGGACCCTGCGTCCGAGAGAAAACATTAAGCATGCATCTCACAGCATTTCATTTTGAGAAGCATGCAAGACTGAAGATACGAAAGAGGAATCAAAATGCCCCGTCGTCGCGAAGTACCGAAGCGCGAAATTCTGCCCGATCCTAAGTACGGCAGCGTGGAAATCACGAAGTTCATTAATGTGATCATGCTCGATGGCAAGAAGGCGGTTGCGGAACGCATCGTCTACGGTGCCCTTGCGCAGATCGAAGAAAAGACCGGCCAGAGCGCTATTGAAGTGTTCAACAACGCCATCAACAACGTCCGTCCGCTGGTGGAAGTTAAGTCCCGCCGCGTTGGTGGCGCCAACTATCAGGTCCCGGTCGAAGTCCGTCCCGTTCGTCGCCTCGCTCTCGCGATGCGCTGGCTCCGTGAATCGGCTAAGGGCCGTTCCGAAAAGTCGATGCCGCAGCGCCTCGCCGGCGAACTGCTCGACGCCGCTGAAAACCGCGGCGGTGCCGTTAAGAAGCGCGATGAAGTCCATCGTATGGCTGAAGCCAACAAGGCCTTCTCGCATTTCCGCTTCTAACTCCGCATATCGGCTGCACGAAGCTCTGAAACCCAAGCAACGTGCAGCAGCAAATTGAGAGGAACCTTAAATGGCTCGTCAAACTCCGATCTCGCGTTATCGCAACATCGGTATTTCCGCCCACATTGACGCGGGCAAAACCACCACTACCGAACGCATTCTGTTCTACACGGGCGTGAGCCACAAGCTCGGCGAAGTGCATGATGGCGCTGCGACGATGGACTGGATGGAACAGGAACAGGAACGCGGCATCACGATTACCTCCGCTGCTACGACCTGCTTCTGGCGCGGCATGGAAATGCAGTGGCCGCCGTATCGTTTCAACATCATTGACACCCCGGGCCACGTCGACTTCACGGTCGAAGTGGAACGCTCTATGCGTGTGCTCGACGGTGCTTGCATGGTGTACTGCGCTGTGGGCGGCGTGCAGCCCCAGTCTGAAACGGTTTGGCGTCAGGCCAACAAGTACCATGTGCCCCGCCTCGCGTTCGTCAACAAGATGGACCGTACCGGCGCTAATTTCTTCAAGGTCTATGACCAGATGAAGAAGCGTCTGCAGGGTAATCCTGTTCCGGTCGTGATTCCGATTGGTGCGGAAGATACTTTTGCCGGCGTGGTGGACCTCCTGAAAATGAAGGCCATCATTTGGGACGATAAGTCTCAGGGCATGAAGTTCACGTACGAAGACATCCCCGCCGAACTCGTCGATTCTGCCAATGAATGGCGTGAAAAGATGATTGAAAGCGCTGCGGAAGCCAACGAAGAACTGATGAACAAGTACCTCGAGGACGGTGAGCTGTCTGAAGAGGAAATTGTCAAGGGGCTTCGTCAGCGTACGATCGCTTGTGAAATTCAGCCGATGCTCTGCGGTACCGCCTTTAAGAACAAGGGCGTGCAGCGCATGCTTGACGCTGTTGTTCAGTTCCTGCCGGCTCCGACGGACATTCCGCCGGTTGAGGGCTTCGATCTTGACGACAAGCCCGTCACCCGTGAAGCAAGCGACGATGCTCCGTTCTCGTCCCTGGCTTTCAAGATCATGACGGACCCGTATGTGGGCCAGCTCACGTTCCTTCGTGTGTATTCCGGCATGCTCAATTCCGGCGATACCGTTCTGAATTCTGTTAAGGATCAGAAGGAACGCATTGGTCGTCTGCTGCAGATGCACGCCAACGAGCGTAAGGAAATCAAGATGGTGGAATGCGGCGACATCGCTGCTGCCGTCGGTCTGAAGTCCGTTACGACTGGCGATACGCTGTGCTCGCTCGAACATCCGATCATCCTTGAACGCATGGAGTTCCCGGAACCTGTGATTTCGCAGGCCGTTGAGCCCAAGACGAAGGCTGACCAGGAAAAGATGGCGCTCGCGCTGAATCGTCTTGCTCAGGAAGATCCGTCCTTCCGCGTTCGTACGGACGAGGAATCTGGCCAGACCATCATCTCTGGTATGGGTGAACTTCACCTTGAAATTCTTGTTGACCGCATGAAGCGCGAATTCAACGTTGAAGCGACGGTTGGCAAGCCTCAGGTGGCTTACCGTGAGACGATTCGCTCGACAGTTGAAAATGCTGAATGCAAGTTCGCCAAGCAGTCGGGCGGCCGCGGCCAGTATGGTCACGTCGTTCTGAAGCTTGAGCCGCTGCCTCCCGGCAAAGGTTTCGAATTTGTCGATGCAATTAAGGGCGGCGTTGTTCCGCGTGAGTACATCCCGGCGGTTGAAAAGGGCGTCGAAGACACCCTTAAGGCTGGCGTGCTCGCGGGCTTCCCGGTCGTTGACGTGAAGGTTACGCTCCATTTCGGTTCGTACCACGAAGTTGACTCGAACGAAAATGCGTTCAAGATCGCTGCTTCGATGGCGTTCAAGGATGGTATGCGTAAGGCTGATCCGGTTCTTCTGGAGCCGATCATGGCCGTTGAAGTCGAAACGCCGGAAGAAAAGATGGGCGACGTGATGGGGGATCTTTCTTCCCGCCGCGGCGTTATCCAGGGCATGGAAGACATGGTCGGCGGTGGCAAGAACATCAAGGCTGAGGTTCCGCTCGCTGAAATGTTCGGCTACGCCACGCAGCTGCGCTCCCTCACGCAGGGCCGCGCTACCTACACGATGGAGTTCAAGCACTACGCAGAAGCTCCGCGTGCGGTTGCAGAAGCTGTCATTGCTGACAAGACGAAGTAAAATCAATCAGATAACCTGATTCACCAATACCATTACCATTAAGGATTAAAAATGGCAAAGGAAAAATTTGAGCGTACGAAGCCGCACGTGAACGTCGGCACGATCGGTCACGTTGACCATGGCAAGACCACGCTGACGGCAGCCATCTGCACGACGCTCGCGAAGCACTTCGGCGGTGAAGCCAAGGCTTACGATCAGATCGACGCGGCCCCGGAAGAAAAGGCTCGCGGCATCACGATCAACACCGCTCACGTCGAATACGAAACGGCAAATCGTCACTATGCGCACGTTGACTGCCCGGGCCACGCTGACTACGTGAAGAACATGATTACGGGTGCTGCTCAGATGGACGGCGCGATCCTGGTCGTGTCTGCCGCTGACGGCCCGATGCCCCAGACCCGCGAGCACATTCTGCTTGCCCGTCAGGTTGGCGTTCCCTACATCATCGTCTACCTGAACAAGTGCGACATGGTCGACGACGAAGAGCTGCTCGAACTCGTTGAAATGGAAGTTCGCGAACTGCTCTCGAAGTACGACTTCCCGGGTGATGACATTCCCATCATCAAGGGTTCGGCCAAGCTCGCCCTTGAAGGCGACCAGAGCCCGATCGGCGAACCGTCGATTCTCAAGCTTGCCGAAACGCTTGATACGTACATTCCGACGCCGGAACGTGCTGTTGATCAGCCGTTCCTTATGCCGATCGAAGACGTGTTCTCGATTTCCGGCCGCGGTACGGTGGTGACGGGTCGTGTTGAACGCGGCGTGATCAAGGTTGGCGACGAAATTGAAATCGTGGGCATCAAGCCGACGACGAAGACGACCTGCACGGGCGTTGAAATGTTCCGCAAGCTGCTCGATCAGGGTCAGGCTGGCGACAACGTTGGTATTCTGCTTCGCGGCACGAAGCGTGAAGAAGTTGAGCGCGGTCAGGTTCTGGCCAAGCCGGGTTCGATCACGCCGCACACCCACTTCAAGGGTGAGGTGTACGTTCTGACGAAGGATGAAGGCGGCCGTCATACCCCGTTCTTCAAGGGCTACCGTCCACAGTTCTACTTCCGTACGACGGACGTGACGGGTACGATCGAACTGCCCGAAGGCGTCGAAATGGTTATGCCTGGCGACAACATCACGATGACCGTGAAGCTGATCTGCCCGATCGCTATGGAACAGGGTCTGCGCTTCGCTATTCGTGAAGGCGGCCACACCGTCGGCGCCGGCGTCGTTGCTCAGATCCTCGAATAATGACTGCTTATCCCTCTGATGAGGGATAAAAAGTTCATTTTGACTTGATCGCTCGAGGGAGCGGAGTTATACTCCGCTCCCTCTTGTTCTTTTACCGTTCTTTTTTCTAGGAAATCGAAATGCAGTCTCAGCGCATTCGCATTCGCCTCAAGGCCTACGACTATAAGCTCATCGACCAGTCTGCTCTGGAGATCGTTGACACCGCCAAGCGCACCGGCGCAGTGGTTCGTGGTCCTGTTCCTCTTCCTACGCGCATCCAGCGCTTCGACATCCTTCGTTCGCCGCACGTCAACAAGACGAGCCGCGATCAGCTTGAGATCCGCACGCATCAGCGTCTCATGGACATCGTCGACCCGACCGATAAGACGGTTGATGCTCTGATGAAGCTCGACCTGCCGGCCGGCGTGGACGTCAAGATCAAGGTCCAGTAATTTTTTAGATTTTTGCTGAAAAATCTGCCGTTTTGAATTGCAAGGCGGCGGACCTACAGCTAGAATCGCGCCTTCGTGTCCCATTACAAAAGAAATGCTCTTCATTAACTGGAGTATTTTTTGGGACATTTTTGATGTAATCGGTCCCGGCCAATCGCAGCCGGGGTGGAGAAAACAATGAGTGAAAAACTCGGCCTCGTCGGTCGCAAGATCGGCATGACGCGTATCTTCACGGATGACGGCGTGTCCGTCCCCGTGACTGTGCTCGACGTGTCGAACAACCGCGTCACCATGGTTAAGACGCAAGATACCGACGGTTACACCGCAGTCCAGGTCGCCTTCGGCACGAAGAAGCCGTCGCGCGTCAGCAAGCCTCTCGCCGGCCAGTTCGCTAAGGCTGGTGTCGAAGCTGCTTGCACTTTGAAAGAGTTCCGTATCGATGCCGAGAAGGCTGCCGAGTTCAAGCCCGGCCAGACCATCTCTGTCGAAATCTTCACGGAAGGCCAGAAGGTCGACGTGACGGGTACGACCATCGGTAAGGGTTTTGCTGGCGCTATCAAGCGTCATCACTTCTCGTCGAACCGCGCTTCGCACGGTAACTCCGTGACGACTCGCGCTCCCGGCTCCATTGGTAATCGCCAGGATCCGGGCCGTGTGTTCCCCGGCAAGCGCATGGCCGGCCATTTGGGTGACGTGCAGCGCACGACCCAGAATCTGGTCGTTGCCCGCGTTGACAAGGAACGTCAGCTTCTGCTGGTTCGCGGTGCCGTTCCGGGCGCCAAGGGCGGTGAAGTGATCGTCCGTCCGGCTGTTAAGGCGTAAGGAGCGAAACAATGGAACTCAATGTCCTGAACGAACAGGGAAAGACGGTGGAAGCCGCCGACGCCGTGTTCGGTCGTGAATACAACGAAGCCCTGGTGCACCAGATCGTGGTTGCTTTCCAGGCCAACGCTCGTCTCGGCACTCGCGCTCAGCTCAACCGCCGCGACGTTCATCATTCCACGAAAAAGCCCTGGCGCCAGAAGGGTACCGGCCGTGCTCGTTCGGGTATGACCAGCTCGCCCCTGTGGCGTAGCGGTGGTCGTGCCTTCCCGAACACGCCCGACGAAAACTTCAGCCAGAAGCTGAACAAGAAGATGTTCCGCGCCGGTATGGCTTCGATCTACTCGAAGCTCGTTGCCGATGCTCGCTTTGTCGTCGTTGAAACGATCAAGGCTGATCTTCCGAAGACGAAGGCTTTTGCCAGCCAGCTCAAGACCCTTGGTCTGACTGCGCGCACGCTCATCATCGTTGATGAGTCCGAACTCGATGACAACCTCATCCTCGCCTCGCGCAATTTGAAGGATGTGCTCGTCGTCACGCCCCGCTTTGCTGACCCGCTTTGCCTGATCTACTTCGACAAGGTTGTGGCCACGAAGGCGGCTGTTGCTCAGATCCAGGAGATGTTGGCATGAACCAGGAACGTCTGATGAAGGTGCTCGTCGGCCCCATCGTCTCGGAAAAGAGCACGATGATCGGCGAAAAGCACAATCAGTACTCTTTTGTCGTCGTCCCCGACGCCAAGAAGAGCGAAGTTAAGGCCGCTGTTGAACTGCTGTTTAAGGTGCAGGTCAGCTCGGTGCAAATTCTGAACCTCAAGGGCAAGCAGAAGCGCTTCGGCCGCTTTATGGGCAAGCGCAATGACGTTCGCAAGGCGTACGTCTCGCTCGCTAAGGATCAGGAAATCAAGTTCGAGCAAGAGGTGATGTAATGGCTCTCGTCAAACTCAAGCCGACGTCTCCCGGCCGCCGTCATGCGGTCAAGGTTGTCAACAAGGAGCTCCACAAGGGCAAGCCCTGGGCCGCTCTTGTTGAGAAGAAGAATCGCGGCTGCGGCCGCAATAACGATGGTCACATCACCTGCCGTCATAAGGGCGGTGGTGCCAAGCGTGCCTATCGCATCATCGACTTCAAGCGTGATAAGGACGGTATCCCCGCCCGCGTTGAACGCATTGAATACGATCCGAACCGTTCCGCCAATATTGCTCTCGTGCTTTACGCCGACGGCGAACGTCGTTACATCATTGCCCCGAAGGGCATGACGGTCGGCCAGGAAATCTTCAACGGTCCGGAATCCCCGATCAAGGCTGGTAATACGCTTCCGCTGCGCAACATTCCCGTGGGTTCGACGATTCACTGCATCGAACTGCTCCCGGGCAAGGGTGCTCAGCTCGTTCGTGCTGCCGGTACGTTCGGTCAGCTGATTGCTCGTGAAGGCGAATACGCTCAGGTCCGTTTGCGTTCCGGTGAAGTGCGCCGCGTTCTCATCGAATGCCGCGCCACGATCGGTACGGTCGGCAATGAAGAGAACAGCCTGCGCGAACTCGGCAAGGCCGGTGCTAAGCGTTGGCGCGGTGTTCGTCCGACGGTTCGTGGCGTTGCTATGAACCCGGTGGATCACCCGCACGGCGGTGGCGAAGGCAAGACCGGCACTGGCCGCGCTCCTGTCACGCCTTGGGGTCAGCTCACGAAGGGCTACCGTACCCGCAACAGCAAGCGCACCGATTCTATGATCGTCCAGCGCCGTAACAGCAAGTAAGGGGGCCCAGGAATGTCTCGCTCTTTGAAAAAAGGCCCGTTCGTTGACGGGCACCTCATGAAGAAGGTTGAAACCGCTCAGGCGACGCGTGACAAGCGTCCGCTTAAGACCTGGTCGCGTCGTTCGACGATTCTTCCGGAATTCATCGGTCTGACGATCGCCGTTCATAACGGCCGTCAACATGTGCCGGTGTACATCAATGAAAACATGGTCGGCCACAAGCTTGGCGAATTTGCGCACACCCGCACATTCAAGGGTCACGCTGCCGGCGACAAGAAGGTGGGTAAGTAAATGGAAACGACAGCTATTGTTCGCGGCGTTCGCCTTTCCGCCCAGAAAGGTCGCCTCGTCGCTGATTTGATCCGCGGTCAGCAGGTCGGTCGTGCGCTCTCGATTCTGGAGTTTACCCAGAAGCGCGCTGCCGGCATCGTCCGCAAGTGCCTCGAAAGCGCCATTGCCAATGCCGAACATAATTTCGGCGCTGACATCGACGCCCTCGTCGTGACGAAGATTCATGTGGAAAAGGCTGCTACGCTCCGCCGTTTCGGCGCTCGCGCCAAGGGCCGCGGTACGCGTATCAACAAGCAGACGAGCCACATCTACATCACCGTCGCTGACGGCGAATAATAAGAGACAGGTGAATTACCATGGGTCAGAAAATTAATCCCACCGGCTTCCGTCTCCCCGTCACGCGCAACTGGACGTCGCGCTGGTACGCCAACGGCCGTGATTACCCGAATACGCTTCAGGAAGACTTGAAGGTTCGCAGCTTCTTGCTTAAGAAGCTGCGTAATGCGAGCGTTGCCCGCGTGCTCATCGAGCGTCCGGCCAACAATGCCCGCATCACGATTTTCACGTCACGTCCTGGCATCGTGATCGGCAAGCAGGGTGCTGACATTGAAGCTTTGAAGACCGAAGTTCAGAAGATGATGGGTGTGCCTGTGCACGTCAACATCGAAGAAGTTCGTCGTCCCGAACTCGACGCTCAGCTCATCGCTGACGGTATCACGCAGCAGCTTGAAAAGCGCGTGATGTTCCGCCGCGCCATGAAGCGTGCTATGCAGAACGCCATGCGTCTCGGTGCCCTCGGCATCAAGGTGCAGTCGTCTGGCCGTCTTAACGGCGCTGACATCGCCCGTGACGAGTGGTACCGCGAAGGCCGTGTGCCTTTGCAGACGCTTCGTGCCAACATCGACTATGCCACGAGCGAAGCCCACACGACCTACGGTGTCGTGGGTGTTAAGGTTTGGGTCTACAAGGGTGACAACTTCGGCGCGGAAGAACCCGTCGAAGCTCCCCGTGAAGACCGCCGCGGTCGTCGTGGTGACCGCCCGGGCAAGCCCGGTGCTCGTCGCCCGAATGCTGGCCGCCGCAACGACATGAAGCAAGACCGTGCTCCCCGTAAGCCGGCTGCTAAGGACGGAGAATAACGATGCTGCAGCCTAATCGTCGCAAGTACCGCAAGGATCAGAAGGGCCGCAACTACGGTCTCGCCACTCGTGGCGCGAACGTTTCTTTCGGTGAATTTGGTCTGAAGACGCTTGAACGCGGTCGTATCACGGCTCGCCAGATCGAAGCCGCTCGTCGTGCCATTACGCGCCACATTAAGCGCGGCGGCCGTGTGTGGATTCGTATCTTCCCGGACAAGCCCATTTCCTCGAAGCCCGCTGAAGTCCGTATGGGTAACGGTAAGGGCAATCCGGAATACTGGGTCGCACTGGTCCAGCCGGGCCGTGTGCTTTACGAAATGGACGGCGTGGAAGAGTCGCTCGCCCGCGAAGCCTTCGCGCTTGCAGCTGCTAAGCTGCCCGTGAAGACCACGTTCGTTGTCCGCCAGGTCGGCATGTAATTTAGGAGACACGGACATGAACGCTAAGGAACTGCGTGCCAAGGATGAGGCCGCGCTCAAGCAGGAACTGCAGGATCTTCTCAATACGCACTTCAAACTGCGTATGCAGAAGGCCACTCAGCAGCTGCAGAACACGGCTTCGCTGCGTCAGACGCGTCGCGACATCGCTCGCGTTCGCACCATCCTCACCGAAAAGGCGACCACGAAATGACGGAAACGACCAAGGAAGCTCTCACGCGTACGCTCGACGGCGTCGTGACGAGCAACAAGATGGACAAGACGGTGACCGTCCTTGTTGAACGCAAGGTGAAGCACCCGCTGTATGGCAAGTATGTCGTCAAGAGCAAGAAGTATCATGTTCATGACGAACTCGGCTGCGGCGAGGGTGATAAGGTCGAAATCAAGGAAACGAAGCCGATCTCCAAGACCGTGTCTTGGGTCGTGACGAAGATCCTTGAAAAGGCTGAAGTCCTCTAATAAATGCAGTCATGAAGAGAAAATAAAAAAATCTCTTCAAATCACTTGCAAAGCAAATCTAGCTTAGCTATATTTGCACGCCATCGCCCGGAAGCCATCTGGTGGAGTTCCGGGCGATGCATTTCTCAGTTCATGAGGCGCCCGCGCACGAAAATGCTGCGCGATCCACGCCTGGTGGACTTCCTCCCGGAACACGGGGCCAATACTGTCCGCTCTTAGCGGAATAAGTTGGGATTTTTCAGTAATGATTCAGATGCAAAGCCGACTGGACGTCGCCGACAATACCGGTGCTCGTTCAGTCATGTGTATCAAGGTGTTGGGCGGTTCTAAGCGCCGTTATGCCAACATCGGCGACGTCATTAAAGTGACGGTTAAAGAAGCGGCTCCGCGCGGCCGCGTCAAGAAGGGCGAGGTCTACAACGCCGTTGTGGTCCGCACCGCTCATGGTGTTCGTCGTGCTGACGGCTCGACGGTCACGTTCGACGGCAATGCTGCCGTTCTCCTCAACAGCAAGCTCGAGCCGATCGGCACCCGTATTTTCGGGCCGGTGACGCGTGAACTCCGTACGGAACAGTTCATGAAGATCGTGTCGCTCGCTCCTGAAGTGATCTAATCGAGGAGAAGAAATGCAGCGCATTATCAAGGGCGACCAGGTTGTGGTCATCACTGGCCGCGATCGCGGCACCAAGGGCACGGTTCTTTCCCGCGTTGATGATCGCCACATTATCGTGGAAGGCGTGAACGTCGTGAAGAAGGCTGTGCGCCCGAATCCCGCTCTCGGCGTCGAGGGTGGCATCGTCGACAAGACCCTCCCGATCGATCAGAGCAACGTCATGTTGGTCAACCCGGAAACGGGCAAGGGCGAACGCGTCGGCTTCAAGGAAGTTGACGGTAAGAAGGTTCGCGTGTTCAAGTCCAATGGCGCCGTTGTCGGTGCCAAGGCCGAATGAGGGTGACCATGTCGCGTTTTAGCTCCCTTTATCACGACACCATTGTTCCCGAACTGATGAAGAAGTTCGGCTACAAGACCGTCATGCAGGTTCCGCGCATCACCAAGATCACGCTCAATATGGGTGTTGGTGAAGCCGTTAATGACAAGAAGTTTATTGAATACGCCGTCGGCGATATGACCAAGATTGCTGGTCAGAAGCCCATCGTTACGCACACCCGTAAGGCTATCGCGAACTTTAAGATTCGTGAAAATCAGGCCATCGGCTGCATGGTGACGCTGCGCGGCGAGCGCATGTTCGACTTCCTTGATCGTCTGGTCACGGTTGCGTTCCCGCGTGTTCGCGACTTCCGCGGTGTTTCCGGCCGCGCTTTTGACGGCCGCGGCAACTACAACATCGGTTTGAAGGAACAGATCATCTTCCCGGAAATCGAATACGACAAGATCGACTCGATCCGAGGGATGAACATTTCGATTACCACGACGGCGAAGACCGACGAAGAGGCTAAGGCTCTCCTCGCAGGCTTCAGCTTCCCGTTCCGCAACTGAGGTTGACGCAAAATGGCAAAACTTGCTCTTATTAACCGCGAAGCCAAGCGCCGCGCGACGGTCGCTAAGTTCGCGGCCAAGCGCGCCGCCCTCAAGGCCATCATCAACGACGCTTCCCGCTCGATGGATGAACGCTTGGACGCCCGCGCCCAGCTCGAAAAGCTGCCGCGCAACGCTAGCCCGGTCCGTCTGCGCAACCGTTGCGCGATCACCGGTCGTCCCCGTGGCAATTTCCGTAAGTTCGGTCTCTGCCGCGAAATGATTCGTGACGCCGCCATGCGCGGTGATATCCCCGGCCTTCAGAAGGCCAGCTGGTAAGCGAGGAGATTGCGAAATGAGTATGAGTGATCCGATCGCCGATATGCTGACCCGCATTCGCAACGGTCAGATGGTCGACAAGGCCGCGGTGGTCATGCCTTCTTCAAAGTTGAAGGTTGCCATCGCCAAAGTCTTGAAAGACGAAGGCTACATCGAAAACTATGAAGTTGCGGCCAACAACGGCAAGCCTGAGCTCAATGTGACGCTCAAGTACTATGCCGGCCGTCCCGTGATTGAACGCCTTGAACGCGTTTCCCGTCCGGGCCTCCGCATCTACAAGAACCACGACAGCATCCCCCAGGTGATGAACGGTCTCGGCATCGCGATCGTTTCGACCCCGAAGGGCGTGATGACCGACCGCGCTGCCCGCGCTGCCGGCGTCGGCGGCGAAGTCATTTGCTACGTCGCCTAACCCGAGGAGTGTCAAATGAGTCGTATTGCTAAGATTCCCGTGACAATCGCCAAGGGCGTTACGGTTGCTATTACTGAAGCCGACGTGACTGTCAAAGGTCCGGTCGGTGAGGTGAAAATGCACATCCTCCCGCTCGTGAAGGTTACCGAAGAGAACGGCCACCTGCACTTTGAACAGCTTGACGAATCCCGCGATGCCAACATGAATGTCGGCACGATGCGCGCTCTCGTCAACGATATGGTCAAGGGCTGCTCGGCCGGTTTCGAAAAGCGCCTCACGCTCGTGGGCGTCGGCTTCCGTGCTCAGGCTCAGGGCGATAAGCTCAACCTGCAGCTCGGCTTCTCGCACCCGATCGTGCACCATATGCCCGCTGGCATCAAGGTTGAAACGCCGAGCCAGACGGAAATCGTCATCAAGGGTGCCGACAAGCAGAAGGTTGGTCAGACGGCTGCTGAAATTCGCGCCTACCGCGCTCCCGAACCCTACAAGGGCAAGGGTGTTCGTTACGCGAATGAGCACGTCGTGATCAAGGAAACCAAGAAGAAGTAATTCGGACGTTAGAAGATGATCAACAAGAAACAAAGCCGCCTGCGTCGCGCCCGTGCTACGCGCGCCCGCATTCTGCTGCAGAAGGTCGATCGCCTGACGGTCCATCGTACCAACCTGCACATCTACGCCAGCATCATTTCGGCCGACAACGGTCGTACGCTGGTTTCGGCCTCCACGGTCGAACCCGAAGTTCGCGCTCAGCTCGCGAGCGTTTCCGGTCGCGGCGGCAACGTCGCTGCCGCGAAGATCGTGGGTGCCCGCATCGCCGAGAAGGCGAAGGCTGCCGGTATTGAGTCCTGCGCCTTCGATCGTTCGGGCTACCGTTTCCACGGCCGTGTCGCCGCGTTGGCTGAAGCCGCGCGCGAAGCCGGCCTCAAGTTCTAAGCAGGGGCTGGCAAATGGCTAAGGTTCAAGCTAAAAACGCGGTCGAAGAACAGGACGACGGCCTGCGTGAAAAGATGATTGCGGTTAACCGCGTCACTAAGGTCGTCAAGGGCGGCCGTATTCTCGCCTTCGCAGCACTCACGGTTGTGGGTGACGGCGACGGTTCTATCGGTATGGGTACGGGCAAGTCCCGCGAAGTGCCGCAGTCCGTCTCCAAGGCGATGGAACGTGCTCGTCACACGATGAAGCGTGTTCCGCTGAAGAACGGTACGCTGCACCACGCTGTTGAAGGCCGTCACGGCGCTTCGCGCGTGATCATGATGCCGGCTCCGGAAGGCTCTGGCGTCATCGCCGGCGGTCCGATGCGCGCCGTGTGCGATGCTGTTGGTATTCGCAATGTTGTTGCGAAGGCCTACGGCTCGACCAACCCGTACAACCTGGTCCGTGCGACGCTCAACGCACTCGACAATCTGCGCAGCCCGGCGGAAATCGCCGCTAAGCGCGGTAAGTCGGTCGAAGAGCTCCTCGGCTAATCCGGAGACCTAGACATGTCCGAAAAGAAGACCATCAAGGTCACTCTGGTCAAGAGCCCGATCGGCACCAACGCGGATCACCGCGCCACCGTCCTCGGCCTTGGTCTCAAGAAGATCCGTCAGACGCGCGAGCTCGAAGATACGCCCGCCGTCCGCGGCATGATCAACAAGATCGCGTACCTTGTGCGCGTCGAATGATCTAAGGATGACCCAAAATGCGTTTGAATACCATCCAGCCCGCTGAGGGCTCGAAGCACGCTCATCACCGCGTTGGTCGCGGCGTGGGCAGCGGTTGGGGCAAGACCGCGGGCCGCGGTCACAAAGGCCAGAAGTCGCGTGCCGGCGGCTTCCACAAAGTCGGTTTTGAAGGCGGTCAGATGCCGATGTATCGCCGTCTTCCGAAGCGCGGCTTTACGTCCCTCTCCCGTAAGTTTGTTGAAGTGGTTCGTCTCTCGGATCTCGAGCGTCTCGGTCTTGAGGAAGTCGATCTGTCCGTGCTGAAGGAAGCCGGCGTCGTTTCCACGCTTGCCTTGAATGCTCGTGTGATCCTCTCCGGCGCCATCACCCGCAAGGTGACGGTCCGTGGGCTCGGCGTGACGAAGGGTGCCCGTGCTGCCATTGAGGCGGCCGGCGGCTCCATCGCCGAGTAAGCGACAAACTCACTTCAAAGAGGATAGGACGTGGCGACCAGCCCCAGCTCAAAGCAGCAGTCAGGCCTCAGCAAGTATGGCGACCTTAAAGGTCGCCTGATCTTCCTGGCGCTTGCACTCGTTGTCTACCGCATCGGTGCTCACGTGCCGGTGCCGGGTATTGATCCCGATATGCTCAACCAGCTGTTCAATCAGCAGCAGGGCGGCATTCTCGGGCTGTTCAACATGTTCTCCGGCGGTGCCCTCTCGCGCTTCTCCGTCTTTGCGCTCGGGATCATGCCGTACATTTCAGCATCCATTATTTTCCAGATGCTGTCGTACGTGCTTCCGTCGCTTGAAGCGATTCGCAAAGAAGGAGAACAAGGCCGCAGAAAGATCACGCAGTACACCCGCTACGGGACACTTGCGCTTGGTCTATTCCAAGGCTTTGGCATCGCCGTTGCGCTAGAAACGCAGCCCGGGCTCGTCATTGATCCCGGGTTCCTCTTCCGCATCACCACGACGGTTTCGCTCCTTACCGGAACGATGTTCCTGATGTGGCTGGGCGAGCAGATTACCGAGCGTGGTCTCGGTAATGGCATTTCAATCATCATCTTCGCCGGTATTGTGGCCGGTCTGCCGAACGGTGCGAGCGGTTTGTTCCAGCTCGTTTCGACGGGGGCCATCAGCCCGTTGGCGGCGATTTTTGTGATTGTGATTGTTCTCGGTGTGACGGCCTTCTGCGTTTTTGTCGAACGCGGTCAGCGTCGCATTACGGTCAATTACGCCAAGCGTCAGGTTGGCAATCGAATCTACGGCGGACAGAGTTCGTATCTGCCGCTTAAGATGAACATGTCGGGTGTTATTCCTCCGATCTTTGCTTCGTCTTTGATTCTGTTTCCAGCGACGTTGGCCGGTTGGTTTACTTCTGGTGATTCCACCCGCTGGATCCGCGATCTGGCGGCCGCGCTTTCTCCGGGGCAACCGCTCTACACGCTGCTTTACGCTGCTCTAATCGTGTTCTTTGCTTACTTCTATACGGCGTTGGTTTTCAACCCGAAAGAAACAGCTGAGAACTTGAAGAAGAGTGGGGCGTTTATCCCGGGTATTCGCCCAGGTGAACAAACAGCACGTTACATTGACCGTGTACTCTTACGCCTCACACTCGGCGGAGCCATTTATTTGGTGTTTGTCTGCTTGGTGCCTGAATTCCTTAACCTACGTTTCAACGTTCCGTTCTACTTCGGCGGTACATCGCTGTTGATTGTGGTGGTTGTGACGATGGACTTCATGAGTCAGGTTCAGGCCTACATGATGAGTCACCAATATGAAAATCTGCTGCGGAAGACCAGTTTCCGCGGTCTGACTCGGAAGTAATACTGCTTAATAGCGATTCTTCCGCAAACAGCCAAAGTCAGATAAATATCAAAGGGCGGTCCAAAAGGCCGCCCTTTTGATATGTCCAGTTTTCACATATATTCCAGCCCACCGGATTTGTGCAAATTCATTGGTCAACTGAGTTGCACAAAATATTTTTCTTCAGTATTATTCAACGTTTCTGCCGTGTGGGCATCGAAATTTCCAAGCTCATCAGCTTGTGGAGACATTTAAATGAAGGTTAGAGCTTCCATTAAGAAAATGTGCCGCAACTGCAAGATCATCAAGCGCAAAGGCGTTGTCCGCGTGATCTGCAGCGACCCGCGTCACAAGCAGCGTCAAGGCTAAAGAGGTAACACAATGGCTCGTATCGCCGGTATTAATATTCCGCCGCAGCAGCACGCCGAAATCGGTCTCACCGCCATCTATGGCATCGGCCGTTCGCGCAGCCGCTTGATTCTTGAACAGTGCGGCATCCCCTGCACGAAGAAGGTTCAGGACCTTACCGATGCTGAACTCGAACGCATTCGTGATGCGGTTTCGAAGTTCACCGTCGAAGGCGATCTTCGTCGTGAAGTTCAACTCTCGATCAAGCGCTTGATCGACCTCGGCACCTATCGCGGCATGCGTCATCGCCGCGGTCTGCCCTGCCGTGGTCAGCGTACCCGCACCAACGCTCGCACCCGCAAGGGCCCGCGTAAGGTTGGCGTCACGCTTAAGAAGTAAGAAGGTAAACCATGGCTGGCAATTCTAAGAACGCTTCCGCCCGCGGCCGTAAGAAGGTCCGCAAGGTTGTGACCGAGGGCATCGCCCACGTTCACGCGTCGTTCAACAACACGATTATTACCATCACCGACCGTCAGGGCAACGCTATTGCGGCCTCGTCGTCGGGTGCGCAGGGCTTCAAGGGCTCGCGCAAATCGACTCCGTTTGCTGCTCAGGTAGCTGCGGACGTCGCCGGCAAGATCGCGATCGAACATGGTCTGAAGAACGTTGAAGTTCGCATTTGGGGCCCTGGTCCTGGCCGCGAATCTTCTGTGCGTGCGCTCAACGCGCTTGGCATCCGTGTCACTTCCATTCAGGATGTGACCCCGATCCCGCACAACGGCGTCCGTCCTTCCAAGCGTCGCCGCGTCTAATACACCAGAATTTTTCATTCTGTTGAATCCCGCGTCCGTTGCTGCATGCTGAGGCAGAGCGGACTGAATGTAGGGAGTCCTACAGGATAAGAGAGGCATTTTTAAATGGCACGATATCTCGGTCCCAAGCTCAAGCTTTCGCGTCGCGAAGGCATTGATCTGAATCTGAAGAGCGCCCGTCGTTCGTTTGAGTCCAAAGTCAAGGACGTCGGTTCCAAGCCGGGCCAGCACGGTAAGATTTCCGGAGCCCGCACGTCTGACTATGGCAACCAGATGCGTGAAACGCAGAAGGCCAAGCGCATGTACGGCGTTCTCGAACGGCAGTTCCGCCGCTATTTCGCTGAGGCTTCCCGCCTTCGCGGCAACACTGGCGAAAAGCTCCTGCAGCTCCTTGAGAGCCGCCTTGACAACGTCGTTTACCGCATGGGCTTTGGCTCGACGCGCGCGGAATCCCGCCAGCTCGTCAGCCACGGCGCTATCGAAGTGAACGGCCGCAAGGTGAACATTCCTTCCTATTCCGTTCGCGCTGGTGATGTGATCACCATCCGCGAAAAGGCCCAGAAGCAGGTTCGCATTGCTGAAGCTCTCGAGCTCGCACAGCAGAACGGCTTCCCGGCTTGGGTGGAAGTGGACGCTAAGAAGTTCACCGGCACCTTCAAGAACGCTCCGGCTCGCGATGAAATCGCCCCGGAAATCAACGAAGCGCTCATTATCGAACGCTACTCCCGCTGATCTGGGAGAATCCTCGGTCGGATGCTTCAAGTCTTGGCCGAGGATCGAAAAAGATCGATCCCACACGACGGAAAACGCGATTGTCTTCGGACAATCGCGTTTTCTCATCCTTCTTGTTTTGAAGAGGGTGCATTGTGAAGCCGCAATGAAAAAATGCAGCTTCTCAATGCATTAAAATGCATTGATTCGGGTTCCATATGGATCCGACTATCGCCTTTTCAGCCTTATCGGTGTAACGAGCCGAGGGTATTGAACACAAGCCTTTTCAGCCTTATCGGTGTAACGAGCCGAGGGTATTGAACACAAAGGAACCACAAGAGATGGCTAATACCGCTCTCCTGAAGCCCACCAGCGTCGACGTTTCTGTCGATGAAAGCAACCCCAACCGTGCAGTCATTACGCTCGAACCGTTCGAGCGAGGCTACGGCCATACCCTTGGCAATGCTCTGCGCCGTATTCTGCTTTCCTCCATGGTCGGCTTCGCCCCGACGGAAGCTCAGATTACGGGCATCGTCCACGAATATTCCCAGATTGATGGCGTTCTCGAAGATGTCGTCGATATCCTTTTGAATTTGAAGGGTGTCGTTTTCAAGCTCGAGAAGCGTGACGAAGTGACGATCATGTTGCGCAAGGACGGCGACGGCGTCGTCACTGCTGCAGATTTTGATCTTCCTCATGATGTTACGGTACTCAATCCGGATCATGTCATCGCCCATCTTTCCGGTGGCCGCCTTGAAATGCAGGTCAAGATTGAAAAGGGTCGTGGCTATCAGCCCGGTGATGTCCGTGCTTTCCGCGACGACTATTCGAAGTCTTCAATTGGCCGCATTATCATGGATGCGTCCTTCTCGCCGATCCTTCGCGTGGCGTATCAGGTGATGGCTGCGCGCGTTGCTCAGCGTACGGATCTTGACAAGCTTGAAATGACGATCGAAACCAATGGCGCCATTGGACCGGAAGAAGCTTTGCGTGAATCAGTGCGCATTCTTCAGGATCAGCTCGCCGTCTTTGGCGCGATCCACCCTGAACAGGGCACGGATGGCATTAAGCCTGAAGACGCAGCCAACAACCCGCCGCCGCTCGATCCGATCCTGCTTCGTCCGGTTGATGATCTCGAACTTACTGTTCGTTCCGCCAATTGCCTCAAGGCTGAAAGCATCTACTTTATCGGTGATCTTATCCAGCGCACCGAAAATGAACTGCTCAAGACGCCGAACCTTGGCCGCAAGTCCTTGAATGAAATCAAGGAAGTGCTCGCGGCTCATGGACTCACGCTTGGCAGCAAGCTTGAGAACTGGCCGCCTGCCGGTGTCAATGTCGAACGTTGATTTTCGTTTTTTCAAGCTTTCAGCTTGAAGTGGGAAGGCGCGATGATATAAAATCGCGCCTTTCGCATGGATCCCCACCCGGCCGCTTCACTCCGTTGAAGATAGAAGATGATGGGGAGGGTCCTAGCAGAGCCGTTTCTATTTTGGAAATGGTTCATATTTTCATAGATTCAAGGATTTAAAAATGCGTCACCATCACGGCTATCGCAAGCTCAACCGTACTTCGGCTCACCGTGCTGCCATGCTTCGCAACATGGCCTGCTCGCTCATTACGCACGAAGCTATTCGCACCACCCTGCCCAAGGCCAAGGAACTGCGCCGCGTCGTTGAGCCCCTGATCACGCTCGCCAAGGAACCGACCGTCGCCAACAAGCGTCTGGCTTTCAATCGTCTTCGTGATCGTGATGTTGTCGTCAAGCTGTTCAATCAGGTTGGCCCGCGTTTCGCCAATCGTCAGGGCGGCTACACCCGTATCTTGAAGATGGGCTTCCGCAATGGCGACAATGCTCCGATGGCTTACATGGAGCTCGTTGAGCACGCAGTCGCGGTTGAAGAAGTCCCCGCTGCTGAAGAAGCCAAGGCTGAATAATTTCGCTGTATTCAAAGGGAGGTGATCGACTTCCCAACGAATAAGCTAAGACCCGTTGAACGGCATTGTCCGGCAGCGGGTCTTTCATTATCTAGAGGGGCGCATCATGGATGAAATGCGTATTGATAAATGGCTTTGGGTAGCACGGTTCTTTAAAACTCGTTCTGCTGCGCAGGAGGAGGTTTCTCTTGGCCGTGTGCTGGTTGATGGTTCACGCGCAAAACCATCGCGTTCCATACGTCCGGGCAACTTACTTGAAATTCGTCGAGGCGAAGAAGTATTCAAGGTGTATGTAGAAAGTCTTTCCAACACACGTGGTCCGGCCGCGGTTGCCCAAAAGTTATATCGCGAAACGCAAGAAAGCAAAACGATGCGTGAAGCTCGAGCTGCTGCGGCGAAAATCGCCTTTGAGCCGTCCGTTGTCCGCAAAGGGCGGCCTACCAAAAAAGAAGGACGAGAACTTCGGCGCTTTAAGGATTCGCTATGAAAAAAGAACAGCCCGTATTCCAAAGAATGCGGGCTGTTGCTCAAGCACTTAGCTGAAAGGATCAGTAGTTGTAGCCTTCTTTAATCCAACGGGCAACATCAAGTGCGCAATACGTCAGGATGCCGTCGGCCCCAGCACGCTTAAAGCAAACCATCGTCTCAAACGTAATCTTTTTCTCGTCAATGGCGCCTGCCGCTGCGGCAAACTTAATCATCGCGTATTCGCCGGAAACATGGTAGGCGAAGGTTGGAGCACCGAACTCTTGTTTCACACGCCAGAGAACGTCGAGATAAGGAACGCCCGGCTTGACCATCACCATATCGGCGCCTTCGGCCAGATCGAGTCCCACTTCCCAAAGTGCTTCGTTGCCGTTGGCAGGATCCTGCTGATAGACGGCCTTATTGGAGCGGCCAAGGTTCGAAGCGGATCCGACAGCGTCGCGGAAAGGTCCATAGTAAGACGAAGCATACTTGGCCGAATAAGCCATGATGCGGGTGTGAATCAAGCCTTCATCTTCAAGGGCTTTGCGGATAATGCCGATGCGGCCATCCATCATGTCTGAAGGGGCTACGACGTCAGCACCAGCTTTGGCCTGAGCCATCACCTGCCGGACGAGCATTTCGATGGTTTCATCGTTGAGGATGTAGCCCGTTTCATCAATAAGGCCGTCCTGTCCGTGCGTCGTATAGGGGTCGAGCGCCACATCACACATCACGCCAAGCTGGGGATATGCTGCTTTCAGAGCCTTGACACTGCGTGGAATTAAACCATCTGGGTTGGCAGCTTCGCGGCCGTCGGGTGTTTTAAGAGCATCTTCGATATGAGGGAAGAGTGCGATCATAGGGATGCCGAGTTCGACACACTCGCCGGCAACCTTGAGCAGTTCGTCAATGGTCAGGCGGTCGACGCCAGGCATGCTCGGTACGGGTTCACGGCGAGCCTTGCCTTCCATCACGAAGACCGGAAGGATCAGGTCGTTCGGGGTCACTACGTTCTCACGCATCAGGCGACGGGAGAAATCGTCATGGCGCATGCGGCGCATGCGCACCATCGGATAGGCACCAAGAGTCTGCATTTCAAATGTCCTTGGGAAGGTAGAAAGTCTGTCGGTCCGCGGATCGGCAGCAGGAAAATGATTATTGCTTTGCAGCTGCCGGAGTTGGCGGCATTGCCGTAGTTGCCGGGTTCAGCCACGTTTCAAGCGTTTTGGCAAGTTCGTCAACGCCTTCGCGTTTCAAGCCCGAGAAGAACTGTACAGTTACGCGATCGCCAAATTCTGCAGCGCGTTTTTCAACAGCGCGCAGCGTCGTGCGGCGCTCTTGCGTTTTGATCTGGTCGCACTTATTGAGTAACCAAAGCATCTTCACTTCTGGTCGTTGCTTCATGAACTCAATGAGCCATTCGTCAGTCGGCATGAAAGGACGGCGTGAGTCCATCACGATTACCAAACCGCGAAGCTGCCGGCGTCCGGCAATGTAGCCGCCAACAAGATCAGACCAAGAGCTGCGCACGGCCTCATTGGCTTTTGCAAAACCGTAGCCTGGGAGATCGACGAGACGACCGACAACAACACGATTACGTCCGCCGTCAATCTTTCGCGAAAGCTCAAAGAAGTTGACAAGCTGTGTGCGTCCTGGTGTTTTTGAGGCGAATGCCAGTCGCGTTTGGCGGGTTAATACGTTGATGGTGGTCGATTTTCCCGCATTGGAGCGTCCTGCGAAAGCAATCTCGGGTTCTAGCTCCGTAGGGAGCCCCGAGAGCTTCGCGGCAGAGATCTGAAAGCGGGCGGAATCAAAAAGGCTCACGGTCTATTACTCGGGTTGAATGAAATGCCGTAATTATCTTAGATTCCCCATCTTACTGCGGCATGAATGCTGATAATCGGCCGCCAAATTTCTCCGGCAGCCGCAGCACAGCGAGGTTGTTAGAGCGCTTGACCATAAATATCGTTGGTCTGCATGGAGCAGCGAATAAAAGTCGTCCGCATCGTAAGCTCCTTCAGACGACGTGCCCCGACATACGTACAAGCGGAACGGACGCCGCCGAGGATGGCCTGAACCGTGTCTTCAACGGGGCCGCGGGCAGGGATAAGGACGGACTTTCCCTCTGCTGCGCGATATTTAGCAACGCCGCCCGCGTACTTATCCATTGCGTTTTTGCTGCTCATTCCGTAAAACCGCTTATAAGGTTTGCCGTCGACTTCGACTAATTCTCCGGCGGATTCATCATGACCGGCAAGCATGCCGCCCAACATTACGAAATCAGCACCGCCTCCAAACGCCTTAGCGATGTCGCCAGGCACAGTGCAGCCCCCGTCAGCACAGATACGGCCCGAAAGACCGTGTGCGGCATCGGCACATTCGATGATGGCGGAGAGTTGAGGGTACCCTACGCCCGTCATCTTGCGGGTGGTGCAGACGGACCCAGGACCAATGCCCACCTTGACGATGTCAGCGCCAGCAAGAATAAGCTCTTCAGTCATATCGCCGGTGACCACGTTGCCTGCCATGATGACGGCATCCGGACAGGCTTCACGCGCCTTTTTGACGAAGGAGACGAAAGTTTCGGTATAGCCGTTGGCGACATCAATGCAAAGATACTGAATTGCATTTTTCGGACAGCGGCTGCGTACCGTCAGGAATTTTTCCCAGTCAGCCTCAGTGATGCCAAGTGAGTAAAAAGCGGTGTGCTTTGCTTCAAGCTCAGAAAAGAAGGCAACATATTCGTCAACCGCATAATGCTTGCAAAGTGCAGTACTAAGATCGTGACGCCCCAGTGCCCGGGCTATTTCAAAAGTACCCGTGGTGTCCATGTTGGCGGCGATGATGGGAATCGCCTTGTAGCGGATAGGTGAGTGGCGAAACTTGAATTCACGAGTGATATCCACTTCACTGCGGCTCGTCAGCGTTGAGCGCTTTGGGCGGATGAGGACGTCTTTGAAATCAAGTCGAAGCGTGTTTTCGATGTGCATGGTCGCCTAAATGGTCAATGAGGTGGCGTGCCGGCGTTGGCGGCGGGCACAAAAAACGCCGCATTCCTTTGGCGGAATCCGGCGTTGAGTCATTTTAAGGCAGATTGACTATTTATTGTCGTGATCTTCAGGGTGCTCGCTGTATGTTTGAGCCTGAGTGAAGAGTGTTTTCACCTCGTCTGCAGGAATGCACGCCTGTACAAGCCCGAGGTCATACTCATCGGAGAGCAGATCCAGCGCGGTCATGCGCCGGCGTAGTGGCCGAATGGCCGCACCGTCAACGAGCACTTCCATAGGCAACGGACGAGAATTGTATGTAGAGGCCATTGACATGCCGTATGCGCCAGCGGTGCGAATGGCGAGCAGATCGCCAGGAGCCACAGCCAATTCACGGTCGCTGCCGAGAATATCGGAAGATTCACAAACGCCTCCTACGATATTGAGGCGTTCTGGCTCGATATCGCTGCGTGGTGACATCGGCTCAATTTCGTGGTGACTGCCGTACATGGCAGGTCGAACGAGTTCAGTCATGGAGGCATCCACGACGCAGAAGTTGCGTTCAAAGAGCCCGGATTTCAAGTATTCCACGCGTGTGAGGAGTACGCCTGCCTGAGCGATGATGGAGCGGCCGGGTTCTATGAGAATTTCGATGTCCGGAATTTTTACGAGTGAGCGGATTTGTGCGACAACAGCAGGGATAAGCTCCGATGGCTCCAGCGTTTTTTCGTCGGCTTTGTAAGCTACGCCAGCGCCGCCGCCAATGTCGAAATGCTTCAAAGCGATACCGCGATCAAGCAGCTCGTTCACGAAAACCGAAAGCACTTCGATCTCAGACATGTAAGGCACAGTGGATTCGACGAGACTGCCAATGTGGCAGGAGATCCCTTCGATTTCGATTTCTTTAAGTTCAGCAGCTTTTTGATAGAGCGCAATCACATCGGTAAGCTTCACGCCGAACTTACTGTCCCCTAAACCGGTAGCTACATGGTGATCAACGTGAGCGTCGATATTTGGGTTCACACGTACGGAGATATGGGCTTTGAGACCGAGATTTCGTGCGGTGTTTGCAATTCTGTCGAGCTCAGCAGGGCTTTCAATGTTGAAGCACTTAATGCCGGCAGTCAATGCAAAGGCAATGTCTGCAGGGGTTTTGGCAACGCCGGAAAAGACGATTTTTTTGGGGTCTCCGCCGGCAGCGAGAACGCGCAGAATTTCGCCGCCGCTCACGCAGTCAAAGCCCGCGCCTAGAGCGGCGAGTACTTCAAGAATGCCTTTGGTAGAGGCCGCCTTCACTGCATAGCAGATTTGGTGGGGCGCGGTGCCGAAAGCTGTCTCGTAGGCATTCCAACGTTCGGTAATAGCCGCACGAGAGTAGACGTATGTCGGCGTGCCCCAGCGGTGAGCAATGTCGGAGAGTAAGGTATCCTCGCAGCACAGTTCATTTGAGGCGTTGCGGTAAAAACCTGTTCCGTTTGAGAGTGAGTCAGGGCGAATGTGTGTTTCTGCGGTCATCGCGCCATCTCCGAAGAATGCGAAGGAGCTGTCGGCATCGGCTCGTCGTTAGGCATATAAAGGTCGCCCTTGAGGCCGCAGCCCGAAAGCGCGAGCATAATTTGCACTGCCGCCGCAGCGAGAACGACTGTTCGAGCCGCTTTAGCGAGGATGGATCGCTGGTTGCCGGTAGTGCGGCGGGTCTTCAAGTGAGTGGGAGTCATGGTTAAGCTGTCAATGACGGAAACAGAATTTTTGGAACGAGCAGATGCGGAAATAAACCGTTTGCAGGACCTTATTGAGAACGATTATGAGGATGCTGACTGCACGCGCAGCGGCAACGTTCTTTCGATCGAACTCGAAAGCGGCGCTCAGATCGTGGTTAACATTCAGACGCCCATGCAGGAGATTTGGCTCGCATCGCATTTGGGCGGAATGCACTTTGAACCCACCGCACAAGGATGGATCAACCCACGGGATGGTCGTACGCTTGAAGCGTCCGCCCGTCAGGCTGTAGAAGCGCTGTTCGCCCATTGAAACATTGATTCATTGTATCGGGGTGGCCAATACTGCGCCGTACAGAAAAAACAGAACGCCTCGAATTCTCGAGGCGTTCTGCCTATCGGCGCTGAGGCGCCGCAAGTCTTTAGAAGATCTGGTCGCGGACTAAGTCCTGTACTGCAGTATCGGGTGTCATCCCAAACTCGCCCGGACCGCCTTGAACGGGGTCGCGATAGAAGTAAAGTCCATCTCGTTCAACGACGGAATCGGGCTGCACACGCAAGGTCTCGGGCTCATTTTTCAGCGCAATACGCATGTAGTCGATCCAGATGGGCAGCACTAAACCACCTCCGGTTTCGCGTGACCCCAAGGGTTTAGGCGTGTCGTATCCCATCCAGCCGACGGCTGCGGTACTGCCGGCGAATCCGCAGAACCACGCGTCCTGACTATCATTTGAGGTGCCCGTTTTGCCCGCGATGTCGTGGCGCTTCAATTCACGCACGGCTCGGCGCGCTGTCCCGTATTCGGCAACACGCTGCAGCAGTGAGGTCATCACAAAGGCATTGCGTTCATCAATTGCACGGATGGAAGCGTCTCCTGCCGTGCGGTTCGTTGCTTGCATCAGTGTGGCGCCTTCGGCATCGGTTACTCGGTCGATGAGATAAGGCTGCACACGATAGCCGCCGTTGGCAAAAACCATGTAGCCCGCAAGCATTTGCCAGGGGGTTACACTGCCCGCGCCCAAGGCCATCGGCAGATTGGCCGGATGGTCCTTAGGTGCAAAGCCGAAGCGCGCGATGTACTGCTGTGCATAAGCAGGTGTAATGGACTGCAGGATACGAATGGAGACCAAATTCTTCGACTGTTCGAGAGCGCTGTGAAGCTGCATTGGCCCGGCGAATTTGCCGTCGTAGTTTTTCGGTTCCCAGAGTTTATTCCCGGTAAGCTTCGGGTCAATCATGATGGGCGCATCATTGATGACGGTTGTGGCCGTGAAACCCTTATCCAGTGCTGCCGAATAGATGAAAGGTTTAAAGCTTGAACCCGGCTGACGCCACGCCTGCGTGACGTGGTTGAACATGTTGAGGTTGAAGTCGAAGCCGCCAACGAGCGCCTCTACCGCTCCCGTCATGAAGTTCGCCGAAACAAAAGCGGTTTCAACTTTAGGCACTTGCGCAAGCGTCCATTTCTGATCCGCATCTTTTCCACTAAGCGGATGCATCACGCGAATGATGGATCCGGGAACAATCGGTTCGATTCCCTTCGCAGGTTTGGCGGCAAGATGGCGTCGACCAAATTTGAGACTTTCGGCATCAAGTTCAACGGATTCGTTGGGTGAAATCGCGGCGACGATTTTTTTCGGGTTGGCTTCAAGTACCACAGCAGGCAACATGAAGGGGGATGAGGCCGTAGTTGCAAGCGCACGCCGAATTGCTTTGGGTTGATTGTCCGCGCTGCCGAGCTCAATCTTATCTTCGGGGCCTCGGTAACCGTAGCGTCGATCGTAGGTAATCAAGTGGCGGCGTACAGATTCCACGGCTGCACGCTGTTGATCAATACGAATCGTTGTGTAGACATTTAAACCCCGCGAGTAGGTTTCATTGCCGAAGATGTCATAAACCAACATACGGGCGAGTTCGGCGGCATAGTGAGCTGTGACTACATCCGAATCAGCGCGTTCGCTCGTTTTCACTGCGTTTGGCTCAACGGCACGACGAACTTCCATTGGCAGAGATTTTTCTGTCTGATAGGTAAGTTCATCAATGCGTCCTAAGTCGTACATGCGGCGAAGAACATAATTGCGGCGCATCGTTGCACGCGTCGGATTAACGATCGGGTTATAGGCAGAGGGTGCTACCGGAAGCCCTGCGATCGTAGCGGCTTCCCCCACGGAGATCTCTGCGAGCGGACGGCCGAAATAGGTTTTCGCGGCAGCTTCAAACCCATAGGCACGTTGTCCGAGATAGATCTGGTTCATGTAGATTTCAAGAATCTGATCCTTCGTAAGTTCGTTTTCAATCTTGAACGACATCGCAATTTCGTAGAGCTTGCGGGTGTATGTGCGTTCAGTCGTCAAGAAGAAGTTGCGGGCTACCTGCATCGTGATGGTCGAGCCGCCCTGACCGCGGCGACCGGTGAGCACATTGATGATTGCTGCACGAGCAATCCCCATCACTTCAATGCCGTGATGTTCATAAAAGCCGTCGTCTTCCGCGCAGAGAATGGCATCCTTGACGTGTTTGGGAACGTCGGCAATACGGACAAAATCACGACGCTCTTCACCGAACTCGCCAATGAGTCGTCCTTCAGCGCTCCAAACTCGGAGCGGGACTTTCGGACGATAGTCTGTCAGAACGTCGATTGAGGGCAGTTGCTGATAAATGTAGGCAAAGACGAAGATAAGGAGAAATACGCCTGAAAGTGCGCCGGCGGCGCCGATCGCTATCGTCCACTTAACGGCGCTCCAGAGCCCGCCGCCCGAACGTTGGGCCGGCCGTTTTTTCTGTACTGCAGTCACTAGGTGGGCCCTCTGCGCCCGAAGGGATAAAAAATAGAAAAATTGGCGGGCATTATAAAAAAAGCTGCATATGTACGCGGAGCGGGAAGCGGTGCGTCGTGGCAACAAGCTTTTGCAGTTTCAACAGGCAAATCCATACCAGTATGACGGGTTGCACTGATCCCTGACGTACAATGCAACCTTATCTTCCCCGAGCATGCGTGCAGCGGGGTTTTTTACGCACAGGAAATTGAACGATCGTTCAATATTTTCGCATGACGGATCAACGCCGTATCTATCAAGAGGTCTTTACTGTTGCAGACGCTTCTATTGATGTGCAGGGGCATGTCAATAATCGTGAGTATCTGCGATGGATGGAAGGTGTGGCGACACGGCACGCGGCGCTTCTCGGTTGGGACTTTGAGACGCTCAAGGTGAGGAACCGCTCATGGGTAGCGCGTGAGCATTGGATTGAATATCTGCAGCCTTGTTTCGCCGGAGACGAACTCACGATCACGACATGGGTCCAGAGTCTGCGAGGTCCGGCAAGCCTTCGTCGGTATGTGATGCAGCGTGAAGGGATGCCTGTGATGGCGGGGGCTACTGAATGGGTGTTCATTGACCTGGCAAGGAGGCGCCCGGCATTTCTCGATCCAGATATTGAAGCTACGTTTACACTTATAGAACCGGGGAATGCTGAGCTTAAAGTACTTGGCGTCGACCGCTCGCCACGTTGGAAGCCGGCACCGAGCCTTTTGGGCGAAGACTGAAGGAAATGATGCATGAAGGACTTCCTTTCCATTAAAAATGTCACCTTTGGCTACGGCAGCCGCACGATTTTGGAAGATGTTTCGCTGCGCTTCGGATCCGGTCAGGTGGTTGCCATCATGGGTGGCTCCGGCATGGGAAAGACGACACTGCTAAAGCTCATTGGCGGACTTTTGACGCCTCAGGCCGGAGAGATCTGCATCGCGGGTTGCCGAGTTGATACAAACGATCAAAAAGCGCTCTACCGACTGCGCCGCCGTATGGGGATGCTCTTTCAATTTGGTGCGCTCTTCACGGATCTTTCCGTCTTCGACAATGTCGCTTTTCCCATCCGCGAACAGACAAACTTGGATGAAGAAACCGTACGAGATTTAGTACTGATGAAGCTCAACGCGGTGGGGCTGCGCGGAGCGGCGCCGCTTATGCCGTCAGAGATCTCCGGGGGTATGGCAAGACGAGTGGCTTTGGCTCGTACGATTGCACTAGATCCCGCGTTAATTCTTTATGACGAACCATTTGCAGGGCTTGATCCGATTTCGATGGGGGTGACTGCGCGGTTGATCCGCAGTCTCAATGATGCGCTTGGTGCGACCTCTTTGATGGTTACGCATGATGTGGAGCAAACGTTCGAGATTGCAGATTACGTATACATGATTTCGTCGGCCAAAGTGGCTGCGCAGGGCACACCCGCAGCGCTCCGTGCTTCGGACGATCCTTTTGTAAGGCAGTTCATCAACGGGCTGCCGGATGGCCCCGTCCACTTTCAGTACCCTGCCCCAGACTATGCGACCGATCTCGGGTTCCCGAACCACAAAGGAGACCAAGCGTGATCGTCAACCTTCTCGCCCAGCTCGGCAGCTGGGTTCTCAGTCTGCTCTCATCTGTAGGACGCTTCGGTATTTTTTCGGGGCGTGTTCTCGCCCGTCTTGGCGGAGCCGGACTGAGTCCGATCATTTCCCAGATTCATTTCATCGGCAACTACTCGCTCCTTATCATCAGTGTTTCGGGACTTTTTGTAGGTTTCGTGCTCGGACTGCAGGGTTACTACGTGCTCGTTACTTACGGCAGCGAAGAAGCCTTGGGAACGTTGGTTGCGCTTTCACTTGTGCGCGAACTTGGACCAGTGGTGACGGCGCTGCTTTTTGCCGGCCGCGCTGGCACAGCGCTCACTGCTGAAATTGGTCTAATGCGTTCAGGTGAGCAGTTAGCGGCCATGGAAATGATGGGCGTAGACCCCATTCGCCGCGTATTTGCTCCGCGGTTTATTGGGGGGTTTATCTCCATGCCGATTCTGGCGCTGATTTTCTCTGCCGTGGGCATCATTGGTGCCTGGATGGTCGGTGTACTGCTGATCGGTACCGATAACGGCGCCTTTTGGTCGCAGATGGAAAGTGCAGTCGATGTTTTCTCCGATATCTGCAATGGCTTCGTTAAGAGTGTCGTCTTCGGCGCAGCCGTGACGTTGATTGCACTCTATCAAGGCTGGGCATCACGCCCGACGCCGGACGGCGTTGCTCGTGCGACCACTACGACGGTCGTGGTTTCCTCTCTTCTTGTTCTCGGGCTCGATTTCATCATGACGGCCTGGATGTTCACAACGGTTTAAAGGTAGTACTAGCAAATGCATTCAAACCGCAAGCTTGAAGCCGCCGTCGGCCTCTTCATTGTGCTTGGTTTCCTCGCTGCTCTTTTTATGGCGCTGCAGGCGGCCAATTTGGGAAGTTTTACCTTCGGACAGAAGACTTACGCCGTAACGGCGGATTTTGACAATATTGGGGGCCTCAAGGCTCGCGCAGCGGTGAAAAGCGCAGGGGTTGTTGTTGGCCGTGTACGATCCATCGTGTTCGATCCGGAGACTTTCCAAGCGCGCGTCGTCATGGACATGGATGCACGTTATCCATTCCCCGATGACAGCTCGGCAAAGATTCTGACAGCGGGCCTTTTGGGTGAACAATATGTTGGGATTGAGGCCGGTGCGGATGAAGCCAATCTGGTTGAAGGATCAAAAATTCGCCGTACGCAGAGTGCTGTGGTGCTCGAAAATCTCATCAGTCAATTTCTCTATTCCAAAGCTGAAGACGGCGGGAAGTGATCATGCAGAAACTACTCACTAGCTTCGCCGGCGCGGCCGCTGCCGCAGTTTTGTTGGCGGGCTGTGCTCAAGTTCCGCCTAATGCGGGGGAGAACCCGTCGGATCCATATGAACGCGTCAATCGCAATATCTACGCGTTCAATGATTCAATCGACCGGGCGGTTTTTCGGCCGGTGGCAGAAACTTATGTTGAATGGACGCCGGAGTGGGTACGCACCCGCGTTTCTAATGTTGTCGATAATCTCGGCGATCCCGGTAATGCCGTCAACAACACCCTGCAAGGGAAAGTGGACCGCGGCATTGAGAGTTTGATGCGCTTTCTGGTCAATTCGACTTTCGGCATTGCCGGTATCTTCGATGTGGCCGATGAAATCGGCCTCAAGCGGCACAGCGAGGATTTTGGGCAAACTTTGGGGGTTTGGGGGGTGGGATCCGGTTCCTATCTGGTACTTCCAATTTTAGGGCCCTCGTCAACGCGTGATTGGACGAGATGGCCGGTATCTATTGCTACAGATCCGCTTACTTATGCGCTTTGGAATGAAGAGTGGTATTGGTCAGCCGGCGCAACGACCGTAGCTTTGGTTGATGGTCGTGCGCGCTTGCTGAAGCTTGATGCGCTTCGTGCGTCAACTATTGATGAATATGCCGCAGTTCGCGATGCTTATCTCGCCAAGCGGGCGAGCGACGTGCGCGATGGTGCAGTTGAGGATGAAGCCGAAGAGCTTCAGATGCTTACACCGCTCCCGGTAGACAATGAGTAAGGAGAAAAATATGCAGCGCAGAACATTGATGATTGCCGGTGCCGCTCTCACGTCTGTAGCTTTTATGCCTGCGGCATTGGCCGCTGACGGGCTTCCCTACGACGCCAAAGGCGATCCTTTTGCCTTTGTGGTTGATTTGTCCAATGCTGTGCTTGACCGTATCCGTTCGAGCGAGGCATTGAAGTCCGGAAATGTTGATAGTCTTCGCAAATTGGTCGATGAGATCGTTCTGCCGGCAACCGACTTCACCATGATGACGCGTATGACAGTCGGTCCCAAATGGCGCACAGCAACAGCAGAGCAAAGGAAGGCTCTCGAGAGCGGCTTTGAGACGCTGTTGCTGCGCGTATATGCGGGCGGTCTCACGGCAGTGAAGGATCAAAAATGTGAGCTGCGGCCGACTCGAGTGAAAAAGGCTCAGCCTGAAATGGTGATTCGTACGCTTTTGAAAAGCAGCGGGGCGGAGCCCATAGCGCTTGATTACCGAATTTATCGAGCGAAAGACGACACCTGGAAGATTGTCGACGTCAATATTGAAGGGATTTGGATGGTTGAAAACTACCGTTCGCAATTTGCTTCCGTGCTGAGTCAGGATGGGGTTGAGGGACTTATCAAACTCTTCAACGAAAAAGGCGAAGAGCTTGCTCGTCAGGTAAAGAATTCGGGGGGCAAGGCGTGACGCCGCAGTGGACTGAGTTTTCTTTCGATGACGCGTTGACTTTCAAAAGAGAGCTATTAGCGGCAATCGCAGCGGGAGATCGTGTTGTGGATCTCGCCGGCGTTTCAGGAGGCGACAGTTCTTTGCTGTCTGTCCTTTTGTCTGGACGGCGAATTGCCCCTGATCTGCAGATTCTCAATCTGTCGCCGGCACTTGCTCAGCTTGCGCAGCTGTACGGTGTAGCAGATCTTTTAGGACTTCCTAAGAGCGCCTCAGAGACTGAAGTGAATTGACCGTTTTGGAAAGACCAATGGAAAAACTGAAAATCCGCGGCGCTCGCCGTCTTGTTGGCGAGGTGCGCGTCTCCGGAGCAAAAAATGCGGCACTGCCGATTCTCGCAGCGTCACTTCTTACGGCGGGAGATCTGGAACTGAAGAACGTGCCTGATCTTGCAGACGTCCGTACGATGCTGAAGCTGCTTGCCGGCATGGGCGTCAAGGTGGAGCGTTCCGGTTCAAACGTCACTTTGAATGCGGGTGCCATTACCTCAACGGAAGCGCCTTACGATCTCGTTAAGACGATGCGTGCTTCGATCCTCACGCTCTGCCCGCTCACGGCCCGCTTCGGCGCTGCTCGGGTGAGTCTTCCTGGCGGCTGCGCCATCGGTGCGCGGCCGGTTGATCAGCACATCAAGGGGCTGCGGGCTCTAGGGGCTGCGGTTGAAATTGACCACGGCTATGTTGTCGTAGAAAGCGCCCGTCTGAAGGCTGCACATATTGCTACCGATATGGTGACGGTCACCGGTACGGAAAATTTGATGATGGCTGCAGTGCTCGCAGAGGGTACGACGGTCATTGAAAATGCTGCGCGTGAACCTGAAGTGGTTGACTTGGCCAATTGTCTCAATGCTATGGGCGCAAAGATCTCTGGTGCTGGTACGCCCACACTGGTGATTGAAGGAGTTGAACGTCTTCACGGGGCCAAACACGCTGTGATCGCTGATCGTATTGAGGCTGGATCGTTCCTCTGTGCGGCAGCTGCTACGGACGGCGACGTGTTGGTTGCGAATTGTGTCCCCGGAGATTTGGAAGCTGTGATTTTGAAGCTTCGGGAAATGGGGGCAATGGTTGATGTTGGCTCCGATTGGGTTCGACTCAAGATGGCAGGGCGCCCCAAGCCCGTCAAAATCCGCACTACGCCGCATCCTGGATTTCCCACGGATATGCAGGCGCAGTTTATGGCAGTGCTTGCTCGGGCGGATGGCGTGTCAGAAATCACGGAAACCATTTTCGAAAACCGCTTCATGCATGTCCCTGAGCTTGCTCGCTTGGGCGCTTCAATCAATGTCGTTGGACGGACCGCGGTTGTCAAGGGTGTGCCTCGGCTCGAAGGCGCAGCAGTAATGGCAACTGATTTGCGTGCCTCGGCGTCGCTTGTTATTGCTGCGCTCGCTGCCAACGGTGAAAGTACAGTTGATCGGCTCTATCATCTTGATCGTGGCTATGAGCGCATGGAGGAAAAGTTCCGTGGACTCGGCGCCGACATTGAGCGCGTGCGCAGCTGACACATCAGCGCTATCCTTTGGTCGAGGTTGACCGGCCGAAGTAAATGAGCCAATATTCAAACTGTCGGGAAGTCGGTTCTCGTCATTACAATTCAGGTGGCGGACTGCAGTATTTGCAGGCCGTCGCGCAAAAAGGTTTACGCATGTCTGACTGCATTTTCTGCAAGATCGCCGCAGGTGATATTCCTTCGTCCAAGATTTATGAGGACGACGACGTCATTGCCTTCAAGGACATTCATCCGCAGGCGCCGGTGCATTTTCTCATTGTGCCGAAGAAGCACATTGTTTCTCTCGCCGAAACGCAGTCTGCCGATGAGCCGCTTTTAGGTAAAATGCTTGGCCTTGTGCGCAAGCTCGCCAAAGAACAAGGCTGCGACAACGGTTTCCGCGTGATTATTAATACCGGCCGCGACGGCGGTCAGGAAGTTCCTCATCTGCACATCCACGTCCTTGGCGGTCCCCGCCCGTGGAAGAACTAATTTCAGGAGAAAAAAATGGGTTCTCTTTCCGTTTGGCACTGGCTGATCGTCCTTGCCATCGTTGTGCTCGTCTTCGGCACAGGCAAGCTGAAGAATATGGGCAAGGATCTTGGCGGCGCCATCAAGGGCTTTAAGGAAGGCATGCGTGAGGCGGATGACAAGCCCGCTGATCAGACGGCTGCCAAGGAAATCCCGCAGCAGCAGACTGCCGAGGCCAAGCAGGCCGACACGATTGACGTCGACGCCAAGGAAAAACCCAAGGCCTAATCCAAAGGCTTGGGGGTCTCTCCTCAATATAGAGACCGTTTTCCCTTGAATCAGGAAGACCGCGGCAGCGCAGCGCGCACCGCGGCCTTTTTAAGTTTGTGAGACGTCATGTTTGATTTCGGCTTCAGCGAAATGATCATCGTCGGTGTCGTCGCGCTTGTCGTGCTCGGCCCGGAAAGACTGCCTGTCGTTGCTCGTACGGCTGGTGAATGGATCGGCAAGGCCCAGCGCTTCGTTGCGCAGGTGAAGTCCGACATCGACCGGGAGACGGAGCTCTCGGAACTCAAAAAGATTCAGGACGAGGCGAAAGCACTCGCCAATGACGTTAAGTCAACCGTTGAGAAAACTGCAGGAGAAATCGAGACCAATGTAAGCTCGGTTGCGGGTGAAGCCCAGTCTGCGGTGAAGGATGCGCAAAGCGCGGTGGAATCAGCTAAAGCTGATGCGGCAGAAACGGTTTCAACGAAGACGACAGGCGTTTCTGCGGACGATATTTCGTCAGTCTATGGTTGGGGTGATGCCAATACAGATAGCGAAATAATGACTCCAGCGAGTGCTTATGGCGGCTGGAGCGAGCCGAAAGTCTTTCCTAAACGCTATCACTCGGGGCCGTCGGTTGATGATCTCGCTGCCGAGATTGAACGACTGCGTCGTGAACTCGGTATGCGCGAAGCCAATATGGGGGGCGCCTCAGGCCGACGCCGCGCACTTGCTCCTCGTGCTAAAAATCTTCGTACCCGTATTTATCGTTGAGTAAGGAATCATGAGCCAGGACAATCCCCAGCTCGAAGCGCCGGACGATCCCGCCAACGAGCAACCGCTCGTAGCGCATTTGATTGAGCTGCGTAATCGTTTGATGAAATCGGTGATCGCGATTATTGTTGTGTTCGCGTGTCTTTCACCTTTCATGAAGCAGATCTTCGACTTCCTGAGTCAGCCGTTGATGGTTGCTTTGCCGCAAGGCGCCAAACTTCTCGCAACAGGTGTGGTGGCGCCCTTCTTCGTACCGCTTAAGGTGACGCTTTTTGTGGCATTCCTGATTGCGCTGCCGGTGGTGCTTTATCAAGCCTGGGCCTACATTGCCCCGGCGCTTTATCGCAGTGAGAAACGCCTCGCATTCCCGATCTTGATTTCCTCGATCGTCATGTTCGCGATTGGTATGGCTTACTGCTATTTCATCGTCTTTCGGATGGTCTTTCAGTTCATCGCTGGCTTCTCGCCTGATTCGGTGAACTTTGCCCCAGATATTGATTCCTATTTCAGTTTTGTGCTCACGATGTTCCTCGCTTTCGGTATGACTTTTGAAGTGCCGATCATCGTGGTGGTACTGAATCGTGTGGGTATTGCGACTTACTCCAAACTGACCAAGGCTCGCCCTTACGTAATTGTCGGAGCATTTGTTCTTGCGGCTATTTTTACGCCGCCTGATGCGCTTTCTCAGATTCTGCTTGCATTGCCTCTGGTCATCCTTTATCAGGTCGGCATTTGGTGTGTGAAGATTGCCGGTGTGAGTGATGAAGAGGTTGAAGAGCTGAAGGAAAAAAAGAAAGAAGAAATGGCCAAAGGCATCTAATCTCTCCGCTTACCAGAAACATGAACGCCGTCTGACAAGTGTCAAACGGCGTTTTTTCAGCGCGCCCGGCAGCGCACGTGTGATTGTGTGGTGAAAGTCCACTGTCCGCCCGGTCGCGGGAAGGACTAGCAACTCGGCAGAGTCGAGGAGGCAACGAATCGATGAAGGAAGCCGATAGCAAACCGCCAGCCTGACAAACAGGAATCGGATATGAGACACAAGGTCTGGGAGAGCAGTCTTAATTCAGTTAACCCCGTAGCGGCACGGAAAGGCGATGTGTAGATCCGACAGGTAGGGCGCGAAGCGCATGTGTGATACCCGGGGAGATCCCTGTCGATGCCCGCGAGGGCTACCGATGCCGCAAGGCAGAGGGATGTTGACAGGGAAGTCAGCCGAGGTCGTAGTAGAGGCCAAACCTCGAAGGACCGAATCTAAAGTGTGTAAGTAGGCCGTTTACTCTCACGTTCATAGAGGGAACGCTCAAACTGCGGGTGAACCGCAGCAAGAGCGCCTCTTTCGTCCTTCGTAGTCCAAATTTCTCGGATATACGTTCGTGGGAACGTCAGGGGCGCCGCGTGTCGCTAAGGCGAGCTTTGCACGACTTATGTACAAGCTCAAGCCGATCCTGCGTCGAGGCCGCGGAAGATCCCTCTTGGGAACGATCAAGGCCTTGACAATGATCCTGCGCGGATGGAGAACCTATTACGCGCTAGACGATCGGAAAGAGATCTTCGAACGTATCGACATTCACATTCGCCGGCATCTGCGCAAACTGATCTGGCGGGCATGGAAGCGTCCCAAAACTCGGGAACGAGAGCTGAGACGCAGAGGACTGTCAAGCGAACAAGTATGGAAATCGTCTGTAAATGGACACGGCCTATGGTGGAACGCCAACGCCTCGCACACGCTCAAGGCATTTCCCAACAGTGTCTTTCGGCGAATGGGGCTTTACAGTCTCTTGTCAAAGGCCTGACCACTGAATCCACAACATAACTTTAGAAACTGCCGGATGCCGAACGGCACGTCCGGTGGTGTGGGAGGGAACGAGGTGCAAATCCGCTCTCTACCCGATTCACTCAAGACCCAGACATGTCGACGCCTTCAATCGTCGGCGGCGGCACCAGCGCCTCTTTTTCCAAAGAGCCTCGTGGCCGCTTAGTCGGGAGGATACGTTTGGTGAGCACTCGCCCCGAACGAAGTATCTTCACCTCAACGGGGGTGCCGGGCTTAAGCCTTGCGATGATCTGCAGCAGCTGATTGGCTCGACGCACGGGGGTGCCGCTTACTTCAAGGATGACGTCGAAGCTGCGAAGATCTGCGTGGGCAGCGGGAGAGTTGGGCAAAACCCGTTTGATCAACACGCCTGAGCTAACGCCGAGACTTAAGTCCTGAGCGAGTTCTTGGGAGAGTTGCCGAGGAACGAGACCGAGGTAGCCTCGTTCAATATTGCGGCCTGCGAGCAGTGCCGGCAGCACGTTGTTGATGATAGAGCTCGGAATGGCAAAGCCAATACCTACAAAAGCTTCTGTTCGGTCAGGAGAAAATATCGCGCTGTTGATGCCGATAAGTTCGCCCTGAAGGTTGATCAGAGCCCCTCCCGAATTGCCTTGATTGATTGCAGCATCGGTTTGAATGAAGTCTTCATAGCTGTTGAGCCCAAAGCCATGGCGCCCAAGCGCGGAGATGATTCCGGCTGTGACGGTTTGACCGACGTCGAAGGGATTGCCTATGGCAAGAACAGTCTGGCCGACCTTGAGCTTGGATGCGTCGCCCAAAACGGCGGCGGTCAGTCCTTCAGCTTTCACTTGCAAAAGCGCGAGATCAGTCTCTACGTCTTTGCCCCGCAGTTTGGCTTCAAATGTACGGCCGTCGGCCAGTGCTACGCTCAAATTGGAGATGCCGTCAACCACGTGGTAATTTGTCAAAATGTCCCCATGCTCGGAGACAATAACGCCGCTGCCCAGTGCTTTCATGTGCGTCTCGGGATCGCCGTCCCAGTTGACGCCGATTGCATCGGATGAATGCGCAGCTGCGGACTTCCGTGTGAAGATGTTCACCACAGAGGGCGCAGCGCGTTCGACGGCACCGCTGAAGTCACTTTGGCGACTGATAGCTGAGAGCTCCAGGAAAAGCGGATCCACTTTTTGTGAAGCGTCATCGGGCAGAATGCCGGCGGCTTTGAGGCCTAGGGCGACCCCCATAATAACCGTTGCTGTTTGGGCAAAAAGGAGCCAAAGGCGGCGGAGAGTACCGGGATGATTCTGCTTTGTCGACTGTGTGACGGATGCTTCTTGAGCAGGGATGGCCATTTTTTAAAAATGACGACTGAGGAGATGAGATGCGGATTCAGGAATTAACGGAATATCTTGACACGTATCTGCGTGCTGGAGAGTTTCATGATTATGCCCCGAACGGCCTGCAAGTTGAGGGTACTCGGGAGGTTAAACACATCGTGCTCGGTGTTTCTGCTTCGTTAGGGCTTATTGATGAAGCTGCACGCCGTGGCGCCGATGTTGTGTTGGTACACCACGGTTGGTTTTGGAAGGGTGAGTCACCACGAATTGCTGGTGTTAAGGGTTGTCGAATCAGACATTTGATGCAGTCCGGCATGCATCTTGTGGGATATCACCTGCCGCTTGATGCGCATGAAACGGTCGGCAACAACGCAGAACTCGCTCGCGTACTCGGTCTTACGATTGAAAGCCGTCATGGTGAGTATGGACTCCTACATGTTGGAGAGATCATTTCGGGAGCGATGCTGGCAGCCGATTTTGCCCAACGAGTTAATGCAGCGCTTGGTCGAGCCCCGCTTCTTGTTGGCGATGCGCAAAAAATTGTCAGGCGCATCGGATGGTGCTCTGGGGCTGCCCAAGATGAACTCGCGGCTGCTGCCGCCTTAGGGTGTGATCTCTACCTTTCCGGAGAAATTCGTGAACATACCACTTTTGAGGCCATAGAATCGGGCGTTCCATATCTAGCTGCCGGCCATACGGCAACAGAGCAGTTCGGCATTCAAGCATTAGGACGTCACTTGCAGAAGGTTTTCCCTGGCCTTGAGATTGAATATGTGCCGCAGGATAATCCTGTTTGACAATAGTGCGGCTTATTAAGTCGCAAAACATATTGAAACAAACACTGAATTGATTCTCGCAGAGTAAAAGACAGGATCCTTGTTGTTTTTATTAAATGTAACATACTGACGCTGATGTAAAATTCTAAATTGTCACTGACGCGTCTCCGCCATACCGGCTTGTGCTGGGGCGGATTTTTTCTCTGGTCGCCCCAGTGTTCCACTCAGACGTCACGGGCAATTCACTGCGCATGCAGTGCAAATGGACCCGTCACAGAAGGCTACGCTCACTCCATGATGATTCTTTACTCGGGCCCGAGCTGCCCGTTCTCCCACATGAGCCGCATCGTTCTCAATGAGAAGGGATGCGAATTTGAAATCAAGTCCATCGATTACGAAGGCGTTGGCCCCAGTGAGGCCGATCTTGCCGTTGTGAAGATGAGTCCCTATGGGGAGCTTCCGGTTCTTACGGAGCGCGACCTTTTCCTTTACGACGTCTATGTCGTCAACGAATACATTGACGAGCGATTCCCACATCCGCAACTGATGCCGTCGGATCCGGTTGGACGTGCTCGCACACGACTCTTTTTGCACGTACTCGCCCGTGAACTTTTCCCGCATGTACGTACACTGGAAAATTCGGCGGCACCTGCTGAGAAAAAAGCACATGCTCGCAAGCGCCTGAGCGAAAGTCTGGGCGTTCTTGCCTATCGAGTGGGCGATACGAAGTTCCTCCTTTCCGACGAATTCGGAATGGTTGATGTGGTGCTTGCTCCGATTCTGTGGCGTGTGCCTTTCTGGGGCATTGAGCTTCCGTCTACGGCGGCTAAGCTTGAAATTTATGCGCAGCGTCTTTTCGCTCGTCAGTCCTTTATCGATTCGATGACGCCTGCTGAGCGTTCGATGCGCCAGTAACGTTTGGGGCGGGAGTGTGAGCTCCCCCCCCCCCCCCCCCCCCGGACGTATCCCCTTTTTCTTGAGAGCGAGATTTTTCATGACCCAGCCCCTTCGTTCGATTCGTGCCAAACTCATCGAATCCGTCCGCGAATATTGCGCTGAGCACTTCCTTCGCCCGTACATCTGGGTAGACGTTGATGACGCCTGCTTAGTGCCGTTCGAATATGTGACAGAAGGCATGATCATTCTGGATGTGGACGATGAGGCCGTGCGAGGACTTGAACTTACTGATGAGCTCCTCACCTTTGAAGCTCGATTTGGTGATTCAGTCGAGCCGATGCAGGTGGTCGTTCCGCTTAATCGAATTGTGCATGCGGCCCCGGCGGAAACGCCGGAAGAAGGTGCTTCCTTCATGGTGAAACCCACGCATCCGGATTTGCGCGCGGAAATTCTTGGTGAGGAAAAGCCTGCAGAAACAGTTTCTGCGCCACAGCCTCATCGCCCGATGCGCATTAAGTAATAAATTTCGGTATAATCCGCACTCTTTCGCCTCTTTAGCTCAGTTGGTAGAGCAACCGCCTTGTAAGCGGTAGGTCAACTGTTCGAGTCAGTTAAGGGGCACCAAATTTCAGTCCCGAGCCGTTTTTAGCGGTTCGGGATTTTTTATATTTCATATGGTTATCTAAAATCTGACGCCTGAGTGGTTCGCCGGAGTACGGGAGCGTGCTCCCTGTGCAGGCAACGTCCAGACTTGATTTGCCAAGATCATTTTGGATATGGAAATCCCCAGAAAGTCATCTCACTCTCTGGGGGCAAGGTTTGGAACTTGCAATTGAGGCATACGCTGCAAGCTTGACGAAAAAGGCGGCTACTTTGCCCGTCTTCCCATCGTTACGCGATCATTGCCGCCATAGTCTTTTTTAGTGCGGACCGCAGCGAATCCAGCCTGTTCGAGCATTGCTCGAACTTCAGCACCCTGGTCATAGCCATGCTCAAGAAGAAGCCATCCGCCCGGAGTCAGATGGGCAATGGCACCGTCTGCAATTGCCTGCAGACATTCGAGTCCATTAATACCGTCGGTCAAGGCCTGAAGCGGTTCATACTCGAGATTGCGCAGATGATCGTCATCTGGGCGAATGTATGGCGGATTGCTGACGATAAGGTCAAACTGACTGTTCGGTACAAGTGCATCCCACCAAAATCCTTCGCGAAACTCTACCTTGGCAGCAAGTTCGGCGGCATTGCCGCGCGCAATTTCAAGCGCAGCCTCTGATGCATCTGTGGCAGTCACTTGGGCGCCTGGAATTTCCAAAGCCAACGTAATGCCAATGCAGCCGCTTCCAGTACCTAGGTCAAGCACTTTTGGATTTCCGGCCACAACAAGAAGCGCCTGTTCGACGAGAACCTCCGTGTCCGGGCGCGGTATGAGCACGGCATCTGTGACATGGAAGTGACGACCAAAAAACTCCTGACTCCCTGTGAGATACGGTACGGGTGTTCCCGCGGCACGCATGTCTACGAGCATGTCGAATTGAAGAATTTGGTCCTCAGTGAGTTCTGCTTCGTCATGGGCTATCAGATATTCGCGAGGTTTGCCAATGACAAAGCCAAGCAGAATCATTGCCTCGAATCGACCAATGACGGGGGAAGCTTTACCGAGTTGGGCGCGGATGCTGGGGCCGATTTGCACGTCAGCCATGGTCTATGCGTCTCCTCGAATAGTGATTAAGTCAGTTTAGGCAAGCTCGGCGAGTGCTGCAGCCTGATGTTCGGTGGTGAGCGCTGTAATGATTTCTTCGAGATCGCCGTTCATGATCGCTTCGAGTCGATAGAGGGTGAGGTTAATGCGATGATCGGTAACGCGGCCTTGCGGATAGTTGTAGGTTCGAATCCGCTCTGATCGGTCTCCCGAACCGATGAGATTTTTGCGTTCACTTGCTTCTCTTTCGTGTTGTTCAGCTACTTGCTGTGCATAGAGGCGGCTTGCCAGCACTGCCATTGCGCGTGCTTTATTTTGCGTTTGACTGCGTTCGTCCTGACACTCCACTACCATGCCGGTAGGAAGGTGTGTAATACGAACAGCTGAGTCGGTTTTTTGAATATGCTGACCGCCTGCGCCGGAAGCACGGAAGACATCAATGCGAAGATCAGCGGGGTTGAGCTTAACTTCTTCGATTTCATCGAGTTCAGGAAGTACCGCTACTGTGCAGGCTGAAGTGTGAATACGCCCTTGCGACTCAGTAGCCGGGACGCGCTGCACGCGATGGCCGCCAGACTCGAATTTGAGTTTTGAATAAGCGCCTCGGCCGATAATGCGCACGATAACTTCTTTGTATCCGCCTAGCTCGCTTTCGTTCTTGGAGACGATTTCCGTTTGCCAACCGTGCCCTTCGGCATAGCGCAGATACATGCGCAGCAGGTCACCCGCAAAGAGTGCTGATTCGTCTCCGCCCGTGCCGGCGCGAATTTCCAAAAATATGTTGCGGTCATCGTTGGGATCTTTGGGCAGAAGCGCTATACGAAGTTCCTGCTCAATTCGTTCCAATTCATGAGTTGCCGCAGCACTTTCCTCCGCAGCAAATGCCTTCATCTCCGGATCAGCAGCAAGTTCCTGTGCGGCTGCAAGATCGCTTTCAGCACGTTCATAAGCATGGAGACGGCCGACAATAGGTTCAATTTCGCCGCGTTCACGCGAAAGATCACGAAAGAGATTCATGTCGGCGGCCGTTTCCGGCGCGGCAAGCATGCGGTCGATTTCTTCAAGTCTGCGCGAGAGCGCAGAGAGTTTCGAGCGGACGTTGTCGGTAAGCATTTGAGTGTTGTTTTTGCAAAAGGCAGCAGGAATACATGACTGCTTGGATAAGCATTAGAGGATAGCGGGTTTTGTGCAGTCCGTCCGTGCCGGAAGGTATTCATAAGCAAACGGGATCCTTGCGTTGTGCATGGATCCCGTTTGCGTTAGGAATTAGTAATTTTTATCGATCGTGACGTCGATAGAAGCGGTCGAGCATGCGGCCTACCAGATCACGGTCATCGTTTGAAAGACCTTCTCCGTTGCGCAGCAGAATGGTTGGATCATGGAGAAGTTTATTGGTAAGCCCATGGGCGAGCATTTCAAGCACTTCTTCAGGTTTGTCGCCATGATGCAGGTGACGCAGTGCCCTCGAGAGTTCATCATCGCGGATGAAATTTGCTCTATCACGCAGTGACTGAATAGTCGGTACAGCTGCACGTAGGCGTAGCCAGTCGACGAAGTCGCCTACGCGCAGGCTGATAATGGTTTCAGCCTGACTGATGGCAGCTTGACGTGACTGTTTGCCTTCGCTCACAACTTTGCCGAGGTCGTCGACGGTATAGACATAAACGTCGTCCAAACGATCAACTTCAGGTTCAACGTCACGGGGCACTGCAAGGTCAACGATGAACATCGGACGGTGACGGCGTTCTGCAATGGCTCGTTCGATCATGCCCAAACCAATGATCGGTAGCGCCGAGGCCGTACAGGAAATGACAATATCGTAGCGGCCGATAGTTTCCGGGAGGTCCGCCAAACGAATGGCTTCAGCATGGACGGTCCGCGCCAGCGTCTGCCCTTTTTCCATTGTGCGGTTGGCAATAGTAATGCTCTTAGGAGACTGGGCAGCAAAATGCGCCGCACAGAGTTCAATCATTTCGCCGGCACCGACAAAGAGAACGTTTTCATCTTTGAGATTGCCATAAAGACGGAGCGCTAAACGAACGGCTGCCGCGGCAAGACTAACGGAGTTGGCGCCAATGGCAGTTGCCGTGCGAACCTCTTTAGCGACGGTGAACGTCGACTGAAAAAGGTGGTTGAGCATCACGCCGAGTCCGCGGCAGTCGTGTGCGAGCTTCTCGGCCTTCTTCATTTGGCCGACGATCTGAGTTTCGCCAAGCACCATCGAATCAAGGCCCGAGGCGACGCGGAAAGTGTGGCGGGCAGCTTCTTCCTGTTGGAAAGCGTAGATATGCGGTTCGAGTTCCGAGAGCGGAACCCCTTTTTTGTTAGCGATGTATGAGAGCACTGAGGCACGAGCTGCGGCGGGATCCTCACAGGCCGTGTAGAGTTCAGTTCGGTTGCAGGTCGAGAGCACCGCAGCCTCATGGATGCCGCCCTGGGACGCTGCGCCGCATCGCTCAAGCAGATGCGCGATGGTATCGGTGATTTCATCCGGACTGAAGGCGACGCGTTCGCGCACGGCAAGCGGAGCGGTCGTGTGGTTGAGACCTAAGGCGAGAAGCTGCATTGCAAATGGGGCATCCGTCACGGGCGGGACTGAGCAGACTAAAAGGTGAGAGCCCGAGTCCGGGGGGCACCGGGACGGAAAAAGGTTATTCTTTATAGGCTTGCGAATTATAGGTTGCGGATTGTTTCCTAAGCCTTAAGAGCGGCAGGTCTCTGATCTGCCAAGAGTTTTTGCGATTGATTCCTTTTCCCAGCATGAATAAGCCAGCTGCTTCCGGTGATATTGCCGCTGAAACTGCATTGAGTCTTGCTCGACGAGCTCGTGAAGCTCGACGTCTGGTTCGCCGGCGAGCGGCGCTTTCTGCGGCCGCGGCGGTGTTGCCAATACCGGGACTTGATATTGCTGTGGATTTGGCCGCATTTGCCGATATGCTCAATCAAATCAACCGCAGCTTTGCGCTTTCTCCGGGGCAGATCGAGCGTCTGCATACTGATGAGCGGATCGCTATGCTCTCGGCGCTTTCTCAAGTGGGTGCAGTTTTTGCCGGCCGCTATGTGACCAATGCAGTGGTGCTTACAGCCGTCAAACAGCTTGGGGCTCGCTGGGCGGCGGGGCGTGCAGCAAAGTGGGTGCCTATTGCCGGTCAGGGCGCTGCTGCAGCGCTTTCCTTCTGGGCAGTAGTACGCTTGGGAGATGCTCACATCGCGGAATGTCTGCGTGTTCGGGAGCAGGTGCGTGCATTGCTGACGGCACCATTATCATCTGAAATACCATGACGCAATTTACTGAATATGCATCAGTTGGCCGAGAAATGGCCGCCCTTGTCCTTTTTTCGGGAGGACAAGATTCGACTACCTGCCTCGGCTGGGCGCTTGAGCGTTTTGGACGAGTGGAAACGATTGGTGTTGACTATGGACAGCGGCATCAGGCGGAATTGGAGTGTCGCGTACGCGTGCGCGAAAAAATGGCGCAGCTTAAGCCGCAATGGGGAGAACGACTCGGAGATGATCATCTCCTCAAGCTTCCGGTGTTGGGGGAAATTGCTGACTGTGCGCTCACAGATGAGCGCCGCATTGCTTTTGAAGCGTCAGGTTTGCCTAATACGTTCGTCCCAGGGCGAAATCTCCTCTTTTTTACGCTTGCCGCTTCGCTCGCATATCGACGGGGGCTTCGGGTGCTCGTGGGAGGCATGTGTGAGACGGATTATTCGGGGTATCCGGACTGCCGCGACAATACGCTCAAAAGTCTTCAGGTTACGCTCGATCTTGGACTTGATATGCCGTTTATTATTGAAACGCCTCTGATGCGGCTCAGCAAGGCTGAGACGTGGGCTCTTGCCGAGCATGTCGGCGGGGATCCGTTTGTCGAACTAGTGCGAAACGATACTCATACCTGCTACATGGGTGACCACCAGCATCGTCATGTTTGGGGATACGGTTGCGGAGAATGTCCGGCGTGTAAATTGCGGGCTCAGGGCTGGGCGTCCTGGAGTGAGCATGCTCGTTTCGCCGACGCATCAACAGTTGTTTGACGCAATGGGTGGTTGCGCAAACCCCAAATTCGCAACGCTTGGAAAACAAAAGAGATCCCGAAGAAAATCCGAGATCTCTTTACCCTCTTAGGTTTGCCCTTGCCCCCGCTGGTGTTCCGGGACTAGGTGCATCCCCGGGAGTTTGGGGAATGAACATAAAAAATGCCCGCAAGCTGTTTAATGAGGCTGGCGGGCATTAATGCCTGGCTTTGTGTGAGTACAAACCCAGAAAAATCTGTGGTGGCTAGGGACGGAATCGAACCGCCGACACGCGGATTTTCAATCCGCTGCTCTACCAACTGAGCTACCTAGCCATTCGTCTAATCAGTACTTCAGAACAACGCATAGGGGAAACGGCGTCAAATTTCCGCTATCAATTTTTCCCGGCGGATCTGAATGGTGGCTAGGGACGGAATCGAACCGCCGACACGCGGATTTTCAATCCGCTGCTCTACCAACTGAGCTACCTAGCCGCCCTGAAAGGTCGAAGCACGGATTGTATAGAGCCATTCGTTGGTTTGCAAGAAACCGTTGACCTCTCGTGCTTTGTTCAATATTAAAATACCGTGTATGCGGTATTGGATGGTGAAGGAATTCATCTATCCGCAAGCTGAAGCCGCGATAATCGATCTTCCCAACTTCTTTAAAAGAGGCTCCGCCACACCATGGCCGCAATTTCTAGTCTGCGCGCACTTGCCGCCACCGCGCTTCCGCTTTTAACTATCGCTGCCGCACAGGTACAGGCGGCCGCCATTGATGCTGAAGCTGTGCGCGAAGCGCTCATGAAAAACACAGGACTTAAAGCTGAAAGCGTACAGCCGTCGCCGATTCCTGGACTCTGGGAGGTCTTTATTCAGGATCGGCTTTTCTATGTCGATGACAAAGTGGGTTATGTCTTCTCGGGATCGATTATTGATACCAAGACAAAAACGAACCAAACACAGGAACGTCTGCGCGAATTTGCTCGTGAGAATTGGTCAAAGTGGCCTCGCCAAGATGCGGTTAAGCAAGTGTTTGGAAAAGGTCAGCGCGAGGTGATTGTTTTCTCAGATGCTAACTGCACGTACTGTCGTTCAATGGAGCGGGTGTTTGAAACCGTTGGGAATTTGACGGTGTGGACGTTTATTACGCCGCTCATCCGCGGCGAGCAAAACAACTATGAGATCGTTTGTGCCAAGGATCCCTCTAAGGCTTGGGCCGACTGGATGCGGCGCGGCATTACGCCGCCAGCTGCACCGCAGAATTGCGACAGTTCCGTTTTGACGCGAAATCTCAAGCTTGCCGGGCGCTACAGCATCGGCGGCGCACCGACATTTTTTTTCCCAACCGGCGACCGCATGACGGGAGCTGTTTCGGCTGAACAATTTGAAGGCATCCTAGCCGAACAACCGACGAACGGAAGTTGATCGATCTAAATCTCTCAAAAAGCGCCGCCAGGGAATAATTCTGAGCGGCGCATTGTTTACGGAGGGTTTAACGTGGTGCATGGGCGCCGTTGGGGAGCACTTCCTCGGGAGCCAGACCATTGGGCACCAGAAGCCAGGCAGCAACAGCGCTCTTTTGCCGTCCAGCTGCAGCGCCGGCGTCATCGCCGAATCCCCAGAAGTAGTCAAAGCGAAGAGCGCCTTGGATGGCACCACCAGTGTCCTGAGCAATCACCGGTTGGGTAAACACCAATGCAGGCCGCTCTTGAGAGATGGAAACAATGAAAGGTGTACCGAGTTTCCAGTATTTTTGATCAACGGCGACGGAGGCTTCAGGAGTAAGCGGCACACCGGCGGCACCGATGGGGCCGAGTTCGGTGTCGCTTTTGCGTTCCTCAAAAAAGATGTAGCTTGGGTTTTGCGCGAGGGCAGCCTTCACCTTAGACGGATTGGCCTTTGCCCAGGAGCGAATGCGCTGCATCGAAAGCTCATGCGCGGACAGGTGTCCATGCGTTATCAGCCACTGACCGATGGAGTGGTATCGCCAGCCATTTTGATCCGCAAAGCCCACTCGCATGAAGCTTCCGTCGGGAAGCACAATTCGACCTGAACCTTGTACATGCAGGAAAAATGCGTCTACGGGGTCGCTCACCCATGCGATGGCCCATCGAGCCATCTCCGCTTCTTTCTCCTGAATGGCGCCGCGTTTGTCGTAAGGGACGACGCGGCGACCGTCAAGCTTTCCGCGCAGGCGACGCCCCTTCAAGTCGGGATAGAGCTCTCCGAGATCAATCGTAAGTAGATTGTCAGGGATGCCGTAGATAGGGTGAACATAGGGCGGCTGTCGAACACGGCTTCCGTAGAGCAGCGGTTCATAGTAGCCGGTCATGAGTCCCGTCGAAGTGCGCCCTTTTTTCGCAGGAATTTCCACTCCCCATGGGGTGAAATTCGAGCGAAAGAAACTCTCGGCGGCAGGAGCGCTGTTAGGCAGAGATAGCGCCGTGCTGCATAAACCGCTCCAAACTGCGTCAATACGTATTCTTGAGCAGCTTTGTCGAAAAGCTGTCAGCGCAGCCTCCCACCGATGGCCATCAACAGCAGGCAGGTTGGCATAATCCGAGCGAGTAAACGTAATTCCTTTCTTTGCGGGAGGCGGTATTGGTTCACTTGGAGGCGGCGTTGTCGTACAGGCTGTAAGCAGAGCTACGACAGTCGCAAGTGCGGCGCCGGCGATCTTGCGAGCAAAGAGGTACTGTGCGGGGATCATAGAAGTGTCGCTGAAGAGAAAATTGACTTCAAGTCTAGACGTCTCAATGCAGTAGCGTGGTTTCCTCAGGCTAGGTCGATATACTGAGGCTCAATATTCAACTTGTTCACGGTTTCTTGAAGAGATCTACCATGCGAACCTGCCGCATAGCACCATCCATTCTTTCCGCCGATTTTGCTCGCTTGGGCGAGGAGGTGCGGGACGTTGCCGCTGCCGGCGCTGATTGGATTCATTTTGATGTAATGGACAATCATTACGTCTCCAATCTAACGGTTGGGCCGTTGGTATTGAAAGCTATTCGTCCGTATGTGTCGATTCCGATCGACGTGCATTTGATGATTGAGCCGGTTGATGCACTGGTGCCTAGTTTTATTGAAGCCGGCGCCGATATCATTACTTTTCATTGTGAAGCGACGAAGCACGTTGATCGCACGTTGCAGCTGATCCGTAAAGGCGGCGTCAAAGCCGGGTTGGTATTTAATCCTGCAACGCCGCTCGACTATCTCGATTACGAACTTGATCAGATTGATGTGGTGCTTCTGATGAGTGTCAATCCTGGGTTCGGCGGGCAGAGTTTTATTGAGTCAACGATAGAAAAACTCGCGCGTGTTCGCGAAAAACTTGATGCGTATAAAGCTCAGACCGGACGCGAAATCGCTCTGGAGGTTGACGGTGGTGTGAAACCAGCAAATATTGCACGTATCGCAGCAGCCGGAGCTGATACCTTCGTCGCAGGGTCGGCTGTCTTTGGAGCGGGATCTGCTCAGGGTTATGCTGAAGTCATTCGCAGCATGAAGTCAGCCGTGGCGGTACTTGCATGATCCGCGCCGCGCTATTTGATTTGGACGGTACGCTAGTTAGCTCTCTCCCAGAGCTTGCCAAAGGTGTCGAGATGCTGTCGCGAGAGCTCGGAGCTCCAGTGCCGCCCGAGGCGGTTGTCGGCGACATGATCGGCGGCGGAGTTCGAGTGTTGATTGACCGTCTCTTTCTCTGGTGGCAAGGAGCGGGTGCGAAGGAGTTGCCGGATTTTGAATCAACGCTTCAGCGTTTGGTCGCGATCTGGTCTGGTATGCCTGGCGACTTGATTCGAGAAATCCCAGGTGCTTTTGCTGGTGTTCAGAGTCTGAAGGAAGCTGGTATTTCAGTCTGGCTTGTGACGAACAAAGAGCGCGGACTGACGGAAGCGTTCTTGCGCGAGCGAGGCATTGATGCACTCTTTAATGGATTGGTTGCCGCCGGCGATTGCGCGCATCCCAAACCTGCGCCTGACATGCTGATTAAGGCCATAACCAGTGCTGGTGCAGAGGCATCGGAAGCAGTGATGGTCGGCGACAGTCGTAATGATGCACTTGCAGCTCGTGCGGCCGGCATTCGTGCGATGCTGGTTGAGTCTGGCTATAACGAAGGTGTTCCGCTGAAGGAATGGGCTCGGACTGCTGGCTTCAATGAAGTCTTTCCGTCCGTAAAAGAAGTTTGCGAGGAGCTCCTCGCTCAACAAGGAAGCCGCAAATGCGGAGATTGACATACTCATACTTACTGACGGCAGTCGTTTTTTCCTTTGTCGCGTCCGGAGCTTATGCTGCAGCAGCGAAATCAGAGCCACCGACAGCAGCAGATGTTGAGGCCTGTTGGGCGAAAGCGGATGGAGATCCTTCGAAGGAGAACAGCTGCCTCAAGCTCGATCTTGCGTATGCCCAGAGTGAGTACAAGACCGTTACTGAGCAGGTCGCTTCGCTTGCAAAAGCGTGGGACAAGCCGTCTGGAGGGCGTACTCGTTGGAATAAGTTCATCGTATCTGGTCAGAGCTTTGATACATTCGTAAAGCGTGAATGTGACTTCGTGAGCACGGTGACGAAAGGCAGTCGGCTGGTTGAAGATAATGCCGAGCTTGCTTGTCAAATCAATTGGTATCGACTCAGAACGAGCATTCTTACGAATCGTCATTTGACGGAAGCGCGCCATTGATGAAACCTGATTTTTCAACGGAATCTCTTACAGGCGTTTGGCGGACTACGGTGGAGCATTTCATGGCTTCGCCGGAAGGACAAAATCTTGTTGACCGCATCTCCAGCTGTACTGCTGACGTTTTCCCTCCTCATCCGTTCCGAGCGCTTGAAGAGACGCCTTTTGAACAAGTTCGTGCGGTCATTTTCGGTCAGGATCCGTATCACACGCCCGGTAAGGCTTGTGGGTTAGCTTTTTCTGTGCCGGCAGGAGAAAAACTGCCGCCTTCCTTGAAAAATATTTTCAAAGTAATGGCTGCGTCGAATGAAATACGTCGCACGCGAGGCGATCTTTCCGATTGGGCTGCGGCGGGCGTATTGCTCCTCAATACGATTTTGACGGTGGAAGCGGGAAAACCTCTGGCTCATGCTGGATGGGGGTGGGAGACTTTGACCGACCGGCTCGTTACTCAACTTTCTTCAGGACGAAATGGACTTGTTTTTTTCCTGTGGGGCAAACCAGCACAGCGTCTTCGGCCGATGATCGATGAACGCCGCCACTTGGTGCTTGCATCGAGTCACCCATCCCCCTTATCGGCGACTCGAGGCGATGATGCCTTTATGAAGTCCGACTGTTTCCATAAAGCCAATGCATGGCTTGAGGCTCGCGGTGAGGCGCCCATTGACTGGATGGGCGCCGCGCAGCAACCGGTTCTCTTTTAACTGAGGTCAATCACGCGCTGCGGAAGCAGCATTAAGAATGCATTTGATCGAGGGGATGCAAGATCTAATTGACGAATGGTAAGTCGGTCTCCGCGAAAGAATGCGATTTCGACAATTCGGCCAGCACAAGCTTCCACCATGCGGTCAAACCGTTCAAAAGTTATTCGCATGCCGTCAAGGGCAATCGGCACATCTCCGGCAAAAAGACCGGCTTCAAACGCCGGAGATGCGGACGGTACGTAGTCGAGCTCAAGGTCTGCACCGGAACGGCGAAGCTTCAGTCCAGAGAGTGCGTAAGCCTGATTTTGGTTTGCGTCAAGGGTGAGTTTTTTCCCGCGGTGCTCTAAAGCAGTGCTGAAGGCGGCAATCCATTCGCAGCGGTCAACATTGGGCTTGCTCACCCAGTGCTCAATGACGTCAGCAATAGAAAGGCCAGTAAGTTCAAATACCAATTCGGCAAAGCCACCATCAGGCAGACCGGACCAGGTACGGTCAGTAATCTTGCTTCGAACGGTGCGGAACCAACTTTGCAGAACATGCTCGAGAGTCCATTCTCCATTGGAGCGCTGTTCGAGCGCATCACTGATTAAAAACGCAGCCAGAGCCCCTTTGGCGTAGTAAGAAGTTTGTGAGTAAGGGGAGTCCTTTGTCTGTCGATAGAGCTTTATCCAGGCATTGAAACTGGATTCGGCGAGCGTCATTTGATCGAATCCTTCCCGACTGAGTGCATTGTTGAATCGTCGACCAAATTGTTCCCAATAGGCGGCTTCATCAATCAGGCCCGCCCGCAGCGGAATGATTGACTCGTAAAGTGAAGTGAAGCCTTCGAAGATCCAAAGGTCGTGAGAATAAACTTCCTTAGATAAATCGTAAGGGAGAAAACAAGAGGGTTTCAGGCGTTTGACGAGCCAGGCATGGAAATATTCATGCGCCGCCAGGGTGAGGAACTCGATGTAATCCTTTGGAGGCGTTGCTTCACCTTCAGCGGGAAGCACTTTGGGATCCTCAAGAAGCATAGTGCCGGCAGCATGTTCCAGGCCGCCGTAGAGACCGGCACCAAGGTGCATTTGCAGCAGATAACGCTCGAAAGGAGGCTTCTTCTCGTCTGGGTCCCAAAAGGCAATCGTTGTTTCAAAAATCTTCCGTAAATCGGAACTCACACGGTCGCGATTTAATGAGTTTGACCCGGTGATGACGATTTGATGCGAAACGCCGCAGGCCTCTACGGTCCAGATATGAGCCCTATGGCCATCTTTAGGCGTCAGCGTGTAGGGACTGTCAAGGAGCTCATCAAGGTTGCGAGCCTGCCAAGCATTGGCTCTGAGCGGAAGTGCACATTGAACATTCCAGCCGGGAGCATCAAAAAACACCTCGGCAGGTTCGTTTGTATTGAAGGGATGCAGAAACAGAGTGCTGGGATTGATGAAGCCTCGGTCATCGTCCAGGTACGCATCATGAATTCCAACAGAGTAGGCAAAGACTTCCCACTCGATTCGCAATGTGGCGGAGACGGGAGCTTCAGCGGCGTCTACAACCCATTGAGCTTTGCTGACTTGGCGTACGGGAAGTTCATTTTCTTCCCAGTATGCGCGGAGATTTGTGAGGCGTCCGGCATATTCCCTTAATACATAGCTTCCTGGCGTCCACGTTGGCAATTCAAGCTTGAGCAAGTTGTCGTAAGGAACAGGAAGAACGAGCTGAACGCTGTAGCGGTGGCGGTTAACATGAGGTGTGATGAGATAGTGAAGCATGGAACTTCCTGCTAATGAATGAGGCGAATAGGAGTCTAGAACGATTTTTCGTGATGCTTGACAAACAAGAGTGAACTCTGCATAATTCGCATCCTGCTCCGAAAACGGGGCGGGAAACATGTCATAGCTGACAATAAACGAACGACAAAAAGTTTAAGATTGTCCTTGACAAGAAGAAAAAGTTCGGATAAACTTCTTTTTCTGCGCTGAATGAAATTCTTCAGCGAAGTTCTTTAAAAATCAGATTCAACGAACCGATAAGTGT